>BNJV01001958.1_pt1 | contig 1844449 bp, 1643 predicted proteins | sample 8540591 | NCBI WGS metagenome assembly BNJV01 (sample SAMD00202457, study PRJDB9452) | human saliva metagenome | host: Homo sapiens
GGCGTCCTCGCCCACGACAAGGGCTACTCGGCTGTCATCTACCTCGATGCTAAGGAGAAGCTCTACATCGATGAGTGTGGGCCTGCTAACTTCTTCGGGATCCGTGGCAAGAGCTACATCACTCCTAAGAGCCCTTCGATCCTGCCCTCGATCACGAACAAGAGCCTCATGCAGCTGGCCGAAGATATGGGCCTCACGGTCGAATGCCGCCCCGTCCATGTCGAGGAGCTCGCTACCTTCGACGAAGCAGGTGCCTGCGGTACGGCAGCTGTCATCAGCCCGATCCTGCGCGTAGATGACCTCGACGAAGACAAGAGCTACGTCATCAGCAAGGACGGCAACCCTGGTCCTATCTGCACCGCCCTCTACGAACGCCTGAGAGCGATCCAGTACGGCGACTATCCCGACAACCACGGTTGGGTACGCCTCTACGAGGACCTCTAAGCTCGACGCACTCCACGCGTAAGCACATAAAAAGACCGCCCGAAGCTCTCAGCGTGCTTCGGGCGGTCTTCGTATATATCTACTAGATAGAGCGGGTTACTGGACCTCGTAGAGGTAGAACCACGCCTTATCAGCGTACTTCACGCTGGTGAGCTTGTAGTAGGTAGTACCTGCAGCGTCCGTCAGCGTCTCGACGGTGTAGGGCGCACGCGTAGCGAGGCGGCTCACCCAATACTCAGCAGCCGAGGCATACCAGTACCACCACGTCGACTCATTCCCGTCGCGAGCGATGATATCGACCTGCGTGGGGTCGCTGCCAACAGGGACGAAGTCCACCTCATAGGAGAGGCGCGTGTAGCTACCGTTGGTCTGCTCATAGATGGGCATCGTGAGGAAGCCAGCGACCTTCGTATCATTCCCCACAAGGCCTGCCGTCTGGTCGGCTGCGGTATTCACACCGAAGTAGGTGCGAGCCGACATGCGAGCCTTGCGATTGCGGTAGAGGGTATTATTGACACGCGTGAAGAAGGAGACTAAGTCATCCGCAGCCGAGTCGGCCTTGAAGTAAGCGACATAGCTCTTATTCACGAGATCAATAGGGAGCGAGACCACCGTCGTGGTGACATCCCCCTCGATAGAGGTGACGCTCGTGCCGTCACTGCTGAGGCGGAAGCCCGAGAGCGTGACCCCACCGATGGTGATCGGCTCATAGAAGCGAAGCCCCTCGGTCGTGTAGGCAAAGGCCATCTTCTGCGTGGTCGTCGTCTCTCCGCTCGTGGATGTGTACTCCAGCTGACGGTAGGTAGGATTCAGGCGGAAGGATACCGTGCCAGCCGTACCGATGGAGACGGGAGCAAAGTTCTTCCCCTGGAACTTCGTAGCCATAGCCTGCAGCGCTGCTATCTCCGTCGCAGGGTCTGTCTTCATAGGCACGAGGCTCATCTGATTGCCGTACTTGCGCCCCTGCAGGAGGATGCTGTCGCCGCGCTGCCCCATCAGGAGGAGCTCGAAGTCACCACCACGGGCATTACGGAAGTACTCGGTAGAGGTGATGAAGTGGTGGAGGACATTGCTACGCGTGTCGAAGGCAAGCGTGGGCATATCGATGTTCTTCACCGAATAGGTTGAGTTCGTAGAGGTCGTCGAGAGCTCGGAGAGCGCCGTGACACGACCGTCCTTGAACTGGACATACATCGAGTAGCCCCCGTAGGCACGCTTCGTGTCGGGGTAGTAAGTGAGGCGCCAGTAGCCATCGTGCCCCTCGAGCTTGGAGACCGTCTCACTGATCGCCTGCTGGGTGCGGACGGCTGCTCCGGGGAGCTTATCAAGGTCGCTGGAGCTGGTGCAAGAGCTCATCCAAAGGAGAGCGCCCGTAGCGAGGGCGAAGATCTTCGTATAGTTCATTGCTGTGTCGTGGATGAGGTCATTGTAGTGAAGTCCTGACGAGCGAAGTTGGGATAGCGAGCGTGCAGCTGCGCACGGAGCTTATCCATATCGAGCCCCCAGGTCGTGAGCATATAGTCCTTGATGATACGGATCTTCTCCTCGATGATGGAGCGACCCGAGCGGGTGCGTCCTGCGGGGATCACGTCAGCAGAGACGAGCTTGGCTTCCCACTCATCGGCACTGAGGATGACATAGTTCCCGAAGAGCTCAGCGAAGTCTTCGTGAGGCTCCTGGCTGGCGTAGTTGGTGATGAAGCCATACTCGATGGACTTCTTCCCTTCACGCGTCCAGCCGGAGATCCAGTCGGCCTGACGGTAGTCGAGCGAGGTGATCTTGTCGAAGTCCGTCGTGGGCTCGACTCTCTGGTGGAAGGTATGCGCTGCCTCGTGGTACATCGTACGGAGGTAGACATCCTTCAGGCGCTCGAGATAGGTGGAGTTCTGGCCATCCAGCCAAGTCTTCCACTGATCATACTCTGCCTGCACGGAGGTGTCGGTCTCCAGCACAGTCTTGAGACTATCCAGCGTGTGGTAGTACTGCTTGAGCGAGGGGAAGTCGAAGCTATTGATGTTCATGAAGATGATCTTGACCCCATTGACCGTCGAAGCACGCGTATTCGAGTTGCTGGGCGGTGGGTTGTAGGCCAAGAGCCCCGTGAGCACGAAGGCCTGTGGCGTGAAGCGGCGTACAAAGTCCACCCCCATCACCTCGGTATAGGGCTCGAGGAAGAGGTACTTGAGGACGTTGACGAACTGGAGGCTGTTGTACTCGTTGGCGGGGGAGGTCACCCAGTTACGGCCGATCTCACTCTCGGTATAGCGATAGTAGATCTGGATGTTGTAGGTGAGGTAACTTCGCGCTCGATGTACTCGTCCATTGCCGTGCGGTTAGCAGAGGCATTGAGTACGGAGGTCGAGCTAATATCTGCATCCACTTTGCGGCAGCTGCCGAGGGCCATCGTGAGAGCAGCAAGGGCGCACAGGGAGGCTTTCCTTAGAGTCATATTCATAGTGTGGCGCGATGAGGCGAGCTTGAGGATTAGTTACTTGTGCGGGGAGTAGCTTCGAGGCCTGCGTTACGGACGTTCTGCGGGATCTGGAAGGTCTTATGCTCATCACCCGAGGTGAGGGTCTTAGCTACGGTGTACTTCGCGCGGTCCTTCGTGTCGTGGACGAAGCGGTAGACCTCGATGCCATAGCGGCGGATATCGAACCAGCGCAGCCCTTCGTGAGCCGTAGCTACACGGCGGCACTGCAGGAGGTGGTGAAGGAGCATCTCCTGATCTTCGCCCCCATCGAGGGTGAAGGAGGGATTCAGCTTCTTCTTCATCGTAGGAGCTGTGGCGGAGTTATAGTCCAGAGCCTTGTAGAAGGCGATGATCTCATCCTTCGTGAAGGTATTCTTGGTCGTATTGAGGTAGGCAGCCGTCCACGTGTTGAGGTCGGTGACAGCGGCATCGTACTGCTTCTTTGATGATCTCAGCTTCAGCACGTACTAGGAGCGTCTCTTCAGCGGTGAAGGGCACGACGAGCGTGTTCCCCTTCTTACTTGCGTAGTAGGGGTACTTCGACTGGTTGATGACGTCGCGGTAGTTGTACGAGGACGACACGAAGGGCACCTGCCAGTAGTCGGCCTGCGGTGTCGTGGAGCTACGCCAGATATTCTCCCCGATGAAGACCTCTTCAGCCGTGCGGTGCGTCATAGAGAAGCGCTTCAGCTGAGCGTAGGAGAAGTAGTCGACCGCATTGGAGGTGACGGGCTGTAGGAGGAAGTTCGCCGTGACAGTCTCACGAGTGTAGAGCTTAGCGTAAGCATCCTCCGTCTTAGCACCGACGATGCTGGCGACCTGGAAGTCAGACCAGCGGCGAGGCGCCTTCCCGTCCAGCGCCTTCGTAGCGTGCTCGATCGCCTTGTCCCACTGCTCATAGTAGAGGTAGAAGCGAGCGGCGAACGCTTCGGCAGCAGCCTTATTGAAGTGGTAGGCCTTCTGCTTGTAGTAGCTATCCGAGATGAGGGGAAGCCCTTCGGTGAGGTCCTTATCGATAGCCGCATAGACCTCAGCTACGGTATTACGTGTGTACTGGGGATTCAGCGTCACTTCAGGGGCCGTCATATAGGGGACGCCTAAGTCGGTGGAGCTGGTAGAGGTATTGTAGTGCTTACCGAAGAGGTTCACCAAGACGAAGTGCGAGTAGGCACGAGCCACGAGCGCCTCACCCTTGTGAGGGTTGAGCTCTGCACCTCCGCCGAGCTTATTGATAGCCTCCAGCGCAGCATTGGCGTGCTGGATAGCGAGGTAGTGAGCACGCCACAGGGCACGCATACCATCGGATTGGTTGTACTCAGGGCCGTCATTCCAGTAGACGAGGTCGTAGGTGAACTTCGTGAAGTTCGGGTTGTCCGTCCCGTAGTCATCGACATTATCCGTAGACATCTCGCAGGCGTAGGCGAAGGAGGTGATAGGATAAGCGTTGGAAAGTGCCAGGCGGATCTTCTCAGGAGTATCAAGCTGCACACGTTCGTCGGGGAGCTCATCGAGGAGCTTGTTGCAAGATCCGAGGACGAGGGGAGCCACGAGGGCCACGAGGGGCACGAAGAGTCTATTCATCATAATAGTATCTCGCTTAGAGTCCGACACGCAGGGTGAGGATGAGCTTCTTAGGAGCGGTGACCGAAGAGCTGTACATATAAGCAGGGTCATCGCCACGCAGACGAGCATCCGAGTAGAGGAGCATAAGGTTCTGGGCCTGCAGCTTCACCGCGAGGTTCTTCAGCGGCGTGCGACGCAGGAGGGTCTTCGAGACCGTGTACTCCATAGAGATCTCCTTGAGGCGTACGAGGTCTGCGCTGACGATACGCGCCGTGGAGGCACTGTAGGCATAGAAGCCGTTGATGAGGTTGTCCGCCCCGTACTGGTCGAAGGCGTAGCTGGTGGGGATACGAGGGATATCCGTGTAGGCCTCGTCACCAGGCTTCTTCCAGCGCTGAGTCAGCTCACGTGGGAAGGCTGAGTAGTCGTCCGTGTTGGAGATACTACGCAGACGCGTCACAGCGCCGAACTCATAGTTGATATTCGCCGAGAGGGTGAAGTTCTTATAGCGGAAGGTATTGGTCAGCGTACCGACATCCGTTGGGTCAAGCGTACCGCTGTACTTGAGGAAGTTGATACTGCTGCTCGAGAAGTTGAAGTCGCCGAGCGTCTCTACCCCACGCTCGTTGTAGAAGCGAGGCATACCTTCGTTCGTCAGACCGAGGAAGGGGATGGAGAAGACGGAGGAGAGCGGATAGCCTTCGTAAGAGAAGCCAGAGCCCGAGACCATCGTACGGACCGTGGGGCTACTCAAGAGCGAGGTGATCTTATTCGTCTTGTGGAGGTAAGAGAAGCCCGTCGTCCAGCTGAAGGTCTTCGTCTTGAAGTTCACCGTTGAGAGGGTGAACTGCAGACCCGAGGACTTCAGCTCCGCCACGTTACCATTCTTCTGCGCGAAACCACCGAGCGACTGCGTGTAGATAGGGCCGACGAGGTCATAGCTACGACGGCGGTAGGCATCGATCTCAGCCGAGATACGGCCCTTGAAGAGGCCGAAGCCGAGGCGTGCACCGTAGGTCATCGTCTTCTCGTAGGTCAAGTCGTGGTTAGCGAGTTCACTATACGCCAGAGCGATTTCCTTCGAGCTGGGGCGCCAGGGGATATTGGGATAGATCTCCTCGAGGGAGTTGGTGACGGAGGGGTTGTCCGCGACAAGCCCGACATAGGTCTTCAGGCGCATCGAGGAGAGGGGCTTCAGATGACGGAAGAAGTTCTCACGGTCGACACCCCAAGTCAGCTCCACATTCCACGTGGGGAGCCAGCGGACATAGCGCGAGGGACCGAAGCGGTTGCTGGCGTCGAAAGCGCAGCAGAGCGTCAATGGAGTAGCGGTCGTCGTAGGTATAGCTGGCGCGGGTGAGGAAGCCGAGGTTGTTATTGACCTTGTTGCGGATGGTGTAGTAGTCCTTCCCCTGCTCATAGAGGCGCTGGATAGCGTCGGGGAGGTAGTAGGAGTGGTAGCCCAGGTCGTAGAGGACACCATAGTTGATGTTCCAGTTATTCTGGACGTTCCCCTGATTGAGCTCCATACCTGCAGCAGCGAGGACGTTGTGCTTGCCGAAGGTCTGGTGATAGTCGAGGTCGAACTTGAAGCTATTCACATAGTTCTGTACGACGCGGCTTTCACGGATACCGCCCTCGGGGAGTACGGAGTAAGGAAGTGCGTAGGGATCATTGGGGTCGGTACGCAGGTTCTTATTGTTGTTGCGTACGTTGGTCGTCTGCATGGCGCGCATGCTACGGGCCAGGACGGAGTGCTCGGTGTTATCGAGGAAGGTCACCGTATTGGTGTACTTGACGTCGGTGACGAAGGTAGCACGCAGCTGCTTGAGAATATCCCACGTGGCAGTACCCTGGATACTAAGATAACCCTGAGTGCGGGTGCGGCGGCTCTCACGGAGCTCGTCGAAGATATTGTAGGAGACGTAGTCCTTCGTATAGCTCTCTGTGGGGAGCAGTGCGCGGCTCGTCGTATTGGCGTACTTGACTGCAGAGGTAGAAGGCTCTTCGGAGGTGTTGTACTCCCCGATGATATTCAGCCCGATCTTCAGCGTGGGCAGGAGCTTGTAGTCCGCACTCATGCTACCCGAGTAGGTATTGGCGCGGCTGCCGATGGTCCACCCTGGGTCGACGCGAGCGGTGAGCGAGGCGAAGAGGTTCGTCTTATTCGTACCGCCGTTGAAGCTCAGCGTATGGTTGTGGACGATGGTATTACGGTAGAGCTGCTTGAACCAGTTGGTATTCGCACGCTCAGCAGTGCGGAAGTAAGCCAGACGTGAGGCCTCATCGTTCTTCAGAAGGGGCTTACCCGATTCATCAAGCTCGTTGAAGAGCTGATACATGCGGCCGATGAGCCCCTGGTCCTTAGACGTCTCCAGCGTGTGGATCGGATACATCCCCCCGTCGAGCAGATCCTGGATGAGAGACACGTGCTCCTGAGAGTTCATCACGTTCAGGTCGTTGTACGTGGGGATCGGGCGATAGATATATTCACCGCGATAGCTAAGGGAAGAGACACCAGCAGAGCCAGACTTCGTCGTGATCTCCACGACCCCAGCGATACCACGTGGGCCGTAGCTCGAGGTCTCCGAAGAGGTGGTAAGGATACGCACCGAGGCGATGTTCTCAGCACTCAGCCCTGGCACGAGACCTGCGGCGACCTGCTTGGGGTCAGCACCAGCGAAGGACTCCAGGCTACCGTAGTCGCTACCGAGGACGACGCCATTGAGCACCCACAGTGGGCGAGCCTTCCCCGTGATCGAGGTAGCCCCACGGCTCGAGGTCGAGAGGATCACATCGTCCTTCCCGTCGCCCGAGTGCGTAGCGGTGGTGTCGGCCTTAGGCTTCCCCTGCTCTGGGGCTTGCACTGGGAGCTCTACATCCACCTGTGGCTGATTCGCCACGACAGTCTTGAGGATCTTACCGTTGAGGATGAACTGAAGGGTCTGGCCCGACTCGAGCTCGATGACGTAGAGTCCTTGCTCGGTAGTTGTCATGCTGCGACCAGTCTCCTTTACGACGACTTGGACTTTAGGGAGCACCGCATTCGAAGCATTGGTGACGCGCCCTGTGACCAAGATTTTCTGCGCTGAGGCCATACCTCCACCCAGGAGGAGTGCAAGGGCCAACGCTGAGAGTCTTGTCTTCATATACTCTAGCTTTGATATCTATTTGTGGTCACGAAGATAACATTTTTATGATACACGGGAGGGGTATCATACTGAATGACTTAATCATCTCTCAAGAGGCACTCCCCCGCACAAGCTATCCAGCCTAAGCACAGATAGATAAGAAGAGAGGCCACCTCCCCGTTGCAGGGAGATGGCCTCTTGTATCTTGGCGCACTCTTGGGGACGCTTGTACTTCACGTCACCAGCGAGAGCTTTGTCCGAGTCGATGACTACTTCTTGCGGTTGCCGTAGCGGCTCATGAACTTGTCCACACGACCAGCCGTGTCGACGAGCTTAGCCTTACCAGTAAAGAAGGGGTGCGACGTGCTGGAGATTTCCACCTTGATCAGAGGGTACTCTACTCCGTCTACGACGATCGTTTCCTTAGCGGGCATCGTCGAGCGCGTGATGAAAATGTCTTCGTTAGACATGTCCTTAAATACTACAGGACGGTAGTTCTCAGGATGAATTCCTTTCTTCATTATCGTTATAACGTTATAATTTGTTCTACTTTATCGCTGCAGCCGAAGCTGCTGGGTTGGTAACCGTAGGAGCGCTAATGGACTGCAAATATAGACATAATTTATTGTATCTCCTACCCCACCCGCCCATAGCACAGCCAATTACCCCTCTAAAGACGCGCCTGAAGCCCGCATTCATCCCTCTGCTCGCACCCCCTCAATGAGGCGCACGACGAGCCACGAAGAAGGGCCACTCCATATATAAAACTGTTGCATAGAGTCCGGCCCTCTATCTTAGAGTACTAAGGCATCGCACGCCCAGCCCCACGATATCCCTCTCCGAAGAGCTCAGGCAAGCCCTTCGCCTTAGCGCGAGTATTCCTCTTATCCAGCGAAGGGAAAGGTATCCTTCTCGTGGAGAAAAAGCGCCTTCACGTAGTGGTTTCCCTCTGTCTATGTACGTAGTCTTAAAGACCAGGTACGTCAGTCCAAATATCCACGTACATAGATATTAGAGCCACGTACGTAGTCCAAACTTATCTGCCACTCGTCCACTACTTTTTATCCATACGTGGAGCAACAACCTAATATAGGTCGGCGCATCAATCTATATAGGTCAGTTCAGCGACCAATATAGGTTCAGGCCATCATCGAATACGGAGTGGTATCACCATGCATCTGAGCGGGGTGCAATAGAGAATTATATACGCTATTTATATCGGTATATATGGCGCAAATTGGAGGCAGAAAAAGGTTGGGCTACCTTTGCATCACAAATCGAGAGCACCCCTCTGGTGCGCTTCATCACACTTTCAAGAAAATCAGTTATAGATTATGTGTTACATCAACAGCCAGCTCCCTGAGTTCAAGGTCAACGCTTACCGCAAGGACAAGGGTTTCATCCAAGTTTCTAACGAAGACCTCAAGGGCAAGTGGAGCATCCTCTTCTTCTACCCTGGTGACTTCACCTTCGTTTGCCCCACCGAACTTGCTGACCTCGCAGACCACTATGCTGAGTTCCAGGCTCTCGGCGTAGACATCTACTCCGTCAGCACCGACTCTCACTTCGTCCACAAGGCATGGGCTGACGCTACCGAGACGATCCGCAAGATCGAGTACACGATGCTCGCTGATATGACCTTCGAGCTCTCAGCTGCCCTCGGCGTCCTCGGCGAAGAGTCTGGTCAGGCTTACCGTGGTACCTTCCTCTTCAACCCCGATGGCGAGCTGAAGATCGCTGAGATCCACGACAACGGTATCGGTCGTGACGCAAGCGAACTCCTCCGCAAGGTCAAGGCTGCTAAGTTCGTCTACGAACACCCAGGCCAGGTCTGCCCCGCTAAGTGGAAGGAAGGCGACGCTACGCTGACCCCCAGCATCGACCTCGTCGGTAAGCTCTAAGAAGCACCTCTACCCCCAGCCGAAGGTCTTACCTTCACGAAGGCAAGGGCTCAACACAAAACGGGGGAGGTAGAGTCTGCACGACTCTACCTCCCCCGTGCTTCATCTATACCATTATATACGTCCTCACTCATTCGACTTACTCTTATGCAGCTCGATCAGAATATCATCACTCAGCTTCAGGGTCTCTTCGCTAACCTGAAGCACCAGTATACCCTCGTCGTCGACAACGCAGGCGACGCCAAGAGCGAAGAGCTCGCCACGATGGCACGCGACTTCGCCAGCACCAGCCCCCAGCTCTCCGTCGAGGTACGCCCCGCTGACGTCCTTCGCCTCAGCATCCTCCGTGATGGGCAGGCTACAGGCATCTCCTTCCGCGCTATCCCTGGCGGTCACGAGTTCACCTCCCTCATCCTCGCCGTCCTCAATGCTGATGGTCAGGGCAAGAACCTCCCCGAAGAGGTCTTCATCCGCCGTATCGCTGCGCTGAAGACGCCTCTGCGCCTCACGACCTACGCTTCGCTCAGCTGTACTAACTGCCCCGAAGTCGTCCAGGCGCTGAACGTCATGGCACTCTACAACGAAGGCCTCGAGCACGAGATGGTCGACGGCGCACTCTTCCAGGACGAAGTAAACGCCCGCAACATCAGCTCGGTCCCCGCCGTCTACGCTGGCGACACGCTCGTACATATCGGTAAGGCTTCCCTCGGTGACCTCCTCGCCGCTCTCGAAGAGAAGATCGGCGCTGAGCCCGTCTCCGCTGAGCCTATCCGCCGTAGCTATGACCTCATCGTCGTCGGTGGCGGTCCCTCAGGTATCGCTTCGGCTATCTACTCCGCACGTAAGGGTCTCCATGTCGCCGTCGTCGCTGAGCGCATCGGTGGTCAGGTGAACGAGACTACGGGTATCGAAAACATCCCCTCCGTCAGCGCCACCACGGGTACGCAGCTCGCTGCTGACCTGCGCAAGCATGCGGAGATCTATCATATCGACCTCCTCGACAACCGCCGCGTCGAAGCCGTCATCGATGGTGAGACGAAGCTGGTGAAGACGAACCTCGGCGAAGAGCTCTCCGCCGCTCAGGTCATCCTCGCTACGGGTGCCTCTTGGCGTAAGCTCGGCGTCCCTGGCGAAGCCGAATATATCGGCCGTGGTGTCGCCTTCTGCCCCCACTGTGATGGTCCCTTCTTCAAGGACAAGGACATCGCTGTCATCGGCGGCGGGAACTCCGGTATCGAGGCAGCTATCGACCTGGCTGGTATCTGCCGCAGCGTCGTCGTCCTCGAGTATATGGATACCCTGCGTGCCGACGTCGTCCTGCAGGAGAAGCTCGCTACGCTGCCCAACGTCACCGTACGCAAGGCCGTAGCTACGAAGGCCGTCCTCGGTGATGGCACGAAGGTCACAGGCCTCACTATCGCTCCACGTGATGGCGGCGACGAAGAGACGATCGCCCTCGACGGCCTCTTCGTACAGATCGGTCTTGCAGCCAACACCAAGCCCTTCGAGGAGCTGGTCGAGCTACGCCGTGGCGAGATCGTCATCGACGAGCGCTGCCGCACCTCTGTCCCTGGCATCTATGCCGCTGGTGACTGCACGACGGTGCCCTACAAGCAGATCGTCATCGCTATGGGTGAAGGTGCGAAGGCTGCACTGACCGCCTTCGACGATCGCATCCGCTCGGCGAAGTAACCCCACCCTATCTTAGTCCATAATGCCGCAGGCCTCTGCTCCAGAGAGCGGGGGCCTGCACTGCTTTGGGGCAATCCACAAGTCTTTTTCAAAAAATTTACGCTACGATTAAACGCACCCTCCAGCTCGTACTCTAAGAGAGAAAGCAAACTCAAGAATACAGCATTTATGAATAGACTCCGTAGCCGCTCCATCATCGGCCTTATGAGCCTCCTGCTCTTGCTGCTTGGCCTGCCCACAGGCCTGCGCGCTCAGGACTCATTATACACGATCACCGGCCGTATCCTCGACGAGAAGAGTGAAGCACTCCTCGGTGCCAGCGTGAGCCTCCTCCAGAGTGACGGTAAGCTCAAGACGGGTGCCATCACCGCCAAGGACGGCGCCTTCCACCTCAAGGGAATCGCCGCTGGAAGCTACACCCTGCGTGTCTCCTACGTCGGGTACAAGACCCACACCGCCCCCATCCATCTCACGAAGCAGTCACTCACCCTGCCCGCCATCACCCTCCAGGCTGAGGGTGAAGTCCTCGAAGGTGTGAAGGTCGTCGGGAAGACCAGCGACGTCGTCATCAAGGGCGACACGATCGAATTCCACGCTGGCAACTTCACCACGAACCAAGGGGCGGTCGTCGCTGACCTCATCAAGAAGCTCCCTGGAGCCAGCATCGATGAGAATGGCAATATCACCATCAACGGGAAGACCGTCAAGCAGATCATGGTCGACGGCAAGCGCTTCTTCTAGGGTGACCCGAAGGTAGCAGCCAACAACCTCCCCGCCGAAGTCGTCGAGAAGGTACAGGTCCTCGACCGCGATAGTGAAGCAGCCCGCCTCTCAGGCTTCTCCGACGGCAATGAAGAGACCGTCATCAACCTCACCATCAAGGCGGGGAAGAAGAAGGGACTCTTCGGTACGGCCTACGCTGGTGCTGGTACGAGCAAGCGCTACGAAGCGAACCTAACCCTCAGTCGCTTCGCTGACGACAATCAGTTCTCCATCATCGGAAGTCTCAACAATACGAACAACGCTGGCTTCACCGACATCAGCCAAGACGGCAATCAGCTCGGCTTCATGATGGGTATGGGCGCTGGTCGCCGTGGCAACAGAGGTGGTGGCGGTATCCCCCGCCGTGATGCCAACGGTATCCTGACCTCGAGAATGCTCGGCGGCAACCTCAATCAGACGCTCTCCTCGAAGCTCCAGCTCAATGCCAACATCCTCGGCGGTCGCAACACCACCAATAAGATCACGGACAGCTGGCAGCAGAACTACCTCTCCACGGGCTCGACGACGGAGACAGGAAAGAGCACGGAGCGTAGCGACAAGGACTCCTACGGAGCGAACATCCGCATGGAGTGGAAGCCCGACAGCCTGACGGAGGTCATCATCTCCCCCGAGCTCCGCTACGGCCGTAATCAAGGTACCTACACCTCCACGACGAAGACCCTCGAGGATGCCACGAGCACGCTGATCAACTCCAGCGACCTCACGCAGAACACCCTACAGAAGAATATCAACGGGACGCTGCGCCTCGATGGTAGCCGTCGCCTGAGTGCCGCAGGGCGTACGCTCACGCTCTCCACACGCTTCGGTATCGAAGATGAGACGGGCGAGGGGGAAGTACCTCTACAACCTCTTCGACCGCACCTCGACGACGAATCAGTCCGTCGACCAGCGCATCGACAGCCGTACGCGTAGCACCAGTTATCAGGCACGCCTCGGCTGGGTAGAGCCTCTCGGCAAGGGCTACTTCACGCAGCTCACCTACCAGATCAAGGGCTCACAGAGCAATAGCTCACGCGACGCCTTCGACCCCGACGCTACGGGAGCCTACACGGTGCACAATGCGACGTACAGCAATGAGTTCCGCTCAGAGTACCTCACGCATCAGGCAGGTATCGCACTGAAGAAGAAGGGCAAGACCTACGACGTGACCGCTGGGATCAACCTCGAGTCATCGAGCATCAGCAGCCACTCCGTCGTCGGCGGTATCACGGCTACGCCTATCTCCCGCACTACGCTGAACTTCTCCCCTACCCTGCGTATGAGCTACAAGCCTCAGCGTGGCACGGAGCTTCGCCTCGACTACTTCGGCCGTAGCTTCGCCCCTACCAACGAGCAGCTCTCCCCCGTACAGGATGTGACGAATCCCCTCATCTCCTACGTCGGGAATCAGGACCTGCTCCCAGGCTTCCAGCACAACCTCTTCGGACGCTTCAGTAAGTACTGGACGAAGACGCAGACGTCGCTCTCCGTCTTCGGTCGTGCCCAGGTCGTACAGAATGATATCATCCAGCGCTCACTCTTCGACGTCACGACGGGTAAGCGCACCATCGACTATACGAACGTAGACGGCAATGCCTCGATCGGTATCGGTGGCTTCCTCACGCAGACCCTCCCTGGGAAGAAGTTCTCGATCCGCGTGGCTTCCTTCAACGACCTGGCGCGTAGCAATACTTATATCAACGGTGACAAGAACCGTAGCCTCGCCCTCCGCCTGCGTGAGGAACTCGGTCTGAACTACCGCGTCACGGGCATCGATATGACCCTCAAGGGAGGCTTCGGCTACTACAACGCCTCCAACACGCTGGCCTCAGCCGTCACTCCTGCGACGAAGGACTACTCGCTCGGCTATACGACCAATATCACCCTGCCGCTGGGCTTTGCCTTCGAGGGTGAAGCGACTACACCACCTCACGTGGCTACGCCGCTGGCTACAATCAGGATCAAGTCCTGCTGAATGCTGGTCTCTCCTATAGCTTCCTCGCTGGGAAGAAGGCGACCATCCGCCTCAAGGGCTACGACCTCTTGAATAGCCGCCGCAGTATCTACCAGAGCATCACGGCGATGTCCAGCTCCATCGAAGAATCCAACACGCTCGGCCGCTACGCTATGCTCCACTTCATCTACCGCTTCGATAGCTTCAGCGGTGGCGGTAGCAAGAGCGACATGAAGCGCCAAGGCCCTCCAGGACCACCCCCATTCTAAGAAAGTAGTAGTGTATTAGAGCGTGTATTTTCAGTGTATATGCATGTGTGTGTGATGTGTGGCGGTGGGACTTCGGTCTCATCGCCACATCTCTTTGCTATGCTCCTCGATAGTGAAGCGAGCTACACTATATGAGTACGTGGGTAGAGCTATATAGCTTTGGACTGATTCCGTATAGCTTTGTGAAGTGACCTCTATTAGGCCGTTGCTCCGCGTAGGGATAAAAGTTGTGGACGAGTGGTAGAAAAGTTTGGGCTACGTACGTGGCTCTAATATCTACGTACGTGGATATTTGGGCTGACGTGCCTGGTCTTTAAGACTACGTGCGTAGACAGAAGGAAAGCACTACGTGAAGGCGCTTTTTTCTTCGCAAGAACAGCACTTTTTCCTCCGCTGAATAAGAGGAATACGCGCGATAAAGCGAAGGGCTTGTGTATCACTTCGGAGAGGCATATCAGGGGCTGAGCACGCGATGCCTTAGCACTCGAAATAGCGAACAGGACTCGTGGCAACAGTCGCTATATGAGGGAAAGGTATAAACCACTATGGGGTTGGTGGTTCATACTACCCCCTCTTACGGAAGTCACTTCAGCAGGCAGAGAAGCGCCCCTTCTAACGGAGTAAGAATAGGCATTAGGAAGGGGCAAGCAAGGGCTTCTCCTTGCGAGTACTATGCCCAGTTGCTTGGACTAAGATTTGTACCTTTGTAGCCAAATAGATACATAGTAATTACCGATGACCTCCTCGTCTACGTCTTCGGCCCTCACGCCGCTCGGCGCTCAGGTCCGACTTCTCCTCCTGCGCTTCCTCCTCTCCTTCCTCATTTACAGCATCTGCCGAGGGATATTCTGCCTATACAATCAGGATCTCTTAGAGATCGGCTCGGCAGGGCAGCTTGCCCTGATGTTCTGGGGTGGCCTGCGCTTCGACCTCAGTGCTATCGTCTACACAAGCCTGCTGCTGACGACACTAAGCCTCCTGCCCCTACCACAGGCCTACAGCCGTGGCTACCAGCGCATGCTGACGGGGCTCTATCGCATCGTCACGAGTCTGGCTATCATACTGAACCTCGGCGACGTCGTCTACTATCGCTTCACGCTGAAGCGTACGACGCTGGCGGTCTTCGAAGAGTTTGGAGATGAGAATCCATTCCAGTTCCTCCGCTTCTTCGTAGACTATTGGGGGGTAACGCTCTTAGGGATCGGACTTATCATTCTCTTCTGTATCATCGAAGGGAAGTTCCCCCGTCCTAAGCAGCGCCCCACGGGCCGTATGTGGGCCTTCTACCTCACGTCACTGATCCTCCTCGGCGGGAGCATCTACCTCTCCATCGTCGCTGGGCGCGGTGGCTTCACCAGTGAGACCCGCCCCATCACACTGAGCAATGCGAACATCTATATACACCGTCCTCAGCAGCGTGCGCTGGTGCTGAACACCCCATTCAGCCTCATCCGCACCATCGGCAAGTCAAGCCTGCCAGAGTACCAATATATGCCCTTCGCCGAGGTGCCGAAGTACTTCAATTCTGTCTACACCCCTGGCTCGACACCTGTCTCAGGGAAGTACAAGGGGCGCAATGTCGTACTCATCATCTGGGAGAGCTTCGCACGCGAATGGGTCGGGGGGCTCAACCAAGATATCCCGGGTTACCAAGGCTTCACGCCCTTCATCGACTCACTGATGCAGCGCTCCTATGTCTTCACCAACGGCTACTCCAATAGTCAGAAGTCCATCGATGCGATGCCTGCGATCTTCGCCTCGGTCCTCAAGCCCCACGTCCCCTTCGTCCTATCGATCTACTCGGGGAACAACATCACGGCTCTACCCGCACGCCTTGACTCGATGGGCTACTCGACGGCCTTCTTCCACGGTGCACCAAACGGCTCTATGGGCTTCAATGCCTTCGTAATGCAGGCAGGCGTCAAGGAATACTATGGTAAGACGGAGTACGCCAATGATGCCGACTATGACGGCAACTGGGGTATCTGGGATGAGAAGTTCCTCCAGTACGTAGCTCGCCAGATCGGCTCGCTTCGTCAGCCCTTCTTCGCGGCGGAGTTCACACTCTCCTCGCACCACCCCTTCCGTGTGCCCGAGGAGTATCAGAAGGTCTTACCCAAGGGTACGATCCCGATGCACCAAGCCGTAGCTTACACGGATATGGCGCTGCGGAAGTTCTTCGAGACGGCGAGCAAGCAGCCTTGGTATGACAATACCCTCTTCGTGATCGTCGCTGACCACGCCGTACCAGGTGCGCTGCCCCAGTACAAGAACTCGACGGGTGCCTTCCGTATCCCTATCATCATCTTCGACCCACGAGGCGAACTCGTCGGCCGCGATACGGAGCACCTCGCCTCCAAGCCGACCTACTCCCCACGATCCTCGATCTCGTCGGGGATGATAAGCAGATGGTGACCTTCGGTGGTAACCCCTTCGACACGACGCGCCCCCGCTTCGTCGTGCAGGATATGGATGGCATCTACCAGATGATCGAGGGGGACTACACCCTGCACTTCGATGGGCAGAAGGTGACCGCCCTCTACAACCTCAAGACCGACCCCCAGCAGCTCCACAACATCAAGGACCAGCCAGGGACGCCTCTCCCCACGATGCTTCTCCGCCTGAAGGCCTACCTACAGGACTACGCTTGGCGCATGAAGTACAACAAGCTCACCGAGCTCCACCCTCAGCGATAATGAGATGACTACTACCGTTCCCGCCACATCTCCCACCAGGAGTAGCCGCCCACCGATCAGCTCGCTCTACGTAGCGAAGGCCTTCGCCGCACTGCTCGTCGTCATCGGGCATACCCTATGGGTATAGTCCAGGAGTGGATCTACCCACTTACCCTGAGTGCCGTGCCCATCTTCTTCCTGATCTCAGGATACTTCCTCTACTCACCAGATGAATCGAAGAGTGCCGAGCGAGCATGGCACTCCATCAAGAAGATTGTACCCATCTTCCTCATCGTCACACTCATCTACTGGCTGATGATCCTCCCCAACCACGGCAACATCGTCCGTAGCTGGGAGCAGATACGGCACTTCCTCATCTATGGGCAGCTGACGACGGTGCACCTATGGTTCCTCATGGCGATGCTACAGGGACTGTGTGTCCTTGGCCTTGCCCTGCGCTGGAGACTGGGGCGCTACCTCTGGGTCTTCGTACCGCTGATGCTGACGGCACTCCTCGGAGGGAGGTACTCCTTCCTCATCACAGGGGGGGCGAACAGCAGAATCTAATCTACGTCTTCAATAGCGTAAGCTATGCTCTGCCCTTCATGTCAGCTGGCTACCTCATCAAGAAGTATGAGGACAAGATCCCCACGCGCTTCCCTTGGGTGGTGCTTACGCTCCTTATGCTGGCTCTGGCCATCGTGGAGCAACCCTTACTGCGCAGCTGTGGTTATAACCACGGAGAAGGTCCTTATATCGGGAGCTTCCTCTTCGCAGTAGCCCTCTTTTTCACGGGCATCACTCACAAGAGCTTCGGTACGGGTAGCTGGGCAGAGACTGTCGGCGCCAAGTACTCGGGCAATATCTACTATTTCCACATCGCTGTAACGACGGTCATAGCTCGGATTTTCATCAAGCTTGGGACGGGATCCTTCTATATGCAGACAGGGGCTATCTGGGTCTTCGCAGCCTCGCTCCTTTTGGCCTTCATCATCGTCAAGCTCCAGGATCGGCTGGGGATATACATCCTTCAGTAAGCCCTCTCATAGCCAAGCAATGAAACCAGCTTCGTCAGCGATCAATTCGCTCTACATACTCAAGTGTCTATTCGCTTTCTTAGTAGTCACTTGCCACACGCCTATGGGGGCAGTCAAGGTGATGCTACAGCCCATCGCCATGGGCGCCGTATGTGTCTTCTTCCTCATCTCGGGGTATTTCCTCTATAGCCCTCAGGCGGAGAAGAGCTATCAGCGAGCGGTAAAGTCCCTCCGTAGCACGGTCAAGATCTTCCTCGTCGTCTCGCTCTTCTACTGGGCGTGGCTGTTGCCGAATAACGGGAACCTGCTGAACTCCTTCCATCAGCTGGGATCACTCCTCCTCACGGGCTCGCTCTTCTCGGGACACACATGGTATCTTATGGCGATGATCCAGGGGCTCCTTGTCCTCGCCTTAGTCTTCCGTCTCGGCATCCAGCGCTATATCTGGGTCCTCACTCCCCTATGTATCTTCGGCCTACTCGGCAGTCAGTATTCCTTCCTACTGACTGATGAGCGTGCAGACTACTACTATTACGTCTACACCTCCATCAGCTACTCCATCCCCTTCATGTCGATGGGCTACCTGATAGCCAAGCACGAGAGCAAGCTACAGGAGTTCCACCACTGGGGCATACTCTATGCTCTCGGTGTAGCCCTCGCCTATGGTGAGCGCACCCTCCTCTTCCACTCCGGCCATGACTATGCCGCTGGGGCGCTCTTAGGAAGCTTCGTCACCGCCGTCCTCATCTTCATCTGGGCACTACAGCATAAGAGCTTCGGAGCGGGGACGTGGGCTGAGACGATCGGCGCCAAGTACTCGGGCAACATCTACTACTTCCACATCGCTGTGGCAACTATCATCTCTAAGGCGCTCTATGCCGCAGGTATGGGACCCGTCTATGAGCAACTGGGCTCGGCACTCGTCTTCGTAGGGAGCATCGCCGTAGCCTATGTGATCGTGCGCCTACAAGACAAGATCGGGATCCACATCCTCAAGTAATACCCCCCTATAGACTTACATGCAAGACAAGATAAGAGACCTCACCCAAGGCGACCTTTCGAGCCACCTCTACCGCATCGCCCTGCCGATCATGGGGACGAGCTTCGTGCAGATCGCCTACAACATCACCGATATGATTTGGCTGGGGCGACTGAGCTCGCAGGCCTTAGCAGCGGTGGGTGCGGCCTCCGTCTTCCTCTGGATAGCTGCCTCCTTCGCACTCATCAATAAGATCGGGAGCGAAGTGACGATCTCGCAGGGTATCGGTGCTGGTCGTCGTGACGAAGCCAAGAGCTACGCCTCGCAGAACGTCTGCATGAGCCTCCTCCTGAGCGTGGGGATGCTGGCGATCTACCTGCTCTTTGCAGGCAATCTCCTTGACCTCTATGCGCTCATCCCGAGCGTACGGGCCGAGGGTTTGAGCTACCTCTACCTCTCGCTCGTAGGCTTCCCCAGCATCTACCTCACCGCCTCCTTCACGGGTATCTACAATGCGATCGGCGATAGCCGTACGCCCTTCCGCATCTCCATCCTCGGGCTGGCGACGAATATGCTCCTTGACCCGCTCTTCATCTTCACCCTCGGCTGGGGGGTGTCGGGTGCTGCACTGGCTACCGTCGTGAGCCAAGGCTTGGTGCTACTGCTCTTCCTCTATCAGGTGAAGCGTGACAAGCTCTTCGGGGGCTTCCCCTTCCTCGTCCGACTGCACTGGACTCAGATACGACGCATCCTACAGATAGGTGTACCACCTGCCTCGCTGCAGGTACTCTTTGCTTTCGTCAGTATCTATATCGGCCGTCAGGTATCCACTCTCGGTGGGCATATTGGCGTGGCGACGATGACGACGGGTGCGCAGATCGAGTCGCTGACGTGGAATACCGCCTCGGGCGTCACCGAAGCCCTGACGACTATCGTCGGGCAGAACTTCGCCGCAGGCAAGCTCCGCCGCGTCTATAGGGCCTTCTGCCGAGCCCTGAGCTTCACGCTCATCATCGGCGTACTGGGGACGATCCTCTTTGTCTTCTGGGGAGAAGAGATCTTCGCCCTCATCGTCCCCGAGGAAGCCGCCTACAAGGCAGGTGCGGTCTACCTCGGCATCGTCGGGCTCTCGCAGGCCTTTATGATGCTGGAGATCACCACCGAAGGGCTCTTCTACGGGCTCGGACGCACCTACCTCCCCGCAGCGGTCAGCATCGTCGGCACGTACCTACGCATCCCGATGGTGCTCCTCTTCGCCTCATGGGGCTGGGGTATCCGAGCTGTCTGGTGGGCCATCTCCATCTCATCGATACTCAAGGGGCTCACTATGCTCTACTTCTTCCTGCGCTGGAGACATCGCACTCGGGAGGAGCGTAGGCAGCAGAGCTTCGCATAGCTAAGCCCTCTATATATCGACTAATATCTAATTCTAACTTATTCCTCTTATGCACCCTCTTTTCTTCGCACAGATACTGCCAGCTGACTCGGCTGCAGGATCGGAGCTCAAGGAAGCCATCGGAGCTGCCACGCAGCCCCTCAACCTCGACATCAAGCACTGGTTCAGCCGGAGCATGCTCGAGGAGTGGCTCAATGCTGGTATCAACTTCGGGCTGCGCGTCATCCTCGTGCTCGTCCTCTTCTGGCTCGGTAAGGTCGTCATCACCCGCCTGAAGAAGATCTTCAACGGGATCCTCCGCCGCCGCAATATCGAGGGAGTAGCCGTCTCACTCCTTGACTCGGTCTTCACTGCGATACTGTACATCGCCCTCTTCCTCTTCTTGGCTGGTGTGCTCGGCGTAAAGTCCGTATCCTTCGCCGCTGTCCTGGCCTCTATGGGTCTGGCTGTCGGTATGGCACTCAGCGGCCAGCTGCAGAATCTCGCTGGTGGTGTAATCATCATCGTCACCAAGCCCTTCAAGCTCGGAGACTTCATCTCGGCACAGGGGACTGACGGTACGGTCAAGGCCGTCCGCCTCTTCCACACCGAGGTACTGACGCCCGACAACAAAGCCGTCTTCATCCCCAATGGCACGCTCAGCAGTAGCCTCGTGACGAACTTCTCCCACGAAGATATCCGCCGTGTGGAGTGGACCATCGGCATCGAGTATGACGAAGACTACCAGCGTGTGCGTCAGGTCATCCTCGCCCTCCTCCAGCAAGACCAGCGCATCCTCACCACGCCAGAGCCCGTCATCGTCCTGCACAAGCTGAATGACTCATCCGTAGATATCTTAGTGCGTGCTTGGGTGGCTTCGGGCGACTTGTGGCCTGTCTTCTGGGACTTCAATGAGCGAGTCTATGCGGACTTCAACGCTAAGGGTATCGGCTTCCCCTTCCCGCAGCTCACTGTTCACCAAGGGAAGTAAGACGGATGTCCTTCAAGCTCACCTCACGCTTCCGCCCCACGGGAGACCAACCGCAGGCCATCGACGAACTCGTCCACGGCTTCGAGTCGGGTGTTCCCTTCCAGACCCTGCTTGGGGTCACGGGCTCGGGGAAGACGTTCACCGCTGCCAACGTCATCGCCCGCCTCGGCAAGCCCACCCTTGTGCTTAGCCACAATAAGACCCTCGCAGCACAGCTCTATGCGGAGTTCAAGGCATTCTTCCCCGACAATGCCGTCGAGTACTTCGTCTCGTACTATGACTACTACCAGCCCGAAGCCTATATCGCCGCCTCCGACACCTATATCGAGAAGGACATGGCGATCAACGCCGAGATCGAGAAGCTCCGCCTACGTGCTACGGCTTCCCTCCTCTCCGGGCGTGAGGACGTCATCGTGATCTCCTCCGTCTCGTGCCTCTATGGTATGGCGGATCCCAAGGCCTTCGAGGAGAAGATCCTGCGCCTACAAGAGGGACAGCGCTACAGTCAGGAGCAGCTCAAGCGTGACCTGGTCCTCAATCACTACGTCAACGACCGCCTGACCTTCACCCCGGGCTACTTCCGTGTCAAGGGCGACACCATCGATATCTTCCCCTCCATCGAAGGCTTCGACGGTGTGGCCTATCGTGTGACCTTCTGGGATGATGAGATCGAGCGCATCGCTTCCTTCGACCCACAGAGCGGTAGAGAATACGGGCCGATGACACGGCTCATCGTCCACCCTGCCAACCTCTTCGTCACGACGCAGGAGCAGGTCAACTCCGCCGTCGGGCAGATCGACGTCGACCTCGGTCAGCGCGTGCAGGAGCTGGAGGACGAAGGCCGTGCCTTCGAAAGCTAAGCGTCTCTACGAGCGCACTACCTATGATCTGGAGATGATCCGTGAGCTGGGCTACTGCTCGGGTATCGAGAACTACTCCCGTTACTTCGATGGTCGCCAGCCTGGTGAGCGCCCCTTCTGTCTCCTCGACTACTTCCCGAATGACTTCCTCCTCATCATCGACGAGAGCCACGTGACCGTGCCACAGATCCATGCGATGTACGGCGGTGACCGCTCGCGTAAGACGAGCCTCGTGGAGTACGGCTTCCGCCTGCCCGCTGCGCTGGACAATAGACCACTGAAGTTCGAGGAGTTCGACGACCTCACCCCACGCATCCTCTATATCAGCGCGACGCCCGCCGAATATGAGCTCACAAAGAGCGAAGGCGTCGTCGTCGAGCAGCTCATCCGCCCCACGGGTCTTCTCGATCCGCCTATTGAGGTACGCCCCACACTCCATCAGGTCGATGATCTCGAGCACGAGATACAGATCTCCATCGAGCGAGGCGAGCGCGTGCTCGTCACCACGCTCACCAAGCGCATGGCCGAGGAGCTCTCCGAGTACCTCATCAAGCACGGCGTCTCATGTAGCTACATCCATAGCGACGTCGACACGCTGACACGTGTGCAGATCATGGAGGACCTGCGTAAGGGCGTCTATGACGTGCTCATCGGTGTGAACCTCCTGCGTGAAGGCCTTGACCTACCCGAGGTAGCCCTCGTCGCCGTCCTCGATGCCGACAAGGAAGGCTTCCTGCGTAGCCACCGCTCGCTGACGCAGACGGCAGGGCGTGCCGCGCGAAACGTCAACGGCCGTGTCATCTTCTACGCCGACCACATCACCGAGAGTATGCGCCTGACGATGGACGAGACCGCCCGCCGCCGTGCCAAGCAGATCGCTTACAACGAGGCCAACGGCATCACGCCCCAGCAGATCGTCAAGAATAGCACCTCTGCCTTCCCCGACAAGAAGGGCAGCGACGAAGCCATCCCCTATATCGAGGCTTCGCCCGAGGCAGCTGTCGAAGACCCCATCGAGCAGTTCCTCTCACTCGACCAGCTCCGCGAGCTTGCCGAGACGAAGCGCAGCGAGATGATGGCCGCCGCGAAGGAACTCAACTTCGTCGATGCCGCCCGTCTGCGCAACGAGCTGCAGCGCCTCGAGGAGAAGATTCGACTACTGCAGTAGCCCTCCCCTATCCCCCCCAAAAGCACTCCGCCCCGCTATGCTCACTCGTTGGTGAGACATAGCGGGGCGGAGTGTATCAGCGGATATCGCTCGCAGCGGGGCTATCGATTGATGCGGTAGCTGACGCCGAGGTTGAGGAAGACGTGACGCAGCGAGTAAGGCATAACCTCGAAGCTCTTATCAAAGATCTTCGGCAGGCCTACATTCATACGTGCCGTAAGCCCCCAGTGTGGGTCGATCTGATAGTCTGCACCGAAGCGCACACCGACGTCATTGCGCACGAGGAAGTCCCCGAGGCTGAAGGCAAGTACCGCACCCTCCTGATAGACACGACCATCCATGAGGCCGTCACCATCAAGCTTAGCGGTGAACTTACGCTTGAGCGCGTGAGCATAGTAGCCCCCAGCCATGAGGCGGAAGGAGCTATTAGGCAGAGCGTAGCTCACCCCCACGGGCACCACGACGTAGCGCGTATCCATCTCGACACGCTGGTAGCCCGTGTAGTGCTGCTCCTTGAAGTCCTCACTCTGATAGCGGATGGGCATATCTTCGGCTTGGACGGTGGTGCTAAAGCTACGGATATCGTACTCCACCCCGAGGAGGAGGGAGAAGGGGCTTGCAGGCGTGAGGCGGTAAGAGAGGTCCAGCCCCACGTTGGGCGTACCCCCAGGCATGAAGGCCGTGACCTTCTTGACGGGCTTGGGTACGGAGGGAGGCAGAGCACCACCGATGTTGAAGCCGAGGTGCACGCCTACACCGAGGCGTGAGGGCTGCTCGTCACCCGTCTCAGCGGCGCGAGCGGGGAGGGCGAGGAGGCCAAGAGAGAGGCCGAGGAGGAGCGTTCGAATCATCTTCATACGGCAGGGCTAATGATGGGGCTTAATGCGGTCCTGGAGCTTGACCTCGCGCAGGCGTAGCTCGCTACCCACAGCACCGATGTACTCGGCACCACGGAAGCTCGAGGAGAAGACCAGAGCCAGACGATACTTCTTCGTCGTGAAGTCCACGGCTTCGTAGCGTGCTTCGTCGACGGGTGTGAGGCGCAGGCGATAGGTCTGCCACGTGTCAGCGGGAGTCGTAGGCTCCAGCTCGACGTAGCCCTTGGCCACGATACGCGCGTCCGTCTGCAGCGTCACGCCATTGAGGTAGCTCGCATCGTCGGTGACTTCGTAGAAGACAGCCGAGACAGCGGCACGGTCTTCGCTGGGAAGCTCGACCTTCTTATCCTGCCCATGGATGACCTTCTCCCCCGCCTTGTACTGATAGGTGAAGTCCACGATCTCGGGGATACCGCTGGAGTAAGGCTGGCCGAAGAGCGTCGACTCAAGGGGCTTCCCCACGAGATTGCGCGCATCGACCTGACCCGTATAGAGGGCACCCGCAATGACCTTCGTCCCGATACCGAAGAAGTAGAAGCCCTTGATCGAGCGGATGATGGCGCCATGAGCGGCTCCATTCTCCTCCAGTGGCACGACGGGATAGTCCGTAGGCGAAGAGGCGAGCAGGGTGTAGCCCTGATTGCTGGCCGAGGCCCAATAGGTATTCTTAGCGTCTTCGTCAGCACTGATAGCGGGCAGACGATAGGCGCCCTTGCTCACATCGATCCAGCGCGTGAAGTCAAAGCTCTGGCTGGCGGTGAGTACACCCTCCTTGTACTGGCGATCGATGAGGCTACGCTCCTTGCGCGTGATGGGATCATCACACGAAGCGAAAGCCACGGCAAGAGCCATGAGGGCAAGTGAAGTGGAAATTCTTTTCATCAACATCTATGTGGATATAAACTGGCTATCCCCCGAGGGAATAAGCAAGCATCAGCCCCATCACCGAGCGTCTCGGCGATGGGGCTGTATGCTTGGCATGAAGGCTGGGGGCACCCGTCCGCCGTGAAGCGAAAGAGATCCCCGAGGTCTTCTTACTTCTCAGCGACGTAGCGGCGCTCCTTGATGCGCGCCTTCTTACCGGTGAGGGCACGGAGGTAGTAGAGCTTAGCGCGACGTACCTTACCGAACTTCTCGACAGTAATCTTTTCGATGAAGGGGCTTTCGATCGTGAAGATACGCTCTACGCCTACACCTTCGCTGATCTTACGAACCGTGAAACGCTTCTTGTCACCGTGACCGCTGATGCGGATGACGACGCCACGATAGCGCTGGATACGCTCCTTACCCCCTTCGCTGATGCGGTAGTCAACGGTGATAGTGTCACCACTACGGAAGGCGGGGTGGCTCTTACCAGTAGCGAAAGCTTCGTTGACGATCTTAATAAAGTCCATTGTTTGTCCTTTAGCTTATTTGATTAGTACTACACTAAACGCAATATAACAGGCCACACTTATACATATATTCCTGACAGAGATTACGCAAAGCGTCGCAAAGGTACAAAAAAGCGCGCAATCACAAGGCCTTACCGTGCAACACTTACGACGATTCACCCCCGACGACCGCCTCCTGCGCCCAAGGGACGGGAGAGAAAAGGCGTCGATGAAGCCCCCTCCTCACCGTACGCTACCACACCTCTCCGAGGGAAGGGTGTGTCAACCTATATAGGTCACTGCTCCGACCTATATAGGTCTCGCGCGCGACCAATATAGGTTCGTATGCGGACCAATATAGGATCACTCGCAGACCACTATAGGTTTCACATGCATTCCACTATTGGTCCGCATGTGGAACCCATAGTGGGATGAACACAAACGACTATTGCTCTGCCCCTCCCCCACTATTCCTCCTCCGACACGCCCCATACAAAGCCCCCTATGTGTAGATAATTCTCCCACTCGAGGGTGCTCTATCGATGGGCTTACTCAGTCATTGGAAACTAGGGGCTTGAAGGTCATGAGCTATGACCAGTATAAGGATATAACCAACCTCTCCTTCCTGAAGTATGGCACACGTCTTGTCAAGAAAATTACGGGATCATTTGGAAATGGTGGAGATTGCGACATCTCAATGGCTATCTCATCCGTAGTGGAATACATGATACTCAGAGGTTAGCTGATGAATCGCAAGGAATCTATGCGACTTCAATGGGGAGAAGGTCGGCAGTCAGGCTTGGTTCTTGCTTCTTGCATACATCTACTACTGCGCTGTTAGACTGCTCGGAAAAGGGCAGTTTAACTACCACTAAAAAATCAAGGAGCAACATCTATTCTAATGCCATTAGAGGCTCGTTCTATAATCAATAGAACGAGCCTCTAAGTTGTTTAACGACTGGCATAGTCATACTTCAAGGATTGTGGTTAAATATATTTATCTTGGCTCTGTGTTTAGGATTTCTTCCCCTTGCTTTTAGCTTTAGGCTTGTCTAGTTTCTTCATTACGCTATGTCCCTGCTTAAGCTCCTTCTTTATGTCGGGAAGTTCTCGTTCCTGTGGCAAGTCCTCGGGAGACCTACCTGTGTTTTGTTGCACCATCTTGCGAACCTCTGCACCTACTGCTCTATGCGTCTGCTCTAACCTCACTTGCCCTGTTATACCTTGAAGCTTAATACGCTCTTCTGTCATAGTTTGTCGGAAGAGATTAGCTGACAGCTCAGTCCGACCCATCGTATCGTATATCTTACGGCTATCCACTCCTCGTTTATTGCTGAGTTGCCAATTAGTCATATTGTACATTCCCAGGTAACCTGCATTTTGGAACTTTGCATAATCCTCAATGCCTGCTGACTTGATGGTAGAACTCAAAGACTTATAACTCTCTGATATTTCTTCACGATAAATCAAACGCTCCATCTCATCTGAGCCTGCTTCCATCATCATCTCAAAAGCTCGTGCTTGTGTCGCAAAATAAGCTTGAGCTTGTGCAACTTCTGGCTTTTTCGGATTAGCATTCATTGCCATCAGATAGCAAGCAAAACGAGTGAGCTTAAGTCCACTACAGAATGACCATCAAGCTCTCGTTGATAAGGAATAATATTATCGTAATGAGAAATAGACAGGGAGATGAATGCCTTTGTCGTTCTGTCTATGACGTTCTGAAAGGAAGATAGACTAGCATATCCAAGCATCGTTGAGAGTTCTGAAGCCCACCAATAAGTGATGCCATTTTGCTTCTTAAAGTCCTCAAAATATAGTATCTCTGTATTTGTCTCCATTATTGCTATGCTCTGTTATATGGTGCAAAGTTACTATTTTTCGCATACGCTTCATTTTTCCGTAAGCCTTTATGATTGCATACGCTTCGTTGCCTAAAACGCATACGCTTCATCTTGCCGATTATATATGCAGTGCATCTGATAGAGAGGCTCAGCAGGAGGGAAAAGCAACCAGTACTGGTCACTTTTGCCCCTCCCAAGAGGTGCTCTATCTCAGCCCGCCAAGAAGGAGAGCAATAGAAGCGAAAGCAAAAGTGCCCGCTGCGACCGAAGTCACAGCGGGCACTCGCCGATAGAATATCGAAGGGGGGGGGAGAGCTACTATTCTGCGCTTTCAGCAGCAGGAGCTTCAGCCGTAGCCTTCGTAGAGCGACGTGAACGACGCGTCTTAGGAGCAGCCTTCTTTTCAGCCTTTTCCTTGAGCATGTTCTCGTTGAAGTCTACGAGTTCGATGAAGCAGACAGCAGCGTTGTCACCGAGGCGGTTACCCGTCTTGAGGATACGGGTGTAGCCACCGGGACGGTCAGCGATCTTTTCAGCAACGGGGCCGAAGAGTTCCTTGACAGCAAACTTATTCTGCAGCTCAGCGAAGACGATACGACGTGCGTGCGTGGAGTCTTCCTTAGCGCGGGTCAGCAGGGGCTCGACGTATACGCGAAGAGCCTTAGCCTTAGCGACCGTGGTGAAGATGCGCTTGTGCAGGATGAGCGATGCAGCCATGTTGGAAAGCATAGCCTCGCGGTGCGCCTTCTTACGACCGAGATGATTGAATTTCTTATTATGTCTCATCTTTCTACTTAGTCATTATCTAAATTGTACTTGCTAACATCCATCCCGAAGGTGAGTCCGAGTCGCTCCATCAGCTCGTTGAGCTCGTCCATAGACTTCTTACCGAAGTTGCGGAACTTGCTGAGCGTATCAGCGTCGAGGACGACGAGGTCGGCCAGACGGAATACGTTGCCGGAGCGGAGGCAGTTCTGCGCACGGACGGAGAGATCGAGATCCTTGAGATCAGTACGGAGCAGCTGAGATACGCGATCGATCTCCTGCATGTCCAGTACCTCCTCGTCGCCTTCCTCGATGACTGCATTCTCTTCTACCTCGACAGGGTCAGAGATGAAGAGGCTGAAGTGCTCGATGAGGATAGCTGCTGCGTCCTTGAGAGCCTGCTGGGGATGAATGCTCCCGTCAGTGGTGATCTCGAGGGTCAGCTTCTCGTAGTCAGTCTTCTGCTCTACACGATAGTTCTCCGTGAAGTACTTGACATTACGGATAGGCGTATAGATTGAGTCGATAGCGATCGTCTGCAGCTCATTCTCCTGAGCCGTGTCGACCAGCTTCTCATCAGCGGGGATGTAACCACGCCCCTTGTTGATAGAGAGCTCGATAGTAAGGGTATACGCCTCATCGATGTGGCAGATGACCAGCTCGGGATTGAGGACTTCGAAGGAAGTAAGCTTGCCGTTGAGCTCGCCAGCGAGGAACTGCTGCTGACCAGAGATCGTCAGGCTGACGGTCTCCTCAGTAGCGTCCTGGACGAGGGCACGGAAGCGGACTTGCTTCAGGTTGAGAATGATGTTAGTTACATCCTCCAAGACACCCGGAATAGTAGCAAATTCATGATTGACACCTTCGATCTTGATGGTCGAGATGGCGTAGCCTTCGAGTGAAGAAAGGAGTATACGACGCAGGGCATTACCGACAGTGGTACCATATCCCGGCTCAAGAGGGCGGAACTCGAACTTAGCGTACGAGTCCGTCGCATCCATCATGAGGACGTTTTCGGGCTTCTGAAATGCTAATATTGCCATGTGAGTGAGATAATAGGGATTATTACTTAGAGTATAGTTCGACGATCAGCTGCTCCTTGATCTCTTCGGGGATGTCTTCACGCTGAGGAGCGCTGAGGAACTTACCGGAGAGAGAAGCCTGATTCCACTCGAGCCAGCTGTAGCTGCTGTGGCTACGACCAGCCAGAGAGTCGGTGATGACCTCTAAGCTCTTCGCCTTCTCACGGACGCCGACGACCTGGCCGGGCTTGAGGGTGTAAGAAGGGATGTTGACTACCTGACCATCGACGGTGATGTGACGGTGCGAGACGAGCTGACGAGCAGCTGCACGCGTCTTAGCGATGCCGAGGCGATAGACGACGTTGTCGAGGCGGCTTTCCAGGAGCTGGAGGAGCACTTCACCCGTGACACCCTTCGTGCGCTGAGCCTTTTCGAAGAGGTTGCGGAACTGACGCTCAAGTACGCCATAGGTGTACTTAGCCTTCTGCTTTCCTTGAGCTGGATGCCATATTCGCTCGTCTTACGACGGCGGTTGTTGCCGTGCTGTCCAGGAGGATAGTTCTTCTTGGAGAGTACCTTGTCGGCACCGAAGATAGGTGCGCCAAGCTTACGGGCGATCTTTGATTTTGGACCTGTATATCTTGCCATTGTCTTCTATTGTTGAAGCAGTACGAGCGACCTCTCGGGGAGAGGCAACGCTGGAGGCAGAGAGCAGCGGGTGGCGGGAGGGAGGCGGAGTGCAGCCGCGACCGGTTATGAGGAGAGGATAGATATATGAAAGTATAGCCAATCTTTCACTCGTCGTCTACCTCGGCGCCTTGCTTAGCTCAGGGCTCTTAGCGTTCGCTCGCGCCCTTGTGCTCGATGGAGGGAGCACGGTGAGCGAAGCGTCTCTGGGAGTGTACTGCGATCTTTATGAAACTACTCTGTGATCTGAAGCGAAGTCAGGGATTAGACGCGACGACGCTTAGGAGGACGGCAGCCATTGTGTGGCATTGGGGTCACGTCGACGATCTCAGTGACTTCGATACCAGCGCCATGGATGGTGCGGATAGCAGACTCACGGCCGTTACCTGGACCCTTGACGAAGACCTTGACCTTGCGCAGACCGAGGTCGTAAGCGACCTTAGCGCAATCCTGGGCCGCCATCTGAGCAGCGTAAGGGGTGTTCTTCTTAGAGCTACGGAATCCCATCTTACCAGCCGAAGACCAGCTGATGACCTGACCTTCGTTGTTGGTCAGAGAGATGATGATGTTATTAAAAGAAGAGTGGATGTGAGCCTGGCCCACAGCGTCGATCTTGACGACCTTCTTCTTTGCGACTACTTTCTTTGCCATATCAATCTCTATTACTTAGTAGCTTTCTTCTTATTTGCGACAGTCTTCTTCTTACCCTTACGAGTACGAGCATTGTTCTTCGTACTCTGACCGCGTAGAGGCAGACCGATACGGTGGCGGACACCACGGTAGCAACCGATGTCCATCAGTCGCTTGATGTTGAGCTGGACTTCGGAGCGCAGATCCCCTTCGACCTTGTACTCGGCACCGATCACCTCACGGATAGCGGCAGCCTGGTCGTCGGTCCAGTCCTTTACCTTGATATTGCGATCGACCCCAGCCTTATCGAGGATCTTGGTAGCGCTGCTACGACCGATCCCGAAGATGTAAGTCAAGGCAATTTCTCCTCGTTTGTTTTGTGGCAAGTCGACGCCAACAATTCTGATAGCCATACTTATCTTAGTTCGTTAAAATATAGTCCGATGGTTAGAGACTACCCCTGGCGTTGCTTGAACTTGGGGTTCTTCTTGTTGATTACGTACAGACGCCCCTTGCGACGAACGATCTTGCAGTCGGCGGTGCGCTTCTTGAGTGATGCTCTTACTTTCATATCTATATAGGGTTATTTATATCTGAATGATATACGCCCCTTAGTCAAGTCGTAGGGAGACATCTCTACCTTGACCTTGTCACCTGGGAGGATCTTGATGTAGTGCATACGCATCTTCCCAGAGATGTGGGCGGTGATGACGTGTCCGTTCTCGAGCTCGACCTTGAACATTGCGTTCGAGAGCGCTTCGAGGATGACACCGTCGAGTTCTATTGCTGCTTGCTTCGGCATATACTGTTTGCGAGATTAAAACTCTCTGTCTACCAAGACTTCCTTGATAAAGTCAAACGAAGAGAGGATATCGGCCTTGCCATCGCGGATAGCGATGCAGTGCTCGAAGTGGGCTGAAGGCTTGCCCGTCTTAGTACGGACGGTCCAGCCATCGCGATCGAAGATGACATTCTTCGAGCCCATGTTCACCATCGGCTCGATGCAGATGCACATCCCAGAGCGGAGCTCAGGCCCCGTGCCACGGCGCCCGAAGTTGGGCACACCTGGCTCCTCATGCATGTTCTTCCCGATCCCGTGGCCTTCAAGTTCGCGGACGATATGGTAGCCACGTGCCTCACAATACTGCTGGACCGCAGCGCCGATATCACCGACGCGCTTACCCGCTACAGCATGCTCGATGCCGATGTAGAGGGATTCCTTCGTCGTGCGAAGAAGGGCCAGAGTCTCGGGAGCTACCTCACCTACAGCGAACGTGTAGGCGGAGTCCCCAGTGAAGCCTGCGAGCTTCGTGCCACAGTCGACGGAGACGATGTCACCGTCCTTGAGTACGACCTTCGAGGAAGGGATCCCGTGCACCACATGGTCATTGACCGAGGTGCAGAGACTCCCAGGGAAGCCATTGTAGCCGAGGAAGGCGGGAGTCGCACCGTTGTCACGGATGAACTCCTCAGCGCGCTTGTCCAGCTGCAGGGTCGAGACCCCTGGAGCTATGATCTTAGCGACCTCGGCGAGCGTACGACCGACCAGGAGGTTGGCCGCGCGCATGAGTTCGATCTCTTCGTCTGTCTTTAAGTAGATCATCTTAGTAAGCAGCTACAGAGCCGGTACGTCCCTTGATACGACCACTCTTGAGCAGACCATCGTAGTGGCGCATCAAGAGGTGGCTCTCGATCTGCTGGAGCGTGTCGAGGACGACCCCGACAAGGATCAACAGTGACGTACCACCGAAGAACTGAGCGAATCCCCCAGAGATACCGATGACACGAGCGAAGGCAGGCATGATAGCCACGATAGCGAGGAAGAAGGCACCGGGGAGGGTGATGCGGTCCATGATCGCATCGAGGTAGTCCTTCGTAGCCTTGCCAGGCTTCACACCGGGGATGAACCCATTGTTACGCTTCAGGTCGTTGGCCATCTGCGCAGGGTTGATCGTGATCGCAGTGTAGAAGTAGGTGAAGAGGAGGATGAGGATCGCGAAGACCAGGTTGTACCAAATGCCCGTATTGTCCATAAAGGCCTGTACGAAGCCGTTGGCACTGTCACCCTGTGCCCAGCTGAGGAGCGTGATAGGGAGCATCATGATCGTCTGCGCGAAGATGATCGGCATGACGTTAGCGGCATTGACCTTCAGTGGGATGTACTGGCGAGCACCGCCGTACTGCTTGTTCCCGACGACGCGCTTAGCGTACTGTACGGGCACACGACGCGTACCCTGGACGAGCAGGATAGCACCGGCCATGACGGCGAGCAGGAAGACGATCTCGAAGAGGAACCACACGAGCCCCCCAGCACCGCCAGAGGCGCGCGTCCCCCATTCGGCGAGCACAGCTCCTGGGAGGCGGGCGATGATACCGATCATGATGATCAGAGATACACCGTTGCCAAGACCCTTGTCTGTGATACGCTCACCAAGCCAAAGGACGAACATACTGCCTGCAGCCATGACGACGATCGCATAGATATCGAACCACAGTCCCTCGGGCAGTGAGCCCCCTGCTTGGCGCAGCTGCATGTTCAGGTTGACCAGATAGGCCGAACCCTGGACGAGCAGCAGGACGACGGTTAGATAGCGTGTCCACTGGTCGATCTTGCGGCGCCCGCTCTCCCCTTCCTGCTGCAGCTTCTGGATAGAAGGCACAGCGATAGCGGCGAGCTGCATCACGATAGACGCGGAGATATAAGGCATGATCCCCATAGCGAAGATCGAAGCATTAGAGAATGCTCCCCCTGAGAACATATCAAGGAGTGCCATCAGACCTTCGCTTGTCTGCTTGTGCAGGGCGCTGAGCTGGTTAGGATCGATCCCTGGGATGACGATGTACGACCCCAGGCGATAGATCAGGACGAAAAACAAGGTGGTGAGGATCCGCTGACGCAGCTCCTCTACCTTCCATATGTTTTTCAGTGTCTCTATTAAGCGCATGAGCTATTAGAGTTTTACTGCACTACCTCCCTGTGCGATGATAGCTGCTTCTGCGGACTTGGAGAAGGCGTTAGCCTCGACCTCGAGCTTCAGGCTGAGTGTACCATTACCGAGGATCTTGACGAGGTCGTTCTTACCGACCAGGCCAGCCTCGATGAGGTCTGCCTTAGCGATGCGAGTCAGGCTCTTAGCTTCTGCCAGGCTCTGCAGCGTGGAGAGGTTGACAGGTGCATATTCGACGCGGTTGATATTCTTGAAGCCGAACTTAGGCAGACGACGCTGGATAGGCATCTGACCACCTTCGAAGCCGATCTTCTTAGAATAACCCGAGCGGCTCTTAGCCCCCTTGTGACCACGAGTAGAAGTACCCCCGAGACCAGAACCAGGACCACGACCGATGCGCTTACGCGTCTTGACGGAGCCCGCTGCGGGCTTCAAACTTGATAAATCCATTTCTTCTGTCTTTCTTTATAGGGTGATTACTCTACGATGCGCACCAGGTGCTTTACCTTCTCGACCATCCCGCGGATCTGGGGATTGTCCTTGTGCTCGACCATCTGGTTGAGCTTCTTCAGACCAAGTGCCTGAAGCGTGAGCTTCTGAGTCTTGGGGCTCTTGATCTGGCTACGTACTTGCTGGATCTTTATCGTTGACATTGTACTTAGAGTCTATGGATGATGATTAGCCCTTGAAGACCTTTTCGACAGAGACGCCACGCTGACGAGCGACCATCAGAGGCGAGCGCATCTGACAGAGAGCTTCGATCGTAGCCTTGACGAGGTTGTGAGGGTTAGACGAACCCTTGCTCTTAGCGAGGACGTCCGTTACGCCGACACTTTCCAGGACGGCACGCATAGCACCCCCCAGCCTTAACCCCGGTACCAGCAGAAGCGGGCTTGAGGAAGACGCGAGCACCACCGAAGGATGCGGACTGTTCGTGAGGGATCGTACCCTTGTGGAGGGGGATCTGCTTGAGGTTGCGGCGAGCAGCAGCACCACCCTTCTGGATAGCTGCGGATACTTCACCAGCCTTACCCAGGCCGAAGCCGATACGGCCTTCTTCATCACCGACGACGACGATAGCTGCGAAGGTGAAGGTACGACCACCCTTGGTAACCTTAGTTACGCGGTTGATGGCCACGAGGCGCTCTACGAGCTTATCCTTCTGCTCGGTATCTCGATTTGTCTTTGTGCGATTATCTGACATTGCGATAGACAGTATTAAAAGTTAAGACCTGCCGCACGTGCAGCATCAGCGAGCTCCTTCACACGGCCGTGGTAGAGGTAGCCATTACGGTCAAATACTACGGTGGATACACCTGCGGCCTGGGCAGCCTTAGCTACCTCCGTACCTACGAGTGCTGCGATCTCCTTCTTCGTACCTTCTGCATTGAGCTTGAGGGAAGAGGCGCTTGCGATCGTGACGCCATCAACGTCGTTGATCACCTGAGCATAGATCTGCTTGTTGCTTCGGAATACCGTCAGGCGAGGACGCTCTGCCGTACCGCTGATCTTGGCACGTACACGCGTCTTGATCTTCTGTCTTCTTATTTCTTTCTTCAACATGATTGCTTTATACGTGTTTTAAGCGGTTACTTACCAGCTGACTTACCCGACTTACGGCGGATGACCTCACCTTCGAAGCGAATACCCTTACCCTTATAAGGCTCTGGCATACGGAAGGAGCGGATCTTAGAGCACACCTGACCCAGCAGCTGCTTGTCAGCAGAAGAGAGGATGATCAGGGGGTTCTTGTTACGCTCAGTCTTCGTCTCCAGATTGATTTCCTTAGGGAGCTGGAGGAAGATGTTGTGCGTGAAGCCGAGGCTAAGCTCGAGGATCTGACCCTGGTTGGATGCACGATAACCGACACCGACCAGCTCAAGCGTCTTGGTGAAACCTTCGGAGACACCGACGATCATGTTGTTGATGAGGGCACGATAGAGGCCGTGCAGTGAGCGCTCCTGGCGATCATCGCTACCACGACGGACGACGACCTGAGCATCTTCTACGGCTACTTCGATACGAGCATCTACGCTCTGAGTGAGTTCGCCCTTAGCGCCCTTTACAGTGACGACACCATCCTTCACGGACACCGTTACGCCAGCAGGGATGCTAATGGGGTGCTTACCTATTCTTGACATAGTTTGTACCTCCTTGCTTTAGTAGATGTAACATAGCACTTCGCCACCTACCTTGAGCTGCGAAGCTTCCTTATCGGTCATGACACCCTTCGAAGTAGAGAGGATAGCGATACCGAGACCATTGAGTACGCGGGGCATCTCACGATAGCCGACATACTTACGAAGACCTGGGCGAGAGACGCGCTTCAGGGCCTTGAGGGCGTTCACACGACCCGAGCGGTCGTACTTCAGAGCCACCTTGATGCTCCCCTGAGGGCCATCTTCGACGAACTTAAAGTTGAGGATGTACCCCTTGTCGAAGAGGATCTTCGTGATCTCTTTCTTTAGATTAGACGCGGGGATCTCGACCACACGATGGCCAGCCTTCACTGCATTACGCAGGCGCGTCAGATAATCTGCAATAGGATCTGTCATTAAATTGAGAATTAAATTGATCCGGACGTCCCGGACAATATTTAAACATACTGCTTAGTGCCTTCTCTGCGACCAAGTGCGCCCTCGAAAGGAGCACATCAGCGCATAAAGCATGCAAATTTACAAACTATTTGCCACACTTGCAACTCACACAAGCATAAGCATATCGCATCAACTCAGCGCAGCCTTAAGACACCCCCTATCCGAGGTATAATCCACCCCTCCGCCACAACAGAAGCGCAACCTTCGTCACCACACGCTCCACCTACCACAAAGGAGGTAAAATCCTCTACCTCACCCGCTAATCCTTCGCAAGCCCTCCTCTAAGCTACACTACCCTACTACCAGCCATCGCCTTCCCTCCCGAAAGCCCCCCCTCTCTACAAGCCCGTAGAAGCAACCACTATATGAAGACTGCCACACAGAGTCTTGCCCTCCTTTTTATTGTGCTAAGGCATCGCAAGCTCAACTCCACGATATACCTCTCCGAAGCGACACGCAAGCCCTTCGCCTTATCGCAAACATTCTTCTTATCCAGCGGAGGAAAAAGTGCTGTTCTCGCAAAGAAAAATGCTCCTCCCCGTAGTGGTATTCTTCTATCTATGCACGTAGTCTTAAAGACCAGGCACGCAAATCCCAATATCCATGTACGTAGATTTATCGTCCACGTACGTAGCCCCAACTTATCTACCACTCGTTCGCAACTTTTATCCCTACGCGGAGCAGCAACCCACTATGGGTTTGCACCGCACACCACTACTCATTTGCACCTCCTCCCCCCTTCATAGCAGGGAGAAGCCACAAGCAAGTAAGCCGAAGGTGGGGTATTACCCTCCCCTTCTCTACCGCGCAAGGTGGCATCTCTCTCCCGAGGAGGAAGAAAAGGAGAAGCCGAGGAAGGGAATATCAACCTATCCATAGAGATCCCGCGACAAAGCTGTACAGGCATAGCGCATACACTTATAGCAAAGCGAGATACGCCGAGCTATGCAGCCTGCCCAAGAAAAGACAAAAGCCAAGCGCCAGCCCTCTTACGAGAGCTGGCGCTTGGCGGTATTTGGATGGAGCGGAGCTATAGCGCGCTACCAGTAGAGGTCGTAGACGCGGATCTCACTGCGCGTGCCTACGCGGTAGGTCGCACCCGCCGAGCCGATACCTGAGGAGATGCACACCTCACGCTCGCCCACAGGGCGTGTGCCCGAGACCATACCATAGCGCCACCAGACCATCAGTTGGCCGGGCCAGATCTGTCCACCATGGGTATGGCCACAGAGGATGAGGTCCACGGGGCTATCGCCGATGCTATCTATCGAGGCGGGCGTATGCTCCATGAGCACAACGGGCCCACGCAAGGGATCCGCTTCGTTGGCGATGACCTCGAAGGGCTTTCGGTTGCCATTCACCCAGTCATCACGCCCGATGAGCGTAAGCGGGCCATTCCCAGGGAAAGCGATACTGTCGCGAAGGAGCGTGCCACCGACTTCGGAAACCCAGCGGATATTGGCCTCCAGATCGTCACGATATTCGTGATTCCCCAAGACATAGTACACACCCAGAGTCGCATGGAGCGAGCGAAGCGAAGCCATCACGCGCGGATCATAAGCGTAGACGGCGCGGTGATCGATGAAGTCCCCACCGCAGAGGATGAGGTCAGGCTGCTGGTCTTGGATGAGCTTCACCGCACGAGCGATATAGTCAGGTGTCATCGCTTCGCCGATATGCAGGTCGGAGAAGAAGACCAGACGCATGCGCTTCTCGGGCTGTGCCCCTTCGGGCACTAGACGCTTGACGGTGTACTTCTGATACATGACGCGCGGGTAACGCACATTGCGGTGGCCGATGACCATCGTCGTGAAGAAGACCGCAAGAGCAGCTATGAAAGCGACGACCTTCGCACCCTGCTTTACCGCAGGGCGAGCCGAAGCGTAAAGCTTGAGCGTGCGCCCATCGATATAGCGTAGGATATTCACCCCGACGACGACGGCCGTGGCGTACATCGTAGAGAAGAAGATGTACACGCTACCATTCATCACGGTACTCATCCAGTCGGCTTTCGAAGCGGCGATGGATGAGGAGTGCAATGGAGAAGAGGACAAAGATCAGCACCAGCAAGCCCCAGAAGACGCGGCGCAGACGGGGCCCCAGCACTTGCCCTGCGCGCCACCCGAGGTACGGGAAGAGGAAGAGGCAGCAGAGAACCGAATACAAATAAACCATAGTATAAAGGGAAAGTGGCGTGCGACCTTAGAGCCCCTCGGAGGAGAACTTACGGTCGAAGATCTTGAACTGATAGTACATCAGGATCATCCCCAGCACACCCGAAGCGATATCCGAGAAGGGAAGGGCGAGCCATACACCCGTAGCATCCCAGAGCAGGGGGAAGAGGAAGAGCGCAGGCAGGAGGAAGAGGATCTGACGCGAGAGACTCAAGAGAAGCGCCTTACCCCCGAAGCCAATACTCTGGAAGAACTGCGTAGCCGTGACCTGGGAAGCCTACGAAGGCAAAGCCATAGAGGCAGAGGCGCAGCGCATGGACAGAGGCCTCGATCATCTCAGGCGAGCTGGTGAAGAGCGAGGCGATCAAGCCTGGTGCCACCACCGCCACGACAGTCACGAAAGCACCGATACCGAAGTTCGTCATCGAGCAGATCTTGAAGGTCAGACGCACACGATCCATCGCACGGGCTCCGTAGTTATAGCCCACGATGGGCTGCATCCCCTGAGCGATACCGAGCATGAACATGAAGCCCACAAGGGCCGCGCTATTGATGATCCCATAAGCCCCCACCGCGCGGTCAGCCATCAGAGGGTTCTCTGCATAGCGCGCCAGGGTGGAGTTGATGAGGAAGGCGATGCCACTACTGAGGAGCTGCAGGAAGAAGGGCGACATGCCGATAGAGAGGATCGCCAGGATCTGCTCGGAGGAAAGGCGCATATTGCGTCGGCGGAACTGCACCTCGCTCTTGCTACTGAGGAAGTGCTGCATCACAAACGCAGACGACACTGCCATAGCGATCACCGTAGCCCAAGCAGCCCCCTCGATACCCCAGCCAAAGCCATAGATGAAGAGCGCATCGAGGAGCGTATTGAGCCCTGCCCCGATGAGCATCGTGACCATCGCCTTGTAGGGATAGCCCGAAGCACGCATGATCGCATTGAAGCTGAAGCAGAGCGTCGAGAAGATATTCCCCGGGATCATGATCTTCAGATAGTCGTAGGCGAAGGGGAGCGTACGGTCGTTAGCCCCCAGAGCTCGGAGGATTTCGTTGAGCCAGATCATCACCGGCACTAAGGTCAGCACCTGCGTGACCAGAGTCAGCAGAAGGGCATTACTTAGGATACGCTCAGCCTGATCGTGCTTGTTCTCGCCGAGGAGGATGGACACACGAGACGAAGCCCCGACGCCGATAAGCATACCGAAGGCTTGGAGGAAGATCAGGATAGGGAAGGTCAGAGCAAGCCCTGTGATAGCAAATTCACTGACGCCCTGACCGATGAAGATGCGGTCGACGACGCTGTAGAGCGCGTTGACCATCGTCCCCACAATAGCTGGGACACCATAGTGAATGAGGAGGCGTGGGATGCGCTCGTGAGCTAAGCGCTCAATGCGCTCGGTGTTTTTTTCTACCTGCGTAGACATGAAGATCTCTGCTTTATAGGGTCGGCACCGCTACTGATAGAGGCGCGGTGAGGGGAGTTAACTCGGAGGTCGCGAAAAGATAAGAGGCTGCCCGCTTGCATTGCATGGGGCAGCCTCTTGTAGGTGTTTGCTACACTCGGGTAGCGGCGGTGGGTGCGACCTCTATAGCGAGGGCAGAGCACCCGACGAAGTTCGTTCGATTAAGAGAAGAACTCCTTGACGGCTTCGTTGGGGACCATCTCTTCCTGGAAGATGTAAGCACCCGTCTTAGGGGACTTGACCATCTTGATGACCTTAGAGTAGGTACGACCGTCGGCCTTCTTGAATGATGCGACTGCTTTCTTTGCCATTGTCTTGTCTCCTCGTGATTACTTGATTTCCTTATGGACCGTCATACGCTTGAGGATGGGGTTGTACTTTCTCAGCTCAAGACGCTCGGTCGTATTCTTTCTGTTCTTGGTCGTGATGTAGCGGGACGTCCCTGGCATACCACTCTCCTTGTGCTCAGTGCACTCGAGGATGACCTGTACTCTGTTTCCTTTAGCTTTCTTTGCCATGATCTTCCTACTACTTTACTTTGATTTCACTTAGGTAGCCATTGTTTGCAGCCTGACGCACAGCGGCATCGAGACCGATCTTGTTGATGAGGCGGAGGCCTGCGGCAGACACCTTCAGGACGATCCAGCACCCTTCTTCTGGCCAGAAGAACTTCTTGGTAAACAGGTTGACTTCGAAAGCGGCGCTTTGTCTTGCGATTGGAGTGCGAGACATTGTTGCCGACCAGGGCTTTCTTACCTGTAATCTGACAAATCTTTGACATTACTCTTATATTTTAGTTTGCTATTTCTAACGTAATCAGCGGCTTGTATCTTCACCTCCCTCAGGAGGACTGTACAATCGGTCTGCAAAGTAAGCAAAAAATACGCACATAAGCAACCCACTATACTATGCAGACGTAAAAAATCGTCCACCACTACGAGAGCGATGAGCGTAGCTCGCTGGCCCCGCGAGTGGAGAGGAAAGGCGCAAGCTACGACTCCTCGATGGTGGGATCTTCGGGGAGGGGTTCGTCGCTGAAGATGATGGAGGTAGCGCCGAGTGTGAGCACATCTCCAGGCTGGAGGTAGCGCCACTCCTTCGGGGCGAGAAGCTCGCCTGCGAGGAAGGTCCCCACACGGCTATCGTCATCTGCCACCGCGAAAGCGGAGCTTCCCCGTGCGTCCCTCGGTGACCTTGATGATCGCATGATGGCGGTCCATGCTGGGGTCGGAGGTGATGATAGGGATATCCGTAGCGGTATCCTTGTTGCGACGGCCGATGGCATTCACCCCGACGTAGAGGGGAAAGAGCTGCTTATAGCCGAAGACATTCTCTACCACGATGATATGCCCGACGGAGGTGCGCTGCTCTTGCCGCTTCGTGCTCTTAGCCGAAGGCAAGCGCAGACGCAGGTTGAGCTGATGCGTACACTGCGGGCAAATGATCGAGAGGCGATCCTCTCCCGAGGCCTGCAGTTCCTCGATACGCTCCCTCCTCAGAGGGATCGCTGTATCGCACTTGGGGCAAAAGATTTTCTTCATCGCACTACTTCGCTGTAGGGGTAGCGGCGGCCTTAGCCTCGGGGCGACTGAGGACCTTCGTGTAGCGTGCGGGGTCTGCGAGGAGATCCTCTGCGGCACGCACCATCTTATCCTCGGCGACACTGCGCTCCAGCGCCCCTCTATTGTAATAGTAGCGGGTAAGGATAGCACCCGTCAGGTACTGCTCGATGAAGGGACGATGCTCCTCGAGGTCGTGCTTGAGGTCGGGGACGAGGAGCTTCTTCAGCGCCTCGAAGGCCTCACGACTCTTGTTGTAGTAGCCCTCAAACTTCGCCAAGTCCTCCAGCTTCTTCAGCTCCTTGCCACTCTGGCGGTCGTAGTCGAACTTCTTCTTGATCATATGATTAGAGAAGGAAGCATAGTCTGCATCCGTGAGCTTGAAGTCACGGGGCGAAGCGATCGTGCGGTGGCTGCGCACATAGTCGGTGATCCAGTCGAAGGCATCGTTATTGACACGCAGGTAGTACACCATCGTGGGCAGCGAGTCATTCGTGAGAGCGATGTCGGGGAGGATACCACCAGCATCACGGACCTCACGACCTGCGCGCGTGTGAAAGACCTTCGTCAGGCTGTCAGGCAGGATCGTAGCACCCTTACCCTCACGCAGCGACTGGTAGTTGATGCGCTGGATACAGCGACCACTGGGGATGTAGTACTTCGCCGTCGTGAGCTTGATCGTCCCGTCATAGGGGAGCTGCATCGTCGTCTGCACAAGGCCTTTACCATAGCTCTTGACGCCCATGACGACAGCGCGATCAAGATCTTGCAGAGCGCCGCTCACGATCTCGGAGGCCGAGGCTGACTGCCCATTGATGAGCACAGCGATGGGGATCTGCGTATCGAGAGGCTTGTCAGTCGTGCGATAGACGACCTCCTGACGGCGGGCATTACGGCCACGCGTCGTCACGACCTCCTCACCTGCGGGGACGAAGAAGTTGACGATCTTGATGGCTTCGTCGATGAGCCCACCACCATTGTCGCGTAGGTCAAGGATGAGCCCGCGGAGCTGGTGCTTGGACTTGAGGTCCAGGAAGGCCTTCTTCACCTCAGCGGCTGCCGTGTTGGGGAAGCCCGTGAGGGAGATATAGCCCATATCCTTCCCGATGACACCATAGTAAGGCACGGGGCTGACCTGAATCTTCTGACGGCGGAACTCGATACGGCGAGGCTTCGACTCCCCTGGACGCTGGATGAGGAGCACGATCTTGCTCCCTGGCGTACCCTTGAGAGCGGCACTCACCTTATCGCTGGTCGACTTACGGAAGTCCTGACCGTCGACCTCGAGGATGACGTCACCAGCACGCAGACCGGCCTGCGCAGCGGGCATACCCTCCATGGGGTCGTTGATGATGATCGTGCTATCGGGGCGCTGCGAGATGACCGACCCGATACCGCCATAAGCCCCAGTCGTCAGGAGACGGAGCTTGTCGGTATCCTCCGACGAATAGTACTCGGTATAGGGGTCGAGGCTCTCGAGCATACCGTCCAGGCCGATACGGCTCAGACGCTTGATATCGATGGAGTCGACAAAGTGGCGGTCAAGGAGCGCCAGTGAGGAGCCGAAGATATCGACAGCCTGCACGTAGCCAAACTTATTATCCTTCTTCTTCTCTTCCTTGCCCTTCGTCTGAGCCGACGCAGGCGTGAGGAGGAGTAGGCCGAGCGCAAGGCTCAGGATCTTCGTCCAGTAAGTCATAGATGGATTGCTAAATTGAGGCAGGAGCCCTCTCCACGCTGGGCAGCGCGGCGAAGACACCTCGATATATACTATGCGCGGTCTCCGAAGATAGCGGAGCCGACACGCACCAGAGTAGCGCCCTCACGGAGCGCCAGCGGATAGTCTCCACTCATACCCATAGAGAGCTCGGTGAAGAGCTCGGGCTGGAGGAGCACTCCCGAGGAGCGGATCTCGTCGAAGAGACGATGCACCGTGGCGAACTCACCTCGGATGACAGCCTCATCATCGACATTGCTCGCCATAGCCATCAGACCATGGAGAGCGACGCCGCGATAGGTCTCGGGGCTCGAAGCGATGCGCCCGAGGAGCTCGCGTAGCTCGTCGGGGGAGAAGCCGCTCTTCGTCTCCTCACGTGCCACATGCACCTCGAGGAGGATGGGAATGGTGCGCCCCACACGCTGGGCCTGACGGCATATCTCCAGAAGGAGGCGCTCAGAGGTGACGCTCTCGATCATATGGATGAAGGGAGCGATGTACTTCACCTTGTTCGTCTGCAGCGGCCCGATGAAGTGCCAGATGAGGTCGGGATAGCGCTCACGGAGGCCCTCCCACTTCTCTACCAGCTCCTGCACACGGCTCTCGCCGAAGAGGCGCTGGCCTGCAGCGTGCGCCATCTCGATATACTCCGCTGGGTGGAACTTCGACACGGCCACCAGCCGTGCCCCACCCGTCAGCGTGGAGCGTATCTTATCGAGGCGCTCAGCTATATCCTCACTTCTCAGGGGCTTCATACTGGAAGACGTCTAAGATCTGCGTGTCGGTGACTGCAGCGATCTCGTAGCTGGCCATCTGGCTATCGAGCTGAGCCTTCAGCTCGGTGACAGCGTTAGGCAGCGAATCGGACTTGACGATCATCGTAGCGGAAGTCTTCTTCTCTGAGCCACTCTTCTCATCAACGGTGATGAAGTTCACCTTAGCACGGAAGTAGCGGTCGTCCTCGGCCTCATCGTTGAGGAAGAGCTCAGCGATACGAGCACGGCGGATGTTCACCACCTCCAGCTCACCGATTGAAACGAAGGGTCTAACCTCCTTGATGATGCGCTTCTCTGCCTCTGTGAAGGAGAGGGCATCTACCAAGTAGCTTTCGGAAACCTTCTTCATACCCATCGAGTCGGCCTGGCGCTCGTAGGAAACTTTGCATTCGAACCAATAGTTCATCGTCTGTATCTAATTCTTGTATTTGTATTCTGTATCAGGGTGTCGAGGCTACTCCTCGTACATGTGGGCGATCTCGCTGGCGTAGTGCTCAGCGACGACCTTACGGCGCAGCTTCAGTGTATTGGTCAGCTCGCCACTCTCCAGCGTGAAGGGCGTCGTCATCAGGTGGAATTTCTTCACCTTCTCATACTGCGCTACGGAGCTGAGGGCTGCCTCTACGTGCGCCATCACGAGGCGGTGCACCTCATGCTGCTTGCTGAGCTCCTCTTCGCTGAGGTCACGAGACACGCCTCGCTCGGCAGCCTCACAGCGCAGCACCTCCCAGTTGGGGTAGATGAGCGCACTGACGAACTTATACCCGTCAGCGATGATAGCGACCTGCTCGAAGAGCGGATCGACCGTGAGCAAGCCCTCGATCATCTGCGGAGCGATGTACTTCCCGTTGGCAGTCTTGAAGAGATCCTTGATACGCTCCTTGAAGTAGAGCACGCCATTCTCCATACGACCAGCATCCCCCGTGCGGAAGAAGCCGTCTTCGGTGAACGCTTCAGCGTTGGCCTCGGGATTATTGTAGTAGCCCGTCGTCACCGTCGGACCCTTGATGAGGATCTCGCTCGTCTCGGGATCGACCTTCACCTCGAGAGCGGGCATGATCGTACCGATTGACTCGAGATCAAAGCCCACCATAGGCTGGGAGGACACCGTCGCCGTCGTCTCCGACAGCCCGTAGCCCACACACATAGGCACATTGATCGAGCGCAGGAAGCGCAGGATCTCGGGCGAGACCGAAGCCCCTGCCGTGGGGAAGAAGCGGCCACGCTGGATACCGATGGCCTTCTTCACCTTCGCAAAGAGCGTCTTATCGTAGATCTTGTGGAGGAGCTTGAGGTAGAGTGGCGCCTTCTTCCCCTCGTTCACGAAGTCAAAGAAGTAGCGATCCCCTACCTGGATGGCATGGCGAAGGACGTAGCGCACGGGCTTGGGCGAGCGATTGATCTTGTCCTGCACACCGATATACACCTTCTCCCAGAAGCGGGGCACATTGCTCATCATCGAAGGGCGCACCATCGGTAGCGCCTCGAGGATACGCTTCGGGTCGCTGAGGACAGCCACCTGACAGCCCATGCTTAGGCAGAGGTAGCTCCATGCCTTCTCGAGGATGTGATTCAGTGGGAGGAAGCACATCGAGACGTCGCGATTCGTGATGAAGGGGTACTTCAGCTGGTGCGCATAGAGCTGCTCAATGAAGTTGCTATGATGCAGCATCACGCCCTTGCTCTTACCCGTCGTACCGGAGGTGTAGATGATGACCGCCAGGTCGGTAGCCAGCGCTTGGCTTGCCGTGACGTTCGCCTTGTTCTCATAGGTGACGGAGTCCCCACGGCGCACGAACTCATCGTAGTACATCGAGGTCGTGTCCCCAGGGGCCAGTACCACCTCGTTGTCGAAGATGATCAGGCGGCGAAGTGACCCGCCACGCTGCTGCACCTCATAGGCATTGTTGTACTGGAACTGACCGCCGACGAACATCGTCTCGACGCCAGCATCCTCCACGATGAACTGCACCTGATCGGGCGTACTCGTCGCGTAGAGGGGCACCGAGACGGCGCGCATCATGAAGATCCCCAGCTCGGTAGTGATGCAGCCCACACGGTTGGGCGAATAGATCGCGACACGGTCGCCCGTCTGGATCTGCAGGTAAGCCAAGCCCTTGGCTGCCGAGAGGCAGAGGTTAGCGACCTGCTCACCATTGAGCTTCTCCCAGCGCTCATTATGCTTGTTGTAGTAGCGCATAAGGGTCTTGCCTGGGTAGCGTACACGGAACTGGTGGGGGAACTCCGCCAGGTGATACTTAGGGTATGGAGGTGTCATTGGTCTGTCTATACAAGTGTGGTCGGGGTGGGATGCCCCGCTAATTCTCTTACAAATTTAGCCTATTCTTCTCGTCCCGCTCTATATTGCTGATTGGGATGCCGTTTTACAGAGAACCTTTGCTCAAGCACGCCTTGCTTGAGGAGACGAGGAAGGATTACATTTCTCACATGATCCTTTGTTCGATGTAGGTAGTCAGCGATCTCTTGAGCTGTCCGCCATTCGGTGCAGAAGCAGCAAACAAGTCGCTCCGTCTCCTGTGCACTGAGCTTACGCTTGGTAGCTTGCATCATTTGCTCTTCCGAGCTTGCATCGTTTGAAGGTGCAGCTTGCATCATTTGAGCTTCCGAGCTTGCATCATTTGAAGGCATAGCTTGCATCATTTGAGCTTCCGAGCTTACATCATTTGAAGGCATAGCTTGCATCATTTGCTCGCTTGCTTCACCACCATCATTAAGATGATAAACACACCCTCTCCCGCGCCCTTCTACTGTCAGTAGCCCATCTCGACGAAGCTTCTGAAGAACCTTTGTGATATCTGCTGGATGCATCGGGAGCAACTCTTTAAGTCGCTCATGATTAATAACGCCTTCACTCTGAGCGGTCGCAAGCAGTAGCAGTTCATACTGATTGAAGTCATATTGAACTACTATGGGATGCCTACAAAGATACGCCTTAAACGTACCCTTGCACTCTACAAAGATACGACGAGCCCTCCGTTTCTGCGGTGGGGCTACCACTACTGTGTAGACACGGAAGTAATAGAGGATGAGCGACTATTCTCAGCGAAGAAAGGTGCGGAGCAGTAGGAGATTTTCTTCGTCCACGTACGTAGATATTAGGACTACGTGCGGAGATGATAGGGTTTAGGTACGTGGACGATAAATCTACGTGCGTGGACAGAGAAAATACAGCGGTGCTGCGGGAGAAAATCCATAGTCGAGGCGAATTATCCCTGTAGTCATCGGGAGGAATAGACGTAGTGCGCGGGTGTGAGGACGAATAGCAGAGCGGAGCTACAAGCGGACGGGAAGCTGGGCGACACCCCTACGGGGGCGAGGCCATCCGCCCGCAGGACAATGGAGGTATTTCCGTAACTTCGTAGCGTATAAAAAAGAATTGATCACTTATGAGTATGGATAAAGATTGGGGAGGATCAACCCTTTTGGCCTCACGTAAGCTCAAGGCCGGGACCAGATACTATTACATAGACGCTAAGCTCGACAGCAAGGGCAATAAGTACATCGTGCTCTCAGAGACCAAGCTCAAGGAGAGCGAAGGTAAGCTCGAGCGTCACCGTATCTTCATCTACGAAGAGGACTTCGCAAAGGTCTCAGAGGCCCTGCGCCAGACCATCCTCGAGGTCTCCGACACCGCCCTCGCAGGCGATGAGCCCACTGCCGCCGAGGCAGGCACCACGCACGCTCACCACACAGAGGCCACGACCGAGGGACTTCACGACGAAGACCTCCAGCTTCAGTCCTTCGATATCGAGTGGACCGACGAAGCTTAACCCCACACCCTTCAGTCACCCACCTCTGATGACCCATCGTCAGCTCTATGGGCTCGCTGCCCTACTCTGGCTCATCGCTGGGGTCAATGTCCTGCGCATTGGCCTCGTGAACTGGCCCAGCGAGACGAATATCCTCGTGAGCATCCTCTGGCTCATCGGGAGCTTGGCTTTCTTCGCCGGCTTCATCTTCCCCCGTGTCGTGAAGCGTAATCTTACCGCCCTTGGACAGCGAGCCGAAGGTACCCTGCGCTGGTACCAGTGCTTCACACCCTCCTCGTGGATCATCATGGCGGGCATGATCACCCTCGGCATCACCCTGCGCGCCCTTGACCTCGTGCCTCACTCCTTCATCACGGGCTTCTATACGGGGCTGGGACTCTCGCTCATGCTCTCCACTTACCCTTATCTCCGCCTTCTCCTCCGACCCAAGCGATGACCGACACCTCTGTCTTCGAAGACAAGAAAGCCGCCTACTACACCCTCGGCTGCAAGCTCAACTTCGCCGAGACGTCGACCATTGGGCGCTCGCTGCTTGCCCAAGGGGTGCGGAGCGTGCGTCCGAGGGAGGTAGCCGACATCTGCGTCATCAACACCTGCTCGGTGACGGAGCTGGCGGACAAGAAGTGCCGCACGATGATCCGCAAGGCTGCCCGTGAGCATCCTGGCTCCTTTGTCGTCGTGACGGGCTGCTATGCCCAGCTCAGCCCCGAGGAGATCGCAGACATCGAGGGCGTCCATCTGGTCATCGGCTCGGAGAAGAAGCTCGACATCGCCGATTACCTCGATCTGGAGCGCCCCCGTGATGCGGGTGCCAGCATCGTGAGAGGGCGCACGAAGGATATACGCACCTTCCGCCTCAGCTCGTCCTCCGACGAACGCACGCGCCACTTCCTCAAGGTACAGGACGGCTGTGACTACCACTGCACCTACTGCACCATCCCCAAGGCCCGAGGGCGAAGCCGTAGCGGCTCGATCGCCGAGATCGTCGCCGAAGCCGAGCGTATCGCTCGCGAAGGTGCTCGCGAGATCGTGCTGACGGGCGTGAACATTGGGGACTTCGGCAAGGACCATCCAGGCGAAGACTTCTTCGCCCTCGTCAAGGCGCTGGACGAAGTCGAGGGTATCGAGCGCTTCCGCATCGGCTCCATCGAGCCCAACCTCCTCAGCGAAGAGATCATCCGCTACTGTGCCTCCTCACGGCGCATCGCCCCCCACTTCCACATCCCCCTACAGAGCGGTAGCGACGAAGTCCTCCGCCTGATGAAGCGCCGCTACGATACAGCGCTCTTCCGCTCCCGTGTGGAGCTGATCCGTGAGCTGATGCCCCATGCCTTCATCGGCGTGGACGTCATCGTCGGCACACGTGGCGAAGAGGAGCGCTACTTCGAGGAGTGCTATCAGTTCCTCGAGGGTCTACCCTTCTCCCAGCTCCACGTCTTCAGCTACTCCGAGCGCGAAGGCACGGCAGCCCTCTCCATCGAGCATGCCGTCACGCCCCGAGACAAGCACAAGCGCAGTCAGCGTCTGGCCCGCCTCTCTGAGGAGCGTCTGCAGGACTTCTACCGTGCCAACCTCGGTCGTGAGCTTACGGTCATCTGGGAGCACGGCAACTATGACGGCCGCATGATGGGCCACAGTGAGAACTATATCCGTGTGGCACAGCCCTACGACGAGGCGGCTATCGGCACGACGACACGTATCACCCCACAGCACCTCGACGAGTCGGGGACCTTCGTCTATTGATCATATACGAGAGATGACTGAGCAGCTGACCTACTACCTCCTTCGCGGCCTCTTCGGCCTCTTGGCACGCCTGCCGTGGGCAGTCATCCACGCGCTGTGCCATGCGACCGCCTTCCTCATCGGGCGGGTCGTGGGCTATCGCCGTGCCGTCGTGCGAGGCAATCTCTCCCGTAGCTTCCCCGAGAAGACAACAGCGGAGCTGCGACAGATCGAGCGGGACTTCTACTGCAGTTCGCCTATAACTTCCTCTCCACGCCGAAGCTCCTGCACCAGAGCCCCGAGCGCCTCACCAAGGAGCACTTCATCATGCCCGATCTCTCGCCCCTCGTGGAGGCTGCGAAGGAGTATGACTGCGTGCTCGTCGCCCTCGGGCACTACGGCAACTGGGAGCTCTTCTCCACGGGCCAGATCCAGCTCGCCACCATCGGCTACAGCATGGATCAGGTCTATCGCCCGCTGAAGAGCAAGGCCCTTGACCGCCTCTTCGCTGAGCAACGTCAGCGCTTCGGCGCACGCCTCGTCGCCAAGGACAAGATCGCACGCCACATCGTCGACTACGTACGCGCAAAGGACGGCCGTCACTGGTTCGTCGCCATGATCACGGACCAAGCCCCGGGCATCGGTCACGCCACCTACTTCACCGACTTCCTCCACCAGCCGACAGCGATCCTCGACGGCATCGAGCGCCTCGGGAAGAAGTACCGCCTACCTATCTTCTACTTCGACATTGAACGAAGGAGCCCCATCCAGTTCGTAGGGCAATACGTGCCTATCTACGACCCTGCGGAGGGCGACCTGCCCATCTATACCGTCACCGAGCGCTATGCCCGCATGCTGGAGGCGAACATCCAGCGCGATCCAGCAGCCTGGCTCTGGTCGCATAAGCGCTGGAAGCGCCCCCCTCGAGAACTACCCCGAGGCCGTGCGCAGTGCCCGACTCCAAGCACTCCTTGACTCTGAGCAAGACAACTAACTATACTACACGCTATGCATCCTACCACACACGCCGAGGTGGCCGTCCTCGTCCTCAACTGGAATGGCCGTAGCCTCCTGGAGACTTTCCTCCCCTCTTGGGTGCAACACACCCCCGCAGGCGCAGACCTCATCATCGTAGACAATGGCTCGACGGACGACTCCGTGGCCTTCGTCCGCGAGCACTATCCCGAGGTGCGCCTCCACCTCTTCACCGAGAACCACGGCTTCGCAGCGGGCTACAACAAGGCCATCGCCGAGCTGGACTACAAGACGGTCGTCCTCCTCAATAGCGACGTCGAGCTCAGCCGAGGCTGGCTCGATGAGCCCCTCCGCCTCCTTGACTCCGACCCCACGATCGCTGCCGTCCAGCCTACGATCCGGGCGCAGCGTGACCCGAAGAGCTTCGAGTACGCCGGTGCTGCTGGTGGCTTCATCGACTCGCTGGGCTATCCCTTCTGCCGTGGCCGTCTCTTCGGCACGCTCGAGGAGGACCACGGGCAGTACGCTACCCCCACAGATCTCTTCTGGGCCTCGGGCGCCTGCCTCATCATCCGCCGTGACGTCTATCTCGAGGTTGGCGGGCTGGATACGGTCTTCTTCGCCCATCAGGAGGAGATTGACCTGTGCTGGCGACTCAATGCTCGTGGGCATCGCATCGCCTTCGCCCCCACCTCGGTCATCTACCACGTCGGTGGTGCCAGCCTCTCGGCAGAGAGCCCAAGGAAGGTCTTCCTCAACTTCAGGAACAACCTCCTGATGATCTACAAGAACCTCCCCGCACCCCGCCTACACCGCGTGCTGCTCTGCCGCTTCTTCCTCGACGTCTTCGCTGCCCTTGTCTACCTCCTTCAGCTCAAGCCCCGCCACTGCTATGCCGTCCTCGAGGGCTGGCGCTGCTTCATGATCAAGCGCCAGCGCTACGAAGAGGTGCGCAAGGAGAATATCGCCAAGACCGTCCGTCCCCTCTCCACCAGCCTGATGAAGCCTTACAGCCTCCTCGTGCAGTACTACTTCCGTGGACGCCGACGCTACAGCGATCTGCTCAATAACCCCCGCCTAACCGCCCCACTCCCACCTATGACCACCCTCAAGCCACTGGCCGAGCGCATGCGCCCGACGGGTCTCGAGCACTACTTCGGCCAGTCCCACCTCGTCGGTCCGCAGGGTATCTTACGCCCTATGATCGAGCAGCAGCGCCTCCCGTCGCTGATCTTCTGGGGCCCTCCAGGCGTGGGTAAGACGACACTCTCGGAGATCATCGCCCGCAGCCTCGATACCGCCTTCTACTCGCTGAGTGCCGTCCACTCGGGCGTCAAGGATGTGCGTGAGGTGCTGGAGCGCATCCAGAGTGAGCAGAGCGGGATCTTCGGCTCGTCGGTACGCCCCATCCTCTTCATCGACGAGATCCATCGCTTCAGCAAGAGCCAGCAGGACTCCCTCCTGGCGGCCGTGGAGCAAGGTATCGTCACACTCATCGGCGCCACGACGGAGAATCCCAGCTTCGAGGTCATCCGTCCGCTCCTCTCCCGCTGTCAAGTTTACACGCTTAATCCCCTCCCCACCGAGGAGATCATCGGCCTCCTACAGCACGCCATCGCGACCGACGAGCTCCTCTCGCAGCGCCGCATCGAGCTCACCGAGACCGCTGCACTCCTACGCTACGCTGGTGGTGACGCACGCCGTGCGCTGAATATCCTCGAGCTGGTCGCCCTGTCGACGACCTCCGACCCACTTCAGGTCACGGACGAACTGGTCAGCCAGCGCGTGCAGACGAATCCCTTGGCCTTCGATAAGGGCGGTGAACTCCACTACGACATCGCCTCGGCACTCATCAAGAGCATCCGAGGGAGTGACCCCGACGCCGCTATCTATTGGCTCGCACGCCTCATCGAGGGGGGCGAAGACCCTTCGTTCATCGCACGCCGACTGATGATCTCCGCTGCCGAAGACATTGGCCTTGCTAACCCCAATGCCCTCCTACTCGCCACCTCCTGCGCCGAGACCCTCGAGCGCATCGGCTGGCCTGAGGGGCGCATCCCCTTGGCCGAGACGGTCATCTACTTAGCTTGTAGCGAGAAGAGTAATAGCGCCTATATGGCGATCAACCGCGCCCTCGCCTTCGTCAAGCAGACGGGCAACCTCCCCGTACCGCTTCACCTACGTAATGCGCCCACGGAGCTGATGAAGGACCTCGGCTATGGCGAAGGCTATCGCTACTCCCACGACTACCCAGGGCACTTCGTACAGCAAGCCTACCTCCCCGAGAGCATCGGGCGGGAGCGCTTCTGGCAGTCGGACGAGTCCAACGGTGCCGAGGCGAAGATGATGGAGCGTCAGCGTAGCCGTTGGCAGGGCCGCTTCACCGCCCCGACCGAGCCCGAGAAGTAAGACCCCACTACAAAAAGCACACGGAGCGAATCATTGTCCCCCAATGATTCGCTCCGTGTGTCTTTTCACCGCCCCGTACTCGAAGCTCTGCGGGGCGCCGTCGTATCGTCTCCTTAGCGCAGCGGTGCGAGGCGACCGAGTAGCTCCTCGCCGAGGGCACTCTTCTCCTCGATATGCTGGAGGATGGACTTCACATAGGTATTGCTGTCGAAGTCGCCACGGACCTCCTCGAAGTCCAGCGCCTGCACACGCTCATCACCGTCGGCACCGAAGCCCGTCATCGCCGAGAGGGAGAATTCCTTCTTCGCATCGGCATAGAGTTCGCGGTCCAGCTCGACGACCGAGCTACGCCAGCGCTCGACAAGTTCGGCGATCTGCTCTGCCGTCACTTCGGTAAGGTCAATGCCATAGAACTCCTGGATCTTGTCATACGCCCATGTCCATTCGTACTCGTAGTAGTGGAGATGCAGGTCGGCAAGGCGCTGCTGTAGCTCACTGATAGCCTCGATGCGGCGCATCTCGATATCCTCGATGATACGCAGCACCTCAGCCTTCGGAGCGATGAGGCCCGAGAGATCGACCCAGTCCCCGTGCCCGATGGATGTACGGGGCTGTAGGGCTTTGGCGCACGACTTCGATAGAGGTACAGTCTATGCCCTCGAGGCGCTTGATGAGCGAATTGCCGAGGAACTTATGGATCGCCAGCTCGTAGAAGCGGATCCCCTTACGGAGCGAGGAGGCCTTGATCTTCGCGCTCTGATAGGAGTAGATCTCGGAGGTCACCCCAGCGACACGCCTTAGCTCGGTGAGGATCGTGCGCCCGTTGAGCATCTTCTGGATGGTATAGGGGCTCAAGAGGTTGTAGTTGATCTGGTCAAGGCGATGCGGGTCGGTGCGCGCATCACGGCGTGGCCACTTCTGCGCATCGCGGATCGTCCCCACGCTCTTGAGGTTGACCCCAGGGATGAGGAAGGTCGTATCGCACGACTCGATGAGGTAGGAGAAGGGAAGGTTCGACAGGTCGGGGTGCGTAGTGTGACGCCCCATGACGAGCGAGAAGGCACCGATACGTGCGGGCCAGAGGATGTAGGAGTCGGACGAGGTCTTCGCACCGCGCTCCATGATGCCCTGATGGATGGGCCCGAGCTTGTACATGTGGTTGCTCTGATTCGAGCCCGAGCCAGCGTTCATAAAGGAGAACTGGCTGGCGATAAGTAGCGTGGACTTGTGGTGCGTCACGGTGAAGGGCCCAGCGAAGATCGCACAGGCCTCGCCATTCTCCTCGTGGCAGTTGCTGAAGAAGAGCGAATCCGAGGCGGAATAGCCGTGAGCGAGCGTACACGCCTGCCCGATGAAGCAGCGGGAGAGCGCCGTGCCACTCTGCACACTTGAGCCCGAGGAGATGATGAAGTCCGTACAGATGACGCTGTAGCCCAGGCTGACGGGCGCTTCCTTCACACTATTGATACTCCCGTTGTAGAGGCGGCGCGTGCCGACGATGCTGGCATAGGGGCCGATCTTCACGTTCGTGATATTCCCCACATCCGTGATATGCGCGTGGGCGCCGATCGTGCCGTGGGCGGAGCGCAAGCCATCGATATAGCCCCAGATGAGGTGACGTAGCTCCGAGATGAGCGCAGGACGGTGGCGGTAGATCGCCATGAAATAGGCTTCGTGCGCTGAGAGCTGGTCGTAGCTCAGCACCTCACGCCCGCCCGTCTCATTGAGGACCGAGACCTCAACGCCATTGCCGAAGGTCGTCTCGCCATCGACGAGGATGGTATCAACGTTGCTGATGAAGGACTCTTCGCCGATGGTGTAGTTGGCGATATAGTTATTGACATGCTCGATGCAGCAGTTGTCGCCGACCTCGACATTGTGCAGGTAGGTGTAGTAGAGCCCTGAGTGCTTTGAGATACCCCCAGGTAGGTCAAAGGTCTTCTCGAAGAGCCCCAAGCGGACCCAGCCCGAGAAGTGCGTGTTGAGGATGTAGCGAGGGACGAAGCCTTCCTTGACCCAGACCTGACTCCAGTCGTCGGCGGAATTGGCGTGCTCGCGCAGGACGCTGATCTCTTCAGCTGTCAGCGGGCGGTATTCTTTATGAAGTGCGGTGCTCATTGCCTTTATATTTATAAAGTACACCACAAATGTACAGACTTTCATACAAGCGCCTCCCCAGCATACCCCAAGATACTGCATTATGATCCTCGAGGCATATTACAGGTGTACCGTAGCGGTTCGTAGACAAAGCTGGGTAGGTCGGATGCGCAAACAACTAGTGGTTTCAGGTACGAACGACTATTGGTTTGTCTTCAATCGACTATTCGTTCCCTATGCGAACCACTACTCGTTCGCACCCCGAACAACTATTGGTTTGAAGACAAACCAATAGTTCTATCAAGCCTGACTACCCTGAATCCCTTTGATAACGCACCAAAGTGCGAATGCCGTTAGGTTGACAACTGTCTTTGCAGAGATGTAGATAAGTCCCTACAGTAGGAGATAAATAGCTATTTTTGCCACACAAGACAATCCCTTTATCCCCACATAAGAGCTCCCCATGAGTAAGCCCTCTACGTCCAGCTTCTCTGCAGTCATCACAGCGCTACGCTTCCCACTGATCATTATGGTCGTAGCCATTCACCTCATTTCAGACAAGCTAACACTGCCTCAATGGGGTACCTCAAGCTGGCTATATACCTACGTCAGCGAATTCCTGTCACATAGCCTTCCCCGCATAGCTGTCCCGATGTTCTTCTTCATCTCGGGCTATTATGCTTTCTATAAGAAGGACTGGAGTCAGCGCTCCATCTGGACGGTAGAGCTGAAGAAGCGCGTGAAGACCCTGCTCATACCCTATCTATTGTGGAATAGTATCTACCTCGTCATACTCCTTGCGAAGACACAGGTGGGATTGCGATTGGGTGTCGGAGCCAGTGCCCCCTTCTATATCACCAGCTTCACACAGCTCCTCAGCTATTACTGGGGGGATGTCATCGTCTATCCACTCTGGTATATCCGCGATCTGATGGTGCTCTGCGCTTTGGGCCCCATCCTCTATCAGCTCCTTTCTTGGACTAGAGGCTATATCCTCCTTCCCTTGCTCGTCCTCTTCCTCATAGGATGGGAGTGCGGAGTCGCGGGCTTCGGTACGGTCTCATTCTTCTGCTTCATGCTCGGGGGACAGCTCGGCACAAAGCAAATTGACCCACTGGAGGTCATCCATCGGGTCAAGTATCTTGCAGGAGTCATTGCTATCGGGACGGTCTTTACCCTGCCTCTACTCAGTGGATGGGCAGGCTACATCGTCGTACATAACATCTATATCCTCACAGGCTCAGCATCAGCTCTCCTCGTGATGCAGTATATCGGGCGCAGAAGTCCTGAAGTAATCCAGCGCCTAAGCAACCTTAATAAATACGTCTTCTTCATCTACGCCGCACACACCGTACTTCTCGTGAACTGGGCTCGTGGTATCGTCTTTCGCGTACCATTCCTCAGCGAAGAGGGCTCTGGCGCAGTCTTGGGCTACCTCCTCATCGGAGTGCTTACTTTGGCATTCAGCTTCGCCAGCTACACCGTAATAAAGAAGATCGCCCCACGCACTCTCGCGATCCTCTCAGGAGGGCGATAGCGTCGCAGGGCGAAGCTCATTAGGAGAAGAGCGCGAAGGGATCTTGCTCAGCGAAGTAGAGGTGGGTATAGCCCGCCAGCACATTGCCACGGCGATAAAGGAGCGTCGGAGCGACTTCGTCACGCGCTGTCAGCTGCTCGCCGACGGTCTCTTCGCCGACCTCCTGGGGTACGATGGACGAGTAGTGGAACTCATGCCCACGGTATTCATGCCCCCCAAGACGGAGCTTGCGGTAGCCTAAGCGCAGACGCATGCCCTCCATCGTGGCCTCTTGATCCAGCACACCACACATCGGGTAGGCCTTCCCCTCCTCATCACGGATAGCACGACAGAGGTACATCATCCCCCCACATTCGGCTAAGACACGCCCGCCAGCAGCGGCATAGGCAGCGATAGAGCTACGTGAGCGCTCGGCAGCAGCCAGCTCGCTGAGGTAGAACTCCGGATAGCCACCAGGCAGGTAGAGGAGGTCGCACTCGGGAAGTGGCTCATCCTTGAGCGGAGAGAAGAAGGACACTTCGCCCTGTGCAGCGAGTGCACGGATATTCTCCTCGTAGATGAAGTTGAATGCTTCGTCACAGGCAACGGCGATCTTACGCCCAGGGGCGGACGTAGGCACGGCCTCCTCCGCAGGGAGGGCAGGGCGAGGGCGCATACAAGCCTCAAGCAGGCGATCCACATCGACGTGCTTCTCGATGAGCGCTGCCACATCTTCGGGGAGCGCATCCAGCTCCTGCAGCTCGCGAAGTGAGAGCCCAAGGTGGCGCGATGGTACTTCGAGGAGCTTCGTCTTCGGGATATAGCCGAGGGGAATGACCCCAGCGTCTTCGGCAGCCTCACGCAGGAAGCGGTAGTGATTCTCCGAGGCCACGCGATTGAAGACCACCCCAACGACCTCCGTATCCTGACGGAAGTGCTTGAAGCCGTAGAGAAGTGCCCCGACGGAATAGGCGGACGAGCGTGCATCGACGAGCAGCACCGTCGGGATACCCACGGTCTTAGCGACCTCAGCCGACGAGCCATGCATACGCACATAGCCATCATACAGCCCCATCACCCCCTCGAGGACGACGGCATCAGCCTCCTGCGTGTGGCGTGCATAGACAGCGCGCACATGCTCGGGGCTCATCATGAAAAGGTCAAGATTGATAGAGGGGCGACCGCTGGAGAGCTGGTGGAACTTCGGGTCGATGTAGTCGGGGCCGCACTTGAAGCTCTGCACGGCGAGGCCACGACGCTTGAGTGCACGCAGTAGGCCGAGCGTGAAGGTCGTCTTGCCACTGCCCGACGAGCCAGCTGCCACGAGGAGCTGGGGAATGGATGTAGAGGTCATAAGGAAGGTCTTGGTGAAGGATCGTTAAAGCTTCCCCTCGTAGAGGAAGTAGTCCGCACGGCGGAGGGAGTCGAGCTGGAGGGGCTGACGTGACAGGGCGTAGAGCGCTGCGCCCGAGCCCGTTATCAGGGCAAAGTCGGCACCCAAGGCATAGAGCTCGTCCTTGATCTCCGAGAGGACGGGATGATGAGGGAAGAGGCTTGGCTCGAAGTCATTGAAGAGGCAGTCGCACCACTCTGCTACGGGGCGAGCCACAAGCTCCTCAATGGGAGTCTCTACGGGCTTGAGCGGAAGAAGGCCACGGAAGGCCTCTGCCGTAGAGATATGGATGGGGGGCTTGACGATGGTGAGGTGATAGCCCTTGAGATCGAGAGCAAGGGGCGTAAGCACTTCGCCGATACCTCGCCCTACGGCAGGCTGATTGCGCACGAAGATGGGGCAGTCGGCACCGAGCGTGAGGGCGATGGCCTCCAGCTCCTCGGTAGAAAGGCCAAGCGAGCACAGCTCATTGATAGCAGTTAAGGTAAAGGAAGCGTCCGCTGATCCGCCACCCATGCCCGCTCCCGAGGGGATCTGCTTGGTTAGGCGAAGGAGTACTGAGGGGAAGGAGCGCAGCTGGCGTAGGGCGCGTACGGCTCGTAGGACGAGGTTGTCCTGAAGAGCTCCCGTCTCCACTCCACCCGTGACGATGAGTTCATCTTCAGCGGCATCAGTGAGCTCGAGCTCCAGCGTGTCGCATAGCGGTATAGGGAGAAAGGCGGTCTCCAGTAGGTGATAGCCATCGGAGCGGCGCCCCGTGACGAAGAGCCCAAGGTTGAGCTTTGCATTAGGATAGACGATCATCGTAGTACGTATCGACATGTATGCATAAACGAAGAGACTCCTCAAGAATTACTTCTCGAGGAGTCTCACTCTCTTTCTTTGTACGCGGGATGAGATTTGAACTCACACGCCGTAACCGGCACTACCCCCTCAAAGTAGCGTGTCTACCAATTTCACCACCCGCGTATTTGAAGCTTGCAAACTGAGGACGCTGTGCGTCAAGGCTGTGCCCAGGACAGGAATCGAACCTGCACGTCTTTTGAACACTCGCACCTGAAACGAGCGCGTCTACCAATTCCGCCACCTGGGCTGACCTGTTTGCACTGCAAAGGTACAACAAAATTTGATACTACCAAACGCCCGAGGCAAGTGGCGACTGCAAACTCCGCTATCAGTGGCTACTCATCGCCACCTCCGGAGAAGGTCTGGATATGCTTAGAGCGCTTATTCCTAAGACGTTCACGTCCCTCTTCATCGCGGTAGCGGAAGCGATCATTAGGCCACAATCCCCCTTCATTTTTTTTCGCGGGACGGCCTCCTTCACGGCGATCTTCACGACGTGGACGGTCTGAGAAGCTCGGACGATCACCATCACGACGGCCTCCTTCACGGCGATCTTCGCGACGTGGGTGATCAGAGAAGCTCGGGCGATCACCATCACGACGGCTACCCTCACGACGATCTTCACGACGGGGACGGCCTGAGAAGCTCGGACGATCACCCTCACGACGGCTACCCTCACGACGATCTTCACGACGGGGACGGCCTGAGAAGCTCGGACGATCACCCTCACGACGGCTACCCTCATGACGATCTTCACGGCGGGGACGGTCGAAGCGATGGGGCTTCTCGGAGCGAGGGCCACGCTCACGCTCGGGACGTGGAGCACGAGGAGCACGCTCCTCTTCGCCTTCGCCACCAGCACGCTTGAAGTCCTCACGCTTACCGGCAAAAAGGGTGTAGGCACGCAGCTCACACTCCAGCGAGCCGTTGAGCATCTTGATGCGGTCGCTGTGGCGTAGACCGATCTTATCGAAGTGCTCGAGCTTGTAGGCCAAGATCCAAGCCGTCGAGCCGGCATAGTTGTGCTTGAGGCGCTCGCCGATCATGCGGTAGAGCTCCTCGCCATCGCGCAGACGCAGACGCTCGCCGTAGGGTGGGTTCGTGACGATGAGGGCGGGAGCCTCGGGAGCAGGACAATCCTGCATAGCACGATGGCTGACGGTGATGAGGTCGGCAAGGCCTGCCGTGCGGACGTTGTGACGTGCCACCTTCACCGCCTCGATGGAGCTATCCGAGCCATAGATATGGTGCTCGAAGGGCTTCAGCTCACGGCACTCGGCCTCTACATCAGCGAAGAGGGCGGGATCATAGTCCGCCCAGCGCTGGAAGGCGAAGCTCTTGCGGAAGGAGCCAGGGGCGATACCACGGGCGATGAGGGCTGCCTCGATGAGGAGCGTCCCCGAGCCACACATGGGATCGATGAAGTCCGTCTCACCCTGCCAGCCAGCCAGAAGCAGGATACCAGCGGCGAGGACTTCGCTCAGCGGAGCTTCTGTCTGTGCCGCTCTCCAGCCACGCTTGTGCAGGCTCTCACCCGAGCTATCGAGTGCCAGCGTCACCTCGTCGTGCGAGATATGGATATGGAAGAGGCGGTCGGGATTATCCAGACGCACCATAGGGCGCTTCTCCCCACGCTCGGTGAAGAAGTCGACAAGGGCATCCTTAGCGCGGTAGCCGACGTACTTACTGTGGGTGAAGGTCTCTGAGTAGACGACGGTGTCGAAGGCAAAGGTGTCGCCAGCCTGCATCCACTCGCTCCAGTCCAGACGCTTGAGCTGACGATAGAGCTCGTCGGGGTCATTGGCGCGGAAGGAGGCGATAGGCAGGAGGATACGCAGGGCCGTGCGCAGACGATAGTTCGCACGGTAGAGCACCTTCTTGTCCCCCGTGAAGGAGACCATACGGCGCCCCTGCTCGATATCGGTAGCCCCGAGGGCTTCAAGTTCTTGTGCCAAGACGGGCTCCAGGGCCTGCAGTGTCTTGGCGATCATACGTGATTCTTGCTTCATTAGTCTATTGGAGAGAGGGATGGAGGCGACGGCCTCGCAGCGTAAAGGTACGACATCGGCACTGAAGCCCACCCCCTCCTGAGGTAATATAAACGAAGGAGGTCTGACGTAGTGCTCTACATCAGACCTCCTTACTAGTGTCGGGATACCAGGATTCGAACCTGGGACCCCCTGCTCCCAAAGCAGGTGCGCTAACCGGACTGCGCTACATCCCGAGCTTGGCTTTTCGGAAGAGAAGCTGTGCTCACTCCTCCTCGTGGAGAAGGGGACACAGCTCCTTCTGGCGGTATGGACGGGACTCGAACCCGCGACCCCCTGCGTGACAGGCAGGTATTCTAACCAGCTGAACTACCACACCGTACTTGGCCGTTTGCCTTTTGATGGTGCAAAGATACATATTTCTCATCACACTACCAAGAGGCTTGTTGTCTCGCAAGGATTCGAACCTTGACAAACAGAACCAAAACCTGTTGTGCTACCATTACACCACGAGACAGCCTAATCACTCGCCCACCCCAGCAGGGGCGGAGAATGCGATGCAAAGATAAGACATTGCCCCCAACTAAGCAAGCAGGCTACGAAGAAGGCACTGCCGACGCCCCCACCTTAGAGGGGTACTTCCCCACGGATCGATATAAAAGAGCCCGCCCTCGGCGACGCTGTAGTCAGCCGAGGGCGGGCGTTGGGTGGTGAGCGACAGGGCTCACCTTAGGGAGCTATGAGCGAGGATTACTCAGCGCTCATGAGGACGATACGGTTCCAAACGTTTTCGTTGTAAGGCTGTACCGTGTCACCCTTCCAGTCGATCTTCAGACGATCGCGAGAGATGCCGTACTTCTTGACGAGGATGTCAGCGACAGCTTCTGCACGACGCTTAGAGAGAGCGAGGTTGTAAGCAGGGTTACCAGTCTGGCGGTCAGCATAACCAACGAGCGTGATCGTCTCGGTGTTGCTCTTAGCGTATTCGGCGATGTTGTAGACGTTGACCATCTGGTTCTTGTCGACGACAGCGCTGTTGATACGGAAGTAGATCACGTTACCGATGACCTTAGAGTCAGCTACGGGGACAGCTACGTCAGGGCAGTTGACAGGGCGCTTAGCGAGCTCAGCGTTCTCAGCACGCAGGGCGTTGATCTGGCCGTTGAGGTCAGCGATGAGCGCAGGATCGTTAGGCGTGATAGCTTCGAATTCCTTGCGACCGAGGTGGAAGGTGAGCGAAGCACCAGCCTGAGCGATGAAGCTGGCGTTGCTGAAGCCTTCGCTTGCCGTACCAGCTACACGAGCTTCACCCGCAGAGGGGAGACGCAGATCGGTAGCCGTGACCTTACCTTCGAGGTTGAAGTCTACGAAGCGAGCGAGGCGGAACTTCAGCTGAAGACCAGCGTCAGCCTGAGGGCCGAAGCGGTGGCTGTTATCCTTGACACCAAGTACTTCCGTCTGATGCTTGTAACCCACACCAACCCCTACGAAGGGAATGAGGTGGAAGAAGCGATCTTCCTTGTAGGGGGAGAAGTAGTTGATGACGTCAAACATGAAGTCATACTGAGCGGAGCCATAGATGACGTCGTTGCGGAGGTATGCACCAGCGACAGGAGTCGACTTGAAGTCGTAGAGCTTACCACCCTGGAGCTGAAGGCGCATCCCGAAGGCGGGAGTTACCCAGCGACCGATAGCGAGGTTAGGGTTGATGAAGCTAACGCGATCGCCGAACTTGACGTCGTAGTTGTAACCGCCGAGGCTGAGGGTAGCAGCGTCCCCGAGTTCGAGGAACCAGTGTGCCTTACCATCCTTGACGAAGGCAGTCTTGTGCGAAGGCTGCTGAGCGGGCTCCTGGGCCTGCAGGGCACTCGTCGCTGCAAGAGCGCAGAGTGCAAGCGTCATTATTTTCGTCTTCATTAGAATTGAATGTCTTGACTTGAGGTGATTACTTAGAGCGAATGATCACAACGCGGTTCCAGCCCTGCTGGTCAGCGCTATAAGGAGCTTCACCAGCTTCCTTCCATTCGACGGTGATCTTATCAGCTGATACGCCATACTTCTCCGTCAGGAGGGTAGCGACAGCCTTAGCACGCTTTTCGGCGAGGCCTGCGAAGCGGCTTTCGTTCTTAGCTACATAACCCGTGACGACGAGTTCACCTTCGCCCTTGTTGACGAATTCAGCAGCGTCGAAGACGGTGATGAGCTGGTCGTTGCTGACAGCAGACTTACCCTGTGCGAAGAGGATAGACTTATCAGCTACGAAGCGATCATTAGCAGCGGGAGCTACAGCCTCTACATCGGGGCAGTGCTCGGGGCGCTTAGCGAGCTCAGCGTTCTCAGCACGCAGGGCGTTGATCTGAGACTGCAGACCATCGATGTAAGCCTGATCGAGGGGCTCAACAGGAGCGAAGCCCTGACGACCGACGTTGAAGGTCAGACCTGCGAGAGCAGATACGCGGAATGCGTTAGAGAAGTCAGGAGCGTAAGACTTACGGATGTGGAAGCCGTTGTACGTAGCTTCACCCTCGACGAAGATGTTGACGCGGGGAGCGACGTGGAAGGACAGCTGGAGACCACCGTTAGCCGTAGCAGCGTGCGTGTTGGGCAGACCTGCTACCGAGTGGTTGAACTTGTATTCATAACCTACCCCTACGTAAGGAATGATGTGGAATACGCGGTTGGGGTTGTAGGTAGAGAAGAAGTTCACTACATCGAACATGAAGTCGTAGTGACCACCGACGAAGTAGTTGTCGTTGCGAAGCGCAGAGTTGAGCTTGCTGTAGGTGTAAGATTCACCACCGACGATCTTCAGACGAGTAGCGTAGTAAGGGTTGCGCCACTTACCGAAAGAGAGAGCTGCCGTCCAAGAGAGACGGTCGGTGAGCTTGGGCGTGTTGTTTCCTTCGAGGAACATGGCGCCTACACCACCGGCGAGCGAGATAAAGTGGTTAGCTCCGGGCTCGTGAGCGAAAGCTACACGGTGTGCGGGAGCTTCGGTCGTTGTGGGCTGCGAGGTCTGAGCCTGTGCGGCCAGGGAAGAGATCCCTGCTAAGACCAGCAGCGTGTACTTGAGATTCATAATTTAACTATACTATTAAGCGAGTTAGCATATATAGGGACGATACAAAGTTAACCGATTTTCTCTATCGTGGTACTCGTGCTGATCACGCGCTCTTCTTTTTTACAATTCACACTATCGCCCACTACATGCAATTACCTTATAATCAAGCGTTAGAAGAGTAGTCCATCGGGCGTTCGCTTGCAGCGCCCTATCTTTGTGACCACAGACAATATATAATAGTAAACCACAGATGAAGCGATTCACCACTCTTTTACTCCTCGCCTTCGGGGCGATTCTCGGCCTCTCGGCTTGCTCCTCTGAGCCCGAAACAGACGCACTCACCGGCACGGTGTGGAGCATCCCCAACCTCACGACCACCTCGGGTGGCACCACGACGACGCTCGACGTCTCCATCTCCTTCATCCGCAAGGGTCAGGCCTCCATTGAGGTCGGCTATGGTAAGTTCACCCAGAAGATCCAGGATGGGAGCTCTCAGACCAAGAAGCGCGAGCTCTCTGCTACGATGTCTACCAGCTACGTCTACCGCAATGGCGTCGTCCACCTGAACCGCCCTACCTACACCTCCGACGTAGCGCGCAGCATCAAGGGCACCGAGATCGAGACCATCATCAACCGCCTCGAGGCCGACGCTGCCGTCGATATCCAGGCTGGCACGATGACCTTCAACCCCACGGACAACGCTAAGCGCTTCACCGCTCACCTCAAGTCGAAGAAGTAAGCATCTCCCACTCCACCCTATCACAGCGCCCGCACCGAGCCATTGACTCGGTGCGGGCGCTATCCGTTTCACTACAAGCATTCGCTCGAAGAACCGGGGCAAAGCAGCCGAGCTATAGCGCTATTCCTCCGAAACAAGCGAGCTATTTCTTTGTCTACGTACGTGGATCTAAGGTCTACACACGATGATCCTATGGACTACGTACGTAGATGATAAGACCAGGTACGTGGATCAAAGTATTTCCAATGATTTGGCACGTTTTTCTCGCCTCAGGCCGCCCTTTTTCTCGCGCTGGAGAAGGATCTTTCTCTTGGAGGGAAGCGCACACGCTTCACGAAGTGTCACCCGCACAAGACAGGGAGTGAAGAGCGAGCCGTCGTAGAGCGCCTAGCACCGAGCTTTCGGGCACGGCGACAGTGCGCTGGGCGGACTCCTTATATATTATCGTATTTTTGTCCAGATTATGAGAGAGTTTATCATCACTGAAGCCAAGAGCGAGGAAGCGGTCCTCGTCGGGCTCATCACTAAGAACCAAAACGAGGAGCAGGCCCGCGAATATCTCGACGAGCTGGACTTCCTCTCCTCCACAGCTGGTGTGCGAGCCGTACGTCGCTTCACCCAGCGCCTTGATCAGCCCCACTCCGTCACCTTCGTCGGTAAGGGGAAGCTGGAGGAAATCCGCCTCTTCGTCGAGGAGAACGAGATCGGTATCGTGATCTTCGACGACGAGCTCAGCCCCAAGCAGCTTCGTAACATTGAGCAGGCTCTGAAGGTCAAGATCCTTGACCGTACGAGCCTCATCCTCGATATCTTTGCCTCCCGAGCTACCACGGCCTACGCTAAGACGCAGGTCGAGCTGGCTCAGTATCGCTATATGCTCCCCCGACTGACCCGCCTGTGGACGCACCTCGAGCGCCAGCGTGGGGGTGTGGGGATGCGTGGCCCTGGGGAGACGCAGCTCGAGACCGACCGCCGTATTATCCAGGACCGTATCGCCCACCTCAAGGCCGAGCTGAAGGTCATCGACCGCCAGATGTCGATGCAGCGCAAGAACCGTGGCAAGCTCGTCCGCGTCGCCCTCGTCGGCTATACCAACGTAGGGAAGTCCACGCTGATGAACGTGCTATCGAAGAGCGAGGTCTTCGCTGAGAACAAGCTCTTCGCTACGCTCGACACGACCGTCCGCAAGGTCATCGTCCACAACCTCCCCTTCCTCCTATCCGACACCGTGGGCTTCATCCGCAAGCTCCCCACGGAGCTCATCGAGTCCTTCAAGAGCACGCTCGACGAGGTGCGTGAGGCGGACCTCCTCCTACACGTGGTGGACATCGCTCACCCGAACTTTCGAGGAGCATATCGAGGTCGTCTCCTCGACGCTGCGAGAGATCAACGCTGGCATCGATCAGCCGACGATCCTCGTCTTCAATAAGATCGACGCCTTCACCTTCGAGGAGCGTGATGCCGACGACCTCGGCGAGCGCACCCGTCGCAATATCAGCCGCGAAGAGCTGCAGCAGACGTGGATGGCGAAGCTCGGTGAGCAGGGCTGCTGCTTCATCTCCGCCCGCACAGGTGAGGGGATCGAAGAGCTGAAGCAGCTCCTCTACGACCGCGCCCGTGAGATCCACGTGCAGCGCTTCCCCTACAATGACTTCCTCTTCCAGGATTACACTCTGGCCGAAGGTGATGAAGCATAGTACGTCTATCCCCTCAGCCCCCCAAGAGATGAGGACGACACGCCCATGCCTCTTCGGGGCAGAGTTCCCCGCCAAGCGCGCCACGCTCCTCCTGAACTTAGGCTCCCCCGACTCCCCGTCCATCCCTGACGTGCGCGACTACCTGCACACCTTCCTCATGGACCGCCGCATCATTGGGATCAGCTACCCGCTGCGCTACTTCCTCGTCCATCACCTCATCGTACCCCGTCGTGCGCCGAAGTCCGCTGCGAACTACCGCACGATATGGGATGCCGATGCGCAGAACTTCCCACTCATCTCCCACTCCGCCTCGATAGCCCAGCAGCTCGCCGAGCTACGCCGTGAGCCCGTAGCGGTAGGGATGCGCTATGGCCGTCCAGGTACGGGCGAAGCCTTAGAGGCCTTGGCCGCCCTCCCCGACATCGAGGAGGTCGTCATCGTCCCTCTCTACCCACACTATGCGCGTAGCAGCTATGAGACCGCCGTGGCCTTCGTCCTTGAGGAGATCCGCCGTCTGGGTCTACGCCCCATGCGCCTGCGTCTGCAAGCCCCCTTCTACGGGGAGACGGCCTACCGCACGGCCTTAGCCGATAGCGTCCGTGAGTATCTCACGGAGCCCTTCGACCGCCTCATCATCTCGATGCACGGCGTACCGCTCTCTCACATCCCAAAGGCGTGTCGTGAGCACAACGGCCACTCCACCCACTGCGCTGACCGCCGCACTTGGCATGAGCGCCACGGTGAGGAGGACTGCTACCGCCTGCAGTGCGAGGAGACAAGACGCTACCTCGCCGAAGACCTCGGCCTCGAGCCAGAGCGCGTCGAGCTGGTCTATCAGTCCCGCTTGGGCTTCCACGACTGGCTCCAGCCGTATATGGCACGCCGTGTGAAGGAGTTCGCCCGCGAAGGTGCCGAGCGCATCGCCGTCGTCTGCCCCGGCTTCGTCTGCGACTGCCTGGAGACAATCCAGGAGATCAATGACGAGGGCCGTGCGGACTTCCTCGAGGCAGGAGGCAAGAGCTTCACCTACATCCCCTGCCTCAATAGCAGTACGGCCTTCGTCACAGCCCTCAGCACCCTACTTGACAAAACGATAGCTGAGCCCTCGGCACTCCTCAGCGCAGAGAATCAGCGCAAATACAAATATTAATCCACCCATCCTACCCTTTATGAAGAAGCTAACCGCTGGGATCGCATCGCTACTCCTCGCCCTCAGCCTCCCCATTGGGGGCACGGCACAGAGCAAAGCACCCGCCCCAGTCCATCCCGTCCCTACACGCGCCCAGATCGAGTGGCAGGAGCTGGAGACTTACGCCTTCGTGCACTTTGGCCTCAACACCTTCAACGACCTCGAGTGGGGCTATGGCAACACCCCCGCTAAGACCTTCGCCCCCGAGCGCCTCGACACCGAGCAGTGGGTGCGCACACTCAAGCGTGCCGGCATGAAGGGGGTCATCCTCACCGCCAAGCACCACGACGGCTTCTGCCTCTGGCCCACGAAGACCACCGAGTACTCGGTGAAGAACAGCCCTTGGAAGGATGGGCAGGGCGACCTCGTCCGCGAGCTCAGCGAGTCGTGCCGCAAGCACGGCCTGCTCTTCGGCCTCTACCTCTCCCCATGGGACCGCAATAGCCAGTACTACGGCCAGCCCGAATATCAGAAGATCTTCCACGAGCAGATCAAGGAGCTCACCACGCAGTATGGCAAGCTCTTCGAATACTGGTTCGACGGCGCCAACGGCGGTAACGGCTGGTACGGCGGCGCAGACTCCACGCGTCAGATCGACCCCAAGAGCTACTACCGCTATGAGGCCGCCTCGAAGATGCTCCGTAAGAACAACAAGGACATCATGATCTTCGGCGGTACCGTGCCCACGATCCGCTGGATAGGCAACGAGCAGGGGTGGGCTGGCCAGACCAACTGGGCTATGTACGACGAGGACAAGGCGAAGCACTACTCCGAAGCTCAGTGGGGTATGGAGGACGCTAAGCAGTGGCTCCCTGGCGAAGTCGACGTGAGCATCCGCCCAGGATGGTTCTACCATCCCCGCGAAGACCATCAGGTCCGCTCCGTGGCTAACCTCGTCCGCCTCTACTACCAGAGTGTCGGTCGCAATGCCAACCTCCTCTTGAACTGCCCCATCGACCTACACGGCCGTATCCCTGCTGAGGACTCTACGCGCCTCATCGCTTGGCACGACCATCTGAAGGAGGCCTTCCGTGACAACAAGCTCCGTGGTGTCGCTGTCACCGCATCGAACCTCCGTAGCGGTGATAAGAAGTTCGCCCCCAACCTCTCCAATGACGGCAAGACGAAGACCTACTGGGCTATGGCTGACGGCATGACGAGCGGCTACCTCTTCTACCGCTTCTCCCGCCCCACGCGCCTCAACACCCTTGTCCTGCAGGAGTACATCGCCCTCGGGCAGCGTGTCAAGCGCTTCCGCATCGAGACGGAGACGAGCCCCGGTGTCTTCGAGCCCGTAGCGACCTCCGATAGCCTGACGACCATCGGCTACAAGCGTATCATCCGCTTCGCTCCCGTAGAGACGAAGAGCCTGCGCGTCACCTTCGAGGAGGCACGTGGCCCCGTCTGCATCGCCGAGATCGCAGCTTACCTCACCCCCGAGGTGCTCGAGGCTCCTTCGATCCGCCGTGACGAGAGCGACAAGGTGCACATCACCTCCGTCACGCCAGACGTCATCATCGAGTACACTATCGAGGATGCTAAGACCAAGCACCCCAAGGGCTGGCAGCGCTATAAGGGTCCCTTCACCCTCAGCGACGACCACGCTACGATCCGCGCCCGTGTCTCCACGTCGACCAATAAGGACCGCCCCGAGACGACCAAGCGCCTTGGCTTCGCTGCCTCACAGATCCAGACGCCTTCGCTGGGCGGAGATGACCGCAAGGCGCTGCTCGACGGCAACGGCTACACGACGGTCACGCTCGAAGCTGGGCAGACTTCACTCGAGCTGCTCTTCAAGGACACACGTCCCATCCAGAAGCTCATCTACACGCCTTCGCAGCAGCGTGATGCCTCGGGCCACGTCCGCTCCTACAGCATCTATGTTGACGGGCAGAAGGTCGCTTCGGGCAACTTCGACAACATCCAGAATAACCCCATCCCCCAGGAAGTCCTACTCCCCGCAGGTACCTCGGGCTCACGTATCCGCTTCGTCGCTGAGGCGATCGTCGGCCAGGGTGGGCGCGTCACCCTCGGCGACCTAAGCATCGAGTAGTATGCCCCACGTGAGTCCACAGCCCTCCCGCCCTGTACGTGTCCTCTTCGTCTGCCTCGGCAACATCTGCCGCAGCCCATCAGCCGAAGGACTCTTCCGCCACTACGTAGCGAGTCAGGGCGCCGAAGGCGACTACGAGATCGACTCCGCGGGCCTCATCGCTCACCACGAAGGCGAGCTCCCCGACGGGCGTATGCGTGCCCACGCCGCCCGTCGGGGCTACTCCCTCGAGAGTCGCTCCCGCCCCATCACCTACGAGGACTTCTTCCACTTCGACTATATCATCGGTATGGACGAAGCGAATCGCTCTCGCCTACTGGAGCTGGCACCCACCGAAGAGCTGGCGCGCAAGGTCAGCCTCTTACCCGAGTGGAGCGAGCGTAGCCCACGCGACCACGTCCCCGATCCCTACTACGGTGGGGCGGAAGGCTTCGAGCACGTCCTCGACCTCTTGGAGATCTGCCTGCCCGACCTATACGAAAAGACCCGCCCCACCGCATAGGTGGAGCGGGCCTACAAAGCGAAAGCGTCGTACTACCACGAGGTAGTACGGCGCTTCTTCTTATGGTGACCCCGACAGGATTCAAACCTGTAACCTTCTGATCCGTAGTCAGATGCTCTATTCAGTTGAGCTACGGAGCCATTCCGTTCTTTAGTAGTATTGTCTCATCTCTCCGTTGTGACCCCGACAGGATTCAAACCTGTAACCTTCTGATCCGTAGTCAGATGCTCTATTCAGTTGAGCTACGGAGCCATTCACTTCTCGAGAGGACTCTCTAAAGATTTCGCTTGCAAAGATACACCTAATTTCCGTTTCCACCAAACGAATCAGCAGAAAGCGGCAAGACAAGCACCTCATAAGCCGAGGGCAGATCGAGGAAGTAGCTACCAGCCGTAAGCGATTTCCTCGGTAAGACGCCCCGCTCTGGGCAGAGCCTTTGTCCTCACGCTCAATGCGCCCATAGCGATAGGCGCGGCGGGTATTTATAGCACATCACAGATGAAGTACTATAGGGAGATACTCCGAACCTATAGTGGTCAGCGCGTCGACCAATACTGGTCGCCGCGCAGACCTATATTAGATTGTTGCTCCGCATAGGGATAAAAGTTTTGGACGAGTGGCAGATAAGTTTGGACTACGTACGTGGCTCTAACATCTACGTACGTGGATACTCGGATTGACGCGCCTGGTCTTTAAGACTACGTGCATAGATAGAAGAATACCACTACGGGAGGGCGCTTTTTCCTTCACGAGAACGATACTTTTCCCTCCGCTGGATAAGAGGAATACTCGCGATAAGGCGAAGTGCAGAAGGGAGCCGACAAATAAGCACGCCCCACCGACAGACAAGTGCTGTCGGTGGGGCGTAGCTGTATGCTTATGCGGGCTTAGCGTGCGAGTTCCTTTGCCAGCTCGAGGGCAAAGAGTTGCTCCTTCTGCGGCGTGTCCACGTGGTCGATCTCGCAGATACGGTGGGCACGGCTATAGATAGGCTCGCGCACCGCAAGGGTGTCCTGCACGAAGGCAAGAGCTCTTCCCCGCTCTTATCGCGTATCGTCGGGCGTGTGCGCTTGCACAGCTCAAGGCGCGCCGTGAGGATGGGCGTAGAGCAGCGCAGGTAGATGACGTGCCCCGCCTCCAGCAGGTGATCCATCGTATCGGTATAGCAGGGCAACCCGCCTCCCGTAGCGAAGACGGTATCTGGCATACTCATCAGCTCCTCGATAGCCATACGCTCACGACGACGGAAGACCGCTTCACCGTGCTCGGCGAACATATCCGTGATGCGCTGGCGGAAGCGCGTCTCGACGAAGACATCCGTATCGAGGAAGCGTCGCCCGAGGGCTCCGGCCAGATGGCGCCCGATGGTGCTCTTGCCCGAGCCCATGAAGCCGACGAGGAAGATGGGGTCGTGCATGCTACTTCTTGTCGGGGTAAGCGATGCGCGCGTGATACATCGTCTTGAGCTTGAGGTAGAAGACTTCCTTGATCTCCTGTATATCGTGGAAGGTAAGCGGCGTATCGTTCAGCAGCCCTTCGGCGACGATACCATCGACGATCTTAGCGATGAGATTGCGGATGCCCTCCTCAGTGTACTCGCCGAGACTGCGGCTGGCGGCCTCTACACTGTCAGCGAGCATGAGGATCCCCTGCTCCTTGGTATAGGGATTAGGCCCTGGATAGGTGAAGGGCTCTGGATCGACGACCTCGTCGGGATGCTCGTTAGAATACGAATTATAGAAGTAGCGTGTGGTGCTGCGCCCGTGGTGCGTACGGATGAATTCAATGACGGGGTCGGGCAGACTGTGCTTCTGCGCCAGCGTGATCCCGTCGAGGACATGACGGATGATGGCGCGCGCACTCTCGTGGTAGGTGAGGTACTTGTGGGGTTGTTCGCAGGCGAATTCTCCGTGAAGAACTCAGGGTGGAGCATCTTCCCGATATCGTGGTAGAGCGCCCCTGTACGGATGAGCTGGGCATCTGCACCGATCTTCGTAGCGGCAGCCGTTGCGAGGATAGAGACTTGGTACGAGTGCTGGAAGGTCCCTGGTGCGATCTCCGACAGCTCCTGCAGCAGCGGCATATTCGTATCACTCAGCTCGACCAGACGCACGCTCGACACATAGCCGAAGATACGCTCGACGATGAAGGCGAAGATATAGGAGAACATCAGGAAGATGAGGTTCACCCCGTAGAGGAAGAGCTGGATCCAGTAGCCGCGTGAGATAGCTCCTTCGTGCCCCCACTCGACGATCATCGACGTGCCGACATAGACGAGGAAGACGAGGAAGGCCGCACGTATGATCTGCCCGCGCGACGTCAAGCTCTGCAGTGAGAAGAGCGCCGTGAAGCCCGCCGAGAGCTGGATGAAGATGAAGGCCAGCGGCTCCGTAGGCACGAAGTACGCTGAGGCAAGGATCGTGAAGAGATAGGTATTCAGCGCCAGATGGCTCCCGAAGAACGCACGCAGCAGGATGAGAAGCATCACGTACGGGATCACCTGAATGGGGAAGAACTCTGTGCGGGCCTGCAGCTCGGTCATCGCGACGAAGGCAAAGAGCAGCGTAAGGAGCAGCACAAGATTGCGCGGCTGCTGGAGGAAGGGCTGGCAGAAGAGGATGATATAGATGCCGAGGATCGAGAAGAGCAACAGCATATAGAGGAAGAGCCCACCGTTGAAGATCGAGGCGGTATCTCCGCCGAGGCGATTGACCTGCTCGATGTTGTACGAGCGCAGGATATTATAGATATGTGGCGTGACGATCTCCCCGCGGTCGATGATACGCTCGCCCTGCTGCACCATCCCCGTAGAGGCCGAGAGGCTGGACAAGGCATCATCCAGCACCTTCGCCGTGTACTCCTTGTCATAGCGCACGTTGTCCTCGAGGTAAGAGGCGACGCTGAGCTTCTGCAGCTCCGAGCGCTGCAGCCCCGCCTTCTCCGCATGAGCAAAGATCATATCATACACTTCCTTCAGACTATAGAAGGTCGTGATAGGCGTACGCGAGAGCACATTGTTCGCCCCGAGCAGGTTGATCTCCAGATGCCCCTCGTCCTTAAGCGAAGAGAGTGCCGTAGCCTGCATCATCCCTCGCGTGTAGTACTGACGGAGCTCTTCCTTGAGGAAGTTGTAGTACTCACGTGGCAGCGTCTTGCTGAAGCTCCGCTCGTAGTCGTCGTGCAGCTGGTTGAGCTTGCGAGGCAGGAGCTCCGCATTGTACGTGTACACGGGCAGCGTCTCCTGACGGATGCTGTCCTGCTCCATACGCATCTGCTCGGCGGACTTGTAGATGGGGAAGTCGTACGGCGCCGTGATGAGGTCGTACGACCAAGGCTTACCTTCGCTGAAGGCATACTGGAAGCTCCTATTACGGGGCGCCAGGAGCATGATGACGAAGGCCAGAAGAGCGAAGGCCAAGAGCACACGGAACGCCTGCCCTTGGACGATCTTTAATGGAGAATGAGAACATATCTGCTAAAGGGTTGCTTCAAACAAAGATAACGAAAAGCACCCGAGAGCACTAAGCGACAGCCCGTCGCCCGCCCTCCTGCACCCTACCGAGAGCTGGCTAAGGGTCATAAAAACGGATTGCCCCCAAGGCACCATACGGCACCTCAAGGGCAACTCCTTAGGATAACTCCGTGGACCTTCACAGGGGCACGAAGCACAAGACACTCGCCCATGAGGGCGAGCCACACACTCTATTTTGATACTATTCTGCTGACCAACGGGGGCCCTACGACAGGGTGCCCCTCTGCTTAGTCCTCGCCATCACAGTTGCGACCGCAGTCGCTTCCCGCTGGGAGGAGACTTAATAATGAAGGCGATGGTGGCGGCAGCGTGGTGTCTCATAGCGTGCATGTGAAGATGTAAGCGATCTAATCATAAGCACTACAAATGGATGAAACAACAATGAACACGTAGCAGCCTACCCTCCAAATTGGGTAGCCCGTAGGAGGCACATCACTCCAAGCCCTTCTCAATCATACGAAGAGGCAAAGAGTATCCGTTGCACTCCACAAGCAAAGGTACCAAATAAAGTCACATCATCAAGCACCAGAGAAAGTGCAAGCACCCACCGAAAAACCTCCGCCCCCCTACGCCAACTCCCCTATCCACGTACCAAGTCTTTATATCCCCACACGTAAATCCTAAAGACTACGTACGTAGATCTAAGGACTACGCACGTGGATCTAACTTGACCTCTACAGGAAGGCAATAAATACCCGTAAGCTAAGCATGACTTCGCCTACTCCTCCACAACTATTATAAGTAGTGGACGGTGCATCACCCTATAAAGTAGCGTCCCCGCTGCTGAACAGTGAGGACGCACAACAAAGACTCCCGCCCTGACGAGCTGAGGCTCATCAGGGCGGGAGTCTGTATAGGGGGGGGCTTCGTCCGCCCCCTCGCTACAAGGTCATCCCGATACGCAGGATGAAGCCCGTCGCTCTGTAAGGAATAGGCTCTCGGTCAAGCAGAGGATCGCCGCCGGAGGAATTGCGCACCGTGCTGACCCCGACGCCACAAGTGAAGCGCCAGAGATCAAGCCCTACCACAGCCGATCCGTAGAAGCCAGAGAAGCTATTCACCAAAGTGAAGCTATAGCCAGGACGCAGATCCACAAAGGGCTTGATCGGGCCACGGACAGGGAGGTAAGCACGCAGATGCCCATAGATGGGGATCACCAGATCTGCCGACTTAGCCATATCGCACATGACGCCTGACCCGAGGCCAAGGAAGAGAGCTCGGCTGAAGCGAGCCCCGTAGCTCACGAACGCCCCTATATGCTGGCGCTCAGAAGGCCCGAAAAGGTAACCCGCATCAAAATGCCAGTTGAGATAAGGCGTACGAGGCTCTTCATAGAAGGAAGCTCGCCCCGTGGAGTACTCGATGCGCTCTAAGTCGGAATAGGGACAGATGAGGAGGGAGCCATCACGGAGGCGAATCTTCACCTGCGTATCGGGGAGTTCCTCGATGATCTGGCCATAAAGGATCGAGCCATTCTTGAGGTAAATGGTGTCGTGCGTGCGCTGCGCCTCGGCCAGACAGGCAAACATAAGGCACGCCAAGAGGGAGAGGAAGAGACGTTTCATGGATACAAAGTTAGCAGAGTCGACAAAACAAGTCCTCCCCTCACTCTTCAAGAGAGATGAGGGGAGGACTTTAGGTAAAGGAGCAGTCGAGAGGGCTACTTCGTGATCTTCTCGAGCTTGCGCAGGAGCGTCTGGTAGTGCATGCGTAGGCTTCGCTCTTCGTAGAGGCGAGGGCCTTCTTCAGCAGCTCCTCAGCGCGATACTGCAGGGGCAGGTAGAGGTCGCCCGTCATGTTGATCGCAGAGGTGAAGAGGTCAGCAGGCTCACCGTAGCTATTCCCGAAGTTGAGGTAACCGACAGCATCAAGCTTCGTGAGCGGATCATCCGAATGGTCGTGATCCAGCGAGCAGAAGTGCGAGCCACGAAGCTTAGGCAAGAGGGCGATGAACTCCTCATCGCTCATACCCTCGGTGCGGACAGGCTCACCAGCCTTGGCAAAGCCCGTAAGCTCAGCGATCGTCAGAGCAGAGCGACCCGTGGTCTTCGCTACAAGATCCTCCGTATAAGAGGTGATGTAGCGGACATAGAGCTCCTGCAGATGCTTCTCAGCGGCAGTGAGATCCTCACGACCAGCCTCGGTCTTCGCAAAGACACGAGCATAGACATCATCGGCATACTCCATAGGAGAGTAAGACGTCGAGTCGAGGTAGTAGCTCATGCAGAGGTTATTGATATTGCGGATCGCCATAGCACGCGTCATAGCACCGACGACGACGTAGGGCGAAGAGCCTCCCAGCTCACCCATCGTAGCCTCGAGCGCATCATTGCGCAGGCTGTCGATAGAGAGCGCCTGGTCGAGGAGCCACATAGCCGAAGCCTTCTGCTGAGCCTTAGGCACGACCTTGTAGCGAGGGAGGCCAGAGGCTTCGCTCGTCTGATAGAGGTAGATACCAGGGACGTTGATGAAGACATTCGACACATAGCGCAGGGCCTGATCGGAGATACCTTCGTAGAGCGTAGCACGGTGCTGAGCTTCCTCATCACGTGGGAACCACTCACCCAGGTGAGCGATGATGTACTTGAGGTTCTTCAGCCCGAGGGTGCTGGCAGCTATGGGGTCATTCGACAGGTCTTCCTCGATAGAAGAGGGGTCGTAGCGGTAATCGCCGACCTGCTGCACACCATAGCGGTACTCGGGGTCAGCAGCATGCTTCTCAATAAGCTCATTGAGATAGCGAGCTTCCTCGATGGGATTACCCTTGCTGTCGGGGAAGTAGCGGTAGGTCCAGTCGACGGCATACTTATCGTACGTACCGACGGTGGGAGGGTCGAGGCTCACAGCACGGTCTTCGGGCTGGGCAACATAGTTGAAGCGCGCATAGTCCATGATCGAGGGCGTCGTACCGTGCACTGCCGTGAAGGAGGGCGAGCGGAGCGAGTCGATAGAGTATGCAGCCGATGCCGCCATGTTGTGCATGAAGCCGAGGGTGTGGCCGATCTCGTGTGCGATGACGTACTTGAGCGACTTGGACATCAGCGTATCGGGGAGCTTCATCGCACGGACGAGGGGGTCGACCTGAGCCGTTTGGACGAAGCGCCAGTTGTTGTTCAGCTTCGAGACATCACTCCAGACAAGTACCGAGGCATTGATGATCTCACCCGTGCGGGGGTCAGCCCAGCTGGGACCCATAGCGTTCTCCGTAGCGATGGGCACGTAGCGGATACAGTTGTACTTGAGATTGTCGGGGTCGAAGTTGGGATCATCCGTGGGGAAGTCACGCACCTCGATAGCGTCCTTGAAGCCGATAGCCTCGAAGGCCTTGTTCCAGCGCAGCGTACCCTCCTTCATCGCAGCCTTCCACACTGCGGGGAAGGTATTCTCTACGTAGAAGACGATGGGCTTCTTGGGACGAACGAGCTGACCAGCCTTGTAGGCAGCGACATCCGAGGGCTCGAGGCGCCAGCGCTTAGCGAAGCGCACGGCCTCAATCTGCTTGGACTCGGGGTCGTAAGCATTCTTCGAGATGTGGAAGACACCGATACGCGTGTCAGCCAGACGGGGCGTCATCGGCGCCTCGGGCAGGCGGAGGATGGTGAAGGTCGCCCCGAGAGTCACGGGGTAGTCCTTCAGCGGGCTCTTGCCCCCACGCGAGGAGTTGAGGGTGATGCGGTAGCTGCGGTCGATCTTGATGGAGACATTGTCCTCGAAGGCCTTGATCTCGCGGATGTAACCGAGGTCACTCTGCAGGCTTGACTGCACCTGATAGGAGCCGAGGCTCTTCCCGATCAGCGGGAAGTACTTCTGATCCTTCGTGACGAGCGAGGTGATGTCGAAGACGACGGCGGACTTATCCTTGTTCCACGCCTTGATGGGGAACTTATAGAGGGCGAGGTCCGTGTAGCTGGGAGCGAAGGTCGGACGAAGCTCCTTCTCCAGCTGCCCCGTGAGATAGGGTCGGAGTTCACCGCCTCAAGCACGATAGCGCTGTCACGCTGAGCGAAGCGCATGTGTACGGGGTTGGAGTTCTTGAAGCCGACCATCCCGAGCTGAGGATTGGAGATGGAGGAGAGGGTGACGGCGACGAGGATTTCCTTGCCGATGGTCTTGACAGGGAGCTCGACGTAGAGCTTATTGTCCGTCTTGTGCAGGGTGAGGAAGTCGCCCTTAGCAGAGACGATGGGCTTATCGGTGAGGATCTTCTCGTAGGCACTCTTCTCGGGTGCCTTCTCCGTCTTGGGCTTCTTCTTCCGCTTGAGGAAGTCGAAGATCCCCGCATGGGCCGTAGCAGGAGCCAGCGTGAGGGTCGCTGCAGCCAGGAGGAGTGCTATCTTTCTATTGATCATCTTCGGGTAGTCTATTTCTTAGCATCGAGGAGCTTCGCGACCTTGAAGGCCAAGGTCTGGTAATGGGCCTTGAGCGTGCGGTCCGCCGTGGAGGCAGCGCTCTGCTCAAGCAGAGGGCGTACCTTCAGAAGGGCAGCGTACATGTACTGCTCTGACGTATCGAGGGCAGGGACGTTGGCCATAGGATAGATGCTTGCCGAGGGGTCGCCACCACCATAGTTGACGCGGCCAGACTTGAGGGCATCGCTGTAGTCCGTCGTAGAGGTGAGGCTGATGAGCTTGCCACCGACAGAGGCGGGTGCACCGGCGAAGCTGTAAGGCATACCAGGTGTAGCGTTGCGGGGATTGACCGTACCAGCGATAGACTTGTCGATGAAGGCGATCTGCATCAGACGCTCCATGTGGTTGGGGCTCTTGCCAGCGATGGTCGAGGCGAAGGTAGCCTGATAGAGGTCGTCGAAGTATTCGCCGAGGTTGTACGTCTTCGAGTCTACCTGCGAAGCGATGATGATACGTGAGCGCAGGTCATAGATATCCTTGACGAGGAACTCAAGGAGCTGGTCGTAGTAGCTCACGTCGATGAAGCCCTTACGCTCGAAAGTTGCGGTCAGCCTTGCCCTGGAAGTCCTTTGCCTGACGGAGGAGCCACTGGAAGGCTTCGCGCTGCTTAGCCTTAGGCACGACCTGATAGCGGGGTAGGCTCGTCGAGAGGCGGCTCTCCTGACAGACGACACCACCGACGAGGCTCATAGCATTCTTGAGCTGGAGGTAGTAGCCCTGTACGATAGCCAGATAGAGACTCTTCTTCTTGCGGCTGTCGGGGTCGTTGGTGATCCACTTAGAGAGGTTCGACTGGATGAAGGCAAGGTTCTTCATCGTGAGCTCGGCCGTCTTGATAGGATCGTTACCGAGGTCTTCGGTGCGGACGGTGGGGTCGACAGCGTAGCGCTGCTCAGGAGCATAGCGGAGGTAAGGCTCGCGAGCACGCTTGTCGACGCGGCTCAGCAATTCCTTAGCCTCAGCAGCGGGATCACCCTTGAGGTCGAAAAGTAGCGGTAGCCCCAGTCGATAGCAAAGAGATCGTAGACACCGAGCTGGTCGTTGATGAGGCGTACCCCCTTGTCAGAGGGCTGAGCGAGGTAGTTGTAGGTCACACCGTCGAGGATAGAGGGTGTGAGCCCCGACTCCTTCGTGAACTTAGCCGAGCGGAGCTGGTCCGTGGTGTAGGATGCCGAAGCAGCGTAGTTACGCAGCAGACCGAGGACGCTCCCCATCTCCTGCGTGACGAGCTGCGAGAGCGACTCTTCGAAGAGAGCCTGTGGCAGACGAGACGAGCGCACCTGTGGGTCGACAGCTGCCGTAGCGATGAAGCGCTGCTTGTGCATGAGCGCCTCTACATTATTATATATAGTGAGGTTCCCGCTGAAGATCTCACCCGTACGGGGATCCGCCCAGTTGGAGGCAGCTATCGTCTCCTGGCTATTGGGGATATAGCGGATGCAAGAGTACTCGAGGTTGTCGGGGTCGAACTGCTTATCGTTCTTGGGGAAGTCACGTACCTCGATAGCGTTGCGGAAGCCAGCGGCTTCGGAAGGCCTTGTTCCAGCGAAGGACACCCTCACGGATGGGGCGCTGCCAGCTGGCGGGGAAGGCGCTATCCAGATAGAAGACAATCTTCTTCTCAGGCTCAGTGAGCTGACCCTTAGCGTAGGCCTTCTTATCCTTGGGGACGAGCTGCCAGCGGTGTGCCAGATAGACGGGCTCACTCTGGTCGAGGTAGTCGGGGAAGGAGACCTTGCGCGTCGTCTGATAGCCTACACGGGCATCAGCGAAGCGGGGGATGGCGTTGGAGGCTTCTACGGGGAGGATCGTATAGGTCACCTCAGCCGTAAGAGGCATATCCTTAGCGACGGTGAGCACCCCCATGAGCGAAGCGTTCACGGAGAAGTTCATCTCGACACGGACGCTGGCGTTGGAGTCGAAGGACTTCAGCCCCTTGACGAAGGTCAGGCTGCTATTGCGCGAAGAGGTGATCTTGAAGGGACCCTGTTGCGAGGGGACGATCTCGAAGAAGGGGCTGGACTCCGTGACGAGCGAATTGATCTTCAGGACGACAGCGGAGCTATCAGCCTTGTACACCTCAGGGGTGAAGGACTCTACCGACTGGTCGCGGTAGTTCAGCTCGAGGGCCTTCTGCAGCTCGGGCGAAGCGTCACGGCGATAGACGATGGAGTTGGGTGCCTTCATGACGATGACGCTGTCCTGCTTCTCGAAGCGGAAGACAATAGGAGCAGAGTTCATCGAGCCGACAGCCAGATAATCGGGGTCGGTGGTCGAGGTGACCTTGGCACCCATCATCAGCTCCTTGCCGAGGTACTTCGTGGGGAGCTCGAGGTAGACATTACCATCGATCTTGTGGAGGGTAACGAACTTCCCACGGGCGGTCTCGACCTTCTTGTCCTTGAAGAACTTCGTGTACTTGTCTTCTTCTTTCTTCTCCTTCTTGGTGTCGTCACCGAAGGCGCGAGAAGAGAGAGCTGAGGGAGCCGCAGCGAGGCTCAGTGAGCCCGCAGAGATGGCAGTAGCCACGAGCAGGCATCGGATACAACTCTTGTGCATGGATGGGGATTATAGTGTGATACTTGATTCAGTGGTGAGTGAGGCTGAAGGGCCTCCTGCTCCTGCGGTGCGTCCTTCTCTCGGCTAAGCCGCAAAGGACGACCGAAGCCCCGCAGCCTTATCCGTGGAGGAAGAGGCTACTGGGGCGACGGAGGAGCGAGCCTCATCCCCGCTGGGTATGGTGCGGGGAGGAGGCGTGATGTTAGTTGTTGAACTGACGGTAGACGATCTGCTTGATCTTACCCGTGATACCTTCCTCAGACTTGAGGAGGACGGGGGTAATGCCCGCTACATTGTAGCTGTAGATCGAGCCAACCAAGCCTGTGCCGGTACCGTTAGCCCCGATGAAGAGGCGGTTGTCCGACGTCAGAGCCATCGAAGCAATCGTCTGCCCTGCAGGGAGCGAGATCCAAGCTGGGTGGGTCGTCGCCGTGGCGTTCGCCATATTGTAGAAGTACACCTTGTCCGCAGTCGCTACGAGTGCAGCCGTACCACCGAGGTTAGGCTGCAGATGTGTAGGCGTGCCTTCGGTGAACTCAACTATGGAGACCGTAGCACCATCGACATTCTGCGACTGAGCGAAGTCCCCAGCCGTGAGGCGAGCGACAAAGTACTTGTTATCCGTGTTGCGCTTGAGCAGCAGCAGGGTGTAGTTATAGGTATAGTTCCCTTCACCAGCGCTCTTCATATCGATGAGCGTCATGCCCTCGAAGGGGTTCGTCTCCTCAGGAGCCCCACCAGGGAAGGCACTCGCCGTAAAGGTACGCACCTTCTTCACGGTGATGCTTGAGCCAAGGGTCATATACAGCAGGTTGCTTCCCGCATTGTCGAAGAAGGCCATACCCTCACTGATACGTGTACCCGTCAAGGCACGCCAGTTCACGATAGCCGAGGCGAGTGAGTAGCCGGGGACGGCGCGCGCGAGAGATATTTATCATGCTTCTTAGCAGGGACAGTTGCGCTCCTCTCCATCTCCCAGACGTTAGTCCCCGAGATGAAGTACTCCCTGACCGTAGCCTGATTGCCACTGGCGTGGCTGAAATCTACGGGGTTCGTGAAGGAGATACGAGGCGTGAGGACCTTCAGCGAGTCCGCCGACACACGATAGTAGCGTGTGGGGAGGCCGAGGGCAATACCGAGATAGCTACGAGATGCACCTGCACCTGGCACATAGCGGTAGAAGAGCATCGACTGGGGATCCCCCGTCATATCGATGGTGGGGTTGCTTCGCCCGAAGGCATCGAGGTCAAAGGCATCCGTCTTCTCCCCTCCAGGCAGGTAGGAGAGGATGGTCTTCCCTTCGTTGCTCGCCAGGACGTACAGCCCGTCTACATAGCGGAAGGGCACGTCGATAGTGAAGCGGTAGAAGTAGGAGCCATCAGGCGTGTACATACGCAGACGGGCATCATGCTTACCATAGCTCGTAGGGCTATAGGAGAGGTCCTTCTCCGTAGAGACGACCACGCCATCGACGATCCACTCATAGGAAGGCGTCACAGATGCGCCCGTCGTGATGGTATATGCGGGCGACTTGATCACGGTGACCTCACCGAAGGCAGCCGTCTGCACCGAGGCGATGGGCTCTGTTACCTTGACGACAGCCAGAGGGTGATCGCCATTGACCGAGTGGTCCTTGTAGCAGGAGGAGAAGAGTGAGAGGGCCAGGAGAAGGCCCAGTGACTTATAGATCTTATTCATCTTCATTCGTACTCTGTGAGGTTAGCGATACTGAGATAGGAGCTCCACCAGCTTTTTAGGCTTTTTCTCACCATGCTCATCCATATACTTCTCGAGGCGGAGCAGGAGGGGATACTGGATATTAGCATCAGACTTGTAAAGCGCCTGCTGCACGGGGTCTTCCCCATTCTTAGGGAGACCGTAGGCATTGATGAGCATACGGTACTTCCCCTCACTATACTTCCCGAGATAGACATCCTGGAGGAAGGCCCACCAGAAGGGGATCTCAAGCTGATTGGTCACGCAGAGGACGACTGTATTGCGCTTATCGAGCGCCGTACGCAGGTCTGCCGTAGGAGACAGATGCAGCGTGATCGTGTCGTACTTCAGGAGGGGGACGTCACCAGGCTCCATATCCGAGAGGGCATCGAGGAGGGTGCGCACACCATCACGGGTGACGATGTACTTCCCGTTCTCCTGCTGCACGGTCGAGATCTTCGAGCGATTGAGCTGTAGGGTGAAGGAGCCCTTGGTGGAGTCTGCTGCGATCGTGTAGCGATCCTGCAGCGCATCGAACTGCTCGCCCGACGTGGCGGTAGAGCGCGACTTGTCGAACTCCACCTTATAGCTCAGGGGCGACGAAGAGAGCTTCCCGAGGAGGTTCACATGGAAGGTCAAGGGGATCTTCCCATTGTTGTCCTCGAGGAGGGCGAGGTTCTGTACGACGATGGTATCTGCCCCCGAGTTAGGGAAGTAGATCACACGTGACTCATTGTAGTAGCCATCCTTGCTGTACTCTCCGTCGTAGATGTCCGACTTGGAGCAAGCGCTGAGGAAGCCGAGAGCGGCCAGGGCAAGCGAGGCCAGTGAATATCTTCTGTTCATTGTCGTGGGCTTTTACTTGTTACCGTAGGTGAGCTCATCCTGAGGCCAGGGCAGGACAAAGATGCTCGAGCTCGGCTGGATCGTACTGCTCCCAAGGAGGTCAAGGAAGGAGGAGTTGAAGTGCTTCAGCGCAGGGAAGATCTGCCCTTCACCTGGCATCTCACGCATATACTCCTTGACAAGCTCTGCCTTGAAGTCCACCTGCGTGGGCAGGTCGCTCGAGGTGAGGGCGTTCAGACCACGGCTCTCGCGCACCTTATTCAGAGCGGCAAGCGCTGCCGTAGGATCGGAGGAGTAGAGGGCTTCGGCCTGGATGTAGTACATCTCTGGCAGACGGATCAGGGTCAGCCCGCGCTGCGCAGTGGCTGCAGCCGTGGCTTCCTCCGAGCTGGATGCGAAGCGGATGAACTGCTGGTAGGTATCTACATTGCGGTAGAAGGCTGCCTGACGATTGTCGATAGCACCCGCGGCCGCCCCTGTGACAGCATAGAGCTGATCGAGGACGCTTCGGCTGTGTGCCTGGACACCCTCATCGGTACCAGCGACATTCTTCAGGAAGCGATTAGCGAAGTCATCGAGGAAGCTATTCGAATAGAGCCCGAAGATCAGCTCGCCCGTAGCAGGGAAGCGACGTACAGACTCGAAGGAGTTACGACCTGCGAGGTTGAAGCTCGCCGTATGATCGGTGACCTTCTTAGCATACTCAGCGGCCTTTGCCGAGTTCCCCATCGCCTGATAGACACGCGCCTTGGTAGCGTAGACCGCATACTTATTGAAGTGTACAGCACGGCGTGACCAGAAGTCCGTAGACTGCGTACCATCGAGGCTCACCGTCTCATCGATATCGGAGAGGAGGCGCTCAGCTTCGTCGAGGTCCTTGAGGATATTCTCATAGGTCCCTGCGACCGTGTAGACCGTACGGTTCTTGAGGTTGAAGTCATACGAGTAAGGGATACCGCGTGAGTCCTTGCCTCTCTGGTAGTCCTCGGCGAAGAGACGCACGAGGTCAAAGTGCAGGAAGGCACGCAGACCGAGGGCCTCGCCCTTGAGCTGGGAGAGGTGGCTACTGCTGAAGGAGGGTGACTCAAGGTTCGCCAGGATATTATTGACGTAGGAGATGACCTGGTACTGACCGAGCCACAGGCTGTAGATCTCAGCCTGCACGGACACGTCCGTATAGTTATAAGCGCGGGTCTTCACTGAGGTTGAGGTCGCACCCGTAGAGCCAAACATCTGAGCGAGCTCGTCGACGAAACCATTCGTCATGCGCTGCCCGTAGAGGTCCGACTTAGCCATCGTCCCATAGACACCATAGAAGGCATCATAGTACCCCTGGAGTGAAGAGAACTGGACTTCCTGCAGGAGGGTACCCTTAGGCTGGACATCGAGGAACTTATTGCACGAAGGCAGAGCCGCAAGGCTAAGCGCTCCGATGGCTATATATAAAGCTGTCTTCTTCATAAACACACTTCTCATTTAGGGTTAGAAGGAGAGACGCAGAGACATCTCTACGCTGCGAGCAAAGGGATAGTCCAGACCACGCTCGCGCTTGACCGTGGAGAGGTAGAAGAGGTCGTTGGCGAGGAGCTCGACGCGTGCACGGCGCATGTGGAGCTTCTTGACCCAAGTAGCCTCGGTCTCATAGGCCAGAGAGAGACTACGCAGCGTGAAGTAGTATTCCTTCTGGATGAAGCGGCTCGTCTGATAGGGGCTCTCCGTAGAGGCAATGTCACGGTAGCGGGTGACGTCACCAGCCTGCTTCCAGCGGCTCTCGAGGACGCGACGGTCAGCATTCTGCTCCTTCTTTGTACCCTCTACACGAGAGGCGAGCGTAGCGTTGTAGACCGTAGCACCGAGGGAGTAGCCGAAGTTCGCATTCAGCGAGAAGCCCTTGTACATCAGGTACGAGGTGAGCGAGCCATAGCCCCAAGGTGACGTATCACCGAAGACGCGACGGTCATTGGGATCATAGGTGAAGGTGTAGGAGCCATCTCGCTTGATGTAGATCTCCTTACCCGTAGCAGGGTCGATACCGGCTGAGGGGACGACCTTCAGAGCGGTGAGGGACTCACCTTCCTCATAGAGAGGCAGGGGCGTCGTACCGCGGTTGAGGGAGTCGACACCGAGGTTCTTCTGGTTGAGGGCCTTGAGAGCATCACTCACCTTCTTGACCTTATTGCGGTTGTAGGAGTAGTTCAGCGAGAGCGACCACTGCAGGTCCTTCGTCTGGATGGGGACGACGCGCGTCTGGAATTCGATACCATTATTCTCGACCTCCCCTACATTCTGACGGGCAGTGACAGCACCGATAGAGGGAGCGAGAGAGACGTCGAGCAGGAGGTTGTCCGTCGTCTTCTGATAGGCATCGAGGGTAAGGTCCCAGCGGTTCTTGAAGAGCGTCAGGTCAAGACCGACGTTCTTGCTGAGCGTACGCTCCCACTTCAGATTGGGGTTCCCGATAGCCATGGGCACGGAGCCAGCACCTACGATATAGTTGATACGATTATTATAGGTATAGGTCGTGAGGGCCTGATAGGGGTCGAAGGAGATATTCCCCAGATACCCGATACTCCCACGGAGCTTGAGCAGCTGGACATTCTTATTGCCCTCGAAGAACTTCTCATTGTGGATATTCCAAGCCGTACCGAGTGACCAGAAGGGAGCGAAGCGCTGGTTCTTACCGAACTTCGAGGAGCCTTCGTAGCGGTAGACGACGTCCACCGAATAGCGGTTGTCGTAGATGGCGTTCCCGTTGAAGAAGAAGCCGGCAGCCGTAGCCAGCGACTCAGAGCCCGAGGGACGGGCGCTACCCCCATAGCCGAGGGCGAAGTTGGGGTGCCCCAGGACGTCAGAGTAGAAGCCGAGGCTCGTATAGCTACTGTTGTCCGCCGTCGTGGACTCGAGGCTCGAGCCCGCCATCGACGTGACGTAGAGCTTCTCGAAGAAGGTACGGTTGTAGGACACCATCAGCTTACCGAGGAAGCTCAGACCACGACCGAGGTTCTCGGTCATCGAGCCCTTCTTCGTCAGGTCGGTCTCATTACGGAAGGTGTAGGAGAGAGGCGACTTGAAGCTACGCGAGTAGTTATTGCGCGTGGTGAAGGAGAAGTCCCCATCGATACGGAGGTTACGATCGATCCAGTACTGCGCCGTCGTCGTATTCAGGAAGTCCATGCTCCCAGCGCGGTTGAAGCTCCCGAGAGAGGCTTCGTAGAGCGGATTATCCAGGTCGTGCTCAAGCTTGGCGAGCAGCTCACCATTCGCATCATAGGCGACTGGTAGGGGTTCTGCTTCGAGAAGTTCGAGAAGGAGCCGTAGCTGGGATCCTGCGACGTAGAGCGGTTCACCGTCAGCGTATTCGAGGCGAAGAACTTCCCCTGCTTGTTGTAGGAGAGCTTGAAGGTCCCCGAGAGACGCTCACGTGCGGACTGCATCATGACCCCCGTCTCATTGCCATAGCGGAGCGAGAGACCATAGCGCACATACTTGTCCCCCCCGTCGGCACTGACCGTGTGGGAGTGTGAGACACCCGTGCGCAGGGGCTTAGCGAGCCAGTCGGTATTTGTACCGCTCTGGATCATACGTACTACACGGTCACGACGCAGATCAAGGCTGTGCTGCTGATCAAAGGAGGGGAGCATCGCTGTACCACCAGCCTTATAGAGCCCTGCCAAGTCCTCATACTGGAGCTTCTGCTGGGGCGTGAGGAGATGGTAGTCGCTGAGGTCAGGCATCGAGAGACGCAGCGTACCGCTATAGTTCACGCGGATAGCTCCCTCGCTGATGGGCTTCGTCGTGATGACGATGACCCCTGCAGCAGCCTTAGCACCATAGAGCGCCGAGGCCGAGGCATCCTTGAGGACGGTGACGCTCTCGATGGTGTTCATATCCATATCATAGATGTACTCGACATCCACGATCGCCCCGTCGACGACGAAGAGCGGGAGGTTAGCTGCACCTGAGAAGGTAGCACGACCACGAAGGTTCAGCTCAGGGCGTGCGTTGGGGTCCGAGCCGAGGTTATTCTGCTGGACGACCTGCAGACCTGGGACGAAGGCCTCAAGGCCCTGCAGGAGATTCTTCGTACCCACCGAGAGGAGCTGCTCTGACTTGATGGTCGTCTGCGCCCCCGTGTAGCTCTTCTTATCCTTCTTCGTGAAGCCGGTGACGACTACCGACTCGATCGTCTGGTTGTCTGGCTCGAGGTCGATACGCAGAGGCGTACCACCACGCAGGGTGACGGCCTTGGCCTTGTAGCCCATGAAGGTGACGCGGACACGCTCGGTGGCATTCTTCGTCTTGAACTCGAAGTGCCCCTTGCTATCCGTGATGAAGCCACCTGTCTGACCCAAGATCTGGACGGTGACGAGTGGCATAGGGTCGCCATTCTCATCATATACGGTACCGCTGAAGACGTTCAGCGAAGACGTGGGGTTCTGCTGTGTAGCATGGCCTCCCGATGATGTGGCCAGGCTGGGAGAAGCGGCCTGGGCGGTGACGATGGAGCTTAGAAGCCATCCTCCCGCAAGTAACATTGTAACTAATCTCATGCGACCTCGATCGTATTTTTATTCTACTCGTTGTCTTTTGCTCATACCCACCACGCTGGCGCTCTGCCTGAGCACGGGTGGGTTTGGGGCATCCACATAATAATGCACGATACGGAGCTCCCTAAGGGGACCTCTGTATATGTGAATTAGCATTAGTATAGGGAAATGGATACGCTCCGAAGCAACTATAAAGTAGTACTTTATCATTAAATATGCAAAAATCAGTCAAACATATGGACGTTTGACTAAAACTTTTAGTATTCCACAGGCAACTTGACATACTTTTCAGTAAAGAACGAATCTAAAAACACAGATTCACGCAACTCCTCATCTCTCATATTCCTAAAAATCAACCCTCGAAATCGCCCCGACTATACAATTATAGAGGTGCGCATACCGCCCCTTCCTAAACCCCACACTCCCACATACGGCGAAGCCCTTCCCATATCCCTCGCCACAATAGCGGCACGCACGCTCCCGCGGAGCCTCTACGAGAGTCTGTTGCCGCGAGTCCCATCCTCTATTTAGCGCACTAAGGCATCGCACGCCCAGCTCCCCGATATGCCTCTCCGAAGTGATCAGGCAAGCCCTTCGCCTTATCGCGAGTATTCCTCTTATCCAGCGAAGGGAAAAGTGTCCTTCTCGTGAAGAAAAAAGCGCTTTCACGTAGTGGTTTTCTTCTATCTACGAACGCAGTCTTAAAGACCAGGCACGTAAACCCAAAGAGCCACATACGTAGATATTAGAGCCACATACGTAGTCCAAACTTATCTGCCACTCGTCCGCAACTTTTATCCCTATGCGGAGCAACAACCTTTGCGAAGGGGAAAAGCAACCAGTACTGGTCGGCATTAGCCCTCTGCACAGTCCTATACTGCGAGCACTTACAGAGGGAGTATTTCCCTCGCGTGCGTACGATGCGCGCGCATGATATTTATAGTGGTAAAACAACCCGTACCCCTCTCACGTTATCCTATAGGTGCTCACACTCGACGCTCGCTCCGCAGGCTTTCCCATGAGAGACGAAGCACCATCTTTCCGCATCTTATCACGGCTGTTTACTGTAAATGCGCTAACTTTGCGATATAGGTCAGGGACATAGCAGGCACACCCCTCGCCATGCTCTTCCTCGCATTGAATCGTCCTCAAATACGGACGTACGCACGATGCAATACCTTCATTACAAACCTCTAAAACAAAGATGAGTACGACTCCCGCTCAAAGGCCCTCTCTACGACAGCGTCTCTCGGCCTTGCGCCCCAACCCCTCGATGTTGCTCTTCCTGGCGACCATCATCGCCGTAGCCATCGCGAACTCCCCCTGGAGCATCAGCTACGAGCACTTCCTCCACTACCCCGTCCAGGTCATCATCGGCGGCATTGAGCTCTTCCGTCACATGGGCCACACGATGACCATCAGTCAGGTCGTCAACGATGCCCTGATGGCGATCTTCTTCTTCCTCGTTGGGCTGGAGATCAAGCAAGAGCTCCTCGTCGGCGAACTCTCTTCGCCCAAGAAAGCCATCCTCCCCGTCATCGCTGCCCTCGGGGGGATGCTCTTCCCCGTCCTCTTCTTCCTCGGCGTGACGCCCAGTCACCCTGAGAGCCTCGGCGCTGCTATCCCCATGGCGACGGATATCGCCTTCGCTCTGGCCGTCCTCGGCTCCCTCGGGGGCCGTGTACCGAAGAGCCTGTACGTCTTCCTCGCCACGCTGGCCGTAGCAGACGACATCGGCGGGATCATCGTCATCGCCCTCTTCTATAGCAAGGGCGTATCACTCCTGCCCCTGGGTATTGGTCTCGCGCTCGTCGCCCTTCTCCTCCTCCTCGGTCGCCTGCGCGTCACCGCTCTCGAGCCCTATATCATCGCAGGTATCGCCGTCTGGGCACTCTTCCTGCAGTCGGGTATCCACCCCACGATCGCTGGCGTACTCGTAGCACTCTGCATCCCCGCAGGCTCGAAGGTCCACATCCGCGAGCTCTCACGCAAGCTCCACGAGCAGACCAGCGACCTCTCTACCGAAGCCCGTGAGGCTGAGCGTGCAGTCATCCTCTCGCACGATCAGCTCAAGCGCATCGCCGAGATCAAGGACACCGCAGGGCAGGCTATCAGCCCTGTCCAGACCCTCGAGCATGCACTCAAGCCTCTGGTAGACTACTTCATCCTCCCCCTCTTCGCCTTCGTCAATGCCGGCGTGTCCTTCGGAGGAGTCTCTGCCGACATGCTCTTAGGCCTGCCGCTGGCTATCTTCCTCGGCCTCTTCCTCGGGAAGACCGTCGGCATCAGCCTCTTCACCTACGTGGCTATCCGCGTGAAGCTCTGCGCTTGGCCCGAAGGCATGAACCTCCCCCGCCTCATCAGCCTCGCCGTCCTCGGCGGTATTGGCTTCACGGTATCGCTCTTCATCGCGAACCTCGCCTATGGCGGCCCCGAGATGGCACAGCTCCTCAACGAAGCTAAGCTCGGCATCTTCGCCGGAACGATCATCTCCGGTGTCGTGGGCTACATGCTCCTCAGTCGCTTCCTCCCCAAGGGCGAAGCGAAGTAACCGCCCAAACCCTTAGAGATACGCAACGCACTCAATCCTAATCGAGTGTAGTTGGCTCTCTAAAGGTTTCCTACTATCTTTGTCGCGCAGAGCCTTTGGATTCACCAGAGTTCCTCTCGCGATTTCACAATTCACTTATCCCTATAACCTAATGTTCAAGAAAGTATTCCTTGCTGCACTCGCTCTCATCGGTAGTGTCAGCCTCGCTAACGCACAGGAAGTATTCCACAAGGGTACCACGGCTATCAACGCTGGTATCGGTCTCGGCTCTTACTACAACAGCCTCTCTATCCCTCCCCTCTCAGTTAGCCTTGACTACGGTGTCGCTGACAACCTCATCAACGGTAACAACGGTTCGATCTCTGTCGGGGGCTTCGCAGGTTATGCTGCAAGTAGCTACTCCTCCAGTGTCTATAAGACCACGTACTCTTACATTTCCCTCGGTGGTCGTGGTGCTTTCCACTATCAGTTTGCTCCTAAGCTCGACACCTACGCAGGTCTGACGCTCTCTTACGATATCGTATCCGCATCCTCTAGCTCAGACTACGTAGTTGCATCTGTTGCTAACAGCGGCATCAACTGGACTCTCTTCCTCGGTGGTCGCTACTTCTTCACAGAGAAGATTGGTGGCTTCGCTGAACTCGGCTACGGCTTCTACAACCTGAACCTCGGTGTTACCTTCAAGCTCTAATTGAAGTCCCCGAGCTATAAGGCTCACAAATACAGCAGCGGCTGCGACCTCTCGGAGGTCGCAGCCGCTGCTCTTTTATATGATATGCTTGCGAAGGGAGGCTATCGCTTGGGGGCAAAGGCCACGAGGCGCTCAGCCTCATCGACGATGCGGTCAGCGGCCTCCGTGAGGGCGAGCTTACGGATCTCTTCGGAGAGCGAAGCGCACTGCGCAGCGTCCTGCACGAGGGCGATGGCACGAGGCGTCAGCTCTTCGCGTGCCTTGTCGTCGGGGATGAGGAGCGCTGCCGAGCGCGTCGAGAGCGCCAGCGCGTTCTTCGTCTGATGGTCTTCGGCTACGTTGGGCGAAGGGACGAGGATGGTAGGCTTACCGAGGAAGCACAGCTCGGAGATCGAGCTGGCACCAGCGCGCGAAACCACGACGTCTGCCACAGCATAAGCCAGATCCATACGCTGGATGAAGGCCGACGAGTAGACGGGGAAGTCATACGCCTTCAGGAGCTCCTGCGCCTTAGCTTCGAAGCCCTTACCCGTCTGCCAGATGAGGGCGACACCCGACTTAGCCCACTCAGCGAGGCGCGAACCGATACTCTCGTTGATGCTCAGAGCGCCGAGACTCCCGCCGATGACGACGACGACGCGCTTCGTATCAGCTGGCAAGCCGAAGTGACGCAGCGCTTCTTCGCGCAGCCCGTCCTGCATATATTCGATAGCTGGACGCAGGGGATTCCCCGTCAGCACGATCTTATCCTTCGGGAAGAAGCGCTCCATCTCGGGGTACGCTACGCAGATGCGGTCGGCACGACGAGCGAGGAACTTATTCGTCACGCCGGCATAAGAGTTCTGCTCCTGGATGAGCGTGGGGATGCCAAGGCTCTGTGCAGCCTTCAGCGTAGGTGCGCTGGCATAGCCCCCGACGCCGATGACGATCTCGGGGCGGAAGCCACGGATGATATCGCGTGCCGTGATGAGCGCACGCAGGAAGTCACGGATGACTCCGATATTGCGCCAAGGGCGCTTGCGGTCAAGGCCGCGAATCTTCAGACCGCGGATGGGGAAGCCCGCCTGGGGCACACGCTCCATCTCCATGCGCCCTTCGGCACCGATGAAGAGGATATCGATCTCGGGGTAGCGCCGGCGAAGGGCTTCGGCGATGGATACGGCAGGGAAGATATGCCCCCCTGTGCCACCGCCGCTGATGATAGCTCGCTGGATCATATTTCTATACGTAGTCTTGTGTGTCGGTATCGAGAAGAGGCTCTTCCACGACCTCCTCGGTCGCGGTGACCTCAGTGAACTCTGCCTCCTCCGTGTGGGGCTCACGCTTGGGCTTATCGACGCGTGAGGCGCCGATCATAATGCCGAAGGCCATGCTTGTCGCCAGGATCGACGACCCCCCATAGCTGATGAGCGGGAGCGTCTGCCCTGTGGTGATGATCCCCGAGGCGACGATCATATTCACCAGCGCCTGCAGCGGATAGAGGATGCCAAAGCCCTTGATGAGGTTGCTGCGGAAGACGTTCGTCTGCTTGCGTGCCTCACGATAGCCGATGAGCATCCACACCAGATAGAGCGACGGGATGAAGAGCAGACCGAGTATGCCGTACTCCTCGATGATGATGGCATAGAGGTAGTCGGAGTAGGCCTGCGAGAGGGAGTCACGCATCTTGCTATTCCCAGGGCCACGACCGACGAGCTTAGAGTTGGCGATAGCCATGCGGCCCATCTGCTCCTGACGGTTCTCGTCGGTGATAGCGAAGCGGTCTTCGCGCTCCTTGACGGCGCCATGCAGACGGTTGTGCCACGTGACGGCACGACCAGGCAGCATGCTCTCGGGCGCTAAGTAAAGGTAGGCGCCACCCAAGACCACCGCTATGGCACCGATAGCCGTGATGCGGTACATGAAGCGCTTAGGCGCCTTGAGTACCCACGAGTAGAGGTAGAGGAAAGAGAAGATGATGAGGAAGGTCGACAGGTTGCTCAAGAGCACCATGATCGAGAGGATGAAGATCCATCCCCAGTATGCCCAGTAGCGAGGCTCCTTCCTCGGGTCTTCGACGACATCCTTACCCGCTACATACGCGCCCCAGATGACGATATAGACACGCAGGAATTCGGCGGGCTGGATGGTGATGAAGCCCAAGTCGATCCAGCGCTCTGCCCCATTGGTGCTCTGCCCTAAGAGGAGCTGCGCGAAGAAGAGCCCCACCATGAGGAGCGCCGAGAGCGGTGGCAGGGTATAGCGATAGAAGCGCCCTGAGCATCGGCTCAGCAAGATAGCCGAGCAGATACCGATAGCGAGCATGAGCGCATGCTTGAGGATGGGATTCAGTCGCCCGACGGAGAGGCTCTTATAGATCTCCGAGCTCAGCGCGCTCGACACGGTGTAGAGCGAGACCAAGACGAGCACGAAGTAGAGTGCCCACATGAGGCCGTTGCCCGCGAAGATGCGGCGCAGCCACGAGTCCTTCGGCTGGAGGGAGGTCGTCTGATCGTTAGGCATGCTTCTCCTCAGCTTGGATCAGGCCCTGTACCACTTCGCGGAAGCGGTCGCCTCGATGGATGTAGCTGGTGAAGAGGTCGAAGCTCGCACAGGCAGGAGAGAGTAGGACGGTGTCGCCTGGCTGAGCCATCTCACGAGCGTGGGCGATAGCCTCCTCCATGGAGAGTGCCGAGGCGATCTGAGGCACCTTGCCGTGGAAGCTCTTGTACAGCTTCAGCACGTCGGTCGTGAGGAAGACGAGCCCACGCGCCCCAGAGGTGATGAGCTCGGTGATATCCATGTAGTCATTCCCCTTGTCTTCGCCGCCGAGGATGAGCACGTAGGGCGTGGTCATCGTCCGGAGAGCATAGTAGGTGGAGCTGACGTTGGTGGCCTTGGAGTCGTTGATATAGCGCACACCATCAAGTACCCCGACCTTCTCGAGGCGGTGGGGCACGTTCACGAAGTCGCTGAGCGCACGCCTGAGGACGTCATGCGAGACGCCGAGACGCAGGGCTGCGATCGAGGCGGCCATAGCATTCTGCAGGTTGTGCGGTCCTGGAGTGCGAGCTGATCGATGGGGAACTCAAAGCTCTTCCCGTCGAAGTGCAGGCGCATCATATTGTCATCCGACTTGTCGGCTGCGGAGCCTACCTGCGGATAGGTCAGGAAGGAGAGCGTCTGCATCGGCATGGGCTGGTGGCTCATGACGTAGCGCGAGACGAACTCATCTTCACCCCAATAGATGAAGGCATCCTCTGCGGTCTGGTTCTGCAGGATGCGCATCTTCGCCATAGCATACTCCTCGAAGTTGTAGTGATAGCGGTCGAGGTGGTCGGGCGTGATATTCATCAGGAGGGCGATATGCACGCGGAACTTGTACATATCATCCAGCTGGAAGCTACTCAGCTCGACGACGAAGTAGTCGGGCTGCTCGTCGGGGATCACCTGACGGGCGAGGCTGAAGCCTACGTTCCCAGCCAGTGCGGGCTTCATACCCGCCTCGGTGAGGATGTGGTGCAGCCACATGGTCGTCGTGGTCTTCCCATTGCTCCCCGTGATACCGATGACCTTGCCCTTGAGGTAGCGACCTGCCAGCTCGATCTCGGAGATGACGGGGATGCCGCGCTCACGGATAGCCACCATAATAGGCGCCTTCTCGGGGATACCAGGGCTCTTGACGATCTCCTCAGCACGCAGGATAAGCTCGGTGGTGTGGCTACCCTCTTCGTAGGGGATACCATTGGCTTCGAGCTCCTGCTTGTACTTCGGGGCGATATGCCCGTAGTCTGAGACCATGACGGATATACCACGACTCTGGTATAATAGGGCTGCGCCGACACCGCTTTCGCCAGCGCCCAGGACGACAGCCTGGAACTTCTCTTCTATCATCTTATTTGTCTTGCTATGGGGTGCAATGGGAGGTAGGGCAAAGGACCTCTCCACCCTACCTCGCATAGCCTGCTTTTAGACTACAATTTTCGTCATTTTCGCCCATATATGCAAGCTGTATGCGTGCGCACTCGCGCGGGGAAGGAGCGCTACACCTTTGCACGGAGGGGGCAAATAGTCGCTTTTTCTCCCCCACCTTCCCCTCGATGCGAAGAAAGGAAAAGCTTCACCCACCCCATGCGACATTTAGACAACACCCAAGTATCACATATATCCCCTACCTTTACACCCATAAGTACAGCCCCAGATACATCACCGAGACAAGATGCAGCCGCACGAGTGGACGACCAATGACTTCAAGGGAGATCCTGGCATAGACTACTGCCATGACAAGTTCCTCTTTGCCCATAGCCTGCACACGCTCCCCGAGCGGATGATAGGGGCTCGTATGCACTTTGGCTTGGCGATCTACTGCCGCCAAGGGGCAGCACTGATCACGGTCGACGGTCTGCAGTATCGCCTGAAGCAGGGGCAGATGTTCAGCTACCAAGAGGGCTCTCTCATCGAGGAATGCCTCGCCTCGAGCGATGCCGATCTGGTCCTCACGGGACTCTCATGGGAGCTCATCGAGGCGACCGAGGCGCTGAATACCGTGGTATGGAGCATCGTGGACTATGTACACCAGTCACCCATCTACACCCTCAGCGAGGATGCGATAGAGCTCAGCAAGATCTACCACCAGCAGATCCACACCCTCTGCCACTCGGCCAATCCCCTCTTCCGTGACGAACTCCTACACATCCATATCCAGGCGCTCCTCTACGCCTTCATCCGTGAGGTCAGCGAAGAGATCCGCCAAGCGACCCCGCAAGACCTGACCCGTGCCAGCCAGCAAGCACGCCTCTTCTTCGACCTGCTGGCCATGCGACGCGGGCGCATACGCTCCGTCTCGGAGGCTGCTACCCTGATGAACCTCACGCCGAAGCACCTCTCACGCATCATCAAGGAGCAAACGGGAGAGACACCCATCCACTTCATCCATCAGTACATGATGCGCGCCATCACGCAGGAGCTACGCTACTCAAGCAAGACAGCTAAGGAGATTGCCTTCCAGCAGGGCTTCTCGAGCCTTGCCTTCTTCGGCAAGTTCGTCAAGCAGCAGACGGGCCTCACGCCCACCGAGTACCGCAAGAAGCTCCAGACAGGCGAAGGCGCGACACCGAGCTAAGCCACGACACACCCTCCCGCCCCAGCGCAACATCCCTCTTCCCCGCCATAGTCCGAGCCCCTCGCCTATCGCGGGGATTTTTCTCATCCAGCCGAAGAAAAAGCGTCCTCCTCCACGAAAAGAAAGTCCCTTCCTCTACACCATTTCCTCTGTCCACGCACGTAGTCCTAAGGACTCGGCACGTAATCTCTATGATCCACGTACGTAGATTTTAGAGCCACGCACGTGGACCAAGCTTTTCTACTACTCGTCCGCGACTTTTCCCCGCACTCGGATGAAGTTATCCAGCTACTCGTCGCACCCTTTTTCTCCCCTAAAATCTATGGGAAAACTTATTACCTTTGAGTCATCTAACACTTACAGCGACTCTATGGCTCTCTTTACTCTCGGAGAATACACGATCAAAGCTACCCGACAAGTCGGACGCCAATTCAAGATGCTCACCCATCCGATCCCCTCGGCCGTAAGAGCGCTCTCGGTATTACTATTCTTCACCCTCTTTCTCCCCTCTAATGAAGGGTATGCTCAGACGCAGGTCGCAGCCTTGCGCGACTACCATCAAGTGTCAGGAGATAATCGAGATAATCCCCGGGGCTTCTACTTTGAGGACCAACACCACGACCTCGACAAGTTCGCAGGTGAATGGGAGGGCACTGGCTTTGGTGGCTATCAGTGGCGTACCCGTATCGCAGTGCAAAAGAAAGCGAACTGCCACAATTCCTATTGGTCTGATGCCCTCGGCTTAGAGCTATCAATCAAGAAGGATGGTAAGGCTGCTATCACGCCGACTGGAGATCTAATCCCTGGAACTTCTTTGTCAAAGGATTTGGACTTAGATGGGAGAGAGAGAAGGGGGCTGTTGACCCTAATATCTATAAGGTCCTCTTCTCTTATGGGGAAGCTGACAAGCCTTATCAGGAGAGTGTCGAACTGCGTCTCTATATCAATGCTACCCACGACACGATCGTGATACGGCGAGGATATACTATCCAGATAGAGCACAGTGCGAACATCCCTGATTATATTCCCCCTGGGGGCTATCTGGCTGAGGTCTGCACGCTACGACGCGTAGGGAAGTAGCCCCCCTATATGATACACCAACTCTCCACCCGAACTACCCACCGAATGACCCCGTCCTCTTTTACGATGACTATGACCAAGCTAATTAGGCTCTTATCCCTCATACTACTCCTCTCGGGAGCGAGGGTCTCTGCTCAGACACAAGTCGTGGACTTACGAGACTTCAAGCGCGTGTCGGACAACAACCGTGGCAACCCTGAAGGCTACTACTTTGAGGACCGACACCATGACCTCGATAAGTTCGTAGGAGAATGGGAAGGCACGGGCTTTGGCGACCACCAGTGGCGTGCCCATATCATCGTGCAGAAAAAGGCAAACTATTACGATTCCTACTGGTACGATGCTCTCGGGCTGGAGCTATCAATCACAAAGAATGGTAAAGCATGTATCACCCCTACGGACTCTTTCCTGCCTGGGACCTCCTTTATTCGAGGCGGGGGATTTATCTGGGACAGAGAGAAGAGCTCTCTACAATTAGATGTTTACAGAATGCCTTTCTTCTATGGTAAAGCCGACAAGCCTTATCAGGAACTTGCCAATGTACTTCTCTGCTTGAATGCGGCACACGATACAATAGTAGTACGCCGAAGCCACTTGGTCGGAATCGATCGTCCTGTGATCATACCTGATTATCTCTCTGTCCCGTATGACGCTGAGGTCTGTACGCTACGGCGCGTGAAGAAGTAGGGGAAGTTCCTTATACAAGCATAAGGAAGCCCACCTTGACACGGGGGCTACCTCAATCAAAATAGCAGGAGAAGGCAAGAGCCTTCTCCTGTCTTGTCTTTGGCTCTACCCTCACTGGGCATGTAATAGGATATATAGAGGTCGCGATGAGCAAGAGGAGTAGACGTGCAGACGATGCGGCGTATAGACGCCAACGGCACGGGAGGATTTCGATGCGAAAGCCCTGCCTACAAGGTCAGCACCCCCAGAGGCACGGGGGCTTTTCCTTATCTTTGTAATCTAACAGCTATTTAATCGTATAGGAAGAAAACCTACTTTTTACTCGACATGCAGCGCTTGAACTTCCGCCCCATGCTCATCGATAGCCTCAAGGGCTACACGCGGCAGGGCGTCACTCGTGACCTCTTAGCGGGGCTCATCGTGGGGATCGTCGCCCTACCTATGGCCATCGCGTTCGCTATCGCCAGCGGGGTATCTCCCGAAGTGGGGCTTGTCACAGCCGTCCTCGGGGGGGCTCATCGTCTCGGCTCTCGGGGGTAGCTCCGTACAGATCGGGGGGCCTACGGGCGCCTTCATCATCATCGTCCTCGGCATCATCGGTGAGTACGGTCAGGGCGGACTACTCATCGCTACACTGATGGCGGGTATCCTCCTCCTGCTGATGGGCGCACTGAAGCTCGGATCGCTCATCAAGTTCATCCCCTATCCGATTATCTTAGGCTTCACGGCGGGTATCGCTGTGACGATCTTCACCACGCAGGTCAATGACCTCCTCGGCCTTGGGCTGACGGGTCTACCGAAGGAGTTTGTACCGAAGTGGGGCGTCCTCCTCTCCTCACTCGGCTCCGTCCACCTGCCTACGCTCGCCATCGGTCTGGGGAGCATCCTCCTCATCCAGCTCACGCCACGCCTGACGAAGGTCGTCCCTGGCTCCCTCGTCGCCATCATCGTGATGACCATCGTCTGCTACCTCCTCAAGGAGTATGCTGGCGTCACGGGCCTCGACACCATCGGCGACCGCTACACGATCTCCTCGATGATCCCCGACCTCGTCGTGCCCGAGCTGAGCTGGGCGACGATGCAGCATCTCATCGGCCCCGCCTTCACCATCGCCCTCCTCGGCGCTATCGAGTCCCTTCTCTCAGCCAGCGTCGCTGACGGGGTCATCGGTGAGCGCCACCGCTCGAATACCGAACTGATGGCCCAGGGCGTAGCGAACATCATCGTGCCCTTCTTCGGTGGGATCCCCGTCACGGGAGCTATCGCCCGCACGATGACCAACATCAACAACGGTGCCCGCACGCCCATCGCAGGCATCACCCACGCTCTGGTCCTCCTGCTGATCTTCCTCTTCCTCATGCCCCTGATGGCCTACATCCCTATGGCCTGCCTCTCGGGGGTGCTCGTCGTCATCTCATACAATATGAGCGGATGGCGCTCGGTACGCGCTTCGCTGCGTGGCCCGAAGAGCGATATCGCGGTGCTCGCCGTCACCTTCTTCCTCACGGTACTCTTCGACCTCACCATAGCTATTGAGCTGGGTCTCCTACTCTCCATGCTCCTCTTCATGCGCCGTATCATCGAGTCCACGCGCATCGTCGTCTCCCGCGACAAGCTCCACGTGCACAGCTCTGAGGATGACGGCCAGCTCGCAGGTCGTGAGGAAGCCCTCGACCTGCCGAAGGGCGTCGAGGTCTACGAGATCGAAGGACCCTTCTTCTTCGGTATCGCCAACCGCTTCGAGGAGATCGTCCTCGCCACCAAGGCGCGCCCGAAGGTGCGCATCCTGCGTATGCGTCAGGTACCCTTCATGGACTCGACGGCCGTGCGCAACCTCCGCATTCTCATCGAGACCTCACAGGCTGAGGGTATCCAGCTCGTCCTCTCGGGCGTGCGCCCCAGCGTCCATGAGACCCTGCGTGCCACAGGTATTGCCGACCTCATCGGCGACACCTACATCTGCCCCAATATCCACGAGGCCCTCACGACGGCCTCCCAATACATAGCCCAGATAAGCGAATGAAAATAGGTACGGTCGATCTCGGGGAGCGCCCCCTACTACTGGCCCCCATGGAGGATGTGACGGATGCCGCCTTCCGTCTCCTCTGTCGCCGCTTCGGTGCAGACATGGTCTACACCGAGTTCCTCAGTGCTGACGCCCTCATCCGTCAGGTCGCTGGCACGACGCGCAAGCTCGAGATCAGCGCCGAAGAGCGCCCCGTAGCCATCCAGATCTACGGCCGCGAGGTCGAGCCTATGGTCGAAGCAGCCCGCATCGCCGAGGCCGCTGGACCCGAGGTGCTGGACCTGAACTTCGGCTGCCCCGTCAAGCGTGTCGCTGGCAAGGGTGCTGGTAGCGGTATGCTTCGCTGCCCCGACGTCATGCTCCGCATCGTCAGCGAGATCGTCAAGGCCGTGAAGATCCCCGTCACCGTAAAGACCCGCCTCGGCTGGGACAACGATAGTAAGATCATCGTCGAGCTCGCCGAAGCCCTCCAGGACGTGGGCATCCAAGCCCTCACCATCCACGGCCGTACCCGCGCCCAGATGTACACCGGCTCTGCCGACTGGACGCTCATCGGCAAGGTGAAGGAGAATCCCCGTATGCACATCCCTATCATCGGCAATGGTGACATCACCACGGGCGAAGAGGTAAAGCGTGCCTTCGACACCTACGGCGTCGATGCTGTGATGGTCGGGCGTGCCACCATCGGCCAGCCCTGGATCTTCGAGGAGATGAAGCACTACCTCCAGACGGGCGAGCCTGCTCCCCGCCACCCGAAGGCCTTCTACGTCGACGTACTTCGCCAGCTCGTCGACAACAACATCCGCAAGCTCGACGAGCGCCGTGGCATCCTCCACAGCCGTCGCCATATAGCTGCCAGCCCGATCTTCAAGGGTATCGATAACTTCCGCCCCGTACGCATCGCCATGCTCAAGGCTGCCACACGCGAAGAGCTCTTCGCCGAGGTCGCCCGCGCTGAGGAGATGCTCCTCGCCACCGGCGAGCACTGGGACGCCCCCACATGCTAATAGCCCCATCTATCACATACCTCACACGGCAGACAATGAATAAGACGAAGCTCCGCCTCTCCCTCCTTCTCCTCGGCTCCCTCGCTCTCGGCTCCTGCTCCAAGAGCGGAGGCAATGAGTTCACCGCCGAAGGCACCATCACCGATGCCGCAGGCAAGACGCTCTACCTCGAGACGACCGACACCGACGAACCTCAGCTCATCGACTCCGTGACCCTCGACGAGAAGGGTCGCTTCCGCTTCCGTCGCGAGGCACATAGCTATCCCGCCTTCTACCGCCTGCGCCTCGGGGAGAGCTTCATCCCCTTCGCAGCCGACTCCGTCACGCACCTCACCCTCTCGGCTTCGGGCAAGGACCTCTTCTCGACTACAAGATCGAGTCGGGCGACGAGGCCAATAAGCAGATCCGTGAGATCGGTCAGCTGCGCACCGCCACCGACAAGGCCATCGAGGCGATCCTCACACAGCTCAATAATGGCACCCTCGAGCGTGGCGTAGCTCTGGCACGTATCGACTCGCTCTCCACGCAGCTGAAGAACACCCTCACGAGCAAATACATCTTCAGCGACCCCAAAGGCGCTGCCGCCTACTACGCCCTCTTCCAGAGCTACCTTGGCGGGACGTACTTCTCCATAGACCATCCTGGCGATGACCGTGCCTTCGCAGCTGTCGCCACGGCCTACGATGCCTTCCACCCCAATGCCCCCTACACACCGCTCCTGAAGCAGGCTGCTCTGCGCTCCATCGCTATGGCACGTGCCCGTCAGCGTGAGGCCCATCCCGATACAACGATGACGGCTGCCCCCGTGGAGGTCGTCGCCTTCCCCGAGATCCGCCTGCGTGATCAGAAGGGGGCAGATGCGCTCCCTCAATGCGGAGGTCGCTAAGGGTCACCCCGTCCTCGTCTGCTTCACCGCCTACGCTGGCGACTGGTCGCCCGCCCTCGTCGCCGAGCTGCGCGCCCTGCAGTCCGCCCACCCTGACCTCATCATCTTTGAAGTCTCCGAAGACCAAGACGCCTATCTGTGGAAGAATGCTTCACGCGCTCTGCCCTGGATCTGCGTCCAAGACCTCAACCATACCGCAGCTCAGGACTACAATGCCCAGAGCCTCCCTTCCTTCTATGCTATCCGCGGTACCGAGCTGAAGCGCCTCGCTGAGCCCGCCGATATCTTCCGCTAATCCGACATCCCACTCCGTATGAGTAAGCATTCAGTAGCCCATTACCAGCGGCTCAATGGCCGACGCTCCTTCTCCTCGCCCCACCGCAGTCGTGGCCGAGGCGCGCGCATCTTCGTCATCCTGATCCTCATCATCGTAGCCGCAGCAGCCCTCGCTGGTGGCTATCTCTATACCACACCTGCTGGTCGCCCCGTCACCGACACGACCTACCTCCTCGTAGCCCCAGGGAGCAGCTATGCCGAGCTACGTGAGCAGATGCAGAAGAAGCTCTGGCTGCGCTTCCCCCGTGTCTTTGACCGCCTTGCGGCAGTGCAGGGTCTTAGCGAGACGAGCGATGCGCTGCGCCCAGGTCGCTACGCCGTCCTCCGCACCACGACGATGCAGGAACTCATCACCCTCCTCAAGGAGGGGAAGGATAGCCCGCTGAAGCTCACGCCTCCCTCCGTACGCAAGGATTCCGAGCTCGTAGACTTCCTCGCCCAGCACCTCTGGGTGAAGGCCGACACGCTCCGCACGCTCCTCGCTGACTCCGCCCTCATGGCGCAGTATGGCACGAAGCCCGGCGCCTTCTACGCCGAGGTCATCCGCGAGCCCCACACCCTACGCTGGGCTGCCTCAGGACGCGAAGTCCTCGACAGCCTCCACGCCCACTACCAGATCTTCTGGAAGGGTAAGCGCACCGAAGAGGCTGAGCGCCTCGGGCTGAATCCCCTCGAGGTGACGACACTCGCCTCCATCGTCGAGAGCGAATCAGGCAAGCGCGACGAGTACCGCCGTATCGCTGGGCTCTACCTCAACCGCCTACGCAAGGAAATGCGCCTACAGTCTGACCCTACGGTCAAGTACGCCCTCGGCAACTTCGACCTCAAGCGCATCCGTGGCGAGCACCTCATGGTGAACTCCCCCTACAATACCTACAAGGTCACGGGCCTGCCCCCGACGCCCATCATCCAGCCCCGCACGAGCACCATCGACAGCGTCCTCGCTGCCGAGAGCCACGACTACCTCTATATGTGTGCTAAGGAGGACTTCTCAGGCTACCACAACTTCGCCTCCTCCTTCGCCGTACACATGCTGAATGCTAAGCGCTACCAGCAAGCCCTCAACGACCGAGGCATCCAATGAACCAGCCCCAGCAACAGACTTCTCCCGAGGCGTGGACCGAGCGTACCCGCCTCCTCTTCGGTGACGACCGCGTGAGCGAGCTCGCCCAGTGTCACGTCCTCATCGTCGGCCTCGGCGGTGTCGGTGGCTTCGCAGCCGAGCTCATCGCCCGCGCAGGCATCGGCCGTATGACTATCGTCGACGCCGACATCGTGCAGCCCTCGAATATCAATCGCCAGCTCGTAGCCACCACCGAGACCATCGGCGAGGCGAAAGCCAGCGTCCTGGCTGCACGCCTTCGCGCCATCAACCCCCACATCCAGCTGGAGGTCATCGAGGCCTTCCTCAAGGATGAGAATATGATCGAGCTCCTCGACCGTCACCGCTACGACTACGTCATCGACGCCATCGACTCGCTGAGCCCGAAGGTGCATCTCATCGCCAAGTCCATGGAGCGCGGCCTGCCGATCATCAGCTCCATGGGTGCAGGCGCCAAGAGTGACCCGACGCAGATCCACCAGGCCGACCTGAATAAGAGCTACAACTGTACGCTGGCACGTGCCCTGCGCAAGCGCCTGCGTAAGTTCGGCATCCACAAGGGACTCCCCGTGGTCTTCTCCACGGAGCTCCCAGACTCCGACGCCGTCAAGGAGATCGAGGGCGAGCAGTGCAAGCGCTCTACCGCTGGCACCGTCTCCTATATGCCCGCGCTCTTCGGCTGTCATCTGGCGGCCTACGTCATCCAGCATATCCAGCATCACCCCACCACTGAGCCTACCAGCCTATGATCATCGAGGCTACCCATATACATAAGAGCTTCGGCTCTCTCGAGGTCCTCAAGGGCATCGACCTCACCGTCGCGCCCCGAGAGATCATCTCCATCGTCGGAGCCAGCGGCGCAGGGAAGACGACCCTACTCCAGATCCTCGGCACACTCGAAGCTCCTGCCGAAGGTGCTTCGCTGAAGATCTGCGGGGAGGAAGTCACCCGCCTCAGCGCCCGCCGTCAAGCCGAGCTCCGCAATCGCCAGATAGGCTTCATCTTCCAGGCGCACCAGCTCCTACCGGAGTTCACTGCACTGGAGAACGTCATGCTCCCCGCCCTCATCGCAGGAGAGTCCCGCTCGAAGGTACGTGAGCGTGCCCTTGGGCTCCTCGAGCGTCTCGGCCTTGCAGAGCGTGCCTCGCACAAGCCTGCCGAGCTGTCGGGCGGTGAGAGCCAGCGTGTCGCCGTAGCCCGCGCCCTCATCAATTCGCCTGCGGTCATCTTCGCCGACGAACCATCAGGGAGCCTTGACACGGCAAATAAGCAGAGCCTTCACCAGCTCTTCTTCGATCTGCGTGACGAACTCGGCCAGACCTTCGTCATCGTCACCCACGACCCCGACTTTGCCGCCCAAGCCGACCGTATGATCGTGCTGCGCGACGGCCGTATCGAGGCCATACACACCCGCACCGAAGCCCCCACAGAGGAGCACGTCGGCTAAGCCACCCCAGCGATGCGTCAGAGGAAGACCACCACGAGCCGCAGTGAGCGCCTATTCTTACTCATCCTCTCGCTCATCACCCTCTCGGGGCTGGCACTCTACGCCTTCGCCCCGCACAGCTCGCCCGCCCCACAGCCTATGCAGGCGACCGAAGCGGGGAGCACCTCCAAGAGCAACGCTCCCGAAGGACAGCAGCCCCACCGCGACAGCCTCATACGTGACCCGCACTATGTAGGCCCGCCAGCAGGAGCTGCAGCACGAGGGGAGAAGTTCGCCCACTACGTCAGCCTTGACCTCAACCGCATTGACTCGCTGACGCTCCTGCGTGTCCCGGGTATCGGCCCCGCCTATGCCCATCGCATCCTCACTCTACGTGAGCGCCTCGGTGGCTACTACACCGTCTTACAGCTACAGGAAGTCTACGGCATGGATGAGGATAAGTTCCTCGCCCTGCGCCCGTGGTTCGTCATCAAGACACCGCCGAAGCGCTTCGCCCTCCCCCAGCTCCGTGCCGACTCCCTCCCTTTGGCATCCCTACCTCTCCCGAGAGCAGAGTGCTACCCTACGCAAGCTCATCCTGCGCCACGGCAAGCGTCTTAGCTGGGCAGTCCTACGCTCTGCGGGGCCTTTCTCCCGTGAGGATAGCATCCGCCTCAGCCCCTACTTCGTAGACGGCACGGCAGCACACACCACAGATAGTATTCCTAATCAACCATAAGCCCTATGTATCCAATCAGTCGTCTGCGTCGCCTACGCATGACTCCCAACCTCCGTGCGCTCGTTCGTGAGACCGCTCTCGAGCCCGCTGACTTCATCGCTCCCCTCTTCGTCGTCCACGGCAGTGGCATCCGCGAGGAGATCAAGACCATGCCTGGGCAGTACCGCCTCTCGGTCGATGAGCTCGTCAAGGAGTGCGAAGGCCTCTACAGTGTAGGCGTACTCTCGGTGATGCTCTTCGGTATCCCCGAGCACAAGGACCACACCGGTAGCGAAGCCTATTCACACAACGGCATCGTACAGCAGGGTATCCGCGCCCTCAAGGCCGCTCTGCCCGACCTCATCGTCATCGCAGATATCTGCATGTGCGAGTATACCGACCACGGCCACTGTGGTATCCTCCACGACCACTACACCGTGGACAATGATGCCACGCTCCCCTATCTCTGCCGTCAGGCGGTCTCCTTCGCCGAGGCAGGTGCCGACATCGTCGCGCCCTCCGATATGATGGACGGCCGTATCGCCGCCATGCGTCAGGCCCTCGACGAAGCTGGCTACGAGCAGCTCCCCATCATGTCGTACGCTGCGAAGTTCAGCTCCGCCTTCTACGGCCCCTTCCGTGATGCAGCCGACTCCGCCCCCAGCTTCGGTGACCGCCGTAGCTACCAGATGGATCCTGCGAATATCCGTGAAGCTATGCGTGAGATCGAAGGCGACATCGCCGAAGGTGCTGACATCGTCATGGTCAAGCCTGCCCTACCCTACCTCGACGTCATCCGTTGGGCACGCGACCGCTACGACCTGCCCTTGGCAGCCTATCAGGTCAGTGGCGAATATGCCATGATCCAGGCCGCTGGTCTCAATGGCTGGATCGACCGCGAGCGTATCATGATGGAGAGCCTGCTCTCGATCAAGCGTGCTGGTGCTGACCTCATCCTCACCTACTTCGCACGCGAAGCTGCTGAGCTCCTTCGCCGCTAAGAGCCGACCGCTATGGCCTACCGTCGTCCCCTGACCCCGACGCAGATGGTCGTCATCACCATCCTCTGGCTGGCGCTGGTCATCTGGATCATCTCCTCTGGCCTGCGCCTCGATGGCTTGACGATCCTTATGCTCGCCTTCTCGGGCGTCACGGTCTTCTACCCCATCATCAAGAGCTGGCGCGAGCGCAAGAAGAAGTAAGCCCAGCCCCACAAAGCGCAGCCCGCCCCCCGTCCACTTATGTTGGACGCGGGGGCGGGCTGCTTTATATCTGATGCGAAGTGCTACCTGCGGGCGAGGTCGTCGTGCGTCAGCTGGAGGAGCGCACGGCCGAGAGCGGTGCGGCGCTCCGAGGGTGCGGGAGTCACCTCGATGCCACGGCCGCTGACATTGTCCATCACCGTGACGCCCGTGTTGTCGACGAAGCCGAAGCCATCATTGAACGTGTAGTAGGCGAAGGGATAGGTATAGTTCGGCGCAAGGACATTGCGGGCAAAGGTGAACGAGCGGTAGCTGAGCCCAAGCTGCGCCAGGAGCGTCGCCGAGAGGTCGGACTGCGTCATCAGCGCATCGACGACACGGGGCGAGCGCACCGCACCACCGATCCAGAGCAGCGGGATGTGGTGCACAGCCGTGCTATTGCGATCGTCCGAGCCGAGCTCCGAATAGCCGTGATCTGCCACACAGATGATGAGGAGGTCCTTCCACTGCGGGGTCGCCTTGAGACGAGCAACGAAGCGCCCCAGTGACTCATCAAGGTAGGCAAAGGCATTCGACACGGGCGAAGGCAGGCGCTTGTACGGCACGTCAAACGGCTCGTGACTGCTGAGCGTGAGCATCGTCTTGTACCACGGGCGATCCGGAGGCATACGGACGATCTCATCATAGAGGACGTCGAAGGCAGGGCCGTCGGGCACACCCCAGTTCGTCCTCGGGAGGCTACGAGGGAGCGTGTGTTCGTCCGTGACCTGCTGATAGCCCGAACCAAGGAGGTAGCCCTTCATACCGGTGAAGTTCGCATCGCCCCCGTAGAGGAAGCTCGTCGCATAGCCCGCCTCACGCAGACTCCCCGCGATGGAGGGCAGGGTACGGCTCTTCGCTGGGAGCTTCATCACCGAGTGCGTGGGGAAGCTCGTGTAGCCGCTGAGGATCGAGATAAGCCCGCGGTCGGTGCGGTAGCTATTGGCATAGCAGCGCGAGAAGAGGACACCCTCACTAGCCAAGCTATCAAAGTGCGGGCTGACCTCGGGCTTCTCGCCCAAGACACCCGTATAGCGAGCGCCGTAGCTCTCGAGGACGAGGAGGACGATATTCGGTCTGCGGGTCGTCAGCAGCGTATCGCCCTCAAGGGACTCGGCGGGGAAGAGGTCTTTGGTCAGCTCACCGAGCGTCTTCTCATCGAAGGCATTATACTCGGCATCATAGTCCTCGGACTTCCCGAGCGAGGAGAAGAGGCTGAAGAGCGGATTGACGGCAGCGTGATTGAGGTACTGGCGGTCACTGAAGTAGACCTGCCCGACATTGGCTGTCGCTTGACTCACGCCCCCACGGATCATGAGGAAGGTCGGGCCTAAGAGGAGGACGAAGGGCAGGGCGTAGAGTCCGCCACGGCGAAGCTGGGGCCAGCGCACCTCCGTCGTGCGGTCGAGGGCGAAGCCGACAGATAGGCCGATGACGAGCACAAGGAGGATCGAGAGGAGGATGAAGGGAAGGCTGACACTCGCGAAGGCTTCGCCTGGCTGGTCCAGATAGAGGAAGATCGAGGCATCGAGCTTGAAGCCCCAGAAGGGATAGAGCCGCACATCGGTGATGCCCACGATGCTGATGAGGGCAGCCGTGAGGATGTGATAAGCTCGGAGGGCGCGACGGGCGGGGAAGGCGCGGAAGAAGCAGCTCACTGCCGTCGTCAAGAGGGGTATGACGAGTAGGTAGCCCAGCACGGAGAAGTCCAAGCTCAGCCCATGATAGAGTACAGCGAAGATATCCCCCATATTCAGTGCCCCTTCGGCTGGGACGAGCAGAAGGAAGCAGCCCTTGAGGACGAGGAAGCTCAGTAGCACCACGAGGGCGAAGCGGAGGAGGTAAAGGATTCGTGAGCGCATCGTGCGACGAGTAGATCTATTTCTATTTGTCACAAAGGTACGGCTTGCCCCGCTAATCCCGCTCCCCAGGTGGGCGAAGAAAAATCAACTCAAGATCTATTTCCTCTCGGGAAGGTACCGCCCACGTCTGCCACCGAATCGATGCCCCTCTCTAGGTCAAACACCCCTCGTGATAGCTCCTCTCTTTGACACCATTCCCCCCCTCTTGATTCGAAATGCAAAGAAACTCCATTGACTAGACGTACCAAAGGTGCTCAACTCTGGGGAACTATAACCCCCAACCCAGGACATCTCTTCGCCACTAAGATTAAAGTCTAAGTTCCCCTCACAACACACATACACCTCTTCCGTTACTGCCGAGAGTTTCATCGTTTCACCATGGTGACTTGAGAGCGAAACATAAGCTATATCTTCTGGATGAATAGCAAAGTAAAGGGTAGATCTACCTTGGCATCGAATCCGTAAGCTGCAAGGATCAATCCGATCATCTGCATCAATAGGGGTGCAAGTGACATCTTTATGCGTCTTCAAAAATCAAGTATCACTTCCAAAGTTTTGTACCTCATAATCATTTATATTAGTATGCTCTATAAGCACGTCTGTGCTGAAATAACAAGTCCACTCACAAATATAATAAACAGTAAATATATAATGCTACATCCCTTCAAAGGGGACTAATATGGAAATCAAATGCATATACACCCCGGAGTCCTCTGCTGATTATACAAAGCAAGCTATATGGGATGGCGAAGAAAGCTATATAGCTTTGTGAAGTGACCTATATCAGGTTGTTGCTCCGCGTAGGGATAAAAGCTGTGGACGAGTGGCAGATAAGTTTGGACTACGTACGTAGATCTAATAGCTTCGTACGGGGATATTTGGATTTACGTGCCTGGTCTTTAAGACTACGTGCATAGATAGAAGAATACCTCTACGGGAAGGTGCTTTTTTCTTCATGAGAAGGACACTTTTTCCTCCGCTGGATAAGAGGAATACGCGCGATAAAGCAAAGGGCTTGCGTATCTCTTCGGCGAGGCATATCGGGGAGCTGGGCGTGCGATACCTTAGCTCACTAAATAGAGGACAGGACTCGCGGCAACAGTCGCATTCAGAGGGCGTGCTGAGACCGCAGAAAAAGAGAAGCCCCACGGCCTCCCTTCGCGAGGGAAGCCGTGGGGCTGATGTGTGGTGTGTGACCTTGCCGCAGTGGCTTAGCCGCGGTGTGCGATGATCTCGATCTCTACGAGGCCGTTCTTAGGTAGCGTCTTCACAGCTACGGCAGAGCGTGCGGGGAAGGCGCCCGTGAACTGCTTCTCATAGACGGCGTTCATAGCAGCGAAGTCGCCCATATCAGCGAGGAAGCACGTGGTCTTGACGACCTGATCGATGGTGAAGCCAGCTTCAGCGAGGATCGCATGGATATTGCGGAAGACCTGCTCGGTCTGAGCGGTGACGCCTTCAGGGAACTCGCCCGTAGTGGGATCAATACCGAGCTGACCCGATGCGAAGAGCATATCTCCGACGCGGATAGCCTGACTGTAAGGGCCGATAGCGGCTGGTGCCTTGGTGGTGGCAATGACTTGCTTCATGAGTAAGAGGTTGTATTTAGGTGATGAATAGTTAGACAACGGGGGCGATTACTTGGCGTTGAAGCGGTTCATCGTAGAGGTGATCCCCCTCCAGGCAGAAGGCGATGGAGGCGTCGACGAAGGTCTCCAGACGCTCGGGCATCTGTGCCTCTTCCTCAGGGGAGAAACGCCCGAGGACGTAGTTTATTTGTGCGCCCTGTGGGAAGTCATTCCCGATACCGAAGCGCAGGCGGGCATAGGACTGCGAGCCAAGGAGCTGGGCGATATTCTTCAGCCCGTTGTGACCAGCGTCACTTCCCTTGCCCTTGAGGCGGAGCGCACCGAAGGGCAGGGCGAGGTCGTCGACGATGACCAGTACGCGCTCGATGGGGATCTTCTCCGTGCTCATCCAGTAGCGGACAGCTTCTCCACTGAGGTTCATATAGGTAGAGGGCTTGAGCAGGACGATCTGCGCGCTCTTAGCACGACCCATAGCGACATCGCCGTAGCGCTTCGTCTCGAAGCGCACACCCAGACGGGCAGCGATGGCATCGGCTACACGGAAGCCGATGTTGTGGCGGGTCATATCGTATTCAGCCCCGATATTGCCGAGGCCTACGATGAGGTATTTCATTGAGAGGGATAATTATTCGTAGGTGAGGAGGACGTTCTCATACACGGCAGAGAGATCCCGAGCAAGGCGCTTCGGCGTGAAGCGCTCCACGTACTCGCGGCCGTCGGTGATCATCTTCTGACGCAGGGAGATGTCGATGAGGACGCGGTCGATCATGCTGGCGAGCATCGTGGCGTCACTGGGATCGGTATAGAGGCTGCTGGGGCCACCAGCTTCCTCCAGACAAGAGCCCGTAGCACCGATGACAGGCACGCCAGCATTCAGTGCTTCGATCAGTGGGATACCAAAGCCCTCGAAGCGCGAGGGGTAGACGAAGACCTTCGCCCCAGCATAGATACCAGGGAGCATCGCCGAGCCGACGCCGTGCATAAGGTGCAGGCGAGAGAGGACGCCCAAGCGGCGGGCGCTGTCGACGACGGTATTCACATAGGGTGTCTTACGACCGACCGCCACGAGGTGAATGTCCTTATCCTGAAGCTGAGCGAGTGCCTCGACGATGAGGGCGAGGTTCTTACGCTCCTCGATACTCCCGACGAAGAGGATATAGCGCTCGGGGAGGTTCAGTGCCTGACGTGCCACTACCACATCCTCGGGCGTCACCGCCGCGAAGGCCTCGGAGCAACCCTGATAGACGGTCGTCACACGCTCCTCCTCGATACCGAAGATATCGATGACATCACGGCGCGTCTGGTCGCTCACAGTGATGACGTGGTCGGCATGACGGGCCGAAGCGCCGTACTTCTTGCGGTAGAGCAGGCGGTCAATGGGCTTGTAGAACTGCGGGTAGCGGATGAAGGCCAAGTCGTGCATGGTGACGACCGTACCTATGCGCTGGGCATTGTACAGCCCGATGGGAAGCTCATTGGTCAGCCCGTGGAAGAGGTCGACCTGCTCCGTACGGCAGCGCGAGGCCACGGAGAAGTTGCGCCAGAGATTGCCCCCTGCGAAGGCCAGTGCACGATGGGGTGTGATGAGCCGCACCGAGCGATGGGACAGCAAGCGCTTGTAGAGCGAGGGGTCACCCGTAGAGGGCGAGAAGAGCAGATAGCGGTTCTCTGGGCGAAACTCCGTGAGCGTGTCGAGCACGAAGCGGCTGTAGTTCCCGAGGCCGGTAGCATTGTGTGTAATGCGCTTGGCATCGAAGGCGATATTCATCGGCTCAGTGAGGCTACAAGAGGGATAAGGGACGAGGACGGGTGCACTACTTCGCCTCGGTGGCGGTATTGTAGCGGAAGAGCAGCGCGAAGAGCACGGCTACGGCAGCAGCATAGCCAGCGAAGACATACCAGCTCATGCTCCAGCCTGCGAGGATCGCCGTCGTGTCATGCTCCGTGTGGACGAAGTGATTGACCACCGCCTGCGCACCGAGCGAGCCGAGCGTCGCACCGATACCATTGGTCATGATCATGAAGAGCCCCTGCGCACTGGAGCGAATCGAGGGGTCAGTCTCCTTGTCCACGAAGAGCGAACCCGACACATTGAAGAAGTCGAAGGCCACCCCGTAGACGATCATACTCAGCAGGAAGAGCCATACGCCGCTACCTGGGTTACCAAGACCGAGAAGGGCAAAGCGCAGGACCCACGCCACCATAGCGATGAGCATCACACGGCGGATACCGAAGCGACGCAGCGCGAAGGGGATGAGCAGGATACAGAGCGTCTCAGAGAGCTGCGAGAGGGAGATGAGGATATTCGCGTACTTCACGCCGAAGGTATCAGCATAAGCAGGGATCTCGCCGAAGGTGCTGATGAAGGGGTTAGCAAAGCCATTGGTGATCTGCAGGCTGACACCGAGGAGCATCGAGAAGATGAAGAAGAGCGCCATCTTACGCTGCTTGAAGAGCACGAAGGCACGTAGACCGAGGGCTTCGACGAGGCTCTTGCTCTGCCCCTTGGGAGCCGTGGGGCAGTTGGGTAGCGTCTGCGCGTAGAGCGCGAGGACGAGGCTGATGATAGCCGAGACAGCGAACTGCCCACTCGTAGCCTCAAGACCGAGTAGGCTCACCGTGATCATCGTGCAGATGAAGCCCACCGTACCGAAGACACGGATCGGAGGGAAGCTCTTCACCAGATCCAGCCCCGCCTGGTCGAGCGAAGTGTAGGCGACGGAGTTGCTCAGTGCCAGCGTCGGCATGTAGAAGGCGACACTCAGCGAGTAGAGCGCAAAGAGGGTGGGATAAGAGGGCGTGTCGGTCTGCGTGTAGAGGAAGACGCCGAGCATCAGCATCCCTGCCAACATATGGCAGACCCCTAAGAGGCGCTGTGCTGGGATCCAGCGGTCAGCGACGATACCCATGAGAGCAGGCATGAAGAGCGACACGAGACCTTGCATGGCATAGAAGTTCCCGATCTCGGAGCCGAAGCCTGCGGTACCGAGGTAGCGCCCCATAGAAGTAAGGTAGGCCCCCCCAGACTGCAAACTGGAGGAAGTTCATCACCGTCAGGCGGAGCTTGATGGAGGACTGCATAGACGTAGTCGTATAGGTACTTAGGTAGTGTATAGAGTGACGCCCACAGAGAGCAGGGGGTTCTCGGGGTGACGAGGCCTGTTCTCTGTGGGCGTCAGATAGGGGTTTACTGCTGCTGGAGCTGTACGCTCACGAAGCTCACCTGAAGGTCTGTGGTAGCCTTCGAGAGGCGGAGGAAGCTCGGACGGATGAGCTCAGCGATGCTTGCAGAGCCGTTGGAGCGCGATGACGTCACCGACACGGGTACGAGGCTCAGCTCCAGTGGCGTGGAGATCGTCCAGCCCGTAGCGGCGGAGTAGGTGGCGTACTTCGCCAGATGCTCGGTGACGATGCGGGCGATGTTGTTGAACTTATACGCCTTGTCGCTGGCGGCGTACTTCTTCGAGAGGTAGGACTTACCCGACTGGACGGCCTGCACATCAGCCGAGAAGAACTCCGTCACCTTGTCTGAGGGGGAGTAGGAGGAGGTAGTCGGGCTGGTTCGTGCGCTGCCCTTCAGGGCTATTGACCTTGACGGAGAAGTTCGCATCAGCGAGCATCCAAGCGCGGCCGATGAAGTCGCTGGGCACAGGCGTCGTGGTGGGCTTAGGCGCGGAAGCGAGGAGCTTCTGCAGCTCGCTCACCGAGAGCGTGTACTTCGTCGTCACGCCAGCGGGGCCCTTGACATAGCTATACTCCGTAGACGGAGCCGTGAGGCTCGAGATGTCGCCGCTGCTCAGGGCGTTCAGGCGTGAGGTAAGCTTCGTATCGACGAAGGTCTTCACGTACTTCACGCGCTCGGCGGGCTTCTCCTTGTTGGGCACACTGTAGTGGATCATAAGAGCGACCTCCGTGACCTCGAGGAGGAAGCCACGCCCCGTGACAGGTGCTACGTAGAAGCCAGGGAAGATCTCGCGGTCAAAGCGCGACTGCGAGTTGAAGGCACTCTTCAGCGTCGACGAGCGCGTCGCATCGAAGAAGTGCTTCCCGAGGCTCACATCCAGAGGGATGGTGAAGTAGCGCATCGTGGAGTTCTGCTGGATGAGCGTCCCAGCGCTGGGCTGGATAGTGGCAGAGCCCAAGAGCGTCGCGCCCGTGCGGTACTGGCCGAGTGTCTGGCTCGAGGTACCAGCCGTGGTGACGGGCTGAGCGAGCTTGTAGACGTTGACCTTGATCTGAGCATCTGCATTCCCCTCGGTGCGGTCCGAATAGATGCGGAAGTAGACCGAGTCAATAGTCAGCTGGGCGTTGTCAGCATCCTCAAAGGCAACCCCTTCGGCTGTACGGATCTGCTTGATGAACTCACCCGTGACGGTCGAGCCCGTCTCGTCGATGAGCGTACCGAGGAGCGAAGTCGTACCATCGGTATAGAGTGTAGGGGTGGCTACCGTGGTGGCGTCGAAGGTGATCGTCGTCGCAAGCCCGGTGACCTTGTCACGGTTAGCTGGATGCTCTCACCGATACCCGAGAGGTTGTCCTCGGTGCAGGAGGTGGAGAGCGTCACAAGGCCCAGCGAGAGGAGGCCTACATATAGAGCTGAAGCAAGCTTCATCATGGGAGGATCTTCTTATAGAATTCATTATACGCCTCGGCACACCCTTCGACAGGAGTATAGGGGAGGAAGTGCACCCCACTCTCTCGTCGATGTACTGCTTGAGGCTGGGCGAGATCTCGGCGCTGCCTTGTACGACCCCGTTGGCGTAGTGGATGGCCAGGCGGTTCAGTGCCTCGTAGTCGGTCTTGCCATCAAGCACAGAGAGTGCTGCGGGCTTGATCTTGTCGAACTTCAGGCACTCGAAGAGCGTGTCGGGGATCTCTACGGGAGCGGGCTCATCGTAGAGCGAGTAGATGATCTTGGCCTTCTTCAGGCAGGGATCATCGTGATAGTACTTCTTCAGATAGAGCATACCCAGCGCGGTGAAGGTACCGTGGCAGTGGATGATATCGGGGATCCAGCGGAGCTTCTTGATGGCTTCGAGGGCACCACGCACGAAGAAGATCGAGCGCTCGTCGTTGTCGTTGCCTACCTTGGGGTCGACGTCAAAGACGGTCTTACGCTTGAAGAAATCATCGTTGTCAATGAAGTATACCTGCAGGCGGGCGGTCGGCAGTGAAGCGACCTTGATGATCAGCGGATGGTCATTGTTATTGATGATCATGTTGATCCCCGAGAGGCGGATGACTTCATGCAGCTGATTGCGGCGCTCGTTGATGACACCGAAGCGGGGCATGAAGATGCGGATATCATTACCCAGCTCCTGAATCCCCTGCGGCAGCTGACGTGCCGTCGTCGCGATATCGGATTCGGGGAGGTAAGGGAAGATCTCCTGCGAGATATACAATATTCGTCTTGATTTCATTCGTCTATCGATTATACTTTTTGATGCAGCTCCCCCGAGGGGGCGCCGTAGTAGCCCCGCCGCTGGTAGGGCATAGAGCTTCTACAAAGATACGGAATTTCCCTCGGAGCGCACTCTTACCGCCTGCTATGTAGGGGGTTACTCCCTTTACTGCAGAGCCTCTCGCCCCCATCGAGGTCGCAGTCTCTCCGCATCAGGAAGCGCATAGCGCCGTATCATGGTATATAAAAGCGAAGCACCGACATACCTCACGAGGAGGATGTCGGTGCTTCTTGCTTGGTAGCCCCTGGGGGAATCGAACCCCCCTTTCAAGAATGAAAATCTTGCGTCCTAACCGATAGACGAAGGGGCCGCCTGAATTCTGTCTCACATCTTCTCAGAGAGAGGTGCTTGACAGCAGATGGGGAGAGTGGCTACTCTTAGCCGAGGCGTGCGATCTGCTTAGCGAGCTTGCTCTTGAGGTTTGCAGCCTTGTTCTTGTGGATGATCTTCTTGCCAGCGAGGCGGTCGAGCATCGAGCTGAGCTGGGGCAGAGCTGCGCGAGCTTCAGCAGCATCGGTCAGCGCACGGAAGCGACGCACAGCGTTACGAGCCGTCTTGGCGTAGTAGCGGTTGTGCAGACGACGAGCGTTGGTCTGACGGATTCTCTTGATGGATGACTTATGATTTGCCATTTGTATCTTTTCTTTTTGTTGTTATCGTAGCCCATGGGGGAATCGAACCCCCCTTTCAAGAATGAAAATCTTGCGTCCTAACCGATAGACGAATGGGCCTCCCAATGTCAACCGCCTACCACATGAGCAGCATTCAGTTGCGAGTGCAAAGGTATAACAAATTATTTATCCACCAAACACCCTGAGCAAATTCATCGCCCTTACCTATATAGGTATAGACTACTTGAGTACGCTCTCCGAGCGGTATAGCGCACAGTTCACGGCATTACGGCAACGTGGAAGATAATTCGTGTAGATCGGGTAGCAAAGGATGCCGATCGGGGTAAGGACCCGAAGCGAGGCGAAAAATCACCCTTGCAAGGCACTGAGGTATAAGCACCTTTGAGGAGGCAAAAGCGAGCAGTACTGGTCGCGCAGAGTCCTGTCCTCTTATTTAGAGCCCTAAGGTATCGCACGCCCAGCTCCCTGATATGCCTCTCCGAAGAGACCGAACAAGCCCTTCGCCTTATCGCAAGCATTCCTCTTATCCTGCGGAAGGAAAAGTGTCCTTCTCATGAAGGAAAAAGCGCCTTCTCGTAGTGGTTTCCCTCTGTCTATGTACGTAGTCTTAAAGACCAGGCACGCAAATCCAAATATCTTCGTACGTAGATATTAGATCCCCGTACGTAGTCCAAACTTATCTGCTACTCGTCCACAACTTTTATCCCTACACGGAGCAACAACCTAATACTGGTCGTCACACGAAGCTATATAGGTCGCCGTCGTGACCTATATAGGTCAGCACAGCGACCAATATAGGTTCACACCACTCCCCCCACAGAGAGCACATCAGCCCCACCGCCACTCCCCCACCCCATATACGGCACATCCCCCACGGAGCTTCTCCGTAGGGGATGCGTCATTAGCCCGCCAGATAAAGGGCGGGAGATGAAGCAATGGGCAGCGACTACTGCGTGACCTTGCGATCGGTGAAGAGATAGAGGCGGTCGCCTGGGCGCACCTTCTCGGGGACAGCGATCGAGCAGAGCTGACCCTTGACGGCCTTCTCTACAGGCTCCATGTCCACGCGGATCTCTTCGACGACAAAGCGCACAAGCCCCGTCGTCGGCCCCGTGATGATGATCTCATCACCGACCTTCAGCTCGCCACTTTCGACGGCGAACTCCCCGACACCGACCTTACCGAAGTACTTCGTCGTCTTAGCGACGTAGACCTTCTGCTTCGTAGCCGCAGAGCCGTAGCTCGACGTCCATTCGCCGAGGCGCTGACCGAGATAATAGCCGTCCCAGAAGCCGCGGTTGAAGACCTGCCCGAGGTGGTTGTCCCACTTCTCGACATTGTCCGTGGTGAAGTTCCCCGCGCAATAGGTATCGACGGCCTCGCGGTAAGCACGCACGACAGTATCAACGTACTCGGGACCACGCGCACGGCCCTCGATCTTGAGGACGCGCACACCAGCATCAAGCATCTTATTGAGGAAGTGAATCGTCTTCAGATCCTTGGGCGACATGATGTACTGGTTGTCGATCTCAAGCTCGATGCCCGTCTCCTTATCCTTGACCTCGTAGGAGCGGCGGCAGATCTGCGAGCAGGAGCCGCGGTTAGCACTCTTACCCTGCTCGTGCAGGCTGAGGTAGCACTTACCCGAGACGGCCATACAGAGGGCGCCATGGGCGAACATCTCGATACGGATGGGCTCACCAGCAGGGCCGACGATGGGCTCTTCGATAATCGCCTTATGGATGGTAGCGACCTGATCCATATTCAGCTCACGGGCCAAGACCACGACGTCGGCAAATTGCGCATAGAAGCGCAGCGCCTCGACATTGGTGATATTGAGCTGGGTGGAGAGGTGAACTTCGACACCAATACTACGCGCGTAGAGCATGGGGGCGACGTCGGCAGCGATGATAGCCGACACGTCAGCATCCTTCGCCGAGTCGACGATCTTGCGCATGAGCTCAAGGTCTTCGTCATAGATGATCGTATTGACGGTGAGATAGCTCTTGACGTCATGCTCACGGCAGATCGCCGCGATCTTATAGAGATCTTCGGTGGTGAAGTTATTCGCACTCTTCGAGCGCATGTTGAGGCCTTCGATACCGAAGTATATGGAGTCAGCACCCGCATTGATAGCCGCCATGAGCGACTCATAGGAGCCCACGGGGGCCATAATTTCGTAATCTTTCCTGTTCATTTGTGATAAATAGAGATATGGAGTGCAAAGATAGCTCAATATAGCTCCACGAACTTCCCACCTCCATAGAGAAAGTCTATCGCCCCCCCCTATACAAAGCATCCGCGCCCGATACCATCTGGGGTATCGGGCGCGGATGTAAGGTGGTTATTCCGGAGAAAAGAGGCTATCTGCGGCGCGTCGTGGAGGCAGCGGGGGCAGCCGAAGTCGCGGCGGGTGCGAAGGCTTCGGTGATAGGATGCCCGATGCAGCCCGAGGGGTACTGCGTCTTCAAGAGAGCAGCCAGCGTAGCAGCGATATCCGTGATATACGTCTCACGATAGAGATGGCCTGCACGGACGCCATGCCCCATGAAGATGAGGGGGATGTGCGTGTCGTAGGGAGACCATACGCCGTGCGTCGTACCCTGAGGGAGCGAAGTGCCAGACTTCGAGTACCACCCTGGATCGGGCACGATGAAGACATCACCACTGCGCCCCTGGCGGTAGCCGTTGATGATACGCGTCTTGATCGCCTCGGGGATCGCAGCCATAGCGACTTCTTCGGCAGGTACAGCATAGGCTACACCAGGGAGCTTGTCCTTGAGCGCCTTGCAGATCGCCTGATAGAGGCCGTGGCGGTTGACGCCGAGCGAGTCGATGAGGTCCTGACGGAAGAAGACCTGATAATTCATATACCCACGGATGATCTGAGCATCACGCCCGATGTAAGCACAGGCTGCGGAGTCGGCTATACGACGAGCCAGGTCGCTACGGAAGGCCTGCCCGGGGATCTTGTGGTCACGGTCGAAGGTGAGGTTGTGCGCAGCGGCGTGGTCAGCGGTGAGGATGAAGAGGTAGCCGTCACGACCGAAGCGCCCATCAAGGTAGCGGAAGAAGTCGGCGAGATCCTTATCCAGACGGAGGTAGGTATCCTCAGTCTCGACAGCGAAGGTACCGTAGCGGTGCCCCACATAGTCGGTAGCCGAATGGCTCATAGCGAGGAAGTCCGTTTCGTCAGCACGTGAGCCGAGGCTTTCCCCTTCGATAGCAGCCTTAGCCATCTCGAAGGTCAGCGTATTCCCCATAGGCGTGGTGCGGATGACACCAGGGCCCTTGATCTTCGCCAGCTCGGCGGTGTTGAGAGGGAGCGTAGCGGGGAACTTACCATCCTTATCCCAAGGCTGTTCGTAAGGCACAGCGTCGGCCGTGCTCTCACGATAGGTATCGATAGGATAGAGCGTGCTCCAGCCATCCTTGAGGAGCTCAGCGACACGGCCACGAGCGTTGAACTTCTTCACCCACTCAGGCAGGTCCTGCATGTAGTAGGTGCTGGTGATGAAGTTGCCCGTCTTATCGTCCAGCCAGTAAGCACCGTTAGCCGTGTGGCCTGCGGGGAGGATGGAGGCGCGATCCTTGATAGCTACGCCGATGGTCTTCGAGCGGAAGTTCGTAGCGATACGCAGCTCGTCAGAGATGGTCGTCGTGAGGAGGTTGCGGGGAGACATCTGCCCGCTGACGCCGTTGGGTACACCTACCGAGCTTACCGTCGTGTCCTGCGTGCAGTAGATGGGGTTGCCATCCTTGAAGAAGTCATTCCCTGCGATACCGTGGATCGAGGGGACACTACCCGTGTGGACGGAGCTGTGGCCGATAGCGGTATAGGCGGGGATGTAATTGATGCGGGTATTCTCGCAGTTGAAGCCCTGCGTGAGGAGGCGCTTGAAGCCACCCTCGACGAAGCGAGCCTGATAGCGATAGAGGTAGTCCCACGTCATCTGGTCGACCATCATCGTGACGACGATGCGGGGGCGGTTGTGCTGTGGAGCGGCCTTCGCTGCCACGGGCGCGGTGAGCGTGAGCGCAGTCAAGGCGAGGGCGCCAAAGAGGTTCTTATGTATCATAATGTAGGGTGTGAATGTTCGTCTTTCGTGGGCTAAGCGGGGAGGAGCAGCTCGACACGGCTCCAGCGCTGACGCACTTCGCTGCTGACGAAGGTGAGGCCAAGTTCTTCGCCTCGAGCACGCAGGAGCGGTATATCCTCCTCGTAGAAGCCGCTGAGGATGAGACGCGCGCCAGGGCGCATCACCTCGCGGTAGCGGGGCATATCCTCGAGCAGGATATTGCGCGTGATGTTCGCCAAGATGAGATCGTAGCCTTCGCGCCCCTCGAGGAGGGCTGCATCTCCGCAGAGCATCTCGTCGATGGTGACGCCTGAGAGTGTGGCATTCTCCTGCACATTGGCATAAGCCCAAGGGTCGATATCAATCGCCGTGAGGTGACGTGCGCCACGCTTGAGAGCGATGAGACCAAGGATACCCGTACCGCAGCCCATATCGAGGACACGCTGTCCCGAGACGTCGTGCGAGAGGATCCATTCCCCGACGAGGGAGGTCGTCTCGTGATTGCCCGTACCGAAGGCCATCTTGGGATTGATGATGATCTCCAGAGGCACCTCGGGACGGGGGTTATGGAAGGGGGCACGGATCAGGCACGCGCCATCACCGAGGAGGATGGGCTGGAAGTAATTCTTCTCCCACTCCTCATTCCAGTTGATATCGGGTAGCTCCTCCGCCGTAAGCGTATAAGAGAAGCCTGCGACGGGGAAGCCATCGAGGAGCTCGCGGGTCGCGTCAGCGTCGTACTGCTCCGTGGGGATGAAAGCCTTCAGCTCGTAGGCATCTTGCTCGAAGCTATCGAAAGCCCAAGGGTCCCAGCTCGGCGATGAGCCAGTCGCTAAGGTCTTCATCACGAAGAGACGTGGCGGCGCTATCGTAGTGGTAGCTGATAGTCAGCTGTAGGTATTGCATAGGGATAGATAAGGATGAATAGGCGGGAGAGCCGTTAGCCTAAGACCTCACGGAGCACCTCATCCATAGCGGTAGCGGTGCGGTCGAAGTCCTCGCGGCTGTGGGCCATCGAGAGGAAGATACACTCAAACTGTGAGGGGGGGCAGGTAGATCCCACGCTCGATCATGCCACGGAAGTAGCGGGCATAAGCCTCCGTGTCGGAGCGCTTAGCTTCGGCATTCGAGTGCACGCCACCAGGTGTGAAGAAGATCGTCGAGAGTGAGCCCACACGATTGTATGAGAGGCGGTCGGTGTAGCGGTCGAGGATGGGGCGGATCGTTGCCTCGAAGGCCTGTCCCTTCTCCTCAAGACGGGTATAGAAGTCCGGCTCGGCGAGCGTCTGGAGCATCGTGATACCTGCTGCCAGAGCGAGCGGATTGCCCGAGAGCGTCCCTGCCTGATAGACGTCGCCGAGCGGCGCCAAGCGATCCATAATGTCGGCACGACCACCGAAGGCCCCGACGGGGAGCCCACCACCGATGATCTTCCCGAGGCAGGTGAGATCAGGACGAATACTATAGAGCTCCTGCGCACCACCACGAGCAGCACGGAAGCCGCTGATGACTTCGTCGAAGATGAGCAGTACGCCCTCTTCCTCCGTCACACGGCGCAGCTCCTCGAGGAAGCCTGGTGCGGGAGGGATGAGCCCCATATTTCCCATGATCGGCTCGAGGATGATAGCAGCGACCTTCCCACGATGTGCCTCGAGGGTGCGGCGCACGCTCTCGATATCATTGTAGGTAGCTACCAGCGTGTCCTCGATGATGTGCTTCGTCACACCAGCGCTCGATGTCTGACCAAAGGTAGCCAGCCCCGAGCCTGCCGAGATGAGGAAGGTATCGGCATGGCCGTGGTAGCAGCCCTCGAACTTGATGATCTTGTCGCGACCCGTGAAGCCACGTGCAAGACGGACGGCACTCATCGTCGCCTCCGTCCCCGAGTTCACCATGCGCACACGCTCTACCGAGGGGAAGAACTTCGTGCAAATAAGCTCTGCCATCTCGACCTCGCGGGCATTACAAGCCCCGTAGCTCGTACCCTTCTCCAGCTCACGGCGGATAGCCTCCTGGATGGGAGTGTAAGCGTGCCCGAGGAGCAGGGGTCCCCAGGAGCTGATGTAGTCGATGTATTCATTGCCATCGACGTCAAAGACGTGGGCGCCCTTGCCGTGATCGATATAGAGGGGGGTGAGGCCTACCGAGCGGAAGGCACGTACGGGGCTATTGACCCCGCCAGGGATATACTGCGAGGCGCGCTCGAAGAGCGCAGCCGAAGAGTCTACTCGTCTCATGCTATCTATTGAAGTCTCGCTGGCGAGGCCCAAAGGGGAGCTACTACCAGCCTATAATATGCTCTCCTACAAAGTTAGGAGAAAATGCCGAGGGGAGGGGTTTCTCATCGCACCCTCGCCCCGAAGTGCACCACCACTCCGTGCGCTGAGGCAACAGCTCACCCCTATACAAGCGCCCCGCCCCACCGACCGCAAGAGCGGTAGATGAGGCGGGGCGATGTCTTAGCGTAGCACGTCAGGCTACGAAAGGACTACTGCTGGCCGTCCTTAGGATTGGCCTCAGTCTTCTTCTTGTAGTCGCTGTAAGCGTAGTAGATGACAGCGATACCGATGAGGATATAGGTGATGAGGATACCCGTGAAGCCACCGATCTTATAGACGAGGTGCTCGTAGCGGTTGACGGAGACCGTACCCCCAGCATCGAAGGTAGAGGTCATAGAGAAGTAGCGCCAGATGCCGAAAGCGATAACGATAAGACCGCAGACAGCGGAGATGATAGCACCGGTAATAGGCTTACGGCTACCAGAGCCCGTGTACATATTACGGGAGATGAACTTGTTGTCGTTGTCGTTGCTCATTGCTTATAGGGATTTATGAATTGAATGACGTGGGGATTACTTAGCCGGACGCTTGGCCTTCTCTACACTACCATAGAAGAAGACTTCGAGACGCTCACCCGATCCAGTAGACTGGAAGAAGATGGTGGGGTAGCTCGACGAGGACTTAGCGGCCTCCATACGAAAGACTGCCGTGAACGTGCCATCAGCACCGACTTCCTTAGCGAAGGGGCCGTCAAGCTGCTCATTCGCACCGAGGGGCTCGGTCATCTTCAGGCGAAGCGAGCCATCAGGCTCCGTACCGACGACGCGACACCAGAGGATGTTGACACCACGTGAAGTGGGCTCACCATCAGAACCGTAGGTCACGATAGGCAGGCCGATATGATATTCATCGCCCGTGACGGGAGCCTTCGTCACCTCCTCGGTGGCGTCGGCCTTCTGCCAGCGGTTATACGTAAGCTCCTTGACGATAGCGAAGGCCATGAAGAGGATGAAGAGGGCAGCCAGTGCTACCATCACCTTACCACCTACGGTGAGACGCGTACCAGCGCCGGGCACGGGGGTACAAGTGGCGGCACATTCCTTATAGAACGCCTCCATCTCATCGGTCCAGTGTGCCGCAGCGATATCCTCGCCCGTGGCCTTGACGCGGTAGGCAGCCGTGGGCTTCTTGCGCACATTGCGAGAGAGCCACGTCTCGACGGTAAGAGAGTACAGGACGAGCTCAAGGGTCTCTACCTCACCAGAGAGGGGGAGACTTGAGGTTGACCTCGAAGACCTTAATAGGAGAGTAGTTAGATGAGACGGAAATGAACATCTGACGGATAGTGATTAGGAAGTGAAGGGATTGGGGGTAGCGAGGAGGGGACTCAAAGCAGCGTCGCCGCGGTCTCTACCCTTATATCTTACTACGATTTGTCTGCTGGTTTAGTATAAATCTCGCGGACCTCTACACAAGTCGTAGCCGCTAAGCAGGCGATCTTAGCGCCCCGAGAGGACGAGCAGGACGCTCACATCGTGGGGCGAGATACCCGGGATGCGCGCTGCCTGACCGATGGTGCGCGGACGGATGCGGTCGAGCTTCTGCCGTGCCTCGGTACTCAGCGCTTGTATCTCGGCATAGTCGAGTCCCTCGGGGATGAAGACGTACTCCAGACGCTCGAGCTTCTCGGCCTGCTCGCGCTCACGCTGGATATAGCCGCTGTACTTGATGAGGATCTCGGCACACTCGGCGATCTCCTCGCGGCGCGAAAGGGATGGCCTCGATGGCACAACGGAGGGCAGGCACCATCTCGCTGAGGGCGGAGAGCGTCAGCTGGGGGCGCAGGACGAGATCAATGAGCTTACAGCCCTGACGGAGCGGAGCGAGCCCACGCGTCTCGAGCTGAGGATTGATCTTGTCGGGGCGGATGGAGTAGCCCGAGATGAAGGCGATGAGTTCGTCGCGCTGGCGGATCTTCTCCTCAAGAAGGCGCACACGCTCCTCCGTAGCTAAGCCGATCTCGGCAGCACGGGGCGTGAGACGCACGTCCGCATCATCCTGTCGTAGGAGGATGCGGTACTCGGCACGCGAGGTGAACATACGGTAGGGCTCATCCACGCCCTTCGTGACGAGGTCGTCAATGAGCACCCCGATATACGCCTCGGAGCGGCTGAGTGTGAAGGGAGGGAGGTCGTGTACCTGCTGATGGGCATTGATACCCGCGATGAGCCCTTGGCCTGCTGCTTCTTCGTAGCCGGTGGTCCCGTTGACCTGACCAGCGAGGAAGAGGCCTGCGATGACCTTGCTCTCGAGCGTATGGTGCAGCTGTGTGGGGTCGAAGAAGTCGTACTCGATGGCGTAGCCTGGGCGATAGAGGCGCACATCACGCAGTGCGGGGATCTGTCGCAGTGCCTCGAGCTGCACCTCTAAGGGCAGCGAGGAGGAGAAGCCATTGAGGTAGTACTCATTCGTGCGCTCGCCCTCGGGCTCGAGGAAGAGCTGATGACGGTCCTTGTCGGCGAAGGTGACGATCTTCGTCTCGATGCTCGGGCAGTAGCGGGGGCCGATACTCTGGATCTGACCATTGTACAGCGGAGAGCGATCGAGGGCCTCACGTAGGACGGCGTGGCAGGCCTCATTGGTATAGAGCGTATAGCAGGGGAGCTGACGCAGCGTCGATCGGGTAGGCGTATCAAGGTAGGAGAACTTATGATGATCGTCCTCGCCCTCCTGTACGCCCATCTCATCGAGGTGCAGGCTACGGGCATCGATACGTGGGGGCGTACCCGTCTTCATGCGGTCGGTGCGGATACCCGCCTCCCGTAGCTGCTCGGAGATGCCGTAGGTCGCTGGCTCGGAGATACGGCCGCCCGTGATCTGCAGCTCGCCGAAGTGCATCAGTCCCGAAAGGAAGGTCCCCGCGGTCAAGATGACGGCATCGGCAGAGAAATGCACACCCAGCTGGGTCTCTACGCCACGCACACGCCCCTCCTCGAGGGTGAGGCGCGTGACGGTGTCCTGCCACAGATCGAGTAGCGGCTCACTATCCAGCTCCTCACGCCAAGCCTCCATGAAGCGCATGCGGTCACTCTGCGCACGAGGGCTCCACATAGCGGGACCCTTGCTGCGATTGAGCATACGGAACTGGATGGAGGTGCGGTCGGTGATAAGCCCCATGCGCCCCCCCGAGGGCATCGATCTCGCGGACGATCTGTCCCTTAGCGATACCGCCCACAGCGGGGTTGCAGCTCATCTGCCCGATCTTATTCATATCGGGCGTGATGAGGAGCGTATGAGAGCCGAGGCGTGCCGCAGCAGCGGCAGCCTCACAGCCAGCATGGCCAGCCCCGATGACGATGATGTCGTAGTGGGGCATCAGACGTTGAAGCGGAAGTGCATGATGTCCCCATCCTGCACGACGTAGTCCTTTGCCTTCGACAGCCATCTTACCAGCCTCCTTGACAGCCGACTCGCTGCCGTAGTGGAGGAAGTCCTCGTACTTGATGACCTCGGCACGGATGAAGCCCTTCTCGAAGTCGGTGTGGATAGCGGCGGCGGCACGGGGTGCCTTGCTGCCCTTGGTGTAGGTCCATGCACGCACCTCCTGCACCCCAGCGGTGAAGTAAGTCTCCAGATCGAGGAGCTTGTAAGCGGCCTTGATCAGACGAGCCACGCCCGACTCCTCGAGACCGATCTCAGCGAGGAACATCTGACGCTCCTCGTAGGTCTCCAACTCGGCGATCTCACTCTCGATCTTCGCTGCGACGACGAGGAGTTCGGCCCCTTCGCTGGCGACAGCCTCGCGGACACGCTCTACATATTCGTTGCCCGAGACAGCGGAGGCCTCATCGACATTGCAGACGTAGAGTACGGGCTTGCTGGTCAGCAGGTAGAGCTCACGAGCGACCTTCTGCTCATCCTTCGTCTCGAAGGTGACGGTGCGGGCGTTGAGACCCTGCTCCAGAGCTTCCTTGTAGCGCATCAGGACGTCGCAGGCGAGCTTAGCCTGCTTGTCACCGCCCGTCTGTGCCTGCTTGTAGACCTTCTGCAGGCGGGCTTCGACCGTCTCAAGGTCCTTGAGCTGGAGCTCGGTGTCGATGATCGACTTGTCGCGCAGGGGGTCGACGCTGCCGTCGACGTGCGTGATGTTGTCGTCATCGAAGCAGCGCAGCACGTGCAGGATAGCATCCGTCTCACGGATGTTGGCCAGGAACTTATTCCCCAGCCCTTCGCCCTTGCTCGCGCCCTTCACCAGACCAGCGATGTCGACGATCTCAACCGTCGTGGGGACGATGCGCTGGGGCTGGACGATCTCGGCCAGCTTCGTCAGGCGCTCATCGGGGACGGTGATGACCCCGACGTTGGGCTCGATGGTGCAGAAGGGGAAGTTAGCGGACTGCGCCTTCGCGTTGGAGAGGCAATTGAAGAGGGTGGACTTACCGACGTTGGGCAAGCCTACGATACCACATTGTAGGGCCATTATGCGTATTGATTATATACCTTATTATAAGGTGCAAAGATAGCGAAATGCGAGGAGGTCTCTAAGAAGACCTCCTCGCATCACACAGACAGATGGGCGACAACAGCCCTCTTTAATGGGGATGTATCACCTATGGTACTTTAGAGAAATCGGTCACGATGTACTCTTTATATTTAGATTGGATCTTTAGCCCAGTCTTCGTTTTTGAGGCAAGCTGAAGTGAATATGTACCAACATGCTTCCCCTTCAAATTCTTGGAAGCAAGGCGAACAAAAATCTTCTGAGTTGATAAGCCAAAAGGTGTCTAAATCCCTTATATAGAAAAATAAACCAGTAGCGTGCCCGAGGATTGGGGCAGGGGATCGCAGCAAACAGACCATCCTCTGTTCTTGACTTCACTTGAATCTCTTGGTACGTGATCCGCGGAGCAGAATCTATACCTGTTGGTTTAGAGACAACGAGCAAATCAATTCCGGAGTCATCGACTGGAGGAAAATAAACCTCACGCCCCTCTCCAATAAACTTAAAAATAACAAGACACTTGGTAGAGCGTCCAAACATCATAGAGATATTGACCACAGGTACATACTTGGATGATCAAGATGCAATTACCACACACTGAGCTCCGCAAATATAAGTAACATTGATCAGACTCTACAATAGAGGAATCCTTGTCAAAAAATGAATGCTACCATTGGTCGGCGGGCTGACCTATACTGGTCCGACGACGAAGCTATATAGGTCGCGATGGCGACCTATATAGGATGACGAAGGAAGCTATATAGCTTTGTGAAGTGACCTATACGAGGTTATTGCTCCGCGTAGGGAGAAAAGTTGTGGACGAGTAGCAGATAAGTTTGGGCTACGTACGTGGACGATAAATCTACGTACGTGGATATTTGGATTTACGTGCCTGGTCTTTAAGACTACGTGCATAGACAGAAGAATACCACTACGGGTAGGTGCTTTTTTCTTCACGAGAACGATGCTTTTCCCTCCGCTGGATAAGAGGAATACGCGCGATAAGGCGAGGGGCTTGTGTATCACTTCGGAGGGGTATATCAGGGAGCTGGGCGTGAGATGCCTTAGCACTCTAAATCGAGAACAGGACTCTCACGCAACAGTCTCATATAGGTCAGCCCGCCAGCCAATAATAGGTTGCTTTGCCCCCATCCATAGAGGGAGATCAATCCCTGAGCAAGAGCGCGGGATCGACCCGCCAGCAAGGAGGGATCTCCCCCTTCCTCTGGAGCGAACAAACAGCAGAGAATAAGCACACTAAGATGAATAGTGTGCAATTGCCTTTTTCTTTCTTTATTCCGCCGTAAAAAGCGTAACTTTGGTACGAGGAATCAACGAAGACGAAGATGAAAGACCTACCACTCTTCTATGCCCCCGCCCTACGTGATGAGCTCCAGCTCCCCGAGGGAGAAGCACAACACGCCCTGCGCGTACTGCGCGCCAAGGTAGGTGACGAGTACCTTGTCACCGATGGCTGTGGTACCCTCTTCGAGACGCGCGTCACCGGTGTCGACCGCCGTCACTGCCTCCTCAGCATCGAGCACGAAGAGCCGTGGGCGAAGTACTGGCGTGGGCACTGGGCGGTAGCCGTTGCCCCGACGAAGAACATCGACCGCCTCGAGTGGACGCTCGAGAAGATGGTCGAGGTAGGTCTGGATGAAGTCTACCTCATCCGCACCCAGCACTCCGAGCGCAAGCACACCAGCCCCGAGCGACTCGAGCGCATCATCCAGAGCGCGATGAAGCAGTCCCACAAGGCCCTCCTTCCTCGCCTCATCCCCGACGTGCCCTTTGCCCAGCTCCTCGAGATGACAGCGGACTATGACCTGCGGCTGATGGCGCACTGCCGTAGCACGGTCGGCCCCGAGCGCCGTACCATCGATCACTTCTTCCGCCCCGAGGCGAAGACGCTCCTGATGGTCGGGCCCGAAGGAGACTTCTCCATCGAGGAGATCGAGGAGGCTACCCGCCGTGGGTGCCAGCCCATCACCCTCGGAGCGAGCCGCCTGCGCACCGAGACCGCCAGCCTCATCGCCCTACAATGGCTACACACACTCGATATGACCAGCCAGCGTAGGCCCACGACACACGAGAAAGAATACACGAAATAATCCCTTATCAATAACTCACCCTTATGGCACAGAGAGAAATCAAACTTAGCCTTGTCTACCGTGACATGTGGCAGTCCTCAGGGAAGTACCAGCCCCGCAAGGACCAGCTCGAGCGTATCGCCCCCGTCTTAGTCGAGATGGGCTGCTTCGCACGCGTCGAAACCAACGGGGGGGCCTTCGAACAGGTCAACCTCCTCTACGGGGAGAACCCCAACAAGGCCGTCCGCGCCTTCACTAAGCCCCTCAACGCTGCTGGCATCCAGACGCACATGCTCGACCGTGGTCTCAACGGCCTGCGTATGTTCCCCGTCCCTGCTGACGTACGTCGCCTGATGTACAAGGTCAAGAAGGCTCAGGGTGTCGATATCACCCGTATCTTCGACGGGCTCAACGACCCCCGCAACGTCATCCCCTCCATCCACTACGCGAAGGAAGCTGGGATGATCCCACAGGCTACGCTCTGTATCACCCACTCCCCCGTCCACACCGTCGAGTACTACGCTGACCTGGCGGACCAGTTCATCGCTGCTGGTGCCCCCGAGATCTGCCTCAAGGACATGGCTGGTATCGGCCGTCCTCGCTTCCTCGGCCGTCTGGTGAAGGCTATCAAGACCAAGCACCCTGAGGTCATCATCGAGTACCACGGTCACTCAGGCCCTGGCTTCTCCGTAGCCTCTATGCTCGAGGTCTGTGACAACGGCGCTGACGTCATCGACGTAGCTATGGAGCCCCTCTCTTGGGGTAAGATCCACCCAGACGTCATCACCATCCGCGAGATGCTCATCGACGCTGGCTACAAGGTCGCTGACATCAACATGGATGCCTACATGAAGGCTCGCGCCCTCACGCAGGAGTTCATCGATGACTTCCTCGGCTACTTCATCAACCCCTCCAACATGCTGACCTCTTCGCTCCTCGTAGGCTGCGGTCTGCCTGGTGGTATGATGGGCTCAATGATGGCTGACCTCAAGGGCGTACACGCTGGTATCAACATGCACCTGCGTAAGAAGGGCGAACCCGAGCTGAGCGTCGACGACCTGCTCGTCCGCCTCTTCGACGAAGTCGCCTACGTATGGCCTCGCCTCGGCTATCCCCCACTCGTCACGCCATTCAGCCAGTATGTCAAGAACGTCGCTCTGATGAACGTCTACAACCTCACCATCGGCAAGGGCCGCTGGGAGGCTATTGACAACAACACGTGGGGTATGATCCTCGGGAAGTCTGGCCGTCTGCCCGGCAAGCTCGATCAGGAGATCATCGACCTGGCGAAGGAAAGGGCTTCGAATTCACCACCGAAGATCCTCAGCTCAACTACCCCGATGCGCTGGATAAGTTCCGCGCTGAGATGAAGGAGAACGGCTGGGAGCTCGGCGAAGACGACGAAGAACTCTTCGAATTCGCTATGCACGAAGCTCAGTACCGCGACTACAAGAGCGGCGCAGCTAAGGAACGCTTCCAGGCTGAGCTCGACAAGGCCAAGACCGACGCCCTCGTCAAGAAGGGCTACAGCGCCGAAGATGCAGTGAAGATCAAGCGCCAGGGCACCGAGCCTATCGAAGCTCCGGCCTCTGGTCAGATCATCTGGGAGGTCGATCCCGAAGACTACTCTACGGCTCCTGCCCTCGGTACCTTCATCAAGACGGGTGAGCCTCTCTGCTACATCCAGACGGCTGCAGGCTACTTTCGAGCCCGTCATCTCGAACTTCACCGGCCGCCTCGCTGAGGTAGCTGCTCAGGGTGCTAACATCCGCAAGGGTGAGGCCCTCGCTTACGTCCGCCCCGCTGAGAAGGAAGAGCTCTTCGTAGAGAGCGAACCCGAACGTCTGCGTCGCGTAGAGCAGCTCGAGGAAGTTCGCCACGTCATCCGTGCTCGCCGCGCTAAGAAGTAAGCGACACCGCCCATAGGCAACCATTCCTCTCGGGGGCTACACCCAGCACTTAGCTGATGGTGTAGCCCCCGAGTCTTATATCTCCCTACCATAAAGCCACGCTCCTTCGCGCGCGCGTAACCTTATATATACTATACCTTCCGCACACCCCTTCACGGCTCCCTCCGCTACCTTCCCAGCACGACCGAGTACCTTCATAGGGACTGCAGACCACACATACGCCCCGCACAGCCCTACCAGAGTCAGGCGACGCACCGCCTCTTGCGCCCTCATCCGCCACGCACACCACCGAGGGAGAACGCAGGGACGAGCCATCACCGACAAAGGCGACCAATAAAGACCGCCACCCCTATCCCGCCCCACTACCTTTGTATCGCTCCCCAAGGTAGGCGGAGCGCCCCCTGAGAGGGGCTATATTCCTCTTTATTGATTGACTTATGTACACCACCATTCCGCAGCCGAGGCTCCTCACCTTAGCCCTCCTCATCGGGCTTTATGGCTGTGCCTCACACCACCGCACAACACACGAGAGCACGACCGAGAGCCACACCACGAGCGACTACAGCACACCCTACACACCACCCACCAGGAGCATGCCCTAGACACCCTCACACTGGACCTCACCGAGATCGTGCAGCTCCTCCCTCCAAGCGAAGATACTACCGCCTCCTCCAAGGCGAAGGGCGCAGGCTGGGTAGTGCACTACCACCTCCGACAGATCGGGCGTCATCAGGCGACCACCACGGGCGCTCTACGGGAGGTAGATAGCCTTCGCTCCACGACCCACACCACGGATAAGGGCATCACATCGCATAAGGTACCAGCCAGCCCCTTACGTCCCTTCACCCTCGGCGTCACCCTTCCCCTCCTTCTTGGGGCCATCTACCTTACTTATAGGAGAACCAAGCGATGAGACCCACCGACATCCGCTACATCGTCGTGCACTGCAGCGCCACGCGTGCCAGCCAGCCCTATTCGCCCGAAGCCCTGGAGCGTGACCACCGTGCCCGTGGCTTCCGCTCGGCAGGCTACCACTTCTACATCCGTCGCTCGGGTGCTATTATTCCTCTGCGCCCGCTTGAGCAGATAGGTGCCCACGCACGAGGCTACAACCGCTCGAGCTACGGCGTCTGCTATGAGGGTGGCTTAGATGATACAGGCTATCCAGCAGATACCCGCACCGCCGAGCAGCGCACGGCCCTCCGTCAGCTCCTTGAGCACCTCCACACACTCGCCCCACAAGCTACCATCCTCGGTCACCGTGACCTCAGCCCCGACCGCAACGGCGACGGCCGTATCACGCCCGACGAATGGATCAAGCTATGCCCCTGCTTCGATGCGCAGAGGGAATATCACGACATCTCCATCAGCCCCGTAAGCTATGCAACCGAATAAATCCAAGGCGACACTCCAGCTCGTCATCGCCACCCTGCTCAGCCTCTTCGGCATGCTCCTCCTCGGCGCAGCCTTCGTCACCGCCCCACCTGGGGAGATTCACTCCAGCGTCCTCATTGCCTATGGCGAAGTGATGACCTTCGCCGGCGCCCTCTTCGGCATCGACTACCACTACCGCCGGTAGTCGATGCCCACGCCTCAGCACCTGCGTCACCCTGCACCGCACCCTCCCCATCGCCATACCACCCGCGCACCCACCCCTCCTCCCCAGCATACGCTACCCGCTCACCACGCTCCACCAGCTCGACATACTCGACCGCTACATACGCACCTCACCACGCCCTACCACCTCCCCTTCATACTCTACCTCTATATATGCACCTCGCCCCTGACCTTCTGCCGCACGTCCTCACCCAGCCCTCAGCAGCCCTCTCCACCCTTCCGTACAGCTCCCCACCCCTCTTCCGCACACTCTCACCCCATCCTCAGCACCTCGCAGCTATCCTTCTACACTCCTCCCCACCCCTCTTCCGTGCACCCTCCGCTCCACCTTCCGCGGAAAGTTTGCACTCCCCCGCCTAAAGCAAGCAGTAACCCACCTGTGGAAATCTTTTGTCCCAAAAGAAGAAGAAGACTTATCCTCAACATCTTACCCCGACGACATCGTGTGGATAACTCTGTGAATAGCTCTGTGCATAGCGAAGAGAAGGCTTGATTTATAAGCGCTTAGGAGGACATCGCAGAAGCTCCTTCTGCAGGAAGGTGGTAATCGCTTGAGAACAAAACCCATAGAATTAGTATGAGAAAAGCAAGCCTCAAGGCCGTTTTTTTTTCTCCGCACTTTTGCCAAACTTTGCACCAGATAAGAGGTCACACAAGACACCCCCTATACCACACTATACGACTAATGTATAGCACATTAAGGGCAAAACCACCTTGTGGATAACCTCCTCACCCCATAGCAACTGAGGCCCAGCAGCACGAGCGCCTATCACCGCGCCCGACGCCCTCGCTTGGCTCCTAAATATAGTAATGCCCTTGGTCCACGACTACGTAAGGCAACCCCTCATGCAAACGACAACTCCTCCTTCTTCAGGGGAGCAGCTCTGGAAGCAATGCCTCCAGATCATAGCTGGCTCCTGCGATCCTCAGACGCTCCAGCGCTGGTTCGCCCCCATTCGCCCGCTCGGCATCGAGACGCGCGAGGATGAGCAGGGGCGTTTCGAAGCGCTCGTGCTCGAGGTCCCTTCGAAGGCATTCTACGAGGAACTCGTACGCACCTATGAGACCCTACTCGTACGAGCTCAGAACGAGATCCTCTCTCCTCAAGGGCTCGAGATCTACCTCACCCCCGCTCAGACGGCTCAGCCTGCACCTCAGCCTAAGCTGGCGCGCACGCAGGACTATACGTCGCACCTCAGTGCCGACCTCCGCTTCGAGACGTTCTACGAGAGTGCTTGTAACCGCGAGGCTCTGCGCATTGCAGAAGCTACGGCCGCACGCCCGGGGCAGGCTCCGCTGAACTTCATCTTCATCTACGGCCCCAGTGGCGTAGGGAAGACCCACCTCTCGCAGGCCATCGGGCAGCGCGCCATGGAGCTCCATCCTACGATGCGCGTCTGCTACGTGTCGAGCTCGAAGTTCGAAGCGCAATTCGTCCGTGACAGCCTGATGCGCGGTCCCGAGCGTGGGATGTTCGTAGACTTCTACCAGCAGATGGATATGCTCATCATCGACGATATCCAGGGGCTCATCGGCAAGACCAAGACGCAGCAGGCGTTCTTCGATATCTTCAATCACCTCTATCTCCTCGGCAAGCAGATCATTGTCACCTGTGACGTCCCTCCTGTGGACCTCAAGGGAATGGAGACGCGTATCATGACGCGTATCCAGAGCGCGATGATGCTACGCATTGACCGCCCCGACCTGGAGCTTCGCCGCAAGATCCTCCAGCGCCGTGTCGCCGACAGCGGTGTCGAGCTCGGAGAAGAGTGCGTGGAGTTCATCGCCGAGAGCATGCAGGACAACGTCCGTCAGCTCGAGGGGGCTATCCGTACGATCATCACGCACTCGCAGTTCTCCGATCATGGTGCAGTAGACCTTGAGGCCACGCGCCGTATCGTCGGGGGTACTGTCTCCATCGAGCGCCGTGAGGTGACTCCCGAGTCCATCCTCGATACCGTCTGCTCCGTCTTCGGCGTCGAGAAGGCACAGCTCCGCACACCCTCACGTAAGGCCATCCTTGCCCTGCCTCGTCAGGTCACGATGTACCTCGTGAAGAAGCACACCAGCGCGTCCTACAATACGATCGCTCAGCTGCTGAACCGCAACGACCACACGACGATCATGCACGGCTGCAAGGCTATCGAAGGCCGCCTCACCCTCGAGCCCGCTCTCAAGGAGCGCATCGAGCAGGTCGAAGCTACCCTCTTCGCTTAAAGCACACACCTATATAAAAGCAGCGGCCCCCACCTCACGATTGAGGTGGGGGCCGCTGCTTTTTTGTTTCTGCTACGAGTGCCCGTCTTACTTCAGCACGTGATAGCCGATGAGATCCTGGAGCTTGACGACAAGCCAAGCGATCCCGAGGCTAATGAAGAAGACGATGAAGGCACCGCCGTATTCGTAGATCTCGCTGAGAAGTGGGCTATGTGCATTGAGTGCCTTCCATCCGATGATCACAGCAATATGGAAGTAGTAGATGTTCCCCGAATACTTCTCCCCGATAGTCTCCAACCACGTACCCTGCCCCAGGCTCTTATAGGAAAGCATCAGCATGAACGCAGCGAACGGCATGGGGAACAGCGCGATAGCACTAGGAGCATACGTATAGCCACTCAAGCACCACGTCACTAAGCATTCAATCCCCATGAGTGTGAGTACCAGGAAGAAAATATTGATCCAGCGATACTTCAACAAGTGCTCTTCATTCGCTCTTACCCAGTAGCCCATCGCAAGGAAAGGCACTGCACGAGTCAAGAAGTTGAACACAAAGGCCGACTCTGGCTTCCCAAAGAGAAGCATGCGGTAGGGCCCTATGAATATCCATGGCAGGATCAAGAGGAAGAGCAGAGGCACCCGGCGCCCCTTCATGATCCGTAGGTATCCCCCAAAGAAGAGCAACCCAAAGAGCACAGCCGACAGGTACCACAGGTGTCCCGTGACATAGTTATTAAAGCCCAAGAACGCCCACTGAAGATACCGCCAATATTCACTGGTAATCGGTCCGATGTTGGGCGGATAAATTAGGGCATAGAAGACTTGTAGAATGACGATAATTGGGATAACCTTCTTCACAGACTTCCAGATACGCGATTGGACCTTCCCAAGGTCAGCTGTATAGAGGAAGTAGCCCGTGATAGCGAAGAAAAGCTCGACGACGAATCCTGGTATATGCACCCAAGGCAACACAAGTGGCGAATGGCATGTCACCACGACAAAAGCCAAGAGAGCCTTCAAGACGTAGAGCGAGGAGACAGACTTGGGCTTCGCTCCTTCTACAGGTATAGAAGTTGAGATCTGATTCATACGGATGATGATTCACTAATTTGAGTTGCGCGAGAAGAGCCTCCTTCCGAGGCACGAGCCCCGCTCAATGAGCATCGCTATAAGCAGGCTGATGAAGAACACGACGAAGGCACCGGCATAGTCGTAGATCTGATTAAGCAATGGGCTATGTGGATTAAGAGCTTTCCACCCGATGATCACAGCCATATGGTAGTAGTAGATATTCCCCGAGTACTTGTCCCCTATGGTCTCGAGCCACGTACCCTGTCCGAGCTCCTTATATGAGAGGATCAGCATGAAGAACGCAAATCTCAGAGGGAAGATAGCGACAAGCCCACCATCAGTAGCCCCCTTCGTGATCGTATGTACCAGCAGATGCTCCAAGCTAGATAAGACAAGGAGCAGGAGATAAATATTCAGCCATTTGCGTCGCAGAAGCGCAGACTCATTGGCACGTATCCAATAGCCCATCGCGAGGAAAGGCAGGGCACGGCTAATGAAGTTGAAGAGATAAATAGATCCATCCTTTCCATCGATGAAATATCGATAATCACCCAATATCATCCAGCCTAGTACACACAAGAAGAGTACTGGGATATATTTTCCCTTGGTGAAGCGTATAAACAGGGAGAAGGTGATTAAGGAATAAAGTAGAGAGGTCAGATACCACAAGTGCACCGCATCAAAGTTCGCAATCCCCATAAAGACCCAGTTAAAGAGGACCACAGGTGACTTCCAGTCTGGTGGTGCCAAGGGGAGATAAAGAAGCTGCAGGAAGATCATGATGGGGATAACCTTCTTGATTGACTTCCATATACGCGACTGGATCTTCCCGAGATCCTCCGAATAGAGGAAGTAACCCGTGATAGCGAAGAAGAGTTCGGTCGCCAACCCTGGTATATTCACCCAAGGAAGTAGGATGGGAGCATGGCACGTGACGACGAAGAATGCCAGCAAGGCCTTCAGTATGTAGAGCGAGGAGACAGATGCTCGAGCGGCAGCAGGCTGTCCTTCGGTCGATAGGGAAGACATAGTGATAGCTAAACTTTAAATGGATAGGAAGGAGGACTTAGCACCGGGAGGGGGTGCAGACACCACAGCGACCGCCGCCCTTGGCACAATGCTGGCAGTAACGGCAATTCTTACAAGCGGTACAGTACTTCTTACCCGTGCAGCGACCGCCTTCGGTAGCATGCGAAGAGGTGCAGGAGAGAGACGAAGCAGCAAGGAGGGAGAAGGTGAATAGAGAGAGGAGTAATCGACGCTTCATAAAGAGGAGTAGGGCTAAGCACTATAGCCCCAGGAGGAGGAGCTATAGTGTGGGGAGAGGAAAGCTATATTGGTCGCTGAGCATTCCTATATAGGAACGAGCGTGAACCAGTACTGCTCCGAAGACAAACCAATAGTGGTCCGACGACGAAGCTATATAGCTTCATTCCGCTATGCAGTAGTGCTTCCGAGGCACCACACACGTAGTGGTATCACAGAGAAGTAGAGAAAGGGCTTGGAGGAAAAGTGAAGAAGGAGACTATACCACGGGATAGTGGTACAGTCTCCTTCCTTAGGGTTGGATAGCTAAGTGCTTACCAGCTGGCCTTCTTCACCCCAGGGATGAGACCGGCAGAAGCCATCTCACGGAACTGGATACGAGAGATGCCGAACTGGCGCATATAGCCCTTGGGACGACCCGTCATGCTGCAGCGGTTGTGCAGACGTACGGGAGAAGCGTTCTTAGGCAGAGCCTGAAGTGCTTCATAGTTCCCTTCGGCCTTGAGCTGAGCACGCTTGGCAGCATACTTAGCGACGAGCTTTGCACGCTTTACTTCGCGTGCCTTCATTGATTCCTTTGCCATAGTATTTAGTTGCCTTTCTTAGCGTTCTTGAATGGGAGGCCGAACTCCTTGAGGAGTGCGTAACCTTCTTCGTCAGTCTGAGCCGAGGTAACGAACGTGATGTTCATACCGAGGATCTTGGTGATGCCGTCAAGGTTGATCTCAGGGAAGATGATCTGCTCACTGATACCGAGGGTATAGTTACCACGGCCATCGAACTTGCTTTCGATCCCCTTGAAGTCACGGATACGGGGCAGCGCGATACGGATCAGACGCTCGAGGAACTCGTACATCTGCTCGCGGCGCAGGGTAACCATAACACCGATAGGCATCTTCTTACGAAGCTTGAAGTTAGAGATGTCCTTCTTCGAAACCGTAGCAACAGCCTTCTGTCCGGTGATGGCAGAGAGCTCTGCGATAGCTACGTCGATGATCTTCTTATCAGCCGTAGCCATACCGAGGCCCTGGTTGATGACGATCTTCTTCAGGACGGGCACCTGCATGCGAGACTGATAACCGAACTGCTCGATGAGGGCGGGAACGATGCGTTCCTTATATTCGTTCTTAAGACTTGCAGTATTGCTCATTACTTAATCTCCTCTCCTGACTTTTTGGAATAACGTACGAGCTTCCCTTCGTCGTTGAGACGACGACCGATACGCGTAGCCTTACCCGTCTTAGGATCGACGAGGTTGAGCTTAGCGATATGGATAGGAGCTTCCTTCTTCTCGATCCCTCCCTGAGGGTTCTTTGCGCTGGGCTTAGCGTGCTTAGCGACGATGGCTACGCCTTCGACGATAGCGCGCTGCTTGTCTATGAGGACTTCAAGCACACGGCCCGTCTTCCCCTTATCTACACCGCTGAGGACGACGACCTGATCGCCCTTCTTGATATGTAACTTACTCATTTCTTCTTTCGTCTTTAAGGGTTAGAGGACTTCAGGCGCGAGAGAAACGATCTTCATATTCACGGCACGCAGCTCACGAGCTACAGGGCCGAAGATACGGCTACCACGCATATCGCCAGCAGCATTGAGCAGGACGCAAGCGTTGTCATCGAAGCGGATGTAGGAGCCGTCGGGACGACGAACTTCCTTCTTCGTGCGGACGATGATTGCCTTCGATACGACACCCTTCTTCAGGTCAGAAGAGGGGATGACGCTCTTGACAGCAACGACGATGATATCACCGACAGAGGCATAGCGACGGCGCGTACCGCCGAGGACGCGGATACAGAGGGCTTCCTTTGCACCGCTATTGTCTGCTACTACGAGTCTTGATTCTTGCTGGATCATATACTACTTAGCTCTTTCGATAATATTGACTAATCTCCATCTCTTGGTACGGCTCAAAGGGCGAGTCTCCATGATACGGACCGTATCACCGATGTTGCACTCGTTCTTCTCGTCGTGAGCATGGTACTTCTTCGTCTTGTTGACGAACTTACCATAGATAGGGTGCTTTCCTTCCACTTGACAGCGACCGTAATGGTCTTGTCCATCTTATTGGAAGAAACGACGCCTACACGTTCTTTTCTTAATCTTCTCTGTTCCATCGGGAGGACACATTAATTGTTGTTGAGTTCGCGCTCACGAAGGATGGTCTTCATCTGAGCGATCGTGCGGCGCATGCGGCGGATCTCAGCAGGGTTGTCTGCGGGGGTCACTGCATGGTCAATGCACTTCTTGTTGTAAGCTGCCTCTTCGGCTACTACACGCTCCTGTAGCTCAGGCGTAGTGAGCGCCTTGATCTCTGCTAATTTCATCTCTTCTATTACAGGTTAGTGTTAGACATATCGTAGTCGCGGCGGACGACGAACTTCGTCGTCACGGGGAGCTTCTGTGCAGCCAGGCGGAGAGCTTCCTTAGCGATCTCGAAGGATACCCCTTCGATTTCGAAGAGCATACGGCCTGGAGTTACGTTAGCCACGAAGCCTTCGGGCGAACCCTTACCCTTACCCATTCGGACGTCGGCAGGCTTCTTGGTGATAGGCTTATCGGGGAAGATACGTACCCATACCTGACCCTGACGCTGCATATAGCGAGTCACAGCGATACGAGCGGCCTCGATCTGACGACCGGTGATCCAGCGCGTACCCAGAGACTTGATCCCGAAAGAACCGAAGGCGAGCTGGTTGCCACGCTGAGCGTTACCCTTAGCGCGACCCTTCTGGACTCTTCTAAACTTAGTTTTCTTAGGTTGTAACATTGCTGTCTTCTGTTCTTATACGTTAGCGATTACCCCCACGTCTGCCACCACGAGCATCACGACGGCCATCACGACGTTCGCGACCGCCTTCACGGCGACCACCATGTCCTGGCTGAGGGTTGGTGAACGAAGGAGCGAGGTCACGCTTGCCGTAGACTTCACCCTTGCAGATCCACACCTTGATACCAAGGATACCGACCTTCGTCAGAGCTTCAGCCTGAGCGTAGTCGATGTCTGCACGAAGCGTGTGCAGAGGCGTACGGCCTTCCTTGTACATCTCGGAGCGAGCGATTTCTGCACCATTCAGACGACCAGAGATCTGTACCTTGATCCCTTCTGCCCCACCACGCATAGCAGCGCCAATGGCACCCTTGACTGCGCGACGGTAAGCGATCTTCCCTTCGAGCTGACGAGCGATGTTGTCAGCGACAATCGCAGCATCGATATCTGGACGACGAACTTCAAAGATGTTGATCTGAACATCCTTGTTGGTGATCTTCTTGAGCTCTTCCTTGAGCGTGTCTACATCCTGACCGCCCTTACCGATCACGATACCAGGGCGAGCCGTGCAGATCGTGATAGTGACGTGCTTGAGAGCACGCTCGATGACGATACGAGAGACACTTGCCTTAGCCAGACGGACGCTCAGGTAGCGACGCAGACGGCTATCTTCAAGAAGCTTGTCACCGTACTTACGACCGCCATACCAGTTGGAATCCCATCCACGGATGTATCCCAAACGATTGCTTATAGGATTAATCTTTTGTCCCATCTGGTTTAGTTCTCTTTATTGGTTATTGAATCGACAAAGATCGTGACGTGGTTCGAACGCTTACGGATACGATAGCCACGACCCTGAGGGGCGGGGCGCATACGCTTGAGCGTAGCAGCACCATCGACGAAGATGCGGGAGATATAGAGCTCACCGTCTTCGGCCTTGCGTCCGTTCTTCTCTTCCCAGTTAGCGATAGCTGAGCGGAGGAGCTTCTCCACGCGAGCAGCGGCTTCCTTGTTAGAGAACTTGAGTACCCCAAGAGCACGACCTACTTCCATGCCACGCACGAGGTCAGCTACGAGGCGCATCTTACGAGGCGACGTAGGGACGTTGCGGAGCGCAGCGAAGTACGTAGACTTCAGGGCTTGCTTTCTTTCTTCGGCTGATATTTTCTTTCTTGCACCCATTGTTTCTTTTCTTACTTAAAGGTCTGAATTACTTCCAGCCGAATTACTTCTTCTTATTACCGCCGTGACCACGGAAGGTACGCGTGGGAGAGAACTCCCCGAGCTTGTGACCTACCATGTTTTCGGTGATGAAGACGGGGATGAACTTATTCCCGTTGTGTACGGCAATCGTATGACCGACGAAGTCAGGGCTGATCATCGAGGCGCGAGCCCAAGTCTTGATGACGACCTTCTTGCCGGATTCATTCATCGCCAAGACCTTCTTCTCGAGCTTCAGGTTGATATATGGACCTTTCTTTAATGAACGACTCATAATTCTTTTTGATTAATCAGTTACTTCTTACGTCTCTCGATGATGTACTTAGACGAGTGCTTCTTAGGAGCACGAGTCTTGAGACCCTTAGCGTAGAGACCCGTACGTGAGCGTGGGTGACCACCAGAAGCGCGGCCTTCACCACCACCCATTGGGTGATCGACAGGGTTCATGACGACACCACGGTTGTGAGGACGACGGCCGAGCCAGCGGCTGCGACCGGCCTTACCGGAGCGCTCGAGAGCGTGGTCGGAGTTGCCTACGGCACCGATGGTAGCCTTACAAGCGGAGAGGATACGGCGCGTCTCGCCCGAAGGCATCTTGATGACGGCGTAGAGACCTTCGCGAGAAGTAAGCTGAGCGAAGACGCCGGCAGAGCGGACCATCTTAGCGCCCTGACCTGGACGAAGCTCAATGTTGTGAATGATCGTACCGACAGGGATGTTAGCCAGTGGGAGGCTGTTCCCTACCTCAGGCGCAGCTTCTGCACCTGACATCACTTTCTGACCTACCTGCAGGCCGTTGGGAGCGAGGATATAAGCCTTCGCACCATCAGCGTAGTACAGCAGAGCGATGCGAGCTGTACGATTGGGATCGTACTCGATGCTCTTGACCGTAGCAGGGATACCGTCCTTATTTCTCTTGAAGTCGATGAGACGAAGCTTCTGCTTGTGACCACCACCGATGTAGCGCATGGTCATCTTACCGGTGTTGTTACGACCACCGGACTTCTTCTTACCTACGACAAGGGACTTCTCTGGTGCGCTGGCAGTGATGTTATCGAACGCACCAATAACCTTATGTCTTTGCCCCGGCGTTGTGGGCTTGAGTTTACGTATTGCCATTGTTGAACTTAGATGTTAGCGTAAAAGTCGATGGTCTGACCCTTCTCGAGTGTAACGACAGCCTTCTTAAACGCAGCGACCTTGCCGCGGATGAGTCCACTCTTCGTATAGCGAGCCTTGCGCTTACCGCTATAATTCACGGTGTTTACACTCTCGACCTTTACATTGTACAGCGCCTCGATGGCCTTCTTGATCTCGATCTTGTTGGCATCAGGAGAGACACGGAAGACGTAGCGTTCAGCAGTCTTCTCTGTCAGGGCAGTTGTCTTCTCGGTGATAACCGGCTTGATGATAATTCCCATGATTCGTTTCTCCTATTGATTATGCCTTAAACTGTTCGTTGATCACAGCAACAGCAGCCTCGGTGAGGATGAGCTTCTTGCAGTCGAGCACCGAGTAGGTGTTCAGCTGGAAGGCGTTCATCACGCGAGCAGTGCGGAGGTTGCGTGAAGAGAGGACGAGGTTGTCCGAGAGAGCTTCGACGACGAAGAGGGCCTTCTTGTCAGCGACCTGAAGCGCCTTCGACAGAGCGACGAAGTCCTTAGTCTTGGGGGCAGCGAGCTCAAAGTTTTCGACTACGACGATCTCCTGCTTCTGAGCCTTGTAGGTCAGAGCCGAGCGGCGAGCCAGAGCCTTTACCTTCTTGTTGAGCTTGAAGCCATAGTCACGTGGGGTAGGCCCGAAGACGCGACCACCACCGACGAGTACGGGAGAGTTGATATCCCCACGGCGAGCTCCGCCACCGCCCTTCTGGCGGATGAGCTTGCGGGTACTACCCGAGATTTCGCTACGCTCCTTAGACTTGTGCGTACCCTGGCGCTGGTTGGCCAAAAATTGCTTTACGTCTAAGTAGATGGCGTGGTCGTTAGGCTCGATAGCGAAGATAGCATCATCGAGCGTGATCTTACGACCGGTATCTTCTCCCTTGATGTTATATACACTCAGTTCCATTTACTTTTCGATTACAACGATTGAACCTTTAGCACCTGGCACGCTACCCTTGAGGAGAAGGAGGTTGTGCTCGGGCATTACCTTGATCACTTCGAGGTTCTGAACGGTTACACGCTCATTACCCGTCTGGCCCGCCATACGCGTACCCTTGAAGACCTTAGCAGGATACGAACACGCACCTACAGACCCGGGAGCACGAAGACGGTTGTGCTGACCGTGCGTAGCCTGACCGACACCGCCGAAGCCGTGACGCTTGACTACACCCTGGAATCCCTTACCCTTGGAGGTACCGACGACGTCGACGAATACCGTCCCTTCGAAGAAATTCACGTCGATCACATCACCCAGATTATACTGGCTGCAATCGAACCCCTTGAACTCGGCCAAGTGTCGCTTGGGAGCAACGCCAGCCTTCTGGAAGTGACCCTGAAGAGGCTTGGACGTGTGCTTTTCCTTAGCATCAACGAACCCAAGCTGAAGTGCTTCATAGCCATCCTTTTCCAGAGACTTGATCTGCGTCACCACGCAAGGACCTACTTCAATAACAGTGCATGGGATGTTCTTCCCCTCGGCACTGAACACGGATGTCATTCCGATTTTCTTTCCTAATAAACCTGGCATTTCAGTTTCGTATTAATAATCACACCTTGATTTCTACTTCTACACCGCTGGGGAGCTCGAGCTTCATAAGCGCATCGATGGTCTCAGCCGTGGAGTTGTAGATGTCGATGAGTCGCTTGTAGGAGCTAAGCTCGAACTGCTCGCGGCTCTTCTTGTTGACGAAGGTCGAGCGGTTCACCGTGAAGATACGCTTGTGCGTGGGCAGGGGAATTGGTCCGCTGACTACAGCACCAGAGGCCTTGACGGTCTTGACGATCTTCTCTGCCGACTTGTCGAGCAGGGTGTGATCGTACGACTTCAACTTAATTCTAATCTTTTGGCTCATATCTCTGTTATAGTACTATTTACTTGATGAGATCTACACGGCCGCCTACTTCCTCGAGGACCTGGCGAGCGATAGAAGAGGATACTGCTTCGTAGTGAGAGAAGGTCATCGACGAGGTAGCACGACCGGAAGTGATCGTACGGAGGCTCGTCACGTAACCGAACATCTCTGCCAGAGGCACCTTAGCCTTCACAAGGCGTGCACCCGAAGGAGTGGTGTCCATACCTTCTACCTGACCGCGACGTTTGTTGAGGTCACCGATCACGTCACCCATGTTTTCTTCAGGCGTATCGACTTCGAGCTTCATGATAGGCTCGAGGAGAACGGGACCTGCCTGAGCAGAAGCGTTCTTGAATGCCTGGATAGCACAGATCTCGAAGGAGAGCTGGTCAGAGTCCACGGGGTGGAACGAACCGTCGAGGAGCGTTACCTTCAGCTTATCCAGCGCATAGCCTGCGAGGACACCGTTGGTCATAGCCTTCTGGAAGCCCTTCTGTACAGAGGGGATGAATTCCTTAGGCACGTTACCGCCCTTGACTTCGTCTACGAACTGCAGATCGCCTTCGAAGCCTTCGTCAGCGGGCTCTACACGGACGATGATGTCAGCGAACTTACCGCGACCACCCGTCTGCTTCTTGTAGACTTCACGGAGCTCAACAGGCTTCGTGATAGCTTCCTTATAAGATACCTGGGGCTTACCCTGGTTAGCTTCGACCTTGAATTCGCGCTTCAGACGGTCGATAATGATCTCCAGGTGGAGCTCACCCATACCGCTGATGACGGTCTGACCGGTCTCTTCGTTGGTCTGCACACGGAAGGTGGGGTCTTCTTCGGCAAGCTTAGCCAGACCGACACCCATCTTATCCATATCCTTCTGCGTCTTAGGCTCAACAGCGATACCGATAACGGGCTCGGGGAAGTCGATAGATTCGAGCATGATAGGAGCATCTTCGGAGCAGAGCGTGTCACCCGTACGGATATCCTTGAAGCCTACACCAGCACCGATGTCACCGCAGCCGATGACTTCCATGGGGTTCTGCTTGTTGGAGTGCATCTGGAAGAGGCGTGAGATACGCTCCTTCTTGCCCGAGCGGGAGTTGTAGACGTAGGAGCCTGCAGGCAGCTCACCAGCGTATACGCGGAAGAAGCAGAGGCGACCTACATAGGGGTCCGTAGCGATCTTGAACGCCAGAGCCGTCAGAGGCGAGCTGGGGTCTACCTTACGGATGATTTCCTTTTCAGGATCATCGGGGTCGGTACCGATGACTTCGGGGGTATCCATAGGGCTGGGCAGGTAAGCTGCGACAGCGTCGAGGAGGGTCTGGACACCCTTGTTCTTGAATGAAGAACCGCAAAGCATGGGGTTGATCTTCATCGCGAGCGTACCCTTACGCAGGGCAGCGCGGATCTCGTCTTCGGTGATCGTAGAGGGATCGTCGAAGTACTTCTCCATGAGGACGTCGTCGCAATCAGCGAGAGCTTCGAGCATCTTATCGCGCCATTCTTCGGCTTCAGCCTGCAGTTCGGCGGGGATGTCGATCGTGTCGTAGTGAGCACCCATCGTCTCGTCATCCCATACAAGAGCCTTCATCGTGACGAGGTCAACGACACCGCGGAAAGTTTCTTCCTGACCGACGGGGATCTGGATGGGGCAAGGGGTAGCACCGAGGACGGCCTTGATCTGACGTACTACTTTCGAAGAAGTTAGCACCGGAGCGGTCCATCTTGTTGACGTAGCACACGCGGGGTACGCGGTACTTGTCAGCCTGACGCCATACGGTCTCACTCTGGGGCTGTACACCACCGACTGCGCAGAACGTAGCGACAGCACCATCGAGGATACGGAGCGAGCGCTCTACTTCGACGGTGAAGTCAACGTGTCCTGGGGTGTCGATGAGGTTGATCTTGTACTTGGTGTTGTCGTAGTTCCAGAAGGTAGTCGTAGCAGCTGAGGTAATCGTGATACCACGCTCCTGCTCCTGCTCCATCCAGTCCATCGTAGCACCACCATCGTGTACTTCACCGATCTTGTGGGTCAGACCCGTATAGAAGAGGATACGCTCAGACGTAGTCGTCTTACCAGCATCGATGTGGGCCATGATGCCGATATTTCTCGTGAGCTCTAAGTGTTTGTTGTCAGCCATTGTCTTTTGCTATTCTTAGAATCGGAAGTGAGCAAATGCGCGGTTGGCTTCTGCCATACGGTGCATATCTTCCTTGCGCTTGAAGGCGGCACCTTGGCTATTGAATGCATCCACGATCTCTGCAGCAAGCTTATCTGCCATGGTCTTACCACCACGCTTGCGAGCAAAGAGGATGAGATTCTTCATGGAGATAGATTCCTTACGCTCGGCGCGGATTTCGGTAGGCACCTGGGAAGGTAGCACCACCGATACGGCGGCTCTTGACTTCTACCTGAGGAGTGATGTTGTCGAGGGCAGCCTTCCAGATCTCCAGGGCAGACTTGTCTTCCTGCTGGATCTTCTTGCCTACAATCTCGAGCGCGGTGTAGAAGATATCGAAGGCGATGCTCTTCTTACCGTCGTACATCAGGTGATTAACGAACTTCGTCACCTTAACGTCACCAAATACGGGATCAGGGAGTACCTGTCTCTTTTTGGGTTTAGCTTTTCTCATTGCTTAATGTAAATTGCGTTTCTGTCGATTGGTTGTGCTGTGATCTTACTTCAACGCTCCCGCTGGAGCATTTACTCAACCTTGATAGCCTATCCAACGAACTCAAGAAACTTGGTTCTATTGACTCTTAGCTTGGCGGCCCTATACATTATATATGTGTGGCGGGCTCGCCAGGTGAGAGCTGCATGAGCTCTCGGGGGTTAGGATTTTTCGCCGGAGGGAGGATTACTTCTTACCCTTTGCTGGAGCAGCTGCCTGACCGGGCTTAGGACGCTTAGCACCATACTTGGAGCGACGCTGCAGACGGCCATTGACACCAGCTGTATCGAGCGAACCACGTACGATGTGATAACGTACCCCTGGGAGGTCCTTTACACGACCACCACGTACCAGCACGATGCTGTGCTCCTGCAGGTTGTGACCTTCACCTGGGATGTAGGCATTGACTTCCTTACCATTCGTCAGGCGGACACGAGCGACCTTACGCATCGCAGAGTTTGGCTTCTTAGGGGTCGTCGTGTACACACGCACACAGACGCCTCGGCGTTGGGGGCAGGAGTCCAGAGCAGGGCTCTTACCCTTCTCGACGAGTGACTCACGTCCCTTTCTAACCAATTGTTGAATAGTTGGCATTTCGTTTCTACTTATGTTTGAATAACTTATCTACTCTTTAGTAGTCGCAGTACACACCACAGGCATATACCACGGGTGCACAAAGGTACACATAATCTGCGAATATACAATACGATAGATCAGGGCTCCATCACACGTTGCGCTCAGCAGTTTCCACCCAAGGCTCCATCAGACACGAGACCAAGCACGGGTCTTGGCGATAAATCACACCGACATCGTACGGGTCTCCTCCAGGTGCTACAAGTAGCCTCCTTTGATGTCCACATTGCACGTCGAGAGGATGCTCCAAAGAATTGAAGTGCTTTGCCTGAGGAAAGCGAGCTTTCCAAGGGGAGACTGTTGCGCGGAGTCCTGTCCTCTATCGATTGGGCTAAGGCATCGCACACCCAGCTCTCCGATATACCCCTCCGAAGAGACACACAAGCCCCTCGCCTTATCGCGAGTATTCCTCTTATCCAGCGGAGGGGAAAGCATCATTCTCGTGAAGAAAAAAGCGCCTTCTCGTAGTGGCTTTTCCGCATCTATGCACGTAGTCTTAAAGACCAGGCACGTAAATCCAAATATCCACGCACGTAGATTTTAAGACCACGTACGTAGCCCAAACTTTTCTGCCACTCGTCCACAACTTTTATCCCTACGCAGAGCAACAACTCTGATATAGGTCACTTCACAAAGCTATATAACTTTCTTTGCCATCCTATATAGCTTCACCCACGCACCCATACCTATAGATGACATTGTGTAAGCCCACCTCTTCATTACTCGGACTTCGTTCCCTCGCAAATCGGAGGCTTTAGGCTGAGAAGTTCGACGGAGGAAAGTGCAAGCTGTGAAGCGATGGCCTTGCACAATGGTCTCAGGGGGAGGTAAGAAAACTTTCCACCGCTGGAAAGTTTGCTCCCCAGCGGTGGAGCACACGCCCTGGACGCGATGCACTCCACTCGGAGCTACCGAGGGAGAAAAGTCTAAGAAAAAGAGATGAAGCGACTACGGACAAGGATGACGGACTGCAGGAAGCACATCGACCAAATAGCCAAAGCCACAAGGGGCACCAAAGGCTAAATGCCTTCAGCGCCCCTTGTGATAAAGGAGGTAGTTATTTAGCTTAGAAGCGGTAAGACGCAGAGAACTGAATCGAACGCCCTGGCATATGGTAGCCATCCTTCTCCGTATAGTATTCGGAGAAGATATTGCGGAAGTTCGCTCCTACATGTAGCTGCTTTGTGACATCATAGTGTGCAGAAGCAGACCAGACGTCGCAATAGCTTCGGGGCGGATAACTTCGATCTTCCCAGGCACTTGCTTGAGTGGCACAGCCGTTCGCGTAGAGTAGACAAGTACCTTGTCCAGCTCGTGCGTGGCGATACTGTCCGTACTTGCGATCTGAGCCACAGCTGTCGCTGGAGCTATCGCCGCAAGAAGAAGCAATGTCTTCTTCATAATTGCTTTTAGTTACGAGGGGATAGTTAAGAGCCTACTTCTCTATAGAGGAGTAGAATCAGGAGGCTGCGCAGCTCGTCTAAGATGAGTTCATAGCAAGGAGTTTTGCCTTGCTCTATCGAGAGTCCACAGGGATCCAGTCGGTAGCGCTGGGAGACATAGGAGAAGGTAAGTTGTGATAAGTCCATAAGACTCGCCCAACTGATAAGCCCCCATCGCCACTGATCCACAAGGTGGAGAATCGAAGCAACGGCAGCGCAGAGGTGGCTATCGGAGGCAAGCCGCTGGAGGGCCTCCCGAAGAGTCGCTTCGTTCTGAGCACTCGCCGAATAACGTGCTTGATAAAGAGCAAGAAGATCCTCAATCCCTAGCCCGTAGCGTATTCCCTGCTGGAGGAACGAGCTTTGCCGCTGAGCATTCATCCCGGACTGTCGCTCCAGAGCTTTCGTCACGGCCTCCTTCACAGACTGACCGATCATCTCACCAAGAAGGACGTGTTTCCCCGCCCCGTAGAGGACAACGGGAGATTCTTCATTGCAGACTGCGATGAGGCCATCTGTTCCCGACCCCGTCGCCAGCCCTTCCGAATAGCGACTCGGAGCCATCAATTCCTGCAAAGCAGCAGCCTTAGCTTCGGTAGCCGTGATGAGCGCACGAGTAAGCGCCCCAGGATCAAGATATGCATCAATAAATAGGAACACATTGATCGTACCAGGAGGAGGCAATAGGCTTCGCTGCTCGAACTCATCATAACTGGCCTTGTCTCCGGCACGGCCTCCATTGACATCGATACCCGCAGTAGCTATGGCCTGCACAGTTACCCCATGATAGGTGCGCTCTGCTCGAGCATGATTCTCGATAAGTGCAGCTGTACCCATTCCCGTCGTACGCTCTGGATCCAAGCCCAGCTCTGAGGCGATGACAGTATAGTGCTCTATGATATTCCCACCCTTGAGCCCTGGGCATCGCTTCTGAAGGATATCTGGGTCGCGCCCGACACTGTGATTGAACACATAGTGGAGGTCATTGCGGTAGCCACCATTAAGATTGGAGCTACTCACGACACCACGTTGCCCTGAAAAAGAAATAATCATCGCCTCTTGTGCAAAGTACACCGCATCGCCCATAGGGGTACGGAAGAGCATCTCACCTTGCTCTAAGCTCGGGGTATGAGAAGTAGAACGGGACATCTATAGTAGGATTTATCGGGGATGAAGGAGGCTACGCAACTGGGCCAATTCATCCAGATGATAGTATTCGGCTTGGAGCGACTCTGCAAGATGACGCGCTTGCTTGAGACGAATAAAGCCACTCTCGGTATCTATGATCAGACAGCGATAACAGCGGCGCTGCAGCATCTTAGCGGCCTCCGCTATGCGCATCGCATGATTCTCACTGCGCTGCGCCGAAGTCGCACGACCATCCGTCAGGAGAAGTACCACAGGCAGACATTCCGCCACACGGCGTCGCTCTGCATCAAGATATTCGCCAGCACGCTCTATGGCAAGCCACAGTGGGGTGCGACCTCCCGTACGAATATCTTGCATCAAGTGTGCTGCCCGCTCAGCACTATGCGTGAACGGCAGGCGCAGCTCCGCTTCATCTTGTGCAAATGTGATAAGTCCGACCTTATCACGCTTAGCATACGCCTCTTTGAGCAGCTCGATGATGGTCCCCTTGACAAGGCTCATGCGCTCGCGCACCCCCATAGATCCAGACACATCCAGGACGAATAGGATATGATACCCGCCTCGATGATGTAGCCGCCTACTGCGGTAGTCTTCTGGATGAATGCAGAGCTTCATAGTCGGATCCTTGAGATGGCGCTGACGTAGATATTGGTAGGGGATGGCCGCTCGTATCGTAGCGGGCAGGGAGAGCTGGGGACACTGAGTACTATATGGACGCACGCGACCTAAGCGCCCTCGCTGACTCGGCTGGTCACTATACAGACGACGCCCCGAGCCCAGAGATTCCTTCAGATGACGTTCCCTCGTCTCCAAGGGTTGGTGTAGTAGGTATGCCTCCTTAGCCTGCTGTAAGCTCGCTCTGCTCGATGTATGGGGGTCTTCCTTCGGCGTCGACTGGAGCGGAGGGATCATCGGAACATCTTGCTGCTCGTCCTCTGCGTGCGAGGCGTCCAGAGAGTTGTTTGTCTCTTCAGCATAAGAAACAGGGTTATCCCCTCCTCTCATCATCTCAGTGTCTCCCCCCCCCTCTGATTCCCCTTCCTCGTGATGATCAGAAGAGAAATCCTGCGCTTGCTCCTCGTCATCGGGCAGCTCTGCAGGGGGCTCAGGGTGCGTCTCCAGCCAGCGATGAGCCAAAGCTAACTGACGGACTGCATCGACATCGCCCCGCTCTGCCTGTCGCTTTCCCTGCCAAGCAGCCCATGCCAGAGCGCTATGAGCCAAAGCCAGCTCTCCTCTATGCCCTAAAGTCAGAGGATCAGCACAGACCTGAACGACATACTTCTGCAGCTCCTTCCCGATCCTCAGTCCTCCCAATCGCTGGCGCGCTGCCTCCACCAGGCTAAGGAAGGTCATGTCCTCACCTGATTTAGGGATGCGGAGAGCTTCGCTAAGGATACGTTTACGCAGAGCCACATCCAGCGTAGGATGGAGCTCAACAAAGAGATCGAATTTATCCAGGAGCGCCGATGGCACTGCGCCTTCTTCGGGGTTAGTGGTAGCGATGAGCGTACAGCGTCTCTCCTCAGGCAATTGTTCTTGGTAGACCATCAGCTGACCGAGCAGCTCACGCCTATGAAGTGGGAGCTGCTCCACCAATAAGACACGTCCTTCAAGCCGAGCAAGAAAGCCTGGAGATAAGCGCAATCCTCCATCAGTATCCAGCATATATCGGGCATAGAGCATCTCTGGACTCAGATGAAGAGGTAAATAGATCACGTCCTCAGGATACATCGAGGCGATGCAAGAGAGCAGCATAGACTTACCCGTACCACTGCCTCCGCTCAGGAGAAGACTTGCTCCCTGCCTACGGATCAGAGTGATGATAAGTGCCTGACGTGCTACCTCCGCACCTACCCACTGAGAGAAGGTATGCGCCCCCATCTCTTTCTCTCCTATTGCAGCTTAGTTACACACTCTTGGAACAAGCGCTCACACAGCTGACGAATATCTTCAGCTGCAAAGTAACGCTCTTCAAATGGTAAGCGTCTCAGTCGGTGGGGCAGCACCAATTCGGCCGCCGTATAGACATGCTCGGCACTGAGCTCCGTAGCTCCTTCGAGAGCTGCGGTAGCCAAAGCCGCTTTGAGGAGCATAATATCCGAGCGATGTCCATCGACCTCCAGCTCAATACCCAGACGAGCAATAAGCTCCAAGAGAGGCTCAGTATAGCGCAGTTGAGGCAAGAGCAGGCGAGCCTGGCGCACTCGTTCGGCAAGGACAGCTTCTTCCTCTCGATATCGGGCACAAAAGGCCTGTGGATCTCGTTCGTAGTCAAGTCGTCGCTGCAGCACCTCACAGCGGTCCGAGACACTTCGCTCTCCGTGCACTTCTACGGACAAAGCAAAGCGGTCGAGAAGCTGAGGGCGCAGGCTACCCTCTTCTGGATTCATCGTCCCGACGAGCGTGAAGCGTGCAGGGTGACTATGCGAGATCCCCTCACGCTCTATATGATTGATGCCCATCGCTGCGACATCTAAGAGGATATCGACCAAGTAGTCCTCGAGGAGATTCACCTCATCGACATAGAGAATCTGCTTATGAGCACGCGCCAAGATACCAGGAGAGAAGCGTAGCTCTCCCGTAGACAAAGCATGCTCCACATCGATCGAACCAACGAGCTTATCCTCCGTCGTAGCAATAGGGAGCTCCACGACGGAGAGTCCCTCGAGGAGTTGGCTCAAAGCTCGTACAATGGTCGACTTTGCTGTGCCTTTTTCCCCGAGGATGAGTACACCTCCGAGGGTAGGATCTATGAGATTGAGCAGTAAGGCTCGCTTCATCTTCTCCTGCCCTACGATAGCAGAGAAGGGGAAATAATAAGGATGAGTGATCGAGTCCACAGAAGCTGTGCAAGAAGACATAATGAGAGAGGTATTGTGAGGACGAGTAAAAGCTAATGAGTCACGGGCTGGAGTGCAGTCGAATGGAACAGCTCAAGGAGAAGGCATCCGATGAATTATCCCGAACTACCCTCCTCCAGCACCCCCTCACAGGAGAGGTATATCTCAGTAATCATCTCTATCGTCTCAGGCTTGGCTTGCCACATACCTCGCTGAGCAGCTTCCAAGAGACGCTGAGCTATCTCATAGAGTGCCCAAGGATTGGCAGACTTGAGCCACTCCCTATTGGAGGGATCTCCCAGAAAATGTGAGGCAAGGGCTTCGTAGTTCCAATCTAAGACACTGTCCGCAGTCGCATCCCACCCAAAGACATTATCCATATTGTATGCCACATCATAGGCCCCACGATATCCATGGCGCTTAAGTCCCTCGATCCACAGCGGGTTAAGAAGGCGGGAGCGCAGCACCCGTGCCGACTCTTCAGAAAGCGTACGCACGACACTATGCCGCGGATCAGAGGTATTACCATAATAGGACATAGGAGCCTGACCCCGTAGCTTCTTTACGGCAGCGATGATTCCTCCGTGATAGATGTATTCGTCATCAATATCATAGAGATCAAAACCAATGACATTCTGATTCTTGACCGTCGCCTCGACTCGGGCAAGCTTACGCTCAAAAGCCCCTCGCGACACACGGCCGTGTAGTTCTTGGCTATAAGCATGGCACCCCCATGTAATGGCGGTCTCACCAAGATCATCACTACTCTGCCACTGCTTCGTCTCAATCAAAACGGCCACACCTCCACCATAGGTACCAGGAGGACAGCCGAAGACGCGGAGCTTCGCTTCTTGGCGTGCTGTCTCTGGATCTATCCCTGCAGCTCGAAGCTCAGCCACTTCTTCCACATAGTGCTTTTTCACCCAGTTTGCTTCTATGGGCTCATCAAGGGAGAGGACAAGTTGAACAGCCTCGTCAAGTAGTGTGATCAGTGTCGGGAAGGTATCACGAAGGAGTCCTGAGATACGCGACACGACATCCAGACGAGGACGTCCGAGCTCAGACAAGGGGATGACTTCCAGACCGATGACCTTATCGGAGTGTTCGCTGAGCCACTGAGGACGTAGCCCCATCAGCCAAAGTATCTCACCAATATCTTCGCCCTGGGTACGCATTTGGTCGCCCGAATAGAGGACAAAAGCAGTGCTCTCGGGAAGGCTACCTGAGACCTCAAGATGCTTCTCCAGGAGCTGTTGCCCGAGATGCGCCCCGATTCGATAGGCCGTATGTGAGGGAATCTCACTGGGATCAATCGCATACATATTGCGCCCTGTGGGGAGAATCTCGAGCTGACCTCGACTTGGGCTACCTCCCTTAGAAGGAGGGACAAATCCCCCACGCACGCCGAGGGCACAGTGATCCAATTCTTCGGTGATTCGACAGAGACGTGGATACACTTCATCTATCGCGAGCTGGAGAACGGCTCGCAACGGCTGCTTCTCTCCGCGACAATCACCTAGTATCGTCTGTAACTGCCCGTCTGTAGGCTGTGCGATAAAGCCATCCGCAAGCATAGCCTCAATAAGCTGTTGCCCTCGCTCCGTCAGTTCATCGATCATCATCGACGCCGTATGAGTCGGGCTTATCTTCGCATCAAGCTCTGCTAATAAGGACTCCTCAGTATAGCCATAGTAGCACGCCAGACCATCCAACAACGTCGTCACCGATCCGTGTGGCAAGCGTAGCAGCATACGTATGCTCGCCTCCATCCGCTCCTCCATGGGCGGCTGACCAAAGATATGCAGACCATCACGCACCATAGAGGCTTTGAGGTCCGCAAGCCAGTTATGTAGCTCGATGAAGAAGCACTCATTGATGTCGCCTTCTCCTGGATAGCCTAAATCTTGATGCAGCTCTAAGCCACGTGCTTCCTCAAGTAGGGCTGCACGCAGTATGGGGCGCTGGTTCTCGGCGACGGCTCCACTAATGTAGCTATTGAGTCGTGCATCAAATTCCGCCAAGGAGCCATAAGTCCCCCCCCCTCACGCATCGCAGGCTCCATATGATGGAGCAAGACGGCTGCCGAGCGGCGCTTCGCCTGAATAGCTTCGCCTATGACTGCCGTATGGTAGATATATAGGTGGGGCATGTCCAGCGTATTGAGCTGGGGGAAGCAAGAGCAAGAGAGCGCCTTTTCCTTACCAGGGAGCCATTCAAGCGACCCGTGCGTGCCGACATGGATGAAGAGATCAGCCTGGAAGACATAGCGTATCCAGCGATAAAAAGCGATGTAGTAATGGGGACAGACTATATCCGTACTGTGATAGATGGCTTCAGCATGCTCCTCATAGCCTCGTGGTGGCTGCAGGCCTATGAAGACGTTCCCGTTGATCATCCCAGGCACAGGCATTTCCCCTTCCACGACATTAAATGTTCCTGGAGCCTCTCCCCAAGAGGAGACAAGGCGCTGCTGCACCTCTGACGTGAGCGCATCAAACCATCCTTGATAGAGCTTCGAGGGAATACGATCCACGGCACGTCGCATCACCTCTCGAGGATCCAGCCAAGAGTGATCATTCGTCACAGCTCGAATGATTTGCCTAATAATGTCGTCCCCATCTACATAGTGATGCGGTAGGTCTATGCCCTCTTCTCGTAGCCTATTGATCAGGTGGTAGACCGAGGCTGGACTATCCAAGCCCGCAGCACAGCCTATACTATCGTTGCGCGGAGGCATATTATGGAAGATAATAGCAATGCGCTTCTCCTCCTGAGGCTTACTCTGCAGCTGCGCCCAGCGTACCGACAGCTTAGCGACCCATTGGAGCTCTTCCTCAAGCGGAGCAAAGTAAGGCAATCCCTCCTCGTTCAGCTCGCGTGTAGCGATCGGATAGGCATCGACCTGCCCATCCAACTCAGGGTAGCAAACACCGGAAATCAATCCAATAGTATCTAGCCCATCCACACGACCACGGTACTCCTCTGCACTGTAGTTCGTCGCATAGGTCTGCAGGACGGGAAGTGCAAGCTGACGCAGGATCCCAGTAGAGCTATCTTCTGGCTGAGTATAAATCGCACCACTACGCTCAAAGATGCCCAAAGCATAAGGCATCAGATTGATGATGCAGTGAGGTAAGACCTCTCCTTCACTACGGAAGTAACTATCCAGCGCATAGCTAATCCCTTGCTCACCCGTCACAGCGTCTTCCGCTCCCGTGGAAAACAAAGCATGTGGCTCGACTCCCAAGTGCTGTAGCGCCGCGAGCAAAGCATCCACATGACGGAGATTATCGGATCGATAGAGGTAGAAGGGGATAATCACCCCGATGATGCTCCGCCCTGCTCTCCGAGCTTCTACGACTTCAGTTAAGCGCTGAGGCTCTTCCTCTTCGCTATAACCATAGAGCCCATGCCAGCGAGGATATTGCGCTGGCGCATAATCCCAATCGAATCCCCCAAAGCGCGCCGCCAGGAAGCGATGTAGTTGTGTGGCATTAGCCCTATCATAGCACTTGACATAGCGCTGTATCGTGAGGTAGTCAGCAGCACTCAGGCGCAGCTGCGGCATCAGGGCCGTACACTCATCCTCCATATTATTATGGACGAAGAGTGTCTGCTCCATCCGCATGCCTGAGATGAGTCGCTGCAGGCCTCTGAAGCAAGAGACCGATCCATGAGTCAGTACGAGGATGAAGTGCGCCTGCTCCGTAAGGGCCCAAGCGCGGTCATCTCCCGCATTGAGGCGAGAGATAGCGATGCGGTCTACCTGGAGTCGGGGATCATCTTCCGAGGGGGCGACAGCTGTATGTGCATCCAGAATATAAAGGATACGATAGGGCTGAGAGGACATTATTTGCGAAGTATCGTGGATGGAGACGGATTAAAGGCCTGAACGATGAAGTGCATTGTACGTGGCTACCTAAGGCGCATCCAGTAGCGAGTCTCATAGCCCGGGAGAAGCTCGGGGTGAGCTATCTTGATGAAGTCCTTGAGGACTAAATCAGGATGGTAGGGTCCACTCTCCCAGAAATCATTCCCACCCTCTGAATTGAGCGTCTTGCGGTCTACCCATACTTCCCCCTCACGTACAGCATCGAAATGAATATAGCGCTCATTGAGCGCAAGGAAGTCCGAGAGCTTATCCAGCTTACCCGTCATCAAGCAAAGCCATATCTTCTTATGCTGATTGCGCCGAAAGACATATTCGAAGCTGCTGGGACGACTATCTATTTGTCCCGGTATGAAGTCACAGCTAATGGCAGCATCAGAGAAGGCTTTGACAATGTATGAGTATTCGCCTGGTACATACCAGACGCCCTTATAGTCCAACCCATACATGACAGGTACGATTCGAGAAGTCTCCTTAGCCTGCTTGGCTGCTATCTGATAGTTGGATGCCATTTGACGGAAGGCAGAGTCAGCCACAGCGTTGCGTCCGTAGAGCAAGCCTATGACCTTAAGCCATTCTGCTCGTCCGAGCAGATCCTGTTCCTTCCAGTTATTGAAGTAGACGATATTGATCCCTGATGCCACCAGATCCGTATCCTTCTCCGTACCACTATACAAGTCTTGTAGAAAAACGTCTGGATGCAAACCGATGATACGCTCTATATCCTTGCTCATTCCACGTCCTATACGCTGCACCTTACCTTCTTGGATACGGCGACGCGTCAGGCTGTCATTGACCTTCTCAGGATCAGACACGGCGACAAGTATCTCCTGCAAGCCCAAGACAGCGACTGCCCCCACATGGGGGGGAAGAGCTCGTCGCCAGATTACGTGCTGGGACAGGAATATATACCGCTTGGGGATGCGCCACTCTGGGCTGCTCACGGCTGCGAAGATAAAGGATGTAGTCGGCGACGGTATCACGCGTACCAGGCTTATACATGACGAGCTCCTTATAGTCGGGGTGATTGGCTACGGTGAATCCGTGCGCATACTCCACAGTGACAGGGAAATTGAAATCTATGGAATCACGCTCCAAGATCGTATCACCCTGCTGCGTGTGCTGCTGACCTCGGCCACAGGAGGTAAAGCTAACGAATAGGGAAAGTATCCCGATAAAAATGGATGTACTGAGTTTCATACTATGCCAAATGCTGCCGCAAGACAAATTACATTGATCTGCGAGTATAGGCATAGAGGAAGGGTAAGCTGTATCAGGTCACTTCGCGAGAAGCCCCATTACCCTAATGGTATTATCATGTACCAAGCTCCAGCTCTTCTACCCGAGAGTCCGTAGAGTAGGCGAAGACACAGACAATCGCTGGCCGCCCACGCTTTATTAAGCTTAAAGGCTGGAGGCAGGTCTTCCGGCTCGGTCCAAAGCGCTACGCCTTCCCACCCCTGTATAGGGCAGTGGCTCATAGTAGCACCATGATGACCTTACGGCTACGGGGATAGCGCTGGTTTTACACCAGCTTCCCTTTTAATCTGCCCTCGCAACATAATGCAGAGCGAGGGTAGAACCTTCAGCATACACACCTAAGACAGGGCATTTTCCCGTCAGGTATGCTCGCAAAATTAAATAAAAGGAGCCTATTGCACAAGGAAAAAGTCAACGACTTCACCTCGCTAATGCACTGCTATGATACATATTCTCATCGAGTCAACGAAACACACCACAGATAAGAGTAATACAAGGCAGGAGGCTACCTCAGAGCGATTTCTCTGAGGTAGCCTCCTGCTTTTCTCCTGAGGGGCGGCGTGCGCTGTACTAAGTTCCCTCAGCACAGCGGACTGACAGTCAGGACTACTTTAGCGTACCGTCCTGAGCAGCCTTCACCATCGCCTTGCTGGGGAGGATGTAGACTTCGACACGGCGGTTTTCGCGACGGCCAGCAGCGGTAGAGTTGTCAGCGACAGGCTCGTAGCTCCCCTTACCCTCGACCTTCATACGCGAAGAAGAGACACCCTGACCAGCAAGGAAAGAGCGGACGCTTGCAGCGCGGTTGTAAGAGAGGGGGTTGTTCACGCGGTCCGTACCCGTGTTGTCAGTGTGACCGATGATCATCAGGTCCGTATCGCTGTGCTCAGAGAGGTTAGCAGCGAACTTACGCAGGGTAGCCTGTGACGTAGAGCTCAGCGAAGCCGAACCCGTAGCGAAGAGGATACCGCTATCGAAGGTGACGCGGATAGCCTGACCGTCGTTGACGGACTCGATCTTAGCATCCTTGACGTCGCGCTCCAGTTCCTTCTTCTGCTTATCCATCTTCTTACCGATGAGCGTACCAGCCGTACCACCGACGACACCACCGACGACAGCACCGACAGCAGTATTACCAAGTACGCGACCGATCCCAGCACCGATAACAGCACCACCAGCGGCACCGATACCAGCACCCTTGACAGCGTTGCTTGCACCACAGCTTGAGAGGACGAGTGCGCCAGCCAGGAAGGCTGCCGCGAGAGATTGCTTCTTCATAATTTATATACTACTTATAATTTAAATTCTGTTTCGCTGACCGACACCATTGCTCTTAGTCCTGAGTGGCGCGGGCATTGAAATACTTCATAAACTGAATTCGCTCAAAAAGACTTGGGTCAGCTACGGCTCCGTAGCTCAGACGACCACGCAGCTCCGAGAGGCTCTGATAGCCGTGCTCGAGCATCCAGTGGCGAAGACCCTTCAGCGCCTCTGCGATAGCAGTGGCACCCTGCTTATAGACCGCCGTACACATCTGCGCAGTATCGGCACCCGCCAAGAGCACCTTCGTCAGCTCCGCCCAAGTGTAGATCCCCGTCGAAGCAGAGATACCTACATTGGGGACGCAGCCACGGATCACGCCCGTGAAGCGGAGCGTCTCGGTGAAGTCGCCCTCGTGAGAGAAGACCTCACCACCGATGAGCTGTTCGCGATTCAGATCGATATCGACCTGATAGGAGCGATTGAAGAGCGTCACAGCGGCAGCACCTGCAGCACGGAGCTTATCGACGAGCATCGGCAGGTTCGTGTGGTAGCGCGAGAGCTTCACAATGATAGGGAGCCCCTTGCCAGCGAGTGCCGTGACGATGGAGACGTAGTAAGCCTCGATCTCAGCTGGATCTGCGAAGAGCTCCGTCTCGAGGCGCATCACATTGACCTCCAGGGCATCTGCCCCTGCATCACGCAGACGCTCTGCAAACTCGACCCAGCTACCCGCCTCGGTGCAGTTGATACTGGCGATGACCGGCACAGTGAGCTTAGCCTTCGCCTCGCGCACGATACTTATATAGTCCTCGATAGCTTCGCTCCGCACATAGGAGGAGATATAGTCGTTAGCCTCGGGGTAGTCGTTCTTAGCGACGAGGTGCCCTGTCTGCATCAAGATCTGCTCTTCGAAGAGCGACTTGAGGATGACAGCACCCACGCCAGCCTCTACCAAGGCGCATGTACGATCTACGTTGCGGGTAAGCCCTGAGCTCCCAAGGATAAGGGGGCTCTGCAGTGTGAGCCCAGCAAACGAAGTGCTTAAATCGACCATCATAGCAAGTCCGAATTGTGAACAAATATGAACATAGCGTCCAAGCAAAGGTAAGATTATTTCACAAATAAGCGTATGCCTTCGTCATATCGGCAGTACTTTCTCCAGAAATCGCGCGCCACAAGCTCCACTAAAGCACACCACTCCCCCAGCGTCGTACCCACCGGAGAAACTATATCCCCCACGAAGCACCGATATACACACTATAATAAGGTACTACTTCCTCCCCGAGCTATATGACTCCATGCATTACGGGGGAGAACCCCACTCCATCACTGCTTATCCACGAAAGCAATACAAGAATAACTCCAGAGCTGCACAGAGAAAAACCCCGACCCCACAGAGCAAAACCTTCGTCCACGCACGTAGTCTTTAGATCCAGGCACGTAGATTTTAGAATCCTCGTACGTGGATTTTAGAGCCACGCACGTAGACTTATTAAAACCCATACTCCTTCACCAGTCATTTCCTTAGATAAACACAAGTTTTCTCGCACGTGGTAAAAATGCTTCCCCTGTAGAATGACACCTGAGAGAGCCATAGGATTAAACCTTATTCAAACAAAACGCTCTAACCCATTTAGAGCGATCATTCAATAGTTTACAGCGCTATCCCCCCCTCCTCCTGAGGTAAAAATCCCCACTCTTTGGATCGACGGGAGGATCGCAATGATAATCACAGGAAGTACATTCGCAGAATCAGCGGAATAAAGTCACTATAAAAGCGAACATATTACCGAGGGCTATGTTATTATTTCAGAGGAAAATGGTAACTTCGCACATTAATTCGCTTCATTTTTTAAATTATATAAATTATTATGGCACCAAAAGAAAAAAATCCACATCTCACCCGCATCGGGATATTCTATGACGGCAACTATTTTTGGCACGTCAGTACCTTCTATTATCAGTTCCACGAACGAAAAAGCCGTCTGAGCGTCGGGGGCCTACACCGCTTCCTGAAGTATCAGATCGCCCAACTCGAGGGAACTTCTCCCGAGCTGTGCAAGATCGTAGACGCGCATTACTTCCGTGGACGCCTGTCAGCAGCCGAGGCCGCGAAGGCTTCGGGCGATGTGCTCTTCTATGAGCGCCTCTTTGACGATGTCCTGAATTCGGAGGGTGTGATGATGCACCACCTGCCCCTCTCTCGCACGGGCAAGGGCAATAAGAAGAAGGAGAAGGGCGTCGATGTGCTCTTTGCTCTGGAGGCTTATGAGCGTGCATTGCAGAATCAGTTTGACGTCGTCGTACTCATCGCCGCCGATGGAGACTATATCCCCTTGGTACGCAAGCTCCATGCCCTCGGTACCCGTGTGATGATCCTCGGCTGGGATCTCGAGCACGAAGGTGACGGGCGCCGAGACAACACGACGACCTACACGTCCTACGAGCTCCTCGAGGAAGCTACCTACCCCGTGATGATGAATGAGCTGATCGATAGCCGCGCCTTCCGTAGTGACCCCATCGTCAATGGTCTCTTTGTGAACAAGGGCCAGAGCGAGGAGCGCAATCGTGAGGTCAAGGGTCGCCCCTACCAAGCCCCACAGGCTCGCACGCGCCCCATTGACCCCGCCACGGTAAAGAGCGCCGAGGAGCCCACAGCCCTCACGAAGGCAGAGGCTGATACCCCTACTGCCGAGGCCACCGAGACCGTACAGCTGGCCACAGGCCCCGAGCCCGAGATCACGCTGAGCGTACAAGACTCCCTGGAGACGCCCGAGGTGAAGGTCATCGGTCATATCGATCTGCCCGAGCACAAGCCCGCCCTCGTCCTCGGCGAAGAGCTTCATGATGGCCTCGTCCGCGGGCAGATCAACGCCCTCAAGGCAGGCTTTGGCTTCATCGATGTCGGTGTGAAGGAAAACGCCTTCTTCCACTACAAGAGCCTGAACGGCATCAACTTCAACGACCTCCTCGTCGGGGATATCGTAGAGGCACGCCTCAGCCGTAGCGAGAAGAATCAGCTCGTCGCCTCGGATGTAGCCCTCATCGAAGAATAGCCGTAGCGCACAGCTCCGACCTTCCTAAAATATTTAAGCCTCGCTCCACGGTAGGATCCCCTACCGTGGAGCGAGGCTTTTTACCTCTACCCTGGAGAGCATGCACCCCCTACCCCACTCACAGCGTGCATATTAAGCACACAGCATACGCGCGCACGGGTATAGTCTCGTTTGCACTTTTGTCCGTGATTACATACATTTGTTTCAGTGAATAGGAATGGCTCGGAAGCCACACTCCCTGCACCTTATGCCGACGCACGCGACAGGGGGAAGACACCGAGGAATTTGGGCCGATAACTACGACCCCTCACCCATCAAGACTTCACCACATGAACGGAACTATTAACGGGACGGAGCAGCGCCCGGGGATCGTCACAGCTATATCCCCCGACATCGTAACCGTCCAGATCCAGCAGCAGAGCGCCTGCAGCGGCTGCCACGCACGCGACCTGTGCGTGAGCTCGGAGTGCCGTGAGCATCTGCTCCAGCTGAAGACCTACGGACAGCACTTCTCTATCGGAGAGCAGGTCATCGTCGTGGCCCGCCGGAGCGTAGGACGCCTGGCAGTCCTCCTGGCCTTCGTCCTGCCCCTCTTCCTCCTCGTCCTTACGCTGAGTATCGCACAGACGTTCCTCACCCTTAGTGAGGCTGCGGCTGTGCTTGTCGCTATCGGCCTACTCAGCCTCTACTACCTCGTGCTCTACACCCAGCGCCGTCGCCTCGAGGGGCGCCTCGTCCTCATGGTGGAGCCCCTCACCCCGCACCACGAATAGCACCCTACCCCTATGTATATCACTATCATCGTCCTGACCCTCATCGGTGTGATCGGTGCCGGCTTGCTGTACGTCGTATCACGCAAGTTCGAGGTCAAGGAAGACCCCCGCATCGCGGAGGTCGCTGAAGTCCTCCCTCAGGCCAACTGCGGGGGCTGTGGCTTCCCTGGATGCGCCGCCTTCGCTGGCGCCTGCTGTAAGAGTAAGACCCTCGAAGGGCTCTTCTGCCCCGTCGGCGGTACACCCGTCATGGAGAAGGTCAGCGGCATCCTCGGTGTTGCCGCCCAGAAGCAGGATCCGCTGGTCGCTGTCGTGCGCTGTAATGGCACCTGCGATGCGCGCCCACGTACGAATATCTATGACGGTGCCAGCAGCTGTACCATCGCTGCCGCGCTCTACAGGGCGACACCGACTGTAGCTGGGGTTGTCTGGGACTGGCGGACTGCGTCCACTCGTGTAACTTCGACGCTATGTACATGGACCCCGAGACGCGCCTGCCGGTCATCCTCGAGGACAAGTGTGTAGCCTGTGGCGCCTGCGTCAAGGCTTGTCCGAAGTACATCATCGAGCTGCGTAAGAAGGGCCCCAAGAGCCGTCGTATCTTCGTCAGCTGCGTCAACAAGGACAAGGGCGGGGTAGCTAAGAAGGCCTGTGGCAATGCCTGTATCGGCTGCTCGCTCTGCTTCAAGGAGTGTAAGTTCGAGGCCATCACCATAGCCGACAACCTCTCCTACATCGACCACACCAAGTGCCGCCTCTGCCGGAAGTGCGTCTCCGTCTGCCCGACGAACGCTATCCATGAGATCGGCTTCCCCCCTCCCAAGCCTAAGGAAGAGGCTCCCAAGAAGGAGGCCGAAGCCCCCACACCTACTCCGGCGCCTGCAGCACCTACGCCTACAGAGACCCCCACTCCCGCCCAATCGTAGACCTCAGCCATACACGTTTATGCTTCGCACATTCAGACTCGGGGGGATCCACCCACCCGAAAATAAGCTCTCAGCTAAGCGCCCCATCGAGGAGCTCCCACTGCCTCGTGAGGTCATCATACCCATCGGCCAGCACATCGGCGCACCTGCCACCCCCACCGTACAGAAGGGCGACCTCGTCAAGGTAGGTACGGTCATCGCCAAGACGTCTGGCTTCGTATCGGCCAACATCCACTCCTCCGTCACAGGCAAGGTCACGAAGATCGATAGCTTCTTCGATGCGGGCGGCTACAAGCGCCCCGCCATCGTCATCGCCGTCACACAGGGCGAAGAGGAGCAGTGGGAAGAGGGCATAGACCGCTCCACGACCCTCGTCAAGGAGTGCACCCTCGAGCCCAAGGAGATCATCGACCGCATCAGCGCCGCAGGTATCGTAGGCCTCGGCGGTGCGACCTTCCCCACGCACGTCAAGCTCTCCCCTTCCCCAGGGGCGAAGGCTGAGGTCCTCATCATCAATGCCGTCGAGTGTGAGCCTTACCTCACCAGCGACCACGCCCTGATGATGAGCAAGTCCGACGAGATCCTCGTCGGCGTCGAGATCCTCAAGCGTGCCCTCGGCGTGAGCCGTGCCGTCATCGGCGTGGAGAACAATAAGAAGGACGCCATCCTTCGCCTCTCGCAGATCGCCATGGACTACCCTGGCACCGAGGTAATGCCCCTCAAGGTGCAGTACCCTCAGGGCGGTGAGAAGCAGCTCATCGATGCAGTCCTGCGCAAGCAGGTCAAGAGCGGTGCCCTACCTATCTCCGCTGGCGCTGTCGTACAGAATGTAGGTACCGTCTTCGCTGTCTACGAAGCTGTACAGAAGAATAAGCCCCTCGTCGAGCGTATCACTACCGTCACGGGTAAGCACCTCGAGACCCCCTCGAACTACCGCGCCCGTATCGGTACGCCTATCGGCCACCTCATCACCGCCTCAGGCGGTCTGCCCGAGGACACGGGTAAGATCATCGGTGGTGGCCCTATGATGGGTAAGGCACTTCTCTCCACGGACATCCCTGTGACCAAGGGTACTTCGGGCATCCTCATCCTCCCACGTGAGGAGTCGACTCGCCGCCCTATGCGCAACTGTATCCGCTGCGCTAAGTGCGTCACTGTCTGCCCCATGGGGCTGAACCCCGCCTTCCTCATGCGCGACGTCCAGTATGCCGACTGGGATGCTACCGAGAAGGGCTACATCGTCGACTGTATCGAGTGCGGATCCTGCAGCTACACCTGCCCTGCCAACCGCCCCCTGCTCGACTACATCCGCACCGGCAAGCAGAAGGTATCCGCCCTCATCCGTGCACGCAAAAGCTAACCCTGCCCTATGGATCGCCTCATTATATCCCCTTCCCCCCACATCCACAGCGGTGACAGCGTCGAGCGCAACATGTACGCTGTGCTCATCGCACTCGCTCCAGCGTGCCTCGTCTCGCTGGTGACCTTCGGTCTCGGCGCCTTCATCGTGCTCGCCGTGAGCGTGCTGGCCTGCGTCCTCACCGAATGGGTCATCACGAAGTACCTCTACAAGCAGCCCTCCACCATCGGTGACGGCTCGGCTATCCTCACGGGGCTCCTCCTCGGGATGAACCTCCCCTCGAGTCTCCCCTGGTGGATCATCGTCATCGGTGCCATCGTCGCTATCGGCGTAGGTAAGATGAGCTTCGGTGGGCTCGGTGGGAACATCTTCAACCCCGCACTCGTAGGGCGTGTCTTCCTCCTCATCGCCTATCCCGCACAGATGACGCTGTGGCCCAAGGCTGGGCAGTACTTCAGCTATACCGACGCCGTCACGAGCGCCACGCCTCTGGGCATCGCCAAGGGTATACAAGCTGGCACGCCTGGCATGAGCTGGGATCAGATACCAGCTACCTCGGATCTACTCTTCGGAATCCACGGAGGTAGCCTCGGCGAAGTCAGTGCGCTGGCACTGCTCCTCGGCCTCGGCTTCCTGCTCTATCGCCGCGTCATCACTTGGCATATCCCCGTGTCGATCCTCGCTACAGCCTTCGTCTTCGGCGGTATCATGCACTCGTCGACCCCGCTCTCTACCCCGCACCGCTCTTCCAGCTCCTCACAGGTGGTATGATGCTCGGGGCGATCTTCATGGCTACGGACTACGTGACCAGCCCCATGAGCGCCCGCGGTCAGCTCCTCTATGGCGTACTCATCGGGCTCCTGACGATCCTCATCCGACTCTTCGGTAGCTATCCCGAGGGGATGTCTTTCGCCATCCTCATCATGAATAGCTTCACTCCTCTGATCAATATGTATATCCGTCCGAAGCACTTCGGCGGGCGCTAATGCTATGAAGAAGCTCAGTTCGACACTCCCCAACATGCTCCTCTCGCTCGGGGGCATCTGCGTCCTGGTCTCTGGGATCCTCGCCGTAGTCAACAAGGTCACGACCGCGCCTATCGCCGAGGCAGAGATGCGGGCGAAGGTCGAGGCAATACGTGCCGTAGCACCTGCCTTTCGACAACAATCCCTTCGCGGAGAAGCTCATGGTCCTGCCCGAAGGCGAGACCGACAGCCTCACCGTCTACCCCGCTAAGAAGGGTGGCTCACTCGTCGGCTTCGCTATCGAGAGCTACACGCAGAAGGGCTTCAGCGGCCTCATCCGTGTGATGGTCGGCTTCGATGCCGAGGGACGCCTCGTAGACTTCTCCGTCCTCCAGCACTCCGAGAGCCCAGGCCTCGGCTCGCGTATCCCCGAGTGGTACCACGAGAAGAGCGAGACGGGCGGCATACGTGACGTGCGTGGCCTCGATATGAAGGCCTCTGCTCCGCTCACCGTCTCGAAGGACGGCGGGAAGGTAGACGCCATCACCGCTGCCACCATCAGTAGCCGCGCCTTCCTCGACGCTGTGAACCGCGCTTGGCGCACCTTCTCCTCCCTCGAAGGCGCTGCCACAGCACCCGCTACGAACTCTCAAGAATAGCCCCTCCTATGAAACCACTCGATATCATTCGCAACGGGATCGCGACGGAGAACCCGACCTTCGTACTCCTCCTGGGGATGTGCCCCACGCTGGCGACCACGACCTCCGCGCTCAACGGGCTGGCGATGGGTCTGGCCACGATGTTCGTACTCATCTGCTCCAATACCGCTATCTCGCTCATCAAGCACCTCGTCCCCGACGCCGTGCGCATCCCGAGCTTCATCGTCGTCATCGCTGGCTTCGTGACCATCGTGCAGATGCTCATGCAGGCCTTCGTCCCCTCGCTCTACGCTTCCCTCGGCCTCTTCATCCCGCTGATCGTGGTGAACTGTATCGTCCTCGGGCGTGCCGAAGCCGTAGCTGCCAAGCAGGGCGTGCTCCACAGCGCACTCGACGGCGTGGGTATTGGCCTCGGCTTCACCCTCTCGCTGACGCTGCTGGGCTTCGTCCGTGAGTTCCTCGGTAGCGGCTCTATCTTCACCCTCCAAGTCCTCCCCAAGCAGTACGGCGCCCTGCTCTTCGTCCTCGCTCCTGGGGCGTTCCTCGTCTTGGGTTATCTCATTGCTCTGAAGAATAAGCTGAGCGCAAAGAAGTAAATCTCATGACTCACTATCTCCTCCTCTTCGTTGCGGCGGTATTCGTCAACAATGTCGTCCTCTCGCAGTTCCTCGGTATCTGTCCCTTCCTCGGCGTCTCGAAGAAGGTAGACACGGCTATCGGCATGGGCGCTGCCGTGACCTTCGTCCTGGCGCTCTCGACGATGTGCACCTTCCTCCTGCAGAAGTTCGTCCTTGAGCCCTTCGACATGGTCTATATGCAGACCATCTCCTTCATCCTCGTCATCGCTGCCCTCGTGCAGATGGTCGAAATCATCCTGAAGAAGGTATCGCCTGCACTCTACCAAGCCCTCGGCGTCTTCCTCCCGCTCATCACGACGAACTGCTGCGTCCTCGGGGTCGCCATCCTCGTCATCCAGAAGGAATACACGCTGCTGGAGAGCGTCGTCTATGCGATCTCCATCGCTATCGGCTTCACGCTCGCCCTCGTGGTCTTCGCTGGTATCCGCGAGCAACTCTCCCGCACCGAGCTACCCGCCTCGATGAAGGGCATTCCCATCGCCCTCATCTCCGCCGGTATCCTCGCTATGGCCTTCATGGGCTTCAGCGGTATGGTGAAGATGTAAGAAGCACAAGCCCCCTCCCATATACACTACCGGCCAGCCCGCATCTGCGAGCTGGCCGGTAGTGTTTTTTTTCGAGCAAGTGGAAGGAGGGAGCCCCATCATCCTCGCCGTAGCGCCATAGCCTTATCCCTCAGAGCTAGCCCGCTGACGATCCCGTTCCTTTTGGGCTAAGACCGCTCGATAGATATAGTCGATGCTATCCCAATCTGCCTTTTCACCAGGCAAGTGAGCAATGCGCAAAAAAGACTCTGTACTAGGGGTACTCCATGCATAGCTCAAGATATATCGCATCCTTGGATCTTTTATCAAGTCTAGCCAGGCAACAAGGGAGAGCCCTTGCTTCTCTAGACTCTCTAACAGAGCCTTATCTTTGGAAAGCTCAAGCCAGCCTCTATCTAGAGACTGAGGCTTATTAACAGGATCCTCAAAATAGGGTATACTAGAGGTAGCATTATTATTTGACCGATATAAGACCACCCATACACACGCATCCGGATACTTCTTTATCAAGGAGACTAGAGCCTGAAGGGCCTGCTTAGTGTATGAAGGATGTCTATTCATATACCCCTTAGAGAGGAAGCCTCGAACAGCTGAGACATCATCAGTAGGCTTCCACTGTCCATAGTAAACCCTCTGACACTCCAGCAATATCTTAGCAAGCTCCTCAGTTGAGTAGACACACGTTGAGGAAGAGCCTTCCTCTTTCGGAGCAATCTCATCAATTAAGTCTGACATCCATTTAGGATGCGCATTGACAACAAAAGAAAGCGTTTTGCTCAAGATCTGTTTATAGGAATCAGGGGCAAAGGCAATCCTAAGCTCTTGATACTCCTCAAACCTATCCCGGGAAAAGAATTCCCCCAGCTCATATTGCAGAGCAGACTTCCTTGCCTCTGGCAGGTTATCCTTAAAGGCTATATATGCCATAAGCTCTATTGTCAACGATCTATCTTCACCTTGTCTACAAGGTAGCTGGATGAGATATAGGAAGGCTGAGACAACCCGATTCTCCCCCTGCCGTTCCATCATTTTATCAATAGCTTCACAGGGAGCTTGATCATATTGGCACTGTATAATTTTAGACACGACATCTCCATAGGGCATACTTTCCTCGCTCTTGAGATATCCGAAGTAAATGTCAAACAACGCCTTTTTGCATAGAGAAAAAGCAGCAACACTCTCGCTACCCTCTCCTATCCTTGAAGGGAACAACCTTTCTAGTATACCTTTCGTTCCGTCCCAATGAGAGAGCAGTCCCAACTCTTCTTCATAATTAGGAGCAAGCACATAGGTTTGGCTATGAACATCTAATTGCAACAATCGCCCTGAATTCAAAGCGGTATAAACTCCGAGATCCTTATAGCAAAGTAAATAGAGTAAGAAGCATTCATCTGGATGTACCACACCTTTCATCACGTTATAGCGAGGAATCATCAGATTGAGATAACGCTTGAGATCTCGCACTGAGTCCAAGGATTCTACGACTATACTACCAACCTCCTCCCAGGCCCTTTGGATTTCTTCATATACCTCAGAATAATCATCCTTCACCTTCATCGGCAATTCTATCCTCATAAGTTGCCTTAGTATTTTCTTATCTGGCACTGGCAAGGGTATCTCCCAGGAGATATACTTATCAATGAAGGAATGATTAAGCCCATGATCCAGGTGCTTCTTCAACACGTTGTTTACATAGTCCTTGTCATAAGCTGTAATGAAGACCGTATTCGAAAAGGAGGCGTTGCGGTCAATAAGCTTAAGGACTTCTAGTATTTCTTCCGCCGAGAGGCGATCTAGATCATCCAGGAGTACATACACCTGCTTACCGAGCTCTCTAAGGGTACGATTGACCGCCTCTTGCTCTTTCCCTGGAAGAAGTAGAGTGAGGAGCGAACCGAGAGGACGAGTCCATTCATATTGGTTCAGTAGTCCTATATGTTTGGTATAGCGAGCGAGCAAGAGTCCAAAGCCTAAATAGTGTTGGGACAGCTCCTTCGAAAAAGCATCAAAGAAATCTTCTTGAATAGCGGAGACTGACTTTGAGCCACGAGGGTTAAAGCTAATAATGATCCCATCATCCCCCTCTAGTCGTTTCCTCAAGAGGTTAATAAACGAGCTCTTCCCCCTACCCCAAGGAGCCATAACTCCTACCGTCAAAGCCCCCTTACTTAGGTCTAGTGCTTTCAGGTTTTTGCGTACAACCTTAGCCATCACAGAGAAGCACAACCAGTCCTCCTTCTCATCTTCTATGGCATCATCTCTTTCAAGAGACATAGCCCCCATCTTCGTCTTCTTTGTCTCCTCCTCTTGAGTCTTAGACTGTGCCCTGTAGCTCCACCGGAAGATAAAGTACCCCAATAGGCAAGCAGCTACAGCCACACTAAGGCTCAAGAGAGCCCACACTAAGGAAGGCTTCCCATGTGCTTGAGGTACGAAATAAAGAACGATACAAAGGATCAGCAGAACTAAGCCTAGGAAGAAACGATCTTCCTTCAACCTCGATCGGAGGGCAATAGCTACAGCCCCACCCCAAGGGAGCAGCAAGAGATCCGACCAAGCTAGCTTCCAGTACAAGAGGTCGGCCAAAACGAGAAAGTGCCTTCCCAATGCCTATAGTAAAGATAGATCCCGAGCAAGAGAATGAGCCACAAGGAGACGGGGCGAGGTACATAGATCTTCCTATAATCCCATTCTCGCTTAAGCAGGTAGCCAGCAAGTAGCGCAACAAAAGCTCCAAACCACTTCGGAGACAGCTCTGCGATACAATGCTCCTGCACGAAGGACAAGAGCTTCCGTATATACGGATCTACCATGAAGAAGGCAGCAACGGTAAGGGCTATTTGGAAAAATCCACGCCAAGAGACAGGGCAAGTAGTAGTCGTTTTACTCATACGCTGGGATAAGTGAGTTGGTATTGAGGTTGTAGCATCAAGCGGGGATGATGTATTGCAAAGGTAAAGAATTCGCGCTGGGTCTTGGAGGGCGCACGCATACAGGGTATTAGACCTTGGCGATAAACGCACTACGCCCCGCCTTCGTTGGACGAAAGCGGGGCGTAGCTATATGTACTTGGAGTGTCGCGGGGACGGCTTACATCATGCCGCCCATGCCACCCATACCGGGGCTCATGGCGGGCATAGCGGGAGCATCCTCCTTCTTGTCGGCGATGACGCACTCGGTCGTGAGGAACATACCTGCGATCGAAGCAGCGTTCTCCAGCGCTACACGCGTGACCTTCGCTGGGTCGATGACGCCCGAAGCGTAGAGGTTCTCGAACTGATCAAGGCGAGCGTTGTAGCCGAAGTCACCTTCGCCATCCTTGACACGCTGCACGATGACAGCACCTTCCTTACCAGCGTTGGCGACGATCTGACGCAGGGGCTCTTCGACAGCACGGCGGATGATCTCGATACCCGTCGTCTCGTCTTCGTTCTCCCCGACAAGGCCGTCAAGGGCACGGACAGCACGCAGGAGCGCCGTACCACCACCAGGGACGGTACCTTCTTCGACGGCAGCACGCGTAGCGCTGAGGGCGTCGTCGACGCGGTCCTTCTTCTCCTTCATCTCGACTTCGCTGGGAGCACCGACGTAGAGGACGGCGACACCACCGGAGAGCTTAGCCAGACGTTCCTGGAGCTTTTCGCGGTCGTAGTCGGAGGTCGTGTTAGCGATCTGCGCCTTGATCTGAGCTGCACGCTCGCGGATAGCTTCCTTGTCACCAGCACCATTGACGATGGTGGTGTTGTCCTTCGTCACGCTGATCTTCTCTGCCTTACCGAGCATATCGAGGCTGACAGCGTCGATGCTGAGGCCGGTCTCTTCGCTGATGACGACGCCATCGGTGAGGATAGCGATGTCCTGCAGCATAGCCTTACGGCGATCACCGAAGCCAGGAGCCTTGACGGCGCAGACCTTCAGACCACCACGCAGGCGGTTGACGACGAGGGTAGCGAGGGCTTCGCTATCGATGTCCTCAGCGATGATGAGCAGAGGACGACCCGTCTGTACGGTCTGCTCGAGGATAGGAAGGATCTCCTTCAGCGTAGAGATCTTCTTGTCGTAGATGAGGATATAAGGGTTCTCCAGCTGGGCCTCCATCTTCTCAGAGTTGGTGACGAAGTAAGGAGAGATATAGCCGCGGTCGAACTGCATCCCTTCGACGACCTCGACAGTCGTCTCGATACCCTTGGCTTCTTCGACGGTGATGACACCTTCCTTGTTCACCTTGCGCATAGCTTCGGCGATGAGCTGACCGATCTGCTCGTCTCCGTTAGCGGAGATCTTAGCTACGTGCTCGATCTTCTCGAAGTTGTCACCGATCTCCTGCGCCATAGAGCGGATCTCAGCGACGATCTTAGCGACAGCCTTGTCGAGACCACGCTTGAGGTCCATGGGGTTGGCACCTGCGGTGACGTTCTTCAGCCCGACACCGATGATGCTCTGGGCAAGGATCGTAGCCGTGGTCGTACCGTCACCGGCATCGTCGTTGGTCTTCGAAGCGACCTCCTTGACGAGCTGAGCACCCATGTTCTCGAATGGATCTTCGAGCTCGATCTCCTTAGCTACGGAGACACCATCCTTGGTGATGTGGGGGGCACCGTAGGTCTTACCGAGGATGACGTTGCGACCCTTAGGGCCGAGGGTTACCTTGACAGCGTTAGCCAGAGCGTCGACGCCGCGCTTGAGGCTCTCACGTGCCTCTATATCGAACTTGATTTCTTTTGCCATGATTGTATCTGATATCTGTATTTCTTACTTAGCGAGAGGATTAGATCGTAGCGAGGACGTCGGACTGACGCATGATGAGGTACTTCTCACCTTCGTGCTCGATCTCGGTGCCAGCGTACTTGCCATAGAGGACGACGTCGCCAGCCTTGAGGACCATCTCTTCGTCCTTCGTGCCACCACCTACGGCGATGACTTCGCCACGCAGGGGCTTTTCCTTAGCTGAATCGGGGATGATGATACCGCTCACGGTCTTCTCTTCTTGGGCAGCGGGGCGAATGAGTACGCGGTCTGCCAGGGGCTTAATGCTCATGATCTAAGTAGTTATATGTGTTGTTTTATATTCTTCGTTTCGCTTGGGACTGGGGTATAAGGCTCCCCGCCCACGTCCACTACCGAGCAAGGAGCGTGCCAAAGCCCAGCGAAGCCCCATTCTGCGCGCCTCCTGCCAATATGACACACCGCCCCCACCTACTGCTGTCAGCGTGTACGACATTATATATCGAGCGCACGAAGAAATGCGCGAACCAAGGGGCGGAGAGCCAGGATATCGCCCACATCCATTACAAGACGCTTGCGCCGTGCCGTACGCTACGCAGCTCATAGCAGTACGACTTGGGGCCTCATTTCATCGCAGGCAAAGCAGGGAACAATAGTGGAATGCCTTCCTACCCGTACGAAGAAAAGCTACGAACCAATAGTAGATAAGCTTAATCCACGTACGTAGCTCTAATATCTACGTGCGTGGTCATTAGGATTTACGTACGTAGTCTTTAAGACCACGTGCGTAGCCAGAGGAAGATCACTACGGGAAGCCGCTTTTTACTCCACGCAAATACCACTTTTTCTCAGGCGGATCCCCTTCCCTTGATATAAGCCTTCGCTCTGAATTCGTTATATTTGCAGGCAGTAGCACCTCGCACAAGATTATGCAGACCAACGAGCGATATACCCGTCGGCTGGCGACCCTCTTCCTCGGGCTCTTCCTGAGTCTCCTGGCGATGGTCAGCCTACACGACTTCAGCCACCGCGCTGAGGCCGTGCAGGATGTCGTGTCTACAGAGGGCTACACCTCCTACGTGACGAAGACCGACTGCTCGATCTGTCACTTCATCCATACCCCGTTCTTAGCTCTCGCCATCGGTACGCTGCTCGCTGCAGTGGCTCTCGGCGTGCGCCTCCTCGGGGTGCGCCTGGTGCGCCTCGCCCACTCGATCCGCAGGGATGCGGTACAGCTACGGGCCCCTCCCACCTTCGCTAAATCGCTTACCAGAGGCCACTTGTAGGGTAATCTTTGCCCTGCCTCTATCCCCTATGTATCACTTATAGCGTGCTCCCTGCCTGTATGGGAGTGCTACGCTTGGCCGTGTAGCTCGTGGCTACAGCTGGCTATATACGCGAAGAGGACCGCTATGCCATAGCCTCTTCTCGACCCTTCATCCATATCATCCTTTTCCTACCTATGTGCTATCTATCACTGGCAAGATGGCGCGGCGTCCTCCTATCTCTGGGGATGCTCCTCGCCCTTGCCCTGGGTGCCTACCCTGCGCATGCCCAGAGCCGTAGCCTCATCATCCAGGTCCTTGACGATCGAACTGGAGAGCCCCTCCCCGGCGCCGTCGGCCACATCGGCCGTCACTCCATGCAGACCGACCTCAAGGGCCAGCTGACCCTCGCCCTCACGGGGAGCGAGGAGGACGGCCTGCACGTCCATCTCATCGGCTATCACGAAGGCTTCATCCCTCTGGACAAGCTCCGCAGCACCCCCAGCCCCTTCACCCTGCGTCTGCGCCCTGAGGAGCGTGACCTCTCTTCGGTGAAGGTCGTCGGCAACCGCCGTCCTGTCTCCACCAACGTCGTCTCCACGAAGGTCTCCACCGAGCGCATCGAGCGTAACCTCGGGCGTAACCTCGCCTCGCTCCTCACCGAGGTCAGCGGCGTCACGAGCCTGCAGACGGGCACGACGACAGCGAAGCCCGTCATCCACGGCATGTACGGCACGCGTGTGCTCATCGTCAATAATGGCGTCCGTCAGTCAGGCCAGCAGTGGGGCGACGACCACGCCCCCGAGGTCAGCGTCGATGCCAACGACCAGGTCCACGTCGTCAAGGGCGCCGAAGCGGTAGCGCATGGCTCCGAAGCCCTCGCGGGCGTCATCATCCTCGGGCAGAGTGCGCTCCCCTATCGTGGACGCGCCCTGCAGGGGACGCTGGCGACAAGCTTCGCCACCAACGGCCGTCGCTTCACCGAGGTAGCTAAGCTCGAAGGCGCTCTGCCCTTCCTGCCTTCGCTTGCTTGGCGTGCGCAGCTCTCCTACACCAATGCAGGTGACCGCTCAACGGCGAAGTACCTCCTCACCAATACGGGTGTCAAGGAGCTGGACTACTCACTCGCCCTCGGCTGGCGTGGTGAGCACCTCTCACTCGAGAGCTACTTCAGCCAGTATCAGAATAAGACGGGGCTTCTTCCCTCGGGTCACCTCAAGAATGCCAACGAGATCGAGGCGCTCATCGAGCGTGGTCGTCCGCTGAACTTCCGCCCCTTCTCCCGCCATATTGACTACCCTCACCACGACGTCCTGCACCGCCTGTGGAGCGTCAAGGGGCGCTATGATGATGAGCATCTCGGCACCTTCACCCTGCAGACCTCACTGCAGACCGACCGCCGAGATGAGTACAACATCCGCCGCAATGACCGATCCTCCTTCCCCACGCTGGCGCTCGACCTGAAGAGCTTCCAGGCAGATGCTGCTTGGCGCAAGCACTACCACCGCTGGGATACGGAGGCGGGCCTGCACTTCATCGGCACAGAGAACTACAACCGCCCTGGCACGGGTGTCGTACCCATCATCCCGAACTACACCGAGGTCACGGGTGCAGCACACCTCCTGCAGAAGTACCAAGCCGAGCGCTGGGGTGCTGAGGTCGGCCTGCGTCTCGACCAGATGACGCTCAAGGTAGCTGGCTACGATATCTATCAGCAGCTCTTCAAGGACACGAAGCGCTTCACGAACCTCACCTACAGCATCGGCGGGCACTACCACCTCTCGCCCCTATGGCACGTGACGACGAACCTCGGGGCTGCCTTCCGCGCGCCTCACGTCCACGAGCTCTACAGCGAAGGGAATCAGCACGGCTCGGCGATCTACATCCGTGGGAACCGCAACCTCAAGAGTGAGCGCGGCTACAAGTGGATCACCTCCGTAGAGCACTCGGGTGAGCGCCTACACGTGCGTGCTGATGGCTATCTGCAGTGGATCGACGGCTATATCTTCGATGCGCCGACGCATACGATGCACACGACGCTCTCGGGCGAATACCCCTTCTTCACCTATCAGCAGCGCGATGCCTTCTTCCGTGGCTTTGACATCGACGCATCATACCGCTTCCCGCAGGATATCGAGTACGGGGTGAAGAGCTTTATGGTATGGGCTAACGAGCGTGGCACGGACCAGCTCTTCCCCTATATCCCCTCCTTCCACCTCGGTCAGCACCTCAGCTGGAGCCCTAAGCTCGGCGGGGGCTTCTCAGGTAAGGTCACGCTCAATCACCTCTTCGTCGCTCGCCAGACGCGCTCCGACTCCGCTATCGACATCGCTGACGCACCGCCCGCCTACGGAGTATGGGGTGCCGAAGTCGAGCTCTCGAAGACGCTGAAGAATGGCCAGTCCCTGCGCCTCCTCCTCCTCACGGGCGACAACCTCCTCAATGCCGAATACAAGGAGTACACGAACCGCGCTCGCTACTACGCCCACGAAGCGGGTCGCGACATCCGCGCCTCACTCCTGTGGAAGTTCTGATCACCTCGCTTATCTCTCTCATCCTATGACTCTACGACAGCTATGCGAGAGCCCCAAGAGGCTCCTCCTTCTGCTCCTCACGCTTGTCCCGCTTCTCACGTCTTGCGACCCCAAGGAGCCGACCAACGAGCTACTGAATAAGCGCCACGATAACCCCTCCTACGTCATCTTCACGCTCAAGGAAGCCAAGCTCAACGACCCCACCCGCTGGGATGCTGAGCCCACACTCGCCGATATCACCCTCACAGGCCGTGAGGAGAAGATGACCCTCTCACTCACCAGTAAGGGCTTCCTCGCCAGCGAAGAGCAGGGCGTATCGCAGTTCTCCGTCAAGAGCACCGATACTGAGTCTGATGCCGTCTACCTCCTCGAGATCGACTACCTCGACGCACGCCGTGAGCTGATGAACGGGCAGTTCATCGAGAACGGCCAAGACCGCATTCACCAGCACTTCTTCGAGCGCTTCACCCGCGAGTTCATCCGTGGCAAGTGGCGTACCTACGCCGTCAAGGAGCCCGAAGAGCTCGGCTATGACTACCGCTACGTCGATGTCACGCCGTGGAATCAGCCCTACAATGCGCCCGAGAGCAAGTTCACGGGCACGAGCAATCCCATGGGTTTCAAGGGTCTCATCCGCTTCACGCGCGCCGACTGGAAGTTCCTCTTGACGATCATGCTCATGCATGCGCACCAGCCGAAGATCTACAACGGTCAGGCGATGCCCTTCTACAACAACCTCTATTATCCCATCGACCAAGAGTCGGATATCTCGCTGAACGTCACCTTCGTCGTCGACGCCGGCACCACCGACCTCACGGGTCGTGAAGAAGCTTCTTCTAACTAATTAATCCCTCAGACACTTATGACATCGAACCGTCTCAAGGCTTTTGCCTTCGCCAGTATCGCAGCCCTCAGCCTCGTCGCTACGGCCTGCTCCGGTAAGTCCAATAACGAACCCGTCGTACCTCCGACGCCCACGCCCACACCTACTCCCTCACCTGTCACCCCCAGCTCTGACCTCGACATCGCCAAGGTCGTCATCCGCCTGCAGATCGGCCACCTTCACGGCAAGAAGAGCTTCCACTATCTCCCCTCCGAGGCTGACCTCGAGAACCGCAACCTGCAGGATGAACAGGTCGTCACCTACACCAAGCAGGGCAGCGAGTGGAAGCTCAGCGAGAGCACGGCGAAGATCGGCAACGCAAGCGTGACCTACACGCTCGATAAGCTGCTCGCCCTGCGCTGGAGCGACACGCGCCGCGAGAACCCCTTCACGGGCGAGATCTCTGGTAGCGACTACCCTCAGTACGGCATCCTCTTCGAGTGCTACAACTCAAAGGGCGAGCTCCTCGACAAGCAGCTCTCCGCTAAGGGCGCCTACCAGCTCTTCATCTACCCCTCCGACGTCAAGGACTACGACAGCCAGTCAGCCATCACGACCAAGTCGGACTTCTCCGATGTCTTCGAGTACACGAACCTCGATACGGAGGACTTCACGAAGTCTGCACACCACGGTCAGACGAAGTTCCGTGACGAGAAGGATCCCGTCAACCTCAAGGGCTACGCCATCTTCCCCACGCTCGGCTCACAGATGACGCTGAACTTCGACCTCTACGCTACCACGAAGGGTAAGCTCGAGGGCGGAAACGCCTCCCCCGTCTACGCCCCTAATGCGACAGTGAAGGCTGGTAATCGCCTCCTCCACCTCAGCATCCCCCTCTACGTCTACGGCCCCTACTCGATCAAGCAGTACGCCTCGACGAACGATATCAAGAATCCGCTACGCCCCATTGAGAACTTCACCGCTGGGGTTGTAGAAGATGAAGACCCTGAGGGCAAGGAAGTGCCTCTGGCGAAGGCTGCGGCTTACCGCCTCGAGAAGATCCTCGGCAAGCCTTGGAAGAATATCGGCCCTGACTTCACGGACAACGCTGTAGCACCCCGCGCCAACGAGAAGACGGGCGGTATGTTCTATTAGTCCGATCGACCCCACTCCATAAGCAAGCGGCGGCAGTCCCCGATGGGGGCTGCCGCCGCTCATTATATGATAGCTGTACGTCTTCTTCGAGAAAATGCCTCGACCTCTACGAGAAAAAGCTGCGTAGCACTACGCCTAAAGCTTTGTCCACGCACGTGGACCTTAGGACTACGCACGTGGACGATAGGATGTACGCACCGAGATTATAAATCCACGCACCAAGACGAAGGAAAAGCTGTATAGGAGCCAACTTATAGCACTACGGGGACGGCCGTTTTTCTCCCACTCTTTCGGGAAAAGGGCAGTATAGCTCGCTACCCCGCCATCGCAGCGGAAGAGCCATACATCGGGGAGCTATGCGGAGCCTTCAGCGCAGGGCGCAAAGCGCTCTATATGAAGAAGCCGTATTCTTCTTGTACCTTTGTGCAGGAATTTCGGTTCCTCGTGCCTCTTTCGAAGGCACACCTATCCTAATGTAATTACGCATGACCAAGCCTTTACTTCTCCTTGCGTGCCTCCTCATGCTCTTGGGGAGCTGCACAGGACACTCCAGCCAGCGTACGGCTGCCACAGATAGCATCGTCGCCGACAGCGCAGACTTCGCGCATGCCGTGCACTTCGACCATGCCAAGGGCATCCAAGTAGCTAACCATCCTGGCTACAAGGAGGTGTTTATCTTCACCCCCGATGAGCCCGATACCCTCGCCCGCTATATCCTCTACCCACGCGACCATAAGCCCGAGGTGACTGCCCCTGGTGCACGCTTCATCGCCGTACCCGCGCGCACCATGGGTACGCTCTCCACGACGGAGATCGGCGCACTGACGCTCCTCGACCTGCGTGACGTCCTCGTGGCATGTAGCGACCCGCGCAACATCAATGACAGCATCCTCGCCGAGCGCACGCGCCGTGGCGAGATCGCCGAGATCGGCCGTGGCATGGGGCGCAATGTCGAGCAGATCATCGCCACCCACCCCGAGATCATCATGCAGGGGCTGCAGGAGACCGATGCTAAGGACGAGGACATCCGCGCCTCTGGTATCGAGATCGTCTTCTTCAACAACTGGAAGGAGCAGAGCCTCCTCGGGCGTGCCGAGTGGATGAAGTTCATCGGGATGCTCTTCGGGCGCAACGTCCGTGCCGAGGAGACCTTCCAGCGCATCGAGCGTGAGTACCTTGAGGCGAAGAAGATCGCTGCGCAAGAGCCCGACTTCCTCCCCGTCCTCTATGGGCAGGACTACAAGGGCTCGTGGTACGTCCCTGGCGAATACTCCTACGTCACCTCGATGCTCACCGACGCACACATCAAGTATGACTTCATCCCTGGGCAGGTGACGAATAAGCCCATGAGCTTCGAATACGTCTTCAGCCGTCACCGCCATGCTCCCGTATGGCTCAGCATGATGGTCGGCAAGGACATCACCCTGAAGGACTTCCTCTCGATGAACGAGCGCTACCAGCACTTCGATGCAGCCAAGGCGGGCAACGTCTGGATCGACCGTAAGCGCGTCAATGAGTACGGGGGTAATGACTACTGGGAGAGTGGGCCCTACAACCCGCACCTCATCCTGAAGGACCTCATCAAGATCACGCGTCCGCACCTCCTCCCGACTACGAGACGACCTATTGGGTCAAGCTACAGTAGCCTATGCGCGCACGTCACTCGATCCTTTTCCTCCTCATCTCGCTCGGCATCGTCGTCGCCTTCGTGCTCGACATCATGTGGGGCAGCGTCTCTCTGCCTGCGAGCGATGTCATCGACACGCTCCTCGGCCGTGGTGAGCATACGACGACGAGCTACGTCGTCCTGAACTTCCGCCTACCGAAGGCACTGACCTCGCTCATCGCTGGCGCAGGGATCTCCATCGCAGGCCTGCAGATGCAGACGCTCTTCCGCAACCCCCTTGCCGATACCTCGATCCTCGGGATCAATAGCGGTGCAGGCGTGGGCGTAGCGATCTACACGATGGCTTACACGCTCTTCCCCTCGCTCCTCTCTACGGCAGGCGTGGCGAACACGTGGGGCATCATCCTCGCCGCCTGCATCGGCGCGCTCAGCGTCCTCCTGATAATCTCCGCCGTCTCGAGCCGTCTGCACGACATCGTCTCGGTGCTCATCGTCGGGGTGATGATCGGCTTCCTCGCCTCGAGCGTCATCTCCATCCTGCAGTACTTCAGTGACGAAGAGACGCTGAAGACCTACCTCATCTGGAGCTTCGGTAGCGTGGCGGGCACGACTTGGCGCCAGCTACAGCTCATGCTCCCCGTCGTCCTCGTCGGGCTCATCGCTGCCCTCCTCATGCCGAAGCAGATGAATGCCCTCGGCCTCGGGGAGAACTATGCGCGCTCCGTCGGGACGAACATCCGTCTGGTACGTCGCCTGCTCATCGTCATCACCAGCATCATCACGGGCTGTATCACGGCCTTCACGGGGCCTATTGCCTTCCTCGGCATGGCCGTCCCGCACTTCGTCCGTCTCCTCTTCCGCACAGCCGACCACCATATCCTCGTCCCAGCGACGATCCTCTCGGGCTCCTTCCTCCTCCTCGTGTGCGACCTGCTGACGCAGGCCCCAGGCCATCAGTTCGTCCTCCCGATCAATGCGATCACCTCGCTCCTCGGCGCCCCCGTAGTCATCCTCGTCGTCCTGGGAAATAAGCGTAAGCGCGATGCCTTCAAGTAAGACACAGCACCTCACGATCGAGCTCCGCCACCTCAGCACAGGCTACACGGAGCGTCGCCGCAGCGTCGTCATCTCCCCCGACCTCTGTCTCTCCATTCGCCCAGGCGAGATCGTCATGCTCATGGGGCCCAACGGCAGTGGGAAGTCCACGCTCATGCACACCATGGCAGGCCTACTCCCACCCCTTGCAGGCGAAGTAGAGCTAGGCGAAAAGCCCCTCTCCAGCCTCACGATGAAGGAGGTCGCCCGCCAGCTGAGCCTCGTGCTCACCGAGCGCATCCCCGCAGGCAATATGGACGTCTGGGAGGTCGTCACCATCGGTCGCTACCCTTATACGGGCTTCCGTGGTGTGCTCAGTGCCGAGGACAAGCGTATCTGCGAAGAGGCACTCGCCACGTGCCGTCTCACGGAGCTACGCGAGCGTATCTTCGACACGCTGAGTGACGGCGAGAAGCAGCGCGTGATGATCGCCCGTGCCTTAGCACAAGAGACCCCACTCATCCTCCTCGACGAGCCCACGGCGCACCTCGACCTCCCCTCCCGTCTGGAGGTGACGACGATGCTCCGCACGCTCGCCCACAAGCTCGGCAAGAGCATCCTCATCTCCACGCACGAGCTTGATCTGGCCCTCGGCTGGGCAGACACCATCTGGCTCCTCGACCGCTCGGGAGCTATCACGGCCAAGGCGCCCGAAGACCTCATCCTCGATGGCGATATCGAGCGTGTCTTCGGCGACCCACGCCTGCGCTTCGACCAGGAGCGAGGGGAGTTCTCCATCGCCGAAGAGCCAGGTCAGCAGATCCATCTCACGGGCGAAGGCCTACGCTACAGCTGGACGTGCCGTGCGCTTCACCGCCTCGGCTACGGCATCATCTCTGGCGACCTACCGCCCGAGACCAGCAGCATCACCATCAGCGAAGCAGGCTGGACGCTCCGCACCCCTACGGGGATCACTACCCAGCATCACTCTATCACCGCACTCCTCTCCGCCCTCGGAGAGCGCAGTGCATCTGTATATTAACCAAGCAACGAACGTATGAAACAAAAGCTAACGCTTCTCATCGCGGCGGCCTCACTGGCCCTCCCGCTCTCAGCCAGCACCACGGACAGCCTCCGTACCGCAAACATTGACGAGGTCCTCGTCTACGGTACGCGCTCCATCCTTCCCCTGAAGAAGGTGCCCAGCAAGATCGAGGTCATCAGCGCCGAGACCATCCAGCGCTCGGGCTTCACCAGCCTGCCCGACCTCCTGAAGAACCACAGCAGCGTCGACATCATCCAGTACCCTGGCTTCAACGCTACCGTCGGTATCCGTGGCTTCAAGCCAGGTAAGGCTATACCACCGTGCTCATCAACGGGATCCCCACGGCGTCGGAGAACATCTCCACCATCGCCCTCTCGGACATCGCACAGGTAGAGATCCTTAAGGGGCCCTTCTCCTCGGTCTATGGCACGAATGCTATGGGCGGTGTCATCAACATCGTCACCGTACAGCACAAGGAGCAGCTCACGGGCCGCGTCTCTGCTACGGCTGGTAGCTACGACACCTACGCCGGTACGCTCGCTCTCGGTGGGCGCATCGTCTCGGGCCTGTCCTTTTCGACCTCAGCGCTGGCTATACCAGCGAGCACACGAACTACAAGGCGGGTAACAACGATATCCTCCGTCACAACAGCCTCGCCAAGGCTATCGTAGACCCCGAGACGCGTGGCGCTACGATGCCAGGTAGCACCCATGGTGTCTACACCGGTAGCCTTCGCCTCGGCTATGATTTCTCTCCTAACTGGTCGGTGAACGCCTACGAGAACCTCTTCATCGGCGACGCTATCCGCACCGGTGGTAGCATCTACGGTGTCTACGGCCTCTCGCAGAAGGACGTCACGCGCTCGCTCACTTCGCTCGAAGTCCTCGGGCAGGTCGGCATCCATCGCCTCGCACTGCGCCCCTACTACTCCTTCGAGGTGTCGCAGAACTACAACAAGGCTGGTAGCGATGCAATCATCACCTACCGCCGCAATGGTCAGGACTACGGGGCTATCCTGCAGGACGACATGACCCTCGGCGCACACCGCCTGACCCTCGGTGCCGACTACAAGAAGAGCGACACGAAGACCAAGTCCTTCGACGCTAAGGGTGCCCAGAAGGCCAGCTACAACCCCGACTACTCGACCTCCAGCCTCGGCTTCTTCGCCCAGACGAACCTCAGCGTCACCGAGCGCTTCATCGTCTCTGCTGGTGCACGCCTCGACCTCATGCGCTTCGACCTCAGCGCCGATAGCCGCCTCAATAGCGAAGCTAAGCACGAGCAGCACCTCGTCTTCAGCCCCAACCTCGGCCTGAAGTATGAGCTCGCCCGTGGTCTACGTCTGCACGCCTCTGCTGGGACGTCCTTCGCTGCTCCTGACGCCTACCGCAAGGCGGGTCAGTACACCAACGGCAAGACGACGACCGTAGGGAATCGGGATCTGCGCCCCGAGAGCTCGCTGACCATCGACGGGGGGATCGGCTATACCAACTATGAGAAGGGTATCGACCTCGACGCTACGTACTTCTACACCGACCACAAGGATATGATCATCGACAAGGTCACGACGAATCCCGACAAGACGGCTACGAAGACCTTCGTCAATAGCAACAAGGCGCGCATGCACGGCCTTGAGCTGCTGGCCGCCTATGACTTCGGTAGCCTCGTGGACTACGCCTTCTCACTGAAGGCCTACGCCAACGCTACGCTCCTCCTCCACTCGAAGATGAAGCTCGCCGCCGCCAGCGACTGGACACCTATCAAGTACGTGCGCTCGCAGAACATCACCTTCGGCCTCGACTTCACTACGCGCGAAGGCCTGCAGTTCGGCCTCTCGGGTCGCTACATCGGCCAGCGTTGGGAGGACAACTGGTTCGGCTACTACCCAATATCCGTACGGGGCTCGCTGCACGCGTAGCTGCTGAGCAGCCCGACTGGGGCGGTCGTCTCCAGCACCCCTCGGCACTGATCTTCGGTGCTTCGCTGCACTACACCATCAAGCAGCGCCTCGGCCTGGGGGTCAACGTAGACAACCTCTACGACGAGCACTACACCGAGAAGGACGGCTACCACATGCCTGGCCGCACGGTACGCTTCAAGCTTAGCTACCAGTTCTAAGCCCCGCGCTAAGGACTTCTCCTAAAAGCACGTATCCCCCACGACCCGCTCGGGTCGTGGGGGATACTTGTATATAGGTGGCTGGGGCACTTAGTGCTTCTTCTTCCCGCGACGGCGCAGGAGACGGCGCACATAGTCGAAGGTGAGCATCAGCCCCGTGAGCGAAGTGATGAGCCCTATGAGCATAAACGCCCACATCACGACGGGCCATGCCCCTGGGGTATTCACCAAGGGAGCGAACTGCAGGCGGTGGAGCTTCATGAACATCCACGCGTCGATGCGCTCATTGTCCGCATACATACGCCACATACCCGTCTTGGGATCGACGTAGTAGGTGTGGTGGTCCTTCGTGTCGATAGCGATGCGCCAGACGGGCAAGGGGGGAGCTTGCCAGAGCGGCTGATGTAGTACGTGTCGTACTTGTCCATCAGCTCGGCCGTGTAGTGATGCCCTTCGCCGAAGACCGTGCGGAGCTCGGTGATGATCTCGGTGCTGTCGAGGCTGAGGCGCTTGGGTGCTACGGAGCGCCCATCATAGTAGTGCGCCTCCTCGCCATCGGCCTTCAGCACGGGGATATGCCCCAGCGAGGTGAAGGTCAGGGCGCGTAGCTCGGGCTCTGCCTGACGCAGGGCCGTGAGGTCGGTGCAGTAGTCCGTCATGCCGAGCGGTCTTCCCTCCAGCTGCTCCACGGGGTAGTCCGTCGTCTCGGTATGGGGGAAGTGCACGACGGAGAGGAGCCCCGTCAGCACCCATGCGATGATGAGTACACCGCCGACGGTGCCGAAGAAGTGGTGCCACTGGTAGCGCTTGCGGGGGGAAGGGCGAGAAGAGCTTCGCGGCCTTCTTCTTCGCACGGCTACGGTAGTGCACGATGCCGAGGTAGAAGCCCGTCAGCGCCATGAACGTACCGATAGCGCCGAGGACGATGATGACCCAGCGCCAGAGGTCGGCACGCGAGCGGATGTAGGTGAAGTAGATCCAGTGCGGGATAGCACCGGCCCACGACCAGAGGCGCTCGCTGCGGGTGGACTCCTGCAGCACGTCGCCCGTCACGCTCGAGACATAGACCTCATGCCCCGCACCACCGGTGAGAAGGAGGCGGTAGAAGGGGGAGGTCCTCCGTGAGGCGCGAGAAGGGCGTCCATTGGTCAAGCTCCGTGATGGTGTCGATGCGCTCGATGCGCTGCCCCCAGCGTGCGGCGATGGTCTCCAGATACGCTCTATCGAGCTGGAGCGAGCGCAGGCTGTCACCGTCAAAGGCCAGCTCATGGCGCTCCCCCTCTACGGGGCGGATGACGAGACGCGCACGGCTGTCGGCATACGTCCCGCCAGAGATCTTCAGGCGCTCCAGCGGCACGGTGTCGAGCTGGAGGGAGGTAAAGAGGGCGTGCAGGCTATCTACAGTGGGCAAGCTCCCGGGGAGACGGGCGCTGTGCTTCAGCTCCTCGTCCATCGAGTACTTGGGATAGGCGTGGTAGATAAGGACGAGGCCCGAGACGAACCAGGCTACGAAGAGGACGCTCATCAGCGCACCGAGGAAGCGGTGCGTGCGCGTCATAAAGCTGCGAAAGGTCATAGTTAGGTCGAGGTCTGTGCGGTGGTGGTAGGGATAGATAAGGCATCAGCCCCCCACCATACCATCGGCATAGTGGAGGGCTGATAAGAGGTTTATGAACTCGGTCGGGGATTAGCCGTTGACCTTAGCCATGTGAGCTACGAGGTCGAGGACCTTGTTGGAGTAGCCGATTTCGTTGTCGTACCAGCTGACGAGCTTGACGAACTTGTCCGTCAGAGCGATACCAGCCTTAGCGTCGAAGATAGACGTACGCGTGTCACCGAGGAAGTCGCTTGATACGACATCTTCGTCCGTGTAGCCGAGGATACCCTTGAGTTCGCCTTCAGAAGCCTTCTTGATAGCTTCGCAGATCTCTGCGTAGGTAGCAGGCTTAGCGAGGTTGACCGTGAGGTCAACGACAGAGACGTCGAGGGTAGGAACGCGGAAGCTCATACCGGTGAGCTTACCGTTGAGCTCGGGGATGACCTTACCTACAGCCTTAGCAGCACCCGTAGAAGAAGGGATGATGTTGCCAGCAGCAGCGCGGCCACCACGCCAGTCCTTGGCAGAAGGACCGTCGACAGTCTTCTGCGTAGCCGTCGTAGCGTGAACCGTGGTCATCAGACCGTCGGTGATACCGAAGTTGTCGTGGAGGACCTTCGCCAGAGGTGCGAGACAGTTCGTCGTGCAAGAAGCGTTAGATACGAACTGCGTGCCCTTGACGTACTTGTCGGTGTTGACACCGCAGACGAACATAGGCGTGTCGTCCTTAGAAGGAGCAGACATGACGACATACTTTGCACCAGCGTCGATGTGACCCTGAGCCTTTTCCTTAGAGAGGAAGAGACCCGTTGATTCGACGACATATTCAGCGCCGATTTCGTTCCACTTGAGGTCAGCGGGGTTCTTTTCGGCAGTGATGCGGATCGTCTTACCGTTGACGACGAGGTTACCGTCCTTGACTTCGACCGTACCGTCGAAGCGGCCGTGCATCGTGTCATACTTGAGCATATAAGCCATATACTCTGCATCGAGGAGGTCGTTGATACCTACGATCTCGATGTCGCTACGCTTCTGGGCAGCACGGAAGACAAAACGGCCGATACGTCCGAAGCCGTTGATACCTACTTTAATCATCTTTTATTATTCGTTTCGTTAAACTGATTTACTGAATCTCTCTGTTGCTGGATGATAGCCCCTTGGTGAGGGGAACATCCTGCGATACAAAATTACAGAAATTTATCCACACCTATGGTTTATTTCCGAAAATACTTTGGTAAGTGCACCCTTACCGCCCATTTTGCCCCGCAAACCACCCCACAAAGCCCCACCAACGACCTGCCGACGACCCGCTCCTCGATGCTCCTTCGCTCCCCTTCACCAGCCCTTTACCTATGCGCCTTCTCGAAGGGCAAAAAGTAACCAGTACTGGTCACTCGTCTGACCAGTACTGGTCGCAGCGCGAAGCAGTAGTGGTTGATATCAGTTACCAGTACTGGTCACTTCGGCGACCAGTACTGGTTCGCATCCCTCCTCCTCCGTCTTGTCGTGGTAGCTTTTCGCTACAGCTCTATCTATGATAGACACCGCTTGCACCACCACCCTACCACAGGGCGATAAATCAACCTATATAGGTCGGCGGGCTGACCAATATTGGTCCGACGACGAAGCTATATAGGTCGCGATGACGACCTATATAGGTCAACCCGCCGACCTATATAGGTTCACACTACCCCCCTCCGCAAGCCCGCACCCACCCCGCCCCATAGTAGGCTAAGGCGTAGCGCCGTGGAATGCGGTTTCCTTAGCCCTTTTGCGGTGATCAATTTCTTGCTACATTTGTGATAGCAAACGTCTTACTATAACTCACGACACCATTATGAAGAAGAGAAGCCCTTCAAGCCCTTTTCGGCTGTGTGTGTGTGTGTGAGCGCCATCGCCTCATACGGTAGTCAGCGGGCTCTCCACTTTGCCCAACGCACCACCCTTGGCCCCAAGCACCAACACCATCCAGGTCAACGACAAGCCCATCTTCAAGGTCTCTACCTCGGCACTGAACCTCAAGGAGGTGTAACATCAATCCTCACAGCCTTCCCTCTTGCCTTATGGCTACAGGTCACCCGCAAAGAAATTGAACACCATGAAGACTCTAACTAAATGCTTACTGCTCCTCGTCGTACTACTTTGTAGTGAGCAAATTCTCTTAGCCCAAACTATCAAAGGCACCGTAGTAGATGCTGAAGGGAAACCTATTGAGTTAGCCCACGTTATTGCTCGTAAGCGTGCGGACAGCACCTTCGTAGCTGGCTGTCTGACAGATGCCCAGGGGCGGTTTGCTTTTGATGCTCTGTCAGCGCCTGAGCATATACTCACCGCCAAGTGTATTGGCTACAAGGCTCTCACAATAGCGGCTCAGCCGGTCTGTAATATCATATTGGAGGGTGATGCCACCGAACTGTCAGAGGTCGTTGTGCTTAGCTCCTATGTCAAGCGTTCTCCCTCGGGCGATCTCTCTGTGCGCATCCAAGGTAATCCCATTGCTAAAGGGAAGAGCCTCATGGAGACTCTGCGCTATATACAGGGAGTCGAGGTGCTTAGTGGAAATATCCTGGTCAATGGTAAAGACCATACCATCATCTATCTTGGAGATCGCAAGATTACGGCCGAGCAATTACGCTCCATCCCTACCAATATGGTGAAGCAAATCGAGGTGATACCCAATGCTGGTGCTTCTTTGGGCAAGAAGCTCAAGGAGGTATCGTGCGTGTAACTCTTCGACAGAAGGAGGGACTTCTTGGGGCTATTGGCTTGACGGCACAGGCAGACGGAGAGGGTTTTGTAGATGCCATCCTCACTCCTACGCTACAATATCAGTTTGGTAAGCTATCTGTATATAACAACCTTAAACTGGGTTCAGGGAATTATCGCACAAGGTACAAGCGTCAAGATAACTACGGCGCTCATCATGTAGATCGAAAGTTTCATTCGGATAAGGAGTCCTTGGCTCTTCTCGAAAATTTGGGGCTACAGTATCAGCTTACTCCGACGCAATCCCTGCAAGTTTATGGAGGGCTATATCTGATTAAGGACCGCATCAATCAAACCAACCACAACGGGCAGCTGCTGAGTCTGAGACAAAAGACCAATAGCTCTTTCGTCGAAGGCAATGCGGGCTTGCTCTATCGAGCTAATCTGAATGTCGGGAAAAACTCTTCCTTCTCTACCAAGGTCGAGTATCTCAGTCAGAGCAATAGCGATCATATAGACTATGAGCTCAATACTCATGATGAGAATGAACTGAGGCAGCGGCTGTCCTACCTCTATGTGGAGCCTCGTTTAGAACTGAAGTCGAGCAAGGGGAGTAGTGTAAACTTGGGGATTCGCTTTAGCCGTCTGAGAGACAGAAACGAAATGTCGGGTATCGCCAGCACAATACTCACTCAAGTAAAGCAACAAGACTTCCAGATCTCTGGAGGGGGACTTTGCCCCGTGGGTAGAGTACAGTCGCATGATTGGTCAGCGAGCATTCGTGCAGGTAGGGCTGACCTATCAGCTAACAGATATGCAGTATAGCGATTATCTCAATCGGATTGCGTCTATCAACAACCGTTATTCGGGTCTGTATCCCAATGTCCAGTTGCAATACATGCTTAACCCGAAGAAGCAGTCGGGTATATCTATAGCTTATCGCCGAGACTATTCGCTGCCTAATTATGGCTACTATAGCCCTGTGGCTGTCTATCAAAACGAGAAGCTGTATAGCATAGGTAACCAAAATCTAAAGGAAGAAACCTTTCATTCTGTAGAGGCGAATTACTACATCAATCCCAATTGGATCCTGACTTATAGGCTAAAGAGCGGTGCGAACATCATACATCTGCTTGCTCATCGAGACCCCATGCAGTCCGATGTGGTGTACACGAGACCCGAGAATAGTGGCACGAGTCTACAGCACTATACTTCGCTCTCCTATACAGCCAGTGTATCGGACTTTTGGGAGACAAATAATAGGGTCTTTGTGAGACACAATACAGAGAAGAGCCTTGGTAAGACTGTCTCCAGCGCTTGGTTTGGTTGGAGTGCCACCCAACAATTTAGATTGAGTAAGACCATGGGACTAACGCTATCGGCTACAGGACAGACTGCAGAGAAGCATCTGAGCCATGACGTAGGGCTACGCTATGATATAGATGCAGGCGTCTATATGAGCTTGCTGAATAATCAGCTACAAATCAATCTGGGGATGCTCAACCTCATTCATAACAGAGCGGTCATGCGCATCAAAACAGATTTTGCAGAGCTCGAGCGTACGGATTTATCTCCTCGTAGACGCCTCAAACTAAGCGTAACATGGCACTTCTCCAGCGGAGATAAGATCAAGCGCAGTAGCTCGCGTACAGTTAATTCGCCCACCAGAGAGACCCCTACACTGTAAGGCTTGATACTATCCCTCCCCCCTCGCAAGTATAGTCAGCAAGCCCCCTGACACATGCAAATAGCCATGCGTCAGGGGGCTCTTTCTTTGCGCCTTTCTTGTATGTATGTATTTCACTAAGTTTGTGGTAGACAACTGAATCTGAAGACATCGAGTCTACGCCACAAACGTCTTACCATAACTCACAATACCATTATGAAGAAGAGAAGCCTTCATAGCCTATTCGCCTGTCTCTGTGTGAGTGCCCTCGCCTCATGCGGTAGCCAGCGGGCCCTCCACTTTGCCCAACGCACCACCCTTGACACAAGCACCAACATGATCAAGGTCGCTGATCAGCCCGTCTTCAAGGTATCTACCTCGGTGCTGAACCTCAAGGAGGAGCAACTTGCGCTGAACAAGGAAGCGCTGCCGAAGGAGCGGGCAGCGTATATCGCCTCCATTCTCAAGGAATGCCATTCAGATCAGGACACCATCATCGCTGCTTCGCCAGACTTCACCCTCGTAAAGAGCACGGGCACTCATAGTAAGCGTGATGTCGGCTATATGTATAGCTATCAGCTTGACTTCGAGTCAGGGCGCTGGGTCTGCATAGGTCTTGATGCCGCAACGGAGAGTGCACCGACGATGGATGGAGTGTGTGGATTTCTACGGAGGATCTATGTGATCAAGCGGAGGAATCGCGTGATCGTCAAGGATTCTTTCGGAGATATCGCCATTGTCTATGTCTACAGGGGCGGGATAGCAAAGCTCCTTTCAGGGACACCTCTGCTTGGCGACCCGCCGACATCTCCGCTATGATTTCGACAGCGTACTATATTCAGAGGGAGTTCGATCCCAAGAGCCATGCCGTAGCGACTGGGAGGTATGTAAAGTAATCCACTAAGCCATGAAGAAGCTATTCACCATCGTCCTCTGCTGCCTCTGCGCCCAGATCACGCTGCTCTCGCAGATCATATACTCGGGGCGGGTCATCTCGTCCGAAGACAAGATGCCGATCCCCCCTGGCCAACATCGTCCTCTTAGCGCAAGACTCCTCCTTCATCGCTGGCGGGGTCACCGACGAACTTGGGCGCTATTCGATCACGACGGAGCAAGGGAAAGTCCCGCAGTGGATACGAGCGACGTGCATCGGCTATGAGGATCTACTGCGACCTATCAGCCGCTACCCTCGGGAAGGTGCGGAGCTCATCTTAGAGGTACAGACCAATCAGCTGCAGGATGTGACGGTTCGGGCGAAGCGCAAAGCCTTCAAGCTGAAGGATGGTGCATTCGTTGCCAATGTCTCGGCGGTGCCTTCACTCAGGAATAGCGGCTCGATCGACAACCTACTGAACCGCATCCCCTTCGTGCAGGGATCAGGCGGATCCTTCTCTGTGCTGGGGACGGGTGGCGAAGCGACCCTCTACCTGGATGGCCAGCGGGTGCAGGATGCGAGCATCCTCCAGCACCTCCGCTCCCAAGATATCGCGAGTGTCGAGGTCATCAATACCCCTGGCGCCCAGTACAAGGCCTCCACGAATTCGGTGATCAAGATCCACACAATCAAGAAGCAGAATATGACCAGCCTCTCTGCTTCGCAATACGCTCTCCTGCAGAATCGCCTCAGCACCTATACTGGTGTCAACGTCGCTCACAGCAATGCTCGGGCTTATTGGAGCTTCAATGCGGGCTATAGCCGCGCAGCGACGGTGAGTGGGAATAGCGATTACTACAGCATACCGAATGGGAGTGGAGACCTATTGGAGACCTTCAGCTCGTCAGATATGACGAATCGAAGTGACATCTTCATGGGCGGCTTAGGGCTGAATATATCCCCAGCTAAGGAGACGAACATCGGCTTTGTCTCCAACCTCAAGGTGGTTGCTGTGACGATCGATTACGCTTCTGAGGGGCTGATCCACAAGGAGAGCGGGATCGTGCGCCTGAATACTCCCTATACCTCCCAAATAGATTCACGTCCCTACAAATCCACGTCGAGCCTCTATTACAATGGGAAGATAGGGACGACGAGTGTGAACGTCACCGATGAGATCCTTCTGGGGAGTGCGACGAAGTCCTCCGTATACGACGAGGTAGGTACTTCGGCACATGCGCAGACCAAGGGGGCTGATCGCTATGGCATGAACTCCCTGATGCTGTCCTTCCAGACACCTGTCAAGGGGGTGAAGCTGGGCTACGGCGCTGAGCTGGCCTTGAGCTTCAATAAGAATGAGCTGCAGCAGACGGAGCAAGGCATCGTGACTGACGTCGTTAGCTCCACGGTGAAGAATGGCCAAACGCTACTGGGCACCTTCGTTGATGTGAGGGCTCAGTGGCTGGGGCTGTCGTGGTATGCAGGCTTGCGATATGAGTATGAAGCCTCTTCCTATACGCAGAATGGTACGCGTGTCACCCGTCAGAAGCCCTCCCCTCACTTCCTAAGCCCCAGTTTCTCGCTGTCTTATTCGGGCGAAGACCTCCAAGCTACACTGTCTTATCGTAAGAGCCTCCACCGCCCAGCGTACTCGTCCTTGAATAACTTCACACTCCTCGAGAATCAGTACGTCTACCAGCAGGGTAGTCCCTTCTTACTCAACGAGACCAATGATGCCCTAGAGCTCCTCGGCACGTACAAGACGCTGTCCTTCAGCGCCAGCTATAACTACATTCGGAATACGGCGACCACAGCGCTAGCCCGCCACGAGACGAAGGCCGACGTGCTGCTCAAGCGTAGGATAAATATCCCCAGCTATTCGACGCTCTCGCTGGGGCTGAATTGGAGTGATTCATTCGGTCCGTACTCTCCATCAATTGAGGTGGAATTCCAAAAGCAGCTCCTCAAGTACAGTGGCTTGACCTTCGATCGCCCGATGCTGGAGCTCTCGACAAGCCATTATGTAGAGCTGGGGAAGGGCTGGAGTGTGAACGCTGACGCCAGCTACTCAAGTAGAAGTCATAGCCTCTTCAGTGAGTACTCTGCTAAGTGGAGCTACAGCCTGATGCTATCCAAGGAGATAGGAAACTTCACCTTTGACCTCAGCCTGCAGAACCTCTTCCTTGACAACAAGCAGTACAGGACGCGCAGGATGGCAGGCATCTTTGCGCAGGAGATCGAAGCGCGGGACTTCTCGGGCGCCGGCTTGAACGTCTCCTACCGCATCCATTCCATCAAGGCAGCCTACCGCAACAAGAAGACCAGCAGCGAGGGCCAGCGCTTTTAGCTCTCACCGTATGAGCCATAAACATACAAAGCGCCACGGGCTCGGTAGCATCGGCTACCGAGCCCGTGGGCGCTTTGGTGGGAGGGGGGAAGGGCGGGGCTACGCTTCGTCTTCGATGAACTGATCCACGAAGAGCGACGTGCCGTCCCACACCGCAAACGAATTGTACTGGAGCCAGTCGCCGAGGATGACAATACGCTTGTCGCCACGCAGCGCCAGGTCGATCAAGAGGTGGCGATGCCCGAAGAGGTAGTAGTCGATCTCGGGGTGCTCGGCAGCATAGGCCTTGGTCCAGCGCACCAGCCACTCCTTCTCGACGTCGAAGTAATCATTCTGATAGGCGTGGGGCACCTCGCCGAGGGTGGCACGCTTGAGGCCTTTCTTACGGCTACGCAGCGAGCAGGAGAGAGCGAAGCCTACCGTCCAGCGGGGGTGGACAGCGGCATAGAGCACCTGCGCCAGACGGCAGCGGAAGAGGTGGTAGAGGAACTTGTCCATGCGGCGGTAGCCACAGTACTCCTCGTCGCCGTGCGCCAGACGGAAGGTCTTGCCATCGAGCTCGATGACCTCGGCGTGATGGTGGACCTGCGCCCCCAGCTCCGTCTGCATATAGTCGGCGAACCACACATCGTGGTTGCCCGCGAAGAAGTGGATCTCAATACCACGGTCGCTCATCTGGGCGACTTGCCCGAGGAAGCGCACGTGCCCACGAGGGACGACCGCACGGTACTCGAACCAGTAGTCGAACATATCCCCGAGGAAGTAGACCGCACGCGCCTCATCCTCGATGCTTCGCAGCCAGCGCACCAGGCGCTGCTCTACGGCACGAGGGTCCGCATGATAGCCCGATCCGAGGTGGGCATCACTGGTGAAAAAGACCTTCTTGCGCTCGCTCATCGCTACTAAAGGAAGCCTAACTCCAGCATCGCCTCTTCGCTCATCATATCCTTGTTCCACTCGGGCTCGAAGGTGAGCTGTATCTCGACACCCGTGACGGCCTCGACGTCCTCGACCTTCATACGCACGTCCTCGAGGATGAAGTCGGCGGCGGGACAGTTGGGTGCCGTGAGGGTCATCGTGATGGTGACGAACTTCTCATCTGTGAGCTCCACGCAGTAGATCAGCCCGAGGTCATAGACATTCACGGGGATCTCGGGGTCGTAGACGGTGCGTAGTGCAGCTACTATATCTTCCTCTATACGGAGGTATTCGTTCTCTAATTCTTCTTCCATAAATATTCATTGAGGGGAGGGTAATGCTCCCCGTAGTATAAACAATTAACGTAGGGAAACGGACATCTTGCTACAGCTGCAGCGTGCGGTCACAGGCCGCGGCGACGTCAGGATGGTGGGTGATGAAGATGATAAGACGGTCCGAGGCGTGCTCACGGAGGTTCTTCAGGAACTGCGCTTCCGTGGCTTGGTCAAGCGCCGAGGTGGCTTCGTCAAGGAGGAGGATACGCCCAGGACGAAGGAGCGCTCGGGCGATAGCGATACGCTGTGCCTGCCCTTCGGAGAGGCCCAGCCCACGCTCACCGATGACCGTATCAAGGCCCTTCGGTAGCTCGAGCACGAAGTCCGCGATAGCCAGATGTAGCACCTTATGCAGGTCGGCCTCCGTAGCGAACTCATCGCCGAGGAGGAGATTCTCACGGATCGTCCCGCTGAAGAGCGAGCCGCCCTGCGGGACGTAGACGAAGTTCGAGCGCGTCAGCTCGCTCACCACATAGCTACTGCCACCAGAGTAGAGGCGGATAGCCCCCTCGACAGGCGAGACAAGTCCAAGGAGTAGACGCAGGAGCGTGGTCTTACCAGCGCCCGTACGCCCCATGAGCGCCACCATCTCTCCCGTCGAAGCCTCGAGGGAGAAGTGGCGGTAGATCCACTCTTCACCGTCGGGATAATGGAAGCCCATATCCTCGACAGCGAGGCGGATAGGGCTAGTGAGCTGGACACTGCGACCGATCTGCTCGGTCTTGAACTCAAGGAGATGCGCCAGACGATCCAGCGAGCTCTTCGCAGAGATGAGTGTCGGCAGGAGGCTGATAAGCGTCGTCAGCGGGCTCTGGATACGTGCCACGAGCTGGAGGAACGACGTCATAAGCCCGAAGGAGATCGTGCCGCCATACAGCCCGCGAGCACTCCAGAGGAATGCCACGAGGTAGCCACACGAGAAGGCTCCCTGCATGATGAGGTTCGCGAAGACCGAGACGAAGGTCTGGCGCTTCACCGCACCGAGGTACTGCCCTTGGCGCATCGCCAGATGGTCGATGGAGGAGGCTTGGTGCTCGAAGGTACGGATGACGGTCTGGTTCAGCAGCGACTCCTGGATGTGCGCCGTGATCTCGCTCTCCGACTGCTTCATCTCATCGGTGTAGCGACGCATACGCTTGTAGTAGACCTTGCTGAAGACTGCGAGCAGCGGCATCCCCACGCCGAGGATAAGGGCCAGCGGTGGGCTGAAGTAATACAGGAGACAGAGAGCGCCGACGAGCTGTGCTAAGGCGATGAGAGCTGACGGCAGGGACGTGACGAAGAGCGCGACAAGGCTATCGGTGTCCTTGAGCATGCGCACGACCATATCACCGCTATGCATCTGCCCGAGGTGCGACCAGCGTGTGTAGAGCAGGTGTGCGAAGACCTTCGACTGCACGGCATTGCTCATGCGTGCAGCGGTATAGTTCGAGAGACGGACGGTGATGACTCGGCAGAGGACCTGCAGAGCGAGTGTGAGGATGAGCGCTACCGAATAGGTGTGTATGGAGCCACCGCGCTGGTGTACGGCGATATCAATGACGCACTTCGATAGCCAGATGAAGATCAGGTTCGTGGAGACCGTCCCCAAGCCAAAGAGGAGGATCAGCAGGATGCCCCACTTATGCCCTCTAAGTATGAAGCGTACGAGGTCGATCATCTCCGCCGACGGATCATAAGCATGAGGTGCCCAAAGACAGAACCCCAGATGATGCGCGAGGCATGGGTCGGCGTGATGGCGTAGAGGCGACGTGAGCGGCGCATCTTGAAGCGGAACTTACGCCAGTTGGTCACCCACTTATTCTGCGCCTTGATGGGGCGCTGGGCGAAGCCGAAGTTCCCACTATGCATCACGTCACGGATGATCTGCTCGGTGTGCGGATCGTCTTCGCTCAGCAGCGGGAAGGGGAAGATCTCCGGCGAGACACGCAGATAGCGGATAGCGGCCTGCGCGAAGAGCTGCATGGGGTAGAGGATGTCGAGATCCTTCGCCATGCTGAGGATCTTCTCTTCGTCAAGCTGGCCCTTGAGCTTAGTCATCATCAGCAGCCAGTCGCTGTACTGACGGAAGCCAACGCCCCAGTGAAGCCAATGGAAGAAGAGATGGATGAAGATATAGACGACATTCAGCTCGTGGGGGAGCGTCTTGATGGTGTAGTCCCCATGATGCTGGGTGATGAGGCTCCCACTGCTGATAGCCTCTTGGACGAGGGCATCGAAGTGTCTATTGTGGCGCTTGTGGTCGAAGAAGACGGCACGAGCGTGGTTCTCCACGATGGTGCGCCCGTAGGTGAAGGCCGTATGGCCATAGCGCACCTCGGAGTCGTCGTGGAGCTTGTGACCGGCCTTGCGCAGGAGCTCATTGCCCCGCTCGTAGTCGGCATCTGAATGGAAGAGGATATCCAAGTCGCCTCCAGAGCGGAGTGCGGCATCAGGATAGAAGCAGCCAAGACTCAGCCCCTTGAGTAAGATGAAGGGCAGGCCTGCGGCTTCGTAGGTCTTCTGTAGCTGGCCTAAGGCTTTGGTTAGATAGGCATTACCCCGCCGTGTGAGCTCGATCTCCGAGAAGATCATCAGGCGCATATCGCGGTTGGGCAGGGCTTCCTTCGGCAGGGTAAGTATACGGTCCCCGACGAAGGCCGGCACTGCATGCGATGTCGCTAAGCGGTGGATCCTACGCCACGACGCTTCCTCCAGACCCGTGAAGTCACGAGCCTCGGGGAGCTCTGAGTGTAGGGCACAGCTCAGGAGCTTGAGGAATAGCTCCTCATCATGCGAGAGCGGGGCTATCTGGCTCAACAGATGATCCCGGCGTCTTTGAGCATTTGCGAAAGGAGCTCGACGTCTGCACGTGCCTGCTCCTGGCTCACTTCATAGCGGTCGGTGAGTAGCTCGACCCAGTCCTCAAGGGTGAAGTCGCGCTCACGCACGCTCTCAAGGAGGTAGGCTGCACTATCGTTGAGGCTCACCGCCTGCGTGTAGTCCAAGCTATCTCCCGAGCCTGCGATCATGATGTACTCATCAGCAATCTTACGTAGAGAGATGTGGTCTTTAATTCTCATTATCTGTGATACGTTTGTCGTTTAGTCGTCTGTTGGGGTGGCTAATCCCAGTCCTCATCCCAGTCGAAGAGATCGAGATCCTCAGGTATGTCCTCGGCGAACTGATCCAGATCGCGGCGGTCCTTCTTCGTAGGACGGCCGAGACCCTTGGCTCGATCAACGAAGCCCGAGATACGCTGCAGCTCGAGCAGCTCGTATTGTGCGGCGGGTGTGACGTTCTCCATGAACTCAGGCACGCGCTTGGCACCGACACGACTCGAGAGGAGCTCTATCACTCGGAAGGAGTATTCGACCGGCGGCTTGCGCACCGAGACGATATCACCTCGCTGGAGAGTACGTGAGGGCTTGACAGTCACTCCGCCGATGCTGACGCGCCCTTTCTTGCACGCGTCTGTGGCCAGCGAACGGGTCTTGAATATGCGGACGGCCCAGAGCCACTTATCGACGCGTACTTCTCCCATGCTTTGTCGTATATAATTACAGCAAAGATATGTATTCTCTTTGAAGAAGTAACATAAGTGGTGTTATCCCAGCGTTATCGCGTGCGCACGCGCTCGGCTCCTTAAATAATATAGGAGTCGGCTACGGCATGAGGGCGTAGGCGTCCTCGTAGTGCTGATAGAAGAGCTTCCAGTCAGCACAGCGCGCCAGCTCGTAGGCTTTCTTGCGCTGGGCCTTCTGCTCGTCGGGCGTCAGTGCAAGCTGCTCGCCGATGAGACGGGAGATCGCCTCGATCGTCTCGGGGATGTTGGTATCCGTGCGCTCGACGATATGCACAGGCTTGTGCGGGGCGGAGGCGAAGGGCTTCTTCGTCTGCTCTTCCTCAGCCCACAGGCCGAAGCCTGCCAGCGTCGTCGTGATCGTAGGCACGCCATAGCGCACACTCTCCAGCGGCGTATAGCCCCAGGGCTCGTAGTAGCTGGGGTAGATGGTCAGGTCCATACCCACGAGGAGGTCGTAGTAGCTCTGGTCAAGGATACCATCGAGCCCATTGAGATAGCAGGGCACGAAGACGACCTTTACACGGCGGTCGGTGCGGTCGAGGCCACGATGACGGATGTGGCAGACGGCACGGTCATGCTCGGTATTGTACAGCCAGTGGCTGAGCATGGGGTACTGTAGGGGGCTCTCCTGCTCATCCTGTGGATGTGAGAGGAGGTACTGCAGGTCAGCACGGGGGCCTGCCTGCCATGCGGGCACGAGGAGGAAGGCCACGATGTCGCGGTCACCCGTATAGCTCTCGGCGAAGTGGTGCAGGGACTCGATGAAGAGGTCGATCCCCTTATTGCGGTACTCATAGCGCCCACCGAGAGAGATGAAGAAGGAGCGTGCAGGATCGATGTGCTGCCCGTAGAGGCGCGAAGCCACTGCAGCGAGGAGACGGCGTGACTTACGGCGCTTCGAGAGCATGGGGGCAGCGAGGGGGGGAGGTCCCGACGTGGAAGCCGTTGGGCAAGACGACGGGTTCGCGCCCGAGGAGCTGCTTGGCTTCGCGGGCGGTGAGCTTGCTGACGGTAGCGAAGACGTCGGCCTTGTGTGCGGCGAGCTTCTCTACCTCGTGCTTGGCTTCGACACCGAGCTCGCGTGCCATCTGGTCGCCGTCGTAGGAATCCATATAGGTGTAGAGCTCCTTGTCATTCCCTGCAATAGAGCGGCCGACGGTCGTGGCGTGGGTGATGAAGAGCGTACGGACGCTGGGGGCCTGCTGTCGTAGGTAGAGCAGACCCATGGCGGTCTGCCACTCGTTGAAGATAGCGATGGTGCGCTCATCGCTGCGCCAGGCGGCGATGCTCGCCATAAGGCGCGCGGCGGCGATACTGAAGAGACTGCTCTCGTCATAGTCCCCATAGCCCTTGTCGCTCTCGAGGCCATAGGCCTTCCACAGCTCGAAGTAGAGATCATCCTTCTCCCTCCACAGAGGCTTGAAGTCCACGAGGAGTACGGGGGGCTCACCCTCGATACCCCAGCGACCTGCTACGACACGCAGACCGAGGCTCGGGAGGACCTCTCGCAGCCAGCCTTGGAGCTCGGGGATCTCTCCGGGGGTGAAGTCAAGGGGCAACGCCGCACCTTCGTCGGCGAGGAGTGGCCCGATAAAGCATACCTGTGCGGGGTGGTGCTGGGTCATCACGTCTGCACGTGAGGAGAGGACGGTATAGATCCCTCCCATCTTATTGCAGACTTCCCAACTGGTCTCGAGGATCATAATCGTAGTACAGTGAAGGTAATGAATGTATCTTGCCGTGAGGTCCCAGCCAGCCAGGCTGTAACCTTTGTCTCAAAGTTAAGCATTCGCCCCCAAATTACCACATCTCCTTATTACATTTCCTTAGTAAGCCCCACCCCACCCACGGGGAGCACCCTACCCTATCGAGCGCAACACGCTCTACATCAGCGCTATCAGCTCGAAGAATACCCATCACTTGAGCCACTTATCACCACTCGCAAGAGGTACTTCGTATCGTGCTCTTGCCCAGGAGTCTACGAAGGCGGAAAAGTAACCAGTACTGGTCGCCGACGTGACCAGTACTGGTCGCAGCGCGAAGCAGTACTGGTTGATATCAGTTACCAGTACTGGTCACGTCGGCGACCAGTACTGGTTCGCATCCCCCTCCTCATCTTGTCGTGGAAGCTTTTCGCCACAGCTATATCTACGATAGGTGCTGCTTGCGCCACCACCCTACCACAAGGAGGGGAAAGCAACCTATATAGGTCGGCGGGCTGACCTATATTGGTCCGACGACGAAGCTATATAGGTCGCGATGACGACCTATATAGGTCAGCCCGCTGACCAATATAGGTTCACACCACCCCCATCCGCAAGACGCATCCTACCCTCCCATAGCTCCCCCCGCTGCACTCCCCGCTGAAAAGGCTAACTTTGATAGCGAAGCAGCCCGCCCTTAGGCACATCGTGAGCCCATAGCTCGTGCATAAGGAGCGGTATTAAGGCACAGAGACCCTTGAGGCTCGTGATCTAATTTCGTTCTCTAAGAGAGTAAGTACTCTATTCCATCTTCGATATTGCACACTGATGTATCAGCTAATTCAAAATCTACGGATTCCAGCCATTCAAACGTTGATCTATGGGGACTCCTTTTTCATTACGACGACCAACAAGAAGCGTACTTACAGTACCCACCGATACTCTTTGGATGGTGTCTGCATAGAGAGACTCCAGTCCCTGTATAGTCCCTATGCAAGAGTCCCCCAACTGCAAAGAGGCTTGTGGTTCATTTATTACTCGTCAGAGTCCCCGCTCTCTGATCAGCTAAATATATTTTCTCTGGATGGAGAATTAAAGCAGTCCATAGTGGATGCAAAGGGATATTTTGATATACTCCCGACAGAGGAGGCGGACTGGGTCTACTTAGTGAATGAGCGCATCATCAAGTACAATCTCTCCACCCATGAGTATCATGACTTAGGCGAGTTCCCTCTGAAGGAAGTCTTCTTCTATGCGGGCAGCCACCATGGTCTTCACTTCTTCACGTGTGAATGGAAGAGCCAGCTGGTAGCCATGCGAGATAAGGACGGCCAAGGCTTGGAGGAGGCCTATCGGCTGGACTTTGCCGAGAGCGGCCGTGGCTATTCCCTTTGGCGCCATGGAGTCGCCCCTGGAGAGATTTACTTCATCAACTTCTACGGCTCTGATCTGTGGGTGACGACCCATGAGCACATACATCGTATAGATGTAGCTACGGGGAAGGTGCTCGAGAGACAGGATGGGGCACTACCCAAGATGTTTATCCACGGAACACGAGGATATTCCTTATTCAGCAGTTACTATACTGTATTTGACTTCGAGGCAGGGCGCATGCTCTGTAGCGAACGAAGGGATCGCTTTGTCTACGAAGGGAAGGAGTATAGTTCTGTGTATAAGAGCCTCTTGCTACACGAAGGGATCCTCTACGTCTCGGTGCGGGTGTCGGATAGCTTCCTCCTTGCGGCCTTCGACGTGCAGACGGAGGAGTTTATCTGGCAAGACCACTGGAATGGTTGGGATATCGATTCCGTGCATATTGTCGGTGACCGAATGATCGCCCTTTCCCACAACAATATACAGATCTACCAGCGCGCTGATTAACGCGCCTTGCCCAGAAACCCCGAGGGGTACTGCTTCACTTGATCTCCCCCTTTACCTTCGGTCGATAAAGCAACCACTACTGGTCAGCGTGCGAACCAGTAGTGGTTACTACTACAAACCAATAGTGGTTTGCACTACGAACGAGTAGTGATATGCACCCATTTCACTATTGGTTTGCACCTCGAACAAGTAGTGGTTTATACTCCCCCCTCCGCAAGCCCGCTGCTACCGCCTCGTAGCACTCCAGCGAGCAAGCCCACCAAAAGCGTTACCTTTGTACTCAATAGCTGGTGTCAGAGAGACGCTACCATAACAAGCTCCCCCTCTGACTACTAACTGAAACCGACTTAATGAAACTTCATCATAGCAGACAGTGTGCGCTCCTGCTCTTGTGCCTCCTGCTCCTTCCCCTGACCAAGGCTTGGGCTGCTGGGCATATTGACAGTATCCACGTCCTCGAGGGCGTGGTCGTCACGGAGCGCTTGATCCCGAAGGATGTCATACCCGCACAAGTCTTGGGCGGGCGCGACCTCCAGCGCCTTAGTGCCGTGAGCGTAGCTGATGCCTTACGCTACTTCGCCGGTGTCCAGATCAAGGACTACGGCGGCATCGGGGGGCTGAAGACGGTGAACGTGCGCAGTATGGGTTCCCAGCACGTGGGCGTCTTCTATGATGGCCTGCAGCTGGGCAATGCGCAGAACGGGCAGATAGACCTCGGACGCTTCTCCCTCGACAATATGGAGACCGTCTCCATATATAATGGTCAGCGTAGCACCATCCTCCAGCCTGCGAAGAGCTTCTCCTCGGCAGCCGCGCTCTACATGACGACGCGCCGCCCTACCTTCGCCACCCAGCGTAGGACCAATCTCAAGGCCGCTCTCAAGGCAGGCTCCTTCTCCACCATCAATCCCTCCCTCCTCTACGAGCAGCGCCTCTCCCCCACCCTCGACCTCTCGATGAGTGGCGAATACCTCTATACCTCGGGGCGCTACCGCTTCTCCTACAAGAAGAAGGACGGCTACGACACGACGTCCGTTCGCCACAATGGCGATGTCCACTCCCTACGCCTCGAGACGGGGCTCTTCGGACGACTTGACGAAGGTGAGTGGCGTGCCAAGGCTTATCTCTATCGCTCGGAGCGTGGCTACCCAGGGGCCTTCGTGCGCGAAGAGCCGGGGAAGTTCAAGCATGAGGACCGTCAGTGGGATACCGACGTGATGGCACAAGGCACACTGCGCAAGACCTTCGGGCAGTACACCCTGCTGGCCAATGCGAAGTACGCCTACGACTACCTCCACTACCTCTCCGACCCACGGCTGGATGTGACGACGATGTACGTCAACAACCATTACCACCAGCAGGAGGGCTATCTCTCCACCGCCCACCAGCTCAGCCTCGGCGACGACTGGCGCGTGGCACTGGCCTCCGATGCGCAGTACAATAGCCTCACGGCCGACCTCTACGCCTTCGCCTACCCCACCCGCCTCACACTCCTCACTGCAGCGGCTGCCGACTACAGCCACGGCGGACTGAAGGCACAGGCCAGCCTCCTGCACACCTACGTCCACGACTGGACGAAGGCCAAGGACGGCCAAGCCCCCGAGAAGAGCGAGTGGACACCCACCCTCATCGCCAGCTACAAGCCCCTGAGTCAGCACGACCTCAGCCTGCGCGGCTTCTACAAGCGGATCTTCCGCATGCCGACCTTCAACGACCTGTACTATACCTTCATCGGGAATAAGTACCTCCGCCCCGAGTACACCACGCAGTACGACCTCGGCGTGGTCTACACGAAGGCCTTCCAGCACGGAGCTCTGCGCCGTATGGAGGTGCAGGCAGATGGCTATCTGAACTATGTCGATGACAAGATCATCGCCATGCCGACCTCGAACCAGTTCCAGTGGACGATGGTCAACCTCGGGCACGTCCGCATCCGCGGTATCGACCTCGCCCTCGAGACGCAGTGGCTGATAGGTGCCGTCACCGCCTCGACACGCCTCACCTATACCTATCAGAAGGCCCAAGACCTCACCGATCCCTCCGACAGCTACTATGGAGGGCAGATACCCTATATCCCTTGGCACAGCGGATCAGCCATCGTCACCCTCGGCTGGCGTGGCTGGGAGCTGAACTACAGCTTCATCTACACGGGCGAGCGCTATGATGCCAGTGCCAACATCCGCGAGAACTATATCCGCCCCTGGTATACCAGCGACCTTACACTATCACGCCCCTTCTCTCTCCGTGGCCACAGCCTACGCCTGACGGCTGAAGTAAGCAACATCTTCGACCAGCAGTACGAGGTCGTGCGCTCCTACCCTATGCCTGGCGCCCACGCCAAGGTCAAGATCGAATACACACTATGACCACCAGCTAGCTATGAAGACTTCATCCATCACCCGCTTACTCCTCTGGGTAAGCATCTTTGCCTTCTCCCTATCCTCCTGTCGCAAGGAGGATGAGATCATCCCCTCTACCGAAGAGCAAGGGGGGAAGCCAGAACCTGCTGGCCCGATTAAGGGCTTCTTCCTCCTCAACGAGGCGAACATGGGCTCCAATAAGTCCACCCTCGACTACTACGACTACGAGACCGGTAAGTACACCCACAATATCTATGCGGAGCGCAATCCCGGAGTCGTCAAGGAGCTCGGTGATGTAGGTAACGACCTACAGATCTATGGTAACCGCCTCTATGCCGTCATCAACGTCTCCCACCTCATCGAGGTCATGGACGTAAATACAGCCAAGCACATCGGGAAGATCTCCATCCCCAACTGCCGCTACATCGTCTTCAAGGATGGCTTTGCCTATGTCAGCTCCTACGCTGGCCCTGTGAAGATCGACCCCAATGCCCGTCTGGGCTATGTAGCGAAGGTCGATACCGCTACCCTCAAAGTCGTAGCGGAGTGCCCCGTAGGCTACCAGCCCGACGAGCTCGTCATCCACGGAGATAAGCTCTATGTCGCCAACTCGGGTGGCTACCGCGTACCCAACTACGACAAGACCATCTCCATCATCGACCTGAAGACCTTCACCGAGCTGAAGAAGGTCGATGTGGCGATCAACCTCCACCGCCTCGAGCTGGACAACTATGGGAAGATCTGGGTATCCTCTCGTGGGGACTACTATCATGTCCCCTCGAAGATGTTCGTCTTCGATCCAAGACAGAGAAGGTGACCAAGACCCTCGATGTCTCGTGCTCCAACATGACCCTCTCCGGAGACTCCCTCTTCGTCTACAGCACCGAGTGGAGCTACCTCACTGGGGAGAATACCATCAGCTATACCGTCATCGATACCAAGACTCAGAAGGTCATCGACCGAGACTTCATCAAGGACGGCACTGCTAAGGATATCAAGATCCCCTACGGCATCGCTACCAATCGTGAGCGTGGTGAATTCTATGTCACCGACGCTAAGAACTACGTCACCCCAGGCAGACTCCACTGCTATGACCTCAAGACCGGTACACGCAAGTGGTCCGTCAAGACGGGTGACATCCCTGCACACTTCGCCTTCACCCACTACGAACTCCAGCCTCTCAAACCCCAAACACCACAACCGTAATGAGACCTCAGTATATCCAGCGCGCCTTCACGGCGCTCTTCCTCGTCGCCTCGCTCTCCTTCGCAGCATGTAAGAGCGATACCCCGACGCCTAACCCCACACCGCAACCAGAGCCTAAGCCGGTCTTCCCCAAGCCCGACGTCAATCCCAATGCGACGCCCTACGTCACCCGCGTCCTTGAGTATATGCCCGCCGTCGGTCAGTTCACCAACACCCTCCCCGAATATGAGGCAGGTGACACGCAGGAGGATATGAACCGCAAGGCCCTCGAGTACCTCAAGGATAACCAGCGTAGCCTCGTCACCCTCGGTGGCTGGGGGGGGTACATCGTCGTGGGATTCGACCACACGATCCTCAACGTCCCTGGCAAGCGTGACTTCCGCGTCCTTGGCAACGCCTTCTTCGGCAACAACAACAAGGAAGCCTACGAGGGAGGAAGCTGTGAGCCAGGCGTCATCATGGTCGCCTACGATGCGAACCGCAATGGCCGCCCCGACGAAGACGAATGGTACGAGATCGAGGGGAGCGCTCACGTCGACCACACCAAGGAGCCTTGGTACACCCTCCTCAAGACGAAGGTCCCTGGTGCAGACCTCAACTTCTACCGCGACTTCGAGATGACCTACCACCGCCCCGCCAAGGAGCCCGAGTCCAAGGACGGCTGGGGCACCTACATCCGCTGGGAGGACAACAAGGGCAACTCCGGCTACAAGGTCAAGAACCAGTGGCACGCACAGCCCTACTTCCCGCAGTGGGTCAAGGGCGACAAGCTCACCTTCCGCGGTACACGCCTCCCACAGAACTCCCAAGACCAGAGCGGTGTCGGCACGTACTATGTGCTGTATAAGTTCCGCTACGGCTATGCCGACAACGAGCTGAACGACCGCAAGGACTCCACCATCGACATCGACTGGGCAGTAGACAAGAAGGGCCGTAAGATCCACCTCCCTGGTGTCGACTTCATCAAGATATATACGGGCGTAAATCAGGAGAACGGCTGGCTCGGCGAATGCTCCACCGAGATCTCAGGCGTCAATGACCTCCACATCCTCAAGGAAGAGATCCCTAACTAACTTCACTAACCGCCACCACTATGTACAAGAAGATTCTCATCGCCAGCCTCACTCTCATCGCTGGCCTCGCCTCCTGTAAGAAGGACGATCCCACGCCAAGCCCTAATCCTCCCTCGACTCTGACGATCGACGGAGTGGCAAGCAGCTTAGAGTTCTACCAGCTCGACACCGCTCACCTGAGTGTCGCTGGTGTAGCGAAGGACGCTGCTGCCAAAGCCGTATGGGCAGTGAACGGCGCGAAGGCTGCCGAAGGTGCTACCTTCGACTTCACCACCGCTCACCCAGGTAAGTATGAAGTCACGCTGACTGTCGACGGCAAGAGCGCTAAGCAGACCTACACCGTCGCTCCCCGCTTCTCCGAAGGCGCCTTCCTCCTCAACGAAGGGAACTTCGGCAATGAGACGGGCTCACTGACCTACATCCACCCCTCCAATAAGCTCGTCATTGATCAGGCTTACTACCGCGTCAATGGCACGAAGCTCGGGAACGTCTGCCAGGACCTCGCCTTCGGGAATGACCAGATCTATATCCTCTCACAGCTCGGTCCCAAGAACGGCGGTGAAGGTCTCCTCACCATCGCGAGTAGCAACACCCTCGAGAAGGTCAAGGTCTACAACGACGAGGCTCTCGCACAGAGCACCCCTACACATATCGCTGTCCTGCGCGACCACATCTACATTCGCACTGAGCGTGATGGGATCTTACGTGGCTCCTCAGAGGGAGGATTCACACCTATCACTGGGACAAAGAAGGCGCTGAAACAGCGTATGGCACAGATCGGCGAGCGCCTCTTCGCCCTCACCTCCGACAGCAAGGTGCTGATGATCCAGGGTACGCAGGTCGTCCGTGAGCTGGACCTCTCACCCGCCAAGCCCTCGGGTATCGCCGTCAGCCACGATGGTAAGCTTTGGGTATCTACGACGAGCCCCAATGCGATCCTCAAGGTAGATCCCACCCCTGACAACTTCGTCGCCCTCGACACCCACGTCCTCGACAAGTCCATCTCAGCAACAGGCCCCGAAAGCTGGCAGCGCACTACAAGCTCCGCCTTCTTCGCTCACGGCGACAAGCTCTACTTCACGGGCCAAAGCTCCGTCATCTATTGCCACGACTTCGCTACGAGCAAGACCACTCAGGTCATTGATGTCAAGACGATTGATGGTGTAGGTACGTCCGCTAATATGTACTACAACAGCCTCGGCGTCGCCCCTGCTACGGGCGAACTCTATTACGCTGCCTTCGAGGGCTACAGCACCTACAACAAGAAGAACGTGACGATGGTCCTCAAGGCCGATGGCACGAAGCTCCTTCTGAAGGAGAAGGTAAATTCCTTCCCCGCAGGCTTCTTCTTCATCCCCAATGCGGCCAGCCGCACTGGGGCCAACCGATGATTTATCCTAATTAGTTCACTTAATATTCACCTAAAATGAAGAAAACTCTCCTCTCTACCCTCGCGCTTATCGCCCTCGGTGGAGTCGTCACCAGCTGCGGCAAGGAGCAGAAGGATGCGCCTCAGCCCGCTGGCAACACCAGTGCTCGCGCTACGGAGCTCCCCGCAGGCGAGACGATCACGGGGTCGATCCAGACCGACAGCCTCGCCCTTGTAGACCTCTACAAGAGCCTCGATGGGATGGGATGGTCGCACTCCAACAACTGGAATAGCTCTCGCCCCGTAGCTACTTGGGCAGGCGTCCAGGTAAGCGACGTCGCAGGCGCACCTCGTGTCACCGCCCTCTACCTCGGCGGCAACAAGCTCCGTGGCACCCTGCCTAAGAGCATCGGACAGCTCACCGCTCTGCGTTCGCTCCAGCTGCAGTACAACCGCGAGCTCACGGGTACCATCCCCGCCGAGCTCTATCAGCTGACCCACCTGCGCTCGCTGCGTCTGCGCTTCACGAGCCTGACGGGCGAGGTCTCTCCCGCCATCGGCAAGCTCACCGAGCTTGATACCCTCGACCTCAGCAATAGCCGCTACGACCTCAGCATGTGGTGGAATGGTGACCCCGCTACCGCCAAGGAGCACCGCCCCAACGGGAAGACCCTCACCGGCTCGCTCCCCCGTGAGATCGGTCAGCTGACGAAGGCACGCTATATCGACCTCTCCTTCCAGGGCTTCACGGGTACGCTCCCCACTGAGATCGGCGCACTGAAGAGCGCTAAGTACCTCTCTCTCTATGGCTGTCACTTCTCAGGTGAGCTCCCCGCCTCGCTCGGCACACTCGCTCAGCTCGAGTACTTCTCCGCAGGCCTCAATGAGTTCTCGGGAAGCCTGCCCGCCTCCCTCGGTTCGCTGAAGAGCATCCGCGAGATCCACATCTCGGGCAACAAGCTCACTGGCACTATCCCCGCCTCGCTCGGTGGGCTGAAGACGCTCCAGCAGCTCAACCTCGCAGGCAACCAGCTCACGGGCACGATCCCAGCTGAGCTCGCACACCTCACGGGTATCTACGTCATCGACCTCAAGGGCAACAAGCTCTCAGGCACGATCCCCACGGACCTCGGTGGCGCACAGCAGAGCCTGCTCATCTCGGTAGACCTGAGCGACAACGACCTCACGGGTACGATCCCCGCACGCATCAAGCGCTATCTGCCCGATGCAGCTAAGTACGCTGGCCTGCATGGTCTGCCCGACTACGGCTACACGATGTTCGTCCTCTCGGGCAATAAGCTCACGGGCAAGATCCCCGCTGAATACCTCGCTTATCCCAAGACGCTGCAGCTCCTCCTGCCTCAGCAGGCTGGCTACGGCTTCTCTAACGAGCCTAAGTAACTCCTCCCGCACACCCGCCCTTAGCTCTCGTAGTATGAGGGCGGGCGTGCCTCTATATTTCATCCCAACCCACAACTATGATTAAGAAGTTTCTCCCCCTTGCCTTAACCCTCACTCTGGGTCTCGCCTCATGTAGCAAGACCGACACGCCCGTCGTACCTCAGAGCGGTATCACGATCACCAGCGGTGTCCTCTCAGCCTATCCCGAGAAGGAGATCGCTGCTACGGGCCTCGTTTCCCTCCCCGAAGTCACCGAGATCTCTGCCAAGGTCTTCGAGGGCTACAAGACGCTGAAGACGGTCAAGGCACCTAAGCTCACGAAGATCGGTGATGCTGCCTTCAAGGGCTCGGCACTCACCAGCCTTGAGCTCGGTGCTACTGTCCCCACGACGAGCGATAATGCCTTCGAAGGCACGTCCGAAGAGAAGGACCTCATCGTCCCCGCAGACAAGGTCGCTGACTTCGCTGACTTCGCGAAGAAGCACCACTTCAAGACCATCAACGGTGCGCCCATCCCTGGCACCGAGATTGAGATCAAGGATGGCGTGCTCGTCACCTATCCTATCGACAAGACCCCCGCAGACGGTGTCGTCACCCTCGAGGCTACCGTCACGGAGATCGCTGATGGCGTCTTCCTCGACAATACGAAGCTCACGGCTATCCACGCCCCTGGTGTGAAGAAGATCGGTAAGGCAGCCTTCAAGAACTGCTCCGCTCTTATGACCGTTGACTTCGGTGGTGCACAGCGTCCACCGCTGGCTATCGATGAGACCGACAAGACCTACGGCACGGCTGAAGATGCCTTCTGGGGCACGCCCGAGGAGAAGGTCCTCGTCTTCGATGAGAGCAAGAGCCCGAACTTCCTGCAGTACTTCGAGTTCATCGCACGCCACCACTTCGCCAAGCTCGACGGTATCACCATCCCCAAGAGCTCGACGGCAAGTACTTCAAGGTCAAGGGCAGCGTACTGACGGATATCACGAGCGCCGGTCAGAGCTACCTCGCTGGTCAGGGCCGCAATGGTGTCCTCGTCCTCCCCCTCGAGCATCACACGTATCGACAATGGCGTCTTCACGCAGCGATTCCAGAACTTCAAGGCGATCTACGCCGAAGGGGTGACGGAGGTAAGTAGCTTCGCCTTCCAGCAGACGGGTAGCCTCAACTTCGCTCACCTGCCCAAGCTGAAGAAGCTCGGCGAAGCAGTCTTCACCGACAACGCTTCGCTGACGGCTGTGAACTTCCCCCACCTCGAGGAGATCGGACATATCTGCTTCAATGGCGGCTCTAACATCAGTGGGAATGGTCTCAAGATCTCCTACATCAGCCTACCAGCTGTGAAGAAGATCGGTCGCGGAGCATTCCACGGCAATTATAAGAACTCTGGTGTCGCTGTCCTCCTTGGTGCTATGCCCGAGGTAGACTTCACCCCCTACAGCGATGATGACCCTTTCCACGATGGAAGCATAGCCTTTGGTCAGATGAAGGACCCCATCCTCTACGTGACCCCTGCAAATAAGGCAACCTATCAGATCACCGACGGTAAGTGGAAGAACTTCACTGTCAAGGAACTGAAGTAATCCCCCTATAAGCAAAGGCGAGGCAGTACCACACCCGTGGCTGCCTCGCCTTTCTTCCTCCCCGACCCTTAGATACACGCCGACTATGAACTACCGCATCTACAGCGTAGCCCTTGCCCTCAGCCTCCTCACGGCCTGCGGTGATAAGCCTACGCCCCTCCCCCAGCCGACGCCGACACCAACGCCTGTACCCACACCGACACCAGAGCCCACACCGCCCGCCTACAAAGACTATGAGGGCTATACCCTGATCTTCAACCAAGGCCTTGCCGCTGTCCTGACGAGCCAGCCCGATGGCGTGGGCGTGGCCTCCAGCCTCAGCCTCCTCGACCGCGAGGCGAAGACCCTCCTCCCGGTCTTCTCCGACAAGGCCACCCCGCTTAATAAGGAGTACGACGGCCAAGGCTACCTCTGCGAAGGCACGCTGAGCGAAGCGGGCGACTATCTGGCCTACATGGCGAAGTACGACTTCACCGACGACAGCGAGCACGCCTCACGCCTCCTCCTCTTCGACCGCAAGACGATGCGCATCACGAAGAACCTACGCATCACCCAGCCCGATGGCGATGAATGGGTGCGCCACTCCTTCACCTTCGACGACGGCACGACCTACCTCTCCTTCGACAAGAAGCACTTCTACCGCCTCGACCCCGAGACGGGGAAGATGACCGCTCTCACGGGCATCTTCGGCTACCCCACGGGCGCAGCATCTTGGCAGGATAAGGGCTACTTCTTCGTGCGCTACGAGTCCGCAGCCTTCGCCTTCGACAAGGGAAGCACCGCCGCACGCAAGCTCCCCATTGCCCTCTCGGGAGCACAGATCAAGGATACCTTCCGTATGGGCGCTCAGGTCGTCCTGCGTGACACGGCGAACCGTTATTACCTCTTCGACCTCGCCACGGGGAAGGTCCTCGCTGTCTTCACGCTCAGCGAACCCATCGGCCGCAGCGTCACCATCGACCCCGCCACGCACCGTATCTATTACTCGGGTGGCACGCCCAATCTCAACGGCGCCGAGGCCAAGGAGCGCAGTGTCTACACCGCCACCATTGACACCAGCCGTCCCGCAAGTGAAGTACAGGGCCTCACCTCACAGCTCCTCTACACCATCGCAGGGCGTACCGAGGCGAACAACCGTCAGGGCTTCAAGATGCAAGTCGGCTATCATCCCTACCTGAATGTGGTGCTGGTGTCGTACCTCGACCAAGGCCGCTCGGGTCCCCTCCTGCACGACCTGACGAAGCTCCTCCTGCTCCAGCTCCCCACGAGCCCGAGCGAGAGCGTGAAGGAGCTACGCACCTTCGACCTCCACTACGCCTCTGACGTCAGCCTCTTGAGCGTCATTCGTCCCCGCCCCACGAAGTAGCCCTCTGATAGGCTCACTTCTTACTTGTGCTTTAGGATCTCCCCGAGGATGCGCCTCCCGCCCCTCGGGGAGATTTCTTTTTCTCAGCAGGGAAAGGCACTCCGAGCGAGCATACCACAACGCACTGTACTATAGCCCCATACCGCACACCCGCACAAGGAGGGGAAAGTAACCAGTACTGGTCACTCGTCTGACCAGTACTGGTCGCAGCGCGAAGTAGTACTGGTTGATATCAGTTACCAGTACTGGTCACGTCGGCGACCAGTACTGGTTCGCATCCCCCCCGCTCCTTCTTGTCCTGGCAGCTTTTCGCTATAGCTATATCTATGATAGACACCGCTTGCACCACCACCCTACCGCAGGGCGATAAATCAACCTATATTGGTCGGCAGGCTGACCTATATTGGTCCGACGACGAAGCTATATAGGTCGCGATGACGACCTATATAGGTTGACTCGTGAACCAATATAGGTTCGCATACCCCCCTCCCATAAGTATAGTCAGCAAGCCCCCAGACGTATGCGGATAGCCGTGCGTCAGGGGGCTCTTTCTTTGCGCATTTGCAGTGGTGTTTTTTTGCTAAGTTTGTGGTAGATAACTGAGTCCGAGGGATCCTTCGGCTCGAGAGGCTTCACCTAACGCATCACCCGCCTCCCCTGCCGCACGAAGGCCCTCACACCCTCACACCTAAAAGACAATACACCACGCGATAAACGCCTAAGGTGCGCCACGATGAGGGCCACCCCATACCACGCTAACCCACGATCACCCTACCCCATCAGAAACTATGAGACTCGTAAAAGCCTTCCTGCTGTGCTTATCAATGCAAGCCTTGACGCTGTCCGCCCAGATGTTCATATTCCCGACCTCCTACGGGCCATCGGATAAGTACCAAGTAGTCGATACCGCCAAGTATGAGATCACCTATCAGATCGCAGCCAAGCTCAATCCCAACCCTAAGTATAGCCACGTCGCCTATAAGGACACGCAGACGCTACTCATCGGTAAGCGTATCTCTGCGACCTATAGCCGTGAACTCCTAAAAGCCCGCGAGAAAGCGGATGCCGAGATAAAGCAGGGCGCGGAGACGGTCGATAGCTTTAGTGATATTACCTTCCCCGAAGATGTCTTCAAGGGCTACCCCAAGCCAGGCGCACTGACAACCTCCTACCGCCTCTTCCTCAGCGCGGGCTACGGGCAATATACCGAGGCATTGCCCGACTTCAAGTGGCAGATCCAGTCGGAGACTACGAAGATCCTCGGCTACACGTGTCAGAAAGCCCTCGGGGAATTCCGTGGGAGGAAGTACATCGCTTGGTTCACCTCAGACATTCCCCTCTCTGACGGCCCGTGGAAGTTCTGCGGACTGCCGGGGCTTATCCTGGCGGTACAAGATACGGAGGCATACTTTGTCTTCACCTGCATAGGCGTTGATAATAAGAGCACACCGATCCGCTTCTGGACCTACCCGCACACCAAGTCTACGCGTGAGAAGCTACGCGCGACCATCCTACGCATGCACAAGCAGCCGATCCTCTTCTGCGAGCAGTCGCTTGGCATCAACATTTACATAGGGAATACCAATAAGAATCGAGACTTCTCCTTCCCTTGGCTGTGGCTGGAGGCAGAGTAACTCCCGCCCTTCACTCACCTTACTACCAGCGCTATCATGAAGCGACGCATCCTCTTCCTCCTCGCCCTCCTACTCTCCCTGTCATCCTCTACGGGCAGAGTATCATCACGGGGCACGTACGCACCCTCCAAGGGGCGCCCGTAGAGTACGCCCGCGTGCTGGCCTTAGTGCCGACGGACAGCACGATCTTAGCCTACACCTTCACCGATGCCCTCGGCAGCTACCGCCTAAGCGTCAGCAGCACGCAGCCCCAGCTCCTCATCAGTGTAGCGAGCATGGAGATCGAGCGCATAGACCGCCGCGTGGAGAACGCCAGCCAGACCTGCGACTTCCGAGTCAAGGAGTCACGCACCCTCCTAAGAGAGGTACAGGTGAAGGCCCGTAAGATCTGGGGGAAGAAGGACACGGTCAATTACTCCGTCGGCGCCTTCATCGGGAAGAATGATGTAGTCATCGCCGACGTCCTGCGTAAGCTCCCGAATATAGAGGTCTCGATGGACGGCCTCATCAAGTACCAAGGGAAACCGATCAATAAGTTCTACATCGAGGGGCTGGATGCCCTGCAAGGGCGCTACGGCATCGCGACGAACAACATATCGGCCAAAGACGTCGCCACCGTGCAGGTCCTCGAGAACCACCAGCCCGTCAAGGCGCTCGAGAAGACCCAGCCCAGCAGCGATGCCGCCATCAACCTCAAGCTGAAGGACGAAGTCAAGGGCACCTTCAGCATGACGGCACAGCTCGGCCTCGGCTATGACGGCAGGGTGAGGCGCAGCGAAGAGCTGATCGGGCTATACTTCGCCAAGCTACGACAGCACGTCTTGACTGCCAAGAGCAATGATAACGGGGAGGACATACGCCGCGAGCTGCGCTCCTTCACCGCGGACTCTCCCCTACCCAGCCTCACGATGACCTCGCTACAGCAGCCCGACGAGCCCCACATCTCTCGCCCTCGCTACTATGACAACGACACGCACGCCTTCTCCTCCAACAACCTCTACAAGCTGAAGAATGAAGCGGAGCTGAACGCCAACCTCATCTTCTTCCACGACCGAGAGCGCACACATGGCACATCGCAGACGACTTACTTCCTCCCCGAGGGCACGAAGGTCATCAGCGAAGACCTGCGCAATCGCGGTACGATCGACCAGCTCGAGGGCGAGCTACGCTACAACATCAATAAGGAGCAGCTCTACTTCAACAACCTCCTCGAGCTCAAGGCCTCGTGGGAGCAAGAGCACGGCATCGTCTCAGCGGGAGAGGACCTCACTCAGCAGATGCGCCAGCGCTACCTCTCAGCGACTAACACCTCACACTGGGTGCGGACGAAGGCAGACGGCAAGGGCGGTGAGATCCTCTGGCGCAATGCCGTAGCGACCTCCCCGCACCGTCTAAGTATCCAGCCAGGGCTCTATGCCCCCCCGCATCAATAGCGGAGCGCCCTATGCCGAGCTCACGCAAGACGTACGGCACCGCGCCTTCCTCAGCTTCGCCGAGCTTGCCCTGCTCTCCGCATGGCATATCGGGGGGGCTACAGATCAGCCCACGGCTCTTCCTCCAAGCCCAGCATCAGGCGCTGGATACCGAGCTGGGAGCGACGAGCCTCACGGGTACCTACCAGCCACTCCCCTCGCGGGATATGCACAACGGGATCAGCTTCACTCGCCTTGGCGCTGGGCTGGGTCATGAGCTGAGCTACAAGTCCGAGGTCTTCAGCCTCCACGCCGTACTCCCGCTCTTCTACTACCACACGCTGATGCAGGACGGCTTCCGCCCAAGCGAAAGGCTCTCGGAGGGGAAGCTGTACTTCGAGCCGCGGGGCTGGGTGAGCTATAAGTTCGCCTCGGACTTCACGCTTAATCTGAATGGCTCGATAGCCCTCACACAGCCCAGCCTCAGCTCGCTCTACGCAGGGTATATCATGCAGAGCTACCGCAGCCTGACGCGCCACGAGATGCGTCAGTTCAGCTCGCGCACGGCCAGCACAGGGCTCACACTCAGCTACAAGGATATCTTCTCGATGCTCTTCCTCAGCGCGGGGGTCAGCTACAGCCATCACCGCAGTGAAGCCATCTCTTCGCTGAAGATCGAGCCCCCACTCACCGTCGTAGAGCGCCTTCCCCTGCCGCACTCGGGGCAGAGCTATTCGGCCAATGCACGCTTCAGCAAAGGCTATGACTGGATCTCCCTCTCGGTGTCTGGGGATGCAGCCTTAGGCCAGAGCGAGGGTAAGAGCTACCTCGAGGGGAAGCTCCTCGGCTATACGAGCCAGTGGGCCAGCGCCAGCGGGAAGTGCTCCCTCAAGCCGCTACCGTGGCTCACGATGGAGTACAACGTCGCATGGGGCCTGCACCGCAGTCGCCTCGAGAGGGACACTTGGCTCACACCGATACAGAGCCTCAGCCACAAGGTCATCTCCCACGTGAATGTCCTCGAGGATGTCGCTATCAAGCTCACCGCCGAGCACTACTACAACGATGCAGTGACTGAGGGACGGCACTTCACACTCGCCGACCTCGGACTCGCCTACACCTGGAAGAAGGTGCGCCTCACCCTCGACTGGACGAATATCCTCGGTGCGCGCCTCTACAGCTCGGGGACGCTCTCCGACCTCGTCGCCTCGCACAGCTACTACGACATACGTCCCTCAGCCATAATGCTCAAGGCGCGATTCAAGCTGTTCTAATCCTCCGAATAACCCCAAGCAATCAAAACGATACTATTATGACCATCAAAAGAATCGCAATTGTAATGTCTGTCCTGCTACTATGCCTCGACAATCTTTCTGCACAGTGGGCGACCTGCTACCAGCCGTTATCGGCTTCAAAGTTTTGGATACGGCTTCGTATGAGGTGCTATACCAAGTCCAGATGCGCTGGGGAAAAAGAATAATAACAGACACGATCAGCCTACTCATTGGGAAAAAGTATACCCAGACCTATAACCCCAGATTAAAACGAATGAGGCTACAGAAAGATAGTTTGTTTAAACTTGGTCAAAATGCCCCAAGCGTATACTTTCTCACCTTTCCTGAGGATACCTATTGCAACTTGGAGACGGGACAAATTACAGCAGTCTATCGCAGTTTTGAGCCTGGCCCACCTCTGAAATATAAGGAACCTACTCCGAAGTTTAACTGGGTCACATCCGCTAGAGACTCTACTGTACTCACCTACCCTTGCTCAGAGGCACAAATGAGTTTCAGGGGGCGAGACTATAGAGCCCTCTTTACAATGAATATTCCACTCTCGGTCGGACCATGGAAGTTTGGAGGGCTTCCAGGACTAATCCTGAAAGTAGAGGATGCGAAGCAAGATTACATCTTCAGAGCCATAGGCATCAGATCGGTCAAAGAAGGCATACATCTATGGGACTGGAAGTATCAAGAGAATACACGAAAGGACATACGCAAGTATGTGGAGAGAATGCACAAGAAGCCCAAAACGTACATGCGCATAGTGACCAATGGGATGGTGATGTTTCGAGATGGAGATGAAGACAACGTTTCGTTCCCCTACAATCCTATTGAGTTGGAATAAACCCTCTCTATCTCCCTTATGCTACTACCGCGATCTGACCAATGGCACGACGCAGGTCTCCTACAGGACGCCTCTCTCAGGCCCCGCGCTGAAGTACACCGACACCCCGACGTTCTCATGGACGCTGACGGGTGAGAAGAAGGTCATCTCTGGCTACGAGGCACAGCGTGCCACGTGCCAGCTCCGAGGGAGAAGCTACGAAGCTTGGTTTACTCCCAGCATCCCGATCTCCGCTGGCCTGAACTTCTTTGGCGGCCTCTTTGGGCTGATCCTCGAGCTACACAACATGGATGGAGCCCTTCGACGATCATGCTGAAGGCGCACTTCAAACTCTTCTAACGGTCACATCTCCATGAAGTCCTTCGCATTCTCCTTACTCTTACTCTGCATCTGTCTGACCTCCCGTGCTCAGAGTCCTATCGGCAGTATACACCCCTTCGATATCAGGAAATACACCATCCTGGACTCAGCGAACTATCGCATTGACTACAAGACGACCTGCCTCCTCGACCCGAAGAAGCACGACAAGGTGACGAACGAGATGTACCTCCTCGTCGGGCGAAAGATCTCGAAGTTCGGACACGTCTGCGTCCTGGACAACCAGCAGGAGCTTATCGCAGCAGAGAGCCAAGAGGCTGGAGCTGGTATCGAGGCGCGGGGAATGGGAGGTATGGAGGTCTATAAGTACCTGAGCGGCACCAAGCCCTATAGCGAGCTTACCTTTAGGCTCTTCGTCTACTCCTACCGATATACCTTCATCTACTCTGATGAGCTACACCCCCTGTCATGGACACTCACCAATGAGCGCAAGGACGTACTCGGCTATTCTTGCCAGAAGGCGACGGCACGCTTCCGAGGCCGTGACTATACCGCTTGGATAGCTACGGATATCCCCATCTCTAATGGCCCATGGCTCTTGGGTGGCGCTCCTGGCCTGATCTTGGAGGCTTATGATGCCAAGAGGGAGTACATCTTCGAGGCAACAAGGGTCTCACAGCTCCCCAAGGCCTTGCCCATCGTCAAGTATAAAGACAACTACAAGCGCACAAATCGGAGCATAGTCCGTGATCTATGTAGGCGTATGCATGCCGATATCGTGCAGACGCTCACGACGGCGTTCCCTCGTGCAGGCATCCACCTTAAAGACCCGACCTTCTACTACAACCCCATCGAGCTGGAGTAGCTGATGGGATGACACATCATATCAGACTGCCTTATGCGAAACCTCTTTCTCCTCTTACTCACCTTCGTGAGCATCAGCCCCCTCGGCCTGCTCGCACAGTTCCCTGCTATACCGATGCGCCTGCAAGCAGGGAAGATCCTCGGGAAGTCCGAGTACTTCGTGGACTACACCTACCGCCACAAGACACCTGCCGAGAGTAAAGACTTCCGAGAAGACATCATCCGCGTGGAGCTGGGCAAGGCGCTTGTCAAGTCCTACAGCTACAGACTCTGGCAGGCAGACTCTGCTCTTACTCATGATGCCAATAAATACGGCCCGATGCTGATCCCCGAAGACGGTCTGTCTCCCTTCTGCTACTACCGCGATCTGACCAATGGCACGACGCAGGTCTACTACAGGACACCTCTCTCAGGCCCCACGCTGAAGTACACCGACACCCCGACGTTCTCATGGACGCTGACAGGTGAGAAGAAGGTCATCTCTGGCTACGAGGCACAGCGTGCCACATGCCAGTTCCGCGGGAGAAGCTACGAAGCTTGGTTTACTCCAGCATCCCGATCTCCGCTGGCCCGAACTTCTTTGGCGGCCTACCTGGGCTGATCCTCGAGCTACACAGTATGGATGGAGCGCATCACTTCGTACTCGACGCCCTATGTCAGCGTAGTGCGGACATCGTGGAGTGGAAGATTCCCTTGTTGAAGTCGGTCAGTCGCTCACAGTTCAGGGACTACTATCAGCGGCTACACAAACATCCGATTCAGACCTTTGAGGCCAATGGCCAGCGGGTATATCCACAGGATGCGCAGGGGAATTTCCTGACGAAAGCCGAAGCACTCTCCTGGACGATCCCCTTCAATCCCATCGAGCTGGAGTAGCCTCCACCTCACACCAAGCCGACGATCCCACCTCGGGGAGATTCTTTTTCTCAGCAGGGGAAAGGCGCTCCAAGTGAACATACCACAACGCACTGTACTATAGCCTCATACCGCACACCCGCACAAGGCGAAGAAAGTAACCAGTACTGGTCACTCGTCTGACCAGTACTGGTCGCAGCGCGAAGTAGTAGTGGTTGATATCTGTTACCAGTACTGGTCACTTCGTCGACCAGTACTGGTTCGCATACCCCCCTCCCCTTCTTGCCGTGACAGCTTTTCGCTATAGCTATATTTGCGATAGACGCCGCTTGCGCCACCACCCTACTACAGGGCGATAAATCGACCTATATTGGTCAGCGGGCTGACCTATATTGGTCCGACGACGAAGCTATATAGGTCGCGATGACGACCTATATAGGTCAACCCACCGACCAATATAAGTTCACACCACCCCGTCCCGCAAGCCCGCATCCTTCCCTCCCATAGCTCCCCCACCATACTCCCCTTCAAAAGGGCTAACTTTGATAGCGAAGAAGTCCCTCCTTTAGGTGCTTCGCGAGCCGACGGCTTGCGCGCGAGCGGGAGCACACCATCTTTCCCTTATCTTTGTTGTAATAGGGGCGACTTTGCCCCACCTCCCTCAGATAAGACACGATGACGCTCGACGAAATACGCAAGATCCTCCCTACGCTCCCCGAAGCCCCCGGCTGCTACAAGTACATCGGCCAGGAGGGCACGATCATCTACGTCGGGAAGGCGAAGAACCTGCGTCGCCGCGTCAGTAGCTACTTCCAGCGCGACGTACCCAGCTCGAAGACCCGCCTTCTGGTGCGCCAGATCCGCGGTATCGAGTACGTCGTCGTGGGCTCCGAAGCTGAGGCCCTTATCCTCGAGAACTCCCTCATCAAGGAGCATCAGCCCCGCTACAACATCCTTCTCAAGGACGACAAGACCTATCCCGAGGTCGTCATCCGTCATGAGCCCTTCCCCCGCGTCCGCGTCGAGCGCCGCCCCGCCCACGATGGCTCGGTGCGCTTCGGCCCGTACCCCAACGTCGGTATGGCACACGCCGCCGTAGCCATGGTGCGCGACCTCTACCCTATCCGCACCTGCGACCTCGACCTCTCCCCGCACAAGATCGCCCAGGGCAAGTACAAGGTCTGCCTCGAGTACCACATGAAGAAGTGCAAGGCACCCTGTGTCGGCTACCAGACCGCCGAGGACTACGCGCACAACATCCGCGAGATCACGAGCCTCCTGCGTGGGAACCTCCGTGACGTCATCGACCTCTATCGTGAGGAGATGCTTCGTCTCAGCGAGGAGCTTCGCTTCGAGGAAGCCCAGATCTACAAGGAGCGCCTTCAGTACCTCGAGAACTATCAGTGAAGCACACCGTCGCCCCGCACCACATCCACAACGTCGACGTCTTCAGCTTTCGACGAGGACGAAGATGGCGCGACCTACGTGAACTTCATGCACCTCACCCAAGGGATGGTCACGCAGGTCTATACCATCGAGTACCGTAGCCTCATCGAAGGCGAGACGCGCGAGGAGCTCTTCGCTAGCGCCATCACCGAGCTACGCCAGCGCTTCGCCTCACGCGCCAAGGAGCTGATCCTACCCTTCGACCCCGGGTGGCAGGACGATGCCAGCGTGACGATCACCATCCCCCAGCGTGGCGACAAAAAGAAGCTCCTCGAGCTCTCCGAGCGCAACGTCCGCCAGTACAAGGTCGACAAGTACAAGCGTGCCGAGCGGCTCAACCCCGACCAGCGCCTCATGCAGATCGTCACCGAGCTGAAGGACCTCCTACATCTGGACAAGCTCCCCCTACATATCGAGTGCTTCGACAACTCGAATATCCAAGGCTCCGACCCCGTAGCCGCCTGCGTCATCTTCAAGCGCGGGCGCCCGTCGAAGAAGGACTATAGGAAGTTCAACATCCGTTCGGTCGAAGGACCCGACGACTACGCCTCCATGCGCGAAGTCGTCACGCGCCGCTACCGCCGTCTGAGCGAAGAGGCGGGAGGCGAAGGTCTCCCCGACCTCATCCTCGCCGACGGAGGTAAGGGGCAGATAGGCGCCATACGCGAAGCCCTCGCCGAGCTGGGCCTCGCCATCCCCGTAGCGGGGCTGGTGAAGGACGACCGCCACCGCACGGCAGGGCTCCTCTTCGGCACGGACACCCTCGACGAGATCCCGGTGCGCCACCACAGCCCGACCTTCCGTCTCCTCGAGCAGATCCAGGCGGAGGTGCATCGCTTCGCCATCACCTTCCACCGCGACAAGCGCAGTAAGAGCCAGCTCTCCTCACGCCTCGACTACATCAAGGGCATCGGCCCGAAGACGAAGGACGAGCTCCTCAGTGCCTTCCGCAGCGTGCAAGCCATTGCCTCCGCGAGCCTCGACGACCTCACCGCCGTCATCGGCCCCGCCAAGGCCCGCATCATCTACACTGCCTTCCACCCCGAAGGATAAATATTCAATAACCCCTGTAACAAAAAAAAAAAGGAATGAAGGAAACTACAATCGTTGAGATGGCAATCTCAACCTCCGATCCTGTATCACTCAAGCGACTCAGAAAAGATCTCTATAAGATTCGAAAGTTTGAGATACAGAATCTCTGGCAACGCTCCATCTTCTTAGTGGCGTTTATAGTAATACTCATCACAGGTTATGGGCATCTCATAGAGAAGCTTATGTCAGAATATGACAACTGGCTAACCCGCAGTGAATTTCAGATACTAGTCATCCAGACCGTTTGTTGCATTCTAACTTTTTTGGGCTCGATCTTCTCCATTATTTGGATCATGATGGCTAAGGGATCAAAAGCCTGGTATGAGATCTATGAACGAAAAATATGTGAGATTGAAGAAGATCTTCAGGTCAGAGAAGAGTATCGGATGAACCCTGGAGCACCATGGACTCTAGACAATTCTCTTTGTTCTTGCAAGGCAGGAGCCTACTCCGTTTCAAAGATTAACATTCTCCTAGGGCAAATTCTACTCATCTTTTGGAGGATTGCATTCTATATCCATGTTGTACTCACAATATGGCTAAGTGCTACATACCCATACAACACCGAAAGTGCTATCCCCATCGGGATCTCAGCGACAATACTCACCGTACTATTCTTTGCACAACTTTTTCTTCCTTGCTTACTTAAAAAGATGGTAGAAAGCGGTTCAATTAAAAATCCACCTTTGTAGGTTAGAGGTAGACTATTAACAACCCTACCTCATGCGCTTCCTCATCCAACGTACCCGCTCCGCAGCCGTCCATATCGACGGAATAGCTGTCGCCGAGAGCCACGGCCTCGGCATGCTCATCCTCATCGGCATCTCCCCAGACGACACCGTAGAGGACATCGAGTACCTCGTGAAGAAGGCCACGCAGCTACGTATCTTCGACGACGAAGACGGAGTGATGAACCGCAGCATCCTCGACGTCGGCGGGGACATCATCGCTGTATCGCAGTTCACCCTCATGGCGGAGACGAAGAAAGGCAACCGCCCATCCTACATCCGTGCCGCCCGCCCCGAGGTTGCTGAGCCCCTCTACGACGAGGTCATTCGCGCCCTTGAGGAGCGACTCGGTCGCCCCATCGGCACAGGTCGCTTCGGCGCCGACATGCAGGTATCTCTGACGAACGATGGCCCCGTGACCATCTGGATCGACAGCAAGGCGCGCGAGTAAACAGCGAAGTGCACCGCAGGAAAGCGAAGAAAACAGAGGCACGTTCCACATGGAACACTCTCCCACTACACCCACACCACTACACCAAGCCACACGCCTTGACCCAGAGAGAGCGACGCCAAGCAGAGCTATACTTCTGCGCCATCGACCCCGAGATCCACGAGGAGCGACTGCTCCACGACATCGAGCCCTAAGCATATATACGTACGCGCGCGAAAGCGCGAGAGGGCATCGGGTGCGGGTTCCACGTGAAACGCACCCGATACTTTTTCTTTCACAAAGCGCAGGTGACCGCACTCCCCACGCAAGAAACCCGTATCTTTGCAGCCGAAGAAACCCAACTAAGAAAGGATGCTCAGCGAAGACTTGCTCTACGAAAAGGAAGATGAGATCTACGACAAGGTAGACACCCCCCTCTTTCACCTCATCGGCGAAGCCGCGGACGAACTCGGCGTAGACGCCTACATCGTCGGGGGCTATGTGCGTGACCTCCTCCTCTACCGCCCCTCGAAGGATATCGACATCGTCTCCATCGGGCGCGGTATTGACCTGGCGCAGGCGGTAGCGGGGCGCCTCGGACGTGGTGCACACATCTCTGTCTTCGCTCGCTTCGGCACGGCACAGGTCAAGCAGGGTGACCTGGAGATCGAGTTCGTAGGCGCTCGTCGCGAGAGCTACACACCCGACAGTCGCAAGCCCTTCGTCGAAGACGGTACGTTGGAGGAAGATCAGGAGCGCCGTGACTTCACGGTCAATGCTCTGGCCATCTGCCTCAACGCCGACCGCTTCGGTCAGCTCGTCGACCCCTTCGACGGCCTGCACGATATGGAGGTGCTTACCCTGCGCACACCCCTTGATCCCGACATCACCTTCAGCGATGACCCGCTGCGCATGATGCGTGCCATACGCTTCGCCTCGCAGCTCGGCTTCTTCATCGACCCCGATACCTTCGCTGCTATCGGGCGAAATGCAGAGCGCATCGAGATCATCTCCGCCGAGCGCATCGCCACGGAGTTCAATAAGATCCTCCTCTCCCCTCGCCCATCCATCGGCCTCGAGCTCTTCGAGAAGACCGGTCTGATGAAGCTCGTCTTCCCCGAGCTCCTCGAGCTCAAGGGCGCCGAGACGCGTGACGGCATCGGGCACAAGGACAATCTCACCCACACCTACAAGGTCGTGGACAATATGGCCAAGGCACTCTCCACCGCCCGCCCTGGGCACGAGATGAACCTCTGGCTCCTCTGGGCAGCGCTCCTCCACGACATCGGGAAGCCCCGCACCAAGCGCTTTGACCAGCGCCTCGGCTGGACGTTCCACAACCACAACTTCATCGGCATGAAGATGGTGTCGAAGATCTTCCGCCGCCTCCGCCTTCCGCTTGATCACAAGATGCACTACGTGGAGAAGCTCGTCGATCTGCACATGCGCCCCGCCACCCTCGTCGATGAAGGCGTGACGGACTCCGCTGTACGCCGCCTGCTCTTCGAGGCAGGAGATGATATCGACGACCTCATGCTCCTCGTCGAAGCCGACATCACGAGCAAGAACCCCCAGCGCGTACGCAAGTACCTCGACAACTATAAGGTCGTTCGTCAGAAGCTCGTTGACATCGAGGAGAAGGATCGCATCCGCAACTTCCAGCCGCCCATCTCAGGCCAGCTCATCATGGATACCTTCGCCCTCACGCCTTGCCGCGAGGTCGGACTCATCAAGGACGCTATCAAGGACGCTATCCTCGACGGCACGATCCCCAACGAATACGAGCCCGCCTACGAATTTATGCTCCGCGAAAGCAGCCGCCCTCGGGCTCACCCCTGCGAAGAAATAGGCGCCCCCCTACCCCACCTCACAGAGATACCACTGCCCCTTACTTTATGATCTTGTCGTAAAGTAAGGGGCAGTGGTTTATTATCAGTACCTTTGCAGCGTTTAAAAAAAAAAAATGATAGTCGACCGACTGTCTCGATTGCTTAGAAGAAGGAATATATTTATGATCGTAACAAAGCGCGCCAACGATCCCGTCTGGACGAACATCTATGCTTATGCCCAGCTGCCCGCTGAGCTGCGTAGACTCGACGAGATCGCGCACAACCTCTGGTGGGTATGGACCCCCAAGGCACAGAATCTCTTCCGCCGCATCTCTCCCGAACTCTGGGAGTCGACCGAAGGCAATCCTATCACGCTCACTCGCCTGCTCTCCGCTGAGGAGATGGCAGCCCTCGTCGCTGACAAGGACTTCATGGCGCAGCTGGACGAAGTCTATGCCGACTTCCAGACCTATATGAACGAGCCTGCAGACGCAGTACGCCCCTCCGTGGCCTACTTCAGCATGGAGTACGGTCTGACGAATATCCTCAAGATCTATTCCGGCGGTCTTGGCGTCCTCGCTGGTGACTACCTCAAGGAAGCCAGCGACAGCAACGTCCGCCTCACCGCCGTCGGCTTCCTCTATCGCTACGGCTACTTCACCCAGAGCCTCAGCCCCGAAGGCCAGCAGCAGGCGAACTACGAAGCCCAGGACTTCACTCAGCTCCCCATCGAGCAGATCTTCAAAGAAGACGGGCAGACGCCCCTCATCCTCGAGGTGCCCTATGCTGGCCACACCGTATACAGCCACATCTGGAAGGTCAACGTCGGCCGTATCAGCCTCTACCTCCTCAACACCGACATCCCACAGAATAGCGAATGGGACCGCCCCATCACGCACCAGCTCTATGGCGGCGACTGGGAGAACCGCATGAAGCAGGAGTACCTCCTCGGTATCGGTGGTGTGCTCCTCCTCAACCGTCTTGGCATCTCGAAGGACGTCTACCACATGAACGAAGGTCACGCTGCCTTCATGAGCGTACAGCGCCTCCTGGACTACGTCGAGGGCGAAGGTCTTCCCTTCGACGAAGCTCTCGAGCTCGTCCGCGCCTCCTCGATCTACACCTGTCACACGCCCGTGCCCGCTGGTCACGACTACTTCGACGAGGAGCTCCTCGGCAAGTACCTCGGCCACATCCCTGGGCGTCTCGGCATCTCTTGGCATGACTTCATCAGCCTCGGTCGTGAGAATCCCGAGAGCAACGAGAAGTTCTCCATGAGCGTCTTCGCACTGAATACCTGTCAGGAAGCCAACGGTGTGAGCCTGCTGCACGGCCGCGTCTCGCAGGAGATGTTCGCCCCCGTATGGAAGGGCTTCTTCCCCGAAGAGCTGCACGTCGGCTACGTCACCAACGGCGTCCACCTGCCTACATGGGCCTCTGCCGAGTGGCAGGAGCTCTACACGAAGCACTTCGGCAAGGACTTCATCAAGAAGCAGACCGAGGAAGCTACCTGGGCGAAGATCCAGCAGCTCCCCAACGAGACGATCTGGGAGACGCACCAGGCTATCAAGCTCCGTCTCGTCGAGCATATCCGCACCTTCTACGGCGATAAGTGGATCCGCAACAGCGCCAACCCCGAGACGACGGTATCCGTCCTCGAAGGCATCAACCCCAACGCCCTGCTCATCGGCTTCGGTCGTCGCTTCGCTACCTACAAGCGTGCGCACCTCCTCTTCACCGACCTTGAGCGTCTGGAGCGTATCGTCAACAACCCCAAGTACCCCGTACAGTTCCTCTTCACAGGTAAGGCACACCCCGCCGATGGTGGTGGTCAGGGCCTCATCAAGCACATCCTCGAGATCAGCCGCCTGCCTCAGTTCCTCGGGAAGATCATCTTCCTCGAGAACTACGATATGCGCCTTGCCAGCAAGCTCATCGCTGGCGTAGATATCTGGATGAATACCCCTACTCGTCCCCTCGAAGCCTCAGGTACCTCGGGCGAAAAGGCCGAGATGAACGGTGTCCTCAACCTCTCCGTCCTCGACGGATGGTGGTACGAAGGTTACCGCAAGGGTGCTGGTTGGGCGCTCACCGACAAGCGTACCTTCGCTGACCAGTCGCTGCAGGATAAGCTTGACGCTACGACGATCTACGACCTTCTCGAGAAGGAGATCGTACCCCTCTACTTCCAGCGCGACGGCAAGCCCTACTCCGATGGTTGGGTACAGACGATGAAGAACTCGATGAACTTCATCGCTCCTCACTACACTATGCGCCGCATGATGGACGATTACTACGAGCGCTTCTACACGAAGCTCGCCGAGCGCTCTGCTCGCCTGCATGCAGAATCGAACCGTATCGCCCGAGAACTCACCGAGTGGAAGCGCGCTACGGCCGAGGCTTGGGATAGCATGCAGGTCGTCTCTGTCGAGTGCTCCGAATGCGCAGCATACATGTCCAACGAGCGCCACACGGGCGACGAAGAGACGGTACGCCTTGTCCTCGACAAGGGTGCCCTCACCTCGGATCTCGAGGTCGAGCTCGTCGACGCACGCGAAGACTCTCAGGGCCGCCTCCGCTTCGTAGCGAAGACTGCCCTGACACTCATCGAGCGCAATGGCTCACGTGAGGTCTACGAGCTCCGCTTCAAGCAGGCTCGTCCTGGGCACTACAAGCGTGCTCTGCGCATCCTGCCTTCGCACCCCGAGCTCCCACATCGTATGGACTTCGCGCTCGTGCGCTGGGTAGCCCTTCAGTAAGGGTCCCCCCTACCCAATCACTTTATACGACACGTCCCGGCAGTCATCTGACTGTCGGGACGTGTCGTATATACGCGGCTCTTGTAGCCCACGGGATCCCGCACAGCTTACGGGGAGCAAGTAGCCCCTTCTTGAGGGACAATCCCCACCCAATACAAGCACTCCCCTACCCCAGCGGTGCGATTCTTGCGAAGCAGCGGGAGATAAGCTCCGTCCACGTCGGTAGTCTTATCATCCACGTACGTGGGTCTTTGGATTTAGGCACGTAGATGATAGGACTACGCACATAGCCGACCAAATAGCACTAAAGGTGCCACCCTTTCTTTCCGCCCCGCCGTACTTTTGCCTCAGGAAGAGCAGAGAGCTTCTCCTATCAGTAAGACAAGTACCCCAATACACGACACGACGATGGCAAAGTACACGATGAAGCAAGTCCCTCAAGGCCTTGGGAAGCATCCCAGCCAGCATCCTCGCCTGATCAGCGAAGGACGACTCAGCACCGAGGACCTCTCCGAGCGTATGGCCGAGGGCTGTACCTTCTCACGCGCCGAAATTGAAGGCGTACTCCAACTCCTCGGCGAAGAGCTCGCTAAGAGGCTCGCAGACGGCTATATCGTACATATCGATGGCGTGGGGAGCTTCCGCCCCAAGCTCGGCTACCGCAAGGACGTTGCTCCCCCCGAAGGCGAAGAGACCGCGACGCGCAATGCCGCCAGCCTGGAGATAGCCGATGTGCGCTTCCACGCTGACCGTAGACTCGTACAGCGCACCCGTAGGGCCTGCAAGCTCCAGCGCGCCCCACATCACAGCTACACGCGCCCTCGAGAGGGTCGTGAGCGGCGCCTTAGCCAGCTCCTCAGCTATCTACGCACCCACCACGTCCTCACCCGTAGCGAATATGTGAAGCTCACGGGGCTCTCCCCGACGGCCGCCACTGCGGAGCTAAAGACCTTTGTTACAGCGGGTCACATCCTACGAAAGGGTATCGCTTCGCACTCAACCTATCGCCTCCCGCAACCCACGGAAAAAGAGTAACTTTACCCCTAAGAAAAGACATCATCTCCCAGTATAAACTCACACAAATACAGGATTTTTGACATGCGTAACCCCCTCTATTTCATCCTATTCCTTCTGCTTGGCACGAGCTCCATTGCTGCCCAAGAATCCGTCACTACGATCTCCTTCCACGTAGGCGATAGCCTCACCATCGGCCTGCCGCATGAGCCGGGCGAAGGGTACCAAACGATGGGCTGGAGCAAGGGCGATATGAAGATCCCCGCCTTCGCAAAAGGGAAGCTCCAGAAGCGCATCATCCCAGCAGAGAAGGACTTCTTCGGAGATCCCATCGGTCAACCACAGATCATATATTTCCTAAGCCTGCCACAATTCCCCAAGGATAGCCTCATCGTTTATCCCGAGCATGCCATACAAAAGGGGGAAATTATAACGGCCCCCATAGAGCACAAAACACTCTATCCTGAAGCTGTAGAGCTACTTCAAGAGGACTATATCCCCGCACTTATCAAGGCGGGTTGCCTAACCTATACGGATGACGCTATCAAGGCGTACGCCGAATCTATGGGAAGCACAGAGCAGCAGGCGGATGCTACAAGCAACCCCTTCGAGTATCAGAGACAGCGAGCAACCTTACTGGAGAAGCTGAAAGCAGCCGTCGAGAAGTTTGATCTGAACCGAGTCTACTACGTGCGACACAAGCTCCACACCAAGGGATACGACTTTGCGCGCGCGGGCTATCCATGGGATGAGCGTCTTGGCTATGCACTACCCTTCCTTGCGACAAAGGGCGATCTACCGATCCACCCCTTCCTCACATATAAGAAGAAAGTTCCCTTCATCAGTGTCCCCGCTGACCGCGCAGAGAGCTTTGAGAAGCACAAGAATACACTGGGATTGGATCTGCAGACCTTCTATATAAGGGCGTATATTCGTATAGTCCCTGGGCAGAAGTACGAAGAAGATGGTAGCCGTCTCTATAAGATGGAGGTAGATTACCTTGGCCTTGACGCCTACGAATACCCCCACTGCGCCTACTACCACATAGGCTCCGGTAAGGCGGAGTAAGTGCCCTACCGCCCATAGCCCCGCAAGAAAACTATTGCCCCGAGGCACTCTATCTGAGTGACTCGGGGCAATGTACTTAGGTAAGCTGTGTCCTTCCTCCTCTATACACAGCGAGAGGCATACAAATACTTATTAACTTTGTTCATATTATCCCCGTAAATACTAAGCGAATAGGCTTATGAGATATTCCCATACACTACTTGAAGAAGAACTGAAAAGCCGCGTCGGAGAAGATTTCTTCTCTGACTTTAACCACAGCACTATTAAAGGTCGTGTAGACTTCTGCATCGCTGATAAGCAGACCTTCATGGGTGAGCCTATTGAATATCTCTGGGCAGAAGCTAAGCGAGGCAAATCCAACCTTGACCACGCGCTGGTACAGCTCATCCTCACCATCGGAAGGGCGCAGCTACATACCAAGCAGTCACCTCCACCCTACCTCGGAGCCTTTGATGCTACGCGCATCTACTTTATCCCCTTCCACAAGCTCCACGATATTTTCTGGATGAATGACTTCAACTGGAGCGTCACACCCTCTGACCACTCAACCAAAGAGTTTTCTCTCGTTGCCGAGCGTGTACAAGGCATTATAGAGGAAGAGAACCTCACGTTTGACTTTGTCAAGGATGTGAAGGAACTGCACAAGTTCATCAAGAAGAACTTTGTCGTAGGGAAAGAGAAGACTACCAAAATACCCATCACGAAGACCAACTTTATCACGATCTATAGCAAGTGGGAGGAAGCTGTTCGCCCTACAATCGCCATTGATTGGGACACGGCCAAGAAGCAGGGCATCATCAGTGCAGACTTCTACCTCGCCGACCTACTCTCCCAAGAGGGAAGCACTCTAAAGGATCGTCTCTACGTCATCCTCAAAAACAAACACTATCGCTTAATCAAGGGGGTAGATACGTTGGGTATGATAGAATTCAAAGAGGTGCACTTCACTGATGATCAGAGAGCTTACAATGAGTTTTGGAATAAGTATCAGCGCCCTCCGAAGCAAGAGTACTGGGACTTCCTCATTGAGCGCCGTGACCTACTTGTACCGCAAGATGTCCGCGAACGTAAGGGGAGCTACTTTACTCCACGCCTCTGGGTCGAACTCTCACAGCAGTACTTAGCCGAGCACTTTGGAGATAACTGGCAGGAAGAATACTATGTGTGGGACTGTGCCGCTGGTACAGGTAACCTACTCTATGGGCTGAGCGAAAAGTACCGCATCTTCGCCTCGACTCTGGATGAAGCCGATGTACGTGTCATGAAGGAGCGTGCCACAAATGGAGCCAATCTCCTCCCTGAGCATATCTTCCAGTTCGACTTCCTCAATGACGAGTTTGACTGTGGCAAGCTCCCAAAAGCACTCCAGAACATCATCCAAGATGAAGAGAAGCTCAAGAAACTAATTATCTATATCAACCCTCCATACGCTGAAGCCAGCAATTCTCGTACTATTACGAAGACTGGATCAAATCGAACAGGTGTATCACATAGCATGATTTACACAAAATATGGAACTATAATGGGCAGTTCTAAAAAGGAACTTTTTGCCCAGTTTAATGCGCATCTATCGGGAGCTTCCTCTAGTGAAGATTGCAGAATTTTCAACTTTGAAAATTCTGCAATCTTCATCCTCTCAGAAGTTCAGGTCAACATATCGAGCGAAGCTCGAAAAAATTTTTATTGTTCCAGCTGATACCTTTGATAATGTACGTGGACAATTCCCAATAGGATTCAAAATCTGGGATACTGCTAAAGAGGAAATCTTTAAGTGTATCATAACTGATATGTATAACTCTAAGGGGAAATTCATCGGGAAGAAAGAGGTCTATAACCTTTCACCCAAAAGTCTTGTAATTGACTGGATCAGAAAATTTGATGATACAAGTTCACCTCTCATTAGTTACATACGTCTGCTAGGAACCGATATACAACATAGCAAAGACGTCTATATCACATCACGTCCAACCGATAATGACATTAAGAAAAGCCTTACAAAGCGTATAACAAAGAATAATCTCATTCCATCTTGCATATACGCTTGTATCCGAGCTACTATACCTCCCTTATGGAGCAATGATAGGGACAACTTCAGTGACCCTGAAGTTATCGGCAATTATGGATGGTACTCCCAAGAGTTTCAATCTGACTGCCTTGCTTATATGTTGTTTGATGATAGGTATGAACGCTCTCTTGATGGAACTAACCACTGGATCCCCTTCACGGAGCAGGAGGTACATGCACCTACCCTCTTCAAGAGCCACTTCATGACGGACTTTATAGCAGGCAAGCTATATAAGGAAGAGGAGCCATTAAGCAACGAGCTCTTTGAGTATGAAGCCCCAAAACAGACGCTCATTCCTCGCGAGAAGATGCGATTCTCTACCGAGGCTACAGCCGTCTTTGATGCTGGACGTGCCCTGTGGCGCTACTACTTTGCACAGGCAGGTAGGGAAGCTGATCCCGATGCAGCTCTCTACGACATTCGTCTTTACTTCCAAGGACGGGATACAAAGGGTAAGATGAATAGCGACAGCCCCGACGCGAAGTATATGGAGCTGATCGGGACACTTCGTCAAGCACTCAAGCGCTTAGGGAGAAAGATAGAGCCCAAGGTCTATGAACATGGCTTCCTCCGTAGCGAAGTCACACAGCAGTAGACCACTTTCTTATTTCTACCCCATTACAAAAAGTCCAAGGGGCGCAGTGCATAGTTGTACTGTGCCCCTTTGAGCTTTTATACCTCTCATGGGAAGCCGACTTACCCGCTTTATATAAGGACTCTGGCGCTCGGTGTTACTTTCTTTGTACCTTTGCGTAAAATGGTAAAATAGAGATAGTGCATGAAGCTGTATTTTATTGGTATCGGTGGCATAGGTATGAGCGCTCTCGTGCGCTACTTCCTCAGCAAGGGAGATTGCGTAGCAGGGTATGACTTGACGCCTTCGCCCCTCACACACGCCTTGAGCGAAGAGGGTGCTACCATCCACTACGAAGACGATCCCGAGCTAATCCCTGAGCCCTTCCGCACGAAGGATACCCTCGTCGTCTTCACTCCAGCCGTTCCCCACGACCACCGCGAGCTGGCTTTCTTCCGCGCACAGGGCAACCGTGTGATGAAGCGTGCTGAGCTCCTCGGCGAACTGACCCGCCGTGAGCGCGGGCTCTGCGTCGCTGGTACCCACGGCAAGACGACGACCTCTACCCTACTGGCACACCTCCTGCGCTCGAGCCACGTCGACTGCCACGCCTTCCTCGGCGGTATCTCGAATAATTACCAGACCAACTGCCTCATCTCTGATCACAGCGACTATGCCGTGATCGAAGCTGATGAGTTCGACCGCTCCTTCCACCATCTCTCTCCATACATCGCGGTGATCACCTCCGCGGATCCCGACCACCTTGACATCTACCATACGCCCGAGGCCTATCGGGAGAGCTTCGAGCACTTCACCTCGCTCGTCAGCGCAGAGGGTGCTCTGGTGATGAAGAAGGGTATCCCCGTGACGCCCCGCCTCAAGGAAGGTACGCGCCTCTTCACCTATACCGCTGGAGCTGATGAAGCGGACTTCCGTGCCGACGGCATCGAGATCCGTGATGGGCACCTCTTCTTCGACTGGCACTATCCCGCTATCGAAGGGCACCCCGCAGGTACGCTCCACGTCGAGCTCGGTGTACCCCTCCTCATCAATGTGGAGAATGCTGTAGCAGCTATGGCCGTAGCCTACCTCTGTGGAGCTACCCTCGAAGAGCTGGCCGCAGGTGTAGCCTCCTTCCGTGGGGTCTATCGCCGCTTTGACCGCCTCATCGATGATCCCCGCTGCGTGCTCATCGACGACTACGCCCACCACCCCAATGAGCTTGACCCCAGCATCCGCTCGGTGCGTGAGCTCTACCCCGATCGCAAGATCCTCGGCATCTTCCAGCCACACCTCTATAGCCGTACGCAGGACTTCTATCGGGAGTTTGCCGCGAGCCTTGACCAGCTCGACGAAGTCATTCTCCTCGATATCTATCCCGCTCGTGAGCTCCCCATCCCAGGCGTCACTTCGCAGATGATCTCCGACGTGATGAAGCATAAGGATGTGCTTGTCCTACCCAAGGAAGGCCTGCTCCCCGAGCTCAAGAAACGTCAGGAGCTCCCCGAAGTCATCCTGATGGTCGGCGCTGGAGATATTGACCGCCTGGTGCCCCAGGTAGCAGATGAGATCCGCCGCAGGCTATGAAGAATAGAGCACTCGTACGCAACCTCCTCCTGCTCCTCCTGTCAGTCGCACTGATAGGAGGTATCGCGTACCTACTCATCCGCCCCCCACGCGTCACCTCCACCGACCGCTGCGAAGCTATCACCGTCGAGGTAAAGACCGAGGCAGGTGGCGAACCGCTCTTCCTCACCGGCGACCGCATCACCGATGAGCTCGCCCGCCGTGGTATCCAGCTACGAGGGAAGCGCCTCGACTCCATCGACCTCCGTAAGATCGAGCGCACCCTGCTCAGTATGCCTATCTACAAGCGTGCTGAGGCCTTCATCGCCCCCTCATCCTCCTCCGTGCAGATCCGCCTGACGGAGAAGCACCCCCTCTACATCGTGCAGGAAGCCTCGGGTAAGAGTTACTACGTCACGCAGGGTAAGGGTACCATCACGGTGAACCCTACCTTCGCGGCTTACCTCCCCATCGTCAGCGGTGCTGTAGACCTCAAGATGGCTACGGGTCCCGTCTACGACCTCATGACCGCCCTGCGCGAAGACCCTTACTTCACCGACTACTTCGGGCAGGTCTACGTCGACGAGACCGATGGTATCGTGCTCATCCCACGTATCGGCACGACGCGCGTCATCATGGGCCGCCAGTCGAACTGGAGTGAGAAGCTCCGTAAGTGGCGCATCTTCGCTGAGAGCGTACTCCCCAAGCGCGGGATGAATGCCTTCAGCTATGTCAACCTCGACTACGGCACGCAGATCATCGCCCGCAGCCGCTATGCCCCCGAGGGCGAGACCTTCGACGAAGAAGGCGAAGTCGTCGCTGCTCCAGCACCAGCACCTACACCCGATCCTGCTCCCACCCCCGCCCCCAAGCCTGCGCCAGCAGTCTCTGCGGCTCCCGCTCCGAAGAAGCCCGCCGACACGGAGAAGCCCCGCGAGAAGGCTAAGGAAGCCCCTAAGGACAAGCCTAAGGATAAGCCTGCAAGCAAGCCGGGCGACAAGGCAAAGACCGATAAGAAAGAGCCGAAGAAGGACCTCAAGAAGGATCCTAAGAAGCCCGCTCCTCAGCAAGCCCCCACCCCCAAGAAACCCAATAAGCCCGCCGAGAAGGGCAAACCTAACAAGCCACAGAAGAAATGAACGATCGTAGGGATAGCATATACGCCGTCATCAACATAGGCAGCACCTCCCTCTCTGGGATGCTCGCCACGAAGTCCCCACAAGGACGCGTCGTGCCCATCGTCGCCCACCGTGTCCCCACGGCAGGCTGCGTGCGCCAAGGCTCTATACACAACATCGAGGAGACTGCCAAGCGCATCTCTTCACTCCTCGATAAGCTCAGCACCGCCCTACCCGAGGAGGCTCAGATCTCCGGCGTGTATGTAGGGCTGGAGTGCCGCTCCATGCACTCCGAGCGCTATGACTCCTTCATCGACCTCGGTGAAGAAGGCAGCGTCGTCACCCCCGAGCACCTACTCACCCTCAAGGATCAGGTCAGTGATGCCAGCTATCCCGGCATGACGATCCTCTCCATCACCGAGCCCCGCTACCGCTGCGATGGCAAGCGTGAGTCCAACCCCAGAGGTGTGCGTTGCCGTCGTCTGGAGGCCCAGTATCTGCTCATCGTAGCCCGCCAGAACATCATCATCAACGTCCGCGAGACCATCGAAGATCGCTTGGGTCTACGCCTCTTGGGCATCCTCCCCACACCCATCGCTGAGGCTGCTGCCACGATGACGATCGAGGAGATGGCCCTCGGCTGTGCCTACGTCAACATCGGCGGTGGTACGACCTCCATCGCGATCTATCAGGAGCGCTTCCCCGTCGCACTCTACGTCCTGCCCCTTGGTGGGAACAATGTGACGCGCGACCTCACACAGCTCTCCGTACCCCTCCTCGAGGCTGACGCTGAGAAGCTGAAGATCGAGCGAGGCTCGATGAACCTCTCCATATCTCGGACCCAAGAGATCGAGGCTAAGTCGGCTGATGGTAGCACTACCAAGCGCTTCAGCCAGCTTGAGGTGAACCGCTACATCAGCGCACGTATCTCGAGATCCTGAGCAACGTGGTGAGCATCATCCACGAAGCAGGCTGCAGTGAGAGCATCCCCAAGGGCTTCGTCTTCGCTGGTGGCGTGACGAAGACCGACCACTTCTTCGAGACGCTGCGCAAGCTCTCTCCCGAGTACCGCGAAGTCTCCCTACGCCGAGACATCTATGAGGACGTCTCTCAGAAAGACCTCCTCTCAGAGTATATCACCGAGATCGCTCTCGCAGCTCAGGCCACAGAGCCTGGCGTAAGCTACGAGCTCCGCCCCCTTGAGTCCCTCCTGCAGGAGCAGCCCGAGGTGCGTAGCAGCGAGCCTACTGAGCCCGTAGAAGAGCCCAAGGAGAGCGAGGAAGAGTCCTACACCTACACGACCATCAGCGAAGCTCAGCGCGTCCCTCTCGACGATGATGAAGATGATTACTTTCGACTACAGCGAAGAGGAGGAGGACGAAGAGGAGGAGGACACCAAGCGCAAGACGAAGCGCGAGCGCAAGGAGAAGAAGTCGTGGAGCCTCAATTCCTTCATAAACAGCATCAACGGGCTCTTCGGCGCGAATGATGGTGGTGATGATTTTTAGCCCATACCTTTAGATAAGATAGATACAATGGAACGAGGTAGCATTGAATTCGAATACTCTGGGAGTGAGATCAAGCAGCTCATCAAGGTCGTGGGCGTAGGAGGTGGTGGCGGTAATGCTGTCACGAAGATGTACACCAGCGGCTCTGTCCCTGGCGTGTCCTTCCTCCTATGTAATACCGATACCCAGGCACTCGACCGCAGTCCTGTGGTAGACAAGATCACGATCGGCCCCACCGTCACCAAGGGTCTCGGTGCTGGCGCCAAGCCTGAGCGCGCTAAGGAAGCTGCTCTTGAGAGTGAGCAGGCGATCCGTGATGCCCTCATCGAGGGCGATACGCGTATGGTCTTCATCACCGCTGGTATGGGTGGTGGTACAGGTACGGGTGCAGCTCCCATCATCGGCAAGATCGCTATGCAGGCAGGTCTGCTGACCATCGGCATCGTCACGATCCCCTTCCTCTTTGAGGGGACGGCTAAGATCCTTCAAGCACTCGAAGGGGTCAAGCAGATGCGCGAGAGTGTGGATGCCCTCCTCGTCATCAACAACCAGCGCCTCATCGAGGTGTACAAGAACTTCACCGTCTCCGAAGCCTTCGCCAAGGCGGACGATACGCTGAGCAATGCCGCACGTGGTATCTCCGATCTGGTGAATATCGCTGGTACGATCAACCTTGACTTCGCTGACGTCGATACGACCCTGCGCAATGGCGGTGTCGCTGTCATCAACACAGGCTACGCAGAAGGGCCTGAGCGTATGACTCTGGCTATCCAGGAGGCACTCAATTCGCCCCTCCTTAACAACAACAATATCAGCAAGGCACGCCACCTCCTGATCAACGTCTACGAGGGCGATGAAGAGCCCTCTCACGATCCCCGAGCTCACCGAGCTACAGGCCTTCACCGAGGACTTCTCCGACGATGTCAAGACGATCTATGGTACGGCCCGTGTCAATGATATAGGCAAGAAGATCGGTGTGACGATCCTCGCCTCGGGCTTCGGCTTCGACGAAGACATCTTCCTGCCCACGACGCCCAAGGCTAAGGATCCACTCTCCAAGATCAGCGAAGAGAAGGAGCGCGACGAGCAGCAGCGCCTCATCGAGCGTGTCTACGGTGGTGCTGCTACCAAGCGTACGAAGGCTGAGCCTGTCGCCCTGAGGATCGACGAGCTTGATGACGAAGAGCTCATCATCATCCTCGAGGAGACGCCTTCCTTCCGCCGAGATCACCGCATCTTCGAGAGCAAGCGCGTCGATAAGACCAACAACAGAGCGATCCGTATCAACAACTATGGTACGGCCAGCCAGAGCGCTCGTGAGCGTAGTACGCTGTCGGCCTTCGACCTGCATACGCCCCGCCCCGAGCCTTCGCAGTACACGACGAGCTCGACGACCTTCACTACCTCTACGCCATCACGTCCAGAGCCCGTAGAGGAGGCCACTCAGAGCGAAGAAGAGAAGACCGAGGAGACGCCTGAGAACGTCATCCGCTTCTCTGGATTCTAAACTCTATCCTATACTCCCCCACTCTACTGATGATTATAGCTGTTGACTTCGACGGTACGATCGTGCGTCACCGTTATCCCAAGATCGGCGAGGAAATCCCCTTCGCCACCCAGACCCTCGCGATGCTGATCCGTGATGGGCATCGTCTCATCCTCTGGACCGTCCGTGAGGGCGCTCTACTGGACGAAGCCGTCGAGTGGTGCCGCCAGCGTGGCGTGGAGTTCTACGCTATCAATAGAGACTTCCCCGAGGAAGACGCTACGGGGTCGGGCTTCTCGCGCAAGCTCAAGGCCGATCTTTTCCTCGATGACCGTAGCTTCGGTGGCCTGCCCGACTGGGGTACGATCTACCACCGCATCCAGGCCGGTAAGGCGCTTGACGGCGAGTGGCACCGACTGGGTCTCTACGAAGAGGAGGAGGAGAAGCGGGGCTTCTTCTCGCGTCTCTTCTCGCGTGACTAAGCCGCACCGCACCTACATACTACACATTAGCCATAGATCTATCATGCATCTACGCCCTCTCTTCACCTTGCCGCTGCGCTCTCACTCCTCACAGCGTGCAGTGGGGACTCCTCAGGCACTAAGACGAGCCAAGAGGACGCACCTCCCGTACAGACTACGGATACGACACTCGTCGGGAAGCGCCTACACCTGCGCTTCCCTGAGAACGTCTCTACCGTCGAGTACCTATCGCATAAGCACCTCTTCTGGAAGAGTAAGGACTCCGTCCACGGTAGCAAGGAAGGCGAAGACAACTACAGCGTCATACGTATCGGCGCGAGTGTCTTCTTCGTCAACTGGGTCGAGGCCGATGGCACGACCGTGAGCCAGGTCCTTGACCTCGATGAGCGCACCTGTCAGGCCTTCATCACCTCAAATGTCTACTCGCGCAACCAAGCTTCGCGTAGTACCTCCGTCCTCTCTGGCACCATCGAGAAGATCGAGGATGCCAATCACCTGCTCTTCGACTAATTCCCCACGGGGGACTTTGCTGTACAAGGCCTATGTCCAGTCCCTACCGCATCGACGAGCGAAGCATCACAGAGCACCTTCTGGAGCTTGCTCAGCGGGGCAATCAGCCCTTTACCCAGCGGCTACATCCTGATATAGCAGGCGTACTCGGTGTACGTCTGCCCGACCTACGTGCGCTCGCTCGGCGTATCGTGCGTAGTGGCAGCTGGCCTGCTTACCTTGCGGAAGCTGAGCGCGGAGAGCGCCCCAGAGAGGAGGACTTCATGGAGGCACGTACCCTGCAAGGCTTCGTCCTCGGTATGCTCCCCGTGAGTGACTTCTCCGACTACCTCACCCACCTCTCGCGCTGGGTACGGGTCATCCACTCGTGGTCGGTCTGCGACTCCTTCAGCCTCCCCCAGCCGAAGAAGCTCCTCCGTGAGCATGGCCCCGAGCTCTGGGCGTTCTTCCTCCCCTACCTCCAGCACCGCGGGGAGTATGAAGTGCGCTTCGGCATCGTCGCCCTCATGCAGTACTTCATCGACGATGAGCATATAGACGAGCTACTCCGCCATTACCTCGCCGTGAGCCACGAGGGCTACTACGTGCGTATGGCGCTGGCGTGGGCTATAGCTGAGTGCTACACCTTCTACCCCACCGAGACCCACCTCTACCTCGCTGAGAAGCGCTTCGAGCCGTGGGTGCACAACAAGGCAATCCAGAAGATCTGCGAGTCGCGCCGCATCGATCCCGACACCAAGACCCTACTCAAGAACCTGCGCGTAAAGGCCTCGAAATAGCGCCCTTCAGCGAAGGCGTGGAGATTCCTACGATTCTCTATCTTTGGAGTAGCAATACTCACTACCTAACTCCGACGAACCTATGAATAGTAAGCTCCTTATAGGGGGACTTGCTCTCTTCCTTCTTCTTCCCAACTTGGGCTGTGAGAAGAGCGCAGAGAAAGCCCTGCCTACCTCCCAAAGAGAAGCAAAGAGAGGGCATCTATCCAGCTTGGAGAACTTCTCCGAAAGCGAGCTCAGTGCTTTCACCGCCACGTATGACCCCGCCGATCCTAAGAGCAAAGAGAAGGCCATCGGCACACTGGATAAAGCTGTGAAGCTATTCGTCTCCCCTAAGATCAATACGAAGCTGAGCGAGTCGGCCCAATGCGTCATCGATTCGGACGACACCACAGGCCATGCATGGGTCAGCTCCCTCTCTATCAGTCGCCCGCGTGAGATCCCCTTCTACGAGCAATTTATGCTCATCTGCAATGCCCACCCATCCCCGAATGGACAGGAAGGCATGTGGGACCTCTTCACCAAAGAAGGCGAGATCAGCATCCTGTACTAATAGCGCATCCCCCTACCTGTGCGGGACGCTTTCGGCTAAGCCGAAGGCGTCCCGCATGGCTTTTATAGATCCCTTCACTACGGCGATGATGTGGCGGACTATACGACCTTTTTCCCTTCCGAATAGGAGAACTAACGCCCGACCCGTAGTGCTATAAGTCCCCTCCTATACAGCATATCCTCTATCCAGGTACGTAGATTTATAATCTCTGCACGTAGATCCTATCATCCACCTACGTAGTCCTAAGATCCACGTACCTGAATAAAGCCTTAGCAGTAGTCCTAAGAGACTTTTTCTACTAGTGAGCGGGAAGTTTTTCCTATAGTCTTCAATATAAAAAAACACTATTTGGAGATTGAAAAGATATATCTACATTTGCTCTCGAAGCATACTAACAAACAAACCTAAAGCACATCACAAGGTATGAAGAAACTAATACTGCTGAGTGTCCTCAGCCTATCTCTAATCCAATGTACTTCTTCCGACATGGGAGAACCAGTACTTGAGAAGAACGAAACAACCAAAGAGAAAACAACAAATCCTTTTGAGCGAAGCCCAGAAGAAGCCATTGGCGCAGTACAAGAGTTTCTATCGCAGAACTCTGGTCTTAGAGGCCTGGGCGAAGAAGCACGCTCAATAGATAGATTGGTTCGATTAGACCAATTATCAGGATTCAGATCAACCTCTGAGCAGGAAGACTTCTCAAGTAAGTTCTATGCAGTCCAATTCAAGGATGGAAAGGGATATGCCGTCGTGTCAAAGGACATAAGAACCTTCCCCATCTTTGCTGTCTTGGATTCAGGCAAAGCCGATAGCAAGAGCTTAAATACTCCCGAGATGCAAAGACAGAGAGCAAATATGCTTGAAGGTTTTAACTCTGAGGTGGATAGTTTTAATGTAGCGACCCAAAAACACCATAGTGAATTCAGGTCAAGCAAAGTAAGGGCTAGTGACAATGAAGAGGATGCAATTCAAGGCTTTCTAAAAGATGGGTGGAAGCTGACAAGACAAACAGATATTCGACTAACATCTAACTGGGGACAGGACGTAATGAATCCAAACTTATTCATGAATCCAGCAGGAGCCTCTTATGCGGATGTATACATGAACCCACGTAAGATAAAGAGCTCAGGATCCAAGCCAACACTCTTCGGATGTACACCCGTTGCCTTTGGACAGGTCATGTATGCCCTGAGAGATGAGAAGGGATTCCGTGACCTTAAGTACTCATCAGGAGAGCCTATACTATGGGATCGTATGGAAGACTTCAGCGCTAGCAACGATGAATGCAACCGCTTCTTAGGTTGGATTACCATGAACTGTTCGCCTGTAGTATTCAGTCAAGGAACCATGGTGTTCAATATAACTGCAACGAAGTTCTTAAGAAAAGTAGTAGGAGACAATATAAAGTCAAGATATGACAATTGTATTGTCGGTGACGGTGACTTTAATGGATATGGCTGGTCAGAAGATAAGCGAGTGGCAGAAGAGTTCTTCCAATATCCCAAGTGTTTGTCATCATGACGGCTTCTTCAGGGGCATTTAACTACATAAACTACCATACATTCGTTATTGATGGCATGGTAGAGTTCACGAAGAGAATGAAGGGAAGTGGATTTCTCGGAACAGGGCTTTTTAAGAAGACTCATAATGGCGTAAGGCATCTATATCATGTCAACGCAGGGTGGTATGGTGCATCAAACGGTTATTACCTGTACGTTCAGAGTGTTAATAATGAATTCGGATATACGGGAAAAAATAGAGCAATAGACTATCGCTCTAAACCCGCTTATTTGATTGTTAGACCTGCTTAAACTTATTCTTATGAAAGCATCTAAGCTTCTTTGGGCGGTCGTCATGGCCCTCACTTTCGTACTCACGTCTTGTGATCGGCTTACAGATGAGCCAACTCTCGAAGATCGAGGTTACAAATACTTCGATAGTACTGCCCAGCAGAAATCCTTCCGTGTCGTAACCGCCTCGGGAAAACCGTATAACCATAAAATAGATTGGCATATCATCGGTATACTAGATTCAAAGTCTGATACCTACTTGACGAAGAAGGTGGACACCCTATCGAATGGTGATCTCAGGATCTCTTACGACTGGGTAGCCTTTACCGTGAGGGAGAATAAGTCCGTGATCGATGTCGAAGTCCAGAAGAATGAAACGGGACAGGATCGATCAGTTAAATTCGTTGCTAAGGATGACCACAAGGGTCTCGCCTCCCCGAGTATGAAGGTCATTCAGCAAGCAAAATAAGCCTCCCATCTGAGTTTACTAAGAGTATCTACCAATTCCGTGCGGGACGCTTTCGGCTAAGCCGAGGGCATCCCGCATGATCGCTTAATGAGAGGAGCATTTGGAAGCTATCTTGCAGTGCTCACAGAGACACCTTGTAGAAACTGAAAGGATATATCTATATTTGGTATCGAAACGTACTCACAAACCTAAAATACATTCAGGTATAAAGACTCTTATGAAAGCATCTAAGCTCCTTTGGGCTGTAGTCGTGGCCCTCACCTTCGTACTCACGTCTTGTGATCGAGTCACAGATGAGCCCACTATCGAGGGTAAAATAAATAAGTTCTTCGATAGCCAAGCCCAGCGAAAGTCCTTCCGTGTGCTGACGGCCTCAGGAAAGCCGTACAACCATAAAATAGATTGGCATATCATCGGTATACTTGATCCAAAGTCTGAGAACTACTTAACGAAGAAGATCGACACCCTATCGAATGGTGATCTCAAGATATCTTACGATTGGGTAGCCTTTATCGTCAGAGAGAACAAGTCCGTGATCGATGTCGAAGTCCAAAAGAATGAAACGGGACAGGATAGGTCAGTTGACTTCGTTGCCCAGGATAACCACAAGGGTCTCGCCTCCCCGAGTATGACGGTTATCCAGCGAGCAAAGTAATCTCCATCCTATCATACTCAGGGTATTCCCCTACTCCGTGCGGGACGCTTTCGGCTAAGCCGAGGGCGTCCCGCACTGGTGTTTATCTGGTGTGTGCGGTAGGGTTACTTAGGTACTCAGAAGAAGGCTACTTAGGTGGCTGGAGGACCTCCAGCTTATTGATGAGGTGCGGACTTCTACGAGGGCGGGAGTCACCCGCCCGAAGTGCGGTCAGCGAGCGGGCCTTTCGGAGCCGATCCGTAGCGTACGTAAGTAGAGGAGAATGTGTAACTTTGTGGACTGTGCGCGCCCCCGCGTCGGTGCGTCGCAGCTATCACATCGATACAATCCAATAGATAATAGAATAAGCAACTGCTCTCATGGCACAGCAAGAAGACCTCTTTAAGAAGGTGATCGCCCACTGTAAGGAATACGGCTTCGTCTTCCCCTCCTCCGAAATCTACGACGGCCTCGGCGCTGTCTACGACTACGGACAGCTCGGTAGCGAACTGAAGAACAACATCAAGCGCTACTGGTGGGAGGCCATGACCCTCTTGGCTCCTAACGTCGTAGGGATCGACTCAGCGATCTTCATGCACCCCAAGATCTGGAAGGCCTCTGGCCACGTCGATGCCTTCAATGACCCCCTCATCGACAACAAGGACTCGAAGAAGCGCTACCGCGCTGACGTCCTCATCGAGGATCAGCTGGCCAAGATCGAGGAGAAGATCAATAAGGAGGTAGCCAAGGCTGCGAAGAAGTTCGGCGAGAGCTTCAATGAAGCGCAGTTCCGCTCTACCAACGGCCGTGTACTCGAGTATCAGGCTAAGTGGGAAGAGCTGCACAACCGCTTCGCTGCTGCTATGAACGATACCAACCTCGAGGAGCTGCGTCAGATCATCCTCGACTACGAGATCGTCTGCCCGATCAGCGGCACGCGCAACTGGACGGAGGTCCGTCAGTTCAACCTCATGTTCGCCACCGAGATGGGCTCCACGGCCGACGGTGCGATGAAGGTCTATCTGCGCCCCGAGACGGCTCAGGGGATCTTCGTGAACTTCCTGAACGTGCAGAAGACGGGCCGTATGAAGGTGCCCTTCGGTATCGCACAGATAGGTAAGGCCTTCCGCAATGAGATCGTCGCCCGTCAGTTTATCTTCCGTATGCGCGAGTTCGAGCAGATGGAGATGCAGTTCTTCGTCCGCCCCGGTGAGGAGCTCAAGTGGTTCGACTTCTGGAAGGACCTGCGTCTTCGCTGGCACAAGGCCCTGGGCCTCGGCGACAAGAAGTACCGCTACCACGACCACGAGAAGCTGGCGCACTACGCCAACGCAGCTACCGACATTGAGTTTGAGATGCCCTTCGGCTTCAAGGAAGTAGAGGGTATCCACAGCCGTACGGACTTCGACCTGAAGCGTCACGAGGAGTTCAGCGGCAAGAAGATGCAGTACTTTCGACCCCGAGCTGGGTGAGAGCTATGTGCCCTACGTCATCGAGACCTCTATCGGTGTCGACCGTATGTTCCTCAGCCTCATCTGTGGCTCCTACGAAGAGGAAGCCCTCGAGGGGGGTGACAAGCGTACGGTCCTTCGCCTGCCCGCAGCTCTCGCCCCTGTCAAGCTCGCTATCCTGCCTCTGGTGCGTAAGGACGGCCTCGATGCCAAGGCACAGGAGATCTACGACGAGCTGAAGTTCGACTTCAACTGCCAGCTCGATGAGAAGGACTCTATCGGTAAGCGCTACCGCCGTCAGGATGCTATCGGTACGCCCTACTGCGTCACCATCGACCACCAGACGATGGAGGATGGTACCGTCACCCTGCGTCACCGCGACACGATGCAGCAGGAGCGCGTTGCTATCAGCGAGCTCTCCCGCGTACTCTACGAGGCTACTTCGCTGAAGAGCCTGCTGCGCAAGATCTAACCCCCACCCAAGAGAGGTGCCCACCACTTCATCTAAGAGACAATGATGATAAGCAAGATCACCACAGGCCTCGCCCTGCTTACGCTCCTCAGCCTCACGAGCTGCAATAGCACTATCGACGTCGCCAAAGAGCGCCGTGCCACGAATGAGCGGGCCTTCCGCGCCTTCGCCGACAGCACGGACTTCCAGCGCGTCACCGTACCCGGTATCACAGGTAGTGGCTTCATCTATATGAAGGTCACGAAGGCAGGCGATGCGTCTGTCGGAGTGGACTATACCGATGCCGTCACACTCTTCCGTGACGCCTACTCGACGAGCGACTGGATCAAGGATAACTTCAAGGCCATGCGTGTGCGCCAGACCCTTGACCTCAACTCTGTCCAGCAGGAGACCGTCGCCAAACTCCCCATAGGCCTGCAGATCGCTGTGCAGAACCTCCATCAAGGAGCGGAAGCCTCTATCGTAGTACCCTGGTACCTCAATACCAACAATATGGTGGAGCGTACCGAGAGCTATACCTCACTATATTACCGTGTCCGCCTCGGGAGCGTCATCAAGCCCTCGACGAACTAAGGATCCTATACCCTATAGATGCATATACTCCTCAGCAATGACGACGGCTTCCGCGCCGCAGGTATCCAAGAGCTCGCTCAGGCGATGCTCGCCTTCGGTCAGGTGACTATCGTCGCTCCAGACGGGCCCCGCTCGGGCTTCTCTGGCGCTATCACCACGACCCAACCTCTGCGCCTCAAGCACCGCACCACCGAAGGCAACCTCGCTGTATATAGCTGCGAGGGTACGCCCGTAGACTGCGTCAAGCTCGCACTGAACACCCTCTTCGTAGACCAGCGCCCCGACCTCATCATCTCGGGCATCAACCACGGGAGCAACGAGGGCATCTGCGTGAGCTACTCCGGCACGCTCGGTGCTGCCCGCGAAGGCTGTATCTACGGCATCCCTTCGCTGGCCGTGTCGCTCGATGACACCGCTTGGCACCCCGACTTCTCCGACAGCATCGACTACACGGTGCGTGTCGTGAAGATGATGCTTGAGAAGCCCCTACCCTGGCAGACGATGCTCTCGCTGAACGTCCCCAAGACGAAGCCCAAGGGTCTGAAGGTATGCCCCATGACTGTAGGTCGCTTCGTCGAGGAGTTCGTCCACTCTGAGGACGGCAAGGGTAAGCGTATCCACTGGCTCACGGGTCGCCAAGATCCCGCCGAGGATACCAAGCAAGCCGACTGGCACTACCTCAAGGATAGCTGGGCGACGCTCACGCCCCTCCAGCTCGACTGCACGAACTATCAGTGGCTCGGGGAACTCGAAGCCCTGGCCCAACGCTCAGCATAGCACTATGCGCTACTTCTTTAGTCGCAGGCGAAGCCTCTGGCGACCTCCACGCCTCGGCGCTCATACGGGCGCTGCGGGCTGAGGATCCAGAGGCTTCGTTTGCTTTTATGGGTGGAGACAAGATGGAGGCCGCAGCAGGCGTCGCCCCCATCGTCCACTACCGTGAGGTCGCCTTTATGGGCATCGTCAGCGTCGTCAAGAACCTCGGGAAGCTCACCCGCATCGGCCGGCAGATACAGGCTGCTATGCGGGACTTTGCCCCCGATGTGGTGATCCCTGTGGACTACGCAGACTTCAACTTCCGCTTCATCCTCCCCTACGCCAAGAAGGAGCTACGCTGCCCCGTCATCTACTATATCCTCCCCAAGCTCTGGGCGTGGAGAGCAGGGCGCATACGCCAGCTCCGCCGCTATGTAGACCTCGGGCTAAGTATCCTGCCCTTTGAGACCAACTACTTCAGCGACCGCGGCCTCCGCACAGCGTATATAGGTAACCCTTGCGTCGATGCGAAGCTCACCTACCTCGCTGAGCATCCCGAGCCCGTAGAGCGTGAGCAGATGCTCCTCCTCGTACCGGGGAGCCGTCAGTCTGAGCTACGGGACAACCTCCCCGAGATGCTCGCAGCCACCGCTGCTTATTCTAATCTGGGCTGGCGTGTCGTCATCGCTGGTGCTCCAGGTCTTACCGCTGCAGACTACGCCCCCCACCTCGGTAAGTACAGCGATACCCCCATCCTCTTCGGAGATACCTACGGACTTATGCGCCGTGCCCACGCTGCCCTCGTCACCTCGGGGACGGCGACGCTGGAGGCAGGCTTATGGGGCATCCCTATGGTCGTCTGCTATCGTATGGGCGGTAAGCGTATCGCTCGCCTCGTCTTCGAGCGCCTCTTCCGTGTGCCTTACTTCTCGCTGGTCAACCTCATCTTGGACCGCCCTGCCGTCCCCGAACTCCTCGCTGACCGCGCCCACTCCGTACAGATCCTCTCGATCCTCTCCCGCCTCATCCCCGAGGAGGACCACCGCCGTACGGACCAGCTGCAGGCATTCGCCCAGCTGCAGGAGCTGATGGGTACGGAGCCCAGCGCCCCACGCACCGCAAGAGCTATCCTGAGCTACCTCCACGAAGCGCGATAAGCCCCCTACTCCACCCCATCTGTGAGCTGGGGAAAACAAGTGGGTAAGCGTGGGATAAATAGGAGACTCATCCCCACCCCTCCAGCGACGACCTTACTCCCCTCTCCCCCCTTCCCTCGGGGTGTAGATAACTCACGAGATTATCCCACCCCAATACACATACCGAGGGATGCGAGAAAAGGGAAAGCAATCCCCCGAGATGTGGATGCCTTCCCCTCGACTGCGCCCAAAGCCCAGCTATAAGAGGGAAGTCACTTGTGAATACCCTGTGGGCAGGAAGCGCAAAGCATTAGGATAAGTCAGTGGAGGAGCCGAGTGAAGGAAGTGAAGCCATGAGGGGATTACCCACGATTCCACCGACTATAATAACAGTAGGAGATAGAGAGAAAAAATTTATTCTTCCTCTATATACTTCACTTATATTAAGCACTGGGGATAAGTCAAGCCGTCGGGGTCGGGAGGCCTGGATGTAAGGTCAGCCACTACCCTATGTTGGTTTCTTATGGTACCGACTTCTGGGACTCCATGCGGGGAATGCATGGGGGGCAGAGCCAACTGATCGGTGAAAAAAACTATCTTTGTTCAATAACAAGAATATCTCACATCATAGTACACAAGCACAGCTAATGGAAAAGCCCTATGTAATAGGTGTAGACCTCGGTGGGACGAACACCGTCTTCGGTGTCGTCGACGCCCGTGGTAATGTCGTCGTCAACGCCTCGATCAAGACTGCTACCCACAACGATATTGAGCTCTACCTGAATGACCTCGTCACAGGCCTCAATATGCTCATCGAGCAGGTCGGTGGCAAGGAGAAGATCCGTGGTATCGGTGTAGGTGCGCCTAACGGTAACTACTTCAACGGCTCTATCGAGTTCGCCCCTAACCTCCCTTGGAAGGGTAAGATCCCCTTGGCTCAGATGATTCAGGATCGCATCGGTATCCCCGTGGCACTCACCAACGACGCTAACGCTGCCGCTATCGGTGAGATGACCTATGGTGCTGCACGCGGTATGAAGGACTTCATCGTCATCACGCTCGGTACTGGTGTAGGTAGCGGTATCGTCATCGGGGGTCAGCTCGTCTACGGGCACGATGGCTTCGCTGGCGAACTCGGGCATATGATCGTCCGCCGCAATGGTCGTATGTGCGGCTGTGGCCGTCAGGGCTGTCTCGAGACCTACACGTCTGCTACGGGTGTAGCACGTACGGCTCGCGAATACCTCACCATCCGCTCCGACGAGAGCAAGCTCCGTGAGCTGGATATCGACACGATCACGAGTAAGGACGTCTTCGACGCTGCTTCGACTGGCGACCGTCTCGCGCTTGAGATCTTCGAATCTACGGGGGCTATCCTCGGTGAAGCCTGCGCGGACTTCGTCACCTTCTCCTCTCCCGAAGCAATCATCTTCTTCGGTGGTCTCACCAAGGCTGGTGACCTCCTGATGAACCCCATCCGCCACCACATGGAGAAGAACATCCTCAAGATCTACGAAGGCAAGACCAAGCTCCTCGTCTCTCAGCTCAAGGAGAGCGACGCTGCCGTCCTCGGTGCCAGCGCTCTCGGCTGGGAAGCCAAGGAAATCTAATCTCCTTCGATCCCTATGATGACAGACGAGCCGGCGCACTGCCGCGCTCGTCTGTTGTCTTTCCCCCCCACACGACTTCCCTACCCCTTACTCCCTATGCACACACACATCCACTATCGAGCTTCAGCTACTGCCCTCGCTGTGGGCAGAAGGGGCTGGAGCATGTACACGGGCGTGCTATCCACTGCCCGAGCTGTGACCTCACTTACTTCCACAATGTCGCCTCTGCTGTCGCTTGCTTCGTCCTCGACGAGGCGGGGCATCTCCTCACTGTGCGCCGTGCACGTGATCCGGAGAAGGGCACGCTGGACCTCCCTGGTGGCTTCGTAGACCCCGAGGAGACGGTGGATGATGCCGTGCGTCGTGAGCTGCGCGAAGAGACGGGCCTCGAGGCAACGGAGGTGCGTCTACTCTTCTCGATCCCCAATGTCTACCCCTATTCGGGGATCGATGTCTATACGGCGGATCTCTTCTACCTGACGCGTGTGAAGAGCTTCGACGGGGCGACGGCTATGGATGATGCCGGTGAGCTGGTCATCGTCGACCCAGCAGACCTCCGTCCCGAGGCCTTTGGTCTACGCTCGATACGCGCCGGTGTAGAGCGCATCGTAGCCGATCCTAAGCTCATCGGATAGTCCTATGCTCGGTAGCCTTTGGAGTCGGCTGAAGGGCTTTACACCGCTCTTCTTCATTGCGCTGGGGCTCTTATCGTGGCGTATCACCGCGCCCTATGGTTGGCTGGCGCCGTGGATCATCTCGGCGATGCTCTTCTTCGCTGTGCTCAATATGCCACCCAGCGCTGCCGCTCCACGACCGAAGCACCTCCTTCTTTTCGTCCTCCAGCTAGCTATCGGGGGGACACTCTACTTCATTCTCTCGGCGTGGGATCACGTCATCGCTACGAGTCTCTTCATGTGCTTCCTCGCACCAGCGGCTGCGGCTGCGGGGGCGATGACGAGCCTTATGGATGGTGATACAGGCTTCGCTACGGGCTACACCATCGTCACACACGGGCTGATCTGCCTGGTAGCACCCTTTCTACTCCCCCTACTTGATTCGCACAGCCATCTGCCCTTCTGGACGCTCTCAGGGCAGATAGCGCTCCTGGTGATCCGTATGGTCATGCTACCTATCGTGCTGGCATGGCTCGTGCGCGGTGTGATGAAGAGCATGGGGAAGACCCCTCATCCACCGAAGAAACTCACCTACCTCTTGTGGCTCTCCTCGCTGCTCTTCATCTTGGGTAAGAGCGTCTCCTTCGTCTTGAAGGAAGGATCGGAGCAGGTCGGGCTACTCATCGCCTCCTTCGCTGTCGGGCTCTTGGCGTGTGCTATTCAGTTCACACTCGGTAGTCATTTGGCGCGCCGTATCGGTGTCGAGGAGGTCGCATGCCGTCAGTCCATGGGGCAGAAGAATACCGCTCTCACGCTCTGGCTCTGCATCACCTTTATGCATCCGCTCGTCGCTCCTGGTATAGCGGGCTATATCGCTTGGCAGAACTTCTTCCTCACCTACTACATGAATCGCCGAAGCCATCTCAAAGGCTGAGGCTCCACACCACTGCGCACTACTATCTCTACCACTATGAAACGCTTCCTTCTCTCCCTCCTCCTTCTTTTCCTCCCCCTCATCGTGAGCGCACAGAGCCTCCGTGGGGATTGGTCGGGTAAGCTCTCGATCCCTATGGGCAAGCTCCGTATCGTCATCCACCTCACCGAAGAGGCGGGGCGCTGGTCGGCTACCCTGGATAGCCCAGACCAAGGTGCCTACGGGCTACGTACCGATGAGGTGCACGTCTCGGGCGATAGCCTGCGTATGGAGCTTCGCAGCCTACGCCTGACCTATACCGCCGTGCGCACTCAGGACGATAAGCTCTCGGGCAACTTCCAGCAGGGAGGTATGAGTCTCCCGCTGGATATGGAGCGCTCGACCGAGAAGCAAGACGCTCCCCAAGCGCCTGCCTCCTATACGGAGGAGGAGCTAAGCATCCCCGTCTCGGGATCGTCTGTTGTGCTTTCGGGGAGCCTTGCCCTACCTAAGACGGGGCAGCCGCCTTATCCTACGCTCGTCCTGATCACGGGAAGTGGCCCGCAGGATCGTGATGAGACGATCTTCGGCTGTAAGCCCTTCTTGGATATCACCCGACGACTGACCGAGGCGGGCTTCGCTGTCTTCCGCTATGATGACCGTGGAGTAGGGAAGAGCACGGGTGTCTTCCTCGCCTCGAGTATCACGGACTTCGTGCACGATGCTGAGGCTGTCGTCGCTGCCCTTCGGGGAAATAAGAGCGTCCAGGCGCAGCGTATCTTCCTCGTCGGGCATAGCGAAGGGGGCTATATCGCTGCGAAGGTAGCCAGTCAAGACCGCTCGATAGCTGGGGTCGTGTCCTTAGCGGGCCCTGCCTTCGCGATGGATCGCATTCTTCTGGATCAGATGGATGCCCTCAATATCCTCGCAGGGAAGAGCGAGAGTGAGCGTGCTACGCTCAGCAAAGCCAACCTTGAGATCTATCGCCTGATGCAGGATAAGCGCCTCTCACTGGACGAGGTGAAGACACGTGCTGCGAAGGTGATCGATCCACTCCTGCCCGTCTTTAGCCCCGACAAGAGTACCCACGAGGCGATCCGCACGCAGATCATGAGTCAGCTCACACCCTACCTCCGACAGCTCCTCAGTCTGGATATCGCAGGGACGTGGCGTGCGGTGAAGTGCCCCGTCATCGGGCTCTTCGGCGAGATGGATAAGCAGGTCTTACCCACCAATGCGGCGGAGCTACTGCGTCTACAGCCCAAGGCTCAGGTGCAGGTCTTCCCTAAGCTCAATCATCTCTTCCTACCTTCGTCTACGGGTTCGCCTATGGAATATCCTACGCTGAGAGGGCACTTCTCTGCAGACGCGCTTGACTTCTTGGTGCGTTCGCTGACTGCTTTGAAGTAGTCTCCTCCTACACAAGCCAAATTATAGATGGGCTGAGCGCCTCACCTCTCCTGTGCGGGATGTGGGGTGCTCAGCCCGCTTTGTATCCATACCTTTCTACGAGATAGAGTGGGGGAGTATAGTCCTTCTTTGGATAAGCATAGGATGGGGGTGGTATAAACCTATATTGGTCGACGGGCTGACCTATATAGTCGTGATGCGAACCAATATAGGTCGGCGCAGTGACCTATATAGCTTCACTCAGCGACCAATATAGGTTTGCAAAAGCAGGGTAGTATGGATGCGTGGGATGCACCTCGGGAAGGACTTCACTATGCTCCATCTGGGGGCAGGATTGTGAATTATTAGCTATCTTCGCAACCTATATAGGACCACATTATAGATCATAGTTAGTAGACGATGCAAACAGTAGTCAGCGGGATCCGTCCCACAGGTAATCTTCACTTAGGTAACTACTTCGGTGCTGTACGTGCCTTCACGCAGATGCAGAATGAGTATAACTGCTATTTCTTCATCGCAGACTGGCATTCGCTGACGACTCATCCGCATCCCGATGATATCATCCGTAGTACGAATACCATCCTCGCCGAATACCTGGCGTGTGGTATCGATCCCGAGAAGGCTACGATCTATGTGCAGAGCGACGTGCGTGAGGTGCTGGAGCTCTATCTCTACCTCAACATGAACGCTTATCTCGGTGAGCTGGAGCGTACGACCTCCTTCAAGGACAAGGCACGCCAGCAGCCCGACAACGTCAACGCTGGTCTGCTCACTTACCCCTCCCTTATGGCTGCCGACATCCTCATGCACAAGGCTGTCAAGGTACCCGTCGGTAAGGACCAGAGCAGAATATGGAGATGGCGCGTAAGTTCGCCCGCCGCTTCAACACCATCTACGGCGTGGACTTCTTCACCGAGCCTCAGTCCTTCTCCCTCGGAGAGCGTGCACTGAAGGTCCCCGGCCTCGACGGCTCAGGGAAGATGGGTAAGAGCGAAGGCAATGCGATCTACCTCATCGACGACGAGAAGACGATCTCGAAGAAGGTCATGCGTGCCGTCACGGACGCTGGTCCTACGAAGCCGAACAGCGAGAAGCCCGAGCCTATCCAGAACCTCTTCACGCTGATGGAGATTGTCTCTGCGCCTGAGGTCTACCAGCACTTTCGACGGGCTCTACAACGACTGTGCTATCCGCTACGGTGATATGAAGAAGCAGCTCGCTGCCGATATCAACGCCTTCTGCGCGCCTATCCGTGAGCGCATCCTCGACATCCAGGGCGACAAGGAGCTCCTCTCCCATGTAGCTCGCATCGGTGCTGAGAAGGCTCGTGAGTCCGCCTCGAAGACGATCGACGAGGTCCGTCACATCATCGGCTTCCGCCCCCGCTAAGCAAAATCATTCAATTTAGATAAGATACTCCCCATGGAATTAATCGGTAAAATCGTCCAGGTACTCCCCCTGCGCACGGGTACCAGCAAGGCTGGCAACCCCTGGCAAGTACAAGAATACATCCTCGAGACGCTCGGCACGCAGTACCCCCGCAAGGTCTGCTTCGAAGTCTTCGGCGACAATGTGAATAAGTTCCCCATGCAGGTGGGTCAGGAAGTGACGGTATCTATCGACGTAGAGAGCCGTGAGTTCAATGGCCGCTGGTACACGTCTGTCCGCGCTTGGAACGTAGTCCAGGGCATCCAGCTCCCCGGTGTAGCTGCTCCCGCTCCTGCTGCTTATAGTGCACCTCAGCCTCCCGCTGCTCCCGCAGCGGCACCTGCCGCAGCACCCGCTGCCCAGCCTGTAGCTCCCGCTGGTGCTGCAGATGATCTGCCCTTCTAAGCTACTTGCGGTAGACTACCGCCTGTAGACGCCAGACCCATTAGACGATCCCGTCGAGCCCTGTGCCCAAGAGTGAAGTCTAATGGGTCTGGTGGATATAGACACTTACCCCTCGCCTGAACCCCGCTACTTCATAGCCGATGCACCTCCTTCTCCTCGCTGTGGGCAAGACCGATAGCCGTGCGATCGAAGAGCTGACGAAGCTCTACGCCGATCGCCTCGGCCATTACCTGCCCTTCACCCTGCAGATCATCCCCGATATCCGTCGCTCCAGCAAGCTCACCCCTGAGCTGCAGAAGCAGATGGAGGGAGCGGAGATCCTGCGTCAGACCAGTACGTCGGATAGGGTAGTGCTCTTCGATGAGCGCGGGCGAGAGTTCTCAAGTACTGCCTTTGCCTCGTATATCGAGCGGGTGATGGTATCGGGTGTGCGCCGTCTGGTCTTCGTCATCGGAGGCCCCTACGGCTTCTCGGAGGAGGTCTATAAGCGGGCGGATGACCGCGTGTCGCTGAGTCAGATGACCTTCTCTCATCAGATGGTACGCCTCTTCGCTGTGGAGCAGCTCTATCGCGCACAGACGATCTTGAGAGGTGAGCCTTATCACCACGAGTAGGGTAGTGTCTATGTCTTATCTCTACACATATCACTAAGATTCTATTTCTCTCTATATGCGTATATGGGATCGGCTCCAGGCTTGGGTAAGCCGTGCTGACCAGCGATGCTACTACTGGATACTGACGCTGGCGCTTCTCTGCCCAATGTGGTACTCTCCGTCGTCATGCAGCAGCCTGCCGTAGGGCGTGTGCTGAATATCCTGCTGATGCTACCGGTGTACATGCTTCTCCTGCTCTCGGCGAAGCGTCCTGGGCGTGTCTACTGGGGGCTCTTCGTGCTGGTCTTGCTCCATGCCTTCCAGCTCGTGCTCCTGACGATATTCAGTGGCTCCGTCGTCGCGGTGGATATGCTCCTGAATATCTTCACCTCGGAGCCTGATGAAGCGGGCGAACTCCTCTCCAATATCCTCTGGCCCGTCCTCGCCAGCGGGGGATTCTACGCCCTGACCTTCGTCGTGGCGACGCTCTCGGCTCGTAGCCGTGAGAGCCTCGCACCACGCTTCCGTCGCCGTATGGCCCTCGTCTCTGTGCTCATCCTTCTCGTCGCCCTACCTATATATATAAGGGGCGAAGAAGCGCTTCCCCTACGTGCATCTGCGTGCGGAGGTCTATCCGATGAGTGTCTTTTACAATATGTATCTGGCGACGACGAAGCTCTATGAGGTGATGCACTACGACCGCACGAGCCAGGACTTCTGCTACAAGGCTACCTCCGAGCGTGCCAAGGACGAGCGCGAGATCTACGTCCTCATCCTCGGTGAGACGTCCCGTGCACACAGCTGGAGCCTCTACGGCTATCCCCGTGAGACGACGCCTCATATCGATTCGCTCCACCGTGATGGTGGGCTTATCGCCTTTGCTGACGTACTGACTCAGTCGAATACGACGTATAAGAGTATCCCCATCATCCTCTCGCCTGCCGATGCGTCTTCGGCGGAGAATCTGCCCCATGTGCAGGGGATCCTCTCGGCCTTCCGTGAAGCGGGCTTCTATACGGCCTTCATCTCCAATCAGCCAGGGAACCACAGCTATGTGGACTTCTTCGCTATGCAAGGAGACGAGCATCACCCCATCCGTAAGGAGCTTCGCCGTGAGAAGCGCCGTCTCTACGATAGCGATATGATCCCCTATCTGCAGCGTCTCATGGCGAGCGAGCACCCGAAGCTCTTCGTCGTGCTGCATACCTATGGTAGTCACTTCAGCTACCGTGACCGCTATCCGAAGGAAGATACCTTCTTCCCTGTGAAGGGGCACTACTCGGGCTCGGAGGCCGATAGCCTCGTCCTGCGCAATGCCTATGACAATGCCGTGCGCCAGACGGATAAGTTCGTTGACTCCGTCGTCCGCATCCTCGAGGGAGGCGATCGTGCCGCTTCGATGGTCTATATCTCTGACCACGGGGAGGACGTCTATGATGACGACCGCGAGCGCTTCCTCCACTCCTCGCCCGATGTCTCCTACTACCAGCTCCACGTACCGCTCCTCATCTGGGGCGACAAGCGCTGGCGAGATGGCCACCCGCAGCTCTTCGCTCAGGGGCGCTCCAATAGTCGTGAGGCCGTCTCGTCGAACTCCGTTTTCCACACGCTCCTCGAGCTGGCGGGTATCCGCACACGCTATCGCCGTGATGACCTCTCGGTCGTCAGCTCGCGCTTCAAGGGCGGTGTGCGCTTCTACCTCAATGACCGCTACGAATGCGTGCCCATCGAGGCGCTGGAGCTTTCCGAGGAGGATATCCGCCTCTTCCGTGCAAAGGGACTGCACTTAGGTCCCCTGCCGAACGAGTAGACCCACACGATACATATGCTACTCCCCCTGAGGAAGGTACGGCAAGACGTACCACCTCAGGGGGAGTACTTTTATATATGGGGTAAAGCGACCAGTACTACTTCGTCGGCTGACCAGTACTGGTCACTATTACCAACCAGTACTGCTTCGCGCGGTGACCAGTACTGCTTCCATCAGCGACCAGTAGTGGTTACTTTTTCATCTCCGTGGAGTGGGGTAGCGTAGCTGGTGCTAAGACATAGCTTCTCGGGGGAGAAGTGTGGGGCGAGCGTGGTGCCTCGGTCGCGCGCTTTGGGTAGGGCAGTGGTCGATCCATCGCAGGTGTAAGCCACCGACCTATAAGGAGTTGGATATCTTCCTTATGGATTAGGTAATTGTATTCATTTGTAAAGTTTTTATTTATAGGCAATTACACCATTGCTTTGCTAAAAGAATATCTATCTTTATAGACCTTTTATCACTAACACGATATAAGCCTATGAAACGAATGAAGACAGTCTGCAGCGTGCTCCTTGTGGGTCTTTCGCTGCCAGGACTCGCCTTAGAAAATGCCTATGCCACGCCGGTAGAGACCGCCATGACACAGACTCAGGATCGTAAGGTCGCCTTCACAGGGACCGTACAGGACTCCAAGGGCGAGGCAATCGTCGGTGCTACTATCCTGGTCAAAGGCCAGGCTAAGGGCAAGGGGGACACTGACCGACCCCAAGGGACACTTTACCCTAAGTGGACTCAAGGTAGGGTCCGAGCTCGTCATCTCCTGTGTGGGCTATAAGACCCAGACCGTACGCTGGACGGGTACACCCCTCTCCATCACGCTCGAGGATGAGATGACCCAGCTCAGTGGTGTCGTCGTCACCGCACTCGGTATCCGCCGTGAAAAGAAAGCCCTCGGCTACGCCATGCAGGAGGTCAAGGGTGACCAGCTCATGGCTGTACGCGAGCCCAACATCACCAACGCACTCTCGGGTAAGGTATCTGGTATCCAGATCATCAAGGGCTCCAGCAGCCCCGGCTCCTCCTCGAAGATCGTACTGCGTGGTAATAGCTCACTCTCGGGCAGCAACCAGCCCCTCATCGTCGTCGACGGTGTGCCTATGGACAACACGACAGGTGCTACGAACAATGACTTCTGGAATCCCGCAGCTGACATGGGTAACGGTCTCTCCGATATCAATGCCGAAGATATCGAGAGCATGACCGTGCTGAAGGGTGCTTCGGCAGCTGCCCTCTACGGCTCGCGCGCTGGTAATGGGGTCATTCAGATCATCACCAAGAGTGGTCGTAAGAATAATGGCCTCGGTATCACGATCTCTTCCTCAGTAGGTGTAGAGCGCCTCTTCATGGTGCCCAGACTGCAGAGCCAGTTCGGTCAAGGTACTGACGGGGCCTATAAGAACGATGTCTCCTCCAGCTGGGGGCCTCGCATCGAAGGGCAGGAGTACACGAAGTGGGATGGCACGAAGACCAACATGCAGGCCTATGACAACGTAGCCAGCTACTTCAAGTCTCCTGGGATCGACCTGACGGAGAACATCGCCTTCTCTCAGATGTACGACCGCACGTCCATCTACTCCTCTCTGACACGTACCGACAATAAGAGCCACATCCTGGCGCTTCGCTCGGTCGTACGAATATGACGCTGCGCGCCACGACGAAGTTCGGCCCCAGCGACCGCTGGAGCACCGATACGAAGGTCCAGTACATCCGCTCCTTCGTGCAGAACCGTCCGCTCAATGGTGCTAATGCCTCCAATGCCTTCTATACCATGTACTCACTGCCCCGCAGTATGGACATCCGCGACTTTGAGGAAGCCCGTACGCCTCAGGGTGCTATGCGCTGGTATGGTGTAGGTAATCAGACGAACCCCTACTGGGCGAGCAAGTACAACCTCAACAACGATACGCGTGACCGCTTCCTCATCAGTGCAGCGCTGAAGTACAAGATCACCGACTGGCTCAATGCTGAGCTGCGTGTGGGCTCTGACCAGTACTCTACGCGCATCGAGCGTAAGACCTACGCTGGCTCGCCTATCGCAGGTGGTGGGGGTAAGTATGAGACGGAGCAGATCAAGTTCTATGAGAACAACTACAGCTTCCTCGTCTCGGCACAGCGTGACAACGTCTTCGGTAAGCTCGGCCTCTCGGGATCCGTCGGGGGTAACCTCATGGAGCGCAAGCACAATGGCCTTCGTGCCAGCGTCAGCCAGCTCATCGTGCCCAACCTCTTCTCGCTGACCAACGGTACCGACAAGCCCGACAACTCTGAGTCATACAGCCACAAGAAGATCAACTCACTCTACGGTACGGCACAGCTGAACTGGGACGGGTACTTCTTCCTCGATGGTACGCTGCGTAATGACTGGTCGTCTTCGCTGGCGAAGGCTAACCGCTCCTTCCTCTATCCCTCTATCAGCACGTCGCTGGTCATCACTGACATGCTCCGTAAGATGGATGTGAATGCTCTCTCATGGCTCTCCTTCGCTAAGGTACGTGCCTCGGCTGCTCAGGTGGGTAATGACCTCGAGCCTTACCAGCTCTACAGCGCTTACCGCATCGAGAAGGACCCCCTCGGCGGTACGATGGCCAACATCGACAACGTCCTCTACAACGACAAGGTCCGCAGTGAGCTCATCAAGTCCTACGAGCTGGGTCTGGAGATGCGCTTCTTTGATAGCCGCTTTGGTGTAGACTTCGCTTGGTATCGCACCAACGCTACCAACCAGCTCATCCGCCTCGGCATGGACCCTGCCAGCGGCTACGATGCTAAGATGATCAACGCAGGTAACATCCAGAACGAAGGTATTGAGTTCATGGTCACCGCTGATATCATCCGCAGCGAAGGGCTGAAGTGGAATGCCCAGCTGAACCTCTCGCACAATGAGAACCGTATCATCAAGCTCTACGATGGAGGTGGTATCGAGTCCCCCGTGACGGAGTACAACCTCGGTACGTATGACAACCTGAAGATCCTCGCTCGCGAAGGCGGTAAGTATGGTGAGATCTGGGGCTCAAGCTACAAGCGCGTCGAGGACAAGACGAGCGACCTCTATGGTAAGATCATCACCGACGAGAACGGTCTGCCTATCGCAGGCGATGAGAAGAAGCTCGGTGACCAGCAGCCTGACCTCCTGGCTGGTCTGACGAACAGTTTCTCCTTCGCTGGCTTTGACCTGAGCTTCCTCATTGATGCTCGCTTCGGCGGTAAGATGTTCTCTGGTACGAACCACGCCCTGCAGGCCGGTGGTGCCGCTGCTGCTACCGTCGTCAACGGTGCTCGTGATAAGTTCGTCGTCGACGGCGCCGTCGAGAGCAAAGTCGCTGGTAAGACGGTCTACACGAAGAATACCACCGAAGTCACGCCTCAGGACTACTGGGGCGCTATCGTCGGTCGTAGCGGGAACCTCGGTATCAACGAGGCGAACATCTACGACGCTACGAGCGTACGTCTGCGTAACATCGCCCTCAGCTATACGCTCCCCAAGAGCCTGCTGAAGAACACGCCTATCACGAAGGCTAAGCTCGGTATCTCCTGCAACAATGTGTGGATGATCAAGAGCTATATGAACGGCATCGACCCTGAGTCGGTCTTCGCTACGGGCTCCAACGCTACGGGGTATGAGTTCGCCTCTTCTCCCACGACCCGCTCCTTCCTCTTCAATATCACCCTCGGCTTCTAGTCGCTAAGCCATGTATATCATGAACAAGAAGAATATTCTCCTCTGGGGTCTGTGCCTGTGCGCTACGATGGGTATCGCCTCGTGCCGCGACTTCGACGAAGTCAATACCAACCCCACTGCCGCTTCGCAGGATCAGGTGCTCCCCGAGTACCTCATCAACCGCGCGATCATAGCTGCCCAGCAGAATCCCCACGTGGCGGAGCGTGCCTTCGTCCTCTACTGGAAGACGGGCGGTCATCAGCACCGTGGTGGTGGTCTTGCCGTAGGTGGCTTCAGTGACGGCTGGAGCTCCGACTACTATAGCCGTATGACTGAGGAATGCCTCAAGCCCCTCACCGACGCTATCGCTATGTGCGAGAAGCGCATCAAGGACGGCACGGCACGCACCTATGACAAGAGCCTCCAGCAGGTAGCTCGTATCTGGCGCGTCTATATGCTCTCCGAGCTCTGTGACAACTTCGGTGTCGTCTCCATCGACGGCTATCAGGGTGGCAACCCCACCTACGTAGGTGCTAAGGAGGCTTATGCCTATATGCTCACCGAGCTGAAGGAGGCCGCTGATATCCTCGCTACCGCTCCCGGCTCGGACAACGGCGAGACGAACAAGCTCGACCGTGCCTATGGCTACAACACCGCTAAGTGGCGTGCGTATGCCAACTCAATGCGTATGCGTCTCTCGATGCGCCTCTCTGAGGTCGACGCTACGACGGCTAAGACGCACTTCGAGGAAGCTGCTGCCGCAGGGGGTATCACCTCGGCAAGCGACCGCTTCGAGGTCCAGGAGAAGGACGGCTGGGACGACCTGACAGGCGTCATGAGCCGTCAGTGGAATCACCAGATCCTCTCTCCTACGTACAGCAACCTCGTCCTCGGTCTGGGTGGTGTCAGCTCTGCTACGCAGCTCACCGACAGCCGCTACTCGAGCCATATCAAGCCTGCTGACTACCTCGGCGTGCGCTACGATAAGCACTTCCCTCTGACGACGACTGACCCCTCGGCAGGCTTCTATATGGATGGCCTACCAGGCATCATCGACCCTCGTGCCTATAAGACCTTCATCATCACTGGCGACACGGAGAACCCCGACTTCTGCTTCTATCCCTCGTGGAGCAAGGCTGCTACGACGACCGAGTACAAGCTGAAGGATGCTACCGACAAGGAGAAGGACTTCAAGACGATCAATGCTAAGTACACGTGGAATGCGTGGGTAGGTGGCTCGTGGGGTGACCTCAATGCCATCAACGACCTCGTGCAGGTCGGTACGATGCCCCGCCTTGGTCTGAAGTACCGCAACAGCACGAATAAGCGTGTCTTCTTCGGCGAATGGGAGACTTACTTCCTCATCGCTGAGGCTGCTGTACGTGGCTGGACAGTGCCTCTGACGGGTAAGGACGCCTATGAGAAGGGTATCCGAGCGAGCTTCGCCTATCAGGGTGCTGGCTCCGTCGATAGCTACCTCACTTCGCAGACCTACAACCGCGTAGGGACGTCCGTCGCTTGGGATCACACCACGGAGCCTGCTGCTACCGTGACGATGAAGTGCACGAACGGCTACACGGGTCAGACGGAGAACTACACCTACCGCTATCCTGAGATGAAGAGCCGCCTCTATAAGGCAGCTATGAACGACCACCTGACGAAGATCATCACGCAGAAGTTCATCGCCAACACGCCTTGGCTGCCTCTCGAGACGTGGAGTGACCACCGTCGTCTGGGTCTTCCCTTCTTCGAAACGCCTGCGGTAGAGAAGGCGCTGGACAATATGCCCCAGCTCACCGCCTCTACTTACTCCACGGTGTCTGTCGACTACTATCCTCAGCGTCTGCCCCTGCCCAGCAGCATCGTCAACGGCAATAAGCCCGGCTATGAATCTGCTATCAAGGCGCTCGGTGGCGAGGATAAGGTCTTCACGCCCATCTACTGGGCTAAGAAGAAGCAGTAAGCTCGCTTCCTCCACCCCTTACCTATAAGGCAAGCGCCTCCCGCCTACGAGTCCGAGGACTCAGGCGGGAGGCGCTCTGCTTTATATAGCTATCGGCTTCGCTAAGGCAGGAGCAGCGAGCTGTCGCCGTAGCTGAGGAAGCGGAAGTCGTGGGTGAGTGCCCAGTCGTAGACGCGGTGCCAGTCGTCACCGATGAGGGCAGCGATGAGCAAGAGGAGCGTGCTGTGGGGCTGGTGGAAGTTCGTCACCATACCACGGATGACGCGGTAGCGGTAGCTGGGGGCGATGATGATACTCGTGGGGAAGACGAGGGTGTCCTCTCCCTGCGCATCGAGATAGCTGAGGAGCATGTCGAGGGCTTCCTCTGTCGTCAGCTCTTCGTCCGCCGTCTCTTCGTAGGGGAGCCACTGCTCTACGTGCAGGGCAGTCGGGGGCGTGTCGGGCTGACGACGTAGGGCGATAGCCAGATGATAGAGGCTCTCCAGCGTGCGGACGCTCGTCGTACCCACGGCGATGATCTGCCCGATATGCTCACGAAGGGCGAGGAGCGTCGAGCGGCTGACGCTGATCAGCTCCGCGTGCATCTCGTGATCGCCGATATGGTCGGCCTTGACGGGGCGGAAGGTGCCAGCGCCTACGTGGAGCGTGACGTCCAGCACGGGCGTGCCCTGAGCGCGTAGCTCTTCGAAGACTGCGGGGGTGAAGTGCAGGCCCGCTGTGGGAGCTGCTACCGAGCCTTCGGTCTCGGCATAGACCGTCTGATAGGTCGTCAGATCCTGCTCCTCCGTCTCACGCCCGAGGTAGGGCGGGATGGGGAGGATACCCATCAGCTCTAAGAGTTCGCCGAAGGTATAGGCATCATTGTCCCAAGAGAAGTGGATGACCCCCTCCTCGCCACGCTCTGCCGTCAGCGTCACTTCTCCCTGTCCCTCGCGGTGGAGGAGGCGGGTGAGCTGTGTGCCCTCCTTGAAGCGCTTGGCATTGCCGATGAGGCAGTGCCAGGAGCAGCGGTGGCGCTCCCCGAGGGAGAGCTCGTAGGAGGTGGGGGAGGCGGGGTCGAGGCAGAAGATCTCGATGCGCGCTCCTGAGTCCTTGTGGAAGAGGAGGCGGGCACGGATGACCTTGGAGTTGTTGCGCACGAGTACGGCACCCTCGGGCAGGAGACGGGGCAGGTCACGGAAGGTAAATTCCTCGATCTGCCCAGCTTGGTAGCGGAGGAGCTTGGAGCTACTGCGGTCGGCAAGGGGGTACTTGGCGATGCGTTCGTCGGGCAGGGGGTAGTCGTAGTCGGCTATCTGGATCTCTTGGGGTCGTATATTCATCTTACTCTCTTAGGGGGGAAATATCCCTGATGTGGGCGGCACAAAAGTACGCAAAAGTGCCCCAAGTGCCTCTGCCCCGCACGGTCGCCCCGACTGCCGAGGGGCGGATAGCGGGAATACCTAATCATAGTGCCTCGTAGATGAACAACTACTCGTCTGCGTACGAACGACTATAAGTTCGAGGTGCGAACAACTATTCGTTTGCATCCAAACAACTACTTGTTCTCACCTCGTACCACTATTGGTTTGCTCGCAAACGACTATTGCTCCGCACTCGTAGTGTCTATCCTTAGTGGACTTCGGGAGGGGGTGATGCGAACCTATATTGGTCGCTGAGTCAACCTATATAGGTCATCACGCCGACCTATATAGATCGCTTCACGGATCTATATAGGTTGACTCAGCGATCCATATAGGATGATTTACCCTCCTGTACAGCTTCCTCCAGCTTGGCTCTATCAGTAGGGGGTGGAATAGGTAGAATATATATCTTTGACCCTCAAGGAGCGGCTGTGCCTATAGCCCTCTCTCCTCGATATGCACCGTGAGGCGCATAAGCGAGGCGCATTCGATCAGGTTCCCCAGCTCCCCGAGGAGGGAGCCTTTTACTTAGATAGCCGAGTTATGACTGTACGCAAACTCTTTAGGAAGCTCCATCTGTGGCTCTCCCTGCCCTTTGGGCTTATCATTATGACGACCTGCCTCACGGGGGCTCTGCTCGTCTTCGAGAAGGAAATCACCGCCCTTGTCCAGCACGAGAGCGTGGCATCTGTACCCGACCAAGAGCCTCTGCCGCTCAGCGTGCTTCTGGAGCGCGTCGCAGAGAAGACCCCCGATAGTGTAGAGATCACGAGCATCACCATACCCACCTCATCTCATCGTGCCTATAACGTAGGGCTCTCCAAGCCCCGCCGAGCAGGGGTGCTCATCGATCCTTATACAGGGAAGATCATCGGCCCGAGTGGACGCCTCGCCTTCTTCACGACGGTGCGTGAGCTGCATCGCTGGCTACTCGATAGCATGAAGCCTGAGGCTGAGGGTATCTTCTGGGGGCGCGTCATCGTCGGGACAAGTACCCTCCTCTTCGTCTTCATCCTCCTCACGGGGCTCTTCCTCTGGTGGCCGAAGAAGCTCAAGGGCGTAGGGAAGCGCTTGAAGATCTCACTGCGTCAGGGGCGTCAGCGCCTCTTCTATGATCTCCATGCTGTCGGTGGGGTGTATGTCTTCGTACTCCTCTTGGCGATGGCTATGACGGGGCTTACGTGGTCCTTCGAGTGGTATCGCACGGGCTTCTACAAGGTCTTTGGTGCCGAGATGGCCGAGGCGGGCAAGGGTGATAAGGGCTCCAAGAAGGATAAGCGTAAGGATGCCCCCCGTGAGGAGGGCGCCGAGCAGGCCAAGCTCCCAGCCTCTCATATCTATTGGGAAGAGGTCGTGAGCTATGTCAGAGAGGTCTCCAAAGCAGACTATCCAGAGATCACGGTCAAGGATGGGGAGGTCGAGGTACCCCTTGCTGGGCTGGGCAATAGCCGTGCTACGGATAGCTTTCGCTTCGACAAAAAGACGGGGCAGGTGACCGAGTACAAGGCTTATCGTGAGGCCAAGCGAGATAAGAAGCTCCGCGGCTGGATCTATTCGATCCACACGGGGGCTTGGGGCGGTCTCTTCACGCGTATCTGCTACGTCTTAGCTACGCTCTTCGGTGCATCGCTCCCGCTGACGGGCTACTACATCTTCTACCAGCGTAAGTGGGGGGAAGAAGCGTAAGGCGAAGAGCGGAAGTAAGGCTTAGGAGATCTGGCTCCAGGAGGGGCGCTCGTAGTAGATCTCGTGGAGGCGATGGCGCAGGATCTCGTTCTTCGGGAGCTGTAGGTCGGGGTCTTCGCTGAGGATCTCCTCGGCGAGGGTACGGGTGTACTGCACCATAGCGCCATCGAGGGCAGGGTTAGCGATGCGCAGGCTCAGCTGCTGACCACTCTGGCGTGTGCCGTCGATCTCCCCGAAGCCACGCAGGCGCATATCCTCTTCGGCGATGACGAAGCCATCATTCGTCTCTACCATGATAGCGATGCGGCGCTTGGCGTCTTCGCCGAGGTCCTTGCCTGTGACCAGGATGCAATAGCTCTGGCTGGCGCCACGGCCGACACGCCCACGGAGCTGATGGAGCTGGGAGAGCCCGAAGCGGTTGGCACCCTCGATGACCATCACCGAGGCGTTGGGGACGTTCACACCGACCTCGATGACGGTGGTCGCCAGGAGGATCTGTGCTTCGCCCGAGACGAAGCTACGCATGGCCTCGTCCTTTTCATCGGGCTTCATCTTACCATGTACACGCACGATCTTGCGGTGGGCGAAGTGCTCGCTGTAGCGGCGGAAGCCTTCGTCGAGCGTGCGCATTGACTCCTCTTCGCTCTCCTCGATCATAGGGAAGACGACATAGGCCTGACGGCCCTCCTCCAGCTGACGCTCGAGGAACTGATATACCCGATACATCTCGCTCTCACTCTGGTGGTAGGTCTCGATAGGCTTGCGCCCGGGTGGGAGCTCGTCGATTACGGAGATATCTAGATCGCCATAGAGGGTCATGGCGAGCGTACGCGGGATAGGCGTAGCGCTCATGATGAGGATGTGCGGGTGGATCTGCTCGCCCTTCTGCCACAGCCCCGAGCGCTGCACGACACCGAAGCGGTGCTGCTCGTCGATGACGGCCAGCCCGAGATGGGCGAACTGTACCACGGGCTCTAAGAGGGCATGCGTGCCGACGATGATCTTCAGCGCACCAGTGCTGAGGTCTGTGAGGAGGCGTGTGCGCTCCTTCTTCTTCGTGCTCCCGATCAGTAGGCCTACCTCGATGCCCAGCGGTGCGAGGTATTCGCAGAGAGAAGCGTAGTGCTGACGGGCGAGGATCTCGGTGGGCGCCATCATACACGCCTGATAGCCGTTGTCCACGCTGAGAAGCATGGAGAAGAGCGCTACAAGGGTCTTCCCACTGCCTACATCCCCTTGGATGAGGCGATTCATCTGACGGCCGCTGATGACATCGGCTTGGATCTCGCGGATGACACGCTTCTGCGCACCCGTCAGGTCAAAGGGCAGACTCCCATAGAGCCCACGTATGGCATCGCCGACACGTGGCAGGAGAAGCCCCGGAGAAGCAGCCTTGCGGTCACGCTTCATACCGAGGAGACGGAGCTGGATGAAGAAGAGTTCGTCGAACTTCAATCGTCTGCGTGCTGCTTCCAGTCCCTCCTTTGTCACGGGGAAGTGGATCTGCTCGATGGCCTCGGCGTAGGACATGAGGCGTGCCCGCTCGATGATCTCGGGGGTGAGCGTCTCGGTGATGTGGGGGACACAGGCCTCCTTCAGCACGTAGAGGAGCTGGCGCATCTGACGGCTATTCAGCCCAGCGCGGGTGAGCTTCTCGGTGAGGGGATAGACGGGCATGAGGCCACCGCTGACCTGTGCGGCCTTCGACTCCTCATCGATCTCGGGGTGGCTGATGCTGTAGGCGCCGTTGAAGAAGATGGGCTTGCCGAAGACGAGATACCACTGCCCCGGGATATAGCGCTGGCGGATGTAGGGCATGGAGCGGAACCATACCAGCTCGATCGTGCCTGTGCCATCGGTGAAGTAGGCGACGAGACGCTTCTTACGCCCCTCACCCACCTCCTTGAAGTCGCGGATATAGCCCTTCAGCTCCACGTGGGGCATCTCACCTCGGAGCTCACGGATCTGGTAGATGCGCGAGCGGTCGACGTACTTCGTGGGGAAGTAATGCAGGAGGTCGAGGTAGGTATATAGGTCCAGCTCCTCGGCGAGCGCTTTTGCTCTCCGTGGTCCGACACCTGGGAGGTAGGTTAGTGGGGTGAGGAGGAAGTCCTTAGCCATCGTAGCGCCTGCCCTTCTCGGGCGGGGTTAGTCCAGGAGGAGGTCAGCCAAGAGGAGGTCTCTCGGTGTGGTGAGCTTGATATTCGTCTCTTCGCCTTCGACAAGGGTGATAGCGCCGAGGCCAGCAGCTTCGTAGACCGAGGCGTCATCGGTGAACTGCGGGCTGAAGGGCTGCTCATAGGCGCGGTGTAGGCGCTCGAGGTCGAAGGTCTGCGGGGTCTGTACCGCACGGTAGCGGGCTCTATCGACTGCCTCGTTCGTGTCGTCCTCACCGAGGAGGCGCAGGCTATCGGTGACGGGGCAGGCCGGTAGAGCGGCACCCGTCTCTTCGGCTACCTCGAAGGTGCGGCGAATCAGTGTGCGCGAGACGAGAGGACGCACCCCGTCGTGGACGGCAACGAGGCCCTCAGCAGGGAGCTCGCTCAGTCCCGAGCGTACGGAGTCGAAGCGCGTGGCGCCACCCGTAGTGATGCGGTGTGGGAGGGTGAAGTGATGCTCAGCACAAAGCTCTCGCCAGAGGTCTTGCTGCTCGGCGGGGAGCACGAGGATGAGTTCCTCGACCTCGGGGGCGAACTGCCGTAGCGTGTGCATCAGGACGGGCTCACCACGCAGGGGGAGGAACTGCTTCGGCAGGTCGGCACCCATACGCAGGCCACGCCCACCAGCGACGATGATAGCGTAGCGATGTGCCATTAGCCTTCGGCTTGAGGGTCTTCGCTGAGCTGTGCCATGAGGCTCGTGAGTTGCTTGTCAGCCTGCGTGAGCTTTTCACGGCAGTGCTTCGAGAGCTCGACAGCCTCCTTCACGAGGCCCGTGAGCTCGTCTACATCGGGGCTTTCGCTCTCGATGCGGCGGACGATCTCGTCGAGACGGCTTGCAGCTTCCTTATAGGTCAAGTCTTTTTTCATCGTATGTCTATGTGTTGGTGCCACCGAGGTGGTGGCGGGGGATACGTGCGTCTACGGCATCCAGAGTGGCACACTCTCGCCTTAGCGGGCGGTGTGCTGCTTGCGACGGGAGTCGATGCCGAGGAAGATGAAGAGCAGGAACGTGAAGCCCCACAGCGAGGAGCCCCCGTAGCTGAAGAAGGGTAGGGGGATACCGATGACGGGGACGAGCCCCAGCACCATCCCCACATTGATGAAGAGGTGGAAGAGGAAGATCGAGGCCACACAGTAGCCATAGACCCGCCCGAAGCGTGTCACCTGCCGCTCGGCAAGCGCCACGATACGTAGGATGAAGACGGCGTACATGATGAGTAGCGCCGTCGAGCCCACGAAGCCCGACTCCTCCCCGACGGTGCAGAAGATGAAGTCCGTCTCCTGCTCGGGTACGTAGTTCAGCTTCGTCTGGGTGCCCTTGAGGAAGCCCTTACCGGTGAGCCCACCCGATCCGATAGCGATCTTCGACTGGTCGACATTGTAGCCCTTCCCCTTGAGGTCGCTCTCGATGCCGAGGGCGATCTTGATACGTACCTGCTGGTGGGGCTGGAGGATATCGTTGAAGACGTAGTTCACCGAGTAGAAGAAGCCGAGCGATCCGATGGCGAAGATGGCCATCAAGAGGTAGCGCAGGAGGTATTCGCGCAGGGCGAGGTAGAAAAGCGTGCCTACGGCGATGATGACGAGGGCTACAGCCACATAGGCGAGGTTGAAGGCGACGAAGAAGTTCACCACTCCTGCGATGAGATACACGCCGAGGACAGCACCTACGGCGTAGAGGAGGTAGCGCCAGCGGTTGCGCCAGTCCTGGGTATAGACGGCGTAGAGGGTGGTGGTGAAGAAGAGGATAGCGTTCGAGACGAAGAAGAGGTCCGCGTCCGTAGCACTCCACCACAGCGTGTCCTCCAAGACGAGCGCCCCGATGAAGTACACCGCTGCCGAGGCACTGAGCCCCATGAAGAGCCCCGAGAAGCCTTCGCGGAAGAGCGCAAGGAAGAGGGCAAGGAAGACGAGCGCCGAGCCCGTCTCCTGCTGCAGGAGGATGAGCCCAATGGGGAAGAAGATGATAGCGAAGATCTTCAGATAGCTGCGTATCGACTCGATCTTGAAGTCATACTGATTGCATAGCCACGCCAGCGTGAGGGCGGTAGCGACCTTCGCGAACTCCGCCGGCTGCAGGCGCACCGGCCCTAAGACGAGCCACGAGCGTGAGCCCTTGATATCCGGTGCGATGACGATCGTCACCATCAAGAGGAGCATCATCGCCCCATAGAAGAGCGGGGCTCCCACCTCGTAGATATCGGTGTCGAGCGAGATGACAGCGAAGCCTAAGACCAGCCCGAGGCCGATCCACAGCAGCTGCATCATCGGGCGACCGCCAGGGCTCAGCAGGGCCTCCGTCTCGAAGTTGTACGAAGCACCACAGATGGAGAGCCAGCCGAAGAAGACCATGATGAGGTACATCAAGATCGTCACCCAGTCGATGGACTTATAGAATGGCTGTGAGGAGGACTGTCGCATGGCGGGCGCTATATATCGTTGAGGTAGGAGATACTGCGGTGCTCCATCGAGGAGGCGATGGCCTCGCCACTGCCCGAGAGCTTGCCGTCACGGAGGTAGTACTCCATCATCACACGGCCTATAGGTACACCGAACTGCGCCCCGAAGCCCCCGTTCTCGACATAGACCGAGACGGCGATGCGTGGCTTGGAGCGAGGCGCGAAGCCGATGAAGGCCGAGTGGTCCTTACCGTGGGGATTCTCTGCCGTACCGGTCTTACCACATACCTCGATCTCACCAGGAGCGAAGTTCGCAGCACGACACGTACCGCCCGTGACAGCGCCAGCCATCCCTGCGACGATATACTCCCAGTTCTCGCGGGAGATCCCTGAGGGCTGGTGGTTGCGGTACATCGAGTCCAGAGGCATACCGCCGATGGAGTGCACGACGTGCGGGCGGATGTAGTAGCCGCGGTTGGCGATGAGGGCAGCGAGATTCGCTATCTGCAAGGGTGTGGCGAGCACTTCCCCCTGCCCGATGGCGATGGAGATGATGGTGTGGCCGTTCCAAGCGCCCTTGTAGAACTTATCGTAGACGCCGCTATTGGGGATATATCCGCGCTTCTCACCCGGCAGGTCGATACCGAGGCGGTAGCCGAAGCCGAGGGAGACCATACGCTGCTTCCAGTGCTCCAGAGCGACGGCTGCCGAGGGGTAATAGCGGCGGTCGTCGAGCATGAAGTGCAGGCCCCAGCTGAAGTACGCATTACACGAGGTGGAGAGTGCGGGGATGAGTGAGGTGGGCGAGCCGTGGCTGTGGCATTTGGGTCGGTTGCCCAGTGGTGGGTAACCGTGATGACAGGCAAGCGCTGTGGAGGGCGTGAGGACGCCTTCCTCGAGGAAGATAGCACCCTGCGAGGGCTTGAAGGTCGAGCCAGGAGGGTAGTTCCCTTGGATCGCGCGGTTAAGGAGGGGCTTACCGAAGGTCTCCTCGAGCATGCGGTGGTTAGTTCCCTTGCTCTTGCCTGCGAGGAGCTCGGGATCGTAGTTCGGTGCCGTGACGAGGGCAAGGATCTCACCCGTCTCGGGCTCAATGGCGACGATAGCACCACGCTTACCGCGCATCATACGCTCGCCCAGCTCTTGCAGGCCAGCATCGATGGAGAGCGTGAGGTCACGCCCTGGGACGGGAGCACGGTCGTGCGAGCCACCATCCAGACGTCCTTGGATACGGCCACGGGCATCGCGGTAGAAGATCTCCTCACCCTTGACGCCACGCAGTACCTCTTCGTAGGTGCGCTCTACCCCGCTTCGGCCGACGAAGTCCCCGCGCATGATCGTGCTGTCACGCTCGAGGTCGGTGAGGCTGGCTTCGGAGAGGTAGCCCAAGAGGTGGGCGGCATTGTGGTAGTTGTACTGGCGGACGGTACGGGAGCGCACCGAGAAGCCTGGGAACTTATACAGCTGCTCCTCGAAGCGTCCTACCTCCTCGGGCTCGAGCTGTGAGAGGAAGACCTGTGGGGTGTAGGGATTGTAGCCACGGTTGATACTGCGGTCACGTACGGCGGTGAGCTTCTGGACGATCTCTTCGCGAGGCAGGCCAAGCGTACTGGCAAGTAGCGTGGTGTCGAGCTTTCCCTTGGCCTCGTGGTTCACGATCATCAGGTCGTAGATGGGGCGATTGGCCACGAGGAGCTGCCCCTTGCGGTCGTAGATGACGCCACGCGAGGGGATGGTCGAGAGGATGAAGTAGGCATTATTCTCCGCCCGGCGCTTGTAGTCATTGCTGGCTACCTGCAGGGTAAAGAGGCGGATGATGAAGATGATGACGATGGCGAAGGTGAGGCCGATGATCAGCCACCGTCTACGGAAGAGCTCGTCGTTGACCATAGGAGAGCATCACTTCGAGCGAGCCCCTTCTCCCGTGCCGAAGAAGAAGAGGGTCATCACCGCCAGCACCCATGAGAAGGCATAGCCTGAGGCGAAGCTGATGATGATATGTAGGGCCCCCATGCGCATCCCTGCGGCCTGGAGGATATAGAGCGTGACGTGGTGCACGAGCAGGAGCAGCGTGATGAGCATCACCGAGCCTCCACGCAGCGTGGGGAAGAGGGGCAGGGCGTGCGGTATCGTGTTCTTGTCCGTGAGCAGTGAGAGGATGGGCTGGCGCATGAAGGCTGTCAGCGTGAAGGCCGAGGCGTGCAGGCCAGGCGTGAGGCTGAAGATGTCGATGAGCATCCCTACGGCGAAGCCTGAGATCGAGAGTACGGTGCGATTCGTGTCTACCGGCAGGAGCAGCAGCACGAAGGGATAGAGGTAAGGGGTCGCCACACGGAAGAGGGCGATGGGACTCAGTACCCACACCTGCAGGGCCACCAGAAGGAGGGCGAAGAGGATGAAGCGCAGATAGGTGGAGCTATTCATTGGGTCTAATCGAGTCTTCGAGGGCGCGTACCTCATGGGTGGGCTTCTCTCGGATCACGTAGACGTAGCGTAGACCCTGGAAGTCCGTGGAGAGGTGCACAGGATAGTTGGCGAAGGTCCCAGCGCTGCCCTTGAGGCGAGCGGGGACGGAGTCGGCGATCGTCCCGACCATCATTCCCTCGGGGAAGAGGTAGGAGTAGCCACTCGTGGTGATGGTGTCACCGATCTGGGGGTGGGCGTGTGGGGGTACGTTGCTGAGGATCGCCTCATTGGCATTCGGGCTCGAGGGAGCTGCGAGGGTGCCGCTGACCTCCTGCCCGAGGAGGGTACACGCCAGGCGAATCTTCGGGTTGAGGACGGGGATGACGAGCGCGTAGTGGTCGGAGACCGCCATCACGGCACCGACGACGCCCGAGGCGCTCATCACGCCCATGTCGGTCTCGATGCCGTCACGGCGCCCCTTGTTGATGGTGTAGTAGACCTCACTGGTGTGCGTCACACGATTGACCACTCGGGCGATGATGACTGCCGAGGGGTCGATGGGGAGGCTGTCGGTAGCGTGCAGACGAGGGAGCAGGCCGTGGGCTTCGGCATCCTGCATCTGACGAGCCAAGAGGGTATAGGCCGTACGTAGACGCGCATTCTCCCTCAGCAGCTCTTCATTGCGAGGGCGCAGGCCTACATAGCTCCAGCCCTCAGTCATCAGCTCATTGACCCGCCCAAAGACGGCACTCGTCGCGTACCATCCGAGGCTCCTCGAGTAGAGGGAGCCACTTAGGTACGTGACGAGAGCGATCGTCTCCAAGATGAGGAAGACGAACCAGTGTCTATACTTATGGAGGAACTCTAAGAGCTTATCCACGGGCGGAGTAGGCTACGGGGCTTAGCGGAAGAGGAAGTTGAAGTTGTGGATGTTCTTCAGCGCAATGCCCGTACCGAGAGCTACAGAGTGCAGGGGGTTCTCAGCGATCTTGAAGTCAAGGCCGAAGCGCTTGGAGAGACGCTTGTCGAGACCACGCAGGAGGGCACCACCACCGGTGAGGACGACACCATTGGCGACGATGTCGGCGTAGAGCTCGGGAGGCGTAGCCTCGAGCGTGCGGAGGATAGCGCTCTCGATCTTACCGATTGAGTTGTCGAGGCACTCAGCGATCTCACGATAGTTGACCTCTACCTTGCGGGGCATGGTATCCATCATGTTAGCACCCCAGACGGTGAAGTCTGCAGGAGCGTCATCGAGGTCGGCGTAGACAGCACCTACCTGGATCTTGATCTGCTCAGCGGTACGCTCCCCGACCTTGATCTGGTGCTTCTCGCGCATGTGGTCCATGATGTCCTGCGTCAGCTCGTCGCCAGCGGTGTCGATGGACTGATCCTCGACGATACCACCGAGCGAGATGACAGCGATCTCCGTCGTACCACCACCGATGTCCACGATCATGTGGCCTTCGGGGGCGAGGACGTCGATGCCGACGCCGATAGCTGCTGCCATGGGTTCGTAGATCATGTAGACGTCACGGCCACCAGCGTGCTCGCTGGAGTCACGTACGGCACGGATCTCTACCTCCGTGCTCCCTGAGGGGATACAGACGACCATGCGCAGTGAGGGGGTGAACCATCCACGGCGGCGGCTGATCATGCGGATCATCCCGCGGATCATGTGCTCAGCGGCGTCGAAGTCTGCGATGACTCCTTCGCGCAGGGGGCGGATCGTGCGGATGTTGGCGTTGCCCTTCTCGTACATCTCACGGGCCTTGGTCCCGACGGCGATCATCTCGCCCGTACGGTTGTCGAAGGCTACTACTGAGGGCTCATCGAGTACGATCTTGTCGTCCTTGATGATAATGGTATTGGCAGTACCCAGGTCCATCGCCAGCTCCTGCCTAAAGGAAAATAGTCCCATGCTTATCTATTAGTCGATTCGTATTCTTAGTGCTTGAAGTGACGCACCCCCGTCATCACCATGGCTACGCCCAGGCGATCTGCAGCGGCGATGCTGTCAGCATCACGTACCGAGCCACCAGGCTGAGCGATAGCGGTGATACCAGCTTCGGCAGCGAGGGTGACGCAGTCGTCGAAGGGGAAGAAGGCATCGCTCGCCAGTACAGCTCCCTTGAGGTCGAAGCCGAAGTGGCGTGCCTTCTCGATGGCTTGCTTGAGCGCATCGACACGTGAGGTCTGTCCGACACCCGAGGCGATGAGCTGACCGCCCTTGCTCAGGACGATAGCGTTGCTCTTGCTGTGCTTGACGAGCTTGGTCGCGAAGACCAGATCCGTAAGCTCCTCAGCCGTGGGTGCTACCTTAGTAACGGGCTTCATCTCAGCCGTAGTCTCTACTGCGCGGTCGGTCTCCTGAGCCAGCACACCACCGAGCATCGAGCGGTAAGACCAGCGGGCATCGATGGCCTCCTTCTGACGCAGGAGGATGCGGTTCTTCTTGCCTTCGAGGATGGTGAGCGCCTCGGCTTCGAAGTCGGGAGCGATGAGCACCTCGAGGAAGAGCTTGTCGATCTCACGAGCCGTCGCCACGTCGATGGGGCGGTTGGCTACGAGCACGCCACCGAAGGCGGAGACGGGGTCACCTGCCAGGGCATCCGTCCAAGCCTCGAGGAGGGTGGGGCGGGAGGCGCAGCCACAAGCGTTGTTGTGCTTGAGGATGGCGAAGGTGGGCTCAGTGAAGTCCTGGATGAGTGAGACAGCTGCCTCGACATCCTGGAGGTTGTTGTAGGAGAGCTCCTTGCCGTGGAGCTGCTCGAAGTAGCGGTCGAGGTCGCCGTAGAAGACGCCCTTCTGGTGGGGGTTCTCGCCGTAGCGGAGGGGCTTAGTTTCGTCTGCCGTGAGGCGGAGCTCAGAGCGCTCCTCGCCATCGAAGTAGCGGAAGATAGCTGAGTCGTAGTGCGAGCTCACAGCGAAGGCGCGACGAGCGAAGTGGCGACGCTCCTCGAGGGTCGTGCGAGCACCACGCTCACGGAGGATCTCATGCAGCGTAGCGTAGTCGGCCTGCGAAGGGATGATGACGACATCCTCGAAAGTTCTTCGCTGCCCCACGGATGAGGCTGATACCGCCGATATCGATCTTCTCGATGATATCTTCTTCGCTGGCGCCCGAGGCTACCGTAGCTTCGAAGGGATAGAGGTCTACGATCACCAGGTCGATGAGGGATAGGCCGTATTCGAGGACCTCCTTTTGGTCGGTCTCGTGTCCGCGGCGGGCGAGGATACCGCCCTGGATAGCGGGGTGAAGGGTCTTGACGCGCCCCCCGAGCATCGAGGGATACTTAGTCAGATCTTCGACGGCAACACAAGGGTATCCGAGCCCTTCGATGAAGGTGCTGGTGCCCCCCGTGGAGACGAACTCTACGCCCTGCTCGTGCAGGAGCTTTAAGATTTCTGCTAATCCTTCCTTGTGGTATACCGAGACAAGTGCTCGACGTATGACCTTCTCCATGAGTTACTAAGCTAAGTCAAAGTGTGATGTAAAATACGGCGATCAGCACCTCACCTCCGCTCGGAGGCTATCCGTGCTAAGCTACTAAGCCACACAAAAATAACGATTTTCCCGCAGTGTACCTATCTCGCGCGTATTGTGAGGGCTTCTATCTTGCCTGTGAGTATGCCCCGAGTCGCACTATTGCTTTGGCCCTACTACCCCCGCTTGTTTTGTCGCCCTACACGTTAGGTAAGTCGCTTACATCTATGCGGATAGATATCTTCATTCAGCGCGAGAACTATCGCAGAGCACTACTCCTATACTTCGTCCCTTGAGGGGAGATTCTTTGGCTCATCTATGGGAAAAGTTCGGTCTACGTACGTGGATCATTTGTCCACGTACGAGCGCTCTAAAATCCACGTACCTTGTCCTATCATCTACGTATGTAGATCGAGGGAGAAGAATACGACTTCGGAGCTTTTTCTCCTGAGGGTAAAGGCTTTTCCTTGGGTGCTTTGTGAAGCGTACCATATAGAAGCGCACGGGCTGCAGTACCGAAGGTATACTGCAGCCCGTGCGCTGAAGGGGGTGGAGAGGCTTAGACGAAGAGGAGCTGCTCGAGGGCGTAGGCCACACCGTCCTCGGCATTGGAGCGGGTGACGAAGTCCGCACGGCGCTGGATATCCTCGGGCGCATTGCCCATGGCGACGCCCGTGCCAGCCAGCTCGATCATCTCGAGGTCGTTGTAGTTGTCACCGATGGCGATGAGATCCTGCGGGGTCATGCCGAGGACGTCGAGGAGGCGAGCGAGCGCACTGCCCTTATTCACGCCAAGGGGGACGAGCTCGAGGAAGTAGTCGCTGGAGCGGAAGGCGCCGACACGTGTGCCGAGCTGCTCCTTGACGGCGGCCTCGAGCGGGATGAGCTTCTCCAGAGGGCCGACGGCGAGGCACTTCGGGAGGCTTTCCGTAGCAGCCTCGACGAAGCTGGGTACACGCTTGAGAGGCATACCCGTGATGACGACTTCCTTCTCTGCGTAGGGGTCATCTTCGCGCTCGGTGAGGATGTGCTCCTCGGTGTAGGTGAGGATGTTCGCCCCATGCTCCTGCACGAGGTGGTAGAGCTGGGGGATGAGGTCGGTGTCGAGGAGCTGGGCGCTGAGGAGACGCTTGGAGCCCGCCTCGAGGATCTTCCCGCCGTTGAAGGGCATGAGGTACCCACCGTAGTCCGCTATCTGCAGAGCTTCGGCCAGGGCGCCGAGGGCTGGGGTGGGGCGCCCCGAAGCGAGGATGATGCGGGTGTCGTAGTATCTCTGGGCACGGAGCAGGGCCGAGCGGACGCCCTCGGTGAGGACGTGCTCCTTGGTGATCAGCGTGCCGTCAATATCAAGTGCTAATAGTTTCATTATTCAGTTTTTGTGGAATATAAATCGGGGGCGAGAGGCTAGTGCGCATCGAGCCACGTGGGGCCATGGCCGATGCTTACCTCGAGGGGTACGCGTAGATCGGGGTAGACGGACTCCATCGTGCTGCGGACCAGCTCGGTCATCTCGGTGAGCTCGTCGGTGGGGACGTTGAAGTTCAGTTCGTCATGCACCTGCAGGATCATACGGCTCTTGAGACCCCGCTCACGGATAGCGGCGTCGAGGCGGATCATCGCGATCTTGATGAGGTCGGCAGCTGAACCTTGGAGGGGAGCGTTGATCGCATTGCGCTCGGCGTAGCCACGTACGACAGCATTCGCGCTATTGATATCGGGGAGGCTACGGCGGCGATCGAGGAGGGTCGTCACATAGCCACGATGCTTGGCTTCCTCGACGACGCGCGACATATAGTTCGCCACCCCAGGGTACGACGAGAAGTAGCCGTCGATAAGCTCCTTGGCTTCCTTGCGGGGGATAGAGAGGCGCTCGCTAAGGCCGAAGGCGGAGATGCCGTAGATGATACCGAAGTTCGCGGTCTTCGCGCGGCGACGCATATCGGGCGTGACCTCCTCGGGCGTGAGGCCATAGATCTTCGCAGCGGTGGCCTGATGGACGTCTTGCCCCGAGCGGAAGGCCTCGATGAGGGCGGGATCTTCGCTGAAGTGTGCCATCAGACGCAGCTCGATCTGCGAGTAGTCGGCGCTGAGGAAGGTGCAGCCCGCATCGGGGACGAAGGCCTCACGGATGGCGCGACCCTCGGGCGTACGGATGGGGATATTCTGGATGTTGGGGTTGCTGCTGGAGAGGCGACCCGTGGCGGCGATGGTCTGGTTGAAGGACGTATGGATCTTCCCATCGGGGTAGACGAGGTCGGGGAGCGACTCGATGTAGGTGCTGAGGAGCTTCTTCACACCGCGGTAGTCGAGGATCTTGCCCACGACGGGGTGCTTGTCACGGAGCTTTTCTAAGACCTCTTCGCTGGTGGTGTAGCCCCCCGTCTTGGTCTTCTTCGCCTTCTCCATAATCTGGAGTTCGTCGAAGAGGACTTCACCGACCTGCTTGCTGCTATTGACATTGATGGGGTGGCCGATGAGCGTGCTGATCTCCGTCTCAAGGCGCTCCAGCTCACCCTGTAGCTCGCCCGCTTGGCGAGCGAGGCAGGCCTTGTCGAGGCGTACTCCCTCGCGCTCCATACCGAGGAGTACCTTCATCAGTGGCATCTCGATGGTGCGGAAGAGCTCGGTAAGCCCTGCCTTCTCGAGGCGCTCAGCGAAGTACTCATAGAGGAGGTGGGTGATGTGCGTGTCCTCCGCAGCGTAGAACTGCAGGCGCTCGGGCTCGACCTGACGTAGGTCAAACTGCTTCGTTGTCTGTGGGGCGATCATCTCCTCGAAGGGCATCATCTTATAGCTGAGGAACTTCTCCGCCAGCTCGTCCAGCCCGTGGCGCATATCGGGGTAGAGCAGGTAGTGCGCGATCATCGTGTCGAAGTGCTCGCCAGCCGTCTCGATGCCGTAGGAGAGGAGGATATGGAGGTCGTACTTGAGGTTCTGCCCGACCTTCAGCGAGGTCGTGCTCTCGAAGATGGGGCGGAGCTGGTCGAGGAGTGCCGTAGCAGCCTCGCGCTCAGCGGGTACGTCGAGGTAATAGGTCGTCTCTCTGTCGAGGGCGAAGGTGATGGCTACCAGCTCTGCTGTCAGCGCATCGGCGCCCGTGGTCTCGGTGTCGAAGGTGACGACCTGGGCCTTTGCCGCGCGCTCGACGAAGGCGGGGAGGGTTGTCGAGGTGAGTACCTCTATGTGCATCTGTGGTACATCTGTGGGGGCAGGCGTCTCGGCTTCCTCAGTCTCCTCGAGTCCTGCGAAGAGGTCATCGGGTGGGAGGGCGACCTTCTTTGGGGTAGGTGCGGGAGCCGTGCCGAGGACGCGAGAGAGGAGCGTACGGAACTCCAGCTCCTCGAAGAGTCGGCGCACCGCCTCTTCGTCCTTCTCCCTGCGGGCGTAGTCGCCAGCGGTATAGCTGATGGGCACGTCACGGCGGATCGTCGCCAGATAGTAGGAGAGGCGGATGTCGTCTGCGCCCTCGATGAGCTTCTTACCCGTAGCGCCCTTGATCTCCGAGGCGTGGGCAAGGAGATTTTCCACCGTGCCATATTCGCTGAGGAGCTTCTGTGCGCCCTTCTCACCGATACCCTTACAGCCGGGGATGTTGTCCACCTTGTCCCCGAGGAGTGCGAGGTAGTCGATGACTTGTGCGGGAGAGTCGAGGCCGAACTTCTCCCGTATCTCGGCTTCACCCCAGATCTCGTAGCCCCCGCCCTGCATCGGGCGGTACATACGGACGTGCTCGGTGACGAGCTGCCCGTAGTCCTTGTCGGGCGTGACCATCAGCACCTCGTGACCCGCGTGGGCTGCCAGGTCGCTCAGCGTACCGATGACGTCGTCCGCCTCGAAGTCGGGGACTTCGACAGCGGGGATGCGGTAGGCGGCGAGGAGCTCACGGATGAGCGGTACGGCGATGCGGATCCCTTCGGGCGTCTCTTCGCGCTGCGCCTTGTAAGCGGGATACTCGCGGTGGCGGAAGGTGCCACCTGCAGGGTCGAAGACGACGGCGATCTCCTCGGGATTCTCCTTCGAGAGGAGGTCCTCCAGCATGAGGACGAAGCCGAAGACAGCACTGGTATTGCGCCCCTTGCTGTCGAGCGTGGGGCTTTGATGAAGGCGTAGTAGGCGCGGTAGATCAGGGCGTATGCATCGAGGAGGAAGAGTCGCTGGGCCATATCGGTGGGATGTGAGGGGCTTGTGGAGTGGGAGAGATGATGGATTGTCTGAGGGCGCGCCTGCGGGTGATGCAGTCGGCTCACAGGGACCTATTATATAGGTATACAAAAGTACTTACTTAGCCCGTACTGCGAAAAACGGGCGTTTTTCCCGCCCTCCTCAGGCGGGCTTTTTCACTCCCTTAGCACCCGCATATACATTATATATATGTGCGCCCGCGCGCCACGCGAGAGAAAAAGAGCCGCCCCACAGCAGGCCACGTCGGTGACTCGCTGTGGGGCGGCTGAGTGATGTATGGGAGGAGCCTCCTTAGAGGAAGCGCAGGTATTGGGCGATGGTCGTGGGGAAGAAGCGGTGCTCCAGCTCGTGGATGCGTGCGGCGAGTGTATCGACGGTGTCATCAGGACGCACGGGGCAGCTCGCCTGCAGGAGGTGGCGCCCGTGGTCATAGTCTTCGTCGACGAGGTGGATGGTGATACCACTCTCCTTCGCTCCCGAGGCGATGACGGCAGCGTGCACTCGGTCGCCGTACATACCTTGACCGCCGAAAGAGGGGAGGAGCGCTGGGTGGATGTTGATGATGCGCTCGGGGTACTCCATTATATATATAGGAGTGATGAGGCAGAGATAGCCCGCCAAGATGATGAGCTCGACGCCGTGCTCCTTCATCAGAGCTATCGGGCGCGTACCTTCACGAAGCTCTGCGTTTGTAAAATAATGACAAGGCACACCCAGTCTTTCAGCCCGCTGGATGACCCCTGCCTGAGGCTTGTTTGTGATGATCATAGCTACCTCCGCCTCGCCTGTAGCGCGGAAATGATGGACGATAGCTTCGGCGTTTGAGCCATTGCCAGAAGCAAGTATTGCTATTTGTTTCATAAATAGTTGTATCTTTGTGCACAAATGGAGCGTATCTGTGCAGTGTGATAAGCGCCGCGCGGGAATACTCCGAGCTACATCCCTGAGTGCCGCTCATTATACGGTACAAAGGTAGAGCAATGCAGTGTAAAGAAAGAATACATAACTAAGTAAAGAAAAAGAATCATGTCACAGATCAACGAAAAGGTAGTCGAAATCATCGTCGAAAAGCTCAACTGCGAAGCTAGCGAAGTAACTCCTGAAGCAAACTTCTCCAGCGACCTCGGTGCTGACTCTCTCGACACCGTAGAGCTCATCATGGAATTCGAAAAGGCTTTCGACATCCAGATCCCCGATCAGGACGCTCAGACGATCAAGACGGTCGGCGACGCTATCAACTACATCGAAAGCAAGAAGGCTTAATAGCCCTCTCGTCGAGATAAAGGAATTTGCTGATGGAACTCAAGAGAGTCGTCATCACTGGAATAGGCGCTATCTCACCTCTCGGGGCTACGGCCCGCGAGACGTGGGAGGCTGTCGTAGCGGGGAAGAGTGGGGCAGGCCCCATCACGCTCTTCGATGCCTCAAAGTTCAAGACCACGTTTGCTTGCGAAGTCAAGGAATTTGACGTCAGCAAGTATATTGATAAGAAGGAGGCTCGCCGCTTAGATCGCTATGCTCAGTTTGCCATGGTGGCAGCCGAAGAGAGTATCGCCGATTCCAAGCTTGATGTAGAGACAGTAAATAAGAACCGTGTCGGGGTCATCATCGCCTCCGGTATCGGTGGTCTCGGGACCTTCGAGGAAGAAGTGCGCGGCTACAACGAAGAGTCAGGCCCTCGCTTCAACCCCTTCTTCATCCCCAAGATGATCTCGGATATCTCCGCAGGTCACGTGTCGATGAAGTATGGTTTCCACGGGCCCAACTACTCCACGGCTTCGGCTTGTGCTTCGTCTACGAACGCACTGATCGATGCCTGCCACCTAATTCGCCTTGGTAAGGCCGATGTCATCATCACTGGTGGTGCCGAAGCCTCTATCTGCGCTGCTGGTGTCGGTGGATTCAATGCGATGAACGCCCTCTCCACTCGCAATGACGATCCTCAGGGTGCTTCCCGCCCCTTCAGCGCTTCGCGTGATGGCTTCGTCATGGCCGAAGGTGCTGCTTGCCTCGTCGTCGAGGAGCTCGAGCACGCCATCGCTCGTGGTGCGCACATCTACGCTGAGCTCGTAGGTACCGGCCTCTCGGCTGATGCTTACCACCTCACGGCTACTCACCCTGATGGGCTGGGTGCTAAGCTGGTGATGACCAATGCACTCGAGGATGCAGGGCTCTCCCCTGAAGATATTGACTACATCAATGTACACGGGACTTCTACGCCTGTCGGGGATATCTCCGAGTCCAAGGCTATTAAGGAAGTCTTCGGTGACGCTGCCTATAAGCTGAATATCAGCTCTACGAAGTCTATGACGGGTCACCTCCTCGGCGCCGCTGGTGCTATCGAGGCTGTCTTCGCGCTCAAGGCCGTAGAGGAGGACATTGTCCCCCCCACGATCAATCACGCTGCCGACGACGAAGATCCCGAGATCGACTACAAGCTGAACTTCACCTTCAACCAGGCTCAGCGTCGTACCGTTCGTGCTGCTCTGTCGAACACCTTTGGTTTCGGTGGGCACAATGCGAGTGTCATCTTCAAGAAGTACGAGAAGTAATACGGCTCCACAGCCACGTATTATCAAGACTCCCTCTATAGCTCTATGATTATACGTATCGTGCGAGACGGACTTATGAGGCTCTTTGGGCGCAAGCCCAAGGAGCCTCTCTTCCTACTCGTCGAGCTCCTCGGCTTCGAGCCACGTGATCCAGAGCTCTATGACTTGGCTTTCCGCCATAGCTCGGTGAGTAAGACTGATAAGGAGGGCTTCAAGCTCAATAATGAGCGCTTGGAGTTCCTCGGTGACTCGGTGCTGGCCACGGCAATGAGTCATTACCTCTACCAGCGTCACCCACACTGGGATGAAGGCGAGATGAGTAAGCGTCGTGGTGCTATCGTCGGGCGTAAGGTCAACAACGCTGTCGCCCAGCGCATGGGGCTTGATCGCCTGCTTCAGATCCGCCGCGAGGCACGTCAGGGGAGTACCGATATATATGGTAATACGCTGGAGGCGCTCATCGGGGCAATCTTCCTTGATCAGGGCTATGCCCGTGCCGAGGCGTTCGTCCACCAGCGTATGGTGCCCCTCTTTACGGAGCTTGAGGCAAGCCTACGAGAGCAGACGACGAACTATAAGTCGCTGCTCTTAGAGTGGACGCAGAAGCACCACCTTACCCTTGACTTCCGTATGCTTCAGGAGCCGAAGCGCAGTGGAGCACCCTTCGTCTGTGGGGTCTACGTCGATGAGCGCAAGGTCGGTGTCGGGAGTGGCCCGAATAAAAAGGTCGCCCACCAGGATGCTGCGCATCGTGCGCTCTTGGCTCTCTGTCAGGCTGATCCTTCGGTAGCAGAAGAGCTGAGTATCCCCCAGGGAGAGCAGGGGGTTATTGACCTACCTTGATCGAAGCGTAGCCAACCCTTTGCCTTCAGAAGTCGGTGCAATCTGCTGATATTATGAAGGTCAATAGTTGGGATTCATTGCGTTTTCGTGTAAAAACGTTATCTTTGCCGTGTGTACACGTGGCTCTATGCGAAGGGCCACAGGGTGTGTCCCTGCTTGCGGCTTGCCGCTTTAGGTACTTACTCCGCCTCTCATAGGTGAACGAGAGATCCTTGTAAAGCAACTCAAGATCTTCTCTCTCAAGGACTTTGCGTGCGCCTCACGCGGTCTGCTGTAGCCCATCTGTGAGTGTAAAAAGAACGTATACTCAATAATTAAATATGAATATGATGTTAAGAAAGAGTTTAATTGCTGCAGTTGCATGCCTCTCACTGGCTCCTGCTCTGCGTGCTCAGCAGATGACCGATTCCGTGTATACGGTAGAGGTGAAGGATGCTGACAAGTATCGTGTTGAAACGAATCGCTTCGGCGCTAACTGGTTCGCTGGTATTGGTGCTGGTGTGCAGATGTATTTTGGTGACCACGACAAGCAGATGCGTTTTGTCGATCGTATCACCCCTAACTTCGAAGCTTACTTCGGTAAGTGGTTCACCCCTGGTATTGGTATCCGTCTTGGTGCTAATGGCTATAAGATCAAGGGGGCGTCTGCTTGGACTGGTCACAACAACCCCGTTGCTCCTGGTGTAAACCGTACTAACTACGGTGGCTTCATCGTGGATTGGAATCCTGCTACGCGTAGAGGCAAGCTCGATGAGTATGCTACGAAGAAGGTTGGCTATGATGTCTTTCAAACTGAACAGCAGTACATCCATGCTCACGCTGACGTGCTCTTCAATGTTACGCAGATGATCTGTGGCTACAATGAAGATCGCTTCTACTCGCTTATCCCTTACGCTGGTCTCGGCTTCGCTACGACTCTCGAGCGTGCTTCTACTACGGGTCGTCACTCCAATGAAGTGAGTGCAAGCGTTGGTATCCTCAACCGTTTCCGTATCAACCGTGCTTGGGATATCAACCTCGATGTCCGTGGTGCTTATGTTGGTGACCACTTCGACCAGGAAGACGTTTCTGCTACGCCCGCTGGTATTGTTGTTAGCACGGCTGGTCGCTGGGGTGAAGGTCTCCTGACAGCTACTGTAGGTGTTAGCTACAACTTCCCCAAGCGTGGTTGGGATCGTAGCACGATCACCACGATCCGCGTCAACGAAAACGTCCTCAACGACCTCCGTGGCCGTCTGAGTGACCTCGAAGGTCAGAATAACGACCTCCGTCGTCAGCTTGAGGAAGCTCTCAACCGCGAAGTTACCCCCGAGAACGTTGCTGCTGGTATGCCTCTTCTGGTTACCTTCCCCATCAATCGCTGGACGCTCAGCAACAAGGACCGTGTAAACCTCGGCTTCCTTGCTGAAGCTCTCAAGGCTAACCCCAAGCTTGTCTACTCTGTCTCTGGTTATGCTGACAAGGGTACGGGTAGCGTAAAGCGTAACATCTTCCTTGCTCGCAAGCGTGCTGAAGTTGTTTACAACTGCCTCGTTAACGAGTTCGGTGTATCTGAGTCTCAGCTGAAGAAGGATTCTCACGGTGGTGTTGCTAACATGTACTACAACGACCCCCGCTGCAGCCGCTCAGTCTTGTCGAAGGTCGCCGAGTAATCCTCTACTCCCCCTACTGACTTTGTAGGCGGCTGCAAGCTGTATCCCAAGGTCAGCCCCCTAAGTGGCCTCCCTCTTTAGTCTGAGCTATTCATAGTCTCTGCTAAGGGGGAGGCCCCTTACTTTTTGCTACTACACTATCGATACCTGCCATCATTGCGGTATGAAACATGCTTACCTCATACTGGCTCATAATGAGCCTGAGCTCCTCTCGCTTCTCGTCGAGAGGCTGGATGATGTACGCAATGATATTTATATCCATTTTGACCGTAAGTTCTCTGTCTTTCCTGATATTAAGACCCTGCATGCTGGACTCTACATCCTCAAGGATCGAGTAGATGTGCGCTGGGCTGATGTGAGTATGCTTGAGGCAGAGTACAAGCTCTTCCATGCGGTCGTGGACTCTGGCTGTCAGTACAGCCATCACCATCTCATCTCAGGGGTGGATCTTCCCCTGAAGAATCAAGACTATATACACAGCTTCTTTGCTCAACACCAGGGGGAAAGAGTTTGTGGGACTACATCAGCGTCCGATGAATAGCCATGCTGATCGGGCGCTACATTATTGGCATCCCTTCACGAGGTCATTCCGTGGTAGTGGGTGTGTCTTTGCGATTAAGCGAATACTTCGCTACCTGGTTATTCAGACTCAGGTCCTTTTAGGTATCCGACGTAATACCACGATACCTTTCCATAAGGGGGGGCAGTGGGTCAGTATCACCCGCGAACTTATAGACTACCTCTTGGAGCAAGAGGATCGTGCGTTCACCATCTTTTCTCGTACCTTTGGTGCTGACGAATACTTCGTCCCAACTCTTATTTGGGATACTCCCTTTATGGAGCGTCTCTTTGATGCTACCGATGAAAGTCGAGGAGCGATGCGCTACATAGGCTGGAGAGCTGATGGGCAGCTTATCGATTTCACGTCCCAAGATCTCCCTGCGCTTCAGCAGACGGAGTATCTCTTTGCTCGCAAATTTAATTCGCGTGATAAGGCATTTCTCCAAGAGATTTTAGCCCTATCTACTCCCTGAACCGAAGGCTGATGAGCCCACTAGTCTCCATTATTATCCCAGTATATCGCGCAGTCGAGACGCTCCCTGCATGCTTAGCTCAGCTGAAGGCTCAGACCTATCGGCCACTCCAGCTCGTTTTTATTGATGACTGTAGTCCTGATGATGGTCTAGTATACCTTGAGAGCGAGCGCTCTGGCTTAGAGACTTCGGGTATTGAGGTAACGATCCTGCACCATGAGGCTAACCGTGGGGTTGCTGTAGCTCGTAATACAGGGCTTGATGCTGCTCGAGGTGAATACATCTATTCGGTTGATGCTGATGACCTTCTGCAGCCAACAGCCATTGCGGCCTTAGTCCAAGTAGCAGAAGAGTCTCGGGCTGATGTCGTTGGGTGCGAGTACCTACTACGGGAGGGGATGAGTCAGCGACCTATTACGCAACCCGATGTGCAGACGGGGAGTGAAGCTTTTGCTCAGATATGTTATGGGCGAATGAAGTGGAATCTTTGGCTCTTCCTCCTTCGTCGTAGCCTGATAGATCGGTCCCCTGCACTGCGCTTCCTTCCTGGTGAGAATATGGGGGAGGACCTGATGCTTATGGGAAAGTTGCTCCAGCGTGCAGGTCGAGTGGCTATTGTACACCAACCTTTCTATACCTATGTTCGTTCAGATAGCCAAATTACTAGTACCTATCGCCCCGAGCACTGGCAGCAAGTGCAGACTAATGTCTTGGAGCTTGAGCGCTATCTAACGCTACAAGCCTCCAAGGAGTCGTTGGAGCTTCTCCACTATCTGAAGCTCAATCTCAAGCTTCCCCTTTTGCTCTCACATAACGCTTGCGACTATGAGCGCTGGACTCGTATGTATCCTGAGAGCAATGAGTATATCCTCAAGAACCAGCATCTCCCACTACGTACGAAGCTATTGCAGTGGATGGCCTCACGAGGACAGTTCTGGTTTGTGAGGCTCTACGATAAGCTCGTCATGCAGTGGCTCTATAAGGCTCTTTATTGCTAAGAATAGTAGTGCATATGTGGAAGCTTATTCAGATTCTGACCATAGCTGTTCTCGTGAATGGCTCTTACTATTCATTTAACTTCGCATTTTGGGCTTCTGGTCCTAACACGAAGATGATTCTAGCGCTCTTCGGGGCACTCTGGTTTCTATATGATTCGTGGCGCGGTGGTCGTGGTGTATCTATTCCCCGCGTACTCCTTGGTGGAGCTATCTTCTCGATTCTGTATTCGCTAGTCAACCTAGTCGCTGTAGAAATAAATAATACGGATGACTATAGCTACGCCAACTACATCACCACCTTCTTGGTGTGGGCATTCTCGGTCTACCCTGCGATACGGTGCATACGTATTGTCCATGGAGAGGTCACGATCCCTCGTGTAGCATATTACTTGGTCGGTGTGACTGTTTTCCAGTGTATCACGGGGCTATTAAATGATAATTTCTCTGCGATGCAGAGCTTCACAGACTCTATTGTATTCACAGCGGACGAATTCTATGAGAGCATTCACCGAATACGATGCTTTAGTGTTGCGCTCGACCCTGCAGGTGTGCGCTTCTCGCTCGTCTTGATTCTTGTCTCAGCAGTCATATGCACTGACACAGAGGTACAGAAGAGTCGGAGGATTGTATTTTTGCTCCTCATATCTTATATTCTTATCTCGGTAATCGGGAATATGGTGGCGCGTACAACCTCTACGGGGATGGCGATGGGGCTTGTTCTCTTGCTCTTCAGGAGTAATACGATTGGGTTTAGGATCCGCAAGGAGATGGTGCAGACGATGGCTACATTTAGCTTGTTACTTGTCATCTTTTCTGTAGCAGGAGTCATCCTCTATAATACCAGTGAATACTTCCGCGGGCAGCTGATGTTTGCCTTTGAAGGGTTCTTCAACTACGTCAATAAGGGGGAGTTCACGACGGGATCCACGGAGGTTCTTCAGACCATGTGGCGCTGGCCAGAAGATGATAAGACCTGGATCATTGGGTCGGGATGGTATGGTGATTTCGTCTACAGTACCGACATTGGCTATTGCCGATTAATCCTCTACTCAGGGCTTATCGGCTTTGTGACGTTTGCCTCGAGCTTCGTCTACTATGCCTATTACTTCGCTCGCAAGTATCCTCGTTACTTATGGTTGTTCCTCTTCTATTTGGCGATGACGTTCATAGTCTGGCTGAAGGTATCGACGGACATCTTGATGATTTATGTCTTCTTCTTCTGGTTCACCGCCGAAGAGAGTGATCATATAAATGGGATATTCCCCGAAGCAATAGCTGAGCCATGCGAATAGTCTATTGTATCCCAGCTACCTCCAACTCTGGTGGGATGGAGCGTGTCCTGACTCGCAAGGTAAATTATCTGGTGAGGCAGGCTCATGAGCTCATTATCATTACTACCGACCAAAAGGGAGCTAAGCCATTTCCCGCTCGAAGGTTCAGTCAAGCAATATGACCTTGGCATTAATTATGACGAGAATAATGGTCAAGGAATCTTAGCTAAGCTGACGGCTTATCCCAAGAAGAAGCGTCTGCACCGTCAGCGTTTGAGTGAGCTCTTAGAGCGGCTCCGAGCAGATATTGTCATCTCGATGTTTGGGGATGATGCGACGCTTCTTCCCCAGATGAAGGATGGGAGCCGTAAGGTCTTAGAGTATCACTTCTCTAAACTGAAGCGCCTACAATATGGACGCACTGGGTTATGGCGTCTTATCGATATCCTCCGCACAAAGTTGGACGAGCGCACGGTGAAGCCCTATGATAGCTTTGTCGTCCTCACTCAAGAGGACGCAGGCTACTGGGGGGCACTGCCCAATATTCGGGTGATTCCGAACCCTCTGCCTTCGAGTCTGAGGAGACTTCGCCCTGTACCTCACACAAGGTTATTGCTGTTGGCCGCTATGATTTCCAAAAGAACTTTTGCTAAACTGCTTGAGCTCTGGGGACGTATTGCTCCTGCATATCCAGACTGGACGCTTGAAATCTATGGTGATGGAGCTCTGAGACCTGACCTTGAGCAACAGGTGAATCGTCTTGGCCTTTCCTCGTCTGTGATACTAGCTAAGCCCACTCATCAGATGAAGGAGGTATATCAAAGTGCGTCGATCTATGCGATGACCTCGCGCTATGAGGGGCTCCCTATGGTTCTTATTGAAGCGCAGCATATGGGGCTCCCGATTGTGGCGTTTGCTTGTCCTTGCGGGCCAAAGGATGTACTTCACCCAGGCGAAGATGGCTATCTCATCTCTCAGGGGGATGATGATGGTTTCTTCACTGCCCTCGGCCAGCTGATGGATTCGGAGGCTGAGCGCGTCCGAATGGGAGCTAATGCTCGTAAGGCATCTGCTCGCTATGAAGTAGATGCTGTGATGGGGCAGTGGCTGGACCTCTTCTCATCACTTGTCCCCAATAAATCCTCTGCGGTATGAAGCAGATCGTCATCTCCGCAGTCAATCTCCGCAAGGGGGGGACATTGACTATCCTTCGTCAGTGCCTCGCTTTCCTATCCGAATGGGCTCCTGCACATGGCTATCGAGTCATGGCGTTGGTCCACAAGCAGGAGCTCGCAGACTACCCCAACATCCAGTACATCGAGTTGCCCTGGGCAATAGATGGGTGGGGGAAGCGCCTCTGGTGTGAGTATGTGACTATGGGGAAAATTTCTCGTGGGCTGGGGCCAATAGACCTATGGCTTTCCCTACATGATACTACCCCACGGGTTCAAGCTCATCGTCAGGCTGTCTACTGTCAGACCTCTTTCCCTTTCCTGCACTGGAGATTGCGAGACTTTCGCTTTGATAAGAAGATTCCACTCTTTGCGATGTTCACTCGCTTTGCTTACCGCATTGGGATCCGTCGTAATCGCTATTTGATCGTCCAGCAGCAGTGGTTGCGAGAGGGGTTTAGCAAGATGTTTGGGCTTCCAGAAGACCGCTTCATTGTAGCGCCTCCTCAGCGGGAGCAATTGCCTTACAGGGAGTCTACGATTCATTCAGATGGTCATCGGTTCACATTCCTCTTTGCTGCGACTGCTGATGCGCATAAGAACTTTGAACTACTCACTGCGGCTACTCGTATTTTGGAAGAGCGTGTAGGTGTGGGAGTCTTCCGTACGGTCCTCACCATTGATGGGACAGAAAATAAGTACGCTCAGTGGCTTCACTCTACGTGGGACAATGTAAGTAGCCTCGATTTTGCAGGCTTTATGTCCCGTGATAAGCTTCAAGAGACTTATGCTGGGACAGACTGCTTAGTCTTCCCCTCGCGGATTGAGACATGGGGGCTTCCCATCTCTGAATTCCTACCTTATAATAGGCCGATGCTCTTGTCTGATCTCCCATTTGCCCACGAGACAGCTGCAGGTGCTAGTGCTGTAGGGTTCTTTGACCCTAGCTCTTCTGTAGCCTTGGCTGATGCTATGGAGCGCGTCCTGCGAGGAGATCATACCCAGCTACATCCTGTCCCACAGCGTCCCCTGCAGGCCCCTAGTGCACGCTCGTGGTCCGAGCTCTTTGAGCTTCTCCTGTCTGATGATGAGGCTACACAGTCAAATAGCTTTACCCAGCCTACTCCTTAGTCACAAGATATTGTAAGATGAAAGTTCTACAACTTGGCAAGTTCTACCCTATCAAAGGTGGTGTGGAGAAGGTCATGGAGATCTTCACCCAGGGCCTTGCTGAGCGAGGCTTTGCCTCAGATATGCTCTGTGCCTCGCATGATGGAGAGACGACGGACATCGTCTTCTCTGAGGAGTCTCGGATCTTCCGAACTAAGAGCCTGACGAAGTTTGCTGCGACGATGATCTCCCCTGAGATGATCTTCCGCCTTCGCCGTATCTGCTCAGAGTATGATATCATCCATATACACCATCCTGACCCGATGGCTACGCTCGCTCTCTTTCTTTCTGGGTATCGAGGCAAGGTGGTCTTACACTGGCATAGTGATATCCTCAAGCAGAAGTTCCTCCTTCGCTTCTTCTCCCCATTGCAGAGCTGGCTGATTCGTCGTGCGGATCTGATCTTGGGGACGACGCCAGTGTATGTAGAGGAGTCCCCCTTCCTGCGTAAGGCTCAGGATAAGACGTCCTTCCTTCCGATCGGTGTAGATCCTTATCCGTGGCTCTCGGATGAAATCAAGACCATACGTGATCAGTATCCTGGGAAGAAGATCATCTTCAATATGGGGCGTCTTGTCCCCTACAAGGGATATCACCACCTGATCGAGGCGATGACCCATCTCAGTGATGACTATGTCCTGATCATCGGAGGAGATGGCCCTCTGCGAGCAGAGCTTTTGGAGCTGACTGAGAAGCTCGGACTGCAGAAGCGAGTGGAGTTCCTAGGCTTCATCTCTGATAAGCTCAAGCCTGCTTACTTCGGGGCTTGCGATGTCTTCTGCCTCAGCTCTACGATCAAGACGGAGGCCTATGCTATCGTCTTGGTCGAGGCCATGTCCCTCTCCCGTCCCGTGGTGGCTACGAAGATTCCAGAGTCAGGTGTCTCTTGGGTCAACGAAGATGGTGTCTCTGGTATCAATGTCCCCGTCGAAGATGCAGTCGCACTCGCTGAGGCTGTCCACAAGATCTGTGATGATCCCGAGCTATGGAAGACCTATAGCAAGGGAGCCCGCCACCGCTTCTACGATGTCTTTACTAAAGATGAGATGATCAATAGCCTGATCAATATCTATACTGAGCTCCTAAATCCTTCGAATAGATCGAGTAATGAATACTTTCGAACGCGTCATCAAGCGAGCCTTCGACTTTACCTTGGCCTTGGTTTCGCTAATTTTCTTCTCTCCCGTGATCGCCCTGATCGCCCTGCTCATCAAGTGGGAAGACTCTAAGGGGGATGTCATCTACCGCCAGGAGCGTATCGGCTATAAGGGTAAGCCTTTCACGCTGTATAAGTTCCGCTCCATGCGCATGGATGCAGAAGCTGGGAATCGTCCCCAGCTCTTTACCGATGGGGACAGCCGTCTGACGAAGGTCGGTGCCTTCATCCGTGCTCACCACCTCGATGAATTCCCTCAGCTTTGGAATGTAATCAAGGGGGGAGATGTCGTTCGTCGGACCTCGCCCCGAGCGCCAGTTCTTCATCGACCAGATTATGGAGCGTAACCCTGATTACGTTCGCCTCTATACGGTACGTCCAGGGCTCTTCTCCTACGCTACCCTTTACAATGGGTACACGGATACCATTGAGAAGATGCTGGAGCGCCTGCGTCTTGACCTCAAGTATCTGGATAATTATTCGCTCTTTACGGACGTTAAGATTATCTTCCTTACAGCCTTTTCTATTATATTTGGTAAGAAATTCTGAGTAATATACCCCTATGATAATGATCAAGAGACTCTCTCATGCCTGGACACTTGCCCTCGGTGTCCTCTTGCTCTGTGCGCTCTCCTCTTGTGATTCGGCCAATAAGACGAATTACCTGCAGGATATTGAGATCGCCAAGGCCTATGGTGTCAAGTATGACACTGGCATCGTTGTGCAGAAGGGCGATAAGCTCCGTATCCTCGTGACAAGCATACGCAATCCTGAGCTGACGGTCCCCTTCAATACCCGTCAGGTGGCTCAGGCTTCTACTCCATCCAACCTTGCAGGTGGTCTCTCCGTGAACACTGCGAATGTTGCGCCTGCTGATACCAGCTCTTCCTATCTCGTCGATGCTCAGGGGAATATTCAGTTTCCTATCATCGGGAATGTTCCAGTCTTGGGGCTTAGTTTAGAGCAGGTGAGTGAAGTGATTCGTACTAAGCTTACGGCTGGTCGATATCTCACCGATGCTCACGTCATCACAAAGTTTGCTAATCTACGTGTCTTTCTTCTTGGGGCCTTTGAGGGCTTGGGACAAGGAGGTGGAAGTGGTGCTATCTCTGACCGAGGTTCCTTCCACTTAGATAATGCTCAGACGAATATCCTTGAGCTTATCGCTACTGTTGGGGGGCTCTCTGAGCAGGCTGACTTCAGTAAGATCAACGTCATTCGCCGAGTGGGTAATGAATATGTCTACTACCGCTTGGATATGCTCTCGAAGAATATCTTTGAGTCGCTGCCTTCTACCTTCAGCAGAATGATATTATCTATGCCGAGTATCGCTACCGTAAGCGTGATACGGAGCAGAAGGTCCTCACCACCCTCGGGTATGTGACGACAGCTCTCTCGACGGCTCTTTCTGCTGCCGCCCTTATTGCCCTCTTCAAGCGTTAGTCTATAAGTCCTATGTCTACACAAACGAATCGGTCAAATCAGGCTGGTGAAAAGGCTGCGGAGGTTAATCTGCTTGATATTTTCTTCTACCTTCTTCGCTTCTGGTGGCTCTACCTCCTGAGCATCGGGGTGGTGCTTGCTCTGGCTCTCTATCGTAATGCCAAGCAGCCCTACGTCTACGAGTCTTCGGTCAAGATCTTCATCAAGGATGCTTCGCAGCGCGCCATGATGGATGCTGATGTCCTCCGCTATACGCGTATTACGCGACTCAACATGGACGATGAGCGTATGCAACTCGTCTCTCGTCGTGTCATGGAGCGTACGGTCAAGATGGCTAATGCTAACGTCTTGTACAACGTGAAGAGCGGGCTACGCACCATTGAGCTTTACACGGATGCTCCATTCTCGATGAAGTTTTTTGATACGCTGGAGCGTGGTACCTCTTTTGATGTAGCTTTCCAAGACGCATCTCATGTGCGTGTCACTCCAGCGAGTACGGGGAAGAGCCAGGTTATCGCTCTGAATGTACCCGTTCAGCTGGGTGAAGAGCGCTTCATTATTGAGCCTCGTCAGAACTTCAATGCCCCATGGGAGCATAAGCACATTGAGGTTACCCGTATGCCCTTCACTCAGACGGTACGCTACTATCAGCATGCTATCATGGTCGCAGAGCCTGAGAACCGTGCCTCTACTCTAGCAATCCGTCTTCAAGACCGCACGAAGAAGCGTGCTCTCGACATCCTTCTTGCTCAGGTCTCGGCCTACAACCAGGAGGAGCTGGATATGCGTAACCAGGTGTCTAAGAACACTGCTGACTTCGTCAACGAGCGTCTTGCCGCCCTTGGGAAGGAGCTTGGTCTTGTCGAGGGGGATATGGAGCGCTTCCTTATGAACAACCGCACCCTCGACTTCGAGGGCAAGGTCGGCGTCTACAATTCCCGCTCACTCGAGAGCGAGGCCGAAGCACTGCAGATCGAGACCCAGCTGAAGCTCATCTCCTATATGCTCTCGGAGTTCTCCAACTCGCACCGCAAGAACGGCTACCTCCCGCTGAACGTCGGGGTACCCGATCAGGCGCTGGATGGCTATATCGCTCAGTACAACCAGCTCAAGTCACAGCGCGATAAGCTCGTCGAAGGAGCTGGTGGCAGCACGGAGAACCCTGTCATCACCGAGTACGACAACGCACTCTCTCAGCTGCGTAAGAACGCTATCGAGAGCCTCAACCAACAGGCCGCTGTACTGCGTATGCGCCTCAAGGACGCTCAGGGGCAGCAGTCGAGTCTCCTCTCTAAGCTTCCTGAGGTGTCTAACCAGGGCCGTGAGAAGGCTGATATTGATCGTCGTCTGGAGATCCGCCAGCGCCTCTATACGGAGCTGCTGAACAAGCGTGAGGAGTATGCTCTCCGTCAGGCTATGACGCAGGATAGTGCCTACGTGCTTGATATGGACGATGCCCCCTCGAAGCCCGTTAGCCCCAACACGCTGCGTGTTGTCCTCATTGCGATCCTCATAGGTCTTGTCCTTCCCTCGGTCTACCTCATCATCCGTCTGCTGGCTGACAATAAGGTGCGCTCGCGTAAGGACGTCATGGACCGCGTCTCGATCCCCTTCCTTGGCGATATCCCCAGAGAAGAGAAGCGTCGTGGCAAGAAGTCCCAGCCTCGTGGTGTGCGTGAGCAGGGTGGTGACGAAACCTCCGAGGCCTTCCGTGTCCTGCGTGAGAACATGCGCTTCATGATCGGCACCGGAGGGAAGAAAGCGAAGAAGGTTATCTTCACCTCCTTTGGGGAGTCGGCTGGTAAGTCATACGTCTCATACAACCTCGCTCAGACGCTCACCTTCGCTGGTCACAGCGTCGTCCTTGTCGACCTTGACCTCCGTAAGGGTACGCTTTCGCGTCGTATCGGTCTGGCTGGTATGGGGGCTACCGAGTACCTCGCTAACCCCGACGTACGCCTTGATCAGATCCTCCGCAAGGATCCCAATGCGCCGAAGCTTCAGGTCATCACCTCGGGTGCGGTACCTCCCAACCCCGCTGAGCTTCTCCTCGGAGAGCGTCTTGATGAGTTGGCTGCGAAGCTCGCTGAGCAGTTTGACTTCGTCCTCTTCGACAACGTGCCCTTCGGTAGCGTAGCTGACGCAGCTATCGCCAACCGTATCGCCGACCTGACGATCTTCGTCCTGCGCGCAGGCCGTCTCGACCGCCGTGCTCTGCTGAGCTGCAGCACCTCTATGATGAGAACATCCTGACGAATATGTCGATCGTCCTCAACGGTGCTACTGAGAATGGTCACGGCTACGGCTACGGCTATGGTTACGGCTATGGTTATGGCTATGGCTACGGTAACAAGAAGAAAAAGGGTCTTCTGCGCCGCTTAGGCCTCCGCTAATCTCCATAAGAGCCCACCCCATCCAAGAGGACGGGGGTGGGCTCTCTCATACTCCTTGCTACTCTACACTGAGTAGTCGAAGGGCAGGCCTTAGGGCACCCCTTCACCTATCTTATTCAATGAGTCTACCCACACCGCTTCTCTCGGTCATAGTCCCCGTCTATAACGTAGCGCCCTACCTCGATCAGTGCCTCGACTCGATCCTCAGCCAGTCCTACACGGCGCTGGAGGTGATCGTCGTCGATGACGGCTCTACCGATGGTAGTGGGGCGGTATGTGATGCCTATGCCGAGCGTGATGCTCGTATCCGTCTCATCCATCAGGCGAATGCTGGGCTCTCCGCAGCGCGCAATGCTGCCATGGACGTGATGCGTGGGGACTTCTTCGTCTGCGTGGACTCTGACGACTGGTTGCCCGAGGATGCCTTGGAGCAGCCGATGAACGTCCTATCGGCGAACCCGCTCATTGATATCCTCGAGCTCGGCTATACCGAGATCAACTGCCGTACGGGCGCTGAGCGCCTGGTGCTGGCTGCTGGTAGGGAACTCTCTTCACAGGAAGCCCTTCAAAGCCTCGCTGCCCTCTCCGGTGTCACGGGGATGGCTTGGGGGGAAGATCTTCCGCACCGCTACGATGGGGGCACTGCGCTTCCCTGTGGGGCGCCCCTACGAAGACACCCCCTTTATCTTCGAGGCACTTACGCGTGCTACACGCTACCGCTACCTCTCATGGCTCGGCTACTGCTACCGCGTGGCCCGAGTGGGGAGCATCACCGAGGTCTATGACAAGCGCCTTGTCTACCTCTTTGAGAATCTCCTGGACCTCGAGGCTCCTATTGGGGCGACCTCGCCCGAGGCCCTGCCGCTCCTGCATGAGACGCTCTACCGTCGCCTCCTGATCTTCTCTCTGTGGGCTATGCGCCATGAGAAGGAGGCTCCTGGGCTTCTCGCAGCCCTTCGACCCTATACCCGCCGCCTTCGGGGCCTTCGTTACCCTGCGGCACCCCTTGGGGAGCGCTTCCGTCGTACGCTCTTCCTCACCGCTCCTCGACTCTTCCTCGCTATGAAGCGCTATACTCCTCCTCATAGCTAATAAATTCTACATCACTATGGACGAACAACTCATCTATCGCATCGCTGAAGAGTATATCCTGCTCTATACCCCATCGGCCGCGGCTACCCGTGAACTCCTCCCCAACTACGAGCCCTTCCTGGTGCCCGAGCTTCCCGATGGCTGTGAACCACTCTTTACCTTCCGTGGGGGCGAGAGCCTCTCGTCAGACCAGCCCAAGACCCTCCTCGAAGATAAGCTCTCCGAGGGCGTACGTGCCCGTGTGTACAAGCTCGTCGATGGCCAGCGCCGTCTCGAGATCGCTACGCGCCAAGGCGCCCACGCTATCGAGGTCGATCGTGGCTGGAAGGAGGTGCGCTCAGATGTCTTGCTCGATGACCCCTCGGCATTCTTCTTCATCAACCGCTTGATCATGATCGCCTACGGTGTGGCCATCGCACCCAAGCACATGCTCAAGGTCCATGCTTCGGTCACCGAGCTGAATGGTCGTGCCCTGATCTTCCTCGGGGTCAGCGGTACGGGTAAGAGCACGCATAGCCGTCTGTGGCGTCAGTTCGTCCCTGGTGCGCGTCTCCTCAATGACGACGAGCCCATCGTGCGTATCAATGATGACGGCGAAGTGCGCGTCTACGGCTGCCCATGGAGTGGCAGTACACCTTGCTACCGCAATGCTTCGGCACATGTCGTCGCCTTCGTCCATCTCTATCAGAGCTCTGAGAACAAGCTCACGAAGCTCCGAGGCCGTGATAGCTTCGACTCGATCTACTCCTCCTCGGCCTTCCTCCACTCGGATAAGGTCCGCCATCTGGCTACCTTCGATACCGTAGTCGACGTGCTGGAGCGTGTGCCCGTGTACCGCCTCGACTGCCGTCCGGACGAAGAGGCTGTACGTCTGACCGAAGCTCTCCTCGCCCAATCCGCCTCATAAGATGGGTCGTCCTCACCAGGCTATGCCCACGCACCGCGAGCTGCAGATACGCAACGAGCTCTTCTTCGCCGAGATCCTTAGCCGTATCGCTGAGGGCAAGCGCCCTCGTCTCCTGCCTCGTGGCTCGAGTATGCGCCCCTTCATCCGTGGGGCGCAGGATCAGATCGTCCTCTCACCTCTCACCGAAGACTCCTATCAGGTGGGGCGTGTCGTCCTGGCGCGCATCGCCCGTGGCTATCTGGTGCACCGCATCGTGCGTATCGACGGAGGTGTCTTCACCCTGCGTGGCGACGGCAATCCCTACCAGCGTGAGCAGTGTACCCAGGAGGAGATCTTGGCCGAAGTGACGACAGTCCACCGTGGCAAGCAGGTCATTGAAGTCGGGGACAAGCTCTGGTGGCGCTATGAGCGCCTCTGGCCCGAGAGCGATACGCTCCGCCGCATTGCACTGGCTCTCTACCGCCGTACGCTCCTTCGCTGGGGGTGGTGATATGATCGCAGTCGGCCACTTGACTGCCCCACCGATAGGCTCCTATTACACGAGAGGGCCCGTAGATGATTCGCTCTACGGGCCCTCTTTGTGTCTTCATTCTTAGGGCCTTTGCGCAATGGTCCCATATATAGGTATATGGGTGCGTAGTTAGATCTATATAGGATAGCAAAGAAAGCTATGTAGCTTTGGACTGATTCCTATATAGCTTTGGATTGATTCCTATATAGCTTTGTGAAGTGACCTATATTGGGTTGTTGCTCCGTGTATGGATAAAAGTTACGGACGAGTGGCAGATTAGTTTGGGCTACATACGTGGCTCTAATATCTACGTACGTGGATATTTAGATTGACGTACCTGGTCTTTAAGACTACGTGCGTAGATGCAGAAAAACCACTACTCGTTTGTACCCGATACCACTATTGGTCTGCGCACATCAGACTATTGCTCCACTCTGCTCCCTCGATAAGTCTGCTGTGTATGCCTTCGGACGAATGAGGGTAAAGTAGCTGGTTACTATTGCCTTGAGGGGCTTGGCTGGCCGTATTGTTTGGTGGAGAAAATCACTACCTTTGAGGATGAAGTCGTGCCCTTCCAAACGCAAGGCTTCACACCACGCAGCACAGACTACGCTAACTCCTAAACACCGTTCTGTATGATGACCTGTCATACTCCTTGTCGGCATCGCTTGCCGCTCCTTTTCCTCCTTATACTCCTTACTGCGCTACCTCTCGCGGCACAGCGTAAGCGTCGGGCTACCGCCCATCTTCCAGCGCTCCCTGATACGGTCTATCTGCTGGACCACTATCAAGAGAGCCGGCACTGGATGCGAGATCCTGATAAGATCAGCCGCGCTAAGGCTAAGCATAATTATAAGGAGATGATTAACGCTGGGTGGGAGTTCCTCGCTCCTGCTTGGCGCGGGGTGCAGGACTCTGCGAGCTATCCCGCCTTCCGCTACTACTATGCTTCGATGGACGATGAGCTACGGTCGCCTACCAACAAGTCTCGCCTCCTTGCCTTCTATGTGAAGGAGGAGCCTGTGGAGCGTTCGCAAGAATGGCTGCGTGGGGTGAAGTTTACCCCGATGAATCGCCTCGATAAGCTGGTGGACTACAAGAAGAGAGATCTCAGTCGTCTGCCGAAGCAAATCTACATTGTTCGGGTGACGGGTGAGTCTATTCATCTGTATTCGGTCTTCGACACGAGGCTCAAAGTAGAAAGTCCCTTTGAATCGATTGAGGGGTGCTTCTGCGTGTATCTATCTACTCAGATCAACCCCGAAGCGCTACACCCCGTGAACTTCTCTTCGGAATTTATTGCCCCAGGTGCGGAGAATGGCCCATCAGTGGCGGCGTGTGAAGGGGCTTTTGACGAGAGCCGTCGTTTGAAGGCTCATCATCTTACTGTACCCTGGCTTACCTACTATATAGGTCATGAAGACGGGAGGTATCAAACGATAGATAAGTGTGATCCTGCGTACGTCCCATCCCCTCCCTCCGATGTAAAATTCGCTGCCAATCGTAAGCGTAAGGGCATTACATCCCTCCCCGATACGATCTATCTACTTGATCACTACCAAGAGAGCCAGCAGTGGCGCCGCATGTCTCTGGGTGAGCTCCGTGATCAGGCTGGCAAGCGTCGTGCGAAGAGGATGGCTAACGCTGGGTGGGAGTTCCTTGCTCCCGCTTGGCGTGGGGTGCAGGACTCAGCGAGTTATCCCGCCTTCCGATACTACTATGCCTCGCTTCGCTCGTCTGCTGAGCCACGTCTCCTTGCCTTCTATGTGAAGGAGGGGCCCGTAGAGCGTTCGCAAGAGTGGCTTCATGAAGTGAAGTTTACCTCAATGAGTCACCTCGATAGGCTGATGCATGACTACGCCTATGACCTTAGGTGTCTACCTAAGCAGATCTATATCGTGCGGGTGACGAGCGAGGGCATTCGGGTCTATCCTGTGTTCCACACACGCTATAGTGATTCGAATGACTGGGGTACTTACTACAGTGCTATTCGTGATGCCATCAACCCAGAGGCTCTGCATCCCGTACTCTTGAATCTCCGCGACTATATCCCTTGCGCGGAGGGTGTGCCTGTACCTGCGTCTGTAGGGGAGGAGGCCTTGGAGCAAAGTCGTCGCTTGAAGAGGTTGGGCCTGGATTTGCCGTGGATTACCTACCGCACGCGCAAAGACGGTGGGCGATATCTGACAGGCACCGATTTCAAGACACCGACAGAGAAAGGGGAATAGAGCACACCTTAGAGCCTTGCTCCGCTGATAAGATCAGCTCTGAATCCCTATCATCGGAGCGCGTAGTATGTGCTTCGCTAATGGCTTGTAGCCCCTGCTTGGGCCGTGACTTAGACGCAAGTCCGTGCGCTGGATACCTGCGCGCACGAGACTTGCGTTATTCTTTATACCTTTGCGACTTAGAGTTATAGTGCGGAGTAGGCTTTAGAGCAAGACGCTCCGCATAGCTCTGATGATCCGAGCAAGTATCTTTCGCTCCATATATCATAGAAGCAATGAGACGTATCACTACCCTTGTCCCCGCAGCTCTGGGCTTTCTGGCACTCACGCTCGGCGCGACAAGCTGTAAGAGCAAGCAGGTAGAGCTGGAGGACTTCCAGATCTACGACAACCAGATCACGGCCTTCGCCCTCTCGACCGATGAGGCTACGCTCAAGGAGGCTGTGTCTGCTATCCCCTTCGTCATCCGCAATACGGCTACTGGGGCGATCTACAATACTCAGGCCCTCCCCTATAGCAGTGCCGACTACAATGTGCACCTGCGTCTGACGAAGGCAGCCACCAATGCGACCGTAGAGGTCATCCTCGCTGACGGCACGAAGGTGACGTGGAAGGATGCTAAGCAAACCTTCAAGAGCAGCGACCTTCTGAAGGGTATCCAGCTGCGTATCACGACGGCTGGTAGTGGCAGCTCAACGAACACCTATACCTATAAGGTGACCTTCAAGCGCTATCAGCAGGATCCCCATGCCTTCGCTTGGTCAGAGGCCTCCGTGACGGGACTTCCCGCCTTCAGCTCCACCTTCTCACAGGTCGAGCTCTCGGGCAATAGCGGTGCGCTCTACTACGTCAAGCCTGACGGGACGAATGCGGTGAGCAGCTTCACTACTCCTACGGGGGCTTGGACGACCTCCAGCCTCACGGGCCTCGGCTCGGGTGAGCGTCTCAGCTCGCTCCTCACCTATGGAGGCAAGCTCTACGCTACGACGAGCGGCTCGCGCCTCTATGAGGCTTCGGCACTCGGTACGGCGTTCACGGCGAAGACCTTCCCCACGACGGCTACGCCTCAGACGCTCCTCGGCGGGCTCTCTGTCGATGGTAAGCCCACCCTCGCTCTCGTAGGGAAGACTGCGGCAGGTGCGACGACCTTCCTTGGCTACAACATATCTGCGGGTACGATCTCCACGATCGGAGAGACGCCCAGCACATCCTTCCCTACGGCTGGCAGTACGCTGAGCTATGAGCTCACCGGTAGCAGCTACGACGGCGCTGCCCTCTATGTGTCGGGTGGCCGTACGGCTGACGGCAAGTCAAGCCCCAACCTTTGGGCGACGACCAACGGTACCGCTTGGCTCATCGTCGGCGGTAAGATCCAGGCCGGCGTCAACGCTGTCTCACAGAGCCAGGCCTATGTCGAGTCGCAGAAGCGTATCTATCGCTTTGTCTCGACGGCATCGACGCTGGAGCTCTACATCTCGGATGACCGCGGTGCTACGTGGCAGGAGGCTCGTACGGTAGCCTTCTCGGGGCTGACCCGCACGGACTTCGCTGGTTATCCCCTCGTCGCCTTCCCTTCATCGGATGGCGAGACGGTCTACCTCCTGCGTGGGGCTAAGACCGCTGGAGAGTCTGCAAAGCTCTTCGTCGGGAAGTTCGGTGGTCTGAAGACCGTCACCGAATAGTCCCACCCCGCTCCTCGGACGTATGCTCCGCCCTCTTGGCTTAGTCCTCCTCTTGGTAGGCCTCACGGCTCGCCTCACTGCGCAGGACTATCGCTACGAACTCGGAGGGAGCGTCTCCTCAAGCTACTATCTCGGGGATATCGGACGTCGGGGACTCATCGCACCACAAGCACTGGGGATAGCGTTAGAGCTTAGACGCCCTGTATCGCTGCGCTGGGCGCTTATGGGGGAGCTTGCCCTAAGAGGGCTGCGTGGTAAGGCGGACTATGCCGCTGATGCCTTCCCCTCATCAGCCGTAGGGAGCCCTGAGTTTCATCGCACCCTGCTGGACTTGGCTCTCGGAGGAGAGTTCAACTTCTTCCCCTACAGCGCACGCGAGCGCTACCTCGGTACGCGCTCTTGGACGCCCTTCCTCGGGGCAGGTCTGGGGCTCGCAGGCGGGATGAGTGATCATCGCCTACAGCTCTTGCCAGGTGTGTATGCCCGTCTCGGACTGAAGCTGCGCCTCAGTCCGCGCTGGGGACTCACGGCAAGCTGGTCGCTGCGCCGCACGTTCTCCGACCGACTGGAGGGGCTCGAGCCTTCGGTAAGCTGGATGGCTGACCCCTTTGGACTCGACGGAGGTCGTAGCCTCAAGGGCCATGATAGCTACGGCTACTGGTCTGTCGGGGTGCACTACAGCCTCTCGCCACAGCGGCGGTACAGCTGTGACTAAAAGATATAGCTATATTTGTATAAGGTTAGGGGCATAGCCTCTGGCCTAATAAGACGATAAGAATAACGTGTCAACGACAATGTCCCCCCAGCCCTCTGCGCCCTCCACGGAGCTCCGCATCCCTGAGCACGTGGCTATCATCATGGATGGGAACGGCCGCTGGGCCAAGCAGCGTGGACTGCCCCGTACCGACGGGCACATCCGTGGCCAGGACGCTCTGAGAGCGACCCTGCGCGCTGCGGCAGAGTTCGGTATCCGCTATCTGACGGTCTATGCCTTCAGTACGGAGAATTGGTCCCGCCCTCAGGAGGAGGTCGATACCCTGATGAGCCTGCTTGTCTCGGCGATTCACTCCGAGACCCCCAGCCTCATCGAGGAGGGAGTCCGTCTGGAGGCCATTGGCAATCTCAGTCGTCTACCCGAGGCCGCTCAGCAGGCCCTCCATGAGAGTATCCAGGCGACGGCTGCCTGTGAGCGCATCACGCTCATCGTGGCCCTCAGCTATTCCTCGCGCGACGAGATCCTGCGTGCCACCACCCAGATAGCCCGTGAGGTCGCCGAAGGCCGCCTCTCGGCAGACAGCCTTACCGAGGAGACTATCTCGGCTCACCTTGACACGGCTGCCTTCCCTGACCCCGACCTCCTGATCCGTACGGGGGGCGAGGAGCGTATCAGCAACTATCTGCTCTGGCAGGCCGCCTATGCTGAGCTCTTCTTCTCCTCGGTCTACTGGCCCGACTTTGGCCGAGAGGCCCTACGTGAAGCCCTCGAGGCTTACACGGCACGTGAGCGCCGCTTTGGCAAGACAAGCGAACAAATACAACTGGAGGATTAGCCTTCGCTAAGGCCACTCCAGCACGACGATAATAAGATCCTATGCAGAGAATCCCCGCACTCCTACTCCTTGCCGCACTCCTATCGGCAGGTGCAGTGGAAGCCGCACCCCATACCGCCTCTCAGCTGGCCGCTGACACGACGAAGACCACTTCGTCGGTCGTCATCGCGCCCTCCATCAGCTACGAGCGCCCCGTGACGAAGACCATCGCTGAGGTCAAGATCACGGGCTCGACGAGCTATGATGACTTCGTCCTGAGCAGCCTCTCCGGCCTCAATGTGGGGGATGAGATCCAGATCCCAGGGGCCGCACTGACCTCTGCGGTGAACCGCTTCCTCCAGTCGGGTTACTTCTCCAATGTCCGTGTCCTCATCAATAAGTACGAGGGGGATAAGGTCTTCCTGGAGATCGCCCTGACCGAGCGTCCACGTCTCTCCGAGGCTACCTTCACGGGTGTCTCTAAGGGGGATCGTGAGGAGCTCGAGAAGCGCACGGGCCTGAAGAAGGGTGCACTCATCTCTCCCAACACCCTCGACCGTGCCCGCCAGCTCGTCAAGAAGTACTACGATGAGAAGGGCTTCCGCGAGATGAAGATGACGATACGCGAAACTGAGGCTCCTGGCCAGCCTGGCTATGTGAACCTCACTCTCGACATCGACCGTAGCGGTAAGACCAAGGTGCGTGACATCTACTTCGAGGGGAATAGCTCCCTCACGGACTACCAGCTGCGTATGGCGATGGGGAAGACGAACGAAGGCTTCGCACTCTCGCGTGGCCGTGGTCTGTCTTCGCTGCTGAAGATCTTCAAGCAAAAGAAGTTCGTCGACGCAGACTACAAGGAGGACCTGCAGAACCTCATCAAGCGCTACCAGGCTGCGGGCTATCGTGACGCCGAGCTGGTGAGCGATAGCATCGTACCCGTCCCTGGTACCCGCAAGGTAGACATCTACCTCAAGGTCAACGAAGGGCAGAAGTACTATATCAAGGATATCCGCTTCGTCGGGAACACGAAGTACCCCTCCGAGCTGCTCTCGCAGCTCCTGGCTATCCGCCCAGGGGACGTCTACGACCAGAAGCGCCTCGAGAACCGTCTCTCCGTAGATGAGGATGCTGTCAGCAACCTCTACTATAATAATGGTTATATCTTCGCTGGCGTCGATCCCGTGGAGACCAACATCGTGGGCGACTCCGTCTCCCTCGAAGTGCGTGTCACTGAAGGGCCTCAGGCGACCATCGATAAGGTGAAGATCCGCGGTAATGATATCGTCTATGAAGATGTCGTGCGCCGTGAGCTCTACACGAAGCCTGGTGTGCTCTTCAGTAAGGAGGACCTTATGAATTCCTTCCGTATCCTCAACCAGCTCGGTCACTTCGACGCGGAGAAGTCCGTGCCCAAGCCCGTGCCCAATCCTCAGAGCGGTACGGTAGACATCGAGTACGACCTCACGCCTAAGAGCAATGACCAGCTGAACCTCTCTATCGGTTGGAGCCAGACGGGTATCATCGGGTCGATCGGCTTTACCTTCACGAACTTCTCGATCCAGAACCTCTTCCGCCCCAGCATGTACAAGGGGATCATCCCTCAGGGGGACGGTCAGAAGCTCTCGATCAATGGTCAGACGAATGCCCGCTACTACAATCAGATCAGCGTCTCCTTCAGTGACCCTTGGTTTGGTGGTAAGCGCCCGAACCTCCTCTCGGTAAGTGCCTTCTACTCACGTATGACGGCTATCGACCAGCGCTACTATTCGGGTCAGGCTCGCAACTACTACGGTTCAGGCTACTACAACCCCTATTATAGTGGCTACGGCTACGGTGGCTATGGCAACTACTACGATCAGACGCGTCAGGCTCAGAGCTCGCTCTACGAAGACTCCTACGACTCGGATAAGTCGCTCAGCATCCTCGGTCTGACCATCGCAAATGGTCGCCGTCTGAACTGGCCCGACAACTGGTTCCAGCTCACCGCTTCGCTGAACTTCACCCACTACCGACTCAATAACTGGACGTACAACACCTTCCAGAACTACCACCAGGGCTCGGCTAACGACCTCAATCTGGAGCTTCGTATCGACCGCAACTCCGTGGACAACCCCGTCTACACGCGTCGTGGCTCGGACTTCTCCTTCTCGGTCAGCTTCACGCCTCCCTACTCGCTCTTCGATAAGAAGGACTACTCCGATCCGTCTCTTCCCCTCTCGGATAGATACCGCTTCCTGGAGTATCACAAGTGGAAGTACTCTGGTAAGGTCTTCCTGCCACTTATGAACCCCACGACTGTCAAGCGTACTCCCGTCTTGATGGCGCGCGTCGAGGGCGGTATCATCAATAGCTACAACAAGTACAAGCGCTCGCCCTTCGGCACCTACTACATGGGTGGTGATATGATGTCTGGCTCTATGGGCAACTATATGAACGAGACCATCGGGCTGCGCGGGTATAAGAACGGCTCCATCGCTGGGGCTAACTACGACTACGCCTACTCGTATATGAAGGCTTCGCTCGAGCTCCGCTATCCGCTGATCTTCGAGCAGTCGACTACCGTTTGGGTCCTCGGCTTTGCTGAGGCAGGGAATGCTTGGTCGGATATCAGCCGCTACAATCCCTTCGACCTCAAGCGTTCGGCTGGTGTCGGTGTGCGTGTCATGATGCCTATGATCGGGCTCCTCGGGCTTGACTGGGGCTATGGCTTCGACCGACCCAACGGCTACAACGAGCGTGGCGGTAGCAACATCCACTTTGTCCTCGGGCGTGACCTGTAGTGGCATAAGTCAAGGCCTCGCTGCGTAGTGCCTACGCGCCGAGGTGATGTCTCACACTAAATCCTAAGATTGCAGTATGAAGAAGATTCTTTTCCTTCTGGCCCTGCTCCTGCTCCCTCTCGGAGCTGCCAAGGCCCAGAAGATCGCACTCGTCGATATGGAGTACATCCTCAAGAAAGACCCCTCGTATGCGGTGATGAACCGCCAGATCGAAGACCTGTCGAAGAAGTGGCAGGCTGAGGTCGCTGGCTACGAGAAGAAGGCTGAGGAGGCCTACAAGTCTTATCAGAGCGAGGCTGCTCTGCTCTCTGCCCAGCAGAAGAAGCAGCGCGAAGAGTCTATCGTGGCGCTCGAGAAGCAGGCCTATGAGCTCAAGCGTAAGTACTTCGGTCCCGAAGGGGAGCTCTTCAAGAAGCGCGAGTCGCTGATGAAGCCCATTCAGGATCGCGTATGGGCTGCTATGAAGGAGCTCGCTCGTCGCGGTGGCCTCCAGCTCATCATCGACCGCTCCTCCTCTAAGATCGTCTACGCTGACCCCGGACTGGATATCAGCGAAGCCGTCGTCTCGACCCTTGGTCTTGACCGATAGTAAGTAATAGTCAAATCAACTAATTAAACGTAATAACCCAAGACAATGAAGAAGTTCCTCATTTCCCTCCTCCTGATGCTCCCTCTGGCATTCTCTGCTAACGCTCAGCAGAAGATCGGGGTCGTCAACACCTCCGCCATCATGGAAGCCCTGCCCGATGTCAAGGCTGCTACCACGAAGATCCAGGATCTCGCTAAGCAGTACGACTCTGAGATCAAGCGTATGCAGGATGAGCTGAAGGTGAAGCTCGAAGCTTATCAGAAGGAAGAAGCCTCTATGACCGACGTCATCAAGAAGCGCCGTCAGCAGGAGCTCCAGGAGATGGAGTCTCGCACGCAGAATAGCTATCAGATGATGCAGGAAGAGATCCAGAAGGAGCAGGAAAAGCTCATGGCTCCTATCCGCACGAAGGTCACCACGGCTATCAACAAGGTTTGTGAAGCCAACGGCTGTGCTTACATCTTCGAGTCGGGTGTGCTCCTCGCTATGGGTAGCAGCGCTCTCGACCTGACGCAGGCTGTCAAGGATGCGCTCGGCATCAAGGCTACGGCTGCAGCTGCTGCCGCTCCTAAGGCTACCGGCCGCAAGTAATCAGCGTCGTCGCTGAGCGCTCCAGCGCTTCAGCGATAGACAAGTAATAAGCCCCAGGCACTCGCGATGAGTGTCTGGGGCTTGCTCTTTGTGCGGGGTAGGGGAGAAGGCGCATAGTGCAGGAGTGCGCCCTCACGTGGGGATAAAAAGTGAGCGACGATCGCCTCTCGGTGATCGCCGCTCTTGCAGATTGATTCACATCATTGGATGTTCCTTAGGTGGGCCCAATAGGATTCGAACCTATGACCCCCTGCTTGTAAGGCAGGTGCTCTAAACCAGCTGAGCTATAGGCCCTAAGTGCTGTGCTTTGAGACGTGCTCCTTCCCGATCCCCGGCGGTGTGGGCCCAATAGGATTCGAACCTATGACCCCCTGCTTGTAAGGCAGGTGCTCTAAACCAGCTGAGCTATAGGCCCGCTTGGGGTTTAGGAGGACAGAGCTGTCCTTTTTGCTCGGCAAAGTTAGGAATTATTTTTGATAGAGCCAAGCCTTTCGTCTTGCCTCGCCACGGAAGCCCCCTTCTTTTTGGGGCTGCTTGGCGGGCTGCAGGGCATTTCTCTACCTTGGTTTGGTGGCTCCCATCGTGGGGATAGAGGGCTCTGAGATACAGCTGTCTATGAGGCTTTGCTCGGAAGTAGGGGAGTGAACTCATACAAGGGGAGCAAGTAACCAGTACTGGTTAGCGTCGTGACCAGTAGTGGTCAGCGTTGCGACCAGTACTGGTCGATATAGGTGACCATTACTGCTCCGCTCGGAGACCAGTACTGGTCACTTTTCTACCCTCACGAAGATGTGCTCCTGGCGGGTGTGGGGAGAGGAGGGCGCTGTGTGCAGGAGGTGCGTCCGTCTTCGTCTGAAGAGAGGATGCTTTGATGTGGGGTTGGGGATACAAGGAGTGGTGCTATGATACTGGTTTTCACTATATTTGTGCGAATATTTGCCATGGGAGGAGTTCGTGCCCTTCGAGCACTCCGCCATTGTCTCTAAGCCGTGCCGTTCACCTTTGCATGGGCATCACCAGCGCACCTCCCTATTTTTTTAATCTCATTGTGATGTATGAATACACCCACGAGCAAGCTCCACTACGAAGCTCCGTCGGTCGACTGCTTTAAGCTGAGCTCTCCGCCATTGGACCTCTGCGTCCAGTTCTCGGGTGATGCCGACTTCGAAGACTTTGAGGAAGGGGATCCCCTTTAGTAGCCCCCCTTCTCCAGGCGTGCGACAGGTGCGCCTGATTGAAGACTAGCCCCCTTTGCCTCGGGATAACCCGGGCGAAGGGGGCTGGTCAATTGTTAGAATGTGTATCTTTTTATCATTCTATAGATAGAAATAATTGCTCAGATACCCGACTTTGATTATATTTTCGCCCGGTTAATTTACAAGATGTATCCTCTCTATGCTCCTCGAGGCATCGCTTTTGTGATTGAAATAGTGCTATTTATCTGGACACTTGGGGGCTCAAGGAGCCACTCTTTGATTGAAAGAGTATAATTATAGTTATGAATAGAATCGATTCAAAGCTTCAGTATGAAGCACCCGCTGCTGAGGAGTTTAAGCTCAGCTCTGTTCCCATGAACATCTGCATCCAGTTCTCAGGTGATGCAGATTTCGACGACTTTGAAGAAGGAGAAGACCTCTAAGGGCCCTCTTTCCCTCGAGGGATAAGAGTAGCGAAGGCACGATAAGTTAGCTCTCATCGCAGAGCCCTTCAGATATCGAGGCGCTGCCGAGTCATCCGACTCCGCAGCGCCTCGACTGCTTTTAGCTGATCTGTGAGTGTGTGGCTTGGGGCGAGAGGTGCTGTGGTATGCCAAGCAGAGGATGTTGCCCAGCTTCGCACGTCGTAGGCTGCATATGAGCAAGCCCCTTGCTGGTATCCCCTTTCCCCGAAGGGGTGGTGTGCATCTATATTGGTCAGCGGGTGCACCTATATGAGGTTGTTGCTCCGCGTAGGGATAAAAGTTGCGGACGAGGGGCTGATAAGTTGGGGCTACGTACGTAGCTCTAATATCTACGTGCGTGGATATTTGGATTGACGTGCCTGGTCTTTAAGACTACGTGCATAGACAGAAGAAAACCACTACGGGAGGATGCTTTTTCCTTCACGAGAAGGACACTTTTCCCTCCGCAGGATAAGAGGAATGCGCGCGATAAAGCGAAGGGCTTGTGTATCTCTTCGGAGAGGCATATCCCCCAGTGCTGGATAGGGACGAGATGCCGCGGACAGACAGCATATCGCATCATTCGGTGAGGGAGCGGATCGGGTAAGAGGGCAGATACCTACTGCTCGGTATTTTGCTTTGGGTGGGTATAAAGGCTTGTATTTCTTCATCCTTCTGTGTACGTTTGCACTACACAAGCGAGCGTAATTCAGCACCGACCAGTACCCCTATCTACGGGGCTTCGTAGTGGTGCTACCCTTCCTCTTCTCTCACCCCTTCCTCTCTCCCCGCGACCAGCTTCGCAGAGAGCTTGCGATTAAACCCCGATTAGGGAACTTTATCTATATTTGTAGTGACCTAATGGCTGCAAAGCCCAACCTCTTAACTTAATGAATCATGTTGCAGGAATTCACCCTCAACCGTGGTAGAGCCATCATCAACTTTACCTCGAAGTATTGCGACAACCGCCGCAAGATCCTGACGAGCTACGCCTATGGCCGTGTCGTCGAATCCTTCATCTCCTACCTTCGCAAAGATAATCCCGTCATCTACGAGGCCTTCATCCAGGGCTTCCAAGACGAGGACGAGCTGGTACGTGACTTCATGGAGGTCATCCGCCTACTGAGCGTCTGCAGCGTCGAAGAGATCCTCGAGGTAAACAATAAGTATGCCCCCTTCTTCAAGAACCGTGACCTCTTCCTCGAGGTCGTCGAGCTCCTCTATCACTACTGGCGCCGTATGGAGCGCATCGCCGTCGTCCACAACCAGCGTCAGGGAGATGGTGTGCAGAACGTCCGCTTCGTCCAGGCTTATGAGCTCTTCAACGAGCTGATCCTCTCGATCTACCGCCGTACCAAGGAGGTCGTCAACGGCTTCGCCAGCAACGTCTACCGCCAGACAACGGCTGGGGCTAACGCTGGGCTCATTCTCCTCGATGCCCCCTGGAACTATCCTTCGGAGTACAAGGGCCTCTCCGCCATCCCCTTCATCAACTCCATCGTCATCAACCCACCCTACGTCACCTACACGAAGAAGAACACGCGTGATGGTATCTTCCGCGAGCATACGCTGAATCCCGTAGCGAACATGATCCTAAACGAAGACGAATGGTTCCTCTACCCCGCTAAGGTCGGTGACCTCTTAGCCTTCGTCTACTTCCACAAGGACTTTATGTGCCACGGCTTGGGGCTGGCGAACCTCTTCGAGCTCGCTAAGGAGGATGAATACGTAGGGAAGAAGCCCGATATGATTTACATCTTCGGCTATCCCGATGGGCACGAAGAGAAGCGCACCTTCTACTACAAGGACAAGAAGAACGATATCCTCATCGGCTACGCCAACTACTGCGATGAGATCGACTACTTCGGCTACATGAAGAAGATGCTCCTCACGCTGCACAACCTCAAGCAGATGAGCCGTGGCAACCTCCCTATTCACGGGGCTATGGTCAACATCATCCTGAAGAATGGGCGTGAGGCGAACATCATCATTATGGGCGATAGCGGTGCTGGGAAGAGCGAAAGTCTCGAGGCCTTCCGCACGCTCAATGAGAAGTACATCCGCCATATGCGCGTCATCTTTGACGATATGGGCTACCTGCATCGTGGGGAAGATGGCATCGTGCGTGCCTATGGTACGGAGATCGGTGCCTTCGTGCGTACCGATGACCTCGACCCGACCTACGCCTTCAGTCAGCTCGACCGTGGGATTTACACCAACCCCGACAAGGTCAATGCCCGTGTGACCATCCCCATTGCCACGTACGAACTGATCTCTAAGGGCTTCCCCGTCGACTATTTCCTCTACGCCAATAACTACGAGGATGTAGAGAAGAAGATCAGCCTCTTCAGCGATATGGACGAAGCTATCAAGGTCTTCGAAGCGGGTGCCCGCCGCGCCAAGGGTACGACGACCGAGCAAGGTCTGGTCACCTCGTACTTCGCGAACCCCTTCGGCCCTGTGCAGGAGCAGGAGCTGGCAGGTCAGCTGATTCGCCAGTTCTTCACCTCGCTCTTCGAGCAAAACATCAAGGTCGGGGAGATGCACACCGGTCTGGCTGTCGAAGGCCAGTCAAAGACCGGTCCTCGTGCCGCTGCCGAAGAGCTCTTCAGCATGATCAACGAGGACTAAGGCGCTCCGCCTGATCTCCTAATACAATACGCCCCCGCAGACCGACGATGTGTCTGCGGGGGCGTATGCTTTATCAGTAGGCCACTGCTGGGAGCTCTTCCCGATAGAGACGGTAGCCGAAGACCGCGAGGGCAAGGAGGATATAATAGAGGAGGAGCGCACCGAGCCCCAGCGGATAGTGGAGCATGAGTGCCGGGATACCTTCGGCAAGTGCCACACCCTCCCGCATCAGCCCTGCGCCCCATTCCAGCGGTGCAAGGAGTCCGCTCGGTGCTGTCCCGATGAGAGGGAGAAGGAGGAAGATGAGGAGACTCGTGGGGATGAGGAGCGCCGAGAGTGGTACGACAAGGAGCGTCGTCCAGAGGAAGGCCAGCGAACTCTCACCGAAGAGATAGAGGCTCAGCGGTAGGAGGAGAGGCTGGACGGCGAGCGTCATCGCAAGGAGCGCCCACAGATAGCGTAGGAGGGGTTGGCGTAGCTCGCCAAGTAGTCCCTCAATAGGGCGGTAGAAGAGACGTATGCTGATGATCGCAAGATAGGTCATGAGGAAGCTCGCACTGAGGAAGCTCGTTGGGGCGTAGAGGAGCTGGAGGAGGGCGGGCAGGGTGAAGACCTCGAGGAGACAGACGGGGCGACGCAGTAGGCGGAAGCCCAGGTACATCGTGAGCATACCCGCAGCACGTAGGGTAGGGATGCTCGCTCCCGTGAGGAGGGTGAAGGCCCATGCAGCAGCGAGGAGTAGGGCGCACCGCAGCCTGTCTCTTCGCCTCACATAGGGTATATAGCGTAGAAGTAAGGTCAGCGCCCCGATGACGACGGCTAAGTGGAAGCCACTCACAGCTAAGAGATGTGCTACACCGCCCCGCACGAAGCTCGCACTGACTTCCCTACCGAGTGCATCGTGACGCTTCTCACCGAGTGCCATCGCGATGAGGAGATGCTGGGCATAAGGGCTGAGTGTACTCGCTTGGATGCGTGCAGTAAGTCCATCTCGGAGCCTGCGGGCATAGCGTGTAGGGCGTGGAGGAGGAGCGTACTGCTGGGCGTCGACCGGTGGGCAAGGATATGGGCACTGCCAAGGGCAGTCACGCCTTCGCTCAGGAGGTAGCGGGCATAGCCCTCACGCTCGGCGGGTAGCTCACGGACATAGCTTAGCCTGTCAAGGCTGAAGGTAAGGGTATCGCCCACCCGAATAGACACGCTGTCGGGGCGCCTGCAGGTGAGCTGGAGTAGTGCGGTGGGGATATTGCCTTCGCCTAAAAGGCGGATGCGCAGGCGGAGCGTGGCGTCCTGGACTTCTTCCTCTTCGGTGAGGACGGCGCGCAGGGGCGTGTGGAGTGGTAGCCTCACCTCGGTGATCGCCTCGACGCTGTGGGTGTAGTAGAGGCGTGCTGCGAGGATCAGCAGGAGCATGAGCCCAAGACGGAGCGCGCGGGTGCGCCCTACTTGCGCGACATAGTGGCTGAGGCGTGTGCCTTCGGCGAAGGAGACGAGTGCCCCACAAAGGAAAGCTCCTCCTCCACAGAGGGCCAAGCCGAGGCTCAGCGCTCTATGGGGGAGGAGCTCTGTGGAGAGATAGCCGAGGATGAGGATACCGAGGGCGAGGGTGGTGTAGCTACGGCTCACGGCCGTGACCACCGAGGCGACGAGTCCCCGCTCGTAGCTTAGACGAAGCCTATGGACGAGAGAGTGCCTTGAGGCTACGGATAGCGGCCTTGGGGTCTTCATGCGAGAAGACATAGCTCCCTGCCACGAGGACGTCGGCGCCAGCCTCTACGAGGGCGGCACCCGTCGAGGCATTCACTCCGCCGTCGACTTCGATGAGGGTAGAGAGTCCGCGCTCATCGATCATACGACGCAGACGCTGGACCTTGTCGATCGTCTGAGGGATGAACTTCTGACCACCGAAGCCGGGGTTGACGCTCATCAGGAGGACCATATCGAGGTCAGCGAGCACGTCGACGAGGAGCTCTACAGGTACGTGAGGATTGAGGGTCACTGCGGCCTTCATCCCTGCGTCCTTGATCGCGCCGATGGAGCGGTGCAGGTGTGGACTGACTTCGTAGTGGACGTTCATCGTGTCGACCTTCAGAGCTGCCAGCTCACGGACGAACTTCATCGGCTCTACGATCATCAGATGCACATCCAGCGGCTTCTCGATGATGGGGCGGATGGCCTCAAGGATGGGGAACCCGAAGGAAATATTGGGCACGAAGACGCCATCCATGACGTCGATGTGGAGCCAGTCGGCCTCGCTCTGGTTGATGAGGCGCACGTCCTCCTCCAGGCGAAGGAAGTTCGCCGAGAGGAGCGAAGGCGATATGATCGCCTGCTTCTTGCTCATGGATCTGGAGTGAAAGGGGGGGGTGAGGGAAGGGAGGTGGTTTAGAAGAGCGCAGCTAAGAGGCGCAGCTGACGAAGCGTCTCTTGGTGCCGAGGCTGTGTGCGCTCGAAGACTGTACGGGCAATAAGATTGAGTTTTTCTTTGTCAGTACGGGGGTAGACTTGTTGCATAAGCAGTTTGGGGTAGTGAATGAAAATGGATGCCCTGGGGTAGCTTCACGCTGGGGCGTACCCCAGGGCATAGATATAACGTAGTGTCTTCGAGGTCTATTATCCCCCGATGGACGTCTGAGAGAGTTACTTGAGGAGCTCCTTGATACCGCCGAGCGAGGAGAGTACGCCAGAGGCTTCGTAGGGGAGGTAGACGGTCTTGTTGTCCTGCCCAGAGGTCATCTCCTTGAGGGTCTCGAGGTAGCGGACAGCGATGAGGTACTGGGCGGGGTTGGCACCTGAGCCTTCGACAGCCTGAGCGATCTTGCGGATGGCCTGAGCTTCGGCTTCGGCGGTGAGGAGCTTGGCTTCGGCCTCGGCCTTAGCGTGGAGCACCTGAGCTTGGCGTTCCCCTTCTGCGTGGTTGATCGCCTGCTGCATACGCCCTTCGGACTCGCGGATCGTGGCTTCCTTCTGCCCTTCGGCATTGAGGATCTGCGCACGCTTGTCGCGCTCGGCACGCATCTGCTTCTCCATGGCGTCACGGATGTCGCGGGGAGGGTTGATATCCTGCAGCTCGACGCGGTTGACCTTCACACCCCACTTGTTCGTAGCCTCGTCGAGGATGATGCGGAGCTTGTTGTTGATGGTGTCGCGGCTGGTGAGCGTCTCGTCGAGGTCCATTTCCCCGATGATGTTACGCAGGCTCGTCTGGGTGAGCTTCTCGATAGCGTCGGGGAGGTTCTGGATCTCGTACATTGCACGCATAGGGTCTACGATCTGGAAGTAGAGGATCGCGTTGATCTCGGTGACGACGTTATCCTTCGTGATGACGCTCTGGCGGGGGAAGTCATAGACGGTCTCACGCAGGTCGATATTCGTGATCTCGGTGAAGCGCACGAGGGTCTGCCCGTTGGCTCCTGGCAGCGTGTAGCGCCAGCGCATGGGACGTGGACGGTCGATGAAGGGGATGATGATGTTCACCCCAGAGGACAGCGTGCGGTAGTAGCGGCCGAGTCGCTCGATGATGACCGTCTGAGACTGCTGGACGATGCACAGCCCCTGGTAGATGGTGACGATAGCCAGGACACCGATGACGATGGGGATAATGAACTCAATAGGCATGGTAGAGAAGAGAATGAAGGTGATTATTGAATAGGCTCGACCTGAAGGACGAGGCTGGTATAGCCAATGATACGGACTTCGCTCCCTGCGGGGAGGTCGTGGGCGACGGAGGAGATAGCGCGCCAGCTATCGCCGTCGACAGCGATGCGGCCACCACCATCACCTACCTTGATGGCTTCGCTCACGAAGGCCTTACGACCGATGAGGGCGTCCATACCCGTCTTGGTGTCGCGGGCTGCGAACCAGCGTGCCATCAAGGGCTTCAGAAGCCACAGAGCAAGGAGGCTACCTACGCCGAAGAAGATCGCTTGGATGAGCCAGCTTCCGCCGAAGAGCGCTGGGATAATAGCCAGAAGGGCACCCACACCGAAGCAGGCCAAGATGAAGCCTGGCGTGATGACCTCGAGGGCGAAGAGTATGAGTGTGGCGGCGAGCCACAGCTGCCATACTGGAAGGAGGGAGATGAATTCGGGCATAATCGATTCGGTCCTTAGTAAGAGAGGTGTTGTAGCAAAGTTAGCCAAACTTCCCTACTATTCCTATAGTTAAAGCTTCTTCGCTTGCGGGGCGGAGGAGGGGAAGGAAGGGCGGTCGGGAGGTGAAAAAAATAGAGGCTGTAAGTGCTTATGGTAGAGCGAGGTGGGAGGAGGCATAGAGGAGGGGAATTGCGACCAGTACTGGTCAGCGATCGAACCAGTACTGGTCAGACGAGTGACCAGTACTGGTTGATTTTTTTGAGGGTGCAGGCCTCCCGCCACGCACCGTGAGGAGAGCGGGGAAGAGGAGTGGGGGAAAAGGTTGGGGATTATTCGCCGAGGAAGGCGCGGTAGTCGGCGAGGGTCTCGCGGGTGAGGAGGGGGCGGTTGGCGGTGCTAAGGGGAAGGAGGAGCGAGCCTTCGGGGAGGGTGGGAAGGAGCCCCGTCGCAGAGGTAGCGCGCTCACGGAAGGTCTTGAGGTCGCTTGCTGTGGGGAAGCCTTCGATGAGGTAGCCCTTGAGCCCCGTCTCCGTGGGGAGTGGGCTGACCAGGAGCGTCCACTGCGTGAAGTGTGAATAGGCGAAGCTCATCAGCGCAAAGTACACCTCGTGGCGTGGTAGGCTCCCCTCGGGGTAAAGGAGCACGAGGCTGACGACTTCTCCCGCTGCGGTTGGGGCGAAGGTCATGGCAGGCTCTTCGGTCTCGCTTATCCCCTCGGTGCTACCCGTCACGGGGCGAGTGAGGAGGGGCGGAGTGGTGAGGGTGCGCCCTGCGCGTAGGGCGGCGAGCAGGCTCGAAGCGTAGGGCATCAGCGGGGTCTCGGGATAGCGATGGACGAAGTCCTCCAGGCGCTTGTGTAGCTGGGCCTCTTGTCCTGCCTGCACCTCGGTGAGGGCGGTGAGGAGGAGTGCCTTCGGGCGCAGGTCTTCGTCGTGATAGGGGAGGGTGTCCAGCTCGGTGAGGTACACGTGTGCACGGCTGACCTCGCCCGTGCGGTAGGCTTCGTAGGCGGCATCATACAGCTCGGTGGAGCGGCTGGCAAGCCTTTGGAGGGAGTGTCTGAGGTCGGGCGAATGGAGGAGCTTCGCACGGGGGGGAGTTGGGGAAGAGGCGTAGGTATTCCCTGCGTAAGCCTTCGGCCTCGGCATCACGCCCCTGTCGGAGGGCGAGGAGGATCTGGCGGTAGGCGACCTCTTCCCGCTCGGTGAAGTGGGGGAAGTCCCTGAGGAGGCGCGTGTAGAGGGCGCCTACCTCATCGAGGCGCTGGAGTGGGTCGTCGAGGACGGATGCCATACGGAAGAGGGCGCTGGCGAGGGTGTTCGTCAGTGCTTCGCGTGCCTTGGGGGTAAGGGGAAGGCCACGGAGGTAGGCCTCACGGCTTCTGCCTCTATCGGGTGAAGTGGCATCGGAGGCGCCTGCCTCCTCGGTAGAGGTTGGGGCTACGGGTGCGGTATCGAGGGCGCGCAGACTGCGGTTCCAGTCGTCGGTGAGTGGACGAATTCCCCAGCGCTGGCGGAAGGCGATACGACCAAGAGCGATCTGCTGAGGGTCGTCAAAGTAGAAGCCCGCGGGGGTGCTTCGTGGGGTCGTGGTCGGCTCGTCGAAGGGCGAGCGAACGGCATCACCGAGATCGTGCACCTTCTCCCCCCGAGGCTTCGGCACGAGCGATGAGGCTATCGATGTGGCGCTCCAGCTGGTCGGTGGGGAGGGCGGCAAGGCGAAGGAGGCTGTCAGCACGATAGGCGGTGCGTGCGTGAGGGGCGAGGAGGCGAAGCCCGGGGAGGAGGCGCTCCACCGTAGTGTAGTAGGGGTGCTGGCGCTGGAGGAGGGGGAAGCCCTTCTCGAGGGCTTCAGCAGCCTCTACGTAGTGCTGATCTTCGAGCTCCAGCAGGCCTAAGCGGGTGTAGGCTTCGGTGGCCGAGCCACGCAAGGTCTGCGCTGAGTCGATGCTCTGGCGAAGGGCGATGCGGGCGGCTTCGCGCTGGTTGGTGGCAAGGAGCGCTTCGGCCAGAGCGAGGTAGATGGCGGAGCGGTGGGGGGCGTAGCGGCGCAAGCGTGCCAGACGCTGCAGGCGATGGATGCCCGTCCCGCTCTCGGTGGTGAGGGCAAGCGTGCGGAGCTGGGCAGCGAGCTCAAGCGCTGGCTGGGGGCTTGTGCGCTCCGCACGGGCAAAGCTGCCTTCGCGGCCTCGCGTGCACCCTGAGCTTCGAGGATCTGCCCGGTGAGGAAGGAGAGGCGGGCACGCTGTAGGGCGGTCTTCTCCGAGCGAGCAAGGATGGTGAGGTGTGTGAGGGCGGTGGAGTCTTCTCCACGGGCAAGGGCGAGTTCGGCCGCTGCGGTATGGTAGAGTAGGGGTGCGTGGCGTAGGACTTCTCCCTCACGGCGGGTGGCGTGCTGCAGCTCTTCCTCGGCATCAAAGAGCTCGCCACGCAGCGTGTAGAGACGGCAGAGGTAGAGGCGGGCGACGTCGCCGACCTCGGGCTCGGTGGCGTAGCGTCGGAGGATGTCGGTGAGGGTGGTGTGTGCTGCGGGGAGGTCGCCGCCATAGAGCTGACTGCGGGCGATGAGGAGCCACGCCTCGGCGAGGACGGGATTGTACTCGGTCTTCTCCTGCATACGCACAGCACGAGGGTCTTGCCTCCAGTGGGCAGGGCGAGCGGGCTTCCGGGAGATGCTATGCTCTTCGATGGCTTTGGTGGCCTTCTCTATGGTGCGGGAGAAGCGGGGGGGCAGCGCCTGGTGTCGTGGCGCGAGCGAGTACGGGATCGAGCGGCAGACGGAGTGTGTAGTCATCGGTCGTGCCATCGAGTGCGGTCTGATAGGTGGTTTGGTACGCCTCGCGAGCGTTGTAGAGGACATTGTAGCGCGTGACGAAGGCCTGCCACGTGCGGGAGCTCGCGGTATTCACGCGTCGGGAACATGCCCCGAGGAGCGCAAGGAGAAGGAGAAGGGAGCCGAGTGCGCGGGGGCTTAGCCTCGGGCGTGCTGGGCCCTGCGTCGTGAGATGGCGCTGAGACATTTGCCGAGGGCAAGGAAGAGGAAGAGCAGGAGGATGATCAGCACACCTGAGGGGACGCTGATGAGGTAATAGCTTAGGAGTAGGCCGCCCACGTTGGCGATGAGACAGAGGACGATGGAGCCGCAGATGATCTTGCGGAAGTCTGCCGTGAAGAGCCCGATAGTCGTCTGGGGCAGGGTCAGGAGGGAGAGGAGGAGCATGATACCCACCGAGCGGATCGTCAGCACGAGGCTCACGGCGACGAGGATGAGTAGTCCGCGCTCCCACAGCCCGACATTCATGCCGCGTACACGGGCGAAGTCGCGGTCAAAGGCGGTATAGAGTATCTGTCGGTAGCCTACGCTGAAGAGTGCTATCAAGAGGACGGCAAGGAGGGCGAGCGCAATGAGATCGCCCGCCGTGACCAGCAGGATATTCCCGAAGAGGTAGGCGGGGAGGCTGGTGGCGTAGCCGGGGGTGAGGGTCATAAAGAGCACGCCGAGGGCCATACCGAGTGCCCAGATGCTGGCGATGGCGGAGTCCTCACGGATGCCTTCGGTACGGCTGAGCTTACCGATAGAGAAGGCGGCGAGGATGGCTGCACCCGCAGCAGAGAGGATGGGATTGATGCCGAGGTAGATGCCGAGTCCTATCCCACCGAAGGAGGCGTGCGTGATACCGCCACTGACGAAGACGATGCGTCGCACGACGATATATGCCCCCACGATACCGCAGACGATGGCGGTAAGGAGGGACGCCGCAAGGGCGTTTTGGAAGAACTGATAGGCGAAGATACTCGGCATGGTGTCGAGGTCGGTGCGCTGGGGGCTTAGGCTGCGGGGCTGGGCTCGTGACGGCCGACAATGGCGTGGTAGTCGCGGTTCTCCCCGACGATGAGGTAGAGCTCGGGGCGGAGCGTCTCGGGGAACTCGACGCCACGCAGCTGGAGGCTACGCACCCAGGCGGGCACTTCGTCGGCATCGAGCGTGAGGAGGACGTCGCGGAACTCCTCGACTTCGCTCTCCTTGTAGGCGCTGGCGCTGCGACCCTTGAAGCGGTCCAGCTCCTCGTCGTCAAAGTACTCGATACGCTTGCTGACGGCAGCCAGCAGGCTGTCGGTCTCGCAGGTCAGGTGGTTGCCGCAGCAGCCCTCTCCGTGGGGTAGCTCCTGAGGCTCGGGCTCGATGACCTCGCCACGGGCGATGCGTCGGGCCTTGAGGTACGACTGTATGGTGGCTGCGAGAGCAGCGATGGCGCCGAGGACGGCGAGAGCGATGACTATGACGAGGATACTTCCCATTGAGAGCTAAATCAAATCTATTCGTGAGTAAACTATGCTTAAGCATAAGTATATCTATGCAAAGATAGTTCATTCGTGAGGACCGAGCCTCCGTGGGGAAGGGATGGATGAACCTATATAGAATGATGCTGCGACCTATATAGGTCGTCGTCGCGACCAATATAGGTCAGCCCGCCGACCAATATAGGTTCCGAAATCGCCTTCACATTAATACGGACTCCATAGGCGATGAGAGCTTGGCGTGAAGCCTGTAGATGGGGGTGTGTCCCTATGCGGAGATAAAAAGAAAGCGGGGCGGAGCAACTGGTATGTTGCCCCGCCCCGCTGCGGTATCGTGTGTGGTCAGCTACGCACTTAGAACATATACTGCACGCGGAGCTGCAGTGCGTTGACCTTCTTCGTGTCAGCCTGGCCCCACTGCTTGACCTGCATGTGGTGGTAGTTCAGACGCAGTGCGACGTACTTATTCCAGTAGTAGGAGAGGCCGGCGCTGTAGTCGGTCATCTTACCTGCACCTGCCATACCTGCGATGTTTGAGTTCGTCAGCGCATTGTTGTCCGTTAGGTCGAGGAAGCCGTAGCCGAGCATCAGCTCGAGGTTGCCAGAGTTAGGTGAGTCGACCCCTGAGGTGACGTAGTTGTACTTATAGTCTACGGGGTTGATGATCATCCCACGGGCAGAGACGTAGAAGCCCTTGGTGTCGTAGGCATTGCCCCCGACGCGGTTCACGTGTGACCAGTAGTACTGGCTGCTGACCTGGACGTTGTGGAAGATACCCTGGAACTCGGCCGTGAACTTATTCTCCCAGCGGGCATCCGTCAGGTCGAGCGACATCGCGTTGCGCTTGTCGACAGCCGTGAGGTACTTCTTCGAGTAGGCGATGTGCGAGCCTCCCTTGAGGTCGGACTCGGACTTCACGTGCATACCGCTGAAGCCGATGTGGAAGCCAGCCCCCTCGGTCAGCACGGGGCGCCAGACAAGACGACCTGCTACGGTGTAGCCCTGTGCGCCCTTGTCGGTGCTGGTGGTGAGAGCGGAGTTGTCAGCGAAGGCACCATACTGCCACCAGATGTGGTCGTTGGAGATGGTATGCATGATACCGATACGACGGCCTGGCTGGTAGACGTTTGCTTCGGGCTCATCGAGGTACTCCTTGCTGGCAGAGCTGTAGGCCGAGGAGAGACCGAAGGGCACGGTGTAGTGACCAGCGCGGATGAAGTTATTCTTGTTGAAGCTGTACTGCAGGTAGACGTCCTTGAGGGAGACCTTGTTGTTCGTGAAGGAAGCGTCTCCACGGAAGTACCAGTTGTCGCCGTAGTACGCCTTGAATCCGATACGCATATCGCGGATACCGATCCCATCGTTCATCGTACCGTCCTGCGTCTTGGCGGCATCATTCTGCGAGTAGGTCGCAGCGTCGAAGAGGGCACGACCCGTGACCTTGACCTCGACTTTTTCCTGTGCATTTGCCGCAGTCAGGGCAGAGAGCGAAGTGACTGCGATGAGAAGACTATGCTTGATATTCATGTGTTAGTAACTTCTTGCTTAGGATAAATAGAGTAGGGCTTAGAGGCTGTCCTCGATCTTGTCGTAGGCGCGGATAGCCTGGAGGAAGCGTGCGTTGACATCGCTCAGCAGGTAGAGACCGTCAGCGTTGCGCTTGAGCCCCTTGAGCTGGAGTGGGTAGACCATCGGGGGATTCTGCAGGTTGAGCTGCTCGATGCCACGGAGCTGCTTGGTCGTCTGGTAGACGATGTTGATGTCGCAGTAGAGCTTGCCGTCCTTGCCTTCGTACTTCTCGATGACGACCTTGCTACCGATAGGGGTCTTCTTCTCGATGGAGTTGGGGAGCTCGTAGGGCTCTACGTCGAGGGCTGCCGTGACGGAAGCGATGTTGGAGTCGTGCCCGCAGAGGAAGGAGAACTTACGGCCCTTGGCGTTCAGCTCATCATACATATAAGTAAGGAGCGGGTGGGCGACGTTGACAGCGACGATGGGTGCAGCGAAGAGCACATCACCGTAGACGTCCTTGATACGTGCGATCTGTGTCCAGTCCTCGAGAGTAAGGTCGTGACCGAAGGCCGCCTTCTTCTCATCGGGCTCTTCATAGTACTGGAGGATGAAGGCGTCGGAGCAGGTGTTAGCGTCCTTGAGTGAGCCCTTCATGCGGGGCTCTTCGCCACGCTCGAGGAGGATCTCGGTGTTGTAGTTGTCGAAGGCGCAGAGCTTACCTTCCTTGCAGGCGGGGGAGTCCTTGAGGTCGAGGGTCGAGGCCGTGATCTCGTAGGCCTTCTTGAGGTCCTCGTTGATACCGCGGATGCCGCGCTTACCGCCCATAGCCGCGATTTGCTTGAGGGCTTCCTTCTTGAAGGACTCACTGATCTTCGTCAGACGGGGGAAGAAGACGGGGTCCATCTTGCTGGGGACGTAGCGGTGGTTGACCTGAATGTCTGCTACGGGGAGGAAGGCGGTGGTGAAGTAGCGTGCAGTGGCGATACAGCGCTGCATGCTATTAGCGTAGATGTTTACTTCGTCTTTGGTGGGGTTTGCGTTTTCCTTGAAGAGGCCTGCATCGACGGCCCATTTACGGAAGTAGAGGCCGAACTGATTTTCCAGTGCGCCACCTCGTGAGGTGAGTTCGCTTGCGCCAGCGGTCCATGCGAACCAGGGGTGCGTGGTGACCTTCTCAAGAAGACTTCCCTTGGTGGAGAGTGGGGCGCGGATGTTGTGACGGCTCAGGATGACCGCCTCAGAGAGCGTGTACTTGTCCTTGAATTCTTGACTTCTCTGCTTCTGAGCAAAGAGGGAGGGGCGCGACCGCGAGTAGCAAAAGTAGCGCCACTGAGTGTTTGAACTGTCTCATGTGATATGATATAAATAAGTCCTCTTCGCGAGGACGTGACCGAATGCACCTGTAGTAGCTCTGTCTAAGTGGGCAGGGAAATAGATCTTCCCCCCTTCCTAAATCAAGGCTTGACAAATATAGCGATATTTGACCTTTCTGTATTTGGAATGCTCCTGTTTTTAAAATATGTATGGCTGTTCTCTCGCTATCTTTAAGCCTCTTTTGAGGGCGGGTGATGTGCCTAAATCAGAGCGGGGTATCGCTCTTATATATAGGTAGTTGTGAGAAGCTGCGGAGGAGGGTGATTGCGACCAGTACTGGTCAGCGATCGAACCAGTACTGGTCACCAATAGTAAGCAGTACTGGTCACCGCGCGAAGTAGTGCTGGTCAGATGAGTGACCAGTACTGGTCGCAAAAGCCCCTGAATACGGGTTCTGCGGAGGCGGCTGTACGAGTATATACTATTTGTATGGGGATAGCGTATAAGGATCAGCGCCCTTGCTAAGGATGCGCTGCCTTTCTTGATGCCATGAAGACGCCTTTTTTTGAGGTGTCTACGGGTAGAGAACGGAGGTGTGAAATGGGTGGATTTTGTAAGTGTCACGAGGAAATCAGGTGCCTTTCTTAAATTATTGATAAAGTCCACCCTCTACGGCATGAAAATATTTCTATATTTGCACTCCCTTTGGCAGAGATGCTGAGGGGGCTACGAATTGGCGTCCTGTGAAGGGATTCACAAGCATTACCACATCAAAGTAATATATATCGTTAATTAACTACCGTATGAAGCAAGCAAAGCATTGGGCTGCGGCCCTCGCGCTGGTCCTGGCCTCTGGATGGAGCGCCTTGGCTCAGACGATCAGCTCGCCCAATAAGGGTCTTCAGCTGCACTTCTCTCTGAGTCAGGACGGGGCACCTATGTATCGCCTCTCCTTCGCCGATGGGCAGGAGATCATCCGTCCCAGTCATCTCGGTCTGGAGATGACCGATGCGAAGAAGTCCTTCGACAAGGGCCTCGAGGTCACGGACACGAAGGAGTCGACCTTCGATGAGACTTGGAAGCCTGTCTGGGGCGAGGTCAAGTCGATCCGCAACAACTACAACGAACTGCTCGTCACGCTCAAGAAGAAGAGCAATGGCGATCCCATAGCTATTCGCTTCCGTCTCTTCGACGACGGGCTCGGCTTCCGCTATGAGTTCCCCGGTGGCAAGGGTCGTAACTTCTACGTCGTCAAGCGCGAGCTCACCGAGTTCGCTATGACGGGCGACCACAAGGCTCACTGGATCCCCGGTGACTACGACACCGAGGAGTACGACTACCAGCACAGTCGTCTCTCTGAGATCCGTGGGCTCTTCGACAAGGCCTTCACGGAGAACTGCTCCCAGACCGCCTTCTCTAAGACGGGCGTACAGACGCCGCTGATGCTCAAGACGGATAAGGGTGTGTACATCAACCTCCACGAGGCTGCCCTCATTGACTTCCCTGCGATTAACCTCGATCTGGACGACAAGACGATGACCTTCCGTGTGGAGCTGACGCCTGACGCACAGGGCAACCGTGGGCACATCGAAGCGCCCTTCAACACGCCTTGGCGTACGGCTATCGTCAGCCGTGATGCACGCGATATCCTTGCCTCGAAGCTGACGTACAACCTCAACGAGCCTTGTGCCTATGAGACCACCGACTGGATCAAGCCTATTAAGTATGTAGGGGTCTGGTGGGAGATGATCACGGGTAAGAGCTCTTGGGCGTACACCGACGACCTGCCTTACGTGAAGATCGGTGAGACCGACTACACGAAGGTACGCCCTAATGGCAAGCACGCTGCCAATACGAAGCACGTCAAGGAGTACATCGACTTCGCCGCTAAGCACGGCTTCGATGCAGTCTGGTCGAAGGCTGGAATATCGGTTGGGAAGACTGGTTCGGCAATAGCAAGGACCGTGTCTTTGACTTCGTCACTCCTTACCCCGACTTCAACGTCGCTGAGCTCGTGACTACGCTAAGAGCAAGGGCGTGAAGCTCATCATGCACCACGAGACCTCCAGCTCGGTCACGAACTACGAGCGTCACATGGAAAAGGCGTACAAGTTCATGGCTGACAACGGCTACTCCGCTGTCAAGAGCGGCTATGTAGGCAACATCATCCCCCGCGGTGAGTACCACTACGGTCAGAGTATGGTGAACCACTACCTCCACGCTGTTAAGGAGGCTGCTAAGCATAAGATCTCCGTCAATGCCCACGAGTCCGTCCATATGACGGGTCTCAGCCGTACCTATCCCAACCTCATCGCGCAGGAGTCGGCACGTGGTCAGGAGTATCAGGCCTTCGGTGGTAACAAGCCTAACCACCTCACCGTACTGCCCTTCACCCGCCTCATCGGTGGTCCGATGGACTACACGCCTGGTATCTTCCAGATGGATATCAGCAAGTACAACCCCGACAACAACTCTCACGTCAACACGACGATCTGCAATCAGCTGGCTTGCTACGTCACGATGTACAGCCCTCTGCAGATGGCAGCTGACCTGCCCGAGGTGTATGCGAAGCACATGGATGCCTTCCAGTTCATCAAGGACGTAGCTGTCGACTGGGACGACACGAAGATCATCGAAGCGGAGCCAGGTGAATACATCACCATCGCTCGTAAGGCGAAGGACTCTGACAAGTGGTTCGTGGGTAATGTCGCTGGCTATGATGGCCATAAGTCAAGCTTCACGCTCGACTTCCTCGATGCAGGCAAGACCTACACCGCTACCATCTACGCTGATGGTAAGGGCGCAAACTACAAGACTAATCCCGAGGTCTACACCATCCGCAAGGTACAGGTGAAGAAGGGCAGCAAGCTCTCGCTCACCTCTGCTCCTGGTGGTGGCTTCGCGATCTCCATTATTCCTAATAAGAAGTAAACACTGAGGTCTCCGACCGCCCTCCACGGCTCGACTCATAGAGAGTCGTGGAGTGTGGGCGGGGCCTCTCCTTTTTCACTTACACAGAGCACTTCATATGAAAGCGATTCTGCGCCTTACCTACCTCTGTCTATCCCTACTCTTCCTCTCCCTCACAGCCTCAGCACAGGACGTGCAGGTCAAGGGTCAGGTAGTAGACGACAAGGGCGAAGCCGTCATCGGGGCTTCCGTCAAGGTCAAGGAGACCCCTCAGGGCGTCATCACCGATATCAACGGGAACTTCTCCGTACGTGCCCCCAAGAATGGGCACCTCATCGTCTCCAGCGTCGGTTACACCACGAAGACCGTAGCCCTCAGTGGCGCTACGCTCCCGCTGAAGATCGTCCTCTCCGAGAGTGCTGAGAACCTCAAGGAAGTCGTCGTCGTCGGCTACGGCTCCATGCAGAAGAAGGACCTCACCGGATCCGTCAGCACCCTCAATGCGAAGAACTTCCAGAAGGGTGCTATCTCCACGGCCAGCGACCTCCTCGTCGGTAAGATCGCAGGGGTACAGATCACGCCCGAGGGCTCTCCTGGGGCTGGTGGTCGTATCCGTATCCGCGGTGGTGCTTCGCTCAATGCCAGCAACGACCCCCTCATCGTCATCGACGGTGTGCCCATCGAGAACACCGCTGTATCTGGTGCACCCAGCATCCTTAGCTCACTCAACCCTCAGGACATCGCTTCGATGAACGTCCTCAAGGATGCTTCCGCTACCGCTATCTACGGTTCGCGCGCCTCTAACGGGGTCATCATGATCACCACCAAGCGTGGTAAGGTCGGGCAGAAGACCCAGATCGCTGTCTCCGTACAGAGCTCCCTCTCCGAAGCTGCTCGCCGTGTGCGCGTGCTCTCGGCTGACGAGTACCGCTCACTCATCCAGCGTATCTCCCCCGCTACGGCCTCTAAGCTCGGTACGGCGAATACCGACTGGCAGGACGAGATCTATCAGCTCGCCTACGGTGGTGACTACAACGTCAGCGTCAGTGGTGCTGCCGGCAAGCTCCCCTACCGCGTGTCTACGGGCTTCTACCACCAGGAGGGTGTACTGAAGACCGACAAGATGAATCGCTTCAGCGGTGACATCAGCCTCAATCCCCGTCTCTTTGACAATCACCTCTCTATCGATGCGAGCGTGAAGCTCAGCGCTACGCACAATCGCTTCGCTAACAAGGAAGCTATCGGTGCTGCTGTACAGTTCGACCCCACGCGTCCCGTCCGTGATGCTGACCCTGCCTACGCGCCCTTCGGTGGCTACTGGACACAGCTAGACGGGACAGGCCTCCAGAAGCTCGCTCCTAAGAACCCTGTCGCTCTCCTCAATCAGAAGGAGGATATCAGTGATGTCTTCCGCACGATCAGCAATCTGAAGATCGACTATAAGCTCCACTTCCTCCCCGAGCTGAAGCTCAACGTGAACCTCGGCTACGACTATGCTTCGGGTAAGGGTACCGTCGTCATCCCCGAGAATTCCTCCCTCGGATGGCAGCGCTACACCCTCAAGCAGGCAGGCCAGCCCGACGTCTATAAGAGCGGTACGAACAATGCTTACGACCAGCGCAAGCGCAGCCTCCTCTTTGACTTCTATGCGAACTACGTCAAGGAGCTTCGCTCGCTGAAGAGCCGCGTCGACGTCATGGCAGGGTACTCCTATCAGGACTGGAAGACCTTCGTCCACAACACGCCTGACTACACCTACGACAAGACGCTCGTATCGACTCCCGTCTACGAGTACGACTACCCACAGAATACGCTGGTGTCCTTCTACGGCCGTCTGAACTACAGCCTCATGGACCGCTACCTCTTCACCGCTACGGTGCGTGCCGACGGCTCTTCGCGCTTCAGCAAGGAGAACCGCTGGGGTATCTTCCCTGCTCTGGCACTGGCTTGGCGTATGAACCAGGAGAACTTCCTCAAGAATGTCTCTTGGATCGATGACCTCAAGCTCCGTCTCGGCTACGGTGTCACGGGTCAGCAGGATGGTATCGGGAACTACACCTACCTCCCCTTCTACTCGCTCAGCACGAATACGGCGACGTATCAGTTCGGCGACCAGTATTACAACATGCTCCGCCCTGCTGCCTACGATACGAACATCCACTGGGAGCAGACGGCTACCTACAACGCAGGTCTTGACTACAGCTTCATCAAGGGTCGTCTCTCTGGTACGCTCGACTTCTACCAGAAGAAGACCAGCGACCTGCTGAACGAGATCCCCACGCCTGCAGGGGCGAACTTCTCTAACCGCATCCTCACGAACGTCGGTAACATCTCCAGCAAGGGCTTTGAGTTCAGCATCAATGCTACCCCCATCCAGACCAAGCGCCTGACGTGGGATGTGAGCTACAACATCAGCTCCAATAGCACGCGCATCACCAAGCTCAACGCTGTCGAAGTCCCCGGCTATCAGGGTGTCCCCACGGGGGGCGTCACCGGTCTGACGGGTACGAACGTACAGATCCACTCCGTCGGCTATGCCCCTGGTACCTTCTTCGTCTACGAGCAGAAGTACGATGCTAACGGCAAGCCCCTGGAGGGTCAGTTCGTAGACCGCCACAAGGATGGCGTCATCAATGAGCTGGATAAGTACCGCACGCACAACCCCGAGCCTAAGGTCACGATGGGCTTCTCTACGAGTCTTGCCTTCGACCGCTGGACGCTCTCGACCTCACTTCGCTCGGGTCTCGGGAACTATATCTACGACAACATATCGGCCTATATGGCTACGCACTCCGCTGTGCTCAACTCCGGTCAGTATTTCCGCAACACGACGCCTGAGATCAACGTCTCAGACTTCCAGACGAATAGCGATAAGCAGTTCATCTCGGACTACTACCTCCACAGAGCTTCGTACCTGAAGATGGACAACCTCACGCTCGCCTATGACTTCGGTCGTATCCTGGGCCGAGCTAACCTCCGTGCTTCGGCTACTGTGCAGAATGTCTTCACGCTCTCTCCCTACAAGGGTCTCGATCCTGAGCGTGCTATCGACTTCAGCCTCTATCCCATCCCACGTACGTACTCGCTCAATCTCTCCCTCACGCTCTAATCTTCACAGCCGATCATGACTACAGATAAGAAGATTCTTCGCCGAGGCCTCACGGCCCTTAGCCTCGTCACGGCTCTCGGCCTCTCCTCCTGCACCAAGGATCTGGATCGCTTCCCCACCAACGGGGAGACTTCCCAGACGATCTATAACTCCCCTGCAAAGACCTTCCAGGCGTTCGCTAAGGTCTACGGCGCATACGCTCTCTCGGGCAATGGTGACGGTGGGGATATCGCAGGTATCGACGAAGGGGCGAGTGACTTTGTTCGTGGCCTCTTCAACCTCCAGGAGCTGCCTACTGAGACGGCTATCTGCGCCTGGGGTGACGGTGGTGTGCCCGACCTCCATGCGATGAGCTGGTCGTCGTCGAACCCCATCATCCGTGGCCTCTACTATCGCTCGATCTACCAGATCAAGCTCGCCTCAGAGTTCCTCAAGAACACCGAGTCGAAGGCCTCCGACGCTACGGTCCGCACCTACCGCGCCGAAGCTCGCTTCCTGCGTGCCTACCAGTACTGGGTGCTCATCGACCTCTTTGGCAATCCTCCCTTCGTCGATGAGTCCACGCCTACGGGTAAGGTCTATCCTCGTCAGATCAGCCGTAGCGAGCTCTTCAACTATATCGAGAGTGAGCTGAAGGCTATCGAGAGCGACCTCAAGACGCCTAAGGCGGGTGACTACGGCCGTGCCGATCAGGCTGCTGCCTGGGCACTGCTCTCTCGTCTCTACCTCAATGCCGAGGTCTACACGGGTACGGAGCGCTACGCCGATGCAGCTACCTACGCCGAGAAGGTCATCAGCTCGGGTAAGTACAGCCTGCACCCCACCTATGCGAACCTCTTCCTGGCGGACAACAACCTCAGCAACCCTGAGATCATCCTCTCCGTCAACTATGATGGTAAGAAGTCGCAGAACTGGGGTGGTATGACCTTCCTCGTCAACTCCTCTACGGGCGGTACGGCAAAGGCAGTCACGGGTGTCGCTATGGGCGTCAATGGTGGCTGGCAGGGTAACCGCGCTACGAAGGGGCTTCTCGACCTCTTCGGGGCGAATAAGGCGACCGACAAGCGCTGCCTCATGACGGCGGCTGCCACGGCAGAGATCTCCTCGGTCACGAACTTCGATGAAGGGGTCTACGTTCATAAGTTCCGCAACGTCACCAGCACCGGTGCCAACGGTAGCGATGGCGACCAGTGCGATACTGACTTCCCCCTCTTCCGTTTGGCAGAGCTCTACCTCAACTATGCTGAGGCAGCTGTCCGCGGTAAGGCCAATACGGCTACGGGTCTGCAGTACCTCAATCTCGTATGCGCTCGTGCCTACGGCGCTACGACGGGGAACTACTCCGCCCTGCCTTCGCTCGACGAGATGCTCGCTGAGCGTGGCCGTGAGCTCTTCTGGGAGGGTCACCGCCGTACGGACCTCATCCGCTTCGGCAAGTTCGTCTCCGCTGACTACGTATGGCCTTGGAAGGCGGGCGTGAAGGCTGGTGCTGCTTCGCAGGCCTACCGCACGCTCTATCCGATCCCTGCGGATGATATCCAGGCTAACCCCGAGCAGCTCAAGCAGAACACGGGTTACTAATCCACGGTAGGGCGCACTTCGCTCCCTCCGACGGCCTCGCCCACACGGGCGATACATATAGAAGGCTTGCCCTCGAGCTCCCGCTGTGGAGCCCGAGGGCAAGCTGCTTTATATCATCTCCTTGCACGCCTATATGTGACGGTCCGATAGAAGGGGGTGGTGTGAAGCTATATTGGTCGCTGAGTTGACCTATATAGATCGCTCTTCCGACCAATATAGGTCACGACGCAGACCTATATAGGTTGACTCAGCGACCAATATAGGTTGATTTCTCTCCCTGCTAAGAGGCTCTCAGATAGCTCCCTTTTTGGGGGCTTCCGTCGAGGGTGTCGGGTGGAGGTAGAGGAGGACCGCTTGGAGGGCTTTCTCGAGTGGCACTCTACTTATATATAGAGCGGGGGCGGGGAAGAGGCTAAAAAAGCGTACCTTTGCATACATAAGGAATAACGACGCTATGACCCAAGCCGAAGACCAAGAGCTCCAGCGATTACAAGTCAATATCCGACGTCTCGCCGGTATTGTCGCAGAGCAGAACGAGAAGCTCGCTCAGCTCAGGATGCTCCTTCAGCAACGGGATGAAGCTCTTCATGCGATGCAAGAAGAACTCAAGTCAGTGCGACGACACGAAGCGACCTTGGCCACTGCCTCGGCACTTGTCTCTCCTGATATGGGAGACGCCAGCCGTAGGGATGCCCGGGAGCTCCTTGATGGGATCATCAGTCAGCTCGACCGCTGTATCAGCCAGCTCACCAGTGAGCCCGAGGCCACTGCAGCGTCTGAGCCCGAGATATAGTCAGAGACCGAATAGCTTGGGGCCACCCCGCCCCGCTACCGATATATGGATACCAATACCAGCCCAGAGGCCCTGCAGCGTATCACACTCGCTGTCGAGCACACCCGCCTCTCGCTCTACGTCCCTCGCTCCGAGGAACGCTTCTACCGCGATGCAGTGAGGAGATTGCCACTACGCTGCGTATCTACCGATATAAGTACCCCAATCGCTCCGAGGTCCCCGCAGAGGGATATCTAGCGATGGCTGCTATCGATATCGCTACGCGCTACAAGCAGATACACACTGCTCTGGAAGCGCGCAAGCAGACCTTGACTCCACGCCTCGTGGAGATCAATGAGGAGCTTGAGGCTCTGATTCGTCAGGCGCGACAGCTCATTGACGATCCCCCCCACCTCGTCCCGATAACCACAGCGTCCCTTTCCTTCAGCATTACATTTATTTCAGACAAAGGAATGGGAACAATTACGATCATTATCATCTGCATCGGTGCGCTTATCCTCGGTGCGGCTCTCTCATGGGTCGTCTCGGAGAAGCTCCTCGGGCAGAAGACTCGTGCAATCCTCAGTGAGGCGGAGCGTGAAGCTGAAGTCCTCAAGCAGAAGAAGCTCCTTGAGGTCAAGGAGAAGTTCCTGCAGCTCAAGGGTGACCTCGAGCAGCAGGTGGCACAGCGCAATAATAAGCTCAAGCAGATCGAGGGCCGACTGAAGACCCGCGAGCAGGAGCTCACGCAGCGCCACAATGAGGTAGAGAAGCGCAACCAAGAGATCGATATACTCAAGGAAAAGCTCGCCCTACAGAGTGAGGGCATCGAGCTGAAGAAGGAAGAATACGACGTCAAGAAGGCCGAGTACGAGGAGAAGAAGGCTGAGCTGGAGCTCCTTCGTCAGAGCGAGCAGAAGCGCCTCGAAGCCCTCGGTGGACTCTCTGCAGACGAGGCGCGTGAGCGTCTTATCGAGAGCCTTCGCGCCGAAGCCAAGGACCAAGCTCAGGGCTATATCAATGAGATAGTCGAAGAAGCGAAGATGACCGCCAACAAGGAGGCCAAGCGCATCGTCGTACAGTCGATCCAGCGCCTGGCGACCGAGACGGCTATCGAGAACTCCGTCACCGTCTTCCACATCGAAAGTGATGAGATCAAGGGCCGTATCATCGGCCGTGAGGGGCGTAACATCCGTGCCCTCGAGGCCGCTACCGGTATCGAGATCATCGTCGACGACACCCCCGAAGCCATCGTCCTCAGTAGCTTTGACCCCGTGCGCCGTGAGGTAGCACGTCTGGCCCTGCATCAGCTCGTCCAAGACGGCCGTATCCACCCTGCCCGCATCGAAGAGGTCGTCTCGAAGGTGCGTAAGCAGATCGAGGAAGAGATCATCGAGACGGGGAAGCGCACCGTCATCGACCTCGGTATCCATGGTATGCACCCTGAGCTCATCCGCCTCATCGGTAAGATGAAGTACCGCTCGTCTACGGGCAGAACCTCCTCCAGCACTCCCGCGAGACCGCTAACCTCTGCGCCATCATGGCCAGTGAGCTGGGGCTGAACCCCAAGCACGCTAAGCGCGCTGGCCTCCTGCACGACATCGGTAAGGTACCCGATGACGAGCCCGAGCTGCCACACGCACTCCTGGGGATGAAGCTCTGTGAGAAGTACAAGGAAAAGGCGAACATCTGCAATGCCGTCGGGGCGCACCACGACGAAGTTGAGATGGAGAGCCTCATCGCCCCCATCGTCCAGGTCTGTGACGCCATCAGTGGCGCGCGTCCCGGTGCCCGCCGTGAGATCGTCGAGGCTTATATCAAGCGCCTCAATGACCTCGAGCAGCTCGCCCTCTCTTACCCAGGTGTGGTGAAGACCTACGCTATCCAGGCGGGTCGTGAGCTCCGTGTCATCGTCGGCGCAGAGAACACCGACGACAGCAGTATCGCTACGCTCTCAGCTGAGATCGCTAAGCGCATCCAGGACGAGATGACCTACCCTGGGCAGGTCAAGATCACCGTCATCCGCGAGACCCGCAGCGTCAGCTACGCCAAGTAGTCTCCCGAGGTGTGGGGCTCCTCCCCACACAAGTGGGTGGCGTATGGCAACCAAATTCCCCTGTGGCGTGTTTACAGCGTAGGAGGAATAACCATCCATATTTATTGCATGCAAGATAACGATCAGATCATCGACGAGGTCACCTCGAGCGATTACAAATATGGCTTCACCACCGACATCGATACCGAGACCATCGGCAAGGGGCTCAGCGAAGAGACCGTCCGCCTGATCTCGGAGAAGAAGGGTGAGCCAGAGTGGCTCCTGCAGTTCCGTCTCGAGGCATACCGCCATTGGCTGACCCTCGAGCAACCCGACTGGGCGCTGCTGAAGATTCCCCCTATCGACTATCAGGATATCATCTACTATGCCGCTCCGAAGAAGAAGGAGGGTCCGAAGAGCCTCGACGAGGTAGATCCGGAGCTCCTGCGCACCTTCGAGAAGCTCGGTATCCCCCCTCGAGGAGCAGAAGATGCTCTCAGGGATTGCCGTCGACGCGGTTATGGACTCCGTATCGGTGAAGACAACCTTCCGCGAGACCCTCGCCGAGAAGGGCATCATCTTTTGCTCCTTCAGCGAAGCCGTACGCGAGTACCCCGAGCTGGTGAAGAAGTACCTGGGTGTCGTCGTCCCCTATACCGATAATTACTTCGCTGCGCTGAACTCCGCCGTCTTCAGTGATGGCTCCTTCGTCTACATCCCGAAGGGTACGCGCTGTCCGATGGAGCTCTCCACGTACTTCCGTATCAATGCCATCAACACGGGGCAGTTTGAGCGTACACTCATCGTCGCTGACGAGGGTGCCTACGTCAGCTACCTCGAGGGCTGTACCGCTCCCCAGCGTGACGAGAACCAGCTTCACGCCGCCATCGTCGAGATCATCGTCGAGAAGGAGGCTGAGGTGAAGTACTCCACCGTGCAGAACTGGTACCCTGGCGATAAGGAGGGTAAGGGCGGTGTCTACAACTTCGTCACCAAGCGCGGTGTCTGCCGTGGTGCCAGCTCCAAGCTCTCCTGGACACAGGTCGAGACGGGCTCGGCGATCACGTGGAAGTACCCCAGCTGTGTGCTCGAGGGGGATGACTCCGTAGCCGAATTCTACTCCGTCGCTGTCACGAACAACTTCCAGCAGGCCGACACCGGTACGAAGATGATCCACCTCGGGAAGAATACCCGTAGCCGCATCGTCTCGAAGGGTATCAGCGCTGGCAAGAGCCAGAATAGCTACCGCGGGCTGGTCTACGTCGGCCCCAATGCGGAGAATGCCCGCAACCACTCGCAGTGCGATAGCCTCCTGCTCTCCGATCGCTGCGGTGCACACACCTTCCCCTACGTCCATGTTGACAACGACACGGCGATCATCGAGCACGAAGCCACGACGAGCAAGATCAGCGAAGACCAGATCTTCTACTGCCAGCAGCGTGGTATCGGCGTCGAGGAGGCTGTGGGCCTCATCGTCAATGGCTACGCCAAGGAAGTCATGAATAAGCTCCCGATGGAGTTCGCTGTCGAGGCTCAGAAGCTCCTGAGCATCTCCCTCGAAGGCTCCGTAGGCTAATCCCCATCACCCCCATTTCCGAATCATACAGATATGCTTAAGATAGAGAACCTCCACGCATCCATTGGAGATAAAGAGATACTCAAGGGAATCAACCTCACCGTAGGCAAGGGTGAGGTGCACGCCATCATGGGCCCCAACGGCTCGGGGAAGAGCACCCTCTCATCGGTCCTCGTCGGCCACCCCACCTATGAGGTGACGGAGGGCTCCGTGACCTTCGAGGGTGAGGATATCCTCGAGCTTGAGCCCGAGGAGCGCGCACACCTCGGCCTCTTCCTCAGCTTCCAGTATCCCGTCGAGATCCCTGGCGTCAGCATGGTGAACTTCATGCGTGCTGCTCTGAACGAGCGTCGCAAGGCCGCTGGTCTTGATCCGCTGCCCGCTGCTGACTTCCTCAAGCTGATGAAGCAGAAGCGCGAACTTGTCGAGCTAGACAACAAGCTCGCCAGCCGCTCGGTCAACGAAGGCTTCTCCGGTGGTGAGAAGAAGCGCAATGAGATCTTCCAGATGGCTATGCTCGAGCCCAAGCTCGCTATCCTCGACGAGACGGATAGTGGTCTGGATATCGACGCCCTGCGCATCGTCGCTAAGGGCGTCAATGAGCTGCGCAGCCCCGAGAACTCTACCATCGTCATCACGCACTACCAGCGTCTCCTGGACTATATCCGCCCCGACTTCGTGCACGTCCTCTACAAGGGTCGTATCGTACGTAGCGGTGGCCCCGAGCTCGCTCTCGAACTCGAAGAGCGTGGCTACGACTGGATCAAGGAAGAGGTAGGAGAGTAGTCTGACCATGGAAGCGATCACCAAGAAGTACCTTGACCTCTACGCTGCCCTTAGTGGGGAGCTACAGGAGCGTCCACAGCTACTCAATCACTACCGCGAGGCGGCTTATGACGCCTTCGCTCGTCTGGGGGTACCCCGCTTCAAGAGCGAGGACTACCAGCGTACCGACCTGCCCAGCCTCTTCGCCGAGGACTGGAAGCTCCACGTGCTGGATGGTGCACCTTACTGGGCATCGCAGGCCTTCGCACCGGAGATCTTCATCGGTGCGTTCTCGGACTTCGTACGCCTGCATCCCGAGCTGGCGCAGGAGTACTACGGCCGTATCGCGCCCATCGCTACTGACGGGCTTGTCGCGCTGAATACCCTCTTTGCCGCCGAGGCTCTCGTCATCTACGTGCCTCGTGGCGCGAAGATCCCTGGTCATATCGAGCTGAGCTATATCCTGCCACGTCTGGCGGGGCATATCTCCGTAGAGCGTGCACTCATCATCCTCGAGGATGACGCCGAGGCAGCGCTCCACTTCCGTGACTGCCCCGAGACGACGGAGCGCGCTATGGCGCTACGCACCATCGAGGTCCACGTCGGGCGCCGTGGCCACTTCTCGCTCATCGAGCGTGAGGAGTCAGCCGAAGCGAATGTGCGTATCTCCTCGCTCTACGTCCGTCAGATGCAGGATAGCGTCGTCGACCTCAGCGGTGTCACGCTGCGCAATGGCGTGACGCGCAACAACTACTTCGTCACGCTCGCCGAAGAGCGTGCCGACCTCAAGGTCTCTGGCTTCGTCCTCACCGCAGGGAAGGCACATGCGGACAACTTCTCCTACATTGAGCATGCTGTACCGCACTGTACCTCGGATGAGCTCTTCAAGTACGTGCTGCGTGACGATAGCCGTGGTGTCTTCACGGGGCGTATCCTCGTAGCGCAAGACGCGCAGAAGACGCAGGCCTATCAGAACAACCGCAACCTCCTGCTCTCGCCTACGGCTCGTATGCAGTCGAAGCCCCAGCTGGAGATCTACGCTGATGACGTGAAGTGCTCCCACGGGATGACCACGGGCCAGCTCAGCGCTGATGCCCTCTTCTATATGCGCCAACGCGGTATCTCCCTCGAGGAAGCCCGCCTGATGCTGAGTAATGCCTTCGCCGAAGACGTCGTAGCGCGTATCCCCGTCGAGGAGATCGCTGACGACGTGCGTGCCCGCATCGAGGAGCAGCTGCGTAAGTAGCCCGCCCTACATATAAGATATACGACCCGCGCCCATGGCTCCGAGTGAGCTATGGGCGCGGGTCTTTTATTATCTATATGTGTGACATAATGGCGTGTAATAATGCCGTTTATGCAATGTTATCCTGATTTGCGTGTCATAATGGCGTGCTTTTCGAGCTGGGTACGTGCTTTGCAGGAGGGTATGTAGCGTGGGCACTAAGGTCCACCCCCTGACATAAGAATGAACATTAATAAGTATACCATCAAGTCGCAGGAGGCTCTGCAGAGCGCTATCGAGCTTGCTCGCAAGGCCGGCAATCAGGCCATTGAGCCCGTTCACCTGCTTACAAGTATTTTGACTCTCGGAGATAGTCTTACCGACTTCCTCCTCTCTAAGCTCGCTATCCAGCGTGCCCGCCTTGAGGAGAGCCTGCAGCGTATGCTCTCGGCTCTGCCTAAGGTCTCGGGTGGCGAACCCTATCTCAGCTCCGATGCCACGAAGGTACTCGACAAGGCTGAGGACATCGCCACCGAGATGAAGGATGAGTATGTAGCTCTCGAGCACCTCTTCCTCGCACTCGCTGAGGTCGATACCTCGGTAGCTCGACTCCTCAAGAGTGACTTCGGCCTGCAGGTCGCAGAGCTCCGTAAGGCTGTCGATGAGCTACGTAAGGGCAACCGCGTCACCAGCCAGCACGCCGAGGAGCAGTACAACGCCCTTAGCAAGTACGCTATCAACCTCTGCGAGCGTGCTCGTAGCGGTAAGCTCGATCCCGTCATCGGCCGTGACGATGAGATCCGTCGCGTCCTGCAGATCCTCTCCCGTCGTACGAAGAATAACCCCATCCTCATCGGGGAGCCTGGTGTCGGTAAGACGGCTATCGCAGAAGGTCTGGCCTTCCGTATCGTCCGTGGCGACGTCCCCGAGAACCTCCGCTCCAAGCAGGTCTACTCCCTCGATATGGGTGCCCTGATCGCTGGTGCGAAGTATAAGGGCGAATTCGAAGAGCGTCTGAAGTCAGTCGTCACCGAAGTCACGAAGAGCGAAGGTGAGATCATCCTCTTCATCGACGAGATCCACACCCTCGTAGGTGCTGGTAAGGGCGAGGGCGCTATGGATGCTGCTAACATCCTCAAGCCTGCTCTGGCACGTGGCGAACTCCGCTCTATCGGTGCTACGACCCTCGACGAGTATCAGAAGTACTTCGAGAAGGACAAGGCTCTGGAGCGCCGCTTCCAGATGGTCATGGTCGACGAGCCCGATGAAGCCAGCTCGATCTCCATCCTCCGTGGGCTGAAGGAGAAGTATGAGAACCACCACAAGGTGCGTATCAAGGACGATGCCATCATCGCTGCTGTCCGCCTCTCCGACCGCTACATCACCGACCGCTTCCTCCCCGACAAGGCTATCGACCTTATGGACGAAGCTGCCGCACGTCTGAGGATGCAGATTGACTCCCTACCCGAGGGGCTTGACGAGATCGCACGTCGTATCACCCAGCTCGAGATCGAGCGTGAGGCTATCCGCCGTGAAGACGATGAGGTGAAGCTCGAAGAGCTGAACAAGGAGATCGCCACCCTGCGCGAAGAAGAAGCTGGCGACAAGGCTAAGTGGATGCGTGAGCAGGAGCTCATCAACCGCATACAGCAGTGCAAGATCGAGGTCGAGCAGCTGAAGATCGAGGCTGACAGCGCTGAGCGCAGCGGTGACTACGGTCGCGTCGCTGAGATCCGCTACGGCCGACTCAAGGAGAAGGAAGCCGAGATCGCCTCTATCCAGCAGGAGCTCACCGAGGCTCAGGGCGATAGCGCTCTGATCCGTGAGGAAGTCACTGCCGAGGATATCGCCGATATCGTCTCTCGCTGGACGGGGATCCCCGTCGGGAAGATGCTCCAGAGCGAGCGTGAGAAGCTCCTGCATCTCGAGGAAGAGCTGCACAAGCGTGTCGTCGGTCAGGAGCAGGCTATCCGTGCCGTCGCTGACGCCGTACGCCGTAGCCGTGCAGGTCTTCAGGACCCCAAGCGTCCCATCGGCTCATTCATCTTCCTCGGTACCACCGGTGTCGGTAAGACCGAGCTGGCGAAGGCATTGGCTGAAATCCTCTTCGATGACGAGACGATGCTCACCCGTATCGATATGAGCGAGTACCAGGAGAAGTTCTCCGCCACCCGTCTCATCGGTGCACCTCCTGGATATGTAGGCTATGACGAAGGTGGTCAGCTCACCGAAGCTATCCGCCGCAAGCCCTACTCCGTCGTCCTCTTCGACGAGATCGAGAAGGCTCACCCCGACGTCTTCAACGTCCTCCTGCAGGTCCTCGATGACGGTCGTCTGACGGATAATAAGGGCCGTCTGGTGAACTTCAAGAATACGATCATCATCATGACGAGCAACCTCGGCTCCGACCTCATCCGTGAGCGTCTCTCCGACGTCCCCGCGGGCGGTGAGCAGGCTGCTATCGATGAGACGCGTGAGCTGGTACTCGGCCTTCTGAAGAAGACGATCCGTCCAGAGTTCCTCAACCGTATCGATGAGACCATCGTCTTCACCCCGCTGGGTCGCAGCGAGATCGACGAGATCGTTCGCATCCAGCTCGACAGCACGGCTCGCCTCCTGCAGGTCAATGGCATCGAGCTTCACTATACGCCCGCTGCAGTTGAATGGATCGGCAAGGAAGGCTACGACCCCGAGTTCGGGGCACGTCCTGTACGCCGTGTCATCCAGCATGTGGTGCTCAATGAGCTCTCAAAGAGCATCCTCTCGGGTGCTGTCGACCGCTCCAGTGTCATCACGCTTGACGTAGAAGATGGACAGCTGCGCTTCCGCTAAGGGCGCACGTCCCACGCGATATTGTTAGTTTAGTTGTTAGGGGTTGCTCCTCTGTAGGTCTGGATGCTTGCATCCTGCCTGCAGAGGAGTTTCCCTTTCTATATAGTGAGGGTATATAGGTATATAGGTGCGTGGGCAGAGTTATATAGGATGGCGAAGAGAGCTATATAGCTTTGTGACGTGACCTCTATTAGTTTGTTGCTCTGCGTAGGGATAAAAGTGGTGGACGAGTGGCAGATAAGTTTGGGCTACGTGCGTGGACGATAAATCTACGTACGTGGCTATTTGGATTTACGTGCCTGGTCTTTAAGACTACGTGCATAGACAGAGGAAAACCACTACGTGAAGGTGCTTTTTCTTCACGGGAACAGCGCTTTTCCCTTCGCTGAATAAGAAGAATACTCGTGATAAGGTGAAGGGCTTGCGTGTCGCTTCGGAGAGGCATATCGCGGGGCTGGGCGTCACTCGCTCCTCCCCGAGAGGCGCTCGCTATGGTCTGTGGGAGCGCACCTCCTTCACCCGCACGGTCACCAGAAAAGCACGGCTTCGCATGGGGAAATCAATAAGCTTGCTCCCGTGAGATACAGTATTGTGAAGAGCTTGCTATCTTTGCTGTATAAGTCAATCACCTGATCCCCACCACATACACCTCCCTCTTATGAAGATCAGATACGCCCTCCTTGTGGCGCTCTCGCTCTCGTTACCCAGCTATGGGCAGAAGAAGCAGAGCACTAAGGCTACCCCCCCAGATCCACCGGGTGCAGCAGATCCAGCGCATCCTCAAGCCCAATACGAGCCGGCAGAAAGATCGTAATCGTACTAATATCCCGCTCACCCGCGAACTCATCGACTACGGCATGAAGAAGCACGACCTCAATATCCTCCTTCAGGGCTACTCGGAGCTCTGGCTGCGCACGGTGGATCGAGATCCCGAGGCGAAGACCAATGCCTACCAGACCCTTCATGAGCTGAAGAGCCTGCCTTGGCTGACGGCGACGGACCGCCTGGCCCTCAAGCTCTTCACCTTGTGCTATTACTCCGATCATCAGGATCGCTATCGCTACCGCTCCGAGGAGATCGTGGCGAAGCATGTCGATCCTGTGAATCCCGAGAGCTGGAGCCAGCAGGACTACAATACCTTCTACACGACCCGTATCCGTGAGCTTATCAGCGAGCCCGCAGCGCTTTCGGCTTCGCTGAAGCCTTACTCCGCCGCCTTCTCTATTGATGAAGGGGCGATCGGAGAGCCTACGTTCGGCACAGAGCTACTCAACAACTTTCCCCCGATCGAAGCCCTTGGCTCCCTGCATCGTGAGGTGCTGAAGACCCTTCGCCCTGCCGCTGAGGCGAGCAAGAGCGTCTACTATCGTGCGCTTATCGACGCCCAGCAGATCCTTCTCGACAAGGATCAGATGACGGAGCCTCAGCGTATCGAGGCGCTTGAGGGGCATCTGAAGAAGTATGCGACCCATCCGGAGGTCGGTGTGCGGCTCGGCTCACTCCTCGAGCTCTATCCCTACCAGCGTCTGCGCCGTGCTCGCTTCCTCGAGTCGGTCATCCAGCGTGTGACGGGGCTTACCCCAGAGATGCGTAAGCAGCTGGGTGAAGAGGCCAAGGAGTGTCGTCGCCCCGAGATCCTACAGAGGGCTGACCGTAGCTACCTCGACAGAGTAGGCGTCCATCTGGAGGCACCCTATCTCGTGACGAAGGCCACGGTGCGACTCTATAAGGTCCCTGCGATTATCCGCCCCGATATGCGTGAGGTGTGGAAGCCTGGGCGACAAGACAAGCCCATAGCGACGAAGGAGGTAACCTTCCAGCTCGATGACTTGGGCGAAGGCAAGGGAGCTAAGCCCTTTAGCCTGGATCTCCCTACACCAGCCAACTACTTCCTAACGACCACGTTCGAGTACTCTCCCGAGGCTTCGTCCAAGGACTTAGATGCGACGAATAGTTTGATGCGTACAGAGTACGTTTATCTCGGGCATGAGATAGGGAATGCAGGGCGCATCAGTGGCTGAATGCCCGTACTGGGGCACCTGTAGCTGATCAGTCCTTCCACTCCTATCAGATATCCCCTGATATGGTTGACTTTGCCTATAAGGGGGATGTGAAGACCGATGCTCTCGGGTTCTATCACCTCAAGGAGGGGACCTACCGCTACTTCTTGGCATCGGGGAAGGACCCACTCATCGCTTACTCCTACCACTCCAGCGGGTGGAGAAAGGGCGAGGGGCCTACTGACCCCCTACGTCTCTATGCCTACCAAGGCTACGTGACCACTGACCGTCCTGCCTATCGTCCTGGACAGACGGCTCATATCTATGGGGTGTACTCCGAGGTGCGTATGCACGCCGAGGATACTCGTGTAGCAGCTTTCGAAGTCCCTCACGCTCGAGGTCATCAATGCTTCGCGTGAGAAGGTGCAGGAGCTTACGGTCAAGACGGATGCCTTTGGGCGCTTCTCGGCCAGCATCACCCTGCCGAAGGATGGCCTCACGGGTGACTATCGTATCGAGGCTCGGGCGGCATCGGAGCGTGATCAAGAGCTCTCGTCTGAGTTCAGCTGTAAGTTCGCTGTCTTCGAGTATAAGCGCGAGGGTACGGAGCTCACCGTCGACATGCCTCAGCCTCCCTATCAGTATGGTGGCACGCTCCCCATCACGGGCTCGGTGCGCACGCTGAGTGGTAGCCCCGTAGCGGATGCTCGTGTGCGCTATACGCTCGAGCGTCATGCTACCTTCTGGAGCTTCAGAGGGCTGAGCGTCGACTATAGCGATCGTAGCAAGATGGAGAAGATCACGTCGGAGGTCGTCACTGATGCCTCGGGGCGCTATTCCTTCACGGTGCCTCTTCCCGAGGATCCCCAGAAGCTCACGCAGCGTGAGGGGGATTACTTCGCTCCGTGGTACCACTATGTGCTGACTGTCACCTCAACGGATGGAGCTGGTGAGAGCCATCAGGAGTTCTTGAATATCCCCATCGGTCAGCCTGTGGGGGCGGTGAGGGTGAAACTCGCCCAGTTCATCGACCGCAAGAGTGCGAGCACGACGCTCCACTTCTCGAACGATACCTATAGATCCCGTGCCGAGGCTCCGACCGTTCATTATCGCCTCATGAGTGGTGGGAAGGTACATCTGGAGGGGATGACCCTTACTGATAGCCTCATTGAGCTGGCTCCTCGCTTAGCTTCCCTTCCCTCGGGACGCTATGAGCTGGACTATACCGTCAAGTACCGCGACTCGCTCTCCTATGTCGGGCAGATGGCTCTTTATCTCTTCGATGCGCATGATAGCAAGGTCAGCGACCTGCGTGCGCCCCTCCTCCTCTCCGCAGGCGACGGGAAGTATGGCGCAGGGAAGAAGCCCGTCGTCTACTATGCGACGAGCCTCTCTGATGCCTACATCTACTATAGTGTATATAGTCAGCGTGGCCCCATTGCCTCGGGTGTCCTCCGTCCGAAGGCTGGTGCACTGGGCGTGCTCCCGATAGATATCTCCAAGGAGCCCACCGAGCCCGAAGAGATCAAGGTACAGCTCTACACCGTGCGTGACGGCCGCTTCCTCCGCGAAGAGGTGAAGCTTCAGCGGACACAGCCCGAGAAGCAGCTTCAGATCACGTGGGATAGCTTCCGTGACCGACTGAAGGCAGTGATAAGGAGACGTGGAGCTTCACGCTCCGTGATGATAAGGGGCGCCCTGCTGAAGGTGTGGCGGTGGCCGTCTGGATGTACGATGCCGCCCTCGAAGCTTTCGGGAAGCTGAGTCCATGGTACCCTGCGCTGCGCCTGAAGAATACCAGCTTCTCAGGGCTCCTCGGTAACTATTCCGCCTCTGTCCGTAAGCAGAATCATGGGCGCTATCCTGATGGAGGATGGTGGGCTACTTGGCTGGGTGATAAGCCTCGTGGGGAATTCCGCTCACCCTTCATCAAGAAGTCCGGGGATGATAAGGAGGAAGCCTCCCCTGAGTATCTTGAGGAGATGCTTGCAGTCGCACGTCCTATGCTGTATGGCTCTTCTCTGGGTCTCGCTGCTGACTCTAAATTCGTCAATCATGTAGTCACAGCTGCTGTCCCTCGCAGCGCGAAGTCCGCTCGTCCCGCGGGTTGGGATCCAGAGGTGAGCGCTCCTGAAGTGAAGCTTCGCCAGGACTTCTCCGAGACGACGTTCTTCCTCCCCGAGCTAAAGACCGATAGCAAGGGGCAGGTCAGCTGGAGCTTCAATGCCCCTGAGCAGCTCTCTCGCTGGCGCCTCGTCCTCAACGCCCACAGCCGTACGCTGGATCATCATATCGAGCGCCGTACGGTGGAGACATCTCGCGAATTCAGCATCCGCCCCACGCTCCCTCGCTTCGTCCGTGAGGGCGATGCCGCGACCCTCGTCACCGAGGTGCGCAATGAGAGCCCCGAAGCACAGTATGGTACGCTGACCCTCGAGCTTTTCGATCCCGCAAGTGGCGCCGTGCGCTCGACCCAACAGCAGACCTTCGACATCGCCGCTTCGTCAGCTACGACCCTGAGCCTCCCGCTGGAGGGCTATCGTGGTCTGGACTCCGTCGGCGTGCGTGTCATCGCCCGTGGTAACCATTCCTCCGACGGCGAGCAGCACATCCTGCCCGTCCTCTCCGACCGTGAGACCATCACCGAGACGATCGCCTTCTCCACGCACTCTGAGGGGACGCAGCGCATCTCGCTGGCTCCGCTCTTCCCCTCTACGGGCAAGATCCCCGAGTCGGGGCTCTTCACCGTCACCCTGCAGCCCAACGCTTCGCGTCTGGCACTCACGGCACTCCCCGTGATGACCTACAACAAGGAGGCCTCCGCCTTCGCTGCTGCGACGGCCCTCTTCGGGCAGTCGGTAGCCCGCCTCCTCGTCGGCTATGAGCCCCTACATAAGTGGGCAGAGGGCGTACTGAACGCCCCAGACTCCACGCAGAAGGGCACCAGCTACGGCGCCCTCGTCGGGCGTGATAGCCTGCTCTCGAAGAGCCCTTGGGCGCGTCGCCTGAAGCAGGAAGCTGAGCAAGAGCGTGAGCTGGCTCGCTTCCTCCTCAGTCCTGATCATACGACCACGAGCGATCATCTCCTCAGACGTCTCGGCGACCTGCAGACCTCCGACGGCCTGTGGGCGTGGTACCCTGGTATGAAGGGTAGCCTCTACACCACCGAGTACGTGCTGCGTACGCTGCTGCGTATGGCCGCCTACTCCGATCTGGAGTCCGCCCTGCGTCTACGCCTCGAGAGATGATCCGCCGAGGGATGAAGGCACTGGACAAGCAGGCCGTACACGATCATGCTGAGCTCGTCAAGGCTAAGCGTGCAGGGAAGAGCGCCTACATCTACACCGACATCGACTACCTCTACCTCGCGGCTCTGGCGAAGACACGTGGCCTGCGTGATGCCTCCGAAGAAGCCAAGAAGGCCGAGAGCTACTTCCTCCGCGAGCTGCGTGCAGATCTCCGTGATATGCCACTGGATGACAAGCCCCGTGCAGCACTGATCTTCCTCCGTGCAGGGGAGAAGAAGCTCGCTATGGAGCTCGTCGAGAAGCATCCGTGACTACCTCGTCGAGGATGAGACGGGCCTCTTCTTCGCCCGCCTGCAGTCAGGGAGCTACTCGTGGATCAGCCGTGCACTGCCCGCTGCCGTCGAGACGCTGGAGCTCTTCTCTGACCCCGCCATCATGGATATCGAGTGCATCAGCGGTATCAAGCGTTGGATCGTCGCTCAGAAGCGCACCAACTCGTGGGGGCGTGACCTCCCGACGGCCGAAGCCGTCTACGGGCTCACGCTCGGCGATCCTATCGCTCATGAGCTGGATAAGGACGCACAGGTACGCATCGACCTGCCCGTCGTAGGGGGTGAAGCCATTCGCCTCGAGGGTGACCGCTTGCAGGTGAAGATGCCCTTCACGAGCAGCGTCCACCCCGACACCGTCCTGACGCTCTCGCAGTCGCAGCCTGCCGTCCTCTGGGGGAGTGCTACGGCGACCTACACCCTGCCCACGGCAGAGATCGAGGCACGTGGCAAGCAAATCCAGATCACACGCCAGACCTACCTCCTACGCCGAGGAAGCAAGGGCGACGAACTCCTACCGCTCGCCGAAGGGCAGGAGCTGCGTGTCGGTGACCGCCTCCGCACGCGTCTCACGATCCGCCTCGAGCAGTCCCTCGACTTTGTCCAAGTCATCGACCCCCGCCCAGGCTTCACGGAGCCCATCATCCAGAAGCCCGGCTATGAGTGGGGCGAAGGCACGGGCTACTACGTCGAGCCAAAGGATACGGAGACGAACTTCTACATCGACCATCTCAACCGCGGTACGTACCTCCTCAGCTACGACCAGTATGTGGCACGTGCAGGCCGCTTCGCTGGCACCGTCGCCCGCATCGTCTCGTGCTACGCACCTGACTACAGCGCGCACACGGCAGCTGGTATCGAGACGAGCGTCCTACCTCTCAAGAGAAGTAATTCCCCAGCCGAATAGCTAAGCCCCCCACGAGCTCGCATAAGTGAGCTTGTGGGGGGCTTTCTTTATACTCTACGAAGGGGGGAGATACAACCTATATTGGTCAGCGGGCGAACCTATATAGGTTTCATATAGTCACCTATATTGCTTCGCTTCGTGACCTATATAGGTTCGCCCGCTGACCAATATAGGTTTCTCCTCCTCCACTACGGATACGCACCCCCGATATCGTGATGAAGTACCTTTTCACTATCTTTGCAGTACAGACCTTACGGGGATGACCTGGCTTTGACAGCATGAAGAAGTGGTTTGTAAGCATGTAGTGCAAGGCTTGTGAGCACTCTAATCTCACAGAGCAAAAATTCAACTGGCGAAAATAACTACGCTCTCGCTGCGTAACCGAATAGAGTAGGTTCGACGCTTCATCACGACGACAGACTGTTGTGACGAGACATCACTCAGGTAGCCGTTCTCACCGAGGCGACTTGATCATAGTGGTGCCGGAAAATCGGAGACTGGCCCAATGCTTGCCCTTGGCTTGGGAGTGTATTTAGAGGGATAAGGCACTGCCTATGGTAGCCTCAGCCGCGGGCGGTGCACGAAAATCTAAAGTGAGGATAAACATGTAGAAAGCAGATTAGTTCCATGTTTGGACCGGGGTTCGAACCCCCGCATCTCCACTCATTAAGGATCCGATCAGGCGACAACAGTGGCACCCGCCCCGTTGTCGCCTGATTTCTTTGTATAGACTACCTTTGTCGGAGGTACACTCACTTCTTACTAATCCGTTGCCCCACAAAGTGCCCCACATATATGAACCGATCGCTGCACCGTGCGCTCTATAGCTGCGCTCTTCTCCTCCTTACCCTGATGATGACTCAGACTGCTGCCCTTGCCCTCCCCTCCGATACGCTGACCCTTAGCCGTGGCTGGACCTTCAGCGAGCACGGTAGTTCCGAGACCCATCCTGCGACGGTGCCTGGTGTCGTGCAGCAGGATCTCATCCGCCTGAGCAAGCTCCCCGATCCCTATTACCGCCTCGCTGAGGACTCTATCCAGTGGGTCGGTGAGCGTGACTGGGACTATGCCTGCACCTTCGCCCTCAGCCCCGAGCAGCTCCAGCGTCCGTCGATTCACCTCCTCTTCGAGGGGCTGGATACCTACGCTTCGGTCTACCTCAATGGGCAGAAGATCCTCGAGGCAGAGAATATGTTCGTAGCGCACGAAGTCGATATCCGCCCGTATGTGAAGGCATCGAACCGCCTGGAGGTGTGCTTCCGTTCGCCTCTCACTGCTGCCCTCCCGCTCTACGAAGCCGCGGGCATCAACTACCCCGCGGACAACGACCATGCGGAGAAGCACCTCTCGGTCTTCACTCGCAAGGCACCCTATCACTACGGCTGGGACTGGGGCGAGCGTATGATCACCATCGGTATCTGGCGCCCTGTGCGAGTGCTCCTGCGTGGGGCGACCTTCTTCGCTGAGCGCCCCGTCGTGACCTATCACCCCGAGCGAAGCCTACCCATCGAGGTACGCCTCCCCGAGGGTGCCGTCCGTGGGAGCGAAGCGACGCACCTCAGCTACCGCCTCTATGACGCTACGGGGCGACTGGTCTTCGAGCGTACAGCACCCCTTGCCGACTTCATCACCCCGACTGAGCGTGGGGGCTTGCACGCTCTGGCTAATCCCCAGCTGTGGTGGCCCAATGGCTTAGGGAAGCCCTACCGCTATAAGGCACGCTTTGAGCTCCTCAAAGGTGAGCGTGGCCGTGTGCTTGACGTGGCGCAGTGCGCTGTCGGGCTGCGAACGGTCGAGCTGGTGCGTGAGAAGGATAGGGACGGGCAGAGCTTCTTCTTCCGTGTCAATGGGCAGCCGCTCTTCGCTAAGGGCGCGAACTATATCCCCGGCACCTTGCTTCTCCCGACCCGCACGGAGGCCGACCGCAAGCAGCTCTTCGACGACGTCGCTGGCTCGCACTTCAACATGCTTCGCGTCTGGGGTGGGGGGACGTACGAGGAAGATGCCTTCTACGACGAAGCGGATGCACGCGGTATACTGATCTGGCAGGACTTCATGTTCGCCTGCACCGCCTATCCTGGCGATAGTGCCTTCCTGAAGAATGTCCGCAGTGAGCTGGTGTACAACATCCGCCGTCTGCGTCAGCACCCCTCGGTGGCGACGTGGTGTGGCAACAATGAGATCCGCGAAGCGCTGAAGTACTGGGGCTGGGCGAAGCGCTACCCGAAGGAGGTGTATGAGAAGTTCTGGCACGACTACGAAGCCCTCTTCTGCAAGCTCATCCCCGAGACGCTGCGTGAGGAAGATCCCCTGCGTCCCTATATCGAGAGTAGCCCCGACACGGTGAACTGGGGTCGCCCACAGGAGATGGGTCTCGGCGAAAGCCACTACTGGGGCGTATGGTACGGCCGTCAGCCCTTCGAGATCCTGCGTGAGCGCATGCCCCGCTTCATGAGCGAATTTGGTGTGCAGTCCTTCCCTATGCTCCCGAGCATCAGCCGCTTTGCCCGCCCTGAGACGGACTATGACCTCGAGAGCGATGTGATGAAGGCGCATCAGAAGAGCAGTATCGGCAATGATGTCATCCTCCACTACATCCGTCAGGACTATCCCGAGCCCCGTGACTTCGCGGACTTCGTCTACCTCTCGCAGGTGATGCAGGGCCGTGGTATCGCCCTTGGCATCCGTGCCCAGCGTGCCGCAGCGCCCTTCTGTATGGGTAGCCTTTACTGGCAGCTCAATGACGCTTGGCCTGCTGTCTCTTGGTCAAGCATCGACTACTATGGCGAGTGGAAGGGCTTGCAGTATGAGGCGAAGCGTGCCTTTGCGCCCATCATCCTCGTCCCCGACACCGCACGGGGCAAGATGCTACTCACCTACGACCCACTACCTCGCCAGCGTCAGGTAAGTCTCACCGCTGAGGTGCGTGACTTCTCGGGTCGCCTCGTAAGACGGCATACCTTCGCCCCCGAGACGCTCCCAGCGCGCCAGGTCGGTCGCCTTGAGGTCGCCCTTCCTATGGAGAAGCTCTTCACAAGCGATGCCGAGCGCAAGGGAGCCTTCGTACACTACGAGCTGCGTGATGCACGGACGAAGGCGCTCATCACTGAGCTTACCGACTACGCTGCACGCACCAAGGAGCTGCGCCTACCTCGCACGAAGGCGGGGGACTTCACGATCAAGACGACCCGACGTGCTGGTACGCTCTTCATCGATATCCAGAGCAAGACGCTCCTGAAGGACGCTTACATCGACCTTGGGGAGACGGGCTGGCAGCTCTCGGACAACTTCCTCGACATCCTCCCAGGTCGTCGCTATCGCCTGCGTGCTACGCGCCGTCAGAACGCCCCTGCACGCACGACGACAGCCCTTCCCACCGTCACCCTCCGCTCCATCACGACGGCGGAGTAGCGAGGACTTCCCGATGACTACAAATAGCCCTGAGCCGTCTCTCGTGAGATCGCTCAGGGCTATTCGCTTTAAGAGCCTTATCTTTGTGTGGGCTGGACGGCCCTATCACCCCGATTACAGATGAACAAGAATATCACCCGCATCGCCCTCACCGGCGGCCCTTGCGCAGGTAAGACCACCGCCCTTGCGCAGATCATCGAGCACTTCAGTGACCTCGGTTACCTCGTCTACGCACTTCCCGAGACGCCTACGCTCTTTAGCAATGCGTCGATCAACTTCGGCACGCCCGACCGTCAGTACTTCTACAACATCGAGAAGGCTGTGATGAAGTACCAGCTGCAGATGGAGGATACCTTCCTCGAGCTCGCTCACACCGCTCCGCACCCCGTGCTCATCATCTCCGATAGAGGTACGATGGACATCTCGAACTATATCGAGCGCACGATGTGGCAAGCCCTCCTCGACGAGCTGGGACTCTCGGAGATCAAGCTGCGTGACGCTCGCTACGACGCTGTCATCCATATGGTCACCGCAGCACAAGGCGCAGAGGAATTCTACACGCTGGAGAACAACGCTTCGCGCCACGAGACCGTAGAGGAGGCGCGTGACCTTGATGCCCGCATCCTCAAGGCTTGGACGGGGCACCCCCATCTGCATATCGTGGAGAACAATGTGGACTTCCAGGAGAAGATCCGCCACGTCCTGCACGCTATCCATGACACGCTGGGTGACGATCCCGCTACCTTCACCGATATCCGCCGTCGCTTCCTCGTGCAGGTGCGCGGTGAGATCCCCTTCGGCGTAGAGACCGACCTCTATCAGGCTTACATCGATATGGAAGACGGCTCGAGTGTCCGCATCCGTAAGCGCGGTCTGCGTGGCAACTACGTGTACTTCATGACGCGCAAGAGTCCCATCGAGTCGCAGTCCATCATCACCGAGCGCCAGATCGGTCCCGACGAATATATCTCTTACCTCAACTCCATTCCCTCGCCTGACGAGGTGCTGGTGCACAAGCTCCGTCGTAACTTCGTCTGGGCAAAGCAGTACTTCGAGGTGGATGACTTCATCGAGCCCAAGCGCGACTACCAGGTCCTCGAGATCTCGTGCGCACCGGATCAGGAGGTGAAGTTCCCTCCCTTCATTGAGGTCATCAAGGAGGTCACGGGCGACCCCGTCTACGGACGCTTGTAGGCCTTCGCTACTTCCCCATAAGCCATCGGCCCCGCAAGACGTGTGTCTTGCGGGGCCGATGTGGTATCAGATGGGTAGGAGGTCCGCCTTAGCAGCAGTAGAGGCTGGTAGCTAAGAAGAGCGTCAGGGCGAGCGTCAGCAGGAGTGTCGTCGGGACGACGATCCAGCGACTCTGACCATACTGCTGGCAGGCGATGAGAGAGAGGATGAGGGAGAGGACGAGTGGCAGGATCACTGCGGCGATGGCGACCCCCATACTCTGGCCCAAGAAGAGCTGATTCATCATCTGCATCGAGAGCGAGATGAAGAATGACAGCAGCGTGAGGGTGAAGATCACCATCAGCGTGAGGAGGGTTGGTTTGGGGTACACGATAGCTGAGGTATTGCGGCGGGCGTTGGTGCTTGCAGCAGCGTGCGTCTGTCGGGTTTAGGGAGTGTGTGAGGCTCCCGTATTCTGTGTGATGCCAGGGTCTCTACCCATTGGCTAAGCAAATGTACAAGTATTTTTCTCGACAAGCCCCCACACGTGCGGAGCTAAGTCCCCGAAGGTAGAGCACGCTCCGCCCCGAGCTGAGGCGTGCGGGGGCTATGATGACTACTGGTATTGGCGTATCTTTGTATAGGCTGGAGTGGGCCAAGAGACCTTAGCCCCAGCCGAATTTATCCCTCTTCTCTCCCAGCCAATGGACAGCAAACTTACCCTCGGGGAGGCGCAGCGCCTCGTCGACGAATGGATACAGAACTATGGTGTGCGCTACTTCGCGCCCCTGACGAATATGGCTATCCTCACCGAGGAGGTCGGCGAAGTGGCTCGCCTGATGTCTCGCCTCTACGGCGAGCAGAGCTTCAAGAAGAGCGACGAAGACCATAACCTCGGCGACGAACTCGCTGACGTGCTGTGGGTCGTGCTCTGCATAGCCAACCAGACGGGCGTCGACCTCGAGGCAGCCCTCAAGGCAAATATCGAGAAGAAGACCCAGCGGGACAGCGAGCGCCACCGCGCCAATCCCAAGCTCGTCCCCGACACCCACCCAGAGACTCAACCATAATACCCACATACTGATGGCAGAAACAAATCAAACTAAGTACACCGAGGCATTCGGTGCTTTCGCCCCTGCTCTCACTGTCGAGGAGCTCGACAGCCGTATCGCTAAGATCCTCGAGGAGCGCTTCGAGAAGAACAATACCCGTGAGGTCAAGAAGTTCCTCCACTCGACGATCGACCTGACGACGCTCTCCGGTACCGATACCGAGGAGAAGGTCGCTCAGCTCGTCGCCTCTGTCAATGACTTCGAGGGCACGGAGGACGTCCCCTCCGTCGCAGCTATCTGCGTCTATCCGAACTTCGTCAAGACCGTCCGTGAGGTCCTCACTGCTGAGGGTGTGCAAGTAGCCTGCGTCAGTGGCTGCTTCCCTGCTTCGCAGAGCTTCCCAGAGGTGAAGATCGCCGAGACGGCACTGGCTATCGCTGCTGGTGCTGACGAGATCGACATCGTCCTCAACCTCGGCGCCTTCCTCGCCGGGGATTACCTTGAGGCTTCTACCGAGATCGAGGAGCAGAAGGCTACAGCTCGTGGCGCACACCTCAAGGTCATCCTCGAGACGGGCGCCCTGCGTGATCCCGAGCTGATCCGTCGTGCCAGCATCCTCGCACTCTTCTCTGGTGCTGACTTCCTCAAGACGTCGACGGGGAAGGAGTTCCCTGGTGCCGACCTGCGTGCTGCCTACATCCTCTGCTCGGTGCTGCGTGAGTACCGTGAGAAGTACGGCGAAGTGCGTGGCGTGAAGTTCAGCGGCGGTATTCGCTCAGCCGAAGAGGCCGTGAAGTACTACTGCCTCGTCGAGGCTATCCTCGGGGAGGAATGGCTGGACAACCACCTCTTCCGCATTGGGGCAAGTAGCCTCGTGGGGAACCTCCAGCAGGAGATCCTCGGCTAAGCAGCCCTATCATTACCTCTAATATGGCACACAGGCTACCCCGACTCCGCATCAGCGGAGGGGGGTAGCCTGTCGCGGTATGTAGGGGTAGGTATCTTTTATCTAAGGGTGAAAATATCAGATAGCTACTTTTTTTCTATATATAGAATTGAAGCTTTCCTTAGAAGTCTAAGAGGCGGTAGCGCTTGCGCACCTCCGGCATCGACATACGCTCCTGATAGTGCCACCACTCCTTGTCATAAGGGCGCAGGCCCTCGGCTCCCTAAGAGTCGCTTCATCAGCGCCCTATTCGTCGGGACCTCTGGGGCAAAGATGCCCTTCTTCACTAAAGCCCCTTCATCTCCGAGGTGAGCCTCCTCACCGAAGTGATCGAAGGGGCTTCCCATATCCAGCGGTTTGCCTGCGGCATCGATGATGGTGAGGTCTACCGCTACGCCGTAGTTGTGGCGTCCACCACACTCGGGGGCGGCGACGTAGATCTTCTTCGGCGTGCCAGCCACGGCCTGATACATACGGCGCTGTACGCTCTGTGGGCGTGCGGCATCATAGATGAGGAAGGCATAGCCGGGCTTCTCACGCTCGAGAGCCTGCTGGGCACGAGCCAGCGCACGGGCGAGGTTGGGGTGGAGGTAAGCCTTGCGTAGAGAGCCGTACATATTCGCCCCGATGAAGTTGTCGCGCGTGGCGTACTTCAGCTCGACACGGATGCGGGGAGCGAGGCTGGTGACCTCGACGAGGCCATAGGCACGCATGAGGGAGTCGAGGTTGCGAGCCGAGAGGCTCGTCGTAGTGAGGAGGAAGAGGGCGAGTAGGAGGCGATACATTGCTAAGTCTATGAGGGGGTGATGCGAGCCTATATTGGTCACTGAGTCGACCTATATAGGTTGCTTCACGGACCAATATAGGTGCATATAGGTGACCTATATAGGTCGACTCAGTGACCAATATAGGTCGGGATACCCTCCCCTGCGTGATGCTACTTTATAGAGCTGAGCGCAGGGCGGTCGTCGGGTGCAAAGATAAGAGGAAGCCCCGAGAGTCACGAGCGGACTCTCGGGGCTTCCTCTATGATGTGTAGTCGTCAGGCGCGGCTTACTTCTCGAGGAGCTCGAGGGTAGAGAGCTTGTAGACGACAGAGGCCTGGATCATCTGCTGGGCCTGCTCAGCAGAGCCCATCTGGAGCGATTCGCCATAAGCCTGGTTGTAGTATTCACGTGCCTGCTTGTAGTCCTTCAGCTCGCGGTAGGAGTCCCCGACCATGACGAGGAAGTTGATCTTATTCATCAGGGTCGTTTCATTGGGGATAGCCTTCTGGAGCCAAGCGATAGCCTGCTTGTGGTCAGCGGCCGTGAGCTTCTTGCCAGCAGCGTTGTAGAGGGACTGAGCAGCGATACCGTAGTCAGCAGCGTTGGCGTCTTCGCCGAGGCCATTGAGGTAGCTGGACATGAGCTTGATGTACTGGGGCACGTCCTTATTCTTGTAGATAGCGAAGAGTGCACCGTAGTAGTCGACGGACTTCTGGTAAGGCGTGACGGTCTTGAACTTGATCACGTCGTAGGCCTTCTTGTAGTCCGTGCGGATCTTCTCGAGGTACGTCTTGTAGGACTCGTCGCCCTTCTTGACGAGATCGAGCATGCGCTCATCGTTCTTCTCGATGACGTAGTAGGCAGCGGGCTCACCGACAGCAGCGATCCATGCGTCGAGGTTGGAGTTGATGTACTCGACGACACGTGCTACTTCGTCAGCGTCATCACCACCGAGGTTGCTGATGATCAGGTAGTCCTTCTTGTTGATGAGGCTGTTGTCAGCCATCTTCTTCGCCAGGTAGTCCTTGTAGAGCTTGCGGACACGTACGACCCACTTCTCAGCGTCCATGCCGTCCTGCGTGGTGAGGAAGCGTGGGGCGATGGTCAATAGCTCCTGCTGGATCTTCAGGTCATTGGGCTGTGCGCGGTGCTCCTTATAGAGCTCTTCGAAGCCCTTGACCTCACCGATAGCAGTCTTACCCATCTCGAGCAGCTCTTCGGCCTTCATGAAGCCGACGTTGATCTGGATAGCCTTGCCGTCGGGAGCGATGATCCCGAGGGTAGGGAAGGCCTCTACCTTGTACTTCTTAGCGATCTCGACGTTCTCGGGAGCCTCAGCATCCATCTGGAGGTTGACGAACTTCTCGTTGAAGAACTTCCCGACCTCGGGCTGCGTGAAGATGGTCTTCTCCATCTTCTTACAGGGTACACACCAGGTAGCGTAGAAGTCTACGAAGAGGGGCTTATTCTGGCGCTGAGCTTCAGCGAGGGCTTCGGCGAAAGTCCCTTTGAAGAAGCGTATGCCCGCCTCCTGAGCTGAGACGAAGGAGAAAGCGAGGAGTGCTACGACCAGAGAGGTCACATACTTGAGGTATCTCATAGGGAGCGTGTATTAGGCAGCGTCTTGGATAATGAAGGTGAAGAGGCCACGGAGCTCACGGCTGTAGCCTTCGTTGTAGACCCGTAGATTGACGGTATAGCGCCCATTGGGGAGGTTCTGCACCGCAGCGGGGAAGAGGTTGATGGTACCGCCATTGACGGTGATCGTACCTTCCTTGACAGCGGCAGCGAACTTCTCGGCATCGCCCCCATCAGCGACATCGACGCTGAGGAACTCATAGTTCACGGGGTTTGTGCCCGAGACGCCCTGGATACGCTGGGAGGTCCAGGGGGCGGGATAGGTCTGGGTCAAGCTATGGGGATTGTCATCGTCGACCGTGCGGTAGACGTTGAGTTCCTTAGCGGAGAATGTGGCGTGCGTCGCATCGAGTAGCCCACGGGCATCTTGCGGCAAGAGGGCAGCGCAAGGGTGAGGATCACGAGGAGCAGGCTATATATAGATCTTGCAGTCATCGGATGAGATGTATTTAGAAGTCCGTAGGCGTGAAGTCGTACTGGAGCGAGTGGACGACGCCCGTACGTGTCTGGATATCGTGTGAAGCGATATCACGCGAGATGCTGGTCGTGGGGGAGACGATGTGCAGGCGGTTCGCCCCTGAGCCCGCTACCCCTGCGTAGGTGTCGCGGAAGGTGTAGAGCCAGAGCTGCTTGCCCGAGGCCATCGTGTAGGTCTTACCCCCCCGTACCGATGGTGCTCCCGTCGGCGGCCTTACGCCCTGCGGGGAAGTCCTCGAGGAGGAGCTTCTCCTGTGGGATGACGCAGTCGAGGATGATGCTGCGGCACGTAGCCACGCTCATACGGTCGATGAGCTTCATCGTCTCCTCGTCGGTGAGCGTGCTGGGATCGACGGCATCAGCGGGAGAGGTGCCGTCCTCTTTGATACCATAGGTGCGGTAGAGGTAGCGGCGGATGCTGTGGTTCGTGATCCCGAGGAAGGTGATGTTCGGGCCGTACTGCGTGTTCGTCCCCTGGAAGAGGTCTTCGAGGCCGGCACGCTTGGTCATATAGACGAGGTAGCTCCAGTTGTAGCTATCAGTCTGGAAGTACTCCCACATCGTCGTGTCGTGGTAGGACGTAGCCTTGCCCGTCTCGACGAAGTCATACTTCGTACACGAGGAGAAGAGGCTGAGGACGAGTAGTGCGAGCAGATATATTGGATGCTTGATCGTACGCATAACGGATAGATCTTAGAGGGTACTACATGTAGCGGAACCAGTAGGGACGCTGCAGGATGAGGCCGTTGATGACCTTACCATCCTTGTCGCGCTGGGCGCTCGATGGGATAGGCAGGCAGAGGGCACCACCAGCGATATCCGCCGTGGAGAGCGTGGGGAACTTACCCGTGAGCTCAGTCTTGACGTAGCCGTTGCGCAGGATATCGTAGTAGCGGCTATCGTTCTCGAGGATGAACTCACGCTCGCGCTCACGGAAGATGGCCTTCTTCAGGTCACTCTCACCCGAGGCGGGATAGGTCTTCGCACCAGCACGTGAGCGGATCTTATTGAGGTCCGAGATCGCCATGGAGGTGTCACCCAGCTTATTCGCACACTCGGCACGAAGCAGGTAGACATCTGCCAGACGCCAGTAGACGTAGTTGGCATTGATGCTGAGGAAGCTCTTGCCAGACTCAGCGCTCTGGTCGATAGCGAAGACTGCGTTGCGGAACTTGTAGGGTACAGCGTAGCTCACGCCAGAGACCGTGTGGTCGGTATTGAACTCATAGAAGAAGGCCGTACGGCGTGCGTCATTCGCATCGGGATAGAGCTTCTGGATGGTGGACTTCTTCAGGCGGAAGGAAGCCTGTGCCAGGTCCCCCTCGGTGAGCGTGGTATTGACAGGCCACGTAGCGAAGAGGTTGGCGACTTCGTTCTTAGAGGTCGACTCATTGCCACGGCTCTTATCGTAGACGAGGGAGAAGATCTCCTCGGGGTTCGTAGCACTGGGGTCAGAGAGGAGCTGACAGAGTTCCTCGGGGGTCGAGACGAGGCTGTAGGCACCGACCTCGCCGTTGATGACCTTAGAGGCATACTCGACGCTCTTGCGGTAGGCCTCAGTAGCGTCTACCGAAGACTCGCCGTAGAGCTCGGCCATGCTCCCCTTCCAGGCATAGAGGTGTGCCAGGAGCGTGGCGCTATTGCCCTTGCTGCCGTACTGCTTGGAGGCGGGTACGTTACCAGAAGTCGTGCGGAGCTTGTCGTAGGTAGGCAGGAGCTCGAAGGCCTTGAGGGCATGCTCGATACCTGCGTCGACGACCTGCAGCTGCGTAGAGAGGCCGTAGGTCTTCAGGTCCTTAGCGTTCTCCGTGATGACTGCCTGACCATAGGCACGGGAGAGCATGAAGTAGCCGAAGCCGAGAGCGAAGTGTGCCTGACCAGCGTGGTAGGCGTAGCGCTCTTCAGAGAGGCCTTCGGTCTTGTCGATATTATCCAGCAGGAGGTTTGCCTCGAAGATCATACGATAGACGTACTCCCAGTCGGCGGAAGCCTGGATGATACTACGAGGATTACCCTCTCGGAGCTGCCCATCATCCTGCGTCTCGTCCGCAAGGAGGCCAACCTTCGTCAGAGGCGTGAAGGCGTCCATGCAGTTGTCGAGGTAGAAGTGGATGGTGGTCGTCGTCGTGTTGAGCTCAGCCTCTGTGGAGAATGCATTGCTATAAGTGATGGCATTCTCGGGCGTCAGGTCCAGCTTACAGGAGGAAGCCAGGAGCGTGAGCGCCAGGGCGGGAAGGATATAGCGTTTCATTAGAACTTCAGATTGAGACCAAGCGTAAGCTTGCGATTGAGGGGGTACATACGGCCCGTGTCCTTACCCGTAGCAGGGTCGACGATCTCGGGATCAAGCCCAGAGTAGTTCGTCAAGAGGAGGAGGTTCTCACCAGCGAAGTAGATACGCACATCCTTCATGCGGAGGCGCTTCGTCCACGTTTCGGGGAGAGAGTAGGAGAGGCTCAGCTGCTTGAGGCGGAGGTAGCTCACACGCTCGATGTTGGTATCGATGTCGCCATCGAACTGACCCGTGTAGCCGTCATCAGCGAACTCGAGTGAGGGGTACTCGGTCTTGTCGCCAGGGTTCTGCCAGAAGGTAGCGCGGGAGAAGTCGTTCATCACGACGCCGAACTTCTTATTGAAGAGGAAGGCACCGTTCTTCACCATGTTCATCATGCGCTGGTCGATCGTATAGGTCAGCAGCACATTCAGAGCGAGACGCTTGTAGGTGAAGGTATTCGTGATACCCCCGTAGGCCTTGGGCAGTGCGCTACCAGCGTAGTAGATGTCTTCGCTGTTGATGTAGCCGTCGCCGTTCTGGTCCTTGATCTTACGACCACCGACACGCAGTGGGTAAGCGAGCGAACCGAAGGAGAGGGGTACACGCAGACCCGTCTGGTCGTAGTAGTAGGGGATAGCAGACTCGTCCTGTACGAGGCCTTCATCCTTGTAGGTGTAGATACCATAGATGGGGCGGCCGAGTACCTTGTCGCCGAGGTCCTTGCCGTCGTAAGAGGCGAGGAAGCGGTTCCAGTTGCGAGCGATATTGAAGCGGAGGTTCCAAGAGAAGTCCTTGCGGCGCATGATGTCAGCCGAGAGGTCCAGCTCAAGACCTTCGTTGGAGATGGCCGAAGCGTTCGTCCAGGTCGTCTTCGAGATGAAGAAGTTACCTGGGGTGGGTACCTGCATCAGGAGGTCATAGGAGTGCTTGTAGTAGTAGTCTACCTTGACCTTGAAGCGGTAGTTGAAGAGGTCGAGGTCGAGACCGAGGTCATACTGGTCGCTCTTCTCCCACGTCAGGTGGCTATTGGCCATAGCGCTGGGCTGGAGACCGGGCTGACCGAGGAAGGAGTTCGACTCTTCCATCAGACCGTGTGCGAGGTAGGCTTCCTGGAACTTCTGACCGCTCTTACCCCATGAGGCACGGAGCTTACCGAAGCTGAGGAACCAGAAGTCCTTCATGAACTGCTCCTTGGAGAAGGCCCATGCAGCACCGAGAGAGGGGAAGGCTGCCCAGCGGACGTCACGGCCGAAGACCGACGAGCCGTCGTAGCGGAGTGAAGCCTCGAGCATGTAGCGCTTGTCGAAGTTGTAGGCGACACGACCGAGGTAGCTGAGCATGATCTGCTCCTGACGGTCGGTCGTCACGCGCTGGAGGTATTCGTCACGACCCTCTACATTGCGAGCCTGTGGCCAGCCATCACCGATCTCATAGATCTTGTTGGTAGGACCACCAGCAGCCTTACCCTTGATGTTCTCCATCAGGTCATAGGTCGTGGTCATCCCTGCCATGAGGTCGAAGTTGTGACGGTCACGCAGGTTGAAGCGGTAGGAGAGGATGTTCTCCCACTGGATCATGGCGACCATCGAGCGAGAGGCTTCGACGGAGGAGAGGTTGTTGCTGTTGAGGTAGGAGGGGCGGAAGACGTGGTTGTTAGAGAAGTACGCGTCACCCGAAGCGGAGGTGGCGAACTTCAGCCCAGCGATGGGGCTGTAGTCTATACCGACGGAGAGGCGGGCGTTGAACATCCCGTTGCGGGCACGTACATCACGGATCTTCTGCAGGGTGAGCTGCTCAGCGATAGAGCCACGACCTGGGTAGACCGTAGGCGTTTCCTTAGGGTCGACGTCGAGCCCCTGGATGTTGGAGCCGCTGATAGCTTGCTGCTTGTTGTAAGCAAGGTTGAGGCGCGTGAAGGCATTGACCTTAGGCGTGAGGCGCAGGTCAAGGTTCGAGAGGAAGCTGAGACGCTTGAAGCCCGAGTTGATCTGGATACCGCGCTCGTCATAGAGACCCGTGCTGACGAGGTAGCGCACGTTGTCGTTACCCCCAGAGGCATAGAAGTCACCCGAGGTCACGCGGCCTACTTGGAAGATGTACTTCCACCAGTTCGTGTCATTGTTATAGAAGGTATTCAGCGAGTCCTGTGCGGAGGCGGGGGCTGGTTGTCCTTCGTCAGTACATTCCCGTTACCCCAGAAGTAGTCGTAAGCCCCGTCGAGGGTAGGTTCCCAGCCGTAGGATTCTCCGTAGCGGCGGGGGAGGATGTAGCGGTTGGTCGTATAGTTGTTGTGACCGATACGCTGGTGCTGTGCGAGGATGTTGTGCACACGGCGCTCACCGTGACCACGCATCTGCAGAGGTGTGGAGGGGAGGAAGGAGACGGACTGCGAGAAGTTCAGACCGAACTCTGCCTTGCCCGACTTACCCTTCTTCGTCGTGATGAGCACGACACCGTTACCCGAGCGGGATCCGTAGAGCGAAGCGGAGGCAGCGTCCTTCAGCACTTCGACCGACTCGATGGTCGAGGGATCAAGACCTGCCAGGGCGTTGATACCACCGGTAGACTCAGCAGAGACCTTCGAGAGAGGTACTCCGTCGACGACGAAGAGAGGTGAGCCGTCGTTGATCCCCTGGTCGTTGAGCGAACTGATACCGCGGATGTTGATACGCGTACCGCCACCACCAGGCGAGCCCGACTGGTTCGTCACCGACAGACCCGACATCTGGCCCTGTAGGAGGGACTGGAGGCTGGGTGCGGGAGCGTCCTTGAGCTGGTCAGCCTTGATGGAGCTGACAGCCCCGACGAGCTCTTGCGTATTGCGTCGGCCGTAGGCGATGACGGTGACACCGTCGAGGGACTTGACGTTCTCCTTTAGGACGACCGTCACGGGCTGTCCTGCGGTGAAGGTGGCGCTATTGTCGTAGTAGCCGACGTAGCTTATCTGGAGTTCGCCAGAGGCCTTGTCGGTATTGATGGTGAAGGCGCCATCGATGCCCGTCTGGGCGCCGAGCTTCGTGCCCTTGATGCGGACGCTGGCACCGATGATGCCTTCGCCACGAGAGTCCTTGACGACCCCTGTGACTTGGCCCTTAGCGGTAGCCTGCTGCTGGGGGCGGAAGATACGGATGGTCTTGCCATCGACGGCATAGATGAATGGAGTGCCCTTGAGCAGGCCTTCGACCGCCTTCTCGGGAGTTACCTCGTCGAAGGATACGGTGGCTTTGTAGCCTGCGGTACGAAGCTCAGGCTCATACTCAATCTTGTAGCCTGAGTTCTGGGCGATGAAGTCGAGGATAGAGGCGATGTCCTTGTCTTTGAAGGAGATCGAGACGGTCGGCGTCGCAGGGGTCTGGCTCCAGCCCTCAGTGGGGGTGGAGAGTCCCAGCGCACACAGGCAAAGCCCGAGGGCCAGACGCCGGCGTATTCTTAATGGTTGTCGCATGGAGGATAGGTATAGGTATGACTTATCTATCGAGGTGTAGGGATATATCAGAGGCGCTGCGGTGTGTGGTGCTGACGCAGCGACTCTCAGAGCCCGTGAGAGAGGGCCCTGAGAGTCTACTGTCGGAGTCAGCTGTGCTTGCGCATATTGATATGTATAGCGAGGGGCCTTAGTGCTCCCAGGTCTTTGCTTCGGGGGCGAGGCTCTTGACGACGATGTCACGGCGCTTGCCTTCGTCGAGGAGCTTCTTCAGCAGGGAGGATACGTCCTGAGCTGTGATTTCGGAGACCTTGACCTCCTGACCAGTAGCGGTCTTCTTGGAGAGGTCGGGGGCCTTGCCTGTCTCAGCGTAGGCATTCAGGAGGGCGATCCATACGCCGAGGCCCATGCCGTCACCGGCTTCCTTCGCCTCAGCCTCTTCGTCGAGGACCTGAGGGATGTGGACCTTCTTATACTCGTCGCGGTCGATCTGACCTGCTGCGATGGAGCGGAGGATCTCATAGGTGCGGGCCTTGAGGTGATCGGCCTTAGCACGTGAGGTGATGAAGTGGATCGAGAGGCTCGTGCTGGCTACAGGGTCGTCGGTGTAGTTCGTCTTGACGGCGATGCTGTAGGTACCCTGCTCCTTCTCGCGAAGCTCATCGAAGAGACGATTCTGCAGGAGGGGCTCCAGCAGACCGAGGGCGATGCGCTCGCGGTCGGTGAGCTTCTTATCTCCGAGGAAGGAGAGCTCTACTTCGCCCAGATCCCCCTCAGTGTCGACCTCGAACGTACGCTCGATGACACGCTCACGAGAGCTGTGGTCACGGATCGTGTAGGTGCGACGTGGTGCCTTGGGGTTGCCAGGCAGGGCGGCCAGATAGGTCGTGACGATGCGCTTAGCTTCGGCCTCGCTGATGTCACCGACGAGACAGCCCGTCAGCTGTGAAGCGTCACCGAAGTGCTCAGCGTAGAGGCGGGGCAGGTCGCTCAGCTTCATCTTATCGTAGAAGGTATTGTCCTCACGAGGGTTGGCCTCGGTGATGGGGTTCAGCAGCTCGCTGATCTCGCGGTCGACGGCTTCGCGACCCTGCTGGGGCTTCGAGTCGTAGATGTAGCGCTTACGCTGGAGCCACTTGTCGAAGATCTGCTGGTCGAAGCGCTGCTTATTCAGCACGAGGTAGAGGTAGGAGAAGAGGTCGTCTACACCGTCCGTCTTACTACGTGCCTGCATCCCGTCGATGTACTCGGTGATGGAGAGGTTGACCTCCATAGACGATTGCGCAGCCACTGGGCGAGCTGGTTGCGGTCGTACTTATAGAGACCCGAGGCCATGATGAGGCTCTGCATAGCGGAGAAGGAGGGCAGGTCGGCAGGCTTGACGATGGACTGACCACCCTTAGCCGAAGCGAGGAAGAGGACTTCGCCCTTGAGCTCCTTGGCCAGATTCTTATAGATGACCTTCATGCCATTGGAGAGCGTCCACTCGGTAGCGTCGAGTGAAGGGATCTTCTTCTCACGAGTGATCTTCCCCTGCGGGGAGCTTGAAGTCGATGAGCTTCGTGATAGGTGCAGGCTCACTGCTTTCGGCAGCCTGTACGGGAGTATTGTAAGCTGAGAGCTCCTTGAGGAACTCCTGCTCGCCGATAGCTGGTGCGGAGGGACTATTGGTATAGGCGACGAAGGCGAGGTTGCGGTCTCCCATCGCACGCTGCTTGAGCCAAGCGCGCAGGTCGTCAGCCTCCAGCTCGACGAGTGCCTCGAGGTTGTCCTCGAGCTGCTGGCGGAATTCGCGTATCGGCGTACCGTAGAGGTAGTTGTTGCGGTAGATGTCGATGAAGTTCTGTGGCGTACCGAGGCCCTTGTCATCGCTCAGCACTTCCTTCATGCCATCATAGAGCTTCTGCTTCTCAGCCTCAAAGGCATCATCGCTGAAGAAGCCATAGGGCATCTGAGCTCGAGCGGCGAGGATCTGCTGGAGGGCAGTCTTGTCCTGACCTGAGTAGGGTACGAAGTCCCAAGCGAACTGCCCATAGCCACGTACCAGCGGTGAGTAGCTCACCGAGGCAGCGATATAGGCTTCCTCAGCGCGGTTGCGCAGGCGAGCGAAGTACTGAGGAGCCAGAGTGTTGAAGAGCTGCCCGAGGAGGTAGTCCTTCGTAGCCTCTGCCGTGGGGCGGTTCGTGGGGGTAGCTACACGCTGGTAGATGCCGTAGGAGTGTGAGCGGTTCTCCTTATCCGTGAAGCGATAGTAGAGGGGCTGCTCATTGTCGTCAATCGCATAGGGAGGGCGTGCCTTAGCATTGCGAGGTGCGGGGAGCGAAGCGAAGAGCTTCTGCACCTTCTGCTCATAGGCGGCGGGGTCGATATCCCCGACGATCATCACGCACTGCAGGTCGGGGCGGTACCACGTCTTGTAGAAGGCTTGGATATCGGGATACTTGAAGGTCTTCAGGACGTCGAGCTACCGATGACATTGCGCTTGGAGTACTGCGAGCCATTGTAGATGACGCCGGCGATACTATCGCTGAGACGCTTGTCGATGCCGCCACGCTGGCGCCACTCTTCGATGATGATGCCGCGCTGCTTCTCCGTATCCTTTTCGGTAATGGAGATGCCACTGCACCAGTCCTTGAGGATGAGGAGCACGGAGTCGGTGAGGCCCTTCTCTGTCGTAGGGACATCCATGATGCTGTAGCGCGTGTCGTCCGTACCTGTGCGTGCGTCGAAGCTGTAGAGCCCACGCGTACGCAGGTAGTTCATCACGCCCCCAGGGAAGTGCTCGGTGGCTTCGAAGGCCATGTGCTCGAGGTAGTGGGCAAGACCATTCTGCTTGTCATCCTCGAGGATCGCCCCGACATTCTGTAGGAGGAAGAAGTGTGCCGTACCCTCGGAGGCACCCGCATCACGGCTGATGTAGTACGTCAGCCCGTTGGGGAGACGGCCTGTGCGGAGAGTAGATACTTGTGCGGATAGTTGGGTGTAAGAAAGCCCTCCCAAGGCAGCTGCTATCAGGAGGCTTTTAGCGAGTCGAGTCGCGCGTGGTGTCTTAGTCGTCATCACGTATTCGGGTCTATTGATCAGGTTACGTCAGTATAGTATAGTGGGAGGGCGCTCCTCCCCCGAGTTCAGAGTAAGGCGGTTTCCCGCCACTCATAAAACGCTCCAAATGTACATAAAGTGCCGCAATACTCGTACTAAGGCGCACTAATATGGTATGAGATGCGATAAATAGAGGCTATCGGCGTGCTGCGAAGAAGCGCTGCATCAGCTCGCGCGCCTCGTCGGCAAGCAGTCCTCCACGTATCTTGGCACGACGGGGGAAGAGGTCGGGTGCATAGTGTCGGTAGCCGAACTTCTCCTCTCCTGCACCATAAATAATCTCCCCTAAGCGAGCCCAAAAGAGAGCCCCAGCACACATCACGCAGGGCTCCACGGTCACATAGAGCTGGCAGTCGGGGAGGAACTTACTACCCATATACTCCGTGGCGGCTGTCACTGCCAGCACCTCGGCATGGGCTGTGGGATCACTGAGGCGCTCGACCTCGTTGTGTGCTCGGGCGATGATCTGCCCACGGCAGACGACGACAGCACCGATGGGTACTTCGCCCGCTTCGTAGGCCAAGGCTGCCTCATCGAGGGCCTGGCGCATGAAGTATTCGTCAGAATAGGGGAGGATGGTGCTCATTACTGCATCTCAGCTTCGTCGAAGAGGAAGGGCGCATTGCGCTCATGCTCCGTGATGACCTCGGCCATGATGACCTCGCGCATCCAGCCTGTGCGGCTCGCGATACGTCGGCTCTCACAGTGGTCGATGATCGCCTTGTACTCGCGCTCGTTGAGGGTGAGCGTAAGGCGGTGCGTACGTCGGAGGCGTGGGCGTGGGGGCAAGGCCCGTTTCTTGGCCATGGCGTGCTGAGGGGAGGCGTGCTATTGGGGGATGATGACGTGCAGCGAGTGGGGGCGCAGCTTGATGTCGATGGTGGTACCCAGCTCGAGGGGCTCACCGTCGATATGTACGGCGCCTGCTGTGGGGCGCTCGATGCGGAGCGACTTGATGCGCTCGGTCTCGTAGTGCTTGTTGCCAGCGAGCTTGCCGAGCATGAGGTCGCCTAAGACCATCGCCGCCTCGAGGACGGGGAAGGGACGTATGATCGCCAGATCCAGCAGGCCATCCGACAGGTCTGCCTCGGGAGCGATGTAGGCATTGTTCCCGTATTGCGTGGCGTTCGCCACGACGAGGACGAAGGCCTCCGTCTCGAGGGTGCGCTCACCGTCGTTGATGTCGAGGCGATAGGTCTCGGGCTTGAAGGAGCGGTACTCCTCGATCATCGTGCGCAGGTAGGTCACGGGACCACGTGTGGAGGCCTCGGCGAAGGTCCTACTGACAGCAGCGTCGAAGCCCATCCCACAGGTGCAGAAGAAGGGACGTCCGTTGAGCTCGCAGCTGTCGATAGCGATACGGCGACCGCTGACGAGCTGCTGGATGACCTGATCGCTCTTCATCGAGAGACCGAGCGAGCGTGCCAGACCATTGCCCGAGCCCTTCGGTACGATGCCGAGAGCCGTCTGGCTCCCGACGAGGCCGCGTGCGACCTCATTGACCGTGCCATCACCTCCGACGGCTATGACGTGGTCATAGCCTTCACTGGCGGCACGTCGGGCCAGCTCTTCGGCGTGCCCTGCGGCCTTGGTGTAGGTGAGGAAGAGTTCGTACTCCGATGCGTTGTAGGCTTGGCCTAAGAGATCGGGGATATTTTTCTTCGACCCCGTACCAGAGATGGGGTTGATGATGGCAAGGACTTTCTTCATCGTACGGGGTGATTAGCTAAGCGCTGGAAGGCGAGCTCCTCGTACTTCGTGCCGGGGCGCCCGTAGTTGGCGAAGGGTAGGATGCTGATACCACCGCGTGGGGTGAAGTCCCCGACGACCTCGATGTATCGTGGATCCATGAGCTCGATGAGGTCCTTCATGATGATATTCACGCAGTCCTCATGGAAAGCCCCGTGATTGCGGAAGCTGAAGAGATAGAGCTTGAGGCTCTTACTCTCGACCATGCGTACATCGGGGATGTAGTTGATGTAGATGGTCGCATAGTCGGGCTGTGCCGTGATGGGGCAGAGGCTGGTGAACTCGGGGCAGTGGAAGCGCACCCAGTAGTCGTTGCCCTGATGCTTGTTGGTGAAGGCCTCCAGTACCTCAGGAGCGTAGTCCTGGCTGTACTGGGTGGTCTTCGATCCGAGGAGGGAGAGTTCGTTCTCTCCGTCACGTATGCTGGCCATAGGGTAGTCTGTGATGATGGGTTAGTAGGCGCGGGCGAAGAGAACACGCTGAGCCGAAGGCTTGCCGGTGACCATGCACTTGCCTGGAGTCTTGTCGCCCTCGAGGGGGATACAGCGGATCGTAGCCTTCGTCTCGGCCTTGATCTTCTCTTCGGTCTCGGGAGTACCGTCCCAGTGGGCGAGGATGAAGCCACCTTCCTCGATCTTCTCCTTGAATTCCTCATAGGTGTCGACCGTGATGGTGTGGCTCTCGCGGTAGTCGAGCGCCTTCTGGTAGATGTTCTGCTGGATCTCGTCGAGGAGCTGAGCGATGTGATCGGCGATGCCGTCGAAGGCGCAGGTCTCCTTGGTGAGCGTGTCACGGCGAGCGACTTCTACGGTGCCGTTCTCAAGGTCACGGCCACCGAGGGCCAGGCGTACGGGTACGCCCTTGAGCTCGTATTCGGAGAACTTCCACCCGGGCTTCTTGTTGTCTGCGTCGTCGTAGCGCACACGGATGCCGCGCTTCTTCAGCTCGGCGATGAGGGGCTCGACGTGGCGACCGATCTCGTCACGCTGCTCGAGCGTCTTGTAGATGGGGACGATGACGACCTGATGAGGGGCGAGCGTTGGGGGGGAGGACGAGACCGTTGTCATCGGAGTGGCTCATGATGAGCGCACCCATCAGACGGGTCGATACGCCCCACGAGGTAGCCCATACGAGCTCCTGCTGGCCGTCCTTGTTGGTGAAGGTGACGTCGAAGGCCTTGGCGAAGTTCTGCCCAAGGAAGTGTGACGTACCGCTCTGCAGCGCCTTACCATCCTGCATCAGGGCCTCGATGGTGTAGGTCTCTACGGCACCGGCAAAGCGCTCGTTGGCGCTCTTCACACCGACATGCACGGGGATAGCGAGGAAGTCGCGGGCGAAGTCGGCGTAGACATTGACCATGCGTACGGCTTCTTCTTCGGCCTCCTCACGGGTAGCGTGGGCGGTGTGGCCTTCCTGCCAGAGGAACTCAGCGGTGCGCAGGAAGAGGCGCGTGCGCATCTCCCAGCGTACGACGTTCGCCCACTGGTTGCAGAGGATGGGCAGGTCACGGTAGGACTGGATCCAGCCCTTGTACGTATTCCAGATAATGGTCTCGGAGGTAGGGCGCACGATGAGCTCTTCCTCGAGCTTAGCCTCAGGGTCGACGACGACGCCCCCGTCGGGGCTGGTCTTCAGGCGGTAGTGGGTGACGACGGCACACTCCTTAGCGAAGCCCTCGACGTGGTCGGCCTCCTTGCTGAGGAAGCTCTTCGGGATGAAGAGGGGGAAGTATGCGTTGTAGTGACCCGTTTCCTTAAACATGTCATCGAGCTGGCGCTGCATGCGCTCCCAGATAGCGTAGCCGTAGGGCTTGATGACCATACAGCCGCGTACGGCGGCGCTCTCAGCTAAGTCTGCCTTGATGACGAGATCCTGATACCACTGGGAGTAATCCACGCGGCGGGGAGTCAGTTCCTTGAGTTCTTTTGCCATTATGATTATGTGTCGTTATCTATCTCTATGTTTATGAGTTCACAAAGATACGAAAACCAAGGGAGTGGCGGCGGGTAGCACTCTGTGTCTCACCAGAGGTCAAATCGCCCGCGAGGGGGTATGCTATAGCCGACGGGCCAAGCATACCCCCTCACGGGATCGAGTGGAGGACGGATCGGTGTGGTGTACGCCTATCGCCCTAATGGGTTGGTGAAGACAAGGCCTACGCTGGGATAGACCCCGACATTCGTATTCTTCCCGAGGATGCTCCCTGTGTAGGCATCGGGGCTAAATGTCCCCCGCCAGCTGAAGGAGCTATAGGTGCTCAGCCCTACCTGCAAGCCGATAGCATGGTACTGCGATAGGCGGTAGCCCAGTGTCAGGCGGTAGGTGAGCCCTATCCCCCAGGCATTCGCCTTGGTCTCAGCGCGGCTCCCCCATGCTTGTGCTAATCCGTGGGTGTAGGTGACGCCCACGCTGAGACTATTTCGTAGGAGGAAGCTCTGCCTATTGAGTGGGCTTACCTTCGCCCAAGCCAGCCCTACATAGCTCTGCTGGATACGCGTCTCTGCGGATAAGTCTGCGAGTGACCTGCGCCACTGCAAGCCCTGTGCTTCTAATCCGATGGCCTCCCCTGGCTTGTACTGTAGGAGGACTTGTGCATGTAAGGCGGGACGTAAGCCAAAGTATTCGGACTGATACTTTAAGCCGAAGGGAGAGACATTCATCCCTGTGTTCCACACGGTGGAGAGACCGATCTCGGTCGTCAGGGTAGGCTTCTGTGGCTCTTGAGCTGCTGCGGAGGTAGCTACTGCAGACGTAGCGAGGAGCACTCCAGCTAATCTCTTGAAGTTAGCCATAGGGAGTACGAGCTTTCTCATAGGATTGAGGACTATTAGGGTTGGTGGTGAGGTCGCCTTAGGGTGCATGGTCCCATCGGTGTGTGCCGTAGGGATTGGATGTTCGTATGACTTGTTAACGGCAGGCGGTGCTTGCTTCTCATGGTCCTTCTGGTGGGTGACCTCATAGCGCCTTCAGGAAAGGGAAGTAGTGTATCGTCTGAGAGCGAAGGTAGAGATTTTTCTCACGCAAACGATGGGGGACAGGGCGGAGGTGCGGATTCTCGCCTTTCGGCGGGGTCTGTGGTGTGGCGGAGAAAGCCCTACGTTGATACGGCTGTGAGGGGCGAAGTAGTGCTGCAATTAGCGAGAAACGAGCGAGAAAAAGTTGCGGAGGAGTAGGGAGAAAGTTGCGAAGCACTATGCCTATTCTTTCATCTACGTGCGAGGACTTAAAGACTACGTGCCGAGATGATAGGATTTACGTGCCTGGCTCTAAAATCCACGTGCGTAGACAGCGGAATAGGTATAGTGCTTCGGGAGAAGTTCTCGCGGTGCTCCGAAGAAAGGCCGTGCTACTTCGCGCCTTTTCCTCTGCTCCCTTGGAGGACTACCTGGTATAGCTCCTCGGAAGGGGGCTGTATGGCTCCCTCGTCGCACCCCTATGGGAGGGTGGTCTGTCGTCGTGGAGTGAGGGGCCAGTGGCATAGGGTGGTTTTCGTATCTTTGTAGTTATAATAGATCTACCAATCATTTACTCACCTAAAAAAGCAGAAGAAACATGTCAGAGATAAAAAAGAAGCTACGTGCCGCTGTCGTCGGCTACGGGAACATCGGCCGCTATACCATCGAAGCCCTCGAGGCTGCACCCGACTTTGAGATCGCAGGTGTCGTGCGTCGTGACCCCTCGAATGTCCCCTACGAACTCCGTCCCTACCGCGTCGTCAGCCGCATCGAGGAGCTGGAGGACGTCGATGTAGCTATCCTCTGTACCCCTACGCGTCTGGTAGAGGCCACCGCTCAGCAGATCCTCCCACTGGGTATCCATACGGTCGACAGCTTCGATATCCACACCGATATCCTGCAGCTGCGTAAGAACCTCGGCGAGACCGCCCGTGCTCACGGTGCCGTCTCCGTCATCGCCTCGGGCTGGGACCCAGGGAGTGACTCGGTCGTCCGCACGCTGATGGAGGCTATCGTCCCCAAGGGGATCACCTATACCAACTTCGGCCCAGGCATGAGCATGGGCCACACCGTCGCCGTGAAGGCCGTCGCAGGGGTGCACAAGGCACTCTCGATGACGATCCCCACGGGCACGGGTATCCACCGCCGTATGGTCTACATCGAGCTGGAGCCTGGCTACAAGGCCGAGGAGGTCATCCAGGCGATCAAGTCGGATGCGTACTTCGTCCATGACGAGACGCACGTCACCGTCGTCGATGACGTCGATCAGCTCATCGACATGGGCCACGGCGTACACATGACTCGCAAGGGCGTCTCGGGCACCACGCAGAATCAGCTCCTCGAGTTCAACATGAAGATCAATAACCCCGCTCTCACCGCTCAGATCCTCGTCGCCGTAGCACGTGCTACGCGCCGTCTGGCTCCTGGCTGCTACACGATGCAGGAGATCCCTGTCATCGACCTGCTCCCTGGTGAGCGCGAGCACTGGATCGGCAAGCTCTGCTAATCCATCATTTCCCCTCTCTGTAAGCCCTTTAGCCTATGCTTAGTGCCATCACTTGGGACGTCGATCCCGTCATCATAGATATCTTCGGCCGCGGTATCCGCTGGTACGGCCTCCTCTTCGCCCTCGGGCTCCTGATCCTCGGGCCGATGATCGAGGAGCGTATCTGGAAGCGTGAGCGCCTGCCGGAGGAGTGGATGAACTCCCTCTATATCTATGTCGTCCTCGGCACCGTCATCGGGGCGCGACTGGGGCACGTCCTCTTCTATAATCCCTCCTACTACCTCGCCCACCCTGGGGATATCCTCAAGGTGTGGGAAGGTGGCTTGGCGAGCCACGGGGGGACCATCGGGATCATCCTCGCCGTATGGATCTACTCGCGCCGTGTGACGAAGAAGTCCATCCTCTGGACGCTCGACCGTCTGGCTGTCCCCACGGGGCTGGCTGCGGCACTCATCCGTATGGGGAACCTGATGAATAGCGAGATCTTCGGCCGCCCGACCGATGCGCCTTGGGGCTTCATCTTCCCTCGCGCCTCGGAGTTCGCTGGCTACGCTGAGCGCGGTATGGCGATCCCCGCCTGCCACCCGACACAGATCTACGAAGCACTGGCTTACCTCCTCGTCTTCGCCCTGTGTATGTACCTCTACTGGGTGCGTGACGCTGCTCGCCGCTATTCGGGCCTCATCCTCGGCTACTTCCTGACGGGCGTCTTCGGCTTCCGCTTCTTCGTCGAGAGCATCAAGAACGTGCAGGAGGCTTGGGAGGTCAATATGGTCGCCAGCTATGGCATCAATATGGGGCAACTGCTTAGCATCCCCTTCGTCGTGGCAGGCATCGCGCTCATCGTCTACGCCTACCGCCATCCGCTCAGCCTGAGCCCTTAGGCAAAAAGAAAAGCTAACAACATAGAGGCGCTCCCCGAGTCCTGACGACTGCGGGGGGAGCGCCCCTTCCTTGTCTTATCCATACTACTACACCCTATCACTACACTACGGACTATGTACCAAGTACCTCAGATCACTGACTCCGTCTACTACGTCGGCGTGAACGACCGCATGAAAGAGCGCTTCGAGAACGTCTGGTCGATCCCCTCGGGCGTGGCTTACAACGCCTACCTCATCGTAGACGAGAAGACGACCCTCATCGATACGGTCGACGTCTGCTACTCGGATATCTTCTTCCACAAGCTCGACCTCATCCTGCAGGGCCGCCCCGTGGATTATCTGATCATCAACCACATGGAGCCTGACCACGGTGGCTCGATCGGTCTCCTGCGTCAGCGCTACCCCGATATGCAGATCGTGGGGAACAAGAAGACCTTCGATATGCTCAGTGGCTTCCATGGCATCACGACAGGCCTCCACGAGGTCAAGAGTGGCGATGCGCTGCGTATCGGTAGCCATGAGTTCTCCTTCCTGATGGCTCCTATGGTACACTGGCCCGAGGTGATGTTCACCTACGAGCAGTCCAACCGCCTCCTCTTCTCTGCTGATGCCTTCGGCTCCTTCGGCGCGCTGAGTGGGCATATCTTCGATAGCCACCTCTCCGACCGTCAGTCCTACCTCGATGAGATGGTGCGCTACTACGCCTGCGTCATCGGGAAGTACGGCCCCTTCGTCAAGAAGGCGCTGGCCAATATCGACAAGCAGGGCCTCGACATCGAGTATGTATGCCCCTCGCACGGCGTCGTCTGGACGCGTGAGGGCTTCGCTGATGCTCGCGGCCTCTACGACCGCCTCTCGAGCAACGAGACCGAGGAGGGTGTCGTCATCCTCTACGGCTCGATGTACGGCAATACCGAGCAGCTGGCCGACATCCTCGCACAGAGCCTCGCTGCCTCAGGCGTGAAGTCCATCGTCTGTCACAACGTCACCAAGAGCGACCCCTCGGTCATCCTGCGTGATGTCTTTCGCTACCGTGGCCTCATCATCGGTAGCCCCACCTACTGCGGTGAGCTCTTCTCTCCCATAGAGAACCTCATGAACCTCATCCGCATCCGCGACGTCAAGGACCGCATCTACGCGGCCTTTGGCTCCTATGCGTGGGCTCCCGCAGCCCTCAAGCGCCTCCGCCCCTTCGCCGAAGAGATGAAGTGGGAGGCTGTCGGTGAGGGCTTTGAGCTGAAGATGGCGGACCTTCCCTCCGTCATCGGCGCAGCTTGGGACCTCGGCACGCAGATGGCCGAGCGCCTCAAGGCTTAGTCCCCCCTAATTCCAATTGGCATATCAATCCATCAAATTTCTAAACACAGATCGCATGCGTCTAATCATCCAGCCCGACTATGTGGGCATCTCCCAGTGGGCAGCGGACTATGTAGTCCAGAAGATCAATGCTGCCGCTCCTACGGCTGCTAAGCCCTTCGTACTAGGTCTGCCCACAGGCTCATCGCCCCTCGGCATGTATCGTGCCCTGGTGGCTGCTCATCAGGCCGGGCGCGTATCCTTTGAGCACGTCGTCACCTTCAATATGGATGAGTACGTAGGTATCCCCCAGGATCATCCTGAGAGCTACCACACCTTCATGTGGAAGAACTTCTTCAGCCACATCGACATCAAGAAGGAGAACGTACACATCCTCAACGGTAATGCCACCGACCTCGAGGCCGAGTGTGCTGCCTACGAGGAAGCGATCCTCGCCGCTGGTGGTATCGACCTCTTCCTCGGCGGTATCGGTCCCGACGGGCACATCGCCTTCAATGAGCCAGGCTCTTCGCTGACCTCACGCACCCGTATGAAGACCCTCACCACCGACACCATCATCGCCAACAGCCGCTTCTTCGATGGCGACGTGAACAAGGTGCCTAAGACCGCCCTCACCGTTGGTGTCGGTACCGTCATGGCTGCCCGTGAGGTACTGATCCTCGTCAACGGTCACGGCAAGGCTCGCGCCCTGCAGCAGGCTGTCGAAGGCTGTGTGAACCAGATGTGGACGATCACCGCTCTGCAGCTCCACCCCAAGGGCATCATCGTCTGTGACGAAGCTGCCTGCATCGAGCTCAAGGTCGGTACGTACAACTACTTCAAGGATATCGAGCGCCTCTAAGGCTCTCGCTCCCCCTGACCTAAAAAGGCCTCACGCCCCATGACTCTCCTCGGAGTAGTCATGGGGCGTGAGGCCTTTTTATGTGCTGTCGTGGAGTCTTAGATGCGGCGGCAGCGGATGAGTACGTGCGAGCCGTCGGATGCTGTCGTGCCGAAGAGCGTCTGCTCGGCGCTGTCCTTGATGCGGAGCTTAGCGCGCAGGGCTTCGGGGCGCAGGGGGAAGTTGCGGCAGGTGATCTGCGCTGCGCCGATCTCCCGTCCGAGTGCCTTGAGTTGGGACGAGGCGAAGGGATAGACCGCCTCGACAGCGAAGATACGCCCAGGGAAGGGCGTTTCGGGGAGCGTGTCTGCCGTGTAGAGGTGGCTATTGGGGTGCAGGGCTTCGAGGCCGTAGACAGCACCGATACTGCGGTAGAGTCCCGTCTTCATCAGTGCCGCATGGGGCTCGAAGAGGTAGGCGCGGGGGCTCACGGCATAGTGTAGCTGGGCGCTCTCCTCATAGTGTAGAGCTTCGGGGAGGATGAAGGCAGGTGTAGGCTGCGTGGGATGGAGGTCTTGAGCGACGAAGGTCACCGCCTCGGGCTTTGCTTCGCCCATAGCCTCAGCGAGGTCGATGAGGAGGAGAAGCTCCTTGGCTTCGCCTCGTACGGAGACGACGTGTAGCTCCCGCACACCAGCGACGGAGCGGAGTGTATGCACCACATCGAGCATCGGTGAGAGCTTGACAAGCAGGCGGGGGAAGGGGAGGGAGAGCTCACGATAGAGGGCGTGAAGCTCGGGGAGGAGCGTGTGGAGGCTGGGCTCACAGTCCTCGATGGCATAGACTCTACGCGTCCTGTCCTCGCCCTCTCTGCGGGCGGGATCAAGGTAGATGAGGGTAGGCTGGTGCATGGTGATGAGCTCCCGTAGCTGGGGGATCGACTCGCCGTGGATGAGCTGGAGCTTTGCCTCGGGGAGTAGGCGAGGGAGGTTCGCTCGTGCTGCTGCGACGAGGTCTGCCTGTCGCTCGACGTAGACCCCTTGCCCCGTGACGCTCGTGAGTGCCCAGAAGTCCACGCCGAAGCCCCCCGTAAGATCGATGAGGCGGTCGGTGGCTGTGGCGAAGCGTGCCTTATAGCGGGCGGCCTCTTCGCTCGAGCACTGCTCCAGCGTCAGAGATGAGGGAAGGAAAACCCCAGCCGTGTGCCAGCTGGGGAGCTTCCTTCGGAGGGCTGACTCTGCCGTCAGCTGCAGGGCAAGCGCAGTGCGCTCCTCGCGAGAGAGGGATCCTTTGCCGAGGAGGATCCTATCGGGGGACGTACCCCGATAGGTCTCCTGCAGCGAGAGGATATGGTGTATGAAGTCGAGCTGTAGCGACACGACGGGTGGCTACTTCGTGACTTGGATGCGGATCTTAGCCGTGGGCAGGCCCTTAGCTGAGACGGAGAGGATAGCTTCGCCAGCCTTCTCGCCGCTCTGTACGAGGGCTACGAGCTGACCACTGAAGGCGTGGTGCTGGGGCAGGTGGAAGGCATCGAGTGAGGCGGGATTGCCCGACGCAGCAGCGCGGAAGGAGCCGGCACCCGTGACCTTGAACTGCAGGAGGCGTGCGTCATCGGGGATGAGGTTGCCGTCCTTGTCTACGACACGTACCGTGACGAAGGCGATATCCTTTCCGTCGGCGGTGATGCTCGTGCGGTCAGCGATGAGCTCGAGGTGATGGGGGCGACCAGCGGTGCGGACGACCTGCTCGGCGACAGCCTTACCCGACTTATCGTAGGCGACGACCTTGACTTCACCTGGCTCGTACTTCGTATCCATCCACATCAGGCGGTAGCGCTTCTGACGGGTGAAGGCCTCTTGGCTCTCCTTGTTCTCCGTAGCATCGATGGTGATGCTGGTATCCTTCTTCTGGCGACCCTGGCTCTTGCCGTTGATGAAGAGCTCGGCCTCGGGATGGTTGGTGTACACGAAGATAGGGGTTACCTGTCCTTCGCGCCCAGGCCACGTCCAGTGGGGGAGTATGTGAAGCGTCTCAGCGTCCTTGTTCCAGTGGCTGCGGTAGAGATAGAAGCGATCCTTGGGGATACCTGCCAGGTCGATAGCACCGAAGAGCGAGGAGTGGCTGGGCCATTCGCTGTAGTAGGGGGTAGGCTCACCGAGGTAATCGATACCCGTCCAGATGAATTCGCCCATACTCCAGCTGAGGTCTTCCTGACGGATGAAGTCATCCTCGGGGAGGTTGCTCCAGCCGCAGTGCTCGACGTCGTAGCCCGAAGACTGATGGTCGGGGTACTTCGCCATGCTCTTGCGTACGACAGGGAACTTATACACACCGCGCGAGCTCACCGTGGAGCAGGTCTCGGAGCCGAGTAGGAAGCCCTGCGGCAGGACCTTGTGTGCGGTGTCGTAGAGGAAGGGACGGTAGTTGAAGCCCGGGATGTCAAGGGTACCAGCCATACCGCTCTTCAGCACGCCGAGGGGATTGTCCATGCCGTTGGTGATGGGGCGCGTGGGGTCTTCGCGGTGGCAGATCTCCTGCAGATGGTAGGCGAGCTTAGCGCCTTCGAGGCTGGGCTGCTCGGGGACTTCGTTCCCGATGCTCCACATGATGACCGAGGGGCTGTTGCGGAACTGGTGGATGAGGTTCGTGAGGTCACGCTCATGCCACTCGTTGAAGTCCAGGTTGTAGCCGTTGGGCACCTTGGGCTGAGCCCATGAGTCGAAGCTCTCGGCCATCAGAGGCATACCCATCTCGTCACAGAGACGGACGAACTCAGGTGCGGGCATGTTGTGCGAGGTGCGGATGGCATTGACGCCCATGTCCTGCATCTGGCGGATCTGGCGGCGCATAGCAGCCTCGTTGACAGCGGCACCGAGAGGACCAAGGTCGTGGTGGAGGCAAGCGCCTTGGAACTTCAGCTTACGGCCGTTGAGGAAGAAGCCTTCGCCCGCCTTCAGCTCGATGGAGCGGATACCGAAGGTCGTGGTATCGCGGTCGATGACTTGCGAGCCGTCGGAGAGGGTGACGGCATACTTATAGAGGTTGGGCTGGTTGATGTCCCAGAGCTTGGGAGCGGAGATGTCGAAGCCCGTGCGATATATGCTGTCTGCACCCTTGCTGGAGAAGCTCTCTGAGCGCTCAGCGACGACCTTACCCTCGGGAGAGAGGATCTTCGTCTCGATGCGCAGCGGGCGACCAGCGAGGTGGCTAAGGCCGGCGATCTTCGTCTCTACCGATACGTAGGCTTGGTCAGCGCTGACCGAAGGCGTCTGGATGCGCGTGCCCCAGAGAGGGATGTAGGTGGGGGAGGTGATGGTGAGGTGCACGTTGCGGTAGAGCCCTGCGCCAGGGTACCAGCGGCTGCTCTCGTGCTTGTTCTCCAGGCGGACAGCAAGCGTGTTGCTTGCACCGGGGCGAACGTATGGGGTGACATCGAAGGCAAACGTGTTGTAGCCATAGGGCCAGTAGCCGACCTCCTTGCCGTTGACGTAGACGCGGGCGTGGCTCATCGCACCATCGAAGCGGAGGAAGACACGGCGGTCACCGAGGTCTTGGGGGATGTCCAAGCTGCGGCGGTACCAGCCAGCCCCTACGAAGGGAAGGCCACCGGTACGCCCAGCATGCTCCATAGCTTCCTTCTGACCATCCTGTGCGATAGCCAGATGCTGCTTGTCGTTCTCAAAGCTAAAGGGCCCGTAGATCGCCCAGTCGTGGGGGACGGTGACACGGCTCCACTTGCTGTCGTTGTAGTCGGGGGTGGAGAAGGAAGCCTGGTCCTGGCGGGTGAAGCGCCACCCCTTCTCGAGGAGGAGCTCAGAGCGCTGGGCCTGTAGCTGGTGGCTGAGGGCGGCACATAGCGCAAGGGTACATGCGGATAGTCGCTTCATGTGAGATGAGTATCTGTATTTCTATATAATAATGTACATGGAGAGAAGATGCGCCCAGAGTGGGCACGATCTCAAAAGTCAAAGATAAGCAAAAAGCCCCGATCCAGCCGCCCGTATGCCCTGTGGCTAAAAGCAGAGAGCTCCGCCATCCTGTCGGATAGCGGAGCTCTACTTCTGAGGTTCCTGGCGGAATCGAACCGCCGTAAACGGTTTTGCAGACCGGTGCCTAACCACTCGGCCAAGGAACCCTGTGTGGTTTGCGCTTGCAAAGTAACTAAATTCCTCCCACATACACAAGCCTGAGGCGCCAAGCCCAGTGCTCGGGGTGGTATAAAAAGCAAGATGCGCATCTCAGAGAGACGCGCATCTTATAGCTTGCTTAGTCAGCGTAGAGCGGAAGACGGGGCTCAAACCCGCGACCCTTAGCTTGGAAGGCTAATGCTCTATCAACTGAGCTACTTCCGCATTCCTGATGACGGAAAGGAGTGGGCAGTGATGGATTCGAACCACCGAAGGCGTAAGCCAGCTGAGTTACAGTCAGCCCCATTTGGCCACTCTGGTAACTGCCCTTACCTGTTCTTTGCAGTGCAAAGGTACAAACTATTTCTGAACTGTGCAAATGGGACGGCACATCTTCAGTGCGGTCTCTGCAGCCTCGGCTCCCTTGTTGCCCAGTCGACCGCCTGCACGCTCTTCAGCTTGCTCCATCGTTTCGGTCGTCAGGACGCCGAAGATGACGGGCGCAGGAGTCGTGCGGAAGCCATGTGCCGTGGTCATGTTCAGCTGAGAGATGCCGAAGGTCACGCCCTGACAGATGTAGTCAAAGTGAGGGGTGTCCCCACGGACGACACAGCCGATAGCGATGACGGCGTCCACGCCGTCGTTCAGCAAGCGTGCCGAAGCATTGACGAGCTCAAAGCCCCTGGTACACGGAAGACCGTGATCTTCTTCACCTCTTGCTTGCGGAGCACTTCGAGAGCGCCTTCGAGCAGGGGTTCAGTGATGTTGTTGTTCCACTCCGCTACAGCGATGCCGATGTGTAGCCCTTCCCCAGAGGGGACGGGGCTGTGGTGCAGGGATGATTGGATATGGTCTATCGTAGACATAGTCTATGTGCGAGCGGACTACTTGCCCTGAGCCTGAGCGCGCAGGAGGTCAGCCTCTACCGTCTCAGCTTCGGGGGCGGTGTAGTACTTCGTCTTGACCTCGTTGTAGAGGGCGATAGCCTTGTCATACTTGCCGAGCTTCTCGTAGACGTGACCAGCCTTGATGAGGCAGCTGGGAGAGATCGCTTCGCTGGAAGCAGTCTTAGCAGCGGCTTCGTAGCTCTTGACAGCTTCTTCGAGCTTGCCGAGCTGTACGAGGCAGTCACCGATCATGCGCTGTACCGAGGGAGCGACGACGGTCTCATCAGCAGAGAACTTCTTCAGCTCAGCCAGTGCTTCCTGATACTTACCCTGGTCATAGAGGCAGATACCGCTATAGGCGTGAGCGAGGTTCGCTGCGTCCGTACCGGAGAAGTTCTTGGCGATGGCTTCGAAGCCTGGCGCACCAGCACCCTGACCCTTGAGGGCGAGGCTGTCCTGCCCAGCGATGAAGCTGTCTTCTGCTACGAACATCTGTGCGGTAGCCTTCTCAGCCTTAGGGACTTGGACGAAGCGGTGGTAAGCGAAGATGCCGAGAGCGACGATGACGACAGCCGCTACTGCGATGATGATCTTCTTGCTGTGGCGCTCGAAGAAGAGTTCACCCTTCAGTACCTTCTCGTCGATGGTGTCGAGGGCGTCGTGCTCTGGGAGCTCGTGATGTGACATACGTATTTATCTTATTTGTTGTTGGTTATTCCGCTATATCAGTGGGGCAAAGATACGACTTTTCAGGCAACCTGACACGCCCCACCCAGAGCCCTGCAGCTCGCTGGGAGTGCGGGGCTCTGGGTGGCTCTATACATTATAAAATATATAGGGGGGGGGCTTACTTCAGCAGGGCCTCCATCTCGGCTGCCTTCTCCTCGAGGCACTCGAGGTAGCGGAGCTGAGCGCGTGTGCGCTGGAGGTTGTGCTTGGGAGAGTGGATCTTGAAGTAGGTATCTCCGTTGAGGTAGTCGACGAGGAAGCGTACCGTCTGCATATAGGTCATCAGGCGACCACCGTAGGCGATGAGGCTACGCTCGGTGGGGGTGAGGAACTTACCCGCTGTGGAGAGGTAGCCCTCGACGAAGGCCTTGTAGATCTCCATGTTCACACCGATCTTCGAGAGGTCTGCTTCATCTTCGGGAGCGAAGTTCACGCCTGTGCGGATGAAGTCACCCACGTCGCTGAGGATGAAGCCAGGCATGACGGTATCCCAGTCGACGACGCAGAGTACAGCACCCGACTTATCGAAGAGGACGTTGTCGACCTTCGTGTCGCAGTGGATGGTGCGCTTGGGGAGTTTGCCCTCAGCATAGAGCTTCTCCTGGATGAGCATCGAGTCAGCACGGCGGTCGATCTCAGTGAGGATATCCTGCACTTCAGCGACACGGCCAGCAGCATCCTGAGCGACAGCGTCGCGGAGCTGCTGCAGGCGGAAGGGCATGCTGTGGAAGTTCTCAATAGTCTCACCAAGACGACCCTCGGGGATGACGGAGAGGATTTCTTCGAACTGACCGAAGGCGGCACCAGCGTAGCGGGCGGCCTTGGGGGTGAGCTCGCTCATGCTCATGCTCTCGGGGATGAAGCGGCAGACACGCCAGTAGTTCTCCCCATCATGGTAGTAGTTCTTCTCGGGTTCCTCGAGGTTGGGGAAGAAGTAGAGGTACTTACGCTCTGCTTCGGGGTCACCTTCGGCTTCGAGGCGCTCGCGCATCGTGTCAGATACGATGGCGACATTGCGCTGCAGGACTTCGATGCGGGGGAAGACGAGGTGGTTCACACGCTGCAGGATCCAGCGTGGTGTCCCTTCACGGTCAGAGACTACGTAGGTGTCGTTGATATGGCCATTGCCAAAAGGCTTCATCTCCCCGATCTTAGCAGTGGAGATGAACTTGCTGATAATATGCTCCATATTAGGATGATTCATTTGTAGGTAAAGACAAAGATATACAAAAAGCCTATCCCCGCGCCAGTGGACTGACGTGGGGATAGGCGTAGTTAGGCGAGGTCTCAGCGACCGGTGCCTTTAGCGGATGGCTTGCTCTTAGAAGCGGAGGCCTACGCCAGCGAAGAACGAAGCGTTCTTATAGCTGGTGTTGGCGATGTTGTTCTTGAGGGCATTGACCATACCGATGTCGGTACCGACACGGAGGTAGACCTTGCTGAACTCAAGAGCGGCAGAGGCGTTCAGGCCCATATCGAAGCGCTTGTAGACACCTGCCTTGAAGGCATCAATCTTGCTCGTGGTAGAGAGACCGTAGGCGAAGTAGGGGCCAGCTTCGACAGATACCGCGAAGTTCTCGCTGAAAGGTACGCGGATACCGAGGTCAACGGGTACGCTGATGTAGTTGAGACCGTAGCCATCTTCAGAGATGTACTTGAAGCCTTCCTGGCGGAACGTCACCCCAGGAGCGAGGTAGACACCCGAGGCGAGCCCGACTTCGGCAGCAAGGCCAGCGCGGAAGCCCAAGCGGACCTTAGATTCGGGGGTGACGCCTACTACCTTATTGACGCCACTTGCGAAGTTAGCGCCTACTTCGATGCGGGGATGGATTTCAGTCTGAGCTTGAGCGGAGAGGACGCCTGCGACGAGAGCGAAGGCGGCGAAAAATAGCTTCTTCATATTTGTTATTCTATTTGTGTGGTGAATTACGGCACTACAGCGACAGAGTATAGTGGAGCCGTAGGATTAGAGATGAATGTGCTTCATGTCGCGTATATGCGAAGGTACAGAAAAAAGCCTATCCCCACAAAAAGCCTATCCCCACGCCAGCGGACTGACGTGGGGATAGGTGTATTTAGGCGAGGTCTTTGTGACCGGTGCCTTTAGCGGATGGCTCGCTCTTAGAAGCGGTAACCTATGCCAGCGAAGAACGAAGAGTTCTTGTAGCTGGTGTTAGCAACGGGGTTCTTGAGAGTGTTGACCAGACCGATATCGGTACCGAGACGGAGGTAAACCTTGCTGTATTCGATAGCAGCAGAAGCGTTCAGACCCATGTCGAAGCGCTTGTAAGCACCAGCCTTGAAGGCATCGACGTTACCCGTGGTAGAGAGACCGTAGGCGAACGAAGGACCAGCTTCTACAGATACAGCGAGGTTGTCGCCGAGACCTACGCGGATACCGAGGTCAACGGGTACGCTGATGTAGTTGAGGCCATAGCCGTTACCATTGCCGAACTTGTAGCCTTCCTGACGGAACGTCACCCCAGGAGCGAGGTAGACGCCAGCAGCGAGTTCGATTTCTGCAGCAACGCTGGCGCGGAAGCCCGTGCGGACCTTAGAGTCAGCGGTGACGCTACCTACCTTGCTGATACCGCGAGCGAAGTTAGCACCTACTTTCGATACGAGGATTGATGGCCGTCTGAGCCTGAGCAGAGAGCACGCCTGCAACGAGAGCGAAGGCGGCGAAAAATAGCTTCTTCATATTCGTTTCTTTCTATGTTATGGACCCCGGCAACAGGCCGAAATCAAGCTGTAAAGTTAGAGGTATTTAACGAATGTGCAAATATTCTTCAACTATTCAGCCTCGGATAGAACGTCTTTGCGTCATCCTATCGTATAGGACGGCTGGGATAATCAAGGGAGGGAGGTGAGGTACTTGCGCCCTCTGGGAGGAGTGTCTTTGGGAGGGGAGAGGTGTGAACCTATATAGGTCGCTGAGTCAACCTATATGGGTGCGTGGGTAGAGCTATATAGGATGGCGAAGAATGCTATATAGCTTTGAGCTGATTCCTATATAGCGTTGTGAAGTGCCCTCTATTTAAGTAGTTGCTCTGCGTAGGGATAAAAGTTGTGGACGAGTGGCAGATAAGTTTGGACTACGTACGTGGCTCTAATATCTACGTACGTGGATATTTGGATTTGCGTGCCTGGTCTTTAAGACTACGTACAAAGATAGAGGAAAACCACTATGCGAAGGCGCTTTTTCCTTCACGAGAACGATGCTTTTCCCTCCGCTGCATAAGAAGAATACTCGCGATAAGGCGAAGGGCTTGTGTATCTCTTCGGAGAGGTATATCGGGGAGCTACATTGACGATCAGTCGCTTATGCCTCGATATGGGAGCCGTGCGCTGGTAGGAAAGGGGGCGAAGGGCAGAATTTGAGTACCTTTGTTTGGGTGCTTATACATCCGTGGAGGTGGTTAGCTTGGGCTTCGATGATAGAGAAGCCCCTTTCTGTGAGTCCTATTGTCGGGCTGCAGAGTGACTTCCTCCACCCATAAAGCACCACCTTTCCGTAGGAACCCTCCGCCGGCGAGTCCTTCGCCTCTCGGAGTGTCTCCGATACATTATATATATGGGTGAGTAGACGCCGATGCGCGGCCTTGCTCCCCCACAAGCGAAACGATAATCAATGGACTATAAGACCACAACGGCCAATCTCGGCTGCTGTGCGATGACCCCCGGAGGCTGTGAAGGCTGTGATAGGAACCAGATGAGCACCTATGACTGGCTGAACGATATCCCCGAGTCACTGCAGAGCTCCGACTTGGTCGAAGTGCAATTCAAGAATACCCGTAAGGGCTACTATCTCAATACGGAGCGAATCGACCTCTATAAAGGCGATATCGTCGCCGTCGAATCGACGACGGGCCACGACATCGGCGAGGTGACCCTCACTGGTAAGCTCGCCGAGTTGGCGATGAGGAACCATCGCTACCGCCCAGACAAGGGCGAGTTCCTCCACGTCTACCGTGTCGCCCGCCCGGGTGACCTCGAGCGCTGGGAGGAAGCTAAGCGCCGTGAAGAGCCGACGATGATCCAGGCTCGACAGATCGCCTCTTCGCTGGGCCTCGACATGAAGATCGGGGACGTCGAATATCAGGGCGATGGCAACAAGGCGATCTTCTACTACATCGCTGACGGACGTGTGGACTTCCGCCAGCTCATCCGTGTGCTCGCAGATACCTTCCACGTGCGCATCGAGATGAAGCAGATCGGTGCTCGCCAAGAGGCAGGTCGCATCGGGGGTATCGGCCCCTGTGGTCGCCAGCTCTGCTGCTCCTCGTGGATGACGACCTTCTCCTCGGTGAGTACGGGGGCTGCCCGTGTACAGGATATCACGATGAATCCGCAGAAGCTCACGGGGCAGTGTGGGAAGATCAAGTGCTGTATGAACTTCGAGGTCAATGCCTATGCCGAAGCTCAGCGCAGCCTGCCCGACCGTGAGGTCGTCCTCGAGACCAGCTCCGACAGCTACTATCACTTCAAGACCGACCACTTCCAGCGTCAGGTCACCTATAGCACGGTGCGCAATGCGCCGGTACGTCTGGTGACGATCTCCGCCGAGCGTGCCTTTGAGGTCATCAGCCTCAACCGCCGTGGCGAGCGCCCCGAGCACCTCGAGGCCGATGCGGGCGAAGAGCGTCGTTCCTCCCGCTCCAGCGATATCCTTGCCGACAACAGTCTGACGCGCTTCGACAGAGAGCGCCGTGGTGGTCGCCGTGGTGGCGACTCTCGTGGTAGCCGTCGTGGCGGAGACCAAGGCGCTCGCCGTGAGCGCTCGGCTCGCCCCAGTGATGAGGCGGGTAAGAGCAATAATGGTACTGGTGGAGAGCGTCCACAGGTACGGCAGTTTCGTAGCCCTCGCACTCCTCGCACGGAGTCCACAGGTGAGGGTGGGCAGCAGCGTATCCGCCGCCCACGTCCCGAGACCTCAGGCGAAGACAAGGGATAGATGCGCGCTACCTCGTCATATATAGGGCGTCCACTGCGACGTGCACTCCTCGTCCTCTCCTTCCTTCTACCCCTCGTGGGGTGTGAGCAGGAGACGGGTGGAGCGAGGGATTACTATGCCTTCGAGCAGCCCGCTGGTGGTGTGTGGAAGCCCCGAACGACCTATAGCTTTGACCTCCTCTTCCCCGATCGCACGACGACCTTCACTGGTGAGATCGTCCTGCGTATGGATAGCCGTCTCGACCGCCCTCGAGCGCGTATGGAGGTAAGGCTCCGACAGGATGAGACGATCCTGCGGCGCGACACGCTGCAGGTAGACTTCGCTGCGACGGCTGGAGATTGGAAGCGCCCAGGGGCGCTGTACCACGAGTTCGTCCTGCCTTTGGCACGGCCTTTGCAAGCTCCCTACACAGGCCTCTTCTCTCTGGAGGTGCGTCCGCTGGATACCATCCCCCTCAGTGGGGTGGCTGCTATCGGGCTACACACCGCAGAGCTACGGGCCGAGTAGTAGCTGTAATTTAGATATAGGCGGTAGGGGAATATGCCCCGACGACCGCCTCCACACCTCTACACATAGAATGAGCAAACAAAATAAATCTGACGAAATGTCACCCGAAGAACTGCAAGCACTGTCCCTGCCCATATTGGGTACCTACGAGGAGGATGAGACCTTCGCACTTAAGCCTGAGGAGCAGGCTAAGGAGTTCCCACTCATTGCCCTGCGCAATATGTCCATCTTACCTGGTACGGTGGTGCCCATCCTCGTGGGCCGCAGAAGTCGATGCAGGTCATCCGACAGTCAGAGATACGTGAGCGCTGCTTCGGTGTCGTCACCCAGCGTGACGCCAATGTCGAGGATCCCCAGCTCAGCGACCTCTTCACGGTAGGTACTATCGTCGAGTCTCCCAGATCGTCGAGCTGCCCACGGGTGAGCTCTCTGCCATCCTTCGTGGTCGTCAGCGCTTCAGTCTCCAGCATCTGACCATGGACGACCCCTATCTCATGGGTCGTGTCCACCTGCTCGAGGATAGCCTCCCCGCAGCAGATAAGGAAGAGGAGTACAAGGTGACGGTGGAGCTCATTCATGAGCGCCTCTTAGGGCTCTTGGATCGTCTGGCACCGAATGCCCCCAATGGCTTCCGCGACACGATCCGTGGGCTGAAGAATCGCACCTATATCGTTCATCTGGCAGGCTCACTCCTTCAGCTCAGCATGGAGGACCGTCAGAAGCTCCTCGAGATGGATAGTGTCTACGACCGCGCTGTCTATGTGCTCGGTCGTCTGCATGACCAGATCTCTGAGTCTTCGCTGCGTGAGGAGATCCTCAATCGCACGCGCCGTGAGATGGATCAGCAGCAGCGTGAGTACTTCCTCCAGCAGCAGATGCGTACCATCCAGGAGGAACTCGGCACCGGCCCCAGCGCTGATGATGAGATCGAAGAGCTTCGTAAGAAGGGCAAGGAAAAGCTCTGGAGCGAAGCCGTCGCTGAGATCTATGAGAAGGAGCTTCGCAAGGCTGAGCGACTCAATCCGCAGAGCCCCGACTTCTCGATCCAGATGCAGTATCTACGCACGATCCTCGAGCTGCCTTGGGGTGTCTTCAGTCAGGATAACTTCGACCTCAAGGGGGCGAAGGAGATCCTTGACCGTGAGCACTATGGCCTCGACCGCGTCAAGGAGCGTATCCTCGAGCACCTGGCGGTACTGAAGCTCAAGGGCGATATGAAGTCCCCCATCCTCTGCCTCTATGGCCCTCCAGGGGTAGGTAAGACCTCCCTCGGGCGTAGCATCGCAGAGAGCCTTGGCCGTAAGTATGTGCGTATCTCCCTCGGTGGGGTGCATGACGAGGCTGAGATCCGTGGTCACCGCCGTACCTACATCGGGGCGATGAGCGGCCGTATCATCCAGAGCCTGCAGAAGGCTGGCACGTCGAACCCCGTCTTCGTCCTCGACGAGATCGATAAGCTCGCTGACGACCACAAGGGCGATCCCGCATCGGCTCTCTTGGAAGTCCTCGACCCCGAGCAGAATACCGCCTTCCACGATAACTATCTCGATATCGACTACGACCTCTCGAAGGTCCTCTTCATCGCTACGGCGAATAATATCTCTACCATCCCCTCCGCCCTGCGTGACCGTATGGAGCTCATCGAAGTCACGGGCTACATCGCAGAGGAGAAGCTGAAGATCGCTGAGCAGCACCTCGTACCCAAGGAAGCCAAGGAGCACGGGCTCAAGGTGGAGGATATCCACTTCGCTCCCGGTGCGCTCGACCTCATCATCGAGGAGTACACCCGTGAGAGTGGTGTGCGCTCCCTGACGAAGCAGATCGCTGCTGTCATGCGTAAGCTCGCTTGGGCTACCGCTGCCGAGGAGCAGCTCCCCGAGTCCATCACCCCCGAGCTCATCCGTGAGTACCTCGGCAAGACCGTCTATTCGCGCGACAAGTATCAGGGCAACGAGCACGCAGGTGTCGTCGTCGGTCTGGCTTGGACCAGCGTCGGTGGGGAGATACTCTTCGTCGAGAGTAGCCTCCAGCCAGGGCAGTCAGGTAAGCTCATCCTCACCGGTAGCCTCGGTGATGTGATGAAGGAGTCCGCCACCCTTGCTCTCAGCTACATCCGTGCTCACGCTACCCAGCTCGGTATCGACCTCGAGACGCTCAAGGATCAAGAGATCCACATCCACGTACCCGAGGGCGCTATCCCCAAGGATGGCCCCAGCGCAGGTATCACGATGGTCACCTCACTCGTCTCCGCTATGACCCGCCGCCGTGTGCGTGCCCACATGGCGATGACTGGGGAGATCACCCTGCGTGGTAAGGTCCTGCCCGTCGGTGGCATCAAGGAGAAGATCCTTGCCGCTAAGCGCTCAGGCATCACGGATATCATCCTCTGCCGTGAGAACGAGAAGGATATCCTTGAGATCAACGAGCACTATCTCGAGGGGCTGAACTTCCACTATGTGGACGAGATCACCGAGGTCCTCGACTTCGCTCTGCTCGACGAAATCGTGGATAAGGCAAAGTAGACTAACTTTGTAGCTCTATGGAAGCCCGTATCAATAGCACCGAGCAGGAGTGCCGTACCATCCTCCGTACCTGTCGGGAGCTCTTCGCGAAGAAGCTCCACGACTACGGAGCGGCCTGGCGTATCCTGCGCCCAGAGTCCCTCACAGATCAGATCTATATCAAGGCTGAGCGCATCCGTGGTATCCAGATGCGCGGGCATGCTGCCGTCGACGAGGGCATCGAGCCTGAGTTCATCGGCATCGTCAACTACGGGCTCATCGGCATGATCCAGCTCGAGCGTGGCGCTGTCTCCAGCCCAGATATGAGCGTGGAGGAGGCCCTCGAGGCCTATGATCGCTGTGCGGAGAAGACCCTGCAGCTTATGCTCGCCAAGAACCATGACTACGGTGAGGTGTGGCGCAATATGCGGGTGACCTCTATGACCGACCTCATCCTCTCGAAGATCCATCGCACCAAGCAGATCGAGGATCTGCAGGGCGAGACCTTCGTCTCGGAGGGTGTCGAAGCTAACTATATGGATATGGTGAACTACGCCATCTTCTGCCTCATCAAGCTTACCCTCCCCGCAGCGTGATCCATGTGCGTCATACCCTCGCCGAAGTAGCCCGCGTCATCGTGGGGCTCGTCTTCGTGGGCTCTGGCCTTCTGAAGGCCGTCGATCCCGTGGGTACCGCGCTGAAGATCTCGCAGTATCTCACCCCGATTCTCAGCCCTGCTTCAGCGGGTGCCGAGACGATCTCGCTGGCACTGTCCTTCGTGCTGTGTGGCTCCGAGTTCCTGCTCGGGGCTTTCCTGCTTATGGGGGTGTATCGCAAGTTCTGCGCTCGTCTCTCCGTACTCTTCATGCTGGTGATGACGGCCGTGACGCTCTACACGCTCATAGCGAACCCCATCTCTGACTGCGGTTGCTTCGGTGATGCGATCCAGCTGACCCACCTGGAGAGCTTCCTCAAGAACGTCGTTCTCCTCCCGCTCTCCATCCTCGTTCTGCGTGATGCCCGAGCGCTACGCCACCTCTATTCGCGCCGTGAGCGCTGGGTGCCTGCTGTGCTCGCTGTCGTCGGGATCATCTACTTCATGGCGGAGAACTACCGTCACCTGCCTTACATTGACTTCCGCCCCTATGCCGTGGGGACGAACCTTCGTGAGGCTATCGCAAAGGAAGAAGCCTCTCTGCAACGTGTACTCCTCGGCGCTACGAAGTACATCTACTCAAAGGACGGCAAGACGAAGGCTTTCGAAGCCTCGGCACTCCCCGATAGCACGTGGACCTTTGTCGAGGCGCGCCAGGAAGCAGACCTGGCAAGCTACAAGCCTCGCTACGACTTCAATCCCATTGACAGTCTGGGTGAGCCTGCCGTCTCGACGCTCTCGACTCCGAGGGGATCACACTCCTTCTCCTCTCTCCCTCATGGCGTACGGCGAGCCAAGCCGTGCTTGACGAGATCAGCGAACTCCACGAAGAGGCCAGCCGCTTAGGCTATCCCTTCTATGGCGTCACCGCCTCGACGAGCGAAGAGATAGCTCAGTGGCGTTATCTTACAGGAGCCTCCTATCCGATGCTCCAGCTCGATGCCACTCCGATACGTACCATCATCCGCTCACAGCCAGGGCTCGTCGTCCTGCGTGACGGTAAGATCATCGATAAGCGCGCCTACGCTGACTTCCCCTCCGTCGAGGGCGTCAGCACTTACCTCCGTAGTCTGCCCCAGATGCAGCCTCACGGCCCCTCTGCGACGCGCACCTACCTCCTCTGGGCGTGGGCTGCACTGCAGCTCTTAGCCTTCCTCCGCTTTTGGGCGAGAAAGCTCCACCTCACTGTCCATCTGCACATCAAGAAGCGTTTACATTTAACCAAATAATCCTCTTTATCAAAGTAACAATGAGAAAGAATATCGTCGCCGGTAACTGGAAGATGAACAAGACCCTCTGCGAAGGGATCTCCTTCATCGGCGAACTCAAGGCTGCCCTCGCTGGCAAGTCCCTCCACTGTGACGTCATCATCGGTGCCCCCTTCATCCACCTCGCATCTATCGCTAAGGAAGCTGAAGGTAGCCCCGTAGCTATCGCTGCTGAGAACTGCGCTGACAAGGCTGAAGGTGCTTACACGGGTGAAGTCTCTGCTGCACAGGTCGCTTCGACGGGTGCACGCTACGTCATCCTCGGCCACTCTGAGCGCCGTGCTTACTACCACGAAGACGGTGCTATCCTCACGGATAAGGTACGTCTTGCTCTCGCTGAAGGCCTCGCTCCTATCTTCTGCATCGGCGAAGTCAAGGAAGAGCGCGAAGCTGGCAAGCACTTCGAAGTCGTAGAGCAGCAGCTCGAAGAAGCCGTATTCTCTCTCTCTGCTGAAGACTTCGGTAAGATCGTCCTCGCTTACGAACCCGTCTGGGCTATCGGTACGGGCCTCACCGCTTCCTCTGCTCAGGCTCAGGAGATCCACGCTCACATCCGTAGCCTCATCGCTAAGAAGTACGGTGCTCAGGTCGCTGAAGACTGCACGATCCTCTACGGTGGTAGCTGCAATGCTGCTAACGCTAAGGACCTCTTCTCTCAGCCCGACGTCGACGGTGGTCTCATCGGTGGCGCTTCACTCAGCGTAGAGAAGTTCCTCCCCATCATCGAAGCGTTCAACTAACGCTCTCTCCCTCTTTAGCCACCCCTTCCCTGTGAGGGGGTGGCTAACTCCTTTCCTCACACGCTCCCCAACCCCTCAGCGAAACTCCTATGCTCAGACGCATTCAGCTCACGCTTGCGCTCCTCGTCACGTGCCTTACCTTTGCCGCGACTCTCTCGGCGCAGACCGCACCTGAGAAGCTAAGACCACGCAACATCCTCGAAGCCCTCGAGCAGATCAATCCCGGTGAGGGCTTCGTGACGATCATCCAAGACCCCGACCTCCGTGGCGTCATCGGTAGCGCTCCCGCTCCACGTGGCTCCTCGGTGCTGGCGCGTGATGGCAACTACTCCATCCTCTACGGCTACCGTGTCCAGGTCTTCAACAGTAACCTCCCCAATGCTAAGAGCGAGGCTTATGCTCGTGCCGAAGCTATTCGCCGCGTCGCCCCCACGCTCAGTAGCTACATCACCTTCCGCGCTCCCTTCTGGCGCCTGACCGTCGGTAACTTCACCTCACAGGAAGAGGCTCGCTCGGCTCGCGCTCGTCTTATGGTCGCTCTGCCCGCTTGGGGCCGTGAGTCCTATGTAGTCCGTGAGAAGGTCCGTATCCTCAACTACACCGAACCCCATGCCTCAGAAGAATAGCCTTCCCGATCCCTCGACACTCACCTTCGTATCTGAGAGCGAAGAGGCTACCGAAGCTGCTCTGCGCCACCACTACCACGAGATCCTCCGCCTGCTGGGCGAAGATCCCGAGCGTGAGGGCCTGGTGAAGACGCCCGAGCGTGTCGCTAAGGCGATGCGCTTCCTCACCTCTGGAGCGCACAAAGACCCGAAGGAGATCCTCCGCTCGGCGATGTTCCGTGAGGAGTATCGCCAGATGGTCATCGTCAAGGATATCGACTTCTACTCGCTCTGTGAGCACCACATGCTACCCTTCTTCGGCAAGGTCCACATCGGCTATATCCCCAACGGCTACATCACGGGGCTCTCAAAGCTCCCCCGCATCGTCGACGTCTTCGCTCGTCGCCTGCAGGTACAGGAGCGTCTGACGACGCAGATCAAGGACTGCATCCAGGAGGCACTCAATCCCCTCGGCGTCATCGTCGTCATCGAGGCACAGCACATGTGTATGCAGATGCGTGGCGTAGAGAAGCAGAATTCCTTCACCACGACCAGTGACTTCACCGGTGCCTTCCGCGAAGCTAAGACGCGTGAGGAATTCATGCAGCTCATCACGCACAGCCGCCGCTAAGGAATAGCCCCCTGTAGCATCTCCTATATAATATAGGTACGCTAAAAGCGCTCGCCCCAGCGATCCCGTATGGATCACTGGGGCGAGCGCTTTTATAGTAGTGTATGTGTGCGAGCGGCTTTTACTTTCGAGGGCTCTGCGAAGCGGCGTGAGCGAGCGAGCATGCAGGCGCCGATGAGCCCTGCGCGGTCACCGAGCGTAGCCGTGCGGATCTGCGTATCGCGCGTCACGACGCTCATCGAATAGATACGTACCGAGGCCTCGACCTGCTGGGTGAGGTAGCCAGAGGCATCAGCGAGGCTGCCACCGATGATGACGAGCTCGGGGTTGAAGACGTTGATGAGGTTCGCTACCTGCTTACCGAGCTCACGACCTAGCTCGCTGAGGACCTGCAGGCAGAGCATATCCTCCTGAGCGCAGGCGCTGATGAGGTCAGACATGCGGAGCTCACGGCCCGAGTGGACGATGGACGAGAGGACGGAGCTCTCTCCAGCACGGATGCGCTCCTGGATCTTACGGCACATAGCCTGACCGCTGACCTCGGTCTCGAGACAACCCTTCTTACCGCAGTGGCAGAGGATCTGGTTGTCGAAGACGGAGATATGGCCGAATTCCCCGGAGAAGCCCGACTTACCGAAGTATATCTGCTTGTCCTGGATGATACCGAGACCGAGACCCCAGCTGATATTCACGTAGAGTACGGAGTTGACCTCCATATCCTTGGTGCAGCCCGCAGTGAATTCCCCGAAGGCCATACCACGCGTGTCGTTGTCGATCGAGACGCGCAGGGCGAGCTTGCTGCTGAGGATCTCGGAGAGCGGACGGTCGCCGAAGAAGTTGAAGAGGCTATAGCTGTGCCCCGTGACAGGGTTGATGCGCCCAGGGAGGTTGACGTTGATGTTCAGGATCTCCTTGGGCTGGATGCCGTGGCGCGTGATGAAGGCACGGATCTCACGGCAGATCGTCTCGAGGGCCTCGGGGGTATTCTCGAGCGTGTAGGGCAGTCATAGTCCGCGCATATCAGCTCACTCTGCAGGTTGATTAGGCCGATATGCATGCCCGAGCGCTTGATGTCTACGCCGATGAAGTAGCCCCCGTCGGGGTTGAGCCCGAAGAGTAGGGGGGAAGCGCCCGACGCCGATCTCCAGCTTACCTTGGCTCTGGATGCAGCCTCCGTCTTGGAGGTCTTGAAGGATCTTAGAAGCTGTGGGGACGCTGACGTATAGCTCCTTGGCTATGTCCGTCATCGTGGCCGTCTTGTTGCGCAGCAGGTAATTGATCACACGGAGCTTGTGCAGCCCCTTCTTGGTCTCCTGGCTGAGGTCGTCAAGTAGTTTGGGTGTCATGTGGAGTCTGGTACTGAGATGAGCTATTTAGGCTTCGCCTTTAGGTGGCGTAGATCCCTGAGACTTGCGGCGGTTGTTGGGGCGCTTCTTCTTGCGTGCACCCTGGGCTGCGCCTTCGCCCTTGGGGGCGTCACTCTTGCCTTCGGGGCGCTGGCCCTGCTGGGAGCTGCGGCCACGTCCGCGACCACCGCCCTTGTTGCCTTGTCCCCCGCGGGGAGAAGAGCCACCACGGCCACCGCGCTCGGGGCGACGGCTGGGGTCATAGGCAGGTGTGGGGCCGAAGTCCTCATCTACTGGGATCTTATAGATTTGCTTTTCGAGGAACTCTTCAATGCGTCCGAAGCCAGGCTGTTCCTTCTCGCTGACGAAGGTGATCGCCAGCCCCTCATCGTTGCCACCACGGGCAGTACGACCGATGCGGTGTACATAGTCCTCGGGGTCGTGGGGGATGTCATAGTTGATCACCATGCGGATGTTGTCGATATCGATACCGCGCGCCACGACGTCGGTGGCGACGAGCAGATCGATATTGCCCGACTTAAAGTTCTTCATGACCTCTTCGCGCTTCTCCTGTGTCAGGTCGGAGTGCATCTGCTCGACGCGGATGCTGAGACGAGAGAGGGCTGCGGTGAGCTCCTTGACCTTGAGCTTGGAGCTGGAGAAGATGATCGTGCGTGTAGGGGGTGTTTCGCGGAAGAGCTGCGTCAGGATGGGCAGCTTCTGGCGCTCATAGCAGACGTAGGCGGACTGCACGATGCTCTCGGGCGGGCGGGAGATAGCCAGCTCGACTTCGGCGGGGTTGTGCAGGATTGTGCGGGCGAACTTCTTGATCTTCGGTGGCATCGTCGCCGAGAACATCACGCGCTGACAGTCCTTCGGCAGCGCGTTATTGATCTGCATGATGTCCTCCTGGAAGCCCATGTCGAGCATGCGGTCAGCCTCGTCGAGTACGAAGTACGTCACTCCCGAGAGGTCTGCCTGCTGGAGGTTCATCAGGGCCAGGAGACGCCCTGGTGTGGCGATGACGACCTCAGCTCCGAGAGCCATACCGCGGCGCTGCTGCTCCCAGGCGATCCCGTCCGTACCACCGTAGATAGCTACTGAGGAGACGGGGAGGAAGTAGGCAAGCCCTCGACCTGCTGCTCGATCTGGATGGCGAGCTCACGGGTCGGAGCCATGATGACGGCATTGACCTTCTTAGGGTCGCCCTCGCCACGGCTCAGTCGGTTGATGATGGGTAGGAGATAGGCCGCGGTCTTACCTGTGCCTGTCTGGGCACAAGCGATCATGTCGCGGCGTTCGAGGAGAAGGGGGATGGTGGCCTCTTGTACGGGTGTGGTCTCGAAGAAGTTCATCGCTTCGAGCCCATCCAGCACTTCGTCCTCAAGATCTAGTTCGTCGAAATACATTGATGCTGCTATGTTGAGTTAGAGGCAAATATATAGCTTTTCCCCCAATATCTTAATAAGTCTACGCCCCATCCTAAAATATTATCCCGAAAAAGCCCCGTATTTCTAAAAGTCCTTCGCTGTGCCTTCCCTCTGCCAGCGCCATTGGGGCGCTCTATGTGGGGTAAGGATCGTCCCTTATCCCCATAGAAGCATCGCGGGGGTACCCCCATTGAGGTACCCCGCGATAGCTCCTTCATTGAAGCGCCCTTTGCCGCTCTTATAGCAGCAGTGAGCTATGGTTGCTGGAGTAGCTTCTCCGTAGAGAAGATGCTCACTATGCGCCCCTTCTCGAAGAGAACTAAGTTGAAGTGCTCCTCGTCGGTCGAGTGCCCCGTGAGATCCTTGACGAAGGCTTCGTAGAAGCTGTCGTGCCACTTCGTCCCGTAGTGCGTGTAGTCGATACTTAGGATGGGCTCGGTGCGCTTCAGAAGTCCAGGCGTGAGGTCGACAGCTACATAGTAGGGCTCTGCACCGATCTTATGCGCATACGCCCCTATGGTACTCAGGGGAAGACACGCGCTTGAGGTGCAGCCGTCGGTAAAGATATAGACCAAGGCCTTAGGCTTGGAGGCGAGTGCAGCTCGGAGCTCGGTACCATTGACGCAGAGGATCTTCCCCTCTCGATGTATCCTATCGAGGGTCTCGTCAAGGGCGCGAAGCTTATTCCTTGAGAAGACGATCCTTGCGCGCTCTTCGCGGTCTAAGTACTGGTAGCCTGATGTGAGCCCGTAGACTCGGAGGTACCCCGTGAGATAGAGGCCGCCTGCTGCGATGACGAGGATGGCAAGTGCTACCCCAATGCCACAGAGTATTCGCTTCACTGTCCGATGCATGAGAGTTGGAAGATTTAATGTCAGTTGGGCTATCTAAGAAGGTGATGACGTTCGTGCTCGCTCTCCATAGTATCAAGCCCGTTGGATGAAGATTATACCACTCCCAGCAACATATACTGATGTGGTATTCCGCTACGAATGTACGAAATAATGGCCGTGGAATAGGTGCGTCGTGTAGAGCTATATAGTATGGCGAAGAAAGCTATATATCCTTGGCCTGATCCCTATATAGCTTTGTGAAGTGACCTATATGAGGTTGTTGCTCTGCGCAGGAATAAAAGTTGTGGACGAGTGGCAGAAAAGTTTGGACTACGTGCGTGGACGATAAATCTACGTGCGTGGATATTTGGACTGACGTGCCTGGTCTTTAAGACTACGTACATAGATAGGGGAAAAGCACTACGTGAAGGCACTTTTTTCTTCACGAGAACGATGCTTTTTCCTCCGCTGGATAAGAGGAATACTTGCGATAAGGCGAAGGGCTTGCGTATCACTTCGGAGGGGCATATCGGGGAGGAGCTTTGGTGATGAAGAGAGGGGGCGTCGTGGAGTGATGGTGCAGGGGAGGCTAAGGGACGGAGATTGCGTACCTTTGGGGGAAGAAACGACTTACATATATATATGATACTTACCGATGACTGGTTCACCAGCGTGAGCCATACCGAGGGTGGGGCGATCGTCCTCCTGACCGTCCGCAAGGGCCTCACTCAGTTCTTCGAGAGCCGCAAGCTCCGTGTGCGCGTGGATATCGCATGGCCTTACACCGCCGAGCCCGACGGGATGCCCGACGAAGAGACCGCACGCCTCATCGAGGACATCGAGCCCAAGCTCCGCCGCGTTATGGAGAAGGACAAGCTCGCCATCCTCACGGGGAACTATACCGGCGGTGGGCAGAAGGACTGGACCTTCTACACGCGCCACCTCCCTTCCTTCGGCGAGCGACTGAACGAATGCCTCGCGCCTTATCCCACGCTCCCGCTTGAGATCCACTGCGAAGAGGACCCCGACTGGAGCGACTACCACGAGATGCTGGCGCTCGAGACCGACGACTCAGACGAAGACTAAGCGATGGAGCAGCTCTTCCGCCCCGCCTCAGCGCCTACTGATCGCCTTGTCCTCTACTTCAATGGCTGGGCGCTCAGCCCCATTGCCGTAGAGCACCTCGGCCTCCCCGAGGGTCAGGACCTCCTGCTCCTCTGGGACTACCGCACCGATGCGCTCGACTTCGACTTCTCGCCCTATCGTGAGATCCGCCTCGTCGCTTGGTCGATGGGTATCTGGGCAGCCGACCGCTTCTTCGCTAAGCACGAGGAGCTCCGCAGTCGTGTCGTCTCGGGTACGGCGCTTGCTGGCACGGGCTACCAAGTCGATGATGCCGTGGGTATCCCCGAAGCCTTCTTCCACAAGACCCTCGAGGGGCTGACGGAGGAGAATCGTGAGCGCTTCGACCGGCACATGCTCGGTGGTAAGACTTACCGCCACCTCTATGAGGAGGTGCGCCAGCGCTCTACGGAGGCGCTCTATGATGAGTTCATCCGCCCCTTCACCGTCGACCGCGATCGGCCCCGCCCGCTGCCTAAGCCCGCAGCCTTCGGCCTGTGGAGCAAAGCCTTCATTGGTGAAGATGACCGCGTCGTCCCCCCCGACGAACCAAGAGAACTACTGGCGCATCCAGGGCGTGCCTTTCACACACCTCCCGAAGACGCCGCACTACCTCCTCGGCCACTTCCGCCGCTGGGAGGAGCTCTGGTAGTCCAATTCCCTTCCCCCACAAACGGCATGAGCCGCCCTCTGCATTGCTGGCAGAGGGCGGCTCATTGCTTATCGTGCCTCAGCTACTAACTAAGCGCCGTGGAACTCGTATTCGGCCTGGATGTCGATCGTCAGGTGCGTGAAGAGCGTCTCGATGAGCTGGTCAGTGACCTCGAGGGCTGAGCGAAGGACGTGGTCGGAGAAGGCTTGCAGGAGGTCGCGTGCGTGCAAGGGCTGCGTCTGGTAGATAGCCAGATACTGCTCTTCCATCTCGCGCTGACGCTGGTCGGTCTCAGCTTCGAAGTCGGCGTAGACCTTCTTGATGATGGGGGCATAGCGGTTGTAGTCGACCATGCCGAGCGCCTGGACCTTGCGGAACTTCCAGTAGGCGGACTCGTGCGAAGACTCGTTCGTCCCCTTCGTGTAAGCCTTGGGGTAAGAGCGGATGCCTTCGTAGAGGGGGAGGAAGACGCTGAGGTCAGCCATCCCAAGCGCCACATAGTTGACGCATCCGATAGCCTGAGGAAGCTCGGGGCGTACCTGCAGGAGGTGCGTCTGCGTGGTGCGGAAGATGGAGACGGGGCGATAGACCTCCTTGGGGTTCTGATGGAGATAGGGGTCGTGGTCCGTACCGTCGTAGTGGAAGCGGAAGAGCTGTCTGAGGCGGCTGATGGAGATGGGCTCGGCAGCTTGGGCGAAGACGGGGAAGGTGTTCTTCGTCACATCGTTCTTGATCGATGGGCTCAGCTGTGCCTGCAGGCCCCATACGCGGGGATAGTTGTAGGTCGTGTCGAGCTTGACATCACGGATGTAAGCCTCGTGGAAGTCGAACTCACCACGCGCGGGATCGTACAAGCCGTGCTGGATGGCGAACTCAATGAGGTCGTCCGAAGCCAGATAGTTTGCGTGATCCTTGGGGTCGTACTTGCGGAAGCGGCTCTGGTTCCCCGTGACGAAGTACTGATCTTCGGGGATGCGGGTGGCGAGCCAGCGGTGCCCCGAGGCGGTCTCAAGGTACCAGATCTCGTGGCTGTCGACAAAGCCGACGCCGAAGCCTTCGGCCACTCCGTGCATCTCGATGAGCGAGCCGAGGCGTTCGACACCTTCGCGAGCCGAGTGGATGTAGGGCAGGACGATGTTGAAGACGGAGTTCTCAGCGACGCCGTCGGGTACGAGGGGGTCCGCTTCGAGGGCGCGGTCGCTACTGAAGATGCTTTCGGTAGCACTCATGCCGACGCCGACGCTGTTGAAGCCAGCGCTTCCCCAGTGCCCGTGGAGATGGTAGGGGGCAAGGGCGGAGTAGCCAAGAGCGCGCTTGGGGAGGTCGCAGCGGAAGGGGCTGTCGAGAGCGACGAAGCGCTCGGGACCATGGTCGGTGTCTTCGTAGATCTCAAGGTTCTTCGCCAGGACGGCGTTCCAGTCCTCGCTACGTGCGACGATCATAGAGCCGTCGGAGGTGTGCTGGCGTCCGACGATGATGGTGGTACATTCGGATGGGTAGTCCGTGTGGGGCTGCTGTGGTTGGGTCTTCTGTCTCATGACTCTTTGTTTTTCGGTTAGGAACAGTGGGCAACTTGCGTTGTCAAATGGTACTGCAATGTTACGACTTTGGCTGGCAGTGCAATACCTACCGATAGGTATTTGCTTCTCTATGGGGGCTTTTCGTGGAGAAGAGGGTGTGCGGAGATCTCCGAAAGGCGGGTGCATCTGCTATGAGGGGGTGGTGTGAACCTATATAGGTCGTCGGGTTGACCTATATAGGTTGCTTCACGGACCTATATAGCTCGTCACGCGGACCTATATAGGTTGGCTCACTGACCAATATAGGTCGCTATCCCTATCCGTAGAGATCGGCGGATGAAGGCCTCGCAGTGTATGCTCCGTCCTCCGCTTAGGTGTGGAGTGAGGTGTGTTGGGGAGGAAGAAATATCTGACCCTTTTCCTGGTTGCACATATATAATGTACGCGCGTGAAATGGTGGGGAAAGCGCCTTGTCGTCGTATGAATTTGTGTGTGTATTTGGAAGTTTGGGTGATTTTTTCCTACCTTTGCACTCGCAAAAGAAACGAACGGCCTAGCGGTGACGCGGGGTGTTTGACTTTAAGAGATCTTTGAGATAATTGATATTGACAAACAGAAGTGTAGTAACAAACGTTTAGGGAAATGAAGACCTAACCGTCAATTACGACCTTTACTTAGGTAGAGATACACTAATAAATCTGAAGCAAGAATCATTTCGGAGCAAGACAAACAGAACAAAGTACAATAAAAATATTGACAATGAAGAGTTTGATCCTGGCTCAGGATGAACGCTAGCGATAGGCTTAACACATGCAAGTCGAGGGGCAGCATGGTCTTAGCTTGCTAAGACTGATGGCGACCGGCGCACGGGTGCGTAACGCGTATGCAACTTGCCTCACAGAGGGGGATAACCCGTCGAAAGACGGACTAATACCGCGTACACTTACAGGAGGGCATCCTTCAGTAAGGAAATGAATTTCGCTGTGAGATAGGCATGCGTCCCATTAGCTAGTTGGTGAGGTAACGGCTCACCAAGGCGACGATGGGTAGGGGAACTGAGAGGTTGAACCCCCACACTGGTACTGAGACACGGACCAGACTCCTACGGGAGGCAGCAGTGAGGAATATTGGTCAATGGGCGAGAGCCTGAACCAGCCAAGTCGCGTGAAGGATGACTGTCTTATGGATTGTAAACTTCTTTTATACGGGAATAACAAGAGTCACGTGTGACTCCCTGCATGTACCGTATGAATAAGCATCGGCTAACTCCGTGCCAGCAGCCGCGGTAATACGGAGGATGCGAGCGTTATCCGGATTTATTGGGTTTAAAGGGTGCGTAGGCGGCCTGTTAAGTCAGCGGTGAAATCTAGGAGCTTAACTCCTAAATTGCCATTGATACTGGCGGGCTTGAGTGTAGATGAGGTAGGCGGAATGCGTGGTGTAGCGGTGGAATGCATAGATATCACGCAGAACTCCGATTGCGAAGGCAGCTTACTAAGGTACAACTGACGCTGAAGCACGAAAGCGTGGGTATCAAACAGGATTAGATACCCTGGTAGTCCACGCAGTAAACGATGATAACTGGGCGTATGCGATATACAGTATGCTCCTAAGCGAAAGCGTTAAGTTATCCACCTGGGGAGTACGCCGGCAACGGTGAAACTCAAAGGAATTGACGGGGGCCCGCACAAGCGGAGGAACATGTGGTTTAATTCGATGATACGCGAGGAACCTTACCCGGGATTGAAATGTAGATGACCGCCGGTGAAAGTCGGCTTCCCTTCGGGGCATCTATGTAGGTGCTGCATGGTTGTCGTCAGCTCGTGCCGTGAGGTGTCGGCTTAAGTGCCATAACGAGCGCAACCCCTGTCTACGGTTGCCATCAGGTGATGCTGGGAACTCCGTAGAGACTGCCGTCGTAAGGCGTGAGGAAGGTGGGGATGACGTCAAATCAGCACGGCCCTTACATCCGGGGCGACACACGTGTTACAATGGTAAGGACAAAGGGCAGCTACCTGGCGACAGGATGCGAATCTCTAAACCTTATCACAGTTCGGATCGGAGTCTGCAACTCGACTCCGTGAAGCTGGATTCGCTAGTAATCGCGCATCAGCCATGGCGCGGTGAATACGTTCCCGGGCCTTGTACACACCGCCCGTCAAGCCATGGGAGTCTGGAGTACCTAAAGTCCGTAACCGCAAGGGTCGGCCTAGGGTAATACAGGTGACTGGGGCTAAGTCGTAACAAGGTAGCCGTACCGGAAGGTGCGGCTGGAACACCTCCTTTCTGGAGTTCTGAAAATGGGCTTTAGTATAGTTAGTGTAGTATGTACGTAAGAGATGAGTTAGGTGATTTTTCTGAATGTGCGTACTCGCTTCTGCTGTCATATCAATCTTCTCACCCATAGGGCGGTAGTAGCACAGCTACTACCGCCCTTATTTGCTTGAGCAAACTTTGATATATGAGAAATCTTTGTATCTTTGTCCCCGCCTAAAGCGATAGGCGACTGATAGACAGACCTTATCGGGGTTTGTTGGTTCAGTCTCTTGACATGATGTGGAGACGAAGGAGTGAGGTCTAAATATATTTTTTAAATATGGAAAGTAAACATACGATTAAAAATATTAGCCTCCTCTCCTTGGTAATCGTAGGGGGGATGGTATATCAGAATTCTACATCTGAATCTAATCAGAGAATACCGATACCAGTCCAAGAGAAGTTTAGTCAAGTGGTTTCAAATTCAAAGCAGGCGTTGCCAAGCGGAGAGAAGCTGATGGTTTATATCTCTTGTACAAGTAATGATAAAGGTAGGATTGCTTCTGTTATAGACTTCTTAGAAGACTATAACGTAGACTGTGTAACTTCAGATGATTGTATGCCTGGCGAAGATGTAAGGCCCTTTATCAAGAAGAATCTGAAAAAGGCTTGCATATGCTTCGTAGTTCTAACCACAGATTATTGCAATGCAATAGAAGAGGTTGGGTCTACCGTCTCTAGGGAGTATCGCCAAATAATATGTGGCGGACTTTCTACAAACCCAAAGGATACACGGGTAATACCGATATTCTTTGGTGATAAACCTCGGAATATTCCTGGGTGCTTGAAAAACATGCAGGGAATATTTCTTAGTGGGCTAGGTAATAACTGGCTAACTGATAATTTAGGTAAGTTAATTGGGTCGCTATCCATCAATATAGGGTGTGTATCGATCAATCTACAAAACGCTAAAATTAAAAATTAAGGTTTAATGACCTCACTTTACTCTCCACATCATGCTCAAGGCATAATAAGAAGGCATCCCTGCAAAGGGATGCCTTCTCTATTTTGTGCTCAAGCTGGCGAAAGGGTGGCAAAGAGGTGGGTGCTAGGGCTAGAGATAAGGATGGAGTCGTTTATCTGTTTTCTGTTCCAGAGGATAAGGTAAAGCACTATGATAGCGATACGGTATCTGAGCTGACTAACCTTGCAAAATGTAAGCTCTCAGAGCAGTGCTCCGCGTGCCTTCCTGTGGAGGACTTCAATGACCAGCCTGATATTAAGTTCTTGCTTCATCAGATTAAAGGGGAGAAGCCTCACTTCCTTCCTCGCATCCAGCCTTTGGATTTGAGTGATCTCTTCTTTGTCAAGGCAAAGAATGGTAATCAGCGTATTGCTAATCAGATGGGGGCATTCTTGTTATTTGGTCTCGGGGTGAAGCAGACGAAAGCAAGTGGTAGTGATGGAGGGGTTAATCTTCTGACAAAGAGTGAACATGCGGAGGTGCCAGCTGAATGGATTAAGAAAAAGCTCATCATTCCGAAGGAGTGTAAGGCGGATATACTTAGGGAGTTGGCGCTTCTTGGTATTACGGACTCGTATATCTATCCAGGCATGGAGCAGTATGCGAAGGAGCTGAAGAAGAAGTATCAGCTGGAGTAAGTAGCTCTCTACTTTAGATACAGCGAGGCGGTGACCAGCGGATAGCTGGTCACCACCTCGCTGCATTTCTGCCCTTGATGAGGGTTGAAATGCGGTAGGGGAGCGGGACGTTTATACGGTGGATGACCGAAGGCCTCGGTGCCGGTAGCGGCTCGGTGAGCTAAGTCTTCGTACCTTTACGCTGTAAATACATTATAGATATGACCAAAGACCAATCCTTGCGCCGTGAAGGCGAGCACCTCTTGAGCGAAATCAAGAGCCTCGGGAAGGAACTCCTCGCCGAGAGCAATGAGCCCGCCCTCCTCCCAGCTATATATACGCGCCGCTCCATCCGTAAGTTCGTCGACACCCCGCTGACGGGCGACGAAGTGCAGGTCCTCCTTGAGGCGGGGCTACGTGCGCCTTCGTCCAAGAACAAGCACACGACGCAGTTCATCCTCGTCGAGGATCGTGAGACGCTTGATCGCCTCAGCCGTATGCGCGAGAGCGGGGCGCTCTTCCTCCAGCAGGTGCCCTTAGGTATCGTCGTGCTGGGCTCGCCGATGGAGTGTGAGCGCTGGATCGCTGATGCTTCGCTGGCAGCTGGCTATATCCAGCTGCAGGCAGAGGCACTTGGCCTCGGGTCGTGCTGGGCAGATGCCTACGGATGCTACACGGGTGCTGGGCAGGAGTCGGCTGAATACGTGCGCAATGTCCTCGATATCCCCTATCAGCTTGAGGTGCTTTGTATCCTCGCCATCGGGCATAAGGCGGGCGAAGCTGCACCCCGTCCCACGGAGACGCTGAAGTGGGAGAAGATCCATATCGGCCGCTATCAGATGTCCGAAGAGCCGGCGGAAGAAGCCTAATGACGGCAGAGCGTATTGTCCTCCTGGGGGCAGGGCGCCTGGCGACGCACCTATCGCGTGCGCTGAAGGCCTATGCCCCTGAGCGCAGGATCGTACAGATCTATAGCCCTGGAGGGCATTCGGCTCGACGGCTTGCCGATAGCCTCGGAGGCGATGTGCAGGTGGCGAGCAGTGTGGACGAACTCGATCGCACGGCAGACTGCTACCTCTTCGCCGTCCCCGACACGGCTATCGCCGAGGTCGCTGAGAGCCTCTCTGCGCACGAGGTGGGTCGTGACGCTCTATGGGTGCACGTCTCGGGAGCTACGCCGCTGGAGGCACTCTCGCACTGTCATCGAGACGCAGCGGTGCTCTATCCGCTGCAGACCTTCTCCGAAGGGCGCGAGCTGGACTTCCGCAAGGTGCCCCTCTACCTTGAGGGGACGACCTCCGAAGCGAAGACGGCTGTGGAGGCGCTTGGGCGTGAGCTGAGTGACGTCGTCGCCTGGGCTACGAGCGAGCAGCGTCAGGTGCTACATATCGCCGCTGTCGTCGCGTGCAACTTCTCCAACTACCTTATCGGCAGGCGGAGAGCCTGCTTACATCGCAGGGGCTTCCGCCAAAAGCCATCCTTCCTCTGCTGGATGAGATGAATGAGAAGCTGCATCATCTGCCTGCCGTAGAGGCGCAGACGGGGCCCGCACAGCGCGGTGATAAGGAGACGATTCGCCGACATCAAGCGTTTCTTATAGGGAGTGGTGAGGCGGAACTCGCAGCCCTCTATGACGAGCTGAGCACCGCCATTCAGCATATCTATGAGACGATATAGCTGGTAATCAAATAAAATTTTTAATTTTGTGCCGCTAAAAACGGGAGGACACCCTTAGGGGGACTCTCCCAGTACATAGGAATATTGTCATGGGCGTCGTGAGACGGCCATCAGGTCTCTTAGGAATCATACCTTCTGGGTTACGGGAAGATTGCGTTTGGTGTTCGTAGTGTGGTAAGGTGTGATCACCGAGGGCCTACTTTAGGCGTGTGACTTTGATAGCTTCGGCTCTCAGGTCACACGCTTCCTATTTTTAGTGGATTCGGATCTTCTGCTGATGCGCCTCGCAGCACCTTCTATTATAGGGGGAAGGGAGGAAGTTCCGCAGGATGGTTTGCGAACCAGTACTGGTCACTGATCGAACCAGTACTGGTCGATGATAGTAACCAGTACTGGTCGCGCGCTTGACCAGTACTGCTCACTCTCACGACCAGTACTACTTCATTTTGCCCTCCTCGAGAGCCCGCTCTGGATCGGAGGGTAGGAGGGTGGACTTCTCTTGGCTGAGGCGCGAGGTGTGGAGCCTCGGTGGCTATGCACGCATTCGGGGCGTTTTCACTATCTTTGACCATGGTGTAGCCCGCCTACGAAGCGGATCTACTCCCCTTCGTACGTTATATTATAGACAAGTAGAAACAATGGCAGAACAGGAAACTCCTCAGTTCAACATCGAGCTCCCCGAAGAAGTCGGTCAGGGTCAGTACGCTAACCTCGCAGTAGTCCTGCACTCGCAGAGCGAATTCATCCTGGACTTCGTCCGTCTGCTCCCTGGTCAGCAGTCGGCTCGCGTCCACAGCCGTCAGATCCTCACTCCCGACAACGCTAAGCGTCTGGTCCGCCTTCTGGAGCAGCACCTGGCTGGCTTCGAGCAGGAGTACGGCAAGATCGAGCTGCCCGAAGACGGCGCCATCGAGGTGAATGCAAACTAAATCGGTGGCCTCAGCTTGAGGCTCGCCACGAGCCCCAAGCTAAGAACACACCTTGCTATCCTGACCCCACTGCCTCGTATGGGCGGCGGTCGGGATAGCTTTTTGATAAGAAGATCGTGATGGATAAGCCACTATTTGTGCTGGACTCCTCCCTACCATATCTGGAGGGGCTGGTGGAGCAAGTCGCTGACGTGCGCCGCCTGCCCAACCGTGACTTCACGCCCGAGACGATCCGTGGCGCCCGTGCCCTGCTCATCCGCAGTGTGGTGCACGCCGGCCGCGAGCTCCTCGAGGGAAGCGGTGTCGAGATCGTCGCCACGGCTACCGCGGGCTTTGATCATATCGATGCCGACTACTGCGCTGCCGCGGGTATCCGCTGGGAGAGTGCGCCTGGGTGCAATGCCGGGGGCGTCGTGCAGTATGTCCTCTCTTCGCTCGTGCGCTGGTCGCTGGAGCGAGGCATCTCGCTGGAGGGGAAGACTATCGGTATCGTCGGGGTAGGGAATGTCGGGGGACGCTTGGCTAAGCGCGTCGGCGCTCTCGGCCTCCGTCCGCTGCTCTGTGACCCACCTCGTGCTGAGCGTGAGGGCGCAGAGGGCTTCGTCTCGCTCGAGACGATCCAGCGCGAGAGCGATATCATCACACTTCACGTACCGCTGACGCGCTCGGGGCAGTACGCCACCGAGGGGATGGTCGATGAGGCCTTCCTCCAGGGCTGTGCGCGTCGTCCGCTCCTCATCAATGCTTGTCGTGGCCCCGTCTCCCCGAGTGCCGCCCTGCTGAAGGGGCTGGAGCTTCGCCAGATCTCCGACCTCATCATCGACTGCTGGGAGGGTGAGCCCGTCATCAATAAGACCCTCCTCGAGCGCAGCTTCATCGCCACACCACATATCGCTGGCTGGACGGCCGACGGCAAGTGGCGTGGCTCGCAGATGGCACTCGAAGCTGTATGTCGTGCCCTCGACCTGCCTCTCCCCGAAGGGCTGTGGGACGAAGGCGTCCTCTACACACCCGATGCCCCACGCATCGACCTCAGCGCCTTCCCCGAGGAAGAGCGCATCCTGCGCACCCAGCTCCATACTTGTGACCTCAAGGCGACGACCAAGACGCTGAAGTCTGCTCCCGAGGACTCGAGCAGGTACGTCGTGCCTACCGCTTCCCCCGCGAAGCCTCTGCCTACACCGTCGTAGGTGCTTACCCCGAGGAGAAGCCGCTCTTAGAGCAGCTCGGCTTCACCCATATCGAGTAGTCCGCCACAGATCACCCACCCTACATCTCTCTGTAGCTATGTCTCTTCTTCGCTCTCTGCGCCTTCCCCTCTTGATGCTCCTTGCCCTCCTTCCCGAGGCACTGTGGGGACAGTATCGCACGGCACGCACTCCGCGCTCTGAGCAGATGCCCCTCTCGCCCGTCGTGGGCACGCTGGGCTCTGGGCAGATGATGCGCTCAGCGACAAACGCACTACGTGTGGCAGCACCCACCGCTGAGGAGCTCCGCTCGGCTACGGCTGGGGACAAGGGCTTCCGCACCTATACCTTCGCCCTCGAGCGCCCCGTGGTAGAGGCTACTGAGGCGCTGGGACGTATGTACCAGGATGGAGCGGGTAACTATGTGTGGCGCGCTGAGGTCCAAGCGCCTCAGGCGAAGAACATAGGCCTGCGCCTCTCACGCTACGCCCTACCCCGTGGCGGTGCGCTCTTCGTGACGGCTAAGGGGCGTCCTGCTAAGGGGGGCGTTCACTGAGCAGAACAATGAGACGGATAGCCTCCTCCAGATCGCTCCCATCGATGCCGAGACGCTGGTGCTCGAATATGAATATCCCGAGGGGACGCGCGCTGACCAGCTGAAGCTTCCCTTCCGACTTGATGCGCTCTTCTACGGCTTCCGCGACTTCCGCAGTGCCGGTCGCACAGAGGATTTCGCCCAACCTGGGGAGCCTTTCTATGACCACCCCCGTGCTTCGCTCGCTTCGCTGAGCTGTGCGCCCAACGCTATCGCCTATCCCGATGCGTGGAAGCAGAGCCGTAGCACGCTCCTTCTCATCGTAGGTGGGACCAGTGCCAGCACGGGTTCGCTCATCAACAACACCCGCTCCGACGGCACACCTTACGTCTTGACCTCGGCACACTGCCTCAATAACCTCTTCAAGCTCCTTGGTGATCTCGGCGCTGTGAACCGCAATGCCTCGACGACGGTCTTCTTCTTCGGCTTCCAAAGCCCCTTGCGTGAGGGCAACGTGCGCCCCACGGAGGAGCAGAGCTTGAGCGGAGCCAGCCTCGTCGGCTACAATGAGGATACCGATATGTGCCTGCTGCGTATCAAGGGGCTTCCCCGCAGAGCTAACGGCACGCTCGGGCCGATCCCAGCTGCCTATCAGCCCTACTTCGCTGGGTGGAATATCAATGAGTCGCCCCAAGGTCCCTTCGTCGGCATCCACCATCCTGGGGGCTCGACCAAGCGCTACAACCTCACGCGTGATACTGAGCTGCGTACCAACGACTACGACCTCTCCTATGAGGATAAGCACGGCTCCGTGCGCTTCATCTCGTGGCGCGACGTGCACTGGGAGGTGAATGCTTGGGCTGTCGGTGCGACGGCTGCGGGCTCTTCGGGCTCGGCACTCTTCGATAAGGATGGCCTCATCGTCGGCGCCTTGACGGGGGGAGCCTCGACTTGTGAAAGCCCCTATGACGACCGCTACTGGGCGCTCAAGCGCTCGTGGGTGTCCAATACCCCTGGGGCGGGCACGATCCGTTCGCTCCGTCCGTGGCTCGACCCCACGAACTCGGGCCGTAAGACCTGCGATGGCTATGACCCCATTGCGCCGAAGGTCGTGCAGCGCCTGAGCGCTATCTATCCCGATCCCGTAGCGACCTCGGCAGAAGTCGTCAAGCCCAACGTGACACACACGCCCCGTACGGGTGTCGACGCCATCGGCAATGAGCTGCACCTTCCCCAGATATCGGGGGCTACGATCCTCGGGGCCTACGTCGTCTTCAAGAGCAATGATCAGCTCACCTCCGCAGACCTTCCACAGCTGCGTGTGGCGCTCCAGCCCTTCACCGATGACTATGCCCTCGGCGGTAAGGTCGTGGACTTCTCCTCCTCGACTCTCGGGACGTATGCACGCTATGATGCCTTCGGGGCAGCGCAGCGTGGCTCACGTACGCTCCGCTCCGATAGTATCGAGCTCTTCTTCCCCGCACCCGATGGCTTGAAGCTCAGCCTCAGCGAAGGGCGCTACCTCCTCTCCTGCACGACGAGTGACAGCCGTGAGCTGCGCCTGCCGCTCCTCGCCTATGACGGGCCTGCTGACCGCCTACGTGGGTGGGCTGCGTGGACGCACCACTGGACTGATGGCTGGCGTCGCAGCACCGAGCTCCCTGGTGGGGCGTACTGGATCGACCTCCTCATCGAGACGACGACGCTGGTCAATCCCGAGGCGAAGAGCGAACTACCCCAAGGCCTCACGGGTTACTACCACGGCGGGGCTCTGCATCTCGAGGGCGAAGAGCTACGCCGCACGCCCTGCGAAGTGCGTATCTATGACCTCACCGGTCAGCTCCATATGCATCAGAAGCTCACGCAGACGGGTGGCCGTGCCACGGTGTCCGTCACGGGGCTTGTCCCTGGGCTTTATATCGCTGCCGTGCGCCCCACGTCAGGGCGTATCTCCGATGCCCACTCGATCTACTTCTCTCATAAGTGATCACCATCATTATCACATCCTTCCCATATCTCTACCACAATGATTACCCCCTATAAGGACAGTGCTGACCCGAAGGTGGACCAGGTCCGCCGGATGTTCAACCGCATTGCTCCGCAGTACGACCGCCTCAACTTCATCATCTCGCTGGGGCTGGATCGCTCTTGGCGCCGCAAGGCACTGAGCTTCCTCGCACCCTATGCTCCGAAGCACGTGCTGGATGTCGCTACGGGTACGGGTGATGTCGCTATATCACTCGTGCAGACGATGCCCTCCGTCAAGAAGATCACGGGCATCGATATCTCGGAGGAGATGATGCGCATCGGTGCGGAGAAGGTCCATCAGCTGGGCCTGAGCGACCGCATCGTCTTCGACCGTCAGGACTGCACCGCCACGAGCTTCGAGGAGAATACCTTCAATGCGGCGACGATCTCCTTCGGTATCCGCAACTTCCCCGACATCCCTGCGGCGGCACGTGAGCTGCATCGCATCATCCGCCCCTCGGGTGTGCTGGTCATCGCCGAGCTCTCCGAGCCGACGAATCCCCCTCCTTCGTGTGGGCTACAAGCTCTACGCAGGGCAGATCATCCCGCTCATCGGGCGCTTCTTCTCGGACGATAAGGATGCCTACACGTACCTGCCGAAGTCCATCGCTGCGATGCCCCAGCGTGAGAAGATGGTCGCTATCCTGCAGGAAGCAGGCTTCAGCGAGGCCTTCTACCATAGTATCTTCCCAGGTACCTGCACGATCTACGTGGCTATCAAGGGGGAGCCTCTCCCCGAGATCCCCGAGGAGACGACGGAGGAAGAGCCCTCTGTGCCTGTGACTGAGGGCTAATCAAGAGCTACCTATATATACAGCGCGCCCCTGCTACCAGTCGGTAGTAGGGGCGCGCTGTATTTGGGTCTGGTGAGGTCGCTTAGAGGGGGAGGTAGACGACCTTCTTCGTCTTGAAGAACTCTTCCGAGAAGGTGGGGTAGAGGTCCTGCACCTCGACGATGCGCTTGTAGGGGCGGATCTCCGCCTGTAGCTCACCACCCTTGAGGCAGATGAGTCCGTTGGGCATGCCGTTGCGCTGCTCGTGGTGGACGAGCTTGCGGGTGAAGCCGACCAGCTCATCGAGGCGCATGACGGCACGGCTGACGACGAAGTCAAACTGCTCCTTCACGTCCTCGCCACGCCCGTGTAGCGTGCGTACGTTCTTCAGTCCGAGGGCTTCGGCGACGGCTGCTGCGACCTTGACCTTCTTCCCGATGCTGTCGACCAGCAGGAACTCGCACTCGGGGAAGAGGATCGCCAGGGGGGATGCCTGGGAAGCCACCGCCCGTACCGAAGTCGAGGATGTGCGTGCCAGGCTTGAAGCGGATCATCTGGGCGATGCCGAGCGAGTGGAGTATATGGTGCTCATAGAGCGCATCGATATCCTTGCGAGAGATGACGTTGATCTTCGCATTCCAGTCACGGTAGAGCGCGTCGAGCTGGGTGAAGTGCTCGATCTGCTCGGGGGTGAGCTGGGGGAAGTAGCGGGTGATGATGTCGATAGCGGCCATGCGGTCTTAGGGCTGGATATAGTTGAAGATGATGCTCTGTGGGCGGAGGAGCTGACGTACCTCCTCGTAGGGGATAAAGATCTCGATGATCCCGATGGCGAAGGGGGCGATCTCGTAGGGATTGTACGTATAGGTCATGCCCTTGTCATCGAGGCGGAAGTTATCATTGCTCGTCAGGTCGGCAGCGTAGATACCATCCTTGCTCTCCATCTCCTGAGCGCTCTTGCGGCCGAACTCCTTGATGAGCGCACGCTGAAGGATCTTATTCAGCTCGGGACCATAGCCGTCGATGAAGAGGTCTCCTTCGCTGATGACGTCCTTGCTCTTGCGGTCGAAGGTATAGTTCCCCGTACCAGGCAGACCATGCGCAGCCCCAGCAGAGTAGGTGTACACATCCTTCTGCATCGTGATGATGTGGTCGTCGTGATAGGTGATGTGGTTGGAGATGGTCATCTCGCTCTTCATATCCTCCAGCTCCTTAGCGGAGAAGCCGAGGGAGTCAGCGCCGAAGAGGTATTCGCTACGCACCTCACGCAGATAGCGCTCTGTGGCTTCCTTCGGGCTCCAGTTTGCATAGGCTTCGCCGAAGAATACACTGCTGACAGCCTTGAGGAGCGCGGAGTCATTCGTCGGGTAGCGAAAGAAGAGCTCTACCTCTACGGACGATCCCTTGCGTGCTACCTGATTGTCGAAGTAGGTCGTGGAGACCACGATGGAGTCCCAGTCTAAGGGGCCATTGGGATCCTGTGCGCCTGCTGCGAGGGTCGAGTCAGCGCTCTGTGCGCTACCACTACGGCCCGTACAGCTGGAGAGGGTAGAGCCCATGAGGCATACAAAGAGGAGACAGAGAGAGGTGAGTGTGTAGAGTTGTTTCATTGCCGTAGCTATAGCTTCCTTGGGGGTAGAAGGCGGAGGCGCACCATCAGCGGTGAGCATCTCGCACTTCGCATCACAAAGATACTTATTTGTTCCTCAGCCTCATTCCCTTCGTCTTGTATAGGTGTCAGCGTGCGCAGCTGTCCCTTCGTGCGTCTTGCCGTGAAGGGGCTTCGCATCTCTCGGAGAAAAAAGCGGGGAGCAGTAGTGGAATGCCTACCGAAGTGCGCGAATAATAGTTGCGGATGAGTGGCAGATAAATTCCGTCTACGTGCGTGGCTCTAAAATCTACGTACGTAGACCTATAGATTTGCGTGCCTGGTCGTTAAGACTACGTGCGTGGATAGAGAAAAGCACTATGGGGAGCTGCATTTTTCTTTGCAGGAATACGGCTTTTCTCTCTGCTGGGTAAGCAAAATCGCTGTGGTGGGATGAGGTGCTGCTATGGGAGGGATGGGGGTACTGCGTGCCTCAGCTTGGTGTCGGCTCTCGCCGTGCTCTTGCTGTAGATAGGGCGGGGCGTTAAGATATTTTATATCAGGAAAAAGGGTGTGGCGTAGGGTCGTGAGGTGAGGCTTGTTATATATATTGAAATCTTTATATATTTGTACTACCGAATTACACGCGAATCATAACATATCATCAACTGCACCCTACCAATGAATCACCCACTCGTACGGAGGTACCGTCACCGAGCTCTGGTCCTTTGGCTGTCTGTCGTTTCGCTGCTCCTATTTATTGGGATCCAGGCGGCATGCTATGTCATTGCTTCACATCCTCGTTGGCTGTTTATTCTCTCCTTCTTCGTTCCGAATCTCATCGCTTTGACGTGGGGCATACACCTTGCGGATCGTCGTGGCCTGGAGCGTGGTATCATCCTCCTCGGCGTCGCAGGAGTTAGCTTTTTATTCATGGGCCTTTTTGGCATCGCCTGTCTTTACTTTAGTATCTAATCCCCCTCTTCCCCCTACACATCCCCCGAGCGAAGTCACGCTCTCTACGCACTGTGCTGTGCCCCAAAGGGGCATGGCAGAGGCTTCGTGCGCCCGCAATCCGTCTGATTGATGTAAATTTGTAGCTCCCATAGGTGGCTCCCTTCACGAGAGGGTGCCCCTCTTAGGGTGCAAAGCAGTCAACAGAATAAACTATATAGATACATTACGAAGTCCACTATTATGGAGTTAGCAACCAAGTACAGCCCCGAGGCTGTGGAGAATAGATGGTATGAGTACTGGATGCAGCACAAGCTCTTCCACTCGACCCCCGATCATCGCCCTGCCTATACCGTCGTCATCCCTCCCCCCAACGTCACGGGTGTGCTGCACATGGGGCACATGCTCAATAATAGCATCCAGGATATCCTCGTGCGCCGTGCACGTCAGCGTGGCTTCAACGCCTGCTGGGTACCTGGTACCGACCACGCCTCTATCGCTACCGAAGCGAAGGTCGTCGGCCGTCTGGCAGCTCAGGGCATCCAGAAGCACGACCTCACGCGCGAAGCCTTCCTCGAGCACGCTTGGGACTGGACGCGCGAGCACGGGGGCATCATCCTTGAGCAGCTCAAGCGCCTTGGTGCTTCGTGCGACTGGGATCGTACGGCCTTCACCATGGACGAGGAGCGCAGTCAGAGCGTCCTCGATGTCTTCGTAGACCTCTACCGCAAGGGACTGATCTACCGTGGTGTCCGTGTCGTGAACTGGGACCCCAAGGCGCAGACCGCCCTCAGCGACGAGGAAGTCATCTATCAGGAGCAGCAGGGGAAGCTCTACTACCTCCGCTACTTCGTCGAGGGGGGAAGCGGATAAGTATGTCGTCGTAGCGACGACTCGCCCTGAGACCATCATGGGCGACACAGCTGTCTGTATCAACCCCAACGACGAGCGCTACCACTTCCTCCGTGGCAAGAAGCTCATCGTGCCTATCGTCGGCCGTGCTGTCCCCGTCATCGAGGACGAGTACGTCGACATCGAGTTCGGTACGGGCTGTCTGAAGGTCACGCCTGCGCACGACGTCAATGACTATATGCTCGGTGAGAAGCACCAGCTCCAGACCATCGATATCTTCCACGATGACGGCACGCTCAATGAGCATGGTGGTGCCTACGCTGGCATGGACCGCTTCGACGTGCGTAAGAAGATCGAGGCTGACCTCATCGCCGCTGGTCTGATGGAGAAGGTCGAGGACTACACGAATAAGGTCGGTCACTCCGAGCGTACCTTCGTGCCCATCGAGCCTAAGCTCTCGATGCAGTGGTTCCTCAAGATGGATGGCCTCGCTAAGCCCGCCCTCGATGCGGTGATGAACGACGAGATCCGTCTGCACCCTGCGAAGTTCAAGAATACCTACCGCCACTGGATGGAGAACATCAAGGACTGGTGTATCAGCCGTCAGCTCTGGTGGGGGCATCGCATCCCAGCCTACTACCTGCCTGATGGTAGCTTCGTCGTCGCTGCAAGTGATGAGGAGGCGCTTCGTCTGGCACAGGAGAACAACGCTGATCTCACCACCGCAGACCTGCGCCGTGAGAGCGACTGCCTCGACACCTGGTTCTCCTCTTGGCTCTGGCCTATCACGGTCTTTGCTCCCGCACTGAGCGAAGGCAACAAGGAGCTCGAATACTATTACCCCACCTCTGACCTCGTCACGGGGCCAGATATCCTCTTCTTCTGGGTAGCGCGTATGATCATGGCGGGCTACGAATTCCAGGGGAAGAAGCCCTTCGAGAACGTCTACCTCACTGGTATCGTCCGCGACAACCAGGGCCGTAAGATGTCGAAGACCCTCGGTAACTCGCCCGATCCCCTGCTGCTCATCGATAAGTATGGCGCTGACGGCGTGCGTATGGGCCTCATCATGAGCGCCCCCGCTGGGAACGATATCCTCTTCGACGAATCACTCTGCGAGCAGGGTCGTAACTTCTGTAATAAGATCTGGAACGCCTTCCGCCTCGTGAAGGGCTGGACGGCCGAAGCTGCTGCTACGCCTCAGCCCGAGGCCTCGCGTCTGGCCTCCTACTGGATGCGTCAGGTGCTCAGCAAGGCGGCTGCCGAGCTCGACGATCTCTTCGCTAAGTATCGTATCAGCGAAGCACTGACCCTCGTCTACAAGCTCATCCGTGACGACTTCTCCTCCTCTTACCTCGAGCTCATCAAGCCTGCCTACGGCTCGCTATCGACGAGACGACCTGCCGTGAGGCGCTGGACTTCTTCGACGAGATCCTGCGTATCCTCCACCCCTTCATGCCCTTCATCACCGAAGAGCTGTGGCAGAACCTCGCCGAGCGCGCCGATGGCGAGAGCATCATGAACGCTCAGCAGCGCCCTGCCGAGGCCTACGATGAAGCCTTCCTCGCGCGCTTCGCTGCTGCTCAGGAGATCATCACCACCGTACGCAGCCTGCGTACCAGCAAGAACCTCTCGCCCCGCGAAGCCCTTGGCCTCGAGGCAAGCCCCACCTACCCCACCGAGCTCGATGAAGTCCTCATCAAGATGGCAGGCCTCTCTGCTATCGACCGCAGCGGCGTGCGTAGCGAGGGTGCTGTGACCTTCGTCATCGGGACGGACGAATTCGCCGTGCCTATGGCTGCCTACATCGATGTGGAGGAAGAGCTCAAGAAGCTCCGTGCCGACCTCGAGTACCAGCAGAAGTTCCTCGCTGGCGTAGAGAAGAAGCTGAGCAACGAGAGCTTCGTGAGCAAGGCTCCCGAGGCAGTCATCAGCCTCGAGCGCAAGAAGAAGGCCGACGCTGAGAGCCGTATCGCCACGATCGAGCAGAGCATCCGCCAGCTCTCTGGCAACTAATCCTATTGCGATGCAACCACTGACCGAGCAGCCCCAATACTCCTCGCAGCACCATCCCCTGGCTATCCATATCGGGAAGGTGCTGGAGGAGAAGGCGGGTAAGCGCCTCCCTCCATTCGTCCTGCGCCTCCTCGAGCGCATCATCCATCAGCGGGAGATCAATGATGTCCTCTACCGCTATGGGCACCTTGATGGTATGGACTTCCTCGAAGCCCTGATGGAGGAGTTCGCTGTCACGACCGAATGGGTACACCCCGAGCGCCTGCCCGAGTCGGGGCGCTGCATCTTCGTCTGCAACCATCCGCTGGGTGGTATGGACGGCATCTCCCTCTCCTACATGCTGGGGAAGCGCTACGGCGACGTGCGCTACATGGTCACGGACTTCTTGTATTACCTCCGCCCGCTCCAGTCGGTCTTCCTGCCGGTGAATAACCGTCAGGGCTCGCAGGGCCGTGAGTCGATCACGATGCTGCAGGAGGCGATGCGCTCCGACGTGCCTATCGGTACTTTCCCCGCAGGCTCATGCTCACGTATCTTCGACGGCAAGCTGCAGGACCGCCCTTGGCATAAGACCTTCGTCTCGCAGGCCATCGCCAACGAGCGCGACATCGTGCCGCTGCACTACGTCGGGCAGAATAGCCGCCACTTCTACTGGATCTGGCACATCAAGGAGGCGCTGAAGATGAAGTTCGACCCAGGGCAAGCCCTCCTTCCCGATGAGCTCTTCCGTACTCACGGTAGTCACTTCAAGGTCATCGTCGGGGAGCCGATCTCTTGGCAGAGCCTGCGTGACAGCGGCCTTACGCCCCAGCAGGAGGCCCAGCGTATCCGTGCGCTGAGCTACCAGCTGCGCGATGAGTATGATGCTACACTGACCAAGCGCTGATGTTTACCACACCAATCATCGCCCCTATCTCTGCGGATCTCATCCGCCAAGAACTCACCCCCGACAAGCTCCTTCGCGCGACGAATAAGGGTGGGAACGAGATCTACGTCTTCCACGCAAGTACGGCTCCCGAGACGATGCGTGAGATCGGACGCTTGCGAGAAGAGGCCTTCCGCTTCTACGGCGGCGGTACGGGGCGTGACTGCGACGTCGATGAGTTTGACCTCGCCGACGACGGCTATCGTCAGCTCATCGTGTGGGATCCCGCCGAAGGAGCTATCCTCGGTGGCTACCGCTTCATGTTCGGCGACGAGGTACAGATGGACGAAGCCACGGGGCGTCCACGCCTCGCCACAGCAGAGCTCTTTGAGTTCAGCCCCCGCTTCCTCGCGGACTACCTCCCCGTGACGATCGAGCTGGGACGCTCCTTCGTCTCCCTGCCCTATCAGTCTACGCGTATGGGGGCTAAGAGCCTCTTTGCGCTGGATAACCTCTGGGACGGCCTCGGTGCGCTGACGGTACTCAACCCCGCGATGAAGTATTTCTACGGCAAGGTCACGATGTATGAGGACTACGATCCCCATGCGCGCAACCTCATCCTCTACTTCCTCGACAAGCACTTCCCCGATCCCGACCACTTAGTTCGCCCCACCGATCCGCTGCCCATTGTCGTCGACGAAGCCGAGATCCGCGAGCTCTTCCCCACGGATGACCGTCTGGAGAACTACCGTGCGCTGAACAAGGCGGTACGTGAGATCGGGCTGAACATCCCCCCGCTGGTCAATGCCTACATGGCACTCTCGCCCGAGATGCGTGTCTTCGGCACGGCGATCAACGAGGACTTCGGCCATGTCGAGGAGACGGGTATCCTCATCGCTATCGACGAGATCATCCCCGACAAGCGTGTGCGCCATATCGAGACCTTCGACCCCGACAAGGCACAGAGCGATCTGCTATGGACCAACATCTCAAGACGGGTGCGACTGGTGAAGAGTTAGCCTGTCGCTATCTGGAGCGCCACGGCTACTCCATCCTCGAGCGGAACTGGCGCCACCAGCACCGTGAGATCGATATCATCGCCCAGTGGGGTGAGACGCTCGTCATCGCCGAGGTCAAGACGCGCGGCGTCGGGAGCTTCGCCGAAGCTCGCACGACCGTCACCCGAGAGAAGCAAGCCTTCCTCATCTCCGCAGCCAATGCCTACATCCGTCAGCGTGCCCTTGATCTGGAGGTGCGCTACGATATCCTCGCCCTCGATATACAGGCTGATGGGAGCTACACGATAGAGCATATCCCCTCGGCCTTCTACCCGCAGCTCGCGGGCCATCGTACAGGGCGCAAGTCGGGGCGCCCTCATCGGTAGTCCTTCGCTCATAGATATTTGCTCTCTCTATGCCTCAGCTCCATACTCCCGTCACGCTACCGCCCTCGCCTCCCCGCTTAGCTACGGGCAGCAAGCCCTCAGCTTCGGCTCGTGCTTCAGTGAGCATATCGGCGCTTACCTCCGTGATGGAGGCCTACAGCTCCAAGTCAATCCCTTAGGCATCCAGTACAATCCCCTCTCGATAGCAGCCGGCATCGAGCGTCTCTTCTTTGGTGAGCCCTTCACCGAAGCAGACCTCTTCGAGTATGGCGGGCTCTACCACTCCTTCTTTCATCATGGGCGCTTCTCTGCCCCGACGGCGGAGGAAGCTCTTCGCCTGATGAATGCTTCGTATGAAGCGGTACAAACGGCGCTGCCTCAGCTGCGCTACCTGCTCCTCACTTACGGTACAGCGTATGTCTACTGCCTTGCGGGTGATGAATATGGCGGAGTAGCGGGGAGGGTAGTGAGCAACTGCCACAAGCTCCCCGAGCGGACCTTCGTCCGTGAGCGTGTGAGCTTAGAGACGCTCCTCCAGACGTGGCGCCCACTCATCGAGCGTCTTCGTGAGTGCTTCCCCGAGCTGACGATCATTCAGACGGTGAGCCCCGTGCGTCATCTGCGTGACGGTGCCCACGGCAATGCCCTCAGCAAGGCGACGCTCCTGCTTCTCTCCGAGGCACTCACGGAGCAGTTCCCCGCTACTTGCTTTTATTTCCCCTCTTACGAATTGGTACTCGACGAGCTCCGCGACTACCGCTTCTATGCCGAGGATATGGTGCATCCCTCCCCCTTGGCACAGCGTATCGTTGCCGAGCGCTTCACCACGTGGGCACTCGCCGAAGCGGTGCAGAAAGCTTTGCCCTTAGCGCACCGCCTGCATCAAGAGCTTCGTCACCGCCCCTTACACGCTGAGGGAGCCGAGCATACGGCACGCCTCGCCGCTCTCCGTGAGCGTGTCGCAGCCTTCCGCTCGCAGTACCCCTCCGCTCAGCTTCACGACTTACCCTCATGGATAGATTAGTTTCCCCCTCCTTCTCTCCCGCCACCCTCGCTACGGCCTTTGCGGTCACGCCGCATCTGTCGCACGACAGGGCAGTGAGCCATATACTCACCGATAGCCGCTCGCTCCTCACGCCCGAGGAGACGCTTTTCTTCGCCATCCGCACGGAGTCGGGCGACGGGCACCGCTATATCGAGTCGCTCTATGAGCGTGGAGTAAGGAGCTTCGTCGTCGAGCAACTCTCGAGCGAGACGGAGGCGAAGTACAGCGGGTGCAACTGGTATGTCGTCACCTCCTCTGTCACAGCGCTGCAGGCGCTGGCACGGACGCACCGCGAGCGTTTCCCCCTGCTCCATACGATCGGTATCACGGGGAGCAATGGGAAAACCGTCGTCAAGGAACTGCTCTATCAGCTCCTCTCGCCCTGCTTCCACACGATGCGCTCGCCCCGTAGCTACAATTCGCAGATCGGCGTACCGCTCTCCGTGCTGAGTATCACGGCTACGGACGAAGTCGCCCTCATCGAAGCGGGGATCTCCCGCCCCGGTGAGATGGCTGCGCTGGAGGAAGTCATCGCGCCTCAGCTCGGTGTCTTCACTTCGCTCGGTAGCGCACATCAGGAGGGCTTCGCCTCGCTGGAGGAGAAGCTGGAGGAGAAGCTCCGCCTCTTCGAGCGCTCCACCTCGCTCTTCTACAGCCTCGACACGCCCTTGGTTGCTAAGGCGATGCGTGAGCGCTTCCCCACGAAGTCCCACTACACTTGGAGCCATAAGGACCCTGCCGCCACGGTCTATGTCCGCACGACCGAGACGACGAGCACCACGACAGCGCTCGTCTGCGTGGTGGCTGGCGAAGAATATCCGCTGACCGTCCCCTTCACCGATGCCGCCTATCTCGAGGATGTCGCTTGCTGTCTGACCCTCGTGGCGGCCCTCGCGCCTCAGCTCCTCGCTATGCCCGAAGCGTGGCGCGCCCTCACCAGCATCTCGATGCGTCTGGAGGTCAAGGACGGCTTGCAGGGCAATACCCTCATCGATGACGCCTACAGCTGTGACCTGCAGTCACTCTCTATTGCGCTGGACTTCCTGCGCCGTCGTGCTTCGGCTACGGGCGCTCGCCCAGTGCTCCTGCTCTCCGATATCGAGGGGAGCGGACGGAGTGATGCCGACCTCTATACGGAGGTCGCAGGCCTCATCCAGAGCTATGGCGTGGACGAGGTCTTCGCTGTCGGTGAGCATCTCACGGCTTCGGCTGCACTCTTTGACGCTGGGCATACGCACTTCTTCGCGACGACGAGCGAGCTTTTAGCTTCGCCCCTCCTGTCGCGTCTGCACGACTCCTGTATCCTCATCAAGGGCGCACGCCGCTTTGCCCTCGACCAAGTCTACCGCCGTCTCTCCTCCCGTGAGCACCAGACGGTGCTGGATATCGACCTCAGCGCTGTCGTGCACAACCTCAATCACTACCGCTCACTCCTGCCGCCCGAGCATCCGCTTATCTGTATGATCAAGGCCGATGGCTACGGGACGGGGGCCTTCGAGCTGGCGCGTACACTCCAGGAGCACCGCGTCGACTACCTCGCCGTAGCTGTGGCGGACGAAGGACGTGAGCTGCGTGACAAGGGCATCCGCACGCACATCATGATCATGAACCCCGAGCTGTCGGTGGCAGATACCCTCTTCTCGCACCGCCTCGAGCCCGAGGTCTATAGTATGGAGCTCCTCGAGGGACTGTGCGAACGTGCGCGCATCGCAGGTATCACCGCCTTCCCTATCCATCTCAAGGTCGATAGCGGTATGCACCGCTTGGGCTTTGCGCCTGCTGACCTCCCTGCCGTAGGGGCTTATCTCCGTGAGCATCCCGAGCTGCGTGTCAGCTCGGTCTTCTCGCACCTGGCCGCTGCCGACGAGCCCGACAAGCGAGACTTCACCGAGCGTCAGGCGAAGACCTTCATCGCCGCTACCGAAGCCCTTACGGCTGCCCTCGGCTATCAGCCGAAGCGTCACTGCTGAATACGGCAGGTATCGAGCGCTTCCCCGAATACGCGCTCGATATGGCACGCCTCGGCATCGGCCTCTATGGGGTGAGTGCTACGGGGCGCCCTGGGGTAGAGCCTATCGCTCGCCTGACGACCGTCCTCCTGCAGATCCGTGAGCTCCCCGCAGGCGAAGCTATCGGCTACGGCTGTCGTGGCATCACCTCCCGCCCCTCACGCATCGCAGTCATCCCTATCGGTTATGCCGACGGCTTCTCGCGCCGTCTGAGTCGTGGTGCCTATTCGGTGCTCCTGCACGGCCGCCTGTGCCCGACCATCGGCAATGTCTGTATGGATGCCTGCATGATCGATATCACCGACGTGCCCGAGGCACGGGTGGGGGACGAGGTCCTCATCTTCGGTGGCGAAGAGCGCCCTATCACGGTGCTTGCCGAAGCCTGCGACACGATCCCCTACGAGATCCTCACGACCCTCTCGACGCGTATCCAGCGTCGCTACTGGCGCGAGTAAGCCTGCATCCCATATATTAAGTATCCGCCCCATGGCTTGTCACTTAAAGTGACCTGCCGTGGGGCTTGCTTTTCTCCATCTTTGCTGAAGGGCTGTGACGATGTGTGGGAGAGGGTCGTGTGAACCTATATGAGTACGTGGGTAGAGCTATATAGGATGGCGAAGAAAGCTATATAGCTTTGCGAAGTGACCTCTATTAGGTTCTTGCTCCGCATAGGGGATAAAAGTTGCGGACGAGTGGTAGATAAGTTTGGACTACGCACGTGGCTCTAATATCTACGTACGTGGATATTTGGATTTACGCACCTGGTCTTTAAGACTACGTACATAGACAGAGGGAAACCACTGCGTGAAGGCGCTTTTTTCTTCACGAGAAGGACACTTTTCCCTCCGCTGGATAAAGGGGAATACGCGCGATAAGGCGAAGGGCTTGCGTGTCACTTTGGAGAGGTCTGTCGGGAATTTTTTGATGAGTTTGCTGGTGGTGTCTTGTGTAATTCAAATGTTTGCACTACCTTTGCACCCGTTCTGAAAACGCTCCCACGCACCAAGGTGGTGAGCCGAACAAGGGAAAATGACTCTGTAGCTCAGTTGGTAGAGCAAGTGACTCTTAATCACTGGGTCGTGAGTTCGAGCCTCACCGGGGTCACCAAGAGAGCGGGTACTACATCTCAGTAGTACCCGCTCTCGTTGTATAAGCGTAGGTACTGTGGAGTGTCTGCAGCAAAATAAAGTCGTTAAAGATTGGGCCGATGAGCGAAGTGAGAATTACATCAGACTCCCCTGGATTCTTGATGGTTAGTGATATTGCTGATGAGCAGGAGGCTTTCACCTCGGTGTTGAATGCCAAGTATCCTCAGCTGGATTTTGATTTTGGTTTCTGCTTTAGAGTATTGGATACCTTGAGTGGCATCCGCTCCAGGGTGCGCTTCGATAAGGAAGATCGTATTCTGGAGCTTGACTTGATGATGCCAGAGGAGGACTTTCTTCCCTACAAGCAGAATAAGACGATGCAGCGGTTGATCATGGGACGATACTTCTTCCCCTTCTTCTGTGATAAGGTCAGGGGATATAAGGGTAAGTTACCCGCCTTGTCTCCCGTCTTAGAGGAGGTGATCGTAGATATGGAGGCGTTCTTGATCGAGCATCTATGGCTGCCTGATGAGGATGGTCATCTGAGGCTGTCTGTCATCGAGGACTACACGTATGAGCAGACGATCCAGCAGTTTGGTCCACCCAGTCTCAAGACGTTCACGGAGGCTGACGGTATCAAGGTACAGGACTTACGCTGGGCTATCGATGCCGAGACTACATTGTCCGCTCAGTACAAACTCATCGATCGGACTTGGAGACTTGAGCGATGGGAGCGCTTGTGAATCTTTGATACCAATGCTCCCATGGGGCGAATCCCGAATGGAGTGCTACGTCATAGTAGTACCCGCTCTCGCTGTATAGGGCCGTCGCGCAGCACGGCAGGTATCAGCCTATATAGCTATCTTTGTAGGCATTGTAGTGTGTCCTGACCCTTCGTGGCGGGTCGCACATCTAATAGAGATATACATGAATTGGAAGCAATTTAACCGAGCAAATAACCTCCTGGGCTGGGCGATCTTCGCAGTCGCTACGCTCACCTATCTGCTCACGATCGGCCCCTCAGCGAGCCTGTGGGACTGTGCGGAGTTCATCGCTTGTGACTACAAGCTCGAGATCGGGCACCCTCCTGGCGCGCCCTTCTACATGCTGGTCTATAATGTGATGTCGCATCTGGGCGGTAGCCCTGAGCGTGCGGCACTGATGACCAATGCCACGAGTGCCGTGCTGAGCGGCCTCACGATCCTCTTCCTCTTCTGGACCATCACCCACATGGTACGCCGTGTGCTGACGCCTCGCGCGCATCTCGGCAAGCAGGGCTTTGAGCCCGCTGGTGAGGTGATGACGATGGGGCAGGCTATCGCTATCCTCGGCTCAGGTCTGGTGGGTAGCTTGGTGTACACGTTCTCCGACTCCTTCTGGTTCAGCGCTGTCGAGGCGGAGGTGTATGCCTTCAGCTCACTCTTCACAGCGGTGGTCTTCTGGCTTATCTTCAAGTGGGAGGAGCGCAGCGAGTACGAGCGCTCGGACCGCTGGCTGGTGCTGATCGCTATCTGATGGGTCTCAGTATCGGGGTGCACCTGCTGAATCTGCTCTGTCTGCCCGCCATGGCGCTGGTCTACTACTACCGCCGTGCCACGACACCCACGCTCAAGGGTAGTGCTCTGGCGCTCCTCGGCTCCTTCGCCCTCGTCGGGCTGATGATGTACGGGGTCGTGCAGGGTGTACCTAAGCTCGCAGGGAAGTGGGATATGTTCTTCGTCAATACCTGCGGCCTCAGCTACAACCAAGGGCTGTATATCTACCTCGCGGTACTCGTCGCCGTCCTCATCTGGGGCGTCTACGAAGCCGACCGTGCGGTGCGGGATCCCAAGCTCCTCGGCTCACATCGCTTCCGTATCTCTATCGCTCTGTCGCTCATCTTGATGGGGATCCCCCTCATCGGGAATGGTATCGTCGCCTTGCACTGGCGGCTGGTATCATTGCCTTCTTCTACCTATATAAGGGTCTTCGCGCACGTGCCGTCCAGACGGTACAGATGTCGCTCGTGGCTATCGCTATGGGCTTCTCTTCCTACGGGGTGATCCTCGTGCGTGCGGTGGCTGACCCTCCGATGAATGAGAATGCGCCTGCTGATGCCTTCTCGCTCCGCTACTATCTGGCGCGTGAGCAGTATGGCTCGGCACCGCTCTTCTACGGCCCTACCTTCGCTTCACCCTATAAGTACGGCCCCGACGGCCGTCCTGAGTTCGACGAAGGTGAGCCTACCTACGGCCGTGTCGATAAGGCTCAGCCTTCTGACCCCGACCGCTATGTAGCACGTGCTCCCAAGGATGAGCCTGTCTATGAGGGCTCGAGCATGATGCTCTTCCCCCGTGTCTATGACCGTGGTCACGCGCAGATGTACAATACGTGGATGGGGCGTGCTGCCGATGATATGTCACAGCCTACCTTCGGGGACAACCTCACCTACTTCTTCAACTACCAGCTGACCTATATGTACTGGCGCTACTTCATGTGGAACTTCGCCGGACGCCAGAATGACCTTCAGGGTGACGGCGGCCTCCTGCGTGGTGGCGCTGCTACGGGTATTCCCTTCGTCGATAGCTTCTTCTACGGGGATAGCGATACGCACCCCGAGGACATGACGGCCAATAAGGGGCACAATGTCTACTACGCACTCCCGCTGATCCTCGGGCTCATCGGCCTCTTCTTCCAGATCGGTCGCGGGCGTCGTGGTGTGGAGAGCTTCTGGGTGACCTTTATGCTCTTCTTCATGACGGGTATCGCCATCGTGCTTTACCTCAACCAGTATCCTGGTCAGCCCCGTGAGCGTGACTACGCTTATGTGGGATCGTTCTACGCCTTCGCTATCTGGGTGGGCTTCGGTGTGGCTGCTATCGCTACGACTGCCAGCCGCTATCTCTCCCAAGCAGCCTGCGAAGAAGACCAGTGATGAGGACGCGCCCGTCACCATCTCTACGGCTGCTGCGGGTGTCGCTTCGCTGGTGCTCCTGCTCATCCCCATACAGATGGCAGGGCAGAACTGGGACGACCACGACCGCTCGGGGCGTACCGTCGCCAGCGACATGGGCCGCAACTACCTCGAGAGCTGTGAGCCGAATGCCATCCTCTTCTGCTACGGTGACAACGATACCTTCCCCCTCTGGTACGCACAGGAAGTCGAGGGCATCCGCACGGACGTCCGCACCGTCAACCTCTCCTATCTCTCGGGTGACTGGTACATCGACCAGATGAAGAAGCAGGCCTACGAAGGCAAGCCTCTGCCTATCGGTCTCCTGCCCAAGTCCTATTATTACTACAACAACTACGCTCTCGTGAGTCCCAATGGCGGTGAGCGCCTGAGCGTCGAGGAGGCTTATAAGGCACTGCAGGGTCATGGCCCTGGTTCGCCTGCTATGCTGCCCTCGCCCGACCTCTACGTCGCCGTCGACTCGGCTGCTGTCGCTCAGCGCATCGCGAAGAGCTTCCCCGCACTCACGGGGCATATCACTCCCGACTTCTCACTGAGCCTGCACGGCCGTCAGTTCCTCGATATCGGTGGCCTTAGCGTCCTTGACCTCATCGCGGGCAATAAGTGGGAGCGTCCTATCTACTGGGCGATCACTTCGCCCCGCAATGCCTTCAATGGAATGACCGCCAGCATGGTGCAGACGGGTATGACTTCGCAGCTCCTCCCGCTCGCTCCACGTGTCGACAGCACGGGCCGTGCTATCGACTACGGCATCGGCAATCTGGATCGTATGTATGAGACGGTGATGACGAAGTTCCGCTGGTGCGGTGCTGATCGCCCGGGTACGTACTTCGATGAGAACGCCCGTGGCATCGTATCGACCCTGCGCAATCAGATCTTCACGCCTCTGGCGAATGGTTATCTCGAGCGTGGCGATAAGCAGAAGGCACAGGCCGTACTGAAGAAGTGTCTCTCCGTCATCCTCGAGGAGAACGTCCCCTATGAGACGAGCGCGCTCTACTTCGCTGATGCCCTCTATCGTGCTGATATGCGTGCTGAGGCTGACCACGTGCTGCAGGCTATCGCCCGCCGTGCGCTGAGCACGCTGACCTGGGCGGTACAGCTCCCTGCTGAGAAGCTCGAGGAGGTCTCACGCCACGGTGAGCTGCAGGAGGCTTATACGGCTATCTCTTACGCTCTTGACTTCGCTAAGGACTACAACTCGCAGGCGCTCTCCCGCTATGAGCAGGAGATCGCAGCGCTGCTCCGCCGTCTGGGCGTAGCTCAGTAGTCCGCTCTTCCGCCGATGATCGAGCGCATCCTCTGTCGGGTACCTATGTGGTACCGCATGCTCGTGCCTGGAGCGCGCTGGCGTATCCCCGCGCTCAAGGGCAAGAGTATCTACCTTACCTTCGATGATGGTCCGATACCCGAGGTCACGCCTTGGGTATTGGATCAGCTCGATGAGTTAGGGATCAAGGCTACGTTCTTCTGCGTGGCGGACAATGTGCGACGCTACCCCGAGCTCTTCGAGGAGATACGTCGCCGTGGTCACACGGTAGGCAATCACACCTATCATCATATCCAGGGTGTCTTCCACTCGACGAAGGAGTATATGCGCGACGTGTATGACGCGCATGAGCTCATCCACTCACGCTACTTCCGTCCGCCGCACGGGCACCTGCGCTTCTCGCAGAATAGGGAGCTTAGTCATAGCTTCGAGATCGTGATGTGGGATGTCGTGACGCGCGACTACAATGCCGAGCTCAGCCCGGAGACCATCGTCGGCTACGTGAAGCGCTATGCGCGCAACGGCTCGATCATCGTCTTCCACGACTCGCTCAAGGCGGAGAAGAATATGCGCGTAGCGATGCCCGAAGCCGTGCGCTGGCTCCAGAGTGAGGGCTATCACTTCCTGCGTATCGGCGATGCCCCTTGATATATAGCATGGGATGAAGATCGTAGAAGGTCTTGGTATGGGTATAAAAAAAAAGCGGAGCTGACTTCCCAGCCAGCTCCAACCTATTAACCAAAACCTTAACTATGAAAAATCTTACATTTTCATTGCAAATATACAGATAAATATATTATCTCCAACTGCGGGAGAGGCCCCTTCTTAAGAAGGTCTACGCACCTCCCACCGTCACTTAAGCAATTCATATAGTTCATGACCAAGATCGAGCCCGCCCAGAGCGCTCAGCCTTCGACCGCCACCGCCCGCCGCGTCTATATAGAGACCTATGGCTGCCAGATGAATGTCGCCGACAGCGAAGTCGTCGCATCCATCATGCAGATGGACGGCTTTCACCTGACCGAAGACCCTGAGTTGGCCGATGCTATCTTCCTCAATACCTGCTCTGTGCGCGACAATGCCGAGCAGAAAGTCCTCAACCGCATCGCTTACTATCACTCCATCCGCCGCAAGAAGCGCCGCCGTATCATCATCGGCGTCCTCGGCTGTATGGCGGAGCGTGCCAAGGGGGAGCTGATCGAGAAGCACCACGTCGACCTCGTCGTCGGCCCCGATAGCTACCTCGACCTGCCGAATCTCGTCGGCGCTGTCGAGCGCGGGGAGAAGGCGATCAACGTACAGCTCTCCACCACCGAGACCTACAAGGATGTCCTCCCGCTGAAGATCGGCGGGCTCAACCTCTCGGGCTTCGTCTCCATCATGCGTGGGTGCAATAACTTCTGCTCCTACTGCATCGTGCCCTACACCCGTGGCCGTGAGCGTAGCCGTGAGCTGGAGAGCATCATCCGTGAGGTGAAGGACCTTGAGGCCAAGGGCTATCGTGAGATCACGCTGCTCGGGCAGAATGTGAATTCCTACCGCTTTGTGGACGGGGACCGCACGTATGACTTCGGTGACCTCCTCGAGCAGGTTGCCCTCGCCGTACCCACGATCCGTATCCGCTTCACCTCGCCTCACCCCAAGGATATGGACGACAAGGCCATCGCTGTGATGGCGAAGTACCCGAATATCTGCAAGCATATCCACCTGCCTGCGCAGTCGGGCAACGACCGCATCCTCAAGCTTATGAAGCGCAACTACACCCGTGAGTGGTACCTCGAGCGTGTCGCGGCTATCCGCCGTGCTATGCCCGACTGCGCCATCACGTCGGATATCTTCTGCGGCTTCCACGACGAGAGCGAGGAGGACTTCCAGGATACGCTGAGCCTCATGCGTGAGGTCGGCTATGACAATGCCTTCCTCTTCAAGTACTCCGAGCGCCCTGGGACGTATGCCGCCAAGTACCTCATCGACAACATCCCCGAGGAAGAGAAGATCCGCCGCCTCAACGAGATGATCGAGCTGCAGACCCAGCTCTCGCTCGAGAGCAATCTGCGTGACGTGGGGAAGACCTTCGAGGTCCTCATCGAGGGCTTCAGCAAGCGCTCCCGCGAACAGCTCTTCGGGCGTAGCCAGCAGAATAAGGTCGTCGTCTTCGACAAGCAAGGCTACCGCGTCGGTCAGTACGTGGATGTACGCATCGAGTCCGCCACGGCAGCGACCCTCATCGGGAAGCCCGTGCGCCCTGCCGAAGGCTATACGCCCGAAGCTGAGTAAGCGCGTCCAGCTTCTCCCCGAAGCAAAGAATCAAGCATCGCCCCCACAGATTCCGCCGAATCTGTGGGGGCGATGTCGCTTTACTCCCGTAGTGCAAGCGGCTTCGCTTGACTATTCGGATGACTCCCAGCGAGCGAAGGAAAACTTCCCACTCACCTCGTGGAAAACTGCATACCACTACAGAGAAACCTTTGTCTACGTACGTGGTCGTTAAATCTACGTACGTGGATCATAGGATTTACGTGCATAGACTTTATGACCACGTACGTGGACGGAGGATTAGGCGTAGTCGTGGACAGCTTTTCTTCGGCTCTATGGCAAGAAGTCCTGTGCTTGTCTGCGGTCGAGCGACCGCAAGAACGGACAGCGTCGCCGTAGAGGTGGACAGCTAAATATGGCTAATCTTCACGCTGATTATATCTTTGCAGAGGAATAGTCGGCTCCACTAATGCCGTCTATTGATCCAGGTTAAGTATGGCGAAGAAAGAAGCACAAACAGATATATGGGTACATGAGCTGCTCAAGTCAGCTCAAATCACGCTTCTTATCAGGGCTCAGATGTCGATGAGCTGGATAAGGCGCTAAAGACGGCCTCCAAGGCGGGAACAGGCAAGGTAGGTAAGCCAGAGTTTATAGGAGTCGTGAAGGACTTTGTCCTCGTCATTGAGAATAAAGCGGAGACCTCTCAGCATGCATCTCGTGATAAGGATGGTAACTTGCTGGAGGATACTGCAAGCAAACAAGCCTATGCCCTGAATGGAGCATTGCATTATGCACGGCATATCATCAAGCATACAAGCTATAGGAAGGTCTTCGCTATCGGTGTTTCGGGAGATGAGAAGCGCCATTTGATCACTCCTGTTTTTATTGATGATAGCCTTTATTCAAGGGAACTTTCAGATGTAGAGACCTTTGTCTCCTTCAATGAAGCCAATATTGATTACTACTACCACCGTGAGGTGCTTAAAGAAACGAGTGCGGAAGAAAAGACCACTGCGGAGATTCTCAAAGATGCAAAGACTTTGCACGAGATGCTGTGGAAGGGCGGGCTGACCAATCAAGGGAAGCCCCTTGTTGTGTCGGGAATCTTGCTTGCTCTGCGAGAGGAGAGCTTTAAGGGGTTTTCTGTTGACGACTTGACAGGAGATACTATCAAGTCTGATGGGCAGAAGATTTACGATGCGATTAAGGCTAATCTGAAGCGTGCCGATGTGTCGCCTGAAACGAAGCGTGATAAGATCCTCGCTAAGTTTGCTGTGATACGCGATACACCTAAGATTAATTACAAAGACCCGAAGACTCAGCGTACACTCTTGAGAGAGTACACGGAGTTCTTACGCACGAGTATTCATGGCTCTATCCGATATGCTCAGTCTGCGGATGATTACCTCGGCATGTTCTACGGAGAGTTTATGTCCTACTCGGGGGAAGATGGGCAGAGCTTGGGCATCATCCTTACACCAAAGCATGTCACCGAGCTATTCTGTGATCTCATCAGCCTAAAGCCAACAGATCGAGTGCTTGATCCGTGCTGTGGGACTGCTGGCTTCCTGATCGCAGCGATGCACTCAATGCTTAAGCAAACCGATGATGAGATGGAGCAGCGAGCCATACGCAAGGAGCGTCTTATGGGCATTGAGTTGCAGGACTACATGTTTACCATTGCCACGACCAATATGATTTGCGAGGCGATGGAAAGAGTAACCTACATAACTTCGACTTCCTTGCAGAGCCTGCATCCAAGATCCAGAAGGATATGCCTTGCACTGTGGGAATGATGAATCCCCCCTATTCGCAAGGGAGCAAGGAGGATCCTGATAAATATGAGATTGCCTTTACAGAGCACTTGCTGGATTCGCTCTGTGAAGATGCACGGGCCGTTGTCATCGTACCCCAATCTGCCGTTACGGGGAAGACTACTGTAGAGAAGGAGATTAAGAAGAATATCCTCAAAAAGCATACACTTGAGGGGGTGATCACACTCAATACGAATACCTTCTATGGTGTTGGGACGAATCCGTGTATTGCCATCTTCACTGCTGGTGTCCCCCATCCTAAGCAAAAGAAGAGTAAGTTCATCAACTTTGAGGATGACGGCTTTGTCGTGGCCAAGCATGTTGGGTTAGTAGATAACGGGACAGCTACTGACCGCAAGCAGCATCTCCTGGATGTGTGGCACGGACGTACGGAAAGTGAGAGTAAGTTCTGTGTAGAGACCACTATTGAAGCGGAGGATGAATGGCTCCATTCGTTCTACTATTTCAATGATGAGATCCCCAGTGAGGAGGACTTTCAAAAGACAATGGCAGACTATCTCACCTTCCAGTTTAATATGATTACCCATGGAAGAGGCTATCTCTTCGCCAACGATAAGAATGATGAGTAAGGAGTTGAAGCTGACGGATCGGGAGTGGAGGGAGTTTGTCTTTGGAGAGGTCTTTGACATTAGATCAACAAGAACAGGCTTAGATAAAGAAGCTTTCGGGTGAGGAGGGAGAGATCCCTTATATAACCAGGACAGATAATAATAACGGAATCGATGGATTCATAGCTCCTCAGTGTGGTGCTTGTGAGGATGAAGGCAATGTGATAACTATCGGTTTGGATACCCAAACCGTATTCTATCAAGGAGCATCCTTTTATACGGGGCAAAATATCCAAGTTGTTAGACACGAACAACTGAATAAGTATAATGCCTTGTTTATAATAAGGGCGATTAAAATCCTTGTCCAGAAGTTTAGTTGGGGAAGTTATGGAGCAACCTTAACCCGTCTGAGGCGAGGCAAATTATATCTTCCTATAGCGGGCGATGGTACTCCCGACTGGGAATTCATGTCAGCCTTTATGCAGCGAGTGGAGCATGAGACTCTCAGCAAAGCCTTAGCATTCTTCAGACCGAAGGAGTGTGATAATATGTTAATGGGGGGGGGGTAGAATGTTGCCCTTCTATATAGGACATGTTCTATCTATTGAGAATGGCGTACGCCTTACCAAGGCAGATATGCGTGAGGGTATAAGACCTTTCATTGGCGCTTCTGAATCCAATAATGGAGTGACGGGCTTCATTGATAATACGAACTCCAGTCTGGCAAGCAATGTCCTTGGGGTAAATTATAATGGTAGTGTTGGCTTCTCCTTCTATCATCCTTACAAGGCTCTCTTCTCGGATGACGTGAAGCGTGTGCGCTGGAAGGATGAAGAGGCAAACAATAAGTACACCTTACTCTATCTGTCCACAGCGATCTCACAGCAGAAAGGGAAGTATGCCTACGGCTACAAGTTCAATGCGCAGCGGATGAAGCGCCAACTTATTCTACTTCCAGTCCTTGATGATGGTACCCTTGATTATGCTCTGATGGAGCATACAATGAGGCTAATGGAGTATGAGGCGCTCCGTAAATATATGAGCGAAATCGCAGTATGATCAAACTCTTCCCTCTCGATTAAATAAAGAATGGGAGGTAGTCTGAAGGGTGGCTACTATGTTGGCTGGTTGCGAGGATGATACTCCTCCTCCTCCTCCTTGTGCGCCCCAGTGCGCATCCTAAGAGCAAGACCGCATGATGAGCGTCCTATGAATACAAATGAGCTGACCATCCTGAAGCGCTTTGCAGAGAAGCCCGAGCCCTCCCCGCGCGCGTCTGGGAGTGCTATGGTAGAGAGCAGGTCGCGCTGGAGATGCAGGCACGCTTTTGTCGGCAAGAAATGTCCCGAGAGGAGGCGGATCGCTTGCGGTCCTACCCATACGCTGGGACTACCTTGTCCTATCCCCCTCCCCAATCAAGGGATTACTGAGCTTTGCGGCCCTGCGGCTATTGCCTACGATCTGATGCTCACGGATCCTGTGGCTTATATATCCGCTATGCTCTCCCTCTACGAGACGGGGATATGTGCTGTCGGGGACCTCTATCTGCAGGCAAGCAAGGGACTGCGAGGGAGTTCCCGTGAAGGGATCTCGGGCATCGACTGGATGTTCTTAGGCGCTATGCGAGAGGGGCGGAATATGCTCTTCGGGGTGGATGGCAAGGCTGGGCCGTTAGCGCTATTTAGCCCGCCGAAAGATATGCTGTATTGGCTGAGGAGCATCTACCCGAATGAGCGCTTTGTACAGAGGTTGAGCTTCGTGGGTTGGGGCTCCGAGAGGGCGCATCGCAGAGCCATCATCGAAGCGCTGAGGAAGCCGACCCGATCGTTTCTGCTCATTGACTCGAAGCTGATCAAGGCGGACTCCAAGGGCAACCGCATCGCTCGCCTTCATTGGATCGTCATCAAGCCCGGGACGGCGGTATGGTCAGACGACGGGGAGCGTGTATCGTTCACCTACTTTACTTGGGGAGCCGAGCGGGTAGGGCGCTTCCGCGTGAAGGACCTCATCAAGTATCTATACGTCACGATCGTGAGAGAGTAGCCTTCACCCAATCATATACACGCCAAGAGGCTGGAGAGCATCAGCTCTCCAGCCTCTTGGCTATTGGTATATAGGGGTGAGGTGGTACGCTACGACCTCGCTCTGCGATTGCGGGGGTGATAGCGCTCGACCTGCTCGCGGAGCTTGGTGCGGTCGATGTGGGTGTAGATCTCCGTCGTCGCTACATCCTCGTGGCCGAGGAGGAGCTGAATGGCTTGGAGGTTCGCGCCGCCCTCGAGGAGCGCTGTGGCGAAGCTGTGACGGAAGGTGTGGGGGCTGATCTTCTTCTCCACGCCCGCCATCTCGGCGGCTTCGCGCACCATGACGAAGACGGTGATGCGGGAGATGGCTTGCCCACGGCGGCTGAGGAAGACATAGTCCTCTTGCCCTCGCTTTGGGGTGGCACGGTCGGGATCACGGAGGTAGCGGGTGACCTCGGCGATGGCGGAGTCACTCAGCGGGACGAGGCGCTGCTTGCTCCCCTTGCCCTGTACGCGCAGATAGCCCTCATCAAGGAAGAGGTCGGGGAAGGTCAGGTGACACAGCTCGCTCACACGCAGGCCGCAGCTGAAGAGCACCTCGATGATGGCACGATTGCGCTGGCCCTCGACACCGCCCTTGCCCCCTGCGGCCTCGATGATGCGGTCGACCTCGGCAGTCGTCAGCACGGTCGGCAGATAGCGCCCCTTGCGTGGCACCTCGAGGAGCGCCGTGGGGTCGCTATCTACATAGCCCTCGAGGAGGAGATAGCGCCCGAAGGAGCGGATACCCGAGATGATGCGCGAGATCGACGTCGGGCCGATGCCCAGATCGTGGAGCGTGGCGATGAAGTGCTGCAGTCGGGGATAGTCGATGGCTTCGATGCTAAGGCCTTCGACGTCCATGTAGCTGAGGAGCTTATCGACGTCGCTGAGGTAAGCCTCACACGTATTCTCTGAGAGGCCGAGCTCGAAGCGTAGGTGCGAGAGGAACTGCGTGCGTATATCGTCAGGGAGCATTCAAAAAGTGAGAATTTTAATTTATCTTTGCAAAGGTAAGAAGACAATAGGAATACCCCCGAAATAACGAATGTGGATAGAGATCATTAACGGGCCGAACCTTGCTCGGATCGGCCAGCGTGAGCCCAGCATCTACGGCACGATGTCGATGGACACTTGCCTGGAGCAGCTGCATCAGCGCTATGATCACCAGCTTCGTCTGACCTATTTCCAGTCGAACTATGAGGGGGCGCTCCTTGACAGGCTCTATGAGCTGCACGATGCCGGCGCTGACGCCATCATCCTCAATGCCGGTGCCTATACCCATACCTCCTTGGCCTTGGCCGATGCCCTCCGGGCTATCACTCCCCCCACTATCGAAGTCCATATATCCAATATCTATAAGCGTGAGCCTATCCGCCAGCGCTCCCTCATCGCAGAGGCCTGCCGAGGGACGATCTCGGGCTTCGGTCTCGATGGATACCGCTTAGCCATCGAAGCCGTGTGTGGGGGCTTACCTCTACCGACCCACGAATAAATTACCCCAATTAAGCATTATGAAGAAAACTAAGATTGTAGCTACTATCTCGGATCTGCGCTGCGACGTAGAATTCATCCGTCCGCTCGTCGAAGCTGGCGTGAACGTCGTACGTATGAACACCGCCCACATGACGAAGGAGGGTATCACCCAGGTCATCAACAATACGCGTGCTGTATCGCCCAGCGTCGCTGTCCTCCTGGACACGAAGGGCCCCGAAGTCCGCACGACGGTACTCGAAGGTGACTCAGAAGTCAAGCGCGAATTCCACGCTGGTGACAAGGTCATCTTCCAGGCTAACCCTGAAGCCAAGACCAACAACGAAGTCATCAACGTGAACTACGTGAACTTCGTCCACGACGTACCCGTAGGTGCTCGCATCCTCCTCGACGACGGTGCTCTTGCCTTCGACGTAGAGAAGAAGGAAGGCGACAAGCTCTTCACGGTCTGTCAGAACAACGGTAAGCTCGGTAGCCGCAAGAGCGTCAACGTCCCTGGCGTACGCATCGACCTGCCTTCACTCACCGAGAAGGACCGTGGCAACATCCTGCACTCTATCCCCCAGAAGATCGAGTTCATCGCTCACTCTTTCGTCCGTAACAAGAAGGACATCGAGGAAATCCAGACGATCCTCGACGAGCACAAGAGCGACATCAAGATCATCGCTAAGATCGAGAACCAGGAAGGTGTCGACAACATCGACGAGATCATCGACTCTTGCTATGGTATCATGATCGCTCGTGGTGACCTCGCTATCGAAGTCCCCGCTGAGAAGGTACCCTCCATCCAGCGTATGATCATCAAGAAGTGTATCGCTGCAAAGAAGCCCGTCATCGTCGCTACGCAGATGCTCCACACGATGATCGACAACCCCTGCCTACGCGTGCAGAGGTCAGCGACATCGCTAACGCTGTCTACTACCGCACCGACGCAGTCATGCTCTCTGGTGAGACGGCTAATGGTAAGTACCCCCCTCGAGGCTGTCCAGACGATGGCAAGCATCATCCGTGAGGCTGAGAAGACCCTCGAGCGCGAATACAACGACGAAGTGCCTTACTCTAAGGAAGTGAGCACCACGACGGCCTTCCTCTCTAAGCAGGCTGTACGTAGCGTCGAGCAGATCGACACGCAGGCTATCATCACCGATAGCTTCACCGGTCGTACGGCTCGCTACCTCTCTTCCTTCCGTGCTACGGTCCCCGTATGCGCTGTCTGCTACGATCCTACTCTGGCTCGTCAGCTGGCTCTCAGCTACGGTGTGACGGCTCACTACGCTGAAGACGCTGCTTGCCCAGGCTCACGTCTGGCTGCAGGTATCAAGAGCTTCATCGAGTCAGGCCTCATCAGCGAAGACACGCAGGCTGCTTATATGAGCGGTACGATCGGTCAGTCGGGTGCTGCTCACTCGCTCGAGATCGACACCGTCAAGGAGATCCTCGCTAAGAACGCTAAGTAATTCGGCGCTTCGCTGGATACCTCTTTACGGGGCCACTACCGATATCCTTCGGTAGTGGCCCCGTCGCTGCTTCCTATTCTGGCGTTCTCCCCTTGCCTTTTGGTATATCCGAATATGTCCATATATTTGTGGTGTGATGTGCTTTCTCTGCGATACGGTCTGCCACATCCATAGGTTTTATGTCTTAGTGTAATCTAAAATGAAAGTAAGAAGAACGCTTCCATGTGTTTCCCTTATCGCCTTGCTTGTGCTTAGCTTCGGGGCTTGTAAGGATGGTGATGCTCCAGAGAGTAAAACTCCAGAGAGGAGCTCAGGTCAAGACGACTATCCTAATTTCTCTCACCTTCGTGGTCTTTCTGATACGGAGCTCCAGCCCGAGCGCTTTTTAGGAAGAGGTTTTAATCTGGTCAAGCATACTGCTAATGATCGTGATGGTTTTGCAAAATGGGATGTCTTAGATAAGGCTCGCATTTCTGCAGATGACCCTTGGTCGCCTTTTGGTCGCCCTATTGATTCAGATGTCTATGCTCCAGAGCATATCGAACAAAAATGAAGACCCTAGGGAACCCGTTCACCGTATTCAAGCGTTCTTCAGTGGTCGCTCTTATAGTGATACCTTAACGGTCTCTATCGGGGGTGAATATAAGATGGTTACCTTAGGTTATACTAACAAAAGGTATACTTCAGGGGAGACGGCAAGCTATATCTATAGAAGTATTTTTCGGGTATAAATACCTTTCTGAACAGTATGATGTTAGAGAGAAGTCGGACTATGAGTTCTTCCTTCACAAGCGCTTCGTGCGTGACCTTAAGAAGTTGACGGCTGCAGAGCTAGTTGAGAAATATGGGACACATCTTGTGACCTCATATACGACCGGAGCTTTTTCAAGACTTAGCCGTTGCAGCTAGTTCATCACGCTTTACGGATGGAGAGGTTTCAACTATCCATGCTGCCTTCTGGAAGGATAAGGGAAGCTTGAGTCGTGGATACGTGAAGAAACTTATTGATAATCAAAAGCACATCGGTATTACATATATACAGGCAGGTAGTGACTATGTTCCTCCCAGGCCCTTGTTGTCACCAAGCCTTCTCTTTGATGCTCCGATGGAGATTGCTCCTCTCGACCAAAAGGCCTTTACGGAACAGCTCCGTGCTAATGCCCGCTCCTCTTTCTTTAGTCTCGAAAAGGATAATCCAATGATCCCTTCGCTCATATCAGATATCCCATTGAAAGTGAAGTATTTCTCTGGGATCTTAGATTTGATTCGCCCACCGCGAGTAGCCTCTACGATGTATGTGCTTTCTGACCCTGAGAGCTATGTAATGACACCCTATAAGACTAAGTTTTTAACTGTTATGTTGCCTCGCTATGAGAGTCAGCAGGTCTTCGTATATATTGGCACTGGTGCTTACCAGCTCTTTGAGGAGGAAGGCCGTTCAATGACTAGGTGGTATGCGCGTATGCAGGAAACAGGGTTGTGGACTCTCCAGAGTATTATCTCTCGTCGGTTCCTTTGTCGAGACTTTGTGCTTAGAACGGCTGAAGAAGATTCTCAGAATCTTCGTTTTTGGGGACTAAACCCTGCGATACCAACTGTCAATGGTAATCGCTACTCTCTAGCAAATTTATTCATTCAGCATTAGTGTTGATGGATAGAATGCCAACTCATTTTTGTGATTATAGCATATCTATATGAGAAATAACTACCTTATGGCACTACTCAGTATGATAGTGCTATTTGCCTCTTGCACTTCTGCCGAGGTAGACACCCAGACCATGATGGCAAAAAGGCCAGTGTTGAGAGATTCCTCTCGTGTGGCCCCTCCTCAGATGATTGACTTTGAAGGCGAGCAGACCCTAAAGTTTGAGGATATGGCTTCCTTGAGATTTTATCTCAAAGAGGGTAATGGGGTAGACTTTTTTACCCCTAGGCATAGCTTCTGGGCGGCATATAAAGAGGTGGATCAGTATATAACGGAAGCGATTGCTCGTGATTCATTGTCATTCTTAGAGGGAGAGCGATTCAGCTCTATAAAGAAAGACTCTCAGTTGTATGCGCTCTATCGTGAGACAGAGGATGATGGTGCATATACCCCTTATCCAATATGCCGAGCTAGTTCCTTGTCAGAAGCAATGATAGCTAATAGTTCAGGACGCTATTTAGTTGGGGATTCTGTTTGTAGACTCAAGCTTTATCGGCAATATGAAGATGCTGTTGGGAAGTCTGCCGCCTATCAAGAGATATCCCTGTACCCAGAGTCTTCTAAAGGCTTTCGCGCTAATAATGCCTTCGGTAAAACTTCAAATCGCAAGTGTCGTGGTATCATCGGGGTAGATGCGAATAGCAAGCGCCTATACATTAGTGTCACTGCCCAGAAAGGTTGGCTTTGGTATAAAGTGGTGGATTAGGTATGCAACGACTTACATGGGTAGATTGACTTTCTCTGAATTGGGACAGCCATTGGCCTTTGAGAATACCTCAAATGGCTTCGAGTATATTAGGTTGCTTGTAGATGGAGGGACACGCCATCAAGATCTTATGGGCAAGGTTCTGCAGCCTGGAAAGGATGGGTTAATTGTAGAGTTTGCCATCAATAAAGAAACAGGCGATGATACCTTTACGTTTGGGCGATTCCGACCGAAGGTTGATCCTACAGATTTCCTATATGGTGAGCCTTGTTATATTAGAGGGCAAATTGAGGTTTGGTCTCGAGGAGTTCCTTATGGGGATAGAGGGACGGATGAGATTGATCTGAGCTTCCCCATTTCTTAGTCTTTAAGCACTTCACCCCCCTATTGCTATGCTTGCTATAGGGGGGTGAAGTGCATCTAATTGCAGGGGTGAGAGCGTACGTCGCTATTGCCTTGGTGGCACAGCGAATGCGGCGGCTCGGGAGGAAGCCGCGGCATTGTCGTATCTTTGATAAGATTATTACATTTGGATAAGTAGCCTCCGTGCCGAAGCTAAGCCCAGTAAAAGCCCTCGGTGCGTGAGCCCTAAGATGCATAGATGAAAGATATATTCATGTTGATCCGCCGCTTCATCGCTCCTTATTATAAGGGGTACTTGAGCCTTGCGGTGCTCTTCAACATCCTGAGCGCTTTGCTCAATCTGGTGGCCTTCGCCCTCGTGATGCCCATCCTCAATATCCTCTTCCAGATCGAGGAGCGGGTGACGACTTATATTCCCTTCAGCTCGCTTGACCTCACCACCCAAGCAGGTTGGTCGCAGATGAAGGAGGTGGTGACGAATAACTTCGGCTACTTCGTCTCTCAGCTCATCGAGACCGAGGGAGCCTCCTACACGCTCATCATCCTCGGCGTCTATCTGGTGCTGATGACGCTCCTGAAGGTCGGTGCTACCTACCTCGGGGGCTTCTTCCTCGTGCTATCCGTACGGGGGTCGTCCGTGACCTGCGCAATCAGCTCAATGCTAAGATCCTTGCCCTGCCACTGGGCTTCTTCAGCGAAGAGCGTAAGGGTGACGTGCTGGCCCGTATCACGGGGGACGTCGGGGAGGTGGAGAACTCCGTGATGAGTTCGCTCGATCTCCTTCTGAAGAACCCTATCCTCATCTTCGTCTACCTCGGCTCGATGCTCGTCATCAGCTGGCAGCTCACGCTCTTCGTCTTCCTCGTCCTGCCCGTCGCAGGCTTCGTCATGGACGCGTAGGGAAGTCGCTCAAGCGCACTAGCCTCGAGGCGCAGAACCAGTGGGGGCAGCTCATCAGTCAGGTCGAGGAGACGCTCGGCGGGCTGCGTATCGTCAAGGCCTTCACTGCGGAGGAGTTCGTCAACAAGCGCTTCCGTGACTCCAACGAGGAGTACCGCCAGACGGTCATCGGTGTGAACCGCCGTCAGCTCCTGGCGCACCCCGTGAGTGAGCTCCTCGGTACAGCGACCATCGCTATCGTGCTGTGGTATGGCGGCTCGCTCATCCTCAATCGAGATAGCAGCATCGATGCCTCGACCTTCATCTACTATCTCGTCATCTTCTACAGCCTCATCAACCCGCTGAAGGATCTCAGTAAGGGCGCCTATGCTATACGCCGTGGTATGGGCTCGATGGAGCGTGTCGACCGCATCCTCCAGGCTGAGAGCACGATCACGGACCCTGCCGAGCCTAAGCCCGTCGTTTCAACGAGGCGATCCGTCTGGAGAAGGTCTCCTTCCGCTATGCTGAGGAGTGGGTACTACGTGACGTGGATCTGACGATCCGCAAGGGGCAGACCGTGGCGCTCGTCGGGCATTCGGGCTCGGGGAAGAGCACGCTCGTGGACCTCATCCCACGCTTCTACGACGTCGTCGAGGGGCGCATCACCATTGATGGCACAGATATCCGTGAGGTCGCGGTAGCTGATCTGCGCCGCCTTATGGGGAACGTCAATCAGGAGCCCATCCTCTTCAATGCTTCGGTCTTTGAGAACATCGCCTTCGGTGTCGAGGGTGCTACCCTCGAGAAGGTGCGTCAGGCTGCCGAGGTCGCGCACGCCGATGAGTTCATCAATGAGATGCCTGCAGGCTATGATACCAATATCGGTGACCGTGGGGGTAAGCTCTCCGGTGGCCAGCGCCAGCGCCTCTCTATCGCCCGTGCTGTCTACAAGAATCCCCCGATCCTCATCCTCGACGAAGCTACTTCGGCCCTCGATACCAAAAGCGAGCGCCTTGTGCAGAGTGCCTTGGATCACCTCATGGAGGGCCGTACGACCATCGTCATCGCCCACCGCCTCTCTCGACGATCATCCATGCCGACGTCATCTGCGTCGTCGATGACGGGCGTATCGTCGAGCAGGGTACGCACGACGAGCTCCTCGCACTCGGTGGACACTACGCCAAGCTGCATGCTATCCAAGTCAAATCCTAAGCGGACACAGAGATGAAGCGTAATCCTGTCAAGTACAACTATACCGATACCTTCCGTGCGGCCCTCGAGCTCGCTGCCGAGCACGCCAAGGAGCTGCGCTGTGGCGAGATCACGAATGACCTCCTCCTGTGGGGCGTGCTCAGCGAAGGCACCAGCGCCGCTATCCGCTTCCTGATGGATCGTAATATCTCCGTGAAGGAGGTGCTGCGCGAGGTGGACGAGCATATCCAGCCGGACGATAAGGAAGACCCCGCACACGTCTTCTACAGCATCGAAGCGCATAGCACGCTGGCACGCGCGGCGCAGATCTCCACGCTCCTCGGGGCACAGGCTATCAGTGCGCTGCACCTCCTTTATAGCTTGTACTTCTGTTCGCCCCCGACGCTCCTCACGCACTACCTCGTCGCCCACCGCATCAACGAGCATACCGACCCCCAGCTCCATCGTGTCGCTATGCTCCTCGAGGGCAGTAAGACTACCGCTGAGGAGAGCACGCCAAAGCTCGTAGAGCCCAAGCCAGCCAGCCCGCCTCGGATAAACCCTCAGCGCAGGCCCAGGCGATCGTCTTATCCCAAGACCGCGTCCGCCGTATCCCCATTCGCATAGATCTGGCGCAGATGAAGGGACCCTCACTCGGTGGCGATGGCGAACTGCCACCTAGCGACGAACTCCTGCAGGCACTCGCCGAGAGTATCAGCACGCAGGTCGACCGCATGCTCGGTAAGCTCCCCGAGGGTGAAGAAGCCCCGAAGGATGGGAGCTTCCCCTACGCTGACTTCGGTCGCCGTGTGACGAGCACCACCCCCACGACCCCAGAGGGGAAGGTGGAGCCGATGCCCTACGACGATGAAGCGCGTGACCTCATACAGATACTCTCCCGTGAGAGCTACCCCTCGGTGGTCTTGGTGCACGAGCTCCATGACAGCCCCGAGCCTATCATCAAGGCGCTCGTTCGCCATATGGACCGCCGTGCTGAGCTGGATGCTAAGGGTGGCAGTGCGAGTGCAGCCGATAAACTGAGTGCCACGCCACAGGGCTTCCGCTACCAGTCGGTGCTGGAGCTTGATCCGCTACGCTTGGCCTCTGCAAGCCAGATGATGGGTGGAGCAGAGCTGTACCTGCAGTCACTCTTTGAGCGACTCAAGGCCGACCCCTCGGTACTCCTCTATATCGGTGACCTCAGCCTCCTGAAGCCCCTTGGTCGTACGGGTGGCGAAGTCTTGGAAGCCCTCTTCGTGGGCCTTGCGAAGCGTCGTATGCAGTGTATCGCCCACGCTACTCCCGCTACCTACAGCCAGTCCGTCGAGCGCAGTGAAGCCGCTTCACTTAGCACGACGAAGTACATCATCAAGCCCCTCGAGGGCGAGGCACTCCGTAAGGCCTTTGAGCGTCGCCGTGCCTTCCTCGCCGAGTACCATGCGGTGAGCTATCAGACGCCCTATGAGGAGCTGCTGGCACTCGCTCAGCGCTACTTCCCGCAGGAGCCTGCGCTCTACGCCCTCGGTGAGATCCTCGATGCCGCTGCCAGCGAGACCCGCCGTCGCCTGCATCGCCACTTCTATGGCACGACAAGCGGCACGCGAAGCAAGGGGACTGTCAGCCGTGACGACCTCTTGCAGGGCCTAGCTCGTCGCCTCAATATCCCCGTGGAGCAGATCGAGGACAAGACCGAGCTAAAGCGCCTACGCGAGCTCCCCGCGAAGCTCCGCAGCCGTATCGTCGGGCAGGATAATGCCGTGGCAGTCGTCAGCCGTGCCGTGCAGCGTGCTCGTCTCGGGCTGCGTGACGGACAGCATCCCATCGCTTCCTTCCTCTTCCTTGGCCCGACGGGCGTAGGGAAGACGTATCTGGCAAAGGCACTGGCGAAGGAAGTCTTCGGCAGTGAAGAGGCGCTGGTGCGTATCGATATGAGTGAGTTCGCTGAGCGTCATAGCGTCTCCCGACTCATCGGCCCTCCTCCTGGCTACATCGGCTACGGCAATGGTGGCGAACTCACGGAGCCCGTGCGTACTCGTCCTCATCGCTTGGTCCTCCTCGACGAGATCGAGAAGGCCCATCCCGATATCTATAACCTCCTCCTGCAGGTCCTCGACGATGGCCGTCTGACGGACTCGGAGGGGCGTACGGCGGACTTCCGCAATACGGTCATCATCATGACGAGCAATGTCGGTTCGCGCGAAGCGAAGGACTTTGCCCGCTCCGTCGGCTTCTCTGGCCTCAGCAATGGGCAGGAGCGTAGCGAAGGCATTGTCCGCAAGGCACTGGAGCGCACCTTCAGCCCCGAGTTCTTGGGTCGTCTGGATGGTACGGTCGCCTTCGAGAGCCTCTCAGATGAGTCGCTCCTGCAGATCGTCTCGCTGGAGCTGAAGCCTATCGTAGAGCGCCTCGCGGCATCGGGCTATGGCTTGACGCTCACCGAGGAGGCCAAGCGCTTCGTCGGTATCGATGAGGCCCATCGCGGTCTCGGAGCCCGCCTCGTGCGCCGTCGTCTGCAGCAGCTCGTGGAGGATCCCTGTGTCGAGCACATCCTCGAGGAGAAGCTCCATGCGGGTGAGACCTGCGCAGTCAGCCTCGGGAAGGACGGCGAGCTCGTCTATACGATCCAGTCCAGCCGTACTTCCGATAGCCCGACGCAAGCCAAGAAAGCCCCTGCTACCCTGAAGTCAAAGAAATCTTGACGATGCCCCAACCACTTGTCACTGAAGAGGAGCTCCAGCGTGCGCTGGCTGACCCAGAGCGCCGGCGAAGCGCCTTCTCCACGGTCGTGCGCCTCTACTCGCAGCAGATCTACTGGCAGATACGCCGTACGGTCTACAACCACGACGACACCGATGACCTCGTGCAGAACGTCTTCATCAAGGCCTGGGAGGCTATTGAAGGCTTCCGTGGCGAGGCGAAGGTCTCCACGTGGCTCTACCGAATCGCCCTCTATGAAGCCCTGAACTTCCTCAAGAAGCGCCGCCACGAAGAGGAGAACGTCATCGCTCCCTCAGACGAAGGCGACTCGCTCTACCTGCTGGATCGCCTCACGGCCGACGAGTACTTCGATGCCGATGAGGCAGAGGTGCGCCTGCAGAAGGCTTTATTGAGCCTACCGGCCAAGCAGCAGTTGGTCTTCCGCCTCCGCTACTACGATGAGATGCCCTACGACCAGATGGCCGCACTTACCGGCACGTCTGAGGGTGCACTCAAGGCCTCCTACCACCACGCGATGAAGAAGGTAACCGAAGAACTTCAGCGCAGCGAATAAACCTTTTCCCCTACCAGTTGTCACACAGAGTGAAGCCCCGATAAGGGCGCATATATTTAGAGATGAATAAGCAAACTAACCTACCTACTCCCGCCGAGAGTCGTGGGCACTATAGCGTCCCCGAGGGCTACTTCGATAGCCTCGAGGAGCGTATCATGGCGAAGATCCCCGAGGAGACCCCTGAGGAAGTCGCCGAAGCTCCTCGCGTCAGTCTATGGATGCGCCTGCGTCCCATCGCTTATATGGCGGCGATGTTTGTCGCGATGAACCTCATCTTCCGTGCCTTCGCACCGAAGACTGCCGAGGATAAGTCCGTCGCTACAGCCCAGACTGAGGTCAGTAGCGAAGACGAGTATGCCAACTACTACGCCGACTACGGTGAGCGCATGACGGCCGTAGCAGGCTATGACTCCTATTACAATTCGCTCCTCTCCGACCTCGGGACGATGACGAATACCACCTTTACTACCACACGCTAACCCCCACAGAAGACAATGAAGCGAATCCTTTATATCCTTTGCTCCATCCTCCTCCTGACGGGTGGACTATCAGCACAAGCCCATAATATCCTCCTGACGGGTGGGCTGTCCGCACAAGCCAAGAAGAAGCCTGCCGATCCAGGTAAGGATATGCGCGAGAAGGTGCGTGCTGAGAAGCGTGCCTTCCTGATGCGCGAGCTCTCCCTCACCGCTGGCGAAGTCAATGCACTGATGCCCGTGCTGAACGAACTTGACGATAAGCGCTTCGCCCTATGGCGCTCGACCGAGACCCTCGGCCGTCGCGTACGTCAGGGCGACAAGACGCTGACCGAAGCCGAGCTGAATACCTACCTCGAGCAGATGCTGGACTTCCACGTCCGCGAAGCCGAGCTGGAGCGCACCTATTACCTGCGCTGTCGCTCTACGCTCCCCGCTGAGAAGCTTGTGCGTCTGCCGATGGTCTGCAAGGACTTCGCCCGCCGCTTCTTCGAGCGCCACAAGCGATAGCGTCCGCCTCCCTCCCTCCTTATTATCATAGAGAAGTTGGCACCCCTTCTGCGGGTGCCAACTTTTTTTGTGTCCGCGTGCAAGCTGTGCACCTCCCTTATGGGGTGGTGCGAATCTATATGATACGGTTGCCGCGAGTCCTGTCCTCTATTTAGAGTACAAAGGCATCGCACGCCCAGCTCTCCGATATACCTCTCCGAAGAGATACACAAGCCCCTCGCCTTATCGCGAGTATTCCTCTTATTTAGCGGAGGGAAAAGTGTCCTTCTTGTGAAGGAAAAAGTGCCTTCGCGTAGTGGTTTTCCTCTGTCTACGCACGTAGTCTTAAAGACCAGGCACGTACATCCAAATATCCACGTACGTAGATCAAGCTTATCTGCCACTCGTCCACAACTTTTATCCCTATGCGGAGCAATAAACTAATAGGGGTCACTTCACAATGCTATATAGCTTGCTTCGCCATCCTATATAGGTCGGTGCTGCGACCACTATAGGTTCACTCACTGACCACTATAGGTTCACACTACCCACTACTATTGGTTAGTATCCGCTCCTTGCAAAGTAGCTGGTGCAGAAGGGGATCTGCTTATTCCATCCTTTTTCTAAATTTGCAGTACACACACGCCCCTCATGGGGGCGCACGCATGACAAGTATCTTCCCGAATCAAGGGCCTTATGAAGAAGCACATCCCAGAGGCTACGCACCTCCTTATCGTTGCCCTCCTCTTTGGTATTCGCCTGAGTGGAGCGGCTCAGCAGCCCACGACAGATAGTATCGCGACCCCCGACAACGAGCTCGAGGGCGTCAGCGTCATCGGCTATCGCAAGATCAATACGGGCAATATCCACAAGCAGATCTTTGAGCTCGAGGCGAAGGGCGTGCCGAAGGGTGCCTCCGCCGACCGTGCGCTACGCTATGTGCCTGGGCTCCTTATGGGGAGCGCGGGCTACAGTATCTTGGGTAGCGAGCAGGTCGCTCAGGTGCTGATAGACGGAGCGCCTGCCAGCCCCGAAGAGCTGGCGAGCCTCCTGCACAGTCGATCTGGCGCATCGAGCTCCTGCGGGGTGGCGTCGATGGCGACCGCATCAATATACGTAGGCTACGCAGTCTCACGCGGGAGTTCAAGGGACGCATTGACCTCGGGCTAAGTCAGCCCGCCCGCTACTCGGCGAGTGCCAACCTTACCCTACAGACCCCGACGACCGTGCTGACCTTCGTCCCCTCGGCGCTATGGAGTCGACAGGAGATCTCCTCACAGCTCGATCGCAAGAGTGCGGGGGTGGCACACGGCTGGCATCATCAGACGACGACTAAGACCAAGCAGGTGAGCTCGCTTCTGCGCTTTGACTTCTTCCCCAGCAAGCACTGGGATAATACGCTCGTCGCGATGTATTCGCGCAATGGACATGATGGCTTCAGCGAGTCCACCCAAGATGCCCTTCCCTCCCAGCGGCTGGATGAGACGGGCTATATGCAGGTCTTGCAGGGGCATCTGGCGAGCCGCTATAAGTGGGGCGAGAGCTTCCTTCGTCTGCGTGGGCATCTGGCCAGTGAGTGGGACCGCCAAGAGCTGAGTCTACAGACCGCCACGCACGAGGCGGAGAATACCTATCGGAGCCTCACGGGGGATCTGACCTATCAGACGCAGCTGGAGGGGCGTGCGGGGCGGCATAAGCTGAATACGAGCTACGTCCTGACGCACCGTGAGACCCGCTCGAGCTATAGCCCCCAGCGCTATAAGAGCCTGATCCATGCCCTCAAGCTGGGCGATGAGGTCAGCTGGGGTGAGCAGTGGGGTGGGGACTTCCTGCTGGATATGCAGTACGATGAGCAGCGCCTCTCCACACTGACACGCCGTGCTTGGTACGTCCTTCCCTACGCCAGCCTCTATTATAGTGGGGCGCGTGATGCCGTCGAGCTGAGCTATGACCTCAGCGTCTCCCGCCCCACGGGGGAGATCGTAGACCCCACACGCTACTATACCTCTGATACTGAATACACCGAGGGGAATGCGAGTATCGCCAATGAGCGCACCCATACGCTCGCACTCCGCTACCAGCGTCAGGTCAAGCAGACCTTCCTCTCGACGGCCTTCACCTACACTCGGACGCTGGACGCTATCGGGCGTATCCATGCGCTTGCTGATCCTCAGCTGGAGACTTGGGCGAACGTAGGGCGGAGCACCGCCTACGCCCTCTCGCTGGGGGTGAATAGCTCCTTCTTCGAGCATAAGATGAATCTGAACCTCGGGACGGCCCTCGGCTATGTCACGAAGGAGATAGCGCCAGAGCATCGCCTCACCGCCCTGAGCGCTGGTGGGAGTGGGCTCTTCTATCGGGGTACGCTCAACCTCAGCTACACGACGAGCCGAGACTGGACGTACACCATCTATGCGCAGTGGTCGGGTAGGGAGCTGACCTTCTCCTACCAGCGTGACCACCTGCCTACGTGTACTTTGAGGTGAATAAGAGCTTCCTCGACGACCGCCTCTCCCTCACGCTCTCCCTCCTCAATCCCTGGGGGACGATGCGTACCGATACCCGCTACTTCTTCCGTGATGTCACGCAGACCCGCTGGGTGACGAATAATCATAGTAGCGGCGTGCGCCTGGGGCTGACCTATAGCTTCGGGAAGCGCTTCCGTACCCGACAGGGCAACGAGACCATTGAGCAGGCCGACCGCAAGGGGAAGTAAATCCGCAAATTCCCTCACGAAGCGATCCCGTGAGCTGTCGGAGGTGGTGCGAGTGACGAGGTATATACCTTGAGTAAAAAGCCCCACGTTATTAAGGTGAATGCACCCAACACCTGAAGCTCGGAAGGGCAGAAAGTAGGTCGGGGACTGCACAGATACTGCGCGCTTGTGCAGTGTTGGCGTTTGTAACTATTTGGTTATCTTTGCATTTGTCGCATGGTGTATGCTTTGCATCCGTGCACACCGACGGGAGGTGCGCTCCCGCCAGGTATTATCATTAATGTAGTATCAAAAGCTGGTATGACAAGAAAAAGAATGCGACTGTTATGCGCATCTCTGTGTCTGGCTGCCACGACACTCCCTGCCTGGGCGGCAACGCCCCCCTCAGGGAAGGCTCAGACACCGAAGAAGGAGACACGCACGACAGCCGGTCAGCAGGCAAGCACCACTGGTGAACACCTGCTCCTGGCCGACCGACTCGAGATCAAGAATCGTCTCTCCAAGGAGAAGCAGCGTCGCGAGGCTGATCTGAAAGCTAAGAAGCAAAACCAAGATCTCGAGGCTCCGGCCTCTGAGCTCTACGGCGAAGAGTCCTGGGGAAGTCACGTAAACCCCTTCGCAGGTATGTCGGTCAATATCCCCGACCGCCAAGACATCGACCTGCAGGAGTTCGTGATGCCCATCGCCACCCGCCAAGTCACCTCGAACTACGGCTATCGCCATAGCTTCGGGCGTATGCACTACGGGACGGACCTCAAGCTGAGCCACGGGGATACGATACGTGCAGCCTTCTCTGGGAAGGTGCGTATCAAGTCCTACGAAGGTGGAGGCTACGGCAACTACGTCGTCATCCGCCACCCCAATGGTCTGGAGACGGTCTACGGACACATGAGCCGCTCCATCGTCCGCGAAGGGACGGTCGTCCGCGCTGGTGACCCCATCGGTCTCGGCGGTAGCACGGGCCGCTCTACTGGGCCCCACCTCCACTTCGAAGCACGCTTCATGGGTATCCCTATCGACCCATCGGACCTCTTCGACTTCCAGGCAGGTGTCCCACGCTACGATGTCTTCGCCTTCGTCAAGGGTGCCTATCGCACGCCCCGCTCCTTCGCAGTAGCTAAGGCAGCAGCCAAGCCTAAGAAGAGTGGCGAGTCGAACGAAGAGCAGTTCAAGACGCACCGCATCAAGAAGGGCGAGACCGTCCGCGCTATCGCAGCTGAGTATGGCGTCTCGGTAAGTAAGCTTTGCCGCACCAACGGCATCTCCGCCCGCGCCAAGCTCTCCACAGGGCGTACCCTCCGCATCCCGAGCTAAAGCCTACCGCACCGTCGTAAGCTATGCTCGCCGACACACTACAAGGCCTCACCGCTTAGAGCCCCTGGCTCTGGGCAGTGAGGCCTTGCCTTTTTCCGTATCTTTGCTCATAGGAATGGGGCTCCGTGCCCCAGCTCCCTCTGCTTCAATCTCCTCAGGATCACATCCCTCTTACGACAATATTTATAGTCTCCGAATGATTACTCTCTTTAGGAAGCACAGCTCCCCCGTGCTTTATGTCGTGGAGAGCACGGCGCCCTTGGCTGCCGAAGCCCTCGATCGCCTCACCTGGCTCTTTGGTGGGGCTACTTTGCTTGATACCCCCGCCCTCAAGGGCTTCTTTGTCGGGACGCGCCGTGAGCTCGTCACGCCCTGGAGCACCAATGCGGTGGAGATCGTGCGCAATATGAACATCCCCACGGTCACGCGTATCGAGGAGTTCAGCGAGGTCTCGGGGCCCGATGCGTCCTTCGACCCCATGCTGCAGGCCCTCTATGAGGGGATCGATGCTACGGTCTTCGACACGCACATCACGGCAGCGCCTATCGAGCATATCACGGACCTGCGCGCCTACAATGACGCTCACAGTCTGGCTCTCAGCGATGAGGAGATCTCCTACCTCGAGGGGCTCAGTGAGCGTCTCGGGCGTCCGCTCACCGACAGCGAGCTCTTCGGCTTCTCGCAGGTCAATAGCGAGCACTGCCGTCACAAGATCTTCGGTGGTACCTTCGTCCTCGACGGGGAGGAAGAAGAGCGTAGCCTCTTCTCGATGATCAAGGACACGAGTGCCGCTAACCCCAATCACTTGGTCTCGGCTTATAAGGACAATGTGGCCTTCATCGATGGCCCCAGCGACCTCGAGCAGTTCGCTCCCGCCACGGGAGATAAGCCCGACTTCTTCGTCCGTAAGTCCATCGACAGCGTGCTGAGCCTCAAGGCTGAGACGCACAACTTCCCCACGACCGTCGAGCCCTTCAACGGCGCTGCTACCGGTACCGGTGGAGAGATCCGTGACCGTATGGCTGGTGGTCGTGCCAGCGTGCCTCTGGCTGGGACTGCCGTCTACATGACGAGCTATCCCCGCACGGCAGCCGATCGCCCTTGGGAGCAGCACAGCGCTGCCCGCCCTTGGCTCTACCAGACGCCCCGTCAGATCCTCACGAAGGCATCCAATGGAGCGAGCGACTTCGGAAATAAGTTCGGTCAGCCGCTCATCTGTGGCTCGGTGCTGACCTTTGAGCACGAAGGCAAGACTGGCGAACCTACCTACGGCTTCGACAAGGTCATCATGCTCGCTGGTGGTGTCGGCTACGCCCGCCGCAGCGATGCACAGAAGGGCACTCCCGAGACTGGCGAAGAGGTCGTCCTCCTCGGTGGTGACAACTACCGTATCGGTATGGGCGGTGGTGCTGTCAGCTCTGTGAATACGGGGCAGTATGCCGGCGCTATCGAGCTCAACGCCGTACAGCGCTCCAACCCCGAGATGCAGAAGCGTGTCGAGAACGTCATCCGCACACTCTCGGAGAGTGAAGACAATCCTATCATCTCCATCCACGACCACGGGGCAGGGGGGGCACCTGAACTGTCTCTCCGAGCTCGTCGAGACGACGGGTGGACACTTCGACCTCAGCGCCTTCCCCATCGGTGATGAGACCCTTTCGTCGAAGGAAATCATCGGCAACGAGAGCCAGGAGCGTATGGGCCTTCTGGTCAAGGGCGACGCCGTAGAGCGTATCGCCCGTATCGCCGAGCGTGAGCGCGCTCCGATGTACGTCGTCGGTCGCACCACGGACGATATGCACCTGACCTTCGAAGAGGCAGGTGGTGACAAGCCCATTGACCTGGCACTGTCGGATATGTTCGGCTCGGCACCCAAGACCTATATGGTCGACAAGCATATCGACAAGACTTATCCCGCCCTCAGCTATGACGCTGCTCGCGTCGAGCACTACCTCGATGAGGTGCTGCAGCAGGAGGGGGGTCGCTTGTAAGGACTGGCTGACGAACAAGGTTGACCGCTCCGTCACGGGCCGTGTGGCTCGCCAGCAGTGTCAGGGTGAGGTCCAGCTCCCCTTGAGCGACTGCGGTGCTATGGCCGTCGACTTCCGTGGCCGTGCCGGTATCGCTACCTCTATCGGTCACGCTCCCGTAGCAGCGCTGGTAGACCCCGTCGCTGGTAGCCAGCTCGCCATCGCTGAGGCACTGACGAACATTGTCTTTGCGCCCCTTACCTACGGCCTCGAGGGTGTTTCCCTCAGCGCCAACTGGATGTGGCCCTGCCGCAATGAGGGCGAAGATGCTCGTCTCTACGACGCCGTAGAGGCTGCTTCGGACCTCGCGATCTCGCTCGGTATCAATATCCCCACGGGTAAGGACTCGCTCTCCATGACGCAGAAGTACCCCAACGGCGAGAAGGTCCTGAGCCCAGGCACCGTCATCATCAGCGCTATCGGTGAGGTCTCTGACGTGAAGAAGATCCTCTCCCCTGTGCTTGTCGCGAATCCCGCATACCCTGTCTATCATATCGACTTCAGCTTCTCTCCGCTGGCTCTCGGTGGCTCAGCCTTCGCTCAGGCCCTCGGTCAGCTCGGTGACGAGACGCCTCGCATCGAGGAGCCTGAGTACTTCCGCGAAGCCTTCACGGCTGTGCAGCAGCTCATCCAGCGCGGTGTGCTGACGGCTGGTCACGATATCTCGGGCGGTGGTCTCATCACGGCGCTGCTGGAGATGTGCTTCCCCTCTACAAAGGGTGGGCTGTCGGTCGACCTCACGGCCTTCCCTGAGGACGATATCGTCAAGCTCCTCTTTGCCGAGAACCCAGGTGTGCTCGTGCAGACCTCGCATCCCGAAGTCCTCGAAGAGGTACTGCGTGATGCCAGTATCGGCTTCGCTCGCATCGCTACTCCTACGACTGACGGGCGCACGCTCTCGGTAAGCTACGGCAAGAAGTCCACGCTCACGCTCGACATCGATGCCAAGCGCGACCTCTGGTACCGCTCCTCTTATCTGATGGATAAGTATCAGAGCGGCGAAGAGCTGGCTAAGGCTCGCTACGAAGGCTATAAGAATCAGCCCCTCCGCCTCACGGCTCCAAAGGGCTTCACGGGTAAGCTTGCTGATCTCGGTCTCGATCCCGACCGCACGACGAAGGCGCCTGTCCGTGCCGCCATCCTCCGCGACAAGGGGACGAATGGTGAGCGTGAGATGGCTTATGCCCTCTATCTCGCTGGCTTCGACGTCAAGGACGTACATCTAACTGACCTCATCTCGGGTCGTGAGACGCTCGATGATGTACAGCTCATCGTCTTCTGCGGTGGCTTCTCGAACTCTGACGTCCTCGGCTCGGCTAAGGGCTGGGCAGCAGGTATCCTCTTCAACGAGCAGGCGAAGGCTACGCTTGATCGCTTCTACGCTCGCCCCGACACGCTGAGCCTCGGTATCTGTAATGGCTGTCAGCTGATGGCCGAGCTAGAGCTCCTCTATCCTGAGCACGAGCTGAAGCATAAGATGGCGCACAACGATTCGCACAAGTTCGAGAGCTCGTTCGTCAGCCTCACGATCCCCGAGAACCACTCGGTGATGCTCCGTGATCTGGCTGGTGCGTCACTCGGTGTGTGGGTAGCTCACGGCGAAGGAAAGTTCGACCTCCCCTACGACAGCGACCGCTACCACGTCATCGCTCGCTACGCCTATGATGCGTATCCCGCGAACCCCAACGGCTCACCCGACGCTATCGCTGGGCTGTGCAGCGCTGATGGCCGTCATCTGGCCCTCATGCCTCACCCCGAGCGTGCGATCTTCCCCTGGCAGTGCGCTTACTACCCCGAGGCTGACCGCCGTGAGCACGAGGTGACTCCATGGATGAAGGCCTTCCGCAATGCCTATGACTGGTGCTGTGAGCACAGCCGTTAGGCTACGGTAGCTACCAAATGATCGAGCCCCGATCTCCCATGTGGGAGGTCGGGGCTCGGTCGTTTAGTGGGACTCGCTCGGCCTTAGAGTGTGTAGTCGAGGCCGATGGAGAAGATCTGATTCTTGCGGGTGTAGACCTCGCTACCAGGGAGTGCGATGCCAAGGGCAGGCTGAGCAGCGTAGGTGCTGACGGTCTTCTTGTGGTCGCCGTAGCTGGAGATCATGTAGGCGAGGTTCAGCTGGGCTTCCTTCGTGAGGTGCAGGCCGACGCCGAGACCGTAGGATGTGGAGCTCATGTCGAAGTGGATGTTGCTCTGATAAGCATCGCTCACCCCCTTGCGCGTGATCTGCACACCGCCGCTGACGTCGAGCCAGTCGAGAGCGTTCCATTCGAGGCCGAAGAGATATTCGTTCGTGTTGCCCTTGAGGGCCTTCTGCTTGTCACCAGCCATATTCGCAGACTTCTCGAAGAAGTGATTGTAGCTGACTGCAGCCGTGACCGTGGGGAGGATGCGGTACGAAGCCCCTACACCGAGTACAGCGGGCAGGTCGTTGGCGACCTTAGCACCGTCGGCGAACTGCTCCATGCCCGAGTCATTGGCCTGGGTTGTGTTCTTCACGCGGATAGTAGTGCGGAACTCATAGCGTGCCCCTACGTTCAGCCCTTCGTAGTTGAAGTTCAGCCCGACGATAGGCGCCAGACCGATACCCGTCTGCTTGACCTCGATGCGCTTGTCGAGGGTCTTCTGTGCCAGCTGACCAGGGACGGCGAGGACAGGCTGTACCTGTTGCTTGAGGCCTTCGGGCAGTTGTTGACGATAGGCTCGGCAGCCTTAGCTCCTACGGCGATAGCGCCGAAGTAGGTAGGAGCGTGGTGCATAGCGCCGTCAGCACCGCTGACCTGGATGTTGCGGATGTAGCCCGTGTAGGTGTTGTAGGCATAGCTCAGACGAGCACCGAGGTAGGCACTCAGATGCTGGTTGATCTTGTAGCTCGCACCAGCCTGCAGGCCGAAGACGTACTGGAGCCCCTCGAGCTTGCTATCTACGGAGTACTTGTTGGCAGCCTTGATCGGGTCGATGAACTTGGCAAAGCCTGCCTGAGCTTGTGGGGAGAGAGCCCCTGCGGGGAGGGTGGCGATCATGGCGGTAGCCTTCTGAGCGATGGCCTGCGTGATCGTGGGGACGAGTGCTACGTTCGCCTCGAACTGAGGGAGCCCGCTCGTGAAGCTGGCCTTACCACCACCGCCGAAGACGCCTACGACTGCCGAAAATGCCCAGTCACCCTTCTTATACGAAGCCATGAGCGTGGGGACGATGGGCGCGGTGGCCTTCCCCCTCGAAGCGCTTGGTAGTAGTGCCTGCCGTAGAGTAAGCGAATGGGGCGAAGGTAGCGTCGATGTCACGGCGCTGGAGTACGGTCTGGCTGTTGACCGAGAAGCGCCAGCCGTCGGGCGTGAAGACAAGACCTGCGGGATTGTAGTAGGTCGCGTCGATAGCGAGCGAGGCATTACGTGCGAGGCTACGCAGGTAGAGGGCGTGGAGGCTGGTATTGTTCAGCAGACCCCCAGCGTGTGCTGCGGGGGCGGCGGTGAGGGCGATGAGGCCCAGGAGTAGCGTTTTCTTCATTGCTATATAGGATGATTTGTCGCCCCGTAGTGGGGCGCTTGCCTCATGGAAGGCAGGACAAAGATAGAGAAATGTGCACACTTCGCCCAGATGTGTGCGTGTTTCTCGGAGTATTCATGATATCAAGGCAAAGAAAAAGGGCTCCCGTAGTGCGCACTACGGGAGCCCTTTAAGGGGGGTAGGTCAGTGACCTAAATGCAAGAGGCTTGGCCTAGTACTCGTCAGAGACACTCAGCTTAGCACGGCCCTTGGCACGGCGAGCAGCCAGTACGCGACGACCGTTAGCCGTAGCCATACGTGCACGGAAACCGTGCTTGTTCTTTCTCTTGCGGTTCGATGGTTGGAACGTTCTTTTCATCTCGTTTGTCTAATATATTAGTTGCTTATACTTTGCTATGTCCTGCAATTTGAGCCACAAAGATAACGAATTTTATCCAACCACGTCGTGAGGGCATTCCCTGTACCTCAGTAGCCCCCCCTCGCCCTCTCAGCCAAATTCTGCTTTGTATCCCTCTGCCGCACCCAACTCTCCATAGTCCTATCGCCTGCTTCGTCAGCCTGTATGCATCTTACGGCGTGGAACGGATGCGTTCCTCCTCGTGGGAAGTATTCGTTCCAAAGTCGGAGCATTCGCTTTCCTCGAGGAGGAAAGGGCGGCGAGGTAACTATCCTTTTGTCGATGCTCTGGTGCTGCAGTAGCATAACTGGCAGAGTTTCTCTTCATCGAATATATGTATCTTTGTCCAACTCTGATCGATGGAGGTCGATATCCTTCTTTCTCCATGTATATGGCGACATTGTAGCACCTTCATCCACGAGGAAAGTGTGCATATGGTAAGCTGTTTCAGAGCAAACATCCGATTCTTCATTCATCCTTGATAATGAATACTTCTTTGACGACTGCTGAGTCAACACCTTTGGTCTCGGTAATTATCCCTGTTTATAAGGTAGAGGACTATTTAGCTGAGTGCGTCGACTCGGTCATTAATCAAACCTACCGCAACTTAGAAATCATCTTGGTGGACGATGGTTCGCCCGATGGCTGTGGCGCAATGTGCGACGCTTATGCCGCGCAGGATGAGCGTGTGCGCGTGATTCATCGCCCTAATGGAGGTCTCTCTGCTGCGCGCAATAGCGGGATGGATATCGCTACAGGAGAGTTCATCACCTTCTTAGATAGTGATGACTGGATGTATCGAGGGAGGATCGAAGGGTATATGCAGTGCTTTGCGAAGCACCCAGAGCTGGACTTGGTAGAGTCATGTATCTACTATTCCTCTTCGGACAAGCCGTGTAATGTGGGTGAATATGTAGGTGACCCACAGGCGGAGGACAGAATTCTCTCAGGAGCAGAGCTTATGGAGCAGTTCTGTATGGAGCTTTATCCTTCGTCTAATCCTTCAGCTTGTAATAAGTGTTATCGGACACAGTTGCTACAAGGTCATAGATTTGCAGAGGGTTGCGTGTATGAGGATCTGGAGTTTAATCTGCGACTCTATCCGCATGTGAAGGCTTATTTATTTTGGCCTCAATGCAACTATTACTATCGAGTGAATAGATCAGGATCTATTACAGAATATAATGATGCTGCTATTCTCTCTTCTGTGGCTGATTGCTATGAGAATATGCAGCAGATTATCCTGGATCTTGAAGGGCAGATGGCAGGAGGAGCGACTATGTCTGGTGGTATCTCGGCTGTAGATCATCGTCTTTATGTCATCTCGCAGATGACGAAGCATCTGATCTATCCTCCTTGTAGTGATCTACGTCGTTCGAGCCTTCGTAGGGCGCTCATTCCCATACTTCGTCCCTATGTTAAGTTCTTGAGATCTCGCCCATATGAGAGCAGGTATCGTCATATGTTGCTGGCGCGTAATATTATGGTTTTCTGCTATCCGCTCTATATGCACGTCTACGTGCCATTGTACCTAAAGTATCTGGATGTGAAGAGGAAGCTTGGTTTAGATCGCTAATAGGTCTTCCGGAGAGTCTCTCTCTATCCTTAGATTAAGGTGTTGCTTATTAGAGCATCGCAGGCTCGTGGCAATAGCCACGAGCCTGCGATGCTTTGTGGGTGTGGGCTCTCACTTCGCTTTGGCGAGGAGGCGCTCAATGAGGACGGGGAAGGCGTAGGCGGTGCGTTCTTCGGTGGGGATGGTGAGGTAAGGCGAGGTGGAGCGGATACCTTCGGCCTCAAGGAGGAAGAGTGTGGCTTGTATCTGCCGATGGGAGAGCCGATGGGCGTGCGTCGCTATGGGCGTGGGGTGGAAGGTCGGCCGCTCCAAGGTGGCGAGCAATTCGCAGAAGGCGGGATGTGCCGTCAGCTCTTCGACCGTGATGCCTGCTTCGCCTGTCTCTATGAGCGGTAGCTCGTAGAGCCCTTGCCATATGTCTCCTGCGCCACGGCGGCGAATGAGCAGCCCTTCGCCCCCCGAAGCGTGGGGAAGTTGCACGAGGAAATAGTACATAAAGCGAGGAAGCACCTTCGTCTTGCCCTGCTTGATGGGGAGCTCCTCCTCGATGCCAGCACGGTGCGCCAGGCAATGTGGTGCGATGGGGCACTCCGTGCAATTCGGGCGGCGAGGCGTACAACAAAGCGCACCGAGCTCGATGACCGCTTGGTTGTGGCGACTGGGATGAGCGGTGTCCAAGAGGGCTTCGGCAAGCGCCCAGTAGATCCGTGCCCCTTGGGTGGTGTCGATGGGATCCGTGGTGCCGAAGAGGCGACTGAGGACACGGAAGACATTGCCATCCACGGTAGGGTAAGGCAGGTTATAGGCGAAGGAGAGGATTGCCCCACGTGTGTAGGGTCCCACGCCAGGAAGGCGACTCAGTCCTTCGGGCGTGCGAGGGATTTCTCCCCCGAAGTCGGAGACGATAATCTGGGCAGCACGCCTGAGGTTGCGCCCGCGCGAGTAGTAGCCCAACCCTTGCCATAAAAGGAGAACTTCATCTTCACTGGCGGCGGCTAAGTCGTGTACGGTGGGGAAGCGTTCGGTAAAGCGATGATAGTATGCCATCCCTTGGTCGACGCGCGTCTGCTGGAGGATTATCTCGGAGAGCAGGACGTGGTAGGCGGAGACATCTTCTCTCCACGGTAGGGCACGTGCGTGCTCGTCGTACCAGCGTCCGAGGCGGAGGCGCACGTCTACGAGGTCAAGCCCCTGAGTCGGTGGGATGGAATGGGTTTGCTTCATCGGGCGCAAAGATAAGCTATTGCGTACGTAGCCCCTGCATCCACGTAGGATGCAGGGGCTACGCTTATATAGATACGATTAGTGAAGTGCGGGGATTACTTCGTCTCAGCGCGGAGGACCTCGACGGCCTTCTCGATCTGCGTGTCGACGCCCTGCAGGACCTTCGTGGGGTCAAGAGGTACGACGACGTCGGGCTCCATCTGAGTGTTCTCTAAATAGCGACCGTCGAAGAGACGGAAGCCTACGGCGGGGATACCGAAGTAGACGCTGGGGTCGAGGAGCGTCACCCAGTTCACGCTGGTCATCGTACCAGCTACGGGCATACCGACGACCTTACCGACCTTGAGGTGCTGATAGACCCAAGGCGTACCGTGGGCATTGCTGTAGTCAGCTTCGCAGGTGACGAGGACGGAGGGGCGATTCCAGCGGCGGGAAGACATCTCCGAGTACTGGCGGTCACGGACGACCTGGTCAGCGTAGTGCTTACCCGTGAAGAAGGCTTCGATATCCTCATGGAGACGACCACCGCCGTTGTAGCGGATGTCGATGACGATACCCTTCTTCTGGTAGTACTTGCCCATGACATCGGAGTAGACCGTGCGGAAGCTGGGGTCACCCATCGAGGGGGATGTGGACGTAGCCGAGTGTACCCTTTGATACGCGCTCTACCTCTTCGGCACGCTGCTTGACCCAGCGCTTGTAGAGGAGGTCATTGAGGGCAGAGGAGGAGATGGGGCGGATGACTTCGTCGACCTGCTCACCTGAGGCGGTGCGGAAGGAGACGAGGAGGCGCTTCCCTATCTTATCGTTCAGCAGGGGGAAGTAGTCCTTACCTGCCTCGAGCTTCTCGCCGTCGATAGCGGTGATGAGGCTACCCTTCTGCAGCTTCGTGCGGGAGTTGTCGAAAGGGACCACCTGCCACGATTTCGTCGACGTGCAGGGCACCAGAGCCTGCTACAGGTGAGACGAAGACGCCGAGCTCAGCCGTGGGGAAGGCCGACGATGAGCTGCGAGCACCCGAGCCTGTGTGGGATACGTTCAGCTCGCCGAGGAGCTCGCTCAGCATCTCGGCGAAGTCCTGGTTGTTGTCGATGTAGGGGAGGAAGGTGCGGTAGTGATCGGTGAGCTTCTTCCAGTTTACGCCGTGCATATCCTTGCGGTAGAAGCGTGCTTCTTCTTCGCGGACGACTTCTTCGTACATGACCTCACGCTCGCGGATGCGGTCGATGTGGCGGTGGCCAGCCATTGTGATGGCCTTCGTGGCATCCGTCTTGGGATCGAGCGTCATGGGCGAAGCGCCGAGGATGAAGAACTTCGTGCCCTTCTTGTCCGAAGCGAAGAAGGGAGAGGAGAGGTTCATCTTCTTCTGCAGCTGCGTCGTGCCCTTGCGCATATCATAGACCCAGAGGTCTTGCCCAGCTTCGGTAGCGGAGAAGTAGAAGAGCTTCTTGTTGTCAGGCGAGAGGATGTAGTCGCCGAGGCGTGAAGAGGCGGGGGTGATGCGTACGGTGCGCAGGTCGAGGTTGTCCCATTCGATGACGCCGTTGGTGCTCTTAGCGGGCTGAGCCTTCTTCGTCTTCGTGGTGTCGGCCTTGGCTTGCTTCTCGGCTTCCTCGAGGAGAGCGAGGTCTTCGTCGTTCATGCGGAACTTCTCATAGGCCGCACGATTGAGGAAGACCGCCATGATATCGTTCATAGAGCCCCACGAAGCGTGGTTGCGCATACCATACTTATCGGTAGCGTAGAGGAGGATGTTCCCATCGGTAGACCAGCGAGGGTTGCTGCTGAAGTAACCGCTGTTCGTGAGGTTCTGGATGGGTTGGCCACCCTGAGCGCTGACGATACCTACGTCGGTGTAGGGCCCACGGCCGCGGGAGACGTAGGAGAAGGCGATCCACTTCCCGTTGGGTGACCATACGAAGTCGGGGTCGAGCTTCTGTGAGCCGTCGGTGATCTGACGAGCCTGACGGGTCTTGAGGTTGTAGATCATGAGCTTCTCACGCTGGTAGAGGAAGGCTACCTCATTGCCATCGGGGGAGAAGGAGGGGTACATCTTCTCGCCCTTGAGCGAGGGGATGAGCTTCTCATCGCTGATAGCCATGGCGTTGGGGAAGTTCTGATCTTCGCCACGCTCAACCTTAGCGATGTAGAGATCCCATGAGCCGTCCTTGGTGCTGGCGTAGACGACGGACTTGTTGTCTGCGCCGAAGCTGACGCCGCGCTCGGCCTGTGAGCCCTTCGTGATCTGACGGGTCGTGGTATAGTCGGTAGCGGTGACGAAGACATCGCCACGCGAGAGGAAGGCGATCTGCTTGCCATCGGGAGAGACAGCAGAGGAGCCGAGGCTGCGGCTCATCGAGAGATGCAGCTCTTCGTCGGGAGCCTGGTCCTTGGAGATGCGGATGGGTACACGCTGCTCGCTGCGACCTGGGACGAGGGTGTAGATCTCACCGGCATAGCCGAAGCAGAGCAGGCCATCGGCAGAGCTGGAGAGGAAGCGCACGGGGTCGCCCTTGAGCTGGGTGAGTGCCTTGGCTTCGGTAGCGGGGCCAGCGAGATTGCCTTCGTAGACATTCATCGAGCCACCATTGCGCTCGCTGAGGAAGTAGAAGGACTTACCCGTGGGGGAGTAGACGGGATCGCGGTCTTCTCCATCGTGGCGGACAACGAAGCGGTAGGTCTTCTTGTCGAAGTCGTACTCGAGGAGGTCGCGTGAGGCCGAGGAGGTGTGGTGCTTACGCCACTCGTTCTCGAAGCTCTTGATCTCCTGATAGAGGATGCGTCGGCCATCACGGCTGACATTCACAGCTTCAGCGGGAGTAGCGAGGATCTGCTCGGGGCGACCACCGGTGACGGGCACACGGTAGAGCTCGGTGAGCAGGGAGTTGGGGAAGAGGGCGGAGCTGGCAGGGTCTTGAATGTGTGCCTTGAAGATGAGATAGCGTCCGTCGGGGGTGAAGGCCTGGGGGATCTCACGCCCCGAGTGGGTCGTCAGCTGACGAGCCTTACCGCCACCTGCTGGCATGATGTAGATGTTGACGCCAGAGGAATTGCGGTCGGAGGTGTAGGCGATCTGCTTGCCATCGGGTGACCAGACGGGATAGCACTCGTATGCTTCGGTCGAGGTCAGGCGACGGGCTTCACCGCCCACGGTGGGCACGGTGTAGATGTCGCCTTGGTACGCGAAGGCGATCGTCTTGCCATCAGGGGAGATAGCTGGATAGCGCAGCCAAAGTGGGCGTTCCTGTGCAGAGGCGGAGAGTGCCGCCGCACCGAGGAGAAGCCCACAGAGAAGGGGTTTCTTTATATCCATTACTTATAGTGATGATTGTGTATGTGGTTCGATACCATGTATATGCTCAAAGATACGATAAATAGAGGGAAGGCGTAAAGGAGGCGAATGTGTCTATGGTGCACATCCCAAGTGGTGAGCAAAGAGCACCTGCCGAAGCGCGTGGAGAGTGGGCTCGTGAAGGGGGGGGGTAACCAGTACTGGTCAGCGATCGGACCAGTACTGGTCACACGGCAGATCAGTACTGGTCACTAATGTCTACCAGTACTGGTCGATGCAGTGAGCAGTACTACTTCATTTTCCCTCCTCGGTGGGCAGCGAGCAGCAAGCGTGGCGATTTACTTGTGTGATAGTGGCCTAAGCAGTGGTGCCAAGGCGTCGTGATTTCGGCTACGGAAGTAGGGGAGAGGTCATGGCTTTTCGTGCTGTTTGGAAGGGGGCTATTTGTCCCGCATTTGCACTGGGAAAGCGGCTTAGGTGAATGTGCGTTGCACGAATTAGGGGAAAATGTGTACTTTTGCCCGTATTTATAACGCTCGTGTGGGGGCCTTTCCTCCACCTCTAATAAGAGCTCTATTACTATGGTGTCCGGGCTGTGGCGCTCCTTGCGATCGCAGCTCCCCGACCCAGTCCGCCCATCGCGCACTCCATGGTGAGAGCGCCCGTGAGGTGCCCGTTTCGCACTATGGGTGGATGCTTGACAGATATAAGATGAACTTACTTGAGCAGAAATTAGCATCCTTTACCGAGCCCCAGAAGGCTCAGGCTGCAGGGATTTATCCCTACTTCCGAAAGATAGAAAGCGACCAGGATACCGAGGTCGTCATCGATGGCCGTAAGGTCCTCATGTTCGGGTCGAACTCGTACCTCGGACTGACGAACCATCCTGAGATCAAGGCTGCTGCTATCGCCGCTACGGAGAAGTATGGTACGGGATGTGCAGGGAGCCGCTTCCTCAACGGTACCCTCGATACGCACCTCGAGCTGGAAAAGCAGCTGGCTGCCTTCGTCGGCAAGGAAGATGCCATCATCTTCTCCACGGGCTTCCAGGTCAACCTCGGGGTCATCTCCTGCCTCCTCGGCCGTGAAGACTATATCATCTGGGATGCACTTGATCACGCTTCGATCATCGAGGGTATCCGCCTCTCTCCCGCTAAGAGCCTTCGCTACAAGCACAACGATATGGAAGCTCTTGAGCGTCGTCTCAAGCAGTGCGAGCCCGACCGCATCAAGCTCGTCGTCGTCGACGGCGTCTTCAGCATGGAGGGTGACCTGTGCAACCTCCCCGAGATCGTACGTCTGGCGAAGAAGTACAATGCCTCGGTGATGGTCGACGAAGCTCACGGCTTCGGCGTACTCGGTGACCACGGTCGCGGTACGTGTAACCACTTCGGTCTGACCGATCAGGTCGACCTCCTCATGGGTACCTTCAGTAAGAGCTTCGCTTCTCTCGGTGGCTTCATCGCTGGTAGCAAGGTGCTCATCAACTACCTCCGCCACCACGCTCGCTCCTATATCTTCAGCGCCAGCTGTACGCCAGCCTCGACGGCTGCTGCCTCTAAGGCTCTGGAGATCATGCTTCGTGAGCCCGAGCGTGTGGAGTCGCTTCGTGAGAAGACGGCTTACTGCCTGGATCGCTTCCGTAAGCTGGGCTTCGAGATCGGTAATACCTCGACGCCTATCATCCCACTCTTTATCCGTGATAATGAGAAGACCTTCCGCGTGACAGCTCTGCTCTTCGAGGAAGGTGTCTTCGTCAATCCCGTCGTGGCTCCAGCTGTCGCTCCTGGCGATACGCTGATCCGCTTCTCGCTCATGGCTACCCATACCTATGAGCAGCTTGACCGTGCTATCGAGGCGCTCGTCAAGGTCTTCAAGGCCCTGGACATTCCGCTCCATCCTCAGGCTTAGAGACAAGCGTCGCTCAGAAGAAAAAGATTATTACGGGTGTCCTATCGAAATAAATTCGGGGGGATACCCGTTGATCTTAGTAGATAGCTCATCTATCGACGATGTATGACTACTTCAAGCACCCACCTAACCTCCCTCTTAGCTTTTATTGCTCTTGTCCTGCTTAGCCCCGGTTGCCGAGCTGCCCACGATGGGCAGAATGGTGAAGAGGGTGATCAGGCTCGCGAGGGAGTCGTCAGCTATACCGAAGACTACTCTAAGATCCCGCTCCCCCCGCATACTTACCGCCTGACGCTCCCCCATGCCAGCCCCCTCGAAGACTTCCGAGTGGAGATCGTACCGGCTCTTCCCAATACCGACCCGACGCACACCAGCATCGATGGGCGCTTCGTACCCAGTACCCAGGTGGATGTCTTCTCCTCCTACCGCTATCAGCATGGCGAGGGGATTATCTCAGCCTTCGACAAGCCTATCGAGGGTCTGGATCCTAAGCCCTTCCTCTATGGTGAGCCCCTCCTTCTGCCCTTCCGTGGTAATAAGGAGCTGGCTATCACGACCAATGATAGTGTGCGCGTCGTCTACCGTATCTGGCGTGCTATGGGCAAGGCGACGAAGGTCAGCCCAGACTCCGCAGCACGTAAGCTCCCCCGTAAGCGAGGTTACACGGCCTACGTCATCACCGCTCCCGAGCGTCATAAGGGCAATAGCCCAGACTACTATATCGAGCTGATCCCGTGCATACGGAAGAAGGTCGACTGCAATATCCATGTACTGAGCGGAAAGTTCGAGCTCGACATGGAAGCCGAAGGGCTCAACCTTCCCTACATCTTCAAGAGTGATGGCAAGACCATGTCCACTCGCATGGGCTGTCCTGATGCTCGACTGGAAGAAAAGCTCATCCGGCACATGGGCCTTGTGGTCCTACGTAATGCTGGCGAAGCGGTCACGGTGTATATCCCCGATCGCTTCACATTGCTCACTCGCTGCTATCGTCCAGAGGGCAAGCGCGAGCTGCTGACCAGCGAAAAACAGCCACGGCGCAAGCTTAGTGCGCAGGTGGATGGTGATCAGAGATAATATCGTATCTTTGTAAAGGCGTTGTGCCTGACACGCGAAGATCTGTGTGCTGTGTGTCGGGCTTAAAAGGGAATCGAGTGAGAATCTCGAACAGTCCCGCTGCTGTATGTGCATCATACTGCTCCCTGCCGAGGGCTATGTCGAAGCCCTAACCACTGGAGGTTCTGTGTCTCTGGGAAGGGTGGCTGGGAGACAAGGTGCACGAGTCAGAAGACCTGCAACGCTCATTCAAAATGCTTCGAGGAAAGCTACAAGTGTGGGTCTCCATACTTGGAATTTATTCCCCAAAGAGGATGTCCGCTCTTTTGAATAAAGTGGGCAGTGGTACTTTTGCCGTAATGATTTAGTGGATATGCCTCAGGTAGCGTCCAGGACGGTGGGGAAACTCGCGGGTCAGGACTCTAGCCTGAGGCTTATTCGTTAAATGCCACAAGATGCTATATCTTTGTGCTATAGCAGATGTCTAATAACTAATCATCGCCTCATCGCCGTGGTAGATTCGACTTTACCCAAGGAATTTTCGGTAGCTCTGAAGGGTGCACTCTCCTTGTTCATCGTAGGGACGCATATCAGCTCGCTGTGCCAGCCACACGAGGCGCTCCTCTGGATGCGTGTATGTAATCTCCTTACACCACTTGCGCTGGTCTTCTTCTTCTTCCTCTCGGGCTATGGGCTGATGACCCAGCTGCGTCTGCGCACCCTCCGTACACCTACTACGTCGCCAGCGACCCTCTGGGCAGGCTGGCTCCCCCGACGACTCTGGGGGCTCATTAAGCCATTCCTCTTCTTCTATCCACTCGCTGTCCTCTTCCTCTTTATTGGCTTTGGCTTTGATCACATTCCCCAAGCGCTGGCACAGCTCAAGGTCAACTTTATTATATGGAAGGTTGGTATCCCAGGCCCCTTGTTTGTGGCGTGGTATCTGCTGGAGCTGATGGTGCTCTATGCCTTCTTCTATTTCTCCTTCCGCTATGTGCGCCGCTGGGGGCGAGCTGTGCTTGTGCTCGTGGGACTTACTCTTCTCCTCATGTTGGTGGCATGGCAAGTCGGCTTCGGATACTACTGGCTCCGCTATCCTCTTTGCTTTTCTGTGGGCGTGGCCTATGCTATCTATGAGCGGAGTATATATAAGCGAGTGAAGGCGCGTCGTCTTATTAGCCTGGCCTTTACGCTTCTCTTGGGAGGTGTATATATATGGAGTGTGCAGACCTTCCCGCATCAGTCCCTCGTGCTGCTAATCACCTGTCATCTCGCTTACTTCGCCCTACCCGTGCTGCTCACGGCGCTTAGCAAAGTCTGGGGGGCGACAGATCTCTTTATGCGACGTGCGCACGGCCCCATTGGGACTGCTCTGATGTGGCTCGGTGGCATATCGCTTGAGGTCTATCTACTGCACATGTCCTTCGTGAGCCTCTATAGGAGCCAGATGATTTATATCCAGTCGCCGGTACTCTTCCTTATCGCCGTATACGCCTCTTCTATATTCGGCGCCTATCTCATTGCTCGCTATCTCCGCGTCTTGGTGCGCGCTTGAGGTAGTCTCGTTTTTGCTTTCTCCCCCCTCTTTTCTTCTCGCTGATACAGCGATGTGGTTAGCTATATATAGGTAGGTGTCCGCGCTGTGGTGCGTCGGTTTTGTGGTGTATGTACCTATTGTAAGGTATATACGGTGGTAGGATTATGCCTTTTTTTCGCTAATGTTAGTACGGCATATACCTAATTAAGCTATCTTTGTACCGTACAGTGCGCGAAGAGGTGCGTCCCGACACAGCTATGGGATGCTCCAATGTCTTGCACGATAGCAATATATCTCCACAAGAAGGCAATAACATAGAATCAATTAAATAGCAACTTTATGTCGTGGTTAATTAAATCTTCGATCGGGCGTAAGCTGGTCATGAGCATCTCAGGCCTCGCGCTTATCCTGTTCCTGACCTTCCACATGTCGATGAACCTTGTGGCGCTCTTCTCTGAAGAAGCCTACAACGCCGTGTGTGAGTTCCTCGGAGCTAACTGGTATGCCCTGGTCGCTTCGATGGGGCTGGCAGTCCTCTTCATCGTCCACATCATCTATGCCTTCATCCTGACGCTTCAGAATCGCAAGGCTCGCGGTAACGACCGCTATGATGTCGTCGACAAGCCTAAGGGTGTCGAGTGGGCGTCGCAGAACATGATGGCCCTCGGTGTCATCATCGTCCTCGGGATCTTCCTGCACCTCTTCAACTTCTGGGCTAAGATGCAGCTCGCAGAGATCATCGGTCAGCATGACCTCGGTATCGATGGCGTCACTGGTCCTACGGACGGCGCTGGCTTGATCCGCTACACCTTCTCTAATCCCATCTTCGTAGTCCTCTACCTCATCTGGCTGGGCTCACTGTGGTTCCACCTGTCACACGGCTTCTGGAGCTCACTGCACACCATCGGCTTCAACAACCGCGTCTGGTTCGAGCGTCTGCGTTGCCTCTCCAATATCTATACGACGATCATCGTCCTCGGCTTCGCTGTCGTCGTGATCTATTACTTCATCCAAGCCCTCTGCGGGGGCTCCTTGTGGTATTGCTAACCACAGTTCATCCCACAAGTAAGCTATCCATACCTCTAAGATTATGTCTAAGATAGATTCGAAGATCCCCGCCGGCCCATTGGCCGAGAAGTGGACCTCCTATAAGGACCATCAGAAGCTCGTCAACCCTGCTAACAAGCGCCGCCTCGACATCATCGTCGTCGGTACGGGCTTGGCGGGTGCCTCCGCTGCCGCCTCGCTCGCTGAGATGGGCTTCAACGTCTTGAACTTCTGTATCCAGGACTCTCCCCGTCGTGCACACTCGATCGCTGCTCAGGGGGGTATCAATGCCGCTAAGAACTACCAGAACGATGGTGACTCCGTCTACCGCCTCTTCTACGATACGATCAAGGGTGGTGACTACCGTGCTCGCGAAGCAAACGTCTATCGTCTGGCCGAAGTGGCTAATAGCATCATCGACCAGTGCGTCGCTCAGGGTGTGCCTTTCGCTCGCGAATACGGCGGCCTTCTCGACAACCGCTCCTTCGGGGGTGCACAGGTCTCTCGTACGTTCTACGCTCGTGGTCAGACGGGGCAGCAGCTCCTCCTCGGTGCCTACTCTGCACTGAGCCGCCAGGTCGGTAAGGGTACGGTGAAGATGTACACCCGCCACGAGATGCTCGACGTCGTCATCATCGACGGCCGTGCTCGTGGTATCATCGCCCGTAACCTCGTCACGGGTAAGATCGAGCGCTTCGCCGCTCATGCTGTCGTCATCGGTACCGGTGGCTATGGTAACGCCTTCTTCCTCTCCACGAACGCTATGGCCTCTAACGGCTCAGCTGCTTGGCAGTGCTACAAGAAGGGTGCTTATTTCGCTAACCCCTGTATGGCACAGATCCACCCCACGTGTATCCCCGTCCACGGCGAGTTCCAGTCTAAGCTCACGCTGATGTCTGAGTCGCTCCGTAACGACGGGCGTATCTGGGTGCCCAAGAATATCGAAGACGCTAAGAAGCTCCAGGCTGGTACGCTTCGTCCTACCGACATCAAGGAGGAGGATCGTGACTACTACCTCGAGCGCCGCTATCCCGCCTTCGGTAACCTCGTGCCTCGTGACGTCGCCAGCCGTGCTGCTAAGGAACGCTGCGACGCTGGCTACGGTGTCAACAACACGGGGCTGGCTGTCTTCCTCGACTTCTCCAGCGCTATCAAGCGTCTTGGTAAGGATGTCGTAGAAGCTCGCTATGGTAACCTCTTCCAGATGTACGAAAAGATCACCAACGACAATCCCTACGAGACGCCGATGATGATCTATCCCGCTATCCACTACACGATGGGTGGTATCTGGGTGGACTACGAGCTCATGACCTCTGTCCCTGGCCTCTTCGCTATCGGTGAAGCTAACTTCTCCGACCACGGTGCTAACCGCCTCGGTGCTTCGGCTCTGATGCAGGGGCTCGCTGACGGCTACTTCGTACTGCCTACACGATCCAGAACTATCTGGCTGACCAGATTCAGGTTCCCCGCTTCAGCACGGACCGTCCTGAGTTCGACGAAGCAGAAAAGGGTATTCAGGATCGTATCGCTCGCCTGATGAGCATCAAGGGTAAGCAGTCCGTTGACAGCCTCCACAAGAAGCTCGGTCACATCATGTGGGACTTCGTAGGTATGGGTCGCGAGCGCGAAGGCCTCGAGAAGGCTATCGTCGAGCTCAAGGCTCTGAAGAAGGAGTTCTGGAGCGACGTCCGTATCCCTGGTAAGGCTGACGACCTCAACGTGGAGCTCGAGAAGGCTCTTCGTCTGGCTGACTTCATCGAGATCGGCGAACTCATGGCTCGTGACGCTCACGACCGTGAAGAGAGCTGCGGTGGTCACTTCCGCCTCGAGCACCAGACGCCCGAAGGTGAAGCCCTGCGCCATGATGATCAGTTCGCTTACGTCTCCTGCTGGGAGTACCAGGGCGAAGATCAGGATCCCGTCCTTCTGAAGGAACCTCTGGACTACGAGTTCGTCGTACGTCAGCAGCGTAACTATAAGAACTAACCCCAAGCCAACATCCACAATGGACAAGAATATAAATATCAAGGTTAAGGTCTGGCGTCAGCGTGGCCCCGAGGTAAAGGGTGCGTTCGAAACCTACGACCTGCAGAATATCTCTCAGGGTAGCTCCTTCCTGGAGATGCTCGATATCCTCAACGAGCAGCTCGTACGCGAAGGCAAGGAGCCCGTTGTCTTCGACCACGACTGCCGCGAAGGTATCTGCGGTATGTGCTCGCTCTACATCAATGGGCATCCCCACGGGCCCGATGATAGCATCACGACCTGTCAGCTGCACATGCGTCGCTTCAATGATGGCGACACGATCACCATCGAGCCTTGGCGCTCGGCTGGCTTCCCCATCATCCGTGACCTCATGGTAGACCGCTCGGCCTACGACAAGATCATCCAGGCTGGTGGCTTCGTGTCGGTCAATACCGGTGGTGTACCCGATGCTAACGCTATCCCCATTCCTAAGGCTAACGCCGACATGGCTATGGACGCTGCTGCTTGTATCGGTTGCGGTGCCTGCGCTGCAGCTTGTAAGAACGGCTCGGCTATGCTCTTCGTCTCTGCTAAGGTCAGCCAGCTGGCTCTCCTCCCACAGGGTCGTGTCGAAGCTGCCCGCCGTGCTAAGGCTATGGTCGCTAAGATGGATGAGCTGGGCTTCGGTAACTGTACGAACACTCGTGCTTGCGAAGTCGAATGCCCCAAGAACATCTCCATCTCCAATATCGCTCGTCTGAACCGCGAGTTCCTCGCTGCTAAGTTCAAGGACTAAGCTCCGAGACGAATCTCTCTCTTCGGCCTCCTGTGGCGGCTTCTCCCCTTCGAGGGAGAAGTCCTGCGGAGCCGACTACCATCGCTCTCTTCAGGATTCACCTCCTGGATTGAATAGGTTAGATTGGTGTAGTATCGCCCGCCCTCCTGAGCCCACGGCTCCTGAGGACGGGCGATCGCATTATAGGCCTCCCTGCGCTCCTTCTGCGGGGAGGCTTCTTTATTTCCCCGAAAGGTGTTGACCGTACCTATAGAGGAGGGTAGTGCGAAGCTATATAGGTCGGCGGGTGAACCTATATAGGTCGCTTCATCAACCAATATAGATCGTCGCGTGGACCAATATAGGTCAGCCCGCTGACCTATATAGGTTCATCGGCCTATCATCGTGAGGTGTCAGCAATCCGCCATATATAGTGCATGTCCTTCGCTTTACCTATCGCTAGCAATACAGCGGTACTCTCCGACTACGGCAGCTCTACTACTTGTTTTGGAGTAGTATTAGAGCCCTTGTGATAATGTTTAAGCCTATGATTCCCCTAGGATCTTATTAATCTGAGATACGTTATATCGTTCAAAGGGGTCAAGACGACTGTATAAGTCTCTGATACTGTTAGGCTGGTTGGAGTACTTCTCTTTTGCATCGTAGTAGTCTATTACTCTGAATGAGGCGCCAATGTCGCTTGCTCTTCTACCCAGTTGTGTGTCTGCACTATATTCTAGTCTTAGTAGTAAAGCATCTATCCCTGTGATTTCCTTGATATCAATCCCTGTTCTGGTGGATTCATAATGCTTATATATTAGATTGAATAGCCCGAGATATTTAACAGCTTGGTAGCGTAATGTGACGAATACGCAACGGGCAGCTTCTCGAATACCCGTATCGACTTTTCCGTGTTGTTTAATGTAGTGGGCTACTGATCCTACAAAAACCCTTTTGCGACAAAGGCTGAAATTATAAGTACAAGAGTACAGCACTCTGAGTGTGTAGGATTTGGCTTCAAGAGGTGAGAGAGAGTCGAATTTTTTTGATGATTGGCTTCACTGTTTGGCATATTAACTCTAGACCTGCCCAGTAAATGCGGCGTGAAGCCGTGAATTTTTTTAATAAATGCTTTGATCTCGTTGCGCTCTGAATCGGAGAATGCTACTATTCTGTCATATAGCGTTTTCTTGTCTTCATATGAAATAGTTCTGAACTCTTCAAAACAAGCCTGTGGCATTATCCCATCTGTCTTCAGTTGCTCGAGTTGTTCTTTTTTTTGTTTTTCCTCAGAAGTCAGATATTGGGATTCCGTTATGACTATGTCTACCTCGGTCTTTGCAGAAGTTTTGTCAAATAGCTTGTGCTGTAAGACTTCGTCTTCGCTATTAATTCGCTCAATGAATTCTTGATCTAAGATGAATACTCGGCCACTGTAGTGTCTCATAAAACGACCAGCTCGTCCTTCGATATTCTGTGCGTCAAACTTTTTAAGGGGCTTTTTTCCCTTTTTTCCAGACAGAACTATCATGTTTTTGGCTGTGGTATTGACACCTTCCGTTATTGTCGTTGTGCAGATGAGTACTTTTAATATGCCATCATTAAAAAGAGATATTATCTCTTGCTGTATATATTTGGGGATGAGCCCATGATGGATCCCAATCCCCTTTTTTAAGGCTTTGGTAACAATCCATTCGGCTCCCGTCCCGTTTTCAAACAGATTGCAGATGTGATCAATGAGAGTTGTAAGTCGATCACTGTTTATCTCCTTCAGCGTATTTGAGTAGGATAGTAGCTGATCAGCTTTCTTTTCTGTGTTAGCTTGGGTGCTACAGTATATAATAGAATTCTCTTCTCGAGACAATAACTGATCGACAAGTTCACTTAGCTGTTTCTTCTGATCTTTGCTAGTAAGGTGTAGCGAGAATGTATCATCAATCTCTATGCATTGGTTCTTTCTCTTCTGGTTGATGCTGAATTCAGTTTTGTTTACGATGTCATAATGGTTGTAGTTCTCTTGGCAGAATCCATACCACTTGAGGAATTCAGTAAAGAAGTCTGCTCTCCAGGTTCTCTATTTAGCGGTAAGTTGATATATGGCCCAACAAGTAAAGCGTCTGTGTCTTCATCTCGTAGCAGTTCGTGAATAGCTACCCTGTATGCTACGTCTCGCTCATTCTCTTGCTCTACCTCGTCAATGATAAATCCATTATCGAGTTTGTAAACCTCATCTACGAATACGAAGTCTAGCGCTATGTTATTGGCTTTATTCTTGTCGAGGAAGGATAGGAAGCGTTCAGGTGTAAATATGTAGAGATTCTTTTCCCCTAAGCTATCGGACTCACTTAGTGTATGTATCGTATATTCGTTTTTAACCCAATTGTACTCGCTCTTTGTGTGGATTTTTAGTAGGTTTTCTCCTAAAAGCGAGATAGTCGGGAAGATGAATGCCACATTTGTATACTCCATTTTTCGTAAAATTTCATACACAAGGAAAGTCTTTCCAAAGGAGGTCGCTGCACTGAGGAAGTAGCGATTCCTCCTGCTTTTGTTGAACTTATCAAGCATTTCCTTTTGATAAAGATGTAGCGTGATCCCTTCCCCAACAACCAAACTACTTTCTCTCGTAAAATTGCGTAGTGTTTGGAGTGATATCTCTTTAGTAACATCCTCTCCAATACTTAGCATAGGGAAATAATATTGTGGTATTCCAGCCTGGTTAGCTAGGTAGTGTAAGAACTGCTTGTCAGCCTCTGACAGAGTCTTGCCTTTCATTATGTCAAAGTAAGCACATACAGCCTTAACCATATTAGGGCGTTTGGCTGGATCAACCTTTGCTGAGTTGATTTGTATTATGGCATTAGTGGCTGCTGTCGTTTTATCCATTCTAATACTTGAGTTTTGATTTCACGGCTGTTGCCTAGGGGGAGGAAGATGAAGAATAGGCTGAATGGTAATGATAAGTCGGAGCTTATCGCCTTGTGTGTTGCTTCTATGTGATTAACTACTTCAAGGATTAGTTCATCATATTCTTTATTCTTCTTGTCAAATAGGATGAGCATGGGATATACTAAATGCATCTTGTGCTCGCGAGCACATTCTGCAATATTGATGCAAGGGGCTGCTCTCCATTCATCAATAATTGCCGGGATTCTACTTTCGGAGGCTAGCTTCTCATAGAGGTTGTCAAAGACAATAAAATTCCGGTTAAAATAGGAGTCGGAAAAGGCGTGGTCAATATTTTCGAATATACTCTTTAAAGATTCCTTGTATCCAGATAGGTGAAATTTAGCCTCTCCAAATAGGAGATAAATTCTATCCCTAATCTCAGTCATCATGTAAGAGTCATATCCTTTGATCTCGGCATTTGCCAGTGCAGAAAACATATAGCCTCTAGCAATACATTTTTTGCCATGAAAAAAAAGATCCAAAATTAGATGTAACATGACTTCTCCATGAAAGCCATAGCCTAGTTGATTAGGGAGGTCTGCATTTGGATTGTATTTGATTTTACTCTGGAGGGCTCTAGCTTGGAGCTTATCAAGCTGTGTAAAATCTATTTCGTTATCGTTATATGCATATTCTACTATACCATTGTATATCAGGCTGGCTATATCGCTATTTTTCCCTATCTGCTCCAAACATCTATCCTTGCTTTTTGTGATGATTGTGCGGGGGATAGTCCGCTCACAGCAGGTGTGTGGGAGCTCGTACTTTAATATAAGTGCCTCTTCAAAGAGTTTTTTTAGACTTTGCCTCATCTTTAATTGTATCCTTGGGATTGGACTCTCCTATCCCGTGATTAAGAAGGAACCAACAGTTTTTTATTATGATGTCTTTCGTGTCCTATTGGCTCTATCAGCGAAGATACGCGTTTTGAGCTAATTTGCTTCGTTTCAGCAATTATGATATGATTAATTCGGTCTACAGCCTTGTTTATCCAATCGCTAGGAATCCTCTCTCGGTGTGGTGCTTTTAAAATAGGGAGAACAGAATGCTACTTAATATGGGGGTATTGGTATAGAGTGGTAATGGAAAAGGCCCTACTCCGATGAATTCGTCGGAGTAGGGCCTTGCTTCGCATTAGTGACTGCGAGCTGTGGGCACCTTACTTCATGATGAGGCTCTCGGAAGAGCGGAGAAAGGCGATGACCTGCTGGACTTCGGGGCCGTCAGGTACCTGCTCTTCGATCTGCAGGATGGCATCGTAGAGGCTGATCTTACCATTGAAGACCAAGCGGTAAGCCATAGCGAGATGGCGCTGTGTGCGCTCGTCGATACCTGCCTTGGAGCTGGCTTTTCCCTGGGCTATGAGCCTCGCTTCGGATGGGCGTGGGGGAGGGGCGCTTGCCCGTCTCCCTCGAGCGTACCTATTCTATATAGGAGCTTTGCTTCGCTATAATAGAGTGCCGTCCCCCGCGAAGGTTTATTCTCCCCGCCAAATTTCTTCTGCACGCCGTCTCCCCAAGGGGGGTGCTATGAACCTATATAGGTCAGCCCGCCGACCTATATAGGTTGCTATTCCTTCCCTCGGCGCCTCTCTTGATGCCTTGCCCATACCTATTTATATGTAAAGGTATGGAGTAGCCGTGAAGCCCCTCTGAATAGCGGGCGAAGTAATCCCAAGAGAGCAGCAAGCGAACCAAAGTGGACAGAGTTCGTCTCACCCCCGTAGCTGGGCGCTCTACCTTTGCAGTGTCCTCCAAGAGAAAGGAGGGCACAAGTAAGTTTTATTCACTTTTATTCGTATCCATTATGGGAACCACAAAGCAAGCTCTCGGCTACACGCTTCGCAATGCCGAGATGAAGATCGGCAAACTTGCCGGCAAGACCGTCACCATCGCTACCGCCCGCGCTCGAGGCCGCGTATCCTTCATGCGCTTCTGCGATATGGTAGCAGGGCACACGACCTTCAACTATATGGAGGTAGCCTCTATCCTCAACCTCGCGGCCGATACGGCGCGCGCTCTGGTCGCAGGCGGAGAGTCTGTCGAGTTCGGGCGTCTGGGGAGTCTCTCACCCACGCTTCGCAGTAAGGCCGTAGCCCAGGGAGAGGAGTTCAATGCGATGACGCATATCACGAGGGCACGTGTGCGCCTTCGCCCCAATCCTAAGTTCTTCCGTCTGGATGATGTAGCCTTCGAGCGCATCGCCCTGGAGAAGAAGGCCAAGGGGAAGAAGGGGAAGGGCGTGCTGCCGAAAGAAGGCGGCCACCCTGCCGAAGGGACGCCTGGCGCAGGTGATACGGGCGCAGGTGGTCATGTAGGTATCTAACCTCCGCCTTCAGCGCTTAGCCGCTCCACTCACGGTGCTCCCCCGCCTTAGCTCAGCCTAAGGCGGGGGAGTCCCCTCGTATGAGGCTCTTTGTCGCAAGCGTATGGGGTGGGGATTTGCACAAATAAAAAGTTTGCCTTACCTTTGTAGCCGAAATCAAAAGCCGTCGCTCACCAAGGCGAGGAAAAACGGCCGAGATCGGAATGACTCTGTAGCTCAGTTGGTAGAGCAAGTGACTCTTAATCACTGGGTCGTGAGTTCGAGCCTCACCGGGGTCACCAGTCAAGCGGGTATTGCTTCTCTCGAAGTGATACCCGCTTTCTTTTTGTCGGCGGGGTGTGGAGGGCGCAGGCGATGTGCCTTGCACTCCTCGTGGATAAGTCCCTTTATTTATCGTATTTATCGTACCTTTGCACGACAAACCAAGTAATCAATCTGTATAAGAATGAGCTCAATGATAAAAGTCACGTTCCCTGACGGCAGTCAGCGTGAGTACCCTGTGGGTACGACCTCGTGGGATATAGCTGGCAGCATCAGCCCCCGCCTGCAGCAGGATGTGCTGGCCGCTGGTGTCAATGGCCAGATCTGGGATCTCATGCGCCCCCCTCAAGGAGGACACCGAGCTGAAGCTCTATAAGTGGGAAGATCCCGAAGGGAAGTACGCCTACTGGCACTCCAGTGCGCACCTTATGGCCGAAGCCCTTCAGGCGCTCTATCCTGGTGTGAAGTTCGGTATCGGTCCTGCCATTGAGAATGGCTTCTACTACGATATTGACCTGGGCGAAGGCGTGCAGCTTCGCGACGCCGACCTCTCAGCCATAGAGGCTAAGATGGCGGAGTTCGCTGCCCGCAAGGAGCCTATTATCCGCCGCGACATCACGAAGGCTGAGGTGACGAAGTTCTTCGAAGAGAAGGGTGACGAGTACAAGCTGGAGCTCATCGCAGACCTCCCCGACGGGTCGATCACGACTTATTCGCAGGGCGACTTCACGGACCTATGCCGTGGCCTCACGTGCCTAATACGGGTTATATCAAGGCTATCAAGCTGCTGAGCGTAGCTGGTGCCTACTGGCGCGGTGACGAGAAGCGCAAGCAGCTCACGCGTCTCTACGGGATCACCTTCCCCAAGAAGAAGATGCTTGATGAGTATCTGACGCTGCTGGAGGAAGCCAAGAAGCGCGACCACCGTAAGATCGGTAAGGAGCTCGGCCTCTTCTCCTTCTCGCAGAACGTCGGCTCGGGTCTGCCCCTGTGGCTGCCTCGCGGTACGCAGCTCCGCCTGCGTCTGGAGGACTTCCTCAAGCAGATCCAGAAGCAGTTCGGCTATCAGCAGGTCATCTCCCCACATATCGGCTCGAAGCAGCTCTACGTCACCTCCGGTCACTGGGCTAAGTACGGAGCGGACTCCTTCCGCCCCATCACCACGCCTCAGGAGGGTGAAGAGTTCATGCTCAAGCCTATGAACTGCCCTCACCACTGTGAGATCTTCAAGGCGCTTGGCCCTCACTCCTATCGTGACTGCCCCAGCGTCTGGCTGAGTTCGGCACGGTCTATCGCTACGAGCAGAGCGGTGAGCTCCACGGGCTGACGCGTGTACGTGGCTTCACGCAGGACGACGCGCACCTCTTCTGCCGCCCCGACCAGATCAAGGAGGAGTTCTGCAAGGTGATGGATATCATCTTCATCATCTTCAAGGCACTGAACTTCGAGAACTTCGAGGCTCAGATCTCCCTGCGCGATCAGGTGAACCGCGAGAAGTACATCGGTAGCGAAGAGAACTGGGAGCGTGCTGAGCAGGCTATCATCGAGGCTTGTGCTGAGAAGGGCCTTCCCGCCAAGATCGAGTACGGCGAAGCAGCCTTCTACGGGCCTAAGCTGGACTTCATGGTCAAGGACGCCCTCGGCCGCCGCTGGCAGCTCGGTACGATCCAGGTAGACTACAACCTGCCTGAGCGCTTCGACCTCGAGTACACGGGTGCGGACAACAAGAAGCACCGCCCAGTGATGATCCACCGTGCACCCTTCGGCTCTATGGAGCGCTTCGTCGCTGTCCTCATCGAGCACACCGCAGGGCACTTCCCCCCTCTGGCTCACACCGGACCAGGTCGTCGTGCTGCCTATCAGTGAGAAGTTCAACGACTACGCTCACGAGGTAGCCGCCACGCTCAACGCGCAGGATATCCGTACGCAGGTCGACGACCGCAACGAGAAGATCGGCCGTAAGATCCGTGACAATGAGCTCAAGCGTATCCCCTACATGCTTATCGTCGGGGAGAAGGAAGCCCAGGAAGGCGAAGTATCTGTACGCGTGCAAGGTGAGGGTGATAAGGGTTCAGTAAAAATCGCTACCTTTGCCGAGCAAATTGCCGAGGAGGTACACCGTCAGCTCAACGCCTGGCAGGCCGAAGCTAAGTAGTCCACCTCTCTCGCTAAGCATACAATCAACACATACTGAATGGCAGTAGACAACAAACAAAAGTTCCAGTACCGCATCAACGAGGCTATCCGCGTAAAGGAAGTGCGCCTCGTCGGGGACAATGTAGAGCAGGGAGTATATACGATACAGCAAGCTCTCCGTATCGCTAACGACCAAGAGCTTGACCTCGTGGAGATCTCTCCCAATGTCAATCCTCCAGTATGTCGCGTCGTCGACTACCAGAAGTTCATCTTCCAGCTTAAGAAGAAGCAGAAGGAACAGAAGGCTAAGAGCGTCAAGGTCGTCGTCAAGGAGATCCGCTTCGGACCTCAGACCGATGACCACGACTACAACTTCAAGCTCAAGCACGCTAAGGGCTTCCTCAGCGAAGGCTCGAAGGTCAAGGCTTATGTCTTCTTCCGTGGTCGATCCATCCTCTTCAAGGATCAGGGTGAAGTGCTCCTCCTGCGCTTCGCTAATGACCTCGAAGACTACGGTCGCGTAGAGAGTATGCCCGTCCTCGAAGGGAAGCGCATGACCATCATGCTCGCCCCTAAGAAGGCCGCTACCCCCGCCCCTAAGAAGGGCGCTAAGGAAGAGGCTGCAGACGCCTCTGACGAAGACTAATCAATGTATCCCCCATCCCAGCACCTCGCGCATAGGCTGCGTCAGTGGAGCTGGGTCAATGAAATAACTTATATAAACAAGAAAGAAAATGCCTAAGCTGAAGACAAACTCCAGTGCTAAGAAGCGTTTCGCGCTCACTGGCTCTGGTAAGATCAAGCGCAAACATGCCTTCAAGAGTCACATCCTCACGAAGAAGACGAAGAAGCAGAAGCGTAACCTCACCTACTTCACCACTGTGGACAAGGTAGACGTACGCGAAGTCAAGGAACTTCTCCGCCTCCGCTAAACGGCAAGTTAGCACAACGATTATTTCAGTAACAGAGAGGTAAGCCAATCAAGTATCTGCTCTCCGCTCTCTCGGGAGAGAGGCAGATCGCTACCAATCACAAAGAAGAAACATCATGCCAAGATCAGTCAATCATGTAGCTTCTCGCGCTAAGCGCAAGCGCATCCTTAAGCTCACGCGTGGGTACTATGGTGCTCGCAAGAACGTCTGGACCGTAGCCAAGAACACTTGGGAAAAGGGTCTGACCTACGCCTTCCGCGATCGTAAGAACAAGAAGCGTAACTTCCGTGCTCTGTGGATCCAGCGTATCAACGCTGCTGCTCGTCTCGAGGGTCTCTCTTACTCTCGCCTGATGGGTGCTCTCCACGCTCAGGGTATCGAGATCAACCGCAAGGTCCTCGCTGACCTCGCTGTCAATCATCCCGAAGCCTTCAAGGCTATCGTCGCTAAGGTAAAGTAAGGCGCTCTCCAGCGTAACTACTTAAGCGCATAAACAGAAGCCCTACCTGATGAGGTCATCACCTCTCAGGTAGGGCTTCTTGCATTTGGCCTGCTCCTCTTGTCAAGTGCCTGGGGCGAGTAGCGGGGAGACTGTCAGCTCTCTTGTCGCTTGTCACCAGTAGCCTGCGTGATTTTCTATCTGTATCTTTGTCGAGCTAATGAATGCGGAACATTCTCCCACTTAGCTTGTTGTAGTTTCACAAGTCTAATAATTCTTATCCATCCGAATATATGCCCACCGAGATTACGAAAGAAGCCGCGCTGCGCTACCACGAAGAGGGACGCCCCGGCAAGATCGCTATCGTCCCTACCAAGCCGCACAGCTCGGCCTATGACCTCTCTCTGGCTTACTCCCCTGGGGTAGCTGAGCCTTGCTTGGCTATCGCCGAAGACCCCAGCACTGCCTACCGCTATACGGCGAAGGGTAACCTCGTCGGTGTCATCTCCAACGGGACTGCCGTCCTCGGGCTGGGCAATATCGGTGCCGACGCCAGCAAGCCCGTCATGGAGGGTAAGGCGCTGCTCTTCAAGATTTATTCGGGTGTAGACGCCTTCGATATCGAGGTCGATGCCACCGATCCCGAGGCGTTCATCGCTGCAGTCAAGGCTATCGCCCCCACCTTCGGCGCGATCAACCTCGAGGATATCAAGGCGCCTGAGTGCTTTGAGATCGAGCGCCGTCTGAAGGCTGAGCTCTCTATCCCCGTGATGCACGACGACCAGCACGGTACGGCTATCATCTCGGGTGCAGGCCTACTGAATGCGCTGGAGCTCGTCGGCAAGCCCATCGAAGACGTGCGTATCGTCGTCAGCGGTGCTGGTGCTGCCGCCATCGCTTGCGCTAAGCTCTACTGCGATCTGGGTGCCAAGCACGAGAACATCGTGATGACCGACTCGAAGGGTGTCATCACGGTTGACCGCACCGACCTGAATGATATGAAGCGTGAGTTCGCCACCACACGCACCGAGCTCCATACGCTCGCCGATGCGATGCGCGGGGCTGACGTACTCGTCGGGCTCTCCAAGGGCGGTATGGTCTCGCAGGAGATGGTACGCTCGATGGCTGCACGCCCTATTATCTTCGCGCTGGCGAACCCCACGCCTGAGATCTCCTACGAGGAGGCGAAGGCAGCTAACCCCGAGGTGCTGATGAGCACGGGGCGCACCGACTACCCCAATCAGATCAACAATGTGCTGGCCTTCCCCTATATCTTCCGTGGGGCGCTCGACACGCACGCTACGGCTATCAACGGCGCTATGGAGCTGGCTGCTACACGCGCTATCGCTGCGCTGGCTAAGCAGCCCGTGCCCGACTATGTGAACGAAGCCTACGGGACGACGGGTCTTGCCTTCGGCCCTGACTACTTCATCCCGAAGCCCGTCGACCACCGTCTCATCGTCGAGGTCTCTACGGCTGTGGCTCGCGCCGCTATTGAGAGTGGGGTAGCGCGCCACACGATCACCGACTGGGACGCTTACGCAGAGCACCTCACCTCGCTCCTCGACTAAGGCGCCAGCATATATAAGGATACAAAAGAACCCGCCCCGACTTCTCTTGATGGGAGAAGTTGGGGCGGGTTCTTTATTGCCGTAAGGGCGAAGGGGGGGCGCTTAGGCTTCCTTCACACGACCTACGTACGAGCCATCACGCGTGTCGATGGTGATGAGTTCGCCTTCGTTGATGAAGAGGGGTACGCGTACCTCTGCACCCGTCTCGACGGTAGCAGGCTTGAGGGTGTTGGTAGCGGTGTCACCCTTGAGGCCAGGCTCGGTGTAGGTGACGCGCAGGTCGACGTGAGCGGGGAGCTCACACGTCAGTACCGTCTCGGAGGCTGCATGCACCATTGCTTCGACGGTATCACCTTCCTTGAGGAACTGGACGCCATCGATGACAGCTTCGGGGATGGAGATCTGCTCGAAGGTCTCAGGGTGCATGAAGTTCAGACCCATCTCGTCCTTGTAGAGGTACTGATAGGGACGACGCTCGATGCGTACTTCTTCGACCTTCACCCCGCTATTCCATGTCTTATCGAGCACGCGACCCGTAGCGACGTTCTTGAGCTTTGAGCGAACGAAAGCGGGACCCTTACCGGGCTTACGTGGAGGAATTCGACGATGAAGTAGTACTGCCCGTCGATGTCGAGGCACATACCATTACGGAAGTCTGCTGTAGTAGCCATATAAAATGATTGATTAGAGATTGTTTTTGCTTGAGTACAAAAATAGGAAAATATGGGGAGATGCCTCAGGCTAAAGGCCGTACTTCTGGTGCAGGGCATCGAAGCGTGCCAGAGCAGCCTCCCCGTGCTTGCTGAATCCACTACGTACGCGCTCCAGCGCCTTGCGCTGCCCGAGCTTGGTCTTGGAGTAGAACTTATCCGCGTAGCAGATCAGTTCCTCCTCGGGGCACTGCGGCGTGTAGATGCCTGGGGGGAGGGGGATGGCGCGTGCGGCGATCTCCTCGGCAGTGAGGCCGCTACCCGTGTGGCGCTCAGCGACCCAAGCGTGACGGGGCAGGCCCAGTGAGCGCAGAAGCTTGGCACCGAGGTAGCCGTGTAGGATGTAGGGAGCTTTACCTGTGCAGAAGATCTCGGGTGCACTGGTCTGATAGATCCCGATGTCGTGGAGCATCGCCGCCTCTGCGACGAACTCGCGGTCGAGCCCCATCTCGGGGTGCGCATCGACGAGCTCGAGGGCCAGCCCCGTGACGTCCTCGGCGTGCTGGCGCAGTACGCGCTCGATGTCGCTACCCTCGGGGTAGTAGCGATGGATGATGGCGAGGGTGTCTATCATTTGCTTGCGGGGGCTGCTTCGGTGGGAGCTTCGGTGTCGGTGGTCTTGCTGTCGTCGCCTCCGAAGAGGAGCGCCTTAGCATGACGAATATCCTCTACCGACTGCATGAGGCGGGGGTAGAGGTAGGAGGACTGGCGCGTCGTCGGGGGCGTGGAGCTGCTGGCGTTGTACTGCTCCATGGGGAAGATGCCCTCGAAGAGCAGGCAGGCGTAGCCCATGAGGTAGACCCCGACGAGGAGCCCCAGCACGAGGCCGACGATACGGTCAATGACGGAGAGGAACGTGCCCTTGGTGAGCGAGCTGAACCAGTTCCCCACGAGGCGGATACCGATATATATAAGGGCGAAGGCGATGAGCGGGACGATGAAGCCCCAGCCACCGATGCTCTGCCCGTCACCTCCGCCCAGCACGCTCTCGACCCAGGGGGCCAAGCGCCACGCTTCGCGGAAGGCGATGATGAGTGCAGCTATCTGGATGACGCGGCGTACAGCGCCACCGAAGAGTCCCCCGAGGGCGAAGAGCAGGACGACTGCCCCCAGGAAGAGATCAAGTTGATTCATATATTGCTTCTGTCTTTTCCTGCAAAGGTACTGCATCCCGCCCTATTCCCTCCCACAGGCCTTCTCGCCTCGCTTCTGAGTGGGCTTTGTACGTAGTCCACTCTTGGGCCTATATAGAGGGGTGGTATGAACCTATATTGGTCAGCGGGCGAACCTATATAGGTTGACGCACCGACCAATATAGGTCACGATGACGACCTATATAGGTTCGCCCGCTGACCAATATAGGTCGCTCTCCCGACCTCAGGGCTGACGCATCATACACAGTTGGAATTCACCAGAGCTCAAGGGCGAATAACGGCATCGGGATGAGCTGTGCTCGCGGTATTCTATGCGGGAGGAGAAAATCAACCAGTACTGGTCGCCGATGTGACCAGTACTGATCAGTGGTAGTAACCAGTACTGGTCGAAGGCGCGACCAGTACTGCTCCGATCGGTGACCAGTACTGGTTCGTTTTTAGCCTCCTTGCGAGAGGTTTTTTGTAAGTCCTCTTGAGGGGGCTATCTTGGTATGTAATCGGTTGTTGCCCCTCTGTGTGAGGCGGTGCTCTTCGGCTGGCACTTGAGGGAAGGTGTACGGGCTTCGGTGGCGGGAAGCTACTCCCTCTACTTTAATAGGATTAGTTGTATATCTTTGTGGGCGCACGGACGGCTCCCCCTCCAGCGGAGGGAATGCCCGCTTCAGCTCCCGTAAGGTCGTGTACCTACCTATGAGAAATCTGGATGCTGACGACTGCGCTCTCTACTCACATGGTGATAACTTAACATGGTAAAAATATGAATGTACGATCTCTACTTGTTGGTCTTATGCTGCTCGTCTGGGGAAATAGCCTCCAGGGGCAAGAAGTCTCACGAGGTCGCCTCGGGATATTGCTCGGGGGGGCTGAATGGCGTGAGCTATGATTATGCGCTGACCGACCATCTTGAGCTTGGAGGAACAGCCGCCTTCGGACTCGGTCTTGGTTATGGTGGTTCATCGAAGTCCTTCCAGTTTGATGGCCTAACTCCGCTGCTTGAGCTGGCTCCACGTTATTATTTCTCTCGCCGGGAGGAGGGCCAATCCTTTAACAAAGGAGGATATCTTTCTCTTCGTCTGGGAGCCCAGATTGACGACTGGACGCTCTTCCCCAGTAAGGCTGTTCGAGAGAGTAATGTGAAGTCTCATTACACGTTGGGGATGGCTCCGACCTTCGGCTGGAGTTTCCCTTTGAGTAGTAAGAGCTACCTGCGTCTGGGAATTGGTTTGCTCTTCTATCGTGCTAAGCACAGCTATGCGGGAGACTCCTATTATGCGGGACAGTCCTATTGGGTTAAGACGCAGCGTTTTCGTGATGCTTCCTTCCTTCTGGATATAGCCTACAGCATAGCCTTATAGGCGACTCGTACCCCAAGTGTGGGGCAGTATCCAAGCGCTTGGATACTGCCCCACCTCTATTCTTCTGTAGGAGTTACTGCAGAGAGGTAAGGACTTTTCCTATAACCCGATGCTTAGACGGGAGGATGAAAGCAATGTAATTAAAGATGCTTATTCAATGATAGTATGCTGATGGATGTACAGCAAATATGGGTGCAGGCTGCTGCAAGAGTAGCTGAGCGACTGCACTACGGACAGATAGATAAGGCAGGTGTTGATTACTTCCAGGGGCATCTAAGTACAGTTGCCTCGTTGGGGCGCACGTGGCAAGAAAAGGTGGTCGGTTACTTGCATGATGCCAGTGAGGATACTCCTTATTCCTTGGAGCAAGTCTTGATATTACTCGAGGAGGAGGCTCAAGTGAAGATGGATGAGAAGGTGAAAGAGGAGATTAAGCAAGCGCTCCATCTGCTTAATCATCACCTCGCGAGTGATCGTGAGAGCTATATTCGCTGTATTGCCTCCCATTCCTTGGCACGCGCCGTCAAGATGAATGACCTGACGCATAATATGGATCTCCAGCGTCTACCAGCCCCAACCGCCAAGGATTATCAGCGCTTGGAGCGATATAGGCGGGAATATGAATACTTGTCCCGACAGGAGTAGATAGACGCATGTCTGGCTTGTCTCTTCGAGGGTAGGCTCTTGCAGAGGCATTGCCGTGACTATGATCCAACCACTATCTATACACTCTTGCTGAGTATATGCTCAGTGAGAGTGCTTTTTATTTTCGCTCGTCTGCTTCGTGTGGGGCGATCCGTGTGGGGTGGGGAGTGTACCAATCGGGGGCGGTCGTCCGTTCATCTATTGGCTCGTGCCCTGAACTCTATGGGTTCAGCGTCAGAGCACTATGGGGCGGTGACGCATCCGCATAGTGCTTCGCACCCGCTCGGTGCGCCTCTTCTTTCCCCATTCTTCTGATTCGATTTGTGCCAAATTCGCCCATTTACTCCACCCCTCTTTGGGGGTAGTGACAGGGAACTGTGATAATTCGGAATGAAGTGTGAATGTGTAAAAAAATGATATTGCGTATCTTTGCACCCAATTTGGTATGACTCCTGAGCTATCCACCCTCTTGGAAGTAGCTCACTCCCAATGAAATTTTATCAGAACGTTCAGCAAATGATCAGACGAATAGCCCTCCTACTCGTCCTCGCCTTCGTGGGCGCGACTGAGGGATTACATGCACAGCGCTTCGCCGTGAGCGCCAACCTCCCCGCCCTACTTACGGGGACCATCAGTGTGGAGCCGTCGGTGGCGCTCGGTGATCGCACTTCGCTCCAGCTCTCCTTCTCGGCTCGCCCAGGCCTCTTCAAGCTCCCCATGCCCGTCGGGCTTGTCAATACCCTCTACGGTCATCTGGGTAATGTCGGCTTCAGCGAGCGCCTGAAGTGGGGCTCGGTAGAGCACGCCGAGATGGTGGCCTTCAGCCCAGCCCTGCGCTATTGGACGAAGGGCGTCTACAACCGTGGCTTCTTCTTCTCGGGGCATGCTCTCGGGATGATCTACCGCTTTGGTGGGGGCAGTCTCTCCGGGACTTATTCTGAGGGCTTCCTCGTCGGTGCTGGGGGCTCTGTCGGCTACTGCTATGAGCTCGCGCCCCACTGGAACCTTGAGGCTGAGGTCGGTCTGGCTGGCGTATGGACCCGCTACGATGAGCGCTACAGCGCTAAGCAGGTGCGTACGGCAGATAAGAGCCACGTCTTGGTCCTGCCCTCACGTATCGGCCTGAGCCTGGCCTATGTCTTCTAATGCAATCCCCAGATAGATGAATCGAACGAAAATATATACCCTTGCCTCCGTCCTCTTGGCGGGGCTCGTCCTCGGCTCGTGTGCTCAGCCGCTGACGAAGAAAGTTTACTTCACCTCGGCACGCCCCCATGCCTATCTCCCTACCGACAAGGAGGAGAAGGCTGGCAACATGGGTATGCTCTCTGAGATCGTCACCTACTCGCAGAAGGTCGACACGCTCAAGCGTGCTCCCAAGGGCGATGAGAAGCCCAAGGAAGACGGCATCAAGACGCAGGTCATCGAGGCGGTGACCGTCACCGCTGAGCGCCCCCGCGTGAAGATCTCCACCCTGCGTAAGGGCCGTATCAACCTCACCTTCCTCGTCACCGTGCCTCGTGCGCTGATGGACGAGCGCTATCAGGTCGTCCTCTCCCCACGCCTCCTCACCGAGGACACGACGATGACGCTGCCCCCTGTCGTGCTGAAGGGCCGTGAATTTAAGGCGGCTCAGGACAAGGAGCAGAAGGCTCTGCAGGCCTTCCAGGAGAGCATCGTCGATCCCTCGAAGTATGATAGCGTCTTTTTCAATCGCAAGGCCCATCGCTCATTCATGGGGCGTCTGCAGCAGGACTACTATTCGGCTTACCGCCGTCAGTTCTCCCTGCAGCTGGCTTATGAGCGCTGGCGCCGTATCATGGAGGAGCGCTACCTCAATGCGAATGCCGCTCGTGCAGGGGCTTATGACACCAAGTACCACGCGAAGGCCCTCGATATGCTCGGGGCGGCCTACCGTGACGAACTCTCAGGTCGCGACAGCGTCGGCCAGCGTAAGGGCTTCGATATGCTCTATAGCCCCGAGCGCCGTGCCACCTATCTGGCACGTGGCGAGCGTCAGCTCGACAGCACGAACGTCCCTGGGAAGTTCCGCATGCTCTTCGAGCGTGGCTGGACGATGGACTCCATCGAGAATAAGTCCTTCACCGAGAAGGACTCCCTTGAGGTAGCCCAGCATACGTACAACTTCCGTGCTATCGCTCACAACGAGAGCCGCCGCACGAACGCCGATACCTACCGTCGCCACATCGTCCACTTCCCCCTCATCGAGGAGACGCAGTATGAAGCTGGCCTCACCCCTGACAAGGACTTCGTCTATCTCTATAGCCGTGACCTCGAGGTGACCCCACAGATGAAGAAGCGTATGAAGGTCATCGTCGACTCGCGTATCTCGGCTATCGACCAGAGCACGTGGATGCAGCGTGGTGTCGATACCCTGACTTTCGTCATCTCGGGTATCAATGACCTCGTGGACGCTACCCTCATCGACCGCCTCAACGAGAAGCCCGAGGCTGCTGCCGAGTACAAGCTCGGTCTGGAGCGTATGGCCGCCCGTGACTACCGTGGTGCCCTCGAGTACCTCCGTAAGTATCCCGACTACAATGGCGCTCTGGCGCTGGCCGGTATGGAGGAAGATGAGCGTGCCCTGATGGTGCTCAATCAGCTCGGTGCCAACGGCAAGGTCGAGTACCTCAAGGCGATCTGTCTCACTCGCCTCTCGCGTCACGAAGAGGCGAAGGCTGCCCTCCTGCGCGCTGTGAAGCTCCAGAGCTTCCTCGTCTACAAGGCTGAGACCGAGGCAGCACTGGCTCCGCTAATGACGGACCCCGGCTTCGTCCGAGAGCTCAAGAGTGGAGCCGAAGAGCTGGACGAATAAGCCTGCCCTACGTAATTATATCGAACGAAGCCCCCTGCTACCGACCGAGTAGCAGGGGGCTTCGGCGTATCGGGGGAGAGATACGTGGGAGTTCACTACTTTTGCAGGCAATGAAGAAGCTAAAGATCACGGAGATGGAGCGCCTCACGACAGAGGCCTTCCGTCGTGAAACGAAGCTCCCCATCGTTGTCGTCCTCGATGATGTGCGGAGCATGAATAATGTTGGGTCGGTCTTCCGCACCGCTGATGCCTTCCGTCTGGAGGGGCTCGTCCTCTGCGGGATCACGGCTCGTCCTCCCCATCCGGATATTCACAAGACTGCCCTCGGTGCCGAGGATTCGGTCGCTTGGACTTATGCTGCCGACAGCGTCGAGGCCGTCCGCGAGCTTCGTGCGGCAGGCTACGAAGTCCTGGCGCTGGAGCAGGCTCACGACAGCGTGTCGCTGGAGACCTTCGTCCCTCAGCCTGGGGTGCGCTATGCTCTGGTCTTAGGTAATGAGGTACGTGGAGTGCGTGATGAGGTGATGGCCGAGGTCACGACCTCGCTGGAGATCCCCCAGCACGGCACGAAGCACTCCCTGAATGTCAGCGTCGCAGCAGGTATCGCCCTCTGGCAGCTCGCTGCGCCTTTGCTCCCCACACTCAGCCGATGAACCACGACGCTACGCCCCTTGTCGAGACGACCGAGGACGGAAGCCTCACGCTCTTTGCCCCGACCTTCGGCGAACACTATCACTCGACGCATGGCGCCGTGCAGGAGAGCCTACATATATATATAGGTCTGGCGCTCGAGGAGCGTCTCCGTGCGGAGCGAGGTGCGACGGAGCACCTCAGACTCTTCGAAGTGGGCTTCGGCACGGGGCTTAATGCACTCCTCTCTTGGCAGCGAGCCGAGGCAGAGCGCACTCCCGTACATTACTATTCCATCGAGAAATATCCCGTTGGCCCCGAGGTCTACGAAGCCCTCCACTATGAGGGTGTGACGGGGCCACTGGATCCGGCCGAAGCCCTCGGCGCACTCCATACAGCTCCGTGGGGCGAGGCGGTGGCGCTTAGCCCCTTCTTCACCATCAAGAAGCTCCACGGCGACCTCACCGAATGCACCTTCCCCGAGGGGCTGTCGGTCATCTATTACGATGCCTTCTCCCCCGAGAGTCAGCCCGAGCTATGGGCAGAGGAGCTCTTCGCTCGCCTCTTCGCTGTTGCCCTCCCCGAAGCCGTACTCACGACCTACTGCGCCAAGGGCGAGGTGCGCCGTCGTCTCCAGCGTGTGGGCTTCCTCGTCGAGCGCCTCCCTGGTCCTCCAGGGAAGCGTGAGGTGCTACGTGCCCGTGTGCCGAGGTAGCCTCTCATACCATTCTCTCTTACTATCCCTCCGCTTGTCCTGCGTATGTTCCTACTTATCTCCCCTGCCAAGACCTTTGCCACAAAGGCCAAGGTACCTCGTGACCTCACGATGACCTCGCCCCGCTTCCTCGAGGAGGCGCGCACGATCATGGCCTCTGTACTTCGCCTCAGTCGTGAGGAGCTCGCCACGATGCTCCAGCTCAGCCCCAAACTCCGTGACGAGGTCTATGCCCGTCTGCGCACCTTCTTCGATCCCGAGGTCACAGAGATGCCCGCCGCGCTGAGCTATACGGGGATGGTCTTCCGTAAGCTCTCACCCTCTACGTTCACAGCGGAGGACTGGGCTTATGCGGCCGAGCATCTACGTATTACCTCCTTCGTCTACGGGCTGCTCTCGCCCGAGACGGCTATTCGCTACGACCGTATGGAGGGTGCGGTACAGCTCCCTGATCTCTTCGATGGGCGGCTCTTCGACTACTGGCGTGACCGCCTGACGCCCTACCTCATCGAGGAGGTGAAGCGTGCTGGCGGTACGCTCCTCTTCCTCGCTAGTGACGAGATGCGTGGGCTCTTCCACTGGGCGGAGGTCGAGCGTGCCGTGCGTGTCATCACACCGACCTTCCTCGTGCGCCAGCCTACGGGACGCCTCAAGCAAATCGTCGTCTACACGAAGATGGCGCGTGGAGCGATGGCGGGCGAAGTTATCCGTCAGCGCCTCGAGGATGAGGAAGCCCTGCGTATGCTCACTCCCGAGGGCTTCGTCTTTGCGCCCGAGGAGTCGACCGATCGCGACTGGACATTTGTCTTAGGCTAAGCCCTTCGCCTCGCATATCCATAGGAGGGCTAAGAAGCACCCAGCAGATAGACACGATGTAGTCTATCTGCTGGGTGCTTTTATTTATGCCTGTCGGGTGCGTGTGTAGAGCTATATAGGATGGCGAAGAAAGCTATATAGCTTTGTGAAGTGACCTATACTGGGTTGTTGCTCCGCGTAGGGATAAAAGTTGTGGACGCGTGGCAGATAAGTTTGGGCTACGTGCGTGGACGATAAATCTATGTACGTGGATATTTGGATTTACGTACCTGGTCTTTAAGACTACGTGCATAGACAGATGAAAAGTACTACGTGAAGGCGCTTTTTCCTTCACGGGAACAGCACTTTTCCCTCCGCTGGATAATGAGGAACACGCGCGATAAGACGCAGGGGCTTGTGTATCACTTAGGAGAGACATATCGGGGAGCTGGGCGTGCGATGCCTTAGCAGAATAAATAGAGGGCAGGACTCGCGGCAACAGTCTCGAGTGGCTCGAAGGACCGAACTAAGGGCACGAAGTGAGCCGCCGAGAGGTGGGTGTTCTCTGTCGTTTGTCTTGATTTGTAGGTGCGATATGGGGGATAGGGTAGCGCTTATCCTGTCAATATCACACACCGAAGTGGCAGGGAAGGAGGGTGCGAGTGCGCATCATTAAGTATTTTATTAAGCTATCTTCTAATGCTTTATCTGAGGCACTTCCGAAGGGGTAAATAAAAGCTAAGCGAAGGGCTTGCTATTCATCTTTTTATTGATAACTTTGCTACGAGCAGAGGCGATGATCGCAGCGTGCAGGTCGCCAGCTGCTCGCATATAGATGCTCCTATAAATATTCATCCACAAATATCTGCTCTTATGAAGAAGCACAATTTCTCGGCTGGGCCATCGATCCTCGACGAGAGCGTAATCAGAGATGCTGCTGGTGCAGTCCTTAACTACCAGGGAACTGGCCTCTCTATCCTCGAAGTTTCTCACCGTGCTAAGGAATTCTCTGCAACGATGGAGGAAGCACGTAACCTCATGAAGGAACTGCTCGATGTACCCGAGGGGTACGAAGTGCTCTTCCTCGGTGGTGGTGCCAGCCTGCAGTTTGCACAGGTTCCTATGAACCTCCTCAAGAAGAAGGCTGCCTACGTCGATTCAGGTACGTGGGCAAATAAGGCTGCTAAGGAAGCTAAGGCCTTTGGGGAAGTTGTCACCTTCTCTTCTAAGGACGACAACTACATCTGGTATCCAAAGCCATGGGAAAAGAACGAAGTGCCCGAAGATGTTGACTACCTCCACATCACGAGTAATAACACGGTCTATGGTACCGAACTTCGCTACGATCCAGATGTAAAGGTCCGTCTCGTAGGGGATATGTCTTCTGACATCTTCACCCGCCCTGTCGATGTATCTAAGTACGACCTCATCTATGGCGGTGCTCAGAAGAACATCGCTCCAGCAGGGGCTACCTTCGTCATCGTACGTCGTGATGCTATTGGCCACATCGAAGACAACCGCATCATCCCCACCATGCTGAAGTATGATGTACACTTCAAGGACTCTATGTACAACACGCCTCCTGTCTTCCCCGTCTATGTAGCTCTGCAGACGATGAAGTGGTACAAGGAACTCGGTGGTGTCAAGGTCCTCGAGCAGATGAACCTCGAAAAGGCTGGCATGCTCTACGATGAAATCGACCGCAACCGCCTCTTCCGCGGTACCGTCAATGCCGAAGACCGCTCGATCATGAACGTATGCTTCGTCCTCAACGACGAGTACAAGGAGCTCGAACAGGAATTCTACGACTTCGCTGTCTCTCGCGGTGCATACAGCTTCAAGGGTCACCGCTCTGTAGGTGGCTTCCGTGCTTCTCTCTACAACGCTCTGCCTAAGAGCAGCGTCCAGTTCCTCATCGACCTGATGAAGGAATTCGAACGTAAGCACTAAGCTTCCCTCTCGCTTTAAGAAGATAAACGTAACGGCACAGACCACCCCCGACCCTCATCGCTGTGGGCGAAGAGTGGTCTGTGCCGTCGCTTATCTCTACCCCATCTCACACGCTTCAAATACACATCTATACATCATGTCAAAGGTTCTTATTGCCACCGAAAAACCCTTCGCTGCTCCCGCAGTAGCTGGTATCAAGCAAATCCTCACCGAAGCTGGCTTCGAAGTAGTCCTCCTCGAAAAGTACACGACTAAGGCCGAGCTCCTCGCAGCTGTCGCCGACGTCGAAGCAATCATCATCCGTAGCGACATCATAGATGCCGAGGTCTTCGACGCTGCTAAGCAGCTCAAGATCGTCGTCCGCGCTGGTGCTGGCTACGACAACGTAGACCTCGAGTCCGCTACCGCTCACGGCGTATGCGTGATGAACACTCCTGGACAGAACGCTAACGCTGTCGCTGAGCTCGTCTTCGCTATGCTCCTCTTCTGCGTACGTAACCGCTTCAACGGCACCTCTGGTACTGAGCTCAAGGACAAGAAGCTTGGTCTCCTCGCTTACGGTAACACGGGCCGCAACGTAGCTCGCATCGCTAAGGGCTTCGGCATGGATATCTATGCTTACGACCCCTTCACGCCTGCCGAAGTCATCGAGAAGGAAGGTGTACACGCTGTCGCCAGCCAGAAGGAGCTCTTCTCTACCTGCGACATCGTCTCCCTCCACATCCCCGCTACACCTGAGACTAAGGGCTCTATCGGCCGCGAACTCGTGAGCCTCATGCCTAAGAAGGGTATCCTCGTGAATACCGCTCGTAAGGAAGTCATCAACGAACCCGAGCTCATCGCCCTCCTCAAGGAACGCGAAGACCTCCGCTACTTCGCTGATATCCGTCCAGGTGCTCACGAAGAATTCGAAGCTGCAGCTGGCGACCGTTACTTCTCGACCCCCAAGAAGATGGGTGCTCAGACGTCTGAAGCCAACACCAACGCTGGTCTGGCTGCTGCTCGTCAGATCGTCGGCTTCATCAAGGAAGGCAACGAACGCTTCCGTCTGAATAAGTAGTCCGACTACCTTACGTCACTATCTTCCCACCTTAGATAAGACTTAACCTCCATGGCTATCATCAAACCTTTCCGTGGTATCCGTCCTCCACAGGACCTTGTAGAGCGTGTAGCTTCTCGTCCATACGACGTACTCAACAGCGAAGAAGCCCGTGCTGAGGCTGAAGGCAATGAGATGTCTCTCTATCACATCATCCGCCCCGAGATTGACTTCCCTGTGGGCACCGATGAGCACGAAGAGAAGGTCTACCAGAAGGCTGCTGAGAACTTCCGCCTCTTCCGTGAGAAGGGCTGGCTCGTACAGGACGCTAAGGAGAACTACTACGTCTATGCCCAGACGATGAATGGCAAGACGCAGTACGGTCTCGTCGTCTGCGCCGCTGTAGAAGACTATATGAACGGTGTCATCAAGAAGCACGAGCTTACCCGCCGCGATAAGGAAGAAGACCGCATGAAGCATGTACGCGTGAACAACGCTAACATCGAGCCCGTCTTCTTCGCCTACCCTGCGAAGGATGAGATCAATAAGATCGTCGCTAAGTACACCAAGGAGAAGCCCGTCTACAGCTTCATCGCTCCTCTCGATGGCTTCGGTCACGAGTTCTGGATCATCGATGATGCTGCCGACATCCAGCGCATCACGGAGCTCTTCGCAGAGATGCCCGCTCTCTACATCGCTGACGGCCACCACCGCTCTGCGGCTGCTGCCCTCGTAGGTGATGAGAAGCGTAAGCAGAACCCCAACCACACGGGGAATGAAGAGTACAACTACTTCATGGCTGTGTGCTTCCCCGATGACCAGCTGACGATCATCGACTACAACCGCGTAGTCAAGGATCTCAATGGCCTGACGAAGGAAGAACTCCTCCAGAAGCTGGAGAAGAACTTCATCGTCGAGGACAAGGGTACGGAGATCTACACGCCTAAGGGGCTGCACAACTTCTCCCTCTACCTCGGGGATCACTGGTATTCACTCACGGCTAAGCCCGGTACGTACGATGACAACGACCCCATCGGCGTGCTTGACGTGACGATCTCTTCTAACCTCATCCTCGATGAGATCCTCGGCATCAAGGACCTCCGCTCTGACAAGCGTATCGACTTCGTCGGCGGTATCCGTGGCCTTGGCGAGCTGAAGAAGCGCGTCGATAGCGGTGAGATGAAGTTTGCTCTCGCACTCTACCCTGTCTCTATGAAGCAGCTGATCGATATCGCTGACTCGGGCAATATCATGCCTCCTAAGACGACGTGGTTCGAGCCTAAGCTCCGCTCAGGCCTCATCATCCACGAGCTCGTCTAAGAGACTGCCCCTCCCTTTCGCACCAGCCCCCGAAGCCTTCCCTCCTGGGAGTTCTTCGGGGGCTATTGCTTTCCCTCCTTCTACCACACCAAAACACATCCATCATGAGCTACACATTACCCCTTGGTGCGCCCATACGGCGTGCCCTTTCCTTGTCCCTCTCCCTTCTGCTTCTCGCTGCCTGTAGCGCCCGAGATAATGGCTTGCCTCTGCCTAATCCCCAGCCTAAAGAAGGCTCGTCGACCCTGCACCTCTCGGTACGTGCACCACGGAGCATTGCCCTGCGCGGACTTGACGAAGAGGATCCGATGCTCCAGATCTCCACGCTTCACTTTGCCTTCTATTCGGAGGCCACTCAGCTCTCCACCCAGCTTCGTGAGGTCAAGGTCACCTCGGCAGACCAGCTGAAGGACATCAATCTCTCACTCCCCGAGGGGGCTTATAAGCTCGTCGTCGTGGCGAATGCCACCCGTCCCCTGCTGGAGCAGATAGCTATCGGCCGTCCGCTGAGCGCCGTCACGGGCTACATGACCCTCTTTGTAGATGGGCTCTCTACTGCTTCGGGCTCTAAGCTCACCGTCTCCCAGCTCAATGAGCAGGGGGCGATCTCGGTGCCTGCCTCCGCCTTCGGTGCTTCGACCCCTCAGCTGCAGGTAGCTCTGGAGCCTGCTCTCGCACGCGTCTTCGTCTATGGTGAGCCCGAGCTCCCCTCGGGTGTCACACGGGGGAGTGCTCCTGCGGACTATCTGGTGACGGGTGTCACGCGCTATACGGCACCACTCCGTCCGCTGGGACTTCTGCGCTCGGGCGCCAAGGAGACGGCTGGCGATGGCTCGGCTGCTGCAGACCGCTATCCCTCGAGCTACCTCTATGAGAAGTGGTCGACCGCAGCCCCGACGAACTTCGGCGAGTACCTCGCTCACTATACTCAGGATATGGTGCTCGGGAAGACATCGGTGGTGCTCCCACGTGCTGCCTTCCTCGCGAATGTAGCTGCCTTCGATGCGGCACGCAAGAGCCAGCCTTATTACATCCGCGAGACGACCGTGCCTCCTACGGCCTACCTCGTTGGTGGTGTCCCCACGGTCATTCTGCGCTTCCCCTATATCCCTGCGGGGCTTAGTCTGCAGGGCGATGAAGGCTGGTTCAGCTTCGATGGCTTGTACTATGCAGAGCATGAGCTACGCCAAATCATCAAGACGGGGAAGGCGGATAATGCACGCCTCCAGCAGGCTGTCCAAGAGGCTGCGCTGACGGAGGGCTCGCTGTCTGCACCCTTTGAGTCTCATGGGATCAGCTTCCACCATCGTGGCTACTGCTACTATACGATCCCCATCCGTCACTTCGATGATAGCGAAGCTCCCGAGAAGACAGCGCATGGGCGCTACGGGCTGGTGCGTGGCAATGAGTACCGCATCCATCTGACACGCATCCTGCGCCCAGGCTCTGCATTGCCCCCTGACCTGTCGAAGGATCAGCGCCCCCTGACCGAGGAGCGTGACCTGCGCTCCGTCGTGCATGTGAGGCCAGTCGTCACCCGTTCGCATGAGGCGCATCTGTAGCTGCCCATATTCATCCGAGTAAAGTATAAGCCCCGCACTCAGCATCAGCTGTGGTGCGGGGCTTCGCTCTATGAGTGGTGGGGATGAACCAGATGATGAGTGTGGACGTTATAGATAGAAAGCGGCCTCAGCTCGGAAGGAGGAAGAGCTGAGGCCGTACAATCCATGTGTATTTGTCAGGCGCTGGTCCGGTGAGGTGACCGTTAGATTTGAGGCACGATAAGATTGCTTCGAATTGGTATAACAAAGGTGTGAAGTTTCTTGCGCAAAAACAAGCAATTTCGCGCCGCCGAAAAACTTTAATCTCCCTTTACAAGTGTCCCCACGGATAACCAGAAAAAGGCGGGTTTAATAGTAAAAAGGATGGGGTATCTCCATCCTTTTTTACGCTTTGCATCAGCGAGATAGAGCGATGTTTTGCCCAGAAAATACTAAAATATTTAGCGAAGGGTGTCCTAGCTTCATCGATTGGATGGAGTTGGGCTTTTCTATTGTGAGGGGATGGGAGCTCCTCGGAGTCCCCCCTTCTCACTCGTGCTTTTCTAAGGGTAATAGCCCTTGTTTTCGGGGCTCTATGCGATGGAGGTATATCCCTTTGTGCAGGGGAGTAGGAGTAACCTATATTGGTCAGCGGGTGAACCTATATAGGTCCGCGTGCGAAGCAATATAGCTTCCTATTGGTGACCTATATAGGTTCGCTCATCGACCAATATAGGTCGCACCACGCTCTTCTCGAGGGGCGGTGTGAAGCGTATGTGTGTGGGGGGATTGTGCGTGGCGCTTTGCGCTGGTAGGCTGGGCGCAGAGCTGGTGGTGTTCTCGGGGGAGAGGATTGGGGGCGTGGCTATTTCTTCAGCCCCTTGATGCGGGAGGGATTCTGTTTGACGAAGTCTGCCCAGTTCTTCGTGGCGCCTGCAGAGGCGGAGCGTAGGGGAGAGGAGGTGAGGAAGTGGTGGCAGAGAGCGGCTGCGAGGCCGTCGGTGGCGTCAAGTTCGCGGGGCATCTGATCCTGAGGGATCTTCAGGTAGCGCTGTACCATGCCCGCGACTTGCTCCTTGGAGGCAGCGCCGTTCCCTGTGATGGCCTGCTTGATACGCATAGGGACGTATTCGGTGATGGGGATATCGCGCGTGAGGGCTGCCGCCATCGCCACACCTTGGGCGCGGCCGAGCTTGAGCATACTCTGGACGTTCTTCCCGAAGAAGGGGGCTTCGATAGCCAGCTCGTCAGGGTGGAATTCATCGATGAGGCCTGCACCCGCTCGAAGATGCGCTTGAGGCGTAGGTAATGGTCCTCGTACTTGCTGAGGCTGATGACCCCGAGAGCCAAAAGACGTGCCTCCTGCCCACGGACCTCGATGAGGCCGTAGCCCATGACGATGGTCCCGGGGTCGATGCCCATGATGATGCGCTCTGACATAGCTACTCCTTATATAAGGTATAGTTCGGTGGCAGGTGATTAGTCGACCACATGCATGATCGTGCTGAAGCCTAAGACCGCTTCGCCGAACTGCTTGGTGAGGAGATCGGCCAGGCGGAGCCCCGTATTCGAGAGGATGTCCTGCAGGTGTACCTCTCCCTCGGCGTAGAAGTGCAGGGCATAGGAGAGTGCCTCGGGGTGCTCTTCGTGGGGTACGATGCGGTGCAGGCGGGGGTGCTGTACGAGGCTATCAGCATGGAGTGCAGGGAGGTAAACCTCGCGCATGAACGCCAGGAAAGCCTGCTGAGTCTGAGGGGCAAGGACGAAGGTCGTATTGTATAGGATCATCGGGATCGTTGTGGGGAAAGAGGGTGGTGAGTGCGAGATTTTTTTTCGCTCTCTTATTGGGGCAAAGATACTTTGAAATAAAATATTTACTACCTTTGCACCGACAATGAAGATCAAGCGGATCTCGTCACACTTATATATATGGGGTATTAGCTCATCTGGTTAGAGCGCGACACTGGCAGTGTCGAGGTGAGCGGTTCGAGTCCGCTATACTCCACGCAGCTCTGAGGGTGCTTCACAGCCCCTTGTCTGTATAATACTGCGAAGGCGCACAAGAGGGTGCCCATGAGTAATGGCCCTCAACGACGCTTGTCTGCGGGGGGGATGACGGAAGAAATCCCCTGCGATCACGGTAGCTCAGACGTCTTGGCTTATTGCCGAAACGGATTGTTGCCGTATATTTGCAGTGTTATTCATTACGAATTTGAAATCAATAACTAATTAACGTAAGAAAGAAAGATGAAGAAGTTTTTCGCATTCGCATTTGTAGCTGTAGCAGCTGCTTTTGCTTCATGTGCAGGTAACAACGAGCAGAACGCTCAGGACTCTACGGCTATGGACAGCGCTACGATGGTTGAAAGCGTAGTTTCTACGGTTGACAGCGCTGCTGGCGTTGCTGGCGCAGCTATCGACTCAGCTGCTTCTGCAGCTAAGGCTGCTGTTGACTCTATGGCTAAGTAAGCATAGGTCCGACCTACTGATTAGCCACGGGCACGATGTCTCCCTCGGAGATGTCGTGCCCGTGCGCCATTATAGGGGTCGAGGTGCCCTGCCTCTGGGTGGTCTTCGCCCTTTAGGCTATGGGCAAGATGCCGTATCTTTGTATAGCTAATAGGATAGATATGATCACAGTAGAGCGCTACCACGATATCAGTATGGGCCACCGTGTCGTCGGGCACGAGAGCAAGTGCCGTCATCTGCACGGGCACAACTATCGCATCCACTTCATCTGCACGGCTCCCGAGCTGGATGGGGTAGGGCGCGTCATTGACTTCTCCGAGATCAAGGAGCGTCTGTGTCAGTGGCTTGAGGAGAATTGGGACCACAAGATGGTGCTTTGGGCTGAAGACCCACTGCTCCCCGAGCTACGCCGTCTGGTACCTGAGGATCTGTGCGTCGTCCCCTTCAATCCTACGGCTGAGCAGATCGCCATGCACCTGGTCTCCGTCGTCGGTCCTCAGCAGCTCGAGGGGACAGGGATTACACTCGAGGCATGCCGCGTCGAGGAGACCCGTAAGTGCTCCGCTTCCTATCAGCTTTAGTGCCCCAGAGAAGCCGGGACATTGACTATCTTTGTAGATAGGATCGACTACTACTCACACTATAACTAAGCAATGATGAACATCCGTACGTTAGCTTTACTTGCTATGGCGACCACCACCCTCGCGGTGACTGAGCTTCCCGCGCAGGAGCAGCACCGTAGCCCCACCCTCGAAGAATATACGCTCGGCTCGCCCAAGGCGCTCCGTCGTACCTCACTCCGCTCCCTTCGCTGGCTCGGTAGCGACTATGTGTACATCGATAGCACGCGCCTCATGATCGGCACGCCGACAGCCGCTCACCCAGAGAAGACCCTGCTGAGTCAGGATGAGTTCCTCGCGATCATCGGCGAGGCAACAAAGGGCGCGGGGGCTAAGTACTTCACGCCCTTCTCCGTCGTAGATGAGGGGCTCCTTATCCCCTTCGGCAAGAAGCATTACCTCATCGATCCACAGACGAAGAAGCAGCTCGCAGCCTTCGAGCGCGCTGGCCGTGCTGAGCAGGCCTTTGCTCTGGCTCCTCGTGCTAAGCACGCTGTGGCTGTACGAGACAACAACCTCTTCCTCCTCCTCCCCGATGGCTCGTCGAAGCAGCTGACGACCGATGGCACGCCCACCCTCGTCTACGGGCAGAGCGTGCATCAGAATGAGTTCGGGATCAATGGCGGGCTCTTCTGGAGCCCCGACGGGAGCCGTCTGGCCTTCTATCGCATGGACCAGAGCATGGTGACTCCTTATCCCCTCGTTCATATCAATACCCGCAAGGCTACCGAGGAGAAGCTCTATTACCCCATGGCTGGTATGCCCAGCCACCACGTGACCCTCGGGATCTATGACGTGGCTTCGGGGAAGACCACTTACATCAAGACGGGTGAGCCTAAGGAGAAGTACCTGACGAATATCTCTTGGGCTCCCGACAGTAAGACGGTCTATATCGCAGAGGTCAACCGTGAGCAGAATCACATGGACCTCAAGGCCTACGACCTGCTACGGGTGACTACATCAAGACCCTCTTCTCGGAGCACAACGATAAGTACATCGAGCCCCAGTGGCCCATGCGCTTCATCCCTGGGCGTGATAAGGAGTTCGTCTGGCAGACGCGCCGTGACGGCTACACGCACCTCTATCGCTACAATGTCGATGGGAAGCTCCTCGGGCAGATCACCCGTGGCGAGTGGGAGATCACTGACTTCCTCGGCTTCGCTGACGGCGGTAAGACCATCGTCTACAGCTCTACGCAGATGAGCCCCATTGACCGTGTCATCGCCTCGGTCAGCATCGACGGCCGCAAGACGCGCATCCTCACCCCACAGGCAGGCTGGCACGTCGGGCAGCTCTCTTCGGATGGGAAGTACCTCCTCGATACGTATGAGTCGCTGAAGAACCCCACGGAGAACCGCCTCCTCTCGGTGGCTACGGGCAAGCCTATCGCTACCCTCTACCAGTCGAAGGATCCCGAAGCTGGCTTCATCAATCCTGAGATCACCTTCGGTACGATCAAGGCTGCCGACGGCGTGACGGACCTCCACTACCGCCTCCTCAAGCCTACGAACTTCGACCCTGCGAAGAAGTATCCCTCGATCGTCTACGTCTACAATGGCCCTCACGCTCAGCTTGTGCAGAACCGCTTCCACGCAGGTTGCCTCGGCTGGGACCTCTATATGGCTACCAAGGGCTTCGTCATCTTCACCGTTGACGGCCGAGGCTCAGCCCACCGCGGGGCAGCCTTCGAGCAGGTCATCCACCGTCATCTCGGGAAGAATGAGATGGCCGACCAGATGAAGGGCGTAGACTTCCTCAAGAGCCTGCCCTACGTCGATGCCGACCGCATCGGTGTCGCTGGCTGGAGCTATGGTGGCTTCATGACGACGAACCTCATGCTGACCTACCCCGACGTCTTCAAGGTAGGCTCTGCTGGTGGTGCCGTCACTGACTGGGCTCGCTACGAGATCATGTACGGGGAGCGCTACATGGATAGCCCACAGGACAACCCCGAGGGCTACAAGGAGACGAACCTCTCCCTGCGTGCAGGCAACCTCAAGGGCCGCCTGCTCCTCATCCATGGTACCATTGACCCCACGGTCGTCTGGCAGCACACGCAGCTCTTCGTCGATGCCTGTGTCAAGGCTGGTACGTATCCAGACTACATGCTCTACCCCGAACATAAGCATAACGTCCTCGGGGTCGATCGTGTCCACCTCAATTATACGATGGCGCGCTACTTCATGGACCACCTGTAGTCGCCCACTCGCCATCATCCTACTTATTATCTTATCAGTTGTATGAACATTCTTCTATTGGGCTCGGGGGGGCGTGAGCATGCCCTGGCATGGCGCATCGCTCGCAGTCCCCGTCTCTCGCAGCTCTTCATCGCGCCGGGCAATCCGGGTATGTCACTCTACGGTACGTGTATGCCGCGTATCGGGGTGACGGACTTCGCTGCCATCGCGGCCCTGATCCGTCGGGAGCATATTGAGCTCCTCGTCGTAGGGCCCGAAGTCCCCTTAGTAGAGGGGATCGTTGATTATCTGCATGGCGAAGCAGGTCTGACGGACCTCCTTATTGTGGGGCCCGATGCCAAGGGAGCTCAGCTCGAGGGAAGTAAGGACTTTAGCAAGGCGTTTATGCAGCGCTACGGTATCCCCACAGCGGCTTACCGTACCTTTGATAAGTCTACTCTTAGTGAGGCCATCGACTACCTCAAGATCCTCCAGCCTCCCTACGTGCTGAAGGCTGACGGTCTGGCGGCTGGTAAGGGCGTCATCATCAGCGAGAGCCTCGAGGAAGCCGAGCGTGAGCTGCGTGGGCTCCTCTCGGGGCGCTTTGGATCTGCCAGCACGCGTGTCGTCATCGAGGAGTACCTCCATGGTATCGAGTGCTCGGTCTTCATCGCTACGGACGGTAGTGACTGGCGCGTGCTCCCTGTTGCAAAGGACTACAAGCGCATTGGCGAGGGAGATACGGGCTTGAATACCGGTGGTATGGGCTCTGTCTCTCCCGTGGTCTTCGCTGACGAAGCCTTCATGCAGCGCGTCGAGGAGCGTGTCATCCGCCCCACTATCGAAGGGCTGCGTGCCGAAGGGATCGACTATCGTGGCTTCATCTTCGCTGGGCTGATGAACGTAGTGGTGACCCCTACGTCATCGAGTACAACTGCCGTATGGGCGATCCCGAGACGGAGTCGGTGATGCTGCGTATTGACTCCGACTTCGTCGAGCTCCTGGAGCGTATGGCTCGTGGCCATCTCGGTGACTACCATCTCGAGGAGTCCTCTCAGTATGCTGCTACCGTCGTCCTCGTCTCCGAGGGCTATCCCGAGAGCTATGCTAAGGGGATCCCCATCAGTTATCCCCACGCACCGACCTTCGACTCACTGCTCTTCCATGCCGGTACCTCGTGCGATGATTCGGGTCATCTCGTTACCTCGGGTGGGCGTGTCCTCACCGCCAGCTGTCTTGGCTCAACTCTTGCCGAAGCACTGGAGCGCTGCTACAAGCTCGCTGATCGCGTGCAGTACACCGGTAAGACGCTTCGTCGTGATATCGGTCAAGACCTCCTTAAGCTTTCGTAGCTCCCACAGATAAAGATGCCTATGAGAAGGGTGACTACTAACGGGTAGCCCCTTCTCGTAGGCATTTCTTTTCCCTCTCCTCGTGAGGGCTTCTCTGTCCTCTCACCAGCTATCCTCTCGATATGTCTCGCTTCACCTCTTCACGACAGCGTACCAATTGGCTGGAGTTCACTCTATGGCTCCTCACCTTCCTCCTTGTGTACCTCCTCCCACCTGCTACGGGTGAGGTAAGCGAAGGGGCGGGTGTCCTCGCGCCGCTACTTCCCGTGGTGACGGCATGGACCTATCGTCTGGCTGGGCTCTTGGTACTGGCGGGCTTCTCTGCCTTCGCTATCTATATCGGGGAATACTTCCTGCTCATCGAGCGTGTGGAGCGTCCACTGCTGGTACTCTTCATGGTGGCGCTCTTCACGACGACGCCCTCTATGGGTATCCTCTCGGCGGGGGCACTTATCTTCCAGCTCCTCATCCTGCTCCTGAGCTTCGGCACGTATCAGGATACGCACCAGCCACGCGTCAGCCTCTTTATCGGCCTTCTTGTAGGTGTCCTCTCGCTGGTCTCTCCCGTCTACCTCCTGCTGGTCCCCGTCATCATCTGGGGCCAATACCATCTGCGCTCCATCGCTTGGCGACCCATCATTGCGCTCCTCATCGGGGTGATCCTCCCGCTGTGGCTCTTCGTGCCCGGTCTTCTCTTGATGGGGAATGGGGCGCTGCAGGCCTATGGGGCTTTTGCGCTGAGAGCCTTCCCGCTCCCGATGCCCCAGGCGCTGAAGAGCTTTGAGGCTGTGCCCCTCGCCTCGTATGCCGTGGTGCTCGTCACTTTCTTCGTCGGCTACCTGCTCTATCGTCGCCGCTACTATCGGGAGAGTGTGCGTCACCGTGACCTCTTCTCGACGATGCAGCTCTATCCGCTCGTCCTCCTTCTCGCTGTGCCCTTCGTGGCTGGCGAATCGGCTGCGCTCCTCCAGCTCACCCTGCTACCCATCGCCTTCCTCATCGCGCGAGGGATGAGTATGCTCCCGCAGCGTATGGCGCTCGTCCTGCGCTCTATCCTCCTCGTCCTGCTCCTCAGCCAGTATCTCTATGCGCTGGGGTTCTTTGAGCTCTTTCGCCGGGTAGGCTAAGGAGCTCTATCATTTCTCCTATTCCTCTCCTCTATGCATAACCCTAACAATGTACAGGTAGGGAGCCAAGTGCGCTTCCTCAATACGGTCGGGGGCGGGCGTGTGGCTCGCATCACCGCTGATACGGCTTGGGTCGAAGATGCTGACGGCTTTCGAGATCCCCACACCGCTCAAGGACTGCGTCGTCGTCGAAAGCGGGCGACACCTTCATCCCTGAGATTCGCCCTCCGAAGATCATTCAGGAGAAGCTCCGTCAGGGGCGTACGGAGCCCGCTGCTCCCGCACCCAGCGAAGTGCGTCGTCCCGCAGCTCCTGCTCCTCGCCCTGCTCGTCCCCTGCGTGCTGGTGAGGATGAGCTGACCGTACAGCTGGCTTTCCTCCCGCAAGATCGTGCTAAGCTCGGGCTGACGAACTACGAAGCCTACCTCGTTAACTACAGCGGCTTCACCCTCTACTACGTCTATCTGAGTGCCGTGGGTACGGGCTATAAGGTACGCTCTACGGGTACGATCGAGCCTCATGGCGATGCCTTCTTAGAGGAGTTCGCCCCAGCTGATCTCAATGACCTCGAGCAGCTCGCCATCCAGATACTTCCCTTCCACGACGGGGGGATCACGAAGCTGCAGAACCCCCTCTCGGTACGCTTCAAGCTCGAAGTGACGAAGTTCTTCAAGCTCCATTCCTTCCGCCCCAACGACTACTTCACCGACGATGCACTGATGCTTCCCATCGTAGAGCGTGGCGCTGAGCAGGCGAAGCCCGAGGTGGACGCATCTGCTTTGGCCTCGGCCCTGCAGACGAAGAAGGAGGACAAAAAGCCTGCTCCAAAGGCTGCGCCCTCTACCCCTCGCCGTGATGAGCCTCTCGTCGTCGACCTCCATGCCTCGGAGATCCTCGAGACGACGGCAGGTATGTCGAGCGCAGATATCCATGACTATCAGCGTGACTACTTCCACCGTACGATGCAGGAGCATATACGGGAGCGTGGGTGTAAGATCGTCTTCATCCATGGGAAGGGGGATGGCGTCCTCAGAGCCTCTATCGAGCGTGAGCTACGACGCAAGTACCCCACGTGTCGCTTCCAGGATGCGTCCTTCCAGGAGTACGGCTACGGCGCTACACAAGTGACTATAGGCTAAGCGGCGGCTATGAAAGAGATCGAACGTAAGTTCCTCGTGACATCGCTGGCTTTCCTCGCTGAGGCTACCGATGCTCTGCATATTGATCAGGGCTACCTCCACTCGACACGGCCCACGGTGCGCGTGCGTCGCCGTGGCGATCAGGGCTTCCTCACGCTGAAGACGCCCTCCGATGCCAAGGGACTGGTACGTGATGAGTACGAATATGAGATACCACTCGCCGATGCCGAGGCACTTCTCGAGCTGTGCGGAGGGCACCGTCTGAAGAAGACGCGCTACCTCGTCCCCTACCACGGGCATACGTGGGAGGTCGACCTCTTTGCGGGTCATCTCGAGGGATTCTGCCTGGCGGAGCTGGAGCTGAAGAGCGAAGACGAGACCTTCGACCTACCGCCCTGGGCGGGCAAAGAGGTGACGGGCGACCCCCGTTATTACAATAGTGCGCTGGCCCGAAGCAAACAATAATGGACTTAATTGGGTTAGTTCAGTATAGGACAGGGCGAATGCCCTCCCTCATTTGTCCGATTTAATCACGCCCAATAAACAATTACACAGATGAAGTACGAACTCATCCAACTCCCTTACGCTCCCAATGCCCTCGAGCCTGCTATCAGCGCTGAGACCCTCTCTTTCCACCACGGTAAGCACCTCGCTGGCTATGTCAATACGCTGAACGGCCTCATCGAAGGCACGGAATATGCTGAGCTCCCTCTTGAAGAACTCGTTCGCAAGAGCGAAGGCCTATCTTCAACAACGCAGGTCAGCTCCTGAATCACAACCTCTACTTCACGCAGTTCGGCCCCAACAAGGGTGGCCAGCCTACGGGTAAGCTCCTCGACGCTATCGTAGCTAAGTGGGGTAGCTTCGAGGCTTTCCAGCAGGAATTCCTCACGGCTTGCACCACGCTCTTCGGTTCGGGCTGGGCTTGGCTCGCTGCTAAGGCTGACGGCGAACTCGTCATCACGAAGGAGCCTAACGGTAGCAACCCTGTCGTCCAGGGCCTCCGTCCTCTCTTCGGTGTCGACGTATGGGAGCACGCTTACTACCTGAGCTATCAGAACCGTCGTGCTGACCACGTCAAGGATCTCTGGGCTATCGTCGACTGGGACGTCGTAGCCAGCCGCTACTAATCGTAGACGCTTCTTTTAATTCTCGATACTTCGCCCCCCGCTCGCCTCTTTGGGTGAGCGGGGGGCGAAGCCTTTTTATCGCGGGGGAGAGGGCGGCAGTGCGGGAGAATTGTCGTAGCTTTGCCCGTGCAACAATTAATAGACACACTATGCAGCTGATCAAGAAGATTATCATCGGGCTCATCATCCTCGTCATCATCGCAGCGGTCGTCTCGCTCTTCTTCCTTAATGAGGCACAGCGTATGATCGTCGGTATGGCAGCAGGCCTCGGCGTCATCAACCTCCTCGGCGTCCTCTACTTCGTGCAGAAGAATGCCGACGGGCGGAGCGAGAAGCCCAAGCACTAAGGGATAGCCCCGACTGACAAAAGACAAGCCCCAGACGGCTCATCGCACCTCCGAGCGAGGTGGGAGAGCCGTCTGGGGCTTTTGCGTGTAGCCTGCATCCCGTGCAGGCTAAGGGAGGGCGAGCTTAGTCGACGAGGCGCATGGGGGGCTTGACGACTTCGGCAGCGAGCTTACGGCCACGTACTACGATGTAGATAGGTGTGCCGATAGCGGAGAATTCCTTCTTCACATAGCCCATACCGATACCCGTCTTGAGGGTGGGGGACATGGTGCCGGAGGTTACTTCGCCGATGATGTTGCCGTCTGCGTCAGCGATCTCATAGTGTGAGCGGGGTACGCCCTTGTCAGAGAGCTTGAAGGCGACGAGCTTGCGCTTGATGCCCTCGGCCTTCTGCTGCTCGAAGAATGCCTTGCTGGGGAAGTTCTTCTCGGGGATGAGCTTCGTGATCCAGCCGAGACCAGCTTCGAGGGGCGAGGTGGTATCGCAGATATCGTTGCCGTAGAGGCAGAAGCCGACTTCGAGACGGAGCGTGTCGCGAGCGCCGAGGCCGATGGGGCGGATGCCTTCGGGCTTACCAGCCTCGAAGATAGCGTTCCAGATCTTCTCACCGTATTGGGGATAGAAGTAGATCTCGAAGCCACCAGCACCGGTGTAGCCCGTGTTGGAGAGGATGACCTCAGGGCAGCCAGCGAAGGTGCCGACCTTGAAGGTGTAGTAGGGGATGGTAGAGAGGTCTACATCCGTCAGGCGCTGCAGGACCTGCTGTGCCAGAGGACCCTGGACGGCGAGCTGACCGACGTTGTCGCAGCTGTTCTCGAGGATAGCGCCAGCGGCGTTGTGCGACTGACACCAAGCCCAGTCCTTCTCGATATTAGCGGCATTGACGACGAGGAGGTACTTCTCATCTTCGTAGTGGTAGACGAGGAGGTCGTCGACGATACCCCCCTGTTCGTTGGGGAAGCAGGTGTACTGGATGTCACCGACCTTGAGCTTAGAGGCGTCGTTGGTGGTGATATCTTGGATGAACTGGAGGGCATTGGGGCCCTTGACCCAGAATTCCCCCATGTGTGAGACGTCGAATACGCCGACACCCTTGACGACGGTCATGTGCTCCTCGATGATCCCCGTAGGATACTCGATGGGCATATCATAGCCTGCGAACTCGTGCATCTTGGCACCTAAGGCCTTGTGGATCTCGGTGAATGGAGTTGTCTTCATGTTGGTTGCTTTAATGTAGTTTGTGAGCTGTACTTGCACATCAAAGGTAAGGAGTTCTACGGAACTAACCTATATAGCTTGACATCCTAAAATATTATAGAAAAGGAGGGCGTTTCAGCCCACTTCGGTGGGTGTCGAAGCGCTGTCTGTCGTGCCCTCTGCAGGTGGTCTCTTTGTCTCTCTTGCTGAGGGCACGCCGCTATGTCATATAGGCCCTTTTACTATTCCTCCGTGAGGGGGTGATGTGAACCTATATTGGTCGGTGGGCTGACCTCTATAGGTCGATGGTATGTACCTATATTGGTCACGACGCGAACCTATATAGGTCAGCCCGCCGACCAATATAGGTCGCTATCGAAGAGGTGCGGTGGGGTATTTCTCCCTCCTCCGTGAGGGGGGAGACTGAGCCCTCTCGGCTTGGGGGTATTAGTCGTTGTAGTAGGGGGAATTGCCCTGAATTAAAGGTGCCTGCTTAGGGGCTATCTCTTCGCTGTGTGCCGCAGGGAGAAAAGTGACCAGTACTGGTCCGATCGCTGACCAGTACTGGTCACCCATAGTAAGCAGTACTGGTCGCGACGTGAAGTAGTACTGGTCACTTCACTGACCAGTACTGGTCGAAAAACTGACCTTGTAGAGGACTGTCACACAGATTCTTGCGAGAGCCTTATTATATATGATAGATTATCCGTTCCTTTACATAGCATAAGTACTTCAGTACTTCACGCGGGAGGACGCGTCCTCTCTATCAACTAAATCCACACGCAGCCCACACTTCACGTGGGAAAGAGAATTAAGCAAAGAGAAGATAAGCCTATGAGACACATCCTACTTATCCTCCTCGCCCTTGCCTTTGGAGGAGTCCTCAGAGCCCAAAGCCCCGATGAGGTGTGGCTGGAGGGGACCCTCGTCAGCAAGACGGACAAGACACCTCTGGTGAATGCCTTCGTCGTACTGCGTACCGCCGACGGAGCGGACACGCCCTTTAGTGCGCTCACCGATGAGAAGGGGTACTTCCTCCTCAAGGCTACGACGGGTACGTATCGCCTTGCAGCCACCTTCGTCCAGCAGACCATCATCCTTCGTCCTTCACTGGAGCTCCCTGCGGGGCGGCTCCAGCTGGGTACGCTTCCCGTAGAGCTGACCCGCGAGCTGGAGGCGGTCGTCGTAGAGGGGAAGGCTCCCCTTGTACGCTACGAAGGCTCGACCCTTATCTTCGGTGAAGCTGCCTTCGCCAAAGCTCGTGGGGGTAGTGTGCTGGACGGGCTGAAGCTCATCCCTGGTCTGCAGATAGAGGGCGCCAATAAGCTCAAGCTCTACGGCATCTCGGAGCTGGCGGTCTATATCGATGGTCGTCCCCAGCGTATGTCACAAGACGAAGTCATCGCCCTCCTGCAAGGGATGTCCGTGAGCGAAATCGCGCAGGTCGAGCTCATCCGTGAGCCAGGAGTCGAGTACAGCGGAGTGACGACGCCGATCCTGAATATCAAGCGTAAGACGCGAGCCGACGAGGGGGTCAAGGGCTTCACCAGCCTTGTCGGTACTTACAATCATCTCTTCTCCGAGCAGCTCTCCACTCGGGTCAATCTCAACTATGGTCGCAGTCGCTCCTACGTCTCCTACACGCTGGGGAATAAGCGCTATCGTGAGACCACGACCCTCTCCTCTGGAGTCGTCGATGACCTGCGTGTCGATCCCAGAGTCTCCCATCAGGTCGGTCTGGGTACGGACCTCACGCTGGGCAAGGGGCATTCCCTCGGGGCGCAATTCCTCGGGAACTATGCCGACGAGCGCCTCCGCTTCTCGCAGGGGATGAGCAATCGTATAAAGTGGTCGAACCTCTACGCCACGCTCTTCCATACCTTCCGCACCAGTCGCTGGAGCCTACAGACGACCGCCGAGGGCTCACGTGGGAGCTCCGACCTGCGCCGAGATCAGGGGGCTATGGATGTAGCGACCAAGGATGACAACCGCTTCGCGCGTATCGCCCTGGACTTCGCGCATCGCCTCTCGAGCATCTTCACACTCTACGCTGGTGCCGAGGTCAGCCGTGTAGCGGTAGACTCTCGCCTCACCAGTAGAGCGGACGAGCTGACGCTAAGAGAGTGGAATATTGAGGGCTATACGAAGCTGGGCTTCCGTCTGCCGAAGGTCTCTGGCTTTGTGGGGCTACGCATCGCAGGCGAAGATCGCAAGGGGAGCTTGGGAAGTGGCTTGGGGGACTTCTTCCGCTCGGGCACTGAGCTTCTCACCTCCGCCTCCCTCCGCTACGCACCCGCTCGCGACCATGAGCTCTCCCTGATCCACTCCTCCAGCTATACGCGCCCGAGCTACCGTGACCTCCTCGGATATACCAGCGTAGCCTCGGCAGCCTTCCTGCGCAAGGGGAATTCCGGGCTGCGGACAGCGTATCGCAGGGGCCTGAGTCTGAACTATACCTATATGCGTGCGGCTCAGCTGGAGCTCAGCTACACCGATACCGAGGATCCTATCGTAGAAGCTATACCCCCGATGTATGGGGGTGGAATCACCCTGCGTCGGTACAACCTCGACTATAGCCGTACGCTGCGTGCACTGCTGGTCCTGCCCCTCCCGCTGGTTAGCCAGAAGAAGTTCAGCTGGCTGGCGCTCACCATCCTCGCCGCTCAGCGCCAGTGGGATGCGGGGCACATCGAGATGACGGACTACAGCGCCGCGCTCAACACCCAGTTCGTCCAGCACCGCCATAGCTTCAGCCTCCCCTCGGATTGGACGGTCGACCTCGGTGTGACCTATTATAGTGGAGTGCTCTATGGCTCTATCGCATCCAGCGCCAGTGGTGGATCGATGCTTCGGTGAGCAAGCGCATGGGCAACCTACGGGCTACGCTCTCCGCCCGCGATCCCTTCAATACGAATATCGCGCGCGGGACCTATAATCCGGTGGTCAACGGTCTGGCCTTCGAGCGTAATTGGCACAGCCCACGCCTGGAGCTTACCATCTCCTACAGCTGGGGGAAGAAGAGCGTCAAGGTGCAGGATACGCGTGCGCGGTATGATGACCTGAAGCGCCTCACTACGGGGGCAAGCGAAGGGATGAATACCCCCGCTCAGTGAGCCTATTAGCCGTATAAATACCGCCCTTACACTCCATCTAAATAGAGCCGAGGGGATAGCGAAGCCTGCTCGCTATCCCCTCACTCGCTATCGCGAAATCTCCCCCCGCATATCGTGAGGCGGCGCAGGAGATTAAGGAGATTGAGTGGAGCCTCAATAACCGCCCGAGAAAGAAGTTAGGTTACCACACGCCACACGAGGTTTTCTACCTGACTTTGCAACTTGGTTGCAGTTTTTATTCCGTACTTTTGCAGCGGATTAAATGATTGGTTATGGAAAAAGAACAAAAGATCAAAGTGATACGCATCATTGCGAGCATCGTTTTGCTAATGGCGACATATATTCTGGCTATTCCGGAAGAGATCCACATCGGATTATGTGCCATCGCCTATGTCATAATCGGTGCGGACATCGTTTATGCCGCCTTGCGTAATTTGTGCAAAGGGCAGTTTTTGGGTGAGAGTTTCCTTATGACTATTGCGACCGTCGGAGCATTTGTCATCGGTGAATACCCCGAAGCAGTGGCAGTGATGATGTTCTATCAGATTGGGGAACTTTTTCTCCGATATAGCGGTGGAACGAAGCCGGGATTCGATTGCGGCATTGATGGATATCCGTCCGGATTATGCCAATATAGAGAAAGAGGGGAGTCTAACACGGGTGTCTCCATCGGATGTCCCGGTCGGTAGTATCATCGTAGTGAAACCGGGAGAGAAAATACCATTGGACGGGAAGATAATCTCCGGAAGTACGACTCTCGACACGGCGGCGTTGACAGGTGAAAGCCTTCCGCGTGAGGTTTCCGAAGGCGATACCGTTATCAGCGGCAGCCTGAATCTCACGGGTGTTCTGCATATCCGTACGTCGGCGACATTTGGAGAATCGACCGTTGCGAAAATCCTCGATTTGGTAGAAAACGCGGATACAGGCAAGGCGAAGAGTGAAAAGTTCATAACCCGTTTCGCACGCTATTATACACCTGCTGTCGTGGCTGTGGCTGCATTGCTCGCCTTAGTTCCTCCGCTGGTTGCTGGCGGCGAATGGCTTGTCTGGTTAAACCGCTCTCTGATTTTCCTGGTGATTTCCTGCCCCTGCGCACTGGTCGTGTCTGTCCCGCTGACGTTCTTTGGCGGAATAGGTGGAGCATCAAGAAAGGGCATTCTCGTAAAAAGCTCCAACTATCTGGAAATGATGGCGCATATAAAAACAGTCGTGTTCGACAAGACCGGGACTCTGACAGAAGGCAATTTCTCGGTCACTGCCGTATATTCCCAAGTGATGTCGGAGCATGAGCTTATAGAATTGGCTGCATTGGCGGAAAGTTTTTCTGACCATCCCTTGTCGGCATCGATACGGGATGCCTGCAATTTGCCATTGGACAAAACAAGAGTGACCGGTTATGAGAACATTGCAGGCGAAGGTGTCATGGCAATCATCGACAATCGTAAGGTTTATGCCGGAAACGAAAAGCTTATGTCGCGTGCTGGTGTGTCTCCCCAGTCATGCGAAAAGATAGGTACCATTGTCCATGTCGCCGTAGACAGCGCTTATATGGGATATATCGTCGTTTCCGATAGCCTAAAGCCGCAATCCGCCGAGACCATCGCAAGGCTGAAAGCCTCTGGAGTTGGGAAAACAATCATGCTTACGGGCGACCGCAGTGATGTGGCTAAAGATGTTGCCGGAAAAGTGAACATAGATGAGTTCCATGCCGAACTGCTGCCGATAGACAAGGTGAGGTTTGTCGAAGCACTGCGCAAAGAACATGCTCGGTCTCCCATCGCTTTTGTGGGCGACGGCATCAATGATGCTCCGGTCATCAAACTTGCTGACATAGGCATTGCCATGGGGGCTGTCGGTAGTGACGCCGCTATTGAAGCGGCCGACATCGTATTGATGAATGATAATCCCATGAATATCGTCGAAGGGATGATGATAGCGCGCAAGACGTTAAGCATAGTGAAACAGAACATCGTATTCGCCATCGGCATCAAACTCCTGATGTTGCTGTTGGGAGCGTTGGGCGTTGTCAACATGTGGGCTGCCGTGTTTGCCGATGTAGGTGTTACCATACTTGCTATACTCAATGCGTTAAGGAGCATGCGTGTCAGCAATGTGCACCCTCGGATTGGACGATCGACCTCGGTGTGACCTATTATAGTGGAGTGCTCTATGAAGCTCTATCGCATCCAGCGGCAGTGGTGGGTCGATGCTTCGGTGAGCAAGCGTATGGGCAACCTACGCGCTACGCTCTCCGCCCGCGATCCCTTCAATACGAATATCGCACGCGGGAGCTATAATCCGGAGGTCAACGGTCTGGCCTTCGAGCGGAATTGGCACAGCCCACGCCTGGAGCTCACCATCTCCTACAGCTGGGGGGAAGAAGAGCGTCAAGGCGCAGGATACGCGTGCGCGGTATGATGACCTGAAGCGCCTCACTACGGGGGCAAGCGAAGGGATGAATACCCCCGCTCAGTGAGCCTATTAGCCGTATAAATACCGCCCTTACACGCCATCTAAATAGAGCCGAGGGGATAGCGAAGCCTGCTCGCTATCCCCTCGCTCATTGTAGTGAGCTCTCCCCGCATATCGTGAGACGGCGCTTTTGCCTGCATAGAGTCGCCGTGGCTCGGGGGCTTTGTGTGCTGAGCGATGACAGCACAATATGTGCATTTTGTCTTAGCTTTGTAGTACCTATTATATGTAATGTAGGGGTGTAGCCTTTCTCCCGAGAGCACCGCACCTCTATCCCAATGATGTGACCGATATGAATAGAATCATCAGCCGCCTTACCGCCCTGTCGGCAGCAGCTCTTCTGATGCTGCCCAGCTGCCTTGGTAAGGGAAAGAACACCCCCGAATTCCCATCAATTAAGCCCCTCTCCACCCTCACGGGTAAGGTAGAGAAGCGCGTCATCACCCGCCTCTCTGCAGCAGGCACCGAAGAGGAGCGCACCGAAGAGGTCTACCGCCGTACGGGAGGTCTTCTCTCGAAGGTCGTCTATGGCATCCCCGCTTCGGGGGGCAGTCTGCAGCCCGTCGAGACGACGACGAACACCTACGATGAGCAGGGCTACCGTGTCAGCGAGGTCGTCGAGAAGCTCACCGCCACCGGCACGAAGGAGCGCACCGAGACGAAGTACACCTACCGCCCCTTCTCTCCGCAGGCCAGCTACGTCAGCAACTACAAGGAATATGACTCCCAGGGGCGTCTCGTAGCCGACGTGACGCATGAGCTCGAGGGCTCGCGCCTGAGCCGTGTCATCCGCACCGTCTACGACTATTCCGCTGGAGGGGCTAATCCCAAGGAGACCGTCCTGCGCACGAACTACACCTACATGGAGCCCATCATCGAGTCCCGCACCTTCACCCTCGTCACCGACCCCAAGGCTGTCGGCGGTACGGGCGCACTCTATCACGAGCAGGCGCGTATGCGTGTGGACTACTACGGGCGTAAGCTCTTCGAAGAGATCCACACCTTCGATACCTCAGTGGGCGTAGCTAAGCAGGACCTCAAGAAGCCCAATGGCGCTACCGTCGCGACCTACACCTATGGCGATACGGGCGACATCGTCCGCGAGCTTCGTGAGACCCACGGCCCCCGTACGCAGGCTGAGTATGATGCCGACAAGGAGCACAAGCTCCCCCTGCTCAAGCTCATCGACCGCTACTACTACGAGGTGAAGTACACCCAGACCAATACCGAGGGCTTCCCCACGAAGATGGAGGTCACCGTCGAGAAGGGTGTCGCTAAGACGAAGACCACCTACACGGCGAATATCAGCTATACGTACTTCGCTGATCCCGCGCCTAAGAACTAACCCCCCTTCCATCCGCCTAACCCGATCAAACAAGTATATCCCTACGTGCGAATAGATATCCTCACCGTCGTGCCCGAGCTCCTCGAGAGCCCGCTCCAGCACTCTATCGTCGGCCGTGCCCAGCAGCAGGGCTTCCTCGAGCTTCATGTCCACAATATCCGTGACTACGCTACGAATAAGTGGCGCCGTGTCGATGACTATCCCTTCGGGGGTGAGGCGGGGATGATCCTGCAGATCGAGCCGATCGACCGCGCTATCGCCGACCTCAAGAGCCAGCGCCACTACGATGAGGTGATCTATACTTCGCCCGATGGGGAGACCTTCGATCAGGGCATTGCGAACCAGATGAGCCTGCAGGAGAACCTCATCATCCTCTGCGGCCACTACAAGGGGATCGACCAGCGCATCCGTGAGCACCTCATCACGCGTGAGATCTCCGTCGGGGACTACGTCCTCACGGGTGGTGAGCTACCTGCAGCTATCATGGTAGATGCCGTGGTGCGCCTACTGCCTGGCGTCATCGGCGACGCAGAGAGTGCGCTCTCTGATACCTTCCAGGACGACCTCCTCGCACCACCTATCTACACCCGCCCCGCCGACTACAAGGGGTGGAAGGTACCCGACGTGCTCCTCAGTGGGCACGCCGCCCGTATCGAAGCGTGGAAGATGGAGTGCGCCCTTGAGCGTACGAAGCGCCTGAGACCCGACCTCTACAAGAAGCACTTGGGTCACGAGAAATAGCTAATTAATTCCTAAATTTGCCCTTAGGATGGGTCACTACGGAGGGACCTCGGGCAGGAAGCCCGCGGCCGCACCCTCTCGTGTGCCCGTCGCTTCGCTTTAGATAAGTCACTAAATAACACACTATAATCGAAGAATCATGGCTTTGAAGTTCATCACAGCTGACGAAGCAGCCGCACTCGTAAAGGACGGCGACAACATTGGTTTCAGCGGCTTTACCCCCGCAGGTTGCCCCAAGGTCGTACCTGGAGCTATCGCTAAGCGCGCCGAAGAAGAGCACGCTGCAGGCCGCCCATTCAAGGTAGGTATGTTCACTGGTGCCAGCACGGGCGACCGTCTCGACGGCGCACTGGCTCGCGCAGGTGCAGTTAAGTTCCGCACGCCCTACCAGTCGAACAAGGATATGCGCAACGGCATCAACGCCGGTGAGCACCCCTACTTTCGATATGCACCTCTCGATGCTCGCTCAGGAGCTCCGCTATGGCTTCCTCGGCAAGATCGACGTCGCTATCGTCGAAGCTGCTGACGTCACCGAAGACGGTGAGATCGTACCCACCTCTGGTGTCGGTATCCTCCCCACGATCTGCCGCCTGGCGGACAAGATCATCGTCGAGCTGAACGACAAGCACCCCAAGGAAATCCGTGGTATCCATGACATCGCTGAGCCTCTCGATCCTCCTCATCGCCGTGATATGCCCGTATATAGCCCCAGCGATCGCGTGGGCCAGCCCTTCGTGAAGGTCGACCCTGCTAAGATCGTCGGTGTCGTCCGTACGAGCGAGCCCAACGACGAAGGCGCCTTCGCTCCCCTCGATGATGTCACGAAGGCTATCGGTGACAACGTGGCTAAGTTCCTCGTCTCTGAGATGGAGGCTGGCCGTCTGCCTAAGGAATTCCTCCCCCTGCAGAGTGGTGTAGGTAACGTGGCTAACGCTGTCCTCGGCGCTCTCGGTGACAACAAGCAGATCCCTGCCTTCGAGGTCTACACCGAAGTTATCCAGGATGCTGTCATCGAGCTGATGAAGAAGGGTCGCGTGAAGTTCGCCAGCGGTTGCTCACTCTCTGTGACGCGCCCCGTCATCCAGGAGATCTACGGCAATCTCGACTTCTTCAAGGACAAGCTCCTGCTGCGTCCCCAGGAATACTCTAACAATCCTGAGATCGTCCGCCGTCTCGGTGTCATCACCATCAATACGGCTCTCGAAGCTGATATCTTCGGTAACATCAACTCGACGCACGTCAACGGTACGCGTATGATGAATGGTCTCGGTGGCTCAGGCGACTTCGCTCGCAATGGCTATCTCTCGATCTTCACCACGCCTTCTACCGCTAAGGACGGCAAGATCTCGGCCTTCGTACCTATGGTCTCGCACCTCGACCACAGCGAGCACTCTGTGAAGATCATCATCACCGAGTACGGTATCGCTGACCTCCGTGGTAAGAGCCCCCGCCAGCGTGCTGAGGAGATCATCGAGAAGTGCGTACACCCCGACTACAAGCAGCTGCTGCGTGACTACCTCAACCTCGGAGTGAAGGGTCAGACGCCTCAGTGCCTCGATGCTTGCTTTGCGTTCCATCAGGAGATCGCAGCCTCGGGTGATATGCGCAACGTCGACTGGTCTAAGTACAAGAAGAACTAAGCCCACCCACATAGCTCTAAGCTAAAAGCACCGCCGCCCCGGTGCTCCTCTTGACGGAGGAGTGCCGGGGCGGCGGTCGTTTTATCTGTATGTAGAGGGATGGGGTAGCGTGCGGTGCTACGGATGCTTAGTCGCGGATGAGCGGCATCGTCGAGCAGCGCAGGAGGCCACCCATCTTCGAGATCTCCTGATAGGGCACCTCTTCGACGGTCATACCCCACGCCTCACGCAGGTGGGCATTGAGTCGGGTGAAGTGGCGGTCGCTGATGAGGGCATCGGGCGAGAGGGAGACGACGTTCGTGCTCATGTAGTAGGCTTCTTCAGGGGTGACGCCGAAGAGGTTGTCACGGCCGAAGATCTCCTCGACAAGGGCGACATCGCGCTCATTGAGGAAGCCTTCACGATAGATGAGTGCGCGGCCACGGCTCACGGGCTGGAAGGCGCAGTCGAGGTGGAGGACGGACTTAGCGGGCTCGCGGTCGTGCTTACGTAGCTCGATGGGCACGACACGCTTGTGGGGGGAAGCGCTCGCGGAAGAAGTCGATAGCGTAGCGGTTCGTGCGTGCGGTCTTGAAGCTGGAGTAGTCGTCGCCGAAGTACGCCCCGACGAAGAGGATATCGTCATAGAGGAGCACGTCGCCGCCCTCGGTGTGGACGGCCTCGGGGAGGGACTCGATATGTGCGGGATCGATGAGGGGGAAGATCGAGCTGGCGAAGGCTTCCGTCTCCCGCTCGCGGTCGGGTATGAGATTGGAGATGAAGAGGGTGTCGTCGATGGTGAAGGCTACGTCACGGGCGAAGACCTGGTTGTAGTCGGTGAGTGGGGCGGGGCGCAGCGTGCGGACGCCGTAGCGATCAAGGACGTCGAGGACGCACTGCATCTCGTGACGCACATCAGCTTCGCTGGGGAAGATCCCTCGGCTTACGGCTTCATAGCTCTTGGCATCATAGGTCTCTTGGAGGGTGGGGATGGGGCCCAGACTGTCGGGGAGCCCGAGGACGACAGCTCGAAGGCGAGCCGTCTCGTTGGTGACATGGGGGATGATCCGTTCCATAGGTATTTGTTTGATAGTCGGGGAGGCTGGGCGTCAGCTTCCCCTCGTTGTTACAAATATAACGATTCTACGCTGGATTCCCCGCTCCGTAGGGTGAGCGCATCGGTGGGGTAAGGTGCGGGCACTCGGCACGGCTTTTCAGCTGGTATTCGTGGGGGCGGTGGAGCGAAGTCGTAGAGAGGGAAGTCGAAAGCAATAGCCATTCGCGTGCAGACCACTACTGGTCCGTGTGCGAATGAATAGTGGTTTGGACTCTAAACGAATAGTGGTTTGACCCTAATACCAATAGTTGTCCAGATGTGGACCAGTAGTTGTCTCCGCACGACCTTATAATACTTCGCCTGTACACCGCTATAAATAGGGTGTCTCACTTCACTTTGTCTCGGGGCTTAGCCTCCTCCGAAGTGTAGGCCTCCCATATCCGCTATTTCTCTGCTTTTTGTGCTCCTCTGTATCGTACTCGCAGTGAGGTGGATAGGAGACTGCTTCGGAGGGTGGTATTACGACCAGTACTGGTCGCTGATCGGAGCAGTACTGCTCACCCATAGTCACCAGTACTGGTTGGCGCGGTGACCAGTATTGGTCGGACTGCGAACCAGTACTGGTTACTTTCCCGCCCTTCTTAGCTTGCTCCGATAGCGGTGTATAGAGGCGTCGCCCCATCGCCTGCGGGTAGTCCCTCCGATCTCCGTAGGAAGGTTGCGCGGAGGGGTGCAACGAGATTTCATGATCTTACGCATACGTATTACGCATAGGTGTGAAATATTAAGTGCAAATTTCCATTGGACTACTCCTCGACTCTATATGCTATATGATGTCTCTGTATGCCTTGCGAACTGTCTACCTATCGGCTCGGTGAGGTGCAGGCGAGGTCGGTCCTTATTCACACATTACCCATTAAGATTAACGTCCGCGTATGAACGTAAGCAACAACAAGCTCCCCTACGAAGCCCCCGTGGCTGACCCCTTCAAGCTCTCTGCAGCTCCTCTCAACATCTGCATCCAGTTCTCTGGTGATGCAGACTTCAGCGACTTTGAAGAAGGCGAAGCCCTCTAAGCCGTTCTGATCAAAACAACTGTATTCGAATATCTATCTAACGCGTAATCAATGAAGCTAAACTTACTTACTGTTACCTCGCTCCTCTGTGGGCTTCTATTCCTCGGCTCGTGTGCCAAGGATGAGCCTCAGGCTAATCCTAAGAAGGAGCAGGCCAATGATGGATCTACCGTCAGCATCCCTCTTGAAATGGATATCGCTGTCGCCGCATTCAACGAACCTGAACCTAAGGCTCAGAATGGTCGTGCCTTACCTAAGACTCCTGTCACCGTGAAGGTAGGAGGGAAGTTCGAGCTCAATGATGATCTCGAAGATGCGACAGAAAAGCAGCGTATCCTCTCTGTCATGCGCTCTGAGTTCGTCAAGAATAACAAGACGATTGATGTCGTCATGCACTTCGAGTGCAACTCTCAGGAGGCTAACGTCTCCACGCAGATGCACTATGATGCAGACCTCGATCACTATAGTTTCGGGGGTAACATCAATCTCCCCACGGCGCTCGTGACTGCGATGGGCTCGGCCAATTCTAAGGTCACCATCTATACGGGTGGTAGCAGCTATGATGCCTCGAATGAGCGCTTCACGGTTGAGCCCGTGATGAAGGAGGTTAGCCTCTCTGCGCTCGCCTCTACGCCCATTGATCTGCCTATCCTCTATGCCTCTACGGGTGCGGTGCTGAAGATCAAGAATGGTAAGCTCGTACCTGTCTCTAACGACCCCATCCTGCTGAAGCCTCAGGGCTCGCTCCTCCTGGTGACCTTCCGAAACAACATGGATCAGGATGTCACCTTCGACGGGATCACTGCGGTGTCGAACAACTACTTCGGTCTAACGATCAGTCCAAGCTCACCTACCTCAAGATCAAGGGGCAGCGCAACTCTGCTACAGAGCTGACTACGGAAGCTCCCACCTATACCAGTGAATACAGTACGGCTGTCGATGGTGGTAAGGCTTATACCTACTTCTATAAGGGGTTCTCTACCCCTCAGTTCACCGTCGCTCATGGTGGCGCTCGCTCTGATAAGGCGGTGATCTTCTGGGGTATCAAGGGGGATGCTACGCCTGTCGCACCTACTTCAGCTAATGGTCTTGGTGATAATGGCTACCTTGTCAACCCTGCTACGGGGCTGATCCATATCTATGCAAAGAATGCTAAGCAGGGCGGTCAGGATATCTCCTATCCCAACTATCTTATCGCTCCTATCGGTGGTGCGCACTTCTCTCCTGAGTCGGGTAAGGCTTACACGCTGAACTGCGAATTTTACACGCAGCCCCGTCAGGCTCTCGGCTATCTTGATAAAGGGTACCTCTATAAGGATGGTACGTGGCAGCATCATGAGTTCGATGGGAACGGGAGCAATGATCCGAATACCTACGATACCCCTACAATGCGCAAGCTTCCTCTGGCGACCTCTGCTGAAGCTGGAGAAGTGCTTGCTGGCAATGTGACGACTTCTAAGGGTAAGATGTACGTGATGGACAAGGCTTGGCTCAATCTTACCAGCCTCCTCAATCCCATAGAGTTCAGTGAAGACACTGGTAGCCGTCGCTTCAAGGATCTACACTCGTCCTTTGATAAGGGGTCTAAGGGTTATGACTATCGTGCACATATCTATAACGAACTACTCCCGTACAAGACTACGAACGATAACACCTCCGAATTCTCTGAGGCGAACTTCATAGGTGCCGACTATGTTCGGAAGGATCAGCCTTTTGTCTCAGGTGGTATAGGCTATGCCTATCGTCACATATACATCTCTCCTCGCAAGAGTCCTTCGGGTGCTCAGCCACGTAGTAAGTATCAGACGGCAGTGCGCTACCAGACTGTTGGGGTGCAGGGCGGGGATGGTAACCCCTATGTCGGATCCATCGTCATGGAGTCACTCTATCTCGGGAAGTACTTCATCGGGAATCTGATGACGACGCCTATCTATGTCTCGGGTAATGCTACCAAGCCCTTCATCTATATGCAAGAGGCAGCCCTCTTCGCCAATGATGCTACGGGACGGGCAATCACCCGTGGAATGGTGACGCGTGCGCTGATCAATGCTAATACTATGGCTGAGCTTCTCGAGCCAGACTTGCTCAAGAACTATTCGGTCATGAAGGGTAACGCTACAGCTTCTGGTATCCAGATGTCGCACTGGGGTTCAATCCCTGGTCAGTGGGAGCATGAGGCGATGACGATAGGCTACAACGTTACTGACCTCAAGAATCTTATTGAGAGAATGAATAAGGTCGGGCGTCCTCTTGTCCTTAATCGTTTCTATGGCTATAATAGCTATCGCGGCGGTATCCTGACAGTAGTTAATCATGGAGGTGCAGGCAATGATATCCGCCACACCTACCGTAAGGCTACCTATCAGCCTCTGCGTGCGTACTCCACGACGTATCAGGGTGATAATGGCTTCTACCCCCAGCAGGGCCTGTAATCCCTCTCCAATAACTCTCCTTATATATAAGGTATAAGATGTCAGTCCCCGCACCCTTCCTAAGGGTGTGGGGACTGATGCATATGAGTAGATAGGTAAAATACTTAACTTTGTGTGAGGGGATTCCCCCTCCCAACGTATTGATCATAGAATGATAAGCTATGAGTAAGCATCCCTTCCGCGGGATGGGCGTGGCGCTGGTCACGCCCTTCACCGAATCGCAAGAGGTCGACTATAAGAGCCTGGAGCGCCTCCTCGAACATCTGCTCCGTGATGGGGCTACGGACTTCATCGTCATCCACGGGACGACGGGTGAGTCGCCCTGTCTCACACGCGAGGAGCGCCAGCGAGTCACCGACCACATCATCGAGCAGGTCGCAGGTCGCTGTCCGCTGATGGTCGGCCTTGGGGGCAATAATACCCGTGAGACGGCAGAGCGCCTTCGTGAGCTTGATCCCCGTGGTCTCTCGGGCGTCCTCTCCGTCGTACCCTACTACAACAAGCCTTCGCAGGAGGGGATGTATCGCCACTTCGCCCACCTGGCCGAGGCGAGCCCGCTACCGCTGGTACTCTACAACGTGCCGGGGCGCGTCGGGGTGAATATGGCACCCGATACCGCCGTGCGCTTGGCACGTGACTTTCGATAATATCATCGGGATCAAGGAGGCTTCGGGCTACCCTCAGCAGGCAGCACAGATCACCGCGTGCGAGCTGCCCGAGGACTTCGTCGTCCTCTCGGGCGATGATGCGCTCACCGTGCCCTTCATCCAGAATGGTGCTGTGGGCGTGATCTCCGTAGTAGGGAATGCCTATCCCCGTCTCTTCTCCCACCTGACGCACCTGGCTATGGAGGGGCATATCAATGAGGCCGACATGATCCAGACGGAGATGCGTGCCATCAATACCCAGCTCTTCCAAGAGGGCAATCCCGTCGGGATCAAGGCCCTGCTCTATCTCATGCGTCTCATCGACAGCAATAGCCTGCGCCTACCCTTGGTCGCTGCGAGCCCTGAGCTCTCCGAGCGCCTCGATGCTACGCGCAAGGCCCTTGATATCTACGCCTCCCACCTCTTTGCCTAAGTGAGCCCGACGACAGAGATCAGCGACAGCTATTGGACGCTCGCCGAGCCCAGCGAAGGAGAGTTCTCTGAGAAGAGAAGTAAGTTCCTCGCCTACGCCTATCCCGTGACGACCGAGGAGGAGGCGCTGGAGCGTGTGCGCGAAGTGCGTGCCCGCTATTATGATGCCCGTCACGTGTGCTGGGCTTATCGTCTGGGTCCTACGGGCGAGCCTTATCGTGCGAATGATGATGGAGAGCCCTCGGGGACGGCTGGTAAGCCCATTCATGGTATCCTTGTCTCGCTGGGGCTGACGGAAGTTATCGTCCTTGTCGTGCGCTACTTCGGTGGCGTGAAGCTTGGTACGAGTGGCCTCATTGAGGCTTATCGTGAAGCAGCCTTGGCTGCTCTCACTGATGCACCCCGCCGTGAGTGCATCCTTACTGAGCGCATTCGCCTGACCTTCAGCTATGAGCTGATGGGACCCGTGATGCGCATCGTCAAGGAGACCGAAGCCCGCGTCGTCGTGCAGGACTTCAGAGAGTCCTGCTTCCTTGAGCTCGAGCAGCGCCAGGGCTGTGCTGCCGAGCTCCGCTCCCGTCTGGAGCAACTCTATGGAGTGACTCTCCTCCCCGAAGACCCCGATTCCACCCATTCCGAAGAATAATATCCTATCATATAGATGGAAGAGAATATACCGACTTCTACCCCCGAGCCAGAAGCCGTAGGTCAGCTTACCGATGATGTCGCAGAGCTCAAGGCGAAGTCTGTCTCGGGCTTTGGCTGGTCGACAATCCAGCAAATCGTCGGGCGTGTGACCACCTTCGCGGTGAACCTCGCTCTTGCGCGCCTCCTCATGCCAGAGGACTTCGGTACGCTCGCCGTACTGGGGATCTTCTACGCTGTCTCCGCACAGCTCGCCGACATCGGCTTCGGGAGCTCGCTGACGCGCTCGGAGCGTGTCGATGATGCCGACCTCTCGACGATTTTCTACTACAATATCGGGATGAGTAGCCTGCTCTACCTCATCCTCTTCATCGCAGCACCGTGGATCGCGGACTACTTCCGCAATCCCATCTTAGTATCCGTCCTGCGTGTGACCTCGCTGAGTATAGTCATTAACTCGCTGTGCAGTATCCAGGGAATCTTGGTCTGGCGTCAGATGCAGTTCCGAAAGGATATGCTCATCCAGCTTGCTTCGGGAGTACTTTCGGGGCTTACTGGGGTAGCGATGGCTTACTTCGGATTCGGGTACTGGGCGCTGGTGGGTATGGGACTGGCAAACTCCATCGTGCGCCTCATCGGCTACTGGTGCTCTTCGTCTTGGCGGCCTAAGCTGATCTTTAGTGTGGAGAAGCTCAAGCTTCACTTTGGTTACGGCTCTCGTATGGTCGGGGCTGGGCTGATTACTACCCTGTACAACAACTTGATGACGATTCTTATCGGGCGCTACTTCTCGCTGTCGACCCTCGGGCTCTATGGCAATGCCAATGGCCTGTATATCGTCCCTGTATCAGTAATCGCTGACCCGATTAATAAGGTGACCTTCCCCGTCTTCGTGCGCTTCCAGAATGATAAGGAGCGCCTTCGTGCGGGTTATCGTCGTGTGATGCGCCTCCTATTCCAGCTCTCTTGTCCGCTGATGATCGCGCTGGTCGTGCTGGCTAATCCCCTCTATCACTTCTTCTTCGGAGATAAGTGGATGGCGGCTGCACCTTACTTCCAGATCCTCTGTATCTGTGGGATTCTTTTCCCTATCAACTCCTATAATATCAATCTCCTCGAGGCTAAGGGGCGTAGTGACCTGCACCTCCGTCTGGAGATTATCCGGCGTATCATCGGGGTCGCTGCAGCCTTCATCGGCTTGCAGTTCGGCATCTACGGGCTACTGTGGAGTACGGCGATCACGCAGGTGATCTTCCTCTTCATCAATAGCCATTACTCGGGTCGATTCATTGACTTTCCCCTCGGTCAGCAGCTCGGTGAACTCTTCCCCTTTGCGCTGATGAGTGCTGTCTCTGGTGGCGTCCTTTGGGCACTTGATACCTATGCATTATCATCACTTGCCGACTTTTGGCGTTTATCCATAGGGAGTGCAGTACTGGGGGTGACCTATGTCCTCTTGGCCTACCTCTTTACCCGTGAAGACTTCCTCTATGTGTGGGGTCTCGTGCGCCACTACGTGCTGCGTCGTCCCGCCACCCAGTCCTGACAAATTGTTATCTTTGTAGCCATTGGTCTACAATACATTGTATCACGTCCATAATCATAGAATGAGAATTATGAAGAAGATCATCTTGGCCTCTCTGGCACTTGTGGCAGTTGCTTCGCTGAGCTCCTGCGGTGCGAAGAAGAGCGCTTATCGTAAGGCCTACGAGCAGGCTAAGCAGCGCGAGGTCGCTACTCAGAGCACCACGCCAGCCGTACAGTATGAAGCCCCTGCAGCTACTCCTGCTGTCCCCGTGACCGTACGCAAGGAGCGTGTCACTACTTACCCAGGGCGAAGATGCTACCCGTCTGAAGCGCTATAGCGTAGTCGTAGGTAGCTTCCAGAATCCTACGAATGCTCGCAACCTCAAGGATCGTATGGTCCAGGCTGGCTACAGCGCCGTCCTCGCTACCAACGACGTAGGTATGCTGCGTGTCATCGTAGCCAGCTTCGATACGCGCGAAGAAGCTGTTGCAAGCCGTGACGCTATCAAGGCTCGCTTTGCTCCTGACTTCAAGGATGCATGGCTCCTGGAAAACGATAACTAATCAGACTTTATAGCCCCCGCCCCAATCCCTGGGGTGGGGCTACCTATATCTATATGGAGATACTACAGAGCTACTCGCTACGTGAGCACAATACCTTCGGTATCGATGCCCAGGCTGATTGGTTTATCCCCTTTGCCAGCATCGAGGATCTCCAGCTATTGAGCCGTGACGAGTACTTCCAAGAGTGTCGCTGTATCACTATTGGTGAGGGTAGCAACCTGCTCTTCCTCACCAATTTCATGGGATCGTACTACACTCGGTGATCCAAAGCATTGAGCGTCTCGCTGAGACGGCCGATACGGTCGACCTCCTCGTCGGCTCGGGCGTCAAGTGGGACGACTTCGTCGCCCAGATGGCCGAAGCCGAGCTCTACGGCGTCGAGAACCTCTCCCTCATCCCTGGCGAAGTCGGTGCTGCCGCTGTGCAGAATATCGGGGCCTATGGCGCTGAGATCTGTGAGGTCATCCGCGAGGTGCATACGGTGCATCGTCGTACGGGTGAGGTGCGTCACTTCGCTGTCGAGGAGTGCAACTACAGCTATCGCCATAGCTTCTTCAAGGAGCCCGAGGCAGCTGACTACATCGTCACGCACGTCCTCCTGCGCCTCTCCAAGCACCCCCATCTGAAGCTCGACTATGCTGACCTCCGTCAGCGCGTGGAGGCTCGCACGGCGACGCCTACCGCCCGTGATGTACGTGACGAGGTCATCCGCATCCGCCAAGAGAAGCTCCCCGACCCGAAGGTCTTGGGCAACGCTGGTAGCTTCTTTATGAACCCCATCATCTCGGCCGAGGCTTTTGAGCGCCTTCGTGAGGCTTATCCCGAAGCACCGCACTACGATCTCCCCGACGGACAAGTGAAGGTCCCCGCAGGCTGGCTCATCGACCGCTGTGGTCTCAAGGGCTATCGTCTCGGGCATGCCGCCGTCTATGAGCGTCAGGCACTCGTCCTCGTCAATGCTGATGGCGAAGCTACGGGGCAGGACATCGCTCGCTTGGCGGAGTATGTGCAGGAGCAGGTCGCAGAGCGCTTTGGTCTACAGATCACCCCTGAGGTGAGGTACATCTCTTAGATATCCACCCTTCACCTCGCTGCTTATTCACCTAACTACTCGCTCTACCACGCAGCCTCTCTCACTCGATAGAGAAGGTATCTCTTTGCCGTGGTAGCTCTCCCTCCTACTTACATGAAGGTAATTCTTCTCGGTACGGGCACCAGCACTGGTATCCCCGAGGTAGGCTGTGGCTGCCCAGTGTGCCATAGCTCTGATGCTCGTGACCGTCGTCTGCGCACCTCTGCCCTCATCATCACCGAGGGTGGGAAGCGTATCCTCATCGACTGTGGCCCTGACTTCCACTACCAAGCCACACGTCTCGGTATCGATCGTATTGATGCTATCCTCTTGACTCACGAGCACTACGACCATACGTTCGGTCTGGACGATGTGCGTACCATCGCATGGCGTCAGGATATCCCCATCTACGGGCAGCAGCGCGTCTCGACTCGGTGCGTGCTCGTATGCACTACGTCTTCAGTGACCATCCTTACCCAGGGACGCCTCGCTTCACCCTCTGCCCGATAGAGGAGGGGAGTGATGCCTCCTTCGAGCTCTTCGGTGAGTATGTCACGCCCATCTCGCTGGCGCATGGCTCGCTACCTATCGTGGGCTATCGTATCGGCGAGGTGAGCTACATCACCGATATGAAGACCATCGAGCCCAGCGAATGGGCTAAGGTCAGTGGCTCACAGCTCCTCGTCATCAATGCCCTGCGCTATCAGCGTCCGCACCCCAGCCACCAGTCGGTGGAGGATGTCGAGCGGCTGCTACCTGAGCTTGCCGTGCGTCCCAAGCTGACCCTTCTCACGCACCTCTCGCACCATGCTCCTTCGCATGCCCAGCTGGAGGCTATGCTCCCCGAAGATTTGCAGCCTGCTTACGACCAAGAGTATATCGTGGTCGACGAAGCGGGACCTCGTATCCTTCCTCTCCCAAAGTATGTAGAGCCCTATAGCTACCGCGATATGGGTCGTATCGCCTATGCCGATGCGTGGGCACTGCAGAAGGAACTCTTCCGAAGCCCAGCTGAAGGCTAAGCACGAGCACCGCCCCACGGAGTCCTTCCTCCTCTTCTGTGAGCACAATCCCGTCTTCACTATGGGCCTCCATGCCGATGCGACGAATATGCTGATGAGCGAGGACTTCCTCCGTGAGAGTGGCTACGACTTCTTCTCCGTCGAGCGCGGGGGGGATGTCACCTACCACGGCCCTGGGCAGATCACTGGCTATCCCATACTCGATCTGGAGCGCTTCGGTCTCGGGCTGAAGGCTTATATCGAGCTGCTGGAGCAGTCGGTCATCGAGCTTCTCGCCTTCTTCAAGATCAAGTCGGGGCTGAAGGACGGCGCTACGGGCGTGTGGCTCGATGTCGGTGATCCCCAGCGCGAGCGTAAGATCTGTGCTATCGGCGTGAAGAGCAGCCGCTACGTCACGATGCACGGCTTCGCCCTCAATGTCAATACCGACCTCGCTCCCTTCCAGCTCATCAATCCCTGTGGCTTCAAGGATGGCAAGGTCGCCTCTATCGCTGGCGAAGTGGGCCACGAGGTGGACTTCACCGTGGCTAAGCATCTCTTAGCTTCGATCCTCCATCGTCGTCTTGCGGCCCTCCTTCCTCCGCGTTTCTAATCCCCCCAATCCCTCCCTTTTACATCCCCATCACTCACATCATATCCTATGACTACTGAGTTCAATCTCTCTACACCGCCGCTCCTTTTCTCGGCGATCTCTCTCATCCTCCTGGCTTATACCAACCGCTTCCTCTCCTATGCCTCCACGGTGCGCAGCCTCAAGGAGCGCTATGAGAATAACCCCGAAGGTGAGCCTACCTCCCTCAAGCAGATCGAGAACCTTTACCGCCGTCTCGATCTCATCCGCTGGATGCAGGTGCTCGGTGCATCGAGCCTGCTGGTCTCGCTCGTGGCTATGTTCCTCTACTACCTGGAGTGGAACGTCGCTGGTGGCGTCGTCTTCGGCGTCGGTATGGTCCTTCTGGCGCTCTCGCTCTGCGTCTGCATCTGGGAGATCCAGATCTCGGTGAAGGCTCTCAACCTCAGCCTCCAGTCCATCCGGCGTGAGCGTAGTGGTTCGCTCCGTCAGCGCCCCGATGATGAGACCCTCCAGCGTGAGAAGTCTCGCAGCAAGCGCAAGAAGAACCGCGACAATAAGGAGGGCAAGGAGGCTTCTTCCCAGCCCGCAGCTCCTGCTCAGCCTCAGGAGAAGCAGCCCAACCAAGGTCAGCAGGGCAGTGGTCGTCAGCCCCGTCAGGAGCGTGGCGAGCGCAACGAACGCAATGACCGCGGTGAGCAGCGTCAAGACCGTGGTGAGCGTCAAGAACGTAATGACCGCCAGGAGCGTGGCGAACGCCGTGAGCAGAATCGCCAAGAGCGTAACACCGACCAGTCCGAGCGCCCTGCTCGCGAAGGTCGTGGCAATGGCAACAACGGCGGTAACAACAATGGTAATGGTGGCAATAACAACGGCAACAACCGCCGTCAGCGCCCCGAGCGTCAGGAGCGCCCCGAACGCAATAATGAAGCTGCCCAGCAGTCTGCCCCTGAGGTAGCACCTGCCGCTATGCCTTCTGCCGAACCTCCAGCTGAGCGTCAGCCCCGTGCAGAGCGTTCGGAGCGCCCCGAGCGTAGCCAGCAGCAGCCCGCCGAAGGTCAGCAGCGTGAGGACCGCCGTCCCCGTCAGCAGGAGCGCCAGCAGCGCCCCCAGCAGGAGGCGACGCCCGTAGCTCGTCCTGCCGAAGCCCCCGCAGCTATCCCTGCTCCAGCTCCACAGCCCACGCCTGCACCAGCGGCTACTCCCGCTCCCGTAGTGCAGGAGCAGCGCCCCGTGGTTCAGCCTGCCGAGCGTCCAGCTCGTCCTATGAGCTACGAAGAGGCTGTTGCCCGTCAGCGTGAAGCCCAGGAGTCCGCAGCGAAGTCAGCTACGCCCTCCGTGCCTCGCACCAACGAAGAGGAATAGTCCTTCGGGCTACTTCCCGTCCTCCCCATACGAGAAGTCATTCGGCTCCTTCACCCAACGTAGGGTGGAGGAGCCGAATGCGTTTATAGCCCATCCTTGAAGGGGAAGATTCGTCCTCGTAGGGAAGGGTGATATAAACCGATATTGGTCGGTGGGTGAACCTATAGGCGACTGTTGCCGCAAGTCCTGTTCTCTATTTCGAGTGCTAAGGTATTGCGCACCCAGCTACTCAATACACCTCTCCGAAGTGACCGCTCAAGCCCTTCGCCTTATCGCGCGTATTCCTTTTATCCAGCGGAGGGAAAAGTGTCCTTCTCATGAAGAAAAAAGCGCCTTCCCGTAGTGGTCTTCCTCTGTCTACGCACGTGGTCTTAAAGACCAGGCACATAAATCCAAATATCCACGCACGTAGATATTAGAGCCACGTACGTAGCCCGAACTTATTTGCCACTCGTCCACAACTTTTATCCCTACGCGGAGCAACAACCTAATATAGGTTCACCCGCCGACCAATATAGGTTCGTTCTTATAAATCGTAGGGAGCTGTCCTTTCTCCCTCCGTGGGCTTCCCCTTAGATATCGCTATCTTTGTCCTATAGACCAATAAGCTTTCCACAAGAAATATATGACTTGGCAGCAGATCAAAGACTCCCTGCGCGCCCAGCTTTGGATGCTTCTGAAGGGACGTAAGTATAGCCAGCAGTATCGAGCTACGGCCGATCGCCGTCGTGCCCTGCGTGTGCATGACTCGTGGGAGACCCTCGATGAGATCCTCCGTACGGGTGCTTCGGTGAGCCGCTTTGGCGACGGGGAGCTGCAGATCATGCAGCGCTACCTCGACGAACTCGAGCGCCCTTCGTCGGCCGAAGAGGTGGATACCTTCCAGCACTACGATGCTTCGCTCGGTAAGCGCCTCTATGAGGTGTGGCAGGTACCCTCGTCGGAGCGCCATCTGAACTGCGTGCCCTACGCCTTCAAGGACTCCTCCCTCCACCGCGGGTACAACCGCATCTTCTTTGAGCGTGAGGCTCTGATGCGCCTTCCTGCACTGGAGAAGCTTGCCCTTGAGCATGACTTCTATGATACGAACTTCACCCGCTTCTATATTGGGCGCTACGATATCCGCGACTATCCTGCGTACATCGAGCGCATGAAGGCGATCTGGAAGGATCGTGACTTACTCTTCGTTGAGGGCGAGAAGTCGCGCCTCGGTGTCGGTAATGACCTCTTCGATGGGGCACGTAGCGTGAAGCGTGTCCTCTGTCCTGCGACGGATGCTTGGGGTAGCTATCCCGAGATCCTCCGTTTGGCCAAGGAGCATGGAGAGGGACGCCTCGTCCTCATTGCCCTCGGTCAGACGGCGACCGTCCTCGCCTATGACCTCTCCGAGTCAGGGCTGCAGGCCATTGACCTCGGTCATGTGGATGTGGAGTACGAATGGTACCGTATGGGTGCGAAGACCAAGGTGCCCATCCCAGGGAAGTACGTCAATGAAGCCCCTGGCGGGCGTACCGTCGCTGAGCACCCTGCACAAGCCACTTACCTCCAGCAGGTCGTAGCCCGTGTAGGCGAAGCGAAGCCCACTTCGACTGCCGCTCTGACGACTGCCGTCTATCCTATCGAGGGGCTGAGCTGCGGGCACTGCGTCGCACATGCTACTGAAGCCCTCAAGGCGGTGGCGGGCGTTAGCTCCGTCACCATTTCGCTGGAGGCTGGCGAGGCAAGTGTCACCTATGATGCTGAGCACTGCATGCCCGAGGCCCTGCGTTCTGCGGTAGAGGCCGCTGGCTACACGCTCCGCATCGACGCACCCAAAGCATAGCAAAACAAGCCTGCCAGCTTCGGCTTGACCGAACGAATAGGCGGTACGAGTTGTTTTATCCATACCGCATCGATCATCGGTGAGGGGTACATCTGCAGACGGCAGGCGTACCCCTTGCCCGTACTAATAGTTATATTCATTCCATATGGTCAAGAGATCTTTCCCCCTCCTGGGACTTAACTGCGCAGCCTGCGCCGCTCATTCGACGAAGGCCCTGGAGAGTACGCCTGGCGTGCAGTCTGCCACCGTCAACCTCGCCTCCGCTACGACCTTTGTCGTCTATGATGAGACGCAGTGTACCCCCGAGATGCTCCGTGCAGCTGTGGCTACCATGGGCTATGACCTGCGCATCGATGAGCCCGAGGTGGGCGAGCTGGAGGCACTTCGTCAGCGGGAAGAGCGAGCCCTACAGCGCAAGACGCTGGTGGCAGTCGTTCTCTCACTCATCGTGATGGTGCTGATGATGTGGCCACCGATGACGCTCCCGAAGTCGCTCATCTCCGCTGCCCTCACTGCCGTGACCCTCATCTGGGCAGGCTCGGGCTTCTTCGTGCGTGGCTGGCGTCAGCTACGTGCTGGGGCGGCGGGTATGGATCTGCTGGTGATGCTCTCGACCTCGGTAGCCTTCGTCTACAGCCTCTATCATCTGGGCGAATACCTCTTCATCGCGCCAGAAGCGCACCACCTGCACCACCTTTATTTCGAAGCCGCCTCAACGACGGTCGCCTTCGTTCTTCTCGGCAAGGTGCTCGAGGCACGTGCACAGCGTCGCACGTCGTCGGCTCTGCGTCGCCTCATGGGTGGTCAGCCGAAGACCGTGCAGCAGCTCCTCCCCTCGGGCGAAGTCATCACGCTGCCCGTCAGCGAGGTTGAGCCCGGTATGGAGCTGCGTGCCCTGCCGCACGAACTCTTCGCCGTCGATGGCGAGGTCATCTCGGGCGAGTCCTATGCCGACGAGCAGCTCATCAGTGGCGAACCCATTCCCGTGGCGAAGGTCGCTGGCTCCGAAGTCTACGCCGGTACGCTCAATGGCTCGGGGGCACTCGTCTATCGAGCTCGTGAGGTCGGTCGTGCGACGGTACTCTCACGCATCATCCGTCTTGTGGAGGAGGCACAGTCGTCACGCGCACCGATTCAGCAGGTCGTGGATCGAATGGCTCGAGTCTTCGTGCCCGTGATCGTCCTTATCGCCGTCTTGACCTTCGTCGCGTGGGGCTTCCTTAGTCCTGTGGACGGCTGGGAGCACGGCTTTGTTGCCGCCGTCACGGTGCTTATCATCGCTTGTCCCTGTGCTCTGGGACTGGCTACCCCTACCGCTATCATGGTGGGTATCGGCCGTGGCGCCGAAGAAGGGCTCTTGGTGCGTAATGCTGAGGCGCTGGAGGCTGCAGGCCATGTCGATACCTTAGTCTTGGATAAGACGGGCACCATCACCGAGGGGCGTCCCGAGGTGAAGGCCATTCGCTGGTGCTTCGCCGAGGAGAATACCTCCTACGCTACCATCTTGGCCGCCCTCGAAGAGCGTTCATCACATCCCTTGGCTGGGGCTATCGTTCGTTCGCTTGGCGTATCTACGCAGGGAGTAGCCGAGCCCACGACCTTCCGCGAAGAGGCGGGGCGTGGGCTGGAAGGTGTCATCGATGGGGTGACCTATCGTGTCGGGCAGCGTGCCTTCGTGGAAGAACTCTCTGGCGCACTCCGTGCCGAAGCCTTGATGGCCTTGGAGGACGGCGAGCACTCGGGTGCTACGTGTAGCCTCTTTGCCCGTAGTGGGGAGGTGCTGGCCGTCATTCTTATCGCCGATACGATACGTGCCACCTCGGCCGAAGCTATCGCATCACTGCGTGCTCGTGGGCTTGAGGTCATCATGCTTACGGGCGACGGACCCAGTGCCGCCCGTGCCGTCGGCGAAGCTGTCGGGGTAAGCCGTGTCGTAGATAGCGTGCGCCCCGAGGAGAAAGCGGCCTTCGTCGAAGGTCTGCAGAAGGAAGGGCGTCGTGTGGCGATGGTCGGCGACGGCATCAATGATGCGGCGGCCTTGGCACGTGCCGACCTCTCGATAGCGATGGGCAGTGGGAGTGATCTGGCGATGGAGACTGCGATGGTGACGCTTCGTAGCTCCGACCTCAAGGCCTTGGAGCGCTTCTTCCATCTGGCACGCACGACTCTCAGGACCATTCATCAGAACCTCTTCTGGGCGTGCATCTACAATCTCATCGCCATCCCTGTGGCGGCCGGTGTGCTCTATCCCTTCACGGGCTACCTGCTCAATCCCATGCTCGCTGGCGGGCTGATGATGCTCAGTAGCCTCAGCGTCGTCGCCAACAGCCTCCTCAGCGCACGCCGCCATCGCTAAATAGCGCTCCCGTGATATTTAGGTATCTTTGTGCCCTATAATAAAGGATAATAGATACGGATACTCTTAAAGTATACACACCATTATGTCAGATATGCCTAACAGCGTAGCCCCAGCAGAGAGTGGGGAAGAGAAGAAGAGCCTGAACTTCGTCGAGCAGATCGTCGAGGGCGATCTTCGTGCCGGGAAGAATGATGGACGCATCCAGACGCGCTTCCCACCAGAGCCCAACGGCTATCTCCACATCGGGCACGCCAAGGCCATCTGCATGGACTTCGGTATCGCAGAGAGCTACGGCGGGGTGTGTAACCTCCGCTTCGACGATACGAACCCCACGAAGGAAGACGTCGAGTACGTCGATGCTATCCGTGAGGATATCGAGTGGCTCGGCTTCCACTGGGGCAATATCTACTATGCTTCGGACTACTTCGAGCGTCTGTACCAGTTCGCCGAAGAGCTGATCCGCGCAGGCCATGCCTACGTCGATGAGCAGACTGCCGAGGAGATCGCAGCGCAGAAGGGTACGCCTACCACCCCTGGTGTCGCCAGTCCCTATCGCGATCGTCCCATCGAGGAGAGCCTCGATCTCTTCCGCCGTATGAACGCTGGGGAGTTCCCCGAAGGCGCGATGATCCTGCGTGCGAAGATCGATATGGCTTCGTCGAACATGCACTTCCGCGACCCCATCATCTACCGCATCATCAAGGTGCCTCACCACCGTACGGGTACGAAGTGGGGCGTCTACCCTATGTATGACTTTGCCCATGGGCAGAGTGACTTCTTCGAAGGGGTGACGCACTCGATCTGTACGCTGGAGTTCGAGGTGCACCGTCCGCTATACGATTACTTCGTAGACCTCCTGAAGAAGGTCGAGCCCAATCACCCCGAGGGCTACCGCCCACGACAGATTGAGTTCAATCGCCTGAACCTCACCTACACGATGATGAGCAAGCGTAAGCTCCTCCAGCTCGTGCAGGAGGGCCACGTAGCAGGCTGGGATGATCCCCGTATGCCTACTATCTGCGGGCTGCGTCGTCGTGGCTATACGCCCGAGTCCATCCGTAGCTTCATCGATAAGATCGGCTACACGAAGTACGATGGTATCATCGATATGGCCCTCCTCGAGCACGCTGTCCGTGAGGATCTCAACCGCCATGCTCTGCGTGGCTCGGCCGTCCTCGACCCCGTGCGCCTCATTATCACGAACTACCCCGAGGGGCAGACGGAGGATATGAGCTTCCTCAATAACCCCGAAGATCCTAACTCAGATAGCCACATCATCCGCTTCTCGCGCGAGCTCTTCATCGAGCGCGAGGACTTCATGGAGGATGCTCCGAAGAAGTACTTCCGCATGACCCCTGGTCAGGAGGTGCGTCTCAAGAGCGCCTACATCGTGCGCTGCACGGGCTGTAAGAAGGATGAGAACGGCAATGTCATCGAGGTCTACGCTGAGTACGACCCCGAGACGCTCAGCGGTCGCCCCGAGAGCAACCGCAAGGTCAAGGGTACGATCCACTGGGTATCAGCCACGGATAGCGTCCCTGCCGAAGTGCGTCTCTACGACCGTCTCTTCCTCGATGAGAACCCCTCTGAGGCGGCTAAGGATAAGGAACTCGCTGAGCTCCTCAATCCGAGTCCCTCACCATCGTGCGCGAAGCACGTGTCGAGCCCTTCCTCGCTCAGGCTAAGTGTGGCGAGTACTATCAGTTCCAGCGCGTCGGTTACTTCTGCGTAGACCCCGATAGCCGCCCTGATCACCTCGTCTTCAACCGCACGGTATCGCTCAAGGATACGTGGAAGAAGGTCAATAAGTAGTCCCCTCCCACAGATATGATCGAGTCCTTAGGCTTCATCCAAGATATCCTCCATCACCTGAACTACTTCTGGGTGACGGTGCTCATGGCGATCGAATCGTCATTCATCCCCTTCCCTTCCGAGGTCGTCGTACCCCCTGCTGCCTACAAGGCCGCTACGGGCGAGATGAATATCTTCCTCGTTGTACTCTTCGCTACGCTCGGCTCGGATATAGGTGCGCTGATCAACTACTATCTGGCGCGCTATCTCGGTCGCCCGATCGTGTATAAGTTCGCCAACTCCCGCATCGGTCACCTCTGCCTGCTGAGTCAGGAGAAGATCGAGAAGGCCGAAGCTTACTTCGTGAAGAACGGTGTCAGCTCCACGCTCATCGGGCGTCTTGTCCCTGGTATCCGTCAGCTAATCTCTATCCCTGCGGGGCTGGCAGGTATGCCTCTCGGTCGCTTCCTCCTCTACACCACGATCGGTGCCGGAGCGTGGAACGTCGTCCTGGCACTCCTCGGCTACTTCATCGGTAAGACCGTACCGCCCGAGCTCTTCGCCGAGACCATCCAGCGCTATAGCTCGATCATCGGCCTCATCATCCTCGGCGTCCTCGTCGTCGGTGGTGTCGGCTACTACCTCTACAAGCGCCGTCAGAAGGCTGCCTAATCCAAGGGCGCATCACTACCACCTCTAAGGGTAGGTCCCCATCGCCACCTGTGCTATGGGGGCGCACCCTTAGAGGTTTCTTTTTTTGCCGTACCTCTCTTTATCCCGTCTTCCTGTGACCACCCTCTCTCTTACGCTGAGTCCCTATCAGGCGTCTTCGGATGCTACGCTGCGTGAGGTCGTGGCGCGTGAGCTCGCCCTACCGCTGGAGTCTATCACCTCGGTCGTGGTGCGCCGCCGCAATATCGATGCTCGTCAGCGCCGTATCCTCGTCAACCTCTCCGTCGAAGTCTATCTCGAAGGCGAGCAGCCTGCCGTGGATGACTTCTCCGACCTCGTCTATCCCGATGTCTCGTCGGCACCCTCGTCGGTCGTCGTTGGTGCTGGGCCTTGCGGGCTCTTCGCTGCGCTAAGGCTCATCGAGCTGGGCGTGCGCCCCATCGTCGTAGAGCGTGGGCAGGACGTCATGCAGCGCCGTCGTGACCTCGTCCAGCTGGAGAAGTCGGGCGTCGTCGATCCCGAGTCGAACTATAGCTTTGGCGAAGGCGGTGCGGGTGCCTTCTCGGACGGCAAGCTCTATACGCGTAGCAAGAAGCGTGGGAGCGTGGAGAAGGTCCTTCGTGTCTTCTGTCGCTTCGGTGCCGACCCAAAGATCCTCATCGATGCCCACCCCCATATCGGTACGGATAAGCTCCCCATCATCATCCGCCGTATGCGTGAGCAGATCATCGCCTCGGGTGGTGAGGTGCACTTCGCCTGCCGTATGGAGGAGCTGATCCTCGAGCGTGGTGAGGTGCGTGGTGTCGTCTGCTCGGGGGATCGTGCCTTCCACGGCCCAGTGCTGCTGGCTACGGGGCACTCGGCACGCGACGTCTACCGCTACCTGCATCGTGCGGAGATCCTTATCGAGGCCAAGCCTATCGCTGTCGGCGTGCGTCTTGAGCACCCGCAGTCGCTCATCGATGAGATCCGCTATCACAGCCCCGAGGGGAGAGGAAAGTACCTCCCAGCTGCCGAATATGTCTACAAGGCACAGGCCGAGGGTAGGGGAGTGTATAGCTTCTGTATGTGTCCTGGGGGCTTCGTTGTCCCTGCATCTACGGGGCCAGAGGAGACTGTCGTCAACGGGATGTCGCCTGCTAACCGTGGCTCACGCTGGGCGAACTCAGGCCTCGTCGTAGAGCTTCACCCCGAGGATATCCCTGCTACGGGCATTAAGGTTGAGGATCCCACTTCGCCCCTTGCCTTGATGCAGTGGTGCGAAGCCTTCGAGCATAAGAGCTATCTGGCAGCTAACCGCTCGCTCCGTGCACCTGCTCAGCGTATGACAGACTTCGTCGCACGCCGCCATTCGTCTACGCTGCCCTCGTCGTCCTATACGATGGGGCTTACCTCGAGCGACCTGCATGAGTGGATGCCCGACTTCATCACACGCCGTCTGTCGGCTGGCTTCCGCGCCTTCGACCGCACGACGCGTGGCTTCCTCACGGGCGAAGCTCAGCTCATCGGTGTGGAGTCACGTACCTCCTCGCCCGTGCGTATCCCCCGTGACCGCATGACCTATGCGCACCCCGTCGTCGCAGGCCTCTATCCTGCGGGCGAAGGCGCAGGCTTCGCTGGCGGTATCGTCTCGGCGGCTATCGACGGAGAGAATGCTGCTCAGCAGATCGCTCTCGCCCTCGGCCGGTAGTTCGCCCCTCCACTGAGCGCCTCGGAGCGCTCTTCGTGCCCCTTCTCTCTGTCCCTTTTCGGGCAGGAAGAAGGGGCTCTTCTTTGCTCTTGATTTTGGGCCTCTTGGGAGGGACGCTACGAACCTATATTGGTCACTGAGCTGACCTATATGGAAGGTTGTTGCTCTGCACATGGAGAAAAGTTGCGGACGAGTGGCAGAAAAGTTTGGGCTACGTACGTGGCTCTAATATCTATGCACGTGGATATTTGAATTTATGTACCTGGTCTTTAAGACTACGTGCATAGATAGAAGGAAACCACTACGTGAAGGCGCTTTTTTCTTCACGAGAAGGATGCTCATCCCTCCGCTGAATAAGAGGAATACTCGTGATAAGGCGAAGGGCTTGTGTATCACTTCGGGGAGGCATATCGCGGGGCTGGGCGTGCGATACCTTAGTGCTCTAAACCTCTCTCGTGAGTGAGGTGCTACACTCCCCGCGAAGGTGCCCTTGAGTGTCCTTTCTCGGGGGTGAGTGCGCGGGTGGATAGGTACGATACGGGAGCGGCGGCCCCTTATCTAATTCTTAGCTATCTTTGCAGGCGTACCGAGCGTGGCAAATGGGCGAGCAGAGATACTGGCCCTATGTCACTCGGGCGTTATCTCATAGATGCGTAGACAGACAGAATTCGGACAGAAGGTAGCGTTGGGGGTCGTAGCCCTCATGATCCTCGCTGCCTGCGGTACGCGACATAAGGCTCCCAAGCGTGAGGCCAAGGTGCAGCAGAAGACCTTGGCAGGGGGGGCGTGCGTCTTCGTCTGCCGATACGCTCAGTACGCTCACGCAGCTCAGCTCCTTCCTCCCCGACTCTTCCCTATCAGATAGCCTCAAGGGCGCTGGTGGTGTGCGTCTTGATAGCCTCCAGAAGAAGGCCGACACGCTCACGACTCGCCCCGATAGCCTCGACAGCCTTAGCTCGCTTCGCCTCGATACCCTCAGCCTGACGGCCGAGGAAGCCGAGCGCCGTGAGCGCCGTCGTCGCCAGCGCGAGAGCTTCGATGATATCATCGCCTACAAGGCGCAGGACTCGATGGTCCTCATCGGGCAGAGCTTGACCTACCTCTTCGGGCCCAGTACCGTGGACTATAAGGACAAGGGGATGGATGCCAACTTCATGCGCCTCAACCTCGACAGCAACCTCGTCTACGCGCACTATATCCTCGATAGCACGGGGAAGGCTACGGCCTACCCAAAGTTCCGCGACGGTGGGGAGAGCTATGAGGCGAAAAGCCTGAACTACAACTTCAAGACAAGCAAGGGCTTCATCACGGGCGCTGTCACCCAGCAGGGCGAAGGCTATATCACGGCCGAGCGCACGAAGATGGTCAGCAACAACTGTCTCTACATGGAGAACGGGCGCTATAGCACCTGCGACAACCACGAGCATCCGCACTTCTACTTCATGCTGACCAAGGGGGAAGGCTCGCCCGCAGAAGAATGTCGTCGCCGGGCCTTCGTACCTCGTCATCGCTGATGTGCCGATGCCTATCGGTCTGCCCTTCGGTTTCTTCCCATTCAATAAGAGCTATTCTTCGGGTATCATCATGCCGAAGTACGGGGAAGAGACGCAGCGTGGCTTCTACCTGCGCGAAGGGGGATATTACTTCGCCTTCAACGACTACGTCGACCTGGCCCTCACGGGGGACTGGTATAGCCTCGGCTCATGGGGCGTCAATGCCCGCTCGAACTACCGCAAGCGCTACCGCTTCGGCGGGAGCGTCAACCTCAGCTACCTCACGACCAAGACGGGGGGAGCGTGACGTCGTCGGGGACTTCTCCGAGAGCCGTGACTTCCGCATCAACTGGACGCATACGCAGGACTCTAAGGCCAACCCCAACGAGACCTTCTCGGCGAGCGTGAACTACTCGACGAGCTCCTTCAACCACAACTCGCTCGCCACGCTCTACAACCCCAGCATCGCGGCGCAGAATACGAAGAACTCCTCGGTCAACTATAGCCGCAACTTCCCTGGTACGCCCTTCCGCATCTCCGCCTCTATCGAAGCGACGCAGACCTCTGCCGACTCGATGGTCACGATGAGCCTGCCGAATATCGCTATCAGTATGAATCGTATCTACCCCTTCAAGCGCAAGAAGCGTGTCGGGGCAGAGCGCTGGTACGAGAAGATCAGCATCAGCTACTCGGGGCAGTTCCGCAATAGCATCTCCACGAAGGAGAACCGCCTCTTCCAGTCCAACCTCATCAAGGACTGGAACAATGGCTTCTCCCACAACATACCCATCTCGGCGTCATACAAGCTCTTTAGCTACATCGACCTGACGCTGAGTGCGAACTACAACGAGCGCTGGTACACCTACAAGTCGGTCAAGGAGTATAATGCGACGACCGACCGCACGGAGTACCGCCGTATCTATGGCTTCAACCGCGTGTATGACTTCTCCACGTCGGCGAGCCTGAATACTACGCTCTACGGCTTCTTCCAGCCGTGGAAGATCTTCGGCGATAAGGTGCAGATGATCCGTCACCGCATCACGCCACGTGTCGGTATCAGCTATACGCCAGACTTCGGCGACAAGATGTGGGGCTACTACGACCGCCTTCAGTACATCGACAATGCCGGAGTCGCTCACTCGGAGGAATATGCTCGCTTCGGCGATGGGCATATCTTCGGTATGCCTGGGCGTGGGAAGACCGCTGCGATCAACTTCGGTATCGACAACAACCTCGAGATGAAGGTGCGTACGAAGACCGACAGCACCGAGACCACGAAGAAGATCAGCCTCATCGACAACCTCTCGCTGAGCTCGAGCTACAACCTCGCTGCAGACTCCTTCCAGCTCGCCGATATCAACGCCAGCATCACGCTGCGCTTCTCGCCCTCGCTCCAACTCTCCCTCAGTGGTGCCTTCGACCCCTATATGTACGGGCACACTACGGACGCAGCTACAGGGCGTGTCAGCGAGTACCGCGTGAATAAGCTCCGCATCTTCAACGGCAAGGGCTTCGGTAGCCTCCGTGGTACGGGTACCTCCTTCAGCTACACGCTGAGCAACGATACCTTCCGCAAGCTGCGTGAGTTCTTCTCGGGGAAGAAGGATAAGAAGTCCAAGGATAAAGACAAGCCCGAGGGCGAAGACCCCAACCTCCCAGGTGCTCCTACCGATGGGCGTGATACGTCGCTGGCGGATATGGCTGCCAAGGGGCAGAAGAATAAGAGCCTCTTCGACACCAACGACAGTGAAGGTGAGTACGACGAAGATGGCTACCTCAAGGTCAGCATCCCCTGGAGCCTCTCGCTCAGCTATGGGGTGAACCTCCAGCGCACGACCTTCGACCCCCGCCGCGATGAGTACAACTACGGGCTGACGCACAGCTTGATGTTCTCGGGTAGTATCCAGCCGACGAAGAACTGGTCCTTCAACGTCAACGCCAGCTACGACTTCATCGCCAAGCGTATCGCGAATATGACCATCGGGATTAGCCGCGACCTCCACTGCTGGAGCCTCACTGCCAACGCGATCCCCTTCGGCCCTACCGCAGCTACAGCATCTCTATCGGCGTGAAGAGCTCGCTCCTGCACGACGTCAAGTGGGACAAGCACGGCTACTCTTCGGCTAATAGCTGGTAGCCCATCCCACCCTCTCATAGCACATCGCCCCCGCCTCTTCGTTCGAGAGAGGCGGGGGCGATGGCTTTTCGCTGGGTGATGAGATCTGGATAGGAGACGGGTCTATGCGGGCGCTTCCCAAGGAAAGAAGCGGGTAATTCCGTATCTTTGCCAGCGTATAATACTGATATAGACAGCATATGAATATAGAGCACGACGACGAAGAGGAGAAGATCCCCGAGGTGACGCCCGAGACGATTATCGAGGACGAAGAGCCCCCCGCCTACCAGCCGGCAGAGGGCTTGCCTTACCGCCCGGAGCTGAGTAACCTGTCGAAGATGTACCAGACATGGTTCCTCGACTACGCCTCCTACGTCATCCTTGAGCGTGCTGTACCCCATATTGATGACGGGCTCAAGCCCGTGCAGCGCCGTATCCTCTACAACCTCAAGCGGATGGATAGCGGCAAGCTCATCAAGGTAGCTAACATCGTCGGGGAGACGATGAAGTACCACCCCCCACGGTGACGCCTCGATCAATGACGCCCTCGTCCAGCTCGGACAGAAGGGCTTCCTCATCGATACGCAGGGGAACTGGGGGAATATCCTCACTGGTGACCCCGCTGCTGCAGGCCGATACATCGAGGCGAAGCTCTCGGCGTTCGCCCACGAAGCTGTCTACAGCGATCGTGTCACCCCGTGGAAGAAGACCTATGACGGCACGACCGATGAGCCCGTAGCACTGCCCGTGAAGTTCCCGCTTCTCTTGGCGCAGGGTGCTGAGGGTATCGCTGTCGGACTGTCCTCCAAGATCCTTTCGCACAACTTCGTCGAGCTGGCAGAGGCCGCTTGTGCCTACCTGCGCGGTGAGGAGTTCACACTCTATCCCGACTTCCCCACGGGGGGGCTCATCGATGTCTCCCGCTACAATGACGGCGAGCGTGGTGGTAGCCTCAAGTCCCGTGCGAAGATCGATAAGATCGACTCCAAGACGCTGAGCATCTCCGAGCTCCCTGCTGGGAAGACCACGACGACGCTCATCGAGTCCATTCTCAAGGCCGTAGAGAAAGGGAAGATCCGCATCCGCCGTGTCGACGATATGACGGCTGCCACGACGGATATCCGCCTGACGCTTGCCGCTGGCGTGTCATCAGACAAGGCCATCGACGCCCTCTATGCCTTCACGGACTGCGAAGTCAGTATCTCACCCAACTGCTGCGTCATCTACGAGGAGAAGCCTCTCTTCACGACCGTCAGCGAGCTCCTGCGCTACAGCGTAGAGCGCACGAAGTTCCTCTTCGGTGAAGAGCTGAAGATCCTCCTCTCGGAGAAGGAAGAGCAGTACCTCGGTGCTTCGCTTGAGCGTATCTTCATCGAGGAGCGCATCTATAAGGATAAGGCCTTCGAAGAAGCTGCCGACGAAGCCACGGCTCTTGAGCATATCGCTAAGCGCATCGAGCCCTTTGCCGATCGCTTCCTCCGCCCCGTGACGACGGACGACCTGCGCCGCCTGCTGGAGCTACGTATGGCACGTATCCTACGCTTCAATCTCCCCAAGCACGAGGCTGCACTCCTGCAGATCGAGCAGGATATGGCTCAGCTTCGTCACGACATCGCGCACCTCACCGACTATACCATCCGCTGGTACCAGCATCTCATCCAGCGCTACGGGGCAGCCTTCCCACGCCGCACGAAGATCACGAACTTCGGCACTATTGAGGTCACGAAGGTGGCCGAGCTGGATGCCAAGCTCTACATCAACCGTGAGGAGGGCTTCTTCGGTACGGCACTGAAGGATGCTGAGTTCGTGTGCAACTGCTCGAGCCTCGACGAGGTCATCATCATCTTCCGCTCCGGTAAGTACTTCGTCGGTAAGGTCGAGGATAAGAAGTTCTACGGCAACGAGGAGGTCATCTATATCAACCGCTATCAGCGCAATGACGAGCGCACGATCTACAACGTCATCTACCGCGATGGCAAGGGCGGCTCAGTCTACGCTAAGCGCTTCAATGTGCTCTCGGTCATCCGAGACCGCGTCTACGACCTGACGCGTGGCAAGGAAGGCTCACGCGTGCTCTACTTCTCTGCCAACGGCAATGGTGAGGCGGAGAAGGTCGCCGTCAAGCTCAAGATCCGCAATGCCCGCCAGCGCCTCTTCCAGTTCGAGAAGGACTTCTCCGATATCCCCATCAAGTCGCGTAGCTCTGTCGGGCTCTTAGTGACGAAGGCAGAGGTGCACTCGGTATCACTCCTGAGTAAGGGCTTCTCGACGCTCGGTGGTCGTGACGTATGGTTCGACCGCGATGTCCTGCGCCTGAACTACAACGAGCAGGGCCAGTACCTCGGCTCCTTCCACGCCCGTGACCGCATCCTCGTCATCCTCAAGTCGGGCGAATGCTATACCTCCGATTTCAGCGACTCTATCCATATCGAGGAGAACCTCCTGCGCATCGAGAAGAATGAGCCGCGCAAGATCTGGACGGCCGTCTACTACGATGCCGATCAGAAGTACCATTACATCAAGCGCTTCAGCATCGAGGAAGATCAGAAGCGTGAGAATATCCTCGGGGAGAACCCCAAGAACGAGCTGCTGCTCCTGACCGATACCTACTACCCACGCCTCCTCATCGGGCGTCAGGAGAAGGGGGGCGAGCTACGCACGACCGAGATTGATGTCGAGGAATTTGCCCTGGTCAAGAGCATCCGTGCCCGTGGTAAGCGCATCGCTCCGTACCTCATCGACCAAGTCGAGGAGCTCCCTCCGCTGAAGGAATCCCCCGTCTTCGAGCCGGAGCACGACGGGTCTATGGCGGAGACTGAGGAAGAAGAAGCCGACCTCTTCGCTGGACAGGCCGAGGATAGCTCGAACGAATAAGCCCCCCATCCCATCATGAATAAGCCCCTTGCTCTGCCCCTCATGGCCCTCGCACTGGCGCTCCTCTCGGCTCCGCTGAGAGCTCAGAGTGCAGCGGATAGCCTCGGGGCAGGCTCAGAGGCGCGTAGCCTCTTCACGATACCAGAGCCACAGACCCGCCAGAGCAACATCACCTACCGCAGCCAGTACTTCGGCATCGGAGGGATGCGTCTCGGGCATACCTACCTCACACCGCTCAACTACGGAGGGAAAGTCTACAGCTACACCTCGGAGCATACCCGCATGGGCTACCGCTCTCTGCCAGAGCAGCGCGTCGCACGCGGAAGCCTCTTCGGCTACACGCCCCGCACGACCGACCCCCGCTGGCTACGTCATACGCTCTTGAATGTCGACCTGGCCTCAACGAAGAACCCAGCTGGCAATGGCTCCATCTACAGCCTTACCGCTCGCTATGACTGGGGGCGTCTGCGCCACATTAGCGCAGGCAGCTGGGGGCGTCTCGCTATCGGTGGTAGCGTCGTCGGTCTCGCTGGTGGTATGTATAGCTCCCGCAATGGGAACAACCCTGGTACGCTGGATATGGCGCTCTCGGTAGGCCCTTCGGCACTCTACTCACTTCGCTTTGGCCCCGCACGCCTCCCCCTCCTTCTCAAGGCTTACGCACATACCGATCTCTTGGGCTTCGCTTTCTCGCAGGAGTTCGGTGAGACGTTCTACGAGCTCTATTACTTCGGCCAGCCCTCGCGCCGTATCTACCTGACGCACCCGCTGAAGGCTCCCACGGGCTTCGTCCTCACCAGCGTAGATGTCCCCGTGCTCGACTACTTCACGCTCTCGGTAGGCTACCGCTGGGACTATCGCCGCACGGAGCTGAATCACCTCTCCGCCTACCGCCATCAGCACAGCCTCCTCATCGGGGTGACGACGAAGATCCTTCCGCTCGAGGGGCGTCGTGCTGCCGATGATCACTCGACCCTTGTGCCCTTCTGATATGAAGCACCTCACTAAGCTCCTCGCCGCGCTTGGCCTCCTCCTCTCGCTCGCATGCTGTACCACCGAGCGCGAGTACACGGCGGATCCGTATGCCAACTATGACCGCCTCTGGGAGATCCTCGACCGTGGCTATTGCTACTTTGACCTCAAGCTCCCTCAAGGCACCACCTGGCGTGACCTCTACCATAAGCACCGCCGTGACCTGCGCCCCACGATGACGACCGACTCGCTCTTCCTCGTGATGAGCCAGCTTCTCGCTGAGCTACGTGACGGGCACGTCAATCTGATCTCCACCTTCGACTACGGGCGCTACTGGCAGTGGCGAAGCGAAGGCCCTCGCTCCTATGATGAGACGCTCATCGAGAGCTACCTCGGCAATGACTACCATATCGCTGGCGGGCTGGCCTACAAGTCGCTGGATTATCCGAAGGGTGTGCGTCGTGCTGAGCCTATCGGCTACGTTCGTGTGGCGTCGTTCTCCTCGGCGATCTCAAGTAGCAATGTGAATGCCGTGCTCAACCGCCTCAAGGCGTGCAACGGCCTCATCCTCGACCTGCGCAACAATGGGGGCGGTCAAGTCACGACCTCCGATATGCTGGCGCAGCACTTCATCCGTGAGCGCAAGCTCGTCGGCTATATCTCGCACAAGACGGGCCCTGCGCACGATGCCTTCTCGCGTCGCACTCCCTTCTACCTCGATACCCTGCAGGTGGGTACGATCTGGCTCAAGCCCGTCGTCGTCCTCGTCAACCAGGGGTGTACAGCGCCGCCAATGACTTCACGCTCCGCATGAAGGGCCTCCCACAGGTCAAGATCGTCGGGGTGAAGACGGGCGGTGGTGGTGGCCTGCCGATGTCCTCCGAGCTGCCTAATGGCTGGGCGGTGCGCTTCTCTTCGTCCCGCACCTACGATGCCGACGGCGCTGATATCGAGCAGGGCATCACGCCTGATGTCGTCCTCAAGGATGAGATCGCTCGCGGGGCAGAGGTCGATCCCTATATCGAGGCCTCGGCAAGTCTCCTCACACGCTGGATCCTGCAGATCAAGTCGAAGCAGAAGAAGCAGTAGCTCCTTCGTAGTCCATACAAAAGCGATCCCCCGCAGCGACACGGATGTCACTGCGGGGGGATCGCTATTTAATAGGAGTTATCTCCTCGGAGGCTTAGAAGCGGAAGCCGAGAGAGACGGAGGCACGAATCCAAGCCCAGGGGGTGGAGACGTTGTCGATAGAGACCTTCTTAGAGGCCTTGTCTACGTTGACATCCTGGCCGACGAGCTTGATGGTGGGCAGGTCGCTGACGTTCTCGCTGATCTGCTGCTGCAGGTCTGCGATTTCCTGGTCGGAGAGGCCTGTAGCAGAGTAGTCGCCCGCGAGGGTCAGCTTACCCTTACCAGCGTGCACGCCGAGGATGTTCCAGTCGAGGACGATGTTCTTATTGCGACCGAAGAGCCACTGAGCACCGAGACCGAAGCCGAAGCTATTCGTCTTCAAGTCGCCCGTGAGGTCAAGAGCAACGCGCTTCTCAGCCGAAGAAGCACCTTCGCGTACGTCCATATTGAGCGTGTAGCCAGAGAGCTTATAGTTCTGATAGCGGTAGTAAGCCATCAGGTAGAAGCCGTGACCGTAGCCACCGCCCGTGTACCAGCGCAGCTCAGGCGTGACGTAGAAGGACTGGAGCTTTACGCTGCTCATAGAGACATCGTGGCCGATGTGATTCTCGAACGACGAGGAGAAGGGCAGGGCGCCCTTAGGCATCGTAGCGATGCCGAGCTGGAGGCTGAGACCCTTCGTGAGGATGCGCTCAGCAGCGAAGCTGTAGTTCTTGAAGATGGGGCTGGTGATGTTAGCCTTGACGATGGTCTTCCCGTCGAGGAGAGCGCCACGGTCGGGAGTGAACTTAGGGGTTTGAGCCGCGAGGGTGCTTCCCAGGGCGAGGCTCAGCAAGAGAGTAGAGAATTTCTTCATACGCATGTATATGTTTAGGCGTTTAACGTTGCAAAGATAATTTAATATTCTTACGCTCTGATTACTGCTTCGCCTATGGATAAAAGTTCTGGATGAGTGGTAGATAAGTTTGGGCTACGCACGTGGCTCTAATATCTACGCACGTGGATATTTGGATTTGCGTGCCTGGTCTTTAAGACTACGTGCATAGATAGAAGAATACCACTACGTGAAGGCACTTTCTTCATGGAGATAGCACTTTCCCTTCTGCTGGATAAGAGGAATACTCGTGATAAGGCGAAGGGGCTTGCGTATCACTTCGGAGAGGTAGATCGGAGAGCTGGGCGTGCGATGCCTTAGCACAATAAATAGCAGGCAGGACTCGCGGCAACAGGCTCATTTAGGCTTGTATCACGACCCCATAGGGGGCTGTGGCGCCTCTCCCCTCAGAGCGACTCCCGGCGATGTACTTCTGATGCCTGCCCTTTCAGGGCAAATGCGTATTTTTGTATTAGGGAGATTGCTCGCCTTGCGAAGCCTCCCATTTCCCGCAAACGATACATAGAACTTTATTAGATACGCTGCTTATGGCACTGACATTGGGGGATCTTGTCCCCGACCTCTTAGGCTTGGACGAAGCAGGGCAGGAGGTACGCCTCTCGGACTACCCTGGGCGTAAGATCGTCCTCTACTTCTACCCCAAGGACAATACCTCGGGCTGCACGGCTCAGGCATGTAGCCTGCGTGACGGCTACAGCGAGCTCCGTGCTGCTGGCTACGAGATCATCGGGGTGAGCCGTGACTCGGCAAAGAGCCACGTGGGCTTCCGCACGAAGTACGAGCTGCCCTTCCGCCTCATCGCCGACACCGATGTGCGCCTCAATGAACTCTTCGGCACTTGGATCGAGAAGAGTATGTACGGCCGCAAGTACATGGGTACCGAGCGCACGACCTTCGTCATCGGCACCGATGGCCGTATCGAGCGCATCATCCGTGGCAAGGCCGTCAATACGAAGGACCACGCCCAGCAGATCCTCCACGAAGATTAATCACAGGCTCTCCCCCGAGCCTACATATAAATAGACAACCTCCACATGAGTGAAGAAGTAAAGCTCTCCAAGAGCGCTAAGGATAAAGAGAAGCAGGCCCAGGATGAGGCCAAGCTGAAGACCCTCGAGACCGTCCTCGGTAAGATCGAGAAGACCTACGGCAAGGGTGCGGTCATGAATATGGCTGCCCGCCCCACGACCGATGTCAACGTCATCCCCACCGGCTCGATCAACCTCGACCACGCTCTCGGCGTAGGTGGCTATCCCCGCGGTCGTATCATCGAGATCTACGGCCCCGAGTCTTCGGGTAAGACGACGCTGGCTATCCACGCTATCGCAGAGGTGCAGAAGCAGGGCGGTAAGGCGATCATCATCGACGCCGAGCACGCCTTCGACCCCTCCTATGCCGAAGCGCTGGGTGTCGACATGGACAGCCTCTATATCTCTCAGCCAGACAACGGGGAGCAGGCGCTCGACATCGCCGAGCAGGTCATCCGCTCTGGTGCCGTCGACCTAGTCATCATCGACTCCGTCGCAGCACTCGTGCCTAAGCAGGAGATCGAGGGCGATATGGGTGAGACGAAGGTAGGTCTGCAGGCTCGCCTTATGTCGCAGGCCCTGCGTAAGATCACGGGGGCTATCAGCAAGTCCAATACCGCCTGTATCTTCATCAACCAGCTTCGTGAGAAGATCGGTGGGAACTCCTACGGCCCCTCCGAAACGACTACGGGTGGTAACGCCCTGAAGTTCTACGCCTCCGTGCGTCTGGACATCCGTCGTATCGGCCAGCTCAAGGATGGCGACGAGGTCATCGGGAACAATACCCGCGTGAAGGTCGTCAAGAATAAGGTGGCACCTCCCTTCCGCGTCGCAAACTTCGAGATCCTCTACGGTCAGGGTATCTCCCGCCTCGGTGAGATCATCGACATCGCTGAGAGCGAAGACTTCATCAAGAAGAGTGGCTCGTGGTACAGCTACGGAGCTACGAAGCTCGGTCAGGGTAAGGAGAATGCTAAGCAGACGCTCGCCGACAACCCCGAGCTCCTCGATGAGCTGACTGAGAAGGTCAAGGAAGCCCTGCGCAACGAAGGCAAGCCCAAGGACAAGCGCAAGAAGAAGGCCGCTAAGGACGAAGACGAGGACGAGGATTAATTCCCCGTCCCCGGCCTCTCGCTTTCGATAGTGTAATCTATGGGAAAGCTAATCATCATCTCCGCCCCCTCGGGTACGGGGAAGAGTACGCTCATCAATCGTCTGCTCGCTGAGCACCCCGAGCTGCATCTCGGCTTCTCCGTCTCGGCTACGAGCCGTCCACCCCGTGGGCAGGAGCAGCATGGTGTGGAGTATTACTTCTTCTCTCTCCCGAGGAGTTTAAGGCCGGCATCGAGCGTGGTGACTTCCTCGAGCATGAAGAGGTCTACCCCGGACGCTACTACGGTACGCTTCGCTCCGAGGTCGACCGCCGTATCGCTGCGGGTGATCGCGTGATCTTCGACGTCGACTGCGTCGGCGGGCTGAATATCAAGAAGGGATATGGGCACGAAGCCCTGAGCATCTTCATCGAGCCGCCCTCGATCGAGGAGCTCCGTCGTCGTCTCGTCGGGCGCTCAACGGATAGCCCTGAGGTCATCGAGGAGCGTGTGGCGAAGGCCGCCCATGAGCTGACGTATGCGCCACTCTTTGATCGCGTGCTGACCAACGATGATCTGGAGCGCTGCTACGGGGAGTTCTACTCGATCGTGAGTGCCTTCCTCAGCGAAGACTAAGGCTCAGAGCTCCAGCGTACAGATCGCACCATAGGGACTTTGGTGGCTGAAGGTCTCCTCGAGGGGATACCAGCCAGCCCAAAGCCCAGCAGACAGGAGGACTCCTCCGTGTGTGAAGACTAAGACTTCATATGCGGAGGAGTCCTCGTTTTGTGCGAGCTCATCTCGTAGCTCTTCGATGAAGTCTGCTATGCGTGCTACCTGCTCGGTGAAGGACTCTCCGCCCGTGGGTGCCACATGGAGGTAGTCGTCGTACCAGAGCTGGAGGCGTGGGTCGGTGATCTCGTCGAAGCGCTGCAGCTCCCACTCTCCGAAGTTCAGCTCTAAGAGCCGCGCGTCGAGGATGGGTGCTTCGTAGCCCAGCGCCTCACTGAGGCGCCGACAGCGGGAGAGGGGACTGCTATAGATGCGGGTAGGTGTGCGCCCTTCGAGCCGCTCAGTGAGCCGTGCTCTGACGTCCTCCGCCTCCTCGGCGAAGGATGCCGCCAGCGGGATATCACTCTGCCCATAGCAGACACCGCGTGCGATGTCGGGGCGGGTGTGGCGGATGAAGTGCAGGCGCATGGTAGTAGGTGGGATCGTGGCTTAGACGCCTAAGCCGAGGCGGTAGAGGATGGCGAAGCCCGTGAGCGTCGCCAGCTCTGAGAGGAGGCAGAGCGCTCCGCAGGTATCGCCCGTATAGCCGTCGATGCGCTTACGCAGGTAGGCGATGAGCCCGCCACCGACGAGGATAGGGAGGAAGATGGAGAGCGGTACGAAGTGCGTCAGTTCGCTCCCTCCGATGGGTGTGGCCTCGATAGGGCGCAGTGCCCACCACTGCGCCGTGAGGAAGATCGCCAGCGCTGCGTAGATCGCCAAGGGGCGTGCCTTGCGGTAGGTGACCCCGATCTTACTATCCTCTTCGCGACGAGCGTAGGGGAGGAACTGTACCTGCAGGAGCGAGGTGACCTTCCCCGTGATGTCCGAGGCGAAGAGCACGGCAGGGATCCAGTCGGCGGGGAGTGACGTGCCCAGCGCCCAGTAGGTGAGGTAGTAGAGGAGGAGCCCGAGGACGGCATAGCTGCCCACGTGGCTATCCTTCATAATCGCGAGGATCTGACTGCGCTCTCGTCCGCCGCCGAAGCCGTCGAAGAAGTCTCCGAGGCCGTCTTCGTGGAAGGCGCCCGTCAGGAGTAGGCGCGTTCCGAGGGCTAAGGCTAGCGCTGCTCCCACCGAGGGCAGTACGAGTGAGTAGAGGTAGAAGCTCCCCGAGAGCGTCGTCGCCGTCACGAGACCCGCCACGGGCCACCAGCTGAGGGCATCCTCATAGTCAGCCTTGGTAAGCTCCCGCAGGCGCCAAAGGGGAGGCGTGTGAAGAGGCTGAGGGCAGCGATGAGCGCCCCGAGATGGCTTCGCTTAGTGTCCGAACTATTCATACCAAACGCTACCTGGCTGATCGGTGAGGGTGAAGCGGATCTCGCCGCCCTGCATCACATCGTCGTAGGTGATGTAGGACTTGCGGAGCTCACGCCCGTTGATAGTGACGCGCTTGATGTAGCGCTTCTTCTCGCTCAGCTCGGGAGCGGAGAGGCGGAGTGTACGGCCGTTGGGCAGGCTGATGGTGCTCTCGCGGAATAGGGGCGTGACGAGTTCGTAGCGTCCGCTCAAGGGATCGACGGGGTAGAAGCCGAGCGAGGCGAAGACGTACCAGGCGGACATCTGACCGCAGTCTTCGTTGCCACAGAGGCCAGCGGGCTTGTCGGTGTAGAGCTGCTTGAGTACGCGGTGTGTGAGGTCCGTAGTCTTCCAAGGCTGGCGAGCCGCATTGTAGAGGAAGATGACGTGGTGCCCAGGCTCGTTGCCGTGAGCATACTGACCGATCATCCCCGTAGAGAAGATGGGGAGCTCGATGTGGCTGGGCGTCTCGGAAGAGAAGAACTCGTCGAGGCGCTCACCGAGCTTACCCTGCATGAGCTTCGTCAGCCCATTGATATCGTGCTGTACACTGAAGAGGTAGTGGTAAGCATTGCTCTCGGTAAAGGGCTTGGTGTAGGCGAAGGGATCGAAGACGCTATCCAGCTCGCCATTGCTCTTGCGGGGGCGGAAGAAGCCCGTCTTCTCGTCCCAGAGGTGACGGTAGGAGCGGGCGCGCTCGCGGTAGATCTTCTCCACTTCGTGGTCACCCATCCAGGCGGCATAGCGTGCGATAGCATCATCGTCGTAGGCGTACTCGAGGGTCTTCGAGACGCTCTCGTCCTCGCGGTCGCTCCCGATGTAGCCCATCTTGCGGTAGTCGTCCAGCCCGCGGTAGCCCTTGCGCTCAGCCGTCGTGCGGAGGAGGCTGAGGAGCTTCGCCTTTTCCTTGGGGACGTAGATCCCGCGCAGGACGGCCTCGACGATGACGGGTACGGAGTGGTAGCCGATCATCATGTCGGTCTCGGAGGCGAACATATTCCACACGGGGAGGTGACCTTCGTTCTGCTCGCCGAAGTCGATGAGTGATTGCACGAAGTCACGCTGGAGGTCGGGCTGAAGGATGGAGTAGAGTGGGTGGGCTGCACGGTAGGTATCCCACAGTGAGAAGGTGCTGTAGGTGCCACCTGCACGCTGATGGATCTTACGGTCAGCACCGAGGTAGTGGCCGTCGACGTCGCTATAGAGTGTGGGGCAGATCTGCGCACGATAGAGTGCCGTGTAGAAGGTCGTCTGCAGGCTATCGGGTGTATCCGCTGAGAGATGGATCTGCGCAAGACGCTTGTCCCAGCGGGTGGTAGCTGCCTGGCGGTAGCGGTTGAAGTCTGTATGAGGGGCTTCGGCCTGCAGGTTCTTCAGCGCGCCCGCTTCGCTTACACCAGAGAGGGCAGTGCAGAGCGTGATGCTTTCGCCAGCACGTACCTTATTGTAGTAGAGGCGGAGGATGACGCCATGGCCGACGGACTTACCTACTTGGCCCTTGCTGAGGATGTATGGGGTAGCTGTACGCTCGATGCGGGCGGCAGGGCGAGAGAGCTTCGTGGTGAAGTAGACCTTCTGATTGCGAGCCCAGCCGTCGGAGTAGCGGAAGCCCGTGATCTGTGTGGGCGAGATGGCACGTGCGTCGCTATTGACGGTGCGGTCCCAGTTCATCGCCTTGTCCAGATTGAGGATGATGCAGACCGAGTCGGCATCCTTCTGGAAGGTGTAGCGCTGTACCCCCATGCGGTCGGTGGCGGTCAGCTCGACACGGATGTCATAGGGCTCGAGTGTCACAGCATAGTATCCGGCCTTCGCCACCTCGGTAGCGTGCGAGAAGCGTGCGTGTATGCCGATAGGTGCTTGCTCCTCTCCCGTCTTACCTGCCTGAGGCTTGTGCGTGAGACGGTCGTCCAGCGCAGGAAGGGTGACGGGGAGGAAGGAGATATCATAGAGGTCGCCTGCTCCCGTGCCACTCAGGTGCGTGTGGCTGAAGCCTGCGATCGTGCTGTCGGGGTAGAAGTAGCCAGCGATATAGTCCCAGCCCGCCCGCCCATTGTCGGGGCTGAGCTGCACCATGCCGAAGGGGGCTGAGGCGCCAGGATAGACATTGCCCACCCAGTCGGTACCGATGAGCGTATTCACGCGCTGCGAGAGGTGTGGATACTGAGGGCGAACGATCTGCTTGCGCTGTGCGGGTAGCGCAAGGGTCGTAAGAAGGCCGATGCCAAGGCCCAAGAGGGCACGTAATCGTCTTGTCATAGAGGAGGCCATAGCTATATAATATTGCGTAAAGATACGCATTTACCCACGGGTAATCGGTATGTGAAGGTGGGTTTCCCCCCGCCTTATCCACTACTTATACACACAGCGTGCGCCCCATCTCTCCACTACGGGGAGGGATGGGGCGCACGTATGGGTGGGGAGGTCTTACTTCCCGATGCGCTCATAGACGCTCTCGAAGGGTACGCGGATGCGGTCGCCCAAGGCGCGCTTCTCATCACGGATACCGCAGGAGACGATGAGCGAAGGCTCGATGGAGGAGGGTAGGCCCAGCGCCTTGCGCACACGGCGGGCATCGAAGCCCTCGACGGGGCAGGTGTCGTAGCCTGCCTCACTCATAGCGAGCATGAAGGTCTGCGCTACGAGGGCACAGCTCTTATGCAGGACGGTCTTCATATCGCCCTCGGTACCCTGACGTATCATGGGGCGGAAGAGTGCGATGGCGTTCATCACCAGATGGCGCGCCCAGCCCCAGATCTTGCACCCACGGCTGTAGAGGAAGGGAACCACCTTGGTCATGTATTCACGCTGCATAGCTTCGTACTTTGCCCACTTCTCCTCGGGCTGGTGCTTGTGGATATCCTCCACAATGCGGGGGAAGAGGTAATCCACACGCTCACGCCAGCGGGTAGGGTTGATGGCGAAGACGACGACTTCCTTCGCCGTGCTGATGGTGCTCTGCCCGAGACAAGCCGGGGTGAGCGTAGCGATGACGGCAGGGTCGGTGATATGGTAGCAGCGGTAGAGCTGCATATTCGAGCTCGTCGGGGCGAGGGTCGCTTGGCGTAGGCATTCCTCGATGCGGGCGCTATCCAGAGGCTTCTCTGGGTCGTAGTAGCGTATGGCGCGACGATGCTGGAGGGTTTCGTGAAGGCTCATTGAGGTGGCTCTATTGGGATATAGGATATAGGTGGGGTCGTGCGCCCCATAGCGTAGGGGGATAAAGCGACACTGCTGATACCCTCAGAGTGGGATATCAGCGGTGTGTAAATCATTGGGATACCTCTTGACGTCCGCTAAGAGCGGAGCGAGATGGGGTATGGAGTAGCCTCGTAATCGAGGGCGGGATGATCGCCTACGCTCGTGCGAGCACTGTCAGCGAAGGGAGGGAGACGGAGTCTCTACTACTGCTCTTCAGACTGCTGGAGCTGCTTGACGTAGATGGCCTTCTCCATCTTCTTGCGTCGAGCTACAGAGGGCTTGATGAAGGCCTGGCGAGCACGAAGTGCGCGCACAGCACCGGTCTTCTCAAACTTTCTCTTGAATCTTCTCAGAGCCTTCTCGATGTTTTCGCCCTCTTTTACTGGAACTACGATCATAATGTCTTACTTATCTATTTTGTTGTTATACTTTCTATTGCAGGGAGAGTGCTACATACACTCTAATCAGTGCGCAAAATTACTAATACTTTGGCGAATACACAAACTCCCGCTTCGTCTGCCTGCGCCTCCCGCACTAAAATCTCCTACCCTGCACCTTGCTGAAGCACCTTAGGTATATGGGTGTGTGGATAGAGCTATATAGAATAGCGAAGGAGGCTATATAGCTTTAGACTGATTCCGTATAGCTTTCGGTGTGAAGCTATATAGCTTTGTGAAGTGACCTCTATTAGATTATTGCTCCGCATAGGGATAAAAGTTGTGGACGAGTGGCAGATAAGTTTGGACTACGTACGTGGCTCTAATATCTACGTACATGGATATTTGGATTTATGTGCCTGGTCTTTAAGACTACGTACATAGATAGAGAAAAACCACTATGTGAAGCTGCTTTTTTCTTCACGAGAATAGCCCTTTCCCCTCCGCTGGATAAGAGGAATGCTTCTGATAAGGCGAAGGGCTTGCTTGGTTACTTCGGAGAGGTGTATCGGGGAGCTGAGCGTGCGATGCCTTAGCAGAATAAATAGAGGGCATGACTCTCGGCGGCAGTCTCCTTATAGTGCTTTACGGAGTGAGGTGCGGAGGAGGAGAAAAGTAAGCGCCCCAGTCGGTAGCAGGACTACCGGCTGGGGCGCTTTGTTGGGTGGGGGAGAAGGATGGGCTACTTCTCGCGAATGAAGATGTTGATGGGCGTACCGGAGAAGTCCCAGTGCGCACGGATCTGATTCTCGAGGAAGCGACGATAAGGCTCCTTGACCCACTGGGGGAGGTTCGCGAAGAAGGCGAAGCTGGGCACCGCCGTGGGGAGCTGCATGACGTACTTGATCTTGATGTACTTGCCCTTGGTGGCAGGAGGAGGCGTGGCTTCGATGATGGGGAGCATGACCTCGTTGAGCTTCGAGGTGGGGATGCGCTTGCTGCGACGCTCGTAGACCTGCTGGACTTCCTCGAGGACCTTGAAGATACGCTGCTTCGTCAGGGCCGATATGAAGATGATGGGGAAGTCGGTGAAGGGAGCCAGGCGCTCGCGGATAGCGTTCTCAAAGGTCTTGATGACGGCATTGCTCTTGTCCTCGACGAGGTCCCACTTATTCACGCAGACGATGAGCCCTTTGCTATTCTTCTGGATGAGCGAGAAGATATTAAGGTCCTGGCTCTCTCGATACCGCGGGTGGCGTCGAGCATAAGGATACAGACGTCGGAGTTCTCGATAGCGCGGATGGAGCGAATGACCGAGTAGTACTCGAGATCTTCGTTGACCTTGCCACGCTTGCGGATACCAGCGGTATCGACGAGGTAGAAGTTCATGCCGAACTTCGTGTAGTGCGTGTAGATTGAGTCGCGCGTGGTGCCTGCTACGTTGGTGACGATGTTGCGCTCCTCACCGATGAAGGCATTGACGAGCGAAGACTTACCCGCGTTGGGTCGGCCGACGATAGCGATACGTGGAGCATCGAGAGTCTCATCGACGTATTCGCCTTCGGGGAGGTTCTTCGTGATGGCATCGAGGAGGTCACCCGTACCGCTACCGCTGACTGCGGAGATAGGCATAGGATCACCGAGCCCGAAGCTGTAGAACTCAGCCGCCTCATAGTGCTGGGCGAAGTTGTCCGCCTTGTTCGCTACGAGGAGGACGGGCTTCTTCGTGCGGCGGAGCTTGGCAGCGACCTCATCATCGAGGTCGGTGATGCCGCTTCTCGACGTCGACGACGAAGAGGATGACATCGGCTTCCTCCATGGCGATCTCTACCTGCTTGTTGATCTCGCCTTCGAAGATATCTTCGCTACCTACTACCCAACCGCCGGTGTCGACGATGGAGAACTCGCGGTCGAGCCATGATACCTTGCCGTACTGGCGGTCACGGGTCGTACCTGCCTCTTCGCTGACGATGGCCCCACGGGTCTGCGTCAAGCGGTTGAAGAGGGTGGACTTCCCTACGTTGGGGCGCCCTACTATTGCTACTAAATGACTCATATCTGATGCTGTGATTGGTGGGTGAGGCTTACCGCTCTTAGTCGAGGCGGTAGCCATAGGCGCGGAGGATCTTGTCGCGGTTGCGCCAGTCCTTCTCTACCTTGACAAAGAGCTCGAGGAAGATCTTCTTCTCGAAGAATCGCTCCATGTCTCGACGTGCCATCGTGCCGACCTTCTTGATGGCGACACCGCGGTGGCCGATGATGATGCCCTTCTGGCTGTCGCGCTCGACGACGATCAGGGCCTGGATGTGGATGCGCTCATCCTCTTCCTTGAAGGATTCGACGACGACTTCGACGGAGTAGGGGATCTCCTTCTTATAGTAGAGGAGGACCTTCTCGCGGATGATCTCGGTGACGAAGAAGCGCGCGGGGCGGTCGGTCAGTGCGTCTTTCTCGAAGTAGGGAGGAGAGGGGGGGATGAGGCTCTCGATGCGCTTCTTCAGGGGCTGGACGTTGAAGTTGTTGAGCGCAGAGATGGGGATGATCTCCGCCTGAGGAAGCTCCTTGTGCCAGCGCTCCACGAGCTCGACGAGCTTATCCTGGGTCGTGAGGTCTACCTTATTAATAAGGAGGAGTACGGGGCACTTGACCCCACGGACGCGCTCGAGGAAGAACTCATTCTTATCGGCTGTCTCGACCGTGTCGGTGACGTAGAGTAGGACGTCAGCATCACCGAGAGCTGACTCGGAGAACTCGAGCATGCTCTCCTGGAGCTTATAGTTCGGGCGCAGTACCCCAGGGGTATCGCTATAGACGATCTGCAGCTCGGGGGTATTGACGATGCCCATGATGCGGTGACGCGTCGTCTGGGCCTTGGAGGTGATGATCGATACGCGCTCGCCGACCAGGAGGTTCATCAGGGTGGACTTCCCCACGTTGGGGTTGCCCACGATATTGACGAAGCCTGAGCGGTGCGTGACTTCTTGCTTGTCTTCCATCGTCCGGAGTGTGGAGGGGGTAGGAATGAAAGACCTTGCCCGTCCTCTCCCAGCGAAGGGAAGAGTGGCAGGCAAGGTCTATCGTATGGGGAGATTAGTTCTTGGGATCGTAAGCCCACTTGACGTAGACTGCACCCCAGGTGAAGCCTGCGCCGAAGGACGTGAGGATGAGGTTGTCACCCTTCTTGAGCTGCTTCTCGAACTCCCAGATGCAGAGGGGGATCGTAGCCGAGCTGGTGTTGCCTCGGTACTCGATGTTGATCATCACGCGATCCATAGGTACCTGCATCTCACGCGCTACAGCGTCGATGATACGGAGGTTAGCCTGGTGGGGGACGACCCAAGCGATGTCGTCATAGCTCAGCCCGTTGCGCTCCATGATGGTGCGGCAGCTGGAGGACATGCCCTTGACAGCCTGCTTGAAGACGGCAGCACCCTCCTGATAGACGTAGTGCTCACGGCGATCAACCGTCTCGTGGGAGGCTGGGCTGGCCGATCCACCGGACTTCATGATGAGGTTGGTGCGACCCGTACCATCCGTGCGGAAGTAAGAGTCGAGTACACCTTCGTTCTCCTCAGTAGGCTCGAGGAGTACGCAAGCAGCGCCGTCGCCGAAGAGAGGGCACGTAGCGCGGTCGGTGTAGTCGGTGATGGCGGTCATCTTCTCAGTGGCAAGCACGATGATGCGCTTGTAGCGGCCTGAGCGGATGTAGTTAGCTCCAGCTTCAAGAGCGTAGATGAAGCTGGGGCAGGCAGCCTGCATGTCGAAGGTAAAGGCATTGATACAGCCCGTCTCGAAGGCTACGATAGATGCCGTCGTGGGGAAGTGGTAGTCAGCCGTATTCGTAGCCACGATGATCCCGTCGATGGTGGCGGGGTCGATGTTGTTGCGGGAGAAGAGATCCTTGACGGCTTCGATGCCGAGGAAGGAAGCACCCTTCGTGGGGTCCTTGAGGATGCGACGCTCGCGGATCCCGACACGGGTCATGATCCACTCGTTGTTGGTATCGACCATCTTCTCGAGGTCGGCATTGGTTATCTTATCTTCAGGGAGATACCCTCCGACAGCCGTGATGGCTGCGTTGATGATACTCATAGGTTGTTGGATATACTGATGTAGATTAATTTCAATCGCCTTAGCTTGTCGCTCACGAAGTTACAAAAAAAGCCCCAAAGGGGATACCCTGGGGCTTTTCTTTGTGTTGGCTAAGCGGGGCTATTAAGCCTGCTCGATGGCGAGCTTACCGCGGTAGTAACCGCACTCACCACATACCGTGTGGTAGATGTGCCATGCACCGCAGTTAGCGCACTTTGCGAGCGTAGGCATAGCTGCCTTATCATGAGTACGGCGCTTAGCGGTACGCGTCTTGGACTGTCTTCTTTTAGGATGTGCCATAAATCTTATTTTGTTTTAATTACTAATCTCGCTTGAGAGCCTTGAGTGCAGCCCAGCGCTCATCAATCCCCTCATCGTCGAGGGTGGGGGCGGGGCCTTCGGCTTCGTCGCGCACTTCATCGGTAGAGACGCGGGCATAGGCCGACATCATCTCCTCGTTGCACTCGCCCTCGAGATGCATTCGCTGTAGAGGAAGGCTCAGGATGATATCCTCATAGAGGACCCACTCCAAGTCGAGCACCCCATCTTGCTCAGAGACGACGAGGATCTCGTCCTTCTCCTCAAGGGCTTCACTGCCGAACTTGACTATAAGCTCGCGCTCGGACTCTACATCTATATCTACTGGGTCAAGGCAGCGATCACAGTCGACCACTACATAGCCCTCATAGTAGAGGTCCAAGCTAAAGACGTCTCCCGTACGGCGCAGGTGTAGGTCGACATCGACCTCACCGCCGTGTACGCTACCCTCCGATAGGCGCTCGAAGTAGCTGTCCTCGAGAAGCCAGGTGTACTCGTGATCGCCCTCCGGGAGACTCCGTAGATTGATCTTGTACTGGTCGGTATGCATGGGTGACTCTTAAACTATGCGTAAAAATCTGCGCAAAGATACACAAAAGCCCCCATTCCCACAATTAAAAAGTGAGCAATGTTTGCCAGCTCTTGAGAGGAGCAGGCTATGCGGGGGCGGTGACTAAGGGAGGAGACCGCGGGAGCGCCCGTCGGCGATGGTCTCGCGAAGCCCTTCCTCAAGGTTCTTGCTTGGGGTGAAGCCCAGAGCGAAGAGTGGTGAGGGATTACAGCGCCAGTTGCGCTGTGCGAGGATCGGGTACTTGTCCCGATTGAGAGGCGTCGTCTGCCCCGTGATGGCTGCTCGCAGCGAACCGAAGAGGCAGGTGAGACGCACCAGTGGCAGGGGGATGCGTATATGGAATACGTGCTTGCGACCCAGCAGACGCTGGGCCAGATGACCGAACTCTCGGTCGGTATAGGTGTCGCCGTCGGCTACGATATAGCGCTGGCCGCGGGCACGCTCATCGCGCAATACAAAGAGGGCGGCACGGGCAACATCCCCGCCATAGACGAAGGTTAGATATTGCTTGCGCAGGCCGGACATCGCATTGATGCCACGGGCGATGCTCTGTAGTGCGATGAGATAATCCTTGTCCCCAGGGCCATAGACGCCTGTAGGGAGTAGGATCGTGAAGGGAAGACCCGACTGCTCGGTGTAGTGCTCTGCAAGGCATTTGCTACGGCCGTAGCGGGTGTTGGGCTTCTGAGGGAGCTCGGCATGTAGGGCTTCGTCGGGGCCAGCTACGTTGCCGTAGCTACTGAGGCTACTCATCAGGACGAAGCGCTTGGGGGGCTCCGAGAGACGGCTGAGTGCGTGGAGCAGTCGGCGCGTATGCTCGGCATTGACCTCTGTGAACTCCTCCAGGCGGGCGGTCTTCGTGATGCCCGCATTGTGGATGACGTAGTCCCACTGGGGGCCGCCTTCCTCTAAGGGACGGACCGAGTCGAGTGCGCCGAAGAGCTGTTCCTCATCATAGTAGTCGACTTCAAGCAGCTTGACCCCTTGCTTCTCAAGGCGGGTCTTGTCACTGTCCTTACGTACAGCGGCCCATACCTCGTAGCCCGCTTCGAGGGCTTGGCGGACGAGATGGCTGCCGATGAAGCCAGAGGCTCCGGTGATGAGTAGACGCTCCATGGTAATCGTATCGGTCGTGTGGGCTTAGAAGATGGAGAAGTGCACGTAGCGCTTGGGGTTCTCCTGCAGGTCACGCATGAGGCGGTCTGCACTGCCTACGAGGCTGTCGAGGCGGTTGTAGAGTGAAGGGTCGTTGAGGAGAAGCCCTGCGGTATTGTCCTTAGCACGAAGCTGCTGGGATACCATCTGGAGCTGAGCCGTCGTCTGCTGAAGGCTGAGCATCAGCGAGTCAAGGCGCATCGAGGTGAGCTGACCGGAGAAGTTCGCAAGGTTGGAGCTCATGTGCCCGACATTGTCAAGGACGGGGCCAAGGCTGCGGCTCGTGCGGTTCAGCCCTGCCATCATACCGTGCAGCTGCTGTGTGGAGGCATTCAGCCCGTAGAGCATGCTGTCGATGCTCTTGTCGTTGAGCAGGGCATTCAGGCGCTCCAGCGTGTTGGTGATCGTGGGCATCATCCCTGCGATAGCGGGGAGGATCTTCTCAGAGACGGAGGATAGGAGTCCGTCGCTGCATCTTGGCTGGCGATGGTGTCCCCCTCACTGAGGTAGGTCTGGCTCTGGGGATTGATGACGAGCACGAGCTCAGCACTCCCGAGTGGATTTGACTTGATCTTCAGCTGACTCCCTACGGGGATGCGCATATCGTCATCGAGCGCCAGCTCGAGCGTAGCGCCATAGCCACGGCTGTAGTCGAAGGCTACGGAGCGGACGTTGCCCACCTTGAAGCCACTGGCTTCGACGGGAGCAGCTGCAGAGATGCCGCTGAGGTTGTCGAAGTGGGCGTAGTAGATCGAGGTCTTCTTAAAGACTTCGATGCCCTTGAGGAAGTTGACCCCGATGTAGCCGAGGGCAACAGCGACGATGGCCAGCAGGCCGATCTGTACCTCTTTCTTTATCTTCATATGTATCTTATTTCTATAGATGTCGAGTGTGTGGGTGTCGTTTAGAGGCGTGTCTTGCCTCGGTAGCGTGCGATGTAGGCATCGCGGTAAGTGTGGGGGGAGGGCACGGAGCTGCTTCTGTGCTTCGGCCTTCGAGTTCGTGGGAGCGAGTAGATAGATGTACGCGCGCCCGACCTTCACTCGCTCTACTGCAGTGGGGAGCTTGCCGAAGCGCGCATCCTTCGTGTTGATCTTATCGGGGCTGGAGAGGAACTGGACGCGGTACGTGATCCCCGAGTCGGAGCTCTTCGTTTCACTCTCCTTCTTGGTCTTCTCCTTGTCCTTGTCCTTGCTACGCTCACGACTCTTGTTCATCGCACGCTCGACCTCTGCGCGGGCACTGGTGTCCTTGCCTGCGGTAGGCTCTTCAGCGGTCTCGTCGCTAACAGTAGCGGTCTCTTCCTTCTTTGTCTCGGTGCTATCGGCCTCCTTGCTGTCCTGGGTCTTCGTGCTCTTGCCGCGATAGCTACGGTAGTAAGAGCTGAAGCCGGCCGCGATGGCCGAGGCGAGTGACTGCTGGCCTGCTTCGCTGAGCATAAAGGCGGCTTCGCTGGCATTCGAGAGGAAGCCGATCTCGGTGAGGATGCTGGGCATAGCCGACTGGCTCAGTACCCAGAGGATGTCCTGACGGACGCCACGGCTGTAGCGTCCAGCAGAGCGGTATTGGCGCTGGATCTTGTTTGCCAGCTCGATGCTCTTGTTGAAGTAAGCATCTTGCATAAGGTCAAACATGATATAGCTCTCCGTCGACGTCGGGTCGAAGCCTTTGTAAGTCGTCTTATAGTTGCTCTCAAGGAGCATCGCCTTGTTCTCGCGCATCGCCACGCTGAGGTTGTTGGCGAACTTCGCTATCCCCAGCACATAGGTCTCCGTACCGTGGACGTCCTTCGACGGTGCGCTATTGACGTGGATGCTGAGCATGAGGGAGGCTTTCTGCTTATTCGCAAAGTCAGCACGGGCCTGCAGGCCGACGAAGACGTCCGTGCTACGCGTGTAGAGTACACGTACCTCGGGGTGCGCTGCGTGGATCTTCGCCCCGACGAGCTTAGCCACCGCGAGGGTGATATCCTTCTCCTTGCCACCATTCCCTACGGTACCCGAGTCCTTCCCCCCGTGACCGGCGTCGATGACGACGGTGAAGAGGCGCTGGGCTTGCATCCCGAGGGGAGCAAGAGTGAGACAGAGGAGGAGCGTAAGTATTGAGGCGCGGATGTAGCGTGTAGCGTGGATCTCAGCGAGCGGCATATGCTTGGGAGGAGCTGTGTAGGCTCTACGAACAATGATTTATTTAATAACGCAAAGATACAACGCTTTTGTAAAAGGGGGCTTGTGTCCTCGCAGAGATAATTCGTAGACCCCTCCCTCACGCCGGTTGCAGTCGTGAGGGAGGGGCCTTCTTCGTTGTGGGCACGCGTAGTGCACTCTACTATTATATAGCGAGGATGTAGCGCAGGATGAGGAGTGCCGAGACGATGTAGAGGGTGATGGAGACCTGACGCCACTGGCCGCTGAGGAGCTTGACCAGCGTGTAGGAGATGAGCCCGAGGGCCATCCCTTCGGCGATATTGTAGGTCAGCACCATCGTCAGTACGGTGATGAAGCTGGGCAGTGCCTCGGAGATATCCATGAGGTCGATATCCTGGATAGAGCTCAGCATCAGCACACCTACCAGCACAAGAGCACCTGTCGTGGCTGCCGAGGGGATGAGTAGGAAGAGGGGCGAGAGGAAGAGTGCGAGGATGAAGAGCACAGCCGTAGACAGTGCGGTCATACCCGTGCGACCTCCCTCGGCGATACCTGCACCGCTCTCCACGAAGGTCGTCACGGTCGACGTACCGCAGACGGCACCGATGGAGGTGGCCAGAGCGTCAGCCATCATCGCCTGCTTGATGTTCTTCACGTTGCCTTCGCTATCCATCATCTCGGTCTTAGCTGCAGCACCGATGAGCGTACCCACGGTGTTGAAGATATCCATGAAGACCAGAGCGAAGATCGTGAGCGCCATATCCATGTTGAGCAGTGCCTTGAAGTCGAACTGCAGGAACGTAGGTGCCAGCGAGCGGGGTAGGGAGACGGGGATGAAGCTATCGGGGATCTGTGTCACGCCGAGGGGAATCCCGATGATCGTGCAGAGGACGATGCTGTAGAAAAGCGCACCGCGTACACGCAGCGTCATCAGGACACCGCTGAGGATGATGCCGATGACGGCGAGGATAGCCGTAGGAGTGAAGGGGCCGAGGGCTACGAAGGTAGCTTCGTTGGCAACGATGACCCCTGCATTCTTCAGCCCGATGAAGGCGATGAAGAAGCCGATACCTGCCGAGATAGCGAAGCGGAGATTCTTCGGGATACAGCGGACGATCTGCTCGCGGATGTTGAAGGCGGTGAGCAGGATGAAGATGACCCCTTCGACGAAGACGGCTGCGAGACCAGCCTGCCAGCTGTAGCCCATACCCATGACGAGGGTGAAGGCGAAGAAGGCATTGATACCCATGCTGGGAGCCTGGGCGAAGGGCAGCTTAGCTAAGAAGGCGATGAGGAGCGTACCGACGGCCGATGCCAGGGCGGTAGCGGTGAAGACGGCGCCCTTGTCCATGCCCGTAGTGCTGAGGATGTCGGGGTTGACCGCCAGGATATAGCTCATCGTGAGGAAGGTCGTCAGGCCTGCCAGAAGCTCGGTGCGGAGCTTGTACTTCGTGGGGTCAAAGCCCACAAGACGATAGAGTGCTTGCATTAGAGTGTACGAGGGCTTAGAAGGTCCACTTGATGGCCAGCGTGGGGTTCACGACGGTCTTATCCAGTACAGCGAAGTTGCTGCTGATCTCCCATTCGGTACCGATGCTGAGGTTGAACTTGGGGTTGATACCCTCGAACTTATTCAGGTTCACCCACAGCTGCGGCTCGGTGATGAAGATGATATTGTTCTTGCCCGTGACGAGATGACGGTCGCCCCAGAGGTCCGCGAAGCCCAGGAAGGAGAGCTTACCACCCGCCATGTGCAGGTACCACGTACTCGTCAGCTGGAAGGAGTGGGGTCTATCCTGACGTGCCAGATACTTATACATCGGCGTGAAGGTGAAGCCGGCCTGATAGTCTGCTTGGTTCCACGCGTAGGTCAGACCTGCGAGGTAGGCATTCTTATAGGAGAACTGATTGCTCAGCCCGCCGTCGTACTCGATATGCAGGGCCAGAGGGAGCTTGCCGAGGCTGAACTCACGAGAGATCTCCCAGTAGGCTGAGGTGATGCCCTCGCGCTGATAGTTCATATCGACGAAGAAGAAGGTATTCCCCCAGCTGTCGGGGCGGAAGAGCTCCACGGTCGTGGTGAGCTGGGGCGATCGGGCTGGTCCTTGCTATAGAGCTGGCGCCCGAAGTCGTAGTGGAGCTGAATGTTTTGTGCTTGTGCTCCGAGGGTCGTCAGGAGGAGTACAAGCGCGATACGATAAAGCTGTCGCATGGATGGATTATTGTGAGGGTTAAGTTATTGCTTCGTAGTAGGCTCCTCGCGGTCCTCCTTGCGCTCGGGAAGGAGTAGGTTCAGCAGGACGGCGATGACAGCCGAGAGCCCGATACCCGAGAGGGAGAAGTTGCCGAAGGAGAGTGCGGCACCCCCGATACCCGTGGTGAGGGTGACGGAGATGATGACCACGTTGCGCGACGAGGCGAGGTTCACACGGCTATGCAGGAGGCTCGAGATCCCTGCACCAGCGATCGTGCCGAAGAGCAGGAGCATGATCCCTCCGAGGATAGCCTGGTCGATGCTACGTAGGAGGGCGCTGACCTTCCCGATGAGGGAGAAGAGCACGCCCGTGACGGCTGCGACACGGAAGACCAGCGGGTCGGTGACCTTCGTCAGTGACATGGCGCCCGTGACCTCGGAGTAGGTCGTCACAGGAGGTCCCCCGACGAGTGAGGCGAAGAGGCAGGCGATACCGTCGCCGAGCATCGTGCGGTGCAGGCCGGGGTCCTTGACGAAGTTCTTCCCTGCGACATTATTCACCACATACACGTCACCGATATGCTCGATGACGGGAGCGATGGCCACGGGGATCATGAAGAGGATGGGGGCAAAGGAGAAGTTCTCGGGGAGCGTGATCTTAGGGAGGCTGAGCCAAGAGGCCTCGGCGATGGGTCTTAGATCGACCTCGAAGAAGATGAGGTCAGCGATATAGCCCACGACGATACCGAGGAAGATGGGGATGAGCTTCGTGATCCCTCGGCCGTAGAGCGTGACGATGATCGCCGTAGCGAGCGAGATGACTGCCAGAGGCCAGTTCGTCGAGGCCATCTTCACGGCGGAGTCCGAGAGGGAGAGCCCGATGAGCATGATGATGGGGCCGATGACGACCGGAGGGAAGAGACGGGAGATGAAGCGCAGGCCGAAGAGACGGATCAGGAGCGACATCACGAAGTACACGGCACTCACCCGATACAGCCGAAGAGCGCGCCGCTGAGTCCGTAGAGCTCTGTGGCTTTGATGATCGGTGCGATGAAGGCGAAGCTACTACCGAGGAAGATAGGTACCTTGCCCTTGGTCACGAGGTGGAAGAGGAGGGTGCCGATACCAGCCGAGAAGAGGGCGGTCGACGGGTCGAGCCCGACGAGGATAGGTACGAGGACTGTGGCTCCGAAGGCAACGAATAGGTACTGGGCGCCAGCGATCCCCTTGCGCAGGGGGCTGAGCGGGGTGGTGTCAGAGGTCATGATTTTCTCAAGGAGGGAGTGTGATTACGCTCACAAAAGTAGCTAATCTCTTCGCTATATAGAGTGCCCCAATCATTGATTGCGCAAACTTTCTCCATAGTAGAGTGCTAAGGTATCGCCTGCCCAGCTCCACGATATACCTCTCCGAAGAGATACACAAGCCCTTCGCCTTATCGCGAGTATTCCTCTTATTCAGCGGAAGGAAAAGTATCCTTCTCGTGAAGAAAAAAGCGCCTTCACGTAGTGGTTTTCCTCTGTCTATGTACGTAGTCTTAAAGACCAGGTACGTAAATCCAAATATCCACGTACGTAGATATTAAAGCCACGTACGTAGTCCAAACTTATCTACCACTCGTCCGCAACTTTTATCCCTACGCGGGGCAACAACCTAATATTGGTTGACTCGTCGACCTATATAGGTTGCAATCCCTCCCCCATAGAGAAGCTTGTAGCCTTGTCTGGAGTAGGGGGGCTCCGTCGATACGAAAAGCCCGCACGAAGATGCCGAGGAGCATGCTTCGTGCGGGCTTGGTATGTCGAGCCGTGAGGGGGGCGGTTAGTTGTCGAGTGTGATGCGCAGGGAGAGACCGTAGCTGCTGGTGGAGATGGGGAAGGAGTAGGCGCTGACGAGAGGTACATTGCGGCTGTACTCGTAGTATGCCTCGAGACCGAGCTGTCGGCTCAGCTCATATTCGGCACTGAGGCGCAGGCGTCGGTCGATGATCCCCGAGGTTGCTTGGGTATAGCCCTCCTCAAGACGGCGCAGGAGGGTGAGCGTGCGGCGGTGTGCATATTCGCCTCGGAGGGTGAGCCCGTGGGCGGAGGTCGTCGCAGGCTCCTTGCTCGCACGGCGTTTCTTACGGCGTGCGGTGGTGGGGCTGATTAGGCTTGTGAGGTCGTCGATCTTGTAGGTGAGGCCAAGGCTTAGCTCACGTGAGAGGGCTTCGATGAGGCTACGCGCCCCGAGGTGCAGGACGGCGCCTCGGCTTTGACGCCACTGCGCACTCGTCCCGAGACCATTTAGCCACGTCAGATCAAGCCCGATGAGGGGGAAGAAGTTCTCCTGTAGCGCTACCGACGGGATGTCATAGGCGTAGCTAAGACGTGCGCTGCTCATCGCTCCGCCTCTGCCTGCTGTCGTCTCGCTCAGGAGGCCGATGGCGTCGGGATCGCTCCCCTGCCAGCCCGCCAACGACGAGAAGCCCCCGACGGTGTACGTGGCACGGTAGGTGTGGCGTAGGGTCACACTACGGAAGTGGCGCTTGAGGAAGGGTAGCTCGGAGAGCCCCGTGTAGCTCACCGACCAGTTCGGGAGCATGCCGAGGAGGTCGGGTAGGGCACTCAGTCCCTTGCGCCCCTTCCCCGAGCCATGCATATAGGCTGCGCGGAAGGCGGGAATAAGGACGGCAGAAGCATTGCGGTCGATGGTGAGCCCTGTGGCGAGGCTACTTGCCTCCTCTTGCCTGCGAGCGATGGGCTCTCTCAGGCGGAGCATCTCGGCGAAGGTCTCGGAGAGGTAGCCCTCCTCGGAGCGGAGAGGGGCGAAGAAGCCCTTGAGGCCGATGGTCGTCATCGTGAAGTCTCCGCCGTAGAGTCGGGGGCTACCCGCATACATATATTGTACCTCGGTGCGGTCGGTGCGGGTGTGATTGCCCGAGAGCGTGATGCTGAGGTGGCGTAGGGGCTGGAGCGTAGCACGTAGGTCCACCGTGCGGGTGTGGGTGAAGACCCCTGGAGTGAGGTGCTCGGTCGAGATGAGGAGGTCGCCCCGCTCGGCAAGGCGGTCAATGAAGTCCACATCGCTTAGTCCGAAGGCAAAGCCCACACCGGGGGAGAGCGCACCGCCCGAAGAGCCTTGTCCCCCGATAGCTCGGATGGTGGGGAGGAAGCCAGGGAGGAGCGTACTGCGTGTGGAGCGGTAGGTCAGCGATACGTCCTTCACCATGAGGAGGGCGTAGAGGAGGCGGTCAATGAGCTCGTTCCCATCGCTCACACCCTTCGCCTTCTTCCCGCGCCCTTCGCTGGTGGTCATGCCAGCCGTGCCGAAGCGGCGCTCCAGCCGAGCGAGTGCGGGGATATGCTGATAGAGCTGGCGGAGCTGGAGCTGCGTAGTGGACTCGAGTGCACCCTGCGCCATAAGGGTATGCGCCAGGCGGATGGTCGGGTCGGGGAGGACCGCCCCACGGTCCCACGAATAGGCGCTACTATAAGAGAGCTGTGAGCGGATGAAGGAGAGGGGCGCGATGTCGGCAGTGGGAAGCTGGTAGCTGAGACTTGCCTGCTGAGCGTAGTGGACGGGTGTCCCCCCCTCACGGATACTCTGCCCGACGGAGTCACGCCACGCACGCCACGCATCGGGCTGGAGCTGGCGATTGACCTGCACGTGGGGCTCTTCGATGCGTGCGTCGGTGCCGGAGTTGAAGGCCAGCTGGAGCGAACGGATGGGATTCCAGGTGAGCTGCAGACGGCGGTTCCAGATGAACTGCTGGGCGAAGGTCGCGGGGAGGCGCGTGCCACTCATCTCATCGCCGAGGCTACGGAGCTGCTCCTCATCATAACGTCGCACCATCGAGGTCTCGAGGACGAGACGGCTGGGCCACGGAGTGAAGGTGTACCGGCGGAGGAAGTCCGCCCACGGGCTGGAGCCCGAAGCCTTTGCAAAGGGTCTTAGCGGGCGGAAGGTAGGTGTATAGTCATAGCGCAGGGTGGCGTGCCAGTCGAGGTGGCGGCTATACTCGATGTCGGGAGTCTCTTCGGAGGAGGTGTTGTGCCCGTAGCTGAAGGAGAGGTTCGCAGGGTCGTAGGGCATAGGCTCCTCGGAGCGGATGCCGACGGCGACCTTCGAGAGGGCAAGGCCTTGGCTGCGGCGGTGTGTGAGGCTGCGAGCACGTAGCTCCTTGCGCTCACGCTCCGTGGTGAGGTCGCTGAGAGCATCGGTGAGCTTCACGTCTTCATCGAGCGGATTGTACTGCGGGGTCAGCACTTCATCGCTCACCGTGTAGTAGATGGGGAGGGTCACCTTCGCCTCGGGAGGGAGGAGCTGGCCGAGCTCGAGCGTGGAGGCGAACTGGATAGCACGACGGCTCTCGAGCGTGCGGCTCATCAGCGGGGCGTCAATAGCACCGAAGCCTGCCGAGACGTATTGGGCTCTTAGGCTGGCTTCGCCCAGCTCCGCCAGCTGGAGCGTGCTGTGTAGCTGTCCTGCCCAGCCCGCTTCCTCGTGGTAGTCGCTGGCGCGAAGCTCATTGACCCAGACCTCGACACTGCGCGTGAGACCTGCGCTATTGCGCACGCCGATGACCAGCGCCCGCACGCTGGAGAGGGAGGGATTGCCGAGGACGGTGAGCGTATGGGTGGGGTGCTTGGCGTCGGGGCGTGAGAAGGGGCGGTAGAGTGAAGCGCCACCGAGCCCTGCGGAGAGCGAAGCGTTACGGCTCCGCTTGAGGGAGACGAGGTCTTCTAAGCTGAGGTCGATGCTATTCTCCTCGGGCCATACACGACGGCGGTCGCTGGGGCTGAGGCTGCTGTAGCGTCCTGCGGGAGTGAGCGTGAGCGGTAGGCTGTACTCGTAGTAGTGCTGGGTGTAGTCCGATCCGAGGCGCACGAAGAGCGTCATATCTCCATCGCCCAGCCCTGTGAGGTCACCGAGGAGTGCCTCGGCATGGGCGAAGAGCTGCAGACGGCGGTAGCGACGAAGGTCGTACTGCACACGGCGGTAGACGCCACGGCTCTCGCCTGCGGGGAGATCCTCGAGGCGTAGGGAGAGGGCTTGCTCATTCTGCTGGAGGCTCTGCCCGCGCTGGGCGTCGAGCGAGCGAGAGACGCCTGGGGGGAGTGTGTAGCTGACGGGAGTGCGGTCGGAGTGCTCCTCGATGTTGACCGACGTGACGGAGAAGCGGGTGGAGGCGCTGGGTGCAGGCTGCCCCTCATCAAGGCTCCCTTCGTAGGTGCGCCAGTCACCTCGCACCAAGCGTAGCGAGGCAAAGCGCAGCTGGGTCTCGCGGTCGAAGCCCGTGAGGTAGAGGCGCATGAAGCGCACGCTCCTCAGATCGCTGATGCCACCGATACGGCTGGTGAAGGCTGAGAGAGGGACTTTGAACTGATACCACGTCACGGGAGAGGTCCTCCCATCACGGAGCTGAGCCTCGACTCTGCGGCTACTGGTGATGAACCCACGCCCGGCGACGAGATCCTCGGGGCGCAGTGAGATCTTCCACTCATAGTAGCGGTCGAGCTCATTCATGCTGTAGTCGCCGTTGACATCCTCGGTATCGGGGCTTACGGTAGCGGCGGTGCTGTAGCCATCGCCCCCAAGACGCTCCGACGAGTTGCCCTCCGTGCCATTGAAGTACTTATAGCGCTCGAGGATCGGCAGGCGCTCAGTGTCGTAGTCTGCCCCGCGGTAGTGATGGAAGTCATCGCCTGCAGGGTCGTGGAGCGGGCTCTGTGGGTCGTCTTGCCAGCGCTGGAGGGTCGTGCTGGAGAGGCGGGAGCGTAGGGCGCTGAGGAAGGAAGCGTAGCTCGGATGCTGGCGCTCTTCGGTGGACGACAGGCCATTCAGCCCGACGTCCTGCTTCTCACGTGCCCCCGCCGCGTTGTCGAAGGCATAGCCTGCACTCGGGCGTGTCGGCACGATCCCCCAAGGTGTGGAGACCGTAGCCCCTGGCTGAGGTGTGAGCGGCAGGCCACTCTCGTAGAAGCGGTGCTCGTCATGCAAGATGTCCTCCGAGATATCTCCGAGGTTGATGTACAGGTCGCCACCGCTCCCTGCTGGGGGTGTGCCTTCATCGGCATAAGGATCCATGAGCCAGAACTCCACGTACTCGACGTTCGCTGCCTCAAAGTCCGTCTGGTCGATCTTGCGCATGATGCCTGCCCAGCTCCCACGCGCATCGCTGATCTTCCCTTCGGCAGTGAGGCTCGCTGTATTGAGGTTGTACGGGCCAAGCTCCTCGGGGTAGAAGCTGAGCGAGAAGGTGGGGATGTAGCTCGGTAGGCTGGCATTCACCTCACGATTCGGGTAAAGCTCAGCCGTCGGGATATCGCGCACCAGATGTCGGCTCACGAGGCTGAGGTCACTGTGTATATAGGCGGGGGTATAGGCACTGCGCTCACGGGTGAAGAGTGGGTCGATGGTGAACCACGCAAGTCGTGCTCTACGCTCTCCGTAGCGCAGGTAGTCACTCGCGCCTATTCCCGCTGGGACGAGCGTCGCGGGTGTGGAGGACAAGCGCCAGGCCTGTGGGCTCATCAGGTCGATGGCGGTATGTGCTGCGTCGAAGTCATCGAGGTAGCTACTACCATCGCTGTACTTACTCTTGTAGTGCCCAGGGAGGAGCTGTGCGACCTCTGCCGAGAGGGAGAAGGAAGCGGGCTGTGTGAGGTCGACGAAGGGGAGGTGATTCAGTAGGCGTGTCAGCTGGGGCGACTTTGTCTGGTAGAAGAGATTGGCACCCCACATCGTATTGCGCATGCTCTCCTGCCCGAGTGCTGCCTTCGCCGTCAGAGGCATCTCCGAGAGGTGCATCAGGGTGGCGCCGAGGCGGAGGTCCTTAGAGAAGCGGTAGTTGAGGTCGAGGCCGATGAGGGTCTTGCGCTGCTGGCTGAGGGCGTCACCGCCTTGCAGGCTCACCTCGATAGGCGTCTTGGCGTCGATGAGCTGGCGGTTGAGGATCTTCACGCGCCCTGCGGTGTAGTCGACGGTGTAGTCCGTACCCTCGGTGAGGAGCGCACCAGCAGCTGTCACACGCACCGAGCCTGGGGCGACGTTCACCGTGCCAAGGGAGATCTCCCCCGCCGAGGTGGCACGGTATTCGCCCCGCAGATAGTACTTGTTCTTCTCCGAGCGCTGGGCGGCCTCGACGGCGGTCATCGTGTAGAGCTCGGGGAAGGCATAGCGGTCACTCCAGCTCCCTGCGCCGAGAGCTGTGGTCAGTGTCGAGCCGAAAGGCTCTGTCGAGGGGAAGAAGACCAGCCCTTCGCTGGAGCGTATGGTATAGCCCTCCACGAAGTCGAAGTGCCCGTCACTGCGTGCCTCCTGCTGGGCGTCAAGGCGGTCCAGTCCGAGGACGCTGAGGAGCTGCTTGCCCTTCAGCGGGCCATCAGGTAGGTAGCGCAGGGCGCGTCCCGTGGCATCATCGCGGTAGACGACGTCGAGCTGGAAGCCCGCACGCTGCAGAGCGGTGATACCTGCGCCAAGGCGGTAGGCATTGCGCATCATCAGCGGCCACGTCGGAGCCTTCGGCGAGAAGTCCGTGCCCTTGAGGAGCTTGACGAAGAGTAGGGAGGAGGTGCCTCCGGATTGGTCGGCTGCGAACTCCCCCACGCGGTAGACCTTCCCCTCGTAGGTGAATTCATAGGCTACGGCGAGCGCCTCGTCGGCGGCGAGTGGTGTCGTGAGGCTGAGGTAGCCGAGGGTGTTGTGTAGGGTGTATTCACTCGGGGCGAGGCGGCGTGCGCTCTCGATGCGCTCGTAGTCGAGGGCGGGGCGTAGGGCGGGTAGTCCCTGAGCTGAGGGCGCTGAGCTGGCGAAGAGAGGGGGAAGCGGTAAGGGTGGCGTAGAGGCTATTCGCTCCGTTGGTGGGGACTGGGCTTGAGGGGCTGGTCGGCTGGATGAAGCTGTTGTTTAGGTGCTGGGGCTCACCGAGGTCAGCGAAGCCTGCGACGTCACGGGCATCATCGAAGCGCCCACGGCGGTTCGTCACCCATACCTCGATGCGGGTGATCTGTATCGAGGAGCGCACGTAGGGTAGGCTCTTGAGAGCGCCGTCGTACCGAGTGCGGAAGAAGTCCCCGAGGAAGAAGTGGCGCAGGGCGTCGTAGCTCGAGGCGGAGAGCTCGAAGCGCTCGGTCTGCTCGCCCCCACGGCTGGAGGCGCGACGGCTCTCGGTGCGCTGCTGGCTCAGGAGGAGGTCGGCCTCGAGACGCCCCATTTGGAGCTTGGTGTGCAGGCCGAAGAGGGCACCTCCACCACTGATGAGGCTATTGCGGGGGCTCATCGAGACGCTCCCCACCTCGATGAGCTTGATGATGTCATCCTCCTCACCCTCGAAGGCCAAGCGGAGCTTCTTCGTGTCGAAGTCAAAGGAGGAAGCGGTGTTGTAGTTCAGCCCCGTCTGGAACTTTGTCCCGAGCGAAGCCTGCACACCAGCCTGGATCTTCTCCTCGAAGTCGAAGTAGGTCTGCTTGCGTGCGCCCTGTGGTAGGGCAGGGTTGTCGGAGCGAACGGTCTTCCCTCCTGCCGAGAGGTCGGCGTGCCCCTGTAGCTTGAGACGCAGGCCACCAGGGCCGAAGATACGGTCGATGACCCCACGGCGTATGGGCTTGCTGGCCTGCTGGGTGCTACTGTGCGTCGGAGCGTTGAGGCTGTCCCAGTGGAGCCCCTGACCACGGAGGCTCTGGTAGCGGAGGTATTCGGCGAAGGTATAGGGTAGGGGGGGTGCCGAAGGGCTTGCCGTCGAGGAAGGTCGTCAGCAGGTAGCGCTCACTCTTCGGCTCATAGACGAAGCGCGTCTCGAGAAGGGATGCAGCGAGGGCAGGCATCGCCCCTCTCGGGGAGATGCTGTCAGCTGTGGTGGGGAGTATGGGGAGTTGGGCAGCGAGGACAAGGGGGACGGCCGTGCCGAGAAGGAGGCTTCCCAGCAGGCGTCGGATGTGCCTTGTTACCCGCCACGTACACACGTGCCTTAGAGGAGCTTGAGGCTCTTCTTGATGAGCTCCTCGACGCTGATGGTCGGGTCAGAGGCGATGAGCTCGCGTACGACCTTCTGTGCGGAGGCTTCGGGATAGCCCAGCATCTTCAGGGCGCTGACGGCTTCCTGCGGAGTGGTGGTGTCGAGTGGCTGTACCTTCTTGCCGCGGGAGGTCGTCGTGGGGATAGTCGTCGCGGGGCTGGCATCTCCCTCGAGAGCGGGGAGCTTGCCGCGCAGGTCGACGAGGATACGCTGTGCGGTCTTTAGGCCAATCCCCTTGATCGCCTTGAGAGGCTCGATCTGCCCGAGTGTGATGATGCTCGTCAGCTCGTGCGGGGGGTAAGAACTGAGGAGGATGCGGGCGGTATTCGGCCCGACACCCGAGACGGTCATCAGGTGGCGGAAGAGATCTTGCTCAGCCGCCGTGGCGAAGCCGTAGAGCAGGTGAGCATCCTCGCGGATGATCTCGGTGATGAGGATCTTGCCCTCCTTCTGTCCAGAGAGGGCGGTATAGGTAGTCAAGGAGATGGCCACGGAGTAGCCCACGCCTGCGCACTCGACGAGGACGGCGGTGGGGGTGAGCTCCGTGTAGGCTCCGCGAAGGTAAGCTATCATCGGATATGGGATATTGTCTTGCTGTACTGTCGCTGGCAAAGTTAGGGAAAAGGCGCTATCTCCCCGCTAACCGCCTGCCATCGGCAGCGCTCCCGCATCAAAAGCTCTACCTCGTCAGCAAGTCGTATGGAGGCAAAGTTGATTTGCAAACGGCTATTGCTGCAGCTTGGTACTCTCTACTCTCTGCCGTTTCGCTCGCGCTCCCAGCCTTGTAGTGCAATTCTCAAGAGGAGCGTGCGACCGAGATACTTGTGCTTTGATGCAGCTACCCCGTGCCATAGGAGTGCGGTCGTTAGTGGGGAGAAGAAGGCTCCGTGTGTAGGGGGGGGGAGTGCAACCAGTATAAAGCTACTGAGCCAGCCTATATAGGTGGCTGAGCTGACCAATATAGAATGCTCTATGTGACCTATATTGCTTGGCTTCGTGACCTAATATATAGGTTGTTGTTCTGCCTCGGGATAAAAGTTGCAGACGAGTAGCAGATAAGTTTGGACTACGTACGTGGCTCTAATATCTACGTACGTGGATATTTGGATTGACGTACCTGGTCTTTAAGACTACGTACATAGATAGAGAAATCCCACTACGTGAATGCGCTTTCCTTCACGAGAAGGACGCTTTTCCCTCCGCAGAGTAAGAGGAATACGTGTGATAAAGCGAAGGACTTGTGTAGCACTTCGGAGAGGCATATCGGAGAGCTGAGCGCGCGATGCCTTAGCACCCTAAATATAGGGTCGGACTCTATGCAACAGTCTCATATAGGTTCACCCGCCGACCTATATAGGTTCGTTTTCCCTCCTCCTATTCGCCCCATTCTACCAGCGGTGGATGGATGGTGCTTCATCCTTCTCATCGCTTGACTCCTTCTCATACGCGCGCGTTCATTATATTATATAGAGGGAATATTATATAGAGGGAGAGCGCTCGGGTAGGGTAGCTTGATGGGGGCGAAAAACTATTACATCGTGGTGTTCGTTTTGGTATATTCAAGAAAGTGCGTATATTTGCAACCGAATTAGCAGGGATACTTATCTCATAAGCCCCGCTGAATGAGGAGAAGAGGCGTCTTCTTCGCACTCGTAGATAACAAGCCAATGTAGCTCAGCGGTAGAGCACTTCCTTGGTAAGGAAGAGGTCCCGGGTTCAAGTCCCGGCATCGGCTCTCGTTGGAGTCGACGTAGTGATACGCACTTAGAATACAACGAAGTATTTCTTAAGAATAGATAATTTTAGTTATGGCTAAAGAAACATTTAACAGATCGAAACCACACGTAAACATTGGTACGATCGGTCACGTCGACCACGGTAAGACGACCCTTACCGCAGCAATCACGACGGTGCTTGCTAAGAAGGGTCTCTCTGAACTCCGTTCTTTCGACTCCATCGACAATGCTCCTGAAGAAAAGGAACGTGGTATCACGATCAACACCTCGCACGTTGAGTACGAGACGGCTAACCGTCACTATGCTCACGTTGACTGCCCAGGTCACGCTGACTATGTGAAGAACATGGTCACGGGTGCTGCTCAGATGGACGGTGCTATCATCGTAGTTGCTGCTACCGATGGTCCTATGCCCCAGACGCGTGAGCACGTACTTCTGGCTCGTCAGGTAAACGTTCCTCGTCTCGTCATCTTCATGAACAAGTGTGACATGGTTGACGACGAAGAAATGCTCGAACTCGTAGAAATGGATATGCGCGAGCTTCTCTCCAGCTACGAATTTGACGGCGACAACACTCCTGTTATCCGTGGTTCTGCCCTCGGTGGTCTCAATGGTGAGCCTGTTTGGGAAGACAAGATCATGGAGCTCATGGACGCTGTCGACACCTGGATCCCCCTGCCTCCTCGTGACATCGATAAGCCCTTCCTTATGCCTGTCGAAGACGTATTCTCGATCACCGGTCGTGGTACGGTAGCTACGGGTCGTATCGAAACGGGTGTTATCCACACGGGTGATGAAGTTCAGATCATCGGTCTCGGTGCAGAAGGCCTCAAGTCCGTTGTTACGGGTGTTGAAATGTTCCGCAAGATCCTCGACGAAGGTCAGGCTGGTGACAATGTCGGTCTCCTCCTCCGTGGTATCGACAAGAACGAAATCAAGCGTGGTATGGTCATCGCTAAGCCTGGTCAGGTAAAGCCCCACTCTCGCTTCAAGGCTTCTGTCTACGTCCTGAAGAAGGAAGAAGGTGGTCGCCACACTCCTTTCCACAACAAGTATCGTCCTCAGTTCTACATCCGTACGCTCGACGTAACTGGTGAGATTACTCTCCCCGAAGGTGTAGAAATGGTGATGCCTGGTGACAACGTTGAGATCAACGTCGAACTCATCTACCCAGTAGCTTGCAACGTAGGTCTTCGCTTCGCTATCCGTGAAGGTGGCCGTACGGTAGGTTCGGGTCAGATCACCGAAATCCTCGACTAATCATCAGATAGTCCTCAAAGTAAGGGACAGACGAGGCGCCTCGTCCCGTCTGTCCCTTCTTCTACGGGTTTAGCTCAGTTGGTAGAGCACTGGTCTCCAAAACCAGGTGTCGGGAGTTCGAGTCTCTCAACCCGTGCTAAATAGAAAACGATAATGAGTTTCATTAAGAAGATAGGAGGCGCGTTCAGCGCCTCGTATGTTGAGCTTACACAGAAGGTGTCCTGGCCGTCAAGTTCAGAGCTCACCAATAGTGCCGTGGTGGTGATGGTTGCTTCCCTCATCATCGCTCTGGTCGTTTTAGGGATGGACAAGACTTTTGAGACCATCCTTGATTTTGTGTATAGCCGTATCGGAGCCTAAGCTTCGCTGAGACCCTTCCCATCATGACTGAAGTAGCAGAAAAGAGATTCTATGTGCTCCGAGCCGTTAGCGGTAAGGAGGCCAAGGTGCGTGAGCAGCTGGAGGCTGAGATGAAGAATACTAATCTTGGTCAGTATGTCTCCCAGGTGGTCATCCCCACAGAGAAGATCGTGACCCAGCGTGCTGGTAAGAAGGTTGTCAAGGAGCGTCCTTACCTCCCAGGCTATGTGCTCGTGGAGGCTGCATTGCTCGGCGATGTAGCCCACACCCTGCGCAATATGCCTAACGTCATCGGCTTCCTCGGAGCGAACAAGGGTGGAGAACCCGAGCCGCTCAAGAGAAGTGAAGTGGAGCGCATCCTCGGTCGTGCAGACCAGATGGCTGACTCCGAAGGGGTGTACGACCTCGAGCTCTACGTGGGCGACGTGGTACGTATCATCGATGGTGCTTTCGCTAACTACGAGGCTACCGTCGAAGAGGTAACCCCAGAGAAGCAGAAGCTTCGCGTGATGGTGAAGATGTTTGGACGTAAGACTCCGCTGGAGCTCAATTATTCGCAAGTGGTCAAGGAGTAAGCTGGTTACGCAGGTGCTCCTTCTCACGTTCTAGTGTGTAACACTTAAGATTCAAGACAATGGCTAAGGAAGTTGCTGGACAACTAAAATTGCAAATTAAAGGTGGGGCTGCAAACCCCTCACCTCCCGTGGGACCTGCTCTTGGTGCCAAGGGGATCAATATAATGGAGTTTTGCAAGCAATTCAATGCCAGAACTCAAGACCAGGCTGGTAAGGTCCTCCCCGTAGTGATCACTTACTATGCTGACAAGTCTTTTGATTTCATCGTCAAGACCCCTCCCGTCGCTGTACAGCTCAAGGAAGTAGCAAAGCTCAAGAGTGGCTCTGCACAGCCTAACCGTAACAAGGTGGCTGAACTGACGTGGGAACAGGTCCGCGCGATTGCACAGGATAAGATTGTCGACCTGAACTGCTTCACCGTCGAAGCTGCGATGAAGATCGTCGCTGGTACGGCTCGCAGTATGGGTATCACTGTAAAGGGCGAATTTCCCGGTAACTAATCAATAGAAAGATGAGTAAACTTACGAAAAAGCAAAAGATCGCTTTTAGCAAGATCGAGCCCGGGAAGATCTATTCACTCCGCGAAGCTTCTGCGCTGGTAAAGGAAATCACCGATACCAAGTTCGATGCTTCTGTTGATGTGGATGTTCGCCTCGGCGTCGATCCTCGCAAGGCAAATCAGATGGTTCGTGGCGTCGTTACCCTCCCCCACGGTACGGGGAAGCAGGTACGTGTGCTTGCGCTCTGTACTCCTGATAAGGAAGCTGAAGCCCAGGCTGCTGGTGCTGACTATGTCGGCCTCGATGAGTACATCGAGAAGATCCGCGGTGGCTGGACTGACATCGACGTCATCATCACCATGCCTGCTATCATGGGTAAGATCGGGGCTCTGGGTCGTGTACTCGGTCCTCGTGGCCTCATGCCAAACCCTAAGAGCGGTACGGTAACTAACGACATCGCTGCTGCTGTCAAGGAAGTGAAGTCTGGTAAGATCGACTTCAAGGTCGACAAGACGGGGATCGTCCATACCTCTATCGGTAAGGTCTCCTTCTCGGCTGATCAGATCTACGACAACGCTAACGAGATCATCACGACGCTCCTCCGCCTCAAGCCATCTGCTGCTAAGGGTACGTATGTCAAGAGCATCTACCTCTCCAGCACGATGAGCCCAAGTATCAAGATCGATCCTAAGTCAGTAGAAGAATAATAACAGAGGAAGAAATCATGAGAAAGGAAATAAAGGCACCGTCGTAGAGCAGCTCAAGGGCTACCTCAACGAGTACCCACACTTCTACCTGACCAACATCGAAGGCCTGGATGCCGCTAAGACCGCCCAGCTCCGTCGTGCTTGTAACAAGGGGGGTATCCGTCTGGTAGTAGCTAAGAACACCCTGCTTCGCCGCGCTCTCTCCGAGTCCGAAACAGACTTCGCTGCAATCTACTCAGCCCTCAAGGGGAACACCGCTATCATGTTCACCACGGTAGCTAACGCCCCCGCTAAGATCATCAAGGACTTCGCTAAGGACAAGAAGGAAGAGTCCAAGCTCCGCCTCAAGGCTGCTTATGCTGAGACGGGCTTCTACGGCGCTGACCAGCTCGCTGAACTTGTCGCTATCAAGAGCAAGGAAGAGCTTATCGCAGACGTCGTCGCTCTCCTCCAGTCTCCCATTCGCAACGTCATCTCTGCTCTTGAAAACAAGGGCGAAGGCGAAGCTACCGAAGCTGCTGCTGAATAAGAGGAGTCCTAACTATCCCACAAACAAAAACAACAACAACGAAATAACTAATCGACATGGCAGATATCAAAGCAATTGCCGAACAGCTTGTAAACCTGACGGTAAAGGAAGTAAGCGAACTCGCAGCTATCCTTAAGGACGAGTACGGAATCGAACCAGCAGCTGCAGCTGTTGTCGTAGCTGGCCCCGCTGAAGGCGCTCAGGAAGAAGAAAAGAGCTCCTTCGACGTTATCCTCAAGAGCGCTGGCGCTGCTAAGCTCCAGGTAGTAAAGGCTGTTAAGGAACACTGCGGCCTCGGGCTCAAGGAAGCTAAGGACATCGTAGACGCTGCTCCCGCTCCTGTTAAGGAAGGCGTAGACAAGGCTACTGCAGAAGCTCTCAAGAAGGCTCTTGAAGAAGCTGGTGCTGAAGTAGAACTTAAGTAAGCCCACCTATAGCACCTCTAATCAGGTGATTATGGTTAAGATCCCCCGACGAGGGGGGTCTTAACCATTTCGTGTCTAAACATTCCCGAACCCCCCTTTCACTCAAAGAATCAATAGATGGCTTCCAATCCAAAATCAGGGAGAATCAACTTTGCTTCGATAAAGAACCCTCTCGTCTTCCCAGACTTCTTAGAGGTGCAGCTGAAGTCCTTCCGCGACTTCTTCCAGCTTGACACCGCTACGGAGAGCCGTAAGTCTGAGGGCCTATATCGAGTCTTCAATGAGAACTTCCCTATCGCAGATACGCGTAATAACTTCGTTCTCGAATTTCTCGATTACTATGTCGATCCTCCTAAGTACACTATCGAGGAATGCCTGAGCCGAGGTCTGACCTATAGCGTCCCCCTCAAGGCGAAGCTGAAGCTGTCTTGTACCGACCCCGACCACGAGGACTTCAGCACGGTTGTGCAGGATGTCTTCCTGGGCTACATCCCTTACATGACGGAGTCGGGTACGTTTGTCATCAATGGGGCTGAGCGCGTCGTCGTCTCGCAGCTCCACCGTTCTCCCGGGGTGTTCTTTGGCACGAGCACGCACACCAACGGCTCGCAGCTCTACTCGGCACGTATCATTCCTTTCAAGGGCTCTTGGATCGAGTTCGCTACGGACATCAACAATGTCATGTATGCCTACATCGACCGTAAGAAGAAGCTCCCTGTGACGACCCTGCTGCGTGCTATTGGCTTTGAGTCTGATAAGCAGATCCTCGATCTCTTCGATCTCTCCGAAGAGGTGAAGGTAACGCGCGCTAACCTTGAGAAGCACATCGGTCGCCGACTTGCTGGTCGCGTCACCAAGACTTATATCGATGACCTCAGCGATGAGGATACGGGTGAAGTCGTCTCCATGGAGCGTATCACCGTCCTCGTAGAGCGTGAGGCAGAGATCACTGAAGACAACATCGACCTGATCCTCGAGTCGAGCAATAAGACGATCCTCCTCCACAAGGAGAAGACCGAGGATTCTCTTGACTTCACGCTGATCTTCAACACCCTGCAGAAGGACCCCTGTAACTCCGAGCACGACGCCCTCTACTATATCTATCGTCAGCTGCGTAATGCAGACCCTGCCGATGAGGCCAACGCTCGTGAAGTCCTCTCTAACCTCTTCTTCTCCGACAAGCGTTATGACCTCGGTGAAGTAGGCCGCTATCGTATCAATAAGAAGCTCGGTCTCGACATCGATCCCGAGGTTCGCGTACTGACCAACGAGGATATCGTGGCCATCATCAAGTACCTCATCGGGCTTGTCAACTCTAAGGAAGTCGTCGACGATATCGACCACCTCTCGAATCGTCGTGTACGTACCGTCGGTGAGCAGCTCTACAATCAGTTCGGCGTCGGTCTAGCCCGTATGGCCCGTACCGTCCGTGAGCGTATGAACGTCCGTGACAACGAAGTCTTCGTGCCCACGGATCTGATCAACGCTAAGGCACTCTCCTCGGTCGTCAACTCATTCTTCGGTACGAACGCGCTGTCGCAGTTCATGGACCAGACGAACCCTCTGGCCGAAATCACGCACAAGCGCCGTCTCTCGGCTCTTGGTCCTGGCGGTCTCTCTCGTGAGCGTGCTGGCTTCGAAGTCCGTGACGTACACTATACCCACTACGGTCGTCTCTGTCCTATTGAGACGCCTGAAGGGCCAAACATCGGTCTGATCTCTTCGCTCTGTGTCTATGCGAAGATCAATGACCTCGGCTTCATCACGACGCCTTACCGTAGCGTCGAGAACGGGAAGGTTGACTTCTCTGATGAAGCTCTGAAGTACTATACCGCTGAGGAAGAAGAAGACCTCATCGTAGCTCAGGGGAATGCTCCTCTGGATGATGAAGGTAACTTCCTCCGCGACGCTATTAAGGCACGTAAGGAGGCTGACTTCCCTGTCGTCACGCCCGCTGAAGTTCAGCTCATGGACGTTGCGCCTACGCAGATCGCCTCTATCGCTGCTTCGCTCATTCCCTTCCTGGAGCACGACGATGCTAACCGTGCGCTCATGGGATCGAACATGATGCGTCAGGCTGTACCTCTCCTCCGTCCCGAAGCTCCTATCGTCGGTACGGGTATCGAGGCTCAGCTGGTACGTGACTCTCGTACGCAGATCGTAGCAGAGCGCGCTGGTGAAGTAGTCTTCGTCGACGCTACCTCTATCAAGATCCGCTACGACCGTACGGATGACGAGCTCTTCGTAAGCTTCGAAGATCCTATCACGACCTACAGCCTGCCTAAGTTCCGCAAGACGAACCAGAGCACCACGATCGACCTTCGCCCCATCTGCTTCAAGGGCCAGCGTGTCGAGACTGGTGATGTCCTCACCGAAGGATACTCTACCCAGGCCGGTGAACTCGCTCTCGGTCGTAACGTCCAGGTCGCTTACATGCCTTGGAAGGGTTACAACTATGAGGATGCTATCGTGCTGAACGAACGCCTTGTCCGCGAGGACTTCTTCACCTCTGTCCACGTCGACGAGTATACGCTCGAGGTACGTGAGACGAAGCGCGGTCTCGAAGAACTTACCAGCGATATCCCCAACGTCAGCGATGACGCTACGAAGAACCTCGATGAGAACGGTATCATCCGTGTCGGGGCTCGCGTCGAGCCAGGCGATATCCTGATCGGTAAGATCACGCCTAAGGGTGAGTCGGATCCCACGCCAGAAGAAAAGCTCCTCCGTGCTATCTTCGGTGATAAGGCTGGTGACGTGAAGGATGCTTCACTCAAGGCTACGCCCTCACTGCGTGGTGTCATCGTCGATACGAAGCTCTACTCTAAGGCTGCTAAGAAGAATCGCTCCGAGCTGAAGGATGCTGTCCTCGCCCTCGAAGAGAAGGCAGAGCGCAAGCAGGCTGAGCTCCGTGAGCTCTTCATCGACAAGCTCTTCAAGCTGACCTCAGGCAAGACCTGTAAGAACAGCGTGAAGGACTTCCTCGGTGTTGAGAAGATTCGCAAGGGTGCTAAGTTCACTCGCACTGAACTCGAGGCTCTGAACTACAACGAGATCATCTTCTCGGGGTGGACGGGCAACGAGCACACGGATAAGCTCATCACGGAGGTGATCTCCAACTATCTCAAGAAGTCTAAGGAATACGAGTCGGATCTCCGCCGTAAGAAGCTCGACGAGACTATGGGTGATGAACTGCCCTCCGGTATCATCCAGATGGCTAAGGTCTACATCGCTAAGAAGCGTAAGATCCAGGTCGGTGATAAGATGGCAGGTCGTCACGGTAACAAGGGTATCGTCTCTAAGGTCGTCCGCCAGGAGGATATGCCCTTCCTCGCAGATGGTACGCCTGTCGATCTCTGTCTGAACCCCCTCGGTGTGCCTTCGCGAATGAACCTCGGTCAGATCTTCGAGGCTGTCCTTGCTTGGGCTGGCCGTCGTCTTGACTGCAAGTTCGCTACGCCTATCTTCGACGGTGCTTCGCTCGATGATATGCACGCTTGGACGGATAAGGCTGGGCTTCCCCGCAATGGTAAGACTACCTCTTTGACGGTGGTACGGGTGAGCAGTTCGACCAGCCCGCTACGGTCGGTGTGACCTACTTCCTCAAGCTCGGTCACATGGTCGATGACAAGATGCACGCTCGCTCCATCGGTCCTTACTCGCTCATCACGCAGCAGCCACTCGGTGGTAAGGCTCAGCACGGTGGTCAGCGCTTCGGGGAGATGGAAGTCTGGGCTCTCGAAGCCTTCGGTGCTTCGCACATCCTCCAGGAGATCCTCACCATCAAGTCTGACGACGTCCACGGGCGCTCTAAGGCCTACGAAGCGATCGTCAAGGGTGATCCCATGCTACGCCTGGTATCCCTGAGTCGCTCAACGTACTGCTCAACGAGCTTAAGGGCTTAGGTCTAAGCTTCTCCCTCGAATAAGATCCGCATTATTTCCCTTTCTATTATGGCTTTCAAGAAAGACAATAAGATAAAGAGCAACTTCTCACAGATCCGGATTTCTCTAGCCTCCCCCGAGGAGATCTTAGAGAACTCCAGCGGTGAAGTGCTGAAGCCCGAGACCGTCAACTACCGTACCTACAAGCCCGAGCGTGATGGGCTCTTCTGCGAGCGCATCTTCGGTCCCGTCAAGGACTTCGAGTGCCACTGTGGTAAGTACAAGCGTATCCGCTATCGCGGTATCGTCTGTGATCGATGCGGTGTCGAGGTCACGGAGAAGAAGGTACGCCGTGAGCGTATGGGGCATATCAAGCTTGAGGTGCCCATCGCACACGTCTGGTACTTCCGCTCACTCCCCAACAAGATGGGCTACCTCCTTGGTCTCTCTACCAAGAAGCTCGAGTCTATCATCTACTACGAGCGCTATGTCCTCATCCAGGGTGGTGTGCTCCAGTCTCGCATCAACGATGACCTGACGAAGGAGACCGCCGCGAAGTCGCTCGATAAGGATCCCAATCCTGTCTTCACCGAAGAGCAGTACCTCGACTACCTTGATTACCTCGATCAGGAATATCCAGGTAATGCACAGCTCGAAGACTCCGATCCCGAGAAGTTCATCTGTAAGACGGGTGCTGAGGCGATCTACGACATGCTCGCTCGCCTCGACCTCGATGCCCTGTCCTACGAGCTGCGCCACCGTGCCAGCACCGACGGCTCACAGCAGCGTAAGAACGAAGCCCTCAAGCGCCTTCAGGTCGTAGAGAGCTTCCGCGCCTCCAAGAATGTCAACCGCCCCGAGTGGATGATCATGAAGGTGCTGCCCGTCATCCCACCCGATCTCCGTCCGCTCGTACCCCTCGATGGGGGACGCTTCGCTACGTCTGACCTCAACGATCTCTATCGTCGTGTGATCATCCGTAACAATCGTCTGAAGCGTATGATCGAGATCAAGGCTCCTGAGGTCATCCTGCGCAACGAAAAGCGCATGCTCCAGGAGGCTGTCGACTCACTCTTCGACAACTCGCGTAAGTCAAGCGCTGTACGCTCCGACAACAATCGTCCGCTCAAGTCCCTCTCCGATAGCCTCAAGGGGAAGCAGGGTCGCTTCCGTCAGAACCTCCTCGGTAAGCGTGTCGACTACTCTGCCCGTTCGGTCATCGTCGTCGGCCCTGAGCTGAAGATGCACGAGTGCGGTCTGCCTAAATACATGGCCGCTGAGCTCTACAAGCCCTTCGTCATCCGCAAGCTCATCGAGCGCGGTATCGTCAAGACGGTTAAGAGCGCTAAGAAGATCGTAGACCGCAAGGATCCCGTCGTATGGGATATCCTCGAGCACGTTATGAAGGGCCATCCCGTCCTCCTGAACCGTGCTCCTACACTTCACCGTCTCGGTATCCAGGCCTTCCAGCCTAAGATGATCGAGGGTAAGGCTATCCAGCTCCATCCGCTGTCCTGTACCGCCTTCAACGCGGACTTCGACGGTGACCAGATGGCCGTCCACCTCCCTCTCGGCAACGAAGCTATTCTCGAAGCGCAGATGCTCATGCTCGCTTCGCACAATATTCTCAACCCCGCCAATGGTGCGCCTATCACCGTTCCTTCACAGGATATGGTGCTCGGTCTGTACTACATCACCAAGCTCCGCCCAGGTGCTAAGGGTGACGGCTACACCTTCTACGGTGTCGAGGAAGCTACCATCGCTTATAACGAAGGTAAGATCGACCTCCACGCTCCTATCAAGGTCTACGTCGATGACGTCAAGGATGGCGAACCCATTCGTCACATGGTCGACACCTCTATGGGGCGTCTGCTCGTCAACGAGTACGTACCTAAGGAAGTGGGCTACGTCAACGAAGTCCTCGGTAAGAAGAGCCTGCGTGACATCATCGGCCGCGTGATCAAGGTCTGCGGTGTGGCTATCACGGCACAGTTCCTCGACGATATCAAGAACCTCGGGTACTATATGGCCTTCAAGGGCGGTCTCTCCTTCAACCTCGGTGACGTCATCATCCCCGAAGAGAAGGCTAAGCTCATCGCTGAGGGTTACGAAGCTGTCGAAGAGATCATGATGAACTATAGCGGCGGGTTCATTACGAACAACGAGCGCTACAACCAGATCATCGACACGTGGACGCACGTCAATAGCCAGCTCACGGGTATCCTGATGAAGCACCTGAGCGAAGACAACCAGGGCTTCAACTCCGTCTTTATGATGATGGACTCTGGTGCTCGTGGTTCGAAGGAGCAGATCCGTCAGCTCTCTGGTATCCGTGGTCTGATGGCTAAGCCTCAGAAGAGCGGTAGCGAGGGTGGACAGATCATTGAGAACCCAATTCTCTCGAACTTCAAGGAGGGTCTCTCCGTGCTCGAGTACTTCATCTCTACCCACGGTGCTCGTAAGGGTCTTGCCGATACGGCTCTGAAGACGGCTGACGCTGGTTACCTCACGCGTCGTCTCGTAGACGTCTCGCAGGATGTCATCGTCACCGAAGAAGACTGTGGTACGCTCCGTGGTCTCGTGGCTACTGAGCTCACGAAGGAAGACAACGACGACGAAGTAGTAGCTACCCTCTATGAGCGCATCCTCGGTCGTGTCTCTGTACACGATGTGATCCATCCTTCTACGGGTGAAGTCCTCGTCCACGCTGGCGAAGAGATCCGCGAAGCTGCTGCTGAGCGCATCCAGGCATCGCCCATCGAGCAGGTCGAGATCCGCTCGGTACTCACCTGTGAGTCTAAGAAGGGTGTCTGCGCTAAGTGCTACGGCCGTAACCTCGCTACGAACATCCTCGTCCAGAAGGGTGAGGTCGTCGGGGTCATCGCTGCTCAGTCTATCGGTGAGCCTGGTACACAGCTGACACTCCGTACCTTCCACGTCGGGGGGGTAGCTTCGAACGTCGCTACGCGCAATAGTGTCGCTGCTAAGTACGATGGTATCGTCACCTTCGACGACCTGCGTGTCGCCGAAGTGGCTTCCGAAGATGGTGGCAAGCCCGTCAACATCGTCGTCAGCCGTATGACCGAGCTGAAGATCTCCGATAAGAATACGAAGATCGTCCTCCGCTCCATCAAGGTACCTTACGGTGCTAAGCTCTTCTTCGCTGAAGGTGAAGAGGTCAAGAAGGGTCAGACGCTCTTCGAATTCGACCCCTTCAACGCCCTCATCATCTCCGAAGTCTCGGGTAAGGTCGTCTTCGATAACCTCATCGAAGGCTCTACCTACCGCGTCGAGTCTGACGAAGCTTCGGGTCTGAAGGAAATGATCATCACCGAATCGAAGGACCGTAACGTCGTGCCCGGTATCCATATCGAGGATGCCAACGGCAACCTCCTCAAGAGCTACAACCTCCCTGTAGGTGCCCACGTTGTCCAGGAGAACCACTCCGAGATCCACGTCGGGGAGACGCTCGCTAAGATCCCTCGCTCGATGAGTAAGGCTGGTGACATCACCGGTGGTCTGCCTCGTGTCACGGAGCTCTTCGAAGCACGTAACCCATCTAACCCTGCTGTCGTAGCAGAAGTCGATGGTGTCGTCTCCTTCGGTAAGAGCCTCAAGCGCGGTAACCGTGAGGTCATCGTCACCACCAAGCTTGGCGCTGAGCGTAAGTACCTCGTACCTACCTCTAAGCAGATCCTCGTGCAGGAGGGTGACTCGGTCTATGCTGGTATGCCTCTCTCTGATGGTGCTATCACGCCTACCGATATCCTCGAGATCAAGGGCCCCACGGCTGTCCAGGAATACATCGTCAACGAAGTCCAGGACGTCTACCGCCTGCAGGGTGTGAAGATCAACGACAAGCACTTTGAGGTCATCGTCCGCCAGATGATGCGCAAGGTAGAGATCCTCGATCCAGGGGATACGCTCTTCCTCGAGCAGCAGGTCGTCGATAAGCTTGAGGTCATGGATGAGAACGACCGCCTCTGGGGTAAGGTCGTCGTCGTCGACGCTGGCGACTCCGAGACCCTCAGCCCAGGTCAGATCGTTACGCTCCGCAAGCTGCGTGATGAGAACAGCCAGCTGAAGCGCCGCGACCTGCGTACCGTAGAGGTCCGCGAAGCTAAGCCCGCGACGGCTCGCCAGATCCTTCAGGGGATCACCCGCGCCGCTCTGCAGACGAAGAGCTTTATGTCGGCTGCTTCCTTCCAGGAAACGACGAAGGTCCTCAACGATGCTGCTATCAACGGTAAGGTCGATACGCTCGAAGGCCTCAAGGAGAACGTCATCTGTGGTCACCTCATCCCCGCCGGTACGGGTCTACGTGAGTACAAGCGTCTCGTGGTCATGCCTGTGAGCGAACACGAACAGGCACTCGCTGCCTCCTCTGGTCTCGACCTCGAAGGTGACGTCAGCATCGCTGGCTAAGCCCTCCTCCCTATAACATCTGCCCCGCCCGCACGAGCACTGCTCCTGCGGGCGGGGCTTTTTTGTGCCTATACTGACGGGGTGTTTGTAGGAATAGTGGTGTTCGGGGAGGAGTACATTGTTCCCTCTCCTTGGTAATGGTTATAGGCTACTTCTCTACCGAGTGGTTCTATTTATACAAAGGAATAAGCCGGCCTCTTATCGAATGTGTGAATTTCCCCCTACGAAGAAGTCTTTGCACCGTGGTCAGTTGTTGCATATTTTGCAACAGCTGATTGTGATGAGGAGACTTATCAAAGAGGGACTGTGTTTCAATGAAGCCGATTGCTCAGTGCTTCTGCTATGCAGAGTAGATAGGGGCTTAGTGTTGTTTGTACAGCTGTGGAGCCTGTCGGACTAAGGTCGGGTAGTAAAATCGAAATTTTCGATTTTGCTGGACACACTATTATCGCTGACTTCTCTCTCGTTCGAAAGAGCCATACTCCTGCGAGCGCTGATGGGGGCTTCTTTTTCGGGGGAAAGTAGCCCCATTTTCAGCGGTGCGTATGGGGTTTATTTATAGGGAGATAGAGGGTGGCTCTCGGAGGGGCGATTTGAACCAGTATTGGTCACTCGTCCGACCAGTACTGGTCGCAGCGCGAAGCAGTATAGGTATCTATTGTCAACCAGTACTGGTCGGAAGAGTGACCAGTACTGGTTCGTTTTTCTACCTATATAGGTTGCTCCGCACGGTCGGGGAGGAGGGCTATTCTGTTTCCGTGGGTGTCGCCATTTTAGCTCGGGCGGGTATGCCGGGAAGGGGGGCGAGGCTCTTGTGCTTTGTGCCTATTTTAGTGCGTAGCTACGGACTCTCAGGTGTCCTTCCTGCAAAAGGGTGTGCCTCTCTTATTGATAGAGTATTGTGAGCTTTCATAGTGTGAGGGTTTCGAAGTAATAGTACTTCGCGTGCAAACCACTACTGGTTCGTACCCCAAACTAATAGTCGTTCGTACCTCAAACCACTATTGCTTTATGCACGGAGCAATAGTGGTTCATACCACCGGCCACTACTGCTTTGCATGGCTTAGGTGGTCTAATACCTCCTCTCCGATCAGATGAATGTGCACAAATGAGAGAGGTGTAGATGTCTTTGAGAGGGCGGAATTAAGTGCGAGTGCAGAGCTCAACGTTGGATAAAGCCCTATCTTTATGGTCAAAATAGACTGTATGATAACGATAGACAACCTGCGCCCCCTATTAGCTTCCTTAGGATATAAGAAGACGAAGGGCATTACCGAAGTATGGACGCGCTCCTTTGGCGCCTCTTCTTCGGAGATAGCCGTAGACTTCGGAAGCGAAGCGATATGCTACCCTGAGGATTTGAAGATACATCGTAAGACGACGACCAACTTCTCTCAGCCAGAGAACTTCGTTGTCTTGGAGTGCATCACCCGCCTCCTGAGTCTGGGCTATACTCCTCGACAGCTGGAGCTGGAGAAACCGACGCCTAAGGGGCATGGGGAGTCAGGTGGACACTGTGATGTCATTATTCAGAATAATGAGGGGGAGGTCTTCGCACTCATAGAGTGTAAGACGATGGATAGCACGAAGAGCGGTGATGAGTTCAGCCGTGCTTGGAGCTATATGGAAGAAGATGGAGGGCAGCTCTTCAACTACTTCAATACCTTCCGTCAGGCTACTGCTCTCTGTCTCTATGCCTCGGATTGGGTCGAGGGGCGCTGTGTCTATCAGAGTCGTATCATCAGTATCCAGGATAATGAAGGCTATATCAAGGCAAGTGGTCTCCCTGGGTACGCTTCTGTGGAGGCAAAGAAGGGCGGCAAGGAATCCTACTTCAAAGTATGGCGGGATACCTATGACTTAGACTATAGCCCCGTAGGATTATTCGAGGAGGGGACGAAGCCCTTTACCATTGGGATGCGAGTGCTTCGTGCAGAGGATCTCAAGGATGCCGATGGGTCAGATATTCAAAAGAAGTACCACGAGTATGCGACCATCATGCGTCAGCATAATGTCTCGGGGCGCGAGAATGCCTTTGATAAGCTCGTCAATCTCTTCCTGGCGAAGATCGTAGATGAGACGCGCAATAGTAAAGCACTCAAATTCCATTGGGGTGGGGCTGCTACCGATGACTATTATAGTCTGCAAGATCGCCTGCAGAAGATGTATAGCGAGGGGATGAATGAGTTCCTCGGGGAGCAGGTGACCTATATCGATGAGCAGCAGATCAGCTATGCCTTCACGCACTACTTAGGTAAGCTGGATGCGACGAAGGATGCTGTATTGCAATACTTCCGTCAGCAGAAGTTCTACACCAACAATGATTTTGCCTTCCTCGATGTCCATAATGAGACGCTCTTCAGACAGAATGCCGAGATCCTGAAGAAGGTCGTGGGCATGCTTCAGGATATTCGCCTGCGTACCGAGAAGCCCAATCAGTTCCTCGGAGATCTCTTTGAGGGCTTCCTCGATCAAGGTGTCAAGCAGAATGAAGGGCAGTTCTTTACACCCCTACCTATCGTCCGCTTCATCGTCTCCTCCTTACCCTTAGAGACGCTACATGCTGAGCGGGCTGTCCCTAAGGTGATTGACTATGCCTGCGGGGCGGGGCACTTCCTCAACGAATACGCACAGCAAGTCAAGCCCTTTATTTCAGTCTTAGGGATTGCAGAGCAAGATTGCTACAAGGCGATCTATGGTATCGAGAAGGAGTACCGACTCTCCAAGGTTGCCAAGGTCTCTGCCTTTATGTATGGGCAAGAGGGGATCAATATCATCTATCAAGATGCGCTGAAGAAGCATGAGCGTATAAAGGAGGGAAGTTACTCCGTGCTGATAGCTAATCCTCCCTATAGCGTCAAGGGCTTCTTAGAGACCCTGACCGAGGAGGAGCGCCTGCAGTATGAACTCAATACCTACGTGTCGGACATCAGTGCGAATAATAGTATTGAGGTCTTCTTCTTGGAGCGAGCGAGCCAGCTGCTACGCTCTGGCGGTGTCGCTGCCATTATCTTGCCCTCTTCGGTGCTCTCTAATGGGAATATCTATAGTCGTGCCCGAGAGCAGATGTTACGGGAGTTTCAGATCGTAGCGATAGCTGAGTTCGGTAGCGGGACGTTCGGCAAGACCGGGACGAATACCGTGACACTCTTCCTCAAGAAGCGAGATACGACAGTGCCAGCGAAGGAGCACTATCGTAATCGTGTCAAGACGTGGTTCGGTGGAGACTTTACTTCTGATGATCGCTATCAGGACACCCCGCTCTTGGAAGCCTATTGCCGTATGCAGGTATTGATCGCTCCCTGTATGACTCCTTACTTTGCCTGGCTCCTATGGCGGGGCTGTGGGAGCATGAGCTGTTTAAGAGCTACCGAGCAAAGTTCGCTGCTGATGCTGAGGCCAAGCGTATCCTCAAAAAGAAGCTGACGAAGAAGTATACTCGTGAGATGCAGACCGAGGAGCTGGAGAAGTATATCCTCACGGCTATCCGAGACCTGGAGCAAGAGAAGCTCTTTTATTATCTCTTGGCAAAGAGTAATGAGCGACCTGTACTCATCATCAAGAGCCCTGCGGACAATGCTGCTAACAAGCGCTTCCTCGGCTATGAGTGGAGCAGTCGCAAGGGTGATGAAGGAATCAAATATATCGGCGGTGCCACTAAGTCGGAGGGGGGAGGGTGAGCTCTCTCTCATTAAGGGCATTGACTCGATCCAGACCCCTCTCTTTAATCCTCGTGATCTCAGTGACACCTCCCGCATCAATAGCTTAGTGAGATCCTCTTTCTTGGGTGAAGCGGTATCGATCCCCGAAGAGCTCAAGAGCTATTGCTCGACCCTCCGCCTCACTGATATGCTTGACTTCAAGCGTACAGACTGGGATGCTGCGATCAGAACAGCGGTAAGGCCCCAAGGATCGTTGACTGTACAGAGTAAATATCCTGTCGTGACATTGGGTGCTTTCCCTGCAGATATTAGAAAAGGGAAATCAATCACCCAAAAGAAGGCTATAGAAGGGCCGTACAAGGTCGTCGCAGGAGGTGTGTCTTATGCTTATTATCACAATGAGTACAATCGCCCAGAGGGTACTATAACGATTAGTGCATCTGGAGCTAATGCGGGTTATGTCAATCAATGGGATGAGAAAATATTTGCATCTGACTGTACAACCGTCAATGTAGGTGATCCCGTAAGCGCATCTTATGTATATAACTATCTGAAGAGTAGGCAGGATGAAATATTTATGCTAGCTCGTGGGGCTGCCCAGCCTCATGTCTATCCAGATGATATAAAGTCTCTACCTATTCCCCGGCCTTCGATTGAAGTGCAGCAGGCTATCGTAGATGAGTGCGCCGTGGTAGATGCTGAATACGAGTCATCGCGTATGTCTATCGAAGAGTATCGCTCCAAGATTAGTAAGGTGTTTGTTGATCTTGATGTTCTTGTTGTAGGGGGGGGGTAATCGGCTGTGTATTAAAGATATATGCTTTGTTAATCCGTCTAAGAGAGAGGTCTCGGAGCTGCCGCTGGATACCATCATTAGCTTCTTAGAGATGTCTTCTATAAGTAATAATGGATTTATAGATACATGCCAGGATCGTACATTAAAGGAAGTTATAAAAGGGAGTTACACCTACTTCCGTGATGGAGATATTATCATCGCTAAGATCACCCCATGTATGGAGAACGGTAAATGTGCTCTGGTATCAGGCTTGACCAATGGGATCGGCTTTGGAAGCTCTGAGTTCCATGTGTTCCGCAATAGTAATGCGGCAGTTAAGCAGGAGTACTTATTCTATTACCTTAATAGAGAAAGTATACGTAAGCAGGCAGAGGAACGAATGACAGGGGCGAGTGGTCACAGGCGTGTCCCAATAGACTTTTATCGAGAACTCCCCATTCCCGTACCACCCCTATCGGAGCAGGAGCGTATCATTCGGGAGATCGAGGGCTATGAAGCCGAGATTCGTAAGGCAGAAGCGGTAATGCAGGGTGTCGAAGCACGTAAGTCAGCGATCCTGAAGAAGTATTTGGGGTAACAGCGGGCTCGGTACTTATGCTCGGCGGGTACGACTTAGCTGAAGGTGCACGGCGTCTCTTGTTTTTTTGTATCTTTGTGCGCTGTTTATCAAATAGTACCCAGCGAGTCTATGAGGATCGACAGAGTCTTATCGCCCAGTACTGGGAGAGTAGTGTGCGCTTTGCCTGTGTCCCAATAGTTATAGGGTAAGGCCACGAGAAGACCTGTCGCTATAAGTAGAATCGCTATTCGTCGAATCATTAACAACAAGACAGAAGGAATGGACACTTTAAGTTTCAAGACCGTCTCTGCCAACAAGGCGACCGTCACCAAGGAGTGGGTCGTCGTGGACGCAGCAGGAGAGAGCTTGGGTCGTGTATGCTCCAAGATCGCTAAGCTCCTTCGCGGTAAGTACAAGCCCAACTTCACGCCCCACGTAGACTGCGGGGACAACGTGATCGTAATCAACGCCGACAAGGTAGTCCTCACTGGTAAGAAGTGGGATGACCGCGTCTATCTTAAGTTCTCTGGCTACCCCGGTGGGCAGCGTCAGTTCAGCCCCCGCTTCCTGCAGGCTAAGGGTTCTGACCGCCTCTTCCGCAAGGTCGTCAAGGGTATGCTCCCCAAGAACCGTCTCGGTGCTGCTATCCTGGCTAACCTCTACGTCTATGATGGCGCAGAGCATAAGCACGCAGCTCAGCAGCCTCGTCTCGTCGATCTCTCCAAGCTCAAGTAATATATACCAGGACGTATGGAATTCATCAATGCCATTGGCCGTCGTAAGGCCGCAGTAGCCCGCGTATATGTAGCAGCAGGTAGCGGGAAGATCACGATCAACAAGCGTGATATCGCTGCATACTTCCCCTCTTCGATCCTCCAGTACATCGTACGCCAGCCCCTGGCTACTCTGGATGCCGTAGAGAAGTATGACATCAAGATCAACCTCAAGGGTGGGGGCTTCAAGGGACAGAGCGAAGCAGCTCGTCTTGCGATCGCTCGTGCTCTCGTCAAGATCAACGAAGAAGACAAGCCAGCCCTGCGCGCAGAAGGCTTCCTTACTCGCGACTCTCGTGTCGTCGAGCGTAAGAAGCCAGGTCGCCCCAAGGCACGCAAGCGCTTCCAGTTCAGCAAGCGTTAATATCCCTCATCTCAGGCTTGTGGCCTGAGGGATGTTATTTCGCGTTTAGTATCTAAATTGCTTAGAGCTATGGGAGTCCTCTCCCTGGAGTAAGACTTCCGTCCTACCAAGCAGTTGAAAGTAATTCTGTTACACTTTATAGAACGTAAACGAAATCATGTCAAGAGTTTCATTTGACCAACTCATAGAAGCAGGTGCCCACTTCGGTCACCTCACCCGTAAGTGGAATGCAGCTATGGCTCCATATATCTTCATGGAGCGTAACGACATCCACATCATCGACCTTCACAAGACTGTTGTTAAGGTCGACGAAGCAGCAGAAGTCGCCAAGGGCCTGGCAAAGGCTGGCAAGAAGATCCTCTTCGTAGCTACGAAGAAGCAGCTCAAGGGCGCTGTCGCTGAGCTGGCTAAGGCTGTAGGTATGCCTTATGTCACGGAGCGCTGGCCCGGTGGTATGCTTACCAACTTCGCTACGATCCGCAAGGCCGTCAAGAAGATGACCGAGATCGATAAGATGACTGCTGATGGTACGTTTGATAACCTCTCCAAGCGCGAGAAGCTCCAGATCTCTCGTCAGCGTGCTAAGCTCGAGCTTACGCTCGGCTCTATCGCTGATATGAACAAGCTGCCTAACGCCCTCTTCGTCGTAGACGTAATGAAGGAGCACATCGCAGTAGCTGAAGCTCAGCGCCTCGGTATCCCCGTCTTCGCTATTGTGGACACCAATAGCGATCCCTCTAATGTCGACTACGTCATCCCTGCTAACGACGACTCTACGGCTGCCGTAGAAGTCATCGTCTCGGCTATCTGTGGCGCTATCTCCGAAGGTCTGCAGGAACGCAAGGCCGAAGGTAAGGGCCAGGAAAAGGGTGAAGGCGAAGGTGGCGCTAAGCTCGTACAGAAGGGTAGCCGTACCCGCCGCAAGGCTGAGGCTACCTCCGAAGAAGCTTAAGCTCTCCGTCTGAGACGACCCTGTCGACTCCCTGACGGGAGCGATATACAGTAAGATAAGTCCGAGGATGAGCCGTCTAACCCGCTCGTCCTCGGGTCTTATCTACCAATCACAAGAACTCTAACTCAATACAAGATACCATCATGAGTAAATTGTTGGAAGACATCAAGAAGCTCCGCGCCCTCACCGGTGCTGGTCTCACCGATGTTAAGAAGGCTATCGAAGAAGCTGCTGGCGACCTCGAAAAGGCTATCGAACTCATCCGTAAGCGTGGCCAGGCTATCGCTGCTAAGCGTGGCGACCACGAAGCCGAAGAAGGCTGCATCCTCGCTGCTCACGAAGGCGACTATGCTGTCATGGTAGGCGTCAAGTGCGAAACGGACTTCGTCGCTAAGAACGAAGACTTCATCAAGCTCGTCTCCTCTATCCTCGAAGTAGCTAAGGCTAAGAAGGGTGCTTCTAAGGAAGAAATCCTCGCTGCTCCTCTGGCTGACGGCCGTAGCGTACAGGATCACATCACCGAGCGTAGCGGTGTCTCTGGTGAAAAGATGGAGCTCGGTGTATACGAGTTCGTCCAGGGTGCTTTCACTACCTCTTACATCCACCCAGGGAACATGCTCGCTACGATCGTAGCCTTCAACGAAGCTACCGATGCTCAGGTCGCTCGTGACGTGGCTATGCAGATCGCTGCTATGGCTCCCGTCGGCATCACTGAAGAAGATGTCCCCGCTGATGTCAAGGAGCGTGAGCTCAACCTCGCTCGCGAAAGGCTCGCGAAGCTGGTAAGCCCGAGAACCTCGTCGACCACATCGCACAGGGTGCCCTGAAGAAGTACTACAAGGAAAATACCCTCCTTGATCAGCTCTTCGTCAAGGACAACAAGCTGACCATCGCTCAGTACCTCCAGGCTCAGAGCAAGAGCCTCACGGTGACTGCCTTCAAGCGTGTGACGCTCAAAGCGGAATAATCTCAAGTACTACGCTTGCCCGCTTAGGGCAGGTCTGCCTGGCCCCCTAACGCACCTGCGGTAGGGGGTCAGTGCTTTTTATCACCTTTTCCCCTATCCATTCCGATGCTTCGCTATCGCCTTTACTTCGTCGGGCTCTACCTCTGTGCCCTCCTCTATATCGCTGCTGGGATCAATCACTTCGTGAATGCCGAGATGTACCTGCGCACGATGCCACCCTACCTACCCGCTCACGAAGCGCTCGTTGCCCTGAGTGGGGTCATCGAGATCGTGCTGGGGCTGGCTCTTGTTCTTCGCCCGAAGACTCGTCTGCGTGTGTGGGCTGCGTGGGGTATTGTCCTCTTGCTTATCGCGGTCTTCCCTGCGAATATCCAGACCTACCTCAATATGAAGGCCACGGCGGATCCCCGTCTGACCTTCGCCTTGGTGCGTCTGCCGCTCCAGCTCCCTCTTATCGCTTGGGCTTGGGCCTATAACGCGCCCGATGCCTCAGCGCCCCAAGAGCCGATAACTCCGCCCGAAGCCGCCCGCCCGTCCCTCTCCTTTCGCCATGCGCAAGATCATACACATCGACATGGATGCCTTCTACGCCTCGGTAGAGCAGCACGACCATCCCGAGCTTCGGGGGCTGCCTATTGCCGTGGGTGGAGCGGAGTCGCGTGGGGTGGTCTGTGCTGCGAGCTACGAGGCTCGTCGCTTCGGTGTGCGCTCGGCGATGCCCGGGGCGAAGGCACGCAAGCTCTGCCCGCAACTCATCTTCGTACCGGTGAACTTCGATCGCTACCGCGAAGCCTCGCGAGCCATTCACGGCATCTTCCACGACTACACCGATATCATCGAGCCGATTTCCCTCGATGAGGCGTTCCTCGATGTGACGGAGAACAAGGTCGGGGAGCCTATGGCCGTAGAGATAGCACGTGAGATCCGTCGCCGCATCCGTGAGGAGCTGGGGCTAACGGCTTCGGCGGGCGTGTCGTACAATAAGTTCCTCGCGAAGATTGCTTCCGATGCGCGCAAGCCCGACGGGCTCTGCACGATCCATCCGTCGCAAGCGCTGGACTTCATCGCCGAGCTTCCCGTCGAGGCCTTCTGGGGTGTGGGGCGTGCTACGGCAGAGCGTATGCATCTCTTGGGTATCCGCACGGGTGCTGACCTCCGAGAGCGAAGCCTCGAGCAGCTGACCCGCCACTTCGGTAAGGCGGGGCGTGTCTTCTATGACTTTGCTCGTGGGGTGGATGAGCGCCCCGTCATCTACGAATGGGTACGTAAGAGCCTCGGCTGTGAGCGCACCTTCGAGGAGAATAGTGCTGAGCCCCTCGTCGTCGAAGCCCACCTTCGTGAGGTGGTCGAGGAGCTGGACGGGCGTCTGCAGCGCCGTCAGTTCTCGGGGCGCACGCTCACACTGCGGGTGAAGTTCGCCGACTTCTCCGTTCTCTCCCGCTCGGCTTCCTTCTCCGAAGCCTTCTCTTCGCCTGACCTACTTCTGCAGCGTGGCTTGGAGCTTCTTCGCGCGCTTGATTATGCTGACCGTCCCATTCGCCTCTTGGGACTCTCCCTCTCGCATCCGCCTGAGGAACTTCGCCCGGGGATGTGGGTGCAGCAGTGGCTGCCCTTCGCCGAAGACGAGGAGTAGCCAGCTCTCTGATGTACGACTACGGGCGAGTGGGGCGTTTTCATAGTGGTCCGCCCGTAGATCACTATTAGGTCCAGATGAAGGGGACCTGCGGGGTGGTCTTGCTCCGTGGCGAACCGTATGCGGATAGTCGGCTAAGTCGCTCTATACAGGCATGGTGATGACTGCCGCTATCTGCAGGATATACGTCGACATCCTCCCGCCTGCTGTGCTTGGGAGTCGGGAAGTCAGGAGGCGTAAGCTTTGATAGGGTGGGGGAAGCAAATAAATTAAGCTGGTACCCTGCCTTAGATAAATAATCGTACCTTTGCGAAGGAACCCTACGACAGCGATCGGCTGGAGTAGGGTTCACTATTGTTTTTACTTGCGGTCAAGGCCGCACAAAAATTAGGCTGGAGTCTATGACTCCCCAACTACGACTATGGCATATAACTATATGACACAAGCCGGCTATGACAAGCTCATAGCTGAGATCAACGAACTCGAATCCGTTCACCGCCCCGAGATCTCTCGTCAGATCGCCGAGGCGCGCGATAAGGGTGACCTCTCGGAGAACGCCGAGTATGACGCCGCTAAGGAAGCTCAGGGCCTCCTCGAAGGGAAGATCGCTCAGCTCAAGGCACAGGTCGCTAACGCTCGTATCATCGACGAGTCGAAGATCTCTACCGATAGCATCCAGATCCTGAGCAAGGTCACCATCCGCAATACCAAGACGGGTGCTGAGCTGACCTATACGCTGGTCTCTGATACCGAGGCGAACCTCAAGGAGAAGAAGATCTCCGTCAACACCCCCATCGCTAAGGGCCTTATGGGCCGCAAGGTCGGTGATGTCGTCGAGGTTCAGACGCCTGGTGGTCTCCTGAACTTCGAGATCCTCAATATCTCGATCTAATCTCGTTTGCTCCATGGCTACGCTCTTCACACGCATCATCGAGGGGGGAGATCCCTTCGTATCGAGTCGCCGAGGACGCTGAGTTCTACGCCTTCCTCGACATCAATCCCGTACAGCCCGGTCACACGCTCGTGGTGCCTCGCCAGGAGGTCGACTACATCTTCGATATCGAGGATGACCTGCTCGGGCGCATGATGGTCTTCGCTAAGCAGGTCGCCCGTCAGATCCAGACGGTGACGAAGTGCCGCAAGGTCGCTGTCCTCGTCCTCGGACTTGAGGTCAACCACGCGCACATCCATCTCGTGCCTATCAATGCTGAGGGAGACATTGACTTGAAGAAGAAGCTCCAGCTTCCTGCCGAAGAGATGGAGCGCATCGCCCGTGAGCTGCGTGAAGCAGCCCCAGCGAAGTAACACCGATACATATATAATTAAGGAGTAGCATTATGCCCATTGCTATCGTAGGGATAGGCTATGTCGGACTGGTCAGCGCAGCTTGCTTCGCTGACCTCGGTGTAGAAGTCTACTGTGTAGATGTCGATGAGGCGAAGATCCAGCGCCTACGTGATGGGGAGATACCCATCTATGAGCCGGGTCTGGACGCCCTCGTGCGCCGTGGAGTGGAGGCTGGACGCCTGCACTTCTCTACCTCTATCGCCGAAGTCCTGGCCCATGTTGAGATTATCTTCAGTGCTGTCGGCACGCCCCCAGACGAAGATGGCTCGGCCGACCTGCGCCACGTCCTCTCCGTAGCTCGCGCTATCGGTGAGGCGATGACGGACTATTGTCTCGTCGTCACCAAGAGCACCGTGCCCGTAGGCACCTACCTCAAGGTTCGTGAGACGATCGAGGCGGCACAGCGTGAGCGTGGCGTATCCATTCCCTTCGACGTCGCTTCGAACCCTGAGTTCCTCAAGGAGGGCAACGCTATCGAGGACTTCATGCGCCCCGACCGTGTCGTCGTCGGTGTCGATAGTGACCGTGCCCGAGAGCTGATGACACGCCTCTATAAGCCCATCCTCCTCAATAACTTCCGCGTCCTCTTCATGGATATCGCCTCGGCAGAGATCACGAAGTACGCGGCCAACGCTATGCTCGCTACACGCATCAGCTTCATGAATGAGGTGGCGAACCTCTGCGAAGCCGTCGGTGCCAACGTCTCCATGGTGCGTCAGGGCATCGGTAGTGACGCCCGTATCGGGAGTAAGTTCCTCTACTCGGGCTGTGGCTATGGGGGCTCTTGCTTCCCCAAGGATGTGCAAGCCTTCATCCGCACGGCGAAGGAGCATGGCCGTCCTATGCGTGTCCTCGAAGCTGTCGAGGCTGTGAACGAGGCGCAGAAGCACGTGCTCTTCGAGAAGTTCTCCCGCTACTTCGGTGGTGATCTGAAGGGTCGTCGTGTCGCTGTCTGGGGCTTGGCCTTCAAGCCTGAGACGGACGATATGCGTGAGGCGCCTTCGCTCGTCCTTATCAACTCCCTTCTCGAGGCTGGCTGTGAGGTCGCTGTCTATGATCCTATCGCCATGCCTGAGGCCCGCCGTCGTCTCGGCGACCGCGTCCGCTACGCACGTGATGTCTACGACTCCGCGCTTGATGTCGATGCGATCTTCCACGTCACCGAATGGAAGGCGTTCCGCATGCCTGCTTGGGAAGTCCTTCGCCGCTCGGTGAAGACTCCGCTACTCATCGACGGGCGCAACGTCTTCGATACCGACCCCGTCGAGGCTGGCTTTACCCTCCTTCAGATAGGGCAGTAGCCTGCCCGCCCCCGTCCCCCCTATGCTGGGTGTCCGTACACCTGACATAGGGGGATCTTTTACTCCCTCATCCCCTTTCCTCCTTCTATTCTCTAAGCAAAGCGTATGATTTCAGTCGATGCCCTCACTGTCGAGATCGGTGGGGCACCCCTCTTCTCAGATATTTCCTTCGTCATCAACCCCAAGGACCGCATCGCCCTTATGGGGAAGAATGGTGCCGGTAAGAGCACCCTGCTGAAGATCCTCAGCGGTACGCGTGAGGCGACCCGCGGTAAGGTCAACGTCCCCTCGGGTGTGCAGGTGGCCTACCTTCCCCAGCACCTCCTCACCGAAGACGGGCGCACCGTCTTCGAGGAAGCTGAGCAAGCCTTCAGCAACATCCACCAGATGGCAGCCCGTATGGAGGAGCTCAACGAGGCCCTCAATACCCGCACCGACTACGATAGCCCTGAGTATATGGCGATCATCGAGGAGGTGTCTGCACTGGGTGAGAAGTACTACGCTATCGAAGAGATCAACTACGACAAGGCTATTGAGCTGACGCTCCTCGGTCTTGGCTTCAAGCGAAGCGACTTCACGCGACAGACGAGCGAGTTCAGTGGGGGCTGGCGTATGCGTATCGAGCTGGCGAAGCTCCTCCTGCAGAAGCCCGATGTCCTCCTCCTCGACGAGCCGACGAACCACCTCGATATCGAGTCGATCCAGTGGCTCGAAGACTTCCTCATCGAGACGGGTCAGACGGTCGTCGTCATCAGCCACGACCGCGCCTTCGTCGACCACATCACTACGCGTACCCTCGAGATCACGATGGGTCGCCTCTACGACTATAAGGTGAACTACTCCGAGTACCAGCGTCTGCGTGCTGAGCGTCGCGAGCAGCAGATGAAGGCCTACGAGGAGCAGCAGAAGTTTATCGCCGAGACGACCGACTTCATCGAGCGCTTCAAGGGCACGTACTCCAAGACCAACCAGGTGCAGAGCCGTGTGCGTATGCTTGAGAAGCTCGAGCTGGTCGAGGTCGATGAGATCGATACCTCCGCTATCCGCCTCCGCTTCCCACCCGCTCCACGCTCGGGCAACTATCCCGTGCAGATGGAGGGCGTCGGCAAGGCCTTTGGTGACAAGCGTATCTTCTCTGATGTCAACCTGATGATCGAGCGCGGTGACAAGATTGCCTTCGTCGGGAAGAACGGGGAAGGGAAGAGTACCCTCGTGCGCTGCATCATGAAGGAGCTGGAGCACGAAGGTGTCCTCACGCTCGGCCATAACGTGCAGATCGGCTACTTCGCCCAGAACCAGGCGGCCATCGAGGATGAGACGCGCACCGTCTTCCAGACCATCGATGATGTAGCCGAGGGCGAGATCCGCACGAAGATCAAGGACCTCCTCGGTGCCTTTATGTTCGGTGGTGAAGCTTCGACGAAGAAGGTCAAGGTCCTCAGCGGTGGTGAGCGTACGCGCTTGGCTCTGCTCAAGCTCCTCCTCGAGCCCTACAACCTGCTGATCCTCGACGAACCGACGAACCACCTTGACATGAAGACGAAGGAAGTCCTCAAGCAAGCCCTCCTCAACTACGACGGTACGCTCATCCTCGTCTCGCACGACCGTGACTTCCTCGACGGCCTCGTCAGCAAGGTCTATGAGTTCGGGGGTGGTAAGGTTACCGAGCACCTCGAAGGTATCTACGAATTCATGCAGCGCAAGAAGCTGGAGAATCTCAAGGAGCTGGAGCGCTCCGCCTCCTGATCTCTCTCCTTATATATAAGGTAGCAAGCACGCCGTCCGCCTATCCCCTCTGTGGGGTAGGCGGACGGTGTGTTTATAGGGTAGTGAAAACGACCAGTACTGGTCGGTGGTCGGAGCAGTACTGGTCAGCCGGCGAAGTAGTACTGGTCACTAATAGCGACCAGTAGTGGTTGGGATGGTGACCAGTACTGGTTGCTTTTCTTCTTTGGCGGGGGGCGTGGGCTGGCTACCTTTAGTGGGGTGGTGTGAAGCTATATTGGTCGGCGGGTGAAGCTATATAGGTCACGAAAGCAACCTATATTGGTCGAAGCGCCGACCTATATAGGTTCGCCCGTCGACCAATATAGGTTGATATCACTCTTGCCTATATGTATTAAGTGGTGTAGGGTAGTATGTGCTGCCTTTTCCCTTTCCGTGCGCCTTTCATCCCCACCAAGCACATCTCTTTCCCGCTCAATCCCCTCGTTCTTCCCCCACGAAATCGCCCATCTTCCCCAAGAGAATGAATTTTTTTTTGCCCCTTGTAACTCTCTTGCTTATGGGAAAATGAATGCAACTCAACGGGCGTTATTGAGAAATATTTTGCGCGAAGATTTGGTTTGTATTTAGTTTTTGCTCTATCTTTGCAACCGCAAACGAGAAACGAACCGCCTCGAAGAAGAGCTGACCCGAGCGAGGGTAGCTGAGGAAAGGGAAGGCAGACGTTAGCGAAGACGATATAAGTAAGGTGACTTACTTATGATTGACTCAAAAGAGGTGTCACAAGGTTCACACCAGCGGCCCTCTTAGCGATCATTGACATACTTGATAAAAACAAACGAGAAAACAACGTAGAGCATATATAATAAGTTAGTATACAACCTGCGTGCTTTCTGATAGCAATGTTAGAAGTACGTTAGGCGCAAAAACAGATAAGGGCAGACGGTGGATGCCTTGGCTCTCGGAGGCGACGAAGGACGTGATAAGCTGCGATAAGCTACGGGGATTGGCACATACAAATTGATCCGTAGATTTCCGAATGGGGCAACCCGGCATGTTGAAGACATGTCACACTGCAGAGCAGTGAGCGAACGTGGGGAACTGAAACATCTAAGTACCCATAGGAGAAGAAAACAAAAGTGATTCCCTTAGTAGTGGCGAGCGAACGGGGACTAGCCCAAACCAGATTTGTTTCGGCAAAACTGGGGTTGTAGGACCTCGATATAGGAAGACAAGATTAGGAGAACGGTCTGGAAAGGCCGGCCATAGAACATGAGAGCTGTGTATCCGAAAATCTTCGTTGGACTTAGAGGTATCCTGAGTAGCGCGGGACACGTGAAATCCTGTGTGAATCTGCGGGGCCCATCCCGTAAGGCTAAATACTCCCGAGAGACCGATAGTGAACCAGTACCGTGAGGGAAAGGTGAAAAGAACCTCGAACAGAGGAGTGCAATAGATCCTGAACCCGTCTGCCTACAAGCGGTAGGAGCAGCCCTGTGCTGTGACTGCGTGCCTTTTGCATAATGAACCTACGAGTTACTTTCTCTGGCAAGGTTAAGTGATGAAGAGTCACGTGAGCCGAAGCGAAAGCGAGTCTGAATAGGGCGAATTAGTCAGAGGGAGTAGACGCGAAACCAAGTGATCTACCCTTGGTCAGGTTGAAGGTTGGGTAAAACCAACTGGAGGACCGCACCGGTAAGCGTTGAAAAGCTTTCGGATGAACTGAGGGTAGGGGTGAAAGGCTAATCAAACTTGGAGATAGCTCGTACTCCCCGAAATGCATTTAGGTGCAGCCTGTGGAGTTTCTTACGTGAGGTAGAGCGACTGATTGGATGCGAGGCTTTCACCGGCTATCAAGTCCAGACAAACTCCGAATGCACGTTAAGTAAGATCCACGGAGTGAGGGCATGGGTGCTAAGGTCCATGTCCGAGAGGAGAAGAATCCAGACCATCGGCTAAGGTCCCGAAATAATAGCTAAGTTGACCAAACGAAGTCAGAGTGCGAAGACAGCTAGGATGTTGGCTTGGAAGCAGCCATTCATTTAAAGAGTGCGTAACAGCTCACTAGTCGAGTGCTTTGGCGTGGATAATAATCGGGCATAAGCTATTTACCGAAGCTGTGGGATGTGTAAACATCGGTAGGGGAGCATTCTAGCGGCGCTGAAGGTGAGAGGACAACTCTTGCTGGAGCTTCTAGAAAAGCAAATGTAGGTATAAGTAACGATAAAGGAGGTGAGAAACCTCCTCGCCGAAAGACTAAGGTTTCCTGATCAACGCTAATCGGATCAGGGTTAGTCGGGGCCTAAGGGGAAGCCGAACGGCGCACCCGATGGAAGAACCGGTTAATATTCCGGTACTAATTATGTGAGCGATGTGGAGACGGAGATGTGACGGTCCTGCCACCTGACGGAATAGGTGGTTGAAGGGTGTAGGAGTTGATCTGAGTAGGCAAATCCGCTCGGAGATCCGAACCTGACAGTACTCTGAGTGCTTGCACAAGGAGATATGGACAACTGTAACGGCGCTCCCAAGAAAATCCGCTAAGCATATTGCATGATTACCCGTACCATAAACCGACACAGGTGGTTGGGTTGAGTATACTAAGGCGCTCGAGTGATTCGCGGTTAAGGAACTAGGCAAATAGTCCTGTAACTTCGGAATAAAGGACGCTCACAGTGAAGGCTGTGAGCCGCAGAGAATAGGCCCAGGCGACTGTTTAACAAAAACACATGGCTATGCTAAATCGAAAGATACTGTATATAGCCTGACACCTGCCCGGTGCTGGAAGGTTAAGAGGAGATGTCATCGCAAGAGAAGCATTGAATTGAAGCCCCAGTAAACGGCGGCCGTAACTATAACGGTCCTAAGGTAGCGAAATTCCTTGTCGGGTAAGTTCCGACCTGCACGAATGGTGTAACGATCTGGGTACTGTCTCAACCGCGAGCTCGGTGAAATTGTAGTATCGGTGAAGATGCCGATTACCCGCAACGGGACGAAAAGACCCCGTGAACCTTTACTATAGCTTTGCATTGGATTTGGGTAACAAATGTGTAGGATAGGCCGGAGACTATGAAGCGGGTACGCCAGTATTCGTGGAGTCGCCGTTGAAATACGGCCCTTTTGTTATTTGGGTTCTAACTCGCGGATGCGAGGACATTGCATGGTGGGTAGTTTGACTGGGGTGGTCGCCTCCAAAAGTGTAACGGAGGCTTCTAAAGGTACCCTCAGACCGATTGGTAACCGGTCGTAGAGTGTAATGGCACAAGGGTGCTTGACTGGGAGACTAACAAGTCGCACAGGTAGGAAACTAGAGCATAGTGATCCGGTGGTTCCGTATGGAAGGGCCATCGCTCAAAGGATAAAAGGTACTCCGGGGATAACAGGCTGATCGCTCCCAAGAGCTCATATCGACGGAGCGGTTTGGCACCTCGATGTCGGCTCGTCACATCCTGGGGCTGGAGAAGGTCCCAAGGGTTGGGCTGTTCGCCCATTAAAGTGGCACGCGAGCTGGGTTCAGAACGTCGTGAGACAGTTCGGTCTCTATCTGTTGTGGGCGTTTGAGATTTGAGGGGGCCTGACACTAGTACGAGAGGACCGTGTTGGACGAACCGCTGGTTTATCGGTTATGCCGCCAGGCGTATTGCCGAGTAGCTACGTTCGGTTGAGATAAGTGCTGAAAGCATCTAAGTACGAAGCTTGCCTCAAGATTAGATCTCATTATAAGGGTGGTTATAGACGATGACCTTGATAGGCTACAGGTGTAAAGGCGGTGACGTCATAGCCGAGTAGTACTAATTGCCCGAAAGTTTTTGCCTGAGGTTGTATACCGACTTAGCGATACGGTGGTGAGTATTGTGCGTTTTTATCAAGTCAATGATTGTCTAAATACAGAGATATTTAGGTGGTTATAACGTTGGGGTTCCACCTCTTCCCATTCCGAACAGAGAAGTTAAGCCCAATCGTGCCGATGGTACTGCGTTTCGTGGGAGAGTAGGTAGCCGCCATTTTAAGAGATAGGGTGATGGAGTGAAACCTTCGTCACCCTATCGTCGTTTATACGCCTACCCATTTGATTCTTTATTTACGTATGACAAAGAAGATACTCCTTTTCTCCATGCTTCTTGCTCTCGGCTTTGCTACGAGCTGTAAGGAGGATATGCCCCAGCCCACTCCCGAGCCTGCACCTGTAGTACCCGAGATGCCAGGGACAGGCGAAACCCCAACGAATCCTACTAAGCCTACGCCTCCGGTATCGCCCGAAGAGCCCACGCCCTCGGTGCCTAAGCCTTCGGACCATCGCATCGCTACGCGTATGGTCGTGGAGCCGATCAAGGCGAAGACGGCTCAGATGCTGGCCACGCTGAAGATCGAAGACTTCGCTTGGCGTGGTGATAAGGATGCCATCAAGCTCGCTGACCTCCTTCCCTTCGTGACCTTCAAGGCCTCCGACCTCGATGGTGAGCCTTACACGCTGACGGCAGAAGACCTGAAGCAGCTGGAGCTGGTGGATATGAAGTACGAAGAGCATGGCTCTTATAATGATTACATTGCCTTCAAGGTCCGATACAATCATATCTCGGGGACGTCTGTCCTGCGCATCCCTGTCTCTCGCCGTGACTACTTCGTGCAGAAGTTCGAGGTGAATAAGGACTTTGCTCCGCAGTACTACCTCGGTGGGATTGCCCATCTCTTCCCCGCCAGTGCAGGGGAGATCCTGAAGGGGTATGATCGTAAGAAGTATGCTGTCGTCTTGACGGATGCGCGTGCAGACCACTCGAATAATAACCTTTCGTTCCGCGGTCTGGTACATCTCGTAGGTGCGGGCATGGAGGACCCTGTCGTGGTACTCGACTTCGAGGCTAAGGGCTTCAAGCCACTCTCAGCACTCCAGGGGCAGCTTACCTTCGTTACCTCTGGAGAGCTCAATGAGCGCATGAGAGATCGACTGAAGAAGATGCAGAAGAGTAAGACGATCACGGATGCTGTCGTCCTGCAGCTGGTACAGAACAATGCTAACTACTGGATCAAGCTCGCCAGCCCAGGCATTCAGAATACCTACGGCGGTGAACTGCAGTGGGATGGTGATAACTTGGAAGGTGTGCTCTCTGGCGGGCATGATACCCGTGATATCTACCTCGAGGATGCACGCTTTGCTATCAACTCGGCTCGCTATGATAAGGCAGCTGGTACCGTGACGCTTGGTGTCGAGCTCATAGCGGCCAATGGAATCGCTGTCAGTGGAGTGACGACGACGCTGGTCGTTCGCTCTGTGAACCTCTAAGCTTTCGGTCTTAGACCGCTAAATCATAGGCTCGCCCCGACAAGTACTGCTTGTCGGGGCGAGCCTATTTAATAGGGTAGTGGGAGTGTGCCTCTCCTTGCGCCTCTGTGAGCTAATATGAGGGGAAGGTGTGGTGGAATATCGGGCCGTTGTGGGCTTGCTTGTTATTCACAAAACTATTCTCTACCTTTGGTACATGATCTCGGGGCTCTATGCTTCCGATCTATAGCAAACGCAATATGAACAAACAAACCTCTCACGACAACTCTCTGGGCTCCTGGAGCTCTCGGTAATCCCACCTACGCCCCTCATTGGGTTGGCCTCCCACGGCGCAATTTAGAGCTCGAGCAGTCCTCTTACTTCCCCGACACACCGACAGACGCTCACTCGGCCACATACCCCTTCCCCCGCTTCGGCGGACACCACCACGCACACGCAAAGGCTCCTCCCGATCCTCGCTAAGGGTCGCACACACTCACATATCAAGCCTTTGTTCCCCACCATACCGTCTCATACGCTCCCAGAGTCCCCTCCCGAGGTGTCTCAGGGATGCAGTCCTACCATTATGCACATTCCCAGAGGGCACCTCGTGTACCCTCTTGACACCACATTAACGCAACTACAATTATGAGACTCCATATCAAGTATCTCTTGGGCTGCTTGGCGCTTCTCTTCCTTCTCCCCGGATGTAAGGGGGAGAGTGATGTCGAAGAAGCTACCCTTGATCTCTCGGCCCAGAGTGTGACCTTCACCAAGGATGGCGGCGAGCAGACGCTTACCGTCTCGACCAACAAGGACAGCTGGTCAGCCTTCACCACCGAACGCTCTTGGCTCACCGTAGAGCGGCAGGGGAATACCCTCAAGGTCAAGGCTACGGCCAATGATCGCGGCATGGATCGTGCTGCTTCCGTAGTAGTCAATGCTGGCGGCATGCAGCGCGTCGTAGATATCAAGCAGAGCGCTGCTGACGTCATCCTTGATGCTGACCCTACTTCGCTCGTCTTCCCTGCCGCTGGGGAAACGAAGAAGCTCGCTATCTCCAGCAACGGTGGCAACGTCAAGGCTGAGCTCGCTTCGGCTGTCGACTGGCTGACGATCGACAAGGTCACTCCTACGGCTATCGTCCTCACCGCTAAGGAAAGCAAGGAGAAGGTCAAGCGTAGCGTCAAGGTCAACCTCACCGTAGGTACCGTCATCAAGGAAATCGAAGTCACTCAAGAAGGGATCATGTACTACGTACTTCCCTACCTGAAGTTCCCCGCTTCTCTTCCCGAAGTCATCCGCTACGAAAAGAGCCGTGGTAACGAACTGATCAAGCTCCCTGACGGGCTCTTCAACACGACGCTCTATCGCTTCGCTACGCAGAGTAAGATCATGTCCTTCGTACAGTACGAATTCCGTAACGAAAGCACTCCTGGCTTCTCCTCTGCCGTATCTATCTGCTACGATGTAGATCTCGTCAAGGACAATGCAGACTTCGATAACTTCCTTAAGGAAAATGGCTTCGGCGACAAGATCGTAGGTAAGGATGGTAAGACCGTGACCTATCGTGATGATGCCAAGCAGCTGCAGGTCCAAGTAGCCATCCAGTCGGGTGGTGCTATGATCACGACGACCTATGCTCCTAAGCAGGATAAGGACTACACGACCTTCAAGACCCTGCCTATGACGCATCAGACTGATCTGATGAGTGACCGTGATCTCAAGATCAACAAGGGCAAGAAGAAGGAAGATATCCGTAAGCAGGAAGAAACCTGGGGCTCCAAGCGCGATGAATCCATCACGCAGGAAAACTATGACCGCTTCACTACGGGTAGCAGTGCCTTCGAAGAAGAAATCTATCGTGGTTACTTCTACATCCGTCCTTCTAAGGATGATAAGATCGAAGAAAACGACCCCTACATCGACTTCATGCATGGTACTCAGGCCGTCTACTCAAACATCGGTCTGGCCTTCTGGGAAGATGCTCTTGGTCGCTTCGCTCTGACGAAGGAAGTACAGGCTCTCTTCAAGGAAGCTGGATTCCCCTTCCTCCGTGCTGTCGGTAGCAAGGGTTATCAGGCCTTCTACAACAAGGAAAAGATGCAAGTCTACGTCATGCGTGTCGCTTACGACAAGGGTAAGCCCATCATCGAAATGCAGTCCTTCTATGAAAAGGTAGAAGGTGGCAATTCGATCGCTACGCTCTCCAGCTACGAACGCAGTGTACGTGCTCAGAAGGCTTACGAAGCTTCGCTCCGCCGCATCGAACGTCGTATCCTCGATACGCCTCGCTTCGCTAAGGCTGCGGTCGCTCCCCTCTAAGAGGATAGGGTGCCCAGGATATGCTCTGGGCACCCTGCCTCCTTGGAGCGTATGACTCCGTCACCAGACGCACACATCACACACTCCCCTCAGGCGAGATCGGCCCTACCTTGCCGCCTCGCCTTGGGTTCACCATCCCCACACACAAAGACACATTATGAAATCGTATCTCAAGTACCTTTTAGCTTGCTTGGGCCTGCTCCTCCTATTGCCAGCCTGTAAGAACGAAAGCGACGTCGAGGAAGCTACCATCGATGTCTCCACGCAGCTCATGACCTTCACTAAAGATGGTGGCGAACAGACGCTCACCGTCAAGACGAACAAGGACACGTGGACTGCCTTCACCACCCAGGAATCTTGGCTCACCCTCACACAGGAGGGCAATGCGCTCAAGGTCAAGGCTAGCGCCAATGATCGTGGTGTCGATCGCTCCGCTTCGATCATCGTCAATGCTGGTGGAGCACAGCGCCGTGTCGCTGTCACGCAGAGTGCAGCTGACGGTCTCATCGAGATGACGGATACCTCCGTACTCTTCCCCAAGGCTGGTGCCACGAAGAAGGTCACCTTCTCGAGCAATGGCGGTGCCGTCAAGGCCGAGCTGGCTACCCCAGCAGACTGGCTCACCATTGACCGCGTAGCTGATGGCAGCATCGTCCTCACTGCGAAGGAAAGCCCCGAGAAGTATCGTCGCCGTGTGAAGGTCCTCCTGACCGTCGGTACGACCCTCACCGAAATCGAAGCTATCCAGGAAGGCTCTGTACAGTACGTCCTGCCTATCCTGAAGTTCCCCGCTTCGCTGGCTACCGTGATGAGCGAAGAAATGGCTCGTGGTAACGCGCTTATCCAGCTCCCTGACGGCATCTTCAACACGACCTCTTACCGCGTGGCTACGCGCAGTGAAGCGATGCCCTTCATCCAGTATGAGTTCACTGACCCCAGCGCTCCTGGCTTCAAGTCTGCTATGTCTATCTGTGCCGACAGCACGCTCGTCAAGGACAATCCTGAGTTCATGGCCTTTGTCAAGGAACAGGGCTTCGATGCTCCTACGATCTCTAAGGACGGTAAGACCACGACCTACACCAGCGAAAGCCTCCAGCTCCAGATCGAGGTGACGATCCAGCCTAAGGGTGCTGTCATCACCACGACCTATCGCCCCACGCAGCGCAAGTCCTACAAGACCTTCGACGTCATGCCTCTGGCCGAGCAGCTCAAGCTCCTCAGCAGCCGTGAGCTGGGTATCATGAAGGCTAAGCGCGCTGAGATCCGCAAGCAGGAAGCTGAATGGGGCTCTGAATGGGCTGAGCCACACGATCGTAAGTACTACGACCGCTTCATGGTGACAAAGGCCTTCGACGGTGAGTTCGCTCGTGGGTACTTCTATATCGTCCCTGACAAGTACAAGAAGATCCCCGAAGATGATCCATACGTGGATGCTGTCAAGGGGATCCAGGCCATCTACCACAATACCGAGCTGGCCTTCTGGCGTGACTACGCTGGCGACTTCCACCTCTCCAATGAAGTCATCAAGCTCCTCGAAGACAACGGCTATACCTTCCTGCAGAACCTCGATGGCTATAGTAAGGCTTACTACAACAAGGAGAAGAAGCTCGCCTTCATCTTCACCGTACCTAAGCAGACCTACCAAGGCCGCTACATCCTCGAGATCCAAGCCACCTACGCTGACCGTGGTAACAAGTCCGCTACCCTCTCAGTGGCTACCCTCTCCGACTATCCCAGCTATCTGCGCGCCCTGCGTGCTCAGCAGGCTGAGGATCGTGCCTTTGCTGCTCAGCTGAAGGCTATCTTCGGGCACTAATCTTCCCGTGTACCGCACCACACGGATAGGCGTTCGGGCTTCGGCCCGGGCGCCCTATTTCTGTTTCTTCACGAGTGGGGTAGTGCGAACCTATATGGGGTGGTGGGCTGACCTATATAAGTACGAGTGTAGAGCTATATCAGGTTATTGCTCCGGGTAGGGATAAAAGTTATGGACGAGTGGTAGATAAGTTTGGACTACGTACGTGGCTCTAATATCTACGTACGTGGATGTTTGGATTTACGTGCCTGGTCGTTAAGACTACGTGCGTAGACAGAGGAAAAGCACTACGAGAGGGCGCTTTTTTCTTCGTGATAAGGACACTTTTTCTTTCCGCTGGATAAGAGGAATACTCGCGATAAGGCGAAGGGCTTGTGTATCTCTTCGGAGAGGTATATCGGGTAGCTGGGCGCACGATGCCTTAGCACTCTAAATAGAGGTCAGGACTCGCGGTGACAGTCTCTATATAGGTCTGTGAGCTGACTAATATAGGTTGGATTTGGGCTCCTCTATAGGATGCTTCTCGTGATGTGCTAAGTGGCTTGGAATGTGTGGTGTATGATGTTGGGATGGAGGTGGCATCTGTGATGAGAATTTACCCCAGAGAAAGTGTGGTATACGGCTGCAATGTGTAAGGCTAACTTTATGCTCGTTAGTATTGGATTTCCCGAAACAAATCTCTAACTTTGACCCATGGTTGAGGCACAAAGCCTCTGCAAATACAGAACACTCATGATCGAATCATCAACCTCAGATATGCCCCTGGGCTACTGAGGCTCACGAAGAATCCCTTCAACTACGTCGGCTTGGGGCGGCCTCCCTCCGCGTAGATAGAGCCTTGGAAGCCCTGTTTTCCTTCCACACAAGACGCTCACCTCTCGGCCACACACATCGACACACCTCGCACCCACCACACGCCTGCGACGCACGGAGCTACCACCACAGTACCCTCTTCATAGCTCGTCTGCTGCTCGTCCTCCCTATCGCCTTCTTATGTCTCTGCCCGTAGAGCACTTCGCTCCGTGGGATCTGCAGGCATTCTACACCAGACAAACCCCAGCTGCGCTACCTTGTAGACCGCACGCTTATACCCGTTCCTACCCATTTCTTCCCCCCGCAGGCGACGCTCTTAGCACATACGCTCGTCGTCGAAGCGGAGAGGCCAATGTCCTCCTACTCTGTACCCACCATGAGGTCCATATCTACCTACTTATTAGCGCTTCTGGCGCTCGTCTTCCTCCTCCCTACCAGCTGTAAGCCTGATAGCGACGTCGAGGAGGCTACCCTCGAGCTGTCTCCCTCCACCCTCCACTTCTCTAAGGATGGCGGTGAGCAGGTCGTCACGATCACTACCAACCGCGAGAACTGGAGCGCCTTCTCTCCGCAAGAAGACGCTTGGGTCAAGCTCAAAGAAGAGGGGAGTACCCTCCGTGTGAGCGTCCCTGCCAACCCTCGCAGCGAAGAGCGCACAACGTCGGTCATCGTCAATGCTGGAGGCGTGCAGCGTCGCATCGCCATCCGTCAGTCAGCTGGTGAGGCAAGCCTCACGCTGGAGCAAACGGTGACCTTCGGCCTCGAAGGAGGCTCTCATCTCATTACCTTCGCTGAGGCTTCGGCGGATGCTAAGGCTGAGCTCGCTGTCCCCACCGACTGGCTGAGCATCTCAGCTGCCAGTGCCAAGGGCTTCACCCTCATCGCAAAAGCCAACGCTACGAAGCTACGCCGTGCTGCTAAGGTGAACGTCATCCGTGGCAATAGCATTCAGGAGATCGAGGTCGTGCAGGAAGGGCTTCCCTCGACGCTCCTGCCCCTCTTGGAGTTCCCCGCTGACCTCTATCAGGTCATCCGCTACGAGCAGGGTCGAGGCCACATTCTCCTCGAGTCTGTCAATGGTGGCGAAGATGAACCCTCGGTCTACCGCTTCCTCACCAAGGATAAGACCGTGCCCTTCATCCAGTACACGTTCAACGTCCCTCTCAGCCCTGGCTTCATGTCGGCCGAGACCCTCTTCTTCGGCTTCAATCCCAAGGAGGATGTCCCCGCCCTCGAAGCCTACCTCAAGGACCACGGCTTCACGCTCAGCAAGAGCACCGATCAGATGGCCTTCTACACGAGCACGACGATCCCCGTGAGCCTGCAGACGTACTACTTCTCCGATGGCGTGAAGTTGGAGTTCACCTACCAGCCCCAGCAGCCTCAGGCTTACAAGACCTTCACCACGCTGCCTATGACTCGCATGACTGCCTATATGGGCAATCGTGAGCTGAATAAGGCCGGTAAGAAGCGTGCTGAGATCCGCAAGGATGAAGAAGCTCTAGGTAGCGAATACTTCGATGTCGGTGATCCCTCAGCTGATGTCTATCAGGTGAAGAAGTCCTTCGATGGTGAGGATGTCCGTGCCTATCTCTTCGTCGTGGCTAACCCTGACAAGGGGATCGCAGAGAATGATCCCTACATCGATGTCTGCGTCGGGGTCAATGCCTTCTTCCCCATCACTATGGGTTACTGGCAGGATAAGATCACCGGAAAGCACTATCTGACCAATGAAGTGCGTTCATTCTTTGCAGGGGTAGGCTATCCCTACCTCGGGAAGCTAAAGAATGGCGACTATGCCTTCTATAATAAGGAGCGGCTCCAGGTGTATGTCTTGCGCGCAGTAGATGATGGGGCGACCCAGGTACTGCAAGTCCAGTCGATCTACGCTAAGGTCAAGAGTGCCAATGCTTCCCTCGCTTCCCAGCTCGACTATCGAGCCTCGGTCAAGCAGCGTCGTGAGGATCTGCGCCGACTGAGCCAGCTCGTCACAGATGTCTACTACCACAAGGACTAAGTATCTTACTCAACCTCTATAGATAAACTCCCGCTGGAGGCGGGGAGATCTCGCTCCGCCTCCAGCTTTTCCTCTCCATATCAAATCAGACTGCTTATAACGAACAGCTACTTTTCTTCCTTTCACACCTTCCACACACCACACGCAATTTTACCCCCATGAGACGCTTCCACTTTACCCTTTTAGGGGTCTTGAGCGTATTCCTACTCAGCCTCCTTTGCCCCTCCTGTCGCCCTCAGAGCGATGTGGAGGAAGCTACCCTCGAACTCTCTGCCACCGCTCTGACGCTCCCACGTGAGGGCACGGCGCAGACCCTCACCATCACGACGAACCAGTCCAGCTGGTCGGCCTTCTCCCCGCAGGAGGCTACGTGGATCACCCTACGACAGGAGGGCAATACCCTCTATGTCGGAGCGCAAGCGAATGCCTCAGGGCAGGAGCGTACGGGTGCTGTCCTCGTCCAAGCTGGAGGCCTGCAGCGTCGCGTCACCGTGCATCAGACGGCGGCCGACGTCCTCCTAGAGGCTCCTAAGTCGGTCGTGCTCCAAGCTGAGGGCGGGTCAAGCGAGGTCAGCTTCGAGTGCAATAGCGATGCCCTCACTATCGAGCTGGCCGAGGGTATCACTTGGCTTCGTGTCGATAAGCGCACGGCTAAGACGTTCACTCTCGTCGCAGAGGCCAATGCCGACAAGCACAACCGCACGGCTAAGATCACCCTCACCGCAGGGACGGTCGTCCGTGAGCTGGAGGTCACCCAGCTGGGACTTACTCCCTACATCTTCCCCATGCTGACCTTCCCCTCACGCCTCTATGATATCGTTCGCTATGAGCATGAGCGAGGCAATACGCTCCTCTACTCCCGTGAGGAGACGAAGGAGCAGTACCCCAGCTTCCGCTTCCTCACCAAGAGTAAGGTCGTGCCGCTCATCGAGTACCAGTTCAGCGCGACGAATAGCCCTGGCTTCTCTATCGCTACCCTCATCTATACGGATAAGGACCTCGTCAAGGGGAACAAGGACTTTGACGAAGCCGTAGCTGCCTATGGCTTTGTCAAGCACAGCTCTTCGCCCGACCTCGTCTACACGCTGTATGAGAATCCGAAGCTCCCTCTGCAGCTCCTCGTGACGATCTTCACAGGAGGGGCGAAGGTGCAGTTCGTCTACAACCCCACGCAGACGAAGCCTTTCCCCACCTTCAGCGAGATGCCTCTGAAGCGCCAGATCGAATTCCTCGGGAGCCGTGAGCTGGATATCAAGGGCAAGAAGCAGGAGGATGTCCGTGCCTTCGAGCAGACCGAGGGGAGCGAACGCATTGAGAATACCCCCGACTTCTACGACCTCTTCAAGCCCAAGCGTTCCTTCCAAGATGAGGTCATCCGCGGCTACTTCTACATCATCACCCCGACGCAGATGGATGACCCCTATCTGGGTGTCGTGAATAGCGTCTTGGGCTACTACCCCCAGCTCGAGCGTGCTCTGTGGTACGATGAGATCGACGGGCACTATCACCTCACCGATGAGGTGATGAAGCTCTTCACCTCCGCCGGCTACGAGTATATGGGCCAAACGCAGAATGCCAGCTATGCCTTCGCTAATCGTGCGAAGAACTTAGCCTACACCATACGTATCTTCTTCTATCAGGAGCAGCGCGTACTCGACGTCCAGGCTTACTACACCGAGATCGACGATGGGTCGAATTCCGTCCAGGAGTTCATGAACCACCGCACCTCACAGAAGAAGCGTGCCGCCTTCCTCCGCCGTCTGGATGCCCTCTCTCAGCGCACCATACGCTGAGTGCTCCAAGCTTATATCCACTAACTAACAACAAACAAGATGAGAAAGACAATCAGCCGTATCTTGGGTCTTTCTGCCCTCCTCGCCCTGCTCCCCGCCTGTAGCCCACAGAGCGACGTAGAGGAGGCTACCCTGGATCTCTCCACCGAGACACTGACCTTCACTAAGGCGGCTTCAGAGCAGACCCTCACCGTCTCAACGAACAAGGAAAGTTGGTCCGCCCTCTCCCCACAGGAAGCCACCTGGCTAAGCCTCACACAGGAGGGTAATACTCTGAAGGTCCGTGCTGAGGCCAATGACCTGGGCAACGACCGCGTCGGCTCGGTCATCGTCAATGCTGGTGGCCTGCAGAAGCGCGTCACCGTCCGTCAGGCCTCTGGCGATGTCATCCTCGCCACCGACCTTGAGCGCCTTGTCTTCCCCATCGAAGGGGGTACGAAGAAGGTCGTCTTCGAGAGCAATACCACTGCTAAGGTGGAGATCGGAGCCGAAGCCTCTTGGCTCAAGCTTGCCGAAGTGACGAAGTCAAGCTTCACCCTCGCCGCTGAGCGCAACGAAAGCGATGCTCCCCGCTCGGTGAAGGTCGTCATCACGGCTGGTGCCCAGCTCAAGGAGATCGAGGTCACTCAGGATGGTGCCAACCAGTACGTCCTACCCCTGCAGCAGTTCCCCGCAGGTCTCAAGGATGTCATCCGCTTCGAGCGTGGTCGTCTGAGCGAGCTGACGCGTAGCTTCACCCGTGGTAGCGCCGTCGTCTTCCGCTATGCTACGCAGAGCGAGCTCTTCCCTCTGATCGAGTATGAGTTCGAGCACGAGCGTAGTAAGGGCTTCCAGGCCACGATCCAGCTCTGTCTCGATGACAAGGCGGTGAAGGGCAATCCTACCTTCGTGGCCTATCTGCAGGGCCGTGGCTATCAGAAGTCCGACGCGCTGAGCAATGCAGGTCAGGACGTCTATGTACACAGCACTCTTCCCTACAACCTCAATGTAGCCTTCGATTCCTCGGGCGAAGCACTCCTCGAGACGGTCTATATGCCCCGTCAGCCTAAGGCTTACAAGACCTTCGACCACCTGCCTATGAAGCAGCTGCTGGCTCTGAACTGTGACCGCGGTCGTGGTATCCACGGCTACAAGCGAGATGATGTCGCTAAGAAGGAAGTCGAATGGAAGGGCGAACTCGATGTGGAGGACCCCCGCGCTAATCGCGAAGACTACCAGCGCTTCATCGCTAAGGGCTCGCTCGAAGGTGAGTCTCACCGTGGCTACTTCTACCTCCAGCCCAGCGAAGACATCCCTGCTGATGACCCCTTCGTCGGCGAAGTCTTCACGACGCAGGCCATCTTCGCCGACGTCACGCTCGGCTTCTGGACTGACCCTCTCGGCAAGTCCTATGTGACGAGGGAGATGGAGCAGCTCCTCAAGGATAATGGCTACAACTACCTCCGCACGCTCAATGGAGGCTTCGTCGCCTACTACAATGCTGCAGAGAAGGCTGCTTACATCCTGCACCCTGCTCAGCTGGATGGTAAGCCCGTCCTTGAGATCCAGACCTTCCTCGTTGAGCTGCCTGGTGGTGCTGGCTCTGCTCCCCGCCTGAAGGCTGCTAAGAAGGAAAACCTCTTCGAGCGCCGTGCTCGCATCGTAGAGACCATCAGCCGTCATCTGCAGAAGACGCGTCGCCTCCAGTCCCTTCGCTGATCCACATTCACTCGCACTCTTAGGCTCCAGTAGCCCCATGCCATCCGATCAATCTTCACTATAATCTCCATACACACTACAAGAGTCGCACAGCACACACATCACTACCACCACTAAGGACACCACAGCAAGATGTATCGCCCGATCGTGCATCTCACGGTGGGTGACTCACCTCCAGCCCACCGCCTCCCATGACCCGCATCTCGCAGCCATGGGAGGGGTTAGCCCCCCTCCCATAGGCTGATGGGGATGAAGACAAGCAAATACTCCATCTCCACCTTCCCTCTGGCTCGCATACCCGCCTCACTAACCTCGGGATGCCCGCCCAACGATCTCCCCTCCTGCGCCCCTCGTGGTGAAGTCCCTTCCAGCGACAGGCGCCTTAGTCTAAACACACATATAAGACTACGACAATGAAACGATCTATACTGACCCTGTCACTTCTCTCGGCACTGGCCGTCACCTCCTGTCAGCGGGATTTCGATGAAGTGACACCTCAGAGAGAGCCTCAGGCCTCTGAGACCGGTAGCCCCACTACACCCGCTCGTGCCTTCCTGTCTACCCAAGGGGCAGAGGCTGGGGTCCTCTATTTCCGCATCCAGCGCTCGGCCAAGAGCAGCCTTCGTGCCTTCGATGCTAATGGCGCTTCGATGAGCTCCTTGCCTTCGCAGATGGCTCAGTCCCTGCGTAGCATCGGCACCGAATCCCTCGAGCCCCTCTTCCCCATCGACCCACGCTTCGAGGAGCGTATGCGCCGCGAAGGTCTGGACCTCTGGTACGTCGTCCGCTTCAATAAGCAGCAGGATCTCCAGGGGGCTATGCAGACCCTTGCCTCTACGCCCGAGATCGAATACACCGAGCCCGTCTACGAGATCGCTCGTCCTACGGGCAAGGCTGTAGCTGTCGATGCACCTCGTAGAAGCGATGCTCCTGCAGCTCCCTTCGACGACCCTATGCTCGGCGATCAATGGCACTACAACAATACCGGCCGCTTCTCACGCAGCGTCGCTGGTGCGGATATCGGCCTCTTCAAGGCTTGGAAAACGGAAACGGGTAAGCCTAACGTCATCGTCGCTATCACCGATGGTGGTATCGATATCACCCATCCCGACCTCAAGGACAACCTCTACGTCAATCAGAAGGAGCTCAATGGTCAGGAAGGTGTCGACGATGATGGCAACGGCTTCATCGACGATATCAACGGCTTCAACTTCATCCACAACAATGGTAAGATCTACCCCGACGATGAGTCCCACGGTACGCACGTCGCAGGTACGGTCGCAGCCCGCAACAACAATGGTATCGGCGTCGCTGGTATCGCTGGCGGGGATGGTACCGAAGGCTCTGGGGCTCGCCTGATGAGCTGTCAGATCTTCGGGGGCGAACGTGAAGGCGGTAATAGTGCCAACGCTATCGTCTACAGTGCCAATAACGGTGCTGTCATCAGCCAGAACTCTTGGGGCTATATCTACAAGGCCAACATCACCGCTATCCCTCAGAGCCAGAAGGCCGCTATCGACTACTTCATCAAGTACGCCGGCTGCGACAAGGATGGGAATCAGCTGCCCAACTCGCCTATGAAGGGTGGGGTAGTCATCTTCGCTGCGGGTAACGACGGGCTGGACTATCGCTCCTTCCCAGGGGCTTATGCTCCTGTAGTGGCTGTTGCCTCGATGGCTCCAGACTGGAAGTCTGCTTACTACTCCAACCGTGGGGACTGGGTCGATATCACGGCTCCTGGTGGTGATACTCACTATCCTCAGGGCGAAGTCCTCAGTACGCTCTCTAAGAAGATCACGGGTAAGGACTACGGCTACATGCAGGGTACCTCGATGGCTTGTCCTCACGTATCCGGTATCGCCGCCCTTATCGTCTCGCACTTCGGTCGCCAGGGCTTCACGAACGTCGAGTGTCGGCAGCGTCTGCTCGGTGCTCTGAAGGCTCAGAATATCGATGCACTCACGGGCTTCCCAGGTCGTATGGGTCGTGGCTACATCGATGCTTCCGCTGTCTTCGCTGAAAATAAGGGCAAGGCTCCTGCTAAGGTCTCTCAGATTAATGTTGACGAAGTCTCCTTCGTCACGGCCAACATCTCCTGGGCTGCTGTCAGCGACGAAGATGATGGTACGCCTGTCGAATACAACGTCTATCTCTCCGAAAAGGAAATCACCGATGCTAACGCTAAGGATGTCCACTATGCCAAGATCAATGCTACGGGCTATACTGCTGGCACGAAGATGTTCCTCCCGCTGAGTGCTCTGACGGAGAATACCACCTATCATATCGCTATCGAAGCTATCGACCGCTGGGGCCTCAAGTCGGGTCTGACGATGGGTCAGTTCAAGACGAAGAAGAATAATCCTCCTGTGCTGACGCTCTCTACCGACAAGAAGATCCGCGTCTCTGCTCTCACGAAGGAAACCTTCTCCGTCACCTTCTCCGATCCCGACCAGCAGAAGGTCAGCATCAATGTCGCTGGTGAGACTCGTGGGGTGAGCTATCAGGTCAGCGGTGATAAGGTCATTTTCTCTCTGCGTGCTGTAGCTCCTGTAGGCCATCATGAGATCAAGGTCACCGCTACCGACGTCCTCGGGGCAAAGACCGAGCTCACGATTCCCTTCGAAGTCTACACCTATAAGGCTCCTGCCTTCATCGCCTCCCTCGGCAACCACGTCGTCGGGATGGGCCAGTCCACGATGGTAGAGGTAGCACCTTCCCTCGAGAAGAGTGATGGCGTGACCATTACCTACAAGGCCAGCGTCGCTGACGGCTCTATCGCTTCGGCTGCTATCGCTGAAGATGGTAAGCTCACGATCCGTGGTCTGAAGACGGGTACGACTCAGGTCCAGGTAGAGGCCTCCGATGGTATCAGCACGCCCGTGCAGACGTCTATCCCTGTACGTGTCGTCAAGGATGCCTCTGAGCCCGTCTACTCAGTCTATCCTATCCCCGCTACGACGGAGCTGAACATCGTGCTGAATCCCGCTATCCAGCGCGCCAACATCCAGATCTACTCCCTCTCCGGTGTCAAGGCTCTTGACCGTGACTACACCGTCGCTGGGATCGGTAAGGTAAAGCTCCTCGTCAAGAACCTCGCCCCAGGCGCCTACACGCTCCGTGTGCAGTCCGCTCAGGGGAGCTACACTAAGGCTTTTGTCAAGAAATAACGCATCCTACCCATGAATACCAAAGCATCTATCCTGCTGCTCGCAGCCGGGCTCTGCGCTACCTCCACGCTGCAGGCCCAGAAGATCAAGGGGACACGTGCCCTGCCTATCCTCGAGTATGCTCAGAGCGCACAGACGGCAGCCCTCGGGGGTAACCACTATGGTGAGAGCGATGTATCTCATCTCTACACCAACCCCACCTCGCTCCTCTACGGCGAGACGGTCCTCTCTCTTGGTGGTGGTCTTCGTACCCTCGGCAAGGTCGAGGGCTTCGACGGCACGAATAACCTCTACAACGCTTCGCTCGGCATCTGCGTCGGACGTCATGCCTTCTTCGGCGGCTTCCGCTATCTCGGTGGCATGAAGTACACGCCGATCGACCAGAATGAGAACGCTAAGAAGAAGATGCGCCAGCTCTTCGACTACACCGTCGACCTTGGATACGCTATCCGTATGGGCGTCTTCTCTGCCTACGCTAAGGGGAGCTACGTCTACACCGACCAAGGGGCTGCCGCCTCGACGATGGTCTTCGGTGGGGGCGTCTTCCTCCGCAGTAGCGAAGAGCCATCCGCTACGGGGATGAATTTCATCCTCGGTGCGAAGGTCGATAACCTCGGTGCGAAGTACAAGCAGAGCGCCAAGAGTAGCTCGACCTATGCCCCCGCCTATGCGGGTGCTGGTGGTGAGATCAGCTACGGCATCAGCGGTGAGCATCGTCTGGCGCTCGGCGCAGGCGTAGACTACTTCTTCGCTCCTTCGAATGCCGCATCAAGTGCTATCCATTTCGGTGGGGAATACCTCTACCACCAGCTCGTAGCACTGCGTGCCGGCTATCAGTATGATACCAATGGTGCGAAGGGCGTGAGTGCAGGGCTCGGCCTGCGCTTCAAGCCCCTGGCCCTCGATGCCACGTATATGGCACCGACCTACTCTGGAGGGAAATCCTCTCTCTGGGTTACAGTTGGCCTAAGTTTATAGGCAAGCTGCGGTTTGTTTGTTAGTGAGTAGGCGCAGGGATCTCTCGTAGGTCTCTGCGTCTACCTATTTTATGCCCTCAGCGAAGGTGTATCGCGAGCTGCTACATTGTGCACGTACCTTCTCTCAGCACCTATGGTGGGAGGAGGCACGCTCTTACTCGGGATTTATCTTGACTCTCTATAGCTATTCTTCCCGAGGACTATGGGTTTATCCTTCGCACCAATAGGGATAGACTTATACCCACGCACGTAGATTTATCATCCACGTGCGTGGCTTATATGATCTTGGTGCGTAGCTCTAAAGACTACGCACCAAGATATAGGCATATCAGTATTGCTTCATGCTTCCTCCACTGCAGAGGATAAAGATTCGTCGTGGAGCTGGAGGATGGTTTTAGTAGTGGAATGCCCTATAGCCTCGAGCTGTTTGCTACAAAAAGAAGCGCTCCCCTACCTCCGAGTGAGGTAGGGGAGCGCTTTACTTTGCTGTAAGGGGGCGACTTAGTGGCGCGTGTAGATGATACCAGCAGCCACTTCCCCCGCCTTCTCTTCTCCTGCGAGAGCGGAGATGATCTCGAGGGCGAAGTCGAAGGTATAGCCTGCGGACTTAGCCGTGATGATGTGCCCGCTCTTGACGACGGGAGCCTCGGATACCTTAGCACCCTTTAGGTTCTTCTCAAAGCCTGGGTAGGCGATAGCTTCCTTCCCCTCGAGGAGGTCAGCACCACCGAAGACGGAGGGGGCAGCGCAGATAGCGCAGAGGAGCTTGCCTTCTTGGTTGGCTTCGCGGATGAGCTGGTGCAGACGCTGTGAAGCGTCGAGGTTCGTCACACCAGAGAGTCCGCCAGGCAGGACGAGTGCAAGGACGTCATCATTGTAGACCTCGCTGATAGAAAGGTCGGCCTGGATGGCGATACCATGTGCCCCTGTGACGTTGGGCTCCAGACCGACGGCCACGACGTGCGTGGGCAGGCCTGCACGGCGCAGGAGGTCGATCGTCCCGATGGCTTCGATTTCTTCAAAGCCTTCCGCAAGGAAGACGTACACGTTCTTAGACATATGAATAGCTTGGTATAAAGGTTAGTCGGCCTTAGGCTCGGATCTTGAAGTGGTAGGTGATGCTACCTTCTTGCTCGTCAGAGCCTGGCACGGCGTTGAAGCGCGTCTTACGTGCCGCCTCAAGGGCAGCGGCACGGACGGAGGGATCAGCGATGTTGGTCCCTGGAGCGATGGTAGCACGGATCACCGAGCCATTGCCATCGACGACGATGCGCACACGCACGTTGCCCTCGACAGCACGCTGTACGCGTGGGGCGACGAGAGCACCGCCGTTGCTGATGATCTTACGTCCAGAGAGTGCATAGCTGGAGGGGCTTCCGTTGGGATCCCCCTGATTGCCCGAGCCCGAGGCCGCTGTACCTTGGCTACCAGCTTGCCCAGCCTGCTTACCGAAGGCACCCGCTACGGAGTTGCCTATCTGCTGGCTTTGGGCACGACGGGAGGCTGCGAGAGCTTCTGCAGCTCGCTGTGCAGCCTCTGCCTTGGCCTTTGCTTGACGCTCGGCCTCAGCACGTCGGGCAGCCTCTACCTGCAGGCTCTGCTCATGCTGCTGAGTCTGTAGGGGCTGGCTGGCCTCATGGGTGCGAGTGGGGCGCTGCGCCTTGGGCTGTGGCGCAGGTGGCATGGGAGGAGTAGGGGTAGCGACCTTGGGAGGTGCGGCTACCTTGGGAGCAGGCTCAGTGACGTCGGGTGTACCTCCAGGCTCAATTGCCCCTGCTGCAGAGGCTACGTTGCCCACATTGACCGCGATGAGTACCTCCGTTGGCTTGGGGGTAGGGCGGTCACTGCTGAGCTTGAGGACCCAGAGTAGGAGGAGGAAGAGGACGTGGCAAGCCACAGTCACCAGGGCGGCGACGGCTCCACGACGTGGGGCGGCGGGATCGGTCTGTGGCATGAGGCTTATTGGACTGGCTCGCTCTCGGCACGCGTCGTCAGGACTACCTTGAGGGAAGCCTGAGCAGCAGCGTTGATGACGGCGACGACCTCCTTGTAGGGCACGGTCTCATCGGCCTGTACAGAGACGAAGGCCTCGGGGTGCTCTGCGGCGAAGATACCCAGCTGCTCCTTGAGCTGATCACGGGTAAGTTCGGTGGGGGTGCCGCGGTCGATCGAGAGATAATAATGCAGGTCGGGGGTCAGCGTGACGCGTGCGGAGGGCGTCTCGGGAGCTGACTGGGGGGCGGAGGTAGGGAGGGTGACCTTGATCGTATTGGGTACGATGATCGTGCTGGTCACCAGGAAGAAGATCAGCAGGAGGAAGATGACGTCCGTCATCGAGGCCATGCTGAAGGTGTCTGCGACTTTGGTCTTACGCTTGAGTGCCATGCGTTCGTGGGTAAGGTGAGATGGGCTACAGCTCAGGGCTTAGTGCACCTCGTTGAGCATGTCCATGAACTCCATCGTCTTGGTCTCCATCTTACCACCGACCTTGTCAAGCTCAGCGACGAGGTAGTTGTAAGCGAAGAGCGCCACGATACCGACGACAAGACCACCGACAGTGGTCACGAGCGCTTCATAGATACCGCCCGAGAGGAGCGCTACGTCGACGCCGCCCGAGCCAGCGTTAGCCATATCAAAGAAGGCACGTACCATACCGGTGACCGTACCGAGAAAGCCGATCATAGGAGCACCGGCAGCGATGGTAGCGAGGATAGGAAGGCCCTTCTCCAGACGACCGATCTCGATGTTACCTGCATTCTCGACGATCACGAGGACGTCAGACATGGGGCGACCGATACGGGTGAGACCCTTGCGGATCATACGGGCATAGGGGGTATTGGTGTCCTCACAGAGCTTAATAGCAGAGGGCGTCTTGCCTTCGAGGACATAGTCCTTGATGCGCTCTACGAAGTACTTGTCTTCACGACCTGCAGCACGGAGCTGGAGGTACTTCGATACGAAGATGTAGAGAGCCAGGAGTGAGAGTACGAGCAGGACGATCATGATCCAGCCACCCTTGGTAGCCAGGTCAAGGATAGAGAGAGAGGCCTGAGGAGCCGTGTCAGCGAGGGTCTGAGCCAGAGAGGCTGTTGCGGTTGTATCCACGTGAATTGTAGTCGATATAAATGTGAAAGGATGGTTGCTTGTGAGGTGGTGCTACTTACCTGCGAGACAAGCGCGGTAGCGGCGAATGGTCTCCTCGAGGCCGAGGTAGAGGGCGTCGGAGATGAGTGCATGTCCGATAGAGACCTCGGAGAGGAAGGGGATAGACTCAGAGAAGAAGCGGAGGTTCTCCAGACTGAGGTCGTGCCCTGCATTGAGCGCCAGTCCGAGGGAGCGAGCGTGCTCAGCAGCCTGGACGAAGGGAGCTACAGCCTTGGCGCGATCTGCAGGATAGTCCGAAGCGTAGGGCTCGGTGTAGAGCTCGACGCGGTCGGTGCCAAGGGCAGCAGCTGCATCAAGGTTCTTGAGATCCGTCCCGACGAAGATTGAGGTGCGTATGCCCCAAGCATGGAGCTGACCGAGGATCTCGGTGAGGAAGTCACGGTGACGAGCTACGTCCCAGCCCGCATTACTCGTCAGAGCATCGGGGGCGTCGGGCACTAAGGTCACCTGATGGGGGCGTACCTCTTCGACGAGATCCATGAAGGAGGGGATGGGGTTCCCCTCAATGTTGAACTCCGTCGTGACCACTCGCTTGAGGTCACGCACATCCTGATAGCGGATATGGCGCTCGTCAGGGCGTGGGTGGACGGTGATACCCTGTGCCCCAAAGCGCTCGCAGTCCAGCGCGACCTGGATGAGGTCGGGGACGTTGCCGCCACGAGCATTGCGCAGGGTAGCGATCTTATTTACATTGACGCTTAGTTGAGTCATACGTCGAACTTTATACATTTGTAGACAGGGCAAAGAGCCCCGAAATACAAAGTTAAGTTTATTTGACCTACCTACAATAACTTAACGCTTCTTCAGCTACCCCTATGTATAAGATAGCGCTCATCGCCTCCTCACACCTTGCGGCTCATGCCGCTCATCTTGCCGAGCTCCTTCACCTTCTTGATAGGCCTGATGTGAGCTTGTGGTGTGACCGTAGCTTCCACCGCACGCTGATCACAGACTTCGATTTGCACCCCACGATAGCGGGTTATATACCAGCGGATTATACCCCGCTGGATATGGACTTCGTCATCAGCCTGGGGGGGGGGATGGTACGCTGCTTCGCGCTGCCCGTCGGGTCTTTGCTGAGGGCACTCCCGTCTTGGGACTCAATATGGGTCGACTGGGCTTCCTCACGGATCGCAGTGTCCAGGAGGCGCTCCCCCTCTTGTCTCGGCTCTTTGATGGTACGTATACGACGGAGCACCGTATGCTTCTCTCGGTGGAGGTCGATGGTGCGCACTACGGTGAGGCGCTCAATGATGTGGCACTCCTCAAGCGTGAGACGGGCTCGATGATCACGCTATACGCGCGCCTCGCTGATACGGAGCTCGCCAGCTACGAGTGTGACGGGCTTGTGATCTCCACGCCTTCGGGATCTACGGCCTATTCGCTCAGTGCTTATGGGCCGCTGATGATGCCACAGGTTCGGGCGATGCTCATCACGCCTATTGCACCACACTCGCTGACGATGCGCCCCTTGGTCATCCCCGAGGACGAGACGATCGATCTTACCGTCTCGGCGCGCAACAATACCTTCCTCATCGTACTGGATGGGCAGACGAAGATCCTGCCTTGTGGAGCGAAGATCACCATCCGTAAGTCGGCCAATAGCCTTTGCCTTCTGCATCTCGACTCTCACTCCTTCACCGATACGCTCCGTAAGAAGCTCCTCTGGGCAGCCCCCGTACGTGAGTAAGTCCCTCACTGCAACGAGGCACCCTTGTCCCTCATTGATAAATAAAGACTCCGCCCCAGACCCTGTCGTAGAGACTGGTCTGGGGCGGAGCTTTTCTTCGAAGGGATTCGCTCCACGAGGGAGCGAGGTCTTCACTTAGCGACGGATACCGAGTTCCTTGATGATAGCACGGTAACGCTCGATGTCGATCTTCTGAAGGTAGTCGAGCATGCGACGACGCTTACCGATGATCATCTTGAGTGCGCGCTGAGTGCTGTAATCCTTCTTGTTCTGCTGCAGGTGACCCGTCAGGTGGGCGATGCGGAAGGTGAAGAGGGCAATCTGGCTTTCAGGGCTACCCGTGTCCGTAGCGGACTTACCATACTTTTCGAAGAGCTCGGCCTTCTTTGCTGAATCTAAATACATACTTGTACTTGAGGAAATAGTGAAACAAAATACCGCCGTCGTCAGCTCGTCTTCCTCGTCCTGTGGGCTTACCACGGGGGCGGAAGCAGTCAGACGACGCACGGATCGTGGTGCAAAGGTACAATAAACTCTCCGAATGGTCTCATAATAGATGTATGGGTGCGCGGGTGGAGCTATATAGGATGGCGAAGAAAGCTATATAGCTTTGTGAAGTGACCTATATTAGGTCGTTGCTCCGCGTAGGGATAAAAAGTTGCGGACGAGTGGTAGATAAGTTTGGGCTACGTACGTGGATCTAATATCTACGTACGTGGATCTTTGGATTTACGTGCCTGGTCTTTAAGACTACGTGCGTAGATGCGGTAAAACAACTATAGGACGGCGCTTTTTCCTTCACGAGAAGGAGACTTTTCCCTCCGCTGGATAAGAGGAATACTCGCGATAAGGCGAGGGGCTTGCTTGAGATCACTTCGGAGAGGCATATCGGGGAGATGGGCGTGCGCTACTCTACACCGCATCGTAAATGAGCCATTTGCTATCCCGAAGTGTTGTATAGCAAACAACTTATAAACTCATTAGAAGATGACAACACGATCCATCTCCCATCTGATCATCGGCTTCGGGAAGGCTGGCAAGACCTTGGCAGCTGATCTGGCGAAGCACGGTGAGTCCGTGATCCTCGTAGAGCAAAGCGCTGCGATGTATGGCGGTACTTGTATCAACATTGGCTGTATCCCCCTCCAAGCTCCTGCTGGTCGAGGGCGAGAAGAGCGCTCGTCTTACGGATAAGTCTGCTGCCTTCCAGGCTGCGATGCAGCGCCGTGAACAGCTGACCTCCGCCCTCAGAGCTGCCAACTATAATAAGCTGGCTACGATCCCTGGCGTAGAGATCCTGAGGGGTACGGCGCGCTTCCTCTCTCCGAATGTAGTCGAAGTGTCTACAGAGGACGGTGCTTGTCAGATCGAGGCAGAGCGCATCTATATCAATACCGGAGCGCGCCCAGCGACCTTGGCTCTTGAGGGAGCTGACGACAAGCGTATCTATGATAGCACGGGGCTGCTGCAGCTTGACTCGCTCCCCGCACGACTGGTTATCGTAGGTGGTGGCTATATCTCGCTGGAGTTCGCCTGTATGTATGCTGCCTTCGGGACTGAGGTGACGATCCTTGAGCAGGGGGATACTTTCCTCGCTCGTGAAGATCGTGACGTCGCCGAGGCAATGCTGGCGATGCTCGCCGATCGAGGTGTCCAGGTCGTCCTCCAAGCTGAGACGCAGCGCTTCATCTCGGCCGAAGAGGCCGTCACCGTAGTGACCTCGCAGGGTGAGTATGCGGCAGAGGCTGTCCTGGTGGCTATTGGCCGTCGCCCCAATGTAGAGGCGCTGCATCTCGAGGCTGCTGGCGTCCAGCTGACACCTCGTGGCTTCATCCAGACGGATGAGTATCTACGTGCCACTCCAAATATCTGGGCGATGGGCGATGTGGCTGGAAGTCCGCAATTCACCTATGTCTCGCTGGATGACTACCGCATCGTCCGTGATCAGATCTTAGGCGAAGGGAAGCGCACGACGAAGGACCGCCTGCTACTTCCTACCAGCGTCTTCACTACACCTGCGCTGGCACAGGTAGGGATGACGGAGACGATGGCCGCAGCCTCGGGTCGCCCTTATGAAGTCAAGCGACTGCAGACCGTGGCTATCCCCAAGGCGAAGGTCCTTGGCGAGACGCACGGCTTGCTGAAGGCTATCGTCGATACCGAGACGGGCCTCATCCTCGGCGCTACGCTCTTCTGCCCAGAGGCACATGAGCTGATCAACCTGCTGAAGCTGGCGATGGATCATCAGATCCCAGCAGAAGCTCTGCACACCCAGATATTCACGCATCCCACGATCGCAGAGGCGCTGAACGATCTCTTCGCTCCGAACTAAAGAGGTTCGCTCTCTTTACCGCATACAAAAGGCTTCGCCCCAGATCCATCTCGTCGAGACGGATCTGGGGCGAAGCTTTTCTTTGTGTCAGTGTGGCGACTGATACCCGTTAGTTCGGGTCATTCGTCGTCTGGTGACGAGGCGTATTCCCTGCACCTTGATAGGTGGTAGAGAAGAGGCGTAGTGCCTGGTAGGTGAGGTTCCATGCCTTCTGCGTGAAGTCGTAGATGGCACCGCCTGGTGCAGGCTGTCCTTTCACCCCATGACCATAGGTAAAGATGTCCCCGTTGACACTGCCATAGGCGAAGCCACGGCGGTAGAAGAGGTTGTCTGTGGTGTTGAACTTCTCAACGAGCTTCGCATTGTCGTTCACGTTGGTGCTAACTTCCTTGGTGAGCAGGTCGGTGATGTAGTTCGGCTTCTCTGTGGTCATACCCCAGTGGAAGTTCATACGGTCGGTATCGAAGGTGCTACGACGCGCGGGCTCATTGAGCTCAGTACCATCCGCCGCCGTGACGTCCTTGTACAGACCAGCAGAGGGGAGCGTACGGGTGATGTAGCCCTTCTGGATGCTTGGATACTTCGTGGCATCCCAGAGCTCGGTGTCGACAGCAGCACGGAGGAGCTGGTTGCTTCCGTCGTACTTACCCGTGGGGATAGGCGTGTCGTAGAGGTTCCCGACGAAGTACTTTCCGAGATAGACGGACTCGATATCGATGTACTTGATGTAGCGATTGTCCTGAGTGTCTGACCCGACAGGGCCCTTGTTCGGGCGTGCCGTGAAGCGCATGAGGCTCTGATAGGGGCTGCGCTTAGAGTTCCCGAACGAGTTGGGCTCGCGGTAGGTCAAGCGGTAGGCGTAGGAGAGGCCTTCACCCTGGTCCGTGTTGCACCAGTCGATAGCATCGGTCGTGACGAAGTTGCGGTAGCGGAAGGTCGTGGGGTCAGCATTGGTCGTCGCATAGGGGAGCTCGAACAGGAGTGCACGATAGCGACCTACCTGATTCTTAGGGTCGTGGGCGAAGCGGTCGTTATTCGTGTTGTCAATGAACTCCATGGGAGTGTAGAGGCTCAGCAGCTCCATCCAGGGCTGTGTGAGGACCTGCACGAAGCCCTTAGGGGGAGGTTGAGAAGCCATTCTGGAAGCCGTACTGTGTGACCTTCTTATTCGATACGAGAGGGATATCCAGGTTCTTCGAGTTGTCAGCGACCCATCTCGTGGGGTTGACACCGAAGTATTCCTTGAGTACATAGCCCAGAGCCTGCTTAGGCTGCGTGTAGAACTCTGAGTTGACCGTGTAGGCCTTCCCGAGCTTGAGCGCCTTGTCAGTACCCATGACTGGGGCGATGGTGTAGTTGGGAGCTGTGATTTCTTCGCCAGTAGTGGCCTTTGCACCATTGACATAGACGTGAGTCTGGGCATAGCCGATAGCAGGGCGGTAGGTATTCCCGATGCGCTCGGTGTAGTCGGTCGCCGTCTCGATCCCCTTGACAGGCATGGCCCAGAAGACAATGACGTCCTCGGAGAGTGCGCCACCCTTCTGACAGACGCGGTCGCCGTCGTAGGTGTAGCTCTTCTCATAGAAGGGGGTGTAGTCGCGACTACACATAGCGTTGGAGACCCACTTATTCCCCGTGTTGATGAAGTAGTCTTGAACACTGAAGCCCGATGGCGTCATGCCGTCAGAGCGGCGGAGCGAGGCCTGGGAGAGGTCGATCTCACCGTCGAACTGCAGGGCATTCGAGCGGAGAGTGAATCCGCTGTACTGCATGTCCTTCGCGCTATTATTACGGATCGTGGTCGTCAATAGGACACCCTGAGGCTTGAGCGCGATGATACCACTGGGGCGGAAGACGTGCTGCGAATTCTCCGTACGGTTGTAGGTCAAGGTGATCCAGCCAGAAGCATAGGGGACTGGAAGGTCTACTTCGTTAGCGATGCCACCAGCTCCGACGGCCTGACGTGTCTTCGTGACGTCGGTCGAAGCAGCCTTGGCGAAGCCTACCTTCAGGTGCTTGGTTTGGGGGTCAAAGTCATTGCCCCCAGCGATGATGAGCACTGAGAGTGAAGCCTGATTATTCTTGATATCCTCTTCGCTGATGCCTACGGGCATGTTGATGTTGAACGTGGCGAACAGCTCATAGGCTCGCTTGCGCGTGTTGTAGTTCCAGCTAGCCTTCTCGTAGGTGAACTGCGTCTGCTTACCAGGAGCCTCTACCTTGTAGATCATCAGGAGATCGCGGGAGGGGTGGTTCGTGACGGTGAGGGTCTTGTTGTACTTGGCAATCTTACTCTTGTTGCCTGTCCCCTGTCCGTTATCATCGAGGATATCCTTGGAGGAGCCTTGGATGCTATAGGTCACCTCCGAGTTGCGGGGATCCCAGTCCAGGGCACGGCCCGATGGCTGGGGGTCTTCCAGCAGCTTAGCGTCGTAGGTGAGGAGTGAGCTCTCGAGTGCGACGGAGACGGGAGCTTCTATGTGTGTGGGCCCTCATGATCGGGATCAATGGGGGCGTCACTGTTCTTACTGCAGGAGCTTGCTACAATAGACAGAGTGGCAAGGAAGAGTCCTGAGCGAAAAATACGATTCATGGGTGGGTAACTAAAAACAATGTAGGTGATATCTGGATGAACTTAAAGGTCTTCTCCTTCTTCAAAGTCTTCAAAGTCAGCGTCTCCTGAGAATTGTAAGAGGAGATCTACTGTCGCTTCGATCTCGAAGAACTCGGCCTTAGGGGCGAGGTAATCTGTCAAATAGGTCATCGTGAAAAGTTAAGTTGAAAGAAGATAAAGTGCTATCGCACGCCACTGATGATCATGTCGTCAGTGGGCTGTGTATGATGAGAGGGCGCTCTACGTGCTACGCCGTCCAGCTAAAGAGTTGGGCTTAGGGAGGCGCAATGGGGGCTCGTGAGCTACCGGAAAAGTAAGGGGGGAGAGTGAAGGGTGCACGGCTGTAGATGGGCTCTCAGTGCCCGTGCTGGAGAATTAGACCTAGGGAGAGGTCTGAATGCACGTGTGGTGAATGTTTTCCTTGCTCGCAGGGACTTAGGAGCGCTACTACAAGGCGCTACCAAGCTCAAGCATAGGAAGGGCTACCGCACAAGGCGGCTACGCATGTAAGGGGGATTTGGTGTGAGTGATATCTGCTCGCTCTAACAAGTAGGGCTTTTGTCCATACGAAAATGTGATCAATGCTGTCCGAAGGATATGGCGTGGGGTGACCCGCTCTCATCGTATGAACGTATGAGGGTATGTAGATAGTACACACTCTCTAATTTACTTTTACTTCGTGACTGATTTGTATCTGTATATGTAAAGAAAGCGCCTTGTCTTGGAGGGGAAAACTCGCATAGACAAGGCGCTTTCTATTATATGTACGGATTATGATCGAGTAAAAATCACTAAGGAGTCTTCAGCAGGCGCTGGATCTCGCTGAGCTTATTCAGGGCTTCCAGCGGCGTGAGGCTGTTGATGTCTACCATCAGCAGGCGCTTGCGGATGTCGGAGAGTACGGGGTCGTCAAGCTGGAAGAAGCTCATTTGCACGCCACCCGTGATATTGCTGTTGGGCTCTGTGACGCTGGGTGTAGCAGCTCGGCTGACGTTGACCTCGGTGCTGAGGCCCGTGACTTCGTGGATGTGAGCGGACTCGAGCTGGCCGAGGATGTCGGTAGCGCGGTCGGTGATGCTACGTGGCATACCGCCGAGGCGCGCAACCTGGATACCGAAGCTATGTTCGCTCCCCCCGCGGACGAGCTTGCGAAGGAAGAGCATACGCCCGTCGATCTCGCGGGCGGAGACGTTGTAGTTCTTCACGCGCTCGAGACGACCCTCGAGGTCATTGAGCTCGTGGTAGTGCGTAGCGAAGAGGGTCTTGGGGCGCCCGTGGGGATTGTCGTGCAGGTACTCAATGATGGCCCAAGCGATGGAGATCCCATCGTAGGTGCTGGTACCACGACCCAGCTCGTCGAAGAGGACGAGGGAGCGAGGCGTGAGGGCGTTGAGGATGCTGGAGGCTTCCTGCATCTCGACCATGAAGGTCGATTCGCCACGGGAGATATTGTCCGAGGCTCCGACACGGGTGAAGATGCCGTCGGTGAGCCCGAGGTGGGCGGCTTCGGCGGGGACGAAGGAGCCGATCTGCGCTAAGAGCACGATGAGGGCGGTCTGACGAAGGAGGGCGGACTTACCGCTCATGTTCGGCCCAGTGATGACCATGATCTGCGTCTCCTCATTGTCAAGGTGCACGTCATTCGGTACGTAGCTCTGCCCGAAGGGGAGCTGCTTCTCGATGACGGGGTGGCGCCCAGCACGGATATCGATGACGAAGCCATCATCGACGACGGGGCAGGCGTAGCGCTCCGTGACGGCCACTTCGGCGAGCGAACTGAGGCAGTCCAGCTCAGCGATGACGCGGGCATCCTGCTGCAGTGGGCGGACGAAGCGCGAGAGGCGTACAAGGAGTTCGCTATAGAGACGCCCTTCGAGGCTGGCGATACGCTCTTCGGCGCCGAGGATCTTCTCCTCGTACTCCTTGAGCTCGGGGAAGATGTAGCGCTCAGCGTTGGCGAGCGTCTGCTTGCGTGTCCAGTCTTCGGGCACCTTATCATTGTGGGTGGAGCGCACCTCGATGTAGTAGCCGAAGACATTATTATAGGAGACCTTGAGGGAGGGGATACCCGTACGCTCACTCTCGCGGCGCTGGAGCTCCAGGAGGTATTCCTTGCCGTGGGAGGAGAGGCGACGGAGCTCATCCAGCTCGCTATTCACTCCTGGGGCGATGGTGACACCACGACCGAGAGCGGCGGGTGGCTCTTCGGTCAGCGTGTGCTCAATGTCGGAGATGAGCTCGCCCATAGGCTGCAGACGACCGGCTATCTTCTGTAGTTCGCCCGAGTCGCTGGAGGCGAGGAGTGAGCCGATCTGCTCCACTTGGCCGAGGGAGGTGGCCAGCTGGCGTACCTCACGAGGGGAGATACGCCCGACGACGGCCTTCGATGCCATACGCTCGAGGTCCCCAATGCCGATGAGGAGCTCGCTGGTCGTGCGACGCAGGTCGGCCGTACGTACGAGATCCGTCACGACTGACTGGCGGCGGTGGATCTCGGTGAGGTCGATGAGGGGGGAAGGAAAGCCAGTGGCGGAGCAGGCGTCCACCCATAGCCGTCTGGGTGTGGTCGATGATGTCGAGGAGGCTCTTACCCTCCTCGCGGTTCATCGGCGATAGGATCTCCAGACTGCGGAAGGTGAAGCTATCAAGACGCATGTAGCTCAGGCGATCGATGCTTCGAAGGGTGGTGATGTGCCCGATCTCGTGGTGGCTCGTCAGCTCGAGATAGTTGAGGATAGCCCCAGCAGCTGCGATAGAGGCGGGGCGCTGCTCGAGGCCGAAGCCCTTGAGACTCTGCACACCGAAGTGGGCGGTGAGCTTGCGACGGTTGTTCTCCACAGCAAAGCTCCAGTCCTCGACCTCAAAGATGAAGCCTCGATAGCCAATGACCTTGTCAAAGAGGCTGCGGCTCGTGCGCTCGACGAGCACCTCCTTGGGCTGGTAGGAGCTGAGGAGCTTCTCGAGGTGCTCGGGGGTGCCTTCGGAGACGACGAATTCGCCCGTCGAGATATCCAGCAGGGAGATGCTCCCCATGGCACCATCGCTGGAGAGCCATACGGCAGCCAGATAGTTGTTCTCCTTGCTTCTGAGGACGTTGTCGCCGAGTACGACCCCTGGGGTGACGAGCTCCGTGATGCCACGCTTGACGAGCTTCTTCGTCAGCTTGGGATCCTCGAGCTGGTCGCAGATAGCCACACGACGCCCCGCGCGAACGAGCTTCGGTAGGTAGGTATCGAGGGCATGGTGGGGGAAGCCCGCCAGCTCTACGTGCATCGCAGAGCCGTTGGCACGCTTGGTGAGCGTGATGCCGAGGATCTCGGCAGCAGCTATGGCGTCGTCGCTGAAGGTCTCGTAGAAGTCACCGACACGGAAGAGCAGGATAGCATCGGGGTGCTTAGCCTTGAACTCCATGTACTGCTTCATCATCGGGGTCTCTGCGATCTTCTTTGCCATAGTGTGCTTGTGGGGCTTTACTCTGAGGGGGATAGGGAAGAGGGGGGATTACTGGGCGTCTTGGGGTAGGACGTCACGGAGGAGGTCAGCGAAGAACTCCCCACGGGTCAGGCGCCCGTTGTCGACGACGACGCACTCGACCTCACCGCGTGCAGCGAGGCTCCCGTCGAGGTGCAGGATATCCTGATAGAAGACGAGCTTGGGCGCACGCATAGCACAGCGGAGTGCCGAGCGGTAGTAGTCGCCACTGCGCAGGCTCTTCTTATAGGAGATAGATACTTTGGTGACGAAGGCATCCAGGCCATCTTCGTGCATCTTGCCGAAGTTCACGCCCAGGCTCTCGAGGAACTCATGTCGCGTATGCTCCATGTAGTGCTGGTAGTTGGCGTTGTTGACGACGCCCTGTAGGTCGCACTCGTAGTCGCGCACCTTCATCTCGAGGGTGAATAGATATTCCAATGGAGTAGTCTTGATTAGTTTGTCCTCCCCGCAGGCTGGGGCGGTATGGGGTATTGAAGGTCTGTGGCGGGCCCTTCCTTACCCTATAATATTGTACGAATGAATGCGGTGCCACACGCCTGCAAAGGTACGGCAAAAGTGTGAGTGCCTGCCTATCGAGCCACAAGCGTAGAGCTCTTTAGCAGGAAGCTACGCATCCCCTCTGATCGCCAATAGCGAAGCGAGCACTGTGCGGTCTATTGCCTGCACAGTGCTCGCTTCGCTTAGCTGGACTTTCCTCGGGAGAGCGAGGATGGACTTTAGAGCGGCATATAGAAGAGCGTGGTCTTGCTTACATGGTCGTGGCCTGCACCCTCCATACATTCGCTGATGAAGCTCGCGATCTTCTTGCTAGCCTCCATCAGATCCCGTCGTTCTTGGGGAAGTTTACCTTGACAGAGCTACCATCCTTTGCCCCTCCGTCGCAGGAGAAAAGCATCTTACTCGGAGCCCCAGCCTCAGTAGACTGGGCTGTGTCAAGCTCGTCGGAATCGGACTTAGGCATCAGTGCGATAGCGAAGAGGAGGTTAAGTAGTCCGATCTTTTCGGGATCATAGACTGTGACCTCTTCGATCCGAATCTCCTGACGGTCCTTGTCATCGCTGATGACGATGGCGGCAAATTTACCTTGCTTGGGGTTGGCGAATGAGGGGAGGCTGCGGAGAAGCTGGTCGGAGAGCGTGGTGAGTGCCTCTGTGCGGGCGGAATGGGAGCCAAGGGGGGAGGCCCTTGGCTTGGTGTGGGCTGTAGCTCGTGCGGAGTGAGAGGAGCTGGGAGCTTGGGATGTGGGTGGCGCCTGGTTCCTCGGCTTCCTGTGCCTTTACTGCGGTCGAAGGAGAGGGATCTGCTGTGGACTCTATGTCTTGATCCTTGGTGCAGGAGGTAGCACCGAGCAGGAGAAGGCAGAGAGAACAGAATACCATTTTTGTTGTCATAACTTAGATGAGTTGCGTTGGATGATGACTACATAGAGTAGGCTCTCTCGTGGGCCTAAGTGGTTGGTCCTTTGTACCTACGATGCGAAGGTATCAATAAATTATTTAGTGAAGATACACACGAGACGGAGGCACCTTATAAGCCCTGTGGATACCGTACCTATAGAGGGGGAAGGTGCGAACCACTATTCCTTCGAAGTGCAAACCACTATTGGAGACCATTGCGCGAGGTCATCTCTTCACAGCTTACACTTTCCTCCTTCGAACTTCTCAGCCTAAAGCCCCCGATTTGCGAAGGAAGAAGGTACGAGTAATGAAGAAGTGGTCTTGCGCAATGATCCCATATATAGCTATATGGGTGCATGGTAGAGCTATATAGGATGGCGAAGAAAGCTATATAGCTTTGTGAAGTGACCTCTATTAGAGTTGTTGCTCCGCGTAGGGATAAAAGTTGTGGACGAGTGGCAGATAAGTTTGGACTACGTACGTGGCTCTAATATCTACGTACGTGGATATTTGGACTGACGTGCCTGGTCTTTAAGACTACGTGCATAGACAAAGGAAAACCACTACGGGAAGGTGCTTTTTTCTTCACGAGAATGATGCTTTTCCCTCCGCTGGATAAGAGGAATACTCGCGATAAGGCGAAGGGTTTCTGTATCACTTCGGAGAGGCATATCGTGGGGCTGGGCGTGCGATGCCTTAGCGCTCTCAATAGAGGGCAGGACTCTGCCGCAATAGTCTCTATTAGTCAGTGGTACGAACCAATAGAGGTCGGTATCACCCCGCTCGCGAGATCGCTTCTTCACTCCTCCTAAAATAAAATAGGGCGGCACGCATCATGTATGCGTACCGCCCTATCGGTGTGGGACTGATGTCGGGGAGACCTTCCCCTATTTCTTATTCGTTGTCGACCTGCGCTGCGTAGGTACGCCAGCGCTCTAAGAGTTGCTCAAGGTCGCTGGGAAGCTCGCTGTCGAAGAGCATCTCTTCGCCCGTCACGGGATGAACGAAGCCCAGCGTCTTAGCATGGAGTGCCTGACGGGGGCAGAGCGTGAGGCAGTTTTGGACGAACTGCTTGTAGCGGGAGAACTGGTTGCCCCAAAGGATCTTGTCGCCACCATAGCGTGCATCAGCGAAGAGCGGGTGCCCGATGTGGCGCATGTGGGCACGGATCTGGTGTGTGCGCCCCGTCTCGAGTCGGCATTCGACCCAGCTGACGTAGGCCAGCTCTTCGAGGAGCGTGTAGTGCGTGACGGCGTGCTTACCCTTAGGAGAGCCCTCGGGATAGACAGCCATCTGCAGGCGGTCACGCTCATCACGGCCGATGTTGCCGATGATCGTGCCTTCGGCTTCCTTCAGTCTCCCCCAGACGAGGGCGCGGTAGGTGCGGCGGGTCGTCTTGTTGAAGAACTGACGTGCCAGATGCGCCTTCGCTTCGGGACGCTTGGCGATGACGAGCAGGCCACTCGTGTCCTTGTCGATGCGATGGACGAGACCGACGTTGGGGTCGGCGGGATCATAGAGGGGATCATCCTGCAGGTAGTACGCGAGTGCATTGACCAGCGTGCCGGTATAGTTGCCGTGCCCTGGATGGACGACGAGCCCCGCAGGCTTGTTGACGACCATCAGCACCTCGTCTTCGTAGACGACATCCAGCGGTATGGGCTCGGGGATGATCTCGAGCTCATGCTTGGGACGGCGTAGCTGGAGGGTGACCACGTCGAGGGGCTTGATGCGGTAGTTGCTCTTGACGGGCTTATCGCCTACAAAGACATAGCCCCCGTCGAGCGCCTGCTGTATGCGACTACGACTGCTACCCGTCATGCGTGTAGCCAGATACTTGTCGATGCGCATAGGCGCCTGCCCCTTGTCAGTTACGACACGGAAGTGCTCATAGAGCGGTGAGCTATCGGCATGCTGGAGATAGGAGACGGCTGCGGCGTCGAGGCGCTCGACCTCGGCGGTGCCATCGGGGAGGAAGAGATCTTCGTCGCCTTCCCAGGCTTCGCTATCGAGGAGTAGCTCCTCGTCAGTCAGTGGATTACCACCAGTCATTGCTGATGCCTCCGTCATCCTTCTTCTCGGGTGTGGCTGGTGCCGTGCGTAGGACGGTGCTGTCACCTTGGCTGCTGCTATACCCCTCGATATAGCGATCGAGACCCAGCGTATCGATGACCTGACCCGCTACCAAGAGGACGAGCTTCGTATCGATAGGCAGCTGCGTACCAGCCTCTACGACCTTGCCATCAGCTGTCTGCAGCCCCACGACAGAGCCGACGTAGCCACCAGGCACGACGCGCTGGTCGACGGACTCAAAGCCCAGCCCCTTCAGCAGGGCAAGGATCTGACGGGCCGACTGATCCTTGTAGGTGGGGATCGTCTGGCGACGCTGGTGGAAGCCATTGATAGCGATGAAGAGGATGCGGCCGAGCTTGACCTCGCTACCAGGTGCGGGGATGACCTCGCGGACGGTACCAGGGATAGCGGTGCGGGAGAACGTCGAGTCGTTGATCTCGTACTTTAGCCCTGCATCATCGAGGATGCGCTGCATCTCGGCGAGCGTCTTACCACGCAGGTCGGGTACCTTGACCGTATCCCCGTGGCGGGTGTAGATGTCGAGGCCGTAGGTGAGTAGGACAACGAGTAGGACGGAGGCGCCTACAGCGAGTAGGACGTGCGTCAGGAGCGAATCTTTCTTGAGGAGAGACATATGCTGGTCAGAAGTGGAGTGGGCAGGCTATACGCGACCTGCGTTGATGAACTGAAGGACGCCCTCGGGCACATCTGGTGAGGAGAGTAGGGCACTACTTCCCTCCCATTCCTTCAGTCCGTTGTGGATGTATATGATCTTATCGCCGATAGCACGCACGGAGTTCATGTCGTGCGTATTGACGATGGTCGTGATATTATACTCTTGCGTGAGCTCGTAGATGAGCTGGTCGATGACCGTAGAGGTCTTGGGGTCAAGACCGGAGTTCGGCTCGTCGCAGAAGAGATATTTTGGATTGAGTGCCAGAGCGCGGGCGATGGCAGTACGCTTCATCATCCCACCACTGATCTCGGCGGGATACTTCTTTGCGGCTTCGGCCAGACCGACACGCTCCAGTAGCTCCATCGCACGGCGGTAGGACTTGTCGTAGCTGTCTGAGGAGAACATCTCCATAGGGAAGAGGACATTCTCCACGACCGTCATGCTGTCGAAGAGTGCTGAGCCCTGAAAGAGCATCCCCATCTCACGGCGTAGACGCAGCAGCTCGGGCTTGGTCATCTTGATGAGGTCACGGCCGTCATAGAGGACTTCGCCCTGGTCGGGACGGATGAGGCCGATCATACACTTCACGAAGACGGACTTACCAGCACCGCTTCGGCCGATGACGAGGTTCGTCTTCCCCGTCTCGAAGGTGGCGTCGATACCCTTGATGACCTCCTTGTCCTCGAAGCGCTTAGCGAGCGACTTGACTTGTATCATAGTGCGGGAGGGCTTAGGTGAGCAGGATGTTGGTGAGCAGGAGGTCCCAGAAGAGGATGAGGACGCTGCTATTGACGACGGCGCGCGTACTCGAGGCGCCTACCTGCAGTGCCCCACCCTTCACGCAGTAGCCGTAGTAGGAGGCTACCGAGGAGATGATGAAGGCATAGACTACCGACTTGATGATCGAGTAGCCGACGTAGGAGGGCGTGAAGAAGAGCTGGAGCCCATAGACGAAGTCCTTGTGCGTCATCGAGAGCGCCAGGTCACAGGCGATATACCCCCCGACGATACCCGTGACCATGGAGAAGACCGAGAGCACGGGGATGAAGGCCATGAAGCCTACGATCTTGGGTAGGATAAGGAAGTTCGCAGAGTTGACCCCCATGATCTCCATCGCGTCGATCTGCTCGGTGACGCGCATGGTACCGAGCTCTGAGGCGACGCTCGAGCCGACCTTACCCGACAAGATGAGGCACATGACCGTTGAGGAGAACTCAAGGATCATGATCTCACGCGTGGAGTAGCCGATGGTGAAGCGTGGGATAAGGGGGTTCGTCATATTGATCGACAGCTGGATCGTGATCACCGCACCGATGAAGAGCGAAATGATGAATACGATCCAGAGAGAGCCGACCCCGAGACTGTACATCTCTCGGATGACGGAGCGGAAGAACATCCGCCAGCGCATGGGCAGCGTGAAGACGCGTCCCATGAGCTGCGTATACTCGCCTACCTCGGCGAGGGCCTTAAATTCCATTTAGTATCTACTTGGAGGGAGTGGGCTTACTTAGCGGAGGTCAACGACTTCGCAGCCTGGGTAGCTCTTCGCCGAGAGGGTGAAGAAGCTCGCGGCATAGGCTGTGCGAGGGCTGACCTTCGCGACACGGGCGGTCAAGACGCTCTTGTCCTTAGCCGTGAAGACCAGCTGCGTGGGGATCCCATTGCTCGTCTGGAAGGTCGTCACGACACGGGAGATATTGCTCTTCTGCTGTGGGGTGAAGGCCACGATAGCAGTAGCGCCTGCCTTCCCCTCGAGCTGGCTTGCAAAGCCCTGAGCGCGGGAGCGAAGGAAGTAGAGCGGGTTGATCTGCAGGAGCTCGTCCTGTGAGGGCTTGGATATGGTGAGGGTATGCTCGGCGCTATCGTAGTAGGTGAGCGTCCCAGCGGTGTAGACCGCCGTGATCGTCCCGTACTCGAGGCGGAAGGCATCACCCTGGAGGTGCATCTTACCTGCCGTCGATCCGGTGCTGCGTCCAGCCTTGTCCTGGAGCTGCGTGGAGAAGTCTACCACGGTAGCACCTGTGCGGTAGAGACTGGCCTCAGCACGCTCAAGTAGGCTCTGTGGAGTGACGGAAGAAGTAGGGGCTGCGGGGGTAGCCTTGCGCTGTGCTATGGCTCCCGTGCAGAGCAGGGCAGCGGCACTCAGCGTCATGATGATACGTCGCATAATCATAGCTCAAAGTTATAAAGTAATGATAAAACGGCCCATTCCCCTTGGGCTTAGCTTAGCTTCTGCAGCAGTTGCTCGAGGGTCGTTTGGTCCTTGATGTAGACCTCGCGGGGCTTACTGCCCTCTTGCACGCCGACGATGCCGGCGCCCTCGAGCTGGTCCATGAGACGACCAGCGCGGTTGTAGCCGATGTTGAACTTGCGCTGGATATTCGACGTCGAGCCCACCTGTGTCTGTACGACCATGCGGGCGACCTCGTCGAAGAGGCTGTCCTTCTCGTTGGGGTTGAAGCCCTTGGCACCATTCTCCTCCCCTTCGGGGATGTATTCGGGGAGTTCGTAGGCGGAGCCGGTGCTCTCCTGCTGCGCTATATATTCAACGATAGCCTCTGTCTCGGGCGTATCCATGAAGGCGCACTGCACGCGGATCATATCCTTGCCCTGATAGAAGAGCATGTCGCCTCGGCCGATGAGCTGGTTGGCTCCAGGAGAGTCGAGGACGGTGCGGGAGTCAACCATAGAGAAGACCTTGAAGGCGATACGTGCGGGGAAGTTCGCCTTGATAAGACCCGTGATGACGTCAGTCGAGGGGCGCTGTGTCGCGATGACCATGTGGATCCCTGCCGCACGTGCCTTCTGCGCCAGGCGGGCGATGGGCTGCTCAACCTCCTTGCCTACGGTCATCATCAGGTCGGCGAACTCGTCAACGATGAGCACGATGTAGGGGAGGATCTCGTGTCCGTCGATGCGCTTGAGGGCACCGGAGCGGACCTGCTCGTTGTACTCACGGATGTTGCGCACGGCGCGCCCTGCAGTCTGCAGGAGGCGGTAGCGGTTGTCCATCTCGATGCAGAGGGAGTTCAGCGTCGCCACGACCTTGGTCATGTCGGTGATGATAGCACGCTCGGCATCGGGGAGCTTGGCGAGGAAGTGACGCTCGATCTCTTCGTAGATAGAGAACTCAAGCATCTTGGGGTCGACCATGACGAACTTCAGCTCCTCGGGGCGCTTGCTGTAGAGGAGCGAGGTGATGAGGGCATTCAGCCCGACGCTCTTCCCCTGACCCGTAGCCCCTGCGATGAGCAGGTGAGGCATCTTCGTCAGGTCAAAGATGAAGGGCTCGTTCGTGATCGTCTTGCCGATACCGATGGGGAGCTCCATCTTCTCCTGCTGCTCACGGTACTTGCGTGAGGCGAGGATGGAGCGCATTGATACGGTCTGTGGGGTGGAGTTCGGTACCTCGATACCGATCGTGCCAAGGCCTGGCATGGGGGCGATGATACGTACGCCCTCGCTCTTGAGGCTCATGGCGATGTCGTCCTCCATCGTCTTGATGCGGGAGACCTTGATACCCGACTCGGGGATGACTTCGTAGAGCGTCACGGTGGGGCCAACGGTGGCCTTGCAGGGCGTGACGTTCATCTTGAAGCTGGCGAGCGTGTCGATGATCTTCTGCTTGTTGTACTCGATCTCCTCCATGTCGATGCCCGTGCCGCCCTGCTCATAGTCGCGCAGGAGGTCGATGGTGGGCTTGCGGTAGAGGGCGAGCTGGATGCCAGGAGCTAAGGGCTCGGGGGCGGTGCGGTCACCGTCCTCGACGAGGTCATCCTTAGGCGCTTCCTCGACGATCATCTCAGGGACGTCCGAAGGCTCGCTGGTCGTCGTGCGGCTGAAGGACGTCGCACTGGGAGCTGCTTCTGCTGTGTGCGCAGTCGTAGCCGTCGTGGTGGCTGTCGTCGGAGGTGTATGCACTACGTAAGGCGTGGGGTCTTCCTCCTGCACGTCCATATCCTCGTCATCGGTGGGCATCGGAGGCTCGTCACGCCAAGCATCTTCGTCTTGGCTGTAGCTCTCCCCCTCCACCTCGCTCTGAGGCTCTTCGTCCCTCTTCTTGCGAGAGAAGAGGCGCGAGAAGAAGCCACCCACCTGAGGGCGTGGGACGGAGACGTGGGGTACCTTCGGCACCTTGGGATTCTGTATGGCGCTGAGCACGCGACTGCTGCACGTCACTGCGAAGATGAGTAGCGTGAAGGCCAGTACACCGATGAGGCCGGCGATGCCTATCCCCTTATATATATAGGTAAAGAGCTCCTCACCGCGCAGACCGCCCCAGCGCAGGAAGCTATCCGAGGGGAAGAGCGACTGCAGGCCCGCTGCTGCTACGGAGACCCAGAGCAGGAGGAAGCCATTGACGAGGAAGCTTGTGATGTAGCGGTAGGGCGCGATACGGGGACGCCAGATGAGGTGCGCAAAGAGGTAGACGACGTAGGAGAGTGCGAAGACAATCCCCCAGCCGAAGAGCTGGTTGAAGAGGTAGTCTGCGAGACGGGCCCCAGGCAGGCCTAAGATATTTTTGGCTTCGCGTCCAGCTCGGTCGCAGCCTCGCCATCTCGAGCGGCATAGATGAGGCTCTGGTCACTCCCCCCAGAGAAGAGGAAGGTGATGAGTGCTAAGCAGGCGAAGAGGGAGCATGCCGCCAGCGCCAGCCCGATGAGGGTGGGGATGCGGCGGTTGTCGAAGTTCACCTTCATCAGATCCTTCAGGCCACCGAAGAGCGTGGTAAGCGGAGAGGGTGCATTCCTCTTCGCTCCCCCTGCTGCAGGGCGGCGGCCACGTGGATTACTTGATGTCTTACCTGAAGTCTTAGCCATGATGTCTTATCGCTTTGTCGCTACTCTTTGTAGCCTACAAAGTTAGCGAAAGCGAGCCATTTGCCCACATTGCTTGTTATACAGCTGTAAGGCGTCCTCCTCGCCCTACATATCACACCCTATTAATATGAACTATCTGATGACACTCCTTGCCTCAGCTCTCGGTAGCTGCGCTCTTGGCTCTCCCGACGGAGAAGTCCCCGTGCTCACTCCCGAGGTCTTCATCGAGACGGCTCGTGCCGATAGTACGGCCTTCATCCTCGACGTGCGTCGCCCTGGCGAATTTGCCGAAGGGCACCTCGAGGGCGCACAGCTCCTCGACTGGCTCGACCAACCTACTTTCATCGAAGGCATCAAGCACTTCGATAAGAAGCGCACCTATTACCTCTACTGCCGTAGCGGGAAGCGAAGCAATGCTGCCGCTACCTACATGCAGGCCGAGGGCTTCCGCGTGCGCGATATGGAGGGTGGCTATATGCGCTGGACGGCCGAGGGTCGCCCCGTAGTCAAGTAAGCCCTTCTTCTCCTTCACTCTAATTCATCACTGCACCCTCTCGTGGTGCCTAATGACCCGATAATAAGACAATGATCAAGATCTATGGAATGGAATCCTGCCCCGACTGCACGTACGTCTGGGGTCAGGTCCAGGGCGATGCCCGCTACGAAGTGATAGACTTCGGACTCGATGTCCGCCAGCTCAAGGCGTTCCTCAAGCTCCGTGACAACGACCCCGCTTTCGCTGCAGCTAAGGCACGCGGTGCGGCTGGTATCCCCTGCTTCGTCCTCGAGGATGGGCGTGTGACGCTTTCTCCCGAAGACGCAGGCCTGCGCTCACGTCCTGCCGAGGGTGCTGCTTGCAGTATCGACGGCTCGGGCTGCTAAGCGCATAGCTCCGCCTTTATAGTCCCCTTTTACGCCACGGGGCCGCCTTCTCACGCTGGAGAAGGCGGCCCCGTGGCGCTTTTGTGTCGTGTGGAGGGCTAAGGCGTGGCACGCACCTCGAAGGCGGTACGGCGGTTCAGCTGGTCGCATACGGCCTGCTCTTCGGGCTTCGTGAGGCTGGCGATGAAGTTGGGGGTGAGCACCGTACCCACGGCGAGGAAGGGGTGTACGGCTGCGGTACGCTTCGTGACGGTGTAGGGCTCATCGCTCCCGCGTCCTGCGGCCTCCAGCCGCTCGGGGGCGATGCCTCGACCGATGAGATAGCGGACGACGGACTCAGCTCGCTGCTGGGAGAGGCGGGCATTGTAGCTCACTGTACCTCGTCGGTCGGTGTGGGCGGTGAGGCGGATCTTCACCTCGGGATTGTCGGTGAGCATCTGGTAGAGGGTCTCCAGAGCGGGTGTGCTCTCAGGGAGTAGGTCGGCACGGTCGAAGGCGTAGTACACCTCACGTAGGGCCTCGGGGCGCACGCGGGAGGAGAGGAAGAATTCTACGGTATACTCTTCGCTGAGCGCCTGTTGGGGATCGGTGCGCAGGCGGACGAACTGATTGAGGTAGTCTCGGCTACTGGCCAGTAGGATGTACTCCGTGTCGGGCACTACCGTGAGGCGGAAGGCCCCCTCGCTATCGGTCGTGATGAGCTGCTCTGTCCCGTCGGGTCGTCGCCCGACGATGCGCACCGTCGCTCCACGGATGGGCTCCTCCTCGCGGTCGAGGACGTAGCCGGTGATCGTCGTGGTCATCTGACGGCGACGGAACTCATACAGATGCGGCAGGCCACGCGCATCATCGCGTGAGGAGGCGAAAAGCCCCGCCTCGGCCAGGGGCTCCGCACTCGGCCAAGCCTGTGGCGCTGGGGTGGGAGCGAAGGTCAGTTCGTCTGCCTCGCTATTGATCGGGGTGGGGAGGTGCAGGAGGGTGGTGCGCCCATCACTGTGAAGGGTCGCTTGGTAGATATCCAGCCCGCCAAAGCCCCCCGCGCGGTCGGAGGCGAAGTAAAGCGTACTGTCGCTCGTGGCGTAGGGGAAGAGTTCGTCGGCTGTGCTACTCACTCCCGTGATAGGTACGGGAGCACCGAGGGCATCGCCATAGAGATCGACGTAGTAGAGCTCCTTGTCTTGGCGGGCTTTGTCGGGCGCTTCGCTGACGAAGAAGAGGCGTCCGCCCGAGGGACTGACTGCGGGGTGCGCTGTGAGGCGTGTGCTATCGGCGAAGAGCCGAAGGGGGCCGCTGGGCTGCCAGCGGCCACGTTCGTCGGGTGTGGCGACCCAGATCTGAGGCGTGTTGTGCTCCCCTTGGCGCTGGGGAGCGTAGGTGTAGTAGAGCCGTCGTCCGTCGGGGCTTAGGCTCGGTGTGCCAAGCTCAGCCGTCGCTTCGGCAAGACCCTGCAGGCTGTCGGGGGCGCTGAGCCACGTGCCATCGGCCTGCTGACCGAGGCGGTAGAGGCGTCCGAGAGGCTCACCCGTCACGGGGGATATGCTCTTGGAGAGGGCTGTCGGGCGGTGGCTCCCGAAGAGGAGCGTTCGCCCGTCGGGGGTGAAGCTCACCCCGAACTCACTCCGCGTGGAGCGGAGACGGTCGAAGCGCTCCACCTCATACAGCCCTTGTGGAGAGCTATCTTCTGCCTGGAGCACTTCTGTGGATAAGGTCGTGTATAGCTTGCTTTTTTGCAGTAGACTGTCGGGGAGGTGCAGGCGCTGAGCGCGCTGCAGTAGAGCCCTTGCCGTGGCATAGCGTCTACCTCGATAGGCGGCCTCGGCAGCACGTAGGCTGTAGAGCGCACGGCGCTGTCGCTCTTTCGTCGGAGTGCTCTTATAGAGCTCCTTATAGAGTCGCTCTGCCTCGTAGTGAGCTCCCACGCGCTCAGCTTCCCGAGCCCGTGAGAGGAGGTGCCCAGCACAGGAGCTGAGGGCGAGGAGGAGGGCTAAGGGGAAGAGGCGAAGGAGGCGACGAGATGGCCGAAGCATGGCGCAGAGCTGTGCTAAGGGATGTGGATAAGCTTGTGCATCTGCAGGCTGAGCTGCCACTCGGGATGCTCAAGGATGTGGGAGACACAGAGCTCAATGGCCGCCTTGTCCGCCTCACTCTGCGTCTCGCCAACGAAGATGGGGCTTAGGAGATAGGCGCCAGCGGGGGGCAGCTCGCTCACGGAAGGTGGTAGGTCAGCGGGACTTCCCACGGGGAAGCGGAATTCGCCCACGCCGTCGGGGAAGTTGCGGTGTAGGAGCTGCATCGCCTCTTTCTTCGGGCTGCAGGTGATGTAGTCCAGCCCAGCGGGTGGGCGCCGCGTGCCGTTGGTCTCGATGGACTGGTGGTAGCCGAGGGCCTTGAAGTAAGCCACCGTCTCCTCGGTGAGCTGGAGTGTGGGCTCACCACCCGTCCAGATGATACGGCGCCCAGGGTAGGGGGCGATGGCGTCGCGAAGCTCCTCGATGGTCATCTCGGTGCCCGAGTCAAACTCCGTGTCGCAGAAGCTGCAGCGGAGATTGCATCGGCTCAGGCGGATGAAGATCGAGGCCTTGCCCATGTGCACACCTTCGCCCTGCAGGCTGTAAAATATTTCGTTGATCAGCATGAATGTCGTGGGGATAATCTGGGTACAAAGATACGACGACTCGCGTAGCTCCCCCGAGATGAGGCGAGGCATACCCCTCACTGACCCCTCCTCTTGCACGAGGATTTTTCTTATCCAGCGGAGGAAAAAGTGGTATTCTCGTGCGGGAAAAAGCCCCTCTCGTAGTGCTTTTCCTCTGTCCACGCACGTGGTCTTAAAGACAACGTACGTAAATCCAAATGACCACGCACGTAGTCATTAGATCCACGTACGTAGACCGAACTTATCTACCATTCGTCTGCACCTTTTATTCGTGCTCATCGGAGGTCACTCCACTACTGCTCCCAGCTTTTCTCTCCGAATAAGCGAGTCTCATAGAGGCAGGAGTGTAGGAGTGCTTTTTCGGGTATTTGACCCCATCCCCACTATTAGGTATTCTGCTTCTCTACATGTAGCGGGGTATGTCATTAGCGTTTAGCTCCTTGAGAAGAGATGACTCGTTGAGTAGCTCGCCCCAGAGGAGTCTCCTGTGGCATAAGCTCCTCGTCATTTCGTACTTTTGCTTCCTCCCGAGAGCGCGCGGGGTGCTTGCCTTGCCTGCCCTATGGGAGCACATTCTCTAACCAATAATTAACAAAGCAGTATGTATATCAAGCAGTGGGCAGCAGCCCTTCTCCTCGGCGCTATCGTCCTCGGCACGGCTTCGTGCGCTAAGGACGAACCCAAGAAGCCTGAGACGAGCGTCGCTATCGAGGACCTCGCAGGTACGTGGAACCTCAGTGGAGTTACTTTCTCCCCCGAGACCGTCACCGTGGGTGGTACGGAGTACAAGGTCGCAGACCATATCTTCAAGGCCTTCATCTTCGGCGGGCTGAGCGTAGCTCCCTCTAAGGTCAAGATCGAAGGTGAAAAGGCTACCCTCATCTCTGTCGTTGACGGCGTAGAGAAGACCTTCGACGTCACGGTGAAGGAGGGCAAGCTCTCCTTCCATTCCTTCTCCTTGGGTAGTGTCGTGCGCGAAGGCAACCAGCTCAAGCTGGAGATCGCCCTCACAAATGACCTCCTGAAGAAGATGCCTCTGAGCCACTTTGCTAACGACGAAGCAAGTACGATCCTCAAGGCGCTCGCCGAGCAGGGGAAGGATCTGAAGATTACAGCTACGGGCACGAAGTAGTTCGCTCCTCCCCGCCACATCTAACTACGTAGCACGGCCACCGCTCCAGCTCCCGCTGGGGTGGTGGCCGTGCTGCGCTTAGGTGGAGTGTGCTTTGTATAGTCGCTGCCTTTTCATGCCTTCGCTCTATCCTGAGTGCGAGTGGGGGCTTGCCATATTTGCTCTTCGGGAATACATGATTTTAACCTATCTAATGTATAAGTCGTATGAATATCAAGCAGTGGGCAGTAGCCCTTCTCTTCGGGAGTCTCGTCCTCGGTGCGGCTTCGTGCTCTAAGGACGACCCCAATGGACCTAAGTCGAGTGTCGCCATTAAGTACCTGAAGGGTTCGTGGCGTCTTGGCAAGCCGACGATCTCACCCGAGACCATCACCATCGAGGGCAAGGAGTATAAGGTAGCAGCCCACATCTTCAAGACTTTCCTTTTTACCGGGCTGGGTTGGGAGCCTCGATTTATCCTGATCAAGGGCGAGACGGCTGAGCTTAACGCCGTTGGCTATTGCGTTCAGAATAGCATGAAGCTTGCTCTGAAGGAAGGTAAACTCTCCGTACATAACCTCCCCATCGGGAGTGTCGTCCGTGAGGGTAAGCTACTCAAGCTGGAGATCGCCATCACAAATGCCCTTTTGAAGCAGATGCCCTCAGAGCACCTAACTCAGGGTGAGAGTGGCTTTATCCTTAAGGCACTTGCCGATCAAGGCTTGGATCTGAAGATCACGGCTACGGGTACGAAGTAGCCCGCTTCTCCCCGCTACATCGCACGATATAGCACGGCCACCGCTCCAGCTCCCGCTGGGGTGGTGGCCGTGCTGCGCTTAGGTGGGGTGGCGCTATCCCGCCCGATGCCCGTGCTGTAAATAAGAGTGGAGGGCGTGAAAAATTCATGAAGATTCTGCTCTATATTGAGTACCTTTGCAAGACATTATAGCCCAATGAGTATCGTACAAGCAGTAGACTATCACGTCCCCGTCATGCTCGAGGAGTGCCTCGAGGGGATGAACCTCCAGCCCACAGGCCATTATGTCGACGTCACCTTCGGTGGAGGGGGGCACTCACGTGCTATACTCGACCGCCTCTCCGACGGCGGGCATCTCTACTCCTTCGACCAAGATCCCGATGCTGCGGCACGAGCCGAGGAGACGGAGCGCTTCACGTTCGTCGCCTCGAACTTCCGCCATCTCGAGCGCTTCATGGACTACTACGAGGAGCTGGGGCAGGTGGATGCACTCCTGGCTGACCTCGGTGTCTCCTCCCATCACTTCGATGATATGGAGCGTGGCTTTAGCTTCCGTGACGAGACGCCTCTGCTGGATATGCGCATGAATAACCGCGCAGGTCGCTCAGCCCGTGACCTTCTGAACGAGTATGACGAAGCCGCTCTTGCCGACATCCTCTACCGCTATGGTGAGCTGAAGCAGAGCCGTAAGATCGCCCAGCGTATCGTGCAGGCCCGAGCTACGGCACCTCTGCAGACCGTCGGCGATCTTATCGCCGTCGTTCGCCCCTTGGTGCGTCCCGACCAAGAGAAGAAGCAGCTCTCCTGCATCTTCCAGGCGCTGCGTATCGAGGTCAATGGCGAGCTGACGGCTCTCGAAGAGCTCCTCGAAGCTACGAAGCGCGTCCTGCGTCCCGGCGGCCGTCTCGTGGTGATGACCTATCACTCCCTCGAGGATCGCATCGTCAAGAACTTCCTCCGTCAGGGCGATGACTCGACCGATGCCCGTATCTACGGCTCTTCGGCTTCGGCTTGGCGCCTGGTGACGCGCAAGCCCATCACGCCTTCTGCCGAGGAGATCGCCCGCAACCCTCGTGCCCGCAGTGCTAAGCTGCGTATCGCTGAGCTTCTCTGATCCCTCCCAATACCTCTACCCTTACCGATGACTCCAGACGAATATATCCCCTCCGACGACAGCCGCCACTACGAAGCGGATACCCCACATGAGCCCCACTATACCGATGCCCATGAGGGCGAAGAGGATCGCGAGCGCGGCCTCATTGAGTGGATCGAGAATGACCTGTGGGGCTTGCCCGGCCTTCGGAAGAATATTCGCTTCATCGCCTACTGTCTCTTCCTCGTGGGGGTGATGATCGCATGGCCCTATATCTATCAGGGCAGCTTGCGTGAGATCACTTCGCTGGAGAAGAAGCTGGAGGATATCCGCTACAAGGCCCTCTTCACCTCGGCGGCACTCATCGAGTATGAGCGTATCAACAACATCACGACCAAGGTCGACCAGTACCAGCTCCAGCTCGTACCCGCTACTCAGCCCCCTTATCTCCTCGTCGACTCGGGCCAGTATCCTACGCCCAAGCCTCACTAACCCCACGTATATCCCCCCCTTCCTACGACTGAGATTCGTCAATGAACCTGCGTACAATCACCGCTAAGCTCAAGGCCTTCGTCGCGGCGGCTAAGGCCCTCGCCCGTGGACTCTTCTTCAAGTCCCAGCGTGGTGTCGAGTGGCACCGCCTCACCCACGACCGCTATCCCTGGGTCGTGGCTTTTATCTCGCTGGCGATGGCCCTCGTGCTGCTCCGCATTGTCTTCTTCATCCTCAGTCCCGACGGCAAGCGCTATGCGGAGATGGCCTCTAAGGTCAACCCCCCACGCTACAGCGCTGTCGAGCCTATGCGTGGCTCGATCTACGCCCGTGATGGGCGCCCTGTCGCCGTCACCTCCCCCGTCTATCGCCTCTTCTTTGACTTCGGACACGAAGCCCTCGAGCCGCTGCGTCAGCCCCTTCCTCCGAAGGATGGCGATAGCAAGCAGCAGGCCAAGCGCGAGCAGATCCTCAAGCTTCGCGCCGAATACGAGGCAGGCCTTGACTCGCTGGCCGAGCTGATGGCCAATACCTTCGACCTCTCGGCACGCAAGCTCACTAAGGCCAAGCTCAAGGCACGCTGGAAGCAAGGCTTCGACACCAAGTCCCGCCACTGCGTCGTCTATCCGGCTGACGTACCCTACGTCCAGTACCGCGCCTTCGAGCAGGCAGAGCCCTTCGTCATCCATAAGACGGGCCCCAATAGGTATAAGAAGCGCCTCTTCAGCAAGCTCATCTATACGGAGAATGAGAGCCGTCGTGTCTATCCCTTCGGTTCGCTGGCTTATCGCACCATCGGGCATATCTACGACCGTACCGATGGCGGGCTGACGAAGGCACGCTTCGGTCTTGAGCTTCGCTACAATGATCTCCTCCGTGGGGAGCTCGGTGAGAAGCTCTCCTTCTACAACATGGGTCGCTACGAGCAGACCATCAGCAAGCCCCCCGTCGATGGGGCAAGCGTCTACACGACCCTCGACATGAATATACAGAGCATCGTGGAGCGCAACCTCCGCGAGCAGCTCTCCTACCTCGAGGCGGAGAGCGGTACCGTCGTCCTGATGGAGGTCAAGACGGGTAAGGTCGTCTCGATCTCCAACCTCCAGCGCACCGCACCTGGCGTCTACCACGAGACGGTGAATATGGCCGTGTCGGATATGAGCGAGCCAGGCTCTACCTTCAAGGTCGCCTCGATGATGGTTGCCCTCGATGATGGGGTCGTCCATCCCAATGATACCATCGACGTAGGCAACGGCCTCTGGAAGTACGGCGGTAAGGTCATACGTGACCACAACGCCCATCATGGTGGCTATGGGCGTCTCTCCGTAGCGCAGACCATCGTCAAGTCCAGTAATGTCGGTGTGGCGAAGATCATCACCCGTGCCTATGAGTCGCGCCCCGATGACTATGTGCAGAAGATCCGTAACCTCGGCTTCGGCGAAGACCTCAAGCTTGAGATCGATGGCTACGAGAAGGCCCGCATCCGTAAGCGCTCCGACAACCCTGACCGCTGGTACAATACCACTCTCGGCTGGATGTCCTACGGCTATGAGACGCAGGTGCCTCCTATCTACACGCTGGCCTTCTTCAATGCGATCGCTAATGGTGGTCGCTATATGCGCCCTTACTTCGTCTCCGAGATCCGCAGACAGGATCAGGTCATCAAGACCTTCGAGCCGACGGTCGTGCGTGAGCAGATCTGTAAGCCCGAGACGCTGACGGCGATCCAAGAGATGCTGCGCCGTGTCGTCACCGAGGGTACTGGGAAGAAGGCGCGCTCGCCCTTCGTCGCTATCAGCGGGAAGAGCGGTACGGCACAGCTCTCCTCAGGTCGTGGTGGCTACCGCGACTCCACGGGGCACGTACGCCACCAGGTATCCTTCTGTGCGTACTTCCCCTCCGAGGCACCTAAGTACTCCTGTATCGCGGTCATCCGCAGGCCCTCGAGCCAGTTCAGCGCTGGCGGGGGTGTGATGGCTGCTCCTATCATCCGCAAGATCGCCGAGAGCCTCTTGGCACTCGAGGATCCTATCCCTCTGGATTCGCTCCGTCGCTCATCCTCTCCCAAGGCGTATACGAAGGAGATCGCCGCAGGCCGTGCCTCGGCACTCCTCTCGGTGATGGCGCAGCTCGGTATGCCCACGCCTCGTATGCCGAAGGACGCTGGGCTCTTCATCGCCGTCGATACGACGCTACATGCCCGCTCCCTGCCGGCTACGAATGGCCGTGTGCCTGCCGTCGTCGGTATGAGTGCTATGGATGCCGTCTACCTCCTGCGTAAGATGGGCTACAACCCTCGCCTGCGTGGTGCAGGCAACGTCGTCGGGCAGTCCATACCGGCAGGCTCACCAGCCGCAGCCGGCACCGAGGTTGTCCTGGAGCTCGGCTTCGCCTCTAAGGCGCACGGCCCCTCCCTTCTCCCTTTCCCCTCATCGACGTATATCAATTCTATATCCAATGACACTGAGCTCCCTCCTCCAAGGCATTGCCTATACCTCACCCTCCGAACCCGCACTTATCGCGGGCTGTGAGATCACTCATATCACCGAAGACTCCCGCGCCGTGAAGCCTGGGACGCTCTTCGTCGCCCTACGCGGTGTCCATGCTGATGGGCATCGCTTCGTCCCCGCGGCTATCGAAGCAGGGGCACGTGCCGTCCTCGTCGAGACGCTCCCCGAGGAGCAGCGTGCGGACGTCGTCTATATCGTCGTCAGCTCTACGGCTGAGGCACTCGGGCTCACCAGCTCGGCACTCCACGGCCACCCCTCTCAAGCGATGCAAGTCGTCGGTGTCACGGGGACGAATGGCAAGACGACCATCGCCACGCTCCTCTTCCGCCTCTTCCGTGCAGCGGGCTACCGCTGTGGACTCCTGAGCACGGTGTGCAACTATATCGAGGACGAAGCCGTCCCCGCTACGCACACCACTCCCTCGGCACCCGAGCTGCAGGCACTCCTCTCGCGTATGCAGGCAGCGGGCTGTACGCACGTCTTCATGGAGGTCAGCTCCCACGCTATGGCGCAGCATCGTGCCGCTGGGGTGCACTTCCGTGGCGGTATCTTCACGAACCTCACGCGCGACCACCTCGACTATCACGGCACGGTGCAGGAGTATCTCCGTGCTAAGAAGAGCTTCTTCGATGGGCTCGATAAGGATGCCTTTGCGCTGACGAATGCCGATGACAAGAACGGGGCCGTGATGCTACAGAATACCCGTGCGCATCAGTATAGCTATGCACTGCGTGCGGCAGCCGACTACCGTGCTGAGATCCTCGAGCTCTATCCCTACGGCACGCAGCTGCGTATCGCAGGTGTCGAGGTGCTGGTGCGACTCGTCGGCGAATTCAATGTCTACAACCTCCTCGCCGTATATGCGGCAGCGACCCTCCTCGGTATGTCGAAGGAAGAGGCTCTGCGCCGCCTGAGCGAGCTCACCGCTGTCGACGGGCGCTTCCAGAGCTTCATCTCCGAGAAACGTGGCTATATCGCTGTCGTCGACTATGCGCATACGCCCGATGCTCTCATCAATGTGCTGGAGACACTCTCGAGTCTTCGCTCAAAGGGCTCGAAGATCATCTGCGTCGTCGGCTGTGGTGGTGACCGTGACCGCGGTAAGCGCCCGATCATGGCGCATGAGCTGCAGTCCGAGCTGACCGCCTCATCCTCACCTCCGACAATCCCCGTAGCGAAGATCCCGTAGCGATCATCGAGGAGATGCGTGCTGGCCTAAGCCCTGAAGAGCTGAGCCGAACGCTCTCTATCACCGACCGTGCCGAGGCTATTCGCACGGCTACGATGCTGGCCTCTGCAGGCGACCTGATCCTCGTCGCAGGCAAGGGCCACGAGACTTATCAGGAGATCGCAGGAGTGCGTCATCACTTCGATGACCGCGAGATCATCCTCGAGCAGTTCGCTCACGAAGCTTAGTATTTCACTCTACACACGATTATGATTTATCACCTTTTTGAGTACTTGACCCGTCAGGGTATTGCCTTACCTTTCTCACGTCTCTTCACCTACGTCTCCTTCCGTGTGGGCTTAGCGCTCATCGTGGCACTCTTGATCAGCACGATCTGGGGGAGCAAGGTCATTGACTTCCTCCGTCGCAAGCAGATCGGCGAGCTGGTGCGTGACCTCGGTCTCGAAGGTGAGCAGACGAAGAAGGGCACCCCCACGATGGGTGGTGTCATCATCATCATGGCGATCCTGGTGCCTACGCTCCTCTTTGCGCGACTGGATAATATCTACGTCATCCTGATGATCGTCACGACGCTCTTGATGGGACTTCTGGGCTTTGCTGATGACTATATCAAGGTATTCAAGAAGGATAAGAACGGCCTGAAGGAGCACTACAAGATCATCGGGCAGGTCTTCCTCGGCCTCATCGTCGGTGTGACGCTCTACCTCAGCCCCTCGGTCGTCATCAAGCGCAATAGTGAGATCGTCCGTGAGGGCGGTGTGCGTGAGATTCGCTTCGAGACCACCGATACCAAGAGCCTCGAAACCTCTATCCCCTTCCTCAAGGCCAATAACCTCGATTACTCAGAGATCCTGCCCTTCTCTGACCCAGGGGTGAAGAAGATCGTCGGGGTGACCATCTTCATCATGATGACGGTCGTCGTCGTCATGCTCCTCTCCAATGGTGTGAACCTCACCGACGGCGTCGATGGCTTGGCCTCGGGTTCGTCGGCTATTGTCGGGGTGGTGCTGGGGGTCTTTGCCTACGTCTCCTCGCACCACGATATGGCGGGCTACCTGAATACGATGTTTATCCCAGGGGCAGAAGAGCTGGTTATCTTCGCCGCTACGCTCGTCGGGGCGACGGCTGGCTTCCTCTGGTACAACTCCTATCCCGCACAGGTCTTCATGGGCGACACGGGTAGTCTGGCACTCGGTGGTATCATCGGTGTCTTCGCTATTCTCATTCGTAAGGAGCTCCTCCTGCCTATCCTCTGCGGTATCTTCATCGCCGAATTTACCTCTTCCTTCATCCAGCGCTTCTACTTCAAGTACACCCGTATGCGTACGGGTAAGGGCGTGCGTGTCTTCAAGATGGCGCCCCTGCACCACCACTTCCAGCTCCCTGGCGGGGCGGCTACGGATAGTATCCTGAAGCGCCCTATCACTAAGATCCCTGAGGCCAAGCTGACGATGCGCTTCTGGCTCATCGGCATCCTGCTGGCTGTAGTGACCATCGTCACGCTGAAGATCCGATAATAGGAGGGCCTGCCGAGTGATCCAAATAGAAGATAAGATCGTCAGTCAAGACCTCTTCGACGTACTCTTCGTCTGCGACTACGACACCTGCAAGGGGGAGTGCTGTGTCGAAGGCGATAGCGGTGCGCCGCTGGAGGAGGGCGAAGCGGAGCAGCTTCGCCAGTGCCTGCCCCATGTGCGCCATCTGCTCTCCCCTGCAGCCCTCAAGATCATCGAGGAGCAGGGCGTCAGCTACCTCGATGAAGACGGTGACGAGGTGACCTCTATCGTGAATGGGCGTGACTGCGTCTTCACCACCTACGACGAGCAGGGACGCTGTGCCTGCGCCCTCGAGAAGGTCTATGGCGAAGGGAAGACGGACTTCATCAAGCCCATCAGCTGTCAGCTCTATCCTGTGCGCTTGACGAAGTACCCCACCTTCACGGCGGTGAACTACCATAAGTGGTCGATCTGCAAGTGCGCGCTCAAGCTCGGGCGCAAGCTCCAGGTGCCCGTCTATCAGTTCCTGCGTGCGCCGCTCGTCCGCGCCTTTGGCGAGGAATTCTACACGCAGCTGGAGGAGGTCGCAGCCCTCTTGAAGGCCGAACGCGAAGAGGCGGAAGCGAGCCAGAGCTAAGGCGATCCCTCGCACCTCCCCATACAGACTCATACGCATCGCCCCGTGATTCGCTCTTCGGATCACGGGGCGATGTCTTTGTTTTTGGGGGCGTGTGCGAGTGTTTCTACACGGCCTGGATAGCTTCCTCCTCTGATACCTGTTGTTCCCTTCTTATTATAGAGGGGCTGCTACGAACCTATATAGGTCACTGCTTCGACCAATATAGCTCCGCGTGACGATCTATATAGCTCCGCGTGACGATCTATATAGCTTCGCATCGTGACCAATATAGGTCAGCTCATCGACCTATATAGGAATAGGCCACCATCCTATATAGGGTGGGGGAGTAGGTCCAAATAATAAGGGGGAGCAGCATCGTGCTGCTCCCCCTCTATGCGGTGTACCTTGGGGCGATGAAGCCCACAGGGTGGATACTACTTCTTAGCCGTAGAATCCGTCTTAGCCTGGACGCCTTCGCCAGCGTTGTAGTGCTCGTTGAGGTACTTGATGAAGTCCTCGGTGATGTCGAGCGCGTCTTCTGCGTAGAGGATGTTGTCGCCGACCTTGGTGAGGATGAGCTTGTAGCGGCCATCCTTGTTGTAGTCCTTGAGCTGCTCGCGGATCGACTTCATCATATCCTCGAGGAGGGACTGCTGCTTGAGGGCAAGCTTTTCGGAGAGCTCAGCGCTGAGAGCCTGACCTTCCTGCTGCATGCGGATGAGCTTCTGCTGCTCAGCCTGCTGGGCTTCTGCAGAGACGAAAGCGTTGATGCGCATACGGCGCTCGAAGTCGGCTGCAGCCTTCTGGATAGCAGCGCTCTTACCCTGAAGACGGGTCTGGTGAGCGGCAGCATCCTTCTCAAGAGCTTCCTTGATTTCCTGTGCGAACTTATACTGTGAGGTGACACTGTCCATGTTCACAAGAGCAATGGGCAGGCCAGTAGCTTGTACTTCAACGGGAGTGGTGGGGGTAGACTTCTGCTCGGCCTTGTTCCCTCCACAGGAGGAGAGGCAGAGGGAGCTGGTGAGTGCGATGGCGAGTGTGCCGAGGCTTACGAAACCTTTCTTTGTCATAGGTAGATTATGATTTGTAATGGATATGCGGGGTGGATAGTGGGAGCTATAGAGGTGGCTTACCCCTCGTTAGCTGAGAGGCGCTCAGCCAGAGTCTTGTGGCGCTGGGCGTCCTTGTGCTGTGACGTGTGGCACGAAATACCACGCTGCTGCATAGCACGGTTGCCCCCAACGTGTGTGCTGGGGAAGCGCCCGTTCTTCTTGAAGATCACCCCGATAGAGAGGAGGAAGACCACGAGCCCCATAGCGAGGAGTGAGATGAGGAATAGTGACATACTACTCTTTGTCTTTGCCTTTAGAGAGAATGAAAAGCATGACTGCACCGACGAAGAGTACTATCGAAAGGAGTGCCATGCTTGTTTTTTATCGTTATATTTGTTGGGAGCAAAGGTACAAGTTTTCGCTGATTAAGGCCTTAAGTGTACTACGAGGGGTACGGAAAAGTGCTGCTTGTCGCCCTGCCAACACATTTACCTATACGTAAACATCAAGTAAAGCAATGGAAATTACAGAGCTGAACCCCAAGATTGTCTGGAAGTACTTCCATGAGATCACACAAGTCCCTCGCCCCTCGAAGAAGGAAGAGAAGATCATCGCTTACCTCGAGAAGTTCGCTAAGGACCACGGTATTGAGTACAAGAAGGATAAGGTGGGCAACATCGTCATGTGCAAGCCTGCTACCCCTGGCTACGAAGACCGTGTCAAGCTCATCCTGCAGAGTCACGTCGACATGGTATGCGAGAAGAACGCTGGTACCGTGCACGACTTCGACAACGACCCCATCCGTACCATCATCGATGGCGAATGGCTCCATGCTGACGGCACCACACTCGGTGCTGACAACGGCATCGGCTGTGCTGCACAGCTCGCCGTCCTCGCCTCGGACGACATCGAACACGGGCCTATCGAAGCCCTCTTCACCATCGACGAAGAGACCGGTATGACCGGTGCCTTCGCCCTCCAGCCAGGCTTCCTCACCGGTAAGATCCTCATCAACCTCGACAGCGAGGATGAAGGTGAGCTCTTCATCGGCTGCGCCGGCGGTAAGGGTATCGTCGCTACCTTCAAGCCCGAGTACAAGGCTGCTCCTCAGGATCTCGTATGGCTCCGTGCCTCCGTCTCTGGCCTCAAGGGCGGTCACTCTGGTGGTGAGATCCACGTCGGCCTTGGCAACGCTAATAAGCTCCTCACGCGCTACCTCTACGCTCTCGAGAAGAACCTCGACTGGTGCCTCGCTGAGATCGGTGGCGGTAACCTCCACAACGCTATCCCCCGCGAAGCTCACGCGCTCATCGGTGTCAAGCCCGCTGACAAGGCTAAGGCTGAGGAACTCCTCCGTGAGCTCGATGCTGCTGTACGCAATGAGCTCAAGGCCGTTGACCCCAAGGTCCGCCTCGATATCGAAGACGCTGCTGCTCCTGCACAGGTCATCGACTGCAAGACGAAGTCCGCTCTCGTACGTGCGCTCTATGCTTGCCCTCACGGCGTACTCGGTATGAGCCACGAGCTGGAAATCTGGTAGAGACGTCGAACAACCTCGCCTCTATCAAGCAGCGTGACGGTGTCATCCTCGTCGAAACCAGCCAGCGTAGCTCCACGACGAGCCTGCGCGACAGCGCTTCGGAGATGGTAGCCTCTGTCTTCGAGCTCGCCGGTGCTGATGTCAAGGTCACCGACTCTTACCCAGGCTGGAAGCCCAACCCAGACTCTGCTATCCTGAAGGCTTCGGCTGATGCTTATCGCAAGCTCTTCGGCAAGGAAGCAGCTGTCAAGGCTATCCACGCTGGTCTCGAGTGCGGTCTCATCCTCGATGTCTACCCCGACCTCGATATGGTATCCTTCGGTCCTACGCTCCGTGACGTACACTCACCCGCTGAGCGTATCGAGATCAAGACGGTAGACCTCTGGTGGCGTCACCTCCTGCAGGTCCTCAAGGAAATCCCTGCAGCTAAGTAGTCGTCTCTGACACTAAGCTCAATCAAGCAGGCTCCCCCTGTGCGAAGCTTTCGCACAGGGGGAGCTTTTGTATTTGTATATGGTGAAGTCATTTCCTCTCAAAGCGTAGGGCATAAGGGCATAGAGAAGGGGAGTGCGAACCACTACTACTTCGAGGTGTGAACCAGTACTGGTTCGAGTGCAAATGACTACTGGTCTGTACTGCGGATCACTATTGCTCCACGATTCTCAAGTCACTGCCTCGCCTCACGACGCTTTAGTGATAGCCCACCTACCAGCATAAAAGTAGCGCCCCACTTCCCGCAGAGGGAGGTGGGGCGCTATCGTATAGGGGGAGGACTGATGCTATGCCTTGCGGTGGAAGATATATCCCTTCAGCGGTTGGGGGGAGAAGGATGGCGTCTTGCTCTCTGGGTCGATGGTGACTGATGCCGTGGTGAAGTTGGCTACGAGCTTAGTTGAGCTGATTTCCGCGCGGAAGTCCTTCAAGAGGATCGCTTCGCCGAAGGGTGTGGTACGGATGATGTCGGTGATGTAGAGCGTCTGCCCCTCGAGGCGATAGGAGGTCGTGTAGCTCATCGTGCGAGGGCTCCCCGAGGGGGTGAGGGTGAAGCGCACTTCGCTGTCACTGACGAAGTCGAGGAGCATCGTCCCCGTCCCCTCAGTCCATAGAGAGCTGGCGAGGCCGCTGGACTTGGGCTCCTGAGGACTACCCTTGCTGCAGCTCTGTAGGCCACAGACGAGGATGAGTAAGAGTAAAAGGAGTGGGGTGAGATACCACTGACGCTTGGGGAAGAAGTTGCTTGCCATAGGAGATAAGCGATAGATGGTGGGACTAATGAGCAGCCTCTACGATGTCGAAGAAGAACGGTGCGTAGCCTGCCTTGACGTACGCTGACTTGCACCCATGTGGGACGATGAGACGCTCGATGCGCCCCTGCTTTGTCGTACGGAAGAAAGCCATAGAGCCCAGTATCGGAGGGGTCTTCCCGAGAGCTCGAACGGTCTCCAGCGATCCGCATAGGGCGAAGGCCTGGTCATCGATGCGCTGAAGGCTCTCTGGAAGCGTGATCTCAGGGAGGCTGCTGGCGTAGAAGGCCAGCGGGCCGATGGTGCGTAAGCGCTGGGGGAGCGTGACGGGCTCTTGGATCTGTGCGGAGAAGAAGGCTGCTTCGCCTATGCTCCGAAGTGTAGAGGGGAGGAGGAGCTGCTTGATATTGAGCGCCGTCCTCAGGTCGATCTGCTGATTGCTGATGAAGTAGCCATAGGCTCCAGCGGCCAGTGCGCGTGCTCCGAGCGTCTCGAGCCCCTCAGGCAGGCTGAGTGTCTTGGCCTGGATCGTGGAGAGCGGGCCCTTATCCTGATTGGGGTGCTGGATGAAGAAGGTGCTACTGAGTGTGGTGATGGCTGAGGGTCCAGCAAAGGTGATATCATCGAAGCGCCCGGTAAGGGTCACCGCCTTCAGCGATCGGGGGAGGGTAAGCGGACTGCTGAGCTCCAGGAGTGCCCGTAGCTCCTCGAGGCCGTCGGGGAGTACAAGCTCATCCTTTACAGAGGAGATCTTCAGATCATCCTCCCTCCCCGTCAGCTCCACGAAGAGCTTCGGCTGATCACAGTAGAGGCGCTTGAGGCTCTTGGGGAGGTGGAGTTGCTCCGTAGCGAACTCTCCGAGCTCGATCTTCTCATAGCCTTCGGGCAGGGTGAGGCTTGTGTAGATGAAGTTGAGCCCGAAGTTGATGAGTCCCTTTAGCCCGCGAGGTAAGGTCAGCGCCTTGATCGTGAGGCCTGATGCGAAGGCCGAGGGGAGGATATCGTCTTCTACAGCTACCGGGGTGGGCTCGGGGTCACTGAAGAAGCGCTTCTTCGGGAGGACAGTGCGACCACCACTGACGATGCGTGTATCGGAGAGATCGAGGGCATCGATGCGGGCATTCTGCTCGCTGAAGAAGAGTAGGTCGGAGCCATTGATCGGGCCATGGACGATGATCTTGGAGAAGTAGGGCATCTCCTTAGCGACCATAGGTAGAAGTCCTGGGACCTTCTGTGTAAGCTCCAGTACTCCATCCGTGTAGGTGTAGGTAGGGGCTGTGTGGTGGCGTACTGTCACAGCTACCGAGTCCTCGGAGAAGAAGCCAGAGAGGGGATTGCCCAGACGTACATAGACGGTCGTCTCACCATCAGTGAGCCCGCGTACCCGCCCCTCGCTATCGACTGAGGCGATGGAGGGATCGGCGACACTCCATGAGAGTGCCTCTGTAGGCTTGTAGTCTTCGGGGAGGAAGCGGTAGGGGAGCGTGTAGGTCTCGAGGGGATTGATCGTGATCGAGCGATCACGCAGGTAGACCCCAGAGGAGATGAGGGTGAAGTGGCGGCTGGCTCGTACGCGCTTGCCCCCTGACTGGAGTGAGGTCACGAGGACCGTAAGCTCGCCCTTGCGTAGGGGCTTCAGTACGCCCCCGTACTGGATGGATGCGATGCTGGCGTCGGAGACACTCCATGAGAGACGTGGGGACTCGACTCGAGGTGTAGAGGTGACCGAGAGGTGGTACTCCCTACCCGTATAGAGGGTGTCGGAGCCTAAGGAGGCTATCGTGAGCGTCTCGATGGCGGGATCCTCCTGTGAGCAGGAGAGGAGGGAGAGGATGGCGAGGAGCGCCGTGATGGCGATGCGGTAGTTCATACGTGCTGAGCGTGCTTAGTGCGTCTGACGGATGGTGAAGATGATGGGGGGATAGACCTTCGCCTGTCGGGGGGATAAGGCGTATCTGGGTGCTGCGATCAGCTCCACTCGTATTCTTATCCAAGTAGAAGGCGATCGAGCTGACATAGCCCGTCTCGGGATCTATCCCGAGCTCTGCCTGGATCCAGCCACTGCGCGCCTGAGGCTTGGTGATCTGGATCTGCTCCTGTGAGAGATTGGTGGTGAGGGCAATCGTGGCGACGACCATCTTGCTGCTCTCATCATCGGGGAGCGCTGCCAGATCAAGAGTGGTGTCTTCGCTGGTGGCGAACTCATATACTCCCGTGAAGGGTGCTTGCTCACAAGTGAACTGCAGAGGAGCCAGCTTCGGCCCTATATATTCGCTTCCTACATACGTGCCAAAGGTGGCGGTGATGGAGAAGCGTCGGATGGTGCGTAGCGGGTTAGCTGTGACACGTATTCCCTTGAAATTCGTTAGATCGGGGTAGTGGATAGTCGAGCCCTCGGGTACAGGGAGTTCCGCTCCCCAAGAGCGCTCGGGGAGGGTAACGAAGGTTGGGCGAGTCCACTCGATATCATCAAAGTGAAGATTCGTCCGGTAGCTGAGGGCAAACTCAGATGCTTCAGCTGGGAGGGTGATACGCTCCTCGCTCTTGCCATGCTGGCTGTGGAGATAGAGATGGCGCTTGTGGTTGGGTAGCTGGAGGAATCCCCAAAGCTTCTGATCGTTCGCATCATTGGTGATACAGTAGACGAGGCTGAAGCCCTTGCTCATCAGGAGTGAGAGATCGAGGAAGTCCGCACTCGTCGTGGTCTGCCCCGTGAGGGTGACTCCGCCGGGGCTCTTGATGAGTCGGAAGTAGCGCTGGAGCGCTGGACGCTCCATCTGCTCATCCTGCGTATTGACGGCGTATTGCCAGAAGGGACTACGATACTTCTCTCGGTAGTCTGGCGTCACCTCGCCATCGCCATTCCGCTCTATCTGACCCTCGAGGTTGTGGCTGTCGACATAGACAGTGAGGTGGAGCTTGCTCAGCGGTAGGTCGGTCTTCAGCGGAATAGAGATCTGCTGGGGAAGCATCCCAAGGCTTGTGAACATCTGCTCAGGGTGCGCAAACGAGACGGTAGAGTGCCCCAGCTGGAGGTAGTCAAAGGAGATCTTTTGGTCTGCGAATTGAGCATCAGCAAGCGTGATGCGTACTCGGCGCTGTGCCATACTCGTCGGGATAGCATCTGCACGGAGGCTGATACCCCAGCTATCCCCTGTCTTGATGATCTGTAAGTCGTGCACCCAATCGCTCGAGCCTTCACCGTAGTCATAGCTTTATGCGTAGCTGATCGCCGGAGAGGTTGGTGCGGAAGAGTATGGGGTCGGTATGCGTCCCTCCAGTGGCGGAAAGAGGTATCGTGTAGATCGTCTCTTTGTTGCTATAGTATGTGCTCAAGGGGAAGCCTAAGACAGGGATATAGGGGAAGAGATACCTATCGGTAGCCAGTGATTCGTCTGCCTCCTGACGGATCGTGATACGGCGAGCAGCCTGGCGCCCTCCTCGCTCAATGATCTGGAGGATGAGTTCTGCTTGGCGAGCGAAGGGCGTACTATTGCGCGCAGCGTAGACGAGGAGCTGACCACGACGAAGCTCTGTCTCGATCCAGTCCTCTGCCTCGGTAATCTGTAAGCGCTCATCGGTGACTGAGGAGGAAAAGGGTATATATAGCGTATCCCCTGTACTGCGAGCGGTGAGCTCCAGGCCTTTGCCTCCATCATTGAGGTCAAGCTGCGGCGTCTCCGCTGTACTACGACAGGCGGAGAGGAGAAGTATCGAGAGGAGGGCGAGGAGGTAGGCTTTGACTTTCATCATCATGTGTGTAGCTACTTGGACTTGACCTTGTGTAGGGTAATGTAAGCCGAGATCATCCCTGGCTCAGAGATATGGACGAGGGTAGACTCCTCTTCGGCACGTACGAGCTCCATGATCAGGGTGACGTCGTGCCGCGCATAGGTCGTGGCTATTGGGGGGGATCACGTCAATCTCGAAGGTGCCAGCATAGTGGTTGGTATCTCCTCGGAAGGGGAAGAGTGGGAAGGTCAGGAGGACCTTGCTCCCAGCGGCACGCCACGTCCCCTTATAGATATTGATCCCATACTGCAGGACGGGGAGTGAGCTCAGCAGTACCTGACCGTTGCTCTGGAAGCTCAGCTGGTAGCGCGAGAGGAGTGGATAGACATTATATAAGGCGTCGTCGATATAGAGGACACGCTTCCAGGTCTCAAGGTCGACGCGATAGGAGCCGAGTATGGTACGATAGTCTATCGGGGCTTGGCTAATTGGATTGCGTTCGCTCCAGGATGGGTCGATGACATCGGTCTCCTTGCTCCAGTAGTCATCTTGAGCCCCCTTACCAGTCATCAGCGCCGAGAAGCTGTAGTCGGGATTGACAAAGAAGGCCTCCATGGTGAGCATATTATTCAATAGGTTGAAGCGACGAATCTTCATCCGATACTCCAGATCTCCGCCGATGGGAGAGCCCACTCGTACAAGGAGCTCTTCAGGGGCCTTGGGGTCCAGAGTCCAGGTGCCTGTGTAGTAGAAGATCGTGCTCCCAAACTCCTCGATGACATAGGTAGCATAGACTTGCCCTGTCTTAGAGAGATAGAGGGAGTTGAGATGCTTGCCTGCTACGTTGAGTATGGGGCGGGCTGCGGTGGATAGGTTCCCGAGACTTTGTGGGAGGATCACCTCTTGCTTCTCGTGGTCGATCTTCCACGTCACGCCGATTAGCTTCTCCAGGGTGAGTGAAGAGGGGAACTGGATGCGACTCTTCTGTCCCGAGGGATCGGTCGGGAGATCATTGGTGCAGGCGGTGATGAGTGCAAGGAGTAGCGCTAGGAGGTAGGGGCGTCTGCTTATCATCGGGGCTGAGGTGTGAGGGTGATCTTCTTGAAGTCGGCGACATAGCCACTTTGTAGGGCTACGGAGAAGGCTGGCGTGGCGTGGCCTGTAGAGACATCGTAGGTATAGTATCCGTTGTAGGGAGCTTCGCTACTTGTACGGACATAGCGCAGGTAGAGGCGCCCGTCGATGACCGTAGCGATATTCACTCCTTGGCGGAAGGCCGAGGAGGGGCGTAGTGACGCTATCGGCTCTGCATGGCGTGTCGCCAGATCGATGGTGTAGTACTGCCACTCGTCTTGGGGTATCTCGCTTCTGATAGCTGATAGCTGGTGGGCAGAGACCATCGTTAGGAGTTTGCCTTGGTAGACATAGATCCCGTTGAATCGTGCGGGGTAGCTGAGGCCAAGATCCGAGATCTTTACCTGCCAGTCGGGGTCTACTTCATGGCTACCATGGCGGATGCGATAGATGAGAGAGTTCTGATAGAAGCCAAGGAGGTCACCTCCTTGGGCGAGGAGGTAGAGGTCCCCGGCTTCGTCATGGGCATACTGCAGGAGCTCGGAGGGAGTGCCAAGACGTCCTGTATTCGGCAGGTAGGAGAGCGAGAGGAGGCGGCCTCCATTCTTAGCTTCGTAGGCGACGAGGTAGCAGTCTCGAGAGAGATTGGTCAGAGCATCGGACTGGAGCTCTGCATCCATGATTAGTGTCCCTTCGTGAAGAACCATGAGCTTCATTCCCAGGACGAGGCGGGGGAGCTGCTGGCCCGATAGAGCAGGTGTCTTCTCGAGGATGAACTGGCGGATACGCTCCTTGTCGGCTTCGGAGATGAGGATCTTTGCTGGGAGCTTCGCCATCGTCTTGGGGTCGAAAGTCGTCACCTCTATGATACGGTCTATAGCTGGAGGTTGGATCAGGAAGCCGAGCTGCTCCCCGATGGCGAAGTTTTTCTCCGCTTGACTAAAGCCGTCGGCATCACTCTCGAGGTAGGCTCGCTCGCCGATAGCTTGAGCTGAGGGTGAGAATGTGAGGCGTACGGGATTATTGATGAGGAGATCTCCTTGGGCATGGTTGTTCACCGCATTGGAGTAGCGGTAGATCTGGCCATGAGCCTTTAGCAGGCCACCGCCATCCGAGCCAAAGCGCCCGAAGAGGGTATTCCGCTCAAGGATATTGTTGACTCCATCGGAGGTGGGGAGGTGGTCGAAGTAAGAGATATAGCTCTCCTTGTAGCTGAGCCCCTTCATCGGACCCGCAGGGATCGTCGTACTCTTGTAGGTCATCAGCACATAGCGGTCAGCTCCGAGCGTCTCCTCAGTCTCAGACGGGGTGGACGTGGTGTGAGGCGCCTCTTCCTTGCGGCAGCCTCCGAGGAAGAGTGTGAAGATGAGTAGCGAGAGTGCTGTATAGCGAGATAGCTTATTCATAGGGAAGTGCATCGGCGGGTTATTCTTGCTGGCCAGCGGAAGCATAGTAGATGCGTAGGCCCTCTGGGGCGTTCTTGACGACACAGCCTGGATTGACTGTGATGGAGCTGGCGCTTATATTCGCCTTAGTGAGGTGACCGAAGTCGATGTAATCGATCTTGCTATTGCGAGAGGTGACGTCACCGAGGCCTTGGAGATAGATCAAGCCCTTAAAGCCTCGCCACTGCTCTCCGCTGAAGTCAAGGATATTGAAGGCAAACCATATTGCTTGCTCATCAGCATGGGGGACGTACTTGCTCGGAGGGAGGCTTACCGCCAGCCCGTAGACCGAGGCGAAGTGACTGCGTAGGTACTCGTGATCCAGGGATGTATGGACAAGATGAGAGTTATAGCCACGAAGAGTAAGGTTGCCCTTCTTCTTGGCTGACGTGGGGACGATGATCTGACTTAGATCCTCGACCTCAGCAGTGAGGTCAAAGGGATGAGAGAGGCCTGGGGTTGTGAGCGTCTTCGCAGCACCTGAGATGATGACCTGCTTGAGGCGAGGTGAGCTACTTGATGTGAGAGGGGAGAGGTCGATCTCTGGGGCATAGAGATGGAGCAACTCGACCTTCTTGAGTGCTGGGCATCCATCGAGGGCAAAGCGTAGATCATGCCCCCAACTGCTTCGGGCTACGGGAGTCTTCCCCGGACGTATGCCGATGGATAGCTCTTGGAGAGCAGGGAGCTTGAGCTTGTCAAAGGAGGCTCGGTCGAAGTCTTGACGCTCAGCAAAGGTGACCTGTAGTCTCTGTAGCTGAGGAAGCTGATTGCTGAGCTGTGTGATGAAGGTGTTGTCAAAGGGGAGGGGACGATAGCGCAGCCCATCAGCTCCGTAGACGTCACCTGCCTCCACCGTGATAGATAGGGATGTGATGCTCGGACTGACCTTGCCGAGGAGGTCAATATCTCGCAGGCGGACATCCTCGAGATAGAGCGAGTTCGCCTGCTCTACGCCGAGGCTGGAGAGGCTGGAGAAGTAGCTCTTGCTGACGATGAGCTTGAAGCGGGCATCGGGGTGCTGACGTATGGTGAGGTTGGGCGTCCCTGTGAGCTGAATCTCTCGGAGCTTAGCGCAGTCGGTGGCATCGACGATGAGTCCATCCTTAGCCCCCTTGATCTGGAGTCTACGCAAATCTTTCAGGCCACGCAGGTCGAGACGCTCCAGTTGTCCCGCTGAGATCTCCAGTGAGGTCGTGCGAGGGTAGGCCGAGAGGTTGTAGAGCTCACTCATGTCTCGAGGTACATAGTCCATCCCCTCGGGCTGAGAGTAGTTGCCATCCTCAAGGGTGAGGAGGACCAGGCTCGGATCATCTTCGTAGGAGGAGAGGTAGCCATGCTCGAGGAAGTAGGCGATACGCTTCTTTCCATTGAGATACCTCTTGCGATGCTTAGAATCATAGAGGTAGATCAGGTGGGCATCAGCGAACTTCTCCGCTTTGTCTAACACGCTTTGTAGCGAGTCGCGGACCCCCTTGTCGCTCAGTAGCTCCAGCTCTTGGCGAGCTAAATCGAAGGCCAGCTGGCGAATGTAGGCGTTGGCTCTGCTTTGGATCTCCGCCTGATTCATGTGGAGCCGTCCACCGGCCTCTGGACTTATCTGCCGCTCATCACGAGGCAGAGGCTCGTAGGAGCGGTGGCAAGCGGAGAGGCATAAGAGAGCGCCTAAGAGAAGGAGATAGCTTGCGTAGCGATTGATGATCTTGTCCATCATAGACGGGGGCTATAGCTTGAATTCGAGAGAGAGGTTGGCATAGCGTCGTGGCTGGGAGAAGCGTATGACGGACTCCAGGCCACCACGGAAGAAGTCGCTGTGCTGGACGAGCATCACGGGACTGATGATCTGGCGGAGGTCATCCCAAAGCCAGTAGCGGGTATCGGTGAGGTTCATGATCGAGGCACGCAGGGTGAAGTGCTTGGCCAGCTTGACGTAGGCGAAGAGGTCTACCGTCACAGCATTCTGAAAGAAGTAGTAGGGGAACTGGCTGATCTGCTCATCACCATAGAAGCTCTTGACGAAGCGTGTCTGGTCGACGTCCTTTGCCTTGAGGAAGTTTGCGCGTAGACTGATACCTGCTCGCTCTTTGGGGAGGTCGTAATCCAGCCCGAGGACAGCCTTCAGCGGCTGGATCGCAAGCATCGATGTGCCATCGCTGAATCGCCCCTCGGAGTAGTTCAGGGAACCCGTGAGCATGAATTGTCCCGCTCGCTTGAGTTGTGGTAGGAGTTCTTCGAGGAAGAGGCTCGTGCTGAAGTCAATCCCCCAGAGGCGAGCATTCTTCTTATTTTCATTGATCGAGTAGGCGACATCTCTATTCTGCCCATCCAAGAAGACCTTTTGTACTCCATATAGTGGCTCTATATAGTCCTTATAGGTGTTGTAGTAGAAGCTCAGATCGTACGCAAAGTACTTAGGATCAGCTGTGCCGATATGCCACTCATGGTTGAACGATAGCTCACGACGGAGCTTGGGGTTCGATAGTACGAAGAAGGCGGGTGAGAGACTGACGTACTGGAAGAATCGCTCTTGTGAGGTCGGTACGCGGTAGCCCGTGGAGAATTTGTAGCCGACGCTTAGGTAGGGATTGAAGTCATAGCTGATGATCGCCATGGGGGTAAATCCCCATTCTTTTATGCTGGCCTTGTCGAAGTCCATCCCAGCCGTCTTGAGATTCCCGATGAGGTATCCCAGATAGTTAAAGTCGTTGTCTCCCTGCCAGTCGCGGGTGCGTGAGGAGAAGAGATCGTAGCGTATCCCTAAGTCAAGCTTGAGGCGGCCAAGCTGGATCTTATCTGAGAGGGCTACGGAGAGGTTGTCTCGATCGGCTGGGCGCTGGAAGGAGTAGATGTAGGAGCTCTGAGGTAGCTCTTCCCCAAAGCGATAGAATTGCCCCTTGTAGCGCACCCCCTCTCGGTAGGTGTTTAGCGGACGGCTGATGTCGACATTCTTATCTGCGGTATGGTGATGGAGATAAGAGGCATGTAGCGTGAAGAAGTGATATCCGAGTGCTCCGAAGTCTTGGGGCTTGGAGGTGGCCTTGAGGGCAATAGCTTGGTCGTAGAAGCTCATCCCCTTGAGTAGACGGCGCGTCCCTGCTGGGAGATAGTTGGGACGAAAGTTGCTGATCTCGGGGCGGTATATAGAGCTACGTGTATCGGCGTCGAGGAAGGACTGCTGTCCATTGACATAGATATTAAGCTGGTTGAGCCACGAGGATTCGAGTGGGGTGAATCGGTAGTTGACGTCATAGCGACGGGTCAGTACTTGGTCGTGCCCATAGTAGTAGGGCTCGTGCTGTGAGGTGAGCACATAGGCGGGCTCCATGGACCAGACTTCAGAGTCGGTCACTTTGTTTTGGCTATAGTAGGAGGCTGTGAGCTTGTGATCTCCGTAGCGGTAGGCTATCTTGCCGAGGAAGCTCTGCTGCCGATACTCCATCGGGTCGGGGCGGGTAGCGAAGATGCTACGTCGTAGCTCCCCTGTCCCGAAGTTCCGCACTTCATGTCCTGTGCGCTCAGCATAGAGAGCGAGGGCTTCTATCCCCTTATAGACGACTGCACCACCGAGCGAATAGATACGCCCCTTGGCCATGTTGTCTCCACCGATCTTCCCCTGTATCCCATAGATTCGCCCAGGCTCGATCATGGTATGTGCCTCCTTGGTCTCGAAGTTCACGGCGCCTCCGAGAGCACCTGTGCCGTGCTCGAAGGAGGAAGCTCCCTTCTTGATCTCCACCTTCTTAATGAACTCGGTCTCAAACTGAGGGCGGGCTGAGTTGATGAGTCCATAGGAGCTGAAGACGACGTTCGTCTCCGTCTCGGCCTGTGGCAAGCCATCGACAGAGATGGATACGCGATTCTCATCTACCCCACGGATGGCGAAGCCTTTGTTCCCATAGCGGGATACCGACTCAGAGATACCGACCCCTGGCATATAGCGTACGAAGTCCTTCGTCGAGAGGATGAACTGCCGGCTGATATCGCGGTCGGAGACGACCTCTCGGCCGATCTCTTTCTTCTGTACCTTCTTCTCTCGCTTCTTGTCCTTGACATTGACCTCTTTGATGACGTAGGTGCGGCGCACGGTCGTATCGGTCTTGCTCTTCGCTGGCTCCTGTTGCTGGGCGAGGGTAGGTAGGGTAGCAAGCAGGCTGAGTGAGAAGATGCTGGGCAAGAGCGTATATCTTGTCTTCATGGGGGCGTATCAGTTGCGGTAATAGGTCAGGTGATAGAGGGGCTCAATGCTGATGCCGAGAGGCTTGTCGAGATAGCTCTGGCGCTCATCGACGCTGACGCGCTTGCCATCAGGCAGGGTGAAGGCTTTGAGGCGGAGGATGAAGCGGTCTTGACTCTGACTCGTGCTCCCTTGACGCTTCAGTAGGGCTTCGGCATCTATGACTATCGGCTCCGTGAAGATCGGACTGCGTAAGAGTGCTCCACGGAAGGAGAGCTTGTCCAGCTGCGTCTGATACTCATAGATACAGCCACCGAGGTCTATCGTCGCTGAGCGATTCTGCCCATCATAATATAGAAGGAGTGGGAGCTGTGCCGTACCGTCGATACTGACCTCATTATTGTTACCAAAGATGATGTAGCGGTCATAGTCATCAAGCTTGAAGGTACGGAAACGCAGGACTTCGTTGTCGGCGATACTGGGATCTTGCTTGATATTGATGTAGTTCTCCTCGTGCTCCAGCTCGCGCTTGAAGCAACTTTGTAAGCCAGCCGATAGGGCACTTATGAAGAAGATGATCTGGAGGATATGTCGTGTCGGTGTCATCATAGCTCGTCGGTACTTAGGGTGCGGGACGGAAGCTCACAGGGCCAGCCCATACATAGTTGGGGGCATAGTTTCGCACCAGGATCGTGCCCCAATGCTGGCGCTCGTCGTAGATACTATAGAAGAGGTAGGGGTCGAGTGGCCCTTCCTGTCCCGTGTCGTCCAAGCCATATTCGTAGCGGGGGATAAGTTGGCGATGGCTGTCCTTGTACTTGGCTTGGTCGTACTCGAGGGTGATAGCGATGGTATAGCGACTGCTCTTGGGGTAGTCCGCGGAGGGCTTGAGTGGAAGGATGAGCGTCAGATAGCGCTCACCGAAATAATACCTCTGTCTCGTGGGCTCCATCGGGCCATTGAGCACGGCAAAGATCGAGTTGTCAATGCCACGCCCCCTACCCTCAAAGGACTTGAAGATCTCCCCGCGCTGGTAGCCGTAGTGAAGGAGTAGTAGCTCGTGGGGAGCTGAAGAGAGTCCAGCTGTAGCTGATGGTCTCGTCCGAAGGTGATCTTCCCCCTCGAATAGCTTCTCCATGGTATAGGGGACTCGGAGGCTGTAGCCTGGGTCCTCACCACGCTTGTATGCCTCCTGATGCCATACCTTCCCCTCAAGCTCGGCCTCGCGACCCGTGAAGCTCTTATATGATGCCAGCTCTTGGTTTATACGACCGATAGCCCGCTCTTGTACGAAGGTGCGGAGTTGCTCCTCCTTCTGCTGGTCTCGCAGCGCATAGCTCGGAGCTTCCTTCTCGAGGAACTGTCGGAGCTCCCCCTCAAGAGCGGAGCGGATCTGAAGAAGTACGGTGGGGTCTGTAGCTGGATATTCCTCTGACGCGGAGCCAGCTGAGCCTTGGCGAAGCATCGTCTGGAAGTGGTCGAAGTGCTCACTTGCCAAGAGGGCTTGCAAAGAGTGCGCGCGTAAGCTGAAGCTGAGAGCTTTGCGGACGTAGGTGACCTGGCTGTAGAAGAAAGGATCGCTGCTCAATGTACCAGCTGAGACCCCTCTATGAAGGTAGAGCTCTTCCAATCCTCGCTCCACACCGAGAGGATCGGTGAATGCGCTGGAGAAGAGGCTATCTATTCGATGAGCAAGCATACCTTTCTGCTGCAGTTGTTGCTCATAGAGCTCCTTGCCAGGGTCATGACCTGACTCATGACAGCTGCAGAGCAAGAGTAAGAGCGATAGCATCAGGGGGAGGTGACGTGCGCTCATGTTTGTTTGCATTTGTTTATACTTCATGTAGCTATCCTGCACTATAAATGGCTGACACAAAGGAATGCTGAATCTTACCTACCCACAATCCTCGTTAGTAGGTAGTTTTCTTCGGTAGCCTACCCATTTATGGTGAATGTTGGGTGGGAAGCATGGGATGAAGGAGAGCTTGTTAGAGGAAGTAGCACCTTACAGCTCTTTACATTGGGCGTCCCTTTGTAAAGGGCTTCTTCTTTGTCTTCACTACATCTGTCGCAGGGAGAAGTACTACCTTAATTATATGTAGCTGTATGGTTGTGTGGGTAGAGCTTATATAGGATGGTGAAGAAAGCTATATAGCATTGTGAAGTGACATCTATTAGGTTGTTGCTTCGCTTAGGGATAAAAGTTGTGGACGAGTGGCAGATAAGTTTGGGCTACGTACGTGGCTCTAATATCTACGTACGTGGATATTTGGGCTGACGTGCCTGGTCTTTAAGACTACGCGCATAGATACAGAAATACCACTGCGGGAAGATGCTTTTTATACCCTATATACAATAAAATTGCCCCCCACTACATCCTGTGTAGATGCAGTGGGGGGCAAGCTGATGAAGTGTTGACTGCAGCCTTAGAGACGGCGGCGGAGCTCGCCGAGGAGGAGCGCCGTAGCGATGGCTACATTGAGGGATTCGGTATGGGAGTTCTCTGCTGGATAGGGCGGGATCGTGATGCGGCGATCGATGTGCGGCTCCAGATCGGGGTGGATGCCTTGACCTTCGTTGCCCATGATGAGTAGCACGGGCTCATCCTTTCCCGTGGGAAGCTCCGTCGTGTAGAGGTCTTCGCCTCCAAGGAAGGTGCCGAGGCGTGGCCCCGAGAAGCCCTTGAGGAAGGTGATTGTATCGCTTAGGCGATGGATCTTGACGCGGGTGAGTGCGCCCATCGTAGCTTGCACGACCTTCGGTGCGAAGGGATCGGCGGTGCCTGGAGCGAGGTAGAGGTGCTCGATGCCGAACCAGTCCGCCGTGCGGATGATCGTACCGAGGTTCCCTGGATCTTGGATGCGATCAAGGAGCAGACTGACGCCCGAAGCGATGGGACTTCCTTCGCTCTCTTGGGGAAGGGCGAAGACACCCAGAAGGGGCTGAGGCTGGCGCTGTGAACTCACACGCCCCCAGTCGAAGCTCTCGGGCACGACCTCGATGTGCTTGGGACGGAGGGCTTGCGGTAGCTTGTCGAGCTGTCGAGCGAAGCCACGTGCCGTCTCTTCATCAGCAAGAAGAAGCTCACAGGGGAAGGCGCCGAGCATCTCCCCTGTGAGCTTAATTCCCTCGGCGATGAAGCGCTGCTGCGATGAGCGGCCCTTGGCATCGTGGAGGCTGCGGATGTCCTTGATCTCTGCCTTACTCAGCATCGAAGCGGACTTCCTTGAAGGCATAGGCACGCTCCCAGCCATCCTCACGCTGTAGGACGAGGCGGCCTTCGGGAGTGACGTCCTTGATCTGTGCGCGGAACTGCCCCTGGATATCGGTGAAGAGGAAGAAGCCGTCTCTGCGATACAGATACTTCATATAGCGGCGGTGCACATCTTGGTAGCGACCGAGGAGGAAGTCGGGGAGCAGCTGCGCGAGCTCGCTATGCAGACGGATGAGGACTTCCATGGGCTCGAGGCTTCTGCCCGTGATCATGCGCAGGGAGATAGCTGAGGGGAGCTCGGGTGGGAAGGCTTCGTCATTGATATTCATCCCGATGCCGATGACCGAGTAGTCTACACGGACCCCCGTGAGGCTGTGCTCGATGAGGATACCAGCGAGCTTGCGGTCGCCGTAGAAGATATCGTTTGGCCACTTGACGCGGAGCTGCTGCTTCTGGTCGTCGGTCATGTAGGAGGCGAAGGTGCGCATCACTGCCCAGGCTGCCAGCTCCGAGACGGCGAACTGCTGCTTACCCTGCAGCATGTCGGAGCGCAGGAGGATGGAGAAGGTCAAGCTATCTCCTGGGCGTGAGGTCCAAGTGTTGCCTCGCATACCACGCCTGCCGTCTGCTGGCGGCATACGACGGTGTGGAGCTGAGGGAGGTCACGCCCCGAGGCGATCTGACCTGTGAGATAGGTATTCGTGCTGTCTACCTGGTCAATGAATTCAAGCAGTGAAGTATCCATGTGCTTAGGTAATATTGAGGGTGGGTGAATAGGTGGGGTTACTCTTCTTCGGGTAGTGGAGTGATACCGAGCTCGGTGCGTACTCGCTTGGTGAGCTTAGCTGAGGCCTCATTCCACGAGTGGCGGATGAGGGAGCGAAGGAGTTTCGGTGGAAGGTGCTGATCGACGAGCAGGGTATTCCAGTACTTTTTGTTGAGGTGGTAGCCTGGTATGATGGCAGGGTAAGTAGCTCGGAGATCCTCCGCTCTGTCGGGATCGCACTTGAGCGAGAGCCGAGGCTCGCCCCCGTCTGGCATCATGATAGCGAAGATGCGATCCACGACTTTATATACGATACATCCGTCCCCAAAGGGCATGCTCTCACTGCTGTGAGGGAGCGAGAGACAGTAGTCATGCAGCTGCTCAATATCCATAGAATGTTTTAAGATATGTATATTATCCTTACATTTGCCCCAGCATATGAAGCCTGACTGGTGAGTTTTCAAGCTCTAAGTGAGGCGCTGCTTATGATAACAAATGTATGAAAAAGCTGGTATTTGCGAGCAATAATGCCCATAAGCTGGAGGAGGTCCGTGCCCTCTTCTCTGGACGTCTGGAGGTCGTCAGCCTGACTGACATCGGGTGTCACGAGGAGATCCCTGAGACCGCCGATACGCTGGAGGGGAATGCCCTCATCAAGGCGCGCCACGTGTGGGAGCGCTATGGGCTTCATTGTTTTGCCGATGATACGGGGCTCGAGGTCGAGGCTCTTGACGGAGCTCCTGGAGTCTACTCTGCGCGCTTCGCAGGGGAGCATGCTACCTTCGAAGAGAATGTAGCCCTCCTTCTGGAGCGTCTTCAGGGTGTACCTGCCCCACGTCGTGCCTGCTTCCGTACCGTCATCGCCCTTATCGATGAGTACGGGACCCACTTCTTCGAGGGTGCTGTCAATGGAGAGATTACCCTCGAGCGCTCGGGTGACCATGGCTTCGGCTATGACCCCGTCTTCCGCCCCGAAGGATGCCAGCAGACTTTCGCCGAGCTGAGTAGTCAGGAGAAGAATGCGATGAGTCACCGCGGACGTGCTGTCCAGCGCCTGGCTCGCTATCTCCATGCTCTGCCTCTCGACGAATAGTGATAAGGTGAATGCATAACTAGTCCTATGAAGTCTCTCACGCTCGGTCGCATCGTCTACCTCATCTATTTCTTCCTGATAGGTGGACCGCTCCTTGTCTTAGCTACGATCGTCTGCTGCCTTACGATCATCATCGCGAGCTATACAGGTGCCCCAGCATCGTTCATCAGCCGAGCTACCAAGCTCTGGTCTTGGACGTGCCTGGCCGTATCGCTGTGCCGTGTCGAGGTGCGCGGGCGAGAGAATCTACCGACATCCGATGCGCCCTGCGTAGTGGTAGCCAACCATCAGAGCGCTTACGATATATTTGTCCTCAATGCCTATATAGGTATCCCCTTCAAATGGGTGATGAAGTCCGAGCTACGCCGTCTCCCGCTTGTGGGTAAGGCGTGTGAAGCTGCACACTTCATCTTCGTCGATGAGACGCGTGTCTCTTCGATTGCACAGACGATTGAGGACGCCAAGAAAGTCCTGGCGACAGGCAACTCTATATTCATATTCCCTGAGGGAAGTCGTACCGAGACGGGGCGTCTTACCCGCTTCAAGAAGGGAGCTTTCGTGATGGCCTCAGAGCTGGATGTCCCCATCCTGCCCGTCACGATCGATGGGGCCTTTGAGGTCCTACCGCGTGGTACCTACCTGCCGCATCCACGTCGCGTGGTGCTGACGGTACACCCCGCTTTTCATATGAGCGAGCAGGGCACTCCGCCGGCACATATCCCGGCCTCAGCACGCCTTGCACAGCAGGTCATTGCCTCGGCTCTCCCCTGTGAAGGGTAGTTCCTCGTAGTGTGAGACATATCTAAAGACATCATAGCGTGGGTGGAGTGACTCTTGGAGTCGCTCCGCCCACACTTGTTTTTGGTCTCTTCCCTCTCTATGGGTAGGGGCGCTTTGCTCATAAAAGACTAATTTAAGGGTTCGGTAGCGCATCTTAACTTTTAGTATAGACGTTCTATATACCGTGGGTGCGTATAGAGTATTTTCCCTGAGAGCAGTATCTTCTCTTTCGTACCACACACCCTACTAACATTGTAAGGGGCTTCGCCACTGCACAGCCCCGCTCATCCCTAATCTCATCATGTTTGGTTCTTATTACCGTATGATCCGGCCTTTGGGCCTAATGTTTGTCCTTTTCTTGCTGGCACTTCGTGCTCCAAGACAGCAGATGCACCTACCATCACGCCTGCTGAGGACAACAGTCGAATTACCCTGTCATCTACCAACACTGGGGAGTCCATCGAGCTGGATATCGAAGCGTCCGCAGAGGCTCTCCCTGTCCTTGGCTCTGGTGCAGAAGCCAAGTCCCTCGGCTTTGCCTACAATGGTCCCAAGAAGATTGCCCTTGAGCTCGATGAGAACAAGACCGAATACAAGGGGCTTGTGATCCTTCGCACGGTCGGACAGAATCAGCCCAACGGCCAAGCTCCCTACATCTACTCCCTGATGAAGTGGAAGCGCAATGGCAAGAAGGCCCTCACGATCCGTGGGGAGTCTATCAAGCTTCCTACCCACATTCCCTTCGAACGCTATGAGTGGGAGGCCATACTTTACCTCGTGCCTGATGACTTCAAGCTGGATCTAACTCCTGCTGGAAGAGTCCCTGCCTCGGATCTTATCCTTCGCTATAAGTCTCTACGTGCTGGGGGTGACCAGGGCTTGGTCAATACAACGCAGAATCGCACCTTCTCTCTCGAAGTCCCCTATGCCTCTTCTTGGACTCGCCTCTCTAAGACGAAGGTTGCAGGGGGCAGAAGTAAGCTGGTGAATCCCAGCTTCCATCTCCGTCCTCTCGGGACGATGGTAGCCTACACCGTACACAACTCCCGTAAGAAGGCGATCAGCCTCTCGGGGATCAAGGTCGTCTCAAACGTCCTCCTGCCTGAGGCAAAGATTGACCTCAACCCAGGCCTACTGGATAAGCTCGGTGCTAATGAGCTTCCCTCTTGGTTTGGCTATAGCTCCGACTACGAAGACCAAACCCACACTTACGGCTTCCCCGTCTCTAATCTGGCTTCGGGTAGCACGACCTCTGATGCGGTCGTCGTGTGGTATCCTACCTCACGTGCAGCTTCTCGCACGAGCTTCGGCTACAATGATGGCACAGCTGAGTCAAGCCCCAGCTATCAGGTGATCTTCCCAGAGGCCTCTCGCTCTATCGATCCCGAGGCTGCCTCGCGCTATGCCACGACGCACGTCTATGCTGTCGGTGCGAGCGAAGGTGGACAGAGCATCGCTAAGCCCAACATGGCGATCGTGCCTATTATGGGGACAGACCTCAACCTCAAGAGTGGGAAGGCCTACCATATGAACTGCGAACTCTATGAGCAGCCCAATATCCAGCTGGGCTACATGTCGCGTCGCCCCCTCTCCTATGCCGCTGCAAGAAGCAAGCAGCAGACCCAGCCTCGTCTCTTCTTCCTCCCTGAGACCAAGGAGCAGATCAATGAGAATGTCAGTCTCTTCACTCTCGATCAGCTCAGCCGCTATCTGGATCGCTCTAATCCCGCACAGCCACGTCAGACGACTCCTATCCAGATCGATGGGACGAACTACTATATCCCTGACCACAACACGCTGGCGTTAGCAGGGATCACCCGTAGCAATGCCGTCTTCTATCGCAACTGGCGCTATGATGGGAATACGCCTCCAGCCGTCTCCGATGGCCGTATCGTCATGGCTGATCGTGCCTTCACTCCGATCGAGGGTGGTAAGCTCCAGCAGCCTCGTCGTGAGCGCGTCATTACCTATTCTGATGGAGCTAAGCACGTCTCGACCTCACTGCTCTTCCGTCACGACACGCTCGCTGCTGTCGCAGGCCGCCCTGTGCGTAGCGATCATCAGGCGGTCTACCGCTTCACGCCTGTCTTCTTTACAGGCGTAGGCTCCAATATTAAAGACCCCTATATGTGCTATATCGAGGCTACGGCAGTCTATCTCGGGAAGTACTTCGTCGGGGATATCAAGGAGTTTATCCCTCAGTCCTTCTGGGATGATCAGCAGAATACAGCGAATAAGGTCGTACGCTGGTTCTTCGTCCCAGGTACGCATGAAGAGGGTCATATTGAAGCCACGCAGCGTGGGGTACGTGCTGCTTACTGGTCGCTTGATCCCTCGAACTTCAGTCCAGACAGCCGCGGGCGTTATGTCACGGCTCCCTGTATCGGGGCTATGGGTTCTACGGTAATGAGGAATATAGCTCTGCTTCGCAAGCTGCTAAGTGGAGTGCTCGCGTCCTGCATCCCTATTCGCTCACCTATCAGGGCGACAAGCACTAAGGGCTCCATGAAGTCCTAACGATCTGCTGCGGGCGGGGTGACCTCTGTGGTCGCCCCGCCCGTACTGCTTGGGGACTCTGGTATCAACCTATATTGGTCACTCGTGCGACCAATACTGCTTCGCACGCGAACCTATATAGGTCACTATACTCAACCTATACTGGTCGGATTGATGACCTATATAGGTTGCTTTGAAGGTGCTCTATATGTATGTTCGATAGCTGGTTGTGATGGGGGGATTTTCGCAGGGAAAAACCTTTTCTCTCCGCTTCACGTTATAGCGATGGTAATACACCACATTATTCACCCTCAAACTAAGTAATTCAGATTATGAAGAGATTTCTGTCCTTGACCCTCGCTCTCCTCGTACTCGCGACTCTCAGTCTGCGTGCAGGTAGCGACCGCGTCATCCAGACCAACCAACTGCCTAAGGCCGCCCAGCTCTTCCTCGCGAAGCACTTTGCCGGACGCACTGTGTCCCTGGCGAAGGAAGATCGTGACTTCTCAGGGACGACCTACGATGTCCTCCTTGCTGATGGCACCGAGATCGAGTTCTCCTCTCGTGGAGAGTGGAAGGATGTCGACGGCAAGCATACCGCCCTGCCTACGTCATTCATTCCCGCTCAGATCATCAATGCTCTGCGTGCTCAGCATGCTGGCCAGTCCATCCTGCAGATCGAGCGCAAGCGTCGTGGCTACAAGGTAGAGCTTAGCTCTGGCCTTGAGGTCTACTTTCGACTCGCGCTACCAGATCGTTGGCTACGACGACTAAGCGTCTATCACCTATTTACCCTACCACCTCTATTATGCGAATCAGATCCCTTGCACTGCTCCTCACGGGAGCCCTCACCATCAGTTCACTCTCAGCCCAGACGAAGACAACGAAGGCTACAGCTACAGCACCTGCTGCTACGGCAGAGCCTGCTAAGCCCGCCTTCCAGCTCTTTGACCTGCCGTATCCTACCGATGCGCTCGCGCCTGTCATCAGCCAGCGCACCGTCGAGCTTCACTACGGCAAGCACGTCGTGGGCTATCTGCACAAGCTCAACAAGCTCGTGCATGAGAATGATATCAAGGAGCGGGATCTGGCGCGTCTGGTACGCTTCTCCTCGGGAGCGATCTTTGATAATGCAGGTCAGCTGCTGAATCACCTCCTGTACTTCAAGCAGTTCCGCCCCTACGAAGCAGGTCGCGTCACGGAGCCCCAGGGGGCTCTGCGTGCAGCTCTACTGCGTAGCTACAAGGACTTTGATGCCTTCAAGGCGGACTTTGAGAAGGCTGGTGGTGAGATCTTCGGCTCGGGCTGGCTCTGGCTCTCTACCGATGAGGCTGGTGATATCTACGTCGAGAAGACCTCGAATGCCGGTACGCCCGTCACTCGTGGCCGTGTGCCCCTCCTCGCTATCGATATCTGGGAACACGCCTACTATCTCGACTATGAGAATCGCCGTGCCGACCACCTGCGTGCCATCTGGCAGATCATCGACTGGGAGGTCGTAGGGCGTCGCTACGAGGCTCGCGCTAAGGGCGTGCAGCTGTAGCTGACTCTTTCCTCTTACGATATGATGACGAGGCCCACCCTGCTGATGCGGGGTGGGCCTCGGTGTGTGATGGGGTAGAGGAGGAGCTACTTTCCTTGCCTACGGAGGAGGGTGAAGCGTGGCGAGATGCTCAGGTAGGCCTCGATGAAGGAGCTCGTGCTATGTGCCGAATGTGGGTGGATATAGAGCCCAGCACTCACGCCGAAGGTGTACGCCTCGGACTCGATGATGCGGTAGCTCCCCTGCCAAGCGGTGTAGCGTGGGTGATGTGTGAGGAGGTGGCTTCGTCCCGCACGTCCGACACTCTGCGCAAAGGGGATACCCAGCGGGCTGATGAAGTCGTGCCCGTAGAAGTGGCTTAGCTCTGTCTGCCAGCGTCGCCAGCTCAGACCTGCTGTAGCGAGGAAGCCCCAGCCCTTGTCCGAAGCATAGTGCTCGCCCCGCTGACTGTAGACAAGGCCGTAGAACCCTGCCTGTACCAGCAGGGGGTGCTTGGGGAGGGCAAAGTGATGGCTGTACACCGCACCGAGGGCGGCATTGAGCCAGGTGTGCACGGTGTCAGCTCGCTCATTCAGCACGCCACCACGATGGTGGGCGACAGCTTGGAGCTGGAGCTCGAGGCGGTCAGCTGGGCTGACGTCAAAGGCTTGGGCGGTGCTGAGCCCGAAGACGAAGGCCTCCTGATGCTTGTCGCCTCGGAAGATGAAGCTCTGCCAGTCGACCCAGGTGTCCAGTCGGGTACGCTGTCCTTCGTAGCGGATCTGTAGGCCCATCTCGGGGTCTGCGGTGAGGTTGAGCTCAGGATTGTAGAGCGGCTCGATGAGTCGGTGCTTCACTCCGCCCTGCAGATGCCCCAGGAGGATAGCCCAGCCTGCTGCTGGCTGTATCGACGCCTGGAAGTAGGGGAGGAGGCGCAGGCGTGTATAGCGGTCGCCATCGCCCCGCCAGTAGGGGAGATCCTGATAGGCCAAGGCGGCCGGGTAGCGTGTGGCTCCCCAGTAGTAGAGGTTATAGACACCAAGACGTAGCTCAATGGGAAGGTGGGTCTCGGGGCGGTAGCTGAGGTTGGCTCGCAGGCGATAGCCTGGGAGGGTATAGTCTGCGACGAGGTCGGAGGCATATTCGTCATTGCGGAAGAAGCCTTCGCCGACGACGTCCAGACCGAGGAGCGTCGTGCGATCCTTCGGGGCGGTACAGTGAGGCTCTTCACTGCGGTAGTAGGTCTGTGCTCCGAGGTCGGATGCAAAGAGGAGCGTGAGGAGGAGAGGTAAGAAGTGGAAGTATTTGGCCATGATGACGGGGCTAAGTGAAGGGCTTCTTCACAGCACAAAGATAATCCCTTCGCTCCGTCCCCGTGAATCCTGCTCTGAGGAGCGGGAGGATAGATGTGTACTATTGTAGGGGAGGATAGGGCGGGTCTGGTCTTTTTTGAGGTGAATTCGGGGTGAATTTGGTGATTTTATTCGCTGCAACAGCTGCGGGCTCTACTTTTGCGGTGATTTATCCAAGACGGTGCGCTGACGGAGTGCCTTTGCCCGAGTCAGCGGATCGCCCTTAGCTTCATGATCCCCAATGCTTACCAAGAATAAGAAACAGCTACTTGTATTTCCGCTCTTTGCGCTCGGCTTCATGGCTATGCCCATGAGCCTCCATGCAGAGGAGCAGGATAGCATCCAGACCAATCCTATCGAGCAGGTCGTCATCCGCTCCTACGTCCCCCAGCGCCCTACCGCTCCCTCAGTAGGTCAGCCTGCTGCGCTGACGTGGATCACGAGCCGTGACCTCAGTCAGTATCGCATACAGAGCATCACGGACCTCACGGGGCGCGTGCCCAGCCTTTTCGTACCCGACTATGGCTCGAAGCGCAGTGCCGCCATCTACCTCCGTGGGAGTGGTGCACGTAGCTCGGGGCAGACCATCGGGCTCTACGTCGACGGGGTGCCCGTGCTCAATAAGTCGGGCTTCAACTTCGATATCCCTGGCATCATGGGTGTCGAGGTGCTACGTGGCCCACAGGGTACGCTCTACGGGCGCAATGCTATGTCGGGCATCATCAACTACTACACGCGCTCAGCCTTCGAACAGCCCGGGGGTGAAGCAAAGCTCACCGCAGGCTCGCACCGCCTCCTACGTGGCTCCGTCGAGCAGTCCTTCCGCCTCTCCGACAAGGTGGGGCTGAGCTACGGTCTCTCGGGGACGACCCGCCGTGGCTACTTCTACAATGAGACCCGTCAGGCCTATCAAGATAGTCTGCGTATGGTAGGTGGCTTCGCTAAGCTCGAGTATCGCCCTACGGAGCAGCTTGAGATGGCCCTCTCCCTCTCGGGCGACTATGTCCAGCAGGGTGGCTTCCCTTATCGCACAGACGACCCTCGTACCAAGCAGCCACTTCCGCTCTCGGCCGATGCGCCCGAGAGCTACAAGCGCCACACGGCTACGCTGCGCTATCTCCTCAGCTATAAGTGGGGTGGGGTACAGCTCCAGTCGGCGACGAGCTATCAGTACCTCTTCGATGAGACGCAGATGGATATGGATGCCCTTCCTGTCTCGTACTTCTACGTCACGCAGGGGCTGCGTGAGCATGGGCTGACGCAGGAGTTCATCCTCAAGAATCTTCGTGGCGAGCACCCCAGCCGCTACGACTGGAGTGTCGGGCTCTTCGGCTACCACGATGCCAAGCGTGTAGAGGCCCCCGTGACCTTCTCCTATGGTGGGCTGAGTGCGCTTATCAATCAAGCAATGGCTGCCCTGAAGCGGCGCGTCCCCGCCATGCCTTCGCTCGTCTACTACGATGCTACGCGCTCGGATCGAACGAATGCAAACGACTTCCGTATGCCCGACTGGGGGCTGGCACTCTATCATGAGAGTGCCTATCATCTCACTCCCTCCTGGACGATCACCGGTGGGCTGCGCCTCGACTACGAGCACCACGAGATCAGCTACGACTCCCGTGGCTATGAGCTGAGCCTCGCTGCTGCGGGGACGACTCAGCCTCTGGCTACCGCGCCTCCCGTTCACCTCGAGGGGAAGCAGTCGGTAGGCTACTGGAATCTCCTGCCCAAGCTCTCCGTATCGTGGCATCCCACAGAGGCGCTCCGTGCCTATGCTACCGTGAGCCATGGGGTGAAGACGGGGGGGCTTCAATGAACAGTCCTTCTCCGATCTCATCACCACCGCTCAGCAGCAGGCACTCCAGGCCCAGATCTCGGGGCGTGGGGGCTTCGATAGCTCGACGATCGCTTCGGCGACGACTTACAAGCCTGAGCACAGCTGGAGCTATGAGCTCGGAGCACGCTATGCCCTCCCCTCAGCAGGGCTGGAGCTCTCCTCTTCGGTCTATCTGATGCAGGTGCGTGACCTGCAGCTGACGCGCTTCGTCGCCTCGGGGGCAGGTCGTATGGTTGGTAATGCAGGTTCGTCCCGTACGCTGGGCTTCGAGCTCTCCGCTACACAACGTCTGTGGTCCTCGATCCGTGCGCATCTCAACTATAGCCTCACCGATGCCCGCTTCACCGAGGAGACGGCAGCAGCGAAGAAGGGCAACTTCGTCCCCTTCATCCCGCGCCATACTTATAGCGTGATGCTCTCGGCGAACGAGCCGCTCTCACGCCACCTGCGCCTCTTGGGCGAGGTCGAGTACGCTGGCCTCGGAGAGATCTATTGGCGTGAAGACAATACGACCCGCGAGTCTCTCCAGTCTACGCTTCGTGCCCGCCTTGGGCTGAGCTACGACCGCTACACGCTCGCACTGTGGGGAGCCAACCTTACGGATAATAGCTACACGGTCTTCCAAGCAGCCTCACCGCTGGGTCGTCTTTTCCAGACTTCGGCACCCCGTACCCTCGGTGTCGACCTGTCGGTGAAGTTCTAACTCATCTCCTCGCCTCTGCCGTCCACTGCACCTCGCGTGCTGGACGGCAGAGGTGCTTATATTCCCTAATGAGTGCGTGGGCAGAGCTTATATAGGATGGCGAAGAAAGCTATATAGCTTTGGTCTGATTCCTCTATAGCTTTGTGAAGTGACCTATACTAGAATGTTGCTCTGCGTAGGGATAAAAGTTGTGGACGAGTGTCAGATAAGTTTGGGCTACGTACGTAGCTCTAATATCTACGTACGTGGATATTTGGACTGACGTACCTGGTCTTTAAGACTACGTACATAGACAGAGGAAATCACTACGTGAAGGCGCTTTTTCTTCACGAGAACGATGCTTTTCCTTCCGCTGGATAAGAGGAATACTCACGATAAGGCGGAGGGCTTGCTTGGCCACTTCAGAGAGGCATATCGGGGAGCTGGTCGCGCGATGCCTTAGCACAATAAATAGAGGGCAGGATTATAGGCAACAGTCTCTATATACTATTGTGTTAGACGAAGCATCGGACGCCCTCTTGTGGAGCGGGAAGACGGCTCAACTGAAGTTCGGTGAACAATGATTTTGTTTTTCGGTTGGAAAAGCTGTATTTTTGATGCCGAAAGGCTCTACACTCGCCCTGCCTTATGGCGGGAATGCAGTACTCCTCCATCTGCTTGTGGTGCTTTCAATGTGTTATAGGAACAAGAAGAAACGAATAAATAGAACTAACTAACTCACAAAAACAACTCGACATGAAAAAGTTATTCGCAATCGCTGCTTGCGTGGGTCTCCTCTCTGTAGGTATGGCTAATGTAGCTACGGCTCAGAATGCAGATAGCGCTGCTGCTGCTCCCGCTACGACTCAGGTTGATTCTGCTGCTCCCGCTGCTGACTCTGCCGCTACTGTAGCTGAAGCTCCTGCTGCTGACCAGGTCGCTGGTGAAGAAGCTGTAGCTGAAACGGGCTTCCACCAGGAGCTCAAGACCAAGTTCATCGAAGGGGGTGCAGACTTCATGGCTACCATCGCCATCGCCCTCATCCTCGGTCTGGCTATCTGCCTGGAACGTATCATCTACCTCAACCTGGCTAACGTCAACCCCGACAAGCTCCTGCGCGACATCGAAAAGGCTCTCGTCGAAGAAGGTAACATCGAAAAGGCTAAGGAAGTAGCTCGCAACACGCGCGGTCCTATCGCTTCTATCGCTTACCAGGCTCTCCTGCGTGCTGACCAGGGTATCGACATCGCTGAAAAGTCTGTCGTATCTTACGGTGGTGTACAGGGTGGTCTGCTCGAAAAGAACCTCTCTTGGATCACGCTCTTCATCGCTATGGCTCCTTCACTCGGGTTCCTTGGTACGGTCGTAGGTATGGTCCAGGCCTTCGATAACATCGAAAAGGTCGGTGACATCAGCCCAACGGTCGTCGCTGGTGGTATGAAGGTCGCTCTTATCACGACCATCGGTGGTCTTATCGTAGCTCTGATCCTTCAGATCTTCTACAACTACATCCTCTCTCTCGTCGAAGGCATCCTCAACCGTATGGAAGACGCTTCCATCACGCTGCTTGACCTGATCGTCAAGTACGATGCCAAGAAGAACAAGTAATCCTACCCTGTAACAACAATAAAGAAATGGCTGTAACTAAGATACGCAAGGTATCCAGCACGACTTTATTAGTCCTCCTGGCGCTCAGCGTACTGATCTTCGTCCTCTTCTTCGCAGGAGGCTCGGAGCTCGACGCTAAGGGCAATAAGGACTATGCGTTTACGGGTATCTTACTTTACTGGACGTACTTCCTCTTCATCGTCACGGTCCTTGCGACGCTCTTCTTCGCTGGACGTAGCATCGCTACCAACAAGACCAAGGACGCTGTAGCACGTAAGTCCAACCTTATCTCCGTCGTCGTCCTCGTCGTCTCACTCATCCTCGGCTATGCTATCGGTAGCGGTGAGGCTATCAAGGGGCTTAACGAAGCTTCGCAGACTTATAACACCAGTGGTTGGCTGAAGGTCACGGACATGTGGCTCTACTCCACTACGTCCTCTTCGTCGTCACCCTCGGTGCCGTCATCTGGGGCGGTGTATCCAAGAGAGCCCTCGGGAAGTAACGGTTGTAATCAGTAACGAATAGAACAAAAAGCATTATGGCTACGAAAAGAAAGACTCCTGGCATCAACGGATCGTCCTCGGCCGATATCGCTTTTATGTTGCTTATCTTCTTCTTGATTACAACTTCAATGGATACTGATAAGGGTCTGAAGAGGCGTCTGCCTCCGATGGCTCCAAAGCAACAGAAGCAGCAGGAGATCGAGATCAATGACCGCAACATCATGCGACTCTTGGTCAACCGCGCTGACGAGATCGTGATCTCACGTAAGGATGCGTCTGGCATCGACCAGCTCATCCCCGTCAAGCTGGATCAGCTGAAGGACTACGCTGTCGAGTTCATTACGAACCCCGAGAACAAGCCCTTCCTCCCTGAGCTTGAGCGTCGTGAGATCGAAGGGCTGGGTGAGCGCACCGTCATCACCTCAGGTTATGCTATCTCGATCAAGAATGAGGTCGAGACCAGCTACCAGCAGTACGTCAATGTCCAGAACGAACTCATCAAGGCCTACAATGAGGTCTGGGATGCCTTCGCTAAGAAGGAGTTCGGTGGCAAGACGTTTGAGGCGCTTTCCCCCTTCCGAGAAGAAGTCTGTCCAGGATGCATATCCCATGCATATCTCTGAAATGGCTCTCTCTAACCTTGCAAAGAAGTAAAAGACATGGGTAAATTCAGTAAATCAGGTGGGCGTGAGATGCCCGAGCTAAACACTTCGTCCCTCCCTGACTTGGTATTCGCCTTCCTCTTCTTCATCATGATGGTTACGACCATCCGTGAGGTTACCCCGAAGGTGAGCTTCAGTAACCTGCCTACGGCTACTGAGCTTACGAAGCTCGAAGAAAAGTCGCTCGTTACCTTCATCTACGTCGGTAAGCCCAACAAGGAATACCGCGAGATGTACGGGTCTAACTCAGCGATTCAGCTCAACGACCAGGTCACGCAGAATCCTACGGCTGTGTACAGCTACCTCAAGCAGTCACAGTCAAAGATCAAGGACGAGCGTCGCAACCTTATGCAGGTCTCTCTGAAGGCCGATAAGGATACGAAGATGAACATCATCTCTCAGATCAAGGAAGAGCTCCGACGTGCCGACGCACTTAACCTAAGCTACTCGGCTCGTAAGCGTAACGACTAAGTCACGCTTCTCTCTCCGATATTATTCCCTCAGAAGAGAGCCCTCCAGCGCACCTCCGTGTGTCTCGGGGGCTCTCTTCTTTTTTTTGTTCCACTCACTCCCGCACACTTTTCTCCCGAGTAGAGGTGGCTTCCTCACGGGGATATCTCATGGAGAAGGTGCTCGATTTTGGAGCGCCTCTTACTTGAGACTTCGGCTTGCTGGAAGCTTTAGCCTGCAAGGGCACTTTCATCACTTAGGGTGCTGTGGGCTTGAAGCCTCCGCATGCAGGTCATCCGCACGCACATACCACTCTATACACATCTGTATCGACTATGAAACGAATACTCACTTTGGCTCTTGCATCGGCTTTGGCTTTACCTGCCCTGGCTCATGCAGAGAAAGGTTCTCCCCTTTGGCTGCGCCATCAGCAGATTAGCCCCGACGGCTCGCAGATCGCCTTCTGCTACAAGGGGGATATCTACACCGTACCGACGGCTGGTGGGCAGGCACTACGCCTTACCTCTAATGCCGCCTACGACGGCACCCCTATTTGGAGCCCCGACAGCCGTTCGCTGGCCTTCTCCTCCGATCGTGAGGGGAGCAAGGACGTCTATATCGTCAAGGCTGACGGCTCTGGTCTGCGTCGCCTGACTTATAGCAGCGAGAAGGAAGTGCCCGTTGCCTTCCTCGATGGCTCTACGCTCCTCTTCCAGTCCTACGTCATGCCCGATGTCAAGGATGGTATGTATCCTTGGGACTGGTTCGTACAGACCTACTCGCTTGACCTCTCTAAGACTATTGCCCGCCCCAAGCTCTACGGTGCTTATCTATGCTGATGCCTTCGCTGCGTGGTGGCGAGATCCTCTACACCGACGTCAAGGGCTACGAAGATATCTGGCGTAAGCATGCTATCTCTCCTGTGACGCGTGATATCTGGCTCCGCTCCAAGGATGGTAAGCACACGAAGCTCACGACCTTCGGTGGTGAAGACCGCAATGCTGTCTGGGATAGCAAGGGGGGGCTTCTACTACCTCAGTGAGCGTGAAGGCTCCTTCAATGTCTACCACCGTGATGCTGCTACGGCTGCCGCTGCGGACAAGAAGATCACTTCCTTCACGAAGGATCCCGTCCGCTTCCTCTCCATTGCCTCTAATGGCACGCTCTGCTATGGCTTTGATGGCGAGATCTACACTCAGACACCTGGTGGTCAGCCCACGAAGGTGAATGTCTCCATCGTCCGTGACCAGGAGGAATCGGCTATCAATCCTGAGACGATCCGTGATGGCGTGTCGTCCTTTGCCGTCGCTCCCAGCAATAAGGAAATTGCCTTCATCGTCCACGGTGATGTCTTCGTCACCCACACCGAATACGGCACGACGAAGCGCCTCACCAGCACCCCCGAAGAAGAGCGTGATGTCGACTTCAGCCACGATGGCAAGAAGATCGTCTACGCCGCTGAGCGTAATGGTGGGTGGAATATCTATATGGCTGAGCTGAATCGCTCGGATGACCCCCTCTTTGTCTATTCGCGTGACATCAAGGAGACGCAGCTGACGAAGAACAAGGAAGCATCCTTCCAGCCTCTCTTCTCTCCCGACGGCACGAAGGTGGCTTACCTGCGTGATCGCACGGGTATTTACGTCCACGACCTCAAGTCCGGCCGTGACTACAAGGTCCTCGACAAGAAGTTCAACTACTCCTACTCCGACGGCGATATCAGCTACCGCTGGAGCCCCGATGGCAAGTGGATCCTCGCTGACTATATCGGTCATGGCGGCTGGCAGCACCCTGACTGTGCTATGGTCAAGGCTGATGGCTCTGGCGAGATCGTGAACCTCACTGAGAGCGGCTACTCCGAAGGCTCGGGTAAGTTCGTCATGAAGGGCAAGGCCGTCCTCTTCTCCTCTGACCGTGCGGGTTACCGCAGTCACGGTAGCTGGGGTGCAGAGCGTGACTACTACCTGATGTTCCTCGACCGCCAGGCTTACGAAGACTTCAAGCTCTCGAAGGAAGATAAGGAGCTCCGCAAGGAACTCGCTGACCTTACGACTAAGGACAAGAAGACTGACGAGAAGAAGGATACCAAGAAGCCTGCTAAGAAGTCCACGAAGAAGTCGGCTAAGACTGATGCAAAGGATGCTAAGGACACGAAGGAAAGCAAGGGCTTCACGCCTGACTTCACCGATCTGGATCATCGTACGGTCCGTCTGACGCGCGCCTCGGGCTCACTCTCTGACGCCGTCATCACCGATGATGGTAAGAAGCTCTACTACATCGCTAAGTATGAGAACTCCTACGACCTCTGGGAGCGTGATCTCGAAGAGCAGTCTACGAAGCTCCTCAGCGCACGTGTCGGTGGTGGTAGCCTGACGCTCGGTCAGGACGGGAAGACCGTCTATGTCGGCACGTCCTCTGGGCTCAATAAGCTCGATGGTGGTCAGCTCAAGGCTATCAGCTTCGCTGCTGAGTTTGAGCATCGTCCCGCAGCTGAGCGTGAGTATATCTTCGACCATGCATGGCAGCAGGTCAAGGAGAAGTTCTATGATGTCAACCTCCATGGTGTCGACTGGGACTACTACCGCAAGACCTACCGCAAGTTCCTCCCCCACATTGATAATGATGAAGACTTCGCTGAGCTCCTCAGTGAAATCCTCGGTGAGCTGAATGCTTCACACACGGGTGGTCGTGTCTTCCCCAAGCGTTGGGCGAAGCAGACGGGTTACCTTGGCGCCTTCTACGATCAGAAGCACACGGGCAATGGCCTCAAGATCGAGGAGATCCTCGCTGGTGGTCCGCTCACGCACTTTGGTGACAAGATTAAGGCCGGTATGATCATCGAGAAGATCGATGGCGAAGTGATCAATGCAGATCGTCCCGTAGAGCTCTACCTTAATGGTAAGGTCGGTAAGCGCGTCAGCGTCACCTTCCATGATCCTAAGACGGGTAAGCGCTTCGAGGAATTCATCCGCCCCATCGGTCAGTCTACGCAGAAGGATCTCTTCCACCGCCGCTGGGTACAGCAGCGTAAGGATATGGTCGAGAAGCTCAGTGGTGGCCGTATCGCCTACATCATCGTGCCCTCGATGAATACGTACAGCTACCGCAATGCTTACAAGGAGCTCCTCGGTAAGTACCGCAATTATGATGCAGTCATCGTCGACACCCGCTACAATGGTGGTGGTTGGCTCCACGAAGACCTCGTCTTCCTGCTCAGCGGTAAGCTCTACTCTCGCTTCACACCTCGTGGTCAGTACATCGGTGATGACCCCATCATGCAGTGGACTAAGCCCAGCTGCGTCCTGGTGAGCGAAGGGAACTACAGTAATGGTCATGGCTTCCCCTGGGTGTACAAGACCCTCGGTCTCGGTAAAGTCATCGGTACGCCTGTCGCAGGTACGATGACGGCCGTCTGGTGGGAGACGCAGATCAATCCTTACATCGTCTTCGGTATCCCTGAAGTTACCTGCGCCGATGTCAATGGTGTCGCTATGGAGAACCAGACGCTACAGCCTGACATCGAGGTCTACAACACGCCTGCCGACTACCTCTCTGGTCGTGACGTCCAGCTCGAGCGTGCCGTACAGGAGATGATGAAGACGATTAAGAAGAGGTAACTTCTCCCGCACTTTCACCTTTGAGGTAGCAAAGACCTCCTGCTCTCGCTACTTCAAGGTATCCCCCTTGCCCCTCCCACCGAAGGCGCTGATCCTGAGCGGTCAGCCCTTCGGTGGGAGGGGCTTCTTTATGCAGTAGAGTGGAGCCTCGCGGAGGGTAGGGGTGGGAATCAGTATTGGTCGCTGCTCCTATAGGTATATGAGTACGTGTGTAGAGCTATATAGCTTTCGGTGCGAGGCTATATAGCTTTGTGAAGAGATCTCTATTAGGTTATTGCTCCGCGTATGGATAAAAGTTGTGGACGAGTGGCAGATAAGTTTGGACTACGTACGTGGCTCTAATATCTACGTACGTGGATATTAGGATTTACGTGTCTGGTCTTTAAGACTACGTGCATAGACGCGAAAAACCACTACGGGAAGGCGCTTTTTTCTTCATGAGAAGGAGACTTTTCCCTCCGCTGGATAAGAGGAGTACTTGCGATAAGGCGAGGGGCTGGCTTGAGATCACTTCGGAGAGGTATATCGGGGAGCTGGGGGCGCGATGCCTTAGCAGAATGAATAGAGGGTAGGACTCGCGGCAACAGTCTATATTGGTTCGCGCGCTGACCAGTATTGGTTCGTATGCCGAACCCGTATTGCTTTCTCTTGGGCACACTATAGCTCCGCTTAGTATCCTTCTATTGATGTATCTATCGCTCTCCCGATGTGTTTCATACATTGAGATATAGGGGTAGTGGATAGCTTGCGCTCTTTCGTGCTTTCTTGGAGGCTCGTGAGACGGGAAATTGGGTAAAAAGTGAAGAATTTTCCGATCAGTATGCCGTCGCTTTTTGACGGAGTTTGTGCCTCTTCGCTGGCCGAATTATGGCAAAATATGGCAGAATGACGTGATGGAAGTGGCTGAGTAGGTGGAATGTTTTGTTCGTTAAAAATCTTAGGAAGTGTGGCCTGTTTTTGAAGGTTCTTTATATAGCTTTTTATCTATATTTGCTATCGCAATTCGCACTAACACAATAATGCATCAACTTTGATTATGCTAAATCGATTACGTCGTTTATTCGTCAGCCTAATCCTCGTGATCTTAGGCACGATGTCTGTGTGTGCGCAGAACCTCATCCAAGCCAAAGGTAAAGTCATCGACAGCGAAGGAAAGCCCCTCGCCGGAGTCGCTGTGACTACCAAGCTGGATCAGTCGAAGCGCACAACCACAGCTTCGGATGGTACCTTCTCGCTTCGAGTGGCAGAGAAGACGATTCTTGTCTTCACGCTCTCGGGAAAGCAAACGGTAGAGCAGCTGGTATCAGACAAGCCTATGCAAGTGACGCTCCCTGTGGCTGAGGCCGAGAAGAAGGAAACCACGTCTGTAGCCTCTATGCGTCAGGCGACCTCGGTCAAGAGTACCTATTACCCTCTGTGGGTCATCGATGGTGTCGTCTACAAGGAGGATAAGAACTTCAACGTCGCTGACTTGAACTCCCCTGATGCTAAGCGCGTCATCGCTGCATCGCTTCCAGGGCTTTCGGAGCAGGATATCGAGAGCTTCCGTGTCATCTCCGATGCGTCAGCTACGGCTCTCTACGGACAGCGTGCTCTTGGTGGGGTCATCTCCGTCAAGACGCGTCGTGCTAACCAAGGGATCAATAGCTTCACTACCAGACGCAGCTGACCTATCGAGCCATCCCTTCCTACCGCGACTACAACATCCTCAATTCGCAAGACCAGATGTCCATCTTCAAGGAAATGGACCAAGGGAAGAGCATGGTCCCCGACTACGTCACTACCAGAGGACACTGGGGGGGTCTACGGCTATATGTATGATCATATGTATGATTACCGAGATGGTAAGTACACGATCAAGAATACCGATGTGGATCGTAGCCAATACCTTCGTGAAGCTGAGCGTCGCAATACCAACTGGTTCAAGGAGCTTTTCCAGCACAGCATCAAACACGAGCATACGATCAGCCTTGCATCGGGCAACCAGAAGGCAAACTACCGCACTTCGCTCGGTGCTACCTTCGATCCAGGATGGTCCAAGTTCCAGAACTCTCAGAGCTATTACTTCAACCTCAACGCCAATTTCAAGCCGCACAAGGACTGGACGTTTGGCATCATCGCTAATGCTTCCTACCTCAAGGAGCGTGGCTACGGGGACTTCAAGGCTCTAGACTACGCTAAGACCACCACGCGTACCATGGATCCCGACACCTACTATGCCTATCAGTACACGCCCTTCAATATCAAGCATGAGCTGAAGAATAACTATACGGACTACAAGACGGGGGATATACGCTTGCAAGCCACCCTCGATTGGCAGCCTATTCGTCAGCTTCGCTTCTCTACGCTGGCCGGTATCCGCTACCAGAATCAGTACAGCGTCACCAACCGCACTGAGCGCTCGAATGCTGCTGAGGCCTATCGTAATGTCAGCAAGACCTACATCAGATCAGGTAACTCGTACCTCTATAAGCCCTTGGATGATCCTACGGCACTTCCTCAGATCGTCATGCCTTATGGGGGCGTACGTACCACGCAGGAGAATGCTTACGAACGCTTTGACCTGCAGGCTAAGGCGAACTACAACGACTCGTTTGCTGATGGCAAGCATACCCTCTCGGCTCTGGCTGGGATGGAGTTCTATGATTCGAACAATATGAACGAGTGGTATGATGCCTATGGGGTCAACTACGAGTTGGGTTATCTGACGACCTACTCTCCATTGCTCTTCAGACATCTGCGTAATCAGAATCTGCAGTACTATAAGATTAGCCCTACGGTAGACCGCTCTGTCTCCGCTGTCGGAAATATCGAGTATGCCTACCTGGGGCGCTATAAGGCCAATGCCTCCTACCGCGTTGAAGGAACGAACCAGTTCGGTCGTTCGCGCTTGGTACGCTGGATCCCTACGTGGAATGCTGGTCTCTCTTGGGATATCTCGAGCGAAGGCTTCTTCGCAAACCTCAAGCCACTCTCCTCGCTCTCGACGAGTATCTCCTATGGGATGTCGGGGACGGTGCCCTATGTGCACAACTCATATGCTCGTCTGCTCACCCTGGAACCCTTCCTGGGCGATGCCGACCTGATCGAGCCCGGGCTGTACATCTATGAGCCAGCTAACCACGACCTCACCTATGAGAAGATGTACGAGCTGAACTGGAGCATTGACTTCGGCCTTTGGGATCGCATTAATGCTTCGGTCACCCTCTTCAGTCGTGAGGGGCGTGACCTGATCGATATCGTACGCCCTCAGGGTACGGGCGGCTTCGTTAACGATGTCTATGGGAACGCAGCTGCGATGACGGCTAAGGGGGCAGAAGTCTCCTTGACGACGCAGAATATTCACACGAAGAACTTCTCCTGGTCGACGACCTTGACCTATTCGCATAGCACGAACAAGGTAACTAAGCTCAATACACGCCCTGATGTCACGGCACTGACCTCCTCTTCGGGGGCTGCTCGTCTCGGCTATCCTCTGGGATCGATCTTCTCTATCCCCTTCTATAAGCTCGATGGAGATGGCTTCCCTCACTTCTTCTATCCTAATGGTGGAGAGACGCTCGCTGATGGTCGTCGCATCACTTCGCTCAAGGGTGGTGGTCAGGTCTCGTGGTCTGCTACCGATGATGATCAGATCAGCTATCTGCTTTACTCAGGGACGACCCGACCAACTGACCTCGGTGGGCTGAGCAACTCCTTCCGTATCAAGAACGTTAGCTTAGGGGTCTACCTCGTCTATTCCTTCGGGGCTGTGAAGCGTCTCCCTGCGCAGTTCGCTACGAGCTACAATGACTACTCGGTACTCGGTAAGGAATTTAATCGTCGCTGGGTACGTCCAGGGGATGAAGAGCGTACCAATGTCCCTGCTATCGCTAACGACAACGCTCGTCAGAACAATAAGTACCTGTCCGAAGCGTACACCTACTACAACAATTCGGATGTACGTATCGCCAAGATGGACTACGTCCAGCTCCGTGATATATCGCTCAGCTATGCGGTGCCTCAGTCCTTCGCACGTAAGCTCAGCCTCTCGTCTCTGAACCTCAAGCTGCAGGCCTCTAACGTCTTCCTTATCTACGCTGATAAGAAGCTCAATGGAGCACTGCCCTATGGGCATTCGCCTCACTCTTACATCTTCACCTGTACGCTTGGGCTGTAGTCTTCCCCTCAATCATTATGAATATGAAGAAGTCTATTATCAAGGGAGTCTTTGCGCTGGCTACGCTTGCACTGACGATGACCTCCTGTAATAAATTCCTCGACGAAAATCCCAACCCCCGATATGTCGATGGAAATAACCCCTACCTCATCAGTCGCTTCCTCACTACTCATATCCATTGTCTTCGGTAGCTTATATCTCGGAGCTCGCTTCGGATAATAACTACGAGGACATCGAGGGTAATCCCTATCGTGACCGCTTCCTCGACGAAGCTTTTCAGTGGAAGGATATCTCTCAGACGGGTGGCTTCGCTGACTACGATGGACCAGCAGCTCTGTGGGAACAATACTATTACCCCATCGCTCAGGCCAATGAGGTGCTGACCCTCATCCAGGAGAGCGGTGACGAAGGCCCTCGTAATCTGGCCTCTCGAGGAGAAGCCTTAGCCGTACGTGCTTGGGCGCACTTCCAGCTGGCGAACGTCTTCTGCCTCCCCTACAACTTCGATGGTCAGGGAGGAGCTACGAACCTCGGTATCCCTTACGTCAAGGAGCGTGTGACGACGCTACTCCCAGACTACCCGCGTGGCACACTCAAGGAGACGTATGAGCTGATCGAGCAAGACCTCTTGGCTGCTATCCCCCTCTTGGAGAAGTATGCGGACTACAAGGAAGAAGTCAAGCGCTTCCACTTCACCCCCGAAGCTGCCTATGCCTTCGCTGCACGCTTCTACCTCTATTATAATAAGCCCGAGAAGGCTAAGGAGTACGCTGACAAGGTGCTCGGTGCTGATCCTCAAAGTCGCCTCCGCCAGTGGGAAAGTATCTTCGCTAATATCAATGCGGAGAATGTCAATGCGAAGGCCTTAGCTTATTCGAGCCTCGCTGAGCCTGCCAATCTCTTGGTCGTCTCGCTCAAGAGTAACTATCCTTCTTTGACGACCTCTGGGGAGTACTTCACTGCTACGCGCTATGCACACCAGAATCGCACCGCCGATGAAGAGACCCTCTGGGCCAACATCTGGAACAAGGGAGGGGCGCATGACGAATACAACTTCTCGCCCTATATCTTCAACAAGGTATATACCGACAAGGTCTACCAGCCTAAGATGCCTGATCTGGGAAATGGTCGCACCAAGGAAGTATTGCTGACCACGGATGAGCTCTTGATCAACAGAGCCGAAGCCGAAGTGCGCCTGGGGGATTATGAAGCTGCGCTCCGTGACCTCAATGCCTGGACGGATGTCTACCTGCGTAAGTCTGTCGCTAAGCGTACTTTCACCGAGGCCGAACTCAAGGCTTATTATGATAAGCTCCCCTATGCGGACAAGACGACTATGTCGCCTAAGAAGCACATCACGGAGGCACACTTCACCCTCCACGACGGCTCGAAGATCACCGAAGGGACGCGTGCCGAGATCCTCCTGCAGTACGTACTACAATGCCGCCGTGTACTCTCCCTGCACGAAGGATTGCGCTGGCAGGATATCAAGCGCTATGGTATCACCGTCTACCACTGGCGGAAGACCGACTTAGGTGCTGGCACCTATGAGGTGAAGGATGACGGCATCCTCAAGGGCAACGACCTTCGCCAGGCCATCTTCCTCCCTGAGCAGGCTGTCACGGGTAAAATCAAACAGAATCCTCGCTAACATAATATGGCTATGAATATCATAAAGAAGCTACTCATCGCCCCCTTAGCTCTCCTCACTTTGGGCTCTATCGTATCGGGGTGTGCCTCCGATACCGATGAGATCGACCCCTCTCGTACGCTCTTTTTGGCACGCGACCGTAGTCGTATGACGGAGGTGGAGCGCTATATTGAGGATTACTTCGCTGCGAAGTACAATGTCAATATCCGCTACCGCTACGAAGACCGCTTTGCAAGCAATCAGTATAAGCTCGGACCAACGGATGAGATGAAGGCGCTGAACTACGTCAACCTCATGCGCTATACCTTCTTCGATGTCTACGATAAGGTCGCTCCGAAGGGGTTCACTGAGAAGTATACGATCAAGCTCCTCGTCCTCTTCGGAACACGTGGCTTTGGTCCGACGCAGAACCTCCTTGGGGAAGCTCCTAACGGATGGATCCAGGTCTATAACATCAACAACCTCTCAATCCCTGACTTCAGTAACTATTCTTCTTGGGATGGCTTCAGGTATGAGTATCTGAATGCTCGTGACAACTACATTCAGACGCTCTACCACGAGTCCGCGCATACCCTTGATGAAGAGCATCCCGTCCCACCAGAGTATGCTAAGCTGACGCTCGCTCAGTACAAGCAGGATGATGCCTTCAGCTTCTGGTATCTGAAGAATATCTCCAGTCTGCATGCCGGCTTTATCTCCGACTACGCCAGCAAGAGTGCTGCAGAAGACTTGCTGAGCTCTTCGGCTGGTACATCGTCTTCCAGCCTGAGGAATGGGAAGCTAAGATGCAGGAGGCTGCTTCCGGTCGATACCCTGCAGATAATCCGCTCAATGGGCGTCAGCTCATCGAGAAAAAGATTGCGATCATCAAGGAGTATATGCTTAGTGAGTTCCATATCGATATAGAAGTCATCCGAGCTGAAGCCCAGCGCCGTATGTCTGTCTTGACGGCAGATCCTAAGTATACAGCTAAATGGGATGCCTATGATGAGTATACTAAGGCTGACTTCTCTCGTCTCCCTGCTTCCTACTATTCTACTATCCCAGCAACTAAGTAAGACTATGAGACTCTATTATATATTGGCCTTTGCAGCTCTCTCGCTCTTCTCTTCCTGCCAGCTCTACGAAGATGCACCAACAGGAATGGGTCGCCCTGGGGTAGTACTTGATGACGAGATACTCTCCCTCTATAAGCTGTTGGGAAGTAGCCCACATGGTTGGCGAGGTGTGATGATCCCTGGTAGCTATCAGTATGGTGGGATCAATTTCTGCTTCAAGTTCGATGATAAGACGATGGTAGATGTTTCCTCCGAAGATGGTGGTGCCGTACGATCGACCTACACGCTCTCTCAGAGTGATGGTGTCCGTCTGACCTTCGACTCGTCGAATAGTCGTATCGGTCGCTATGCTTCGCCTGACTACACCCTCCTGCAGGGCTTAGAGGGGGACTTCGAACTTCGTCTGGAGAGCATTTCTCCTGATGGTAAGCAGGTTGTTTTCACTGGGATCTATAGTAAGAACAAGCTCGTCTTGACCCGCCTCGATGAAGAACCAGAAGAATATCTCGCTAAGGTCAAGGCCGTACGTGATGCCCTCTATGGTAAGGCCCTTTCTCCGCTGAAGCTCGGTGGTAAGGAAGCGAACATCTCCGTCTTTGGTCTGGCACGCCAACTCTATGTCACGGTGGATGGGGTGTCGAAGCTGATGCCGATCTACTTCACGCCAGAGGGGGTGAACGTCATCGCTCCTGACGATGTGATGGATGATAAGCCTGCCGAACGTGTCGGTCAGATCGGTACCGAAATACTGCGCAGCCTTCAGGTCAAGAAGGAGGGAGATGCCTACAAGGTGCTCGCTCCCGATGGGACGCAGCAGCTGGATATCCAGGAGACCTTCTATGATCTGACTCAGGGAAAGATTAAGATGTACTTCTATGAAGGTTGGGCTTCTAAGGACTTTGTTGACGTGCTTACGAGCATCAATGGGACACCTGCCAGCGAAGGTAAGGAGGCTATTCCTGGGCTGATCTCCCGAGATCGCTGGTATCAGGCTGGAACCACCTTGAGTGAGTTTGCCTATATGGGGCGTACCGATGGTGGTGATACAAAGGTGTCTTTCCAGGTGTTTGCTCCCACTAGCCAGGCTTGGGCAAGCTATTATCTTGACTTCGCTGCGGTGACGGGAGATCCGAATCAGCTGTTGGTGAAGAAATTCGTTCGTGTTGGCTATGACTGGTATCTCCATCAGCAGGCACTCTCTCCGATTATAGACTATCTGGTTGAGAAATCGCCTTATCGCTTCAAGTACTGGACGAATTCTGCTGGTAAGCCCACTGTTGAGATGAGCTCGGTTAAGGATCCTAACTCCTATATGAAGACCTCCTTGGTCTACACTCCAGGTACTCCTCTGGACGAGATGGTCGTGAACTAAGTACCACTCGTCTATATCTTTATGCGCATCGGCCTTCCCCCGCAATGGGGGAAGGCCGATGCCTTTTATTTGCTCTGTCAGAGTGAATAAGCGCTATTCAAATCCAATGCTGTAGGAGGTGGAAAATCGGACCAGTACTGGTCAGCGAGTGAACTAGTAGTGGTTAGCAGTAGTAACCAGTACTGCTTTGCGTCGTGACCACTACTGGTCCGAGCACGAACCACTATTGGTCGAAATGCCATCTTATATTGGTGCGCACAGGGCGTCTCTAATAGGGGCGAGTCTCCGCCGTGATGGTGTGCCGGCTCACCCCTTGCTCTTGTCGGGATTTCCCCAAGGAGGAAAGTAGGCATACCAAGCCTGAAAAATTCGTTTCCCTCCTTTGGCGCGTTCGCTTCCTATGCTGGGGGAAAGTGTCTGCTCTCCCTGAGAAGAGGAGCGACACAGGCGTCCTTCCCATACCATGTCATAGGGAAAGGTAAGGTAGACCTATATTGGTCGCTGGGTGGAGCTATATAGGTCGCAAACGTGACCTATATAGGTTCGTGCATTGACCAATATAGGTCGATTCAGCAACCAATATAGGTCGAAATACCCTCTTGTATTTGGTGCGTACAGGGCGTCTCTAATAGGGGCGAGTCTCCGCTGTGATGGTCTGCCGGCTCACCCCTTGCTCTTGTCGTGATTTTCCAAAGGAGGAGAGTAGACGATTCCAAGTATGGAAAATTCATTTCCCTTCGTGGGTGCAGGCGGCTTCCTTCAGTGGGTGACCTTCTTTGCTTACCTTTGGAGTGTAGAGCTTTGTCGCTGGAGTGTCTTGCCCGAAAGAGGGGCAAGCGAAGGCGCCAAGCTGGGTAATGATGAACTTAATTCACTGATAAAATATGGGATGGGATGTGGTACAGCTTGGCCTAAAGCACGATCTGCCAATTGATGACCCTCAGGCGACGGCACAGGTGCTTGCGCATCGCATGGGCTGTGATGTCCAGGTGGGGTACTATAAGTATTGTGAGTACGATGAAGCCGAACAAAGAGTCTATTCTATCCCTTCTGCCTTTGTGCCTTTGGGTACTCCGCATAGAGGGGGAAGCTCTGCTTACTGCCTAAGGCTTGTCGTTGATAATTACTGGGTAGAGGAAGTGAGGCGGAGGATAGCCCTCTATGACTCAAGTAAGATTGAGTTCGAGGAAGAGTGGATGAAGCCTTGTTTGTTAGAGGGGCTTGATCCTTTTGAGCTGTACACTCTGGAGGATGATGAGGGTGGCAAAGAGATAGACATTCGGATATTCAGAGAAGCAGTAGATCTTGACTTGTATGCGGATGAAAGGTGGAGTGCTTGGGCTCGCCACTTTGAGTCAACGGACGAAGAGCATAGGTCAAGGCTACAAGAGTATCGGATGCAAGTCTACGAGCGCGCTAAGGTGTTTGGCTGTGAGCAGGTGCTTTATTTTGCAGACCAAGGGCCGACAGAGCTGATCTATGATGATATGGATAAGGGGGCGGAGGAGCTACTGGCTTATGTCCATACTCGTCGGTACTTGGATGATAGTTCTTGGATAGAGCCTGAGGACCAAGAGATCTGGCGACGAGATGGGCTGCATATCCAATATGCCGATTACTTCAAAGGGAACATCCCTTGGCGCGAAGGCGTATGGATCGAGGTGGTGTTTGATGACTTCAGTGATCTGAAGGAGGCTGAATGCCCGACCTCTTAGGGAGGGGGCCTTAGTCGCTATACAAAAGCCGAGGGGCAGGAGATACGTATCTCCTGCCCCTCGAGCTTTATTGGGGGAATGGCGTAGGGCGCGAGTTACAGCGTGAAGGAGGCTTGACCGATGAGGTTGCCATCGGCGAAGAGCTTGACGCGGTAGGTGCCACTCTGCAGGCTCTCTTCGACGGGCCAATACATCGTGACTGCGGTGTCTTCGCCGTTGTACTCGATCTCGCGACGAATCGAATAGGGGATCTGCTTGCCTTCGAAGGGGAAGGTGCCAGCCCCAGGCTTGACGAGAAGCTCCTCGTTGGGCTGCGTGATGCGGCAGTAGAAGGTCTTCTCCCCGACGGCAGCGGTGACGTTCTTCGCTACGGTGAAGTGGATTTGGATGTTCACCGTCTTCTCGAGCTTCTTGCTGAGCTTACCACGTTTGTCCATCGGCGTGATGGAGATGCGCGTAGCATCGAGCTTCGCAGCGAGCTTCACACGGTCGGAGAGCTGTGCCTTCTCGTTGGAGAGCTGCTGTGCCTCATTGGTTGCACGAGCATAGCTGGCGCGTACCTCACTATTCTCCTGACGTAGGCGGTCGTTGGCCGACTGGAGGGAGTCGATCTGTATGACGTAGTTCTTGAGGACATTGCGCAGGGTGGATATCTCTTGGGTGAGCTGACCGATGCGCTTGGCGCTGGTGGCCTTATTGCTCTTGAGCTCCTTCTGAAGCTGCTCGACCTTAGCACGCTCGGAGAGGAGCTGGCTGATGAGTGAGTCGGTAGCCAGGGAGATCTTCTGCTCGCCCATACCCTGAGAGAGCTTCTGATACTGGATGTCGTATTCGGAGGCGAGCTTCTGCAGCTCCTCCTGCATGATCTCCTTCTGCTCGCTGGCGAAGAGGTCCTTCTCCTCCTGGAGCTGGGCGCGCTCATTGCGCAGGACGAAGTAGAACGCTGCGACCAGAGCGATGATGACTGCCGAGGCGGCGATGATGACGTGCTTGACTTTCATTTATGCTTAGGGGTTTGTGGCGCGTACAAAGGGGGCGAAGGACTGACCGCCCCAGGTCGTGGTGAGTGCGGGGAGCTGGGCGATAAGGGCCTTGAGCTCGTCGCTTTGCTTGTCCTCCTCCGAGAGTAGCAGGGTGGGGCGGACGATGAGGGTGGGGACGGAAGTGCCCTGTGCCCAGCTGAGCTCATAGTGTAGCGGATAGAGTAGCTCACGTAGGCGATCGCTGGCCGTGCTCATAGGGAGCTGGAGGCCGCGAAGGAAGTCCTCCGAGCTGGGAAGGCGAAGGAGCGTCGTAGACGGAAGGGCTTCGCCACTTGCGCTGAGGAACGAGATGCGGGCATCGACCTGCGGAGAGCTGACGGTCTCGATGAGTGTCGTGAGCGGACCCTGACCGCTGGTGAGCGGAAGGAGGCGCAGCTCTGCCGTGCCTACTGGGCTGGTCTGCAGGCGCAGGCTATGCTCTGAGACGGCGAGGAGCTTAGCACCGAGGTCAAGCTCCATGGGGAGGCTGAGCGCAGAGTCTTGTGCGAGGAGTGTGGCCAGCTGGGTGCGGCGGTCTTCGTCCAGGAGCTCAGTCTGTCCGAGGGCCTTGATGATGGCAGCATACTTCGTCGTCTGGGCACTCAGTGCGAGCGAGGAGACGAGGAGTAGCGCGGTGAAGAGGAGGGCGCGGAGCTGCTTCATAGGGCGGCACGTAGACGGACAAGGCGCTCCAGCAGGCCTTCGAAGAGGTCAAGAGGGAGCATGTTAGCTCCGTCGCTCTTAGCGGAGGCGGGATCGGGGTGCGTCTCGAAGAAGAGGCCATCAGCACCAACGGCGACGGCGGCCTTAGCGATCGTCTCGATGAGTGCAGGCTTGCCACCGGTGACGCCGCTGGCTTGGTTGGGACGCTGGAGTGAGTGGGTGACGTCCATCACGGCAGGGAAGCCGGTGGAGCGCATGGCGGGGATGTTCGTGAAGTCCACGACGAGGTCGGAGTAGCCGAAGCTATTGCCACGCTCGGTGAGGATGACCTGGTCGTTGCCACACTCGGTGACCTTGCGTGCGGCGTGCTCCATACCCGAGGCAGAGAGGAACTGCCCCTTCTTGATGTTCACGATCTTGCCCGTGCGTGCTGCCGCAGCGATGAGATCGGTCTGACGGCAGAGGAAGGCGGGGATCTGCAGTACGTCTACATACTCAGCAGCGAGTGCAGCCTCCTGCGTCTCGTGGATGTCGGTGACGACAGGGATGTCGAAGGTCTCCCGTACACGGCGTAGGATGCGCAGTGCCTTCTCGTCGCCGATGCCCGTGAAGCTGTCGACACGCGAGCGGTTGGCCTTGCGGTAGGAGCCCTTGAAGATATAGGGGATCCCGAGGCGGGTGGTCATCTCGACGATGCGCTCAGCGATGAAGAGGGGTGTGTCCTCGTCTTCGATAGCGCATGGGCCAGCCATGAGGAAGAAGTTGGGGCCAGCGGTAAGGTCTTTATACTGGATCATAATGCAGTAGGGAGAATGGGACGGGCTACTTCTGCTCCCATGCCTCGAGGTACTCTAAGGCCTGGCTGAGCTGCTCCTCACGGGGCAGTAGTCCGTCGATATAGTGAAGGGTGAAGCCTCGGCGCTCCATGCCTCTGAACCACGTCATCTGTCGCTTGGCGAACTGATGGATGGCCGTCTCTAAGGCGGTAAAGAGCTCGTCGCGGGTCAGCTCTCCGAGGAGGTGCTGCGTGACGAACTTATACTCCAGCCCGTAGTAGATGAGGTCTTCGGGTGCGATACCCGAATCGATGAGGCGCTGGACCTCCCCGATGAGATCGCCTTCGTCAAGGCGCTGACGGAGGCGTGCGGTGATGCGCGCCCTGCGCTCCTCACGGGGAAGGGTGATGCAGAGGATGAGGCTCTCTATGGGCTCGTACTCGGTGTGGTCAGCTCTGCGAGGTGCTCCCGCTGGATATAGTCCGCGATCTCGATAGCACGGATAGCGCGCTGGGGCGAGTCGAGGTCCGTATCATTGTGCAGGGGGCCGTAGGAGGTAAGACGCTCACGGAGAGAGGCGAGCGAAAGCCCTTGTAGGCTCTCTCGTAGCACTGGATTGGGTGCTACGTCGGGTAGATGATAGCCTCGGAGGACGGCTTCGGCATAGAGCCCTGTGCCGCCACAGAGGATGGGGTGCTGGATGCCTCGCTCGCGGATGGCAGCATACGCCTCGTGGAAGGCGTGCTGCCATGCGAAGAGGTTGTACTTCGTCCCCGCAGGGACGATGTCGATGAGGTGGTAGGGGATGGTCGTCCCCTCATAGGTGTACTCGGAGAGGTCCTTGCCGGTGCCGACGTCCATGCCGCGATAGACTTGGCGCGAGTCCGCACTGAGGATCTCTGAGCCAAGTCTATGCGCCAGACGGACGGCCAGGGCAGTCTTGCCCGATGCGGTAGGTCCGAGTAGGGTGATCATCCGCGATCCTTGAGGATCACATCATGTGCGCCCCCCTTCGACGATGGAGGTGCTGGAGACGAGGGTGATCTTAGCCTTCTGCTGGAGCTCGGGCAGGGTGATAGCACCGCAGCTGCACATCGTGGCCTTCATCTTACCGAGGGTCTGTGCGAGGTTGTCCTTGAGCTTACCAGCGTAGGGGACGTAGCTGTCGACACCTTCTTCGAACTTCAGAGCTTCGCTACCACCGCTGTCGTAGCGCTGCCAGTTCTGAGCGCGGTTCGAGCCTTCGCCCCAGTATTCCTTGACGATGTTGTTGCCGATCTTGAGCTTGCGCGTGGGTGACTCGTCGAAGCGTGCGAAGTAGCGACCCATCATGAGGAAGTCGGCACCCATAGCGATAGCCAGCGTCATGTGGTAGTCGTGTACCAGACCACCGTCGCTACAGATGGGGACGTAGATCCCCGTCTCCTCGAAGTACTTGTCACGAGCCTGAGCTACATCGATGATCGCCGTAGCCTGACCACGACCGATACCCTTCTGCTCACGAGTGATACAGATGGAGCCACCACCGATACCGACCTTGATGAAGTCTGCACCAGCCTCAGCGAGGTAACGGAAGCCCTCTTCGTCGACGACGTTACCAGCACCGACGAGGACCTTGTCACCGTACTTCTCGCGGATCCAGCGAAGGGTGTCGTACTGCCACTCAGAGTAGCCATCGGAGGAGTCGATACAGAGGACGTCTGCACCAGCTTCGACGAGTGCGGGGATGCGCTCAGCGTAGTCGCGGGTGTTGATACCAGCGCCTACGAGGAGCTCCTTCGTAGCCTTATTAGAGAGCTCGACGGGGTTGTCCTTGTGCGCATCGTAGTCCTTGCGGAAGACCAGGTAGACGAGGTTGTCGTTCTCATCGATGATAGGCAGGGTATTGAGCTTATGCTCCCAGATGATGTTGTTGGCTTCCTTGAGGGAGATGCCGAGGCGACCGACCTTGAGCTTGGAGAAGGGGGTCATGAAGTCCTTGACGAGCGCATCTTCGGGTGTGGTGCCGATGCGGTAGTCACGGCTGGTGACGATACCGAGCAGACGGCCGTTGGGCGAGCCGTCTTCGGTGACGCCGATCGTCGAGTGACCCATGCGGGCACGCAGAGCGAGGACATCACGCAGCGTCGCGTCGGGGCGGATGTTGGAGTCGCTCGATACGAAGCCTGCCTTAAACTTCTTCACGCGGCGTACCATCTCGGCCTGCTCAGCGATGGGCTGCGAGCCGTAGATGAAGGAGAGCCCGCCATTGCGAGCCAGCTCGATGGCCAGCGTATCGTTGGAGACCGACTGCATGATCGCCGAGACGAAGGGGATATTGAGGCTGATGCGGGGCTCCTGGCCACGAACGAAGCGGACCAGCGGTGTGGTCAGAGAGACGTTCTGTGGGGTGCACTGACGTGTCGTGAGCCCTGGGATAAGGAGGTACTCCCCGAAAGTGCGGGAGACTTCGTTGACGAATATTGCCATAAGCTATATGGATGAAGTGGGTGATTACTTGAGGTGAGGGAGGACGTGGCCCATTCGATCCTTCTTCGTCTGCATGTAGAAGGCGTTATGCTCATTGGGCTGGATCTCCAGAGGAAGCGTCTCGACGACTTCGAGGCCGTAGCCTTCGAGGCCGACGCGCTTGATGGGGTTGTTGGAGAGCAGGCGCATCTGCTGGATGCCGATCTGCTGGAGGATCTGAGCGCCGACGCCGTAGTCACGTTCGTCTGCCTGGTGACCGAGGTGAAGGTTCGCTTCGACGGTGTCTAATCCCTCTTCCTGAAGCTTGTAGGCGCGGATCTTCTCCATAAGACCGATGCCACGGCCTTCCTGATTGAGGTAGACGACTACGCCACGACCTTCCTTCTCGATGAGCTCCATAGCCTTGTGCAGCTGCTCGCCACACTCGCAGCGCATCGAGCCGAAGATGTCGCCCGTGGCACAGCTGGAGTGTACGCGTACGAGGACGGGCTGGCCGTCAGCGACGTCACCCTTGATCAGCGCGATGTGCTCGAGACCATTGCTCTTCTGCTTGAAGGGGATGAGGCGGAAGTCGCCCCACTGCGTGGGCATGGCGACCTCTTCACCACGCTCTACGATGCTCTCCGTGCGGAGGCGGTAGGCGATGAGATCCTTGATGGTGATGATCTTCAGGCCGAAGCGCTGAGCGACCTCCCACAGCTGGGGAAGGCGAGCCATCGTACCATCTTCGTTGATGATCTCGATGAGTGCGGCTACGGGCTGCAGGCCAGCCAGACGGGCCAGGTCAACGGCCGCTTCGGTATGCCCCGCACGGCGCAGGACACCCTTGTTGCGAGCACGCAGTGGGCAGACGTGACCAGGACGGGCCAGATCGCCTGGGGTGATATTGGGGTCAGCTAAGGCGAGGATCGTCTGGGCACGGTCATACATCGATACACCGGTGGTGCAGCCATTGCCGAGGCGGTCGACGGTGACGGTGAATGGGGTCTCGTGGACGGAGGTATTGTTGGGTACCTGCATCTCGAGCTCGAGTTCACGGGCACGGTCTTCGGTGATAGGTGCGCAGAGGACACCACGGCCGTAGCGCATCATGAAGTTCACCTTCTCGGGGGTAACCTTTTCGGCGGCGATGATGAAGTCGCCTTCGTTCTCGCGGTCCTCATCGTCGACGACGATAAGGAATTCACCACGGCGGAAGTCTTCGAGGGCTTCCTCGATGGTGTTTAGCTTGATTTCACTCATAGATCTTGTGTGTGTATAGCTACCTGCCAGGAGTCTGGATCGGTAGGCTGTGTAGTGGATAATTCGGAGGCGGGGCGATGGACTCCCTTAGCGGCTACAGCGACTTCTTCGGCGATCTGCGTGAGCACTGTGCGTGTCGTGCGAAGGTCAGCCTTGAGGTGGGTGCGTACTCGTGAGAGGAAGAGTCCAAACGGAAGAGATATGGGGAGGATAGCCCCAAGGATACGGCCCCAGCGCGGCTCCTCTGGGAGGAAGGGCGAGAGGCGTGTGGGCAGGAGCGGCAGGTCGCAGAGCTTGCTGACCAAGAGTCGTGAGGGCGTGTGGCGCAGGCTCTCGGTGATAGCGTCGAGCTCTGCGCTGAGGGCTGACAATGCTTGCTGCTCGGCTCCGTGACTCCAGACCTGCCAGATACGTCCTGAGAGCATGGGGCTGCGGAGGAGGGCATCAGTATGCTTGATGGCTTGAGCCACAGCGACGGCACCAGCCTCGTAGTCAGCTTCTTCGATGATGAGCTCTTGATACTCGACCTTACGGACACCGCGGAAGCCGAAGAGCTTGCGGAAGAAGATCACGTAGGCCTCGACGTTGAGTGCCGAAGAGTCTTGGTTCGCCTTGTATGCGAGGAATATCCCGACGGGGAAGAGGAGGATGTTACTCAACCACATCCCCAGCCAGATAGGTATCGACTCGCTGCGTAGCATGTTCGTGCCGAAGGAGTCGATGATGAAGTAGACGACGAAGAAGAAGATGGAGATGATGATAGGCATCCCGATCCCCCCACGGCGTACGATGGCGCCGAGGCTGGCGCCGATGAGGGCGAAGATGATACAGGAGACGGGGAAGGTGAACTTGCGATGCCACTCCTGATGGAAGGTGCGGTAGTGATAGAACTCTGTGTCGTCCGTACCCATATAGATCTGGGCTTCCTCCGTGATACGCTTCGCCTTGTCGAGGGCGGAGCCGATAGCCTGCAAGCTGTCTTGTGCAGTGAGTGTGAGTGATGCCTTGGCTTCCTCCGGCTTCACTCCGCTGGTCTCTTTCACGAGAGTAGCGATACGCTCCTGCTGGCGGGCGAAGACCGTGGTATCCTCGTAGGCATAGGGTGAGAAGCCGTAGTGGCTGGTCAAGAGGTCGGACTGCACGATGCGAGCGTAGCTATTGCGCGTGCTGTCGAGGATGGGGCGGATGGAGTCGATGGATACCTGTAGCTGATGAAGATTCTTCCCGACGTACATGGAGCTAAGCTCTCCCTCGTCCTGCATCTTGATATTGGCATCGAAGGGGATGAAGGTCTCACTGTAGTCAAAGTGAGGAAGCATGTAGGGGACAGGCTCGCTGACGGTATTGTAGCTCTGCGTCTGGATGTTCTCAAAGCTCTGACCTTGATAGAGCTTGAGGACGAGGAACTTCTTACTCTTGTCCATCACCAGACGGCCTGAGTCGGCACGGATGATGCGCGGGTTGAGATAGCCACGGCTCATATCGTAGACCATCATACGGTGCATCAGCCCAGTGCTCGCATCGCGGCTCTTGGCGTAGAGGCTGTAGCCTGGGATACCGGTATAGAATACCCCCGGGGTGATCTCCATCTCGGGGGCTGCATACTTAGCTGTGATGACCAGGGTCCACATGCGGACTTGGGCACGGATCATCAGATCGTTTTGGAAGTAGAAGAGTCCGCATGCCATCGCCACGACGAGGAGCATGATGGGGCGGATGATGCGGTAGAGGCGGATACCCGAGGCTTTCAGCGCAAGGAGCTCAAGGCGCTCACCCAGATTGCCCAGCGTCATCAGTGACGCCAGCAGGATACCCAGCGGGAGCGACATGGGGATGAAGGAGAGGGCTGCATAGAAGATGATCTTCAGCAGCATGAAGCCACTCAGCCCCTTGCCGACCAGCTCATCGATGTAGCGCCAGAGGAACTGCATCACCACGATGAACCAGCACACGGCGAAGCTCATCACGAAGAGCGGGATGAAAGTCCGGAGGATATACTTATCTACGATCTTGGGCACGTCTACTATCGCCAATTTATTAACCACAAAGATACACTTTTTAGGGCTATAGAGGGAAATGCACCTTCGGGGGAAGTCGCACTTCCTGCAGGGTATTTACACTCTTCCTATGTGGGATTTGATGGGCTTGCCCCTGAGGCGGTGATGCTCCCCGTCGTAGAGGGTAGTACCAACCTATTATAGGTCGGCGGGTGAATCTATATTGCTCGTGATGGCGACCTATATAGGTCAGAGAGCCTACCTATATAGGTTCACTCAGCGACCTATATAGCTTTGTGCACCTTCTCTTTCGGGGGGCTTTGCTCTTCTCTAAAAACGGCATCTCCCCCCGCCACCTCTATTCGAGTGGCGGGGGGAGATACTATAGTGGGGTTAGTTCAGAGCGGTGGGCGATGCCCAGCCTCTAAGAGGCTTAGTAACCAGGGTTCTGCTGCTTGCCCAGCGTAGCATTCGCATTGATTTCGCTCTCGGGGATGGGGAGGATCGTGCGGAAGTACGTGTGGTCGAAGGTGCGAGCTTCGGGGATCAGCGTACCGTGCCAGCCGACAAGGCCCTTGTAGAAGCGTTCGCAAGTCTGACCATTACGCATCAGGTCATAGAAGCGGTGGCCTTCACCGACGAGCTCCTTGCTACGCTCCTTGAGGATGCGAGCGAGGGTGAGGTCGCCAGCAGCGACGCTCTTGGCGGGGTTAGCACGCTTGACGATGACATTGAGGTAAGTCAGGGCGGTAGACGTATCGCCGAGCTTGAAGGCAGCTTCAGCAGCGTTCAGATAGACTTCAGCCAGACGGATGACGGGGATGTCGTTGGTACGCATATCCTTGAGGGCTGCCTTCCCAGGGTACTTCCCGATGAACATCTTCATGTCAGGCGTAGCGTCGGGGAGGTTCTTCACGACGCCTTCAGCCTTCGTGCCTTCGCTTGCCCAGAGGACATTCCAGCGGATATCGTTGTCGTCTTCCTTCATCTCTTCGTAGAACTTCTTCGTGATGAAGGCGTTGTAATACCCATTGACGTGGAGCACGTAGGCAAGCCCTTCACGGTCGGCCCAGTCCTTAGAGTCGAAGTTCACGATCGAGAAGATCATTTCCTTCGAGCTGGATTCGCTCCATACCTGCTTGTAGGTAGTGACATCGGTAGCGAGCTCATAGAGATGGCTGTCGATGACTTCCTTGCTCAGGCTAAGAGCCTTCGTATTGCCCTCGGTGTCGCCCTTGTAGAGGTACACGCGAGCCAGAAGTGCCTTGGCTGCAGACTTGCTGATATAGCCATAGCTGGTATCCTCAAGGGCATTGCTGGAGATAGCCTCCGTGAGGTCCTTGATGATGAAGTCATAGCACTCCTTGAGGGTGTTACGACCTGGCGTAGCAGCATTGTCGGGGATACCCTCGATGAGGGGGACACCGAGCGCAGCCCCATCATTGGAGTAGGGATAGGGCGTAGCATAGACACGGCAGAGGTCGAAGTAGCAGAGTGCGCGTACGGCCTGAGCTTGAGCCTTGGCGTTAGCGATCTCCTTCTGCAGGCTGGCTGAAGCTCCCTGAGAGAGCTTTCGCACATCTGCAGGAGGCGGTTAGCGCGACGGATCGTATTGTAGATCTTGAACCACGGCCCAGTGATATTATCACGGTTGTAGTCCATCTTATAATACTCATTCCCGCGCGAGCCTACGGTAGGGCACTGCATATCATCCCCTCGTACATCCCCCATAATGGTGAAGGATTGACCGTAGTATGAGGTGCTGGATGTTCCTCCCTGGAGGCCGTCAAAGAGACCGCGGAGGGAGGGCTGTAGGAGGCTTTTCCTTGAGCGCCTTCTCTGTGCCGGTGGAGTTCGAAGGCTCGGTGTCGAAGTAACCCTTACAGGACGAGATGCTGGCCACGAGGCCCAGGGAGGCCACGAGGCCTATGATGATCCTTTTCATAAGACTTGAATTGTCATTTGTGTGGTTAGCAATAGACTATATACCGACCTGAAGACCGAAGGTGACGGTGCGCAGGGGAGGCGTGCCGTAGGCTACGAAGCCACGCTGCTCGGGGTCGACGACGAGCATCTTATCCTTCCAGGTGAGGAGGTTGTTACCAGCGGCATAGAGACGCAGGGTGCTGACACCGAGCTTCTGCGTCCAGTGCTTAGGAGCGGTGAAGCCGATCGTGAAGTTCTTCAGACGCAGGTGGTCGGTGGGGCGCAGGAAGCGGGTCGAGTACGTGTACGTATTCGTAGGCTCGAAGGAGGGGGGAGCTCCGTCTTGTCACCGACCTTCTTCCAGATCTTATTGATGTCGTAGTACTTGGGGATAGCCAGGTTCAGCACTTCTTCATTACCGTCCTTGTAGAGTGCGATAGCGCTATCGTAGAGATAACCACCGAGGGAGTAGCTGAGGGTGAAGTTGATGTCGACGGGACCCCAAGTGATGTTGTTGATAAGCCCGCCAGTGAAGGTGGGGTCGAAGGGCTTGTCATCGATACGACGACGGTGGGCCTTAGAGCCTTCTGTGACGATGGTGCGGTCGTAGGTCTTCGTGGCTTCGTCGTACTTATTGGAGTAGTACTGGACCTTACCCGTCTTGGGGTCAATGCCAGCGTATTCAGCCAGATAGTAGGCGTTGTAGGGGTGACCAACTTCGTGGATCCAAGTGTCATTAATACGAACGGTCTGTACGCCGTCGTAGCGCAGGAGCGTGTTCTTGTTGTGACCGAGAGAGAAGGTCGTGCTCCAAGAGAACTTGTCCGTAGAGATGTTGGTGGAGCGCAGTTCGACTTCGAAGCCCGTGTTACGCATACTGCCTACGTTCTGCAGCTCGCTGCTGAAGCCCGTCGTACCAGAGATGCTCTTGTAAAGGAGCAGGTCGGTCGTCAGACGGTTGTAGAAGTCAAAGGTGACGCCGACGCGGTTGAAGAGGCGGAAGTCAAGACCGAGGTTGAAAGCCTTGTTCTTTTCCCAAGAGAGGTTGGGTGATCCGAGATCGCTTTCCGAAGCCCCCGTACCCCCGTTGTAGTTGTAGCCGAAGCTGTAGAGGGAGAGGTGGTCGTAGTAGCCGTAGGGGAGCGTACCGTTAGCACCGTAAGAGAGACGCAGACGGGTGTCGGAGAGGATGGGCTCAAGAGACTTCATGAACTTTTCCTTACCGATATTCCATGAGCCAGAGAGTGACCAGAAGAGCCCCCAGCGGTGAGCAGGAGCGAGGCGAGAAGAGCCGTCCCAACGGGCTGAAGCACCGAAGATGTAGCGGTCATCGTAAGCGTAGTCCCCCTTGACGAGGAAGGAGAGCATGCGGGTCTTGTCGACGTCGGTGCTACCGCTTGAGTTCCCTGCATTACCCAGTTCGTACTTGAGGTAAGAGGGGAAGTCGGTACCCCAGATATAGACGTTCAGCTTGTCGAAGGCTTCAGACTCGAAGCTGGCTACACCAGAGAGGTGGTGCTTGCCGAAGTCATGGTTAGCGTAGAGCTGCGACTGCGTCGAGAGGGTAGCACGCTCGAGGTTGGAGCGCTGGAAGACCCCGTTAGCAGCTTCACCGTCACCTTGGCGAGGGTCCCACCAGACGGCTTCTTCGGAGTTGGTGTAGTCGTAGCTAACGTTCTGACGGAGCTTCAGCCAGGGGAAGAGGGTCAGCGTAGCTTCGATAGAGGGATAGACGCGTACGAGCTGCGTTTCGGAGAAGTTCTGCGTCGTGGCGAAGAGGGGGTTGATGTTGTTGTTCCCCGAGAAGCTGTTGTTGTAAGATCCATCTTCCTTGAAGGGATAGTTGGATGGTGTCAGTGTAGCGGATACGCCGAAGATAGGGTTAGCGTAGGCGCCACCTTCACTGCTGGTGTGCTGCTTGGTCTTAGCGAAGAGCATGCGAGCCTTCAGCTCCAGACGGCGGTCGGTGTGGCTGACGTTGAAGCTACCGGTCAGACGGTTGAAGTCAGAGGCCAGCGAGATACCCTTCTGGTCAGCGTAGGACATCGAGGTGTAGAACTTCGTCTTCTCACCACCACCCGAGACGCTGAACTCGTAGTTCTGTGAAGCACCATTGCGGAGGAGGATCTTGCGCCAGTCCGTGTAGCCAGACCAAGGCTTAGCGATAGCGGTACCGATGGTCTTCTCTACCTGAGCTGCTACGTCAGAGGCATTGGGGTAGAGGAGCTGATTCGTCGTCTTGTCGCGGAGCTCGCTGTAGTACTTGGTGTACCCGTGGCGGATCAGCTCGTTACGCTTCTCAGCACTGAGGGTAGGGCGGTAGTCGATAGCCATATCGGAGCTACCCCAGTCGGCCTTGAAGTTGTAGTGCGTCTTCCCAGCACGACCGCTCTTGGTCGTGATGACGACGACCCCGTTAGCTGCACGTGAGCCGTAGAGGGCTGCAGCACCAGCATCCTTGATGACGGTGATATTCTCGATGTCGTTGGAGTTGATCGTAGAGAGTGGGCTCATCCCCCCCTTAGCGTAGTCGAAGACTGAGGCGCTGGCATTATTGACAGGTACCCCGTCGATGACGTAGAGTGGGTCGCTACCAGCGTTGATAGAGCCGAGACCACGGATACGCACCGTAGCGATGCTGCCGGGCTGACCCGAGTTGGAGTTCACTGCTACCCCTGCGATAGCCCCAGTGAGCTTATCTTCGAGGGATGTGGTGGGCACGTCCTTCATGTTCTTCGTGGAGATGGTCGTAGCAGACCCTGCGAAGGCGGACTTACGGGTGTTCCCATACCCCGTGATGACGACGTCCTTGATCACCTGCTCTTCAGCCTGCAGGGTGATCTTCATCTCACCCGAGGCGATGGGCAGCTTGAGCTTGTTGTAGCCGATACAGCTAATCGTAAGGTGCTTAGCTGCATCTGGTAGCTTCAGCGTGAAGCGTCCGTTGACGTCGGTCATGGTCCCTGTGGTGGGGAACTCGACGCAGGACACGCTGGCTGCGATGACGGGCTCCTTATCCGCAGATGAGATGATGACCCCCGTGACGGTGATCGTCTTCTTCTGCGACCAACCCACTCCTGCGAAGAGGAAGAGGGCGAGGAGGAAGAAAAGTGCTCTTCTCATGAGAATAGTAGTTTTAGTGTGATATGTGGGTACTTGCTTTGAGCCGTAACTTGGGATTACTATCTATTCATGGGGTACTCTGGAGGTGTCATCCTCGCGGTCTTTCACGTCATGTCTTTCTCCTAAAGGGAGGGTTGCCCCACCCGTGCTCCAGCGTATCCTTTTTTCAAATGTAGAGATTTTTATTTCCTATCCAATAGCAGGCCACCAAGGGGAGCGGTGAAGAAGGTGGTTTGTCACGGCTTACAGGGACTCTTATGGCCTGTGAGAAGGAGGAGAAGATGTATAGATGGATAGCTCTAAATGTCTGTACATTATGTGTATATGTGTGGGTGAGCGTAGGCTCTTTCTCCTGCTCTTCCTTGTCTGAGATGTGTACTCGTTATGGGCGAAATTTTCTCATCGGAGGGCCTTGAAAGAGGGTGTTTTTCGGGTTGAAATAACCTTAAATAATTTAGGAAGTTCGTTTGGTTTTCGACGTGTATCAAAGGAATGTGGCGCTTTTGGTTTTGGTATTTAAGGATGGGCCTTCGTGGAGGTGGGTTTTTGTTTCTCTCGTCGTTGTGCTTTTTATTCAGCTTATCACTTCCTCACTTCTCGTGCTGACGCGGTATGCCCCATACGACTCCTTACATAATATATGATATATGTAGGGGGGAGGGACTCCCTATCGTGGGAATTTCTCGCCGAGTACTGCTATCCTCTCGCTGCCGCCTTGACGAGATGTGGGTTCCTGATTATAGTGGCTTGTAGGCGAAGCTCGGGAGGTCGACGTGCAGACGACTACTGGTCTGGAGTCAAACGACTATTGTAGCCGTTGCTCCGCATAGGAATAAAAGTTGCGGACGAGTGGTAGATAAGTTTGGGCTACGTACGTGGCTCTAATATCTACGTACGTAGACTTTAGGGTTTTCGTGCCTGGTCATTAAGACCACGTACGTAGACAGAGGAAAACCACTACGTGAAGGCGCTTTTTCCTTCGCGAGAGCGATGCTTTTCCTTCCGCTGGATGAGAGGAATACTTGCGATAAGGCGAAGGGCTTGTGTGTCACTTCGGAGAGGTATATCGGGGGGGGGCTGGGCGTGCGATGCCTTAGCAGAGTAAATAGCGGGCAGGACTCGCGGAAACAGGCTCGGGTGCAAGTGCCGCACTAAAGGTGATACATCGGCTTCGCATCCTCAGGGTGGCAGCGGGTGGAGATGACGCGGTGTAACGCCGGTAGAGCGCTGCTTCGTGAGCAAATTTCATAGTGACATATCTTTACCTTATCGCTGTGTGAGTGAGGGGGAAAGGGGGGTGTCTTTGACGCTTTGATAAGGAATTAACGGTGTGACGGGCAGAAATGCTTATCTTTGCATATAATAACAGTAATGTGTCTCTTTAGTCGTCACTCCCAATAGCTACTGCATCGTTCATGAGAAAACGAGTCATCTGGATCATCGTCATGGCCCTTGTCTCGGCCTATGGACTCCTCTCATGGGTGCAATACGAATACTATGGTCGCGTGCTTGAGCTGCGCACCGAAGGGATTCGCAATCAGATGAAGGAAGCGATGGGCGAGGTGGCAGAAGAGCTACAGGTGCGTGAGCTGATACGCTACCTCAATAAGGGACTCAATCGCAAGAATGACCGCTTTGAGGACAGCGAGTTCCTACCGACCTCTGTCGCTTCGTTCGATATCTGGACGCGCACCAAGCTCGATACCCAGATCGTCCAGCGGGCTCTGGATAGAGAGAACATCTACCTGAAGATGCCACACAAGGGGAATACGAGTCGTGTCGACTACCGTCCGTCCGACCGTCTTGTATACGCCTACTTCGCCAACGTCCATGCGCTTGACCGCTACATCCTGAAGTATCTATATGATAGCTACAACAAGGATAGCATCCCGCAGATGGTGAATGTGCGTCTCTTGAAGAGCCTCATCCGTGAGCATCTGGACAACAAGGATCTCTGCGGGCCCTATATGATGTCGCTACATGACTACCAGGGGCGTACGCTCTATGAGTACATCCCCCCGGCGATGGTCAATGCCAAGCGATGGGAAGAGCGCAATACGGTGGTGCAGTATCTCTTCGTGCCGACTGATGGCTCTGAGGTGGACCGCCCCTATATGAAGGTCACGCTTGACGCCACCCCCACGAAGTCGGAGGTGCTTCGGCTGGCATTGCCCAGCTTCATCTCCACAATCATCGTGCTTGTCCTCGGCTTCTCCGCCCTCGGGGTCCTTCTCAAGCACATGAGCTTCTCCTCGCAGCGCACGAACTTCATCAACAATATGACGCATGAGCTGAAGACGCCTGTGAGTACCATCCTCCTCTCCAGTCAGTCGCTGGGGCAGTCACTTGCCGAGCGGGGCGACCTCACGCCGCGAGCTCAGAGTGCACTGGAGATCATCGGGCTGGAGGCACAGCGTATGAAGTTCCTCATCGACAAGGTGCTGCAGTTCTCGCTGCTGGACGGAGCTTCGGGGCGCTTCTCGCTGGAGCCCTTGGACGTCAATGAGCTGCTCCTGCCCGTAGCGGAGATTTATACCTTCCACGCCCAGCAGCGTGGCGGAGACTTGGAGCTCGATCTGGACGCTCTGAATACGTGGGTGCAGGGGAACCATATCCACCTCTCTAACGTCTTCTTCAACCTCCTCGACAATGCGGTCAAGTACAGCCGCCCCGATGAGCCTCTATACCTGGCGATCCGTACTGCTGACGAAGACGGCAAGATCCGCATCACCATCGAGGATAATGGGATCGGGATGGAGAAGCGCGAGCTGAAGCATATCTTCGACCGCTTCTACCGCGTCACCTCCGGCAAGCGCCACGACGTGCGAGGCTTCGGCCTGGGGCTGGCGTACGTGGCCTCCGTCATCAACCAGTGTGGCGGTACGATCACCGCCGAGAGTGAGCTGGGTGCGGGGACTAAGATGATCATTCGCCTACCGGCCTCTGAGCCGGAGTAGTGCTACCAAGCGGTTTGCGTTACCTACCTATATAGTATATAGATTAAAAACTACGACAGCTAATAGATTAAAGACTATGGACGAACCATTAAAGATCCTCCTCTGTGAGGATGAAGAGAACCTCGGGACGATCCTTCAGGAGCTCCTGCAGAGTAAGAAGTTCGCCGTCACGCTCTGTACTGATGGTGACCAGGGATGGGAAGCCTTCAAGAGCGCTAAGTACGACCTTTGTCTCCTGGATATCATGATGCCTAAGCGTGATGGTCTCACCTTGGCAAAGGACATTCGTAGCCTCTCGGCCGACGTACCCATCATCTTCCTCACCGCCCTCGGTATGCGTGAGAACATCCTCGAGGGCTTCCGCTCTGGGGCTGACGACTACATCACCAAGCCCTTCAGCATGGAGGAGCTCCTCCTGCGTATCGAGGCGATCCTGCGCCGCACGATCAAGCACGAGGGCGAGAAGGAGCCCCAGCGCGTGTACCAGCTCGGGCGCTATATCTTCAATACGACGACTCAGACGCTCTCCCTCGGCGAGACGTCACGTCGCCTGACGACCAAGGAGTGCGAGCTGCTCTCGCTGCTCTGTCTCTTCGCCAATCAGACGCTCGAGCGTAGTCATGCGCTCAACGTCATCTGGGGGCTCACCGAGCCTACTGGCGGGCATGAGAACTCCTTCAGCCAGCGTAGTATGGACGTCTATGTGACGAAGCTTCGTCGCATGCTTGATGCTGATCCTCGCGTCGAGATCAAGAACGTCCACGGTAAGGGATACAAGCTCGTCATCCCCACTGAGGCGTAGGCACGCCCCCTCTTGGGCTCCGCCCACTACTCATCAGACAGCTACACATCACTTACCTCCCCCTTGGCCGCCTTCCTTCGGCGGGTATCCTCCGCGATACCTGCCGTAGGAGAGTGGCCTATTATCCATAAAGAATTGAATGATGAGTAAAAAGAATAAGCCCATCGCTGCCAAGAAGGGGAAACCCTCCAAGCAAGGCATAGACAAAGGGCAATCCATAAGTAAGCGGGATATCCTCCGCATCGCACGCCTGGTATTTGAGCAGAATGATGGGCGTGTACTGACCTACAAGCAGGTCTGCCATGCCTTCGGTAAGACGAATATGGGGCAGAAGCGCGCCATCTACCAGACGCTCGTCTCGATGGCCGAAGGTGGCGAGATCCAGGAGCTGGAGCCCGGGCGCTTCGTCCGTGGTGGCCTCTCGAAGGAGCGCCTCGAAGGGCGCTTCGACTATCGTGCAGGCCGTGCTTCCTTCATCCCCGCTGACCCCGAGATCGATACCCTCCCCCTCTCTGATCGTGCGCTCGCCAATGCCCTGCATGGCGACCGTGTCGCCGTATCCTTCGTGCGTACCCGTCGCGGGGAGTACAAGCGTGTGCAGGTCGTCGAGATCCTCGAGCGCCGTGAGGCGACCTATGTAGGGCGTCTGCAGATCTCTCGTGGCTATGCCTTCTTCGTCTCGCTCAATAAGGAGCTACGCCAGGATGTCTTCATCCCCGAGGATAAGACTATGGGTGCGACGGGCCATGATAAGGTCGTCGTGCGCATCACTGACTGGGATCGCAAGAGCAAGAACCCTCGTGGGGAAGTCGTCGATATCCTCGGTAAGGCTGGCGACAACTCCACGGAGATGCACGCCATCCTCGCTGAGTTCGGCCTCCCCTATAGCTATCCTGAGGCCGTAGAGAAGGCTGCCGAAGCACTCTCTCCCGAGATCACCGAAGAGGAGCTCGCACAGCGTGAGGACTTCCGTGGGGTGCTGACCTGCACCATCGACCCGCGTGATGCGAAGGACTTCGACGACGCCCTCTCTTTCCGCACCCTTCCAGAAGGGGGCTACGAAGTCGGGGTGCATATCGCCGACGTCAGCCACTACGTCCAGCCTGGTAGTATCATCGATGATGAGGCCTACAAGCGCGCCACGAGTGTCTACCTCGTAGACCGCACGATACCTATGCTCCCTGAGCGCTTGAGCAACTTCCTCTGCTCGCTCCGCCCCGACGAGGATAAGTATGCCTACAGCTGTATCTTCTCGCTCGACGAAGACGCGCAGCTCCGCTCAGCACGCATCGCTCGCACCGTCATCCGTAGCCAGCGCCGCTTCACTATGAGGAGGCGCAGGAGATCATCGAGACGGGGAAGGGCGACCATGCAGAGGCTATCCTGACGCTCCACCGCCTGGCGCAGAAGCTCCGTGCGCGCCGCTTCGAGGTAGGGAGTATCGCCTTTGATCGCCCCGAAGTCCGCTTCGAGCTGGACGAAGAAGGCAAGCCCCTCTCTGTATATATCAAGGAGAGCAAACCCGCCCACCAGCTCATCGAGGAATTCATGTTGCTGGCGAACCGTACGGTCGCCGAGCGTATAGCCGAGCCTGCTCGCAAGGATATCAGCCCTGCCCTTCGCTTGGGGCGTCGCGGTCAGCCTGCCTTTGTCTACCGTATCCACGAGGCTCCCGATGAGGAGAAGCTCCGAGGTCTCTCCGACTACGTGCGGCGCTTTGGTTACAAGCTCAAGGTCGAAAGGCGGAAGCTCCGTCATCGCTAAGAGCCTCAATGCCCTGCTCGCTGATATCAAGGGTAAGCCCGAGGAGGATATGCTGACGATGCTCGCTATCCGCTCGATGGCTAAGGCACGCTATACCACGACGCATATCGGTCACTACGGCCTTGGCTTCGATAGCTATACGCACTTCACCTCGCCTATCCGTCGCTACCCTGACTTGATGGTGCACCGCCTCCTCACACGCTACCTCATCGAGGGTAAGCCTTCGGCGGATGCCGCTGCGCTGGAGGATCAGTGTGACCATGCCTCTGAGATGGAGAGTGTGGCAGCCAATGCCGAGCGCTCCTCGATCAAGTACAAGCAGGTCGAGTACATGATCCCTCGCTTGGGGCAGGCCTTCACGGGTGTCATCACGGGGCTGGCTGACTGGGGCTTCTACGTCGAGCTGGAGGAGAATAAGTGCGAAGGGCTGGTACCAGCACGTGACCTCTCCGACGACTACTACGTCTATGATGAGGCGAACTTCCGTCTCGTCGGGCGCCATACGGGCCGTACGTTCACCCTCGGTCAGCGTGTCGAGGTCGTCGTGGCGCAGGCCGATCTGGCACGCCGTCAGCTGGACTTCGCTCTCGATGAGCCGGAGATGAAGCGCCCTGAGCCCCGTCGTGCGCTGCGCCGATATTAGTCTCAGAAGGCGCACCGACTCCACTATAAAAGCTAAGGCTTGGCCCCACTGATGTGGAGCCAAGCCTTATGCGTATATGCCTTCGTCAGGTGAAGGCTATGGGAGTCTGTCCACTCGTGGACTACATGTTCATCCCACCGCAGACGTGGATCGTCTGACCGGAGACGTAGCTGGAGAGGTCGCTCGCGAGGAAGGTAGCTACGTTAGCTACGTCCTCAGGCGTACCGCCACGGCGGAGGGGGGATCTGTACTTCCCACTGCTTGCGCACTTCTTCAGAGAGTGCACCCGTCATATCGGTGATGATGAAGCCAGGGGCAATAGCGTTGGCACGGACACCGCGAGCACCGAGCTCCTTTGCGATGCTCTTTGCCAGACCGATCATACCAGCCTTAGAAGCGGAGTAGTTCGCCTGACCTGCATTGCCAGAGACACCGACGACGCTGGCCATGTTGATGATGCTACCGCTACGCTGCTTGACCATGACGGGGGTGACAGCGTGGATGAGGTTGAAGGCGCTCTTGAGGTTGACGTTGATGACGAGGTCCCACTGCTCTTCGGTCATGCGCATCATCAGCCCGTCACGGGTGATACCAGCGTTGTTGACGAGGATGTCGATACGGCCGAAGTCTGCGACGACTTCTTCGACGAGCTTGTGAGCATCTTCGAAAGTTAGCTGCGTTAGAGGCATAAGCCTTAGCCTTGACACCGAGCCCTTCGAGCTCCTTGACGAAGGCTTCTACAGTCTCGTCGATCTTGAGGTCAGTGATCACTACGGAGGCACCTTCCTGTGCATACTTGAGTGCAATAGCACGGCCGATACCACGGCCTGCGCCGGTGATGATGGCTACCTTGTTAGCAAGTAGATTCATTGTTTATCGTATTAAGAGTTGGATTCGTTGGGCACCTCTTCACTCTGGCGGATGCCGAAGAGCAGGAGGTGGCGTACTGCTGCGCGGATCTCCTCGACCGTGCCCTTGGAGCGGTAAGCCCCGCTGATGAACGGGACTTCCATGCCCTTGACGATGTTCTGCAAGAGATAGGCTGTGAGGCGCGTGTCGGGGACGTGAAAGAGTCCACTTTCCGTCCCCCTCCTCGAGGAGCTCGCGGAGCTGGCGGATCTCCTTCTCGTCGAAGGCTGCGCGGGAGTTCTCTACGAGCCAGATGTCACGGAAGAACTCGGCACGGAGCGAGCCATTGCGCAGGACCAAGTCCTTCATCTTGTCCAGATGCGTCAGGAGCATCGTCAGGATCTTGTCCTCGGGTGAAGCGGGGAGGCGGCGGATCAGCTCCAGGTCGTGCCATAGGCGCTCGAGCTCGCGCTCGATGACGGCGTGGAAGATCTCATCCTTGTTGCGGAAGTAGGTATAGAGCGTACGCCGGCCCTTCTTCGAAGCGTCGGCAATATCGTTCATCGTCGTGTTGGTGAACCCAACCCGAGCGAAGAGCTGCCGAGCCACCTCGATCATGAGGTCTTTTGTCTTGACAATAGTAGCCATGCGTTGCTGTCTCTGTATCCTTGGTCTATATATAATTATGGTGTACCTCGTGAGGGTATTCCCCTCTGAAAGTACGGGCAAAGTTATGAAAAATTGCGCAAAGTGCCCGATGCGTGCAATGAGGCAGTCGTATCTCCCTCCACATTTTGCCCTAAGAGGTAGGGGTGTGTGCTCGGCATTCTGACCCTTTGCCCCCTTGTCTCCATAGTACTTGCTCCGTGACTTTGTGCCGGGTGAAAAAGTAACCTATACGGGTCGGTGAAGCAACCTATATGAGTACGTAGGTAGAGCTATATAGCTTTGTGAGGTGACCTGTATTAGATTGTTGCTCTGCGTAGGGATAAAAGTTGTGGACGAGTGGTAGAAAAGTTTGGACTACGTACGTGGCTCTAATATCTACGTACGTGGATATTTAGATTTACGTGCCTGGTCTTTAAGACTACGTGCATCGACAGAGAAAAACCACTAAGGGAAGGTACTTTTTTCTTCACGCGAAGGACACTTTTCCCTCCGCTGGATGAGAGGAATACTCGCGATCAGGCGAAGGGCTTGCTCGGTTACTTCGGAGAGGTATATCGGAGAGTTGGGCGTGTGATGCCTTAGCAGAATAAATAGCGGGCAGGACTCGCGGCAACAGGCTCAAATAGGTAGCGCGTGACCCACCCCCGAGGGGGAGAGCCACGCGCTACCTGTATCGTATCGTCGGGCGGACTTAGGCTCAGCGCTTGCTGAAGCGGACGACACCCTGGGGCGTGCGTGCGAGGTACATACCTGCAGGGAGGTTGCCTACGGGGATGGCTTGCCCTGCCGTGTAGTGCTCGATGGTGAGCATGAGCTGACCCGTGAGGCTGAAGATATCCACGCGTCCGCTCACCGTGAGATGGATCTCCGTGGTGGCGGGGCTGGGATATGCCTTCAGTTCGCCATCGGCCTCGGGGGTAGGTGTGGGCTGAGGCGTAGGCTGTGGCGTGGGATCGGGTGTAGGCTGGGGCGTGGGTTGGGGCAGGGCTACCGTGAGAGGTAGGCGGAGGTAGACGGTCTTCCCTCCCTGACGCTGGCTGATGATGAGCGAGGTCGAGCCCGTGGCCTTCGCTGTGAGACGGAGGTTGCTCCCGCTGAGGGTCGTCGTCACAGTCTCTTCGTTCCCAGCCGTCATGAGGGTGTAGACGGGGTGGGGGAAGCACTGGGGGCGAGACCTGCGTCGGTGAAGACCTTCGTTAGGTCAAGGGTCTCCGTGCTTTGGGGAGCGAGGGTGCGGGGGGCGATATCCTTCGCTGGTACTTCGCTCCCGAAGTCATCGAGACAGAAGTAAGCGGGGATGGTAGTCCCTCCATTGGCTACGCGTGAGCCCTTCATCGTGAAGCGTACGACATCGGTCTCTCCGAGAGCCGAGAGGTCGACCCACTGCCAGGTGTCTATCGTGTAGTGCTCCTTCGGGTCGGTGCTGCGGTAGTCGATGAGGGGGATCTCAAGGCTCTTTGTACCCGTGCTATTGCTGGCGATGAGGAGCAGATAGTCCCCCTGATGGAAGGGCGCATCCGGCTCACTGCCCATCTTCGTCCCCGTCTGGGTGACTTGCTTGACCCAAGCGGTATTCGTGACATAGGTGCCCGGGATGACCGTAGGCCCTGCGTGGGTGGTGCGGAGCTCGGCTGGCTGGCGATAGGCATAGGCTACGGCATAGTTCTTCGAGCCATTCACGCCATGCCCGACAGCACTATTGAACTGGTCGGGGAAGAGTGAGGTGAAGGTCGTCTTCGTCTGGTCGGAGTAGGCGAAGCCCATCCACGTGCGCAGTGCGGGTGCATTGCTACAGGCGAAGGAGTAGCTCCCGCTATAGAAGGTCGAGGAGATGAAGTCGGAGCCCCCAGCTTCCTGCTCGCCGTACCACGCCGTCTCAGGCTCGAGGCTGAGATCGTCGAAGGTAGCGATAGCAGGCTTCCCACCCGAGACCTTGAGGAGGAGCTGGCTCTTCACCTTCTGCTCCCAAGCATCGGTCACTCGAGCGTCAGGTGCTGGGTGTGCTCAGCCTTCATGCTGTAGGTCGCTTCCTTCCCTACGACCTCCCCTGCTGCGGTACGCCATACATAGGAGTAGGGCCATACACCGCCCTCGGCATCATGCTGGAGGGCGATGGTCTCACCAGCGCGAGAGGTGAAGGTCTTCGGGGTGAGGCGGAGTGGCTGTGGCTCGGCGGTGAAGTCATCGATACCTGCCTTGCCTTCGCTCTGGATGGTGAGCTCGGTGAGTTCGCCGAGGTCACGCAGACTGACGTAGCGCCATACACCGCCCGTCGAGGGAAGGGTCTTCGTCTGATCGCCATCGGCTCCACCCTTAGCCGTGAGGCGTACGAGTGCATCACTCTGTAGGTAGAAGCCCGTGAGCTTGGTGGGTGCTGTAGTGTGTGTGGGGGTGATGGTCACCGTGCTACTACACTCGAGGGCGCGATGGCTACCGTCGTGTAGGGCTTCTGAGGCTCGTAGACCTTCCCGCCTACGAAGCGATAGGTACCGCTGACGAAGTCACTCGTCCCGACGGCTACGCTCTCGAAGTCTGCCACCTCCGAGGGGAGGGCATCGGTAGAGAAGTCATAGGTGAGGGCTGCTGAGGCGAACTGCCCCGACAGATTGCGGGGGAGGAGGTAGAGGCGATAGGCCGAGTGCCCATCGAGTGCGGGAAGGGTGAGGCGGCTGACCTGATTAGGGTAGAGATTGACCTGCAGCGTCGAGGCCTTGAGAGCCTCCAGCGTAGGAGCCGTATCCGACTGCTTGAGCGCCAGGCAGAAGAACTGCCCGAAGTCGGTCGCCTTGATCTCCAGCACGGGATGATCCGCCGTGAGGTTGAGGGGCTTGGGATAGCCCGTGGCCAGTGCGGGGAAGCCGTGCGTCGTCGCTTCGTAAGCCCCGACGGCGGCATCCGTAGCGGGGTGCTTCGTGCCGACGATATCGGTAGGTACCTCGGGGAGAGCACGTGCAAAGGTGAGCGCACTGAACTCCTGTGGGAGGAGGCTCTCACGAGGGGCTGCGAAGTCCACTCGTGCGATGCGGCTCGAGGTGTCCTTCATACGGCTCGTCCATTCGGCGAGGTCAAGGGCGCTATCTCCGAGCAGTGCGAAGTCGCTGCCTGCCGTGTAGCTTACGTTGTCCGTGAAGGTAGGATCGACGAGCGTGATCTTCGCCGTGGTCTTGTAGATAGAGCCAGGAGTGAGATTCTGCCAGAGGTTGTTCTTCTCCTCGAGCTTGGAGATGGTACCCTGCTTGCGCGAATGGAAGTAGACAGGTGCCGTGGACTTGTCGGTGCGAGTGCCTGAGATGAGGACGGAGTTGTGCAGGAGCTTGATGTCCGTGAGGTTCTCATCGGTGAAGTAGAAGGCGTAGACCTCACGGAGGCTCTGCGGTGCATCGAGGATGATCTCATTCGAGGCGAAGAGGCTGGACTTGTGCTCGATCTGCGCATGCTCCGTAGTGCGTCTGAGGTAGATGGCTTGTACGGCGGTCGTCGTCTCGGAGAAGTCCGTGAGGTGGATGCGGTTCCCGACGACGCTCACCCCTTCGCCGAGAGTGAGGTCCATCGCCTGATAGTCGCGTGCCGCCTTACCCGAGGCGAGGATGCGGTTGGCGCGTACGGTCATGTCGGGGATACAGCGCAGGTAGATACTCTTCGAGCCTTGCCCCTCGAGCGTGTTGCCCTCGATGGTGATGATGCGTTGTGTGGGGAGTGCGATGTTCGAAAGCCCGTCGGCATAGATCGCGCTGTACCCGCCGATGAGGTGCGAATTGCGCAGAGTTAGGAAGTCGTTGTTGGGCGAAGGCTGGTTGCCGCGTGCCGTACGGATGAGCGCCATGTCGCCCTCGCTGTACAGTGTCGTGCGGGGAGCAGAGAACTCACAGTCGTCGATGGTGAGATGCTGGCTACCATTGCGGACGAGTAGGAGTGCTGGCGCATCACTCTTCTCTGACGTGAAGGTAAGCGCGCGGAGTGTGACGTAGTCTGCCCCTTCGACGTTGAAGTAACCTGGCTTATTGTCGCCGTAGTCCACCTTGCGGTAGTGGGTGTTGGTGAGCGTCACTTCACCACGACGCCCCGAGATAGGCTCGATGGTGAGGGTGTTCGTCTCGGACAGCCCTGCGATATCGGGCAGGGAGAGCGCCTCATCATAGGTGCCTGCACTGAGGAGTAGGCGTACGGGACCATCGACACCACGGCTGACAAGATCCTTGATGGCGGCGGTGAGGGTGGTATAGTGCATGCCTCTGCGCTCGCCGATGGTGAAGTCTCCGTGCATGCCTTCGTGGAGGTCAATGGCAGCTGTCGGGGGCGTCGTGATCGTACGCTCCTCACCGCCTGCGGTGATGCTGCGGGGCGTGATGGTGATGCGGGCGCCTGCTGGAGCGGTGGCATCTACATCAGCTGCGAGGAAGAAGTAGTACGTACCAGGCTTGTGGTAGTCTGTCGTACCCGAGAAGCGCTCCCCACCCGTGGCGTAGAGCTTCGCTGTAGAGAAGGCTTCGGAGGTCTCAGTGGCGTAGAGGTTGAGCTTTGCCCAAGCGCTGCTTCCCTGAGCAAAGAAGGGGGCAAAGTCAATGTGCTCGATGCTCAGTGCGCCTTGGTCTCCCGTGACGGTGACGGCGAGCTTCATCAGAGGGACGTCCTTAGCACCCCTCATCAGGCGGGTATCTTGGATCGCCTCGGCCTTGACCTCCGTGACGTGCAGCGGAATGGGGCGCTCAGAGCTGACCTCGATATCCCAGCCATCATCGCTGGACTTGCTGGTGAAGGTCACTGTCATCGAGCCGTCGGGCGCGGTGGAGATGAGCTCGGGGAGGTCACGCTTGTAGCCTGAGAGCTTGGTGATGAGCTTGTCTTCGTTGGCCTCCTTCCCGTGGTAGAAGCTGAGGTAGTCTACACGGCCGAGGCGGAGCTGGCGTATGCGGCAGTGGATGACTTCACCCGCACGAGGGACGAAGTGTACAGTGCCGGTGAAGGAGCGCGGGTATTTCCCCGTGGGTCCACCATTATCATAGAAGGAGAGCGGGTTGGTGACTTCAATAGTCGTCTCTCCGGCTGCCATCGAGAGGAGATTGCGGGTGATGCGTCCTCCTTCGGGGTCGGGGCTCTCGATGGAGACGGTCTCTCCTGAGAGTGTGATCTCGGGGAGCGCGAGGTCAAGCGTCAGACCTGCTGCGACGCCCTGGGCGATGTCGGCAGCTATATAATAGTAGCTCTTGCGCTCGGGGAGTGTCTGAGCTGCCGTAAGAGGCAGGGTGAAGGTCGTCTCACCTGTGGGCGTGACGGAGCCAAGGAGCTTGGCTGAGCTGTAGGCCTTCGGGCTGGAGAGGGCGTAGAGGTAGAGCTTGGAGAAGGCTTGAGGTGCGCCCTTGAGCTGGAGCTTGATGGCCTCCAGCTTCTTGGGCTGAAGGCTGCCCTTCGTCTCAAGCGTGAGATCGAGGAACTCCAGACCAGTAGCGCCTACGGGTGCTTCGGCTGTGGAGGCCTGCGCGACCGTAGCCGAGACGAGTACCATAGGCTGGGGCTGCTGGCTGCGTACGGTAGCCTGCCAGCCTGACTTCTGTCGGCCTGGTATGGTCTCCTTGGGATTGAAGACGACGGTCAGTGCACCGTCCGAGCTCGTCGAATGGATGAGCTTAGGCCCGCCCCCATTCATCGTCTCTTCGTCGAGACGCCATAGGAGCTTGCCCGTACGCCCCTGACCAGCATAGATCTCGAAGACCGCCTTCGTCCCATACTTACTCTTCTCGTAGAGGATATCGAAGGACTGGAAGTCTAGCTCGACTACCTCGCCTGTCTTGGCTGGGAGGAAGGTCGTGACTTGGTCGGTATTGCCTGGGGCATAGCGCCCAGCGCTCATCGTCGGAGCGAAGGTCCAGTCCGAATATACGGTGATGACCTGGGGCTGACCCTCGCGACTGCGGCAGACGTTGTCGAGGATATATGGGGTGGGGGTGGGGAGGTTGAGCTGCTTCGTCTCGCCTGAGAGGACTGCGGTGCGTGCGGTGAGGCTGAGCTGATCGCCCGTGTGAGCCTTGGCAGAGATGTCGCCCGTGAGGAGGACGGTATTGTCCCCGTAGTTCAGTTCGAGGGGGAGCGGAGAGCTGGAGGCGCACCTGATCGCCCGTGACGGTCGCCTCGCCTATGCGGTTGGTGGTGAGGGCTTGCTCGCCACGATAGAGGATAAGACGCTCCAGGGCGCCCGTGCTCGTGCCTTGGGTGGAGAGCTCCAGCTCTGAGAGTGTGAGGGCAGGGCTCACGCCTTCGGTGCGGAGGGTGAGAAGTAGAAGGGGCTTGTCGTGCTCACCTGCCGCGCTCTTTACCTTCTCTGTGGGAGAGGTCGCCGAGGCTGAGGCGAAGGTCATCGGGCTGGGGGTGATGGCCTCGACGCGTGCGACAAAGCCGTCCTGCGGAGTCCCCGTGATGCTCTTCAGTGAGACGGTTAGTGAGCCATCATCCTCGCTGGAGATGAGGCTGATGGGCGTCTGCTCGTTGAGGAGCTCGCGCAGAAGCTTGGTTGAGGAGGTGCTGCGTCCGTTGTAGACGCGTAGTAGGTCGTTCTTCGGCTTGTAGGTATGGAAGAGCTTAAGGCTGGTGAAGGTCACCCGTATGCGCTGTCCTGCTTGCTTGGGGACGAAGGTCACGTAGCCCTCAAAGTTGGGGCTGATCTTCTTCGTGGGCCCACCATCATCATAGAAGTCGAGTCCTGTGCTGCCTACTATGACCTCACGAGGCCCTAGTACCATATAGACGGAGCCCTCGGGCTCGGCAGGTACGGGCTTGTCATCGGAGGTCTTGGCTACGCTCTTCACTTCGGCTGTCCAACCCTTACCTGCGGGGTTGGCTCCGATGAAGACGAAGGTCAGCGCCCCATCAGCTGTCGTGGAGTGGAAGACATGACGGGAGAGATCACTGCCTCGGAGTACATAGAGCTCGCGGACATTCGGCTTGGTGTAGGTGATCTCATCATCATCTTCGTCGCCCCCTTCGCTCTTGACGAGCTCTTGCTTCCCCTCGTAGACATAGAGGGTGGCTTGCTTGAGGTCAAGCTCAGAGAAGTCGACCTCGATAGCTTGCCCATACTTGGGGGTGAAGGTGACGGCGGCGATGCCCAGAGGGTGGGCATTCTTAGTTGGCCCGCCTGAGTCATAGAAGGTCTCTGTCGTCACGACTTGCTTCGTCTCGTGCCGCCCGTAGATAGCTGGCATGTGCACCTGAGCGCTAAGTCCCAGCTGAGAGAAGAAGACGCACAACAAGAACAGCGGTAAAAGACGTCTCATCAGCGTTGGTTGTAAGGTGAGTTAATCAAGTGTCAAGGCATAGACTTGGGCAAGTCCGGTCTTGGTCTTTGGTTTTATACGGAGCAAACTTACGGAGAATCGTGGAGATAGTCAAAGGGACGGGCTTCTGCAAACAGCCCCGAGGAGGATATCAAGGTGCCATCCTCTCGATACAGCCCTTGCGATATGTGGCCTCATGATTGTAGAGGTGTGTAGGCAAGGCTCAGGAGGTCGCTGTGCAGATGACTACAGGTCTGTGCTCTGACGACTATTAGTCTGGAGTCGAACGACTATTGTAGGCCGTTGCTCCACGTAGGAATAAATTGTGGACGCGTGGCAGAAAAGTTTGGACTACGTACGTGGCTCTAATATCTACGTACGTGGATATTTGGATTGACATACCTGGTCTTTAAGACCACGTACATAGATAGAAGAAAACCACTACGTGAAGGCGCTTTTTCCTTCGCAAGAAGGACACTTGTAGTCCCGCTTCTTATCACTGCGAAGCAGTGGAATGTGTCATGAAAGGCGTCAATAAGAGAGCTAAAGTTCTTAAAAATAGTGTACCTTTGTAAGCCTTCATCCAGCCGTATGCATAGCGGAATGGGCGGAAAAAGTGCGCAATAAGTATTAACAATCATAGATTTATAAGGAACTAAATGAGCAAGTACGTAGGGAATCTTATCCCCCACACCTTCTTCGTGACGAAGGGTAGCGGTGAGTCGGATCTGGAACTTCACGCTGGGTCATACCACATGGCTCTGCATGATGCTGGGATCTCTGACTTTAATATCATGGTCTATTCGTCCGTGCTGCCCGCTACGGCACACATTGCTTCGATGGATGAGATCGACCTGCCTCCCTTCGGCTCTGAGCTGAAGACCATCCTGGCTGTATCGCACGGTCAGCAGGACGAATTCGTCTCTGCAGGTGTCGTCTACGCATGGATGTATGCTGATGAGAACTTCGATAAGAAGGTCGGTGGTCTGGTCTGTGAAGTCAGCGGCCGCTACCGCATCGAGGAGCTCGAAGCTCGTCTGATCCGTGTGATCAACGACCTGCACCAGAAGACCTATGGTCACTACTACCTCGGCGAACTGAACTTCGTCACCGAAGGGATCACGATCGAGAAGCGCTATGGTACGGCTCTGGCTGGTCTGTGCTTCATCGACTTCCAGCAGCCTGAGGTAGAGCCCGTAGAGCGTCACTTCTAAGCGACCTCTCGCTCTCGCCTGCGACTTCACGATAGAGTCGCACGGACATAAAAGCCACGAGCTTCAGCATCCCACGCTTGGTGGGGCTGAAGCTCGTGGCTTTTCTATGTAGTCGTGTAGCGAGGGCTACCGCATAGTGGTTTAGAGGATGTTGAGCACCTGCTCCTTGATCTGCTCAAGCTCGTCCTTCATCTTGACGACGAGCTGCTGCATCTCGGCTTGGTTGCTCTTCGATCCCATCGTATTGATCTCACGGCCGATCTCCTGTGCGATGAAGCCGAGGGTCTTACCCTGACCAGGCTGATCGGCGTTGAGTACCTCGATGAAGTAGCTGAGGTGGTGTGCCAGACGTGACTTCTCTTCGTTGATGTCGAGCTTCTCAATGTAGTAGATCATCTCCTGCTCGAGGCGGGAGTTGTCATAGCCACCCTGAGGGGCGATCTTCGCGAGGCCCTCTTCGAGGCGCTGACGAATAGCAGCGATACGCTCAGCTTCGGGGAAAGTGATCTCCTCCAGCAGCGAGCTGATCTTCGCGATACGTGAGGCACAGACCTCATGGAGCATCTTCCCTTCCTGCAGGCGGAAGGCTTGTAGCTCTTCTACAGCCTGACGGGTGGTGGCACGGACGACGTCCCACTCCTCCTTGCTGACCTCGGTCGTGCGGCTACTTTCGCTATCCATGACGCCAGGCAGACGCAGCAGGGCGACGGGGTCAATGGAGAAGTCCAGCCCCGACTCCGTGCGGAGCGTCTGGAGCTGATGGACGTACCCGAGGAGGGCTCCCTTGTTGATGGGGGTGGTGTTGCCCTCGAGGGCATCGTCCTCCATCGTGATGGTGAGATCAATCTTACCACGCTGCAGGCGGTCGGTGATCAGCGAGCGGAGCTCCAGCTCGCCCTCGCGGTAGATGGAGGCAATGCGTGCCGAGAGGTCGGCCTGCTTGCTATTGAGAGACTTGATGGCGACGGTGATGGTGCGGCTACCGAAGCGTGCCGAGGCCTTTCCGAAGCCAGTCATGGAGTGTATCATACGGGTCTTTGCTTTATTCGCGGGCAAACATACGAAATATTCGTGAGTTAGCCCGCCCAGACTCACGCCGTGAGCGCCTTAGAAGAGGATACCGAACTTGAGAGATACCCCGCCCGAGCTACCCCAATACTTGTCGAAGTAGCGGCTGGAGTTGAACTCCTGATAAGCGTAACCCAAGCTGATCGTGAAGCGATTGACGACGATCCCCCCTGAGAGTGCGAAGTAGAAGCCGTGCAGCCCCGAGTGAGTAAGGCCGATGGAGTACCCAGGCTTGATGTCGAGGAAGGGCTTGACGACGGAGTTCGTGGGGAGCGTCGCACGGAAGTTCACGAAGAGGGGGAAGCATCCAGAAGGCGTCGCGGTGCTTGTGAGAGAAGTAGCCATTGAAGCCCAAGCCCCCACCGAGGTAGATCGTGGGGCTGACGAGCGTACCGAAGGAGCCGAGTAGCTCCATACGCCCCAGACGGTCGGCGGAGGTAAAGCCGAGCTCCAGCGTCCCGGAGTAGTAGGGGGCTGAGCCGCCACCATAATAGCCTCGGCGACGTGGTGCGGCCTCGGCGAAGCTCATGAGGTAGTCGCTCTCCGTGCTGACGGGAGCTTCGGTGAGCTCTACAGTAGGCTCCCCGTGCTGTGTGCTGATGGTCGTGAGTGCTTGGCTCTCGACGGACTGCGCCTGTGCTCCGATGCTCATTGAGCTGAAGAGGAGGGCAGCGGTGAAGATCATCTTCTTCATGTGTGGTGTCTTGTTAGCAGTGAAGTGTCTTACGCTCCCTAAATGCCTGAGCAGGGCAGAGGCTGGAGCGGGAGGCACGTGTACCATTAAAACGAGCGCACTTCTCCGCTCGGTATGTGAGCCTCCCTCTTGCTCTTGTCTTTGAGGAGCTTGAATGCCCTCGGATGATGCTGCTCTTACGGTGCTGGAGCGGTAGCACGGGGGATTGTTGTACTTTTGGGCACCGCTCCCACGACGGGAGACGGCAGGAAACGACTTCATCCAAGAGCAAGTAAGCCGATGGCAAAGCAACAAAAGTGGTACGTAGTCTGGGCAGGACATGAGCCAGGGGTCTATGAGACCTGGGCGGAATGTCAGCGTCAGACGCAGGGCTATCCCAAGGCCCTCTTCAAGTCCTTCGAGAGCCGTAGTGAGGCTCTGCGAGCCTATGAAGAGGGCTTTCAGGGCTTCTCCCGTCGCCACCGTGCCCCCTCGGGGATGGAGAGTAGCACAGAAGCTCCCATCGAGGAGGCGCTCGCTGTCGATGCTGCCTGCTCGGGCAATCCAGGTGTGATGGAGTACCGCGGCGTGTACCTGCCCTCGCGTCGGGTCATCTTCGAGATGGGCCCTTTCCCCAAGGGAACGAATAACATCGGGGAGTTCCTCGCCATCGTGCATGCACTGGCACTCATCGAGAAGCAGGGGCTCTCGCAGCTCGTCATCTACTCCGATAGCCAGACGGCCCTCGGATGGGTACGCAAGAAGCGCTGTAAGACCCTTCTGGAGCGCACGGCCGAGACGGCTCCGCTCTTCGACCTCATCGAGCGTGCTGAGCGCTGGCTCCAGACGCATACCTACACGACACCCTTATATAAGTGGGATACCGTCCGCTGGGGCGAGATCCCCGCTGACTACGGTCGCAAGGGCTAAGCCCCTTATTTCTTCCGGCACTATTTATACCTTTGTAGGCGAAGTCTATGGACACTTCGCCCGTGGGCCTATGGCTTGCCCCTCTATAATACCAAGAGGAGCGTCCCCTATGATGCGCATGAATAGCTCAAGTATTCTGCTCTTTTCTCGAGCGCTACCCCTGATAGGAGCACCCACTTCTACGTGTAGGTGCCCTGAGCCTACGCATCTACTCCTTAGGTCTAAGCTACAAATTACAATACCTCTAAAACTAACTCACAAAACTCACAGCACATGGATGTATTAGGGTTCGTCAAAGAGTTCAACGGGATTCTTTGGAACAGCTTCCTGATGTACGCCCTCCTCGGCGTCGGCATCTTCTACACCATCTACCTCGGCTTCCCTCAGATCCGCCACTTCAATCTGGCGATGAAGTATGCCTTCGGCCCCGCTATGCAGCGGAAGAAGGGCGAGGAGGGTAAGTCCAAGGTCAACTCCTTCCCAAGCTCTTGCCACCGCCGTAGCTGCCCAGGTCGGTACGGGGAACGTGGCAGGTATCGCCACCGCCATCTCCATGGGCGGCGTCGGATCGATCTTCTGGATGTGGATCTCCGCCATCCTCGGCATGGGGACGATCTTCTCCGAAGCTGTCTTAGCACAGAAGTATCGTGAGGTCCGTCCTGGTGGTGCCATCGGGGGGCCTGCCTTCTATATCCGTGAAGGTCTCGGACTCAAGTGGCTGGCGCTCTTCTTCTCGATCGCCTTCATTACCTATGTGGGCTTCACGGGAAGTATGGTGCAGGCGAACTCCATTACGGTCGCGCTGACGACAGCCTTTGATATCAAGCCTTGGGTCGTCGGTGTGGGTATCGCACTCATCGTCGGTATCGTGATCGTCGGGGGGCAGAAGCGTATCACCACGGTCGCTGAGCTCGTCGTGCCCTTCATGGCTATTGCCTATATCTTGGGTTCGCTTGTCATCATGTGCATCTATTTCGACCAGATCCCCCAGGCCTTTGCTGAGGTCTTTAGAGAAGCCTTCTCTACGAAGGCTGCAGCTGGTGGTGCAGCTGGTATCGCGATGAAGTATGCCATCCGTTACGGGGTCGCTCGTGGCCTCTTTTCCAACGAGGCAGGTATGGGTACTTCGCCCCACGCTCACGCTATGGCCGAGGTGAAGGATCCCGCGATGCAGGGCTTCGTAGCTATGTCGGGTGTCTTCATCACGCTCCTCATCTGTACCTCTACGGCGCTGGTCATCCTTCTGACGGGGGCTCATAAGCAAGCTGGACTCGAGTCGACAGCGATCACGCAGGAGGCCTTCGATATGGTCTTTGGTAAGGCCGGTATCATCTTCCTGCAGGTGAGTATCTTCTTCTTCGCCTTCACGACGATCATCGGGAACTATATCTTCGGTGAGATGAATGTCCGCTCGCTCTTCGGCAAGGTCGGGGTCTATGTCTTTCGCGCCGTAGTCATCGGCTCGGTCTTCGTCGGGGCGATCTTCGCTGTGACCTTCGTGTGGGAGATCACCGACACGGTCACAGGGCTAATGGTCATCCCGAATATCATCGCCCTCATCTTCCTCGCTCCGCAGACGAAGTCAGCCTACAAGAACTTCCTCAAGAAGCGCTCTGCAGGCGAGCTCGACTAAGAAGCAATTCACATAAACAGCGAGCGGGTATCCCACCGATGGTGAGGTGCCCGCTCGCTGTTTATAGCTATGCGTGGAGTGCGCTATACGATGAGCTGCCTAAGGCAAGCCGCACAGAGGCGGACGTCACGCAGGCCCTTGTGGCGGAAGCGCACGTGGACGGCTGGCTGGTGTAGGTAGAGGTAGCCGAAGAGTTCGCTGAGCTTGGGGTAAGCAGCCTCGCCCGAAGCGCGGCGCTTGAAGCCTAAGACTCGCCCGCGCTCCATCGTGCAGAGGGTGGGTAGTGCCTCCAGCGAAGCTGTCGGTAGCCCTACGGCTTCCAGCTCTGAGAGGACAAGGGTGCGATGGAAGCGGACGTTGTGTGAGACGAGTACTTTCGCCTCGCTCACGGCTTGGAGCAAGCGCTCCAGCACGGGGCGTAGCTCCTCGCCCTCACACTCCATCTGCTCCGTCGTGATGCCGTGTAGGGCGGTAGCCTCCTCTGTTATGGAGGCGCTACGACGGATGAGGTGCGTCTCCTCGGAGAGGCAGGTACCTGTAGCGTCCAGCACCTGCCACGAGAGTAGGATAATTGGTGAGGGTGCGAACTCTATCCCCACCTCCTCTTCGTGGAGGATGTCCTGCGTCTCGGTATCGAGGACGAGGTAGTGGGGGAGGGCTCCTGCTGGAGCAGGGCTGTCAAAGAGTGGGGACGAATCGACATCGACCTCTACAGCGATAGGTGCATCCTGTCCCTGTAGAGGTCGATGTGTATGTGCCGAGCGGAGAAGCTCTGAGCGGCGCTGAAGGCCCCATCTCAAGAGAAGCTGCAGGAGTACCAGCGCAAGAGGTACCAAGAGCAGAAGGAGTGGGGCAAGGCGCATAAGGCTTACTTCTTAGGGAAGAGGAAGGCACGGCTACGCTCTGCGGCGGCCTTTGCCCAGTCTTCGGGGAGGAAGCGCCAGTTCTTCGGGTCTACGGGGCGGACGACCTTGTGACGGCGGAAGAATTCTGCTAAGTAATAGGACTGGTCGTGCGAGGTAGCACCGACGATACGCTTCGGCAGGTCTTCCTTTGCGATGCCAGAGCCCGTAGTGAGCATCCCCCCAGCACCTCCAGCACGATAGGAGTTGACGGCTACACGATAGGTGCGGTCGAGGTCGAAGGGCTCGCTATGCCCCGTGAGGCGAAGTATTGTCACACGCTCGCCCTCGGGCTTGGAGAGGTCGACGGTGTAGTCGATGCCTTGCGCCGCGCTGTAGTTGTAGGGCGGTACGAAGGTCTTGTACTTGTCCGTCGGCTGTGCTCCAGTGCGTAGTCGGATGAGCCCGCCATCTTCGGTGATGGAGGTCGCAGCCCAGCCTGCATAGGAGTGCTCGAGGTAGCCACGTATCTCACGACCCGTGAGCTGCATAGCGTAGAGGAAGTTAGAGAAGGGGCAGAACTTAAAGAGGTCGCGTACATAGACCTTGCCAGCGGGGAGGACGGCAGTGGTCTTCAGCGGTGCGGCAAAGGAGATCTCTGCATTCACCGACTCGAGCTGCATACGGTGGATGACATCCATATAGGGTGTCGTACCGAAGAGCGCATCTTCGCCACGCACCTCCGAGGCCAGCTCCCCGACTTCAGTAGCCAGATAGTCATTCACTGCAGCGTACTCCTGGGCGAAGTGGCGGAGGAAGACCGAGTCTGGCTCTACACCCTCGAGTGAGATGAAGGAGGGGACGAGCTGCTTGGAGATAATGCGGCCACCTTCCTTGCGTACGGTGATCTGGATGTCCGCGACACGATCAAGATGGTTCGCGGGATTGATGAGAAGGACGGAGTCCGTCGTGCTTCCCTCAGGGCGGATCCACTCCAGCTCCTGACGGTGGTCGTGGCCAATGAGCAGGAGGTCAATGCCCATACCCTTGTTCGCCAGCGCACGGCCAGCATTCTCGAGGTAATCGGGGTTGTCATTCTCCAGCCCGGAGTGCATCAGCACTACAAGGATGTCGGGCTTCTCGCGCTGCTGGATGAGGGGTACCCAGTGCGCAGCAGAGGTGAGGATATCGTCAAAGTGCAGGCCTTCCCAGAGATGGGCAGGTACCCACTGCGGGATGGCAGGCGTCGTGAAGCCTAAGACGGCGACACGCAGTCCAGCACGGGTGAAGACGTGATAGGGCTTGAAATAAGGCTCGCCCGTCTTGTCGGAGATGATGTTCGCTGCGATGAGGGGGAACTTACACTCGCGCCCCCACTTGTCGAAGACGCTATGCCCAGGCTCGATGTCGTGGTTGCCCATGGCGACTGCATCGTAGCCGAGGTAGTTCATCGCCGAGGAGACGATGTGTGTCGAGAGGGTGTCGACGTAGTTGTAGTAGTACGTCGGGGGCTCACCCTGCAGGAGGTCACCAGCGTCCAGTAGCAGGGTCTCGGGATCGGTACGACGGATCTCACGCAGTACCGTCGAGAGGCGTGACATACTCCCTGTGCCAGGGCGGTCATTGAGGAAGTCATAGGGGAAGATATTCCCGTGGACGTCCGTGGTGTGCAGGATACGGAGCTTGTGCTGTGTGACACGGGGCGTCTTCTGTGCCCAGGCTACGGAGCCCAAGAGGAAGAAGAGGACGAGTACCCCTGCCCAGCGCACTGGGTTAAGGATACTCGTCTTGAGAGAGCTATTCATGTAAGTGGGTTCTTGGTCTGAATAAACAGGGGAGGGGCGAAGCCTTACTTGACTTCGCTACCAGGGGTGATCGGACCCTGAGGCGTGATCACGCGGAGCTGGCCCGTCGTGCGATCGGCTGCGGAGAGGATCATCCCCTGCGACTCGATGCCACGGAGCTTGCGTGGAGGGAGGTTGGCGATGAAGCAGACCTGCTTGCCTACCAGCTCCTCGGGAGCGTAGTGCTCAGCGATACCAGAGACGATCGTGCGGCCACCCAGACCATCGTCGATGCGGAACTGTAGGAGCTTGTCAGCCTTAGGTACCTTCGTGCACTCGGTGACGGTACCCACGCGGATGTCCAGCTTGAGGAAGTCTTCGAAGTCGATATTCTCAGCGATGGGGGCAGCGTGATCTTCGGCAGCTTCGTTGGCTTCCTTCGTCGCCTGCAGCTTCTGGATCTGAGCCTCGATGACGTCATCCTCGATCTTCTCGAAGAGGAGGCTGGCCTCGCCGAGCGTGTGCCCAGCTTTGATGAGGTCGCTACGGCCGAGGTCGGTCCAAGCGGGTAGGTCGATGGCGAGCATCTTGCAGAGCTTCTCGCTGCTCATCGGCAGAAGGGCGCGAAGGCAATGGCGAGGTTAGCCGTGATCTGCAGGGAGATATTGAGGATCGTGGCGACACGCTCCATATCGGTCTTCGCCAGCTTCCAAGGCTCGGTGTCAGCGAGGTACTTGTTGCCAAGGCGTGCCAGATTCATTGCTTCCTTGAGGGCTTCGCGGAAGTGGAAGTTGTCCAGCTCACGCTCGATGGCGGCACGGACGGTGGAGAGCTCTGCGAGGGTCTCGCGGTCGAAGTCGGTCAGCGCACCGAGAGCGGGAACCTTCCCGTCGAAGTACTTCGAGGTGAGGACGAGGGCACGGTTCACGAAGTTACCGAAGACAGCTACCAGCTCATTGTTGTTGCGCGCCTGGAAGTCACGCCACGTGAAGTCGTTGTCCTTCGTCTCGGGGGCATTGGCCGTGAGGACGTAGCGCAGGACGTCCTGCTTACCGGGCAGATCCTCGAGGTACTCGTTGAGCCAGACGGCCCAGTTACGGCTCGTGGAGATCTTGTCACCCTCAAGATTGAGGAACTCATTGGCGGGGACGTTCTCGGGGAGGATGTAGGAGCCTTCGGCACGGAGCATCGCGGGGGAAGACGATGCAGTGGAAGACGATATTGTCCTTGCCGATGAAGTGCAGGAGGCGCGTGTCTTCGCTCTTCCACCACTTCTCCCAGCTGTCGGGCAGCAGTTCCTTCGTATTGGAGATATAGCCGATGGGTGCATCGAACCACACGTAGAGCACCTTGCCCTCAGCGCCCTCTACGGGCACAGGGATACCCCAGTCGAGGTCACGGCTCACAGCACGGGGCTGCAGACCTCCGTCGAGCCAGCTCTTACACTGCCCGTAGACATTGCTCTTCCACTCCTTGTGGTCCTCGAGGATCCACTGCTTGAGGAAGGGCTCGTGCTTGTCGAGGGGCAGATACCAGTGCTTTGTCTTGCGGAGCTCAGGCGTAGCGCCGGAGATAGCGCTCTTGGGATGGATGAGGTCGGTGGGGTTCAGCGTCGAGCCGCAGGACTCACACTGGTCACCATAGGCGCGCTCATTCTGACAGCGAGGGCAGGTACCCGTGATGTAGCGGTCCGCGAGGAACTGCTTAGCCTCGGGATCGTAGTACTGCTCGCTCTCTTCTTCGATGAAGCCGCCCTTATCGTAGATGGTTCGGAAGATCGAAGAGGCAAGCTCACGGTGCGTGGCGCTCGTCGTACGGCCGTAGATATCGAAGGTGATACCGAAGTCAGCGAATGACTTGCGGATGATCCCGTCGTAGCGGTCGACGATATCCTGTGGGGTCACGCCTTCCTTCTTAGCCTTGATCGCGATGGGCACACCATGCTCGTCGCTACCACAGACGAAGAGCACCTCCTCTCCACGGAGGCGCAGGTAGCGGGCATAGATATCAGAGGGGATGTACACACCTGCCAGGTGGCCGATGTGTACGGGGCCGTTCGCATAAGGCAGGGCGGCGGTGATGAGGGTACGCTTGAAGTTCTTCTCCATCTATATTCTTTCTATCTAAGCGCCATGCGAAGGGGTAGGACGGATAAAAGTCCTACCCCTCGGCACGCATGATGCGGTATATTACTTATTCTTCTCAATGAGGCGCTCCTGCCAAGCCCAAGCAGAGCGGAGCGTGTCGGCGAGGGATTCCTTAGCTTCCCAGCCGAGGATGGTGTTGGCCTTCGTGGGGTCAGCCCAGACCTTCTCGATGTCGCCTTCGCGGCGGCCGACGATCTTGTGGGGGACCTTCACGCCCGTGACAGCCTCGAAGGTGCGGATGAGCTCCAGCACGCTGACGCCACGGCCGGTACCGATGTTGAAGGTCTCCAGAGGCTCGCTGCCCTTGGAGTCGTCCAGCATACGCTCGATAGCGATGACGTGGGCCTTAGCCAGGTCGACGACATTGATGTAGTCGCGGATGCAAGAGCCGTCGGGGGTGTTGTAGTCATCACCGAAGACGCTGAGCTGCTGACGGATGCCAGCGGCGGTCTGCGTCAGGTAGGGGATGAGGTTCTGAGGCACGCCATTGGGGAGCTCACCGATGAGTGCAGAGGGGTGAGCACCGATGGGGTTGAAGTAGCGCAGGCGGATGACCTTGTAGGGTACACCAGCGTAGACTACATCGTTGAGGATCTCTTCATTGATCTGCTTCGTGTTGCCGTAGGGCGAGAGGGCTACCTGAATAGGAGTTTCCTCGGTGACGGGCAGGATCTCGGGCTGGCCGTAGACGGTGCACGATGAGGAGAAGACGATCCCCTTGGTGCCGTGGCGCTGCATAGCCTCGAGGAGGACGATCAGTGAGAGCAAGTTATTCTTGTAGTAGAGCAGAGGCTTCTGTACAGATTCGCCGACAGCCTTGCTTGCAGCGAAGTGGATCACGCCCTGGATCGAGGGGTGAGCCGTGAAGATGCGCTCGATAGCTGCCTCGTCATTGCAGTCAGCCTCGTAGAAGATGGGGCGAATGCCGGTGATCGCTTCGATGCCATCAAGGACCTCGATATTGGAGTTCGACAGGTTGTCAATGCTGACGACCTGATAGCCAGCCTGGATCAGTTCGACGGTGGTGTGAGAGCCGATATAGCCGGTGCCGCCAGTGACGAGAATGGTTCCTTTCATTGTCTTACTTTGTGGAGTCTATTATAATGTAGTGTTGACCTCTTCGATGTAGCCGAGGAGTTCGTCACGCCCCATACGCTCCTCCGAGGAGGTGACGAAGATCGGGGGAAGCTCCTCCCACTCTTCGTGAAGCTTGGCCTTGTAGGCCTCGACGTTGGCTGCGAGACGACCCTTGCTGAGCTTGTCGGCCTTCGTGAAGACCAGAGCGAAGGGGACGCCTTCCTCACCCAGCCATTGGACGAACTCCAGGTCGATCTTCTGAGGATCGTGTCGGCAGTCCAGGAGTACGAAGAGCAGTACCAGCTCCTTGCGCTCCAGTACATAGTCCTCGATCATGCGTCTGAGGCTATCGCGGCTGTCCTTGCCGAGGCGGGCATAGCCGTAGCCGGGGAGGTCGACGAGGTACCATGCATCGTTGATGATGAAGTGGTTGATGAGCTGCGTCTTCCCAGGCTTCTGCGAGGTCATAGCCAGCCCCTTGCGTGCAGTGAGCATATTGATGAGCGAAGACTTCCCGACATTGGAGCGCCCGATGAAGGCGTATTCGGGGAGTCCCGTCGTCGGGCACTTCTCCACGCGACTATTGCTGATGACGAACTCTGCAGACTTGATGACCATAGGCTTTATTACGCTTATCTAGTGGCTACAAAGATACGGCTAAAGAAGCAAATAGCTACATCTCGGACAGCTACCTTGTGCTGTAGGCTCTAAGTCGCTTCCGTAGCCACTACGTGAGGCTTTCCATACCCCGTACTCCCATCTTCATCGTAGAGGGTGGTGCGAACCTATATTGGTCGGCGGGCTGACCTATATAGGTCGCTGAATCGACCAGTATAGGTTCACTCTCGGACCAATACAGGTCAGCCCGCCGACCAATATAGGTTCGTCAAGGCTCCTCGGTAGGAGCGATGAGCAGACCAATAAGTAAGGGGCACGAACCGAAGTCGGTTCGTGCCCCTTACTTGTGTGACTCTTCTTGGGAGAGCCTGTGATAGCGTGGCTTGTGTATGCCTTAGGCCTTCTTCACGACCTCCAGACGATCGCCAGCCTGCATCTGGGGGAGGCGCAGGCGACCTTGGTGGAGGAGCGTCTTCGTGTCTAAGGGTCGGCTGTTGAGTCGGAGGGTGTAGCCACGACCTTCGCCAGGTAGAAGGAGCGTGTGACGATAGGCGTGGTGTGCCTCGAGGACTAAGCGGTCGAGCTCGCCAGCAGACCAGCTGAGTGAGCAGGTGGCATTACCGATGACGCGCAGGCCTTGGATGCTACCGGACTTCCATGCCTTGGGTAGTGCAGGCAGCGGGATGATGCAGCCCGTCTCACTGCTGAGGAGCATCTCCATGATGCCCGAGGAGCCACCGAAGTTCCCGTCGATCTGGAAAGGCGGATGTGAGCTGAAGAGGTTGGGCTCTGTACCACTGCCGTAGGGCTTATTCGTCTTGGGGTCGATGGCGTCGACGGGGCGGAGGAGCATGTTCAGTACCTCATAAGCACCCTCAGCATCGCCCAGTCGTGCATGGAAGTTCACCTTCCAGCCCATGGACCAGCTGGTGCTGCTTGAGCCACGTGCGATGAGCGTCTTCTTCGCGCCTTCAGCCAGCTCGGGCGTGCCGTGTGGCGTGATTTCGCTCCCAGGGAAGAGCCCGTAGAGATGCGATACGTGGCGGTGGTGTGGCTCGACCTCCTTGTAGTCCTCCATCCACTCCATGATGCGCCCATCAGGGCCGAGGGTGGTGGGCTTGAGCTGGCGCAGTGCCGTGGAGAGGCTGTCAACGAAGGTGCGGTCACGACCGAGGGCCATCGCAGCCTCGCGCGTCGTGGAGAAGAGCTCACGCAGGATCTGATTGTCCATCGTCGAGCCCGCAGCTACGGCGACGGCCTTACCTTGGGGCGTGTAGTAGCTGTTCTCAGGTGAGGTCGTGGGGACGTTGACGAGGTAGCCGCTCTTGGGGTCCTTGACCAGCGTCGTGAGGAAGAAGCGTGCAGCTCCCTGCATCACGGGGTAGATGCGCTGCAGGTAAGCACGGTCTTGGCTGTAGCGATAGTGATTGTAGAGGTGCTCACAGAGCCAAGCGGCAGAGGTATTCGTGGCGCCCCAGCTGGGATGCTCGCCAGGGGCAGTGAACTGCCATATGTTGCCGAGGACGTGCGTGACCCAGCCCTTAGCACGGTAGAAGGTGCGTGCCGTACGCTCACCCGAGGGTACGATGCTCTCGACCCAGTCCGTGAGCGCCCCGACGGTCTCGGGGAGTGCGCCCTTCTCGGCAGGCCAGTAGTTCATCTGTAGGTTGATATTCAGGTGGTAGTCCCCGTTCCAAGGAGCTTGGATGGTTTCGGTCCATATCCCCTGCAGATTGGGGGGCAGAGCGCCAGGGCGTGTGCTGGAGAGTAGGAGGTAGCGGCCCAGCTGCATATAGAGGGCAGCCAGTGCAGGGTCACGCTCAGGGTGCTCGTAGTAAGCGATGAGACGGCGCTGGATAGGCAGCGATGAGCATGCTGGGTCGGAGCCGAGGAAGCGAGCCTGTACGCGGTCCATCTGTGCGGTGAAGCGCTGTACGTGCTCAGCGAAGAGGTTGGCTTCGCCCACGGCCTTAGCTTGGAGCGTCTGCTCGATGCTACGTGCCATGACGGGCAGGCGCTTATCGTAGTAGTTGGTGTTATGCGCGATATAGAGCTCGATCGTGGGGGCATTGACCACGAGTAGCTCATCGCCACGGGTGATGAGCGTACCGCCCTGAGGCAGGACGGGGCGCACGACGATGGCGTAGCTCAAGCCACGACCGCCCTTACCGTCGGGGAGCTGACCCGAGAGCGTCAGGAAGCCTGCTTCGGCTGCGGGGTGCCCGTTCTCGGGGCGTGAGAGGGGAGAGGCGCAGCGTGTCACGACGTGCCTCTTCGCTGTGGTTCGTCAGGTGTACGACCTGCACCTCACGGCCGAGGACGCTGTATAGACGCTTCGTGCGATAGGCTTGCCCGTCGACGACGAGGCTCTCTCTGCTGACGCCTTCGCTGAGGCTCAGCCCTCGGTAGTAACCGCTGAGCTCGGGAGCCTTGTCCCAATTGAGGTGAAGGAAGCCGCCGACTTGGTAGCTACCGTAGGGGGTGTTCGCTCCTTGTCCGCGTCCGCTACCTACGCCACCGCAGACGAAGGTGCGATAGATGAGATCTTCGGCTTCCTTAGCACGCCCAGCAAGGAGGAGCTTACGGATAGCGGGGAGTTGCTTGTAGGCCTCGGTGTTCCAAGCGGTGGAGTCGACCGAGCCGCTCCACATGGAGCTTTCGTTGAGGGTGATCCTCTGATGCTGTACGCCACCATCGGAGAGCATCCCCAGGCGGCCATTGCCGAGGGGGAGCGCCTCCATCATGCTTGTGGCCGGGCGATCGAAGAAATAGGTGAGGCTCTCGCGGTAAGCCTGGTCTACGGAGGTCGTCGTTTTAGCCCGCGGTGCCGCCGTCGTGGGGCTGGCGAAGGCGTTGCCTGTGCTGAGGGCAGCTGCGACGAGTGTGTAGCGAAGTAGGGTAGTATATGCCATAGGACTTATGCAAGCGATATGGAAGCATCGGCTCCCGTTTGCCCGCAAAGATAAGCCATTCTTCCACCCAAGCATCAGTCTCGCCTCTCAGCTCCCTCCTCTCGGCCATTTCGCTGGGGCTATAAAAAGGCTCAGCCCGCATCCCCCGAGCATGGAGAATGCGGGCTGTAAGCCTTATGAAACTTGAGGGAAGGGTCGCTCCTTAGAGGACGCCCTGCTCGAGCATTGCCTGAGCTACCTTGAGGAAGCCAGCAACGTTAGCACCCTTGACGTAGTTGATGTAGTCACCTTCACGGCCATGAGCCACGCACTGCTCGTGGATGTCGCTCATGATCTGGTGGAGCTTAGCATCGACTTCTTCGTTGGTCCAGTAGAGGTGCATAGCGTTCTGAGTCATTTCGAGACCAGAGGTAGCTACACCACCAGCGTTAACTGCCTTACCAGGAGCGAAGAGCATCTTCTTTTCTACGAAGTACTCAGCAGCTTCGGCCGTACAACCCATGTTCGACGTTTCAGCTACGATGGTTACGCCGTTAGCGTGGAGCATCTTAGCATCTTCTTCGTTCATTTCGTTCTGCGTAGCGCAAGGCATAGCGATATCTACCTTCTGCTCCCAAGGCTTCTTGCCAGCGAAGAACTGAGCGTTGGGGAACTTCTTAGCGTAGTCAGAGACGACGTCGTTACCGCTGGAGCGGAGGTCGAGCAGCGCCTGGAACTTCTCGGGGGTGTTGATACCGTCTGGGTCGTAGACGTAGCCGTCAGGACCAGAGATAGTGACGACCTTAGCACCGAGCTCCGTAGCCTTCTGAGCTACACCCCAAGCTACGTTACCGAAGCCAGAGATAGCTACCGTCTTGCCCTTGAGGTCGATGTTGTGCTGCTTGCAGATGTGCTGTACGAAGTAGACAGCGCCGAAGCCCGTAGATTCGGGACGCAGGCGAGAGCCGCCGAAGGTGAAGCCCTTACCGGTCATCGTACCCGTGTGTTCGTTAGCAAGGCGCTTGTACTGACCGTACATATAGGCGACTTCGCGACCACCTACGCCGATGTCCCCTGCGGGTACGTCGGTGTCAGGGCCGATGTGGCGCCACAGCTCGCGCATGAAGCTCTGGCAGAAAGTCATGATTTCGCGGTCGCTCTTACCCTTAGGAGAGAAGTCGGCACCGCCCTTACCACCGCCCATAGGCAGTGTGGTGAGTGCATTCTTAAAGGTCTGTTCGAAGCCGAGGAACTTCAGGATAGAGAGGTTGACAGAGGGATGGAAGCGGATACCACCCTTGTATGGGCCGATAGCGTTGTTGAACTGTACGCGATAGCCGATGTTTACATGGACTTTACCTGCATCGTCGATCCAAGGTACACGGAAGGTGATGATACGGTCGGGCTCTACGAGGCGTTCCATAATAGCTGCCTTTTCGAACTCGGGGTGCTGGTTGTAGACTTCTTCTACAGAGAGAAGAACTTCCTTCACAGCCTGGAGGAATTCCTTTCCCCAGGGTGCTTTGCCTCGAGCGAGGCCAAAATCTCAGCGGATTTCATAACTGATCGATCTAATAGTTTTGCGTGTACGGCTCGTGTGGGAGCCTTGATTTCACAGCAAATATATGCAATGATTTTTACCTTGACAAATGTGGTAGCTTCTTTTAATTTCTTAGGAAAGAAGCGCATCTACACGGCTTTTCCTCTATGTGTGAATAGGGGTGTGAAAGGCAAAATAGCTGGTGAAAATCGTGTGTTATCCCTCGGTATCGTGGTAAATCTTTTGCTTTTCACTTCACCCTCCTTCCCCGCATTCATGAGCACAGTATACCGCCCTATATATAATAATGTATAGGGGGGAGGTGAAGACGATGGGGCGGAATGCGCCTAACCGCGGCGGAAGAAGCGGGTGGGGTAGAGGGAGATGAGGAAGGAGAGCGCCGTCACCGAGACGAAGATGACGAGCATATCCAGCGGGCGAACATCCACGGGGAGCGCCATCGCTTCGATACCGCTACCAGAGCGGATGATGCCGAAGTGTGCCTGCAGAAGGCAGAGTATCCAGCCGAGGAGCATGCCGACGCTGGTCCCTGTGAGGGCGATCAGTAGACCCACACGGCGGAAGACCTGCTGCGTGAAGCTGGGCGGTGCACCGAGGGCGGTGAAGATACGGCTGTCGTCCTGCTTCTCGATGAGGAGCATAGCCAGCGAGCTGGCGACGTTGAAGGCCGCCAGTAGTAGGATGAAGAGGAGGATGAGATAGGTCATGACCTTCTCCATACGGATGAGGTAGGAGAGGTCTGGGTGCTGCTCTTCGCGGTCGAGGGCGGTAAGGCGATCGCCGTAGAGCGCCTTCATCTGCTGCTTGAAAGCGGAGGTCTTGACGCCTGAGCGGAGGTGAATGCCGAGGGCCGATACTTCGCTCTCCTCATAGTCGAGTACGTCCTGCAGGTCAGCCAAGGGGAGGTAGATCGCAGCATCCGTCTCTTGGCTCGTGGGCTGATACTGCCCGATGACCCGTGCCTCGAGGCTCTGGAAGGACGAGGCAGGGGCTAAGGGATTGGTGAAGCCGAGGCGCTTGGGGAAGAGGACTTCGGCAGCGGAACCATTGTGCTCGGTGCGGCTGCTATCCTGCGGCAGCTGAATCGCTGCGCCGAGCTGGATGGGGGTGATGGGTGCGCCCTCGGCGTCTACGAGGGTCGTCGCCGAGTGGAGCTCGGGCACATCAGCTGCACGCCCCATCGGGTAGACGGAGGCAAAGGCCGAGTCCACCCCGACGGCATCCACGACCCACTGCTGCTCCCCTACACGTAGGAGACCCTTGCTCTCCAGGCGCAGGGTAATCGCTTCGGCACCTGCCTTCGTGAGCTTGGTGCGGTAGTCCGGGAACTTCTTCAGGTCGAAGACTCCGCCCTCGGTGTCTCTCAGGACGATGTCGGCATCGACCTGCTTTGTAGCTCCGAGGATCATCGCCACATAGCCATTGTACACGCCGACGACAGCCACGAGTGCCATGGCGACGACAGCGATGGCGACGGCAGAGAGTGCCGTCACGTAGTTCACTGCATGCAGGCGGGTGCGGCTGAAGAGGTAGCGGAGGGCTATGCGGAAGCTGAGCACGGGCGAGAGGTGGGGAGTGTGGTGGAGATGCTTACTTGTCGTTCAGCCCAAGGAGGCTATCGATGCGCTCGAGGTAGTCGAGTGAGTCATCGATGAAGAAGGTCAGCTCGGGGAGCTTACGCAGCTGCTTGCCTACGCGTAGGCCCAGATCGTAGCGGATGGTCTTCGCGCTGGAGCGAATTGACTCAAGTAGCTCTTCGGCCTTCTCCGAGGGGAAGATGCTCAGGCGTACACGAGCGATGCTGAGGTCGGGGCTCACGGTCACCGATGTCACGGTGATCAGTGTCCCGGGGATGCTCTGGGTCTGTATGCGGAAGAGGTCGCTGACCTCCTTTTGGATGAGTCGATTGATTCGGTTCATTCTTGTATTATCCATTCTCTCTGTCTTTTTGAATTATGCTTACAAAGTTAGTCAAAGCTTGCCTCATCTCCCGACTCTACGTGGGCGGTCGGCGAAGGTCAGACGGCTGACTGCCTATGTGAAGACTGTTGCCGCGAGTCCTGTTCTCTATTTAGAGTGCTAAGGTGTCGCACACCCGGCTCCCGATAGACCTCTCCGAAGTGCCCTTCGCCTTATTGCGCGTATTCCTCTTATTCAGCGGAGGAGAAAGTGTCCTTCTCGTGAATAAAAAAGTGCCTTCCCGTAGCGGTTTTTCTCTGTCTACGCACGTAGTCTTAAAGACCAGGCACGCAAATCCAAATATCCACGTACGTAGATATTAGATCCACGTACGTAGTCCAAACTTATCTGCCACTCGTCTACAACTTTTACCCCTACGCGGGAGCAACAACCTAATAGAGGTCATTTCACAAAGCTATATAGGAATCAGTCCAAAGCTATATAGCTTTCTTCGCCATCCTATATAGCTCTACCCACGCACCCATATACCTATAGGAGACCATTGCACAAGGCCGCCTCTTCACAGCTCGTACCTTCTCCTCGAAAAAGAGTAGATCCCACTTGATGCACCCTCGGATGGGGCGATGTCAAGTGGGATCTTGCTTGGGAGTGATGTGCCAGAGAGCGTGGCTCTCCTAAGCCGTGATAGCTGGCTACTTTTTTCTGTCGCTAGCCTGGAGCTCGTACATCTCCGAGGTTGATGAAAGTAGATGCTCTGCGGTGAGGGTTACTTCCTTCTCGTAGGTTCTGATGTGCTTGTTCGCATTGTATTGTTTGACCTCAATCTTCACCTTGATGGCTGCGGGTGAATTATCACTATTAGGTCTGCCTACGATGACTCCGACGTATAGCCCTGAACCCTTGTGGGTGAAGGTCGTGCGATAGGACTTTGCAATGGGGTCTCTCCACTCGGAGTTGTAGATCGTCTGAGAGACGAGCTTGCCGTCACGGTAGATGTCAGATCCCCCTTGGGCGTTGGCTGTGAAGTGGACACGGACTGGAGCGGATGCAGTGATCGAGACCTCTTGCTTGAGGTCTGCGCTGCCGAAGCCGCCGAATTCTCCGCCTGGCAGGTCACTCTTGCCACCGCAAGAGCTGAGCACTAAGGCAAAGGAGAAGAGGAGAAGAGATAGGAAGCCGAGTCGGCGAATTGATTGTTTTGTAGCCATTTTACTTGTAGTTGATGATGAGGCGGAGGGAGGGTAGACCGAGCTATCCAGCTCCGCAGTAATGGTTCCGTTAAATGAATTGTACTTAGGGAAGGAGTGTAAGACGGGCTTCTTCTCCTGCTCAAGATATAAACGATAGGTTGTATGGATATCTTATATATCCCTTGCAAAAGGCTTGTGTATAATATGTTAATGTAAATAGATGTGAATGGGGTGTGTGTGGTATACCCCTACTCTTAGTGGAGAATGCTCCTTGGGTTTGCAGGCTTTAGAGGTGGGAAAAGTAGGGTGTAGTGGCCCCCTTTTCGAGGTGTAAGTCGCTGATATAGGAGGTGTTGCTTGCTCGGGCGCAGGGAAGTTGCTACATTTGTTTCAGTGCTACGGCTGATCGTAGTGGCCTGACCTCTCGGTCTGATCACAAAAAAGAAGGGTGAGAACCTCACTCAGGAGGCCCCACCCTGGATGTTCTCACAACGGAATAAATCCTTATTGTGATTAGCTTTCAGATTTCGTTACTGCAAATGTAGCCATTTTTCTTAATATCAGCACAACCAATGCTTATGAGCAAACATGTACTTGGTCTTGACCTCGGAGTAGGATCAATAGGGTGGTGCCTTATCGCCCTCGATGCGCAGGGAGATCCTGCCGAAATCTTAGGTATGGGGAGCCGTGTCGTCCCCTTAACTAACCTTGGAGATGACAAGGCCTTTTCCAAGGGGAGGCCTTCACAGCAAACCAAAAGCGGACGGCGCGCCGTACGATGCGCCGAGGCTTTGCCCGCTATCAGCTGCGTCGCTACCGCCTGCGTCGGGAGCTGGCGAAGGTCGGGATGCTCCCCGATGCTGCACTCATTCAGCTCCCTCTGCTGGAGCTGTGGGAGCTCCGCGAGCGGGCGGCTGCCGCTGGTCGGCGCCTGACGCTGCCCGAGCTGGGGCGTGTGCTCTGCCACATCAATCAGAAGCGTGGCTACCGGCATGTCAAGAGTGATGCCGCTGCCATCGTCGGTGATGAGGGCGAGAAGAAGAAGGACTCGAATAGTGCCTACCTCGCTGGCATCCGTGCGAATGATGAGAAGCTCCAGGACGAGCACAAGACGGTGGGGCAGTACTTCGCCGAGCAGCTCCGTCAGAATCAGAGTGAGAGCCCCACGGGCAGCATCAGCTACCGTATCAAGGATCAGATCTTCTCCCGTCAGCGGTACATCGATGAGTACGATCAGATCATGGCGGCTCAGCGCGTGCACTATCCCGATATCCTTACAGACGCATTCATCCGGATGCTACGCGATGAAGTCATCTTCATGCAGCGCCCGCTGAAGTCCTGCAAGCACCTGGTCTCGCTGTGCGAGTTTGAGAAGCAGGAGAGGGTGATGCGCGTCCAGCAGGATGACGGCAAGGGCGGTCGGCAGCTCGTCGAACGTAGGGTCAAGTTCGGCCCGAAGGTCGCCCCGAAGTCCTCGCCCCTCTTCCAGCTCTGCCGTATCTATGAGGCGGTGAATAATATCCGTCTGACCCGTCCCGACGGCTCGCCACGTGACATCACACCCGAGGAACGTGACAAGCTCGTTGCCTATCTACAAACCTACGAAGCACCTAAACCACCCAAGAGGAAGCCTGCTAAGGCAAAGCCTGTAAAGCTGGCTCATCCCAAGCTTGACTTAGATAAGCTCAAGGAACTTCTCTGTATCGAGGAGGAGTTACTTGCAGATAAGCTCCTCGAGGAAGGCCTGAAAGGAGATGCTACGCGGATAGCTCTCAGCATTATTCTGCAGCCCTATTCGCAGTATCACCACCTCCTCGATATGGAGCTGGAGACGCGTATGATGACCGTCCAGCTCACCGACGAAGAGACGGGCGAGGTCACTGAGCGGGAGGGCGCCGTCGTCACCGATAGCTACGTCCGCCAGCCCCTCTATCGCCTGTGGCACATCCTCTACTCCATCGAGGAGCGTGATGCGATGCGCCGTGCTCTCATCACGCAGCTCGGTATGAAGGAGGAGGACCTGGATGGCGGGCTCTTGGATCAGCTCTATCGTCTGGACTTCGTCAAGCCTGGCTACGGGAATAAGTCCGCGAAGTTCATCTGTAAGCTTCTCCCTCAGCTACAGCAGGGACTGGGCTATAGTGAGGCGTGTGCAGCCGTCGGCTACCGCCACTCGAATAGCCCCACCAGCGAAGAGATCACCGAGCGCACGCTCCTGGAGAAGATACCGCTGCTGCAGCGCAATGAGCTGCGTCAGCCCCTCGTTGAGAAGATCCTCAACCAGATGATCAACCTCGTCAATGCGCTCAAGGCCGAGTATGGCGTCGATGAAGTCCGTGTCGAGCTGGCACGTGAGCTGAAGATGTCACGTGAGGAGCGTGAGCGTATGACCCGTCAGAATGGGCAGAGAAAGGAGGCGAATGATAAGGTAGCAGAGAGGATCCGTCAGTGTGGGCTTTATCCGACGAAGCCTCGCATCCAAAAGTACATGCTGTGGGAGGAGGCTGGTAAAGTGTGTCTGTATTGTGGTCGGTCAATTGAAGAGGAGCAGTGTCTCAATGGGGACGATATGGAGGTCGAGCATATCATCCCGAAGTCCGTCCTCTATGATGACTCCTATGGTAATAAGACCTGCGCCTGCCACGAATGTAATCAGACGAAAGGCAATCGCACCGCTCTCGAATACATCCGTGCAAAGGGCTGGGAAGCCGAGTATATGGAGCGCATCAATGACCTGCTAAAGGAGAAGAAGATTTCCTACAGCAAGCACCAGCGTCTGCGCTGGCTGAAGGAGGATATCCCCCTCCGACTTCCTCGAGCGTCAGCTGCGTCTGACGCAGTACATCTCTCGCCAAGCTATGGCTATCCTCCAGCAGGGTATCCGCCGTGTCTCCGCGAGCGAGGGTGGAGTGACAGCTCGGCTTCGTAGCCTCTGGGGGTATGGTAAGATCCTCCATACGCTCAACCTCGATCGCTACGACTCCATGGGTGAGACCGAGCGCGTATCTCGGGAAGGTGAGGCGACCGAGGAGCTTCATATTACAAATTGGTCGAAGCGTATGGACCACCGGCACCACGCTATCGATGCTCTCGTCGTGGCATGTACTCGTCAGAGTTACATCCAGCGACTCAACCGCTTAAGCTCTGAGTTTGGGCGGGGGAATAAGAAGATGGAAGATCTGGAGGCCCAGGAGCAGCAGGCGAAGGAGACCGGAAGGTTCTCTAACCTGGAGCGCTGGCTGACGCAGCGTCCTCACTTCTCGGTGCGGACCGTCAGCGATAAGGTCGCCGAGATCCTCATCTCCTACCGACCAGGGCAGCGTGTCGTCACCCGCGGACGCAATATCTATCGTAAGAAGACGGCTGATGGTCGAGAAGTCACCTGTGTACAGCGGGGCGTGCTGGTACCGCGAGGAGAACTGATGGAGGCATCACTCTACGGGAAGATTCTCTCCCAAGGGAGGGAGCGTATTGTCAAGCGCTATCCTTTGCATGACCTGAAGGGGGGAGGTCGTAGATCCGCGCCTTCGTGAGCTTATCGCAGTGTACAATCAAGAGATTACATCCAAGGTAAAGGCGAAGGGAACTCCCCTCTATCTCGATGCTGCTGAGAAGCAAGAGGTGCGCTCTGTGCGATGCTATGTTGATAAGCCTTCGGTTGCAAAGGCTATTCCAATTCGCTTCGATGAGTGTGGTAGAGCTATTACATTCGTAAAGTCTGGGAGTAATCATCATCTCGCCATCTACCGCACGCCTAAAGGGGAACTCGTAGAGTCAATTGTGAGCTTTTGGGATGCTGTCAACCGTGCTCGCTACGGCCTTCCTTTGATTATCAAGTACCCGCGCAAAGCTATGGAGCAAGTTATACAGCGGGAAGATATTCCTGAGTCCGTTTTAAGTCTACTCCCACCAGCTGACTATGAGTTTGTTGAGGTATTCCAGCAGAATGAAATGGCAGTTGTAGGTTTGCCTGAAGAGGAATTACGAAGGGCTGTAGATATGCAAGACTATCGCACTCTTAGTGAGCATCTCTATTGTCTCAAGGGGATATCCTCCAAAGATTATGAGTTCCACTACCACTTGGATACAGATGATCCAGATGAGACGGATTCTTCGAAGAAGAAAAAGAAAAGGGTTCGGAATACTTCGGGGCGTATACCGAGGATCTACCGGATACGAGGTATTGGCTCCCTTCAAAGAAAGAATGTGCATAAGGTCTGTGTCGACCTCCTCGGACGGATCTCTCAGCTCTGATGCTCCCCTACTACCATGATGAAGCGAACGATCTATATCGGCAATCCTGCCTACCTCTCCCTGCGCCTCAAGCAGCTGGAGGTGCGGCAGCCGTCGGATGATCGTGAGATGACGGTAAGGACGATCCCGATAGAGGATATCGGGGTCGTCCTCCTCGACCACCCACAGATCACGATCACCCACGCCCTCTTAGGGGCTTTGCTCGAGAATAATTGCGCTGTCGTGACTTGCTCGGCGACGCATATGCCCTCGGGACTACTCCTCCCGCTGGACGGGCACACGCTCTGATCTCCCTACGGGTACGCCTAAGGAGCGCAAGGCGGCTACCAGCTTCCGCCAAGAGCTGCTGAAGGATGGCTTCACAATGTTTCAGTACTCCATCTATATGCGCCATTGTGCGAGTATGGAGCAGGCACAGACGCATGTGCGGCGGGTCAAGGCGATGCTTCCCGATGAGGGCGAGGTGGTGATCAGGACGCTTACCGACAAGCAGTTTGGTATGATGGAACACTTCTCTTCGCGCAAGCCGACCGATGCCGTTCAGCTCCCTGGCCTCTTCGATATGCTGTGAGATCTTGGATTGAAAAGTAGTTAAGTAAAGGAAAAGCCCGTGGATATCCACGGGCTTTTCTCTTTCTAAATCCTTCTGCTAAGTGCTTGTCCTATAGACTCCTTTGCGGGGCCTGCTGTATTAGCAAGTGTGAAGGTACGGAATCTGAAAGCTAATCACAACGAGATTGGCTTTCAGATTTCGTACTCACCAGCTGTATTAGCAAGTGTGAAGGTACGAAATCTGAAAGCTAATCACAGCATATTCAGCTCTTTTAGCAAAGACTCGCCAGCTGTATTAGCAAGTATGAAGGTACGGAATCTGAAAGCTAATCACAGCGCACTCGTCGTAGTAGCGCTGCGCCCATCTGCTGTATTAGCAAGTATGAAGGTAAGAAATCTGAAAGCTAATCACAGCGGTGCGAAGCAGCTGCTCCTGTCGACGGCCGCTGTATTAGCAAGTATGAAGGTACGAAATCTGAAAGCTAATCACAACATGGCGAAGTTAGCTACAGCTGTAGCACAGCTGTATTAGCAAGTATGAAGGTACGAAATCTGAAAGCTAATCACAACATGGCGAAGTTAGCTACAGCTGTAGCACAGCTGTATTAGCAAGTATGAAGGTACGAAATCTGAAAGCTAATCACAGCGTAGAGCGGCTGCGAAGCGCTAAGATACCAGCTGTATTAGCAAGTGTGAAGGTACGAAATCTGAAAGCTAATCACAGCGCAAATCATCGTCATTGACCAGGACATCACGCTGTATTAGCAAGTGTGAAGGTACGAAATCTGAAAGCTAATCACAGCGCACTCGTCGTAGTAGCGCTGCGCCCATCTGCTGTATTAGCAAGTATGAAGGTAAGAAATCTGAAAGCTAATCACAGCGGTGCGAAGCAGCTGCTCCTGTCGACGGCCGCTGTATTAGCAAGTATGAAGGTACGAAATCTGAAAGCTAATCACAACATGGCGAAGTTAGCTACAGCTGTAGCACAGCTGTATTAGCAAGTATGAAGGTACGAAATCTGAAAGCTAATCACAGCCTATCAACCTCGAGGTGCAGAACTTCGTGCGCTGTATTAGCAAGTGTGAAGGTACGAAATCTGAAAGCTAATCACAGCCAGTATGGCGAGCACCTTATGGATGAGAGCGCTGTATTAGCAAGTGTGAAGGTACGAAATCTGAAAGCTAATCACAGCAGCGAAAAGGCGTTTGATGGGGTAGCCGAGCTGTATTAGCAAGTATGAAGGTACGAAATCTGAAAGCTAATCACAGCCTATCAACCTCGAGGTGCAGAACTTCGTGCGCCGTATTAGCAAGTATGAAGGTACGGAATCTGAAAGCTAATCACAACGGCACGAAGTGGCTGCTCCCGTCGATGGCGCTGTATTAGCAAGTGTGAAGGTACGGAATCTGAAAGCTAATCACAACTGATGCCAGGGGCGAAAAAGAGCCTCGAAGGCTGTATTAGCAAGTGTGAAGGTACGGAATCTGAAAGCTAATCACAACCAAAGGGTGCTTAATCACTAATTAATCATTGCTGTATTAGCAAGTATGAAGGTACGGAATCTGGAAGCTCATCGCAACAGAGGCTTGTTTACTACTGCACATTTGGTGGTTATGGCGATAGGTTGTTGCTCCGCGTATGGATAAAAGTTGCGGACGAGTGGCAGAAAAGTTTGGGCTACGTACGTGGCTCTAATATCTACGTACGTGGATATTTGGATTTACGTGCCTGGTCTTTAAGACTACGTACATAGATAGAAGAATACCGCTACGGGAAGACGCTTTTTTCTTCACGAGAACGATGCTTTTCCCTCCGCTGGATGAGAGGAATACTCGCGATAAGGCGCAGGGCTTGTGTATCACTTCGGAGAGGTATAATCGTGTAAGCCACTTCTGTCTGCCCGGCTAGGTATTGCTTGGCAATCGGACGGTGTGTGAACCTATATAGGTCGCTGGGTCGACCTATATAGCTCCGCTCCGCAACCTATATTGGTCACGCTGCCGACCTATATAGGTTGACTCGCTGACCAATATAGGTTGGTGTCGCTTTCTTATCGTGGGATAGATGCTATCTGTGTGCCGAGCCTGTGGTATGTGCGGCGAGGGAAAAGAGAATGGAGCCACGGATGACTTCGTGACTCCACCATAAAGTGTCACCCAGAGACCAGCGGAGCTTGAAGTGATCGCGCTTATAGTTTGCTGGCGTGCTGACAATGCGAAGATAATCCTTAACTTTGTGCTGCGAGGTACTCCGAATAGGGGACGTCGCTCCGATTAGCCCTATCCTCAGTCCAGAGCATAGGGCTAATCCTTATAGTACAAGCCCCACTCAAGTCGAGTGGGGCTTGCTGCAAAAGCGAACGTACGGAGCTTGAAGTGATCGCGCCATAGGTAAATACGATCGCTTCGCTGGGTGCAGAGATAGCTTGTCTTTTCCTTCTCTTACCTTCTATCTCCTTGCTGTAGAGAAGGCCAAGCTGTGGCGGTGGAGGAGCTTGAGAGGATGGAATGTACTCGCTGATAGCTCCCTTGATGACAGGCTTTGCACTCTCGGACTCTGCAGAGTTGCGGGCAAGTGGGGGAGGCGTTTGCGTATATGAAGAAGTTGTATTACCTTTGCAACCGCAACAAAGAAGGTGGCAATACTCTTCCTTAGCTCAGTCGGTTAGAGCATCTGACTGTTAATCAGAGGGTCCTTGGTTCAAGTCCAAGAGGAAGAGCTTCTCCCGAGTATGGGCGTGGTGAATAAGCCCCTTCTGACGCTGCATTAAGTACTCTTCCTTAGCTCAGTCGGTTAGAGCATCTGACTGTTAATCAGAGGGTCCTTGGTTCAAGTCCAAGAGGAAGAGCTTAGAGAAGGAATTAGATTCAGGGAAATACCCTCAGGTTCAATTACGAGGACTTGGGGGTATTTCCTTTTATGTCCCCCCGTAGAGTGGGACGAAGGCTATATAACGACAGCGCCCCTGCTCACCGATGGTGGGCAGGGGCGCTGTGCGTATAGGGGAGTGGGACTTAGAGCCCGTGTTCGCCGAGGTAGCGCTCAGCTTCGATAGCCGCCTTACAGCCTGAGGCAGCCGCGGTGACCGCCTGACGATAGAGGGGGTCTGCGACGTCGCCAGCGGCGAAGACGCCAGGGACGCGGGTGCGTGGCGTAGGCCCTTCGGTCTTGATGTAGCCCACTTCGTCGACCTCGACGTAGTCAGCGAAGAGCTCGGAGTTGGGGTGGTGACCGATAGCGAGGAAGAAGCCATCGATGGGCAGGTCTACACGCTCTTCATCGGGCTGGCCGAGGCGCTTGACGAGATGCGCGCCTTCGACGCCATCTTCACCGTAGAGGCCCACGGTATTGTGCTCGTAGAGGACGGTGATCTTCTCGTTGGATGCGACGCGCTGACGCATGATGTCAGAGGCGCGGAGGTAGTCCTTGCGTACGATCATATAGACGTGCGAGGCGAGGCTCGCCAGATAGAGTGCCTCTTCGCAGGCCGTGTCACCGCCACCGACGACAGCGACCTTCTTATTGCGATAGAAGAAGCCGTCACAGGTAGCACAGGCCGAGACGCCCATGCCTGCGTACTTCTCTTCGTCGGGCAGGCCGAGGTACTTAGCCGAAGCACCCGTAGCGATGATGACCGTATCGGCTTCGACCTCGACACCTTCCTCGAAGGTGATGACGTAGGGAGCCTTAGAGAGGTCAGCCTTCGTCGCCAGACCAGAGCGGATCTCCGTACCGAAGCGCAGAGCCTGATTGCGGAGGTCTTGGGTGAGCGCTGGGCCGGTGACCCCCTCGGGATAACCAGGGAAGTTCTCTACTTCCGTGGTCTGCGTGAGCTGTCCTCCAGGCTGGATGCCTTCGTAGAGGAGTGGGGAGAGGTTGGCACGTGAGGCATAGATGGCTGCAGTGTAGCCAGCGGGGCCGGAGCCGATGATGAGGCAGCGGCGATGTTCTCTACTCATACTTGCGTAGTCTATATGTGATGGTGATAGAAATAGGAGCTAGTCTTAGCGCATATCGCGGAGCTTCTTCTGGAGCTCTTGGCGAGCGAAGAAGATACGGCTCTTGACCGTACCGAGGGGGATGCCGAGGGTATCGGCGATCTCGTTGTACTTATACCCAGCGACAAACATGGAGAAAGGCTCCTTGAGTGAAGGCTGCAGCTCGGCGATAGCACCCGTGATCTCCTTGATATCCATGGAGCCCTCGGGAGTGTTGTGCCCGCCTTCGCTCAGCAGAGGTACGTTGTAAGCGTCGACGTTGGGGTCAATGAAGCTCTGCGTGCGCACGAGCTTGTGGTAGTTGTTGATGAAGATATTACGCATGATCTTCAGCACCCACCCCTTGAAGTTGACGTTGTCGACGAACTTATCGTAGTTGTTCAGGACGCGCAGCGTAGTGTCTTGCGTCAGGTCTTCTGCATCGGCTTCGTCCTTCGTCAGCGTACGCGCGAAGTTCTTCATATAGTCCTGCATGCCGATCAGGTCCTTCTGTATCTGTAATACGTCCATATCTGTAATGCTCTATTTTGTATAGTGAGGCGGTGCGCCGAGGGGCAATGTGGCGAGCCGTTTAATATCTTTTTTACAAAGATACTATTAATTCTCCCGCAGAAAGCACGGGACTTTATATAGGTATATTGATATACTCAATATAGAGCGCATCACCAGCGGATGGGTGCCTTGCCCCACTGGGTGAGGTAGGCATTCGTCTGGCTGAAGTGACGGCATCCGAAGAAGCCACGATGAGCCGAGAGCGGGGAGGGATGTGGTGCTTCGAGTACGAGATGGCGGGTGCGATCGATCATACTTCCCTTGCGTCGGGCAGGGCTTCCCCAGAGGAGGAAGACGACGTGGTCACAGCTGCGGTTGATCGTCTCAATGATAGCATCGGTGAAGGTCTCCCAGCCGAGGCCCTGATGGCTCGCTGCCATGCCGGCGCGGACGGTGAGGGTGGTGTTGAGGAGGAGGACTCCCTGCTCTGCCCATGGCAGGAGATGCCCGTCAGGGATGATGGAGGGCTGGCCGAGGTCGGAGGCGATCTCCTTCTTGATGTTTATGAGGCTCGGAGGTATGGCGACGCCCGCAGGTACGGAGAATGCTAAGCCCTCGGCTTGCCCTGCACCATGGTAGGGGTCTTGACCTAAGATGACGACGCGCACCTCGGGGAGGGGGCAGGCGTCGAGGGCGCGGAAGATGAGCCCTCCAGGGGGATAGATAGGGCCTTCGTGCTGGTAAGCCTGGCGGATGCGGTCGGTGAGGATGCTGAAGTAGAGCTTGTCGAACTCAGGCGCAAGGGCGGTACGCCAGCTCTCGTCGAGGCGGATGTTCATCGTGTAGTCGGGAAGAGGGGTGGAAGGTCTGCGGAGAGGATCTGATGGACGAGGCCACGCAGGTCTCCGTGCTGTGCGGTGTAGAAGAGGGCATGCCCTACGGCGGCGAGGGCATCGAGGTCATTGGCACCATCGCCCATATAGAGTGTCGAGGCGAGCGCCCCTGCAGTCCACTCCTCGAGGAAGGCACGCTTGCCCTCGGCATCAATGATAGCCTCGGGATCGAGTCCGTCGAAGTCGCCGTCAGCGGTATAGCGTACGGCGCTCCCTACAAAGGTGGAGAGACCGACTCGCTCACAGATATCTTCAACGAAGGGCTGGTAAGCCCCCGTGACGATAGCCGTGGGGAGGGAGAGCTCGCGGAGGAGAAGCGTGGCGTCAGTGGGGAGAGTGATGCTACGGATGACCGAGTGAAGCGCCTCACGGGAGAGCCCGCGAAGGAGCTCGGTGCGGTGCATGAAGCTCTCACGGAAGGGGGTGGCGCCTGCCATAGCCGCTTCGGTCAGGGCAGTCATCTCCTCCGAGCGACCTAAGAGACGTGCCAGCTCGGGCAGCAGCTCCGTCGTCGTGAGCGTGCCGTCGAGGTCGAAGGCGACGTGCGTGACCTCGGCTGTGGCACTCGTGGAGGGAAGGTAGAAGGCGCTGTGCGTAGCGCGCCCCCAAGGGATGAGGCGGGTGAGGAGCTCACGGCGTAGCTCCGTCTCGCTCACGCTTCGCTCTGTAGGATAGCTGTAGAGCCTGCCCTGTGGAGTGTCCGTGATACTTGCCTTCGGTGTAGCGCCTATCGTCTCAGAGAGAAGGGCTCTGAGCTGCTGGTCCTCTCCGTCCGTAGGGCGAGAGAAGAGATAGAGGTGCTGCACGTGGGGCATCGAGGCGGCGTGAGGGTATGTGTATATAAAGCAAGAGTGCTTGACTTCGATAAGCCAAGCACTCTTCAGTTTTGGGGGTGGAAGATGGGATTCGAACCCACGACACCTGGAACCACAATCCAGTGCTCTAACCAACTGAGCTACAACCACCATGTAAATGCTCTGCTTTCCGCTTGAGCACTGCAAAGGTAATACTACTTTCTCAATTCACCAAACCTATCGCTCAATGGCGGCTTCGAGGTCGTGCCATAGCCGTTCGTCGGGCACGGGAGCTGTGAGCGTGAGAGCCTCCTTGCTCACGGGGTGCGTGAAGGATATCTGTCTGGAAAGTAGGCTGATACTCCCGCCAGGGTTGCTGCGCGGTGCACCATACTTCAGGTCGCCCTTGATAGGGCAGCCGAGGGCAGCGAGCTGGCAACGGATCTGATGATGACGGCCCGTGTGGAGCTCGATCTCAAGGAGATGATAGTGTTCGCCCGAGGCCAGTAGGCGATAGGAGAGGCGGGCGAGCTTGGCGCCAGGCGTCGCAGCCCCTTGGCGAGCTACGTAGCTCTTGTTCTGCGACTCATTGCGCACGAGGTACTGCTCGAGGGTGTCGGAGTGCTTCGGTGGGCGAGCTGTGACGACGGCCCAGTAGCGCTTCGAGACGTCTCCCGTGCGGAAGAGCTCGTTCATTCGGCTGAGTGCCTTCGATGTCTTGGCGAAGAGGACGAGGCCACCCACGGGGCGGTCCAAGCGATGGATCACGCCGAGGTACACGTTGCCAGGCTTGTTGTACTTCTCCTTGAGCCAACCCTTGAGGGCTTCGCTCATCGGCTCATCGCCCGTCTTGTCGCCCTGGACGATTTCGCCGGGGCGCTTGCTGACGCAGAGGAGGTGATTGTCTTCGTAGACGACGGTAGGCTTATACATACGGGGAGATAAAGGAGCGGGGAGACTTAGTCCCCGATGAAGGTGCAGTTGAGTACCTCGCGGTAGCTGTTGAAGATCGCGCTCTTGCTTATGAAGCCGAGGTAGCGCCCTTCCTCATCGACGACGGGCATCTTCCACGCCTTCGTCTCGTCGAAGAGGCGCATGACCTCCGTCATCGGGGTGGCTGAGGAGACCTTGACCTCGGGAGTGACCATAATCTTACGCACCTTGTAGCGCTCATAGAGCTCAGGGCGGAACATGATGTTGCGCACGTTATCCAGCTCGACGATGCCGACGAGTACCCCGCGCTCGTCGACCACGGGGAAGGAGTTGCGGTGACTCACCGAGATGACGCTGACCATCTCACCGAGGGTCATGTCGGGGGAGACGACCTCGAAGTCACGCTCCAGCACGCTCTCCAGATTCATCAGTGTCAGTACGGCCGTATCCTTCTGATGCGTGAGGAGCTTGCCCTGCTCCGCCAGGCGGAGCGAGTAGATACTGTGGGGCATGAAGATGCGGATCGTGGCGAAGGAGGTCAGCGACACGAGCATCAGTGGCAGGAAGAGGTTGTACCCGCCCGAGAGCTCTGCGATGAGGAAGACACCCGTCAGTGGGGCGTGCATCACACCAGCCATCAGCCCTGCCATGCCGAGCAGGATGTAGTTCTTCGGGGAGATGAAGACGTTGAGCGAACTGAAGTAGTTCACCAGATAGGAGAAGATGAAGCCCGTGAGCCCGCCCATGAAGAGGGTAGGAGCGAAGAGCCCGCCACAGCCACCGCCCGAGTTCGTCGCTACGGAGGCGAAGACCTTGAAGAGGACGGTGAGGAGGAAGAAGGCAAAGACCACCCAGTAGGAGTTCGAGAACGCCTCGAAGATACTCCCATCGAGGAGCTGCGTGTACTGCCCGTCCAAGAGGATATTCACCGAGTCATACCCTTCGCCATAGAGTGGAGGGAAGAGGAAGATGAGCAGGGAGAGGATAGCTGCCGAGATGAGGTAGCGCAGGCGGATGTCCTTGATGCGCTTCAGCTCGCTCTCGAAGCGGAACATCGTCTTCGAGAAGTACAGCGACATCAGCCCGCACACCACGCCCAGCAGGATCATCAGCGGGATGCGCTCGATATGATAGGGGTCGGTCTGGATGAACTGGAAGAGGATCTCCTTCCCTGAGAGGACGTAGGCCACGGCAGCAGCCGAGACGGAGCTGACCAGGAGAGGGAGTACGGAGGCCATCGTGAGGTCAAGGAGTAGGACCTCGATGACGAAGACAAGCCCCGTGATAGGTGCCTTGAAGATGCCCCCGAGGGCACCAGCGACACCACAGCCGATGAGGAGCATAAGGTTGCGCTGCTCGAGGCGGAAGAGGCGTCCGAAGTTCGACCCCACGGCTGCACCCGTCATTACGATAGGGCTCTCTGCCCCTACCGATCCCCCGAAGCTAATGGTGAGGGCACTGGCGATGATGGAGCTCCAGGTGTTGTGCGGCTTGATGCGGCTCTTACGCTGGGAGATGGAGCTAAGCACCTTCGTCACCCCATGGCTGATATCGTCCCGCACGATGTAGCGGACGAAGAGCAGGGAGAGGAGGATCCCCAGCGCGGGGAAGAGTAGGTAGAGGTAGTGATGATCCTCGATATTCTGGAGGATGAAGCTCTCGACGACGTGGATGATGAACTTGAGGAAAGCGGCCACAAGCGCCATCGTCACCCCGATGAGAAGGCTCAGGATGAGGAGGAAGTAGCGCTCGCTGATGTGGCGCTCTCGCCAGCTGATGAGGCGATCGAGCAGAGGCGTGATGGCTTGACTGAAGGCAGACATCGGCGTGTGCAGCGGCTATGGGCGTATGACCTTGACCTCGCCCGTGGGCCCGAGCATGATGATCTGAGAGGGCTCACGAGGCGTCTCGTCGCTCTGACGGTACTTGACGACATAGTCTACGCCAGCGACGATCTCGGGGCTGATGCCCGAGAAGAAGAGCGGGGTAGGCTCCCCACTGATGTTGGCGGAGGTGGAGACGATGGGACGGCGCAGGCGCTTGCAGAGGGCGGAGGAGAAGAGCTCACGGCTCTGGCGGATGCCGAGAGAGAGCCCCCTTCGCCGAGGAGGTTAGGCGCTACGCCTGTGGCGTGGGGATAGATGATGGTGATGGGGCGCACGGCGAGCTCCATAAGGTCATAGGCGACCTCGGGGACTTCGCTGACCATACGCTCGACTTCGTAGGTCTCTGCTACGAGGACGAGCATACTCTTGCTGTCTTCGCGACGCTTGAGCTCGTAGATACGGCGCACGGCTTCTTCGTTGGTGGCATCGCAACCGATACCCCACACCGTGTCTGTGGGATAGAGGATGATCCCGCCGCGGCGCAGGGTCTCTACAGCTTCGTCCAGGTCGGCTTTGTCGTAAGGCTCTTGAGTAATCTTCTTTGTGTCCATCTCCATATATATAATAGGTAAGGACAAAGGTACGACCTTTTCCCTGTAGTCGCTCCGCTTGAAGCGGGGAATTCGAGGCAAATAGCAGAAAAGCGATGGAAGCTACGAAGTCGTAGGTCCTATTGTCACTTAGTCGTCCTATGGAGGAGGGTGGTATGAACCTATATAGGTCGGTGGTGCGACCAGTATTGGTTCGTTGTGTGACCTCTATTAGTTTGTTGCTCCGCGTAGGGATAAAAGTTGCGGACGAGTGGCAGATAAGCTTGATCTACGTACGTGGCTCTAATATCTACGTACGTGGATATTTGGATTTACGTGCCTGGTCTTTAAGACTACGTGCATAGATACGGAAAACCCACCACGTGAAGGCGCTTTTTTCTTCACGAGAATAGCACTTTTCCCTTCGCTGGATAAGAGGAATACTTGAGATAAGGCGAAGGGCTTGTGTATCTCTTTGGAGAGGTATATCGGGGAGCTGGGCGTGCGATGCCTTAGTATTCTAAATAGAGGACAGGACTCTCGGCAACAGTCTCTATATATGCCCGTGGGCGAACCAATATAGCTTGACGCGCTCTCCTACAGCTTCACTCCACTTCCTCACGGACGCTCGGCTGAAGTGCTGTATCAAGCACGAATAGCCAGCACCTTGATGTGGGCGCCGTGTGGACTTGTGGCTTAATAAAATCAATATAATTAACCGTACCTTTGCTATATACCTGCATATAAGGGAATGTCAAGTTGCTTCCGTAGCTCCTCGATATCCATCACAAGTATGGGGCGCTCTGTCCCAGCGAGCTTATAACTACCACCACTAATAGCGATGAATAGATTTACGCTAAGGCTCTTCCTGTTTTGTATGACGATAGGCTATGCTATCTCGGGAAGTGCGCAGACAAAGGTCACGGGGAGAGTCCTCGACGAGAACCGACAGGGAGTGGATGCTGCCGTCGTCATGCTGGTCGCTTCTCCAGGAGATGTCCTCGTTGAGTCTGTACTTACGGATCCTAATGGGCAGTATTCGATCCTCCAGCGCAAGGGGGAGTTCCTCCTTTGTATAAGGGCACTGGGCTATAAGGAGGTGAAGAGAAAGATGGCTATCGCCTCGGCCGATACACTCCCCGATATCCAGCTGGAGGTAGAGGATGTTTCCCTAAAGGATGTCGTCGTCACCGCTCGCAAGTCCCGCTCGCTGACCAGCGCATCCAATGGGAAGATCCGGATTCACGTCGCTCAGTCTTACCTCACAGATATAGGGACTGCGCTGGATGTACTGAAGCATTCTCCGGGCATCTTGGTGAGCAACAAGGGGGATATCTCCTTAGCGACCATCGGGGGAACAGCGATATATGTCAATGGGCGGAAGCTGATGCTAAAGGGGGAAGAGCTATCGGCTTATCTACGCTCGCTTCCCTCCTCAAAGATCTCCAGCATAGAGACTTCCCCAAGTCCGAATGCCAGCTTTGGGGCTGATGGAGCTGGTGGCGTCATCAATATCATCACGAAGGCATCCGTTCGCTCTGGCTTTTACCTCACCACCTCACACAGCTTCGCCTATTGGGAGAACCTTCGCCAGAGCTCGGACCTCGCTCTATCCTACAATACAGATAAGTGGCAACTGGGGCTCAATTACAATCACGCCATCGGGCATCATGCGATGGACTACGGCTATGAGAGGCTTCAGGATGGGAATAAGTATCTCTCCGAGACGGTAGATACCGATATGCGTAATACCTATTCGGCGGGGATTGATTTCTCTTGGCAGGCCACTCCGACGAGTAAGCTCTTCGTCAATAGCTCGGTGAATCTACTCGCTGGTCCTGGGGTCACAGCGACGGAGACCCAAGTCTATCAAGGGACAACCACGCTGGACGGCATCCTTCGGGCGCGTAATGACTATGTGGAGCAGAAGACTCTCCGCTACAGCAATAGCTTGAACTATCTCTATCGCCCATCTGACAAGCGCCAGCTCTCCATCACTGCGGACTGGACACGCTTTGACGGCACAGCGCGCTGTGAGCAGCCCAACACCTACTACTCTGCGACCAATATGCTGGTGCGCTCGGACTTCTTCTACTCACAGCCCGACAAGGATATAGATGTCTATGCGCTCCTGGCGGACTATAAGTACAAGCCCAATGATGAGAGTGAATGGCTCGCTGGTGCTAAGACCTCCTTCATCAGAAGCCACAATACCTTCCTCTTTAAGAAGAATGGAGCTATCGATAACCAGCGCTCAAATACCTTCCACTATGACGAGGGGAATATCGAGGGCTATACGCAGTACACCCATACTCTGGGGAAGCTGGAGCTTAGTGCGGGGCTACGTCTGGAGTATATGCACACCTCCAGCAAGCTCAATGCCTATTCCAGTCAGGACGGGGAGGAGCATAGCGGTAGCCACCTACGACTCTTCCCCAACCTGAGTATCTCCTATGCCCTCAATGAGCAGAGCAAGGTAGCCCTGCTGTATAGTCGCCGCCAAGATAAGCCCCGCTACGAAGATCTTAACCCCTTCGAGTATCTGCTTGATGAGTTGTCCTATTGGAAGGGAAACCCCTTCCTCAAGCCACAGATTAGCAATAAACTTATCCTGAGCTATGTGTGGAACAGCCTCTCTCTTAACCTCTCTTACTCCAAGCTCGACGACTACTTCACCTCAATCACAGATGCGCTCGGGACGACGAAGACCGTCATGACCACGAAGAATATCGGGGCACAGCAGCAGGTGGGGCTGGAGGGACTCTTCTCCAAGCGCCTTACCCCGTGGTGGGACTTCAGTGCAAATCTCGGCTTGTACTACTTCGTGAATAAGCTGGACTACGAGACCTACAAGGAGGAATACAAGCGCCCCTCATACCTTATGTCGGTGAGCAATAGCATCCTTCTTCCCCTTGGGCTTAACCTTGAATTGTCGGGTCGCTATAACTCCAAGCGCCAGGGTGGGAGCTACGAAGTCATCAAGCCCAATGGTAGTCTGGATATCGGGCTTAGCCGTATGTGGGCTGATGATCGCCTGCGCCTCTCGCTCTTGATGACGGATATCTTCCATACCGACCGCTGGGACAACTATGGGCACAAGGGGGCATTGGACCTGACTACACGGTTCGGTAGCGAAAGTCGTAAGGTGATCCTTCGCCTTAGCTATAGCCTCGGTAAGCAGAAGTTTAATAAGGTGGAGAGCAGCCTCGGCGAGCTGGATCGACTATAGCTTCGGTATAGGGCTATGCACTTCTATAGGGGAGGGTGGTGTGAACCTATATTGGTCGATGGCGCGACCAGTATTGGTTCGTCGCGTGACCTATATAGGTCCGTGAACTAACCAATATAGCTTGACTCGCTGACCAATATAGGTTCATATCACCTACCGCGCGATGTCGCTGTGGTAGGTCTTCATCTGGGGACTGTGAGTGATCCTATGGTAGTGTTTTTCTTTTTCCCTAAATACATTGTGGGCTACCCTCAGAAGGAGAGGGTAGCCCACGATGTGTTTGATGTGAGGAGGAGCGGATGACCTTAGCTCACGCGCTGGCTGACGTGGTCAATCCAGTCTTGGTGCTCGAGGTACCACTTCACGGTCTTCTCCAGACCTTCCTCGAATTGGAGGCTGGGCTCCCAGCCGAGCTCTCGGTGCAGCTTCGACGAGTCAATGGCATAGCGCAGGTCGTGCCCCGCGCGGTCGGTGACGAAGGTGATGAGCTCCTCGGAGTGACCTTCGGGGTTGCCGAGGAGGCGGTCGGTGACCTTCACCAGCAGGTGGATGAGGTCGATGTTGCGCCACTCATTGAAGCCCCCGATGTTGTAGGTGTCGGCGGTCTTCCCCTCGTGGAAGATCAGGTCGATGGCGCGTGCGTGGTCTTCGACGAAGAGCCAGTCACGGATGTTCTCTCCCTTGCCGTAGACGGGCAGGGGCTTGCGCTTGCGGATGTTGTCGATGAAGAGGGGGATGAGCTTCTCGGGGAACTGGTACGGGCCGTAGTTATTCGAGCAGTTCGTCACGATGGTCGGCAGGCCGTAGGTGTCGTGGTAGGCACGGACGAAGTGGTCGCTGGAGGCTTTGCTGGCAGAGTAGGGGCTGTGCGGAGCGTACTTCGTCTCCTCGGTGAAGAAGCCCCCGCCGATCTCCAGTGCGCCATAGACTTCGTCGGTGGAGATGTGGTAGAAGCGCTTCCCCTCAAAGCGCTCGGGCGTAGCGCCCCACGTCACGCGGGCAGCTTCGAGTAGGCTCAGTGTACCCATGACGTTGGTGCGGGCGAAGGTGAACGGGTCAGAGATGCTTCGGTCTACGTGGCTCTCTGCCGCCAGATGGATGATACCGTCAATGGCATACTCCGTGATGAGGGCACGCATGCGCTCGTAGTTGCAGATATCAGCTTCGACGAAGGTATAGTTGGGGAGGCTTGCGACATCCTCGAGGGTCTTCAGGTTGCCCGCATAGGTGAGCTTATCCAAGCAGATGATGTGGTACTGTGGATACTTATTGGCCAGAAGTCGGACGACATGCGAGCCGATGAAGCCAGCGCCGCCGGTGATGAGTAGGGAGCGGTGATAGTGCATGAGTGGGTGGTGAAGAGGATTATTCGGGGAGTGAGGCGGTGAGCTGTAGGCATTCCTCCAGCGCGGTGCGCCAGTGGGGGATGGTGATGCCGAAGGCTTCGCGCACACGGGCCTTGTCGAGGACAGAGTAATGGGGGCGCTCCGCACGTGTCGGGTACTCGCTGCTGCGTATGGGGTGGAGCTGTGTGTCGTAGCCCGAGAGGTGGAAGATGGCTTCGGCGAAGTCGTACCAAGAGCACACGCCTTCATTGGAGAAGTGGTAGAGCCCAGTCTTATCGAGCTGTCTACGCTCAATGATCCCCACGATGAAGCGTGCCAGATCGAGTGCCGAGGTTGGGGTGCCGACTTGGTCGAAGACGACGCGCATCTCGGGGCGCTCCTTGCCGAGGCGTAGCATAGTCTTCATGAAGTTCGCCCCATAGGGAGCGTAGAGCCATGAGGTGCGCAGGATGATGTGGCGGGGTGCGAGGCGCTGTATAGCCTCTTCGCCACGGCGCTTCGTCTGCCCGTAGACGCCGATAGGCTCCGTGGGCATATCCTCCGTGTAGGGCACAGAGCTGCGCCCAGAGAAGACGTAGTCGGTGGAGATATGGATGAGGAAGATGCCGAGGCGCTCGGTGAGCTCCGAGAGGCGTGCTACGGCAAGGTGGTTGACTTCGTCTGCCTGCTCAGGCTCGTCTTCGGCACGGTCGACAGCGGTGTAGGCCGCACAGTTGATGATGACTTCGATGCCCTCACGGGTAGCGAACTGCTCGATAGCCGAGGTGTCGGAGAGGTCAAGTGTCTCTCGCGTAGCGAAGTGATAGTGGTCGGTAGTGCCTTGGGTGACGTGCTTGATACAGCGCCCGAGCTGGCCTGAGGCTCCGAGGACGAGGATCTTCATAGGCGGCTGGTCGGGCTGTAGTCGAAGAGCTGTGGTGCTTCGGCGAGGCGAGGGTGCTTGCTATCCTTCTCGGATAGGCAGATGGCTTTGGCGGGCAGCTGCCAGTTGATGCCGAGTGCCGGGTCATCCCATGCGATGGCTCCCTCGGCTTCGGGCGCGTAGTAGTTGTCGCACTTGTACTGGAAGATGGCCTCATCGCTGAGGACGCTGAAGCCGTGCGCAAAGCCACGAGGCAGGAAGAGCATCCGATGATTGTCCTCCGAGAGCTCGACGGCAACGTGCCTCCCGAAGGTCGGAGAGCCGACGCGTACGTCGACGGCTACATCAAGTACTCGGCCACGGACGACACGCACGAGCTTGGCCTGTGCATGAGGGGGCAGCTGGAAGTGCAGGCCACGCACCACGCCATAGCTGGAGCGGCTCTCGTTGTCTTGGACGAAGTGGGTAGGAGTGACGAGCTCGGCGAAGCGCTGCTCGCTGAAGGATTCGAAGAAGTAGCCCCGCCCATCACGGAAGATGCGTGGCTCGATGATGACGACCTCGGGGATCGAGGTAGGGATGATCTGCATGGAGAGGTGAGGCGGATGGGAAATTACTTCATGTCGGCTACACGCAGTAGGTATTGCCCGTACTGGTTCTTAGCCATAGGAGCTGCGAGCTCGATGAGTGCCTCGCGAGTGAGCCAACCTGCACGGTAAGCGATCTCCTCGAGGCAAGCAATCTTCAGCCCCTGACGCTTCTCGATGACCTCGACGAAGGTCGAAGCCTCAGAGAGTGAGTCGTGCGTACCGGTATCGAGCCATGCGAAGCCACGGCCAAGGGTCTGCACAAGGAGCTGCTCACGGCGGAGGAACTCCTGGTTCACACTCGTGATCTCCAGCTCACCACGTGCCGAGGGGCGTACGCCCTCGGCTACCTCGACGACGGAGTTCGGGTAGAAGTACAGCCCCACGACAGCGTAGTTGCTCTTAGGCTCTTTGGGCTTCTCCTCGATAGAGATGCAGCGGCCGTCGGGAGCGAACTCTGCCACGCCGTAGCGCTCAGGGTCGCTGACCCAGTAGCCGAAGACGGTAGCTTCATTGCGCTCCTCGGCGTCCTCGACAGCCTGACGCAGGGTCTGCGTGAAGGACATGCCGTAGAAGATATTGTCGCCGAGTACGAGGCATACAGAGTCGTCGCCGATGAAGTCCTTGCCGATGAGGAAGGCTTGCGCCAGCCCCTCGGGGCGGGGCTGCTCTGCATAGGAGAAGTGCACGCCGTAGTCACTACCATCGCCGAGGAGGCGACGGAACGCGGGTAGGTCTTCGGGGGTAGATATGATGAGGATATCCCGTATCCCAGCGAGCATGAGTACCGAGATAGGGTAGTAGACCATGGGCTTATCATAGATAGGCAGGAGCTGCTTGCTCACACCCTTGGTGATGGGATAGAGGCGCGTGCCTGCACCCCCGGCTAAGACTATTCCCTTCATAGATGGATCGACAATGTAGGAGGATCAGTGCTGCTGCACTGTTATCGTTAGATAAAGGTATAAAAAAAGGGTGAGCTACCCGTCTGGGAGCCCACCCTTTATATTGTGATCTCGGTGAGAGCTTAGTTGCGTCTGCCGAGGATGCGGAGCAGGTAGAGGAAGAGGTTGATGAAGTCGAGGTACAGGTGGAGTGCACCGAGGAGGGCAATCTTCTTTGTACGCTCTTCATCGCCGATAGACTCCGCGACCAGTGACTTGATCATCTGCGTATCGTAGGCCGTGATGCCGACGAAGACGAGCACACCGACGTAGCTGATGATCCACATGAGCGTATCGCTCTGGAGGAAGAGGTTCACTACAGTAGCGATGATCAGCCCGATGAGTGCCATATAGAGGTAGCTACCCATCTTCGAGAGGTCGCGCTTCGTGAAGTAACCGAAGGCTGCCATCACACCGAAGGTCGCCGCCGTGATGAAGAAGGTCGAGGCAATAGAAGCACCCGTGTAGACGATGAAGATAGGGCTTAGCGTGACGCCACTGAGTACGGAGTAGAATACGAAGGCCCCCTGTCGCTACTGGGATAGAGAGCTTCATGATGCTACGTGAGAGGTACCATACCAGAGCAAGCTCACCGATGCAGAGACCCCAGAAGAGCCCTTGGTTCTCAAATAGGAAATCCAGAAGGTTGGAGTCGGCGACGAAGAGAGCAGTAAGCCCCGTGATAGCCAGACCGAGGGTCATCCATACGAAGGCACGTACGACAGACTGACGCACGAGTGCGGGGAAGTCATAAGCGACGCGTGATGAGCTGAGTGGTTCGTCCTGGACGGGGAATCGAGAGTTGTTCATGCGATGTGTGTAATGGAGATTTTGATATCAATATGCGGGGCAGGTGCCGAGACACCTGCCCCAGGTTGGTTCCTTAGAAGCGGATAGAGAGGGTAGCTACTGCCTTGTGACGCTGGTTCGTCTCCTTGATAGCCTGCATACCTACGAGTTCATCGGGCTTGACCTTACCTGCACGGATGTCAGCATCCGAAGCATTGAGGTAGGGGCCGTAGTCGTTGACGTAGGGGAAGGCGAAGGTGCGAGCCTTGGTGTCGGAGTAGACGTACGCCAGATCCAGCGAGAGGCTGGGGGTGATGCGGAAGCCTGCACCGAGCGAGTAGCTATTCTGGCTGTCGGGGAGGGTGTAGTGTACCGCAGGACCCGATACGAGTACTTCGGTCGATGCCATGTCACCCTTGAGACGAGCGTTCTTGACGGGCGAAGAGGAGTAGCGATAACCGGCACGCAGGGCGATGCGGTTGCTAAGCATAGCTTCGGCACCGAGTCGGACGGTGTGGACACCACCAAAGTTCGTCTTCAGGCGAGCGTTGTCTTCTTCCGAAGCCAATCTCACTGCCATCATACTCGTCATAGGTGCTGTTGCTCAGGCGCAGAGAACCACTCGTATAGTCATAGTCAGCGCTGATGAAGCCATGACGACCGATGAAGTAAGCACCACTGAGCCCGAAGCGCCAGTTGCCACGCAGGGCGTAGGAGTTAGCTGCACTCTTAGGCGTAGCGACCTCAAGGGGCTTGTTGTTATACCTGCCGAGGCTACCTGCCTGGAAGTCCATCTTCATCGAGTAGAAGGTGGGCGTATAGAGCGAAGCACCGAGGCGCAGCCCTTCGACAGGCTCGTAGAGCAGTCCGAAGCCGACGCTACCTCCGAAGCCTGATACACTCTTAGTGTTTTGCAGCTTCAGGTAGTTGTTGCCACGGAACGCCTCGTGGTAGTACGAAGCCATCTCATAGTCCAGCGAGGAGAGGGTGAGGGCTGCCCCGAAGTGCAGGGCATCATTCGCCTCGAAGCCGAGGGCGATATCGTAGTCGGTGATATTCCCCTTCTCGCGTAGTACGAGGTCAGCCTTGTCGGGCAGGCCGATGCTGGGCTGTGGATAGGGCGTCCCATCGGGAGCGGTGCTATACATATAAGCCGAGCGATAGCTTCTGCTGCCATTGTCGATATCGATCCATCCTGCGCCAGCACCGAGGATAGACATCCAGGGTATATAGTCGTTCTTAAAGGCTGCAGTCGTGGTGATGTAGCTCTTCTCGAAGTATCTATCGACGTTAGGGGATCGCTGGTTGTCGTAGCGAGCGTTGTTCGTACGCGCAGCAGAAAAGTCTGCCAGCGAGGAGAAGTTCGCGCTCTGAGGCAGTACTGCCGAAGCGTGGAGCTCGCGGTCGAAGCGCCCTGCATTGCGAATGCTGAAGGCAAAGGATACGGGGCCACGTGAGGCTCTATTCGTCCCAGCCTGATAGGAGAACTCCTCAAAGAGGAACTTCCCCTTCATGTCCTGAGAGGTTGATGTGCCGTACCAGACACCACGGTCGGTGCCGAAGCCACCACCGAGGGTCAGCGAGAGACGGTTGTTCCCACGGAAGAGGGAGATCCCCGCAGGGTTGCGTACGAGAGAGGCGACGTCAGAGCCCACGGCACCCATAGCACCCGAGAGGGCAGCATAGCGTGCTGATCCTACAGGCTCATGAGGAGAGCCAAGGCGGAAGGCCTCCATCTCACTCTGTGCACTCAGTGATAGGGGTAGGAGGCTCAGTGCCACTACGCCTAAGATCTTATGCTTGATGTTCATGAGTTATCCAGTCTAATAAAGGTGGAGTAAACGATATACCCTTAGGGCAAGTCTTAGCGACGGCGTGGGGGAGCCGTGTAGCCACCGCCACCTCCAGAGTTGGAGTTGTTCGTCGAGTTTGAAGAGCCCTGGTCATAGCTGCGCTGAGGATAGCTGTCGTAGCTACGCTGCTGCTGTACAGGGCGGCTCTGCTGCGTGCGGGGATAGTCGCTGTAGATCGTACGACTCTGCTGTGACATACTACCCTGATCGTAGGAGCGCTGTGGGCCGATGTAGCCCTGATCGCGTACGCTGGAGTAGGCTGAGTAGCCACTTGAGCGGCGAGTCGTCGAGCGAGCCCCGTGCGAGTAGGGATTGTTGTAGTAGTGCTCGTTGTAGGCACGCGTAGCAGCCCCTGCGGCATAGCCGTAGTAGTAGCCAGGATAATAGCCACCGTAGTAGCCGTCATACCAGCCTCCATAGCGAGAGCCGTAATACCCACCATAGTAGCCACGGGTGTAGCCATAGTAGTAGGGATCGTAGTAGCCCCCATACCAGCTACCGTAGTAGCGGGGATAACCGTAGTAGTAAGAGGAGGTGTAGAAGGGATCATACCATGAGCCCCAGCCCCAGCGACTTCCCCAGAAGGGATCGCTGCTGCCTACGCGTACATAGACATCGGGTCCCGCATAGCGGTAGTCGATATCACTATACCAAGGGTCTGCGTCGATGTAGACGCGACGGGCTCCCTGGATCGTCATCGAGCCATCTCCGTAGAAGCGGCTGAGACGAGAGGAGTAGGGGCCGTAGACCTCTGCACCACCATCCTTCTGGCGCTGCTCCTTGAGCAGACGGCCCAGCTCGCTGCGGGTCAGCGTGATGGTATCTTCGGGCAGGGAGAGGTGTCCATTGTATGCATCGATCTCACGATCAGCTTGCTTCTTCTTGTAGTTGGCGATGAGTGCAGCCTGTTCCTTTTCCCAGGCTTCACGCTCGGCCTTCTCGGCGGCGCGGCGTAGCTCGGCCTTGCGGCGCTCTTCCTTATCGATCTTCTTGAGGTCGCTGCGGCGATAGTAGGCGTCGTCGAGGTACTTGTTGTCGGTCTGCGCCAGGGCAGCCGTACCTGACAGGAGCCCCACTCCCATCAGGAGGAATAGCTTCATTGTCTTCATAAGTCCAGTACGTCTTTATTATTCTATATATCCGTTGTCTTAGGCCCACGCTGCGGCTTTTCACTCTCCCAGGTGGAGAGGCGCATTGTAGGAGTTTACAGCGGTAAAGTTAGCATTTATTTACGAATGGCAAAGCGCGTGCCAGCACTCCTGACTTCTGGTTATTTGTCCAGAAATGTCCGCTATCCTGTGTCAAGATGACGTGATGTGCGGTCGGAGTACTGCTCTTAGATATGCTTCGTAGTCTGCCGAGAGACCCTACAAGAGGAGGTGATTAGTTGGGGAGAGTGGTCGTCGGAGTGACAGGAGCGCTGGTCTCGCTATCGTCACCATTCTCCTTGTTGTACTCTTCGACGAGCTGCTTGAGGGCGCGGTGGTAGAAGGCGACCGTCGAGGCCAGAGCGTCGCTCATGCGGAGAGCGAGGCGGTCGATGGGCGTACCAGGCATGATGAAGGCTTCGACAGAGAAGACGATATCGCCCTCTTCATCGACATAGGCCTTACTGACCTTCTGGTCGAAGTCCGTCTTGGCGCAGGCCTTGTAGAGGAAGGCTTCGTGCACGTCATCGAAGGCTGCACGCTCAAAAGTGGCACGTACGAGGAGGAACTCAGGGTCATCCTCACGGTAGTAGAAGCAGCAGAAGATGCCTTCGTTCTTATAGACGATGCGGATCTCGTTGTCGCGCTCGGGGCGATAACCTTCCTTGGAGAGTGCTTCTAAGATCGTGGGGAGGACAGACGAAGGTGCGAGAGTCGCTGCCTCGCTATTCTTTTTGGTAAACTTATCAAAAAGTGCCATTGCTCTAACTAAAATTGGTTTGTATTTGACAATGGCCCATGCAGCTTGCGCTATGTGGGCTTCTACACAAAGATAACCTTTTAGGGATTAATAGCCTTTTAGGCTCCGTGTGGAAGTAGGGCTTACGCATCAAAATCGCTGGGCTGTATCGAGGAAGTAGCTACCAGCGTGAAGCGGATTATTCGGTAAACTTGCCCTGTATTGAGGCTGTTTCGCAGTCTCCTGCCCTCTATTTATTCAGTTAAGGTATTGCACGCCCAGCTCCCCGACATCCCTCTTCGAAGTGATACACAAGCCCTTTGCCATATCGCGAGTATTCCTCTTATCCTGCGGAGGGAAAAGTGTCATTCTCGTGATGAAAAAGCGCCTTCCCGTAGTGGTATTCTTCTATCTATGTACGTAGTCTTAAAGACCAGGCACGTAAATCCAAATATCCACGTACGTAGATATTAGAGCCACGTACGTAGCCCAAACTTATCTGCCACTCGTCTACAACTTTTATCCATAGGCGGAGCAACAACCTATGCCTATACTTACCCTTTTAGATCAGCGGTACTGCACACTCTATATATGGCAGAGGTCTGCTCCGCTGGGCTGTGTAGCCTCGGGGCAGACCTCGGTAAGAGGGCGGGATAAAGTAGGGAGAGGCAGGCTTAGCGCTTGCGGTCGACGAGGAAGCGCAGGTGCTGCAGGACGGTCGTCACGAGTCCGTAGTGGTGGCGCATGACGTGGAAGCGCTCGATGAGGGAGGCACGATGGTTGGCTGTCGTCGTCCCTTCGTTAAGGTAGAGCGCTATGGGCTCGGGGTAGAAGGCTGTGGTCTTGGCCTCCTTGAGTACACGGATGCACCAGTCGACGTCGGCAGAGAAGCGGTAGCGTAGATCGTAGTGGGGCGAGATGCTTCGCTTAGCGACGAAGGCCTGATGACAGACGAGCATCCCAGAGCGGAAGCTACGCCAGTCGAGCTGGTGAGGAGGGCGCAGGCGTCTTAGGCCGAGGTCGTGGTCTTCGGCATCGATGAGGCGCGTGTCTCCATAGAGTACGTCGGGGAGGCTGTCGCCCGTGCAGGTCGCTTGGATGAGATCCTCGACGGTGGTGGGGCTGACGAGGGCATCGCCTGCATTGACATACCATACGTAGTCGCCCGTAGCTCGGTCGAGCCCCTTGTTCATCGCATCATAGATCCCCTTATCACGTTCGCTATAGATCTCTGCCTCGGGAGCCAGCTCGCGGACGAGCTCCAGCGTGTTGTCCTTAGAAGCTCCGTCGATGATGAGGTACTGGATGTTCGGATAGGTCTGTGCCGAGACGCTGCGGAGCGTGCGGGTAATCGTGCTGGCAGCGTTGTAGCAAATCGTGATGATGGATATACGTGGTTGCATCGTAGCAGTCAGGGTATAGGTGATTATTCAGCGGCGCTATCTCGGTCAAGTGCCGTGCGGTAGAGCTCCACAAGGCGGGAGGCTACGGCAGGTGCTCCGAAGCGTTGGGCACTCTCGCGGCAGGTGCGGGGTGAGAAAGCCCCTGCGTCGTCTCGCTCTCGCCCAAGGAGGGCAGAGAGGCGATCGGCATAGACCGCCGTGTCATAGGCGGGGACGAGGTAGCCATTGACCCCGTCGAGGATGATATCTTCGGGCCCTGAGCAGCGGAAGCTTAAGGCGGGGATGCCTACGGATAGGGCTTCGACGAGCGTCTGCCCGAAGGTCTCATAGACGCTCGTGGAGATGAGTACGTCCGAGGTGGCGTAGAGGCTCGCCAGCTGTGCGCGGTCACGGATGCTCCCGAGGGCGATGTGGGGAAGAGCGACCTGTCGAAGTAGCCCTCACGGCGGATGCCCCCTACGAGTAGGAGTGTCGTGCGCTCGGCGATCTCAGGATGGCGGAGCTGGAGCTGCTGAGCGATCTCCATCAGGAGGTGTGGCCCCTTGACTTCGTCATCGAGGCGGGCAGCGACGATGGTGACGTAGTAGTGCCCAACCTCGCGGGTGAAGGGTGGGGGTGTCGCAGTCGCTGTCTCAGGAGAGAAGAGGCTGAGGTCAATGGGATTGGCGAGGATAGCAGGCGCTCCGTAGCGCTGCATCAGCGGGCTTCGCTCGAAGAGCTTGGCTTCGGCACTGCTGACGGCGATATAGCTGAAGGGCTTCTCTGCGAGGAAAGCCTTCTTCCGAAGCGTCGTCCGTGAGAGGTCATGCTCTCGCTTACTCGCCAGCAGGGGGCAGTAGCCACAGCCCGCTTGGTAGCGTGGACACTCCTTAGCGCCCTCACGCCCCAGCTCCAGAGGGAGGTGACAGATACCCGTGGCAGCCCACAGGTCGTGCAGGGTAGAGAAGACGGGCTTACCGAGGGCAGCGAGCTCTCGGAGGGTGGCGAGGGAGAGGAAGCCTTGGTTGATCCAATGCAGGTGAAGAATATCGGCTTCCCTTACCCACGGGTGTGAAGCGATATCACAGCCCCAGCGCGCCGTCGAGACGCGGAAGAGGTGCTGACGTGAGCGGCCGTTGCGGAGGTAGATCTCCAGTCGCTCGAGGAGGAAGGCTGCCTTGGCCCAGAGGCGTCGTGGGGTGGTATCAGTGACGGAGGCGATACGCTCATCTGCTGTACCCTTCTTCACGACGAGCATACGTACCTCGATGCCGACAGCCGTGAGGGCATCGAGGAGGCGGCGACAAGCCTCTGCTGCTCCGCCTCCCTCATCAGAGGTGCAGAGCAGAAGCACGCGAAGGTGCGCTTTGCCTTGGGGACTTGTCGGCAGGCTCGTCACGTGTCGTCGGGGATTAGCGGCGTAGGCGCTTGGGGAGCTTGCCCTCGAGCATACTCATCAGCTCAGGCGTGATGCGCAGGGCCAGAAGCGCAAGGAGCAGACCCAGCCCCACGAGAGCCGAGCGAACAAAGAGGTCGATCCATACCGAGCTGAAGGTGGGGAGGAGGGCATCAATGCCCCATGCCACGGCAGCGATCGGTATCAGAAGGAGCATGCGACTGGTGAAGGGACTGACGTGCATCTTCACACTCAGCAGGAGCTGCTGCAGGCCGTAGCTCACGATATTCGTGAGGAGCATCGCCAGCGCTGCGCCGAGTGTGCCGTAGGCTGGGATGAGGAAGACGGTGGAGACGAACGACATCACGAGCACGCTGATCGTATAATAGATATTCCACTTGTAGTAGCGTGAGGTGCTGACGACCGTATGGCTACAGGTCAAGGTCAGCTCGACGAGCTTCGCCAGCCCGAGGTAGAAGAAGATCCACTTACCGCCAGTGAACTGCTCGCCGTTCGGCATGATACCGAAGATGTTGTCGATATTCACCCAGATCATCGCGAAGATCAAGAGCCCTGAGAGGAGCTGATAGAAGGCTACGAGGCGGTAGACCTCCTCGACGCGCTTCGTGTCGCCGTGCTTCGCTGCCTCGGCGATCTTCGGAGCTGCCACATTGAGGATGGCGCGCATCGGGATCTCGATGATCGAGACCATATAGAAGGCCATTGTATAGACCCCAGCGGAGGAGAGCCCCCCGCGGTCGATGAAGGCCACCATGAAGAGGTCCATACGCCCTGCCAGCGTGATGCCCACCGAGCTCAGCGTATAGAGTGCCGTATAGCGATAGAAGCCACGGCGCATCTCGGGTGAGACGTAGCTGGGGTTGTGGCGAAGGCTCAGCGAGGTGATCTGCCCGAGGTAGACACCGCTGGCCAGCATACAGACGCCGAAGCTCCCGATGAAGCCCCAGACCATCGTCGTGAAGTCGATGTAGCCGAAGGCGTAGAGCAGGTAGGCTGCGAGCTGGAGTACACGTAGGAGTACCTCCTTGATGCCCTTCGGTACTGCTACACGCATCAGCTGATAGGTGTAGAGCTCGAAGATCGTCCAGCCCATCGTGAAGAGCGTCAGCGGTATCACGGCATAGTAGAAGTCCGCGAGCAGTGGGCTTCTGTCGCTGTAGAGCGACATCAGAGGCCCCTTGGCGAGGATGTAGAGGAGCGTCATCAGCACGGCACCGATCGCCCCGACGACCGCCACGTAGTAGAAGAAGCCGTGGTTCGGCCCGTCCTCAGCGCGGTAGGGGTTGGTCTCGGAGTCGCGGAAGAAGGGGAAGTAGCGACTGAGTGAATAGGTCATCCCGAGCATGCCCAGACCCGAGAGCTGTGTCGCCAGCTCGGGCAAAAGGCGCGTCAAGCCGATCTCCTCGGGAGTGAGGAACTTGGCCAAGATGAAGAAGGTCGTCAGGAAGCCTATCCCGACGCCTATGTAGGTCACGATGGTACCAGTGATACTTTCCTTTGCTGCTACGCTCGCCATGTATAGTTGTCTATCCTCGCTCCGCAGTCGAGTAGGCGCGGTGGAGGAGATAAAAGTCCATAAGGGTAAGGGCCGTCATCGCTTCGACGATGGGTACGGCACGCAGGGCGACGCATGGGTCGTGGCGCCCCGTGATAGAGAGGGTGGTGGGTGTGCCACCAGTGCGACAGGTCGTCTGCTCGCGACCGATGGAGGAGGTGGGCTTGAAGGCCGTGCGGAAGGTGAGTGGTGCACCCGTGCTGATGCCACCGAGGAGGCCTCCGCAGTGGTTGGTCTGCTGTCCGATAGCCCCTGCTTCGGTGGGGACAAAGGGATCGTTGGCCGCTGACCCGTACTCAGAGGCGAGTGCAAAGCCATCGCCTATCTCGAAGCCTCGAGCGGCATTGATGCCCATCATCGCTGAGGCCAAGCGGCTGGAGAGCTTGTCATAGAGTGGCTCGCCTAAGCCTGCGGGGAGGCCATCGACACGGCAGGAGATGACGCCCCCGATGCTGTCACGGCTATCGCGTGCCTCGGCTACGGCCGAAGCCATGCGCTCTGCTGTCGCCTTGTCGGGGCAGGGTACGACCTGCTCATAGCGTCTCTGGAGGAGTACCTTATCGCCCTCGGTGAGATGAATCGCCTCATACAGATGGCTGTCATCATAGTGGACAGCACCGACTTGACTGAGGTAGGCGGAGATGTGTACACCTTCGGCTCGTAGCCACTGCTCACAGAGAGCACCTGCGACGACACGCACGACAGTCTCGCGTGCTGAGGCTCTCCCGCCACCTTGAGGGTCGCGGTGTCCGTACTTCGCCTGATAGGTGAAGTCGGCATGCCCAGGGCGGTAAAGGTCACTGAGCTGTGAGTAATCTTGGCTTCGTGTGTCGGCATTGTCGATGACGAAGGCAATGGGTACGCCCAGCGTCCGCCCCTCATAGATACCCGAGAGGAAGCGTACCTTGTCGCTCTCGCGCCGTGGGGTAGTGAGGTCGCTTCGTCCGCCTTGTCTGCGACGTAGAGCTTCCTCGATAGCGGCTTCGTCAATGGCGAAGCCTGCAGGGAAGCCGTCGAGCACACCACCGAGGGCGGGTCCGTGGGACTCACCGAAGGAGGTTAGGCGAAGGAGCCTGCCGAAGGTATTCATCGTGGTGGGCGGGTGAAGGGGGTGATATAGCAAAGCACGGATGCCCACGAGCCTAAGGCTCAGGGTATCCGTGCTCTATGATTACGCGTGCTTAGTGGCAGCCACAGCCACCGCCGCAACCACCTTCTTCGTGGCCTTCGTGATCGTGGTTATGGTCGCAGCCACAGCCGCAGCCACCATCATGCCCGCCGAAGAACTGCTCGATCTCCTCGGGCGTAGCATCGTGGACTTCCTTGATAGCGCCGATGAAGTGGAGGTCTTCGCCTGCCAGGGGGTGGTTGAAGTCGAATACGACGACTTCTTCCTTGATCTCGAGGACGCTACCACGGATGATCTGCCCGTCGGGCGTGTGCAGGGGCAGCGTAGCACCTTCGACGACCAGAGCATCGAGCTTGCCTTCGCTGTCTACGAAGATCTCACGGGGCAGCTCCTGGACGGCTTCGTCAGAAGGCTCACCGTAGGCCTCTTCGCACTTGAGGACGAAGTCGAACTTGTCCCCTGCCTTGAGGCCGAAGAGCTGCTTCTCGAAGGCGGGCAGCATCATACCCATACCCTGGATGTACTCCAGAGGACGGTCGGGGGTGGTCTGCTCCATCAGGATACGCTCGTTCTCATCACCGACGTACAGCTCGTAGTCGAGTGCGACGAACTTATTAGGTGCTATCGTCATAATCTACACTATGATATTTAGGATGTGAATAATGGGATGCTCCTACCTCATGCAAGGCGGGAGACATCGCCGAACTAGCGCAAAGTTAGCTAATTCTCACCGAATAGCTTGAGGCATGAGCTGGCACTGCATGGAGCTCCGTTGTTACCGTGAGTATTCCTCTTATCCAGTGGAGGGAAAAGTGTCCTTCTCGTGAAGAAAAAAGCGCCTTCCCATAGTGGTATTCTTCTATCTATGCACGTAGTCTTAAAGACCAGGCACGTCAATCCAAATATCCACGTACGTAGATATTAGAGCCACGTACGTAGTCCGAACTTATTTGCCACTCGTCCACAACTTTTATCCCTACGCGGAGCAACAACCCAATATAGGTCACTTCACAAAGCTATATAGGTCGTGATGCGGACCTATATAGGTTGACTCAGCGACCAATATAGGTTAGTACCCCTTGCCGCTATGGGTCTGGGGTAGCACCTTCGTGAAGATGAGGGAAGGAAGAGGGGTAGGTACCTTTGCCGTAGCGGCTTAGAAGGGGTAGCCGATAGCCAGATGGAAGCCTAAGGCATCGCGGAAGCTGGGGATGTTGTACCAGCCACTTCGTGTCGTCTTGTAGGGGAAGTGGAGGCCCACACCGACATCGAAGCGCACGACGAGGAACGAGAGGTCATAGCGCAGACCTGCTCCGTACCTACGGCGACTTGGTCGAGGAACTTACCCAATGACCCTGCTTCGCTGAGTGCAGCTCCAGGACGAGAGGAGTCGGGGCGTAGGAGCCATACATTCCCTGCATCGAGGAAGACAGCGCCGTAGCAGCTGCCGAAGAGGTGACGGCGGAACTCTGCGTTCGCCTCGAGCTTGAATTCGCCCACGCGGTCCATGAAGGAGTAGGCATTGACGGTCGTGGGATTGTAGCTCCCTGGGCCAAGGCTTCGTACCGTGAAGGCTCGGATACTATTGGCTCCCCCGACGTAGAACTGCTCGATATAAGGCGCCGTAATGGCATTGCCATAGGGATAGATAGCTCCCGTAGCGAAGTGCGTAGCCAACGTCTGCTTGCGGTCGATGCGGTAGGAGTAGCGGAGGTCAATGGCAGCCTTGACGAACTGTGCAAAGGGGACACCGAAGAGCGTCTTCGTGTCATTGTACTCACGACCGAAGGCTCTCATCGTAGCATTGACGAGATTCCCTGCCTCACTGATTTCGCCCGAGAGCTGCATGTAGTGTGGGCTGTCGTCCTCGCGGTGGGTATAGGTGAAGCCGTAGCCGACCTTGGGGATGAACTGATTGCTTAAGCTAAGCCCAAGGGCGGGGTTGGCGAGGATGAGCTGGTCGAAGCGCTCCGTCGTGCGGGTCAGCCGAGTGAAGTTCAGGCTGAGCGGCGTGATACGATGGCTCCATCTGCTCGACGGCTGGAAGTTGTAGTCCATCGTGAAGGAGAGGGAGCGTAGGGTATAGTAGCGCGCGTGATTGACACTCTGCAGAGCGACCTTGAAGCTCGTCGACGTCGGGTACTTGTAGTACGCATCGATGAGGCGAGGGAAGAGGATCGAGGGGAAGGTGAGCGAGAGATCGGCTCCGAACTGATAGCTATTGATAGACACCGAGTAGGAGTCTGCAGGGCTACGCCCCGTCTGCCATTCATAGGAGCCAGAAACGCTGGCGGAGAGCTTCTCTCCACCGCCGAAGACGTTACTTCGCTCGATAGCTGCCGAGATACCTGGCCCGATGAAGTCCGTCGACTTACGCATGAAGGCCGCCCCGAGGTAGGTGCTCCAGGGCTTGTCCTTCCTGAGGAGGATCATCAGATCGAGCGTGCCGATGCTGTCTGCGACGCTCGAGAAGGTGGGGCGCTGTAAGGCGGTCGAGTCGCTCGTGCTACGCATCGCTGTGCTATCTACCGCTGTGGAGTCCTTGTGGAAGGTCTCACGAGGGGTGAAGTAGAATTCTACGGAGGAGAAGGCATTGAGCCCCGTGAGTGCCGATAGTGTGCGCTCCTCCTCGAGACTGCTGTAGAGCTTGCCTGGGCGGATGCGGACACGGGTCTTCAGCGTACCGGGGCGGACGATGGGGCGCCCCGAGTAGTACAGAGCGATGCTGTCGGTGAGGGCTACGCTATCCGTTGTGGTGAGGTTCGTGGGGGCTTCAGGATCTTCGGGGAGCTGGCGGAGCATGATCTTCCCCACACGCCACTGGCGTAGCGCCTCGGGAGGCGTGCTCGTAGAGAGTACCGTGCGTAGGTTCACACGCTGTGGGGTGATGAGGGTATCAGCTTCGTAGCCGATATGCTCTGACTTGAGGTAATAGTAGCCGTGCTCACGGAGGAAGGCACGGGTGATGGTGCGGTCATCCTCGAGTGCAGCGATGGAGAAGGGGCGTCCCTTCTGCAGGGCACTGAGGCGGTGATGGTAGAAGTATCTTCAGGGCGGATGTAGACACGAGGGAAGTACTGCACGCTGTCTAAGAGGAAGAGCGGGCCCAGCTGCATCTTGTAGTCCACACGAGCCTGCATAGAGTCTGCGGTGGCGGGGATGATCTCGGAGCTGGTCGTAGCGCGGAGGTAGCCGTGCTCACGGAGTGTCTGCTGGGCGACCTTGGCACGCAGGCTGGGGCTGACGTCTCGCATCCAGACGGGCTTGGCTGTGAGGCGACGCATCACGCGCCCCGCAAGCGTAGAGTCCGCAGAGAAGTGCATGTAGATAGCAGGGCTCAGCAGAGCAAAGGGGAAGCGTATAGAGCTACTACCGAAGACCGATCCGTTGGGCGCATAGTTGAGACGCTCCTCGGCAGCGGCTATCGCCTGCTCAGCGTAGGGGTGCTGGGGGCGGTCGGAGACCTCGATCTTGCGGATACCTATATAAATCTGGTCATCTGGACCCTGATACTTCCTTATCGAGCACGCCCCGAGAGCGAGGAGTGTGAGGGCGGTAAGGAGGCAGGTAGTGAGACGGATATGCATAAGTGGGATAGGTGTAGATAGGGAGGGCTGGAGGCCTTACTTCGCTTGGTAGCGGAGGGTGGGCATCGAGTCGCTCGTGAGGCTCGGCTGAGTCGAGAGCGTATCGAGACGGGGCTTCCATGCTTGGCGGAAGAGCGGCGTCGTGGTGTCGGTCGTCGTCTTCTTGCGCTTGCGGCGGAAGAGGTCGAGTAGGCTGGACATCTTGCGGCGTATGACGTACCCCACACCCGTCTCAGAGAACTCCCCTTCGAGGACGTTATCGGTGACGAGCTTGTGGTAGAGACTGAGGTACTGCTCACCGCTCTTATCGAGCTGGTACTGCAGCGATACGTTGTCGAGGAAGGTCTGCCCCTGGTTTGTCACACCTGCGCCACTCTGCACCTTACCCCCGACGATGATACGTATACGGTCATTGTAGAAGCGGCGGCTGAAGCTATAGGTGAAGTCCGTGTGAGCGGCCTCACCCGAAGAGCCATCGTAGTGGTCGACGCCGAGGTTGAGGTCGGTGCCTTGGAGGAGCTTGCCTGCGGTCTTGTTGATCTGCGACTGCAGGAGTGAGGTCAGTGCGGAGTTGAGGTCCAGATTACTGCCCCCGAGCCACCTGCCAGATACATACCTGTCGCCATGAGGGCGATGGCTTGCTTGCTCTGCTCTTCCTTGGTCATCGTCGAGATACTATTCTGCACGGAGAGGTTCTCCGGAGCGGAGATGCCGAAGCTGAGGTTCATCTTGCTGACGTAGTCCTTGATGAGGATGCTGACGTTGAAGTTCACACGCTGGGAGTTCTCCGACGAGCTGGATACGGTGGCCTTGACTTTATTGACCGCGGAGAAGTTGAGGTAGGGGTTGGATATCGGTCCTGTCCACGTGATGGTGCTGGTGGGGTCGATGGAGAAGCGCTTATTGCCCACGACGGGGAGGGTGTAGCTCAGCTCGCCACCACCACTCATCTCGTAGCGCCCCGTCATGCTCATCTCACCGTAGGGCGGATAGGTAAAGTGGAGCGTACCGCCCCCCTGTGCATGGACGTAGTCCGTGCCGCCCGCCGTGAGGTCGGCGCCGATACGTACCGAGGGGTCCACGTTGATCGTCAGGTTCACATCAAGCCCACCAAGGGAGGTAGGCGCGACCTCTACCTTCTTGGTGAAGAGGGTGTCGGAGAAGTCGATGAACTGGACGAGCTGATCAGTCTGCTGGCTGGCTGTCAGCGGGTCTTCGCGCATGACGTAGGTGCAGTTCGTACCGCTGAGTACGTTCACGCTACCGCGGACGCGCAGTGAGGTAAGGGGACCCGTAGCCACCATACGTGTCGAGGCGATGATCTTACCATAGAGGAGCTGGTCATCGCGGGTGGGGCGAGGCTCGTTGAGGAGGGTCAGCTCATCAGAGGTGATGCGTAGCGAAGCCGTAGCCTGTGGAGTGGTGCTCTTACGTATCGAGCCATCGATATAGATTGTCTTCTTCGGATCTCCTGAGGGACGTAGCGCATAGTGGTCGAAGAAGATATCTGAGCCCTCCATGCGTACGGGGATAGAGTCGAGAGCAAGGTGTGTCCCGTAGGCGTTGAGGTTCAGCATACCCTTATTCAGGTGCATCTGCCCCGAGAGAAGTGGCTCGGTGAGCTTCCCTGAGAGTCTGATACTTCCGCTGGCAGTCCCCGCAAGCGTAGTGCTATTCTCCACGAGGAAGGGGTTCGCAAGCTCCAGCGGGAAGGAGGTAAGTGTGAGTGTCCCCTTAAGCGGAGAGACCTTCTCATGGGGGTAGTAGATCCCATCGATGCTCATCGCAGGCTGACCGTTGTAGCCGATCTCCCCTGTGATGTAGTGGGAGTCGCCGCTACGTGGCTCGTAGAAGAGGGAGGAGGTGAAGTGGCCGAGCTTCTTGTCCTCGTAGCGTAGGTCGTTGATGGAGAGGTCGCCTGAGATCGTAGCTGCTGGCTGAGGTCGCCCTTACGCTGATAGTGGACGTCGCCGAAGAAGATACCACCGACATCGGGTAGCCCCAGACTGCGGTAGTCCTCAAGATGGAGGTTGCTTATGCTGAGTAGGATGTCCTGTACTCCAGGTGTCTCTTCGGTGCCCTGCAGGGAGAATTCGCCTCGCTTCTCGCCCGTGAGCTTGAGTGAGCCGAGGAGGAAGTTGTCCCGCTTGCGCAGGCTAAGCTGGTTGTCGGGGTTGATGGCGTAGTCATTGGAGGCGATACGCAGGCGGTCACCGAGGAAGTGGAGCTGGTAGGCCTCGCCCGACCAGCTGCCCGAGGCCTCGGCTGCATGTACCGTTTGTCCCCGCTCATCCTGATAAGAGACGTCGAGGTGCCCGCCCTGTAGGCTTGTGCGCAGGTCGGTGCTGATGGTGAAGCCCTCCTGCTCGCGGAAGTGCGACTTCATCACCGTACCAAAGAGGACGAGTGACATGCTGTCGCCACGTGAGATAGGCGTGCGCTCGGTAGAGATATTGAGCTGGGCGGCGTTGATGCGGAGGGTGTCGATGCGGAGGTCGGAGAGGGCTACGTTGCCACTGACCCCATCTTGGGGAGAGGTGGCGAGGTTGGCTGTCAAGGAGCCCACGGCGATATGCAGCTCAGCTAGGTAGTAGCGGAGAGGGTTGTCCTTGCCCATGGAGAGGCTGAAGGTCGCCTTAGGGAGGTGGACGGCTAGATCCTCGAGGTACTTCGTCGCGGACTTCCCCGAGGTGATGAGCTCGATCTGACGGAGGGTCTCATCGAGTAGGTGAGTGACGTCCTTCTGTGCTACAGTGGGGCTGCTCCCGACGTAGAGGGAGGCCTTCATATCGCCCGAAGTGAGGCCAGCATGGATGTCTTGTGGCGACGTGGATACATGAAGCTCAGCCTGTGGTGGGGCGATCTTCTCATCGCCCATAGTGAAGCTCATACCATCAAGCACGGCCTGTATGGTGTGGGTGTCCTTGAGGTCGGAGCGGAGCTCACCCTCCAGACGGAGCTTCCCCGCAAGTGGTGTCTCGGAGAAGCCCAAGCGCTGGAGGTCGAGGTCAACGAGCTCCAGCTCGATGCCTGTATTGATGCCTTGGCGGGAGAAGATCCCGTCAAGCTGGAGCGTAAAGTTTGCCCCGGGGTTCATGCTGTTGAGGGAGAGCCCGAGGTTCCCCGACTGGAGGGAGCCGTCGAGGGTGATGTCTTGCAGATGCATGCTACCCCGATTTGCCTCATGCAGTCGGCCTCGGATAGAGAGCTGTGTATGCGGGCTGAGTGGATCGAAGCCGCGACCCTGAAGAGCTACGTCAAGGCTAACCAGCCCGATGGAGTCCTGAGGCATGAAGTGGCGGCCATCAATATCCTGTGCCTTCAGTACCAGGTTATAGGTCTTCGTGGCCTCAGTGAAGTGCCCCTTCAGCTGGAGCTTGCCCCTGCCCTCCTCAGCTGTGAGGTCACCCACATAGCGACCTTGACGGATGTCGACGTCGCCAGAGATCGTGAGGGGGCTGGGGATGCGATAGGTCTTGGCTTGCTCGGGAGCAAGGAGACCGAGGAGGGTGTTAGCCTTGGGACCTACACGTCCACGGAGCTTAAGACGCCCCGAGCGGTGCATCTCAAGGACTTCGCTGAGCGTCCCCGAGAGGTTCAGGTCAAGGATGTCGGGCCACTTGAGCTCGGCCTGACGAATCTGTATCGCGGTGAGTGTCCCCGTCAGCTCGGTCTGTATCTTGAGTGGCGCAAGGAGGCGGTGGCGGGCAAAGGTGTTGAAGAGTTTGCGCCCATCAGGAGTCTCTTGGAGCGTCTTTCCTGCGAAGAGGAGGATGTCCTTGATGCCGAGAGAGGTGTTGGTAGATAGCTCCAGCTGTGCCTTGCGGTCGGACTGCAGGAGGCTCCAGGGCATGGAGAGATAGCCTTTAATGGAGGAGGCATCGGTGATGAGGTCAAGCCCATCAAGGCGCATAGCAAGGCTGTCCATCTGATAGCGTCCGCTGAGATGGAGGAGCTTCAGCCCCGATTGCTCACGGAGCTGTGCGTGCCGTAGAAGGAGGCTAAGTCGCATACCCTCAGAGTCAATGTCCTCACCCTCGAGGTGGAGGTCATGGAGCTGGATATGCTGGGGATCAAAGAAGGGTAGCTTGGAGAAGTTCTGGTCGATGGAGTAGCGTAAGCTCTTCGCATCGATCTTGGTGTGCGCGACCTGGAAGCGCATCTTATTGAGGTCAGCTTCTCCGCGGTCGATCTTGAGGCGGTCAACATCCGCATCGATGAGGAGTGAATCCAGCGGCATGGCGACCTCAATGCGAGTCTTCTGCAGGTCGATCTCGCCAGCACGGATGAGCCACTTCAGCGGCTCGCTCTCTTCCTCAGGCTTCTTCGTGGTGTCGGTCGAGTAGTAACGGATGTAGCCCCCCCTGGGTCGTGAGGCGGTTGAGGTCAACGCGCTCCTTGTTGATATCGACGAAGAGCTGCTCGGCAGTGGCTGCTGGGAGGTGTACTTGCAGGAGGCTCAAGCCGAGGCTGTCGCGCTGATTGTAGGTCAGGCTATCGAGGGTAATACGAGGAACCTCGACTTGACTGTCGAAGAGAGGACGTAGGGTCGGGGAGAGGCTGAGTGCCCCTACCGAGATGAGGGTGTCGCCAGGACTGCGGAGGACCTGTAGCTTCTGAAGCGAGAGGTCGAGGGGGAAGGCGAGATGAATGTTCCCGACAGAGACCTGCATCCCTGTCTTCTCCGATAGGTAGGCAGCGGTGCGCTGTACGACAAAGCGCTGCACGGGCGGTACGTATAGTAGTACTGCTACAAGAAGAATTAGGACGAAGGGCGTGAGGAGGATTCCCCACAAGATACGCTTGATGTACTTGGAGCGTCGGGACATCTCAGACGAGGTTGCTTCGGGGATGCTGTTAATGAGTGCGGTACCAGTCGAAGAGGCGCTGTACGCCGTCCTCGATCTCTACCTGATGGTGCCAGCCAAGGCTGTGGAGCTTCTCTACAGAGGTGAGCTTGCGCATCGTGCCGTCGGGCTTGCTGCTATCCCACTTGATGCACCCCTCAAAGCCGATGGTGCGGGCGATAAGCTGTGCCAGCTCACCGATCGTGATCTCCTTCCCTGTGCCGATATTGACGTGGCAGTTGCGGATGGGGCTACCATCTTGGGGACAGAGTGAGCGGAAGTCCGTATTGAGAAGGATATGTACCGAGGCATCGGCCATATCTTCACTCCAGAGGAATTCTCTCAGCGGGTGGCCTGAGCCCCAGAGGTTGACCTGGCCAGGGTGGATGCCGAAGCGCTCAAGGAGCGTGAGGATCGTCGCCTCATCTCTGTGCCACCTTCGCCAGCGACGGGGCGCTTGCTGAGGTCTATGCGTACAGCCTGCCAGTCCCCTTGCTGCAGACGATCGGCAAGGTAGATCTTGCGGATCATCGCTGGTAGGACATGGCTATTCTCGAGGTGGAAGTTGTCGTTGGGGCCGTATAGGTTCGTCGGCATGACTGCGATGTAGTTCGTACCGTACTGGAGGTTGAAGCTCTCGCACATCTTGAGTCCCGCGATCTTGGCGATAGCATAAGGTTCGTTGGTGTACTCCAGAGGAGCCGTGAGGAGGGCTTCTTCGCGGAGGGGCTGCTCGGCCTCTCTGGGATAGATGCAGGTACTGCCGAGGAAGAGGAGATGCTTTACACCGTGGCGGAAGCTCTCTCCGATGACGTTCTGCTGTATCTGGAGGTTGTCGTAGATGAAGTCAGCGCGGTAGGTGTTGTTCGCCATGATCCCCCCGACGTGTGCTGCCGCGAGGATCACCGCCTCAGGGCGCTCCTCATCGAAGAACGCACGCACAGCGACGGGATCCGTGAGATCCAGCTCACCATGAGTACGGCCGATGAGGTTGGTATAGCCACGCTGCTCGAGGTTGCGCCAGATAGCGGAGCCTACGAGCCCACGATGCCCTGCGACATAGATCTTGGTCGAAGGGGAGAGTTTGGGCGAGTCCATTAGGCGTGCTTGTGGGATTGGACGTAGGCGACATCATGGCGTACCATGATGCGTACCAGCTCTTCGAAGGAGGTCTTGCTGGGATTCCAGCCGAGGAGTTCCTTGGCCTTCGTGGGGTCACCCAAGAGGGTTTCCACTTCGGCAGGGCGGAAGTATTTCGGGTCGACCTCGACGAGGATGCGACCTGTGGCGATATCGATACCACGCTCTTCGAGGCCTTCACCCTCCCAGCGTAGGTCGATACCTACCTCGTGGAAGGCGCGCTCGGTGAACTCACGTACAGAGTGCTGCTCACCAGTAGCGATGACGAAGTCCTCAGGGGTGTCGTGCTGCAGCATAAGCCACATGCACTCGACATAGTCACGGGCATAGCCCCAGTCGCGCAGGGCACTGAGGTTCCCGAGGTAGAGCTTGTCCTGCTCGCCAGCGGCGATACGAGCAGCGGCGAGGGTGATCTTGCGGGTGACAAAGGTCTCGCCACGGCGCTCACTCTCGTGGTTGAAGAGGATGCCGTTGACGGCAAACATACCGTAGCTCTCGCGGTAGTTCTTCGTGATCCAGAAGCCGTAGAGCTTAGCTACTCCATAGGGGGAGCGAGGATAGAAAGGCGTCGTCTCACGCTGGGGGATCTCCTGCACTAGACCGAAGAGCTCGGAGGTCGAGGCCTGATAGATCTTCGTCTTCTTCTCCAGCCCGAGGATGCGGACGGCCTCGAGGAGACGTAGCGTCCCCGTGGCATCGGTCTCAGCGGTGTACTCAGGTACATCGAAGGAGACCTTCACATGGCTCTGTGCTGCGAGGTTATAGATCTCGTCGGGCTGGGTCTGCTGGATGATGCGGATGAGCGAACTGGAGTCGGTCATATCGCCATAGTGCAGGTTGAGTGCCCGACCACGCTTCATATCGCGCACCCACTCCTCGAAGTAAAGGTGCTCGATACGCTCCGTGTTGAAGGACGAGGAGCGTCGGATGATACCATGGACTTCGTAGCCCTTTTCGATGAGGAACTCTGCGAGGAAGGAGCCGTCCTGGCCCGTTACCCCGGTGATGAGTGCGACCTTATTCACGTGTCTATTATTGGTCTTATCTATTCGGTATGCAGTAGGGGTCCCTACCCCTCCTTAGAATGGGAGTAGGAGCCTATGGAGTCGGGGTTGACACCCTCATAGATCTCGACGGCCTCATCGCTATTGCCTGCGTCGTAGCAGGGTGAGAAGCCCTCGGGGAGCTGGAAGGGGATATTAGCGAGGTAGCCGAGCTTGCTATCTCCGTAGACCTTCTTGAGGAACTTCCCGAAGATAGGCAGTGCAGCCGCCGCCCCCTGACCGAAGGCCATCGAGTTGAAGCGCACGCTACGCTCTTCACCACCTACCCAGCAGCCAGCTACGAGGTCGGGAGTGAAGCCCATAAACCATGTGTCACTATTATTCTGCGTCGTACCGGTCTTACCGCCCAGAGGCATCTGCAGGCCGAAGGAGGAGCGTAGGCGTCCCCCCCGTACCGCCGTTGACGACGTTCTGGAGCATGTAGAGCATCTTGTGTGCAGCGTCAGCGGTCAGTACCTCAGTCATCTTCGGAGCGAAGGTCGCGACGATATTGCCGTGCATATCCTCGATCTGAGTGACGAGGATGGGGTCGACACGCACACCGTCATTGACGAAGGTGGTGTAGCCCGAGACCATCTCGCCGACAGTCGCTTCGGGAGTACCGAGCGACATAGCCATCGTAGCCTCGATGGGGCCACGCAGACCATAGCTCTCCAAGAGACGCTTGAAGGTCAGCGGAGAGGTGCGGCTCATCAGCTCGGCCGTCACCCAGTTGTCGGAGTTCTGAAGCCCCCACTGGATAGAGACCATCTCACCGACACGGCGGTGGTTGGTATTACGTGGGGTCCAGGTCTGCCCATTGTCGAGGCGATAGGTACGCTGTACGTGGAGGACCTGATCGCAGGGCGAGGCCCCGTCGATCATCGCCAGTGAGTAGAGGAAGGGCTTGATGATAGACCCCGTCTGACGGCGGCCGTCAGACACCATGTCGTACTGGAACTGGGAGAAGTTGATGTCACCCACATAGGCCAGGACGTGACCGTTGTGAGGGTTCATCGCTACGAAGCCCGAGCGGAGGATCCCCTTCATGTAGCGGATCGAGTCAAGGGGCGTCATCACCGTATCACGCTGACCACGCCAAGACCAGACCTGCATCTTCGTCTTGCGGTCGAACTGCGCACGGATCTCCGAATCCGACAGCCCGTCCTCCTTGCCCAGACGCCAGCGCTCAGACTGGCGGATGGCGCGCTCAAGGATCTTCTTACGCTGATCGGCTGAGATCGAGGTGCTGAAGGGATCGCCACCACGCGCACGGCGCTCGCGGTCGAAGGCTGGCTGGAGATGCCCTGCGAGGTGCTCCTCGACAGCCTCCTCAGCATAGCGCTGCATGGCGGGGTTGATCGTCGTATAGATCTTCAGCCCGTCCGTATAGATATTGTATGGGAGCCGTCAGGCTTGCGGTTCTTATTACACCAGCCGTAGAGTGGGTTCGTCTCCCACTGGATGCTGTCGTCGCGGAACTTATCGGACTGCCACGAAGCATAGTCGCTGCGGTCGGGCTTATCCGCCATCATGATCTTACGCAGGTGCTCACGGAAGTAGGGGGCTATACCCTGCTTGTGATCCATACGGTGGAAGGATGTCTTGATGGGGAGGCGTGAGAGGGAGTCGACTTCGCGCTCTGTGAGGTAGCCAGCCTTCTCCATCTGCTGGAAGACGGTGTTGCGTCGCTCCATGGGGAGGGGGGCTATTAGCACGGAGGATGGGGTTGTAGATAGAGGGGTTCTTACACATCCCGATGAGCATCGCTGACTCCTGGAGGTTAAGCTCAGCAGGCGTCTTGCCGAAGTAGGTGAAGGCAGCCGAGCGGATCCCTACGGCGTTGTAGAGGAAGTCGAACTGGTTCAGATACATCGCCAGGATCTCCTCCTTCGTGTAGTAGCGCTCGAGCTTAGCTGCGATGACCCACTCTACGGGCTTCTTCATCATACGGGTGAAGAAGTTGGAGCTGGGAGGAGAGTAGAGCATCTTAGCCAGCTGCTGGGTGATAGTGCTACCACCCCCTGCGCTCTTCTGCTGCAGGATACCCGTCTTGAAGATGGCACGGGCGAGCGAACGGAAGTCAATACCCGAGTGCCCCTCGAAGCGAACGTCTTCCGTAGCGATGAGAGCCTTGACGAGGTTGGGCGAGAGGTCCTTATAGTCAACGAGGACGCGGTTGGAGCCCCCGTGCGCATAGGAACCGATGACCTCACCATCAGCGGCGAGGACCTGTGAGGCGTATTTGTCGATCGGGTTCTGAAGCTGCTCGATCGGGGGCAGGTAGCCTATCCACCCCATGGAAATAGCGAAGATACCGCCTAAGATGCTTATCCAGACCAGTGCAAAGGTCAGCCAAAGCAAGGACTTGATCTTATGTTTCATCTAATAATTTATCATCTGTCACCCCTTCATTTGTGGGCGATGAAAGTGCCTAAAGAGGTGCTGTGGAATGCCCGTTTCTCGTCTGGATCCACGGGCGCATACTCGGCACAAAGTTATTAACTTTTCCCTACTTATCGGAGAGTAGGCTTATCGCTTAGCGGTAGGAGGGAGGTCAATGAGGGGAGAGGTACTATACGAGCCGTCCCCAGATGAGCGGTATCTCGCTCGTCTGGGGACGCTATCATATATATTATGGTATAGCTGCTGTGGCTATCGGGAGGCTTAGTGCACGATGATCTCGTCGCAGAAGATGAAGTGCCCAGCCGAGCGGTTGTTGCTTGCCTTCACGCGGACGTAGCGCGCACGCTCCTTCATCGGGAAGGAGAAGGTCTCGGAAGACGGGCTTATAGATATCCTCAGAGGTGAGCGTCTTCTGGCGAGCTACGCTACGGAAGTTCACGCCGTCGTCACTCAGGAGGATCTCTACATCACCGGGCATGTAGACCCACTGGACGCGCTCCTGCATGAACTTGGCGAAGATATGGCTGAGCTCCGTCACGGCACCGAGGTCAATCGTCACGTCCATAGGAGAGGTGAAGCCCTGCCAGCGACCATCGAGGTAGGTGGGTGTACCACGCACACCGTCGATGAGGGCGCGTGAGCCACCTGCGGTGTAGCGCTCATTCCACGTGCAGTCGTTGTAGGTGATCTTCTTGCCGATAGCCTTGTGGTAGTCGGTGCGGAAGGAGATCATAGGGGCAGCATCGATCATCTTGTCGCCCTCGAAGAGGCGGGCTTTGACGATGAGGGAGTCGCGTGAGGTAAGAGGCGTACCCGTGTAGCGAGGCGAGCGAGCCGTGGGCTCTGTGCCGTCCGTCGTGTAGCGGATGTCGGCTGTGGGGCGCTCACTGTCGAGGCTTACAGAGACGAGGTGCTTCACGGTGTCGACCTCATTGATGGCAGCGATACGACGCAGAGGATAGACGTTGATGCCACGCTTCTTGAGTGTGGGGACGTGGTAGTTCACACGCGTCAGGAAGTTCTTATAGTCACGATCCTGCTGGGGTGTCCATGCGACTTCCGAGAGTGCCAGGATGCGGGGGAAGAGCATGTATTCGGCATGAGGCTCATCGAGGACGTACTCCGTCCAGAGGTTGGCCTGCACACCGAGGACGTGCTTGGTCTCGGCAGGCGTCAGCTCCTTAGGTACGGGGTTGTACGAATAGATCTTCTCCAGAGGGATGAAGCCGCCATTAGCGCGGGGCTCGTGGTCGGACTCACGCTGATAGAGATCCAGATAGACGTGGCTATTGGGGGTGAGGATGACATCGTGCCCTTCCTTGGCAGCTAGGATAGCACCCTCTTCGCCACGCCAGCTCATGACCGTAGCATCGGGAGCGAGACCACCCATGAGGATCTCATCCCAGCCGATGAGCCTGCGGCCCTTGCTGTTGAGGTACTTCTCGATACGGCGGATCATATAGCTCTGGAGCGCGTGGTCGTCCTTGAGGCCTTCGCTCTTCATACGTGCCTGACACTTGGGGCACTTGCTCCAGTGCTGCATCGTAGCTTCGTCACCACCGATGTGGATGTACTTTGAGGGGGAAGATCGCCATGACTTCGTCGAGGATGTCTTCGAAGAACTTGAAGGTCTTCTCATTCCCGATACATACATCGGAGTTCTCGAAGGCCCATTCGTTGAGACAGCTCAGCTCGGGATAAGCAGCGAAGATCTCGTTGCTATGTCCAGGGGAGCTCGATCTCGGGGATGACCGTGATGCCGAGTCGGGTAGCGTGGTTGAGTACGGCATGGATGTCTTCCAAACTGTAGTAGCCGCCGTAGCTCCCAGGGGTGCCTTCGTCGACAAAGCGGCGATCCTTCTGCCACCACTGGTCCCAGTCACTTACTGTACGGAAGGCAGCCTTCTTCGTCAAGAGGGGGTACTTCTTTGAGGGGAAGCGCCAGCCCCCACCGTCGACGAGGTGCCAGTGGAAGCGGTTGAGCTTATAGCGAGCCATCTCATCCAAGAGACGGATGATCATATTGCGGTTCATGAAGTGACGCGAGACGTCGAGCATCACACCGCGATAGGCCAGGCGTGCTGAGTCGGTGATGGTGAGGTAGGGTAGGGCTCCTCCGTACTGCTGGGTGATCTGCAGGAGGGACTGCGTACCCTGTCGGAGACCCGCTTCATCACGGGCAGTGAGGGTAATACCCTGCTTGCCGATCTCGAGGCGGTAGCCTTCGAGGCCTGGGACGGAGGCATCGAGACGGGTCGTGATAAGACCCTTCATGCGGCCCTTGGCAGCGGTCGTGGTGAAGGACTGCTTCTTGAGTCCGTCGCTGAGGGAGGCGGGTGCTCCAGCGGAGAGACGGAGGGTACGGGGCAGACGGAGTGTGCCCGTGCCATAGGTGACGCTTACGGGGCGTGGGATGAGCTGAAGGCTATCCACAGCCGCCTCTGTCTGAGTCGCGAAGAGGCTCGTCAGGGTGAGGGACAAGGCGAGTGCCGTAGAGCGTAAGCCCTGGGTAGTCATTCGCATAGTGCTGTCGTATGTAACTATTTAGAGGGTGAAGATATTCGTGTATCTACAAAGATAGCTCTTCCATAGTGCCCTGCAATAATAGGGGGTGATGCGAACCTATATTGCTTTGCGCTCCGACCTATATAGCTCTGTGAAGCGACCTCTATTAGGTTGTCGCTCCACGTAGGGATAAAAGTTGCGGACGAGTGGTAGATAAGTTTGGACTACGTACGTGGCTCTAATATCTACGTACGTGGATATTTGGATTTACGTACCTGGTCTTTAAGACTACGTGCGTAGACAGAGGAAAAGCACTACGTGATGGCGCTTTTCCCTTCACGAGAAGGACACTTTTCCCTCCGCTGAATAAGAGGAATACTCGCGATAAGGCAAAGGGCTTCTCGCGCTCCAAGCAATGGGCGGGGATAGTTTGTATCTTTGCTACTGAACCACGGCGAAGGTCTTCGCCCCTAATGATACGAAAGATTTGCTCCGATATCACAGCGTCGTCCCCGAGGGTGAGGCCCTTCTGACCCAGCTCCTCGGCTATATTCACCTCCACGAAGGGGGGGAGCAGTGAGCTCCCTCCAGCGGTGCATATCACCGAGATCTATCGCGGGCGCAATGTCCTCTACCGTGTCGAGTGTCCCGAGGGGGACTTCACGATCAAGCACTTCGGGCGCTTGTCACTCCTGCGTCGCCTCTACTACGGCTGGACGAACTCCAGCAAGGCACGGCGCTCCCTGCTGAATGCCGTACAGCTCTCGGCCTATGGTATTGCTACGCCCGAGCCTATTGGCTATGCCGAAGAGCGGAGCGCACTGGGTGCTCTCGAGGACAGCTATTACGTCACGCGCTACCTCGCCTTCACGGGGGCCGACCTTCAGCATGAGGCTCGCTCGGGTGAGGTCAATGCGTCGCTGACGTGTGCGCTGGCTACCTTCCTCGCTGAGCTCCACGAGTGCGGCATCGTGCACGAAGATCTCTCGCCTGGAAATATCCCCTATATATATGATCGCGCGAAGGAGGAGTACACGTTCATGCTCGTCGATCTGAACCGCATGCACTTCACCGCTACTCCGCTGAGCCTGCGTGCAAGCATTCGCAATCTCGATCGCCTCTTTGCCCATCCCCGTGCTACCGAGGCTCTTGGACGTGCCTATGCTGAGGCGAGAGGCTGGGATCCTGCCGTAGTACAGCCTGCCCTCGAGGTCGCCTGCGATAGCTTCTGGCTTCACCGCCTACCGAAGCTGGCGCTGCGCTATGCCCAGCGCACTGAAGGGATGAGTGCTCCCACCTTCCTCCGTCACTACAACGCTTATCTCCGCTGGCGTCGCCTGCGTCATCTCTGCCCCGTAGGGAGCTGGCAGCGTGCACTCCATGCCCGCGAGTCGGCCTTCTATACCCGCTATCTCGAGGTAGAGGACGTGCGCCGTGCACTCGCCAAGCGTGAGAACTATCCCCATACCCCCCTCTCTTAGTCTATGGATCTCAAGACCAGTCTCGTCTATCAAGTTGCGAAGCTTCGTCTACGCCGTATCGAGCAGTATGCCACACGTGCCGAAGAGCTTCAAGCTGAGCAGCTCCGCCATATCCTCGCCCGTGCAGCCCGCACCGACTTTGGGCGCCGCTATGGCCTTACCCGCAAGACTACGTACAGCTCCTACTGCACCGATGTGCCCATCGTAGACTACGAGGGACTGAAGGACGATATCGAGCGCATGACCCGTGGCGAGCGTGATGTCCTCGTGCCTGGGTCTTGCCAGTGGTTCGCCAAGTCCAGCGGTACGACGAGCGACCGCAGTAAGTACATCCCCGTACCCTATCTCCATCTGCAGGACTGCCACTATCGTGGTGGGAGCGATGCGCTGTGGATCTATCTGAGGAACTACCCCGACTCCCGCTTCTTCTCGACGAAGGGGCTCGTCCTCGGGGGGAGTCACAGCCCTATGCCTCTGAGCGGAGGCAAGGCTTTCTCGGGTGACCTGAGTGCCATCCTCGTCGAGCATATGCCACTTCTCGGAGATATGCTCCGTGTGCCTTCGCGCGAGACGCTCCTGATGAGCGAGTGGACTGCGAAGATGCAGGCCATCGTGCAGGAGGTCGCCACCGCTCGTGTGGGGAGTCTCTCGGGTGTACCTTCGTGGATGCTCGTCCTACTGAAGGAGGTGCTCCAAGCTACGGGGCGCGAGTCGATCACCGAAGTATGGCCCGACCTGGAGGTCTTCTTCCACGGGGGGGATTAGCTTTACTCCCTACCGTAGTACCTACGCCGAACTTATCCCCTCTGAGCGTATGCGCTACGAGGAGACGTACAATGCCAGTGAGGGCTTCTTCGCTATCCAGGATGACCCAGCCGAGGCGGGGATGCTCCTGATGCTGGACTACGGGATCTTCTACGAGTTCATCCCGCTGGATGAGCTACCCGCCTCGGGCGACTACTCGAGCTGTCGTGCCCTCCGTCTGGAGGAGGTCGAGCTCGGGCGTGACTACGCCATGGTCATCTCGACTCTGGGTGGTCTCTACCGCTACATCATCGGCGATACGGTGCGCTTCACCTCGCTCCACCCCTACCGCATCGTCATCACAGGCCGCACGAAGCACTTCATCAATGCCTTTGGTGAGGAGGTGATGGTCGCCAATACCGATGCGGCACTGAGCGAAGCCTGCCGTCGTGATGGTCGTGCACGCGTGAGCGAATACACGGCTGCGCCACGCTTCTTCCTCGACGAAGGGAAGGGTCGCCATGAGTGGCTCATTGAGTTCGAGGAGCCTCCTCGTGACCTCACGACATTTACCTCCGACCTCGATACTGCTCTGCGCGCGCTGAACTCCGACTACGATGCTAAGCGCTATGAGGATATGACCCTCCTTCCGCTCACGGTAGACGTTGCTCCGAAGGGACTCTTCCACCGCTGGCTCGAGAGCGAAGGCAAGCTCGGGGGGCAGCACAAGGTGCCACGTCTCTCCAACAACCGCCACTACCTCGAGGCACTCCTTGCCCTCATCACGCCTTCTTCCTCCGAACTATAATCCACCCTCAGCAGTATGAAGTCGATCAAGCTCCGCATCCTTCTGCTCCTCCTCTATCTCGTTGTCCTCGGGGTGTACCTCTATCCCAAGGGCGCATCGCTCTCGGATCCCGCAGGCGTGCAGTGGCTCGCTGTCATGGGCGGTACGCTGCTGGTCATCGTCCTGCTCTTCCTCGTGCTGCGTTATCGCGAGCGACGCCGTGATCATGCCGAGTACGGCTATTACCCCAAGGACGAAAAGGATAAGACGGAGCGCTAACCCCCTCCGATCCATCGTATAAGATAAAGGCTGAGCCCTCCCACTGTGGGAGGGCTCAGCCTTTATCTTTTGGAGTCGTGATGCCCGTCTACGAGAGGAAGCGCCAGAGACCAGCCACGATGACCGTCGTGATGATCCCGAGGCCGAGGGGAAGGAGCACCGAGAGGAGCGTCCAGCGAATGCTGTGGGTCTCCTTGTAGATCGTATAGATAGTCGTGCTACAAGGGTGGTGCAGGAGGCAGAAGAGCATCATACAGACACCCGTCATGAGCGTCCAGCCACCACTCTGCAGGATAGCGAAGGTCTCTGCATCGCCGCCCTCCATCAGCACGCCAGCATCGCCTCCAGCACTGCCGATGACCAGCGTCGTCAGCATCAGCACTGTGGGTATGACGACCTCATTCGCAGGGATAGCGAGGAGGTACGCGAGGAGGATCACGCCATTGAGCCCCATGAAGTAGCCCGGCGTGTCGAGTAGGCGAATGAGATGTGCTGCCACGCTCTCGCCACCGATCTGCACATTGCACGTCAGCCAGATGAGCGCACCAGCGGGAGCGGAAAAGACGAGGGCACGCCAGAGCACGATGAGTGTGCGGTCGATGACCGAGGTATAGAGTGTACGCCAGAACTGCGGTGGACGGTAGGGCGGTAGCTCGAGGTGGAAGGTCGATACTTCGCCTCGCAGCACCGTGTGAGAGAGTACCCATGAGGAGGCGAACATGACCCCGATGCCGAGCAAGACGATGGTGAGCACCGCACCGATGCTTGCCAGTCCAGCGTAGGCCGTCGGCACCGCAGCCCCGATGAAGAGCGAGGCTAAGAGGATCTGTGTAGGCCAGCGACCATTACACAGCGAGAAGTTATTCGTGATGATAGCGATCAGGCGCTCGCGCTCACTGTCGATGATGCGGGTAGAGACGACGCCAGCAGCATTACAGCCAAAGCCCATGCTCATCGTGAGGGCCTGCTTGCCGTGGGCGCCACTGCGACGGAAGAGTTCGTCGAGATTGAACGCGACACGGGGGAGATACCCGAAGTCCTCGAGGAGGGTGAAGAGCGGGAAGAATATCGCCATCGGCGGGAGCATCACCGAGACGACCCATACCGTGGAGAGGTACACGCCGTCGATGAGGAAGCCCGTCAGCCACCAGGGACTGCCCCAGCCAGCGAGTGTGGTCTTGAGGAAGGGATGGAGCGTCCCGACGAGGATATCGCTGAGGAGCGAGGAGGGATAGTTTGAGCCGATGATCGTGAGCCAGAAGACTCCACCCAGCAGAAGCAGCATGATGGGGAAGCCCCACAGACGGCTGGTGAGGATCCTATCCAGCCGCACGTCGAGTGGCAGACGGCCCGAGGCATAGGCCTGCACGACGACCTCGGAGCAGATGCGATAGGCATCAGCATAGATCGCTTCGGTGAGCTGGTCGTGGAAGTTCTCCCCGATTTCGATATGCACGCGACGGGCTAAGTCGAGTAGCTCAGGCTTGTCGAAGCGGCTGATGATCGAGGGATCTTCCTCGATGAGGCGGTAGGCTACCCAGCGACTATTCGGTACGGTGGGGTAGAGTCTCTGTATCTCGGCCTCGAGCGCACTGATGGCTTGCTCGGTGCGCTCGGGCAGGCGGCTCTTGCGGTAGGGCGTGCAGGGGATCTCGCCGAGGGCTACACCACGCACCGTCGAGAGAAGCGTGTCGATGCCCTTCCCCGAGCGTGCACTCGCCCCGACGACGGGGATGCCGAGGCGACGGGAGAGGCCATTGAGGTCGATCTCGATCTTGTTGCGCCGTGCCTCATCGAGGAGGTTGACGCAGAGCACAGCCTTATCGGTGATCTGGAGCACCTGCAGGAGGAGGTTCATATTGCGCTCCAGGCGGGTCGCATCGGCTACGACGACCGTTACGTCGGGTCGTGCGAAGAGGATGAAGTCACGTGCGATCTCCTCATCCTCCGACGTGGAGGAGAGGGAGTACGTGCCGGGGAGGTCGACGATGGTATATACGTCACCGGCGTAGGCGAACGACCCCTCGGCCTTACCTACGGTCTTGCCGGGCCAGTTGCCCGTGTGCTGCTTGAGGCCGGTGAGGGCGTTGAAGACGGTGCTCTTCCCCGTGTTGGGGTTCCCCGCCAGAGCGATGGTGAAGCGTGCATCCTCGGTGTGCTCGCCACGGCGCTGCAGGGTAGAGGCGGGGCAGGCGGCGCAAGAGGAGCAGGAGGAGTTATTCGGTTGCAGAGGCATGGGGACGTTGGATGAGGATGTATCGGGCCTGATCATGGCGTAGAGCGATAGCGGCTCCACGCACGATATAAGCGGTGGGATTGCCTAAGGGACTGTGCATGTCGATGCGGATCGAGCTACCACGCACGAAGCCGAGGTCCATGAGACGGCGGCGCATAGCTCCGCGGCAGGAGGGGGATAGGCCGAGGATCGTGGCCTCCATGCCCTCGGGTAGGCGAGTCAGACGTATCGTGTCTTCGGAGTGGCTCTCCTTCAGCTCTTCCTCCTTGGCAGGGCGAAGGGTAAGAGCCACAAAGGCGAAGGTCGGGAGCTCTAAGGCTTCTCCCTCGTAGTAGATCTGTGAGCGGGCGCTCTCGAGGCGCTCGAGTCTGAAGAGGGAGTCACGTGTCAGCCCTGCGTCGATGAGTAGGCGAAAGCTCTCGGGCTCGTCGTCCTCGATGTGCTCGACGTAGTACCACTGACCTTCTGTTAGCTCTTCGATAGAGAGGCTGTGCGGTATAGCAGGCTCGGTTCCTTGGCTCGTGGGGATGGGGTCGCCGTGTGGGTCGAAGAGTGGGTTGCCCAGCAGGCGGGCGATACGCTCATGCTCACGCTCGGTGAGCTTGTGCTCCTCGGTGTGGGCGATGCGGTGCCAGTCCTCGGGGGCATAGCCCGAGTGCTCGGCGAGATAGAGCTCATAGAGGCGGTGGGCACGTGTCAGCTCGAGGGCACGCTGTCGGCCCGCTTCGGTGAGGCGCAGGGCTCCAGGCTCGGTGAGTCCCTCATGCTCCAGCTCACGCTGTAGGACTTCGAGTTGCTCGGGTGAGAGGTGAAGGTCGCGCGAGGTGAGGCGGTCGGGAGCCTTACCTGTGCTCTTCTCGTGGTCGTAGAGCTGCTTGAGGAGGTCCTCCGCCTCGGTCTTGCGAGTAAGGCGCTCGGGCAGGAGGTGCAGACGCTGGAGGTAGCTGACCAGATCGAATGTACGGTGTCGCTTCATAGATCTTGGTATGAGGAGGAGTGCCTGTGATGTGGGGCAACGAATGGTCTAAAAAGAAGAATGGCTACACACGAGAGCCCGTGCGTAGCCATATAGATGGTCGCCTTGCTTCTCCTGCCTTAGGGGGGAGATGGGCGGAGGCGAATGTGAGGCGTTAGCCTAAGTAGGGCTTGAGGGAGGCGCAGAAGCTCTCCTGACGCAGGCGGCGGATAGCCTTCTCCTTGATCTGACGGACACGCTCACGAGTGAGGCCGAACTTCAGGCCAATTTCCTCGAGGGTCATCTCCTGACCACCACCGATACCGAAGAAGAGCTTGACGATCTCAGCTTCGCGCTCGGAGAGGTTCATCAGCACCTGATCGATTTCCTTCGAGAGAAGATTCGTTCATGAGGGTGCGGTCTGCGTTGGGGGCGTCTTCGTTGACGAGCACGTCGAGGAGGCTATTATCCTCACCATCGACGAAGGGAGCGTCTACGGAGATATGGCGGCCAGATACTTTGAGGGTATCGGTGATCTTGTCTTCGGGGATGCCGAGCTCCTTAGCGAGCTCCTCGCTGGAGGGCTTACGCTCGTTCTCTTGCTCGAACTTTGATAGGGCCTTGGTGATCTTGTTCAGCGTACCGACCTGGTTGAGTGGCAGGCGTACGATACGGGCTTGCTCTGCGAGCGCCTGCAGGATGGACTGACGGATCCACCATACGGCGTAGGAGATGAACTTAAAGCCTCGGGTCTCATCGAACTTCTCTGCGGCCTTGATCAGCCCGAGGTTGCCCTCGTTGATCAAGTCAGGCAGGGAGAGCCCTTGGTTTTGGTACTGCTTAGCTACTGATACGACGAAGCGGAGGTTGGCACGGGTCATCTTGTCAAGAGCCTTGCGGTCGCCACGCTTGATGGCCTGGGCAAGCTCTACCTCTTCTTCGATAGTGATCAGTTCTTCTCGGCCGATCTCCTGGAGGTAGCGGTCCAGGGACTGGCTCTCTCTATTAGTAATCGACTTCGAAATCTTTAGCTGTCTCATTCTTCTACTTCTTAATTGTCCGGCTCATTCTGCTCATCGCCTCTCCTGCATGTGGAGTAGGGGACAAGACGACGAAGCCCACGTGGCCCGCTCGGGGAGTGTAGCACGTGCGACGGTTTACTATTCCTACTTATGCTTGCGAAGTCCGTGAAGCACTCATGGCATCCTATCCCTATCTCTATAATATATGGTGCTCCCTGTGTTGTCTTCAGTGGGGCACACCGACCTTACGAGTCCCGTGTCGTAGGGATGGATGGTGGAGCGCATCAAGGCATGCGCGCACGACACCCGAGAGAGCATCGTGCACCTAATCAACTACAAAGATACCACATTTGTTTTGTTTTGTGATGAGATTTCCAGGGGCTCCGCATCAAAGTACCCTCCTCATCAGCGGGTCATATTCCTCTTATTCAGCGGAGGGAAAAGTGTCCTTCTCGTGAAGAAAAAGTGCCTTCCCGTAGTGGTATTCTTCTATCTATGTACGTAGTCTTAAAGACCAGGCGCGTAAATCCAAATATCCACGTACGTAGATATTAGATCTACGTACGTAGCCCAAGCTTATCTGCCACTCGTCCGCAACTTTTATTCCTACGTGGAGCAATAGTCTCATATTGGTCTGCGGGTGGATCTATATAGGTTCGCTGGCTGACCTATATAGATTCGTCGGGCGACCAATATAGGTCCACCCACTGACCCATATAGGTTCATATCACCCCCCTCGATGAAGTGGTGCTACCACCCTTCCGGAGCTAAGGTGGATGACACTATGGGAGGGTAGGGAGATCTTGCGCTTGGATGGGCTCGATGCTGCTGCGGGGAAATGGGCGGATGTTGTACCATATTACGCTAAGAATAGTTCATTCTTCGCTATTTGTATCTTTGTGTGAACGAACGTATCTCCCCTGTGTTGTGAAGGAGAAGTGCACCTCGTGTATGCGCGAGGACCTATTATTATATAATGTATGAGTAAGATAAATTCCCCGAAGCTTTGGCAGCCCAGTATGTGGGTCTTAGCACTCGGGATCATTGCCCTGCCTGCGACGCTACAGGCGCAAGATAAGTCCGCTGAGACGGAGATGATCATCACCAAGGATCAGCTCTCCCTCACGCTCAATGATGCTGTACGCATCGCTCTGGAGAAGAGCCCTACGCTACAAGCTACCCTCCTCGGTATCGACGGGGCGAAGTATGATCAGAAGAAGAATCGTGGCTCACTCCTGCCGAAGGTCAGCCTCTCGGGCTCCTATAGCTATATGCTCAAGAAGCAGAAGGTCTACTTCGGTGATATGGGCGGCTCGGGCTCTCCCATGGGGGGCTTCTTCCCCGATGACGGGATCGAGATGGGGCAGACGCACTCTCTGCAGGGCGGTGTCAATGCGGGTATGGCGCTCATCGCTCCGCAGCTCTGGGCTTCACTCAAGCTGGATAAGGAGGCCGTGGCGCTGGCCGAAGAGAAGGCACACGGCTCGAAGATCGATCTGGTGGCTGAGGTGAAGAAGGCGTATATGGCCGTCCTCCTCGCACAGGAATCCCTACGCGTGTTGGAGGCGAACTATGCCAATGCACAGGCCAACTATAAGGATATCGCAAATAAGTACCAGCACGGGCTCGTCGCTGAGTACGACAAGATCCGAATGGAGACGCAGATGAAGAACGTCCTGCCGAATGTCGTGGCAGCACGTACCGCCGTGCGTCTTGCTGAGGCGAAGCTGAAGGTCGTCATGGGAGTGCCTCTCGAGACCCCCATCACCGTCACCGAGCATCTGGCCGACTACAAGGACCGTGTCTATCAGCACCTCCCTACCGAGAGTGCTGCGATCTCGCTACAAGACAATAGCACGCTGCGTCAGCTCGACCGCCAGGGTCGCCAGCTTGATGCTGCACTCCACGTCAAGCGCATGGCCTATATGCCGACGCTCTCGCTGAGCTTTACCTATCAGTATAGCTTTGCTTCGGATAAATTCCATCTTGACGACCGCAAGCGCTGGAGCCCCTTCTCTACCATAGGCCTCTCGCTCGACGTGCCTATATATAATGGTGGTGCGCGTGGCAATGACGTCCGCTCCACCGAGGTTCAGATCCGTCAGCTGGCAGCTCAGCGTGTAGCTGCAGAGAGCCAGCTTCGTCTCGGGCTGATGAATAGCGTGAGTGAGCAGAAGACGGCCCTCGAGCAGTTCGTCTCCGCGCAGGACGCCGTGGCTACGGCAGAGCGTGGTCATAGTATCGCTGAGGTACGCTACAAGAGCGGTGCGGGTACCCTGCTTGAGCTGAATGATGCCGAGACCGCCCTCCTGCAAGCTCGTCTCAACTACAGTCAGGCCATCTACAACTATATGGTCGCTGTCTACTCCCTCGATGCTCTCAAGGGCGAGGGCCTTCCTGTGGAAGTGAAGTAACATCCCTTCCTTCCCTCTTTCCCATTGTACAAACTATAAGAATAAGATAAGAAGATGATCTCGCAGAAGACCATTAAGACCCTGAGCCTTGCCCTCTTGAGTGCTGGGCTCCTCGCCAGCTGCTCCTCCTCGTCCTCGAGTAAGGCTACCGAAGAGCAGAGTGCTGACACCGTTCGCCTCGTCGAGGTAGCTCCCGCAGAGATGCGTGCGCTGAGCCTCTCGGAGGAGTTCACCGCCCAGCTCGAAGCTAAGGTGATCAATAATATCACCGCGCAGGCGGGTGGTCGCCTCAAGCAGCTCCTCGTCAAGGTCGGTGACCGCGTAGGCGCTGGTCAGGCCGTGGCTCGTATGGAGGCTACGCAGGCTGCACAGGCACAGATCCAGCTCGCTGACGCTAAGACGAACTTCGCCCGTATGGACGAGCTCTATAAGGTCGGTGGCGTGTCAAAGGCGCAGTGGGAGCAGGCTAAGAGCGCAGTCGATCAGGCGAAGCTCGCCTATGGCAATGCCGCGGAGAACACCGTGCTGCGTAGCCCCATCAGTGGCTTCGTCACGGCGAAGAACTACGACAATGGGGATATGACTTCTCCCCAGCTCCTGTCGTCGTCATCCAGCAGATCGCACCCGTCAAGGCTGTCATCGGTGTCTCCGAGCAGTACTACTCCTACCTGAAGAAGGGGGCAGCAGCGACCCTCTCCGTCGATGCCCTCGGCAAAGAGACCTTCAGCGGTGTCGTCACGAATATCTTCCCCACGCTTGACCCCGTCACGCACACGGTATCTACCGAGATCGAGGTGGCGAATAAGGATCTCAAGCTCCGCCCAGGGATGTATGCCCGTGTGCACCTTGACTTCGGTACGAAGGAAGTCCTCACCGTACCCGACAAGGCTATCGTCCGTCAGGCTGGTAGCGGTGCACGCTATGTCTATGTCTTCTCTGGTGGCAAGGCCGTCTACCGTGCGGTAGAGCTTGGTCAGCAGCAGGGTGATCTCTATGAGGTCGTCAGTGGGCTCAATGCTGGTGATCAGGTCATCATCTCTGCGCCCTCTAACCTCAAGAACGGGCTCTCTGTCAAGCTCCGTAAGTAATTCAGCTAAGCGTCTGCTATGAGTATTTACGAAACCGCCGTACGGAAGCCCATCACTACCGCCTGATCTATGTGGCGATAGCGGTACTTGGGCTCTTCGCGCTCTCTCGACTCTCCGTCGAGCTGATGCCGAAGACCGAGACGACCAACGTCATGGTCGTCACCTCCTATCCCGGTGCCAGCGCCGCGGATATCGAGACGAATATCTCCAAGCCCCTTGAGAACTCCCTCAATGGTATTGACCGTCTCAAGCATATTACCTCGAAGAGTCAGGATAATTCCTCGGTCATCACGCTGGAGTTCCGCGCTGGTACCGCCATCGCTGAGGCTACGAATGATATCCGTGACAAGCTCGATGCGATCTCGGACTATCTGCCTGCGGGGGCTAAGAAGCCGACAATCTTTAAGTTCAGTACGAGCTCGATCCCCGTGGCCATCCTCTCGGTCGAGTCCGAGGAGAGTGCCTCGGGGCTGTCGAAGCTGCTGGAAGACCGCGTCAGCAACCGCCTGCAGCGCATCGATGGCGTCGGGACGGTGAATATCTCCGGTGCCTCTAAGCGCGTCGTACAGGTCTACTGTGACCCCACGAAGCTCGAGGCTTACCACCTCACTCTGGCGCAGATCTCCCAGCTCATCGGTGCGGAGAATGTGAACATCCCTGCGGGGCAGATTGACCTCGGCTCGCGTACCAACTCGATCCGTGTGCAGGGGGAATTCACCGATCCTATGCAGCTCGGCTCGATCATCGTGACGAGTGTCGGCGGGAAGGACATCTATCTGCGCGACGTCGCAGAGATCAAGGATACCGTCGGGGAGCGCCGGCAGGAGAACTTCGTCAATGGGAAGAGCGGTGCTATCGTCATGATCACGAAGCAGGAAGGCTCGAACTCGGTCGAGATCGCCCGCCAGATCCGTGCTGCCCTCCCCGAGATCCAGCAGAATCTCCCCTCGGACGTCAAGATCGGCTACCTCATCGATACCTCGAGCTTCATCGTCAATACGATCGATTCGCTCCAAGAGACCATCATCATCACCTTCGTGATCGTGGTGCTCGTCGTCCTCTTCTTCCTCGGGCGCTGGCGTGCGACCTTCATCATCGTCCTCACGATCCCGATATCGCTTGTCGCCTCGTTCATCTACCTCCTCATCTCGGGGAACTCGCTGAACGTCATATCGCTCTCCTCGCTCTCCATCGCCATCGGTATGGTCGTCGACGATGCTATCGTGGTACTGGAGAACGTCACGACGCACATCGAGCGCGGGAGCTATCCCAAGCAAGCTGCCGTACATGCTACCAATGAGGTCGGTATCTCGGTCGTCGCCTCTACGCTGACGATGCTCGCCGTCTTCCTGCCGCTGACGATGATGCCCGGCGAAGCAGGGCTGATGTTCCGCCAGCTGGGGTGGAGTATCAGTATCGTGATGATCGTCTCTACGGCAGCTGCTCTCTCGCTGACGCCGATGCTCACCTCACAGCTCCTGAAGCGCAATGAGAAGAAGAGCGGACTGTCCGAGAAGATCTTCGCTCCTATCAATGCCTTCCTCGGCAAGCTGGATGCGCTCTATGCTCGCCTCTTGGGCTGGGCTGTCCGTCACCGCCGTGCGACAGTAGCTATAGCCTTCGGGATCTTCGCTCTCAGCCTTGCGAGCCTCACCTTCATCAAGACCTCATACATGCCGAAGCAAGATGTCGGCTTCATCGAGGTGAAGGCCGAGCTCCCCGTCGGTACTCGTGTCGATGAGACGCGTCGGTTGAGCCTCGACCTCGATAAGCGTATGCGTGATGAGATCCCCGCTATCCAGACGGTATCCATGACCGTGGGGCAGGCTGGTGACGGCGACTCGTGGTCGCTCATGCAGGACAATGGCTCCAATATCATCTCGGGCTACATCGGTCTACGCCCCCGCTCTGAGCGTACGCTCTCACAGGACGAAGTGTCCGACAAGCTCCGTAAGCTCCTCGCCTCCTACCCTGAGCTCTCTTCGTATAGTGTGAAGACAGGTGAAGGTGGAAACGCTGGTAGTACCAGTGGCGTCACGCTCGAGATCTATGGTCAGGACTTCTCCGAGACCGATACCTATGCGCGTCAGCTCCGTGAGGAGATGGAGAAGAGCAGCACGACCTCGGGTGTCACCATCAGCCGTAAGGACTACGTGCCTGAGATTCGCTTCGTCTTCGACCGCCAGAAGCTCGCCGAGAACGGGCTGAACTTAGCCTCGGCATCCTCCTATCTGCGCTCTGCTGTCAATGGGACCATCGCTTCGTACTTCCGTGAGGATGGGAATGAGTATGATATCCGTGTCAGCCTCGCTCCTGGGGCGCGTCAGTCTCTGCAAGACCTCTCCAGCCTGCAGGTCTATACGCCTCAGGGTAAGACTCTTCGCCTCTCTGATCTGGGGCATATCGACGAAGCCTTTACGCCTCCTACCATTGAGCGTAAGGACCGTAGCCGTGTCATCACGCTCTCCCTCACGCCTACGCCTGGCGTCCAGCTGAGTGAGCTTGTCGGGAAGCTCAACGAAGTCCTCGTCGCTCATCCCGTACCCTCAGGCAATGTGAGCTACAAGATCACGGGGGCTTATGAGAGTCAGCAGGAGACCTTCGGTGACCTCACGACGCTGATGCTTCTGATCATCATGCTCGTCTTCATCGTGATGGCGGCACAGTTCGAGAGCCTTGTTGATCCCTTCGTCATCATGTTCTCCGTGCCCTTCGCCTTCTCGGGTGTCTTCCTTGGTCTCTTGATCACACAGGTGCCCCTCGATACGATGTCGTTCATCGGGCTGATCATGCTCATCGGTATCGTGGTGAAGAATGGTATCGTGCTCATCGACTACATCCGTCTGTGCCGCGAGCGTGGTATGGGCGTCGCTAAGGCCGTGACGACCTCCGGTAAGTCCCGTCTGCGTCCTGTGCTCATGACGACGGCTACGACCGTCCTCGGTATGGTGCCTATGGCCCTCGGTATCGGTGAAGGCTCTGAGATGTGGCAGTCGATGGGTATCACAGTCGCTTGGGGGCTCTCGATCTCCACGCTGGTGACCCTCGTGCTCATCCCCACGCTCTACGCCGCCCTCGAAGCTCGTCGTATCGTCCGTGAGCGTAAGAAGCTCGAGAAGAAGCTCGCTACGCGCGCCGCAGAGAAGGCGCTTGCTGCCCAACACTAATCCCCCCACCACGCTATGGATAAGTATCAAATGTTCGCCCCCGAGCAGTCGATGAAGACCGTCTTCATCACCTACAATCAGGCCTATCACGATATCATCGTGCGCCTGCTCACTAAGATGAGTCTCCGTGGTTACACCTCCTTCGAGCGGGCTCAGGGCCGTGGCTCGAAGACGGGGGAGCCGCATATCGGTGACCACGCTTGGCCTACGATGAACTCGGCGATGTACGTCATCGCTCCTGAGACGCGTGTACCCGAGCTACTGGAGCGCCTGCGTGCGCTGGACGAAGCGACGCCTGACCAAGGGCTTCGTGCCTTCGTCTGGGCTGTCGAAGCGATGATTTAAGTTCGCCTCTTCGGCAGGGTACGGCCTCGCTTCCTTCCCTTTCTTACGATATACGCCCCGCGCTGTGATCGCCTGATCCAGCGCGGGGCGTGTCGTATATATACGGGGGGGAGAGGAGCAGCTATTGGAGCTCGCAGCTTCGCTTCTATTGAGGGGGAAGAGACTGTTGCTGCGAGTCCTGTCCGCTATTTATTCTGCTAAGGCATCGGCGCCCAGCTCCCCGATAGGCCTCTCCGAAGTGATACACAAGCCCTTTGCCTTATTGAGAGTATTCTTCTTATCCAGCGGAGGGAAAAGCATCGTTCTCGTGAAGAAAAAGCGCCTTCACGTAGTAGTTTTTCCATATCCATGCACGTAGTCTTAAAGACCAGGTACGTCAATCCAAATATCCACGTACGTAGATATTAGATCCACGTACGTAGTCCAAACTTATCTGCCACTCGTCCGCAACTTTTATCCCTACGCGGAGCAACAACCCAATATGGGTCACTTCACAAAGCTATATAGGAATCAGTCCAAAGCTATATAGCTTTCTTCGCCATCCTATATAGCTCTGCCCACGTACCCATATACCTATATACGGAACCAGTACTGGTCACTCGTGTGAGCAGTACTGGTACGATAGGGTGAGTAGTACTGGTTCGCTTGCTGACCAGTAGTGGTCGCTTTTTTATCTGTGGAGGTGGTGGCTATGATGCTGTGGTATAGTCTGTTGTTTTGCAGAGGAGATGGCGGGGATTTCACTCCCGATATAAGTTGCCTCCTGGGGGGCTTGAGGAGCGCGTGAATGGGGACTACGTTTTCCACCTTCGGCAGGTGGATATTTTCCCCCTCTGAGGGGCGAAAAACCTTCCTCCCGATCTCGCCTTCGAGAGATAATTTGTCCGATCGGTGCGTAACCGCTGATTGATGTCGAGAGCAATACCCCGATGCTTAGCGGGCTGTAGGGGTTGTGGATAACTTTTCCCTTCGGATGTGTGTAACCCTATGGATAAATGCATACATTTGTCCCAGTACCCGACGTTGCTCCTCCGAAGAGATCAATCGCCTTGATCAGGGAGGAAGAAAGGGTCGGCCAACCACAACCTAACTACACAACTACACAACTACTTAAGATCCTATGGGACAAGAGTCGATTTACATCCTCAAGCGGGATGGAAGTCAGCAACCTTATGATGGCGAGAAGATCCGCAGTGCTGTCGATAAGGCCTTCCGTGCCGCAGGCCTCATCGATGAAGAAGGCTATGCTCTCCGTATCGAGTCACTCATCCAGAGCGAGCTCTGTCATCGCAATTCTCAGGTCGCTGTCGAGGAGATCCAAGACCGTGTCGAGGCTGAGCTGATGAACCTCGCACCTCAGGTCGCCAAGAAGTACATCATCTATCGTGAGTGGCGCACCGTCCAGCGTGAGAAGCGCACGACCCTCAAGCGCACTATGGATGGTATCGTCTCCATCGAGAAGAATGATATCAATCTAGGCAATGCGAATATGAGTGCCTACACGCCCTCGGGGCAGATGATGACCTTCGCCTCTGAGGTGACTAAGGACTATGCGATGAAGTACCTCCTCTCGGCACCCTTCGCTCGTGCTCACGCTGCGGGAGATATTCACATCCACGACTTAGACTACTATCCTACGAAGACCGCTACGTGCGTGCAGTACGACCTGGCGGATCTCTTCGAGCGAGGCTTCCACACGAAGAATGGGAGCATCCGTACCCCACAGAGTATCCAGAGCTACGCCACACTTGCGACGATCGTCTTCCAGACGAATCAGAACGAAGAGCACGGCGGGCAGGCTATCCCAGCCTTCGACTTCTTCATGGCCCCTGGCGTGCGTAAGACCTTCATCCGTCAGCTCGCCGACCGCCTCCTCTATGCGCATAGTCTCCTCTCGGGGAGAAGCCTCACGGATGAGGAGCGTAAGGCCTTCGTCGAAGCACTCCGTGGCCTTGAGCCCCCTCTCGCTCATACCGATGCTGCAGCCGAAGCTCTCGCTGCCGGCCTTGAGCGCATCGGCTGTCAGCTCCCCGCTACGGCCGTGCGTCTTGCCCTCGAAGAAGCCTATCAGCGCACCAAGCGCGAGACCCATCAGGCGATGGAAGGCTTCGTGCACAACCTCAATACCATGCACTCGCGTGGTGGTAATCAGGTCGTCTTCAGCTCGGTCAACTATGGTACCGACACCTCCGAAGAGGGGCGTATGGTCATCCGTGAGCTCCTCGCTGCTACCGTCGAGGGCTTAGGCCAAGGCGAGGTGCCTATCTTCCCCATCCAGATCTTCAAGGTCAAGGAGGGCGTGAACTACTCCGAGGCAGACTATGCAAAGGCACAGGCAGACTTCGCTGGGGCGCTGGCGGGGAAGTACACCTTTGAGACGCCGAACTTTCGACCTCCTGCTCTTGGCGTGTAAGACGACGTCGCACGCTCTCTTCCCGAACTTTGTCTTCCTCGATACGCCCTTCAACCAGCATGAGCTCTGGCGCGCCGATGACCCGAAGCGCTACCTGCATGAGATCGCCACGATGGGCTGCCGTACGCGTGTCTTCGAGAATGTCTGCGGGCCTAAGACCTCTGTCGGGCGCGGGAACCTCTCGTTCACGACGATGAATCTGCCCCGTCTGGCTATCGAAGCCTCTCGCCGTGCCCAGCGTGAGCTCCCTACGGCTCCCGTGGAGCAGCAGCAGGAGCGGGCGAGGGTACTCTTCCTCGAGTCGGTGCGTGAGATGGCTACCTTCATCGGTGACCAGCTACATGAGCGCTACCTCTACCAGCGCTCGGCCTTAGCTCGTCAGTTCCCCTTCATGATGGGCAATGACGTGTGGAAGGGTGGTGCAGCCCTCGCTCCACAGGACGAAGTGGGCTCGGTCTTCGACAGTGGCACGCTCGGTATCGGCTTCATCGGCGGGCACAATGCGATGGTGGCACTCTATGGTGAGGGCCACGGACGCAGCGACCGCTCTTGGCAGACGCTCTATGATGCCGTGCAGGTGATCAACGAAGTGGTGCGCGAATACAAGCAGAAGTACCACCTCAACTACTCTGTCCTTGCTACTCCTGCCGAAGGCCTCTCGGGGCGCTTCACCCGTATGGACCGCAAGCGCTACGGTATCATCCCAGGTGTCAATGACCTCGACTACTATGTGAACTCCTTCCACGTCGACGTGCGCGAAGAGATCGGTATGCACGACAAGATCCGTCGTGAAGCCCCCTTCCATGCGATCACGCTCGGTGGGCATATCAGCTATATCGAGCTCGACGGCGAGGCGAAGAAGAATGTCTCCGTCATCCTCAAGCTCGTCAAGACGATGAAGGATACGGGTATCGGCTACGGTTCGATCAACCACCCCGTAGATACGTGTCAGGACTGTGGCTATCGTGGGATCATCTACGATAAGTGCCCCGTCTGTACCAGCGATCGCATCGCTCGTCTGCGTCGTATCACAGGCTATCTCACCGGTAGCCTCGAGAGCTGGAACTCTGCTAAGCAGGCAGAGGAACACGACCGCGTGAAGCATCACTGATCCTCCCAACTCATACTATTAAGCAGCTGACGAAGAGCCTGGGTCCCGAGGCGGCTCCCCGCCGACGGACTCCAGGCTTCGTCTTATCCATCCCACTCCTCACCCCCGTCTCCGTGCGCCTCCTCAACGTCTATCGTGAGAGTATCAGCGATGGCCCTGGCCTTCGCTACTCGATCTATCTGGCTGGTTGCCGCCACGCTTGCCCAGGATGTCACAATCCTGAGAGCTGGTCGGCCGAGGCGGGTATTCCTCTCACCGAGGAGGTCCTCAGCGATATGATCGAGGAGATACGGGGCAATTCTCTCCTGGACGGCATCACCGTCTCTGGGGGAGATCCCTTCTATGACCCCACGGCGCTCGCCGCTCTCTTAGGGCGCTTGCGACGTGAGACGGGGCTGTCGATCTGGTGCTACACGGGCTTCACGGTGGAGTACCTCCTGCAGTCAGAGGCGCATCGCCCCGCGCTGGAGTTCATCGATGTGCTCGTCGATGGCCCCTTCGTCCAGAGCCTTCTTGACCCGCGCCTCTACTTCCGCGGTAGTCGTAATCAGCGGCTGGTGCATATCGATCACAGTGTGCCCCTGTCCGAGGCGGCACTCTCGTTCCTCGACGATGCCTTCTAAGGCGCACTCTTGCTGTCTCGAGCCTTCTCCTTATCTTTATATCTCACGGGGGCTTCCCCTGCTGACACATCCACTTACCTTCCTATTAGACGATGATCTACTTCCTTGGGGCACTCTGCCTCATCTTCCTCGTGCTCTTCCTCTACGCAGGGAAGCGCATCAAAGAACTGACTGACGTAGCCGCTGCCGCTGAGCGTGCTGAGCATGAGAAGGCGCTCGAGCTCAAGACGCTGGAGACAAGGCTTCAGACGACTGCCGAGGCACATCAAGAGCTTCGCCAGCGCTACGACGCCCTCCAGCAGAAGGCTGATGAAGCCGCTGTGAGCCTTGCTGCCGTTAAGACCGAGCGTGCAAGTCTCGCTGCTGAGCTGGAGAAGCTCCAGGCAGAGAAGGGCAAGCTCGCCGAAGAGCTGCGCGATAGCTTCCGTGCTGTCGCGAATGACATCATGCGCGAGCGTACCGAAGACTCGACAAGCGTACGAAGGAGACTCTCTCCCCGCTGCGTGAGGACCTCAAGCGCTTCGGTGAGCAGGTCGATAAGACTTATCAAGAAGAAGCACGCGAACGCTTCAACCTCAAGGACTCCATCGAGAAACTCATCCTTCGCAGTCAGGAGATCAGTCAGGAGACCACCAGCCTCACACGTGCCCTGCGTGGTGATAGCAAGGTGCAGGGTGACTGGGGTGAGCTGGTCCTCGAGCGCATCCTTGATCAGAGCGGGCTCATCCGAGGAGAGCATTACTTCGTGCAGGAGACGCTGCGTGATGAATCGGGAGCGGTCATCACGACGGGTGATAACCGCGGTGGTCTTCGCCCTGACGTCATCGTCCGCTACCCCAATCGGGGTGCCATCGTCATCGACAGTAAGGTCAGCCTCACCGCCTATGCACGCTATGTCGCCGCTGAGACAGACGCAGAGCGTGACCAAGCACTCAAGGAGCACCTCTTCAGCCTACGCAAGCATATCAATGAGCTCTCGGGTAAGCGATACGAAGAGTACACCGAGGGTTCGCCGAACTTCGTCATGCTCTTCATCCCCAACGAGCCGGCCTACACCATAGCGCTCGCTCACGATCCCACCCTCTGGGAGGAAGCCTATCGGAAGAATGTCGTCCTCATCAACGGCACGAACCTCATCGCTGCCCTGCGTATGGCGCAGGATATGTGGCAGCGTGATAGCCAGCAGCGCAATGTCTTGCAGATCGTCGATGAGGCGGGTAAGCTGTATGATAAGTTCGCCACCTTCTCCGAGACCTTCCTGAAGATCGAGAGCAAGCTCGAGGATGCACAGAAGGCGTTCGGTGAAGCTAAGGGCCAGCTCCGTGATGGACGTGGCGATATCCTCGGCCGCTTCGATAAGCTGAAGGCACTGGGAGCCAAGACGAAGAAGGCACTGCCAGGCGGTATCCAGCCCCCTGCATCAGCCTCCGAAGACGAATAGCCTCCACTTCTCTGTGGAGATCGATGGACCTAACTAAGTGCGACAGCCAGCTATCCTCTTACGGGATAGCTGGCTGTCGCGCTCTTATCGGGGAGGGATATACTACGAGGCTTCGTATTGAATTCGTAAATTTGTACTCATCAGGAATAAGATCACTTACTTAAACGACTATAAATGGCTAAATCTAAGGACGAGAAGAAGCGCAATGGGATTATCCCCGAGCCGACGTTGCGCCGACTTCCTTGGTATCTCTCCTTTGTAAAGCTTCTCCAAACAGAAGGACATAAGTACGTCTCCTCGCCCCGTATCGCTTCGGGTGTCGGAGTCGATGCTGCGCTCGTGGCGAAGGACCTCTCGTATGTAGAGCTCCAGGGGCGTACACGCGTCGGCTATGAGACGGAGGCTCTCATCAACTACCTCGAGGAATTCCTCGGCTTCACGAAGCGCCATCAGGCCTTCCTCATCGGTGTCGGGAGCTTGGGCTCTGGGCTCCTCTCGGACAAGGGGCTACGGCAGTTCGGCCTTGAGGTGACCGCAGGCTTTGACGTCGCTGAGGATATCATCGGTACGGAAGTCTCGGGGATCCCCGTCTATCATATCGATGAGCTGGCGACACGTATCGAGAGCGAAGGCATCAAGATCGCCATCCTCACCGTACCTATCCTACAAGCGCAGCTGATGACTGACCGCTTGGTGCGTGCTGGTATCCGTGCGCTGTGGAACTTTACGCCCGTTCGCATCCAGACACCCGATCATGTCGTCGTGCAGAATACCTCGATGTATGCGCACCTGGCACTCATGTTCACCCGCATGAAGGTGCTCCAGGAAAGTCAACCTACTACCCCTACCAGTAAGCCTCGCTCCAGCCGATGAAGATCTTAGGCGTAGGCTTCAATTACCGCCCGCACGTAGCCGAAGCACCTCAGCTCGGCCTTCCTGAGCAGGCGGTAGATACTCCTCCACTCTTCTTCCACAAGGGCGATGCGCTACTCAAGCCCCGCACGCCCTTCTTCCTCCCCGATATGGGTTCGTCCATCGAATATGAGGCGGAGCTGGTCATCCAGATCAGTCGGGTAGGGAAGTGCATCGCTGAGCGCTTCGCCCATCGCTACTATGATCGTGTGACGGTGGGTATTGACTTTACGGCACGCGACATCCAGCGACGTGCTATGGCTGAGGGCCGTCCGTGGCTGGAGGCTAAGGTCTTCGACGGCTCGGCTGTCGTAGGCGAGTGGCTGGACAAGGCGGAGCTGGGCTATCCCGAGCGCCCCATCGCCTTCTCGCTACGGCGTGGCGGAGAGGTGGTGCAAGAGGCCGATAGCTCGGAGATGATCCATAGCTTCGATGCGCTGATTGCCTATGTGAGCCGCTTCCAGACGCTACGTATGGGTGACCTCATCTTTACTGGGACCCCTGCAGGTGTCGGGCCTATAGCTATCGGGCAGACCCTCGAGGGCTTCATCGGAGAGCGCAAGGTGCTCCACGTCCCCATCAAGTAGCTGGCTACCCTTTCGCGTAGGCCACATCCCATCGCCCCACCGATCCGCTTGTGATCGGTGGGGCTTTTTGTGTCTTGTGCAATGGTCTCCATATAGGTATATGAGTACGTGGGGTAGAGCTATATAGGATGGCGAAGAAAGCTATATAGCTTTGGCCTGATTCCTATATAGCTTACTTGGATTCCTATATAGCTTTGTGCAGTGATCTCTATTAGGCCGTTGCTCCGCGTAGGGATAAAAGTTGCGGACGAGTGGCAGATAAGTTTGGACTACGTACGTGGCTCTAATATCTACGTACGTGGATATTTGGATTTCCGTGCTTGGTCTTTAAGACTACGTGCATAGATAGAAGAATACCACTACGTGAAGGCACTTTTTCCTTCACGAGAAGGGCACTTTTCCCTCCGCTGGATAAGAAGAATACTCGCGATAAGGCGAGGGGCTTGTGTATCACTTCGGAGAAGCATATCGGAGAGCTGGGCGTGCGATGCCTTAGCACAATAAATAGAGAGCAGGACTCTGCCGCAGCAGTCTCATTAGATGTGGGGAGAGTTAACGCCGATAAGTTGTGTCTATACCTATATATAGGTTGTCTATGTGGGGGCAAATAACTATTCATAGGTATTTACTCGCCTCCTTGTAGCCTATAACTTTGCTTGCTAATTTTCCCCCCTGTGTCTATGCGGGTCTGTGGGGAACATGAAGCAGAGATAATATATAAGGTATAAGCTATATGAGTGACATGAAATCGGCATCCCGTAGTAAGCGCCTGCGTCGCTTCCTCTTCGGAGGGATTGCCCTCGCCCTTGTCGCCCTCGTCGCCTACTTTGTCTGGGGACGCTATGGGTCGACGACGCGCATCGCCCTGGTGAACTTCCCCGGCTATCAGTCTTCGGGGATCATCCTTTCCAACGACAATAAGCACGTACGCTATGACGAGCTGGAGCAGGGGGACATCGATAAGTTCGACAGCTACGACTGCGTCCTGGCCTTCGGTATGGGCCTCAAGTGGAATGATGAGCAGCGTACCGAGATCAAGAAGCTGGGTGATAAGGGCCTCCCTATCAAGGTCGTCTATGCTACGACGAAGGAGAATGAGATCTCCAGCCTCGATGCAGCTAAGGATCAGCGCATCAGCGAGTACCTTGACAACGGGAATAAGAAGAACTACCGCTCTCTGTCACACTATATCCGTCGCTACATCGACGGGAAGAAGTGGTTCGCTCCCGAGCCTGATTCGGTAGCTCCCAGCTCGGCCGACGTCTACTACCATCTTGATGAGAACGTCGCCTTCGATAAACTCGCCGACTACGAAGCCTATATCAAGAAGCAGGGCTTCTATCATGAGGGGGCGAAGAAGGTCCTCGTCATCGGGGGGCTTAACGATCCCTTCAGCGGCAATAAGCAGAACCTCGATAGCCTCATCACCAGCCTCGATCGTGCGGGGCTCAATGTCTATCCCGTCTCTTCCTTCTCTGACCGCCTCCGCTTCATCCAGGAGGTCTCACCTGACCTCATCATCCACTTCCCTCACGGACGTATCTCGATGATGGGTGGTGACCGCGTCGTCGAATATCTGCGTGAGCGTAATATCCCCGTCATCGCCCCCCTGACGCTTATGACCAGTCGTGAGGAATGGGAGGCTGATCCGCAGGGTATGATGGGGGGCTTCCTCTCACAGACCCTCGGTATGCCCGAGCTTGATGGAGCTATTTATCCCTACGTACTCACTACGCAGGAGAAGAATGACGACGGGCTCTACGTCCTCAAGGCTGTACCCGAGCGTCTCAAGAAGCTCACCGAGCTGGTGCAGCGCTTCCTCACCCTGCAGACCAAGCCCAATAGCGAGAAGAAGCTCGCTATCTACTACTTCAAGGGCCCAGGGCAGGAGACGCTCGCAGCACAGGGTATCGAAGTCGTGCCCTCGCTCTACAACCTACTGGTCCGCCTCAAGGCTGAGGGCTATAACCTCACGGGGCTCCCAGCAGATGTGAAGGCCTTCGAGGCACAGCTGATGCGCGAAGGTCCCGTCATCCAGTCCATCGCTGGCGGGCAGATGGAGGAATACCTCAAGACGGGTAATCCTGCTTGGGTCGATAAGGCAGACTTCGATAAGTGGATCGCCGAAGACCTGACGCCCCTTCAGATTAAGGAGCTGGAGGAGACCTACGGCCCCACGCCAGGGAGCTACATGACCCGTACCTCTTCGGCTGGTATACCACAGCTTGCTGCTACGCGCATCCAGTACGGCAATGTCGTCCTGCTCCCTCAGCCTGTAGCGGGTATCGGTAGTGACAACTTCGCTATCGTGCACGGTGCCGCTTCGCCTCCCCCTTATCCCTATGTCAATGCTTACCTCTGGGCTCGCCATGTCTTCGGGGCAGATGCCTTGATGCACTTCGGTACGCATGGGAGCTTGGAGTTCACCCCGAAGAAGCAGGTCGCACTCAGCGCCAATGACTGGGGTGAAGCACTCATCGCACCTTACCCACACTTCTACTATTACACGATCGGGAATATCGGGGAGAGCATGATGGCTAAGCGTCGCTCTTATGGTAGCCTCATTTCCTATATCACCCCTCCCTTCGACGAGAGCAAGACGCGTCATACCTTCACTGACCTGCAGCAGGCCATCGAAAAGTACTACGAGCTGAAGGAGCCTGCGGCGAAGGATGCACAGAGCCTGGCGGTGAAGAAGCTCGCTGTCGGCCTCGGTATACATCGAGAGCTACGCTTAGACTCCATCCTCACGAAGCCCTATACGGCTAAGGATGTCGAGCGCATCGACAACTTCGCTGAGGAAATCGCCTCAGAGAAGGTCAACGGTCAGCTCTATGTCACGGGCGTGCCCTACACCCCAGCGAAGACGACCTCCACGGTGCTGGCGATGACGGCTGATCCCATCGCTTACGCCAAGGCTCGACTGGATCGCCTGCGTGCCGCTCAGCCCATCGACAATACAAGCAATAAGCACCGCTTCTATAAGGAGTACCTCCAGCCCGCTCAGCAGCTCGTCCGTGGCATCCTCGCCTCGGGCTCGGTGAGCGAAGCTACCGTCCTCTCCTATGGTGGCATCACGAAGGAGCAGCTGGAGCGCATCCATGCACTCTCTGCACCTAAGAAGCCCATGGGTATGAAAGCGGCTATGGCAGCTGCCAAGGGTGATAGCAGTAAGTCGGGAGGCAAGCCTACCCGCCTTGATCAGATCCGTGGCGGTAGCCTCAAGGATAAGCCCGCTGGTCATCCTGGCGGTCATCCTGGTGGGCACCCAGGGGGGAAGCCTCAGGGACACGCTGCCGACACGCCCGAGCCATCGAAGAAGGAGCGGGATGAGATGGAGGCCGTCACCGAGCTGGAGCGTGCTATCCTCAACGTCATCACCTATCGTGATGCCCTGCAGAATAGCCCTCGCCTCGAGCTTGATGCTACGATCAATGCCCTCAACGGGGGCTTCACCGCACCCTCGTCGGGTGGTGATGCCGTCGCCAACCCACAGGCTGTGCCTACGGGTCGCAACCTCTATTCGGTCCGTGCTGAGAGCACACCTTCGCAGCGTGCGTGGAGTCAGGGCGTACAGCTCGCTCAGGCTACACTGAAGGCCTACAAGGAGCAGCACGGCAAGTATCCCACGAAGGTCAGCTATACCTTCTGGAGCAGTGAATTCGTCGAGACCGAAGGGGTGACTATCGCCCAGGTGCTGTATATGCTCGGGGTCGAGCCCGTGCGCTCGCAGTTTGGCTCGGTCGAGGATGTTCGCTTGATCCCCACCTCCGAGCTGGGTCGCCCACGTATCGACGTGGTCATCCAGACCTCGGGACAGTTCCGTGACCTCGCAGCATCGCGCCTGGCGCTGATCACGAAGGCCGTCGAGCTGGTCTCTTCTCTCGGCAAGGAAGATCAGGAGAACTACGTCGCTGCAGGCTCCGTCGCCACGGAGAAGGAGCTCGTCGAGCAGGGCCTTTCGCCTAAGGAAGCCCGTGAGCTGGCGAACGTCCGCATCTTCGGTGGTGTCAATGGTATGTATGGTACCGGCATCCAGGAGATGGTCACCTCTGGAGACAAGTGGGAGCAAGAGAAGGAGATCGCTGATGTCTATCTGAACAATATGGGTGCTGCATACACCGGTAAGCAAGAGGACTGGGGACGCTTCGTCAAGCCCCTCTTCCGTGCTGCACTCAAGAATACCGACGTCGTCGTGCAGCCCCGTCAGAATAATACTTGGGGAGCGCTGAGCCTCGACCACGTCTATGAGTTCATGGGTGGTCTTACGCTCTCGGTGCGTAATGTCACGGGGAAGGATCCCGATACCTATCTCGCTGACTACCGCAACCACAGCAACATGCGTATGCAGGACCTTAAGGAGGCTATCGGCGTCGAGAGCCGTGCTACCGTCCTCAACCCTGAGTACGTGAAGGAAGTCCTGGCTGGTGGCGCGAACAGTGTCGCTAATATCACCGAGGTCGTCACCAACACCTACGGGTGGAATGTGATGAAGCCCGAGGTCATCGACAAGGAGCTCTGGGATCAGCTCTACGATATGTATATCCGCGACGTCAATAACCTCGGTGTCGCTTCGGCCTTCGAAGGGAAGAGCCCCGCAGCCCTCGAGGAGATCACAGCTGTGATGCTTGAGACGGCTCGTAAGGGGATGTGGAAGGCTTCACCCGAGCAGCTCTCTACGCTTGCCCAGCGTCATTCGGAGCTCGTGGCTAAGTACGGCCCCTCAGGTGGTGGTATGTCGGCGGACAATAAGAAGCTCCGTGCCTTCATCTCCCAGCAGCTCTCTCCCGAGGCCGCCAAGCAGTACCAAGCTCAGATGAAGCAGATGGACGAAGGTTCTTCGGCCGATGCCCCCAGCCAGAATGGTATGGTGATGAAGAAGGAGACGGTCGCTGATCAGGCTGGTGCCGTGACGCGTAGCTTCAATGGTCTGTGGATCGTAGCTGGGGTAGCTGTCCTCTTCATCGGGCTCCTCGTCCTCCTGCGTATCAAGCGTCGCCGTGATGCTGAGTAGTCCCCTGATGCTAACCTCTATCTTCTCGGTGTAGCTGATGGAACTCGTCGTCCAGATCCTCCTGCTCTTCATCATCGTAGCCTCCGTGCTACGCCTCTCTTTTGAGCGGGGCTGGATCATCCCCACACTCTTTGCTGTCGTGGCAGCTGTCTTCGTCTACTTGACCTATCCCTATGCGATCGAGCAGACGAAGACCGGCCTCGCAGCCTATATCGCCGACCGCTCGCTACGTGAGTATGCAGCCATCTTCATCTCGCTGGATGTGGCACTCATCGTGGCCTACAGCTTCTCCCGTCTGAGTCACCCACGTGGTCGAAGGGGTAGGGTGATAGCCTTCCTCCTACGCCTCTATCCTGGGGTGCTTATCTTCCCCGTGCTCTTCTATCTGCAGTCGACGCTGATCTTCGCCCTGCCAGGGATGGACTTCGGGGTGGTCTCCCTCCTCCTTGCCGCAGGGACGGTGGTGCTCCTGCTGGGGCTTACCTTCCTCTTGCGCTTCCTTCTCCCTGAGGAAGAGCAGCGCTTGGAAGTGCTCTTCTTAGTGGAGCTCTTTGTCTTCATCCTCGGGATCATCGCTTCGGTCGATGAGACCATCCGCATGGCACCCACCGAGAGCCCCATCCAGTGGGGTGGGCTGGTGCTGACCCTTGGCATCGGACTGCTGTGCTTTGCCGTGGGCTACTTCGCTCCCCGTATCCGTCGATCACTTAAACACAAATAATACATACCCGCACTTATGGATCAGATATCCAAGGTACTCTTCGTCATCTCGAATAGCCTCCTCATCCCCGACATCCTCTTCCTCATCATCCTCTTTATCCGTTCGCTCATCCTCGTCGGGGGCTTCTATAATAGCTTCATGCAGCGCCGCCGCATGAATGCGCTCCTCGGCGATGTGCGTGCTCTGAATGCTGGGAACCTCTCCGAGCTGTCGGGTCGCCTGCCTAAGTCCAACCGCTCTCCCTTTATTGACCACCTTGATGACTTGCTCACGCGCGAAGGCCTCACGGAGGACTATGCGAACTACGTCATCAGCAGCTACGAGAATGTCTGTGAGAAGGACCTCTCCCTCTCTAAGCTCCTGACGAAGGTAGGTCCCGTGCTCGGTCTGGTCGGGACGCTCATCGCTATGAGCCCTGCACTTGTCGGTCTCTCCTCCGGGGATATTGGTGCGATGGCCTACAACATGCAGGTCGTCTTCGCTACCACCGTCGTCGGTCTGGTCATTAGTCTGGCTGGTCTGGTGACCCTGCAGTACAAGCAGCGTTGGTATACCAAGGATGTAGCACTCCTTGACTATATCTCTTCACTCCTTCTTGATAGCCGTACGAAGTAACTATGGGACGCAAGCCACGCCGCCCGAGCAAGCTCATGCAGGGCGAAGATACCGACCCTCTGACCGTCGTCGTCAACCTCTTCGACGTATCCATGGTCTTCGCCGTCTCCCTCATGGTCGCTATGGTGATGAACATGAATATGACCGAGGTCTTCACACAGGAGGACTTCTCTGTGGTGAAGAATCCAGGGAAGGAGAATATGGAGATCATCACGAAGAAGGGCGGTAAGATCGAGCGCTATACCCCCTCTAATGAGAAGACCGATAAGTCCAGCTCCCGCGGTCGCCGTGTCGGGGTCGCCTATGAGATGGAGGATGGTCAAGTCTACTACGTCCCCGAGGACGCCCTACCTGCTGAGTCAAAGTAGTTTCATTTATCCTCATATATGCCGCAGACCAAGCTCCTGCTGACCCTCTTGACGAGCCTGACGCTTAGTGCTGAGCTCGCTCTACCTCCTCATGCTGCTGCACAGACCTCTCAGCAGACGACGGTCTTCACCATCACGGGTGCTGTCGTCGAGCAGGATGGTAGTCCCCTCTACGGGGTGATCGTCCGAGCAGGGAATGCTAAGACGATGACCAATGCAGGCGGCCGATTCACCCTGACCCTTGCCTCCCGGCCCGAGGGTGGACGCCAGAGTCTCACCCTCTCCGCTGTCGGGAAGAAGACCCAGCAAGTGACCTTCGTCGAGGGTCATCCGCTCCGTGTCGTCCTCGAGGATGCCGTCGGGGAGATCAAGGAGGTCGTCGTCCGTGCCCGCCCCAATATCAATGCCCTTGACCTACGTGCCCGCTCGGGTGTCGTGGCACAGGTCGATATGAAGCTCCTTGCGCAGAAGCCGATGATCGACCTCTCACTGGCGCTTCAGGGTGCTGTGCCTGGTCTCACTGTCGTCAATCGTGGCGAGCTCGGTATGAAGCCGGAGATACGTATCCGTGGCAATAACTCCTTCACCAAGGGCGATGCTGCCAATGAGCCCCTCTATGTGCTCGATGGGAAGATCATCTCTCCACAGGCCTTCATGACGCTCAATCCACTTGACATCCGTGAGATCAAGGTGCTCAAGGATGCCGTAGCGACAGCGCTCTATGGGGTGAAGGCTGCCAATGGCGTGCTGGAGATCTCCTCACGCCGTGGTGTCTCGGGCCCCATGTCGATTAGCCTCAGTACGCAGGCCGGTGTCACGCTACGCGGCCGTCAGACTACGACGATGATGGATACGGATGAGAAGCTCGAGCTGGAGCGCCGTATGCAGGTGACCACCGCGCCGGGCTACCTCTTCTCCCCAGACTCATCTCGTCTGCGACGCTCAGCGACCTCCGTCAGAGCTATCAGTCGACGCTCGGTATCGCCCCGACGTGGACGCGAGAGGAGTACTTGGCCTACGGGAGCAGACAGCTTGATTCCCTGCGTCAGATCCATACGAACTGGTGGCACGACCTCATTCGCCCCAATTCCTATCAGAGCCACAACCTCAGCTTGCGTGGTGGGAGCCAAGATGTGACCTACTACGTCTCGGGCAACTTCTCCCGCCAAGGTGGGCAGCTGGAGGGCAATGATACCAAGCGCTTCACTCTCACTAATAGCCTCGACTGGCAGAGTCGCCTCGGCTTCGTGTCGCTTGGCCTCACGGGAGGCTATGCTAAGACGAATAGCCCGAATAGCAGTGACTTCAGCCCCCAGCAGCTGGTCTACGAGCTTAACCCCTATGAGACGAAGAGCTCGACACAGCTCTTCTCCTACCCTGGACGCAAGTACAGCGACCTCACGGGACAGTTCCGTCGCTGGACGAAGGAGATCCGCTTCGGTACAAGTCTGAGTGCTAACCTCCGTCCCTTCGAGGGGATGCAGCTGGATGCTGTCCTTGGTCTTGACTATGTGCTCAATGAGAGTGAGCAGATCACTCCCGCCGCGGCCTATAGTGAGGTGACGCGTCGCCGTCCCATCGAGCGAGGGATGATCTCCGTGGGCAAGAACACCGACTTCAACTACTCGGCCAATCTTCGTGCGACCTACCAGCGTCTCTTCGCCGAGAAGCACGATTTCAGTATCTCTGCCAATACCGACTATTACTACAGCGAAGGGCGTCTGCTCTCGGTGACGGGGCATGGTATCGGCCTACAGGAGTATCTGGCAGGGGTGAACAAGGGCCTCACGTCAGCAGACCTCCGCCCCGACTTCTCCGGCTCTAACGCCACATCCGCTCAGCTGGGCTTCGGCCTGGCTACGGGCTATACTTACGATAAGAAGCTTGATCTCTTCGCTGCCTATAAGGCGGATGCCTCAAGCCTCCTGCCCCGTGACAAGCGCTGGAATACCGCGTGGGCACTCGGTGGAGGCCTGCATCTTGAGGAACTTCTGTCTTTCCTCCGTGGTGGAAGCCTACTGACGGGGCTTGGACTAAAGGCTTCGTGGGGGCTGACAGCAAGCCTCGGGGGGGATTACCTCAGCCTCAGCTGTGCCCATCTTCTCTTACCAGCAGAGCTCTTTCTACGCAGATCAGTATCGCCTCATCCGCCTCTCCACTCTCTACAATGACCGCTTGAAGCCCGAGCAACTCAAGAGTGTGGACCTCGGCCTCTCCGTGCAGCTGGCTCATGCCCATACGCTCGACGTGAACCTCTATCGCCGCGATACGAAGGATGCTCTGATCATGACGGATATCCCAGCGAGCAATGGCTTCCTCTCGATGCTGGATAATGTCGGGAGTCTGCGCAACGAGGGGGTAGAGCTCTCGGCTTCATCTCGCCTTCTTAGCAGCGAAGACTGCCGTCTCTCGCTACGTGCGGCCTTGGCCTACAACCGTAGTAAGGTGCTCGACCTCTATGGGAAGACTGCCATCTATTCAGGCGACAATGTCTATCCCGACTACGAGGTGGGTCGCTCCTATGACTATGTCTATGGGCTGGATGCCCTCGGGGTCAATCCACTCTCGGGCGAACTGATGTTCCGTGACCGACAGGGTGCGGAGCAGAGCTTTGGTAAGACGATCGTGCGCGATGACCTCGTGGGTATCGGCTACCGCACACCACCCTATACGGGTACCTTCGGCCTGACCTTCGGGTACAAGGCGCTGGAGCTGGATGCGCAGTTCTACTACGTCTTCGGGGGCTTCAAGGCCTACTCGATGACCTACGTGCGCGGGGTCTCCGATGTGAATAAGAATGCCATCGCGGGGCAGGTGTCTCGCACGTGGTTCGCCCTCGGTGATGAAGATCGCCTCTATCCCAACCCACGAGCGGGGACGCAGACCTTCAACAACCTCTCCCACTATCCCAATACGCGGATGATCTCGCGCAGTGACTACCTGCGTCTCTCGATGCTGAGCCTTCGCTACCGCCTCTCCTCATCGCTGCTACACCATCTGGGCGATGTCGTGAAGTACGCTACGATAGCCCTGCAGGGCTCGAACCTCTTCACACTCACGCCGTATAAGGGCGGTAGCCCTGAGTCGGGTACCTATGACCTCGGTGTGCAGCCCGTCCTTACCCTTCACCTCAATCTCAACTTCTGATGTCCTTGCTTCTCCGACGCTCTGTGCTACGGATGCTCTGCTCTGTCCTGGCGGTGGTACCCTTCCTCTCGGCTTGCTCACTGGATATCCCCGTGGAGAATGAGTTGACCGACCCGAAGGCAATCTCCTCCGTGCAGACGGCTTATGAGGCGCTTGCCTCCGCCTATAGCTCCTATCCGAAGGTAGAGCTCGAGCTTAGTCTCCTCTCTGACGAGCTGGTGCCCACGCATCGTGCTGGCCAAAGCCCGCAGATGGCGCAGCTCTATGCCTATACCGACTATGCCCTGCAGAGTCTGGCCTCTGACCTCTGGTCGGGCTACTACGAGACCATCAAGGATGCGAACGCTGTGCTCGTTCGACTCCCCGACCTCCGCTCACGACTCTCCTCTGCTGAGCAGCTCCAGCTCGACTACCTCGCAGGCGAGGCGAAGACCCTCAAGGCGCTCTCTTACCTCCAGCTCCTCCAGCTCTTCGCTACGCCCTATGATGATGCCGAGCATACGGGTGGGATCATCCTCAAGGACCGTGTGGAGCGTGAGGAACTCCCACGTAGCACAAAGGCCGAGACGGTGCAGGCGATTGAGCGTCTGCTGAAGGAGGCCCTCACGGCTTTCGATACGACGACGCGCCCACCCTACGGCTCTGCCCCGGGCTTCGTCAATGCGGCTACGGCTCGAGCGCTCCTCGCTCGCCTCTATCTCTATACTGGCGACTGGGCTAAGGCCGAGGAAGTGACCCGTACGCTCGTCCCTACGACCCTCTCTACGTCGATGATCCCCACGACTCCGCTTGCGTGGACGCAGGGGACATCTGCTGTTGCCCTCTTCGCCAGCTCGGTACCCGTGACCTACTATAATAGTATCTACGCGCAGGCGAAGTCGGCTACTAATGCGACCTACCAGCTTCCCCAGCGCAGCTACTTGGCCTCGACAGACCTCCGTCATCGCAGCTATGCCCTCGACAGCACCCTGCAGGTCGATGCTACCACGACCCGCTCGCTGCAGATCATCGGGAAGTATGCCGCCTTCCTCTTCGCTGGAGGGCTCCCTTCTTACAACTGTGTCGTCCGCACGACCGAGCCTATCTTCCTGCGTGCCGAGGCCTTGGCTCGCAGTGGTGATGAGACGGCTGCACGCGACCTCCTCAATAGCTACCTCCGTCTGGTCGGTGCAGATGAGGTCGCTTCGACCGTGACGGGCAGTGCTCTTATCAATGCTATCATCGCCGAGAAGGCTCGGGAGTTCGCCGGCGAGGGTCTACGCTTCTTCGACCTCAAGCGTCTGGGACTACTATCGAGCACTATACCCCCAATGAGGAGCGTGTCTCCCTCACGCTGCCAGCAGGGAGCTACAAGCGCACCCTGCCACTGCCCGCTTCCGAGCGCTCAAATAAGAACCTCGGGGCACAGAACCCTGGGTGGCCTGAGCTCACCCATTGATCTCATCCTTTTACTATCGTATCTCCATTATGAAGACTTCCCTTTATCATCGCTTACGGAGCATCGGGGCCATCGGACTCTTCTCCCTGCTCCTCCTCTCGCTCCTTCCCTCGTGTGCGAAGGATACCCCCGATAATAAGTATCGTGGGGGAGAATAAGATCCAGCTGCGTCTGCCCGACGGCTCTCGCTCGGTGCTCATAGCTGCGACCTCTACCTCTCCTATTAAGGTGACCGTCCGCCTGACTTCTCGTCGCACGGACGCGGTCACGCTACAGCTCAATCTCACGGGCGAAGCTGCCTCATCCCTCACCCTCTCCTCGAAGACGCTTACGATCCCCGCAGGTCAGCTCGAGGGAGAGGTCGTCATCACACCTTCGGCTAAGGAAGTGACGACCCAGCAGCAGGCCAAGCTCTCCGTCACGTCCTCCGCCTCGGGTCTTATGGTCGAGGGCGATCTGACCATCACGATCTCGCCCTTCCCCGTGTGGACGCCTACGGCTGCTCAGCAGGCGCTCATCGACGGCTATCGTGCCAAGGGGATCGACCTCTCCACGATCCTCGGCTATCATACGGTCGAGGGTAGTGTCGACTGGGCGGGCTTTACCGACTACGACTATGGTACGGATATCCGTTCGAAGGCCACCTGGCGCATCAGCGGTGCCACGATGCTCGTCGAGCTGAGTGACCGTGCTACGGCTGACCAGCCCGTACTGAAGTTCTCGTACAATGCTCTTGGTCTGAATGATATCTATAAGAAGCTCTGGGACGGCTATACGGTCGATAATCTCCTCTACTTCTATGCCGAAGGGACATCAAGTCTGGAGGTGATGAAGGCGATCAACTGGACGCAGTCCTCAGCTGAGACCTTCAATGTCGTGCTGGATAACGTCCGTGTGAATGCTTCCACGGGTACGCTTGCCTTCACGGGCAAGCGTCTCTCGGGTATGCCTGCGACTTATCCGCTCCGTGAAGACGAGTCAGACAGCCCCATTGTCGTACCCTTCACCTACGAGTCCTCGGTATGGACGCGTGTGATGGCGAAGATCGCAGCTGAGCCTACCTTCAAGGAGACGGTCGAGTCGGCCGAAGGGATGGAGCTGTACAGCATCCTCTCCCACACGGGTATCGACGAAGATCGTACGGCTGAACTCGACGTAACCGAAGGCCATTACGTGAAGCCCGAAGGGAAGATCGACCTCAAGAAGGGCACGCTCTCCTTCACGTTCCCCTTCCACGGCTACAACTCGGATTACTATTCGGTGGTGAAGGTGACTTCGCAGCAGCGCAAGTAACTCCCCCGCACATTGCCGCTCTAAATATCCGCCCCCGAGGCTGTCTGACTGCTCCATAGTCAGCGGCCTCGGGGGCGGGCTTTTATGGGGTAGGGGAGATGCTGTTCCTTATGAGACCTTGCGCAATAGTCTCATATCGGTATATGGGTGCGTGGATAGAGCTATATAGGGATGGCGAAGAAAGCTATATAGCTTTCGGTGTGAAACTATATAGCTTTGTGAAGTGACCTATATATAGGTTGTTGCTCAGCGTAGGGATAAAAGTTGTGGACGAGTGGCAGATAAGTTTGGACTACGTACGTGGCTCTAATATCTACGTACGTGGATATTTGGATTTGCGTGCTTGGTCTTTAAGACTACGTGCGTAGATAGAAGAATATCACTACGTGAAGACGCTTTTTTCTTCACGAGAATGACGCTTTTCCTTCCGCTGAATAAGAGGAATACGCGCGATAAGGCGAAGGGCTTGTGTATCACTTCGGAGGGGGGATATCGGGGCGGTGGGCATGCAATGCCTTAGTACTCTAAATGGAGGACAGGAATCTAAAGCAGCAGTCTTGAGTCTGTGTGATGTGTTGAGTTCCCTCATCTGCGAGGCTTCGCAATACCCCCACGCACCGTCATAAATGTGTGGTTATGGGTGAGACCATGATGGTGACTCGCATCCTAGCTTCTCTCGAGGATGTGAATAGAAGCTGTAGAGGTGCGTAGCTACAAGATCTTCAGATGGGGGCAGTCTTACTGACAGATGGTAGATGTTTCCTCAGTATACCCTTTGGATTTGGAGGCGGAAGCACAGGTGAAATCCTCTTGCAGAATCAAAAGTTCTTCCTATCTTTGCGGACAAGAAAACCCCTTGAGGGGTCTTAACCCTGCGGTAGTAGCTCAGTTGGTAGAGCATCAGCTTCCCAAGCTGAGGGTCACGAGTTCGAGCCTCGCCTACCGCTCACCATGTGAGGGGGTATCCTTCTTTCCAGAGGAGGGATATCCCCTCGCTATTTGCTACATACACTACTCTCTAAGCTCATTCACGTAATGATGACTACTCCACTTCTCGGGGTAGACCTCGGTCAGATCGCCTCAGCGATAGGACATGAGTTTACCCTCTTCAGCCTCGACGAGCTCTACAAAGCGTTCTTCACGCTCTTCGTCACCATCGACATCATCGGGGCTATCCCCATTATCCTTTCGCTCAAGGCCAAGGGGAAGACCTACCACTCCGCACAGGTCGGCATCTATTCGGGGATTATCCTGATCGCCTTCCTGCTCGTAGGGGAACCGCTCTTAGGGTCTTTCGGTGCGGATATCTCGACCTTCGGGGTCGCAGGGGGGATCGTGCTCTTTGTGATGGCTGTCGAGATGATCTTCGGCATCGAGATCTTCAAGTCCGAGGACGACTCGAGTGGCAATACGACCTTCGTGCCGCTGGTCTTCCCGCTCTTTGCGGGGGCTGCCTCGTTCACGACGCTCCTGACGCTGCGCTCGGCTGGTATCGCGATGATCAATCTGGCCCTGAGTATCGTGCTGAACATGGTCCTCGTCTACCTCGTCCTGCGCTATGTCTCGCTCCTCGATCGTATCCTCGGTAAGAACGGGGTCTATATCCTACGTAAGTTCTTCGGGGTGGTCCTACTGGCTATCTCGGTGAAGTTCATCACAAAGAATCTGATCGAAGTCATCGCCATGGTACAGCATGGGGTGGCCGCTCTCGGACAATAGTAATCACCATCCTCCTTGCGTGCGGGGAGGCCTCATAGGCGACATGCGTGTATCCTCAATAAGGGGCTGCACGCATATCGTCTCTATAAAAGCAATGTAATATGAAGCATGGATTTGTCAAGGTCGCAGCCGCTGTCCCCTTCGTGCGGGTCGCTGACTGCGAGTACAATGTCGAGCGAATAGAGGCTCTGGTACTGGAGGCTGACGCCAAGGGCGTAGAGATCATCACCTTCCCAGAGCTCTCCATCACGGGCTATACGTGTGGAGACCTTTTCCTCCGCCCTTTCCTCAATGATCAGGCTGAGGCTGCACTGCTTCGCCTTGCAGAGCGTACGGCACATACCTCGGTGCTTATCATCGTCGGTATGCCTATTCGCATCCAGTCACAGCTCTTCAATGCGGCCGTAGCCCTTCAGTCGGGGCAGATCCTCGGGGCTATCCCCAAGACTTATCTGCCGAACTACCGTGAGTTCCAGGAAGCACGTTGGTTCGCTGCTGCGCGTGACCTCAAGCTGGCTCACGTACAGATCGGTCGCTTCCAAGTGCCTATCGGGCACAACGTCCTCTTCCGCTCAGGCAAGCTCACCATCGGTATTGAGATCTGCGAAGATATGTGGACACCCTACACCCCAGGGACACGCCTGGCTCTCTACGGGGCACAGATCATCTTCAACCTCTCGGCGAGCAACGAACTGGCAGGGAAGAATACCTACCTGCGTAGCCTCATCAGCGGGCTCTCCTCGCAGAACCTCTGCGGCTACGTCTATGCCTCCGCTGGCTATGGTGAGAGCTCCACGGATACCGTCTTCACGGGTAAGGGCTTCATCGCCGAGGTCGGTAAGCTCCTCGTCGAGACTCTGCGCTTCACCTACGAAGAGCGCCTGATCATCAGCGATATCGATGTGATGCGTATCGATAACGACCGCCTGACGACCAATAGCTTCAATGACTCGATCGTCGACCACACGGAGCGTGGTCTCCTGACGGAGATTCCCTTCCGTCTGCGTACCCACGAGGAGTCACACGATGTAGACCGTCAGATCGAGCAGAATCCCTTCCTCCCCGAGAGCCGCAAGCGTGATGAGCGCGCCGAAGAGATGTTCGACATTCAGGTCTGTGGCCTCTCACAGCGCCTGCGCTTCATCGGGGCACGCCACGCCGTCCTCGGTATCTCGGGCGGCCTTGACTCGACGCTGGCGCTTCTGGTCACCGTGGCAGCCTTCGATGCGCTGGGCCTTCCCCGTGAGGGTATCATCGCTGTGACGATGCCTGGGCTGGGTACGAGCGACCACACGAAGAACAATGCTATCGAGCTGATGCAGGGCCTCGGCGTCACGTCACGCACCATCGATATCACCGAGGCCTGTATGCAGCACTTCGCTGCTATCGGGCACGATCCCGAGGTGCAGGATGTCGTCTTCGAGAATACGCAGGCTCGTGAGCGCACGCAGATCCTCATGGATCTGGCGAATAAGTACAACGCTCCCGTCATCGGTACGGGTGACCTCTCCGAGCTGGCTCTCGGCTGGTGTACCTTCAACGGTGACCACATGTCGATGTACTCGGTGAATGCGGGTATCCCTAAGACAGCTATCCAGATCATCGTCTCGCGTATGGCTGAGATCGGGAAGTTCGGTGCTGAGCTCTCGAAGGTCCTGCGCTCTGTCGTTGATACGCCTATCTCTCCCGAGCTGAAGCCTACGAATGCTAAGGGCGATATTGATCAAAAGACCGAGGATGTCGTCGGCCCCTATGAGTTGCATGACTTCTTCCTCTACAACTTCCTCGGCTACGGCTATCCACTCAGAAGATCTTCTATATGGCGAAGGTGGCCTTCAAGGATAAGTACGATGCGAAGTCCATCAAGCGCTGGCTACGCGAGTTCTATCGCCGCTTCTTCGCCCAGCAGTACAAGCGCAACTGCCTGCCTGATGGGCCTAAGGTGACGGCTGTGAGCCTCTCGCCACGTGGCTACTGGCGTATGCCCAGTGACGTGTCTTCTAATGCTTGGCTCGCTGAGGTTGATGCCTTGTCCGAAGATTAATCATAGGGTGTTGTACATTGAATAGTATTTTTTTGTACGTTTGTAGCCAGTTCGAGTTCCTGATATGTCAGCATGGTGCTGGCGGGGCGCTCGACTAACCAACACACATAGTACGATTATGAAGAAAGTATTTGTTTCATTCGCAGTACTGGCACTGGCTCTTGCCTCTTGCCAAGGTAACACGGAGGCTTCGCAGAGCGACAGCCTGAATCAGGACTCTGTAGCTGCTGCAGTAGTAGACTCTACCGCTAACGTAGCTAACGAAGCTGCACTGGGTACCTACGAAGGTACGATCCCAGGTGCTGACGGCTCGGTGAAGACGACTATCGTCCTCAACGCAGACGGCACGTACAGCAAGCACGAAGAGTTCTCGAAGGCAGGCGCTGAGCCCATCGATGAGAACGGGACCTACAAGCTCGCTGCTGATGGTCTGCTGACGCTCATCACGCCTTCGTCCAACCTCGAGACCTACTACAAGGTAGGTGAAGGCAAGATCACGCTGCTCGACCAGACGACTAAGCAGCTCCCCGAAGGTGAGCTCGCTGCCCAGTACGACCTCGCTAAGAAGTAAGTCACCAACTGATACCCGCCCTCGGGTGGGAATGACCCTCAGGGGCTATGCCCACAGCACAAGCTGTGCAGGCGTAGCCCCTGCTCTTTTGTGCCCTGTCGTGGTAGGTGATCTTGCTGTGGAAGTGGCTTGACAGAACGGGTGGGGGACGAGTTTGTATGGTTTATACCTTCGCACTCGATAAGATTGTATTCATTCATCCTAAGAAGTATATGGCAAAGAGTAAGTTCCTCACCATCCTGGGTACCGTCGCTTCGGTGACCGCTATCCTTATGTATGTCTCTTATATCAGCACGATCCAGGGCAACCTCAATGGTCAAAAGGGGGACTGGATCCAGCCTCTCGTCGCAGCGATCAACTGTACCCTCTGGGTCTTCTACGGCCTGCTCCAGCAGCCTAAGCGTGACTGGCCCATCGTAGTCGCTAACGCTCCCGGCATTGTCTTCGGTCTGGCAGCTGCCATCACGGCGCTGATGTAGTCCGACCCCCTTGGGGTAAAGACTCCCCGATATAGCCTTCGGCCCCGCTACATATCTACCGCTCTATGGTGTAGTATGTGGCGGGGCCGAAGTGCTTCTGTATAGGGTGAGGTAGAGTGGGGGGATATAGGTAGGTGCAGCGACCAATATAGGTCGATGGGTTGACCAATATAGGTCATGACGCGAAGCAGTATAGGTCACATAGGGAGACCTATATTGGTCCGAGTAGTGACCTATATAGGTTGATTTACGCGCTTCGTGTAGTCGCTCGGGAGCGTGCCGTATGACCTGGTACTGGAGACTGCCGTAGAGCTTGCTTCATCCCCCTGCTTCCTGCAGCTCTCTGCTTGCTTTGCAACCATGCAAAAATGACTAACTTTGTCCTCTGATATGCATTTGTATCTCGCTACGAGATGCACTCCCCACATCACAGACAACAACTATTAAGTACAATGAATAAAGTAAGCTATGCCCTCGGGCTGAGCATCGGCCAGAACTTCCGCGCCTCTGGCTTCGATGAGATCAATCTGGATGACTTCCTCGCTGGTGTACGTGACGTACTCGAAGGCGCTGAGCCTCAGATGACCTACGACGAAGCTAAGGTCGTCATCAACGACTACTTCCAGGAAGTACGTCGCAAGGCCGTCGAGCAGAACAAGGAAGCAGGCGAAGAATTCCTCAAGATCAACGGCCACAAGACGGGTGTCGTCACCCTGCCCAGCGGCCTGCAGTATGAGGTCATCAAGATGGGTGACGGCCCCAAGCCCGAGCTCACCGATACGGTCGAGTGCCACTACCACGGTACGCTGATCAATGGTCAGGTCTTCGACAGCTCGATGGACCGTGGCCAGACGGCTAAGTTCCCCCTGCAGGGCGTCATCAAGGGATGGACGGAGATCCTCCAGCTCATGCCCGTAGGCTCGAAGTGGAAGGTCACGATCCCCTCGGATCTGGCTTACGGCGACCGCGGTGCAGGTGAGATGATCCAGCCCGGTAGCACGCTCATCTTCATCATCGAGCTCATCGCTATCGTCGGTAAGTAAGGGATGAAGCAGCTTACCAAGCACCTCGCCCTGTCGGCAGGCCTTCTCGTCGCACTCGCCTCCTGCTCGCCCAAGCTGAGCAAGCAGAAGAGTGCTGCTCTCACTACCCGTCAGGATAGTGTCGCCTATGCCTTCGGCGTCCTCAATGGGCAGGCCTTCTCCGAAGTCCTCTCCCGTATGCCTGGCGACACGCTGAGCCGTCAGCAGATCCTCGCTGCCTTCGGTGACGTCCTCCTCGGGCACTCTACGAAGGTCTCGGCATCCGCTGCTAAGGCGATCTTCGACGAGTATGCTGCGGGTCTGCAGCAGGCTGAGACGCGTCGCACTGCAGCTTCGGCTGACTCCGTCCTCGCAGCCAACAAGGCTAAGGAGGGTGTGAAGGTCACCGAGAGCGGTCTGCAGTACCGCGTGCTCCGTGCCGCACAGGGCACGCGCCCCATGGCACAGGATACGGTCGTCGTCCACTACAAGGGGACGCTCCCCTCGGGGAAGGAGTTCGACAGCTCCTACAAGCGTGGTGAGCCCGCCGTCTTCCCCCTCTCGCAGGTCATCGCTGGCTGGACGGAAGGTATCTGTCTGATGACGAAGGGCTCAAAGTATGAGTTCCTCATCCCTGCCTCCCTCGCCTATGGCGATCGTGGTGTCAGCGGTGTCATCCCAGCTGGCTCGCCCCTCTTCTTCGAGGTCGAGCTGATCGACGTGCGTCCCTTCAAGGCTGCTCCCTCGAGCGAAGAGCACGTCTCAGAGGCTTCCTCCTCTACTACCCCCAAGGCTGCTAAGCCTCGCAAGGCAGTCAAGCGTAAGAAGTAACAACAGAATATCAATCCAATATCTATCAAAAGAAATGAAAAAGATCTCAATGCTCCTGGCTGCTTCGGCCATGGCTCTCGGTATCTTCTCTTGCTCTAAGAGTGGCTCTGCTGACCTTAAGGATGGTGCTGATAGCGTATCTTTCGCTGTCGGTTTCGGTAATGCTACCGAGCTCGTCAACGCTATCCAGGGCGCAAAGGCTCAGGGTGAAAATGTAGACTCTGCACTCTTCTTCAAGGGCTTCGAAGAAGGCTTCAACAGCGACACGACCAAGCTGTGGTACTACGTCGGTCAGATGCAGGGCGTCCAGGCTGCTATGCGCTTCAAGGACGACTCTACGCTGAAGAAGGCTGCCTTCATGGCTGGCTTCAAGAAGGCTCTCGGCCTCGACTCTGCTGCTCGTGCTAAGCAGGCTGACAGCCTCGGCGCTATCGCTCAGTCCTACTACGAAAAGAAGCAGGAAGTAGAGCGCGCTAAGTACGAAGCTGAAATGGAAAAGCAGATGGAAGAGCAGTACGGTGAGAACAAGAAGAAGGGTGCTGAATTCATCGCTAACTTCAAGAAGGAAGCTGGTGTGAAGACGACTGCTTCTGGTCTGGCTTATCAGGTCCTCAAGGAAGGTAACGGTGCTACGCCTAAGGCTACGGATATGGTCCAGGTGAACTATGTCGGTAAGCTCATCGATGGTACGGTCTTCGACGAATCAAAGGGTACGCCTGCTGAGTTCCGCGTTGACCAGGTCATCAAGGGTTGGACGGAAATCCTCCAGCTGATGAAGGTCGGTGAAAAGGTCAAGGTCGTCATCCCACAGGAGCTGGCTTATGGTGCTCGCTTCGCTGGCGAAAAGATCCCTCCTTTCAGCACGCTGGTCTTCGAAATCGAGCTGCTGAAGGTCTCTGCTGCTAGCGCTGCACAGCCCGACTCTCTCTAAGCTATCGGCGCGTCTCCGCGCTAATCACTTATCTCCCCATGTGGCTGCACTCCTCGCTCGAGGTATGCAGCCACATGGCTTTTTGTTCCCTCTTATCTTGCCGATAATAGCGGTATTAGCTGCGGGGATATGCCTTGTTGGTACCCAGAAATAGGGGTGTTTCCGAGGGGGATACCACGGTAGCTTTTTACGTTGTTTTGGTCGTTAAGAAAATAAGTACTACCTTTGCAGTGCAAAAAAGATAGCGCGGAGTGGAGCAGTGGTAGCTCGTTGGGCTCATAACCCAAAGGTCGTAGGTTCGAATCCTGCCTCCGCAACAAAGATGATCAGCCCGAGCTGATACCAGAGCCTCCCCTGAATCCCAGTGGAGGCTCTTCTTATTCATACTACACTTACTATTTTCTTCACCTCTCACGGTAATTATGGCCCAATCAAAACCTTGTCCTCTGCGTGAGGATATCGACAAGGAGCGTCTCTTGGACTTCTTATTGCGCTACGCCACGACGCAGACGAGTGTCGGCGTGCAGACCAATCGTATCGTGGTCAATACAACGAGAATTGCCCATGCCTATGGTTACGAGCCGACGATCATGACCTTCCAGCGCAACATGACGATGACACTTAGCCCTGTCCTGGGCGATGGTCGTCACTCCTATCGTCCGCTGGATGCGCATCCTGTATCTGGGATGCTGCAGCATAGACATGGCCCCCTGAACTTCTTCTTCAATGCCGAGCTGAGCCGTCTGTCTTGGTACACCTACGACAATCACCCAAGTCTCGACGAACTCGAAGAGCGCTTCCAGAAGATCCTCAACACGCCGCCGATGAATCGCTGGCTTGTGCTCTATCTGATCAGCCAGGCAAACATGGCGTTCTGCTTGCTCTTCGGTGGGGATCTGGTCTCAGCCCTCTTCGTCTTCCTCGGCACATTCTGCGGCTTCCTCCTGCGTCAGGAGCTGAATCGTCGTCACGTCTATCACTATCTGACGGTAGTTCTCTCGGCCTTCGTCGCTTCCTTCGTCGTCGGTCTCGGTGCGAAGTTCGGCTACGAAGAGTTTCCTAAGATTGCCCTTAGCGCCAGTGTGCTTTACCTCATCCCTGGTGTCCCCTTCATCAATGGTATGATGGATATCCTCGATGGCTATGTCCTCAACGGTATCTCGCGCCTCCTGACGGCGGTGATGATCGTCGTGAGCATCACCGTAGGCCTCTCTGTCACGCTGATGTCCCTTGGTCTCTCGCTCCTCTAACCTCTCATCACCATCGCAATCGTATAGGACTACGCTACTATGGACTTCCTCCTTATCCTTGAGAAAGGCTTTTTCGCCGCCATCGCTGCCTTGGGCTTCGCCGCCGTTGGTAATCCTTCTAAGGCGGCCTTCCGATATGTCCCCATGATCGCTTTCTGTGGGAATGCCCTGCGCTTCACGCTGATGACGTATGCGGGTATGAATATCGCTATCGCCACATTCTTCGCAGCGGTCTTTGCTGGCTTCATCGCTGTGGGCTTTGCCTATCATGCCCGCTACCCGATCGAAGTCTTTGCCTTCCCCGCCCTTTTGCCTATGATCCCAGGTCAGTTCGCCTACCGCGCTATCTTGGGCACGATTCGCTTCATGGAGTCGACGCAGGAGGTGGCGCAGGAGCAGTATCTGCCAGGCATCATCTCGAATGGTATCACGGCACTGCTGACGATGTTCGCCCTCGGTGTGGGCGTCGCCATCCCGCTATTCATGTGCTACCAGGCCTCCTTCCGCATGACGCGCGGCGTGGCGAAGTAGCAAGAAGGCACAGCTTTTTCGAAGGCCTTCTTCACTCACCTATATAAGTACAGCGAGAAAGGTATATACCTTTTTATCGAAGGGTATATACCCTTCTGCCGGAAGTAATATAACCTTGGGTCAGAAGTAATATAACTTCCGAGGAAAAGTAATATAACTTTTGCCGAAAAGTAATATTACTTTTGAGTGAAAGTAATATAACAATCTTCTGAAAGTAATATAACATTTGGGACCATCGTCTGGAAGCGCGCCCGAAGGCATGCTGAATCGGTGGTCCCAAGCTATTCGATGTATATGGATTTATTGCACTTTACCCCCATCACAGCAGCTTCGAGAGAGGAGATAACGTCTTATACGCTCGCCAGTCAGTCTCGTATCTGCGATCTCGCGTTCGCCAATCTCTTCGGCTGGGCTGTGAAGTATGAGACGAGCTACGCCATGGCTGATGACACGCTCTTCATTCGCTTCACCTCGCCCGCACGTCCACATCCAGCATACCTTATCCCTATTCGACGGGGTGGGGGCTGTGGCTCGGATGCGATGGAGCGGCTACGTCACGAGGCCGATGCAGGTGGTTATCCGCTCGTCATGATGGGGATCACGCCGTATTGTCGGGAGCATCTTGAGGAGCTTTGCCCTGGCGGCTTTACCTTCCTCGAAGATGAAGGCGCGGCGGACTACATTTATCTCCGAGAGCGTCTGGTCAGTCTCTCGGGGAAGGCGCTGCAGTCGAAGCGCAATCACGTCAATAAGTTTGAGAAGCTCTACCCTGATTTCAGTTACGAGCCCATCACGGGAGCCAATGCGCTGGAGTGCCTTGAGGTCGAGAAAGCCTGGCTACAGCAGCACGGCAGCGAAGACCAAGGCGAGGACAAGGAGCAGGAGGTCATCCTGCGTCTCCTCTCTTCCTTCGACGAACTGCAGCTCTCGGGCGGCATCCTGCGTGTCGGCGGGCAGATCGTCGCCTTCACTATCGGTTCGCCCATCAATGAGACGACCTTCGGTGTGCACATCGAGAAGGCTAATCGTGACTATGATGGCGCCTTCACGGTGATCAATAAGCTCTTCGCTTCGACGATCCCCGAGCGCTACACCTATGTGAATCGCGAGGAGGACTTAGGTATCGAGGGGCTCCGCAAGGCCAAGCTCTCCTACAAGCCTGATATCATCCTGCAGAAGATCGCTGCAGTCCTGCGCCATGAATGCCCCACTGAGCCCTAAGGCACGGGATGCCTATCGCCTTTGGCAGCTCTGCTTCGGGGATACGGATGCCTTCCTCTCGGCCTACTTTAGCGAGGTCTACCGCGACGACAGCACGCTCATCGGCTATACCGAGGGCGTAGCGACGACGCACCTGCAGTATCTCCCCGTAGAGCTTTCTTCGGGTGGCGAGCGCCTACCCGTGAGCTATGTCGTGGCGGTATGTACGCATCCCGACTACGCTGGACGTGGCTTGATGAAGGAAGAGCTAAAGACTGCCCTCAGCCTATCGCAAGAGCGGGGCGATGTAGCTTCACTTCTCTTGCCTGCTGAGGATTGGCTCTTCAATTACTATACGAGGGTGGTGGGCTATGCTTCCATTCCTGTCGCTGTGACGACAACCTCCCTCAATGCCGTGCTCTCCGAGTCTGACCCCGAATGTGAAGGTGCGACGCTCGTCGAATACCTCACAGCCGTGGAGCGCAAAAGCAAGGTGCCACAGCTCCTGCATAGTGCTGCGCTCTGGCGTGTAGTGACCGAAGACTATCCGACCAGTGAGGGCTATGTGCTTCGTGAGCATCGTACGGCGGAGGGCAAGATCAACGGCGCACTCTTCTACATAGAGCGTGAGCACGAAGTCGTTGTACAAGCTATCTACGGAAGCTCTGCGGTGCGAGAAGTCTTGCTTCAAGAGCTATCCGATTCGGCGAAGAAGGTGAGCTATTATCTTCGTCCCGAGGGAGGACGAGGGGTAGGGGAGGAGCGACGGGGAATGATTCGCCTCCTCGATCCACTACGCTTCCTGCAGCATCTCGCTACGCTTCACCCCGACCTTAGAGGTGCTTGGGCTTATAGTGACGAGCTCTACCCTGCGCTGGATGGGCTCTACACAGTCGAGGGTGGGACAGTGCATCGCATGCCTTACCCTACATCGGACGCCTATCCTAAGTGCCGCACGACGGCGGAGCTATTTGCTCAGCTTGGGAAGTCCCTTGGCGAGGAGCTGAGCTATTCGCTGCGCCTCTTCTTCGAGGCCGTATAATTCGGCTATAAAAGAGATAAGGGCTGTACCACCCAGCAGGTGGTACAGCCCTTATGCTATTTCCGGCTATCGGATATGGAGCTTAGAGCAGCCCTTCGATAGACTTCTTCAGAGCGTCCTTGCTCTGAGCGCCGACCTTCTTCTCTACGACTTCACCGCCCTTGACGAAGATGATCGTAGGGATGTTGCGTACACCGAAGCGGTTGGGAAGCTCGGGATCCTGGTCGACGTCGCACTTACCGATGACGACCTTACCTTCGTATTCCTTTGCGAGCTCTTCGATGATGGGAGCCACCATCTGGCAGGGGCCGCACCAAGTAGCACTGAAGTCGAGGACTACGGGCTGGTCGCCGGCGATGAGCGTGTCGAAGTTCTGGCTGTTGATTTCTAATGCCATAATTGTTTCCTTTCTTATAGGTGAGACTAATATTATTACTTGCTACTTAGCTGTCATCTCGATGCCGTACTGACGGCAGAAGTCGAGGAGGATAGGTGTCGGAGCTATCATACCTTGGTCATAGGTGAGCTCGACATCATTGCGCCCCGTACCATCCGAGAGTCTTATTGATAACATAGCAGAGCCGCTATTGTTCGATATGATCTCTCCGAGCTCGCTGATGATGCTCTGATTGACGATGCGTACATCGATATTCAGGTGGATGCTGGAGATGATTCGGTCGATGACATCACTCAGCAGGCTCACGCGCTGGATATTCAGCTCCAGCTCTTCGCCGTAGCGGCGCTTCTGGATGACGCCTTCGACGAAGACGAAGAGCCCCTTCTGGCAGTACTGCGAGTAGCTCACATAGTTCCCACTAAACAGCGGGATCGTACATGAGCCTTGTGTATCCTCGATCGTGATACGAGCATAGGGGTCGCCACGCTTGGTCGTGCCGATAAAGACGTTCGACACCATACCGCCGAAGGAGACTTGACGGCCCTCGCCGAGGGCCTCTGGATCATTCATCATCTGCGCATTGACGGGGCAGTAGCACTCGAGGAGTACGCGGTAGGGGTCAAGCGGATTGCCTGAGAGGTAGAGCCCGACCAGCTCACGCTCCTTATTGAGGCGCTCCATATCCGAGAGCTCGACGAAGTGCGTCGGAGGCGTGGGGCGGGGGATCTGCAGGGCTTCGTCATCGCCTCCGAAGAGGGAAGATTCATTGAGGCTCTGCTCGGCTTGGCTGACCTGGGCGAAGCGCACGAGGGCGGAGAGGAATGAATCATCATTCCCCGTCTCCATCGGAGCGCTGTAGATCTCACGTTGTAGGCCGAAGCTATCGAAGGCACCAGAGAAGATCAAGCTCTCGAGCGTCTTCTTATTGACGATGCTCATGGGCACGCGCTCGAAGAAGTCATAGACATTCTCGAAGGGGCTATTCTCCTCGCGCTCACGGATGATCATCTCGACCGCTGAGCTACCTACGCCCTTGATGGCATTGAGCCCGAAGCGGATGTTGCCGTCTTGGTTCACGGAGAACTTGAAGTCCGACTCATTGATATCTGGCGTGAGTACGCGGATGCCCATGGTACGGCACTCGTCCATGAGCTTGATGATTTCGGAGATGTTGTTGAGGTTGCGGCTCAGCGCACCAGCCATGTACTCTGCGGGGTAGTTCGCCTTGAGGTACGCCGTCTGATAGGCGACCCAGCTGTAGCAGGTAGCATGGCTCTTGTTGAAGGCGTAGCTGGCGAACTTTGCCCAGTCGGCCCAGATCTTCTCCAGCGTGTCCTCCTTGTAGCCCTTCTTCGCACCACCAGCGAGGAACTTCACCTTCAGCTCGGCCATCTTGTCGGCGAGCTTCTTACCCATCGCCTTACGCAAGCCGTCGGACTCCCCACGCGTGAAGTCGGCGATCTCACGGGAGAGTAGCATCACCTGCTCCTGATAGACAGTGATACCATAGGTGTCCTTGAGGTAGCGCTCCATGCAGGGCAGGTCGTAGGTGATGGGCTTACGACCGTGCTTACGGTCGATGAAGTCGGGGATGTAGTCCATAGGCCCTGGACGATAGAGGGCGTTCATCGCGATGAGGTCCTCGAAGGTCGAGGGCTTCAGCTCGCGCAGGTATTTCTGCATCCCAGCGGATTCGAACTGGAAGGTCCCGACGGTCTTCCCCTCGGTGTAGAGCTCGTAGGTCTTGGCATCATCGATGGGGATCTTGTCGATGTCGATCTCGATACCGCGGCTCTTCTTGATGTTCAGCAGGGCTTCCTTGATGACCGAGAGGGTCTTGAGCCCGAGGAAGTCCATCTTGATCAGGCCCGTAGACTCGATGACCGAGCCTTCGTACTGCGTCACGAGCATGCTCTCGCCCGTGGCCTTATCCTCGGCGGTGCTCAAGGGGACGACGTCGCTGATATCCATCTTCCCGATGATGATACCGCAGGCATGTACGCCCGTACTGCGGATATTCCCCTCGAGCATCTGCGCATACTTCAGCGTATTGTGGAGTAGGGGGTCGGGGCTAAGTGAAGCCTGCTTGAGCTCGGGGACGTATTCGAGAGAAGCGCCGATGGTGACGTTCTTCACGTTGGGGATCTTGTCGGGGATGAGCTTCGTGAGGCGGTCACTCTCCGAGAGAGGGAGGCGCTGGACGCGTGCGACGTCCTTGATGGCACTCTTGGCGGCCATCGTGCCATAGGTGACGATATGGGCTACACGCTCGTAGCCGTACTTCTCCGTGACCCAGTGGAGCACGTCCGCACGCCCGTCATCGTCGAAGTCCACGTCGATATCAGGCATGGAGATACGGTCGGGGTTGAGGAAGCGCTCGAAGAGGAGGTCATAGCGAATGGGGTCGATGTCGGTGATGCCCAGGCAGTAGGCTACGGCTGACCCTGCGGCCGATCCACGGCCAGGGCCCACGAAGACGCCCATATCACGGGCGGCAGCGATGAAGTCCTGCACGATGAGGAAGTACCCAGGGAAGCCCATGCCGGAGATGACGCCCAGCTCGAAGTCGATACGCTCACGTACCTCCTCGGTGATGCCCTCTTCGCCGTACTTACGACGGGCACCTTCGTAGGTCAGATGACAGAGGTATTCGTCGGCATTGGCGAACTGCTCAGGGATGGGGAAGTCCGGCATGAGCGGATCATTCTCGATGCTGTAGAGCTCGACCTTGTCGCAGATCTCCTGCGTGGTGGCGAGCACCTCGGGTAGGTCGGCGAAGAGCTCGTTCATCTCTGCCGTCGTCTTCAGCCACTCTTGCTTGCTGTAGCGCATGCGTCGGGGGTCGTTGAGGTCCTTACCCGTGCTGAGACAGATGAGGCGGTCGTGCGCCTCGGCATCCTCTTCGTTGAGGAAGTGGACGTCGTTGGTAGCGATGACCTTCACACCATGCTTCTTACCCAGCTCGAGGAGGACAGCATTGACCTGCTGCTGCTTCTCGTAGGTCTCTTGGTTGCCGAGCGGGTTGTCGGTCTTGTGACGCTGCAGCTCAAGGTAGAAGTCATCACCGAAGATCCCCTTGAACCACTCGATACTTTTTTCCGCCTCATCGATATTGCCGTACATGATGTGCTGTGGGATCTCCCCACCGAGGCAGGCCGAGGAGGCAATGATGCCCTCATGATGCGCCTCCAGCAGCTCCTTGTCGATACGTGGGCGGTAGTAGTAGCCGTCGATCCATGAGCGCGAGACCATCTTGATGAGGTTCTTGTAGCCCGTGAGGTCCTTCGCTAGGAGGACTAAGTGCCAGCCACTATTGTCCACGGATTGGTTGGGGCGATAGGGGTTGGGGACGTTGGCGTCCTTCTTGAAGCGCGAGCGACGGGCGCAATAGACTTCGCAGCCGAGGATGGGCTTGAAGAGAGGCTTGGCTTCGGCCGCCTGAAGCTGCTCCCGCAGTTCGCTCAGCTTGGCTTCGTCCTCTGCACTACGCCCCTCCTGCTCCTCGAGGGCCTTGATCTGCTTCTTGAGATCCTTGCGCTCGCGAAGTAGGGGGCCGTTCTTCTTATTGACATAGTCGAAGAACTCCTTGATGCCGAACATTGCTCCGTGGTCCGTGAGGGCGATGCCAGGCATGCCGTCGGCCATAGCTTTGTCGACAAGGCCTTTGATCGAGGCCTGGCCGTCAAGGAGGGAGAACTGTGAGTGTACGTGGAGATGTACGAAAGGCTGCATAATGACTGAAAATGAATGGATTGCAAGGGCGGCTTCCTCTGCAGTGTGGTGCAAAGTTACCGCAAATAGCTCAAATTCTGTGCCTCGAAAGGAGAAAAATGTCCCTCCCGAGAGCTCGATCATTGTAGTGCTTTGAGGGCTAAATCAATACGCGGAAAACTTACGCTTCGCGGAGGAAAACCTTGTTTCTCCGCGACTAAAAGCCATCATCCAGTAGTCCTAAACTTCCATCCACGCACGTAGTCTTAAAATCTACGTACGTAGACTTTAGGATTTACGTGCGTAGTCCTTACGTCCACGTACGTAGACGAAGGTATAGCTGTATGACTTCGGAGAAATAGCACCCTAAGCACGAGCGAATAATACCAGTGGTCGGCGATTATTTGCAAATAGCGTGCACGAAACAGGTGTGGTAGTCTGTCGGAGCAGCAGTACTCGGGCTGTAGAAGCCCCTCTACGAAGTGCCTCGCGACTGAAACGGGAGAGTGACGATAAAAAGAAGTAGGTCACTCACATGATACTCGGTGAGTATCGGTGAGTGACCTACGCTTGGGGGAGCCACGAGCAGATTAAGTGAAAACTCCGAAAAACAGGATTTGAGATCCCCGCCCCCTTTGTAATCTACTCTGCTCGCCATAGGCGAGGAGACCCGAAGGCCTCGGTAGCCCGCCATTGGAGGAGAGGGTTGCCTCGGTTTTCAACTTAGTACGATGAGTTTCCCAATCGACAACGTGGCTCTTTTCTTTTGTTCTACTACAAAGATAAGCATTTGTTCGGATCTCGTCAATACGGTAGATCCATGCGCTCTTTGCTTATAGCGAGGGGAGGAGACGGCCGAGGTGGATGCCGTTCGAGCCCTTGACGAGGATGAGGCTGTCCGTGATGGGCGTTGCCTCGATGCGTGCGATGAGCTCCTCGACCGAGGGGGAGGACGTGATCCGATGCTCCGAGCTCCTCTACCCAATGCGGACCGCAGAGGTAGATCGTCAGTGGCGAGGCCGTGTGTGCCTTGAGGCGGGTATACAGCTCCTGATGGGCTTCGTGGCTCGATTCGCCCAGCTCGTTCATGTCGCCGAGGATGACGGTGCGGGGGCGATCCAGAGGCTCGATGTGGAGGAAGTTGTCCAGCGCCGTGTGCATGCTCGAGGGGTTGGCATTGTAGGCATCCGCGATGATTTGGTTGCCACGGGCGGAGGTGATGAGCTGGGAGCGGCTGTTACTGGGGGTGTAGCTGGTGAGGGCTTCGTCGATACGCTCGGGAGCTACGTCGAAGTAAAGTCCGATGGTGATCGCTGCAAGAGCGTTAGCGAGGTTGTAGTCCCCGACGAGGTGAGTCTGTACGGCACGCTGCTCGATGCCAAGGGTGGGGCAGGCCCAGGAGAAGTGAAGGAAGAGCTGATCGCCCGTGCTTGGGGTAGCTTGCCCGACGATACGTGCCTCGGGATCGGTGCCGTAGTCGATACGATCGATACCTTTGCTCATCTCCTCGAGCGTCTTGTCTTCGGCACGGAAGAAGACGATACCCTTGCGTGCGCGGAGGCTATCATAGAGCTCGCCCTTAGTGCGACGTACCCCTTCGATGGAGCCGAAGCCCTCGAGGTGCGCCCGACCGATGTTGGTGATGAGTCCGTAGTTGGGCTCGGCGATGGCGCAGAGCTCATCGATGTCCCCAGGCTTGCTGGCGCCCATCTCGATGAGAGCAAGCTGATGCTCTGGGGTGAGACGCAGGAGGGTCAGGGGGACACCGATATGATTATTGAGGTTGCCCTCGGTATAGAGGAGGCGGTAGGTCGTCGAGAGGACTGCGGCCGTGAGCTCCTTGGTCGTCGTCTTACCATTCGTCCCAGTGATCGCGATGACGGGGATACCCAGCTGCTGACGGTGGTGGCAGGCGAGCAGCTGCAGGGCCTTCAGGCTGTCCTCGACGAGGATCGTGTGCTCGTCGATCTGTGCGGTGGGGTCATCGATGATAGCGTAGGCAGCACCAGCCTCCAGTGCGGCACGGGCATACTGATTGCCGTCGAAGCGCGCTCCGCGCAGGGCAAAGAAGATGCAGCCCTCGGGTAGCTGGCGGGTATCGGTGCTCACCACGGGATGGGCGAGGTAGATGGAGTAGAGGTCTTCTATCGTGATCATGAGTCGGGTCATAAGGGAGTAGGGGAGTGGGAAGCGCCCTACGGTGACACTACTATTATATATGGTGTCACAAAGGTACTACATAGCCTCAATACCGCGTAGATAGGCTGGGATTCATCTCGGGGACTGCTGTGAAGAGTAGCTACCTCCGTCCTTTCCCTACCGATTATTATTAGGTGTATGGCATGTTATTGTATAAGGGTATGGTATGCTATTATATAGGTGTATGGTATGATTGGCCCACCTTCGCAGCTCGTCCTTCCCTTGCCCCTTCTTTCTGACTTGCAGAAGAGGGGGCGCAAACCACTATACTTCCTTAAATTTTTTATTAAGTGGAGGATTGAAAAGCCTTATACTCTGCATGTTATTTATCTCTATCTTTGTCCCCCAGATTGTAACGGAAGGTACATGGACAAGCATTCGGGCGTGATGCCCATTTTACTCTCAAATGACTCTGCACGTGTGTGTCGCATGGCTTGCGATATGCGCGAGTGGTCGGTGGCTATGCCCCTCATTGAGGAGATGGCGACACAGATGGACAGCTCCATTTGGTCGACGCGTCAGACCTATACCTCCTACCGATATAATAATAGAGCCCAGAAGATGCTCGGCTATGGCCGTCAGCTCTTCGGGGCTTTTTTTTTGTGTGCCCCTCAGCTCCGTGCTCCACGAGCATAGATGAGGGACACCTGTGTGCTGCTTATTTTTTAATGTTTCAGATATGAAGAAAGTACTATCTATCCTCATGATCCTCTTCCTTACGGTCGCTACCGCGATGGCGCAGGGTAAGAGTATCAGCGGGGTCGTCCTCGACGCCGCTAATCATGAGCCTGTGATCGGGGCTTCTGTCCTGGTCAAGGGCGTACAAGGCCAAGGTGCTTCCACGGACATCAACGGGAAGTTCAGCCTGAAGAACGTGAAGGCAGGTGCGGTCCTCGTAGTATCGTCCATCGGCTACAAGAAGATCGAGGTCCCTGTCGGTAACCAGACTGAGCTCAAGATCGAGCTCCCCAGTGAAGACAATCAGGTGGAAGCCGTTGTCGTCACCGCTCTCGGTATCAAGCGCTCGCAGAAGGCCCTGAGCTATAATGTCCAGGAAGTCAAGAGCGACGCTCTTACGACGGTGAAGGATGCCAACTTCATGAATAGCCTCAACGGTAAGGTCGCAGGGGTAAACATCAACGCCTCTTCCTCGGGTCTCGGTGGTGCTACGCGTGTCGTCATGCGTGGTCCTAAGTCGATGAACCAGAGCAACCAGGCTCTCTACGTCATCGACGGGATACCCATCATCAACACTAACGGTGGTGAGACGAACGGTCGCTACTCTTCGCAGCCTAAGGGTGAAGGTATCTCTGACATCAACCCTGATGATATCGAGTCGATCAGCGTCCTCAGTGGTCCTGCTGCTGCTGCACTCTATGGTGCAAGCGCTGCTCAAGGGGTCATCATGATCACCACGAAGAAGGGTAAGGATGGTCGCGTGCAGGTCATGCTCTCCAACAGCACCTCCTTCTCTCGTCCCTTCGTCATGCCTCGCTTCCAAAACGAATTCATCAGCGCTCCTGGTGACGTGAAGAGCTGGGGGGCACAGACGGCTTCTCCCTATGGGAAGTTCGATCCCGCTGACTTCTTCAACACGGGGTCTAACATCCAGAACACGGCTTCGCTGACTATCGGTAACGCAAAGAATCAGACGTATCTCTCTCTCGGCTCGACTAATGCTGCTGGTATCATCCCCAACAGCAAGTACGACCGCTACAACTTCAACTTCCGCAACACGACGAAGTTCCTCGAAGATAAGCTGACGCTTGACTTCGGCTTCAACTACATCCGTCAGGGCGACCAGAATCTCATCGCTCAGGGTGAATACCTCAACCCCATCGTACCTCTGTATCTCTTCCCCCGCGGTGAGAACTTCGATGGTGTACGTACCTATGAGGTTTATGACCCTGTCCGTAAGATCTACGTCCAGAACTGGAACTACGGTGATGCTTACTCACAGCAGAATCCCTACTGGGTCGCTAACCGCATGCTCACCACGGGCAGCAAGGATCGCTACATGATCAACGGCTCGCTCAAGTGGAAGATCAACGAATGGATCGACATCACGGGTCGTGCTCGTGCTGACGTCATCAACAGCTTCGACGAAAGCAAGCGCTACGCTTCTACGGCTACCCTCTTTACGGGGTCACAGTATGGCTACTACTCTTACAGCAAGGGTAATAACACCTCACTCTATGGTGACGTGATGGCCAACATCAACAAGCGTATCGACGACTTCTCTATCGCTGCTAACGTCGGGGTGTCTACCAACCGCTCTTACAACGACGCTCGCGGCTTCCGCGGCGGTCTCCGCTCTATCTCTAACGTCTTCGATCCTAACCAGATCGACTACGGTCAGCCTACTGCAGGTAATGCGCCTGTATTCACACACAGCTCGCACATCACGAACTCTGCTTTTGCAAGCGCAGAAACGGGCTGGAAGAACATGATCTTCCTCACGCTTACGGGTCGTGAAGACTGGGACTCTGCTCTGGCTCACACCACGGCTAACCCCTTCTTCTATCCCTCTGTCGGTCTCTCTGGTGTCATCTCACAGATGGCTAAGATGCCTAAGTGGGTCAACTACCTCAAGACGCGCCTCTCTTGGGCTAAGGTAGGTTCGCCTATCCCTGCTCAGATCTCTTCTCCCTACCGCTATACCTACGACCCCGCATCGCAGAGCTATGCTACGGTCACGTATAAGTTCCCCGAAGACTTCAAGCCTGAGCTGACCTATTCATGGGAAGCTGGGGTAACGGGTAAGTTCTTCCGCAACCGCCTGAGCCTCGAAGCTACGATCTACCAGTCCAATACGAAGAATCAGACCTTCCTCATGCCTCTCTCTTCGGCCTCCAACGGCTATAACAGCGAGTATATCCAGGCAGGTAATGTTCGTAACCGCGGTATTGAGCTCTCTCTCGGCTGGACGAGCCAGTTCGGCGAGCTGGAGTGGACCACGACGGGTACCTTCAGCGCTAACCAGAACCGCATCGTTGAGCTGATCCCTGGTCGCAAGGATCCTATCTCTAAGGGTGGTCTGAAGGGTGCTGACGTCTACCTCCGCGAAGGTGGTACGATGGGTGACATCTACATCAACACCGGTATCAAGCGTACTCCCGAAGGTTATCCTGTCCTCTCTTCTGATGGCAAGATCATCCCCGAGACGCTTGACAACCCCATCTATAAGGGCTCTGTACTGCCTGATGCTAACCTCGGCTGGAGCAACGAATTCAACTGGAAGGGTCTGAACGTGGGCTTCATGTTCTCAGCTCGTCTCGGTGGTATCGTTCTCTCTCAGACACAGGCTATCCTCGATGAGTACGGCGTATCTCAGGCTTCTGCTGATGCTCGTAAGGCTGGCGGTATCGCTGTCGGCAACGGCCGCATCGATGCCCAGGGCTACTACTCTGTAGTCGGTGGTGCAAGCCCCGTCTGGTCAGAGTACATCTATGATGGTACGAACGTCCGTCTTCAGGAAGCTCACGTCTCCTACCTCATCCCTAAGAAGCTCCTCGGCGATAAGGTCCGCCTCTCGCTCGGTCTGACGGCACGTAATCTGCTGATGATCTACAACAAGGCTCCATTCGACCCCGAGCTCACTGCTTCTACTGGTACCTACTACCAGGGCTTCGACTACTTCATGCAGCCCAGCCTGCGTAACCTCGGCTTCACGGTGAAGCTCCAGTTCTAAGCGTATTCTTAGAGACGTTTATTAAGAATGTATCTTATGAAGAAGAATCATATCGCCAAGGGGCTCGGCCTCGCTGCCCTGTCACTCGCCTTGGCCTCCTGCACCAGTGGCTTTGAAGAAGCCAACCGCCCTGGCGGTAGCCAGAGCAAGGAGGTCCTGCAGCGTGATAACTACAATATCTCCTCCTTCCTCGTTCAGCTGCAGAATGTAGCTTTCCCCGAGCAGGAGAACGCATACCAGTGTAACTTCGACCTCGTGGGTAACTACCTCGGCCGTTACTTCACCTATGCTAACAACGGCTGGAGCTCTAAGAACTTCGCCACCTTCAGCGCTCCAAGCGGCTGGCTCGGGTGGTCGAACTCTCAGATCCTCGTCCCTGCAAAGAGTGCGTTCGCTGAAATCGCAAGCCTTGCTGGTAAGGAAGACCTCAACTACAACTGGGCACTCATCATGCGTGCTCACACCTTCCTCGCTCTGACCGACAAGTATGGTCTATGCCCTTCGGCCTTGATGCGACCAACCTCGAAGGTTACAACTCTCAGGAAGCTATCTATAAGGCTCTCGTAGCTGACCTCGATGCTGCTGCAAGCAATATCAACGCCTTCGTCCTGGCTAACCCAGGTCGTACGGTCAATGAGGCTGCAGACAAGATCTACTCTGGAGACTTCTCCAAGTGGGTCAAGCTCGCTCACTCACTCAAGCTTCGTATCGCTATCCGTATGCGCTATGCTGCTCCTGCTCTGGCTCAGCAGTACGCTACTGAGGCCGTGCAGGCTGGTGTCATCGAGTCTTCGGCTGACAACTGCGCTATCACCTATATCCCTCGCGGTCTTTACAAGACTTCGGTCGAGTGGGGTGACTCACGTGCTTGCGCCGACATCGACTCCTACATGAACGGCTACGAAGACCCTCGTATCCCTGCTTACTTCGCCGCTCCTGCTAAGGCTGGTGACCGTAAGCTTATCGGATGTCTGGCTGGTGCTGACGTGAAGAATAAGAACACTGCTGACGAAATTTATTCGGCTGCTGCTGTCACGAAGAACTCCCCCAGCGTATGGCTCTCTGCTGCTGAAATGTGGTTCTGCCGTGCTGAAGGTGCGCTGGCCGGTTGGTCGGGCATGGGCGGCACTGCTAAGGACCTCTATGAGCGCGGTGTCAAGGAGTCCTTCACTCAGTGGAATGTCTCTGGTGCTGATGCCTACCTGCAGAGCAGCAAGACTCCTGCTGACTACAAGGATGCCGATGGTGGCTATGGTAAGGACATGTCCGCTACCAGCACCATCACTCCTAAGTGGGATGACTCAGCTTCTGACGAAGCCAAGCTCGAGCGTCTGATCGTCCAGAAGTGGATCGCTCTCTTCCCCAATGGTCAGGAAGGCTGGTCGGAAATCCGCCGTACTGGCTATCCTAAGGTCTTCGCGCTCCCCGTCTCCACCAACGGCTATACCATCCACGTGGCTAACCGTATCCCCTACGACGTCAACGAGCGTACCCGTAACCAGGCTAACTACAACGCAGCTCTCGTCACCCTCGGTGGTGCTGACGACTACGCTACGAAGCTCTGGTGGCAGAAGAAGTAACTATAGCTAACGAATCAAGAAATGAAGATCAAGAATATCCTCGCGGTATCGGCTCTCGCTCTGACCACGCTGGCTTCGTGCAGCAAGTGGACGGATATGGAGATCCAGCATCCCGAAGACCTCACCCAGCCCAACCACTCAGAGGCCTACTACAAGGCTCTGCGCGACTACAAGAACTCTGATCACCAGATCGCATTCTCTTACTACAGCGCTTGGACGGGTGTTGGTACGAATATGCAGAGCTCACTGATGGGCCTGCCCGACTCTGTAGACCTCGTCTCTCTCTGGGGCGGGTGGAAGAATCCATCTGAAGCTCAGCTCAAGGACCTGCGTGATGCACAGCAGAAGAAGGGCCTGAAGGCGATGATCTGCTTCCTCGTCCTCGATATGGGTGCTGGTGTTACTCCCGATCCTACGGATGCTGAAAAGGCTGCGCTTAAGAATGGTGAGACTTGGACTCACAAGTACTGGGGCTGGAGCACCGAACAAACGGAAGAAGGTAAGGCTGCCCGTCGAGCATCTGTCGTCAAGTATGCTAATGCGATCTGTGACCTCATCGATAAGTACGGCTACGATGGCTTCGATATCGATGCTGAGCCCAACTATTCTCACCCCTTCGGGACGAACTATGAGCTCTGGAGAACTGACAAGGAGAATGGTGTCCCGACGCTCATGACGCTCTTCATCGAGACCCTCGGTAAGCGTATCGGCCCTATGGCTGAGACGGAGGCTGGTCGTAAGAAGATCCTTGCTGTGGACGGTGAGCCCGATGCGCTTCCCGCTTCGCACGCCAAGTACTTCAACTACTTCATCATCCAGGCCTACAACAACTCAGTTGGCTATAATAACGGCCACTTCCAGGGTATGCTCAGAGCTTATAAGGACGTTCTCTCGGTCGAAGAGATCTGCAAGAAGAGCATCTTCGTCGTAGACTTCGAGTCAGGTGCTACTACGGGTGGCAAGGCTGGTATGGGGCAGATCCTCAACTTCGCCCTTCAGAATCCCGTCGTCGATGGTGTCACCTACCGTAAGGGTGGTGTCGGAGCCTTCCGCGTTGACCTCGAGTATGCCGTCACTACGCCTGACGTCGTGAATGGGATCGACATGAAGCCTGTCAAGGGCCTCTCTTATCCCTGGTGGCGTCGTGCTATCCAGCTTATGAACCCCCAGATCAAGTAGACGAATCCAATGAAGATCAATAAATATCTCCTCGGAGTCGTAGCTGCTGCTGCACTCCTCAGCTCCTGCAATGACAGAGAACTCAAGGAGCTCACGAATCAAGCTTACATCGCCCAGACGGGTACGCAGGCTGGTCGTATCGGGTCACTCCAGCTGGGAGACAGCGAAGTCTCTACGGATATCAATATCCGCATCTCTTCGCCCCAGACCAAGGACCAGACCTATGCACTCGAGCTGAGTCAGGAAGCTCTCGATGAGTACAACAAGCTCAATGGGACGGCCTACACGATGCTCCCCGCAAGTCAGGTCGCTCTCTCTTCCTCTCAGGTCGTCGTCAAGGCTGGTGCTGTCTTCTCCGAAGCAGTGAAGGTAACTCTCCAGCCTCTGACGCAGGAGCAGATGAACCTCGGTAAGAAGTATGCTGTCGCCTTTAAGCTCAAGAGTGTAGATGCCTCTACTCCTATCCTCAATGGGGCAGATACCTACGTCTATGCTATCAAGACGATCACCTCGGCAAGTGCTCCTATCCTCGGTACGTACAAGGGGGTATACTATCGCGCTATCGCTCGTGGTATCCCCGCTACTGACCTCGAGCGCTTCACGGTCGAGATGCGTGTGAATATCAATGGCCTCGACATCAATAACCAGGCTATCTTCGGTGCTTGGGCTCAGGGCTCTGAGATCTACATGCGCTTCGGTGATGCTACGCCTCCATACAACTACCTGAACATCAAGTTCGGTGATGGTGGCCAGATCGACCGTACCTTCGAAGGTGCTAAGACGAATACGTGGTATCACATTGCCCTCGTTTACGATGGCGCACAGGCTACGCTCTACGTCAATGGTAGTAAGGTCATCAGCACGGACAAGCCTGCTGGTCGTACCTTCAAGCTCAACGATGCTATCCACGTCGCTGGCTCGGGTGCTGCATGGTTCCGAAATGCTTGTATCTTCAGCGAGCTCCGTATCTGGAATACGACTCGTACGCCTGAGCAGCTGAAGGATAACGAGTACACCGTCGATCCTTCGACCCCAGGTCTCCTCCACTACTGGAAGATGAACGAAGGTCAGGGTGGCACATTCGCTAACTCGATCGCTGGTGGCCCTGCTCTCAATGTCTATGGTGCGGCATACGATGAGAACAACCCAGCAAGCAGCCAGATCCTGACGCCTACTTGGGTCTCTAACGTCCGCTCTGACGGTACCGGTACGGTCAAGGTCCCCTAATCGTAATATTGGTGGTACGGCACGACCCTCCCCTCGCCGGGAGGGTCGTGTACGACCCCCTCTAATAGCTTTGAAGTTTAATATGCAAAAGACTCTATCTATAGCTTGCGCAGCGCTCTTCCTTGGCCTCACGTCTTGTAGCAAGAGCTTTGATCTGGATACTCCTCTCTTCGATAAGGCGGAGACACAGACTGCTGCATCCGTAGCGTATATCAAGACGGGTGAATTCGACCTCGCTAAGTCTATCAGCCCCCTTCTCGTCGCACACAGTGCTTCGACCGTGACTGAGTTTACCGCTCAGGAGCGCTATGTCTACCTCTCCAAGCCTGTCGATCAAGATGTGACGGTGACTATAGCTCTCGCTACGACGGAAGCCGCTATCGCTCCTTTTACCAGCTCTCTCCAGTCTAACCCTGGCTATAAGGTCGCTCCCGAAGGCTATGCTAAGCTTTCTACCACGACCGTAACTATTCCCAAGGGGCAGACGAAGAGCTCTTCAGCTATCACCATCAGTGTGGGTGATAAGTATGCTGAGATTTCTAAGGCTAATGCTGCGACGGAGTACTATGTGATTCCCGTCCAGGTATCTGCAGTCTCGGGCTCATCCTCTGTTGGTGTTAGCCAGGACTATGGTACCTACTTCATCCCTGTGAATAAGAGCTATCAGAATGTCGGTTACTATACGCGCAACCCAGAGGGTACAGCTCTTACCTCGGCAGATATCACCTATGATGTTTCTTCTGCTCTCTCTTGGCAGACCTATACCTACAGTAAGGACCATCTCTATGACGGCGATCCTTCTAATGAATGGTATGCGGCTTACTCAGATCAATCTCCTTGGGTGAGTGGTATCCTTGCCAATGGTATGAAGAAGTTTACTGCTATTCACTTCCAGGGTACGTCTGGGCTTATCGAAGCCTTCGCTGCGATTGAGATCTTCACGACGCAGGACGGCACGAACTGGACTTCTCAGGGTGTCCTCTCCGCATCTTACCTCAATCAGGAAAGCTCGGCTGTAGTCCGCTTCCTCAATCCTATTGAAGCTAAGGGTGTGAAGATCCAGGGTATCAATCCCACTGGGTCTGGTCTCTTCGGTATCGGTGAGCTGACCTTCTACGCAGAGTAAGGTCTCCCTCCTACTATAGAAAAGCCTCAGGGGCTGTATCTCCATTGTGAGATACAGCCCCTGAACTTTTTTATTATTCCCTTTAAGAAGAGGACTTAGTCCTCTGCCTGCTTAGCTGCTGCGAGGGTATTCAGCATGAGGGAGATGATGGTCATCGGGCCGACGCCACCAGGGACGGGCGTGATGTAGGCGGCGAGGGGCGCTACTTCATCGAAGGCAACGTCACCGGTGAGCTTGAAGCCACTCTTACGCGAAGCATCGGGTACACGCGTCGTGCCTACGTCGATGATGACGGCACCAGGGCGCACCATGTCAGCCTTGAGGAACTCAGGTACGCCGAGAGCTGCGACGATAATGTCTGCCTGCAGGCAGAGCTCCTTGATGTTGGGCGTACGGCTGTGACAGACCGTGATGGTGCAGTCGCCAGGAGTACCCTTGTGCAGGAGGAGTTGCGCCATGGGTTTACCGACGATGTTGCTACGGCCAAGGACGACGCAGTGCTTACCGCGCGTCTCGATGTCGTAGCGGCGAAGGAGCTCGATGATCCCCTGAGGGGTAGCTGACACGAAGCAGGGAAGGCCGATGCTCATACGCCCTACATTGATAGGGTGGAAGCCGTCGACGTCCTTGCTGGGGTTGACAGCTTCGATGATGCGCTGCTCGTTGATGTGCTTCGGCAGGGGGAGCTGGACGATGAAGCCATGCACCTCGGGGTCGTTATTCAGGCGCTCGATCTCGCTGAGTAGACGCTCTTCGGTGACATCATCCTCGAAGCGGATGAGTGAGGAGCGGAAGCCCACCTCAGCACAGGTCTTGATCTTAGCTGCTACATAGGTCTCGCTGCCGCCGTCATGGCCGACGAGGATAGCTACCAGGTGAGGGGCTTTTTTGCCAGCTGCGATGCGGGCAGCTACTTCGGCTGCGATCTCCTGCTTGATCTGAGCGGAGGTTGCTTTACCATCGAGGAGCTTGTAGGTTTGTTCTTTCATTGGGGTAGTACGATGAATGAGTAGGTGGGCGGATAGACTCCGCTGCGAGCCCTAAGGCTTATCAAAGATAGGCAAAGTTTAGCGCCTATGTAGAGTCTACTTATGAAAAAGCACCGCCCCAGAGACCTCGCGGAGAGGCTGTGGGGCGGTGCTGCTTTATTGGGGTGGAAGGCATGCTCTTAGCGCTCGATGCCGTCGCGACGAAGGAGGGCATCAATAGTGGCCTTCTTGCCACGGAAGCTCAGATAGAGGTCCTCTGCATCACGGCGGTCACCTTGACTCAGTACCTCACGGCGGAAGCGCTTAGCTGTAGCCGTAGAGAAGATCCCTTCTTCTTGGAAGGCGGCGAAGGCATCGGCATCCAGCACTTCGGCCCACTTGTAGCCGTAGTAGCCAGCTGCATAGCCACCCGAGAAGATGTGCCCGAAGGAGGTGCTCATCTGGCAAGGTGCAGGCGTAGCGGGCAGGAGCTGGGCCTTCTGCCATGCCGTATCTTCGAAGGTCTTCGTATCAAGGCCCTCGGCGAGTGGCTCGGTGATCGTGTGCCAAGCCATGTCGAGGTAGCCGAAGCTCAGCTGACGACAGGCAGCGTAGCCTGCGAGGAAGTGGCGGGCACGCTCCATACGCTCCATAAGGACCTCGGGCAGTGCCTCACCCGTCTGATAGTGTACGGCGAAGCTCTGGAGCCACTCACGCTCGTCCAGCCAGTTCTCCATCAGCTGGCTGGGTAGCTCGACGAAGTCACGGACGACGTTGGTCCCGCTGAGCGAGCCGTGACGGCACATAGAGAGCATGCCATGCAGGGAGTGACCGAACTCATGTAGGAAGGTGCGTACCTCGCCAGGCGTGAGCAGGGCGGGGCGGTCGGCCGTGGGCTGGGTGAAGTTCATCACCAGCACGATGTGAGGACGATGATCTTCACCCTCGGCAGTGTGATACTGCTCCTGGAGATTGTTCATCCAGGCACCGCTCTGCTTGCCCTCACGAGGGAAGAAGTCGGTGTAGAGAAGGCCAAGATAGCTCCCATCAGCATCGTGCACCTCGTAGGTGTGTACGTCGCTGTGGTAGACGGGCAGATCCGTGCGCTCAGTGAAGCGGATGCCGTAGAGGCGTGTTGCCAGTGAGAAGATGGCATCCGAGACGCGCGATAGCTCGAAGTAGGGGCGTAGCTCCTCTTCATCCAGCTCGTAGAAGGCCTGCTTATAGCGCTCTGCCCAGTAGCTCCAGTCCCAGGGCTGGAGGGGGAGGGTAGCGCCTGCCTCGCGTGCGAAGTTAGCCACTGCCTCCAGTTCCTTCTCTGCTACGGGCTTGTAAGCCTCGAGGAGCTCGTCGAGCAGCCCGTAGACAGCCGTCGTGCTACCTGCCATACGGCGGGCAAGGACCTTCTCGGCAAAGCTCTTGGAGCCTAAGAGCTGAGCAAGCTCTAGACGCAGGTTCACGAGGCGACGGATGAGCTCTCTATTGTCATATGCGTCTCCAGCAGCCCCGACAGCCATCTTTGCCAGATACATCTCTTGGCGTAGGGTGCTCGAGGGGCAGTGCTGCATGAAGGGGAAGTAGCTGGGGGCGGAGAGGGTGAAGAGCCAGCCTTCGCCCTTCCCCTCCTTCTCCGCTAGCTCGCGTGCTACGGCGAGTGTCGAAAGGGGAAGCCCTTCGACCGCAGCGGCATCATCGACGAAGAGGCGGAAGCGCTGCTGGTCCTTGAGGTTGTTTTGCCCGAAGGTGAGGCTCAGCTCGCTCAGCTCACGCTTGACCTCGCGCAGTCGCTCCTTCTCCTCGGCAGGGAGCTGGGCACCGCTCTCGCTGAAGCCTTCGTAGCAGCGCTCGAGGAGGCGCAGGTCTTCGGCATCGAGCTGGAGGCTCTCACGTGCCTCCCATACCTGGCGTATACGCTCGAAGAGGGGTTCGGAGAGGGTGATGAAGGAGGAGAGTGCTGATAGCTCAGGGCTAACCTCCTGACTGATCTGCATCAGTTCGTCCGTAGCCTCAGCGTGTAGGAGGTTGTAGAAGCTACCTGATACCCACTCGAGGAGGGCACCGGAGCGCTCAAGAGCAAGGATGGTGTTGGCGAAGGTGGGGGCTTCGGGCGAGGCGATGATGGTCTCTACCTCGCGGCGCTTCTCTTCGATAGCCAGACGGAAAGCCTCGCGGAAGTCCTCAGTCTTGAATTGGTCAAAGGCATAGGCTCCGTGGGGGAGCTGGCTGGGCTGACAAATACTATTCATGTCGTCAGTGATACACGGGAGGGGGTGAAAAGAAAGCTACCTGCCTTCGTCGCAGCCACGCGAAGGGGCAGGCGAAGGCAGGTAGCCGTATGGTGTATCCTTATGCGGCAGGATCCGCAGGGGTAGGATACGTAGGGATCGACGTCTTAGAGGCGGTTGTTAGAGCCGAGGACGTTGATGATCTTGTGTTCGTAGAGCTTCTTGAGAGACTCACGAGCTGGACCGAGGTACTTACGTGGGTCGAATTCAGCAGGGTTTTCTGCGAAGACCTTACGTACAGCAGCGGTCATAGCGAGACGGCCGTCAGAGTCGATGTTGATCTTGCAGACAGCGCTCTTAGAAGCCTGACGGAGCTGCTCTTCGGGGATACCGACAGCATCCTTGAGGGCACCACCGAACTTGTTGATCGTAGCGACTTCGTCCTGGGGTACGCTGGAAGAACCGTGGAGTACGATGGGGAAGCCAGGGATCTGCTTTTCGATCTCAGCGAGGATATCGAAGCGGAGGGGGGGAGGTACGAGGATGCCGTTAGCGTCGCGGTGGCACTGCTCAGGCGTGAACTTGTTAGCACCGTGTGACGTACCGATAGAGATAGCGAGTGAGTCAACACCCGTCTTGCTGACGAAGTCAACAACTTCTTCGGGTTCGGTGTAGGTGTGGTGCTCAGCTACGACATCGTCTTCGATACCAGCGAGGACACCGAGTTCACCTTCGACCGTCACGTCGTACTGGTGAGCGTACTCAACGACAGAGCGCGTCAGAGCGACGTTCTCGTCGTAGGGGAGGTGCGAACCGTCGATCATGACCGAGGAGAAGCCCATTTCGATACAGCTCTTGCAGAGCTCGAGGCTATCACCGTGGTCGAGGTGAAGGGCGATCTGAGGATTGGGGCAGCCCAGCTCCTTAGCGTATTCTACAGCACCCTGAGCCATGTAGCGCAGGAGCGTCTGGTTAGCGTACTTACGTGCGCCGCTGGATACCTGAAGGATGACGGGAGACTTGGTCTCTACTGCAGCGCTGATGATAGCCTGCAGCTGCTCCATGTTATTGAAGTTGAAAGCGGGGATAGCGTAGCCACCCTTGATAGCCTTTGCGAACATATCGCGGGTGTTCACAAGACCCAGTTCTTTGTAACTAACCATTACTGTTCCTATTTATAGTTGATACGTTTATCGTTCTATGCAACAAAGATAAGGGAAATATATGTAAAACGGTTCGATATACTTAAATTTCAGGAAGTTGAGGCTACTCCTCTCCCCTCACAAAGCGTGTATCTCGGGGATGGTGCTGACTATTGGGACATTCATCTCCTGATTTACCCTCTGCTCCCACCCGCTATTTATTTCACTTTGATGCGTTTGCGGGGATGGAGATGTGAGGTGTATAAAGCACGGAGAGCCGACTCTATGCCATAGAGTCGGCTCCCTTATTCGCTCTTAGGCGGTTTTTATCTTCTCAGAAGTCGAGGCCTTTACTTCCCCCTTACGTGGAGCAAAGCCCATAAACATCTTCGTGACCTCGGGGTCATGGTGGCTGGGCATGACGAAGGAGTGCCCCGTGTCCAGCTTCAGGATCTCCTGCATCTCGCTCTCTGTCAGCGTGAAGTCAAAGAGCTGGAAGTTCTGCTCCATGCGCTCCTTGCGGGTAGACTTCGGTATGATGATGATACCACGCTGCAGGAGATAGCGCATAGCTACCTGTGCTACCGTCTTGCCATGGGCGGCGCCGATCGTGAGCAGGGTCTCATTGTTGAGGAGTTCGCTACTTGCTTCGGCAAGGGGCCCCCACGACATTAGCTTCACACCCAGCTCATCCATATAGCGGCGCTCCTCGATACGCTGGGTGAGGACGTGGGTCTCGACTTGGTTCACTGCGGGTACGATATCCGTGAAGTGACAGAGGTCAATGAGGTGGTCGGGGTAGAAGTTGCTCACGCCGATAGCTCTTACCTTACCCTCCTTGAGGGCATCTTCGAGGGCGCGATAGGCATTGTAGCGATCGCCAAAGGGCTGGTGAATCAGCATGAGATCGATGTAGTCGGTGCCGAGCAGACGCAGGCTCTCATCCAGGCTACGCTTCGGGGCGTCACCCTCGAAGTTGGATATCCAGATCTTGTCCACGATGAAGACTTCATCACGGCTTAGACCGCTCTTCTTGACTGCGCTGCCGACACCTGCCTCATTCTGATAGATCTGTGCCGTGTCGATCATGCGATAGCCTACGCTCAGGGCATCGGCTACACAGCGCTCAGCTTCGTCGGGAGAGACCTGATAGACGCCGTAGCCCAAGAGGGGCATCTCGACGCCGTTGTTTAGTGTGATTGTCTTCTGTTCCATACTGTTGCGAAGGGTTGATTGTTCGGGATAAGAATGAGAGTTTATGGGCGATGAGTGTCCCCGCACTATGGCGATAACAACTCGTCTTCTTGCAAGGTTTCCCCATGTGCGAGTACGTAGAGAGAATACCCACCCATATAGGAGGGAAAGACAACCTATATAGGTCGCCGAGCTGACCTATATAGTCGCCGGGCTGACCAATACTGCTGCGCTTCGTGACCTATATAGGTTCGCCCCGTGACCAGTATGAGACTGTTACCGCGAGTCCTGCCCTCTATTTATTGTGCTAAGGCATCCCATGTCCATCTCCCCGATATCCCTCTCCGAAGAGCTACACAAGCTCTCCGCTTTATCGCGAGTATTCCTCTTATCCTGTGGAGAGAAAAGTGTCCTTCTCGCAAAGAAAAAAGCACCTTCCCGTAGTGGTTTTCTTCTATCTACGCACATAGTCTTAAAGACCAGGCACGTAAATCCAAATGGCCACGTACGTAGATATTAGAGCCACGTACGTAGCCCGCACTTATCTGCTACTCGTCCACAACTTTTATCCCTACGCGGAGCAACGGCCTAATATAGGTCCACCCCGTGACCAATATAGGTTCACTCAAGGGGGCATAGTGGGAGCTTATCCATAGGCATGAGTGAAGTGGGAGATATCCTGTGAAGCCCTTATCTTTGCTAAGGTGGATTTAGGTGGATTCCCCATGCCACTACTCTCGTATGTCCTGACTTCACTCTTATTCAAATAGACTATCATGAAGAGAACATTCAGCCTACTCTTGGCGCTCATGACGCTGACCTTGGCCTCGAGCTCCTGCTCCTTCTTCCGCTCCGCTGGGATGCAGAGCCGTCGCCACGTGCTACCCGAGCAGCGTATTAGTATTGAGGAGGTGTATAGCTCGCGCGATCACCTCGGTATCTATGGTCGCCTGTACCGCCCGGTCGGAGTCAAGGGGCGCCTACCGCTGGTCATCCTCAGTCATGGCTTCGGCGTGACGCACCGTGATGGCGAGGGCTATGCCGAGCTCCTGACGCGCATGGGCTACCTCTGCTATACCTTCGACTTCAACGGTGGTGGACGTGAGAGCCTGAGTGCTGGTGCGACGACAGATATGTCTGTCGTCACCGAGCAAGCGGACCTCAATGCGGTCATCGATCAGCTCAAGCGTCGCTCAGACGTCGATCCCCGACATATCACCCTCTTGGGCTTGAGCCAAGGCGGGCTCGTCTCCGCCCTCACTGCGGCATCGCGCCCCGATGATATCGCTTCGCTCATCTTGATTTACCCCGCCTTCAATATCCCTGAGATGGCGCGTAAGCAGTGGGGAGAGTATTCGAAAATCCCTCAGGTGAACACCTTCTGGGGTATGCGTCTTGGGGAGAAGTACTACAAAGATGTGTGGAATATCGACCCCTATGCCGTCATCGGGCGCTTCCAAGGCCCTGTGCTGATCCTCCATGGGGATAAAGATCGCATCGTAGAGCAGTCCGTCTCGGATCGTGCGGCCACCATCTACAAGAATGCCGAGTATCATGTGATCCCAGGTGGCGAACATGGCTTCTCGGGCGAGGCCTTCCAGCAGGTCAAGCGCTACATCCAGACCTTCATGAAGCGATAGCTACGGCGCACCTTCCTGAATTAAAAGAGCTCCGCCCCGATCGTCCACATAGAGAGGACGATCGGGGCGGAGCTCTTTGATGAGGTGTGCTTGTGGGGGCTAAAGATTGTAGCTGAGTCCGACAGCGAAGGCCATAAGGTCGGGGTAGCCTGGGACGAAGGTCGTCGCTATGTCGAGCTTGGGGCTGAGGGCATACTTATACTCCAGCTCACCTCCGTACCAGAGGAACTTACGCTGCCACTTGTCCGTGGGGCTACCCTCGAAGTACTTCGTGTCGACGTACCCAGGGAGGCGGTACCAGTTGCGTCGGTAGATCCATGTCGGTCCGATACCGCCGTAGAGGCGATGCCGCCCGATGCGGAAGATACGAGCACGTAGGCCGATGCTTGTCACACCAGCGAGCTGGGCGGTGCAGTCAGCATAAAGCCCTTGGATACCCTTGACGGAGAGGATCTCGGGGATGATGAAGTACTCGTAGGAGAGTAGGGCGCCCAGATCAACTACGAAGTAAGCCTCGGGGTCCAGGCGGTTCGGCATCAGCTTGGCATTGGGTCTCCCGCTCAGAGGGTGGAAGCTGAGGCCCATGAACTTCAGGCTGATGTTTTGACGGCTCTGCCCTTGTAAGGGGAGTGAGCAGAGGATGAGCCCGATGAGGGCGTATAGGAAATGGTGTATACGCATAGATGGAGTGTGTATAATAAAAAAGCGTAGCACCAGCTTCTACGTAGAGTAAAGGGCTTGCTGTCGGGGAAGCTGGCGCTACATGCTTAGGAGAGCTGGTGCTCCTTAGCGTCGGGGCTTGGGACCCATGACGATGGTGAGCTTGCTATTGGGATGGATATCCTTGTGCGTGAAGGTGAGGCTTTCCGTGATGTCACGTCCGTTGATAGAGGCCTTCTGCACGTACTTATTCTCCTTACTATTGTTACGCACCTCAATAGTGAAGATGCCCTTGGGGAGCTGGATCTTCGCCATATCTACGAGCGGACGGCCGATGGTGTACTCGGCCTTACCTGGGCAGACCTGATAGAAGCCCAGCGCACTGAGGACGTACCAAGCTGACATCTGACCGCAGTCCTCGTTGCCAATGATACCCGCAGGCGTAGGCTTGTAGAAGTGGCGCAGGACGGTGTCGAGGATCGCTTGACCCTTGTGAGGTGCAGCGGTGTAGTTGTAGAGGTAGGCGATGTGGTGGCTGGGCTCATTGCCGTGTGCATACTGCCCGATGAGGCCCGTGATGTCACCCGACTGCTCAGCTCCATCGATACGTGAGGACGTGGTGAAGAGCGTATCGAGGTTGCGCTCCAGTACCTCACGACCACCCATGAGCTTGAGGAAGCCCTCCATATCGTGAGGAGCATAGAAGCTCCACTGATAGGCATTGCCCTCGGTATAGTCGCTCTTCTCATGAGCGGAGAAGCGGGGGTTGAAGGGGGTGAGGAAAGAGCCATCACCCTTGACAGGGCGCATGAGGTTCGTCTCACGATCCCAGTAGCGGCGGTAGTAGAGCCCGCGCTGGTCATAGGCCTTAGCTACGGAGTCGAGGCCTGCAGCCTCAGCGATACGAGCGATACACCAGTCATCGTAAGCCATCTCTACACCCCAGCTGACGCTCTCGGGGACGGAGTCGCAGGGTACGAAGCCGTAGCGCTCCTTGTAGTAAGGATGGCGCGTGATGAGGTCGAGCTCACGCGTACCGGCGAACTTCTCCGCCAGATCAGCGCGATAGATCGAGCTACGCTGTGCAGCCTCCGTCCAGTGACGCAGATCTTCGCTTGTAGCCAGACCCTTAGCGACGAGGTCGGCGAGGATGCTCACCGAGTGGTAGGCAGGCATACAGCCCGTATAGTTTGAGGCGAGTGGCCAGCGTGGGAGGATCGTCCCTTCGTCATAGTCGCTGACGAGGCTCTTTCCATAGCGCAGTGCCTGATCGGGGTCGATGATGGTGAGCAGAGGATGCAGTGCACGATAGGTATCCCAGATAGAGAAGACGGTGTAGTGACCTTCTTCGGGGTGGGGATTCTTATGGATAGCTTTGTCCATGCCACGGAAGCTACCATCGACATCCTGATAGTTGAAGGGGGCGATATGCGAGTGGTAGAGTGCGGTGTAGAAGTTCTTGAGCACGGCCGTGTCAGAGGTCTCGATGCGGATCTTACCGAGGAGGTCAGCCCAGATACGGCGGCTCTCGGTGCGTACAGCCTCGAAGTCCCAGTCGGGGAGCTCTGCCTGCATATTGCGCTCAGCACCCTCGGGAGAGACGGCTGAGAGACCGACCTTCACGAGGTAGGGTGCGCTCCCCTTGGGGAGGTAGAGGTGGAGCTTCAGGTCAGCCGTGTCACGCTCGACGGCAAAGCCTGTGCTGAGGAGCTGACGCTCACCATCACGATAGAGGGCGATGCTATCGGCAGGCGTGGAGAGGCGGAGGATGTAGCTCATCTGATGATGCTCTGCCCAGCCCTTGGTGTAGTAGGTGCCGACGATCGTCGAGTCATTGACAAGGCGGAAGTCATTCCCCACGACCTTATGCCCCCAGTTGGGCTGGAGGATATGACCGAGGTCCAGGAGGAGCTTGCGGTCTATGCTGTCAGCATAGGTAGCTCGGAGAAGCCCGACGCGGTCGGTGGAGGTCAGCTCGGTCTGGATACCGAAGTTCTTCAGACGAACCGAGTAGTAGCCAGGGGAAGCGGCTTCCTCGGTCTTGTCGAACTGAGCTATGGGGCGCAGCGTGTCAGCTCCGCTATAGGGAAGGATCGCCACATCGCCGAGGTCACCAATACCCGTCCCTGAGAGGTGGGTGAGGCTGAAGGCATAGATGACGCTGTCAGACTCATGGTAGCCACTGCTGGCATCCCAACCGATGAGGTGGGTGTCGGGGCTGAACTGCACCATCGCATTGGGGCGTGTAGCCCCTGGGAAGGTGTGTCCGTGCTCACCCGTACCGATGAACGGATCGACGAAACTCAGAAGATCCTCGCTGGAACTACTGCCCGTAGTCTTCGAGGAGCAGGCCGGCAGGAAGAAGGCGGCCGCAAGGAGGGCTGCTGAGGACGTGGCAAGCGACCTCAGTGCATGGGGTAATAGATGCATGAGATAGGGTGAGATAGATACTTAGCTTTGGCTGGCGAAGGCTGCAGCGAAGAGACGCATCTGACGGAGCATCGAGACGAGCCCGTTGGAGCGTGTAGGGGAGAGGTGCTCGGAGAGACCTATCTCCTTGATGAAGTACAAGTCGGAGTCGAGGATGTCCTGTGGCTTCTGATCATTGAGGACACGCAGCAGAAGGCTGACGATACCCTTCACGATGATTGCGTCGCTCTCACCCTGGAAGTGCACGCGCTCACCGTCAAAGTGAGCAGTGATCCACACGCGACTCTGGCACCCCTCGATGATGTTGGTCGGGGTCTTGTCGCTCTCGGGGAGTGGCTCTAAGGTATTGCCGAGGTCGATGATGAGCGCATAGCGGTCCATCCAATCGTCCAAGGCAGAGAATTCTTCTATGATCTCGTCTTGTAGTTCGTTGATTGTAGGCATGGAGTGTGGGTGAAGAGATTAGATGTCCTCTCGGATCGTGGTGGCTACGGTCTCGCCGACAGCACGCAGGGTCTCCATATGGATGACGTTCATGTTGTCAGCTGAGGTGTGCCAGTGAGCCCCAAAGCCCGTGGCTCTATTGGGGTCGAAGTTGATGATGTCCACGCAAGGGATACCACGATAGCGGATCACGGGGCCGTGGTCATCGGTCATCTGTCCGCCATTAGCCTGGACAAAGTAGTCGCCCCAGCCAAGCTGGGCCGCGGTCTGCCAGAGGGCGGAGAGTAGGGGACGGGCATATTCTCGTGAGAGTCCCTCCCAGTAGAAGCGGGCTCCTTGGGAGCCGACCATATCGAGGAGGATGCCCCACTTAGCCTTGTAGTTGCTCTGGTGGGGGTGCTGTGCCCAGTATTGTGAGCCGAGGCACCAGCTGTCTTCGTCTTCGCTCTGACCACCATCTTCGAGGTCAAAGAAGATGAAGTCCAGGGCCTTCCCTGAGGGATTTAGGCTCTCTTGGCGAGCAAGTTCAAGTAAGACGGCGACACCGCTGGCGCCGTCATCTGCACCCTGAATGGGCTCGCTCTGACGCTGGACGACTGGGTCGTGATCAGCTACTTGGCGGGTATCCCAGTGAGCCATGAGTAGGATACGGTCCGTACCCTCGGGCGTTCGGGTGGCGATGATATTCGTTCCCGCCGCCTGCTTGCCGAAGTGGTCCTTCCCCTCGAAGCGCTGCAGGGTCACCTCATAGCCCACTGACGTAGCTTCTGCTCTATCCAGGTTGCTGTCGCACGGTGGCCTTCACTGCCAGGAGTGCGGACACCAAAGGCTACTTGCTGCTGTATGTACTGGTAGGCAGAGTCGGCGCTGAAGGGAGCCGCAGTGCGTCTCTCGGCGCTTTCGCTGCCCGTGCTGTCGGCACTCTGTGCTTGGCTCTTCGTGCCACCGCAGCTGATGAGAGCTGCGCTGAGACCTACACAGAGGAGATAGAGAAGGGGGGGACTTAGGCATAATCTTCTTGCTCTTGGATGAGGAGGGATATGAGATGACCTTAGAAGATCGAGGGCTTGTTGGGCTCGATGATGATTTCGCTCAAGGGACGCTTGGGTACGTGATGACGCCCTCCTTCATCGCGCCAGTAGCGGACGTCTTCGGGGCTACGTGCTTCTTCGAGGATGACCTCTTCGGCTGGCTTACCGATAGCGACGATCGCATTGATAGATAGGTGCGTGGGAAGATCCAGGCGGCGTGTGATCTCTCCCTTGCCGTGACCAGCGAAGATACAGACGCCATAGCCCGCATCCGTAGCCAATAGACCCAGCGTCTGGAGCTGGATGCCTTCGTCAAAGCGAGCAGCGGGGGCAATATCGGTGTCAATGAGCTGCAGGAGGTAAGCACGAGGACGCTCACCCACAGAGGGTCCATCCCACTCAGGAAGCATAGCAGCCCAGTGCTGGAGCTCTGTGATCTCGTGACAGAGGGCTTCGTCCGTGATGACGATATACTTCAGGGGCTGGATATTGCGTGATGATGGCGTCTGGCGGACGACGTCCAGCCAGCGGAGGATCTGCAGGCGGTCAATGGCTGCCGATTCGTCAAAGCGACGGTAGGTGCGATCCTTCTTGATAAGAGTCTCAATGAGCGAAGACATAGATAGTGGAGATTTAGTATTTGGGTAGTGCGAAGAGCCGGCGTGCATTCTCGCTGGTCTTCGTGATCAATGTATCGTCAGTCAGCTCGTAGCAGCTGGCTACGAAGCTTGCCGTGTGGGGAAGGAAGGCTGGCTCATTGCGCTTGCCTCGCTTGGGGACAGGTGCAAGATAGGGAGCGTCAGTCTCCAGCAAAAGCCGCTCCAAGGGGATGGAGGCGACGTACTCCTTGAGCGTGCTGTTCTTAAACGTTACGACCCCATTGATCCCGACATAGAAGGAGGGGAAGGATAGTGCCTCATCAAGCTCTTCTCTTGTGCCAGTAAAGCTATGGAAGACTCCACGAAGCTGCGGGAGATTGACTCGACGCAGTGTCTCGAAGGCATCAGCAAAGGCCTCTCGGACATGGAGGATCACGGGGATATCAAGCTTAACCGCCCAGTGGAGCTGGCACTCGAAGGCTTCGATCTGCTTCCGCTGATAGGTCGTATCCCAATAGTAGTCCAGCCCAATCTCACCGATAGCTACGTGAGGACGCTGCGAGAGCTCCCGCTCCATATAGTCAAGCTGGGAGGTGTAGTCCTCCTTGACATAGGTTGGGTGCAGGCCAATGGTGGGGAAAAGTCGATCGGGATGTGCTGCGCAAAGATCAAGGACGCGAGGATAGCTCGCTGCGTCGACATTGGGTAGGACCATCTGCCCTACACCTGCCGCAGTGGCGCGTGCGAGCATCTCGTCACGGTCCTCGTCGAACTCCTCTCCGTATATATGTGTGTGGCTGTCGATGAGCTGCATGCTACTTCGTGCGACCGGAGAGGGTGTGGAAGAGGGAGAGAAGGAGCTCGCGCCCTTCTTCTCTGAGGGGAAGCTGCTCGACTCCGTGGTAGGCTTCGGCAGTGAGGCGCTCGATCTCTACCTCGGCATAGAGGCGTGTGCCCGCCTTGTCGTAGAGTGCGCGTACCTCATCGATGTAGGCTCGGCGCTCCTCGGGAGTGTAGGTCAAGATCTCTTGCAGACGCTTGAGTTCTTTGCCCTGTAGCTGCTCTAAAGTATATAGGAGAAGGAGGGTCTTCTTGGCATTGACGATGTCACCACCGATAGGCTTACCGAAGGTCTTCTCATCGCCATAGACGTCCAGTAGGTCGTCTTGGATCTGGAAGGCCAGCCCCAGCTGGATCCCCACGGCGTAGAGTGCGCGAGCTTGCTCTACAGTGGCACCTCCGACGAGTGCGCCCAGCTCCAGTGATGAGCCGAGTAGTACGGAGGTCTTCAGGCGGATCATCTCCATATACTCCTCGACGCGGACCTCGGAGCGAGTCTCGAACTCCATGTCATACTGCTGCCCGACGCATACCTCGAGAGCCATCTGGCTGAAGCGAGGAAGGAGCTCGGCAAGTAGGGACTTGTCTGCGACCACTGCAAGGGATGCATAGGCCTCGATACTCATGGCATCACCCGATAAGATCGCGGTGTTGTCACCCCAGCGACGATAGACCGTCTCTTGCCCACGTCGAAGTGGAGAGCGGTCCATGAGGTCGTCATGAAGGAGTGTGAAGTTGTGGAAGATCTCAAGGGCTACAGCTACGGGGAGGGCGCGCTGCCAGGCTTCGGTGAAGGCGGTAGCTGCAGCGCAGGCCAAGAGTGGGCGGATGCGCTTGCCTCCGAGGCGCAGGGTGTAGTCAATGGGGGCAAAGAGCCCTTCGGGAGAGCGAGTGCCAAGGGAGCGGGCTGCGAGCTGCTCCTCTACGGCCTCACGGATGAGCTTGAGCTTCTTCTGTTGGTCAGGGTACATTGTCATAAGACGCTATTGTCGGCGATGTGCCTTTTACAAAGATACGACTTAGCCAGCGAATAAGCCCCATCGCTGAGTCTGGGCAAAAGGAACTCGGGCAGATGCTCCACTGTGGAGAGCATCTGCCCGAGCTGTATGTGTCGCCTCCGTGGGGAGTGCGTGAAGAGGTCTTACTGCAGAGAGAAGACGATAGGGATGACGTAGCGCGTACGTACAGCCTTACCCTGCTGCTTACCAGGCTTCCACTTTGGGATGGACTTGACCACGCGGACAGCTTCCTTGTCAAGTGCTGGGTCTACGCCCTTGTAGACTTCTACAGCGGTAGCTGAGCCGTCACGCTCTACGACGAAGCGGACGATGACCTTACCCTGGATACCTGCATCCTGTGCGCTCTCTGGGTAGCGGAGGTGATCCTGCAGATACTTACGGAAGGCGTTCATACCACCGGGGAACTCTGGCTGCTCTTCTACGACTTCGGAAGGGCTCGTCAGAGAGCTCTTCGGTAGGCGTGCCTGGTACATCCTTGGGGCCGAAGGGGATGTTGACGGGAGGAAGATCCTTACCTTCATCGGCAGAGACGAAGGTGGGCTTATCGACCTTGACGTTGTTGTCTACGACCTTGAATTCCTGAGGCAGCTGGATCTCGGTCTGCTGGGGCTGCTCCTGTGGCTTAGGCTCTTCAGGCTTATCCTCAGGTTGCTCTTCCTTGACGAGGAGCGCTTCTTCCATTTCGGCCTTGTTGCCAGCTCCATCAAGGTTGCCTGCTTGGGCAACAGAGCTACGCCACTCCAAGCTTACGAAGGTCAGGGAGAGTGCTACGACGAGACCCAGTAGGAGCGAGAGCCCCTTGCCCTTCTCGAGGTCAGCTTCTGGTGACTTCTTGATTTCCATACCGTTTACACTGTATCTTTAGTGGTTGATGTTGATCCTGTACGTTGCGTACACTTGTTTTCTTGACCACAAATATACGAATATATTCGTCTACATACTATATGTAGGCAAAAGATTTATCTACGAGCTTCGCTTGAGGAGTGGTGAATGCTCGTCGAAGAGGGTAAGCACTCCTAATTTAATATAGGTATAGCGCCCCCGTAGCTCTCTTGCTACGGGGGCGCTATCACTTAGAGGATGGCCCGATGAGGGCCCATGGAATTCAGCTACTTGATCAGTGGGTTGTTGGTCGTTTCGTTCTGAGGAATTTCATAGACGAGGCGAGAGTCATCCCACTTGATGGCCTCTTCCTTGAAGAAGAGACTGCGAGCCGAGCGCTTGTTATCGTACTTGAAGCGCTTGATCACCGTGAGAGCAAGGCCTTCGCCCCACATCTCGACGCGCCAGTTGTAGAAGATCTTTTCCAGCAGCTCATCGTGGCTGAGGGCTGTGATAGCGGTCTCTACATCGGAGTACTTATCAGCAGCGGTACGCTCCTTGAGGAGCTTCAGCAGGATGGTCTTCGCCGAGGCATCGTCACCATTGCGAGCGGCAGCTTCGGAGGCGATGAGGTAGATCTCAGCCATACGCATGAAGACAATGTCGCTTAGCCAAGTGCGGTCTGCCATCGTACCGATGGGCTTACCCGTAGCGGAGAAGAACTTGTTCCAGGGTATCCCACTCTTGGGGTGGAACCAATTCTTACGCAGGTCGTACTCGGGGATCTGATCCTGGAGGTACTTGTTGATACCCTTGCGGGCACCGACGGCAGCATAGCTATAGGTGTAGATATCCATATGCCCCCAGAAGCTTCTTAGCGATCCTGTGATATCCTCTGTGATATCGATAGCCCAGATGAATTCAGGAGTCTTATAGTTGTTGAAGCCGTTGGTCGTCAGTTCGCTGGCTGGGATGAGGGGGTAGTTGGCGGCTTGATTCGTGATCACGTCATTGGCTACCGTGTAAGCTTCGCTCCACTTCCCCATGTCCATGTAGGCACGAGCCAGGGCGCCCTTAGCTACTGTCTGGTCGATGTACTGGCGGTCAGCTCGCTGCATGCCAGAGACGTCCATTGCGGCGATACCCTCAGTAAGGTCCTTGACGATCTGGGTATAGATCTCTTCGATGGTAGCGAGCTTCTGTGGCTTGCTGGCATCGTCGGTAGCAGCATAGATGGGTACTACGGTGAGGCTCTTTGTATCGGTTGCATAGGGCTTGCCGTAGAAGTGCACCAGGTTGAGATAGGCTAAGGCGCGAAGCGTCTTCACCTGCCCCCAGTCAAAGATGTCCTTCATTCTCTTGGCCTTCAGATTCGGCTCCGTCGTCACTTCGGGGGGCGTCGTGTCACCCGTGCTTGAGCGGAAGAAGCTGTTAGCCATAGATATCGTGCGGTAGCTGATACGCCAGACGGCATAGTTGAGGTTCCCATCTCGCTTATATGAGAGTAGGCGTGCTGCCTCTTGGAACCATCCATAGCCCAGCCCCCCTTGCAGCTCCATATCGCCAGACATGAGGTCGGAGCTGATATCGAAGGCCTTCTGTGCGAAGTCATCGTGACGGCTGGAGGATTGCCCATTCTTGAAGAAGGTACTGAGGATACCATTGATGTATCCCTCGTTGATACCATCATTCCATTGGCTGGCCTTCTTGAGCTGATCGGCCGTGAATAGCTGGGAGGGATCTTGCTCGAGGAAGTCCTTCTTACAAGCTGAGAGGGCGACCAGGGCGAGTGCAGCCCCGACGAAGGTTCTTATACTTGTACGCATAGTATATAGGTGTATAAGAGGTGAGACGAATTAGAAGCTGATGCGTGCCCCTGCGACGAAGGTCGATACAGGCAGGTAGCGGTTCGTACCTGAGCCACCACTGAGGCTGGTCATAGCAGCATAGCCCTTACGAGCGGAGATGAGGAAGAGGTTGTCACCGCTGACGTAGACGGAGGCGCTGTTGAGGCCGAGGTGCTTCATCAAGCTCTTGGGCAGGTCGTAGCTGATACGGGCATTGCTGAGCGTGAGGAAGGAGCGGCTCGTGAGGAAGCGTGTAGAGGTTGAGTTAGCGAACTTGAGTGCTTCCACGTTGTGCGTGAGGATAGGCAGGTCCGTGTGCTTGTCCGTGCTCCAGTAGTTGCGGATATCCTTGTGCCAGTTGCGCGTGCCGATGACGCTACCGCTGCTCATCAGGCCAGCGTAGACAGCGTCATAGCCCCAACCGCCGATGCCGTAGCTGAAGTTCGTCGAGATGTTGACGTTCTTGATCTGTACATCGAAAGCCGAAGCCACCGACGAAGTCAGGGATAGCGCTCTTGCCGACGAATTCGTTGACAGCCTTGTTGTAGTCCGAAGTCGTCGTCTCAGTGAGTGCCTTAGCGTCACCACCCGTGCTGATGTACTTTTCGTAGTCGGTGACGTAGGCATCATTGCCACTGGCATCCTTGTAGGTGTAGGCCTTCCACATAGGCAGCCCTTCATTGCTGACACCCTTCCAGATAGGCATGTAGTAGTCGAGTACGGAGTGACCCTTCTTGTAAGCATAGTTGCCCTGGAGCTCGTAGTGCTTGGGTACGCCGAAGGGGTCGACGGGCATGATGAGCATCTTATTCTTGTAGTAGCCACCGTTAGCGCGGACGTTCACAGAGATGTCCTTGCTCTTGTAGGCCTCCCAGTTAAGCTCGACTTCAAGCCCGTTGTTGCGCAGGCGACCTTCGCTCACAGGGTAGTAGGCATAGCCAAGTGAAGGCGCGACTTGCTTCTTGAAGAGCATGTTGTCCGTCGTCTTGACGAAGTAGTCGACGTTGAGCTCGAGAGCGTTGAAGAGGCGAGACTCGAAGCCCACGTTGAAGGTGCCAGAGCGCTCCCACTGCAGGGCACTGTTACCCTTGGCGTAGAAGGAGAACGAGGGAGAGTTATTGAAGTTGTCTACTTCGTAGAAGTCGTGGTAGAGGTAGTAGTTAGGAGTGCTGCTACCGTAGGCGAGGTTCAGGGACTGGTTCCCCAGGACACCATAGCTGGCCTTGAGCTTGAGGTTGTTGATCCACTTGACCGAGGAGAGGAACTTTTCCTTGCTGATGATCCAAGCGGCACCGACCGAACCGAAGGTACCCCAACGGTAGTCGGGAGCGAAGCGCGAAGAGCCGTCTCGGCGGACTGAGGTACTCAGGTAGTACTTGTTCTTGTAGTCGTAGCGAGCTTGACCGAAGTAGCTTTCGATAGCGTAGGTCAGGCGGTAGCCAGAGATATCGCCACGGATGAGACCGTCATCGAGGGTGGTTACGTTCCCGAGGATGAGCTTCTTCTTGCCCGAGTAGTGGAAGTCGAGCTCGTTCTTTGTGGCTTCGTGAGCGATGAAGGCATCTACGGTGTGGTCACCGAAGGTCTTGCCCCAAGAGAGGATCTCGTTGAGCGTCCAGCTGAAGTCGTTTCATTCGTATTGTAGATGCGGCCGATCTTCGCGGCATCCCCGTAGTAGGGGTTAGCCAGCGTTTCGTTCTTGGAGGCCGTAGACTGGAAGCCGTAGGTGACGGCGAGCTTGAAGTCCTTGAGGAAGCGATACTCGAGGTTGAGGTTCCCCGTAGTGAGGTTCGTGAGGTCTTCGTCGCGGTCGAGACGGACAGCACCAGCAGGGTTGATACCACCAGCATAGGCACGGCTACCTTCGGAGGTCTGACCGTAGTCGTAGCTCTTGCCACCAGGGATCTTGGGGTCATTGACGAGGTTCCCGTTTTCGTCGTGCTCGAAGACAGGGTAGATCGAAGGGATCTGGTTGACGAACTGGAAGCCGTTGTTGGAGTTGCTCCCCCCTGGCCTGGGCTCTTAGCGAGTGAGCGAGAGTAGGCGAGGCCGAGGCTTACCTTGAAGTCCTTAGTGGGGCGGACGGTGACATTGTTACGTAGGTTCAGGCGATTGAATTCGGAGCTGATGTAGTACCCGATGTTGTCCTGATACCCCAATGAAGAGGAGAAGTTGACTTTCTCAGATCCACCTGATACGCGTACATTAGTTTCCGTGATGCGACCGGTGCGGAAGATATGATCACGCCAAGACTCGGGTGTGTAGAGGCGCTTGTAGCTCTTGTTGAACTTACCTGTGTTCACATCGATCATTTGACCTGAGCCAGCCTTCCAGAGATTGTAGTGGTCCCAGATACCGGTAGCATCTTCGCCACCTGCGAGGATCCCAGGGAAGAAGAGCAGGTCGGCTGCATTCTTAGGTGCATCAGCGATGGTCTTGCCATCAGCGAACTTAGCCTTAGGGTTGTTGTAGAGTTGGGTGAGCTTGTCCTTGAGGCCGAAGCGTTCGTAGGTGTTCTTCATGGCCTCGTAGGCTACCTCCATATATTCTTCAGGAGAGTCGATGACATCGTACTGGGGGAGATAGCGGACGTTGATCCCACTCTTGATCTCGGCGTCGAAGGAGAGACGGCCAGCCTTACCCTGCTTCGTGGTGATGAGGACGACCCCGTTAGCAGCGCGTGCCCCGTAGAGTGCGGTAGCCGAAGCATCCTTGAGCACCGTGAGGTTCTCGACGTCGGCCATGTTGAAGCCGCTGAGGAGGCTGGTGTAGGGTATCCCGTCGATGACGTAGAGAGGTGCCGTGCTGGAGTTCACAGAGCCGATACCACGGATCTGTACCGTAGCGGCTGCACCAGGCTGGCCACTGGTCGTGAAGACCTGGACCCCAGGAGAAGCCCCTTCGAGAGCCGAGGTGATATTAGATCCCGTCTTCTTCGTTAGGCTGGCGACGTCGATACGAGCGGCTGACCCCGTGAAGGAGTTCTTAGTCTGCGTACCATAGGCGACGACGACGACCTTATCGATCGACTTTTCCTCATTCTTTAGGGTGATCTTGAGCTCTTGCCCCGTGATGGCTACGGTCTGGGTGAGGAAGCCAATGCTGGAGACCCTGAGTGTCTTAGCCTCGGCAGGGAGACGGAGTGTGAACTTCCCGTTGACGTCGGTCAAGACCCCGTGGGAGGGGAACTCGACGCAGGTCACGGATGCGGCGACCACGGGCTCCTTGTCATCTGCCGCGATGACGACACCGGTGACGGTGACTTGCTTTTTCTGAGCCCACGCTACTCCTATAGATATGCAGAGGAGTAGGACGAAGAGTAAACTCTTTCTCATTAGACTTGTGGTGATTAGGGTGAAACGGATGTTAGACTGCTGTGGGTGGTGTGACCCTTGGGTGTTGATTCCTCGGTCGTCATCTCGCTGTGGTAAAGATGTGACGTGTGATATCTGATGTGTATGCCACTGCGAGATGAGGACCTCTGTTGGTGGATATGCGGCCGCTCGCCACAAGCATTCCTGCGGTCTGGTGGTAGTGCAGTCTGTCGATGTGAAGGGAGGTGGTACTCGTATCTCCCTCGCTCCATGGCAGTCTGTGTGCTATATCAGACTCTATGAGCAAAGGTAGCAATCTTTCTTTCCTAAGCAAGTCCGCTGGAAAACACCTCGTTTGTGGTTCGCTATGATTCTCTTTTATAGCTTTTTAATTATCTGTAAGATGGCGCATTCCCATAGGGATACTTACTTAATTTCTTTATGTAGGGTGTGTGTGTCCTCCCGCACGTTGCGCTACTTCTGGCACTCGTGTGAGAAACCTTTGTACTGAGTGATACCGAGCATAAGTAGGAGGAGAGCCCCAGCCGAATGTCTGCTATCAGATCATTCGGCTGGGGCTCTCCCTATATTATTATGGTATAGTGGTGTAGACTACCCCTTTGCCTAAGGAGGCAAAGAGGCCGTGTGCCGTCTACCTCTATCCGTAGCTACTTATTGCTCTTGCGGCGGTTGCAGTCTCGGCAAAGCATCTGTAGATTCTCTATCTCGGTCTTCCCGCCCTTGCTCCAAGGCTTGATGTGGTCGCCCTCCATCTCCTCGTACTTGTACTTCTTCCCACAGCAGGTGCAGATCCCGCCCTGCTGCTCGTAGACGGTGCGCTTTTGGCTGTCGCTGAAGGCGCGGATGCCGAGCACGCTCGGATCGTCGTTCCCGATCGCCTTCTCCAAGACGTACTTGTAGATACCACGCTTCTTGGTCACATCTTCATCCGCCATCAGGGTGGCGACCTCCTGCTCCAGCGCTTTGGGGTCGTAGGTGTTCTTGTGGTATCTGTTGTAATAGATCCCCCAGGGAAGGCCTTCCATCTCCTTGCGATAGGTGGGGAAGAGCTCCTTGACCCATTCGATGACACATTGGAAATAATCCCAAAGGTCTTTGGCATTAGGATCCAGCTGGTGCTTCATCATACACTCCTCGATGCTCTGTTTGAGGTTCTCTCGGTCACCATACCAATAGATCACGGTCTCCAGGTAGTCCTGTCGGTTAGCTGTTCCCTTGAGGTACTGATTCCCAAGCCCGTAAGCGACACAGCCCGTCTTGCTGAAGTAGCGCTTCGCATCTGATACCCAGGGTCCTGTATAGACCGCATTACGTAGCTCTTGGTCGGTAAGCTCTTCGCCTGCGATATTGATGGTCTTGAACCACTCGAGCTTCTCACTCTCTGTCCCATCGCAGATATAGACGGTGAGTTCGTAGTCAAGAAGTTGCTCCCTTCGGTCCTCAGGAAGCGTGTGGAATGCCTGAGGCTGCTTAATGCCAAAGAGTCCAGCACAGGAGAAGTCCCCATCGAGGAAGGTGCAGATAGATAGCGTCCTTTGCTGACCATCTATGAGCTCATAGCGGCCATTCCCATGATCAGCCCAGTACATGACGTTTAGCGGATAGCCCTTGCTAAGGGTATCGATGACCGCTTGCTGTTGCTCGGGCTTGTAGACGAATTCGCGCTGGTAGGCAGGGCGTACATCCAGCTTGCCTCCATAGGCGACGACACCATTGTCGCCATTGTCTTTGTAGCCGTTGAATAGATCACGGACTTTAATGTGTACGAGTTGAATAGTCATAGGTGTGCTGATTATTTGCGTTTGCGGATGAATATACGTTTGTATTTACGTTCCCCATTTACCACTGGTTGGGATACTTTACTGGATGCATCCCAGAGCCCAGCAGAAAATCCTTTACCTTCACTCTCCGTCGCTCCGATGATTTCGAACTGATCGGGGTTGTGCTTATCCAGGTAGGTAATGGGTACTCCCATTGCTCCGTCATAGTCACAGGGAATATCAGCGGTCTTATCTACGCTGATGGCATCGTAGTTGTCGTAGTGAGGGTATTCTTCAGGACTATACTTTTTGTAGAGGGTGAGTTCCTCGTGTCGCTTTTGTATATCCAAGTTCGTATACCAATAGGAGCGAGCTGCTTCGTGGAGAGTCCCTTCTGGTGTGTAGAACCAACGCAGGCAGTTATATCCCAGCCACATCTTATTTTCTCTTATCAGTTCAAAGCAGTTCTTATAAGTGACAGCGTTGGTATTTCCTACGATGACAAAGTGCTTGCCGTACTCAATGAGTAAGGCTACATACTCACGAAAAAGAGAGAATGGTGGGTTGGTAACGACGATATCTGCCTCTTGCAGGAAGGCAATGCATTCTGGACTGCTGAAGTCTCCATCTCCTTGCAAGGGGTGTACCAACCCAGCAATATTAGGGTTGGGAGGTGAGCCGATATCCTCTCCTTCATACACAAGATAGACAGCTTGCCCTGAGGTGTTTTGAGAAAAGAGATCCGGATTTTGATTCTTGTAGCAGGTCGTGATGAGCTTCTTGAGACCGAGGCGATGGAAGTGTAGGACGAAGTAGAAGAAGAAGTTACTCATCCGAGGATCGTCACAGTTGCAGAGCACAGTCTTGCCGGCAAAGTGCCCACGATAGTGCTTGAGCTCAGCCTCGATGTCTTCCAGCTGGGTGTAGAACTCATCAACCTTTGCCCTCTTAGCCTTAGTTAGAGAGTTATTCGTCATAAGCGCATAGCATATTGGGCGCTGGCTATCTCTTCGGCGTGAGCCCCCTAAGAGCCCCAAGACAAAAGAGAAGCGTAGACGCTTCCCACTCTTTGTCTTAAGGCCCTAGGAATGCCCACGTCACAAGAGATAAGTCACGCCTACGCTATGCGCAGGCGTTCACTGACTTATTCGAGTGACGTACTTTGAATTTCCTAGGTTCTAAGACATTTCCGAATAAATAGCAAACGCTATGTTAGTACTGAAGATGGAGCGCTATTGGCAGACGCTTCTGCCCGACTCCAAGTACAAAGGTATGGATAATCGGATACCTCCGCAATGGTAGGAAGACTGCATCGGAGTGTGAGGAGTAGGTGTGTGCGCTACTGCTTTTCCTCTGGACTTTCTTTGCTTACGTGAAGGCGTATAAATCATGCTTCGCGAGGAGGTGAAGTGAAGCAATAGTCGTTTGCGTCTGCTTCAATAGTTGTTTGGGGTACAAACGAATAGTTATTCGCATACGAAACGAATAGTTGTTTGCACCTCAAACCAATAGTCATTCGTGTGCAGACCAATAGTTGTTTGTGAATAGATCTATTGAGCTTCATCTGTGACCCCTATAATGACAAGGCGCATTAGTTGGGTAGGGAAGTGGTCTCTTGTAGGGGCGTTTTCGAGACCTTCGTATAGAGGGTGATGTGAACCTATATTGGTCGCTGGGTTGACCTATATAGGTCGCATCAACAACCTATATAGGTTCGCACGACGACCAATATAGGTCGACTCACTGACCAATATAGGTTGATATTATGTCCTTCTATGAGGCTCTGGTGAGGTATCGCAGTCGGAGCTTCTGTCGTATGTGGATGGTGTGGGAGAGGGACTAATGCTCAGCTCCCCTTCTATATATAATAATGTACGCGCGCAAGGTGGAGTGCTTGCGTGGAGAAGTAAGCGTGCGGGGTTCGTAATAGGTATATGAGTACGTGGGTAGAACTATATAGGATGGCGAAGAAAGCTATATAGCTTTGTGAAGCGACCTCTATTTAGGTTGTTGCTCTGCGTAGGGATAAAAGTTGTGGACGAGTGGCAGAAATGTTTGGGCTACGTACGTAGCTCTAATATCTACGTACGTGGATATTTGGACTGACGTACCTGGTCTTTAAGACTACGTACATAGACAGAAGAAAACCACTACGTAATGGCGCTTTTTTCCTTACAAGAAGGACACTTTTTCCTCCGCTGAATAAGAGGAATACTTGCGATAAGGCGAAGGGCTTGCGTATCACTTCGGAGAGGCGTATCGGGGAGTTGGGCGTGCGATGCCTTAGCACTCTAAATAGAGGACAGGAGTCGCGGCGACAGTCTCTATTTGGAAATACAGGTATTATTGCCGTATCTTTGCAGTCGCAAGTCAGGCGGACGAGCAGTGAATGACAGGGTTTAGATCGAGGGTGGTAACGAAAAAGTTTCACTCAAGATTTGGTGGAGTGAAAACTTTGCTTTACCTTTGCACTCGCAAAAGAAACGAACGGCCTAGCGGTGACGCAGGTAGTTTGACTTTAAGAGATCTTTGAGATAATTGATATTGACAAACAGAAGTGTAGTAACAAACGTTTAGGGAAATGAAGACCTAACCGTCAATTACGACCTTTACTTAGGTAGAGATACACTAATAAATCTGAAGCAAGAATCATTTCGGAGCAAGACAAACAGAACAAAGTACAATAAATATTGACAATGAAGAGTTTGATCCTGGCTCAGGATGAACGCTAGCGATAGGCTTAACACATGCAAGTTGAGGGGCAGCATGGTCTTAGCTTGCTAAGACTGATGGCGACCGGCGCACGGGTGCGTAACGCGTATGCAACTTGCCTCACAGAGGGGGGATAACCCGTCGAAAGACGGACTAATACCGCGTACACTCCAGCTTGGGCATCCAAGGTAGAGGAAATGAATTTCGCTGTGAGATAGGCATGCGTCCCATTAGCTAGTTGGTGAGGTAACGGCTCACCAAGGCGACGATGGGTAGGGGAACTGAGAGGTTGAACCCCCACACTGGTACTGAGACACGGACCAGACTCCTACGGGAGGCAGCAGTGAGGAATATTGGTCAATGGGCGAGAGCCTGAACCAGCCAAGTCGCGTGAAGGATGACTGTCTTATGGATTGTAAACTTCTTTATACGGGAATAACAAGAGCCACGTGTGGCTCCCTGCATGTACCGTATGAATAAGCATCGGCTAACTCCGTGCCAGCAGCCGCGGTAATACGGAGGATGCGAGCGTTATCCGGATTTATTGGGTTTAAAGGGTGCGTAGGCGGCCTGTTAAGTCAGCGGTGAAATCTAGGAGCTTAACTCCTAAATTGCCATTGATACTGGCGGGCTTGAGTGTAGATGAGGTAGGCGGAATGCGTGGTGTAGCGGTGGAATGCATAGATATCACGCAGAACTCCGATTGCGAAGGCAGCTTACTAAGGTACAACTGACGCTGAAGCACGAAAGCGTGGGTATCAAACAGGATTAGATACCCTGGTAGTCCACGCAGTAAACGATGATAACTGGGCGTATGCGATATACAGTATGCTCCTAAGCGAAAGCGTTAAGTTATCCACCTGGGGAGTACGCCGGCAACGGTGAAACTCAAAGGAATTGACGGGGGCCCGCACAAGCGGAGGAACATGTGGTTTAATTCGATGATACGCGAGGAACCTTACCCGGGATTGAAATGTAGATGACCGCCGGTGAAAGTCGGCTTCCCTTCGGGGCATCTATGTAGGTGCTGCATGGTTGTCGTCAGCTCGTGCCGTGAGGTGTCGGCTTAAGTGCCATAACGAGCGCAACCCTGTCTACGGTTGCCATCAGGTGATGCTGGGAACTCCGTAGAGACTGCCGTCGTAAGGCGTGAGGAAGGTGGGGATGACGTCAAATCAGCACGGCCCTTACATCCGGGGCGACACACGTGTTACAATGGTAAGGACAAAGGGCAGCTACCTGGCGACAGGATGCGAATCTCTAAACCTTATCACAGTTCGGATCGGAGTCTGCAACTCGACTCCGTGAAGCTGGATTCGCTAGTAATCGCGCATCAGCCATGGCGCGGTGAATACGTTCCCGGGCCTTGTACACACCGCCCGTCAAGCCATGGGAGTCTGGAGTACCTAAAGTCCGTAACCGCAAGGGTCGGCCTAGGGTAATACAGGTGACTGGGGCTAAGTCGTAACAAGGTAGCCGTACCGGAAGGTGCGGCTGGAACACCTCCTTTCTGGAGTTCTGAAAATGGGCTTTAGTATAGTTAGTGTAGTATGTACGTAAGAGATGAGTTAGGTGGTTTTTCTGAATGTGCGTACTCGCTTCTGCTGTCGATATCTTTTCTTCTCACCCATCGCGAGGCGGTGACTGGCTATCCAGCTGGTCACCGCCTCGCTTCGTTATATACTCTTGGCCAATACGACGGCTTCACGCGGGACACACTGCGTGCGTGTCATACGTGAGGGCTGGGGGAATCTCTACATTATATATAGCTCCTGCGAGACGGGAGGTTTGGCGCGTAGTTAATTTTCATTACCTTTGTCCCAAACAAACTCAAGAAGAGAAGTATTAGATGAAGCGTACAATGTACATGATGTCCATGATGATGATGCAGATGATGTCTGCGTCGGGCTCGTCACATCTGTACTTCGCATAGTCGAATCTCCAAGATATTACGTAAGCCCGCTGCAGTCCATGATTGCAGCGGGCTGTGCTTTTATAGCACCTCCCCATTTACTCCCCATTACTATTCACCCCACAAACAACGACGAAGACAATGAGCAAGAACGTATCTACCCTGGCCCTCCACCACGCTTTCGATCCCACTGCAAACTGCGGCTCCACTGCAGTGCCCCTTTATCAGGCGAATGCCTTCGCTTTTGATAGTACTGACTACGCTGCTGGGGTCTTTGACCTGCAGATCCCTGCCTACCTCTATACCCGCCTCAATAACCCCACGACCGACGTCCTCGAGCAGCGCCTGGCAGCCCTTGAAGGTGGTGTCGGTGCCATCGCTACGGCAAGTGGTATGAGCGCTATCGCTACGACGATCTTCACCCTGCTGCGTGCTGGGGACCATATCGTCGCCTCCTCCAGCGTCTACGGCGGTACGTACAATCTCTTGAGCGTCACACTGCCCCGCCTCGGTATCACGACTACCTTCGTCGATGCCCAAGATCCTAAGAACTTCGCGGCAGCTATCCAGCCCAATACCAAGCTCGTCTACACCGAGACGCTGGGCAACCCCAAGCTCGACTTTGTCGATATCGCCGCTGTAGCTGATATTGCTCATGCTCACGGCCTCCCCCTCGCCGTAGATAATACGCTGACACCTGTGCTCTGCCGCCCCATCGATCATGGTGCTGACATCGTGATCTACTCGCTGACGAAGTACTTCTGCGGTAATGGTACGGCGATGGGTGGTGCAGTGATCGACTCGGGTAAGTTCGACTGGACGAATGGTAACTTCCCTGACTTCACCGAGCCCAGCCCTGGCTATCACGGTCTGCGCTACAGCGAGACGTTTGGCCCAGCTGCCTTCATCGTCCGCGCTCGTGTCGAAGGGCTGCGTGACCTCGGTAGCTGCCTGAGCCCCTCGAATAGCTTCATCTTCATCCAGGGTCTTGAGACGCTCTCGCTCCGCATCCAGCACGCTTCGCAGTCGGCACTTGAGATCGCTCGTTGGCTCCAGAGCCAGCCCGAGGTCGCTTGGGTGAACTACCCTGGTCTGGAGTCGGATCAGCATCATAAGATCTGCGACCGCTACCTCAAGGGAGGCTTCGGCTGTATCATCACCTTCGGTCTGAAGGACGGCTACGAGGCTGCTAAGAGCTTCGTCGATAATACGGAGATCTTCCGCATCGTGGCTAACCTCGGCGACACGAAGTCCCTCATCATCCACCCCAGCAGCACGACGCACCGTCAGCTCTCCGAGGAGCAGCAGCGCTCGGCAGGTGTCACCCCCGACCTGGTGCGCCTCTCCATCGGCCTCGAAGGTATCGAAGACCTCAAGGCTGACCTGGCTCAAGCACTGAAGAAGGCGACGAAGTAAGATGCTGCACGAAGTCTCTATCCCCGACTTTCGCTCCGAGCGAGGTGAGTCTTATCCCGAGGTCGTACTGAGCTATGAGGTGGCTGGTCCACCTCTTGGCTCGGCGCCTCTGGTCCTCGTATGCCACGCCTTGACGGGCAACTCTACCGTCACAGGCGACGAGGGCTGGTGGAATAAGCTCATCAGCGAGGAGGGGGCTATCTCACCGACGCACTACACGATCCTCTCCTTCAATATCCCAGGCAACGCCTATGACGGGCGCGAAGCGGACGACCCCGAGGCCTTTGAGCTGCGTGATGTCGCTCGTCTCTTCCTCCTCTCTCTGGAGGCGCTGGGCGTGAAGGAGGTCTATGCCATCATCGGGGCTTCGATGGGTGGAGCGCTGACGTGGCAGATAGCTTATCTCGCCCCAACGCTGGCGAAGCATATCTTCCCCATCGCTTGCGACTATCGTGCTTCGGACTGGTTGCTTACGCAGACGCTTATCCAGAAGCAGATCCTCGCACACTCCTCGCACCCGCTGGAGGATGCACGCATCCATGCGATGTCGTGCTACCGCACGCCTCAGTCGCTCAATGTGCGCTTCGCTGGTCAGCGTGATAGTCGGGGTACAGGCTCAGGGCAGTACGACGTCGAGAGCTGGCTCCTCTACCATGGCGATGCCTTGGCACGCCGCTTCAAGCTCTCGGCCTACCATGTGATGACGCACCTGACCTCGACTATCGGGGTCTGCGAGGAGGTAGAGGCTCTTGCACGCATCCGCTCGGCCATTCATCTGGTCTCCATCGATAGCGACCTCCTCTTCACCCATGACCGTGCCGAAGCGACCTATGAGGTGCTGCGTGCGCTGGGTGCGGACGTGAGTCTCGCTGTCATCCACTCGATCCATGGACACGATGCCTTCCTCATGGAGTACGAGCAGCTCAATCATATCATCCGACCTTACTTTCCTACTCACGTATGAAGATCTTGAAGTTCGGGGGAAAGTCCCTGGATAATGGTAGCGGCATCTTGACGGTGCTGGATATCATCATCGATAACTATTGCGCTGGCGAAGCTCCCGTCGTCGTGGTCTCAGCGCGCGGTAAGAGCACTGATGCCCTGCTCGCTCTCGCGGAGCAGGCTTGCGCTGGTGAGTCCTACGAAGCAGCCCTCCAAGCCTTCTGGGGACATCAGTGTCAGGATACTACGCTTCGCTTCGAGGCAGAGCGTGTGCAGCTGGAGCGCCTCCTCTCGGGTATCTCGCTCTTGGGTGAATGCTCTCCTCGTACAGCGGATGAACTCGTGAGCTATGGCGAAGTCCTCTCGTCGCAGTATGTCGCACAGGCGCTCAAGGATCGTGGCTACGAAGCCGTGGCGATTGACTCGGGTGACTTCCTCGTGACGGATGCCCACTACGGCTCGGCTTCGGTCTTTACCGAGGCTTCACGGGAGCGCTGTCGTGCGCTCTTTGCTGGGCTTCCCGCAGGAGTGATACCTATCGTCACGGGCTTCATCGCTCGTGATGAGGCTGGGCGTCGCACGACGCTTGGGCGCAATGGGAGCAACTACAGCGCAGCGCTCTTGGCGAACTTCCTCGAGGCTTCGCTGATGGAGAACTACACGCATGTCGATGGCATCTATACGGCCAATCCCAGTGTCGTAGCCGAGGCGCGCAAGATCGACGAACTCTCCTATGCCGACGCGGCGGAGCTATCGCAGTTCGGCGCAGAGATCCTCCATATCAAGACGATTGAGCCGCTGCAGGAGCGGGGTATCCCACTGCGTGTGCTCAATACCTTCAGCTATGGTGAGGAGTCGAATGGGACGCTCGTCACGGCCCATCCACGGGACAAGGTCGTGCGTGCGCTGGCTTCGCTCTCGGGTAAGGCGCTCATCCACTTTCGAGGGGCGCAACATGCTTGGGCGCTCGGGGATCGATGCGCGTATCTTCCGCTCGTTCGAGGCCGCAGAGGTGAGTGTCAGCCTCATCGCCCAGGGCTCTACGGAGCGCGGTACGGCGATTGTCGTCGACGAGGAGGATGCTGACCGTGCAGTGGAAGCCCTCGTGCAGGAGTTCCACCACGACCTCGAGACTGGTCATGTGACGAAGATCTATGCGGAGAAGGGGCTGGCAGTGGTCGCTATCATCGGGCTGAACTTATTGGAGTTCGACCGCCCCTATCGTGCCCTCGTACGCAACCGCATCCTGCCTATCCTCCTCAACAACTCGGTGCCGGAGAATACCCTCTGTCTCCTAGTGCGTGATGATGAAGAGCGTGAGAAGGCGCTGAAGGTCATCCACGGCGAGCTCTTTGAGCGCCCCAAGCGCATCCATCTGGCGGTCATCGGTCACGGTACGGTCGGTGGTGCTTTCATCGGGCAGATCATCCAGCAGCGTGAGCTCCTCATCGCGCAGAAGAATATCGACCTACGCATCTTCGCTATCGCAGACTCACGCCATCTTCTACTTAGTTCTTCGGGTGCGGAGGCAGATTGGGCGACCGAGCTTGAGCGTGCTCCCTTCTCGGGTGACCTTGCCGAAGCGATCATCAGCTACGGACAGCGTCAGGCACTGGAGAATATGATCCTCGTGGACAATACCTCGTCCCCTGTCATCGCTTCGCACTACGCTCGCTATGCGGCTGAGGGCTTCGATATCGTCTCCTCGAATAAGAAGGCGAACATTGCACCCTATGCCGACTACAGCTACCTGCGGGATACACTCCAGCGTCATCGCCGAAGCTACCGCTATGAGACGAATGTCGGTGCGGGCCTCCCGCTGATCGACAACCTCAAGCTCCTGCACCTCTCGGGCGAACGGATCACACGCATTCACGGCCTCTTCTCGGGAAGTCTCAGCTATATCTTCAACCGCCTCACCGAGGAGCCTGAGCGTTCGCTCCGCTCCATCGTCGAGGAGTCGGCACACCTTGGTCTCACCGAGCCTGACCCGCGCGAGGACCTCAGCGGGGAGGACGTAGCGCGTAAGGTACTCATCCTCGTGCGTGAGCTGGATGTACCTGCCGAACTCTCGGATGTCTGCTGGGAGAATCCCGTTCCCGAGACCTTGCGCTCGCTGAGTCTGGAGGACTTCTGGGCGCGCTTTGGTGAGCTGGAGGCTTCCATCGAAGCGCTACGTGCTACGGCTAAGCCCGATGAAGTACTCCGCTATGTCGGGGATATCGTCTGGGATGATGTGCGTCAGGAGGCGACGCTCTCGGCGGGGCTCCGTCTCGTCTCCCGCACGTCGCCACTGGGTCGTGTGAGTGGTGCGGATAGCTGCTTCGAGATTTACACGGAGAGCTATGGTAGCCAGCCCATCGTCATCCAAGGGGCAGGAGCCGGTGCTGCCGTCACGGCACGTGGTGTCTTCGGCGATGTCCTGCGCTTGGCTGAGGGCTACGAGAGCTAAGAGCTCCGCATTCGTCCGCTCTCGATAGAGGGTGGTGCGGTACCTTACTATTTCTTGAGGGTGCGAACCAATACAGGTTCGCACCCTCTTCCTATATAGCATTGTGAAGTGACCTCTATTAGGTTGTTGCTCTGCGTAGGGATAAAAGTTGTGGACGAGTGGCAGATAAGTTTGGGCTACGTACGTAGCCCTAATATCTACGTACGTGGATATTTGGATTTGCGTGCCTGGTCTTTAAGACTACGTACATAGACAGAGGAAAACCACTACGGGAAGGCGCTTTTCCCTTCACGAGAAGGACACTTTTCCTCTGCTGGGGTGAATGCCGTATCTTTGTGAACCCTAATTCATTATTAAGCAGAAGACGATGAGCGAACAGGAAGCCTACCTCGAGCAATATACAAGTGAACTTCAGCCCCTCTTACTGCAGCTTGCACAGCAGGAGGGGTTTCTTCGTGGTCCCCTCTTGGAGACGGTAGACCTCGACGGGCTGTGGCCTGCGCTGGCGCAGCCCTATATGGCCAGTGCCGTACCCGACTTCGAGCAGTACCCGCTGGTGTCGCTCGGCTGGATGACCTTCGTCGGTATGGCGATGGCTGTGCTGTGGGATGAAGACTGGCAGCGCTATCAGCCGCTGGGTAGTGCGCTCTATACGCAGCTCCGTGATGCACGCGGCTGGGATGAGCTGGATGAATATGTGCTCGAAGATGTCCTCGGGATGCTCCGTGGCTCGGAGGAAGCCAAGCGCTATACCGACTTGGTACGTCGCCTCGCAGAGCTGGCGCTTACGCAGCTTCGTCATGAGAATGCCGAGCCATCGAGCCCTATGGCATTCCAGCTCTATGCACGTACGCTCTTCGGTCTCTATCGCATCGGAGTAGCGCTGGGCTTGGCACGCTTGGGCTACAAGCTGACTCAGGCTAACTAAGCTGGGTGGGGGAGTGTACTTCCCGAAGGTCAAAGTCACGATATAAATACAGAGTATATGAATACATTCGATCGAATAAGAGTTTATTTCAATCTACGTCCTGACCTCGAAGAGGAGCAGGCGATCATCGAGGAGGTGACCCGTGGGGTGTCCTACCGTGGAGCTAATCTTTGGATCCTCATCGCAGCGATCTTCATCGCGTCACTCGGGCTCAATGTCAATTCGACTGCCGTCATCATCGGGGCAATGCTCATCTCCCCGCTTATGGGACCTATCATCGGGATGGGGCTCGCTGTGGGGACGAATGACCTTGACCTCCTGAAGCGCGCGCTGAAGAACTTCAGTGTCGCTACGCTTATTAGTGTGCTCACTGCTACGATTTACTTCTTCATCAGTCCGCTCGAGGAGGCGCAGTCGGAGCTGCTGGCGCGTACTACGCCGACGATCTATGACGTACTCATCGCCTTCTTCGGTGGTGCTGCGGGGATCATCGCCCTCTCGACTCGTGGTCGTGGAGGGAATGTGATCCCTGGGGTCGCTATCGCTACGGCACTCATGCCTCCGCTCTGTACGGCGGGCTATGGACTGGCGACGGGGCAGCTGAACTTCTTCTTCGGGGCCTTCTACCTCTTCTTCATCAATACGGTCTTCATCAGCTTGGCGACAGCTCTCGGGGTGCGTATGATGCGCTTCCACTATCATGAGTTCCTCTCCCCTGAGCGTGCAAAGCACGCCCGAAATATCCTGATGCTCATCGTCATCGCGACGACGATCCCTGCGGTCATGATGACGATCAATATCATCCGTACGAGCATCTTCGAGAATGGACTTCGCCGCTTCATCTCCTCTGAGCTGGAACAGCCTGGGACGCAGATCCTCTCCTCGGGGGCAGATGCTACGACGAAGGAGCTACGTGTCATAGCCGTAGGACGAACGATCACGGAGGAGAAGCAGAAATCAGCATCGGAGAATATGGAGCACTATGGCCTCGGTGGCTATCAGCTCGCAGTGATTCAGGGAGGTGCTTCGGATAGCTTGCTGGCACTCAGTAGTCAGCTGGCGCAGCGCGGCTACAGTCAGGAGAGTGAGCATCAGAAGCTCCTCGAGCTCTCAGCTGATAATGCAGCGCTCACCCAGCAGCTCAATGCCTACACCCGCTGCGAGGAGGTGGCCGAAGCCATCCGCCCTGAGCTGGCGGTACTCTTCCCCGCTGTGCGTTCGCTGAGCTTAGCACGTACCGTCGAGGTGCAGCGTGACACGACGGCTACCCGTCGCTTCGTCACGGCGGTCTTTGCTGTAGACGACTCGAAGAACTGGACTTCGGCTGATGCCACTCGCTTCCAGGAGTGGCTCAAGACGCGCCTCTCGGGAGATAGCATTGTCCTGCTCCCCCGTACGCAGGCTGCTACTACGGTAGCTCGCCGATAAGGCTATCCCTTACCCGCCTCTTTACGTAGAAGAGGAAAACAGTCCTCCCAAGCGGTATGCACCGCTTGGGAGGACTGCTATATTATATATGGCCGAGTTGCCTGCTTGTTGGGTGGTCTTTTGTACCTTTGCCCTACTATCTAACACTATTCATCCAAACTACTATAGTAGCTATGAAATTACAAACTCTACGTGCTTGGGGCCGTCGGGCGCTGGTCACTCTCCTCTTAGGCTCCGCTACTCCTCTTGTCGCACAGCAGTATTTCCCCAATGGGGATCCCTCTACGCCCGACGAACACGGTGCGCGCTGGGTCTTTGGTGGGCTCGTTTCCTTCTGGCAAGACAATAAGGCCAAGACTACGACATTTGACTTCTCCCCTGAGGTTGGCTACCTCTTCAATGAGAATTGGGGACTCGGTGTCGTCGGGACCTACCAGTATCAGAAGGGGAATGGTGAAAGCGAAAGCCTCTGGGCACTGCGCCCCTTCGCTCGCTACTACTATATGCACCGCGAGCCTTTCAACCTCTATCTTGATGGTGGCTTCGGCTTCTCTACCTCTGGCGGTGTGAAGGGCTGGGAAGTCGGTCTGCGCCCTGGTGCGTGTGTCGACCTGACAAAGGGCCTGTGTCTGTGCCTGCGTCTTGGCTTCATCGGCTATCGTGATAAGTTCGGTGCTGGCGAAGAAGCTGGTCTCTCTACCTCGGGCTTCGGCTTGCGCTTCGCTCCCGAAGAGCTACAGATAGGTCTCGAGCTGGAGCTGTAATTATACTCCTTCCTCATAGAGTGCAGCGCGCCCCAGTGCTGATAGGTAAGTCCTGTCACACTGGGGCGCGCTGTATCTATACACGGGGTAGAAGGGGCAGATGAAGAGAGTATGCCAGCCTCACTGTGGTATAAATGACACGATGTGTTTGATCGAGTGTGACAATTTGGCGCACTCTCGTGGCGTATGCTTTTTGGCACAGCCTTTGACTTAAGTAGGGCGTGAGTGTGAGTTGTTAGACTCCTCATAGGTGTCGCCCCTTGACCAAGTGCCTCTCTCGGTGAGGCAGTCGGCAGGTGGGCACCCTACGAAGGAGGATGCAGCTGAAGCTCGGAAAGTAGAATAATAACAGAAACAAGATAAAAGACAAAAGAATATTATGGGAAAGATTATTGGAATTGACCTCGGGACTACAAACTCTTGTGTCTCCGTACTCGAAGGGAACGAACCTATCGTCATCGCTAACAGCGAAGGTAAGCGCACGACTCCCTCTGTCGTCGCCTTCATCGATGGTGGCGAACGTAAGGTAGGTGACCCCGCAAAGCGTCAGGCTATCACGAACCCCACGAAGACGATCTACTCGATCAAGCGCTTCATGGGTGAGACCTTCGAACAAGTGAAGGACGAAATCGCCCGCGTGCCTTATAAGGTCGTGCGTGGTGACAACGACACACCTCGTGTCGACATCGACGGCCGCCTCTACACGCCTCAGGAAATCTCTGCTATCATCCTGCAGAAGATGAAGAAGACGGCTGAGGACTACCTCGGTGCAGAGGTCACGGATGCAGTCATCACCGTACCTGCTTACTTCAATGACGCTCAGCGTCAGGCTACGAAGGAAGCTGGTGAGATCGCTGGTCTGAACGTCCGTCGTATCGTCAACGAACCTACGGCAGCTTCGCTCGCCTACGGTCTTGACAAGAGTGACCGCGATATGAAGATCGCTGTCTTCGACCTCGGTGGTGGTACGTTCGATATCTCGATCCTCGAGCTCGGTGATGGTGTCTTCGAAGTACGCTCTACCAATGGTGATACGCACCTCGGTGGTGATGACTTCGACCACGTGATCATCGACTGGCTCGCCGAAGAGTTCAAGGCTGATGAAGGTGTAGACCTCCGTCAGGATCCTATGGCTATGCAGCGTCTGAAGGAGGCTGCTGAGAAGGCTAAGATCGAGCTCTCCAGCACGACCTCTACGGAGATCAACCTCCCCTACATCATGCCCGTGGGTGGTGTGCCCAAGCACCTGGTGCGTACGCTGACTCGTGCAAAGTTCGAGCAGCTGGCTGACCGCCTCATCCAGGCTTGTGTCGCTCCTTGTGAAGCTGCATTGCGTGACGCTGGTCTCTCTAAGAGCGATATCGACGAAGTGATCCTCGTAGGTGGCTCTACGCGTATCCCTGCTATCCAGGATATCGTAGAGAAGATCTTCGGTAAGGCTCCTTCTAAGGGCGTTAACCCTGACGAAGTCGTCGCTGTCGGTGCCGCTATCCAGGGTGGTGTCCTGACGGGTGAGATCAAGGATGTCCTTCTTCTCGACGTCACGCCTCTCTCTCTCGGTATCGAGACGATGGGTGGTGTCATGACGCGCCTCATCGATGCCAATACGACGATCCCCACGAAGAAGAGCGAGATCTTCACGACGGCTGTCGACAACCAGCCCGAGGTAGAGATCCACGTCCTGCAGGGTGAGCGCTCACTGGCTAAGGACAATAAGAGCATCGGTAAGTTCAAGCTCGAGGTAGCTCCCGCTCCTCGTCAGACGCCTCAGATCGAAAGTGACCTTCGATATCGACGCTAACGGTATCCTCAACGTCACGGCTCTCGACAAGGCTACGGGCAAGCAGCAGAAGATTCGTATCGAAGCTTCCAGCGGTCTCTCAGAGGCTGAGATCCAGCGCATGAAGGACGAAGCTGCTGCCAACGCTGAAGCTGACAAGAAGGAGACCGAGCGTATCACGAAGCTGAACCAGGCTGACAGCCTCATCTTCCAGACGGAAAAGCAACTGAAGGAATTCGGTGATAAGCTCTCCGCTGACAAGAAGGCCGCTGTCGAAGCTGCCCTTGCTAAGCTCAAGGAAGCTCACTCAGCTCAGAATCTCGAAGGTATCGACGTTGCTTCTGCTGAGGTACAGGCTGCCTTCCAGGCTGCAAGCGAAGAGATGTACGGCCACGCTAACGCTGCTGGTGCTGCTGATCCCGCCGCTGGTGCACAGCCCGGTGCTGGTGCCTCTTCTCAGGCTGCTGGTGACAACATCACCGATGCTGACTTCGAAGAAGTGAAGTAAGAAACCCTTACTCCCGTCGCTGACGGGTGAAACGGATAAAGGCGAAGACGCCACTGTCCCCCCCCTTGTGGGATGGGCAGTGGCGTCTTCTTTTCTACTGCCCTCGTGGCGGTGAAAAATGAACTAGTACTGGTCGACGCAGCGACCAGTACTGGTCACATATAGTTACTTGTACTGGTAACAAGCGTGACCACTACTACTTCCTTCGGTGACCAGTACTGGTCACTTTTGCTCCATCGTAGAAGTTTGAACCTGAGATCTATATGAGGGTGTTGATTTTCGCTGGGGATGGGCTGATGCGCTTCTTTGGCTGGGGCAACCTCCCTCGTCAGCTGATGAGTAAGTGCATAAGGCTCGGATTCCTTCTCGTGATGCGGGTTATTTGCTCAAAAAGTAGTATCTTAGAGCCTTGGTAGTAGGTGCCTTTTGGCGGTTACTATCGAGGCTAAACTTACTTTTCAAAATAAGAATGCTGGATCGAGAAGACAGAATTATAGACATCAACATCGAGGATGAGATGAAGACTGCCTACATAGACTACTCTATGTCGGTCATCGTCTCACGCGCTCTACCCGATGTGCGTGATGGCTTCAAGCCCGTCCACCGTCGCGTACTCTATGCGATGAATGAGGATGGGAATACCTATGATAAGCCCACCCGTAAGTGCGCCAGCGCTGTCGGGCAGGTCATGAAGTACTACCACCCACACGGGGACTACTCTATCTATGGGACGCTTGTACGTCTTGCCCAGCCTTGGAACCTCCGCTATCCTCTCGTCCAGGGGCAGGGGAACTTCGGGTCGATCGACGGGGACTCTCCCGCTGCGATGCGTTACACCGAGTCTCGCCTGAACCGTCTGGCCAGCGAGATGATCCGAGATATCGACAAGGATACGGTAGACTTCCAGAATAACTTCGACGACTCTACTGTCGAGCCCACCGTCCTCCCCGCTCGCTTCCCCAACCTTCTGGTCAATGGGGCAGCTGGTATCGCCGTCGGGATGGCTACGAATATGGCACCGCACAACCTCTCCGAGTCCATCGATGCCTGCGTGGCATATATCGACCACAAGGGAGATATTGATGCCGCTGGGCTGATCAACTATATCAAGGCTCCTGACTTCCCCACGGGCGGGATCATCTACGGCTATGCCGGGGTGCGTGAAGCCTTCGAGACCGGTCGTGGCCGTGTCGTCATCCGCAGCCGCTGCGAGATCGAGGAGCACAACAACCACGAGCGTATCATCGTCACCGAGATCCCCTATCAGGTCAATAAGAGCGAGCTGGTCAAGGCTATCGCTGATCTGATCAACGACAAGAAGATCGACGGGATCTCTGGTATCGCTGACGAATCGAACCGTAAGGGTATCCGTATCGTCATCGACATCAAGCGTGATGCGAACTCAGGCGTAGTGCTGAACAAGCTCTACAAGATGAGTGCGCTGCAGAGCTCCTTCAGCATCAATAATATTGCGCTCGTGAAGGGACGCCCTCAGCTGCTGAACCTTCGTGATCTCATCGAGCTCTTCATCGAGCACCGTCACGATGTCGTCTACCGCCGTACACAGTTTGAGCTGCGCAAGGCTGAGGAGCGTGTCCACATCCTCGAGGGCTTGATCATCGCAGTCGACAATATTGACGAGGTCATCCGCATCATCCGTGCGGCCAGCGAGCCTCAGGAAGCTATCGAGAAGCTCATGGAGCGCTTCTCCCTTTCGCTTATCCAGGCGCGTGCCATCGTGGATATGCGTCTGCGTGCCCTCACTGGTCTGGAGCGTGAGAAGCTGAAGGAAGAGTACGCTGCTCTGATGCAGGAGATCGAGCGCTTTGAAGGCCCTCCTCGCTGACAAGGAACTGCGTGCACAGCTCATCCGCGAAGAGCTCCTGGAGATCAAGGAGAAGTACGGTGACGAGCGTCGCAGCGAGATCATCTACACGGCTGAGGAATTCAACCCCGAAGACTTCTACGCTGATGACGATATGGTCATCACGATCTCCCACCACGGGTATATCAAGCGTACTCCGCTCTCCGAATTCCGCTCACAGGCTCGTGGCGGTGTCGGTGCTAAGGGTAGTGATACGCGCGACGAAGACTTCATCGAGTACATCTACTCGGCTTCGATGCACGAGACGATGCTGCTCTTCACCCAGATGGGCCGCTGCTACTGGCTCAAGGTCTACGAGATCCCCGAGGGCGCTAAGAACGCTAAGGGCCGTGCCCTGCAGAACCTCCTCAACATCGAGGCCGGCGACCGCGTCAATGCCTTCATCCGCGTGAAGAACCTGACGCGTGATGCTGAGTTCGTGAACTCGCATTACCTCATCTTCTGCACCAAGCGCGGTACGATCAAGAAGACCCTCCTCGAGGCCTACTCTCGTCCCCGTGCTAATGGGGTCATCGCCATCAACCTCGTTGAGGGCGACCAGCTCGTAGGTGTCGGTCTGACGGACGGTGAGAGCGAGATCCTCATCGCGAACCGCAACGGTCGTGCAGTACGCTTCCACGAGTCCGCTGTCCGTGCTATGGGCCGCAATGCTACTGGGGTGCGTGGTATGACCCTCGACGATGACGGCCGAGACGAAGTCATCGGTATGCTCACCGTAGCGCAGGACACCGAAGAGACCATCCTCGTCATCAGTGAACAGGGCTACGGTAAGCGCTCCGTGGTAGAAGACTACCGCAAGACGAACCGTGGCACGAAGGGTGTGAAGACCCTCAACATCACGGACAAGACGGGCGAACTCGTAGCTATCCGTCCCGTGACCGATGAGCACGATCTGATGATCATCAATAAGAGCGGGATCACCATCCGTGTCCATGCTCGTGATATCTCCGTCCAGGGTCGTGCTACGCAGGGCGTGCGCATCATTGATCTGAAGAAGCGTGGTGATGAGATCGCCTCCGTCTGCCAGGTCCTCTCCGAGGAAGACTCCGACGAGGAGGCTTTTGATGCAGAGTCTCTCCCCGAAAACGAATCCGCAACTCCAATCAGAGAAGAAGAGGGCACCAAGAGCGAGCTCCCACAAGAGCTCATCGACAGAGCCCTCGCCGAAGACAATCAATAACAAGACACACTAACACCTAAATGAAGATGAAGAAATTAGTTTGTGCCATCGCCGTAGGTCTCCTGACCTCCGCTGGAGCTTTCGCTCAGGTTGCTAATGTCAAGTCTGCTGAGAAGATAGCTTCTTCAGACAAGCCAGACCTCGCCGAAGCTCGCCGCCTCATCACCGAAGCACTCGCTAACGATGAGACGAAGAATGACCCCTATACGTGGTATGTAGCTGGTCTGATCGAAAATAAGGCCTACACCGAAGGCTTCAAGCAGGCTGCTATCGACCAGAACGCTGACCGTACGGCTATGTACACGGCGCTCACCGCCTCTGTGCCCTCTTGGCTCAAGGTCTATGAGCTTGAAAGCCAGCCCAACGATAAGGGTAAGGTCAACCTCAAGTACACGAAGAAGCTCCAGGAAGTCCTGCACAACGACTACCTCCAGCTCTTCAACGGGGGCGCTTGGTTCCTCCAGAGCAACAAGTATGCTGAGGGTGTCGACGCTCTTGAGAAGTTCCTCGATGTGAAGAAGGCTCCTCTCTTCGCTGAAGACAAGGATGTCGCTGCTATCGACTCCAACGCGATGAACGCAGCTTACTATGCTATCGGTGCTGCCAGCTCGCTGAAGGACTATGACCGCGTCATCTCCCTCTACAACCGCTTCGGCTCCTTCGCTCTCAACCCCAAGGATATCCATCAGTGGGTCATCTCTGCTTATTTCGCTAAGCAGGACTCTGCAGGTGCTATCCCTGTCCTCATCGAAGCTGTCAAGGCTTCTCCTGAAGAGCCTTACTTCCTCGTGAACCTCGTCACCGCCTACCAGAAGGCAGGTAAGGATGCTGAGGCTAACAAGGTCCTCGACGATCGTATCGCTGCTAATCCTAACGATGCTACGGCTCTCCTCGTCAAGGGTTCGCTCGCAGAAGAAAAGGATCTCAAGGAAGCTCTCCAGTGGTACTACAAGGCTGCTAAGGCTGATGCCAACAACGCTAACGCTGTAGTTTACCTCGGTGCTGGCCTCTACACGGCTGCTGCTAAGATCTACGAGAACACGAATGTCACGGCTGCTATGGCCAAGACGGCTGATGACCTCCTCCGTGCTGCAGTACCTGCTCTCGAGATCGCTTACAAGACGCGCCCTGACAACATCAAGGCTATGCTCAGCAGCATCTACTACCAGCTCAAGATGAACGACAAGCACGATGCTATCGAAGCTGGCACGCTCAACGTAGATGGTGCTACGCTGCCCGATATCACGGATCTCCTTCAGGGTCTTGACCTCACCGTCAACAAGGCCACTCCCGTAGTCGAAGAGCCCGCTGCGCAGCCTGCTCAGAAGACCACGACGAAGAAGGCTCCTGCTAAGCGTCGCAAGTAATCCTCCGCGGATTCCTTAGAATATAAAAGTTAGCCCCCACATCCTCCGGTAGGATGTGGGGGGCTAACTTTTTGTGCTTACAGGCTCTGTGTCGTAGAGCCTCTCTCGGAGATGGCAGGATGACCCTTAGCCTTTCTGCCTTGATCGCGAGATGGCGACCAGCCACACCCCGCTGAAGATAAGTGCTACGGCAAGGGCGTGCGTGAGCGTGAAGACTGCCAGACCCAGCGTGATGCTTACTACGACAGCTACCAGCGGCTGCATATAGTTGTACATGCTCACGACGGTCGGGCGGAGTGTGCGCTGCCCATTGATCATCAGTAGGTAGCTGACGAAGGTACCGAAGAAGACTACGTAGCCGACCTCCAGGAGGGTGCGCGTCGAGAGGGCTGCGACATCTGTCTGTAGGGCTTCGCTCGCCGTGAAGGGGAGCAGAAGTAGGGTAGCCCAGAGGAACATCCACTTATTCACCGTGAAGACGGAGTACTTCTTCGCGAGCTTCCCGAAGATCGTGAGGTAGAGCGCGTAGGACACCTGTCCTGCGACGCAGAGTAGATCACCGCGTATATCACCCAGCTGGAGCGAGGAGCCTGAGGCTTGCATGCTGGTCCAGATGAGTAGGAAGCGCGCCGCAGCAGCCGAGAGCTACACCCAGTGCCTTCTTGCGGGTGATGGGCTCCTTGAGGATGAGTGCCGAGAGGATGAGGGCAAAGATCGGCATCGTCGTAGTTACGATACCCGCATTCACTGGGCTGGTGAGGCTGAGCCCGATGGTGAAGCAGCACTGATTGCACACGAGTCCGAAGACAGCGGCGCCGACGAAGAGGAGCTTATCTCGCTTCGCTACGTGCTCCCGTGGGGCGAAGAGTGAGGCGATCCAGAAAAGGATAGCTCCGCCTAATACTCGGCAGGAGACGAGGGTGATACCGCTGATACCATGTAGGAGAGCATCCTTCCCGAGTGGAGCCATGAGCCCCCAGCACACGGCAGCTCCGAGGAGGCTGAGGTGGGCTACGAGAGGATGCTGTTTTGTCGTATTCATTAATAGATGATCGCGAGGTCCTAAAGGTACCAGATGATGAGCAGGATAAGGAGGAGGCGCAAGAGAAGTGATAGACCGAGAGCCAGCCACTCTGTGCGCTGGGTGATCTGTATGGCATGCTGCAGATCTTCGTCGCTTAGCTCGCGCCCGACCTCACCGATATAGGGCTTGTCGACGACTTCGCCGAAGTAGTCGTGAGGCCCGCCGAAGCGGCAGCCGAGGACGAGTGCTAGTGCTGCCTCGGGGTAACCTGAGTTGGGGCTGAGATGGCGCTTGCCGTGCTGGAAGGTCTTGCGAAGGAGATCCAGTCGCCCTGCTGCGATGAGCATCAGCACAGCTGTGACACGCGAGGGGATGAGGTTTACCAGATCATCGAGCTTGGCGGAGAAGAAGCCATAGGCACGATAGCGCTCATTGAGGTAGCCGACCATCGAGTCCTGCGTATTGATCATCTTATAGGTGAGTATGCCAGGTGTGCCGAAGAAGCTCCAGGAGAGCATAGGGCCTACGACGCCGTCGCTGAGGTTCTCGGCGAGTGTCTCCAGCGCTGCTGTGCGGATCTCCTGGGCAGATAGCGCGCCTGTATCTCTCCCGACGATGCGCCCGACTTGCTTACGCCCAGCCTCCAGCGAGACGGAGAGTGCGGAGAAGACACCCTTCACCTCCGTAACCAGGGTCTTACCCGAGAGCATGTAGAAGATGCAGATCGTCGAGGGTAGCGCAATGGCTAAGAGGAGGAAGTGCCCGAAGTAGAGGTCTCCCAGATAGTAGTTGATCGCAGCACCTATCAAGAGGAAGGCAAAGGTGAGGAGCGGGAGGAAGAAGGTAAAGCAGACTAAGCTCCCGTTGTAGAGGAAGCCCTTGAGTCGGCGTGACGTCCCGTTATTCAGATGCTTTTCTCCGAAGCCAATGAGGCGACCGAAGAACACGATGGGGTGCCCAAGGCGCATCGGATCTCCCAGTGCCCGATCCATCAGGAAGCCGAGGAGAAGGGGAAGCGTGAAGATGAGGATGGGGTAGACCATAGAGATGGATTACAGATGCGATAGGAGAGTCTCGAGGTAGGCACGCAAGACGAGTGGGTGGCAGTGAGCTTCGTCGTGCGCTGCATAGACGAGTGTGATGCGCTCCTCATCCTTGTGACGAGCGAGGAATTCCGCGGGCGCAGTTGAGGCCTCCAGCTCGGAACGATAGTCACGGGCGAACTCCTCCCAGCGGGCTGGATCGTGACCAAACCACTGGCGAAGCTCAGTTGAGGGAGCTAAGTCCTTAGCCCATTCGTCCAGATGCGCTCGCTCTTTACTGAGGCCACGAGGCCAGAGACGATCGACGAGTACGCGGTAGCCGTCGGTGGCTTCGGCAGGTTCATAGGCCCGCTTGAGTAGTAGTTCCATGGGGTAGTTTCTCTATCTCTTCTCTAAGAAGTCGTGAGGATAGGTGTAGCGGATATTGCCATCGTCATCGATGAGAAGCAGAGAGAGCTCGCTCTTGGGGACGAGCTTCGCAGCTGCTTCGTAGCAGGCGTCGAGGACGCGGAGCATGAAGCGCTCAAGGTCGTTCGGGGCGAGTCCCGTCCACAGCTCACGAGCCAGCGTCAGGCCGTCGATGAGGGTATGAGCGGCTTCGCTACAGCCAGAGTCATTAGCCATCTGGTGCATGAAGTCCTTGTTCATGACGACCTTGCGGCTATGCGTGTCGAGGTTGCCCTCGGCGAGCTTGACTGCCTTGCCGAGCATGATCCCCATGTAGATCTTGGGGATGGAGAGTAGGGCGAGCTTCTCGAGGGTCTCGCCGATGAAGTTGCCGTACTGCACGAAGGACTGGAAGGGTAGCTCGGGGAAGGCACTCTTGAGGTACTTCTCACTCTTGGCTCCCGAGTTGATGACGATGGTATCTGCTCCGAGCGCTACGGCGACATCGGCTTGGCGGACGATGGAGGCTACGAAGGCCTCTGATGAGAAGGGCTTGACGACACCCGAGGTGCCGACGACGGAGATCCCGTCCCTGATACCGAGACGGGGGTTGAAGGTCTTCGGGGCCAGCTCTTTTCCTGCGGGGATGCTGACGGTGATATCGACGCCTCCTGTAGGGTAGTGACGACGGACGATCGTCTCCATCATCGCGCGTGGTGTCTTATTGATCGCAGGGCCTCCGATCTCCAGTCCCAGCCCAGGGAGCGTGACGACGCCGACGCCCTCGCCCTGGAGGAAGCGGATGCCCTCATGCTCTGTGGTGAGGACGACCTCGGAGCAGATCTCGGTGAGGTGCGTGACATCGGGATCATCGCCCGAGTACTTGCGTGCCATGGCCTTGTAGCCCAGCTCGGTTTTCTCTACGCGCTCTACGGGGAGCTTCACCTCTTCACCCGAGGGAAGGAGGATAGCAGCCTCTGTCAGTACCTCCCCCCTCGTGGAGGAGGGCATGCAGGGCGGCTGCTGTCGCTGCTGTCGCAGTGCTTCCTGTGGTGAAGCCCGTCTTCAGCGGAAAGAAGTCGGGGCAAAGGCGCTCGACAGCCTTACGCAGGCCTACGGGACCGTAGACGTACTCGTAGTGCTCGGGGAGTGCAGGGCGGGTGATCATGTAGACAGGTACACCAGCAGCAAGGGCTGGAGCGATCTTCTCCTCGAAGAAGCCACTCTCTCGCCACTCTCCTTCGTGATTACAGCGTCGGGCTGTATCTCATCGAAGAGCGCTTGATCTTCGCCCTCATGGAAGTAGCGTATATGGCTGAAGGGGAATCCTGCAGCCTTGGCCTTCTCCCTCGAGTCATCTCGATCGAGGATACGGAAGAAGCTCTCATGCTTCTCCCAGAAGGGCTTGAGTGGGGCGATGGTATTCACGCCCGTCAGAGCAAGAAGCCTGTGACAGGGCTGTGCCTCCAGCTTCTTGATCATCTCCTCATAGCTCTCGCATTCGATGACCTTCCCCGTGCGCTCGCTGTACTTGCGCTCGTAGCGGAGGACGGGGATGCCGAGCTCGGCTGTCACCTCTCCGATGGTCTTGTGGAGGACGGCGGCGAAGGGATGGGCGGCGTCGACGACGAGGTGGATATCCTTCTCGCGGATGAAGTCACGCATGACCTCGTGGGTCATGGCGCCCGAGACACGCTCGCCGTGGACGAGGTCTACCTCTTGAAAGGCTCCTTTGGTGGAGTAATAGTATTCTTTGCCGGACTCGTCGAGGACGGAGCTGACGATGCGGCCCTCGGTCGTGCCTCCGAAGATTAGGATCATAAGTTAGGCTGGGTAGTGGTTAGCTTAGGCGACTGCGAAGTTCGGTATAGAGCTCTTCGATGGAGTGGCCTAAGAGGGGATGAATAAACTCTGGAGCGATCTCACAAAGGGGCTCCAGCACGAATAGTCGCTCGGTGAGGAGCGGATGGGGGGAGGGTCAAGCGCTTGATCTCGAGGACGAGATCGTCATAGAAGAGTAGATCAATATCTATGGGGCGATCGTGGTAGTGCCCTGCCACGCTCTTGCGCTGACGACCGAGCTTCCGCTCGATCTCTTGGGTGCGGTCGAGTACCTCCAGTGGGGAGAGTGATGTGGTGAGTACGAGCGCGGTATTGAGGAAGGGGTGGGGGCTCTCGAAAGCCCCACGGCTCCGTCTCGATGAATGTAGCGATGCCACCGACCGGCCCGATGAGGCGGCCGATGGCATCTATGGCTTGATGTAGGAGTGCTTCACGATCACTCTCGTTGCTACCGAGAGAGAGGTACAGCTGAGGCATGAGGCGCTTCCGTCGGATTAGTCGATGATGAGCATAGCGTCACCGTAGGCACCGAAGCGGTACTTCTCCTTGATAGCGATGGAGTAGGCGCGCATGGTCTCTTCGTAGCCCCCGAAGGCTGCGGTCATCATCAGCAGGATAGACTTCGACATGTGGAAGTTCGTCACCAGAGCATTGGGGACGTTGAAGTCGTAGGGGGGGAAAATGAACTTGCTCGTCCAGCCGTCGAAGGCCTTGAGGTGGCGCTGCGTACCCGATGCCGTCTCCATAGCGCGGAGTACCGAGGTGCCGACGGCGCAGATGTTCTGCCCTGCAGCGCTGGCAGCGTTGACGATGGTGCAGGCTTCCTCTGGGATGATCATTTGCTCGCTCTCCATCTTGTACTTGGTGAGGTCCTCGACGTCGATCTCGCGGTAGTTGCCTGCCCGTTGTGGACGGTGATGAAGGCCTTGCGGATATCTTTGATCTCCATACGCAGGAGGAGCTCACGGCTGAAGTGGAAGCTGGCAGCGGGCCCTACGACAGCGCCTTCGTTCTTTGCGAAGAGCGACTGATAGCGCTGGGCATCTTCGCTGTTGGGGCTGCGGTTCATGTACTTGGGCAGAGGCGTCTCACCCATGGCGTGCAGGAGCTCACGGAACTCCTCTTGCGAGCCGTCAAAGAGGAAGCGCAGCGTACGACCACGTGAGGTGGTGTTGTCGATGACTTCGGCTACGAGCTCATCGTTCTTCCCGAAGTAGAGCTTATTGCCGATACGGATCTTACGAGCGGGGTCGACGACGACGTCCCAGAGCTTGAAGGCGGGGTTGAGTTCGCGCAGGAGGAAGACCTCGATCTGAGCGCCAGTCTTCTCCTTGTTGCCATACATGCGGGCGGGGAAGACCTTCGTGTCGTTGAAGACGAAGACGTCATCCTTGCTGAAGTAGTCCAGGATGTCCTTGAAGTGGCGATGCTCGATCTCACCCGTGGAGCGGTGCAGTACCATCAGGCGCGACTCGTCGCGGAAGGTGGTGGGCTTCTTAGCGATGAGCGTTTCGGGGATCTCGATCTCGGAAGTGACTTAGCTTAGTATCCTTCATTGTCTATCTCGTAGGGGCTATGGGTTGGAGGGTTCTGTTTCTTCTGTGGGGAGGGCGACGTACTCACGGAGGAAGGCTTGGATATCCTCGACGCAGTAGCAGTCCTCGATGCGGTAGTCTCCGACACGGGTGCGGCGGAGGTCGGTGAGGTGGCCACCCGAGCCGAGGGCCGTGCCGATGTCGCGAGCCAGTGCGCGGATGTAGGTGCCCTTGCTGCAGACCACACGGATCTGGATCTGGGGGAGGGCGTAGTCGAGCAGCTCAATCTCATCGATGACGAGTGTCTTAGCCTTGAGCTCGAAGTCTCGTCCCTTGCGGGCTAAGTCGTAGGCACGGCGGCCATCGACCTTGACAGCTGAGAAGGCGGGAGGCACCTGCTCGATGGTGCCGATGAAGCCCTTGAGAGCCTCTTCGACGGCCTCGCGGGTGATATGCTCTGTGGGGAAGAAGGCATCAGGCTCCGTCTCCATGTCGAAGGTCGGAGTCGTCTGCCCGAGGCGGATGTCTGCGATATACTCCTTGCGCCCAGCCTGTAGCTCGTCAATGCGCTTGGTATGCTTGCCGGTGCAGAGGATCATCACGCCGGTGGCGAGCGGGTCGAGTGTGCCAGCGTGACCTACCTTGAGCTTCTTGATACCGAGGTAGCGGCAGGCTTCGCAGCGGAACTTATTGACCAGGCTGAAGGAGCTCCACGTCAGGGGCTTGTCGAGGGCAATCGTTGCCCCCGCGATGAGGTCCAGCTTCTCCATCTATTATCCGAGGGAGATGTTGGCCCCGAGGAGCAGTGCGATAGCTATACTGACCGATAGGATGATGCGGTAGTAGCCGAAGGCGCGGAAGCCGTACTTCGTGACGAAGCTGATGAAGAACTTGATCGCCAGCAGTGCCACAAGGAAGGCTACGACATTCCCGATGAGGAGCGTCTGCCAGTTCTCTTCGAAGACACCCATGCCCAGCTCCTTGTACAGCTTGTAGCCCTTGAGTAGGGTAGCGCCGAACATCGTGGGGACAGCGAGGAAGAAGGAAAACTCAGCTGCCTGACGACGCGTCAAGCCCTGCTGCATCCCCCCGAAGATCGTAGCCATCGAGCGTGAGACGCCAGGTATCATCGCCAGGCACTGGAAGAGCCCGATGATGAAGGCATTCTGTGTCGTCACCTTGCGCTCGGTCTTGCCCGTGAAGATGCGGTCAAAGTAGATCATCAAGATCCCCCCGAGGAAGAGCGTTGTGAGCACGACCCAGGTATTACCGAGGAGGTCATCGATGGTGCCGTTGAAGAGGGCACCGAGGATGGCAGCTGGGATACAGCCGATGATCATCAGACCATAGAGAGACCAGCCACCGAGGCTCGTCGTAGGGTCGGGCTTCAGCCCAAAGATGGGGAAGGGAAGGAAGCGACGGAAGTAGTAGACGACGACCGAGAGGATCGCACCAAACTGGATCATCACCGTGAAGGCCTTCAGATAAGCCGTACTCTCCATACCGAGGATACCCTCGGTGAGGATCATGTGCCCAGTGGAGGAGACGGGGAGGAACTCCGTGAGTCCCTCAACGAGGGCCAGGATGATGCTCTGTAAGATGGTCATTAGGCTTCCTCCTCCTCTTTCTTCTCTATGGGGCGATCGGTGGGCTTCACCAGGATGGCGTAGACCATGAGGCAGAAGCCGATGAGGCAGACGATGGGTGCCACGACGATGCGGCGGCTACTGAAGATCTCGGGGCTGAAAGCCGTAGGTCTTCGCTCTGCCCGCCGGACATCAGGATGAAGCCTACGAGGATGAAGAGCGCAGAGAGCGCCATCAGGAGATAGTTCTTCTTGCTGTACAGCATGCTTTATACTATATAGTATAGGGATGATAGGGATCGGGGAGGCTTAGATCAAGTGGATCTTACCCTCTTCCATGTGGATGTAGCGGCGGGTTGCACGCCACGAGGAGACGAAGCTGACGCATACCCCGACTAAGGGGATAGCTATGATGAGCCCGAGTAGGGGCGTGCGGGGGCAGAGGCTGAGGATGCGGTAGCCGAAGGCCTCCTCAGCACCATAGAGGAGTCCGCCAAGCAGGGCGAGTGCTAGCAGCGCACCGATGAAGCCCTCGAGGATAGCATGACGGATGAAGGGACGGCCGATGAAGCCCGCCGTAGCACCGATGAGCGAGAGCGTGCGGATACGCATGCGCTGCGAGTAGATGACCAGCCCCGTAGCGGTCGTGATCTGCAGGAAGCTGACCAGCAGGTTGATGCCGAGGAAGATCCAGAGGACGATGCGGATGGTCTGGAGGTTATTCGACGCAGAGGCCCACTGGCTCTGCTGCTCCTCAAGACCCTCAGCGTTCTGCAGCACGGGATTAGTGGCGATGATCTTCTTGAGGCTATCGGGCTCGGTGTACTCGCTCTTGAGGTAGACCTTAGCCATGGGCTGCAGGGGATTGTAGCCGAGGATCTTCGTGGGGTCTTCGCCGAGGACATCCGTTAGGCTCTTGGCTGCGCTGTCGGCAGTGATGAGCTCGACGGAGCGGACGTAGGGGAGGGCACGAAGCTCACTGAGCGTCGCCTCGGTGTTAGCGCCAGGCTCACCGGATAGCTCTACGGAGAAGGATATACGTTCGCGTACCTCCTTGCTTAGGCCCTGCTCCAGGACATAGACGAGGCCGAGAGCCCCGAGCATAAAGAGGGTGAAGGTGATGCTTAGGAAGCTGAGGAGCCGTGCATAGCGCAGGGTCGAGGACTGTTTAGCTTTGGGCGCGCCCATATATATTATAATAGGTATGTATTCTCTATTGATGAGCTGTCGGGCGCACCCTTTACGTATGGACACACCACGGACAATTTGCATGCAAAGATAGATATTCTCAGCATAAGGCTTTGCCTTGCGGAGGAAAAGCTGTGTCCGAGGCGAGATAAACTTGCCTTCTCCCAGAGTAAAAGCCACGGAGCCGTAGTGGAAGTCCTTGATCTACGTGTATAGTCCATAGATCTACATACGTAGTCTGTAGGATTTACGCGCAGAGATTTAAAATCCACGTGCGTAGATGAAGGTATCACCATAGTGCTTCGCACAGAATTACTCGCACGGATGGAGGAAGTGCTGTGTGGGTTTGCTGGGTATTTCTCTCTACTCCTCTCAGTGCATAGGCATTATAAGCTGTGAGCTGTGTCGCGGCGGGCGTAAACGGCGATATTCACTATCTTTGCACCTTACAGATATTATATACATAGCATAAGTATTGACAACGATGAATAAGACCTCCCTCCCTTCCCCCTGCTACATCCTCGAGGAAGACCTGCTTCGGCGGAACCTTACCCTCATCCGCGACGTAGCTCAGCGGGCGGGCGTGGAGATCATCTTGGCTTTCAAGGCCTATGCGCTCTGGAAGACCTTCCCGATTATCCGCGAATACATCCCTCACAGCACGGCGAGCTCCATCCACGAGGCTCGCCTAGCCTTCGAGGAGATGGGTGCGAAGGCACACACCTTCAGCCCCGCCTATACCCCCGAGGAGTTCCCCCTGATCCTGCAGTATAGCTCGCATGTGACCTTCAATTCACTCAGCCAGATCGAGCGCCTACGTCCTCAGATGCCTACCGATGGGAGTGTCTCCTTCGGCCTGCGTATCAACCCCGAGTACTCCGCCGTAGAGACCGACCTCTACAACCCCTGCGGAGCTGGCTCTCGCTTCGGCGTCACCGCCAGCGAGCTCCAGCACCTCCCCGAGGGCATCGAGGGGATCCACTTCCACGCACTCTGCGAGGGCTCGGCTGAGGATCTCGAGGCGACCCTCCTGATCATCGAGAAGAACTTCCCTCACTACTCGAAGAGGCCAAGTGGCTCAATATGGGTGGTGGACACTTGATGACACGCAAGGATTATGACGTGGAGCATCTCATCAAGACCCTCCAGGACTTCAAGGCTCGCCATCCTCATCTGCACCTCATCCTCGAGCCCGGGAGTGCCTTCGGCTGGCAGACGGGCTACCTCACCTCCTCCGTGGTAGACATCGTGGAGCACCATGGCATTCGCACGGCTATCGTGGATGTCTCCTTCACCTGCCACATGCCTGACTGCCTAGAGATGCCCTACCAGCCTGCCGTCCGTGGAGCCCGTAGCTTCAGCGAGTATGACGCCACGAAGCATAGCTATCGCCTCGGAGGGAACAGTTGCTTGAGCGGTGACTTCATCGGCTACTGGGAGTTCGATAAGCCTCTGGAGATCGGGCAAGAGATCATCTTCGAGGATATGCTCCACTATACGACGGTCAAGACGACCATGTTCAACGGTATCCCTCACCCCAGCATTGCCCTCCTGCGCACCGATGGCACGATCGAGACACTGCGCACCTATACCTATGAGGACTATCGGGAGCGCATGGACTAGAGCAAGACTATTAACCAAATACAAGTAACGAGACAACATGATCTTCGACAAGCGTACGGAGTACAAGCCCTTTGAGTATCCCGAGGTACAGCGATTCATCGACAATATGAACCGCACCTTCTGGGTGCACTCCGAGGTAGACTTCAGTGACGACATCCAGGACTACAAGACGCTCCTCAGTGATAGCGAGCGAGAGGTCATCAAGCGTAGCCTACTGGCTATCGCACAGGTAGAGGTGACGGTAAAGACCTTCTGGGGCAAGCTCTACGAGTTCCTGCCCAAGCCTGAGTTCAACGACCTCGGGGCGACCTTCAGCGAGTCAGAGTGTCGTCACTCCTCGGCCTATGCCCGCCTGCTGGAGGTGGTAGGGCTCGAGGGTGAGTTCAAGAAGCTCCTAGAGATACCCGTCTTTCACCGTAAGCTCGAGCTCACGGACGAGCATCTAGGCGGGACGCAGGACTTCATCCACAAGCTCTTCTTCTTCACTATCGTCATAGAGAACTCCTCGCTCTTCTCTCAGTTTGCCAACATGGTGGCCTTCTCCCACTTCCGTGGGATCCTCAAGAACACCGCCAACATGGTCTCCTGGAGTAGTGTGGACGAGCAGTGCCACGCTGATGCTGGGGTGTACATCATCAACCAGATCTTCCAGGAGTACCCCGAGCAGCGACTCTCTAGCCAGGAGGTAGAGCGGATGGTACGCCACTACCTCGCCTATGAGGAGGAGCTCCTGAGATGGATCTACGAGCCCGGCGAACTAGAGTTCTACACGCAGGCGGATATGCTCGCCTTCATGAAGCACCGTGTGGACAATGCCCTCAGCCAGATGGGCTATCCTAAGGTATACAACATCTCGACGGAGGAGTATCTGCCCATGCAGTGGTTCGACGAATATGTCTATGCCAACGACCTAGACGACTTCTTCGCCAAGCGTCCGACCGCCTACACCAAGCACGACAAACCCATCACAGCCAATGACCTATTCTAGACAAGAGCCCTGGTGGTACAACGAGGAGTCTAAGGCCGTCCTCGACCGTGGCTATCTACTCAATGGAGAGACCATCCATGACGCTATCGAGCGGATCACGGCCTCCGTATGCCACTACCTAGGAGAGACGGTAGGGACGGCAGAGCTGAAGGAAGCCTTCAAGGACGCTATCTACAAGGGGTGGCTCTCCCTCTCCTCCCCCATCTGGACCAATGCAGGTACCTCACGTGGTCTACCCATCTCTTGCCAAGGCTGCTACATCGGCGATAGTATCTCCGACATCACGACCAAGCTCGGGGAGGTGATGATGCACACCAAGCTCGGGGCAGGTACCTCTGCGTACTTCGGCAACCTCCGAGGGCGAGGAGCCTCCATTACCAATAATGGGAAGTCCTCGGGCGCCGTGTCCTTCATGAAGCTCTTCGACACGGTGATGACCGTGGTGACCCAAGGGGCACGCCGAGGTTCCTTCGCCGCCTATCTGGACATCGACCACCCGGACATCGAGGAGTTCCTTCGCATCAAGGATATAGGTAGTGACTACAGAACATCTTCTACGCCGTCTGTGTCCCCGACTACTGGATGGTAGAGATGATCGAGGGGGACGCAGAGAAGAGACGTATCTGGGCTCGTGTGCTGGAGTCTCGTGTGCAGAAGGGGCTACCCTATATCTGGTTCAGTGACACGAACAATATCCACAAGCCCGAGATCTACCAGTATCTAGGCTGTAATATTACCCACAGCAACCTCTGTAGCGAGATCGCACTCCCCGACGCAGACAAGGAGACCTTTATCTGCTGTCTCTGCTCGCTGAACCTCGCCCTATATGACGAATGGAAGGATAGCAACCTGCCCGAGCTAGCAGTGATGTTCCTCGACGGGATCCTCTCGGAGTATATCGCCAAGACTGATGGCAAGAAGTTCCTGAAGTACGCAGCAAACTTTGCCAAGCGCCACCGTGCCATCGGGATCGGTGTCCTCGGGTGGCACTCCTACCTACAGAGCAAGATGATCCCCTTCGGCTCCCTCAGAGCCAACGCGCTGACCACCGAGATCTTCCGCTCGATACAGGAGAAAACCACGGAGGAGAGTCGCCGTCTAGCCGAGCTCCTTGGCCCAGCCCCCATCTTCGAGGAAGGGGGCTATCCCGGGGTGAAGTATCGCAATACGACTCGTCTAGCGATCGCTCCTACCACCTCCTCGTCCTCCATCCTTGGTCAGGTCAGCCCAGGCATAGAGCCCTACTCAAGCAACTACTATAAGGTTGGTCTGGCTAAGGGCAACTTCATCCGCAAGAATATCTACCTTCGTCAGCTCCTAGAGTCGAAGGGCAAGGATACGTACGAGGTGTGGCGCGAGATCATGATGAACGCAGGCTCGGTACAGCATCTGGACTTCCTCACCCCCGAGGAGAAGGAGGTCTTCAAGACCTTCCGAGAGATCTCCCAGAAGGACATCATCGTACAGGCCTCTATCCGACAGAAGTTCATCGACCAGTCGCAGAGCCTCAATCTCAACATCCCCCCCCGAGATGCCTATCAAGGAGGTGAACCGCCTCATCATCGAGGCCTGGAAGCTCGGCATCAAGGGTCTGTATTACCAGCGGAGCAATAGTGTCTCTAAGGACATGATCACCAACCTCGTCACCTGCACCAGCTGCGAGGCCTAGGAGCTCCCCCCTCACGTCTATCAAGCAAGAACAATGGGACTATTCGGACTCTTCTCTAAGAAGAAAAAAGAGACGCTTGACGAAGGGCTCTCTAAGACTAAGGAGAATGTCTTCTCCAAGCTCGCACGTGCTGTCGCTGGGCGTAGCACCGTCGATGACTCCGTGCTCGATGAGCTGGAGGACGTCCTCGTGACCAGCGACGTCGGCGTAGAGACGACCCTGAAGATCATCCGCCGTATCGAGGAGCGTGCAGCACGTGACAAGTATGTCTCCACCTCCGAGCTTACGGGTATCCTGCGCAGCGAGATCGCTTCGCTCCTCACGGAGAACGGCTCTACCGACGGCGAGAGCTTCGCCCTGCCTGCAGGTAAGAAGCCCTATGTCATCATGGTCGTCGGGGTCAATGGCGTGGGGAAGACCACGACCATCGGTAAGCTCGCCTATCAGTTCAAGCAACAGGGCTACTCGGTGATGCTCGGCGCAGGGGATACCTTCCGCGCCGCTGCTATCGAGCAGCTCGATATCTGGGCTAAGCGTGTCGATGTACCCATCATCCGTCAGCACATGTCGGCCGACCCTGCTTCGGTCGCCTTCGATACGCTGAGTGCCGCAGTGAAGGCCGGTACAGATGTTGTGATCATCGACACCGCAGGCCGCCTGCACAACAAGGTCGGGCTGATGAACGAGCTGACGAAGATCCGCCGTGTGATGCAGAAGGTCGTACCTGATGCTCCCGATGAAGTACTCCTCGTACTCGACGGCTCGACGGGGCAGAACGCCTTCGAGCAGGCCAAGCAGTTCACCGCTGCTACCGAGGTCAATGCGCTCGCGATCACCAAGCTCGATGGCACGGCCAAGGGTGGTGTGGTCATCGGTATCTCTGACCAGTTTAAGATCCCCGTGAAGTATATCGGGCTGGGGGAAGGTATAGAAGATCTCCAGCTCTTCAGAAAGAAAGAATTTGTTGACTCCCTATTCGGAGAATGAGAAAGAACCAAGTAGATGTAATTACCCTGGGGTGCTCCAAGAATCTTGTCGACTCTGAGCAGCTCATCCGCCAGTTCCTGGCAAACGGCTATGTCGTGCACCACAACTCCGGTGCCGTCAATGGCGAGATCGTCGTACTCAACACCTGTGGCTTCATCGGTGATGCGCAGGAGGAGTCTATCAATATGATCTTGAAGATGGTCGAGGCCAAGAAGACGGGCCGTATCGGTCAGGTCTATGTCATGGGCTGTCTGACGGAGCGCTTCATGGATGAGCTCAAGGTCGAGATCCCCGAGGTGGACGGCTACTATGGTAAGTTCAACTGGAAGAACCTCCTGACGGACTTAGGTAAGGCTTACCACAATGATCCGCTTGGGGGCAATCGTAGTATCACGACGCCCGCGCACTACGCTTATATGAAGATCTCCGAGGGCTGCAATCGCAGCTGCTCGTACTGCGCCATCCCCATCATCACGGGGAAGCACAAGTCCCGTCCGATGGAGGATCTCGTCACAGAGGCCCAGTCACTCGTGGCTTCGGGTGTCAAGGAGATCCAGCTCATCGCCCAGGACTTGACCTTCTACGGGCTCGATATTTATAAGAAGAATAGCCTTGCCGAGCTCCTACAGCGTCTCTCCGATGTGCAGGGACTGGAGTGGCTTCGCCTGCACTATGCCTATCCCGCGGACTTCCCCCGTGAGATCCTCTCTGTGATGCGTGAGCGCGAGAATATCTGCAACTACCTCGATATCGCCCTCCAGCATATCAGCGACCCGATGCTCCGTGCTATGCGTCGCCGTGTGACGAAGGCCGAGACCTATGATCTCCTGCGCTATATGCGTGAGGAAGTGCCAGGGATCCACCTGCGTACGACCCTCATGACGGGTCACCCAGGGGAGACAGAGCAGGACTTTCGAGGAGCTCCTGCAGTTCGTCCGTGATATCCGCTTCGATCGTATGGGTGCATTCGTCTACTCGCATGAGATGGGGACCTATGCCCACGAGACCTACGCTGATGATATCCCTCTTGAGGTGAAGCAGGAGCGTATGGATCGCCTGATGTCGACTCAGGAAGAGATCGCAGCAGAGCTGAATGTGGCGAAGATCGGCCGCACCTTCAAGACGCTTATCGACCGCAATGAAGAGGAGTACTTCATCGGTCGTACCGAATATGATTCACCCGAGGTAGACCAAGAGGTCTTGATCTCGAAGCAGGATGCTCCCAACCTTCAGGTGGGGAACTTCTACCCTGTAGAGATCACCTCGGCAGATACCTTTGACCTATACGGCCAGCTGGCCCAGTAAGAGATGCTACAGGAGGAACTTTGGTACGTACGCCTCGCGGAGCTCGCCGCTGTGCAGCTGGATACTTCGCAGCAGCTCTGGCGCGCCCTCTGCCAGCAGGTAGAGCAGCGCCTCTTGTCGGGGCTGTCGCTGACCTTCCCCGAGATCGGGGAGTGGAAGCTCGAGGAGCATAAAGAGTATGTCGCCCGTACGGCTGATGGTAAGCAGTGGCTCATCCCGCCACGCTTGACGCTTGGGCTACGTCCCGTAGAGGATCGTGGCGTGACCAGCCTCTCCATCGACCTCCTACGTGATGCCCTCGCGGAGGCTACCCATGTGTCGGCCGAGCAGGTCGCTACGTGGCTCCGTGCTGTCCCCACGCTCTGGCGAGCGCTCTATGATGAGGGCATTCAGATCGTCTGGGCAGGCCTTGGGAGCTTTACGCCGATCACTTCGGAGTCGGGCGAGCGGAGTGGCTATCGCTTCCTCCCATCCGAGGCGCTCTGTGCGGCGCTGAATAAGCCCTTCAGCATGTTCGCACCCGTAGAAGTCGCCCCGTCTTCTTCGAGCCCCGATCTGGAGCTTCGTGAGATTGGCCAGCTGGATCAGCTGACGAAGGTCGAGCCTATCGAGGTGCTCTTTGCCCCTCGTGAGCTCATTCAGGAGGAGGTAGTTGCACCTCCCGTAGTAGAGGAGGTGGTAAAGCCTGTGGTGGCAGACGAGCCTCTGCAGCCCGAGTCTCCAGCGGTTATCGTCGAGGAAGAAATCCTCCCAGCTCCCGTAGACGAAGCTCCTATCGAAGCGCCTCAGCCCGCTCCCTCTGCTGCTGTGACGGCGCCTGTAGAGGAAGATCCCTTCATAGACCAAGAGACTCATCCCCGCATGCTGGTATGGGTATTCGTAGCGCTCGGTATAGCGATGGCTTTCTGTCTCTTCATCTATCTCCTCTCCATACAGCCTGAGCTGGAGATGAAGGACAAGGCTTCCGCTGCGGTGGAGGCTGTCCAGCCTAGTCCAGCTACAGTCGAGCCAGCTGTACCCGCACAGGCCATTGATGAGACTGACACCCTACAGACGACTTCTATCGCGACCCAAGAGGAGGCTACCTCATCCGTAGCACCTTCTGAAGCTGTTGTTTCGACCGCCTCTTCACAGGCTGAGACCATTGAGCGTGTGCGCCTTCGGCCAGGGGATCGCCTCTCCCGCTTGGCACTGAAAAAGTATGGGAATAAGGCCTTCTGGGTCTACATCTACGAGGAGAATAGAGCCCAGCTCAAGGACCCCGATAATATCCCTGTAGGAGCGGTCATAACGCTGCCCGCAGCCTCTAAGTATCAGATAAATGCAGGAGATACGAATTCAATCAACCGGGCGTTGGTACTACAGCGCTCTTTACATCGGTAGATGAGGCGTATTGTATAGCATATTTTAGATAGACAGATAAACGTAATAGAACCATATGGAATCCGTAGACATCCGCGCACTCACCGCCGAGATTGAGCGCCGTAGCCACCTTATTGAATCCCTGCGTACAGGTATGCATCAGGCGATCGTGGGGCAGAGCCACCTGATCGACTCGCTGCTCATCGGCCTCCTCTCTGGGGGGCATATCCTCCTCGAAGGGCTCCCAGGGCTGGCCAAGACCTTGGCGATCAAGACGCTCTCGCAGCTCATTAGCGCTGACTACAAGCGTATTCAGTTCACTCCAGACCTCCTGCCTGCTGACGTCGTGGGTACCCTGATGTACAGCCAGAAGCAAGAGGACTTCTCCGTGAAGAAGGGACCTATCTTCTCTAACTTCATCCTCGCAGACGAAATCAACCGTGCCCCAGCTAAGGTGCAGAGCGCCCTGCTTGAGGCCATGCAGGAGCATCAGGTGACCATCGGTGATGAGACCTTCAAGCTCCCCAATCCCTTCCTCGTCATGGCGACGCAGAATCCCATCGAGCAGGAAGGTACGTACCCCCTCCCCGAAGCTCAGGTAGACCGCTTCATGCTCAAGGTCCTGATCTCTTACCCTAAGAAGGAGGAAGAGGCTCAGATCATCCGCCAGCAGATTCGCCCCGAGAGCCAGCAGATCCGCCCCGTCGTCAGCATCGCTGATATCCTGGAGCTGCGTCGTCTGGCAGCCGAGGTCTACATCGATGAGAAGATTGAGCGCTACATCGTGGATATCGTCTTCGCTACGCGTCAGCCCGCTGACTATGGACTGGAGAACTTCAAGTCGTTCATCTCCTTCGGTGCTTCACCCCGTGCTTCGATCAATCTGGCACTGGCTGCCCGCTCCTATGCCCTTATGAAGGGCCGTGGCTATGTCATCCCCGAGGATGTACGTGCGGTATGCTATGATGTGCTGCGCCACCGTATCGGCCTCTCCTATGAGGCCGAAGCCCAGGATCTGACCTCTGATGAACTCATCAAGGAGATCCTGAATCGTGTCGAGGTACCTTAGTCGGCAGTGAGTGGTGCTTCCCCCTCTTTGACGAAGCTCCATAGCCGATGTGCCCCTATACCATATATATATGGTGGTGTAGGGGAGTGACGAACTTAGCACGATAAGCAGCATGATGAAATCCAAACTTCAGCCCTCCGACCTCCTACGCAAGGTACGCCGCATCGAGATCAAGGCCCGTGGCCTCTCGGAGCAGGTCTTTGCGGGGCAGTACCAGTCCGCCTTCCGTGGACGAGGTATGGCCTTCAGCGAGGTACGTGGCTATCAGATAGGCGATGACGTGCGTGACCTGGACTGGAATGTCACGGCACGCTATGCCCACCCCTTCATCAAGGTCTTTGAGGAGGAGCGTGAGCTGACCGTGATGCTCCTGGTCGATATGACGGGGAGTACGGACTTTGGTACCCGCGTCGAGACCAAGCGCGAGCTCAATGCCGAGATCGCAGCTACCTTAGCCTTCTCCGCGATACAGAATAATGACAAGGTCGGTGCGATCTTCTTCACCGACCAAGTCGAGCTCTTCATCCCTGCGAGAAGTGGGCGCAAACATATCCTCTATCTGATACGTGAGCTCTTGAGCTTCGAGCCGCAGCGTCGTGCTACGGACCTCAATGTGCCTCTGAAGTATCTCAATCAGCTCATCAAGCGCCGCTGTACGGCCTTCCTCATCTCCGACTTCTATCACTGGGGCGAGGACTATCGTCAGACGCTCTCCCTCACAGCTCGCCGCCACGACCTCGTGGCTATCCGTACCTACGACGAAGGAGCTCTGGAGCTCCCACGTATGGGGCTCCTTCGCCTCTACGATGCGGAGACGGGGCAGGAGCGCTGGGTCGATACCTCTTCGCGTCGAGTGGCTCGTATCTATGCCGAGCGAGTGCGTGAGCAGGAAGAGACCTTCCGCAGCCATTGCCTTCGATCGGGAGTCGACCACATCGAGGTCGCTACCGACGGGGACTATGTGCCTGAGCTGATCAAACTATTTGGACGTAGATCTAACCCAACCATGCAGAGACTACGGTATCTATATATCCTCGTACTGGCTCTCCTCGGGCTCAGTGGGCAGGCGGTGGCACAGCGTGTGTCGATCCAGACCCACCTCGACCGCTCCGAGATCCGTATCGGAGAGCGTGCGGCCATCGAGATGACCATCCGCACGGATAACCTCGCTGCCACACGCTTCCACCTTGTCGAAGACTCGACGGGGACGGAGCGCTTCCGCATCCTGGAGTTCGGCGCACTCGATACGATCAATGTCGGTGGGACGATCCAGGAGATCAAGGCGCGAATGATCATCACTTCCTTTGATTCGACGCTCATCACGATCCCTCCGATCGTAGTTGAGACGCCTTCTGGGAGTGCCGTCTCCAAGCCCCTTGCCCTCAACGTCATCTCACCCGAGGTTGACCTCGAGCATCCCGATCGCTTCAAGCCCATCCAAGATCCGTGGGACGAGCCCTACACGCTGTGGGATATCCTTCTAATCATCTGGACGAGCTGGATCACCTACGTGGTGATCTTCATCGCCCTCGTTCTCCTCTTCATCTACGAGTATAAGCGTAGAGCGGAGTATATGAAGGAGCCCGAGCCTGTCTACCAGCCTCCGACGACTGCCTTTGAGATCTTCCTGCGCCGAGTGGGTGCCCTCAAGGAACTGCGTCTCGAGGATCAGCAAGACTTCAAGAACTACTACTCCGAGCTTACTGGAGCACTGCGCTCTTACCTCGGAGATATCCTGCACTTCGATGCGCTGGAGAAGACGTCCAGCGAGCTGCTTGATGAGCTACAGGCCTATCCTTTGAGTAGCGACTACCGTCGCACGATCGAGGGTCTCTTCAGAGAGGCGGACTTTGTGAAGTTCGCTAAGAGCCTCCCGCAGCGTAGTGAGGCTGAGCAAGTGACTCGCTCCATTCAGGAGCAGACAAAGGCCTTTCACTTAGCATGGCTTGAAGAGCAGGCTAAGCAAGAAGCCGAGAGAAAGGAGGTGGCCGAATGACCTTCCTTCATCCTCAGCTGCTGTGGCTCTTGCTTCTGCTACCAGCGCTCCTCATCATCTATATCGTATGGCGTCGGCGTCAGCAGGCCTCGCTCCGTGTGCCTTCGCTTCTCTTCATCAGCGGTGTACGTGGCGGCCTTCGTGTCTACCTGCGTCACGTGCTCTTTGCCCTGCGTCTCCTTGCCTTGGGCTTGATCATCGTGGCCTTGGCGCGCCCTCAGAGCTCCTCATCATGGAGTGAGGATCGTGTCGAGGGGATCGATATCATGCTCACTATGGACATCTCGACGAGTATGCTGGCGATGGACTTCCAGCCCAACCGTGTCGAGGCTGCCAAGGAGGTGGCTATGCGCTTCATCGCCAATCGCCCGAATGATAATATCGGCCTCGTCGTCTTCGCTGGTGAGAGCTTCACAGCTTGTCCGCTGACGCAAGACCATGCGACCCTCATTAATCGTCTTCGGGAGATGACGACGGGTATCATCGCTGACCAGACGGCTATCGGCTCGGGGCTTGCCACGGCTATCAGCCGCCTCAAGGACAGCAAGACCAAGAGTAAGGTCATCATCCTGCTGACGGATGGAGCCAACAATACGGGGAATATCTCTCCGAAGATGGCTGCTGATCTGGCGAAGACCTTCGGTATATCGATCTACACGATCGGCGTAGGGTCGGGAGCTGGTGAGGCGCCTTATCCCATACAGACCCCGCTCGGTACGGTCGTGCGCAATATGCCTGTCGACCTTGATGAGCCCACGATGCAGCAGATAGCTGACGTCTCTGGTGGGGCTTACTTCCGTGCTACGGACAATGAGTCGCTCGCTGCGATCTACAAGAAGATCGACCAGCTGGAGAAGACCAAACTCTCGACGCGGAACTATCATACGACCTACGAGGAGTTCTTCATCTTCGTCCTCGCCGCAGCCTTCCTCCTCCTCTTGGAGTACATCCTGCGCTCGACGATCCTACGCACCAATCCGTAAGACGATGAATATCCATTTCCATTCACCCGAATACCTCTACCTACTCTTGCGCTCCTGCCGCTCTTGGCTCTCTCGCTCTTCGCCTACTGGCGACGTCGTCAGATGCTCAAGCGCTTTGCCGACAAGGAGCTGGGGCAGGCTCTTGCACCTCTGGCTTCGGGGAAAAAGTACGTATTACGTGACCTCTTGCTCCTCATAGCGGGTGCACTTATGATCGTCGTCTTGGCTCGTCCACAGCTGGCGGGTAGTAGCGACCAGGGGACAGATGACAAGGGTATCGAAGCGATGATCTGCCTCGATATCTCGAACTCCATGCTTTGTCAGGACGTCGCTCCCAGCCGACTGGACTTTGCTAAGCGCTCTATCTCCCGCCTCTTGGAGAATATGCGCTCGGACCGCGTGGGGCTAATCGTCTTTGCTGGGAGTGCCTTTGTTCAGCTCCCGATCACGACGGACATCGCTACAGCTCAGGACTTCCTCTCCGATATTTCGCCCGATATGCTCTCGGACCAAGGGACGGCTATTGGTCAAGCTATCATGCTTGCTCGTCAGTCCTTCTCCGACCGCAAGGATCTGGGGAAAGCGATCATCGTCCTGACGGATGGTGAGGACTTCGAGGACAATGCCACCGAGGCTGCGAAGGATGCTGCGAAGGCTGGTATCCATATCAATGTGGTAGGTATTGGTACCGACAAGGGCGGTCCTATCCCTACATCGGAGGGTAACCTCACCGATGACTCGGGGAATATGGTCGTCACCCGCTTCAATCCCGAGATGTGTCAGCAGATCGCTGATGCTGGTGCGGGTATCTTCGTCTCCTCGACCTCACAGTCTACCGTCGTCAAGGAGGTAGAGAAGCAGCTGGAGGAGCTCCCACGCGCTTCGATCACCTCACGGTCGGGCAATGGTGCCGCAGAGGCTTTCGAGCCTTGGCTCTGGGCAGCACTGGTACTGCTAGTCGTAGAGTTCTTCATCATGGGGCGCAAGAATAAGTTCCTCATCCGTCATAATATCTTCGGTCATGAGAAGTAAGATTGCCATCCTCTATCTTGTTCTCCTTGCGCTGGGCGGCTCTTCGCTCTATGCACAGGGGCTCAAGTCCTATATACGCCGCGCCAATAAGCTCTATCAAGCCAAGGACTATGCGGGAGCTACACAGGAGTACCGCCGTGCCTTGCTCCGTGACAGCCTCTCAGGGAAGGCGAACTTCGGTATATCAGCAGCTGCCTACGGGCAGGGACGCTATGACGAAGCTAAGGACTATCTGGAGCGTGCTGCTCAAGATCCGCGTCTCACGCCACGTCAGCAGGCTGGTGTCCTGCACAACCTCGGTAATGTGGCGATGCAGAAGAAGGACTATCAGAGTGCCGTCCAGTCCTATGAGGAAGCCCTGATCCGCAATCCTGAGGACGACAATACGCGCTACAACCTTGCCCTGGCGCAGAAGCTCCTGCAGCAGCAGAACAAGAATAATAAGTCGCAGAGCCAGCAGGGCCAAGATCAGAATAAGGATAAGGACAAGGATAAGCAGAAGCAAGACCCCAAGCAGGACCAGCAGAAGGATCAGAATAAGCCAGACCAGAAGCCTCAGCAGGGGAAGGATAAGCAGGGCCAGCCCAATGAGCAGCGCTCCGGCGAGCTCTCGAAGGAGCAGGCTGAGCAGATCCTCCGCTCCTTCCGCACCGATGACGATAAGACGCGTCGTCGTGTAGAGCAGGAGCAGCGTCAGCAGCAGAATAGTAGTAATAAGAATAAGAAGAGATGGTAATCTCGATGAAGTCAGTAGCCTTCGTAGGGCGCGGCCTTGCCCTATTCCTCTGCCTCCTCCTCTTGCCGCTTGGTCTTAGGGCTCAGGTGGTACGTGTCGAGGTGCCGCAGACTGTAGTCCAGGGAGCATCGTTCCAGCTCAGCTATACTTACTCTGGTAGTGAGGACTTCGAGCGTGTCACGGAGCCTAAGGTCGCAGGCCTGCAGGTCCTCTATGGACCCGCTCGCCAGCAGATGAGTAGCTTCCAGAGTGTCAATGGACGCAATAGCTCGACCTCCTCGGTGAGCCTCACCTACACCCTTATGGCAGAGCGTACGGGGAGCATCACGATCCCGGCAGCTACGGCTACTATCGGTGGTAAGCGTGTCAATGTCCATGGTGCTACGGTGCGCGTCCTCCCTCCCGATAAGAATGCTCCAGCAGGTCGCTCTCAGTCTGGTGGGGCTACTACTACGGGTAGCTACTTCTTCCGCGCTCTCCCTGGCGCTACCGTTGTCTATGAGAAGCAGGCCTTCCCCATACGCTACAAGCTCTATGCGACGACGGAGTTTGATATCAACTCCTTCGAAGCCCCCCAATATGATGGCTTCCTCTCCGAGAAGCAAGCCGATGATGGCCGTCGTCAGCTCCAGCTCGAGACCTACCAAGGGCGTAACTATCGTACGGTAGATATCCTCAGTGAGGTGCTCTTCCCTCAGCGAAGTGGTACGCTCACCATCCCCTCATCTAAGATCGGCATCCGTGTCCCTGTGCCTCAGGCCAGTGACGACCCCTTCTTTGGCTCGGCGGTACTCGCTGACCGCATGGTGGAGTCAGCTCCAGTGACCATCCAGGTACGCCCCCTTCCCACGGAGGGGCAGCCCAAGGACTTCTCTGGTGCTGTCGGCTCCTTCCGCATGCGTGCCGAGCTGCTCACGAAGACCCCCAAGACTAATGAGTCGGTGACGATTCGCCTGACTCTTGAGGGTACGGGTAACCTCAAGCAGGTCATCAGCCCTGCGATAGCCTTCCCTCAGGACTTTGAGGTCTATGACCCGAAGGAGACGTATGAGGAGAAGGTCTCCGCTACCGAGGTCTATGGTAAGAAGATCATCGAATACTTCGCCATCCCTCGTCGTACCGGCTCGGTGACGATCCCTGCACTGACCTTCTCCTACTTCGACCCGAAGCTGGGGCGCTATGAGACGCTCCGCTCACAGACCTTCTCGCTGAATGTGGCTCAAGGCCCAGAGACAGCGTCGGATGATCGCGGTAGCCTACGCCAGCAGGAGCAGCTCCTGCGTCAGCTCCATGACACCGAAGGGGTCTCAGCTCCTAAGGGTCTTCGCTGGGCGACGAGCTGGAGCTATCTTCTGCTCTTCCCCCTCATCGCACTCCTCGGCCTCATCGCTTATCTCGTCATCGCTCGCCAGCGTGGTCTGCGTGCCGACAGCTTGGGCTACAAGGCCTCGCGTGCCAGCTCGGTGGCTACTAAGCGCCTGCGCACGGCTCATAAGCTCCTCAAGGCAGGTAAGCGTGATGCCTTCTACGAAGAGGCGCTACGTGCACTCTGGGGCTATCTCGGAGATAAGCTCCGTCTGCCTGTCTCGGAGCTGAGTCGTAGCTCGGTCTCCGAGATCCTGCGCACTCGTGGGCTCGATGAGGAGACGATCACGCGCCTCACACAGGTCATCGATGAAGTTGAGTTCGCCCGCTATGCTCCCGCTAAGGAAGGGGATATGCAGGCTCTGTATGATACAGCTGCTGAGGTCATCGGCGCTATCGATAGTCACAAGCTTTAGCCCCCTTACTATGCGTACGATATTTCTTTCCCTATTTTGCTTGATCTCGACGCTCCACCTCGGGGCTACCGAGAAGGCGGAGATCTCTGTCGATAGTCTCTTCGCAGCGGGGCGCTACCGTGAGGCAGCTGCCACTCTCGAGGAGGAGATCAAGACCTCTGGCGAGAGCTCCACACGCTATGCCAACCTCGGTAACTGCTACTATCTGCTGGGAGACCTCGGGCATGCGGTGCTGAGCTATGAGCGTGCTACGCTCTTGGATCCCCGTGACAAGGCGATTGCCGAGGCGCGTGCTGTCCTCATCAAGAAGACCATAGATAAGCTCCCCGATGCGGAGAGCTGGTTCACACTTACGGGGGCTAAGGTCGCCTATGCCCTGCCACTCACCGCGCTCCTCCCGCTTGCCCTTGTGCTCTTTGCTCTGGCTATCGGCTCTTGCGTAGCCTTTGCTCTGGGGCGCACACGCCGTGGTAAGCGTATCGCCTTCTATACGGCGCTGGGGGGCTTCATTCTGACGGCCTTTGTCGGGGCGCTGATCCTGCACTGGGTGTATGCCGAGCGCTCAGCTCGCGAGAAGGCTGTCATCACGCAGCCCGAGGTGAATGTCTACTCCTCCCCCAGTGGGAAGGGGACGGTCAAGACCCAGCTGCATGAGGGTACGCGCCTTCGTCTGGTCGGTAAGTCCGTAGGCGAATACCAGCAGTTCTCACTGGGCGATGGTACGGAGGGCTGGATCGCCTCGAGTGCTATTGAGCCTATTGTAGCTCCTAAGTAAATACTTCTATGACGCCTCCCTTCCTGCCGGGCGAGGTCGCCCTACTGCGCGCTATCAATGGAGCGCATTCGCCCTTCTGGGATGCAGCGATGTTCCTCATCTCCAATGTAGGGGCGTGGACCTTCCCTGCGATAGCTCTCCTGATCTTCCTCTTCTATCGCCGTCCGAAGAGCGAGGCTATCCTCCTTCTGCTGATGGTGGGGCTGTGTGTGGCGCTGGGAGATGTCCTAAGCTCGACGCTGGCAAAGCCCTTCTTTGAGCGTCTACGTCCCACGCATACACCTTGGCTGCAGGAGAGCCTGCACTATGTCTATGGCTATCACGGGAAGCTCTATGGCTTCTTCTCTGGACACTCAGCGAACTATACCGCGGTGGCTACCTTCCTCTGCTTGACCTTTAGAGACCGACGCTTCACGGCGGTACTCTCGCTCCTGGTCGCCTGGGTCGTCTACAGCCGTATGTATATCGGAGCGCACTTCTTCTCTGACTGCCTTGTGGGTATCCTTGTAGGCCTTGCCGTGGGCTATGGTGTCTATCGTCTGTACCTCTACATCCGAGGGCGAGTCCTTGCCACGGGCTACCGTGCCCCGCAGGAGATCTATCACGAGGGGATGCTTGCGCTGGTCTGTGCGCTCTGGGTCTCTATCCCCGTCACGCTGATGATGGCGGTACAGGTCACGCGGATCCTACGTATGGTCGGAGCGTTGTAGCTCACGCCTTCCTATACCTCAATACAGCACCGCCCCATGATGCCATCTGCATCATGGGGCGGTGCTGTGTATATGCTTGGGGGGGGGGAGCTTATAGCTTACGGATGAGGCTCAGCCCATCACGTAGGGGGAGGATGAGGTTCTCGACCCGGGGATCACGCTGCACGTGGTCATTGAAGGCGAGGATCGTCCGCGTCTGCTGGTCGGTGGGAGTCGGCTCCTCGATGACCTTACCGTCCCAGAGGGTATTGTCCGCTAAGATGAGGGCACCCGAGGGGAGGTGGGGGAGGATGAGCTCATAGTAATCGATGTACTCGCGCTTATTGGCGTCGATATACACGAGGTCGAAGCTGTGCTTCTCTAAGAGCTCGGGGAGGATCGTGAGCGCATCTCCGAGGTAGAGGTGGACGCGGTGGGCGTAGGGCGTACCGTCGAGGAACTCGTGGATGAAGTCCTCCATCTCATCATCTGACTCGATGGTATGGACCTCACACCCTTCGCCGAGGGCTTCGGCCAAGCAGTGCGCAGCATAGCCTGTGAAGGTGCCAAGCTCAAGGACTTTTTGGGCTCCCGAGATACGGCAGAGCATCTGAAGGAGGTTGCCCTGCAGGTGTCCAGAGAGCATACGAGCACGCAGGAGGCGCACATGAGCCTCTCTCCAGAGTCGCTGGCGGTAGGGACTCTCAGGGGTCGTGTGACTTAGGATGTACTCCTCGAGTCGCTCGCTGTCGATGCTCATTCGCTGACGGCTGTTTCTGGCTCAGGCATCCCGAGGATCTCGCGGATACGGCTGGCTACCTGCTCCATCTGCCACATAGGCGTGGAGGTCGCCCCACAGATACCGATGCTCTGTGGTAGGGGCTGGAGCATCTCGGGCTGGATCTCATCGGGAGAGGAGACGAAGATACTTCGCTCGTTGCCCTTCTGGCAGTAGCTGAAGAGCACCTTACCGTTGGAGCTCTTGCCCCCTGCGACGAAGAACGTCAGCTCATGCTGGGAGGAGAACTCCTGGATGTGGGGCATGCGGTTGGACACCTGGCGGCAGATCGAGTCCTGGAAGTCGAAGCGAGCATCACCTATCATACGGCTACGGAGCTTATCGATGAGCTCGTGGAAGCCCGTCAGCGACTGGGTCGTCTGTGAGAAGAGTGCGATGGGGCGGGTGAAGTCAATCTGCTCGATATCCTCGGGGCTCTGCACGATGATGGCCTTCCCCTCGGTCTGACCGACGAGACCATTGACCTCGGCATGGCCCTTCTTCCCATAGATCACGATCTGACCACCCACGGGATCCAGCTCGGCGAACTTGCGACGAACCTTCTTCTGCAGGGCGAGCACGACGGGGCAAGTAGCATCGACGAGCTCGATATTACGCTCACGAGCGAGCTGATAGATAGCGGGTGCTTCCCCGTGGGCACGGAAGAGCACGCGCTTTCCCTCGAGCTTCTTGAAGGCCTCGTAGTCGATCGTCTGCATACCCTTGGCCTGCAGGCGGTCTACCTCTTGGTTGTTGTGTACGATGTCGCCGAGGCAGTAGAGCTCTTTGTCATCTTTCTTCAGCTCTTCTTCGGCGTGCTTGACAGCATTGATGACGCCGAAGCAGAAGCCCGACTGTTGGTCTATTTCGATCTTGGGATACATGCGTGAGGATAAGGAGTGGGGGAGAGGAAGGCTGGACTACGCCTTGGCGAGAGCTTCCTCGAAAGTAGGAGCGCAGGAGGGCATCCTGCTCGTCGTGGGTCAGGTGGGAGTTGTCGAGGACGCGTGCATCCTCAGCTTGGCGCAGGGGAGCTACCTCACGGTGCGTGTCTATGTAGTCACGCTGACGAAGGTTCTCCAGGACCTCCTCAAGGGTAATCTTGCTGTCGCCCTTGCCACGAAGCTCGGCAAGGCGGCGCTCTGCGCGGATGGCGGGGTCAGCCGTGACGAAGACCTTGAGCTGTGCCTGTGGGAAGACAGCGGTGCCGATGTCTCGGCCATCCATGACGATACCGCCCTCAGCGCCGAAGGCTGCTGCTGGGCCGTGAGGAACTCACGTACGAAGCCCAGTGCAGCGATGGGGCTGACGAAGGAGGCGACCTCCATCGTGCGGATCTCCTTCTCGACGTTCTCACCGTTGAGGTAGAGCTCGGGTGTAGCACCTTCGTGGCTCTGACGGAAGCTCAGGGATACCTCGTTCAGGGCTTCGCGAAGCTCTGCCTCCTGGATCACTCCCTCGCGGATGAAGCCGCGTCTGAGGGCGAAGAGGGTGACGCCTCGGTACATCGCGCCTGTGTCGACGTAGATATAGTCGATTGCACGCGCGAGTGTACGTGCCATAGAGCTCTTGCCACATGAGCTGTAGCCGTCGATGGCCACGATGATCTTCTTTGTCATGGGTGTTGTCTTACCGTTCGTTTATCGTTTGTGGGGTATACACCCCCTTATCCCAACACGGGGTAGGGGATGAAGGTTTTTGTCTGCTATAGGGAATAGCTTGGGGAAAGTCCTTCCGGCGGCCGCACCGCTATACATAATATGGTATAGGGTGCGCAGCCTATCTACCTCACCATGGAGGCGGTCGCAAAGATATGGAATTGCCTGCACTTATGGCATATCCGCACAAGCTTTGCCGATATATAAGTGGCTGATGTTCAGTGTGTAATTTTGCTTGAGCTTCCCCTTTTGAGAGCTTATGTAAGGGGGATGGCTTCGTAATCGGTGCGTGAAGCTGTTGGGGGTAAGGCTTGGTGCAATAGTCGTTCGCACTCAGTCCTATAGTGGTTCGATATACGAACGAATAGTGGTTTGCATACGAAACGAATAGTGGTTTGACCCCCATACCAATAGTCATCCGCATGCAGACCAGTAGTTGTTTGCAAATCGACTTCTTCAGCTTCATCCACGAACTACTATCATGATGGAGCCGAATAGCTCAAGGGCACAGCGAGCGGTGAATACGCCCTATAATATCAGCTTTTCCGAGGAGGAAAATCGAAGCAGTACTGGTCGGAGCAGTGACCAGTACTGGTCGATTTTTTGCCTTCGTAAAGCCTTGATTATGACACACTCCAGAGAGGTGCTAACTCCCCCTATCCCTCCGCCCTCCTTCCTCTACCCAAAAGCCTTACTTACAAGCAAAAAGAGAGAATACTTATACTTGGAAAATTCTATAATAGGAATGAATAAGTATTTTTTATAAGTTTGAATCGAAATACATCGTCCGAATACCACGATGCACCTCGAGCGAGAGGTTCATCACCCGCTCCCACCATGAAGACGCTTTCGGGAGCGAACACCATGCCGCCGCAGCCGAGTGGCATGCAGACATACCACTAGTCAAATTCACAAATCCCAAGTGTATGAAACAAACATTCATCCTTAGGTCTCTCTGGGTCGGTTGGCTACTGATCCTGGCGATCTACTTGGCCCCACAGCTTATGGCACAGGGGCTGACCATCCGCGGCACCGTAGTGGATACCAAAGATGAGCCCATCGTTGGAGCCTCTGTTGTCGTGAAGAAGAATCCCAAGCAAGGGGCTATGACAGACGCCAAGGGCGCCTTCACCCTATCGGGAGTACAGCGTGATGCCATCCTCCGTGTGAGCTATCTGGGCTACGAAGCTCGTGAGGTAGCCGTAGCAGGTCAGATGCAGATCAAGATCACGCTCAAGGAAGAAGCCCAGCAGCTCAGTGACGTCGTCGTCGTGGGCTATGGCACGCAGAAGAAAGTTAACCTATCTGGTTCTGTGACCGCTCTTGACCTGAAGCAAGTACAAGCCCGCCCCATTCAGAACCTCAGTAATGGTCTGCAAGGCCTCGTCCCAGGTCTGACCGTCACCGCTACCAACGGTGCTCCAGGTCTTGACGGCGGTAAGATCCGCATCCGTGGTACGGGTACCCTGAACAACGCAAATCCCTACATCCTCATCGACGGTCTCGAGTCTGGGACGCTCAATATGCTTGACCCAAGCGATATCGAGAGCATCTCAGTCCTGAAGGACGCTGCCTCCGCAGCTATCTACGGCTCGAAGGCTGCTAACGGGGTCATCCTCATCACCACCAAGCGTGGTAAGTCTGGTAAGGCTCGCATCAGCTACTCGGGTAGCGTGGGTATGCAGAGCGCTACGCGTCTGATGGACCGTATGGGTTCCTTCGAGTACGCTACCCTCTACAACAAGGCGATGGTAGCTGCTGGTAAGGTCGCTCGCTTCTCTGACGAGGACCTCAAGAAGTTCCAGGACGGCAGTGACCCCGAGGGGCACCCCGATACCCGCTGGTATGATCTGGCCTTCCGTACGGCCCTCATGCAGCATCACAATGTGAGTGTCAATGGTGGCTCGGAGCAGGTCCGCTATATGGCTTCGCTGGGTTACCTCGGGCAGTCCGGTATCCTCCCCAATGCTAAGCGTAATCAGTTCAACGCTCGTACGAATCTTGACCTCACCCTCAGCCGCCTCATCTCGCCTCGGCCTCTCCTACATCAAGAATAAGTACGCAGACCCCAATAACTCCTACGTCTCTGGTGGTTCTGACCAGATCATCCGCCAGCTGAATATCATCTCTCCTTGGATCCTCGGCCGTAGCAAGGATGGTAAGAGCTGGGGTACGACGGGTGACGGTAACCCTCTGGCTTGGCTTGACTCAGGTCAGACCATCGACCGTGACAACCACAACATCTCTGCTACTGGGGGTATCGACTTCCATCTCTTCGATGGCTTTACCCTCACGGCTAACGTAGCTTATGTAGCCAGCCTGCAGCACTACAAGGCCTTCGTCCCCTTTATCAAGTATAACGACCACAAGGTGAGTGCGCCCAACAATCTGGACGAACGCTACTACCTCTGGACGCGTGCAAACTTCGATGCACTGGCTAACTACAGCAAGAGCCTTGGCAAGAACAACTTCAAGGCCCTCCTCGGGTGGCACGCTGAAGACTTCTTCACGCAGTACATGCAGGGCAAGCGTAAGGACTATCCCTCGAACGACCTCACCGACCTAAGTGCAGGCTCCTCCTCTACGCAGGAGAACAATGGTACGACGGCTCAGCTGCGTATGCTCTCTTGGTTCGGTCGTCTGAACTATGACTTCGACGGCAAGTACCTCCTCGAAGCGAACTTCCGTGCTGACGCCTCTTCGCGCTTTGCTCAGGGCTATCGCTGGGGTTACTTCCCCTCCTTCTCTGGTGCATGGCGCCTGTCGAAGGAAGAGTTCATGAAGCCTCTCTATCCCGTGCTGAGCGACCTGAAGGTCCGTGCTTCGTGGGGTCTCCTCGGTAACCAGGAAGCTCTCAATGACTACTATCCTGCACTCAATACCTACAATATCGGCGCTACCTATCCCTTCGGTGGTGCACTTACCTCTGGCTATGCACAGACCGACCTCAAGCTGAACAATATCAGCTGGGAGAAGAGCCGCAACGTCGGTGTAGGTCTGGACTTCGGCTTCTTCGCTGGACAGCTGACTGGGTCAGTTGACTTCTACGCTCGTAAGACGACCGATATCCTGATGAAGGTTGACGTCCCCTCTGAGTTCCCTCTCAAGCCCTACCACGCTAATGTAGGTGCGATGGAGAATAAGGGTGTCGAAATCGCACTGAACTACAAGACGAACTTCGGTGACTGGACGCTCGGCGTAGGTGGTAACTTCACCTACAACAAGAATAAGATCCTCAGCCTCGGTGCTAACGAGTACATGGACAATGGTGCTATTCGCAATGCCGTCGGTCACTCCTACGACACCTACTACATCTACAAGGCTGACGGGCTCTTCCAGTCGAAGGAAGAAGCAGATGCCTTCGTAGCTAAGTATGGTACGCCCTTCGGCTCTCGCCCTCAGGCTGGTGATATCCGCTATGTGGACGTCAATGGTGACGGCAAGATCAATGGTAAGGACCGTGTCTTCTCTAATCCTGTAGATCCCGCCTATACGTTCGCTATGAACTTCAACTTAGGCTGGCGTGCCTTCGACCTCTCTGCCATGTTTAGCGGTGTCGCAGCTGCCTCTCGCCTCTACAGCTCTGAGGTCTTCGGTGCCTTCGGTGGGGATACGGGTCACCCCTCTACTGAGTGGCGTCATGCCTGGAGCGCAGACAAGCCCTCGGGCAAGATGCCTCGCATCTACCTCGCTGGTCAGGCTAACCACAACGAAGCAAGCTCGACCTTCTGGCTGCAGGACACGCATTACGTGCGTCTGAAGAACCTCCAGCTGGGTTACACCCTGCCTAAGAGCCTTCTGAAGAACTTCGGTGTCTCTTCCCTGCGTGTCTACTACTCTGGTGAGAACCTCTTCACGCTGGACAACATGCGCGGTAACATCGACCCTGAGGCTACGAGCCAGCGTCTCTCCTCTTACCCCCTGCTGCGTACGCACTCTTTCGGGCTGAACGTATCCTTCTAATGTGACTACGATAATGAACAACCTATATAAGTACCTGCTGGCTGGCCTCCTGACGGCTGGTAGTGTCTCCTGCTCGGGCTTCCTCGATACAGCCCCCCGCAACCAGCTCTCTCAGAAGACCGCTTGGAAGACTCCCGAAGACGCTGAGAAGTTCCTCGTCGGCTGCTATGATGGCTGGGAGAGTGGTGGTACGATCCTCTACATGGACTGCCTCTCGGACTTTGGCTTTAGCTTCCACGCTCACGAAGGCTTCCGCTCTATCGGCAACGGGACGATGAGCCCCACCAGCCCAGGTGCCTCCTTCTATGGCTATGGTACTATCGGCCGCTGTAACCTCCTCCTCAAGCAGATCGAAGAGATCCCCAACATGCCTGAGGCGCAGAAGAAGCGCATCATCGCTGAGGCTAAGGTCATCCGTGCCTATCAGTACTTCACGATGAACTTCCTCTATGGTGGTGTGCCCATCATCGAGCTCCCTCAGAATGCTGATGAAGCTCGTCTGCCTCGTAAGACTGAGGCTGAGGTGCGTGCCTACATCGCTAAGGATCTGGATGAAGCTATCCCGACCTCCAGGCTAATGTCACGCGTGGTCGCTTAGGCAAGGGTGCTGCTCTGGCTATCCGTATGCGCGAAGCGCTCTACTATGGTGACTGGGAGGTTGCTAAGGCTAAGGCTAAGGAGATCATCGATCTCAACGTCTACAGCCTCGAGCCCAGCTACCAGAAGCTCTTCACCATCGCTGGTCAAGGCTCTGCTGAGATCATCGCTGCTGTGCAGTACCTCGAGACGGTGAAGCCTCACTACACCTCTATCGGCTCGATGCTCAATAACTCCGTCGGGGGCTGGTCTTCGATGGTGCCAACGGCTAACCTCATTAACCTCTATGAGATGAAGACGGGGCTGACGACGGATGAGTCGGGCTCAGGCTACGATGCCACGCATCCCTTCAAGGATCGTGACCCTCGTATGGCTATGACCGTCTGCTACCCCGGTGCTAACTACATCACGCCCGAGGGCAAGACCGCGATCTACAATACCCTCGACCAGACGCTGCCTGGTGGGAAGAAGAACGAGGACTATCCCGAAAGTGCGAACAACAGCTCTAAGACGGGGCTCACGTGGAATAAGTACACCGCTCCTGCTAATCAGTATGCAGACGTGTGGTCTACGAATGCCAGCCCTATCGTCTTCCGCTATGCTGAGGTCCTCCTCTCGTATGCTGAAGCTGAGAACGAGCTGAATGGTCCTTCGGCTGATGTGTACGCTAAGATCAATCTCGTGCGCCAGCGTGTAGTATGCCTGCTGTCGACCAGACGAAGTACGGTACGAAGGATAAGCTCCGTGAGCTGATCCGTCGTGAGCGCTCCGTTGAGTTCGCTGGTGAAGGTCTCCGTCGTGCTGACATCCTTCGCTGGAAGGGTACGGACGGCAAGATGATCGCTGAGACGGTACTCAATGGTCCGCTGCAGCGTATGGTCGGTACTGTCGATATGACGGGTACGAATCCTGAGACGCGTGCTACGATCAATCCTTCTGCTCCAGCTGAAGCTAAGCTCGTGGAGAACCGCATCTTCAAGCCTCACTTCCGCTACCTCCCCATCCCTCAGTGGGTCATCGACCGTAACCCCAACTTCGGTAAGAATAACCCCGACTACTAAGCTCACAGCTTAGCTCTATACAGGATAAGCCCCCCAGCTCTCAGTGAGCTGGGGGGCTTGTCTTTATCTGGGTGTGATGACGGCTCAGTGGGGGAGGGGGTGCGAACCTATATTGGTCGGCGGGCTGACCTATATAGGTTGCTTTCTCGACCAATATAGGTCACGTCTGCGACCTATATAGGTCAGCCCGCCGACCAATATAGGTCTGTATCACATAGGATCATCTGCACTCAAGCTGTGGTATAGAGCTTCGTCTGTATAGGCGTAGACCTATACCTCTACCGCTATTAATCACTACATTTGTACGATACAAACCTCACTTATAGATATACAGTGCCTTATGAATGTACTTAAGATGCTTTCTCTCGTAGCGCTGGCAGGCCTCTCGGGGCTTGGCTATGCAGCTGCACAAGAGCCCCAGCGAGTCATCGCCCATCCTGGGGTCAATAACGCTCGCCCTGCCGATGCACGTAGCCTCAAGTGGAAGGTCGCCGTCGGGCGCTTCTCCAATGAGACGCAGTACGGCAAGGGCATCTTCTACGAGCGCGATAATGACCCCATGGCGAAGCAGGCCCTCGATATCCTCATGACGAAGCTCAATGCTTCGGGGAAGTTCATCCTCCTCGAGCGTAGTGACTCGGAGAAGCTGGAGGCAGAGCTCAAGGCTGGGCAGGGTCAGCGTATCGGTGCTGACTACCTTATCCTCGGCTCGATCACCGAGTTCGGCCGCAAGACGACTGGCAAGGATGGTCTCTTCACCTCGGAGAAGAGTCAGACGGTAGAGGCGGGTGTGAGCATCCGTATCGTCGACGTCGCGACGGGGCAAGTCATCTATTCGGAGGAAGGTAAGGGGCAGGCTCAGACGACGAGTAAGAGCACTCTGGGTCTTGGCGGTAAGGCTGGCTATGACGCCACCCTCAGCGATAAGGCCATCTCGGGGGCTATTGATCAGCTCGTCGAGAACATCATCAATAAGTGCACCGACAAGCCTTGGCGCACTACCTCATCAATGCAGATGCCGATGGCATCATCATCGCAGGCGGGGCCGCTCAGGGCATTCGTCCTGGAGATACCTTCACGCTCTATAAGCGTGGCAAGCAAGTGAAGAACCCTCAGACGGGTGTCTCCTTCTATCTGGCGGGTAAGCCCGTGGCACAGCTGCGCGTAGAGTCCGTAGACGGCGATACGCCCGATACGCAGTACGCTATCGTCAGCGTCGTCTCGGGGAGCTTCGATAAGGGCGCCTTAGACAACTATTATGTACAGCAGTAAGACCGCAGCGATCATGAAGAAGCAACCATTCTACAAGCAGTGGGCCGTCGGTCTACTCTCCCTCCTTGCGCTCCTCTTCGCTGGGACAGCCTGCGGGACGACCTCGTCGATCTCGGGCGGGCTCAATGATGAGTCTTATATCGTCGTAGCTTCCTCGGATGCCTACGTCGGGAAGAAGGTCTTTGTATTAGTTGACGACGTCTCCGCTGTGGGGATCGTAGCCGTTCGCCCCGATGCTGTCACACGTCATGCGAAGCGCATCACCATCACTCCAGGGCGCCATACGGTCATCGTCCGAGATGCCGAGGGGCGCACGCTCTTCTCCCAAGGAGATCTTCATCTCCAGCCGAGCCGCGAAGACCATCACCCTGCAGTAAGCGTAGATCCTCTTTTACAAAAGATGAAGTTAATTTATACCGTCGCCGCACTCCTGCTCTTTGGGGGACTCCTTCCGAGCTGTGGCTCCTCTCCCGCATTATATTCGTGGGGCAACTATGAGCAGACGGCCTATGCCGTCGCACAGAATCCCACCCCCGAGCGCCTTAGGGCTCTCGGCTTGGTCTACGAGAAGCTCATCACTCAGCCCGAAGGCCTGCGCAAGATGCCTCCTCCAGGCCTCTGCGCTGAGTACGGCTACCTCTTAGCTAAGCAAGGCGATACCGAGCGAGGTGTGAAGCTCCTCGAGAAGGAAGCCGAGCTGTACCCCGAGAGTGCCGTCTTCGTCCGTCGTCTCATCAAGCAGCTGAAGAGATGAAGATCCGACTACACCGAGCTTTCATGGCCGTAGGGGCATTCGTCTCGCTGGTACTCCTCTCCTCATGTGGACTGCTGAGCGAGCAGACGCAGCGCCGTGAGGATGCCTATGCTACACTCTACAGGGAGAATCCCCGCTCCATCGTCATCATGCCCTCGATCAACGAGACCAATCAGGTCGAGCTGAAGGACAACTTCTATGCCACGCTGCTCAAGCCGCTGACTGAGCGTGGCTACTACGTCTTCTCACCCTTCCTCGCGAAGGAGCTGATGGAGCAGGAGAGTGCCGCCAATGCCGAGGACTTCATCCAGGGGAATGTCGCTCCCTTCTACCGCGTCTTCGGTGCAGACGCCGTCCTCTTCACCATCATCCATCGCTGGGAGAAGGTCGCCCTGCGCTCGAAGATTGAGATCGATGTCGAGTACCTCCTACGCTCTACGAAGACTGGGGAGACGCTCTTTACCCGCCGCTTTGAGGGCGCCGTGGATCTGAGTCAAGACAAAGGAGGGCGTGGCATCCTGAGTATCTTTGTTGATATCCTCGTAGGGGCGATCTCTACCTCGATGACGGACAAGGTCGTGGCTGCACGTCTGGCTAACCGCGATGCGCTGGAGAGTCTCCCTGCAGGTGCTTACCACCCCCGCTATCTCCAGGATAAGCGCGACCAAGTCGGCCCCACGCACGTCACGGGGCGTAACCTCAAGTAGCGTGTACCATGGGCTCCACGGTACACCTCTTAGTCATTGACAACCGCGACTCCTTCGTCTATAATGTCGTGGAGCTTCTACGCTCACTCCCCGAGCTCACCTTCGAGGTTATCCCCGAGGGTGAGCTCGAGCTCTCTTCGCTTCCCGAGCACGATGGGCTCATTCTCTCCCCTGGGCCAGGCGTGCCAAGCGAGTTCCCCCGTATGCAGGCCCTCATCCGTGCCGAAGCGGGAGTAAAGCCTATCTTGGGTATCTGCCTCGGGCATCAGGCACTCGCCGAGCACTACGGTGCTGAGCTGGTGCAGCTCCCTGCGCCTCGCCACGGGCATGCCTCCGCACTGGTCGTAAGAGACTCTGCGGATAGTCTTGTCGGCGCTATCCCCACGGGAAGTCTCGTCGGTCGCTACCATAGCTGGGCGGTCGACGATGTGAGCCTCCCGAGCTGCCTCGTCCCGACGGCTTACTGCGCCGATGCGGACGAAGGCCGTGTGCTGATGGCGATGCGCCACTGCACGGATCCCGTGTGGTCGGTGCAGTTCCATCCCGAGAGCATGATCAGCGAGCACGGATGTGCCTACCTCTCGGCCTTCGCCACAGCCGTCCGTGCTTGGAGCAGATAGCCCTTCCCATCCATCTACATCCCTTAGCCTATGTACTTCAGAGATATTGTCGGTCACGATAGCCTCAAGGCGCAGCTCCTCACGACGGCTCGCCAGGGGCTCGTCCCTCACGCCCAGCTCTTCACGGGGCGCGATGGCGAGGGCGCACTGGGCTTGGCTTACGCCTATGCCCGCTACCTCAACTGCGCCGATCGCGGAGAATGGGACGCCTGTGGGCATTGCCCCTCCTGCCGTCGCTATGACGAAGTGGGGGATCCTGACCTCTCCTTCCTCTATCCCATCGTCAATGCTTCGGGGAAGAACCTCTGCGAAGACTATATCGAGGACTGGCGCCGCTTCATACAGAAGGGCCCCTATACCTATTATGATGAATGGCTTGGACTCCTCGGGGGCGATGGGAAGAAGGCCTCGATCTTCGCTCGCGAAGGCGAGCCCCTGCAGCGGATGATGGGCTATCAGACCTCGGGGCGTGGCTACCGCATCCTCATCATCTGGCTACCTGAGCGCATGCAAGAGGCTTTGGGCAACAAGCTCCTCAAGCTCGTCGAAGAGCCACCCGAGCGCACCGTCATCCTCATGGTCACGATGGACGAGCCGTCCGTCCTTCAGACGCTGCGCAGCCGCATGCAGACCCTTCGTCTTCGCCCCCTCACTGAGCCTGAGATCGAGACGGCACTGCGGGCGACCCCGACGGACTATGCCGAGGCGGATGCCCTCTACGCCGCCCACCTCTCGGAGGGTAACTACCGCAAGGCACTCGATCTCTACGAAGGGCGTGCCGCTGAGCTGGGCGAGGAATACGCCCTTCTGCAGCGCATCCTCCGCGCGACGGTCAATGCGCAGCCCCGCGAGATGAAGCTCCTCGCTGAAGACCTCGCGGCACTGTCGAAGGAAGAGCAAGCGAGCCTCTTGGAGTACCTGGCGCGAATGTTCAGAGAGTTCTACCTCTACAATCTCTCCCTCCCCGACATCAATTACCTCACGAGTCGGGAGGAAGGCATCGCCCGCTACCTACGCTCCTGCATCACGGGGCGCAACGTCCGTCAGGTCGAGGCCGAGATTGACGAAGCCGCCCGCCACTTAGCGCAAAATGTGCAGGCGAAGATGGTCTTCTTCGACCTCATTCTTCGCCTCACTTCGACCCTCGCTCCGAGCTACAAGCAGGCGGGGGTAAGGTAGTTTTTAGGGCTTCCCCTAATTGCTTATTGTGTAGGGGGATAAGCCTCCTTCTGCAGAGGCTGAAATTTCCTTGCGGAAGGAAATAAATTTTCGTGCGCACGAAAATATTTTTTTGTGCGCACAGAAATTTCCCTGCGTGCGCACGGAAATTTTTCGCCCTGCGGAAGAATGTCTTTTTTCTTCCGCAGGGCGATCTTTTTTTCTTCGGACGGAGCCATTTCATTTGCTCGCAGAAGCTGTTTGTGAAGTGCGGGCAAAAAGAGGAAGAGGTCGGGGGCAGTTCGGCTTGGAGTGTACGCGCTCTTTCCTTAGAGCGTAGTAGCTGGGATAACGCTGGAGCTCCAAAATCAGGTATATAAGGGGGCGATTGACCGAATAAAACCCCCATTTTTAGGTATTTCAAGGGGAAGGGAGATACTATATCTTTGCGGGCTAGATTGCCTAGGTTACAGGAGGAACATCCTCTGCTCCACAGACACGTATTATTATGTATAGCCTTTTATCTGAGCTAGAGAAGGCTGGGGAGTGCATGTGCCTAGAGAACACATAAGGATAACACCTATCATTAAAAATGTATCATATAGCTAGACGACTAGCCATTACACTAAGCCTTAGCTCGGTGATCCTGGGAGCGAAGGCGCAAGTAGCCGCGACAGATAGCCTCGGCGAAGTGAGGAGAGACTCCGTCCGTCGACTTGACGAGGTCGTGGTCTATGCACGACAGATGCTGGGCAGCAAGTTCGAAGCGAGCAACCGTACGGGTTCAGCTTATTACCTTTCGCCAAAGGAACTGAAGAAGTTCGGCTACACAGACATCAGCCGTATGCTACGTGCCGTGCCTGGCGTGAACATCTACGAAGAAGATGGCTACGGCCTGCGCCCCAACATCAGCCTGCGAGGGACGAAGGCCGAGCGTAGCGAACGTATCTCGCTCATGGAAGACGGGATCCTTGCAGCCCCCGCCCCTTATGCCGCTCCCGCCGCCTACTACTTCCCCAATGTCGCCCGTATGTACGCCATTGAGGTGCTCAAGGGAAGTAGCCAAGTGCAGTACGGTCCCTTCACCACGGGGGGCGCTGTGAACATGGTATCGACCCCCATCCCCAAGAGCTTCCAAGCAGGACTCCGCACTTCCTATGGGAGCTTCGGCACGTTCAATACCTACGCTCATCTGGGTAGCGACCACAAGCATGTCGGTTACCTAGTCGAATACCTTCGCTACCAATCGAAGGGATTTAAGAAGGATGAGCCCAATGAACGAACAGGCTTCTACCGCAATGATGTCGTCGGAAAGCTCCGCATCCATAGCGACGAGGATGCTGAGATCCGTCAGGCTCTCGAGCTGAAGCTCGGCTTCTCGAACGAACATTCCGATGAGAGCTACGTCGGGCTGAGTGAGCAGGACTTCGCCTCCCGCCCCTATTACCGCTACCGTGGTGCCCAGATGGACCAGCTGCAGACTCGCCACACGCAGACAGCCTTGACCCACCTCATCGACTTCACGGGCGGGCTGAAGGTGACGACGAGTGCCTATTACAATTACTTCTGGCGCAACTGGTATAAGCTCAACGACGTGCGCATCGGAGACCAAAAGGGCGAAAAGCGAAGCATCGAAGAGATACTAGCCGACCCCGAGACCAATGCCCGCTACCTAGACATCCTCACCGGTGCCACCGATTGCCTCGGCGAAGCGCTTATGCTTCGGGCCAATCAGCGCTCCTACCATTCGCGTGGGATCCAGACGAAGGTAGAGTACCTCCTACCTTTCCTCTCGAGCTACCTTCTGCTCGAGGCCGGAGCCCGCTATCATGCCGACTAGAAGACCGCTTCCAGCACGACGATAGCTATTCCATCGAGGGCGGGAAGATGAGCCTCTTCCGTGCGGGACAACCTGGCTCGCAGAGCAACCGCATCACGACAGCCCACGCCTTCGCTTCCTATCTCCTTGGGAAGTGGTCACGGGCGGGATGGACCATCACCGCTGGGCTTCGTCTCGAGGACGTAGAGCTGTCTAAGCGAGACTATACGACCAAAGACCCAAGACGCACGGGCCACCTACGCATCGAAGGAAGCAACCACGCTACCGCCCTACTGCCTAGCCTCGGTATCAACTATCGCATCCTTCGTCCCCTCTCCATATTCGCTGGTATCCATCAGGGCTTCGCTCCCCCAAGCGTGATGACCTACTACCAGCAGAAGCCCGAGAAGAGTATCAACTTAGAAGCCGGGATACGCCTCACTACAGAGGATCTGAAGGTAGAAGCGATCGGCTACTACAACGACTACTCCAACATGCTCGGCAGTGACCTCGCCGCTGCGGGCGGACAGGGTACGCTGGATCAGTTCACGGTAGGATCAGCACGTGTACAGGGGCTTGAGTTCTTAGCCTCTTGGCAACCCCTGCCTAAGAGCTGGGGAGTGCGCCTACCTCTGCAGGTCAGCTACACCTTGACCGATACCGAGATGAAGAACGAATTCTACTCATCTGCTTGGGGGGAAGTCTTTGCAGGGGATGAACTGCCCTATATCTTCCGACATGCAGCGAATGCCCAGCTCGGGCTAGAGTACAAGTGGCTAGAAGCTAACCTCAGCGTCCGCTACAACTCAGACATGCGTACTGCCCCAGGGCAGGGACGTATCGCCAAGGCACATCTTATCCCTAGCCATACGATCCTAGACGCATCCCTCAAGGCCCGCCTCAACCGCCACCTCACCTTGACCCTCAACGCTGTGAACCTAGCAAACAAAGTCTATCTCGTCTCCCGTCACCCCTCTGGCCTCAGACCTGGTCACCCCTTCGGCATCTATGGTGGAGTACGTATCAACCTCTAACGCCTCTTAGCAAGACATGAAGCAATCACTTAGATACATCATACGCCTTGGCCTCCTGCTCCTCCTTGCTCTTCCCTTCAGAGCTCTGGCACAGCAAGCGAGCCTGATCACGGGTAGTGTACGCAGCAGCCGTGGTGAAGCCTTAATAGGAGCCAGCGTACGCCTTGTGGGGACAACTCAGGGCACGCTGACGGACAGCGTAGGGAAGTTCACCATCACCGCCCGCATAGGAGATACTCTGCTCGTGAGTAGTGTGGGTATGCAAGCCAAGAAAGTGAAGATCCATAGCACACGGCTCACCATTACCCTCGAGGAGGACAACAAGCTCATCGAGGATGTCGTGGTGACGGGCTATCAGAAGATCCGCAACCGAGTCTATACGGGTGCTGCCTCGTCTGTGAAGATGCGAGACATCCACCTAGAGGGGACACAGGATATATCTCGTATGCTCGAAGGTCGTGTCCCAGGCTTATCCATCCAGAGCATTTCTGGTACATTCGGTGCTGCACCTCGTATCAATATCCGAGGTGGGGCATCTATACTAGGTAATGTACAGCCCCTATGGGTCATCGATGGAGCTGTCTATGAAGACCTCGTGCACCTTAGCCTTGATCAACTCGCTTCGGGAGACGCAGCGACGCTCATCAGTTCGGCAGTCTCAGGGCTCAACGCCTCCGATATACAAGACATACAGGTACTGAAGGATGCTTCTGCTACCTCTATATATGGAGCACGAGCACTCAACGGGGTGATCGTCGTGACGACTAAGTCGGGACGTAGGGATACACCTCTGAGGGTAAGCTATGCCACGGAGAATACCATGCGCCTCAGACCCAGCTATAGCCAGTATGACCTATTGAACTCACAAGAGACGATGGGTATCTATGAGGAGATGAGACAGAAGGGCTACTTCAGCCTCGCTAGCTCACTCTACGGCCGCCGTGGTGGGGTGTACCATCTACTCAATAGGGCACTCTCCGAGTACGGCCCCGAGACGGGGACTTATAAGCTGGAGAACACTCCAGAGGCACGTAGAGCCTTCCTAGAGCAGCACGAGCGAGCCAATACCGATTGGTTCAATGAGCTCTTCCGCCTGACACCTACGACAAGCCACACCGTGAGCTTCAGTGCGGGTGGACGGAGTAGTGCCACTATGCTTCGCTGGGCTTCTTCTATGACGGAGGCTGGACGATAGCGGATCGGGTACAGCGCATCACGGCCAACCTCAAGAATACCTTCTATCTCGGAGATCGCCTGCAGGTCACACTATCTGCTCAGGGGAACATCCGCTCTCAGAATGCGCCTGGCACCCTACCTCAGCGCAAGAATACTACGCTGGGGACCTTCGAGAGAGACTTCGACATCAACCCCTTTAGCTATGCTCTGGGCACAAGCCGTACGCTCCTACCTTCTGAGCGGTACCGCAACAACTGGGCACCTTTCAACATCCATCAGGAATACCGCTCCAATCACATGGACATCGGGGTGCTCGACTTCAAGGCTCAAGCTGAAGCCAGCTACAAGGTCCTACCGCATCTTGAAGCCCGTGCCCTCGTCTCCACCCGACAGGCCTACACCTCTATGACCCACGAGATCACAGAGCGATCGAACCAAGTCCTTGCCTACCGAGCCATGGAGACTCCTGAGGTAGCCTCGGCCAACATCTACCTGCTACGTGACCCCGAGCATCCTGAGCGCCGTCCCGAGGTTGCCCTGCCTCATGGGGGGGATACTTAAGAAGGATGAGACGAGCCTGAAGAGCTATCTCATGCGTCTGGCTCTGGACTATGACCGCCATATCGGCCCCCATGATATCAAGGCTTTTGGCTTCACTGAAATCCGCTATGCCGACCGCTCGCATACTCCCTTCACGGGCTACGGCGTGCAGTACGATCGTGGTGGGCAGATCAACACGGATCCTCGCATATTTAGTAAGCTCCTTCGGGAGGGGGAGGATTACTTCGCTTACTCTAGACGTTATGACCGAGGTGTGACGTTCTCTGCGAGCACTACCTACGGCTACGACGGGCGATATATCCTCAATGCCCTGATCAACATGGAAGGCTCAAATGCTTCGGGGCGCAACGCTCGTACCCAATGGCTTCCCACGTGGAATGTAGGGGGGAAGTGGAACGTTGACCGAGAAGCCTTCTTCCATCCCTCTTCCCTACTCTCCCGCCTAGCTGTACGCATGAGCTACGGACTCACCGCCAAGATGAACGAGGAAGCTGTCAATGCCAACTCAGTCTACCAAGGTGGAACGACCTCGCCTCGTCGCTATCAGGACCGAGAGAATGCCCTACGCATTCGCCACCTAGAGAACCGTGACCTCACTTGGGAAAAGATGTACGAGCTCAACCTGGGCCTCGAGACCGCTTGGGCTGGTGATCGTGTACGGGCTACGGTGGATCTCTACCAGCGTAATGCCTTTGACCTCATCGACCTAGTCCGCACCTCTGGTATCGGGGGGCAGTACTACAAGTATGCCAACTTCGGGGATATGCGCACCCAAGGGATCGAGCTCTCACTCAGCACGACGAACATAGAGACGAAGGAGCTCTCGTGGAGCAGCAGCCTTACCCTTAGCCTCATGAACCAGAAGATCACGAGACTGCGTAATACCCCCAACGCCCTAGACATGGTCGCTGGACGTGGTCGGGGCAACCTCGTAGGCTATCCTAAGGGTTCGCTCTTCTCCTACAACTTCCAAGGGCTGAATAGTCACGGGCTTCCCACCTTTGACTTTGGACTCTATCCCACCAATCATGGTGAGGATGCCAACGTCTACAGTGCAGACTTCAGTGACACGCAGTACACCAAGAGCTACCTCACCTATCACGGGCCTATCGAGCCTCAGGTCATCGGTGGGCTATCGAACACTCTGCGCTACGGGCTCTGGGATCTCACCCTCTTCATCACGGCGCAGGCGGGCAATAAGATCCGACTCAACCCCACCTTTGACCCCACCTTCGCTGACCTCAATGTCTTCTCTGGAGAATACCGCAATCGTTGGATGAATCCTGGGGACGAACAGCATACCGATGTCCCTACCATCCCTTCGCAGGATCTAATCAATGCGGTGGGTAGGGAGAATATTGAGCGTGCCTATAGCACCTACAACTACTCCCAGCTGCGAGTAGCCGATGGTAGCTTCGTACGTCTGAAGCATGTCTCGCTGGGCTATCGGGTCTCCGAGCCTTCGCTAAAAAGCTTCGTCTACACTCAGCTAAGCTACAGCTTAGCCTGACGAACCCCTTCCTCATCTACTCCGACAAGCGTCTACGTGGACAGGACCCAGAGTATTATCGTGCAGGGGGGGTATCTCTACCCACTCCTAGACAGTACACACTCTCGCTACAGATAGGATTTTAAGACAGGGGTATCGACCCAGCCGTAGCTACACCTTGGGACTTCCAATAGAAACTCTTTAGAGGCAACAATAGAAACTCCCCCCGAGGCAGCAATAGTACCTCTCGGGAGGTGACAAACGAACCTCATGCAGGGTCTGCCTTCTACTTCAAAGTACGTATAGACAACGATGATAAAGCGATCACTACTACTCGTCTCCTTAGCCCTCCTGCTCGGTGGCTGTCAGGGATACCTAGATAAGAACCCCGATGCCGCTCTAGACATCAGTATAGACACCGAGGACAAGCTCCAAGAGCTCCTCACGGGAGCCTACCCCACGGCTAGCTACATCCCCTTCCTAGAGCCCCGTACAGACAATGTCGAGGAGCGTGTCAATGGTATTCAGTCCCGCCTAGGGGAGTCCATGTACCTCTGGGAGGATTACGACCAAGAGGATCTAGACACTCCACTAAGCTACTGGCGGGAGTGCTACCGAGGGATTGCCCAAGCGAATAAGGTGCTAGAGCTCCTCTCGACCTTCCCCAAGAATGAGCGCACACGTGCTCTCTATGGTGAGGCTTTCCTCTAAGGGCTTACCTGCATTTTATGCTCGTGAATATATGGTCAGAGCCCTACGGACGCTCTGCATCCAGCCCCGGCATACCCTATCTAACCAAGCCCGAGAAGCATGCCTTCGTGGACTACAAGAGAGGGACAGTCGAGGAGGTGTACACCTTGATCGAGCAAGACCTCAAGAGGGGGATCTCCCTCGTCTCTGACCGCTACTATCAGCAGCCGAAGTACCACTTCTCTAAGCGAGCAGCCTATGCCTTCGCCTCCCGCTTCTACCTCATGAAGGGGGACTGGAAGCAGTGCATCGCCTACGCCGACTACGTGCTAGGCAATGCCCCAGAGACGACGCTACGTCCATGGATCAGCTATCAGGAACAGCTAGAGGGACGCAGGAGCGACTGCACGAGATCTACTGCTCTCCCCAGACAGCGGCTAACCTGATGCTTGCCTCTACGGAGTCCCGTCTCTCTCGCTCCATCTCCACCGATCGCTATGGGGCAACCGTGGGAATCATAGACAAGATCTTCAAGCGAAAGACCATCAAGGATGACGACCAATCGGGAGATGCGACCCTTATCTACCCCTTCGTTTATGCCCCTGAGCCCTATCGCACGACACGCTATCTAGCTAAGTTCGACGAACGGGCTACCCAGCAGGAGACCTCCGAGGTACACCCCCGAGGGCTAGCAGTGACCAATGTCCTCTTCACTGCGGACGAAGTCCTACTCAATCGTATGGAAGCCTACACCATGCTAGGCGAGTATGATCGTGCCATCCTAGACCTCAAGGCCTACACGCTGAGCAAGCTCGGCTACGAGCCTGCTGTCCCAAATGATAGCTACACGCAGGGCTCTACCTCAGACTATGCGCTCTATGCTCCCTTCTATGGACTTACGGTTCGTCAGCTACCGATGATACGTACCATCCTGCATCTACGTCAGATGGAATTCTTCGAGGAGGGACTACGTTGGTTTGACCTTAGACGCTTCAATATCGAGGTCACACGCTCCTCTAAGAGCAGCTTCTACCGTCCCCTCAAGAAGGACGACCCTCGCCAGTGCCTCCAGCTCCCCACCGAAGCCATCACCGCTGGCCTAGAACCCAATCCAAGGGAGGGCAACAACCATCGTATACGTCACTAAGCATACCCCAACGATGATGAAACAATCCATATACCTCACCCTCACACTTGCCCTCGGCTTGACCCTAGCCTCTTGCTCGAAGGATCAGCTCAGTGAGCGGAGCGTCCTGCCTCCACTGAGTGAGCAGCAGAGCGAGCTAGACCGCTGGTGTCAGGAGCACATTACTCGCCCCTACCAAGCCGAGGTTATCTATAGATGGGATCGCAACCATGCGGAGCGATCTACCCACACCTATCCCCCACGCCTAGAGCAAGTACGCCCCGTACTCGAAGCTCTGGAGGCAACGGTACTCAGCCTCTACCGAGACAAGCAGTTCTTCACCAGCAGAGACTTCCTCCCTGCCCATCCTCTACTGCGCATTTACCTCTACGGTGGTGCCAACAGAGACGGACAAGGCGTAGATCTGCTCTTCAATCGCAAGGCCCCCTCCATCGAGCTATACATATATAATGTAGACACCTTCTCCCCCACTAATCCCGTGGAGGTGTACCGCCTCGTCCGCAGTGCTCAGCACCAGATCGGCCGACATCTCATGACCATACATCCCTACGACCATGACCGCTTCCTGTCGTTGGGGCCAGACCGCTACAGCTCGACTACTGAGCCCTTCGCCGATGCCTATCGCAGCTATGAAAAGTCGGGGAGACTTAGAGAAGGTCTTGGCCTGAATAGGTATGCCTACAGCAGAGGCTTCTACTCCATCCTCGGGATGCTGGGTGCACGCGAAGACCTAGCAGAGATGTACAGCGTCACACTCACCGAGACCCCAGCAGCCATCACTCGAGCAGAGCAGGATGCAGCTATCCCTGATGACGCAGACGGCGATGAGGTGGCTAAGCGTCGCTATGCCGAGGAAGCCAAGATCGCTCATGAGTCCTTCGTCCAGAAGCGTGCTTTCCTCTCCAAGTACATTGAGGAGGCTTGGCGCATACCTCTTCAACGCCTCCAGCTACAGAGCCTTCAGCTCATGAACCAGTATCTCGACAAGCATCATGCGACACAGCCTTAGCATCACCTTCGCCTAGCGGCAAGCATCCTACTAGGGGCATGCTCTAAGGATGATCAAGTCTTCCCCAATACCCCTACCGAGCGAAGCCTTGCACGACAAGACTCGCTAAGGGAGGTATTAGTCTCCGCTCCTCAGGGGTGGGAAGTCCTTTATTTCCCGAAGACAGATTCCCTGCTCTTTACCAACCCGAAGGAGGAGATCAACCAGCATAAGTTCCCCAACCAACTCGGTTACGGAGGCTTTTACTATCAGATGACCTTCCACCGGGATGGTACTCTTGAGCTACAAGGGGACTACACCGATGGCTCCGCCAAGGCTGTACAAAAGTCTACCTACGAACTTGGTCAGGCTGGCTATACTCGCCTAAGCTTCACTACTGGTAGCTACCTCACCGAGCTGATCGGGGAGCGCTACGAGGGGGGAGCTAGACTTCCTCTTCCGAGGGACAGATGCTGATGGGCAACTGATCTTCGAGAGTCCTCGTACGACGAAGCCTGCATGCTCCTACTTCATCCTCCGTAGGATCGCCAAGGACGTAGACCGCTCAGCTCGCCTTGAGAGAGCCGAGGGACACCGCATAGCCTTTGAGCAAATGCGCAACCCTCAGATACGTATCCATCAGGGAGGACGCACGCTCTTCCTCAGCAACTACATAATGAAGTATAGCACGAGGAACGAACTCACCTCCTACGGACGCAACCTCGTCGCCCAGCGCTATGCACTCTTCACGGCTGTGAGCCGCAAAGCCTTGATCCCCGATGGACCTCCCCAAGCGATCGTGGGGCTAGGATCGGGCTATGTGGGTACCCCCGAGGGGCTCACCTTCCTCACAGGTATCCGTTATAGTTCGAAGTACATTTTCTCAGACTTTGAGCGCAAGGGAGACCGCTTCTTTGCCGAACTTGTGGAGGTGTACGATGCTCCCTACCGCACGAGACGTTTAGTGAGCCGTCACCTTCACCCCGAGGGGGTAGAGACTGGCATCATCGCCGAGCTCTACGATGATCCCGATGCCACTCATGATTACTATTAATGCGATCACCACGATGAATAGACTTCTGCAGAGCCTCGTAGGGCTCACAGCTCTCGCCCTCGTAGGGTGCAAGCACACCCCAGTGGACTATCCCACGGAGGACTATGATAAGCTCTTCCCCTTCCGTGGGGTAGAGCGTCCAGACGGTCGCTATGAAGATATGACGATCCTCTCGGGCAACCCCGAGACGACACCCAGCACCTTCGTCTATCCAGGGGTGACGCTTCCTGGCACACCTCGCACCTACCGAGTCACCTTGACCTACTCCTTCAGCGAACCAGCGGATCTCCATCAAGGAGGCTTGCGCAAGCAGAGCGAAGTGCGCTCACGCTGCGTCGTTCGCTATGTCGGAGCAGACAAACTACTGCATGAGCTAGTACGGAGAAGACTCTTCAGGGCTCCAGCTTGATCCCCAACGACGGGAAGCAGCATACCCAGACGCTGATGCTTAGCTCTGGCCAGCCTCTTTTCCTCCTAGTCAATGGCACAGCTGCCCGTGGCTCCACGATCCACGTCTCCCTAGAAGCTGTCTCGACTGATGGCATCTTCGCCACACCAGTACTAGAGACACGTCAGACACAGAACTACGATGAGGGTGAGGCACGTCTGCCCGCTCCCTTCTGCAAGTACATTATACTTCCTTAGTGCAAATGAAGCCTTATACCTCAAGCCGCTCTTGGGCACTCCTCTTGGCACTCACCACGCTTACCCCAGCCTGCTCACGCTGGGAGGGGGAGGTGGTCGAGAGCCAGTACCAGGCTCCACTCGTCCCTGATCCCACCTACACGTTTCAGCGTCAGGGGACGAGCAGTGTAGACCTACTCCTACCTCAGCAGGCAGCTTCTGCCTCTGAGACGCTTTACTCACGATTCCTTCGCACGGCCTATATCCTCAATGGCGCACGTTGGCAGGAGCTCAAGCAGCTCTTTGCCCAAGGGGGGGAACAATGAGATCGCCCTAGAGCCCCTCATCGCTTCCTCCGCTCGGCAGAGTAAGTATCACTCGGTGATCTTGTCGGACTTCGCCGAGACCCTAGACGATGTGCGCAGGGCCGCTGGCTACGACGGAGACACGTATGCTACCGAGCGGTACAACCGCAGAGCCAGTGCTGGACAAACGGGATTCATCGGCTACAACCAAGGGGACAACGATCGCTTCTTCGTCACTGCCGATGGCTTCGCTCCTTCGGAGGTTTACCGAGGGATGACCTTAGGTGCCGTGTACCTAGACAAGGCTCTTGGGGAATACCTTGACGAGAAGTTCCTCACCGACAAGACGCTTATCCAGGCACACGAAGCCCCACAGCTGGTGCCAGGGCACAGCTATACGGCGCTGGAGCATACGTGGGATCTGGCCTACGGCTACTACCTACAAGCCCAGAAGCTCCTCCAGTCCAACAGCCTCACGGGACTACGGGGATCGGAGACGAAGCTCTTCAATGCCTTTGCCCTTGGTCGCCTCGCTATCACCGAGTACCGCTACGAGGAGGCTCTGTCGCACCTGCGTAACATCCGTGGGCTACTAGCACAGGCTGTCGCTGCCCGAGCCCTAGAGGAGCTCGTAGGACGGAACACCCTAGCCAACCTCAACGAACGCCCCGAAGATGCCTTCCGCTTCGTCTCTCGTGGTGTCGGCTATCTCTACGCCCTGCAGTTCACTCGTCGCCCCAGTGGTGAGCCCTACCTTTCGCACGAAGAGGTCAAGCGTCTCATCGCTTCCCTCCGAGCAGGCGAAGGGCTGTGGGAGAGCTCGCTCAGGGAGCGCCTAGACCAAGTCGCCCGCAGTATCGCCTCGACCTTTGCCCTCAGTCTCCCTACAAGGCTCTAAGCCCTCCCCTCTCCTAGATACCCCAAAATGATCCTATAACAAGACAATGATACAGACCAGATTCAGAAACGCCACCCTAGCGCTAGCACTCCTCTTAGGTAGTGCGAGCCTATGGGGGCAAGCGAGCCGAAATAGGCCTGCGACTCGTCCCGAGACAGTAGGGGCAAGTATCCTCCCCAATGGAGGTCTCGAAGACCCCGCTGCCACTACCCTTCCTCCCAAGCCTACCCGTCCAAGTGACTACCCCGAGGAATGCATCCCGAGGACACCCGACGACGTCTTCTACGAGGACGAAGACGCGAAGGAGGGAGGGATCTATGAGAAGATCCTTGACTATGGTGACCAGCATGGCATCGAATACTCAAACGAGCAAATCGAGAGGTTCAAAGCCTTGTTGATGCCTACGTTGCCTACCTAAAGGCACTGCAGGCATTTGAGAAAGCTCGTCCTACTGGCTGGTGGCTCTATCCCTCACAGAGTACCACATCCAGCAACCAGTTTGCCCGCACCTTCAGTGGTGCACATAGCGGGAAGGCTGCGATGAGGATCTCGGGCTACTTCAGTGTCGATCATCAGATATATACCTATCCCGATCCCCTACCTGTCCGACAGAAGGCCAAGTACCTCGTCTCCTACTGGTACCGAGGCAACCTCCCCAAGTCCAGCGAAGGAGCTAATCGCCTAGCCGCCAAGCTAGCTGTCGTCAAGATCAAGTGGATCCCCAAGGCGGGTAAGGCTCTCAAGCTGGAGGGCGCAGAGCTAGCTCCCGCTGGCACCCCTTGGGTAGATGCTCGGGATCCTGGGAATAAGTATGCCAAGGATGGTTTCTTCAATCAGCTCATCGGCATGGACCTTAAAGGTAGTGAGATGAATACTTGGAAAGAGAAGTACATGATCGTCGAAGCCCCAGAGAACGCTGAGAAGATGACCTTCGAGCTGGTATTCCCACACAATGAGAGCGACATCGCCAACTACCTCCTAGAGTTTGACGACATCACCATGACCCTCGTCAAGGGGGCAGAAGGCGAGGATCAGCCCTCCAAGCCCAAGCCCAACGTCCTTGCTCCCCCGACGCGACTTCCCCAGCCTTATCTCCAGCGGGAGTGCAACCTCACCTGGACCGCTAGCGAACTGCAGGGCGCTACCTACGAACTCGAGCTGGTACAGAAGCGAGGGAAGAACGTCCTCAGCACGAAGACGCTCTCCACGGACAAGACCTCCTTCTTCCTCGAAGGGCTCGAGCCAGGCTACACCTACACGGTGCGCTTAAGAGCACTAGCCGATGGGGTGTACTCCGATTATTCGCTCCCGCTCACCCTCGAGACGCAGGGGCTTGGGGAATTCCCAGGTGGGGAAATCCCCTTCCTCTACTGGATCGCAGAAGATGGCTCTTGTCCGCAGCGTCTGCCTCTGCACTACATGGAGCTACGGAATCCCGAGGCGAAGTGCCTCTATTATATTGACGATGTGCTGACCGAGCCCGAGGGGCGCATCCTTGTCTTCCCCTCCACGGGCGATCATTCGCTCCGTGTACAGATCGTAGAGGCTCCCGAGCGCACTTGGGAGCTGGAGTACCTCGTCACCGTCAAGTAAAGCCTCCGATGAAAAAGATTCTATTCCTACTTAGCCTCGTGCTCCTCGTCGCCTCTTGTCGCAAGGAGAGCGACCGTCCGATCCTCCCGCTCCGTCTCGGCGAGGAGGATGCCAAGGAGCTCCAGCTTACCCAGTCAGAGACACGGATGATCCTACTGAAGGGCGGCGACGGGAAGTACTCCGCCACCATCGAAGATGCCCGCATCGCTTCCTCAAGCATTAGCCGAGACACGCTTCGGGTCTCGGGGCTACTCTACGGCGAGACCTCGCTCACGCTGCGCTCCCACGACGAAGTTCGTCGGGTGCGGGTGAAGGTCGTCCCACCTCCCTTTGCTTCGAATGAAGATGTCGTGACGCTCCGTCCGGGCGACGACGTGCAGACGCTTAGTCTCTCGGGGGGAGGCGCACGTGCGAGCCTCAAGGTCGAAGATCCAGAGAAGGCGGCGGACATCGTCTGGCAAGCCGAGACGGGTCTAGTCAAGATCAAAGCCAAGTACGAAGGGGACATCAAGCTGATCGCCACCAGCGAGGACCGCAAGACGACTAAGGAGATCCTCGTCAAGGTCCGCTGTGCCGGGTCGGCCGACCGCTTCGGGGTCTACATGACCAATTCCCGCCAGCTCAGCCAGCTCTTCCCCTGCAGGATCATGGCTCGGCTCAAGGGGAAGTCGGTACGTTTCAGCGAGAGCAGCATCCCAGTGCTGCGCACGAAGAAGGGCTTGACCCCCGAGTCGCGAGTCAACCGAGTGCTCACGCTCACCCCTGAGATCGTCGCCCCCGTAGTTGGCGAGGCCCGCAAGGTGAAGATCGACTGGCTGGACGCGAGCATCTTCTATAAGGAACATCCGCTCAAGCGTGAGGGAGAATACACCGTCTACGTCGAGGAAGTAAGGGATCGCCAAGTCGTACTCCGAGGGCGAGGCTTCAAGATCGTCGCCCCTTACCGCAAGGACTAGCCCCTTCGCATTCAGCCTTGCCGCTGGATCTTTCCCCACGAACAGCCCCTCGCCTAGCGCCGATGCTGCTAGGCGAGGGGCTTTGTTTTTCTCTCCGCCTCTGCTCGAAAGCGGGCGTTCTCCGAGGGGCAAGGGAAGTTTCTTTAGCTCGAAGGGAAAGCTCTTCCCGCAAGGAAAGGAATCGCTCTGCGGAAGAAAATTTGCTTCCTTCCCCAGAGCGAAAAAATTGCGTGCGCACGTAGGGAAATTTCTATGTGCACAAAAATAAATTTTCGTGCGCACGAAAATTTATTTTTGTGCGCACGGAATTTGAGCGCTTTACCCAAGCGCTCCTTTCCCCATGTCCTTTGCCTTCTTTTTCCCCTTGCGAATCGCCCTCCGATCCCAAAGGGGCTACCTTGGGGTACTTGCCCTCCAGCGGAAAGCCCTTCAGCCCATCGGGGGATATTGCCCTATAAGCCGTATCTTTGCATTCCACAATGGCTTGGTGGGTCGCATTCCACTCTCAAGGGGCGTGCCTTCCAACGAATCAACGACGACGATGCTAAAATTCGATATCCATAAGACTTGTACTAAGACTGCCGCGCGCGCGCTGGGCGTATAGAGACCGACCACGGGGAGATCCTTACCCCGATCTTTATGCCCGTCGGGACGGTCGGCTCGGTCAAGGCTGTCCATATGGCCGAACTGAGCGACGACATCCACGCACAGATCATCCTCGGCAATACGTACCACCTCTACCTGCGCCCAGGGCTCGATACCCTGTACAAGGCGGGCGGGTTGCATAAGTTCAATAGCTGGTCGGGCTCGATCCTCACCGACAGCGGAGGCTATCAGGTCTTTAGCTTGGCGCATCGCCGTAAGATCACCGAGGAAGGAGTGACTTTCCGCTCGCATATCGATGGCTCGAAGCACCTCTTCACTCCTGAGCGTGTGATGGATATTGAGCGTATCATCGGTGCGGACATCATCATGGCTTTCGACGAATGTTGCCCTGGTGATGCGGACTTCCACTATGCGAAGAAGTCGCTGGCGCTCACCGAAGACTGGCTGCGTCGCTGTGTGAAGCGTGTCAATGAGACCGACCCACACTACGGCTATCATCAGAGCCTCTTCCCCATCGTGCAGGGCTGTGTCTACCCCGAGCTGCGTACACGCGCTGCCGAATTTGTGGCTTCGCTCGGAGCTGAAGGGAATGCCATCGGTGGTCTTGCCGTCGGTGAGCCCACGGAGAAGATGTACGAGATGGTCGAGCTGACCAATAGCATCCTCCCCAAGGACAAGCCCCGCTACCTGATGGGCGTCGGTACACCGATCAACCTGCTGGAGAACATTGCCCGCGGTGTCGATATGTTCGACTGCATCATGCCTACCCGCAACGGGCGCAATGGCCAGCTCTTCACGAGCTACGGCACGATCAATATCCGCAACGCGAAGTGGGCACAGGAGTTCAGCCCCATCGATCCCGAGGGCACGTCCTTCGTCGACAAGCAGTACAGCCTGGCTTACCTGCATCACCTCATCCGTGCTGACGAGATCCTTGGGCTGCAGATCGCTTCGATACACAACCTCGCCTTCTACCTGCGTTTGGTACGTGAGGCCCGTGAGCATATCCTCGCAGGAGACTTCTCCGAGTGGAAGGATAAGATGGTGCGTCAGCTCAACAATCGCCTCTAAGCCCACCCGAGTACGTCATGAGTACCACTCCCCACGAAGCTGAAGAGCTCCAGCAGGAGCCGATCACCGATCAGGTCAAGCAGACCGAAGCGCCCGAGCGTAGGACGCCTCCGCCCGTGATGAAGAAGCCGTATCGCCCTTGGTTGGGGCGGGTGGACTGGTACATCATACGTACCTTCATCTCCACGTTCCTCTTCTCCATCGGCTTGATCCTTGCGGTCGCAGTGGTCTTCGACGTCAACGATAAGATCACGGACTTCCTCAAGCCAGAGGTACCACTCTCGGGGATTCTCTTCCGCTACTATCTCAACTTCATCCCCTACTACGCGAACCTCTTCAGTCCGCTCTTCGTCTTCATCTCGGTGATCTTCTTCACCTCGAAGCTCGCTGCGAACTCCGAGATCATCGCCATGCTTGCCAGTGGGATGAGCTTCCGCCGTCTGCTCCGCCCGTATATGGTCTCTGCGACGCTCATCGCGCTCTCGACCTACGTGCTCAATGGCTTCATCATCCCTTCGGGCAACCGTGTACGTATTGACTTCGAGCAGACCTACCTCAAGTCGCGCCACGAGGTCTATACGAACAATATCCAGATCGCCATCGCGAAGGATACCTACCTCTATATCCGCGACTACGAGAGCCTGTCGAAGCGTGCCACGTCCCTCGCCGTAGATCAGTTCAAGGGGCAGAACCTCATCTCCCGCCTGACGGCTGACGAAGCGTACTATGATACGCTTGACCACTGGAAGCTAACGGACTTCCACATCCGCCGCTTCAAGGGCCTTGAGGCTACCGACACGATTGGCTATGGCTTGGATACGAATCTACGTATCAGCCCTGCTGACTTCCTCGTCAATGAGAAGGACGCTGTGAAGATGCGCAACGACCAGCTCTCACGCTACATCGACCGTCAGAAGGAGCGTGGCGCAAGCAACACCCGCCTCTTCCAGACGGAGCTGCACAATAGATATGCCGCGATCTTCTCCGCCTTTATCCTCACCTTCATCGGTGCGGTGCTCTCGGCGAAGAAGATGAAGAACGGTCTGGGGATCAACCTCGTCATTGGCTTCGCGCTCTGTCTGGCATACATCCTCGCCACCTCGCTCACTTCGCAGATCGCGAACGTCGGGCTGATGGCACCCTGGATAGCGGCGTGGATACCGAACGTGGCCTTCATTATCGCAGCCCTCTTGCTGTGGCGTAAGGCCCCCCAATAACTACGACTCATCAATATGAAAGAAAAGATACAGCGCGCCGTCTCGATACAGAATCGCCGCGCACGCTTCGACTACGAGCTCCTCGATACCTACACTGCTGGGATGGTGCTCGTAGGTACGGAGATCAAGTCCCTTCGCCTGGGGAAGGCGAGCTTGGTCGATGCCTTCTGCTACTTCCACAACGGGGAGCTGTGGCTCAAGGGCGCCAACATCAGCGAGTACTTCTACGGCTCGTACAACAATCACGCGGCACGACGTGACCGCAAGCTCCTCCTCAATCGCAAGGAGCTTCGCAAGCTCGAGGCTTATGTACAAAGCCCTGGTGTGACGATTGTCCCCGTGAAGATCTTCATCAATGACCGTGGGCTGGCGAAGATCGTCATCGCCCCAGCTCGAGGGAAGAAGGTCTACGACAAGCGTGCCACGATGCGTGAGCGTGATGACCGCCGTGAGATGGACCGCGCTATGAAGCGCTAAGAATTGCCCTGACCTATGCAGAAGATATATGACTTCATCGCCCAGCGTCCCTCGGGTGAACTGGTGCGCCTCTCACAGTTCGCAGGCAAGGTCCTCTTGATCGTCAATACAGCGAGCAAGTGTGGCTTCACTCCTCAGTTTGTAGGCCTCGAAGAGCTCTATCAGCGCTATCGTGATCGTGGGCTGGTTATCCTCGGATTCCCCTGCGGTCAGTTCCTCGGTCAAGAGCTTAGCACGGGTGAAGATGCAGCTTCCTTCTGCTCGCTCAACTATGGGGTCTCCTTCCCGATGATGAAGAAGGTACGCGTCAATGGCCGTTATGAAGATCCTATCTTCACCTACCTCAAGCGCACTGCACCTGGTACACTCACCTCGTGTATTAAGTGGAACTTCACCAAGTTCCTCATCTCGCGCGACGGTAGCCGTGTCCTGCGCTTCTCTCCGATGACTAAGCCAGAGAAGCTCGCTCCGCTCATCGAGCAGCTTCTGGCAGAGCAGCCCATAGATCTCGAGGACTAAGCCTCACCTATCCTATAAGGCAGCCGCCCCCGCCACCCGAAGTGCAAGCATTGCACGGGTGGTGGGGGCGGCTGTTTTGCTTTACTTACTTGACGATCTCAGCTATCCAGCTGAAGAGCTCGTTCAGAGCATAGTCTCCGCTGTGGGGACGGTTCCAAGGAAGCTTGAAGTTGACGTCCTTACCAGCGTTCTCCAGCTTTGTCGCCAGATTAATGGCGATGGGGAAGGCGGTATCGCGGTCACGAGCGCCGTGGCGGATATACCAGTGGGGAGCTACGGAGCTCACACCATCACCGATGAAATACATCGGATTCAGCAGGCGAACATTCTCCTTCAGCTCTTCGGTCAAGGTGCTACCTGTCTTTGCCGCTGCCCATGCCGTGAAGTTGACGTCAGAGCCTTGATCATTCCCAAACTCTCCATTCTCTCCACTTGCAGCGGCTCCATCCACCTTGTAGCTGTCGAAGGCAGGTACACCCTTGAGGGGCTGCGTACTCACGACATAGTTGAGATACTTATCCAGATCGAGGTCGGTGATATACTCCCCGACTTTCTTACCACCACCTCTCATCATGGGAGGCATGCCACCGGTCATCCCTGCGGGTCTTGCGCTCCCGACGCCCCCGTTGATAGGCGCCTGAATAGCAGCCTCGCTGCTGAACGTGAAGCCGAGAGAGTCGGCGATGTCTGCCCCCGCATCCTTGGCCTCCTGAGCACTGCGGATGATGATCTGCTTGATATAGTCGAGGTAGTTATCGGCATTGAGCGATGTGCCATCAGCCTTCTTCAGCCCGAGAGAGTTGATATAAGCAGGGAATTGTGCTGCCAACTCCGCCGTCAGAGCTCTCTTACTCTCGGAGAGACTCTTGCGACTATCCGTATTGCCATACAGCCATTCATAAGCCATGTCTGCATGGTCGAGATCCGTAATAGGGCAATAGCAGACGCTTGCAAAGACGTCATCACGCTCGTCAGCTGCGCCCATTGCCTTGAGTAGGGGCTTGTACGCAGGGTTATTACCCGTGGCACCCATGAGGCTTGACATCGCACCACCTGCACTTGTACCATCGGTGATGATCTTCTCAGCATCGCCAGGTATCACGCTATCGAAGTGACGTAGGTAGCGAATAGCTGCCTTCAGGTCGAGCAGGGCCTTGGGCGCACGACCCGTGTAGATGGTCTTCTTCCCCTTCTGCACCGTGGAGGTACGGCCACGGCTACCAGGGATGACGAGTACATAGCCCTCAGAGAGTGCACGACCGCTGGCATCCTCTGCCTGTGGGTCACCTGCTTGGCTTGGCATATAGCCCCCCACGTAGGTGCGGAGGAAGATAGGCGTTTGCTGGGTCGCACCTTCGGGTACAAAGATGTTCATGTACTGGTAGGTGGGGTCCTCTATGTTGGAGATAAAATAGAGCTTGGTGTAAGCCGTGTAGTTCACGACCTTGCCATCAGGCATGGTCAGTGAGGCCTTCACTCCGCTGTTAGGGTCAAACTGCAGAGCGTTCGCTGTAGGCTTCTTAGCTGCGTTCAAGTTCGTGGCAAGCATCATTCCGATGGCTGCGATGATTAGCTTCTTCATATTAAGCTCAAATAGTATTTAGTATTCACATTCTTCTCTTATCACTCCGTCCATACGCTTGTGCGTGGGGAGAAGTGTGGAGTTCATTCGGCTGCATGCACGCCGTGGTTTCTCCCCAAACCATATATGTATGATGCTCTCTTGAGGTGAAGGTTTAACTACCAACCTATTTTATTCCCTGCTATTAGTCGTGAGGGCGGACGTGAAGAGCGTAGCGAAAGCTGCTTAGCTTCGTGAGCTTTCTCCCTTAGCTACGTGTAGTATTATACGCTTAAAGATGAATGTTTATACGATAGAAGTTGCGAATTAATACGTATAAATCGGGCGATTAATACGTATTAATTGGCGGATTTATACGTATTAATTTTCGCTCTCACTCGTATAAGTCGTGGGTATCATACGTATTATCTCTTACAAAACTCCTTAGGAGAAGCTGGCATCGAGCTTAGGAGTAAATGCCGAAGGGCGAATGAAAGGATGAGTAAGTCCTTTCATTCGCCCTTTGTAATGACTGCGAGGCTGGTGCCTCCTTAGATGAAGAGATCGGCGATGATGCCGTCGGAGACGAAGATACCTTCGGGGGTGAGGCGAAGGGTATCATCGCTCTGGGTGAGTTGACCTCGGCGGAGGTGTTCGCTTGCGGCTTGTATGAGTTCCCGTTTGGCACGCTCACCGAAGCGTGCCGCATAGTCTCCGAGCGGGATGCCCCACTGCGTGCGAAGGCGTGTGAGGATGTACTCGTGCTGGAGCTCTTCGTCGCTGAGGTGCTCGGTCTCGTAGTCGCGCCTTCCCTCGAGGAGTGCACGGGTGTAGTGTGTGAGTGAGGCGATATTGTGAGAGCGGGTACGTACCCCGTCGAAGCTATGCGCCGACGGACCCAAGCCCAGATAGGGGACGCCCTGCCAGTAGCCCGTGTTGTGCCGTGCGTAGCGGTCGGGGAGTGCGAAGTTCGATATCTCGTAGTGCTCGTAGCCCGCCGCCTTGAGCTCGGAGATGAGGAGCTCGAAGAAGCGCAGGCTGGCTTCTTCCGACACGGGCTGTACCTTGCCCCGCTCGACAAGGTGTGTGAGCGCGGTGCCTTCCTCATAGATGAGGTGGTAGGCGGAGAGGTGGGGGACGCCGAGCGAGAGGAAGGTGCGGATGTTCGTGAGCCATCGCTCCTCGGTCTGACCGGGCAGGCCGTAGATGAGGTCCAGGCTGAGATTGCGGATGCCATGACGGCGTAGAGCTTCGACAGCGGCGAAGACTTGCTCAGCGCTATGACGGCGGTTGAGGAACGTCAGGTCGTCGGCGTGGAAGCTCTGCACGCCCATGCTGACGCGGTTGATGGGAAGCGCGCCGAGAGCCTGGGCGTACTCCTCCGTGACGTCATCGGGGTTGCATTCGATGGTTACCTCACCCGTGCCCGTCAGCGGGTAGAGCTCGGTGATGGTGTCGAAGATGCGAGTCAGCTCCTCTGGTGTGAGGAGCGAAGGGGTGCCGCCACCGAAGTAGATGTGGTCTATCAATGCGCCATCAGGGAGCTCCACACGGCGAAGGTGAAGCTCCCTGATGAGGGCGTCGAGGAAGTCTCGTCGCAGACGGCTCCCCGTCTGGGTGTAGAAGTCGCAGTACGAGCAGCGACTTGCACAGAAGGGGATATGGAGATAGAGGTTCATGCTACTTCCCACCAGCCAGAGCCTTGAGGTCGGGAAGGCTGATAGTGAGCGCAGACGTGCAGGGGGTCGCTACGCCGAAGGTATTTACCGCTTCGACGCCGAACTCTATGGAGCTACTGCCATTGAAGTCCGATGCTACGAGCTTGCACTGTGGAGAGGTGAGGCGAGGGGCAAGGAGCGTCGCATGCTTTGCTCCGCTCTCATCGGTCGTGATGACCCAGAGGCGCCACGTCAGCGGAAGGTGCTTCGGTGCCTCGGGTTGCTGCCATGAGAGGACGACTTCGCCATGCCCTGCAGGCTTGAGAGCCAGCTCAGTAGGTGCAGCTGCTTGGAATGCCTTCCCACGAGCGAAGGCAAGGGGGAGAGCAGTCGGGCGGAAGGCTTCGGCGATGATGCGGCGCGTCGCTGGGAAGCGTGCTCCCGTATGCGCTTCGCGGAAGAAGCATACGCCAGAGAGACCGACTTCGCGCTCCTCTTCGATTTGCTCCTCGATGACCGTCTCAGGCCAGCCCGTCTCCTCCACGCGGTAGGGTGCAAGCCCTGCCACTACGGGGATATAGCGTGCGACCTGCTCCTTCCATTCGCGCAGGAAGGGGCTGTAGAGGTCATCGCGGTAGTACATCATCGGGACGATGAAGTCGACGAGCCCTTCGCGACCCCACGTCTCGGGATCTTGATGCACGGACTCGTAGGCTGTCCAGCCATGCGAGCGACCGAGGTCTGCGATCTTACGTAGCTTGCCCAGTGGCGCTACACTCACCAGTGCATGCGAGCCGATACTTTGGAGCGAGTCACGTACCTCGCGAAAGCTGCTGGGTGAGGTTGTTGCGTCGCCAAGCTGACTTGCTTTCGTACTCCGAGCCATAGCGCATATAGGTACCACCATCAGCGAACTGCTCCGCTCCCTCGGGATAGCGGAAGTAGTCAAAGTGTACGCCATCGACGGGATAGCGACGCACAAGGTCAGCCGTCAGATGTGCGATGTACGAGCGTACCTCGGGACGTCCTGGATCGAGGTGATAGGAGCCCTTGTGAGGGATCGCCCAGCCTGGGTGATCCGTGAGGATGGGGTGGGGAGCTCGCTTGGAGGACGAGAGTGGATAGGTGACGAGCCAAGCATGGAGGCTCAGTCCACGTGCGTGGCAAGCCTCGATAGCGAAGCGCACGGGATCATAGTCTCCGAAGAAGCCTTCGCCAGCGAAGCGCGTGGAGAGGGGCTCGTAGTCGGAGGGGTAGATGACCGTACCGCTGTGGCGGAGCTGGAGGAAGACCGTGTTGTAGCCATCGGCTTGCAGGCGGTCGAGGATACGCAGGAGCGACTCCTTCTGGCGGCGCACGCCGTCGGGCGTATCCGCCTTATCACGGGGCCAGTCGAGACCGTAGACCGTAGTGAGCCATACGGCGCGCATCTCCTCGCGGATGGAGTCGCCTGTGGGGCGAGTCCAGTGTGTAGGAGCTTCTTCTACGGGAGCTGGTGTGGGAACGGGTATCTGCTCTACGGGCTGCTCTACCACCTTGGGCTTATGCGTACCGCAACCTGCGAGGCTGAGGGCAAGCACAGCACCGCCGAGGAGTAGGAGTTTCTTTGCTGAGGTCATCCCTTAGTGGTAAGCGATATTGTCGATCAGGCGCACCTCTCCGCAGTAGACGGTGATGCAGCCATGAGGGGCAGGGCTATCGCTCCAGGATGCGATGGGCTGTAGGCTGTCGGTATCAACGATCTCGAAGTACTCGACACGTAGGGTAGGGACGGCATTGATCTCACGGGTCACACGCTCGATGAGCTCGGCAGGTGTCAGCTCACGCACCCAGCTACGGCTCTCAGAGAGGATACGGTAGATGGCGGGAGCGGCTGCACGACCCTCAGGAGTGAGGCGCACATTGCGACTGCTGAGTGCCAGACCATCGGCTTCGCGCACGATGGGGCAAGCGATGATCTCTACGGGGCTACCGATGAGACGAACCATAGCGCGGATGACGGAGATCTGCTGGAAGTCCTTCTCCCCGAAGTAAGCACAGTCGGGGCGGACGATGTCGAAGAGGCGGGAGACGACCTGCATGACGCCATTGAAGTGGCCAGGACGGAAGCGGCCTTCCATGACTTCGGCTACGGCGCCGACGTCGAAGGTGCGCTTATCCTCCTCGGGATAGATGGTGCTGATCTCAGGAGCGAAGAGCGCGCTGGTGCCGACCGAGGCGAGGAGCTCGCTATCGGCTTTGAGTGTGCGGGGGTAGGTCTCGAGGTCTCGAGGATCGTTGAACTGTGTGGGATTCACGAAGACGCTGACGATGCAGCGATCACATTCGCTGAGAGCTCGCTTGACGAGGCTCAGGTGTCCAGCGTGAAGTGCCCCCATGGTGGGGACGAAGGCGATGCGATGCCCTTGTGCACGCTCCGCCGCTACGAAGGCCTGGAGGTCTTCGATGCTCTTATATAAGTTCATTGCTATGAGTAGTAAGGTCTCGGTTTACTTCTTGCCGATGCTGCCCTGTGCAGCGAGGTATTCGGCGATCTGTACGGCATTCAGAGCTGCGCCCTTCTTGATCTGGTCTCCGACGCACCAGAAGGTGAGGCCATTGGGCGTCGCCAGATCCTTACGCAGACGTCCCACGTAGACGGGGTCCTTCTCTGCGATGAAGAGTGGCATGGGATATACTTGATCCGAAGGGTCGTCCTGCAGGACGACACCAGGAGCCTTGCGGAAGGCTTCACGGACATCGTCCAGTGAGAGAGGCTCCTCCGTCTCTACCCAAATTGCTTCGGAGTGGGCGCGAGTCACGGGGACACGGACGCAGGTAGCGCTGACCTGCACATCGCTGTGCATGATCTTGCGCGTCTCGTGGTACATCTTCAGTTCCTCCTTCGTGTAGTCATCGTCACCGAAGACGTCGATCTGAGGGATGAGGTTGTAGGCGAGCTGGTAGGCGAACTTCTTCACCTCGGGCTCTTCGCCTCGTGCGATGGCCTTGATCTGGTCATCCAGCTCGGCCATACCACGGGCGCCTGCACCGCTGGCCGCCTGATAGGTGGCTACGTGGACACGACGGATGTGGCTGAGACGCTCGATGGCGTTCAGGGCGACGACCATCTGGATAGTCGTGCAGTTGGGGTTGGCGATGATGCCACGGGGACGCACGAGGGCATCGGCAGCGTTGACCTCAGGTACGACGAGAGGGACATCATCCTGCATACGGAAGGCGCTGGAGTTGTCGATCATCACGGCACCGTGCTTGGTGATCGTCTCTGCGTACTCGAGGGATACACTCCCACCGGCCGAGACGAAGGCCACGTCAATATCCTTGAAGTCATCGCCGTGCTGGAGCAGGCGTATCGTATATTCCTTCCCACGGAAGGTGATCTTCTTCCCCGCGCTACGCTCGGAGGCGAACAGTTCTAATCGGTCAATTTTGAGGGAGCGCTCGCTGAGGACACGGAGGAACTCCTGTCCGACGGCTCCACTGACACCGACTATAGCTACATTCATTGGCTGAAGTTCGGTTTGTCTCTTAGTAAATACAGGCCAGCAGCTATCCTGAGCGCTCTGCTCGGGTAGCTCCTGTCCGCTTATCGCTTGCAAAGATACGAAGAAGCAACCGACCCTAAGGCCCCGCACCGAAGGTGACACCGACGACTCTCGCAAGGAGTGCCCCCATAGAAGGGAAATTTGGTAGGAATAAAAAGGCGATCAAGGTATCCACCTGAGGAGGTGCTGTGATGCTATATAGATGGCGAAGAAAGCTATATAGCTTTGGACTGATTCCTATATAGCTTTCGGTGCGAAGCTATATAGCTTTGAGAAGTGACCTCTATTAGTTTGTTGCTCCGCGTAGGGATAAAAGTTGTGGACGAGTGGCAGATGAGTTTGGGCTACGTACGTGGCTCTAATATCTACGTACGTGGATATTTGGATTTACGTACCTGGTCTTTAAGACTACGTACATAGACAGAGGAAACCCACTACGTGAAGGTGCTTTTCCCTTCACGAGAAGGACACTTTTCCCTCCGCTGGATAAGAGGAATACTCTCGCGATAAGGCGAAGGGCTTGTGTATCCCTTCGGAGAGATATATCGGGGAGCTGGTCGCGCGATGCCTTAGCACTCTAAATAGAGGACAGGACTCTGCCGGAACAGTCTCCTATATAGGTCGGACGAGCAACCAATATAGGTCAGCTCGGTGACCAATATAGGATGGTGCGCCCGCTACGTGATGGCTTCTTCTGAAGGGGGCTGATAAGGGGGACTTCTCTTAGCTTAGAGAAGTGTGGGGAAGAGGTGTTTGGCGGAGGTATAGAGCTGCTCGCGAAGGGTGGATTCGTCCAGGGCAAGAGCTTCGGATGCCGCCTGATAGACGGCTTGAATAGATAGCTCAGGGGCGTCATCTGTCTCTAAGAAGGCTTGCCCAGCCGCATGCGCTTCTCGCAGACTCTCGGGGCGGAAGTGCTCGCCGAAGCTAAGGTAGAGCCCAGCGCGTAGGAGCTGACGTGCTTGGTCAAGTCCGCCACGGAAGCCATGGACGATCCAGGGTTGCTTGGGCTGGAGCTCACGGCGAAGGCGAAGAAGTTCGTCTTGAGCGCGTACCAAGTGAAGGATGAGGGGAAGCTCCAGCTCTTCACTAAGGAGAATCTGTGCGCGAAGGATCGGAAGCTGCTCGGCAAGAGTGGTGTACTTCGTGGCTTTGTCTAAGCCCGCCTCACCTAAGGCAATGACGCGGGAAAGCTGGAGGGCTTTGCGGAGTAAAGGGAGAGATTCCTCTCGGAGCTCCTCCGCTTGCCAGGGGTGGAGACCTACGCTGTAGTAGAGGGAGTCGTGGGAGGGGAGCGTGTCCACCTCAGAGAGGTAGCAGCTCAGTAGCTCTACGGTGTCGGGCGTGGAGCGTACGTGGTGAGTATGCAGGTCGATATAGGGGGCGAGCTGCTCGGTCATGGCGGAGATAGATGTCGCTAAGGTACGGGGTCGTAGCCACTACCACCCCAGGGGTGACAGCGCAGGATACGACGCACAGCGAGGTAGAGCCCCTTGAATGGCCCATACTTGCGAAGTGCCTCAATGGCATAGGTTGAGCAAGAGGGCGTGAAGCGGCATGAGGGGGGCGTCAGGGGCGAGATTGCTCCCTTGTAGAAGTAGATGGGGAGAAGAAGGAGCTTCGTCAGTAGGGCTTTGACGAAGTCGAGTACATGCTTCATGCTTCTTCGTTAGTTGGCTCTTCCGCCTTGGGCGTCAGCTCCTCACAGATACGGGAGAGTGCCTTGTCCATGCCACGATTGACGTCGGCCTGTGTGGGGAGCTCCTTCGCCACAGAGAGGAGACCGAGGTGGATGTGCAAGCCCTGAGCCTTAGCCAGATCAAGGAGACGGTGCTTACGTAGGCGGTAGCTCTCGCGGATGAGACGCTTGACACGGTTGCGCTTATTGGCTCGACGGAAGTACTTCTTCGCCGCTACGGCGAGGATGGCACAGCTGGGCTCTTCGCCCTCCCCGATAGGAGTCGTATTCACTATGACACGCAGTGGGTAGGCGATGAAGGCGTGACCCGAAGCAAAAAGGGCGTCTACATCTCGCTTGAGATGCAGACGCTCTTCTTTGCTAAGCGTATAGCGTAGGGGAGTGGTAATAAGATCTTCCACGATCAGCGAATGCTTCGCTCTCTGGAGAGCGACCTACTTGTTCTTTTCCTTGAGGTACTGCTCAAGGGCCATAGCCATCGAGGGGGCACCATCGGTAGGAGCGGAGAGGTCCAGGCGCAGACCAGCCTGCTCAATAGCCTGGCACGTGGCGGGACCAAAGCCCCCGATGAGGACCTTGCCCTGCTTATAGTCGCTGTGGTTAGCAAGCAGTGATGCCACACCTGCGGGGCTGAAGAAGATGATCATATCATACTTCTCCTTCTTCTCAGCAGCGGTGAACTTCTTGCTGACGGTGCGGTACATGATCGCCTTAGCGAACTGGAGCTTCTTGGACGTCAAGAGGTCGATGAGATCGTTCTTGTGATCCTCAGCCATGGGGAGGAAGTAGAGCTCCTTGCTGTGCTTCTGCATGATTGCTACCAGCTCAGCCTGCCCCCCAGCTTCGGGATAGAAGACCTTGCGCTTGCGGTAGACGATGAACTTCTGGAGGTAGTTGGCTACCTGCTCGTTGATGCAGAAGTACTTCATATCCTCGGGGATGGTGACACGAAGCTCTTCGCTGAGCTGGAAGAAGTGCTCCATAGCCTTGCGCGAGGTGAAGACTATCGCCGTATGATCAAGGATGTTCACCTTCTGATTGCGGAACTCACGTGGAGTCACCGACTCGACTTCGATGAATGCACGGAACGTAGCTTCGGCTCCGTAGCGCGCAGCGATATCATAGTAAAGGGGACTTCCCCGACTCGGGTCGAGGCTGAGAGATTAGGATCGTCTTAATACTCATTGAAACGTAGTGGGAAGGAGGAGATCACCCCTCGAAAAGGAGATGCAGAGCCCTATAACGTAAAGGAAGGGAGCAATTTCGTGGGCGCAAAGGTACAAAAAAAGGAAGAGGAAGCCTGTAGAACCCTGTGTCAGACGGCGTATGACTTGTACTATGCCGAGTAGCTGAACCAGGAGTAAGACCCCTGCCGCAATGGCCCAAAGAGTGATCGTGGAGAGGGGAGCAAAGGTCAAGAGTGAGACCAGTGCCATCAGTAGAGCTCGCAGCCAATCTTGGAAGAAATAGTCTTGTGCCAAGAGGCCTCCAGAGAGATTATCAAGCAGGATATAGCGCCAGAGCTTGAAGGAGAGCGAGCGGATATAGAGGAAGAGGTACATCCCCACAAAGAGTGCTGTCAGCGTGGTGAGGAGACCTATATAGTCCCCCTGCGGTATCAGACCTTCGTGGCTCAGAAGCCTCAGGACCGTCAGCCCCGTCGAGAGGCTGCCTAAGACATAGACAAGGAAGCGGAAGAGTCCGTAAGAGACGAAGCGCGAGATATATACCGCCCCCGAGTCGGGGTTAGCTTGCCGACCTGCCTCCAGCGCCACACCGATGAGGCCTGGGGTGTAGACCCAGACGAGAAGGGTGAGTAGCCAGATGACAAGCTCGGTGATATAGCTGACGTTCGCCAGGGGCTCGAGGCGCACAAAGTCCATGCCTATCGTAGGGGGTAGCCGTAGCCAACCCATCGCTCCCACACACTGTCGAAAGAGCGTATGGGAGTGATGGGGAGAGCTATCGGTATCTAATTATAGTAGGAGTGTTGCCTTAGAAGAGCTTCTCGGGATAGGCGCCTGTAGAGGCCAGAGCGGCGAGCTTGGTGACGACATCGGGGCGGTCTTCGGGGTAGGTGACACCGAACCAAGAGTCAGGCGTATCGAGGACTTCTACCGTAGAGGTGCCTTCTGCGACGAGGTGGTTGACTGCGAGGGGGATGTAGTACTCGAACTTAGGATTAGCCTTCTGCTCGTTGAGGAAGTGGCAGAAGAGCTTCTCTGAGTGCTGGAAGTAGTCAGGCGTGAAGCCCCACATATTCATTGATACAGGCGTATTCTCTTCGAGGAGCTGCTCCTGACCATTCTCGTCCGTGAAGGCGATCTTACCATCAGGGCGACGAGCGATAGAGGTACGCTCGACGACACCCGTGAGGAAGCCCTTGTCATCTACTTCGCAGACACCGCGTGCTACCGTACCGCTTTCGCTGAGCGTATTGCCTACGTGGTAGCCGACCATGCAGTACTTGTCGTGGCTGTCAGAGAAGCTACGAAGCTTGTCAGCCAGAGCTGCGAAGCCATGGCGGCCATAGAAGTCGTCAGCGTTGATCACGGCGAAGGGCTCGTTGATCACCCCAGCTGCCATCATGACGGCGTGGTTCGTACCCCAAGGCTTCTCGCGGCCCTCGGGTACTGTGAAGCCTTCGGGAAGCTTGTCCAGATCCTGGAAGACGACCTCCACGGGGATCTTGTGCTCGTACTTCGAGATGATTTTCTCACGGAACTCTTGCTCGAAAGTGCGGCGGATGATGAAGACGACCTTGCCGAAGCCAGCGCGGATGGCATCGAAGATCGAGTAGTCCATGATGGTCTCCCCTGAGGGACCGACTCCGTCAAGCTGCTTGAGGCCGCCGTAGCGGCTGCCCATACCTGCAGCGAGGACGACTAGTGTTGGCTGTTTCATTGCTTTGATTGTTATGAAGCTATTGCTTGTTGTGTTGTATCTCTTGTTAGCGTCTGCCACGGCGGCTCTTCTTAGAACTGTGGCTCTTGTGGTGGTTATGGCCCTTAGTATTCTTGGAGGCCTTTGCCGCAGACGTCGTCTTAGTCACCTTGGTGATGTGGAGCGTCTGCCCAGGGCGGAGCTTATCGGAGGTAATGCTATTGCTCTTCTTGAGCTCCTCGACACTGACCCCGTTCTTCTGAGCGATGGAGTAGAGCGTCTCACCAGAAGCGACGACGTGGGCCGTCGTCGTAATGTGCTGCCTGGGCTGCTCGGCCTTTCTACTACGAGTGCTGCGGCGAACGGGCTGCTCTTCTTCGGTGGCAGTTGCCTCTTCTTCGCTGGAGGACTGGTTTCTCGTCGCAGAGCGAGTCGATGCGGTGTTGCTGGGCCCTTCGAGGTTCACACGCAGCTCGGGCGAATTCACTTCGCTCCCAGCGCTGTCAAGCTTGAGGATGGCGGAGAGGGGGAGGCGTACGGGATAGGGCATATTGTTCCCTGGGATGATGCCACGGCGGAACTGTGGGTTGAACGTCGAGATCAAGTCCGTCGATACCCCCGTAATCTCGGAGATGCGATCGAAGGTAACGCGATGATTCGCCGTGTAATAGTCCGTAGCCAGCGGGCGACCCAGCTGACGAGGGTAAATGCCGTACTCGCGATGGTAGTGCATCGCGAAGTAAGCTCCGATGAAGAGGGGGATATAGCGGCGCGTTTCGTTCGGCAGGTAGCGGTAGATGTCCCAGAAGTTGGGGCGATCAGTGTTCACACGACGAAGGGCACGGTTCACATTGCCAGGACCGCAGTTGTATGCAGCGAGGACGAGCCACCAGTCGCCGTAGATGCGGTAGAGATCCTTGAGGAAGCGGCAGGCCGCCTCGGTGCTCTTGACGGGGTCCATGCGCTCGTCGACGAGGCTATTGACCGTGAGGCCGTAGATCTTGCCCGTCGGGAGCATGAGCTGCCAGAGGCCAGCGGCGCCAGCAGGTGAGATCGCCTTGGGGTTGAGTGCCGACTCGACGATGACGAGGTAGCGGAGCTCCATAGGGAGACCATTCTTGTCGAGAGCCATCTCGATCTCGGGGAAGTAGAGATCTCCGAGGGAGAGCATGGAGCTCAGGAGACCACGGCGCTTGAAGAGGTACAGCTCGATCGCCTCACGCACGAGGGGGTTGTAGCTGAATCGCATCGCCGAGGGCATCTTGTTGAGCATGCGTACATAGACGCTGTCTGGCGTGTAGGGCACGGACACGGAGCCGTAGCGGGAGCCTGTGCTCTTACTCGAGGCATTGCCATAACCGGTGTACCACTGCTCCAGCATCTTCTCCACGTCCTTATCGACGAGGTGGGGAGGGTGATGGGATCAAGAAGGGCAGAGGCCAGAGTGAAGGGCGACGTGATGCGTTCAGCGCGTCGCGTGCTATCAACCTGAGCGGAGAGGCTGGATGCCGAGAGGACGAGGAGGAAGGCTACCGAGAGGAGCTTGATGTGAAGCTTCATCGGGGAGGGATTTAGAAGGTGAGGCTACAGTTCACTCCCATCTGATAGGAGGGAAGACCGAGCTTAGGGAGTCCCACTTCGGGGACGACCCGTAGAGAGAGGTCGGGGCTTATGTCGAAGGTGTAGAGTTCGGCATCGACATAAGCATCGAGGATGGAGAGGCCGTAGACGAGGACCGTAGCGACGATGCTGAGGTCTCGATAGCGGCGGTAGAAGTCATTGCCTCGCTTGAGAGTGGAGCGCAATGAGGACTGGTACTGCTGGTAGTCGGAGGCCTGTGCACCCGTCGGGGCGAAGACAAGCCAAGAGGTATTGTGCTCGGGATCGGGCCCCGAGAGGTCGCGATAGGCTGCGTGGTACTCCTGATACTGGCGGTTATTCCACGTGATGGAGTAGTAGCAGGCCATGAAGGCCCCCCAGACGATGGGGAGCTTCCAGTACTTGCGGTTGTAGATCTGCCCGCCACCAGGGAGGAAGGCCCAGAGGATGGCTTTGGTGGAGTTGGGCTGCCAAAGCGCCTGCTGCTGGATCTTCAGAGCTTGCTTCTCAAAGCTGGGAAGCGGCTCTGCGTGCTGGGGGCGACGCTGTCGCTCGCAGAGAGGAGCGAAGGTATATCATAGGTTGTCGGCACGGGGGACTCCTGGCTCCAGGCCGTGGCATGGGGCAGGATCAGTAGAGAGAAGAGGGCGATCAGGAGTCGGATGCGCATAGGGCGATGGGGCTTGCTGTGGAGCTACTGCTGGATACGCTCGAGGAGCTGCATGATGCGCTCGAGGTCTTCGTCACCAGAGAAGGGGATCGTGAGCTTACCCTTGCCCGAAGCGGAGCAGCGGAGGGTGACTTTTGACGAGAAGACCTGAGCCAGGTGGCGCTCAAGGAGCTTGAAGTCCTTGCGCTCAGCCTTCGCAGGCTGCTGTGACTGTGGCGTGGGTAGGGGTGTAGCCTCTGGCTCCTCCGCGATAGCACGGGCAAGCTCTTCTACAGCACGGACGCTGAGATGCTCGGTAATGATGAGGTTGTAGAGCTCGATCTGGCGCTCCGTATCCTCTACCTGCAGGAGGGCTCGGGCATGGCCCATATCGATGAGGCGCTGCGTCAGCCCAAGCTGGATCTCAGCGGGGAGCTGGAGCAGGCGGATGTAGTTGCTGATGGTGACGCGCTTCTTCCCGACGCGCTCAGCGAGCTTCGCCTGCGTCAGACCATGCTGCTCAATGAGCTGCTGGTAGGCCAAGGCTATTTCGATGGCGTTGAGGTCTTCGCGCTGGATGTTCTCGATGAGAGCAAGCTCCAGCAGTTCGCCTTCCTGCGTCGAGCGGATGTATGCGGGGAGTGTCTTCAGGCCAGCCAGCTGAGCAGCGCGCCAGCGGCGCTCACCCGAGATGATCTGGTAAGAGCCAGAGGGGAGGGCTTGTACGGTGATGGGCTGTACAAGACCGAGAGCACGCAGAGAGGCTGCGAGCTCCTCGAGGCCTTCTTGCTCGAAGTGCTTACGGGGCTGATCGGGGTTGGGGGCGATCTTCTCCAGCGGAAGCTCTTGGATGGAAACGGTGCCTTGGAGGGCTGCTGATGCAGTCTCTCCTCCGAGGAGGTTCCCCAGGCCACGGCCCAGGACATTCTTATTCTTTGCTGCGGACATCTACTTGTTCTTGTTGATCAGCTCGGCTGCCAGCTGTAGGTGGTTGATGGCTCCACGGCTATCGGCATCGTAGAGTAGGGCGGGGAGGCCGTGGCTCGGAGCTTCGCCGAGCTTCACGTTGCGCTGGATGACGGTCTCGAAGACGAGGCCCTTGAAGTGGGACTTGACCTCCTCATAGATCTGGTTGTTTAGGCGTGTACGGCTGTCGTACATCGTCATGAGGAAGCCCTCGATATCGAGCTGTGCATTGAGGCGCTGGCGTACAATACGGATGGTGTTGAGGAGCTTAGAGATCCCTTCGAGTGCGAAGTACTCACACTGCACGGGGATGAGCACGGAGTCTGCTGCTACGAGAGCATTGACAGTAATCAGGCCGAGTGAGGGGGAGCAGTCAATGAGGATATAGTCGTAGCGGTCGAGGACGGGTGCGAGGACAGAGCGGAGGATATACTCACGCTCCGAGCGCTCCAGCAGCTCGAGGTCTGCCCCCGCCAGATCAATGTGCGAGGGTAAGAGGTCAAGGCCGTCGACGACCGTCTTCGTGATGGCCTCCGTCGCCGGCAGGCCAGAGCAGAGGCATTCGTAGATCGTCTTGCCTATCTGAGAGGCATCGATGCCGATCCCCGAAGTGGCGTTGGCCTGCGGGTCCGTATCGACCAGGAGGACGCGCTTCTCAAGGGAGGCTAAGGAAGCTGCCAGATTGATAGCGGTCGTGGTCTTACCCACTCCGCCCTTCTGATTGGCTAATGCGATGACTTTGCCCATGATGCTCTATGTCTCTATATATAACGTATGCTCTAGGTATTCATTTGCCTCTCGAACTCCTTTCCTATGGATAAGGGCAGACTTACCTAATTAGCCCACAAAATTACTACTTCTCACTGATATGTTTTCCTTGCTGAGGCTGAAAGGCAGGGCTCCGAGAGTAAAAGTCAGAGTACTCCCTTGAGGCAGAGGAAGTCGCTCGCTTAGTCCCAATCATCATCTTCCTCTCCTTCTCAAGGCTCTCAGAAGGGGAGGAAGAGAAGGGCAAGCCAGATGCTTGCCCTGGTGTCTTCGTGATGGGGGCGGGTGAACCTATATTGGTCGCTGGGTGAACCTATATAGCTCCACGCCGAGACCAATATTGGTCGTGAAGCCAACCAATATAGGTTCACCCAGCGACCAATATAGGTCCGTGCTTCCCTTCTTGCAAATTAGCAACAGTACTTAGGTAGGGTGCCGATTTTTCTTGCAGAGGTTAGGGATACTTATCTAGTAGCCCTCTGCAAGAGTGGCTATAAACTTGGGATTGCTAAGGCAAGAGTCGATAACATGCCGTAGGGGAAATCGACAAGCTAAAGCTTGCAGTCTGTTTGTATTTTCCTGCGGAAACATTTTATAGTTGTTTCGTTTTATATCTATGTCCTCGTTCTTTTGGAGTGTATGCTCTCGAGGGTATAAGACAAGTAATGATACCTAACTGATGAAAGAGAATAACCAGCGTATGCGCTACCTTATCATTGGCGGAGTAGCCGGCGGAGCTACTGCAGCAGCACGACTAAGACGACTCACCGAGGAGGCTGAGATCATCCTCTTTGAGAAGGGGGAATATATCTCCTATGCCAACTGTGGCTTGCCCTACTACATCGGTGGGGTGATCGAGGAGCGAGACCGCCTCTTCGTTCAGACCCCTGAGGCATTTGGTAAGCGCTTTGCCATAGATGTTCGTACCCAGAGCGAGGTCGTCGCCATCGACCCAGCGAGCAAAGTGGTCACCGTGAAGACTTCTGACGGTCGAACCTATACAGAGGCTTATGACAAGCTTCTCCTCTCTCCAGGGGCTGCACCCGTTCGTCCTCCCCTCCCAGGGATTGACCTAGAGGGGATCTTCACCCTGCGTAATGTCCAGGATACCGACCGCATTAAGTCATACCTCTCGAAGCATCAGGTACGCCGAGCAGTCATCGTAGGTGGTGGCTTCATCGGGCTAGAGATGGCGGAGAACCTCGTACACGCAGGAGCCGAAGTCTCCGTCGTCGAGATGGCTCCTCAGGTCATGGCACCCATGGACTACTCGATGGCAGCCTTCGTCCATGAGCATCTCCGAGAGCAAGGGGTGAAGCTCTTCCTCGAGCAGGCAGTGAAGTCCTTTGAGCAAGTAGGAGAGGGGCTGGCTGTTCACTTCCAGTCAGGCATCTCGCTAGAGACCGATCTCGTGATCCTATCCATCGGGGTGCGTCCCGAGACCAAACTAGCCACCGAAGCAGGGCTACGCATCGGGGAAGCTCGAGGGATCTTCGTCAATGAGTACCTACAGACCTCCGACCCGATATCTATGCTGTCGGTGATGCGATCGAATTCCCACATCCTCTGACGGGTAAGCCTTGGCTCAACTACCTCGCTGGGCCTGCCAATCGTCAGGCTCGCCTCGTGGCTGACAACATCCACCTCGGCAACCACCAGAGCTACGAAGGGGCTATCGGTACAGCCATTGCCAAGGTCTTTGACCTCACTGTAGCTACCACAGGGCTACCCGCTAAGCGTCTTCGTCAGCTGGAGCTGCCCTATCTCTCGGCTACGATCCACACCGCCTCACATGCGGGCTATTACCCTGGTGCTCGTCAGATGGATATCAAGATCACCTTCTCGCCTACTGACGGCAGACTCTACGGAGCACAGATCGTCGGCTACGAAGGGGTAGACACACGCATCGACCAGTATGCCCTAGCCATCAAGCGTGGAGCTACCGTCGGAGAGCTCACCCAGCTAGAGCATGCTTATGCTCCGCCTTTCTCCTCTGCGAAGGATCCTGTGGCTATCTCTGGCTACGTAGCGAGCAACATTCTCTCGGGGAAGATGCTCCCGCTCTACTGGCGTGAGCTCCGTGATGCTCGCCTCGATGAGATCACCCTCGTCGATGTGCGTACGGAGCACGAAGCTCGCCTAGGGTCACTACCAGGGGCGGTCAACATCCCCCTTGATGACCTCCGTGAGCGTCTTGGGGAGATCCCAAGCGACAAGCCCGTCTGGCTCTTCTGCGGTGTCGGGCTACGTGGCTATCTGGCATCGAATATCCTACGAGCTAATGGCTTCGGCGAAGTCCGCAACCTTATCGGGGGGGGATCAAGACCTATCGTGCAGCTACAGCCCCCAACCCTCTGCCCGATACGACCTCTGGCTCCTCAGTAAAGACTTCCGCCTCCGACGAGGCTCCTTCTCCTGCTTCGGCGAGCGTACATCAGCTCAATGCCTGCGGTCTGCAGTGCCCAGGTCCTATCATCCAGCTCAAGCAAGCTATGGAGGAGCTCTCCCCAGGGGAGATCCTAGAGGTGCAAGCTACAGATGCGGGCTTCCCCCCGTGATGCAGAAGCGTGGTGTCACTCCACGGGACACCGCTTCCTCTCCAAGGAGGCTTCGGGTGGTGTCTATACCGCTCGCATAGAGAAGGCTTCCCCTTGTGCCATAGCCACTGCTCAGACTCAAGACGGAGGGCATGGCAAGACCTTCATTCTCTTCAGTGAAGATCTAGATAAGGCGCTGGCGACCTTCATCCTTGCTAATGGTGCTGCAGCAACGGGAACCAAGGTCAGCATCTTCTTCACCTTCTGGGGACTCGGTGCTATTAAGAAGCAACATAAACCCTCAGTGAAGAAGGACTTCCTCGCCCGTCTCTTCGCGTGGATGCTTCCCTCGGACTCGAGACAGCTTCCCCTCTCTAAGATGAACTTCCTCGGTATAGGGCCTCGCCTCATGCGCTACTTGATGCGCTCTAAGGGTGTCGATAGCCTCGAGACGCTTCGTCAGCAAGCGCTGGATCAGGGGGTAGAGTTCATCGCCTGCCAGATGTCTATGGATGTCCTTGGTATTGATCGGGGTGAACTCCTCGACGAAGTTACTGTCGGTGGGGTCGCCTCGTACATGGAGCGAGCAGAGCGTTCGCGTGTCAATCTCTTCATCTAACTCCTACACATGGAGCCCGTACAGTCTATCTGCCTGATGCGTGATCTCGCTAGGGCCTTGGCCGAACTAGAAGGAGCGCTGGATGAAGCCTTCGCCCTCTCCCTCAATGAGGCGATGACGCTCTGTGCCATTGCCCAAGAGCGTGTCCCTGCTTCCTTCGTCAGTGAGCAGACGGGGCTGAGTGCCTCACTGACCTCACGGGTAGTCAATGCCTAGAGGAGCGAGGCTTCGTCATTCGTAGCTTGGGACGAGAAGATCGTCGTCAGGTATTCTTTGAATTGACCTCCGAGGGAAGTAGCCTCTTGGCTCGTCTGAGAGTACATCCTTTTGTCTTGCCCAAGTTATTGCAGGGCTTGCCTCTCGAGTCGCTCTTATCCTAAGCGACAGCACTAAGAGAAGAGGGCTTCGCCTACCAGTAGGGAAGGGAGATCACTCCCACCTATCGGTAGACGAAGCCCTATCTATTTATTGGGTTGCTGTAGGTGCGTAGTAATGGGAGACGTCAGCTGGAGGAGTTGTGAACGAGTATGTTAGGGTTAAAAAGAGGGCTACTTCCACTCTTAAAATTGACTACTCAGGGCGCTGAGTTGGCTCGTATTAGTTTGTAGTCTGAGTAGTATTGGTTCGTATGATCCACTGCCTCTATCGGTACAGGGCTACATTACTCCACTCTGGACTTGTTACCGTGCCTTTATAGACCGACGATGCGGAAGAGGAGCGAACGCTCTTGGCGTGTGCCGTCGGGACGGGTCAGCTTGATGTGTAGGAGTAGAGGCCCTTCAGCGGAGACTCCGATGATTCGAAGGGCTTCGGCGGGCATCGTGCGGAGGCTTTGGATCCAAGAGTCACGTGCGAGAGAGGTGCCTCGTGCGAGAAGCTCACCCGTCAGGCGGTAGAGAGTGAAGTGACATTCGCTGTCGGGAGCACTATCAAGTAGGGCGAAGAGCTCTTCTGCAGAGATGTGCTCCTTGGGATTATTGCCCTTATCGCTACCACTACCCTCGGGAGAAGAGTTCTTTCTTCCAGGGGTAGCAAGCCTGCCGAGCGCGAAGCTGCATGCCAGTTGCCTGCCTCTTCGATGACTTGATAGTCCTTTCGCTCCAGGGCAATGCCCGCCTTGCTCTTCATCCCCTTGGGAAGGAGGCTACTGTCGTAGTGAAGAAGATCGACTACCAGCCCGTCATCACCGAGGAGAAGCCCTATGAGTCCGCTCTGATTGAGTAGGCGAGGTGGGCTGGCCTTCACGAAGGTCTCCCGAGGAGCATCGGGGTAAGCAGCTGCTAAGGCATCGGGATCTTTCGTCACGACGATGTAGCTACCTGCGGGGATAGTGCGTGGTGGGAGGGGTGTGATCTTGTAAGATGAGCCGTCACGCCCTGCCGCCAGTGCATAGTCTCCCAGCTCACAAGGGGAGTCGCTGGCATTGTATAGCTCGATGTATTCGGGACAGCCTGCCTTGGGGTGTGGCATGACTTCGGAGAGAAGTAGACCGCGTTGGGGAGTAGGTGTGGGTGTTGGGACGGGCTTTGGTAGAGGTGAAGTGCCTTCGCCTCCTATGGGATCAGTCTCGTTCGCAGGATAGATGCGGAGCTGTCGGAAGTACCAGCCCGTATGGTGCGTGCTGGTGAAGGTACAGCTGATACCGAAGGTATTCTTCTCAGGGAGGGTGGGGCGGAAGTCTTCCTCCTCACCGATGAGCTCCCATTCTTGTTCGCTGCCCGCTTCTCTCAGGTAGAGTTGCCAGCCAGCTTCGGCACTGTAGCGGACATCATAGTCCCAGCTACCCGAGGTATTCAGCAGGATAGGACTGCTGATAAGTGGACGCCCAAGAGGGCTGAGTATGAATTCTGTGGGATGGCTATCGCTTCGCCCGACCTTCACCCGCCTTAGACTGATCCGTTGCTGACCTCCTTGTCCGAAGTCCAAAGCCACATACTCGTAGCTCTTTTCCGCCAATGGCTTGATAGCACAGAGGAGGATCGTCGTATGGTTGTAGGCTGTGGGGATGAGGTCAGTCTTCACCTGTCCACGCCAGATGGGGCGCTTGGGTAGCAGGATATCCGTAGCGAGAGTGGCAGTCCCTCGTAGAGGCTCCTTGGGTACGGAAAGATGCAGGGCTCCCCCTGCAATATGGTAGAGCTCTCGGTCATAGCGCCAGTGCTTCTCCGTGGGCGTACCCTCTGTGGAGAAGTCCGCTTGCCATACTTGGGCAGAGGCGCAGATAGGGAGGACGGTGAGGAGAAGGAGGTAGAGAAAAGGGTAACGGTAGCTATACATCGGCAGCTGTGTGTACTCCGAGCAAGCAGGGCGACGGTGGTCAATCGCCGTCAGGGCGGTCATCACGGGGCGTACGTGCTGCCCGTGGATGTGCCGCGTAGAGCTTCTTCAGTTGCTCGAAGGAGGTATGTGTGTATCGTACGGTGGTGGAGACGGAGCTGTGACCCATGAGCTCGCGTAGGAGCATGAGATCCGCTCCCGAGTTAAGCATGTCGGTAGCAAAGGTGTGACGCAGGACGTGCGCACCTCGGCGGGAGAGATTGGGGACGGTGGCGAGTGCCGTATGTGCTACCTGATAGACGGCACGCGGAGCCATCGGCGTGCCCTTGCTGCTGACAAAGAAGGACTCCGTCGTGCCGAAGATAGAGGTGCGCAGGTGACGCCACGCTTCGATCTCTTCGGCAAGACCTTTGCCGAAGGGGACGATACGCTCTTTGCGCCCCTTGCCTAAGACCTTGAGTTGACGCTCGGTGGTGTCAACAGCTTGGTCACGTAGACCCGCGATCTCTGAGCGACGTAGGCCACACTCGTAGAGCATGGTGAGTATGAGGTGGTCGCGTACCGCTCGCCAGTCCGTCGGGTCGACCTCCTCCGAGAGCATCTGCTCCATATCGTCGGTAGGTACATAGACGGGGAGCGGGCGTGCAGCCTTCGGCGGGCGGAGGGCTTGGATGGGGTTGCGCTTGATCTGCCCCGTCTTCAGTAGGTGGCGGTAGAAGCTCCTGACCGAGGTGAGGCATCGACCCACCGTCGAGGCCTTCAGCCCCTCGTCAAGCTTGACCGATAGCCAGCCACGCACCAAGTCGAGGTCGCCCTCGGAGGGCACGAACGGCTCGCCCAGACGCTCCTCAGCATAGGCCGTGAAGCTCCTGAGGTCGGACTGGTAGGTCTCGATGGTCAGGGGCGAGGCGGCCGCTTCGTGGCTGAGGTAGTCGAGGAAGGCGCGGATCGAATCGGTGGTAGGCGGCATCGTCGTGGGGACTAAGGCGCTAAGCGCTCAAGGCTCCATGTGCCGTCCTCCTGTAGCTCGTAGAGGAAGCGGTCATGCAGGCGGCTGTCACGCCCTTGCCATAGCTCGATACGTGAGGGTGTCACGGCGAAGCCGCCCCAGTTCTCAGGGCGGGGCACTTCGCGCCCGACGAAGCGGAGGCTCTCCGCAGCGAAGCGCATCATGATGTACTCGCGTGAGGGGATGGGCTGGCTCTGCGGGGAGATGCGTGCTCCGACACGGCTCTTGTAGGGGCGCATAGCGAAGTAGGCATCACTCTCAGCAGCTGGTAGGCACTCTATAGTCCCCTCGATGTGGATCTGTCGCTCGAACTCATGCCAGAGGAAGGTCAGAGCGACGTGGGGATTGGCTGCTATCTGCTTGCCCTTGCGGCTGTCGTAGTTCGAGTAGAAGACGAAGCGCCCCTCGAGGACCTCCTTCAGCAGTACGGTGCGCATGCTGGGACGTCCTTCAGGAGTCGCTGTCCCTACGATGACGGCAGTGGGTTCGTTGACCTTAGCCTCTATAGCTTGGTCGATCCATGTGCTGACGATCTCGAGGGGATCGGTAGGGAGGTCCTTGCGGCTAAGGCTGAGCGAGGTGTACTCGCGACGGATATTCTCTAAGTGTAGGTCCTTAGACATAATCGTGATGAATGACTGGATAGTTTAGGCCTTCCCCTTAGCTCCCTTGAGCTGACGGATCTCAGCTTCCAGGGCGGCGATACGCTCGTCCTGTGCGTGGATCGTCTGCTGGTAGGAGTTCAGCTCTTCGGTCTCGATACTGCTCGGTGCCTGCTCTTCGACGCGGAGAAGGAGGTCGCTGAGTACGTTCATATAGTTGTTGAACGCATCGTAAGGCGAGTTATAAGGGCTGAAGGGATGGCCTCCCCAGTTGATGGTATTCATATAGTAGAAGTGGTCAGCACTCTGTAGATAGAGCCAATCCTGTAGGAGGCTGCGATCCTCGAGAGCGTGCACACGCTCGCCCCATTGACGGAGCTTCTCGAGGGCGCCCTGCTGGAGGATATTACCGTTCCACTCGTTCGTACTCTTCTCTTCTCCTGCCCAGCTGATAGGCGAAGCTACGGTAAGCGGTGCGATGGCTTTATGCTCGTCAAGTAGCTCTGATGGGGTGGCGAAGCCCACACCATAGTCGGGAGCCAAGAGAGGTAGCGCCTTGAAGAACTCAAAGATCCCCGACTCACGGCGGTGCATCGCTCCGAGTACCTCATAGTTCATGTAGAGGAGCGTGAAGTCTTCTCCTTCGGGAAGCCACTTGACTCGGCCAAGGAGCTTGTCGGCGGTGACGGGATACTCGGGAGAGCCGTAGTTGGTGAAGTGGTTCGTCACCAGCTCCGAAAGAGGAGCATTGCGTAGCAGGAGCTTAGTGCGAGTCTCTGCAGCTGCATCGTAGAGGTAATTCGGGCTCTTCCAGCCGAGGATGTGCTTAGCGCCCTCGGTGATAATCCCTTCGTAGCCCATTGCTGCCACCTCGCTGGCGATCTCATCGGAGTAGATGAGCTCGGAATTGCAGAAGACGCGAGAGCGCTCGATACCGAAGAGCTCGCGTAGCTTCGTCTGCTGCATGCGTACCTGATTCCTGAACTCTACGGGGTCATAGAGCGAGGCGACGGAGTGCGCATAGGTCTCAGCGACGAACTCCACGCGCCCTGTGGCAGCGAGCTCCTTGAAGCTATCGATCAGTGCTGGCTTGTAGTACTCCATCTGCTCAAGAGCCAGACCCGAGATCGAGAAGCTTACACGGAAGTCGGGGTAGGCCTTCAGTAGCTCGAGGAGCATGTGGTTAGCAGGGATGTAGCACGAGTCAGCTATGCGCTCGAAGACCTCTTCGTTGAGGTAGTCATCGGTATAGTAGTGGGAGTTGCCGATGTCGAAGAAGCGATAGCGACGCAGTCTATAGGGCTGATGTATCTGGAAGCAGAGGCATATCTTTCATAACGGATAGCGGGTATGTCGGTGTAGTGATTAGCGGACGTAGCGATCGTAGATGGCGCGGACCTTACGTCCAGCTGCCTCCCAAGTAATGCTGTTGACTTCCCGAAGCCCCTCTTCCTTGAGGAAGCGGTGCATCTCGGGATAGGTGATAAGTGCGTAGATGGCATCGGCCATAGCGTCGATGTCCCAGTAGTCGACCTTGACTGCATAGTTGAGGATCTCGGCGCAGCCCGACTGGTAGGAGATGATTGAGGGGACGCCACACTGCATTGCCTCCAAGGGTGATATGCCGAAGGGCTCCGAGACGGAAGGCATGACGTAGACATCGCTGGCCTTGAAGACCTCATAGACCTGCTGGCCCTTCATAAAGCCCGTGAAGTGGAAGCGGTCGGAGATATTACGCTCTGCTGCGAGGCGGATCATCGCATCCATCATGTCGCCGCTACCGGCCATGATGAAGCGGACGTCTTGTGTGCGCTCCAAGACCTTCGCAGCGGCTTCGACGAAGTACTCACAGCCCTTCTGCATCGTGATACGCCCGAGGAAGGTGACGACCTTGTCGCGGACACCTCGGCGGTCGGGGAGTGCGAGGATCGAGGGGGCCAGTGGTGTGACCGCATTGTGCACGGTCGTGACCTTGGCTGGATCCTGATGATACTTCTCGATGACGGTACGGCGGGTGAGATCGCTGACGGTGATGATGTGGTCAGCGTGGTTCATCCCGTCCATCTCGATACCGAAGACCGTGGGGTTCACATTGCCACGACTGCGGTCGAAGTCCGTGGCGTGGACGTGTACGATGAGGGGCTTACCGGTGATTTGCTTGGCATGGATCCCCGCTGGATAAGTCAGCCAGTCGTGTGAGTGGATGATATCGAAGGGCTCACTGCGAGCGATGACACCTGCTACGATGGAGTAGTTGTTGATCTCCTCGAGGAGGTTGTCTTGGTACTTTCCCGAGAACTCAAAGCAGCCCAAGTCATTCGTCGGTAGGTAGGAGAAGTCCGCATAGATATGATCCCGTAGGCGGTAGTAGAGCTCGGGATCCATCTTCCCCTCGAGGCGATCACGGACGTAGTCATAGTTGACGTCTCGGTAGACGACGGGGGTATCTCCCGCACCGATGATCCTGAGGAAGCTCTTGTCCTCATCGCCGTAGGGGCGGGGGATGACGAAGGTCGTCTCCATATCGCCCTGGGCTGCCATACCCTGGGTCAAGCCATAGCTGGCTGTACCGAGACCACCGAGGATGTGTGGTGGGAACTCCCACCCGAACATGAGCGCTTTCATTCGTATCTAATTATGGGGAGGATCTGTGTGTCGTACTTACTCTTAGCCTCTTCGAGTAGGGCAAGTGAGCGAAGTAGTTCTCCGACGCTCATCGCGAAGGAGATGGCCCCACGGCCCTTGAAGGGTGGGTTGCCGTCGAAGAGTTCGCTCACGGTGCCTACGCCGTGCTGCTGGAGCTCTTCCTCCATGCCGATGAGCGTATTCTCGATGAAGGAGATAGCACTGCGCCCGTAGAGCTTGATGCAGGCCTCGAAGTAGGGACCGAGGAGCCAAGGCCATACGGAGCCGTTGTAGTAGGACTGCTCACGCTGCCACTGCGTGCCGTGGCACTGAGGCTGGTAGCCGTCGCTCTTCGGGCTTAGGGAGCGGAGTCCCTTCGGCGTGCGTAGCTCACGAGTGATGATCTCGAGGACGGAGCGACGGGTGGCCTTAGGTAGAGGCGAGTAGGGGAGTGAGGTGGCGAAGACCATGTTTGGACGTACGCTCCAGTCACGCCATGAGGAGTGGGGGTGTACGTAGTCGAAGAGGTAGCCGTGCTGATTGATGAAGGTGTCGCAGAAGCTCTGCTGTACACGCCCCAGCAGCTCCTCGAGCTCAGGTGTCCATTTCTGGGGAAGGGCTTCGCGGTAGAAGCACAGGGCATTATACCACAGGGCATTGACCTCGACGAGGTAGCCCTCACGGCGGACGACCGCCTGGCCATTGACCTTCGCATCCATCCAGGAGAGGGGACGCCCGTCTCCCGTCATCACGCACAGCCCGTTATCATCGATGCGGAGGTTGGGGTGTACGTTGCGTAGATAATAGTGTATCAGCTCATCGAGGAAGTCACCATAGCGGCTGACCATGTCGGGGAGGCTGGACCAGCGGGCATACTCTTGTAGCGTCCAGATGGCCCAGAGACCGATGTCTCCCTCGTTGATGTTGCGTATCTCCTTGGAGATGCCCTCCTGTCGCATGAAAGCTCGCGTATCTGGGAGCACTGTGTCCATGATGCGGTAGAAGCGCTCAGGAGCATCGGCATAGATGGTACACCCAGGGAGGGCGATGAAGAGGTCGCGAGCGCGCACACCGAACCATGGGTAGCCTGCCAGCAGGTAGCCATGTGTAGCGTCGGGGCGGTAGTAGAATTGTAGAGCGGCATTTAGCAGACAGCTACGGAAGTCATCGCGGGGGGTGCGGATATTCCGCTCCTCAGCGAAGAGCTGAGCCAAGGTGTCGGGATCAGCTTCCTCGACGCCAGCTGAGAAGTAGATCGACTCGCCGACCTCGATGTCGACCTCGAAGTAGCCGGGGACGTAGAGGTCCTCAGTGTATTCGTAGCCACGCTCGCGCTCCTTGATATATTCAATATGCTCATTCCAGTGTGGGTCAGAGACGAAGTTATGAGCCTTTGATAGCTGGAGGTAGAGCGTAGGATAGCCTGGATAGAGGCAGAAGGTGACCCCCGACTTAGCCTGACCATAGTCTCCGTGGTACTGATCATTGCGATGCGTGAGCATCTTTACGTCACGGAAGGCGAGGAAGGGAGAGAGTCTCAAGGTCGTGCGGCTGTGGGCCTCAAGGAGCGTGTAGCGCTGCAGCATCCTATTGGTGTAATGGCAGAAGAGGAACTCCTTCTGCAGTACCACGCCTCCGACACGATAGGTCGTCGAGGAGGCGATGTCGACATTGTACTCTCGGATGTACTTGTGCCCCTTGGGGCTGAAGATATCCCCTCATATTCATGGATACCGACGTTGAACGGCACGCCATGCTGCACGATCGTCAGATCAAGGCTGGAGAGCAGTACGTGGTTGTTCTCACTGAGCTCGGGGACGGGGATGACGAGGACGCCGTGGTACTTGCGTGTGTTACAGCCTACGATGCTGGAGCAGCAATAGGCGCCCTTGCGGTTGGTACGTATGTACTCCCGCTGGGTGGACTCATCGAGGTTGGCCATGAGTCGGCGGTCGAACTTGAGGTAACTCATGCTAAGTGTCGCTTCATTGTGGTCAGGCTCCGCACGATCATTGGACCCATAGAGGAAGCCCCTTCTTGCGAAGTCGTGTATAATTCTCCTGCTAAGTTACGAATTAGTGCCTGCTTTGCCAAGTCTTCATCCTCCCGTAGATAGAGCATAGTGCGAGGATACTCCGAGAGCGCTCAGATATAGGGAATAAGCCCGCTCCAATGAGGGGGAGAGATGAAGCAGTACAGGTCAGATCGCTGACCTGTACTGCTTCGTTTTTCCTCCTTCGAACTTCTCAGCCTAAAGCCTCCGTTTTTCGAGGGAAGAAGGTACGAGTAATGAAGAGGTGGGCTTGCACAATGCTGTCATGATAGGTATGTGCGTTCGTGGCGTAGAGCTATATAGGATGGCGAAGAAAGCTATATAGCTTTGTGAAGTGACCTCTATTAGGTTGTTGCTCCGCGTAGGGATAAAAGTTGTGGACGAGTAGCAGATAAGTTTGGACTACGTACGTGGATTTAATATCTACGTACGTGGATATTTGGGTTTACGTGCCTGGTCTTTAAGACTACGTACATAGATGCGGAAAAACCACTACGTGAAGGCACTTTTTTCTTCACGAGAAGGACACTTTTCCCTCCGCTGGATAAGAGGAATAAGCGCCATAAGGCGAAGGGCTTGCGTACCACTTCGGAGAGGCATATCGGGGAGCTGGGCGTGCGATGCCTTAGCACTCTAAACTCTAAAAAGAGGGTAGGACTCTAAGGCAACAGCCTCTGCTTAGAGGCGGGTATGTGAGGCCTGCCTTAGGGGCGAATCGAACAAGTCTGCGCTTTTGTGTATTTTAGCACTATATTATTGTGTCGTATTGCGACCCTCTGCCAACAGATAATGACCGAGCTTAAGCCCACTTTCATGGAGCGCCTGCAGCGCTTCCTCACCTCGATAGCGACATGTAATAAGCGCTACCCAGCCCTCCGATATATCCTGGCTGGGGTGGCTGTCTTCATCTTCACCTTCCTCTTAGGGAACAATAGTCTATTTCACTATGTGAAGAATCAGCGCCGCAAAGCGTTTATCCAAGAGGAGTACAATCGCTATCTCCCGCAGTATGAAGCAGACAGTGCTCGTCTCAGCGATATCCGTGACAACCGCGAGCATATTGAGCGAATCGCCCGTGAGCAGTACTATATGCATCTGCCTGGTGAGGAGGTCTTCGTCCTCGCTCCCGATACGACTACCGCAGCTCAGCAATAAGCACTAAGGCCCTATGCAAGTAAAATATAAGTACCTCTATATCGTCAGTGTCCTGCTCATCATCTCGGGCGCTGCACTGGCTCTCACGGAGCATCGCCTCTTCGATGTCCTCTATGGTCTTGGGGCTATAGGGTATGGCCTGTACTACGTGTTAGCTCCTGAGCGAGACGCTTCGCGCCTCTTGAGACGTGTAGCCCGTATGGGCGTCTTCTCGGGCCTGCTCTTCCTGCTCTCAGCGGTAGCACGCTTCGGGGTCTTTGACTCCTTCGGTCGAGGTGCTTGGCTTGTATTCCTGGCCTTGGGCTTGGTCTATATGATCTATGGCAACGTCCTACTCTATATGGACGAAAAGAAAAAGAACTAAAAACATGACCTCTATATCCACCCCTAAGCAGCCCGTTCGCACGGAGCGCATCGCGGTGCCAGGTGGGCGAAAGCCCCTGCTGCGCCTTCATGTCGATGCGGGCCATCCGACGACGCTCTTAGCCTTCCTCATCGAGGCCCTGCCCGATAAGAGCCGCACGACGGTCAAACAGCTCCTGCACGACCGGTTCATCGCCATCGGTACGGAGCCGACGACGCAGTTTGATGCGCCCCTCCAGCCTGGCGATACCGTCAATATCCATCCTGCTCCTCTACCGAAGGCGCTTACGCATAAGCAGATCGATATCCTCTACCAAGATGAGTACCTGCTGGTCATTCACAAGGAGGCTGGTCTGCCTACGGTAGCAAGCGGTGAGGAGAAGGATAAGACGGCTCTGCGCCTGCTGTCGGAGCACCTCAAGAGCTTCAATCCGCTGGCAAAGGTCTACCACATCAATCGACTTGACAAGGACTGTGCGGGCTTTGTCGTTTTCGCTAAGAGCGCCGAGCTCCAGCGTGAGCTTAGTGATCACTGGCAGAACTACGTCCGTCAGCAACTCTTCGCTGCCGTCCTCGAGGGGGCACCTCGCGAGTCTGAAGGTATCCTGATGCCTCCCGCTCCCGAAGAGAAGAAGGGCAAAGGCAAGGGCCAAGGGGTGAAGAAGCCACGCGCGCCCCGCTCTACTCCTCGCTCAGAGGAGGATCAGGCTGCAGGTCGTGCTGAGTGGCATGTCATCAGCGAAGGCAATGGCCGCACGCTGCTCTCAATATCCCTGCTCGCAGGGCGCAACAACCGTCTGCGCCGTCAGCTCTCAGCCCTGCGCCTCCCCATCGTCGGGGACTGGCGTAATGGTTCGTCCGAGAAGGACCTCGGTCGAGTGGCACTTGAGGGGACACGTCTGAGCTTCGTTCACCCCGTGACGAAGAAGCTCTTGGACTTCCGCCAGCCCATCCCTCCACTCTTCCGCAAGCTTCTCAAGAGCACGGCACCTCGCCCTCGCGCAGCGAAGAGTCCCGCAGCAAGGTCAAAGAAGAACTAACCGTTAATCACATATAAATCAATCTCCACAATGAACCAACAGACACGGAGCTTTGCTCCCCTGCGCCCCTCCCTCTCGGCGGTGCGTCGCTTCGTCTTGGGCCTATCTATCCTCCTTCTGGGGATGGGGCTCAATGCTCAGGTCATCCGCGATGCTGTCACCTGGTCGCGCTCAGTAGAGGACAAGTCTCCTACGGAGAAGGTCCTCGTCTTCACAGCTACGGTCAAGGATCCTTGGCACCTCTACGGCACGGAGCTCCCTAAGGGAGGCCCAACGCCTACGCACCTTCTCGTCGATAAGATCGAGGGGGCTGAACTCGTCGGTGGCCTGACCTCCACGCAGAAGCCCATAGAGAAGTATGACCCCAACTTCGAGATGACCCTGCGCTTCTTCAGCGGTAAGGTCACCTTCCGTCAGAAGATCCGTATCACAGACCCCAAGAAGTTCGCCTTCGTCGGGGCTATCCGATATATGGCCTGCAACGATGAGCAGTGCCTCCCTCCCGCTAACTGGGAGTTCACTGTCCAGCCTAAGGAGCTGGGCAAGCTCGGTGACGCCGCAGCTACGAAGCTCACCGAAGAAACATCTGCCACCACCGAAGCCACCGCTACCAGCCTGGGGGAGCCCTCAGCCGATAGCGTAGCCTCGGTAGATACGCTATCGGTAGCCCCTCAGGACACTGCCGCTCTCGCCTCCTCCGACCTATGGGCCCCTGTCATTCCTGAGCTGAAGGCTTATGGTGACAAGGCTCTGAATCAGGCCGAAGGCTCACTGTGGATGCTCCTCGTCGGTGGATTCCTCGGTGGTCTCGTGGCGCTGGTCACTCCCTGCGTATGGCCTATGATCCCCATGACGGTGAGCTTCTTCCTCAAGAGAAGCTCTGACCGCAAGAAGGGGATCCGTGACGCTCTGCTCTATGGTATCGGGATCATCGTGATCTACGTGTCACTGGGGCTCATCGTCTCGGCGGTCTTCGGCTCGGATGCCCTGAATAATTTGGCTACGAACGCTATCTTCAACGTCGCCTTCTTCATCCTCCTCGTCATCTTTGCGATCTCGTTCTTCGGGGCGTTTGAGCTCGTCTTGCCCGCCTCTTGGACAGCGAAGATGGACGCTAAGGCAGACTCGGCTTCGGGCTTCATCAGTATCTTCTTCATGGCCTTCACGCTCGCGCTGGTTTCCTTCTCGTGCACTGGGCCTATCATCGGTACGCTCCTCGTACAGGCTGCTACCTCTTCCTCGGGGATGCTCGCTCCTGCTGTCGGGATGCTCGGCTTCGCACTTGCGCTGGCCCTGCCCTTCACGCTCTTTGCTATCTTCCCCAACCTCCTGCAGTCGATGCCTAAGAGTGGTGGGTGGATGAACTCCGTGAAGGTCGTCCTTGCATTCATCGAGCTGGCCCTGGCGCTGAAGTTCCTCTCCATCGCTGACCTGGCTTACGGCTGGCGTATCCTCGACCGTGAGGTCTTCCTCTCGCTCTGGATCGTGATCGCTATCCTCCTCGGGCTGTATCTCCTCGGGAAGATTCGCTTCCCACATGATGCACCACAGGAGAAGACGCCTATCCCAGCGCTCTTCCTCGCGATCATCTCTTTCTCCTTCGCTGTCTATATGATGCCTGGGCTCGTCGGTGCACCTCTGCGTGCTATCAGTGCCTTCGCACCACCCCTCCGCACGCAGGATCTGAACCTATATAATGGTGAGGTCCATGCGAAGTTCGACGACTACGATGCGGGGATGGCTTATGCCCGTCAGGTAGGGAAGCCTGTGATGATCGACTTCTCTGGCTACGGCTGTGTGAACTGCCGTAAGATGGAGGCGTCGGTATGGATTGACCCCAACGTCAAGCACATGCTCGAGGAAGACTATGTCCTCATCACGCTTATGGTCGATGAGAAGGCACCGCTCAAGGAGCCCATCGAGATCATGGAGAATGGGGAGAAGGTCAAGCTCCGCACCGTCGGTGATAAGTGGAGCTACTTCCAGCGCATGAAGTTCGGTGCCAACGCACAGCCCTTCTATGTCCTGCTGGATCATCAGGGCAAGCCCCTGGCTCCCTCGTACGCCTTCAACGAAGACGTCTCTGCGTACCTGAACTTCCTCAAGTCGGGTCTCAGCGAGTTCGACAAGCGTAAGTAACCCCTCCCTCTCACCTTAAACGATATGCTACATAGTAGAGAAGAGAAGCTGGCAGCTGTGAGCCGTCTCCTCGATGTCATGGAGCGCCTGCGCAAGGACTGCCCTTGGGATCGTGAGCAGACGACCGAGAGCCTCCGTACCAATACCCTCGAAGAGGTCTATGAGCTCTCCGATGCGATCCTATCGGGGCGCCCCGAGGAGGTCAAGAAGGAGCTGGGCGATGTGCTCCTGCACATTGTCTTCTATAGCACCATCGGCGAGGAGCAGGGTACCTTCGACCTCTGCGATGTCGCCAATGCCCTTTGCGATAAGCTCATCTACCGCCACCCACATGTCTACGGTGAGGCGGTAGCGGCTTCTGCTGGGGCTGTCGTGGAGCGCTGGGAGGAACTGAAGCAGCAAGAGAAGGGCGGGAATAAGACCGTCCTATCGGGTGTCCCCGCCTCCCTGCCCACCCTCATCAAGGCCTACCGCATACAGGACAAGGCACGCGGAGTGGGCTTCGACTGGGAGCAGCCCGAGGATGTCTGGACGAAGGTCGACGAGGAGCTTCGTGAGCTTCGCGAGGCGATCACCTCTGGCTCTGCGGAGGACTCCGAAGCTGAGCTGGGTGATTTCCTCTTCAGCGTCATCAACGTCGCTCGCAAGTACGGCATCAATCCTGATAATGCGCTCGAGCGAACGAATGCCAAGTTCATCCGTCGCTTCGGCTATGTCGAGGCGAAGGCGAAGGAGGCTGGCCGCTCCCTGCGGGATATGACCCTGGCTGAGATGGATGCCCTCTGGGACGAGGCCAAGTGCCTGGAGTCTCAGCCTTAGTTCGCCGCTTACTCCGATTCTCTTGCCTCTCCGGCAATACATGATTAGGCCTACCTGCCCTCAGCTCGACTCTCCGAAGTGCGAGTAGGGTAGGTAGGCCTAATCCCTTGTATGAAGTCATGTCGCTCTCGCTCCCGACCATCGTGAGTGATATCCCTGGGAGCCGTGATCTCATTCTCCCTGGGCAAACGGGCCTCTTAGCTCCTGCGCAAGATGCGAAGGCGCTCTCCGAAGCCATCCGTTGGATGCTCACGCATCCCGAGGAGTGGCGAGCCATGGGGCGACAGGGGCGTGAGCGAATCGCTCGTGACTTTAGTCCTACGGGCTTACACGGGGCTTTTCGCTCGTCTTTTCCGCTCGCTCGCCTCGTCATAGGCTCTCCGCCCGCATGGCGTTAAATTTTCGTGCGCATGGAAATTTATTTCTGTGCGCACAAAAAAATATTTCCGTGCGCACAAAAAATTGACGCCTTCCGCACAGCGCTCTGACGCCTTGCTCGCAGGATGAGACTGTTGTATAGAGTCCTGTCCTCTATTCAGAGTGCTAAGGCATCGCACGCTCAGCTCTCCGATATACCTCTCCGAAGAGATACACAAGCCCTTCGCTTTATCGTGCATATTCCTCTTATCCAGCGAAGGGAAAAGCGTCCTTCTCATGAAGGAAAAAGTATCTTCATGTAGTGCTTTTCTTCTATCTACGGACGTAGTCTTAAAGACCAGGCACGTCAGTCCAAATATCCACGTACGTAGATATTAGATCCACGTACGTAGACCAAACTTATCTCCCAATCGTCCACACTTTTATCCCTACGCAAAGCAACGGTCTCAGGATATAATTTTCCTCGTCTCACAGCTGAGTTTTCGTGCTGAGAGGCGAGGATTTTTGTGGGCAAACAATCAGTCTTGGAGGGCTTCGGGGGGGAGGCGGAGCGCTTCCTCGAGTGGAAGGAGTGCGTTGATGAGGAGGATGGCCTTCGCCTTGGAGCGGAGCGTGCTGAGGGTAAGGTCGTCGGCTTCGGCGATAAGCCCTGCACGCAGCAGGCCTTCGCGCTGAGTGCCCTTGAGGAGCGGACGGGCGGGGGTGAGGTAGCCTGCTTCGGTCTCGATGAGGACGTTGGTGAAGCTGGTATCGGTGATGGTGCCGTCGGGGCGGACGAAGAGTGGCTCTTCGTCGTCGGCAAGCTCGGCCTTCACCCGCTCGAAGAAACTTCGGTTAGCGTACTTATAGCTGTACTCGAAGCCATCGGGGAGGAGGATGGGGTGCAGTGCACGTATCGTTCGCTTGCAGTAGGGGACGAGGCGGATGGTAGAGAGCCCAGCGAGGCTGTACTCGAGCGTGAGACGGTAGGTCGTAGCGGGGAGGACTTGTTGCCCCGTGAGGTAAGCCTCGACTTCCCGCCAAGGGGAGGTGCTAAGGAGACTTTGTAGAAAGGTACTTCCGGTATCCGCCCCCTGCTCTCGGAGGGTGCGAAGCATGCGTTCCCGATGGAGTTCACCTGCTATGAGCTCTCCACCACGGAGCATGAAGGTCTCGATGAAGCTCGCTGAGGCGGTGCCCGCTACTGGGGAATGTAGATCTTCTGCAGGCATTCGTGGTATTCGTCTTCTGCGACGCTGTTGATGGTGATGCCACCGCCCGAGCGGTAGAAGTGCGCTCCCGAAGCATCCTCCTCGACGAAGCGGATGAGGACGGCAGAGTCCAGGCGTGCGCCATCGAAGTAACCGCAGACGCCTGTGTAGAAGCCACGAGGATGGCCTTCTGCCTCTTGGATGAGCGCGACCGTTCGCTCCTTTGGCGCCCCGCTGATGGAGCCAGCAGGGAGGAGCTGGAGGATGAGGTCGCCTAATCGGAGCCCTTTGGTGCGGTCGACTCTTCCGACGACTTCGGAGCTCATCTGCAGCAGTGGCCCCGAGGAGGTGTGGAGCTCGGTGAGGTACTTGAAGCGGCGGACGTGCACGCCCTCGGCTACTCGGCTCAGGTCATTGCGCATCAGGTCGACGATCGTATGGTGCTCACAGCCCTCTTTGTAGTCCGCTCGGAGCTTCTCTGCTGCATCGGGGATGCGGGCGTCGATGGTACCCTTCATCGGGTGCGTAGCGAGTTCGTCCCCTTGGAGCTTCACGAAGCATTCGGGCGAGAAGGATACGAAGCGCCCAGGGAGGAGGACGCGGTAGGTCGCCTCGGAGGAGAGGTAGATATCCGCTAAGCTTGCCTCGGTCTCGATGGGCGTGCGAATCGTGAGATTCGTGAGGAAGCTATCGCCTCGCATAAGCCCTCGGTGGACGATGTCGAAGCGCTCGTCATAGCACTCGGGGGCTTCGGGCGAAGGGGTGAGCGTGAGCTTACCCTTCTTGCCGATGGGGGCGGGTGTCTTCGCTGTGGGGAAATCAAAGAAAAGTGAGCCGTCGTGGTGCTGCAGTGGCTCGAGGACGAAGACGCCCTCCTGCAGCTCGAAGTCTAAGATAAAGAAGAAGGGCTGCCCTCTGTGCGATGCTTCGTTCATCGCCTCGAGGGTAGCCCATACCTGCTCACTGGGTTGGAAGGGAGTGTGCATTACGTGGGGGGGGGAGGGCGCTACTTCTTACGAACTTCTGTCGGAGCGAGCGTGACGAGCCCCGCCTTATAGAGTGAGCCAAGGACCATCTTGAAGGTCTTCTTGCTCATCCCCGTGAGGTGCATGACGTCCTCCGCAGGACTCTTGTCGCCGATGGGCAGACGTCCGTGATGCTTCTCGAGGATCGTGAGGAGGCGTGCCTGCTCGCCGTCGACCTTCTGATAGCCCACGGGGACGAAGGAGAGGTCTACCTTATTATCCTCTTCGCGGAGGCGGATGACGTAGGCTTCGATGCGCTCACCACGCTGAAGCATACGTGGTGCCGTGTCGCTGTAGAGCAGTCCCCAGTGCTTGTCCTCGATGACGCAGCGGTAGCCCAGCTCGTGTTGCTCGGTGACGATACAGCTGACCTTCGTCCCTGGAGCGTAGTCAGCTGGCATCGTATCGAGGTGCTTGGAGAGGCGTGCTGAGCCGACGATCTTTCCGCTCAGGGCATCGATGTAGAGGTAGACGATGTAGCTATATCCCTCCTGCATCTTCGTCGACTGCTCGCGGAAGGGGACGAAGAGATCTTTATGGATGCCCCACTCGAGGAAGGCTCCCGCATCGGTCACGGAGGAGCAGCGTAGATAGGCCACTTCCCCGACCTGAGCTAAGGGCGTGAGGGTCGTCGCTATGAGGCGCCCTTCGTTGTCGTGATAGACGAAGACAGAGACCATATCGCCCTCCTTAGCGCCCTCGGGGAGGTAGCGCAGGGGAAGGAGGATGTCTTGGATGCCCCCGTCGAGGTAGGCGCCTATCGATACGAGGCGCAGGATGGGGAGTGACTGGATGCGACCGAGCTGATAGGTTGAGAGTGGTGCAGGCTGCATAGGGCGTTATTGGGGGATGAAGACCGTTTCATCGCGGAGGACGGGGGCGATACTGAGCGTGTAGGTCTCGCCACGACGCTCGATCTCGAAGATGAGCTCGGTCTGCTCGGTCTCATTGATGTAGGGGCGGAAGAAGAATAGGTAGCTGAAGACGCTGGCGTACTTATCCTTCTCTAATGCCTTGCGGATGCTCCCGTAGTCGCTGCTCTTCCATGGAGCTTGCTCGGGGCGTACAGCCTCTGCCGAGCGGTAGCGGTAGGTCTCATCGAGGAAGTTGCGGTAGCGTGACGAGAGTTCTCTGACAGTCGTGGGGCTGAGGGGCTTACCGTTGATACGAAGTACCTTATCTCCGACACGTAGACCTGCTGTGAAGGCAGGCGACCCTTCCTCTACATCGACGATACGGCTGAGATCACGGCTGTCGTAGAGGATACCTGTATAGAGATAGCGGCTCGTCTCCTCGGTGTAGCTCACTTGGGAGGCTGTGAGGTAGGGGAAGCTTTGGAGCATTACAGGGATGGCCTGACGAGCATAGAGGTGTGCTTCCTTCGTGCCCTTAGGTAGGCTGCTTGTACCGCTCCACAGCGTCTGATTGGGCTTGCTGGGTGAAGTGACCTGTAGGGAGAGACGTGCACCTCCCTCAGCTTCACTACGCGAACACTCAAGGACAAGGTCGGGGCTACTGGCTTGCTGCGTCAGTCCGCGTGCCTCTAAGAGTCCCGCAATCTGTCCGTACACGATATCGTAGAGGTCGCGATGCTCTCCTTCAGAAGGAGCGAAGGCAAAGGTCTTCGCCTGCGACCAATCGAAGGGTGCGCTGGACTCGAAAGAGAATGAGAGGGTGCGCTGCTGCTTCGCTTGGTCCATAGGCTGTAGCCGCTGAAGGCTGTAGCCAGCTCACGCTCGGTGAGGGCATAGGGCGCCTTGCAGCTGGGACGAAGAATGCGAGCCGTAGTGCCAGAGCCAATGCGCACGATCGTCAAGAGATGCTCGCCTACTGGGCTTGCAAGGAGCTCGCTGATCTGCTGCTTCGTGAGGCCTGTGGTGGGTACCCCGTCGATTTGGGTAATGAGGTCTCCAGGGAAGAAGCCTCCGACGGCTGCAGGGCCAAAGGGCTGGACTGCTGTAAGCACGGGGATACTCTTGCTGTTAGTCCCCCTCTCCGAGCACCTTGTAGTGCAGGCCGATACGACATACATTCTCGCTAGACTGTGCCAGTAGAGGGGATGATGAGAGCGAAGGAAGCAGGAGTAGGGTGAGTGCTATCCCCAGCGAACGAAGGCAGTGGTAGGGCTTACGCATCATGAGAGCGGTCTATATGTGGCGGGATTATCGTTAGGGATGAGCTTCGAGGAGTTGTAGAGTGAGGTGCAGGGCCTCTTGGATCGCTTGGGAGATGTTCTCCTCACGGCTCCCCGATAGGTGTAGGGTAGTCGAATTGACGACGGGTCCTCTTGGCCCTTCGAAGACGACAGCGATGCAGATCGTACCTACGGGATGCGCAGCATCACCACCCGTAGGGCCAGCGACCCCCGTCGTGGCGATAGCTACCTCGGCTTGGAGTTGCTCCATAGCTCCGAGAGCCATAGCGCAGGCGACCTCTTCACTGACGACGTGGTAGGTCTCGATGAGCTCGGGTGGCACGCCGAGGAGGGAGGTCTTGAGGTCGGACTGATAGGCGATGATACCCCCTTGGAGGTAAGCCGATGCCCCAGAGTGACTACCTAAGGTAGAGGCAACACCTCCGAGGGTGCAGCTCTCAGCCGTGGCGATATGGAGCCCTCGCTGTAGGAGGAGCTCTGTGAGTGAAGTGAGATGAGTCTGATCCATAGATGTTGTCTCGGGCTACATGGTGACGCGGGCGAAGGGTACGGCATCAAGCTCGGTGCGCTTGCCGTCGATGAAGCTGAAGTAGCCGTTCATCGCGACCATCGCAGCATTGTCGGTGGTATAGGCGAACTTCGGGATGAAGACCTTCCAGCCATAGCGACGAGCGTGGTCGTGGAAGGCATCACGCAGACCCGTATTGGCCGACACGCCACCAGCGACAGCGACCTGACGGATGCCTAAGTCCTTGGCTGCTTGGCGGAGCTTCTTCATCAGGATGTCGATGACGGTAGCTTGGAGGGAGGCACAGAGGTCGGCCTTACGCTCCTCGATGAAGTTGGGATTCTTCTCCAGCTCATCACGGAGGGTATAGAGGAAGGAGGTCTTGAGCCCGCTGAAGCTGTAGTCGTAGCCTGGGACGTTGGGTTTGCTGAAGGCAAAGGCCTTCGGATTGCCCTCGTTGGCAAGGCGGTTGACGACAGGGCCACCAGGGTAACCCAGCCCCATGACTTTCGCACACTTGTCGAAGGCTTCGCCCGCTGCATCGTCGATGGTCTGCCCGATGATCTCCATGTCGGAGGCCGAGCGCACGAGGATGATCTGCGAGTTGCCCCCTGAGACGAGGAGGCAGAGGAAGGGGAACTCAGGGCTCTGATGCTCCTCGCCCTCCTCCTCGATGAAGTGCGCCAGCACGTGCGCATGGAGGTGATTGACCTCTACCATGGGGATACCGAGCGAGAGGGAGAGCCCCTTGGCAAAGTTCGTCCCGACAAGCAGAGAGCCCAAGAGTCCAGGGCCTCGTGTGAAGGCGATGGCGTCGAGGTCTTGTGCGGTGATGCCAGCGCGGCGGATGGCTTCGCTGACGACGGGGACGATGTTCTGCTCGTGGGCACGTGAGGCCAGCTCAGGCACGACACCGCCGTATGCGGTGTGGACGGCTTGTGAGGCGATGACATTGCTCAGGAGCTTGTGCCCTACGAGGACGGCTGCTGAGGTGTCGTCGCACGAACTCTCGATCCCTAATATGATGGGTTCATGATCCATGATGATCTATCGGATGGTCTGTCTATTTATACCTTATTAATGCGGCACAAAAGTACGAAACTATAGTCCCAGTCGGTAGAGCTTCGCTGAGTGGAGTTGGGTAGCCCCACCCTCGCTGTAGAGTCGAAGGGTCGAGTAGGGCTTGCGGGGGAAGATGAGGTTCGTCATCGCGATGCGTCCGCCCTGGACAAAGAGCTCAGCCACACTGCGGTCTACGAAGAGGCGGAGCTTATAGGTCTTCCCTGTGCAAAGACTGAGGGGAGCCCATGTGGCGATAGCGAAGTCATTCTGATAGTTCACCCCATCGCGGTCGCGCCAGTCATTGCTCTCGCGGTCGTGAGGCGTCGCCTTCGTGCCGAAGTCTATGAGCCCGCTCTTCGTGCGGTCCATGGTGATGCGCTCCTTCTCTAAGTCTAGGTAGATGGGTAGCTCATCGCCAAGCTCATTGCTGAGGACGAGGCCTACACGAGTCGTCTTCGCTGCTGGGGTCAGCTCCAGCTCGAGCTCAAAGCTGTCCTCAAGCCCCTTGAGCGCATCTGTGAGGCGTACCTCTTCTCCGATGCTCTGGGGAAGGTTGATACTGATCTGCTCCTTGCGTAGGGCTTCGACCTCCTTTGAGGGGCGAGCTCCGACATAGCTCGTGCCGTCCTTCGTGAAGAGGAAAAGGTCACGAGGTAGGCCATTCATGCCTCGTGTCTGCTTGAAGGGGGTGACGTTGGCGTACTGCCAGTTGCTCACCCAGGGGATGCCGATGGTGCGGGCACCTGTGTTGTGGAAGGTAACCAGCGCATAGTGATCCTTCCCGAAGTCCAGCCAATGGGCGATCTCGGGTGCTGTCTCGGGGACGAACTCCTTGCCATCAAAGCTGCCGACGAAGTACTCGGTAGCACTCCCGCCAAAGGCACAGCCCGGATTGATGTTGACGATCATCACCCACTTCTCCTTACCCGTCGTCTCATCGGTGAGCTGGAAGATGTCGGGGCACTCAAACTGGTTGGGGCGTGCTCCGTAGCCTTCTCCGAAGGCACTCACGTAGTCCCACTTTTTTTAGATCCTGAGAGCGGTAGAAGCGCATCTCCTTGTCTGCTGAGACGATCATGTACCAGCTCTTCTCGGGAGCGTACCAGAAGACCTTAGGATCTCGGGAAGTCCGAGACGCCATCGAAGGGCGTGAGGATAGGGTTGCCAGCGTACTTCGTGAAGGTCTTCCCATTGTCGAGGCTATAGGCCAAGCACTGGGCTTGCCACTGCTTCCCCGCATGCGTATTGTGAGCCGTGTAGTAGGCGAGGATGGCATCCTTGCCGAAGCCCGCTGTCCCTTGCTTGTCAAGGATGGCACTCCCCGAGAAGATGTGCCCGAGGGTGTCTCGTGCTAAGGCGGGATCGTGGTGCTCCCAGTGAATGAGGTCGCGTGAGGAGCTGTGCCCCCAGTACATATTGCCCCACTTCGAGCCATAGGGATTGTACTGATAGTAGAGATGGTAGACGCCGTCCTTGTAGATCATGCCGTTGGGGTCGTTCATCCAGCCATAGGCGGGGCTGTGATGGTAGGCAGGACGGTAATAGTCCTTGGCGGAGGTGTCGAAGGTATCGGCGAGCTGCATCTTCTCATAGCTAATCGCCTTTTTATCAAGACCAATGATCTCTACCGTCGCAGGACTCTTGCCTTCGGGTAAGGCGAGGGGGACATAGTAGTCGATGCTATCGACGGCCAGACGGATGTCGAGCCACGTGTCCTCGGGGCGGTCGCCTACGAGGCGTACCTGCACCTCGGGCTGACTTTCCTCGATGGGGAGGAGGAGGTAGCGCTGAGGGCTATTGATCTCAATGTGGGTCAGCGTGTCGTTGGGGTGGAGTATCTCCATAGCGGGTGGGTTAGACTTCTTTGAGCAGCTGATGCAGAGGGCGAGCAGCAGCGAGAAGAGTAGAGCGGTAAGCTTACGCATATATAATAATGTATAGAGGCAAGGGTGGGGAGACTACGCGACGCGATCGAGGTCGGTGCATCCAGCGAGGAAGCGCACGACATTCTCCAGCATCTCCGCATTCATATCTCGGCGGGCATCAGCTGTCTGGGTGCCCGTGTGTGGGGTCATGCATACGTTGTCGAGGGTGCAGAGCGTGGGGTGGGGATTGTCCTGATTCTCGAAGACGTCCAGCCCTGCCGCTGCGATGTAGCCCGTCTGAAGTGCCTTCACGAGGGCCTCCTCGTCGACGACAGCACCACGGGCGGTATTGATGAAGATAGCGGTAGGCTTCATCAGTGCCAGCTCCCGCTCCCCGATGAAGTGGTGCGTCTCTGAGCCGTAGGGTGTATGGATCGAGACGAAGTCGGAGCCGAAGAGGAGATCATCCAGCGGGGCGTAGGTGATCCCTTGGCGAGCCTCCTCGTCTGCACTCAGTGGGGTGCGCTTGTAGTAGAGGATCTTCATCCCGAAGGCACGAGCGCGCTCTGCGACGGCTGAAGCGATACGTCCGTAGCCGATGAGCCCCAGCGTCTTGCCTGCAAGGTGTACGCCGAGGTAGCCCATGCGGCCGATGGTCGGGCGTTTGCCTGGAGTCTGACGGATGAGGCGGTCAAGTTCGCTGACACGGCGAGCACAGTCGAGCATGAGTGCCAGAGTAAGCTCCGTCGTTGGGATGATCACCGCCTGAGGCGTATTGGTCACGACGATGTCGTGGGCGCGAGCGTAGTCGATATCGATGTTGTTGAATCCGACGCCGAAGTTGGCTATGAGGCGGAGCTTCGAACCATGCTGCAGTAGTTCGGCACGTGCTGGGTAGTCAAAGGAGGTGCAGAGGACGTCGGCCTCGGGGAGGAGCTGACATAGCTCTTCGTGGGTGAAGTCCCGTCCATGTGGGGGGCGGATGACTTCGTGTTCAGCACCGATCTTCTCGAAGCCTTCGTCGACCGTGTCGAAGGTCACCAATATCTTAGCCATAATCTTAGTGCGATGTAGGGAAGTGAATACTCCCACTAAGGTACGGAATAAGCAGGATATAAGGGCCTTTTGCGTAAGGGGTGCTTTATCGCGCCTATTCCCCTTATTCAGCGGAGGGAAAAGTGTCCTTCTCATGAAGAAAAAAGCGCCTTCCCGTAGTGGTATTCTTCTATCTATGCACGTAGCCTTAAAGACCAGGCACGTCAGTCCAAATATCCACGTACGTAGATATTAGAGCCACGTACGTAGTCCAAACTTATCTGCTACTCGTCCACAACTTTTATCCCTACGCGGAGCAATAACCTAATAGAGGTCGGCGTGATGACCTATATAGGTTCACCCAGTGACCAATATAGGTTGCAACCGCCTCTCTATAGAGTAGTCAACTTGGATGTTGGCGATGTATGACGCCAGCTCTTATATAAAGGTGCTTGTGGAGCTCCGCCTCTCCGCCCTCCTTCTTCGCCTGCGAGAGTGTCAGCTCTTGGATGGAGAGATGGCCTGCCTAACACTCAGTATCTCAGATGTGATATGTCGTACTGGGGGACTTGACTGCCTTCCTTTAGCTGGAGATTTGCCCGTGTGGAAGGGGGATGGCGGAGGATGATGCAGCCCTCTTTCGCTCCCTTTCCCGTACGATACTACGGCGGGGAAACGTAACGTGAAGGTGCTAAGTGGCGGATATTACGGAAAAATCGGCTATTTTTTTGTGGGCATATTGTGCCCTATAACAAAGGAAATAAGATACAATCAATTAAGTAATACAACACGATGCAAAACAAAGGATTTGTGACTTTCGTCACAGTGAGCTTGGCTTTGATCTGTGCGTTTTACCTGTCCTTCTCGCTCATTACTAACCACTACGATGGTAAGGCGAAGAAGATGGGCGAAGTCGCAGGGAAGGCTTATCTCGACTCCATGGCTAACGAGAAGGTGTTCCTCGGATACACCCTCAAGGAAGCTCGCAAGCAACAGATCGGCCTGGGGCTCGACCTCAAGGGCGGGATGAACGTTATCCTCAAGCTTAATGCTGGTGACCTCGTCAAGAGCCTCGCAGGCAACACCGATGACCCCAATTTCCAGAAGGCCATCCAGGCTGCTTCGAAGAGCACTTCACAGGGCAACTACATCGATCAGTTCGTAGCCGAGTATAAGAAGCTCTCCCCAGGGGTAAACCTTGCGGTCGTCTTCGGCTCGGGAGACCTGCGTGACCAGATCAATCCCTCTACCACGGAGGATAAGGTCATCGAGCTCCTGAAGGAGAAGTACAACAGCGCTGTCGAAGCCTCATTCAATGTCCTGAGTACGCGTATCGACCGCTTCGGTGTCGTCGCTCCTAACCTCCAGCGTCTCGAGGGTCAGGGCCGTATCCTCGTCGAGCTTCTGGTGTCAAGGATCCTGAGCGTGTACGCGAACTTTTGCAGCGTAGTGCTAACCTCCAGTTCTGGCGCACCTATACCTTTGATGAAGTAGCTAACGATCTGGCTGGCCTCAGCGATCGTCTGCTCGCTCTCGGTGCTCCTGCTGCTCGCCCCATCCCCGTAGCTGCTGACTCGGTAGCCGCTAATGACAGCACGGCTCACGATAGCGCTGCTCTCGTAGCTCCTGCTCCTGCCGCAGCTCCTTCGCAGCTCGCTTCTATTGATACCCTCGCTAAGTATCTCCAGCTTGGAGGCCGTGGCGGTGCTACCGTCGGTCTCGCTCAGGACCGCGATCGTAACAAGATCGACTCGCTCCTGGCGCTGGCTACTGAATATCACCTCCTGCCTGAGGATCTCACCCTGCTTTGGGGTGCTAAGCCCATCCAGGATCCCAAGACGCGTAAGCTCACCAATATCTATGAGCTGTACGCCATCCGCACGAACCGCTCGATGAAGCCTGACCTCTCGGGTGACGTCGTCACTTCGGCTAAGGCAGACGTTGACCACAACCGCCTCGGTAGCGCTGAGCCTCAGGTCTCCATGGCTATGAATCAGGAAGGTGCTCAGATCTGGGCTCGCCTGACGAAGGAAAGCATCGGCCGCTCTATCGCTATCGTCCTCGATGGTGTCGTCTACTCTGCGCCTAACGTCAACAATGAGATCACCGGTGGTAACTCCTCTATCACGGGGAACTTCACCATCGAAGAAGCGAATGACCTGGCGAACGTACTGAACTCTGGTAAGATGGAGACGAGCGTCGTCATCGAGCAGGAGAACGTCGTCGGTCCTACCCTCGGTAAGGCTTCTATCCAGGCTGGTATCATCTCCTTCGCTATCGCACTCGTCCTCCTGATGGTCTATATGTGCCTGGCTTATGGCTTCATCCCTGGAATGATCGCCAACCTCGCACTCATCGTCAACAGCTTCTTCACGCTCGGTATCCTGGCTTCGTTCAACGCCGTCCTCACCCTCTCGGGTATCGCCGGTCTTGTCCTCACGCTCGGTATGGCGGTCGACGCGAACGTGCTTATCAATGAGCGTATCAAGGAAGAGCTGCGCAACGGCAAGGGTATGACCCGCGCTATCGCCGACGGTTATGGCAATGCCTTCAGCGCTATCTTCGACTCGAACCTCACGACGATCATCACCGGTGTCGTCCTCTTCTACTTCGGTGCAGGGCCTCATCCGTGGCTTCGCTACGACCCTGATCATCGGTCTTATCTCCTCCTTCATCACGGCGGTCTTCCTCACCCGTATGGTCTTCGAAGCTCTGGACAAGCGCCACAAGCTCGACAACGTGACCTACACGACGGCGATGACGAAGAATCTCCTCGTGAACCCCACGTACAACTTCCTCGGGGCTCGCATGAAGGGTTACCTCCTGCCCATCGTCCTCATCATCGCTGGTCTTGTCGGCTTCTTCACGGTCGGTCTGAACAACGGTATCGAGTTCTCGGGTGGTCGTAACTACATTATCAAGTTCGACCAGAAGGTCGACAACCAGCAGGTCCGCGAGAAGCTCGCTCCTCAGCTCGACCAGAAGCTCGTCCTCACCGCTATCGGTACCGAAGGTGACCAGATCCGCGTGTCTACGAACTACCTCATCGAAGACTCCGGCGAGGCTGTCGAGGATCAGATCAAGGATAAGCTCTATCAGGGGCTGAATAGCTTCTACAAGACGACGCCCTCGAAGGCTGACTTTGATAGCTACATCGTCAGCTCACAGAAGGTAAGCGCCAGCATGTCGAACGACATCAAGACGCAGGCCCTCATCGCTGTCGGCCTCTCGCTCCTCTTCATGGCGATCTACATCCTCATCCGCTTCCGCAATGTCGCCTTCTCTTATCGGTGCCTTTGCTTCGGTCACGGTGACGACGCTGATGATCATCGCTATCTACGTCCTCTGCTGGAAGGTCATGCCCTTCACCATGGAGGTCGACCAGAACTTCATCGCGGCGCTTCTCGCTATCATCGGTTACGCCATCAATGACGTCGTGATCGTCTTCGACCGTATCCGCGAAGAAGTGGGCAACCATCCTCAGGCTGACCGCTTCCAGGTCATCAACGGCGCTCTGAACTCTACGCTCTCTCGTACGCTGAATACGTCCTTCACGACGCTGCTCGTGATGCTGATCGTCTTCGCCTTCGGCGGTGCTACGATGCGTAGCTTCACCTTCGCCATCCTCCTGGGTGTCATCTTCGGTACGTACTGCACGCTCTTCGTCGCTACGCCTATCGCTTACGAAATCGCTAAGCGTCGTAGCCTCAAGGCAGCTGCCAAGTAATCGCCACTCCCATTCATAGGCAAGGGCTCCGGCTGGTATCCAGTCGGGGCCCTTCTTTTGTCCGAAGGCGGAGCATCCTACCTTGGCAGGGCGAAGCATTTTTCCTGCGGAGGAGAACGAACTTTTGTGGGGAGGAAAAATACCTTCTCTGCGGAGGGAAATTTACCGCCGTGCGCACGGCGGTAAATTTCTGTGCGCACAAAAAAATATTTTCATGCGCACGAAAATCTGACTACCTTCGCGTGGTGTTATAATGCTTTGTATAACAGTTGATTAATCTCTCGCGCTGGACGCCCCATTTTGAGGGCGAAAAGTAGGCTACTTTGGGGCGCACAAAAGCCCCTTTTTACCATCGTATGGATCACACTAAGACCGCCCTCATCACGGGGGCTTCCAGTGGGCTCGGAGAAGCTTATGCCCGCCTGCATGCTTCCTTGGGGGGCAACCTTATCCTTGTCGCTCGCCGTGAGGAGCGCCTGCTCGCTCTCAAGGTCGAGCTGGAGCAAGCCCATCACGTCACCGTCCACGTCCTTGTGAAAGACCTTGCTGAGCCCGATGCGCCCGCCTCGCTCTTCGCCGAAGTGGAGCGCCTTGGCCTCTCGGTCGACTACCTCATCAATAATGCGGGGCTGGGCGGACAAGGGAGCCTTGCCGAGCGCTCCCTCGAGGACGATGCGAACCTCCTCTCCGTAGACATCGCTGCGCTGACGGCTCTGACGAAGCTATTCCTGCCGAGCTTCATCACGCGAGGAAGTGGGCGCATCCTCAATGTCTCTTCGATCGCCTCGCTCGTCCCTGGGCCATGGCAAGCTACTTACTTCGCAGCGAAGGCCTACGTCACTTTTCGCTGACCTTGGCACTCAGCGAGGAGCTTCGGGGAACGGGTGTCACGGCGACGGTCGTTCTGCCTGGCGGGATGCGCACGGGCTTCGAAGCCGCCGCGAGGCTTGAAGGTACGGGCCTTGCAGCCCAGCTTACACAAAGCCCCGACGATGTGGCGCGCCGTAGCTACGAGGCGATGCTCCGAGGCCGAAGGAAGCTCATCGCAGGCACGCCACTTCTGCAGCGCCTCCTGCTCCGTCTGGTGCCCTTTGCCCCGACGGCCTTTGTCCTCCGTGTCGTCGCCCGTCTCCACAAGCGCTGAAGTGCCTAACCTACAGAACGCACCTCGCCCCGCTACCGAGCCGTCAGGCTTCCGTAGCGGGGCGAGGTGCGTTGATATGGTTGGTGCGAGGGCTAAGCTCTCAGAAGGAGCATGGCGCCGATGAGGAGGGCGAGGAAGAAGACGTTGCGTGCCGTGGCGCCGAGCGTCTTGTTGAGCTCGCTGCCTTCGGACTCCTGCAGCTGGCGGTGCGTCATCGAGAAGACGACGACGTAGGGCAGCATGAGGAGCATCCCCCAGAAACTATAGATAGGATAAAGGAAGCCCATCGAGAGTAGTCCGCAGGTGAGGTAGAAGCGTGGCGCGAAGTCACGGCCCATACGCACGATGAGCGTGCGCTTGCCAGCCTTGCGGTCTTCGTCGACGTCGCGATAGTTATTCACGATGAGGATATTCACGCTCGCCAGACCGATCGCCGTAGCTAAGTGCCACAGCACGGGGTCAGCGATCGTCCCGCGTAGGATGAAGAAGCTCGTCACCACAGGCACCCAGCCGAAGAAGATCAGCACTGCCAAATCGCCCAGCCCGTGATAGGAGAGCGGATAAGGCCCGCCCGAGTAGGCGAAGATGCCCAGCCCGACAGCCAACCCCACGAGCAGCATCCACCACGAGGTGAGCGCCACGAGCGTGATACCACTGGCGAGGAAGACAAAGAGGCTAATGTATAGCGCACGGCGCACCTCGCCTTCGGTGAGGAGTCCCTTGGAGAGCGGGCGGAGTGGCCCGGTGCGCTCCTCGGTGTCGGCGCCCTTCTTGAAGTCAATGAGGTCGTTGGCAATGTTGCTCCCGATCTGCGCACTGATGGCGACGACGAGAAGCAGGGCCGTGCGTAGCGGATCGATAGGCCCGATGAAGGCCGCGTAGAAGATCGCTACGAGGACGGCACTAAGCCCCGAGAGCAGGGTGCGTGGGCGAGTGAGCCCCAGCCAGAGCTGTGTGCGGGTAGGCTGCGAGGAGGCCATGCTACTTATCTGCTCCCTTCTTGGCATCCTTAGAGCCGAAGAGGTGGTCGCTCAGGGCGAGGAGCGTGCGGCGCTTGTCCGCAGCTTCGACGAGTACGGTGAGGTTGTAGTCGCTACCGCCGTAAGAGATCATGCGCACGGGGATCTCGCTGAGGGCGTTCAGGATCTGCGCCTCGAAGCCCACGTTGTCCCACTCCATATCGCCGACGACACAGACGATGGTCATGTCGTGCTCGACGTCGATGCTACCCAAGCCCTGGAGGCTGTGACGTAGGTCATCGGGGAGCGTGCTGCGCTCAATGGTGAGGGAGATAGAGGCTTCGGTCGAAGCGATCATATCAATGGGGATGCAGTGATGCTCGAAGAGCGCAAAGACCTTCCCCATAAAGCTCCAGTGGGAGAGCTGATGGTTGCTTCGGATGCGGATCATCGTGATGTTGTCCTTCGCTGCCACCGCCTTGATCATATCCTTATCGGTGTCGAGGGAGATGAGCGTGCCTGGGGCATCGGGTGCCATCGTATTCAGTAGACGCACAGGGATGTGGTGGCGCTTGGCGGGCTGGATACAGGTGGGGTGAAGGATCTTCGCCCCGAAATACGCCAGCTCGGAGGCTTCCTCAAAGTGGAGGCGACGTACGGGAGCCGTAGCATCGACGATACGGGGGTCGTTGTTGTGCATACCATCGATGTCCGTCCAGATCTGGATCTCGTCGACCTCGAGGGCGGCACCGATGAGCGTGGCGGTATAGTCGCTACCCCCGCGCTGCAGGTTGTCGATGTCGCCGAAGGCATTGCGGCAGATGTAGCCCTCCGTGATGAAGAGTTGCGTACCCTCGGGGGCTCGCTTGATGAGCTCCGAGAGATGGGCTTGGATATAGTCTTCGTCGGGCTCAGCCTGCTTATTGGTACGCATGTACTCCAGTGCCGGGAGGCCGACCGCACGTACACCTCGATCCTCGAGGTGACGCAGCATCATCGCTGTGCTGAGGAGCTCCCCGCGTGCCAAGATCTTCTTCTCGTCAAAGAGCGTGAAGGTATCCGAGTAGCAGAGCTGCTCGAGGAAGAAGAACGTCTCATTGACCAAGGTCCAGGCACGGTCGTAGCTGTGCTTGTCGGGGAAGAGCAGCTGCGTCTCTTGCTCGTACTTGTGCTTGAGCTTCGTGAGGATGGTGAGGGCCTCATGGCGGTGATGGGCCATGAGCTGGTGCCCGATCTCTACGAGGGCGTTTGTCGTACCGGCCATAGCCGAGAGGACAACAATCTTAGGCTCATCGGTAGCTGTGATGAGGTCAGCTACGTGGGCTATGCGCTGGGCAGAGGCAACGGAGGTGCCTCCGAACTTCATTACTTTCAACGGCTTTGTGTCTTAGGGGGTACGTGTCGAGGGAATGGGGCTGTGCTTTCGCTCGGGCTTAGAGCGTATCGAGGGCGATACAGCGAGCGGGGTAGTACTCGAGGACCTGACGGTTGTGCGTAGCCATGATGACGGCTGTACCACGCTCCTTGGTGAGGCGGTGCAGGAGCTCGGCGATAGCCAAGCCATTCTCTGCATCGAGGTTCCCCGTAGGCTCGTCGGCGAGGATGAGCTCGGGACGGCCGATGAGGGCACGGGCGATGGCGACACGCTGCTGCTCACCGCCAGAGAGTTCGTGGGGGTACTTATAGCTCTTTGTCTCAAGGCCGACATCCTGGAGTGCTTCGTTGATGAGGCTCTCGCGTTCGCTACTTCGGCTGACACCGAAGGCACGCAGCACGATATCGAGGTTGTCATGCACGGTTTGGTCGGGCAGGAGTTGGAAGTTCTGGAAGACGATACCAAGGCGGCGGCGTAGCTTCGGTAGCTCCTTGCTCTTGATGCGAGAGAGGTTGAAGCCCATGACGTTGGCCTTTCCCTTGGTGAGGGGGACTTCGGCGGAGATAGTCTTCAGTAGCGTGCTCTTCCCAGCACCTACAGGGCCGGTTAGGTAGACGAATTCGCCTGCAGCAACCTGCAGATCAAGATGCTCGAAGAGGATATGTTCGTGGCGGGCAATCTGGACGCCTTGGAAGTCCAGCAGCCATTTCTTTTCAGCCATAGGTCTTATCTGTATAACTATTTACCCTACAAAGATACGCAAACGTGCCCATGCTGGGACTATGGAGAGTGGTGGGATACTTCTCTTCCGTCAGATCTTCCTCTTGAGGCGTATGGCTTGATCTATATCTACGTACGTGGATCTAAAAATCCAGGTACGTAGTCGCTATGATTTACGTGCATGGACGTTAAGACCACGTACATAGATAGCGATATGACTCTATAGCTTAGCAGCTTTATTTCAGCGGGTAGGTAAGTATTCTTGAGGGGAATGCTACCTTTTTTTCTCAATAGTGATGCTGCTCTGTCTAATAGGAGAAGGAAGGCGCACGTGAGGAAGTCAATCCGACTTCTTGCATATATAAAAAGCTTTGTGCTACCTTTGCAGTGCTTTTTACAAGAGGCGGCGAGATAGCTCAGCTGGTTAGAGCGTCGGATTCATAATCCGAAGGTCGGGGGTTCAAGTCCCCCTCTCGCTACGAAACACGGACGATACAGCTACGAAGTGTATCGTCTTTTTCCTTTATACGGAGCCGAAAGGATACGGGAGCGCCACAGCGATATCGCTGGGGTGCTCCCGTGTTTTGCGTCAAGGCATCCGAGTCGTGGCGGCTTAGTCGCGGCTGGCTTCGAGGGTGAAGGCTGCAGACTGTACCTCGCCAGGGAAGGGCGGATTGCACTTGCTGAGGGTGAGTGTGAGGCGCTGCATGCGGGGGAAGGTCGCGAAGAGGCGCTCACTGATACGGCCGACGACATGCTCCAAGAGGCGCGAGGGGATAGCCATCTCGGCCTTGACGACCTCGTAGACGTCGGCATAGCTGATGGTCTCCTCCAGCTCGTCACTGCGGACGCTTCCTGCGACGTCAGCCCAGAAAGTGAGCTCGACGACGAACTGATTGCCGACACGCTGCTCCTGTGGGAAGACGCCATGGTAGGCGTAGAAGCGCATTTCGTGCAGGGTGATCTTCATTGCTTCGATCTTCATTGGCTTATCGTGGGGTAAGGGATGTTAGTAATGTCCGAGGGAGCTGGGCTCGATGTGAATAGCGATGTGGGTCGTCGTCCCATAGCGGGCGCGTAGCTCACGCTCGATGATGAGGGTGATGTCGTGCCCCTCGGCTACACTCATGCGCCCATCGACAAGGAGGTCGATCTCGATAGCGTAGCTCCCGCCGATGCTACGAGTGCGCATGCGATGGATGCCCTCGACACGGTGCGTCGAGAGGACGATCTCGGTGATCTCTCCTTCGATCTCAGGGCTCAGGCATTCCTCTGTCAGCTCATTGAAGGCCGGGCGAAGGACGCTCCAGCCCATGTGGATGATGAAGAGGCTCACGACGCCTGCAGCCAGTGGCTCGAGGAAGAGCCAGCGCTTGCCGAGGAAGATAGCCCCAGCGATACCGATGAGTACGGCGATGAGTGCCAGCGTATCACTGCGGTGGTCGAGGGCCTTGGCCTTGAGTGCCGAGCTCTTGAGCAGCCCTGCCCACTGGTAGGTATAGCGGTAGAGGAAGAGCTTGATCAGAAGGGAGACGAAGGCGACGATGAGCGTCAGACGGCTGGGACGGGGTAGCTGGAGCGTACCCATCCAAAGGCCGATGATCGAGATGATGCTATTGTAGAGGAGGAGGACGCCGACGCTGATCATGACGACTGCCATGACGACCGAGGCGAGCGTCTCGAACTTCCCATGCCCGTAGTGATGATCCTTGTCCTGAGGCTTGCCTGAGATCCGGATGAAGATGAGGGCAATGATGTCGGTGAGGAAGTCGGAGATCGAGTTGATCGCCTCTGCTATCATTGCGCTACTATGCCCTACGATCCCGACGAAGAGCTTCAGTAGCACGAGGAGGGCGTTGGAAGCACTGCCGAGGAGCGTCACACGCAGGATCTTCTTCGTGCGCTCAGGGTAGGTGCTTTTATTAGGCGCCATGCTGCTTGCTGATGAGACGGGCCAAGGCCTCACCCTGCTTGATGCGGTCGGGGATGCCGATGCCGTCACGGATCGCTCCAGCTAAGTGGAGGCCTGGATAGCGCTCTTCGAGCTGCGCGATTCGCTCAAAGCGTGCTCCTGAGGAGGCTTCATATTGGGGGATAGCCAAGCGGTGGCGGAAGATGTGCAGTAGGTCGGGCTCGTTCGTAATCCCGAGAAGGCGCTGCAGACGCTCACGGACGAGGGTCTCGATGGCTTCGTCCGAGTAATCGATGACCTCTGGGGCTCGCATTCCTCCGAGGAAGATCGAGAGGAGTGTACCGCCCTTAGGTGCGCGCTCTTCGAAGCATGCCGATGGATGCAGGATACCTAAGAGTTCGCCATCTTCGTGCGAGGGTACCAGACCACCGAAGGCATGGAAGTGGGGGAGCTTCGTCGCACGCATACCCCACGCCACTTGCACGATAGGCGCATAGCGAAGGGCTGTGATCGGAGCGAGGTCTTCTGTGGAGAGGAAGGAGAGCAAGTCGGGTAGGGCGGGGGCAGGTGCCGTCGTGATGACGTGGTGAGCTCGGAGCGTGCGTGTAGTGCCGTCCGTCGTGAACTGGACTTCATAGAGCCCCTCTGCGGTGCGTGTGATACGACAGCCTTCGGCAGCGTAGGAGAAGTGCTCGCTACCGATATGATTTGCAAGTGCGTGTGTGAGCTGGGATAGCCCGCCCGAGGTTGAGAAGATTTGCTTCGTCACGCTGCGTGCTTCCTCATCCTTTGGTTCGCGAGCCTTGGCGATAGCCCCGCGGATGAAGCTCCCGTGTTGCACCTCTAGGGCGTAGAGCTTGGGGAGGGCGTAGCGCGTCACGAGACGGTGCGGGTCGCCTGCGTAGATGCCTCCGATGAAGGGATCGACAGCGTAGTCGAGGAAGCTCTTCCCGAGTCGGCGCACGACCAGCTCTGCGATCGACTCGTTCTCCTTCCGACCACGGGCACGGAAGGGCTCGAGGAGGATGCCCAGCTTATCACGCATCGAGAAGAGTGGTGTCTTCAGCCCAGAGAGCGGTGAGGAGGGTAGGGGGAGGAAGGTCTGTCCTTCGCCTGTGTGCTTCCCCATGCTCTTGAGGATGAGGCGGCGATTGGCCTCGGTTGAAGCGGTGCACATGAGATCTGGGAAGGCGGCAAAGAGGCGAGGGACGGCAGCATGACTGATGATGCCCGTCGTAGGTCCCGACTCATAGATGAAGCCCCCTTCGCTGTGGCTCTCGATGACGCCCCCAGGTCGATCACGTTGCTCGACGAGGTGTAAGTTGAGTCCAACCTCCTTCAGATGGAAGGCTGCGGTGAGGCCCGTCAGGCCAGCACCTATGATGACTACGTTGAGCGGAGTGTCGGGGTGGCTATTCGTCATATGGCTTGATCCTGCTTCACTTGTGCGAAGCACCGGCAAAGATAACGAACATGCTCAAGATAGGGCCGAAGGGTACATGGTGGGAGCTCGTTTCTGTGGTAGCCTATTGTCCCATTATCGCTCTGTCGTCAGGTAGCTATGGAGGATATAGGCTCAAAGGCAAGCCCCTCGCCCATAGCAGATGCTACGAGTGAGGGGCTGATGCTTAGTGGATTCGTCCGAAGGACGGAGGAGGGTTACTTGGCCTCGAGCTTAGGCTGGATGAAGAACTTCTCGATGCCGATGAACGTACCTTGGGTGATCTGACGTGAGCTCGAGCGGACGAAGCCGTAGGAGGCCCAGTACTGCTCCGAGGAGATCTTGCTCTTCTCCTTGAAGATGAGCTTGCCGTCATGATTGACGGAGATCAGCACGGGCTCACGCGTCCGATGATGTAGGTCTTGTGCTCAGCAGTGAAGTCATCGGCAGCAAGGACGCTCATGATGTAGATGTTCTTGCCGCTGGCTGGGTCTGTCGCCGTCTTCACCACCTTCCCGTTGAGGAGCTCTAGGCCTTGACCAGGCGTGAATGCAGCCTCCCATGTGTAGGTGCCGTCGATGATGAACTGTGCCTGCGTGTCGCTGACCTTCTTGATCTCCACGTCGGAGCTTAGGGGCACCATCGTCCCCGTAGCAGCATCCAGCGTCATAGACTTCTGAGTGTATTGCCCTACGATGTCAGCGAGATCGACCTGCGTGACCTGAAGTGAGTCAACGAGACCAACCCCCCTTGGCGATGATCCAGCCCGTGCGGGGGCGGCCCGTGGTGTTCTCTGCGACGATGACGCGAAGCTGCTGGTCTTTGGGCTCCAGCTGGATCCAGTCGGCTGAGGTGGTGTAGGTGACGCTGATATTTGAGGGTGCCTTGATCGTCTTGTCGATGGCAGCATCTCCCCCGATCATCGCTTGCTCCTTCGGCAGACCGAAGATGATGCCGGCCTGCATGATGTTGATCGCGATGGAGTCACCCTTGCTGTCCTTGAGGACCAGCGAGGCGTTGCGTGACTGGGGATTGATATTGTCGGTCGAGGTAAGACGGATCGTCGCACCTTCCTGAGCTACCTGAAGCCAAGAGGCGGAGCTGTAGGCCTTCGCAGGAGCCTTGTCAAGACGTACGGTCGCCGTAGAGGACTCTACGGGGAGGTAAGTCTTAGCCTCCAGTACGGAGAAGTCCACCTGGCTCAGTCGAGGTACATCCTGCTGCTTCTTGCATGAGCTACTAAGGCTCAGCAGTCCGAGAGCAGCGAGGAGGATTAAGCTTATTCTCTTCATGAGTATTGTAATCATCTGAATTGAGAGAGGTACATACGAGGCTGGCACTAAGGCTGCTTCTTGATGTACTGGATATTCTCGATAGCAATCGGCATGACGAGGTTGCCCTTACTATCGACGAGCGGAGTATTGAGGTCTTCACCGTAGGCGATACCATAGAAGGAGTCGACCTTACCATCGGCGAGCTCGGTACCCTTAGCGACGGCTTGCTGGAGATCTTCATCCCAAGCGAAGGTGATGCTATGGAGCTCAGCGGCGAGGAGCTTGCGCCCATCAGCCAGTGATGCTGGTACGAGGATGATACCACCAGCATATCTATTCGTCGGGTCGTGCAGAGCCTGTCCCTGGAAGCTGATCGTACCCGTGGTAGCATCGTAGGGGAGTACCATCTTGTAGCTGACTCCGTAGAAGGTGAGGATAGCCGAGAGGGTATTGGCTCGCTCACCAGCTGAGAGGGTGAGGGTCGTAGGCTTACGCCAGCCACGGACGGGGTTGTGTCGGAGCGTCCATGTGCCGTACCAGAAGTCGATAGGCTTATAGCTCTTGGGGAGGAAGAGCTTCGCGACGAGGTCACCCGAGGTAAACTGTTGGGCTTCGCCATCCCAGGTGAAGGTGCTGTAGCTCTTGCCTTCGACTACGATGGGGCTCTGTAGCGTGATGCCCTTAGCGGTGAAGTTGAACGGCGTGTCGAAGCTACGCTCACCGATCTTGACCGAGAGGCGACGGGCGTCTCGACGGATCTCACCCTGCGCCAGCTCCTTGCTCCCGAGAAAGAAGTCGAAGGTGCTTGCTGTCATCCCTTCGCGGACATTGAGGATACCGAGGATCTGCTCCTCGATGCTGCTGTCGTCGGGGATGCGTACGAGGCGCATCTCATTGCCCCACTTCTTACCGAGAAGGCGTACCGTATCAGCGGTAGCTGAGAGGATAGCGAACTCATAGTCTCCCCTGGATCCCCTCGGGATAACCGAGAGATGCGGAGGCCAGTGAGTGAATCACCTCATTGTAGGTGGGGAAGGTCAGCACAGGGCCTTGGTCGCGGACGATCGAGTACTCGCTGGTAGCCAGTAGCTCGGGAGCTACGTTGTCACCTGCCATCGTCACGTGACCGTTCTCGAACTTCATCAGGAGCGTGAAGCCAGGACCCGAGTAGTCTCGGCCAGCATAGTACTCCATACGCCAGCCCTTGGGCGCAGCTTCGAGAAGGGCTTTCTCCTCAGCGATGAGGGCGTCGATACGAGCTGCTGCAGGCTTGTCGAAGATCTCCTTATTGTCCTTGAGGCAGGAGGGGAGCATGAAGCTCAATAGCCCCAGGAGGATATATATATAGGTAGGACGCATGATTAGTTGAGCTTAGTTAGGTCTAATGTAGCGATCTGGCCACCACGGCGCAGGACGACGTCACGCAGGTCATCGAGGTCAAGCTTCCACGAGTCACGGGTATAGTCCTTGACGTGCTGGAGCTTGCGCTGGATGAGTGCAGCACCAGCAGAGCCTGCATTGTTGAGGATCTGCTGCCACTGCTGGGGCGTGTAGGTGACGTAGTAGGAGAGCATCTCAGCGAAGTCCTCTGCATCATTCTGCATCGCGTAGGGCGATACGAAGCCAGCACGATTGGCTGCACGCTCGGACTGATTGAACCAGTCACCACTGACGTAGCCCGACTTTGTGATCAGAGCAAAGTCCGTGCTGTAAGGCTTCTTCTGATTGAGGATATGGGTGAACTCGTGATGCATCGTGTGGAAGTAGTAGGTCGTCATCGTCTCGTAGTCGGCCAGAGCTTGGTCGGTGAGCGAATTGACCTTCCCTAAGATGACCTTGTAGCCACCGTCGGCACTACCGACGACCTCGGTGCGCTGACGCGTGTAGCCAGGCGTACCGATAGCTACGAGGATACGTGGGGCATTGAGCTTCATGAACTCAGGCCCGAGGACCTCGGCATAGGCATCGAACCAGAGGTACTTCGTGATGATCGCGAGCTTGGCTGTCTTAGCCGAGTCGGCAGGGATGAAGTGATAGCTGAGGTCCGTCTCGGAGTCTCGAGCTTGTACTTGAAGCGGATATTGTATGGACTGCGGTAGTTCACGTCCAGCCACTGCTCGAAGTCATTGAGCTTCTCCGAGGTTGTGGGGAAGATCGTGGGATCCTTCGGCTGGTCATCGGAGCAGGAGATGATACCTACGGTGAGGAGTAGCCCGATGAGTCCTTGATATATGTAGTTCATAGGTCCTTCGTCGCTATGTTAATGTTGGGAAGCTCGGGGATTAGCTTCGAGCTGTGCAGAGATGACGTCCTGAGGAAGCTGGACGGCCAGACGTGGGTCGCGTGCCTCCATCTTGTCGGTCACAGCCTCGACGGCATTGCTGACGTTCACACGACGGCGGTAGATCGTGATGCCGTAGCGCTTGACGTCCTGCATGCGGAGACCTTCGTGGATGGTGATGAGGCGGCGGAGCTGGAGGATAGCCTGCAGGAGAGGCTCCTGAGTCTCCGTCTCGAGGGCGGGTGTCGTGTGAAGCTCCTTCTTAGGAGTAGGCTTCTCAGGCGTATAGTACTTGATGCCTTGGTAGAAGTCCTTGATCTGCTGAAGGGTCAGCTGTACACTGCGCTTCGTGAAGGCGCTGAGCTCGATGTTGAGGTCAGCGAGGGCCTCGTCATAGCGCTGCAGAAGGGCCTTCGCCTCGGCACGCACCATGAGCGTCTCATCAGTGGTGAAGGTAGCGTAGGTCGAGTAGGGGATACCGATACCTGCTACACGGTCGATGTACTTCGGCGTGTAGGGGAGCTTATGGAGGGCATACTTAGATACCCCATTGTTGTTCACCACGACGTAGTTCATCACGTCGCCACTGGCACCCCATGGGCCGTCAGCCTGGAGGGTCTCGGTGGTGGAGATAAGTGCACCGTGGGCGTACTTACTACCACGCAGGATGGGGATGCTGACGCCACCCCATTCGGTAGCTACCGTCTGCAGGAGGATATTCGCCTTGACAGAAGACTGGATATAGGCGTTAGGCTGTACATTGCCCGAGAGCCCCTGCTTACTCCACGAAGCCCAGTCACGCAGGTCGGTGCGTGGGTTCGATCCCAGAGCGGCATCAGCGTGCTCAATAGCCTTGGCATACTGATGGGCATAGAGGTAGAAGCGTGCAGCAAAGGCATGAGCAGCCTGCGCAGTGAAGTGGTACTTCGGCTTACCGTAGTTTGCTGAATTGATATCCCGCAGGCCCTCGGTGAGGTCTTGCTCGATGTGCTTGTAGAGCGCTTCGAGCGTGCCTCGGTGATGGAGGGTACGCCCAGGATGCTCCTCTGGCTCGGTAGGATAAGGCAGGCCATAGTCGGAGGCTGCCGTCTCGGGAGCATAGGCTTGGCAGAAGACATTCGCCAGCTGGAACATCGAGTAGGCGCGGCATAGCTTGGCTTCAGCGACCTGACTGGCGTAGGCATCCTTATTGCTTACGCCAGCGACGTGCTTGAGCACTTCGTTGCAGACGGTGATCGCAGTATAGTGTGCGTCCCAGAGCTGCTGAGGGGTCTCCTGCTCGCGGATCTCGGAGATATCGCTCCAGCGATAGGCCTGCTCCTGGAAGGGGCTGATAGCGCTCCACGAGGTGTAGTCGTGCTCGTCGCTATTGTCGGAGTACATCTCCAGCAGGTAGGCTGCGTGGGCATCGGGATAAGCCGATACAAGGAACTTCGCCGCATCCTCTGGGGTGTGCAGCTCCATACGGTTGTCGGGGTACTTGTCGAGGTACTTACCGCAGCTCGAGAAGAGCAGTGCCAGCGAGAGGACTGAGGTGATGATATGTTTCTTCTTCATTGGTGTCGATGCGTTAGAGTCCAAGCTTCAGGGTAAGAGTGAACTGTCGGGGCGTAGGCGAAGCTACCCCACCGATGTTGAAGAACTCTGGGTCTTGGCCGTTGAGCTTCTTGTCTGCATACAGGAGGAAGAGGTTCGTAGCCTGGACCTTGACCGAAGCGCTACGCAGAGGCGTACGCTTGATCAGGCTTGTGGGCAGGTCGTAGGCGAGGGAGATCTCCTTGAGGCGGATGAAGTCGCCCTTAGCGATACGTGCCGTAGAGTAGTTATAGCCGTTGTAGGCGTAGCGCAGATTGTTGTTGGTAGCGTACTGACGACGGCTCAGGATGGTGGGGATGTCCGTACGTGCTTCCTCGCCAGCAGCCTGCCAGCGGTTGATGAAGGCGTGCGTCATCGAGGCCATATCCCCATAGTAAGCCTTGAACTTCGGATCAAGTCGGACGACATTGCCGAAGGCATAGGTGAGGAATACGTTGAGGTGGAGGCCCTTGTAGGAGAGCGTATTGCCGAGTGAGCCCGTGTGGGTGGGGTCGGTAGGACCTTCGTACTTGAGGTACTCGGTGTGGTTACGCTCCTGGAAGTTGATGTTGTCGGTCGTCACCTCACCCTTCTCGTTGATGAGCTGGGGGAGACCTTGGTTATTGAGGCCGACGAAGGGGATAGAGAAGAGAGCACGTGCGGGGTAGCCCTTCTTCGCGAAGCCGTTCCCACTGACAAGGTCAATCATACGTCCCTGGTTGTAGAGCTTGGTGATCTCCGAGTGCGTGTAGGAGTAGATGAAGCTCGTCGTCCAGTTGAAGTCCTTCGTCTTGATGTTCTGCGAGGTGATGCTGAGCTCAAGACCACTGGACATCATTTCTGCGACGTTGGCAGGACGGATGATCGTACCACCGATACCCTGCGTGATCATGGGGCCCATTTCATCGAAATTGCGACGGGTGTAGGCATCGAAGGAGAGGCTGAGGCGATCACCGAAGAGGCCTGCGTCGAAGCCGGCGTTGAGCTCGTTCTTCTTTTCGTAGGTCAGGTCAGCATTCCCCAGCTGCTCGATACCGATACCGGGCTCTTGGTCTTCGGCGAAGAGGCGGAAGGGGATGTAGGACTTGAGGATGGTCGTCGAGCTACTATAGGAGGGATCTGGAGGTGTCCCCGTGAGGCTATAGGAGAGACGGAGCGTGAGGTGGCTCAGAGGCTTTAGCTTTTGGAAGAAGTCTTCCTCGTGCATGTTCCATGCGCCCGAGACGTTCCACGTAGACATCCAGCGAGCATTGCTGCTGCGCCCGAGCTGATTCGAGCCTTCGTAGCGGTAGGTGCCGTTGACGACATAGCGCCCCTTATAGGAGTAGGTCGCATTGCTGTAGAAGGCTACCGTACGATAGTTTGTGTTGTTGAGGTTGTAGTAGCTATTGCCGTCCTCTACCTGCTTCTTGAAGTACTGGTAGGGGTAGAAGGGCGTCTCTCCTGCGGCATACTGAAGCCCCCAGCCCGTGAAGGCGGTGCGATTACGCTGGATATTGGTCGTCTCAAGACCACCGAAGAGATTGAGCGTGTGGACTCCGAAGGTGCGGTTATAGTTCACCGTAGCCCGGAAGTCATAGTTGCTCATGCGGTTCTCGCCCTTGTGCATGAAGCCTCCATTAGGCAGGACGGTGCTGGGGAGATCGTAGGGATGATCAGGGTCACGGTAGAGGTACTTGTTGGACTCTCTAATGACGCTGTTTGGCATGGCGCGGTAGGCCAGTGCTTGGTTTGAGTTGTCACGCACATTGTGCTGCTGTGAGGCAGCCGTATGCTTGAAGGCCCCGAGGAGGGTCAGCTCCAGACCACGGATAGGCTTGAAGCGCAGCTCAGCTTGGAACTTTGCATCAAGTACATCCAGGTCGATGTAGTTATTCTCCAGCTCGTTGAAGATATTGAACGGAGCGTAGTTTGCCGTGTAGTACTCTCGTGGGTCGAGGACACGTGAGGTATTCGTCGCGTAGGAGTAGGGGTTGATGTCGAAGTCGCGCTTGACCTCACCGCCTACGACGTCTACATCCTGACCGAGCGTGCCAGGCGCACGCTGATTACGATAGGAAGCACCCCCGATGACATTCAGCGAGAGGCTCTTCAGGAGGTGATGCGTGACGTTGAGGTTAGCGGTATATCGCTTGACCTGACTCTGCTTGTACCACCCTGGATCGATGAGGGCGGAGGCAGAGGCGTAGTAGTTCGACTTGCTCGTACCACCGCTCATGCTCACTGAGTGGGTCTGCATGATGGAGGGCGAGAAGAGCTCCTTGAACCAGTTTGTATTGCGTCGCTCAGCCTGCTGGAGGTAAGCGTTCTCAGCCTTCGTCGTATTGTCGAGCAGGAAGGTGCGGGTCTTGGGATTGTACGTGTTGATCAGCTCGTACATCTTACCATAGATCCCGTAGTCACTGCCGTTGAGGACCTCAGCGAAGTTCAGCCATCCCTTATCGCGTAGCTCGCGGTAGATACTCATCTGCTGCTGCGAGTTGAGGATGTCGAAGTCGCGGTAGGAGGGGATGAGACGGCTGGTGAACTCACCTGTGTAGTTGAAGTTGGCCTGACCTTGCTTCCCCTTCTTCGTCGTGACGACGATGACGCCCGCCATAGCGCGTGCACCATAGATAGAGGTAGCCGAGCCGTCCTTCAGCACCTGGAAGCTCTCGATGTCGTCGGCATTGAGGCCCGCGATAGCAGAGCTGATGAGTGTCTCAGGATTCCCCGAAGCGAGGTCGTCAGCACCTACATTAGATACGTCTTCCATGATGACACCGTCGACGACCCAGAGGGGCTTGGAGCTCCCGTAGATAGAGGTCGCCCCACGCACGCGGATCTTAGGAGCTGTACCAAAGGTCCCCGAGACATTTTGTACCGACACCCCTGCGGCGCGGCCTTCAAGGGCGCGGGCTGCATCGGGTACCCCGTCGAGCTTGGCTTTGTCGCCGCCGAGCTTAGCGGAGGCCCCCGTGAAGAGGCGCTTGTCTACCTTGGTGAGCCCCGTGACGACGACCTTGTCCAGCGTCTTCTCTGAGGGCTCGAGTGTGATCTTCATCTTGTCCTTGATAGGCACCTCTTGGGTGAGGTAACCAATGTAGGAGATGCGCAGGGTCTTAGAGCCTGCGGGTACCGTGATCTTGAAGCTGCCATCCAGCCCCACGGTTGTCCCCACCTTGCTATGTTCCTTGACGATGATCGAGGCTCCGATGGCGGCCTCGTTGTCGGGGGCGGTGACGACGGTGCCCGTCACCACCTGCTGCGCGAGCGCAGGCAGGAACCCCAGGAGCAGGGTGAGGAGGAGTAATGTACTTTTCCTCATTCGTTCAATTAATTGTATAGGTGTTTGAATAATTTATGCTTGTCTGTATTCCGTGGAAAAAAGAGACGAGCGACCACCTCACTGCCTACGGCTGGGGGGATCGCTCATTGCTTGCTGTCCCCGAGGTGAGGAACAGTGACGCTATACTATATAATGTAGAGCCATGACAAAGGGAGCTATCGTCCGCAACCAAAGGCGGGGAGATAGCTATCGCATTCGCTTGTCAAAGCTGAGGGTGTGTCGGTGTTCTTCCAGATACCTCATGAATTCACTTTTGTATCACAAGGGAATAATATGATCTACTATCAGCCACAAAGCTACATAATTATTAGATACAAAGTGGTGTGTGCCGAATTTTTAGGTAGCGTATTCTCGTCCAAGCTCTCTATGGTTCTCATAAATGACACCCTTTATAGAAGGGATGCTTGATGCTCTATACTGTGATGGGTAAAATGAACCAGTACTGGTCACTGAGTTGACCAGTACTGCTTGGTGGTGTGTGCCAGTACTGGTCCGAAGTCTGACCAGTACTGCTCGATTGAGTGACCTGTACTGGTTCAAATTCTTTTGGGTATTATTGAAGCCCGCTATCTGCTTGCGTAGACGCATGCGGATAGCGGGCTAAGCCCCTCTGTCCCTTTGTGGTGCTTGCTGCTTTTTAGGCCGATGGGTGGCTTAGCGGCGGATGAGCTGGAAGGAGAGCTGAAGGCTATCAATGAGGAGGAGGCCTTCGGTGAGTGGAGAGGGAAGGCCCAGCAGGAGCTTGAGAGCTTCGGCGGCGGTGATAGAGCCGATGACAGCAGGTGTGGTCGCCATCACGGGGAAGGGGGCTTGCGTGGGGCTTGGGTCGTCTCCCTCATCTCCCTCGGGGAAGAGGTCTCGGTAGCGTGAGGGGGAGTCGGGGAGGAAGAGTGCCAGCTGTCCGCACCACCCCTCAAGCGAGGCATAGAGCCACGGGATCTGGTGCTCTGAGGCATAGCGATCGAGGAGAAGGCGTGTCGCTTCGTTGTCGGTAGCATCGATGAGAAGCTCGACCTCCCCGATGAGGCGGGTGGCATTCGCCTCGGTGAGGCGCTCACTGTAGGCCGTGATGTCGCAGTGGGGATTGGCTGCGCGGAGTCGCTCGGCAGCGCACTGCGCCTTGCTCCTACCTACCTCGTGCGTGGTGTAGAGCGTCTGACGGGGGGAGGTTGCTCACTGAGATACTATCGTCATCGCATAGTGTGAGATGCCCGACCCCCGCTCCCACGAGGAGGGGCAGGAGAGCTGAGCCCAGCCCTCCTGCTCCGATGATGGCTACCCGCTTCTCGGCAAGGCGCATCTGCCCCTCTTCCCCGACTTCGGGAAGGCTTATCTGTCGGGTGTAGCGGGTCTTGAGGTCGTCTATCTCAGTCGTTTCCATTGCTTGGAATCTTACTTCTAATAAGGGGAGGGTCAGAGCCAGCTATCCCAGTCCTTCCATACTGGCTCGTAGCCTGCGCTACGCAGGTGGGCGGCAAACTCTGCGGGACTACGGCTGTCGTTGATGACGAACTGCTCCAGATCTTTGCTGCTCTCGGCATAGCCTCCGGGCTCGGTGTGACTTCCTGCACTCATACTCGTGATACCCAGGGGGAGAACGTGGTCACGGAAAGAGGCTGACTCACGCGTCGATAGAGAGATCTCCACGTGCGGATCAAGGAGACGGAAGGCCAAGATGAGCTGCGTGATGCCGAGGTCGTCAATGGGTGAGGAGGGTTCATAAGCTCCCACTGCGGGGCGAAGGCGAGGTAGGGAGATGGAGTAGCGGGTCTGGCGGTAGCGCTGACGGAGGTAGCAGAGATGCAGGGCGGTGAAGGTGCTATCGGTGCGCCAGTCCTCGAGCCCTAAGAGGGCACCGAGCCCAATCTTCTCGATACCTGCTTGGGCGATGCGGTCGGGTGTCTCGAGTCGATAGCGGTAGTCGGCCTTCTTCCCTCGGAGGTGGTAGCTGGGGTAGTGAGCTTCGTGGTAGGTCTCCTGATAGACGCAGACATAGTCTACCCCCGCCTCGTGGAGGGCGGTATATTGCTCGGTCGTGAGGGGCTGGACCTCGAGGCTGAGCTGGGCGAAGTGCGGGCGGATATGCTCGACGACCTGCAGGTAGTACTTCCATGAGCTGGCACGAAGGTCTTCGCCACTGACGAGCAGAAGATGACGGAAGCCCAAGGCCTTGATGGCCTCTACCTCACGGTCGATCTCGGAGAGCGTCAGTTGGCGCCGTCGGATCTTGTTCTCCACGCTGAATCCGCAGTAGACGCAGCTATTGGAGCATACATTAGATAGGTAGAGCGGGATATAGAGCTGGATCGTATGGCCAAAGCGCTCGACGGTGAGGCGGTGCGCCTCGCGTGCCATCTCCTCGAGGTAGGGAACGGCGGCAGGTGAGACGAGTGCCATGAAGTCCGCTATCGTGCGGTGTGGTGCAGCGAGGGAGCGCTGGACGTCCGCTGCCGTCTTGCTATAAATCTCCCTCTGGAGGGTATCGAAGTCATAGGCCCGTAGCACATCATAGGCCGTCGTGTCGGTCGTCATGGCTCGGGAGTGAAGAGGAAGGCGGTGAGAGGAGAGGAGGCTACCGCTTCGTGGCTCTGTGGGGCGAGCTTAGCTTCGTAGGCTATGCGACCTGCTTCGACCCCGAGGCGGAAGGCGCGTGCCATAGCTACGGGATCTTGCGCTGTGGCGATAGCCGTATTGACAAGTACGGCATCAGCACCCATCTCCATACATTCGGCGGCGTGGCTGGGGCTACCTATGCCCGCATCGATGACGACGGGGACGGTACTCTCGGCGATGATGATACGTAGGAGGGCACGGGTGTCCAGCCCGCGATTCGTGCCTATAGGTGCTGCCAGGGGCATGACGGTGGCGCAGCCTACCTCCTCGAGGCGCTTGCAGAGTACGGGGTCTGCCTGCACATAGGGTAGGACGATGAAGCCTCGCTTCACCAGCTCCTCGGCAGCGCGTAGCGTCTCGATGGGGTCGGGCATTAGGTAGCGTGGGTCGGGGTGCACCTCGAGCTTGAGCCAATTCGTCTCGAGGGCTTCGCGTCCTAGCTCTGCGGCGAGGATGGCTTCTTCGGCGGTCTTCGCCCCGCTGGTATTGGGAAGGAGCTGGATGTGAGGGCTGTCAAGGGGAGCTACGAGGTCATCGCTGTCGGCATGCTGGAGCTCGACACGCTTGAGAGCGAGGGTGACGAGTTCGGTCCCCGAGGCTTCGACAGCACGAGCCATGAGGGCGGGGGAGGCGAACTTCCCCGTACCGAGGAAGAGTCGCGATTGGAAGGTCTTGTCTGCTATGGTAAGCATAGTGGTCAGGTGTATTAAGGTCGGTCGTCCGCAGCGGTGCAGGCGGCTTGGATGAGGCTGCTGCTCATGGCGACGCCGTAGAGTCCGAGGGCGTAGAGGGCGGGGATATCCTCGGGGAACACGCTGCCGATGGCATAAGCAGGGAAGGGGAAGGCCTGGAGCTGGAGAGCACGATAGCCCTCAAGCCCCAAGATGGGGGCGAGCTTCTTCTTTGTCGAGGTGAAGCGGAAGGGGCCGATGCCCACGTAGTCGATGGGGAGCGTACGTGCTGTGGTGAGGTCTTCTGCGCTGTTGCACGTCAGACCGATGAGGGCGTGCTCACCTAAGAGACGTCGGGCCTCCGCCGGGGACATATCTCTCTGTCCGAGATGCACGCCATCGGCACCCGTGAGGAGCGCGATATCTACTCGGTCATTGATGAGTAGGGGGACGCCGTAGGCATGACAGAGCGCTAAGGCTTCGCGTGCGGTATGGAGGAAGGTCTCCCACGGGGCGTCCTTCATGCGTAGCTCTACGATATCCGCTAAGCCCTGACGAAGGACGAGGTCGGTCTGCTCGAGGATCTCCGCTGTGGTGGTAGCGTGCGTGACGAACATCCGTCGGCCTAGTGGCAGTCGTCTTACGGGTACTTCCTGCCCTCGCCCAAGGCGGTAGTGCATCGTCGCACGCTGGGCTGCGTGGAGTGCCTCTTGGTAGTCTTCGCCCCGAGCTAAGGCAGCGCACAGTGTCGTAGCGTAGAGACAGCCCGTGCCATGGCGGTCTTCTCCGAGGAGTGGTGCGGAGCTCTCGATGAGCCGACCATCGGGGAGGTAGGCCCTGTCGGTGACATCCTCCTCCGTAGAGGAGGAGGACTTCACGATGACAGTAGTCGCAGTACGCTCTGCCCATTCGCCTGGTGTGATCTCCCCGAAGAGCTGGCGGGACTCGTAGTGATTGGGGAGGATGACGTCTACCAGTTCTGCCACCTCGAGGAGGCTTTCACGGCTGGCATCGGAGAGGAGGTCTGCGCCCGAGCTGGTGCGTAGTATCGGATCCCAGACGATGCGACAAGCTGGGAAGAGCGCACGGATCTCACGGATGAGGATGCGTAGCTGGTGGAGCGAAGCGATGAGCCCGATCTTAGCTACCTGCGGGGGCGACTGCCTACGAAGAGCACGTACGGCCTCGATGAGGTCTGCGTCAGCAACTGCCGTGAGGCGGGTGAAGGCTACGGCATCCTGACAGGTGAGTGCCGTCACGAGGCTATAGGTGCGTACTCCTAAGCGTGCGGCATGCTGCATATCTGCTGTGAGCCCTGCCTCTGCCGTGGGGTCGATGCCCCCGCAGAGGAGGAGCGTCGGGGCGCATAGCTTCTGCACACGCTCGGTGAGCTTATGGAGCTGCTGACTCGCGAAGTACCCTAAGAGTGCGACACCAGCGAAGCCCTCTTCGATAAACCCTTGGGCATTCGCCTCTCCGACACCGCCTAGAGCGATGAGGTGGAAGGGGAAGCGTGCTGTGACGGCTCGCCTCAGCTCGGGTATCCACGGGCTGTCATTCCCGTAGCTAGGCTTACTGATGCTCGCTGCGACGGGGCTCACATAGGCGTAGTCAGGACGGAAGGGTAGGCGCTCCAGCTCCGCTACGCTGTGGCAACTGACACCGACGATCTGCTCGGGGTGAAGGGCGTCCGTCGGGCGCTTACGGAGTGTGCTCCAGTCGGCTACGGAGAGGTGTACACCGCCGAGCCCCCAGTGTCTCACCAGCGCGATGTGGTGTGAGAGGACGCAGCGACTGCGGAGCTCACGAGGTATGGAGCGGATGAGTGCCTCAAGCTCCTCTACCGTGGCGTCGGGCTTGCGTATGTGTGTACGCGCCCGATGCCGAGACGGAGTAGGTGAGCGATGCGCAGGGCTTCGCCTGGGTCACCGAGTGCGGGCGGTGTGATGGCGATGATCTGCTGGGGTAGCATAAGGGCTATCTATGGTGACTACAAGGGGCCTCGGTGCTGAGCGCAAGTCCTTTGCTGGGGACAGCGGAACGTGACTGCAACACTTGACGGAAGGAGCGGTTCGCACGCATCGAGCAGAAGTGCTCACCGCACATCGAGCAGAAGTGCTTCTCCTTGTGCTCCTCATCGGGGAGCGTCTCATCGTGGAACTCCTGCGCACGCTCGGGGTCGAGCGCCAGATGGAACTGGTCTCTCCAGCGGAATTCAAATCGTGCCTTACTCATCGCATAGTCACGCAGGTAGGCCGTCGGGTGTCCCTTCGCCAGGTCAGCAGCATGGGCAGCGAGCTTATAGGTCACGACTCCTTCACGGACGTCATTGCGCTCGGGGAGGCCGAGGTGCTCCTTCTGCGTGACGTAGCAGAGCATGGCGGTACCCTGATGTCCGATGATCGAGGCACCGATAGCCCCTGTGATGTGGTCGTAGCCAGCACCGATGTCCGAGACCAGCGGGCCGAGGGTGTAGAAGGGGGGGCTTCGTCGCAGTCGAGGAGTTCGCGCGTCATGTTCTCGGGGATGAGGTGCATAGGGATGTGCCCAGGGCCTTCGATCATCACCTGCACATGGTAGCGAGCGGCGATGCGATTGAGTTCGCCGAGAGTCTGTAGCTCTGCGAACTGTGCTGCATCGTTGGCGTCATGGATGCAGCCTGGACGCAGGCCATCGCCGAGGGAGAGGGAGACGTCGTAGCGGGCAGCTATCTGACAGATCTCCTCGAAGTGGGTGTAGAGGAAGCTCTCTTCGTCGTGCTCGGTGCACCAGCCCGCCATGATCGCCCCACCACGGCTGACGATACCTGTAAGGCGCTTGAGGGTCAGCGGGATGTGCTCCTTGCGTAGCCCTGCATGGATGGTGAAGTAGTCGACACCCTGCTCCGCCTGCTCGATGAGGGTATCGCGATAGATCTCCCAGCTGAGGTCGTAGGCCTTGCCGTGGACCTTCTCCAGTGCTTGGTAGAGGGGGACGGTACCGATGGGCACGGGGCTATTGCGGATGATCCACTCGCGCGTCTCGTGGATGTGACGCCCAGTGGAGAGGTCCATCACGGTGTCAGCGCCCCAGCGGGTAGCCCATACGGCCTTCTCCACCTCCTCGGCGATGCTACTGGTGATGGCAGAGTTGCCGATATTGGCATTGACCTTGCAGAGGAAGTTGCGCCCGATGATCATAGGCTCGAGCTCGGGGTGATTGATGTTGGCAGGGATGATGGCGCGCCCTCGGGCGATCTCTTCACGTACAAATTCTGGGGTCACGTATGGGGGGGATCTCTGCGCCAAGCGGGTCACCTGCCATGGCGTGGTGCTCTTTGGCCTGGTCGATGAGTTGGTTCTCACGTATCGCCACGTACTCCATCTCCTCGGTGATGATACCTTGGCAGGCATAGTAGCGCTGGGTGACACAGTGCTCCTTCGCTACTCGTGGGTGGAGGGAGATATGACGGTAGCGCAGGCCATCGAGGGCGCGCTGCTGGAGGCGTGAGCGGGTGTATTCACTGCCGAGCTCTTCGCTACGGGTCGTATCGTCTCGGCGGTCGATCCACGGCTCACGTAGGCGTGGCAGGCCCGCCTCGAGGTCTACCTGATAGGCGCTATCGGTGTACGGGCCACCTGTGTCATAGACGACGACAGGGGCATTGGGGGTACGGCTTCCATCCTCATTGTAGGTGTCGGAGAGGACGATGCGGCGCATGCCGACACGTAGCTCGGGGAAGAGCTGGCCAGGTACATAGATCTTCTCCGAGCCGATGAGTGGGCCGTGAGTAAGGACATCTTTGATCTTCATAATAGTAGGGGAATGTGTGTGTGTCGTGGGAAGGGTAGGGCTTAGCCTCCGAAGGTAGGTCGGATGAGGAGAAGGGTGTCGCCCTCCTCGAGCTGGTAGGTGGCTAAGGCTGTGCGGGGTACCAAGCGCTCATTGACGGCAATGGCCGAGCGAGGTGGTAGGTCGATCGCTGCGAAGGCAAGGGCTTCGGGGATCGTGCATACATGGGGGAGCGTGGTGGGAGCTCCGTTGATCAGGATCTTCATCGTAAGTAACTCTATCGTCATGGTGTGATGAGGAAGTGCGAAGTGACGACACACCTCCAGCGAGCCTACTACCACAAGGGGGCAGACACTCTCTGGGGAACGATGACGAGCCGATGGGCTCAATCACAGCGCGAGTAACGGAAGATCTTAGAGGATGAGCGGCGGGATATCGCCTTCACTCTCTGCCTACGCCAGCATTATCTGGATCAGGTCTTCGGGTATAATCTCAGCACAGCGTGGACTCGTGTCCTACGCCAGCACCCCTTTGAGTTGCTCTACGGACAAAGGTAGGCCTTTTCTTGATACTGACAAGAGCGGGCTTTGACAAGCCCTTTAATAGTGGGCTTTTCTACGATATCATAGAGGGGGTGGTATCGACCTATATTGGTCTGCGAGCAAACCTATATTGGTCTGCGCACGAACCAACATAGGATTACTTACAAACCAATATGAGACTGTTGAGCAGTTATTCTGCTAAGGCATCGTACGCCCAGCTCCCCGATATGCCCCTCTCAAGAGATACACAAGCCCTTCGCCTCATCGCGGGTATTCCTCTTATCCTGCGGAGGGAAAAGTGCTATTCTCATGGAGAAAAAAGTGCCTTTCCGCAGTGGTATTCTTCTATCTATGCACGTAGCCTTAAAGACCAGGCACGCAAATCCAAATATCCATGTACGTAGATATTAGAGCCACGCACGTAGACCAAACTTATCTGCCACTCGTCCACAACTTTTATCCCTACGCGGAGCAACAACCTAATATAGGATTGCTCCCAACCCAATAATGCTTGCTACGCCTCCTGCACCAAGCTACACGTTCCCCTTCGTATAAAAGGCAACACCCGCCGACCGCAGTGCAGTCGGCGGGTGCCGGTAGAGAATGGGGTTAATGGCCTGCCTTAGAGCCCGGGCCAGTAGCTGAGCGTAGCAGGCGTAGCGGGAGATTCCGCTTCGAACTGCTGCTCGATGTCGTCGGGGAAGTTATGGAAGAGATCCATCCCGATCTTTGTCTCCAACTCGTCGATAGAGAGGGCGACACTACGCATGGAGGTCTTCTCACCATAGAAGCGGTGCTCGACCAAGAAGCCGATGCCGTGGTAGGTAGAGCCCTTTTTCAGTACGAGGGCCATCCAGTAGTACTTAGGCACGACGATGACGCCACGGACCTTCTTGCTCTCGACCTGATCATCACGGATCGTCCCGCCCTTGGCGACGTAGAGGACGTCACGGAGCTGGGAGTTGCGCCCCCATGCTTGGACCTTCTGCTCGAGCTCCATCCAGAATTTCTGGTTGAGGTCGCCGAGCTGGGGGCTCATGTTCGTGTAGTAGAAGGTCTGTCTATTGGCCTCGGCGCTGAAGAGGCGGTCAGAGGAGGCTACCATGTGACCACGGTCGTATCCGCTCCCACGGAAGAGGTTCTCCGTAGAGAATCGCTGAGGTACGTAGGGATCCCACTGCCAAGCATCGCTACGTCTGACGGATTGAGCCGAAGTCGTATTGTCGAAGGTGAAGCAGACGAAGCGTGGGTGACGCTTGTCGGTGTCGTACTCGAGGGAGTAGTTCACGATACCACCAGCGCGGTGCGTGATGAAGTAGTTCTGACTACCACCATAGAGGGCGGGTACCTCGAGCAGCGTGACATCACCGAGGATATACTCACCCGTAGGGGAGGGGGATGGGCGATGGCGTAGGGGTGACCTCACCCGTACCCTGCTGGCTGATGATGAGGGTGTCACGAACGCCCGCTGAGCTCGCGATGATCTGTGCTGAGCGAGAGGCGCCGAGATTCTGACTTACCGAGACGGAGATAGAGGTGCTGGACGTGCCATCCCCCCTTCCTACGCTCAAGCTCGATCCATGAGGATGCATCCTCGGGCGTGACAGTGAGCTTCCAGTCGGAGGCCGCACGGAGCTTGATGTAGAAGTTCGAGCCTTCCTTGGGTACGCTCTTGATCTTGTCGGTCGAAGAGCCTGGGAGGGAGAGCTGGAGGCGGTCGGAGGTGCGGACGGGGTGTTCACCACGCTCGGTGGTACAGCTGGAGAAAGCCATCCCCATGAGGCCGAGCCCCATGAGGATGGTCTTGATCCGAAGAGATTTAATCGTCTTCTGCATAGAGAGGAAGGACTATCGCTTACCGAGGTAAGACTTGATGGTGGCATCCTGATTCTCCTTCGTGATGGCGACGCGCTCCCACTGGTCAGCGGAGAAGGTCGCAGAAGGAGCCTTGACGGATGCGATACGGTGGAGGACGATGTCGGCACCAGCGAACTTCTTGTCGCTGTCGATCCAAGCCGTCTCCATACCACTACCGATCTGGTCGATGGTCACTGTACCCTTCAGCAGAGCCACGGGGTCATTGCCATTGAAGCTGAAGTCTGCGACCGTGCCAGCAGTATAGACTTTCGCCTGCTCGTGGCGGAGGACGAGTGAAGCACCTGCAGCGAGCTTACCCCTCAGAGCGATACGGCTCTCAGCATGCTCTCCAGGTGCAGGCTTGTTCTTAGTCCCAAAGTTCTTCACGAGGAGCATGTAAGCACTGAGGTCAATCTCCTGATCCGTGGGGTTGGAGATCTGGATGTACTTCTCGAAGTCGAAGCCTTCGATGTAGGCGGAGATGATCAGATCGCCAGAGGTAGCAGGAGGATTAGGTGTGGGTGTAGGAGTAGGCGTGGGATCGGGCGAAGGGGTAGGCGTAGGAGCCGTGCCCTCCGTGCAGCGCTCAGCCGTCAGACCAGCGAGGTCATCAGCCGTACGAGGCCAGAGGTTGTAGTGCTTGGTGCTCTGACCCGAGTTCTTGTTCGTCGTCACCGAGCGCTGGATGATCCCGACGATGCGGCCGTTCTTGTCGGATGCGATCGTCGTCTTGAAGGTCGAGTAGTAGGAGATAGCTACCGAGAGATCGGATACACCTGCCGTGACCTGCGTAGCGCAGTCCGTGAGCGCATTGAAGTAGCTCCCTGCAGACGTCTTACCCTGAGTAGGCTTGTTGGGGTTGAGTTCCTTGCCAGGAGTCTTGAACTGAGCGCCATCGACAGCTACGAGGATGTTGTCGTACCTGCCAGCGTAGATGTCTGCGAAGGTGACGGCCTTAGGAGTGATCGTCGCTACTTCGCCCGTGGGAGTCACCATAGAGGCAGCATCATTCAGACCCGTATAGTCGATCTGCAGTGAGCCATCCTGGTAGCGACCGACCTTCGTGCCCTTGGTCTTGATGGTGAAGACGGCACCGGGACGCCAGTCCTTAGAGGCGTTGGCATTCAGACGAAGCGTGATGCCGACTTCGCCAGCCTGCACGACGATGTTCTTGAGGCTGGTTATATTGTTCGCCGTGATGTCGGAGAGGAGGACGGCCTTGAAAGTCGTCTCTTCGTCTACCGTGACGCTCTGACCCTTGTCGTACTTCGCGATGAAGGCGGCGAGTGCGGCGCCGTCTACTATAGTGGGATTCGAGGGTAGGTTAGGAGTAGGTTGATCCTTACCTGGGGTGATGACTGCAGAGCCGTCGCCAGCCTGCGTGATAGTATAGTAGAGGGTCTCGTTGCCAGCCTTGAAGGCGAATTGGCCTTGACGGGTAGCACCCGAGGCATTCTTGAGGACCTTGATCGTGACGTCACGTTCGCCAGCGTCCCCTGACTCGGGGCTGATGCTCAGCCAGTCGAGGGCGGTGGTAGCCGTCCAAGAGCGGTTGGTGCGGATGTGCAGCGTGGCCGTGCTCTCATCCTTGCTGATGAGGGTATTGCCGTTGCTGTCCTTCGTCAGCTGGGTGACCGAGATCGATGGACGCTCATAGGCGTCATCGTTGTCCTTACACGAGGCGAGGGACAGGGTAGCACAGGAGGCTAAGAGGAGCGTCCAGCGCGTGATCTTACTTGTTGTCATCAGTCAATCGTATTTGTTGAGATGGTGAGTGCTGTAGGGGAGTGATTTAGAAGCGTGCGCCCGTGAGCTGGACATCTTGCTCACGCAGGATGAGGAGCTGAGGGGTGTCACGGAAGTAGGTGAGGATAGCAGTGATCGTACCCGAACCAGAGGGGACGGTGTGACCAGCGAACTTCGCATAGCTGCTCGTGCGGACGATGAGCTGTGCGCCAGAGCGGTCTACGAGCGTGCGATTCACATTGCGGTTCTTGTCCTTGCCCTGTGGATCAGCATAGGTCTGACCCAGCTCGGAGGCGAGGAACTGTACATCCTTGAGGCTGACGAGCGTACCTGCGTACTTCTTATTCAGCGTCGCGATGGTGAGCTCGTGGGGCTTGATATCGGTGTGACCTTCCTTGAGGAGGATGCGGTGCACGAGGAGCTCAGGATAGAAGGCTGTCTCATACTTCTCATCCTTGGAGGTATATCCGAGGTTGATCTGTCCAGCGTAGTCGCCGAGCTGCAGGCCCTGGCAGAGGAGGCGTACTCGCGTACCCTGAGGGTAGACAGAGCTGAGGTTGCCGAGGGCGAACTTAAGCTCCATACCGCCCGTCTCATCCTCGATGTAGCAGGACTTGTAGAGGTTCCCCTCGCTGTCGTCCGAGGCGATGACCGCAGAGACGACGATGGGCTTGTCGATGAGCGTACCACCACGCTTGTAGAGTGCCTTGAGCTGGCTGATGGTGTGCGTGGGCAGAGGCAGCTCGTCCGTACTCTTCTGGTCGGTACGGGGAGGATCGACTTCGTTGTACTTCGTGCAGCTCGTAGCCCTATCCCGATGAGCATCGAGAGGGTGAGTGCATATATAGCATGACGATTCATAGGATCTATGCGTGTAGGGGGGTTAGAACTGGAGGGTGGTATTGAAGAAGAACGTCGTCCCGTAGACATAGGAGAGCTTCGTATCGAAGGGGCGATAGAGCTGCTGCGTCCCATCGGTAGCACGGATCGTGCGGATACGGAGCTGTTCGTAGCCTCCATTGGGCAGGCTGCGGTTGTTCAGCACGTTGCTTACCGAGAGGTTGAAGCGCAGGTACGTGCCGTAGGTGATGCGCCAGGAGTAGCTCGCGAAGAGGTCTACTGTGAAGCCATCACGCAGCTGCTCGGGGAGAATATAGTTGTGGTCAAGCGAGGTACGCCCGCGGTCGGTGCGGATGACAGGCGACATCGAGACAAAGTTGCGCCCGAAGTAGTTCGCGTTGATCCCGAAGTTTGCGTACCAAGGAGAGTAGTACGTCAGCCCGAGAGTCGCAGCCGTCTGAGGCGTACCGCTCACGTTCAGCCCCTTCCAGTAGATGCGGTCGCGGTCGACGATCTCGTTGGAGTTATCGATGCTCTGGATGTAGCTGGGGTTATTGGCATACTGATACTGGCCGAGGGCAAGTGCAGCGTTGGCCGTCAGCGTGGGGCTAATCTTCACTTCGAAGCCAGCTTCTGCCCCGAGGTGGCGGGTGGCGATGCCGGTGATGATGTAGTTCGAGAACGAAGCTCGGCTATCATCGTAGAAGCTCATCGAGCGCGTGTGGTCTGCGATGTGCGTGTAGAAGGCCGTCACACGTCCGCGCAGCCAGGGAAGGCGTACGAGGTAGGAGGCTTCTGCCGAGAAGATCTTTTCGCTCTTGGGATCCTCGATATAGCTATCGCGTGTACGAGGTGAGATGAAGAGATTTTGGAAGGTGGGTGCCTGCTCGAGATATGCTACGTTAGACTGTAGGTAGTGGTGGCCATTGAGCTTGTAGGTAGCCCCAGCCTTCACCCCGAGGTCGTTGAACTTCACGCGGTCCGATAGCCCGTAGGAGTTCTCGGGGAAGAGCCCGCGCTTCTGATGACCTTCGCGCTGCATCCCCGTGTGGGTATAGGAGATACCCGTATAGGCATCGAGGCGCGTGAGGTGGTAGGTCGCATTGGCCCAGATCTGATAGCGGTAGCTCTGTGCTGTGTAGTCGTAGCTGAAGCGGTCGCCCTTCTGGACGATACGGTCGGGGTGCAGGAGGTCTACCTGACTCTTCGTCGCGTCACCACCGAAGTCACGCTCAGCGAACTTATCGATGTCATAGACGAAGTCTGCACCGAGGAGGTCACCTACCTCGGCATAGTTCGCCGTTCGGTTGTGGCGGAAGTTCGCCCCACCCGTGATCTCAAGCCAGCTCTTGGGAAGCCAGTTGGCAGAGGTTGCCCAAGCGAATTCACGCTGGTCAGTGTGGCGGTCTTCGATCATGTAGAGTGCCTTACGCCCCGTAGCGAGGGTGCGGCCAGAGGCATCCTTCACCGTAGTGAGGTTCCCGCGGTTCACCTCATAGAGGCGGTCCCAATTGATATAGCGGACGTTGGGGTCTGACTTCCACAGCTCCTCATAGATCGCTGCAGCATCGCCATCCTGACTATTGGGGTCAGCCATGCGCGTGAAGTAGGAGGGGAGGTAGCGGTAGTAGTCCGCACGTGGGTCGGGAGCGTTGTACCAGTTCAGCGATGAATAGGCATTCTTCCCGAAGCGGTAGCTGAAGGTGGTATTGATATTGAGCGTCTTCTCCAGATTGCTGAAGTAGTGCGAGAGCTGGACGATAGGCTCGTGGTTGCGGCGCTCACGAGCATTGCGCCACTTGCCGCCTTGGCGCCCGATGTTGGGGTTGTAGAAGTTTGAGCCGACGAGGTCATATACCTCCTGTGTGGTAGCGCTGGCTACACCACGGCGAGTAGGAGCACCGAGGGCGATGAGGCTGAGGCTATTCATCTCGTCGAGCTTCTTCTCTACGCCGAGGAAGTAGCTCCAGGCATCGTAGTACTGCCCCCGGACGTAGGAGTACTGCCCATTGCCGATACGGCGGGCGACGCTGGCTGCGAAGCTCCAGCCGTCCTTGCGCTCTCCCGAGGCATAGGTATAGGCGAATCGGTTGCTATAGGTGCGGTTGCTATTCGAGTAGGTGAGGCGATGCTGCGCACCAAACATTGAGGGGCGCGTCGTCACGTTGTTCGTCACGCCGACGGCACCAAAGCCCGAGACGATGGGCTCGAAGGACTGCGAGGTCTGCTGCTGGCGCGTGATGTCGTTGAGACCGCCCCAGAGCGACCAAGCTGAGTAGCCACTGTTGAGGTCGTTCATCCCGATGCCGTTGAGCATCTGCTCATTGTACTGGGAGTCGTAGCCACGGTTGCGGAAGCGAGCCGTGCTGAAGACGTAGCCCGAAGCGCTGAGGAAGGGGTCGCGTGAGGAGGTGAGTAGGGTGACGCGGTCTTGCATGCCGGCGGCTTCGTTGCCATCCTCTTCGCTGACGATGAGGTCATCGTAGCGAGCATTCCCGCCTTCGCGGAGTGCGACGAGCTTGAGCTGCTTGAGGCCCGAAGCTTCGTTCTCCTGCTTGACCAGCTCGACCTGCTTGGTCTCGTAGCCTTCAGCGGAGAAGGTCAGTGTATATCGTCCCTTGGGGAGGAGCGCCAGGACACTTCGGGCATCTTGCCCGAGGAGCATCTTCTTCGCCACGGGGCCGTAGATGCTGACGTGGACCTTAGCGACGGGCTTGCCGCTCTGACTGTCGATGACCAGAGGTTCGCCCGTAGTCTGTCCGAGGCCTACACTTGCGAATGTCAAGGTGCAGGCGAGTACGGTAATAAGTTTATTCATGCGGTCGCATTATATCGATGACGCTTGCATGCACTCCGCGGATCGTGCAGACCTCCCGCTCCGTCATCGGAGCTCCTGTCATTATGAGGTGTAAGCCGTTTATCCGTGCTGGAGCTTCCCCCCTATCTTAGAAGCCGAGATACGAAGTAGCGCGCAAGATTTGTTACATTTGCACGACTAAATTACATAATCTATCTCGGATAGCCTCTTAAACGACAAGCTTATGCTAAGGAAAATCTCCGCTCTCACCCTCGTCCTTCTCCTCGCTCTTTGCTCCCTCCAAGCCCAGAAGCACGTGCGCCTCACGGTAGCCTTCTACAATCTGGAGAACCTCTTCGACACCATCGACGGGGAGAACAACGATGCCGACTTCCTACCCGACGGGAAGAACCAGTGGACGCCCGACAAGTACAAGCAGAAGCTTCACAATATGGCCTACGCTATCAGCCAGATCGGCTCGAAGCGAGGACCCGATATCCTCGGGGTCTGTGAGATCGAGAATAGAGGCGTGCTCGAAGACCTCCTGAAGGAACCCGAGCTGGCGAACTCTGGCTACGAGATCGTGCACTTCGACTCTCCCGATAAGCGCGGTATCGACTGCGCGCTCTTCTATCGCCCCAGCTACTATCAGTTCACTGCCGCACACCCACACCCCGTCATCCTCAAGGGAGAGGAGCATATCAAGACGCGTGACGTCCTCGAGGTCAATGGCCTCTTGCTTGGCGAACCCGTATCGTTCCTCGTCGCTCACTGGCCTTCGCGCGTCGGTGGCGAGCAGGTCTCGCTCAAGCGTCGTCTGTACGCTGCCGAAGTCATGCGTTCGGTCACGGACTCTCTCCTCGCGGCAGACCCTAATAATAAGGTGATCCTCATGGGAGACTTCAACGACGACCCTACCTCTCCCAGCGTTGTCAACGGCCTGCGCTCCAAGAGTTCTGCCGAAGGCCTGGCGCCTACCGATCTCTTCAATCCCATGGCAGCCCTTTACTCTTCGGGCCGTGGCACGCTCGCTTATCGTGACGTGTGGAATCTCTTTGACAACCTCCTCGTCACGTCCAACCTCATCGGTGGGCCCGCTGATCGCCTGCACCTGCAGCAGGACAAGTCCACGGGGAACTACGGCTATATCTTCAATGCCGACTTCCTCACGCAGAAGACGGGGCACTTCAAGGGCTATCCCTTCCGCACCTTCTCCTCGGGTCGCTTCCAGGGGGGCTATAGTGACCACTATCCCGTCTACCTCTATCTGACGAAGACCATCACCGAATAGCCCTGCGGCTTACTCCGCAAGCTTAAGGAATTCATATTCCCAAGTAGTTACTCAAGTATGGAAGAAGATAGCAAGACATCGGAACAAGAGAAAGCTAAGTTCCTTTTAGACTTAGCGAAAAGTTATAACGAGGAGCGCGAGAAGGAGTTGGGTAAGCTTCCCTTTCGTTACAATGTTTTGGAAGAGGTGCGAGTCAATGAGAATGCCCATACGCGCCTCTTGATGCGCTTGCTGGAATACGAACCTGCCCGACAACATTTCTTCGATTACCTTAAAAAAGTTAAAGACTTCGCTTCTCCAACGATGTCTAAGCCCAAGATTACAGCGGAGAAACATCGTATTGATGGGCTCATACAAGATGGCAATTACGCAATCATCATTGAAAACAAAGTATGTGGAGCGGTAGAGCAAGGACGACAGCTTGAGAAATATGTAGATAAGTGCGTGGGTGACCTCGGTTATAACCTCGGGAAGGTCTATATCCTATATCTATTTGATCGGGAAGGTCTGGAGCCTTCACTGCAAACGTGGGGTGAGTATAAGAAAGAGGACTTTGGAAATAGGTATCTGCAGCTCTCTTACGCAGGTGATATTATTAATTGGCTGGATGAGCTGCTGGCAAAAGTGCAAGTAGATTCAGCTAAAAAAAGCAACTCTCTTCAAGCAGGGATTACACAATATTTGGACTACCTGAGACTGATGTTTAAGATTGATGAATATACTAAGATGAAGACGACACTGACTCAATATATAGAGGGTGAATTGGAGCTAACGGAACGCTTCTCATCTTCCTCCGAGAATGCTGTGGCCTTTTTGAAGGAGCAACAACAGTTTGTAGCTGATCTCAGCTCAGAGCTCGAGCGTCTAATGAAATACTATCAAATCAAAGCTTGGGGAGAGAATTTTGATGTTCGCAACAAGTCAGAACAAGGCTATTCCAAGGACGTGTTTATTGATGATACAACGATAGATAATCTCTATCCTAAGGTTGGGATACACTATCAAATTGAGGGGAAAGGCTCATTTGTTGCTTTGCTTGAGTATGATATCGAAACTACTCGCAGGAAGTCTGTAGCTGTGGGGCTTCGTTGTCCTTCTGAGTTTGACGTAGAGCGAATTAAATGCTTGCAAGATGTATTTAATGAAAAGCTGGAAAGGTGCTATGTCGTAAGAGAGATTCCGGAGCTTGGTATCGCTGGTGTGAAGTGAAGCCCGACAAAGCAATGAGGAAGTTTAATGAGTTAATTGCAGCCTTGAAGGAGCTCGGAGCGACGCCTGTACCAGCGGAAAGCGCAGAGAAATAGTAAGCCGTATATAGGGCGGGAAATTTCCGTATATGCAGAAAATTATTTTCGCATATACGGAAATTTTTTTCTGCATATACGAAAAATTATCTGCGTATATACGGAAATATTCATACCTTCGTTGCTGGATAAACACCCTGTCTAAACCAGGCAGAAAAGCATTCTTTAACCACTAATTATTACTATCATGATTAAGATTAAAGCCGTCGAAAGAAAGGCTGGCTTCGGCAAGACCAGCAAGACGCTTTGGTACCCCGCCATCCACCTGCAGTCAGATGTGACCTTCGAGGAGTTCATCGAGCTCGTTGCGGACGAGACGACCGTGTCCTCGGCCGACATTAAGGCGGTCTTTGACCGTGCTGCGAAGGTGCTCATCCGTCTCTTGCAAGATGCTAAGAGCGTCGATTGCGGCGACCTCGGGACCTTCCGCCCCAGCATCACCGCCAAGACGGGATCGGGTGTCGCCTCAGCCGATAAGGTCGGGGTCGAACTCGTGGATAAGGCCAAGGTCATCTACACGCCTCGCGTCAAGGTGAAGACAGCTCTCAAGGGCGTTCGCCTCGAGCGTGCCGAGCGTGTGCTGGATGTGCCTTACGCCACCGCCACCAAGAAGAAGGGTACGAAGCCCAAGGAAGAAGGTGGCACTTCGCCCACACCTGGTGCTAGCGAAGGCCACGTAGGGATATAGTAGTAACACTAATCAGTTTCAACTAAGCTAATGAATAATCTAATTGATAAGGCAGATACGGTCTTGGGCAAGGTGTATGATGATGTCGTGCATCCAGTCGCAAAGCCTATCGGAGAAATATTGGGCTTTCTGCCTCGATCTGTGAAGGTGCTTTTGCAAGGTTGCGAAAAGTGGATAATCAATGGTGAAGAGTCTTTAAGATTAACCGCGCAGGCAATCCAACAGAAGGCCGAAGCGATTCCAGAGGAGCGACTGACGGAGCCTGAACCTTATGTTATCGTTCCGGCGATACAGCAATTAGCCTATTCATACAGTAGCGATGAACTTCGAGAGCTGTATGCAAACCTTATTGTTTCTTCGATGGATAAGGAGAAGAAGGATCAGGTCCATCCTGCCTTCGTGGATATTCTCAAGAAGCTGACCCCTGACGAAGCGAAGATCCTCCAGCATTTTAAGGGTTGCATTCGTTTAGAGTATGCAGAACTTAATGGATATTTTATGAGAGGAGAAGAAGGAGCTTCAGGTCGGTTGGGAAAGCGTACGACACTGTTATGTGACGAAATATCCTTTTCCATTCCAGAGAATGAGATCGCATACCTTGAGAACCTAATCTCTTTGGGGATTTTGAAAGATTGTTCTGGAAGTAGTATGATAACGAAAGATGTCTATGAGCGTATAGAAGAAAAGATAGGACTGGAGAAATTCCGTCAGAAGTGTATTACTCCTACTGCTTTTTACGCCATTGAATCTGATAGATCTTACTATGAGTTGACCGAGTTTGGACGGAACTTTATCAAGACTGTTGTAGCTTAGAAAATAGCTCTTGCTTTTAATCTGTAACTGAATAGAGAAATTCTACTAGTCTACTTGCCAATACAGAAGTGGGCGAAGATCTATCTTTGGATTGAGTCTACTTGTGCTTTCGGATGATGTGCGGGCTGTAAGCCTTCCCATCATCATTCCAATGCAGAAGAAGTCCCCCGACCGCATCCTCTCAGAGGAGTGCGGTCGGGAGCTTCGCTTTAAGTGCTGTGGGTCGGGGTGCCTTCACCCCTTAGCGGACGGCGACAGCGGCGACGAAGACGTGGACTTCGCTGACGCCACACTGCTCCAAAAGATCGGTGAGCGCAAGGAGTGTGGAGCCCGTCGTCAACAGGTCATCGACGAGGAGGAGGCGCTTGCCCCGTAGCTCCTGAAGGCGCTCCGTCTTGTTGGTGAGGTAGAAGGCTGCTTGAGCATTCTCACGGCGAGCGTCACGGTCCAGCGCCGTCTGTGAGTGACTGCCCCGATGGCGTAGAGGTAGCCCTCTGAGCAGGGGACACCGTAGTGCCGTGCGAGGGCTTCGCCGAGGAGGGCGGCCTGGTTGTAGCCACGGGCTTCGAGGCGCGTGCTTTCGATCGGGGTGGGGAGGATAAGGTCAATGTCGCCAGGCTGGGGTACAAGCTGCCCTTCGGTGAGGGCGGTGCGTACGACAAAATCCGCGACCTCGCCATAGCCTCGGTACTTGAGGGCGATGATGAGGTCGTAGGTGGGATTGGCATGCTGGTAGATGAAGGGGGCGGAGAGGCTTCGGATCAGGGGCGAGCCAAGAAGGCGCTCGTCGGCATGCACGAAGGCGGGGGTATGGCGGGGGAGCTTCGTGGCACACTCCATACAGACGCAGTGCTCCCGCTCGGCGAGACGCCCCCGACAGATGGCGCAGGTGCGGGGGAAGATGAGATCGGTAAGGAAAGCGCCGATGCACTTAGTCGTCGCCCAGTTCATCGGGGAGGTCGGAGAGGAGTTCGCTGATCGCCTCGCGCACATCCTCATAGGGATAGCCTCGGTAGAGGGCGAAGCGTGTGAGGCGGTCATAGACCTTGCGTGGCTCAAGGCCTGCGGGGAGTGAGCGGTACTTACGCTCGAGGAGGGCGGTGAGTTGGTCTTCGCCCTGCATCTCTTCCTCCTCGAGCTCCTCGATAGCGGCGTCGATGAGGCGTGAAGGGATACGATGACGGCGGAGCTCAGCCTGCAGGCGAAGCGGCCCCCAGCCATTGAAGCGGTACTTATCTCGCACGAAGGCTCGGGCAAAGCGCTCCTCGTTCAGGTAGCCTTCTTGCTCCAAGCGCTCGATGAGCGAGTCACATACCTCGTCGGAGATCTCCCAGCCCCGACACTTCTTGCGTACCTCTTGGGCGGAATGCTCAGCGTAGGCGCAGTAGGAGGCGAGGCGTGAGAAAGCTTCTTCGGGAGTAAGCTCCTTTTTCTTCTTCTGGATCATTCGGCGGGGCAATAGGTGAGGTGAAGGAAGCGAACCTTCCCACTCAGGTCTTGGATGAGCTCGGTCTTGGCGTGCCGCCTCCCGATACGCTCGAGCATCGCTTCTTCCGTCGCCGTAGCATAGAGCGGATTTAGCTCGACCCACAGATTCCCTCCCGAGCGGAGATAGCCTTGAGCTACCAGCTCTGCCAAGGCAATATAGTAGGCGATGGGGGAGGCTTCGGGAGCGAAGAGGGCTAAGTGCGGCTCGTGAAGCAAGACTTGAGGCGTCATCTCTTCGGCTTCCTTGGGATGGATGTAGGGCGGATTACTTACGATGAGATCCAGCGGAGGCGTTGGGGGAGTCTGTTCCTCAAGGAGTGCAAAGAGATCGTGCTTCCACAGATAGACTTCGCGACCCGTGGCCTTGCGCAGAGCTTCGAAGTTGGCTTCAGCAATAGGTGCGGCTTCGCTGGATACTTCGAGTGCTACGCTTTGCTTCACCTCGGGAAGGGCGGCCGTGAGGGCATAGGCGATACAGCCACTCCCGTACCGACGTCGAGCAAGCGCTGCGAAGCTCGGCTCTCAGGGTGCTGTAAGATCAGCTCGATCAGCTCCTCCGTCTCAGGGCGTGGGATGAGTGCCCCTGGGGCGACCGTGAGGCGATGCCCTGCGAAGTGAGCATAGCCTAATACATATTGTAGGGGAGTGCCAGCGGAGAGGTCGTGTAGCATGCGCTCCAGACGGGCGCACTCTGCGGGTGATAAAAGCGTATCTTTGCTCAAGAGCAGTAGCTGCGTGCGGGTACAGCCTCGTACCTCCTCGAGGAGTTGGCGGGCTATCTCTCGTGCTTCCGAGGGCTCGTAGAGTGCCGTGAGACACTCCAGAGCCTCCTGCTCGAATGATCGTATTGTATCCATATAAGCAAATATAACGAATACAGATGACAGATGATGAGCGCTATATGCGCCGTGCACTTGATCTGGCGGCCCTTGGAACGGGCTATACTTCCCCCCCAATCCTGTCGTCGGTGCCGTCATCGTGCACTCAGGCCGTATCATCGGTGAGGGCTATCACCACCGTAGTGGACAGCCCCATGCCGAGGTGATGGCTATCCGCTCGGTGAGGGAGCGCGACTTGCTCCCCGAGTCAACGATCTACGTGACGCTGGAGCCCTGCTCACACTACGGGAAGACGCCTCCCTGTGCAGATCTCATCCTACAAGAGCGCATACCGCGCGTCGTCGTCGCCATCCCTGACCCCTTCCCTCGTGTGGCGGGGAGCGGGCTGGAGCGTCTTCGTCAGGCGGGGGTAGAAGTCTCTGTTGGAGTCCTCGCTGACGAAGCGCTTCGCCTCAATGCCGCCTTCATCACAGCGCATACCCAGCACCGTCCGCTGGTGACGCTGAAGTGGGCGCAAAGCCTCGATGGCTTCATTGATCGATCTCGGGAGAATAGCGCGGAGGCTCCCGTCCTCTTTAGTACGCCCCTGTGCCAGCGGGAGATCCATCGCGAGCGTATGCACCACGATGCTATACTCGTCGGCTACCGGACGGCTCTACTTGATGACCCGCAGCTGACAAATCGCCTCTGGTACGGCTCGTCGCCCATCCGTGTGGTCTTAGATCCGCAGCTCGCTTTGCCTCCGAAACTTCGCCTCTTCACGGATGGTCTTGCCCCAACGTGGGTGATTTACCTCGGGGGGGTCGGGTGTGCCTCAGCCTCGTGAGGGTGTGCGCTATCTGCCTCTTAGCGGAGAGCGTATTGAGCCGAAGCAACTGCTTCAGCTCCTACATAGAGAGGGCATTCTCTCGCTTCTCATCGAGGGGGGAGCCGCTACGCTGTCATCTTTCCTTAGCTTAGGGCTCTATGATCGCCTCTTAGTCGAGGTCGCCTCGAAGACCTTGGGTGAAGGAGTCCTAGCGCCTGCTATCCCCAGCGCCCTTTCGTGAGGCTGTTGCCGCGAGTCCTGCCCTCTATTTAGAGTGCTAAGGTATCGCACGCCCAGCTCCTCGATATGCCTCTCCAACGTGCTACACAAGCCCTTCACCTTATCGCACGTATTCTTCTTATCCAGCGGAGGGAAAAGTGTCCTTCTCGTGAAGAAAAAACTGCCTTTCCGTAGTGGTTTTCCTTTGTCTACGCACGTAGTCTTAATGACCAGGTACGTCAATCCCAATATCCACGTACGTAGATATTAGAGCCACGTATGTAGTCCACACTTTTCTGCCTCTCGTCCACAACTTTTATCCCTACGCAGAGCAACGACCTAATAGAGGTTGCTTCACAAAGCTATATAGCTTCGCACCGAAAGCTATATAGGAATCAGGCCAAAGCTATATAGCTTTCTTCGCCATCCTCTATAGCTCTACACACGTACCCATATACCTATAGAGAATATTGCGCAAGGCCACCTCTTCTCAGCTTGCACCTTCTTCCCTCGAAAAGCGGAGGCTTTAGATTGAGAAGTTCGAAGGAGGTACAAGCTGAGAAGAGGTGGCCTTGCGCAAAGGTCTCTTTGTAGACCTTTCCCATAAGCAGCCCGCTATAAATAGCGATCGCCCCAAGGAGATGAGCCAGTGGCTTACTCCTTGGGGCGATCGCTATTTATAGCGGGTAGCTACCCGAGCAGCGGACTAATAGTTATGTCCATCTGGGTCGAGCATCTCCTTGCGCGTGATCTTATGCAGGTCGAGCGCACGCCAAGCGTAGACGATGTACGCTAAGACGAAGGGAATGAGTAGCGATACGAAACTCATCGCCTTCAGAGTGAAGGGGCTCGAGGAGCTATTGCGGATATTCAGCGAGTGGTTGATCAGCTCGGGCATATCTGCGCTGTAGGCAGGGTAGTAGGAGGTATTGTTCCACCCAGCGATGAGGAAGAGGGCGAGTGCCGTGAGGACGACACCGATACCTTCGAACCAGATCCCCTTGCGGAAGCCTTCCTTGAGGAGCGTCAGCAGGATACCTGCCAGCACGAGCACCACCCCGATGAAGAAGATCGCAAAGACTGCGGGCATCTCGATGAGGTTCTTCCAGTACTTGTAGTCCACGAGATAGGTGACCTCGGGGTTAGCAGGATCATAAGCGAAGCCCTGCTTCGTGAGAAGGAAGAAGAGGTAGGCGAGGAAGAGGATGAGGAAGATAGCGGCGTTCCAAGCGAGTGCGCCACGTGAGCGCTTGTGGATCGTCTCATCATCGATGTTGTTGATGAAGAAGAGGAGCGCCGTGGTACGTGCGAGGAAGAAGACGGCAAGGCCGAAGACGACATTCCAGATGTTGAGCACTGCTTCGAGGCCGTGGAGCTGGATACCCTTGTAGGGGAGCCACTCGGAGATGACCTGGCTGGCACCGGAGAGGTCAGCGATAGCATCGCGGTTCACCATGAAGGCTGAGCCCGTGAAGAAGGTCGATACAGCGGCACCGAGGAGAATCGGAGCGAGGAGGCCATTGATGAAGAGGAACGTCTGGTAGGTGCGGCTACCGAGCACATTACCATTCTTATTCTGGTACTCATAGGAGACTGCCTGGATGATGAAGCAGAAGAGGATGAGCATCCACACCCAGTAGGCACCACCGAAGCTGGTCGAGTAGAAGAGGGGGAAGGAGGCGAAGAAGCCACCGCCGAAGACGACCAGCGTAGTGAAGGTGAATTCCCACTTACGGCCGATAGAGTTCACGAGGAGCTTGCGGTCGAGCTGCTCCTTGCCAATGCTGAAGAAGAGCGATTGGCCCCCCTGGACGAAGAGCAGGAAGACGAGGAGAGCACCGAGGACGGAGACTAAGAGCCACCAGTATTCTTGGAAGAATGCGTAGTCCATAATAAATCGTTTGCTTAGCTTGATTAGATGACTTCGTGGAGCTTAGTGCTGATCAGGGCCCTGCTTGATGGCCTTGCGCATGATGTTGATCTCAGCCACGAGCATGATCGTGAAGAGCAGGAAGAAGAGTGCGAAGGTGATCATCACCGACGAAGCTTCGATCTTTGAGATAGCTGCATGGACGGGCAGGAGGTTCTGGATAGTCCAGGGCTGACGACCCACTTCGGCGACGACCCAGCCGGCTTCACTGGCTACCCATGCCAGAGGAGTGAGGATGATACTTGCCCAGATGAGCCAGCGAGTAGAGGCGAGCTTATCATTACGCTTGTAGGCGTACCACGTCAGGATGAGGAAGAGCAGAAGGAAGGCACTACCGAGCCCGACCATGACACGGAAGGAGTAGTAGGTCAGAGGGATGTTGGGGATCGTCTCGTACTTGCTGGTGAAGTAGCCATAGCCGTAGTAGGGGAAGTTCTCCATCAGTACAGTGCGGTGCTGCTCAGCGGAGATGCTATCCCCAGCCTTGCGAGCGGCACGGAAGGCATTGAGAGCATCGATAGCGATACGACCACGACGCATCTTCTCCTCCGTAGAGATGGCGATCTTACCATCGGGCTGACGGTAGCCACCTTCGAGGATGTTGATCACGCCAGGTACGTAGTGCGTGCCCGTGCCAGCGACCATGTAAGAGAGGAGGCGAGGGGCTTTCGATGTTGAAGATGTGTGAGGGCTTGCCATCATCGGGAAGCTGCTTGTCGGGGTTGAGCAGGCCGATTATGCCGAGGCCGATACCCTTGCCATCCTCTGTGCAGCCTTCGCCGGTACACTTACCCGTGTCGTAGATAGCCTCCATGGCAGCGAGCTTCATAGGCTGGTTGGTAGCGACGTCGACAGCCGAGCTGTGACCCGTCATAGCCGTCAGCAGCGCTGCTACGAAGCCGAAGGGGGCGATGATCTTGAGGTTGCGGCGAGCGAACTCTACGTTGCGCTTGCGCAGGAGATAGAGTGCACAGATACCGAGTGCGAAGAACGTACCGAGCGTCCAAGACGAGGTGACCGTATGGAGGAACTTGATGATAGCCGTGGGTGAGAGTGCTACAGCCCAGAAGTCACTCATCTCATTGCGCATCGTATCGGGGTTGAAGACCATACCCTGAGGATTCTGCATCCAAGCGTTAGCGATGAGGATCCATACTGCAGAGATCGTAGCCCCGATGATGGTGAGCCAGCTGGAGGCTAAGTGGAAGCCCTTGCTGACCTTCCCCCAACCGAAGAACATCACGGCGATGAACGTCGACTCCATGAAGAAGGCGAGGATCCCTTCGATAGCGAGGGGGTGCACCGAAGATGTCACCGACGAACCAGCTGTAGTTCGACCAGTTGGTCCCGAACTGGAACTCGAGGATGATCCCCGTAGCTACGCCGATAGCGAAGTTAATCCCGAAGAGCTTCTGCCAGAACTTCGTGGACTTCTTCCAGAATTCATCACCGCTGCGATAGTACTTCGTCTCAGCCAGTGACATGATGACCCCCAGGCCGAGGGTCAGCGGGACGAAGAGCCAGTGATACATGGCCGTCAGGGCAAACTGTGCCCGCGACCATGAGACTAAAGATTCTAGATCCATTGTAAATAGTTATTAGAGTTTGATATGTTTATCTCGCATGAAGAGAAGGAGCGTCATCGGGCGACGGTATCGCCTGGCGCACGACGATTGAGGAGCTCGTCACCGACGAACTCAGATCGCTTGATATGCTGCTCCTTGGCCTGCTGCTTGACGTGATTAGGGAAGAAGAAGGCGCGCAGGATAGCAAACATGATGAAGAGCTTCAGCACAATGATGAGCCAAAGCTTCTTGCTTGTCGGGGTCAATCCTCGGAAGCCATCGCGATAGAGGCGGAAGGCTCGCACGAAGAAATTGGGTTTTGGTGACTCAGTCGGCATAGGGTCGATGAGAGGGTGAGAATGATAATTTCGTCGGATGAATCCGGTTCGGACAAAGATAGAGCAAACGAGTGAGTGGACTGCAACCTGAGAGGCCCGATAATCCTGATAATGAGCCCTTAGTTTGATAGCCTCTATCTATGCGTGTATTTATAGAATTGATATATCGGGGTGCTGGAGCGAAGTAAACTACCTACTGGACGGTGTCTAAGGGAGGAATAAAGTGCCTGGATTTATTTGTCGGAAGCTACTGGACTTATACGATTGGATAGTATGTGCCTTTGGGATAAATGGCATCTTCCTCGATAAGAATAGCCCCTACGCAAATCATTGATTCACGCAGGGGCTTCCTGTAAGTAGTTGTACCCAGAGTGGGACTCGAACCCACACAACCTATTGGTCAAGGGATTTAAGTCCCTCGTGTCTACCATTCCACCATCTGGGCGACCATGTAGTGCACACCATAGGCGTACGCATTCGGCTGCAAAAGTAACGCAAAATCGGTAGATAAGCAATTGCAGAGCGCATAGCGAGTATCCTCCGTCGTGAAGCGGATGCTAAGATGAGGGTGCGGAAGGGATGAGGAGTAAGGACTCCATGGTATTCGGATGGGACTACGGGTAGTGATACCTCGCATAGACCTTTAAGTAGTATGCATGACTGCTCTTGCTCTCAGCTCTTTCGGTAGAGTAGACGTACAGGGCAAGCAAGATATTGGGGCCGGCGACGGTCAAAGCTGATGTCACATCTCTCCGAGGGGAGTTGTGACGAGCCTTAGACCGAGCCGTGCACTAACATGGTCGGCGTATGGATCGAGGTGGTGCAGCCAGCGAGGTATCCCTGACTGGCCCTATGGGGGGCAGGGGCGGTTTTGGATAGGTTGGAGGAACATGAAGAAAGACCCCTGCGAGTACCAGACCCATAGAGATCCCAGACAGAGTAGAGCCTTGTCCTACTTGTCACAAGCGGGCTTGTGTACGACCCGATAGGGGGCACACAGCTGCAGGATGTTCAAAAGATTATCGGGGGATATTCTGATGAGGTGACCTTCTCTCCGGCTTCGTCCTTGCGGGCGAAGTGATACGCACGACACATTTCAATATCTGGAAGCCACTGCGCGTCTCGAAGAGCGGGGCAGAAAGACTTCCTTCACTACCAGCACTGACGGGCGGTCCGTCGGGTGGGGTAGGAGAAGGTGCACACATCGGAGAGAGCTACCATCAGGAGGAGCGTCTCATGGCAATGTCTTCCCAATCTTATTCCCGAGATTGACACATTGGATCTCATGAGCAGGTCTCCTGGCTTATCACCCTAACTTCTCATTCCTACGATCCTTCCCAAGTAGCTTCGTACTCAGTGGCGAAGGTCTGCCAAGACGCTCGGTGAAGAGCTCGTTGGTCCTTCCGTCGTAGGAGGAGCCTATCCATCATCCCCATGGGGAGCTACAGATAGGGAGTGACTTACAGTAGCGGGTACTGCGCCGGATTCACACCGGCTTCCCTTACTACCCTGGGTCCAGACTGGTGCGCTTCACCAGAATAATGCCCTCGGGTATACTCGTAAGACACAGCAAAGTTAAAACAAATATTTAAATAACCTAAGGACTTCAAGGGGTGAGCTTGCGTGGTGAGCTCAGGAGCTTCTTTATGGGTGAAAGATTTGAGACCATTGCGCAAGCCCTTCGCCTTATCGCGCGTATTCCTCTTATCCAGCTGAGGGGAAGTGCTATTCTTGCGAAGAAAAAAGCGCCTTCCCATAGTGTTTTTTCGTATCTATGCATGTAGTCTTAAAGACCAGGCAGGTAAATCCAAATATCCACGTGCGGAGATATTAGATCTACGTACGTGGTCCAAACTTATCTGCTACTCGTCCACAACTTTTATCCCTACGCGGAGCAATAACCTAATAGAGGTCACTTCGCAAAGCTATATAGCTTCGCACCGAAAGCTATATAGGAATCTAAGCAAAGCTATATAGCTTTCTTCGCCATCCTATATAGCTCTACCCACGTACCCATATACCTATTATGAGACCATTGTGTAAGCTACCTCTTCATTACTCAACCTTCTTTCCTCGAAAATCGGAGTCTTTCGGCTGAGAAGTTCGAAGGAGGATAGTGCAAGCTGTGAAGGGGTGGGCTTGCACAATGGTCTCTACTTAGCCTATACCTATAATATAGTACGTCCGTCGCCTTCCACGCTCACTACAGCGGGAGGGTGACGGACGTCGTGGAAAATGTGCCTTGGGCAGCGCTATGGCAGGATCGGACAGATAGAGTCGACGATACCGTCGGCAAGTCCCTTCGTGGGGACGATGATCTCCGTGGCTTCGGTGATCGAGGCGACTAAGAGGAAGATGTCTGCCGCAGGGACGATGACCTCAGCACGGTCAGGCTTGAGACGGAAGAGCTGCATACGCTGCTCGGGGGTGTACTGCCGGAGCTCGTCGGCGACACGCTGGAGGCTCTCGACAGGGAGGCTGTTCACATTGGCACGCTCCGAAGGGGCGCCGAGGCGAAGGAGCTTATTGATATTCCCCCCTGTACCGACAAGACGCAGGGTGCCGTAGGTAGAGCGTAGGGTGCGTACGTAGTCACCGAAGGAGTTGCGCTCTTCGTCACGCACCTTGCCGCTGAGCTGGCGGATCGTACCGATATCAAAGGAGCGAGACTCGATGAGCTCTGCACCACGTACGAGGTTGAGCTCCGTACTCCCCCCACCGACGTCGACATAGAGGAAGGTATCCTCGGTCTGGGTGGCCAGCGAACGGATGAGGTCGGAAGAGATGAGGCGAGCTTCCTCTCTACCATCGATGATCTCGATACGGATGTCGGTCTTCTCGTAGATCTTCTCCACGAGCTCGGCGCCATTCTCGGCATCACGCATAGCAGAGGTGGCGCAGGCACGGAAGGCAGAGACTTCGTAGATCTCCATCAGCTCGCGGTAGGCCTTCATGAGGCTGACCAGCTGCTTGCCCTTCTTCTTCGATATGCGCCCATCGACGAAGGCATCTTCCCCGAGGCGTAGGGGGACGCGTACCAGCTGGACCTTCGAGAGTGGCTCGGCACTCCCAGGCTCGTTGAGGCACTTGATGAGTAGGCGGACGGCATTGGAGCCAATGTCGATACCGGCGTAGTGAGACTTACCCATTATTATTCTCTTTGTTCTTCTTTGCTTCGTAGTACTTGTATAGTGCTTGCTGGGAGTTGAAGGGGGCTTCATCGGGACCCAAGTCATCGCGACGTGGGCGCACGGCTTCCCCTTGGACGTAGTAGCCCTGCTCGGTATCTCTCAGTCCTGCTGAGATGATGAAGTCCAGCTCTCGCTGTATGGCAGGGTCGTAGACGGGAGTCATGACTTCGATGCGGCGGTCGAGGTTGCGCGTCATCCAGTCGGTCGAGCCGATGTAGTACTTCGGCTCCCCACCTCCACCGAAGACGTAGATGCGGGAGTGCTCGAGGTAGCGTGAGATGATCGCGTTGATGAAGAGCCCTTCGCTATAGCCTGGTACACCAGGTAGGAGAGAGCAGTTGCCTCTCAGGCAGAGCTCGACACGCACACCAGCCGTCACGGCTTCGTAGAGCTTGGCTACCATCTTCTCATCGACGATGTGATTGAGCTTGAGGCGTATGTAGGCCTCCTGTCCAGCTCGAGCCAAGCGGATCTCCTTATTAATAAGGTTGTAGAGTGGCTGGCGCATATCGTTGGGTGCGACCAGCAGGTGATGGAAGTGCGGGGCGATGAACGGGCGCTCTATGAAGTCGAAGACCTGCATCACGTCGTGCACGATGCCCTTGTGCGCGGTCATCAGCATGAGGTCGGTATAGAGTCGAGCGGTACCCTCATGGAGGTTGCCCGAGCCGATGCAGGCGATGCCCCCATGCTTGGTGCGGATGTAGACGAGCTTCGAGTGGACCTTCAGCTTCTCATGACCGAGGACAACGTTGATACCGAAGTCTGCATCTTCTTCCCCCAGTTGATATTCGACTGCTCGTCGAAGCGTGCTAAGAGCTCGACGACGGCCGTGACGCGCTTGCCATTCTGCGCTGCTGTGGTCAGCGCCTTGACGACCTTGGAGTTCTGCGCCACGCGATAGAGGGAGATACGTATCTCGGTGACCTCTTCGCTGATCGCAGCTTCTTGCAGAAGGCGGAGGAAGTGATCGAAGCTGTAATAGGGGAAGTGCAGGCAGCGGTCTTGGTGCATGATCTGGTGGATCATGCTCTGCGTGTAGTGGAATTCATTCATCTGCAGCGGGGGCTGCTTGGGGGAAGCGAAGTCCCTTGCGTCCGCAGTCAGGGAGATCCATCAGGTCACGCATATTGTGGTAGCGTCCCCCGCCGATACGTGTGTCGCGGAAGTTGAGCTCCGCCATGGCGCTGAGCTTACGCAGGATCTCGGGTGAGAGGGCTTGGTCGTAGACGACGCGCACGGTCTCGCCGCGCTTACGGCGCTTGACACCACGGGAGACCTTCTCGATGACACTTGAGCGGAGGTCTTGCTCGATCTCGAACTCGGCGTCCTTGGTGAACTTAAACGTATAGGCCTCGTACTGCACATACTCCCGCCCGATGAAGATGTAGGGGAGGCAGTAGCGGATGACGTCGTCAAGGAACATCAGGTAGCTCTCCCCCCCCCCCTCGTCACGCAGCCGGAAGAAGCGCCCAAGTTCACGCACGGGTACCTCTAGTAGCGCCACCTCGTGCCCCGTATCAGGCTCCTCCTGATAGTGCCATAGGACGACTGCCAGATAGAGCGACTCCTTGAGGTGCTGCTCGGGGTTGAAGGTAGGGCTATTGATGAAGATCGGGTTGGTGAAGCCATTGATCTTGTCCATAAAGAAGGACAAGACTTCCTCCTCTTGGCTGCTGGTGAGCTCGCGCTCATTGATGATATGGATGTGAGCAGCCTTGAGCTCTCGTACCAGCTGTGCGAAGGTCTCGTCGAAGAGCTGGGAGTACTCTCTTATTGAGTCGGAGGATGGTGCGGAGGGTCTCCTTTGCTTTCTTGCGCTCGGCTGAGGGGAGCTCTTCCGCAGAGTCGATGAGGCGACGCAGTGAGGCGACGCGCACACGGAAGAATTCATCTAGGTTGTTGGAGTAGATGCCTAGGTAGTTGAAGCGCTCCAGGAGGGGGAGATCGGGGCGCATGGCCTCTAAAAGGATGCGCTTATTGAAGTACATCCAGCTCGTGTCGCGCTCGATATAGGGCATAGGCCCGCGGTGCTGACGTTGCTGCATAGAGTCTGTTAAGGGGGGAGGATATATGGGCTAAAGGGCGCTACCGTCGAAGCCAAAGGGCAGTAGGTAGCGGCAGTCCTCGAGGAGAATAGTCTTCTCCTCACCCATCAGAAGTATGGGGAAGGGGTGGAAGCGTGTTGCGGTCTCCATGATCACCTGACGGCAGCTACCGCAGGGCGAGATGAAGGGCACACGGCCAGTGCTGTTGATAGCGACGATAGCGAGGCGCTCGACAGCGACGTCGGGCCACTGGGCACCAGCCCAGAAGAGTGCTGTTCGCTCGGCACAAGTCCCCGAGGGGTAGGCGGCATTCTCTTGGTTGGAGCCCGTGACGATCTCGCCATTAGCGAGTAGGACGGCGGCGCCAACGTGGAAGCGGCTATAGGGGGCGTAGGCCTTCTGAGCGACTTCGAGTGCGTGCTCCTCCAGCTGGCGATCTTGCTCGGAGAGCTCGGAGCGGTCGAGCGTCTTATAGGGAATAGTAAATGTTTGCTCCATGTGCGTATGCTATACGAATGTGATGAGGGTGGGGAGACTCCCCTGCACCTCTATAGCGAATGTACGAAAAAGTGAGGAATACTTGCAGTAGAGGTTGCAGGTGAAGTCCCTCAGGTAGCGCTCTTACTCTCGGGGCTCTTGGGGCGTAGCCGTAAGCGCCTTGCGTATCTTGGCTGTGAACTCGTGGTTCTTCCAGCCCCAGCGTGGGGCTAAGAGTAGGGCCGGCGGTGACTGCGAGACGAAGCGCTCCAGCACGATGTCGGGGCGGAGGCGGCGAACGAAGTCCACGATGAGGTCGATATACTCCTCCTCGGTGAAGAGGTGGAAGTCCGATGGATCACGCTGATACTCGCCTGCCATGATCGTCCCACGGATGATCTGTAGCTGGTGGATCTTGAGCGTAGTGATGGGGAGCTGTGAGAGGCGGTCGGCGTGCTGGAGCATCTCTTCGCGACTCTCACCTGGGAGACCGAGGATGAGATGAGCCCCGACGAGGATGCCTGCAGCGTGGGTGCGCTCAATGGTCTCGACGCTGGTCTGATAGCTGTGCCCCCGCTGGATACGCTCAAGGCTGCGGTCGCACGTGCTCTCTACACCGTACTCCACGAGGAGGAAAGTACGCTTGGAGAGCTGCTCGAGGTAGTCGAGTAGGGGCTGGGGCATGCAGTCAGGGCGCGTGCCGATGATGAGCCCGACGACGTCTTCATGGCGGAGTGCCTCCTCGTACTTCGTGATGCAGTCCTCCACCTCCCCGTAGGTATTGGTGTAGGACTGGAAGTAAGCGAGGTACTTCATCTCGGGGTACTTCCTGCGAAAGAAGGCGATACCCTCGTCGATCTGCTCGGTGATGCTCTTGAGCTTCGTCGCGTAGTTTGGGCTGAAGCTCTTGTTGTTGCAGTAGGTACAGCCTCCCTTGCCCATAGATCCGTCACGGGTGGGGCAGGAGAAGCCCGCCGTGAGCGTGATCTTCTGCACCTTCTGCCCAGGGAAATGGCGCTGGAGGAAGGTGGCGAAGTCTACATAGGGGAGGGCAGGGCTTGCGGATGGAGTCATACGGTCGGAGTCTTGGCGCGCCCTATCGGTGAATGGATCCAGTCGGCATGCTCGAAGTGCTCAGCACGCTGCGTACGGATGTATTCCTCTACCGAAGCGTTGAATTCAAGCGGGAAGAGCCCCGTATGCTCCTCGCGGAGGGCGGCAAGGATATCCTCCTGCAGGTCGGTGATGGTATAGCCTTCGGGGAGTGCTGGGCGGAGGTTCGTGACCTGTGAGCGGACTGAGGCGACACGTGAGCGTGCCTCTACCTCGGGAGAGACTGTCAGGATGCGCTCCAGCTCCTCGAGGTTAGCATCGAAGAGCAGGCAGATGTGGTAGAGCATGCGTGAGCGGTTCACCGCCTCGGCTGCTCCACCGACCTTATAGCCGTCAAGACGGAGGTCACCACGGGGTGAGCGCTCCACGATGACTCCACGCCCAGTGAGTGCTCGCTGTATGGGCGTAGGGAAGGCCTTCAGATCGAAGCCTTGGCCCGAGTGGTCGTTCTTTATCGCCGTGAAGTTGAGATTCCCGAGGTCATGGTAGACCGTGCCTCCGCCCGATGTGCGGCGCAGGAGGGCGATGTCATGCTCCTTGAGGTAGTCGAGATCGAGCTCCGCCTCAGCCCACTGATAGCGCCCCATGAATACGGAGGGGCGATTCACCCACAGCATGTAGATGGTGTCCAGCGGACGGAGCTGGCGGTAGAGATAGTCCTCGAGAGCGATGTTGTAGTACGGGTCGGTCGAGGGACTGATATAGTAGTAGGCGTTGGAGGTGGCAGGAGTCGTCATCGTCATCATAGTCGAAGGCTATCCCTCCAGCGGCATCCGAGCCGTCGGAGGGATAGCCTTCTCTTATTATAATAGGTATAAGGGGCGCTGGACTAAGCGTCGATGCGAGCGTAGGTCGCATTCGCCTCGATGAACTCGCGGCGGGGAGCTACGTCATCACCCATGAGCATAGAGAAGATCGCATCAGCCTCAGCGGCATTCTCGATGGTGATCTTGCGCAGGGTGCGGTTCTCGGGATTCATCGTCGTTTCCCAGAGCTGCTCTTCATTCATCTCACCGAGACCCTTGTAGCGCTGTACGCGTACGCGGTTCTCGTCGCCACCACCGACACGGTCGATGAAGGCCTGACGCTGCTGTTCGGTCCAGCAGTATTCGCGCTCCTTGCCTCGGGTACATAGGTAGAGGGGCGGAGTAGCGATGTACACGTAGCCGTTCTCAATGAGCGAGCGCATGTTGCGGAAGAAGAAGGTCAGGATGAGCGTGGCGATATGGCTACCGTCCACGTCAGCATCGGTCATGATGATGACCTTGTGATAGCGGAGCTTCGAGAGGTTCAGCGCCATGCTGTCCTCTTCGGTGCCGATGGTCACGCCGAGAGCCGTGTAGATGTTGCGGATCTCTTCGCTCTCGAGGACCTTGTGCTGCATCGCCTTCTCTACGTTGAGGATCTTACCACGCAGTGGGAGGATCGCCTGGAACTCACGATCACGACCCTGCTTAGCCGTACCACCTGCAGAGTCACCCTCGACGAGGAAGAGCTCAGAGAGGATGGGGTCCTTAGAGGAGCAGTCGGCGAGCTTACCAGGCAGACCACCTCCCGAGAGGGGCGACTTGCGCTGTACCATCTCACGCGCCTTACGTGCAGCCTGACGGGCCGTAGCAGCGAGGATGACCTTGTCTACGATGATCTTCGCTTCCTTGGGGTGCTCTTCGAGGTAGATCTCGAGGGCTTCGCTGACGGCGACATCGACGGCACCCATGACCTCGTTGTTCCCGAGCTTGGTCTTCGTCTGCCCTTCGAACTGGGGCTCTGCGACCTTGATGCTTACGACAGCCGTGAGACCTTCACGGAAGTCATCCCCCGTGATCTCGACCTTGACCTTATCAAGGAGCTTCGAGTCGGTAGCATATTTCTTCAGCGTACGCGTCAGACCACGACGGAAGCCCGCCAGGTGCGTACCCCCTTCGATGGTGTTGATATTGTTGACGTAGCTGTACACATTCTCGTTGTACGAGGTGTTGTAGGTCATCGCGACCTCAACAGGGATGCCCTGCTTCTCGGTGATGATGTGGATGACATCCTCGATGAGGTGCTCCTTGGAGCGGTCAATGTACTTGACGAACTCCTCGAGACCCTTCTCCGAGTAGTAGGTCTCGGTGAGGGCTACACCCGCTTCGTCACGCTGGCGCTCATCGGTCAGTGTGAGGGTGATACCGGCGTTGAGGAAGGCGAGCTCACGCAGACGCGTAGCCAGGATCTTGAACTGGTACTCCGTGCTGGTGAAGATCGTGTCGTCGGGCTTGAAGAGTACCGTCGTACCCGTCTTGTCCGTCGTGCCGATAGTCTGCAGCTCAGTGGTGGGGACACCACGGCTGAACTCCTGCGTGTAGATCTTGCCGTCGCGGTGGACGGTAGCCTTGAGGAGGGTAGAGAGGGCATTGACACAAGAGACACCGACCCCGTGCAGACCGCCCGAGACCTTGTAGGAGCCCTTGTCGAACTTACCCCCTGCGTGCAGGACCGTCAGTACGACCTCCAGAGCACTCTTGCCTTCCTTCTCGTGGATGTCTACGGGGATACCTCGACCGTTGTCCTGGACTTCGATGGAGTTGTCCTCGTGGATGGTGACCTTGATATCATTGCAGTAGCCTGCCAAGGCCTCGTCGATTGAGTTGTCTACGACTTCATACACCAAGTGGTGAAGACCCTTCTCACCGATGTCACCGATGTACATCGCAGGGCGCTTACGTACGGCCTCCAGCCCTTCTAAGACTTGAATGCTACTGGCCGAGTATTCCTTCTCGTTGGTATGGTCTTGATCGAACAGCTCTTCGCTCATTGCTTATCTGTGTGATTAGTCCCCGCGGTGAGCGCATGGCGTCACGGTAGGGTATTACATTATTATATATAGGACAAAGATACGAAAAAATGCGCTCCCTTGGGTGTTATTTCGCCAGTGCTTCGGGTGGGCTATTGGTGCATCTTAATGACCTCTGTATTGGGACGAGGTGATTTCCTCTGGATAGCAAACCCCGTCTTCCCTCAAGAAAAGCTGCTCGGCAGTAGGGATAAACCCGTAGAGGTGTAGTGCTATTCTTCTATCCACGTGCAAAGTCCTAAAATCTACGTGCATAGATGATAAGATTTTCGTGCCTGGATTTTAGATCTACGTACGTGGATTTAAGAATAGAGATACCGCTTGGGTGGAATATCCCCTTGGTTTTGAGGTAATAGTGCTGGTGGTCTGTGTTTATTCCTGCGCTGCTTCTGCTCCCTATTCTATGGACTTTGCGAGGGGAAGGCAAAGCCAATCTCTCGGTGTGATCACTATACTCTGGGTAGATATGCACCAAAGCTGTATATTTGCCCATAGCATTCCAGCCGCAGCGGAGGACTCCACCTCTGCCGTCGGATATCTCCCTTGGAACTACAATCTAATGAACAAGATCTACGCCGTGAGTAGCCTCGCAGCTGCTCTAACCCTCGCCTTACCCAGCCCAGTGACTGGTCAGCGACTCCTCCCCGGCTATCGCTATGATCACTCGACCGCCCCGACGGGCAAGGAGTGGCAAAGCCCAGCCGACTATGCTCTTGGCAAGGAGCAACCCCACGCTTACTTCTTCTCTTTCGCCCCAAAGGACCCTGCTGAGCGCGTACTACCAGAGTACAGCTCGCTCTATCAGAGCCTTGATGGGACGTGGCGCTTCCACTGGGTACGTACGCCAGAAGAGCGTCCTGTGGACTTCTATCGTGCCGACTACGATGCCTCCTCTTGGGATGAGGTCACCGTACCGATGAGCTGGAATGTCTACGGCCTCCAGCGCGACGGGAAGCAGAAATATGGTACGCCTATCTACGTCAATCAGCCCGTCATCTTCTACCACAAGGTGCGCCCTGATGACTGGCGCGAGGGGGTCATGCGTACCCCACCCAAGGAATGGACGACCTATCGTGACCGCAATGAGGTCGGCTCCTATCGCCGCACCTTCAAGCTCCCCACCGAGTGGACCGACAAGGCGGTCTTCCTCAACTTTGATGGGGTCGACTCGTTCTTCTACCTCTGGATCAACGGACGCTATGTGGGATTCTCCAAGAACTCCCGCAATCTTGCCTCCTTCGATATCTCACCTTACCTCCGCCCAAGGGAGAGGAGAATGTCATCGCTGTAGAGGTCTACCGCAATAGTGATGGCTCGTTCCTCGAAGCACAGGATATGTTCCGCCTCCCAGGGATCTTCCGCTCGGTCTACCTCACCGCTAAGCCGAAGGTGCATCTGCGTGACCTGCAGGTCATCCCCGATGTGACCTCCGACCTGAAGGAGGGTAGCCTGCGCATCACCTCTGAGCTACGAAGCCAAGGAACGAAGGCGGTACGTCCTGATCTGCGCCTCAGCTACAAGCTCTATGCACTACCTCTCTACTCCGATGAGGTGAGTGGTGCTCCCGTGGCTACCGCCGAAGGGCATAGCGCCTCAACCGGCACGGCAGAGACGACGCTTACGCTCCAGAGCCTGCACTCTGGTCTGCAGAAGCGCCCCACCGCTATGTCTTGGTCGCCGAGCTCTATGACAAGACGGGGAAGACGCTGCTGGATCGCGCGTCCATCTATACGGGCTTCCGTAAGGTCGAGATCCGCGAGACACCAGCCGACCAAGATGAGTTCGGGCACGCTGGTCGCTACTTCTACGTCAACCATAAGCCTGTGAAGTTCAAGGGGACGAACCGCCACGAGACGGATCCCTCCCGCGGGCATGCCATCACGCATGAGCAGATGGAGCGCGAGGTCTTCCTGATGAAGCGTGCGAACATCAACCACGTGCGCAACTCTCACTATCCTCCTTCTCCCTACTGGTACTACCTGTGCGATAAGTATGGTATCTACCTCGAGGACGAGGCGAATATCGAGTCGCATCAGTACTACTACGGCAAGGCTTCGCTTTCGCACGTGCCTGAGTTCGAGGCACAGCACGTCTCTCGTATGCTCGAGATGGTGCATGCCAACATCAACCACCCCAGCATCGTCATCTGGTCGCTGGGTAATGAGGCTGGCCCTGGTGTGAACTTCATCAAGAGCTACGAGGCTACGAAGCGTGTCGATACCTCACGTCCCGTGCAGTATGAGCGCAATAACGACATCGTCGATATGGGCTCCAATCAGTATCCTTCTATCGCTTGGGTCGAGGGGGCTGCTACGGGTAAGTATAAGATCAAGTACCCCTTCCATATCTCCGAATACGCTCACTCCATGGGGAATGCCTGTGGTGGTCTGGCGGACTACTGGAAGGCTATCGAGAGCTCAAACTACATCTGCGGTGGTGCTATCTGGGACTGGGTAGACCAGGCGCTGTACAACTACACGCCCGAGGGGCTGCGCTATCTGGCCTATGGGGGTAACTTCGGTGACTTCCCCAATGATGGTATGTTCGTCATGAACGGTATCATGTTCGCTGACCTCCAGCCTAAGCCACAGTACTATGAGGTGAAGAAGGTCTATCAGCAGATCGGTATCGAAGCCGAGGATCTGATGGCAGGACGTGTGCGCATCTTCAATAAGCACTACTTCGTCTCCCTCGCAGACTTTGACCTCCGCTGGAGTCTTTACCGTGATGGGGTAGAGGAGCGCTCGGGTGTCCTTGATCTCCCTGCTATCGCTCCTCGTACGGCTGAGACCATCACACTGCCTCTCTCTACCTCAGGCCTCCAGCCTGATAGTGAGTACTTCGTCAAGGTCGAGTGCCGTCTGCGCACCGACAAGCCTTGGGCTAAGGCAGGCTATGTAGCCGCTGATGAGCAGCTCGCCCTGCAGTCGCTCCGTGAGCGAGATGCTCTGCAAGGGGGCAAGGGCCTCCGTGCGAAGAGCCTCACGAAGGAGGTCTATGAGGTCGCAGGTAGCGACTTCTCCGTGCAGTACGACTTCCGCGAAGGGACGATTCACCAGCTCGTCTATGCTGGTGATACGGTCATCTACCCAGGCAATGGGCCTCGTATCACGGCCTTCCGTGCTCCCGCTGACAACGATATCTGGGTGCGCTCGGCTTGGACGACCAATGGTCTGCACAACCTCAAGCACCGTGTCCTCAAGCAGCAGGTCACTAAGCTCCCCGACGGCTCGGTAGAGCTCTTCTTCACCGTACGCTCTCAGGCTCCCTATGGCGCTACGCTCACGATGCACAAGGCTTCGGGTAAGTATGAGCTTACGGAGGATAAGGCACATCCCTTCGGTGAAAATGACTTCGCTATCACATCGCAGGCTATCTGGCGAGTGTATCCCGACGGAAGCATCCAGCTTCGCTCGAACCTGACGACGAACAAGCCCGCGCTGCCTCTCGGTCGTCTGGGCTATGAGTTCGTCCTGCCCCGTGCTTACGACAACTATACCTACTACGGTCGCGGCCCCATCAATAACTATGGTGACCGCAAGGCCAGCCAGTATATCGAGCAGCACAAGAGCAAGGTAGCCGAGCAGTTTGTCTCCTTCCCCAAGCCTCAGACGATGGCTAACCGCGAGGATGTGCGCTGGGTAAGCCTGACGAATGCCTCTGGACGTGGTATGCTCTTCCTCACGGATAGCGTGATGACGAGCTCTGCTCTGCCTTACTCTGCGATGCAGCTGATGATGGCTCCTCATCCCCACGAACTCCCTGCTGCTGGTGACACCCATCTGGTACTCTCTCGTAGCACGACAGGTCTTGGTGGTGCCAGCTGTGGTCAGGGTGGCCCTCTGGTATCCGCTCAGAGCCTCGGCACTCCACAGCTCTTCAGCCTGATGATCCGTCCGCTCCGTGCTGGTGACTCAGCCGTCAAGCAGGCTAAGGCTAAGATCGATGGCCCCGTAGTTCCCTCGATCACGCGAGATCCTCACGGGGACCTCGTCATCACGGGTGCTCCCGGGGAAGCCCTCTGGTACACCGTCGGTCGTGGTCGTCCTCAGCGCTATACCGAGCCTATCGACTTCTCTCAGGGTGGGGAGGTCTCTGCATGGGCAGAAGGACAGCGCCGCCTCATCTCGACCATGTCCTTCGGTCGTATGAAGTACGCTGCCTGCCGCATCGTCTTCTGCAGCAGTGAGGAATATGGCTATGAGTCCAAGGAGCTCCTCGATGAGAGCCCCGACACGATGTGGCACACCGTATGGACGCTCACCGTACCCAAGCACCCCCACTGGATTGACTTCGATCTGTACAAGGTGAAGACGATCACTGGTCTCACCTATCTGCCTCGTCAGGATGAGAGCACCACGGGCGATGTCAAGGACTATGCCCTCTCGGTGAGTGATGACGGGAAGCAGTGGACCGAGGTCCTGCGTGGTACCTTCGGCAGTGATAAGAAGCTCAAGGAGGCACTTCTCAAGAAGCCCGTTCGCGCTCGCTATCTGCGCTTTACAGCGCTCTCTGCTCATGACGGGCAGGACTACGCCTCTGGCTCAGAGATCCATATCCTGGCTGAGTAATAGCCCATCTCTTTAGAGGATGGTAGAGAACTGCCGCTCCATGTGCGACGGCTTTCGAGGGAGTCACTCCCCTCGAAAGCCGTCCTGCATAAGGCTCCTCGCGAGGGCTAACCGTTTGAATGTCCCCGCTTTTTTATTAGTTTTGCTCTGAATTGTCAGTTCACTCATTCATATACAGACATTACATGTATCGATTAGAGCGCTGGATCGCATTGCTCGGACTCTTACTCTTCGCTGCACCCGAACTTGGGGCTCAGACGAAGGTGCGTCGCTATGACGCTACCAAGGAGACGGACTATGGGGTCGTCTACCGCTGCCCCGCACCGAGATCGAAGCGGTGGTGACGGTACGTGAGCGTACCTATACACCTGGACCTCTGTCGGCCTATGCTGATAGGTACCTCAATAAGAAAGCATCCGATAAGTCCCACCATACCTTTGAGCTGGTCTCGGCTCGCCTCTATACCGTAGGCCGTCCCGACTCGACCCAGCAGTATCTGGTCTCCTTTGACCGCAAGACGCTGGCTCCCTTCGTCAAGCTCACAGATGCGGGTGTACTCTTCTCCATCAATGGTGGAGGCGAGCTTCCTGCCAGCCTGAGTGAAGAGCGTCACTCTCGTGTCGTCTCTGAGAAGCAGATCGATACAGCTCAGCCCGCCCTCTCTCGTGAGTATTCGCAGGCTGGCTCCAAGGCTAAGCAGGCCGAGATCGCATCGAGCTATCTCTACGACCTGCGCGAGAATCTGATGAACATCGTCACGGGCTCCGTAGATAATATGCCTAAGGACGGAGAGTCTATGCGTCTGGCTCTCGAGCAGCTGCGCCGTGAGGAGCAGCGCACACAGCGTCTCTTCCTCGGGGATACGACCGAGCGTGTCAGTGAGTACATCCTTCGCTACACACCCACGGGGCGTGAGGAGGGTGAGCTGACTTTGGCTCGTTTCTCCCCAGTGGCAGGGATGACGGAGGCGGATGATCTGAGTGGTGCACCTCTGCGCCTCGTGATCTCCGTGCAGGAGCAAGCTCCAGAGCTCAGCGAAAAGGATCAGCGCAAGAAGGATAAGATGCTCGAGCATAGCATCGTCTATGTGCAGCCTGGTCAGGCTCGCATCACGCTCCTCTATGAGGGTCGCAAGCTCGCCGATGAGCAGGTCAGCCTCGCTCAGCTCGGTACCCTACAGGCTTTAGCTCCTAAGATGCTCCAGCTGACACCCAATACAGCTACGGCTATCTACTTCGATACACGCACGGGAGCTATCCTTGATGTGCGTCAGGAGTAGCGGAGCTCTGCTGTACAAACCTCCAATCAAGACGGAAAATCGCAACTAACAATACTCATCCTAACACCCCAAACTTATGTTCAAAAATCATCCTAAGGGATTGATCGCAGCCTCTCTCGCAAACATGGGAGAGCGCTTCGGCTTCTACATCATGATGGCGATCCTGACGCTCTTCATCTCGGCCAAGTTCGGTCTGAGTGAGCAGACGACAGGGTACGTTTACTCGGCCTTCTACGCCTCGATCTACCTGCTGGCTCTCGTCGGTGGCGTCATCGCTGACCGCTCGAAGAAGTACAAGGCTACGATCGTCGCTGGTCTGGTCATCATGGCTCTCGGCTACGTGCTGATCGCTATCCCCACGCCTACGCCAGTACCTAACCTCGCACTCTACCTCACGCTTACTTGCGTCGGTCTGGGTGTCATCGCTTTCGGTAATGGTCTCTTCAAGGGGAACCTGCAGGTGCTCATCGGTCAGATGTACGATGATCCCCGCTATCAGAGCGCTCGTGACGCTGGCTTCCAGATCTTCTACATGTTCATCAACATCGGGGGGATCTTCGCACCCTTTATGGCTGTAGGTATCCGTAACTGGTGGCTGGGTCACAATGGCTTCGACTATAGCGCAGAGCTTCCTGCTCTCTGCCATCAGTACCTGCGTGAGGGTGCTAACATGCCAGCACAGGCTATGGAGAACCTTCAGAGCCTTGCCACTAAGGTATCGCTGGGTAATGAAGTCACCGACCTTCAGGCCTTCGTCGGTCAGTACCTTGATGTCTTCAACCGCGGCTTCCACTACGCCTTCATCGCAGCAGTTGTGATGATCTGCGTATCGATGGTGATCTTCCTCATTAACCAGAAGAAGTTCCCCGATCCAAGCAAGAAGGAAGTTGCAACTAAGGATGGTGCTCCCTCACAGAACGAAGTTCAGATGAGTGCCGCTGAAATCAAGCAGCGTATCTACGCGCTCTTCGCAGTATTCGGTGTCGTCATCTTCTTCTGGATGTCCTTCCACCAGAACGGGTACTCGCTTACGTACTTCGCTCGTGACTACGTCGACCTGAGTGTCATCAAGATCGACCTCGGCTTCACGGTGATTAAGGGTGCAGAGATCTTCCAGTCAGTGAATCCGCTGATCGTTGTCTGCCTCACGCCTCTCGTGATGTACGTCTTCGGTCGTCTCCGCAATCAGGGTAAGGAACCCTCTGCTCCCCGCAAGATCGCTATCGGGATGGGTATCGCTGCTCTGGCTTATGTCTTCCTGATGGTTTGCTCACTCGGTCTGCCCGATCAGAGCACGCTTGGTGGCTTGACGGAGGCTGCAAAGCACGAAATGCTCCTCACGCCTTGGGTCATGGTCGGGATGTACTTCATCCTCACGCTCGCTGAGCTCTTCATCTCACCCCTCGGTCTCTCCTTCGTATCGAAGGTAGCTCCTCCCCACCTCCAGGGTGTCATGCAGGGTGCTTGGCTCGCAGCTACGGCTCTCGGGAACTCGCTCCTCTTCATCGGTGGTATCCTCTATACGAGCGTGCCTCTGTGGGCTTGCTGGCTGGTCTTCGTAGGTGCTTGCGCTGCCTCGATGATTACGATGCTCGCTATGGTCAAGTGGCTCGAGCGCGTAGCTAAGTAATTCACACAAGACGCTGACCCACTCCGATGTACTCCGCACAACCCCACTCGCTGAGCGCAGTTCGCCTCTACTTCCGTCGCTGGACACGTAGTAGCGCAGCCGTCTTCCACAGCCTCGGGCATTGCGTCACCATCGGGCATCTCTCGTCAAGCGTCCTGGAGCGTCTCTCTGCAAAGACGACGACGCTCGCTACCACACCTGCTGTATGTGGCACGCTTGCTCCCACCGAAGGGAGCTGTGAGGAGGCCGAAGTCCTCGAGGAAGCTATGCTCTCAGAGCTGCTCCTCGCACTCACGCCTACTCCTAAGCCCACCGCATCGGCACATCCTGCAGACTACCTCAGTGTAGCTCTCTGCAGCTGACACAGCGCTGTCTCGCTACTACCCACTCCAAGATAGGAGGCGGGTGTGTAGCGAGACAGCGCTTTTTATATATCGATAAGATCACACGAAAAGACTACTATGATACAAGACATCAAAGCACGTATCCTCGCTGGCGGTGAGATCACCGAAGAGGAAGCACTTGCTTTGCTTACTACTCCTCACAAGGAGGAGCTATACCAAGCAGCACACGAGATCACCGAGCACTTCATGGGGAAGGCATTCGATACCTGCTCCATCATCAATGCGAAGAGTGGCAACTGCCCCGAGGACTGTAAGTGGTGCGCACAGAGCGCTCACTATTCGACCTCCGCAGAGCGCTACTCTGTCGTCAGCCCCAGCGCTTGCGTAGCGCAGGCCAGCTACAACCGTAAGCAGGGCATCGGGCGCTTCTCGCTCGTGGCGAGTGGGCGTCGCCAGACCGATCGCGAGATCGATATGATGAGCATCAGCTACCGCGCCATCAAGCGGGCACATCCTGAGCTCAAGTGCTGTGCCTCGCTGGGGCTACTCACCGAGCCACAGCTGAAGAAGCTCTTTGATAGCGGCGTGACGACCTACCATTGCAATGTGGAGACTTCTCCCAGCTACTTCCGTGAGCTGTGTACGACACACACGCAGGAGGACAAAGAAGCGACTCTCGAGGCCGCTCGCCGTGTAGGTATGCGTATCTGCTGTGGCGGTATCATCGGCATGGGTGAGACGCTGGAGCAGCGTGTTGAGCTTGCCTTCTACGTCAAGCGCTTGAAAAGCTACAGTATCCCAATGAATATCCTTCAGCCCATCGCTGGCACCCCGCTCGGCAACTCCACTCCGCTCACTGAGGATGAAGTCCTCTCGGCTATCGCAGTCTTCCGCATGGTTAATCCTCGTGCATTCCTTCGTTTCTCCGGTGGGCGCGCACAGCTCTCTCCCGAGACGCAGTACAAGGCTATCTACGTCGGTATCAATGCCGCTATTACGGGTGATCTGCTCACGACTATTGGCCGTCAAGCTGAGGATGATATGAAGATGATCGAGGCTTGTGGTAAGGTCAATACGCCCGAGGACTGGGAAGTTCACTACAACTATTAGTCGCCACTATCAACTATCATCATGGTACAGGGTGTACTGATTACCTTCGTCCTCTATCTCTTCTTCCTCTTCCTGATCACCTTCTGGACGCGTAGGCGAGGCACGAATGCGGATTTCTTCCTTGCGGGGCGTGCTACCCCTTGGTGGATTGTCTCGATTGGGATGCTCGGTGACTCGATCTCGGGTGTGACCTTCGTCTCGGTGCCAGGGATGGTGCAGCAGATGGATATGAGCTATATGCAGCTGGTCTTGGGCTTCTTCTTTGGCTACATCGTCATCGCCTACGTCCTCCTGCCACTCTACTATCGTCTGCAGCTCGTCTCGATCTATACCTATCTGGAGCAGCGCTTCGGGCGGCATAGCTATCGCACGGGTGCACTCTTCTTCATCATCTCGAAGCTCTTCGGGGCAGCAGCGAAGCTCTTCCTCATCACGCTCATCCTACAGCAGCTCGTCTTTGCTCCGATAGGGGTGCCGTATGTCATCACGGTCCTCGGGGTCGTCGGCATCATCTGGCTCTATACGCAGCGCGGTGGTATGGGTACGATCATCTGGACGGATGTCTTGCAGACGGTCTGCCTTGTGCTCACGCTGGGACTCATCGTCTATGTCGTCTCGGGACAGCTGGGCCTCAACCTCTCAGGTATCGTGCGCTTGGTCGGGGAAGATCCCCACAGCCGAGTCTTCTTCTTCGATGACTGGATGAGCCCGCAGTACTTCTGGAAGCAATTTGTCAGCGGTATCTTCATTGTCATCGTGATGACGGGCTTGGATCAGAATATGATGCAGAAGAACCTCACGTGCCGTACACTCCGTGAGGCCCGTACGAATATGCTCACCTACGGCTTCGGCTTCCTCCCGCTGAACTATCTCTTCCTCGTCTTGGGGGTTCTCCTCCTGCACTTCGGCGCAGCGCATGGCTTGACCCTGCCTGAGCGAGGAGATGATATCCTGCCCTTCCTCGCTGCAGGGCACTTAGGTCCGTGGGTCCTGATCTTCTTCACGCTGGGTATCACAGCTGCCTCGTTCTCCAATGCTGACTCGGCCCTGACCAGTCTCACGACCTCGGTCTGTACCGACCTTCTCGGTATGAAGCTCGAGGATGATGCGGTAGGGGAGCGTCGTCGCTGGTGGATTCACCTTGCGATGTGCGTGGCCTTCGCTCTCGTGGTACTCCTCATCAGTCAGATCCAGCAGAGCTCCCTGCTGAAGACGATCTTCACGGCAGTCTCCTATACCTATGGGCCGCTCTTAGGACTCTTCGCTTTCGGGCTCTTCACACGCTGGGCGGTACGTGATCGCTTCACGCCCTACCTCTGTATCCTCTCTCCCTTTGTGAGCTACGGCGTCGCTGTGGCAGCGGAGAGCCTATGGGGCTATAAGGTCGGCTACGAGATCCTCCTATTCAATGGCTTATTTACCTTCCTCGGCTTGTGTCTCCTTCGTGATGGCAAGCGAGGTGAGGTCCACGTCTAATCAATCTTTTATCTACAGATGAAGCAAACAAACATGCAGACCTCTGTTGCGCTACGCTTCCGGCGTATGACGCGCAAGAGCTACGGTGCCTTCAACACGATGCACCGTATCATCAACATCGGCACGCTCACCAGCCTGGTGCTGGCTTGCGCCTACACCTCCACCGTCAGTGCGCAGAATGTAGCTGCCTCTGAGCCTGAATCCAGTCTCGGTGAGCCCGATAAGGAGCTTACAGGGGTCACGGTCACGGCCTCTAAGACGGCTACCCCGCTGAATGAAGCTACGCGACTCGTCACCGTCATCTCGTCACGTGAGATCGCCCAGACTCCTGCGCGAAGTATCCAAGAGCTGCTGAACTATGTAGCGGGTATCGACGTCGCTCAGCGCGGCGCCCAAGGAGTGCAGGCTGATGTCTCCATCCGTGGTGGCTCACACGAGCAGATCGTCATCCTCCTCAATGGGGTCAATGTCAGCAGCAGTAAGTCGGGGCACCTAAGCTTTCGATTTCCCTATCAACCTCTCGGATATCGAGCGTATCGAGGTGCTTCGTGGCCCCTCAGCTCTTATCTATGGGACAGGTGCTTTCTCGGGGGCTATCAACATCATCACCAAGCACAGCGCAGAGACCTCCCTCTATGCCAAGGCTACTGCGGGTATGCACCGCCTCGTGGGTGCAGAGCTCCGTGGAGCGATGACGTGGGGCAAGACGGAGAATAGCCTCTCGCTGAGCCGCCGCTCCAGCGCTGGCTACCGCACGAATACCGACTACGAGATCTATAATGCCCTCTGGCAAACACGCCTAAATCTCCCAGCGGAGAACAAGATGGATCTCCAGCTTGGCTACAATGAGAAAAAGTTCGGTGCCAACTCCTTCTATTCGGCTAAGTATCCCAATCAGTACGAGCATACCCAGCGTATGATCGCCTCGCTGCGTGGTGACCTGGGTGGTGAGCGCCTGCGTCTTCTCCCCACTATCTATTGGGATCGTGAGTACGACTGCTTCGAGCTGGTGCGTGGGACGACCTTCGGGCAGAACCACCATATCGTGAATAACTATGGTGCTGGGCTCATCGCCAACTACAGCTCCCTCCTCGGGACGACGACACTCGGTGGTGAGCTTCGCTATGAGGAGGTCATCGGGAATAAGCTTGGTACGCCACGCGCTAAGCCCGAGAGCTACTACACAAAGTTCGGTAGCCGAACGAACGTCAGCCTCAGTCTGGAGCATACTGTCAAGCTGGATAAGTGGTTGATCTCTGCTGGGACACTTATGAGTCATAATACACTCCTCTCAGGGAAGTATACCTTCCTCCCTTCGGTGAGTGTGAACTATCATCCCCTTGATCGCTGGAGCTTCGTCGCTACTTGGAGTCGCTCGATGCGTCTGCCGACCTTGAACGACCTCTGGTACACCGACCCTGTCCACAAGCATGGAGACAATCTCCAGCCTGAGTATGCCCACTCCTTCGAGGCTATTGCGAAGTACCAGACCTCGCACGTAGAGGCGCACCTCTCTTACTTCTTGATGAAGGGGAGCAATCTCATTGACTGGGTGAAGTTCGACCCCACGGAGACCGTCTTCACCTCGCACAATATCGCTGAGCTTACGAACCAAGGTCTCGAAGCTGGGCTGGCTCTTCGCCTTGGCGAGTACCTGCCCTTCCTTGGTGATGCTGGACGTCTCAGCCTTGACTACCTCTATATGACGCAGCAGCATCGTGCTCCTGGTGTCGCGATGTCTAAGTATGCGCTGAACTATCTCCGCCATAAGCTCACAGCACAGCTCGCGCACAACGTCGGCTCTCGAATAGAAGCCCTCTGGGCACTGCGCTATCAGGATCGTGTCAATCAAGCCAGTCCCTTTGCGACGCTTGACCTCAAGCTCGACTATCGTCTGACGAATCACCTGCGTGCTGGCCTCGAGCTGAATAATATCACCGACACGCAGTACGCTGATATCGCTGGCGTACCACAGCCAGGCTTCTGGCTCTCGGGAAGCATCAGCTACAGCCTATAGGTACGCTCCCCCCTTTCTACGTTGATACACGTCAAGCCCCCACCGAAGTGCATGAGATGTCTGAGGTCGGGGGCTTGCTTTATATGTCTGTTTCATAAGTGGACAGTGGGGAGGGTGTATGTAGTTATAGAGTGGGGGGCTATGAACCTATATAGATCGCTGACGGAACCTATATAGGTCGAGTCCGTGACCTATATAGCTCTCCCCGCTGACCTATATGAGACTGTTGCGGCAGAGTCCTGCCCTCTATTTATTCTGCTAAGGCATCGCACACCCAGCTCCCCGATATACCTCTCCGAAGTGATACGCACACCCTGCGCCTTATCGCGAGTACTCCTCTTATTCAGCGGAGGGAAAAGTACCATTTCCGTGAAGAAAAAAGCGCCTCCACATAGTGGTTTTCTCTATCTATGTACGTAGTCTTAAAGACCAGGCACGTAAATCCAAATATCCACGTACATAGATTTATCGTCCACGTACGTAGCCCAAACTTATTTGCCACGCGTCCACAACTTTTATCCCTACGCAAAACAACAATCTAATATAGGTCACTTCACAAAGCTATATAGGAATGAAGAGAAAGCTATATAGGAATCAGTCCAAAGCTATATAGCTTCGCACCGAAAGCTATATAGCTCTACCTACGCCCCCGTATATAGGTTGATAGTACCTACTTCAAAGGAATGCTCTCGTTCGGATAATAGGGGAGGCGTGCCTATTACTTACGCTTTGAGGGAGATCCATGCTGAGTGTTCGTGTAGCGCTGATCACTCCTCGTGGAGATGTGTGCAGGGGGAAGAGCAAGTGGCTGTGTGAGTCTACGGGGAGGAGCTGTTATCTTTTTGTATCTTTGCTCTATGTGCGCACGTCTGAAACTGCCCCGATTGATCTGGGGTGCATGTGGCACGAACCAAAGAGAATAGACTGATATATATAATAAGGTATAAGGACTGATGGGAAAGAATAACCTGATCTTCGGGATCCACCCACTTATCGAAGCCCTGGAGGCAGGTCGTGAGATTGATAAGATCTTACTCAAGCGCGGACTGCGTAGCAGCGAAGTGAGCCATATCATGGATGTGGCTAAGGAGCGTACGATCCCTGTGCAGATCGTCCCCGAGGAGCGCTTGACGCGTCTGACGCGCAAGCAGCATCAGGGGGTCATCGCCTTTATCAGCGAGATCGAGTACACGCAGCTGGATCAGCTCATCCCGATGCTCTACGAAGAAGGACGCTCTCCCTTCGTAGTCCTCTTGGATGGGCTTACCGATGTGCGTAACTTCGGTGCCATCGCCCGTACGGCAGAGTGCGCTGGTGTGGATGCGATCATCATCCCCGAGCGAGGGAGCGTGTCGGTGACTGCCGATGCCGTCAAGACCTCTGCTGGGGCCCTCCACCGTATCCCCGTCTGCCGTGTCAGCTCGATACAGGCCGCTGTGACCCTCCTGCAAGAGAACGGTATCCAGATCGTCGCAGCCTCAGAGAAGGCCGTAGATATCTATACCGAGAGTGAGCTGTCGCTTCCCCTCGGTCTGGTCCTTGGGGCTGAAGATCACGGAGTGTCACAGGATGTCCTGCGCCGTGCTGATAAGATCGTCCGTATCCCCCAGGTCGGTGCTATCGGTTCGCTCAATGTCTCGGTCGCTGGCGGTATCCTCATCTATGAGGTCGTGCGTCAGGCTGGCCTCGGTGCTGAGTGATAGCCCCTTCATAATAGCTACTCTACACTATGCTCACTAAGATCTACGCTGACTCCCCCGACTATCGCTTGCTCACCGAGCTGGTCGATGAGCTCCGTCGTGGTGCGATCTTCATCTATCCCACGGCTTCGGGCTACGCCTACTGCTGTGACGCGCTTCATCAGCGTGCCATCGAGGAGATCTGTCGCTAAAGAAGATTGACCCGAAGAAGAAGGCGCTCTCTATCGCCTGTGCTTCGCTGAGCCAGGTGTCAGAGTACTGTAAGATGAATGACCGCGCCTTCAAGTTCATCAAGGATCACGAGGTCAACTATACCTTCATCCTCCCAGCATCGGGTGCCCTGCCACGTATCTTCAAGCAGCGTCGTGAGGTGGGTGTCCGCCTTGCCCAGCATCCTATCGGCCGTCTTCTTGCCGAGCATTTAGGCAATCCACTGATCACCTCTTCGCTCCCCATAGAGGATGAGGACGAGCCCGAGTACTGCACCAATCCCGAGCTCATCGACGAGCGCTATGGGAATGCGGTCTACACGATCCTCGATGCTGGCGACATCCCGCTGGCTCCCTCGACGATCGTCGACTGCACGGAGGAGCCCTTCGAGGTACTCCGTTATGGCCATGGGCGCCTGGCCGATGAGGAGCCCTTACTCAAGAAAGATTAGACTACAGCATATCACTTATGTCGAAAGAATCTGAGCTTATAGCTTACTATACTGACGAAGACGTCGAGGAGCCTCGCCTCCGAGAGCGTGTCCTTCGCAACTGGATCCGTGAGGTCGCTGCCAGCTATGACCGCCGTGTCGGCGAGCTCTGCTACCAGTTCTGTGGTGATGAGCGCATCCTGCAGACCAATCAAGACTTTCTTGATCATGACTACTATACTGATATCATCACCTTCGACGAGAGTGAGGGGGATGTGATCTCGGGGGGACATGCTCATCAGCCTTGATACGGTGCGTAGCAATGCCGAGCTCCTTGGCAACGAGTACGCCGAAGAGCTGCACCGTGTGATCATCCATGGGGTCCTCCATCTCTGCGGGCTCAAGGATAAGAGCCCCGAGGACGAGGAGCGAATGCGTGAGGCAGAGGATAAGGCCTTGATCCGACTGCATGAGTTGGTTGGTGAAGGGACGCCACTCTTTGACTAAAGAGATGGCTTCATCGTGCCTCGGCGCGGTGATAGGAAGCCGCTCCTCTTACCGTAGTTGCGGTATATTCCAGATAAAAGCCGTTTCTTTGTGGTATCATTGACTATCTGACCACTAAGTGAATTTAATCATCGATCAGGGAAACTCGGTCTGCAAAGTGGCCGTGGCGGATGGAGGTGAGCTCATCGCCCACTACTCCTTCCCTCAAGTTTCCCTACGAGAAGCTGGGGTCATCTTATCCGATCACCCAGCCCTGCAGGCGGCGATCTATAGCTCTGTCGCAGCTGTCGACAAGATGCTACTCGGCCTGCTCGCTGAGCGTATCCCCACCGTGCTGCAGGTCGACGAGCATATAGCCGTACCTGTAAGCGTGGCTTACGACCGCAAGCGCCTCGGTAGTGACCGTATCGCAGCTGTCGTCGGGGCACATGCTCTGGCACCCGAGGGTGTCAGCCTCTTGGTCATAGACCTGGGGACAGCGATCACCTATGAGCAGATCTCTCCTAAGGGAGAATATACCGGGGGGAATATCTCCCCAGGGCTCTATACCCGACTCAAGGCGCTGAATCACTTCACCTCGCGCCTACCGTTGATCCACGAGATCACGCCTCCCGTACGAGACTTCGGGCAGACGACCTCCGAGGCGATTACCTCAGGAGTGCTCCGTGGAGTGATCTATGAGATCAAGGGGTATATAGATGAAGCTAAGGCGGCAGACCCTAATGCCAAGGTCTACGTCACGGGGGGCGATGCTCCTCTCATCGAGCAGTACCTCCCCGAAGGGGTATGCGTGGAGCCCGACCTCGTCCTCTATGGACTGAATAAGATACTGGAGTACAACAGATGATAAAGCAGAAGAAGATCCTCAGCTACCTCCTCTCCGCAGGACTACTTACAGCTGGGACAGCAGGCGCCCTTAGCGCCCAGAGCAACTCAGACCGCTCGCCCTATAGTCGCTTCGGCTATGGGACACTCGGTATGCGCCAGACGGCTACGACACGAGCTCTCGGGGGGATCGGTGCGGGTCTGCGTGACGGCCTCGTCGTCAACCCCGCTAACCCTGCCTCCTATACCGCTGTCGACTCCATGACCTTCATCATGGATCTGGCAGTGTCGCTGCGTGGATCTCACCTCGCTGAAGGCGGGAATCGTGATAGCCGTGTCTTGGGTAACCTTGATTACGCTACGATCCTCTTCCCCGTGAGCCGTCATATCGCGGTCAGTGCAGGGATCACTCCCTTCTCGACCGTGGGCTATCGCTTCGGTAGCCTCGAGAAGCTCCAGGGAGATAGCCAGAATAACTACCAACGTACCTATCTGGGGCAGGGTGGCTTTAGCGACCTTTACCTCGGTGTAGCAGGGCGTATCGGAGGCTTCTCCCTTGGGGTGAATGGCTCCTATGTCTTCGGCTATACGACGCAGGAGCGTCAGGTATATATCGGGTCAGATGGTGCATCTAACCCCTTCTACCGCACGCAGCTCCAGCTCAAGGGCTTCAAGGCTGATATCGGTGCGCAGTACCAGCTGGATCTGGATCAGAAGAAGGGACGTAGCCTCGTCGTGGGTGCTACGTTCTCCCCTGAGATCAAGCTCCGCTCGACGCTCATCGATCAGCACTTCCTCAGTGCCGAGAATTCCAGCCAGCTTGTGCCCGAGTCCTCAGATACAATCACCTCACGTACCCTCCACCATGTGCTATGAGCTACTCGCTCGGTGCTACCTATCGCCATAGCGAGAGCCTCCTCGTCGGAGCAGGCTTCACCTATATGCAGTGGGCTAAGGCTACGGGCCTTGCTCAGGATGGTGCTGCACCTCGCGATCACTATCGTGTAGGCCTTGGTGCCGAGTGGATCCCCGATCCTCGTGGTCGTGGACTCTTCTCTCGCTCCCGCTATCGCTTTGGTCTGAGTGGGGCTAACTCCTATATGCTCGTCCCCACCTCCTCGGGTGAGCAGAAGGGCTACAATGAACTCACCGCATCGGTCGGTATCGGTATGCCGCTCATCGACCGTCGTTCGCTCGTCAATATTACCGTAGACTATAAGTACCTCACTCCTCAGGCCACCGGTATGGTGCGTGAGCACTCACTTGGCCTCACTGTGGGGATTCTCTTCAACGAGAACTGGTTCCGCAAGGCACGTATTAACTAAGTTATATACCCTTGCTATGGACTATCCGCCGCTCTATATGGTGGAGGTCTACGGCCGACTATGCGCTAATCATTTACACACTAAAGACAAGAGACAATGAAACTGAACAGAATGATCCTGGTAGCAGCTCTCGGACTTCTCTCGACGGCTGCTTATGCCCAGACGGGTAGAGCTACAGGTACTCCTTTTGGCTCAGGTGAAGACAGCATCCGCTGCCGCCAAAGTATCAGCCTGCTGACCAGCTTTGGTAAGACGGCGAACTATGCCGACGCCTATGAGCATTGGCAGAAGGCATACGATAACTGCCCCGCAGCATCTAAGAATATATATATCATCGGTGCTAAGATCCTTCACTGGAAGCTTGGTCAGGCTAAGACTGCTGATGATAAGAAGAAGATCCTCAACCAGCTGATGAAACTTTATGACGACCGTATCACTTACTTCGGTGACGATGCTAAGGTCGGTACGCCTCAGATCCTGGCTGATAAGATCGAGGACTACAAGACGATCGCAGGTGCTGATGCAGACTTCACGCAGGTCTATCAGTGGGCTAAGCCTGTCGTAGAGCGTTACAAGGCTGAGTCGCCTATCCAGCTCCTCTACTACTATGTCTTCAGCTCGCGCCTCATCGCTTCTAAGGATCAGTCGAAGATCGATCAGTACATCAATGAGTATACGCAGGCTGCTGAGTACGCAGATGCCATCCTCGCTGCTGCAGAGACGGACGAAGCTAAGAAGGTCATCGAGACGTACAAGAATCAGATGGACACGGAGTTCGCTCAGAGCGGTCTGGCCAGCTGTGACAAGCTCGAGAAGACCTATACGGTAGAGAAGATTGATCAGCATAAGACGGATAAGACCTTCCTGCAGAATGTCCTTGCACTCTTCCAGCGTGCAGGCTGCGATGGCAATGCTTCTGTACGTGCCGGTCGCTACCTCTTTGATATCGAGCCTTCGGTCACGGCGGCTATGGGTATCGCTGGTGAAGCTATTCGCGATAAGCGCTACGCTGAGGCTACGGAGTTCCTCAACAAGGCTATTGACCTGGCTAAGAACTCTTCTGACCGCCTCAAGTGCTACGAAGCGCTCTTCCAGATCGCTCAGGTACAGCGCAACAGTGGCGCAGCTATCTCTTACGGGAACAAGATCCTCGCTGAGAACCCCCGCAATGGTCGCGTACTGCTCTATCTCGCTGAGCTCTCCGCTGGTAATGCTTCTCGCTACTATCCTGATGACAAGATCAAGCAGCGCTGCTATTACTATCTCGTCATCAATAAGCTCCGCCATGCTGCCAGCGTAGACCCCTCGGTCTCTGCTCAGGCTAACCGCGCTATCGCCAACTACTCTCGCTACCTCCCCTCTGCACAGGAGATCTTCATGCACCCCGATATCAAGAAGGGTTCTACGGTTAGCTTCGGTGGCGAAAGTGTCGTCATCCCCTAATTTACATAGCTCGCTCTATGTCTGATCTCCCTTCGCACTTAGGTGCAAGAGAGAGGGAAGAAGCCCTCCGCCGTCTGGATACTCCATCCAGACAGCGGGGGACTTCTCGTTCGTATCCCTTCGCCATGCTCTTTGTCTTCTGCACGCTCTTCCTTTCGCTGGGGGCATGCAGCAAGAAGAAGGTCGAGGTGAAGAATCTGGCGGTCAATCCCGACTCGCTCTATACAGCCCGTATGGTAGCGCTCAATACGCTCATCTCGGACTCTGGACTCATCCGCTATCGTATGACCGCTCCCGAGCTTCTAATTTATGAGCGTAATGACCGCAATGAGTGGGTCTTCCCACGTGGTCTTGTCCTACGCCCCTATGACCTCAAAAGCGGTAGTCAGGTCTTCATCAAGGCGGACTCCGCTATCCGCCGACCGCTCAAGGAAGAGTGGGAGCTCATCGGTCACGTCCATGTCCAGGGACCTGATGGGCAGCGCCTCAAGACGAAGCGTCTCTTTTGGCTTCGTGCTGAGAAGCGCCTCTATTCGGATGATACGACTTACTTCCTCACCCAAGGTAAGGAGCTTCGTGGCTCCCACTTCAATGCCAAGGATGATCTCAGCTGGTATGAGATCTACGACAACAAGGGCGCCTTTGACTACGACGAGAATAAGGCGACCTCACCTACTGCACCTGCAGCCCCACGGGCCGATACGCTGAAGCAAGCTCCCCATCTCTAAGCTCTTCGACGCAGTGTGCTCTCAACATCGACGATGATTTACCTCTATATATTCCTCTGCCTAATTGCTTCGGCCTTCTTCTCTGGTATGGAGATTGCCTTCCTTTCTTCGGATAAGCTCCGTCTTGAGCTTGACCGAAGCCGTGGTGGTGTGTCGGCTCGGATCTTAGGTGTCTTCTACTCGCGTCCTGACCACTTCATCACAACGATGCTCCTGGGGAACAATGTTGCCCTCGTCATCTATGGTCTCTTGACCGCTGTGCTGATGGAGCCTTGGCTCAAGAGTCTCTTGGGCGAGAATGATGGGCTCATTCTCTTGGCGCAGTCGGTCCTCAGTACGCTGCTGATCCTCTTCGTCGGGGAGTTCCTCCCGAAGGTTACCTTCCGTGCTAACCCTAACCGCACGATGCGCTTCTTCGCAGGGATCCTCTTCCTCGTCTATCTCCTGCTCTATCCCTTTGCTTGGATCATCGGGCTGATCACGCGTGCGATCCTCTTCCTCGCAGGGCAGCGTACCTCGAGTGTGGCTATTCGCCCCCAGCTCTCTTCACTGGACCTCGAGTACTACCTCACGCATAGCTCGGACGATGGTCAGGCCTCGGGCATCGAGACGGAGGTCAAGATCATACAGAATGCGATCTCCTTCTCGGGTCTTCAGGTGCGTGATTGTCTTCTGCCTCGTAATGAGATCGTCGGGGCAAGCATTGACTCTACGCGTGCACATCTTGAGGAGCTCTTCATCCGCACGGGACTCTCAAAGCTCATCGTCTATAAGGAGAATATCGATGAAGTCGTCGGCTACATCCATTCGAGCGAAATGTTCCGCGGTGACGACTGGCAGAAGCGCATCGTCTCAGCCCTCTTCGTCCCCGAGAGTATGCAAGCCAGCACGCTGATGCGCCTCTTGATGCAGAAAAAGAAGAGTATCGCAGTCGTCATCGACGAGCTTGGCGGTACGGCAGGTATGGTGACGCTTGAGGATATCGTCGAGGAGCTCTTCGGAGATATCGAGGATGAGCATGACCGTCAGAAGCGCGTAGCTAAGCGCCTTGATGATCGTACCTTCGTCTTCAGCGGACGTATGGAGATCGATGATATCAACGAGAAGTTTGGTCTGACACTCCCCGAGGATGAGGACTTCATGACTATCGCTGGCTACATCTTGTGCCACCATCCCAGCATCCCTTCGCAGGGGCAGATCCTTGAGATCGGAGACCTGCGCTTTGAGATTCTCCGCTCGACATCGACGAAGATCGTCTTGGTCAAGATGACCCTCCCCGAGGCATAGTGCCTCTCTCCCTTCGCAAGGGTAAGCCATCACCCTACCGCTCACGTGATCCTGTGGCGGTAGGGTGATGGCTTTTATTATTGACTGCTTGAAGGGGTGATCAATACATTCTTATTGAGGTCGTATTGTATGGGGTGGTGAAAGCTATATAGCTTCGTGATCATTCCTATATAGCTTTGTATGTATTCCTATATAGCTTTGCGGGCGTTCCTATATAGGATTGAGTCGAATCCTATATAGCTTCGTGATCATTCCTATATAGCTTTCGGTGTATTCCTATATAGCTTTGTGCGCGTTCCTATATAGGATTGCGCTGATTCCTATATAGCTTTATGATCATTCCTATATAGGTCTACTTGCATTCTTATATGAGTCATCGTGCGGATCCGTATCAATAAGGCGGGGTGCTATCGGTTGACTTTGTCGGATCCTCGGAGCTCTATGCCCGCGGTCTATAGCGAGGAGTATGGCCTTTCTACAGAAGGGGGCATACCTCCTTCTAAGCGGGGATGAGACTGTATTTGCCTGCAACGTGCCTGATATTATACCGTCTGTATGGTTGCTGTATTGATGGAAATCACTATTTTTGCCGTGTAATCGATTTATTTATAATCAAACTACAATCAAAAATGATGGACCTTTTTAAGAAGCTTCAGGGGCTTTTCGGGGGAGGTAACTCTGCCGAAACTATCGAGAAGCAGATGCAGAAGATGCAGGAGCAGATGCAAGCTGCTTTCGGTGGCGAAGAGCAAAAGCGTGGCTGGCAGCCCGATGAGGGTGTCTACTATGCCAAGGGTGAGTACGACAATGCCGTCGAGTACAACAACGAGATCATCTGCCTCTTCAATTATAGCCTTGACCAGATGGCGAAGATGAATGATGCGATGGATGCCAAGGATTACAACCGCGCTGAGTGGGTTCGCCTGGAGTGGATCGAAGATATCAAGGGCTTGAGAGAGCAGGCAGCTGCGCTCGGTGCCTATGATGGTGATGACCGTATGCTCAAGGCGCTCTATCAAGTCTTCGATGGCTGGGAAGCTCTGATGAAGGATGGCTACAAGACCCTCATCAAGATGCGTCTTGATGGTCTTCGTGGTACGCCCGAAGAGCAGGCTCAGCTCAAGAAGAATAATACCATCCTGGTCCGTCTCAGCGATAACCTCAATGAAGCGAGCGAGGAATTCCTCGATGCCCACGGTGTCGGTGACTACGACTATGATGACGATGACGACGAGGATTAGTCGTCGCTGAGCCACAAGCTCACTTTCCCACTTTACTATATAAGAGCAGCCTACTGCATCCCCTCACTGAGGGCTATGCAGTAGGCTGCTCTTCTTGTACCAAGGATAGATGGCTACCCCTTCACTTGTAGAATCTTGGGCGCTGGCTCATAGAGGTAGCAGAGATAGCCCGAGACTTCGGTGTAGCCCATCTGACGAAGAAGCTCCATGTACTCACGGACTTGGCGGTGGTGACCCTTACGCTCCTCTCCTGACTTGTAGTCTACGACCTCAATATGTCCGTCGGGGTAGAAGATCACACGGTCGGGACGGCGGCTGGTCTCCAGCTCTCCACCGATGATCGCACGCTCGTTGAAGATCCTCCCTGTGCCGTCAAACCATCGGGCTGCTTCGGGGTGCTCTACGACAGCACGGAGCTGGGAGGAGAGCTCCTCCGCATGCTCAGTCTTGATATATCCATGATGTACGGCCTCGCTGATGGCGGGAGCTACATCACTTGCGGTCTCGATCTCAGAGAGGATGAGGTGCAGAGTACGCCCATAGGCGCGCTGGCTATCCTCAGAGAAGTACTCGAGACCCTCACGAAGGATGGCTAAGCGCTTGTCAATAGGGTAGGAGCTTAGTGCGCCTACCTGTAGAGCCGTAGCGCTATCCTCTTCGGAGTCGGAGTGCTTCTTCTTTGGTGCAGAAGTACTGTCACCTATGGGATCCTCCTTCATCGTCTGATGAGCGGGGAGGATCTCATGAAGGGCCTTGTCATCTTCTACGGAGGCCAGGAAGAGGTCTTCTATCTTGGAGATCTTCTCCTTGCTCTGCTCTGCTTCCTCCCGGATCCAGATATGTAGCTCCTGCTTAGGACGCGTGGTGGCGACATAGAGGAGGTTGAGCGAGTCCATCATGTTCTTCAGCTTCTCCTCGAAGTAGGGCTCAGCGAAGTAGCTCATCTGCAGCGTGGCAGTGTACTTCAGAGGGACGCTCGTCACATTCGTTGCGGTAAGCTCTTCGGTCTCGCTGATGTGGGGGATGGGGCACCATAGGATATTCTCCTTGTTGCCACTCAGGGCCTGATCCAGCTCCCAGCTGATGTCGGGGAGTAGGACGACGGGGAAGCCAAGCCCCTTGGACTTATGGATGGTCATCAGGGTGATGGCATCCTCGGCTGAGTTGTTGACGATACTCTGCAGATGGCCTTTATCTTGCCAATACTGGAGGAAGGTCGAGATATCGGCAGCCTCCTCTTGCTCCCAACTGTAGAGCATGTCGAGGAGCTTGACGAGGTAGGCGCCTTCGCTCTCAGGGAAGAGCTTCCCATAGCGTGAGTTGATGATCTCGACGACTTCATAGAGCCCTTGACGCCCGAAGTCACGCAGCTCTTGTAGCTCGGCTTCGGAGAGGTCTTCTTCCGCTTGCTCTGCGAGGGCGAGGACTTGGTGGTAGGCTTCTTGGAGGACTGCTAAGCGTAGTGGGATGCTGGTATCTGCCAGATAGCTGAGGGCTGCGATGATGAAGCGTACGGAGTATGCGCGATCGACGTGAAGAGCCTCCTCTGAGAGGAAGGGTAGGGAATAGCCCTCCAGTACGTCATCGGGAGCGTTGAGGAGAGTCTCTGCCACATTGGCTGCATGTGCCTTCGTACGAACGAGGATAGCGATTTCGGAGCAGCGATAGCCTCGCTTGAGTAGGTCGACGAGGACAAGCGGGAGTTGATCTAAGGCTCCGCTGGGTACTTCCTCTTCGGTGTCTGAAGTCTCTTCGCTGTCCTCTCCCTCTGTGGTGCTATCATCCTTCTTTTTGGGGGGAGCATAGCGATGGAGTACGACTTGCCCGAGGTCTCGCTGTTGCTTTGGCTTAGGAGTATTCTGCTCCACGTCTTCATAGGCCTTGAGGAGGATGTCCAGCTCTGCATCCAGTCGGCTCTTGACTTCCTCTTGCCCTTCGGGGAAGCCGTAGCCCCTGACCTCTCCCCAAAGTGAATCGAAGACACTGCGGATGAGTGAGCAGAGCTGTGGGTAGAGGGCGTTGTTGAAGTCTACGATCTCGGGGACACTACGCCAGTTGTCCTCAAGGTTTTTGCGCTCAGCGGAAGACGTGAAGTCCTCGGTGAGCTGTGTGGTCAGTAGGGTGCTGTCTGAGTTGCGGAAGCGGTAGATACTCTGCTTGGCATCACCGACGATGAGGCAGTCTTGGCCTTGGCTCTGGGCATTATCAAGGAGAGGCTTGAAGTTCTCATACTGCATGCGACTCGTGTCCTGGAACTCGTCGATCATGTGATGCTCGATGTGCGCCCCGATCTTCTCGTAGAGGAAGGGCGCATCATTATTGTCCTTCAGTAGCGCTTGGATGAGCGAAGGTGCATCAGAGATGAGCATGAGCTTACCCTCTCGCTTGAGCTCTTGGAGGGCATTGTCGATGTCAATCAGTATGCCATAGAGCCCCGCATATCGATTGATCTGCTGGGCCGTGACGTAGATGGGGAGCTGCTGGAAGTTGTAGTCGCTGAATTCCTTGAGGGCATCATAGATGCTGCTGAGGTGAGGCTCTATCTGCTCACGGATAGCCTGCTTGTTCTTTCCTACTAGCTTAGCCAGCATCGTTTCTCTGTCCGTAGCATCAAGGAACGCACGTAGGCGTGACCTTTCAGCAAGGCACTTGACTTCTCGAGGAGAGCACCTTGGTTTCTTAGACAAGCGAAGATAGCACCGAATACACCTGTAGTACTATTGCTTAAATCTTCTATTGCAACCCCAGACTTCTCCAGTGCGTTGAGTGCTCTCTCTGCGAGTCCACTTAGTGCTTGTTTCCTGTCCTTGATGATCTTACGAGCTGCTTCACGAAGCTTCTTGACCTGTGCTTGGGAGGGGGGAATTCCTTGCCAGCACGTAGCTGCTTGACTGCTTCGTTCTCAAGCTGCTTGGCGAACTTGCTGAGCTGGTCTTCGATATTGTAGCCCTTCCCATCTTCTATCGCCTCGGTGGTTAGCTCACTAAGCCAAGCCTCAATCTCCTTGTCGCTCTTCTCTTGATCCTGTCGGGCTAAGACTTCGAGGACGGCCTGATGAAGGAGTTGGTCCGAGTCAAGCTGTACACGGAGAGCCCCAGCATGTCCCAGCTCATAGGCGAATGAGCGGACGACCTCTTGGAAGAACGAGTCGATGGTACGCACACGGAAGCTCGTGTACTCCAGCAGTAGGGCATGCAGCGTCGCATTGGCTCGCTCCTGTAGCTTCGCCTCAGAGATCCCCAGCTCCCTGCATAGATCGCCTGTGAATAGGGACTCCTCTGGGGTGCGTGCGAGGGTAGAGAGCTCAGCGACGATACGTCCCTTCATCTCAGCGGTGGCCTTCTTAGTGAAGGTCACCGCTTGGATAGTCGTGAAGTATCTGGGGTCGCCATTGCTGAGCATCAGACGCAGGAACTCGCGTGTGAGTGCGTGCGTCTTCCCCGATCCCGCCGAGGCGGTATATATCTTGAGGGGCATGAGCTTGGGGGCGAAGCGTTAGTATTCGTCTGGGGTACTGGTCGTGTCGAGCTTCTCGTCGTCTCGCCCACGATTGTGGTAGTGACGGCGGAGAGGATTGCGCGTAGCCTCGTCGTAGCTACGACGGTGACGGTAGATGTCGAGTGCGCTGTAGATAGCCTCTCGCATCGAGGTGGGGTCAGCGATACCCTTACCAGCTATGTCGTAGCCTGTGCCGTGGTCTGGAGACGTGCGTACGAAGCTGAGTCCCAGCGTGACGTTTACCCCTTCGTTCATATACAGCGCCTTGAAGGGTGCTAAGCCCTGATCGTGATACATGGCGAGGATGCCGTCGAAGGAGTCTACACGACCACTGCCCCAGAACCCGTCTCCAGGGAAGGGCCCAAAGGTGATGATGCCCGAGGTGAAAGCCTCCTCGATAGCCGGGCGGATAATCGTATCCTCCTCGTTCCCCATAAGCCCCTTATCTCCTGCGTGGGGATTGAGTCCAAGCACGGCAAGGCGCGGCTTCGTGATACCGAAGTCTCGCTGTAGGCCAGCCTCGAGGAGGCGGAGCTTGCGGAGGATCAGTTCGCTCGAGAGTCGTGAGGCAATAGCACTCACTGGGATGTGTGTCGTAGCTAAGGCCACACGGCAGTCGCCCGAGGCGAGCACCATCAGTGATTCGCCAGGTGTGCGTGCTGCGATCGCCTCGAGGTAATCTGTATGCCCATTGAAGGGGAAGAGGTCGCGTGGCATCACGGCTTTATTGATGGGGGCTGTGACGAGGACGTCGCAGAGTCCCATGCGGATATCTGCCGTAGCACGCTCAAGAGCTTCGAAGGCAGCGCGCCCAGCTGCGTCGGTGGGCTGGCCGATCTCTACCTGCTCACGTCCCGTGGTACAGTCAAGGATATTCAGCACGCCGTCCTTGGCTTCGCTTGCCTGACGGATGACCTGCCAAGAGACATGCTCGAGGCCGAGGTGCGCCTTCCAGAAGTTTGCTACGTGCGAAGAGCCGTAGAGAATAGGGGTGAAGAGCTCAAGGATGCGCTCATCCTCAAAGATCTTTAGTACGACTTCATAGCTGATACCATTGATATCGCCGTGGGTGATAGCTACCCGTATCTTGCGTGTACTCATTGTCTGACTATGGATTAGAAGCCCTTGGTGTAGCGAGCCTTGAGGATGATCCCTGGGTCAAAGGCCTTGACAGCGCTGGGGCGGAAGGAGTAGAGCGAAGACTCCATCATGCGGATGAGGTGGAGCTTGTCCTCGTTGGGGCGGTAGACGAAGCCCTCGAAGACGTAGACCTTGCCTGCAGCCTTGTCGACGACAGCATGGCTGACAAAGGGGCCACCCATCATGGCTCCGCCCTCCATCTTCCACAGACCACGGAGTTCGGCACGAGCTATTTCCTCATCGGGGAGCTGTACACGGCGGTAGAGGAGACCATAGTTCTGCTCGGTGCAGGGGTAGGAGCCTTCGAATTCGCCCGAGATATTGGCCTTGAGTACGGAGTCACGCTTCGCAACCAGAGCATCAAGGCTGATATCCTTGGGGCTGTGATAGGGGTAGGTGTAGACGAGGATGTCGTGACGAGAGCGCATGGAGGAGTTGGACATCCAGAGGAAGTCCTTGCCGACACGCTTATTGCGAATATCCTCAGGAACATTGACGCGATGAGCGAAGAGGCTATCAACAAGCTCGGTAGCCTTCTGGCTGTAGGTCTTAGCGATAACCTCGCCGTAGAGGAAGAGTTCGTGGCGAATGAAGAGATTCATCAACCCTTCCCCCTGAGTCTTGAGGTAGTTCTGTACCGAGTCGGCGCTGGGTGAGGTCATGCGCGCGACGATCTGCCCCTTGGCCCAGTCGTCATAGCTGTACTTCAGCGAGACCTTTGAGTAGCGCTGAGGGTCGATGTCGAGGAGGAAGACATTGCGTACGAGCTTCAGCGAGCCTTCGAAGGATGGGGTAGGGACGCGCGAGATGCGCAGGGAGGGTTCGCTCTGAGGGAGAGCAGGGGCATCTTCTTCGAGTAGGTCATAGAGTTGCATAGCCATAGGGACTCGAAGTAGTCCTTCTCCATGACGAGCATCAGCTCGCCTGGCTTCCCGATAGCGCTCTGCTGGAGTACAGAGGAGTTCTTGGAGGAAGATTTGCAGGAGCCGAAGGCTAATATGCTTGCGATGAGGGCGGGTAGGGCGAAGCCCATCCGATAGTTGATCTTCATAAGGCGTATGTTGCTTTGTCTATCGTGCTTATTTACAGTAAGACAAAGATAACCAAAGTGCCACAGACTACCGCAGGGAGTAGCTCTGTGCTATGAGGTTCCTTCCTATCCAGTAGATGGGGCGGCTATACGTCGATTTTTATAATTGCGAAGGAATTGTCCTATGTGTAAGTATATCCGTGTCTTATGCGAGGTGAAGAAGAGGGCCTCCATAGCTGGGTAAATGAACCTATATAGGTCAGCCTGCCGACCAATATGGGTACGGGGTCGGGCTATATAGGGATGGCGAAGCGAGCTATATAGCTTTGGACTGATCCCCATATAACTTTGTGAAGTGCCCTATATATAGGTTGTTGCTCCGCGTAGGGATAAAAGTTGCGGACGAGTGTAGATAAGTTTGGGCTACGTACGTGGCTCTAATATCTACATATGTGGATATTAGGATTTACGTACCTGGTCTTTAAGACTACGTACATAGACAGAAGAAAACCACTACATAAAGGTGCTTTTTCTTCACGAAAACAGCACTTTTTCCTCCGCTGGATAAGAGGAATACTTGCGATAAGGCGAAGGGCTTGCTCGGTCATTTCAAAGGGGGATATCGGGGTGCTGGGCGCGCGATGCCTTTGTACTCTAAAAATAGCGGGCAGGACTCGCGGCAACAGTCTCAGTATGGGTTGCGAAGGGGGACCGTATAGCGGTGGTATGCAATCCTCATTGCGACGAAGTGATTCTCGATAAGGCTGCTTCCCCTCGCGCGCGTACATTTTCTCTATATGTGTAGAGGCGGGTAGCAAAGAGCTCTCGTGGGGTAGGGCTTCTACACTACCTATAAATAGCGTACCTTTGCGGGACAAATAAAGTATCATATAATAGTAAGCAACAACGGCACAATGACCTCTAAAGAGATTCGCGAGTCATATAAGTCTTTCTTCCAAAGTAAGGGCCACACGATCGTACCATCAGCTCCGATGGTGGTCAAGGGCGACCCTACCCTGATGTTCACGAACGCAGGGATGAACCAGTTCAAGGATATCATCCTCGGTAATGCCGAGATCAAGCATAGCCGCGTGGCGGACTCACAGAAGTGCCTTCGCGTAAGCGGTAAGCACAACGACCTCGAGGAGGTGGGCCATGATACGTACCACCACACGATGTTTGAGATGCTTGGGAACTGGTCCTTCGGGGATTACTTCAAGCACGAAGCTATTGACTGGGCTTGGGAATATCTGACGGAGGTACTCCACCTCTCCCCCCGAGCGCCTCTATGTGACGGTCTTCGAAGGGGCTCCTGCCGAAGGCCTTGAGCGTGATGACGAGGCAGCCTCTATCTGGGCAAAGCACCTGCCAGCCGAGCGCATCATCAACGGGAATAAGCACGATAACTTCTGGGAGATGGGCGACCAAGGCCCTTGCGGTCCTTGCTCTGAGATCCATATCGACATCCGCTCTGACGAAGAGCGTAAAGCCGTCGATGGCCTCACGCTGGTCAACCAGAGTCACCCCCAGGTCATCGAGATCTGGAACCTCGTCTTCATGCAGTACAACCGTAAGGCCGATGGCTCTCTCGAGCCTCTGCCTAAGCGCGTCATCGATACGGGGATGGGCTTCGAGCGTCTCTGTATGGCCATGCAGGGGAAGATGTCGAACTATGATACCGATATCTTCACCCCGATGATCCAGGCTATCGCCACGCTCACGGGGATCGAATATGGCGCGGACCAGAAGTCGGATGTCGCTATGCGCGTCATCGCCGACCACATTCGTACGATTGCCTTCGCTATCACCGACGGTCAGCTCCCCCTCCAACGCTAAGGCGGGCTATGTCATCCGCCGTATCCTACGCCGTGCTGTCCGCTACGGCTATACCTTCCTCGGTCGTCGTGAGGCCTTTATGTACAGCCTCCTGCCCGTACTCATCGAGACGATGGGCGATGCTTACCCCGAGCTCATCGCTGGTCGCGAGCTCATCGCTAAGGTGATGCGTGAGGAGGAAGAGAGCTTCCTGCGCACGCTGGAGACGGGTATTCGTCTGCTGGATAAGCAGATCGAGGAAGCTAAGAAGGCCGGTAAGACCGTTCTTGATGGGCACGATGCCTTCGTCCTCTATGATACCTACGGCTTCCCCCTTGACTTGACCGCACTGATCCTCACTGAGCAGGGGCTGAGCGTCGACGAAGCCGGCTTTGACAAGGCTATGCAGGAGCAGAAGGAGCGTGCACGTAATGCCGCTGCTATCGATGCTGGTGACTGGCAGGTCGTCAATGAGGGCTCTGCTGTACGCTTCGTCGGCTATGATACCCTCGAGTGTACCACGGAGATCCTCCGCTATCGTGAGGTGAAGCAGAAGAATGCTACCTTCTATCAGGTCGTCCTCTCTGAGACTCCCTTCTATGCTGAGATGGGTGGTCAGGTAGGTGATAAGGGCTTCCTCATCGCTACCGATGGCACGAAGTACGAAGTCTTTGATACCAAGCGTGAGAATAACCTCGCTATCCACCTGATGAAGAAGCTCCCCGCTACGCTGGAGGGTGACTTCCGTGCCGTGGTTGACGAAGAGCGTCGCCACCGTATTGAGGCTAATCACTCTGCTACGCACCTCCTGCATGAGGCTCTGCGTGAAGTCCTCGGCTCACACGTCGAGCAGAAGGGGTCATTCGTCTCTGATGAAGTCCTGCGCTTTCGACTTCGCTCACTTTGCGAAGGTCGAGCCCGAGCAGCTCCGTGCTGTCGAGCGTATCGTCGCAGCACGTATCCGTGCCTGCATCCCTCTGCAGGAATACCGCGAAGTGCCCATTGACGAAGCTCGTGAGATGGGGGCTATGGCTCTCTTCGGAGAGAAGTATGGGGATCACGTCCGCGTCATTCGCTTTGGCTCATCGACCGAATTCTGTGGGGGTACGCACGTCGCCTCTACGGGTGTGATCGGTACGCTGCGCATCACGAGTGAGTCCTCCGTAGCTGCAGGTGTACGCCGTATCGAGGCTGTCACGGGTGTAGCCGCTGAGAACTACCTCTATGAGCAGGCTGATATGATCGATGCTATCCGCCAGCTCTTCAATAATAGCCCCCAGCTGATGACGGCTATCCGCAAGACCCTTGAGGAGAACGCCGAGCTCGGTAAGCAGGTCGGAGAATATATCCGTGAACAGATCGCCGAGAAGAAGCGTCAGCTGCTGGAGAAGCGTGTCGAGGTGGGCGGTGTACGCCTCTTCCTCGTCGAGAAGGATGTGCCCGCTGAGGTCGTCAAGGATATCGCCTTCCAGATCGCAGGCGAGCTGCATGAGCCCTTCGTCTTCATCGCCGCTTGTGTAGAGCCCAGCTCTTCTAAGCCCAGCCTGACGCTGATGATCAGCAAGGATCTGGTAGAGTCAAGAGGCTGGAATGCCTCACAGCTCCTTCGTACTGCTGCCAAGCATATCCAGGGCGGTGGTGGCGGTCAGCCTCACTTCGCTACGGCTGGTGGTAAGAATGCCGATGGACTCAACGCTGCTGTCGAAGAGCTCCTCTCCGCTATGGAGCTGAAGGCATAAGCCTACCCCTGTACGGATGATCATCGGTACACAGATACTCGATCACAAGCTCCCCTCAGTTGCTGAGGGGCTGGCTTGCGATCGACTCTTTTTAGTCCTGGAGGAGCGTGTCGCAGAGCTCCACCCCGACCTCCTTGAACAGCTGCAGTCCGCACTTCCCGAGGCTACATGTCGTACACTACGTGGTGGTGAGGAGTGCAAGACGACGGAGTCGCTGGGGTTCCTATGGACTTGGCTCAGTGAAGAGGGGGCTACTCGTCGTAGTGCCCTCGTCCTCGTTGGTGGAGGAGCCCTGCTTGACTTAGGAGGCTTAGCCGCCTCGACCTATATGCGTGGCATAGCGACGATCTATGTGCCGACGACACTGCTGGCGATGGTCGATGCCTCAGTAGGGGGAAAGACTGCGATTGACTTCCTCGGGGTAAAGAACCTTATTGGCTCCTTCCACCCTGCCCGTGAGGTCATCGTTGATATTGACTTCCTGCGTACTCTTCCCTTGGAGGAACTCCTCTCAGGCTATGGTGAGGTCGTCAAGCATGCCACCCTTATGGGCGGAGAGGCCTGGCGAGAGGTCTGTCATATTGGCGACCCCGTTGGCCTTATGGATGACGAATGGCAGGCCCTCATTGAGAAGAGTATTGCCTACAAGACTTCCGTTGTGGAGGCTGATCCTACGGAACGAGGGCTTCGTCGTATCCTAAATATCGGGCATACGGTAGGGCATGCACTGGAGGCCTACTCGCATCAGAATGAATTTCGCCGCACGCTCCCACATGGTGAGGCCGTAGTCTTTGGGCTACTCATTGAGAGCTATATCACGATGCGCCAGCGTGGGACGAGCAAGGAGTACATCCGTCAGCTGATGACCTTGGCCCGTGAGCTCTACTCGCCCTTCTTCTATACCTGCAAGGATTACCCCGAACTGCTTCGTCTTATGCGGCATGATAAGAAGAACTCAGCAGGCACCATCACACTCATGGGCGTCATCGAGCCTGGAAATATCGAGGCGGTAGAGGTTGCGGATGAGGGAGTTATTAAGGAAGGGCTTGATTTTCTTCGCGAGACATTTGGTAGTTAGCCACCTTCTCCTTATCTTTGCAGCGCAAAAGGGACAAAGCCCAAGCGGTGAGTCTTCAAGAGCATTCGGGATGTAGCTCAGCCCGGTTAGAGTACTCGTCTGGGGGGCGAGTGGTCGCTGGTTCGAATCCAGTCATCCCGACTGAATATAATGCGAGTAGAAGTGAATCCACTTCTACTCGCATTGCTTTTAATAGCCCCTATATAAGGTATAGCTATGGTGCTTCGCTCTGGGTGGAGGATCATGCGATACGGCCTTACTCCTCTCTATCTATTACCTGCGCTATAAATCCCCCGTAATCTTTTGTATTTTTGTAGAGAGAACAAGCACTTATCACTCGGTGTGCAGGCCTCTGGCTGGCTACCGATCAAGGAAAAAGAATATATGTATCGCACTACTACCTGTGGCGCCCTGCGCCTCAGTAATGTCGGGGAGCAGGTGACGCTCGCTGGCTGGGTCCAGAAGGCACGCCGTATGGGCGGGATGACCTTCATCGACCTTCGTGACCGCTATGGTATCACTCAGCTCGTCTTCAATGAAGCTCACGTAGGCGAGGCTCTCGTCTCTGAGGCTGAGAAGCTCGGTCGTGAGTACGTCATCCAGATCACGGGTGAGGTCACTGAGCGTGAGAATAAGAATCCTAAGCTCCCTACGGGGGATATCGAGATCTCGGTCAAGACGCTGCGTGTACTCAATCCTGCAGAGGTACCTCCCTTCACTATCGAAGATGATACCGATGGTGGGGACGACCTGCGTATGAAGTACCGCTACCTCGACCTGCGTCGTAGCTGCGTACGCTCCAACCTTGAGCTGCGTCACCGCTTCGCTCTCGCCGTGCGCCGCTATCTTGATGGTCAGGGCTTCCTCGAAGTAGAGACGCCTGTCCTCATTAAGTCTACGCCAGAGGGTGCTCGTGACTTCGTCGTGCCCTCTCGCATGAACCCTAACCAGTTCTACGCTCTGCCCCAGTCTCCTCAGACCTTCAAGCAGCTGCTGATGGTTAGTGGTTTTGACCGCTATTTCCAGATCGTCAAGTGCTTCCGTGACGAGGACCTTCGTGCGGACCGCCAGCCTGAGTTCACTCAGATCGACTGTGAGATGAGCTTCGTCGAGCAGGAAGATGTGCTGACAATCTTCGAGGGGATGACCCGCTATCTCTTCAAGGAGTTGCTTGATCTTGATATCCAGACGCCCTTCCCTCGTATGAGCTGGCACGATGCGATGAAGCGCTATGGCTCTGATAAGCCGGACACACGCTTCGGCATGGAGTTCGTCGAGCTCAAAGACGTGCTCTCCGGCCATGGCTTCTCCGTCTTCGATGATGCCGCCTATATCGGTGGTATCTGCGCTGAGGGTGCTGCAAGCTATACGCGTAAGCAGCTCGATGCTCTGACTGACTTCGTCAAGCGTCCGCAGATCGGTGCTAAGGGTATGGTCTATGCTCGTGTCGAAGCTGATGGCACAGTCAAGAGTAGCGTCGACAAGTTCTACAGCCAGGAGACGCTACAGGAGCTGGCACGTGCGATGCAGGCTAAGCCCGGTGATCTGATACTCATCCTCTCAGGAGATGATGCGATGAAGGTGCGTAAGCAGCTCTGCGAGCTTCGTCTTGAAGTGGGCAACCAGCTTGGCCTCCGCGATAAGACGAAGTTCTCCTGCCTCTGGGTGGTTGACTTCCCCCTCTTCGAGTGGGATGAAGAGACTCAGCGCTTCTACGCTATGCACCACCCCTTCACTTCTCCCAAGCCCGAGGACGTACCTATGCTCGAGACGAATCCAGGGGCTGTGCGCGCTAATGCCTACGACATGGTCATCAATGGTGTAGAAGTCGGTGGCGGCTCGATCCGTATCCACGACAGCAAGCTGCAGGCTCGCATGTTTGACCTCTTAGGCTTCACTCCCGAGAAGGCACAGGAGCAGTTCGGCTTCCTCATGAATGCCTTCAAGTATGGTGCACCTCCTCATGGTGGTCTGGCCTATGGCTTGGACCGCTTTGTCTCCCTCTTCGCAGGGCTGGATAGCATCCGTGACTGCATCGCCTTCCCCAAGAATAATGCTGGGCGTGATGTGATGATCGATGCGCCTTCGCTGATCGATCAAGAGCAGCTCGATGAGCTTTATCTCAGCCTTGTAACCCCGACAAAGTAGCCTAATCCCTTAGACTTATGGTATATCGCCTATTAATGCTCTCCGATGAGAATGACTTCTTCAAGAGAGAGCTTCAGATCGACTCCGAAGCCACCTTCCTTGAGTTGAATGACTTTATCCTCGACTCGCTGGGCTATGCTCGTGACGAGCTGACGACCTTCCACATCTGTGATGAGGAGTGGCAGAAGGAGCTTGAGATCACGATGATGGATATGGGAGCTTCTTCGGATGAGGATAGCTACCTGATGGCTGATACACGCTTGGAAGATCTGCTGGATCATAAGGGGCAGCACCTCTTCTTTGTCTTCGATATGCTGAGCGAGCGTGGCTTCTTTATCGAGCTGGCAGAGCTAATCCCAGGCAAGAGTCTTGATAAGCCTGTCGTCACAAAGGCTGAGGGTAAGGCTCCTAAGCAGCTGGAGAGCATTGAGGTAGCGGCCTCCCGCCTGGCAACGCCCGCTACGGGTGAGCCATGGGATGACGAACTCTTCTCCGACGAATCCGTCGATGAAGGGGATATCGACCTCGAAGGCTTCGACATCGCTGATGCAGAGAGCCTCTACTAAGCAGGAGGATCTCCCTACACTTATCGTGCTTGTTGGCCCCACTGGGGTAGGCAAGACGGCGCTTAGTATTCGTCTGGCGCAATACTTCGGTTGCAGCATCCTCTCGGCAGACTCTCGACAGATCTTCCGTGAGATCCCTATAGGCACGGCAGCCCCCTCCGATGAGGAGCGGGTTGCTGTGCCTCATTATTTTGTCGGGACAAGGTCGGTCACAGAGCCATATAGTGCCGCTACCTTCGAGAGCGAAGTCCTGGAGCTCTTGCCTCAAGTTTTTGCTGAAAGTTCTTCTTCCACGGCACTTCTCTCCGGAGGCTCTATGATGTATGTCGATGCTATCACGAAGGGAATTGATAGTATGCCAGACGTGCCCGAGGAGGTTCGCTCAGTCGTTTGGGAGCGCTATGCCGCGGAAGGGCTTGACGGAATCCTTGCGGAGCTGCGTCTCTTGGATCCTGTCTATTACAAGGCGGTTGATCCGAAGAACTACAAGCGTGTCCTCCATGGCTATGAGGTGTGTCTTGCTACAGGGCGCCCCTTCTCCTCTTTCCATACGGGGCAGCAGAAAGCTCGTCCCTTCCGTATTGTCAAGGTTGGGCTCACCCGAGATCGCGAGGAGCTCTATGAGCGAATTGATAAGCGCGTCGAGCTGATGATCAAGGCGGGTATGGTGGAGGAGGCCCAGCGAGTCTATCCACTTCGTAGCCTTAATGCGCTCAACACCGTGGGCTACAAGGAGCTCTTCTCCTACTTTGATGGTGATATTGACTTTGCCGAGGCGGTGCGGCTTGTCCAGCGAAACAGCCGGCACTACGCTCGCAAGCAACTCTCTTGGTGGCGACGTGATCCCGAGATACGGTGGTTCCATCCCGATGCCTGGGAGGAGATAATTGCTTACATCCATCAATAGGGACTTTGTTCCAATATAAGTATGGGGGGCGTACCAATAGTGGTACGCCCCCCATACTTATATTGCTTTAGTGGTGAAGCTATAGTGGCGAAGACCCCATACCAATAGGAGGCTGTTGCCGCGAGTCCTGTCCTCTACTTATTGTGCTAAGACATCGCACGCCCAGCTCCCCGATATACCTCTCCGAAGTGATACGCAAGCCCTTCGTCTTATCGCAAATATTCCTCTTATCCAGCGGAGGAAAAAGTACCATTCTCGTGAAGAAAAAAGCGCCTTCGCGTAGTGGCTTTCCTCTGTCTATGCACGTAGTCTTAAAGACCAGGCACGTCAATCCAAATATCCACGTTCGTAGATATTAGAGCCACGTACGTAGTCCAACCTTATCTGCCACTCGTCCACAACTTTTATCCCTACACGGAGCTACGACCTAATATGGGTCAGCGGGGTGGCCAGTATTGGTCAATGTGCAAACCACTATTGGTTACTACTGCGAACAAGTAGTGGCATGTATCCCTCCCCTTGCGCAATGGTCTCTTTCTTCAGCCTACTACGGGGTAGGGGAGTGACTAGGGAGGGGGGAAGCAGCTCAATATGCTGAAATACAAGTGAGGTGAAGGGGATTTGCTAAATTAGCATGGGGATGATACCAAATGTGGTCTCTCCCTGTTACATTGAGAATTTATATAATGATGATTACCAGAGATCAACTTGCTTCTTGGGCCGATACGCCAGAGTCAAAAGCAAACTTTCCACATCTTATCTCAAGGCTGATAAGAGCGACTACCGCTAAAGACACTAAGGTTAATATTCCCTGGGGTAGTGCTACCTATATAGGGGGATGGGATGGTATTGTAGATAGTAAGGAGAAGACTAGATACGCCCCCAAAGGAATATCCTTGTGGGAGCTGGGTACAGATCGGGATCCTAAGAAGAAAGCAGATGCTGACTATGAGAAGCGTACAGGTGATCCTCTTGGATATACTCCTCACGATGCTACATTCGTCTTTGTCACTCCAAGGACATGGACGAAGAAGGAAGAGTGGGTTAGTCAGAAGAAAGAGGAGAAGAAGTGGAAGGATGTGATCGTCTATGATGGCATAAGCTTAGCGCAGTGGCTTGATGAAGCTCCAGCTGTATCCCGATGGTTCGCATCTCAGGGGTATGCTGGTGTATATTCTTCAGATGGAATTATAACGGCAGATGAATACTGGAAAGAGTGGTCTTGCTCAGGGAAGTTGGAGCTAACACCAGATTGTGTACTTGCTGGTAGAGGAGTAGCAAGAGAATTGTTGATAAAGCGATTAAAGGAGGAGCCAAGTATCACAGGTGTAAGAGCATCTACGAAGGGTGAGGCTATCGCCTTTATCCTTGCTACTATGAAGCCTAGTGACTCCGAGGTGTCTGGTCGATTCTTTTCTACAACACTTATTGTCGACCAAGAGGATCGTTTCCGAAGTATCAGCTCGTCGATACAGCATGCTCTGAACCTGATTGTTCGGTTTGAAAGTACAGATCCTCTCGGTGTAGCTACAGAGAAAGGGCATCACGTCTTAGTTCCATTAGGTGCAGATGATGTGTTTAGTCAAGATCTGATTACACTGCCAGCAGTAGATAGAGAAGCTCTCATTGAAGCTTTAGTAGCTAGTGGACTATCACGAACCAAGGCTTCTGAGTATACGAAGGAGTCGGGGCACGACATCACGATACTAAAGAAGCTTCTGGGCTTTCCTAGCTATGGCGCAACCTGGATAAAAACTCAGACTATTCGAGAGATAATACCTGCACTCCTCCTCGGTCGATGGGATGAGAGCTACCCTGGGGATAGAGAGCTTTTAGAGAAGCTTTCTGAAATGAGCTATGCTGAACATACGAATGCGTTAGCCAAATGGCTTAATCTCCCAGAGTCACCTCTGAAGAAGATCGGTGAGACCTGGAGATTAACCTCACCTCTAGACTTGTGGAGGAGTATATCTGTCCACTTACTTAAACGGGACTTCCAGCTTCTAGAAGAGTGCTTTACTCTGGTCTATCATTCGGGGAATCCAGTCCTAGCATCCCAGATGGATCTACCAGACTACATCAGTAAAAAGAGGACTTATTCAGACTGGGTAAGAGAGGGCTTAGCTCAGTCTCTGATCCTGATGTCAATACCACGGGTCGAGGTTTGTTTAAGAGATCCACAGAGCTGGGTAGACAGGATTATTGGAGGCCTATTGTCAAAAGCCAGTGGTGAAATGTGGGTCTCCATAAATAGGGAACTTCCACTTATTGCCGAAGCATCCCCTCAGGTCTTCCTAAAGTCTGTGAGTCTCTCCCTCTCTCTCCCAAATCCAGAGGTGATGGATATGTTTAAGGAAAAGCCGGGGATTCTTGTTCCTGAGTCTTCTCATACGGGTCTATTATGGGCTCTAGAAGAGCTTGCTTGGATGCCGCCGTATTTTAAGACTGCGTGCCTCCTCTTGCATAAGCTAGCAACACTAGATCCTGGTGGGAGTTTAGCTAATAGACCTATAAATAGCCTAAAGGAAATCTTTAAGGCCTGGCATCACCAAACGTTAGCTTCCTATGAAGAGAGGGTAAAGGTGTTGAGGGAGATGCTTCGTAGAGATGTAGATGTCTCATGGGAACTCTTGAAGAGTTTGTTGCCAAGCATTTCTTCAGAGACAGCTTCTCTCACGCATAGAATGCGCTGGCGAATGTTCTGGGAGGCGACAGACCTACGCTATACTGACCGAGAATGGTTTGATATGTGCTCGGAAGTGATAGATATGCTTATCGCTCTGTGTGATGGTGATGAGACCAGATTCTCTGATCTCATCAAAGCTGCACCAGACTGTACACTAGCGATCGGGAGCGGATATTAAAGTGGGCTCAAGAGGCTGTGTGTAGCATTGAGCATAAGAAGGGGAAAGCGTGGTCTACCCTACGTGGAATTTTGAATGAGCACAAGCAATATTCTGATGCAGACTGGGCCTTGAGAGAGAATGAGCTGTCTCCTTTTGAACAGCTTTATGGTCAACTATATCCTAGGGATGTGCAGGTAAGGAATGTGTGTCTATTCAACGAGGATGATTGTACCCTAATGATAGATCCAGCTACCGCAGCTCCCTTTGAGGTGGCTGAATATGAAGAAATAGAGAAGCAAGTTGCTGTTAGCCGAGAGCGTGCAGTGGAGGAACTTGTGGAAGAGCTAGGGTTGGAGAAGGTTTTAGCGTTGAGGCTAGAAGTTGAGCATCCTTATCCTTTAGGAGAGGCCCTGGCTAAGGTGATAACAGATGAGCAAGATCTGCAGCGTGTGTGGCTGTGCTTGGAGGATGATCATCCTCACATATCTTTTGCACATGGATTTATCTCCCAGAAGCTAAGGTGTGAGGAGTTGTGTTGGATGCAGGCGCTAGTGCAAGAACTATTGAGGAAAGGATATGGTGATAAGGCTGTTGCAAATGCTCTTGTGGCAGCACGTTCGGGGCAGGAGCTGTGGCATTATATAGACTCACTCGGTGAAGGAGTCCAGAGGGAGTATTGGATGCGAATGAATCCCTATTTCCATGGTCTCAGGGATGCGGAGCTCATAGAGGGCATAGATAAGCTACTTCAGTATAGGCGATTTAATTTAGCTATCAGGGTTGCTTGGTACCACCGGACACGTGTCCCTAGTGATATGCTTACCGACATATTAAGAAGATGGTGGACAGAGGACTCTCAAGAATCAAGAAGCCAAGCTGGTGGCGAGATTAAGGGTATATTTAAAGAGCTTAACGAGAGGGCGGATATTGATAAGGAGACTCATCTTGAGTTAGAGGCTTTGTACTTGCCTCTACTTATATGTGGGGGAGCTCAAGTAGAAATACCTTATTTGGAGGCAGAGTTAGCCAGCAATCCTGACTCCTTTGTTCAGCTTCTAAAGTGGCTCTATTCACTAAGAATAAAGATCAACAGCGAAAGGAACAGAAGGGCTTATCCAAGGGACAAATACTGAATGCTGCTACAAGATCTCGTTTGATGCTAGAGGCTTGGAGGAAGATCCCAGGAATGCAAGAGGATGGTACGATTGATGAGGCTGAACTGAGGGAATGGATCAAGGTGGCGAGGACTTTAGCTAGGGAGTGTGATCGGCTAGAGGCTGCAGATATACATATTGGGCAACTGCTAGCAAAGTACCCTGAGCGTTCTCCAAACAGGCCAGCGAGGACGATATTCCAAGTGATAGAAGATATCAACACTGAAAAACTCAAGATGGGATATTCGGTAGGTATGCGGAATAAACAAGGTGTCACTGTTCGTGGTGCTTTCGATGGAGGAGGTATTGAGCGAGAACGAGCGGAACACTTTGGGGCTCTAGCATCAGAGCATATGTGTGACTACCCCAATGTCGCAGAAGTCTTTCAGAGATTACAAGATGATTACGGGCGACTAGCCAATAGCCATGATGAGATGGCAGAACGAGACAGGCTAGATGCCTAACTCGGGATGACGCAGCGGTTAATTATTGTGGACTTGGTATTCTGGAGCTATCTAGGCTAGGGTGTTTAGCTCGAGCTGATGCGTAGCCACCCATAGGGTGTGGATCTTGACAAGAAAGGAGGGAGGAAAAGCCCCCCATCCCTATAGGAAGAGCCTTCTGACGAATCCCTATATAATTCGTATCTTTGCCACTACTTGTAGCCATTGTATAGATATAGAAGTCTACAAGTAAATGTTCACTGTACAACAATGATGAGAATCAGCCATTCCGTTATATATCGACTGAGCTTGGCTCTTGCTGCGGTTCTCCTTTTCGGAGGCCTTGAGGCTTTTGCCCAGGTGCTACGCAAGCCAACCTTTATGGATTATATCCGCATCTACGAAGCCGAGGCTAGACGTCAGATGAGTCGCCATGCGATCCCTGCCAGTATTACCTTGGCTCAGGGGCTTATAGAAACGGGTGCTGGGACGAGCACCTTGGCCCGAGATCACAATAACCACTTTGGTATCAAGTGTCACTCGACCTGGTCTGGTAAGCGTACCTACCGACGAGATGACAACCCCAATGACTGCTTCCGTAGCTACCCTTCGGCGAAGGATAGCTATGATGACCACTCTCAGTTCCTCAAGGCGCGTCGCTATCAGCGCCTCTTCGCTCTTCGCTACGACGACTATCGCGGTTGGGCTAAGGGCTTGCAGCTCTGCGGGTATGCTACGAATAAGGGCTATGCAAATATGCTGATCAAGGTCATCGAGGACTATGAGCTTTATGCCTTTGACCGAGGCGAGTATCCCACGTGGTACTCAGGTCGTCCTGCGCCTGCTCGTCGTCCTGCAGAGGCACAGCGCAGCTATGACAGACCTATGCGCCCCTCCTATATCAGCTATGGCCTCCTCTATGTGCTCGCTGATCAGAATGATACCTATGAGCGTATCGCAGCTGACATGGGGATCTCCGCAAAGAAGCTGGCTAAGTACAATGATACTCCTGAGGACTATCCTCTCAATGAAGGGGACGTCGTCTACCTCGAGCCAAAGAACAAGGAGGCTTCTGCTCGCTACACTACCTATACCGTCCGCGTAGGGGACTCGATGCATGACATCTCCCAACGCTATGGTATCCGACTTGATCGACTCTACAAACTCAATAATAAGGATGCAGACTATGCCCCCGAGGAAGGGGATGTGCTCCGCCTCCGCTAACCTTCACTCGGCACCAGACCCGACAAACTTATGAACGAGCGCTATATGCAGCGCGGCGTCTCAGCCTCCAAGGAGGATGTGCATGCTGCCATACGCAACGTAGACAAGGGCCTTTATCCTAAGGCTTTCTGTAAGATCATCCCCGATATCCTCGGGGGAGATGAAGCCTATTGTAACATCATGCATGCAGATGGTGCGGGCACGAAGTCTTCGCTGGCCTACATCTATTGGCGTGAGACGGGTGACCTCTCTGTCTGGAAGGGTATCGCACAGGATGCGCTGATCATGAATATCGACGACCTGCTGTGTGTGGGGGCTGTCGATGGCATCCTCGTCTCCTCGACGATTGGGCGCAACAAGCATCTCATCCCTGGTGAGGTCATCGCTGCGATCATCAATGGTACAGAGGAGCTCCTTGCTGAGCTTCGTGCTCAAGGTATTGGTGTCTATGCCACGGGTGGTGAGACGGCTGACGTCGGTGACCTCGTACGTACGATCATCGTAGATAGTACGGTCACCTGCCGCATGAAGCGTAGTGATGTCATCGACAACGCTCATATTCAGGCTGGTGATGTCATTGTTGGGCTGGCTTCCTTTGGGCAGTCCTCGTATGAGACCTCCTACAATGGGGGGATGGGGAGCAATGGGCTGACTTCTGCTCGTCATGATGTGCTGGAGCACTCACTCTCAAAGCGCTACCCTGAGAGCTACGACGCTGCTACGCCCGATGAGTTGGTCTACAGTGGCTCGAAGGCTCTTACCGAACCCATCGCTGGTACGCCACTGGATGCGGGGCGCCTGATCCTCTCTCCTACGCGTACCTATGCTCCGATCATCAAGGCGATCCTTGATGAGCTTCGTCCGGAGATCCATGGTATGGTACACTGCTCCGGTGGAGCTCAAACTAAGGTGCTACACTTCGTCGAAGGCAAGCACGTGATCAAGGATAATATGTTCGCTATTCCACCACTCTTCGAGCTGATCCAGAAGGAGAGCGGTACACCTTGGGCCGAGATGTACAAGGTATTTAACATGGGCCATCGTATGGAGCTCTACGTCTCCGCTGAGCATGCAGCCCGTATCATCGAGATCTCCGAGAGCTTCGGAGTACCAGCCCAGATCATCGGGCGTGTCGAAGCTGCAGAGAAGAATCACCTCACTATCCACTCCCCATTCGGAGTGCTTAACTACGAATAATAGCTACTCAATAGACCTAAATGGCAACGGAAAACGACCTGCTTAGCCGGATCGAAGGCTTGGAAATACGCTTCCAAGAGATCACTTCGCTTATCACCGCACCAGATATCATCGCCGATCAGAAGCGCTTCATGAAGCTCAGCAAAGAGTATCGTGATCTGGAGCGCATCCTTGATAAGGGTAAGGAATATCGTAACCTCCTCGGGAATATCCAGGAGGGGCGCGATACGCTGGAGGCTGAGAGCGATCCAGAGCTCCGTGCTATGGCGCGTGAGATGATGCAGGAGGCTGAGCAGCGTATCCCTTCGCTCGAAGAGGAGATCAAGCTTCTCTTGATCCCTGCGGACCCAGAGGATGCGAAGAACGTCGTCATGGAGATCCGCGGCGGTACGGGCGGTGATGAAGCAGCTCTCTTCGCAGGTGACCTCTATAAGATGTATGTACGCTACTGCGAAGGCCGTGGCTGGACTACTGAGGTCACGAGCATGAGCGAGGGTACTGCTGGAGGCTACAAGGAAATCATCTTCACGGTCACGGGAGATGGTGTCTATGGGATCCTCAAGTATGAGAGCGGTGTGCACCGTGTGCAGCGTGTCCCAGAGACTGAGACTCAGGGACGTGTGCATACCTCCGCTGCTTCGGTAGCTGTGCTCCCAGAAGCTGAAGAAGTAGACGTCGTCCTTAATCCTGCCGATATCGAGATGCAGACTGCTCGCTCAGGTGGTGCTGGTGGGCAGAACGTCAATAAGGTCGAGACTAAGGTTCAGCTGACCCACAAGCCTACGGGTATCGTCGTCGTCTGTCAGCAGGCGCGTACGCAGCTGGCAAACCGAGAGCTCGCTATGCAGATGCTCCGTACGAAGCTCTACGATATCGAGCTTACCAAGCATAATGAAGAGATCGCGGCACGTCGTAAGACGATGGTCTCTACGGGGGACCGCTCAGCCAAGATCCGTACCTATAACTATCCTCAGGGGCGTGTGACCGATCACCGCATCAATCTCACCCTCTACAATCTCTCCGCTATTATGTCGGGAGAGATCCAACCCATCATTGACGAACTTATCATCGCCGAGAATATCGAGCGAATGAAGGAAGCCGCCCTCTAACACATCATCATTAGTACAGGTTAGAAGGGGGCTACCTCCTTATTTCTAACTCCATAGCATACCGAGATTATGACAAGAGACGAACTATTTGAGAACATCAAGAGGAAGAAGTCCTTCCTCTGTGTCGGGCTGGATACGGATGTCCGTAAGATCCCTCAGTTCCTCCTCGACGAGGATGATCCTATCTTCGCCTTCAATAAGCGGATCATCGATGCCACTGCGCACTTGTGCGTAGCCTACAAGCCCAACCTTGCTTTCTACGAAAGTATGGGTTCCTTCGGCTTACAGGCCTTTGAGAAGACCGTTGCCTATATCCAGTCAGAGTATCCCGATCAGTTCATCATCGCTGATGCTAAGCGTGGTGATATCGGGAATACGAGCGATATGTATGCCCGCAGCTTCTTTGAGCACCTCAAGGTCGATGCCCTGACTGTGGCTCCCTATATGGGAAGTGACAGTGTCTTGCCCTTCCTCAAGTATGCTGGGCGCTGGGTGATCCTTCTTGCTCTTACCTCTAATGCCGGAGCGGCAGACTTCCAGATGCTCCCCGTCGATGGCGGTGAAGAGGCCCTCTTTGAGCGCGTCTTACATACCAGTACCGAGTGGGGCAATAGCGATCAGCTGATGTATGTCGTCGGTGCGACTAAGGCTGATATGCTGGAGCGTGTACGTGCCATCGTACCCGATGCCTTCCTCCTTGTCCCTGGCGTTGGCTCGCAGAACGGGAGTCTCGAAGATGTAGCTCGCTTTGGTCTGAATAGCCAGTGTGGTCTCCTTGTGAATGCCTCACGTAGCATCATCTATGCTGACAATACCGAGGCCTTTGCCAATGCAGCAGCTGCTGAGGCTGAGGTTCTACGTCGCCAGATGGCTGAGATCCTTATTAAGAACAAGCTTATCGAGGCCTAAGCCCAGGCCGAGACAGACCGTATATGCAGTTTAGTGCCTCACAGATAGCCCCCCTCATCTCAGGCGTCATCGAAGGTGACGCCTCCGTCCTCGTTTCGAACTTCGGGAAGATCGAGTCGGCTCAGCCAGGTGATCTTGCCTTCTTGGCTAACCCTAAGTACGAATCCTTTGCTTACACGACGAAGGCCTCGATCCTGCTGGTGGCAAACACCTTTGCTCCCAAGCAGCCTGTTGCTCGACACTCATCCGAGTAGAGGATCCCTACGCTGCCTTAGCTCAGCTGATGCAGCTGGTCGAGCAGCAGAGTGCTCCTCGTCTTCATGGGATTTCGCCCAAGGCTCACATCGCTGATGATGTAGAGCTGGGTGAAGATGTCTATGTAGCTCCCTTTGCTGTCATTGAGCCCGGAGCTAAGATTGGTCGGGGCTGTCAGGTCCACTCCTTCGCCTATATTGGTCGTGGTGTCACGCTTGGTGAGGGGACGGTGATCTATCCTCAGGTTACCCTCTATCATGGCGTGCGAGTAGGTGCGCGCTGTATCATCCATGCAGGTGCTGTACTTGGATCAGATGGCTTTGGTTTTGCTCCCGAATCTGATGGCTATCATAAGATCCCGCAGCTGGGTAGCGTCTTAGTAGAGGATGATGTCGAGATCGGTGCGAATACGTGTATCGACCGAGCTGTCATGGATAATACGGTCATCCGTCGTGGGGTCAAGCTGGACAATCTTATTCAGATAGCGCACAACTGTGAGGTCGGTGAGCATACTGTGATGGCTTCACAGGTTGGCTTGGCTGGCTCCTCGGCAGTGGGAAAGTGGTGTCGCTTTGGCGGACAGGTCGGTATTGGCGGGCACCTCACTATCGGTGACCGTGTAGAGATGGCTGGACAGACAGGTGTACTTGGCAATGTAGCTTCGGGTACGGCTCTCATGGGCTCTCCTGGGATGCCACTTCACGAGGCGATGCGTAGCTTCGTCATCCAACCTAAGCTTCCCGATATGTACCGCCGCCTACAGGCACTTGAGAAAGAACTTGCAGAACTCAAACAACAACTATAAGAGCACAAGTATTATGACTAAGCAAAAGACATTAAAAGCTCCCTTCTCTCTCTCTGGGAAGGGCTTACATACAGGCCTTGATATTCAGATCACTTTCCTCCCTGCTCCTGCTGGGACAGGGCGTGTCATCCGTCGTGTTGACCTCGAAGGCACTCCTGAAATCCCTGCACTCTCTGAGTTCGTCAAGGGTACAGAGCGCGGTACTGTGTTGGTCAAGGGCGATGCCTCGGTAAGTACGGTAGAGCATGCAATGGCTGCTCTCTATGCTAAGGGGGTAGATAACTGCTACATCGAAGTCAATGCCCCTGAGTTTCCTATCCTTGATGGGAGCGCTCGTCTCTATGTCGAGGGTATTGACGCCGCTGGTCTTGAAGAGCAGGATCTCCCAGTAGAGCACTACATCGTCAAGCGTCGCCAGGAGGTCGTATCGGCTGATGGTCGCTCACGTATTGTCCTGCTTCCCGATAGTAAGTTCGGTGTTGACGTACATATCTCCTTTGACTCGCCCGTGCTGAGCAACCAGTTTGCTTCACTTGAAGACCTCGCTGACTTCGACAAGGAGATCGCTTCTTGCCGTACGTTCGTCTTCGTCCGTGAAGTAGAGATGCTTCTCGCAAATAATCTGATCAAGGGTGGTGATCTGGACAATGCGCTTGTCATCTATGACGAGCCTATGGCTCAGGAGAACCTCGACAAGATATGTGATCTTATGAAGGTCACACGTCGTACGGATCTCTCCCTTGGGTATATCAATAATGCTCCTATTATCTTCCCCAATGAGCCTGCGCGCCACAAGCTTCTCGATGTGCTTGGTGACCTCGCGCTCATCGGTCGTCCTATCCGTGGTCGTATCTTGGCTTACTGCCCAGGGCATAAGATCAATAATGAGATGGGAGCTAAGATCCGTAAGGATATTAAGCTCAACGAAGCTCAGGCTCCTCTCTACGATCCTAATGCGACACCTATCCTTGATGTCAACCGTATTCGTGAACTCCTCCCACACCGCTATCCCTTCCTGATGGTTGATAAGATCATCGAGATCGGTACGGACTATATCGTCGGTGTCAAGAGTGTTTCGGGCAACGAACCCTTCTTCCAAGGCCACTTCCCAACGGAGCCTGTGATGCCAGGTGTTCTCCAGGTGGAGGCGATGGCACAGGTCGGTGGTCTCCTGGTACTAATACGATCGAAGACCCCGAGAAGTACTCGACTTACTTCATGAAGATTGACAACGTGAAGTTCCGTCAGAAGGTCGTCCCAGGTGATACGCTTGTCTTCAAGCTCCGTCTGCTCGGTGAGATCCGTCGTGGTGTAGCCAACATGCGTGGTCTTGCTTTCGTCGGCGAGAAGCTCGTCTGTGAGGCTGAATTCATGGCGCAGGTTGCAAAGAATAAGTAAATACATCCACAAGAGCCTGCCACTCCTTACCTCTAAATGAGAGGATAGGGTGTGTGCGGCTCTTGTCTATATACCCTATATGTCTATGTCACATCCTAACATAAGCCCATTAGCAAGCGTCCATCCTGAAGCTAAGCTGGGTGAAGGTGTTATCGTCCATCCCTTCGCGGTTATCGAAGAGAATACCGAGATCGGGGAAGGTTGTATCATCGAGAGTCATGCCGTCATCAAGAGCGGAGCTCGTCTCGGTAAGCATTGCCATATCCATTCGGGTGCAGTCATCGCTGGTATCCCTCAGGACCTCAAGTTCGTCGGTGAAGACAGTGTCGCTATCATCGGTGATCACACGATGGTGCGCGAGTGCGTGACGGTCAATCGTGGTACAGCTTCTCGTGGTAAGACGGTCGTCGGGAGCTACTGTCTCCTGATGGCTTACTCGCATGTCGCTCACGACTGTGTCCTTGGTGACCATGTCATCCTCGGTAATGCTACCCAGCTGGCTGGTGAAGTAGAGGTCGATGACTATGCTATCCTCAGTGGTGGCTCACTTGTCCATCAGTTCGTGCGTATCTCTAAGCACGTCATGATCCAGGGGGGATCTCGCGTGAACAAGGATATCCCTCCCTACACGCTCATTGGTCGTGATCCCATCGTCTACTGCGGTATCAATATCGTTGGGCTGCGTCGCCGTGGCTTTACTAATGAGCAGATCTTCCGCATCAACGATATCTACCGTACGCTCTACCAGCGTGGGCTCAACAATAGTGAGGCTTTCCGTGTCATCGAGGAAGAGATCCCCGAGAGCTACGAGCGTAGTCTTATCCTCGACTTTGTCCGTACCTCAGAGCGTGGTATCGTTCGCGGGACGATGGACTAATTGCTGTCACCACGTCAATAGGATATACTTATAAGCTTTCTCTACTCTCATGCAGAAGATTTATTCGGGCAAGCAGCTGGATATCCTCTATGCTCAGGCTGCTCAGTTGGATAAGCTAAGTTCGCAGGATCATATCGAGCGTGCGGCTGTAGCTTTTGAGCGTGAGCTCCTTCGTCACCATTCTCTCGGTGGTCGCTCGATTTATGTCTTTGCTGGTGCAGGTCGTTGTGGTGCCTATGCCTTGAGTATTGCCCAGACACTTTCACGTAGAGGGCATACGGTCTTCGCCTACCTCTTCTATCGTGGAGGGAAGCTCTCGCCCGAATGTGAAGCTGTTCGTGAGCGCCTCCCAAAGGATACCTTCCGCTTGGAAGAGGTATTTACGGACTTCACCCCACCTAAGATCGCCAGTGGAGACCTGATCATTGATGGGCTCTTCGGTGCAGATCTGCAGACGCCTCTCTCGGCTGGCTATGTAGGATTGGTGAAATTCCTCAACGACTCCAGTGCTCCTATCGTGAGTATTGAGATCCCTTCAGGGCTCTTCGCTGAGGATAATTCGGGGAATAAGCTGGATAACGTCATCTGTGCAGAGCGCACAATCGCTTTCGATAGCCCGAAGCTCGCCTTCTTCTTTAGAGAGAATGAGTCTTATGTAGGAGCTTGGTCGTGCCTTTCGCTAGGGATTAGTCCGCAGGCACAGCATGGGATTGATACGGCTTATTACCACGTGCAGGATGCTGCACTCTCGCTGGCTCTGCAGAAGCGTCCTCGCTTCAGCATCGAGCTTCCACGAGAGAAGGCACTTCTCTTGACTTGTGTGAAGGGGCATATTGGGAAGACGCTCCTATCAGCTCGAGCTGCTTTCCGTGCGGGATGTAGCGAGCTTCATGCCTTAGTGCCTACAGAGGAAGCACTGTCTCTCTCTCTTACCCTGCCTGAGCTTACAGTCCATACGCCGTCTGACGAGGCGAAACTGCTCACTGGAATCAATGCTTATCGGACGGTCGTCATTGGGGAGGGCTTTGGTACAGATGAAGAAGCGCTCCATCTTTTAGAAAGTCTGCTCACGCCTTCGTATTCGCGTCCCTTCCTCTTGGAGGGAGATGGCATCGCACTACTCTCAAGTGATCGTAAGCTACTGAAGAAGCTCCCGAAGAATAGTATCTTGATCGCTTCGCACCTGGAGATGGATGCTATGTTCGGAGACTTCCGCTCCGATCGTGAGCGTCTGGAGCGCGCTCTCGAACTGGCTCGGGAATGCGATATCTATGTCATACTGCGTGGCACTTATTCCGCAGTATGTGCTCCGACGGGAACGGCTTTCTTCGACACAACGGGGAATACCGGTCTCCAAACTCAAGGCGCTTCCAACGTCCTCGCTGGTGTGATCGCAGGGCTTCTGGGTCAAGGCTACCAATCGATCACAGCTGCAGTTCTTGGGCTTCACTTAGTGGGGCTGTCGGCAGAGCTTTATGCTGGTCGCTATTCTGAGCGTAGTCTCACGGCGACGAGCTTGATCGACCTCCTGGGAGAAGCTTATCATCAGCTCGAGGCTAAGTAAGCTTTCTTCCGAGTCATCGGACTTCGGATCGTAATATAAGGAAGGGCGTGATGCAGATAGCATCACGCCCTTCTCTCTATTTATGGGTGAATGGTCAGCCTTTAGTCAAGGGGATGAACCATATCTTCGGGACGAACCCACTTGTCGAAGTCTTCTTCGCTGACATAGCCGAGGCGAAGGGCTTCTTCCTTGAGGGTAGTACCGTTGCGGTGTGCAGCGTTTGCGATCTCAGCAGCCTTGTAGTAGCCGATGTGGGTATTCAGAGCCGTGACGAGCATCAGGGAGTTATTGAGGAGCTCCTTGATACGTGGGTGGTTGGGCTCGATACCAGATACGCAGTGGATATCGAAGGATACTGCAGCATCACCGAGGAGCTGTGCGCTCTGTAGGAAGTTAGCTGCCATGACAGGCTTGAAGACATTCAGCTCGAAGTGGCCCTGCATACCACCGATAGCGATAGCAGCATCGTTCCCGATGACCTGAGCGCAGACCATCGTCATCGCTTCGCACTGGGTAGGATTGACCTTACCTGGCATGATAGAAGACCCGGGTTCGTTAGCGGGGATGATGATTTCGCCGATACCGCTACGAGGACCTGAAGCGAGAAGACGAATATCATTGGCGATCTTATTGAGCGAAACGGCGATCTGCTTGAGTGCGCCGTGAGCTTCTACGATAGCATCGTGAGAGGCGAGAGCCTCAAACTTGTTCTGAGCCGTGACGAAGGGCAGGCCGGTGAACTCTGCGATGTGGCGAGCTACTACGACATCATAGCCCTTAGGCGTATTCAGACCCGTACCGACAGCAGTACCACCGAGAGCGAGTTCGGAAAGATGAGGAAGGGTATTCTCCAGTGCGCGGATACCGAAAGCCAGCTGTGCAGCGTAGCCACTGAACTCCTGTCCGAGGGTCAGAGGCGTTGCGTCCATGAGGTGCGTACGGCCGATCTTCACGACGTCTGCCATTTCCTTGGCCTTCTTGTCGAGGGCTTTCTGGAGCTGGCGAAGGCCTGGGAGGGTTACTTCTACGACCTTCTTATAGCAAGCGATGTGCATGCCGGTGGGGAAGGTATCGTTGGATGACTGAGACTTATTGACGTCATCGTTGGGGAGGAGCGTCTTTTCACCTTCGCCGATCTTCTTACCAGCGAGCTGGTGTGCGCGATTAGCGATGACTTCGTTGACGTTCATATTGCTCTGCGTACCTGAGCCCGTCTGCCAAATCACGAGAGGGAACTGGTCTTCGAGCTTGCCTTCGAGGATCTCATCACAGACAGCTGCGATAAGGTCACGCTTCTCTACGGGCAGCACGCCAAGCTCATGGTTGGCGAAAGCGGCACCCTTCTTGAGGTAAGCGAAGCCACGGATGATGTCAAGTGGCATAGATGCGGGTTGACCGATCTTGAAGTTGTTGCGAGAGCGTTCGGTCTGCGCTCCCCAGAGCTTGTCTGCAGGCACCTGGACTTCACCCAGGGTGTCTTTTTCGATTCTGTAGTCCATACTATGATTGTATCACTAATGATGCGGGGGTGTCTACAGCGCGGCTATAGACTAAGACAAAAATACAAATAGATTTCTGTATTTCCTGCCCGAGAGCCGAATTTGATGGCGCCCGCGAAGGCTCCTCTTTGGGCGGGAAGGAATAAGGCTTTGCGTCAGGAGTAAAATGCCTTTCAGCGGGAAGTCATTGGCGCTCGCAGGGCGGGTCATATAGCCCTCCACAGAAAGTAATATAACTTCTGACCAAAGTAATATAACATTCGTCGAAAAGTAATATAACATTTGACCGAAAGTAATATAACATTCGGCAGGAAGTAGAGATACTTCCTTTTAGAAGTAGAAGTACTTCCTCTGAAAAGTAGAGGTATTTTCATTGAAAAGTAGAGGTATTTTCTGGAGTACCTCAAGAAGCCCTTGGACAAAGGCTCTTTGTGCCCCGTCCGAATGAGCTTGAACTGCCCCGACAAAATAAAGGTAGCCCCCCAACTCCAAGCGGTGAGTTGGGGGGCTACTTGCGCTGAGTCCCGTCGGGGGCTGCAGCGTCTATTAGCTCTTGAAGGTCTTACTTGTGAAGCCTTCAGCAGGGAATACGCCGTTTAAGACCAAGTACGTCCCGAACTTGAATCGGAAGTTATACTCGCCACGCTTGGAGAATGACCAGGTGAACTTAGTGGTATCGATGCCGTCTCCCGTGAGCCAAGCAGCCGATGAAGGGTATTCTGTCCCGTATCTCAGGATAAAGAGGTAGTCTGTAGAGGAAGGATCGAACTGAGCTGCCTTGAGAGCCTGCGCCACGTCAGCGTAGGAGAAGTCCTTATTGGCATCAAGCACGACGTCGAATGGAGCTTGCCCCCTCGAAGATCGCAGGCTTCAAGCTGACCTTACTCTGCTTGATCGAGCGGTCAAAGTCTTCTGCGTCCTTCTTGCGTGGCCCCAGAATGGCGTAGGTCCAGATGCAGGCCGCAGGCGTCAGGCTATTATAGCTCAGGTCAAGTGTCTCCAGTGCGGGATAGCTTTCACCCTCGACGAAGACGCTCTTGATGCTATTATTGGGCACGCGAAGACTCTCAAGCTGCTTGAGACCTTCGATGCGCAGTGTGGAAAGCTTGCTACGCTGGTCGTGGTCTTGAGCTGTCGCACCGCGCTTTCAGCCCGATGATGAGGACGGACTGCAGGGAAGTGTAGGGGCGAAGATCAGCTTCGGCGAGCTCTTCATTCCCGCTAAGGTTGAGCGATTCGATACCAGAGGGGAGCTTGACCGAAGCCAAATTCGTCAGACGGTTGTGCGCCAGGCTAACGGTCTTGACCGAAGTGAAGGCCGAGAGATCGAGCGAAGCGATCTCATTCTCCTCAAGAGTGAGGCGCTTGAGCGAAGGAAGGGCGGAGAGGGTAGGGGCAGTTACCTTCGTGCCTTCGATAGTCAGCGCGCTGAGCTCCGAGCATTCGCTGATCTCAGCCTTAGTGATCCCCTCGGCATGACTGATGTCAAAGAGGCTGAGCTTCGGCAGAGCAGAGAGCTGAACGGAGGTAGCCGACGAGGCTTCTACATGATGAAGCGTCAGGTAGCGCAGGTTGGGGAAGTCCTTTGCGGAGAAATTCAGGTCGGCGAACTTCGCATGGCTGGCCTTGAGCAGGTCGAGATTCGTGAGGCCGCTCAAGCTCACCCCGCCCTGAAGTGTCGTGTGAAGGGGCTCGATGTAGAGGTCCGTGATGGCGGGAAGGCCTGAAAGCTCGAGCGAAGAAAGCTTCGGCAGGCGGTCAATAGCTTCGCCAGAGGCATCGCGCATTTCTACAGGGAGCTTGAAGGAGCCATTATCATCGTTGGTGGTGGCGAGCTTGGGGAAGTCCTTTATGACGACACGCTCGAGCGACTCGAGAAGCTCATAGCTGAGCTGGCTGAGTGTGGCAGCTTGGCTACCAGCTGTACCCGTGAGGCTGAGATCAGTGAGCTTCGGCAGGTGCTGCAGCTGTACCTTCTCGAGCTTGGGGGCAATGAGGGTGATATGTGTGAGCTCAGGCAGGAGGTCCGTCGAGAGGAAGTCGAGGGAAGTGATGGGCGAGAAGCCCTGCGTACCAGTCAGAAGCTGGAGGACGTGGTACTTGCCGTCGGTGCCTTTGATGAAGTTCACTGCCAGATGTGTCTGCGCCCACTTCGTTGGGTCATTGGAGGCGATGTCGGCTTCGAGGCCATTTCGCGAGAAGAGCTTACGAAGCGTCTCCAGCTCCGAGGGTGCGATCTCATCGGTACTACTGGGCAGGGTGAGCTGATAGCTGATAGTTGGCACCACTTGCTCCTGCTTCTTGGTGTCTGGCTCATTGCCGTTCTCCTGCTTACAGGCGGGGAGTCCGAGGCAAAGTGCTAAGGCCAGACTCGTCAGGTAAGTATTGGTTCGTTTCATCCGTAGGATAGATATTTATTGGGGAAAAAGAGACCGCCGCAGAGAGTGCCTCCACAGCGGGGCTACAAAGGTAGATGAAGTCCTTCCTCGGTGTCTATATCTGCTGGAAAATACCGATATGTGGTGACTCTAATACCTGCAAAAGCTACTCCTTCCTCCCCTCGAATGAGTAGGAAGTACCTCTACTCTCGGAGTGAAGTCAAGGTACTTCCGAGAGCTTTCTTAGGTACTTCTGCCTACTTCTTCAGCTCCTTCCCGCCGAGAGTAATTGGCAAAAGATGGGTGCTCTGCACAAAAAGCGTATCTTTGTGCTATATATCATTAATGGTTATTTAACAGATAAAGGAATCACAACTATGAGCTATAATCTCTTAGCAGGAAAGAAGGGGATCATCTTCGGTGCTCTCAACGAACAGTCCATCGCTTGGCGCGTCGCAGAACGTGCTGTAGAAGAAGGCGCAGAAATCATCCTTACCAACACGGCTGTCGCTGTTCGCATGGGCCAGCTGAATGAGCTGGGCCAGAAGCTCAATGCTAAGGTCGTCCCCGCTGACGCTACGAAGGAAGAGGAACTCGAAGTAGTCTTCCAGGAAGCTATGAAGAGCTTCGGCAAGGTTGACTTCGTCCTCCACTCCATCGGTATGAGCCCCAACGTCCGTAAGGGTCGTGCTTACGATGACCTCGACTACAAGATGCTCCAGACGACCTTCGATATCTCGGCTGTATCTTTCCACAAGATGCTGCAGGTAGCTAAGAAGCTCGACGCTATCGCAGAAGGTGGCTCTGTCGTCGCTCTTACTTATATCGCTGCACAGCGTACCTTCGTCGGCTATAACGATATGGCTGATGCTAAGAGCCTCTTAGAGTCTATCGCTCGTAGCTTCGGTTACATCTACGGTCGTGACAAGGGTGTCCGTATCAATACCGTCTCTCAGTCTCCTACGGTCACGACTGCTGGTAGCGGTGTCAAGGGTATGTCTGACCTGCTCGACTTCGCAGAAGACCTCTCTCCTCTGGGTAATGCCGACGCTAACGACTGTGCAGACTACTGTATCACGCTCTTCAGCGACCTGACGCGCAAGATCACGATGCAGAATCTCTTCAACGATGGTGGCTTCAGCTCTATGGGTATGAGCGCTGCTGCTATCGAAGCCTTTGCTACGGGTCGCGCAAACCGCGAGAAGTAGTCCGCACAAACCGAAGAGGCTTTATACAGCTTTAGGCAATGATACTTCGCACAGAGAACCTCGTCAAGCGCTATCGCTCGCGTACGGTCGTTAACCACGTCTCGATACAAGTCGGGCAGGGGGAGATCGTCGGGCTACTTGGCCCTAATGGTGCTGGGAAGACGACGACCTTCTATATGACGGTCGGGCTGGTTGTCCCCAACGAAGGGCGTATCTATCTCGATGACCAGGATATCACGAAGTATCCCGTCTACCGCCGAGCACAAGCTGGTATCGGTTATTTGGCTCAGGAAGCTTCGATCTATCGTAAGCTCAGTGTCGAGGACAATATCCTCTCGGTGCTGGAGCTGACGAATCGAACGAAGCAGGAGCAGCAGGCACGTCTTGAGGAGCTCATCGCTGAGTTCCGCTTAGAAAAGGTACGTACGAACGCAGGTAACCGCCTCTCGGGTGGTGAGCGTCGTCGTGCTGAGATCGCTCGCTGTCTGGCCATTGACCCGAAGTTCATCATGCTTGACGAGCCGTTCGCTGGTGTCGACCCTATCGCTGTGCAGGATATTCAGAGCATCGTAGCTCAGCTTCGCCACAAGAATATCGGCATCCTCATCACTGACCACAACGTCTACGAGACGCTCAGTATCACCGACCGTGCCTATCTCCTCTTCGAGGGGAAGGTGCTCTTCGAGGGGACTGCTGAGGAGTTGGCCGAGAATGAGATCGTGCGTGAGAAGTACTTGGGTAAGGACTTCCAGCTGCGACGTCGTACTTTCGATATTGATACGACGAAGGAATAGCCTTCGGCTTCTTCAGAAGTAGAAAACGATTAGCCCCCGATTCCAAGACTTTGGATCGGGGGCTAACTGCTTTCATATACACCCCATTTTGAGAGCCTTGATTTCCCTCCCATAGGTCTACTTAGCCGACTTCACTATAGGCTGTAAAACGAACCAGTACTGGTTCGCTCTTCGACCAGTACTGGTAACTAATATTGACCAGTACTGCTCACGCTTCGGATCAGTACTGGTCGCTTCGCTGACCAGTAGTGGTTCATTTTTACTCCTCTCTGTGGCACACACAAGTAAGCCCTATATCACCAGCTGCATCTAAGCTGGTGATATAGGGCTTGCTTTATTAGAGAGGGGGAGTCTTACCTCTTGAGGAGCTTCTTTCTTAGAGCGACGAGAGCACCCTTAGGTACTTCGTAGCGGTAGATGATCCCGATGAAAATAAGTAGCAGGAGTGTATTGACTGCCATGCGAAGTATGGGAGCATCGGGGAGGGCTTGTGCGATGGCCCATTCAGCAGCGTAGAGTGTGCCTGTAAGGAGCGTGTACAGTCCGAGTCGAGGCAGGTCGTAGTCCACGGGGTAGTAGTGCTGGCCGAGGGCGTAAGAGAAGAGCATCACTCCACCATTGGCTACTACTGATGCCCATGCACAGGCCATGAAGCCGTAGCGGGGAGCCAGCAGGACGATGAGTAGTACTGTCAGTGCACAGCCTACGATCGAGAGGATGGCCCCCCAGTGTGTGCGGTCGGTGACCTTGTACCAGAGTGAGAGATTGAAGTACACGCCGAACATTAACTGCCCTGCCATGATCCAAGGCACGACAGAGAGCCCAGGGTAATAAGCTGGAGCGATGAGGAGCTTCAAGATATCTATGTAGCTCATCACCGCCAGGAAGATAAAGAGCGTGAAGAGCACATAGTACGTCATCGACGAGGAGTAAGCCCTACGAGCAGCATCCTCACCCTTCTTCTTCTCGGCGAAGATGAAGGGGTCATAAGCGTAGCGGAAGGCCTGTGTGAAGAGAACCATCACGACAGCCAGCTTGTAGCATGCTCCGTAGATACCCAGCTGTGCATTGGCATAGTGGGAATCTTCAAATAGAAGAGGGAAGAGAATCTTGTCGGCTTGGTTGTTGAAGTTGCCCGCTAAGCCTAAGAGGAGCATTGGCAGGGCATAGCGAAGCATAGAGCGAAGAAGCTTGCTGTCGAAGCGCCCCGTAGCCTTACGCAGGGTGGGGAGGAGCAGGAGGAATTGCAGGCCATTGCTCACCAGATTGATCCCGAAGATATACTGCAGGGCGTGCTCTCTGGGATGGAGTTCTCCAAGAATAGGGACGTACTCGCTGAGAGCCGGTACGCCGTAGAAGGCGAAGAGCGTCAGGAGGATGGTCGCCCCGACGAAGCTCATACGCACGGTCATGAACCACCAAGGGCGCTGCTCGTAGCGGAGGTAGCCCAGAGGAATGGCCATGAAGGCATCGCTGGCAACGATGATGAGGAGATAGCTCAGGAGATCTTTGTGCTCTGCGACGTGGAGCACTGTCGCTAAGGGATCGAGGAAGAGCCAGCCGAGTAGTACGAAGAGCGTGGAGGTTACCCCAAGTGACCATAGGGTCGTCGAATAGACGTCAGCAGGCTGCTCATGCTTGTTCGCAAAGCGGAAGAATGCCGTCTCCATCCCATAGGTGAGGATGATCATCAAGATAGCGGTCCAAGCATAGAGGTTAGTCATCTGCCCGAACTCCTCGGTGATGAGTACGCGGACGTAGACGAAGGTAAGGAGCCAGTTCAGGAAGCGCCCGAACATACTGCTCAGGCCATAGACTGCTGTATCCTTGATTAGTGAGGTAAGTGTACTACTCATTGTGGTGGTCGTATGCCCTTAGTAATTGTCGTCATCGAAGAAGCTCCCCGCTTGGCGGATGCGGGGCTTCCTCCCCAGATGACTATAAGCTAAGTCCGTGGCTTCACGGCCACGGGGCGTGCGCTTGATGAAGCCTTCCTTGATGAGGTAGGGTTCGTAGACTTCCTCCACCGTGCCAGGGTCTTCGCCCAATGCCGTAGCGATCGTCGTCAGACCAACGGGGCCACCAGCGAACTTATCGATGATCACTCCGAGAAGCTTATTGTCTATGTAGTCAAGCCCATAGCGGTCAATGTTCAAGGCCTCGAGAGCATAGCAAGCGATCTCCTTGGTGATACGCCCATCACCCTTGACTTGGGCGAAGTCACGTACACGGCGGAGTAGCGCATTCGCGATACGTGGCGTACCACGACTGCGAGAGGCTACCTCGACGGCAGCACTGGGTACGCAGGGCGTCTGCAGGATGTCTGCCGAGCGATGGACGATGTCTGCGAGCGTCTCGATGTCGTAGTACTCCAGATGCAGATTGATCCCAAAGCGAGCGCGCAGGGGGGCGGTCAAGAGCCCACTACGGGTCGTGGCGCCCACGAGGGTGAAGGGGTTGAGGTCGATCTGTATGGAGCGTGCGCTGGGACCTTTATCCAGCATGATATCGATGCGGTAGTCCTCCATAGCTGAGTAGAGGTATTCCTCCACGATGGGACTCAGGCGGTGGATCTCATCGATGAAGAGCACGTCATTGGGCTCAAGTGAGGTAAGAAGCCCAGCCAAGTCTCCAGGCTTGTCCAGCACTGGGCCTGAGGTGATCTTGATACCGACACCGAGTTCGGCCGCGATGATGTGGGATAGGGTAGTCTTCCCGAGGCCTGGAGGACCGTAGAGGAGGACGTGATCCAGTGCATCGGAGCGCATCTTCGCAGCCTGTACGAAGATCTTGAGGTTCTCTACCGCCTTGTCCTGTCCACGGAAGGTGTCGAAGGAGAGGGGGCGGAGTGCACGATCGATATCTTGCTCTTCTGTGGAGAGCGTAGACTGATCGCGTATGTCGAAGCTGTCGAGATCCGGCATGAGGCTATGGATGTGATGTGGAGTGAAGTGAGTCGAGGAATGTGAAGAGCGTGCGGTAGACCGTGGCGTAAGCGGTGGAGTCACTCGAGAGGAAAAGGTCGTGGAGGCCGTTGGGGATGCGGTGTGCCTCGACTTGAGGGCCAAGCTTCTTCCCGTAGCGCTGTATATCCTCTACGTCCAGCACGAGGTCAGCTTTACCGAAGGCTTCTCTCCATGCACCCTTAGCTCGGATGCTCTTATCTGAGCTCATCAGGAGGATAGGCATCGGGAGCTGGAGACCACGCTGCACGCGCTTATGCCCACGACGAATAGCACGAAGCCAACCGAGGCGGATGGGGTGTCCGTAGTCCTTCTTTAGATGCGTGTCGTAGTCCCATGGCCCGTGATATCGGGAGTGTAATGACTGGGCATAGAGGTCGGGTGACTTGGATACCCCGTTGATGACCTTGCTTGGAGCTATACCCGCTGAAGCGGTCAGTAGGGGAAGGACGATCTTCTCCTCAGCCTTTGAGAAGTTGAAGTCAAAGAAAGGACTATTGAGGATGAAGGCACGGATGCTATCTTGATTCTTCGTGTCAGCAAGATAAAGGGAGGTGATGAGCCCACCTGTCGAGTGTGCCATCAGATAGACCTCCTCGGCACCTTCCTCACGGATGATCTTCAGTGCTGCCCCCAGTTCCTCATAGTACTCCCGTAGGTTGCGTACCTCGAAGGCATCTTGATGAGGGAGGATAGAGCGCCCATATTTGCGTAGATCAAGAGCATAGAAGTCAATCCCATGCTGAGCGATACTATCTCCCATAGCGGCCTGGAAGAAGTAATCATTATATCCGTGTACGTAGAGTAGGGCACGCTTAGAAGGAGTAGTGAGGTCGTGTCGGATGAGTGTAGCTATGACAGCTCCTGCGTAGTCATCTCGCATCTGTAGTGTGCGCTGGCTGTAGCCCGAGATGCTATCAGCACGCCATTGTGCGGAGAGCTCCAGACCAAGTAGACTGCACGTGATGAGAAGGAGGAGGATATAAAGTCGTCGTTTCATACTATCTGTTTGTATTGACTTGAATGCAAAGATAACTTAATTCACGCCATGCGGTGGCGGTAGGCCCTGTCGGAGTATGGGCTTTGCGCTAAAATAAAGCGAGCTATCCAGCTTTTGCTGGACAGCTCGCTATGGGAGTGATGTACTTCTTTAGACTGGTGGTTACGCCTTCTTGTTGATGAAGATGTGACCGAGATAGCCGAGGACAACGAGTGCAAGCCCCGTGCCGAGGAAGATGTTGGCATTCTCTACCTGATCAGTGAAGTAGGAGACGAGCAGAAGAAGAGCCCCGATTAGCATCACGATGATACCGATATACTGCTTCATAATGTTTCTATGTACTGTGGTTATGTGTATGTTCTCTACATGCAAAGTACGCAATAATTCCGTACATGACGAAACGCTTACAGAAGATAGCCCCCGATACCCCATCTCTGTGGAGATATCTGGGGGCTACTCTTGTGAAATTGCGACTCTGTGAAGGGGAGGGCAAGCCTCCTCTATTAGATGCTAATTAGCGAGGACGACGCTCTCCGCGGTCGGGGCGGGGACGACGCTCGGGCTCCTTATAGCCTTCGGGCTTGGGGAGCAGAGCACGACGGCTGAGCTTGAACTTACCCGTCTTCTGGTCGATGTCGATGAGCTTGACTTCGATCTGCTGACCTTCTTCGAGGCCCGTGTCTTCGATCTTTTCGTAGCGCTTCCAGTCGATCTCAGAGATGTGGAGCAGACCGTCCTTACCGGGGAGGAACTCTACGAAGCAGCCGTAAGGCATGACCGAAGAGATTTTACCCTGATAGACTTCGCCTACCTCAGGCATAGCGACGATGCCCTTGATGAGGCCGACAGCCGTATCGATAGCATCCTTGTTGGAAGCGCTGATTTCGACTACGCCGACGCCATCCACTTCTTCGATGCTGATAGAGGCACCGCTCTTCTCCTGCATACCCTGGATGATCTTACCACCAGGACCGATAACAGCACCGATGAATTCCTTGCCGATACGCAGGGTCACGATGCGAGGAGCATGAGGCTTGAGGTCTTCGCGAGTCTCGGGCTGAGCTTCGAGGATCTTACCGAGGATGTGCAGACGACCTTCGCGAGCCTGTGCCAGAGCACGCTCGAGGATTTCGTAGCTAAGACCATCGACCTTGATGTCCATCTGAGTAGCGGTGATACCGTCAGCGGTACCCGTTACCTTGAAGTCCATATCACCGAGGTGGTCTTCGTCACCGAGGATGTCGGAGAGGATCGCGTAGTTCGTACCCTTGTTCTCAGAGATCAGACCCATAGCGATACCCGATACGGGCTTAGCGATGGGCACACCAGCGTCACGCAGAGCGAGCGTACCAGCACATACCGTAGCCATAGAAGAAGAGCCGTTAGACTCAAGGATGTCGGAGACGACACGGACTACGTAGGGGTACTGAGCGGGGAGCATGCGCTTGAGGGCGCGGTGTGCGAGGTTCCCGTGACCGATCTCACGACGGCCGACACCACGCTGTGGGCGAGCTTCACCCGTAGAGAAGGGAGGGAAGTTATAGTGGAGGAGGAAGCGTTCCTTTCCGTAGTTGAGTACGTCGTCGACGAGCTTCTCATCGCTCTTCGTACCCAGCGTGACCGTCGTCAGAGACTGCGTCTCACCACGGGTGAAGACTGCAGAGCCGTGAGGTCCGGGCAGGTAATCCGTTTCGATCCAGATAGGACGGATCTCGGTGGTCTTACGACCGTCAAGGCGCTTGCCTTCGTCGAGGATAGCACGGCGCATAGCTTCCTTTTCGACATCGTGGTAGTAGCGAGCGATGAGGGGAGCCTTCGTCTCGAGTTCCTCTTCGGTGAACTTAGCCTTGTATTCCTCTACGATAGCATCAAAGGCCTCAGCACGAGCGTGCTTGTCGGTACCCGATACAGCTACGGCGTAGGCCTTAGCATAGCAAGAGTCGTGTACATCCTTGCGCAGGTCTTCGTCGTTCTCTTCGTGGCAGTAGGTGCGCTTGACGAGCTTACCTACAGCTTCGCTGAGCTCGAGCTGAGCCTGGCACTGTACCTTAATGGCTTCGTGGGCTACCTTGATAGCCTCGAGCATTTCAGCCTCCTGGACTTCCTGCATTTCCCCTTCGACCATCATGATGTTATCGAGGGTAGCCCCTACCATAAGCTCGATATCAGCAGACTCAAGCTGCTCGAAGGTGGGGTTGATGATGAATTCGCCATTGACGCGGGCGACGCGTACCTCACTGATAGGACCGTTGAAGGGGATGTCCGATACGGCGAGGGCTGCAGAAGCAGCGAGCCCAGCCAGAGCATCAGGCATATCTACACCATCCGTAGAGAAGAGAATGACATTGACGAAGACTTCGGCATGGTAGTCATCTGGGAAGAGGGGACGCAGGGCACGGTCTACGAGACGGCAAGTCAGGATTTCATAGTCAGAAGCCTTGCCTTCGCGGCGCGTGAAGCCACCAGGGAAGCGACCGAAAGCGGCATACTTCTCCTTGTACTCGACCTGGAGGGGCATGAAGTCAACCCCAGGATTGGCATCCTTGGCTGCGCATACAGTGGCCAGCAGGACGGTATTCCCCATGCGAAGGGTTACGGAACCGTCAGCCTGCTTGGCTAATTTCCCTGTCTCGATGACGATCTCTCTACCATCGGGCAGTGTGATTGTTTTGCTAATTGGCTGTAGCATTATTGTTCTTTAATTGATTGATAACACCTTTAATAGTCGGGACAAAGGTAGTCAAATAAACGGTACCAAGCGCCCCTGCTCTGCGATGTAGCCATACTTTGGAGGGAATTCTTATCTGCTACCTTCCTGCTTACCTTTATTCTGCTCTTCGAGGTCGGTCGATTTTGCCATAACGGAAGGGGGTCCAGTATGCTATGGAGGCTCTTTATGAGCTTGATCAAAGAAGACTCATCAGGAGGTCAACTTCGGCTGTCGTATAGGCCTATGATACGAACTATATTGGTCGCTGCTTTGACCTCTATTAGGTTGTTGCTGCGCATAGGGATAAAAGTTATGGACGAGTGGCAGATAAGTTTGGGCTACATACGTGGCTCTAATATCTACGTACGTGGATATTTGGACTGACGTGCCTGGTCTTTAAGACCACGTACGTAGATAGAGAAAAACCACTACAGGCAAACGCTTTTTCCTTCACAAGAAGGACACTTTTCCCTCCGCTGAATAAGAGGAATACGCGCGGTAAGGCGAGGGGCTTGTGTATCTCTTCGGAGGGGCATATCGGGGAGCTGGGCGTGCTATGCCTTAGCACTCTAAAATAGAGGACAGCACTCTCCCGCAACAGTCTCATATTGTTTATCCCGCTTGGAGGAAATGGTCGTTGCACCTCTCTCAAACGAAAGCCCCCGCTTAGAGTTCGGCTTCTAAGCGGGGGCTATTCTATGCTAATAGTCGTGGTGAGTGAGAGGACTATTCTTCGTCCTTTCCTGCGAACTCCATCAAGTAGGCCTTGATGAACTCATCGATATCTCCGTCCATGACGGCGGTGACATTCGAGGTCTGGTAGCCTGTGCGGTGGTCCTTCACGCGGCGATCATCGAAGACGTAGCTGCGGATCTGGGCACCCCATTCGATTTTCTTCTTACCAGCCTCGACCTCGGCCTGCGCCTTGCGGCGACGCTCAAGCTCCTTGTCGTAGAGCTGCGAGCGTAGAAGGCGAAGGGCATTCTCTCGGTTGTCAGTCTGCGATCGGGTCTCAGTATTCTCGATGATGATCTCCTCTTCCTCGCCCGTGTCGGGGTCCTTGTACTTATATCGTAGGCGTACCCCAGTCTCGACCTTGTTGACGTTCTGCCCACCGGCACCACTGGAGCGGAAGGTGTCCCAACTCATATTGGCGGGATTGACCTCCACCTCGATGGTATCGTCTACCAGAGGTACGACGAAGACGGAGGCAAAGCTCGTCATACGCTTCCCCTGCGCATTGTAGGGGGGAGATACGTACGAGGCGGTGTACACCTGTCTCGCTTTTGAGGAAGCCATAAGCTTGATCACCCTCGACCTGCATGGTCATGGTCTTGATGCCAGCTTCATCGCCGTCCTGCCAGTTGGTGATTGTGGTCTTATACCCTTGCTTGTCGCACCAGCGGCCATACATACGGGCAAGCATTGAAGCCCAGTCTTGGCTTTCGGTACCGCCAGCTCCAGCGTTGATCTTGAGTACGGCTCCAAGGTTGTCTTCCTCGGCACGGAGCATATTCTTAAGCTCGACCTCTTCAAAGAGGTGGATGGCACGCCCGTAGGCTTCATCAACTTCCTCCTCGGTCGTGATCTCCTCCTTATAGTACTCGAGGGCGAGGGCTACCTCCTCGACGAGACGCTCTGCTTCGTCATAGTAGGCGATCCACTTGCGAAGGTCCTTGACCTTGCGCATCTGGGCTTCGGCGCGGGTGCGATCTTCCCAGAAGGAAGGGTCTGCCGTGCGAAGCTCTTCTTCTTCTAATTGGATACGTCGGCTATCGACGTCAAAGATACCTCCTCAGCGCAGTCTTGCGCTCCAGCAGGGCATTGAGCTGGTCTGTCGTTATCATAGACTTCTATGTGATTGGTGAATAAATAGTCGGGGTGTGTTAGGCCTCCTTCTCCTCCAGCTCGAGCTGGCGCAGGGTAAGCAGGTCCATCTCTTCGATGAGCTCGCCGATACGCTCCGAGGCCTTCATCAGGTCTTCGTGTGAGAGCGTGCCTGTGGAGAGCTTGGCTTCAAGGGCCGTCTTCTCCTCATCAAGCTGTGGGATACGCGTGGTGATCTCCTCCAGCTCTCGTCGCTCAGCATAGGTGAGGCGTGCAGGGCGGTTTGCTGTGCGACGTGATTCTGCTGGCTGTGGTGCTGCTTTACGGGGCTGTGAAGCCTCAGCCTTTTGACGCTCTTCCTCCTCTCGCTTCATGCGGTAGAGGGTGTAGCTCCCAGGGAAGTCACGTACGACACCTGCTCCCTCGAAGGTAAAGAGGTGGTTCACGACCTTGTCCATAAAGAAGCGGTCGTGGCTGACAATGAGTACGCAGCCTGCGAAGTCCGCGAGGTATTCCTCAAGTGCTTGTAGGGTGAGGATATCGAGGTCGTTCGTTGGTTCGTCAAGGACGAGGAAGTTCGGGCAAGTGACGAGTACGGTGCACAGATAGAGTCTGCGTAGCTCTCCTCCGCTGAGCTTCTCGATGGGGGTGTATTGGCGCTCGGGAGGGAAGAGGAAGCGCGTAAGTATCTGGGAGGCGGAGAGGCGCTCTACTTGAGTACTTCCTGCGGGAAGCTCAAAGTTCTCTGCGATCTCCTGCACGATGTCGATGACGCGTTTCTCGGGTGCGAAGGTCGGAGGCTCTTGGCTGTAGTAGCCGAAGCGTATAGTCTCTCCGATGTCAAAGTGCCCCGAGTCTGGCTCGATCTCGCCGAGGAGCATACGGAGGAAGGTGGTCTTACCGACACCGTTCTCACCGATGATACCGACCTTGTCATAGCGGCTGAAGACGTAGTTGAAGTCCTGCAGGAGTACCTTGTCGCCAAAGCGCTTATTGACGTGGTGCGCCTCGAAGATCTTCTTCCCGATGCGGGTCGATGAGGCGCCGAGCTGTACTTCTTCCGTGCGCTGAGCAGGGCGAGTCTTGACCTCTAACTCATGGAAGGCATCGATGCGGTACTGTGCCTTCGTCCCGCGAGCTTGGGGCTGACGGCGCATCCACTCGAGCTCTCGTCGGTAGAGGTTGAGTGCGCGCTGACGGGACTGCTCCTCCTGCTCGTGACGCTCTTCGTGCTTGGCGAGGTAGTAGTCGTAGTTCCCCTTATAACGGTAGAGATACCCGCCGTCAAGCTCGATGATCTGGTTGCAGACGCGGTCAAGGAAGTAGCGGTCGTGGGTGATGAGTAAGAGCCCCATCGTGGAGCGGGCGAGGTAGCTCTCGAGCCACTCGATGCTCTTGAGGTCAAGATGGTTCGTCGGCTCATCGAGGAAGAGTAGGTCGGGCTGGCTGATGAGCGTACTCCCGAGGGCGATGCGCTTAGCCTCTCCACCAGAGAGACCCTTGACGGAGCGCTGGTAGTCGTGGATGCCGAGTGCACCCAGGATCTCCTTAGCACGCTGCTCATAGTGCCATGCTCCCTTGGCCTCCATCTCGGGCAGGAGACGCTCCATCGTCTGGCTATCCCCTGCCTCCACGGCTATCTCCCAAGCGAGGGTGAGCTGTGCTACGGGATCGTAAGGGCTGAAGCACGCCTCGAGTATCGTCCCTGTCTCGGGGAGATCGGGGAGCTGTGGTAGGAAGGCTTGCTTGATGTCACGCTCGTAGGTGATGGTGCCAGAGTCCTGAGGCTCTCTGCCGAGTAGGATACGCATGAGGGTAGACTTACCCGTACCATTGGGTGCGATGAGTCCAATCTTCTGCCCACGCTCTATGGAGAAGGAGATATCAGAGAAGAGGACGCGGTCCCCGAAGCTCTTGGTGAGTTGCTCGACCTGAAGCATACTTAGTCTAAGGATTCGGGGGCCATGGGGACACCCTTCCAGTGCTCCTTGACTTCGGGTAGACGGCCAGCGCCTACATAGCGTGAGGTATAGTAGGCGTTGTTGTTGAAGTTCTCGATGACGATACCGCGGCTACAGCTGCTGTGCATCATCTTGATGTTGCCATCCTCATTGCTGACGACCATAGCCACATGACCTACACGGTTGGCACTGCGGTTACGCCCCTTGAAGAAGAGGAGGTCACCGGGCTGAGGATCCTTGATGTTGTTGGCATAGACAGCGAGGCCACTTGAGGAGCGGGGGATCTTGATGCCTTCGAGAGAATAGATATAGCTGACGAAGCCTGAGCAGTCGAGGGGCCACTTAGCGACGCCTGAGGTGCGATAGCGTAGACCTAAGAGCTGCTGCCCATGGTCTACGACGGACTTGATGAGATCGGGGGTGGAGGAGGCTATCTCCATCTTATCGTAGGAGAAGCCACTGCCGCCACTGCGACGGCGATAGTGTGAGCCATAGCTGCGACTCCTTCCAGCAGCGTATCTTCTGCTGGAGCGCTTATGTCTTGATTTTCTGGGAGCGGGGGCTGGAGCGGGGGCTTGTAGCTCTGTGGTGAGCTCTAAGAGTGAAGCCTCCGTGTGCTGTGTGTGTGTCTCTGTGGTCAGAGCTCCGTCGTGGGTGGAGCTGAGGTCTGTGGCTCCTGCGGGTAGGGCAAGGAGGGTAGTGAGGGCTGCTACTACGAGGGTAGTGCATGACTTCTTGAATTGAATCATCCTGTCTTAACTTAGGTGAGGCAGGCTATCTCCCCCGTGTGGGAAGGACCTTAAACACCCGAGGTGGAGGGAGTCAGTACTTTACTTTGACTCCCTCCACTTCGGATGGGCTGTAGGCAAAAGATGCCTACAAGCAGAGAACGCTTTCGTTAGCAAAGATAGTATAATCTGCTGAAATAGACTTTGTTCGCTGCTTGAGGTGTGTGCTGAAGTGCCCTATCGGCGCTTACTGATGATGATAGAGAAGTAGGGGAACTCTCGCTGGAGAATCTCATCCGTAGAGGAGGTGATGTACTCCTTCGGCATGCCTACGAACTCGAAGTAATGCCACTTACGATCTGGGTGCTGGGCGATCGCTGACTTGATCTCCGCTTCGCAGAGTGAACCCTTCATCACGACGATGGTATGACGGCTCTGCCAAGCACGGTCCCACTCCTCACGAGTAGCTTCGCCTGGGATGACAGTGCACTGCTCCTCGAGCTGCACGAGCTGACCACCGAGACGGCCATTGCAGGCGATGAAGGCTGGTACTCCGCAGATCTGCTCTGTGGTGAAGCCCTCTTGCTCGATATGCTCTCCGATATAGGCGGAGGAGGAGTAGAAGCCACAGTCGCCCTCAGCGACGATAGCTATACGGGCATTAGGCTCGGCTTTTTGCTTCTCGCAGGCCTCTCGGGCTACGATCTCATAGGCCTCAAGGGCACCATCGCGGTCCTTGCTCATCGGGAGGTCGTAGAGCTGGATCTGCTCCTCGCGTATGCCGAGTGAGAGCATCATCTCGGCGGCCTTCGAGGCATGGCGTCCCTTGCGAGAGACAGGGACGGGCGTGTAGATATAGTCGGCCTCACGTAGGGTACGAAGGGCCTTGAGGGTGATGAGCTCTGGATCTCCAGGGCCCAGCGATACGAAGTGAATCATAGTTGGGGTAATGGGATGCTATTGTCTGTAAGTAATCCAGCGCCATACCTCACGCATTGATGGCTTCTTGCCATACATGAGGATGCCGGTACGATAAATCTTCCCTGCGAGGGCACTCGTCAGGAAGACGGTGATATATAGTATAGCGAGGCTCAGAAGGGGCTGCCAGAGAGGTACATCGTAAGGCAGTCGTACCATCATCACCACGGGGGACGTTAAGGGGCAGAATGAAGCCCAAAAGGCGAGGGTGCCATCAGGATTGTCTACACTCCCCATACCTGCATACATAGAGAGGATAAGGAGGAGGACGACAGGCATCATCATTTGTGATGCCTCTTCATCTGAGCTTACCAGCGAACTCAGAGCCGCGAGGATGGATGCATAGAAGAGGTAGCCACCCACGAAGAAGAGAATGAAGAATATCAGAATCTTTGCGAAGTTCACACCCTGCAGTACAGCGAAGAAGGTCGAGGCCTGGCTAAGGAATGAAGTTCCTCCTATGACTTCTGATTGGAAGAAAGCCTGGGCGATCTGTGCTCCTACAAAGAACAAGATGGCCCAAATAGCGATCTGTAGGAGACCCAAGAGACCTATCCCGATGATCTTGCCCAGCATAAGCTCTTGAGGGCGTACTGAGGAGATGATGACCTCGACGATACGATTCTTCTTCTCCTCCAGGACTCCCTGTAGCACCATGCCTCCATAGGTCATCATGAAGAGGTAACTAAAGAATGAAAGGGCTACACCGATGATGCTGGCTACAGTACTGGACGACGCATCGACATCTCCAGATTCGCCCCACTTATATGTGGAGACATGGAGCTGGACTTGGCTCTCCTGTATAGCTTCTTGTAGCTGGGGGATGTTGTACGAGCGGATCTTTTCCTCGGTGAGGTGTCGGGAGAGCACCTCATTGATATAAGTCTCCAGCCCTTGTGGTAGTTGCTTGAAAGAGAAGAGGCTGATAGCTTTCGGATCCTTCAAGAGGTCGCCACGGATCTCGAGTATAGCGGTAATGGCCTCTTGGGAGGCTTCGCTGCGTAGGCTGTCTAAGGGGCGGTCTACACGGACGAAGTGGTAGCTGTCGCTGTCGTTGCCTTCAAAGAGGGCTGCATAGCGACCCGTGTGGTCGAGGATAGCTACCTGCTGCTGGTCCACTTCATTGACAGAGGACACTAAGACGGGTACAAAGCCAATGAAGAGTATCAGGAGGGGCATGACGAAGGTCATCACCCAGAAGGACTTCTTGCGGAGGCGCGTGGTGAATTCGCGCTCGATGACGAGGTGTAGCTTATTCATACCCGATACTATTTAGCTTGGACTGTTGCGAGGAAGATCTCATGCATCGAGGGGTATTCCAGCTCGATGCTCTGGAGGTGGATGGCAGAGGGGAGCTGACCGATGATCGAGCGAAGCTCCTCCTCGGGCTGAAGCTGTACTCGCAGGATCTTGGAGTACTCGCGCTCTTCATGCTCCAGTATATTCAGATGAGATAGGTCGGTAGGGGAGATCTCTCCCTCATAGACGACACGTGCGGTATGAGAGCCGTGTGCTCGGCGTATCTCAGCTGTCTGACCCGAGAGGACGACTTCGGCGCGGTTGATGAGCGTGATGTCATCACAGAGCTCCTCGACGCTCTGCATGTTGTGGGTGGAGAGCATGAGGGTCGTTCCCTTGGCCTTTAGGGCAAGGATCTCGCGCTTGAGTACCTCAGCATTTACGGGGTCAAAGCCACTGAATGGCTCATCGAAGATCAGCAGGCGGGGCTCATGCACGACGGTCGTGACGAACTGAACCTTCTGCTGCATTCCCTTCGAGAGCTCTTCGACGCGCTTGTCCCACCATGATGTGATCTCCAGACGCTCAAACCATTCCTTCGCTCGCTGCTGAGCATCAGCCTTGCTAAGCCCCTTGAGGCGTGCTAAGTAAATGGCCTGCTCACCGACCTTCATCTTGGGGTAGAGACCACGCTCCTCGGGGAGGTATCCGATATGGAAGAGGTCTTCCTCTCGCAGGGGGCGACCTTCGAGACGCACCTCTCCACTGTCGGGGGCTGTGATGCGATTGATGACACGGATGAGCGAACTCTTGCCTGCACCATTCGGTCCTAATAGCCCGAAGATGCGTCCTTCGTGGGCACTCAGCGAGACCTCATTGAGGGCGGTATGCTCGCTGTAGCGCTTCGTCACGTGATCTACTTCTAAGTATGCCATAGTATACTGGGTTGTGTGTAAGAGGGGAGGAGCTTTGAATCCTCGAGGATCCATGGTCCGATAGCAAAGATACGATATGGAGCGAAAGCTTGATCAGAGGCATCTTCTCCACTCAAGCTTTGCTTTTTGCGCGCTACACCTGCTTCCTAGCAGAGGAGCCTAAGTTTATTCTAGGTCCTCGTCTGGGAATAGAGAGTAGGTCTCTTTAGGGCGCTTAGAGTCCTTTGATTTTTCCTTTCCAATTTGTAAAGGTGATTCAATTGTTGGTGATGTGAGCTTTTTTATATCAGCTTGCGATTGGATAGACTTATTGAACTTCTCTTGAAAATCCTTCCAGTTATCAGACACCTCCATAATTGCTATGACTCGCTGTATCTGGTTAGATAAGTGGGGGTTACCGATGTCTTCTGTTAGATGCTGGTGATAACGTTCCGTTGTATTACCTCGCTCTGATCTAGGCGTTATGCGTTTAAGCTCATCAAGTACTCCCTCAGGTAGTTGTTCGTATATAAGTTTGTTAGTCCATTTACCGACAACACTAGGTCTTTTTTTTTATGCCTTGTAGGGTGTAATCCCAGCCATGAAGACGGAATAGTTGCTGATAGAATGCATCAGGAAACTTCTTTTGCCAGGGGAGAAGAGCCTCCGAAACGTAAGCCTTAAGCAACTTTTGGAGTTCATCCCGCTCTCTGGTATACTGATACCCCGTAGCCTCATCAACAAGCGCTGTGATACCAACGTCTGCTAGTGCGTAGAGTAAAGCATCCGCAGTTACAGCAAAGCGCTCTTGGTTTGGTTGTAGTGCACCAGCTCGTTTTGCATCTATGTATACTTTGCAAAGCCCTCGCAGTATACGAGCATCATAACCTGTTTTTGTGCTTCCAGATAAGGGCTGGTATTCAATAAGTTTAGTCCAATCTTTAATGTCTTCACTTATGAATGGTTGCAGGTTATTTGCATTGATGAAGCTAGGCATTTGCTTAGCCCTATATCCTTCGCTAGATGCGCCTTTTCGAGGTCGATCAAATGCTTGAAAGATAGCAGTGGCAGTGAGTACTCGCGTACCATTACTTAGTACTGCACAGGAAAATTCCTTATCTCCAATCTTTAAAATCCCTTCATGCGTAGCTTTTATACTTCTCATGTGTTTGCCTTTAAAGGTGGTGTAATATTGGCTTATTAGACAAATTCGGTCCGCTCTCTGTGAGGTATGAAGAAGATTTCTATTCTCTTTTAGTGGTAGTGGATGTTTCCGTATGAAATGACCCATATTTCATGTTTGCTATCACATTGTTGCTTGCTCTCAGAAAGCTTTCAAAAGGCAAAGTAACAATAAATAGTTGATAAGTATAGCTGGAAGTGTCAAATGTCTAGGCCGACGCAAAGTGGTAGCGTGAGACCCTCACTTCAGCACGAGGATTTTTCTTATCCAGCAGAGGGAAAATGGTCTTTCTATGAATAAAAAAGTAGCCGCCCGCAGTGATTCCCCTTCGTCTACGTACGTAGTCTTAAAGACCACGTACGCAAATACAAATGTCCACGCACGTAGATATTAGAGCCACGCACGTAGATCGAACTTATTAGCTATTCGTCCGCAACTAGTTCTTGTGCTCATAGGAGGTCATACCACTACTGCTTTCAGCTTTTCACTCCGAAGGGATGATCCTCTCACAGCCCCAATAGGGGATAGGGATTTCGAGGCGGTAGTTTCGTCCGCCTATTCTTATCGGTGATTAGCGCGCTAATAATTCGTATTTTTGTAAGAATAGTTAAGCGTCCTTTGCGAGGGGTAGAAGCCCCTCCTTCGCCCCGTATATTGCCTATTACTCAGCTTCGATGGCTCGTAAACTAAATAAGAAGACTTCGCCCACCACACCCGCCGACCGCCAAGATACGGCCGAGCATATCCTCCTGCACCACGTACGTGTCAATAATCTCAAGGATATAGACCTAGAGATCCCCCGCGGGCAGCTTGTCGTCGTCACAGGCGTGAGTGGCTCGGGGAAGAGTTCGCTGGCCTTCGATACACTCTATGCCGAGGGGCAGCGGCGCTATGTAGAGAGCCTCTCCTCGTATGCGCGTCAGTTCGTCGGGCGTATGGCAAAGCCCGAGGCCGACTGGATACGTGGTCTGCCACCCGCAATCGCTATCGAGCAGCGTGTCGTCAGCCGTAACCCCCGCTCGACCGTAGCTACCTCGACGGAGATCTACGAATATCTCCGTCTGCTCTATGCTCGCGTAGGGCATACAATCTCCCCCACGACAGGAGAAGAGGTGCGCAAGCATACGGTGAAGGATGTGCTGACCTACATCAAGTCGCTCCCCATAGGGAGTCGCGTCTATCTCATCGTCCCTCTGCATATCCCTTCAGGGCGCTCACTCGCGGCTCATCTGGAGATCCAGCTGCAGCAGGGGTATAGTCGTCTCTGGACGGAGGACGGCATCGTAGCTATTGAGGATGCGCTGTTGTGGAAGGATGATCGTGCCGAAGGGCTTTATCTGCTCATCGACCGCTTGGCTCTCAGTGAAGAGCTGGAGGCCGTGGATCGCCTTGGCGAATCCGTAGAGACCGCTTTCTTCGAGGGGCGAGGCATCTGCTCTCTGGCTATCGAGGAGATGAAGGATGGAGCGCGCCAACCCGTGCGCTTGCAGGAGTTCAGCAATATCTTCGAGGCTGACGGGCGAGTCTTCCAAGAGCCCAGCCCGGAGATGTTCAGCTTCAACAATCCTATCGGCGCTTGCCCCGAGTGCGAAGGCTTCGGGAAGGTCGTGGGTATTGACCACCGCTTAGTAATTCCCGACCCTACACTCTCGGTCTATGATGATGCCGTCGCCTGCTGGCGTGGGGTCGTCTCGTCGGAGTGGAAGCAGTTCTTCATTCGCTATGCTGAGAAGCTACACTTCCCCATCCATCGCCCCTATGAGGAGCTGACAGAGGAGCAGAAGACTCAGCTGTGGGAGGGCGTCCCATCGAAGGAGTATGGTCCTATCGGGATCACGCCCTACTTTGACTATCTGCGTAGCCAGCTCCATAAGATTCAGAATCGCGTGCGTATCGCGCACTTCACGGGGAAGACGGTCTGCCCCTCTTGCCGTGGTGGCCGACTCAAGCCCGATGCCCTCTGTGTCCAGGTCGGAGGGAAGAATATCTCCGAGGTTGTCTCGATGACCCTCTGGGAAGCCCGTGACTTCTTCGATAATCTCCAGCTCCCCGAAGGAGACGCTTTCATAGCAAAGCGCCTACTTCATGAGATCCGCTCTCGCTTGACCTTCCTCGATGAGGTCGGCTTGGGTTATCTGACCCTTGACCGTCTCTCCAGCACCCTCTCCGGTGGGGAGAGCCAGCGCGTGACTCTCGCGACGCAGCTCGGAAGTAGCCTCGTAGGCTCGCTCTACGTCTTGGACGAACCGAGTATCGGCCTCCACCAGCGTGATACCGAGCGCCTCATCCGTGTCGTTCACCGTCTGAGAGACTTGGGCAATACAGTTGTCGTCGTCGAGCATGATGAGGAGATGATGCGTGCTGCCGACTACATCATCGACATCGGGCCCGATGCCGGGCGCTATGGCGGTGAGGTCGTCTATGCTGGACCTGCCGCCGAAATAACGAAGGAAACACCAGGCTATACGGCTGCCTACCTCACGGGGCGTGAGACCATTCCTCTGCCCTCGGTGCGCCGTCCATGGAATAGCTATATCGAGGTCGAGGGTGCGACGATGCACAACCTCAAGGACCTCACTGTGCGCTTCCCCCTACATACACTCACTGTCGTCAGTGGGGTCAGTGGATCGGGGAAGAGTACCCTGATGCGTGAGCTCTTCTACGAAGGGGTCTCTCGCCTGCTGAACAAGGAGCCGATGGATAACCTCGAGCTTCGTGGTATCTCGGGAGACCTCGGTGCCATCAGCCAGATCGAGTACGTCGACCAAAATAATATCGGCCGTAGCTCCCGCTCCAACCCCGTCACTTACGTCGGTGCCTTTGATACGATCCGTGAGCTGTACGCAGGCCTTCCCCTCTCGAAGCAGATGGGCTTCAAGCCCTATTACTTCTCCTTCAATAAGGAAGGTGGGCGATGCGAGACGTGCCAGGGGGCAGGCGTCATCACCATCGAGATGCAGTTCATGGCGGACATCACCTTGCCCTGTGAGGCCTGTCGCGGCTTGCGCTTCCGCAAGGAACTCTTGGAAGCCGAGTACTGCGGTGTAAATATCTCCCAGCTCCTGGATATGAGTGTCGATGAGGCGGTAGAGTTCTTCGAGGCGAATAGTGCGTCCTCCAAGCTGACGGCGAAGATCATCGATCAGCTCCGTCCCTGCAGCGTGTAGGCTTAGGCTATATCAAGCTGGGGCAGTCTGGCTCTACGCTCTCTGGTGGGGAGAACCAGCGTGTCAAGCTCGCTTACTACCTCGGGAAGGGGAAGAAGCTCCCCACGCTCTTCATCTTCGACGAACCGACGACGGGGCTACACTTCCACGATATCCGTACCCTGCTGGATGCTCTGCAGGCCCTCATCGATCAGGGACACTCGGTGATCGTCGTCGAGCACAACCTTGAGGTCATCCAAGCTGCCGACTGGGTCATCGATATGGGCCCTGAGGGTGGTAAGGCGGGGGGCTACATCGTCGCCGAAGGTACGCCCGAGGAGGTGGCCTCTTGTGCTGAGTCCGCTACGGGTATGTATCTCAAGGAGCTTCTCAAGCAGAAGGTGAAGCAACACACTCGCAAAGAAGTAGCGCTCCGCTCCGTAAAGACAAAGAAAAGGCTCGCCCCCTATCTCAGGTCACCGCATGGGTGCCTCAGATAGGGGGCGAGCCTTTATGTATATGTGATTACTTAGAGCTTGCCGCCCATAGATCTCGCAAGCTTTTCGAGAGTATCCTCGGCATCCTCTCGGGGTACATTGGTATTGATGCAGTTCCCCTTGGGGTCGAAGAGAATTAGGCGAGGGATATACTTGACCCCGTCTACACGCTGATACTTATCGAGGAATACTTGAGGCCACAGGATAGCTTGGCGCTCCGCTTCGTTGCAGAGGGCAGCATAGTCATCGTTCATGCCTACGCCTACGATCTGCAGTCCCTGTCGGCCGTAGGTGATGTAGTATGCTCGGAGCTCAGCTATCTCTTCTCTGCAAGGAGGACACCATGAGGCCCAGAAGTGGACGAGGGTATAGTGCCCCTTGCCGAGGTAATCACGGAGTGCGGCGGGCTGTCCCTTCATGTCCGTTCCTCGTAGCATATAGATAGATGGATCAAGATCTGAGCCTGGAGGGGTGGCATTCTTCTGGATGCGCTGCAGATGTTCCTTGACTTCCTCATCTTGTGTAAGCCTCTTGGAGACCTGAGATACAAGATTCTTGGTCGCTTGAGTATCGTCGTCTATCGTGCGTAGTACGGCTCGGAGACAGAAGAGTCCTACGGCATCGTCGGGATGCTCCTTGAGCTGGGACGCATAGACGGCTGCCAGCGAGGCATCGTAGTCGGAGAGCAGGCTGTCGGCCAGCATGGCGAATTCCAGCTGGGAGATACTCTTGTCTCTGCTCAATGTACGCTCCTTCTCCTCTCGGCGCTTAAGCAGCTCATTCTTCTTGTCCATCAGTTGGGCGAACTTATCATTGAGAGGAGTGCCTAAGGCCACCTCGCGCTCAAAGGATATCTTGAGTGCACCTGGCTCTGGGAAGAGATAGACGCGACTGCCTGCATCGGTGCATAGCTCATAGTAAGGCTCACTGGTCGGGAGTCGTAGGACCTTCTCAAAGCGACGCGCCTTGAGAGGTACGCTATCTATGACAACTCCATCAGAGACGCGTATGAGGCGCATCTGCTGGTCTTTATCCAACTCTGTGGCTTCTCCCGTGATCTTGAGTTCGATGATCTCGCTTTGCTGTGCAAGGAGATGCTGAGGAATGAATGTGAGTAGAAGAAGGGCGGAGTAGAGTAGTAGTCTTGTCATCGTATATAGGTATCTATCTAAAGTGGTAGGTGTGAGGTGTGCTTCATGCAGGGGTATATAGCAGAAGCCCCCAGCTACGTCTCCGAAGAGATATAGCTGGGGGCTTCTGCTTAGAGGTCTGGTGCCAAGCGCTTAGAGCTTGCCGCCATTATCCTGGAGTGCCTTGTCGAGGAGCTTATTGATCTCCTCACCACGGAGGTCACGAGCGACGATCTTGCCTGCGGGATCGAAGAGGATGATCTGAGGAATCCCTGCGATACCATAGAGCTCTGTAGCTTCGGTCTTATTGAAGATCTGAGGCCAAGTGATCTCGAGCTCCTTCATTGCCTTGAGGTGATCTTCCATCTCGTCCCATACGACCGTACCGAGGATGACGAGCCCCTTGTCGGTGTAAGCATCGCGTACCTTCTTCAGGTGACCGATCTCACGACGGCAGGGACCGCACCATGAAGCCCAGAAGTCAACGAGGACATAGTGACCCTTGCCCACGTAGTCGCTGAGGCGGACGGCCTTGTTAGCGTCATCTACTCCCTCGAAGTCTACGAACTGTGCACCTGCCTGCGTAGCTTCTACACGGCGAAGGCGTTCGACCATCTTCGTAATGCTTTCTTCTGCACGGAGGCGATCACCGGCTTGCTGCAGGAGTGCTTCTGCCTTAGCGACGGTTACGTCTTCCATCCCAAGGAGGGTCTGAAGAGCAATGAGACCGATAGCATCGTTGGAGTGCTCCTTGAGGTCAGCTTCGGCGAGGGGCTTGATCTTGCCGTAGAATTCATTGACGATCTTCTCTTGGGCTTCTTCCTTGGCCTTGTCGTCCAGGTTCTTGTCTGCACGGATAGCCTTGAGTCGTCCTCTGGTCTCTGTCTCGAGGGCTTCGCGTGCCTTGGCCTTCTGTGCGTGCAGGTCATTCAGCGCCGTCCCTGTAGCAGCGATCGCAGCGAGGTCAGCCTTGATGATCCCTTCTTCGGGGATGAAGGAGAGGTTGTAAGATCTGGGGATGACCAGATGTGCGATGAGGCCATCTTCGACTACAGCTCGCTCCAGCGTGAATCGGCCATTAGCGATCTGGACGCTATCCGAAGCACCCTGCCCGCTGGGCTTGTAGAGGTAGACCCACTGACCATTGGCATCTGCGGGAGCTATCCCATCGATACGGTAGTTGCCAGCCTTAGGCTGTGCGATGACGACCTTAGTGACCTTTCCCTTGGTGGGGCGCTTACGCTGAGCGACGGCGGGTAGGACGACAGTCGTAGCCAGGGCAAAGAGCCCGAGGCGTATCCATTGATTTGTCTTCATATACTTGAGAGTTGTCTTGTGTTAAAGGGAATGATTTGCTCTTATCCTTAGGCTAAGATAGCGATAATCCTGCTACGTACGGAGGGTGCCTCCACAGGGATGTGTACTGATTTTGCTATCGGCGGACCTTGACAATGAGCTTACTGATGGGACTTCCGTCCCCGATGAAGGGAGCATGACCATCCTCGGGGAAGAGGATGACGAAGTCTCCTGGGAGCAAGTCGACGTAGCTCGTCGGCTGATCATGGTAGAAGATGATGTCCTTCGACTCATCGTAGGGGGCACGGGGGCTAAGGCATTTAGCACGGGGGAGCCAGCCGATGCGCTCGCGGCCCTCAAGGAGGACCTGGATGTCGATGTAGGATTCGTGCGCTTCGATCGGCTGCTCATCTTGGGGATTGGATGGAGCGTCTATTCGGTTGATGAAGAGTTCTTCGCCTCGGAGCTCCAAGTGCTGGGGCTCCATAGCCCGTAGGTCGTGACTCTTGATGTAGTCAAAGACCTCCTTAAAGCGAGGATGAAGGGACTCGTAGCGAGCGGACTCGTTGAGGGTACTGTGGATCATAGGGTGATTAATAATGTATGTGTCGTTGCTTGGCGTGTGGTCTTATCCCGCGTGGGGAGTGGGAGCTCGCGTCATCAAGCTCATAACAAAGGTAGAAACTTCCCATTACTTCATCAAGCGCCGTTTGTGTCCGATTTGGGGGAAGACTACTTTCTATTTATTGTGCAGAAGGCTCGTAGAAGGCTGGGCGTGATTCCCTCCGAAAGGGAAGAATGTGAGGGCGCTGGATAGAGCGTATACCTTTGCTGAGCGTAACGTATACCTATCGCGGGTAAAACGTATACGTTTGGCGATGAAAACGTATACGTTTTGAGCGTGAAACGTATACGTCTTGGGCATGAAACGTATACGTTTTGATCAGGGAACGTATACGTCCTCTTGCCGCAGGCCTTTCGCTTCGTAACTACATGGTACTTTGAAGGCATAGGGACATTGCCCAAGAGTCTTCGCCAGCCCCCCCCAAGACAAAGTCACCCGACGTGATGCTATCGGCATCGCGTCGGGTGGCTTCATCTTTGGGGGGAAGGCTAATAGCGCTCGCTGGCGCTGGCTGAGAGGCAGAGGACGGGTAGGCTGATGCGGAAGGCAACGTGTGGTCGTGTCTTCTGCCAGTCATACCCAGCGAAGAGACCAAAGCGTGCTATGTCACCCCAGCCGATGGAGTAGCCGATCTCGCTGAAGGCACGGCCATCTCCGGTGAGGAGGTTGCGGGCGTGGAGCGCATCGTCCATGCGGAAGAAGCCCCCGAAGCCCTTGGTGCGTGATAGGAGGAAGCGATTTGAATAGAAGTTCACCTCCTGCGTTGTCCAGCTCTTTCCCCCAGTGAAGAAGGGGGGGCAGGGTCGCCCAGTTATCCTTGAAGGGTGTGCGGTCAATGACAGGAGCCAGGGCGAAGTACTTCTCATCGCTTGGGGAGAGATATTCCCGAGAGAGGTACGTGCCCACATTGATCTTCAGGTCGATCTTATTGTCCTCGTTCAATGGGATCGTGCCGCGGACGAAGGCTTCGAGCTGCTGGAAGCGGCTGTAAGGGACGGCCGAAGCGGACTGCGTGCTCCCATTTGGGTCGAAGGCCTGCTTATAGATGACCCCCAGCTCACGGCGATGGCCGATGGGAATGGGTATGCCCGACTCGCTACGATTGAGGAAGGAGGGGGCCCAAAGTACTTGTCCCGAAGCGAGCAGGGCGCGATGGTGCTCTAAGGGGATACCTACCTGAGGCTTGCGATCCTCGAAGAGTAGGGAGGTCGAGAGGTCGAGGCTTTCGGTGAGTTGGATGCGATTGCGTAGCTGGAGATAGTCCTTGACAAACGATGCGACGGGGCTATTTGCCGCAGGGAGCGCTCCATAGTATCCGCGGTAGATCTCCTCGGGAGTGAGGTGGAAGGTCTCTCGTGAGGTATGCCCGCCAGAGAGTACCATGAGCCCATTGAGCTGGGGCGCGTAGTAGAGGAGCAGGTTATGCTCGTGATACCAGTTGCGGCTCTTGAGCGCATAGTTGATGGAGGATCGCAGACGGATTGACCGGCCTTCTCCCAGCTTACGCGCTATGAGAATGCCATAGCCAAACCACTGGCCGTCGATGGAGTTCTTGGCCGCCAAGAGGTCAATGACCCCATCGATCCCAATACGCCACTTGCCGAAGTCAAAGTCCTTTCCGGCCCCGATCTCAATGAGTGTCTGGAGGGGTCCCCCTGTACTGCTCGAGGACTTTTGATTGCGCGCCATACTCGCTGCGACGGCATGGAGGAACTGATAGCCACGATTCTGATTGTAGGGGGCTACAGGCTCGTAGCGGAAGAAGCGGTCTATCATCGGGATGCCATACTTCGGGCGAGCCTCGTTGGCACGAACAAGCTCTCGGCGGAGTCCGCCAAGGGAATCCAGACGCAAGCTATCCTGAGGAGTGAGTACCGTCTGAGCTCTTAGAGGAGCCAGCGTGATGAGACTCAGAGCAAGAGCACCAAGCCAAGTGCAGTGTCGATGGGGCATAGTGGGCGTGTCGGGACTATGCTTGGAGGAAGAGCTCACCGAAGAACTGTGGACGATGGAAGGCGGGCTGAACTTCATCGATAGGTGCCCAGCTAAGGAAGTGAGGATGCGGGGTCTTGTCACCGCACTTATATAGGTTAGCACGCAGCGATGTGGGGAGCTTACCAGCTTCGTAGCCCATCGTCATCCAGGGGATGGCGACGGTGACTTCCCAGGTATGAGCACCCGTCAGCTCCAGCCCGTGCTCTCCGAGATGAGTCGCCCAGCGATCAATGCTGGCAAACTCTTCTTCGCTGAGAAGCTCAGCTTCGGATGGAGACTGGTGGTGGGCTGCATAACATACTCCAGCAGCATTGAACTCGAAAGTTAATATAGGCCTCACCTACTTCGCGCTGCATGAAGAACTCGACGCAGCTGTCTTCGTGGACATAGTTCCCATCTCCAGGAGAGAGCGTGCGGAGGTCTTGGCCATCGACAACGTAGGTGATGTAGAGCGCCTTGGCATCATAGCCAAGATAGGCAGCTACGAGTGGGCGGTGAGGGAAGTCCGTACGCCAGTTCAGCGTATCGATATAGAGCACTTCACCTTGCTCTCGCAGGATGGGAGTGAACTCGGATAGGGTGTGTGCACCGCGCTCGATGCGGGGGATATAAGCTTGCTTCATAAGTTTTGTACAAGGATAAAAAGAGGGAGGGCTACATAGGGGCTACTCAAAGAGTGAGGTGTAGATCCCTACGAGAGCTAAGATGATGAGTACGAGGGCTACGATGCGGTTGATCCACTCAAGGCTCTTCATGCCAAAGCGGGCAGAGAGCTTCTTGACGATATAGGTCAGGATGACCCACCAGAGGAGGCAACCGATACCGATGCCGGCCATAGCCACAAAGAACTCAATGAACTGGAGCTTCACAGCTCGTACGAACTCGAGTCGTGCATACAGCGGGAGGAAGAGTAGGATGATGAAGGGGTTGGAGAGCGTAAGAGCAAAGGCTCCCGATACCTTCTTCACGCTGTAGGCTGATTTGAGGCGATGAGGGGGAGCGGGCGTGTCGTCTTCGCTCGTCGAGACGTGTCGTGTGAGGAGGATGATACAGAAGCCTAAGATGAAGATACTCCCACCGAGCCTGAGTGAGCTGCTGTACTGATCAAGGAGATTCAGTACGATCCCTACGCCCCAGTAGGCGATAAAGCCATAGACTAAGTCACTGAGGGTCGCTCCGAGACCTACCAGCATCCCATCGCGACGTCTGCCACGTATCGTCTCTCTCATGCAGAAGAGACCCGTCGGCCCCATGGGGGCAGACACTAAGAGACCGATAAGTATACCTTTTGTAAACGTAAGGAGTAGCTCTAAGACAAGCATAGGCAGATGATACTAATGGGATGGGGCACCAGCACGTAGTGTGCTTAGAAGCTCGGCAAGATCACTGTCGCTCTTGGCGGGTGGCAGTGTTGATAGAGCTCCGCAGAGATAATGGAGGAGGAAGTCCAGGGTAGCCTGTTGTTGCTCCTGTAAAGGTGCTGAGAGAAGTAGGGCAGCCGTATGAAGCTGGGGGAATACCTTTATCAATTCAGCTCGACCTTGCGGGGTGATGGTGACGAGGACACTGCGTCGGTCTCGCTCATCAGTACGCTCTTCAGCCAGACCCTTAGCTACTAAGCGACGGATGATCTCAGCACCCGAGGTCTTCTCCATCGCGTTGAGTGTATTCAGCTCGGTCTTGGTCTGTGGCTTGCCACTCATGAGGCTTGCCAAATAGGAGTATTCCTCTTCGCTCTGTAGGAGGTCGGAGGCCATGAGTGCACGCTTGATGTAGCCTTTAGAGTAGCGATGGAGAAGGCTTAGATGACGGGCGATGGATACCTCGCGCTGCTGTCCTATGTTCGCTGGACGCATCGTAGACGTGGGGCTTGCTTCCGCTCCCTCTTGCATGCTCTGCACGAAGATGAGGAAGCTCTTCATGCTGAGCTCCTCATCGTTGGGGAAGGACTGCTCGAAAAGCTCTATGTAGTCCAGCAGTTCCGTTAGTAGTCGCTTACTCTTCATCACGGGCATGGAGGTAAGTCGCAATCTTAGGGATAGAGGTGTTGCGCAGAAGAACGGTCTTCTTCGCATCTAAGAGGTAAAGAGCACTACCGTGGCTTAGGTCATAGCGTCGCTGAGCTGTGATGAGCTGTGCGGAATCATAGCCCAGTGTCGCCCCAGACCAAAGGCTTCTGAGTGCTGAGTCTGGGCGTGTAGCTCCCGTATAGACGACCAACGGGCGTAGGTTCTTCTCCAGCACGAGGCGATAAAGAGCCTTGTGCTGGAGAAGAGCTTCTGCCCATTGCTGATTTCTCTTATCTGAGTCGATGGAGAGGACGAGTAGGGTATAGGGGGCACTGAAGTGCGATAGACGTCGGCTAACTGTACCCGTAGTGTCGCTCATATGGTAGAGGAAGTCTTGGGCAGTACGACCTACAGCATTGTGCTGAAGGCGTACTCGCTGGAGGTATGCTGCTACCTTTTGAGCTGAGTCTACCTTCATGGAGGACTCTTCCCACGCTAAGACGAGGCTATAGAGCCCTTCATTGTAGTGAGGACTCTCGGGATTATATAGCTGCGAGTGGTAGGTGGAGAGAGCTGTTTGGAGAGCTTCACCAGAGAGGAAGTTCAGAGAGTGGGAGATACTACGGCGAGCAGTCCCGAGGGGTGCTCCGTGTAGGAGACCACAGAAGTCTTCTATTTGGCGTGTAATAAGCGCTTGCGAGGTGTCAGGCTGTGCCTCCATCTTGTCCCAGTAGTGGTCGATGAGGTAGCCGAGACGCTCACGTGGGGAGGTGAGGTGGTCGGGTAGGTAGACTTCGCCGAGGGATGAGGTTGCTACCTTTGGGCGGCAAGCGCCCAAGGCTAAAGGTAGGAATACTACGATCCCATAGGTGCGAATGTAGCTAACCCAGCCCTTACTCATAGAAGTTATCCTTGAAGGCAATGAACTCCTTACTGCGAAGGATATACTTCCCCCACCAAGCACGAAGGAATCCTGAGCCATAGCCCCAAAGCTGGATGAAGCATGCGGGTACAGCGAGGAGGGCAACTTCCACCGATCGTCCAGCTCGATGATAAGCATCGATAAAGAAGATGACGGCAAGAGCCAATAGCCCCAGTCGCCCAACGCAAAAGAAGAGCGCCATGACGGAGGCAATGGTGAAGAGGGCGGGTAGAAGGTGTACTAATCGTGTACTCCCAGGATGGCGTGTCTCCAGGTGGATACGTGCGATCCCCGAGTTATGGACCTGCTTGAAAAACTTGCGGAAGTCCACTCTGCGCTTGTGGTATACGAAGGCTTCTTGGATGAGTGCCGTACTATGCCCTCCCTCGATGAGGCGAAGGCTGAAGTCAATATCCTCGCCGAAGCGCATCGCTTCATTGAATCCTCCAAGCTGCAAGTAGACGGAGCGGCGACAACCGAGGTTGAAGCTACGTGGCTTGAACTTCTCCATCCCGTCAGCACTCCCACCACGGATCCCCCCAGTAGTTAAGGGAGAGGTCATCGCATAGTTGATAGCCTTCTGTACCGTGGTAAAGTCGTCCGATGCAGCATCAGGCCCGCCGAAGGCATCCACGGGATGTTTCTCCAGGTAGTGATCTACTGCAGTGAGATAGCCTGGGGGTAGACGACATCCGAATCGAGGATAATAAGGTACTCGCCTGTGGCTTCACGAGCTCCGAGGTTACGGGCTCGTGAGGGACCTCCATTGGGTACAGCGATATAGCGTAGAGCTGGGAAGCTCCCACGATAGCTCTCGACGACGGCTTCCGAACTCACGGAGCTGCCGTCCTCAATAATGATTATCTCAAAGTCGAAGAGCTCCTGATGGGTCAGGCTCTCCAGCAGCTCCCGCACCTCATCGGGGCGGTTATATACGGGGATGACGAAGCTATATCGCATAAGGGCTTAGAGGGACCACTCGGTACCTTCCTTCGTGTCCTTAATAGTGAATCCGAGGGCCGCCAGTTCATCACGTATGCGGTCAGAGGTCGCCCAATCCTTGTTGCTCTTGGCCTCAGCTCGGATAGAGAGGAGAAGATCTACTGCGCCCGAGAAGGCTTCGCTCGCGCCTCCTTCGCCTAAGCGCTCGTCACGGAGTCCCAGCAGGTCGAAGAGGAAGAGGCGATATATTCGACGGAGCTCATCAAGATCCTCCGCTGTGATCGTGGCTTGCTTATGATGAATGGAGTTGATAGCACGTGCAGCCTCAAAGAGCTCAGCGATGGCAATCGGTGTATTGAGGTCATCATTGAGAGCCGCATGGCAGCGCTCTGAGAGACCTTGGATTCCTTCGATAGATGTAGTGCTTCCAGCTTGTAGCCCGTCGAGTAGAGCTGCTGCGTCAAGCAGGCGAGCCAAGCCCTTCTCTGCGGCCTTTAGAGCTTCGTTGCTGAAGTCTACCGTACCGCGGTAGTGAGCGCTGAGGATGAAGAAGCGGATCGTCATGGGCGAATAGGCCTGCTCCAGCTGGTTGTGTTCGCCAGTGAAGAACTGATCCAGTGTAATGAAGTTCCCGAGGGACTTCCCCATCTTCTGCCCATTGATGGTGATCATGTTGTTGTGCATCCAGTAGCGTACCATGGATTCACCTCCTTGAGAGGCCTTGGCTTGGGCGATCTCACACTCATGATGGGGGAAGACCAAGTCCATGCCACCACCGTGGATGTCAAACTGCTCGCCGAGATACTTTCGTCCCATGGCAGTGCACTCTGCATGCCAGCCTGGGAAACCTTCGCCCCAGGGGCTGGGCCAGCGCATAATATGCTCGGGCTGTGCCTTCTTCCAGAGGGCAAAGTCCAGTGGGCCGCGCTTCTCATCCTGACCATCGAGAGCGCGCGTATTGCTCAGCATATCTTCGATGCGGCGTCCACTCAGCTCACCATAGTTAAAGCTCTTATCATATTTCTCTACATCGAAGTAGACTGACCCATTGCTCTCATAGGCAAAGCCTGCATCAAGGATCTGCTGCGTCAAGGTAATCTGCTCAATGATGTGTCCTGAGGCCATAGGCTCAATGCTTGGAGGAAGTACTCCGAGGCGCTCCATCGCATGATGGTAGCGGGTCAGGTAGTACTGCACCACTTCCATGGGCTCAAGCTGCTCGAGACGTGCCTTCTTAGCGATCTTGTCCTCTCCCTCATCTGCGTCGTGCTCGAGATGCCCGACGTCAGTGATGTTGCGTACATAGCGCACCTTGTAGCCTAAGTGGCTCAGGTAGCGGAAGAGAATATCGAAGGTAATCGCAGGGCGGGCATGCCCGAGGTGGGCATCTCCATAGACGGTAGGCCCACAGACGTAGAGCCCCACGTGAGGAGCCTGTGCTGGGACGAAGGCTTCTTTGCGGCGGTGGAGCGTGTTATAAATAGATAGCGGATGCTGCATCTCGTATATGATTATTACCACAAAGATAATAGTTCTTGCTGGCTTCCCCGCCCTTTGATCGCCTTTGTATAGGGCTTCTACACCCGAATGAAGGTAGACTTTGTTCAGCTGCTTGGTCTTTCTTTACAGAGGGGGAGGGACAAGTGCCTCGGCTGGATAGCGGTATGAACCTATACTGGTCGACGGGTGAACCAATATAGGTCAGCTTCGCGACCTATATTGCTTGTCTTCACGACCTATATAGGTTCACCCGTTGACCAATATAGGTTGCTATCATCCCCTCTATGGGTATGGAGCTCACCTTGGTATAGAGATGCGGTCAAAGCGTCGCTTGAGAAGGAACCCCAAGAGCAGTAGGCTCACAGGGAAGGCAGACCAAACAGCAGTGAGCTGGATGCCTCCTCCTTCCAGTCCAAGCCCAAAGGCGAAGAGTAGACAGAGAGCTGGCGCTATGATGAGGTGTACCCCACAGGCATAGAGGGCCATGTGCTTCACGTCCTCCATTCCTCGGAGCGCATTGCTATAGATGACCTGAAGGGCGTCTGCCGGTTGGTATAGTGCCATAGGGAGTATGGCCAGTGCCGTCATCGCGATGATACTTGGGTCATTACTGAAGATGTAGCCGAGGTAATGTCGTCCGAGGATAAGTCCTACGAGGACGAGTAGTGCCACAGCTTCGGCTAAGATGAGGGCTATTCCCACCGTATGTTGCACCTGTTTATTATCCCCCTTGCTATGGGCACTGCTCACGAGGATAGTCGCTGCAGCCCCAATGCCATAGTAGACCAAGAAGCCCAGCGCTGTCAGTGTGCATAGGATCTGATGGACAGCCAGAGGATGCTCACCCAATGGGGTGACGATAATAATGGCAAAGGTCCAGGCTGCAGTCTCTACCCCCGTCTGTATGCTGATAGGTGTCCCCAGACGGAAGAGGCGAGTGAAATAGGATGGGAAGATGCTGCGTTCAAGGGTGGCTCGGCTGATGACTTTGAATGAGCGGCTATATCGCAGTACGAGTGTGAGCGCTACGAGCATATAGATGCGCGAGAGGAGTGTGGAGAGTCCAGCACCATAAAGCCCAAGCTCAGGGCATCCCCACTTGCCGAAGATCAAGAGATAGTTCCCGATGACATTGAGTAGGTTGGAGCTAAGGATAATCCACATGGGTACCTGTGTACGTCCCATGCCATCAAAGAACTGCTTTAGCGCTGCGGATGCCATGTACACGCCGAAGGAGACTATCTGCAGGATGAAGTATGGCCGGATGAGTGGCAGTAGGTCGGAGGGTACACGGAAGAGCTCCAGGAAGGTATATACCCCGACAAGCAATAGTGTAAGACCGAAGGCAATGAGTAGATTCAGCAGGGTGCTATGGCGAAGAAGTCGTCCGAGTCGAAGCTGATCACCACGGGTATGTGCCTTTGCCACCAAGGGAGTAAGCCCATAGCTAAAGCCTAGTCCAAGGACAAAGAAGAGGGCGAAGATATTGTTGACGAAGGAGGCGGCTGCCAGAGCATCGGTGCTATACTTACCGACCATGATGGTGTCAGCAAAATTCACCGAGATAATGCCTAATTGTCCAAGGATGATGGGCGTACCAATATGGAGGAGTTGGCGTAGCGTGTGAGACTGCTCACGTAGGTAGCTACGAAGTCGTTTGATAGGAGTCATCAGCATCTTTTGTGGGACAAAGATACATACTCTCTTGGCTTGCTCCCTGCATAGACGGACAAGAGGCCCCCTCCCAGAGCTGGGAGGGGGCCTCTTGACGATGCTTTATAAGCGCTTGTTTATGGGGCGGTGCAGGTCTGCGTGGGGGCCGTACACTGCTCCTTCTCGAGGGCGGTGATGACCTGACGGATCTGGCGACCCAGACCGATGGTGTAGCCCTGCGAAACGAAGACCACGCGGTTGAAGGTGTCAGCGATGACGAAGACAGGGAGGTTGCCTGCACGGAGCTTCATATTCGTGACGAGCTCGGAGAGGATCGTACCCTTGTCATCAAGACCGAAGACTGTACCCTTGGGAAGACCTGCGAAGTCCTCTGGACGGTAGCGGCTCTGGCTTGTCTTATCCTTGAAGAGGAGTACAAGGTTACGGCCCCAGTGCTCGAAGACTTCACGCTCTGCGATGATGTCTTTCAGTGCATGGTTCGTAGGCTCTTCTCCTGCTCCGAGGATGCCGAGGATATAGTAGCCGCGGCCTGTCGTCGTGAGGATGGACTGTTCCTTACCAGTGGGGGCTGCGAACTGCTCGGTCTTCGTCAGATCCTTAGCTTCCCCATAGTAGGTATAAAGGTTCTCAGCATTGAAGCTACCAAGGACTGCTACAGCCGTGGTGTCGCGACGCATGAGGAGCTCCTCATCGGTCGTCTGCCCTGCCTTAATATCAAAGGTGCGCATGTTCACCAGGACGCTACCGCTCGCCAGACGTGAGCCCGTGACAAGCAGGTAATGCCCTGCATCCATAGGAGCGCCATCCTTGAAGGTCTTAGCCCACGAGGTCCCTTGCTCCAGACCGTTGTCTCCTTCGTCATAGGCAAGTAGGCGAGTCTGCCCCTTGTCATCGAACTTGGAGATAGTGAACTGGTAGTAGTACTTCGGATTGTCGATGATACCATTGTCCTTATAGCTCAGGCGAAGTGTCCCCTGCTTAGCAGCTGTCTGGGAAAGTCCCTTGTCGAGGATGACATCGTGCCATCCGTCCTTCTCATAGACCTGTACCTTACCCGTCACCCCGTCGATCTGTGCAGGCCAGCCCATGGCACGTGCCAGCGAGACGAAGAAGATATTACGAGAGTGGGTATCAGCTTTCTGACTCTTCCACACCCCGATAGGCTCAATTGGATAGGTCAGCGGGTTGTAGCTATTATCTATCTGGATGGTAGCGACGCACCACTGGCGTAGGGCTTCGAGGGAAGAGCGGAACTTGCTCTGCAGCTCTTGCGGAACTGCTTCGGCGAAGTATTTCTTATAGGGTACTAAGGGCTCGTTGGCTACACGAGGATTGTAGATGTAGCTCATAGCAAGCTCCTGGTTCGCTGCGAACTGGGGGAGGGGCTTCGTGTTATCCAGATGGTCACGCAGCACTTCGAGAGGAATGTCACGACGGTCCTTAGCGGAGATAACTCGGAGGAGTGCCTTGGCCTGCTCTTGGTTCTTAGAGCCCTCGACGAATTCGTGCAAGGTCTTCCAGTTGCCACGTGCATCGAGACCCTCGAGCTGCTTCCCGACGAAGGAGGCTACATACTGGCCACGGATAGAGTCTTCGACAGCCATACGGCGATTGTTCTCAGCGCGCTGGGCATCGGTGACGTTGGGGTACTTCGCATCCTCACGTGGAGGCGTGATGAGGAGGTCTTCGTTGATGCGGTCTCCTGGGCGGTACTTCAGCTGGAGGCGTACCTGCTTGTCAGTGCCGAAGGTGACCTTCTGCATGCCGAAGCGGTAGCTTGTCCCCTCGGGCTTGCTCGCATAGACAAGCATATCCCCTTGTCCTGCAGTGAGTGAGACGCGACCAGCGGCATCACTGACCTTGGTAGCTACGGTGTAGAACTCCCCGTAGTTGTACACTCGGAAGGAGACGGGTACACCAGCGAGGGGGTGACCCGTAGCATCGGTGACTTGTACACTGACCTTGCCTACGTGAGCATAGTTGTCGATGACATTGATCTCGGTGTAGGTAGGAGTATTCCCGATAACTTCCTCTGGTCCGTCATAGCGACCAAAGGCCTTCGTGTGAACGAGCATGGCACGGGAAACGGGAGCGTTGAACCATGCGAGATTGAGTACAGGCTCGGGCTCGCAGGCTCCGAGGAAGAGCCACTTGCCATCGACCCAAGCTTCTACCCAAGCATGGTTGTCATCGGTGTGCGCCCAGCGAGGGGTATAGACCTGACGTGCGGGGATACCGACTGCACGCAGAGCTGCTACCAAGAGCGTGGACTCTTCGCCACAGCGCCCATAGGCCGATCGGATAGTAGCCAGAGGAGAGGAGGTGCGGGAGTCACTTGGTGTATAGACGACGTGCTCGTGGCACCAGTGGTTGACCTCGAGTACCGCATCATGCAGGGAGAGTCCCTTGACGCGATCCTTCAGGGCATCAAAGAATACCATGCGTGAGGCATCAAGTGCTCATTATTGACACGGATCGGGAGGACAAAGTGCTTCCACTCACGCTCAGGGATGGACTTCCCCCAAGGGAGTTCCTTGCGAGCGCGTAGTGAGGCGCGGACATTCTCGAGGTAGAAGTCTCCATCTCTATCGATGAGGTCATTCGTAGGCATGTACGCGTAGAGGAAGGTCATAGCGTCACGCTCCTCGGGAGTCATCTGCTGCTTGAAGATTCGGAAGAAGTCACCCTTGGGGAAGGCCTTCTGCTTGGCAAGGAAATCTTGCTGGAGCTTAGAGGCTGCGGGGCGGCTGGTCTGTACCTTGCGGGTCGGCTTCTGAGGGAGAGCACTGAGCTCTGTGATCCCACCGAGGAGACCGAGGGCAAGGGAAAGGGTGATGATTCGTGAATTCATGCGGATGTGTATAGTATCTGTATGTCGTGCGGATGAGTATCGAGTAGGATTACTCGAGTGCTTGTAGTGCCTCTACAGCCTGACGTATCTTCTTCGGGTCAGTGAAGAGGTAGGCATATTCGTCGATGGTCACAGTGCCACCCATCGAGACGCCTCATGGCGGTAGCGCATCGGGCTGGGCTCGGCGGTTCGGCCTGAGAAGTGGAACTCTCGAGCCCCTGTCTTACGAGCAAGGTCTGCTACATTCTCTGGGGTGACACCAGCTCCAGGCATGATGATGATGCGATCTGCAGCCTGCTTGACGAGTGCTGCGATGGCGTCTGCTCCCTCGGGTGCTGAGGCGGCACCTCCTGAGGTCAGTACGCGGGCGCAACCAGCTTCGATGATGTCCTCCAGTGCCTGAGCACGATCTTGACAGACGTCAATGGCACGATGGAAGGTCACGGGGAGGCCTTCTGCGGCCTCTACAAAGCGGAGAAGGAGGGGCTTGTCTACAGCTCCGTCGGCTGTGAGGCAGCCGACGACGATGCCGTCAGCGCCCAGCTCGCGAGCCATGCGAATGTCGGCAAGCATGGCCTCTACCTCAATAGGAGTATAGAGGAAGTCCCCGCTGCGTGGGCGGATGATGACGTTGAGCTTGATATTGATAGCTCGGCGTGCGGTGAGGATCTCACCATAGGAGGGGGTCGTCCCCCCCCCTCGGGGAGACCAGCGCAGAGCTCGACTCGATAGGCTCCGCCCAGCTCAGCTCGGCGGGCGCTCTCGGCACTCCCTGCGCAGTTCTCTATCCGATAGGTACTCATTATTGTCTTAGTGGAGGGTGACCTCTACGATATAGTCAATAGCATTGGCTTCTGATGGAGCCTTGTCGAAGGAGAGCGTCAGCCCGAGCTTCGTCTGCTGGAAGGGGATGGGGCGACGGGTATCGTAGGCTACCACGCTCTTTACCTTCTCGGTCAAGGGCAGTGAGAGCATACGGCTCTTCCAGTCGAGGATATGTAGGTAGACGGTCTTGCCCTTCTGGGTCGATACCCCCCCATTCCTGAGGAGGTATGATGCCTTCGCGTACACCATCCTTGACGGTCTTGCCGTAGGTCTTCATCCACTTGCCGATCTTCTCAAGGCGGTCGATAGCCGTAGCAGGCAGAGCACCCGTAGCTTCAGGGCCGATGTTGAGAAGGAGGTTTGCATTGCGACCTGCGGTCTGTACAAGCAGACGGATAAGGGTCGTATCAGACTTGTAGGTCTGGTCGATGATCTTGTAGCCCCACATACCATTCATCGTCTGGCAGGTCTCGATGGGGAGCTTACTGATAGCCTGACCAGAGAGCCCAGCGGTGTTGGCACCGGGGACGTCACGCTCAAACATCTGGAAGTCTTCGCCTGGGTGTACTTCACCGTGGTGATTGTTCCCGATGAGGCAGGCGGGGTTGATCTTGTGGATCCCAGCGTACATCTTATCGAAGTTCCACTGGAAGCCTGGGTTGATATCCTGGTCCCATTCACCGTCGAACCAAATAGCTTCGGCGTTGTAGTCGCGGACGAGTTCGGCGAGCTGGGCGTTCATGAAGGCATCATACGTCTTCCACTTCCCGTGCTTGGTACGACCCGTACCCTGGCCCGTGCGTCCGAGGGGATAGTAGTCATCACGGTGCCAGTCGAGGAGGGAGTAATAGATGTGGAAGCCCAGACCCTGCTTGCGGCATTCATCACGGAGCTCAGCGAGGATGTCTCGCTTGAAGGGCGTTGACTTGATGATGTTGTAGTCGCTCTGCTTGGTATCCCACATGGAGAAGCCTTCGTGGTGACGGGACGTGATCGTCAGATAGCCTGCACCAGAGGCCTTGATAGCAGCGACCCACTTAGCGGCATCGAACTGTACGGGGTAGAAGGCTCCTGCGACCTTGGAGTACTCATCACAATTGAGATTGGCATTGGTCATATACCACTCGCCCTGAGCAAAGATGCTATAGAGCCCCCAGTGGAGGAAGATCCCGAAGCCACGGTCGCGGAATTTCTCGCGTGCAGCGAGGTTCTCCTTCGTGGGCTTATAGTTCTTTTGCGCATGGGAGATAAGGGGTGAGGATACGGCTAAACCAAGGGCCAAAGCGGCCACACGTGTAGTAGTTAATAGGCTCTTCATTCTGATGTTTTAGTTCGTCAAATATGTGTATTGTCTACAGACGTACCAAAGATACTCAATTCAGTGCATACTGTCGAGAAAAGTGCCTGAATTTAAGGGCTTCTTTCGAGAGCGATAAAATAGCCCGTTGAGTAGGATTGGTAAGGGGTGCGTATGGGGTCAGTAGGATCTACTGATATGGGCAAGAAAATTCACCTGTACTGGTTGACGATTTGACCAGTACTGGTCAGAGCACGCACCTCATAGAGCTATTTCTAAGGTGAGACCATTGCGCAAGGCCATCTCTTTACAGCTTGCACTTTCCTCCTTCGAACCTCTCAGCCTAAAGACTCCGATTTTCGAGGGAATAAGGTACGAGTAATGGAGAGGTGGTCTTGCGCAATGCTCTCTTAATAGGTATATGGGTGCGTGGGTAGAGCTATATAGGATGGCGAAGAAAGCTATATAGCTTTGGACTGATTCCTATATAGCTTTCGGTGCGAAGCTATATAGATTTGTCAAGTGACCTCTATTAGGTTGTTGCTCCATGTAGGAATAAAAGTTGCGGACGAGTGGCAGAAATGTTTGGACTACGTATGTGGCTCTAATATCTACGTACGTGGATATTTGGATTTACGTACTTGGTCTTTAAGACTACGCGCATAGACAGAGGAAAATCACTACGTGAAGGCGCTTTTTTCTTCACGAGAACGAAGCTTTTCCCTCCGCTGGATAAGAGGAATACTCGCGATAAGGCGAAGGACTTGTGTATCTCTTCGGAGAGCTATATCAGGGAGCTGGGCGTGCGATACCTTACCACTTTAAATAGCGGGCAGGACTCGCGGCAACAGGCTCAAGGTGCTATATATGATCGGCCCCTACAGCAGGTTATTTGATGGACTAACCTGCTGTAGGGGCGCTAATTTAAGTGGATGGTGTGGAGGAGACTACTTCTTCGCTCGCGAGAACGAGTAGGGGCGAGCGGAGGCGTGTGTACCCCATGAGGAGGCCTTCGCACCGAGGGTGAAGGTCATCGAGCCTCCACGTCGTAGCGTCTCATAGTCAATATAGGTCTTCTCCCAAGGCTTGCCATTGAGCTGTGCCGACTGGATGTAGGGGACGCTGGGATCGGAGGCATGGATCACGAAGCTCTTCCCCTCTGGCATGGATAGACGGACCTCACGGAAGTAAGGCGTGCCGATAGCATACTGACCAAGTGCTGGTGTCACGGGATAGAAGCCCAGAGCCGAGAAGACATACCATGCCGAGGTCTGCCCGTTGTCCTCGTCTCCGCAGTAGCCATCGGGGCGATCGGAGTAGAGTCGGCGCATGACTTCGCGCACCCAGTACTGCGTCTTGGCGGGCTCCCCAGCGTAGTCATAGAGGTAGATCATATGCTGTATGGGCTGATTGCCGTGAGCGTAGTTGCCCATATCCATGATCTGCATCTCACGGATCTCGTGGATGACGAAGCCATAGTAGCTGTCGTCGAAGATGGGAGGGAGGGTAAAGATGCTGTCGAGCTTGCGAGTGAAAGCCTGATCCCCGCCTATGAGATCGATGAGCCCCTGCACGTCATGGAAGACGGACCAGCTGTAGTGGAGTGAATTGCCTTCACTGAAGGCATCTCCCCATTTGAAGACGGAGAAGGGGGACTGGAAGGAGCCATCCTGCCAGCGACCGCACATCCAGCCGGTGCTGGGATCATAGAGCTTGCGGTAGTTCATAGCTCGCTCAGCGTAGAGTTGCTGCAGATCAGCTGAAGCTCCAGCTTTTTGTAGAGCTTGGAAGATACACCAGTCGTCGTAGGCATACTCAAGGCTTCGGGCAGCATGCTCGTTGATCCCTACATCGGAGGGTACATAGCCGAGCTTGTTGTAGTACTTATACCCGAGGCGTCCGGTGGAGCGGATGCTTGGGTGCTCGTTGTTGGCACCGTGGAGTAGCGCTGTGGTGAGCTCCTTCGGATCAATACGCCCCAGCCCCTTGACGAAGGCATCTGCGATGACCGAAGCGGAGTTATTTCCCACCATGCAGTCACGATGTCCGGGGCTTGCCCATTCGGGGAAGAAGCCACTCTCGCGGTAGGCATTCATCATCCCCTCAGCCATCTTCGCTCCCTCCTCAGGGTAGACAAGGTGGATCAGCGGCATAAGGGCTCGGAAGGTATCCCAGTAGCCCGTGTCGGTATAGAGGTAACCAGGGAGAACCTGCCCATTGTATGGGCTGTAGTGGACGACCTCCCCCTTGGCATTGATCTCATAGAAGCGTCGGGGGAAGAGGAGTGAGCGATAGAGGCAGCTGTAGAAGGTGCTCATCCGATCAGGGCTATCGGTGACAGCTATACGGCTCAGCTGCTTCTCCCACTCAGCCTTGCCTTCTGCGCGGACTTGCTGATAGCTCCGAGGGGCTACTTCTTTGAGATTAAACTCGGCTTGCTCACGGCTGATGAACGAGGAGGCAACATAGAAGGTCGTTGGAGAGCTTACCTTCTCGCCAGCGAGATTTACAGCAACAAGGGCGTGTCGTCCGCCCTTGCCTTTGCGCTCCTCACGTACGAGACGCTGGATCGGCTCGGTGAAGCGCACGATGAAGTAGTTAGCGAAACCTTTCGGTACTCCACCGCTATTCTTGCGGCTGATACCAACTAAGGTGAAGCGGTCCAGCTGCTGAATCTCGGAGCCTGAGTCAAAGGCATCTACCACGATCCAGCGCTCCTCGGGTCGTGCCATATGGGAGAACTCGACCTCAAAGACAGCGGCACGCTCACTCGGAGCCATGCGGACACGTGTGTCGTAGTCTGCCAGATAGACCTCATAGGAATAGGGGCGAGCCTCCTCCGCCTTATGGCTGAACCATGAGGCACGCTTCTCCTCGTCGAAGACGGGAGCTTTCCCCGTCATCGGTAGTAGGGAGAACTGCCCGTAGTCGTTGATCCATGGACTGGGCTGGTGCGTCTGCTTGAGCCCGCGTAGCTTGGTCGCCTGATAGCTGTACTGCCAGCCATCTCCCATCTTCCCCGTTTGGGGCGTCCAGCTATTCATCCCCCAAGGACGAGAGATGACGGGGTAGGTGTTGCCCGAGCTAAGGTCGAAGGTGCTTTGAGTACCGACGAGGGGATTGACCAGATCGACATAGCTCGTGGGGCTGGTATTGCTCGCCTGGAGGGAGAGGCAACAGCCGAGAAGAAGGCTGAGAGAAAGGTGTCGGAGTGATTTCATAGAGAATCAGTGGGATAAAAGAGAAGGGGGCGGGAAGACCAGTGCTTCCCGCCCCCTCTGATGTCGTAGAGGATGACGGAGGATTATTTTGTTCGGCTGAGGTAGCCGTGGTAGCGAGAGATGACTTCGTCGACGTAGCGTGCGACGCCCTTACCTCGGAGATAGCCTGCTCGGCAGACGGGGTCATTGTAATACTTCGCTTCGCTTTTCAATCGTAGAGCTGTCTCGATACCGCCCCCCCAGCGAGTGGAGGAGTAGCCGTACTTCTCTGCCAGTCGGATAGCATCCTGCAGGTGTGCAGGACCAGCGTTGTAGGCTGCGAGGGTGACCTTGATACGCTCCTCTGGGTCGGTGAGTTGCTTTTGGAAGAGTGCGTCAATGGACTTTAGACAGTCCACTGCAACGCGAACGGATACTGCAGGATCAAGGAGCTGCTTTACCGAAGCCCCGTAGATCTTACCCGTTCGGGGCATGATACCCATTAGTCCGCGAGCGCCTGACCAGCCAACGACCTCGGGGCGGAAGTTTGACTCCTGATAGGCGATGGAGGCCAATACCTGCCAGGGCCAGCCGATGCGTCGTGCCTCCTTCTCGAAGAGCTTGTCGAAGCGTGAGATACCGTAACCACCACTGGGAGTCGGTTCGTGTGTAGCGGTTTCCTTGGGCTGCTTCTCTGTGGTAGAGGGAGTCGATGGGCGGATAGGCAGAGTACCATGCGACGGCTCCTTAATTTCTTTCTTGGTCGGAAGCTCACGCTCTTCCTTTGTCTGGGCATTGGGGAGAGGAGATTCCTCTCCATCATCAGACTTGCTGAGCTCGAAGTAGCGCTTATAGATCTCATGGAAGCCTTGGTCTTCGGGGATATCCTTCGCCCACTTATCCAGGGCATCAGCGAGTCCAATAGCCTTGGGCGAGACAAACCAGCGAAGACGCTGTTCAAAGCCAACCTCCAGCGAAATGTCCAGCTGAGGGTAGTAGGTCTTGCTGAGCTTAGCCAAGTCTGCATCAGCGATCGTATAGTTAATCTCTCGGCTGGCGACTTGAGCGATGAGGTCTTCCGTACTAATGGTATCGGCTGTAATCTCACGTATGAGGATCTTGCCTCCAAGCTGCTCTTCAAGGCGCTTAATACGCTCCTCGGCGCGTGAGCCAGCCATGACAGTCAGCTCTTTACCAAGTAGGCCTGCTACATCTTGGATGTAGGGGATGCTATCGCCTGTCTTGGCTTTGCGCTGGACAAGTACCAGTCCTGTCATCACCTCAGGCCCCGCAAAGCGTAGGCGCTCCTTCGCAGAGTGAGTCATAGCCTGAGGGGTGATACAGAGATCGACACGCCCTTGCTCAACCATTGCTTCAGCCTCCTCCATGCTGTGAGTGACGTAGAGCTTCAGCGGGAGCTTGTGGCTTTGAGCAAAGAGGCGCACCAGTTCGTACTGGTAACCCATCGGCTCATCGCGGTAGATGAAGAAGGTCGTCGCACCTGAGAGTGTGACGGCTCGGAGCGTATCGGGGAGACGCAACTGCTCTGCTTGGAGCTCTCTCGCTGTCGCTTGCCGAGTCCTATGCCGCAGGAAGACAGCCGTAGCTATGGCAATAGCGATGCCGACAAGTAGGAAGAGCACTGTCGGACGACGCAGGGATGCAAGGATCTTCTGAAGCATAGTTTGGGGAATTAGGGGAGAGGACTAGCGGCGTACGAGCTGTACGACGTTCTCGATATGATGCGTGTGCGGGAACATGTCCACTGCACGGGACTTCGTCACACTGTACTCGCCCGTTGCGGTGAGTAGCTGAAGGTCACGAGCCTGTGTGGCAGGATTGCAGCTGACGTACACGATGCGACGGGGAGCTGCACGCAGAATCGTAGCGACGACATCTTCATGCATGCCAGCACGTGGGGGGTCGGTGATGATGACGTCAGGCTCACCATGCTCGCTGATGAAGTCTGTGGTGAGGATATCCTTCATGTCGCCTGCGTAGAAGAGCGTGTTGTCAATGCCATTGACCTCGCTATTGACACGTGCATCTTCAATTGCCTCGGGTACATATTCGATACCTACGACAGAGGCACACTGTCTGGCGACGAAGTTGGCTATCGTCCCTGTCCCCGTATAGAGGTCATAGACGCGCTCCGAGCCAGTTAGCTCGGCGAATTCACGAGCTACTTTATAAAGCTCGTAGGCCTGTCGACTATTGGTTTGGTAGAAGGACTTGGGCCCGATACGGAATCGGAGCCCCTCCATCTCCTCCTCAATGTACTCGCGTCCGTAGAAGCAATGGATCGCTTGGTCCCCAATGGTGTCATTGCACTTGCCATTGATGACGTAGAGTAGGGCTGTGATCTGGGGAAAGCGCTCCTGCAAAGCGGTGAGAAGCGCCGTGCGTGCTGCTTCATCCTCTCGATAGAAGACGACAACAACCATGATCTCTCCCGTAGAGGTTGTACGTAGCATGAGGGTACGCATCAGTCCCTCCTGCTTGCGGAGATCAAAGTAAGGATAGTCCTCGGGACGGGCGGAGCAGTAGTCTCGGACGAAGAGGCGGATCTCATCCATGACTTCGGCTCCGAGGTAGCAGGTGTCGATGTTGAGGACCTTGTCAAACATCCCTGGGAGATGGTAGCCGAGTCCGGAGAGCTCATAGGGCTCTGGTGGTGTGGGACGTGCGTTGAGCACGTCAAGCTCCTCTGGGAAGAGCCAGCGCTTGTGGCTGAAGGTGAACTCGAGCTTATTGCGATAGCGCTCAGTTTCCACTGAGCCTAAGATGGGGAGATATTCGCCTACCTCGATCTTGCCGATACGCTGAAGGGCATCGCGGACGACCTGCTCCTTGCTCTGTAGCTGGAGGGAGTAGGGGAGGTGCTGCCACTTGCAGCCCCCACAGATGGTGAAGTGTGAGCAGATGGGCTGGGTGCGCTCAGGGGAGGGGGTGACGATACGTGCAATCTTCCCTTCCATGAAACTGCTCTTCTTCTTTGTGATCTGGATATCGCAGACATCCCCTGGTGCAGCGAAGGGAACAAAGAGTACCTTACCGTCCACATGGGTAAGCGCCTTGCCTTCTCCTGCAAGACCAGTGATCGTGATGCCTCCTAAAAGAGGGTGGTCTTTCTTCTTACGTGCCAATTGTCGTGTAAACCGTGAGTGATATGATAAGTACAAACACCAAGCCTCACGATACGGGGAGCTACGATGGAGCTTCCCTGCATGGTGAGGCTTGGTGTGTTGCTTAGTTGAGGTAAGAGAGGAGGACGGCCTTGAATTCGTCTGCGAGACGCTGGGCCTCCTCAGCTGTGGGAGCTTCGGTGTAGATGCGGATGATGGGCTCGGTATTGCTTCGGCGCACATGTACCCACTCTGTAGGGAGGTCAATCTTTACCCCGTCGATGAGGTTAATATCCCCCTTGTCGCTGTATTCCTTAGCTAAGCGTTCCAAGAGTACACCTGCATCAACGTCAGAGGGGAGGTCTACTCGCTGCTTACTCATCGCATAGTTGGGGTAGGTAGCTCGGAGTTCGCTGACCTTCTTACCACTCTTTGCGAGGAGGGTGAGGAAGAGAGCGATACCGACGAGAGCGTCGCGTCCATAGTGGAGCTCGGGGTAAATCACACCGCCATTCCCTTCACCACCGATGAGCGCACCCGTCTCCTTCATCTTTGTGACTACGTTGACTTCGCCTACTGCTGCTGCCGTGTAGCTGCCGCTATGACGCTCTGTGACGTCACGCAGAGCGCGGGTCGAGCTGAGGTTGGAGACTGTATTTCCCCCTCCATTTAGCTGGAGTAGGTAGTCTGATACTGCGACCAGCGTATATTCTTCGCCGAAGAAAGTGCCACGCTCATCGATGATGGCTAAGCGGTCTACGTCGGGGTCTACAACGAAGCCTACATCAACCTTGCTGGATCCGATAGCCGAACAGATCTCTGTGAGGTGCTCAGGGAGTGGCTCGGGGTTGTGAGCAAAGTGTCCTGTAGGCTCAGCATTGAGGGCGGTGACGTGCTTGACTCCAAGGGCCTCGAAGAGTGCTGGAAGAGCAATGCCACCTACAGAGTTGACGCTGTCAAAGGCGACGTGGAAGTCTGCCTGGCGTATAGCTTTGACGTCAACAGATGGAAGAGCAAGTACTGCTTGGATATGCTCATCCAAATAGCTCTCCTCGCTCAGAATGCCTCCGATGTTGTCGACATCAGCGAAGTCAAAGCCTTCACTCTCGGCGATACGTAGGATTTCTTTCCCTTCAGCATCGCTTAAGAATTCGCCACGGCTATTGAGTAGCTTGAGGGCATTCCACTGCTTGGGGTTGTGGCTTGCCGTGAGGATGATTCCCCCATCAGCCTGCTTCCCTGTGACTGCCATCTCGGTCGTAGGCGTTGTGGCGAGCCCGATGTCGATGACATCACATCCCATTCCGAGGAGCGTCCCCGTGACGATGCGGTTGACCATGATGCCAGAGATGCGGGCATCTCTCCCCACGATAATCAGGGGGCGAGCCTTCTTGGTTTGCTGGCGGATGAAGGAGGCATAGGCAGCTGTGAACTGCGCCGTGCTAACTGGGTTGAGGCCATCGGTGACGTGTCCACCGATAGTCCCTCGTATACCCGAGATGGACTTGATGAGTGCCATAAGGTGGGGAGAAGAAGGTTATTGCTGGGGCTTCGTATAGAAGGTATAGACCGCCTTCTCTACGAAGAGGCTGTTACCAGCGGTATAGTTCTGTGAGGGACCGAGGTCGAAGGGGATGATGAGCTGTACGATAGCTCCATCACCGAGCAGCGACATAGGGAAAGCAACCCCTTCGCAGATAAGGTCTTCATAGACCCCACTTTCGTTGAGAGAACTGTAGTGGATCTTCCCTTCGCTGGTCTCCCATGAGGCATATCGGAAGAAGAGAGGACGGACATTGGTCTCTGTGAGGTTGTCGAAGATTGCTCCCTTGGACTGCGATACATTGAAGAAGTAGCCCTTCAGCTGTACCGAGACAGCGGTCTTATTTGCTTCAGGGCGCGTCGTCCCCTTGTCAAGCACACGTATATATAGTCCATTGGATAGACGATAGAATACATCGGGGTCAATGGTCGAGGGTAGTGTCTCGCTACTGAGCTCCTTCACTGTGAATGATGATTCCTTGATCAGTCGGTCGATCGCTTGGCGCTGCTCTCGCTTGAGTTGGGAGAGAGGTTTAATGGAGCGATTCTTCTTGCAACTTCCCAGTGTTAAGACGGGGATGAGAAGCAGTAGGAGCAGGGCGATGCGATGGGTGATAAGTCTATTCATTATTTCTGTCTATGCTTGCTGGACGGTGGTGATGAGCTTAGATGGCTTCTTGAGCTCTCAGTTTCCTTAGTTCACAAAGGTAGATATTTAGCCTCTTGGATAGAGCCTTGGTGCTCAGCTCCTGCGGCATTGAGGTGTCCTCCCCCTCCAAAGCCAGCGCTGGCAAGTTGGTTGACGGGGAAGGTGCCTGTGGATCGAAAGGAGAGCTTGACCTGAGTCTTATCCTCTCGGATGAAGCAGCAGCAGTCGATTCCCTCAATCGTCAAGGGAATATTTACAAGTCCCTCCGTATCACCTTTTGAGGCACCGAAGCGCTGAAGTTCCTCTTGGGTAAGAATGATACAGGCGGCACGGAGTTCGGGATAGAGCTCGAGCTTCTGATCAAGTACATAGCCTTGGAGGCGGATTTGTATCTCGGGATTATGGTAGGTGAGGCGGTCAATGATGTGTAGGTAGTCTGCTCCACGAGCCAAGAGGTCTGAAGTCGTGACGAAGAGCTCTGGGGAGAGGTGGCTATACATAAAGCGTCCCGTGTCGGTTATGATCCCGGTAAGCAGGAGGGTCGCAACTTCGGATGTGATATACTGCTCCCATCCGAGAGATAGGATAAGGGCATGAACTAGCTCACATGTAGCGGAGGCCTCAGGATAGCTGAAGTTCAGAGTAAATGTGGGGTCAGGGTCGAGGTGGTGGTCAATGAGGATGTGGGGAGCTTTGGACTGCTCTGTGGCCTCAATGAGTGGGGTATAGCGCAGGCGGCTTGGCTGGTTGTGGTCAAGATGGAAGATGAGGTCAGTGGTAGAGATCGCTCTGATACATTCTTCCTCAGCGTCAGGATAGATCAGAAGCTCATCAAGGAGAGGAAGCCAGCCGAGGTAGTTCTCGATACGGTCAGGGCTGAGGACACGGATGGTAGCCTCTGGATGTGCAGCCTGAAGGACCTTTGCCCAGGCTAAGGTACTTCCCAAAGCATCACCATCGGGAGCCGTGTGAGGAAGGATAATGATATTGCGATGGCTGAGTATGAGTTGGCGCAGCTGCTCTACGCGCTCTATGGACCACTGGTATTTACCCATATTACTATGTACGAGGATTGTGGTAGCCCCATGCTATGAGTGTTCTTTGCTCATAGCATGGGGCTCTTCTATGAATGTTGATAGGAAGTCCTTTCTACTATCTGTTGTTGAGGTAGTTTGCTACGTCATTAGCACGTACGCTACGCGCGTTGCTCTGACGACGAGACTGGCTGGACGATCCCGAGTAGCTACTTGCAGGTGCGCTACCCTGGTCCTTGTAATATTGGAGAGCAGTGGACAGGTAGGCTTCGATTGCCTTGATGCGGTTAGCATCACTGGGGTGAGTGCTTAGGAGTTCACTCTGCTGACCGCCACCCTTTGACTGGGCCATCTTTTGCCAGAAGTTCACTGCATAGCGGGGATCATAGCCAGCGATAGCCATCAGTACAAGACCCATCTTGTCGGCTTCATATTCCTGCTTACGACCGAAGGGGAGAAGTACGCCGACCTGAGCACCGAGACCATAGGCTTGTTTCAGGATCCCGCTCAGCATCCCCGAGCGTGAGCCTACAGTAGCTCCGAGGAGCTGTCCGCCAGCCTGCATGAGCATCTGGTTGCTGATACGTTCGTTGGCGTGCTTAGCCAGTGCATGGCTTAGCTCGTGGCCCATAACGGCAGCGAGCTCATCGTCAGAATGGCCACCATTACCGACGAGGTTCAGAAGTCCTGTATAGACGACGATCTTTCCACCTGGCATACAGAAGGCATTGACCTGCTTGCTGTCGACTACATTGAATTCCCAGCTCAGAGTCGAGAGCATAGATTCGTAGCCATTCTGCTTGAGATAGATGTTAGTAGCAGCAGCCAGACGACGGCCCACCTGAGTGACCTTGTTGTTGTACGTGCTATTGTGGCTGAGCTGAGACTTGCTGATGAACTGGCGATACTGCGTCGCACTGGCAGCGAGGATCTCACCATCGGAGACGAGGTTGAGCTGGCGACGGCCCGTGATGGGTACTGTACCGCAGCTGTTGAAGATAAGGAGACTGATACCGAAGAGGGTAGTCAGAGCCATGCTAAGCTTCTTCATATTCATAAGAGTTGGAGTCGTAATTAAGTGATACAATATAATAGAGAGCTACTTGACGAGAGGGATCATCTTATAGTAGTGCTGTAAGGCCCTTAGGTCGCTGGCTTCTTTGGGAGCCATGCCTTCGGGGATAGAGTCTAAATCTACGGGACGAAGACGATAGATCGCCTGTCCGTTGGGTGAGCGCTTCTCGACGAAAACATACTGGTAGTGTGGCTTGGTCGTCCAAGCTGCATTCTTGCTTTGTCGGGTCAGTGTCAAGGAGAGGAGCATCCCACCGCGAGTAGCTGGTGGAGTGATCTGGTTGCTAATGAAGTTCCCCATCGAGTAGATAACGAAGGTCTCTCCACGCTGCGTATCTTGTCCCTGGAGGCGTGTGCTCTCTTGCACGATGTGAGGGTGGCTGCCGATGACGGCATCTACGCCTTGGTCAGCGAGCCATTGCGCGAGCTCTCGCTGGGCTCGGTTCGGGGACTTCTCGTACTCGTTACCCCAGTGGATCTGTATGATCTTGTACTCTGCTCCGAGGCTATCTGCACGGCGTAGGTCTGCCGTGATGTGCTCTTTGCTTATCGTGTCTATGACAGTTGGGTGGGGAATTGGAAGCCCATTGGTACCATAGGTGTAGGCAAGGATAGCAAGCTTGATCCCACGTACTGATTGTATGAGGGGAGTGCGTGCTGGGCGCTCACTGAGGTTGCGATAGCTCCCTGTGGTGGCTATCCCAAGGCTGTCGAGTACATCGATGGTATGGGTGATACCATAGCCTCGGCGATCACAGCTGTGATTGTTGGATGTCGTGAGGACGTCAAAGCCAGCTTCACGGAGGGCTACTGCGAGGGCTTCGGGGGAGGAGAACATGGGATAACCGCTGTAAGGCTTACCTCCAAAGGTCGTCTCCAGATTGCCTATCGCTAGGTCAGCTCGCTCAATGGCGGGGCGTACAAGACCAAAGCTTTGAGCGAAATCATAGCTCCCATCCGATTGGGTTGCTGCACGTATCTGCGGCCCATGAGTCATGATGTCTCCAGCAAAGATAAGCTCGAGCGTATCGCCACGTAGGGTCGTACTATCGATGTGTGCAGATGCAGCCTGGCTCTGTGTGCTACTCTGCCCATGGCAGGATAGTGCGAGTAGGCAGGCTGAGAGCGCTGTAGTAGATACGAGTGAGCGACGTAGCCCCCTCAAGAAATGAAGGTGGAGCATATTTACTTGTATTCGGGGCGGTACTTCCCACTCTCCTTGTCCTCGAGGATGCCAAGATAGCTAATATAGCGGGAAGAAGCTATACGCCCAGCCTCGACGGCTTCGCGTACGGCGCATCCAGGCTCATGGGTGTGTGTACAGTTGCCAAAGCGGCAAGCAGTACTCTCTTCGAAGAGCTCTGGGAAGTAATGGGATACCTCAGCATCCTCCATCTCGAGCATGCCGAAGCCCTTGATACCTGGAGTGTCGATGAGATAGCCTCCCTCGGAGTAGGGGAGTGGAACCATCTGTGAGAAGGTCGTGGTGTGCATCCCCTTGAAGTGAGCTAATGAGATAGATCCTGTGCGTAGCTCTACGCCTGGGATCAGCTGATTGATGAGGGTGCTCTTTCCTACACCAGAGTGTCCACTAAAGAGGGTGATCTTTCCCTTGAGGTGGTCAATGAGGGCTTCGACACCCTCTCCCGTCGTCGCTGAGACTCGGTGACAGGGATAGCCAATCCCTTCGTAGAGGGCGATGAGCTCCTCCATATAGTCGATAGCCTCTGGAGTATAGAGGTCTATCTTATTAAAGATAAGTTCCGTGGGGACTCGGTAGGCCTCTGCTGTGGCAAGGAAGCGATCGATGAAGGTCGTACTGGTCTCAGGTGCTGCGATAGTGCAGACGAGGAAGGACGCATCAATGTTTGCTGCCAGGATATGGGACTCCTTAGAGAGGTTTGCAGCCCGACGGATGATGTAGTTCTTGCGGGGGAGGATATCCTTGATGTAGAGGGTCTCTTCCTCCGCTTGGCCTGAGGTCTGCTCTACGACGACGTGGTCTCCGACGACGATAGGGTTGGTCGAGCGGAAGCCACGTAGACGAAGGTTCCCCTTGGCAAGACACGGGCGCTCTACACCATCCTCCGTGAGGACGATGTAGTGGCTACCTGTGTTCTTGATGACTAAGCCTGTCAATGCTTTGATAACGTGGATGGCGGTCTCGTGCGGAGCTTAGACTGTCATGATCTCCTTCTCCTTAGCTGCGAAGAGCTCGTCGATCTTCTTGATGAAGCGGTCGTGGAGCTTTGTACTTCGCCTTCAGCGTCCTTAGCTACGTCCTCAGGAGTGTTGTCTGCCTTGATACTCTTCTTGATAGCATCGTTGGTGTCCCGTCGAGCATTGCGTACGCTTACCTTGGCATTCTCTGCGTCAGCCTTGACCTGCTTGACGAGTTCGCGACGGCGGTCTTCGGTGAGCGGGGGGATGCCGAGGCGGATCAGCTCACCATTGTTCTCTGGGGTGATGCCGAGAGGGGAGTTGATGATAGCACGCTCGATGTCACGGATGATACCCTTTTCCCAAGGAGTGATGACAATGCTCTTAGCATCGGGTATGGTGACAGTGCCTACCTGCGTCAGAGGGACGGGGCTACCATAGTACTCGACCATGATACCGTCGAGGATCTTGACGTTGGCCTTACCGGCACGTACACGAGCGAGCGCCTCCTCGAGGTGCTCTACGGTCTTCTCCATCTGGCTGGCGGCTTGTGATATCAGCCCTTTCAGTTCGCTCATAGAGTTTATTTAGTCGTTGTTGATAGGATGGTTGCTTGTTCTTAGAAGCCCACGTAGGTGCCGATAGGCTCGCCACTGAGGACCTTGAGGAGGTTGCCTGGAGTGTCCATGTCGAAGACGATGATGGGTAGATTGTTCTCCATGCACATGGTGGTAGCTGTGAGGTCCATGACCTTTAGCCCACGCTGGTAGATCTCATCATAGGTGATGCGATCGAACTTCGTAGCTGTAGGATCCTTCTCGGGGTCGGCGGTATAGATGCCGTCGACACGTGTACCCTTGAGCATGACATCAGCCTCGAGCTCGATACCGCGGAGGGACGAACCTGTATCGGTCGTGAAGAAAGGATTCCCCGTTCCGCCCGAGAGGATGACGACTTCGCCTGCCTCAAGGGCATCGATGGCGTGACGCTTGGAGTAGAATTCGCCTATAGGCTCCATTCGGATTGCAGTGAGTACTCTGTTCTTCACACCACGAGAGGTGAGTGCTGAGCCGAGGGCTAAGCTATTGATGACGGTGGCCAGCATACCCATTTGGTCGCCTTGCACACGGTCGAAGCCTTGGGCGGCACCACTTAATCCGCGGAAGATGTTGCCACCACCGATGACGATGGCCACTTGTATGCCGCGCTTGACTGCCGCTTCGATGTCTTGTGCATAGTCAGCGAGGCGGTCGTTGTCGATGCCGTATTGCTTCGCTCCCATGAGCGATTCGCCACTGAGCTTGAGGAGTACTCGTCTGAAGTTATTCATTTCGTTCTCTTTGAATATAGCTACTACTATAGTGCAAAGAAACGACTTTTACGCCTAATCTCCACGCAGGTGCGCTCTGCTCTGAGTTTAATGCTCAGCTTGCGCTGGGAGAGAGCTTTTGTAGAGGGGGATAAATGAACCAGTACTGGTCAGCGATCCAACCAGTACTGGTCACCCCTACCTACCAGTACTGGTCACGATGCCGACCAGTACTGGTTTGTTTTTCTCTCCTTTAGAGGTGCCTCTCCCACCCGCATAAGCAGCGGGAAGTTCGTATCTTTGTCCTCATAAAATAAGTAGATAAGATATGTCTCGACTCTATAGCTGGATGAGCTGCTTTGTGCTGGTGCTTCTCTCCCTCTCTTTCGCTGCTTGCTCGCAGAAAGAAGAGAAAGAGGAGACGCCCCCTGTACAGCTCCTCCTGATCCAAGCCCAAAGCCTCTCGCGCCTCGAGTTGGCCACGACACAGGTACGTATTGTCCTCAAGATCGATCCTCACCGCGACGGCTTCTTAGGATTTAAGAAGCTCTTCGGCTCGAAGGAAACCCGTGTGGAGCTCCTTAGTCAAGCCTCTGCCTACTGCGATCTCTCGCTACTCACGGAGAAAAGTATCGTACAACAGGCCGATAGCACGGTAGACCTCTATCTACCGCCAATCGAGGTCAAGCGGGAGCTGGATAACCTGAACCACAACGTCCTGCAGGAGCCTACGGGCTTGCGTCGACGCCTATCGACCAACGAACTTGATGAGATCATTCGCTCTCGCCAGACGATGATCGACGGGCTCGTTACCAAAGCTTTGGAGCAAGAGCGGGGCGCACTTATCCGCACGGCATCGGCTACGCTGACGAATAAGCTACAGCCGATCTTCCGTGACCTCCGCCTTACGGTGCGTGTCCACTTGGACGAAGCCGATGCCTCCCTCATTCAGTCCTCTAAGTCCGCGGCACAATGATCAAGCTCTCTTGGCGGATCCTTCGCCCGATCCTACTCCTTATTATATGTATAGCTGCGGGGCTTTTCATCTACCATAAGTTCTTCCGCAAGTCACCCCAGCCCGAGGTGACGACTGAGGAGCTGCAGATGAAGGTCAGTCAGCGCCTGCGCCTCATCACCGAAGAGATCAGCTACAGGCAGGATGTCAATCTATATGAAGCGGGGCAGCATGCTGTGGGTACGGCAGACCTCGTCGCCTACGTCAAGTACGACCTCGAGAAGCTCCACTTCACGACGGCAGGCGACACAGTCTACGTGAGCCTGCCTGCACCCGAGCTTGAGCTGGGGCGACGTCCAGGCGGAAATCACTCCGTGCGCTACTATCTGGATCGTGGTGGGCGCCTTGGTGAAGCCAGCGCTGACCGCGTAGCGATACGCCGCTTCGACGAACGCATCCTTCGCGATGCGGAGCTGGATATACGCACCAGCCCTCGCTACCTCCCCGCCGCACAGCAGCGTGCCGAGGAGCAGCTCCAGCGCTTCCTCTCCGCCTTAGCTCCCCAGCGCGTCATCCTTGTCGTCCCCGAGATCCGTATACCCCAGGGTGATCTCCCCGCCGCTTCCTCCACCTCTATTCCTCATGATCAGCGTCAATAACGTATCGGTATACTTTGGGGCTAAGCCCCTCTTCGAAGATATCTCGTTCGTCATCTCCGCCAAGGAGCGTATCGCTCTGGTGGGGAAGAACGGGGCCGGGAAGTCCACCCTCCTCAAGCTCTTGGCTGGAATTGCCGAACCTACGGAGGGTGTCATCAGCCGTCCCAAGGGGATCAGCATCGGTTACCTGCCGCAGGTGATGCAGACGAGTGATGAGCATACCGTACTCGGTGAGTGTCAGCAGGTCTTCAGCCACATTACGGAGCTGGAGGCCGAAGTCGAGCACCTCGCCGAAGAGATGGCGACGCGTACCGACTACGATAGCACGGATTATATGGAGCTTATTGAGCGCCACGCTCAGCGCTCCGACCAGCTCCTTATGCACAGCACGGGGAGCATCGAGGCAAATATTGAGAAGACGCTCCTTGGCTTGGGCTTCGAGCGCTCGGACTTCGATCGTCCCACGGCAGAGTTCTCTGGTGGCTGGCGCATGCGTATTGAGCTGGCGAAGATCCTCCTGCAGCGTCCTGACGTCTTACTCCTCGATGAGCCTACGAACCATCTGGATATCGAGTCTATCCGTTGGCTGGAGCGCTTCATTGCTTCGGGCTCGGCGGCTCTGGTGTTGATCTCGCACGACCGTGCCTTCATCGACGCTACGACGAATCGCACGCTGGAGATTGAATTCGGGCGCTTGCACGACTACAAGACGAACTACAGCCATTACCTCATCCTACGTGAGGAGCGCCTCGAGCAGCAGCGCCGTGCCTACGAGAATCAGCAGAAGGAGATCCAGGCTACCGAAGACTTCATCGAGCGCTTCCGCTACAAGGCGACCAAGGCCGTGCAGGTGCAGAGCCGCATCAAGCAGCTCTCTAAGATTGATCGTATCGAGGTGGAGGACATTGACCGCACGGCGATGCACTTCTCCTTCCTCCCTGCGGTGACGTCGGGTGCTTACCCTGTGATCATCGATAGCCTCACGAAGCGCTACGGCGAGCACACCGTCTTCTCGGATGTGAATATGACTATCGAGCGCGGAGAGAAGGTCGCTTTTGTCGGGAAGAATGGCTCGGGGAAGTCCACCCTCATCAAGTGTATCATGGGAGAAGTCAGCGACTACACGGGCACGCTCAAGCTCGGACACAACGTCGAGATCGGCTACTTCGCCCAGACGCAGAGCCAAGAGCTGGATGGGAACTATACCGTCTACGAGACCATCGACCGCGAAGCGCAGGGGGATATCCGCTTACGCATCAATGACCTCCTCGGGGCCTTTATGTTCGGCGGTGAGGAGTCGGAGAAGAAGGTCTCCGTCCTCAGTGGGGGCGAGCGTGGTCGTGTAGCCCTGATCAAGCTCCTCCTTCGCCCCGCAAACCTCCTCATCCTCGACGAGCCGACGAACCACCTCGACATCCGCTCAAAGAACGTCCTGAAGGAAGCCATCCTTAACTTCACGGGCACGGTCATCATCGTCTCGCACGACCGCGAGTTCCTCGACGGCTTGGTGTCGCGCGTCTACGAGTTCCGCTCGGGGCATGTGACCGAGCACATCGGCGGTATCTACGATTGGCTGGAGAAGCGTGACCGTGAGGACGGCACGTCGGTCAGCAACCCACGAGCCGCCGCACCCGTGCAGCGGGAGACGAAGGCTCCTGAGTCCACGACGGGAGCGCAGGACTACCAGCGCCAGAAGGAGGCTGCCAAGGAGCGCCGTGCCCTTGAGCGTGAGCTGAAGGCCCAGGAGGAGCGCAGCGAAGCCATCGATGCCGAGCTGAGTGCTCTGGAGGAGAAGCTCGCCGATCCCGCCCATGCCACGGACGCCAAGCTCTTCGGGCAGTACAGCCAGCTGAAGAAGGAGCAGGAGCAAGTCCTCGCCCGCTGGGAAGAGCTCAGTATGCAGCTCGAAGGCTAAGCCGTTTCCCCGAAGAAAAATCCCCTCTTTTTGTACAGCGGAAGAGCTCCGTATATGCGGCGGAAAATTTCGGTATATAGGGAAATAAATTTTCGTATATACAGAAATATTTTTCCGTATATACACAAATATATTTTCGCATATACGGAAATTTAGCCCCCTTTGCACCGCAGGAAATGTCCCTTTTCAAGGCGCTCTATATGAGTGCGTAATCGTGGATGTTTTCTTGCTGATTAGAAGCCGCTTTTTTACCCCTATTTTTAAGGCGCTTTGGGCAGCGTTTTATCCCCCGATGCGGGCTGCGAAATGGATCCCTCGTGGCGAAGATTTCCCTCGCCGCGCAGGGCCTCGCCCTTGGGAGCGTGCTGAGGTGCTTCTTTTCGCGCTCTTGCTACACTCGGAGAGGGGACGAAGCTGCAGAAAATAGTACTTTTGCACCTGTATGGAATCAAATGTAAGAGAGGCGCAGAGCCTCTATACGAAAGAGATCTTAGAGTTCGCTGCAGTTGGCGTCCGCTATGCCGCGCTCTTGGAGCAGGCTTCCGAGCGTGACGCTCTTGTCGAGCAACTGGTGGCGCTCCTGCCCCAGCTTTACTCGGTGACGCTGCACCTTCCCTCCTATTTCTACAGTCCCGAAGCCGATTATATCGAAGAATATATCACCGAAGGTGCCTATGAGGCCGTGCGCAGCCGTGTCTCGTCGCTCCTCGGTGAGGACGACGCATACCTCTCGGCGCAGTCCGAAGAGATGACCTACAGCGACACGCCGATAGCAGCCTTCATCTCCGAAGGCCTCTCGGATGTCTATCAGCAGGTAGGCAATCTCCTCGGGATCTACGCGACGAGAACGAAGAGGCACTCCCCGCAGCTGTCGGGCGCTGCCGCCACTACTTCCACGAATATTGGGGGCAGGCACTCCTTGAGTCGCTCACAGCCCTTCATCGTATCTACACCTCCCAGTTACAGACACAGGATGACGACAAAGACGAGCCCAAAGAGTCCTTCGGGGAAGAAGACGGCGAAGAAGCCCTCTTCGACCTCCGCTTCTAAAAAGCGCACCGCTGTCGAGAAGGCAGCGCCCCAAGAGAAAGAGCGCCCTGTACGCCGCTCGAGCGCCAAGCCCTCGGCCTTCGCTCCGGTCTACTCTTATCCCCCTTCGATCACGGACGAGGAGTTGCAGTCGCTTGCCTTGGCACGCTGCCCCGCTCCCATCACTATCATAGAGACCCCCGCGAAGAGGCACGTCGTGTCGCGATGCGCCTGCGTCGTGCTGGCATCCTCGGTATTGACACCGAGACGCGCCCAAGCTTCACAGCTGGCGTTCGCTACGAGGTCTCCCTCCTTCAGATAGCTACCGAAGAGGAGTGCTTCCTCTTCCGCCTCAATAAGATGGGCTTGCCCAAGAGCCTCATCTCCCTACTCGAAGACCCAGCGATCATCAAGGTAGGGCTTAGCCTGCGCGATGACATCACCGCCCTCTCGCGTCGTGAAGCCTTCACCCCAGGCTCCTTCGTCGAGCTTCAGAAGCTCTGCGGTGGCTACGGTATCCGCGAGCTCGGCCTGCAGAAGATCTATGCGATCCTCTTCGCTGAGCGTATGAGCAAGTCGCAGCGTATGAGCGATTGGGAGGCGAAGAAGCTTAGCCCAGCACAAGCGCACTATGCCGCCCTCGATGCTTGGGCATCCCTGCGGATCTACACGACCCTTATGGCGCTCCCCGCTCCATCACCTACTCAATTTGCCCTAATATAAATGAGCTATCCTACGCTACGCCTACATCCTCGCAAGGAGGAGTCCGTCCTGCGCTTCCACCCTTGGATCTTCTCGGGTGCCATCGCTTCCTTCTCCGCCCCAGTGGAAGATGGCGACTTAGTCTCCGTCGTCGATAGCAAGGGCCGTCCCTTAGGTACGGGCCACTTCGGTGGGGGAAGTATAGCAGTGCGCCTGCTGAGCTTCGATGCAGAGGAAGTCATTGACCGTGCCTTCTACAAGCGTCGCCTGGAGGCTGCGCTTCGTCTGCGCCTCTCGTGCGACCTCGTTCGCCCCGTCGGCTCCAGCGATAGCCCCAATACGACCTACCGCCTCGTACACGGTGAAGGAGATAGTCTCCCAGGGCTCATCATTGATATCTATGACCGTACGGCCGTAGTCCAAGCGCACAGCCTCGGGATGCATCAGGCACGCCAGACCATCGCCGAAGTGCTGTGGGAGGTCTTCGCTGAGGCAGGCGACCCCGTCCTCCCTCTCGAGGGCATCTACTACAAGTCTGAGACGACGCTACCCACTCGTGATATGCGCGAACTCGCTTCGGACGGCTTCCTCATCGGGCATACCGAGGCAGCACCGATCTATGAGAACGGCGTGCGCTTCACTCCCGACTGGCTCAAGGGCCAAAAGACGGGCTTCTTCATCGACCAGCGTGACAATCGTGCTCTTGTAGCTCACTACGCTAAGGGGCGCACTGTCCTCAATGCCTTCTGTTACACGGGGGGCTTCTCGATTTATGCCCTCCACGCAGGAGCAAAGCGTGTGGATTCGCTGGATAGCTCGGCTAAGGCGATGTACCTCACCGAGCAGCACGTGGCTCTGAACTTTGGTACGGATTGCCCCCGCCACCACTCCGTCACGGAGGATGCTTTCGACTACTTAGAGCGTATGCCCGAGGACGAGTATGACCTGATCATCCTCGATCCGCCCGCCTTCGCTAAGCACCGCAAGGTCCTGCGTAATGCCCTCATAGGTTATCGTAAGATCAATAGTATCGCCTTCAAAAAGGTCGCCCCAGGTGGGATTGTCTTTACCTTCAGCTGCTCACAGGCGGTATCGAAGGAAGAATTCCGCTTGGCGGTCTTCACTGCAGCGGCGGCCTCGGGGCGTAAGGTGCGCATCCTACACCAGCTCACTCAGCCCGTTGACCACCCCATCAATATCTACCATCCCGAAGGCGAATACCTCAAAGGCCTCGTTCTCTACGTTGAATAGGAGAGCCTGGAGGTATATTTCCCCTTCCCAAAGCTTCATCATCAATGAAAGTAAAGCACCTCATCGAGGAGAATTCTCTCCTTTGCCACTTCGTCGCAGAGATGCGCGATATAGAGATACAGAAGGATGCCATGCGCTTCCGTCGCAATGTCGAGCGCGTCGGTGAGATCATGGCCTATGAGCTGAGTAAGAAGCTCCACTATACGGAGCGTGATGTGCAGACGCCGCTCGGCGTCGCTCGCTGTGCTCGGATCTCGGACCAGATAGTCATCGGTACGATCCTGCGTGCAGGCCTTACGTTGCATCAGGGCTTCCTCAACTACTTTGATAAGGCTGAGAATGCCTTCATATCGGCTTACCGTAAGTATAAGGATCGCCTGAACTTCGATATCTTTATCGAGTACATCGCTTCGCCTTCTCTTGAGGGGAAGACGCTACTGCTCGTTGACCCGATGCTCGCTACGGGAAGCTCTATGGAGCTCGCCTATCGTGCGCTCTTGACTAAGGGCACCCCCAAGGAGGTACACCTCGTCTCGATTATCTCCAGCCAGCAGGCTGTAGATACGCTCTGCGAGTCTTTCCCAGACGACAATGTGACGCTCTGGGTAGCTGCTATCGATCCCGTCCTCGATGACCACGCCTATATCGTCCCAGGCTTAGGGGACGCTGGAGACCTGGCCTATGGGGAGAAGCTCTAAGTCGCCCGATTACCTCCTTCGCTTTTGGCTACTGGCTCTTGCGGTGACGCTGGGGCTCCTCCTGCTCTACTTCCTGCCGGATAATATCTTCGGTTGGGAGCCGAACAAGGTGGACTTGCTCTCTGACCTACGTCGTGAGCAGGTAGACTCTCTTGCTAATAAGAGCGAAGACGCCGTGGCTCTTAGCCAGCAGGCTCGTAGCACGGATAAGAAGGTGCAGGAGCGTGAGCGTATCCATCGCGAGCTGGAAGCTCAAGCAAAGGCGGCTACACCCGACTCGGCGATGTCTGCTGAGAAGCTGGACTCGACCATCCATCCCACGAGTATCCTCGTCGATATGACGCCCGCTCACGACGGCTTGCAGCATTTCTTTGCGCAGCTCCGCCGTCGTAGCTCGCTGGGACGTCCTGTACGTATCGCTGTCCTTGGAGACTCCTTTATCGAAGGAGATATCTTCACCAGCAGTATACGTAGCCAGCTGCAGGCCCGCTATGGTGGCTCTGGGGTAGGGTGGCTTCCTTTGACTTCGGAGACAGCAGGCTTCCGTCGTACAGTTCGCCACGAGTTTAAGGGGTGGAAGGAGTATAATCAGCTCCACTCTAAGGGGCGCTATCCGCTCCCGAGCCACTACTATACGGGCTCTGTCGGGGACTGGGTGCGCTACACCCTTCCTAAGGGAGCTCGTCCCTGTAATGAAGCGGTCATCTATTATAAGGCTCCATCAGGAGCTACCCTTGAGGTCTCTACGAACTCAGAGGAAGCTACGACGCTTGAGCTCCCAGCTACGGAGGCACTTAGTGCTTGTCGCCTCGCCGCAGGCTCGATTAGCTCTGTACGCTTCACCCTCACGGGTGGGGCTTCTGGCTTCGTTTGCTATGGGGTTTCGCTGGATGGTACTTCAGGAGTTAGCGTTGATAACTTCTCTATACGCGGGAACTCGGGCCTCATCTTAGCTTCGCTTGATGCTGAGCTCAATAAGGCTTTCTTCGCAGAGCGACCCTATGACCTTATCGTCCTGCAGTACGGCCTCAATACAATCTCTCCTAAACAACTTGATTACTCGGGCTATACCAAGCAACTGGGTAAGGCTATTGATCACCTTCGTGCAACGACGGGGCATGCCGACTATCTCCTGCTCGGCGTATCAGACCGTGGTGTCAAGGCCTCGGGTGGGGCAGTCGTCACGATGCCTGCCGCTCTTGCTTTAGAGCGTGCACAGATCCGTCTCTCTGCCGATAAGGGCGTGGTCTTCTGGAGTACGCGTGAAGCTGTCGGTCGCCTTGGTGGTATCGGTAAGCTCGCCAGCAAGGGGTGGGCTGCCAAGGACTACACCCACCTCTCTCATCGCGGGGGTGACGAGCTCGCTCGTCAGTTCCTCGATGCCTTCTTCCTCGAAGAAAAGTACTATGATGCGATCAAGTAAGCGTGCGGCACTTCTCCTCACGGTAGGAGTGCTGGGTATTGCTGGATCTCTATTTGCTGCTGGTCCAGTGCCAAAGAGTGAGCCGAACTTCTATGCTCCTACAGGCTACTTTGCGAGCTTAGCTCAGGACCTACGTGTAGCAGCAAAAAATGGTAGCACGGTCTCCATTGTTCAGCTCGGCGATAGTCATATCCAAGCAGGGCATACGACGGCTCCACTGCGTGCCTCGCTGCAAGCTTCCTTTGGTGATGCAGGACGTGGCTGGATAGGTTGGTATTCGCTCTATGGCTCTAATTCTCCACGGGACTACCGAGTCACCTCGTCTGGATTTGGTTGGCAACGTGAGCTCATCCTCAAGCCCGAGGGCACGCGTCCTATGGGCTTAGGGGGCTATGTCCTCTCTACGCGTCCTAGTAGCCGATTTACCATTGGGGTTACCTCTTCGGATCACCCTTTCCGACAGATGCACCTTGTTCGCACTGCTTCTTCACTCCCCTTGACAGCGTTCCCTCTTGCCGAGCTCCGCACAGGACGCTTCTCTACGGGAGCCTACGTAGTAGATACGCTTTCTTGGCGCTCACCCTATACAAGTGTCACACTCACGGGGGCGGAGGAGAATGATGCGGATGAAGCTGTCTATGCGGGCTGTGTCCTTCTCTCAGGGAAGGGTGGTGTCCTTGTCCATGATATTGGTATTAATGGGGCCGCTTACCGGCACTATGCGCTCGCAGACTATGTCGAGCAGCTTTCTTTGCTGGAGCCTCAACTGCTCATCCTATCAATGGGAACGAATGACTGCTACAGTACGCACTTCCAGATGGTAGACTTCACCGAGAGCCTTGAGCAGATGCTTATGCTGGTCAAGGAAATCTTACCTAAGACAAAGATCCTACTGACAACTCCTCCCCCAAGCTTCTTTCGCCAAGCCTCTACGCACTATGTCGTCACGGGACGTCGGCGTAAGCACCGCAAGAAGGTGACTACTATGACCTATCGATTCAATGAGAATGCAGCGCGTGTCTCAGAGGAGATCATGCGTCGTGCAGAGCTGCATGGTGTAGCTGCCTTCGACCTCTTCTCTGCTATGGGAGGGCAATCAGGGATCAATTCCTGGATCGCCGATGGCCTGATGGCAGGTGATCGTGTGCACTATAGCCGTGATGGCTATGAGCGGCAGGGGCGACTTATCACCTCGGCGCTGGAGCGTGCACTCTCTATTCGCTAACCCTTTTACGACGAATGACCTTCTTCGATACAATCGACTGGGGGAGACTCCCCGATGTACTGCGCTTTGACCGCGAGAGTCCAATGATCTTCTCCTCGGGACTCTTCCTCTTCTGTGCGCTCTTTTTCCTGCCGATCTACATGCTCCTTCGGAAGACGACGACGCTACGCATTATCTACGTCGCTCTCTTCTCACTTTTCTTCTACTACGAGAGTAGTGGGGAGTATGTCTTGATCCTCCTCTTCGCCGCCACGATGGACTACTTCATTGGGCGGGCTATGGGGCAGAGTGAAGATCCGCGTCATCGCAAGCACCTCTTGATAACGAGCGTCTGCGTGAATATCGGGATGCTCTCATACTTCAAGTACTTCTATTTCCTTCTGGATCTGGGGCAGACATTGCTCGCAGTGATTGGCATCACGACACCTCCAGCAGTGCCATTGGAGGCTCGCGACTACTTCATCCCTGCGGGTATATCGTTCTATACCTTCCAGACGCTAAGCTACACGGTCGATATCTACCGAAAGGAGATCACCCCACTGCGTCGCTGGATTGATTACCTCTTTTATCTCTCCTTCTTCCCGCAGCTGGTCGCTGGACTATCGTCCGTGCGAAGGACTTTATACCACAGATCTATCGTCGCCCGCAGCTGCTGAAGGCTGAATATGGAGAAGCTCTTACGCTCATTATCAGTGGATTGATCAAGAAGGCGATTATCGGAGACTTCATCGGGGCGAACCTTGTAGACCTCATCTTTGCTGAGCCAACTCGCTTCACAGGGATAGAGAATCTCTTTGCGGTCTACGGCTATGCGATGCAGATCTACTGTGACTTCTCTGGATACTCAGATATGGCTATTGGGATCGCCTTGCTACTCGGCTTCCGCTTCAATATCAACTTTGATTCGCCCTACCAGTCGGGGAATATTACCGAGTTCTGGCGACGCTGGCATATCTCCCTCTCAAGCTGGTTGCGTGACTATCTGTACATTCCGCTCGGCGGAAATCGAAAGGGACAGATTCGCACCTATATCAACCTCTTCCTGACGATGCTCCTTGGCGGGCTATGGCATGGAGCAGCTCTCCGCTTTGTCCTTTGGGGAGCCATCCATGGTGTGGCTCTTGCTCTGCACAAGCTGTATATGCAGATCTTTGATCACTTTGGATGGCGTCGCCGTGAGCCCCTTCGTTGGCAGCGCTTCGCAGGGCAGATCATTACCTTCCATCTCGTCTGCTTTGCTTGGATCTTCTTCCGTGCAGACTCGATGGAGACAGCTTGTGCGGTGATTACTCAGATCAAGGATCACTTCACCCCTGAGGTCTTCCTGCAGTTTGTCGTGGGATACAAGAATGTCTTGCTGCTCTTGCTTATAGGTTACCTCCTGCACTTCACCTCACATAAGCAAGAGCTCCGCTTCCGTGAGTGGATGACGGATCTCTCATTCCTTAAGCAAGCACTGCTCTTTATTGGGGTGATCTTCCTGATCATTCAGATTAGAAGTGCAGACGCTCAGCCCTTCATCTACTTCAACTTCTAAAGCCCTTCCTCCCCTCAACTATCATATGGCTTGCCCGCACCGCCTTCTTGAAGCGGTGCGGGCAAACTGTATATCACAGAGCTCTCTGCAGAGACCCTGTATCAACCACTATTGGTCGGCGAGCAAACCAATAGTGGTCGGTGTGTGGACCAATAGTGCTTCGTTCGTCAACCAATATTGCTTCGCCCGTTGACCTCTATAGGTTGCTACTCCTACTTTTATTGCATTATTCTATCATCTCCTATTTATGATAGGTTACCGATTCACCTATGGGTAGGTTGAGCAGAAGTGCTTATCAACAATCTAGTCTTTAATCCTTTAGTTGAGGAGCAATAAAGCTTGTTGCGATATTATCTTGGGAAAGCTTTAAGAGAATAACTCCTATAGCCTTGGAACATAGACGTGTGATTAGAGGCATATCGAAAAAGGCCTGAGGGATAACGTCAATGAGTTAATTCACACACCCCGGGAGGGGTGCGACTCTTACGTAGTATACTACGCTCGTATTCACAGTAGGTTTCAATTCACGCACCCCGGGAGGGGTGCGACTGGGAAGCGAGCATCATCGACGCATAACGAGAGTGTTTCAATTCACGCACCCCGGGAGGGGTGCGACATAACGGATATCTAACACATATAGGTAGATATACGTTTCAATTCACGCACCCCGGGAGGGGTGCGACTTATCAGTATCGGGCGTAGGATCCTCAGGAGGCGTGGTTTCAATTCACGCACCCCGGGAGGGGTGCGACTGCTTGACGATATTCGGGGAGCAGGACATTAACAGTTTAAATTCACGCACCCCGGGAGGGGTGCGACTGGAAGTTGCGCTACGTGAAAGATATCAGAGAACTAGTTTCAATTCACGCACCCCGGGAGGGGGGCGACATATTTCATAGGGTGTCACATTGGGGTTCTCTGTGTTTCAATTCACGCACCCCGGGAGGGGTGCGACCACTCATCTCCAAATACTGGGAAGCAAGCATCATTGTTTCAATTCACGCACCCCGGGAGGGGTGCGACGTGACTGGTATGGACTATCGTACATCTTCTATCCAGTTTCAATTCACGCACCCCGGGAGGGGTGCGACGTAATACACGACCAGAGGAATAACAACGACAAAGTTTCAATTCACGCACCCCGGAAGGGGTGCGACCTGCTCCTTCCGCTCCTCGTCAAATTCCAGCCTATGTTTCAATTCACGCACCCCGGGAGGGGTGCGACCAGGCTGGAGACCGAGGTCTTGAAACTCTGGATGGTTTCAATTCACGCACCCCGGGAGGGGTGCGACTTCAGCAGGGTGCGCTTCTCCGTCTGTGCGTTGGAGTTTCAATTCACGCACCCCGGGAGGGGTGCGACCTGTTTAAGTCGATCAAGAGACGCACTCGCAACAAGTTTCAATTCACGCACCCCGGGAGGGGTGCGACTCGTCCCTGATAGTGACTACTCCGCCGTTGGCATGTTTCAATTCACGCACCCCGGGAGGGTGCGACTGCGCAGTAGACAACGATAAGAATCATCTATTATGTTTCAATTCACGCACCCCGGGAGGGGTGCGACTACTCAGTATCGGCAGAAGGAGTCTGACGTCTTTGTTTCAATTCACGCACCCCGGGAGGGGTGCGACACAAGCCAATCATTGACCGCTGGGATGAGCTTGTTGTTTCAATTCACGCACCCCGGGAGGGTGCGACGAGGGATAGGCTCAAAGTCGGGGTAACCAGAGTTTGTTTCAATTCACGCACCCCGGGAGGGGTGCGACGGTCACCGAGTACAAAGCGAGGAGGTACGAGGGAGTTTCAATTCACGCACCCCGGGAGGGGTGCGACCCGCGCGCTCTTTGACGTACTGACGACCAAGAAAGTTTCAATTCACGCACCCCGGGAGGGGTGCGACGCGTAGGTACACAACAAGGTAAGGATATTAAATATGTTTCAATTCACGCACCCCGGGAGGGGTGCGACTTTCAAAACCATAACCGAGCATATCTAGCAAGCGAGGTTTCAATTCACGCACCCCGGGAGGGGTGCGACATATAAGCGAGAGTTGCTTTACCTTCGCTGATAGGTTTTCAATTCACGCACCCCGGGAGGGGTGCGACGGTTGAGCTTTTGCACGTGGTGCAGGATGTCGAGGTTTCAATTCACGCACCCCGGGAGGGGTGCGACAAGAAGGCGAGATACCGCACGGTCTCCGTAGCGTTGTTTCAATTCACGCACCCCGGGAGGGGTGCGACTTTGTAGGGTAGCAACAGCTTGCTACCTTTGCAGTTTCAATTCACGCACCCCGGGAGGGGTGCGACGCGAGAGAGAGCGCAAAGAATTTGAGCAACTGAAGTTTCAATTCACGCACCCCGGGAGGGGTGCGACGACATCGCAAAAACCACATTCTTACGGATACCAAGTTTCAATTCACGCACCCCGGGAGGTGCGACCATGAGGGGGCATCAGACGTAGTCAAGCTCGACAAGTTTCAATTCACGCACCCCGGGAGGGGTGCGACGTGCACCACAGAAAAGTTCATTTTGAATTCCGAGGGTTTCAATTCACGCACCCCGGGAGGGGTGCGACGCCGACAGCGGAGTAGTCACTATCTGGGACGATAGTTTCAATTCACGCACCCCGGGAGGGGTGCGACGCCGCAATGATCTACGAGCAGCACCCATAAGCCCAGTTTCAATTCACGCACCCCGGGAGGGGTGCGACGTCGTAGTAGTATGTAGCGGTCTGCTCGTAGACGTTTCAATTCACGCACCCCGGGAGGGGTGCGACCTTTAGCGGTGATGCTTGCAGACGTAGATATGATGTTTCAATTCACGCACCCCGGGAGGGGTGCGACTTACTAAGGACTATTTTACCGGTGTCGTGCCTTCGGTTTCAATTCACGCACCCCGGGAGGGGTGCGACTTGCAAATCGACATTACCATACGACCAAGACGCAGTTTCAATTCACGCACCCCGGGAGGGGTGCGACTCCGTGCCTTTGACCTTACAAGCCGTGTTCAGCGTGTTTCAATTCACGCACCCCGGGAGGGGTACGACATCCCTAATTAAGTGTACCCCTTATGGCACTACTTGTTTCAATTCACGCACCCCGGGAGGGTGCGACCCGAGGAAAGAAACCTCTTCTCCACGGCCACGGGGTTTCAATTCACGCACCCCGGGAGGGGTGCGACATTAGCAAAAACGAACTTACAGAAATCTGCAAACGTTTCAATTCACGCACCCCGGGAGGGGTGCGACGAAGCTGATATTGCTTCCACCGAAGCTGGTACAGAGTTTCAATTCACGCACCCCGGGAGGGGTGCGACCGGGGAGAGTCTGTATGCTTTCGGCATTGTCAATGTTTCAATTCACGCACCCCGGGAGGGGTGCGACTTTTACTTCTTCGCGTGTCATTTCTTGTTGTTTATGTTTCAATTCACGCACCCCGGGAGGGGTGCGACGCTCGCGCATCTAACTTTTCAGCGTGGCTCTTGGGTTTCAATTCACGCACCCCGGGAGGGGTGCGACTACCCACCATACAATAAGGAGGGGGTGTTCTACATGTTTCAATTCACGCACCCCGGGAGGGGTGCGACCCAGTAGTTTCTACTTCCTTGTTCATACCGCAGGTGTTTCAATTCACGCACCCCGGGAGGGGTGCGACAGTATGGTGCAAAGTTGCCTATTATGGGGCGGATAAACAAGCGTAATCTGCGACTGGCGGTGTTGCTCTGAAGGTTGAGGCTACGCTTATTGCTTTGGTCTTGTCTATGTGCTTGATAACCAGCGCCTGCGGATGGTGCTGGAAATGACTGTTCGCTTGGGGGTCGCTGGAGGCTTGCGTGGATGTGCTTGAGGACTTACGGAGAAGGTGAGTTGGGGAGGTCAGTAGGATTTTGGGAAGAGGCTTGGGGTAGTGGAAACTAGACTATGAGTTCCCCTTCGATCTCGAAGGAGGTAACCTTGCCATAGACGTGGATCTGCCGTTGGTAGTGCTTGTCTAGCTGGTAGATCCGAAGACTATCCTCTTGATCATCGATCACGGAGAGGAGTTCATGGCGAAGGCTTACGAGCTGTGCTGGATCGACGAGGCATTCGAAGACTGAGGCTTGGACCCGCTGGCCGTAGTTCTTGCAAATGCGGGCTACTTGGCGGAGGCGCTTAGCGCCCGAGGGAGTCGCCGTGGCGACATCGTAAGTGACGAGGATATACATCTTCAGCTCAGACTATTAAGAATACAGGGTACTCATCCAAGTCCCCTCGTAGGTGTCTGGCTAAGAGGAGCGCTTGGATATACGGGAGCAGGCCTAGGGGCATCTTCTCCTTGAGGAAGGGATGGGTGATCTCATCCTTCTTACGTTTTTGCCAGAGACCGATGAGGCGCTTACGAGCATCCTCTTTGAGAAGAAAGCCCTTCTCTCCCTGAGGGATGAAGTCGCTCCTTTCTATCTGCCTTTTGTTGATGATTGATAGGACAAAGCGATCGACTAGGTAGGCACGCATCTCCTCCATGAGATCGAGGGCAAGGCCTGGCCTCCCTGGGCGATCCACGTGAAGGAACCCCACGTAGGCATCCAGCCCCACCGTCTCAAGGGCTGCACGCACATCATGTATCAGCAAGGTGTAGAAGAACGAGAGTAGGGCATTCACTTCATCTTTGGGGGGGATGTTTGCTTCGTCCTGAGAAGGTAAATTCTTTGTTGAGGATTAGGTGTTGGAATAGGCCGAAGTAGATATTCGCAGCATAGCCTTCCACTCCCATGACACCTAGGCGTGAGGTCTGTTCGGTGAGCTTGTGTTGCTGCTGTCTGAGCAGTGCCCGAGCCTCCTCGATCTCGCTCTCTACCTCATGCGGGGGATGGTGGTCTCGACAAAATCGGGCTAAGACACTCCGATGGTTCGCTATCTTCCCTGCGATGAAGATCGAAGCCAGATGCGACGAGAGCACGTCGTCATCTGCCAGACGATATTGCTCCCGTCTCAGGAGCACATTCCCCTTGATCGGCCCTTCGAGCGAACCGATATACTTCCCCGTCGGAGAGAGGAAGGAGAGCTTCACCCCATTGTGTACGCAGAGCGACATGGCTCCAGGTGAAGCGCCCATGTAGGAGAAGCAGAGGATGCTCTCGAGGTTGTGAATCGGTACACGTAGCGTCTCTTCGTCGTCGATGTGGACGACGATATTCTCTCCATCCTTGACTAGATAGGCATTGGGGGTAAGGATATAGAGGGTGTTTAGAAGGTGTCTCATCGCTTAGCAAGGGCTGGGGAATTGATTCGATACTCCTAAGGAGAATAGGTTGCCCTCCAAGTACCCCATGCATGCCTCCCTCAAGGGACCCATACATGGGTACCTATTGAGGGGGATGATCTAAGGGGCGGGGAGCAGGAGTCGTGCGCCTTCGGTTGGCTGAAGTTATGCGCCCTAGAGGCTGATGGGGACTTCATGATGCGTGCTCATGATGCCCTTAGTCTAGGGGCTAGTCAAGGAGGTGATAGCGACTGAGGTAATCCGAAGCTCGCTCTCCTTGATTCATCTGAGGCATACAGAGATCTAGTAGGGAGCAGGAGCGACAGCATGCAGCGTAGCGTGGAGGAATGCTTGCCCCGTCTTTGTATAAGCGGTGCATCTCGACAGCCATCTGTAGGGCCTCGGTGCGAAGCTCAGTGTCGAAGGCAACTTCCTCCCGATGCTTCGTCTCACCATAGAAGAGGTATCCTCGAGGAATGTGTATGCCATAGGCTTCCTCGAGGCAGATAGCTTCAGCGCAGAGCTGTAGCTTGTCGGCATTCGTTCGCTTGGGTCGTCCCCGCTTATACTCAATCGGTATAGCCTCCCAGTCGCCTGGGTACTTGGGGTGATGGAAGTGAGCCCCTTGGGACTCCGATGCTGGGTGTAGCTCCACAGCATCGGAGTATCCATAGAGGCCAAGTGAGGGGGAGGCTAAGGGGACGGAGCGGAGTGTGATGACACTGCCTCGCCGACCACTCTCCTCGGTTTGATGCACCTTCTCATGGAGTAGGTGACCTTCGGCCGTCAGATGATTTTCCTCCCAGAGTTGCTCCACATGGATGAGGTACCACTGTCTCGGGCAGAAAGCATAGTGCTGGATGCCTGAGAGGGGGAGCATCTCTTCCTCGGTGTACATGATGTGCTAGATGAGGTCGAGGAGCTCAACTTCCTCGGGGAGCTTGCTCTTGTCGACAGTGATCTTGTAGTCGCTGAAGGTGCGGGTAGGACGGCTGGGGTCCTTAGCCTCTACCTTCACCAGCTCAAAGAGCTTGTGGGCAGGAGCATTGCCTAGGTCATCTTTGTGCTTGAAGACGATGAGTCGACGGGCAGCCATGAGCCCACGGGCGGCAGAGCGGTCGAGGTCGAACATGTTCTTCAGCGCTTCCCACAGCAGGTCTAGATCGTCTTCGCTGAATGTCGTCTCACGAGCCAGCGCCGCAGAGATGAACCCGTGAGCACGATACAGCCCGTAGGGTACGGTAGCCTTGCGACCCATGGTGCGCTCCTTTTCCTTATCCTTTTCATCGGTGACCGCCATGCGGGTGACTGTATGCTCGGAAGTCACCACTGGGTCTATGGAGCGAGCAAATGTCAGCTGGACGGCACCTCGTACCTGACCAGCATTGTCACCAGTGCTCATCACGGCTCCGAAGGTGCGGATGTCGTAGTAGTGCTCGCACATATACTGGCGTGCCTTGTCCTTATTATCAGACTCTTTCCCCTTTTCCTTAGTTTGAGGTCTAGAGCCTTATAAGCCTTTTTAATCTCGTTGTTAAGGACTGCACCCTCTTTCACGAAGATCTGATTGAGCTGGTCTTCACCCATCTTGATCTGCACATAGTTGCGAACCTTGCGCTTGAGGCAGACATCAGTGACGAGACCTTGCCCTGTCTCGTAATCTGTACGCGGGGGCATTATCTCCATCTGGATCTCCGTTAGGGTTACCATCCTGTACATCGAATAGGTAGACGAAGTCATACCTGTTTTTAATAGCTTCTTTTTCCATGATTCTTATATCTTATAGTTGATTAGTTGCTATTTACGAGGTTCTATAGCTTGAAGTCTAGTACTTTGGGGATACTAGTCATTTTCAGCATCTTTCTTTTCTCTGTTCTCGGCTCTACGTCTGCGGTATTCTGCCCCTTGGTGGTAGTAACCTACGGCAAATAGGCTCTCGTCATCAAGCCCTTGTTTTGCTTGTCCTTGGGTATCCTCTGGTGAGATTATTTCTTGTGGAAGTAATCCGAGAATAGCTTCAATCTCCTTCCGAGCAAAGTGAGACCTTCCATTGCTCCTTTCGAGCTTACGTAGGTGATAGTTCGCTTTTACTAAGAGCTCACCAAAGACGATTTTAGGATCGCTTGCAGCTCGGCTGAAGTAGCGATCAGCTATGCTAGAATTAATTTCATAGCCAATGGCTTGTTTCTGTACATCCTCTAAGATGAAGAAGAGTCGTCCAGCGAGGTAAGCTGGAGTGTTGTTGCTTAGGTCTAGTGCCATAGTTAGTTTCTTTATGTTGCTATTCTTTCTGTGCTTTCGATTGAAGCTAGCCTTGAGTAGGGCTATTCTCGTCTCTGTGATAGGAGAGATCCTCCTTCCCTTCGCATCTTTCCTTGATCGCTCATGCCGAATACGCTCGAGACAAGCATTCTGCAGGGCAATGGGGTAAGGGAGTCCCTTGACAATGCTTTCAAGCAAGCCTTGTACAATGTGTGGTGGATAGGTAATGTCGGACTCTTTCTTATTCGTAGGAATCGGGAGAGTTGCTTTGAATATGGATTTGAGTGATCGTAGTGATGGATTACACTCATCTCCAAGTCCATCCCAGTTGACGATATTCATGTCCTCGAGGTGTTGCAGCGTATTACCTACGATCTCGCGGACTGTGCCCTCCATCCAGAGCTTCACGCTGAGGCGACTTTTGTTCGGTGTGAGCCCTAAAATGTAGAAGCGATCAGGATGCTCCTTATCTATATGAGATTGATATCCACGTACTACTTCTAGGGCTCGTTTCAGCACCCGAACATTTTTTTCTGGATCTAACTCCTCTTTAGACTTGTTGGGTAATGATGAGGCTTCCTTTTCCTCATCATCGAAATCACTGTCAGAGGGCAATCCTGTGAAAGTTGCTTCTTTATAAGCAGAGAGAAGGTCATCTTTCTGCAGAGTACTCCAGAAGACGAAAGTGGTATCTCCGATCTTATAATTTGTGTTTCTCCCCCATTCAAGAAGTATATTGAGCCCTTTCGCTATAGCATCAGAGGCTCTTTCTGAGATAGGGGCGTTAGCTCCTTGTTCTTTTCCGTAAGAATCGTACCCAGCATTGATTTGGAAACTAATGAGAGGTGGATTGTCTCTACTTATTTTGATCCCTTTATGGGTCTTAGCAATGCTCTCTCGCTTCCCTGTAATCATGCAGCACGCATCTACACTAGCTCTATTACTCTCATCGGAAATTCTGTATTGTCGAGCATCTTCATCACTGCCTATGAGTTGATGAGGATCTGATGTAGTACTTAGGCGGAATGCTATCCAGCCTCCTTTTGCTTTTTGTAGGGCTTCATTCTTCTGAGCCACTAAGTACTGCTCCTTTTCATAGAATAGGTGTATAGCTCTAAATCCGATATTCTCAGGAGTCTCCCTGTGTATCTTTTGGATTTCTTTTCGGAAGGAATCAAACTCTTGTTTAACTCGGCCTCCTTCCTTGTCTGATAACCCTAAGACATAGGATGCTTTATCCCATAATATATATGGGACAACTGCAGCTGTACGTGTCTTATCTGTCGGTAATAAGCCTTCTAGCTTAGTTAATTCAATGTCTTTGAATGTACCATCTTCATTGATAATGATAACGAAAGAGATAGTCACCCAATCCATGCCAAATTGGGCGACCTCGTCTTTCTTTAACTCTGCCATCGCTTGATAGTAGTCGTAGAGTGCTTTGAGTATCATCTGAGTATCTCCTTATTTGATTTTTGGGGAACTTCGATCACACCATGCTCCATCTGGGCATGGAAGAAGAGGGGGGGGGAGGACACTGGAGATTCTTCTCAAAGTCCATGTCAAAGAGCATGATCCCTAGGTCTCGAGATTCGTCGATGGGTAAGTCCTGCTCCTGACCTCGTGGAATGTACTCAAAGGAGCAGGTGAACTCACGACAACCTAGGTAGGGCTGTGTGAAGCACTGCCCCTTGGTAGCTCGCTCTAAGAAGATCGCATCGTACTTCTCTGGTGTCTCCGCTTTAGGATCCTTACACTCCTCTTGCTGTTTCTTGGTACGCTTCTCCAAGGGGATGAACTCCATCTCGGCATAGATGCGGTAGGCTACATCTCGGAGGATATAGGATGTACGCTGCTGACGATTCTCCTCGATGAAGAGGGGCTTTGTAGCCTTGTGGCTCATCGTGGATCCTACCTCATTGCGACGGATGGAGGTGCGTCGGATGGGCTTGAGTACCTCGATCCTACGGACGTGCCATTGGATGGCTGGCTTCCAGAAGATACACTGGAAGATGTTGCGTGCTGCCGAGGGAGTGATGACATCATAGCTGACACGCTCGACCTTGAGTTCGGGTCGTGTGAAGCAGGCAAAGTCACCACGTATCTCTAAGCAATAGAGTTTAGGGTTTGTCTTATCCATAGTTGCTGATTGTATTTGTTGCTTGTTCGTTTAGCCGAAGAGAGGCTCGTCGAGGAGGGGATTTGTGGTGCAGACCCCGAGAGCCTCATCATAGCCTTGGGGCGCAAGTACTAGGACGCTCTTTCCCGTCTCCCCTATCGACTACCACCTCGGAGAGCAGGCGAGCCTCCTCGAGCTCCTCATATCTCCACTTAGAGATAGCTACATGGTACTGCTGGAGCTCCCTTAGCGTCCTGTGGTTGAGGTAGAGGGTATGCTTCTGAAGCCCCTCTATGAGCTCCTTCCCCTTACCATAAGGGACGAAGAGGTCACGATCTACATTATCTATGAGCTGGAAGTCTTCAGAGGCTTGCTGGAAGTCAAATCGCCAGCGCTTAGCCTCTTCCCTCATCATATAGGCTCTCGGCGATATTCTTGGTGTCAAAGCTCTCGATAGAGGCATAGTAGCGGTCATAATACGCTCGATGAGCTCCAGAGGCATGCTGGGTTGGGTATGTTCCTTGTCGTTGTCGAGTAGGAAGCGTGTTGCATTCTGCCCTTGGACTATAGCATCGGAGGCTTTACCTCCGTCACTTAGGGAGAAGACATAGACTTCACCAGGAGCTGGTCGCTTCCCTTCTCTATTGCAGCGTCCGCCCGCTTGGACGATCGAGTCAAGACCACTAATAGCTCGGTAGACGATGGGGAGGTCGATGTCTACCCCCGCCTCTATCAGCTGGGTGCTGATGACGATCGTAGGGATGCCCGCCTTCAGGCGATGACGTACCTCTGCGATGCGTTCCTTCAGATGAGCTGAGCACATATTGCGAGACAGGTGGATGACATCCTGTGCCCCCTTCCCTCCTCAAGCAGTGCATGGTAGAGCTGTGAGGCATCTCGGCGGGAATTGACGATACAGAGGGCAGAGTCGTGCTGAGATAGCTCTTCGGCCAGCTCCTTCGTCGTGTACTCCTTCTCCTCAAGATGGTAGATGACTCGGTCGAATACCTTGAAGAGCTCGGGATCTTCGGGGACGATCGGCTGAATAGCATCGCTGAGCTGGTGGAAGTCATTTACTTTCTTGAAGGAGCTAGTATGATCCTTGTCGAAGGGAGGAAGTGTAGCCGAGCAGAAGAGGAGCTGTGTCCCGTAGATCCGCCTTAGATCCTCAAGGAGGCGAAGCATCGGATGGAGGAATTCGGTCGGGAACATCTGTACCTCATCGAAGACCACAACAGAGTTCGCTATGCTGTGCACCTTTCTGCTCCGTGATACCTTGTGAGAGAAGAGGCTCTCGAAGAACTGTACGTTCGTCGTCACGATGATAGGAGCGTCCCAGTTCTCTGCTAGTAGGCGGGTGCGCTCGTAGCGCTCTGCCTCTTGGGAGGCTTCACCCCCAGAGAAGGTGATATCGGAGTGATGCTCCAGTACATTTTCTTCCCCGAAGATCTCTCGGAAGATCCCCGCGGTCTGGGTGATGATCGAGGTATAGGGGATGACGTAGATAATGCGCTGAGCTTTGTGATTCAGAGCTGTCTCCAGTGCCCAAGCCATTGAGGAGAGCGTCTTCCCGCCACCTGTCGGGAGGAAGAGCGAATAATAGCCTTTCGGGCAGGTACGCCCATGCTCTTGGCATTGGTTGAGGAAGGCTCTACGAGCCTCGTTGATCTTGCCCTCTGTCGAGAAGCCCTCCATGTGCTTCGTCAGCCGATCCCTCAAGGTCTCGAGTGGGGCATATCCGCAGGTAGCCTCATGACGGCGTCCTTTTCTCTCTTCGTCCATGAAGGCTTCGGTGTCGAGAAGTCAGCATCCACGAGGCAGGAGAAGAGTAGACGGATCAAGGCTTGGGCTTGCTCTGTCGCACCTACTTGCTTAGCAAGTTCTTTGAGTGAATTCTCTGTAGACTCAGCATGCTCTTCGACCCAGGTTTGGACCTCTGATCTAAGACCAAAGAGGACTTTTGCAGTCTTCTCACAGCGACCCTTGCAGTCTATTTCCTCAAGTTTATTCCGTAGCTCTGCATAGTCATATAATCCTCGGTGGTGTCCGCTGATGGCATAGGCTAGGAGCTGGGAGGTACGGGGTAGCTTCTTGAGCTGAAGCTCCTTAGAGAGCTCGTACATCAGATTGGTGGCTAGAAGTGCTCCCGCTACACTATGTGGAGCTTTGGCTGTAGTCTCTCCACGGATGTAGCTCTGGAAGGCCGGCTGAGCCTTCCCCACATCATGCAATCTGCCGAGGAGCTCACCTAAAGGGATGAGTTGCTTTAGCCCTGCTTCAGTAAGATTACGGCGTATCTGAAGAGCAACACCTTCTACATGATCATATAAAGATTGTTCTTCTCCGCCTTCTGCACGGTGGGCTATGATGGTGGTGTCGTGTAGCATGGTTTTGCTGTGCCTAATGAAGTTTTTATCTGTGTAGGCTTGTTCTTTACGTCAAAGGTAACAATAAATAGCTTTATATATTGTGCTTTTCCTCTCTTCTAGGTAACTTTCAAGGTGTGAGTGGTTAATGCTTAACATAGCTTCTTAATCATATTCTTCCTTTTGAATATTATCAAAAGAGAACTGCTTAGCTACCTGGGAACTGAAGCTGTAGACGGATAGTGTCAAAGTAATAGTCGTTGGCCCCAAAACTAGTAGCTATTCGGTGTATGAACGAATAGTTGTTCGTACGCGATACGAACAGTCATTTGAGTCTGAAACCTATAATTATTCGTGTGCAGATTTGTAGCTATTTACGAACTCATCAAAGAATTTTGTGTCGTGCTGGTAGATGTTGTCTCAGTATGCCCTTAGATTTTTTTGATGATGAGTTCCTACATCTCTATCATCCTGCTTCTCCCTAGGAGTATGTCTTGTTTTTACTTTCCAATAGATTTGCTCTTTATCTATACGGCTAGTGCTGACTGATGGCTGAGTGACTCTTACTCAACACCACTCGCCGCTACCGCTTCCCCTTAGATCAGCAATGCTTACATATCCTTACGGGAAGGCTAAGTTGCATGGAGAGTTGGGTATTATCCCCTGACAAAAGATAGATAATAAGTTGTTTAGTTATTTTAAAGTAATTTTGCCCGCATACTATATGTATTCACTAAGGGAGAGCCTGAGTCCTGTGTACACAGGCTTCTCTCTGAAACCATATTGAGAGAAGGAATAAGATCAGTGGATTATCTGCACCGCACGCATAGTGCGCTACTAAGGCAAGGCAAGCCCACGCTACAGCGGGCTCTAATGAATGAGATCAATTGGGAGGATCGGATCATCGGTATCCGTGGCTCCCGTGGTGTGGGGAAAACAACGTTCCTCCTTGACTATGCCCGTCGTCACTATGCGCCCGATAGCCCTGAGTGTCTCTACATCAATCTCAATCAGTTCAGCTTCACTACCATCCGCTTGGTGGACTTTGTCGGTGACTTCATTAGACAAGGCGGTCGTAGGCTCTTACTTGATCAAGTCTTCAAGTATCCGAGCTGGATGGAGGAGTTCAAGGAATGCTACCACCGCTACCCCGAGCTGCATATTGTCTTCACTGCCTCAGCCGTCATGAACCTCGAAGAGGAAGATCCCGAGTTGGCTTCGATCGCTTCGATCTATCACCTCGCAGGATTCTCTCTGCGTGAATTCATTCAGCTGGATAACGGGATTAGTCTCCCCACACTGGAGCTGCAAGATATCATGGAGCATACGAGTGAGGTCGTAGGAGACATCTTCTCCTCAGTTAATCCGGGACTATGGATGGATCGTTACCTTGAGTATGGCTATTATCCCTTCCACTTGGAGCCGCGACTGTACTCGGAGAATCTGCTGAAGACGCTGAATATGACGCTGGAGGTTGACCTACTCTTCATTAAGCAACTCGAGCAGCGCCTCCTGCACAAGCTTCGTAAGCTGATCTATATCTTAGCGCAACGTCCTCCGCTGCAGATGCTCAATATCTCCCAGCTGGCTCTCGAGATCGAGACCTCGAGAAGTACGATCGTGAACTACCTGCGCTATCTTTCCGATGCACGTGTTGCACGACCGATCTACCGAGCAGAAGATACCGAGATGGGTAAGCCTGCTATCGTCTATCTGGGTAATCCTAACCTCTATCACGTCTTGGGTCAAGAGGCTTGCGATCGCTCAGAGCTCCTGCGTACTTTCGTATTTAATCAGCTGAGCAAGGGACATCAGGCGCGTATCTCTTCACGCTCCTCACTGGCCCTCTTTGAGGTCGATGGGCACTATCCCCTCCAGATCGAGGAGGAGCTTGCTGGTCGCTATCGCAGTGACCGCTACTATGTCCTTGAGCGTGGTGACCTCTCCCGAGAGAAGACGATCCCCATCTGGCTCTTCGGCTTCCTCTACTAAATAGTCTATAGAATATCTCAACTATAAATATAGATAACAATGAAACTCTTTAAGAATCTCTTCCTCGGCGCAAGCCTCGCCCTCGCTACTGGTACGACTCTCTCAGCTCAGGAGCTGGGACAGCTGCACTATCGTGCTGAAGCTGGTCTTACGAACTCGCGTATTTCATCCCTCGGTGTCCACCACAATGGTGACGCGGGTAAGTATCTCACCAGCTTCCGTGCTGGGGGGAGCCTCGTGATGCCTTTCGACAACACGATCTTCTCCTTCACTCCTGGACTCTACGTCGTAGGTCGTGGTGAGAAGCAGGGCGCCATCCTTGATGATGGTCTGAATCAGAAGGTGCTCTCTTCTATCCAGACCTACTCACTCCAGCTCCCATTGGATCTCTCCTTCCGTCTGGCTACGATTGCAGAGAAGCACCGCATCTTTCTCAACGCTGGGCCTTACTTTGCTTACGGTCTGTCGGCTAAGCTTTCGGGCGAGAACATCGATAAGGATCTCTATAAGGAGAATGCCTTCAAGCGCTTTGAGTTCGGTGTAGGTGCTAACCTCATGTATCAGTACAACCGCGTCTACCTTCGTGGCGGTATCGATGCAAGCCTTACGGGCATTACGAAGAAGAGTCTGGGCGCACCTTACTACGTGAGCCTCAAGACTCCTCGCTATGTCACGAGCTACATCACTCTCGGGTACGAGTTTTAAGACTCGCTGGAGATAACAAAAACTAAGTGACACGCCCCATGAGCAGAGCTGCTCATGGGGCGTGTCATTTTATCTGTTAGGGGAATGCTTGCTACTTGTGCTCAGAGATACGCTTCTTAATAGCATCAATGAGGCTCTGCAGGTCCATTCCACTACGCTCGCTCATCATGCCGACCGTTGCCTTGGGGATCATGATGCGTGCCAAGGGGGAGGAGAGCATCTTGAAGGCTGGGTTAATCTCGGCAAGAGCCCCCTTGAGCCAAGGATGATGCTCAAGGAGATCCTTGAGGCGGGTAGAGGCTGTGATCTCTGCATCAGCACTATGACCCGAGCAGCCACAGCTTTCTACCTTCTCTTCGGTATCTGGTACTATCTCGGGTGCTGCAGGAGCGTGACTGCTTCCCTTCATGCAGGAGCAGGATACATATTCGCTCTCTTCCTCTACTGCAGGGGCGGGAGCCGTAGGCGTAGCTTCTGCGGGCTTGTCATCCCCATGCTTGGAGGCAGCCTTGTTGCTCTTGTCCCATGAGAGGAGCGTACGTGAGCCTTCGAGGCTACGGATACGTGTGCAGTCCTGCATCATCTCGAGGACGCCACGGAAGCGCCCTTCCTCATCGCGTACGGCGACGTAGTAGATATAGATGAAGAGGCCAGGCTTGTTGATCCAGAAGTCTACTTCATTCTGCTCTCCACGGCGGAACTTCTCGATGATCTCCTCGACGAGGTGTACGCTGGTGCGTGGGTGGCAGTTCTTTACATCACGACCGATGACGTTCTTACTACGAGGGAAGACGCGGTGATCGGTGTCAGTGTAGAAGCGCACGATCTCGTTCTCATCTACATAGGAGAAGTCTACAGGCATATGCTTATAGACGAGGTTGATCTGCTCAAGGGTCATCTGACCCGTAGCTACCTCGAGAAGCGCACCAGGTGTGCTCCCTCCGCCGAAGCCATACTTACCGAGTAGGCTGGCGAGTTCGTTGGCAAAGCCTGCAGCAGCTGTAGCGGGTACGGCTTCCTTGGTGGTATCAGCCTTAGGAGCTTCTTTGCCGACTTGTATCCATGCAAAGCCAATCTCACGGTCACCTGACTTCATCTCCTCGAACTCTGCAGGACGGATCATCGCCAGCGAAGTGGGGTAGAGTACCGTCTCTTCCTTCTGCATCAGGTCGAGTACGTCAGCTACGACTGTGGGCTGCATAGCGATGAACTCATCGTCCTTATCCTCCTCGAGGAGACGGCGGGCATCGCGGATCTCATCGCGGATGAAGTCGTCGAGGAGCCACATCGTCGTGGTAGGCGGTCGAAGCCCTTGCGCTCGAGGATCGAATAGAGCTGATTCTGCTTGCGCGAGAGGTGAAGGCGGAACTTATGTAGCTCATCATAGAGCTCGAGCCACTGATTTTTGATGACAGGGTACTGGGCAAGCTCTTCGACCTGCTTCAGCAGACGGCGCATCTCATCATTCTCACGCAGATAGCACATGATGGGATGATCCTCGGGGAGGTCGGGACGGCTGCGGTCAAGTACATCTTGGAAGAGCTCCATCATCTGCTGGATATCTTCCTTGCGACATTCGTCTTCGTCGAAGGTCTTTAGCTCCTGCTCTGCCAAGGCGATCTCATAGGGACGCAGTGTCTTGACGCGCTCACGGAGTATAGCTCGCGCTTCGTTGAGCGAGAGCTTGCCGTCGAGGTATCGCTCCTTGGTATCGAGTACGATCTGGAGCTTCTCCATATCGATCTCGGGCAGGTTATTGCGCATATTCTCCATACGGGGAGGGAAGCTTAGAGGTTGATGAGGTAGACGAAGAATTCGCTGTCGACGAGGGCTTCGATGCCGATGAAGGCTTCACCGTCGAAGTGCAGCAGGGTGCCTGGGCTTAGCGTATGCTCTTCGCTATTGTTGAGGGTTGCCTTGACTTGGCCCTTAACGACGCTGAAGAAAATATCCTGCCCCTGGTGATCGTGTGGTGCGATCTTCTTGCCTTGGGGAAGGTTGACGTGTACGACCATGAGCTTGTCATTGTTGATGACTTGGCCAAACTCCTTGATTTCCGTTCCGATCATAATGCTACTATGTGGTGATATGTGTGATGATCTATCGGGCAGGATGAAGGGTAATCATCATTTTCACCCTGCTTCCATAGAGAAAGTATCCTGCTTTATCTTTCATTCGCAAAGAAAACAAATATATCTGGCTTTTCGTTCATCCATTGATAATTAGTCTGTACTCGGGCACATAGATATAGCAAGGGCTACTCCATATACTGGTGATATGGGGTAGCCCTTGGCTATATAGGATGTTGTAGGCTATGCCTTAGAAGCTGTAGGCAAGACCGAGCCCGAGTACTTCACGGAACTGGACCTTGGCACCGCGCTGGTTGCCAGCAGCATCGACCGTCTTGATATCGTCGTCGTAGACGAGGTTCGTGGTCAGCGTCGTGGTGAGGAACTTATTGATCTTGAAAGCGATCATCATATCCCAGTTCACGTCGATGTTACCGAAGTTCTCGTTGTAAGGCGTGAAGAGCGTGAGCTTCGTGACCAGGTTGATGTTCTCAGCGAGCTTACGCTTGTAGTTAGCTACAGCAAGAGCACCGACTTCTGCGAGCGTCTTCTTACCGGGCTTAACTCCGAAGGCACCCGCTGCAGAGAGACGGTTGTCAAGGACGAAGGTCATCTTCCCCGTGATGGGAGAGAGCAGGAGGGAGAAGTCTTCGTTGGGCTTGTAGTCAGCACCGATAGCGAGTGTCAGATAGCCAGGGGCGAGGAGGGTAGAGATGTACTTATCCTTGTTCCCTGGGATATTGGGGTTCGTGTCAGAGTCGTACCCACGAGCGAACTGCGTGAGGAAGTCTCCGAGGGCAGAGATGCTCCAGTGCTTGGAGATGTTGTGACCGACCTTGGTGCTGAAGTTCAGCTTATCGACGCTCTTGAGCCACTTATTGGAGGTCGTGAAGGTCTTACCGAAGTCCGTGATCAGGGCATTGTCCCAGCTCCAGTCTCCCTTCTTGTAGTTAGCCGAAGCATTGAGGTAAAGGTTCCAAGCTACGAGTTCTCACCACCTGCAGCCCAGTTGGTGAGTGATGTCTGTGCAAGGTTAAGGCCCGATACACCAGAGAACTTCCAAGCTGGTGCTGGAGCTGGTACTTCGGGGGCTTCAGTGGGGATAGAGTCCGTCTGCGCTGCTACCTGCCCCACGGAGAGGGCGAGGAGCGAGAAGGCGATAAAGAGTTTCTTCATTGTCTGTATTTATAACTATGCTTGTGTGGAATTACCTTAGTCTAAAGGCCTGCAAAATTACACATTTTTATATAAAGTGTGCTTGTGATCCAGAGAAGGTGCGGATCTACCCTGTCAAAATCAAGGGAAATACTGGAGCTATATTGAGGTCGTATCTACCAGAGCCAAGCGAATCCTTCGATAAGATTGCCCTGTGGAGGCTATTGCAGAGTGTCCTGTCCCCTATTTAGAGTGCTAAGGCATCGCGACGCCCTGCTCCCCGATATGTTTCTCCGAAGAGATACACAAGCCCTTCGCCTTATCGCGAGTATTCCTCTTATCCAGCGGGGGGGAAAGCATCGTTCTCGTGACGAAAAAAGCGCCCTCCCGTAGTGGTTTTTCTCTGTCTATGTACGTAGTCTTAAAGACCAGGCACGCAAATCCAAGTATCCACGTACGTAGATATTAGGGCCACGTACGTAGCCCAACCTTTTCTGCCACTCGTCCACAACTTTTATCCCTACGCGGAGTAACAACCTATATATAGGTCGCTTCACAAAGCTATATAGGAATCAGTCCAAAGCTATATAGCTTCCTTCGCCATCCTATATAGCTCTACCCACGCACTCATATACCTATATGTGGGACCATTGAGCAAGCCTATCTCTTCATTACTCGTACCTTCTTGAAGCTACTCTTACTGTATGCTACTCTATTGTATAGCGGTTCTTAGATGATGCAATAGAAGCCTATTTGTAAACGACTACTGGTTTCGGGGCCAAACGACTATTCGTTTCTCTTGCTTCAATAGACTGTGCTACACTTTCAGTACCTTTACAAGAAGAGTGCCCCACACAAGCACGCTAATATCACCACCATGAGCGCAATGAATCCTCATGTCATCACCCCCTTTATAAGGAGTAGTGTAGCCCTGCTCCTCTTGGGGTTAAGTGCACTACTCAGCTCACTCCAAGCTCAGACGCCTATGGATAGCCTCGCTCGGATGGGGGCTGGGAAGCTTTTATCGAGAGTCAGCTGCAGGTGGGCTTGCTTACCGAAGACGAGGCGCACGAAGCGGCAGCTCTCTATGACGAGCTGAGGCGAGCCCCGCTGGACATTAATTCCGTCCGAGAGGAGGAGCTACGTCGACTCCCGATGCTCTCGGACTATCAGATCTATCAGTTCGTCCGCTATCGCACCGATCATCAGGCTTTTCATGAACTCTCGGAGCTGAAGTTGGTGCCAGGCTGGAGCCTCTCGCTCATCGCTCTGCTACGTCCCGTCATGGTCTGTCGCCCCATAGCCGAGGAGCGCCCCTTACTGGGGAATACGTTAGAAGCCACCCACGAGGCTCGTATCTTTTGTGGTAAGCGTAGTAGTACCGACTTTGCTTCGAAGAAGCCACTTCTCGGCTCGGAGGATGCATTACGGCTAAGCTATAGCTATGCTACGCCCCATAGCCTGAGTCTCTTCATCGCGGGGGGAGAAGGACTATGGCGAGCCTTGGCGACGGGGCGCGCACCGAGGATTTGATGCCTATAGCCTGCATGCCCAGCTGGAGCATCGCGCGCTGACCCTTGTCTTGGGTGACTACCGCGTGGCACGTGGCAGTGGATTGATCCTCTCGCAAGGAGCTTTCCCGCTGAGCTTCCTCTCACTGACCCCACGCCAGGGTACGGGAGTGCGTCCTGTGCGGAGTATGACTGAGAGCGACTTCTCCCGCGGGGCAGCTGGTATGCTTCGTGTGGGAAGCTACCGCTTGGGACTCTTTGCCTCTCATCGTCGTATAGACGCACACCGCTCTGACGAGGGCTTTCTTACTGCGCTCTCGGAGACGGGACTGCATACGACAGAGGTGGCTTGGGCGGCACGTCGGCAAGCCTTGACCCGTCTCTATGGAGGATGGATCGAATATCGTGTACCCGATCTTGAGCTATCACTACAGGGTGTATATCAAGATTGGCAAGGAGATCGACTAAGACACCCACCAGGGAGCCAAGGTGATGCGACGCTGGAAGGCTTGCAGAGCTATGCTGCCTGGAGCTTCTCCTACCGCTATCTGGCACTCCGAGGGCACCTGCGTCTTAGTGGAGAGGCGGCTTATACCTCTCGTTCAGCTTGGGCATTCATCCAGCATCTCTCTTATCTCCAAGGACGTTGGGCGGATCTTCGACTCTCCCTTTGGCATATCGGGGCGCATTACTGGACCTATTATGGGCGGGCGGGCACGCATGCGCTCCGTCCGCATAGTGAGGATGGTGGTCGTCTACAACTACAGCTTACTCCCTTCAGTAGCTTAGGATCGACCCTCCTTTATCTCGATGCCTACCGATCCGACTCGCAGAGGTCGGGAGATAATGTAGCACGTTCGACTGTGAGCTATGGCCTGATGACCAGTCTCCAGATAGAGCGTGAGGCAAGTCTGAGGCTACACTATCGGGGGCGAAAGGATAGTCATCGCTTCAAGCTCGAGGGGGCGTATGATCTCGGCGCTTGGCAACCTCGCCTTGCCCTCCTCTATGCCCGTGGAGCCGCATCTTCGGGCTGGGCTGTGCAGGGACGCTTGCGATGGACTCCTTCCGAACGGCTACAGCTGGATCTTTTAGCAGATGCCTTCGATGCTTCCAGCTGGGATAGCCGGCTCTATACGCTGACGCCGATGCTACGAGGTGAGTATGGTGCGACTCTGTTATATGGTAAGGGAGCTGTACTCGGAGGGCGGGTGCGCTATCGTCTGAGTTCGCATTGGCAGATCGAGGGGCGTGTGCAGCATGAGCATCAGCAGCGTGATGTGCGCCCGACGAAGACACTCTTCGCCCTCTCCCTGCGCTATCGTGGATGGTAAAGGGCGCTGTAAATACGCGTCTCTTGGGCGGTTTGATTTGGCTAATAGGGCGATTATCTCTACCTTTGCGGGGCAAAGTACATAGTACTCAGCCGAGTAAGATGAGAGTTTTTCTCTCACTGGTCCTATAGCTCAGTCGGTTAGAGCACCTGACTCATAATCAGGGAGTCCTTGGTTCAAGCCCAAGTGGGACCACACGGTATAAGTTGGTAAAATACAGCGGGTTCGAAGCTCTTTTATGGGGCAGATAGCCCGCTGATTTTCGTTCTCTACGTATGTGAAAATATCCCAGATGCGTTCGATTACTTACAAATTCCTCTCCCGAGAAGGGATGACGCACGCATCCTTAGCTAAGTTATTGGGGTACTCTTCTCCACAGCTACTTTATAATATATCTAAAGGAATAACTAAGAATATATCCGTTGCTCTGTCGGAGCGGCTTCTCAAAGCTTTTCCATATTATAATCGTGGCTGGCTTCTCTCGGGAGAGGGGGGGTATGTTAGTTGGGGCAGAGCGGATCTCCCCGTTAAGGGAGGCGTATGAGTTTCTACGGAGTATGGGGATTGTACACACTCAAACGGATGTCGCTGTAAAGACGAGGTATCATAAATCGGCTGTTTCTCAAGCTTTTCATGGGGTAGATGGATATGTAACAAGTCGCTTTATCGAAACATTCAATCAAGCTTTTGGTGGGCTATTTAATGAGGCATATCTACTCCGTGGTGAGGGGACTCTATTAAGTGATCCTGAGTCAAGTGTTTCTGAGAGGGAGCTGAGAGAAGCCTGTGAAGAGGAGCCGAGTGCCTTGGGATCACGTACTCTTCTACATCTTCCAGTTATCCCTACTACGCTGAAAGCTGGCATTGGGAGAGGTATTCTCTATGAGAGGGACGATACGCAGGATTTAGAGGATGTATATGCAGCTTACGCATCAATGCCCGTATTCCTTGATCGGGAGGCCTCGCATCGCTATCAGCTATTCTGTGTACGTGACGATAGCATGATGGATGGTACGCGCGACTCGCTCTGTATCGGTGATATCCTGCTTTGTCGTGAGGTCCTCCGCGAAGATTGGACGCACGGTCTGATTGGTCGCTATCCGAATGTGGTGGTAGTCACAGAGGAGGGTGTCCTGCTTAGACGGCTTACTAAGCATGATAGGAAGCAGGAGACGATCTCCTTGCATTCCCTCAATGGCGGGGATGAAGATCGCATCATAGCGCTTCAGGATGTCAAGGCCTTCTTCTATGTAGAGCGTCTTATTGAGCGGTACCTGTCGGCGTGGTAGTTGTAACTCCCTGCCGACTTATAAGGATGGAGATATTATATATTATATCAGCTAGAGCGGGCTAAGTCGATGCATAATCGCTTGGCTCGCTTTGCCTGTATGAGGGCCCCTGCATCGGCCTCTGCATCGGTGTGCGTGCGTTACGTCTGATATAATAATGCTAACTTTGTGGCTTCTTAATAAGCAAACCGTAGAGTTAAGTAACATCCGTCAATGAGAGAAATAGTACTCAAGGGGCTTACCTTCGTGCCCTATATTGATGCCAAGACCATAGGCCAGGCAGTCAAGAAGCTCGGGGAACGCCTGAAAGCTGACTTTAAAGATCGTGACCCGCTCTTTGTCTGCATCATGAATGGCTCATTCATGTTTGCCTCCGAGCTCATGTACGCTATCGACGAAGACTTCGAGGTTGCCTTTGCTCGCTATAGCAGCTACCAGGGGACCAAGAGTACCTTTGAGCTCAAGGAAGTGATGCCTGTGACGCAGTCCCTCGAGGGGCGTGTCGTCGTCATCGTCGAGGACCTCATTGACACGGGCTTCACTATGTACAATCTACAGAAGCACTTCTATAGCCTGGGCGCTAAGGAAGTCCACATCGCTGCGATGCTCTCCAAGCCCGAGGCCTTGAAGTGTGACGTCCACACGGACTACGTAGCGATGGAGATCGAGAATAAGTTCATCCTCGGTCATGGGCTTGACTACGATGACTACGGTCGCATGTTCAGAGATATTTATCAACTAAAAGACTAATCATACTTTAGAGACAACGATGCTTAATTTAGTGATCTTCGGAGCACCAGGCTCTGGCAAGGGAACACAGAGTGAAGTCCTTATCGAACAGTTCGGGTTCGATCACATTTCCACCGGCGACCTCCTGCGCGCAGAGATCAAGCAGGGTAGTGAGCTGGGGAAGTCTGCCAAGAGCTATATCGACGCCGGTCAGCTTGTCCCCGACAGCTTGATCATCGGCATGATCGAGAAGGTACTCCAGGAGCGCCAGCCCAAGAAGGGGCTTATCCTCGACGGGTTCCCCCGCACTGTAGCTCAGGCCGAAGCGCTGGATGCACTCTACGCCAAGCATGGGACTGCTGTACATGCTGTCCTGGACCTTCAGGTCGCCGAAGACGAACTCATCCAGCGCCTGCTGAAGCGCGGTGAAGAGAGCGGCCGTAGCGATGACAACCTCGAGACCATCCAGAAGCGCCTCGGTGTCTATCACGCTCAGACGGCTCCTATCGCTGAGCACTACGCTAAGAAGGGAGTGCACCACGCCATCGAAGGTAGCGGCGCTATCGCTGATATCACGGCACGCATCGCTAAGGTCGTCAACGCCCTGAACTAAGGACAAGACCACCAGCGTGTAGCCCAGCCTCATTGGTTGGAGGACAAGGCATAGTGCCTGGAGCGTGGCGCTTCTCACCCACGGGTGAATCGGCTGACCAGACTTCAGACACGTGCCTTTCCTTATTTTTTTACCACATTAATCATAGAAGACGAGAGCCACTATGGCAGAATCAAACTTTGTAGACTACGTCAAGATCTACTGTCGCTCAGGTAAGGGCGGCCGAGGCTCTACGCACTTCCGTAGAGAGAAGTACATCCCCAAGGGCGGCCCTGACGGCGGGGATGGCGGTCGTGGTGGTGACATCTATATCCGTGCCAATGAGAACTACTGGACCCTCCTCCACCTGCGCTATCAGCGCCACGTCATCGCGACAAGCGGGGGCGGTGGTGGCAGGAATCGCTCCACGGGCTGTGATGGGGTCGACCAAATCATCGAGGTACCCGTAGGTACCGCCGTCTATGATGCCCTCACGGGGGAATTCATTATGGATCTCAACCGCCACGGGCAGCAGGAGCTTCTCGTCAAGGGCGGTCGTGGCGGTAAGGGGAATACCTTCTTCAAAACGCCTACCAACCAAGCTCCGCGCTATGCCCAGCCTGGTGAGCCTGCTCAGGAGCGCACCGTCATCCTCCAGCTCAAGATGCTTGCTGATGTCGGCCTTGTTGGCCTTCCTAATGCAGGGAAGTCCACGCTCCTCTCTGTCATCACCGCAGCTAAGCCGAAGATCGCAAACTATCCCTTCACGACGCTGGAGCCCAATCTCGGTATGGTGCGCTATCGTGATGACCGCTCCTTCGTCATGGCGGATATCCCTGGTATCATCGAGGGCGCTGCAGAAGGGCGTGGCTTAGGCTTGCGCTTCCTACGCCACATTGAGCGCAACGCTCTGCTCCTCTTTATGATCCCAGCCGATACGGAGAATATCGCCGCCGAGTATCGTCTCCTCCTCAGTGAGCTGGTCAAGTACAATGCTGAGCTCACGGAGAAGCGCAAGGTACTCTGCATCACCAAGTGTGACTTGATCGATGAAGAGATCCAGGGCTGGATCATTGATGAGCTACACAAGGAGCTACCCGCAGAGCTTCCTATCTGCTTCATCTCCGCTGCTGCTCACCAAGGACTCACCGAGCTGAAGGACCTCCTGTGGCAGGAGCTTAATCGTGAGACGAAGCACCGCACCGAGTCTATCATCCAGCAGTCTATTGACGTCACAAGCCTTACCTTTGATGATGATGACGAGCTCCCCAGCTTTGATGAAGAAGACGAAGACTTCGAAGAAGAATGGGGTGACGAAGATGGTGACCTGGAGTTCGATTGGGACGATCTCGAAATCGAAACCGATGAGGCTATAGAGGAATAGATAGCCGTCGCCGATAACTAATCATACGTCAATAGGGGCGTCTCTGGGTGCACTCCCAGAGGCGCCTCTTGCATTTTCGGATATTTATACTACTTTTGCACTGGGTAAGTCCTATACGACCAGCTCCCTTTGACTCCCCCAGGGCTTGATCGCAGCAAGGGTATTAGGTTGTAGCGGTGCGATATAGATCGCTTACCCACCTGCCTCTTTAGCTCAGTTGGCCAGAGCACGTGATTTGTAATCTCGGGGTCGTTGGTTCGAATCCGACAAGAGGCTCAAAGAAAGAAAAGGGGATGTGCCAATCGACACATCCCCTTTTCTATTGCCTTTTAATATGAGATGATGATATCTCTATCTGCATCGAATTAATCCGCCTATGACAAGTAAGCATTACATACTATTATTAAGTGGCTGCCTACTCCTCAGTGCAAGTGCTGAGGCGTCGGTAGACAAGCTCCTTCCTCGCCCCCAGCATCTGGAGATGCACGCGGGGAAGTGTAATACGATCCGTCTTAAGCCCGAGGGCCTGTATCTACAGGACGAGCTGAAGGAAATACTTCAGCGGAACGGCTGTACCATCGATTCGCGTAGCCCCATCGTGGTGCGCACCTCGATCGTGCCCTCGCTCCCTAAGGTTTATTTCAATAAGGAGGAAGCCTATCGCCTTCGCATCGGAGCAGATGGTATCTACGTGGATGCACTCGAGCGTATCGGCTTGTATCGTGGCTTGCAGACCTTAGAGCAGCTCCTCATCTCGGCAGAGAAGAAGGGCGAGCTGGAGGCGTGCGATATCATCGACTGGCCTTCTTTCCGCATGCGAGGCCTTATGCACGATCTCGGCCGCGCCTTTATCCCTATGGAAGAGCTGAAGAAGCAGGTACGTCTCTTGGCGCAATACAAGGTCAATACGCTGCACCTGCACCTCACCGAGCATCAAGCGTGGCGACTGCAGAGCAAGCGCTATCCTCAGCTGACGGAGGCACGCCACACGACACGTATGCCAGGGAAGTTCTACACCCTCTCGGAGCTACAGGATCTGGCGCGCCTGTGCAAGGAGCTACGTATCACACTCATTCCCGAGATTGATATGCCGGGTCACAGCTCCGCTTTCTCGCGAGCCATGGGCTTCGATATGCAGACGCCCGAGGGTAAGCGCGCCCTCAAGGACATCCTTACGGAGCTGGCCGAGAGTCTTGATGTGCCTTACATTCACTTGGGTACGGATGAGACGGACTTCACGGATAAGCTCTTCGTCCCCGAGATGGTCGAGCACGTTCGTTCGCTTGGAAAGAAGGCTATCGCGTGGAATCCCGGCTGGTCCTTCAAGAGTAAGGAAGTCGACCTCCTCCACCTATGGAGCTCAAAGGGACGTATCGTGTACGGTACGCCTGCTATCGATAGTCGCTACCATTACCTCAATCACTACGATCTCTTCGCCGATATCCAGATGCTCTATAGCAGCAAGATCCTCGGCGTCACGGCGAGCAATACGAACGTGATGGGGGCGATACTCGCTGTATGGAATGACCGCTATGTGGAGTCTCCCCGCACTATCATGCTGGAGAGTGCCGTCTACCCCAATATGCTTGCTCTGGCTGAGCGCGCTTGGCTTGGGGGCGGTGCGGGCTACTTCAATGCTCCGACCGCAGCGCTTTCTCCCGAAGCGAGCCCCGAGACGCGAGAGGCGTTTGTGGACTTTGAGCGCCGACTCCTGTGGCATAAGGATCGTGTCTTCGCCGGTGAGCCCTTCCCCTACGTGGCACAGAGCCATGCCCAGTGGTATATCAGCCCCGTCTATCCCAACGGTGGCAACCTTGCAGCCTCGTACCTACCCGAAGAGCAGTACCTCAAGCAGATGAAGGCGCACCAGTATGCACCGCCTGCCGAGGTGGGCGGAGAAGCCTATCCCTACCAGCGTACCAGCGGTGGCTCAGGAGTCTATCTTCGTCACACGTGGGGAGATATTTGCTACGGCCTCGTCCCCAACGCATCGGAGAACAGCACCGTCTACGCTACGGCTTGGGTACACAGCGATGCCGCCACGACGGCAGGCCTGATCTTCGAGACGCAGAATTATAGCCGTTCGGAGGCGGACGTAGCTCCCCAGCAAGGCACGTGGGACTATAAGGGCAGCCGTCTGTGGGTCAATGGAGAAGCTATCACGCCTCCCCGCTGGCAGAATGCTGTCGGGCAGCGCAACATTGATCTTCCCCTTGCCAACGAGAACGCAGCTTCGCGCCCACCCCTACAGATCCAGCTGCAGAAGGGTTGGAATCAAATTCTGATTAAGCTACCGATCGGACGCTTCACGCTCCCTGAGATTCGTCTGAATAAGTGGATGTTTGCCGCGGCGATCACTACGCCTGACGGCAGCAAGGCTTTGCCGAACCTACAATACGCCAAGCCCAGCCTCAAGTAGGCGCTTCAGCCTCGGCTCATTTAGTACAAGAGGGTGCAAGGGAAGTATGCTTCCTTAGCACCCTCTTTTCTTTTGATAATCAAGGGGGATGAGATCTCCGTATATACGGCCGGAAACTTCCGTATATGCGCCGGAGAATTTTCGTATATACGAAAATAAATTTCCGCATATGCGAAAAAATATTTCTGCATATACGGAAATTTATCGCCGTGCGCACAGCGTTTTTTCGCCTTGCTTTCATAGGAAGAAGGCGGGGGCTTGGGCGCCTTATCGAGGGGTGAAAAGCGTGGGAGGGGCCTCCCTCCTCTTGACTCCCCACGAGGCTACACGGGGAGCGCCCAGTGCGTGCGTAGGATGGGTAGCGCTTCGGAGAGCTCTTGCATCGAGTCGAAGACGAGGTGTGCACCTTCGTCTGCAAGGGCGCTGTCAGGGAGCAAGCCGGTATTCACCGCGATGGTGAAGATGCCTGCAGCGACGGCCGCCCGCACGCCCATGGGGGCGTTCTCCACGACGAAGGCCTCAGCAGCGCTTACTCCAGCCTTCTCCAAGCCCATCAGGTAGGGCTCGGGGTCAGGCTTGCCACGGCGCACGTCCTTGCCTGTGACCATAAGATCTTCGGAGAAGACCTTGGGGAAAGCTTCATCCAGCCGCCCCAAGAGCGAAGCTTGCGAAGAGCCTGTGACGACAAGGCGCTTCACGTCGGAGAGCTGGGCGAGTACCAGCTTGACACCAAGGAGTGTCTTGCCCGAATTGTACTCGTTGAAGAGCTGTGTCTTGCGCTCATACAGCCACTTCGTCTCCTCGGGGGGAGGCGTCGCGGCCGAGAGTACGCTGATAGAGTAGCTTGATCGTGTAGCTACCCGTCTGGCCTTCGAACCAATAGACATCCTCTTCGCTCGTCTGCAGGCCTACCTCGTGAGCGGCTTGCACCCACGAACGGCAGTGTGCGGGCATCGAGTCAAAGAGCACACCATCCATGTCGAAGAGCGCAGCGGAGAAAGTAGGGAAGGGCGCGCTGAGGCCTTGCTCGGCGCGGTAGGTGCTGAGTGCCTTGAGGACTCCTTCGGTGCGTGTAGCCTTATCCTCTGTCACGTACGTCACCTCCTTCCTGAGCAAGTCTGGTCTTATGCCCTAAGAGCTTATCGACGACGAGGGCTATGGCGCCATCGCCAGTAACATTACATGCGGTGCCGAAGCTATCCATTGTGATATAAAGTGAGATCATCAGCGCCTGCTCCTCGACCGTGAAGCCTAAGATGGACTGGAGGATGGCCAGCGCCGCCATGATAGCGCCGCCAGGCACGCCCGGAGCTGCTACCATCGTCACCCCAAGCAGGAGGATGAAGTGTGTGAACATACCTAAGTCATACGTCCCACCACGCATCAGTATAAGAGCAAGAGCGCAGGAGACGATCTTTAGTGTACTGCCCGCGAGGTGGATCGTAGCGCAGAGAGGTACGGTGAAGGAAGCTACCCCGTCGCTGACGCCATTCTTCTTCGCTTGGGCAAGCGTCACGGGGATCGTCGCTGCAGACGAAGCCGTACCCAGTGCCGTGAAGTAAGCGGGAAGCATATTGATGAGCAGACGGATGGGGTTCTTCCCCTGCACCAGCCCTGCGATAGTAAACTGAAGGAGCAGTAGGAAGATATGGAGCACGAAGATCACTCCGATGATCTTGATGAAGACCATGAGTACGCCGACGACCTTGCCACTGCTGGCCATCTCCATGAATATCCCGAGGATATAGAGTGGGAGGAGCGGGATGATGACCTTCTCGATGACGCCCGAGACGATATCCTTGACATCGATGATCACGTTCTTGAGCGCCGTAGACTCCAGATGTGCCACGCCAAGGCCAAGGACGAAGGCCAAGATAAGCGCCGTCATGACGCCCATCACGGGAGGCATTGCGATGGTGAAGTAGGGCGTAAGAGCTTCGGGACCCGCTTGTAGCTGGTCTACTTGCCCCGCATCGATGAGCTGCGGGAAGATAGCATTCCCCGTGAAGTAAGCCAGATAGCCCGAGAAGACCGTAGAGCCATAAGCGATCGCTACGGTCAGCAGGAGCATCTTCCCCGCGCTATGGCCGATGCTTCCGATAGCTTCGGCTACGAGAGCGACGATGATAAGCGGGATGGCGAAGTCGAGGAACTGCGAGAAGATCGCATTGAAGGTCAGGAAGAGTCGCGTCACCCCATCAGGGACGATGAGCCCGAGGCCGATACCCAGGGCGATCGCTATGATGATGCGGGGGAGCAAACTGAGGCGTAGAGCTTTCATTCGCTGAAAAGAGATAAGGGTTAGTGTAGTTAGTTAGCTTATAGTGAAAGACTCTACTAAGATAAGTGATAAAGCAATACGACTGGCATACATCCTCTCGTAGGGGAAGGGGTACGCCAGTCGTCTTGTCTTAGGAGGTCATGATCACTCCGTGTGTAGTGTTACTGTCTATTCTGTCGCTTGCGCTCGGTCTCATCAAGGATGATCTTACGCATACGCATCGAGACGGGCGTCACCTCGACATATTCGTCGGGGCGGATATACTCCAGCGCGTCCTCAAGGCTGAAGACTACGGGAGGAGCCAATGATACCTTATCATCGCTACCCGAAGCACGCATATTCGTCAGCTTCTTGCTCTTGCAGACATTGACGGCGAGGTCACCTTCCTTCGTGTGCTCACCGACGACCTGACCGGCGTAGACCTCTTCCTGCGGAGCGATGAAGAAGCGACCACGGCTCTGGAGGTTGTTGAGGGCGTAGGCGTAGGCTGTCCCCGTCTCGAGAGCAATGATCGAGCCGTTGTTACGACGCTCGATGTCGCCCTTCCATGGCTGATACTCAAGGAAGCGGTGGGCAAGGACGGCTTCACCAGCCGAAGCGGTGAGGACGTAGTTGTTGAGCCCGATGATACCGCGTGAAGGGATGTGGAATTCGAGGAACGTACGGTCACCCTTCGTCTCCATCATCGTCATCTCACCCTTGCGGCGTGTGACGACGTCGATGATCTTGCTCGCAGACTCCTCGGGGAGGTTCACCGTGAGAAGCTCTACTGGCTCGTGGGGGACGCCGTCGATCTCGTGGATGATGACCTGAGGCTGACCGACCTGCAGCTCGTAGCCTTCGCGACGCATGGTCTCGATGAGGACGGAGAGGTGGAGGACACCACGGCCGTAGACGATCCAGCTGTCTGCGGTCTCCGCAGGCTCGATGCGCAGGGCGAGGTTCTTATCCAGCTCCTTCATCAGGCGGTCGTGGATGTGGCGGGACGTGACGAACTTCCCTTCGCGCCCATAGAAGGGCGAGTTGTTGATGGTGAAGAGCATGCTCATCGTAGGCTCATCGACAGCGATGGTCTCGAGCGCTTCGGGCGTAGCTACGTCCGTGAGCGTCTCACCGATCTCAAAGCCTTCGATACCGACCAGCGCACAGATGTCGCCTGAGGAGACGCTATCTACCTTCGTTCGGCCAAGACCTTCGAAGATGTTGACCTCCTTAATACGCATCTTTGCGATCGAGCCATCGCGCTTGCAGAGGGCTACTTCCTGCCCTTCTCTGAAGGTGCCACGGTGTACGCGACCTACGGCGATACGGCCGACATAGGATGAGTAGTCCAGCGAGGTGATAAGCATCTGTGCTGGCCCTTCGATCTGTGTAGGAGCGGGGATTTGCTCGAGGATGGTATCCAGTAGGGTGGTGATATCTTCGGTAGGCTGCTTATAGTCCTTGCTCATCCAGCCCTGCTTAGCCGAGCCATAGATGGTCTCGAAGTCAAGCTGCTCTTCGCTGGCATTGAGGCTAAACATCAGGTCGAAGACCATATCCTGTACCTCTTCGGGGCGGCAGTTGGGCTTGTCGACCTTGTTGATGACTACGATGGGCTTCAGTCCCATTTCGATGGCCTTCTGCAGTACGAAGCGCGTCTGAGGCATAGGGCCTTCGAAGGCATCGACGAGAAGTAGGCAACCATCGGCGAGGTTGAGCACGCGCTCTACTTCGCCACCGAAGTCGGCGTGGCCTGGGGTGTCGATGATGTTGATCTTGACGTCCTTATAGCGGATGCTGACATTCTTGGAGAGGATGGTGATCCCACGCTCACGCTCGAGGTCATTGTTATCGAGGTACGTATCTACTTCGGCAGCCTTATCATCTCTGAAGAGCTTACCGGCTAAAAGCATCTTATCTACCAGCGTCGTCTTACCATGGTCGACGTGAGCGATAATCGCTATGTTGCGAATGTCTTGCATCTGTTTCTTATAAGTTCATCTATTACGGGCACAAAGGTAGTCAATAATGCGCACTTATGGGGGGATTTTCGTTTCTCGGCGCATTGTTTTTGCGGGTGAAGCACTCATCTCTTCTCACGAAAGACTATGCTTTCTCTCCCAGTAAATCGGCTATCGACATTGCTCTGCAAAGTGACTTCGTGCTGTGGTTAGGAGGCAATAGTATTGAGGGGGCTTTGCGACCAGTACTGCTCGGTGAATGGATCAGTACTGGTCACATATATGAACTAGTACTGCTTCGCGCTTCAACCAGTACTAGTCACTTCGCTGACCAGTACTACTTCGATTTTCCTTTTCGAAAGGAGGCGACTAACACGCACTACAATAGGTATATAAAATGCTATAAGGCTGACTCCCCGAAATCGGGAGTCAGCCTTATACTATGATGTAGGAGATGAAGGTCTCTATAGGAGGGGAGCAAAGAGGCGCATGAAAGATTCTGCAAAGCGGACCATTCGCCCACGCTGCTCCCACTCCTCGTAGGTTAGGAGGTGGCAGGAGGTCTTGTCTTGGTCGAAGAGCGTACGTAGGCGCTTGGCTGTCCCCGAATCGTAGATGATCCCCGAGATCTCAAAGTTATGCTCCAGGCTACGGAAGTCCATGTTGGCTGAGCCGATAGTCGCTATCTGATCGTCAACGAGAAGGAGCTTGGAGTGGAGGAAGCCGTCGGTGTATTGGTAGATCTTCACCCCTGCTTCGAGGAGCTGTGTGAGGTAAGAGTTAGCAGCGAAGGTCGTCAGGCGCGAGTCCGTCTTGAGAGGGAGCATCAGCTCGACCTTCACACCCGCAAGAGCTGCTGTGATCAGAGCGTTGTTGAGATTCTCCGTCGGGAGGAAGTAGGGCGTCTGGATGCAGATGGTATGGCTGGCACGCGAGATCATGTAGATGATCGCTTGCTCGATGGTACGCCAGTGACTAATCGGGCCCCCTTGGACGAACTGTACCGAAGGAGAATACTCGTTTGGCTCAGTCGCAGGATCAAAGTAGCGGTCTACGTTGATGACCTTGCGTGAGACGGCGTACCAGTCAATGAGGAAGGAGCTTTGGAGCCCTGCTACGGCTACCCCCGTGATGCGGAAGTGGGTATCACGCCAGCGTCCGAGTTCAGAGCCAGTGAGGTAACGCTGGGCAAAGTTCATCCCGCCGACATAGCCAATGGAGCCGTCAATGACGACGATCTTGCGGTGATTACGATAGTTCACCGTGGTAGAGAGGAGTGGGAAGGCCACACGCATGAAAGCGTAGACCTGGATCCCCGCACGTCGCAGGCGCTTCCAGTAGGAGGAAGGGACGTTGTATGAGCCGAGGTGATCGTAGATGATGCGGATGGTGACGCCTTCTTCGGCTTTACGAAGGAGGATGTCCGTAAGGCGGTCGAGTACGTCGTCTGCCCCGAAGATATAGGCTTGCAGGTGGATGTATTCCTCGGCTTGCTCCAGGTCTGCGAAGAGAGCTTCGTACATGTCCGCTCCCCAGGCATAGATGTCGAGGGACTGGAGCTGGAGGAGAGGACTGTCAGAGTTGCGCTCGACGAGCTCAATGAGTCGCTGGTGTTCTTCTGTGGCTTGTCGCTTCTTCAGCAGATGCTTCGGGAGGGAGAGTCGCTGCGGCTTGAGCATGAGTCTCCGGTAGAAGCGGCGGTTGATGCTATTCAGACGCTTCTGGTCTTGGCCGAAGACGATATATACCATGATCCCAAAGACGGGGATGAGCCCGACGATGAGGATCCATGCAGAGGCCTTGAGTGGATTGCGGTTCTCACTGAGTACCGTCCCGATGACCCCTAATACCGTCAGTATATAGGCAATGATAAGCCAAGAGGAGAGCTCCATAGCGAGGTGTGGAGTTAGTTGGTGACGAGGAGCTTGTCTTGTCGAGAGAGTCGCTGTACGCGGTAGCTACGAAGAGGGCTTCTTGCTGGGCCTGAGAGTGGGCGCCCCGTCCCTGAGAGCAGGTCAAAGTGACTCTCACACTTGGGACAGCGTAGCTCAAGCCCGAGAGCTGGAGCTGAGTCCATGGTGCTGGCTCGACGGGGCAGGCCAAGTCGAAGGCGTAGAACTCTTCGCGGTCTATGGCATGTACGATGGTCAGACCTGCGAGACCTGCACGCATCGATGCGATGGTAGAGTGTGGGATGAGAGCTATTCCCCCAGGGGAGAGTAGCGTGCGATACTGCGAGAGTTGCAGTGGTACCTCATAGTATACCGAAGTCTTGGGGAGCGGTGTTTCGGTGGTGGAGGTACAGGAAAAAAAAAGAGTAGCCCCACACAGAGCGATAGCAGGTACTTGCTCATATCGGTGGGGCTACGAGGGAGCTAGTAGTTGTAAGGGATCATGGTGAGCATCTCCGCGAGCTTCTCTACCCCGTCATTGAGCTTGCTCCCAATCATCTTGCGCATGAAGAAGTTGAGGTCAGCACGGAGGGTGAGGCGTAGACGTGTATCCCCTGGAGCAGGCTCGAGGAGCTGGATCCAGAGGGTCAGGTCGATGGGAGACTGCTCGGTCGCCAGCTTGATCGTACCCTCGGGCTCTCGCTCGATGATACGGAGCACGAGACGCCCAGCCCCAGGGACGACGAAGGCACAGCTATCACTGTCGATAGGCTCGATGGTGATCTTCTCACGTGCTTCTTCGGGGAGACGGTCTTGGATATTAGCCAGGGCACTCAGGTCTGAGAGACGCTGGTATACTCGGGTGCGAGGTGCGGCGATAGCCTTGATAGAACTTACGTAGTCGGACATGAATTCGTCGGATGATGGGATAATGGTGCGGGGCTTACTTCTTTCCGGTCCAAGCGGCAGGATCCTTGCGCCACTCCTTGAGGAGCGCTTCGTCGTCAGCTGAGATGTAGCCCGTAGCGAGTGCTTGGCGGATGACGGCGTCATAGCAACTGAGAGTCACGAGGCGGACGTCAGCCTCAGCGAAGGCCTGCTCTGCCTGAGGGAAGCCATGCGTGTAGACTGCTACCATACCGAGGATAGAGCATCCTGCACGACGAATAGCATCCACAGCCTTTAGGCTACTACCACCAGTGGAGATGAGGTCTTCGACGACGAGTACACGGCTTCCTGCGGGTAGTTCACCTTCGATCTGATTACCCATACCGTGGTCCTTAGCTACGGGGCGGATGTAGACGAAGGGGAGACCCAGCAGGTCGGCAACGAGAGCACCCTGAGCGATAGCCCCAGTAGCAACCCCAGCGACGACGTCGGGAGCATCAAACTCTCGGCGGATAGCTTCGGCAAGCTCCGTCTTGATCAGCGTGCGTACCTCAGGATAGGAGAGGGTGACGCGGTTGTCACAGTAGATGGGAGACTTCCAGCCAGAGGCCCAGGTGAAGGGAGAGTCGGGCTGAAGCTTTACGGCCTTTACCTGAAGGAGAGCTTCGGCGATACGTTCTTGGGTGGTGATAGCGCTCATGGGGATTGTTCTTTTATAGGAGTGAGTTAGATCTGTAGGAGGAAGGGATCGGCATCAGCCCAGACGGGGAATTTCTGCCGAAGGTCCTGAAGGGGGCCGTAGTCGAGTGTCGCTGTGATGACAGTATCTGCTCCTTCTTCAGCCTCGACGAGAGCCTTGCCACGTGGGTCAATGATGACAGAGTCGCCCGAATAGACGAGGTGGTTAGGATCTTCGCCTACACGGTTGACGCCGATGACGTAGCTGAGATTCTCCATAGCACGGGCACGAAGGAGGGTACGGAAGACCTCACGACGCGGGCGTGGCCAGTTGGCTACAGCGATGATGAGGTCATATTCGTTCGACACATTGCGACACCACACGGGGAAGCGCAGGTCGTAGCAGATGATGGGGAGGATGTGCCAACCCTTGAATGTGAAGATGGATCGGCTGGTAGCAGAGCTGACGAATTCCTTCTCTCCTCCAGGGGCGAAGAGGTGACGCTTTGCCTGGAGCTGTACCTTCCCATCGGGCTCAATGAGGAAGAAGAGATTATGTATGAGTCCCTTGACCTCACTGAGGTAGCTCCCAGCGAGAGCGACATTGTATTCGTGAGAGAGTCGGAGGAGGGTCTGGTAGACTTCGCCTTGCTCTCGGTCTGCAAGCTTCGCTGCTTCGCTTGAGAAGCCCGTAGTAATCGTCTCGGGGAAGACGATGAGATCGCTCGTCGCAGCATGATCTCGGACAAGGCTCTTGATGAGCTGGAGGTTAGCCGAGACATCATTCCAGTGGATACTGCACTGTACTGCGCTGACACGCAGGGGAACGGGGAAGCTACTTGCCATAAGACTTAGGGAGTGAATTGCTCGGGATACTTTGCCTGGGACTTATCGTACCGACTACGTATCGTTGCCAGATCTTGCTCCATATCGCCTGTGGGATAGAAGACCTCGAAGATACCGAGCTCCTTCTTGCCGTAGTCAATGACGGCGAGCTCGATGGGAAGGCCTGCTGCAACGGCGATATGGTAGAAGCCACTCTTCCACTTCTCTCCTCTAGAGCGTGTACCCTCGGGGGTGATAGCAAGGTGAATCTGCCCCTTCTGTCGGAGCTGCTCTTGCAGACGCTCTACGGTCTGGGTACGCTCCTTGCGATTGACGGGAATACCACCTAAGGCTCGGAAGATAGGGTCTAAGGGGAAGAAGAACCAGTCGCTCTTCATCAGGAAGCCGGAGTCGAAGCCAGCGGCCCAAGAGTAAAGAAGCCCGAGGGGAAAGTCGTAGTTGCTGGTATGTGGAGCGACACAGATGATGCTCCCTTCAGGCTGCTTGCCAGGGTGGGGAATGACCTTCCATCCAAAGAGACGAAGTAGGCTCTGAGCTATTTTCTTTCGCAATTGTATAGGGATACTATGGGATGAAGTTGAGCGCTACAGGCCTTCGACGAAGTCGTCCAGACGCTCTGAGAAGCTCGTGAGGTTCGTGATGATGTAGTGACGAAGGTCTCTGTAGTAGGCCTTCACGAGCTGAGGGTTATGCTTGCCACTGGGGTGGGTGACGCGGCGGAGACTGTCGTCGGTGAAGACCATGATGTCGTCCATCAGGTCTTCGATCTCAGCCTGCATCGCTTCGCTCCCAGAGACGGCACGGATGATAAGAGCCTCGTCGAAGAGGCGCATGACCTCTGCGATGATCTCTTTCTTCAGGGTTCTTTGACTTGCCATAATGGTAGAGTATGTGAGGAGAGATACTCCTCATATAGGGCAAAGATATGGATTATGGGCTTAGCTTAGCCCTTTCTCCTGCTCACTCTTCTCTGTGAGCTTAGGATTGAAGGTCGGTAGCTGGATATGCAGGACTACCGCAAGTACTCGGAAGATGAATACCGAGATGGCGGATATGAACTGCACCCACTCGATGGGTAGGCTTGAGTAGCGCCCCATGAGGACATAAATGATCGAGCCAAGGACGCAGGCCGAGGCATAGAAGTCTGTGCGGAAGATCAGGGGCGTTTCGTTGATCAGTACGTCGCGCAGAAGCCCACCGAAAGAGCCGGTGACTGTACCCATGATGACTGCAACCCACCAGGGGAAGCCCGCTGCATAGGACTTAGCGACACCTACGACTACGAAGAGCCCGAGGCCGATGGCGTCAAAGACGAAGAGGGAGTGATTGAGGCGGACGACTTGGCGTCGGAAGATGATCGTGAAGATAAGCCCGAGAGCTGTGATGATCAGATAGGATGGCTGGACGAGCCAGAACGGCTTGATGTCTAAGAGAATGTCACGAATCGTACCACCTCCGACAGCAGTCACGAAGCCCACAACGTAGGCTCCGAACCAGTCTAGCCCCTTCCCCGCTGCGAGACGGATACCACTGATGGCAAAGGCCAGTGTGCCGAGGTAATCACACCAATTGACAAAGTCATTGACATCAACAAGATGAGCAAACTTCATAGCCCGTGATCTCCTTGCTTATTAGTAGGACTCTGCATCAGAGGGGAAGCTACGCTCCTTGACTGCGGTGATATAAGCCCCTGCTGCCTGCTTGATTTCCTCACCAAGTGCAGCGAAGCGACGGAGGAACTTCGGCGTGAAGCGGTCTTCCATACCGAGCATATCCTGTGAGACGAGGACTTGCCCATCGACACCGCTGCCAGCCCCGATACCGATGACGGGTATCTGTAGGGACTGAGCTACACGTGCTGCGACAGAGGCGGGGACCTTCTCAAGTACTACAGCGCAGCAACCAGCACGCTCCAGCCCGAGAGCTTCTTCGAAGAGCTTGTCTGCGGCTGCTCCTTCTTTGCCTTGAAGTCCATAGCCTCCGAGCTGATGTACAGATTGAGGCGTGAGACCAAGGTGACCAACGACGGGAATACCTGCCGCTGTGAACTGACTGATTGTACTGAATAGGTGCGTGCCTCCCTCGAGCTTGACGGCATCTGCACCCGTCTCCTTCATGATGCGGATAGCCGAAGCGAGAGCGGTCTCAGGACTGATCTGATAGCTCCCGAAGGGCATGTCTACGACGACGAAGGCACGCTGCACACCACGGACCACACAGGCTCCGTGGTAGATCATCTGATCGAGAGTAATAGGTAGGGTCGTGGTATGGCCTGCCATCACATTGGCGGCAGAGTCTCCGACGAGGAGGATATCTATACCAGCAGCGTCGAGGAGACGTGCCATCGTATAGTCGTATGCTGTGAGCATCGAGATTGGCTCACCCTGAGCCTTCATAGCTGCCAGACGGAGGGTCGTCACCTTCTTCGTCACGGCCTGGTGTTGAGACACTTCTTTACTAAATTATAAATTGGGGGTAAGCCACCACTAATCCCAGCGAAGGGATAGGGTGGTGGCCTCTGTGATTATACTTCTGTGATATAGAGAGTCCGAGAGTAGCACTATGTACTACTCCCATTCGATGGTGCTGGGTGGCTTGGAGGAGATATCGTAGACGACACGGTTTACCCCACGTACCTTGTTGATGATCTCATTAGAGACCTTAGAGAGGAACTCATAGGGGAGGTGTGCCCAGTCTGCGCTCATCGCATCCGTGCTGGTCACAGCACGTAGTGCGATGGTGTACTCATAGGTACGCTCATCACCCATGACACCGACAGAGCGGATGGGGAGGAGGATCGCACCAGCCTGCCATACATTGTCGTATAGCCCCCACTCGCGCATCATCGACATATAGATGTCGTCAGCATTCTGGAGGATCTCGATCTTCTCAGCCGTGATCTCGCCGAGGATACGGATACCTAAGCCGGGGCCAGGGAAGGGCTGGCGCTTGATGAGGTGAGGCTGCATACCCATCTCAAGACTACGCGACGCACCTCATCCTTGAAGAGGAGGCGAAGTGGCTCAACAAGACGGAGCTTCATGCGCTCGGGGAGCCCACCGACATTGTGATGACTCTTGATGACCGTACCCGTGATGCTGAGGGATTCGATGACGTCAGGATAAATGGTCCCCTGGCCAAGCCATTTAATGTCCTTGAGCTTGTGTGCCTCTTCATCAAAGACCTCGATGAAGCCACGACCGATGATCTTACGCTTCTCTTCGGGATCGGTGACACCTTGGAGAGCTGAGAGGAACTTATCTCGCGCGTTGACGCCGATGACATTGAGGCCTAAGTGCTCATAGTCACGCAGGACATTCTCGTATTCGTTCTTACGCAGGAGCCCATGGTCGACGAAGATGCACGTGAGGTTCTTACCGATAGCCTTGTGGAGGAGGACTGCCGTCACAGAGGAGTCGACCCCGCCCGAGAGAGCCAAGATGACCTTGTCATCCCCCAGCTGGGCACGAAGCTCAGCCACGGTGCTCTCAACGAAAGAGGCTGGAGACCAGTTGCCACGGATACCCGTTACCTTGAGGAAGTTATCAAGGATCTTGAGACCTTCTTCAGAGTGGAATGCTTCAGGATGGAACTGGACCCCCCACGTACGCTCGCCATCAATACGGAAGGCAGCTGCCTCTACGTCCTCGGTGCTGGCGATGATACGGAAGCCCTTAGGGAGCGTGGTGATGGTGTCACCGTGGGACATCCAGACGATACCGCCAGGTGTGATACCCTCGAGGAGCTTATCATTCTCGTGGCGTAGCGTGAGGTGTGCACGACCATATTCACGGCTATCGCAGGGCTCTACCTTACCACCAGCTTGGTGAACGAGGCTCTGTGCTCCATAGCAAATACCGAGTATGGGGAGACGCCCACGCAGGGCGGATAGGTCGGTGCGGAAGGCTGCTTCGTCGTAGACCGAGTAGGGACTTCCTGAGAGGATGATCCCTGCGATGCCCGTAAGATCTTCGGGTACCTTATTGTAGGGTACGATCTCGCAATAGGTGTTCAGTTCGCGGAGTCTACGGCCTATGAGCTGTGTTGTCTGCGAGCCAAAGTCGAGGATGAGTATCTTCTCCTGCATAGTTACTGATGGCTTTCTTATTTATAAGTGGTAAGACCAATTCGAGACAAAGATACGAATTGTAGGAGACTCAGCTGATAGTGCTCGTATACTCATTGTTCATCTTATGAGACCATTACGCAAGGCCATCTCTTCGCAGCTTGCACTTTTCTCCTTCGAAGCTCTCAGCCTACGACTCCAATTTTCGAGGGGAGAAGGTACGAGTAATGAAGAGGTGGTCTTGCACAATGGTCTCGTATATTGGTTGAGTATGTGGGTAGAGCTATATAGGATGGCGAAGAAAGCTATATAGCTTTGCTTTGATTCCTATATAGCTTTCGGTGCGAAGCTATATAGCTTTGTGAAGTGACCTCTATTAGGTTGTTGTTCTGCGTAGGGATAAAAGTTGTGGACGAGTGACAGATAAGTTTGGACTACGTACGTAGCTCTAATATCTACGTACGTGGATATTTGGATTTACTTTCCTGGTCTTTAAGACTACGTGCATAGACAGAGGAAAAGCACTACGTGAAGGCGCTTTTTTCTTCACGAGAAGGACACTTTTCCCTCCGCTGGATAAGAAGGAATACTCGCGATACGGCGAAGGGCTTGTGTATCTCTTCGGAGAGGTCTCTCGGGAAGCTGGTCGTGCGATGCCTTAGCACTGAAAAAGAGACATTCCCATAGGATACCGAAGTCGGAATTCTATGGGAATGTCTTGTATGAAGGATAGGACTAAGGCTGTCTATCCAAGCGATAGCTACCATCAGCCTGCGGTACAGAGCGGACGAGCCACTTGTGTCGCTCCCCTCCGCCATCGGAGTAGCTGACCTCGAAGACTCCAGACGTGGAGCTGGGGCGTACGCTTAGGCTACTACACCAGCTGGGGTCAAAGTCTACATTATCAATGAGAGTGTCGAAGAATCCACTTCTCGATCTCACCCACCGAGGCCAAGCCCTCATAATACTGCTGTATAGTGGCCTTAGTGCAGTAGCGGTCACGCAGAGCCTTGAGTTCTGCTTCTAGCTCGGGCTTCATCGCAAGATACTGAGAGATGTAGCACTCGTAGAAGGAGCGAATGAAGTTGATCGGGCTCGTCATATCTACGCTTTTAGTCGCTGCAAAGGGATTGCTGCGGAGCTTATCCCCGTACTCGGCGTGATGCCACTCGGGGGTGATGAAGTCAATGAGATACTTATCTCCAGACTTCAGTAGATGGAGAGGAATAGCACGATAGTCTTCTCCACTGCCGAAGCTTACTTGATACCAGTCTTGCCCGAGAGCACGTACTTGCAGGCTCCCTTCGCTACCAGAAGCAAGGTCTTGAGCACGGATAAATGGATCCGAGTCGGTGAGTGCTCTTACGCGCTCCAGCTTAGCCTTAGCCTCTGGTGTGGCATTAGCTAAGATGAGCGAATCCATCTGAGCAGGCTCATACATGCGGTCAAAGGAGCGAATGTACTCGGTGTAGAAGCGCTTGAGCATAGCTTCGGGGCTCTCGGTATGCTGCTTCTGGACTGTGGTGGTTTGCTTTTGTTTGGTGCGCTTTTGTGCGCAGCTTGTGTTGGGAGTAGCAAGCCCTAAAAAGATAAGCAGGCTCCATGTGAGTAATGACTTAGACATAATGATGTGGTGATATGGTTAGATAGAGGGGAGAAACAAAGCCCTCTCATAGTGACAACGCATAGGCTGCTACGCGCGGTATGCTTTGTCTTTACCTATAGCCTGCCAGGGACAGAGTATTGCCTCGAGGAGGTCAATCAGAATGAAGAGCCCGACACCCATGAGACTCAGTAGCGCTATCCCAGCGTACATATCGAGGTAGTCAATGCGCATCCAGGCATCGGATATATAGTATCCAAGTCCCTCTGTCGTGCCATACGTCTCGGTGACAAAGAGCACGGAGATCGCTGTGCCGATAGCTATGCGTAGTGCTGATAGGGCTGCAGGGAGGGCTGCGGGGAGGAGGAGGTGGCGAAGGAGCCCCCAAGTGCTCGCACCGAGCGAGCGAGTTACAGCAAAATGCTCCTCGGGAATCGCAAGCAGGGCATCTCGCATTGATACGGCTAGCTGGAAGAGGATGATCAGTACGATCATCACCACCTTCGTTGCCTCTCCAAGGCCACCCAGGAGCATGACTACGGGGAGGAGGGACAGCTTAGGTATGGGGTAGGTGAAGTAGATGAAGGTCGATAGGGTGCGCCCCATTCGAGGATAGAGAATCATCGAGAGGGAGAGGATGGCAGAGAGTACGGTCGCGATGAGGATGCCCCAGCCGATGCGCTGCAGGCTCGTCAAGGTGTGAGCAAGGAGGTCTGACCCATTGAGGTGAGCCATATGGGTATAGACCGCCCATGGCGCAGGTAAGACTTCGCTACGGATAAGTAGTAGCCTGCCAGCCAGAGCGCGTGCAAGATGGTGGCTCCAAGTAGGAGCTGCAGGAGGTGACGGCTAAATGACTTCATCTAAATGGCGTAGTTCTTCCTCCAGCATGCTTGCGGTAGCTCCTCGGTGATCAGCGAGGAGGGTTCCTGGCTTCCCTCCGATGAGTAGGGTGCGCTCCGATAACGCCGTTGCCTCTACGGGGCTATGGGTGACGCAAAGGGTGGGGGTAGGATAGCGCTGCCACAGCTCAAAGAAGAGCTGACGAGAGCGACTTGCCGTCGCTACATCGAGGGCTGAGAATGCTTCGTCGAGAAGAAGCAGGTCCGGCTTCATGATGAAGGCACGAGCAAGGGCTACACGCTGGCACTGACCTCCACTTAGTTCGCTGGGATATCGGTCTAAGAGATCGGTGAGCGATAGAGTTGTGAGAATCTCCTCCTGCAGGTCGGATGAGACGATACGCTTGCCGAGTGCGGCAGGCAGGTGGATGCTCTCTCTTACTGTCTTCCAGGGGGAAGAGCCCGTATTGCTGGGGGACAAGTGCGATCTGATGGGTACGGGGGCTGAGTGGTACGCCCGAGAGTTGCAGCGTTCCCTTGCTCGGGCGAATAATCCCCGCTAAGGTGTGTAAGAGGCTGGATTTCCCGCTACCCGATGGCCCGATGATCGTCACGATCTCTTTCCCCAAACTGAAGCTCACATCCCTGAGCGCAGTCGTCACTTCACGGCGCTTGCTATAGCGCACGCTTAGGTCGAAGACGTGTAGTAGAGGCTCAGGCATAGCGAGGGGGAGAGGGAGGGAAGAGGTTGAGCTACTCCGTGATGATTGGGCGGATCAGCCCCTCTGCCGTGTAGCTCTCAGGTACGAGCTTCTTAGCCTTCATCCAGCTAAGGATGGGCTGGAGATCTTCAGCCTTAGGTGCAGTGACCTCAGCATAGGTGGGGAGGGGAATCTGCGAGGCAAGATCCTTGGATACGCCGAGGAGCTGCTCCACGGCAGGAGACCAGTCCTTTCGGGGATGCTGGGCCATGTAGGCGACGGCCTTGTTGTACCCCTCGATGAAAGCCTTCACTGCGGCTGACTTCTTCGTGAGTGCTTCGTCTTGGAAGAGAAGCCCCGTGATGCCCACCGTGAGTCCATTAGGCACGTCAATAGCTACCAGCCCCTTGGATGCTCCGATCGTAGCGAAGGGCTCCGGGAGAATAGCGGCATCCAGCTCACCCGATCTGAGCATCTCTAAGCGAATGGGGATCTTCTGCACCTCTACACGTGTGTAGGGTAGCGGCTTGCCCTTAGCATCCACGAGGGCATGCTCGGTAGCATAGTCGATAAGTGTATTGGAGGATAGACCGATGTGCTTGTCACGCAGGTCGGCGATCTCGTCGAGCTCCTTATTGCGCCCGAAGACCAAGCGGAATCCTCCTTGGCAAGCGATGGGAAGCGATACCTTTATCCCCTTAGAATGTAGGAGCATGGCTCCCATATAGTCCGTGACTGAGGCATCTACGGAGCCCGTTTGCAGTGCTGCATCACGCTCCATGGGGGAGGCGAAGCGCACGATCTCTATGGGATGAGTGAAGAAGCCCTGCTGCTCAGCTACTGCTATCGGTAGGTAGTCGATAGAGGGCATCACCCCGATACATAGGTGGGTGCTATCTGTGGGGTTGCTCTTCCCCTTTTGTGAACAGGCACCAGAGAGGAACATAGCCCCTGTGATAAGCGCCATACCGAGCGCGAGGAAAAGCCCCGTGCGCAGTGATCGTTTCATATCTATTCCTTCGAATTGAGTTTCTTACGCTCCAGTGCTGCGAAGTAGCGGCAGTAGGGAGCTAGTCCACAGGTCGCACACTGAGGCTTGCGGGCTGTACATACATAGCGTCCATGCAAGATAAGCCAGTGGTGCGCCTTGGGGATGAGGTGCTCAGGGATATACTTGATGAGAGTGAGCTCCGTCTCGAGAGGTGTCTTGGAATTGGTCGTCAGTCCGATACGGTTAGATACACGGAAGACGTGTGTATCGACTGCCATCGTAGGGCGGTTATAGATGACCGAAGCGATTACGTTGGCCGTCTTGCGCCCGACACCTGGGAGCTTCATCAGCTCCTCGCGCTCCTCAGGGACTTCGCCCTGATAGTCTGTGACGAGCCGCTGAGCCATAGCTACAAGGTAACCCGCCTTAGCGCGGGGGTAGCTAACGCTCCGCACGAGCTCAAAGATGTCGTCCACCTCAGCTCGTGCCATGATTTCGGCTGTCGGATACTGTCGGAAGAGGCGTGGAGTGATCATATTCACCCGCTTGTCCGTGCATTGGGCTGAGAGAATCACAGCCACCAGCAGCTCAAAGGGAGTGGTGTAGTGTAGCTCAGTTTCAGCCACAGGCATATGCTCTTCAAACCATCCGATGACGGCTTCGTATCGCTCTTTACGCGTCACAGCTCTCAGTTACCCTTTGTGTAGCTCATATTAATGAGCAGCCTTGAACTGCTCGAGGAAGCGCACGTCATTCTCTGAGAAGAGACGCAGGTCGCTGACTCGATACTTGAGGTTCGTGATACGCTCTACACCCATACCGAGGGCATAGCCGCTGTACTTACGGCTGTCGATGCCACAGTTCTCCAGTACGTTAGGGTCTACCATACCACATCCGAGGATCTCAACCCAGCCCGTGTGCTTACAGAAGTTACAGCCCTTACCGCCACAGATGTTGCAGGAGATATCCATCTCTGCCGATGGCTCCGTGAAGGGGAAGTAAGAGGGGCGGAGGCGAATCTTTGTGTCGGTGCCGAACATTTCCTGAGCGAAGTACAGCAGTACCTGCTTGAGGTCAGCGAACGAGACGTTTTGGTCTACATAGAGGGCCTCCAGCTGATGGAAGAAGCAGTGTGCGCGGTAGGAGATAGCCTCATTGCGATATACGCGACCTGGGCAGATGACACGGATGGGAGGCTCTGACTCCAGCATCGTGCGAGTCTGTACCGAGGAGGTATGGGTACGTAGGAGCGTACCGGGGACATTGCGCACGAAGAACGTATCCTGCATATCACGTGCAGGATGGTCTTCGGCGAAGTTGAGGGCAGAGAATACATGCCAGTCGTCTTCGATCTCAGGTCCTTCGGCAATAGAGAAGCCAAGTCGCGCGAAGATGGCGCAGATCTCCTGCTGGACGATAGTCAGCGGGTGGCGTGAGCCTAATGGAGTGGGGTAGGCTGTACGTGACCAGTCGATGCCCAGCCCTTCGTCGTCACCCCCAGCGCTCAGTGAGGCGCGTAGCTCGTTGATCTTGTCCGTAGCCAGCGTCTTGAGGGCATTGAGGAGTTGGCCGACCTGTCGCTTTTCTTCGTTAGGGACGGTCTTGAATTCGTCGAAGAGCTGAGAGACGAGACCCTTCTTACTGATATATTTGATGCGAAGGTCTTCGACTTCCTGCTCGGAGTGTGCCGTCAGTGCTTGTAGCTCGGCAGCGAGTTGTTGTATTCTTTCTTGCATGAACTAATACCCTTTATTTTGAGGTGTAAAGGTAGTGAATTCCACGGAGGTGGCTTGTGGGCTCAGAGCTTCCGTATCAAAATCTCCTCCTCACCTGCAAGCCGTATTGAGGCGGGCTGATTGGTAAACAACTATTGCTCTGCAGGCGAACAGCTATTTGGTTTGGGCGGCAAACGACTACTGATCCGAGGGTAAACGGCTATGGCTGTAGCTTTGCCCTCTCTACCGTTTCGCACATGCTCTCTGGTGGATCTTCTTGCCCATAGCATAGCTATATAGGAGACTGTTGCCGAGAGTCCTGCCCCTACTTGTTGTGCAAGGCATCGCATGCCCAGCTTCCCGAAATGCCTCTCCGAAGAGATATACAAGCCCTTCGCCTTATCGCGAGTACTCCTCTTATCCAGCGGAAGGAAAAGTGCCATTCTCATGAAGGGAAAGCGCCTTCCCGTAGTGTTTTTTTACATCTATGCACGTAGTCTTAAAGACCAGGTACGTAAATCCAAATATCCACGTACGTAGATATTAGAGCCACGTACGTAGCCCAAACTTATCAGCCACTCGTCCATAACTTTTACCCCTACGCGGAGCAACGACCTAATATAGGTCACTTCACAAAGCTATATAGGAATCAGCACAAAGCTATATAGTAATCAGTGTAAAGCTATATAGTAATCAGTCCAAAGCTATATAGCTCTACCCACGCACCCATACACCTATATGAGACCATTGTGTAAGCACACCTCTTCATTACTCGCACCTCCTTCCCTTGAAAATCGGAGTCTTTAGGTTGAGACGTTCGAAGGATGAGAGTACAAGCTGTGAAGAGATGGCCTTGCGCAATGGTCTCAAGTAGATGCTTGCCTAAGATCTGGGGATAAAATTAACGGGGCAGGGAGGATCCATCCTCTCTGCCCCGTTGGCTTTATTGGTAGCTCTCCAGTAGACTATGGTGATGCTGGCGAGCTGAAGAAGTGATATCGAGTACCTCTCTTAGTGGGTGGGGTTCTGTGTCAGCTTACCTGGGTAGGCATCGATAGCATTCTGTGGGATGAAGTACACCACACGATAGTCTGTGGGGGCAATGTCCTCACGCTGGTGATGAGCTCCAGGGTAGCGACGTACGAGTGAGCCTCCGTTGCGGAATACATCATAGCTACGCTCAGCCTGGAAGGCGAGTTCCAATTGGCGCTCCTTGTCGATGCGCTCGGATGCGTTCGTAGCATCGAGGCTGGCATAGGCAGCACCAGGGATGGATCGTGTGCGTATGATATTGAGGTCGGTGAGTGCTGCGCTATAGTTCCCAAGCTTGGCTTCTGCTTCAGCTCGGTTGAGGTACACTTCACCGAGACGAGAGATGACAGGCGAGTGCAGGTGGCTATTCTCACCTTCACGGGAGCACTTCGTGATGTAGAACATCGGGTAGGCTCTGTTGAGCTTGATGTATAGGTCGATTACTCCTCGGTAAGTCTTCCCCTTATAGGTGATGCTGTAGATCTCTTGATTTGCATCTATCGCAGTCAAGGTATAAGACTCCGCCTGCCCCGAATCCTTAGCTTCCTTGGCTATGATCTGACCATTGGAGCGAGTGATGGGGAGCTGCAGGTAGTTGAGGTCTCCTGACTCTTCGCTCTTGATGAAGCGGAATACCTCCGTCTTATCAGGTGCGTATACAGGCTCAATGAAGGCGGCACGAGCATCTACGATACGGGTGCTGGTAGGGCGGAAGTCATTTCGTCCCGTCTCATCAAGTAGGGCAAGGTACTTAGCGCTCGCGTACATCTCACCCCAGCCCATACCTCCGATATTGGCATACATACCACCGACTCCATAGTAGTGGTCGTAACCAGAGTATTCAGATGCCAGACGGCGGACGACGAAGATAGACTCCTTGTTGCTCTCAGGTAGGAGTTGATTGTACTTCATGAAGTCTTCTCGATTGAGGAGCGAATACTTCCCACTCGAGATGACCTTCGTGGCATACTCGGAGGCTAGCTGAGCATACTGAGTATTGGGCTGCTCATAGGTGCCACTCATATAGAGGTAGAGGCGGGAGAGCAAAGCCTGAGCTGCTCCCTTGGACGCATAGAAGGGCGTACCTGAGCGTTCGGGGAGGAGCGTCTCTGCTTGCTTCAAGTCTTCAATAGCTTGTGCGTAGGTCTCCGCTACGGTAGCACGGTCGGGGAGCGTGAACTTATCGAAGACGTCCTTTGGAGCACTCTTGATGATAGGTACACCGAGGTTCTTCTCTGGGGCCTGATAGTAGGGACGGCCATAGGCTCTCACGAGGTAGAAGTAGAGGAAGCCACGCACGAAGTAGGCTTCTCCCACATGAGCCTTGACCTCCTCGTCGGTGGAGGTGCCATAGAGCTCGATAATGTTCGAGGCCTGGATGATGGCCTTATAGCTATTATCCCAGAAGGCCTGTAGGCGGTAGTTCTGTGGCGTGCGGTTGAAGGAGATGAACTCAAAGAAGGCATCTGTCGAGGCACCACGTATCATGATGTTGTCCCCCGCATACTCGCCGCAGCGGTGCATGACGTCGCTCCAGGTCTTGAGCTGAGCATACATCCCGTGGGTCATCCCATCGATAGCCTCTTCTGGATGCTCGAGGATACGCTGGCTGGACATGCTCCCCTTGGGCTCTCTGTCAATATTGCAGGCTACCAGTAGGCAGGAGGACACCAGTAGCATTAGTATCTTATTCATATCTGTATCGTGTAGCTATAGTGAGAGGTTGATCCCGAGGACAAAGCGACGGACAGGAGGATAGACGCTGATGCCCGTCGTCCCCATGACAGAGCCATCTGAGGCGGGAAGCTCGGGGTCTACACCTGAGTACTTCGTCAGAGTAAAGAGGTTCTCAGCATTGAGGTAGATGCGGAGGTTCTGCACCTTCAGCTGAGGCAGGGAGAGGTTGTATCCAAGGCTGAGAGTACGTAGCTTGAAGAAGGAGTTATCCTCTAGGTAGCGAGAAGAGGCCTTGTTACCGTTGTCCTTGTTGTTGTAAAGGGCACGTGGATGAGTGGCGACGTCGCCCTTCTTCTGCCAGCGTGACCAACCCTTCTGCAGTGACATCTGATTGCGGTCGGTGTAGGTGAGGTCAGAGTCGAGCTCTTGGCGAGAGTAGTTGTAGATCTGTCCACCGAGAGCATAGCCGAACGTAGCCGAGAGGTCGAACTCCTTCCAGCGGAGGTTCGTCGTGATCCCCCCGAAGACCTTAGGTGCAGCAGAGCCCAGCTTGTAGTACTTGGCTTCGGCGTAGTTGCTGGTCGTGACGCGCTCTCCGTTAGTCCCTTCCTTATACCACATGGGGCGCCCGTCATCAGGATTTACTCCAGCCCACTCAGGCATGTAGTAGGTGTCGATAGGAGAGCCGATTTCGAGGATGCGGGAGGCAGAGCCTGCTATACCGCTACCGTCACCGATGATAACGGGCTTAGCGATGTACTGTCCTGAGGGATCATACTGACGGAAGATGTCGGTGAGCTTATTGGCGTTGTGTCCGACGTTGAGGTCAAGGCTCCAGGTGAGGTCCTTGCTGCGGATGATATCACCACCGATAGCTACCTCGATACCCTTATTGGCCATCTTCCCGATGTTACGGTAGATGTGAGTCACACCTGTGAGGCTGGTGACGGGTACATTATAGAGGATGTTGTCGGTCTTCTTGGAGTAGAGATCAATGGTGAAGTGCAGGCGGTTTGACCAGAGCGAAGCGTCAAGCCCGATGCCTGCAGTATAGGTACGCTCCCAGGTAAGGTCATTGTTCCCGATCTGAGAGATGAGCATACCGGGCTGAGCGTTGTAGCTGGATGCTATCGAGTAGAGGTCATACTGGGGGTAGAGGGCGGATGGTCGGTTACCAGCCGAGCCATAGGAGGCGCGGAGCTTCAGCTGGTCGAAAGCCTTGATCCCAAACCACGATTCGCGGTGGATGCTCCACCCGCCACTGATAGAGAAGAGGGTACCATACTTGGCTCTTGAACCGAGGTTGGAGGCACCGTCACGGCGGATAGATCCTTCGAGGAGATAGCGGTTGTCGTAGCTATAGCGAGCATTAGCGAAGACGGACTGTACCGCCCATTCAGCGATCCCACCCTTAGCTTTCTCTGGCTTAGCCGTGATATCCAGTACCTCAAAGCCTGGGACAAAGCCTGTCCCATTGGCGCTGGTTGACTTACCCCAATAGTCGTTGAACTCATAAGCAAGCAACCCATTGAGGTTATGCAGGCCCCAGCTATTATTTGTGAGGAGCTTCTGGTTCGAGTAGCGACGAGCTACTTGTCCGTGATACTCGGTGATACGACCTTGGACGCTCTCTCCACCATTGGAGCGAGGATCTTCGTAGCCGTGACCCGTGCTGTGGACGTACTTGTAGTTATTGACCGAGGAGAAGGTGAGCCAAGGTGCGATACGAACGTCGAAGTCAAGGTTACCCATGAATTCGTAGTAGCTCCCATCATAGTGGTTCCACTGCAGGTCACGGAGGTAATTCGTGCTGTTGCTATTTACCCATCCCGAGTATTGGTGGGGGACGAGCTTCCCCTCAGCATCGTATGGGCTATCCCAAGGGAGCATCGAGTACATCGCAGAGATGGAGTACTGTCTGTCCTCGGAGGTTTGCATCGCCCCGCTGATCATAGGGCGAATAGTGAGCCAGCTGAGTGGCTTGTAGCTGGTCTTCAGACGGAAGTTGTAGCGCTTGTAGTCAAAGCCCTTGACAGCACCCTTCTCATCATAGTAGCCTAAGGAGAAGAGGGAGTTCATCGTTTCGCTCCCCCCTTGTAGGGTGAGGTTATAGTCCTGAGAGACGCCGGTGCGTGTAGCCAGCTTCCACCAGTCGAAGTTGTCATTGCGTAGGGCTGGTTTCCATCGAGGGAAGGGGATGGTGCTGGCATTGCCTGTGGAGGCGAAGTAGTCATACAGTTCAGCACCATTCATCATGTGCAGGTTGCCATTGGTTAGCTGGCTGATACCTGTACGAATTGAGACTGACGTGCGGAGCTTGCCTGAGCGACTACTCTTGGTCGTGACTACAACGACACCGTTTGCTCCAGCAGAGCCATAGATAGCGGTGGAGGCTGCGTCCTTGAGGATTGTGAGGCTCTCAATGTCCTGAGGGCTGAGCTGCCCAGGGTCATCACCTACGATCACACCATCGATGACCCAGAGGGGGCGTGTGTTCCCGTTGAGGGTGGCTTGTCCACGTATCACCACGGCTGCGCTCGAGCCAGGGCGCCCTGACCCAGGTGCGACATATACACCAGGAGCCTTACCGTTGAGGAGGTTAGAGACGGAGGGGGTGGTGATGTCCTTGAGCTTGCTGGCCTTGAGGTTGATCATAGACCCTGTGAGGCTCTCCTTGCGCTGTGTCGTATAGCCGACGACGACGAGCTCGCCGAGGGTCTTGGAGTTCTCTTTTAGCTGGATGACTTGATCCTTCTCTGTGGCCTGGATCTCTAAGGTTTCGTACCCGACGCAGGAGATGATCAGTGTCACCCCTGGGGAAGCAGACTAAGGTATATCCACCTTGCTTGTCGGAGATGCTCCCGATACGTTTGTTGCCTTTGACGCGGATACTTGCCCCGACGATGGGCTCTCCAGTCGTAGCATCCACGATGTGCCCGCGTACCTTACCTGCTACTTGGGCGAGTGTGACAGGACTTGACGACGGCTCTTGCTCTATGGCTGCATTTGCCGCAAGGGGCATGGAGCAGAGGGTGAGCAGGGAGACAACAAGTGTACTCCGTAGCCGAGCCTGACGAGAAAGTGGTCTTTCGTTCTTCATTCTTCAGCGTTTTTATGGTTGGTGTAATGCTTTCCGGAGGGTAAATATAGGTCATTTCTATAGGATAGACGAGGTCGCTAAGGTGATTTGAATTAATAAAATAATGAAGGAAATCATTCGCCTATCTTCCAGCTTTTTACCATGTCTCAATGAAGCCATATGCAGGGGGAGATTTTATCTACAAATGGGCCTCCCTCTCTTCTTGAGCCCGCAAGATGGTGGTATGATATTGTATTAGGGAGAGCTGACTACCACTGAGTGGTCGGAGGCTTTTTCTTCGGAGGTGGAGAGCAGTATTTTAGAAGGGGAATATTGACCAGTACTGGTCACTGAGTTGACTAGTACTGGTCGCGACGCTGAGCAGTACTGGTTGCTTAGGGTGAGCAGTACTGGTTCGATCATCGACCAGTACTGCTTCAAAAAGCGCCACTCGGAAGACTGCTTGGGAATAGGGGAGAAGCCCACCTTATTATTAGTACCTTTGCGACCTATAATAGATAAGCTTGATACTACTCTTGGACGAAAAGAATCTTACAACCCAAGGGCTTCGCTTCACCGTCGTAGGAATGAACGATGAGCAGTGCCCCCTCTTCTCCCCCGAAGTACAGCAACTCATCGCTCGGCATCGAGTCTTCTCGGGGGGGCGTCGCCACCGCGAACTCGTCGCTGATCTACTCCCCGCGGGAGCCGTATGGATCGATATTATCGTTCCCCTTAGTGCGGTCTATCAGGAGTATCGTGCCTTAGACGGGCCCGTGTTGGTCTTTGCTTCAGGTGATCCGCTCTTCTTTGGCTTCACTACGACACTCATGCGCGAGTTCCCTGGGCAGGTCGCACAGACCTTCCCCTCCTTCAGCTCTCTGCAGATGCTCGCACATAGCTTGCGCTTGCCCTACCATGATATGCGTGTCGTCTCACTGACGGGACGTCCTTGGCTGGAGCTGGATCGTGCTCTCATCGAGCGTGCAGCAAAGGTGGGAGTCTTGACGGATAAGAAGAATACCCCAGCGCTCATCGCTCAGCGGATGATCGACTATGGCTATACGGGCTATCAGATGCATATCGGGGTGCGACTCGGAGGGAGCCGAGAGGAAGTCTATAGCCTCCCGTTGTATGAAGTCGTCGGACGAGAGTTCGCTCACCCCAACTGCCTGATCATTGAAGACCCACAGCCCACGGTATACGATGCTCCGATTGGCCTGCAAGAGCTGGATTTCTTCCCCCTCAATGGTCGTGTGAATATGATCACGAAGATGCCGGTGCGTCTGGTGAGCCTAAGTCTGCTCGAGCTTGAGCGCCGTCGTAGCTTCTGGGATGTAGGCTTCTGCACAGGCTCGGTGTCTATCGAGGCCAAGCTCCGCTATCCTCATCTCTTGGTGACCTCCTTCGAGGTGCGTCCCGAGGGGAAGGAGCTCATGGAGGTCAATAGCCGTCGCTTCCATGCTCCAGGTATTGACTATCATATTGGAGACTTCCTTAGCCAAGATCTTGAGTCGCTTCCCCGCCCCGAGGCCGCCTTCATCGGTGGGCATGGGGGGAAGCTCATTGAGTTTGTTGAGCGCCTCACTGCGCTTATGGGAGTTGATGGCGTGCTCGTCTTCAACTCGGTCTCAGCGGAGACACTGGCGCTCTTCCGCGAGGCCATCGAGCGAGTCGGTTGGCATATTTCCTATGAGACGCTGCTTACGGTCGATACCCACAATCCTATCACTATCCTCCAGGCTAAGGGGAAATAGATATCAGCAGAGTAGATGCCGACACGTTGTAGCTATGGGCTCATAGGTCGCCCCCTAGGGCACTCATTCTCACCTCGATATTTCTCTGAGCTCTTTGATCGCCTTGGGATAGATGCTTCGTATGATAGCTACGAGCTCCAGCGGATAGAGGAGTTGCCCGAACTATTGGCTACTCATCCTTCGCTCCGAGGGCTGAACGTCACGCTCCCTTATAAGCGAGAGGTGCTTCGCTATGTGGATACTTGCTCTCCCGAAGTGGAGCGTCTGCAGGCCGCCAACGTACTGCATATTGAGCATACTCCTTCAGGAAAGCTCCATATTACCGCACATAATACGGATGTCTGGGGCTTCTACCACTCATTGCTCCCTCTTCTTGGTGAGGAGCACCCTCATGCATGGGTCTTCGGTACGGGAGGTGCGGCCTCTGCTGTACTCTATGCTCTTGATCAACTCGGTATCAGCTATGAGCAGGTGAGCCGTACTCCTCAGAGCGGACAGCGCTCTTACGAGAGCCTCACAAGAGAAGAGGGGGAAGCGACCCCTCTATGGATTAATGCCACGCCCATAGGTCTTCACGAAGGAGAGTGCCTCCCCTTGCCCTACGAGGCTCTTGGGGAGTCTCACCTTTGCTATGATCTCATCTATAATCCCTCACCGACGACCTTCCTCCGTCGAGCCCTGCAGAGCGGAGCACGAGCGAAGGATGGTCTCGAGATGCTACACCTCCAGGCCGATAAGGCCTGGCAGCTATGGACAGCGAATGAAGAAGAATAGATATGCCTTGGCCCTTGCGCTGGGGTTAGCCTTGGCCTCCTGCTCGACGACGAAGTACGTCGGGGACGGGAGCTACCTACTTACGAAGGTCACCATCCAAGTGGACTCCCTCGATCAGACAGAGCGGGAGCAGCTCGGTGACCTTGAGTCCTTCCTTCCACAACGCCCCAATATTAAGCTCTTGGGGCTCTTTGACTGGACGCTTGGGCTCTATAGCTTGAGTAACCCGAAGAGTAATAGCTTCCTCAATCGTCAGCTGCGCAAGTGGGGAGATCCTCCTGTGCTCTATAGCGCAGAAGAAGCTGAGTTTGGTCGAGCCAACCTCACCGCAGCGATGTACAATATGGGCTACCTCAAGGCTCAGACGACTCTCCGTGTGGATACGACTAAGGCTAAGCGAGCTCGCCTGGCATACACCATCATACCTGGTCGCCGTCTACGTGTAGGTCGCTTCTCGGAGTCTATCCAAGATAGCAGTATTGCTCAGCATCTTTACCCCCAAGATACACTCATCGAGAAGCGTCGCTTCCGTGGTGAGCGCTATCGCTCTTATCTCCATTCTGGCGCTATCCTTTCTCCTCAGAATATGCAGGCTGAGCAGGAGCGTATCACTCAAATTCTTCGTAATAGAGGCTACTATACCTTCTCTGGTGATAGCGTCCGCTTCGAGGTCGATACGCTGGTTGCCTCCGATGTCTGGGTGCGTAGCGTAGTTCACTCGCCCGCGAAGACCTATCGCATCGGACGCGTGCGGATGCGTCAGATCGCTCGATATGAGACGGGAGAGTCCCTGAAGCAGGCGCGTGATGGTATTAGCTTCGACCTTGATCCGAAGCACTATATCCGCCCTTCGGAGCTTGCACGACGTATCTGGATCCGTCCAGGTGCACTCTACTCGATGCAGCATACCTCATCGACCTATACTGCTCTGAGCGAACTGCCAACCTTGCAGAGCGTCTCGATCCAGTACCACCCAGATACGCTCGCTACGGACTCCGCTGTCTTGGACTGTGATATTACCGCTGCCTCCACCCAGACAAAGAGTATCGGTGGGGATATCGTCGGGACAAATTCCTCAGGGAACTTTGGGGTGAGCTCTTCGCTGAACTTCCAAAATAGTAACCTCTTCCATGGTGGGGAGCAGCTTCACCTCCAGCTGCGTGGTGGCTACGAGAGCCTCGGTGAGCGCCGCAATGACCACTTGAACTATGGGGCAGAGGCTTCACTTACCTTCCCTCGTCTGCTCGTGCCCTTCCGCCATTCGAAGGGGCCATCAACGATCCTATCCTCGACGAGCTTGCAGGTAAAGCTATGACCACCACCGCCGTCCAGAGTTCAGCCGTGATATCTTCTCCTTCAAGTGGGGCTATAGCTGGCACAGCCACTACACACCCGCCTATCGCCATCAGCTGAAGGTCATCGACTTGGACTTCCTTCACTTTGGCTATATCAATGAGGAATTCCGCCGCTCGATGCCGCTCATCACGCAGATCCTGAACTACCGAGATCAGTTTGTCCTCGGGGCTTCGTACCTTTTCCGCTACAACTCGCTCAATGACTACCGCCTCTCGACTTCGCCTTGGGTACATAACCTGCGTCTCTTTGTCCAGTCATCGGGGAGTCTGCTCTATGGGGTATCGGCACTGCTGAATAGGGAGCGTGATGCCTACGGGTCGTATCGCTTCTTCGAGACGAACTTTGCGCAGTTCGTCAAGGGGGAGATTGACTATAGTGGGCTTCGTAAGCTGAGCGAAGGGAATGCCTTTGCCTATCATTTGGGACTGGCCGTGGCTTATCCCTATGGCAATAGTCAGTATGTGCCTGTTGATCTCCGCTACTTCGCTGGTGGCGCTAATAGCCTGCGTGGCTGGTCTGCACGTAGCCTCGGCCCTGGTAGTATGCCTCGCTCAGCAAGCCAATCCATCTTCGACCAGGTCGGGGATATCAAGCTTGAGATGAATGCCGAGTATCGCATGAAGATCCTTGGCCCTCTCCAGCTCGCCCTCTTCGCTGACGCAGGGAATATCTGGACGATACGCGCCTATCAGAATCAGCCGCAGGGAGACTTCCAGTGGAACCGCTTCTACAAGGAGATCGCGCTGTCAAGTGGGCTGGGGCTGCGCTGGGACTTTGACTACTTCGTCCTTCGCTTTGATGTGGGGGCTAAGCTCCATGACCCGCAGGTGGAGAATGGGCGTCCTTGGGTCATCACCTACCAAGAGCCAAAGCAGCTACTTGCCTTTAATATTGCCATTGGCTACCCCTTCTAATTCGTAGTATCTCGTACTATGTACGGGATAAAAATAGAGCGTCGCATAGCTCCACCACAGTGGACTATGCGATGCTCTCTTTTTTGTGGAGTAAGTTCCCTTGAGCTACTTCAGTGCAGCGAGTGCAGCTTCGTAGTTGGGCTCCTGAGTGATCTCGGGGACGAGCTCGGTGTAGAGGATCTTGCCAGCCTCATCGATGACGATGACGGCACGTGCCAAGAGACCAGCCAGAGGACCATCTTGCTGCTCGAGGCCATAGTGCTCTGTGAAGCAGTTGTGGCGGAAGACTGATACGGGTACTACCTTATCGAGACCTTCAGCACCGCAGAAGCGTGACTGAGCGAAAGGCAAGTCCTTAGATACACAGAGGACGACGGTGTTGTCGAGCTTAGATGCTTCGGCATTGAAGCGGCGTACGCTGGTAGCGCAGACGCCTGTGTCGACGCTGGGGAAGATGTTGAGCACGACACGCTGACCACGCAGATCCTCGAGGTGGATCTCGCTGAGGTTCGTCTTCGTAGCTCCGAAGTTAGGAGCAGTAGTGCCTACGGCAGGCATTTCACCAGAGAGGTGTACGGTGAGGTCTTTTTTGAAAGTGACTGTTGCCATTGCTTGTTGTATTGTTTTTGTCTCCTTACCAGAAAGGTAGGAGGGGGTTAGCTTATTCGCTCTTATAACTATAAGGCTGCCAGCTATGTTCACTCGAGCATGTGACTACAGCGTACGAAGCCATCCATCTTCCAGGCGTAAGACAAGGTCGAAGAGGCTTAGACTCATGCAGTAGGTCACACAGTCTGCGAAGCCAGCTTGCTCTAGTCGTACGTAGTGGTCGCTACTCTTGATGTACTCCGTGCGAGCATCGAGAGTCGCTGCATGGTCCTTCCACAGGTCGCGTACCATACGGGTGGTATCGTTACCTGCGATTGCTCCCGCTTCTACGGTGAAGGCGCCTGCATAGAGCATATCCTCCATAGAGGCCTGTCCCTTCCAGCCTGCAGCGAGTACGACGACATCACGGTCGGAGCGCTGGCAGTAGTCGATGGTCGCTCCCAGGTTGGTCAGTGCCCCGACGAGGATCTCCTCTGCACCATGCTCTCGGGCTATCGTGAGGGCTCGCGTACCATTGGTCGTCGTGAAGACGATCTCACGCCCGCTGACTAAGTCTGTCGTGTACTCTGCGGGATCATTGCCGAGCTGGGCGAAGTCACAACGTACGACATTGCGCTCGGCCGCGATGAGTGCACCCAGACGTTTGCCTGTCTCCTCAGCCTCTTCGGTCGAAGCTACAGGGAGTATTCCCTTAGCTCCATGGGCAAAGGCTGCGACCATCGTGGTCGAGGCTCGGAAGATGTCCACGATGATGACGATACTATTAGGGCGGTGGTAGAGTGGATAGAGCTCAGGGGAGGGACAGAGATAGACGTGCATAGAGGATGATAAAATGAAGCTACCTCCCGCGGATGGTTTACCCACGGGAGGTAGCGATGTGTATCGAAGGAGGAGAGGGGTTAGATACCGAGCTCCTGACGGATGACCTGGATCTTCTCGAGGCAGGCAGCTTCAGCTGCGGGGAGGTCTTCCTTAGAAGTCACCTTGCCACGTACACCAATGTAGAACTTGATCTTGGGCTCCGTGCCAGAGGGACGGATAGATACCTTCGTCCCGTCAGCTGTCTTATACTGGAGTACATTGCTGGTCGTAGGCATATCGAGCGTGAAGACCTCGCCCTTGTCGAGCCAGAGGCCCTGAAGCTTGGCGTAGTCGAGGACCTCGACGACGGGGCTTCCTGCGAGAGTCTTGAGGGGATTCTCACGGAAGTTCTTCATCATAGCTTCGATCTCTTCGGCACCGCTCTTACCCTTGCGGACTACGCTGACACCCTGTTCCTTGTAGAGGCCATACTCTACGAAGATCTGCTGGAGGAGCTGGTAGATAGACATGCCACGGTCGGCAGCCCACGCAGCGAGTTCGGCGAACATACAGCAGGCCGAAACTGAACTCTTGTCGCGGATAAAGTCTTCACGGAGGAAGCCGTAGCTCTCTTCACCACCACCGATGTAGTTCAGCTTGCCTTCGTTCTTGCGGATGACGTCTGCGATCCACTTAAAGCCTGTGTAGCAGTCGAAGAGTATGACGTTAGACTTCTCTGCGATAGCACGGATGAGCTCTGTGGTTACAATGGTCTTGACTACGTAGTCGGTAGGCTGGAGGAGGCCAGCGTCGCGACGATTGGCGATGGCGTAGTAGGTCAGGAGGGAGCAGATCTCGTTCCCGTTGATGAGGACGATCTTACCCTCCTCGTTGCGTACTGCTACCCCGATGCGGTCTGCGTCAGGGTCGGACGCTAAGACGATATCAGCACCAGTCTCCTCGGCACGACGGATCGCCAGCTCGAGGGCTGCGGGCTCCTCGGGGTTGGGAGAGTGGACGGTGGGGAAGTTCCCGCTGACGACATCCTGCTCAGGGACGTTGATGATGTTCGTGAAGCCAATGGCACGCAGTGCTTCGGGAATGATGCGTACGCCGGTACCGTGGATCGGGGTATAGACGATCTTCAGGTCGTGGTGGCGTGCGATAGACTCCTTCTGGGGCGCAGAGAGTGAAGCGACACGCTCAATGAAGCGCTTGTCGAACTCTTCGCCGAGAAAGTGTATGAGCTCGGGGCGAGCTTCGAAGCGGATATCTTCAGCGCGCGTGATCTTATTGACCTCGATGATCGTGTTGCGGTCATGCGGAGCGAGCATCTGTGCCCCGTCAGACCAATAAGCCTTATAGCCGTTGTATTCCTTTGGGTTGTGCGAGGCGGTGATCATTACGCCGCTCTGGCAGCCAAGTTCACGAATAGCAAAGGATACCTCGGGCGTAGGACGAAGGCTCTCGAAGAGATAGACCTTGATGCCGTTAGCAGAGAAGACCTCAGCGGTGATACGTGCGAAGACGTCACTATTATTACGGCAGTCGTGGCCGATAGCTACCGAGATCTCGGGGAGGGAAGCGAAAGCCTGCTTGAGGTAGTTCGCCAGGCCCTGTGTAGCGGCTCCGACGGTGTAGCGGTTCATGCGATTGGAGCCTACGCCCATGATTCCGCGTAGCCCACCCGTACCGAACTCTAAGTCCTTGTAGAAGGCTTCGACGAGCTCTGTCGTATCTTCTGCATCGAGGAGGCGCTGTACTTCGGCGCGCGTCTGTTCATCGTATCCAGGTGTCAGCCAGCCTTGGGCCTTGGCACGTACCTGGGCTAAGAAGGTGTCTTGTTCCATGTGTCCGTTGGATGTATGATGAGAGTTGTATTCTCTAATTGTGAATAACTACTAACAAAGATAAGACATTTCTAAGGGAAACACTACGCCCCCACCTGGCGGATAGTCATCCGTAGGTGGGGGCGTAGTGATATGGTGTTAGCCTCTTGGGCTATGGCTTAGAGGGCGACACCCGTCCAGCCCTTAGCTGAGAGAGCAGCATTGACAGCCGTGGTGAGGAGCTCGCCCTTAACCTTAAGGGTGCCACCTGAAGTCTGCAGTCTCTTGATCATCTTGACGAGATTCTCCTCAGTGATTGTTATGTTCTTCAGCGTGATGCTGGTTACACTCGCATTAGCTTTACTAGCGATGTACTGTAGAGCCTGTGCTGCGGGGATGTTGTCAAATTCAACAGCGATAGCGCCAGCATTACTATCCTTCAGTACCACATTCGTTGCATTGCTGACAGCGAACTTGGAGAGGGTGGCGTTGCGGAATGTGATATCCTTCAGCTTAGGCTTGTTGCCGAGGTCTGCATTGAGCTTGATAGCGGAGGTTGGTGCGGTTGCGTAGAGGATTTCCAGCTCCGTGCTCTTAGCGAACGTGAAGTTTGAGAAGAAGGGAGACTGGCATAAGAACTTCTTCAGCTTAGGCAGATTGTCGAAGTCGCACTTACCATCCTGTAGGGTTGCAGTACGCACGATGAAATTCTCGATGACGTTGTTAGCGGGAAGCTTGACCTCGCTGATACGAGAGGCCTTCTCAGGTATAGAGCCAAAGGCATCCGTCACCTCGGGGAAGTTTGCGCTAGATCCCACGCACCAATTCCGAGATTCTTCAGCTTGTTCAGCTTGGTGAGGTCAAGGCTTTCAATTGAGTAGCCAGCGATGAGGAGGGACTCCAGGTCCGTCAGTCCAGAGAGGTCGATTGCCGTTGCAGTGGCCGTAGCAGAAGAGCTCTTTGATACGAGGATGAGGGCCTTCAAGAGAGGAGAAGACTTAGGCAGGCTGAGGTTTGTGATATCGTCGCTCTGGATCTTGAGCTTCTCTACGTTCCCATTGATACCGAGGAGACCATTGGTGCCGACGGTGTACTTCGTCTTGTCAGTAGCGTCCATCGTAGCACCGAGGATCTTAAGACCCGTCTGGGGCTCGATGTAGACCACAGAACCCGCAGGTACCGTGAGGACAGCCTGAGAGTTCTTGATCGCAGCGACATCCGCAGAGGCGTCAGTTGTGTTGGGGTCGGTAGATACTACTGAAGCGGGCTTAGGTTCATCCTTCTTGCGGCAGGATGTCGTCCCGATGAAGAGGCTGGCAAGTGCCAGAAGGGCAAGTGATTTCTTCATTTCTTTATTGTCTACAAGTGTAAAGCGTGAGGGCGCTTGATGTTATCTTTTATCAAACGCAAAGATAAATAAAATACTGACTATGTAATAGCGTTGTCACAGATGTACCGCTCTATAGCCCCTGGAGGGCTCAATGAAGCGCCGACTTCGACTTGTGTAAGCTCCTCCCTATACCTAATGAATTATATGAGCACGCGGGTAGAGCTATAATAGGATGACGAAGAAAGCTATATAGCTTTGGGTCGATTCCTATATAGCTTTGTGAAGTGACCTATATTAGGTTGTTGCTCCGCGTAGGGATGAAAAGTTGTGGACGAGTGGTAGATAAATTGGGGCTACGTACGTGGATCTAATATCTACGTACGAGGATACTTGGATTTACGTACCTGGTCTTTAAGACTACATTCGTAGATGCGGAAAAACCACTACAGGAAGGCGCTTTTTTCTTCTCGGGAATGATACTTCCCTCCCGCTGGATAAGAGGAATACGCACGATAGGGCGAAGGGCTTGTGTATCGCTTCGGAGAGGCATATCGGGTAGCTGGACGTGCGATGCCTTAGCACTCTAAATAGAGGTCAGGACTATAGGTAACAGTCTCTTTAGAGTGATGAAGAGCAGCATATAAGTCCTTACGACTGCGCACCTCTTATACGGAGGATCACCTGTCGGAGTGCGGTGCAAGTCGCTCCGTAGGGAAAAGGGTGGGGAGCCGTGGATGATACGATGTGTCTCCATTGAGTAATATCGCATTCTGCCAGCCTTTTGCCCATCTGGGGAAAACCTTTAGTAGTCGTAGGTCGTTTCACTGATTTGCGTTACCTTTGCGGATATAAGTAATCAATTCACTAAATTGAACTATTATGGCAACTGACAAAGAACGGTTACTGAGCGAATTCCCTGCCATTAGCACACAGGAATGGAAGGATAAGATCGTGACCGACCTGAAGGGGGCTGACTTCGAGCGCAAGCTCGTCTGGCGTACCAACGAAGGATTCAACGTCAATCCCTTCTATCGTCGCGAAGACCTCGAAGGTCTCTCTACCCCCAAAGTGATGCCTGCAGAGTACCCCTATGTCCGCTCCACGCGCATGGACAATGAGTGGCTCATCCGTCAGGACATCAATGTAAATGACCCCAAGGAAGCCAATGAAAAGGCTCTGGATATCCTCAATAAGGGGATTACCTCGCTGGGCTTCAAGCTTCGTCGTGATCAGGTCAACAAGGACACACTGGCCGTCCTGCTCAAGGGCATCATGCCCGAGGCTATCGAGCTGAACTTCTCTTGCTGCATCTCTGTAGCAGCTAAGCTCGGAGGCGAACTGGCCGCTTATCTCACCGAAGTAGGAGCCGATGTAGCACAGTGCAAGGGCTCAATCAACTTCGATCCCTTCAAGAAGCAGCTCGTCAAGGGTATCTCTAACCCCCAGTGGGTGACTATGTGCGCACAGCTCCTCGACGCTGTCCGCCCCCTGCCTCAGTACCGCGTCCTCACGGTCAATGCCCTCAACATCAATAACGCCGGTGCCTACATCTATCAGGAGCTGGGCTATGCACTCTCTTGGGGTGCTGAGCTCATCGACAAGCTCACGGAAGCAGGCTACTCCATCGAAGAACTGACGAGCCGTATCAAGTTCGTCTTCGGCGTAGGGTCCAACTACTTCATGGAGCTGGCTAAGTTCCGTGCTGCACGCTGGCTCTGGGCTGAGATCATCGGTGCCTACGGTGATCAGTATAAGGGTGACGCAGCTAAGATCCACATGCATGCTGTCACCTCTACCTGGAATAAGACGATCTACGATGCTCACGTTAACCTCCTTCGTACACAGACCGAAGCGATGTCAGCGACCCTGGGCGGTGTAGACTCTCTGACGGTACAGCCCTTCGATGTTACCTACCAGGAATCAGACAACTTCTCCGAACGTATCGCACGAAACCAGCAGCTCCTCCTCAAGGAAGAGTCTCACTTTCGACAAGGTCATTGACCCCGCTGCTGGCTCCTACTATATCGAGCATCTGACGAACGCCCTCGCAGAGCAGGCTTGGAAGCTCTTCCTCGCTGTAGAAGAAGAGGGTGGCTTCGCTGCTGCTGTCGAAGCTGGTAGCGTACAGAAGGCGGTCAACGCCAGCAACGCTAAGCGTCACGCTGCTGTCGCTGCTCGTAAGGAAATCTTCCTCGGTACGAACCAGTTCCCCAACTTCACCGAAACGGCTGCACAGAAGGTCGCTGAGGTAGAAGTAGGTGGTCACAGCTGTGGTTGCGGTACTCCTTCGATTGAAGCTCTGAACTTTCGACCGCGGTGCTTCCGAATTCGAAGCTCTTCGTCTGGCTACTGAGCGTAGTGGCAAGGAGGTCAAGGTCTTCATGCTCACGATCGGTAACCTCGCGATGCGTCTGGCTCGCTCTCAGTTCTCCAGTAACTTCTTCGCTTGCGCTGGCTACAAGGTCCTCGACAACCTTGGCTTCGCTACGGTGCAGGAAGGGGTCGACGCTGGTCTCGCAGCTGGTGCCTCGATCATCGTCCTCTGCTCGAGCGATGATGAGTATGCAGAGTTCGCTCCTGAGGCGTACAAGTATCTCGCAGGTCGCGCTGAGTTCGTCGTAGCAGGTGCTCCTGCTTGTGCAGATGACCTCAAGGCTGTCGGCATCGAGAACTTCATCAATATGAAGAGCAACGTCCTCGAAACGCTCCGCCAGTTCAACCAGAAGCTTGGTATTAACTAATCGGGAAGGAGACAGAAGAAATGAAACCACAATTCAAGAACATAGATATTAAGTCTGCAGGCTTTGCCCAGACTTGCCCCGTCGAATGGGCTTCGAAGCAGGATAACAGCTCAGTATGGCGTACCGCCGAGCAGATCCTCGTCAAGCCCGTCTACACGGCGCACGACCTCGAAGGGATGGAACACCTCGACTATGCTTCCGGCATTCCTCCTTACCTGCGCGGTCCCTATAGCGGTATGTACGCTATGCGTCCTTGGACGATCCGTCAGTATGCAGGCTTCTCTACAGCTGAAGAGTCTAACGCCTTCTATCGCCGTAACCTCGCCTCTGGTCAGAAGGGGCTTTCCGTAGCCTTCGACCTTGCTACCCACCGTGGGTACGACGCTGACCACCCTCGTGTAGTCGGTGACGTCGGTAAGGCTGGGGTATCGATCTGCTCGCTGGAGGATATGAAGGTGCTCTTCGATGGTATCCCCCCTCAACAAGATGTCCGTCTCGATGACGATGAATGGTGCCGTACTTCCTGTCATGGCATTCTACATCAACGCAGGTCTCGAGCAGGGTGCTAAGCTTGATGAGATGGCTGGTACGATCCAGAACGACATCCTCAAGGAGTTCATGGTGCGTAACACCTACATCTACCCACCCGAATTCTCGATGCGTATCATCGCTGACATCTTCGAGTACACGTCGCAGAACATGCCTAAGTTCAACTCGATCTCTATCTCCGGCTACCACATGCAGGAAGCTGGTGCTACGGCAGACATCGAGATGGCTTACACGCTTGCTGACGGTCTCGAATACCTCAAGGCTGGTATCGCAGCAGGTATCCCTGTAGATAAGTTCGCTCCTCGTCTGTCCTTCTTCTGGGCTATCGGGATGAACCACTTCATGGAGATCGCTAAGATGCGTGCTGCACGCTGCCTCTGGGCTAAGATCGTCGGTCAGTTCAACCCTGAGAACCCCAAGAGCCTTGCACTTCGTACGCACAGCCAGACGTCTGGTTGGTCGCTCACCGAGCAGGACCCCTTCAACAACGTAGGTCGTACCTGTATCGAAGCTATGGGTGCCGCACTCGGTCACACGCAGTCGCTCCACACCAATGCTCTTGACGAAGCTATCGCACTGCCTACGGACTTCTCCGCTCGTATCGCTCGTAATACGCAGATCTACATCCAGGAAGAGACCCTTATCTGTAAGGAGATCGACCCATGGGCAGGTTCGTACTACGTCGAAAGCCTTACGAACGAACTCATGCACAAGGCATGGGAGCACATCAAGGAAGTCGAAAGCATGGGCGGTATGGCTAAGGCTATCGAAACGGGTCTGCCTAAGATGCGTATCGAAGAAGCTGCTGCTCGTACGCAGGCTCGTATCGACTCTCGTCAGCAGGTCATCGTCGGTATCAACAAGTATCGCCTCGAGAAGGAAGATCCTATCGATATCCTCGAGATCGACAATACGGCTGTTCGTCTCCAGCAGATCGACCGCCTCAATGAGCTCCGCAAGGACCGTGACGAAGCTGCTGTCAAGGCCGCTCTCGAAGCTATCACCCGCTGCGTAGAGACGAAGGAAGGTAACCTCCTCGACCTCGCTGTCAAGGCTGCTGCTCTCCGTGCTTCTCTCGGTGAAATCTCTGACGCCTGCGAGAAGATCGTAGGTCGCTATAAGGCTATCATTCGTACTATCTCAGGCGTGTATTCTTCAGAATCCGGCGAAGATCAGGACTTCATCAAGGCTAAGGCTCTTGCTAAGAAGTTCGCTGAAAAGGAAGGTCGTCAGCCCCGTATCATGATCGCTAAGATGGGTCAGGACGGTCACGACCGCGGTGCAAAGGTTGTCGCTACGGGCTACGCTGACTGTGGCTTCGACGTGGATATGGGTCCTCTCTTCCAGACTCCAGAAGAGTCCGCTCGTCAGGCTGTCGAAAACGACGTCCACGTGATGGGTGTCTCTTCACTGGCTGCAGGTCACAAGACGCTGATCCCTCAGGTCATCGAAGAGCTGAAGAAGCTTGGCCGTCCCGATATCCTCGTCACGGCTGGTGGTGTCATCCCTGCTCAGGACTATGAGTTCCTCTACAACGCAGGTGTTGCCGCTATCTTCGGTCCTGGTACCCCAGTAGCTTACTCCGCTGCTAAGGTCCTCGAGATCCTCCTCGGTGAAGAAGCCTAAGCAACTCCAATAAGGTAGCCCCCGAGGCTACACTACTAAACGGCAGAGAGCCCCATCCACCGAAGTGGATGGGGCTCTCTTTTTTTGGCCTTTATCGAAGGAGGATCGCTTACTTCTTCAGTCGTGCGAGGATCTTGCTTGCAGATTCTGAGAGCAGGACCACAGCACCAGCGAGGATCGCAGTATCCTTAATTACGAGGCGACCAGCACCAGAAAGGAAGGGGAAGCCATTGGCCCATTCGCCAGCAGCTAAGGCTTCGGGCGAAGCGTGTACCCATGTCTCGGGCGTGGTGATGAGGAAGCTCAGCGTCCCAAGGGTCATGATGATGCAGAGGACCTCACCGATGATGCCGAGGTAGGGAGAGAAGAGCCCGAGGAAGACGAGGATACCGATCGTCATAATCAGGATACCGAGGCCGTGAGAGAAGAGGTAGGTACGGTTCTCTACGTGCCAATCGTGCTTAGCTTGATCGTACTTACCTTCGGGCACCTTATTGAGGGTGTATTCCTTTACGGTCTTGCCTTCGTCGTTGGTCACCTTGTTATTGGCGTCCTTGAGGAAGAAGCTCATCAGCGGGCTATTTGCCACGAAGGGGATGATCCCATTGGCTTCGTAGTTAGCGAACTTCAGGCCGCCGATCCATACGAAGATGATGAGGATGGCCACACGGATCAGTTTGCGTCCGAGGCCCCCGAGGTTGCTCGCGCACTCCAAGAAGGAGATGAATGCTTTTTGCATTTTGTTTGAGTTGTTTGTTAGGTTGTTATTAATAGAATTGTCTGACTTACAAACCTGATGCTTCTTGGGAAAGTTCACGCGGTGCAAGTTCGTGGCCGCTGAGAAGGCTTGGTTTTGGGGCGAAAGGACCTTCTGTTTCGGAGGGGAATGTGAATGCGCACTCGGGCGGATTTTTGCTCCTCTGGGTAGGGTAGAAGAGCCTCCAATCAGAAGTACCTCTACTTTCCATCAAAAGTACCTCTACTTTCTCTCAGAAATACCTCTACTTTTCATTGAAAATACCTCTACTTTTTCTTGGAAGTTCCTCTACTTCCCTCAGGACGTATTTCTACTTCGCTTCGGAAGTCATTCCACTTCCTCCCCGAAGTACCTCCACTTCCTCTCGGGAATGCCTCTACTTAGCTCGGGAAATACCTCTACTTCCCCGCGTGAGTTGCTCCACTTCCTGCCCGATGTAATGCTTTTTCTTTCAGAAAGATTACTAACTTTGCCCGTACTTAAATCGATACCTCACCGTAAAGCCCCTCCTCCTTCCTTGAGGTAATGTTTCCGAGGGAAAATCTAATTCATGTTATGGCAAATAAACCATTACAATTTGTTGTCGTCGAGCGCAAGCTCTCGGTCGGGAAGCATGCCGATAAGGTCATGCAGATCGCAAAGCCAACCGGCCGTCATCACATTGACTTCCGCAGCTTCTGCGAGCGAGTCGCTAAGTCCACCACCTTCAATCGCCAAGAGGTCGAAGCTGTTCTCAATTACGCTACTGAGATAGCGAAGGACATCGTAGCGAATGGAGATATCGTGGACTTCGGGGATCTCGGCTCGCTGATGCCTTCATTCAAGAGCAAGGCTGTAGAACAAGGGACGAAGTTCAATGCGAACATTCACATCGAAAAGCCTGTGGTACTCTTGAAGCCTTCAAGAAAGTACTTCACGCTCACCGATGTCAGCTACGAGCAGACAGAGCCTAAGACCAAGGCTGCGAAGTCAAAGCCCAAGAAGAACACGCCCGAGGGCGGCACGCCTTCTGAGGGCAACGGGCACGTAGGTATCTAATCTGCGACGGCTAAGCCAAGACGCTTCGCCCCGCCTTCACGCGATGAAGGCGGGGCGAATGCCTTTGGTGGCAGGAGGAAGCAGCTCCTTCGGGGAGCGGGAGCCGATGAACTACTGCAGGGCGTAGGGTGTTCTAAGAGTGCATGGTGAAGATTATTCGCACGATTTATCATAAGACACGGCGCCTCATCGCCAATACGCCTCCGCTGCCGACGGAGCTATTTACCTTCCCTTTGGGCTTGACACTGGTCCTGCTCTTCCCGCCGGCTGTGGCGTGGATAGCAGTAGCCGCCTTGCTCACACTCTCTATGCTCCTCCTGTGGTGTATGGGGGCGCTGCGGATCAATCGCTCTGTCGTCGGCCGTTCGCTCTTTGTCCTGCTCCTGTGGGGTGGGCTTTTCCTACTCTCTCCCGAGGACGTCATGGAGCATCCCTTAGGTGCCCAGGCACTCCTCTTGATCAGCTATCTCATCAGTAGTATTGTCGTCGCGGCCTATCGCTGGGCAAAAGAGTACCTAATGAAAGGTCAAGGGCTCTGCATCCGTGGGCGAATCCTGCGTGTCGAGCGACTACGCTTCGAGCGCATCTTAGTCCTTTCGTCTCTGGCGGGACTGCTCTTCCAAGGGCTTTGTGCTCAGCTTTGCCCCGTAGAGCATCGAGATCTCCTGCATATCGCCTCTACCTTCATCGTCCTCTTCACGTGGGCGGTCTACACGATTGAGTGCATTCACCTCGTCTGGGTGCAACGTCGCCTCGAGAATGAAGAATGGATCCCCGTGCTCAGCGATGACCAGCGCCCCATCGGTCGGGTGCCTAAGACGACGCCCGAATATGAAGGCGGCCGCCTGCCAGTAGTTCGCCTCATCGCCTTATCGCGAGATATGATCTATCTGGAGCAGTCTGAAGCGCCATCACTCCCCGCTGCCTCTGGCTACGACACGCCATTCATCTCGTGGCTCACTGAAGGAAGCCGCCCCGACCAAGTAGCTCAGCGCCTCATCGACTTGCGCTTCTGCGGCATCCGTCGTGCGCGTCCCCGCTTTCTGCTGCATTATCACGAAGAGATCAATGGTCAGGCGCTCAGCGTCTATCTCTTCGCAGTGGACATCGCAGAGCCTGGTCAGCTGCTCATCGACTGTCTTCCGACGCGCGGTAGATGGTGGCCCATCGACCATCTGACTCCAGAGATCGAGACGGGTGACTTCACTCGCTACCTGCGCTCCGAATACCCTTACTTAGAGCAGACGCTACTCTTGGCGCGTCGTCTTCGCTCTTCATCTTCCCATTCCTAAGACTTCCATGGCTCACTCCAATCTTGGCAAGCTCTATCTCATCCCAGTGCCCATCGCCGAAGTAGATCATCGCACTTGCCTGCCCGAATATAATCGGAAGCTTCTGCCTACGATTCGCCACTACATCGTAGAGAATATCCGCTCGGCACGGCGCTTCCTCAAGGCCGCTGATCGGAATATTGACATCGATAGTATTACCTTCTACGAGCTGAATAAGCATACGCCCGAAGGCGCTATCGGGGAATATCTCCGCCCTGCACAAGCTGGTGAGCCCGTGGGCGTCATCTCGGAGGCGGGCTGTCCTGCTGTAGCTGACCCAGGAGCTGATGTAGTAGCATTGGCACAGCGCCTCGGTATTGAGGTCGTTCCGCTTGTAGGGCCCAGCTCGATCCTGATGGCTCTGATGGGCTCTGGCTTCAATGGTCAGGGCTTTGCCTTCGTAGGTTACCTGCTATCGAAGATGCTCGCCGCGTGCAGACACTCAAGGAGCTGGAGCATCGTGTGCGTACCAAGGGCGAGACGCAGATCTTTATCGAGACGCCCTACCGCAATGTGCAGCTCGTCGAGCAACTCATTCGCCACTGCTCTCCAGATCTTAAGCTCTGCATCGCATCGGGTATTAGCTCCGAAGGCGCGATACTTCGTACGCAAAAGCTCTCTGCTTGGCTTGGCAACATCCCCCAGATTCATAAGGTCCCCACGATCTTCCTCATCGGTCAGTAAGCTCCTTTGCGATGGCACTTCAGACACCTATCCCCGCTTTATTCTCCGATCAGCTTCGGGAGTTACTTCCCACCGAGGCCGAAGCCCTGCTTGCTTCCTTAGACGAAGAAGCATCTGTCTCGGTGCGCCTCAATCGGCGTAAGACGGAGACGCCTCCTGCTTCCCTACCTATTGGAGAAGCTGTCCCTTGGGCTAAGCCTGTGGGCTTCTACCTTGATGGGCGTCCTGCCTTCGCTGCTGATCCACTTTGGCACGCAGGTGTCTACTATGTACAGGAGGCTTCATCGATGCTTCTACGCCTTGTAGCTCCACTCTTGGGCGAAGAACCCTTGCGTGCGCTTGATCTCTGTGCTGCTCCAGGCGGGAAGAGTACGCTCCTCGTGGACCTTCTCCCCGAAGGTAGTACGCTGGTGAGCAATGAACTCATTCGCTCTCGTGCACAGATCCTCGCAGAGAATATTCAGAAGTGGGGTGGGGTACACTCTGTAGTGACCTCGACCGAACCGCAACGCCTGGGGCGTCTCAGAGAGCAGTTTGACTTCATCTTAGTCGATGCACCTTGCTCGGGCGAAGGTATGTTTCGCAAAGAAGAGGAAGCTCGCCGCCAATGGACCCCTGGCTTAGTCGAAAGTTGTGCCCGTCAGCAGCGGGAGATCCTTGACGATATCTGGCCAGCACTTGCACCTGGTGGGCTAATGGTCTATAGTACCTGTACCTTCAATCGTCAGGAGGACGAGGATATGTTCTCCTACCTCGTCGAGGAATTAGGTGCCGAGCCTGTGGCCTTGCCTGAGCTTCCCGAACCAATCACTCCATCGCCTCTCAGCTCTTATCCCTGCTACCGCATGATGCCACAGCGCTTGCGTGGCGAAGGTCTATTTATGGCCGTTGTCCGTAAGCCAGATGCCGAGGTAGGTAGCGCTCGTACCAAGTCCACTCGCTCAAAAAGCAAGCTCAATCCGAAACTCCCTCAAGAGGTGCTTCGCTGGCTTCGTGAGGATCTTCGTCGAGATGTCACGCTTCAGTCCTTACCTGACGGCACACTCACGGCTATTCCCTCGGTATTGTATCCCATCGTCGAAGCCCTCCAAGGGGCGAAGATTCCCATTCTTACTTCGGGAGTTCCTTTGGCTGAAGTTAAGGGACGTGACTTCTTACCGCTTCCAGCTCTCGCTCTAAGCGTGGGGCTGGACGATGAAGCCTTCCCCCCCGAGCCGAACTGACGCAAGAAGAGGCGATCCGCTACTTGGCTCGTGAGGCAGTCACGCTTTCAGCCGATACGCCTCGTGGGCTTGTCCTCGTCACTTATGAAGGCTATCCCTTAGGCTTCGCGAAGCACTTGGGCAATCGAACGAACAATCTCTATCCACAGGCATGGCGTATTCGTCATCCTGAGCTCCTACTCTCAGGGCTGGACATGAAGGAATAAGCCCTTCGCTCATCAATGGATAAGCCCTTTTATCTAAAGCAATTTGCCCTCCATCAGGGGAGTACGGCGCAGCGCGTGGGGACAGATGCTCTACTATTAGGAGCATGGCCCTTCGTCCACACATTGCCGGAGAAGGCGCATATCCTTGATGTCGGAGCTGGGACGGGTATTGTCTCGCTGATGATGGCACAGCGCTTCTCGGATGCAGTGGTCGAAGCGTGGGAGGTGGAAGAAGGCGCTCTCAAGGATGCTGCGACGAACTTCGCTACCTCTCCCTTTGCTGATCGTCTCCGCATTCACTCACAAGACTACCTGCATGCCAAGCAGGAGGACTGGCATCCCTTTGATCTAATCATCTCCAATCCACCCTATTATACCGAGGGCATTCTGCCTGATGATGCGCGTCTGTGCTTAGCGAGGCACGTAGCTGAAGGCCTATCGCCTGAGAATCTCCTTCGCACGGCAGCACGACTCTTAGCTCCTCATGGTGCCTTAGCCTTCATCTCGCCAGCGGCCTCTCTCCCTTCTCTTCGTCGAATCGCTGTCGAGTCGGGCTGGCGACTTAGTGAGCTGGTTACGATCTACTCGAAGCCAGGAGAGGTCAAGCGTACACTTACGCTTTGGTATCGCCTCGCCAATACTGCGGAATACACACCGACTCACTGTCTTGATCTCACACTCCAAGACGCTACGGGAGCTCCCTCAGCCGAATATAAAGCCTGGGTTGGGGACTTCCTTCTCTGATTCTCCCCATCTTTTCATAGAGTATACTTGGTAGTGGAGCTGAATAGGCTTCACTATCTCTGTATATAGGTATGTGGTAGTGACCAGTACTGGTCAGCAGTTGAAGTAGTACTGGTCACTATATGTTACCAGTACTGGTCGCAAATTGGACCAGTACTGCTTCACTCGTTGACCAGTACTGGTTGATATTTCCCCTCTTTACGGCTGGTTCGGAGTACTTCTTTGACGGCTTGGCATGGTCTGCTATATGTCTGGGCTTTGTTCGATAGAGATAGCTATGTATCGTGCTTGACTTAAAAGGTGGCTCCCTCAAGCAGGAATCATGAATATATACTGCTGGAGAATTGGTGCAAAAGGAAAAAAATGTTTAGCTTTGTAGTGAGCAAGATTTTCAGTCCTTATTATACCTCTTCAAAGGCTTTTGCATACAGTCTCTCCAAGGGGTAGGGTAGGGATGGGATAGCACTACAATATAGAAGAGAATGACTATGGAACTCCAGACACCAGACCAAGCACAGCTTGACCACACTGCCCCCGCAGCACAAGACGCGGCTACACCACTCGATCAGACTCCCTCCTACCAGTCTATGAGCCCTCAGGAGCTCGTCGATCATTTGGCTGTACTCCTCCAACAAGAAGAACTTCCTGAGCGTAAGCTCGTCGAGAATATCCGTGGTCAATTCATTCGTCGTCGTGAACGCCTTGATCCTAATGACAAGGAGCAACGTGAATCCTTCGAAGTGCAGGAGCTCCGCCTCGAAGGCCTACTCTCGACCTTCCGTGAGCACGACAAGAAGCGTCAGGAGGCTTTAGAGCAGCTCTATGCTGAAAACAAGGTCAAGAAGGAAGCTCTCCTTCAGCGCTTCGAGGATCTCTTCAAGAGTAATGAGGAAGGCGCTGAATTTGGGAGCCTTTACTCGACCTTCACTGCTATCCGTGATGAGTGGAATGCCCTGGGGCAACTGGATCCCAAGGATGCCACTGTACTCAACCGCCGCTTCTATGAGCTACGTGATCAGTTCTATGATCTCAAGGCTATCAACGATGACCTGCGCCAGATCGACTTCAAGAAGAATCTGGAGGCAAAGCAGGCTATCCTTGCAGAGCTCCGTGAGCTCGATAGCGTGAAGGATACGATCGCGGCCTATCGCCGTCTGCAGGAGCTCACCGCGCAGTGGCACGAACTTGGCCCTGTATCAAAGGAGCATCGTCAGGAGATCAACACCGAATTCAAGCAGCTGGCTACGGCTCAGCATAAGCGTCATCAGGAGTTCCACGACCAGCGTAAGGCCACCGAGGAAGAGAACCTCCAAGGTAAGGAGCGCCTCTGTCTGCAGGTGGAAGAATTGCTTTCTTCCGCTCCGCTCTCCTCGCACTCTGCCTTCAACAAGGCTGTCGAGCAGATCAAGGCTATGCAGGAAGAGTGGCGTAAGATCGGCCGTGCTCCCCGTAAGGACAACGAATCCATCTACCAGCGCTTCCGTGCCGGTATCGATGCTTTCTTCCGCCGTCGCAATGACTTCTTCAAGGCTAATCACGAGCATACCGAAGAGATCCTGCAGAAGAAGCGTGCACTCATCGAGCGTGCTGCTGCTCTGAAGGACAGCACTGCTTGGGAGGAAACGACCAACGCACTCAAGGCACTCCAAAAGGAATGGCAGGAGCTCGGTGCCGTCTCCCCTAAGTACAGCCAGAAGATCTGGGAAGAGTTCCGTGCCAGCTTCGACTATTTCTTCGATCGTAAGAAGAAGGAAGCTCCCCGCCGTGACAAGGCTTACAGCGAAGCTCGTAAGAGCCTGGCGGTAAAGCGTGAGATCATCAAGGAACTTACGGCTATCAATGATGGCGAAGTACCAGAGAATCTCCGCGACCTGCTCAATAGCTACAACGAACGCTGGAAGCAGGCTGGCTTCGTCCCCAACAAGGATCGTGAGGCTATCAATGCGGCTTATCGTGAGCTGCTCGATGCTCTGCATGGCAAGCTACGCCGTCATCGTGAGGAGCGTCGTCTCTCGGGCTATAGCGCTTCGCTGACTAATCTCGAGGGTAAGGGGGCCACGCTGCAGAGCGAGCACAGCCGTATGCAGCGTCATCTGGACCGTCTGCGTAGCGAGCTTCAGACCTATGAGAGCAACCTGACTCGCCTCAACATCAGTAGTAAGTCGGGCTCTTCACTCCTCTCCGAGATAGAGCGTAAGCGCGATGCTCTCGTAGCAGACATCCATCTGACGGAGCAGAAGATCGCCCTCCTCGTAGAAAAGGAAAAGGCCGGCGAAGAGGCTTAGTCCCTTCCTCCTCTCGCTTCATAGCGACTCCCCAGGGACCCCATGATGGCGTGCCTGGGGAGTCTTTTATCTCCCACTCCTATGCTCGCTCGCACACTCGTGCACTATGGTCTGCACTTCGTCTTTCCGCTGGTGATAGCGCTGCTCTGGCCGCGTCGTCGCTGGACGGTGGTGTATCTCCTGCTTCTATCGACGATGCTGATTGATGTAGACCACCTCTTGGCACGCCCGATCTTTGACCCGAATCGCTGTAGTGTCGGGACGCATCTCCTGCACTCCTATCCGATGGTAGGGCTCTATGTGGTGATGCTCTTCCTGCCCTATGAGCGCTGGGGATTGCCTTGGTGGCTACGTGTCCTGGCAGTCGGCTTGACTTTGCATATCCTCACTGACTGGCAGGACTTTTACCTGTGGTCGCACTGAGGTATTGACATAAAGAGAGCGCCCCGATAAGCGATAGGCTTATCGGGGCGCTCTGTCTTTAGGGGAAAGTATTCGAAGGACTACTTAGCGAAGTGCAGCTGAAGGCCCTTGATACGCTTCCAAGCTCCACGAGTGAAGTCCGGGAAGGCAACAGGTGCAGACTGGTGCTCCAGAGAGAGACGAGTTAGGTCACCGATGACAGACCATTCAGCGAGGTCATAGACGTCCATATCGAGGGGGAGACCATTGCGCATGCAGTAGATCAGACGATAGTCCATGATGAAGTCCATACCACCGTGACCACCGACCTTCTTAGCCTTCTCAGCGATCTCCTTCTGGATGGGGTGCTGGTACTTCTTCATCAGCTCATCTCTGGTAGCATCGCTGACGTAGTCGTGGCTCTTGAGGTCTTCGTGGTTAGGTACAGCCTTGAGGTTCTGCTCCGTGGGACGGAGGGCATAGCCTTCGTTGGGGTACTTGTTAGCGAAGCCGTCGGTACCGATGACCTGATACATACGGTCGTATGGGCGGTAAGAAGCTACGTTGTGCTCGAGGTAGATCGTCTTGCCAAGAGCTGTCTTGATGAGCGTCTGTGTCATCTCACCATTCTTGACTACGGGATTCTCTACTCCGAGTTCCTTCTTCATGAAGCGGGGGATAGAGGTGGCAGGTACGTCCATAGAGGTGAGGTACTCCATGCGGTCGCCACGGTGGATATTGAGTACCCAGCAAGCTGGGCCAAGGCCATGCGTAGCATAGACGTCACCACGGTGCTCCTGGTTGAACTTCAGGCGCCAGTCACCTTCATAGTACTTCCAGAAGGGCTCGAGGTTGTGGATGTAAGCACCCTTAGCGCTGAGGACATCACCGAAGAGCCCCTGCTGAGCCATGTTGAGCGTAGTGAGCTCGAAGAAGTCATACACGCAGTTCTCGAGCATCATGCAGTGACGCTGCGTGCGCTCAGCCGTGTTGATGACGTCCCAAGCTTCCTTGAGGGTCGTCACAGCTGGTACTTCACAAGCGACGTGCTTGCCCTTCTGCATAGCATAGATCATCATAGGGGCGTGACGTGCCCAGTCGGTAGCGATGTAGACCAGATCGATGTCGGGGCGGTCGCAGAGCTGCTTCCATGCCTCTTCGCTACCGCTGTAAGTAGCTGCTTCGGGGAAGCCTGCCTTCTTGAGGATGGCCTGGCTTTTCTCGACGCGGTCGGGATGAAGGTCACAGAGCGCCTTGATCTCTACGCCCTCGATCTGGGTGAAGCGCTCGACGGCACCGGGGCCACGCATACCCAGCCCGATGAAGCCCACGCGAACGACGGGCATCGGAGCATGACGGAGTCCGAGTACATCTCGCTGCCCAGCGGGGCGCTTAGGGATAGCGGTCTCGAGTAGGTAGCTCTTAGCGGGCTGCTTACTCTTTGCCTTTCCCTGGGCGCTTACGGCACCCACCGAGAGGATCGTAGCCAGAAGTAGGGAGGCTACTTGCTTAATTGCTTTCATGTAATTGTGTAGAATTAAAATATGGTATTATTTACTGAATTCGGAGGTGAAGTGGAAGCGTATCTTGGGGAAGTCCTGCTGTGCCATTGTCAGTACATAGCCCGAGTCGGCCAAATAGACATCACGACCAACGAGGTCCTTCGCCATGAACTGAGACTTACGCTTCTTGAAGTTCTCCAGCTCTGCGGGATCATCGCTTTCGATCCAGCATGCCTTATAGAGGCTGATAGGCTCCCAGCGACAGGCGGCGCCATACTCGTGGAGTAGGCGGTACTGGATGACTTCGAACTGGAGCTGTCCGACCGTGCCAATGATCTTACGACCGTTGAACTGATTGACGAAGAGCTGTGCTACACCCTCGCCCATGAGCTGGTCGATCCCCTTGGCCAGCTGCTTCGTCTTCATCGGATCTTGGTTCTCGATGTACTTGAAGAGCTCGGGGGAGAAGCTGGGGAGCCCCTTGAAGTGAAGCTCCTCGCCAGCCGTGATGGTATCACCGATGCGGAAGTTCCCCGTGTCAGGTAGCCCGATGATATCACCTGCGAAGGCCTCTTCCACCGTCTCCTTACGCTGAGCCATAAAGGCCGTTGGGCTGCTGAACTTCATGCTCTTGCCGAGGCGCACGTGCTTGTAGTTCGCATTACGCTCGAAGCGACCAGAGCAGATCTTGATGAAGGCGATACAGCTACGGTGGTTGGGGTCCATGTTTGCATGGATCTTGAAGACAAAGCCTGTGAAGGCGGGTTCGTAGGGCGACACCTCACGTTCCTCGGCCTTGACGGGGCGTGGAGATGGGGCGATCTCTACGAAGCAGTTGAGGAGCTCTTGCACCCCGAAGTTGTTGAGTGCCGAGCCAAAGAATACAGGAGCGATATCGCCCGACAGATATTCCTCGCGGTCAAACTCGGGGTATACCCCATCAACAAGCTCCAGATCCATACGGAGCTTCTCTGCTTGCTCAGGTGTGATGTGCTGCTCGAGCTCGGAGGAGTTGAGGTCTGTGATCGTGACGCTCTCAGTGATGCGCTGCTTGTCGGGGGTAAAGAGATTGAGTGCACCCTCGTGGATGTTGTAGACACCACGGAAGCGCTGCCCCATGTCGATGGGCCAAGAGAGAGGGCGTACACGTATCTGCAGCTCCTTCTCGATCTCATCAAGTAGATCGAAAGGATCCTGTCCCTCGCGGTCCATCTTATTGATGAAGACCATCACGGGCGTCTTACGCATACGGCATACCTCCATGAGACGGCGGGTCTGGGTCTCTACCCCCTTAGCTCCGTCGATGACGATGATGACGCTATCGACAGCGGTGAGGGTACGGAAGGTATCTTCAGCGAAGTCCTGGTGACCAGGGGTATCCAAGATGTTGATCTTGTAGCCAGCGTACTCAAATCCCATGACGGAGGTAGCTACGGAGATACCACGCTGCTTCTCGATCTCCATCCAGTCACTCGTCGCGGTCTTCTTGATCTTGTTGCTCTTGACGGCACCTGCTACGTGGATAGCCCCCCCGAAGAGGAGGAGTTTCTCGGTGAGGGTCGTCTTACCGGCGTCAGGGTGACTGATGATAGCGAAGGTACGTCGCTGGTCGATCTCTTTCTTATATTCGTTCATGTAGGGGGATCTAATTATGAGTAGTGTCTTCGGCCTCGATGCCCTCTTGCTCCATCTTGTAGCGGTGAGCAAGCATAGCAAGGAAGGCGCTGATCTGCTTCATTGACTTCTTGGTCTCCTCGCTGACCTCCTTATGCTGGAGGCTGAGGGTGATATAGCCGTAGAGGGCATTAAAGCAAGTCTCAAGGTCGCTCTCCACTGCTCCGTTATTCTTGCCTCGGAGCTGGATGAGAGCTGGGAGTATCTGCAGGTGCAGTCCCGAGTAGACGATGTCATTGGGATTGCTGATGAGGCGGCGGTGAAGCTCCTCGAGCTGCATCAGTACGATGCGGTTGACGTCGAGGTGCCCCGACTGTACCTTGCCCTCGGTGCGCATCATCTCGATGAACTCAAGGTACCATGAGCGGATCTCGGCACGCTTCTCTTCATCGACGTCGTAGCGGGGGAGGAGGAGCTGCTCGACTCCCTCAGGGGAGACGCCTGCAGCACGGATGAGGTCCTCTACCTGCCACATGTAGAGCAGGTATTCAGCGATATTCTCTTTGCGCTTCTTCTGTGCAATGATCATAGGAGCTGCGACTACTTCTTCTTGAGGAGTGAAGAGGCGAGGGCTTCGTCTGCATCATGTGCGCCAGGTTGGAGGCCGAGGATGCGGCAGACGAGGGGGTAGAGGGTGATATTGGGGATGGGCTTGGAGATCTTGCGACCAGGCTGGAAGTCTGGACCTACAGCCTTGAAGATGGCATACATCTCAGGATTCTTATTGTCAAAGCCATGTCCAGCATGGAGGAAGTCCTTGGGGATACCTTGGGGACGGAAGAAGATCTGCGTGCCGAGGTCTGCGATGAGTACAAGCTCACCGATGCGGGGGCTGCTACCGAAGTGCAGGCGAGCGGGTAGCTCACTTTTACGGTAGACCGATATGTGGGGCACCTTCTTCAGGATCTTATATGCCGTCTCGGTATAGCCCTTCTTGGGGTAGAGGTGAGTGAAGGGCCCCGTAGCGACATGCTCAAAGCTATCGATAGGGAGGTAGTCTGCGAGGTTGACCGCCTTGCTGCGGTCGAAGGACTGCATCCCATGGTCTGAGACGAGGATGAAGTCTACCTGCTGATGAATGGGGAGCTTGGCAAGTCCCTTGCGGAAGTAGCCGATGACTGAGTCCATCTTCTCTACCATGCGAAGGGTCTTAGGTGACTCAGGGCCGTTGTGGTGGCCTGTATGGTCGGGCTCTTCGATATACCACATGACCAGATGTGGACGCTCTGCCGCAGGGAGATTCAGCCAGCTAAGTACGGAGTCAGCACGATCCGTGTAGGGTACCTTATCGTTGAATTTCTTCCAGCGGTCGGGGTGGTGTCCCCCGACGGGAGTCTCACTACCGACCCAGAAGAAGCTGGCGGACTTCACGCCATGACGACGCGCTACATTCCACAGTGGCTCGCCCTTGTAGAAGGCGGGATCTGCTACAGCCTTGCGGTCACCGAGGCGATAGCGTTCCCCACGCTCGTCCCAGAACTCATTGCCGACGAGTCCGTGGTTGTTAGATAAAGCCCCGTAGCCATCGAGTAGTGGTTGGGGAAGGTCAGTGTGGGATAGGAGGGGCGGAAGCGACCTGCAAGCCCTTCACGATCCATAGCATCGAGGTTGGGGGTAGCACAACGCCCCTGGTAGTCGGGGCGGAAGCCATCAAGCGAGAGGATGACCACATAGCGGTCTTGGCGTGGGGTGCGTTGACTAAGAGTAGCGGTATGTTGTCTGGTCGTACCGCAGCCAGTGATGGCAGTAGCGGTAAGGGCCGTAGCGCAGAGGAGCGCACAGAGACTCGACTTCATCGGAGTGGGTAGATCTATTTCGTAAGCGTGAAAAATGCTCCTTGTCGACCGAGGAGGAGGGCAAGGAGACCTATCGTTGTCTTTACTACAAAGTTAATGAAAAAGCCCCTTTGTGCGATGCCTCTTCGTTACGTGAGAGTCGTGCTTAACTATCAGGAAGAGTCTTCTCCTATTTCTCATTGGGATAGGGTCGTGATTCCCCAGGGCTGGGCAGTCGCTTCATGTGACTTTGGAGGGGCTGTATAGTATCTTGGAGTATATTCCCCTTTCAGAGACTGTTTCCCGCGAGTCCTGCCCTCTATTTAGAGTGCTAAGACATCGCGCACCCAGCTCACACCGATATGCCTCTCCGAAGTGATACACAAGCCCTACGCCTTATCGTGCGTATTCCTCTTATCTAGCGGGGGAAAAGTCTCCTTCTCATGAAGAGAAAGCGCCTTCACGTAGTGGTTTCTCCTTATCTATGCACGTAGTCTTAAAGACCAGATACGCAAATCCAAACATCCACGTACGTAGATATTAGAGCCACGTACGTAGGCCACACTTATCTTCCACTCGTTCGCAACTTTTATCCCTATGCGGAGCAACAGCCTAATATAGGTCACTTTGCAAAACTATATAGCTCTGCCCACGCACCCATATACCTATTATGAGACCATTACACAAGCCCACCTCTTCATTACTCGTACCTTCTTGCCTCGAAAATCAGAGTCTTTAGGCTGAGAAGTTCGATGAAGAGAAGTGCAAGCTGTGAAGAGATGGCCTTGCGCAATGGTCTCCTTTCAATCGCTCTTCACCCAGTGTAGGTTAGGATCCATACGTATAGCCCCTTCTCTGAGGTACTGTCAGACCTCAGAGAAGGGGCTATACGTGTGGTGAAAAGAAGGGGGGCGGGCTATGGACGCGAGTAGAGGAGTGGAGCTACCGATGGGCGTACTTCGCTGAGTACTCCTGCGCGATAGGCACAGTCACCATTGATATAGGTAGCCTCGACGCGGTGACCGAAGGTGTGACCTTCGAAGGGGGACCAACCGCAGAGGGAGATGATGCTCTCGGTCTTGACGGGTGTCTTGCCCTCGGGATCGATGAGGACGAGGTCGGCATAGTAGCCTTCCCGCAGGTAGCCTCGCTTCTCGATAGCGAAGAGCTCGGCAGGGCGGTGTGCCATTTTCTCCACGACCAGCTCCTTCGTGAATACGCCTTCACGAGCCATGTCAAGCATGGAGATGAGTGCATACTGCGTGAGCGGGCCACCACTGGCTGCGGTGAGGCAGTTGCCTTCCTTCTCAGAGAGGAGGTGTGGCGCGTGGTCGGTGGCTACGATGTCTACGAGTCCCGAGCGAACAGCTGCTCGAAGCGCCTCACGATCTCGGAGGGTCTTGACAGCTGGATTCCACTTGATGCGGTTGCCTAAGCGGTCGTAGTCGGCATCGGTGAAGATGAGGTGGTGCACACAGGCCTCGGCTGTGATCTTCTTCGCAGCAAGTGGGAGATCATTGCGGAAGAGGGAGAGCTCACGCTCCGTCGAGACGTGGAGGATGTGCAGGCGGGTATCAAGGCGTGTCGCCAGCTCGACGGCTTCACTCGAGGAGCGATAGCATGCCTCTTCGCTGCGGATGAGAGGGTGGTAGTGTACATCGAGCTTCTCTTCGCCTACGGTGGCGAGGTAGTGCTCGCGGTTAGCACGGATGATCTCTTCCTTCTCGCAGTGAGTGGCGATGATGAGGTCGGTCTCAGAGAAGATACGCTCAAGGGTCTTCTTGTCATCGACAAGCATATTACCCGTCGATGAGCCGAGGAAAAGCTTGAGTCCAGGGGTACGACGTGCATCAATTCGCTGGATCTCATCGGCATTATCATTACTCCCCCCCGAAGAAGAAGGAGTAGTTGGCCCACGAGGTCTCGGCGGCACGCTGCATCTTCCATTCCCAGGCCTCGAGGCTGGTCGTAGGAGGCTTGGTATTGGGCATCTCCATGAAGGAGGTCGTGCCACCAGCGACAGCGGCACGGCTTTCACTCTCTATCGTGGCCTTGTGTGTGAGCCCAGGCTCGCGGAAGTGCACCTGATCATCGATGCAGCCTGGTAGGAGCCAGAGGCCTTCTGCTGGGATTACTTCGTCGACTTCACTGAGGAGGCCTTCGGGGAAGCTGTTCTCTCCCTCGTATATGCGCTCAATGAGAGCCCCCGAGGTTAAGAGAGAAGCAGTGAAGGAGCGGCCTTCGTTGATGAGAGTAGCGTTGCGGAAGAGTCGTTTCATTGTAGTATTCCGTGAGATTAAAGGATGGAGAGGAGAGCTAATGTATTGTTGAGAAAGTGGAGGAGTATCGGAAGGCGGAGGTTGCGTGAGTCCACGGCGAGGTAGCCGAGCATCAGCCCTAAGAGCATGCGGCTGGGGAAGCCTACGATGGCTCCATGGAAGAGAGCGAAGAGTCCTGCCGAGAGGATGATCGGGAGCCAGCACTTGTGCGGGAGGACACGCTGTAGTGTGCCCTGGAGAAGGCCTCGGAAGAAGAACTCTTCGGTGATGGCTGGGACAACTGCCATCGTGAGGAGGAGTAGGGGGCGAGAACCTTCTCCACTGCTGAGAAGCTGTAGTAGCCGAGCCTCGACAGCATCCTGTACAGGATAGCCAAGCTCCTGAGCAAGGGCTATAATCCCCATATAGAGGAGCTGAGCAAGAAGAAGGACGAGGAGAGAGACCCCGAGGATGATAAAGCTATGCTTAGGCTTTCGGTACTTGGCTGGTAGCGGTTGGGAGATCCTGCTCCAAGCAGCTTTCCCCGAGGGAAGGAAGAAGGTAGGAAGCAAAAAGATGCACAGCGAGATCACAGTATTCGTGATCAGTTGTGCATCTACTGATGGGGTCGGGAGGAGTGTCCCCCCGAGAAGCATGAGTCCAGGAGTGAAGAGACCTAATGAGATGAGTATCCATGCAGCGAGTGCTGCAAGCTCAGTCTGTGGCTTCATTCCTCGAGGTCTTCGGCTGTATCGTCTTGCTGTAAACCTTGTCCTCGGCGAATCTTCAGCGGGGAGAGACCGAACATACGACGGCAGAACGCTGATAGGTAGCCAGGTGAGGAGAAGTAATAGCGCTCAGAGATCTCCGTCAGTGATAGGTTGCTATCGACCAGATCCTTGTACACATGGCGGGCGCGCTGCTGGAGAAGCCACTTCAGTGGAGAGACACCGAATTCATCGTCGAACATACGCGTCAGTGTCGCTGGAGGTACGCCGAGCTTGCTGGCGAGATCCTCTACATTGCGACAGGAGAGGTGATGCTTGAAGACCTGACAGCTGAATCCTGAGCGCTTGCAGTGGAAGCCTCGAAGGAATTCCTCTTGGACGCGGCGAGCATAGTTCATGCGTAGCAGGAGGAAGAGTTCTTGAAGCTTTACATCAAAGAGGCGCAGGTCAGAGAGGGAGTATTGTAAGTACTCTATGATGGCACATGTCCAGAGGTCAATACCATGGGACATAGGGAGCACCGTGAGATCCTTCCCCTTATGCAAATCTGGGAGCTGGAAGCTCTTCTTCTTTGGACGCTCTGGGCACTGACGAGCACAGAGATGTACGCTGGGGAGGAAGTGGAAGGTAATGCATGAAGTCTCTCCCTCGGCCACGATATTGAGGAGGGTACCCATCGGGACGAAGATCACGCTCTTCGCTGCGAAGTGCTGAGACTCCTGCTCTCCATTCATGTAGGTAGTGATCTTCCCTGAGAGGAGGAAGATGAGGTAATAGTCGCCCTGACTCTTCAGATAGAGGTGCTCTCCATCGGCTAATTGCTTGTGCTGCGGGATGGAGATGAGGGCTGCTGACTGGTGCTTGAAGACCGAGTTGCCAGTAAATAAAGGCTCTTCGTCAAACCGAGGAGAGGCTACTGTCGGACGCATAAAATAATGGGTTGCAAAGGGTGCAAGGTAATGGATGCAGGGCTGATATTATAGCTCAAGTAGTCCTGCGGGGATATGTAGGTAGAGGCGGTGCCCCTGGAGGTCAAGGCACTCAATGAGCTCCTCGGAGATAGGGAGGATAAGCTCCTCGCCAGCAGTCGTCTCGACTCGCAGTAGAGTATTGATTGTCGATTCGTCGATCTCTACAGCACGCCCTACACAGCTTTGTGTAGAGGCATCGTAGAGGTCAAAGCCGACAAAGTGCTGAAGGTCGAAGATGTCCTCGACATCTTCATCACCAGAGAGGTAGTCACGATCCAGCCAAACGGGACGTCCCGTGAGGGCGTCTGCTTCGTCCTTCGTCGTGATACCAGAGAAGGTGATGAGGTCAATATCCTCCCCTTTGGTGCGACGCTTTAGCACACGGTAGGGGATGAGCAGACCTTGCTCCTCCAGCATTAAAAAGGGTGAGGTGTCAGCTCCCTCCCATAGACCGGAGAGGTCTACGGAGAGCTTGGCTGACACTTCACCTTGCGTACCATGGGCACGGCCCAAGGTGCCGATATGCTCGAAGTCTTCCTTACGCAGCATCGTTTAGAGGCGGGAGATACGGGCTCCAAGAGCATTCAGGCGGGCTGCGATGTCTTGATAGCCACGGTCGATCTGCTCGATATTATTGATCGTGCTGGTACCCTCTGCACTCATCGCTGCGATGAGCAGAGCGATGCCTGCACGGATGTCGGGAGAGGTCATCTTCGTAGCGCGCAGCTGGTGCGACTGACCGAGGCCGATGACGACGGCACGGTGGGGGTCACAGAGCATGATCTGAGCGCCCATATCGATGAGCTTGTCTACGAAGAAGAGTCGGCTCTCGAACATCTTCTGATGGATGAGTACGCTACCCTTAGCCTGAGTGGCTGTGACGAGGAAGACGCTCAGAAGGTCTGGCGTCAGCCCAGGCCATGGAGCATCTGCTATGGTCAAGATAGAGCCGTCCATGAAGGTGTCGATCTCGTAGCCGTTCGGGTGGCGGGGGATGAAGAGGTCATCACCCTGCTCCTCGATCGTGATACCCAGACGGCGGAAGGCCTGTGGGATAATGCCGAGGTCGGGGATGCTGACGTTGGTGATGCGCAGCTCCGAGTTCGTCATAGCTGCCATACCGATGAAGCTACCGATCTCGATCATGTCGGGGAGCATGGTATGCTCAGCGCCATGGAGCTCCTTCACGCCCTGGATCGTGAGGCGGTTGGAGCCGATACCTTCGATCTGTGCACCCATACGTACCAGGAGCTTGGAGAGCTGCTGGAGATAAGGCTCGCATGCTGCGTTGTAGATCGTCGTCGTCCCTTCGGCAAGAGCTGCTGCCATGAGGATGTTCGCCGTACCCGTGACGGAGGCTTCATCGAGGAGCATGTACTTGCCCTGAAGCTTCTTAGCCTCGAGGATGTAGCTCTTCTTGTCGGAGTCATAGACGCAGCTTGCACCGAGCTCCTGGAAGCCGATGAGGTGTGTGTCCAGACGGCGACGGCCGATCTTATCGCCCCCAGGCTTGGGGAAGATAGCGTAGCCAAAGCGCCCAAGCAGAGCCCCAGCCATGAGGATGGATCCGCGCAGTGCTCGCGAGCGACTGAGGAACTCCTCACTGTGCAGATACTCGATGTTGACTTCGTCAGCCTGGAAGGTGTAGCTACCCTCGTCATTGAGGCGCGTCACCTTCACGCCGATGTGGCGCAGCAGGTCGATGAGGTTGTTTACATCAAGGATGTTGGGGATGTTGTGGATCGTCACGACCTCAGGGGTGAGGAGGACAGCGGAGATGATCTGGAGCGCTTCGTTCTTTGCGCCTTGGGGACGGATGCTACCCTGCAGGGAATAGCCGCCTTCAATTACGTAGGATGCCATGTAGTAGTGAGTGGTACCGGAGCTTGAATTATTTCTTCTTAGCCTTCTTGCTGTTGAGAGGCTTCTGGAGCTTACCCGGTTTGTCTATTGTGTTAGGGTTGATGTTGAGCTTGCAGTTCTCAGGAGTGAGGAGGATCTGGCCATCGGAGAGCTCGAAGAGGTCCTTGAAGATCTTGATGTCCTCGACGTTCCCTTGATTCCACGTCATGTAGTCGCGCTTCATCTGCAGTGCGATGAAGTACTCAGCTGCAGCACGCTCAGGACCCATCTCCATAGCGCATACACGCTGGATCATGCCTTCGATGAAGTGACCATAGTAGCGGTATTTGATGAAGTGCCCTGGGTACTCGGGCTTCTGCGTCTCGTGCTGGATCGCCTCCTTGGTGATGGTCCCTTCGGGGTAGTCGACATCGAGTTCGAAGTCGGACATGATAGCGAGGTGATCCCAGTAGATGGTCTCCTTGTCAATGCCTGCACCCTTCTCGGGTACAATGGCTTCCATGGAGCGTATGATACTGCGAGCACAAGCATTCCGCTCCTCACGATCCGTTATCGTCTTGCAGTGGGCTACCATATTCTGGATATGGCGGCCGTACTCGGGGAGAATGATGGTGGGCAGTTGATTGTTATATTCCATGCGGTGCGGAGAGTTACTTCAGACGAGCCTTGATGGCCTCGGTCTCAGCCTCGAAGCCGGGCTTCTCGAGCAGGGCAAACATATTCTTCTTGTAGGCTTCGACTCCAGGCTGGTTGAAGGGATTGACCTCAAGCATGTAGCCACTGATACCGACGGCCTTCTCGAAGAAGTAGAAGAGCTGCCCGATGTAGTAGGCATCCAGCTTGGGGAGTACGATGCGGATGTTGGGGACACCACCATCGATGTGTGCGACGCGTACGCCGAGCTCAGCCATTTTATTGACCTCATCGACGCGCTTGCCAGCGAGATAGTTCAGACCATCAAGGTTGGCTTCGTCTGACTCGATGCGCAGGGTGGTATCGGGCTCAGCGATGCTGACGATCGTCTCGAAGATAGAGCGCTCGCCTTCCTGGATCCACTGACCCATGGAGTGCAGGTCGGCAGAGAAGTCTACCGAGGCATTGAATATACCCTTGTGATCCTTTCCTTCGCTCTCACCATAGAGCTGCTTCCACCACTCACCGATATAGTGAAGACGTGGGTGGAAGTTGCCGAGGATCTCGATCTTCTTGCCTGCCTGATAGAGGCTGTTGCGAGCTGCAGCGTAGAGTGCGGAGGGGTTCTCTGCGAAGGGGACGGACTCATCGACGAGTGTCTTCATCTCACGAGCACCGCGGACGAGCTCACGGATGTTGAAGCCAGCTACGGCGATGGGGAGCAGACCGACGGGGGTCAGTACAGAGAAGCGACCGCCGATGTCGTCGGGGATGATGAAGGTCTTATAGCCCTCCTTGTCTGCGAGAGTGCGCAGGGCGCCACGCGCCTTGTCGGTGACGGCGATGATGCGCTCGCGAGCTTCTTCGCGTCCTACCTGCTCTTCGAGGAGTGCCTTGAGGATGCGGAAGGCGATAGCGGGCTCAGTCGTCGTACCGCTCTTGGAGATATTGATCAGACCGAAGCGCTTGTCACGGAGGAAGGCTACGAGCTCACTGAGGTAGTCCTCGCCGATGTTGTGCCCAGCGAAGATCACCTGAGGAGCGGTGTGCTTTGTCTGATAGGCTTCGAAGGATGGGGTGAGTGCTTCGATGACAGCGCGTGCACCGAGGTAACTCCCACCGATGCCGATGCTCACGACATAGTCGCAGCGCTCTTGCAGTCCACGGGCAGCCTCTTCGATGGATGAGAGTTGCTCTTCGCTGATCTCACAGGGGAGGTTGATCCACCCTAAGAAGTCATTACCCAGCCCTGTGCCAGCGTGGAGCTGCTGTTGGTACTGGTTACTCTTTTCTTCCCATGCTTGGACACTCTGGGGTGTGACAGCGGTGTAGATCCCGGAGAGATCTAATGTAAGCGTCTTCATTGTCTCTATGCTTAATTCTATGTATTCACAATTTTGTGTATCGCCGAGGCCTACTTGACGTAAGCTCGCGATGTCTCCTTCTCGTTGTGCCCATGACCTAAGCGGTGGGAACAACATGGATTTATGCAAAGATATGAAAAAGCCACTAAATTACAGAGTTGCGTGGTCTATTTCCTGCATGAAAGAAGCACCTCCCATGCTCAGTCCTTAGACCAAGTATGGGAGGTGCGATTATCTCGCCTCCGAGGCGGGAGAGATGGACGTCGCTCCTACTTATATAGGTAGCGGCGAATGCTCTGCTTGGGAGTCTTCTCGAAGGGCTCGGTACGCAGCTCGAAGCGCTGGATCTTCTCGTAGCTACCGACCTGCTCGTTGAGAGCAGCGCGCTGGCTCTGGATAGCCTCCCATGCTTCGTCCAGCGTGATGCCTGCCTGCTCGATGAGCTGCATGTTGGGGACGATGAGTGCCTCCAGCTTCCCCTCGCGCATCAGTACGAGACTTTCCTGCACGTAGGGGAGGATACCGATCTTAGCCTCCAGCTCTTCGGGATAGATGTTCTGCCCGTTGCTACCGAGGAGCATAGCCTTGGAGCGACCACGGATGTAGAGGAAGTGGTCGCTATCCATCGTCCCGAGGTCCCCCGTGCGCATCCAGCCGTCTTCTGTGAAGAGTGCTGCCGTCTGCTCGGGGTTCTTGTAGTAGCCCATGCAGACATTCTCCCCACGCACCTGGATCTCACCGATCTCGGAGGCGGTGGTAGAGGGTGTCTGCTCGTCATTGAGAGGGGCGATACGCGCCTCCATATAGGGCTCGAGCACACGACCGCAGGAGCGTAGACGCCATTCCTCTGCTTCGATGAAGGAGATGAGTGGTGCACACTCCGTCATACCATAGCCCACGGTGATGGGGAAGCCAATGCGCTTGAGGAATTCGCCGACCTCGGGGTTGAGGGCTGCACCCCCGACGATCACCTGGCGGAATGCTCCGCCAAGGCCTTCGGAGAGCTGCTCGCGGATCTTGCGATAGACCACATTGCGCAGGATGGGTAGGGAGAGCATGAAGCGTACCTTGCGGCTCTTGAGTATGGGCTGAAGCGTATTTTGATAGATCTTTTCCAGGACGAGCGGTACAGATATGATGACCGTGGGGCGCACCTTCTTGAAGGCTACACCGAGGATCTTGGGCGAAGGGATCTTACCCAGCACGACGACATGGGTACCCGAAGCCATCGCGAGGAAGAGGTTGATCATGCAGCTGTAGACGTGTGCCATCGGGAGGAAGCACAGCAGGGTCTCCTTAGCGCGGATGATATTTCGCTCGATGCAGAAGGCGAGGTTCCCTGCGAAGTTATTGCCCGAGAGCATGACCCCCTTGCTGAAGCCCGTCGTACCGGAGGTGTAGTTCAGTACGAGAAGCTCTTCATTCGGGGTATGGTAGTAGCTGACATCCTCGGTGCGCATACCTGTGGGGTACTGCGCCTTGTGGTTGGCCTTGGCATCGGCGAACTGCTGTACAGCTTCGGGCGTGCCGTGAAGGATATGCCCCTCCTGGAAGTCCAGGATCGTAGATACTAAGGGGATGCCCTCTGGGCGCATGTTGCTCCACAGATTGGCATTGATCGCTAAGAGCTTCGACTCGGAGTGGTCGACGATCTGCATCGCATCAGCAGGAGGGAAGTCCTGCAAGATGGGTACGATCACCGCTCCGTAGGTGATGACGGCTATGAAGAAGATCGCCCATTCAGCAGAGTCCTTGCCCATGAGAGCGACCTTGTCGCCACGCTGTAGCCCTTGGAGTCGGAAGAATTGGTGCCACTCGTCTATGGCTTCGGTCATCTGTCCGTAGGTATAGGTCTGTCCTTCGTAATTGGACATCGCAGGCAGATCCCAGTGTTTCTTAAAGCTATCTTCGAAGAAGGATATTAAGTTCTTTGCTATCATTTCTTGAGTGGGGTGAGTCCCCCTGTTCTGGTAAACCTTTGGGCAAAGGTACGGCTTTGCTTAGTCTTGCACACTTCTTCTCATTGTGAGCATGTATAAGAGAGTAGCCCTCCCCATCACTGCTAAGCAAGCTGATGGGGAGGGCTACTTGGTATGGTGTGGAGGAAGTCTTGTGGAGGACTCCAGCTCAGAGGCGGTAGTTGAAGCCGAAGCTCAGGAGCTCATTGTACTGGAGGTGCTTATTCCATCCTGATGCGGGACGCACGGCATCGTCGTATCGGAGGTTGAGATTGAGGCGCGTGGAGAAGAAGCGCGTCAGCGCCATATCCAGCGTGTTCTCCCACTCGGCTTTCGACTTGCTGGTAGGAGGTGTTGAAGTAGAGTCGTGAGGTCCAGGTGAGGTTCATATTCACGCGCCACTGCCAGTTCGCACGGATCGTGGAGCCGATGCGCTGATACCATAGCTTGTCGGGGCTCAGACCGTGACGTCCTAAGTCAATGTGGCTATCCTTCGTCGCGCGGAAGGTGTAGGAGAGTGGAGCGACGTTGATCGAGAGGTCGAAGGAGCGACCGTAGACTCTCGTGGACTTCATCGAGTAGTCGTACTTCATCCCGAGCCCTACGTTGATCGTGTACGGAGCGAGGAAGTCGGACTGTAGGCTGTGCTTATTCTCCAGATAGGAGTGGAGGAGCTGCGTGCGGAGCTCAGCGTCGATGGTATAGTATATCTTGTTCCAAGCCTTCAGACCGTAGTTGGAGCGCAGGCGCAAGAGGTCATCTGCGATGCGGTAGCGATGCACGCTATCCTTCTCGGCATTGTAGACGTTTAGCTTGCTCTCTATCTCGTTGGTCCACTGGACACGCTCGGTGACGTAGCGTAGTCCGAAGTACGTCCTCATAAAGAGGTTGAGGTTGGAGGCACCGCCCTTGTACCAGTTGTCCGATACATGATTCTGTGAGAACTGTATGCTACTCTCCAGTGCGGGGATCCAGTGGCGCTGCTGCAGGACCGACAGGCTGAGATCCTGGGGTAGCTGTATACCCAGCGTGGGGGTCTCCTTGGTGTATTCGGAGAGGGCACGCTCGGCGGATTCGAAGCTGGGACGTGTCAGCGCGAGGGTCTTGGGCTTGGCTTTGAAGTCTCGCCCACCGATACCGTCTCCCGAGGGCAGGATATGCGCGAGCATACGCTGTCTCAAGCCGTAGCTGTAGCTATTGAGTCCCGAGAGGTCGATAGGAAGGTGCTCTAAGGTCGGGCCAGATGTCGGGGGGGAGGAAGCTCAGCTCGGGGGCTGGGATCTCAAGGCCTGTGCCTGAGACGGGAGAGAAGTTGAGCAGGCTCTTCGTCTTCTTTCTACGGAGAGAGGGGTTGATGAAGGGGAGGGTAGACTGGTAGGGGTTGGTCCCTCCCGCTTGATAATACTGCAGGAGCTGCTGAGAGAGACTGGGCTACGGCGAGAAGCTCCAGGAGGAGAGGCGAGGTGACAGGGGTAGGGGTATAGTAGTCCGTCTCTTGAGCCACGAGGCTGTCCAAGGCAAAGGCTTGGAGGGCGACCTCGTCGGTCGTAGGCTGTACCTGCTGTGCTGCCAGTCGGGGAGCCGCGAGGCTCATACTACTGAGGGTGAGGAGGAGTACGTGTCGTCGTATAAGCATTGTCTTCGTAGCATTGGCGCTCTTCATCGAGCCCTACAAAGGTAGTATAATAAGATGGGGTTATATTGCAGTGAGGGCTTATCTCCTATGAGGGCCTCGCTATTACCCTTGACGGAGCGTTACTTCTCTCCTTGTGTAAAGCTTTATCTCTTCTTGCGGGAAGCTCGCAAGCTATAGTTCAAGAGCTTTGTCTATGTACGAAGTCTTAAGAACTACGTGCATGGATAATAGGCTTCTCGTGCGTAGACTTTAAGACTACGTGCCTAGATTGAAGTATTTCCTAGTACCTCCTATAGAATATCTCCCAGGGAGGGGAGAGAGCACGCTGCGCAGTTGATACTCTCCCTTGCGGTGATAGTTAAAGGAATACTGCTCTGTAATTACGTTGTGGCGGGTAGGGGATAGGGAGCCCTGTGTGAGCTTTGTGAGATCTATCCTTTGCCCCAGGGATTCATTATCTTTGCGTAGCTAAGCAATAATAATAAGCATCATGGCATTCATACAGACTGTACGAGGCATCGCGCCTCAGATCGGTGAGGACTGCTTCCTCGCTGTCAACGCTACCATCGTCGGAGATGTCGTCCTCGGGAAGGGCTGCAGCATCTGGTTCAACTCCGTCCTCCGCGGTGACGTCAACTCCATCCGCATCGGCAACAACGTGAATATCCAGGACGGCTCCGTCCTCCATACCCTCTATCAGAAGTCGACCATTGAGATCGGTGACAATGTCTCTGTCGGGCACAATGTTACACTCCACGGCTGCCATATCCGTGACTACGCCCTCATCGGTATGGGATCCGTCGTGATGGATGATGTCGTCGTCGGCGAAGGAGCTATCGTAGCTGCAGGCTCGGTCGTCCTATCCAAGACCATCATCGAGCCTACACCCTGTGGGCTGGCGTGCCTGCTAAGCTCGTCAAGAAGGTCTCCCCCGAGCAGGGACGTGAGCTGAACGAGCGCATCGCCAACAATTACCAGATGTACGCCTCGTGGTTTGACAAGGAAGAGAACCCCTAACCTCGCATACTTCAATAATTATAATAAGACCTATGAAATCAGTCCTAACGACTTCATTAGCCCTTCTCCTCTGCCTCGGTAGCTCTGCGACTGTACTGCACGCTCAGGCCTCGAAGGATGGGGCTATCACCCCCAAGCTCCTCGAAGAGCTTCGTCAGAGTGAGCCTAAGTCCTCTACCGAGAAGGCACTCCACAACGCCATCGCCGTACAAGGGATGCAGGACTTCTTCATCAACAATCAGCGCCCACGCTCAATCGAAGATAAGTTCTCCATCGAGGTACAGAGCTCTGGTATCACCGACCAGAAGCAGAGCGGACGCTGCTGGCTCTTCACGGGGCTTAATGTCCTACGCGCTCAGCTGATGACTCGTGAGAAGTCCGGTACGTTCTTCTTCTCGCAGAACTACTCCTTCTTCTGGGACCAGCTGGAGAAGTGTAATCTCTTCCTCGAAGGGATCATCGAGACACGCAAGCTTCCTGTCAATGATGCGAAGGTAGAGTGGCTCTTCAAGAACCCCATCAATGACGGTGGCCAGTTCACGGGGATCTCCGACAACCTCTATAAGTATGGTGTCGTGCCTGCTGAGGTCATGCCCGAGACCGCCTCAAGTAGCAATACCAAGCTACTGGGTAAGATGCTCGCACGTACGCTCCGTCAGACGGGGATCCAGCTGCGTAAGGCTTCCGAAAAGGGCGAATCACTCGCTCAGCTTCGCAAGCGCAAGGAGGACGGTCTGAAGAAGGTCTACCGCCTCCTGAGCCTCAACCTCGGCGTCCCTCCCACTTCCTTCACCTATACGCTGAAGGATAAGGACGGCAAGGCGATCTCTACCGAGACCTATACGCCTCAGTCCTTCTATGAACGCTTCGTCGGTGCTGACCTCCGTGGCCAATTCGTCATGCTGATGAATGACCCCTCTCGTCCTTACTATAAGGTCTATGAGATCGAGTACGACCGTCACGCCTATGATGGGAAGAACTGGACCTACGTCAACCTCCCCATGGATGAGATTAAGCAGATGGCTATCACTTCGCTCAAGGACAATACGATGATGTACTACTCCTGCGACGTCGGCCGTGAGCTGGATCGCTCTCAGGGTATCGCTGCTCTTGATAACTACGATTATGCTTCGCTCCTCGGCTATCCCTTTGACATGGATAAGGCTGAGCGCATCCAGACCTTCGACAGTGGCTCGACGCACGCCATGACCCTCAAGGCTGTAGACCTCGATGCTTCGGGTAAGCCCGTGAAGTGGAAGGTCGAGAATAGCTGGGGTGAGAAGACGGGTGTCAAGGGCCATATCATCATGACCGATGCATGGTTCGATGCCTATACCTTCCGTCTTGTAGTGAACAAGAAGTACGCTACGCAGAAGGTGCTTGACCTCTTGAAGACGAAGCCCGTACAGCTCCCCGCTTGGGACCCTATGTTCGCTCCTGATGCTCCCTAAGCCCTCGCACGGACATAATATATATAAAGCAGCGCCCCCTTAGCCTCGAGCTAAGGGGGCGCTGCTTTGTTTGTCTTGCTCGCTTCCTCTATTAGGTCTGCTGTATGATGCAGGGGGCGACTTCCTGCCAGAAGAGTGGGAAGCTCTTGGCTACCACTTCGGGCTCTTGCATCCGAAGCTTAGGGACGCGAAGCGCAAGTAGCGCGAGTGCCATGGCTATGCGATGGTCGCCATGTGGTGATAGCGTCGGTGTCGAGCCGTGAACGGTGAGCGGTGTCTTGCCGTCCCAGCTGAGGCTATCGGGGCCAAGGATGAGCTTGACTCCGAGCTTCGCCAGCTCGTCAGCAAGCGCTTTGAGGCGGTCGGACTCCTTGATACGAAGATGAGCTACTCCCGATAGCGTGAAGGCTTCACCTCGACCGACGAGTGCAGCGACGACGGCAGGGACGAGATCAGGGCAGTCACTCATGTGCGCTGTGAAGTGCGCGTGCTTGGCTTCCTCTTCGCTATGGGTGATGCATATCCCATCCTTAGTTTTCTCCGTCTGGATACCCAGCAGAGCAAAGAGCTGCACAAGATAGACGCGTCCCCTTGCAGGGAGGGGAGTGCAAGTCCCGAGAGCGTGATGGTAGAGTCTATGGGTAAGAGGCTGAGGAGTGCATAGGCATAGGATGCAGCACTCCAGTCAGCTTCGTAGCCTCGAGTATGTGGTGATACACCACGGCTATCCCCTTCTTTCTTTCCTCGATAGCAGAAGAGACCGCTGGACGCTTCCTCCCAAATGAAGCCTTGCTCTCGGAGCTGGGCTATGGTCATTAGTGCATAGGGGCGAGAGGCTAGACCATTGCGTCGTGTGTCGACTTGAAAGCCCACAGGAAGAGCTGGCGCAAGAAGTAGCAGGGCACTCAGATACTGAGAGCTAGAAGAAGCATCCAGCTCACAGCCCTGCCAGGCGAAGGTGCTCGGCTCAATGAGTAGCGGGGGGATAGCCTTCATGGTTTAGGTAGGTGATCTTCGCTCCTTGGCTACGTAGAGCCTCTACCAGTGGAGCGATCGGTCGCTCGTGCTGGCGCCCCGTACCCGATAGTCTCACTGGGCGCTGGGTGGTGACAGTAAGGTAGGCGCAGATGAAGCGCATCGCTGTCCCTGACTCCGATACATTGATCTCATCTGCTCCCTCTTGGTAAGTGCGGAGAGCAGCGTGAAGAGCTAAGATATCCAGTGGAGTACCTTCGGCAAAGTCGAAAGTGTGGGAGCTTGCCACGAAGCGTGTCAAGTAGGAGGGCTCTCGCCCAAAGGCTCTTCGAGGGCGGTAGTGTCCAGCAAAGGTGTAGGGGGGCTGCTGGATCTCGGTAGGAGCGTGTGAGGGATGAAGTGGACTTCACTGCTTCGCCTTGGAGAATAGGGGAGCCAGGAGCAGAGCGATCTGCTCAAGGGCGGGGCGATCTACTTCCTCCGAGAAGTCCGAGAGCTGATCACTATCGATATCCAAGACGCCCACGATCTCTCCTGCGGTATCTCTCAGCGGTACGACGATCTCGGAGCGTGACGCAGAGGAGCAGGCGATATGCCCAGGGAAGGCATCTACATCAGGGACGACAAGCGTCTTTCCCGTGAGCCAACTTGTGCCGCAGACACCTCGACCTCGTGCGATACGTGTGCAAGCAATATCCCCTTGGAACGGCCCAAGCACCAGCTCATCTCCCTCCACCAAGTAGAAGCCGACCCAGAAGAAGCCAAAGGCTTGGCGTAGTGCTGCCGCCGCGTTGGCAAGATTAGCGATGAGATTGGTCTCCCGACAAGTGAGGCTTTGTAGCTGGGGATAGAGCTCTTGGTAGCGCTCTTCTCGAGAGGTCGCTTGGAGGTGGAGTTGCTCTGCCATCGTTGCTTCGTAATAATGGTGTCAGGGGTAGTGGCTACTCCATCTCGCGACGGAGCTCGATACGGAAGGTCGTGCCTACTCCCAGCTCAGAGTGCTTGACATAGATGTGCCCGCGGTGATAATCCTCGACGATACGGCGTGCCAGAGAGAGACCGAGCCCCCACCCACGCTGACGAGTCGTCACCCCAGGGCGGAAGATATTGCGATGCATCCCTCTGGGGATACCTCTACCCGTGTCGGTGACATCAATGTAGACCCACTGATCTTTGAGTATGTACTGGAGCGTGATCTTCCCCTTACCCTCCATAGCATCGACGGCGTTCTTGATGAGATTCTCGAAGACCCATGCCATGAGCGGCTCACTGAGCTTCACAACGATAGCTTCGTCCTGTGATGTAGGAGGGATGAGCTCTACCTGAGGAGAGATACGTGGCTGCATGTAGTGGATGGCACGCAAGACGACCTCTTGTAGGTCAGCCGACTTGAGGTTGGGAGACGAACCGATCTTCTGAAAGCGGTCAGCGATGATACCGAGGCGCTCGATATCCTTCTCCATTTCGTTGGTGACCATCTCTTCGGTCCCCGTGCTCTCAAGGTACTGCTTCCATGCCATGAGCGACGAGGTAGGAGTACCCAGCTGATGCGCTGTCTCACGAGCCAGTCCCTCCCAGATGCGGTTCTGGTCTGACTTCTTCAAGCTAACGAGAGCCACGATAGCGACACCAAGGAAGAGGAAGAAGACAGCGAGCTGAATGTAGGGGAAGATGTGTAGCTGCTGGAGGACCTTACTATCGGAATAGTAGAGGTAGAGCGGATCGGTAAGGCCCTCCATAATGATGGGAGGGTAGCCTGTGCGGAAGGCTGCTAGCTTCTGATAGAGGAATTTCTCCGTATCCTCCTTCGGTAGCTCAATATTATTGTAGCTGATGATGCGCCCCTCCTTGTCCGTGATGATGGTCGGAATAGAAGGATTGGACTCGAGGATACGCGAGAGGTAGATGAGGGTGGTATTGATATCGTTCGTCGTGGTGGCCTGGGTAGCATTAGCCCAGATCTCCATATTCAGACGCTCAGCCTCTGCCATACGAGTGACCAAGCGGTCTGATGCCCAGAGGGAGACGATGATGAAGATGATCGATGCGATGATCATCCCCGTGCGGACGTTGCTGTGTCTATTGAGCCATGCGCCTCCGCCGTGGGCCCACTGCTCTCCTATCTTACTGATGCGCATAGGTAGGGCGTATCCTTGAGCTTAGTGCTTGATCTTATTGGCCTTCATCACCTCCTCTGCGTAGCGGGCAAAAGTCGCCAGCCAGTGGTCACCACCATAGTCAGAGCGGAAGATCTGATCCATCCCGTGGGCATACATCTGAGCTGACGTACGAGCGAAGCGTGCCTTGAGAGGATGCCCCTGGGGCAGGTAGCCAGAGATGCGAGCCATCGTCCAAGCACGAGTATATGCAAGACCCACCAGATGCACGATGGTGTAGTCGGTGAGGTCGCTGACGACGGGCTTCTCGCAGAGGCGGTTGATGCCCTGTGGCGTGAAGTAAGTCGAGAGCCAGCGTACATACTCTCGCTGGGGGAGTACACGCGTCATCAGGTCTGCTACCATCAGCGTAGGGGAGAAGAAGTCAGTAGCATTAGGCTCCCATTCGGCTGGTGCCTTCTTATCGCCGAGGTGGAGCTGACGCGCTTTGGCGATGAGGGCCTGCTCGAACTCCTTGTCGCCACGAGCACGGGCAAAGTCAATAGCAAAGGCGAGTGCAAAGGCGGAGTTGGAGTGTGTGCCGATGCGGTTAGGGTAGGTCATCTTAGGCAGGTAGGCCTTCCACTTTGCGACGATCTTGTCCGAGAGGATATCGACATGAGTAGCCCATCCCTTAGCCTTCTCTTGCAGAGCCTTATCTGCACTATGCTCAGCGAGGTGATGTAGCTGTTCGCTGAGCTTGATTAGCCATGCCCAGCCGTAGGTACGCTCATAGTTTCCCGAGAGCTTACGGTCAAAGTAAGCCGCTTCTCCACGCATCTTCTCCTCTGTGAAGTGCTCATCAAAGGCTGCGATGATCTCGCCTCGAGCAGAGATGTCGGGGTAAGTCGATAGGATCTCGGCGAGCATCCAATGGCTATGTACTGAGCTGTGCCAGTCGAAGGAGCCGTAGAAAGCTGGGTGCAGGTCACGTGGAGTGAGGCGTGCATCGAGGCTGTCGAGGATATTGTGACTCGTCTTATTGGGATACTCCACGAAGATATTCTTCAGGGGCATCTTTATGAGGCGGAGTAGCTGATCCTCGGGAGCCTGCTGTGCCATGCTGAGGTCCTGAAGGGCACAAGCCGTGAGGAGTACAAGCAGAGATCGCTTGCAAGCCTTGTGGAGCTGCATAGTATATGGGGGGTTAGGCGTTGGTGCTGTGAGTATTCTTGTTGGGGAAGCCCTTGAAGCAGTGCCAGTAGCGGAGCTTGAAGACCCCGAGGAAAGCCTCCTTAAAGATCGAGGTATTCATCTTCGAAGTTCCCAGCACGCGATCCTCGAAGGTAATGGGTACCTCCTTGATCTTGAAGCCAAGGCAGTAGGCGGTGTACTTCATCTCGATCTGGAAGGCATAGCCCTTGAAGTGTACTTCTGGAAGGACCATCGTCTCGAGTACTCGGCGACGATAGCAGACGAAGCCAGCCGTCGAGTCCTTGACAGGCATGAAGGTGATGAGGCGCACGTAGAGCGAAGCCCCATAGCTCATGAGGATGCGATCCAGCGGCCAGTTCTTCACGCGACCACCACGGGTATAGCGTGAGCCAACGGCTACATCTGCTCCACCTTCGGCACATGCCTTATAGAGCTCTAGTAGCTTCATCGGAGGATGACTAAAGTCACAGTCCATCTCGAAGATATACTCGTAGTCGTGCTGTAGAGACCACTGGAATCCGGCGATGTAGGCTGTGCCGAGTCCGAGCTTGCCCGAGCGCTCCAGGAGATGTACCCGCGCAGGATATTCTGCTTGCTTCTCTCGTACGATGGCTGCGGTGCCGTCGGGCGATCCATCATCGACGATGAGCAGGTGGAAGGGCTGGGGGAGTGCGAGTACGGTGTCGATCATCTGGGCGATGTTCTCCCGCTCGTTGTAGGTGGGTATAATGACTATGCTATCGCTATTCATATTATATATGGGGATCGACTTCCTGCTGAGGTGGAGTCCAATTCCGAGCCTTTGGTCGATGTCCAAGGCAAAGATACCAAGATTTGGTTAGTCTTGGACTGAAAAAGTACGATGGACTTGGGGTGATCCTGTGATGAAGGCTGCTGTATTTGCGGAGGTCGTTTGATGCGTTGCTATTGAGTGGTGCTTCAAACCAATAGTGGTATGAGGGGTAAACCAGTATGAGACTGTTGCCGAGAGTACTGCCCTCTATTGTGTGTGCTAAGGCATCGCACGCCCAGCACCCCGACATATCTCTCCGAGGTGCTACACAAGCCCTGCGCCTTATCGCGCGTATTCCTCTTATTCAGCGGAGGGAAAAGTGTCCTTCTCGTGAAGGAAAAAGCGCCATCACGTAGTGATTTTCCTCTGTCTATGCACGTAGTCTTAAAGACCAGGCACGTAAATCTAATATCCACGTACGTAGATATTAGAGCCACGTACGTAGCCCAAACTTATCAGCCACTCTTCCACAACTTTTATCCCTACGTGGAGTAACGACCTAATATAGCTTTACCCACGTACTCATATAGGTTCGCCCGCTGACCACTATTAGTTAGAAACAGCCCCAGTAATAGGGGAGGGTATCCCTTATGAATCGGGGCTTAAAGCCTGAAGAGAAGAGGGATTTAATGAGCCAATGTATAGTGAGCTGTCACTAATTTAATGACCTATTTTCCTCACTTACAGTCCCTGCTTTAAGGTGTTTAAGAACTATTGGAGGCTGCTTTCTAATAGGGATACCCGAAGCTCTCTGCTGGCTACTCAGTCGGTAGCTGCTATCGCCTTGTGAAGGAGGGGATGCATCCCCTATGCTTATGAAAATAATTAATTAAGTAGGGGTTTGGTGGGGTGTACTTTATTCGTTAGCTTTGCTTTGCATTTGCAGAACAAAATAAGCAATGGTAGCGCGGCATGTCCTCTATCACTAACGGTACTATTCCTCACCAGAAGACACAACCTCCCATGGGTGGCTTTGGCCGTGCTAACATACGTATTATATAATTTGTAGTAGTAAAGCTATGGACGAACAGAAAGCGGTCAAAACCCTTAAAGACATCGTGATCCGCTTCTCCGGTGACTCGGGGGACGGTATGCAGCTCACAGGGACGATCTTCTCTGACCTCTCCGCCATGACGGGGAACACCATCTCGACACTCCCCGACTTCCCCGCTGAGATCCGCGCCCCACAGGGTACCCTGAGTGGTGTATCTGGATATCAAGTCCAGATCGGCTCTCGCTCGGTACGTACTCCAGGTGAGAATGCGGATATTCTTGTGGCGATGAATCCTGCCGCTCTTAAGGTTAGCGTCAAATACCTTAAGAAGGACTCGATCATCATCATCGACACAGACTCCTTCTCCACCAACGACCTGCGTAAGGCTGAGTTCCTGACTGAAGATCCCTTCGAAGAACTCGGACTGAAGACTCAGCAGGTCATCCCTGCTCCGATCTCTTCGATCGTGAAGGAAGGTCTTAAGGACTTTGGCCTCGACGCTAAGTCTGCCCTCCGATGCAAGAACATGTTTGCTCTTGGGCTCATCTGCTGGATCTGTGATCGTCCTCTTGGCCCCGCAGAGCAGTTCCTTGACCGTAAGTTCGGTAAGAAGCCTCAGCTCCGTGATGCTAACATCGCATCGCTGAACCACGGCTTTGACTTCGGTGCTAATACCCATGCTTCTGCCAGCATCTTCCGCATCGAAACGCAGAAGCCTGTACCAGGCCGCTACCTCGATATCAATGGTAACAAGGCTACAGCTTACGGGCTTATCGCCGCTTCTGAGCAAGCTGGTCTTGAGCTCTTCCTCGGTAGCTATCCTATCACTCCTGCTACGGATATCCTCCATGAGCTCGCTAAGCACAAGGCTCTTGGCGTGAAGACTGTCCAGGCAGAAGACGAAATCGCTGGTATCTGTACTGCTATCGGTGCATCCTTCGCTGGTGACCTCGCTGTGACGACTACTTCTGGTCCTGGTCTTGCCCTGAAGAGTGAAGCTATTGGCCTTGCTGTGATGGCTGAGCTTCCTCTGGTCATCATCGACGTACAGCGTGGTGGTCCTTCGACGGGTCTTCCTACGAAGAGCGAACAGACCGACCTGATGCAGGCACTCTATGGTCGCAACGGTGAAGCTCCTATCCCCGTCCTTGCTGCGACGACACCTGATACTTGCTTCCTCTATGCCTACTGGGCTGCTAAGATCGCCGTTGAGCATATGACTCCAGTTATCCTGCTTACGGATACCTTCGTAGCTAACGGTTCTTCGGCTTGGCGCATCCCCGACCTCCATGAGCTGCCTACGATCGAGCCTAACTACGTGTCTAAGCTCCCCGAAGGTGCTGCTGAAGGCTGGCGTCCTTACTTCCGAAACCCAGAAACAAAGGTTCGCTACTGGGCTGTACCAGGTACCCCAGGCTTTGAGCACCGTCTCGGTGGTCTTGAAAAGAACTTCACGACCAGTGCTATCAGCACCGACGCTGCTAATCACGCCCTCATGGTCAAGACCCGTCAGGAGAAGATCGACTACATCTCTAATGAGATCCCTCTCCTCGAGGTCGAAGGCGATCAGGATGCCGATACGCTGATCGTCGGCTGGGGGGGTACCTATGGGCACCTCTACGAAGCTTCCCATAAGGTCCGTGAGCAGGGCTACAAGATCGCTCATGCCCACTTCGCTTTCATCAACCCTCTGCCTAAGAACACAGAGGAAGTGCTGCGCCGCTACAAGAAGGTCATCGTCGCTGAGCAGAATACGGGTATGTTCGCTCGTCACCTGCGTGGTCTGATCGACAACTTCGTGCCTCATCAGTACAACGAGGTGACTGGCCAGCCCTTCAGCCTCTCTCACTTAGTCGAAGAATTCATCAAACTTATCGAAGAATAGCCCTATGGAAACGAATGTAAACCCAGTGAAGTTAGACGCTAAGAGCTTCAAGAGCGACCAGTACGTACGCTGGTGTCCTGGCTGTGGTGACCATGGTGTCTTGGCTACTCTCCAGAAGTCTATGGCCGAGGTGGGTATCTCGACCGAGCAGACAGCAGTCATCTCAGGTATCGGGTGCTCCTCACGTCTGCCCTACTATGTGAATGCCTACGGCTTCCACACGATCCACGGGCGTGCTGCTGCTATCGCTACTGGTCTTAAGACCGCTCGCCCCGACCTCTGTGTATGGATCGCTACCGGTGACGGTGATAGCCTTGCTATCGGTGGTAACCACTTCATCCACGCTATCCGTCGTAATGTAGACCTCAACTTTATCCTCTTTAACAACCGTATCTATGGTCTGACGAAGGGTCAGTATTCACCTACCTCTGAGCGTGGCTTCGTATCAAAGAGCTCGCCCTTCGGTACGGTCGAGGACCCCTTCATCCCGGCGGAGCTTTGCTTCGGTGCACGTGGCCGCTTCTTCGCTCGCTCATTGGATATCGATATGAAGCTCCTCGGGCAGTGTATGGTAGCAAGTGCTCAGCACAAGGGTGCCGCTGTCGTCGAAGTCCTGGTGAACTGTGTGATCTTCAATGACGGTGTACATAAGGGCGTAGCTCAGCGTGATACGCGTGAAGACCGCTCCATCGTACTTCGCCATGGCGAGAAGATGATCTTTGGTAAGGAGAAGAATAAGGGTATTGTCCTTGATGGCCTTCGCCTGAAGGTCGTGACCATCGGCGAAGATGGCTACACGCTGGATGATGTCCTGACGCACAATGCTCACGAAGTCGATCCTACCCTCCACACGATGCTGGCGATGATGGGTACGAGCGATGATATGCCTGTAGCCTTCGGTGTCATCCGTGACGTCAAGGATATTTGCTATGATCAGGCTGTCACGCAGCAGATCGAGGAGGTCCGTGCTCAGAAGCCCGGTATCCGCAAGCTTGAAGACGTCCTGATGAAGGACGCCTATTGGGAAGTAAAGGAATAAGCTACTAAGGCTTATCCTCCGCTATAAGACAGCGCCCCCTCTCCACGGTGGAGAGGGGGCGCTGTCGCTTTATGTGTGGGGTAGGCTTAGTAGCCTCTGCCTCGGGCTGAGCGAGTGATAGGTGTCGAGGATGACTTATTGGTAGAGCTGGTACTGCTATCTGAGGTAGGCTGGCTCTTGGACTTAGGCTTGTTTCCCTTCTTGGGAGACTGCTTCGACTGATGTAGCGTGCTGTCGGAGAGATAGAGCTGCGACTGGAAGTCTGATAGCTCCCGCTCGATGCGCTCTTGCGCTTTCTTCTGGGCTTCAGGGCTCTGGTACTCTTGGGATAGCGTACGCCCACGTAGGTTCTCCGTCTTGACTATCCCCCCCTTGTAGAGTCCCAAGCGGAAGAAATCAAAGAGCGTACCTCGATAGGTGCTGTTTCCCTCACTTAGTGGGATGAGCCCACTTTGTAGGTAAGGAGCCAGGTCACTGTACTTAACCCAGAATAGGGGGAGGCGTAGCTCTCCATAGTCGCCTACACCTGAGAGGATGGGGCATAGGGCTTCTACTTGCGTTGAGTAGGTAGAGATCCCTTCATCGAAGGTATGTGCTTCCTTGATGTAGTAGCCCTTGACTTCGCTGGATGGGATGCTTTGAGGATCCCCTTCGATATAGCTGATGCGGAAGCGCTCTACGAAATCTTTGAAACTTAGGCGATGTGCCTCATCGAAGCGCTCGGGACCATCAAGGTATTCATATACGGGGAGTCTGCCAGCAGCATAGAGCTGGAAGATCTGTGCGAAGAGGTTTGCCTCTCGCTCAGTAGCTATTTCGGGGCTATAAAGCGGAGCATTAGCAGGCTGCATAAGGTCAAGAGCTCGGTAGATCCCTCGGCGCCAGGCGACCTGATCTGTCGTGATGGTGTCGGAGGATAGGAAGTCCTTAGCGCGCTCAGTGAGCCCATGATTCGTGGCTTGCTCTACGGCTTTCTTTTTCTCTCGTCGCTCCGTCTGCTGAGTACCCTTGCGTACGATAGGGATACGAGGTGTATCTTGAGCAGAGAGCCCAAGTGAGGAGAGAAGAAGGGATGAGAGGAATATAGTGGTTGTTCGCTTCATTGCTTTCGTAAGATAGGTGGCTTTGGTCTATGCGATGACAAGCTCAAGAGAGGGAAGACGACGCTCGACGCCATCAGGGCCTCGAGCGATGATGTCTGTGATGAAGAGGCGACGTCCGTGAGGGGTATTCTGGATAAGTCGGATCTGTCGGTCGGAGAAGTTTGCCCCTTGAGAGGATTCAGGGAGCGCATTGCCCAGAGCATCGAAAAGGCTAAGAGCTGGAAGCGCAGTACGCTGTAGTTGATATCAAGGAAGGAGTCATCAAGGGCTGCGCGCACACCGCCTGAAGCAAGTAGGGAGCTCTTAGCTATTCGCCCTCCCTTGAATCGGGTGCTTCCGCTCCCCATGCTGATACTGAGATAGGGCATCGGGTCGGGGAGGCTACGTACTCGGAGCTTCGTCTGAGCTACGGGCTGGCTCTTTCCTCCTACGTTGGCTGTCACGGATATGATGACTTCGCTCCCCGCCTTTGTCGGATGAGCGATCCATAGATCTCCCTTTCGGATGAGGCTGCCCGAGGAGCTTGTCGCTGTGATATCCTGGAGTGGAATACCTGGGACGGCTATTTGAATGGGGTTGTCAATCCCTGCATAGAGTACATTCATCATCGTGGGAGCGATGGTGGCTGTTGGCTCGATCACCGTGTAGCTACTCTCAAAGGGACTGCGTACGATCGTCCCATCATTCAGCTCAGCCTCTATATGTCCTTTGATAGGGAAGGTCCCTGTTGATGGTGTCGCTAAGCTAATCCTTCCAGCTGAAGAGGTGGGCAAGGCATTCCCTTGGAGGTAGATTCTTGGGTGCTTCGTCGTGTCAATGCTACTGAGTACGATGTCGGCTTGGTAAGGGACGCCCCGTAGGATAATACGGCTGTCTGGGATGACTTGGGCAGTGAGTTTATTGGAGCGATAGTCCGAGGCTCCTATGCTGCGTAGCAGTTCGCTGAGTGTCTCGCCCTCGACATAGCGTAGACTATTCTGCAGCTGGGTTAGCTGAGTGATAGCGGCTATGGCTGGCATACTCTCAAAGCACTCTTCTTCCCAAGTCTTCCCTTCTCGCCCCTCAGGAGTACTAAGGCGAGAGAGAATCTTACCCTCAGAGTTGGAAGACTTCAGTAGGCTTCCTACCCAGGAGGTATAGCTATTGAGATGCTTGCGGAGCTCCTTCCCCTTGGGATGAATGGGGGCAAGTAATACGACAGAGGCTGCTGATAGATTGTCTCGATGCTGTAGGGAATCGGGGGATGCACCGCGCCCATCAGCTTCGATGGCAATGGCTTCCTTCAACTGCTGGAGGTGCTGATAGAGTGAGTCCGTGCGTCGCTGTAGCTCTTGACTCTGCTCGTAGTACACGCTTGCCTTCGCAGGATTGGTGCTGAAGGCAGCTTGCATGTCCGAGGCCAAGCGCCCATTCTGAGCCTCACTGGCCTCTGTCGCTTGGCGCAGCTCTCCCTCCACTTTGCTGAAGCCATCGAGTACCTCAGGTGATACATTGAGTGCCATCATTGCGATGAAGACAACGTACATGAGGTTGATCATGCGCTGTCTATTAGGATTGCTACCTGTGCCTACTGCCATGCTGAGGAGGGTTACTTCGTGTGAGTCGGTTCGTCAGCCCCTGAGGAGAGTGAGCTGTTAGGGGTATTCATATTCACCGTCAAGGCCTGTAGCATGCGCGCATAGGCTGCATTGAGTTGCTCCAGCTGGCTGATGAGGCGCTCATTCTGTTGGCGGAAGGTCGAGCTATCCTTAGCACCAGCCTCGTACATGGCATGCATGTGCTGTAGGTCTGTGCTGATTCGTTCGATGGTCTCCAGCTGAGCTCTGAGTTCCTTGATTTGGCGCGCATAGACGGCATTGAGCTCAGTGATATTGCTTGTCAAGGTATCGGTATCTCCCTGCCCTTGCTGTGGAAGGTCTGTGGACGTGACTACCAGTTGGTGCTGCTGATGGAGTATAGCTGAAGATAGATATGCTTTGTCGGAAGATTCCGCCTCCTTGCTACCTGTCTCTGGGCGTTCAAATCCCGAGATGAAGAAGACTGCAAACTCAGTGAGCATGCTCACAAGGAGGATCTCATCACCATAGCGTATGTGAAGGAGCTTGAAGAGCGCGCCTAAGATGACGAAGGCAGCTCCCCAGGAGTAGAAGTAGTTGAGTATACGCTTCCCTCGCTCGCTGGCGAGGAAGCGCTCAAGACGACGTATAGGCTAAGGCGCTTGGACATAGGTGGGTGACTTAACACAAAATAGGAGCTAACTACTTACTGAACTCGACAGCCGAGCGTACACAGCGGAAGCCTATGTAGGAGTGTGCTGCATTCTGTGGAGCCTTCGTGCGATTATTGGCGCGTATATAGCGGGCTATATCCTTCCACGAGCCGCCCTTGATGACCTTGAGGGTGCGGTCAATACTATCCTTATAGTCTGCTTGATAGGATAGCTCGGGGTTCACATCATTTATGAGCTTGAGTCCTGCTGGAGTCCAGGTCGTACTGGTCCATTCGGCCACATTACCAGCCATGTCAAAGAGCCCAAAGTCATTGGGTGGGTAGGAGGATACGCGTGCCGTGATCAGATGCTTGTCTGCCGTGTAGTCACCGTCGCCAGGCTTGAAGTTGCCCACGAAGCATCCGTCACATGAGCGTACCTCGGCATTGCCCCAGGGGTAGCTGATGCTTGAGTTACCCATTCGTGCGGCATACTCCCATTCGGCTTCGGTCGGGAGGCGGAATTCCTCTACGATCTGACCCTCGGGGAGCTTGAGGCCCTTCTTGTAGGAGATGGTGCGCCAAGCGCAGTAGGCCTGCGCTTGCTCCCAAGTAACTCCCACGACAGGATAGTCATTATACCCTGGATGGCTGAAGTACTTGGTGGTGTAAATGGCATTAGTTGACTGGGGAAAATCATTGACCCAGACGGTCTCGTCGGGAAGGACGGGTACGATATAGGTACTGAGAAAGTCGTACTCGCTACGCAGCGGACGGGTGAGCGTCTCGCGGACGATCTTGCCAGAGGTGTCTATGTAAGCCGTGTCCTTGGAGATGAGGACGGTCTCGGGTCGCTTCTTCTCCCATTGAGGATTGCGCTGTGCTTGGCGTAGCTGATTGCGCCATAGGGCTGCCGCACGATGGTCATAGCGCTCGTAGCGGTAATAGAGCTGCGTAGGATCCAGCTTCTTCTCTCCTGTGACGGGATTAGTGTAGTAGATACTTTGCAGGGCGCGTAGCTCTTCCTCTGTAGCTCGCTTCTCCGAGGGAATAGGGCGGCTCCAGTCCAGATGAGGTGTGGTGGGCTCTCCGTCTTTGTCTTCTGTGATCTTGTAGCTCTCGTCACCACCATAGGCCGGGTCTGCTAAGCGCTCACGTAGTATCGAGTCTCGTACGTAATATACGAATTGGCGATACTGCGCATTCGTCACCTCGGTACGATCCATCCAAAAGGCTTCGACTGATATGCCTCGGCTCACGGCAGGCGTTCCCCAGAGACTGTCAGCCTTAGCTTCTCCAAGAAGTACATGCCCGCGGGGAATGTGCACCATCCCATGCGGAGCTGGCTCATTCCACGATGCTAAGCGAGCGGTAGCTACTCCTCCCATGGATGTGGGATGTGAGGAGCCACAGGAGCAGACTGCAGAGCATAGGATGAAGGCGGTACTAAATTGGGTAAGTCGAAGTGGTAGGGGATGGGTCATGAGTATTGTGTCATTTCTCAGAGCAGCCGAATACTCTTGTATCGGGGCTCTGTGTGCTTAGTCCTCCCATGAGGGAGTGTATAGCCGAGGAGTAGCTCGTGGTAAAAGCTACTTGATCGGGTGGAACGCTCGACTTGATAGCCGAGGGATAGCTCTCCGAGGCGAAGGTGGGTGTGAAGACCAAGAGCTTCGCCTTGGCGATATGAGCTACCGAGGGCAATGCGAGCGTGGTACCATAGCGTGCCTCGTACCTCCGATCGCCACTTCTCATCTTGGCTATAAGAGCCCCAGATGGCAGGGACAAAGGCCCAGGCTACAGCCGAGCCTATGTGGTAGCTAAGTGTGGCACTGTAGCGCGGAGGCAGCTGCGCTATATAGCGCTCACCGATGCGAGTGTGCACTCCGAAGAGGTCAGTCACAGCAATACCCGCAGAGAGGCGCTCTCCATAATACTGTAGGCCTAAGCTAAGACCGAGTGCCTTACCCTCGCTCTTTGTCGTAGGGAGCTCACTATTGGTGATACCTTCTTCAAGGGCTTTCTTCCCATCGAAGGTAAGACGGTGCAGCGCACCTTCCACACCTAATTGTAGGCGCTTCCCCTCGGATAAGGGTAGGCAAGCGCTCCCTCGTAGGGAGAAGGTCGAATGCTCCCACAGGTCTTGCTGGTGGTGTAGGAGCTGAGCTCCCACTACATGGCGCCCACCGAGGAGCTCCAGAGGTAGGTCTGTAAGGAGTAGGTAGTAGCTGTGTCGATGGTCTTCTCTTCCCCACAGGCCTGCGATTTGTCCTGTACCCAGAGGGGCTAAGGCTGCAGGATTGTAGTAGCCTAAAGCTTCATCCCACTGGCGAACTAAAGGGCGTGACTGGGATGCGACTGGCTGCGCTGAGAATAAAAGAAGGGCAAGACAACCCACGAGACCGAGGTCTCTACGCCTACGACCATAGGTGAAGGTTGTCTTGCCCATCGGATTTATAGCCTCCGAAGTGAGGCTCACTAATATTCTTCTTCGTCGAAGAAGAAGTCTTCCTTACTTGGGTAGTCGGGCCAGATATCTTCGATGGATTCATATAGCTCGCCCTCATCCTCCATTTCCTGGAGGTTCTCAATGACTTCGATGGGGGCGCCAGAGCGCTGGGCGTAGTCGATGAGTTCGTCACGGCTTGCGGGCCATGGTGCATCTTCGAGCTTGGATGCCAGTTCTAATGTCCAGTACATAGCTGATTGGTTTGTGTATAAGTCGTTATGTGCTTAGCGAATATCAGCCGCAAAAATACGAATTATTCATTAGGTAGCCTATGGATTAGGCTACGATACCAAATACTAAGTATTCCGCTGCTTCCCACAGTGATTTTACTCTTCCGCCACTCACATTATCAGGTGTTTCAACATCAGAGAGCACACGCTTGGGTACCCCTCTATATTGCCGTAAGTGAAGCTCGTCGGGAGTGGCCCTATGAAGGGGAAAATCAACCAGTACTGGTCAGCGAGCGAACCAGTACTGGTCACCTATACCTACCAGTACTGGTCAAAGTCGTGACCAATACTGCTCCGCGCAGTGACCAGTACTACTTCGTTTTTATATGCATAGAGCTTCTGTGTAGCTCTCTCTATGAGACTACTCTGATGACTTGAGAGTATGGTGATAAAAGTACGTGAGGATGGAGAAGGTGCTGGAGCTATCGCTGCCCCCAAGAGGCGCGGTCAAGACTGCGGTAGTGAATGGCCTCAGCGATGTGCTCTTTGCGGATCTCTTCGGAGCCAGCAAGGTCGGCGATAGTACGAGCTACCTTGAGGATGCGGTCATAGGCTCGTGCCGAAAGGTCTAGACGTTCCATCGCTAGACGGAGCTTCTCCAGCCCTTCGGCATCAGGGCGAGCAAAGAGCTGCATAAGCCGTGGGGTCATCTGCGCATTGCAGTGTACCTCGGGATAGGGGGCGAAGCGCTGAGTCTGTATCTCGCGTGCGGCTAAGACACGCTCTCGGATGCGCTCACTGCTTTCTGAGGGGCGGGCATCGGAGAGCTTCTCAAAGTCCACGGGGACGATCTCTACCTGCAGGTCGATGCGGTCAAGCAGGGGACCTGAGACCTTCCCCAGATAGCGTTGCACCTGCTGTGGGGTACATTCGCAGGCGTGGGTCGGGTGGTTGTAGTAGCCACAAGGGCATGGATTCATAGCTGCTACCAGCATGAAGCTGGCGGGGTAGTCTACGGTATAGCGAGCTCGAGCGACTGTCACGACACGCTCCTCCAGTGGCTGACGCATGACCTCTAAGACATTGCGACTGAACTCAGGAAGCTCGTCTAAGAAAAGCACCCCATTGTGTGCCAAGCTAATCTCTCCAGGCTGGGGATTGCTCCCACCACCGACCAGTGCGACGGGCGAAATGGAGTGGTGTGGGGCACGGAAGGGGCGTGTCGTCATCAAGGTGACATCCTTGCCCAGCTTCCCAGCTACCGAATAGATCTTCGTTGTCTCAAGGCTTTCGCCGAGCGTGAAGGGCGGGAGAATGCTGGGTAGTCGTTTCGCCATCATAGACTTCCCGCTCCCTGGGGCACCAATCATAAGGAGGTTGTGTCCGCCAGCTGCCGCGACTTCGAGTGCTCGCTTCACGGTTTCTTGTCCCTTGACCTCGGAGAAGTCAAAGGTCTCGCTCTCTATCCCTCGATAGAATTCTCCACGTGTGTCGACCTCGACGATGGGTAGAGGTGCCTCTCCTGTCAGCATCCCGATGACTTCGCGCAGGGTGCGGGCAGCATGCACTTCAAGCTTATTGACGACGGCGGCTTCCCGAGCATTGGCTTCGGGAAGAATGAAGCCGCGGCAGCCTTCGCTTCGGGCTTGGATGGCTATGGGTAGGGCACCATGAATAGGGCGAACGGCTCCATCGAGGGAGAGTTCGCCCATGATCATATAGTGCTCAAGTAGGTCGGAGGGGATCTGTCCATCAGCGGCTAAGAGTCCGATCGCAAGAGGAAGGTCGTAGGCTGCCCCCTCTTTGCGTAGGTCAGCTGGACTCATGTTGATGACAATGCGCTTCCCTGGGAACTTATATCCGCTACTCTCGATGGCCGAGATGATGCGGTCTTGACTCTCCTTGATAGCAGTGTCGGGGAGGCCAACAAGCTGGAAGTAAGAACCGCGAGTACAGCTTACCTCTATCGTCACCGTACGAGCTTGGATGCTCTGTAGGGCTGCAGCGTAGGTCTTGACAAGCATGGTGGTATAGATGTTGGGTAGGGGGATGGTGTTTGTGTTGCGGTGAGGTCAGCGCCGCTTGATTCGCCCTAAGGTATCGATCTGGAAGCGCATGGGTCGGTCGTTCCCTTGTACGCCGTACTCCCTTCGCAGTCGAGATACTAAGCCTAAGCTATCAGAGAACGCGATACCTCGTAGACTGTCACGGCGGAACTGACCTCGGGCTGCGCTATCAGACGGCGTAGGGTAGAGGATGACGAACTGGAGGCTGTCGGGACGAGCCTTGGCTTGCAGCCCCTCCTGCTCTCGGTGGGTGAGGCTTTGCAATCCCTCAGGTGAAGCAAATACAAGCTCAACGCTGTGATGCGCATAGAGCTCGGAGATTCTGTAGACTTTCCCTGCAGGTCAACCCCTTCAAAGGGAAGAGCGCTCGTGAGCTTTGTCGTGTCGACCTGCATCGTCGTCACTTCCTTCCATGTCTTCCCTTGAAGTATATAGTAATGTACGCGCGTAGCACCGTCATGCGAGAAGATGACCGAGTGAAAGCGTGAGGTGTCGGGCGAGAGCTGGATCGTCGGCTCGAAGTGAAGCAGAGTGTCGGTCTGCTGCCCCTCCTCCCCTAAGTAGGTCACCCAAGCGATGGTGTCGCTGGGGGCTAACTTATCCAGCTTGATCGTAAGCTCAGGGTTGGACGAAGAGCAGGAGTATAGACCAGCTAAGAGGCTGGTAGCCATGAGGGCAAGTAGAGAGCGTTGCTTATTGAGCGTCATGAGCATTGGTCTTGAGGTCAATGGTGAAGGTGCTTACGGGGAGACCCGTAGCGCCCGTGAGGTTAGCATCCGTGTAAGTACGCCATGCGTAGCGTAAGCGCCAGAGGTCTTTTCCTCGGAGTGCAGCTGGAAGTTGGAGTCTGACTGTCGCACCTTCCAGAGAGCCCGTGAGTGGATGAGTCTTCCCGTCGTAGGTGATGACTTCAAAGCCTCTCAGCTCTTTCGCATCGGATGTGCGTAGCTCTGAGGTGCCTGCAAACGTGAGTTCGAGTACTTGCGCTTCCTGGTTTACACTGAGTAGCTCCGGGCTACGTGCTTCGAGGGAGCGGTAGCCGTATTGTCCAGAGAGAGCGAGCAGTGCCAAGCGATGTCCTATGGGATACTTAATGGTAGGGTGGACATCCGTCTTGTCTCCGTGGTCCATTGAGACAACCATATCGATTCCTTGGCTTGGACGAGCAAGACGTCGCTGGCTATCGCGGAAGGCGGGCCAAGAAGGGCGGTTGATTGAGGAGAGCTGGACATAATAGAAGGGGAGGGTAGCGCCGAAGGTCTTACGCCAACTCTTGACAAGCAGAGGGAAGAGTTGCTGATGTGCCTCGATGTTATGGGCGTTGGACTCTCCTTGATACCAGATAGCCCCTCGGAATGTGTAGCTGGAGAGTGGACGGATCCCCGTATCGTAGAGATAGGTCGGAGCATAGGGATGGCGAGCAAGAGGTGTGTCTCGTGCTTGGAGGTTCTGCCCAGCTCGCTCACGTACCCATGGCATGATGAAGTCATTCTTCCTCCATTGGCGCAGGATCGCAGGGAGCTCCTGCTCAAGCGTGGCGCGGTCGATCCACGCCTCCGTGGGAGAGCCACCGATGGCATTGACTACGATACCGATGGGTATCTGGAGGCTATCTCTCAGCTCACGAGCGAAGTGATAGGCGATCGCTGAGATGTTGGTCTTGGATGGACGGGCTCCCTCCCAGGTAGCAGGGCGGTAGTAGCGGAGCTGATCCAGTGAGTCTAAGAAGCTCACAGGCCAAGCTGTGGCAGTCGTCTCGTGAGCGGGCTGCATGTTGTAGATGCGCAGCATGCTGTCAGGCTTTATGGGACGATGCTCCTTATCCGTACTTTGACTGAGCATGAAGGCCATGTTGGACTGCCCAGAGCATAGCCAGACTTCCCCTACATAGACATTATTAAGCTTGATCTTACGCTTGCTCTGTGGTGTGCTTACCTCAAGCTGGTAGGGTCCACCAGCTGACTGAGCTGGGACCGTGATAGCCCAAGAACCGAGATGATTAGCCTTCGTCTTTCCGCTCCAGCCATGGAAGGAGAGCGTGACAAGTTCCCCTGCGTTGGCTTTCCCTCGGATGGTCAGTGGACGCTGGCGCTGCAGGACCATCCCATCAGAATAGATGGCTGGGAGCTGTAGTCCACCGAAGTTGCCTGAGATAGCTTGGTAGGCAGTCTCTGCGAGGAAGTGCATACCAGCTGCTATGGGGTGCACTGCATCGGGGAAGTAATGAGGGTAGGGATAGAGTGGGGTATGGAAGTCAATAAGCTCAACATTCGCACTCTTAGCCACCTGCTCAATGGCCTGCTGTATCTGCAGCTGCCAGTCTCGCGTACCCGACTCGAAGCGAGGATGCTCTACTCCAATAGGCGTCGTACGAGCAATGAGGATACGTACCTGTGGATTGACGGCGCGTAGGGTATCGATGAGGTGGTGATAATCGGGGATGAACTCATCCTGATAGTTCGGCCAATTGCGAGGATCCGTGTCATTGATCCCGAGATGAATCACGGCGATGTCTGGGCGGAAAGCCAGAGCCTTCTTATACTCCTCTTGCTGGAAGTAGGGGCGATGCCCCCGAGCGAGCAGTGTCGCTCCGGACTTTCCGAAGTTCTCTACTTGGTACTTTGCTCCCAGCTTCTGCTGCAGGAGGACGGGGTAGGCTTCGTGCTCACGGTCTGCGAGTCCATAGCCGTAGGTGATGCTATTGCCGATGCAGGCTACGCGGATAGGGCCTTTGGACTTCGCAGAAGTGGTGAAGCTGAGGCCTAAGAAGAGGGATAGGTAAAGGCCGTATTTAATTCTCATGGCGAATTGCTTGTCGTCAGAGTATGCGCTGATCGTAGAGGCGGACGATACGTTCGGTGAGTGCATCGTCGGGATCCGTCTGGGGACGGTAAGTAGCCTTGAGACTGGCACCTGTGATACGGGCAAAGACCTGCCATGTCCAAGCCTTGAAGCCCCCGAGGAAGGCTTGGACGAGCTCGTAGCCCGTCATGCCGCACTGGCGGTTGATCAGCTTGATGAGAAGCTTCCCCTGATTGAGGGTCAGGTCCTTCATCTTAGGTTCCATGTCTTCTTTGAGTTCCTTCTCGACTCGCTTGAGGTGGGGCTCTTGCTCCTTCTCGGGCAGGGTCTGCATGTATTCGTAGGTCTCGATGATCGTGGCCGCTACATACTTGGCGTAGGGATAGACTTTCTTGACGTCACGTATGCGCCGCCAGAGCTGTCGTCGCTCCTCGATGGTGAGGGGACGGACAGTGCGATTGGCGGAGATATATACCCTCGGCAAACTGGATCACCAGAAGGCTGTCATTGACGGCCCGACTCGCTGAGTCCGTGCGAGGAGCTTGCGCATGAAGCTCCATACTCACTCCGCCGAGAGCGAGGAGAAGTGAGGTCGAGAGGCTGAGGATGACAGAGCGAGGAGACATAGTGAACTCTTTAGGTCGTAGTAATTACCAGGGGCGAGGAGGCTTCTTCGCAGAGTATTCGGTAGCGAGACCACCCGCCGAAGTCTCTCTGTAGAGGCTGGGAAGGTCATGCCCCGTCTTGCGCATCACCTCGACGACCTGGTCGAAGCTCACGCGATGACGCCCATCGCTGAAGGTCCCATAGGTGTTGGCATCTAAGGCACGAGCAGCAGCGAAGGCATTACGCTCAATGCAGGGGATCTGGACGAGTCCGCAGACCGGGTCACAGGTGAGGCCTAAGTGGTGCTCCAGCGCCATCTCTGCAGAGTACTCGATCTGGAGGTTGGAGCCACCGAAGAGCTGGCTGGCGGCAGCGGCTCCCATAGCACAGGCTACGCCGATCTCACCCTGGCATCCGACTTCTGCGCCCGAGATGGAGGCATTGGTACGTACGACATTTGCAAAGAGGCCTGCTGTCGCCAAGGCACGCAGGATACTTTGCTCGGGGAAGTTGCGGCTCGTCTTGAGGTGATAGAGTACCGCGGGGACGACACCACAGCTCCCGCAAGTCGGCGCCGTAGCGACACGTCCGCCAGATGCATTATGCTCACTGACAGCGAGCGCATAGGCATAGACGAGACCTCTATTCTTGATACTGGCAGAGCCGTAGCCCTCGGCCTTGACCTTGTAGAGAGCAGCCTTGCGTCGTAGACCTAAGCCTCCAGGGAGGACGCCTTCTGCATTGAGTCCCGAATGGATGGCTTGCTGCATGACGTCCCAAATCTTAGCCAGATAGTCCCAGATCTCAGGACCCTCGTAGTGCTCTACATACTCCCAGTAGGTCGTATCTTCCTCATGCAGGCGGTGCATGATATCTACGATACGGCTATCAGGATAGATGGTGGCAGAGCGCTGCTCGTTGAAGTCTTCATTGGCGAGCGTCCCCCCACCGATACTGAAGACCGTATAGGTGTCAAGGAGCTTCCCCGCATCATCAAAGCCTTCGAACTTCATCCCATTAGGGTGGAAGGGGAGGATGATATCAGGTTTCCACAGAATCTCCGTGGGGGCTACAGGCGTCAGTGTCTCGAGGATAGCAGCATCAGTCATGTGCCCCTTGCCTGTAGCCGCCAGGCTCCCATAGAGCGTGACGTCATAGCGCTTGGCTTGAGGACAACGGTCTCTGAACTGCTCGGCGGCACGTCGCGGCCCCATGGTGTGGCTACTGCTGGGGCCACTCCCGATACGGAATATCTGCTTGATTGTCTCCATTAAAATTATAATCAGGCTCCACTGCGGAGCAGGGAGCTGGTGACGAGTGCTTAGTACGCACGCTATCCCAAAGATACAAAATCTTATACCTCGGCCTGTTTCAGTCACCAGACTCCTATCATAACGCTCTAAATCGTCTATAGAGTCTACCCTGATTTGCTTCTAAGAATGAGCCCCTTCCCAAGCAGATTGGGGTGGGCTTATCTAAGTTTTAGGTGTGTAGTGGTAAGTTGTTGGTAAAGTGGAATGTATGGAGATGGAGTTTGTGCAACATTGGTGGTGGGTATAAAGCAATGTTGGAGACTGTTGTGCGGAGTCCCGCCATCTCTTTATTGTGCTAAGGCATCGTACGCTCAGTCCCACGATATACCTCTCCGAAGTGATACACAAGCCCTTCGCCTCATCGTGCGTATTCCTCTTATCCCGCGGAGGAAAAAGTGCTATTCTCGTGAAGACAAAAGCGCCTTCCTGTAGTGGTTTTCCTCCATCTATGTACGTAGTCTTAAAGACCAGGTACGTAAATCCAATATCCACGTACGTAGATATTAGATCCACGTACATAGTCCAACTTATCTGCCACTCGTCCACAACTTTTATCCCTATGCGGAGCAACAACCTAATAGAGGTTACTTCACAAAGCTATATAGGAATCCAAGTAAAGCTATATAGTAATCAGTGCAATGCTATATAGTAATCAGTACGAAACTATATAGGAATTAGTACAAAGCTATATAGCTTTCTTCGCCATCCTATATAGCTCTACCCACGCACCCATATTGGATCATGCTATGCGCATATCACAGAATGCCCCCTACACATGATTTGCATATCAATTCATTTGTGAGGGAGAGCCTGCCATATTGGCGTAGAGTAGAGGTGTGGCATCCTCTTTGAATAAGGGAAGGCACTAACACGTATATCCATCATACAAGATAAACTATAGACTCTATGAGTAAGCAAGGTAAGATTGGGGTGACGAGTGAGAACATCTTCCCCGTCATCAAGAAGTTCCTCTACAGTGAACATGATATTTCCTTCGTGAGCTGGTATCCAATGCCGTAGATGCTTCGCAGAAGCTGCGTGCACTGGCCTCAGTGGGCGAGTTCAAGGGTGAGCTGGGCGACTTGAAGGTCACCATTAGCTTCGATGCTGATGCTAAGACGATCACTGTCAGTGACCGTGGTATCGGTATGACTGCTGAGGAGGTCGAGAAGTACATCAATCAGATAGCCTTCTCTGGGGCAGAGGAGTTCCTCGATAAGTATAAGGACGACAAGGTGGCTATCATTGGTCACTTTGGTTTGGGCTTCTACTCGTCCTTCATGGTGTCTTCGCGTGTCGAGATACAGTCGCTCTCTTATCGTGAGGGTGCAGAGCCTATCCACTGGAGCTGCGAAGGTAACCCAGAATACATCCTGGAGAAGGGGAGTCGTACGGAGCGAGGAACGGATATCATCCTGCATATTGACAGCGAGAGTGAAGAATTCCTCAGCAAGGATCGCCTCTCAACACTCCTCAATAAGTACTGCAAATTCCTCCCTGTGCCCATCGTCTTTGGGAAGAAGCAGGAGTGGAAGGATGGTGCCTATGTCGATACCGACGAGGATAACCAGATCAATGATGTGCATCCCGCTTGGACCAAGAAGCCCTCGGAGCTGAAGGATGAGGACTACATTGCCTTCTACCACCAACTCTATCCTCAGACCTTTGAGGAGCCTCTTTTCTGGATTCACCTCAATGTAGACTATCCCTTCAATCTTACGGGGATCCTCTACTTCCCCAAGGTGAAGAATCAGATGGAGCTGCAGCGCAATAAGATCCAGCTCTATGCTAACCAAGTCTTCGTCACAGAAGACGTCGAAGGGATCGTCCCTGAGTACTTGACTCTGCTGCATGGGGTCATCGACTCTCCAGATATCCCGCTGAACGTCTCGCGCTCTTATCTGCAGAGTGATGCTCAGGTCAAGAAGATCTCCAATCATATCTCCAAGAAAGTTGCTGATCGACTTGATGAACTCTTCCGTAATGAGCGTAGTCTCTTCGAAGAGAAGTGGGAGAGTCTGAAGGTCTTCGTGCAGTATGGGATGCTCTCCGATGAGAAGTTCTACGATAGAGCCGTGAAGTTTGACCTCGTCACTGATATCGACGGGAAGCACTTCACCCTTGACGAATACCGCACCCTTACCGAAGGGGAGCAAACTGATAAGGAAGGCCAGCTCGTATGGCTCTATACGAATGACCGCAACAGTCAATATACAGCTATCGAGCGTGCTAAGGCTAAGGGCTACTCTGTCCTCCTCTTAGATGGTCCTCTGGATGTCCATGCGGTATCTCAGCTGGAGCAGAAGCTCGAGAAGACGCGCTTCGTACGAGTAGACTCTGACTCTATCGATAAGCTTATCGCTAAGGATGAGCAGCGTGCTGTCAGTCTCTCCGATGTAGAGCAGAAGGCCTTGAAGGCCCTCTTTGAAGGGCGCCTGCCTCGTGAGGAGAAGCGCAACTATAGCGTGAGTCTCGAAGCACTTGGTGCTGATGCTGATGCCGTGTTGATCACGCAAGGGGAGTTCATGCGCCGTATGCAGGAGATGGTCGTCTGCAGCCAGGTATGAACTTCTATGGGGAGCTTCCCGAAGGCTACAACGTGGTACTCAATACTGAGCATCCATTGATCCAGCGTCTCCTTGCTTCGGAGAAGGAAGTTGTAGAGCCAAAGCTCTCGACTCTGCGCGCTGAGCTTCAGGAGCAAAGTGAACTTGTGGAAGCTGCTCGCACGGTGCAGTCAGCGAAGAAGCCTGAAGAGGTGAGTGTGGCCGAACGTGAGGAGCTTGATGCTCTGACGAGTAAGCAAGCCGAACTCGAAGGGAAGATTTCTGAGGAGATCAAGAAGTTCGGTTCAGAAGAGCTTCTCGTGGGACAGCTCGTTGACCTTGCGCTCCTTGGTAATGGCCTACTCTCAGGTGAGGCACTTGCTGCCTTCATCCGCCGTAGTCAGCAGCTCCTGTAGTAGACGAAGGTATATCACAAGGTAATTAAGAGGCTGTGCCTCCGGTATTCAGACCACATTGAGGTCGGATGCTGGAGGCACAGCCTTCTTCATTATAGTAGTTGTACCTTTGTGCTCATACATTACTATTTACATAATATGCGCTACCTCTATACATCACTCCGCCGCTGGAGTCTCTCTTTATTGACTTGCTCACTGCTGGCCAGCTCTCTCTCGGCACAGACGGATAATGACGTGCAACCCGACCGTCCTGACCATAGTGAAGGAACAAGTGTACTACGCCCACGAAGCTTGCAGATAGAGTGGGGGATAGGGGCTTCTTCTGGGCATCATAATATGGGGCTAATGCTTCGCTATGGACTTGTGCCTGATCTTGAACTTCGCTTAGAAGGTCTATTACAGCGGCCCCATCGCGGGGCAGTGCAGGTCTCTGATCTCACGCTCAGCTCAAAGCTCGCTCTCTTCTCTGGTGATGGCTGGATCCCAGCCATGACGCTTGTCGGCTATCTGAACTACGCACCGCATGAGGAGACCCGTAGAGTAACGGGAGATCTAACACTCGCTCTTGAGCAAGAACTGATATCAGGCCTTTCCCTTACCTGTAATATCGGCTCAGCTGAGGGGATGCGTCGCCTCTCTCTGACCGTAGAGTTAGGCTATAACTTCACAGATCGCCTAAGCTCCTTCGTGGAGTACTATGGAGTCTTTGGCCCTACAGAGCATGGCTGTGACTTAGGGCTAAGCTATGCCGTGACGAAGGATTTCCTTGTAGACCTCTCTTGTGGTAGGACTTTTTTCGCCAGCGGAGCGGTGAACTATGCTTCCCTCGGAGCCACCTACAGACTATAGTTTGGAGCAAGTGGAAATGGGGTGAGTGAAAACTTTTCGGCACGTTTCGTAAGCTCCGATATGTTGATTATCTTTGCTCCATAAAGCAAATAAGCTATTTCGTATCAACTAACTTTATAACCCCCAAGAAAGAACATGAACATTCCACAGGAACTGCGGTACACCAAGGACCACGAATGGGCACGCCTCGAAGGTGATGTTGTCTACGTAGGTATCACGGACTACGCTCAAGGTGAGCTCGGCGAAATCGTCTATGTAGACGTCACGACCGAAGGTGAAAGCCTCAGCGCAGAGGAAGTCTTTGGCTCTATCGAAGCTGTAAAGACGGTATCTGACCTCCTCCTCCCTATCGAAGGGGAAATCCTCGAAGTCAACAGCGAGCTCGAAGACAGCCCTGAGCTGGTCAACAGCGATCCCTATGGTAAGGGGTGGCTCGTCAAGATCAAGCCCGCTAACGCTGACGACGTAGAAGGTCTGCTCAGCGCTGACGACTATAAGGCTCTCATCGCAGGATAAAGATGCAAGCATCTCCACTGGTCAGCATCATCATGGGCAGTACCTCCGATCTGCCCATCATGGAGAAAGCTGCCGCTCGTCTCGATGCCCTCGGCATTCCCTTTGAGATGCTCGCACTCTCTGCTCACCGTACACCTCGTGAGGTAGAGGAGTTCGCCACTACGGCTAAGGAGCGTGGCATCAAGGTAATCATCGGTGCTGCTGGTATGGCTGCCCATCTCTGTGGTGTCATCGCTTCGATGACTTCCATTCCAGTGATCGGTGTGCCTATCAAGGCTTCCCTGGAGGGCGTCGATGCTCTCTACTCTATGGTGCAGATGCCTCCAGGTATCCCCGTAGCGACCGTGGGAATTAATGCGGCAGAGAATGCTGCACTCCTGGCCGTACAGATGATGGCTACCTCTGATGAAGAGCTCTATCGTAGACTCGAAGCCTACAAGGAGTCGCTCAAGGAGAAGGTCGTCAAGGCTAATCGAGAGCTTGCAGAGGTCAAGTTCGAGCACAAGACGAACTAACCCCCGCATACACATGTTGTAAACCCAGGAGGTGGAAGCACTTCCTGGGTTTACTTTTGCATTATTGTGTAAGACTTATTCATGGCAGAGAATCATCCCTCTCATACTACATCCGCTGATCCTTGTCTCTATCACAGACGCCGTGCAGCGTTGGTTCATATTGGCGATACGCCTCTTGGCGGTGACTATCCTGTACGCGTCCAGTCAATGGCGACGGCTTCGACTCTGGATACGGAGGCTGCTGTCGCTCAAGCAGAGCGCATCATCTCCGCGGGTGCGGAGTACCTACGCTATACTGCACAGGACAAACGTGTGGCTACTAACCTCGGTGTGATCCATAAAGAGCTCCGCGCTCGTGGTATCACGACGCCCTTGGTAGCTGATATTCACTTCAACCCAACGGCAGCTGATACGGCACTGGAGTATGTAGAGAAGGTGCGCGTCAATCTGGTAACTACGTCGATAGTAAGGGTACGACCGAGTGGAATGATGAGGTCTATCGTGCCATGCATGAGAAGGTACGCGAGCGATTCGGCGCTTTTGTTGAGCGCGCTAAGACGCTGAAGCGTGCGATACGTATTGGTGTCAATCACGGCTCACTCTCAGAGCGTATGGTGATGCTCTATGGCGATACGCCCGAGGGGATGGTACAGAGTTGCTTGGAATATCTGGATGTCTGTCGTGAGCATGACTTCCATGATATCGTCATCTCGATGAAGTCCTCCAATACCGTCGTGATGACTGCGGCAGTTCGCCTGCTTGTCGCTCGTCTCGATCAATTAGGCTACCCTGCCTATCCTCTGCATCTCGGTGTGACGGAGGCTGGTGAAGGCGAAGACGGTCGTATCAAAAGTGCTGTCGGTATCGGTTCGCTCCTGGCTGATGGTATCGGTGATACGATCCGCGTCTCCCTCAGCGAAGAACCCGAGTGTGAGATCCCCGTGGCTCGTGCTCTTGTGGACTACATCACACCTCGTGAGCATGTTGCGCTTTCAGTGGACGGATCGCTCCTTCCCTCATGGAAGGAGTACCGCGAGTTAGCTCAAGATGCTCGTAAGAATACCACTTCTCTCGGAGCCCTCGTAGGTGGGAGCAACCTTCCCTTGGTACTCTATCCGACGAAGAAGGCTTTAGATCTCTCCTCATTCACTCAGCGTCCCGATGCCATTCTCTCGGGCGAAGGACAGCTTCAGCTCGCAGGCGGTACACCTATCGTAGGAATCTCCGTGAAGAGCATTGCTACGGACGAACTTACGGCTGAGTGTCTTGCTGAGCTCGCTGCCGCGCCTCAGACACTGCTTCTTCTTGAGAGCCGTGGCGATAATCCCGTCGCTGACTGGCGCTGGGGCTTCACGCAGCTTCGCCGTGCAGGTGTCAATTGCCCCATTCTACTTCGTCGTCGCTACGAGACCACCGATCTGGAGCTCTTTCGCCTCTATGCAGCTGCCGACTGTGGGAGCATCTTCCTCGATGGCTGGGGTAATGGCCTTTGCCTCGAAGCTCCTCATCTCCCTGCCGAAGAGATCATCAAGACCGAGCTGGGCATCCTGCAGGCAGCCCGCCTTCGTATGAGCAAGACGGAGTTCATCAGCTGTCCTGGCTGTGGCCGTACGCTCTACAATCTGCAGAATACCATCGCCGAGATCAAGGCGGCTACCTCACACCTCAAGGGGCTCAAGGTCGGTATCATGGGCTGTATCGTCAATGGTCCTGGCGAAATGGCTGATGCGGACTACGGCTATGTAGGTGCTGCGCCTGGCAAGATCGATCTCTACAAGGGGCAAGAATGTATCAAGAAGGGCGTACCTCAAGCTCAAGCCGTCGAGCATCTCATCGACCTCATCAAGGAAGGTGGCGACTGGAAGGACCCCGAATAAGGTCGTCTCCTTCGCCTTCATTTCTCATCCCCGTCATTTATATCTCTCCTATGCGTGTCAAGCTGATCAATAAGTCTCACCATCCTGCTCCTCACTACGCCACATCTGGTGCTGCTGGCATGGATATCCGTGCTAATCTCTCGGAGCCGATTGTACTGGAGCCTCTCGAGCGCTGCCTTATTCCCACGGGCCTCTTCCTTGAGATCCCCGAAGGCTACGAAGCGCAGATCCGACCTCGTAGTGGACTTGCACTGAAGCATGGTATTACCCTGCCCAATAGCCCTGGGACTATCGATTCGGATTATCGTGGTGAGCTGAAGATCCTTATGATCAATCTTTCCAAGGAGCCCTTTACGTTCAACGACGGCGAGCGCATCGCTCAGATGGTCGTTGCCCGCCATGAGGTCGTGGAGTGGGAGTTGGTCACGGAGCTTAATGAGAATACTGCTCGCGGCACTGGCGGTTTGGTCACACGGGCCGCGATTAGTTCACTCACCCTCACAACAAAGATCAAGCCCCGGCTTCCTAATGGAGGTCGGGGCTTTCTCGTACCAATTCAAAGAGGGTGGAGCTTATTGCTTCCACCACAAGCGTCTCGAAGCTGCGGAATGTGGGTCTGTCGTCTCCACAGTTTGCTCAATGTCATCCGGCAGGTGATAGAAGAAATCCAGTCCAGTGAACTGCTCCAGCTCGCGAATCGAGAGCGTCAGCCCGTCGATGTGCTCACCCTTGCCGTAGTTTCTGTGTTCGGTGAGGAAGGCAATGCCTTCGTACGTCTTGCCCTTCTTCATCAGAAGCGCCATCCAGTAGTAGCGGGGGACGACCATCTTACCCTTGATGCGCTCGGCCTCGACCTGATCATCGCGGATCGTCCCACCCTTGGCGACGTAGAGCCGATCGCAGAAGGCGCGGTCGCGTGCCCATTCTTGGACGCGATTCTCCAAGCGGTGCCAGATGCCGGCATTATGAGTCTGGAGCTGCGGGCTCATATTCGTGTAGTAGAAGGTCTGTTCGTTGGCGGCCTGCGAGAAGGTGCGGTCTTCCGAGGCTACCAGATGTCCGCGGCTGTAGCCACTTCGGCGGAAGAAGTTGGAGGTATCATACGCCGCGGGGATCTTAGGATCCCAGCTCCACGCGTCACTACGGCGCACGTTGTCTTCTGCCGTCGCAGCATCGAAAGAGAATGCAACCCAGCGTGAGTGGAACTTCGTGATGTCGTACTCGAGCGAGTAGTTTACCTTCCCCGAAGCTCGGTGCGTGACGAAGTAGTTATTGTTGCCCCCAGCCAATCTTGGTAGCTCAAGCAGGGTCGTATCCCCATTGATGATCTCGTCCTCGATAGCGCCCTGAGGCGAATAGCTTGGGAGGCCTTGGGCTGAAGCCTGCTCTGCGGGCGCCGATTCCTTGGTCATCTGCTTGTAGACCAAGATGCCTAAGGCGGCGACAGCGATGAGTAGGGTTAGTTTCTTCATTGAAGGGAGTAGTCTTACTTTAAATCCGCAGCAAAGGTAGTGACTTCGTTCCTTTCCTCCCAAGCTTTCCCTGCTTTGGGTCGGGGAGGAAGTCGTGGAGCGCCCGAGGGGAGAAATAAAAGAAGCCTAACCGCAAGGGACCGTCGTCCACTTGATGTTAGGCTTCGACCGTTTAAGAGCTCGTCTGCTTCGCAGCTTTGTGTCCCGTGGGCCTTCTCACGAAGGTGCTCAGGCTATAGCCTGCGATGTGGACGAGAAATAGTGCTCTCTCTCCGAAGGTGGAGAGGTTGTTTGTCTGTAATGCAAAGGTACAAAAACGGCCTATATATACCTAATAGAGGGGAGAATTCCGTTGCTTTAGCTACCTACTTATTCCGATGCGGGAGCCTTACTGGATAGAATTGCTGGCGAAGTAGAGGAAGATGCTGCCGCGAGGAGTATACCTTTCTGTCTTGAGGAATATACCTCACTGCCGCGAGGAATATACCTCGCCGTCGTAAGGTATATACCTTTTGCTCGAAAGGTATATACTATTTGCCCCAAGGGTATATACCCTTCTGCAGGATGGTATATTCCTTTTCCGCGGGGGACTTCCTCCGAGCCCAGATCAAGAGAGGGGCGAAGACGCCAGAAAGGGCTCTCCCTTTCCTTTCGGAGGAGGGAGAGCCCTTGGTGTAAAGTGCAGTGAATGCGCGGCAGAAGCCTATTCGATGGCGGCTTGGGCAGCGGAGAGACGAGCGATGGGGACACGGAAGGGCGAGCAGCTGACGTAGCTGAGGCCGATGTGATGACAGAACTTCACCGAGTGAGGATCGCCGCCGTGTTCGCCGCAGATACCGCAGGGCAGGTCGGGGCGTGTGCTGCGTCCGCGTTCGACAGCCATACGGATGAGCTGGCCCACACCTTCTTGGTCGAGCTCCTGGAAGGGGTCTACGCTCAGGATCTTCTTATCGAGGTAGACGGGCAGGAAGCTGGCAATGTCGTCGCGGCTATAGCCGAAGGTCATCTGCGTGAGGTCATTCGTCCCGAAGCTGAAGTACTCGGCGTGGCGAGCGATCTGGTCTGCCGTGAGCGCTGCACGAGGGATCTCGATCATCGTACCGACGCGGAAGTGGAGTTCGACTCCTTCTTCGGCGAAGAGCTGACGAGCCGTGTCGCGGATGACCTTCTCCTGCTCATCGAATTCGTTGACGATCCCGATCAGAGGGATCATGATCTCGGGCTGTGGGTCATAGCCTTCCTTCTTGAGCTGAATAGCGGCCGAGAGGATAGCACGAGTCTGCATCACCGTGATCTCAGGGTAGGTGTTGCCGAGACGACAGCCACGATGCCCGAGCATGGGGTTGTGTTCGCTCAGCGAATTGACACGGCGCTGGATCTCTTGTACCGAGATGCCCATCTCATCGGCCATGATCTGCTGACCAGCCAAATCGTGGGGGACGAACTCATGAAGTGGTGGGTCGAGGAGACGCACATTCACAGGGCAGCCGTCCATTGACTTGAGTATGCCGTAGAAGTCTTGCTTCTGGTAGGGGAGGAGCTTAGCCAAGGCCTTTTCACGACCTTCCTTCGAGTCGGCAAGGATCATTTCGCGCATGGCCTTGATCTTCTCATTCTCGAAGAACATGTGCTCTGTGCGGCAAAGACCAATACCAACGGCGCCGAAGCTACGGGCAATGGCGGCATCGTGTGGAGTATCTGCGTTTGTGCGGACGACGAGCTTCGTGTACTTTCACAGAGGGTCATCAGCTCGGCAAAGTCACCTGTGAGCTCTGCGGGCTGTGTCTTGACAAGACCCTGATAGACTTCGCCAGTGCTACCATTGAGCGAGAGGTAGTCGCCTTCCTTGAGTATCACGCCGTCAATCTCTACCGTGCGGTGCTTGTAGTCAATGTTGATGGCGCCTGCACCAGATACACAGCACTTCCCCATACCACGGGCTACGACAGCAGCATGCGAAGTCATCCCGCCACGTGCGGTAAGGATCCCTTCGGCGGCTGACATCCCAGCGAGGTCTTCGGGGGGGAAGTCTCGATGCGAACCATGATCACACGGCGACCATCGTCATGCCAGCGAGTAGCATCATCAGCGAAGAATACGATCTGACCCGAAGCTGCACCGGGCGAAGCGGGAAGTCCGTGCGTGAGGACCTTAGCTTGGCTCTTGGCGACGGGATCAAATACGGGGTGGAGGAGCTCATCGAGCTTGTGGGGCTCACAGCGCAGGAGAGCAGTCTTCTCATCAATGACTCCGTCACGAAGGAGATCCATAGCGATCTTGACCATCGCAGTACCGGTGCGCTTCCCATTACGAGTCTGCAGGAACCACAGCTTGCCGTCCTGTACGGTGAACTCCATATCCTGCATGTCCTTGTAGTGGGCTTCGAGGCGCTGCTGTAGCATATCGAGCTCGGCATAGATCTCGGGCATGGCTTCTTCCATCGATGGATAGAGGCTTGCACGCACCTCTTCGCTGATGCCCTGCTGGTGTGCCCAGTCGAGAGAGCCAGCCTTCGTGATCTGCTGAGGAGTACGGATACCAGCTACCACGTCTTCGCCCTGAGCGTTGACGAGGTATTCGCCGTTGAAGACATTTTCACCCGTACCTGCATTTCGGCTAAAGCAAACACCCGTAGCAGAGCTGTCGCCCATGTTGCCGAATACCATAGCTTGGACGTTGACAGCTGTCCCCCATTCAGCAGGGATACCTTCCATCTTACGATAGAGGATAGCACGCTCGTTCATCCAGCTATCGAAGACGGCGCAGATAGCACCCCAGAGCTGCTCCATAGGATCAGTGGGGAAGTCCTTGCCTGTGCGGCGCTTGATCTCTTGCTTGAAGAGTACGACCAGGCTCTTGAGTTCGTCGACGTTCAGCTCATTGTCCAGGCGGACACCACGCTGTGCTTTGACACGGTCAATGATTTCTTCGAAGGGGGGCGATATCCTCCTTCGTCTCGGGCTTCATACCGAGGACAACGTCACCATACATCTGGACGAAGCGGCGGTAGCTATCGTAGGCGAAGCGAGGATTGCCTGTCTTCTTCGCAAGGCCTTCGACGACGGTGTCATTGAGCCCGAGGTTGAGGATGGTGTCCATCATACCTGGCATGGAGGCGCGAGCACCAGAGCGGACAGATACAAGGAGTGGGTTGGTGGGATCGCCAAAGGTAGCTCCCATGAGGCCTTCGATATGATGCACTGCGCGCATCACTTCGTCTGAGAGAAGGGAGATAAGTGTTTCCTTTCCACGGGCGAAATACTCATTACAGGTCTCGGTCGTGATCGTGAAACCAGGAGGTACTGGTACCCCGATACGATTCATTTCGGCGAGGTTGGCGCCTTTGCCTCCGAGGAGGTTTCTCATGTCTGCAGCACCTTCGGCGAGGCCGTTCCCGAAGGTATAGACTCTTTTGTTGTCTCTCATTGTTAGCAAGTGTTATGCGTTGGTTATGCTAATCCATAGGCAAATGTATCGATTATTATGGATAATCCCAGCGGTGTGACCGAATTTATTAAATGTAGGTGCCGAGTTGACTGCTCTTTTATTAAACACGAGCTTGAAATAGGTGCTATGATTACTTGCTTTGGAGGGATATACGATATCTTTCACAAATAATATGGTGTGGTGTAAAAGGAAGCACCCTCATCTTCTACCCAAGGAGGATAGAGGATGAGGGTGCTTATGTGATAGCGTGTAGCTCGCGTGGGGGAGCTATCGAGAACTTAGAGAGCGTATTCGTTCATCTTGCAGAGGTACTTCCCGACGATGTCAAACTCTAAGTTCACCACCGTGCCGACCTGTATGTGCTTGAAGTTCGTGTGCTCGTGCGTATAGGGGATGATAGCGACGCCAAAGGAGGTCTTCTCCGAGTTGCACACGGTGAGGCTCACGCCATTGACCGTTATTGAGCCCTTCTCGACCGTGATATAGCCCTTGCGAGCAAGCTCTGCATCCGTCTGGTGCTCGAAGCTATAGAGCCAGCTGCCATCAGCTTCTTCGACTGAGGTGCAGATGGCGGTCATATCGACGTGGCCCTGGACGATGTGTCCATCAAGGCGACCTCCGAGGAGCATGCTTCGCTCAAGGTTCACAAGGTCTCCGACAGAGAGCTTACCGAGGTTAGAGCGGTCCAGTGTCTCTTGGATGGCGGTCACGGTGTAGGTGTGCTCGTCATGAGCCACGACTGTGAGGCATACCCCGTTGTGAGCGACGCTTTGGTCGATCTTAAGTTCGCTGGCGAAAGGGCAGGAGAGTGTGAGATGAAGGTTTTCGCCTTCGCGTCGGAGAGCGACGACCTCGCCGCAAGCTTCTACGATACCTGAAAACATAGTCTGTATATGATGAGTGTTAGCTGTCGTGAGAATTGACGCTACAAAGATAAGACAACTCCCTTAGCCAGCCTCTCTATTGAGGTGATGATCTCTATATGTATATGTATAGGGGAGTGGTGTGAACCTATATTGGTCGTTGGGTGAACCTATATAGGTCGCCATGACGACCTATATTGGTCACGACGCTGACCAATATAGATTCACCTCGCGACCAATACTGCTTTTACGGGGCATCCTACGAAAGCACCTGAATCCTTACCGTCAAGAGGCTGAGGAAGCCAATAGAGAGGAAACAGTAAAGGCAGTAGTCACTACGGACCACTGCCTTTATCTTGATCTTCTTGGTCGGGATGAGAAGACTCGAACTTCCGACCTCCACGTCCCGAACGTGGCGCGCTACCAACTGTGCTACATCCCGAATGCACTCAGCGACTTCCCGCCGAGGCGCTGCAAAGTTAGATAAATAATCAGTACGATGAACCGTGGAAAGGCATCTATATAAGCGCTCCCTCCTCGATACGACCAGAGAGCTTCTGGTGCATAGCCGTAGCTGCTCGGCGACCGTCTCCCATAGCGAGGATGACAGTGGCGGCGCCGCGTACGATATCACCACCTGCATAGACATCAGGCATTGAGGTCTTCTTTCCCTCGTCCACGACGATATTGCCCCACTTGTTGACCTCCAGCTCAGGCATTGACTTAGTGACCAAGGTACTTGCGGAGTAGCCGATACAGATGATGACCTCATCGACAGGGACTGTGATGATCTCCCCAGTGGCGACAGGACGACGTCGGCCACTCTCGTCCGGTGCTCCCAGCTCCATACGCTCCAGGCGCATCGCAGTGACGTGACCAGACTCATCCCCAAGATACTCCACGGGATTGTGTAGGTTGAAGAACTCTGTACCTTCCTCACGTGCATGCTTGATCTCTTCTGCACGGGCAGGCATCTCTTCTTCGCTGCGACGATAGACGATGGTAGCCTGCTTGGCATCGAGACGAATGGCAGTACGTACGGCATCAATAGCGGTATTCCCACCGCCGATGACAGCCACCCGCTTCCCACGTAGGGAGGGGAGTGCTTCGGCAAGCTCCTCGGGGGACATGAGATTGTACTTAGCCAGATACTCGCTGGCGGTATAGACCCCCTTGAGGTCTTCACCTGGGATACCCATGTAGTTGGCGACACCGACGCCAGTTGCGATGAAAATGCCATCCATTCCTTGGGCCTTGAGATCCTCATAGGTAATAGTCTTCCCTACGATCGTATTCGTTTGGAAGGTGACACCGAGATCGCGCATCTTGTCCAGCTCATCCTCGATGATACTATTGGGCAGACAGAACTCTGGGATCCCGTAGCGCAGGACGCCCCCGAGCTGGCTCTCGGCCTCGTAGACGGTCACATCATAGCCCCACTTAGCCATGTCGGTAGCGAAAGATAGACCAGCTGGGCCGCTACCAACGACAGCGATACGTCCCAGCTTGGGCTTCTCTGAGTGCTTGGGCTTGGTAGAGTGATCTCGATGGATGCGCTCGTAGTCGGCGACATAGCGCTCCAGGTTGCCGATGGAGACAGCTTCTTTCTTGAGGCTGAGGGTGTAGATGCACTGGCTCTCGCACTGCTTCTCCTGTGGACAGACACGACCACAGACTGCAGGGAGAGAGCTGGTCTCACGGATGATACCAACGGCCTCAAGCATCTCACCTTTCTCGATGAGCTTGATGAAGGACGGGATATGAATGCCGACAGGGCAACCCTCGACACAGCCGGGATTAGGGCAGTCTAAGCAACGGCGGGCCTCAGCCATCGCTTCTTCGCGTGTGTAGCCGAGGCTTACTTCTTCATGGAATGAGGTGACACGCTCCGCTATAGGGAGCTCGGACATCTTCGTACGCTCGTAGGCGATACGCTCTTTATTGGGATGGGCTTTGCGTAGCTCTGTGCGCCAGTCCTGACTACGCCGCTCCTTGATTAGCTCTTGCTTGGTCATTGTATCGGGTGATCTTGTACAGTGTTACCTCGCTATAAGTGATAAAATGTTAGAGCAAAGATAAGCAAAGATGAAGAGGAGGGAAAGAGCCTATCTATACAGAACAAGTGAGGCCAAGATCTCAGTCAGAGCATAGCTCCTCGAGATCTTGGCCTCATGATGTATGCAATCGGGTGGGGTAAAGCGCCCGATGAAGGGTGTACTCTACTTATTGAGAATATCGTAGGTATCGCGAGCGATCATGTACTCTTCGTCGGTAGCGACGACGACGACCTTGACACGGCTGTCTGCAGCACTGATGACCTGGCTCTTGCCACCATAGGTGACTTCGTTGATAGACTCATCAAGCTTAATACCGAGGAATTCCAGTCCTTGGCAGACTTCTGTACGTAGAGCAGCACGGTTCTCACCGACACCAGCGGTGAAGACGAGGAGGTCGATACCACCCAAAGCAGCGGCATAAGCTCCTACATACTTCTTGATGCGGTAGGCATGCATTGAGATAGCCAGGCGATCGCGCTTAGAGCCTTCTTCGGCGGCCTTTGCGACATCACGCATGTCTGAGCCCTTTGTGCTGATACCAGCGACGCCGCTTTTCTTCGTCAACAGGAAGGTCAGGTCTTCCAGATCAAGGTGGGTCTTACCTGGGGTAGCCTTCTTGAGGAAGGGTGCGAGGAACTCTGGATCGTAGTCCTTCTTATTCATCAGGTACTCGATGACACCGCTGTCGATGTCACCAGCACGAGTACCCATCATAAGGCCTTCGCTGGGGGTCAAGCCCATTGAGGTGTCGATACTCTTCCCGTTGAGTACAGCTGCCATAGAAGCTCCACTGCCGATGTGAGCTGTGACGATCTTGCATGAAGCTCGATCCAGCCCTGCGATCTCAGCCCCCTTTGCACTGACATAGTCGTGACTCGTTCCGTGGAAGCCATAGCGACGGATGCGGTACTTGTCATAGAATTCGTAGGGGAGCCCATACATATAGGCATGCTCGGGCATCGTCTGGTGGAAGGCCGTGTCAAATACCCCTACCTGAGGCGTATTGGGGAGTACCTTCGTCACAGCTTCGATACCGAGGATGTTGGCTGGGTTGTGAAGCGGAGCAAGCTGTGCGCACTCATGGAGCATATCTACTACCTCTGGGGTGATACGTACGCTCTGAGCAAAGCGCTCTGCACCGTGTACGAGGCGGTGACCGATGGCGTCGATCTCATCGAAGGACTCTACGAAGTGCTCTTCTTTGAGAATGTCGAGGATAATCTCTACGCCGCGTGTGTGGTTAGGAATGTCAAGGTGGCGCTCAATCTTCTTTCCTTCGGGGTTACGGAAGGTGATGAAGGAGTCGTTGATCCCTACGCGCTCTTCGTTCCCCGAGGTCAAGACCTTGTAGTTGGGGAGCTCAATGAGGGCGAACTTCAGGGAGGAGCTGCCACAGTTGAGGACCAGGATTTTCATAAGGTGTTGTATTATATGGTAAGGTGTGAGCTTATCCTTTCTTCGCCTTGAGGGCGATTGACTGGTTGGCTGTGATAGCTGCCATCTTATAGATATCATCTACCGAAGCCCCACGACTGAGGTCGTTGACTGGGGCAGCCATCCCCTGAAGGACAGGACCGACAGCTTCGGCACCAGCGAGGCGCTGGACGAGTTTGTAGCCAATGTTCCCAGCTTCGAGGGTGGGGAAGATGAGTACGTTAGCCTTACCTGCAACGGGGCTGTCTGGAGCCTTGAGCGAAGCCACCTTCGAGACGAGAGCAGCATCCAGCTGGAGCTCGCCATCCAGCTGGAGCTCGGGAGCCATCTCCTTGGCGATGCGCGTAGCTTCGACGACCTTGTCTACCAGCTCGTGCTTAGCGCTACCCTTCGTTGAGAAGCTGAGCATAGCGATGCGAGGCTCTACGTTAGCGATAGCGCGAGCAGACTCAGCTGAGGATACAGCGATCTGAGCCAGCTCCTCAGCCGTAGGATTGGGCATGACGGCGCAGTCAGCAAAGAGGAGAAGGCCGTTTTCGCCATAGGTGTTGTTGGGGAGGAACATCATGAAGATACCGCTGACACAGCTGATACCTGGGGTCGTCTTGACGATCTGCAGTGCTGGACGAAGCACGTCGCCAGTCGCATTGATAGCCCCTGCGAGTTCACCATCAGCATCCCCTGCCTTGATCATCAGACAGCCGAGGTATAGAGGATCTTCGACGAGCACAGCGGCCTGCTCTTCGGTAAGCCCCTTCTTGCGGCGGAGATCCAGCAGAAGGTCGATGTAGGCCTGCTTCTTTTCGTGGTTCTTAGGATCGAGGAGGTTTGCCTTATCGATGTTGTGCAGACCCAATTCTTGGGCGTGCGAACGGATGGCGCTGGGATCCCCGATGAGGGTTAGGCGGACAACACCTTCTGCGAGGAGGCGGTCAGCAGCCTTGAGTGTTCTTTCCTCGGTTCCTTCAGGGAAGACAATGTGTTGAGGATTAGCCTTAGCCCTGCTGATAATGTCTTGGATCAAGTCCATAGTGATGGTAGATTTGATATGTGAGTATTCTGTATATCCCCAAAGTTACGGATTATCTCGCTTTATTGTGCAAGGCGCTCGGAGTCACGGCTCCACGCTTTGCTTTACCAACTCTCAAGACGCTCTTTTTAGCAGGATAGGTTGCTCTATCCTGAATGCTAATCCCGTCACCGCAATGTGTTGTGTATTAGTTTAAAAAGTAGGTTTTAGAGCCTCTCGCTGGGGAGCCTGCTTTTGTGACCAGTACTGGTCCACATTCCGAGCAGTACTGGTACACACCTTCTACTTGTACTGGTTCGCGTTCTGACTAGTACTGCTTCGCTTGGTGACCAGTACTGGTTCGTTTTATGCTTCTCAAAGCTTTTGCACGACTACCACCTGAAGAAAAAGAAGCCCCCGATAGATCGCTGGACCTATCGGGGGACTTTCTTGTGATAATGATAGTGGGGGCTGATTTTACTCGCGCTCCTTGATCAGACCATGACGGTAGGCGTGGAGGAGCTTTTTGAGCTCTTCGATCTGATCTTCAAGGATGAGCCCCTGGTCAGTGTCTCGGACAAGGATGCGGTCTGTGGAGTAGGCCTTGACGACAGAGGTGCTGGAGATATCCTCCATGTGCTCAATGGCTTCGCGGGTTGAGCTGAAGGGCTCGTGCTTGACCAGATGAAGGCCCTGTGAATTGAAGATCAAGGTATAGCCTGCGATACCCGTGCTGGACTGGTAAGCTCGGCTGAAGCCGCCATCAATGAGCATAATCTTGCCACCAGCCTGTACAGGATGCTCGCCCTTGACTTCGCGGACGGGGACATGACCATTGATGATGTGAGACTCGGTGCTCTTTAGGTCGAACTCTTCGAGGATCATATCACAGACCTGCTCCTCAGTGCGGTAGACATAGTAGTAGCCCTTCTCTTCGTGGTGTGTAGCCTTGTCGGCGATGAAGTAGCGCTCAAAAGTCGTCATCGCAGACTTGTCAAAGAGAGGTGAGTCGGGGCCACACCATAGGTACCACATATAGTCGACTGCCTCCTTGTGCTCGGGGTGATCGGCCGATGACCAGTGTGACTGGCGTACGAACTCATCGATGCGGTCGAGGAGGGCACGGCCAGAGAAGGCGCGGCCACGAATCTTGACCTTACGGAAGGTGCGGTCCTCATTGAGGGGGACGGAGGCATGGAAGAGGAGGTTATGGTTGCACGTGAGGTACATGCTCCCCTTCTTGAAGAGGAAGTTGATGTGGCGGAGCAGCTTCTCGCTGTGACGGAAGGAGTGCAGGAGCTTGGCTACGACATCAGCCTCAGCCTCGGTGAGCTTGTAGGGGTCGTTGGGGTCAATGGTGGGGAAGAAGGTATCCTTGAGGGGATAGGTCTCACCATTGGGGAGGGTAATCGTACCTTCTGCTTGGTTGATGCGGTGCAGAAGGTCACGATCCTCCATCCCATACTCGGGGTGACGCGCAATGATCTGATGCTCGAGCTTGAACTGTATGATAGCGATCGCCTTGTGCATCTGCCCCATGAGGAGAATGCTCTTCTCATCGTAGGTCTCATCAGCATCGCCTAGCTTAGGAGTGAAGGGTGTACAGGGGTCCTTGCCATAGACCTCCATAGCGAAGCGCGCCAGAGGAAGCATGTTGATCCCGTAGCCATTCTCCAGCGTGGAGAGGTTGGCATAGCGTAGGGCGATACGGATAGCGTTGGCCATGCTGGCGGTGTTCCCTACAGCAGCACCCATCCAGAGCATATCGTGGTTACCCCACTGGATGTCGACATTGTGGTAGGTCAGGAGCTTGTCCATGATGAACTGGGCACCAGGACCTCGGTCAAAGACGTCCCCGACGATATGCAGGCGGTCGATGGCCAGACGCTGGATCGTCTCGCAGATCGCGATGATGAAGTCGTCGGCCTGCCCCGTATCGATGATCGTGTCAAGGATAGCTCCCACGTAAGCTGACTTCTTGGGATTCATGCTGTCCTCGTGGGTGAGTTCCTGAGTGATGTAGCTGTACTGTGAGGGAAGAGCCTTGCGGACCTTGGAACGCGTGTACTTTCGCTGACGCACTGCAGGACCTTGATGAGCTGATTGAGCGTGACCTTGTACCAGTCTTTACGGAGGTGATGCTGCTGACCGAGTCGCTCGAGACTTTCCTTAGGGTAGTAGATGAGCGTGCAGAGCTGACGGAGCTCCTGCTCGCGGATTTGTCCGAGGAAGAGGTTCTCTACCTTGATGCGAATCGTACCTGATGCATTCTTCAGTACGTGGATGAAGGCTTCATATTCGCCGTGGATGTCGGCGAGGAAGTGCTCGGTACCCTTAGGAAGGTTGAGGATAGCACTTAGGTTGATGATCTCAGCGGCGGCAGAGGCTGCACTGGGGTATTGCTTGGAGAGCAACCCGAGGTACTTGAGTTCACGTTCTGTGATATTCATAGTGATGATAAGTGTTGGGGGTGATTATTATAGGCGGGAGGCGAGCTCGGCATGCTTGACGCCAGAGGCACTGCGTATCTTCTTGATGAGTACGGTCAGGGCTTCACGACGCTCGACATAGAGTACAAAGGAGCCGTGGAAGAGGCCGTCCTTCGACTGGATCGAGTAGCTGCGGAGCTTGACTCCCGATTCTTTACGAATGAGAGATGTGATATTGGTGGCGATGGAGAGCTCGTCTCGTCCGACGACTTCGATGGAGGCGACCTGCGAGCTACCGCTTTCACCATTCCACTTAGCACAGATGATCTTGTGCGGAGAGTGGGCGAACATATCGGGTGCATTGGGGCAGTTCATACGGTGCACCTTGATGCCGCGGGTCGTCACAAGCCCGAAGACCTCGTCTCCATAGAGGGGGCGGCAGCACTGGGCTAGGCTATAAGCAACCCCTGTGAGCCCTCTGTCGAGTATCAGTACCTCGGAGGTGTTGATCTGATTGGATTCGCTCTCGCTCTCTTGATAGGTGAAGTCTTCGGCAGAGCGAGCGGAGCCAATGGAGGGCTGCGCCTCAATGAGTGAAACGGCAGCCAGCTCCTGCTCATAGAGGTTGAGGAACTCCTGTACATCGACCTTGCTGTGCGTCAGGTCGCGGTAGAAGTCGGAGAGCGTCTTGTAGCCTTTGCGTAGGGTGATGCGTATGAAGGCAGCTTCGTCGAAGGGGAGCTTGCGGTTCTTGATGCGACGCTGGATCATCTCCTTAGCGACACCGATACCAGCCTCTTCCTCGGCGCGGAGCAGCTGACGAATCTTAGCTTTTGCCTTGGGGCTTACGACGATGGAGAGCCACCCGGGCTTAGGGGACTGCTGTGGAGAGGTGAGGATCTCTACATTATCTCCATTCTTGAGCTGATGCCGTAGTGAGACGTTCTTCCCGTTGACCTTCCCAGATATCGCACGAGCTCCTACTCGGCTATGGATGGTGAAGGCGAAGTCAAGTAGGGTAGCACCTTGGGGGAGCTTCATGATCTCTCCCTTCGGGGTGAAGACATAGATCTCCTGTGCCTTGAGTGTAAGGAGGGAAGACTCCAGAGTTTGGCGCTTCTCCTCTTCGCCCGTAGCATCGTCACGTACGGTCTCCAGTGCTTCGCGTACGGAGGCGAGGAAGTCATCCAGACCACCTTCACTGCGGATGCCCTTGTAGCGCCAGTGGGCAGCGACGCCTTGCTCGGCGATGGCATCCATGCGCTTGGAGCGTATCTGTACCTCTACCCAGCGGTTCTCCGGTCCGAGTACGGTCGTATGCAGGCTCTCGTACCCATTGCTCTTGGGGATGGAGATCCAGTCCTTGAGTCGCTCGGGGTTCGGGCGATACATGTCGGTGACGATCGAGTAGATCTGCCAGCATACCTGACGCTCGCGCTCGGGTGGGACGTCCACGATGATGCGGATAGCAAAGACATCATAGATATCCTCGAAGGGGAGCTTCTTCAGCTTGTTGCTGATTGAGCTGACACTCTTCACGCGTCCCTTCATCTCAAATGAGACATCCTGGAGGTCTCTTAGCAAGGTCTCCCGTACGATGCGGATGAATTCGGCGATATAGGCATCACGTGCATCCTTCGTCTCACGTAGCTTGCGGGTGATGAAGCCGTAGATCTTCGGCTGCAGGTACATGAGGCAGAGGTCCTCCATCTCGCCCTTGATCTTATACAGCCCGAGGCGGTGGGCGATAGGGGCATAGAGGAAGGACACTTCGGATGCCAGCTCCTTGCGATCCTCAGCGCGACGGATCATCAAGGCATGACGTAGGAGGTAGAGGCGGTAGGCGATGATGATGAGCACCACGCGCATATCCTCTGCCATCGAAATCAGTAGGTTGTGGAAGTTCTCCGAGCTGATGGCCTCCTTGCGCATATAGAGCTCGGAGGTGCGGGCGAGTAGCTGCAATAAGCGCAGTACCTCTTCGCCGCAGACGCTCTTGATCTCATTGGGTGAGATGCGCCCAGTGGAGAAGGGTATATATAGGAGTACAGCGAGGATCGAATGGACATTGAGCCCGAGCTCTCTGTGTATGAGGCAGGCGACCTCCAGCTGTACGATGAAGTTGGGGATGGTGTGTATCTCCTCAGCCTCTGAGACAAAGGCTCCCTGCTCGAGGGCCTCGGCCAGCCACGTCCGTACCTGCAAGCGGCATGCTCTGTCCAGACGAGGCTGGAGGAGGCCGAGAAGGTAGCGGCTGGTACGGTAAATCTGTTGCTCTTGGGCGGGACTAAACATACGTTACTCTGCTGCGGAGTGTGATAAAAACTTCGTTTGCCGAAAGGTACGAAATAAACCTATACGCGTGGAGGCTACCCTGCTATGGCAAGATAGCCTCCATCAATGGTGAGACCCTTAGATGTGGATATGGGGCTACATACGCTCGGGCATCTCGATACCCAAGAGGGAGAAGCCGGAGGCGATCGTACGAGCGACGACATCGGAGAGTGCGAGGCGGAAGGCGCGCAACTCTTCATTCTCCTCCTTGAGGATGGAGAACTCGTGATAGAACTGATTATACTCCTTTACGAGATCGTAGACGTAGTTCGCGATGACAGCAGGGCTATAGGTGCGAGCCGCTTCCTCTACGACGTCTGCATATTCGGCGACCTTAGCGATGAGCTCCTGCTCCTTGGTGGAGATGGTAAGGCCAGCGAAGGTATCAGGGAGAGTGATACCCAGCTCCTCTGCCTTACGAAGGAGGCTGCGGATACGAGCATAGGTGTACTGGATGAAGGAGCCTGTGTTCCCGTTGAAGTCAATACTTTCCTTGGGGTTGAAGGTCATGTTCTTGCGAGGGTCAACCTTGAGGATGAAGTACTTCAGCGAGCCCAGACCTACACGGCGAGCGACTTCAGCGGCTTCTTCAGCGGGCATATCCTTGCCCTTACCTTGCTCTTCGGCGATGGCACGGGCCGTAGCGACCATCTCGTCCATGAGGTCATCGGCATCGACGACCGTACCTTCACGGCTCTTCATCTTGCCGTCGGGGAGCTCGACCATACCATAGCTGAAGTGCACGAGCCCCTTACCGAAGGCATAGCCCAGGCGATCTAGTAGGAGAGAGAGCACCTTGAAGTGATACTCCTGTTCATTGCCTACGACATAGACCATCTTATCAATGGGGTGCTTGTCGAAGCGCATCTTCGCCGTACCGATATCCTGCGTGATGTATACCGAAGTACCATCAGAGCGGAGGAGGATCTTGCGGTCAAGGCCTTCGTCTGTGAAGTCGGCCCATACCGATCCGTCAGGATCCTGGACGAACTTGCCTTCCTTCAGCCCACGTAGAACTTCTTCCTTACCGAGGAGGTAGGTCTCCGACTCGTAGTAAATCTCGTCGAAGCTAACGCCCATGCGCTTGTAGGTCTCGTCGAAGCCAGCATAGACCCAGGAGTTCATCGTGCTCCAGAGGCTGCGGATCTCTTCATCGCCATCCTCCCAGCGGCGGAGCATAGCGCGAGCGTCAGCCATCAGAGGAGAAGCTGCTTCAGCTTCTTCCTTGGTCTTGCCTTCGTTCATGAGAGCCGTAAGCTCGGCCTTGTAGTGCTTGTCAAAGAGGACGTAGAAGTCGCCGATCAGGTGGTCGCCCTTCTTCCCCGTGCTCTCGGGTGTCGCACCATTACCCCAGCGCTGCCAAGCGAGCATGGACTTACAGATGTGGATCCCGCGGTCGTTGACGATGTTGGTCTTGAAGACGCGGTTGCCTGATGCCTCAAGGATACGTGCGATGCTATACCCGAGGAGGTTGTTACGCACGTGCCCGAGGTGTAGAGGCTTATTCGTGTTGGGCGAGGAATACTCGACCATGACGAAGGGGGCATCTGCCGTAGCTTGCTTATGTCCAAAGGTCTTATCACTGCGGATCGCATTGAAGTCCTCGACCCAGGCAGCAGGTGCGATGCTTAGATTGAGGAAGCCCTTGACGATCTGAATGCCCTCAACGAGGCTACAATGCTCCTGAAGATAGGCACCGATTTCTTGTGCCGTAGCTTCGGGGTTCTTGCGGGAAATCTTGAGGAGGGGGAAGGCTACTAAGGTCCACTGACCCTCAAATTCACTGCGGGTCTTTTGGAATTGGAGTTGCTCGGGCGTAGGCATCTGCCCGTATAGAGCCTGCACAGCTTCAGCCGTCGCCTGCTGCAGGGACTGTATGATCGACATAAGCGGTAGATATATTTGTGATAAGTGGTGGGGATAGTCGCGAGAGGTGCGCCGGTAGATCCCCGCTTTATAGAGGTACAAAGGTAGTATTAATTAAGTGTTTGCTGATGGATAGAGCTTCTCCTTATTCAAAATCCAAGTGGCAACTGAGGCAAGAGTTATAGAGGATGATATCTCCATTGCACTCCCCTCAGTGGAAGCTTATCCTCTTTTGCTGGGGTGGGGAGGTCATAGACACCCTGTCTACATTCTCTCTTTGTGCGTGCTAAAAGAATACTAACGGAAGCTCAGGTAAGCTTGATAAACGAATATCTTAGAGGGATGCGGGTAATCATGTGCAAACGAATGCTTTATAATGAAGTGTGTTCAGAAGCCTTGCCATCTTTCTTAAGAGGATAGTATGAGCCTATATAGGTCTGCTCTGCGACCTATATGAGTGCGTGGTTAGAGCTATATAGGATGGAGAAGAAAGCTATATAGCTTTGCACTGATTACTATATAGCTTTGCGCTGATTACTATATAGCTTTGCACTGATTACTATATAGCTTTGCACTGATTACTATATAGCTTTGCGCTGATTACTATATAGCTTTGCGCTGATTACTATATAGCTTTGCACTGATTACTATATAGCTTTGTAATCTAAAAGCACTCCGATAACGATTAGAGTGCTTTTAGATTGTTTATCATTAATTATCAAAGCAAGTGCAGTTTAAGATTTTACTGAAGTTTGCATTAATAAAGAATATACTACAGCTGATATATGCGCAACATATTGTGACGCTTGTGATTCATTTCCCTTGAAATCCTTAACAAATACCGCTAAGGTATAACTGATATTATTAGGCAGACATATATAGGCAACATCATTGTGAGCTGCAAGAACACCATTTTCATTAACATCACCTGAACCTGTCTTATGCGCTATAACAACCCCTTCTTTATCAAGAAGTGGAGCTGCTATCCTATCTACACCTGTTTTGCATTCTTTTAACGTATTCTTAATGAAACTTTGTTTCTCATCATCGATAAGACCTTCAGTAAACAAACGATTCATCAACATTGCAGCACCAAGAGGAGATGTATAGTTAGAGTAAGCCTTGTTATGGTCAGCCGACATTTCCTCTTCCGTATAAGCTATCTGAAAACTTGAACGAGGAATGAGTGTGGCTATAAAACTATCTGTTTGAGCGACATTAACCATATCCTTAAACATAAGGTTGCTTGCATTGTTGTCACTCTGAGTAAGAGTATAACGCAGCAAATCTCTCACTGTCAATGATATGACTGGCCCTGAATAATCTTTCAGCATAGGACTCCAAGTCTTTGGGTCAAGTTTATCCCTATTTATATTTACTAAGGTATCAAGTGAAATTCCTTTATTGTCAAAGTCATTACAAAGAGCTAATGCCTGATGAACCTTAAACACACTCATCATAGGATAAACACTCTTATTATTGACCTTAACCGTATCTCTGTTATTAACAATAACCGCCACACCAATTTCGCCAGGACAAGCTGAGACAATTTGAGAAATGCTATCAGTCAAAACATTTGTTAAAGGAGGATTTGCGCTATCTTTTGTCGCTGATTTATGGAACAATGAAAATACCAAGATGAAAATGCAAACTAAAGCTATACTCAAAACTACGATTTGTTTTTTTCTGTTTTTTTCCATGTTTATATTATTTATATTTGTTTGACGAGAATATCTTTATTTGCCGACAAAGGTACATAACTAAAGTTTCCCACCCAAATAAATAGATAGAAAAATAACAGTTTGTCGAATTAGGGTGTGAAGTAACCTCTATTAGGTTGTTGCTCCGCATAGGGATAAAAGTTGTGGACGAGTGGCAGATAAGTTTGGGCTACGTACGTGGCTCTAATATCTACGTACGTGGATATTGGGATTTATGTGCATGGTCTTTAAGACTACGTGCATAGATAGGAGAATACCACTACGGGAAGGCACTTTTTTCTTCATGAGAATGACACTTTTTCCTCCGCTGGCTAAAGAGGAATATTCGCGATAAAGCGAAGGGCTTGTGTATCACTTCGGAGAGGCATATCGGGGAGCTGGGCGTGCGATACCCTATTGGTTTGTACACGGAACAACTACTGCTCGGATGGCAACCGAATACTACTGTATATCTGACCTCTATAGCGTCACTCCACTGCTCTTAAAGAAGGAGATTACGTGCTGTGGTTTTTCTTTATCTTTGGGTATGTGATAAGCTCTCTATCAGTTTGATTTTATGAGGGCTGACTTATCCTTAAAGTATCCTCTATGAACCGAACTTATATCGCGCTGCTCTTTACAATCTTCTTCTCGGTCACGGCACTCTGCGCTCAGTCCTATCGCTTGACGCTCGATGTCGTGGGTATGAAGGAAAAGAAAGGCAACCTCCTTATCTCCGTATATGACTCTGCGGAGGACTACCTCAAGAAGCCTGTCAAGACGCTGACCACTCCTGTCGATGCCTTGACGAAGCGTGTTGTCTCGAGCTGGAGTCTGGTACCTATGCTGTCGTCATCTATCAGGATCTGAATAGCAATGGGAAGGTGGATCGCAACTTCTTCCGTCTGCCGACTGAACCTTGTGGCTTCAGCCGTGATGCGCGACCTAAGATGGGACCTCCCCGCTACAAGCCTGCTTCCTTCACTCTTAGCGAAGACACAGAGATGAGTATCAAGCTGAGGTAGTCATCCAGCCTGCAGCTTCTTTAATACCAGCAAGACATGTATAGAAGCGTCATCCTAAGTATCCTCTTCCTTCTCGTCTGCAGTGTGCCTCTGCAAGCACAGGAGGCGCATGAACTCCAAGGGAGAGTCCTGAATAGCTCGGATAATCCGATCGCAAAGGTGCAGATCCTTGATCAAGCGACAGGGCTACTGCTCACCGAGACGGGGACGGGTGGGGAATTTCAGCTCAGCCTCCCCGACAGTGTAGAGCGTGTCTCGCTGGTCTTCCTCGCCGAAGGCTATCAGTCGAAGGTGATGCTCCTTCGCCCTTCATCTCAGCTCTATCGGATCATCCTCTTTGAGGCGCAGCGGTCGATCGAGGGTGTTACCGTCTCTCGCCGAAGGCTTCTGCCGATCTCGGGCTATGCTCCACTTACCTCCCGCTTCACGACCTTGGATATACTCATGACGCCACGAGCCCTCGGTGATATCCTCGGTGGGCTGATGGAGGATCCCGATGCTCAGAGCTCCGACACTGATGGGCGGCTCAGCCTGCAGGGCGGTGCTCCCCATGAGAGCCAGGTCTATATCGATGGCTTGCGTCTACCTAACCCCTATAGCCTTAGCTCCAAGAATTCATCGGTGCGGAGCCTCCTCTCACCAAGCGAATGCAAGGAGATAAACCTACTCTCGGGTGGCTACTCTGCTTCGATGGGACAGGCGCTCTCAGGGGTGATCCAGATCCTCTCTCGAGATACGAAGGATGTCAAGCCTGGGAGCCTCATAAGTCTTAGTAATATAGGACCCAGCTTCACATGGGCTCTGGGAGCACCTTCCTCCTCTACGAAGGTGGAGCTCTCAGCCAGCTACACCGACCTCTCCCTCTATGATCGAGTCCTGCCGAGTGCCTACCCTTATACTCGTAGCTTCTATAGTCCTTCCCTCACGGCTTCCCTCTGGCATGACCTTCCTCAAGCGGTGCTCAAGGCACAGCTGAGCTATACAGGGATGGGCATAGGCTACAGACCTAATGCCTCTATGCCTACATTCAATAGCCGCCTTCGCGAAGATCGCTATTATGGTCGTCTGACCTATGTACGAAGCCTAGGCACAGCGTTCCAGCTGGAAGTAGGTGCTCATACTCAGTACTCCGACTTCTCGGGCTCATCCCTAGTATCGCCACAGGACCAAGTTCTTGATCATGACCTCTACGCCGAGGCCCGTCTTGCCCTGAAGTACAGCGGACAGCCCTTCTCCATCCTCGGCGGCCTTGACTACAGCTGGAGAGATTACCGTGAGACCTACGAACTCACAGGAGATCGCTATCAGCTGAACTTCTCCAATCATCTCCCCGTGTCCTTCCTTGAGGTCAGCTATCTACACCGAGGGCTGAGCATCAGCGCAGGGCTACGAGGTGAGTATGCGAGCGTCCTCAGTGCATGGAGTCTCGCTCCCCGCCTCTATGCAGGCTACAGACTTGGCAAACACGTCTTCTCCGCTTCGTGGGGTCACTACACCCAGCTTCCCGAGAAGGAGATCCTCCGCTTTATGCCAGCGCTCAAGAGTAGCCGATCGGAGGTCTCCCAGCTCTCTTATAGCTATGGTGATAAGACGCCCCTTCTACAGTTCTCCCTCTTCTATAAGAGCTACCAACACCTCACCCGCACTCTGTCAGTGGGCTATCCCAAGCACTTCGATGACCAAGGGGGAAGGGAGAGCTATGGGCTTACCCTCTTTCATAAGGGGAGCCTTGGAGCTATCGCTTATTCGACCTCCTACTCCTATACCCAGGCTCGGATTAGCTATGATCGCTACCTCCATCCACTGGCCCCCAGCTACGTAAGTCCTCATACCTTCCGCCTCACGACTAAGTACTGGTCGGGGGCGCTGAGGAGTCTCTTTGGTTGTAGCTACTATATAGATGCTGGGGCGAAGGGCTATAGCTATGACCTCACCCCCATCCAGCTCCCTCGGCGCTCTCGACTCGACCTCTCTTGGAGCTACATTGCCTCCAAGAAGGTACTTCTCCACTTAGGATGCACCAACGTCCTTGGGACGACGAACTACTGGGGGATTGAGCCCGATCCGCTGACCCCCGCAGAGGGGACGCGTATCTCGCCACCCTCCTCTCGCTTCTTCTATATCGGCTGCTTCGTCACCCTCTCGGGGAAGCAGAAGAAGACTCCTTAATGATCACTCTATCCACCTCACTTTAATTCTCTTATGATCATGCGACACCTTAGACACCTTCTGCCCCTCCTAACTCTTGCTCTGGGGCTCCTCTCACCTTCACTCAAGGCCCAAGACACAGCGGAGAAGAAGACTCCTCCCACTCATTCTCTGACACTCACTATCGATGGGATTGTCGAACCCAAGGGAGAGCTACTCATCGCTATCTACAGTTCAGCGGAGAGCTATCCCCAGAGTCCCTACAAGACGGCTATGGCAAAGGTCGACTCTCTCACTAAGACAGTCCTCATTGACCTCCCCGAGGGCTCCTATGGTATCAGTCTTTTCCAAGACGTCAATGGGAATAAGACCCTTGACTTCAATGGCTATATCCCCTCTGAGAAGTATGGCTTCAGCAATAATGCACCTGCTGACTATGGTCTCCCGAGCTTCAAGGATATTCTCTTTACCTTCAAGGCTGGAGATATCCAGTATATAACTCTGAGATAGCTTGAGTCTACACAAAAGAGCCCCCTTTGCCCGTGTGGTGAAGGGGGCTCTTTTCGTTTCAGCATACCAAGAGGGTGTGCTTTATCGTGAATCCTTTGGGCTTGTAGAATAGATGCTCCATATTTGTCTGGATATAAGGCCTATATAGGGAGGGAAAACGAACCAGTACTGGTCACCAAAGCGAGCAGTACTGGTTGGCGCGCTGACCAGTACTCATTACATTGTGCGACCAGTACTGGTTGATTTGAGGTGTCGCTATAAGTCCCAGCTATCCTCTATGGTAACTTCCTTGTGTGTAGTGCGATAAGTGATGAGCATCTCCTGCTGCGCTATCCGTGATATTTGCGAGAGAGCGATGGATGGATGCTTATGTATGGTGAAGGTGCTGGCTGGGCGGTCGGGAAACGCCTCGGAATACGTATATTTGTTCCTCAAAGGACTGGCCGCTCAGAGGCTGGTCACAGTATCTTGCTTCGCTTAGTACTACCATATCATATATGCAGTATCCTCTTCCTCGCTTCGAGCATCTTGCAGCCCTGCGTCATGCTTGGCAGCTCCTCAAGCAGCATAAGGCTCTCTATCGCTATCCCCTTATCATCACCATTCTCACGCTGGGATCGCTGGGATATATGTTCTTCTCGGGTCGCGCTTCATCCTCTTCTCTGGCGTCCTATCTTCCGCTGGTCGTTGGGACACTGAATGGGATCTTGACTTACCTCTTCCTTATGCAGGTGGTGAAGTTCTTCGCTGGCGACGCTTATCCCGCGCGTACTCGTGTAGCCCGTCTCAAGCACTTTGCAGGCTTCGTCCTTCTGGCGGTACTCTTTGGCTTGGGGGCTGGTATGGGCTTAGTGCTCTTCTTCGTGCCAGGCTTTTACTTCCTGAACCGCTGCTTCTTAGCACCTATGCTTTATCTCGATGGTAAGGCGGGAATCTTTGCTTCCTTCCGAGAGTCGTGGACGCGCACGAAGGGGCACTTCTACACACTCCTCGGTGCACTTGGTATCGTGCTTCTGTTCGCGATAGTGAATGCCCTGACACTGCAGCTGGCCTCGGTCATCATCCTGCCCATCGCGACTCTCTACCTCTTCATCCTCTACCGCTACCTGCAGGAGATCCCTCAGGATCAGATACCTGCTCTCTAAGCTGAGATGAAGTCTCCTATCACGCTTCGAGGGGTCGTCCGACGCCTACAATACTCCAAGCGTCTACTCATCAACCGCCGTGGGGATGGCGTTCATTCCCCTTTTGCCTTCCACTTCATCACTCGGGTCGTACGAAATCGTCGTCCGTACTACTGCTTCCAAGAGCTTCATGGTGAGGTGAAGTGCCGGAGAAAGGATGCGAAGACTTGCCCTCCTATCCATCGCGTGCGTACACTGGAGCTACTCTTCCGTACGGCTCACGAGCTGGAGGCAAAGAACATCCTCGTCGTGACTTCTCAGCCTACGACGAGCCTATTGCCCGATTACCTCCGCCATACGGGCTATACCGAAGCGATCCATGTGCTTTCGGTGGGCGAACTGCAAGGCGTGAGCCTTCCCTACTGTGATCTTCTGATCTGCGAATACCTTCCCGAGCGGGAAGTATTGGAGCAGCTTCTCAGCCAATGTATCTCCACTTCCCCGACACTTGCAGTCGCTCTCTATACGCCCAGCCCTCGCTGGCGTCGCTTTGTCAGTGGCCTCGATAAGCAAGTCGCTCCACGCCTCGCGCTCGATCTGATGGATCTCTGCCTATACTTCTATGACAAGCGCCTGACGCCATCTCGATACAAGGGGGTGTACTAAGCGCCTCTCTACTCACTCAACTTTCACCTATCCTATTACTTTAGATGAAACGACTGACTTACCTCCTTTGCTTCGCTCTGGGGACGCTCTCCAGCTGTGGCGCTTCTGTAGCTCGTATGATCCCCGAGCCCGAGAAGGCTCAATCCTCCGATACTCCACGTACTCCCACTGTACGCGCCAGCGATGAGGCTGTGCAGAAGTACTTCGCCTCGACGCTCTCTGGTCGGGAGGAAGCTTTGCCCGCATCTTCCCTCTCACTTGAGGATATCAAGAAGGCACGTACTCAGGTATGGCGTCTCTGGGCAGAAGCGAATAAGTCTCTGAGCGAGGATAAACTGCCAGCGCTCACACCTCTCTCTAAGCAGAGTGTAGCTCATAGCTGGCTGCTAACTCCAGAGATGTATAATGGGAAGAGCTTTGAGGCCGTGATGCCTTTCTACTACGGCTCGAAAGGGGGATAAGCCAGAAGCTGGCTATCCACTCTATCTCTATCTACACGGATCAGGCCCCAAGGAGCAAGAATGGCCAATTACGTTGGAATGGGCACTCTACTTTGCTGATGCTCCTTCTGTATATTTTATCCCCCAGATCCCTAATGGAGTGGGTGAGCTCTATCGCTGGTGGCAGAAGTCGAAGCTCGAAGCATGGGAGAAACTCCTGCGTCAAGCCTTCCTTTCTGATCAGATTGATCCGAAGCGCGTCTACTTCTTTGGGATATCTGAGGGGGGATATGGCTCACAGCGCTTAGCTTCATATTATCCCGATTACCTCGCTGCTGCTGGACCTATGGCCGGTGGTGAACCTCTTATCAATGCGCCGGTAGAGAACCTCCAGCACGTAGCTTTCTCACTTCGCACGGGATACAATGATACTCAGTTCCACCGCAGCGAATTGACGGGCTACACGCGTGATGCACTTCAGCGCTTAGCTGCACAATATCCTGGCTACTACAAGCACTTCATTGACATCATCCCGAAGTATGGTCACGCTATACCTTATCAGTATACGACGCCCTACCTCTCGCAGCACGTGCGCACTCCTCAGCCCAACCAAGTGAACTGGGAAGACTATCCCATCGATGGCCTCTACCGTAAGGGATGCTATAATCTTGCGCCACTCAAGCGCCCCGAAGGAAAAGAGCGCACTTACTATCAGGAGAATATCCTGGGGAATACTGTAGATCTGAAGATCAACACGGTGAAGTACGTAGAGAAGAAGGTCAGTGACTGGTACACAAGCTTCCATCTCGTCCTCCTCTATGATAAGGTCTACGAGCCAGCTAAGGGTGGGAAGCTCCGTGTCTACCTCAGTCCCGAGCTTCTTGATCTTAGCAAGCCTGTCCGAGTCTTAGTCAATGGGCAGCAGGTCTATTCGGGGATGGTGAAGGCCGACTGGTCACATCTCGTGGAGAGCTGCTCACGCTTCTTCGATCCCGAGCGTCTCTTCCCCGCAGCTATCGATATAGCTTACTAAGGCGCACGCCGTAGCGCGCTACGTATATATACAGTGATCCCCCTTGGTTTATCTGCGGATGGCCAAGGGGGATCAGTTTATTTCTCCAGCTCGATATAGGCGGAGAAGTGGGCTTCACTACTTGTCAGTAGGAGCGGTATAATGCTTTGGCTCGGCTGCTGGCGTGGTCCTCGCTCGAGACGGAAGACACCTTTGCGGCCATCTGGTACGTATTGCTCGTAGGCGAAGTGCGCGAGTACGCCCATAGTTGTTCGGAGGTTGATCTCCACACAAGGATGAAGGCGCAGGCTCTCCCCATCGCGGTAGAAGAAGAGGTCAATACCGATATAGCCTGTGTACTGAGAGTCGGAGAGTTCTTCCTCGAGCCACGTGCACTGGGCATTGATGAGAGCGAGCAGAGCTTCTTCACTCATAAGCGAAGTAAGTCGCTCCCAGAGGTCTTCTGGCGATGTGAGTATGTTGCCAAGATAGGCACGTCCCGAGGGAAGTGTGTCGAAATGGGATAGGGCGAAGAAGCTTACCTCACCGCTTTCACTTCGTGTGTACTCAAGCGCCCAATTATCTACGACCTCGAGGTAAGGCTCGATGCTGACGCTTCCACTTCGCGTACAGCTCCCGATAAGCGCTTCAAGGTGCTTCTCCTGCAGGGGAAGGGGTAGCGGAAATACTCCACGGCCCGAGGAACTATAAGGACGCTTGATGAGGACTCGAGTAGGATCGCCCAAGGGACGGGATTTGACGCCCTCGATAGCGGCACGCAGTCGTAGCTCAGTAGCTGATCTATCTACTCCCGCTTCGATCCAACGGGGCAGGAGGTCACTGGGATAGCCGAGCTGATCCGTCAGATATGCCAGCAGATCATAGCTGGCACGTCGGTGACTTAGCCGTAGATAGCTCGGCGTGATGGGCGGAAAGAGTAGGGTAGTGGAGTCAAAGAGAGGGCATTCTCTCAGCTCTCTTACGATATGATCATCCAGCCCCCAGAGGACGACACTCAGCTCAGCGGGGAGATCGCATCCAGCGGGTAGGTTATCGCCCTCGGCATTCAGCAGGCGTGCAGGTATTCCTTCGGGCGAAGCAGGTGCATAGATGAGGTCTTCTCCAGAAGCTAAGAGGCGCAAGAGCGGTGAGAGCTCGTGGCGCATCCATCGGATTTCCTTGGAGAGTGTGTAGCGCTTCTCCCGAGAGAAGCTCAAGGCTTCTTCGTGACCAGGGTTAAAGACCCACAGACGTGGGGTAGATGCGGTAGGATAAGCGTTCATATCAGGAGCAAAGATATGCAAAGTGCTCCGTCTTCCTGCGCTTACATCTCTCAGAGGTTATAGGTGAGCGAGGAGAAGAATGTGCGACCTGGTGAGAGGCTCCCAGTGATATTCACCTGCGTCGGGTGGTAGTCGAAGAGATTATCTGCTCCGACAGTGATCGTGAGTCGTTGCTTATAGCGTGCCGAGACACTCATGCGGAAGAGGAGATAGCCTTCGTGCTCGAAAGTAGGAATACTTACCCGTCGTCTCGTCCAGCTCGCTGAGCGTCACACTTCCTGCTCCACGTAGAGCGTAGGTCGCAGTGAGATCGCAGTCACTCCCCGTCTTGGTCTCGTAGGAAAGGGCTGCAGTGTAGTTGTGCGGACGAAGAGGAGCGAAGGGCTGACCATTGGCGCGGCTCTCAGCTCTGGAGAAGTCGTAGATGTAGCTGTAGTCACCATTGAACGTCAGTCCAAGAGGAAGGCGCACGCGAAGGCTTGTCTGCAGGTTCAGCAGTCGGCTACGTTCGCTCACATTTGTATAATGATAGGTGTTCGTACTCTTGGTCATCAGCGTGCCTATCTGGTTGGAGATGACATTGTACGAAGCGATACCCGTCAGACTCAAGTGTGAGGTCTGCCACTCGGGGGGAGAAACTTAGCATCCGACTTACCTCGGGACGCAGGTGATCTGAGCCCTTGATGAAGAACATACCGAAGTGATCCCAGTCCATGAACTGCTCCTTGATCGACGGCGCACGGAAGCCTTCTGCATAGGAAGTGCGGAGCCTTACGCGACCAAGCTGATAGAGTACCGAAGCGCGTGGCGAGAAGTGTGCGCCGAAGCTGGAGTGTCTATCGAGGCGAAATCCCGTGACAAACGAGAGCTTTGGCAGCAGATGCCATTCGGCCTGCCCGTAGAGCGTGCCGGCAGTAGCTTGGTGTCGTGTGGCAGCTGTGGTGAATCGCTCGCTTCTCAGACGCTCGTGGTAGAGCTCGATACCTGCATTGACGAGGACGGGTGTCTTCTCTTCGGCGCCGAAGTTGTACTGCAGGCGCACAGTATTGCCCGTGAAGTGGAAGATAGGTGTTCGCTCCTTGCTTACGGAGAGGAAATTATCGCGGTTGTAGAGCTCGTGATTGTAGTCGAGGCGCAAGTTGTGCAGCTCGCCAAATGCCTGATAAGCCTGCCCGCCCAGCGAATGACTGAGGTACTTATTACGTCTAAGTCCGTCGCCATCTTGGTCACGATAGCCGTAGCGAATATAGCCCGTCAGCTCGCGTCGTAAGTCTGATGTGCGGTAGCGTAGACGCTGAGAGAGATTGAGGCTCTTGCTGCCCATGACGGGAGTGGTCTCAGGTTGTGTGCCTTGTGTGGCTACGCTGTAGGCCGCTTGGTCGATGTAGCTGATGGAGGTCATTGAGCTGAAGGCGCCACGTACGATTTGTCCCGAGGCGCTGTATCTCGTGACGCCCTCGCTACTGTGGTCGAAGGTCGCCGAGAGCTCCTCTTTGTGCCGAGCACGTCGCGTGATGAAGTTGATGACGCCACCTATAGCGTTCGACCCGTACAGAGCCGAAGCCGCCCCACTAATTAGCTCGATACGCTCGACATTGGCCATATCGATGCGGTTAAGATCCACCACTCCGTTCCCCTCCGAGGTCAGTCGCTCGCCGTCGACAAGGAAGAGGACGTGATCTCCAGAGAAGCCTTGGACCGAGACTCGATACTGAGCGCCGTGTGCCGTGATGTTGATCCCGGGCAAACTCATTTGCAGGGCGTCGGCAGCAGAGCGTGGTGCGAGGCGATCCAGCTCAGTACGTGAGATGATACGGGTGATGATGGGGAGCTTCTTCAGTGTGCGGGGCGTCTGAGTGCCTGTGACGACGACGTCTTCGACCCGATGATCTTGGACGAGACTATCGCTCACGCTTTGGGCAAAGCCTTGAGTGAAGCTACCCGAAAGGAGCATAGGGAGGAGGAAGATATAGGTGTGCTTACAGCGCATACGTGGATCTATAACTGAATGGGCTACAAAGATAGACCGATTGCGAAGGCCTATCCATCCCCCGAAGTAGTGATATTTCCCTCCATCTATACCCGAAAGTGATTAGGAAATAAGGGGCTTCGGGTAGGCTTCTCTTTCCCTTTCGCAGTGCGGTATCTGAAGGGGCTGGCAAATGTTATATAACATTCGGTCAAATGTTATATTACTTTCAGTCAAATGTTATATTACTTTCGGTCAAATGTTATATTACTTTCGGTCAAATGTTATATTACTTTAGTTGAATGTTATATTACTTCTCTCCGAAAGTTCCTCTACTTCCTTTCGGAAATACCTCTACTTTTCACTGAAAATACCTCTACTTCTCAGAGGAAGTAGAGGTGTATCCGAGAGGAAGTGCAATTATTTCGTGAAAGTGAGCGAATTACATCCCGTACGAAGTGCAGTGATTTCCCGTGCAAAGTGGAGGTACTTCCGAAGCCGCCTCAAGGCAATCGCACTGGGAAGCTCCTTGGCTTTGGTGCGCCTAAACCTTCACTCTCGAGTGGGTGTTTTAGAGATACATCCATCGCCCCAAATTAGGTCCGCGCGAGGCGGACTCATGGGGCCTTCCCAACACAAAGCAAATGAACAAGAAATCAGATATTGGCCTCATCGGCCTTGCAGTCATGGGCGAGAACCTCGCCCTCAACATGGAGCGCAATGGCTCTCAAGTCTCCGTCTACAACCGTGCAGAAGGCGCCGAAGCCACCGTCGTAGAGCGCTTCCTTCAGGGTCGTGGCGCAGGGAAGAACTTCCTTGGCTTCACCGAAATCAAGCCCTTCGTCGAGAGCATTGAGCGTCCACGTAAGATCATGATGATGATCAGAGCTGGCAAGCCCGTCGACTACGTCATCGAGTCACTCCTGCCACATCTCGAGCCAGGTGATATCGTCATCGACGGAGGAAACTCGAATTGGGAGGACTCTGAGCGTCGAGAAGCTGAGCTACGTAATCACGGGATCTACTTCGTCGGCTGTGGTATCTCGGGCGGTGAAGAGGGTGCTCTGAACGGTCCTGCCATCATGCCTGGCGGCGCTGAAGAAGCTTGGCCCAGCATTGAGCCGATCTTCTCCCGTATTGCGGCTAAGGCCGAGGACGGGACTCCTTGCTGCGCTTGGGTAGGTAAGGGTGGTGCTGGCCACTTCGTCAAGATGGTGCACAACGGTATTGAGTATGGCGACATGCAGCTCATAGCTGATGCCTACGCTTATCTCCGCCACATCGGCGGCAAGACCAATGATGAGATGAGCGAAATCTTCGCTCGCTGGAACGAAGGGAAGCTTCGTAGCTACCTCGTAGAGATCACAGCCGAGATCCTTCGTCATCGTGATGCCGAGGGCGAATACCTTATCGACAAGATCCTCGATGCTGCAGGGCAGAAGGGGACTGGCAAGTGGTCGGTCATCAACTCCCTCGAGTACGGCCAGCCTCTTGGGCTTATCGCGACGGCAGTCTATGAGAGAAGCCTCTCCTCCACAGTAGACCTGCGCCACGAAGCTGCTGCACTCTACGCCCCCTCGCAAGCAACAAGCCGCCCCGCCTTCGGTGAGAGCGACGTCAATGCTCTTGAGCAAAGCCTCTACGCATCGAAGATCGTCTCCTATGCACAAGGCTTCTCGCTCCTCTCCGAAGCATCAAAGGCACGCGGATGGGAGCTGAATCTGGCCTCCATCGCACGTATTTGGCGCAACGGCTGTATCATCCGTTCGGCCTTCCTTAATGATATTGCCTCGGCATACCAAGCTGATCCCAGCCTGCAGAACCTGCTCTTAGCTCCGTACTTCCAGCAGGAGATCACGGCTGCTCGCCCTTCTTGGCGCGAGACCATCGCTAAGGCGCTGCTCTCGGACTGCCCAGTTCCTGCCTTCTCTTCAGCTCTTAGCTACTTCACATCACTGACGACGCATCGCCTTCCAGCTTCACTCGTGCAGGCACAGCGAGACTATTTCGGTGCACACACCTTTGAGCGCACCGACCGTCCACGTGGAGAGTTCTTCCACGAAAATTGGACGGGTCACGGAAGTGATACCTCTTCGACCACGTATAATGTATAGTCCTCCCCGAGAATATGCCACAGACCATGCAGCATCATCTACCCGAGAGTCTCGTCCTTGTGATATTCGGCGGGTCAGGTGACTTGACAAAGCGTAAGCTCATCCCCTCGCTCTATCAGCTTTTCAAGCAAGATAAGCTCCCCATTCGCTTCAGTGTCCTCGGACTTGGGCGCACGGAGTACTCGGATGTAGCTTATCGCGAGCATCTCGACGAAGCTCTTCAGCGTTACCTCAGCGATGAAGAGTACGACGCTTCTCTTGCAGAGCAGTTCCTCTCAGGAGTGTATTACCTCCCGATGGACCCTGCTTCTACCGAGGACTATCCTAAGCTCCGTGAGCAACTGAAGACACTTGACGAGCGAATCAATAATCCTGGGCACTACATCTATTATCTCTCTACGCCGCCTTCTCTCTATGGCGTAATCCCACAGCACTTGGCTTCTGTCGGGCTCAACGAAGAGGGCGAAGAGGATACTAATGGTGAGCCCTCGGCGATCCGACGTATCGTCATCGAGAAGCCCTTCGGCTATGATCTCCAGTCAGCAAGAGAGCTGAATGAGATCTACCGTAAGTCCTTCCACGAACATCAGCTCTATCGCATCGATCACTTCCTCGGAAAGGAGACGGTACAGGATATCATGGCGCTGCGTTTTGCTAATGGTATTTTCGAGCCTCTCTGGAATCGCAACTACATCGAGCGCGTGGAGATCACGGCAGTAGAGAATATGGGCATCGAGAGTCGAGGAGGATTCTACGACCAGACTGGTGCTCTGCGCGATATGGTACAGAATCATCTGGCACAGCTTGTAGCTCTTACCGCTATGGAACCGCCTGTGCAGTTCAACGCTGATCTATTTCGCAACGAGGTCGTGAAGGTATATCAGTCCTTCCGCCCAATGACTCCCGAGGAGATTCGTCGCCGTGTCGTCCGCGGACAATATACAGAGAGCGAGTGGAAGGGAGAGCATCAGCGTGCCTATCGTGAGGAAGATAAGATCGCCTCTGATAGCCGAACGGAGACCTTCGTCGCCATGAAGCTCTACATAGACAATTGGCGCTGGCAGGGAGTACCTTTTTATATCCGCACAGGTAAGATGATGCCGACCAAGGTCACCGAGATCGTCATACACTTTAAGCCTACACCTCACCGCGTATTTGCTACGGCTGACGGTAGCACCGTCCCCAATCAGCTGGTGATTCGCATTCAGCCGAACGAAGGGATCTCCTTGAAGTTCGCAGCGAAAGTCCCAGGCTCTGGCTTCGAAGTCAAGAAGGTCTCCATGGACTTTACCTACGACCAGCAGATGGGTGGCTTAGCTTCGGGCGATGCTTACTCACGTTTGCTCGAGGACTGTATGCTGGGTGACCCGACTCTCTTCACACGTAGCGACGCTGTAGAGATGAGTTGGCGCTTCTTTGATCCGATCCTCGACCTCTGGAAGGAGGAAGACTTCCCGCTTTATGGCTATCCTGCTGGCACGTGGGGACCAAAGCAGAGCGACTTAATCATCGAGCGTGAGCACAGCTGGACGAATCCCTGCCGCAATCTTACTCACTCGGAGCTCTACTGCGAACTATGATCTACCATCATTATCCTTCCCCCGAGGCTGTCGCACGAGCTGTAGCTGAGACGGCCTTCGTGCAGCCTTCGCAGGCTGGCTGGGTACATATCGCACTCTCTGGAGGCTCTACGCCCCGATTACTCTTTGAGCTACTCGCCGAAGAGCCTTTACGTAGCGCCGTAGATTGGTCACGTGTCCATCTCTATTGGGTAGATGAGCGCTGCGTACCGCCTACAGATCCCGAGAGCAACTATGGTATGACCGAAGCAACACTCCTTCGTCATGTCCCCATTCCACAGGATCAGGTACATCGCATCGCAGGAGAGAAGCTCCCGGAGCGTGAAGCAAAGGATTACTGCTGGCTTGTGGGCTCGGAGCTTCCATTTGATGGTGCTTTTCCCGTCTTTGATATTGTGCTCTTAGGCTTGGGAGAAGATGGTCATACGTCATCTATCTTCCCGCACCAGATGGAGCTCCTCACGGAGGAAGCACCTTATGCCGTCGGGATAAGCCCAAAGGGACAGCCACGCATCGCAATGACTGGACTGACGATTCTTGCTGCAAAGCGTATCCTCTTCCATACGACTGGCGAGAAGAAAGCTCCTATCTTGCAGCATATAGTAGAACAAGCTCCCGAGGCAGAAGCTTATCCTGCAGCCTATATCTTCCGCCAGCGAGCCGACGTCGAGCTCTATACCGACGTAGCTCTTCCTATTAAGCCGTAGCGCTCCGGCCTGCTAAGGCTGACGAAACAAGTAAATCGCCCCGTCTGTAGCATCATACGTGCTACGGACGGGGCGATTGCTTTGTGGCATTCTCAAGGAGCTAATCCATACGCATACTTTCTGCGGGATGGATTCTACTTACTAAGCTGGCCGGGACTAATACCATGAGGAGAATCACGATGAGTGTCCCGACATTGATAGCGACCCAGAGTGGGAGGTCAAAGTGGATGGGCACGGAGTCGGTGAAGTAGTTCGCTGGGTTAAGCTTAATGATCTTGAACTGACACTGTGCGAGACTCAGCACGAGAGCAATGGCATTCCCCCAGAAGATCCCACGTAGGATGAGGCGAGCTGCTATCTGAAGGAAAGTCTGTCTGAGCTGTCTATTCGTCGCTCCAAGAGCCTTTAGGATACCGATCTGCTTACTCTTATCGAGCACGATGATGATGAGTCCAGTGATCATTGCAAAGCCTCCGACGAGTACCATCAGCGAGAGGAGTGCATAGACATTCGTGTCGAGGAAGGCAAGCCAATTGAAGAGCTCGGGCTGTAGCTCTTGACCGAGGTTGAGACCATAGTTCTCTTCGCCGATAAGATCTGGACGTGCCTGAAGAGTGGAGATGAGATGATCTAGCATCGGATAGGCAGCATCGGGATCCTGCAGCATGATGATCAGTCGGCTGTAGGTATTCTCATCCCAGTGATTGAGACGCTGCAGGGAGGAAATTGGGCAGAGGGCGGGGGAAAGCTCTAAGCCCGTCGACTCATATATTGCCTGAAGCTCAAAGACGCGTACCCGCATCTTTTCTCCGAAGAAGTAGATACGCACGGCATCACCTACCTTATAGTTCATGCGTCGTGCCACATGTGAGGGTAGGACGATGGGTGGGCGACTGTATTCACTCTCAGAAAAAGAGGGGAGTGTCCCGGACTTTACTTGCTCAGTGAAGTAGCGACTACGGAAGGTAGAGTCAATACCATAGAGGAGAATACCAGAGAAGTCTCCCTCTGTCTTGAGAAGCCCTGCCTGCTGGATGAGAGGTGAGACGGAAGAGACCCCCTTCTCTTCTCTTAGGAAGGAGAGTAGCTCTGGAGGTACATAGGCAGGAGTCGTGGAGGTCTTCCAGTTGCTCCCATAGCCATTGAGGCTGATATGCCTGTCTGACTAAAGGCGAACTCATGGATCTGTCGATGGAAGCCTAAGATGATGGTGACCGATAGGAGCATCACTGAGAGGCTCAGTGCCACTCCAATCGTCGTCAAACGGAGTAGGGCAGAGACACGTCGTGTCCCTGCTTTATCTCCTCGCGAAAGTCCTCGCGAGAGGAAGGTAGTAGCTGAAGAGAAGAGAGCCATCTACTTGTCTGACGTAGTTGATTCGCTTTCTATCGCTCCACGCTTTTTGCGGCGGCTTTGCTTAGCCTTACGCTTTTCTTCCTGGGAGGCGCATTTGCTCGATGTACTCCTCATCTTGTAGGACGTAGCGCATGTACAGCGAGTAGATGAACATAGTAATGGGCAGTGCGATGAGCATCCCGAAGAAGCCCAGGAGGTAGCCCCAGATAGACAGGACCAAGAGAATGAGTGAGGGGCGCATGCCCATCGTCTGTCCCATGATGCGTGGGACGATGATCATATCCTGGATGATCTGTACGACCATCAGGACTCCATAGGCAAGGAGCATACAGACGAAGGCATTCTCACCTGTCTGTGCAGCCATCAGCAGGCTAGCCAATCCGAGTGGGATGATACCCAGTGCCTGCATATAGGGGATGAAGTTGAGGATCCCAATGAAGATCCCCATAGCTGTGGCTAAAGGAAGGCCAATGATGTTGAACCCTATCGAGAGGAGAATACCTACACTCATGGCGACGAGAGCCTGACCACGGAAGTAGTTATTCATGTAGCGATCCAGATCCATGCTGATCGTGCGGATCGTAGGGCGGAGTGTTTTAGGGAAGAGGCTGATGAAGCCACGACCAAGATTCTCGAAGTCCAGTAGGATGAATACGAAGTAGACAAAGCCGATGAGGAAGACAAGCCCCCAAGAGAATATGGAGAGAGTGCTATTGATGATGCCACCGACCTGATCGAGGAGAAGCTTAACGTTCTCCAAGATCTTCTCGAGAGACAGCTGCTGTGGGAAGTTCCCCCAGCGGAGTCCCCCATTGAGGTAGTTGCGGATATTGCGTGGTAGGATCATCGTCAGGATATCCTGTCCACTGCTATAGCCAGCGATCACTTGGAGGGTCTTCTCTATCTCCGCATTGATTGACGGTATGATAAAGATTATGGCAAGGTAAACGACTGCGCCCAAGAGGAGCAATGTCAGGATGACTGACAGCCCTCTTGAGCGCAGGCGCAGTGTATACTGGAAGAATCGTACCAGCGGCATCATCACATAGGCGAAGATACCAGCCAGTAGGAAGGGCAGGATAACACTCCAGATCGCTTGCACCGCCACATAGATCAAGAGTATAAGGACAGAGAGCACGAGCATTCGTGCTATACGGTCGAATGTGAACTCTCTACGAAAGAAATGTGACATAGGTAGTGGGAGCGATATACTGGAGAGATATACTGAAAAGGGATAAGATGACTAATGCTTGATGGGGATCTTGGCTACACGTGCTTCGTGGCGACCGCCCTCAAAGGGCGTATCAAGGAAAGCTACGAGGATAGCCTTGACCTGCTCTTCGGTGACGAAGCGCGCGGGGATGGAGAGGACGTTCGCATCGTTATGCTCACGTGCGAGCTTTGCCAGCTCGACATCCCAGCAGAGAGCAGCACGCACCTTGGAGTACTTGTTCATGACCATTGAGATACCATTGCCTGATCCGCAAACGGATATGCCACGGGCAAGTTCTCCAGATTCAATAGCCTGCCCCATGGGGTGGGCATAGTCAGGATAGTCGCAGCGCTCGGGTGAAGGACAACCAAAGTCCTTCACCTCGAGGCCACGTGCGATAAGTAATGACTTGACCAGCTCCTTGACCTCATAGCCTGCGTGGTCGGAGCAGATACCGATCTTATTCATTGTCTTTGTACTGTAGTCGTTGGGTAGTGATTACTTGCTAAGTAGTGCCTTGACCTCCTTGTAGACATGATCAGGAGTAAAGCCGAGCTTTTCGTCCAGCACCTTGTAGGGAGCCGAGAATCCGAAGGAGCTGAGCCCCCAGATGGCACCATTGTCACCGACGAGCCCCTGAAGGGTTACGGGGAGACCTGCGGTGAGACCGAAGCGACGAATACCGCGAGGAAGGACTTCATTCTGATAGTCTTGGCTCTGGCGACGGAAGAGACCTTCGCTGGGTACAGCTACGATCTGCAGGCGGATACCATCCTTGCGAAGGAGGGCGGCACCCTCGACGAGCGTAGATACTTCACTACCGTTTGCGATGAGTACGACCTCTGGGTTCTCGTCACGAAGTACGATGTAGCCGCCGCGTGTAGCTGCTTCGGCAGCCTCCTTACGGCTTTTCCCTTCGGGAGCGGGCAGATCATTGATATTCTGGCGAGAGAGGATGAGCGCTGTGGGAGTGTGCGTATTCTCCATAGCCATACGCCATGCGATGGTCGTTTCCTCGACATCGCTGGGGCGGAGTACACGTACACTGTCAGCGCCATGGTGGTTCTGGAGCTTCTCCATCAGACGGATCTGTGCTTCCTGCTCTACGGGCTCGTGCGTAGGACCATCTTCACCGACACGGAAGGCATCATGCGACCAGACGAACTTCACTGGGAGCTCCATGAGGGCTGCCATACGGATAGCGGGCTTCATGTAGTCAGAGAAGACGAAGAAGGTACCGCAGGCAGCGATGACACCACCATGAAGAGCCATACCGATACAGAGGCAAGCCATCGTCAGCTCGGCTACACCTGGCTGAAGGAAGGCACCTCCGAAATCACCACGGGTCAGTGCTCGGGTCTTTTTGAGGAAGCCATCAGTCTTGTCGGAGTTCGACAGGTCTGCTGAAGCTACGATCATATTCTCTACCTGCTCAGCCAGTGCGCTGAGGACGGTAGCAGAGGCGGCACGCGTAGCCTGATTAGGCTTCTGCTCGATGCTCTCCCAATTTACAGCAGGTGCTTCGCCAGCAAACCAGCGATCGAGCTTGCTTGCTCGATCTGGGTTCTCCTCACGCCAAGTCTTCTCTTCCTGCTTGCGAGCCTTAGCCAGCTCACGAAGCTCCTGAAGACGTGCTGCGTAGAGCTCCTGTACGTCGGGGAAGATCTGGAAGGGAGCTTCGGGATCACCACCGAGGTTCTTGATCGTGGCTTCGATAGAGGCACCTGCAGCCGAGAGGGGCTGACCGTGCGTATTGACACGGTTTTCATAGTTCTCCCCATTAGGACCTACAGCACCACGACCCATAATGGTCTTGCCGATGATGAGGGTAGGCTGACCTACCGTAGCCTTAGCTTCGCGAAGAGCCTTACGGATCGCTTCGGGACAGCAACCATCGATCTCGATGACGTGCCAGCCCCAAGCCTTGTACTTAGCAGCTACATCTTCGCTGTCGACCTCCTCGACGGTGGTAGAGAGCTGGATATTATTGGCATCATAGTACATGATGAGGTTGTCAAGCCCAAGGTGCCCAGCGATACGCCCCCCCCCCTGAGAGATCTCTTCCTGTATCCCCCCGTCGGAGATATAGGCATAGATCGTCTGACTCATGACCCAGCCAAGACGGTGAGCGAGGAACTTAGCTGCGATGGCTGCCCCTACAGCGAAGGTGTGACCTTGGCCGAGAGGGCCCGAGGTATTCTCTACACCACGCAGGACATCGACCTCAGGGTGCCCAGGCGTAGGGCTACCCCACTGACGGAACTGCTGCAGCTCCTCCATTGAATAGCGACCGAGGAGGGCCAGCTGGGCGTAGAGCATGGGGGACATGTGCCCAGGGTCCATGAAGAAACGGTCACGGCCAGACCACGTAGGTGCATCGGGATCGAAGATGAGGAACTCCGAGAAGAGGACGTTGACGAAGTCTGCGCCGCCCATGGCTCCACCTGGGTGACCGCTCTTAGCTCGCTCGACCATGCTGGCTGCCAAGATGCGGATGTTGTCAGCAGCACGGGTCATTAGTTGGTTGTTGTTCATTGGGGATGATGTGATTTGTAGCTTACAGCTTAGTTATATGTTGTGTAGATGTATCTGCTTTTAGACAGCTCAAAGATACAACAAATTAAGGGGTAGATAGCAGTGTCAAGCACCTAAATTTAGACTTGTAAACTATACTTATCGGAGGAGTCCTTCAGGTCGGAGTATAGATGCTTTGTTAGTGCTCTGATAGTGTGGACTAAATAGGGAATAGTGTATGGCTTTGCGGACCTTACTAAAGTGACCAGTGCTGGTCACGAGCCGAAGCAGTTATAGGTGTATGGGGACGTAGGTAGAGCTATATAGGATGGCGAAGAAAGCTACATAGCTTTGTGAAGCGACCTATATTAGGATGTTACTCCGCGTAGGGATGAAAGTTGCGGACGAGTGGCAAATAAGTTTGGTCTACGTACGTGGCTCTAATGTCTACGTACGTAGATATTTGGGTTGACGTGCCTGGTCTTTAGGACTACGTGCATAGACAGAGGAAAACCACTACGTGAAGGCGCTTTTTCTTCATGAAAAGGACACTTTTTCCTCTGCAGGATAGGAGGAATACTCGCGATAAGGTGAAGGGCTTGTGTATCACTTCGGAGAGGCATATCGGGGAGCTTGCCTTACCACTCTAACTAAATAGAGGACAGGACTCGCAGCAACAGTCTCCTATTAGAGATCAGGACACGGAAGTTCCCTCTCTTTCTACAAAGTATAAAGCCCCACTTAGTACGAGACTGAGTGGGGCTACTATGTGGAAGGTGAGGCTTCACTTTAGTTGAAGAAGTTGGCAACCATTGGCTCCGTGAGGCGCGTGATGATTGGCTTGCCAGAGGGCGTGAAGTAGGGATCACTACTCTGGAAGAGGTCACGGATCAGCTGCTCGAGCCCTTCGTCATCCTGTGGTAGGGGACGTTGGAGAGCTTCAGATTCAGCCGCAGCTTCAGCTAAGAACGTCTGCACGTAGTCAGCCCCTTCACGATGCGTATCTAAGCTATCAGCTACGATCAGACGGACGAAGCCCGTGGCATCGCGTGAGATAAAGGAGGGGGGCTTCTACTATGGAGAAGTGTCCATCACCTAAGTCTCCGAAGTCAAAGCCAGCATGACGTAGCTCTTCCATCAGAGTGAGTGCCGTCGGGAGCTCCTGAGGTGCAAACTCCAACACCTCGGGGAAGAGAGGCTGCTCAACATGGTAGCTGTGCGCACTGAGGTCAGCTCGATATTGCTCGTAAGTGACACGAAGTAGAGCACGTGTCAGGTCAATGAAGGCGAGTGCATCACCCAGCGTCGTGATGACATAGCGACTTTGATAGAGCAGCAGAGACGAGGGTAGTGTGGGTCGCGTACGTAGTGATCCTGCCTGTGAGAGTCGTATGCCATGGCTCTGTGGCTCCTCGGGCTCTTCCTCAAAGAGAGGCGTCTGCATTGTCGAGGGCGTCATGCTGTCGAAGTGCTCTCCGAGGTCATCCCAACTAATCTCGGGCTCCTTGGGGAGCGCACTTGTACGAGTGACACCGAGGCGTATCCCTCCAAGTCGTGTCCCGCCCGAGGGTAGGGATGCTCCACCTTCGGCTTGAAGGACAGCTTCTGCTCCCAGTGCCGTATCAAGGTCTGGAAGAATATCCTTGCGGCCAGAGTAGGCCGGTATCTCGATAGGTGAGGCGTTCTCAAAGTCAATGATAGGTGTCAGAGCGTGCGAGCTGAAGGCATCACGGATGAGGCTCTGCAGGACTTGGAAGATCGTTGACTCATCGAGGAAGCGGACATCCGTCTTCTGTGGATGGATGTTAACGTCTATATTCTCGGCTGGGATGGTGAAGTAAAGGAAGTACTGTGGCTGATTGCCTGCAGGGATGAAGTTCTCATAAGCCAGGCTAATGGCCTTATGGAAGTAGGGATGACGGATGAAGCGGTCATTGACGAAGAGATACTGCTGCGCTCCCTGCTTGAGAGAAGTAGTGGGAGTACCGATGAAGCCACGTATTGTGCAGAAGGCACTCTCGTAGCTCACAGGAATGAGGGCACGAGAAAGCTTTGCTCCCCCGATGTCGATGATGCGCTCCTTGAGAGAACTTGCTGGGAGTATCTTGTCGTACTTCCCTGCACCACGCAGCGTGAATGAGATCTGCGGATTAGCTAAGGCGACCTTAGCGAACTCGCGCCAGATCTCCATGAGCTCAGTGGACTCCTTACGGGCCTCAAGGTGCTTGCGACGGCCTGGAGTGTTGTAGAAGATATTCATTTGCCTTGAGGCTCGTACCTGGAGAGCAAGCTACGGGCATCTGCGAGCGCACCTTTGTCCCTTCGATGATGAGCTCAGTGCCTACCTCTTGGTCAGCCGTACGTGTGCGCAGCTCTACCTGGCATACAGCGGCAATAGCTGCGAGAGCCTCGCCACGAAATCCCATCGTAGAGAGGCGCTGTAGGTCATCAATCGTCTGAAGCTTAGAGGTGGCATGGCGCTCAAAAGCCATGCGTGCATCAGTGGGAGACATCCCCTTGCCGTCATCAGTGACGGAGATGGACTGGCGCCCTGCGCCGACGACCTCAATCTGTATCTGCTTGGCTCCAGCGTCGATAGAGTTCTCGACGAGCTCCTTGACGAGATAGGCTGGTGCAGGTACGACCTCTCCAGCTGCTATCTGATTCGCAATGGACTCGGGGAGTAGGCGGATGATATCGCTCATCGCAGGAAGAAGAACCAGAAGACTAAGCCTAAGACCATGAGGGCCAGCATAAGCTTGATGATACGCTGGTCTCTGTCGGAAGAGGTGATACCACGCTTGTGCTGTCGGCTCAGATGGCGAGCCGAGTGAATGAAGGCACCACGGATCTGCTCGCTACTGTCATAGTTCGAACTACTACTACCAGCCCCCTCATCCTTCGTCAAGGCTTCGGGAAGCTCTGCATCGGGATCGAGTTCACCGGCCTCGATCATCTCCTGCCGGATACGTGCGACGCGCTTAGCTAGTTCTTCCTTTCGGGGATCCCAGTAGATGAGCTTGTGCTCAAATTGTCGAGGTCTTCTTTGCTTGAAAAAGGTCTGTATACCCATGAGTAGTCTAAATACGATTGAGGTGTGGAGGTAGCCCCGCTATCACTGGTGGGGCGAAGGACGCACTGGTATACCTGGCGGTACTCCTCGGGGCGAAGAGCACGATACTGAGTCAGCAGTGAGTCGGTGCGAAGCGCTTCTTCGCGAGCTGTTCGCTCGAATGGCTCGTAAGCAGCCAGTGCAGCCTTGGCTCCGCTGAAGCGCTTGAGGTCTGAGAGGGGACGTGAGCGCTGCTCGCTGGGGGGGAGGGAGTCCCCGACAGTCGTGATATCCTCCTTGCGCATGGGGCGACGATCCGCAGCCCACTGGAAGAGGGGGAGTCGATTGACTTCGGGACCAGAGGCCATCTCCAGAGGATAAGCCTTGCCCTCGACGGGGCCTCGCCAAATGGACTTCTTGACCTTGCCTGAGTCCAAGAGGACGTGCATCGTGGAGCTCGTCATGCGGTTGAGTCCATTGTAGTCATTGGTACCCTCCTCCTTCATGTAGTAGATCGATTCGACCTTGCCGCTAACCAAGATCTCACGCACCGTACTATCCTGGACGTAGGCACGTAAGCTGTCGCCACTCATCTGGTTGTAGTAGTCAACACTGTCAATATGCTCGACGACCAGAGCCTTACCGAGGACGTCTACATAGTCAAGCTTCTTACCTCGGAAGTAGAAGTGAGTGGTATCACCTGAGAGCTGGCGCTCTTCACTCCAAAGGATAGGCTTCCCATAGAGCGATAGGGTAGAATCCATAGAGATGTAGCTAAGTGAGTCGGCTACAGCTTGAGCATCTCGGCGGAAGACTCGTACGTTTCGATAGCCTCGCAGGTAACGCTGCATCGTGTCAGGCTTAGCTTTCCCTTCTTGAGCTGCCACGGCACGAAGGCTATCGAGGCGGAGACGATCAGGGATAGGGAGGCTGATGAGCTCTAATGTATCAGCTGACACATAGAGCGTATCCTTCTGCGAATACTCTTCGGCGTGGGCACGCGAGGTCGCGAAGGCATAGTTGCGCTTGTCATCGAAGTACCCGTAGTCCCCATAGAGAATGGCCTTCTGCGCGGTATCGGAGAGCTCCATACGGCCGAAGGCTTCACCGAACTTACTTATGCCATCGTAATAGATGGAGTCTCCGATGAGAGTCTTCGCTCCAGAGGTTACCTCAGAGCGATCAAGAAGAATCCCTACATCTCGACCGACATCATAGATACCGCGCTGCGAGACGATCTGCCCAGAGTCAGACTGGATGAGTGTCTGCCCCTCATAGCTACTGATACGAGTATGGGTATTGTAGAAGAGATGCTCCGTCGTCATTGTCGTCTTGTCATTGACGAGCTTGACATTGTAGCGGAACTCAGCATCATTCGTAGCAGGGATGAACTGCCCGTAGTCTGAGGTCAGCGTATTCTGCGCATCGGTGATCGTACCTCCCTCGAAATAGTAGGCTATATCCGCGATACGGTCATAGTCCAAGCTATCGGTATAGAGGTCTGTCGTCTTATTTGCCAGGTGTACATTATGGCGGAGACGCGCGAGCTTCGAGACACCATCATAGTACAGATAGCGCGAATACATATGTACGGTGTCTCCCTGTACCATGTGCACCTCACCAAAGGCCTCGAAGATCTGGTCATCCTCATTGAGATAGGCGCTATCACAAGTCATGGTCGCATTGCCATGACGCAGGACGACACCTCCCTTAAGGCGCTGTACCCCGGGCTGTAGAGCCGCATCGTACGTCAGCAGATCAGCATGCTCAAGGATAATCCTCGTACCGGCCTTTGCTGGACGAGGTGACTGCATCGTCGGTGACACTCCTCGGTAGGAGGCACGAGAAGTTAGGTAGCTCCCACCCATCACAATGAGGGCAAGAGCTACACATAGACTTAGACGTTGATTCTTCTCCTGAGGCATTTACTTCTTGTCCTCGTGGATCCAGTCTGGATATTGGAAGTGGCAGTTGCGATAGCGCTCGTTGATCTCGATGTGGGTCTGCTTCTGACGAGCACGGATCCACTCATCGATGACGCGGGCACGCTTCTTCTCCAGTGCCATCTCCTTGATACGACGGAAGTCGTTGTTCATATTGGCGATATGCTCGGGATGAATCTCCTTGATGCGAATGATCGCTACCTGCTCCAGTCCCTTATCGGTGTGCATGACGAAGGGCTTAGAGATTTCACCAGGCTTGAGTTCATAGGCGATCTTCGCAATATCCTGAGGGAGATCCTCGTAGCGGAAGTTGGGAGATCCAGAGAACTCGCTCTCGTTAGAGGTATTGGTCATCAGACCACCATTGTTGAGCGTATTCTTATCATCCGAATAGAGCTGAGCAGCTACATCGAAGGTGATCTTCTCATCGCGGATGGCTGTAGCGATCGAGTCAATACGAGCTGTGGCTGCCTTGATGGCACTCTCCTCGACCGTTGGACGGAGGAGGATGTGGCGGAAGTTCACGAGCTCACCACGCTTCTCGATCAGCTGAGCGATGTGATAGCCTTCGTCCGTCTTGATGATAGGGGATACACGGGTCTTATCCATTAGATTGAATACCGCCGTGGCGAAGGCTGGGTCGAGATAAGCACGTCCGACGAAGCCATATTCACCACCTCGTGAAGCCGTACGCTTGTCCTCAGAGTACAGACGTGCGATCGTAGAGAACTCGCGCTTACCCGAGTTCACGTCTTCGGCATATCCACGTAGGATCCCCTTGACTCGGTCTAGCTCAGAGAGGGGCACTTGGGGCTCTAGAGCGATGATCTGTAGCTCAACAGTCTTAGGGATAAAGGGAAGGCTATCCTTAGGGAGCTGCTTGTAGAAGGAGCTAATCTCAGAAGGGGTGACCTGCACGCCCTGAGAGATTTTCGACTTCATCATCTCTACGATAGCTTCATTGCGAGCCTGAACAGTGCGCTCCTCGCGGATCTGAGAGAGCTTCTTATTGAAGTACTCCTCAAGCTTCTCCTTAGAGCCCAGCTCAGAGATCACATTCTGTACCCACATGTCCACCATGCGAGTGACCTGAGTATCGTTAGCTTGGATACTATCGATCTTCGCTTGGTTGAGGAAGAGCTTCTGTACAGCTATCTGCTCGGGTATGATGCAGTCAGGATCTCCCTCGAAAGTGAGTCCCTGACTTCGCGCAAAGAGCTTCTGATACTCAATATCCGAGAGGAGGATCGGTTCATCACCGACCATCCATACGACCTCATCCACGATGGTCTTCTTCTGAGGTTCGTCTCGCTTGGTTTGTGCAAGACTCAGAGAGCCAAGGGCAAGGAGGCTCAGGAGGACTATGGTTGTCTTTCTTTTCATCAAGGGAAAGGATCTGTTTATAAGTAGGGAAAGACCTAGTTGGCGAGCTCCGAGAGGAACTTGATGCGTACTAAGCGGACTTCATCTTCGGAGTAATCACTACCGAGCTCGGTGAGCGCCTCGTTGATATCATCAGTCGTTGACTCCTTGAAGTATTCGTAGATATCTTCAACGCGATCTTCGTCGATGACCTCTTCAATGAAGTAGTTGATATTAATACGGGTACCCGAGTAGACAATGGCTTCGACCTCACTGATGAGTACATCGAAGTCAAGACCAAGAGCAATCGCGATATCGTCCAGAGCCACCTTGCGGTCGATCTGCTGGATGATATTGATCTTGAGCTTGGACTTGTCGGGGCGAGTCCGTACACGGATGTCAGCGGGACGCTCAATGTCATTCTCCTCAACATGGCGGCGAATGACCTCTAGGAATTTCTGACCATAGCGTGCAGCCTTGCCGGCACCGACACCAGGGATGTTCTGAAGCTCATCCATAGTGATGGGGTAGAAGGTTGCCATCGCTTCGAGTGAGGTGTCCTGGAAGATGACGTAGGGAGGGACATTATTCTGCTGCCCCATCTTCTTCCGAAGATCCTTCATGATAGCGAAGAGAACGGGGTCCGTTGACTCTCCAGAGCCACCAGTCCCTCCACTAGCTGGCTGATCCTCAGTCTCCTCATCGGAGTCCGTGATCTTGAAGCTCGTTGGCTTCTTGAGGAACTTTTTCCCAGCAGGGGTAAGCTTCAGGAGTCCGTAGTTCTCTACATCCTTCTTTAGGTAGCCTGCGATGAGTGCCTGACGTATGACTGTCGTCCACGTGGATTCCTCATGATCTTGACCTGATCCGAAGCACTCGAGTTCCTCATGATGGAAGGACTCGATGTCAGAGTTGGTCTCTCCACGGAGTACTGCGATGACGTAGTCAGCATTGAACTTCTCCTTGAGGCTGCTGACGACCTCGAGAAGGTTTACAAGCAATTCTTTAGCTTCCACTTTAGTTTTAGGTACTAAACAATTATCACAGCTACCGCAGTTCTCTGCCTCATAGCGCTCGCCGAAGTAGTTGAGGAGGAAGGACCGACGACAGATGCTGGTCTCAGCATAGTCGGCAGTCTCGCGGAGAAGAGCTCGGGCGATCTCCTGATCAGCGACGGACTTGCCTTTGGTGAAGCGCTCAAGCTTCTCCAAATCATCGTGATCATAATAGGCGATACATACACCCTCACCTCCATCACGTCCGGCGCGCCCTGTCTCTTGGTAGTATCCCTCAAGACTCTTGGGCATGTCGAAGTGTATGACGTAGCGTACGTCTGGCTTATCTATCCCCATACCGAAAGCGATCGTGGCTACTATGACCTCTGCTCGCTCTTCGATAAAGGCATCTTGATTCTCTGCTCGCTCCTTGGCATCCAATCCTGCATGATAGGGAAGTGCCTTGATCCCATTGGCCTGAAGGACCTCGGTGAGATTCATCACCTGGGTACGGCGCATGCAATAAACGATCCCGCTTTTCTTCGGATTGGACAATATGTAGCGTACGATATCCCGCTCTGATTCCGCCGTCTTCGGGTGGATACGATAGAGTAGGTTAGGGCGATTGAAGGAGCTCTGGAAGACCGCTGCTGACTCCATCCCCAAGTTCTTCATGATGTCATGCTGTACCTTGGGGGTAGCTGTGGCTGTGAGGGCCATAATGGGGCGGTCAGCGATCTCAGTGACGATGGAGCGTATCCGACGATATTCGGGTCGGAAGTCATGCCCCCACTCAGATATACAGTGGGCTTCGTCTACGGCGTAGAACGAGATCGGGATCTCCTGCAGAAGCTTGATGTTCTCCTTCTTATGTAGAGACTCGGGAGCTACATAGAGTAGCTTGGTCCGGCCCTGACGTACATCCTCCTTCACCTCCTCCAGTCGAGTACGAGAGAGAGACGAGTTGAGGAAGTGAGCGACGGTATCCTCTTCACAGAAGCCTCGCACGGCATCGACCTGATTCTTCATCAAGGCGATCAGTGGGGAGATAATCACTGCTGTCCCAGGCATGAGAAGGGCTGGGAGTTGATAACAGAGGCTCTTCCCACCACCTGTGGGCATCAGGACAAAGGTATCTTGACCAGCAAGAATACTCTCGATGATCTCCTGCTGATTCCCTTTAAACTGGTCGAAGCCAAAGTGCTTCTTTAGTCCTTCCTTGAGGTTAATCCCGTCCATGGCCATACGCTTCGTGATTACTTGGAGTCTACTTGAGGGTAGAGATTAAGCTGCGACTGCGATATTCTATAACACGGAATGATATATCTTCTTAGTGGGCTCTCACGCTTCGGGGGTCAGTATACCTCCTTAGTGGGAGAGCCATCCTTGGCGAGCTGTTGCTCGACGAAGGTAGCATCGACGACGAACTCTGTCACACCCTGTGAGGGGAGCTCATACATCGGCTCGACCATTACCTGCTCCATGATGGCACGAAGCCCACGGGCGCCGAGCTTCTGCTCCATGGTCTTTGATACCACCAGGTCAAGAGCTTCGTCGGTGAAGGTAAGGCGAATCCCATCAAGCTCGAAGATCTTGGTGTACTGGCGTACCAGTGCATTCTTCGGCTCGGTGAGGATCATGCGTAGTGTGTCACGATGCAGAGGGTGCAGATAGGTGATGATCGGCAGTCGTCCGATAATCTCTGGGATGAGACCGAAGCTCTTGAGGTCACGAGCATCTACATAGCGCAGAAGCTCCTCTTCTTCACGTTTAGAGAGCTTAGCGCTAGGGCTGTTATACCCGACGACGCGTGTATTGAGACGATGAGCTATCTTACGCTCAATACCGTCAAAGGCTCCTGCACAGATGAAGAGAATCTGCTTGGTATCTACCTGAATCATCTTCTGATCTGGATGCTTACGACCACCTTGAGGGGGGACGTTCACGATAGATCCCTCGAGAAGCTTCAGAAGCCCCTGCTGGACTCCTTCGCCACTGACATCACGAGTGATGGAGGGATTGTCACCCTTACGAGCGATCTTATCGATCTCATCGATGAAGACGATCCCACGCTCTGCGGCTGCGACATCATAGTCGGCGACCTGGAGGAGGCGAGTGAGAAGGCTCTCAATATCCTCACCTACGTAACCAGCCTGTGTCAATACCGTAGCATCAACGATAGTGAAAGGTACGTGAAGGAGGCGAGCAATGGTCTTTGCCAAAAGTGTCTTACCCGTCCCTGTGGGGCCGAGCATGAGGATGTTGCTCTTCTCGATCTCTACGCCATCCGTCTCGGCACTTGGCTGAGCGAGGCGCTTGTAGTGGTTGTATACGGCGACCGAGAGATAGCGCTTGGCCTCATCTTGGCCGACGACATAGCCGTCAAGGAACTCTTTTATCTCACGTGGTTTGGGGAGATCCTTGAGCTCCTTTTGAGCAGCTTCTTCGGAGGCCTTTGCTTCGGCACCAGAGAGCTCTTCGAGGAGCTGGTGTCCTCGGTAGATGCACTCTGGGCAGATGTGAGAGTTGATCCCCTCGAGGAGGCCTCCAGTCTCTTCTTCTGTCCTACCGCAGAAGCTGCATTGTTTCTGTTGCTTCTTTGCCATCTACTTCTCTGTGCGGGTGAGAACACGGTCGACCATCCCATAAGCCTGAGCTTCAGTGGCGGTCATCCAATAGTCGCGGTCGCTATCGCGCTGTATCGTTTCGAAGGGCTGTCCCGAGTGCTCGGAGAGGATGGTATAGAGTTCCTCCTTGACCTTGAGGATCTCGCGAGCTGCGATCTCAAGGTCGCTGGCTTGCCCTTGCATGCCCCCGAGGGGCTGATGGATCATCACGCGAGAGTGGGGAAGGGCAAAGCGCTTCCCCTTGGTCCCTGCGACGAGTAGCACAGAGGCCATTGAGGCAGCCATACCAGTGCAAATCGTAGAGACATCGCAGCCGATGTACTGCATCGTGTCGTATATCCCGTAGCCCGCATATACTGAGCCACCAGGGGAGTTGATATAGATGGATATATCCTTGCCTGGCTCGCTGCTATCGAGGAAGAGCAGCTGGGCTTGTATGACATTAGCCGTATAGTCGTTGATCTGCGTCCCGAGGAAGATGATGCGGTCCATCATCAGTCGAGAGAAGACGTCCATCTGTGCGACGTTCATAGGGCGTTCCTCAATGATCGTCGGAGAGATGTAGCTACTCTGCACTTGCATATAGCTATCAAGTGCAAGGGAATTCATCCCCAAGTGACCTACGGCAAACTTCTTGAATTCGTTCATTTCTATTCTAGTAGTAATAGGGCCTTCTATCCATATTACGGCTCTATATAACAAAGGTATAAATAATTCTGAAATAGCCTAAGGAAATATAAAGCTCTACTTAGCGGTAGAATATGCTGATCTTGTAGCTGAAAGTGCACTCTGCTGATAGCTCCAAGAAAGTCGATACCTAATAGGAGACTGCCATCGCTATATAGCGAATATCCTCATACAAGAGGGAGCGATGTGCAGACTCACCTCATAAAGACTTGTTGCAATGGTGGTTGGAGCTATGAACCACTATTGGTCGTTATGCTGACCTCTATTGGTTGCTACTCCTCTCCTCTATAAGAGACCATATATAGGTACATGAGTGCGTGGGGTAGAGCTATATAGGATGGCGAAGAAAGCTATATAGCTTTGTGAAGTGACCTATATTAGGCTATTGCTCCGCGTAGGGATAAAAAGCTGTGGACGAGTGGCAGATAAGTTTGGACTACGTACGTAGCTCTAATATCTACGTACGTGGATATTTGGATTTACGTGCCGGTCTTTAAGACTACGTACATAGACAGAGGAAAACCACTACGTGAAGGCACTTTTTCTTCACGAGAAGGGTACTTTTTCCTCCACTGGACAAGAGGAATACTCGCGATGGGGCGAAGGGCTTGCGTACCACTTCGGAGAGGCATGTCGGGGAGCTGGGCGTGCGATGCCTTAGCTCAATGAATAGAGACTCCTATAAGTCTACTTATGACTCGACGTAAGTACTATTATTTCAGTGATTTATTATACAGGGAGAATGGACACGTTTGTTGCGGCCTGTACACTAATAGCCCCTCTCAAAACGACACCGTCCCGAGAGCAATGACTCTCGGGACGGTGATATAGGTAGCTGAAGAAGCGGGTTCTTCTAAGTGCTATCGCTTCCAAAAGTGTGGGGTAAGGATACCTATTACGGTAAAGACTTCAAGACGACCCGCCAGCATAAGGAAGCATAATACCCCTTTAGAAAAAGCCCCTGCGCCTGCGACACTATTAGCATATTCACCAATCCCTGGACCAGAGTTACTCACAGCTGAGCAGGCAATACTGATGCTGGAGACGAAGCCATTATTATCAAGCATCAGAAGCATGGATCCCACAAAGATTAAGCCTACATAGAGGACACAGAAGGCGAGAATCTGGTGTACCACGCTTACGCTAAGCTGACGACCATTCATCAAGACAGGGGTGAGCAGGTGGGGGTGTATTTGCTTCTTGAACTCATTATAGAGGTTCTTGATCAGTACCAAGAAGCGTGAGGCCTTCAGCCCACCCGAAGTAGATCCTGCGCAGCCGTTGACGAACATCAAGAGTAGGGCAATCATCCAGAAGAAGGGCCCCCACAGTGTAATCTCCGCTGTGGAATATCCTGTACTTGATCCAAGGTAAGTACCTCAAAGAGCGCATGTCGGATATTTCCCTCCATGGTAGGATACTCTCCTTGTAGACTAATCCAAATGGTGGTAATGACTGTAGCACCAAGAATGAAAATCGTGAAGAAGCGCGTTCTCCTCATCCTTGAATAAGCGCATTGGTTTACCTGTCACAGCGAAGTAGACCAGAGTAAGATTGAGGCTACCTATGTACATGAAGAGGGAGAGGACATACTCCGTATAGGAGGAGTCAAAGGCTGCGACACTCTCATCGCGGGTCGAATAGCCCCCTGTCGAAATGCAAGTGAACGCATGACAAACAGCATCAAAGAGATTCATCGGACCCACCCAAAGTAGGAGGATTAGCACAACGGTCTCTGCCAGATAGATAGCCCAAAGACACTTAGCGACATCCGAGATACGTGGTAGGAATCGGTCGTGTGTGATCCCTGTAGTCTCAGCATTGTAAATCTGACTTGCCCCACCGCCGAAGATGGGTAAGAGTGCGACTGTGAAGACCACAATACCGACACCTCCCTGCCACTGTGTGAGGCTACGCCAGAGGTGGACTGAGTGCGGTAATCCTTCCACCTTCGCAAAGACCGTGGCTCCCGTAGTTGTAAAGCCCGAGATCGTTTCAAAGAAGGCGTCCAAAGGAGAGGTCAATGCTCCCGTCAGTAAGAAGGGAAGCATCCCAATAGCAGAGAGGAGAAGCCACACCGATGTCACGGCAAGCATACCTTCACGGCGTGAGGCTCGCTTCTTGTGTAGCTTATAGCCCCGGTGTAGGAGGAGTGCACCGACGAAGAAGAATACTCCGATAGTGATGATCCATGGGGTGGGAGACTCTTGATAGAGCAGTGCTACCATGAGGACAATGAGCATCATTGCCCCTTCGACGAAGCACATCATCCCGAGGATACGGCTAATGAATCGGAAGTTTATCGAGTGCATGGGATGGTCGGCTGGGGGCTACTAAAAGAGCTCCTTGAGCGTATTGATCGTGAGGTCGTGATAGAAGATCACGACATGGTCATAGGGCTCGAAGACGGTATTCCCATCGATCATACAGGGGCGGCCATTGCGCATCATCCCCCCGAAGGTCATGTTTGCGGGGAGTTTCAGGTCGCTAATGCGGCGCCCCACGATATGGGAGTCACGACGAGCGACGAGCTCAATAACTTCTGCATTATTGACCAATGAGAGACAGGTCACTTGTCCCGTATCCTGCCCAAGGAGTGTACGGTAGATATAGCCTGCAGCAAGGAGCTTCTTGTTGATCAGTGTACCGACATCGAGACGATAGGCAAGCGGGATATAATCAATATTCTCCTCCTTAGCCACCGTCTTATAGACGTTGTAGCGCTTCGCTGCGAGACAAGCCAAGACGTTTGTCTCGGAGTTCTCTGTCAGCGCAATGAAGACTTGGGATTCTTCCAGATTTACTTCATCGACAATCTCTGGGTCACGACCATCGCCGTGGTAGATCTCGACGTTGTGAGGAAGCTCCTGCGAGAGACGTAGGCACTTATCTTTATCAATATCGATGAGTGCCACCTGAATGTCTTCCGAAATCTTCGAGATGGTACGCAGTGCTACGGGGCTGGCTCCCATGATGACAACACGCTCGATCTTCGGCGCTATCTTACCCGAGAGCTTGCGAACGAGATCAATATGATCTACGTCACAGGTGAAGAAGACGAGGTCATTATGCTCAATACGGGTGTTCCCCCGTGGGATAAGCGTATCAAAATCGCGCTTTATAGCTACGACGTGGAAGTACTTCCCATCATCACCCGGGAGAAGCGTCTTTAAGTCTTTCAGATACTGCCCTACGATGGGGGCACCATTGCGAACCTTCACACCGACGAGCGCCAGTGCACCATTGAAGAGCGTGACGTACTGACGTGCCCAGGGGTACTCGATGATCGAACCAATCTCGCGAGCAGCGAGCTCCTCAGGATAGATCATAGAGTCTACACCAAGCTCCTCCATGAGGATGTTGTATTCACTCTCTCGAGGTACTCTGGGTTGTTGATGCGAGCAATGGTATGACGAGCTCCTACTCGCTTAGCAAGCATACATGCCATGACGTTGGTCGCTTCGTCGGGAGTAACCCCGACGAAGAGGTCTGCTCCAGCTACATGAGCACGCTCGAGATCAGAGAGTAGGGTAGGACTCCCCTCTATAGGTAGGACCTCCAGATGGTGACTAGCTCGCTCAAGCTTCTTGCCATCTTGATCCATCAAGACGATATTCTGCTCCTCGTTGGAGAGCATCTTGGCCAAGTGCGTACCGACTTCTCCGGCTCCTGCGATGACTATTCTCATGGCGTCGTTATCCTTCTATCGTAGTGCCAAGGAGTGCCTTTGCGGCATCATAAATAGAGTCTTCATCTAAGCCACAGTAGCGCTTCTGCTCCGCTGGTGTACCATGAGAGATGAACTCATCAGGCAAACCAAGCGTCTTGATACGCCCCTTGTAGCCCGCTTCCATAGCCTGCTGCAGTATAGCTGAGCCGACACCGCCACTGAGGCAACCTTCTTCTATGACAAGGAGGTTAGGTACGGAAGCAAAGAGCTTACGCAGGCACTCTTCGTCGAGAGGCTTGGCAAAGACCAAGTCAACATGTGCTACACTGTGCCCCTCTGCTTGTAGGCGCTCTACAACTCTCGCTGCTGAGACGCCTATGGGTCCCAGTGATAGGACGGCCAATGATGAGCCTTCTCGTAGTACACGAGCCTTTGCAAAAGGATAGTGCTCCATAGGCTGCTTCCAGTCCACCACAGAGCCAGCACCACGAGGGTAGCGAATAGCAATAGGCCCCGACCAGTCGAAGCAAGCCGAGTACATCAGGTGACGAAGCTGTATCTCATCATATGGGGAGCAGACAGCCATCCCTGGGATCGTACGTAGGTATGCTATGTCGAATGCTCCCTGATGCGTAGCACCATCTTCTCCCACCAAGCCAGCACGATCCAAGCAGAAGACTACATGGCTTTCCGTCAAGGCAACGTCATGAATGAGCTGGTCATAAGCTCGCTGCATGAAGGTCGAGTAGATGTTGCAGACGGGGATGAAGCCCTCTGCAGCCATACCCGAGGAGAAGGTCACCGCGTGCTCCTCGGCAATCCCTACGTCAAAGGAGCGCTTGGGATACTTCTCCATCATGTAGGTCATGGAGCAGCCCGTAGGCATAGCTGGAGTTACCGAAACGATACGCTCATCCATGTCCGCCAGCTCAACTAAGGTCTCGCCAAAGACATCTTGGAACTTTGGTGGCTGAGGCGTCGCTGAAGTCAAGCTGATGCGTTCGCCCGTCTTCGGGTCAAACTTCCCAGGAGCGTGCCAGATCGTGGGTTCCTTCTCAGCTGGGGCATAGCCCTTACCCTTCATCGTGCTGATATGCAGTAGGCGAGGCCCCTTCATGTCACGGATATCCTGGAGGATCTGTACAAGATGGACGACATCGTGACCATCCGTTGGTCCCAGATAGCGAATACTGAAGCTATCAAAGAAGTTCGTTTGCCCTGAGAGTAGCGCCTTGATACGGTTGTTAAAGCGCTGCAGATCCTTATGCTGATCCTCGTGGACAATATTGAGCTTGCGCAGCATACGATACATATCATAACGCATGCTATTGTACGTGGGATTGGTCAGCAAGTTGACCATATGACGATTGAGCCCACCGACATTCTTGTCGATAGACATGTTGTTATCGTTCAGTATGATCAGAAGGTTGTTAGGGTAGGAAGAGGCATTGTTCAGCCCTTCGAATGCCATGCCACCGCTCATAGCGCCGTCTCCAATGAAGGCGACGACACGTCGACTCTCATCCTTGAGAGCTGCTGCTACAGCCATGCCCAGAGCTGCTGATATGGAGTTGGACGCATGCCCTGCAGCAAAGGTGTCGTACTCGCTCTCCGAGGGGATGGGGAAGCCAGCCAGACCACCCCAAGTACGGAGCGTATGGAAGTCACGACGACGTCCTGTGAGGATCTTGTGTACATAGGCTTGGTGCCCGACGTCCCAGACGATGCGGTCTTCGGGGGTATCAAAGACATAATGCATCGCCACGGTGATCTCTACGGCACCGAGGTTGGCGCCGAGATGCCTGGTATCACGGAGAGAAGTAGAGAGCATGAAACGACGGATCTCCGCACAGAGCTCTGGGAGCTGATCGGGTCGGAGCCGTCTTAGATCATGCGGAGTCTCTATCCCATCCAGAAGGGGGTAGATCTGCTCTTGCGTAGTGCTATCTGGCATGATGATCGATGGGTTAGTGCTGAGCTGAGAGGTGGCTGATCAGCGCATCGAGCGTAAGCTTCTCTTGCTGTCCGCTCTGCATATCCTTGAGGGTAAAGGTACTCGTAGTACGCTCTTCCTCACCCACCAGTACGACGAAGGGGATCTTGAGGCTATCAGCATAGCTCATCTGCTTCTTCATCTTCACGGGCTCTGGATAGATCTCAGAGCGGATCCCTTCTCGGCGTAGGCGTGCTACGATAGGCATCAGGTAGGCAGCATCCTCTTCGCTGAAGTTCGCAAAGAGGACTTGGGTACCGACCTCTGCTTCGCTTGGGAAGAGTCCCAGTTCCAAGAGGACGTCATAGATACGGTCGGCGCCGAAGGAGATACCGACACCACTAAGGCCGTCAAGCCCGAAGATACCCGTAAGGTTGTCGTAGCGACCACCTCCCGAGATACTGCCCATGGCGGCATCAAGTGCCTTTACTTCAAGGATGGCTCCTGTATAGTAGGACAGGCCGCGGGCTAAGCTCAAGTCCACCACAAGCTCAGCCTTGAGGTCAAGACGATCGATATGGTCAAGGATATACTCCTGCTCTTCGATGCCCTTCTGCCCCTCTTCGGAGGTAGCTAAGAGCCCCTTAAGCTGAGTGAGCTTCTCACGATTGCTCCCCGAGAGAGCGAGGAAGGGGCGGAGCTTGGATAGCTCATCCTCCGTGAAGCCCTTGCTACGTAGCTCATCAAAGACCTTTTCTTCGCCGATCTTCTCAAGCTTATCGATAGCCGTCGTGATGTCAATTAGGCGATCACCTCGGCCCGTAGCCTCTGCGATCCCCGCAAGAATCTTACGATTATTAAGTAAGATGCGTACACGCAAGCCAAAGCGACGGAAGACCTCGTCGATGATCTCCAGGAGCTCGACTTCGTTAATCAGTGAGGTTGATCCGATGACGTCAGCATCACACTGATAGAACTCTCTATAGCGACCCTTCTGCGGGCGATCAGCACGCCATACCGGCTGTATCTGGTAGCGACGGAAGGGGAGTGTAAGCTCGGAGCGGTGCATGACGACATAGCGTGCGAAGGGTACGGTAAGATCATAGCGAAGACCCTTCTCGCAAGCCTTATTAGCAAAGTGAATAGCATTGCGCTCCAAGAGTTCCTCATCAGAGAGATCACGGAGAGCATCACCCGAATTGAGCACCTTGAAGAGGAGACGGTCACCCTCTTCTCCATACTTACCGAGGAGGGTAGAGAGCTGCTCCATCGTAGGAGTCTCTATTTGGCGGTAGCCGTAGAGTGCATACACCTGGCGGATGGTGTCAAAGATATAATTGCGACGAGCCATCTCTACGGGGCCAAAGTCTCGCATGCCCTTCGGTATCGTTGGTTTCTGCATCTTCTTATGTAGATATTCTGTGATATTTCTTTACTGTGGCCTCACCCTCTGCGCTGCAGGAGGTGAAGCGTTGTGTCATATTCATTCTTCTCATCCCGTGGGAAAGTCTCGCTTGCTGTCTCTCTCCATTCTGAAGGATCAAGCTCGGGGAAGAAGACCTCGGCATCGGGGAAGGTAGCTTGGACACGAGTCAGGTAGATTCGATCGGCATGAGGTAGGAGCTGACGATAGATCTCTCCGCCTCCGATGATGAAGACCTCTTCATCTGATTCACAAGCCTTCAATGCCTCCTTTATCGTAGGATAAACCTCTACCCCCTCGCGAGCGGTTAGACTGCGACTGACGACGATGTTACGTCGGTTGGGTAGGGGACCACGAGGCAGTGAGTCGAAGGTCTTACGCCCCATGAGAATTGTATGCCCAGTCGTGAGCTCTTTGAAGCGCTTGAGATCGGCAGGTAGATGCCAAAGGAGGTCATTCCCACGGCCGATAGCTCCGTCTAATGCAATGGCGACGACGATAGAGAGTATCATACCACAATGAACTATACCGAGACCTTACCTGCGATGTGGGGATGAGGATCGTAGTCAAGGAGCTCGAAGTCCTCGTAGCGGAAGTCCTCCAGTCGTGTGATCTCAGGATTGAGACGAAGTCGGGGAAGAGGGCGTGGCTCACGAGTGAGCTGAAGCTCCACCTGCTCCATGTGATCTCGGTAGATATGGACGTCACCGAAGCTATGGACGAAATCACCCACCTCAAGCCCTGTGACCTGAGCGATCATGTGGAGGAGGAGAGCATACGAAGCAATGTTGAAGGGGACCCCAAGGAAGACGTCAGCACTGCGCTGATAGAGCTGGAGGCTCAGGCGTCCATCAGCCACATAGAACTGCATCAAGCAGTGGCAAGGCGCCAACGCCATATCATCAATCTGCGCCACATTCCACGCTGAGACGATCATGCGACGGCTTGTCGGATCACGGCGGAGCTGGTCGATGATCTGCTGGATCTGGTCAATATGCCCTCCTTGATAGTCAGGCCAAGAGCGCCACTGATAGCCATAGATCGGCCCGAGAGAGCCATCTTCACGTGCCCACTCATTCCATATACGCACGCCATGCTCCTGCAGGTACTGAACATTGGTATCCCCACGTAGGAACCACAAGAGTTCGTATATGATGCTCTTCAGGTGTAACTTCTTCGTCGTCAAAAGCGGGAAGCCCTGACTTAGATCAAAGCGCATCTGATAGCCGAAGGTGCTGAGCGTCCCCGTACCTGTACGGTCGCCCTTGAGATGTCCCTCGGAGAGGATATGACGGAGCAGATCCTGATATTGCTTCATATTCTATAATGATATAGGTGCACAAAGATACACAATAGACCTCAGTTAGCCTGCTTTCGAGCTGAGGATTATAGAGCTTCCTTATCAAAATCACCTCCTATTTACGACCATTGCGCGAGGCCATCTCTTCACAGCTTACAGTTTCCTCCTTGGAACTTCTCAGCCTAAAGACTCCGATTGTCGAGGAAAGAAGGTACGAGCAATGAAGAGGTGGGCTTGCACAATGGCTCATAATAGGCATATGGGTGCGTGGGTAGAGCTATATAGCTTTGTGAAGTGACCTCTACTTAGGTTGTTGCTCTGCGTAAGGATAAAAGTTGCGGACGAGTGGCTGATAAATTTGGGCTACGTACGTGGCTCTAACATCTACGTACGTGGATATTTGGATTTACTAGCCTGGTCTTTAAATCTACATGCATAGACAGAGGAAAACCTCTACGGGAAGGCGCTTTTTCTTCACGAGAACGATGCTTTTCCCTCCGCTGATAAGAGGAATACTCACGATAAGGCGAAGGGCTTATGTATCTCTTCGGAGAGGTATATAGGGGAGCTGAGCGTGCGATGCCTTAGCCCCCTAAGTAGAGGGCAGGACTCTAAGTCAACAGTCTCCATTTGCAAGTCGTATTGAGGTAGAGTCAATTGGCAAACGACTATTGCTCTGTAGTTAAACGGCTATCGCTTTTTTGGGGGCAAACGACCATTGTTGCAGCTTTGTACTCACTACTGCTTCGCATACACTCTCTGGTGGCGATGCAGTACTCAGTAGGGGAGAGTACGACCAAGATGCGTACACTTTGATGCGGTTGTCCTGTGAGAGTTACCGTAGAGGATAGTACTACTCCCGATAGATAGCTGAGGGAGGTCCCTGCGAAGTACCTTCCATCTATATATCGATGAGGAAAGCAGTACTAGTCAAATCACCGACCAATACGGGTAGCTTTTAGGAGCAATAGCAGGAGGATAAAAATCAGCAGCAAGTGCGTAACGAGCTCTCCTGCAAATATTATACGTTTTTTAGGTAATACTTTTTGCCTACCTTTGCCGACACCCCCTCGATATCACACTTGTGGGGGAATGCATAAATACTATTGAAAATGAAGAAGATTCTGATGACTGTAGCTCTCGCAGCTACCGCGCTTGTCTCCGCACAGGCTCAGTCGGAGTTCAAGCCCCTCGCAGGGAGTGTAACGACCGACTTCTCTCTCTTTGCTAATGGGATTTTCAACCAGACTAAATCACCCGTAGCTCTCGGCTCACACGCTGGTATCAACGCTGGTCTCATCAAGGGCCGCTACTTCCTCCAGGACAACATCGCCCTGCGCCTTTCTCTGGGTCTGAACAACAGCTCCAGCACGGAGAAGACGACTGACCCCGTGACCGAAGCTACCACGAAGAGCAACGTCTTTACCTTCGGCCTTGGTCTTGAACACCACTTCGGTGGCACGGATCGCCTCTCTCCCTATATCGGTGCTGAGCTCTTCCTCGGTTCTGCTACGGGCTCTACGAAGAGCGTTAACAGCGCAGCAACTACCATCTCAAAGAATGCTCCTCGCTTCGTCTTCGGTGGTGACCTCCTCCTCGGTGCAGACTACTACGTCGCTCTCACGTCTACCTCGGCGTAGAAGCTGGTCTGGAGCTCCTCCATGCTTCTACCGGTAAGACTTCTGTTACGACAACGCCTGCAGGTGGTACGGCTACGACGAACGAATCTAAGTCAACGTCTTCTGCTGGTGGCTTCGCTACCGATATCAAGGCTGGCTTCAAGGTAGGTTTCGTATTCTAAGCGAACTCCCATACAAGCTCTTAGGGTAACTCTTAAGAGTAAAAGAAAATCCCCCTAAGGTCGGTGAGACCTTAGGGGGGATTTCTATTTAGCGCTCTTCTTTAGAGAGGGAGCGTCTTGGAGCGAAGCCAAGCTGCTTCGTCGCTGCTAAGTAGGGGAGCGATCGTCTGATAGACTCGTTCCTGATAAGCATCGTACCAAGCAATTTCCTCTGCTGTGAGGAGATCCTTACGGACAAGCTGATTATCAAGGTAGCACAGAGTCACCGTCTCGAAGCCGAAGAAGCGCCCGAACTCAGTCTCTTCACGAAGCTCGGTGATGACGAGATTCTCGATACGGATGCCATACTTACCCGAGCGGTAGAGCCCAGGCTCGTTGCTGGTGATCATACCGAGTTCAAGTGGCGTGGGGTTGACTTCCATACGGATGTTCTGCGGCCCTTCGTGGACGTTGAGGAAGAAGCCTACACCATGCCCCGTACCATGCCCATAATTCAGGCCCTGCTGCCAGAGTGCATGGCGAGCGAGGATATCAAGCTGGCTACCACGCGTCCCTTCGAGGTACTGCACCAGAGCAAGCTGAATGTGGCCCTTCAAGACGAGCGTGTAGTCCGTACGGAGCTCTTCCGAAGGAGTGCTGAGCGCTACCGTGCGCGTGATATCCGTAGTCCCATCGACATACTGGCCGCCACTATCAAGAAGAAGTACACCTTCTGGACGTACCGTAGCAGCCGTGTCTTTCTGCGCGCTGTAGTGGACGATAGCACCATTGCCGAGGTAGCCACAGATCGTGCCGAAGCTGTCACCGTAGAACTTATCATCCTTAGCACGGAACTCATTGAGGCGGATACCCAGCTCATACTCCGTGTAAGTTTCACCACGTCCCAGAGCTTCCTCCAGCCACTTGAAGAAGCGGGTTAGAGAAGCACCATCGCGTGCCATGACCTTACGGAGGCAAGCGATCTCAGTCCCGTTCTTGATAGCCTTGAGCTGAGTCAGAGCTGAGACTCCCTCGATCTTACGGCAGTGCGCTGGGATCAGAGAATAGATGTGGTAGGTGATACGCTTGGTATCGACCAAGAGGCGGACTTCAGCGGGGAGTGCTGCGATGAAGCTATCCAGTTCCGTATAGCCCTTAAGGGTTACACCATTGGCCGTGAGGTAAGAGCGAACTTCCTCTGGCACCTTAGCTGGATCTACGAAGATGACAGCTTCCTTCTCGCCGATGTAGCCAAAGCCTACGGCTACGGGATTGAAGGAAACATCATTGCCTCGTACATTGAAGACCCACGCTAGCTCATCGATCATCGTGATGATCGTAGCATTGGCGCCCTGAGCACGGAGTTTAGCACAAACTGCCTCGATGCGTTCCTTGGCACTAGCGCCTGAGTATTCCTCGGGGTGAAGGAAGAGCGGCTGGTCGGGGAGAGCTGGACGATCTGCCCAAACACGCTCGATAAGATCCTGCGTGAGACGATACTCGATACCATAGACAGCAAGCTTACGCTCAGTGTCATCAGCCTCTGCGAAGGAGAGGCATGCGCCATCAGCTCCGACGACTGCACCAGCAGGAAGCTCAGCGGCGAGGAAGCCTTCGATAGTGGGGGCACCAGGGACACCCATCTTGAAAAGCTCGATAGAAGAGTCCTTCAGCTGCTCGCCTGCCTGCAGGAAGTAGCGGGAGTCAGTCCATAGACCGGCCTTATCTAAGGTCACAACGACGGTGCCAGCAGAGCCATTGAAGCCGCTGATCCATGCACGACTCTTGAAGCGATCAGGCGTGTATTCGCTGAGATGTGCATCTGAAGAAGGGATGATGTAGGCCGAGAGACCTGCTGCCTTCATCTCCTTGCGGAGTAGCGCTAAGCGCTCGATGATTGTAGACATACGCTTATAGGTTTATGTGAGAAACAGGGTAGGGTTAGGCGGGATTCTGATGCTCTGTACGGAGGAGATCATTGACTTCCTTCACGGGATTGAAGGTATCGAGAGGCACTTCGACAAAGGCGGTGTTCCAGTCGTGCATAGCTCCATTCCATAGTCCAGGGAGCTCAAGAGCCAGGAGCTCACGACCGCTGAGGCTCTTATGTGAGATGAAGGCGGTCTTGGGATTGACAAACTTCGTCAAGTCAAAGGGCTGGCCCTTATAGTCACGTATGGAGCAGACAAGGTCTACGGGATTGAAGTATCCTCCAGCCTCAAAGAAGGCACGTTGTCCAGCATCCTCCATATCGATCTGCGAGCTCTCAAGGATCTGCAGAGAACTGCTGCCGTCATGCTCACGGACGATGAAGGGGCCACCACCGGGCTCACCTTGGTTGCGCACCATACCGCAGACGCGTATGGGGCGATTGAGACGACCTTGGATCCATTTGATGGTACTACTATCCTCCTTATCCAAATCTTCAGGTACCGTGATGGATAGTTGCCCCTCAAGAAAGCCGAGGATTTCCTCGATCTGCGCGTGTGATGGCTTGCCCTTTTCCAAGAGGGTGAGGTAGCTGAAGATCTGTCGTCTCAGTGCGATGAGTACGCCTCCGAGGAACTTCTTATACATGATGGTTGTGCCCTTATAGGGATCGGGAACCACGTTGTCAATGTTCTTGATGAAGACCACATCGGTAGGGAGCTTCCCAAGGTTATGGATCAAGGCACCATGCCCACCTGGGCGGAAGAGTAGGTGGCCTGTATCCGTACGGAAGAGCTCTCCCTCGGGCGTCAAGGCCAACGTGTCGGTAGAAGGGAGCTGTTCGCTGAAGCTGATATCATAGCGCACACCGTAGAGATCCTCATAGACAGGCTGGAGCGAGTGAACAAGAGCTTCAAAATCTTTGCGGTGCTCGGGAGAAACAGTGAAGTGCAGGCGTACCATCCCCTCACGATCACGGGCATAGAGCGCTCCTTCGACGAGATGCTCCTCTGCCGAAGTACGCGGGGCTTCCTTATAGTTATGGAAGAGAAGTAGTGCCTTAGGTTTGCTACCATAACCCAGTCCCTTAGGAAGTAGAAGGTTCTCTACAATAGCCTTATACTCCCCAGCTGCGATGAGCTTAGGGATGCTCTTCCAGTTATTACGGAGACAAGCTTCGTTGAGGCGCTCATAGAAAGCAAACTGATTGATGTGGCTAAAGAAGCGCTCTTCCTCAGGCTTCTCAGGAGCTGTATAAGGAGCTTCAAGGAAGTTGTAGAGCATTTTGAACATTCGTGAAGCAGCTCCTGATGCTGGCACCATCTTATAGACCGAAGCCTTACCTGAGAGAAGATACTCTTCCCAGAGATCCATATAGCCAGCTTCTTCACTGGCCTCTACGCGCAGGATACCCTGCTCAAGGGAAGCTGATGCCAAGATCTCCAAATAAGGGAATCCCTTGCGGATCTCCTCTACTTGATGAGTTGCCGCCTCAGGAGTAATGCCACGAGCTGCAAGTTCTTCGAGGTCTTGTGGGGTGAATAGTCCGTTGTCCATAGGTAGTAGTATGTGTAGTGTGTTAGTTACTTCGTCTTTGTATAGCCCAGAGAAGGAAGGATCGTGAGGAGCTTCTGGCGCTGATCTCCCTGGATGATGATCTCACCATCCTTGGCTGATCCACCGACACCACAGCGCTGACGCAGCGTTTTACCCAAGGCTTCAAGATCAGCTGAACTGCCTACGAAGCCCGTAATGAGCGTAACTTCCTTACCTCCACGCTGCTTCTTTGAGAGCGAGAGACGGAGGGGCTGCTCAGCGGCTGGTAGCGTCTCTGGTTCAGCTACCTCGGCTGTCGTGTATTCAAAGTCTAGGTTGGTGCTGTAGAGCACCCCCAAGCGATTCTTCCAGTCCGACATAGTTGCTATACCATGGGTGAGACATCAAGTGAGAAGCCTACGGGCAGGAAGGCTGACACATCCCCTCCATAGTGTAGGAGCTCACGTACAACAGTTGAGCTAATGTGTGTGAAGCGCTGAGAGGCTGGGAGAAGTACCGTCTCCATATCGGCAATGTGACGATTAAGGTCTGCCAGCGTACGCTCGTATTCCATATCCGTACTACTACGTACACCTCTAAGTAGGGCTCCTACCTGAAGCTCCTGGGCTAAAGATACAGTTAGTCCTGTGTAAGTCAAGACGCGCACACGAGGCTCATCTGCATAGTAGCGAGAGATCTGCAGCAGGCGCTCCTCTGCAGAGAAGAGGTTGCGCTTCGCATCGTTAGTCCCGATCCCCACGATGACTTCATCAAAGAGACATAGACCACGTGCCACGATGTCGGCGTGACCACGGGTAAAGGGATCAAAGGATCCTGCGTAGAGGGCAGTGCGTTTCATGTGCGTCATCGGGTAGGTCTATCGCTGTGTCAAATCAATGATTTCCTCAGGAGCAGGTGTGAGGTTCTCTATACCCGTCTCTGTAACAAGATAGGTATTCTCTATGCCAACAGCACCAACATGAGGGAGGACAAACTTGGGTTCAAAGGCGATGATCATACCTGGTTGCAAGGTATCCTTACTGCGCCCCATCAGTACGGGGAGCTCATTGATCTGTAGGCCCAAGCCATGACCAACGAACTGCGCTTGTAGCTCTGTCCCCATAAAGTAAGGCCCCGCACCAGCTTCCTCTACCATGCGTAGACTCTCATTGTAGAGATCGGCACACGACGTTCCAGGGGTTGCCTTCTGCATCACCTGACGATGGATCTCAAGGCTGAGCTCGTGTAAGCGATAGGCCTCATCTGATAGGCAGCCAATAGAATAGGTACGTGTCATGTCGGTGCAGTAGACCCCATAGTTCCCAGCCATGTCGACCATCACGGCTTGCCCCTCGTGCAGGGGAGTACCGTTAGAGCCTAAGGGGAGTGCCTGACTACCTGCTCCACCGAGAGCGAAGTCATAGGGGGAAGGAGCGCCTGCATTATCACCTGTAAGCAGGCTCCCCATATAGATCTCCATCGCTGAGCCGAAGCAGCGAAAGATACCAATAGATCCTCTACGACGCATCTCCCGCTCGATCTCGATCTGTAGGTCACGGTCGGTCATCCCATCTCGGTAGAGAGAAGGGATCGTAGCATAGGTAGCGATATGATGACGCGCTCCCTCACGAATTTGCTCCAGCTCAAGTGGTGTCTTCACCATGCGAACCTCACGAAGGAGTGCCGTCGCATTATGTAGCTCAGCCTTAGGGAAGAGCTTACGCTGTCGCTGGATATCAGAGTAGCTCTGCTCATCGAGTTCTAAAGCCACCGAACGTAGGGCAGCGGTATCAATGTACTCTGTGATCTGCTCGATCTTGCGTACATAGTGTACCGTGGCACTCTCGGGATGAAGCTGTGGACGGCGGATAAAGAACTGTGCTTCTCCCTCACGAGGGATGAAAGCAAGACCAGCGAATACCTCTCCACAGATGTAGAGGAGGTTGACGTTAGAGACCACAACGAGAGCCTCAATACCCTGACGCTGAAGAAGCGACTGGAGCTTAGCTACACGAAGACGATAGTCTGGCTGGAGAAATTCCATTGTATAACGGAGGATAGAGAACTAATTAAAATGGGGTTTCATTGGATGGGAGCGGTCCGCTCATAGGGTCAAACCCTGCATCAAACCCTGTATCTGAAGGTGCAAGGGGATCAGCCGAAGCATCGGCTCCACGGGCACCTCTACCGAGGCGTCCACCACGAGCATGCTTCTCATCAGCGCCCAGCTGAGAGAGTTCGCCCTTCGGAGCAAAGCGAGCATAGTCAGCCTTGAAGGCCAAGCGCACATCACCAACAGGACCATTTCGGTGCTTAGCGATGATGAACTCACCGACACCTCGCAGGTCTTCCCCTGTCTCAGGATCACTGTAGATCTTATAGTACTCAGGGCGATGGATGAAGCATACGATGTCGGCATCCTGCTCGATAGCACCTGACTCACGAAGGTCAGAGAGCTGTGGACGCTTGCTATTGGCATCACCTCCCTGCAGACGATTCTCTACGCCACGGTTGAGCTGCGAAAGGGCGATGATAGGGATGTTCAGCTCCTTGGCCAGCATCTTCAGCGAACGTGAGATAGTACTGACCTCCTGCTCACGGTTGCCGAAGCTCATACCGCTGGCATTCATCAGCTGAAGATAGTCGATGATGATGATCTTGACCTGATGCTCGCGGACAAGGCGACGGGCCTTGGTACGTAGCTCAAAGACCGAGAGTGATGGGGTATCATTGATGTAGAGTGGGGCACCCTCAAGCGTACCGATACGGTTGTTCAGACGAGTCCACTCCTCTTCATTGAGGCGACCACTCTTGATCTTCTGCCCATCGATCTCACAGACGTTGGAGAGGAAACGCTTGACGAGCTGCACGGCACTCATTTCGAGGTTGAAGAGCGCGACAGGTATCTTGTTATCAACTGCCATATACTTCGCCATAGATACGACGAAGGCCGTCTTACCCATAGCTGGACGGGCAGCGATGATAATAAGGTCAGAGTTCTGCCAACCGGAAGTCATCTGGTCGATGTCACCAAAGCCTGTCGTTAGCCCACTAATCCCTTCCTCTCGGTTTGCGGCTATCTGCATTTCATTGATAGCACCCTTGACGAGGGGATTGATAGGAACGAAGTCGCGAGTCGAATTCTGCTGAGCGATCTCGAAGAGCGAGCCTTCAGCCTGCTGGATCTGCTCCTGCACATCGACGACATCCTCATAGGCACCTTAAGCGTAGAGGTTGCCATACCGATGAGGCGGCGACTAAGAGCCTTATTGTAGAGCACCTCTGCGTGAGCCTCCAGGCTACCTGTAGACATCACCTTGGTTGTCAGACCTGCGATGTAAGCAGCATCACCGATCTCCTCGAGGACGCCCATACGACGTAGCTCCTCGGTTACGGTGAGCATATCGATGGGCTGCTGAGCCATAGCCAGCGTCACCATCGCAGTATAGATCAGCTCGTGCGCCTTGACGTAGAAGGTCTCAGGGCGGAGCTTCTCACTGACACGTGCATAGGCATCCTTCTCAAGGAGGATTGCTCCGAGGACAGCCTCTTCGAAGTCTGGAGCCTGAGGTGGGATGCGCCCATCCAGCTCCATCGGTACGACGGGGCTGGGCTTCTTGCTGCTACGCTTCTTTGCCGTTTCTGTGGCCATCGTTGTCTGTGATTAGCTTAGTCAAGCTTGAGGACTGCGAGGAAGGCCTTCTGAGGCACCTCGACCGTACCGATCTGCTTCATGCGCTTCTTACCTTCCTTCTGCTTCTCGAGGAGCTTACGCTTACGGGAGACGTCACCACCATAGCACTTAGCGGTCACGTCCTTACGTACAGCCTTGATGGTCTCACGAGCGATGACCTTAGCACCAATAGCAGCCTGGATAGCGATGTCGAACTGCTGACGTGGGATGAGCTCCTTGAGCTTCTCGCACATGCGGCGTCCGAAAGCTACGCTGTTATCAACGTGAGTCAGCGTCGAGAGGGCATCCACAGGATCTCCATTGAGTAGGATATCAAGCTTGGCAAGCTTTGAGGGACGGAAGTCGCTGATGTGGTAGTCGAAGGAAGCATAGCCTTTCGATACGCTCTTCAGCTTGTCGTAGAAGTCGATGACGATCTCACCCAAGGGCAGGTCAAAGAAGATCTCGATACGGTCGCCCGAGATGTACTCCTGCTTGATGAGCTGTCCACGCTTACCGAGGCAGAGCGTCATGATAGGACCGATGTAGGCGGTATTTGTGATGACCGAAGCGCGGATATAAGGCTCTTCGATGTGGTCGATCGTCGTGATGTCGGGAAGCCCCGAGGGGTTATGTACCTCCTTGCAGACGCCCTTCTTGTCGTAGACCTTGTAGGATACGTTGGGGACGGTCGTGATGACGTTCATGCCGAACTCTCGGTCGAGTCGCTCCTGAATGATCTCCATATGCAGGAGCCCAAGGAAGCCGCATCGGAAGCCGAAGCCCAGAGCGATAGAGCTCTCGGGCTGGAAGGTCAGCGAAGCATCGTTCAGCTGGAGCTTCTCCAGCGAAGCACGAAGGTTCTCAAAGTCTTCACTCTCGATAGGGTAGAGCCCCGCGAAGACCATGGGCTTCACTTCCTCGAAGCCAGCGATAGCTTCCGAAGCGCCGCCATTGACGTGCGTGATGGTATCCCCGACCTTAACCTCACGGCTCGTCTTGATACCCGAGATGATATAGCCGACGTCCCCTGTAGAGACCTCCTTGCGTGGCTCCATGTCGAGGCGCAGTACGCCGACTTCATCAGCGTCATACTCCTTGCCCGTAGCGATGAACTTCACGTGGTCACCCTTACGGATCTTACCATTCACCACCTTGAAGTAAGCGATGATACCGCGGAAGGGGTTGAAGACTGAGTCAAAGATCAAGCACTGCAGAGGTCCTTCGGGATCGCCCTTAGGAGCAGGGATGCGCTCGACGATCGCACGGAGGATGTCATCGACACCCAAGCCCGTTTTACCGCTGGCCCGGATGATCTCCTCACGCTTGCAGCCAAGGAGCTCGATGATCTGATCCTCGACCTCTTCGGGCATAGCGCTTGGCAGGTCGACCTTATTGATGATAGGTATGATCTCGAGGTCATGCTCGAGAGCCATATAGAGATTAGAAATCGTCTGTGCCTGAATACCCTGAGCTGCGTCAACGATAAGCAGTGCGCCTTCGCAGGCAGCGATGGAGCGGGAGACTTCGTAGGAGAAGTCCACGTGCCCTGGGGTATCAATCAGATTGAGTACGTAGTCCTCACCATCGAGCTCGTAGTTCATCTGGATGGCGTGGCTCTTAATGGTGATCCCGCGCTCGCGCTCGAGATCCATATTATCGAGTACCTGCTCCTGAAGATCCTTCCCAGAGACGGTCTGTGTCGTCTCCAGCAGGCGGTCAGCCAGGGTACTCTTCCCATGGTCGATATGGGCTATAATGCAAAAGTTACGTATATGCTTCATCTTGATCACAAAGATACTACTAAGACGGGGAAATAGCCCTATACTTAGGCACATCCACAGAGCTTCCACGGCAAAATCCCCAAGTGACCTCCTACAGGGCTCCTGAGAACTCTTACCGAAAGGGGAATTTCCACAAATCGCAGCTCACAGCACAAGGCTCAGAGGGGCTAACTCTCAAACGAGACTGTTACCGCGAGTCCTGCCCGCTATTTAGAGTGCTAAGGCATTGCACGCCCAATCCCCCGATATGCCTCTCCGAAGAGGTCAAGCAAGCCCTTCGCCTTATCACGAGTATTCCTCTTATCCAGCGGGGGGAAAGTGCCATTCTCGTGAAGAAGAAAGCGCCTTCACGTAGTGGGTTTTCTCTATCTACGTACATAGTCTCAAAGACCAGACACGTAAATCCAAATATCCACGTACGTAGATATTAGAGCCACGTACGTAGTCCAAACTTATCTGCCACTCGTCCACAACTTTTATCCCTGCGCAGAGCAACAACCTAATATAGGTCACGTCACAAAGCTATATAGCTTCGCACCGAAAGCTATATAGGAATCCAAGCAAAGCTATATAGGAATCAGTCCAAAGCTATATAGCTTTCTTCGCCATCCTATATAGCTCTACACACGTACCCATATACCGATAGAAAATATTGCGCAAGACCACCTCCTCATTACTCGTACCTTCTTCTCTCGAAATCGGAGTCTTTAGGCTGAGACGTTCGAAGGAGGAGAGTGCAAGCTGTGAAGAAATGGCCTTGCGTAATGGTCTCAAAATGTATAGGTTTCGGGCAAGAAACATATACGTATTGTGGCAAGACCGAATACCTGCCATTTAAGCCAGCATTCGGTCTTGCCACAAAAAGGGGAAGGGTAGGGGGCCGAACTATTCCATTTCTACGACCGTGATCCCTGCGCCTCCGAAGCGAACATCCTCATCACGGAAGTGCTGGACACCTCGTACTCCGCTCAGATACGTGCGGATAGATTCACGAAGAGCACCCGTACCCGTCCCGTGTAGGATGCGTACACTGCTCACACCGAGCTGGAGTGCTTCGTCGACGAAGTAAGCCACGGCATCAACTGCCTCATTGGCACGGAAACCTCTGACGTCAATCTCTTGGCGGAAGGTGAGGCGCTTCTGATGGATCTGGTCAATGATCCTCGAGGAGCGAACGGCCTGAGTGGGTGAAATCTTCTTGCGATGGCGCTCCGCTTCGGCTGGGGAGACCGCATGAAGACGCTTAACGGGAATGGTGGTCTTCAGCTCTCCAAGAGCTACCGTTGCCTCACGTCCCGAGAGGGAGATGATTGTACCAAGAGCTTTCTGTCCTTTCGATACGCACGACACTGCCTTCGATGAGTGGTGCGGTGGGTAGGGGAGTGGCGGAAGAAGGAGCTTCCTCAGAGGGCTGATGGAGCTTAGGTAGGGGTTCCTTCCCCTTGGCCTTGCGATCGGCATGGCGCTGACGGCGTGCAAGGAGACGCTCTACCTCACGCTGCGTCTTCTTAGCCCGTGCCAGAGCCTCGGCTTCCTCTTCTGCCGAGAGTCCTTCCTTGTAGTCAGCAAGGCGCTGACGGATAATACGCGTCTCATCCTTAGCCGCTTCAGCCTCACGGATCTCACGGATCGTGCGCTCAATCTGTCCGCCCGCCTCTTGGATAAGACGCTGGGCTTCCTTCTTCGCTTCGGCGATGATACGCTTACGCTCCTCGGCGATGCGCGTCATCTCCTCGGTGTACTTGCTCGAAGCCTCTTGGAGGAGCTTCTCTTCCTGGCGGATGCTCTGACGCTTGCTTTCCCAGTAGCGCTTGTCACGTATGACGTCTTGCAGGTACTTGTCCATGTCGATGTAGTCTGCACCGACCGTCTTGCGGACTTCGCTGATGACCTCCTCGGGCAGACCGATCTTGCGGGCGATCTCAATGGCAAAGGAGCTACCAGGGCGACCAATAGAGAGGCGGAAGAGCGGGCGCATCTCGTGGCGGTCATAGAGCATCGCCCCATTGATAAGGCCAGCATGCTCCTCGGCGTAAGTCTTGAGGTTCTGATAGTGCGTGGTGATGACACCGAAGGCGCCAGCATCATTGAAGCGATGTAGAGGGCTTGTGCAATAGCCCCACCGATCGTAGGCTCCGTGCCGCCACCAAATTCGTCGATGAGCAGCAGGCTTCGTGCTCCGCCCTCACGGACGAAGTGCTTCATGTTGCGCAGGTGCGAACTGTAGGTACTCAAGTCATCTTCTATGGACTGCTCATCCCCGATGTCTATGTAGAGACGGTCGAAGATACCGACCGAAGAGTGATCAGCCATTGGGACAGGTATGCCGCATTGTACGAGGTACTGCAGAAGACCTACCGTTTTGAGGCAAACGGACTTCCCCCCCAGCATTAGGCCCTGATATCAGGAGGATACGAGCTTCGGGTGCTACCAGTCGGATATCCAAGGGCACGACATTGCGTCCTTGAGCACGTAGCGAACGTAGGAGAAGCGGGTGCTTTGCTCCCCACCATTCGACGATGGGGCTGTCCGAGATGCGGGGACAGATACCGCCTATATCAGCCGCCCAACGAGCCTTTGCACGGACAAAGTCATAGTGCGCGAGGAGGCTATAGGCGGTGAGTAGGTGAGGGATGTTGGGACGAAGACGGCTGGCCACTTCGGTGAGGATGCGGATAACCTCACGGCGCTCCTCACTCTCCAGCTCACGGATATGGTTGTTGGCCTCTACCAACTCGACGGGCTCGACATAGACCGTCTTCCCCGTTGCTGATTCGTCATGGATGATGCCACGGAGCTTACGCTTGTGCATGGGGCTCATAGGGATAACCAAGCGACCATCACGCAGGGCGGGCTGTACATCTTGCTCCACCCAGCCCTCACGGCGTGCCGTCGAGAGGATGCGCTGTAGCATACCCGAGAGGCTACGCTCCGTCTCACGGATCGTCTGACGGATGCGCAGAAGATCACGCGAAGCATTGTCTCGAAGCTTGCCTTCCTCGGTGAGCAGGGAGCGAAGGTGAGTCTCAATCTTAGGGAAGGAAGGCGTATCCTCAAGCAGCGAGGCAAGGCGGGGATATGTATAGGAGAAGGTCTCCGCCGCACGCTCGCCCGTCGTATGCTCCTCGAGAAAGAAGCGCTGGAGGCTATGTAGCGTCTCCAGCATGCGCAGAAGATCAAGGAGTTCTTCCTCTTCGATGAACGTACCTTGCGGACGGATGCGACGTAGTACGTCACGGCAGTCCACAAGCGCCAAGGAGGGTAGAGGGGATTCACCCGCCATGATGGTGATCATCTCACGAGTCTCATCCAGCGCCCTTACTATATCTTCTTTATCTGCAGAGGCTTCAAGTGCCTGCATCTCTTCTCTTCCCAGAGAGGATGCACAGTATTCCTCCAGCAGGTGTCTGACCTCACTATAGCCGATCTTCTCAGAGAAGTTATGCGGGTAGACGTCTAATCTATTTATCTCCATGTAGTGTCCCAAAGATAGGGGGCAGGTCGGCAGTGCGATCTACCCCCATAGTTGGTTGTATTGCTCTATTATTTAGTCAGCGTCGCTTGGTCTTCTTCTTACGTACCGACCAGCCGAAGTGGCCTATATATTCGCCCAAGCCAAAGTACTCGCCGTGGGCATAGACCAAGAGACCTGCGCGCTTCATATCAAAGGCTCCCGTCTCAGGATCAATGTACTGCTCGTCAGCTCGTACCCCGACGATATCGGCGAGGAAGAGATCATGACTTCCGAGAGAGGTAATCTCGCGCACACGGCACTCCCAAGCTAATGGGTGACTCTTCGATAAGTGGCACTCCCAGCACTGTGCCTGCTTCCTTTGTGAAGCCACAGGCAGAGAACTTATCCTCGCGCCTTCCCGATATGACACCACACCAGTCCGTCTCTCGGGCCATCGACACCGTAGAGAGGTTGATACCAAAGGCACCTTGCTCCTTGATGATGCTGTGTGAGTGACGCTCTGGGCGTATCCCGACGACACACATCGGGGGATTGGTACATGCCGTACTCACCCATGAGGCGGTCAGGATATTAGCTCCGCCATCCTCCATCGTGCCGCAGCTGATGAGGACAGCGGGTAGTGGATAGATAAGTGTTCCGGGCTTCCAGTCTACTCTCATAGTAGCTCGACCTCCTCAGCGCGCGTCTTTCGTCCACAGTAGTGACACTCTAAGAGGCACTTCTGATCTGAGCCCTCCTGGGTAGACACATGGAAGCGCGTCTGCATGGGCTCAGCGTTGGTGATGCACTTGGGGTTGGGGCAGCGTACTAAACCCTTGACTTCGCTGGGAAGAGCTACCTGTCGCTTCTCCGTGACCTGGTAGTCACGGATGACATTGAGATGAACCTCGGGGGCGAGTAGGGCGATCTTGTCGATCTCTTGGGAGGAGACGAAGTGGTCAGCCATCTTGATGATCCCCTTACGCTTGTGACGAGCACTCATGAGGTTGTTACCAATCGTCACAGGAGTCGTCAGCGTGTCAAGACGGAGAAGTGCCACGATCTTGAAGAGTTTCTCTGCGGGTATATGGTCTAAGACAATCCCATCACGGATCGCCTCGACGAGCATCTTGTCTTTGTTCATAGCTTATCTAATAGGAGGCGTGGGAAGGTTAGTCATTGACCTCAAGGCCGAGGACTTCGCAGAGGATGGACTGACGGACATATAGCCCGCCTTGAGCTTGCTCTACATAATAAGCATAGGGCGTATCGTCCACATCTTGAGCGATCTCGCCGACACGAGGTAGGGGGTGGAGGATGCGCAGGTGTTCTCGACATCCCTCCAGCATCGAAGCGGTGAGGACATAAACGTTCTTCACACGCTCATATTCCTCAAGGTCGATGAAGCGCTCTCGCTGTACGCGTGTCATATAGAGGACATCAACACTTCGGATAACCTCAGGTGTGAAGTCTGTCGTCTCTGTAAATGGAATACCCGCACGGCGACAGAAGTCCTTGCACTCCTCGGGCATCATAAGCTCAGGGGGAGAGACAAAAATGAAGCGAGGACGGAAGGGAGCCATACCTACAATGAGCGAATGTACGGTACGACCATACTTAAGGTCACCAACCAATGCAATGGTCTTATCGTAGAGAGTACCCTGCGTCTTGCGTATCGCATAGAGGTCCAGCAGGGTCTGCGAGGGATGCTGGTTGGCACCATCTCCCGCATTGACGATGGGGGCACGTCCAAGCTCTGAGGCATAGAGTGCAGCTCCCTCAAGGTAATGACGCATCACGATGGCATCAGCATAGTTGCCGACCATAGAGATGGTATCCTTGAGGGATTCTCCCTTAGCAGAGCTGGAAGTCGCTGCATCAGAGAAGCCGATGACACGGCCTCCAAGGCGATTTACAGCGGTCTCGAAGCTTAGTCTGGTACGGGTAGAGGGCTCAAAAAAGAGGGTTGCGATGACGCGCCCCTCAAGAAGCTTGCGATTGGGATTCTGCTCAAAGAGAGCTGCTCGATCAAGGAGCCGAAGGATATCCTCTGTAGAGAGTTGGTTGATCGATACTAAGTGCTTCATAACTCTGTCGTATAGTCCATGGTGCTAATCCTGATATGTCTTAGCACCATACAAAGATACTCAGATTATGAAGAAGCCTGCTCATGCTATGCTTGGAAGAGAGTAGAGACCTCCTTCATGGAGCTTTCCTTGCCAAACAACACCGCCTCCCGAACAAACTAAACATAACACATGGACTGGTGGTCGCGAGGAAACTCTACGGAGTAGCTTGAAACTTTTGGGCCCAGGCTTAACTGATATACTATACCTTATATATAGAGGGAAATCCCTCTAAGTTGGCCATATCCTAAAATAGAGCTTATGACTTCTTGGGGATCTGCAAGGCACCGATAAGATCCTGAACATCCGTGAAGCCATGACGGCGCATGTAATCCTCGATGCCGTCAACGATCTGAGTGGTCACGGAAGGATCCACGAAGTTGTACGTACCGACTTCGACGGCTGAGGCCCCTGCGAGCAGGAATTCAATCGCATCCGTAGCCGAGGCAATGCCCCCCATACCGATGATGGGAACCTTCACCACCTGAGCCGTCTGCCAGACCATGCGCAGGGCTATGGGCTTCACCGCGGGGCCAGAGAGTCCGCCCGTAATAGTCGAAAGTACAGGACGACGCTTCTCTGCGTTGATGGCCATCCCCAGGAGCGTGTTGATCATTGAGATCGAGTCAGCCCCTTCGGCTTCGACTGCTCGTGCGATCTCCGTGATGTCGGTGACATTGGGCGACAGCTTCACGATGAGTGTCTTGTCATAAACCGCACGCACCGCACGAACGACAGAGGCTGCGCCGGCACAGGTCACGCCAAAGGCCATGCCACCCTCCTTCACGTTGGGGCACGATATATTGAGCTCAATAGCAGGGATCCTCTCCAGGGCGTTGATCTTCTCAGCAGTCTCGATATAGTCCTCGACCTGCGAGCCACTAACATTGACGATCATCGCTGTGTCATAGCCAGATATCGTGGGATAGATATGCTCGCAGAAGTAGTCTACCCCTTTGTTCTGAAGTCCGACGGCATTGAGCATCCCCGAAGGAGTCTCTGCCATGCGGGGATAAGGGTTCCCCTGACGAGGATGTAGCGTCGTTCCCTTGACGAGTACCCCACCAAGACGGTTGAGGTCGATGAAGTCACCGTATTCAAGCCCATAACCAAAGGTCCCAGAGGCGGTCATCACGGGGTTCTTAATCGTGAGCCCACGGCCGATATGTACTTGAGTCTTGAGCATGATTAGTCTTTCTTGACAAGCTTAGAATTAAAGACGGGACCTTCGGTGCACACACAAGTATTCCCCTTCCCTTCGAGATCTTCGACACAGCAGAGGCAAGCTCCGATACCGCATGCCATACTATTCTCCAGTGAGACTTCGCAGTCAATACCGCGCGCCTCAGCCACCTTTGCCACGGCTATCATCATGACCTTAGGGCCACAAGTAAAGACGTGGTCGAACGAGCCATCATGAAGGATCGGATGATCCGTCACGCGACCCTCGACTCCCAGCTCGCCGTTGTCTGTCGTATAGTAGACATCGCCAAGAGCCGCAAACTCCTCACGGAGTACAATGTGTCCTGCGGTACGTCCTCCAAGAAGAATCGTAGGACGGACACCTCGCTCAGCGAAGGTACGAGCCAAGAAGAGCATAGGAGCTATACCGACACCGCCACCGACCAGCAGTGGACGCTCGGCGCCCTCTACACTAAAAGTATTGCCCAGCGGAATAAGCAGATCCAGCTCTGTGCCGTCTGCAAGCCCTGTAAGGATTGATGTCCCTTGCCCAACTCGCCCGATAAGTAGCCAAAGCTCGCGGTACTCAGGATACACATTACATATAGATATAGGACGACGCAGAAGGACGAAGCCCCCAGGGACCGCAACTTGGACGAACTGCCCAGCAGACATAGTGGGGAAGGTGCCTGCAGGCTCGGGAAGTTGCAGCTTCAGCAGGTAATTACCCGCACCCAGAGCCTGAGTGGAGAGAAGCGTAAACCGAAGAGAATACTTTTTCATAGAGTGAGATACCGTGACTTAGATACACAAAGATACGCAGAATCCTGTGCCCTACAGCTACTCCTCAGTGTCTTTGAAAGTCGCGAAACTATTGTCGTCGTAGAAGACGGTGATATGGGCAATTCCCTTCTCTCTACGCTCTTGCACCTCTGCCTTTAGGCGTGCTATCTCCTCTGCTTGAGCTTGAAGTATCGCGCGAAGGGTCTCTTTTTCCTCCCCCTTCACTCCTGTAGAAGCGAAGAGGTCCCGTCCCGAATCATTTGACACACCAGACACCCCAAAGACAAACTCCTCGGGACTCATAATGTCGGAGAAGTGCTCAACGATCTTGTTTATTGTCGCCACATTGATCTGTTGCTTCTCATTGAGATTGAGGGATAGCGTCGCAGGAGCAATTCCAGCCTTCATCGCAAAGTCTCTTGAAGTAAGCCCGCTCCTATCGACGACCTCTTTAAGGCGTTTTGTTATGGCTGATAGATCTATATACTCTGACATAATGACTGCTTGACCTGTTGTTTTAAATCGCAAAACAAAGATAGCAATTTAAATTCAACCACATAAAGAGCGCGTGTTTCAAATTCAAAACTCCTCACGTGAATCTGACTTCGTTTCCACAAAGCCATGGTTATCCTGCACCCAAAACAGCTATAAGCTTTGCTTTATATAATAATCGTAAGTAGCTCTTTTGCATATGTATATCCATCACAAAGTAAAGTGCAATGGAGACAAAACACGGGCTACCCTCTCTATATCTATACCTACAACTTCACATATCAGTATATAACCATTTGATTATTAATATATAGATACGCACAGCAGAAAGACTTGCAGGGAGCCGCTTTGCTTTCGTGAAATATCAATTTGAATATCCGTATCACTCCCCTACCCACCCCGTGAATTCACATTCATAAATCAAAACCCAAGAAGAGATTCAATGTAGGGACTTCTCCTTACGAGATAAATTCATACGAGCAAACATAGTGACATATTGACATCACTAAATTCGTACGCAGAGGCATGATCAAGGGGATGGTAAAGGCAGTGTATCATGGGAAGGAAGATCGCGGCTTAGAGGGCTTTTGTGGAATTGATGGTTCATATCCAAAGAAACTTTGCTGAGGTAAAGCATCCAAATAGAGACTGCTCCCTATATTCCTGTCCTCTATTAGGGTGCTAAGGCATCGCACACCCAGCTCACACCGATATGCCTCTCCGAAGAGATACGCAAGCCCTTCGTCTTATTGCGAATACCTCTTATCCAGCGGAGGGAAAAGTGTCCTTCTCATGAAGAAAAAGCGCCTTCACGTAGTGGTTTTTCTCTATCTATGCACGTAGTCTTAAAGACCAGGCACACAAATCCAAATATCCACGTACGTAGATATTAGAGCTACGTACGTAGCCCAAACTTATCTGCCACTCCTCCACAACTTTTATCCCTACGCGGAGCAACAACCTGATAGAGGTCACTTCACAGAGCTATATAGCTTCGCACCGAAAGCTATACAGGAATCAGCCCAAAGCTATATAGCTTTCTTCGCCATCCTATATAGCTCTACACACGCCCCATATACCTATATATGGACCATTGCACAAGCCCACCTCTTCATTACTCGTACCTCCTTCCCTCGAAAATCGGAGTCTTCAGGCTGAGAAGTTCGAAGGGGTAAATACGTGAAAAGCAGCACTCACATCGCTATAGACTTAACTTTTTAACATGAAACCATTCAAAGTATAGGATATTTGGTAAAGATGATTTAACTTTAGCGACAGATAGAGTATCCCTCGACAGAGGGCTCTGCTCATATTTGATGTTTCATCTATATATATTGTATAGCGTATGAAGAAGATCATTGCATTGCTCGGCGCAGCATCACTTCTCACCCTCAGCTCGTGTGACCTGGCTATGCTGGGTGAAGGAACTATGGGACGTCGTGATACGCAGCGCATCGAGCGTGGCATGAGCCAAGAGCAAGTATATTCGCTCATGGGACGCCCCACTACCGCCGATTTGGAGACAACGGTATCGAAGAATGGGAATATCATAAGTCAGGCCTTTTTGAAAAGCGAATCACTGTCATCAGCTTTTCCTCTGGGCGCGTCGTACGTATGAATACATACAATGGAGACTACAACGACTCCGATCGTGGACGCTATCCGAACCAACGGGGGAACTATCCCTACGGCAATGGTGATTATGGAGGCTACGGTGGCAATGGCGGCTATGGTGGATACGGAGACTATGATGACTATGGGGACTACCGCAGTGACCGACAGAATGATCAGTGGTTCAGTCAGGTCTATCGCGAGGTCCAGCACAAGACATTCACGGATGACAAGATCCGATATATCCGTGATGTAGCCCGTAGAAACCGATTCACGACGCAGCAGACGATCAAGCTACTCCGTCTCTTCAGCTTCGATGAAGAGAAGCTCAAGGTCTTGGCTTGTGTAGCCTCTGGACTACGTGACCCGCGGAACTCCTATCGTATCGTTGATCAGTTCTCCTTCTCCAGTTCTCAGCAGGAGGCGCGTCGCCTCTTAGGTATCATTTGATGAGCCTATCTTGAGAGCTTCGCCTCTCTTATCCACGAGGAGCCTCCTCTTCAAGGGCTACCCCCATAGAGGAGGCTCCTCTCATATATACCGACACATCCACACATCATACACTATGAAGACCATTACAAGCCTCGCCGCTACTGTCGGCATCGTCATCACCATCAGCTCTTGTGGCCTCGGCAAAATACGCCAAGGAGTCAATAAGATCGAGCGTGGGATGACTAAGGAGCAAGTGACCTCACTCTTAGGTGCCCCTCTTAATCGCAGTATTCAGGCCAATCAATCGGAGCTTTGGGAATACAGCTTCTCTGACTTCCCGGGCAATACAATCACGGCACATGTGACCTTTGTCAATGATCGCGTGAGTCAGTTTGACAGCAAGGAGAATGCTCCTGTCCCTGCGAAGACTACCCCTTATCCAGAGACAGCGCCCGTCATCATTGCGTCCCCTCATCCTCAGCAACCCTATCCGTATCCCAGCGATAGGCAGTACCCCGACTCAGGGTACTATCCTGGACGAGGCTATAGCGACCCCTACGGAGAAGATGCTCGTGCCTTTGAGGTATTCTATCACGATGTACAAGAGCTGATCTTCACGGGAGATCAGATCCGCTTCATTGAAGAGGTCGCCCGACGAAGCTACTTCACTACAGAGCAAGCGGCACGCCTTATCAATCTTTTCTCTGACACACAGCAGCGACTCAATGTCCTACGCACCTTGGCTCCTCGCTTACGAGACGGCTACAATTCACCCTATCTACTCGATCTCTTTAGCTACGGTGGTCGTGAGCGTGCAGAGCGCATCCTTCGACAGTTCGCTCCAGTTATTCCTCGCCAGTATGACCCACGCTATGGGGGGCAGGTACCTCAAGAAGAGGACTTTGAAGAGTTCCTACGAGGGATCAATCGCGCATCATTCCCGAAGGATCAGATTCGCTATGTACAAGATGCTGCGCGCTTCAATACCTTCACGGTACGCCAGACAGAGCGAATTCTGAAACAATTCAATTGGGACGAAGAGCGTCTACAGGCTCTTGAGGCGATCGCACTACACCTGCGTGACGGGTACAATGCTTACCGACTCATCGAATGCTTTGACTTCCTGGATGCGCAGGAGAAGGCACGACGCCTTCTCGGTCTCTCACAGAGAGGACGCTACCGAGGCTACCTCAGCTCGTCTCGCAGTACAAGCAATGAAGATTATGGTGCAGGTATCCTCGAGCGCATGCAGCAGAATCAGGATGCCATCATGGATAAGATGACATGGTATCAGCCTCTACTCACCAAGCTGAGCTTGACTCACGAGCAGGGAGAGCGAATCCGTGTCCTTCGCTCGGAGCTTACGGGTCACAAGATCAGTATAGAGCAAGGCGTTGAGCTTCTCTCTCGCTACTTCTCTGGAGATGAACTACGACTTCAAGCCTTGGAGCTTATCGCTCCCCAACTCAATGAGAGCGAAGCCTCCCGAGCCCGCTTCTTGGATCTATTCACTTACGCAGAGGCTAAGTCACGTGCCAGCTATCTTCTAAGGCTATAAAGGAGCTACCCTATTTCCTAAAGAAAAGAAGCCTGCCTCACGAATTCTATCGTGGGGTAGGCTTCTTTATTAACGTAGAGAAGATGCAGCTTATCCTTCAAGCGACTTCTGATAAGCTATACGCGGGCTACCATCAGCTATATATATCGTCCCGCAAGGGACGAAGCCCTCTGCCACGAGAAGCTGACGCATAGGAGCATTATCTTCATGGGTATCAACTCTGATCTCAGAGCAGTACTTAGAAGCAAATGCAAGGCATTCACGAAAGAGGCCTCGCATACGTCCATCGGAGGCCAAGCGATGAATGACACCATAGGGCTTATCATTGGGCCACCGCCCTTCAATATGCCGATATGTTGGCTCCTCTTCGACAGCAAAGTAAAAGGTACCGACAAGCCCCACATACTCGGGAGCTACACAGACATAGCTATGGCCACGAGCAATATCCGAGCTTAGCTGTTCAGCCGAAGGATACCCCTCAGGCCACTGAGAGGGATTGCCATGCTCAGTCATGAAGGCTCGCGCCACTGCGATAAGACGCAGGATCTCGGGCAGGTCCTCGGGAGTACTCTGACGTATCACCATAGTATAGCGATAAAAAAGACCTCAGGGCTACCCCACAGCGAAGTCGGGTAGCCCTGAGGCAGATATTATAGTGCGATTTCGTTCCCTTAGAAGGAGCCTACGATGAGGATCGTCACCAGAAGGGCAAGGATCGCGTAAAGCTCAGGGAAGACGGCCATGACCATCGTAGCGCTGAAGACGTTCTCACCATTCCCGATAGCCTGGATCCCGTTAGCACAGACCTGAGCCTGACGGATCGCAGAGTAAGCACCTACGATACCGAGGATGATCCCAGCAGCGAGGATAGCCCAAGCGGCATAGATCGATACAGGGCCAGCAGCGACGAGCTTGTCGAGAGCAGCCTTAGCCATGAAGAAGCCTACGAAGCCGTACAGCCCCTGAGAGCTAGGGAGTGCGGAGAGCCCGATATACTGCCCGAGGGCATCTGGGTTCTTCTTCATCGCGCCGACAGCAGCGTTACCGCAGATCGTCACACCGATGCTACTACCGATACCCGTCAGACCAACCATCAGCACAATGCCGAGGAAAGATAACATCTCATTCATAATCGTTACTTGTGTTTAAGAGAATATTTAGTTTGTTCTTACTTACGTGTGAAAGGGGTGTAGGGCTTACCGCCACCTTCGAACTCACTGTTCTTGTAGTACTCTACGAAGGTCAGACGTAGTGGGTGTACAAAGGCACCGATCATAGCGATACCAAAGTTGATCCCATGCCCGAAGAGTAGGACGAGAAGTGCCATGACCCAGCCGATGATGTAGCTGAATACACTTGCACCGCTCCCCGCCTCAGGGACGCATGACATGGCGAGCTGATTGAAGACACTCCCGAGGATACCACCCGTCAGACCGATAGCGAAGAGACGGATATATGAGAGCGAGTCCCCGAGAAGCCCTGAGGCTGTCTCATAGGTGCTCCAAAGCCCTGAGCCGAAGTTGATGAAGGGGTTCTTCCCTGGGCTATTGTAGAAGAAGGCGACGAGTACCGAAAGGCCAGCTATACCATAGAGAATATAGGTCACAGGCTGTGGAAGTGTGATCGATGCCTTTGGCAAGGCGTAGATCAAGCCTACAGCTACGAGCAGGAGCACCCAAGCATAGCCAGCCAAGGAGTGACGCCAGCCCTTCTGGAGACCTTTCTTATAGGCCCCAATAGCCTTACCGAGGAGGATCTGCACCAAGCCGATGATGACTGAGATCATCATCATATTATCCTGGTTGAAGATGTACTCCTTATTATGAGCCCAAGGCAGCTCGATACCGAAGATCCCCCCCATAAGCAGACCGACAACGAAGGCGCCACCGCCCAGCCATTGACCAAGGCCCAGGAGGCTTGTGTCTCCTCCCTTACTACGCAGGCGGAAGTAGGTACATACAGCGAAGAGCAGAAGACCATATCCAGCATCCCCGAAGCACATGCCAAAGAAAAGCATGAAGAAGGGGGCGATGAGATACGTCTGGTCAATCTCTTGGTAGTTCGGCAGTGAGAAGAGCCCTGTGATGAACTCGAAGCAGCGTGCGAATGCATTATTCTTTAGCTGAATGGGCACACGCTCCGTCTCGGGATCAAAGTCCACTTGACGGAAATAGTAGCTAGCTTCTTCCAGTGCAGCTTCAAAGGCTGGAGCATCGTCCGTAGGTACAAAGCCCTCCAGCAGAAGGAGCTTCTCATCAGCAAGGCGCTCCCCTTGGAGTCGCGTACGGCCGAAGGTAAAGCGGTTCTCCAGTAGCAGATCATAGCTGGCGAGCTGAGCTTGCCAAAGCTTAGTCCACTCGGTGAGCTTCTCTAACTGCTGAGCTCGTGCAGCCTCAGCTTCAGCTACAAGTCCTTCGAGCTCCGCAATGCTACGTTTGGGCGTAGCGACATGTTCTGCCTCTGGCAAAGTCTGTGAAGCTCCAGCAGCATGCAGATGAACGAAATAGACTCGACCTGAGAGCGTGGCAACGGGCACAACATCATACTCCGCTTGGAATGCCTCGGTAAAGCGTGCTTGAGGAATCGTAAAGAAGCTCAGAGCATAGCCTGCATTAGATAGCTGGCTAATTGCAGCTGGATCAAAGCCCCCCAAGGACGGACTTCTGTTGCTTCAAGACGAAGAGCTACCAGCTCCTCATCTTGGACTGACAAGCGCTTCAGTTCTCCCTCGATCTCAGATATCAGAGCCTCACCCTCCGCCTCATTTTGGATGGGCTGGGAAAGCTCAGTTGCTCCGTCTGTGATATAGGGACGCAGGGCACGCAAGGTATCCTTGATATGGGTACGCTCGGAGAGAATGCCACGTAACTCCTCGACCTCACGACTATCCTTCTGTTCATTGACATGTAGGACACCCAGGCTGCGTAGCTTGTGAAGGAAGCCTTCATAGTCCGAATGAAAGACCAGGAAGGCATATTTATTCATTGACCTAATCATTGTGCAGCCTCCTCTTCTTCTTTCTGTTTACGCAGCTCGATGTTAGTGCGCATAATCTTCTGCGAGGCCTTCGATAAGCTCTCCTCATCTTCGAGGAAGCGCTTGATCTTACGGATCGCATCCTGATAACCAGGGATCTGAACCTTCTCGAAGAGATTTACCTTCTGTGTGGTCTTCTTTCGAGCATGCTCAAGGTACTCCATCTTCAGGCGGAGAAACTCTGCCTCGATACCAGTAGTTGCAAGAGTCTTGAGGAGCTCAATACCCTCTGCCCACCAACTTGGAGCATTGAAGATACTGAAGGGGCGTACCTCATAGTGAATACCATCCAGCACGGGGAGCAGGACACCAGCAACCTTCTTCATCGAGAGGTCTACTCGATCCACTGTGATGAGCGAAGGATCGAACTCATCCCATAGACTGACCATGCCCTGATAGCCTCGGAGTTCGGCCTCGAGTTTAGCCTCGAGCTCCTCGACCTCTCGCTTGGTCTGCTTGACCTGCTGTCTCAGGGCGCTCTCCTTACTCTTAATCGTAGGCAAGGTGCGCAGACGCATCTTCAGCGCCTTCTCCTGCTGCTGTAGCGAGGTCTTATTGTATTGAAATCGTATCGCCATAAGTTATTTGATGGCTACCTATTTATTCCTTAGTCACGATAGTGAGTTCACTCCCTCGCACTATGATCGCTTGATCATTCGTGATCGGTACGAGAGGAAGTTTATCGCCGTATGTAGCGAGGACCTTCTCTCCTACTTCTTCGAAGGGAAAACTCCTATAGTGAGGCAGTGGATATCTAGAGATTAGCCCTAGAGCTGCGAAGGATGCCAACTCGGGTACCACATGAATCTCATCCATGAGCTGGACATACTCAACACTCGGAGCAAGTATCATCGCCCCTGCTGACTCCCCGATGTAAGGCTTACCACCCTCAATCTCTTCCTGGATAAGCTTATCAGCGCCCTTGCGCTTCAGCTCCTCCAGGAGATAGAAGGTATTCCCCCCTGAGATGTAGATCAGATCACCCTGTGAGAGCGTGCTTCTGATCTCCTCAGATGAGGCCGTAGCGACATCAAGAGGTGCGACCTTTAGTCCCAGTTCCTCCAGACTCTCTTGCCCCAGCTTTACATACCCCTTGTAAGACTCTGGAGAACTAGCCGTGGGGATGAAGGTGACGACCTTCCCCTGTAGTTCTATTGGGCATGCTTGCTCAAATAGAGGAGCTACATCTGCAAATGAGGAGCAGAGGAAAAGGAATATGCTTGGGTTCATTCTCTATACTATTGGGCTCTCCTAGCGCCTTGCCACACCTCAGGACTAATTATCACTGAGGAGTAGAGGCATCGTACTAGGCTCTTAAACCTCAGGCCAATACTTATCGACGAGTTGCTGCTTGATGTTGACTTCAGCGGGTCGGAAGTACTTACCGAAGAGTCCCCATGCGGTGTCAAGCATCCCTTCGATATCGACATTGACGTCGATAGCAAGGAGCTCACGCGAATAGTCCGCAGCGAAGCGAAGTGTACGCTCGTCGTAGTCCGTTAGGTCGAAACCATTCTCCATCTTCGTCTGAGCACCTGCAGCATCAGAGAAGAGTCGGACAGCAGCATTCATCACCTGAGGATGGTCTTCTCGTGTCTTCTTACCGATGACAAGCTGCTTGAGTCGAGAGAGCGAGCGGAAGGGGTCGATGATGACCTTACCCACGTTGGAGTCACGACGCAGGTAGAGCTGACCTTCGGTAATGTACCCCGTATTGTCAGGTACAGCATGTGTGATATCCCCACCTGAGAGCGTCGTCACAGCAATGATTGTGATCGAACCTCCATCGGGGAACTGCACAGCCTTCTCATAAATCTTAGCAAGGTCTGAGTAAAGAGAGCCAGGCATTGAGTCCTTAGAGGGGATCTGGTCCATACGGTTGGAGACGATAGCCAAGGCGTCGGCATAGTTTGTCATGTCCGTCAGAAGTACCAGGACCTTTTCCTTCTTTTCAACCGAGAAATACTCAGCAGCCGTCAGAGCCATATCTGGAATGAGGAGCCGCTCAACGGAGGGGTCTTCAGTCGTATTGATAAAGCTGATAATACGGTCCAAAGCACCTGCATTGCTGAAGGTATTCTTGAAGAAGAGGTAGTCGTCATTCGTCATACCCATCCCACCGAGAATAATCTTATCGCTCTTAGCTCGGAGTGCCACCATCGCCATGACCTCATTAAAGGGCTGGTCAGGGTCAGCAAAGAAGGGGATCTTCTGACCGGTGACGAGAGTATTATTGAGGTCAATCCCTGCAATACCCGTAGCGATCAGCTCAGAGGGTTGCTCACGACGCACAGGGTTCACTGATGGGCCACCGATTTCGACCTCACGCCCCGTGACTGCGGGACCACCATCAATAGGCTCACCATAGGCATTGAAGAAGCGTCCTACGAGCTGGTCTCCGACCTGAAGCGAAGGGGCCTTTCCGAGGAAGATCACTTCAGCATTGGTAGGGATACCTTCGGTACCACCGAAGACCTGCAGTGTCACCTCATCACCCATGATGCGGACGACCTGTGCCAGACGGCCACCAATAGTAGCCAGCTCTTCATTACCTACACCCGTAGCACGAAGCATACAGGTAGCCTTGGTGATGTTTTCTATCTTGGTATAAATCTTTTGAAATGCTTTTGCTGCCATAGCGCTGTTAGTTTTTAGCACGTTGGGATACCAGTTCATCGGACTTAGCCTGCTGCTTGCGGAATTCGTCACTATCGAACTCAGCATAGTTCATCTGTCGGAAGGCATTGATCAGCTCCTTGAAGAAGTCACCAACCTCGACGAAGCCCTCGAATGAGAATTCAGTATGGCAGACCTGCATGACACGACGCACCATGAATTCCTGACGCTCGAGTGAGCAGTTGCAGTCAATGCTATCAAAAGCATCCTGCTGGCAGATGATGAAGTCAATGAGTTCTGACTTCCAGAAGGTCACGTGGTAATCAAGAGGCACACCATCGTCCCCAAGAATATTGATCTGCTCAGAGATCTCCTTCCCGCGGATGAGCCACTGCTTGAGTTCACTCACTTGATCAATCCATCCAGCCCCTACTCGCTCAGCAACATAGTCTGCGAACTCAGGGTATTCGAGATACTTCGAATAGCTATCGATTGGATTGATCGCGGGATATCGCTTGCGGTCTGCACGCTCCTGCTCTAGTGCATAGAAGCAGCGTGCTACCTTCTTCGTGTTTTCCGTCACAGGTTCCTTGAGGTTACCCCCTGCAGGAGAAACTGTACCGATGAAGGTTACGGACCCCGTCTGACCGTTCTTCAGATGAACGAAGCCGGCACGTGCATAGAAGTTTGCGACGATTGCCGAAAGGTCCATTGGGAAGGCGTCAGGGCCAGGAAGTTCTTCGAGACGGTTGGACATTTCACGAAGAGCCTGTGCCCAGCGGGAAGTTGAGTCAGCCATCAGAAGAACCTTAAGCCCCATGCTACGATAATACTCTGCGATAGTCATCGCCGTGTATACCGAAGCTTCACGGGCTGCCACAGGCATGTTAGAGGTATTAGCGATGATGATCGTACGCTCCATCAAAGGACGCCCTGTATTGGGATCAAGAAGCTCAGGGAACTCCTTGAAGACTTCTACAACCTCGTTAGCACGTTCACCACAAGCTGCGATGATCACGATGTCAGCTTCAGCCTGCTTACTGATGGCATGCTGTAGGACGGTCTTACCCGTACCGAAAGGACCAGGGATAAAGCCCGTACCACCTCGACGATGGGGTTCATCGTATCAATCATACGAACCCCTGTTTCGAGGAGCTTGTGAGGACGTGGCTTGTCTGCGTAGCAGGTTATAGGACGCTTGACGGGCCACTTCTGCTTCATCGTGATGGGGTGCTCTACACCAGACTCATCGACGAGGACTGCGATATTGTCTTCGACAGTATACTTACCCGCAGGTTGTAGACTTTTAAGCGTGTAGATACCCTCAAAGGTAAAGGGTACCATGACCTTGATTGACTGGAAGTTCTCTTCGACTTCACCAAGCCAAGCTCCCGCAGTGACGCGATCACCAACCGTAGCTAAAGGCTTGAAGTCCCAGAGCTTCTCCTCATCCAAGGCGTAAGTATAGGAGCCTCGCTTGAGAAATACTCCATCCATCTTATCGAGGTCATTCTGCAGACCATCATAGTTCTTTGAGAGCATCCCTGGGCCGAGCGTAACCTCAAGCATGTGCCCCTCGAAGGTGACGGGGTCTCCGATGCGCATACCACGGGTCGACTCGAAGACCTGAGCATAAGCGTTCTTGCCATTGACACGGATGACTTCGCTCATCAATGGCACACCACCGACGGTGATGTAGCATATTTCGTTCTGGGCGACAGGACCGTCAGCCTCGATGGTCACGAGGTTCGAGACGATACCTTTTACACTACCTTTTGTTGCCATGTATCCCTTATTATTTTGCATGCGTCCCCTCACTGGTGAGGCAAGGCGCTTCATGTGATTATTCTGTTTTCTGAGTATGTAGCTTAGCGTCTCTGAGCCTTCTTGAAGTCCTGGAGTACCTGGGCACTTTCACCCTTAAGCGAATGGACGATATTACGGAAAGTTGCTTCTCCCTTCGTCTCATTGAGGTTGGCCCAGCGCTCGAGGATTCCAAGGCGGAGATAGTAGCAGAGTACATTGTCGATATCAAAGACTCGGACAAAGGTCCACTCATCCATCCACTGCCACTTCAGTAGGTCGATCAAGCGTTCTCGGCGTGCGATATCTCGCTCTTCTGCGATCTGAAGGACCTTAGGTAGGTAGGGAAGCTTCTCCCCAAGATCAAAGTCCTTAGCCTTCGACTGCAGGAGCTGTGTTTCCACCTCACCCTTCCCGACAAGATAGCGCTGAGATCCCAGCCTAAGCGGCGACAGGTGAAGACAGCCAAGATATTGCGGATATTCTTATTCAAGGCAAACCATTCTGTGAGGAAGGCGCTACTTGAATCAGCAACCGAATCATAGTAGTAGCTGGCGATCAAGTCTTCCAATGCTAAGCGATCACTACCGATCTCATCGAAGAGGCGTGGTGCTACAGCTTCAGAGCTATCTTGCTCATCGCTCTTCACCTCACGGTGATAGAGATCATAGACGAAGCGAGAGATATAGTCTGGGACCACCTTGGGGCGCGGATTACGCTTACCTTGGTTAGCCGCTGCAGACACAGACTGTAGAGCTTGCAGGCGAATTATCTCTGGGCTCAATGCCTCCGCGGCCTCCCCTGAGTAGTCCACCTCATAGCTTTGCTCAGGCTCTTGCTCTGGTGGAGTAAGCTCTCCTGCGACGATCCAATTAAGAAGCTCTTTATTCAGTGCTTCTTGACGCAGGACTTCCAGCAACTGGAGATCTTGCTTCGTGAGGATAGGGAGGAGTTCTTCGTAGAAGCTTGCAGTAGTGAACGGAGGCTTGGGGCTATCTACCGTGATATTGGGTAGTCCAGCGATTAGTGCATAATACTTAGCCATGAATGCTCTCCTTAATTTATAGCGTAGGTTAGAAGAGCATTTGGTTCATCTCGGGGCGGAGGAAGCTCTTGAAAAGCTCAATAAATTCTGCCTCGCCAAACTGTACCTTGAAGCTACCATCCTTGGGGGCGATGGAGAAGTCTGTAGGCTTACCTGCTACAGAGCGAATCGAAACGCCCGACTCAAGCAAGGACTTAGCGTGGGAGGTGAAGTAGGAGCGGAGGCCTTCTGCATCAGCGGTGGAGATCTCTACGCCACGAGTGAGATCAAAGCGTTCTGCGATCTTAAGGATGAAGCTTCGGATGAAGGCGGGGTCAGATGACAGTGCCTGTACGCTACTCTTAGCGACCTCGCCTTGGATCTGATCGGAGATACTACTCTTGAGGGAATCGACGAGCTGTGCCGTATAGAGGCGAAGCTCTGACTCTGTGTTTTTCTTAGCTCGCTGGCTCGACGCTCAGCAGACTTGATGATTTCTTCGGCGCGGGCTGTGGCATCTGCCTCTATCTTTCCAGCGCGTGTCTCAGCCTCAGCGATAAGGCGATCTGCTTCGGCTTGGCCTTGCTTGACGCCTTCGTTGTAGATCTTCTCGGTCAGTTCTTGAATCTTAGCATCCATATCTGATTGTGTTTACTTTGTCTACTGGTGCTATGGGTGAAGGGCTCTTCACTCGTGCATAGCAAAGTTAAGGAATTTATTTAGATAACAAAGGCCTTTTAAAGCCCGTGCAAAACAAAGATCAAACGCCCTAAATATGCGGGATCTCAACTCCATTTCTATACCTCTCTAATTACCACATTTTAGCCAATTAACCAGACATATTGCAAGGCTGCGAGATTAAAATGAGTTAAGTTCGCTAATACAGCAAAGAGGCGCCCCTACCAAGTGGTAAGAGGCGCCTCTTTTATAGTTGTAGCACCCGTGGGACTACTTGATCGTCATCTCATCGATCAGGCGGGAGCACTTGCCCCACTTATCGATGGTGAAGAGGACGTAGCGAATGTCGACTACGATCGTACGCTGGAGGTTGGGCTCGAACTCAATATCACCACTCATAGCTTCCCAGTTCCCGTCGAAGGCCAGACCGAATACACGACCATTCTTATCGAAGACAGGGCTACCGGAGTTACCGCCTGTGATGTCGTTCGTCGAGATAAAGGCTACGTGGAGCTTACCATCCTTCTTATCTGCCCAACGGCCCCAATCACCCTTCTTAATCAGCTCAAGGAAGGAGGGGAAGACGTTGAACTCCGTAGACTCGGGGTTATTCTTCTCGAGGATACCACGGCTGGTGGTGAAGTAGTCATACTCTACAGCGTCAGCGGGACTATAGCCCTTGATCGTACCATAGCTCATACGCATCGTAGAGTTAGCGTCACTGGGCATAGGCTTGGAGGGGTTCTGCTCACGACGGCCAGCGAAGTAAAGACGGTTGCCACGGTCAATAGGTTCATAGAGAGGCTTCAGCTCGTTAGAGAAGGCCGTATAGATCTCCCACACCTTATTCGAAAGCAGGACAGCGGGATCCTTGCTTAGGATTTCGGCAGCATTGGGCTGCTGAAGGGTCGCAAGAAGCTTATCCTTGTAGGGGACGACGCTATTAGCGAAGAGCGCATCAGCATAAGCCTTCGTGTCGCCACCATACTCCTTATTAATAAGGTCAAAGATCGGAGCTACGCGATTAGCATCGACGCGCTGACGGACGATGTCAAGCATAGCAGGCAGGACCTTTTGGTCAAGTGCAGGCACATAGTCCTTGTAGAGATCATTGATCATCTGAGCGAGCTGCTCCTTAGGCTGAGAAGCGAGCTTCTTGACCTTAGCGGGATCGCCCAGACCACGTGCAGCGGAGACGATCTCTGTACCACCGATGAGGGCTTCGCGCAGGTACATAGACTGGCGCTCGATGTTACCAAGCTTCTTGTATGCACCTTCCATTTCGGAAAGAATACCCTTGTAAGCCTGAGCCTTCTTACCCGAAGCAGCTACCCACTCTTCGAAGGAGGCTTCTTCAGCGCGCTTCTGATCGAGGACGCCTAGCTTGACGAGCGCCTTGTTCATCCCGATAGAGTTCTTCCAATAGTTGGAGCTACGGGCGTACTTAGAGGCATACTTGATGCGGGTAGCCTGATCAGCATTCATCGCTGCACGCCAGATATCTTGCTTGATGCCACGCACCTCAATACGAGGATCGTTCTGATCCTTCATGCGGTTCTCTACAGCGAAGGAAGGGATGTAGCGCGAGGTCGAGCCAGGGAAGCCGATAGTCATCGCGTAGTCATTCTTCTCGTAGCCTTCGGTAGATACGGTAGCGTGGTACTTGGGCTTGTAGGGGACGTTATCCTTGCTGTAGTTGGCTGGAGCATTGTCCTTGTTAGCATAGACACGGAAGACAGAGAAGTCACCCGTGTGTCGGGGCCACATCCAGTTATCCGTATCACCGCCGAACTTACCTACAGATCCTGGAGGAGCGAAGACGAGACGTACGTCGCTGAAGACATCGTAGGTAATGAGATAGTACTTGTTGTTGGCATAGTAGGGGCGTACCTGTACACGCTTGTGCTCGCTCTTGAGGCGCTTGCTCTCAGCGGCCTCAAGGCTCTGACAGATCTTCTGGATCTGCGAGAGGCGCTCGATTTCATTCTTGGGCTTCTTGAGCTGAGCCAGGATCTCCTTCGTGACGTCACGGATAGAGGAGAGGTAGCTCACGGTGAGCCCTTCGATGGGGAGCTCTGCAGAGAAGCTCTGCGAGACAAAGCCGTCACGGAGATAGTCGTGATCGACGGTGCTCTGCGACTGGATAGCGTCGAAGCCGCAGTGATGGTTGGTGAAGATAAGACCTTGGCTGGAGACAGTGACCCCGGTACAGCCACGACCGAAGATTACAACGGAGTTAGCCACGCTGGGCTTGTCCAGGCTATAAAGGGAGTCAATGGGGAGACGGAAGCCCAGTTCCTTCATCTGAGCGACGTTCTCTCGCGTGAGCTCGTTGAGCAACCACATCCCCTTATCGGCCTTTGCTTGGTAGCCGATAGAGAGGGCGGCGATCGCCAGCACGAGCCCCTTCTTTAGAAATTGATTCATAGACTTACGATCTGTAATATCTGTAGGACTTTAATACTGCACGCTACAGGTGTGCGGTGTAAAGATACGAATTATAATGGGCGACCCTATATAGAAAGGCGCTCTCACAGCATGATGTACGGCCTTCACAAGGTCCAAGGGAAGTCCCTCCTTCCACCAGAGGCAGAGCAGCAAGTGACCCACACGAAGGGCGAAAGCGAAGTAGCTCCTTCGCCTCATCTATTCCATTAAAACAAAGCGACTAAGCACCGTGGCCTGAGGAGGCAAATTCGGTACCTAACCAAGACGTATACGTTTCGTGCCTGAAACGTATACGTTTTCATCGCCAAACGTATACCCTTTGCTCGCCAAACGTATACGTTCTGCTCTGAGAGCCCATACCTCAGTCCTCTCTACCCTTGCTCCAAGCCCCTCCTTTGAGATGCCGTGCAATGGTCTCATATAGCTTTCTCTTGATTCCCATATAGCTTTGTGAAGCGACCTCTATTTAGGTAATTGATCCACGTAAGGATAAAGTTGCGGACGAGTGGCAGATAAGTTTGGGCTACGTACGTGGATCTAATATCTACGTACGTGGATATTTGAATTTGCGTGCCTGGTCTTTAAGACTACGTGCGTAGACAGAGGAAAATCACTACGGGAAAGCGCTTTCTTCTTCACGAGAAGGACACTTTTTCCTCCGCTGGATCAGAGGTCTACTCGCGACAAGGCGAAGGGCTTGTCTATCTCTTTTGGGAGACATATCGGAGGAGCTGGGCGTGCGATACCTTTGCACAATAAATAGAGAGTAGGACCCTGCATACGAATACAGCCCCAAGCCTCGTATAACACGTAGTGAAAAGGTGTACCTTTGCAGAGGCACACAGCGGTGCTGCCCCTCACACACGGGGCTTCTCTCGCACGACCACTACAATTAATATCCATTATGCAGATCAAAAAGCAAATTCATCACGCTTGGTCTCAGCGCGCTCTTAGCACAGGGGATTCTTCCCGCCAGCCTCAGCGCTCAGCAGACCAAGACCGAGAAGGTCCCAGGCATCAGCCTCTCCGACATGGACCGAAAGGTACGCCCTCAGGACAACTTCTACCGGTACAGCAACGGAGGCTGGATACGCAAGAATCCCCTCAAGCCTGCCTACAGCCGCTTCGGCACCTTCGACATCCTTCAGGATACGGCTACTTCGCAGATCCGCCACATCGTGGAGGAGCTGATCGCCAAGCCCCAGACTAAGGGCACGAACGACTATCGTGTCGCCGTCCTCTACAAGCAGTCTCTGGACAGCGCTGAGCGCAATCGTCAGGGCTACAAGCCCCTTATCCCCGAGCTCCAAGCCCTTCAGGGAATCCAAACCAAGGAAGACCTCCTAAAGCATATCGCTCAGCAGGACCAGGTCTATGGTCAAGGTTGCCTCTTCGGCACGGGCGTTGCAGCTGACGAGAAGAATAGTACCATGAACATCTTCCTCTTCACGCAGACATCTCTTGGCCTCGGTTCGCGCGACTACTACGTCGAGTCTACCCCCGAAGCCAAGCAGATCCTCGCTGGCTACGAAGCCTACCTTGTCCGCATCCTCAAGCTCTCGGGCTACTCCGATGCCGAAGCCAGCCGCATCGCCAAGGCTACCATCCGTATCGAGACGGAGCTGGCTCAGTTCTCTTACTCCAACACGGAGCTGCGCGACTCACAGAAGAACTACAACATCGTGACGATCGCTGACTTCGCACGCGACAATAAGGGCTTCGACTGGAGTGGCTACCTTCGTCTGCGTGGCCTTGACGTCGCTACGGCGAACTTCATGCAGCTAAACTTCTTCAAGGCCTTCGACAAGTGGTACTCCTCAGCTAAGGTCGAGGACCTACGCGACTTCCTCACGGGACGTACCATCAGCGGTGCAGCCAACTCGCTGAGTGATGACTTCGTCCAAGCTCACTTTGACTTCTTCGGCAAGCAGCTCAGCGGTCGCAAGGAGATGCACCCACGCTGGAGACGCAGCATAGGTGTCGTACAGAGCGTCCTCGGTGAAGCTCTCGGCGAAGTATACGTCAAGCGCTACTTCTCTCCCGAAGCTAAGGAGCGAATGATCGAGCTCGTACACAACCTGCAGAAGGCTCTTGGCCAGCGTGTCGAAGCCCTCAGCTGGATGAGCCCTGAGACGAAGAAGCGTGCACAGGAGAAGCTGAGCAGCTTCGTCATCAAGATCGGCTACCCCGACAAGTGGATGGACTACAGCGCGCTCGACATCGATGAGAGCAAGACGTACTACCAGAACCTCGAGGCTGCTACACGCTTCATGCAGGCAGACAACCTCAAGGACCTCGGCAAGCCCGTTGACCGTACGAAGTGGCTCATGAGCCCTCAGGAGGTCAATGCCTACTACATGCCCACGACCAACGAGATCTGCTTCCCCGCAGGTATCCTGCAGCCTCCCTTCTTTAATATGGATGCAGATGACGCAGTGAACTATGGCGCGATCGGTGTCGTCATCGGTCACGAGATGACGCACGGCTTCGACGACGAAGGATCTAACTTCGATAAGGATGGGAACATGAACAACTGGTGGACACCCGAAGACCGTAAGAAGTTCGAAGCCACCACGCAGCGCCTCGCCAAGCAGTTCTCTGCTGTCACCGTCGCTCCAGGTCTCAAGGCCAATGGGGAGCTCACGCTCGGGGAGAACATCGCAGACCAGGGCGGTCTCACCATCGCTTACCTCGCTCTGCAGATGGCCAACGAAGGCAAGCAGGTCGCTAAGATCGATGGCTTCACACCCGCTCAGCGCTTCTACATTGCCTATGCTCGCCTTTGGGGGCAGAACATCACGGAGGCCGAAATCCGTCGCCTCACGAAGCTTGACCCTCACAGCCTCGGTCTGCTTCGCGTGAACCAGGCGCTGAAGAATATTGATCCTTTCTACAAGGCATTCAATATCCGTCCAACGGACAAGATGTACATCGCTCCTAAGGATCGTGTCGTCGTCTGGTAGCAGGGCTTAGGGGAGCTCGCTTCCCCACCCTACTATATAATAATGTAGTGCCCTCGCACGAGAGTGAATCTCTCCTGCGGGGGCACTTGTCTTAACATCCTCTTCCGTCATAAGGTCGTATCTTTGTGCCGAGAAATGAGTACAACAAAGAATCTAACTCGCCAAGAGCTATCGCAGCTCTTCAGCATCTTCTTCAAGATAGGCATCACGACTATCGGTGGAGGGTATGCTATGATCCCGATGATGGAGCACGAGATCGTCAAGCGTACGGGATGGCTCACGCAAGAAGAGTTCCTCGACATCCTGGCTGTAGCACAAGCTACCCCAGGTATCTTCGCCGTTGATATGGCTGGACATATCGGGCATAAGCTCGGTGGGCTACGTGGCGCCATCATCGCTTCGGGAGCCAACGTCCTCCCCTCGTTCGTCATCATCCTCATCCTCGCAACGGTCTTCCAGCAGTTCAAGGAGCTTCCACTCGTGCAATATGCCTTCCGTGCGATACGCCCCGTAGTGGTAGCACTCATCGCAGCACCCGTCTTCTCCATGGCACGCTCCGCATCACTCTCCCGCTATACGATATGGATCCCTCTCGTAGCGGCCATCCTCATCTATTTCTTCGACGTCTCTCCAGTCTACATCATCCTCATCGCGGGGATCGCAGGGTGGGTCTATGGTTACCTGCAGAGACGACGCTCTAACACAGACGCCCAATGATCTTCCTCCAGCTCTTCCTCATCTTCTCTAAGATCGGTATCGTCGGCTTCGGTGGAGGGTATGCTATGCTCTCCCTCATCCAGGACGACGTCGTCACGAAAGAGGGTTGGCTAAGCGCAGCTGAGTTCACCGACATCGTCGCCGTGAGCCAGATGACCCCTGGGCCTCTGGGTATCAATATGGCCACTACGTAGGCTACACCTCGGTACTCAACGCGGGGTATCCACCCGCCATGGCTTTCTTAGGCTCGCTCCTCGCGACCTTCTCCATCCTCTGGCTGCCCTTCATCCTGATGATGCTCGTCAGCCGCTTCCTTCTGAAGCATAAGGATAGTCCCCTGCTGAAGAGCGTCTTCGGTGCACTTCGTCCTACAGTCGTTGGGCTCGTCGCAGCAGCGGCTATGGTGCTGATGACAGCAGAGAACTTTGGTACACCCGACACATCGCTTACGCAGTTCATCGTCAGTCTCTCGCTCTTCGCTATAGCCTTCATCGCCGTCTTCCGCTTCCGTGTCAGCCCCTTGCTCATCTTGGCATTGGCTGGATGCTTCGGTATGGTCTTCTATAGCTTCGTCCCAGCTTAACACCCGATACCTCACTATATGTCTCATCCTACGACGCCCGCTCCTATCGGAGTCTTTGACTCGGGCTACGGCGGGCTCACCATACTCTCTGAGATCTGCCGACAGCTCCCCCAGTACGACTACATCTACCTCGGGGACAATGCACGATCGCCCTACGGCACACGCTCCTTTGACGTCATCAATGACTTCACACTCCAGGCCGTGAAGTATCTCTTTGACGCAGGTTGTCCACTGGTCATCTTAGCTTGCAACACGGCTTCGGCTAAGGCGCTTCGTGAGATCCAGCAGCACTACTTGCCCGACTCCGAAGACCCTACCCGTCGTGTCCTCGGCGTCATCCGTCCCACCGTGGAGGCGATCTCTCGCTTTACGAAGAGTCGTCATGTCGGTGTCGTCGCCACACCAGGTACCGTCTCCTCACACTCCTATGCGACTGAGATCGGGAAGCTCTTCCCCGAAGTCACCGTAGAGGAGCAAGCCTGCCCCATGTGGGTGCCCCTCGTTGAGTACGGAGAGAGCAATGCGCCTGGTGCAGACTACTTCGTCGAGAAGTACACGGCCGAGCTCATGCAGCGTGACCCGAAGATCGATACGATCATCTTAGCTGCACGCACTACCCGCTCCTGCGTCCGAAGATCAGAGAAGCCCTCCCCGAGTCCGTCGAGCTCATCTCTCAGGGCGAACTCGTAGCCTCTTCGCTGGCAGACTACCTCCTCCGACATCCCGAGATGGAGCATCGTCTGAGCCAAGGGGGAGAGATATCCTACCGCACGACCGAGTGCCCCGAGAAGTTCGAAGAATTAGCCTCCATCTTCACGGGAACGGAAGTCCGTGCCACCCGCGTCAAGATCACTGGATAGATGATGACAAAGAAGACCTTTGCTCTCCTCCTCGTAGGTGCCCTCTCTTGGGCAGCCTCCGCTCGTGCACAAAAGCTTCCCACTCCCGTCACCGTAGGTGCTGAGCGTATGGAGCTCCTCCTCCCCACTCTCCAGGGTAAGCGCGTCGCGCTGATGGTCAATCAGAGCTCGCTCGTCGGCAGTACGGGCACACATCTTGTAGATACCCTACTCTCCCAAGGCATCAATATCGTACGTCTCTTCGTCCCTGAGCATGGTCTTCGTGGTAAGGTCGATGCAGGGAAGAATGTACGTAGCGGCGTGGACGAGAAGACGGGACTTCCCGTGGTGAGCCTCTACGGGCAGCGCAAGCGCCCTACCCCCGAGATGCTCGCCGATATCGACCTCCTCGTCTTCGACCTTCAGGATGTCGGTACGCGCTTCTATACCTATATCTCCTCGATGCACTACCTCATGGAGGCTTGCGCCGAAAAGGGGAAGACCTTCGTCGTCTGTGATCGTCCCAACCCCAATGACTTCATTGATGGCCCGATACTGGAGCCCGAATGTCGCTCCTTCATTGGCGTAGATCCACTGCCTGTAGCCCATGGGATGACCGTCGGAGAGCTGGCTCTGATGATCGATGGGGAGCGCTGGCTAAGAGGAGGGAATACCTGCCACGTGAAGGTCATCCCTATGGATGGCTGGTCTCATGGCGATCCTTACGAACTGCCCGTACGCCCAAGCCCCAACCTCCCCAATAGTCGCTCCATCGAGCTCTACCCCTCGCTCTGCTTCTTCGAGGCAACTATCATGAGTGTGGGGCGTGGCACATCGAAGCCCTTCCAAGCTATCGGCTACCCCGACAAGCGCTTCGGTAGCATCGTCTATACCCCTCAGATCAAGCTCGGCGAGGACAGCAACCCTCGGCACAAGGGCAAGCTCTGCTACGGCACTGACTACACTTCGGTCAGCCTACCCAAGCGACAGATCGCACTCGGCCCGCTCCTTGACTACTATCGCAAGGCAGATAGTCTGGGGCTTCAGTTGATCAATCAGCGCCAACTCTTCGACCTCTTAGCTGGGACAAAGAAGCTCCGACAGCAGCTAAGCTCTGGTCTTAGCGAAGACGAAATACGTGCCTCATGGCAAGCTGGCCTCAAGGCTTTCCAAGCCAAGCGCGCTCGCTACCTTCTCTACAACGATTACCGCTAAGGTATTTCCTCCAGAATTAATAGCCCCGACATACGTACTGTGTGTCGGGGCTTTCTTATGAAATAAAATGCCATCTATGAGCTATTTAGAGCAAGACGTATACCCTCCACGAGTGAAACGTATACGTTTCGTGGACAAAACGTATACGTTTCGTGGACAAAACGTATACGTTTCGTGGACAAAACGTATACGTTTCGCGGACAAAACGTATACGTCTTACGGTGAAAACGTATACGTTTCGAGCTTAAAACGTATACGTCTTGGGCATGAAACGTATACGTTTTGCCCAGATAAGGTATACGTATCACTCATCCTTATAGCCTCACGCATGCTTAAAGCTATACTGCTTCCCCGTAGGAACCCAGAGCATCATTAAGCAGAGAAGAGCTACATCACCACGCCACCAGGTGGGTTTTCAGCCGTGAAAGCTGTATTTTTGTCTTAGCATAATTATTCATTCATATACGACCAAGTTACCCATACACCCTATGGAACGATATAATATCGCCGTTATCGCTGGTGGATTCTCTGGCGAATACGCCGTATCTCTGCGCAGCGCAGCAGGCCTTCTCTCGTGGATTGATCGCAGCCGATTTACCCCCTACCTCATCGTCATTGAGCGCGATGGATGGTATGTACGCCCCGATGGCGAAGAGACGAAGGAGCCCATCCTCGTCGATAAGTGCGACTTCAGCTTTACCCTCCGAGGTGAGCATATCAAGCTCGACTATGCCCTGATCACCGTGCACGGCACGCCCGGAGAAAACGGTCTCCTGCAGGGTTATCTTGACCTCGTCGGCGTCCCCTACAATACGGGTGGCACGCTCACCGAAGCACTGACCTTCAATAAATACTACTGCAACCGCTACCTCTCCACCTACCCGAACCTACGTGTAGCAGACTCCGTACGCTTGCTGCGCAATGGCTTCCGCCCCTCCTCTGAAGAGCTTATCAAGCGCCTCGGCCTTCCTCTCTTTGCGAAGCCTAATGCTGGAGGCTCCAGTGTAGCGACCTCAAAGGTTGAGAGCCTTGAGGCACTGGACAAGGCCGTTACCCTCGCCTTTGACGAATGCGATGAGGTCCTCCTCGAGCGCTTCATTGCGGGCACCGAGGTGACCTGCGGATGCTACCGCATCGGCGACACCATCACGGCTCTCCCCGTGACAGAAGTCGTGCCCAAGAATAGCTTCTTTGACTTCGAGGCTAAGTACAACGGCGCAGTCGAGGAGATTACCCCCGCACGCATTAGCCCCGAGCTCACGGCGCTGATACAAGAGCTCACCCGTGAGATCTATCAGCACATCGATGCCCGCGGTATCATCCGTGTCGACTACATCATCGAAGCCGATGGACGCCCAACCCTCCTCGAGGTCAATACCACCCCAGGCATGACCCCCACGAGCTTCATCCCCCAGCAGGTCAAGGCTGCAGGACTGACGATGCAGGACCTGCTGACGGACCTTATCCAGGATCATCTCTCCTAACCTTTCACCAAGCACACCATCCACTATGGATCTCAAGAAATACGAAAGCATCCGCCCGCTGGCACCCGAAGAGGTGCAGACGGCTATCCAGCACCTGACGAGTCTCGAGCCCCTTCGTGCCGTCTACGAGAGCCTACAGCTCGAGCAGTCGTGGGATGAATTAGTCGAGGTGCTTAGTACCTGCCACAGCGTCGAGGACTTCAAGCGTACTGTGAGCTACCACTGGGTCAAGCACATCATGCGCAAGTGCTGTAGCTCCGTCGAGCTCACGGGTACCGACCACATCACGAAGGATGGCGCCTACACCTATATCTCCAATCACCGAGATATCATCCTCGACTCAGCTTTCCTCAATGTCCTTGTAGCAGATATAGAGGCGAAGTTCCCCGAGATCGCTATCGGCGACAACCTCATGCTCTATCCCTGGATCGAGACCTTGGTTAAGCTCAATGGGAGCTTCCTCGTGCGACGCAACCTCCAAGGGCGTGAAGTCCTGCTGGCTGCTCGCCTACTCTCCGAGTACATGCACGATGCCATCGCCGAAGGGAAGAGCCTCTGGATCGCACAGCGTGAAGGTCGCTCAAAGGACTCCACCGACAAGACACAGCCTGCACTACTAAAGATGCTTGCCCTCGGTGCAAAGAGCCGCCAGCCTCTTGAAGCCCTTGCACCACTGAACATTGTTCCCGTGACCTGCAGCTATGAGTATGACCCTTGCGACTACCTCAAGGCGCAGGAGATGCAGCTCAAGCGCGACGTCGAGGGCTTCAAGAAGAGCCCAGCTGACGACGGCATCAATATGCGCACGGGGATCTTCGGCTGGAAGGGTAAGGTCTCCTTCCACATCGGCCGTCCTCTCAATGAGCTGATCGCCTCACGAGGCGAGACGGCTGAGCATTACAGGACTCCGAAGCCATCGCTCTGCTCATCGACTCAGAGATCCACAGCCACTACAAGCTCTACCCCATCAACTACATCGCCCTCGATACCCTCGAGGGAGGCAAGCGAGGCCTCTATGACTATAGTGCTGAGGACGAAGCCAAGGCCCTCAAGTACATTGAGAGCCGCATCGATCTGGTCAAGCTCCCCGATGGGCTAGCACTCGACCGCACCTTCCTCCGCCACTGCCTGCTCACCATGTACGCTAACCCCGTACGAAGCATGCTTCAGGCACGACAGGGTAGCATAGCAAACTCAGGAGCATAGGATGAAGGCAAAGAAGATACACAAATATCTGGGGATCCCACTCTGCTTTCTTCTCTTCTTGGCAGCCCTCTCTGGGATCATCCTCAACCACCGAGACCTACTACAGAGCATAGACATTCCCCGTGCAGTCCTCCCCAGCGACTATAAGTTCGAGAAGTGGAATAATGGGGCTGTACGAGGTCTACTCCGCGCCGACAGCTTGGCTTATATTTATGGGGGCGTAGGCGTGTGGGTGACCGACAGTAGCCTACGACGTGAGGCACGACCACTGCATGCGGGCTTTGTTCGTGGCGGCGACGAAGCTAAGATCATGTCTATGGCGCTAGATACAACGGGCGGGATATGGGTCGCTTCGCAGTATCGCCTCTATCGCCTCGCCCCTCAGCGTGACCGATGGATCGAGCAACCCTTACCGAGCTCTGTACGTGGGCGCTTGGCTGATCTACAGATCACGGGCGACTCCGTACTACTCCTGAGCCGCTCCCTACTCTACCGCCGTTCGCTTAGCGATCCCAGCTGGACGACCTACGAGCTGAAGAAGCCTGATGGATATACGGGGAAGATCCTACTCTTCCAGATCCTGTGGATGCTCCATAGCGGAGAGTACTTCGGCCTCACGGGACGAATCATCGTCGACATCATAGGGCTCTTCGTCATACTCCTCTCCATCACGGGGATCTTCTACACTATCTTCAGCCACCGTCTGATGGCGAAGAAGAACAAGCACGGGACCAAGGAAGCCACCGAGAAGAAGCGACAACTCTCGCGCAAGCTCTCCATCCACTTCAAGTGGCATAAGGTCATCGGCCTTCACCTCTTCTATGTTCTCCTCTTCGTCTTCATCACAGGATGGGTACTCCGTCCTCCGCTGATGATCCCCTTTATCCTCACGAAGGCACGTCCGAATACCTTCAGTACGCTCTATAGCGAGAACCCTTGGTTCGACCGTCTGCGTGGTATTCGTAAGGACCTTCAGAATGGCGGGTGGCTTCTCTCTACGAGTGAGGGCTTCTTCACCCTCCGTGACTTCTCGGCTAAGCCAGAGAAGTGGAAGCTCCAGCCCGAGGTCAGCCCGATGGGAGTCAATGGCTTTGCTCAGCGTCCTGATGGGAGCTGGCTTATCGGGTCCTTTACAGGACTCTTTGAGGTCTACCCAGAGGAGAAGGATCCTATACGCAACTACTTCACGGGTGAGGTCGTCCGTGAGGTGAAGATGGGGCCTCCTATAAGTGACTACATGGTCTCGGGACTTCTCGCAGGAGACACTCCCAGTGAGGACTACGTCTTCCTTCACTACCGAGGTGCCGTACATAGAGCCTCTGACCACAAGACAGGAGCACAGGAGCTCCCCTTCGTCCACCAGCCTGAGGCGCTCAATGAGATGCCTTACTCCCTCTGGCAGGCAGCTCTCGAGCTCCATGCCGGACGCCTCTATCGTCCTTTCCTCGGCAAGTGGGGTACGGATCTATTCATCTTCTTCCTCGGCCTCGCCTCTGTCATCGTCCTCATCACAGGGCAGAGGAACCGACGTAAGAAAAAGAAACAAGCTAAGCACGACTGATGACACCTATATATAAGGTATGGGAAGCCCTCACTGAGAAGCTCCCTACAGCACTACAAGAGAGCTACGACAACTGTGGCTTACAAGTCGGCGATCCTTCACAGATAGCTACGGGTGTACTCTGCTGCGTTGACATCACCGAGGCGGTCCTCCAAGAGGCTATCGCCAAGGGGTGCAACATGATCATCGCCCACCACCCCCCTCCTCTTCAAGGGGCTAAAGCAGGTCGGCACCTCCAGCTATATCGAGCGCTGCGTACGCCTGGCTATACGTCACGACCTCACGATCTATGCTGCTCACACCAATGCTGACAATGCGGACGGCGGACTGAACTACCTCTTAGCCGAGGAGCTGGGACTGCAGGCTGTCACAGCCCTAGCCCCCATGTCCGACACACTCATGGAGCTAGTGACCTTCGTCCCAGCGAAGGAGCTGAACCAAGTAGCCGAAGCACTTTGGGCCGCAGGTGCAGGCTCGATCGGGGCATACGACAGCTGTAGCTATCGCTGCTCCGGGCAGGGGACGTTCCGTGCTCTTGACGGAGCTCATCCCTTCGTAGGCGAGATCGGGCAGCTGCATGTAGAGCCTGAAGAGCGACTAAGCCTCACCTTTCCTGCCTACCGACAGCGTCAGGTGGAGCAAGCCTTGCTAGCCAGCCATCCTTACGAGACACCCGCCTACAGCATTACCCGACTGCAGAACGTCCATCCACGTATTGGTGCGGGTGTCATCGGGGAGCTCCCCGAAGCAGAGTCCATCGACAGCTTCCTACACAGAGTTGCAGTCTATTTCAAGACTGAGCAGCTTCGCTACAGCGTGACGGAGAATACAGCCATTAAGCGTGTCGCTATCTGTGGCGGAGCAGGTGCCTTCCTCTGGAAGCAAGCCAAGCGAGCAGGTGCTGATATCCTCATTACAGGCGAGGCCAAGTATAATGATTACTTCGACTGCGAAGGGGGCTCCCATCCTCTGTACGGTGGGGCACTACGAGAGCGAATGCATTGCGGCACAGCTCTTCACACAGATCATCTCAGATAAAATGCCTAACTTTGCGGTCTATCAAAGCGAGTTAGACTCCAATCCTATAAAAGCGTTACAGCATCCATAATGGCGAAAGAAACAACGACAAAGAAGACGACCACCAAGAAGTCAACCAAGGCCAAGGAAGTAGCTACCCCAGAGGTGGCCACGACAGTAGCAAGCCCTGAAGCTAACGTTAGCTCTGCCGACCGGACGGTAGCAGACAAGCTCATCGCCCTGAGTCGCCTACAGGAGACCTTCACCAAGATCGACCATATCAAGACCCTCCGTGGTGAACTCCCCCCTCGAGGTACAGGACCTCGAAGATGAGATCGAAGGTATGGAGACGCGTCTCAAGCACCTCGAAGAGGACAACAAGCGCCAGGTGCAGGCTGTAGCTACCGAGAAGGCTAAGATCCAGAAGGCTGAAGAGCGCATCGAGGAATATAAGGAGCAGCTCAACAACGTCAAGAACAACCGCGAGTACGACAACCTCTCCAAGGAAATCGAATTCCAAGGCCTCGAGATCGAGCTCTCTCAGAAGCGCATCGCCGAAGGAACGACCGAGATCCAGCACCGCAAGGAGCGTATCGCTACTCTCAAGGAAACTATCGGTGAGCACCGTGTAGACCTGGAGGCTAAGCAGGAGGAGCTGGCACGTATCAAGGGAGAAACAAAGCAGGAAGAAGAATCTCTCCGTGCTGAAGCTATCCGCCTGGAGGAAGGTATCGAGGAGCGTCTTCTCCACGCCTTCACTCGTATCCGTGAAGGAGCCCGCAATGGTCTTGCTGTCGTACCCATTGATCGTGATGCTTGCGGTGGTTGCTTCAACAAGATCCCACCCCAGCGCCAGGTAGATCTTAAGCTTCATAAGAAGATCATCGTCTGCGAATACTGCGGTCGTATCCTCGTCGATCCCGAACTCGTAGAGGAAGCTCACCAGCACAACTAAGAAGGGAGATGCGCTCTCTTCTCGAAGCTCAGGTCGCCACGACCATCCAAGAGCATCGACTCATAGATAGCGCCACCCAGCGTATATACATAGCCATCAGCGGAGGGGCCGACTCGGTCGCTCTGCTGATGGCTATGCTTGCTTTAGGCTATGGCGAAAGACTCGAAGCGCTCCACTGCAACTTCACACTACGTGGCGAAGAGAGCGACTGCGATGAAGCCTTCGTGCGGGAGCTATGCACGAAGCTCAGCGTTCCCTTGCAAATCAAGCACTTCGATACTCGAAACTATGCCGAGGAGAAGGGAATATCTATCGAGATGGCAGCACGTGAGCTACGCTACCAGTGGTTTCGCTCCTTTACTGAAGGTAGTGAAGGCAGGAAGGTCGTAGCCGTTGCCCACAATGCAGATGACCAAGTAGAGACCCTACTACTCAACCTCTCTATGGGTACAGGCATCCGTGGGCTCAGCGGTATGCCGTTCATCAAGCAGGCAGAAGGCATCATCCGCCCCCTGCAAGCGACTCCCCGCGCACTCATACTTGATTACCTGACTGCTCTGGGGCAAAGCTATCGTGAGGATAGCTCAAATAGCGATACTCGCTATAAGCGCAATCTGATTCGCCATCAGCTCATCCCCCTCTTTGAGGAGCTTAATCCTTCCTTTCGAGCGACGACCTACCGCACGATAGGGCACCTGCGCTCGACGGAGGCCCTCTATATGGAGACGATCGAATGCTACCGAGCCGAACTACTATCCCCCAGTGGCTTGGAGTATAAGCCCCTTGCCTCTCATCCCGAGCGAACGACCATTCTCTTCGAGCTCTTACGCCCCTATGGCTTCCAGCGCCCTGTCGTCGAGGAACTCAGTAAGCATCTCGCAGAGGGGACGGCTGGAGCAAAGTTCTACTCCCCCACCCACCTACTCATCCATGGTGTACAGCTGCTGGAGTTACTCCCACGTGAGGAGGGAGCAGCAGTATCCCTATCCATTGACATCAGCCAAGACGGACAGTGCGCACTCCCCTTCGGAGGAGAACTACACTGGGAGCACCTTCCCCTTAACGCCCTAAAGGGAGACTACCGCACACCTCGAGAGGTCGCAGTCTTTGACTACGATAGATTGGAGTCTCAAAGGCTTGCCATTCGCTCACGGCGTGAGGGCGACACCCTCCGCCCCTTCGGTCTGTCGGGGAAGAAGCTCCTCAGACGCATACTCATTGACGGGAAGTTCTCTCACCGCGCACGCCGTGAAGCCCTTTTGTTATGTCGAGAGGAAGCCCCCATCTGGCTCATCGGTCATGTGGCTGACCGCACCTTCGCACTCTCAGATACGACGCAGACTGTACTACGCTTCACCTACCACAAGTAGCTTCCATACAAATGAAGTCGCCCGCTTGGCATAAGGACCAAGCGGGCGACTTCTTTATTTGCGAACGATTATGAGCAACTAATTAAGACCGACCTCACGAGCATAGATCTCCAGATCATCACGCTCCTGCAGGAGGAGTTCGACTGAGCAGCGGACAGGTGCTCCGAGACTCTTGAGCTTGACGAGGCGATCGAGAGAGCGTAGTGCCAAAGCATAGAGTGCCTTGGAAAGGCTACCCGTGATCTTCACCTGCGCAAGAGCCAGCGCCACGATGACACGATCCGTACGGCGGAGCTGCTCCAGCAGTGGACGTCCCTCCAGAGTGAGGTTGCGCTGGGCTTCCAGCTCCTCATAGGTCTCTCCCTTAGGCGGGCAAAAGGGTAGATGATAGAGCTTGGATATCAATGAAGCTGGGTAATGAGTAAGGTCTGCCTTGGGTCGACGACGTAGGAGGTCACTGAGTTCCCATAGGGCATCACTCCCCTCATCATTTCCGAAGGGTGCTGCATCTTGGATACTGGAGTAATAGACCTCCGAGCCGAAGTACTTGCGGAAGGTCGGGTGGCTGGTCAGGGGATGTAGCCCCATCTCATCATCGTCATAGTAGAAGGACTGCATCGGATCAAAGCCAGGGAAGTCCTGGAAGCCTGCCTTTAGCTTGCGTCGACCAACTGCTGGGCGCGCTCTTCGCACTCCGCTGCGTCGGCAAACGACTTGACCTCATAGCGCCCTGATGTAGATACCTTACCCCAGTTCGTCATAAGGTCCCCCCCCAGCGTCTCTACACGCCAGTAGCGGTCGGCCTGATGATCTGACAAACGCATTACTCTATTCATACTCATGCGATCAATTGATTGGTAGGAGCACGCTGTATTGTAGGGTTATGATGGTAAGGCTTCCGGCGACGATGCTCCCTCATGTGGTAGACAAATGTAGTCATTTATAATATGAAAACCTATTTTACCACAAATTTGATCTCTTCCCTTTAAACATGGGTAGCAACACCCTACACTTCCTAAAGCGGGCGAGAGCAAGGAGGCTCTTCGTAGGGCGGTTCCTTGCTCTCTTCTATATTATTCAGAGGCATTCTTCAGCCTGCTTTATCAAGCTGCTACTCGCCGAAGCGCTCACGGATGACCTCCATGAGCCCAGGGCGGAAGTCGGGGTGAGCGATGCTTGTCAAGGCCAGGGCACGCTCACGAAGCGTCAGACCACGGAGACGCACCACGCCGTATTCGGTAGCGATGTAGTCTACCTCATTGCGCCCTGAGGTCACGGTGGCTCCCGACGGCAAGACTGGGACAATGCGCGAGCAAGTACCATCCTTTGCCGTAGAGGTGAAGGCTAAGATGGAGCGACCGCCACGCGAGCGCTTTGCCCCACGCAGGTAGTCGACCTGCCCACCCGTGCCACTATATTGGTTGAGTCCGATAGCTTCGGATGCTACCTGCCCATAGAGGTCTATCTCCAGGCAGGAGTTGATAGAGACCATGTTGTCATTCTGCCCGACCATATAGGGGTCATTCGTATGATCGACGGGGTACATCTCGATCATATCATTCTTATTGACGAAGTCATAAAGTGCCTTCGTACCCATGATGATGGAGCTGACGACCTTACGTGGATGCAGGGTCTTCTTCTCACCCGTCACATTGCCAGAGTTGATCATGTGCATGACGCCGTCGGTGAACATCTCCGTGTGCAAGCCCAGATCTTTCCGCTCTCGTAGGCTCTGAAGTACGGCATCGGGGATCGCCCCGATACCGATCTGAAGCGTATCTCCGTCGTGGATGAGTTCGGCACACAGCTCACCGATGCGCTGCTCGACAGGCCCAATAGGAGCAAGAGGGAGCTCCACCAATGGGCGGTCAACGGGGACGATATAGTCCAGCTTCGTCACATGGATGAGGTTGTCCCCTCCGATGAAGGGCATCTGCTTATTGATCTCTGCGATGACGATCCGCGCAGCCTCTGCGGCGGGCTTGGTATAGTCACACGATACCCCGAAGGAGCAATAGCCCTCTTCATTGGGCTCGCTCACCGAGATCAATGCGACATCGACAGGATAGATACCATTCCTAAAGAAGTCTGGGAGTTCATGGAAGTGACAAGGGAGATAGTCGACACGCTTATCCAGGTAAGCGGGGCGGCTATTCTTGTCAAGGAAGTTAAGGACGGGATGTACATGCCCCACCATCTCTGGGCGGAGGTGCCAAGGCTCGGCAAAGTACAGCATGTGGAAGGCTTTCACGTCCGTGAGGCGCTCGCGATCATCGTAGAGGGCTTTGGAGAGGCTGCTGGGGGCTGCCACAGCATGGCCAAAGACCAAGAAGTCCCCGCTCTTTACTGCCGATCGCACGGCTTCGAGGGCGGTCGTAGTATGGCGAGCAATGTGCTCTTGCCAGGTAGTGCTCATTGATTTAGCTCTTATATGAAAGGGCTCCTGTGTAGTATTAGGAGGGCCATCTTCCCAAGAGACGTAGCTAACGACCCCAACATCCTGGGGTACAAAGCTGCGACTCCGATGAAGAAGCCTACCAAAGGTAAGTATTCTACTTTTTCCCAACAATACCCCCTCACGACACTCACCATCCAATCATAGGGGGCATCATGGACATTAAGAAGTCATCACTTAGGAAGTGGGGACAGTGCAGGATAGTCACTACAACACCTCTCCAAGCATTCACCCTCTGATTGAAGTACTTCCCCCTTTAGCCTATTAAGAAACTCCTATAAACGTTAGAATAAGCGCTATATCTTACGAGATAAAGCTGTGAACCTATAGCTGTAATCCGCTATCTACGTGGGTAGTCCTAAAGTCTACGTGCATAGATGATAAGTTCTCTGTACATAGATTTTAAATCCACGTACGTAGATATAACTTTTCTCGTAGAGCTATGACGGAAAAGCAGCTTGAGTATGGAGGAAATGCACCTCGACGTGATATGATTAATCAATGCTCCAGCACCCATTATATTAGGTATATAATAGAGGCACTTACCTCTACCCTATACCTACATCTATGTATTTTGCAGAGGAGTAAGAGAAGGGGGCTATGAATGGCGTATTTCTGCCCATGCAACATAGCAACTTTACTCACTATAAATCATAAGTAATAACCATGCGTAAGCTTACGCCCTCATGCTCTCACTGCAGATCCTTCTGGCTTCAGCCATCGGTCTCAGCAGTGAGCTGGCAGCACAAGAGCGGCCGACTGATGCCAACATTATTGGGCACGTCACAGATGCGAAGACTGGCGAACATCTCTCAGGTGTCACCATCGCTATCAAGGGTACGACCTTCGGTACGGCTACCGATGCCACAGGGCACTACATCCTCAAGAACCTCAAGCAGAAGAGCGTGACACTCGTCATGCGCGGTCTCGGCTATCTCAGCCAAGAGCGCACCGTGGACAAGAGCGCACCGTGGAGATCATCCCTGGTAAGGTCGTCGAAGTGAACTTCGATGCAGAGCCAGACAACATCCGTATCGATGAGGTCGTCGTCTCCTCCAACCGTCAGGCTACCCTACGCCGTCTCGCTCCGACGCTCGTCACCGTGCTTGACACCAAGCTCTTCGAGAGCACCAATGCTACTAACCTCGCCCAAGGGCTGATCTTCCAGCCAGGTGTGCGTGTCGAGAATAACTGCCAGAACTGCGGCTTCAATCAAGTACGTATCAATGGCCTCGACGGGCGCTACTCACAGATCCTCATCGACAGCCGTCCCATCATGAGTGCACTGGCAGGGGTCTATGGTCTGGAGCAGATCCCCACGAACATGATTGAGCGTGTCGAGGTCGTACGTGGCGGTGGCTCTGCCCTCTTCGGCTCCTCTGCTATCGCAGGGGTGATCAACATCATCACCAAGGAGCCTCAGCGCAATAGCTTCTCCTTCAATGAGAGCCTTGGCTTTTCTCGGGCTTCAAGGATCTGGACAATAACCTGAGCTTCAACGGCTCACTCGTCAGCGACGACAATCGTGCTGGAGCCATGGTCTTCGCACAGGCTCGCTACCGCAAGGAGCACGATGTCAATGGCGATGGCTACAGCGAGCTTGGTCGTCTTGACTCCCGCTCGCTCGGCTTCCGTGGCTACCTCCGCCCCACGGACTACACGCGTCTGACCGGCGAAGTCCATACCTTCAGCGAAGCCCGTCGCGGTGGTGACCACATCGACTGGCCCGAGCAGGTAGCCGGTGTAGCTGAGTCCATTCGCCACTCAGTATATAGCGGGAACCTGAAGTTCGACGGCTACAGCGAAGACTACAAGCACCACTTCCAGCTCTACGGCTCCGCTCAGCACGTCACCCGTAACAGCTACTACGGTGGTATCGGTGAGACGAAGCTCCGCAACAAGGCCGGCGACAAGTACATCGATAAGGATGGCAACGAAACTACCGATGAGGGCAAGGCTGTGAAGGCAGGCTCTATCGGTCGCCCCATCCACACCTCCGACTACGGGAAGAACTTCGGTATCACCCGCGGGATGACGTGGGTCGGTGGTGCACAGTACACCTATGACTTCGACCACTTCCTCTTCATGCCTGCTCAGCTCCTCGCTGGTGCTGAATACAGCTATGACCGCCTCGAGGACAAGATGCCTCTGAGAGAATGGGAGACCGAGAAGACCGTCACCGATGGCTTCGACCTCAGCGCTAACCCCGTCTCCCTCTCCCCCCCGCCCTGCGTCAGGTCATCCGTAACGCCAGCCAGTTCGCCCAGATCGAATGGAAGAACGAGCGCTGGAGCGTCCTGCTCGGCACGCGTCTCGATGAGAACTCCGCCGTCAAGAAGGCTATCTTCAGCCCCCGCGCTACCCTACGCTACAACCCCACGAAGAATATCAACATCCGTGCTACCTATGCCAAGGGCTTCCGTGCTCCTCAGGTCTTTGACGAAGACCTTCACGTCGGGGTCGTCGGTGGTGCGCAGGTCAACGTCCTCGTCGAAGGCTTCTACACCCGTCTGCTCGACGTCTTCACGAACTACAAGGACAAGTCTGAGAACGGTATCTCCTACTACACGCGCCACAACTATGGGATCGATGACAATGGTCAGCAGGTCTCCTCGGGCGCCAAGGTCCTCGGGCTGAACCTCGAGGGTAAGATCGCCTATCGCTGGCTCTCCCTCCAGGCCGGCCTCACGCTCACCAGCAACAAGTACGACGTCAACCAGGAATGGGGCGTACGTCAGAAGGTCCAGGGCGACCACGATGCGGCCTACTACGAGTCCTTCGTGCCCAAGGCTGACGGCTCTGACTTCGACAACGTCGATGTAGACAATGAGCCTCAAACCATCTCGATGACTTCTAAGGAGATCACTCGCACGCCCTCTACCTACGGCTACTTCACGATCGGCATCAACCCCGTCCGCCCGCTGAACATTGCTCTCACGGGTACCTTCACGGGCTCAATGTACGTCCCTCACGTAGTCAAGTGGGCGCAGAACTCAGCCGTCTCTGACCGCGAAGCTATCGCAGCAGGCCTTCGACCCAAGAAAGGCTATAAGCTTCCTCTCGTAGACGCTACGGGTGCTGCTATCCTCGAAGATGGCGCACAGAAGGAGGTAGATGTCGAGTGGAACGAGCTGGTCAAGACCAAGAGCTTCTTTGATCTCGGCGCTAAGATCACCTATGACCTGCGCCTCTTCTCTAAGAGTAATGTCCAGCTCTACTGCGGTATCAATAACCTATTCAACGCCTTCCAGAGCGACTACGACTTCGGTCCAGACCGTGACAGCGGCTATATCTACGGCCCCACGATCCCTCGCTCAGGCTACTTCGGGGTGAAGTTCACCTTCTAATCCCGCCCCTATCGCCCGAGGACAAGACGTCCAAGTGCGACATGATTTAGAGGCTGCCCCTACCTTCTCCATAGAAGTGTAGGGGTAGCCTCTATATATAGGTATATAGACTATGCACCGAATATCTTAAATTTGCGGGTGAGTATATGCTGGGGCACATAGGCTCTGGCACAATCAAGACAAGCGAATGGACACTGAGACCACCTACCTCTTAGCCTCTCCCGACACGCTGGTGCCCGTAGCGCACCAGTTCATCGAGGAGGTCCTCCCCTGGGGGGGATATCTTCGCCTTCTATGCCCCCATGGGGACTGGCAAGACGACCTTCATCAAGACCCTCTGCGAAGCCCTCGGCGTGCAGGATGTCATCAATAGCCCGACCTTCTCTATTATCAATGAATATCGCGCTGAGCCCTCGGGAGAACTCATCTACCACTTTGACTGCTACCGCCTGGAGAAGCTCTCCGATGCGCTGAACCTCGGAGCCGAAGATTACCTCCAGAGTGGCGCACTCTGCTTCATCGAGTGGCCAGAGGTCATGGAGGACATCCTACCAGCCGACACGGTACGCGTTACTATAGAGGAGATCGAAAGGCGGGGCACGACGCCTCACCGCACGCTATAATAAGACGGAGGACAAGTAATGCTTAATCCATTTGAGACGGGTCAGGCCCGTGTACGCGGTAGCATCGAGGTGATCTGCGGCTCGATGTTCAGCGGTAAGACAGAGGAGCTCCTTCGTCGCCTGCGCCGTGCCAAGATCGCGGGGCTACGCGTAGAGATCTTCAAGCCCTCGGTAGACACCCGCTACGACGAGACCGAGGTAGTCTCCCACGACCGCAATGCTATCGCCTCTACGCCGATAGACAACTCATCGAACCTTCTCCTCTTAGCTTCGGACGTCGACGTCATCGGCATTGACGAGGCACAGTTCTTCGATGAGCACCTCCCCGAGGTCGTCGAGCAGCTGGCAGACCAAGGTATCCGCATCATCCTCGCTGGGCTTGATATGGACTTCCGTCGCCAGCCCTTCGGCCCTATGGCACAGCTCTGCGCTATAGCAGACTCGGTAGACAAGATCCATGCGATCTGCGTCGAGTGCGGTAGCTGGGCCAACTATTCCTATCGTCGCGTCTCTGGTGAGCAGCAGGTCATGCTCGGCGAAGCCAAGGAGTACAGCCCGCTGTGCCGTACCTGCTACCTCAAGCACACGCATAACAATAAGCAAGACTAACCCTACTACAGCAATGAATTCCAACAAACTACTCGCACTCGCTGGCTCTACCCTACTCTCGATGACACTCTTCTCAAGCTGTGTCATCGCCATCGGATCAAATAAGGAGCACAATACGACCTACGCTCCCAATGGCAGGGTAGCCTATGCAATGAGCCCAACGCTCGGGGGGGAAACTCTTCACGGCAGCCTGGATACAGCGATCCGCTGAATATAAGGCTCTCTGCCAACAAGCCTACAATGTCGCTACGGAGCGCCTTCTTGCAGCCACTCAAAAGCCGTTGGCTGCAGGTGAAAAGCGCTGGGCGATTGTCACGGACATCGACGAAACTATTATCGACAATTCGGCGAACTCCGTCTACCAGGCACTCAAGGGCGAGGACTACTCCCAGCCTTCGTGGGACCGCTGGTGCGATCAAGCTGATGCCGTAGCCCTGCAGGGTGCTGTCGAGTTCTTCCGCAAGGCCGATGCACTCGGTGTAGACATCTACTACATCTCCAACCGTGATGAGGTCAACCGGGCTGGTACGAAGAAGAACCTCCGTGATCTGGGCTTCCCACAGGTAGAGGATAGCCACTTCATGTTCAAGGACAAGTCCTCCGACAAGACCTCCCGTCGCAATGAAGTCCTCAAGACGCACAACATCCTGATGCTCCTCGGTGACAACCTCGGTGACTTCGACCACTTCTTCGATGTACGTGACGAGGCCGTGCGTGATCAGGGCGTCTTACGCTTCGCTGCTGAATTCGGCAAGCGCTTCATCGTCCTACCCAACCCCAACTACGGTGCTTGGGAGCCTGCGATGAACGGAGGCTATCCCGACCTCAAGACCAAGGACGGCAAGCTCACTACGATCCTTCGTACTCAGCGTAAATAACACACTTCCCTACTACACTACTTACCTTAGACCATCAGAACCCCATGCTTACACCCACACAGATACGGCAGATCACTGCTCTCATGCACCGTGAAGTCGTACCCGCTACAGGCTGTACCGAACCTGCAGCCGTAGCCCTCGCCGTAGCCTATGCTGCGGCACAGACGACCGCTAAGCCCCGCTCGATAGAAGTCCTGCTCAGCGGCAATATGCTCAAGAACGCTATGGGCGTCGGGATCCCCGGCACGGGGACCTTCGGTATCCCCATCGCGATTGCTCTCGGTGGTATCTTAGCAGCACCCGAGAAGCAGCTGGAGCTCCTCGACAGCTTCACTGATGAGGAGCTTCATCAGGCCCAGAAGCTTGTAGCAAGCGGCTGCATCCAGATCGGGCTGAAGGAAGGTGACAACGTCGACCGCCTCTACGTCGAAGTACTACTGACCGATACAGAGGGCCGTCTATCGACTGCCATCATCCAGGCTACTCATACAGGGCTCACAGCGCTCACCTACGATGGTGAAGACCGCTTTGTGGCACGTACCGCCGATACGCCCTGCACGAAGTGTCCCGAGAGTAAGGACGAAGAGGAGACGATCGCCTTAAACTTCGACCTCGTCTATGAGTATGCTCTGTATGGCCCGCTGGAGGAGCTTGACTTCATCTACGAGGCTGCACTGCAGAATAAGCGTGCCAGCGAGTTCTCCTTCACTCACAGCTATGGCCATAGCCTCGGCAATCTCATCAATAGCGATATGGGACGTCGCTACCTCGGCAATACGCCCCTTACGCAGATGCTGGCCTATACCAGCTCTGCCTGCGACGCCCGTATGGATGGTGCCCCCATCACGGTGATGAGCAATTCGGGTAGCGGTAATCAGGGGATCTCCTCGATGCTCCCCGTCCTGACCTTCGCCGAGGAGCAAGGCGCAAGTCGTGAGGCTGCCACTCGAGCTATCATGCTCAGTAGCCTCCTCGTCGTCTATATCAAGCAGCTCTTAGGTCGCCTCTCCTGCCTCTGCGGGATGGTTGTCTCGGGGATTGGCTCCGCCTGTGCTATCACCTATCTCATGGGTGGTACGAAGGAGCAGTCTATCGGAGCTGTGAAGAATATGATCGGCAACGTCTCAGGGATGATCTGTGACGGTGCTAAGCCCAGCTGTAGCCTCAAGGCTTCGACGGGCGTGAGCTCTGCACTCATCTCCGCTATGCTCTCTATGCAGGGACACGTCGTCACCGCTACCGAGGGTATCGTAGACGATGATGTTGACGTCTGCATCCGCAACCTCGCAGACCTCGGTCGTGATGGCATGGCCCAGACCGACCTCAAGGTCCTCAAGATCATGACGAGCAAGGGCAAGCATAATGCTTAGTCCCCGCTATTTGGGTTCACCGATAGTGTCCCGCTCGTCTCACATATGTAATCAGCTACTATTGGATGAACTCAAATAGAACGATGCACTTTGCGCTCAGCTTCCTGGCAGGATCCCTCCTGCTATGGGGCTGTGCGAACCAAGGTACACCCGAAGGTGGCCCCTTTGACACGGAGCCACCTCGCCTCCTACAGGCCTCACCTGCAGTGAAGGCTACGGGGGTCAATACGCGCCACTTTACCCTGACCTTCGATGAGAACGTCAAGCTCTCCAGCCAGACGGACAAGATCATCGTATCCCCTCCCCAGCGTGAGGCCGCACGTATCACGGCCAACGGGCGCCACGTCTCCATCGTGCTCTCCGATACCCTGCGCCCTAATACGACCTACAGCTTCTACTTCGATGATGTCATCGTAGACAACAACGAGGACAACCCACTTGAGGGCTTCAGCTACCTCATCTCCACAGGCGGGCAGATTGACTCGATGCAGCTGGCGGGTCGCGTCATCGATGCCTAACCTTCGAGCCTGTCGAAGGGCTCATCGTAGGGGCTTATCCCGCTGCAGACATCAACGATAGTACGCTCCGTAAGCGCCCCTTCCCCTTTGTCAGTAAGACCAATAAGCTGGGCTTCTTCACCATGCGTGGACTCCCCAATAGTACCTACAAGGTCTTTGCGACGAAGGACAACGATACCAACTATCAGTACAGCGACCGCAGCGAAGGCCTTGCCTTCTCTCACGAGAGCTTCCAGACGACGCTGCGTGACAGTATGCGCACCGACACGATACGCATCGACTCCATCGTGCGCCGTGACACGCTTCACCGCGACTCGCTCGTCACCTATCCCTTCACCTACTACTTCCCTCGCGACATCGCTCTACGCTATTCGGTAGCTAAGGTGCAGCAGTACGGACTCGAGCGCCACAGCCGTCCCGATAGCTTGATCTGCCGACTGGAGTTCCTCGCTGAGCCCAAGAAGCTCCCTCGCCTCCGCTCGCTGGACAAGCCAACCACACCATCCGAATCCCTCTACTGGGCAACGGCTAAGGGCAAGGTCGTCGACCTATGGCTACGTGACAAGGAGCTCCTTGTACGCGACTCGGTACGCTTCGCTCTCACTTACGAGAAGACCGACTCACTACTCCGCCTGCAAGAGAAGACAGACACGCTCGTCTTCATCAAGCCACAGGCACGAGCTAAGAAGCACGACAAGGCTGCTGAAACGGAGAAGTCACCTCTACAGATTACTCTTACGGGAGCTTCGGGAGCTTTTGCTGGTACTCCAAGTGATAGCCTCTATGTGACGGCCTCACGTCCCCTTGCAGCCCTCCCCTCCTCTGCGATTCGCCTGGAGGTACAGGAGGACTCACTCTACAAGCCTCAGGACTTCACCATCGTACAGGACTCGCTGGATCAGCTGCGCTATACGCTCCGCTTCCCACGTGCCTATGGCAAGAGCTATCGGGCGCGCATTGATTCGGCTGCCGTACGCGATATCTATGGCGCTGCCTGCGACTCTGTTGCTTTCACACAGCAGATACAGAAGGAGGACGAGTTCGGTCAGCTCACCATCACCCTGCAGGGCATCCGCTCTCACGCCCTCGTCCAACTCATAGACAAGAGCGACGCTGTCCTCCAGCAGTTCTATGGACATGAGGTCAAGGCCGACACGACGCAGAAAGCACAGCCCACAGCAGCATCTGCCGAAGGCGATAAGGTGCTCGCTGAACTACTCTCTAAGCAAGCTCCTCAAGCCGCTAAGGCCGATAGCCTCCCCGAAGCAAAGACTCCAGCAGAGTCCTGTCAAGTCTCCTTCCACGACCTGAAGCCCGGTGAGTACTTCGTCCGACTCATCGTCGATACGGACGACAATGCCGCCTTCACACCTGGAGACTACCCTGATCGTGCCCCCGAGGAGGTCTATTACTACCCGCAGGAGATCTCCATCAAGAAGGGCTTCACCTCCGAAGAGCGCTGGGACATCCGCACGCAGTCACCTCTGGGTAGCAAGCCCGAAGCCCTGCGCAAGGTCAAGCCCGACGAGGCGAAGAAGAAGCGCGAGGATAAGAACATCGAGTACTACAAGCGCTGGGGACGTAAGCGTCGCTAACCCCTCGCCTCTCCACCCAAAACAGAAGCGGTACAACTCCCATCGGGAGCTGTACCGCTTCTGCTATTATACCGCTATACCGTGGTAGGCTGTTTAGGTCTTCGCTTGGGGAACATATCCGAGTTAATCGCTACAAAGATCCGATCCTTATACTCCTTTTGATTTCCCTCCAGCCCAAGGGCTTCGATAACATGTTTGCAAGCCTCCCGCTTAAACTTTCCATCTGACTTGAGCGTAATGACTAGCTTTTGATCATAATGGAAGTAAAGCAAGAAAAGGTTTGGATTGTTGAGAAAGCGTTTTTTGATAGCTGTCCACCACATCTGGTCCGTAGGACCGAGAGATAAGCCAAAGAGGCAAATTAGATCAGCATTCTCAATTAAGTGAAGACACTCCTCATCAACAAGTTCCCCCCTCTCTTCATTACTTTGTGGCTTAATCAAGAGGTCTCTAATATCCTCATTTTGTCTATATAATTCATTTGCTATCTGCTCGTCATGATCAACGCCAAGCAGAATTCCCCCATCATCCAATTTTCCATGCACATGCTTTATTCCTCGATACAAGATTGCTTGACCATTATGCTCTTCTGGATAATTAAAAGTATCAATTCTTAAAATGCCATCACATAGCTGCTCAAATGATGAGGTATAGTTGAAGGTTATAGCACTGATATCCCAAACATGGCCTGAGCGTATTGTCTGAGAGCGAAGATATCCCCTCGTCTTCTCATTAAGGTGTCGATAGGGATATACAAGGTCTTTATACAGCGTCTCCACCTCTTCGTCAAGAGGATTAATATCTTTAAATTGAGAAAGATACACCTCTAATGAATTATTCAAATCATAGTAGAAGCTACGAAATGCCTCTACATCATCACCAAAGGCTGTAGTAAACTCACCAAGAGCTATCTCCAAGTCCTTCCACTGCTCTTCGCCACGCTCCTCTCGCTCCGCCATCTCGGAAAAGAGGCGCTCCTTATACTTTTTGATAGCCTCCTCTCGCTGGCTGCGACCGTCGCCAAGCTGTGGAGTTTGCCCCTTATAGTACTCTAAAAAGTCTGCATAGCGAGTGGGGAGCCCAAGTCTAAGATCAAAACCATTACCTATAAGGTAGAGGACATTCATAGCGATTCTATCAGTAAAGGGTTATTGTAATGAGGTATGCTGTTGGTAGGCATTGTCCCGAGCGGGATTGCGAGCATAAAGGTACGAAGAATGTGCGCACACATAGCGAAGCGAGAGTGAACCAATAGTGGTAGGTGGTATGAACCTATATTGGTCACTGAGCGAACCTATATTGGTCGACGCGTGAACCTATATTGGTCGCTAACGGAAGCTATATTGGTCAGAGCACGAACCAATATAGGTTCGCACCCCGACCCGATATTGACTCAAACTATACCCCGATATTGGATGGCTTATAACTATCGTCAGGTCTACGCTGTTAGTAAGTCAGTAAACTACCATCAACCTCTACACAGTCTAAAAGAACAGGCATTATGAAACGGAACAGTCTCCGTACACTGACCCTTCTGCTACTACTGGCAGCTGGAGCCTTAGGACTTCGAGCTATGCGCATGCAGACACACCCTTCACCCAACACTCCATCCACTTCACCTATGAAAGAGATCTATTTGGCCGGCGGTTGCTTCTGGGGCACCGAGCACTTCTTCAAGCAAGTACGTGGCGTCATCTCCACGGAGGTCGGCTACGCCAATGGCCATACCTCCCGTCCCAGCTATGAGGAAGTGTGTAGCCACACGACGGGCTTTGCCGAAGCAGTACGCATCACCTACGCTCCTGATCAGGTAAGCCTCAGCAAGCTCCTTGAGCTCTACTTCCTGACGATTGATCCGACGTCGCTCAACAAGCAAGGTGGCGACGTGGGCGATCAGTACCGCACGGGCATCTATTACACCGACACCGCAGACCTACCGACGATTAAGAAGGCGATCGAGACGCTACAGCGTGAGCACACACAGCCCATCGTCATCGAGGTAGAGCCCCTCCGCAACTTCTACGATGCAGAGACTTACCACCAGGACTATCTGGACAAGAACCCATCGGGCTACTGCCATATCCGCCCCGAACTCTTCCAGATCGCTCGCGAGGCCAATGCCTATGCCAAGCCTTCGGACGAAGAGCTGCGCCGTCGGCTCACCCCCACTCAGTACGCTGTCACGCAGCATGCTGCTACGGAGCATCCCTTTGACAACGACTATTGGGACGAGAAGCGCGAAGGCATCTATGTCGATATCACGACGGGCGAACCGCTCTTCATCTCCACGGATAAGTTCGACTCGGGCTGCGGATGGCCCAGCTTCTCCCGCCCCATTGACTCCGCCCTCATCAGCGAGCATCAAGATGATTCCCACGGCATGAAGCGTATCGAGGTGCGTAGCAAGACGGGTAAGGCTCATCTGGGGCATGTCTTCGAAGACGGACCGCAGGAGCTGGGTGGCCTACGCTACTGCATCAATAGCGCAGCCCTCCGCTTCATCCCCCGCGAAGAGATGGCGCAAGCCGGCTACGCCAAGTACCTCCCCCTTCTCGAGAAGAAGCAGAGCAAGGCGGGGAAGTAAGGTAAGCTACCACAACTCTACATACAACGATCCCATCGGAGAAGGCTCATTCATCTCCGATGGGATCGCTGTATCTACGGTCATCTATCTCTAAGCACAGCAAACGCTTCATATCCCATCGGGAAAAGCACTTGCGTAGCGCCGCACAAAAAATATCAAGTGAAGGAGAGCGCATGGCCTCCTTCACTTGATAGAGCACGGAGATGTGGGATCGGGTACTAAGGGGATAAGATGACTCCTATCACTTCGCAGGCATCAGATCCCTACATGCCCGTCTCCGGAATGATTGTCCGACGAGCCACCACCTGTTTTAGGAGTCGCTTTCTTCGCTTTCTTCACGCGGGGAGTGACCCGCTCGAAGCTGACATCGTCCAGAGGGAAGTACTCGGAATTGGGGCGCAGGAGCACGCGGGCCTCGGTGATGTGGAGGTTCGCATTGAATTCCTGCCCCTTGGGCACGACCTTACTCTTAAAGCTGGGCTTCAGCTTGCCCAGACGCCCGAACTCGACCATATCGCCGTTAGCGACGAGCTTTCTCGCCATATCGGCAGCCAGATTGAGCACGGAGGCGACCTCCATGTAGTTGAAAGTGGTTTGATCAGCGACCATTTCGCAGAAGTGGTCGAAGGAGACGCTACGTCGGTCTGTGGGCGAAGCTACTTGTACGATCTGCCCTTTGAGCTTGCCGATGCTCATCTTTCTTTCGCGTAGCACATAGGCTAAAGGCTTGTTCTTTCCCATGGGATTCAAATGGTATTAAGCTGTTAGTAATAATGTGTTTATGTGTCTCACTTGGTACACATTGCGAAGTTAACCATTTCTCTCCAAAATATTACTATATAGTACACGTTACAAAGCTATATAGTAATCGAGCCAATACTATATAGTAATCACCCAAAAGCTATATAGTAATCGGATGAAAGCTATATAGTAATCGGATGAAAGCTATATAGTAATCGGATGAAAGCTATATAGTAATCTCATCAATACTATATAGTAATCAAGTGAAAGCTATATAGGAATACGACGAAAGCTATATAGCAATCGGAATGATCCTATATAGGAATCAATCTAAAGCTATATAGCTTTCGTTGGGAAACTTTGCCTGAGGCTCCGCGTTCCCTCTGTTAGGCGAGGGGACTACCCCAATATCTTGTTGAAATCTACATCATAGCCACTCTTCTTCATTTCCTTGGCGACAGCTAACTTCCAACCATCCCCTTCATCCATTGGGACGTAGACGACACCAGATATATCAGTAGGCTTCTCGATACCTCCTTTGACAAGGGCACAGACATTCTCTCGCCCAATTTTCCCCATGAGATAACCATGTTCGAAGACTACATTCTGTCTTGCTCGAGGCTTCAGCTGGTCTTTCTCCTCTTTGGATCTACCCAAGTCGCAAGGAGTATAGAGCACGATGCCAAAGCCGACATTAGTATTTGCTTCGATCTTTTCAATAATGGTCTGCCCTAAATTCGCTTGCTCGTGCAGGATAATAGCTTCAAGACCGATCTTCTCTACGAATCGAGCAGCCGCTTCCTTTGCAGCTTCGTCATGCCCATGCACGATGAAGACTTTTGATTTGTCTATAGAGGGTTTAGGTTTGGATATAGCTTTCTTAAGTAAACCTTTACACTCCTTGAAGATACTTCTAGTGATGTCCGTAGTATACTCATTCTTCCCAACAATATTTTCGGGATAAATATACATGCGCGACTCAGGGGAACTCTTCATCCATTCTCGGTCAGCATAATCTTCCGAAGTGCAAGCTGATTCTTTTATGACAATACGTTTTACCTGCGTTTGATTGAAGAAATATCCATCAAATACAAAATTCAACCCTTGCATATAGGGAAGGATTACCTCCTCTTTGATTTCAGATAGATCAGTCTTGTCCAATTCATAATACCGCTCACCGGGATTATTTGTCTCAATGAATACGTGATAGTATGCCATAAGCTCTTGTGTTATTTGAGTGTATTATCGGACAAAGATAAGAAACAGAAGCAAGGTGAGGGCGGAGTGAATACTCGAAGAGGCGACTTACTTGCCGATGCAGAAGTGGGCAAAGATGTTGTGCAGGACGGAGTCACTTGTGATGTCAGCTCCCGTGACTTCACCGATAGCCGTGATAGCGCCACGCAGGTCGGGCGTCAGCAGGTCTGTGGGGAGGCCGTCCGTCAGCCCCGTACGCACGGTCCTTAGCTATAGAGAGCCTTCGTGAGAAGCTCATGGTGGCGGGCATTGCTCACGACAAGGTCGGTAGACTTGATCTCGGGAAGCGCCAAGGCCTTGATCAGTGCGGCACGAAGTTCATCCAAGCCGTCCCCTCGTTGGGCCGATATGGGAAGGATCGAAGGCGCTTCACCCGAAGGCAGATACTCGGTAAGTAGCGACGAAAGGTCCGTTAGTACAGCTTGCGTGGTCTGAGGATCGATGGCATCGACCTTGTTGAGCAAGACGAGGAAGGGCTTATTCTCCAGGCGAGGAAGGAGCTGGAGGAGCGCCGAACGATAGTCTGCATCAGCTATGCGCAGGGCATCGACGAGAAGCAGGACCAGGCTCGCCTTATCGATCTTATCGTAGCTGCGATCGATACCCAGCGCCTCGATCGTGTCATCCGTCGAGCGCAAGCCCGCCGTATCAATGAAGCGGAAGAGGACACCATCAATATTCAGCACATCCTCGATGGTGTCGCGGGTCGTACCATGAATATCACTGACGATAGCACGCTCTTCGCTAAGAGGGCATTGAGAAGCGTGCTCTTCCCCACGTTCGTTGCACCAGCGATAGCCACTGGGACGCCACGCTTTGATCGCATTACCAAGGCGGAAGCTCTCGGTCAGACGCTCGATCTTCTCCGTCAGTTCGTCGAGGAGCTCAAGGAGCTGCGTACGATCGGCGAAGGTCACATCCTCCTCACTGAAGTCCAGCTCCAGCTCCATGAGGCTGGTCAGCTGTAGAAGTCTCTCACGTAGCTGGGCGAACTCTGCACTATAGCCGCCACGCATCTGAGTGAGCGCCATGCGGTGCTGCGCCTCCGATTCGGAGGCGATCAGGTCAGCTACCGCCTCAGCACGACTTAGATCCATCTTGCCATGGAGGTAAGCACGACGCGTGAACTCACCTGGGGCTGCCATACGACAACCCTGATCGGTGAGGGCTTCGAGGAGTGCCTGCTGGATAAAGGCCGAGCCGTGGCACGAGATCTCTACGACATCTTCACCCGTATAGGAGCGTGGGGCACGGAAGCAAGTGACCAGACCTTCGTCGATCGTCTTGCCCTCGTGAGAGAAGCGACCAAAGTAAGCCATTCGATCCTTAGCACGCTCAAGCGTACGGACTTCACGACAGGAGAAGATCTGATCAACGATGCCGACGGCTTCGGAGCCTGATACGCGGATAATAGCGATACCACCCATGCCAGGCGCAGTAGCCACAGCACAGATCGTATCACTGCCGATAAGCGATGATATCATGAAATAGTGGGAAGGTAAAGGTAGTTCGGAGAGAAGCGCTTATTCCTCAAGCTGACCACGCTTCAGGATCGAATGGATATTCTCTACGAGCAGCGAGAGAGCGACGGAGTTCATCCCCCCTTCGGGAATGATGATATCGGCGTAGCGCTTAGAGGGCTCGACGAAGTCACGATGCATAGGCTTCACCGTAGAGAAGTACTGCTTGAGCACCGAGTTCATATCACGTCCGCGCTCCTGGACATCACGCACGAGGCGACGAGCCAAGCGCACGTCATCATCGGTATCAACGAAGACTTTGACGTCCATCAGTTCGCGGAGTTCCTTGTTCTCAAGGATCAGGATACCATCAAGGATCAGGACCTTCGCTGGCTGGACGCATACCGTCTGAGGCAGGCGGTTGTGGTCGGTGAAGGAGTAGACGGGGCGCTGGATACTCTGCCCCTGCTTGAGCAGGCGGATATGCTCGATCATCATATCCGTGTCGAAGGAGTGCGGGTGGTCGTAGTTGAGCTTGGAGCGCTCCTCGAGACTGAGATCATCGTGCGCCTTGTAGTAGAAGTCGTGGCAGAGCGTCGTGACATGCTCATCGGCAAAGGCCTCCTGGAGCTTGCGCACGAGGGTTGACTTACCTGAGGCAGAGCCACCAGCGACACCGATAATCGTGGTGGATGTAGTATTTGCTTGGCTCATAGCTGTAGCGAGATGATAAGGGATCAAGTTTATCTGGGCGTGGTGGCTCCGACAGCCTCGTAGACCAAGTCCTGGAGACGCTGACGGAGACGCTCACGTATGAGGGTCGTATTCTGACGTGTCGGGTAGGTGCGGTTGGAGAGGAAGATAAAGATGAGGTCATACTTTGGGTCTACCCAGAAGCACGTCCCCGTGAAGCCCTGGTGTCCATAGGTCGCTGATGAGGCATAGATACCCGTAGGGCCACCCGAAGAGCGGGGCTTATCAAAGCCAAGAGCTCTGATGCCCGATGCACTCGTCGTCTCAGTGAAGAGACGGACGGCAGAGCTGGGAATGACCTGCTTCTTACCCCATGCTCCATGCTGGAGAAGGAGTTGGCAGACCTTAGCGAGTTCTTCAGCCGCCCCAAAGAGCCCCGCATTACCCGACACACCACCGAGACAAGCTGCAGCTTCATCATCGACCGTACCACGCAGGATCTCCCCACGCAGGAAGGTATCATGCTGGGCGGGTGCAATCTGCTGAATCTTTACGCCACGCTCCAAGGGATTGAAGTACAGACGTGCTTGGATGGGGCGATAGATATGCTTCGTGACGAACTCATCTAAGGGCTCACCAGAGACACGCTCGATGACTTGCTGGAGGAGGATGAAGTTCAGATCACTATAGCGGTAGCTCTTATCCGATGAGACACGAGCCGAGAGGAGGCGCTCCATCATGCGAGTCTTGAAGGAGGGCGATAGATACTTCTTTGAGCCGAAGCGCAGGGTATGCTCTTCGGTCGCTTTATCGGAGATATACTTATCGAGGAAGCGGAAGTTCGGATTACCCCAAGCCTTTCCTACGAGAGGCACACCACCTGCAAAGGACTTATAGCGGATGAGCGAGCCCTCATAGCTCGTATCATCAATAAGATCGGTATAGAAGTTGATCCCTGCTGGTAGCCCAGACTGATGGAGCAGGAGCTGGCGAATAGTGACCATCCCAAGCAGCGTCTCCTTAGTCTCAGGAAGGTAACTCAGCAGTGGCGAATTGAGATTGATCTTCTTCTCCCCGACGAGGATCATCAGAGCAGGTGTCGTAGCGGCAGCCTTCGTGATAGAAGCCAAGTCATAGATACTCTGCGTCGTAGCAGGCTCACCCTGTCGTCCCTTGAGACTCGTAAGCGAACCATAGGCTTTGTTCACAAGGACCTCACCTTGGTAAAAGGCAAAGATCTGACACCCAGGATAAGCTCCCATGCGAAGCCCAGCCTCAGCTAAGCTATCGATACGAGCTAAGGCTTTGGAGGATACTGATTCGGGAGCAAGGATATGCTCAGTAGCTGCCGGCAGGCTATCTACCTGCAGACTATCAGGCTGCTGAGGCGTCTGCCCATAGAGCGTACCCAGCTGAAGAAGCGAGAGGAGAGCAACGAGAGGACGGGAGCGCATAGACATATGGTTTAGCGACGAGCCTTCGAAGTAGACTGAATAGCCTTGGTCTTTGCCGTGGGATCTTCTCCTTCACCAGCAGATACATTAGCTTGCCAGAGGCGGCTACGAAGTTCAGCTTCTTCGGGAGTCCATATCTGCTTCTTAACCTCAGCTGCAGAGGCTTCGGGCGACTTCTTCTTGATGATCAGAGCATACTTGAAGGCCAAGATACGACGGCACTTCTCTTCTACTTCGGATTCGCTCACCTCACCCGATCGTAGTGCTTGTATGATTGCATTACGAGCTTCTAAAGGCTGCGAGGGGCCGAGGAGGATATCATTACCTGCTTTCAGGGCTTCGACTGCTACTAAGTTCACGCCATTAGCCTGAGCACCTCGCATCTCCAGAGCATCCGTAATGACAAGTCCCTTGAAGCCCATATCGTGGCGTAGAAGATCTGTCGTGATCTTACGACTAAGCGAGGCAGCGCGTCCCGTAGCATCATAGGCTGGTACACGCAGGTGGGCAGTCATCACGCCACCTAGTCCCGCATCACGATAGGCACGGAAGGGATAGAGCTCGACACGCTGCATACGCTCACGTGAAGCCGATACCGTAGGAAGTGTCTTGTGGGAGTCTTCGGAGGTGTCACCATGCCCAGGGAAGTGCTTAGCTACAGAGAGGACACCGCCCTCTTCGAGCCCCTGGCCATAGGCGATAGCACAGCGAGCGACGAGCTCAGGGCTATCGCCAAAGCTGCGCGTACCGATGACGGGATTCTTCGGATTGATGTTCACATCCACCACGGGAGCGAAGTTGATGTGAATTCCCATCAGCTGGCACTGACGAGCCACCTCAGCACCATAGGCTTTGATGAGCTCCATATCTCCCTTAATACCCAGCCCCTTACTACGAGGATAGCGTGGTGCATCCTTGAGACGCATATAGAGCCCCCACTCCCCATCGAGAGCAATGAGCATGGGTACAGTACTAGCCTCTTGCAGAGTCTGTGTCAAGTCTCGCTGATCAGCGAGGAGGCCCTTTTGGAAGAGTATCCCGCCCCACTTCTCCTGCTTCATACGCTTCAGCAAAGCAGATTTGTCCTCTGGACGTGGGTAGATAATCGGCATGATCAACTGCCCCACACGCCCTTCTAAGTCGAGGCTCTTATAGACGCTATCGACCCAGCGCTGCTGTGCTGTAGGATCGATACCTCGGAAGACGAGGAGGGCTTCTTGTCGTGGCTCTGTCTTCTTGGGAGTCTTACTCTCCTGTGGTGCAGAGAAAGCATCAAAGCTAAGAGTGCAGCACAGAGCAAGGCCCAGTAAATATCTTGAGGGCGGGAAGGTGATTGTAGCCATTGAGAGATATAAATAAAGCGCTTAGGGCTTCTGCTTACGGAAGACCCAAAAGCGCTGTAGCGTATAATTGAAGAGTACGGAGACAAAGAGGTCGCTGATGAGCTTCCCTATCTTATAGTCAATCCCAGCATAGTGCTCAAGAGCGTACGTGCCAAGATACTTTAGGAGGATACTACCTACTACAGTCGTAGCAAACTTGAGGATCTGACCACCCAGGCCACTATCATAAGCCACCCCCTTATCTCGGAAGGTCCAATAGCGGTTGAGGGAGAAGTTAACGACTGCCCCCACTACCCCACCACAAGAGAGCGCCCAGAAGAGTTCCCAGCCGAAGACCTCGACGCCAAGGATCATCAGTCCATAGTCCACGACAGAACCAGCTCCAGCGGATATCTGGGCTTGGGTAAAGTTCAGGACAAGACGTCGAAGGCGCTGAAGCAAGGGAAAGATAGCGTTAGTTGGAAGCCTGCTGCTCGCGACGAAGGGTGATGTCGCGCTCATCTGCTGCAGCCAGGAGCTTACGGAAGTCTAAGATGAAGGAGAAGAAGAGGATGATCGAGATCACGAGACCGAACCACTGCATGCTCCCAGGGAAGAAGAATTCCGAACAAAAGAGCAAAGCTAAGATGATACGGACCTCCGTCGGACCGAGGATGCCCGAGTCAATCGAATACTTATCGGTGACCTTATAGCGGAGCTGTGAGATGATCATCTCAGCACCGTAGAGGACTACAAAGATGAACCCAACGACCTTCCATGCGGGCTGTACGTAGACGTAATAGCCCAAGCCGATAGCCACGATACCTATCCAGTCAACTACAATATCCAGACAGAAGCCAAACCATTTACGGGGCTTCTTACGGTAGTAAGCCAGACGCCCATCAAGGGAGTCTCCGAACCAGTTGATGAAGAATGCGATAGAGTGAATAGCAGGAGCCAAGAGCCCCAAATCGTGGCTAAGCACATGAGCACCGCTACGAGTAGATTGCCGCAAAGGCCCAGCGAGGTAAGCATATTAGACGTCACCCAGCGAGGCATACGCTCTACGAGATAGGCGATAAGAGCAAGCTCTTGATCATGAAGGATATTCGTTCGCTTACGATCTTGGCTTATCGACTTTTTAGTTTCAGACATAACTCTGTATTATTCTATTGACTGGGTCCTCTGGGCTCAGCCTATCTACCGTTGTCAAATGAAGGACGGGACTTCCATCCTACATGTTTGGAGGTCATACCACCCGAGTACCGAGGGCAAGTCGGTGTCTCTACCACAAAGTTAACCTATATTTTCATATAGTCTCCCGATTTGGTGCATGATCTCACCCTTAATTCTATAAACCTAGTCGAAATCATAGCCTAATCCAACATTCTCTCTCAAAGTCAAGAAGAAGGTAAGGTCCCAAGCCACGGGTATATATACAAAAAGAGGAGCTCTCGCTCCTCTTCTAAGTTGTCTCATAAGGACTCGAACCTTAACAAACAGGACCAGAATCTGTTGTGCTACCATTACACCATGAGACAATACTCCGTGAACCTTGGCGGACTCGAACCGCCGACCCCTACCCTGTCAAGGTAGTGCTCTAAACCAACTGAGCTAAAGATTCATGTCGTTTTTGACACTGCAAAGGTAGGCAAATATTCCGAACTACCAAACATTCGGCGAAAAAATATCTCTACACCACCTATTGTATAGTGCCATTATATCAGGAGCTTCATTTCTATAGGGTAACATCATTCCCCTTTTGATAGTCATTGAAAAGACTGTAGCTTAGGATGTAGGAAGAGTGAAACTATCGTGACAGAACTAAAGCAATAGCCATTCGTCCTCAGGGCAGTAGTTATCCCGTATGCAAACAGCTATTCGTTCGCAGGTAAAACGAGTAGTAGATTAAACCCAAAACCAATAGTCGTTTGCGCATGGACCAGTAGCTGTTTTGAAATTGAGTTAGCTAATCTCATCTCCGAATCACTATCAAATGAGAGTAGCAAGTGAGAAGCAACAAGGCACTTCAGGGAGAGAGAGATTCCTGAGCAAAGAGTTAGCTTCGTGCTAATAGTTGCTGACTCAATATGATCCTGAGATCTTGAGAAAGAAAGCACGGCAAAGCGCTGGCAGTATGATTCCAATTACCTTTTATTACCTTTGCTCACAAGGAGTTGGTTCCGAAACCACTCCAATAGTCTTTATTTACTATCTCTAAACTGTAAAGCGAATATGAAGAAGTTCATCCTCGCCGCAGCGTGCCTCTTCGCGCTCGGTGGAATATCTCGGCTCAGAACCCCGAAAAGAAGGAACCCGTAAAGAAGGAATGTTCCAAGAACGATGCTAAGTCCTGCGATAAGAAGGACGCCAAGACTTGCGATAAGAAAGATGGCAAGGCTTGCGACCAGAAGGCAGACAAGTCCGCTCAGGAAGTAGGCAAGAAGGACTGCTGTAAGAAGGACGCCAAGGATAAGGACAGTGCAAAGAAGGACTGCTGCAAGAAGGACGCCAAGGATAAGCAGCAGGATTGCTGCAAGAAGCAGAAGAAGTAATCCCTCCTCCACCCTATAGCAAAGGCCCCGCTACTCGATGATTGAGTAGCGGGGCCTTTGCTTTTTATACAGCCGTATTACTAACGGCATCTATAGTGCGTGATCATTCATCGACGACGAGATTATCGATGATGAAGTTCTGACGCTCGGGGGTATTCTTACCCATGTAGAACATGAGGAGGTTGCTTAGATTGTCCTCCTTACGGATACGGATAGGATCCAGCTTGATATTCTCCTCGCTGATCCAGTCCTTGAACTGCTCTGGAGATATCTCTCCAAGCCCCTTGAATCGCGTGACCAGTGCTCGCTTGCCAAGTTTCTTCAGAGCAGCCTGTTTCTGAGCCTCATTGTAGCAGTAGATGTTTGTCACAAGTTCTTCGGCAGGTGCCTCCTCTGCAGTCTTCTTGGTACGGCCCTTCTTCTTAGCAGGGGCGCTCGTCATGAAGTTATCCGACTTCTTGTGCTCCTTGGGCAAGAAGACGCGGAAGAGCGGAGTCTCGAGGATGAAGACATGCCCACGACGTACCAGCTCGGGGAAGAACTGCAGGAAGAAAGTAATCAGCAGTAGGCGGATATGCATCCCGTCATCATCAGCATCGGTCGCGATGATGATACGATTGTAGCGCAGCCCGTCAAGACCATCCTCAATATTGAGAGCAGCCTGAAGGAGGTTGAACTCTTCATTCTCATACACCACCTTCTTACTCTGGCCATAGCAGTTGAGGGGCTTACCTCGGAGGCTGAAGACGGCCTGATACTTAGGGTCACGACATGTGGTGATGGAGCCACTTGCAGAGTTACCCTCCGTGATGAAGAGGCTGGTGCGCTCAGGCTCCTTCGCCTTAGGGTCGTTGAAGTGAATCGTACAGTCGCGAAGCTTCTTGTTGTGAAGGCTGGCCTTCTTAGCTCGCTCGCGTGCAAGCTTTGCTACACCACTGAGAGACTTACGCTCACGCTCACTCTCCTGGATCTTCTGCAGCATGATGGCAGCATCCTCGGGGTGGATATGGAGATAGTTATCCAGCTCCTTGCCAAGGAAGTCATTGAGAAACTTCTGGATACTTCGCCCATCAGGCTCCATATCCTTTGACCCCAGCTTCGTCTTAGTCTGGCTCTCGAAGACGGGCTCCTCGATCTTGATGCTGATGGCAGCTGCCATCCCATAGCGGATGTCGCGGTAGTCGAAGTTCTTCCCATAGAAGTCCTTGATGACACGAGCTACAGCTTCCTTGAAGGCCGAGAGGTGCGTACCACCCTGTGTAGTATTCTGTCCGTTGACAAAGCTATAGAAGTCCTCCCCTACCTGCGAGGTATGGGTCACGACGATCTCGACGTCATCCTCCTTGAGGTGGATGATGGGATACAGGGGCTCCTCGGTGATATTCTCCTCGAGGAGGTCTGCTAAGCCACGCTTTGAGAGATAGCGCTTACCATTATAGATGAGTGCAAGACCTGCATTAAGGAAGGAGTAGTTTTTCACCATCGTCTCGACGAACTCATCCTTGTACTCGTAGTCGCGGAAGAGATCAGCATCGGGACGAAAGACGACTCGCGTGCCCGACGGCTCATCGGAGGGGACGGCCTCGGTCTCCTCTAAAGCTTGGCATGGGAGTAGCGAACGGTCTTCGTCAGACCTTCACGCCAGACGGTGATCTCACAGTGAATGGAGAGAGCATTGACGGCCTTGATACCGACACCATTAAGCCCTACAGACTTCTTGAAGGCCTTAGAGTCGATCTTCCCCCCAGTGTTCATCTTGCTCGTAGCATCGATGAGCTTACCGAGAGGGATACCACGCCCGTAGTCACGCACAGTCACCTGACCGTCACGGATAGTGATCTCGACCTTCTTACCAGCCCCCATGACATACTCGTCGATCGAGTTGTCAAGGACTTCCTTCAGCAGGACATAGATACCGTCATCGGAATGGGAGCCATCTCCAAGCTTCCCGATATACATCCCTGGACGGCGACGAATATGCTCGTCCCACTCCAGGGTCTTGATGTCACTGTCGTTGTAGTCTACTGTCGTCTGTTCTAAAAGAGTCATGTGGTTGTAACGTCCGTCGTTGTTTTGCAGGTCAAAGATAGCAAAAAGCCCGCAGGAAACCGCCTGCAAGCCTATATAATACCCTCTAATATAGCCCTATGTCAATATAATCTCCACGGTCTCCCCCCATAGCCTACCCATTCAGAGTAACTGTGCTACGTATAGACTTGGAAGGCTGGTGCTGCTTCGCAGGCCTACCGTATACTCGATCTAATCTCTGCGGACGGTATCCAGGCGAATCTTGAGCAACTCAAGCAGAATACGAGTTACGAATCCTGAGCAGGGCACACTTCGCACGCTCTCCGACTGCCTCGCCCCACACAGACTATCCATATAGAAGGCTTGCCCTCAAGCTCCCGCTGTGGAACCCAAGGGGCAAACTACTTTATATCATGCCCTTGCATGCCGATGTATGGTTGTCCCATGGAAGGGGGTGGTATGAACCTATATTGGTCATCGGGCTGACCTATATAGGTTGCCTTTCCGACCAATATAGGTCACGACGCGGACCTATATAGGTTGACTCAGTGACCAATATAGGTCGGTAGCACCTCCTCCCCTATAGTATATGCTATACAGGGTAAGACTGCCCTCTCTTAGTGAAGCGAGATCCAAACGACTACTGGTCTGCATGTGAAACCACTATTGGTTCGAGCGCGGAGCACTACTGATTTGAGTGCGAACAACTATTGCTCTATGCTTGACATCTCTATTGCTTCGCTCCTCGGTCTTGGAAAAGCATGGCTTGCACCTTGATAAGGAAGCACTACCCATCCACTTCATGGATATTGGATGTATCACCGATATTGCTTACCTTTGCAACGCTTTAGAGGCCTCCTGCAACATGGACACACTAAAGGCTTAGGTAGAATCAGTAGCTCAGTCGGTAGAGCACATCCCTTTTAAGGATGGGGTCCTGGGTTCGAACCCCAGCTGATTCACAGTGGGAATGTCGCAAGGCTTCCAAATTACTTTTGGGAGTCATTGTTCCCATTTACTATAACTTTGTAGTCAATAAGATAACAAAGAAATAAACGTATCTAGTAAGATAAATGTATCTAGCTCCTCATTCGATATATAGGCCAGAAAAGTATCTACTTGCCAGGTTTGGGTAGTGGGGGCTTGACACATTGATGTATATAAGCCTAATCTCATTGTGAGTTCTTATCACATCCGGAGTTATCCATAAGGTCATATCTATACGTTGGATATGCCTCATAATTTGTTTCACAATTAATCGTTTTCTGAATGAAGAAACTATTCCTCATGTTTGCTGCGATTGGTGCCCTAGCTTCCTGCTCAAAGGAGACACCCATCGTAACAGTACCTCAAGAGAATGCTCCCGTTACCTTGGACAGCGATCCAAGCAAGGGATCGATTCGCTTGAGTTTCACGGCCAATGTTGATGCCTTTCAGCAAATCGCTGGCGGATTCGACGCAGACCAGCAGGCTAAGGCCATCGTACCAACCATCGATACGAAGGCTGCAAGTAATAAGTTCGTGAGCCTCCGAGCAGAGGCAGATGAAGCTGGTAAGACCTCCGTTGCTTCAACCCTTATAATCTATGAAAAGGGGACGAATAATGTGGTCACCCTATTTGCTCCTCTGGAAGTAGCAAAGGATGGCAAGAGCCTCAGTTTCGGAAGAAACATTGATGCTTTCACCGTTAGTGCACCTACTGAGAAGGCAAAGCTTGATGCCATGGTTGCAAAGAATATGCAAGACTGCTACATTTCGGTGATGGTAGGCAACGACGAAGGAAAGACGAGCTTCTCAAACAAGGGAGTCCACGTGATCGACAGCTGGGACGACGATGTAAAGCTGCCTAGCAACTTCGTCCTCCTCAAGAATGAAGGGACTCCTCTTGAACTGAAAGATGGCGGTATCGTTGTGAAGGATTCGAAGGCCATCACCTTAAAGATGCAAGGGTATCTGATGATGCTTCGCTTCCATAATCACAGCTCTATCAACGGGATTGAGAATTCGTCTATCTATCAAAATTATCCCTTAGATCTCATTATTGGTCCATCACTCTCTCTCGTACAGAATCTTAAGTATAGCTTCAACTCTACTGATGGGAAAATCTCCTTCAATCCTTCTCCTGAGAATGAGTGGGCATATGAGTTCAACACCGAGAAGTTTACAACATCTGGTCGTGAAATCACGGTAGAAGGTAAAAAATCTTACGAGTACCTGACGCCAAAGGATCTAGTAATTAAGGTAAAAGCATCCTCAGAACCAACAGCTTCCATCCTACCCAAGAAGGGAGACCAAGTCATTGCGCTCTACTTTCCTCAGCCCGATGACTACGGAGCGATATCTTTCCTTAGAGCACGTCCAAAGGGAAAGATACAAGGTCCCCCTGCTCATGACCCATACCAGCCGACTTACCAGAACCGACTGCTGAAGAAGCATAAGCCCTCTGGTCTTGAGTCAGCAGATAAGTGGGCAAAGAGTGTAGAGAATAAGGTATACTACCCCGTAATTAATTTTATGTGGGAGGAAATACCTCATTACGGCGGCCCTCAATAGCTCTTTCACCGTAATCGGTCGACTAAATAATAGAGATAAGAGTAAAGAATTGTAGGGTAGCAGAACTCCCCCAATCTTACTTCATTTCTTACCAAGGTTAAAAACTAAGATGAAGAAATCATATAAGGAATTTTATCAGGCTCCTGAGTTTACCCCCTTTGTCCTTCCCGAGTCACTCCACCTCCTTGTGAACTTCTCTCTTGGAGGAGAGTTCGAAGATCCGGAATACGACACGGACTGGGGAGAATCCAAGGACCTGGATTTCACGAAGCAAAATCCACTCGGATAAAAAACATCCTCTCTCTTCATCCGGAGGGATGAAATCAAGCGCCTCCCGCTACGCCAAGGACTAAACTTGAGTAAGCGTGAGGCGCTTGCTTCATTTATACCAATACACATTAACAGAGAAGAGGATCTAGCAAGTATAATTCAATATACGAGAGAGAAGAAAGATGGACAGCATATAGAGGAGGTATGAGCATAGCATTAGCAAGTAATAGTAACCCTATGATGAAGCTCTACTAGCAGTAGACGACAACTTCATCAGCTGGAAGAGTAAGCAATACAGCTGGGAGAAAACAGAAAATACTGCCAGACCTTAGAAGTCCTTAATAGCAGCCGCTCTCTCCCATAAGAAATCCAAATAGAAAGCTATATATCATATCTCATACTCATATCGCCAAGCCCTATAGGAGTAGATTATATCCCTCCTCCAAAACTAAGAAGCCTCCCCGCAGCTTTTCATGAGAAGCTGCGGGGAGGCTTTGTTTTATATCTGAGTGCCGAGCTAAGAAAGCTCTACGAGAAGTTACTTCTTCTTAGCAGGAAGGTGGATAGCCAGACCGAGGGCATCAGCGATAGCTTCGTAGAGAGCTTCGGAATAGGTGGGGTGCCCGTAGATCGTAGCGATGACTTCCTCAGCGGTAGCTTCCATCTCCATGATCAGTGAAGCCTGGCTGATCATTTCAGCAGCCATAGCACCGATGATGTGGATACCAAGGATCTCACCGTACTTGTTATCGAGGACAACCTTGACGAAGCCTTCCGTTTCACCTGAAGCAAGCGCACGGCCGTTAGCGGCAAAGGCGAACTTACCGATGCGGACATCTCCGTACTTCTCACGCGCCTGGTCTTCGGTGAGACCGACCATAGCGACCTCGGGGCGCGTATAGACTACAGAAGGAGCGGAGAGCATCTTGAGTTCACGTTCGTTGCCTGCAGAGCGTTCTCAGCAGCGACCTCACCCATGCGGAAGGCGGTGTGAGCAAGCATCTTCAGACCGTTGACATCACCAGGAGCATAGATGCCCTTGACGCTGGTCTCCATGAACTTGTCGACCTTGATGCGACCGCGCTCGATTTCGAATTCAATCTCACCGCCCCCTTCGAGATCAGGCACACGACCGATAGAGAGCAGAGCCTTTTCAGCTTCGATAGCCGTACCATCCTTGAGGATAGCAGCGAGCTTGCCCGAGCGGTCTTCGATCTTTTCGATAGCAGCACCGGTCAGGATCTTGATACCGCGCTTTTCGAGTTCGCTACGGAGCGTCTTAGAGACTTCCTTATCGAGAGCAGGGATGATGTAGTCAGCCATCTCGATGATCGTCACCTTCGTACCGAGGGATACGAGGGCTTCAGCCATTTCAACACCGATGACACCACCGCCGATGACGACGAGGCTTTCGGGACGCTCTTCGAGGCTGAGGATATCGTCACTGGTCAGGACTGCAGGATGATCGAGACCAGGGATAGGCAGACGACCTACCTTAGAGCCACCAGCGAGGATGATCTTGTCAGCCTTGATGATGTCCTTACCATCGACGACGATATCCTTGTCACGGTTGATCTTACCGACACCGCGGAAGACTTCGACACCGTTGCTCTTAAGCAGCGAGTAGACACCACCCGTAAGCTTCTTTACTACGCTGTTCTTGTAAGAGACGAGCTTCTTCATATCGACAGAGAAGCTGGTGTCAGCGAAGTTGATACCACGAGCTGCAGCCTGTGCTACACCGTCGAGGATCTCAGCGTTGCGAAGGAACGTCTTGGTAGGGATACAACCCTTGTTGAGGCAGGTACCACCGAACTCAGCCTTCTCTACGATAGCGACCTTTGCACCAAGCTGTGCAGCACGGATAGCAGCTACGTAACCAGCAGGGCCACCACCGATGACGCAGAGGTGGTAAGAGCCTTCGAGGTGTACCAGAGGAAGTGCAGCACCTTCGTGCTTAGGACCTTCCTGCTTTTCAGGTACGATCTCATCCTTTGTGCGGACGGTCTCAAGGCTTTCGCCAGCTTCACCGATGTAACCAATAACTTCGGCGATGGGTACCGTCTCACCAGCCTGGTGAGTGATCTTGAGGAGCACACCCGAAGCCTCAGCTTCGAGCTCCATGCTCGTCTTGTCGGTCATGATTTCGAGGAGGACTTCACCAGCCTGTACGGGGTCTCCCTCGTTCTTGCGCCAGCTGACGATCTCACCTTCGGTCATATCTAAGCCCGTCTTGGGCATGATGATCTCTGTTGCCATATCTATTTAGGATCTTCTTTTGTGGTTCGAGTGGTTGATTTAAACAAGGAGAGGGAGTGGAGACTCCAGGGTAGCCTTCAGCTCCTGCATGAACTTAGCTGCACCAAGACCGTTGATGACACGGTGGTCGCTAGTCAAGCTCATCTTCATGATGGGGCGGATGACGACCTCACCGTTGCGTACGACGGGCATTTCCTTCGTCCCTGCGATGGAGAGAATAGCGGAGTTAGGCTGGTTGATGATCGAGGTGAAGGACTCGACACCATACATACCCAGGTTGGAGATGGTGAAGGTGCTACCTTCCTGATCCTGCGGCGTAAGCTTCTTGCCAACAGCACGCTCGGTGATGTCCTTGAGACGGAGCATCAGGTCTACGAGACCTAGCTTCTCTGCCCCATGAACGACAGGCACCAGAAGGCCTTCATCCATACCGACCGCCATAGCGAGGTTCACATAGTTGTGAAGCTCGATCTGTGAGCCATCAGCAGAGAGTGAAGCATTGATATAGGGGTGATTCATCAGCGTGCGCACGACAGCGATGGAGATGATATCCGTGACAGTGAGCTTCTTGCCCGTCTTCTCCTTGATAGGCTCGAGGAGCTGCTTGCGGAGCTTCGTAGCTTCGTACATATCCACCTCATAGTTCAAGACGAAGGTAGGAGCTGAGAAATAGCTATCTGCCATACGCTTAGCGATGACGCGACGCATCATGTTCATCGGTACGATCTCGACTTCACCTGGAGCGGCGGCGATTGCAGAGGCAGCAGGTGCAGGAGCTTGAGCTGAAGCAGCGGGAGTAGCTGCCGGTGCTGCAGCTGAAGCGGCGGCAGGAGCAGCAGGCTTATCCTGCGTGAAGGGATCGATGATCCCCTCGAGGTTGGGGTAATAGCGATCTCCAAGGACAGCAGCTACATCAGATCGCGTGATCTTCCCACGGAAGCCCGTCCCCTTAATCGTAGAGGTATCGATGCCAAAGGCATCAGCGATCTTCTTAGCCAGAGGAGTGATGCCACCTGCCTTCTCGTAGCTGAACTCAGCTACGTCCTCAGCGTGGATACGCCCCTTGTAGCCAGAGCCTGCGATCGCATTCAGGTCGACTCCCATGCGGTGAGCCAATGAGCGAGCTGCAGGTGTGGCTCTTAGTTTATCATTTCCCATATTCAGATTATTCTTATGACGTATAGCCCTCACCTGTGATTGGGGTAGAGGGCTATACGCGGATAGTATCTTCGTGTGCGACGATTAGCGCTTGTCGTAGAGGCGCTCGATATACTTCAGGATGCGATCAACATCGGGGAGCATAGCGACCTCGAGAGAATGGTTGTAAGGTGTAGGGATATCCTCAGCGGCCAGACGCAGGATGCGGCTATCGAGATAGTCGAAGGCGCCGCTCTCAGCGATAGAAGCTGCGATCTCACCGAGGAAGCCACCTGTCTTGTGAGCATCGTTTACGAGGAGTACACGACCCGTCTTGCGGACAGACTCAATGATCGTCTCACGATCCAGCGGAGCCAGCGTCATGAGGTCAACCACTTCGACCTCGATACCCTTCTCTGCAGCCTTGTCAGCAGCGTTGAGGACGCGCTCCAGCATACGACCGTAGGTAACCACGGTGACATCCTTACCGACACGCTTAATATCAGCCTTGCCAATAGGCAGGACAAAGTCAGGAGAGGTAGGTACCTCACCCTTCATGTTGTACTGAGCCTTGTACTCAAGGAAGATCACAGGGTTATTATCACGAATAGCGGCCTTCAGCAGACCCTTGACATCTGCAGGGGTACCTGGAGCTACGACCTTGAGACCTGGGATGTGGCAGAACCATGATTCGAGACTCTGAGAGTGCTGAGCAGCAGAGCCCAGACCCGAACCAGCAGCACAGCGGAAGACAACGGGCACAGAACCCTTACCACCGTACATATAGCGGGTCTTAGCAGCCTGGTTTACGATGTTGTCCATCATGTACACGATGAAGTCCATAAAGGTCACGTCGACGATAGGACGCATCCCCGTCAGAGCAGCACCAACAGCACAACCCGAGATAGCGTTCTCGGAGATAGGCGTGTCACGTACACGCTCGCTACCGAATTCCTCCAGCATACCGACTGAGGTACCGAAGTCACCACCATAGACGCCGACATCTTCACCGATAAGGAAGACGTTCTCATCGCGACGCATCTCTTCGCTCATCGCTTCGATGATGGCGTCACGTACGGACATCACCTTTGTTTCTTGTCCTTCTATCATAATAGTCTATTCTTTTTCTTAGGGTTAGTGAAGAGCAGTGGCCTATTCAGTGAAGATATCTTCGAAGGCCGACTCGGGAGCGGGCTCAGGTCCCTTACGACCATACTCGACAGCGGCATCAATAGCCTTGTGGCTCGCGGATTCGATAGCATCGAGCTCCTCGGCCTTAGCCAGCTTCTTATCAAGCAGGTAGTTGCGGTACTTGAGGATAGGATCCTTCTTCTTCCACTCATCTACCTCTTCCTTAGTACGATACTTACCAGGGTCAGAGGTTGAGTGACCGTACCAGCGATAGGAGATGGCTTCGACCAGGACAGGACCCTTACCAGCACGTACATCCTTGATCACCTTGTCCATCGTCTCACGTACAGCTAAGAGGTCATTACCATCTTCGATGAAGACGCCTGGGATACCATAGGCGGCAGCACGCTCATAGACATGCTTCGTACGCATCACAGAGCTGATAGGCGTAGAGATGCCATAGCCGTTATTGATGCAATAGAAGATCACAGGGAGATTCCAGATGGCTGCCATATTCAGCGTTTCATGGAAAGATCCTTCGTTGGTAGCACCGTCTCCGAAGCAGCATACGACGATCTTACCCGTGTTCTTCATTTTCTGAGTGAGGGCTGCACCGATAGCGATACCCATACCGCCACCGACGATCCCATTGGCGCCGAGGTTGCCGGCGTCGACATCAGCGATGTGCATCGAGCCGCCCTTCCCCTTACAGACACCATTTGCCTTACCCATGATCTCAGCCATCATACCATTCAGGTCAATGCCCATAGCGATACTCTGACCGTGGCCACGGTGATTGGAGGTAATGAGGTCGCCCTTCTCCAGACCAGCGATAGCACCGACGTTAGCAGCTTCTTCGCCCACGGAGAAGTGCGTCATACCAGGGACTTCCCCACGACGCACCAGCTGGTTGACCTTGTTGTCGAAAGTTGCGGATATCCTCCATCATGCGGTACATATCCAGCAGTTCTTCTTTCTTGAGTTTAGCCATAACTGTATTCTATTTAGATACTTATTTGATCTTCTATTTCTGCAGCGCCTCGGCAGCACTTCCATCTTAGCATTCAGGAGGAGCACTACTACAGGCTTATGCGTCGTGATTCAGGAGCATCTCATGCTCTAATAAGGGAAAATAATCCGCATTAACCCTCCGTATTGTCATATTGACTATGCAAAGATATGCATTACGCATAAATCCCATCACACCGCAGCTCCTTCAGACGAGTTTTCACCGCTCCTCAGGCCCAATTTTAAGAGAGTTTGTATCTTATTTTGAGCCTAAAATACGGCTTTTAGCAAGTCAACCAAGAATCCGAAAAGTGACTTTCAGTTAGAAAACAGCAAGAGAATCAGATGGTTCACTCATTAGCTACTCATTCTAATAAGCTTGAGCTATTCCTTCATTTACCCTATCAATAGCTACTACTTTAAATAGAGACTGTTGCCGCGAATCCTGCCCTCTTTTTAGCGTGCTAAGGCACCGTGCGCGCAGCTCCCCGATATGCCCCTCCGAAGAGATACACAAGCCCTTCGCCTTATCGCGAGTATTCCTCTTATCCAGCGGGGGGGAAAGTGTCCTTCACGTGAAGAAAAAGTGCCTTCCCATAGTGGGTTTCATTTATCTATGCACGTAGTCTTAAAGACCAGGTACGTAAATCCAAAGATCCACGTACGTAGATATTAGAGCTACGTATGTAGTCCAAACTTATCTGCCACTCGTCCACAACTTTTATCCCTATGCGGAGCAACAACCTGGTATAGGTCACTTCACAAAGCTATATAGGAATCAGTCCAAAGCTATATAGCTTTCTTCCCCATCCTATATAGCTCTACCCACGTACTCAATAGGTGATTTAGTGAGAATCGCACTCCTCTGAGAGGGAAAATGAATAGATTACCCTACCCTATTTATCTATCTTAGATATATCAAGTAGAGCATGATGCCGCTAAGGGTGGATATAAAAAGCCACCGCACACAGCTGGGATAGCTGCGTGCGGTGGCACAATGATTCTTTTAGATAGCCGAGAGCTTACTCTGCTTCGTCTTGGTCTGCAAAATCCGTGATACCGGCCTCGATGAGGATGTTGTACCAAGTGTAAAGCTTCTTGATGTCCGAGGTGTAGACACGCTCGCGGTCAAAGTTAGGAATCACTTCACCAAACGAGTTGCGTAGCGCATCGCTATCCTTGAGGAGTTCTTCAGACACTGCTACACCAGCCTGCTTCTCATGGAGACGCGTGAGGACTTCCGAGAGAGCAATATCTTCGCCGTCAGTGAACATAGAGATATCACCAAGCGATACCACACGGTCCTTGGGCAGGACGGGGATACGCTTCTGAGTCTGGAGAGACTCGACGATGAGCGTATTCTTGCCGGAGGAGAGGAGACGATAGAGTCCAGGCTTGCCTGAGATAGAGAGAATAGTCTTCAACATATAGGATCTTATTTGAGCGGAAGGCTGGCTGCCTCCCTTGATGGGTGCAAAAATAGGGATATTTGAGTGAATAGCCACTGAGAAAGCTCAATCGAGGAGCTTATCAAAGAGACTATCAAGCTGGGGGATGAGAGGATGAGCCTCATCATTATATATCAGGAAGTCTGCACGCTGAGCTAATTCCTCCTGAGACATCTGATGCTGCATGCGAGCACGGACAGCTTCCTCGCCTACACCATCACGCATCATAGCTCGCCGCAAACGAAGCGTATCATCAGCAAGGACAGCCAAGACACCATCGGTATAGGCATCAAGGCCAGCATCCAGAAGCAAGGCACTCTCTAAGGCACACAAGCGTTTCCCTTCTGCGCTGAGCCCTTCGCGCCAAGTGACAAAGTCACGACGCACAGCAGGATGCACGAGGGCATTGACTTGCTCCAAAAGAGAGCGATCGGCGAAGATCAGTGATGCCAGCGCCTTCCGATCCAGTAATCCCGAAGGAGCATAGATACCTGCACCACAAAGGCTAATCATCGCTTCTCGGAGCTCTCCATCAGTATCGTAGAGGGCCTTAGCACGGCTATCGGTATCATAGACGGGGATGCCACGCTCCTCAAGTAGACGAGCTATGTAACTTTCCGCTACCTATCCCCCCTGTGACCCCCAGCGTGTAGATACCATGAGAGGTACGAGCCGAATACAGAGGACTACTTGCGCTCTTCGATGACATACTGCACACGGTCAGGAGTCAAGCGATAGTGCTTGAGCCAATCAGGCTTCTGCACAAGAGTGATGGGGAGCTGACGAGGAGTTTCCCCAGAAGCATTGCCAGCCGTCACGAGATCGGGATAAGCTACAGCTATCTTCAGCTCCTCAGGCTTAATATCCTTGTAGCGTGAGCGAGGTAGCGTGAGCTGGATCGTAGCTACTCGAGGTAAGGGCAGAAGAACGAATCCCTCTGGAGCACCTGTCACCTCGACGGGAAGTGTGAAGGTCTGCTCCGTAAGCTGCTCTACGGGGACATGGACCTGCACCACATTGGTCGAGGCATATACTCCATCTGGGAGGAGAAGGCGCACCTTCGTCGTCGTCGTCGCCTTCAGCACATGCTCCTCGAAGGGAGCTGTAAGAATCGTAGTCAACGTATCTAAGGCCTTCCCCGAAGCAAATACGGTGATCTCCGTTGGAGTAAGCTCAATATCACCGATGGCATAGCCCGTAGCGACCTGCGGCAAACTTCCCAACGTGATCGGAAGCACCTTACGATGACGACGGTAAGCCGTCACATTAATTGAAGCGGGTGAGATGGAGATGACACGAGCTGATGTAGCGAGTCGGCTCCGCACTTCTCCCGAGAGGGCAGAAGCCGAAAGCGAGAAGCCCGCGATGATCTGATGATCACGCTGCAGGCGAAGGCGGATAGGAGCCAGTCCACGAGTCGTATACTCCAAGAGATGCCCCCCTTCATCCTCTAAGCTGACCTCAATATACTCAGGTAGCTTCGTCTGCATACCCACCTCGGGTGGGATGGAATCATATACCACGGGGATATGCAGCGTATAGGTAAAGCGACGCTGAAGGCTCTGCACGAACCAGAAGGTAGCAGAGAGCAAGACAAAGACGAGGAAGATAAAGAGCTCCTTACTCCTACGACGCTTGGGCGGGGAGGAGTTCAGCTTTCGGGCTGATAATGGGACTCTCGGAGGGGAGTTCTTCAGATCTAATCGCATAGCTCGTAGACATTGATCCGCACGATCACACGGCGGATATGAAGAGAGGCTGCCCGCACATTTGTAGCAGGCAGCCTCTTATATTTATGAGACCGTAGGCTGTAGGCTACTTGGCAGCTGCCTCAGGATCCCCTGCAGGGAAGACAGAGCCCTTATCGACACGGACACGTACTCCGTCAGCGATCTCGACGACAAGCTCGGTCTGCTTGACATCCTTGATCACCCCATAGAGGCCACCAGAGGTCACGATACGATCGTTAGTGCCGAGTGCATCGCGCTTCTTCTGCAACTCCTTCTGACGCTTCTGCTGAGGACGAATCATGAAGAGCCAGAAGATCACGAAGATTGCGACCATCATGATGATAGTAGAGTAGCCACCGCCAGCATTCTGTCCTGCGGCCTGGAGGAGAATCATTTCCATTCGTTATGTGTATTAAGTATTGGGTGAATATTGTACGTTACTATGGAGGACTATACTACTTGAGTATCTTCCCCTCCTCCTTCAACTTTCGTGCCAAGGCATCAAGAACGCCATTGACAAAGGAAGCACTATGGTTCGTCGAGTAGTGCTTTGCCAACTCGACATACTCATTGATCGTGATCTGAGTAGGGATAAGAGGGAAATAGAGGAACTCCGTCACGGCAAGATTCAGCAGAAGCGCATCAACATCAGCCAGACGCTCACTACTCCATCCTGCACTCAGCACGGGCTCAATGATCTTCATTTGATCATCGTACTTCAGCAGAGTCTGACGGAAGAGCAGACGAGCAAAGCGCTCATCATCCTCGTCCTTGAAGGCCGGACGGATATCATCGTCGATGGCCGTATCCTCTTCGCTCTTGCGCAGAGTCTTCTCGACAAAGTCCTTCACGACTTCTACTGGACCATTCTCCAAGCGTGCACTCTGATAAGCACCCGCCTCGCGAGCCTCCGTAAGGGCGACTTCTATAGCCTCTTCTTCGGTAGCAGGGCGGTCTTCGACTTCAGCCTTTTCAACCTCTCTCAGATCATCTTGCCAGTAGATAGAGTGCTGCTCAAGCCATTCGGCAAGTACATCATCAGTTGCGATGATCTGTGTAAAGACATCGACCCAGAAAGCACGATCCTCTTCAAAGCCTACCTCAGTAGCCTTGAGATAATTTGCATAGATATCCGAAGCTTCGATGCGACGGAGGAGGTGGCGCAGGAGTGCTTCATCTTCCTCCCAGCGGAGGCTGAAGCCCTCATACCAGGTATTCAGCTTCTCTGACGCCGCAAGCTTAGTAGCCAAGCGATTCTCCAGAAGGCGCAGATTGGGGCTACGCTCTGCCTTAGTCGCAAGATGCTTATTCTTACGGATCTCAAGCACCTCACGGTAGAACTCCGTGAAGGAAGGGATAAGCTGCAGGAGGAAGAGGTAAAGGTCGTACGTACGATGGAGACTGAGCAAGAGATCCTGCTCAGCAGCGGTCAGCTTTAGCTCACCACGATGTAGGTGAGCATAAGCCACCTGAAGTACACGGGTGCGTATTAGTACTCTATTGATCATAATTTCAAGTCACTTACTCCTCTTCTGTGGCCTTACTCACATGCCCAGAGGACTCAGGGAAGTAGGACAAAGAACGCACAGATACTCAAGAAGTAGTACACAAAGATACGAGGATTTCGCCAAATACCCACTCCATACCCAAACAACTACTCATGATCCGCCACCTCCACAAACAAAGCCTTATAGGAAGGAATATAGTGCCGCCTTTCCATGCTGTAGTCCCCATCTAAGGAATCTATTTCATCGCTTTCTCCTGCATGACGAAAGCTACACCTCCCAAGGAGGCAAGCCATACCCACAGATGAGGGAGATACCAACCTATATTGGTCGTTGGGTGAACCTATATTGGTCACGGCACTGACCTATATAGCTCGACAGGACGACCAGTATAGGTTCACCCAACGACCAATATAGGTTGATGAAGCGCCTCAAGAGGTCGCCCTTGAGGCGATCGTTTTCTCCCAATGCCGAAAGAGCAAATAGGGAGGATGAACCTCTATCGGCTCATCCTCCCTATCCTATACTAATAACAACACCTATGGGCCTACTACTGAGCCCAGACTACTGGGAAATACTGCTCAAGGATCTCCCGAGCAGCATCGACCTCCTCTGGTGTAGGCTCATGGATATGCTCTAATGGGTACTCCCGTCCCAGCGTCTCATACTTATGCTTACCATAGGTATGGTAGGGCAAAAGCTCCAGACGCTCGATGTTCTCATAGCTACCGAAGCGCTCTCCAAGAGCATGGAGCGCCTCGGGCTGATCGCTATAGCCTGGCACAAGCACATAGCGCATACGCACGGGCTTCCCCATCTGTCGGAGCTGCTCTGCCGTAGCAAATGTATTCGCATTGGACTGAGTCGTCAGGCGACGATGCCCTTCGGGTAAGACGTGCTTGCAGTCAAGCAAGACCATATCGACGATCGAGAGGAGCTCATCCACATAAGCATTGCGGATGCTACCCTGAGTATCGAGGCAGATATGTATCCCCTCTTCCTTGAGTTGGCGACAGAGAGGGATAAGCGCCTGCGCCTGCACGGTGGGTTCTCCTCCGCTGAAGGTAATCCCTCCACGCTTCCCGAAGAAAGGGCGCTCACTAATAGCCCGTCGTAGGACCTCAGCCTCCTCAATGAGCTTTCCTCCCTTCCCAATAGGGATGGTATCGGGATTGGCACAATAGAGGCACTGGAAGTTGCATCCCTGGAGGAATACCACTAAGCGAAGTCCTGGACCATCGAAGGTCCCCATGGATTCAAAGGAGTGGATACGTAGCATAGCGAGCTATAAAAAGAGCAGGCGAAGGGTCGACACTGATCCTTCGCCCACTACTATACTAATAGGTATTCGGAGAACTCCCCGCCTTAGCGCATGCGCTTGTGGAAGGAGCGCGAGATGACCTCGAGCTGGTGCTCACGGCTGAGCTTGACGAAGTTCACGGCATAACCAGAGACACGGATCGTCAGCTGAGGATAGTTCTCAGGGTGTACCATAGCATCCTCGAGCATCTCACGATTCAGGACATTCACATTGAGGTGGTGTGCACCCTTGGAGAAGTAGCCGTCCATCATCGAGATGAGATTCTCATTCTGCTCGCTCTTGCTGGAGCCGAGAGAGTGAGGGATGATGCTGAAGGTGTTACTAATACCGTCGGAAGCATCGGTGTAGTCGAGCTTAGCGACCGAGCTTAGCGAAGCGATAGCACCGTGGTTGTCGCGACCGTGCATAGGGTTAGCACCTGGAGCGAAGGCAACACCCTTACCACGACCGTCAGGCGTAGCACCCGTCTTCTTACCGTACATCACGTTAGAGGTGATCGTCAGGACAGAGAGCGTAGGCTCAGCGTTCTTGTACACGGGCAGCTCCTTGAGGAGACCAGAGAAGATGTGGGTGATATCGTAAGCGATCGTATCGGCGCGGTCGTCGTCATTACCGTAGCAGGGGAACTCACCTTCGATCTTGAAGTCTTCGGTCAGGCCCTGTTCATTACGGATAGGCGTCACCTTAGCATAGCGGATAGCCGAGAGTGAGTCTGCTGCGATCGAGAGACCAGCGACACCATAAGCGAGGTTGATCTTAGGATCGGTATCGATGAATGCCATCTGTGCAGCCTCGTAGTAATACTTGTCGTGCATGTAGTGGATGATATTCATCGAGTCGTTGTAGACGCGAGCGATGACCTTGAGGACCTTGAGGTAGTTATCCCAGACCTGGTTGAAGTCGAGGACGTCACCCTTAAGCTCGGGGATCCCTTCGACCATGAGCGTACCAGAGATTTCGCAGCGACCACCATTGACAGCCAGGAGCAGAGCCTTAGCGAGGTTGGTACGTGCACCGAAGAACTGGATCTGCTTACCGATCTCCTGATAAGATACACAGCAAGCGATACCGTAGTCATCAGAGTGGCGGGTAGAGCGCATCAGGTCGTCATTCTCGTACTGGATAGAAGACGTATCAATAGATACCTGAGCAGCGAACTCCTTGAAGCCTTCGGGAAGTGAGGGGCTCCAGAGGACCGTGAGGTTAGGCTCAGGGCTTGGACCGAGGTTATAGAGAGTCTGGAGGAAGCGGAAGCTCGTCTTCGTGACCTTGTGACGACCGTCGAAGAGGCGACCACCGATAGACTCAGTTACCCACGTGGGGTCACCAGCGAAGATCTCGTTGTATGAGTCCATACGCAGGTGGCGAACCATACGGAGCTTGATGACGAACTGGTCAATCAGCTCCTGAGCGAGCTCTTCGGTCAGCGTGCCGTGGTCGAGGTCATACTGGAGGTAGATGTCGAGGAAGCTTGATACGTTCCCGAGAGACATCGCAGCACCATCCTGATCCTTAATCGCAGCGAGGTAAGCGAAGTAGACCCACTGTACAGCTTCAGCAGCTGTGTAGGCGGGACGACGGACATCGAAGCCATAGCCAGCGGCCATCTCTACGATCTTCTTCAGAGCACGGATCTGCTCAGCGACTTCTTCGCGCAGACGGATCGTGTGCTCGGTCATAGGACCATGGATGCCAGCGAGGTCTTCCTTCTTCCAAGCGATGAGACGATCAGCCCCATAGAGAGCCAGACGACGGTAGTCCCCGATGATACGGCCACGCGCATAGTTGTCAGGCAGCCCCGTGAGGAAGCTGTTGCTACGGAAGGAGCGGATCTCGTCGGTATATACATCGAAGACACCATCATTGTGGGTCTTGCGGTAGTGGGTGAAGATATCGGTAACGCGAGGGTCAACTCGAGACCATTCTCATGGACTGCCTTCTCGACGACCTTGTACCCACCGAAGGGCTTCATGGCACGACGAAGGACCTGGTCAGTCTGCAGACCGACGATAACTTCGTTATCCTTATCAATATAGCCTGGAGCATACGCCGTAATACCAGAAATCGTGCTGGTATCGATTGAGCGTACGCCATGTGGGTTTTCGCGCTCTTCCTTAAGAGCCTGGAGGCAGTGCTCCCAGACGCGCTTGGTCTTCTCCGTAGGACCAGAGAGGAAGGAGGAGTCACCATCATAAGGGGTGACATTCTGAGAAACGAAGTCGCGGACGTTGAGTTCGACTTCCCACACGCCAGACTTAAATTGGGGCTGTTCTTGCATAACGCTAAAGAGGTTAGTTAAATGTAGTCTATATTACTATGGTGCAGGCTAAAGAGAGTGATAGTGCATCGCCTTAGACCACTCATCTCATCGCTTTAGGCACAAAGATATAATAAACATTCGAATTGCAAACTACTAAGCGCAATATACACACTTAGCACACTCTCCTCGCACCTGTGCAACCTTTAGCATTCTCCACCAAGAGACACAAGCATCTCCTACATATATGATATAAGGTATAGGGAACTTCCCATCACTACATACCACTTCTGAAAGAAACAACTCCAAGGAATTCGCTCACCTTAGCCCAAGCACCAGGCTGATGATATCAAACCGATACATATAGTTTCAGAGATGCGGTATATACAGTGACTTTCAGAGGCCATGAAATGAACTACTACTGGCCGGACGAGCGAGCAGTACTGGTTCACATCACCCACCGATAGAGCAATCCCTGCAACCCCTATATTAGGTCGCTGCTCTGCGTATGGATAAAAGTTGTGGACGAGTGGCAGATAAGTTTGGGCTACGTACGTGGCTCTAATATCTACGTACATGGATATTTAGATTTACGTACCTGGTCTTTAAGACTACGTGCAGAGACAGAGGAAAACCACTATGTGAAGGCGCTTTTTTCTTCACGGAAATGACACTTTCCCCTCCGCTGGATAAGAGGAATACGCGCGATAAGGAGAAAGGCTTGTGTATCACTTCGGAGGGGCATATCGGGGAACTGTGTACGATGTCTTAGCAGAATAAATAGATGGCAGGACTCGCGGCAACAGTCTCATATATATATAGAATATCACTCACGCCCCAAGCCCCATCAGGCCCCCTCATGCTCTGCCCAACGAAGGTATAACGGCGAACACTCTCCGAAGAGAAAGAGCGATCTATAATCGAGGTAAAGCTGAGGGGGAGCAGAGAGCAAAGCTAAGACCTTTTCTTCAGCAGGTCCTTCGCGAGGCGAGTACGGCTTTTGCATAACTTTGTAGACATGAACTTAGCTCAACTACAGACCGGCCAGAAGGCCGTCATCGTGCGGGTCGGTGGATCTGGTGCTTTCCGCAAGCGCATCCTTGAGATGGGTTTCGTGCAAGGCAAGGAGATTATGGCCGTGCACAATGCGCCCCTCCGAGATCCTATATACTACAAGATCCTAGACTATAATGTCTCGCTCCGACACCGCGATGCTGAGCGCATCGAGGTGCGGCTTCTTGAGCCCTTCGAGGAGCAGACAGATGTCATCGAGGCTCCGCAAGAGCTACTTCCCGACCCTGAGCTACACAGCCTCCAACGCATGGAGCTGGGACATATCAAAACCCGCGAGCTCCCCACCCTTCGCATTGCCCTACTCGGCAACCCTAACTGTGGGAAGACTTCCCTCTTCAACCAAGCCAGTGGGGCCCACGAGCACGTAGGGAACTACAGTGGCGTAACCATTGAGGCCAAGAGTGGGTACATATATTATGGAGGCTACCGTATCGAGCTCATCGACCTACCAGGCTCCTACTCCCTCTCCCCTTATAGTCCCGAAGAGGTCTACATCCGTAACTATCTTACGGGTAAGGAGCGCCCCGATCTGGTGCTCAACGTCGTAGACACCTGCAATATCGAGCGCAACCTTTACCTGACGCTCCAGATCAAGGAGCTCGGGCTACCCGTCGTCGTCGCACTGAATATGTTCGACGAGTTCATGCAGCGCAAGGAGTACTTCGACTACCCTCGCCTCTCGCGCCTTCTCGGTATCCCGATGATCCCGACGATCTGTCGCACAGGGCTGGGGCTGGAAGCTCTATTTGATGAGATCATTAGCTTGGCAAAGGGACTGAAGGAAGGTGATGAGCAGCTGGTCGACATAGAGACTGGTAAGCTCCGACCTCTACGCATCCCCTATGGCTCACTCCTCGAGCCTCTCATCAGCGAGCAGGAGAAGAAGATCAGAGAGCATACCGATATCACTGATCCTATCGTCGCACGCTCCACTGCCGTCAAGCTCCTTGAGCGCGACAGCGAGGTCGAGAAGCAACTCCTCTCACGCTACCCTCGTGGGGGCTTCCTCCTATCCGCTCGAGACTTTGCCCTGCGTAAGCTCCATGAGCAGACAGAGGAAGAGGCTGAATCACTGATCACAGATGCCCGCTATGGCTTCATCTCGGGCGCACTTAAGGAGACCTACTTCCCTAAGCATACCGGCAAGCGAACACTCACCGACCACATTGATGACATCGTCACCAGCCGTCTGTGGGGCTTTCCACTCTTCCTTTTATTGATGGGGCTGATGTTCTTCTTCACCTTCACCCTCGGGCAGTACCCGATGGACCTGATTGATGCCGGGGTAAATGCCCTCGGTGAATGGGTCGGTGGAGTAATGAGTGAAGGTCCGCTGCGCGATCTCATCGTCGATGGTATCATCGCTGGGGTCGGGGGGCGTAATCGTCTTCCTCCCGCAGATCGTCATCCTCTACCTCTTCATTTCGCTCCTTGAGGATAGTGGGTACATGGCACGTGCCGCCTTCATCATGGACAAGCTCATGCACCGTATGGGCCTACATGGCAAGTCCTTCATCCCGCTGATCATGGGCTTTGGCTGTAATGTACCAGCCGTGATGAGTACCCGTATGATCGAGAGTCGCAAGAGCAGACTGATCACGATGCTCGTCCTCCCATTCATGAGTTGCTCGGCACGCCTACCAGTCTATCTGCTCTTAGCTGGCGCCTTCTTCCCCATCCCGTGGCAGGCTACCTTGGTACTCTTCTCCCTCTACCTCATCGGTGTACTGATGGCGGTCATATCAGCCCGACTACTAAAGAGCGCCGTCTTCAAGGGAGAGGACATCCCCTTCGTCATGGAGCTTCCTCCCTACCGTCGCCCGACAGTGCGCTCGGTAGCCATCCACGTGTGGATGCGCTCCAAGCAGTACCTTCAGAAGATGGGTACGGTGATCTTGGCAGCCTCCATCATCGTATGGTTCATGAGCTACTATCCTCGTCAGAATGAGCTACGCGAGCAGAAGGACCAGCAGGTCGAAGCACTCACCCAGTCTACCCTCCCCGAGGAGATCAAGCAGTCTCGCATTGATTCACTTGAGCATAGCTTCGCCACCTACCACCAGGAGCAGTCTATCATCGGGCGTATCGGGCACCTCAGTGAACCCGTGATCCGCCCCTTGGGCTTCGACTGGAAGATGGGTGTAAGCATCGTATCAGGCCTCATGGCTAAGGAGGTCGTCGTCAGCACAATGGGTGTCATCTATACGGGTAATGGAGAGGGTGGCGACGAAGCCCTCTCACAGCTCTCCACGCGCATGAAGCAGGAGGTCCGTGCTGATGGCTCGCCCTCCTTCACCCCCATTATTGCCTATACCTTCATGCTCTTTGTCCTACTTTACTTCCCTTGTGTCGCGACGCTCATCGCAATCGGCCGTGAGGCTGGTCACTGGAAGTGGGGAGTCTTCTCCGCGCTCTACTCCTGCGGGATAGCGTGGCTCATCTGCTTCATCGTCTACCAGACCGCTCACCTCTTAGGCTAAGCAATATCCCTATGGCTCAAGAAATAGCTGTACTCATCATCCTTGCTATCGTGGCCTTCTTCATCGGACGCGCACTCTACCGTATGCTTCGCCCGAAGAAGGAAGACGACAAGAACAATGGTGGCTGCTCGGGTTGCTCGGGCTGCTGCCACTAACTCCCCTATCTTCACGTCCACACCACTCTATCTCTGTATATATGCTTGTAGATATCCTACTCTTCCTACTTGGGATTGTCCTGATTATAGTCGGGGCTAACTACCTCACCGAAGGAGCTTCGACCTTGGCACGTCGTATGGGGCTCTCGCCTCTGGTCGTGGGGCTCACGATCGTAGCCTTCGGCACCTCTGCACCTGAGCTCATCGTCAGCCTCATGTCCGCACTCAAGGGCAACGCCGATATTGCTATGGGGAACGTCGTTGGCTCCAACATCTTCAACCTCCTCGCTATCGGTGGGGTGACAGCAGTAGTAGCTCCGATCACCATCACCCAGAGTACGATTCGCCGTGAGATACCGCTGATGCTCCTCTCGTTCTTGGTGCTCTTCTTCCTCTCCTACGATACGATCTTTGCGGGTACGGGAGCGACGGAGAACATCCTCTCACGAGGAGAAGGGCTTACCCTGCTGGGCTTCTTCCTCATCTTCCTTACCTACACCTTCGCCATCGCCAAGGATAGCCCCAATGACCCCCACGCAGACAACACGCCCCTCAAGCCTTACCCCATCTGGTTCCTCATTGTCTTCATCGTCGGTGGGCTCGCTGCACTGGTCTATGGTGGTGACCTCTTCGTCACCTCAGCATCAAGCATTGCACGCACCTTCGGCATGAGTGAGAGCTTCATCGGCCTAACTATCGTAGCTGCTGGCACATCACTCCCCGAGCTGGCTACGTCCGTAGCAGCTGCCCTCAAGAAGCAGCCCGAGATAGCCGTAGGAAATATCGTCGGGTCAAATATCTTCAACGTCTTCCTTATCCTCGGTGTCAGCTCCAGCATCACCCCGATCCGCATAGGTGGCGTCACACCTCTGGACTTCCTCGTCATGATAGCTGCAGGCATCATGCTCTACATCTTCGCAGTCCTCTTCGGTCAGCGGGTAGTCAAGCGTGGCGAAGGTGCGATCCTCGCCCTTGGCTTCATCGCCTACACTGTCTACTTGATCATGCAGCTCTAATCCCCCAATCTTCTGGTATACCTCTACCCATGGCACAGATTAGCCTCAGCTTTTCCTCCGAGGAAGAAGCCCTCATCGACCAAGAGTATCAAGCCCTCATCGCGGACTATATAGCGTCGCCTCACCGACAGAAGACTGAGATCATCGACCAGGCCTTTCGCCTGGCTCGTCATGCACACGGATTGGTACGCCGACGTAGTGGTGAGCCCTACATCCTGCATCCCATCGCAGTGGCTCGTATCGTATGCAAGGAGATCGGCCTCGGGTCTACCTCAATCTGCTGCGCCCTCTTGCACGATGTCGTAGAGGATACCGAGTACACCGTAGAGGATATCCGCCGTGGGTTCGGTGATAAGATCGCACAGATCGTCGAAGGCCTTACGAAGATCTCCACCGAGCAGGTACCGCAGAACATCGACAGCCTGCAGGCGCAGAATATCCGAAAGCTCCTACTGACTATCGGTGATGATGCCCGTGTGATCCTCATCAAGATCGCCGACCGCCTGCACAACATGCGCACGCTCGGCTCGATGAAGCCCGACAAGCAGCTTAAGATCGCAGGCGAAACCTCCTTCTTCTACGCACCGCTTGCAGACCGCCTCGGACTCTTCTCCATCAAAACCGAACTGGAGGACCTCAGCTTCCGCTACGAGCACCCCGAGGCCTACGCAGAGATCAAGCGCAAGGTCGAGGAGAGCGAAGCTGGTCGAGAGGACCTTTTCCATCGCTTCGCTGCACCACTGAAGGCACGCTTTGACTCTATGGGCCTCAGCTACGAGATGAAGACGCGTGTCAAGGGATGCTTCTCTATCTGGCGTAAGATGCAGATTAAGGGGATTCCCTTTGAGGAGGTCTATGACCTCTTTGCCGTGCGCATCATCTTTGATAGTCAAGATGGATACCCAGAGAAGAACCGCTGCTGGGACATCTACACGGCTATTACAGAAATCTACCGCAATCGCCCCGACCGCCTGCGTGACTGGCTCTCCACACCTAAGGGGAATGGCTACCAAGCTCTACACCTAACCGTGCTGGGCCCTGATGCGCAGTGGGTCGAAGTACAGATCCGTAGTCGTCGGATGGATGAGATCGCCGAGCAGGGGCTCGCTGCCCACTGGCGCTACAAGAGAGACGTAGTCGAAGAAGACCACGAGCTGGAGATCTGGCTGGATACCATCCGCGAAGTCCTCAATCACCCCGACTCGAAGGGGATGGAGTTCCTCGACACGGTACATCTCAGTCTCTACGCCCACGACATCACCGTCTTCACGCCTAAGGGGCGCCCCATCACCCTACCACTTGATGCCTCTGTCCTGGACTTCGCCTATGCTGTCCACACCGATCTCGGAGACACCTGTATCGGGGCGAAGGTCAATCACAAGGTGCTCCCTCTCTCCTACCGCCTCTCCAATGGAGATCAAGTCGAGATCTTGACGAGTAAGATGGTACAGCCCGAGCCTGGATGGCTCAACTTCGTGGCGACCGCTTATGCGAAGGTCAAGATCGAGACAGCACTTCGTAGACGCCAACGCGAAGCCATTGCACAGGGTGAAACCCTCCTCACAGAGCGCCTCAAGAGCCAGGGAGAGCAGCTCACCTCCTCGCTCCTCAACCGCCTCACGCACCTCTACCGCTACGACAAGCCTGATACCTTCCTCCGACACATCGGTGATGGGACCTTCGAGTTCCCCGAAGACTTTGATCGTGTCGTCCAAGGGAAGACACCAAAGAATGGTGGTAATCGTGTCACGCGTGTCTTCTCTTCGCTCTTCTCCAGCAAGGAACGCGAAGGTCAGCCCCTTAGCGGTACGATCGTACAACGCCCTACAATTGATAAGTCTCATCCCTATGAGCTCATCGAGCAAGACGGCTTACTCAACTATAAGATAGCGCCCTGCTGCCATCCCATCCCTGGCGATGACGCCCTCGGTATCATCAGCGACGAGAGTGAAGTCATCGTACATAAATGCTCCTGCCCCGAGGCTACACGATACAAGACCGTACAGGGCGACCGCCTGCTCTCGGTACACTGGAGCACGCATCACACTCCACTCTTCGAGACGACACTCGTCATCCGTGGGATCGACTCCAAAGGACTGCTCAACGCTATATCGCAGATCTTCTTAGAAGACTTCAAGGTCAGCATCACAGCCATCGACCTGAAGGCACACGATGGAGTGTTCCAGGGAACGATCTCTGTGAAGGTATTAGACACGCGCCAGGTCGAAGCTATCTGCCAGATCCTACGCCGCAACCCTGCCATCCACGAGGTCTACCGCCTCTCGGAGCTGGATGCAGGGCGTAGCTAATCACCGCCAAGTCCTCTCCCTCATACAAAGACAGCCGCCCCCTCGCATGATGAGATGCGAGGGGGCGGCTGTCTTTATTTTCGAATTGTATCTACGTGTCTACGTGGACTCCTAGAACCACTTAATCTTACGGAAGAGATAGAAGGCTAAGCCTGAGATCGTCACTGACACGCCGAAGATCGCGAGGAATGCCCAGTACCATTCGCCAAGGTAGACGTCGACGTTCATCCCGAAGAAGCTCGAGATCATCGTCGGCACCGTCAACACAATGGAGATACTCGTCATACGCTTCATGATCGTATTCACATTGTTGGAGATGATATTGGCCGAGGCATCCATCATACTCGTGACGATATCGGTGTAGATATTGATCGTATTGTAAGCCTGACGAAGCTCAATGCTCACGTCTTCGAAGAGATCTGGATCGACACTCGAAGCACGTGAGGTCGTACGCAGACGCCCAAGCATAGCTTCATTCCCTCGTATAGAGGTACTGAAGTAAACGAGTGATCGCTGCAGACGCATGATACGGAGGAGGTCCTCATTACGGATACTAAGCTCCAGCTCTTTCTCTGCACGATTGATCTCGAGATACATCAGCTTCAGGTACTTCAGGAACCATACCGCTGACGAGTAAATCATACGTGTGATGAACTCGGTCTGGTTGGCAATACCGATATTCTTACGTCGGATATGATTGATGAAGTCGGGTAAGAGCTGCGTACGTCTGTAGCAAACAGAGACCGTAGCGCGGTGCCCTGTGATGATCCCCAGAGGGACGGTCTGATAAGGCATACCTGGTCCGCCTCCGTCCATCGGTATGCGGAGAATCGTTAGGAGCCAATCATCCTCGCGCTCTGCACGTGGACGCTCATCAATATCGGCGATGTCGGATAGGAATTCTCTTGGTATCCCCAGCTCCTTCGTCAGGAACATGAAGTCATCTTCATCGGGGCACTCGACGTGCACCCAGCAGTGGGGGGGCGAACTCTTCCAGCTCGGGTACACCCGGCTCGAAGGTGAGGTAGCTCTTCATTATATCGCTTAGCTGTATGTGGTGGGACTATTGGGCTCCGAGCACTTCAGTACTTACGGAGTGGATCCTGTCGGCTCACCTCATACAGCTCCCACCTCAGAGGCGGGGAAGTCCGTAGGGTAAGACGACGGAGCGAGAGGCGCTTACACAGCGCTCATTCGGCGGGAGGGAATCGTCCATCTGTCTTATTTTCCTTAGCGGTTATATTAACTACAAAGCTCTCTATAGGGGCTATTCACAGCACCTTCACTAAAAAACTTCGTGCAAAGGTAAGAAAAAGCGCCCAGCTGAAGCGCCTGCCTAGCGAGAAAGCGAGGGAAACACACCAAAGGATAAGTAGCTGATGCTCAATATAGCTCCACAATCCATCCCCACACTTAAGTGCTATCGGAAGGATAATCGCTTAGTAATCAGGAGACCATTGCGCAAGGCCATCTCTTCACAGTTTGCACTTTCCTCCTTCGAACTTCTCAACCTAAAGACTCCGATTTTCGAGAGAAGAAGGTACGAGTAAGGAAGAGGTGGGCTTGCGCAATAGTCCCATACATAGGTACATGAGTGCGTCGGTAGAGCTATATAGGATGGCGAAGCAAGCTATATAATTTTGGACTGATTCCTATATAGCTTCGTGTGACGACCAATATTAGGTTGTTGCTCTGGGTAGGAATATAAAGTTATGGACGAGTGGCAGATAAGTTTAGACTACGTACGTGGCTCTAATATCTACGTACGTGGATATTTGGATTTACGTGCCTGGTCTTTAAGGCTACGTACATAGATGCGGAAAAAGCACTACGGGAAGGCGCTTTTTCTTTACGAGAAAGACACTTTACCCTCCGCTGGATAAGAAGAATACTCGCAATAAAGCGAAGAGCTCTCTGATGGTTCATTTATCCCTCCTTATACGGATCCCAATGATAGCCATTACAGGACCGCACCTTGGCACCCACAATAATCTAATTTACAGACAGACAACAAGACACCCCATACGATCATCATAGGACTTCTGACATTCCACTCTTGCTGTGCTCCCCATCAAGACTGTAGCAGGAGTACCCTATGCTTAAACCTCTGCACAAGGAAGTAGTCATTAATTATGAGTTAGCCCCTGAAATGTGGCTTTTTGTATGCCTTTTCTTAGGAAAGAAGAGCGGATAGGCATAGGTAATCCGAGCCGTTTCCGTTATCTTTGTCTAAGTGACGGGGGCCCCCTCCCCTATACTGAGGCACAGATTGACCTCGTTCCTTCTAAGCGACACTCAGTGATCACCCTCCGAGCTTGCCGTGGGGCAGTAGCGAAGAGCTTCTCTCCTACCTCAATGAGCATCGGAGACGACTAACAAGAAACAACTATGCGACCTATCCATTCGAAGATAACCCTCCTGCTGGCTGCCCTCAGCCTCTCCCTATCTGTCCCATCAATAGGGGAAGCACGTAGCCGCAAGAAGCCTACGACCTCTACGAGCAAGAAGGCCTCCTCCAAGTCATCCAAGAGTAAGAGCTCGGCGAAGAGCAGTCACAGCTCCTCACGTCGTGGCCGCCACTCCTATAATATACGTTCGCGCGCACGGGGCCGCTACTATGCAGCCCAAGCTCCCAGTGAGGAGCAACTTGAGAAGATGCGTCAGGACAGCATTCGCCTGCGTACGGGGGGGACAGCACCTGTACAGAAGGTAAGCGAAAAGGGCACACAGTCCAATGAGCTCTTGACGACACGCTTCCGTCGCGCAGACTCTACGCTCAGTCGCGCAGATATCAGAGAGCTATACTTCTCAGTAGATGGACGTGAAGACACAGCTCCCTTCCTCAGCAAGATAGAGGCTGAGGCCGATCGCCTTATCGAGGGGAAGAACTTCACTGAGGCACTCAAGACCGTCCAACAAGGGCTGTGGCGTACCCCCACGCATATTGGGCTCATCAAGCGGGCCTGCGACCTCTCGCTTCACCTCAAGAGCTCACGATTCAATACCTACATGTACCAGCTCGTCGAGCTTCTCAGTATGATCGCTCATACGGGCGATGGCTCGAGCTTTGATAAGGCTATTCAGGTGCGCTCGCTCGATGATGCTCTTCTATTTGAGCAACATTGGAATGAGACGCCTCGTGAGGAAATCCTCGCCAGCCGTGAGCAAACGAACAAAGGCAAGGACTATGTCGTTGTAGAGATACAAGGCTCTGGGAAGGGTAAGACACAGCAACACTACTATCTGATCCAGCCTACCCTGACGCCCAGCGTCACCACAAAGAAGTAGTAGCACTAGCAAGGAGATATAAGCATGTCCCAAAGCTGGGAGATAAGACAATATACCGCAGATGAGGAGACCCAAGCTTGTGAATTAGCCACACGCTTGGGGCTCTTCCCTGCTATGGGGCGTCTCCTCGTAGCAAGGGGTATACGTACTTATGAGGAGGCACAGAGCTTCTTCTCTCCACGCCTTGAGGAGCTACATGATCCCTTCGCGATGGAGGATATGCAGGTCGCTGTCGAGCGGCTGAATAAAGCTATTGGGCAGCGGGAGCATATCTTGATCTACGGAGACTATGATGTCGATGGCACCACAGCCGTAGCACTACTCTATCGCTATCTGCGAGCACAATGCTTGCCCGAGGAATACCTCCACTACTATATCCCAGATCGCTATGACGATGGCTATGGCATCACCCTACAGGGCATAGATTATGCACGGCAGTTAGGTGTCAGCCTCATCATATCGGTAGATACGGGGATCAAGGCGTTTGAGGAAATCACCTACGCTAGAGAGCATGGGATGGACTTCATCGTCTGCGACCACCACACGCCCGATGATAGCCTTCCCCCAGCTACTGCTATCCTCAACCCCAAGCGTCGTGACAACCACTACCCCTTCACCGAGCTCTCGGGCTGTGGGGTAGCTTTCAAGCTTGTTCAAGGGCTTGCCTCTCGTCGTAACCTGCCTTTCGAAACGCTCCTCCCCCTGCTGGAGCTTCTCGTCCTAAGTATCGCTCAGGACCGAGTTTCCATACTTGGGGAGAACCGTATCTTCATATCTCACGGCCTGCAGCTGATCAATAGCCACCCCTCGGTAGCTATCACCTATCTCATGCGCTTAGGGAAGATCCAGCCTGGTCGCGTCGACATGGCGAGCATCTACTACGAGCTCGGACCACGTATCAATGCCGCAGGGCGTATGGCACACGGCGCTGAGTCTGTCAAGCTCCTCATTGCCGAGGATGCGGCTACAGCGGAGGCCCAGAGCCAGATACTCGACGAATACAATCGCCAGCGTCAAGAGCTCGATCAGCAGGTCACACGTGAGGCCATTGCCCTCGTAGAGAGTGACCCACAGCTCCAGAAGCAGCGACTCATCATCCTCTACCGTCCAGAGTGGAACAAGGGAGTCATGGGCATCGTAGCAGCACGACTGGCCGACCGCTTCCACCGCCCTGTGCTCATCCTCTCCCATAGTACAGGCGACTTCCTCGCCGGATCAGGACGCTCTGCTGGAGGCTTCGACTTATACCAAGCCATCCAAGCTTGCAGTGACTGCTTGGAGAACTTCGGTGGACACATCTTTGCCGCAGGGCTGACAATCCGTGAGGACCGCCTCCCTGAGTTTATGCGCCGCATACAGGAGTATGCTGATGGTGTGGAGCAAACCACCTCACAACCATTCACTCCGACCCTCCAAATCGATGCAGAGCTCAAGCCCTCCGAGGTGTCACGCACGCTCCTCCGTCAGGTAGAGATGCTCTATCCATTCGGCACGGACAACGAGCGTCCCATCTTCATGACTCGTAGTATGCGGGATGCTGGTGGCACACGTGCTGTAGGCAAGGCACTTCAGCATCTGAGCCTACGTATGACCGACAGCTATCAGCGCATCCGTCCCCTTCATGGCTTCGCTCTGGGGCTGGCTCGCTATGCTCCCGAGATCACACGGCACAACGCCTTTGCTCTGTGCTTTGAGCTCGAGGAAAACAACTTCTATCCGCAGAGCTTCCTACAGCTACGTGTCAAGGATCTCTGCCTCGAAAGCGAGCTATCAGAGCGACTCACCGACCGATAGATCACGCTGGACGCCACCATGAGACCGACCTCTACCGAAGACTTTGAGGAGTTCTTAGGTCCAGATCCAAGTGCCGATGATCCGATCATTGAGCATCACGAACTCTGGCCTGAAGACCTATTCGATGAAGATCCCCCTCTCCATCTCCCCCGTCACACCTGGGCATGATCCTCGACCAGGAGTAGCCGACAGCGACCTCTCTCCCGAAGAAGTCCTGGAGCGCTACTGGGGCTACTCTACCTTCCGACCTCTACAAAGAGAGATCGTACAAGCAGCACTGGATGGACGAGACACCTTAGGGCTTATGCCGACTGGAGGAGGAAAGAGCATCACCTTCCAAGTACCAGGGCTCATACTCCCAGGGCTGACACTTGTCATCACGCCCCTCATCTCTCTGATGAAGGATCAGGTAGACCACCTACGAGCTCGGGGGATACGTGCTACAGCGATCCACTCGGGCATGTCGCAAGAGAAGGTACAGACGGCTCTGGATAATTGCCTCTTCGGAAAGTACAAGTTCCTCTATGTCTCACCTGAGCGTGTAGGTAGTAAGCGCTTCCAAGCATGGCTTCATGCCCTGACCGTCTCACTCATTGTCATCGACGAATGTCACTGCGTGTGTCAGTGGGGGTATGACTTCCGCCCCTCCTACCTTGAGCTACCGAAGCTCCGTGAGCAGCTTCCCGAGGTACCCATCTTGGCTCTTACAGCGACAGCAACGAGCGAGGTCGTCGAGGATATCAAGCGCGTCCTTCACTTCCGCCCAGGCTATGCCTTCTATCAGAAGAGCTTCCTTCGCCCCAACATCTCCTATTCGATACGTCGCAGCGATGACAAGCCTGCGATGATGCGCTTCATACTCTCCCGAGTAGAAGGAGCTGCCATCATCTACTGCCGCAATAGACAGCTCTGTCAGACGGTCTCTGAAGCACTCCTTGCCGAAGGAATCAGTGCAACCTACTATCATGCAGGGCTAACCTATACCGAGCGTGAGATGCGCCAAGGGCGATGGATGCGAGGAGAAGTGCGTGTCATGGTCGCAACGAATGCCTTCGGTATGGGCATCGATAAGCCCGATGTACGCCTGGTCATCCATCTCACCATGCCCTCTTCCCTCGAGGAATACTATCAGGAGGCAGGGCGTGCAGGGCGTGATGGTGAGCACTCCTACGCTGTGGCTATCGTCGGTAGCCAGGACTCCAGAATGCTACATCGGCGCCTGCAGGATACCTTCCCCGAGAAGGAATACATCCGCGAGGTATATGATCAGATCTGCAACTTCCTCGCTATCGGAGAAGGAGAGGGGCTGGATCGCACGTATGACTTTGACATCGAGCTCTTCATACGACGCTTCCATATGCGTCCCGTGCAGACCCGTCACGCTATCGAGATCATGCAGCTGGCGAAGTGGCTGGAGTACCACGATGATGACAGCCGCTCAATGCTCCGCTTCCTCATCCCGAGTAAGGAGCTTTACCAACCCCATATCGGTCCCGACCGCCTCATCCGCACGATACTGCGTAGCTATACGGGGCTCTTCTCTGACTATGTGTCCATCAGCGAGCGCGACCTATCTACCCTCTCGGGCTACAGCGAAGATGAGGTCTACACCTTCCTTGTGGCACTATCTCGCCAAGGCGTCCTGCACTACATCCCGAAGAAGGATATCCCTCGCCTACACTTCCTCATCCGACGTGAAGACAGCCAGTATCTCCGTATACCCTATGCCGCCTATCAGGAGCGTCGCGACAAGATGAGTGACCGCATCGGGGCTGTACGTACCTACATAGAAGAGGAAGAGACCTGCCGCTCTCGTATGCTTCTCGCTTACTTTGGAGAGACTGAGAGTACCCCCTGTGGAGCATGTGATGTTTGTCTTCGCAAGCATCCTTCGGGACTACATCAATACATCATCGATGCCGTAGGCGAGGAGCTTGAGCACTCCTTCCTTGACACCACCGCAGAGAGCTACCCCGTCAAGAAAATCATCGCAGCCCTCCCCTACCATCCTCTGGACACCATGGCTGCTATACGCTATTGGGCTGGAGAGCTCAGCGAAGGGCTGGAGATCGATGGCTCTCATCTACGACGCCAAATGCCTTAGAGGCTGATGGCACTATCCCCCCACTAAGACTATCATCATTATCAACCTATGCTTAAGATTCACCAGTTTACCTTCGGGCCTGTACAAGAGAATACCTACGTCCTCTACGATGAAGAGAGCCGTGAGGCTGCCATCGTTGACCCAGGCTGCATGCGCCACTCTGAGGAAGAGAAGCTCCGTGACTTTATCACGGAGCAAGGACTTATACCGGCCCTTATGCTCTGCACCCATCAGCACTTCGATCATGTATGGGGAGCCGCATACGTCCTCAAGGAGTGGCCTCATATCACAGCCTATGCCAACGCTATTGACTTCGAGAAGCTCCCCCTCCCCTCTGAGCAACTCAAGGGCTATGCTATTCCCCTACCACTGGAGGATGTTCCAGCAGACCGCTATACGATGGTAGGGCAGGATGATCTCATTAGCCTCGGCAGTGAAGAGCTTCGAGTTCTCTTTGTCCCTGGACATGCGCCAGGTCACCTCGCTTACTATGCACCTGAGTCTGGTATTCTACTCTCTGGGGACACCCTACTCCAGGGGACAATTGGTCGCACGGACTTCTGGTATGGGAGCTATGATCAGCTTGTTGAGTCAATCCGTACCCAGTATCTTCCACTACCCGATGAGACGATTGTCTTCAGCGGGCATGGACCAGAGACCACTATTGGATACGAGCGTCGCAAGAATCCTTTCCTCCAGTAGTTTCGCCCTTACCCCTAAAGGCAATCTACTCCCGAGCCACATCTTTGCAGCTGTCTGACTACGAGCCGACGAAGCGAATTATTGTGTATCTTTGGATACCCTTGTGGCAAATACCCATAGGGAATAGGCACTTGATGTAACTCGTAACTATTACATATACCCATCAAAGATGAAGAAACTTATCGCTATCATGGCCATCGCAGGGATGACTTCTTCCCTCGCACTGGCACAAGCACCCACTCAGTCTAAGGACGCTGGACAGCCTAACGTCTTCACGACCGTCAAGGACGCACGCATCACCTCGATCAAGAATCAGGCAAACTCAGGTACTTGCTGGGCTTACTCAGGTCAGAGCTTCCTGGAAGATGAGCTGATCCGCATCGGTAAGGGTGAGTATGACCTCTCTGAGATGTTCGTAGTCAGCCACTCCTACCGCGACAAGGCACGTAAGTATGTCCGTCTACACGGCAAGCTGAACTTTGCACAGGGTGGTTCTTTCTACGATGTACTCTATGTACTCAAGGAGTATGGTGCTGTTCCCCAGTCAGTCCTCCCTGGTCTTAACTACGGGACGACTAAGAATCAGCACGGAGAAATGGAAGCTGCCCTCAAGGGCTTCCTTGACGCTATCGTCAGCAACCCTAACGGCAAGCTCTCCCCAGCATGGTACCCTGCCTTCGAGTCTATCCTCGACCAGTATCTCGGCAAGCTCCCCGAGAGCTTCACGTACAAAGGCAAGAAGTACACGCCCAAGAGCTATGCTCAGGAAATGGGTCTGAATGCAGACGACTACGTCTCACTGACCTCCTTCACTCATCACCCTTTCTACAGCAAGTTCGCCCTCGAAATCGAAGACAACTGGCGCTGGGCTGAGTCCTATAACCTCCCCATCGATGAATTCATGCGCACCATGGAGTATGCCATCGATAAGGGCTACACGATCGCTTGGGGCTCTGACGTGAGTGAAAAGGGCTTCACCCGTGACGGTATTGCTGTCCTCCCCGACGTGGAAGAAATCGAAACGAAGGGTTCTGACCAGGCTCGCTGGATCGGTCTTAACTCCTCAGATAAGCAGCGCCTGCTGAATCAGCTCATCCACACGGCTGATGTACCCGAAATCGAACCCACCCAGGAATATCGTCAGAAGGGCTTCGACAACTACGAGCTCACCGACGACCATGGTATGGTCATCTACGGTATCGCAAAGAACCAGATTGGCCGCAAGTTCTTCATGGTAAAGAACTCATGGGGTGAAGCTGGTGCCTACAGGGACACTGGTACGCTTCTTACAACTTCGTAAAGGGTAAGACGATGAACATCGTACTTCATCGCTCAGCTATTCCTGAAGACATCGCCAAGAAGCTCGGCATCAAGACCAAGTAAGAGTTTCTGATCTCCGATATTTAATAGGTCCTCAGGATATCCTGAGGGCCTATTTTTTATCCATTCGTCAGCAGCAAACAGATATTCCGCCCTTGTATGAAAGCTCTCTCATCTCAGGAATACTCTATCCAACAGCGACATACGAATATAAAGCAAATAAACATCAAAAAATATTTGGAGGACCCAAATTATTTAACGTATATCTGCAGTGTGTTTTTCATGGTATTAGATTTAAGGTTAACGAAGGGTGTTGGCTGTCGGGAGACAGTCAACACTCGTTTTATAGCCCCTGCTCATCTGATCGTATAGCATACCGATCTCCTCCTTTTCGTCCTTTAGAATCTGTTAGATAAAGAGTAACTTTGTGCAATCCTCATTAGGTGAAGTATCGCCATGAGGCCAATGTACAGGAGTAATCACTATGGAACAGAGCAACCAAAACCCACTGATCGCCCGTGTCTGCGCAGAGAAGCGACATGAGCGAGCCCTGCTATTAGTCACTTTTGGGAGTACCTATGAAGGGCCACACAAAACCTTTGCAACATTGCGCAATGCCTTTGCTGAGAGTTTCCCCGATAGAGATATCTATATGGCCTTCACCTCCAAGTTCTGCATCCGCAAATGGCTTAAGAAGACAGGTGAAGAATACTATACCACAGATAAGTGGCTCGAAGCCATTGGTGAAGCTGGCTATAAGGCTGTAAGTATCCAGTCTCTACACGTCATTCCTGGTCTGGAGTACTCTTTCATTGATGACCGCTACATCCCACAGTTCCATCGTCTCTTTCCTCAGATACCGACTACAGTCGGTGTACCCCTACTTTGGAGTCAAGCTGATATTGAGCGTGTAGGAGATTGTATCTATTCACTCTTCCGCGAGTGCTTGGAGCGAGGGGAAGCCCTCATACTCATGGGACATGGCAACAATACAGATAAGCATCCCGAAGCCAATGGTCGCTATCGCCGCCTACATGACTACCTACAGGGGCGCTGCTCGCGCATACTCATCGGGACGGTAGACTTTGAAGACATGCTCTTTGAGGACGTCGCTGAGCGATTAGCCGAGGTATGTCCAGTGGGCACGACGCTTAACCTCCTCCCCCTCATGTCTGTAGCGGGTGACCATGCTCTCAATGATATGGCGGGTGACGAAGAAGAGGATACCCCTTTGGAAGAGCAAAGCTGGAAGATCCGCTTCAAGGCCCTTGGCTACAAGATCGAAGAAGAAAATTGCCACCTTCACGGGCTGGCAGACTATGCCTCCCTCCGTCAGGTATGGCTTGATCATCTGATGGCAGCAGAGCGCGAGCAGTAATTGTGACCGGCCCTGCATATTCATATATGTCGACAACCTCAACTATGAATAAGCGTATCTATCTACTGCTCCTCACGCTCGCTTTGGGACTAGAGCCACTTGGGGCTATGCACATCATGGAAGGATTCATTCCTCTGAAGTGGTGCATCCTTTGGTATCTCATAGCTCTCCCCTTTGTGGTCTTCAGCTATCGCTTTGTAGCCCGTCAGATCAAGGCTTCTCCTCGCATGAAGAGTTCTTTCGCATTGGCAGCTGCTTATACTTTCATTCTCTCTGCTCTAAAGATGCCCTCCGTCGCGGGGGAGTAGCTCCCACCTTACTGGGACCACATTGGGTACGCTTACGATTGGTCCTATGGCAATGCCTTTAGTCGGAGCTATCGTGCTTCTCTTCCAAGCTCTACTATTGGCTCATGGGGGGATCAGTACACTGGGGGCAAATATCTTCTCGCTATCTATTGCAGGCCCTTTTGTTGCCTACGCACTCTTTCGCCTTCTAACCTCTGCTCGCTTACCAAAGAGTCTGGTCATCTTCATCGCAACCTTCTGCGGATCGATGGCAACCTATATCGTCACATCTTTCCAGCTTGCTGTTGTCTACCCCGATGCCGTCACAGGTGTTATGGGAGCTGCATGGAAATTCCTCGGGATCTTCGCTATCACGCAGGTTCCACTCTCTATTATTGAAGGTATCTTGACAGTCATTGTACTCCGCCTCCTTGAAAAGAGCCAAGCTAAAACGACTACCAGCGTAGAAGCGTCCAGCACACAGCCCTCGACAAAGAGTAGCCTACGCCCACAATTCATCTGGCTCTCAATTCTCGCTGTAGTCTGCCTTGCAATACCCATCTTAGCAGGCCTTTTTGACATAGGGGCAGGTACAGACGACCAAGCCGGAGAAATGATTGGGCGACTAACCCCGGACTTCAATCCAACTCCATTCCTTGAGAGCTTCGAGCCATCAGAGTTTGCTGAGCCTCTTCTCTTCGCACTTCAGGTAGCTATTGGTATTGCTCTATTCGCCTGGGGATACTACCAGCTCATTTATAAGAGACATCAATCCAAGCAGAAGGAGCAAGAAGCCTAATGTCCCACACGAAGCACTGCTCTCGACGCCCTACGCTCCGTGAGGAGCAGGGGTACTTATTCTTGTGTCTACTTCTCCTTGGGGTAGCACTTGTGCTGCAGCATACAGCTTATCTCCTCATGCTTGCAGCTGCTATCATTGGCTTGACTTTTGCTCGAAGCACGGGAAAGATGGCTTTTGACACGTAGACTCCTCATCCTCTCATTCTTCATTGTCCTCTCAATTCTACCGATTGCCTTAGGCCGTGGAGAAGGGAGCTCTCTATGGATAGACTTCGGAGGCTGGGGTGTCACGAAGGGGGGGAGTGTACAGGCTCTCAAGACGGGACTTCGCTGCTTAGCCTCCACCTCCTCGATGATGCTCCTCCTACAGCTTCTTCCGCTCCATCGACTCTACACAGTGCTACGCAGTCTTGGCACTCCCAAGCTCTTCATTGAGCTCATTGAGCTCACCTACCGCTATATCTTCGTCCTGGAGGAAACAGCGGGGCAGATTCGGCTGGCACAGACGAGCCGTTTGGGTTATCAAGGGAGCTTGAGCGAGAAGTTCCAGCACTTCGGCATGCTCCTCTCGCGTACTTTTATATTGAGCCAAGTGGAATCAGACAAACTTTACCTTGGGCTCCAATCTCGAGGATATGAAGATGAGGGGCTAAGAAGTAGCTCACACAACAGCACTGAGAGTATGGATCACTTTCCTCTACTGCAAGTCAAAGAGCTATCCTTCCACTATGAAGATGGATATGAGGCTCTCCGGGGTGTCACCTGCAGCATACAGCGAGGAGAGCGCATAGCTCTCATCGGGCATAACGGCGCAGGGAAGTCTACCCTCTTCCTTCTACTCTCAGGACTCCAACCCTCATGGAGCGGAGAAGTCTATCTCCATGGGCAACTTATTCGCCCCCAAGAGCGAGTCTCCCTAAGACAGCAAGTAGCACTCGTACTACAAAACTCCAATTACCAGCTCTTCACTCCCTCTGTCGAGGATGAGATCACCTTCGGGCTTAAGAATATGGGTCTGCGTGAGGAAGCCCTCCATAAGCGACTTGAGGAACTCTTGAATCGCTACAACCTTGCCGAGCTCCGCCACAAGCCTCCCCATGAACTGAGCGAAGGTCAAAAGAAGTGGGTAGCTCTGGTAGCTGTCCTCGCTACCGATCCTGAAGTTCTAATCCTTGACGAACCTACGGCGGCACTTGACGCATTGTACACGGAGCGTGTGTTGGACTTACTGGAGCAGCTACATCTTGCAGGGAAGACCATCATCATCTCCACCCACGATATGGAACTGGCCAGCCGCTTCGCCGATCGAGTATTACTGATGGAGGCAGGCAAACTGATTTGTGATCGCAAGGCTCCCGATCTTTGGTCCGATAGTATCCTGCTAAAGGATAAGCATCTTCCACAACCCTGGGCATGGCGAACTCGTACGCATCAGCAAGCGCCTGCCCGCCCAATCCGTACGGAGCTACAGCAGTATCACCTCCCGCTCTTCCTATCATCGGAGACTCTCCCCATACTCCTCGTCGGAGGGGGAAAGGGAATTTGGCGCAAAGCCCAAGGACTTATTGAGCGTCGCATCCCATTCAAAGTCATGGCACCAGCTCTCTGTGATGAGCTCACAGAAGCAGCACGAAGAGGTGACTTCGAGTGGATTCCTCGTGCTTACACTGGAATCTCCGATGTAGGTGAGGCACGTATCGCCATCTTAGGAATAGGAGACGCTGGTGAAGAGCTTCACTTTGCGAAAGAGCTTGAGGCTGCAGGCTACCTCTTCTCTCTACTCAGCGATGCGACGCGAGGAAACTTACAGTTTGGCGCTACCGCTCACAAGGAGGGCATCACCCTAGCGGTGCACAGCGACTACCGCCTTCCCGAGATCACGCAGCAGCTCAAGACGGCATGGAGTGAAACACTTCCCGATGGCTTCGAAGCACGGTTACAAGCCCTCTCCCAATATCGTCAAGCACTGCAAGAGGCTACCGATGAGGCTGAGCGTGCTCGTCTGCGCCAGGCCTACGACGAACTAAAAGAATCACTACTACAGGATACGATCCATGATCGGACTCATTAGTATCAACCATAAGACCGCCTCCCTATCGAGACGTGAGCAGTTCGCCCTCGGAGAGGAAGAAGCAGTCCAACTTATCTCACAGTGGCAAGGGGAGCAAGGTCTACTTGGTGGCTTTGTTCTCTCTACTTGCAACCGCCTGGAGATCTATTACGAAGCACCCAACCAAGTAACACAGGAGCTTGAGTCTACGCTAATCCGCAGTCTCTATCGCTTCAAGCGCATACGCCACTCTGGGGACGAATCGATCTTCACAACTCTACATCACACAGAGGCCATACGCCACCTCTTTCGTTTGGCTTGTGGGCTGGAGTCGATGGTCCTTGGAGAAACCCAAATCCTCGGACAGCTGAAGGAAGCCTATCGTCGTGCTACGACTCACGAGCAGAGTACAGCCGTGATCTCTCGTCTCTGTCATCGAGCCTTTGAGACTGCTAAGAAAGTGCGCAGTGAGTACCTACTCTCGGCGACACCGATCTCTGCAGGGATAGCAGCCGTCGACTACCTCCGACAGCGCATCACGAACTTCTCTGAGCAGCCCGTACTCATCCTCGGAGCGGGACAGATGGCTGAAGTCATTGCCCACCGCCTACAGGAGCTCCAGCATCCTATGGTGAGCATCTACAATCGTACCCGTGAGCGAGCCATGGCCTTTGCAGAGAAGCATCAGATCTCCTCGGTGTACTCGGATGATTATCTTCCTCAGGCGCTCACAACCTCTCCTATCACATTCGTCGCCACCTCTTCTCTTACTCCGATTATCACGGAGGAGCTCCTTGTACATATACCACAGGGGGAGCGCTACTTCTTCGATATGGCTGTGCCACGCAATGTCAATCCATCGCTGGACGAAGTACCCCACCTCCACCTCTATACGATCGATGATCTGAGGAGTCAGCAGTATCTCTCGGGCGAAGAGATTCATCAGCACGAGGAGATACGTAGCTACATCCAGTCGATGGTACAGGACTTCCTCCAGTGGTGCGATGCTGCGGAGGTAAGACAGACTATCGGTCTCATCCAGCAGGTATCCCATCAACTCCTCGACAAGGAACTCTCTGCCCTTCCCCACGACTTAAACGAAGAGAAACGTAAGCTTATTTCGCACTGGGACGAACATCTACGTACCACTTACACGACTGCGATCGTCTCAGCACTGCGAGAGCTGAGCGAGACGACAGGGCTTAAGACCTACTCCAAGACACTCCTCCAGCTCTTCACCCATATACAAGGTAAGCTTCCATCACATGACTCCTAAGACCTTCATCCTCGGGACGCGAGGAAGCCAGCTTGCACTGCGCCAGAGCGAGATGGTACGCGATGCCCTCCTGCAGCACTTCCCGACCCTTCAGATCGAGCTCAAGATCATCAAGACTAAGGGGGACAAGCTCCAGCATCTCTCCCTTGATGCCTCGGGAGACAAGGGACTCTTCACGGGAGCTCTTGAGGAAGCACTGCGAGCTGGGGAGATAGACTTCGCCGTGCACAGCCTCAAGGATCTTCCCGTTGATCCTGCTCCTGGCACCCGCATTGCAGCTTATCTGCCTCGTGCCGTCACACACGACACGCTCATAGGTCCGATGCCTCTCGATGCTTTGCCCGAAGGCGCTCTCATCGGGACATCAAGCCGGCGCCGTGCCTACCAAATAGCTCTCCACTATCCTCATCTGCGCACCGAGCCTATCCGAGGGAATGTAGAGACTCGCATGGGCAAGGTCGACGCTGGACTCTTCGATGCCACCCTCCTCGCAGAAGCTGGTCTCACTCGTCTGGATATGAAGGACGTCACCCGCTATCCTATCAGTGAAGAGATCATCGTACCTGCTCCTGGGCAGGCAGCTATTGCCGTCCAGACGCGAGACGAAGATGGTGAGCTGCAGACCCTACTTCAGCAGATCCATGACGCGAAGACCGAGCGAGAGGTTACCATTGAGCGAAGCCTCCTCAAGCGCTTAGGTGGCGGCTGTGCCCTCCCCTTGGGCTGCGTCTGCCATATCGAGGGCGAGGTGGCAGAGCTTCGTGTCTTCTATGCGAATGCTTCGGGGACGGAGCACTATCTGGCTACGCACCGCACCCCACTCTCTGGTATTGATACCCTACTCTCGCAGCTCATCGAGCGCCTTCAGCATATCACCACAGCATGAGTACCGTATATCTCGTCGGAGCAGGTCCTGGTGACCCCAAGCTCCTTACCCGTCGTGCCTACGAACTGATTACCTCAGCGAAGATCGTCGTCTATGATGCTCTCGTTTCTCCCCGCATTATCGAGCTCATCCCCCCGACTACTCGCCTCTACAATGTAGGGAAGCGCTATGGTGCGCACTCTATGAAGCAGCCCGAAATCAATGCGCTGCTCGTCGAGCTGGCTTCTGAAGGGGCGAGCAAGATCGTACGTCTCAAGGGCGGTGACCCCTTTGTCTTTGCTCACGGAGGAGAGGAGATGAACGTGCTCCGTGAAGCCGGTATCCGCTATGAAATTGTACCAGGGATCACGGCAGGGCTTGCTGCTCCCGCCTACTTCGATATTCCCGTGACGCACCGAGCAGTCAGTCGTTCGTTCACTTGCCTTACTGCCCACTCGGAGTCAGGAGAGCTCCCTGCTTTCGACTGGCAAGCTCTTGCCAAGCTCGGCGGTACGCTGATCTTCTACATGGGTGTTCGCCAAATCGCTTCGATTAGCCAAGCTCTCATCGAGGCAGGATGCTCCGCAGCGACCCCAGCAGCTTTGGTTAGCCGAGGGACGACCCCACAGCAGGCCCTCTTAGCACGTACCCTTGGGAAGTTCACTGATTCCGAAGAAGACTTCACGGCCTATACGCCCGCCCTCTTCGTCATTGGTGAGGTGATTCGTCTGAGTGAAGGTCGCACGTCACGCTCCTTGGCTGGGAAGAAGGTCATCGTCACGCGAGCACGCCATCAAGCCTCCTCACTGCAGGAAGCCCTCGAAAGTGAAGGCGCCGAGGCACTCCTTCTCCCGACCATCGAACTATCATCCAACGAAGCCATCAACGCAGAAGTCGCTACACACCTCGGTCAGCTGGCGCACTACGGCTGGGTCTTCTTCACCTCGCCCAATGCCGTGGAGTTCTTCTTCGCAGCACTGCACCGAGCTGGCCTTGATGCCCGTGCGCTCTCGCCCTGCCATATTGCGTCACTGGGACCGATGACCACGGCTGCGCTCGAAGCTCAAGGTATCAAGCCCGACTTCATGCCCAGCGAGTACCACGCTAAGACCTTCGCCCGCGAATTTGTGGAGCAAGTCTCTGCCCCCCACGATAAGCCCCTGCTTCTACCAGCTTCGGCACTGGCGCATGACGACCTTGCTCATCTCCTGGAGGAATCAGGCTACCGCTGCGAGCGACTTCCGCTCTACACCAATAACCCAATTCATTACGAAGCGGAGGAGCTTCGGGCGACGCTGGCATCAGCTGACTACCTGACGGCATGCAGCTCATCGGCGGTCCATCACCTTGTAGAGCTACTGGAGCAATATCAGCTGACCGACCTGCTACGTGAGCTTCCCATCGCAGTCCTTGGAGAGCAAACGGCAGGCGCCGTACGAAGCTACGGCCTTGAGCCCCAGCTCATCGCACCGCAGGCGACCATCCCATCGCTCGTCGGAGCTCTCATAGAGCGCCTCAGCTAAGGAATCCTTCATCATCCATCACCAAGTAGTAGCGGGGTGTAGGGCGTAAGATCCTGCACCCCGCTTTCGTATGCTGTGGAACGCCTTTCAAGGGAAAGCCGTAGCAAAACATATAGAGACTGTTGCCTTAGAGTCCTGACCTCTATTTATTCCGCTTAGGCATCACACGCCCAGCTCCCCGATATACCTCTCCGAAGTGACCGAGCACGCCCTTCGCCTGATCGCGCGTATTCCTCTTATCCAGCAGAGGGAAAAGTGCCTTCACGTAGTGGGATTTCTCTATCTATGTACGTAGTCTTAAAGACCAGGCATGTAAGTCCAAATATCCACGTACGTAGATATTAGAGCCACGTACGTAGCCCAAACTTATCTGCCACTCGTCCATAACTTTTATCCCTACGCGGAGCAACAACCTAATATAGGGAGGAGAGAAGAAGGTAAATACTATTTGACCGAAGGGTATATACCTTTTCATTCCACCTCAATAAAGCCAAGGACGAGAGGTCGGGAAGCCACCGCAAGCTCCCCAGGAGATTTGCGTCGCCAGTAGCGGACAATATTGTCTTAAAACGGGGGGAAAAGAGTATATTTGTACGTGAGCAAGCCAAGGATTTCGCCCTCAATGACGCGACGAGCTACCACTGAGATGCCGATCCGCTAAGCACCGCTCATACGCTGGGCATAGAGCCACAGCGCAAGCTGACAACAAACAATACAGCAAATACACATACAATGGAACAAGTCGATGTGCTCCTCGGGCTGCAGTGGGGCGATGAAGGCAAAGGGAAGATCGTCGATGTACTGACACCCTCCTATGATATTATTGCACGCTTCCAAGGAGGTCCCAACGCGGGGCATACGCTGGAATTCGAAGGAGAAAAGTACATCCTTCGCTCCATCCCCTCAGGTATCTTCCAGGGCGACAAGATCAACGTCATCGGTAATGGTGTGGTCCTCGACCCCATCCTCTTTGCTGAAGAAGCTCGCGCACTCTCCCGTAGCGGCCACGATCTGCGTAAGCGCCTCGTCATCTCTCGCAAGGCACACCTGATCCTCCCCACGCACCGCATGATCGATGCTGCACAAGAGGCAGCCAAGGGCGGTGCCAAGATCGGGACGACAGGGAAGGGCATTGGCCCTACCTATACCGACAAGGTCAGCCGCACAGGGCTACGCGTCGGGGACATTCACTCCGACTTCCTCCGCAAGTACCAAGAAGCGAAGGAGCGTCACCTGACCCTTCTCCGCGCTTATCAGCACCCCACGGAGGGGCTCGAAGCTCTCGAAGCTCAGTGGATGGATGCGATCAAGTACCTCGAAGAGTTCACCTTCATCGATAGCGAAGAGTATATCAACGATGCACTTCGCTCCTCGCGCCGCGTCTTAGCAGAGGGTGCACAGGGCTCGCTCTTAGATATCGACTTTGGCTCCTATCCCTTCGTCACCTCGAGCAACACAGTCTGCGCAGGCTGCTGCACAGGTCTCGGCGTCGCTCCACGACAGATCGGCGAGGTCTACGGGATCTTCAAGGCTTACTGCACCCGTGTCGGCTCGGGTCCCTTCCCTACGGAGCTCTTCGACGAAACGGGTGAGCAGCTCTGCTCACTGGGTCATGAGTTCGGCTCTGTGACAGGTCGCCGCCGCCGCTGCGGTTGGCTCGACCTCGTAGCTCTGCGCTATACGGTGATGCTCAATGGTGTCACCCGCCTGATCATGATGAAGAGCGACGTCCTCGATAGCTTCGCCACGATCCGCGTCTGCACAGACTACGAGATCGATGGTAAGAAGACGCGCAACTTCCCCTATGAGCTTACCGACGCGGTACGCCCTGTCTACACCGAGCTCAAGGGTTGGCAGTGCGACACGACCAAGCTCACCTCTGCAGCGGAGTTCCCTCAGGAGCTCAAGGACTACATTGCCTTCGTAGAGCGTGAGATCGGTGTACCCATCACGATTATCTCCGTTGGGCCAGATAGAGATCAGACGATTACCCTCCATCCTGAGCTCTGCCCCAGATACACTGAATAGACTTCGATGACCTATCAAGAAGCTATTGAGTATCTCTATGCGGCTACGCCCGTCTTCCAGCAGGTAGGCACCACGGCATACAAGCCAGGCTTAGAGACAACACATACCCTGGACACACACTACGGCCATCCCCACCGCTGCTACCGCACGATACATGTCGGTGGCACGAATGGTAAGGGGTCGACCTCCCACACGATAGCAGCCGTCTTACAGGCCTCTGGCTATCGTGTGGGGCTCTTCACATCCCCCCCACCTCTTAGACTTCCGTGAGCGCATCCGTGTGAATGGAGAGATGGTGAGCGAAGACTTCGTTTGTCGCTTCGTAGAGGAGGCTAAGCCCCTCATCGAAGAGCGTTCGCCCTCCTTCTTCGAGATCACGACGCTCATGGCTTTCGACTACTTCCGCCAAGCGCAGGTAGACTTCGCTGTCATCGAGGTTGGGCTGGGAGGACGACTTGACTGCACCAACATCATCTCCCCCATTGTCTCCGTCATCACCAGTATCAGCAAGGATCATACCCAGCTACTCGGAGATACGCTCGAGGCAATAGCTCGGGAGAAGGCGGGCATCATCAAGCCTCATACGCCCGTCATCATCGGGCGAGGCGAATCCCCTGAAGTGCGCGAGGTCTTCGTGAAGAAGGCAGCCGAAGAGGAGGCTCCCATCATCTTCGCCGAAGAAGCCGTACACATCAAGGCACAGACTCCTGAGTTCCCTGGCCAGAGCTTTACGCTCAAGGGTGAAGAAGCTCTCCCCTACTACTTCGGCTTAGGCGGACTCGTACAGCGGGATAACTTCCGAGCTATCTATGCTACGATACAAGAGCTACGTAGTCAGGGAATCGCTATCTCCGAAGAAGCATTCCGCGACGGGCTCCGCAACGTGGTTTCGCTCACAGGGCTACGTGGACGCTGGGAAGTACTATCTCAGCACCCTACACTCATCTGTGACACGGCACACAATGAAGATGGCGTCCGCTATATCATAGACCAACTCCATAGCCTACAGCGTCCTCTGCACATCATCTTCGGCATGGTCAATGACAAGGATATCCGCGGAGTACTACAGCGTCTACCGAAAGAAGCGCGTTATTACTTCACCGCAGCCTCCGTGCCGCGTGCTCTCGCACCAGAGGACTTACAAGCTCTCGCTGAGCAGTATGGGCTACAAGGCGCCACTTATCCGAACGTCCATGAGGCACTCATCGCTGCTCGCAAGGCGGCAAACCCAGATACAGATGTCCTCTTCGTCGGAGGGAGCAACTTCCTCATATCCGATCTCTTGGCGGACTTCTCTACCACAGATATCAACTAACTAATAATTCTATCAATATGGAACAAGCAAAGCTGTCACTGCGTGACAAGCCAGCCGCCCGCTGGGGTGCGCTGGCACTCCTCTCGCTGACGATGTTCTTCGCCTACATGTTCGTAGACGTACTCTCTCCTGTGAAGACGCTCGTTGAGACCGAGCTCGGCTGGGACTCCACCATCTTCGGGCTCTATGGCGGGAGTGAATTCTTCCTCAACGTCTTCATTGGGTTCCTCATCCTCGCAGGTATCATCCTCGATAAGATGGGTGTACGCTTCACTGCGCTACTCTCAGGTAGCTTCATGGTCATTGGGGCCCTTATCAAGGTCTATGCCCTGAGTGCAACCTTCCGCAATGGAGGCCCTGGCTATGATGCAATCAATAGCTTCAGCAGCTCCATCCATAGCATCACGGGGTGGAACCTTCCTCCCACGGCTCTCTGCGCCTGCCTCGGCTTCATGCTCTTCGGCTGTGGTACTGAGATGGCCGGTGTGACGGTATCCCGTGCTATCGTCAAGTGGTTCAAAGGCAGATCAATGGCACTCGCTATGGGCATCGAGATGGCTGTAGCACGTCTTGGGGTAGCTGGTGCCTTGTGGATCTCTCCTTGGCTATCTAAGAAGTTCGAAACAGTACAGGCTCCTGTAATCTTCTGCGCCCTGCTCCTTTGCATAGGTCTGATGCTGTATATCGTCTACTTCTTCATGGATAAGGCACTTGATAAGGATATCGAAGGTGAAGAAGAGGAAGAAGCAGAAGAACCCTTCAAGTTCTCTGACCTTGGTAAGGTCTTTGGCACAGGTGTCTTCTGGATTGTAGCTATCCTGTGTGCACTCTACTACTCAGCCATTTTCCCCTTCCAGAAGTTCGCCACTGAGATGCTACAATACAAGGTAGGCTTTGATAACGAATTCGCATCGCGTATCTTCAGTGTCTTCCCATTTGGAGCTGCGCTCGTGACACCTTTACTAGGCTACTATCTTGACCGCAAGGGTAAGGGTGCAACGATGCTCATCGTTGGTTCTATTCTTATGATTGTCTGCCACCTGACCTTTGCTCTCTATCCCTTCGTATATGATAGTCTCGGCAGTGGGATTGTGGCTATGACTGCAATCGTCGTCCTTGGGATATCCTTCTCACTCGTACCAGCGACACTATGGCCCGCAGTTCCTAAGCTTATCGACAACAAGGTACTGGGATCCGCTTACTCAGCTATCTTCTGGATTCAGAATATAGGTTTGATGACTGTGCCCATCATCGTAGGTAGTGTCCTTGACTCGTCTAATAAGGGTATACCCGAAGGTCAACCCAAGGACTATACGCTTGCCATGCTTGTCTTCGCCAGCTTTGGTGTCATCGCTCTACTAATGAGCCTCCTCCTCAAGGCTATCGACAAGAAGAAGCAGTATGGTCTCGAGCTGCCCAATGTGAAGTAGTAATCGCCCCCTTCATCCTAATGCATCGCGAGGTGCCGCTCCCTTGGCTGGGGCGGCACCTCGCTGCTTTTAGATACACAAGCCCTTCGCCTTATCGCAAATACTCCTCTTATTCAGCGGAGGGAAAAGTGCCATTATCGTGAAGGAAAAGCACCTTCACATAGTGGTTTTCCTCTGTCTATGTACGTAGTCTTAAAGACCAGGCATGCAAATCCAAATATCCACGTACGTAGATATTAGAGCCACATACGTAGCCCAAACTTATCTGCCACTCGTCCGCAACTTTATCCATACGCGAAGCAACAACCCAATATAGGTCACTTCACAAAGCTATATAGGAATCAGTCCAAAGTTATATAGCTTTCTTCTCCATCCTATATAGCTCTACCCACGCACCCATATACCTATATATGAACCAGTACTGGTTCATTTTCCATCCTCCTCTGGCTTTCTGCTTTTAGAGCAAGACAGGACAACCGCTCCAAGGTACTCACAGCTGGCACTCAATACTACTTTACACCGAACAACCTCAAGTAAGTGGAGCGAATGATCAAGGTGTAAGACTACAGCAATAGTAGTTTGCACTCAAAGCAGTAGTTGTTCCGAGTACGAACCAATAGTCGTTCACATCCCAAACAAGTAGTCGCTTGAGTACAATGCCATAGTGGTTCGAGCAGAGAGCAGTAGTTGTTTACGAAGTGACCGTCCACGGAGTACTATGATAATGGGACGACATACTACAAGGACAGCATCATGAGAGAAGCTATAAGAAGCCTTATCTCCACGAAGCTCATTCCTCGGCATCTTAGCTTTTTACCGTATCTTTGTGCACATTGTGTAAGCCTCACCGAGGCACAAGAGACAACGATAATATATGGCAGTCGAAATAAGACAGATCACGGAGAAAGCCGACCTGAGGAAGTTCGTCAAGTTCAACCTCAAGCTCTACAAGGGCAATCCGTATCACGTACCTGGGCTCATCGAGGACGAACTCCTCACGCTGGACCCAGCACGCAACCCCGCCTTTAAGTTCTGCGAAGCCGCATACTTCCTCGCCTATCGCGATGGGCGTATCGTCGGGCGTATCGCAGGGATCATCAATCACCGCGCCAACGAGACGTGGAACCAAAACAACGTACGCTTCGGCTTCGTCGACTTCATCAATGACAATGAAGTCGTCGATGCGCTCTTCAAGGCTGTTGCCGACTGGGGCAAGGCCCGTGGCAAGGATATGCTCCAGGGGCCCATGGGCTTCTCTGACCTTGACCACGAAGGGATGCTCATCGAGGGCTTTGACCAGCTCGGTACGATGGCTACGATCTACAACTATGCATACTACCCCAAGCACATGCAGCGCATGGGCTTTGTCAAGGATCAGGACTGGCAGGAGTATAAGATCATGATCCCTGAGGAGATCCCCGAGAAGCACAAGCGTATCGCCGAGATCGTCCGCAAGAAGTACGGGCTCAAGACTCTGAAGTTCAAGAATCAGCAGGAGATCCTCCCCTATGCACACCGCATCTTCGACACGCTGAACCAAGCCTACTCAGTCCTCTACGGGGTATCTGAGCTGTCACGTGAGCAGATCGACTACTATGTGCGTATGTACATCCCTATGCTACGCTACGACTTCGTGACCGTCATCGTCCGCGAGGAAGATGATAAGGTCATTGGCTTCGGCATCACGCTGCCCAACCTCAGCCGTGCGCTGCAGAAGGCTAAGGGAAGCCTCTTCCCCTTCGGATGGGCACACCTACTACGTGCACTGAAGATGAAGAACCCCATCGTAGACCTCTACCTCATCGGGGTCATCCCAGAGTATCAGAACAAGGGCGTCAATGCACTTCTCTTCGACGACCTCATCCCTGTCTTCCAGAAGAACGGCGTACGCTATGCCGAGAGCAATCCAGAGCTCGAGACCAACGCTGCTGTACAGATGCAGTGGAACTACTTCGAGCGTAAGCACCATAAGACCCGTCGTGCCTGGATCAAAGAAATATAAGAGATATGCTTGTTGAATTACTGAAGTCCAAGATTCACCGCGTCACAGTCACCGAAGCGAACCTCTCTTACATCGGGAGTATCACTATCGATACCGACCTCATCGAGGCCGCTAATATCCTCCCAGGAGAGAAGGTACAGATCGTCAATAATAACAATGGGGCTCGCCTCGAGACCTACGTCATCGCTGGAGAGCGAGGATCAGGTGTCATCTGCCTCAACGGAGCTGCAGCCCGTCTGGTGCAGCCTGGCGATACCGTGATCATCATGGCCTATGCTTGGATGACCTACGAAGAAGCACAGGGCTTCAAGCCCGCAGTTATCTTCCCCGATACCGCAACTAATAGACTCGTATAGATATGTTCGAAAACCTGAGTGAGCGCCTCGAGCGGTCGTTTAAGATCCTCAAGGGCGAAGGTAAGATCACCGAACTCAATGTAGCTGAGACGCTCAAGGATGTGCGCCGAGCACTCCTCGAAGCGGACGTCAACTATAACGTAGCTAAGAAATTCACCGAAGACGTCAAGGAGAAGGCCTTAGGTCAGGATGTCCTAACCGCAGTCCGCCCAGGCGAGCTGATGGTGAAGATCGTCCACGATGAGCTGGCTAACCTCATGGGAGGCAAGGCTGCAGAGCTGAACCTCACGGGTATGCCCGCCATCATCCTCATGTCGGGTCTTCAGGGTTCAGGGAAGACGACCTTCTCCGGGAAGCTGGCTAACCTCCTCAAGACCAAGCAAGGCAAGAAACCTATGCTCGTAGCTGGTGACGTCTATCGTCCCGCTGCTATCGAGCAGCTTCGCGTGCTGGCTGGTCAGCTCGATGTCCCTGTATTCTTTGACCTCGAGAGCAAGGATCCCGTGAGCATCGCTCGCCGTGGTGTGGCAGAAGCTATGGGACAGGGATGCGATGTCGTGATCATCGACACCGCTGGTCGTCTTGCTGTCGACGAAGAGATGATGCGTGAGATCGAAGAGATCAAGCGTGCTATCCGCCCCTCAGAGACGCTCTTCGTCGTTGACTCGATGACGGGTCAGGATGCTGTGAATACGGCCAAGACCTTCAACGAGCGTCTTGACTTCGACGGCGTCGTCCTCACCAAGCTTGACGGGGACACCCGCGGTGGTGCTGCCCTCTCCATCCGTACCGTCGTTGATAAGCCGATCAAGTTCGTCGGGATGGGCGAGAAGATGGATGCACTGGATGTCTTCCACCCCGATCGTATGGCCGACCGTATCCTCGGCATGGGTGATATCGTCTCACTTGTCGAGCGTGCCCAGCAGCTCTACGATGAGCGCGAAGCCAAGCGCCTTGAGGAGCGTATCGCTAAGGATCAGTTCGACTTCAATGACTTCCTCGCCCAGATCCAGCAGATCAAGAAGATGGGTAACATCAAGGATCTTGCAGCGATGATCCCTGGTGTCGGGAAGGCACTGAAGGATATCGATATCAAGGACGATGCCTTCAAGAGCATCGAAGCTATCATTTACTCGATGACGCCCGAGGAGCGAGCTAAGCCTCATATCCTCGATGGTCATCGCCGTAAGCGCATCGCTCTCGGGAGTGGGACGAGCGTACAAGATGTCAATAAGCTCCTCACGCAGTTCACCCAGACCCGCAAGATGATGAAGACTCTGCAGGGCTTCAAGGGTGGTAAGATGCCCAAGATGCCGAAGATGCCATTCATGGGTGGCGGTAAGCTCCGCTAATCCCTCCCCATACTCTGCCTCATAAAGAAGAGGCCTATATGAGATCATCCCTTGGATAGTCATCATCCTCGCTTCACTACGACAGCGTCCATGATCCTTATCCAAGGGATGAACTCTTTCTGCCCTACCTCTCTACTTATTATACGTACGGTATGAAGCTAACAAAGCTACCACTGGTCGCTGCTCTATCGCTCCTCGTGCTCTCGAGCAATGCATGGGCGCAGAGCACGAAGCGACTCATCGATGAAGTCAATCCCTTCATCGGGACCTCTAACTTCGGTACGACTAACCCTGGAGCCGTCGTACCCAATGGCTTGATGAGTATCACGCCATTCAATGTATCGGGCTCCCCCGAGCTGAATAAGTTCGATAAAGACAAGCGCTGGTGGAGTACACCCTACACCGCTGACAACAAGTTCTTCTCGGGCTTCAGCCATGTCAATCTGAGCGGTGTCGGCTGCCCTGAGCTGGGAAGTATCATCGTATCGGCTTCTGCTGGCGATCTCGATGTAGACTATACGCACTACGGGTCAGCAATGAGCGAAGAGAAGGCACACCCTGGCTATTACAGCGTACAGCTCGATAAGCACAAGATCAAGGCTGAGGTGACGGCTACTCAGCGTACAGCCGTCTCTGCCTTCACCTTCGAGCGCGGTGGTAAGAGCAATATCCTCGTAAACCTCGGTCTGGGTCTGACGAATGAGAGTGGTGCGACCGTGCGCTTCCTCAATGACTCGACCATCGTAGGGAGCAAGCTCATGGGGACCTTCTGCTATGCCCCTCAAGCTGTCTTCAATCAGTACTTCGCTATCCGCATCAGCCGTCGTGCACCAGCCTCGGGCTACTGGAAGAAGCAGCCTCCTATGGAAGGCGTAGAAGCTGAATGGGACAAGGATCAAGGCAAGTACAAGATCTATCCTACCTACCGCAAGGAGATTAGTGGTAATGATATCGGGGTATGGTTCTCCTACGACACCAAGCCTGGAGAGACACTCTACGTACAGACGGGTGTCTCCTTCGTCAGCGAAGAGAATGCCCTACTGAACCTCACTACCGAGCAGCCTAAGCTGGACTTCGCCGCCGTCCGTCGTGCTGCAGAGGATAGCTGGGAGAAGGCACTGAGTGTAGTCGAGGTAGAAGGTGGTACGACTGACCAGCGTAAGATCTTCTACACGGCACTCTACCATCTCTTGATCCACCCCAACATCCTGCAGGACGTCAACGGTCAGTATCCTATGATGGGATCACTCCAGACGGCTACGACGGAGCACGACAGATATACCGTCTATTCGCTGTGGGATACCTACCGCAATGTCCATCCGCTCCTCTCGATCCTCTATCCACGCAAGCAGCTGGCTATGGTAGAGACGATGCTGGATATGTATAAGGAAGGTGGCTGGCTCCCCAAGTGGGAACTCTACGGGCAGGAGACCTTCACCATGGAAGGAGATCCCTCGATCATCGTCATCAATGACACGTGGCAGCGTGGTATCCGTGACTTTGACACGAAGCTCGCTTACGAAGCCATGATCAAGGGTGCTACGACGCCTGGTAAGGACAATAAGCTCCGTCCTGACTTCGATGACTACGCTTCACGAGGCTACGTTCCCCTGAGAGAGAAGTTCGACAACTCCGTCTCTCACGCGCTGGAGTACTACATCGCAGACTGGAATCTCAGCCAGTTCGCCAGTGCTATGGGTAAGAAGAAGGATGCACAGCTCTTCGCTCGCCGAGCTTCTGGCTACAAGCACTACTATGACAAGGAGACGGGACTGCTTCGTCCTATCCTCCCCGATGGGAAGTTCCTCACGCCCTTCCACCCCACCCTCGGTCGTGACTTCGAGCCTAACCCAGGCTTCCACGAAGGGAACTCTTGGAACTATAGCTTCTACGTCCCCCACGATATCCATGGTCTTGCGAACCTCATGGGAGGTGAACGCAAGTTCGTCGACAAGCTCCAGAGCGTCTTCGACAAGGAGAACTACGACCCAGCTAATGAGCCCGACATCGCTTATCCCTACCTCTTCACCTACTTCCCCAAGGAGGCATGGCGCACACAGCGTATCACGAGCAAGCTTCTTCGCAAGTATTATCGCAACGAACCCAGCGGTATCCCAGGCAATGATGATACGGGTGCGATGAGCGCATGGGCTATCTTCTCAATGCTTGGCTTCTACCCCGACTGCCCTGGATCGATGAGCTACGGGCTTACTACGCCTACTTTTGACAAGGTCACCATACACCTTGACACGAAGTACTACAAGAATCCTAAGCTGGTCATCGAGACGCGTCTGTAGACGAACATACCAACCGTCAGCGCATCTATTTTGACGAGTTTAAAATAGGTAACAAGCTCTATAAGAATACCTACCGCATCAATCACGACGAGCTGATGAATGCTGGCAAGATCACCTTCTTCACGAAGCTTGTAGGTGGTACGCCAGAGATTACGGTAGATTAATCAGAGGGAGGGTATCAATTTTTTTTGCAGGAAAGGCCGTAGAGCCTTTGTATAAGCAAAAAAATCTGTACATTTGGAACAGAATCAAGAGGGAGTTACGGCACACAATCCCACCTGGATACCTCCAGAAGCTCCCCCTCCTCGCTGCAATTAACTTTGTACAACCCATACAACAGAACTTATGAACAAGACAGAATTTATCGCACGTGTGGCTGAAGTAGCTGAGCTGACTAAGGTAGATGCTCGCAAGGCCGTCGAAGCTTTCGCTTCTATTGTAGCAGAAGAACTCAAGAAGGGTGAGAAGATCACGCTCCTCGGCTTCGGTACCTTCTCTGTAAATGAAAAGCCAGCTCGTCAGGGTATCAATCCTCAGACGAAGAAGAAGATCCAGATCCCTGCTCGCAAGGCTGTGAAGTTCAAGGCTGGTGCAGCTCTCGACCTCAACGTAGCTCCTGCTAAGAAGGGCAAGAAGTAAGTAGCACGACACGTGTTTCATTAATGGCGCGAGGCCACTCCATCGACTTGGTGGGGTGGCCTTGCTCTTTTCATTCCCCCACCCTCACAGCTATCCGATGATCCAGCTTACTACAAGCGGCGAAGAGAGCCGCCTCACACTCCACGAAGGCAGCGAAGAGCTTGGCCACATTTCCTTTCGTGTGCTTCCCGAGACTTCCATTGCTGTGGCCGAACACACGCGTGTTTCACCCGAGCATCAAGGCAAAGGTATCGCCGCAAAATTAGCCGCAAACTTCTTCGAGCACTGCCAAAGCAAAGGCCTTCTTGTTCGTCCCGTCTGCTCCTATATAGTGGCTTATATGGAGCGTCACCCTGAGCTCGAGGTACTTCGTGCTCCAGAGGAAGCGTAGCCTCCCCAAGTACCTGCGATAAGAAGTATCTCTACTTCTCAGCAGAAGTTATATTACTTCTGACTGAATGTTATATTACTTTTCATCAGAAGTAATATAACATCTGAGCAAAGGGTATATACCCTTCGGACAAATAGTATATACCCTACGAGCAAAAGGTATATACCCTACGAGCAAAAGGTATATACTCTACGATCGAAAGGTATATTCCTCACGACCGAAAGGTATATTCCTTCTTACGGCAAGCTATTGAGCTTCGTCTGTGCGATACAGAAGGTCGCCTTCAACAGTAGCCGATGCGTCGCCCTAAAAACAGTTCCGGCCCTGCGGTAAATGCTACCGCAGGGCTGGGACTTATTCCGTCGAAGAGACGGGAAAATGCTTACTTCGTGCGAAGGAGGAAGCTCAGCTCGATATCATCGTTGATGAAGTTGTCGCCGAGACCCGTGAAGAAGCTCTTCGAGCCGTACTTGACATTCCAGTCAGCACGATTGATATTGAAGGGCTTGCTCGCGATGACGTAGGTGCCGTGCTCCTGATCATAGACGACAGAGGCAACGGGGATGGTGATGTTCTTAGTGACATCCTTCAGCGTGAGATTCCCCTTGAGCTCCGTGAGGTCTGCGATGCGGACACCTTCGGCGGGGATATTCGTCAACTCAAACTTTACTTCGGGGTACTTAGCAACATCGAAGAAGTCTTCGCTCAGAAGGTGAGCCTTGAGCTTATCACCGCCTTCCTCGGGCTTGAGATCCTCTACAGTGAGGCTGTCAAGGCGAAGAGCGACGTAGCCACCACGAAGGATACCTTCACGAAGATCAAGCTGCCCCAAGCTAACAGGAAGCTTGCCGTAGTGCGAACCCGTTGGCTTGAAGCCCTTCCACTGAACTTCAGAGGCGGCGAAATCAATCTGTACACCCTGTGTGCTGTCAATAGCAGAGGCAGCCACAGAGTCAGAAGCCGCTACACTGCTCTGCCCATTCGAGCCCGAGCAGGAGGCAATAAGGAGCCCGCAGCGAGAAGTCCCGCCAGAGCCCAAGTCATTTTCTTCATATATAATCGGATCAATAATTAGGGATTGTTATCAAGTAAACCGTGAAGTAATAAAAATTGTTCACGCCATCTATTTGGAAAGCTCTGCGAAGTCAAGGCAGCTCCCAAGCAAAGAGCCTTCACATAAAAGAGCTTCGCGCCCCACATCCCCCAAGGGAGATCTGGAGCGCGAAGGCCTATAGTAGTGTGTAGTGTGTCGGTGATCCCTTAGCCAAGGAAGCTCAGGAGGATACCAGCTGCGACAGCTGACCCGATAACCCCGGCGACGTTAGGCCCCATGGCGTGCATGAGGAGGTAGTTCGTAGGGTCGTATTCCAGACCAAGCGTCTGAGAGATACGAGCAGAGTCAGGCACAGCAGAGACACCTGCATTCCCGATGAGAGGATTGATCTTGTTCTCTGGCTTGAGGAAGACGTTGAAGAACTTGACGAAGAGGATCCCGCTCACCGTAGCTACGACGAAGGAGAATGCCCCGAGTCCGAAGATCAATACCGAGTTACCCGTGAGGAATTCCGTGGCTTGGGTCGAAGCACCTACCGTGACACCGAGGAGGATCGTGATCGTATCGATCAGCGGGCCCTTAGCTGTGTCAGCAAGACGCTTCGTGACACCACTCTCGCGAAGGAGATTACCAAAGAAGAGCATCCCTAAGAGAGGCAGTGCGGGCGGTACGAGCATCGTCGTCAAGAGAAGCCCAGCGATAGGGAAGATAATCTTCTCCGTCTGAGAGACCTGACGAGGACGCTTCATGCGCATTACACGCTCCTTCTTCGTCGTCAGAAGACGCATGAAGGGAGGCTGGATCACGGGCACCAGAGCCATGTAGGAGTAAGCCGACACGGCGATAGCACCGAGGAGATGAGGAGCCAAGCGGTTCGAGAGGAAGATAGCCGTCGGGCCATCTGCTCCACCGATGATACCAATAGCCCCTGCTTCAGTTGGCGTAAAGCCCAGCTGTAGAGCCGTCATGTAAGCTGCAAAGATACCGAACTGTGCAGCCGCTCCGACGAGCATGAGCTTGGGGTTAGAGATAAGAGCCGTGAAGTCTGTCATCGCACCGATACCAAGGAAGATCAAGGGCGGATACCACCCCTGTAGCACCCCTTGGTGAAGGATGTTCAGTACAGAGCCTTTCTCGTAGATACCGACCTGCAGCCCGTTGAGCATAGGTATGTTCCCGATGAGCATACCGAAGCCAATAGGGATGAGCAGCATTGGCTCAAACTCATATCTGATAGCTAAGAAGATGAAGAGCAGACCGACCAGGATCATAATCAGGTGCCCAGGAGTGGCATTAGCTACCCCCGTGAAGGAGTAGAAGGTCTCCAGATTCTCAGCTAAGAAGCCCCAGAAGGAGGACATAAGACTATCCGATGATTACGATATCAGAGCCTTCGAGGATGTTATCCCCCTTAGAGACCTTGATGGCAGTGATGACACCATCGCACTCAGCGTTGATGTTGTTCTCCATCTTCATAGCCTCGAGGATAGCCACCGTCTGACCAGCCTTTACCTGATCGCCTACAGCGACCTTGATGTCGAGGATGACACCGGGCAGAGGAGACTGGACAGCCGTACCCTTACCTGCGGGAGCTGCGGGTTCGGCAGCAGGAGCAGCGGGTGCGATAGGCTGAGGAGCGGGTGCAGGAGCGGCGGGTGCTGCGGCAGGAGCAGGTGCGGAGCCGCAGCAGGCTTAGCTGCTGGACGTGGAGCAGGTGCGGTGTAGCCTTCGGTGAGGATATCTACCTGGTAGGAGACACCATTTACTTCTACGGCAGCCTTGTCGCCTTCGAGATCGATGATAGCGACACTGTACTCGTTGCCATTGATCTTATACTTGTACTCTTTCATTGTGGATAGGGAGTTGAATGTGATTGCTTATTATAGTTGCGTGAGGATAGGAAGCTGGCGCATCGTCAGAGCCTTGGAGGCCCAGGGAGATGGAGCCGTACGCTTGTAGGTGAGCACCAGAGACTCTTGGTCGTGGAGGTGCTTACCCAGCTCTTCGTGCAGCGCATAGGAGATGGCGACGAAGACTTCCTTGAGATTGGGTTCCTGCGACATATTCTTGTGAGGATAGCTTGTTTATCGTTTGAGGGCCGGAGTCTGTTGGACATGCGCGTTCCACATTGTGGGACGGTGGCGTATCGTCAGGACGTAGCTTTCGTGATCGTGCTGCGTCTCGAGCTCAGAGCGAAGAGCCATCGCGATAACGGCGGCGACTTCATCAGGCTTCCCCCGCGGCACTCTGGAGAGCCAGTGAGATGGCTACCAGAGCTTCAGCGGAGGGCTTACCTGTAGAGCTCGCTGCGGGCGCCTTCTGAGCAACGGGCTTCTCGACCTTCGGAGCGTTTCTCCTCTGGAAGAATATCCCGATGCATCGGAAGATGAGCACCAGCATCAGCAGCGCGAGGAAGACGACGAGCACAGCCGTGAAGGTCATGATACCTCCAGCAGGGTCGCGCTCGGCGAGGCTTTGGACTTTCTCGGAGAGCTGAGGATGGTCTTGGGCCCATGCCACCATCGGTGCTGCCGCAAGCGACAGCCCGAGGGTTAGCTGGTATAGTTTGCGAGCGAGATTCATAGCGTGTAGCTTGATGGACTATGAATGGCCAAGACAAGCCTGCTTAGAGAGGCAGGTTGTCGTGCTTCTTCGCAGGATTGATCTGCTTCTTGGTGCGGAGCTGCTCAAGAGCGCGGATGATACGGAAGCGTGTGTTGCGAGGCTCGATGACGTCATCCATATAGCCGTAAGAAGCGGCGTTGTATGGGTTGGCGAAGGCCTTGCGGTATTCTTCTTCCTTCTCAGCAGCAGCCTGTGCAGGATCTTCTGCTGCAGCGACCTCCTTAGCGAAGATAACTTTCGACAGCACCCGTGGGGCCCATGACAGCGATTTCAGCTGAAGGCCATGCGAGGTTGATGTCGGAGCGCAGGTGCTTAGAGCTCATCACGATGTAAGCACCACCATAAGCCTTACGCAGCGTGACGGTGATCTTGGGCACCGTAGCTTCACCGAAGGCGTAGAGGAGCTTAGCACCATGGACGATAACCCCGTTGTATTCCTGACCCGTACCTGGGAGGAAGCCTGGTACGTCTACGAGGGTGACGAGAGGGATGTTGAAGGCATCACAGAAGCGGACGAAGCGAGCAGCCTTACGAGAAGCATTGCTGTCGAGGGCACCCGCCATGACCATAGGCTGGTTAGCGACGATACCGACGCTCTGACCGTTGAAGCGAGCGAAGCCGATGATGATGTTCTTAGCCCAGTCACGGTGTACTTCGAGGAACTCACCATTGTCGACGATCGTACCGATGACATCGTACATGTTGTAGCCCTTGTTAGGCTGGTCAGGGATGATCGTGTTGAGGACATCGTCGACGCGGTCTACTACGTCCGTAGGCTCTACGCAAGGAGCATCCTCCATGTTGTTCTGGGGGATGAAGGAGAGCAGGTGACGGATCAGGCGGATACCTTCCTCTTCATTGTCTACAGCGAAGTGAGCGACACCACTCTTGGAGGCATGTACGCTGGCACCACCGAGCTGCTCCTGGGTAACGTCTTCACCCGTGACGGTCTTGACGACCTTGGGGCCCGTGAGGAACATGTAGCTCGTACCCTTGCTCATGATGTTGAAGTCAGTAAGAGCAGGCGAGTAAACGGCACCACCAGCACAAGGACCGAAGATAGCGGAGATCTGGGGGATCACACCCGAAGCCAGGATGTTGTTCTGGAAGATGTCACCATAGCCGCTGAGAGCGTTGATACCTTCCTGAATACGGGCACCACCCGAGTCGTTAAGGCCGATGACAGGAGCACCCATCTTCATAGCGAGCTCCATGACCTTACAGATCTTCGAAAGCCAGCATTTCGGAGAGTGCACCACCGAAGACGGTGAAGTCCTGTGCGAAGACATAGACCAGACGACCGTCGATCGTACCGGAACCGGTGACGACACCGTCACCGAGGAACTTCGTCTTGTCGATACCGAAGTTCGTCGAGCGGTGCAGGACGAAGGTGTCGATTTCATCGAAGCTACCTTCGTCAAGAAGGAGGGCGATACGCTCGCGAGCGGTGAACTTACCCTTCTGGTGCTGGCTGTCGATACGCTTCTGACCGCCACCGATGTGGGCCTTAGCGCGGAGCTCAATAAGCTCCTTGATTTTCTCTAATTGGACACTCATATTGATTGCTGTTAGTAGATACTGTCGTTATTATAGGAGAGAGATTAATTAGAATGGGATAATAGAGGAGATCACGTAAGCGGACTTCCGCTCTGGACTCTTCTATTATCCCATTCTTCGGTCAATTACTTGACGTCTCTGTGGTCACACAGCTCGGTGAGGACACCTATCGTGCTCTTGGGGTGGAGGAAGCCGATGTTCAGACCTTCAGCCCCCTTACGAGACTGCTTGTCGATCAGCTGGACGCCCTTATCAGCGAGCTCTTGCAGCGCTTCGTCAGCGTTAGGCACAGCGAAAGCGATGTGGTGGATACCTTCCCCACGCTTCTCGATAAACTTTGCGATGGTGCTTTCGGGAGAGGTAGCTTCGAGCAGTTCGATCTTCGTCTGACCGACCTTGAAGAAGGCCGTCTTAACCTTCTGGTCTGCTACTTCTTCGATGTTGTAGCACTTCAGACCGAGGATGCCTTCATAATAAGGCAGAGATGCTTCGATACTCTTTACGGCGATGCCAAGATGCTCGATGTGTGAGAGGTTCATAGCTTTTCTATCTTGCTTTGAGTTGATATGATTAGGGCAGGAGGACGGTCCTCTACCCCGTAACTTCTGTACTGCAAATGTAACAATAATCGCCTTCATACCCTAACTCTACAGCAACCTCTTAAATATTCGCAGATTAGCCCCATTAAATAAGGCGGATCATCCCCCTACAAGCCCCTCCTTTAGTTCCATACCTGCTCCCCCAATTTCCATCCAAACCACCGAGCACCAAGCTACTCTTGCGACGCACTATCAATCAACTGATTAGTCACCCCATCAACGAAGTAGTACTGGTCGATATTACCCCTTCAAGACCATTGCACAAGGCCATCTCTTCACAGCTTATACTTTCCTCCTTCGAACTTCTCAGCCTAAAGCCTCCGATTTCCGAGGGAAGAAGGTACGAGTAATGAAGAGGTGGGCTTGCGCAATGGTCTCAATAGGGATATGGATGCGTGGGGTAGAGCTATATAGGATGGCGAAGAATGCTATATAGCTTTGGGCTGATTCCTATATAGCTTTCGGTGCGAAGCTATATAGCTTGTGAAGTGACCTCCATTAGGTTATTGCTCTGCGTAGGGATAAAAGTTGCGGACGAGTGGCAGATAAGTTTAGACTACGTACGTGGCTCTAATATCTACGTACGTGGATATTTGGACTGATGTACCTGGTCTTTAAGACTACGTGCAGAGATAGAGAAAAACCACTACGTGAAGGTACTTTTTCTTCGCAAGAACAGCTCTTTTTCCTCCGCTAGATAAGAGGAATACGCGCGATAATGCGAAGGGCTTGCGTACCACTTCGGAGAAGCATATCGGGGAGCTAGGCGTGCGATACCTTAGCAGAATAAAATAGAGGGCTGGACTCTATGCAATAGCCTCCCTTCACAAAAACCTGGTACATAGGCCTCTTGGTTGGGGGGAGCTAAAAGCACCCAGCAGTGAGTCGTAAGAGCATCCGATTAGGGAGGCACATTACGACCCACTGCTGGGAACATTGGGAGGGAGGGAGGCGAGGATAACTATATTGTACATCCCCCACCCTATATATATTACGGTATAGCTCTATCCAAAGATGAAGGATTACTTCATACCGAGCGTCAATAAGAGGAAGGCATACTCAAAGGCGGTATCTCGGATACCATCATAGCGTCCCGTAGCTCCCCCATGCCCCGAATCCATATTCATCTTCAAGAGAAGGAGATGGTCATCCGTCTTGAGACGGCGAAGCTTTGCTACATACTTCGTGGGCTCGTGGAAGAGTACCTGCGAGTCATTGAGTCCTCCTGTGACCAAGAGATGCGGATAGCTCTGTGCCGAGATATTGTCATAGGGCGAATAGCTGAGCATGTAGTCGAAGTACTCAGGGTCATTAGGATTCCCCCACTCTTCGTACTCTCCTGTAGTGAGCGGGAGGGACTCATCAAGCATCGTCGTCGCGACATCAACGAATGGAACAGCTGCGATCATCGCATGGAAGAGGTCGGGACGAATATTCGCCACTGCACCTATCAGCAGGCCGCCGGCACTTCCCCCTTCGGCCATCAAGCGCTCAGGAGAGGTATAGCCCTCAGCGATGAGGGTCTCTGCACAAGCGATGAAGTCGGTGAAGGTATTCTTCTTCTTGAGGAACTTCCCGTCTTCATACCACTGTTCCCCGAGGTCACTCCCCCCGCGCACCTGAGCCTGTGCGTAGACGAAACCGCGGTCAACAAGGCTCAAGACCGAGACGCTGAAGTGGGCATCGAGCGTCACGCCATAGCTCCCATAGCCATAGAGCAAGGCGGGAGCCGAGCCATCTCGCTGCAGTTCCTTGCGATAGAGCAGCGTCATCGGTACACGCACACCATCGGGCGCTGTTGCCCAAAGGCGCTCTACGGTATAATTCTCGGGGCTGAAGCCTCCACCGACCTCCTGCTGCTTAAGGAGGCGGCTCTCCCGCTGCTCCATATCATACTCGTAGAGCGAAGAGGGGCGATTGGGAGAGGAATAGCTATAGCGTATCGTCGTAGCTTCGTAGGTAGAATTTCCCTTGAGGCTGATGGTATAGACTGGTTCGGGGAAGTGAATCGACCCGCACGACTCCCCTTCGATAGAGAGGATACGAATCTGAGTGAGACCATCTTTACGCTCCTCCAGTGCGACATAGGAGGCGTAGACACCGATACTATCGAGGCGTACCTCCGCACGGTGAGGAACGAAGAGCTTCCAAGCGCTACGGTCCTGCACCTTATCTTTGTCAGTGACATAGACCATCCCATTGAGTGAAGTCTTATCCTTGTAGTAGATGAAGAACTTCTCACGGTGACTGAGTATAGAGTAGCGCACATCTTGCTCATGAGGCAGGAAAAGCTTTGGCTCACGATCCGATCCGTCCGAGGAGAGGTAGTATTCCTCGGTCGTCGTACTACTCCCTGCCGTCAGGAAGATATACTCGCGAGTCTTCGTCTCACTCACACTGCAAGAGAAGCGGACGTCCTGCTCTTCGTAGATGAGCGTAGGCTCAGCATCTGTAAGGCGCTGGGCGAAAGCCTTCGTTGAGCGAAGGGTCTCATCAATCAAGGTATAGTAGATCGTCTCGCTATCCTCCGCCCAAGCCAGCGACGAGACACCCGAAAGCGTAAAGGCAAGGTCTTCGCCGCGCTCGAGGTCACGTATATGGAGGTCAAACTCCGCATACGATCCCGTCGTATTAGCAAAGTAGGCAGCAAGCTTATTATCGGGACTCACCGCATAGCCCGCGAAGATGTACGCATCATGTCCTTCGGCAAGGGTATTGACATCGAAGAGTAGCTCCCCACCCTCGATCTCCGTAGGGCACTGCCCATAGCGCTCTATAAAGTCAGCCTCAGAGACGCGGTAATACGAAGGGTATTGCTTCCCCTTCTCAGTGCGGGCATAGTAATAGTAGCCACGGCGCAGCGTAGGATAACTCTGGTCATCCTCCTTAATTCGCCCTACGATCTCCTTAAATATCTGCTCCTCTGTCTCATCCATCGAGGCCATGACCTCAGCGGTATAGGCATTCTCTGTACGGAGGTACTCAAGCACACGCGGATCTTCTTTATCACGCATGTAGTAGAAGGGGTCAATACGTTCGCGCCCCAAATGGGTCAGACATTCATCTTGGACCTCAGCACGTGGAGGGGTAAGTGTAGGCAGGGATGATTGAGTAAAATCCATCTGTTGGATAGCAGTAAGTGATAGGAAATTGGGTAAATAAAAGAGCTAAGCCTGCAGGCTATCCCGCAGGACAAGTAGAGCTTCGGGACCCATCTCAAAGAGAAGATCAAGGATACTCAGGTCCTCTACAAAGCCCATGCGCTCCAGATGAAGCTGATAATATGGGCGTAGCTGAACCCCAGGCAATGGAGCTGCCTGCTTCGGCCCCAGCGTATAGCGAAGGTCGCAGCACTCGGACGTAGCCTCAGGCGACTGAGGGGGGAAGGAAGTCCGTAGTCGTACACCAGCCAAGGTCAAGCTGTAGCTGAGCGAGGAGCGTCTGCAGCAGCTCCGCATTGAAGTCCCACAGATAAGTATAGCGTCGCTCATAGAAGGGCATCAGCTCATCTGCATAGAACTCGAAGAAAGGACTTGCCCCATAAGCCGTGCGCAGTGCCTGCGCATGCAGGTGTCGCCACTCCCCATGATCCGAGATACGCACTTCGCGTATCGGAGTCTTCGTCCCGGCGGGAAGCTCGACTGGTATCGTGAGGGACTGCACGCCATTCGGACCAAGGATACGGCAGCGATTACGATAGCTCTGCTTGATATAGTGCTCGCACCCCTCGAGCGCAATAGTGCCAGCTGCATGCTCATAGAGCTTCACAAAATAGCTGACAGGTGGCGCGTAGGCCGTAGCGAGGAGTAGCGTGGGTAGGCTCTCCGTCATAGGGCAAAGAGGATAACGCCTTCGATAGCATCCGCAGGGAGGATACCCAGATGGCGGGAGTCAGGCGCTACGCTCGTATCGTCGGTGAGTACCCAGTAGTAATCCCGATGGAAGGTATGATAAGGGTTGGAAGCTAGTGCAGTGAGCCAATCCTTAGGAGCCAATCCGTGCAGAGCGACCTCGCCACGTGCAGGAGCAAAGAGTCGCTGCTCCTCGACGAGGGCGGCACGATAGGCAACAAGATTGGTGGAGGTCAAGGGGTAGACGCCTCCCTCACGGGGTAAGCGTAGTGCATACTGCTCTCGAGTATCTCGTGGATGACGATAGTCAGACACTGCAACACCATTGACGAAGAGCTGACCAGAGCGCACCTCAAGGCTATCTCCAGGCAGGGCGACCACACGGGCCACCATCAGACTCTGCGCTGAGGTAGAGGTGCCCGCTCTCTCCGTATGAAAGAGGATGAGTGAGCCTCGATCAGGGCTCTGCGTGCGACGAGCCAATGCCCATGCTCCAAGGCGTAAGGCGGGCGCCTGCGCGGTCGTCATCACACGAAAGGGTGTAAAGAAGAATATACGGAGCACTACCACCAGGGCAATAAGCCCCAGAGGTAGTGCTCCGTAGCGTACGAAGGATGAGCTGATGATCTGATCCTTACTTATCATGAATCAGACGCATCATCCGTGACCAGCGGATACCACCATTCGTCAGCGGGCGCTCGCTATTGATCGAGAGCCAGAGGAAGGCAGGCTTACCTACGATATGGTCTTCGGGAACGAAGCCCCAGTAGCGGCTGTCGGCCGACATATCGCGGTTGTCTCCGAGCATGAAGTAGTAATCCTGCTGGAAGGTGTAGGTCGTACTGGGCTTCCCGTCAATGAGTACCGTCCCATCGGGCTGTACCTCGAGGCGGTGCCCTTCGTAGTTGCGGATACAGCGATGGTAGAGTGCCACAGCCGTGGGGTTAAGGACGATCTTCAGCCCACGGCGTGGAATGAGGAGCGGCCCATAGTTGTCCTTCGTCCAAGGCGTCTTGAAGTCCACAGGATATACCCCCGTCGAATTCTGAGGCTGGGCTACGTCGACAGCGATAGCACGGACATAAGGCTCGGCCTTGAGGCGGGTCTTCATCTCCTCCGTCAGAGGGAGGTAGTAGATAGCACCATAGTGCCCCTCCGCATCGGTGGGCTGGAAGGAAAGCCCCGCATAGCGCAGGTAGCCTTCAATAGTCCCCGTTTCGGAAGTGGGCTGATAGGTACGCTGGTCGTAGATCAGCTGCACATCGCGGTCATTGATCTCGAGATCATCTAAGATCTCCTGGGGCAGAGCTCTCCCATCCGTCTGGAGGAAGTAGTTGTACTGCATCTTCTCGGGGTTGGCAATAGCCTTACCATCGATATAGACCTGCTTATTACGGATCTCGAAGCGCTCTCCAGGGAGACCGATACAGCGCTTGACATAGTGGTCACGACGATCCACGGGGCGATAGACGATCTCACCGAACTGAGCTCGATCACTCCACACGGCATCACGACCATAAGTAGCACACAGCGTGTAGTAGTCGGGGTTCGGCATATTGAGTGCCACCGTATCCCCTGCGGGGAAGTTGAAGACGACGAGATCATTACGCTCGACCTTCCCGAAGCCCTTGAGGCGACGATAAGGGAGCGAAGGCTCATCGAGGTAGACTTATGCCCGAGAATGGTATTGTGCGCTAAGGGGAAGGCCACGGGCGTCATCGGCACACGAGGACCATAGCTCAGCTTATTGACGAAGAGATAATCTCCGATGAGAAGCGTCTTCTCCAGCGAAGAGGAGGGGGATGGCAAAGTTCTGGAAGAAGTAGGTGAAGATAATCGACACGGTGAAGACCACGAAGATGATATCCTCGACCAAACCGCCAAGGAGGCGCACAGTGGGATTGGGATGCTCACGCAGATAACACCAATTGATCCATCGCGTAAAGTAGAAGTCAATGAGGAGAGGCAGGAGAATCAACCACCACCAGCTTGCCCAGCAAGCAAAGGCTATAAGAAGAAGAATCAGAATCCCGCCCTTGATATGGCGCCATGTGCGCTGTCCCGGAGTAAGGCCTGCTATCGGATGCGATTTCATTCGGTGCTCTATATATAATTATGGTGTATATGCATCGGGAGAGTAGTGACTACTTAGCGAAGCTGAAGGAGGTCATCCATCGTCAGCCAACCGCGGTGCGTGTAGGCGTATTCAGCTGCCAATACCGCCCCAAGAGCAAAGCCCTGACGACCAAATGCCTCATGAGTCAGGACGATACGATCGACCTCTGAGGTATAGGTCACAGTATGTATCCCTGGGACTTCGCCCTCACGATGTGCGATGATAGGCAGGACACCTGGCTCGGGCTTATCCGTCAGCTCCCATCCATGGAGCTCGGGACGTCCAGCGAGAATAGTCTCAGCCAGCGTGATCGCCGTGCCACTGGGGGCATCAAGCTTATGAATATGGTGTGTCTCATCGAGGCTTAGGCGATAACCAGGAGCAGCCTGCATGAGCTCGGCTACACGACGATTGATCTGGAGGAAGAGCTGGACGCCGATGCTGTAGTTGGAGGACCAAAAGAGCGTCCCCTCACCCGCCTCACAGCGCTCACGCAGCTCGGGCAACTTATCCGCCCACCCCGTTGTACCAGAGACTACGGGTACCCCGCGGTCGATAGCTCGGCGACAATTGTCATAAGCCATTGCGGGAGCAGTGAACTCAATAGCGACATCAGCCGCAGCGAAGCGGGGATCATCGAAGAGGGGCTCCTCGTCGCGGTCAATAGTCAGCACGATCTCATGCCCTCGTGCACGGGCTATTTCTTCTATGACGTGCCCCATCTTGCCGTAGCCGATGAGTACGATCTTCAGTGCTTGCATTCGTTAGTCTCCTTTAATAAAAGCGTACAGTAGCGACTTTCACTACGGCACAATTCTTCACGCAAAGTTACAGAAAAGGGGGCATTAGCTCGCCAGCTTGGACTTTTTAAGATCATAGAAGTTCCTTATGACTAATAGCACATTGATGGTGGTAGGTTGTCTTACCCTAATAGGAGGCTTATTTCACCGATTACGCGGGGGGACCGTATGAACCCATATGAGTTGCTGGGTGAACCTATATGAATACGTGGGTAGAGCTATATAGGATGGCGAAGAAAGCTATATAGCTTTGGACTGATTCCGTATAGCTTTGCGAAGTGACCTATCTGTAGGTTGTTGCTCTACGTAGGGAGAAAAGTTGCGGACGAGTGGCTGATAAGCTTGATCTACGTACGTGGATCTAATATCTACGTAGGTGGATATTTGGATTTACGTGCCTGGTCTTTAAGACTACGTGCGTAGACAGAGAAAAACCACTACGTGAAGGCGCATTTTTCTTTGCAAGAAGGACACTTTTCTCTCCGCTGGATAAGAGGAATACGCGCGATACAGAGAAGGGCTTGTGCAGCACTTCGTAGAGGCATATCGGGGAGTTGGGCGTGCAATACCATAGCACAACAAATAGCGGGCGGGACTCTCTGCAACAGGCTCACAGTCATTTCATCCCCTCTTCTATTCCAACGATCCGATGGAGCTTTGTGCCCCCGTATCACGATATGATAGGAGGCACCCCAACCATAGGTATATACCATTCGCAAGGCATCCTTCACTCGTGTGAGAAAACCTTCGGTAAGAAAAGAGTGTGCGGGCATTAAAAGCGGGAATGCAGTCGCAACATTTTGAAGCAAATAACGTACCTTTGCGTGTTCATTAAAGACAAGTCAACTACCTATAGATGGAATATAACTTTAGAGCTATCGAAGCACGCTGGCAAGCGTACTGGCGAGCAGAAGACGTATATCGTGTCACGGAAGATCCCAGCCGCCCCCCTTATTACGTCCTGGACATGTTCCCCTACCCCTCGGGAGCAGGCCTGCATGTCGGTCACCCATTAGGCTATATCGCCTCGGACATCTTCGCCCGCTACAAGCGACTTCGTGGCTTCAATGTACTCCATCCTATGGGTTACGATGCCTTCGGGCTTCCTGCTGAGCAGTATGCGATCCAGACGGGGCAGCACCCTGAGGTAACGACTACGGAGAATATCCGTCGCTACCGTGAGCAGCTGGATCAGATTGGCTTCAGCTTCGACTGGTCACGCGAGGTACGCACCTCCGATCCCGAATACTATAAGTGGACGCAGTGGGTCTTCATCCAGCTCTTCCACTCCTATTATAATAATGCTACAGGTAAGGCTGCTCCTATCTCCGAGCTCATCGCCCACTTCGAAGCCGAGGGGACTAAGGGAATCAATGTAGCCGAAAGCGAAGCACTCTCCTTCACCGCCGAAGAATGGCGAAGCTGGGATAAGAAGAAGCAGATGCAGACCCTGATGAACTATCGTCTGGCCTACCTCGGTGAGACGATGGTCAACTGGTGTGCTGCTCTCGGCACCGTACTGGCCAACGACGAAGTCCACGACGGTGTGAGCGAACGCGGAGGCCATCCCGTAGAGCAGAAGAAGATGCAGCAGTGGTGTCTGCGTGTCTCAGCCTATGCAGGTCGCCTACTCGACAGTCTCAACGACCTCGAGTGGAGTGAATCCCTCAAGGAATCACAGCGCAACTGGATCGGTAAGAGCGAAGGTGCAGAAGTTCGCTTCCCTCTCGTGGGTGGCGATGGAGCAGAGCTCACCGTCTTCACTACCCGCGTTGATACCATCTATGGGGTTACCTTCATGGTCTTAGCCCCCGAGAGTGACTATGTAGCCATGGTCACTACCGCCGAGCAGCAGGCTGCCGTAGAGGAATATCTTGCCGCTACCCGCCGCCGCACTGAGCGTGACCGTCTCTCTGACCGTCGTGTCTCTGGGGTCTTCTCTGGCTCCTATGCTACCAACCCGCTGACAGGCGAAGCAATCCCCATCTGGATCAGTGACTACGTCTTAGCAGGCTATGGGACGGGAGCCGTAATGGCTGTACCCGCTCACGACAGCCGAGACTTTGCCTTCGCTCGTCACTTCGGCCTGCCTATCATTCAGGTTGTCGTCCCCGAAGGCGAAGAAGCTACCGACCCTGCGACTTGGGAGGAATCCAAGGACAGCAAGAGCGGTGTACTCATCAACTCAGGGATCATCACTGATCTCTCCGTCACGGATGCCATCGCCAAGATGAAAGCACACGTCACGAACGAAGGGCTGGGACAGGTCAAGACAAACTACCGTCTACGCGACGCGATCTTCAGCCGCCAGCGCTACTGGGGCGAGCCCTTCCCCATCTATTATGATGCCGAGGGGACAGCCCATACTATCAGCGAAGATGAACTGCCACTTTGCCTCCCCGAGGTAGATAAGTTCCTCCCCACCTCCGATGGTCAGCCCCCCTCTTGGTCGTGCTAAGGGTTGGCACACCGCCGAAGGCTTCCCCTACGAGCTGAGCACAATGCCAGGCTTCGCTGGTAGCTCTGCCTATTACCTCCGCTACATGGATCCGCACAATGACAAGGCGCTTGTCGGTCGCGATAAGAATGCCTACTGGCGCCATGTAGACCTCTATGTCGGGGGGGCAGAGCATGCTACCGGTCACCTCATCTATAGCCGCTTCTGGAATAAGTTCGTCTATGACCTCGGCCTCGTCGTCGAAGACGAGCCCTTCCGTAAGCTGGTCAATCAGGGGATGATCCAGGGTCGCTCCAACTTCGTCTACCGCATCAAGGATACGAATACCTTCGTCTCCCTCGGCCTCAAGGATCAGTACGACACGACCCCCATCCATGTGGATGTGAATATCGTCTACAACGACCAGCTCGATCTCGAGGCTTTCCGTGCTTGGCGCCCCGAGTACGCTACGGCTGACTTCATCCTCGAGGATGGCAAGTACATCTGCGGATGGGCTGTCGAGAAGATGAGTAAGTCGATGTACAATGTCGTCAACCCCGATATGATCGTCGAGCGCTACGGTGCCGACACGCTCCGTCTGTATGAGATGTTCCTCGGCCCTCTTGAGCAGAGCAAGCCTTGGGACACCAATGGTATCGACGGTGTACACCGCTTCCTCCGCAAGCTGTGGGGGCTGTACTACTCTGCCGACGGTCTGCGTGTCACTGACACGCCCGCTACCAAGGAAGAACTCAAGAGCCTACACAAGCTGATCCGTAAGGTGACGCAGGACGTCGAGCAGTTCTCCTTCAATACTTCCGTAGCCGCCTTCATGATCTGCATCAACGAGCTGCAGGGTCTGAAGACATCTTCTCGCGAAGTACTCCAGCCACTCCTCATACTCCTCGCCCCCTTCGCTCCTCACATCGCAGAAGAGCTCTGGCATGCCATCGGCGAAGAGACGACCATCATCGCTGCCCAGTGGCCCGAGTGCGATGAGAAGCTCCTCATCGAGGATAGCTTCAAGTACCCCGTGAGCTTCAATGGGAAGACTCGCTTCACCATCGAACTGCCACGTGAAGCGTCTCAGGATGAGATCCGCGAGGCCGTACTTTCGGCTGACGAAGCACAGAAGTGGCTCGAGGGCAAGACTCCTAAGAAGGTCATCATCGTCCCCGGCCGCATCATCAACATCGTATTATAGTAATCATAATAGCTTAACCTCTACCAACCTCACTAACAAGTAGCAATGGCACAGAATCTCAATCTGCTGACGTTCCTCGGCCAGAAGTTCAAGGATCTCTTCCATGAACTCTCCCACCAAGCGGTCTCCAAGTACTTCTGGAAAGACCTTCTGATCGTGCTGATGGGGGTAGTCCTCTACACCGTAGGCTTCAGCTTCCTCATCTACCCGCAGCGTGTCACCACTGGTGGGCTCATGGGGATCTGTAACATCATCACGATCATCACAGGGATCAAGGTCGACATCCCGTACAATATCATCAACATCAGCCTGCTTGTCGTCGCCTTCCTCTTCCTGGACAAGAACTTCTTCATCAAAACCCTCATCGGGATCGGTCTCCTTGCAGTACTCGTGCCCATCGCTACGCGTACCGCTATCCTGACCCACGTGTCGAAGAGCTGTGGCATCTGATGGTCCTCAAGGATCAGCCTCTGCTGGCACTCATCCTCGGGTCTATGATGTGTGGCCTCGGGCTGGGGCTCATCTTCTCAGTGAATGGTAGCTCTGGTGGAACGGACGTCATCGTCGCACTCATCAGCAAGTACCGCAATATGTCCTTCGGGCGCATCTTCGTCGCAGTGGACGGTACGGTGGTCCTCTTCTCTTACTTTGCCAACGTCTATCTGGCAGACATCAAGATCGACCCGCTGGTGGCCTTTGACAAGCTCGTCATGTCCTTCATCGAAGTCGTACTCCTGGCAATGACGATGGACTGGTACACGAGCGGCAACCGCCAGTCGGTGCAGTTCATGATCTTCAGCTCGAAAGTATCAGGAGATCAATGATGCGATCACCTCTCGTCTGCGTCGTGGCTGTACCCTACTCGAAGCTACAGGGGGCTACACGGGTCAGCCACAGAAGGTCCTCCTCGTCGTAGTACGCAAGCAGCAGTCTGTAGCTATCTCGCGCATCATCGAAGAGATTGACCCCAAGGCCTTCGTCTCCAATGGAGCTGTAAAGGGCGTCTATGGCGAAGGCTTCGAAAGCCTCAAGAAGATCAAGTAAGCACGATCACCCTATACCTTATAATATAAGCCCCACCCCATCAAGGCACAGAGCCATAGGGGTGGGGCTTTATGTATCTGCCTATATCAGATAAGGTAGTGACACTATATATCCTTATCTTTGCGAGCATAACATAGTCACAAATAATACTACCACATCATGGCTATCATCCAAAGCGTATTAGATACAGACCTCTATAAGTTCACCACGAGCTATGCCTACTCCAAGCTCTACCCTCGAGCCTATGGGCAGTTCCGCTTCATAGACCGTGGGAAGACGACCTACCCTCAGGGCTTTGCCGAAGAGCTAAAGAAGGAGATCCAAGAGATGTCTAAGCTCGCCCTGACTAAGGACGAGGCGAGCTTCCTATATCGCGAACTCCCCTACCTCCCCCCGACGTACATTGACTTTGTACGAGGCTTCCGCTTCGACCCCGAGGAAGTAAAGGTAGAGCAGGATGCTGAGGGGCACCTATCTATCATCGCCGAAGGCCTGCTCTATCGCGTCACGCTTTGGGAGACGCCTATCCTTGCTCTCGTGAGCGAGCTCTACTATAAGATGCTCGGTGCTCAGCCTGACATGGAGTACACCGAGCGCACGATCATCAGCAAGGCTCGTAAGCTCGCTGAGCATGGCATCACGTTCTCAATGTTCGGTATGCGTCGTCGCTTCAGTGCTGCTATCGAAGACCGCGTGACGGAGCTTCTCAAGGAGCACGCTGCTGGTTACCTCTTCGGCACGAGCAACGTCTACTATGCTTATAAGCATGGCCTGCGTGTATCGGGGACGCATCCCCACGAGTGGATTCAGTTCCACGGCGCTATGTTCGGCTACAAGATGGCTAACTACATGGCTATGGAGGACTGGATCAATGTCTACGACGGAGACCTCGGTACGGTACTCACAGATACCTACACGACGGATGTCTTCATGCGCAACTTCAGTAAGAAGCACGCTATGCTCTTCACCAGCCTGCGCCACGACAGCGGGGATCCCCTCCAGTTCACGGAGAAAGTCATCGCTCGCTACCGAGAGCTGCGCGTAGACCCCACGATCAAGTACATCATCTTCTCCGATGGCCTCGATCCTGAGCGCGCTATCGAGATCGCCAACTATTGCAAGGGGCGTATCGGTGCCAGCTTCGGTATCGGCACGAACTTCTCCAATGACGTCGGCAATGGTGTGCGCCCTATGAACATCGTCATGAAACTTTGGAAGTGCAAGATGACAGAGAAGGAGCGCTGGAATCCCTGCGTCAAGCTCAGCGATGTCGATGGTAAGCACACCGGTGAGCCCGAGGAGATAGAGCTCGCTCAGCGCACTCTTGGGCTCCCCGTACAGATATAGTACCTGTGGTTAGCTCACGGAGGCGCATCTGCCTTTACTTTGGCTCTTTCAATCCACTGCATCGTGCCCACCTACATCTGGCACAGTTTGCGCTGGATAGCCTGCCGTGCGATGAAGTGTGGCTCGTGCTGAGCCCGCTCAACCCCCTCAAGGATCACGCAACACAGCTCCCTTTCGCTTGGCGAGCAGACTATATACGCCGCACCATACAGGATGAGCCGCGCCTACGACTGATCACGCTGGAGGAGCTACTGCCGCTACCCCACTATACGGTGCGGAGCATAAGAGCGCTACGCCTCCTCTATCCCGAATATGACTTCTCGCTCCTTATCGGGAGTGACAACCTCCGCCTCATAGACCGCTGGTATGACTACCAGCGGCTCTTGAGGATTATCCCTCTGCACGTCTATCCTCGCCCAGGCTATCCGCTGGAGGACATTGACCCTGCAGCCCTTCCCGAAGCGATGCTACATCTCCACCCCGAGGCTCCACAAATGGACTTGGCTGCGACCGAGCTACGTGAAGCCGCACTAAGTGGAGAAGACCGCAGCGCTGAGACAGCTGTCCCCGAGCTCTGGGAAGAGCTCCGAGCACAGCTTCTATCCCTACAATCCTAATAAGTATCCCTATGACCCCACGCCTAACCTTCCTCCCCGAGTGGGCGGAGCAAGACCTCGTCCTGATCTCTTGGCCCAATGAGACCATGGACTGGGCTTCGCGCTTGCTACAAATAGAAGCTTGCTACAAGCAGATGGCTGAGAGCATCCTCGCCTACGAAGACCTCCTCATCCTCGCCAAGGATCCGGAGCATGTGCGCAGCCTCCTCTCTGACCGCGAGCACAAGCACGAGCTCTTCATCATGGAGATGGACTGCAATGATACCTGGTGCCGCGACTATGCTCCCCTCTCACTCCTCCTCACGGACGAAGAGGGCAACGAGCGCCCCATGATCGTAGACTTCACCTTCAACGGCTGGGGAATGAAGTTCGCAGCCGACAAGGACAACTTGATTACGCGTGCCCTCTATCTCTCGCGTGCCTTCGTCCCTGAGACGGCATATACCAATGCCCTTAGCCTTGTGTTCGAAGGCGGCGGTATCGAAAGTGATGGCGCTGGGACGCTACTCTCGACTGAGAGCGTAATAGTTGAGCCCAACCGCAATGCGGGCGTCGATGACGAAGCGCTCCGTCAGTACCTCATTGAGATCCTTGGGGGCGAGCGTCTCCTTACGCTCACCAACGGCCAAATCGAGGGCGACGATACCGACGGGCATATCGATACGCTTGCTCGCTTCCTCACCCCGACGACCATCGCCTACGTCAGCTGCGAAGATCCTAAAGATAGCCACTACCACGAGCTGGAGCGCATGAAGAAGGAGCTCGAAGCACTGCGTACGAAGGACGGTGCTCCCTACGAGCTTATCCCTCTGCCCCTACCTCCCGCCCTGCATGATGAGGAAGGGGAGCGCATGCCCGCCACGTACGCCAACTTCCTCTTCGTCAATGGTGCGCTCCTCGTGCCCACCTACGACGTCGAGACCGACGACGTAGCACTCGAGCGCCTGAAGGCTGCTGTACCCGACCGCGAGATCGTCGCCGTGCCCAGCCGTGCGCTCATCTACCAGCATGGTAGCCTACACTGCGCCACGATGCAGTTCCCCCGTGGCTTCATCAACAAGAATAAGTGGAGATAAGACCTATGTCCGAAAAGAGAATACTTCGCGTCGGCCTCATTCAGCAGGCCAACACCGCCGACCACTCCGACAACAAGCGCCGTCTGAAGGAAGCCATCCGCTCGGCAGCAGCCCAAGGCGCAGAGCTAGTCGTGCTTCAAGAGCTTCACAACGGTCTTTACTTCTGCCAGACGGAGGACGTCAACGTCTTCGACCAAGCGGAGCCCATCCCTGGACCAAGCACGGAGGAGTTCGGTGCGCTGGCTGCCGAGCTGGGGATCGTCTTAGTCCTCTCGCTCTTTGAGCGTCGTGCCGCAGGCCTGTACCACAATACCTCCGTAGTCTTGGAGCGCGACGGTTCCATCGCTGGGAAGTATCGCAAGATGCACATCCCCGATGACCCCGCCTACTACGAGAAGTTCTACTTCACCCCTGGGGATCTGGGCTTCGAGCCCATCGAGACCTCTGTCGGGACGCTCGGCGTACTCGTCTGCTGGGACCAGTGGTATCCCGAAGCAGCCCGTCTCATGGCACTCGCTGGAGCCGAGATGCTCATCTACCCCACGGCTATCGGCTACGAAAGTAGCGACGTCGTCGAAGAGCAGAGTCGTCAGAGCGATGCCTGGCAGCTCGTACAGCGCGGTCACGCCGTAGCCAATGGCCTCCCCGTGATCACGGTGAACCGTGTGGGCCACGAAGAAGACCCATCGGGTCAGACCAAGGGTATCCGCTTCTGGGGTCGTAGTTTCGTCGCTGGACCGCAGGGGGAATTGCTCTGCGAGCTGGGGCAAGAAGAAGCGATCCAGATCGTCGAAGTCAACCTCACGCGAAGCGAATCGGTACGCCGCTGGTGGCCCTTCCTGCGCGACCGCCGCATTGATTACTTCGAAGACCTCACGAAGCGCTACCGCAAGTAGTCGCCCTATTCCCTAAAAGCCAAGGCGCCCCGCCCGCAGACAGAGCTGCAGGCGGGGCGCTTTGCTATGCAAATGCCAAGGAAATATCACGCCATATATGCGGGCATTTCACAGCGTATATACGGAGGGAAATTTCCGTATATACAGAAATATTTTTTCGTATATGCAGAAATTTATTTTCGCATATACGAAAATTTAGCGGCGCATATACGGAAGTTTTCCATCCCATATACGGGTACTTCCTCCGGCACTTTGGGAGAAAGGGCTGACTTCGCCAGTACGAAATCAGCCCTTTAATTCTAAGCCTACTTCCGAGAGCGGAAAGGCTTATGAGCGTGCCTCTACTTGGGGAGTGCTACTTCTTGCGAGGTGCATTGCCCTTGCGGATCCAGTCAAGGCTTACACGTGTGAAGTAGATGTCGAATCCGGGGTTGTCGTCCTCTTCGCTGATGATCCCGATCGTACCGTCGGGGAAAATCATCACTTCGCTATAGACCGACTCGCCACGGCAGATCTCACGCGAATAAGGCCAGGTCTTACCCTCGTCTTCGCTGAGGAAGATCTTCAGGTGGTCGCGCGTAGCGTTAGCGGGGAGGGTATGCAGTAGGAGGTTGGCATTCTTCTTGCTACCAACGGGCGCATAGCGAGCGAAGCCACCATTACAAGCATTACCCATCAGCTCATTCCACTGCTTGGGCTCAGACCACGTCTTGCCGCCGTCGCTGGAGTGCACGTAGGTACGCGCATTCAGACCACCTGCACGATTGCGGCAGGAGACCAGCAGTGAGCCGTCGGAGAGCTCGACGATCTTTGACTCGTCGCCATTGACACGAGCGGTTTCGGAGATCTGCCATGTCTTCCCCTGATCATCAGAGTAAGCCAGGACGTTATCAGCACGTCCTCCCCAAGCCTCCTCCGTGCGGATAGCTGCGACGAAGATGATGCGACCCGTGGAGGTAATGATCCCGTTGCCCGAAGCGAAGAAGCCACCGTACTCGAAGCGATCACGGTAGATAGACTTCGTGATATTGGTCACAGGCTCCCATGTGCGGCCACCATCTGTACTCTTAGTGAAGTACATCTGGATAGGATGCGTGGCATGCGAAGGATAATGCCAAAGACCAGCGCCACCGACCATCACCATGTAGATCGTACGTCCGTCGGTAGCCATAGCTGCGTCGCCGTAGCCGTGCTCCGACGTACCACGAGCCACCGTGATAGGCGCACTCCAAGTCTTACCATCATCTATCGAGCGCTTGATCTCCACGTCGATATCACCTGGCAGTCATTGACATTCTTCTTGCGACGGTCAATGCTTGCCACGAGGGTACCATCCGAGAGACGGACGACACCGGGGATACGATAGTGCAGTGAGCCACCTTCGCCAGGTGCCCAGACCAAGCTACGCTGCAGGACGATACCATGGCGGTGCTCTTTAGCATCGGGGAGCGTAGAGAGCTCATAGCTTGACGTCTTCAGCGCACTAAGGCGAGAGACGACTTCCCCACCCTCCTGTGCCGAAGGAGCTATATCACAAACGACCCAGAAGGCATCATCGCTCGAGATCGTCGTACGTGGAGAGAGGTCGAGCTTGACGCGAGAAGCACGCTTGACGGGTGCAGAGGCTACGAGCTGCCCAGGGTTGCGGTGGTCAAAGCGATCCTTGTTCTTCGTGCGGTAAAGCTTCAGCTGACGGACATACTTAGTTCGGGAGGTGCCACTGAGATCAATCGTCACGGACTCCAGCGTAGAGCCGACAGCCACGGGGAGCGTAAAGGTAAAGAGCGCTTGGTCAAAGCCTCGCCCAATGAGGCTGGCATTCGTCCCATGCTCTTGATAGCGCGCCGAGCTATCCGGACTGACACTTCTCGAGGGCGACAGTGCTACTCGCTACTGCGGGAAGGGAAGCCCCCGAGGCAACGAGCAGGCAAGCCGAGGCTAAGAGGAAGGTCTTCATAAAGGGTTATGATGGGTTAGTGATAAATTCTTCGAACTCAAACGTCAGGTCGTCAGCGAACTCGCGCTGCACGGGAGCTTCTCCCTCGGCCCAAGCCTTGAGGAGCGGCGAGGCAAGGACTTCGCTACGTAGCTCCTCATCCGATCGTCCCCAGCGCTTGAGCATAAGCAGAGCCGTGCGCTGAAGAGGCGTGGGGAAAGGCACTTCGCTATCGGAGAGGATCTCTAAGACTTCCGAGAGCAAGCGCTTGCGGTGCGCTTCGTGCTCGATGCGGAAGCCCTGCGAGAGCCAGCGTGCTAAGATCGTGAAGGCTACGGGGAGCAAATCACCCCAGCGCTGCGAATGCTCGGTGAAGATCCAGTCCAGCGCCCAATAGGGAGCCTCGGGTATGCGGTCAAAGAAGTGCTTTGCCAGATAGTCACGCAGCTCAGGGTTAGAGAAGGACGAGAGAGCTAGCTGCGTAGCCACTTCGTACGTCACGGCCTCCTCGGGATAAATAAGCTGCCCGATGATCTTCAGCTCACGCACATCTCGGCTGAGGATGTAGCGAGCCAGATCGGCAGACTTCGGCTGCTTCTCTGCCAGACGAAGGATATAGTCCAGCGTAAGGCCGAAGTTGATACCGTAATAAAGCCCCTTCGAGCGCATAGACGAAGCGACTTGCCCGTCCATAGCATGGCGCAGACTTCCACGCAGGGCCTTGGCTGCCTCCAATGTAGCATCGGAGGGCTCGGGATGACGAACCTGCTCGGCTGTCGTTGGATCTTCGGGGAGCGTAGCATACTCACGGCTGTAGCGAAGCATCTGCTCGGCGTAGCCTTCGGTATAGGTCGCACGGACATCGGTGATACCGCCCTCAGCATCGTAGACCAGCTCAAGGCGAGGATTGACAAAGCCCTTGTAGGGGGCGATATTAAGCGTAGCGTAGCGACGCAGCACCTCAGCGTGAAGCTCGGGATCTACGTCAATAGCGTAGCGCTCCACTAAGGTGCGACCCGCAGGCTGATCGCCCTCGCTCTTGATACGCTGTACCTCGGCCAAGAGTTCGGCGACGATGGGGCGAAGAGCGGCATAGTCATGGATGACGAGCTCAAGGCCGCGAAGCTCAGCAGCGCCCGAAGCTGTGGCACGCTCCAGTACGTAGCGAGCGATGAGAGCACGATTGCGCATGTGGGCTTCCTCGAGGACGTGCCCTGGACGAATACGTACAAGCTGCGTGATAAGCCCATTGAGCAGGTAGCGATAGTAGCAAGCCTTGTACGCCTCCGTATCAGGGAGGAGCCCCAACTCTACGAGACGCTCATCAGCCATATAGTATAGGGCAAAGAGGTCGGCACGTGCCTCCTCCAGCGTCGAATGGTAAGCGCCGAGAGCATCAGGCGAGACGCCGTCAAGGAGCTTACCCGAGCCGTGGCCCAAGCATTCGTGCAGGTCGGTATGTAGGTGCTCCGTCACCCCTTCGTACTTCTCAAGCAGGGCACGGGTAGCAGGATCGGGGACAAAGGCTACATCCATCCCGCTGTGACGAGCTGCCAAGCGATAGGCTTCGTGGATATTGTCGATAGTGACAGACTTTGATCCGTAGGTCGCACGTATCCAGTCAGCGTTCGGCAGATTGATACCGATGGGCGTAGCGGGATAAGAGTCGCCGGCAAGCATAGCTACCGAGACGACCGTAGCAGATACGCCACGGAGATTCTCCTTCTTGAAGCGGGCATCGATGGGAGCATGCGCTTCGAACCACGCTGCTTCACTGCAGATCTTCGCCGTACGCTCGCTCGCCTTCTCGTCACGGATATGCACGAGCGATTCCCACATCCCCTTCATCCCGAGGGGGTCAGTATAGACTTCGGTGAAGCCATTGATGAAGTCCACGACAGGCTCCGTATCGCCGACCCAATGGATAGAATAGCGGTTGTACTCCTCCAGCTCACCCTTCTTGTAGTATTCGATGAGCGAAAGAATGGTCTTGCGCTGGGCTTCGCTCTCAGCATAAGCCACAGCGGCCTTGAGGTGGGCGATGATCTGGCTCAAGGCCTCGCCGTAGAGCCCGTCCTGCTTGTAGACTTCTTCGTAGAGCTGGCCGTCTTCGGTCTTTGCTAAGCGGCTATTCAGCCCCAGAGAAGGAGGCTCTTGGCGCTCCTCTTCGGTGAGGTAGTCATAAGCTGCACGGTAGAAGGCTTCGGCCTCGGCTTGCGTGACGTCGGGAGCATAGAAGTTCGCTGAAGAAGCTTGCACCAGGTCGCCTTCGCCACTCTGTACCGTGCGGCGTGGCTCACGCTCGGGGTCGAAGACCACTGCGAGGAGCTCGTCAAGCTCTCTCCCACGGAAGCGGAGGAGCTGTCCTTTGCTTCGCTGTAGCTCTTCGATGCAGCTTCGGAGATAGGCTTCGGAGAAATGCGGCTCGAACTTCTCCGAGCCGTAGTGGTGATGGATGCCCGAGGAGAACCACAGGCGGAAGAGATATTCCTCCACGCCACGGAAGTCCACACTCGTACGATCACCTTCGTAGCCGAGGTAGATGCCCTCGAAGAGCGCACGCAAGCGCAGGCCATAGCGCCCATTTTGGTCGAAGGTAATATCGCGGCCAGCAAGGGCAGCTTCACTTAAATGGTAAACAAAAAGCTTGCGCTCCAGTGGCAAGGCTTCGAAGCCTGGGATCTCATAGCGGAGGATCTCCACGTCGGCAAAGCGAGTCACAGAGGCCCCATGGGCACTCGTATAAGTATCTGTTTGCATCAATTCTAAGCGGATAAAGGTGTCCCCACGTCTGGGGCTTGCCTAAACAAAGATACCGAATAAGAGGCCATTTCCCGAATTTCCCCACGTAGACAGGGGAAAAAGGCTTCGCTCCCCTTCCCTCATAAGGAGCTTTTAGACGAAAGGTATATACCCTTTGAGCAAATGGTATATACCTCACGACAGCGAGGTATATTCCTTACGACGGCGAGGTATATTCCTCACGACAGCAAGGTATATACCTCACGACGGCGAGGTATATTCCTCGCAAAGCGCCCAGATCTCTCCACAAGTGACCTTACACACAAAGCGCCGCTCCCCCACTGACGGGCTTCGTCAGTGAGGGAGCGGTGGAAGGCTTTCCCCGAAGGGAAGGAAGGCTGAGACCTTAGAGCGAGCGAACGAATTCCACGACACGCTCAGCGTGCGCCTTCGCCTCGGCAGGCACGTTCGGATTCGTCAGAGCCAGCTGACCATAAAGTGGGAAGGCACCCTGATAGTCCATACCGCAGAAGCCTGCCGAAGCCTTGAGCGCTGCAGGCAGGACTTCTCCCAGCTCCCCTGCGAAGGTCGCTGCACCAGAGCCGGTCGTATAGGAGTGAATGAACTTCTTTCCACGGAGCTTGTCGCCCGTGCTACCATAGGCGAAACCATACTGGAAGACTTCATCCATATAGTGCTTAAGGCCTGCCGGCATATTGAACCAGAAGATGGGATGGTGGAAGATGATGACGTCCGCCTCAGCCAGGCGCTGCTGCTCAAGGGCAATATCGATCGGAGCGCAGTTGGGGTAGATCTCTTCGAGATTACGAACCTCAAAGTCAGGCTGTGCCTTGAAGACATCAAGGATAACCTTCCCAGCGTGGCTGGTGTCGTGATAAGAGTGCGAATAGATAACGAGGACTTTCATTGGGGTAAATATTTGGATGCGCTACGACGGCAGCGCATAGAGATAATACGTAGGGACGGACTTTAGTTCATAGCACGGCACCCGACCAAATAGCAGTCAGGCCGACTCCCAAGGGAATCGGCCCGACTTGATTCTGTATGTGGCGCGAAGGAGCAGGTACTCCGTCGCGACTTAGAACTCTGCGTTGCGTGGCGTACGAGGGAAGGGAATGACGTCGCGGATGTTAGCCATACCCGTGACGAAGAGCAGCAGGCGCTCGAAGCCCAGACCGAAGCCCGAGTGAGGAGCCGTACCGTAGCGACGCGAGTCAAGGTACCACCAGAGGTCCTTCTCGGGAACGCCTACCTCCTGTGCACGCTGTACGAGCTTGTCGTAGTCAGCTTCACGCTCGGAGCCACCGATGATCTCCCCGATCTTGGGGAAGAGGACGTCCATACCGCGGACGGTCTTGCCGTCGTCGTTGAGCTTCATGTAGAAGCTCTTGATTTCCTTAGGATAGTCGGTGACGATGACGGGGCGCTGGAAGTGCTCTTCTACGAGATAGCGCTCATGTTCGCTCGCCAGGTCGGCACCCCAATAGATGGGGAACTCGAACTTACGACCAGCCTTGACCGCTGCCTCGAGGATCTCGATCCCCTCGGTATAGGTCATACGCTTGAAGGGCTTATCCAGTACGAAGCGCAGACGATCAATGAGCTCCTTGTCGAAGTGCTCAGCGAGGAAGGTCAGATCGTCCATACACTCTTTGAGCGCCCATCTCACGCAGTGCTTGATGAACTCCTCTGCTAGGTCCATGTTCTCCTCGATCTCAAGGAAAGCGACCTCAGGCTCGATCATCCAGAACTCAGCTAGGTGACGAGGCGTATTAGAGTTCTCTGCACGGAAGGTAGGCCCGAAGGTGTAGATACCACCGAGTGCCAGCGCTGCCATCTCACCTTCGAGCTGCCCCGAGACGGTGAGCGACGTGTGACGAGCGAAGAAGTCTTCCTTATAGTCGATCTGACCGTCTTCGGTACGTGGGAGGTTGTCCAAGTCAAGTGTCGTGACCTGGAACATCTGCCCAGCACCTTCGGCATCACTCGCCGTGATCAGAGGCGTGTGCACATAGAAGAAGCCACGCTCGTGGAAGAACGTATGGATAGCGATCGACATGTGGTGACGCATGCGGTAGATCGCCCCAAAGGTATTCGTACGAGGACGCAGGTGAGCGATCTCACGGAGGAATTCCAGCGAGTGACCCTTCTTCTGCAGGGGATAGGTAGCAGGGTCTGCCGTCCCGAGGACTTCGATCTCACTAGCCTGGATCTCGACACTCTGACCCTGCCCCTGCGAGGAGACAAGCTCACCGATGACACTCAGGCTAGCTCCCGTCGTGATCTTAGCCAGCAGTTCGGGATCAAACTTAGCTAGATCGACAACGATCTGGATATTATGGATCGTCGAGCCGTCATTGAGTGCGATGAAGCTGACAGCCTTATTGCCACGGCGGGTACGGACCCAACCTTTGACGTTCACTTGCTGTCCTACGAGGGAGGCTTTCTTTCCTTCAAGGGTATCTTTGAGTAGATCGAAGATTCTTGTACGTTTCATAAAATGAATGATTGAGGTATGTAGCGGTTCTGTGGTGTGTGCTGATTACTCGAAGGAGCCCATACGCAGGTTGTTGACCTCCTGCTCGGTGAGGTAGCGCCAGCGACCTCGGGGCAGGTTCTTCTTTGTCAGGCCAGCGAAGTAGACGCGGTCCAGCTTGACGACGTGGTAGCCCAGGTGCTCGAAGATACGACGGACGATACGGTTACGACCCGAATGGATCTCGATACCGACCTGGCTCAAGTCCTCTTCGCTGACGTAGCTGAGTGCGTCAGCATGGATCTCACCATCCTCAAGCTCGATGCCCTCAGCGATGCGCTGCATATCCTCCACAGAGACGGGCTTATCCAGCCATGCGTGGTAGATCTTCTTCTTCATGAAGGAGGGGTGCGTGAGCTTACTGGACAGATCACCGTCATTCGTGATGAGGATGACGCCCGTAGTATTGCGGTCAAGACGACCGACAGGATAGATACGCTCTTCGCAAGCGCCCTTGACGAGATCCATCACTGTGCGACGGCATTCGGGGTCGTCGCTCGTGGTGACACAGTTCTTAGGCTTATTAAGAAGGATATAGACCTTACTCTGGGTCGAGACACGCATGCCCTTATACATGACTTCGTCGAGACGGGTAACACGTGAGCCCAGCTCTGTGACTACGACGCCATTGACCGTGATCTCACCTGCGGCGATGAGGGCATCCGCCTCACGGCGTGAGCAGACCCCAGCGTTAGCGAGGAACTTATTGAGACGCAGATCCTGCGATGGATCGACGATCTCCTCGTACTTTACGGGTACGGGGAGCTGTGGCTGCTTCTTTTTCTTCTTTGCCTTAGGTGCTGCAGATGGACCGCCCTTCTTGGAGCCCTTGCCTGCATACTTCCCCTTATGAGGCTGAGCCTCACCGGGGTGACCTGGGGCTGCAGAGCGATGGGGGCGCTCGGAGCGGTTGTAGTTGTAGCTATAGCGGCCATCGGCACGCTCAGCCTGATAGCGCTCTTCGTAGCGAGAGCGCTCTACCGAGGAGGAGTAAGAGCCGTCGTAGTTGGAGTGCTCTGCACGCGAGGGGCGAGCAGCAGGACGTCCAGTGTGCATCTGCTGCTCCTCTTCGGAGACGATGAAGACGCGTCTGCGTCGTGTGGGGGTCCCTGAGTTAGGGGTGGATGAGATGTGCTGTCCATCGGTAGAGGCCGCAGGTACGCGTCGCGCGCGAGTAGCTGGGCGCTGGGTAGTCTCCTCGGAGCTACTGTGGTTTGGTCGAGGAGCGAACTCCTTTTCGTCTGCCATGTGTGGTCTTGTTTTGTATACTTATACTTGTCTGAGGGTGTTGAGGACAGCCTCTCGGCTCTCCACTGGTCTGTCGTCCAGATAAGCCCATCAGCCACTCACCCTCTTGGTGCAGGGCCGTCATAGGGTCTGTGGGCTCCAAATATCTGTGGCAAAGATAATAAGATTATATGATATATAGAGCCCGCGAGAGCACTATAAGTAAAGGCAATGAGGCGCATAGGAGTGATACACCTATGCGCCTCACCTTATTGGATGAGTCTATGCTCGGAGAGCTTAGATGATCGAGTGCTTCTTCGTGAACTCGACGATCTCGTCGATATAGCCGAAGGCAAGACCCGTGACCGTATCTGCACAGCCGTAGTAGATGGCGATACGACCCGTCTCAGTATCGTGTAGAGCGGCACAGGGGAACGTCACGTTGGGGACATCACCCATGCACTCATACTGCTCACGAGGAGAGATGAGGTAAGGGCCAGAGCGGAACTTTACCTTCCAAGGCTCATCGAGGTCAAGCAGCGCAGAGCCAAAGGCATAGACGAAGCCATTGCACGAAGCCAGTACGCCGTGGTAGATCAGGAGCCAGCCTTCGCTCGTCTCGATGGGGATAGGACCTGCACCGATCTTCGTGCACTGCCATGCACTATCCTCGAAGGGAGCAGGAGACATGACGTGACGGTGACGGCCCCAGTACTCGAGGTCGGGAGATTCGCTATAGAAGATATCACCGAAAGGCGTGTGACCATTGTCGCTGGGGCGGCTAAGCATAGCGAAGTTGCCATTCAGTTTGCGAGGGAAGAGCACACCATTACGGTTGAAGGGCAGGAAGGCATTCTCCAGCTGATGGAAGGTCTTGAAGTCGAAGGTATAGGCGACACCGATCGTAGGACCGTGGTAGCCATTACACCAAGTGACATAGTAGCGGTCTTCGATGAAGACGACACGAGGGTCGTAGCCATAGACCCACTCACCGATCTCCTTGTCTTCGCATTCGAAGGTCAGAGGCTCGGGATTGATATTCCAGTTGATCGCATCATCGCTGAAGCCGACGTGCAGACGCATACGGCGGTTCGTATCGTCGCAGCGGAATACCCCTGCATAGCCTTCGCCGAAGCGAACAACAGCGCTATTAAAGATGCTATTGGAGGTAGGCAGCAGGTCGCGTGGGATGATGGGGTTGGCACTGTAGCGCCAGACGACATCCTTACAGCCTTCGGGACGATCTTCCCAAGGCATGTTGGGTAGGGCTTGCCCTACGATCTTAAGTTCACTCATTGTACGTACTATATAATATTGGAGTAGTTGAGAATCTATTTTGAGTCGGACTTCTTAGCCTCTACTGCGTGAGCAAAGGGCAGACGAATCGCCATGATGATAGCTGGCAGCGTGACTAAGAGGACGATGATGAAGAAGGTCTGGTAGCCGAAGGCCGTCGCGAGCTTACCGCTGAGCATCCCAGGCACCATGACACTGAGGTTCATCAAGCTATTAGCAAAAGCATAGTGAGCCATCTGATACTTCCCTGGAGCGATCTGCTGCATCATGAAGAGCGTGATCCCGACGAACCCGAAGCCGTAGCTGAAGTATTCGAAGACGATACCCGTACCAATCCACCAGAGGTTGGAGGGCTGGAAGATAGCCAAGAGCAGGTAGACAGCGAAGGGAATATTGAAGATACAGACCAGCGAGAAGAGCGTCTTCTTCAGACCAAAGTGCGAGATATAGTAGCCCGAGAGGATGGAGCCGAGGATGAAGGCAATCATACCTGCCGTGCCATAGATCAGACCATAGTTCTCATTGGAGAGCGCGATCCCGCCCTTAGCGACCTCATCCTTGAGGAAGATCGGAGCGATCTTCATCGCAAGCCCTTCGCCCAAGCGATAGAGGAAGATGAAGACCAGATAGAGATAGATATGCTTCTTCTCAAAGAATGAGATAAAGACCTGCACCAGCTCCTTCCAGCTCTCGTCAGCAGAGCGGCGTACACGTGCTGCCTCGCGGGGGAGACTACGCATATGATATAGCGCAAGGGCGAGCATCAGTACAGCACAGATCGCCATGATGACCATCCAAGCCTTCTCCAGCCCCATACTCTTCGAGAGGTAGCCAGCCAGATAGACAAGCCCGCCATTGGTCAAGATCTTAGCGAGGTTATAGAAGGCACCTTGCCAACCAGCGAACTGTCCCTGCTCTGCTGGGCTCAACTCCTGCATATATACCCCGTCCCCAGCGATATCGTGCATAGAGCCACTAATAGCCAGCACCCCCATCAGAGCGATAGAGATAGAGAAGAAGCTCGGCAGGGGTAGCGAGAAGCAAACCAAGCCGAACATCAGGGCTGAGATCGCTTCGGTGATATAGATATACTGGCGCTTCGTCCCGAAGAGCTCCATAACGAGGGAGAAGAGGGGCTTCAGCGACCAAGGTAGGACTAAGAGCGAGGTCCAGAAAGTCACCGCCTCCTTGTCAATACCGAGGTCAGTGAACATAAGGACGGAGACAAGCGAGAGAGCGACGTATGGTAGCCCCATACCGAAGTAGACGCTGGGTACCCAAGCAATGGGGTTACGTCGCTTCGCGCGGGACACCTCTGCAGTAAGGGTTTGTTCTTCCATATAATAAATAATGATGTGTAAGCGTGCTATTGTTCCAATTTCGAAGTGCCCAAAGATAGCAAAAAAGCGCCTACACCCAGTGGATCTCTGCAGGCTTTGAAGGCAAGCCAAAGAGATGCATTAGATAACCCTATCTGATCTCACCTTTTTCCGTTGCGATGAAAGTAGTTTACCCACGAGCGAAGCACAAGGCCATCTCTTCACAGCTTGGACTCTCCTCCTTCGGACTTCTCAGCCTAAAGCCTCCGATTTCCAAGGGTAGAAGGTACGAGTAATGAAGAGGCGGGCTTGCACCATGGTCTCAATAGGTATATGGGTGCGTGGAGTAGAGCTATATAGCTTTGGACTGATTCCTATATAGCTTTGCTTGGATTCCTATATAGCTTTCGGCGCGAAGCTATATAGCTTTGTGAGGTGACCTATATTTAGGTTGTTGCTCCACGTAGGGGTAAAAGTTACGGACGAGTGGCAGATAAGTTTGGGCTACGTACGTGGATATTGGGCTGACGTGCCTGGTCTTTAAGACTACGTGCATAGATAGAAGAAAACTACTACAGGAAGACACTTTTCTCTTCACGAGAAGGACACTTTTCCCTCCGCTGGATAACGAGGAATACGCGCGATAGGGCGAAGGGCTTATATATCTCTTCGGAGAGGCATATCGGTGTGAGCTGGGCGTGCGATGCCTTAGTCCCCCTAAATAGAGGGCAGGACTCGCAGCAACAGGCTCCACGGGTTCATTTTTCACCCTTATACAGCTCCCGCAAGCGTACCATACTCAGGCAAGCTCAATCTTGGGATTAAGAACAAGAGAAGAATGGGAATTTAGTCTACGAGACCTGCAGGATATCCCAAAAGGTAAACCCGCTTCGTAGCACGTGTGATCGCCGTATAAATCCAGCGAACTAAATTGCGATCCTCGGGGAGGTAGCCAACGAAGCTTAGGTCAACAAAGACGCAAGCCCACTGCCCCCCCTGTGCCTTGTGCGCCGTGACGGCATAGCCATACTTCACCTCCAGCGCCCCCCAGAAGGGATCACGGCGTATAGCTTTTCGGCGATCCGTGACCGAAGGGATATCAGCATAGTCTGCTGCGATTAGCTCAAAGAGTCGCTGACGCTCAGCCTGAGTGCGCTGAGGAGTGGGATCTTCGAGCGAAGTAAGCAGGAGGCGCACCTCCAGCGAGTCATCTCGATCGGGGAGGTAAATGGTAGCATCGGCGAAGTGCAGGCCATACTCGTAGTAGTGGCGACCGATACGCTGCACTTCGATGATCTCACCGTTGGCAATGAAGTCAGATCGGTCGGGGCGCTTGGTGTAATGGTAGTTATTGCGAGCGACGATGAGGCGTTCACCTCGCACCACAGGCTCTTCCTCATAGAAGAGGACAGAGCTACGGATAGCATGGTTGCACTCCAGGGCGAGCTTATTCGATGGGCAGATGACCAAGCATTCTTCCTCCCCATACTTGCGGTAAGCCTCATCCAGCGTCTCGATGAACGTCCCGCCTTCAACTGGGAAGATCCCTCGCCATCCCTCTGTCTCCAGATGAATCGGCAGGATCTCCTCGGGATCTTCATCAGCATATTCGTCCAGAAGCTCACGGAGCTGGGTAGCATTATGCAGGATCCCCCCACGCTTCTGACGCACGACTTCACGCAGCTCCATCCCGTAGACATGGAGCCCGTAGCGTGAGGTAAGGACCTCTGCATTGAGCGCATCGCTGAGAGGAGTACCCACGGGAGGGAGCTGAGCCGTATCACCGACAAAGATGAGCTTAGCCTCATCCGCAGACCAGACATAGGACAGGAGGTCATCAAGAAGGTTGCCCGAGCCAAAGGGCGTCATCTCACCCATATCCCCTGAGATCATCGATGCCTCATCGACGATGAAGAGTGTCGGAGTCGCCCCGCTTACTCGTCCCAGCTGAAAGCTTCCACCCTCCTCCTGCATCTGCGTTGAGGCACGATAGATCGTGCGGTGAATCGTCGAGGCAGGGCGACCCGTAGAGGCGGACAAGACCTTTGCAGCTCGGCCCGTCGAAGCCATGAGCTCCACACGCAAACCCGCTCGCTGAGCCAGATCAGCTATCGTACGCAGAAGGAACGTCTTTCCCGTACCGGCATAGCCTGTGAGGAGGAAGAGCGCATAGGGCGAGGGCTCTTCTATATATTCGTAAAGGGTACCCAGTGCTTCCCGCTGGTCGCTGGTATAGCCATCCAGCGGAAGAGAGCTGAGGGCGCTAAGGAGCGCTGTATACGGCATGTAATAATAATTTCTATCTTTGTCCGTGTGAAGTTACGAATTATAGGCATAGGAACGGTCTTAGTAGCTCCACGCAATGAGACTCGTCTAACTCAAACTACTACATAGATCCAACAATGAAGAAAGTTATCCTCGCATTAGTAGCCTTGGCCGTAGTGGCACTTGCCTACATCACGATCCAGAGCGTGCTGGCACCAGTAACCTTCGACAAGAAGCAGAAGAAGATTGAGGTAGAGCTCCAGAAGCAGCTCAAGAAGATCGCAAGCCTTGAAGAAGCCTACAAGAGCGTCTACGACAAGTACGCCAACAAGGAAGAGCTGATCGACTTCGTACAGAATGGTCGTGTATTCTACATCCGTGCAGAGGGCGACTACACCAGTGCTATGCGTGACCAGGGCCTCACCGAAGAAGATGCAGCTCGTCGCGGGCTCATCCGTCGTGACACCGTCTGGGTCGCAGCTAAGGATACCCTGCTGAACGACGGCACGGATCTGGCTAAGCTCTTCATCATCCCCAACAACCCCGACTCTTCTATCCAGGTCGTAGCCAGCTCTATCGAGCAGGAAGTGGGCGAACTGAAGATCCAGATGCCCGTCTTCCAGGCATCAGCTTCTTACGAAAGCTACCTGAATCCTCTGAAGAACGAGCGTCGTGTACGTGAGAAGGTCGAAGCTGCTAAGGCTAAGACGAACGCCTTCCCCGGTCTTCGTGTCGGCTCTCTGACCGAAGCTAAGACGAACGGTAACTGGGAGTAATGACTCCGATACCACAGATCACAGCAGCTGAGGCTGCTCACTACAGCTTGTCCATCCGAACCACTTCGGGTGGACTTGCTTTTTGTATCACCTCCGAAGGGACGGAGGGTGCCGATGCTCCCCGCTGCATCGATAGCGGGAGGCTTGAGGCATCGGCTTCGGCACACTCCGTCTACGAGGTTCTGCAGGAGCTGTACTTCACGTATGAGTTCCTCAGCTATCCCTACCGCTCCATTCAATTCTTCTACGAGCCTGAGCAGGCTGTCCTCGTGCCCACGTCTCTTCTCCAAGAGGGAAGGGATGAGCTTTGGCTCCCCCACTCCGAGGATGCAGCAGGGTCACGTCAGGGAGAGGCCTTGAGCGCCCTACGCTACACGCTCCCTGACGACACGAAGACTTTCGTCCTCAGCTGGCAGCGCGAAGCCTATCAGTTCCTTCGCCGCACGCTCCTGCTTGTCGAGCCCGAGCCACACTTCGCTCCCATAGTAGAGGAAGAGCGGTCGAAGAGTAGAGCGGCCCAAGGACGTGAGCTCCTTCTCCTCCTTCGCTCCAGTGCAATGGAGCTCTTCATCATCGCAGGCGGAGAAGTCGAGGCGTATAATAGCGCTCCCATCATCTCGGGGCACAGCCAGGAGATCGTAGCAGGCGAAGTCGTCTTCTATACCTTTGCCTTCTGGCGTCACTTCGCTCTCGAGGGGAATACTGACCGCCTCACGATCGCCTTCAGTGAGGAGGAGAAAGCCCCAGCGCTGGCACAGCTCCAAGGAGCAGCCCACGAGGCAAGCGAACTGCTTCGCCCCTACATCTCACAGATCACCATCCAGGGCTACCATAGCCTCCCACACACTGGGAGCGAGGCAGCCACATCCCCACAAGCTTAAGAGAACATGCGCATCATCGGAGGTAAGTACAAGCGCCGCCGCTTCGACGTACCCAAGAGCTTCAACGCCCGCCCCACGACAGACTTCGCCAAGGAGAACCTCTTCAACGTCCTTCAGTACTACATCGACTTTGAGGACGCCACGGCCCTTGACCTCTTCAGCGGGACGGGCAGCATATCGGCAGAGCTCATCTCCCGAGGCTGTAGCCGTGTGATCGCACTTGAGCAGCGACGGGAGCACGCACTTTTCATTCGCTCCATCGCTCGCGAGCTGAAGGAGGAAGGGCGCCTGCAGGTCTTGCAGTCGGATGTCTTCCGCTACCTCCAGGCATCGAAGGGCGGAAGGCCGCAGTTCGACTTCATCTTTGCCGACCCACCTTACAAGCTGAAGGAGATCGCCACGCTGCCGCAGATGATCCTTAGCTCGGGACTCCTCAAGAGCGACGGCGTCGTCGTCGTGGAGCATCCCGGCACGTATGACTTCTCCGAGCTCCCCCACTTCGCAGAGCACCGCGAATATGGCTCGGTCAACTTCTCCATCTTCTCCCTCGCCGAAGACGAGGAGCAAGGTGAGGCCGAAGAATAGCCCAGCTATGCTCAACGAGGAAGGAGCAACCAGCGAAGCCCAGCTCTTAGAGCTTATGGCGCTACGTGCAGCGGGCCTTCCGCCACGCAAGCTCCTTCGCCTCTTCCTCTCTGACGAAGCTAAACCTGCCGAACTTCCCTTAGATCTACCGACTGACATCGATTGCTATCGCGAGATGATCGAGCAAGCCCTTCCTCTGGCCAAGGAGGAGCTCGCTCGCTGTCGTCAAGCGGGCATCACGATACTCCCCTACTTCACCAGCGACTACCCCGTAGCTCTTCACGCCTTGGGCGGAGCGCGCCCCGTGCTGCTCCATGCTAAGGGCGACCTTGGTTTACTTCAAAGTCCCGCCTCCATCCTCGGCATAGTCGGCACACGCCAGCCAAGTCCCAAAGGTCTCGCCGCTGCCCACCGCATAGCCTACGAAGAGGCGGAGAAGGGGCGAGTCATCTAGGCGGCCTAGCCTATGGGTGTGACGCCGCAGCCCACCACGGGGCACTCGAAGCGACAGGGCGTACCATCGCCGTCATCGCCACGGGGATTGACCGCGCGCATCCCGAGGCACATCAAGCACTCCAAGATCGGATCATCGCCTCTGGTGGACTTGTGCTCTCCGAATATCCGCTGACCACGCCCGTCGACACGTACCGCCTCGTCGCTCGTGACCGCCTGCAAGCCGCCCTCAGCGCCGAGCTTCTCGTCATCGAATGCGGTGTCCAAAGCGGCACGATGCACACCGTGCGCTTCGCCGAAAGGTACCACCGCCCGATCTTCGCACTCCCTCCCCACACCGACCACCTCCCCTCGCTGGAGGGGAATCGGCAGCTCCTCCAATCAGGGCGCGCTAAGCCCTGGTAAGAGCGCCTTATATGCGGAGGGAAACTTCCGCATATGCTCAAGGAAATCGCCGTATATATGCGCATCCTTCCCCTTCCTTTCTGATCCACGATGAAGCCCCTTTGCCCTCCCTCCGACAGACGTAATCGGAGGGCTTGGACAGGAAAAACGAGCGCTCCCCGCATCCAGCTGAGACAGCCGAATGCGGGGAGCGCCTTATGAAAAGAGGTAGCCGAAGCTACGTCTTCGCTTAGTCTTCGATAGCCGCGATACCGGGGAGCTTCTTGCCCTCGATAGCTTCGAGGAGAGCACCACCACCCGTGGAAACGTAGGAGACCTTGTCAGCGTAACCGAACTTGTTTACGCAAGCGACACTGTCACCACCACCGACGAGCGAGAAGGCACCATTAGCCGTAGCTTCAGCGATAGCAGCAGCTACAGCACGTGAACCATCAGCGAAGTTGTCCATTTCGAAGACCCCCGTAGGACCGTTCCAAAGGATGGTCTTCGAGCCAAGAATGACTTCGCGATAAGCCTTGATGCTGTCGGGGCCGATGTCCATACCGATCCAGCCAGCGGGGATATTGTCGTTCTGAGCGAAGGCCGTCTTAGCATCATTGCTGAAGGCATCAGCGATCTTCGAGTCCGTAGAGAGGACGAGGTTCACACCGTTAGCCTTAGCCTTAGCGACGATCTCGCGAGCCAGATCCAGCTTATCATCTTCGCAGAGTGAAGCGCCGATGTTGCCACCAGCAGCCTTAGCGAAGGTGTAAGTCATAGCACCCGTGAGGATGAGGTTGTCTACCTTGCCAAGGAGGTTCTCGATGATGTCGATCTTAGAAGAAACCTTCGAGCCACCCATGATAGCGGTGAAGGGACGCTGGATATCCTGCATGACCTTGTTCACAGCATCTACTTCCTTACCCATGAGGTAACCGAAGAGCTTGTGATCAGCATCGAAAGTAAGCAGCGATGAGCGCCGTAGAAGCGTGAGCGCGGTGAGCCGTACCGAAGGCATCATTGACATAGACGTCAGCAAGAGCAGCGAGCTTCTTGGTGAATTCCTTCTGGCTTTCCTTGATCGCCTTCTTAGCAGCAGCCTTCTCTTCGTCAGAAGCATCTTCGGCCAAGCCGCGGGGCTTGCCTTCTTCTTCAGCGTAGAAGCGGAGGTTCTCGAGAAGGAGAGCTTCGCCGGGCTTGAGGTTAGCAGCGAGCTCACGAGCTTCTTCGCCTACGCAGTCGGGAGCGAACTTGACATCGACGCCAAGGCACTTAGAGACGTGAGGGAGGATGTGGCGGAGGGGAGAACTTATCCTCGACCTTCTTAGGACGGCCAAGGTGAGAGCCGATGATGACCGAGCCACCGTCAGCGAGGATCTTCTTGAGGGTAGGGAGAGCAGCGCGGATACGCGTGTCGTCGGTGATGTTGAAGTCTGCGTCGAGGGGCACGTTGAAGTCCACACGTACGAAAGCCTTCTTACCAGCGAAGTTGAACTGATCAATCGTCATAGAGTAATTGAGCTAATAATACATTACTTGAATTGCCCACAAATGTACGTAATTATGAGCACTTATGGCTATTATCGTTATCTTTGTGACAGTATATATAATGCACTAAGAGTATGAATAGTCGCCTCGCCGAGCAGATATCTTACCTCCTACTACGCCACGAGTACGTCGTCGTACCCCAGTTGGGTGGATTCATCAGAGAGAAGCTCCCCGCCAGCTATGACCGCAGTAAGCATCTGGCCTACCCTCCCTCTGCCGAGCTCCACTTCAACGCCGAGATGACCCACAGCGATGGGCTTCTCGAGGAGCGCTATGCCCTTCTCCTGGGGCTATCGCTTCGTCGTGCTCGCCTCGTACTCGAGGAGGAGGTAAGTCAGCTGCGTCACCAGCTTATCCAGCAGGGTACGTATCATCTCTCAGGCATCGGGGAGCTCCAGCTCTCCCGCGAAGGGCACCTCAGCTTCACGCCAGATAGCGCCGCCCTCGCTACAAGTGCCAGTGCTTACGGCTACGCGCCCCTATCTCTTCCCGCACTGCCTCAGGTGACCAGCGGCAGACAAGCACTCTCAAGCGAGCAGGACAGCCGCTATATCTCCCTGCGCCTCCCCAAGCGTGCGCTTAGCTATGCAGCTGCTGTCGTCATAGCGGTCCTTGCACTCCTCCCCTGGGGGAACAAGGTCGAGACGGAGCAGCACTACCAAGCAGGCTTCACCCCTTCGGTCGAAGTGGCACGCCAGCTCTTCGGTGAGGAGAAGAAAGTCGATGCTTCTACCGAAGCCACTGCCAAGGACGAACAAGGCAACCTCCACTGGTCTACCGAGCAGGACGGCCGCTACTATATCATCATCGCTACCGAGCGCACAGAGGAGCGCATCCAGACCTGCGTAGAGCAGGCTCGCACTACCCTCCCCGAAGCCGCACTCACCGCACTGCGCTCTCCCCATGGTCGCACGATTCGTCTTGCTCTTACCTCCTTCGACTCCTCTGCTGAGGCCTATGCTTACCTCAACGAGCTGGTGAAGGAGCATCCTGCCCACCGCTCAGCGTGGGTCTTCCACAACAACTAAGACTTAGCTGCTCCCAAGACGACAGCAGCTCCTCTCCATACAAGTGGAGTCCATCTCCCCACACGACATCGTCACACAGATTAAAGCCGAGGCCCTTCGCCTCGGCTTCTCTGCATGTGGCATCGCCCAAGCTGGCGCTGTCCCCGAAGCTATTCTGCAGGAATACGCCTCATGGATCGAGACGGGCTACCATGGCGATATGGATTACTTAGCCCGCAATCGTGAGCTAAGAAGTGACCCGCGCGTGCTTCTCCCTGGGACAAAGACGCTCATCATGGTAGCGATGAACTACTATCCTGAGACAAAGCAAGCCCCCGAAGCCCCACAGTTCGCCTACTATGCCTACGGGCGAGACTACCATAAGGTCGTCAAGAAAAGGCTTGACCAGCTCTTAGCCTACATGCGCTCAGAGCTACAGCTCCTGTCACGGGGCGCGCCTTCTCTGACTCCGCACCGATCATGGAGCGCTATTGGGCCGAGCAGGCAGGGCTTGGCTGGCGCGGAAAGAACAGCCTACTCATCATCCCACGTGCAGGGAGCTACTTCGTCTTGGGTGAGCTTCTCATCGACATAGAGCTACCGACGGACAGCCCGATGCGCAACCTCTGCGGACGCTGTGAGCGCTGCCAGATCTCCTGCCCGACAGAGGCTTTCCTCGAGCCTGGGCGTATCGATGCACGCCGATGCATCAGCTACCTCACCATCGAGCAGAAGGGTGAGATCCCCCCCCCGAACTCCGCGAACGCATGGGACGTCGGGTCTACGGATGTGATGCCTGCCAGCAGTGCTGCCCATGGAACCGCTATGCCCGCCCCACGACCATCGCCGACTACACTCCACGTGAAGCCCTGCTTTCCCTCTCTCCCGAGGAGCTCGAAGCGATGAGCGAGGAAGAGTACTTAGCACTCTTTGCTGGCACAGCTGTCAAGCGAGCTGGTCTTGCGGGCCTACAACGAACGATGCGTGATCTGCGAGACAACTTCACCTTGCCCATAGACACGGTCTCTACTTCAAGCGCAGTCCGTCGCTTCATTCGCCCTACCACAGACGATACCACCTCCGAGGGCTAAGCCACACTCGACCAGATAGGATCAGCTCTCTCACCGACGAAAGAAGGGCGACCCATATTAGTATAAGAATAAGACTACACTGATCAATAAAGCGACCTATATTGGTCAGCGAGTCAACCTACTATTAGGTCGTTGCTCTGCGTAGGGATAAAAGTTATGGACGAGTGGCAAATAAGTTTGGACTACGTACGTGGATCTAATATCTACGTGCGTGGATATTGGGATTTACGTGCCTGGTCTTTAAGACTACATGCATAGATAGAAGAATACCACTACGGGAAGGCGCTTTTTCTTCACGGGAATGACACTTTTTCCTCTGCGAAATCAGAGGAATACTTCCGATAAAGCGAGGGGCTTGTGTATCTCTTCGGAGAGGCATTATCAGGGAGCTGAGCACACGATGCCTTAGCACAATTATTAGTAGGGGGAAGGACTCTGAGGCAACAGTCTCATATTGGTTGAGCCAGTGACCAATATAGGTTCACCGCCATCACCAATAAAAGAACTCCTAAAACTCTTCTTATAAGGGGATATATCCCTGGATGAATTATCACCCACCTTCTTCTAATCCATTCAGTTCTTGTACCTTTGCAGACGAATGCACGAGATGACCACCATCCTTAGCTTAACACACTTAATCCGTAGATGAAACAAAGCCTTCGCCTCGGCCTTCGGGCTCTCGTCCTCACGAGTCTTTCCCTCCTCGCTGTACCCGCCATGGGGCAGAATATCCAGCTGCACTATGACCTCGGTCGCTACCTCTACCCCAAAGTACAGGCTGACCGTCCGCGCATGACGATGACCGTAGAGCAGCAGAGCCTTGACCGCTTCGGCGATACGTTCTACTTCGTCGATATGTCCTTCCTCCAGCAGGGAGCAGTGAGTGCCAACTGGAAGTTCATGCGCAACCTACGCTTTTGGCAGGGTCCACTCTCTTGGCACGTGCGCTATGACGGCGGCCTGCGCTTCATCAATGCCAATGCTCCCGAACCTGTGGGCTCACGTGCGATCTCGCTCAATGATGCCTTCATGACGGGGGTGACCTACACCTACCTCAGCCCCGAGCGTCGCACGATGCTCAGCCTCACCCCACTCTACAAGTATATACGTGGGATTGCCCAGCCACACAACTATGAGCTCTGCGGAGTGTGGAAGTTCGCTCCTGGCAATGGTCTCATCACCGCTACGGGCTTCTTCAGCTGGTGGCATCAGAAGGATCCCCGCATCGGTTGGGGCACAGACTTCAAGTTCATGTCGCAGCCGCAGGTGTGGTGCAACCTCAATAAGATCCCAGGTGTTGCACCAGACTTCAACCTCAGCATAGGTAGTGAAGTACGCATATCGAAGAATGTCGATGCCCCTCAGTGGCTCGTAGCACCGACACTCGCCCTCAAATGGAGCTTCGGTAAATAGCCCCGAACGTATCAAATAAGCGAAGCCCTTAGGACTGATCAGTCCTAAGGGCTTCTTCTTATTTCATCGCCTTCAGCACAAGCTGTAGCAACCTCCAGCTCGGGCTTGTACCCAACCATCCAGCTCGAGATCAAAGAGCTCACTTCGGACGGTCATCAAGTCCATACCCGATAGGCGGGATAGCTCATCGACAGAAAGCACACCCTGCTCTATCAAGATAGCGAGCAAAGGATGAGGTGGATACTCCCTCGCGGGAGAAGGGAGAGCTGGCTTTTCTACAAGAGGGGTAGAGAAGGGATGTGCTTCTGCTCCTTCATCCAAAGCCCCCCACCCCAGCTCCTTTATCATCGAGGACGCTCCAAGATAGAGATGGGCACGCTGCTCCTCGATGAGCTTATGACAGCCGATACTCTCAGGGTCCGTCAAGCGACCTGGGCAAGCGAAGACTTCACGCCCCGATTCGAGAGCATAGTTTGCCGTCGAGAGTGACCCGCTATGTTCGCCCGCCTCGATGACGATAGTCGCAGCACTCAGCCCTGCGATGATACGGTTACGCGCAACGAAAGCCTGACGATAGGGCTTTACCCCTGGCGGATATTCGCTTACCCAAGCACCTCCATCACGCAGGATCTGCTCGGCGATCCGCCAGTGCGCACTCGGATAGAGCGTATCCAACCCATGGGCGAGCACAGCCACCGTCGGAAGACTCAGATTTAGCGCAGCCTCATGAGCCTGTATATCGACTCCGTAGGCCAGCCCACTGACAATCGTAGATGCAGGGCAAGTAGCCGACAGTTCTCTCACCACCTGCTGGGTAAGTGCACGTCCATAGTCGGAGATGCTCCGCGTGCCGACGACACTCACATGCTTGCGCTCCTCCCAAGCTGCATACTCCCCGCGCACATATAGCACCATGGGCGGAACAGCAATCTCACGAAGAGGCGCTGGATAGTCCTCGCTAAGAAAGAAGATGGGGCGAATACCTTCCCTCTGACTGCGCTCCTCGATACGCAGAGCCTCTTCAACCAAAGTAGGTGAAGCCAGCTGCTGCGCTATACGCTGAGGCAGGCGGGGAAGGATACGAGCACGAAGCTCCGCATCAGTGAAGAGAGCCGTAGCAGAGCCGAGGGCTTTCGATGAGCTCAATAGCAGAGCGAGGGCCGACGTACTTAGTGAGGGAGAGTGCAATGGCATAGGTCCGCTCGGTCGGAGTAAGGCTAGATGGCATAGACGGTAAGGTGAAAGTAGTAGAGAAGGCTGAGCCCCCGCCCTTCTCCAGCGGAAAGAGAGAGGCGAGGGCTCAGTCGAAAGTATTGGAAGAGGTGTGCGAAGAGGCTTAATGTGCCAGCATATCTTCGGTGATGTTGGTGAACTTATTGTCCTTGATATTGCGATAGGCAACAGCAGCACCATCCCAATACGTGGGGAAGCCACCACGAACTGCTCCGATGAAGATCAGGCGGATCTTGTGCCAGCCAGCCTTCAGAGCTACGCTCTTGTCTCGACGGCTCGACTTAGCGACTTCACCGCTATTGTCGATGAGGAGCTTGCCATCGATATACATCTGATCAAGGTCCGTAGAGAAGACATAGACACCATCCTTGGGAATCTTCACATAGCCATCACCGATGACAGCCTTAGGCTTGATCTCTGCCATGTGATTCTTGACGACGTCAGGACGAAGGTCTTGAGGACGCTTGGCGATACCCTTAGTCCAGTTCGTCACACCGATAAGATCAGTAGCCTGGTAATAGTCTCCAATAGAGGTCTTCGTAGCCAGACCTGGCTTGAGGTTAGCAACGGTAGCTGCAGGAGCAAGAGTCTGCTTCTCAAAGGTAATCTCACGTACGGGGCTTGTCTTACCAGAAGGAAGGATAGAAGCTACACGGATGACTTCGCTCTTGGTGACCTTAAGAGGCATGGTGTAGCTCTCCGAGGACAGCGTGGGCGTGCTACCATCACGCGTATAGACGATACGGATAGGACGAGTCGTCTTGAGAGACAGCTCAGCGCTATCGGTGAAGGCGATGAAGTTGAGAGAAGCAACCGTCTTCTCGTAACTATCCTTAGGATTTACGTTAGGCAGAGGCTGCTCAGGCTGTGGGATATGGTAGTTCGCACCATGCATATCAAGGCGGACATACGCATTGTCAAGACGGCGATTGAAGTCCTTGAAGTCACGGCTTGCGATGGGCGACCAGACGGCTTCTGCAAGAGCAATCTCACGAGGGAAGGCACGGTACTGCATGATCTCAGGAGTATAGAGATACTCAGCCCAGAGGTTAGTCTGTGCACCCTTGATGTGGTGACGCTTATCGGGAGCGATAGCTTCGGGGATAGGATTATAGTTGTAGACCTTCTCAAGAGGAGCATAGCAGCAGATAGCTACGGGCTCGATCTTGGGGTCACCCTGATAGTGGTCAATATAGAGGCCACCGCTACCAGGGGTCATGATCACGTCGTGACCCATGTTGGCAGACTGGATACCACCATCTTCACCACGCCAGCTCATAACGGTAGCCGTAGGAGCAAGGCCACCTTCGAGGATCTCATCCCAGCCGATGAGCTTCTTCCCATACTTAGCGAGCATCTTCTCAGCACGGCGGATGACGTAGCTCTGGAGCTCGTGCTCATCCTTCAGACCTTCAGCCTTGATGCGCTTCTGGCAGTTAGGACATTCCTTCCAGCGATCCTTAGGACATTCGTCCCCACCGATGTGGAAGTATTCACCTGGGAAGAGGGGTACGACTTCGTCGAGTACATTTTGGATGAACTCAAAGGTCGACTCCTTACCAGCGCAATAGACATCATCTTCGATACCCCAAATATTACGTACGATATACTTACGACGGTTGGGGAAGCAGGTAAGCTCAGGGTAAGAGGCGATAGCACCCATACCGTGACCTGGCATCTCAATCTCAGGGATGATCGTCACAAAGCGATCCTGTGCATAGCGAACGATCTCGCGGACCTGATCCTGCGTATAGAAGCCACCGTAGCGACTGCCATCTCCTTCGATACGCCAAGCACCGACCTCAGTAAGGCGGGGATACTTCTTGATCTCAATACGCCAGCCCTGGTCCTCTGTGAGGTGCCAGTGGAGCTTATTGATCTTGAACATGGAGATGATATCGATGTGCTTCTTCATCTCGTCTACCGTGAGGAAGTGACGGCATACATCGACCATCACACCACGATACTCGAAGGCAGGCTCATCAGAAATACGAACGGCAGGATCGTCCAAGCAGTCGTGGGAAGAGTCCCGACCTTACCGGTAGACTCGACCTCCGCAGGGAGTAGCTGCATCAAGCTCTGGAAGCCCCAGAAAAGAGCCTTCGCCGAACGACCAACGATCTCGACACCGCGGGAAGAAGAGTTCAGCGTATAGCCCTCATCGCCAAGGGCGAGCTTAGGATCGATGCGGACGAAGATACCTCTCTGCACTGCCTTGCTCCCCTGTACGGCTCGGAGGGTGAAGCCCGTAGAGCGGTTAATCTTCTCGGTGAAGAAGCGGGCGATTGTCAGAGCTGAATCTCCCGAGGCGATGACGGGGGTCCTCTCTGTGAGAGCGAAGCCTGCCTCCTTGTGCAGTTTGAGCTGCTTAGGACGAGGGATGATGTTGATCCCCTCGTTGTACGAAGGGGTGAAGGTGGATACCTTGAAGGTCGCACTAGCGGACAGAGCGGTAGCCCCTCCGATACAGAGAGCTAGCGCACAGGCCATTCGTGTAAATAACTTCTTCATTGAGTCTATTTGAGTGATATGATCAGCGCTACTGATAAATCCTCAAGAGAAGGCTCATCGAACGCTGTAATACAAATATATGGAAAAACGAGTAGCCCGAGGCTTGCGCCGGAGTAGCATACACTACTCTGGACAATAGCCTCGGGTCACTTGTTAACTCAGGTTCACGCCGACTGGCCCGACCTGATCGGTAAGATCTACCAAGCGAAGATAGGATAGTTAGCCATCATTTCGTTGACTTCCTTGCGGACAGCAGCGATGACAGCTTCATCTTCGGGCGCAGAGAGGACGCGGTCGATGAGGGAGACGATGTACTCCATCTTATCTTCCTTGACACCACGAGTAGTGATAGCAGGCGTACCGACACGGATACCCGAGGTCTGGAAAGCCGAGCGGCTATCGAAGGGAACCATGTTCTTATTCACCGTAATGTCGGCTGCTACAAGAGCCTTTCAGCCACCTTACCGGTGAGCTCGGGGAACTTACCACGCAGGTCGATGAGCATGCAGTGGTTGTCCGTGCCGCCAGATACGACACCGTAGCCACGGCGTACGAAGGCTTCAGCCATAGCCTGAGCATTTTTCTTGACCTGACGACCGTATTCCTTGAATGAGGGCTGGAGAGCTTCGTAGAAGGCTACTGCCTTAGCTGCGATGACGTGCTCCAGAGGACCACCCTGTACACCTGGGAAGACTGCAGAGTCGAGGAGTGCGGACATCTTCTTGATCTCACCCTTAGGCGTAGTCTTGCCCCAAGGATTATCGAAGTCCTTACCCATAAGGATGATACCACCACGAGGACCGCGCAGCGTCTTGTGCGTCGTGGAGGTGACGATATGAGCGAACTTGACAGGGTTGTCGAGAAGACCTGCAGCGATGAGCCCAGCAGGGTGAGCCATATCGACGAGGAAGATAGCCCCAATCTTATCTGCGATCTCACGGATACGCTTGTAGTCCCATTCGCGAGAGTAAGCCGAGCCCCCTGCGATGATGAGCTTAGGCTTGTGCTCGAGAGCACGCTGCTCCATCTGATCGTAGTCCACGCGACCCGTTTCTTCGCTAACATTGTAGTCGATAGCATGGTAGAGAATGCCTGAGCTATTGACAGCAGAGCCGTGGGAGAGGTGACCACCATGGGCGAGGTTCAGCCCCATGAAGGTATCGCCAGGGTTGAGACAGGCGAGGAGAACGGCCATATTTGCCTGAGCACCTGAGTGAGGCTGTACGTTTGCCCATTCAGCACCGAAGAGCTGCTTGATGCGGTCGATAGCGAGCTGCTCAGACTTGTCTACTACTTCGCAACCACCATAGTAGCGCTTACCAGGATAGCCTTCTGCATACTTATTGGTCATGCAGCTACCCATAGCCTTCATGACTTCTTCACTGACAAAGTTCTCAGAGGCAATGAGCTCAATACCCTTGAGTTGTCGTTGACGTTCCTCTTCAATCAGAGTGAAGATAGCGGAGTCGTTCATAGTTTCTTACGTGTTATTGTTTGGATGGATATAGTTGAGTGATGTACTCTTGTGCTTCGTGCTATTGTACTTACTGAGTGTATTCGTATCTCTACAAGGCAAAGATAAGAATTGTATCTATATATCAAAGCTTTCCTAAAGAGTTCTTTTGGGACGCTCCGAAGAAGCTCTTCAAAGGGCCTCAAGAGTCATCAAAAAGAGGGAGACAATCTACTGAATCATAGTATATAGCACCGCAAGAGGGCTACTCTCATCCCTTAGCTCTATACCCGACTCTATACCACACTATAGGTGCTAACATAGAGACTGAATATCTAAAATATTTTGAGAAGGGGAAATACTACCAAGGATAGAGGCAGCGACCTCCTCCTCTATATTAAAGTAGCAAGCATGAGAGATAGTAGTCGACCAATGTATAATTCACAAGCTTACACCTTAAGTTCTGTGCAAAAAGAAGCCCCTCCCTTCGTCCCGATAGGACGAAGGGAGGGGCATTACTTACTTAGACCTTAGTGCTTATTCCTCTATCGTAGGAGCGATACAAGCACAGAAGGCGGGGATCAGATTGCGGTCGCCGAAGCCATTGTCTACGCGAGCGACATTGATCCAGAACTTATTCTCACGCAGGTAAGGCAGCGGATAAGCAGCCTTCTCACGGGGATAGCTGTGTGACCAAGAGTCAGAGACCACTTCATACTCAGGATGAGGAGCATTCTTCAGCACGTTGTCTTCGGCGTCAGCACGACCGTCCTTGATCTCCTGCATTTCACCCCAGATGCACTGCATCACTTCGAGGAAGCGATCCAGCTCAGCCTTACTTTCACTTTCGGTGGGCTCGATCATGAGCGTGCCATGTACAGGGAAGGAAAGCGTAGGAGCATGGTAGCCGAAGTCCATGAGGCGCTTAGCGATATCGCTCTCATCAACGCCGTAGGTTTCCTTGAGCTTGCGGCAGTCGAGGATCAGCTCGTGACCGACGCGGCCCGTTGCCCCCGTGTAGACGATGCCATAGGTATCCTTGAGACGGACAGCCATGTAGTTGGCATTGAGGATTGCCGTGCGAGTAGCACGCTCAAGCCCCTTCGTACCCAGCAGGCGGATGTAAGCGTAGGAGACGACATCGATACCAGCACTACCGAGAGGAGCAGCAGAGACAACGTTCCCTTCGATGGGCTCGTAGTCGACGCCATAGCCATGCGTAGGCTGGTAAGGAGCGAGAGCCTCGGTCATACAGATAGGACCACTACCAGGACCACCACCACCGTGAGGGATAGCGAAGGTCTTATGCAGGTTGAGGTGACAGACGTCTGCACCGATGAAGCCAGGGTTAGTAAGACCTACCTGAGCATTCATATTCGCACCATCCATGTAGACGAGGGCTCCGCAATCATGGATACGCTTACAGAGGTCGATGATATTCGTCTCGAAGATCCCGTGCGTACTGGGATAAGTGATCATCATCGCAGCGAGGTCATCCTTATGCTCCTCGGTCTTCTTCATGAAGTCTTCCCAGTCGACATTACCATGCGCATCACACGCTACGATGACGCACTGGTAGCCACACTGTGAAGCCGAAGCAGGGTTCGTACCGTGAGCAGAAGCAGGCAGAAGGATCTTACTGCGGTGACCACCTCCGTGAGCTTCGTGGTAAGAGCGTATCGTACGCAGACCGGCATATTCACCAGCAGCACCCGAATTAGGCTGGAGCGATACGACGGGCAACCCCGTGATCGTAGCTAAGAGACCCTTGAGGTTCTCCAGCAGCTCGAGGGAGCCCTGTACCTGCTCAGTAGGAGCATAGGGATGGATGTTGCAGAAGGCTGGGTTGCTGAGAGGAATGACTTCCGTGGCAGCATTGAGCTTCATCGTGCATGAGCCGAGAGAGATCATCGAGTGCGTCAGGGAGATATCCTTACGCTCGAGACGCTTGATATAGCGCATCATCTCGGTCTCCGTATGGTACTTGTTGAAGACTTCGTAGGAGAGGAAGGGCGAGGTACGTACGAACTTGCGATCAATGTGGATCGTGTGTTCGCCGACTTCGTCATTGAAGTTGCTCTCCTTGCCAAGGGCAGAAGCGAAGATGTAGCAGAGGACGCTGAGGTCTTCGGGCAGTGTCGTTTCGTCAATGCTAAGCAGAGCGACCGTACCACAGGGAGCATAGAAGAGGTTCACACGACACTCCTCTGCGATCTCACGTAGCTTAGCTGCAAAGCCTGCTTCCTCGGGGAGGATGACGCAGAGTGTATCGAAGAAGTTCTCATGCAGGAGGCGATAGCCAAGATCTTGAAGCTTCTTTGCGAGGAAGCCTGTGTAAGAATGGACACGGCGTGCAATATTCTTCAGGCCTTCGGGACCATGGTAGACGGCATAGAAGCCACTCATCGAAGCCAGCAGAGCCTGAGCGGTACAGATATTACTCGTAGCACGCTCGCGCTTGATATGCTGCTCGCGAGTCTGCAGTGCGAGGCGATAGGACTCCTTGCCCAGGCGGTCCTTACTCAGACCGATGATACGCCCTGGTAGCGTACGCTTGTACTCCATGCGACAAGCGATGTATCCAGCAGAGGGACCACCGAAGTACATGGGCACACCGAAGCGCTGAGCTGAGCCGAAGACGACGTCAGCACCCCATTCTCCTGGAGGCGTCAGCAGGACAAGACCGAGGAGGTCAGCAGCGACCCCAACCTTGATATCTGCGTCGTGAGCCTTGGTCACAAACTCAGAGTAGTCATTGACACCACCGAGTGATCCTGGGTACTGTACGATTGCTCCGAAGAACTCGTCACCGAAGTCAAACTCGTTCCACTTACCGAGGACTACCTCAATACCCTGAGGGATACAGCGCGTCAGGATGACATCACGAGTGGAAGCGAAGACGTCCTTGTCGACGAAGAGCTTGCGCGCACCGAGCTTCACCTTAGCCTTAGAGCGCTCGTTGAAGAGAAGGAAGGCGGTTTCAGCCCCAGCCGTTGCTTCGTCAAGGAGGGAGCAGTTACTCAAGGGGAGTGCCGTCAGGTCTGTGATGACCGACTGGAAGTTGAAGAGCGCTTCAAGGCGACCCTGAGAGATCTCTGCTTGATAGGGAGTATAGGATGTGTACCAGACGGGATTCTCCAGTACATTACGCTGGACGACGGGGGGGAGTACGGTATCGTACCAGCCTTGGCCGATGTAGGAGGTATAGACTTCGTTCTTAGATGCAAGGTCTGCGATATGCTCAGCAAACTCCCGCTCAGTCATAGGCTCGGGGAGATCCAGAGGCTTGTCCAATCGAATGTTGGAGGGTAGAGTCTGGTTGATGAGCTCATCTAAGGTCTTCACCCCGATGGTACGAAGCATCTCATCGGCGTCGTGCTGCCCTACGCCTATGTGGCGGATGGAAAAGTCATTGGTGTTCATTGGCGAACGTTAGCTTAAGTATTGTTATAGTAGTCGTACGCTGATCTATCTACAGCGTACCAAAGGTAGGTATTTTGCAGGCTCGTTGTACCTCAATGATTTACAAAAATATCTTACAAAGTTTACCGCCTTAGTGTTAGCTTGTTATCCCAACAAACACCACCATCCCACACATCCCTTAGTGTGAATAGGAGGCTACTATATACTTGGAGTAGATGGCATCTAAGGTTATCAAGATGCGATAGGTATCTATACAAAAAGAGAGCACGGCTTTCGCTATGCTCTCTTCTTTGGCGGTATGGACGGGACTCGAACCCGCGACCCCCTGCGTGACAGGCAGGTATTCTAACCAGCTGAACTACCACACCGTGCTTGCTGATTTGCGTTGCAAAGATAGTATAAGTTTTCCAAGCCTCCAAATATCCCCCATTTTCACCAGCCGACCACATGAAGAGACCATTGCACAAGGACATCTCTTCACAGCTTGCACTCTCCTCCGTCAAACTTCTCAGCCTAAAGGCTCCGATTTTCGAGGCAAGAAGGTACAAGCAATGAAGAATTGGGCTTGCGCAATGGCTCCGTATATAGGTATATGGGTGTGTGGGTAGAGCTATATTAGGATGGCAAAGAAAACTATATAGCTTGGTGACGTGACCTATATTAGGTTATTGCTCTGCGTAGGGAGAAAAGTTATGGATGAGTGGCAGATAAGTTTGGGCTACGTACGTGGACGATAAATCTACGTACGTGGCTATTTGGATTTACGTGCCTGGTCTTTAAGACTACGTACATAGACAGAGGAAAACCACTACGGGAAGGCGCTTTTTTCTTCACGAGAATGACGCTTTTCCCTCCGCTGGATAAGAGGAATACTCACGATAAGGTGAAGGACTTGTGTATCACTTCGGCGAGGCATATCGGGGAGCTGGGCGTGCGATGCCTTAGCACTCTAAATAGAGGACAGGACTCGCGGCAACAGCCTCATGAGGAGGAAGACCTTTGTCATACCAGCCCCCCCCTATCCCTATCTGTCACTACATCCCCCTCCCCTTATAGAATAGACCTTTGCAGAAGAGTAAAATCAATCAGTACTGGTACATCTGAGGAGTATAAGAAAGTCTCTGAATCCGTCTAAGAAGTGATAGGATGATCATGTGGTGGTCTTCCGCTATTTTTGCAGGCGAAGGAGATGGCAGGAGAGGTCCCTACTTCGATCTCTTACCCCTCCCCCTATACATTATATAATGGACAAGATACCTACTCCGCATATAGGACTAACCTCCGAGCAGGCACACAAGAGCCGGCTACAACACGGCAGCAATGAGCTGACACCCCGTCCACGCACCTCGCGCTGGAAGCTTTTCCTCGAGAAATTCGAGGATCCCATCATCATCATCCTACTCATCGCCATGGCCCTCTCCCTCCTATCGGCCTGCTATGAGTATTTTGTCACCAAGACTGATCCCACAGGAGCTGGATTCTTTGAGCCTGTCGGAGTCTTCTTAGCGATACTACTTTCCACAGGCATAGCTTTCTACTTCGAGCTAAAGAGCGAGAAGGAGTTCGAGCTTCTGAGCCAGGTAGGCGACGAGGTGTGCTACAAGGTCATGCGCGATGGCGAGATCATACAGATCCCGAAGCGCGAGATCGTCGTCGGCGACCTGCTCTATCTGGAGACGGGGGAGGAGATCCCAGCCGATGCCGAGCTCCTTGAGTCCGTCACGCTCTCAGTAGATGAGTCGACACTCACGGGTGAGCCGATGACGATCAAGAGCGTACACCCTGACGATCAAGACAGCGAAGCCACTTACCCTACCAATTATATATGTCGTGGTACGACCATCCTTGAGGGACATGCCGTCTGTCGCGTACAGGTCGTCGGAGATGCGACCGAACAGGGGAAGATCTTCGAGGGCATTCAGATAGATGCCTCCGTAGAGACGCCACTGAATCGGCAGCTTGATCACCTCAGCAGTCTCATAGCCCGTATCAGCTATATCCTCGCGGCGCTTGTCCTCGTAGGCAGCACCCTGATCTATGCTCTCAATGGGGGCTTTGCAGCTCCATGGGATGCTACACTCTCCTACTTCCTCGGCAAAATCATGCTCGCCGTGACAGTCATTGTCGTCGCTGTCCCCGAGGGGCTACCAATGAGTGTGAGTCTCTCTCTGGCCTATAGCATGCGTAGCATGATGCGTAGCAACAACCTCGTTCGCCGTATGCACGCGTGCGAGACGATGGGTGCTATCACCGTCATCTGCACCGACAAGACGGGGACGCTCACGGAGAATCGAATGCGCATCGAGAGCTTCTTCAGCGAAGCCTCGACTGAGGCACAAAGCCTTCTCCCCGAAGCCATAGCAGCCAACACAACCGCCTTCCTCAATACACACGACCGACAGCACCCCGAGGTCATGGGTAATCCTACCGAAGGAGCCCTCCTTCTTTGGATACGAGGACAAGCGTACGACTACCTCACCCTTCGTGAATCTGCCCCTATCATCCGACAGCTCCCCTTCTCGACAGAGCGCAAGTACATGGCAACTTTAGTCCAGTCCGCAATGCTTGAAGGGAAGGCCGTACTCTATGTCAAGGGGGCACCAGAGATTCTGCTCAGCCTATGCAACCCTCCTATGGAGGTACGTACCCGCTACGAAGCCCAACTACAGCAGTATCAGTCACGCGCCATGCGAACACTCGCTCTTAGCTACCGCATAGTCGAGAGTCTGACAGAGCAAGAGAAGCCTCTTGATGAGCTGATCCAAGAAGGACTACAGCTACAAGGCATCTTTGGCATCATGGATCCCGTGCGTAGCGAAGTACCCGCAGCTATCCAGCAGTGCCGAGAGGCAGGTATCGGCGTGAAGATCATCACAGGGGATACCTCTGGCACGGCTAAAGAGATCGCCCGACAGATCGGTCTCTGGACGGATCGTTCTACGACCGATGAGATCATCACAGGAGCAGACTTTGAGGCCCTCACAGACGACGAAGCTAAGGCACGACTTGCCCATCTTAAGATCATGGCACGTGCACGCCCTATGGACAAGGAGCGCCTCGTACGCCTGCTACAAGAGTTGGGCGAAGTCGTAGCCGTCACCGGAGATGGGACCAACGATGCCCCAGCCCTCAATAGAGCACATGTCGGGCTGTCGATGGGGGACGGTACGGCGGTAGCTAAGGAAGCCAGCGATATCACCATCTCGACAGCTCGTTTGCCAGCATCGCGCAGGCCGTACTATGGGGGCGCTCACTCTACCTGAATATCCAGCGCTTCATCCTATTCCAGATGACGATCAATGTAGTGGCATGCCTCACCGTCCTTATAGGTGCCTTCCTCGGCAAGGAGTCTCCCCTCACCGTGACACAGATGCTCTGGGTGAACCTCATTATGGATACCTTTGCGTCGCTGGCGCTGGCCTCCCTACCACCCAGCCCTCATCTCATGAAGGAGTGTCCACGCAAGGCCTCTGCTGGGATCATCACACCGCAGCTCGCACGACAGATATTCGGAGTCGGGGGCCTGTTCCTCCTTCTGCTCTTTGCTCTACATTATATATTGGAGCACTTGGACCTCACGACGGGACAGTGGGTTGAAGGGAAGGAGCAACTTACGGCACTCGACCTATCCGTATTCTTCACCACCTTTGTCTTTCTTCAGCTGTGGAATATGTTCAACGCAAAGGCATTCCACTCGGGTCGCAGTGCATTCGCAGGCATGGATCGAGCGCGCTACTTCCTGCTGATCACAGCTGTCATCCTCGTAGGGCAGTTCTTAATTACTACCTTTGCATATGATTTCTTCCAGATAGCTCCTCTCCCATTCAGCTACTGGATCGCACTCCTCATAGCCACTAGCCCAGTACTCTGGATCGGTGAGTTGGGGCGTCTCATCGCCCGCCTCACTGGACGGCTTCGTGCATAAGTAAGCAGATTACAGTTCCTACTCCGATGATATGTAGTTCACTCCACCGCCCCCTGTGTACCATTCTCTTGGGAATAGGGCTTCTCACCTCCTCTTGTCAGCAGGGCGAGCAGCGGTCTACCCGACTCCAGATTGCCACGACGATAGCACCAGCAGCTCAGGTCATCACGGAGATCGCTGATAGCTTGGTTGCGGTGACGACACTACTCCCCCAGGGGGAATAATCCAGAGAATTACGAGCCTACACCACAGGCCATCCAAGCACTCGCCTCCAGCACAGCCTACTTCTACATGGGTGATCTGGGCTTTGAGCGTAGCTGGGTGGAGCGTATCCATACGATGCAGCCAGCCCTGCAGCTCGTACGTCTCGATCAGGACTTGGTAGGGCCTGCACATCACCACAGCGGTAACTCCACTCATCTTCACGACCCACACTACTGGGCAAGTGTACGCGGGCTTCAGTCCATGGGCAAGAGCATATACAACTCTCTCTGCCGTATTGATACGACGCACCGAGCACAGTATGATGCGGGTTACCAGCGCTTCGTCCAGCGTCTGGAGCACGTAGAGCGGACGATAAAAGAGCAACTCTCCGATATACCCTCGCGTGCCTTCGTCATCTACCATCCGTCCCTCTCTGAGTTTGCAGAGGAGTATGGTCTCAAGCAGCTAGTCATCGAGCAAGATGGCAAGGAGCCTACGCCTCAGCATATACAAGCACTCATCGAAGAAGCTAAGAAGCTTGGCGTACGCGTGGTCTTCATTCAGCAGGAGTTTGACTCCAAGCTCATCGAGAGCATTGCGAAAGAGCTCGGCGCGCGTATGGTCGTCATCAACCCGCTGGGAGGGGGACTGGAAGGAGCAACTTCTACTCATCACTCGTGCACTGAGCGATACCACCTCATCTATCCCTACAAGATGACCGCCCCTATGCAGCCACTCTTAGAGCTACATAATGCGACCCTCGGCTATCCCGACAAGGTCGTACTTGAGCACCTCAACTGGAGCGTACGTCGTGGTGAGCGATGGGCCATCACGGGACCGAATGGCAGCGGTAAGACGACCCTCATGCGTACTCTGCTGGGGCTCATCCCGCTACAAGCTGGGCGGCTCCTCCGCTACGACCATGAGGGCCATACTACCGACCAGCTGGTCGCCAGCTACCTTCCCCAGATCAATCAGATTGATCGCCACTTCCCCATCCACGTCCACGAGGTTATTGACTCTGGCCTCCCAAAAGGTACCACGGGGCGCAGCGTGCGTAGAGAGCAGGTAGAGAAGCTCGCAGAAGCCATCGGACTCACGCACCTCCTCCAGCAACCCATCGGCAAGCTCAGCGGTGGTCAGCTCCAGCGAGCTCTGCTCGGTCGTGCGCTGGCATCTAATCCCGAGCTTCTGATCCTCGACGAGCCACTCAGCTTCCTGGACAAGTCTTATAAGGAAAGCTTCGAGTCGCTACTGGAGCAAGTCGTACGCCCCGAGACAACGATGCTCATGGTCACCCACGACCTCCACCAAGCCAAGTCCGAGTACTGGCAGACCCTTACCCTTGGACGCTTCGAATAGACTTATGAATAAGAAAGCCTATCCACTCGCTCTACTATCCCTCCTCACGGCTCTCCCCTCTGAAGCGCAGAGTGCAGCCGATACGCTCAGCTACACGACGGCAGCTATATATCGCCCCGACACGCTGAGCAATGCGCAGAAAACGAATCAACTCCTCCTACAGGGGGCGCTCAGTGCAGCGCCACTCGTAGGTATAGGAGTGATGCAGAATATTCACAACGAGCAGATACGCACGATACGCTACGGGCACTATCCTCACTTCCGTCACCACTACGATGACTACCTCCAGTTCGCCCCATTAGCAGCCCAACTTGGCCTGTGCTTCGCAGGTGTAGAGGGCACAAGTAAATCACCCTGGCAGGTGCTCACAGCTGATGTCGCTGCTACGGCTACGATGCTCGCTGTCACCTCGGCTATTAAGTACACCGCCCGTGTAAGACGCCCTGACGGCTCGTCTCGAAACTCCTTTCCCTCTGGGCATACCGCTATGGCCTTCACCTCAGCGACGCTACTGAGCTTGGAGTATGGCGAGCGCTATCCATGGCTTCCTGCCGTAAGCTACGGGCTAGCCTCTATCACGGGGCTGGGGCGAATCCTCAATAACCGCCACTGGATAGGTGATGTCGTCACGGGAGCTGGACTTGGCATCCTCTCAGGACACATAGGCTACTGGATAAGCGATCGCCTCTTCGGTAATACGGGACGTCAACTGAAGTACTACAATGAGGAGCCTACTCCTCACCTCCGTCTCTATGCCCTATTACGCTAAGCGCTACCCCAGCGCAGGGTGAAGGTACATGGAGCCTCCAGGGGCGACATGCTGCGCTGGGCGTCGAGTACACTCCCCCGAAGTGGCCTCTATACCTAAAGGGGAATGTGGGTCTATCTACCTTCCGTGGTCAGGAGGGAGGCGATGGTCTGGGACGCAGTGCTCAAGACCGCTACCTATCCCTACGCTTAGGCCTCGGGCGTGATCTACGCCTATGGCGAGGCTTTCACATCTCGGCATCCGCCTCGGCTACACTTCGCAAGCACGTAGGGCGGGCTACTACATTCCCAGCCCATGAGCCTGCGCTGTATATGCCCGCAAGCTCGGTGGGCATGGGTATCGAACTGGCGCCTCGCTGGCGCTTCACGAAGGAGCTTGGCCTGCGCCTACCCCTCGGGCTGGACTACTACCCTTCGTCCTATCACCTGACTACCCCTCAGCGGACCTACGGACTCAGTCCCGTCTCGTTCTATGGGGGCACGGCACTGGAGGTCTACCTCTGATACCTCCTCGCCCTTTACTCACTTATAATCCTATTATTCTATGAGTTGGTATTACCTCATGCCCGTGATCTTTGTCTTAGGGATCATCGGTATTGCTCTCGAAGAGCAAATCAAGATCAACAAGACCGCTACGGCTTTGCTCACAGCCGTCGTGCTTTGGGCCATCCTACTCATCGACACCGATATTGCCTCAGTGACAGAGGGCTTTCATAAGTTCCTCTCCTCCTGCGCTCTCTCGCCAGCCGAAGAGAGAGGCCTATCCGACTACCTCTCCCTCAAGCTCACAGAGCACCTCGGTGACGTCTCGAGTACGCTCTTCTTCGTCCTCAGCTCGATGGTCCTTGTGAATACGATCGATACCTACGGGGGCTTCAAGTCCGTGGCTAAGATCGTCGCTACGACGAATAAGCGTGCGCTGCTATGGCGTGTAGCTGTCGCCTCGTTCTTCTTCTCGGCGTTCCTCGACAACCTCGCTGCTGCGATCGTCATCATCGCTATCCTGCGTCGCCTTGTCCCCGACACCACGGATCGAATGAAGTACGCCTGTATCAGCATCATCGCCTGTAATGCAGGGGGCTCTTGGTCACCTATCGGGGACGTGACGACCCTCTTGCTGTGGAACAATAACCGTATCACGCCATACTACCAGATCTTCCACCTCGTCATCCCCGCCTTCGTGAACATGGTGGTCCCCACCCTCCTGGCACACTACTTCCTCTTCAAGAAGAATGCTCAGCTGCGTGCCCTACCAGATGTCCCCGAAGACTCACTGGATGATATCCTCCCTCACCACACGCGTATCATCGTCCTCGTCCTGGGGATCGTCTCGCTGATGCTCGTACCTATCTGGCAGACCTTCTTCGATGTACCCGCCTTCATGGGGGTTATCTTTGGTCTGGTCATCGTGTGGATCTACACTGAGCTGATGTTTTTCCGCTTCAAGAAGCGCCTTGAGAATGCAACTGAGCTCCGTGTCACGAGCCTCCTCAATCATGCTGACCTCACTACGATCTTCTACTTCCTCGGCATCCTGATGTCCGTGGCAGCACTGATCGAAGGCGGACAGCTCGCTGCGGCCTCTACTCGCGTCACGGCCCTCATCCCCAATACAGGCCTGCTCGCTGCTATCATCGGGGTACTCTCCTCCATGCTGGACAACGTCGCCCTCGTAGCCGCCGTCCTCGGTATGTATCCGCTGGAGACCTCGGGTGCTATCACACCCTTTGTCGTCAATGGCTCCTTCTGGGTCTTCCTCGCTTACTGTGCTGTCACGGGTGGTAGCCTGCTGATCATCGGTTCGGCGACAGGGGTGACAGTGATGGGGCTCGAAGGGATCAGCTTCGGCTACTACTTCAAGCGCTTCAGTCTGCTTGCTCTTGCTGGTTATATCTCTGGAGCTGTAGTCTACCAGCTCATCTCACTCATCTTTTAGCTTCAATTTGCGCTAAAAAACATACCATACACAGGGAGCGGGTGACCTTCTTCTCCGAGGGAAGAAGGTCACCCGCTCCCTCATTGTTTTTCATAGCATCATTATATATATAGCATCAATAGCTCCATTTACCAATAGGATAACACGGCTAAGCAATTTCACTACCTTTGCCCTTAGATAATCTCTAATCACTCATTACATCTAATTCATTACCAAGAACAATGAAGAAGTTCATCCTCGCTGCAGCGTGTATCTTCACGCTCGGCACCAGCCTCTCCGCCCAAAGCCCCGCCAAGACGGATTCTGTAAAGAAGGAAGCTACAGCCAAATGCTGCTCAGGCAAGAGCAAGCAGTGTGACTGCAAAGCAGGTGCAGCCTGCTCGACACCCGAAGGAGCCAAGGCATGCGAAGCACACCACGCTGCAGTACAAGACTCGACAAAGTCCTGCTGCAAGACTGATGGCAAGCAAGCTAAGTGCAGCAAGAAGTCTTGCTGTAAGCGCCAAGATATGACGAAGCAAGACTCCACGAAGTCTTGCTGTAAGAAGAAGTAAATCACTTCCACAGACCTTTCTCTTCTAAGAAGAAGGCCACGCCCTACTCGTACAGATGTGCGGGCAGGGCGTTTCTTTTGTCGTCGGGCAAGAGATTAGCATCAGCCCTCTCCTATAGGCTATTCTTAAGCACATCCCTGAAGGGGTAGTATCAACCTATATTGGTCGATGGGCTGACCAATATAGGTCAGCGTGCGAAGCTATATAGCTCACAGCGTCGACCTATATAGGTCGGAGCAGCAAGCAATATAGGTTCACACCTCTACAAGTACAAGGGGAAGAATATCAGATAGGAACTACATGGAGCTCTTGAGGGAAGACAATATCACGGAAGAATCTGCTTTGTACTGGTAAAATGGCCTCAATACCACCCTCACATTTTCACATGGAGCCGCTACACTGTTTACACTACGAAGTGAAATAACAAGAAAAAGGTTAACTTTGCATCCGAAAGTAGTGCCCCATCGGTGGGAGGTGGATAGATTTGAGATGCTTGCAACCACGAGAAAAAATGCTAAACCCGTCGTCCAGATAGAGCCAATACCTTAGCTCCCATCCCTTACGACAGACTTAGCGCTTCGACCTTGGTTGCCACCATAGAGCAGCTGAGGTCTTTTCGCATCCAACCAAGGGCACGGGACATATTTAACCAACCCATTCAATCAATATAAGATGAGTTATCTCTTCACCTCTGAGTCCGTCTCAGAAGGACATCCCGACAAAGTAGCCGACCAGATCTCGGACGCCATCCTTGACCACTTCATGGCTCTCGACTCGCACTCCAAGGTAGCGTGCGAGACGCTCGTCACGACGGGGCAGGTCATGCTGGCAGGCGAAGTCAAGAGCGACGCCTACGTAGAGCTGCAGGACATCGCGCGTGACGTCATCCGCGAGATCGGCTACAACAAGAGCGCTTACTGCTTCGATGCCGATAGCTGCGGCGTACTCTCAGCCATCCATGGTCAGAGTGCCGACATCAACCGCGGGGTCGAGCGCACCGCTCCCGAAGAGCAGGGTGCAGGTGACCAGGGTATCATGTTCGGCTATGCCTGCCGTGAGACCCCCTCTCTGATGCCTCTTACCCTCGACCTCTCCCACGCGCTGCTTGAGGAGCTCGCTCGCATTCGCAAGGAAGAGCTTCACCTCATGCCCTACCTCCGCCCCGATGCTAAGAGCCAAGTGACGGTAGAGTACTCTGAGGAAGGTAAGCCCCTGCGTATCGACACGATCGTCATCAGCACCCAGCACGACGACTTCATCCAGCCTACTGATGCGACTGCGGAAGCGCAGGCTATCGCCGATGCAGAGATGCAGGCACGTATCACGGAGGATATCCGTCGCGTACTCCTGCCTCGTGTCTTAGAGCGCTACCCCGAGGATGTACAGCGTGCCTTCGACAGCGAGACGAAGCTCTTAGTCAACCCCACGGGTAAGTTCGTCATCGGCGGGCCCCATGGAGATACCGGTCTCACGGGGCGTAAGATCATCGTCGACACCTACGGAGGTAAGGCTGCCCATGGTGGTGGTGCCTTCTCTGGCAAGGACCCCTCTAAGGTAGACCGCTCTGCAGCCTATGCTGCTCGCCACATCGCGAAGAACCTCGTCGCCGCTGGCGTCGCTGACGAAGTACTCGTGCAGCTCGCTTACGCCATCGGGGTCGCTGAGCCTATCAGTATTTTCGTCAATACCAATGGGACAAGCCACGTCTCCCTCAGCGATGCAGAGATCGCTAAGCTTGTAGACGAGGTATTTGACCTCCGCCCCTATGCCATCGAGCAGCGCCTCAAGCTCCGTGCTCTATCTATCGTGAGACAGCCAGCTACGGACACTTCGGCCGTGAGCCTCGCAAGGTCACGAAGTACTTCTCTACGAATAGCCGTGGCGATGTCACCCACGAAGTCGAGCTCTTCACTTGGGAGAAGCTGGACTACGTAGACACGCTCCGCCAGCGCTTCGGACTCTAATCCCCCTATCGACACCGCCTCGCCCCTCTCGCTACCACTTCGATCGTGGAGCAAGGAGCGAGGCGGTTCCGCTTTTTTAGCTATCTTTGTGTGCAAAGCAGAGCTAAAGAAGCCCTGCGTAGCATCACTAATCACGTCAATGATACTGAGGTCTTCGCTCCCCACGAGCGACACAAGATATAAGAAAGCCGTATGTCAAGCTCTGCTTGGTAGACGGCTTTTCTCTTTATAAAAGCCTCGAGCAATCCCTTCTACACTACATTCTCACAAAGTATCCATCCTATGCAAGACTACAAGAGAGCTACCCTAATCCTCGATGACGGCAGTCGCTTCGAGGGGTATTCCTTCGGCTACGAAGCCCCCGTAGCAGGCGAGGTCGTCTTCAACACCGCCATGACGGGCTACACCGAGAGCTTTACGGACCCCAGCTACCGAGGCCAGATCCTCGTGATGACCTACCCGCTGGTGGGCAACTACGGTGTCCCCCTCTCCCAAGCACGATGAAAATGGTATAGCCTTCTTCCGCGAGAGCGATGAGATACATCCCTTGGGGATCATCGTCTCCGACTACTCCGAGGAGTACAGCCACTGGAACTCCGAGGGCTCGCTCGGAGACTGGCTCCGCCGTGAGAAGGTCTTCGGTCTCACGGGCATTGATACGCGTGAGCTCGCTAAAACCCTTCGCGAAAAGGGCTCGATGAAGGGGAAGATTCTTCTCGAGGGCTGCGAAGATATCCCGTTTGATGACCCCAACGCACGTAATCTTGTAGCTGAAGCTTCTCCCAAGGAAGTCACGATCTATGGGAATGGCCCTAAGAAGGTCGTCCTCGTAGACTGCGGCGCGAAGAACAATATTGTCCGTAACCTCATCCGCCCAGAGATCACGCTCTACCGCGTACCCTGGGACTATGATTTCAATCAGATTGACTTTGACGGGCTCTTCCTCTCGAATGGCCCTGGCGACCCCAATAAGTGTAGCGTCACCGTCGAGCACATCCGCAAGGCCTTCGCTAAGGAGAAGCCCATCTGCGGGATCTGCATGGGCAATCAGCTCCTCGCCGCAGCTGCAGGAGCAAAGATCAGCAAGATGAAGTACGGACACCGTAGCCACAACCAACCCGTACGCGAGGTAGGTACGAACCGCTGCTTCATCACCAGCCAAAATCACGGCTATGCCGTAGATGCCTCCACTCTCGGCGAGGGCTGGCGTGAGAAGTATGTCAACCTCAATGACGGCACGAACGAAGGGATCTGCCACGAGCGCCTACCCTTCTTCTCTGCTCAGTTCCACCCCGAGGCCTGCAGTGGCCCGACCGATACACTCTTCATCTTCGAGGAGTTCCTCAACCTGCTTTAATTACCCCTCCCAATAGCACGAGACAATGATCGACAAGAATAAGATACAGAAGGTACTGCTCCTCGGATCGGGAGCACTGAAGATCGGTGAAGCTGGCGAGTTTGACTATTCCGGCTCACAGGCACTCAAGGCCATGCGCGAAGAGGGGATACGCACCGTACTCGTCAACCCCAACATCGCCACGGTACAGACCTCCGAAGGCATCGCTGACGAGATCTACTTCCTCCCCGTCACCCCCTTCTTCATCGAGAAGGTCATCGAGAAGGAGCGCCCTCAGGGGATTCTCCTTGCCTTCGGTGGACAGACGGCTCTCAACTGCGGTGTAGCACTCCACCAGAGTGGCGTCCTCGAGAAGTATAATGTCGAGGTACTGGGTACGCCCGTCGAGGCCATCATGAATACCGAAGACCGTGACCTCTTCGCTCGCAAGCTCGATGAGATCAGCGTCAAGACGATCCAGAGCCACGCCGTAGAGACGACCGAGGATGCACGCCGTGCGGCCCAAGAGCTGGGCTATCCCGTCATCATCCGTGCCGCCTACGCTCTCGGTGGCTTGGGTAGTGGCTTCTGCGACAACGAAGCTGAGCTTGACGAGCTATGTAGTAAGGCCTTCGCCTTCTCCCCTCAGGTCCTCGTAGAGAAGAGCCTCAAGGGCTGGAAGGAAGTCGAGTACGAGGTCGTACGTGACTGCTACGACAACTGTATCACCGTCTGTAATATGGAGAACTTCGATCCGCTCGGTATCCATACCGGTGAGAGTATCGTCGTCGCTCCCTCACAGACGCTGACAAATAACGAATACCATAAGCTCCGCGAGATCGCCATCCGTATCGTGCGCCACATCGGCATCGTCGGGGAGTGTAATGTGCAGTACGCCCTCGACCCCGAGAGCGAAGACTATCGCGTCATCGAGGTTAATGCACGCCTATCACGCTCCTCGGCCTTGGCCTCTAAGGCTACGGGCTATCCGCTGGCCTTCGTCGCTGCTAAGCTTGGCTTAGGCTACGGGCTCTTTGAGCTGAAGAACTCCGTGACGCGCACTACCCCAGCCTTCTTCGAGCCTGCACTGGACTATGTCGTGTGCAAGATCCCTCGCTGGGACTTAGGGAAGTTCCACGGCGTATCTCGCGAGCTCGGCAGTAGCATGAAGTCCGTCGGGGAAGTCATGGCTATCGGCCGCACCTTCGAGGAAGCGATGCAGAAGGGTCTACGTATGATCGGCCAGGGCATGCACGGCTTCGTAGGCAACAATACGAAGGAGATCCCCGCTGACGAGCTGGATAAGGCACTCAAGGCACCTACCGACACGCGTGTCTTCGCCATCAGTCAGGCACTGCACGCAGGATATACTATTGAGCAAATCCATGCACTGACAAAGATCGACTGCTGGTTCCTCGACAAGCTCCAGAGCATCGTCCGCACCTCCCAGCGCCTCGGTGAAGTAGCTGCTATCGATAAGCTCCCTTACGAACTCCTGCTTCGCGCCAAGCGTCAAGGCTTCTCCGACTTCCAGATCGCACGCTTCGTCCTCGCTGCTAAGGGCGTGAAGGCTGGGGACAAGGAAGCCCTTGCCGTGCGCTCCCAACGCAAGCAGCTGGGCATCGTCCCCGTCGTCAAGCAGATCGATACGCTTGCAGCCGAATATCCTGCAGAGACGAACTACCTCTACCTCACCTATAGCGGCACGCACAGCGATATCAACTATGAGGGAGACGGACGCTCCGTCGTCGTCCTCGGCTCAGGTGCTTACCGCATCGGGAGCTCGGTAGAATTCGACTGGTGTGGCGTAAACGCCCTGCAGACGATCCGTGAGCAAGGCTACCGCTCGGTGATGATCAACTATAATCCCGAGACCGTCAGCACGGACTACGATATCACCGACCGTCTGTACTTCGATGAGCTGACCTTCGAGCGCGTACTTGACATCCTCGATCTGGAGACCCCACGCGGTGTCATCCTCTCTACGGGCGGACAGATCCCCAATAACCTCGCTCTAAAGCTCCACTCGCAGCGCATCCCCATCCTCGGTACGCAGGCCGAAGACATCGATAATGCAGAGGACCGCCACAAGTTCTCCGCCATGCTCGACGAGCTCGGCATCGACCAGCCCCGGTGGCAGGAGCTGACGAGCCTCTCGGATATCGACCAGTTCATCTCCGAGGTTGGCTTCCCCGTGCTGGTGCGTCCCAGCTACGTCCTCTCGGGGGCAGCGATGAATGTCTGCTCCAACCAAGAAGAGCTCTACCGCTTCCTCGAGTTGGCCGCCGATGTCTCGAAGGAGCACCCCGTCGTGGTAAGCCAGTTCATCGAGCACGCTAAGGAAGTCGAGATCGACGCCGTAGCCCAGCGTGGCGAGATCGTCGCCTACGCCATCAGCGAGCATATCGAGTTCGCTGGGGTGCATTCGGGCGACGCGACGATTCAGTTCCCAGGTCAGAAGCTCTACGTCGAGACGGTACGCCGCATCAAGCGCATCAGCCGCCAGATCGCCGAAGCGCTGCACATCTCGGGGCCGTTCAATATCCAGTTCCTCGCTAAGGGCAACGAGATCAAGGTCATCGAATGTAACCTCCGCGCCTCACGCAGCTTCCCCTTCGTGAGCAAGGTGCTGAAGATTAACTTCATCGAGCTGGCCACGCGCATCATGCTCGGGCAGCGAGTCGAGAAGCCCAATAAGAGCGCCTTCGACCTCGACTATGTAGGGATTAAGGCATCGCAGTTCTCCTTCGCTCGCCTGCAGAAGGCCGACCCTGTACTCGGCGTCGACATGATGAGTACAGGTGAAGTCGGTTGCCTAGGTGACGACACCAACGAGGCCGTACTGAAGTCAATGCTCTCCGTCGGCTACCGCATCCCCGAGCACTCCGTCCTCCTCTCCACGGGTGGCTACAAGCAGAAGGTCGACATGCTCGATGCAGCACAGCTCCTGCACAACAAGGGCTATGCGCTCTACGCTACGCAGGGCACGCACGACATGCTGGCAGAGAACGGCATCCCCTCCACGCTGGTCTTCTGGCCTACAGACGAAGGGAAGCAGCCCCAAGCCCTCGACCTCCTGCATGAGCGCAAGATCGACATGGTGGTGAACATCAATAAGAACCTCACCGCTGGCGAGCTCACCAACGGATACCGTCTGCGTCGCGCGGCCATTGACCTCAACATCCCGCTGCTGACCAACACTCGTCTGGCTTCGGCCTTCATCACCGCCTTCTGCACGCTCCCCATCGAGGATCTGCAGATCAAGAGCTGGGCCGAGTACAAGTAAGCGCAAGGCTCTCCCTAATAGCTCATCCCCCTGGAGGCTCCTCAGAGCGCTTCAGGGGGATGGTCTTTCTGACCGGGAAGAGGAAGGCTAAAAAGCCTCGGGCATACCCACTGAGAAGGCGCTGAATATGCGGCGATAAATCTCTGTGCGCACGGTGATAAAATTTCGCATATGCAGAAATATTTTTTCGTATATGCAGAAATTTATTTTCGTATATACGGAAATTTCCCTGCGTATATGCGAAAGTTTTTTGCGCATATAGAGCGGGTTTTCCCCAAGCTATAGGCGCTCCTATTCGCCTTCTCTCACGCGATAAAGCGACGGGCATGCGCTCGCTTCGCAGTCGCTTCGGCACGACATCAGCCTGCACTGCGAGATGCTCCGCGAATGGTAGTATCTTTGCACAGTGAGTCCGCAGAGGCTTCACCGACTACAAGACAATCAAGCAACTTCAAGCTATGCGCATCCTGACCATCATACCCGCCCGCTACGCCTCGACCCGATTCCCTGGTAAGCCCCTCGTAGATATCGGGGGTAAGCCTATGATCATCCGTGTCGTAGAGCGTGCCCTCGCTGTGTGCCCCGATGTCGTCGTCGCCACCGACGATGAGCGGATCTTCACCACGGTCACCGAGCGGGGCTACCGCGCCGTGATGACTTCGCCCGACCACCAGTCGGGCACCGAGCGCTGCCTCGAAGCCTACCAGCTCCTCGGAGAGCCCGCAGATGTCTTGATCAATCTACAGGGAGATGAGCCCTTCATCGCCGACGAGCAGATCCGACTCCTTATCTCGGCCTTCGACGACCCTTCGGTAGATCTGGCGACCTTGGCCCAGCCTTTCCCCCCCACGGCGACCAACGAAGAGCTGGCTAACCCGAACGCCGTCAAGCTCGTGCGCAGCGCCTCCACGGGCTATGCACTCTACTTCAGTCGCTCCGTCATCCCCTATCTCCGCTCAGTCGAAGGGCCTTGGGCGAAGGAACATACCTTCCTCAAGCACATCGGGCTCTACGCCTTCCGCACCCACATCCTCCCGACGATACAGAGCCTTCCCGCCTCCCCGCTGGAGGAGAGCGAGCGTCTCGAGCAGCTCCGTTGGCTCGAGGCTGGGCTGCGCATCCGCGTCATGCTCTCTGACCAAGAGTCCATCGGCATCGATACGCCCGAAGACCTCAAGCGCCTTCCTCTATAATCCCTCCCCATAGCCTCCTCCCGACCGTGATCGATCAGCAGACCCGACAGCGCATCCTCGACTCCGCACAGATCCTCGATGTCGTCAGCGACTTCATCAGCCTACGCCGCCAAGGTGTGAGCTACGTCGGGCTATGTCCCTTCCATAGCGATAGGAATCCCTCCTTCTACGTCAATCCCGCTAAGAATATCTGCAAGTGCTTCTCCTGTGGCGAAGGCGGTACACCGCTGAACTTCATCATGAAGCACGAGCAGCTCTCCTATTCGGATGCGCTCAAGTACCTGGCGAAGAAGTACAACATCGAGGTCGTCGAGCGCGAAGAAAGCGAAGAGGAGAAGCAGCGCAATAGCGAGCGTGAGAGCCTCTTCATCATCAATGACTACGCAGCGAAGTACTTCCAGACGCAGCTTACCGAGACCGAGGAAGGGCGTGCAGTGGGTCTTGCCTACTTCCGCGAGCGTGGCATCCGCCCTGAGACCATCGAGCGCTTCGGCCTCGGCTATGCCCCCGAGTCAAAGACTGCCTTCACAGAGCAAGCCATCAAGTCGGGCTACCCGCTGAAGCGCCTCGCCGAAGTCGGACTATCCATCGAATATGAAGACCACCCCGGCAAGGCTATCGACCGCTTCCGTGGGCGCGTCATCTTCCCTGTGCGCAACCTCAGCGGGCGCTATGTAGCCTTCGGTGACGCGTGATGAGTAAGACGGCTAAGACAGCCAAGTACGTCAACTCCCCCCGAGAGCCTCATCTACTCGAAGAGCCGTGAACTCTACGGCCTCTATTGGGCAAAGAGCGCGATCTCCAAGCTCGGCAAGTGCTACCTCGTCGAAGGCTACACCGACGTCCTATCCATGTATCAGGCGGGGATTGAGAACGTCGTCTCCTCTTCGGGGACAGCCCTCACGATCGATCAGATACGCCTTATCCGTCGCTTCACCACGACCATCACCGTGCTCTACGACGGCGATGCCGCGGGGATCAAGGCTGCCCTGCGCGGTATTGACCTCCTACTGGAGGAAGGCTTCCGCATCAAGGTCGTGCTCCTACCCGATGGCGAAGACCCCGACTCCTTCGCACGTAGCCACAGCAATACCGAGCTACAAGCCTATTTGGATGAGCACGAGACGGACTTCATCCACTTCAAGATCGACCTCTACCACGAGGAGATGGAGCGGGATCCCCTGCGCCGAGCCGAGCTGATATCCGATATCATGCGCAGCATCGCACTCATCCCCGACACCATCCAGCGTGCTGTACTGATACAAAGCTCTTCGACAGCGCTGAGGATGAGCGAAGAGCTCCTGCAGTCCGAGGTCAATAAGCTCCGACGTCAAGGTGTGACAGCTCAGGGCTTCACCTCCCCGCAACGTACAGCACCAGTCGCTCCCCCTACTCCATCAGCACCTGTCCCTCCGTCCTTCACGGAGTCAACCCCCACCGAGCCTGCTTCGTCAGCTGACGAATACCTCAGCCCGATGGTCGTCGAAGGGAGCATCAATCCCTTCGAGCGTGAACTCATGCAGCTACTCCTACTCTACAGCGACCGTGAGATCATCATCCCCCAGGGCTTGGGTACTCCAGAATTCGAAGACGAGATCTATCCCGAGCAGGACACTACTTTTGTCCTTAGCTACTTCATCGAGCGTGAGCTCATCATGGTCGGCGCAGACCAAGAGTATTCCCCACTCTTTGCCCGCTTCATGACTGAGCTTCGCAGCGAGTGCCTTGAGAAGCAGATCTCCCCTGCGACCTGCTTTACTAACCATCCAGGGGCGCCACTCCGAGAGATTACGACAGCTCTCCTTGCCGAGAGCGATCTCTTAGAATACCGCCCCGACCAAGATCTCCACATCGGTGGTGCTGGTAGCTCCTTCTCCTCCCGCATCCTCAGCGAAGAGGAAGAGCGCGAAGAAGAAGCCCGCAAAGAAGCTCGCTACTTGGGTTCACTTGCCCTACGCGCTTGCAACAGCTATAAGATGGCACTCTTAGTGCGATTCATTGACGGACTACATCAGGAGATCAAGCAAGCCCAGCGAGCAGGAGACAGCACAAAGATCCTTGAGTGTATGACCGAGATCGCACGCCTCAATGTCCAGAAGCGCCGCCTCTCCGATCTCCTCGGTGAGCGCACGATCATAGGATAACTTCCCCACATCAAAGCGGCAAGGGCGAAGGCTTGTGGTAAGCCTTCGCCCTTGTTGTATAGAAGCATTTCATCATGAAGTTAGAGAGGATCTACATCGAAGTAGATCTGCAGACGCTTGCTCTCGGGCATGGAGAGCCGTAGCTGCTGTAGTGCTGAAGCAAAGGCTGCGCGCTCCTCTCGGTAGGACTGCTGGAAAGGACGACGTATGACGATCTGCCTCTGGTAGTAGCCTTCCAAGCGAGCTAAATCAGGAATCTGGGGATCCGTTACGCGCTCGCCAGGGAGCAATCCCTTGAGATACTGTGAGAGGACTAAGGCCGCAGAGGCCAGTAAGCGCTCATCCTTTCCTCTTAGCCAAAGGTGCGTTAGGCGAGTGAATGGCGGGAAGTTCGTCGCTTCACGCTCTACGAGTACCTCATTGATGAAGGCTTCGTAGTCACCTACTTGCAGCGCCTTGATGAAGGCTTGCTCCGTACTACTCGTTTGGATCAAGTAGCGAGGGCAGTCTTCCCGAGGAGCACGGGAGCGAAGTCTAAGCTGATGGAGCAGCTGATAGGCACGCTCCTCCGAGCGAAAGTCTGGTACACCCAAGACGGCATCGAGCTGTACAACGGCGATCAAGCCAATACCCTCCCATATCGGTTGGTTGCGTATAAGCTGAGTGCCCAAAAGAATCTCAGCACTTCCCGACTCGATCTGCTCGAGTAGCTCCATGCGCTTCTTCTGCGATGAAAAGGTATCGCTGTCGATACGTAGCACTTCATAGGCGGGAAGCGTCTCCTTGAGTTCCTCTTCCACACGCTCGATACCATAGCCTACTTGACGCAGCGCGGGACGAAGCCCAGACTTTGTCGTGACTTCAATGGCTCCACAGCTCGGGCAAGCCTCGGGCAGTGCAGCTGTGTAACCACAATAATGGCAGAGTAGGGCTGCTCGAGTACGGTGATAAGTAAGACTCACGTCACAGTTCGGGCACAGCAGGCGGGTTTGGCAGGCATCACACGTCACATAAGGAGCATAGCCACGACGATTCTGCAGGAGCAGGACCTTCTTTCCTCGAGCTATCGTGGAGCGAATCTCTTCAAGGAGGTAGGGCGTCAGCGTATGTCCCCACTCGACCTCACGTAGTTGCCGTAGGCGCTTAAGATCAATGAGCTCTATAGTGGGTAATACTTGCTGGGATTGCGAACTAGTCTTCGCAGGGAAAGACTCGGGACGTAGTAGCTGGTACTTACCACGCAGGGCATGGAAGAGTACTTCTGCCGAGGGAGTGAGGGAAGTAAGGAGTACTTGAGCCCCTGATTGGTGCGCTCGCCAGAGAGCGACATCGCGAGCATGATAGCGTGGAGCTACGAGCTGTTGCTTATAAAGATACTCCTGCTCCTCGTCAATGATAACCAGAGATAAGCGAGGAAGCGGCACATATATAGCCGAACGTGTCCCCACGACAAGGGCAGGGCTGTCAAGCTTAGAGAGACGAAGGTACGTCTCCACTCGCACTGCCTCACCGATGAGACTATGATAGGGATAGTAATTGGCTCCTGCGATCTCGGCAAGTCGCTGCATAAAGCCAGCTGCTGACGGGACCGAATGCACCGAAGAAGTTAGATAGAGCACCTGACCACCACGAGCCAGCGTTGCAGCGATCTGCCCCAAGATATAGCGTTCTTTATCCTCTGCCGTATGCCCATAATAGAGTGTCACGGGATGGGTCAATGGCTCTACATCTGCAATAGAGGATTCTCTGCTTGAAGGCTCCACTGCTCGCAGTCGGCTTACAGGCTCTAAGACCTGCTCCAAGATACCTTTCTCAATGAGAGCACGTAGTTGTGCTTCGCTCTTTGGCACGGCTTCGAGCAAGACGGAGCGGTGTAAGGCGCCTGAATGATCTTGTCCCGTCTCTTGAAGCGCCTCAAGGAAGGCCATCAATAGCTCTGCTTGCCGTGGCGCACGAGAGAGTCCATCGAAGAGTCTTGATAGAGTACCCTCATCTTCTTGATATCCGGGGGCAAGACGAAGATAGCGGGCGAGCTTCGGACGATAGCGTTGCTGGAGCGCCTCCTCAGTATGTACCGCTCCCAACTCTATGAGATGGAGGAGCGGGCGAGTAAGTCTTCGACCGACAAGTCGCTCCAGTTGCTCCGTCGTCATCGCCCCCTTCTCGGCAAGTGTATCTAAGATCAGCAACTCCGCAGGAGGAAGTGTGCCTTCCGCCTCAAAGCCTTCCACAAGCGAAAGCATCGTCTTGCTCTCGGGAAGTAGCCCCGAGGGGAGCGCATCTCGAAGGATGGAGCCCAGCGGACAGGCATAATAGTATGCCATCCATTCCCATTGCTTCAGCGTAGCTTCGGGGATGATCGGAGTAGCATCAAGGATTTGCTCAACCTCCTTATATGCCGATATCTCCGCCTCCTTATCCATAGAGAAGACCACCCCCGTATAGTATCTCTTGCCACCAAAGGGCACAACGACACGACAACCCACGCTGAATCCAGGTGCTTCACTAATAAGCGCCTCGGGAACTGCATAGCTAAAGAGCCCGTCTAAGGCTAAGGGGATGATGACCTCTACTCGGATCATAAAGGGAGCTTAAGTGAAGAGGAGAGCTCGGTGAGTGCAGCGATGAGCAGATCATTCTCCTCGGGGCGCTGCGCTGCAATACGTATCGTGGGGGAAGAGTAGCCAAAGTTCGTCGCATCACGAACCAAAAGCCCGTAGCGCTGCGCTAAGATCTCTTTCAACTCGGCTCCACTTCCTATCGCTGGATGAGTACAACGCACAAGGAAGAAGTGCGTCTGCGTCGGCTGAGGATCGAAGTATGGGAGCGACTTGATAGCATTCCATATACGCTCACTCTCTACAAAGAGCTGACGTCGGTCCAGTAGGTGCGGGAAGTCATTACGGACGATCCATTCTCCCGCTGAGATGGCGAGCGAACCAACCGACCACGGCGCAGCATATTCGCTTAGTCGGTCGATGACTTCACTGTGCGCCATCACGTATCCCAAGCGTAATCCCGGCATAGCATATCGCTTGGTCAGCGAAGCGACAAAGATGACATTTGGGAAACGCTGTATGGCTTCTTTGGGATCAGGAAGAGTAGCCTCTGTGAAGTAGCTATACGAGCTATCGATGACGAAGTAGATCTGCGGGTAGCGACTCCAAAGTGCCTCTAAGAAGTCCTGCGAATAGACCTGCCCTGTGGGATTATTCGGTGAGCAAAGCCAATAGACTCCCGCAGGAGCATCTTGACCGGGCTCGAAAGTCTCCAGCTCCCGCTGCTCACGTGCAAAGAGTCTTCCCGCATCTCTATATTCACTGAAGGTCGGATCAGGGCTATAATAATGTATGAGCTCTCGATAAGCCTGTGCGATGAGGTAGATCCCTTCGGTCGCACCACTTGTCACGAGCACCTCGTCATCAGCTAAGCCGTGATGCTTCGCAGGGATTTCCCAAGCGAAGCTGCTGTAGGCTCGGGGTACGAACCAATACGATCAATCTCTCCTCTGAGGTATTCCCGCAGCGAAGTGGGGTCCGTGAGGCTCGTTACATTTGAGCTGAAGTTCGCACGTATCCGCTCATAGCGGTGGAGGTCATCGCCGTGTCCGTCTCTCATCGCTCAAGTAGCTGATAGATTCGCTCCAGATCGACGTGCTTGCGGAGATGTTCGGCGAGCTTGTCGTACTGAGTTTCCTTGAAGGTAGCATAGTCTTGCCCCGCAGCTTGCTCATGAAGGCGCTCAGCGAAGGGCGCAAGCAGTCGCTCGATAAAGATCTCATTGTCGAGAATGCCATGCAGGTAGGTACCCATACAATGATCTCCGACGCAGTAGCCCTCAAGACGGCCATCAGACATCTTGACTAAGGGCGAGGCGTCGAAGCCATCTACGACACGGCTTCTCCCCATATGGATCTCATAGCCACTGCAGGGGACGTCGCTACCGATAAGAGTGAAGGTCGCTTGTGTAGTTACCTTTTCGGCAGCCATCTCCGTGGCGATCGGGAGCAAACCTAAGCCTGGCAGACGAGTCAAGTCACCCTCTACCCCATCTGGGTCGTAAACCTCTTGGCCTAAGATCTGATACCCGCCACAAATACCGAGGATCGTCTTCCCTGCACGATGAGCGCGGATGATAGCTTGAGCTACTCCATTGCGGCGCAGCTCATACAGGTCCGAGAGCGTACTCTTACTCCCAGGCACAATGATGATATCTGCCTGCTGCAGCTCCTCTACATTGTTCGTATAGAAGAGATGAACGCGCTCATCTTGCTCGAGGCGCGCGAAGTCGGTGTAGTTGGATATGTAGCGAAGGAGTACGACTGCCACGTTGACCTTCCCCTGCTGAGCGGAGAAAGCACGCTTGGAGAGCGCGACGGAGTCCTCTTCTTCGATGTGCACGTCATTCATGTACGGGACGACTCCAAGTACAGGCACGCCGCAAAGTGACTCCAGCAGCTGGCGCCCTTCGTCGAAGAGACGCAGATCACCGCGGAACTTATTGATGATAACTCCTACGATCAGCTCCCGCCACTCAGGCTTCTGCAGCATGATCGAGCCATAGACTGAGGCAAAGACTCCTCCACGATCGATGTCGGCGACAAGGATTACCCGAGCGCCAGCATACGCAGCCATCGGCATATTCACAATGTCCGAGTCCTGGAGGTTCAGCTCGGAGATACTCCCTGCACCTTCGAGTACGATGGGGTTGTAGCGAGAGAAGCCAAGCGATCAAAGGCAGCATGCACTTCGCCACGAAGCTCACCACGCCCTACGGTACGGAAGTATTGGTACGCATCTTTATTGCCGATGGGGCGCCCATGCAGGATGACCTGGGACGTCTTATCTGAGCTGGGCTTGAGAAGTACAGGATTCATGTCCGTATGACAAGGGATACCTGCGGCCTCAGCTTGCACAGCTTGCGCACGGCCCAACTCTAATCCCTCGGGCGTAACGAAGGAGTTTAGAGCCATGTTCTGCGCTTTGAACGGTGCAGGTCTGTAGCCATCTTGCTTGAAGATGCGACAAAATCCCGCCGTGAGAATGCTCTTCCCCACGTCACTTCCTGTACCGACGAGCATCAGCGGTGCCAGTCGTTTGCTCTCGATCTTATCCATTATTCAGCGGGGGTTGGCTGCTTTTTCTTGCGCTTGTAGCTGAAGGCCTGCCAGCGATCTTCTGGCCAGCCCTGCTGATGCATCTCCCATTTGGCCGAGACGAAGAGCCAGTCACTCATTCGATTGACCCAAAGGGATCAGCCCCTCGGGAAGTGGATCCAGTCGCTCCAAGGTCCATAAGCGGCGCTCGGCACGTCGTGCGACGGTGCGCGCCAGCTGCATTTCGGCCGAGAGGATCGTGCCGCCCGGGAGGATGAAGAAGCCATTCTCTGGGATCTCAGCCATCAGGCGCGCCGTTTCAGCCTCCAACTCCTCGACCCACTGCAGGTCGAAGTGATTGGGATTCTCTTCGCGGCGCTCGCTACGTGTAGCGATAAGGCTCATGGCTTGCATGATGCGCATCTGCACTTCGCCGAAGAAGCGGTGACGGGGATCTTCCGTAGGGATGTGGGCTCTTATCAATCCAAGGTGGGCATTGAGTTCGTCCATCGCACCGTTAGCTTCAATACGTGGATCATCTTTGGGGACTCGCTCGCCACCGAATATTCCGGTGGTTCCCTTGTCTCCGGTTTTGGTCATTATTCTTGCCATTACTTGTTGTGTAAGCTTGAGGTTGGGCGGATATCGCCCCGACAAATAGCGCAATTCCACCGTATAGCACGTGTGCGAAGGCATTCATCAAGCGAGCAGAAGAAGCACTCCACGGCCCCGCCCCTCGAAGCACCTTCGGAGCGAAGCAAAAGCCGTTCATTCGCCCTTCAATTGACCCGTCTCTATCCTCTTCAATGACCCGCCCCCAAAAACACCTCTACTTTCTCTCAGAAATACCTCTACTTTTCAATGAAAATACCTCTACTTTCTGGAGGAAGTAGAGTAACATTCGGAGAGAGAAGTAATATAACTTCCATCGGAAAGTAATATAACATCCGACCGAAAGTAATATAACATTCGACTGAAAGTAATATAACATTCAGTGAGAAGTAATATAACATTTGGAAGGAGGGTATATATCCTTTGGAAGCATACACCTTATCGCGCTCGGGGAAGTAGCTTGGAGAGGCTTTGCTTTCCCCTACTCTTCTTCCCACGTCTCCTCCTACCAAAAAGAATCCGCCCCTCGAAGGACAGACCTTCGAGGGGCGGATCATAAGGGAAATATTACCGAAGAGGCTTACTCCGTGACGGGGAAGCGGAAGGGCTTACCTGCATTGTCGACGAAGGTAGCACCCTGGAGGCTGGGGAAGTGGTGTGCACCAGCAGACCAGTCCCAGATAGCCGTCTCGTCATCCGTGATCGCACCGGTAGCAGGGTCATACTTCTTCCCGTTCATAGGATAGTATGCTACGAGGTTCGTATCCTTAGGATCGGCCATCTTCCAGACGTTAGCAGCGATCTGAGCTGGGGTACGTGCGACCTTGTAGAATCGCAGTTCGCGCATCAGACCACGCGTGGTGCTGAGCCAGAAGCCACCAAGCTTGTAGTCACCATCGCGTACAGGCTGCGAAAGCACCTGACGGCCGTTGCAGTAGACTGAGACGTTCGCCCCGTCATAGACGAAGGAGAACATGTACCACTTGTTGTCTTCGAGAGGCATGATATCCTTCGAGAGCGAGAGGTCAGTACCACCCGTGCGGAAGAACGAACCGTCCTTGCCGACGACAGGGTAGATTTCGCTCTTGTCATCCGAAGCACCAACGAACTTCGTCCCAGCAAGTGCACCGTTGATATTGCTGCGCTTGACCATGACTTCCATCGTCCACTGGGGCACAAGGATGTCTTCTGCGAAGTAAGCAGCGATCTCATTACCGGTGTTGATGCTGAGAGCCTTCGTCTCGGTAGCTTGGTCGACGACGATGATCGCTTCACTTTGACCGCCGATAGCGTGAGGATTGCTCCCCTGCAGCTGGATGGGCAGAGCGAAGACTTCGCCACTTGAGAAGGTAACAGCCTTCAGCTTGACGGGGATCGAAGCCGAGGTCTGACCTGCGGGAATAGTCACCGAAGCAGGAAGCTCATACATCGTCGAAGGAAGGAGCTTGTAGCTCGTCCCGTTCTTAGCGTTATAAGCGTCGAGCTGTGCCTGTGAGCCGACGGAGAAGTTCACCGTGACGGTAGACGTAGCAGGCTTGACAAGGCTGACACGAGGACCATTTGCATCCTGCGATGCACCACTAAGGAGGAAGATCTGCGTCTGCTCCTGACCGTGGATATAGATCCCCTGCTCGCTCTGATGATCCTTTGCGGGATCGTTGTAAAGCTCATTCTGACAGCTACCGAGAAGGCTTGCTGCGAGGAGCGCATATACTATTCTTTTCATCAAACTCTTGTTTTCTCTGTTAGCCATTATTGGAAGTCTGCCTTCTGGGTGTCGCTGACGCGATTACCGGCATTGAGAGCCTGGCGAAGGAAGCGATAGCTGCCACCCTCCGTATCAAGCTCCATGTGATAAGTACCGATACCAGCGATACGCTTGCCATTAGGCATGAGCATCGTAGCATAGTCCATGATCTGACGACCGGCATCAAGCTTCTGAATCTCAGGGTTAGAGCTCGTATAACGAGGGAAACCACCCGTCTTAGAATACTTCTGGAACTCTAAGGTCAGGAAGCTCTTACCTTCCCAGTTGTCGAGATAATCATCCTCATCATAGCCGTAAGTACCACCATTCTCAAGCTTTTGGAGTGCACGAGCTGTCGTAGACTCATCATAAGCCTGATAAATATAGTAAGACACCATCTTGGAGGTTGCTCGATTCATATAATAAGGCTCACCATCCATAACAACAATACGCCCCTTCGGATTCAGACGATCATAAAGCGTCTTAATGAAGGTATACATATTGACATTCCCTGTCTCAGAAATCCAAGCAGTAGTTGTAGCCATATTTCCTGAGTGACCATACCCTGGCTCATAGTCAAGGTCAAATCCATCAAGATCATACTTCTCGATCGTATCACAGATAGCATTAGCATAAGCCTTGACACCTTCGAGGAAATCACCGCCACCCTTCTCTGTCACCCAGTAGTCAGTTGCATTCTTTCCTTGAGGAGTAAGCTGATCACCGAGGTTCTGAACAATCCAGCAGAGGAGAACCTTCCCCCCCTTAACCTCACGGAAAAGCTTGAGGTCGGTCTTCTGTGCCTCTGTAAGGTTACCATGCGTACCCCAAAGAGATACGATATCGACGCTATCGGGAAGCATACGGAGGTACTTCTGTGGATCCGTACCCTTAGCCGTCCAGCCACCGAACCAGCCGAAGCCACGTACGTGAGGCGTCTGCTTCCCAAGCACGGAGCTCGCTGTAATACTTCTGCTGCTCTGCGGTGAGCTGATCGGAACTCGTCAACTCAATGAAGGGAATGGCTCGCTTGAGGTCCTTCTGATTGTCGAAGGTCAAGCGCTCATCATCAGTCCACTTGCTACAAGCGACAGAGGCGAGGGCCATAGCTGCGACAAGCGCATATTTAAGCATCTTCATAGATGATTCGTTTTAGAGTTACTGATTAGGACGATTGTCACGCACCCACCACAGCGGAGTCTTACCGAGGTCTACACCACCGAGGAGAGAGGGGAATGACTTTGAGGTTGGGGTTGCTATCGTAAGCCGATGCAGGGAAGGAGAAGCGCTCAGGAGCACGCATGCTGGCATCTCCACCGATACGCGAAGGAGCCCCGGTATCAGCTGGCTTCATGATGAAGGGATAGCCCGTACGACGATATTCCGTCCATGCTTCATAAGCATTGGGGAAGAGCGCAAGGTACTTCTGCGTGATGATCTTCTGAAGCTGTACTTCCTGCAGGTTACGAGTAGCATCTACATCATTCCAGTTGGGAGAGACATTACCAGAGGAGATGTTATCGCTATATCTGCTCGAAAGGTAAGGGTTGTAAGCTACAGTAGTTGCAGCGGGCAATACCCCCGTCTGAGCTAGATAAGCCGTAGCGTCTCCAGCACCAGCCTCAGCGAAGGACTGACGGACACCCTGCTCATAGTAAGATTGTGCCGTCCCCGTAGAGATCAGACCGTAAAGAGCGGCCTCAGCCTTGAGGAAGAACGTCTCCGAAGCACGGAACCAGTAGAGAGGTGTTTCCGTAGAGAAGTTAGGCTTCGAAGCGTACTGAGCAGTATTAGCACCTTCCTTCTTCGACTCGTTGTTGGTCGGAGGGAGGAAGTAGTAGCCTGGTATATTGCGGTAAGTACCCTTCGTGAAGTACTTCTCAAGACGTGGGTCATTGTAGCCCTGGAGGTAAGACCAGATAGTAGCACCCATACGCGTCTCATTGTACTGATCTACAGAGATGAGTGCTGGGTGTGCCAGAGGCTGCTTATCGGAGTTTCCGATCTTAGCTTCGTCAGTCGTAGTCTCAATAACGCCACCATTGGAAGCATCCAAAGCCTTTGCGATGTATTCCTTAGCCAGTGCGGCATCCTTGAAGTGGACACGGACAGCCATACGCAGCATCAGGGAGTTCGCAAGCTTAACCCACTTGCTGGCATCACCGTTATAGACGAGGTCATTACGGGAGAGGACGGACTCACGAGCTTCGCGCAGGACTGCTGCACTCTTCTCCAGATCCGCAAGCATCCCCTTATAGACCTCCTGCTGAGAGTCAGGAGTAGGCGTGATGTCACCGCTACCAGCCTTCGTATATACGATAGGGCCGAAGGCATCGGTAGCACGTAGCCAACCCACAACCTTCACGATATTGGCCATCGCCAGGACCTGCTGAGCCTGCAGGTTATCCTTAGCACGGCTTGCCTGGATGTGGATGGGAAGCCAAGACTTCGCTACATCCCCGTAGAGGAGACCGTAGAGGATGCTCATACGTCCATTGGTGAACGTCCAGGTACCTTCCGTGTTAAAGTTCCAGTTGTTATTATTCCCGTAGTAGCCTACATAGTTACCCGTAGAGATAAGCTCGAGGACCTGCATGCTATTACCGGGCCCCGTTTCGCCAGCGACGCCGATAGGCATGACCGAGCGCTGAAGGCTCATCATAGCCAGGCCATAGGCAAGACCACCCTGGTTGAGCTCCTCATCAGTGACACCGACACGGCTGGTATTGATATCTTCCTGATTGCAGGAGGCGAAGACCAGCGCTGAGGCCACCGCCAAAGCGGGAAGGACTAATTTCTTGAAGTTATTCATTTCGTTTCTTCTTTATCTGATAAGATAAGTACTCGACTTAGATGCCGACCTTGATGCTGGCACCGATAGTGCGCTGGCTGGGGAGCATGAAGTAGTCATAGCCCTGACCAAACGTACCCGTAGACCCCGTGAGTTCAGGATCGTAAGGAGCCTTATTATAGATCATCCAAAGGTTCGTAGCGTAGACAGAGAGAGCTACATTCTTAAAGGTCTTGCCAAGGAAGTTCTTAGGCAGGCTGTAAGAGAGGCTCAGCTCCTGCAGACGAACGTTCGTAGCTGAGTAGACGTAGTAGGAGTCGAGGTTGTAGACAGCATCGTAGAACTGCTGTGGAGCGATGGTAAGACCTTCGCCGATGTTGATACCACCAGCATCACGTGCATCAGCAGAAGCCTGAGAAACCCCAAACTTATCGAGAGCAGCCTGCGTCTTCGAGATGACGATACCACCAAGACGAGCCGTGAAGAGCATATTCAGGTCGAAGCCCTTATAAGAGAAGCCGTGCTTCCAGCCGAGGTTCCACTTAGCATTGACCGAACCAAGCTTATAAGGAGTCGTTGGTTCAGTGACCAGAGACTGACCTGGAGTATAGTCTACATAGCCATTAGCATCACGCTTGATGCGCTCGCTAGCGTAGACGTCACCAAGCTCACCACCTTCACGCAGACGGAAGCGACCCTTGACGATATCCTTCAGGTCAAAGACCTCGTGCGTGATAGGATTCGTGACACCAGAAGCCAGCTTGAGGATCTTATTGCGGTTAGCCGTAGCCGTAACACTTGAGTTGTACTCAAAGCCACCAAACTTCTTGTTGAAGCCAAGCGTCATTTCGATACCACGGTTACGGACATTACCAGCCTGTACATAGAGTTTCTTATAGCCCGTACCTGGATCGAGGTCGGTCTCAAGGAGCTGGTTGAGGGTATTTGACTGATAGACCGTAGCACCAAACGTCAGAGCACCACCGAACCAACGGGAGTCGACCCCGAGCTCAATAGAGCGCGTACGCTCAGCCTTCAGGTCAGGCAGAGGATAGTAGTCGAAGGGCTCGACCTTACCGCTGCTCATCGAGTGCGTGATAGTACCTGGGGTCAGACCAGTGAAGGGGATAGGAGAACCTACTTCGGTATAAGAGGTACGCACCTTCAGGTAAGAGAGCGTAGGACGGAGCTTAGCGCGCAGGTCCTCAGAGATAAGGTCGGTGACGACAGCAGAGAGACCGATTGAGGGATAGAAGATCCAGGGATCGACGCTACCGACGAGCTGCGAAGGCTTGTCCGTACGCCCCGTAAGCGTGAGGTAGAGCGCGTTGCGCCAAGCAAGTTCAGCAGAAGCGAAGACTGCGAAATTACTCTTACGCGTAGAGGACTGCGAGCCACCGCTCTGGAGCTGATTGGTATTGGGGAAGATGAACTTATTAGGAATAAGGAAGAGGTGTCCACCAAAGCCCTGACCCTTATTGTCATACTCTTCATACGACGTACCAAGGGTAGCCGTCAGATTGATGTCCTGAGCAATAGGGGAATTGTAGTTCGCCATGAAGTCCACATACTTCTGCTTGAAGTAGCTGACATCAGAAGAGAAGTAACCGAGAGGCTTAGAGAATACGCTGGAGGTAGAAGCATAGAGCTTCGTCTCACGCTCAGTGAAAGTGTTGTCCAGACGAGCACGCCCCGTGAAGTTAATCTTCTTGTTCAGCTCATACTTCAGAGAGCCGAAGAGCATGTAGCGGTCATTGACCTCGGGGTGCAGATTGCGGTATGCTACCCAGTAAGGGTTCTGCACGTCCATACCCATGCTACCAGGCTTCCACTGCTGTACATTGTACCCCAGCTCTGCGTCGTAGCGCTCGAAGTACTTCTCTTGGTCGAAGTTCTCACCACGAGGATAGAGATAAGCACCTACGATAGGATTGAAGTATGCCCCGTAGGAGATCATGTTGTTCGCATAGTCACGGATGTAGTTAGCGGAGACATCCAGCGTCAGCTTATCATTGAGGAACTTCGACGTATTGCGAATCGAAGCATTGTAGCGATGGTACTTATTGTTAGGTACGATCCCCTTAGCATTGATAGCAGAGGCAGAGAAATAGGTCTGATTCTTATCCGTACCAACAGAGAAGTTGAACGAGTTATTGAACGTCACACCACGGTTGTAGAAGTCGCGTACCTTATAGGTGGAAGGAGTAGCAAGCTTATCACCCCATGAGGTGTACTGACCAGCCTGATTGCCATAGGTATTCTGGAACTTAGGCAGGATGAAGGGCGAAGCCGTCTCTACTGAAGAAGAGAAGTTCACGCGCAGCTGACCTGCAGCACCCTTCTTCGTATTGATGAGGATAACCCCATTAGCAGCACTTGCACCATAGAGAGCAGCAGCCGAAGGACCCGTCAGGACGCTAATGGATTCGATATCATCAGGGTTGATATTCGAGATACCTTCACCAGAAGCACGACCTGCACCGAAGCCAGAGCCGTCACCACCACGGTCAGCGCTGTTACCGACAGGAACCCCGTCGATCACGTAGAGCACGTTATTATCCCCTGAGATCGACTTGTTACCACGCATGACGACACGCGTGCTACCACCGACACCCGAGGCACTACGCTGGATGTTCACACCAGCGACCTTACCATTGAGGCTGTTCATGAAGTTGGCATCCTTGACGGTCGTCAGAGCATCGCTCTTAATCTCCTGGACATTATAGCTCAGAGCTTTCTGAGAGCGCTTGATACCGAGAGCGGTGACGACGACACCTTGGAGCTGGTTGTCTTCACCGGAGAGCTCGATCTTCAGCTCTGTCTGGTTACCGACAGGGACCTCCTTCTTCGCGTAGCCGATAGACGACACGACGAGGATGGCACCTGACTTCACGTTCTTCAAGGTAAACTTCCCGTTGATGTCCGTGGAAGCACCTTGACCTTGTACGCCCTTGACCAGGACTGAAGCCCCGATCACAGGCTCATGATTCGTGGCATCAAGGACGACACCACTGATGCTCTTTCCCTGCGCCATCGCAGTAGCGACCGTAAGGAAGAGGATCATGAGGATAGATAGTACTTTCTTCATATTTAAAACTAAAAAATAAGCGGAGGGTCGTCTTGGCCTCTGTACTTTCTCTTTAGGATTAGAGAGAAAAGGCTGCGAAGCTCCCCTGCGCAGCACCCTGTGGGGTAAGCGGCAGTAGTGAGCGAACGACTGATTGAGGGAAAGACGGTACGGGGATCAATACATAAGCCGTATCAATAGCCCCGTCTTGGAGTAGATCAGGTATAGCAACGGAGGAAAGCCCCCAACCATCCAGGTTGAGAGCAGCACAAAGCTCCGAGGAGCGATTAGTCTGTTGCACGAAGGCGCGAGCAGTAATCATGTTCCGTTGTAAGTGCGAGCAAAAGTAATAATTAAATTCTTACAGAAGTCGCAAGAAGACAAAAACTTACTTCCTAAAATATTTAAGTATATAACAACACTCATAATCCCCTGTTATCCTGCCATATACAACCATAAGATGGTGCTACGCAACTTGACTGTTAGAAGCACCATTCTACAACAAATACGATGCAATCGTTCGAGGAAAGCAAAGACAGCTCAAAAAGTAGATCTTCGACGCACCTATTGCTGGGATCAGAAGCACCCTGCGCTCTTGATCAGTCCACTACAGGAAGACAATTGAAACAGTCGCACCTCAACGGGAGAAATAGCACACCACAAATTAGACTATATACCAGCTAATTAGAAGAGAGCGATAAGAGAGAGGAAACGAACCAGTACTGGTCACACATCGGAGCAGTACTGGTTCGTAATATGTACCAGTACTGGTCTGAGCTCCGACCAGTACTGGTCAGCTCAGTGACCAGTACTGGTTGAAAAACCCACCCTATATAAGAGGATTCCAGCAAGCTCCCCTACCCGATTCTCCTTCACTCGGAGGCACGGGGTATATATACGTAAAGAGGGAAGTGAGAAGAAATATCAGATAGGTGATACACCTTATGAAAAGTTTGCTACCTTTGCAGTGTTACAGACAAGCAGTACACTACATATAAATATTACTGTCCTATGATCACAACTAAGCAACTTTCCTTCGGCTACAAGTCAGGGCGCCCAGTCTTCAGTGGCCTTGACCTGAGCCTACCTCAGGGTAGCGTCGTAGGGCTCCTCGGTAAAAATGGCGAGGGCAAGACTACACTCCTGAAGAATCTCTGCGGCCAGCTCTTCTCTAAGCAAGGAGAGATCAACGTCCTTGGCTTCACGCCACGCGAACGTAAGGTAGCCTTCCTCCAGCAGGTCTACCTCCTCCCCGAAGAGATCCACGTACCTCAAGTCACCATCCGACGCTACTTCGACCTCTGCGCTCCCTTCTACCCCAACTACGATGAAGCTATTGCCCGCGAACTCATCGAGACCTTCTCACTCGACTGGAATATGAACCTGGGCAAGGTCTCACAGGGGCAGAAGAAGAAGGCACTGATTGCCTTCGCCCTTTCTCTCCGTGTGCCCCTGCTTCTCCTCGATGAGCCGACGAACGGGCTGGATATTCCTTCGAAGGGAGAATTCCGCCGCGCCGTAGCTCGTCACCTCAGCGAAGAGCAGACGGTCATCATCAGCACGCACCAAGTACGAGATCTTGAGCAGCTCATCGACCGTATCGTCATCCTCGAGCGTGGTAGTATCTACTGCAATGAGTCCATCGCTGATCTCTCCGAGCGTCTTTACTTCGGTCTCATCAGCCCCGACGAAGAAGCCCGCGCACTCTATACAGAGCCTTCGCTGGGTGGCACCGTCGGCATCCTGCCACTTCAAGGCGAGGCCGTAACGGATACCTTCAGCATGGAGCTCTTCTTCAATGCTGTCGTCAGCCGAGGCGAAGAACTCATGCGTCACCTTCACACTCCATCTGAAATCTCTAAATAAGCGCTACGATGAATACCTCCACGCTACATCGCTCCTCATTTGGGCGCATCTACCTCCTCACTGTAGAAGGCTTCTTCAGCTCCCTACGCCCACTGCTCATCTTCCAGGCTATCATGGCGGTGGCATTCTTCGGCTTCCCGTTCCTGTTCTATTTCCTCACGAGCGGATTTGATATCCAAGGCTCCGTCCTCGCACTGGCTGTACTCTATGATAGCGTCGGAGTCATCTTCCTCTACCTCTACCTTATGGGGACGATCATCTATATCTTGATCTGGATCAATAAGTGCGTACATAAGCCTTCGCCTGGTGCTTATACCCAGATCCCCGCTTCGGCAGGAGAGAAGATGATAAGTATAGCACTGCTCTGCTTCGGCTATTACCTCATCTCGCTTCTCTCTACGCTGATTATCTCTGGCATCTTGGGGCTCTTATTGGGGCTCTTAGTCCATCGTGGATTCCTCGAGGTTTTAGACTGGGCACTCCCGATAGAGTTCTTTTATAATCACCTATCTCTAAAAGAATTAGCAGTTTTTCTCTCTTTGGGACTACAGTTGCCACTACTCGTGACGCTCTGCATGATCCACTTCCGCAAGGCGATCTTCGGGCTGTGTGCTGCGGCGTTCGTAGAGTTCAGTGGCTTCCTCATCTTCCTCACCTTCGTCCTCAACTTCGAAGAGGAGATATACCGTTACACGATAGAGCATCCCCTCACCGACCGTGATTATGCTTGGATCATCCTGATCTTCTTCGGGCTCATCGACCTCTTCCTCACCTGGGCTATCTACCATCGCCTCAAGACCATCCAAATCAAGTAATCTCTATGGCATTCTCCAACGTGGGCTTTGCCCATATCATCGACTACATCAACGAAGGTGTACTGACGGGGCGATTCACCGAAGGCGAGCGTATCCCCTCAGTGCGCGATATGGCCGAACTGATGCAGGTCGCCCCCAATACCGTCGTTCATGCCTATGATAAGTTGGCTCTCCGTGGTCTGGTATATCCCATGCGCGGCCTTGGCTACTATATCAGTGAAGGGGCGGTAGAAACCATCCGTGCTGAGAAGCGTAGAGTCTTCCACGAAGAGTCTATCCCTCGCTTCCGTCGTGATGCAGAGCTTCTCGGCATCACCAGCGAAGAGCTCCGCAAGGCACTCGATCTCTAAGCCCCCTACTCCACTACTTTCAGCGTGCCCCGCATACCTATCCCATCGGGATTAGGTATGCGGGGCACGGCGCGTTATAGAGGTGAAGAGCAACGGGTATATACCTTTCGTTTGGAAGTTATATTACTTCTGTCCCAATGTTATATTACTTTCGAGTGAATGTTATATTACTTTTCGACAAAAGTTATATTACTTTTCTCCGAAGCCTATTGAAGCCACTGACGAAGGCACTATAGAGCCGTCTTAGAAGGGGCGTAGTCGCGCGTCAGAAGTTCGTAGCTCAGGCGCAGCCAAATGAGCGTGGGAGGAAGTGCCTTCAAGGCATAAGGCAAGACATACGCCTCTCGCAGGCTGCGGGGGGAAGAGGTCCGAAGGCGAGAGACTACTTAGCACGAAGGCGAAGACCAGCAGGGCTACGTCCCAGCCCGAGCGCTTCCACGGACTCGTCGCGTACCACAGTGCGATCCCAGCGAAAGGTATAATATAGGTGCTTGACTCGCTGCCCGTACTGAAAAGTACTACAAAGAGAAGCACCGAGCTAAGTATCGCGTAGCGGAATGCCAAGTAGCGGTACTGCCCGAAGCGAAGGTAAGGCAAGCCAAAGAGCGCCAGCCCAGGGAGGATGACCAAGAGGTCGGAGTAGGAAGCCGAGCCCGAGATCTTGCGAATCATCCCCAGAAGCGAGATGTTCTGCATTAGGGAGAAGGTGTTCTCACCGTTCTTCGCCGCAAGTCGTTCATACCACTCGACGTATTGCCCTACGACATACTCGGGGCTACTGATCAGCATCGGCGCGACAAAGCACACGATCGACCAGCCGATGAGAGCCAGGATGAAGCGAGGCTTGCGCTTGACGAAGAAGAAGAATGCCAAGCCGACGACGCCATAGAGCTTGACGAACGTCCCCAAGACAATGAGGAAGGCGGCCGTGACTTCTCTCCCCCTCTCAATAGCAGCGAAGGAGCCGATGATGATGGCAGCGATGGCGATATTGAACTGCTGCATCTGCAGGGCCGTAAGTAGCTCATGCGCGCAGAACCAGTAGAGGAAGATCTGTCGCCCTTCTTCCAAGGGCAGGCGACGCACTGCATAGTACATGCCGAGCGCCAGCACCACGAGCCAACCGAGAAGACCAATAGCATCGGGCACCACCGCAAAGGGAGCGATGACGAGACTGAAGATCGGGCCGTAGTGATTGTGGTCATTGTACTCCGTCGGGTAGAAGTCATACAGCGACAGCTTCTGGATGGTGTGCCAGAAGACTCCACGGAAGATGAGGAAATTATTATGGCGGTGCGGTGCGACCTTCGTCAGCCCTGCAACTACAGCCAAGAGCGTCCACAGGCCAAAGAGCGTGCGGGGATTCGAAAAGAAAGGCTTGTGGAAAAAGGCCTGCAGCTTAGCACACAGGCGAAGTAAAGGTTGGTCCTTAGTCATGATGCTTGAGGTGCTGAGCGATATGATAGCGTGGGCGCTGCTTGATCTCGATATAGATCTTCCCGATATACTGCCCGATGACACCGAGCGACAGCAGGACAATGCTCCCGATGAACCACAAGGAGAGCATCAGCGAAGCCCAACCCGGCACGGACAAGTGCTCGATGTAAGAGACCAGCACATACACCGCCATGCAAATGCTGATAAGCAGGCACAGCAGTCCCATACCGATGATCCAGCTGATAGGGCGTGTCGTGAAGGAGGTGATACCATCTACCGCCAGCAGGAGCATCTTGCGCAGCGTGTACTTCGATTCCCCAGCGACGCGCTCACTGATGACGTCGTCGACTGTCGTAGAAGTATAGCCCAGCTGAGGAATGATCCCACGCAGATAGAGATTGCGCTCAGGGTAGCAAGCCAGAGCATCCAGCGCACGACGACTCATCAGACGGAAGTCCGCATGATTGTAAATCGCACGAATGCCCATAGCACTCTGCAGGCGATAGAAAGCCAGTGCCGAGGTGCGCTTGAGGAGTGGATCCGCCGTGCGTGAGACCTTCACCCCATAGACGATATCATAGCCCTCCAGATAGCGATCGATCATTTCCTCGAGCGCACCTAAGTCATCCTGCAGATCGGCATCAATCGTGACGACGGCATCAGCGAAGTCTCGCGCCGTCATCATCCCCGCCATGATCGCTGACTGATGTCCCACATTGCCCGCCAGACAAAGTCCATCAATGAAGTGATTCTCTCGGTGAAGCTCTTCTATCAGCTCCCAAGTGCGGTCACGACTGCCATCATTGACGTAGAGGACGTGACTTGTGGGAAGGATCTTACCTGCTGCGATGAGGCGCTCAAGGAGACTCGTGAGTTCGCGAGCGGAATAAGCAAGGATCGCCTCCTCGTTGTAGCACGGGGAGACGATCACTAAGCGGGGAATAGGGATAGAGATCATGTGATGATCAGAGGAATGAATGCTTTGGGGGCAGACAAACTTCACTTAATGTTGTAGGTAGAGCTGACCGTGATGCTGGCAGTCTTCTCCTTAGAAGAAGTATTGAAGGAGCCCCCCCAGCTGTAATCTTCGTCGCTATTCTGACCGACGATCTGGAAGACCCCCATGTTGGACTTCGTCAGGCCACCGAGACTACTCTTACTGCCCTCAGCGATGACGGAGGCACGATTGCGAGCATCTTCAGAAGCTTCCTTGAGCATCTCGATCTTGAGGTCATTGAGCTTCGTGTAGTAGTAGCGAGGATTGCCCGACTCGATCTCAATACCATTATTGATCAGCTCAGAGATCTGGCGAGAGACTGCTTCGATAGCCTCGATGTTGCGCGAGGTGATCGTCACCGTCTGCGTCAGTGAGTAGCCCTTGAAGCGATAGAAGGTACGCCCAGAGCTCTCGTCATAGGAGCTTTCATTCTCACGAGAGATACTGACGCTGCTATAAGCAATAGCTTCGCTGGGGATACTCTTACTCTGGAGGTAAGAGGCTACGGCCTGCTGCTTCCCCTTAAGCTCGGAGTAAGCACTCTGCAGATCTGTCGACTCAGAGGTGAAGCTGGCGGACCAGACAATAAGGTCAGAAGTGAAGTTACGCTCAGCCTTCCCCGTGACGGAGATCGTCTTGGGCGAATTGCTACGGAAGCCCTTCAGACCGCCAGCGAGTACGAAGACGGAGACAAGCAATGCGACAGCTCCGATAAGCGTGAGCGTAAGAGCGGACTTGTTAATGTTCATAGAGAAAAGAAATTAGATAGTTATTGTAGAATCAGTGAACTCAGAATAGGTGATGAACTCAGCTCCCCCCTGCTTGAAGTAACTGATCCAGCGATCCAGTCGATCGACCATCGCACGGCCAGAGTTATTACGCACGATAAAGGGGAGCTTCAGCTCGGGGTGCTCATTCAGCTCGTAGAACTCCCACGGATGGAAGTAGGTCACCAGATAGCCATCATGACGGAGCGTACGGCGACAAAGCCAACGATAGAGTCCGAAGGGAAGATTGTGACACGAGAGCCAGAAGAGCGGGAAGCGAATAAGGGGCGTCACCGAAGCTGGGATCTGCAGTACGCCCTCCTTCATGAAGTGCGTACGTGGTGCACTCAGATGCATGTAGCGCCCAGGGATGAAGGTCGGGTTGAGAGAGGTATTGTAGCTATAGCCTGCCTTATAGATCTCCGCCTCTGGGACGGGCATCATGCGAGCCTGACGATAGCCTCGCACAGGGACTCCTGCAAGGGCCTCGAGAGCATCCTTAGACTTCTTCAGGTCGGCAGGCTCAAAGGTCCAGTGGTAGTAACCATGCGAAGCGAGCTCATGCCCCTCCGAGAGGATCCGCTGGATGATCTCGGGAGCGTGCTGAGCGAAGTTCGCCGTACAGAAAGAGTAGCACGTACCTCATGCTTCTTCAGTACATCGAGGAGGGCATGTGATCCTACGACAGAGATACGCACCTGCTCCGCCATTGGAAGCTCGACTCCGTGCTCACGTGGCACGTCGAACTCCTCTATATCGAAGCTCAATAGGATACGATGGTTGCGTGACATCAAAAAACTATGCTATAAAGGAAGGCAATCCACAAAGAGTTCTCCACTGCGAATCTTCATAGCCATACAGTGTACATCATCCTTAATCGAAGCATATTCAGCTTCAGACATCTCCTTCAATCGTGCTTCGACCTCATATAGATTAGATACAGCTATCCCCAGATGATTTGACTCAACAAACTCAGCTATGGCTGCTTCTTTCCACACAATCACAGGAATTCCTACTGAGAGATAAAGAGAAAGCTTATGTGGTGCTGATATACGAAGATACTCACCGGCCTCTCCAGCACAAGCATCCAAAGAGTTACCATCCCATACAATCCCCCAATCTCCCTCAATTAAGGGAGTATTGGGATTAAAGCTACCATAATAAGAGACAAAGCCATCAAGAGCCATATCTGGACTATATCCCCCACCATAAAGTCTGATATGATACGTAGAATTTTGAAGACGAGGAAAATGATATAAGAAGGTGCTCTTGGATAGATTACCAGCGAAGATGACTTGGAGTGGTTTCCCTGAGTAGGTAAAGTACCCATCTTATAATCTAGAGGTAAAAGATACGGCCACAGGTAATGGTAATGGATATTCTGAACCTTCAGCCCTGTAGATCGCAATAGATCTTCCATAGCTTTAGATGGCAAGACCAAGTGTGTCGCACAGTTTAGTTTTTTCGTCTCCTTGGGATCCATTATACCTGTCGCACGATAGCTCTCAACATCATGCACCAACATTGTGATCTGCACCTGCTTTAGACGCAAAATAGGCAAGATGATCCAGAAGACATTAGTCAACGGGTATTGCACAAAAAGTTTGGCACATCGGGGGATACACAAACTAAAAATGAGCAAATTCCAGAACAAGCTAATAAGCTTCATCGGACGGGAAAGAGCTGGATTTATAGCTATATACCGAAGAGTATAACCAGCCTTTTTCAATACTTCAATAGTATCAAAAGGTGACTTAGAGCGGGCATCTGGCGATTGATCACCTTTATCTATGAATAGGAGTATCTTTTCTTCCATAGGGCAAAATGGTATTACTACTTGAAGAGCATTGAGAGGCGCTCAATGCTTTCTTCGACGGGAGCACCCTCATAGAGGATATTGTAGACGGCGCTACAGATAGGCATCGTCACTTGGTAGCGCTGGTTGATCTCATGGATACACTTAGCGCCGTAGTACCCTTCGGCGATCATGTTCATCTCCATCTGAGCGGCACGGACGCTGTAGCCCTTACCGATCATATTACCGAAGGTACGATTGCGGCTATAGCTGGAGTAGGCCGTGACGAGGAGGTCACCGAGGTAGACGGACTCCGTGACGTCACGACTGACGAGGTGCACAGTACTAACGAAGTTGCTCATCTCCGCGATAGCATTCGATATCAGCACGGACTGGAAGTTATCTCCCTTATTCATCCCGTGGCAGATACCAGCGGCGATAGCATAGATATTCTTTAGCACCGCAGCATACTCGATACCGACGACGTCACGGCTGACAGCGCAGTGGACGTAGTCGTTGCTGAAGATCTCTTCGCTCAGCACCTTGGCCTTAGCCATATCGAAGCAACCGACCGTCAGGTAGGACATGCGGTCCTTGGCGATCTCCTCGGCATGACAAGGGCCTGCGATGACCCCAATCTGACCAGGACGCAGCTCCTTATACTCCTGTAGATAGTCGGAGATCAGGACATTCTCCTCGGGCACCATCCCCTTGATCGCATTGATGACGAGCTTATTGCGGATGACCGAGTTACGCACACGCTTGAGGTAATAGCGTATGTAGGGGGAAGGGGTAGCCAGGATCACGGTATCACAGGCTCGGAAGAAGTCATTGACATCCGAGTCAGTGAAGAAGGTGATACGATCCGTATCGAAGGTAACCGACGTCAGGTAACCAGGATTGTGGCGCAGGCGCTTGAAGTCCTTGACGTGTGTCGAGGTGCGCAGCAGCCAGTTAAGTTTGGGTTGCCGTGAGAGGACGATCTTCGCCAAGGCTGTAGCCCAGCTACCGCCACCGAGGATACCTACTCTACCGGGGAAGCTGGAAGTCTGTTCGGGCATGATACGTGTACTTACTTAGCCGACTCCCCGATGAAGGGGAGTGGCTCGTGAGAGAGTGCGGGGTGCGCTTACTGAGCGCCCCCGATGGTGGTCCAAGCTGTGACGATCTCGAGCGTCAGAGGCTCCAGATCCAGCTGATACTTCTTCTTGATGTCCTGGAGCTGCTGCAGCAGGCGACCGGGCTTCTCTTCGGCGCGTACAGCATCCAGTGTCAGATAGCCAGCCTTGTGCAGGACGGGTACCCATGCTTCGGGGATACCAGCAGCGACGAAGACCTCCTTCTTGTCGCGAGGAGCGACCTTCTCGGGGCGCATCTGGGGAAAGAAGAGTACTTCCTGGATGCTTTCCTGACCTGTCAGGAGCATCACAAGGCGGTCCATACCGATACCCATACCGCTCGTCGGGGGCATACCGTACTCGAGGGCACGAAGGAAGTCGGCATCGATGAACATCGCTTCATCGTCCCCCTTCTCTGAGAGACGGAGCTGCTCCTCGAAGCGCTCACGCTGATCAATGGGGTCGTTGAGCTCGGAGTAAGCATTGGCCAGCTCCTTACCATTGACCATCAGCTCGAAGCGCTCGGTAAGGCGGGGATTAGAGCGGTGCTCCTTCGTCAGGGGCGACATTTCCTTGGGATAGTCGGTGATGAAGGTAGGCTGGATATAGCTGCCTTCGCACTTCTCGCCGAAGATCTCATCGATCATCTTACCGACACCCATGGATTCGTCGACCTCGACACCGAGCTTCTTGCAGGTCGCACGAAGCTCGTCTTCACCCATCTGACTGATATCGATACCCGTATGCTCCTGGATCGCATCAAGCATGGTGATACGCTTGAAGGGAGCCTTGAAGTCAATCTCGCGATCCCCTACTCTGACCTTCGTCGTGCCTAAGACCTCGAGGCAGATGAACTCCAGCATACGCTCGGTGAACTCCATCATCCAGTTGTAGTCCTTGTAGGAGACGTAGATCTCCATAGCGGTGAACTCGGGGTTGTGCGTGCGGTCCATACCTTCGTTGCGGAAGTTACGGCTGAACTCATACACACCCTCGAAGCCTCCGACAATGAGACGCTTCAGATAAAGCTCGTTGGCGATACGCAGATAGAGCGGGATATCCAGCGCGTTGTGATGCGTGATGAAGGGGGCGCGCAGCAGCACCGCCAGGGATAGGCTGCAGTACGGGCGTATCGACCTCGATGTAGCCACGCTCGTTGAAGAACTGGCGCATCGCATTGAAGATCTTCGTACGCTTGAGGAAGATATCCTTGACATGGCTATTGACGACGAGGTCAACATAGCGCTGGCGGAAGCGGAGCTCAGGATCAGTGAAGCTGTCGAAGGTCTGACCATCCTTCTCCTTGACCACGGGCAGGGGACGCAGTGCCTTCGAGAGGAAGGTCAGCGAAGAGGCATGTACCGAGATCTCCCCCCATCTGTGTGCGAAAGACTTCACCCTCGACACCGATGAAGTCGCCGATATCCATGAGCTTCTTCACTACATTATTATATAGAGTCTTGTCTTCGCCTGGGCAGATCTCATCACGCGTGATGTAGATCTGGATACGGCCAGTAGAGTCCTGGAGCTCGAGGAAGGAAGCCTTACCCATGATACGACGGCCCATGACACGGCCAGCGACACGTACCTCACGACGAGGTGCATCATCCTGGAAGGTATCGAGGATCTCACGGGCATACCCCGTGACGACATATTCGTCTGCTGGATAAGGATTGATACCGAGGGCACGAAGCTCCTCAAGACTACGGCGACGGAAGATCTCCTGTTCGCTCAGCTCTAAGATATTCATTCTGCTATATGCTGATTCTGATATTTACTTCTTTACTAATCTACGCAAAGATAAGGCATTTCTACGACAGGACTAGACCGTTACACCCAAGGCTCTCGCCTATTGTAGCTAGTCCTATCACCACCTCCCACTATAGAGAAGATAGCAGAATGGTAATCCAAGCCTTCTCAACATTCTTTCACAGGCCGAGGTTGATAGATAAAGCATAGTCATCGACTTGAGAGTCGTGCCCTACTGCCTACAACTCAATAAGTATCATATGTAGAATGGAAATACTTGATATCCTTCGCTCCCGCTACACGACCAAGACCTACGACAGCACCTTCCACCTCAGCGACGAGCAGCTGGAGGACATCAAGGAGATGCTCCGCCTCTGTCCCAGCTCCATAAATAGCCAGCCCTGGGCCTTCGAGCTCATCGGCGATCGTGAGACAAAGAGCCTGCTTGCCCAGCACTCGTACTCCAACAAAGACCGTATCGAGCAAGCCAGTCATCTCCTCGTCATCTATAACTATCGTGACGTAGCGACCTTCCGAAGCAGAGCGTATCGCCACGCTCAGCGAAGGGGCGCAGGAGTTCTATCGCAATAAGATCGCTTCTCAGGGCGAGGCCTCCGTCCTGGGCTGGATGCGTAGTCAAGCCTATATCGCTCTCGGGATCGCCCTGACGGGGCTTGCGAGCATGGAGCTGGACAGCACACCCATGGAGGGCATCAACCTCGAGGCCTACGACCAGATACTCCATCACGACAAGTATCGCCCCGTCCTCGCTATCGCGATCGGGAAGCGTAGCGACGACGATATCAATCAGCCTACGATTACCCCCAAGCAGCGCCGCAGCGAGGTCTTCCTGTAGCCTCCGACAGGCAGAAGCAATAGTCCCCATATAGGTCAGCCCGCCGACTTATATGAGACTGTTGCCTTTGAGTCCTGCCCCCTACTTATTGCGCTAAGGCATCGCACGGTCAGCTCTTCGATATACCACTCCCAAGAGATACGCAAGCCCTTCGCCTTATCGTACGTATTCCTCTTTATCCAGCGAAGGGGAAAGTGTCCTTCTCGTGAAGGGAAAAGCGCCTTCACGTAGTGGTTTTCCTCTGTCTATGTACGTAGTCTTAAAGACCAGGCACGTCAGTCCAAATATCCACATACGTAGATATTAGAGCCACGTACGTAGATCAAGCTTATCAGCCACTCGTCCATAACTTTTATCCCTACGTGGAGTAACAACCTAATAGAGGCCACTTCACAAAGCTATATAGGAATCAATAGAAAGCTATATAGCTTTCTTCACCATCCTATATAGCTCTACACACGTACTCATATAGGTCAGCCTGTCAACCAATATAGGTTCACATCTCTCCTCCTATATCACTTCGCATTATCACGCGCTATCTCCCAATAAACGCCCCCCATACATTACGGGACAGGAAGCCTATATACTCAGGCTATCCACTCCAGCGGTCTACACTCGTGTAGGCCGTTTGCTTTATCAGAAAAGAGTTGGTAATTTTACCGCAAACCCAGTGCTATTGCAGAGCTGGTGGCACTATGGGTCTAACAATTAATCTATTCGAACGCATATGATCGAACGTATCGGCACCAATGCTGGCCTCGTATGGAATGCCCTCAACAGCCTGGGCAAGATGGACATTAAGGCTCTTCGTAAGCAACCAAGCTCCGCTCTGACAAGGAGCTCTTTGCAGCCATCGGTTGGCTCGCGAAGGAAGGGAAGCTCCTCTTTGATGAATCCGGTGAAGAATTGCTCGTTGAGCTCACCTACTAATGCTACATGGGGAGCACCACTCCCCTACTCATACCCTCAAGCTATCCCTCCGTCGGGGCGAAGGGATAGCTTTATTTCATCCCTATAGCTCTTATCCCCGTGGGTACCCCAACCTCTGACACAGCTCGAGCCTCCAACTTCGAGCTACTCCGCATCTTGGCTATGCTGCTCATCCTTGTGCTGCATGCCAACTTCCTCGCTTTCCGCTTCCCAACCAATGAAGCGATCCATTCGCAGCCACTCACATCTCTGGGCCAAGTATGGAGTGAAGCACTTGCCATCGTCGGAGTCAATGTCTTCGTACTCATCTCGGGATACTTCGGGATCAAGGCGCGCGTCAAGGGGATCGTGAGCCTGCTCTTCCAAGCCTTCTTCTATACCGTCGGAGTGTACAGCACCCTCGTACTCCTCGGACTTGAGCCATTCAACCTATCGGAATTCGTGGGGAGCCTCATGCCCCTGAATCGAAAGGCAGAGTGGTTCCTCCCGACTTACCTGAGCCTCATGATCTTCTCCCCACTCCTCAATGCTCTCACTCAGCGAACGAGCGAAGAGGAGCTAAGGCGCTACCTTCTCCTCTTCTTCTTAGTGGAGTTCGTCTTAGGCTTCATAAATGATCAACTGGAGGTCAAGGATGGCTATTCACTCTTCGCCTTCGCTGGCATCTACCTCATCGGACGCTATCTACGCCTCTACCCTCAGCGCCTCGAGCGCTGGGGCGGACGGAGCTTCCTCCTTGGCTACTTGGGACTCACCTTTATGCAATCTCTCGCACTCTTCCTCTTTGCCTATGGGACGGGACAGTCAATCGTAGCAAGCCCACTTGCCTATAAGTTCATGAGCTACGTCTCCCCGATCAACATCCTCGCTGCCGTACTGCTCTTCCTCGCCTTCTCTCGGATCAAGCTACAGAGTGCCGCAGTAAACTGGATAGGCTCATCGACTCTCGCCGTCTACCTCATCCACTGCAATGCACGGCTCATCGGGCGATATACGGGATTTGTGCGGGAGCTGAGCGAGCAGCACCCGACGGGACTTTTCATCGTATCAGTGGTGGGATTTATGTTGCTGGTCTTTGTGGGGAGCATCCTCATTGATAAGCTCCGCCTGCTGCTGTGGCGCTGGGTCATCTCGCCACTCTATGATAGGATCGCCCGCCTATGGGTACGTGCTGGGCTACCTATCTTTCAGTTCCCCGAGCTGAGGAACTAAGGCTTTCCTTCTTCGTCACAGCCTCCACTTCGCCATCAGCAAAGCGCACCGAGATCTCTGCTCCCGCAGGGATCTGGCTACTACGTGTGACGATACGCCCGCCAAAAGAGACCAGGCTAAAGCCTCGACGCAGGATCTGATCGGGATGTGCCAAGCGGATCGCTTGCTCCTGACGTAGGAGATCAGCCTCCATACGCTCTCTCAAGCGCGACACATGTAGTGGCAGGGGAGAGAGTCGCTCACGAAGCGCCTGACGATGCTGACGCAAAGCATAGGATGCAGCTGTCGGGAGGCGACGGAGTGCCAGCTCAAGACGATACTCAGACCGCTGGAGATAATGACGAGCTGAGAGAAGTGATCTGTGAGCGCTGTGTGAGAAGCTTACGCTCAGCCTGCTCCAAGCGACCACGTACCAAAAGAGGCAGGCGTGAGACCTGCGTATGGAGCCAATTACTTCGCCCCATGGATAGGGCTTGTAGCAAAGAGGGAAGTCGGCGCAGCTGCTCCCGCAGCTCTGCCAACTCGCTCGCCAATCCCTCGACTAAGAAGGTAGCCACTGCCGTCGGAGTCTTCAGCGTAGTATGGGCGATCAGGTCAAGGACCGAGACATCACGCTCGTGCCCGATGCCTGCAATGATAGGTAAGGGGAATTGTGCGGCAGCCTCACACAAGGTATAGTCATCGAAAGCTCTTAGCTCACTCACGGCGCCTCCACCACGGATAATTACCACGGCATCAAAGTGCTCCTCCACCTCGGCGATACGCCCCAGTGCAGCGAGTATAGATGCAGTCGTATCATTCCCCTGCATCTGCGCCGCGAAGAGCGCCGTATAGAGCACTACTCCATAGGGATTCTCATGGAGCTGACGCATGAAGTCCCCATAGCCTGCTGCCGTGGGAGACGAGATGATAGCGATACGCTGCAGGGGGAAGGGAAGATCAAGCTCTTTATTCATCGTGAAGAGCCCATTGCGCTTGAGACGCTGTATAGTCTCCAAGCGCAGACGAGCGATCTCACCGAGAGAATAATTGGGGTCAATATCGATGATATTCAAGCTCAGTCCATACTGCGGATGGAAAGCAATCCCGACAAGAGCCAAGATACTCATCCCCGAAGAGAGCTTTCCCACACCGCTTCTCTCGAAGCGCTGCTCGATCAGCGTATAGGTCGATGACCAGATAGTAGCACGCACCTTCGCCACGACATCCCCTTCCTCACCCTTCTCCAAGAGCTCCAAGTAGCCATGCCCTTGGCCACCAGCGCGACGCAGATCACTCACCTCTGCCCGCACCCAATAGCGGTCGGGGAAGGAGTGCTCTAAACAGCGTCTGACCGAACCCAAGAGCTCGGTCAGACTAAATGAACGGACAGTCGTGGCTTGCTGCACGGAGACCGCCTATTGGGGGATATGATCTGGGATATGGATGCTACGCTCAAAGCTTACATCCAGCGAGATCAAGGTCTCGGTAGCGACGACCCCTGGGATGCTCTGAATAATCCCGTTGAGGATGCGCATGAGGTCATTATTATCAATCGCATAGAGCTTGATGAGCATCGTATAAGGCCCAGTCGTAAAGTGGCACTCAACGATCTCGGGGATCTCACGCATTCGCTCAGCGACCTCCTTGTAGAGAGAGCCACGCTCCAGTCGCACCCCAACGTAGGTACACGTGTTGTAGCCTATCTTCTTGGGGTTCACATGATACTTTAGCGAGGTCAGTACCCCATTCTCAATCATACGGGTAAGACGCTGATTGACGGAGGAGCGCGAGCTATTCTCTCCTTCAGCTACGTCACGCAAGGGGACGCGAGCATTCGTAGTCAGTCGTCTAAGGATCTTCAGATCCAGCTCATTCAGTTTCTTCATACAAGGGTGGGTCGGTGCGCCACTAATTGCACACTTTATGATACAAATGTAGTAAATATCCCATGATTAGTTGCCATATCATGCTCTGATCATGGCAATTTACCTAATTTCTCTCTCTGCAGACTGCCCAAGTTGGCGCAGAATAGGGAGGCACTTGAGCTGAGGGAAGGAGTGTAAGTGTAGGCGGTAATAGTCAAGGAGGTAATCGAGAATCACCCCGCGCTGCTGCCGGCTATAGGCAAAGCCGTGCATTGTGTAATAGCTCATGCGAAGGAAAAGCGGCAGATGCTGTGTCTCCTCTGGTGACAAGCAATAAGCCTCTCGATGTGGCAGGTAGCACTGCTCTTGCAGGCTGAAGCAATATCCACATCCTCGAGCCTCATCATCGGGAAGATCTGGAGCGATACCGAAGTAAGGGAGGAGTGTCAGTAGGAAGCAGAGGTGGAAATTCGCAACACCGCGACTAAGCCCTTCCCATAGGACAAGCGATGAGGAGATATAGTCATAGAGCTCCTCATCGGGTGTCTGCGTCGTCGACAAGATACGATAGAGGAACTCACTCAGGAAAATCGCCTGAGCTCCCTTAGCAGGATCCGTATGGACTGCGTGTCGAGGATGCAAGCTATGCACCTCCTGAATACGCGCCAAATCACGCTGAGGACTAAGCGACAGCGTGGTCTCCACTTCTGCCAAAGGGCGTAAGTGCTCCCGCACAGCATTCTTTCGGCTGGAGGTCTCGGGGACAAGCGTACCGACGTAGCCGATCTCCCGACTATAGAGGTGTACGATGCTATAGCGGTCACTATAGCGAGTACGATGGAGCACAAGAGCAGGAGTAGTCGTATAACCCATCAGCAGTCTACTTAGGAAATACCTATAAAGAAGAAGACGAGCCTACAGCTATGCCCACGATGTGGGCAGTGCTATAGACTCGTCTTCGTGAGTGAGATTAGATGCTCATGCCTCAGGGACTGGCTTAGTCTACCTGGACAACGAGGATCTTTGAGTTACTCCAGAAGGCCTGAGCATTCTTGATGTACAGGACAAGCTGCTTATCAGAGCCAGGAACGAGCTCATAAGAAGAAGCAGGATGCACCGTCAAGAGGCGAGCCTTACGGCTGAAGAGGGGGATCTGCGAGAGCTCGCGGAGGTCCGTCTTCGTGAAGTAGCTCATGTTAGCGTTCTCCGTGACGACGCGACCGCTCTTGATGAGGTTCATCTCCTTGAGGTCAGAGCTGGTGCCGACACAGTAGCGGACGGTGTTCAGTTCCTTCTCCTGAGCAGCCAGAGCTTCGGCCTGCTGTGCAGTAGCGACATTCAGACGATCAACGTCCCCATTACGCTGAGTGAGCATAGAGTCCAGGACACCGATAGCGAGGTTCTTACGCTCAAGCTCTTCGGAGAGAGCGAGGACACGCTGCTTCTGGTTTTCGAGCTCCTTACGCAGAGCAGCGATCGTGCCGTGCAGGCGCTTGTTTTCCTTACCACTTGACTCCAGCTTCTTAGTCAGCTGGTCAAGAGCTTCACTGCTGGCACGGAGCTTATCGTTGATCAGGAGCATGTTGTCCTTGATACGATCACGCTCAGAGCGCTGGAGGTCGCCACTACGAGGATTGACATTGATCATCCCTTCGACGGAGGAGATCTCCTGGAAGTTCGTCAGGACACTGGCTACGAGGGAGTCTGTTTCATGGAGTTCGGCCTCATAGTTCTGGTTGATCAGGGCGAGTGAGTCATACTGCTGCTTGAGCGTCTGATATTCGCCAGAGTTCTTCCCGCAGGAAGCGAGAGTAAGCAGCATCGCTGCACCCAAGACAAGTCTCTTTGTCATACGTTTATTCGATTTACTTATTCCACTTCTTCGATCGCTTCATCTTGCGTCGATCCTCTTCGTCGGACGAGCTGTGGATGGGATCTATTGTATTTTGTTTCTTATCACTGACAGTGCTTTTACCCACTATGAGAACAAACTCTCCGCGGGGCTCATGCTCCGTGAAGTGCTGGATGACCTCCGCGAGGCTTCCACGAACCACTTCCTCATAGAGCTTAGAGATCTCTCGGACTGCAGCGACCTTTGTCTCTGCTCCCATGTGTTCGGAGAGTTGCTCTAATGTCTTAACGATTCTATGCGGAGATTCGTACAGTATGGTAGTATAGTCTGAAGATGCTATAGCCTGCAGTTTCGTCTGTCTTCCCTTCTTCACAGGGAGGAACCCCTCAAAAACGAAGCGATCAGAAGGTAGCCCCGAGATAACCAAGGCTGGGACGAAGGCGGTTGCTCCAGGAAGACACTCCACTTCGATACCTCGCTCAATACAAGCATGTACCAAGAGATACCCAGGATCCGAGATGGCTGGTGTACCAGCATCTGTGATCAAAGCCACCTCACCCTCTTGCTCGATACGCTCACACAGGCGCTCGAGGGCCTGATGCTCATTATACTTGTGGTAGCTCTGCATCGGGCACTTGATCTCATAGTGCTGCAGAAGTAGCCCTGAGGTACGTGTGTCTTCGGCCAAGATGAGCGAGACTCTCTTCAGGACATTGAGAGACCGCAGGGTGATATCCTCAAGGTTTCCAATCGGAGTCGGTACGAGTATGAGTTTTGGCATCGTGTAGGCTAATGCTTTTTCTTCTTAGCGATGAGCTCAGCGAACAGCTTTGTCCAGCGCTGCATGACGGACTCTTGCGAGAAGAGTGAGGAGCGATCCTTAGCCATCTTCCCCATCTTCTTACGAAGCTCATCATCTTGAATTAGACGAATTATCCCTTCAGCAAGCTTCTTATAGTCCTGCTTTTCTTCTATGAGGATACCGGTCTCACCATCAACAATGAGGTCACGCGGTCCACACTCGCAGGCATAAGAAACGATGGGCAAGCCACAGGCCATTGCCTCTAGCAAGAACATGGGCATACCTTCATGCCGCGAGCTAAGAGCACAAATGGAAGCATCCATATATTCCTTCTCCATATCACGAGACTCATAATGGACGACCGAATCAGTAAGCCCTAAAGACTCAATAAAAGGATCTAATAGATCTAAGCCTTGGCCACAAATCTTCAGCTGCCAATTGGGGCAAACCCGATGTACGATATCCCAAGCTTGGAGCAAGTTTTCAAAGTTTTTCTGCTCTCCATATCGACCAACAGCTATGACCTTAGGGATCTCTAAACTAGCTACAGTCTGGGGCTCAAACGTATTCCCGTTAGGCACACTGACAGTCCCGAGCACATCCCAATTAGGGACATCCTCTTGTGTCAGCACGACAAACTGATCAAAGCACCGGATAAAGCGAAGATCCAGCCAATTATGCAGCTTACCAAGGAGGCCCTTCCGAGAGAAGAGCCACGTATAGCGGGCTCCATGTGCCTCCAAGACTTTCGCACTACCATCCTTAATGAAGGGAAGGAAGTAAACCTCTTTACCATACATCGAGACTACAACGTCTGGTCGTATCTCTGTCAAGGTGCGCTTCAATAAGAGGTAGTGACGAACGAAGAATCGGCTGAGTCTCCGAGCTTTTTGGAGCAGATTCAGCTGATCTGCCCCCATATATCCGATGGCAAAGTCTAAAGTCTTTACCCGTGGATCTATCTCATAATAATGAGGCTTGCCTATCTGGTCTGCTGTCAATATGTACACCTCATGCCCACGCTCCGCCCAGTAATTAACCTTATTGGCCAATACTCTTGTTTGTCCCCCAGGATACCAAGTATTGTTAAGTAAGTAGACTATCTTCATAGCTATGAGGTACTAAGTTCATTAAATAGCGATAGCCACTGAGGCATGATGATGTCAAGGTCATAGCGATGCGAAGTCACCTCTGCGGCTTGTCCCATATGACGACGCAGTTCTTCATCACGCATTAGAGTTCGAAGACGCTCTGCAAAAGTCTCCTGATCATAGTGAGAGACCAAGAATCCATCCTTACCATCAGTAATTATATCTCGAGGACCACTAGGGCACATATAGGAGACCGCGGGCAGACCAACTGACTGAGCTTCGAGGAGGACCATAGGGAGTCCTTCATAATGTGAGGTCATCAGATAGACCGAGGAGGAGGCATAAGCCGTCTCCATATCGCTCACAGCTCCCTCAAAGGAGACTTGAGTGGCAATCCCCAACTCTTTTGCCTGACGCTTCAAGCCATCAAGCATCCAGCCACTACCATATAGATGCAGTTGCCATTCGGGGAAGTCAGGTGCGACACGTGACCAGATCTGAAGGAGCTCAGGAAAATTCTTCTGATACTCCATACGCCCGACAGCGATGAGATGCTTAGCTGACACATCGGCTCGCTTTTGGGGAGAGAAAGGAAGAGCATTGGGAATAACACTCAGGTTAGAAAAGCCCTTCCAAAGAGGCTTTTCTTCATGAGTAAGGATAACGAAGCGATCATAGCGAGCAGCGACGCGCTCCTGCTGGGCTACACGAAGCCGCCCAATGAAGCGCCTCAACTTACTCCCCGCAGGATGCATAAGCTCTGCTGTAGCCTTGGCTGAATGTAACTCAAGGATCTTTCGACTACCATCCTTCAGGCCGGGGAGGAAGTTAGCTTCCTGACGCCAGACAGAGACGGTGATATCAGCATGCAATCGCTTGAGCTCAGCCTCCAAACGAGCCTTGTGCTGGGAGCGTAACTGATACGTCTTCCAGTAGCGCTTCCAAGGGGAGAGCTCATCAAACTGATCATAATTCAGGCCTAGATCAACTCGCTCTACACGCTCATCAATAGGGAAAAAGTCAGGACGACCAGCCTGATCCGTAGTGATGATACAAGCTTCATAGCCATGGTTCACAAGGTAGTTCACCTTATTGGCGATGACTCGCTCGATCCCTCCAGACTTAAACATCGCAGAGATACAGTAGACGATCTTCATTGGCTTATGCTTGATAATACGTTGATGCACAAAGTTAGCTCTTTCCCTGCACTACCCTACTGCACTTCTATTTATTCATTCGCTTGATGAGGCTGTAGGCCTTGTAGAGCCCCAGCTCACCGGCACGACTTAGGTCGCGGGTACCTTCCTTGACCTTCCCTTCAGAGTAGTAGAGAAGGCCGCGATTGAAATAACTTTCAGCAAAGAGCGGGTTGAGCTCAATCGCCTTGGTATAGTCTTGCTTTGCTCGCTCTACATCCCCCGTCTTAGCATATAGGTTCGCCCGATTATAGTAGGCAAAGGCGAATGTCGGAGCCTGAGTGATGACCTGATTAAGGTCAGTCAAGGGGGAGTATTCGACGACTCTCGTTGGGGTAGGTGCGGGGAGGGGGAGCTCTGCTGGTGCCGTAGCCTTAGCCCCCGTAGCAGCAGCTCTTACTTGAGGTGCAGAAGGAGTAGACTGCTCGACAGGGCATCCACGCTCAGCCTCACCCCGGCGAAGTGACGCGATGGAGCGAGCATAGTAGGCTAATGTAAATGATGGGTCACGCTCTATAGCCTCGGTAAGAGCTGATATCGCAGCACCGAGATCCTGCAGGAGGAGATGGTCAATACCCTTAAGGAAGGAGAGCTGCGCAGTCTTCTCGGCCTGAGCATTCAGCTGGCTGAGATGCTTCTGCACCTCATCTACCTCTGCCATACTCAGACTACTCCCCTGCTCACGGAGCACAAGACGGAGCGCACGCTTATCCTGATGCAGTCGCTGTGTATTGAGGCGATCCAAGAGCGGAGCAAAGTAGACCTGTCCTTGGTTCCCATCCTTATCTATCTCAGTGAAGTATGAGAGCGTCAGATCACGACGAGGCGTCATCTGCGTCTCCTGATCCTGGATACGGCCTCGGATCTGGCTGGTATATCTGGGCTTGTCCTTAACCGGCTCTGGAGCCGTCTCGACAAGCATATTGTACTTCTCGATCGCTTCATCCTCTCGGCCGCGCGTCTCCTTCCCGTCCTTAGTGGGGCGAGAAGCGAAGGCGGCACGATTGCGATAGCTCTTACTATTCTGCAGGTCAAAGAGATGAAGCTCATCACGTGTAGCTCCCTTGACATCACCCATCTTACGGCGGACCTCCGCACGCGCCATGAAGCCTTCAGCAAAGATAGGATAGCGCTTGAGGACGATATTGAGATCCTCCAGAGAGGAGCGAAGGTTCCCCAAGCGAAGATGCAGGAGGGCACGGTTGTAGCGCGCGATGTAGTGGTCTGGCTCGAGCTGCAGAAGCTTATCCCAGTCCTGAATAGCCAAGCTATACTCCCCTACCTGTGTACGCAGTAGCGCACGGTTGTTGAGGGCAGCACGGTCATTCGGCTCGAGGCGTAGTCCCTCAGAGTAGTCGCTCATGGCACCTCGCAGGTCATTGAGGTGATAGCGCATGATCGCTCTATTGACATAGAGGTTCGCATCACCTGCATCCTGAGCCAACACCCGATCAAGCGCACGAATACTCGTCTTATAATCCTTGCGCTCGGCTGCTATCTGGGCACGGAGGAGGTGAGCTGGTAGGTAGGTCGAGTCCTTCGCCAGCAGGTAGTCCACCTGCCGTGTAGCACTAACTGTATCCTTTCGCTCCAGGGCTGACTGGGCCAAGATGCGATAAGCATCCTTGTTCTTCGGATCGATCTCCAGCAGACGCTGGGCAGCACTATCTGCCGCTGCATACCGCTTATCCTGCAGTAGGGCTATGGACAAGTTGTACTGAAGTCCCACATCTCGCGGGGAGAGCTCGAGTCCTCGACGGAAGTCCTCGACTGCTGGAGTATACTCCTTCTGCGAGAAGCGAGCGATACCACGCAGAAGGTAGGCACGAGGAAAGATCGGGTTACGCTCAAGAGCCAGCGAAGCATCAGCCTCAGCACCGGCATAGTCATCAAGGTTGATCTTCGCCACAGCCCTATAGAAGTAGGGCTCAGCCATCCAGGGGCGTAAGCCGATGATCTGGTTGAAATACCCCATCGAGACGATATAGTCATTGAAGTAGATCGCATTGCGTCCGATCGAAAGCGCCTGCTCGACATCGATCTGCGCACGGAGCGTAGAGGCGGATAGGAGGAGACCAAGGGCCGCAAGTGTGTACTTCTTCATATATCGGCTATCTCGTAGTGTGGGAGTGCAGGCTGAGGCACGAGGAGCCCAACAGCCTAAGGATTACTTACGCTTCTGTGGAGCGGTGACGACACGATAGTGTGCCGACACCTTGCCCTTCTGCATATTGGCAAGCTTGCCCTTGATGAGCTGCTTGCGGATGGTCGCGATCTTATCAATGAAGAGGACGCCCTCGATGTGGTCATACTCGTGCTGGATCACGCGAGCAGCAAAGCCCGTGTACGTCTCACGATGGGGCAGGAAGTCTGCATCCAGATACTCGATGGTGATCGTCGCTGGGCGCGTGACCTTCTCATTGATACCTGGGATGCTGAGGCAACCCTCATTCTCTGCGAGGGTCTCTTCACTGCTCTCGACGATACGAGCATTGATGAAGGCCTGCTTGAGCCCCTTGCACTCGGGGAAGGTCTCTGCCATAGGATCGGCATCGATGACGAAGAGGCGGATGGCACGCCCGATCTGAGGGGCAGCCAAGCCGATACCATCAGAGAAATACATGGTCTCCCACATATCTTCAATGAGGGTGCTCAGGCCTTCGTAGTCGGCGGTAATATCTTGCCCGACCTCACGCAGGACGGGGTGTCCATATATATATATAGGTAGCTTCATCGTAGGGATGATTAGGTGATACTATTTGAATGGTAGGTGAATTGCCCCGAGACCATCACGGCTCTCAAGGTAGCTTTGCAGGATGATGACAGCACTGACCTCGTCGACGAGCCCTTTATCCTGCTCACGGCGCTTCTTGCCAATCCCCGCTTCACGTATAGCGCGCTGCGCCAGAGTCGAGGTGAAGCGCTCATCTTGATACTCAATAGGGACAGAGGGCAAGGCCTTACGGAGCTTCTCTACAAAGGGGCGGATATACTTCATCGAGGCAGACTCCTCATTATTCATCTGTCGGGGATAGCCGATGATGATACGCTCCACAGACTCACGCTGTACGTAGTCTGTGACGAAGGCGAGGAGCTGATGCGTCGGGTGTGTCCCGAGCCCCCCCGGGGTGATCTGGAGAGGATCAGTGACTGCGACACCGCAGCGCTTCTGTCCGTAGTCGATAGCGAGTATTCGTCCCATAGTTTGGGTCAAAGATACGGAAAACTACCTGCTCTCTGCCTCTCGCGCTCGCCACCACCCTAAAGCAAACTGGCTCCCTATCCTCGTGTTGGATAGGGAGCCAGCGAGTATATCAGCCTACGCAAGATCACTGGATAGGCTTCTTAGAGAAGGGGCGGATATAAGCCTTCAGCTTGCTTTGGTCTGCGGCGGAGTAAGCTTCACCCTTTGCATTAGCGACAGAGCCAGCGCCCTGCGGACCACGATTACTGGAGATACTCTCACCATAGAAGTAGAGCCAACTTGGTGTAGAGCCTGCACCATGGATCCAATAGAAGAGAGAGTTACTTGAGCCAGTCGATCGCTATCATCCTGGCTACAAGAAGCGAGGAGAGTGCCGAAGAGACCAGCAAATAAGAGAACTTTTTTTTCAACATACAATCAGGGATAAATTTGATTTTAATTCAGACATAGTATAGTACTGAGTTGTGGGAGTGGAGACTCGTACTCAATTCATACCCAGCGCCACTTACAGCCCCATGCGGGCATAGAGTAGTAGCAGTTTTTCGAGCCCTAAGACTCAAAGTACAAAAACCCAATTTGTGTGCAAAGACACTATGATCCAAAAACACACTCCAATAGACAGCAACTATTAAGCTCTAGATACAACACGCGAAATACCATTAAAACAAGCAGCATTCTTGTAAAGGAAAAAGCAGATTTCCGTAGTGGTGCTTCCTCATCCACGCACGTAGTCGTAAAGACCAGGTACGAAAATCTTAAAGTCCACATATGTGGATCTAAGGACCACGTACGTAGACGAAGCTTATGAGCCATTCGTCCGCTACTTTTACTCGTACTCGTAGGAAGGCTTTCCACGACTATCTCCAGCTTTTCCTTCGCAGGAACGAACCACCACTAAGTAGTACTGCAGTGCAACATTCATTTATAAAAAAACTGTAGGATAGCCTCTTAGTACACAAAACCACGTCGGTCTAACACCGAACGATAGGAATACCCATTATCCGAAAGCCGTAGAGGACAGCTCCTCTCTCAGGGGAAAGACGTATCTTTGTGGAAGAGAAAAAGTTTTGCCACGAGCGACATGTCTAAGCAATATACTATCCCTGAGATCCTCAGCGCTGAGATCGAAAGCGCTGCGTACCATTCCACAAGACAATGACTACGAAGCAGCTATCCGCCTGATCCTGGAGCACGTGCATCAGGGTGGCGGTCGCCTCATCACCTCGGGTATGGGGAAGGCTGGACAGATCGCTCACAACATCGCGACGACCTTCAGCTCTACGGGGACGCCCGCTTACTTCCTCCATCCGAGCGAAGCACAGCATGGTGACCTCGGGATGGTCTGCGAGAGCGATGTGATGCTCTTGATCAGCAACTCAGGCAAGACACGCGAGGTACTGGAGCTTGTCGCCCTCACACGGCGCATGTATCCCCGCCTACCCTTCATCCTCATCACGGGTAATAGCGAGAGTCCACTCTCTCAGCTCGTCGATGTCACCCTCTCCACGGGCAACCCTGCAGAGGTATGCCCTCTGGGGCTGACGCCTACGACGAGTACGACCGTGATGACGGTGCTCGGTGACCTCTTGGTAGTGAGCGTAATGCAGCGCATCGGCTTCACCTACCACGACTACTCACTACGCCACCATGGTGGCTACCTCGGGGACAAGAGCCGCGAGCTCGTCTCTCCCGAGACAGAGAAGAAGTAGTCTCCACCGCAGGGCGCCCACGCACAGCTCGGGAGAGCTGGACGCATTCCGATGGGCCTCCCGCACTCTATTTTATGATTTATGTATGCACTCATCGAGGTCAGGCTGATGGACTTCACCGTAGAGCATACGTCCACGATCCCTCTACCCCTCACGGGGCGGACGGATGCTTACTTATCAGTTACATTAGATGACATTCGAAGAATTAGGGGTAAGTGCCCCTATCTGCCAAGCCGTTCGTGAGCTTGGCTATGAACAGCCCATGCCGGTGCAAGAGGCTGTGATCCCTTACCTCCTAGGTGCCCCCATTGACCTCATCGCCCTGGCCCAGACGGGGACGGGGAAGACGGCAGCCTTTGGCCTACCCCTCCTGCAGAACGTAGAGCGAAGCCTTCAGGCTCAGCCCAACGATGGCGTCGCTACACCACGCGCCCTCGTCCTCTGCCCTACCCGCGAGCTCTGTCTGCAGATCGCTGACGACCTCACGGCCTATAGCAAATACCTCCCCTCGGTACGCATCCTCCCTGTCTACGGAGGCTCATCCATCGAGGCACAGATACGCACACTTCGTCGTGGTGTAGAGGTCATCGTCGCCACTCCTGGTCGTCTCATCGACCTCATGGAGCGTGGTGCAGCCAGCCTCGATAGCATCGAGACGGTCGTCCTGGACGAAGCCGATGAGATGCTGACGATGGGCTTCTCCGAGAGCCTCCAGACGATCCTCGCCGAAGTACCTAAGGAGCGTCACCTCCTACTCTTCTCCGCTACGATGCCCCGTGAGATCAGCTCCATCGCTGCCTCCTACATGCACCAGCCCAAGGAGATCATCGTCGGGACGAAGAACGAGGGGAACAAGAACATCCGTCACTACTACTACGTCGTATCGGCACGCCACAAGTACCTTGCTCTGAAGCGCATCGCCGACTACTACCCCGATATCTACGGTATCATCTTCTGCCGTACGCGTCGTGAGACCCAGGAGATCGCTGACCAGCTCATCCGTGATGGGTACAATGCTGATGCCCTACACGGCGAGCTCTCGCAGGCCCAGCGTGACTACGTGATGCAGAAGTTCCGCATCCGCAATCTTCAGCTCCTCGTCGCTACCGACGTAGCAGCTCGTGGGCTGGACGTGAACGACCTCACGCACGTCATCCACTACGGCCTACCTGATGACATCGAGAGCTATACCCACCGCAGTGGCCGTACGGCACGTGCAGGGAAGATGGGTATCTCCATCGCTATCTGTCACAGCCGTGAGCGTGGTCGCCTGCGTGACATCGAGCGCATCTCGCATGCCACCATCGAGCGCAAGCACCTCCCCACGGGTCAGGCTATCTGCGAGAAGCAGCTCTTCCATCTGGCTGATCGCATCGAGCGCGTCGAGCTCACCGAGGACACGACGCTCGACACCGTGCTTCCCGAGCTGGTCCGCAAGCTCGACTGGATCGACCGCGAGGAACTTGTGCGCCGACTGATGCTCCTCGAGCATCGTCGCCTGCTCGACTACTATGAGAGCGAAGAGACAATCGAGGAGGCCGATGACAAGGGCCGCCTCTCGGGCGAAGGCAAGGAAGGTAAGAAGCGGGACAAGCGCAATGCCGTAGCCGAGGAGGGGGATGAAGCGCCTCTTCATCAACTTCGGCAAGCTCGACCGTATGTTCCCCAACAAGCTCATTGAGCTGATCAACAAGTGCGTCCCAGGGCGCGTGAAGATCGGTAAGATCGATCTGCTTCCACGCTTTGCCTTCTTCGAGGTCGAGGAAGCAGATGCTCAGGAGGTCATCCGCTCAATGAGTAGCTACGAGGTCGATGGCCGTCGCATCGCGGTCGACTATGCCGATGCTATGGGGAGTGGTGATGGCAAGAAGGAACGCCGCAGTCGTCGCAATCAAGAATTTGCTCCCGAGCGCAAGTCCTACCGCAAGGGGAGTAAGAGTAGCGAGGGTGCCTTCGACAAATACAAGGGAGGTAAGAGCTCAAAGGGAGGTAAGAAGAAGAACCGCTGGTAAGCGTGTATATCATCTATAGTCCCTCCCTCCGTTATAGATACATCATGGTAGATAGGCTTTCTACCGTTGTATATTTAATACACACGAACAAATTATGAAGAAGATGATCATCGCAGCCGTTGCGCTGCTCGGCAGCACCTTTGCAGTGCAAGCTCAGGGAGTCCATCCCCGTCTCGAAGTCGCGGGGAACTTCTCCACGAATATCGCTAAAGACGCCAATGGCTACTCTGTCAAGGACTACAAGACTCGTCCAGGCTTCCGCGTCGCTGGGGCTGTCGAAGTCGGTCTCCTTGGCCCGCTCTATATAGCTCCTGGTGTTGCCTTCCAGCAGAACGGGAGTAAGCTGGGCGACCAGACGACCACGCTGAACTATCTGAGCGTACCTGTCAACCTCGGTCTACGCCTGGGCCTCGGGGGCTTAGCTGTGTCGCTCGAAGGGGGACCATCGTTCTCCTACGGTGTCTCCTCCAGCTCTACCGCTAAGGATGTCCTCCTTGACTTCCAGAATGGAGGTCTCAAGCGCTTCGAAACGGGCGTCAATGCTTCGGTCGCTGTTCACCTCAGCAGCCTATACTTCCGACTGGGTTCGGACATCGGTCTGACGAACATCTACAAGCAGAAGGCCAGTGAAGCGAGCCTCAAGAACACGTCCTTCTATTTCGGTGTCGGTCTGCGCTTCTAAGAAGCACGCCATCCTCTCTTAGAGACTGCAGGCCCTCCCGCCTCCTTCATCGGGGCGGGAGGGCCTGCACTCTTATTCTCCTCCTATATATAATGTATGGGAGTGAACCGCATGAGTTGCATCAGGTTTATATAGTATATGAATACAAGCTCCTCCCGCCCTAAGAAGGGTGATCGCATTGACTTCATCCTCCAGCTGTGGTTCTTCGTACTGGCCATCGGCTCTATCGTTGCTTTCTTTGCCTGTCGTAGCACCTATCCCCTACTCTTCCAGAGCCTCGGGATGGCAGCTATCGTCATACGTGTCATCTACTACGTGAAGCTCCTCCTGCTCTCACGGCATGACGACAAGCGAAAGTAAGTAACCCCACGAAGCCGCCCCCAGCCTATATTATCTACCTTTACTCACATGCATAAGACTGCTATGGAGCGCCCGTACAAGGCGCTCTTCATCGATATTGACAATACGCTTCTGACCTTCCGTCCCTCAGCTGAGATAGCTTTTCGGAAGACCTTCGAAGCTATGGGCATTACATACGAGCCCAGCTACTACGAAGTCTATTATTGGATCGGCGATGTACTCTGGACGCAGCAGCAGCGCCAGCAGATCACCGTACAGGAGATCCACGACACGATCTTCCACCGTCTCTTAGCCGCACTCGCCATCGACGCTGATGCCGATGCCTTCGGGAAGTTCTTCCATCAGCAGCTCCACGAAGAAGCCATCCTGGAGCCAGAAGCCGCTGAAGCACTCAGCTACCTCAGCGAGCGCTATAAGCTCTATGTAGCCTCCAATGGTATGCTCGACATGCAGCGCTCACGCCTGCAGGTCGCAGGGATCCTACACTACTTCTCCGACCTCTTTGTCTCGGATGATATGGGAGCAGAGAAGCCTTCCGAGGCCTTCTTTGAGGAAGCTATGCGCCGAAGCGGCGTAGCCCCCAATGAAATCCTCTTCATCGGAGACAGCCTTCAGGCCGATATGACGGGCGCCCTTCGCAGTGGCATCGACCGCTGCTGGTACAATAGCCACGCAGCCCCAGTACCTGAGAGCCTCCCCTTGAACTACGTCATCCAGCACCTAAGCGAAGTGAAGACCTTCCTCTAAGAGCATCGTCTCATCGCTATACACATCGCCATAGCGCTAAGAAAGAAGTCAAAGTCTATGGCAAGGCTTCTCTCCTCCCTCATTCGGCCTTTTGCCTATCCTCTAAAGCGACCTCCCCCGACTGATCTACGGATCCGTCGGGGGGAAGTTGCTTTATTACGCTACGAAATCATCCCTCTCGCAGCTCACAAAGGAGTCTAAAGAATTCGTATCTTTGCGCTAGTAATGCCACTATGCAAGCGGGATTTCACGCACTCTTGATGGTGGTACTGGCATCCAAATGGCTCAGTAGCTTAGTTGAATAGAGCGTCAGATTCCGGTTCTGAAGGTCGAGGGTTTGAGTCCCTCCTGGGTCACATCCGCAGAGCTCCTTGAGTTCGTTTTCGCGAACCAAGAAGAATGCGTATCTTTGCAGCGATTTCGGAGGATGGAGCGAGTCTCCTCTTCTCGTGATCGACCATAGGAGAGATGGCAGAGTGGTCGAATGTGGCGGTCTCGAAATCCGTTGTACCGCAAGGTACCGGGGGTTCGAATCCCTCTCTCTCCGCAAAGAGGCTTCAAAGTGACTGCAAAATGGTCGTCAGAGAAGCCTTCATAATAAGAGGAAATCGTTGTAGGACATGGTCTTACAACGATTTTTCTTTGTATGCGGTCTATAGACCTGACGGCTTACCCCTAGGGCCTAATCGTCATCAATCGGTCAAATTCTGCTACAGAAACTGCTACACAAAATTAGACGTAGCAATTAGTGTAGCAGTGACGGCTAAATGAAGGGCTAATTGAAGGTAGCAACATACTCTCATTCAATGTGTAAGTAAGTAACTTTGTAGCACGTGCTACACTAACGAATGATGCATTATGAGACAATCGTTCAAGGTGTCCTTCTACCTACGCTCTAACTATGAGAACAAAGAAGGCAAGTCGCCCGTCATGCTACGCATCTTCCTCGGAGGAGCAATGAGCAATCTTGGCTCCACGAAGATCTTCGTAGACAAGGCACAATGGAACAACAGGACCAGCCGGCAGAAGGGGCGCTCCTCAGAAGCCCTCGCTGTCAATGCTAGTCTGGATGCCATCTCTGCCAACCTCCACTCCCTCTACCACAAGTACCAAGACGATCAAACGATCTCGCTTGACAAGCTCCGATCAGCCTACCTCGGGCAAATCCAGGAGTTCAGCACCTTTCTCCCTGTCTTTGACAAGTTCATCGATGACATCCGTCTGCGCGTGGGGTACACCATCAGCAAGGAGAGCTTGCAGAAGTACAGCGTCTTGCGTAAGCACTTCTTCGAGTTCCTAGTACACAGGTATAAGCGTAAGGACATCGGACTGATGGAGCTCACACCTGCCATCATCCAAGACTTCGAGTTATACCTCACAACAGTGGCCTCATGTGCCTACAATACCGCTGTCAAGAAGATGAAGACCTTGAAGACCGTCACTATCTATGCCTCAAGCGGGGCTATCTTCTCCAAGATCCTTTTCGCGATCACCACTTCCACCTCACCCCTGTAGACAGAGGCTTCCTCACTGACGAAGAGATCCTGAAGATAGCCAACAAGGAGCTGACCATCCCTCGCCTCGCGCTCGTCCGTGACCTCTTTCTCTTCTCCTGCTTCACGGGACTTGCCTATATTGATGTCGCAAACCTCAGAAGAGAACACCTCGTCACTATGAATGGAAAGACATGGATCATGACGCGGAGAAAGAAGACAAGAGTAGAGAGTAACATCCTCCTCCTGGACATCCCCAAGGCCATCATCGAGAAGTATAGCCCTAGCACTACACCCAAAGACGGGAAGCTTTTCCCCATCCTCTCCAACCAGAAGATGAATGCCTACCTCAAGGAGATCGCCGACGTGTGTGGCGTACAAAAGCGACTCACCTTCCATCTGGCCCGTCACACCTTTGCGACGATGTCGCTCAGCAAAGGAGTACCGATGGAGAGCGTCTCAAAGATGCTGGGGCATACCAACATCAAGACCACGCAGATCTATGCCCGTATCACCAGCAAGAAGATCGAGCACGATATGGAGCAGCTAGCGGGCAAGCTCGATAAGTTCAACGAAGCCATGAGCCTCTAAGCCCATTCTCTCCCCTTAACAAAAGCCCCATTATGAATCAGACTAAGAAAGAGCTTTCCTACTTCCGACTCAAGCTGGAAGGCTACCTCAGAGACCATCATCCCGAGCTAATGGCCAACAGCGCCTTCATCGGAGCACGCACTGACCTAGCCCTCTCCTCCTACTGCGATAGCGTAGCCCAAGGCTTCTCGCACCTCGAGGCGGAGGCAATGGCCAGCGAGATCCTCTATCAGGGACTCCACTTCTCCAAGTATGACACCCTCGTCTCCATCCTTGAGCAGGAGTTCTCCGAAGAGCTTCCCGAGCCCCTTCCCCGTAAGCTCGCCCCCATCCTCCTGGGCAACAAGTCCATTCAAGCGATTTTCTCAAAGTATGATCTCCGCGATGATTTTGACGGAAGTCGTGAGTATGAGCTACTCTACACCGAGCTGACAGGTACCATCGTCCTGCTCATTGAGGAGAACCACTTGCCCATCGTGGACAAGGCTGAGATATACGTTCAAGAGTAAGATCCCACTGGGGCACTCGAGTGTCAAGAGCCAAAATATACGCTCCACTCCACACGCCAAGAGGCAAGCACCCTTGCTCTTTGTGTCGCGAAGCATCTTGTCCCTGCTCTTGAAACTCAAGAATGCCCCCAGATATGAATACTCAAGCAATGAATCACGATCCGCACAGCCCCATCTTCATCAGGGGTAAGGCCTCTCCCGACAAGCAGGCGAAGGGGCCGGTGTCTCCCTCCCGTTTCGTTGACTGGCGACGTATCATTGAGCTGGCACTTCTACTGACACTTATTGTAGCTGCCGTCTATCTCATCTCAAGAGTCGTCACTCCATAGGTCGTGACGATTGTAGCCATCATCGCGGGCTTCCTCCTGCTACGCTTCGTAGTACGAACAGTCCTACAAGTTACCTTCACCATCCTCGGCTATCTCTTATGGTTAGCCATCTTCGTGGCGATCCTGATCTGCATCCTTTAGCAAGGATGATTCCCCATACTCTAGACGGGTGGCTGGCTCTCAGGAGCTAGCCACCTTTTTACTTTCGACTTATAGGCTTGCACTTCTGCTTCTTCATCCAGCCGCTCCACTTGATGCGTAAGCGACGGATGCTGTTTCTTTTCCCTCGCAAAGGTAGGACGGGGCTTGGGCTACCCCAAGGTCGGTGCCTGCGGTTGGATGGAAAATCTCCACACTTCCGCCCTGAGGGCTCCAGGTTGTATTTTCCTCCCAAACCTTGTGTCCGCCATCGCCCCGCTACCTCTGTCTTGCTCGAAAAAGGAATCAGCATACTCCGATCGTTGGACGCATAAAAAAAATGTCACTATGGATAAGCAGAACGTAAATACCACACCTTCGATGAAAGGAAAAGGAGATAGCTCCTCCTCCCATTACCGCATAAACTCGGGGAATGGAGCACGTGTCCTGTGGGGATGATAAGTGGTGAAGAGAAAGAGAAAGCTCAATACACTTGACTCGGAGGCGGATGTCCTTAACCCAAGCGCTATGCATATCGAGAGTGTGAGTGATGAATCAGCTCCTATCACGAGCGAGACAGTAAACGGGATATCACTTAAGCTATCGCGAGGATTACATCTCGAGATCTCGAGGTCTCGAGAAATTAATTAATCGAGAGACAGAGGGATAGAGCGAAGCTATGAAGCATTCCTTCTTGATACTGGCAAGGTGTGTCTTTGTCCGACAAACTATTGTTTTGCCGACAAAGACCCTTGCCCCAAGAGGGGAGAGAATCACTCCGAAGTCGTAATTACTACACCAAGAGTTATGTGCAAAGGATAGATCGCTGGGACCGATGGGATACCCGACTGCCCAGCACCAAAGAGCAAGAGACAGTTATCGCCCTCTTTCATAAATCAGGAGCCAAAACGAAATCAGACTTTGTACGCGATCGACTCCTAGACAATAGCTTTAAGATCATCACCGAAGATAAATCCACCGTCGAATACTACCGAAAACTCTCCAACATCACAGCACTGATTCAGAAGATCGGCATCCTCTACAACCAAACAGTGAAGGCTATCAACAGCTATCAATCAAGACTGCACAGATCATGCTTCAAACCAGCTTATGATGCCTTGATGATGTTCAAGATCCTACTGCTTCAGACCTGGTACGGCCTGAGTGATTACGAAGTCGAAGAACGGATCAGCGACTCCCTCCTCTTCAGCGAATTCCTCCTCTTGGATATGGGCCTTCCAGCTCCAGACCACAGCACCATCTGTCGCTTTCGTGCTGAACTGACGCGCTTGGGGATTATGGACAAGCTTCTTCGCGAGCTGAATAAGCAGTTCAAGAAGCACGGGATTAGCCGTATTGACCAAGGGGCTATCGTGGATGCGAGCATTGTAGATAGCCCGCACGCTCCCGATGGAAGTATCCTCATCGAAAGTGGCAGACGACCGAGAGGACTTGCGCACCGAAGAAGCGCAAGCCCAAGAGCAGGCTTATCAGTATGAGCTAAAAAGTCACAAACCAGGGGTTGATACGGAAGCTCGTTGGGTGCGCAAAGGCAGGCACTATCGCTATGGGTACAAAAAGCACGTGCTGACCGATGGACAAGGGTTGGTGGAGAGCATAATTACCACGCCAGCCAATTGTGCCGATACGGTGGTATTGCCCGAGTTGATAGAGAAGGCGGAGCTTATGCAGGGTGTTAGTGTCCTTGCCGATAAAGGTTATTGTAGCAAGAAGAATTCGGCTTGTCTCCTTGAGCACGGCTTGATTGATGGAATTATGCTCAAGGTGCAAAAGGGGATGAAGCTCACAGAGCGACAACGTGAACTGAATAACGCCATCAGCAAAATACGCTGTTTGATAGAGCGCACCTTCGGGAGTATCCGAAGGTGGTTTTCAGGAGGGCGATGTCGCTACCGAGGGCTTGAGCGAACGCATACACAGAATATCTTGGAGGCTATGGCATACAATCTGAAGCGTATGCCTGGGCTTCTTGTGCTCCAGAGCGCCAAATAGCCCAGAAAAGCCCCCTCTCGGGAGGATGATCCTTCCGAGAGGGGGCAAGGGGGAGAGACAGCCATCCCACTTCTCAGCCTAAAGATCCCGATTTTCGAGGCAAGAAGGTACGTGCAATGAAGAGGTGGCCTTGCGCAATGGTCTCCCGTGGGACAAACTCCTTGTAGCGACACGAGGGCAGGAGGCTCACCGTGATCGGACTGATGAACTCAGCTATATGCTGGTAGATCGTACTCCGATTGGTGAAGAGGCGACGATACCATGTATAGCCTAGGAAGCTGTAGCGCTCTAGTTCGTCCTCCGAGAATTGTGAGGTATCCTGCAGGATATAAGCGATACAGAGGTCACCTACATCATTGCGGTCTCGTAGATGATCCACGATCAAGATCTGATCCTCTGCGGGAAACTCATAGAACTCCCTGACCGCCATATTCTCAGAGGTAAAGACTCCCGGCTGGATATACTGGACTCCTACACGACGGATTTGAGAATGAGGGGCTATCAGACAGTCCACGATACGTCTACGGCTCGGAGCCTCATAGCCACGAAAGACGATGAGGTGATTCGAGACGCTGAGGATAACCCTCTCGATCCGTATACCTACTCGGCTCAGTCGCTCATTGAGGTAACTCGCCCATGCCCCATCCAGATACCGGAGGGTCTCTACTCCCGACAGTGTTGGAAGGTGATCGGTGATGCTGAGTCGTGTTACCCACCCCATATCAGCTTCATAGGTATGCCCATCCTCTTCCCAACTAGCCATCCCATCTCGATCCCTGACTGCGATATGATCTATCACTTGGATCTCAGACAGCGGGCGAGGAGTGATCGGGGCTTGCCCTTCCTTCGCCTGAAGCATCCCTCGGGGCGTCCTGCAGCCCCAGAGGCCGAGACCGAGGAGTGCGATATATAAGACCTGCCGAGTGCTCATGGCTTTACTTCTCTATGGGGTTGTATGGGAGGTTGAGCATAGGATCACCCTTGAAGCCCATTCGTCCTCCGAGGGCCTTGATAGCTTGTTCGGGATTGGCATAGAGCTGGACGATGATCTTCTCTAGCTCCTTCCTCGTCGTGGGGCGCTGGTTCCACTTCCAGCGGACGATATTCTCCCCAGCGGAGAGGTTGGCGATCCCTATGCAGGTATACCGATAGTCCCCCTCGCTGTCAGCGACCTCTAGAATCAGCCCGGGTAGTCCCCCAAACTTGTACGGCCCCTCAGAGAGTGGGATCTCTGATGTAAACCAAGCGATCCACTGCCTCCCCCCAAAGGAGACCTCTGCCCTCTGACAGCTATGTCCGAGGATCTCCCGCTTCTCGGGCTTCACCTGCCATTGTAGGGTAGGCTTAGGCTCTACATAGCTCATCACAGGGGCTCCAGCAGGCAGGCGGTAGTCAGTGGTAATATCCAGCGTCTTCGGATAGCCCCGGTAGAGGATCATCGGCGGGACAACATCTGTCACGATCTTCCGAGGAAACTGACCAGTCTCGATCAAGGGCGTGGCGGCAGAGTCTGCTTGGTAGTGTTTCAGACTATACACCTTACTGATCTGTGTCCCTATGTCTAAGCGCACCTGATCCTGAGTGACATACTCCCGATCAGTAGGATCAGAGATGAAGTCTAGCTGGTAGAGCACACGATACTGCACCCGATCCAGACTATCAGCCTCAGCGAGCGAGCGAGGCTTGTCGAAGACCTGTGCCCCGAGGGGGGAGGATGCTGAATAGGGATACTCCTAGGAGTATGAGTTTAATGGCTTTCATATTATTATATCTATAGTTAGTAGTTAGAGCTTGAATGAGACCTTCACGAGCACCGCACGAGGACGTAGACGATAGCTGTGCTGGATGGTAGCGTAGGATAGGCGCTGGATGCTGTGATAGGCCTGCATGCCCAGCAGATTATTCAGTTCGCAGCCCACCTCTACTCGAGAGCCGCTCCACTTGAGCTGGCTGTCCAGGAGTAGGACATCGGTCTTTTCGCTGGAGGAGCTGACATGATTATGCTCTAGGATGATATCCCAGAATATGTTTTTCCCAAAGGCTACTCCTATCTGTGCGGTCTCGGAGAGGAGGTTATCGATCTCGGTGCGAGAGGCGAATCGGGAGGTATAGTTACGCCCATAGTAGACATTGTAGTCCAGGAGGATTTCCTTGATGGGATTGGCCTTCAGGGCTAGTCGCACGCTCTGGGTATGTACTTTATAGGGCGTGATCGTCCCCTGATAGGCTACCTGCCCTAGATGGTGTGTATAGCCTAGGTCGAGGTCGATCCCTAGGCCTGCCCAGGTAAATCCCTTGCTCAGCGACCACACCCCCGAGAAGGTCTGTGTATGGTGCTTGTGCGCTAGGAGCTCATAGCGTCCTCCGTCCTCACCGAGGAGTAGCATCTGGATAAAGGGCTTGTAGTGCATGCTCTGCCTCGCCCTCAGAGAGGACGACAGGAACGAAAAGATGTCTCGGTAGTCTACCCGCCCCTCTATGGTGGCTGTTTGCTCCCTGAATAGCCTAGGTGTCCCGACCGTCAGACTACGATAGCTCTCTAGGACGGGGTCGGGATACCAATCACGGATCCTCGGCTCCGTATGTGCATAGCTACCTGCCAACTGGAGACCCCAGTGCTGTCCTAAGCTTAGCTTGACCTTGAGATGAGGCTCGATGAGGAGGCCTGCTAGACGATCCGAGCTTGTCCGTCGGAGCTGGTAGATGACGGGGAGAGCTAGATCTATGGAATACTTCTGACGTAGATAGCTTAGGGTCTGCTCCACACCTACACGCAGGATACGATCATAGCTACTGCCCGTGCGCTCTAGTAGGCTACTCGATAGGCTCTGCCACTGGTACGAGGCGAAGACCTGAGGGCTATACGTCCAGTAGCACACAAGGGGGAGGTTGAGGATCCTAAGGCGATTGTCCGTATAGAGACTTGTGAACCATCCCCGCTGCCCGATCATACTGTGTAGTGTGGGGAGCACCTGCTGCAGTTGCTGGTTATTGGCTGTCTCAAAGTCTTCGTCTGAGGTCGTAAGCCGCTGGGTGAGGATAAGCTCTATCGGGAGACGTGTACGGCCATTGATGAAGTGCATCTGATTGTTCAGGTGCAGGGCATCTAGCCCTTGACGCTGAGGGGTTGCTAGTCCATTGAGGGCGATTGTCCCCGAGGCCCTACTCTGCGAGGCGCTCGCACGAAGCTGATCCTTGAGGTAGTAGCCCTGCAAGTTCTTCTCATAGCTAAGGCTGGTCGAGGCGCTCCCCTGCCGTAGTAGATGCTCGATGCGCTCATCTAGGAGGAGCGGGGAGGAGGAGCGTCCATACCGAGCCTGCGAAGAGCCCTCGGAGCGAATCTTATCATACCGATAGCTCCCCTGCAGCTTGAGCTGGCTACTATCCGAGAGGACAAAGGCACTATTGCCACTGGCCATCAGCGACACATTGTCTGTATAGTATGATGGGGGGAGGTTGGGGGTAGCGGGCTTATCTATGCGGGCAAAGATGTGCTCCTCCCTCGAGCCACCCCTCTGCACGCCAAAGGAGCTCTCGTAGTACTGCCTGCCTGAGTTATCGACATACGCCACGCCGAGGAACTGCGCTCTCCGGGCAAGGTAGTTACTCCTGATCCGGCTATTGGTCTCAAGCCCATCACCATAGCCAAGACCCAAGTCAAGCGAAACACCCCAGATCCCACGCTTCTTGGGCGAGAGCTTGAGGTTGAGGATGACATCATCCGAGGAGCGTTTGCCTACCAGCGCCTTGATGCCCTGGTAGTTATCCAGCACCTGTATGGTGGAGATGTCGCTCGCGTCTATATTGCTCGTGATCAGCTCATAGCCCCCCTGGGTCAGATCGATCCCCTCGATATTGATTTGCTTTAGGGGCTTGCCTTGGTACTTGAGCAGGCCTCCCTCCATACGCATACCTGGGATACGGCGGATGACATCCCCGATACTGCGGTCAGTGGCCTTCGCTAGACGAGCGACATTATAGTTGATGGTATCTTGGTTTCCCCAGACCCGTGGAGCTTGCACGGAGACTTCCTTGAGGAGATAGGTATCCTCCTTGAGATCAATATCTAGCTCGTGCGCCGTGGGGAGTGTGAGACGCTGGGTATAGGTCTTGTAGCCGAGGCAGCGAGCCGACACAATAGCCTGAGTGAGCTGGCCACTTGCCGTGAGCTCAAACTGCCCTCCAGCGTCCGTATGGGCGTAGCTAAGGATGGTACTATCTGTCACGGAGAGGAGGGTGATAGAGACTCTAGGGAGTGGCTCCTTGCCTGAGTGGACGACCCCTCGGATCTTGATGGAGCTCTGTGCCCCGAGGGTAAGGCTGAGGCCGATAAGGCCGAGTAACCCCACTCCCCCCCTTCCAGAGGGAGACCAGTAGACTCAGTACATAGCATGAGCTACCAAGTGGGCTTGAGTAGGTGTTTCGGTATCGCATCGCTAACGTGGAATTAACAATACTATTACGGGGTGAATATATGAATAAATTTCATACCAAGCAACAGGCTGAATTACCCACCCCAAAACACTCATACAGAGATGCTTGCACAGAAGGCGATAAGGAGCAAAAGAGGCAAGGGGTAGCGTTTGTTTTTATTGCTACGGCAGTCGTCAATCAGACTGAAACTACTGATGAGGCTGGGTAGTTCCATAACTTGAAGGATAACAATTGATAGAACAAAGCTAATCAACTCCGATCAGCTGGAAGAAACATTATGCGTCAGCCTTGGTCATTTCCCGATTGTACCCACTTGTCCCTCGTACCTTGTGTACACTGAGATCGATCGCTACACATACTCCTTAGTAGCTATATATCAAATTATTGCGTATGATTATAGTGAACAATCACACAGACGACTATGCGCTAGTTTTGGAAGACCGTACGGAAGTCAAGCAAGAAGAAAAGGTTGGTAAGCTCTCAGTTGTTACCGATATCAACAAAAAAAGGCAAGCTAAAGACTGCTCCAGTAGAAGAAGCTCTGCAAAGTAGCTTTCTCAAATCCAACAGCAAGGATGGACTTTTCGAGAATTTCATAAAGAACTTCATCAAGCAATTCAACGCACCGAAGCGCCTCGGCTTGTACAAGGTACTAGCAAGCAATGTAGATCAAGGCGTAGGCAACCTCAAATCAGCCTTACAGAATGGACAAAGGGCCGAGGACAAAGCGACGCCTCAAGCTTCACAAGTAGCCATTGACGACCTCCTTCCCAAGCAGAAGATAGGGACTGGACTGGTCTTTTCATCATAAGTGCACGTGAATTTCCCCTAGCTACCCAGGAGACACTGGTGCACGGTGCAAGCCCCCTATATATAGGGCTTGCACCGTGCACCAGACTGTGTAGCAGGGATCTGAGTAAATGCTTATTATAGAGGAGCTTTGCTTATCGTTCGTTTTTCTGTACCTTTGTAACTAGGAAAAGAGAGTTGTTGCGCTTTCAATAGTCAGTCAGAATGGTAGTCAAGAGTCAGTCGAAAAACTGCTACATTTTTGCTACACTACCGATTGGCCGGATTAGATAGACATCTGTAATACAACAAGATAAAGGGGAATGGTACATTTCCCTCTCTCTCCGCAAAAAAGAGTAAAGGACGCAAGTCAAGATTGACTTGCATCCTTTTTCATTTCCCCTGGGATTCTATAGCACTCCCAGTGCGAAAGGCTCTGTATGCTTAAAGTCCTATTCTGTTTGCCTCCAAAGACTATCCATTGGGAGGAATTACCTAGCCAACGTCTTAATACTTTCTCGTGCTATTCAGCAATGGAAATACTTGATATAGTCTTTTGACCTAGCCACGTGGTATAATTCTTCGGAGGAAGCCAATTATAATCAGTTGCTTAGATGCCATCGCAATAATAAAATTGGCTGTTGATTATTCTCGCTCCAACACCTTCTTATAGCACCTGAATAAATATCCTTGATCATAATCTACTTTGGAAGGAATATCCTCTTTGAAGGCCGATTCAGACATCGGATGCTCAGGCACATTGCGTAGATCCGCCATCATCTTTCCATCCCTATCACCTGGTATGTATATCTGATCACAGAATCTGCCCCAAAGATCTAGGGCTACATTCCCTCTCATCCCCCGCAGGAGGAGCCTGTAGCCTCGACGGCTCAGGTTGCGAGTCACATCTTGGCTAGACACCGCCCTTTTAGCTGTAAAAAGAACACCCCCACAAGCTCAGACGAAGGAGCTTGTGGGGGTGATTCTTTGAATGATAGGGGGGCTACCAGAAACGCCTGTAATTATCAGCGTTGTAGGGCTGATCTAGCCTTGACTGCATATCTACCCCGAAGTTATCTTTATCCAGTACTAGAGAGCCGTCACTGCCGTAGAGGAAGGTTCCATTGAGGTAGTTAGAGTTCGTCAGATTGGGCTGATTAAAGACATAGGGAGGGAAGATCTGACGTAGCTGGGCGGGAAAACCAGTAAACACGATGTAGCGACCGATAGAATTATAGAAGTTGCGGATATACCATGCTCCGTCAACGATTCTATTGGCTTGGCTACTTTTTCTATTACTCTTCTTGACAAGGAGGGGAATATCGAAGCCATAGAAGTTCATCGTCCCTGTATTGGGAGAGTAAGCCTCATCCACTCCCTTGACCTTCCCGTTATCTAGGGCCACGACGTAGCGACAGTAGCCCTTATCAATAGCTCTGGTCAGTGTCTCAAAGAGATAGGGGACACCATCAATTAGCCCTCGATTGGACTTGTTCATAGCCACCGAACTCTTTGCGTAACGACTCGATAGGAGTACGATCGTTTGCCCTGGACCTAGTACGTTCTTACCTCCAGGCTGTACGGGATGAGACCCAAGGATAGAGCTGAAGTCACGTACATGGGTCGTATTCTGTGGATAGCTCTGTGGGGTCGGAAGCGTCTCTACGGTGACAAGCGGAGAGGTATTATTCTTACGCTTGTAGTACGTGCCAAGGGATAGCCCTGGCCACTTGGGAGATATACCACTCACGAAATCTAGGGGCTGTACGAGGGCGTTGGCTAGGAGGGTCCCACGGGAAGGAGAGATATTGCTGACGTTGAAACCAGAGGTGGCATCATCGTCTTCGTTACCAACACCTCGATGGGTAAAGAGTTGATCCTTGAGCTGGGCGCTTACATTAGGGAAGACGCAGACCTGAGCATCGTTGCTGGGGGTGCCATACTGCTTGAGAGCCTCCGCATCTAGTAGCTTAGGGATAGCAATACGTACGATACCGTAGTCGGAGAGGTCGATATCACTGCGTGTCGGATTGTATATCTCGATCATTCCGTAGCCCTTCTTGCTAGTCGGCTCATTCTTCCATGAGGGTTGCCCTATCTTCCACATTGGCCTTTCCTCTTGGTAGTTGGCAATCTCGGAGATAAGAAGGTCAGAGGATACAGTCAGAGAGACAGTGTAGCAATGTCCTAAGCTGTAGGGGGTCGTGGAGGGGCGCTTTGCTAGCTGAAGCTCAGGGATGCCATACTCTTCGTTATAGTTACCTGCAAAGTTCGGATATACTGAAGGTACAGACCCTATCTTACCTGTAGCATACTCCGGGCTGGAGATACGCTCTGATTGGATGTTGTGTCCAGTGACATTGGTCATGCGATAGAGAGGCTCTGGGAGTGTCTTGATGGGGATAGAGAAGAGCGTCTCGGTATTGCTTGCATAATAGATGTCCTTGGGGTACACCCAGCAGTAGATAATATCGTCATAGTATCTACCTCCAGAGAGGAGCTTGAACCCCCTATCCTCCTTTAGATAGATTTTCATGTAATCCCTGTCACGGTTACGATGGTCGTCTGGGAAGGGATTCTTCCCAGAGGTAAGGTAAGATTCCTCCAAGAGCCCATTTTTGCCTTTGCCTGGCGTGTTGTATACAGGGGGCTTAGCCATGAGCTTAAACTCTGTGCTGGAGATGTTTAACTCGCTGATGGGGACATTCTCAATGAGATTACTGCGGATCTTGATACGCAGTAGCACACCATCAGGGGTGAACTTTAGGCGTAGGTTACGACCAAAGTCTGTACTTCCACCTATTTCCTCCCGAGAGCCACCGGTCTTAGATCCTGCTGTGAGATCTGGGCTACCCTTGGTGTAGAGGCGTGTCCAGCCACAGACGAGAGGGTAGTCAAACTCCACATTGGACTGCTCACTCTGAGAGAGGATAAAGTGATTACGCCATCTACTCTGTGCCTGTGTGTCCGTTGGGCTTACAGCACCGTAGACACCACAGATATACCATTCTCCATGCTCAAAGCTTTGTCCCGCACCTTGTAGCTGTACAGCTCCCTTATATCCAATGGTGTAGGTGCCATCATCCTGCTTGGTAAGAGTAGGGGTGACGCTGAGGGTGGTGACGCTTGCATTCTTCTGATTATTCTTGACGTCACTACGTTCAACGATATAGAGGGTGAGGGTCTTAGGGTTACGTAGCTCTTCGTCAGAGATGGTGAAGCCTATAGGAGCAGCCTCATCCTTCTTTACCTTGACGAGGTAGCGTCCGCCTTCTTTGGGTTGCTCCGTCTCTACGGGGAGGGTTAGCACTGCCTCTCCGCTGAAGTCGACAGTGACTACAGCACCTTGGGGAGCTTGCTCTTGCTCGCTGGGGGCGGTTATTCTATCGTTTAGATCCTCCTTAGTGCAGCTTACTGTCAGTAGTGTGCAGACGAGTAGTGATGACAGGAGGAATTGTAAGTTAATTCTCTTCATTTTGTCCTTTATATGTAGATTCTCTTTGAGGGAATGTCTCTTAGAGTTCGGAGGTTAATATTCGTCTACTCCGAGTTCTCCTCCATCTTGCCATTCCCCGTTGACGTCGCCCTCTACTGAGAGGTGTATGAGTATAGACAACGGTACGCTTAGGCCAAAGGCTTGGGCGCAAGGGCTGGTATACTCCTCCTTGTTTTTGTTCATTTGTTGTACTTCTTTTTAGTTTATATAAAGAGGGACGATATGACTGGTTGTAAATTACGTTGTCGACGAACTTATCATAGTTGTTGAGCACACGCAACGTTCTTTCCAGCATGAGATCTTCGGCGTCTGCTTCATCCTTGGTGAGTGTACGAACGAAGTTCTTCATATAGTCATCCCAATCAGGTCCTTCTGTATCTATAGCACATCCACAGTGTATGCCGTTTACAAGTCACCCTTATACATTTATTTTTACAAAGATAAGAATATTTTCCTACCCCAATTGATTGAAGGGTCTGCATAATTACACCCATAGATGTTATCTATGGCAAGTGTAGTACCATTCTATGGGGTTAAGGTGGTGCTGTCTGAGGTAGACGTTGCAGGTGGAGAAATAGTGACAGCAGAAGAAGCCTCGATGGACTGAGAGAGGGAAGACACTCCGCCCGCACACGATCTAGCAAAGGTCGAGAAGTAGAGCTTCTCAAACTCTGAGGAGAGCACCTCCTTCCAGCAGTCCTCTAGTCGTAAGCACATTGTGTCTATCTATGTGGAGTAGGTAGGATAAGTAAAGGGCATCCCCCGCCTATGATCAAGCGCCCATTATCCCCATCTTTTATTCAATCTTATCGGAAGCAGGTCAGCCTACTTCCTTGGGTAGAAGGGAGGATGGGATTCGGACCTACGACACCTGGAGCCACAATCCAGTGTTCTAACCAACAGAGCTACAACCACCATGTTAGTATTTCCTAGACATCTCCGTCAAAATAAATGTAAATTTAGGAAGACTTTTTCAGATACAAAGCTCCTCCTTGCCCCTGCCTTAGGTGTACATTCCACCCATAAGTGCAACAGCCTGGATAAAAAAGGAGCCAGTGATCAAAAATCTCACTGGCCGTATGATCCAATGGTCGGATCTTAAAGGTTGCAATGACTTACCACCAATTGAATCGCGAGCAAAGGTACGCAATTGCTCAGCTCCACAAACAGGGTAGATTCTATGGGTGAGATCGTATAGGATAGCCTAGATACAGCAAGCCCCCAGCAGGCGCCACGAGGGGGGGCTGCTGGGGGCTTTGCTTTAGCGGGAGTGACCCAAGAGCGGGAGGCTGGGCACTACATGCGGGAGCGGAGCTCTTGGGCACTCTTGCGCTCGGACTTGCCTTGGATGGGAGCTCCGAAGGAGTAGGTCACGCCAAGGTTGAGGGTGAGTATATTATTCTCGTTGTCTGCGTGCATCTGGGAGTCAGGTGTCGTGATGTCCATACGGAGATTATTGCGGAGGAGATTGTACGCATCAAGAGCAAGGCGGAGCTTCCCTTGGAGGAGCGTGTAGGATAGGCCCGCTCCGCCGGAGATGATGTGTCCCATATGGAAGCCTCCATCGTAGCCAGGTGTCCGATAGTAGAAGGAACAGGTCCCTTGGAAGGTCTTACTGCGATTGAAGAAGAAGGTATTGTTGAGACTGACATGATAGCTCAAGCCTGCTCCTCCGTAGAGTGAGGTGGACTCAGGGCCGATCTTCATATCGGAGTACCAGAGACGCTGGGAGATGTAGGTCTGGAAGAAGCTGACCTTATTGAAGAAGAAGCTATTCTCCAGGCCGAAGGTCCAGGTCTTCTCGGCATTGTCATGCATATAGCTCCCTTGGTTCGTCACGGGATCGAGGCGCACGACCTGCGTGATACCATCCCAGAGATAGCCTCCGTCGAGCTGGAAGTTCAGCGCCCCAAGGAAGGTGTAGCCGAGAGCAAGCTGGGCACGCTTGGCAGCACGCAGATCTTCTTTCCCTCGCATGACGCTGTACTGGTTCTCATAGCTAGCGAACGGCGAGAGTTGGCCGAAGTGGGGGCGATTGAGGCGGACAGTACCATTGAGGCTGAAGGCATGGCGGTCGTTGGGGTTGAATCCCAAGAAGAGCGTGGGGAAGACATTGAGGTAGCTCTTGAGGTGCTCCAGACGACGGCCGTTGTTTTCGCCTGCCGTGTGGGTGTACTCCATACGAAGACCCGTGCGGAGATTCCACTTGTCGGAGAGCGGATGCTTGAAGTCAGCATAGAGCGCATAGACATGTTCGTCGAAGGTGATCTTGTCGTGGCGCTCACCCATGGAGCTCTTGGCATCGTAGTCGCTTCGGTTGGTGGTGCGGGTCCATGTCCCCTTAGCCCCAAAGCCCAGCGTCCCCTTACCAAGCGGCTCGGTATAGTCCAGGCTCGTGATGTAGGAGTCGGTGTGCTGATCGGTCAGAGCATCGAAGTAGAAGTCCGAGCCTGGGATGGGAGTACCATTAGGCATCAAGCCTCGGGAAGTAAAGTTACGCCCCTCTTGGCTTCGATAGCCTACATAGTCGGCATCCCACGAGAGAGACGACGCTTAGGAGCGGACTTGAAGCTCTTCTCAAGGTGAACATTCGCCGTCGTATAGCGACTCTTGTCCGTCTCGTCGGCGACACCGGGGAACAAGCGTAGGAGTTCATAAGCCTTACTGGAGAGGATACGATAGTCTCGGCTATCATTCTCTCGGCGAGAATTATCCTTCTGTGGGCTGTAGGATATACTCGCCCCCATGGAGAGCTCAGGAGTGAAGGCATAGTCTAGCCCCGCACGAAGGTTGAAGTAAGGACCCTGCCCCGAGTAGGCGGTCTCACTCGAATGGAAAGTACCCTGCTTGGGATAGGTGCGGTAGGTCCCTAGGCCACCATCATAGCCTGCCGAGCCTCCTCCGAGCTGGAGAGAAGCGGTGACCTTGTCCTTCTTGTAGTTGAGGTTGGTATTGAGGCTATACAGGACCTTATCGTTACGAAGTCCGAAGCGAGGAGCGATACTTCCTCCGAAGAAATCGTTCTTGGCCTTCTTAAGGATGATATTCAGCACACCAGCATTCCCCTCGGCTTCGTACTTAGCAGGCGGGGTGGTGAGTATCTGGATCTCCTGAAGGTCGGACTGCGGGTAGGAGCGTAGGAGCCCGATGAGCGCAGCCCCCGAGAGACGGACACGCTTGTCGTTGATGAGGACGATCACCCCGCCCTTACCTATGAGGCTGATGCCGTCGTCGGAGACGTTCACCCCAGGGGTCTGGCGAAGGACATCCAGAGCCGAGCTGGCAGCGGGAGCGATCTGTGTAGCGTCGAAGACCATGCGGTCACTCTTGCGGAGCATGATGGGGCGACGGCCTGTGACTTGGACAGCGGAGAGCTCTTTGGTCTCTTCGGTGAGGAGGAGTTCGCCTAGGTCAAGAGTACCCGTGACCGTCAGGGTTTTATGGAAGGGCTTGTAGCCTAGTGCATGGATCTCTAGGAGGAAGGTCCCTTGAGGAGCCTCGAGGCGGAAGCCCCCATGTTCGTCACTCGTCGTCCCTACGACGAGAGTACTATCGGCGGGCTTTCTCAGGAGGACATTAGCAAAGTCCACAGGGGTACGGTCGGCGGTCTTCTTCAAGGTGCCCTGTATTGGGAAGGTCGTCTGCGCCAGAAGGCTACCTGAAGAGAGCGCAAGGACGACACAGAGCATGCGAGCGTGTTTCATAACAGCAAGAGTGCAACAGTAAAGTGATACACAAAGGTAGCAACTTTATAATAGAAGAAAAAATCAGCACCATAAACGCCTATGAAACAACGCTATTATATAGTCCTCTCCCCACCTCCCGCAGTAGACGAATGAGCGACAGCGGAGCTACCTGAGCGAGGGAGATCCCATGGTGAGATCGTATAGGATAGCCCAGCTCCCCGATATACCTCTCCGAAGTGATACGCTTTTCCCGTCGCCTTATCACGAGTATTCCTCTTATCCAGCGGAGGGAAAAGTGTCATTCTCGTGAAGGAAAAAGCACCTTCACATAGTGGTTTTCCTCTGTCTATGTACGTAGTCTTAAAGACCAGGCACGTAAATCCAAATATCCACGTACGTAGATATTAGAGCCACGTACGTAGTCCAAACTTATCTACCACTCGTCCGCAACTTTTATCCCTATGCAGAGCAACAACCTAATACAGGAATCAAGAGAAAGCTATATAGCTCTACCCACGTACTCATATAGGTCAACCCGCCGACCAATATAGGTTCACCCCACCCCTCCTACAAGAAGCATATCCTCCCATACGCTCTTCCCCCGAGAAGTCACAGTGAATACAAGGCTCTTACGATGGGAGAAGCCCCCCCCCGCTTGCTCTGTGGGGAAGTCTGACCAAAGAGAGCATGCAGACTTTTAGTATCTTTGTCCTATCTGATCAGATTCGATGCAAGCTATAGGCCAGCTACACCATATATATAAGACCCTTGGTATGACCTACCGCCTCCTCCTCGTGGCGGTGGTGTGTCTGTGTGCCTATATGACGGGCGTCGCTGAGACGCCTCAGCCCCAGCATGACAAGACCTTCGGCCTCCCCCTTACCCTCTCACAGAGCGCACAGATTAGCTATCTGGCTGCCCAGCCCAGCGCCGAAGACTCCTATACCCTCTACGGCCATGCAGGCCTACGCGTATGGGATGCAGAGCAGGGGATCGATGTGACCTTCAACTACGGTATCTTCAACTTTACCGACGACTTCTCCCTGCGCTTCACTCAGGGCAAGACCGACTACATCGTCCTGCCCATAGCGACCAGTGACTACATGAGCGAGTATCAGAGCCGTGGTGTCATCCGCGAGCTGGTACTCAATACCGACAGCACGCAGCGTGCCCTCCTCTGGCGACTCCTCATCGAGAATGCACAGCCCGAGAACCGCACGTACCGATACAATGCCTTTCGCAACAACTGTAGTACGCGCCCGCTGGATCTCTACTTCGCGACCTTGACTGACTTCGGCAAGCTCGACGAGCGCGGGAGTCAGCTGACCTTCGTGCTGGACAGCGTGCCTGACATCACACCACTCCCCGATAAGACTTGGCGCGAGGCGATCAACGAGCTGGAGGCCTCCTCCCCCTGGCTGGTACTGGGGACAGATCTCGCTATGGGGCCTGAGCTGGATGAGAAGATGAGCATCCGCGACCGCTTCTTCATCCCCATGGAGGCCGCACGCCTGCTCCCCCACCTCGCTATGGGCATCGTCACCCCTGACCAAGAGATCTGGGGACGCCCCGTCCAGCAGACGCTGGAGTATGGCGAGCCACGCCCTATTGCACCCGCAGGCCTCAGCGTGACCCATCCCCTCGTCATCTTCTCCCTGATCCTCCTGCTCTCTATCGGGATCTTCATCTGGCGCTGGCTCAGAAAGCCCGTCGCTGGAGTCATCGAATTCAGCCTCTATCTCGCAGCAGGCCTGGGGGGGACGCTCCTCTGCTACCTCAGCTTCATCTCTGAGCACCCGATGGTATCGCCGAACTTCAATCTCCTCGCGCTCCATCCGCTCTACCTCATCATAGCACTCCTGATGCCCGCTGGACAGCGTACACGCCGTGTGCGCACAGTCCTGCATGCCGTCTGTCTCGTGCTACTCATCGCCTTCCCCATCGTGAGCCTCATCGCCGGGCAGGTGATCAACCCGAGCGTCTATCTGATCGCTCTCAGCCTCGGCCTCCTTTCGCTGGGGCGTCTCCTTCACAAGCCTATATCTCATAAGTATGTCCAAGAGCCCACTGGAGCAGCGTAGCATGCGCTACCTACTGACCTCACTGCTGGCCCTTGTGGCACTCCAGCAGCCGCTGCAGGCGGGGGACCTCCCTCGTGTAGTCGTCTATATCACCATCGAGGATCTCCGTGGTGACTACCTCGAGCAGCTACGCCCCCTCTTTACTGAGGACGGCTTAGGCCGTATGCTCTCCGAGGGGAAGATCTACCCGCATGTCCGCTTCCCTCTGGCGGAGCTGGACCGCACCTCTGCCACGGCTACCCTGCATACGGGGGCCTATCCTCAGACGCACGGCATCGAGCGCACGACGCTCTGGAGCAAGAAGGAGCATGCCTGGCGCTCGGTCTTCCATGACCCCAGCGTCACGGGAAGCTATACCCGCGACACCTATTCGCCCAAGGCACTCTTAGTCAATACCCTTGGCGACCGCATCAAGGAGGCCTCCTCGGGAGCAGGCTTGGTCTATGCCATCGCCTCGGACGCAGAGACCGCTATCGCCTCGGGCGGGTGGTTTGCCAACGGTGCCTTCTGGCTCGACAGCAAGATCGCCTCTTGGGCCAGCTCGAGCTACTACGAGGCGATGCCCAAGAGCCTCGAGGCCTACAACCGCTCCGCCGAAGGACCTAATAAGCGTCTCGTCGGTGGGCAGATGGCATGGAGTCCGCTCCGTAGCTATAGCTCACCCTCTCGCACCTGGTCTGACTGGGGTGGTCGCTTCACGCACCGCTATCAGGGACATCAGGCAGCGGACTTCAAGCGCAGCGCTCTGGCCAACGAAGAGGTCACGAGCCTTGCACTACGCCTACTCGACCAAGGGGGCTATGCCGAGAGCAAGTCGCCTGGCATGCTGGCCCTCTCCTACAGCCTTGACGTCGCACCACGCGAAGCTCAGGGTGAGCTGACCAGCGAAGAGGTCGACGCCTACGTACGACTTGACAAGAATATCCAATCCCTCCTGCAGGAGCTCCGCCGTAAGTTCGGCGAAGGCAACTACCTGCTCGCCCTCTCGGGTACGGGATATACCCACTATCGCCGTCCACGCCTTCGCGGTGCTGAGGCCCGCTACGGGCAGTTCAGCGCCAAGAAAGGTGCTGCGCTGCTCAACCTCTATCTCTCCGCCCTCTACGGTCAGGGGAGCTGGGTAGAGCGCCTCGCCGATGGACGCGTGTACCTCAATAGGAAGCTCGCTGAGACGAAGCGTATCGCACTCTCCGAGCTCCAGGATAAGACGGCCGCCTTCCTCGAGGAGATGGAGGGCATCGGCATGGCTGTCGCTGGCGAGCGTCTGGTCACCCAGTCCTCTCTGAGCGATGCCGCCCGAGCACTTCGCCGCTCGATCCACGTCCGCCATATGGCCGACGTCTACTGGACCCTCACGCCCGGATGGGAGGTCGAGGATCCTGCAGACAGCCCCAACCTATGGCTTCACTCCACAGCCATCAGCAGTCCCTGCATCCTCCTCGGTGCAGGTATCACGGCACGAGACTTCGACTACCCTATCGTCGAAGCCCCCGACGTAGCCAAGGCCATCGCCTACGTCCTCCGCATCCGCCCGCCGAACGCCGCACGATAGCGCACCCCGAGTATAGGGCCTCCGATGCCACATCGCCTATACATTATTATATATATAGGGAGCACCCTTCCCCGCTATCACAGCACTAAGGAAGCCCTCCCCCTCTCCATCATACAAGAAGAAATAAAACGAGATATATGGGATTCATAGACCTATTGTCGAAGCTATTCGGCAACAAATCACAGCGTGACCTCAAGGAGATCACGCCTTGGGTAGAGCGCGTCAAGGCCGTCTACCCCGAGATCGATGCACTGTCTGACGACGACCTGCGTGCCCGCACCGCCTCGCTCCGTCAGCGTATCAACGACTACGTAGCCAGCGAGCGTGCTGAGGTAGAAGCCCTCAAGGCCAGCGTCGAAGGCAAGGAGCTCGATGAGCGCGAAGCTATCTGGGCCAAGGTAGATAAGCTCAAGAAGGAGATCCTCGACAAGCTCGAGATCGTCCTCGACGAAGTCCATCCCGAGGCCTTTGCCATCGTCAAGAGCACGGGTCGCCGCTTCGCAGAGAACGCCGAGATCCGCGTCAAGGCTACGGACTTCGACCGCGACCTCAGCGTCAGCCACGACTTCGTTCGCATCGAGGATGATATGGCCATCTACCAGAACCACTGGCTCGCTGGTGGCAATGAGATCACCTGGGACATGGTGCACTACGACGTGCAGCTCTTCGGGGGTACCGTCTGCACAAGGGTAAGATCGCCGAGATGGCTACGGGGGAAGGTAAGACCCTCGTCGCTACGCTTCCCGTCTTCCTCAACGCCCTCACGGGTAATGGTGTCCACGTCGTCACGGTGAATGACTACCTCTCCAAGCGTGACTCAGAGTGGATGGGCCCACTATACATGTTCCACGGTCTCAGCGTAGACTGTATCGACAAGCACCGCCCCAATACACCCGAGCGTCGTGCGGCGTACAACGCTGACATCACCTTCGGGACGAACAATGAGTTCGGCTTCGACTACCTGCGCGACAACATGGCTACCAGCCCCGAAGACCTCGTGCAGCGCCGTCACAACTACGCTATCGTCGACGAAGTAGACTCCGTCCTCATCGACGATGCCCGTACGCCTCTCATCATCTCAGGCCCTGTGCCCAAGGGTGACGATCAGCTCTTCGAGCAGTTCCTCCCCAACGTAGAGACCGTCGTCGATGCGCAGCGCAAGCTCTGCCAGCAGCTCCTCATCGACGCTAAGAAGAAGATCTCTTCGTCAGACAAGAAGGAGCAGGAAGAAGGCTTCTTCCTCCTCTTCCGCGCCTACAAGGGTATGCCCAAGAGCAAGCCCCTCATCAAGTACCTCAGCGAACCTGGTATCAAGGCCGGTATGCTCAAGGTCGAGGAAGAGTATATGGCCGACAACATGCGTCAGATGCACCTCGTCACCGACGAGCTCTACTTCGTCATCGACGAGAAGCACAATAGCATCGAGCTCTCCGACAAGGGTATCGACCTCCTTACGCGCGGTACAGATGACCCCACCTTCTTCATCCTCCCCGACATCGCCAGCCTCCTGGCAGACCTGTCGAACCAAGGTCTCTCCCCCCGAGGAGCTCGCCGAACGCAAGGAAGCTCTCCTCTCTGACTATGCTATCAAGAGCGAGCGCGTACACACCGTGAACCAGCTCCTCAAGGCCTATGCCCTCTTCGAGAAGGATGACCAGTATGTCGTCATGGACAACAAGGTCATGATCGTCGACGAGCAGACGGGTCGTATCATGGACGGCCGCCGCTACTCCGACGGCCTGCACCAGGCTATCGAAGCTAAGGAGCGCGTCCACGTCGAGGCTGCTACCCAGACCTTCGCCACCATCACGCTGCAGAACTACTTCCGTATGTACCACAAGCTCTCTGGTATGACGGGTACGGCAGAGACCGAGGCAGGCGAACTCTGGGATATCTACAAGCTCGACGTCGTCGTCATCCCCACGAACCGCCCCATCGCGCGTCAGGACCTCAATGACCGCATCTACAAGACGGCTCGTGAGAAGTATGCAGCAGTCATCGAGGAGATCGTCCGCCTCGTAGGCGAAGGCCGCCCCGTACTCGTCGGGACGACCTCAGTGGAGATCTCGCAGCTCCTAAGCAAGATGCTTGACCTGCGCAAGATCCCCCACAACGTCCTCAACGCTAAGCTCCACCAGAAGGAAGCTGAGATCGTAGCTCAGGCAGGTAAGCCTGGCGTCGTCACCATCGCCACCAACATGGCTGGTCGTGGTACCGACATCAAGCTAACGCCCGAGGTCAAGGCTGCCGGTGGTCTCGCGATCCTCGGTACCGAGCGTCACGAGTCTCGCCGTGTCGACCGCCAGCTCCGTGGTCGTGCGGGTCGTCAGGGTGACCCAGGTTCATCCGTCTTCTTCGTATCGCTCGAAGACCACCTGATGCGCCTCTTCGCCTCAGACCGCCTTGCCGCTATGATGGACAAGATGGGCTTCGAGGAAGGTGAAGTACTCGAGCACAGCATGCTCAACAAGGCTGTCGAGCGCGCCCAAAGAAGGTCGAGGAAAACAACTTCGGTATCCGTAAGCGCCTCCTCGAGTACGATGACGTGATGAACTCCCAGCGTGAGGTCATCTACAAGCGCCGTCGCCACGCCCTCATGGGTGAGCGTATCGAGATGGACGTCATGAACACGCTCTACGATGCAGGACGCCTGCTCATCGACACGCACCAGCCTGCCGAAGACTTCGAGGGCTTCACGATGGACATCATGCGTACCTTCGCTATGGAGTCGCCCTTCGACGAGCAGACCTTCCGCCGCACCAAGGCTGATGACCTCGCCGACCAGCTCTACGAAGCTGTAGAATCGACCTTCATGGCTCGCGCTAAGCAGATCGCCGACATCGCTTATCCTACGCTTCATCAGGTCTTCACTGAGCAGGGTCACGTCTACGAGCGCATCATGATCCCTCTGACCGACGGACGTATGGCCTACAACGTCAGCTGCAACCTCCGCGAAGCTGATGAGAGTGAAGGTCGCACGATCATGCGTGAGTTCGAGAAGGCTATCGTCCTGCATATCATCGACGAAGCTTGGAAGGAACACCTGCGCGAGATGGATGAGCTGCGTAACTCTGTGCAGAACGCCAGCTACGAAAACAAGGATCCTCTCCTCGTCTACAAGCTCGAGTCTTACGAGCTTTTCCGTGCGATGATCGAAGACATGAACCGCAAGACGGCCTCCGTCCTCATGCGTGTCCGCCTCAACATCGCTCCTCCCGAGGAAGAAGCTCCCCGTCAGGTAGAGATCCGCGAAGCTGCCCCTGAGGTACAGCGCCCTGCGCCCCAGTACCACGAGCAGCGTCACGAAGTTGGCAGCCCCGAGGACCGCGAAGAGCAGCGCCGTACGCCTGCTCAGGCAGCCCACACGATCGGCCGCAACGACCCCTGCCCCTGCGGTAGCGGTAAGAAGTTCAAGCACTGCCACGGCAAGGGCTTCTAAGCACTAAGATCCCTACACCTTATATATGAGCTCGCCCCCAGCTCCCGATCGGAAGCTGGGGGCGAGCTTCTTTTTTGAGGTACTCCCCGCTCATCTCAAGAGACCATTGCGCAAGGCCATCACTTCACAGCTTGCGCAATGGTCCCATATATTGGTAAATGGGTGCGTAGGTGGAGCTATATAGGATGGCGAAGCAAGCTATATAGCTTTGGACTGATTCCTATATAGCTTTGTGAAGTGACCTCTATTAGATTGTTGCTCCGCGTAGGGATAAAAGTTGCGGACGAGTGGCAGATAAGTTTGGGCTACGTACGTGGATCTAATATCTACGTATGTGGATATTTGGATTTACGTACTTGGTCTTTAAGACTACGTACATAGACAGAGGAAAACCACTACAGGGAGGCGCTTTTTTCTTCACGAGAAGGACACTTTCCCCTCCAGTGGAAAAGAGGAATACTCGCGATAAGGCAAAGGGCTTGTGTATCACTTCGGAGAGGCCTATCGGTGAGCTGGGCGTGCGATACCTTAGCACAGTAAGTAGGGGGCAGGACTCGCGGCAACAGTCTCCTCTAAGGGCTATACGTACCTTGTAAGCAAGGTATTTGGATAGTGTACCACGAAAAAACGTATCTTTGGAATGCTTTGTACACACACAAAAAGGACAATTAGAATGAAGAACTTCGATATAGCCATCATCGGTGGCGGTCCTGCTGGCTACAATGCCGCAGCGAATGCTTCAGCCAACGGCCTTCAAGTAGTACTCTTTGAACACACAGCCCTCGGAGGCGTCTGCCTCAATGAAGGGTGCATACCAACGAAGACCCTACTCCACTCGGCCAACCTCCTCGACGAAATGCGCGAAAGCGCTGCTTATGGTATCCATGTAGAGGGAGCTATCTCAGCCAACTATGCAGAGATCGTTGCCCGCAAGGATAAGATCGTCAAGACCCTTACCGGAGGTGTCTCCTACAAGCTCAAGGGTGCTGGTGTCACGGTCGTCTCCAAGACTGCTCGCCTCACGGGCGAAGAGGGAGACCGTATCTTAGTCGCTACGGACGACGAGACCTATGCCGTGAGCTACGTCCTCCTTGCTACTGGTAGTGAGACTGCCATCCCCCCCATCCCAGGCCTTAGCGAAGTCGGCTACTGGACGAGCCGCGAGGCCCTCAATGCTACGACACTCCCCAAAGACATCACGATCATCGGTGGTGGTGTCATCGGTATGGAGTTCGCTGGTATCTATACCTCCCTCGGTGTACCCGTACGTGTCATCGAGATGGCTCCCGAGATCCTCGGCGCTATGGACCGCGAGACCTCAGGCATGCTGCGTAAGGAGTATGCACGCCGTGGTATTCAGTTCTACCTCGAGACGAAGGTCACAGCAGTATCAGCTGAGGGCGTGAGCATCGAGACGAAGGACGGGAAGACCGAAGTCCTCCCTACCTCACAGATCCTTCTGAGTGTCGGCCGTCGTCCCGTGACGGATGGCTTAGGCCTTGAGACCCTCTCTATCCAGATGAACCGCGCAGCCGTAGTGGTGAACGAGTACATGCAGACCTCCCACCCCCGCGTCTATGCTGCTGGGGATATCACAGGCTTCTCCATGCTCGCTCATACCGCTATCCGTGAGGGTGAGGTCGCTATCAACCATATCGTAGGTGGTAGTGATGACCGTATGCGCTACGACTCTGTGCCAGCTGTCGTCTACATGCACCCCGAGATCGCAGGTGTCGGGGCTACCGAAGAGAAGCTCCGTGCCGAAGGCCGCTACTACCGCGTGCTCAAGCTCCCCATGGCCTATGCAGGACGCTACGTCGTAGAGAACGAGCAAACCTCAGGGCTGTGTAAGGTCCTTGTCGACGAGAATGACACCATCCTCGGCTGCCACATCTTAGGGAATCCCGCATCAGAGCTCATCCTCCTGGCTGGTATTGCCGTCACCGATCGCTCCAGCATCGAGGACTTCCGACGTCACATCTTCCCCCACCCCACAGCAGGGGAGATCCTCCACGAGGTCCTCTTCTCCTAAGAGCTACCTACCCACTCCATAGATATAATAGACACATCATATAAGCTAAATCTCATGGCGACATTCGATATCAAGATGCCCAAGATGGGCGAGAGCGTAACCGAGTGTACGATCACCGTCCTCAACGTGAAGGTAGGGGACTACATCGAGGAGGACACAGACCTCTTCGAGATCACTTCTGCCAAGACGGCCGCTACGATCCCCTCCCCCGTAGCAGGTACGATCGTCAAGATCAACTATGCCGAAGGCGACACCGTCGCTGTCGGTGAGCCCGTCATCATCGTCGACACCTCGGGTCAGGCAGAAGCTCCTGCCACCCCAGCACCCGCAGCTGAGAAGGAAGCACCTACTCCTGCCGCTGCCCCCACCCCATCCGTTCCCGTCACCGAAGTTCATCGTGGTACGGTAGAGCGCTGGTACTCACCAGTCGTCCTCGAGCGTGCTAAGGCCGCTAAGGTAAGTCAGGAAGAGCTGGATAAGATCCAAGGCACGGGCTTTGGTGGTCGCGTCAGCAAGGCCGACATCGTCCGCTACATCGAGCAGAAGAAGGGGGCACCCGCTCCTACTCCACGTGCAGAGCGTGCAGCAGCTCCTGCTCCCGCATCCGCTGCTCGTCCTCAGGTCGCAGCTCCCGCTGTACCCGTTGGTCCCGATGACCGCGTGATCCCCATGGATCCTATCCGTCGTATCATCGCTGATCGCATGGTACAGTCGGTACAGGTAGCTCCTCACGTGACAAGCTTCATCAAGGCCGACATCACGGATCTGGTGAAGTGGCGCGAAGCAGAGAAGGACAGCTTCAAGAAGCGCGAAGGCTATTCACTGACGTACATGTCTCCCGTCATCGAAGCGGTAGCCCGTGCGCTGAAGGACTTCCCCCGCATCAATGCAGCTGTCGATGGGTACAACATCATCGAGCGTAAGCACGTCAACGTCGGTATGGCCGTAGCCCTGCCTGATGGCAACCTCGTCGTACCCGTCATTCGTGATGCCGACAAGCTGAGCCTTGCAGGCATCGCTGAGCAGGTAGCTCGCCTTGCAGACAAGAGTCGCAAGGGACAGCTCACGCCAGACGAAATGTCTGGTGGTACGTTCACGATCTCGAACTACGGCTCTTCGGGCACGCTCTTCGGTACGCCGATCATCAACCAGCCTGAGTCCGCTATCCTCGGTATCGGGGCTATCGAAAAGGAACCCACGATCCTCGAGACGCCTGCTGGTGACGTCATCGCCGTCCGCCACAAGATCTATCTCTCCTTCTCCTATGACCACCGTATCATCGATGGTATGCTCGGCGGCGCCTTCCTGCAGGCTGTAGCACGCTACCTCGAAGAATGGAAGACTAACAACGCATAACCATGAGCTCAGTAAAGAAGATATATGGGATCAAGACCACCGACAAGGAGACCCTTCGTCGCTGGTACTACCTCCTCTACCTCGGCCGCTGCCTTGATGAAAAGGCGCCCAGCTACCTGCTACAGTCTATCGGGTGGCAGTTCCACGCCTCCAACGCTGGCCACGATGGTATCCAGCTCGCTATCGGACAGATCTTCCAGCGAGGCAAGGACCATCTCTTCCTCTACTACCGTGACCTACTGGCAGCCCTGTCGGCTGGTATGACGGTCGAGGAGATGATCCTCAACGGTATCTCTAAGGCTACTGACCCCACGAGTGGTGGCCGACACATGTCCGACCACTACGCTAAGGTCGAATGGGGTATCCACAACATCTCCTCCTGCGTCGCAGCACATGACTCTCAGGCCGTAGGTCTGGCACGTGCTCTCGACTACTATGGCGTAGACGGTGTGGCTATCGCTTCGCATGGGGAATCCTCCGCTTCCGAAGGCTACGTCTTCGAAGCTATCAACGGTGCAGCACGTGAGCGCCTCCCAGTCATCTTCGTCCTGCAGGGCAATGGCTATGGTATCTCCGTGCCTACGCACGAGCAGACGGCTAACCCACGCGTCGGGCAGAACTATGCTGGTATCCGCCATCTCAAGGTCCTCTTCTGCAATGGTAAGGACGTCTTCGACTCCATGAACACCATGGAGGCTGCACGTGAGTACGCTGTCAAGCACCGCACGCCTGTCGTCGTCACGGCAGACTGCGTACGTATCGGCGCACACTCCAACTCGGATAAGCACACGCTCTACCGCAGCGAAGAAGAGCTGCAGCGTGCTCAGGCAGCAGACCCACTGCCTAAGTTCCGCCGTATGCTCCTACGCTACCATCGCTTCACCGAAGAAGAGCTGCAGGCTATCGAAGCAGAAGCACGCGAAGAGCTGAAGGTCGCTAACCGCAATGCCCTCAAGGCACCAGATCCCACGGCTGATACGGTCATGGAGTACGTCATCGGCGAAGCTTACCCTGGCGACAAGTACGGCACGGGCATCCCCGATGGTTCGGGCGAACAGCTCACGCTCGTGCAGGCTATCAACAAGACTCTCAAGCAGGAGTTCCGTCACAATCCCGACACCTTCCTCTGGGGTCAGGACGTCGCTAACAAGGATAAGGGTGGCGTCTTCAACGTGACGAAGGGCATGCTTCAGGAGTTCGGCAACAAGCGTATCTTCAACGCTCCTATCGCTGAAGACTACATCGTAGGTACGGCGAACGGTATGAGTCGCTTCAGCGACAAGATCCGTATCGTCATCGAAGGCGCGGAGTTCTCCGACTACTTCTGGCCTGCTATGGAGCAGTTCGTGAACTCCACGCACGACTTCTGGCGTAGCAATGGGCAGTACTCTCCCAATATCACCATCCGTCTCTCTACGGGTGGCTATATCCAGGGTGGTCTGTACCACTCACAGAGTGTCGAAGGTGTCCTGACGACCTTCCCAGGTGCTCGCGTAGTTTATCCTTGCTTCTCGGACGACGCTGCAGGGCTTCTCCGTACGGCGATGCGCTCACGCGGTGTCACGGTCTTTCTCGAGCTAAGGCACAGTACAATAGTGCTGAGTCTGCCTCAGTCATCCCCGAAGACTTCGAAGTACCCTTCGGCAAGGCGCGTATCCGCCGCGAAGGGACTGACGCTACGCTCATCACCTACGGGAATACGCTCCACTTCGCTCTCAATGTCGCTGAGCGCATCCAGAAAGACCTCGGCAAGAGCATCGAAGTCATCGACCTTCGCTCGCTCGTGCCGTGGGACGAAGAGACCGTCTACGCCTCTATCCGCAAGACGTCCAAGGCGCTCATCGTACACGAAGACCGCGTCTTCGGTGGCTTCGGTGCAGAGCTCGCGGCTTCGATCGCCAAGAAGGCCTTCCGTGATCTGGATGCCCCCATCTTCCGTGTCGGGGCACTCTCCACGCCCGTAGGCTTCCACAAGTGCTTTGAGCTGACGACCCTGCCCAGCGAAGACAAGATCTACGCCGCAGCTAAGGAGCTCATCGAATACTAACCCCAAAAGCAACGACAATATGAAGACTATAGGACTGCTCTACAGCAAGAGCACAGCCTACACCGCCGAGCTGGGAGAGCGTATCGCTGCAGCCTGGGGGAAAGGGATCGAATATGTAGACATCGACACGGCGCATCTGGCTGACGTCGAGAAGCACGCAGCTCTCATCCTCGGTACGCCTACCTACTTCAACGGCGAGCTGCCTTCGGCTTGGGACGAATTCCTTCCCGAGATTGAGGACGCTGACTTCTCCGGCAAGCGCGTAGCTATCTACGGCCCCGGCAATCAGGTAGAGACCCCCGTCAGCTTTGCTGATGGCGTGGGTATCCTCGCCAGGTACTTCGGAAGAGCTGGGCGCTGAAGTCGTCGGCCGCACGTCACGCGAAGGCTACGAGTACGAGCATTCACTCGCCGAGTGCGGTGATCAGTTCGTCGGCCTCATCGTTGATCCCACGAATCAGCCTGAGCTTACCGACGCCCGCCTCACCGCTTGGATCAAGCAGGTCAAGAAGGAATTTGGCGTAAAGTAAGGCGCACGTAGAGGCCACGCCTCTATTGGCTATCCATCGCAAGTCCGCCCCCTCGGCGCGCCCACGACAGTGGTGCAGCGTCTGAGGGGGCGGACTTTTCTATTCGGCCCTATTGATCTCAGCGAGCAAAGGGACTTATTTCACGGCGAAAAGTAGCCGTGTCGAGGGAGCAAAAGGAACGTGATCCATCCTCTCACCATCGCTACTGCACGAACGGAACTACTGAAGGTGGCGAGAAAAGGTACTTGACTTCGCGTGCTTTCCTCCTTGAGTTCGCAGCAGAAAATACGGTTAACTTCAAAAAATCAACCGTATGAATGCGCATATTTATACGTATTAACCTACGAATTTATACGTATTAATCTTTGGATTTATACGTATTAATTGCCGAAATAATACGTATTAATTGCCGAAATAATACGTATTAATTGCCGAAATAATACGTATTAATTGCCGAAATAATACGTATTAATTCCCGCATTAATACGTATAAATCGCAACGAAGCTACTTAAGAATCGTCGGCATCTTCCTTATGAACGCGCACGAACTTCAGGAAGAAACTTTGCCTACTCCAGCTGCTTTCCTCGGTTAGCTGAGGTGTTTCGGTTAAGATAGCACTGCAGTCAAGGCACCTTCCCGCTTTGGAAAGTACTCACGCAAAAGCAATTTCACTTGAAACAATTATACACTCTCGCCATCGTCCTCCTCACAGCACTCACCGAATGCCTTGGGCAAACGGTCTGGTATGACCCGATGCAGACCAACGGGGAGACTTATATCCACAACCAAGGCTGGAATGAAGACGGCGGCAACTACCACCGCTTCCCCGACCGCGCCAAGGGTTTGGTGCGCGAAAAGGTATGGGAGCTTGCCTGCCAATCAGCAGGCTTAGCCATCCGCTTCAGCACGGATGCACGAGAGGTCAGCGTGCGCTACGTGGTCTCACAACCTCAGAGCATGCCACACATGCCCGCTATCGGCGTGTCGGGTGTTGACCTCTATCGCACCGATGACATGGCTTTTTGCTTCGGGAGCTATAGTTTCGGCGATACCATTCGGTACCACTACACGCTTGACAAAGGGGTAGCGGTCGGGCGCGAAGCCGAATACGTCCTCTACCTACCGCTCTACAACGAGGTCACTTGTCTGGAGATCGGCGGACCGAAGGCAAGTCGTTTCGCCTTTGTCCCCACGGCCAAGAAAGATCCCATCGTCCTCTACGGCACTTCGATAGCCCAAGGCGCCTGTGCTTCGCGCCCTGGCATGGCTTGGGCGAATATCGTGGGGCGACAAATTGAGTGCCCCTTTATCAACCTCGGCTTCTCGGGCAACGGGAAGCTGGAGAGCGAGATCATTGACCTAATATGTGAGCAGCGCCCTTCCATCGTGCTACTTGACTGCATGCCGAATATGGGGGCCATCAAGAGTGACGAGATCATCAGACGAATGGAGGAAGCTGTCCGCCGTATCAGCAAGATCCCTGGGGTAGTGATCCTCCTTGTGGAGCACGCAGGCAATAGCAATGCCCTCACCTACGAAGCACAAGGCAGGGAGAGTGCACGCTGCAATGCGGCTCAGCAAATAGCCTATGGCCAGCTCCAAGAGGAAGGCGTGAAGAACCTCTTCTACCTCTCGCGAGAAGAACTCGGCTTAGCGCCCGATGCTTGGGTGGACTATGTGCACCCTTCGGACTACGGCATGGCGCAGTACGCCTCGGCTATCGTCAAGAAGCTACGGGAGATCATCGTCCACGTGCAGTGGACTCCGATGGAGAGCCGTTAGCATCCTCCGCTCGGAAGGCCTGAATGTAGGGAGGGGGACTAGTGGAAAGGTGCTTCTTCGGCATTGTAAAATTAAGTACCTTTGCCCATTAGATATAGCTATTGAAAAGATGAGAGATATAAGGGAATTTCATTTGTTTCAGGTATTGGTGGTGGTATTTATGGGGGCCACATACTGAAACATATATGTTGTGGGGGAGTGGAGATAGATCCCTATTGTCAGAAGGTTTTAAAGCAAAAGCAGGCTGATGGATGGATGAATCCCTTCCCTATCTATGATGATATAAGAACACTCAATGGGGAGCAATTTAGGGGAACGTTTGATGTGCTGTGTGGAGGCTTTCCATGCCAAGCCTTTAGTCATGCTGCTCGTGGGAAAAATATTGAAGAAAAAAACTTATGGTCAGATATGTTCCGATTTATAATAGAGTCGGAAGCGCCAGTGGTTTTTGGTGAAAATGTCACATTGCGGGCTATCAAGACAGCTGCTCATGACCTTGAGCAAATTGGATATAGTATTCAATATTGCAAACTATCTTGTGGTGATCTTGGTGCTGATCACAGAAGAGATCGATACTGGCTCTTGGCCATAAAAGATAAAAAGGTATTTGCGCGAATATCTGCACACTTAGACTCGTTACCCAAGATTCAAATGAATTGCTGGGCCCTGCCTCTGGTGGAAATGGGGGACTCCGTACGGATATCAAATAGGAGAATGCAACTCAAAGCCGTCGGTAACGCCCAGTCTCCCATAGCGGCTGCTTGTGCCTTCAGGATATTGGCGCGTCGCCATCAAAGGAAGATGGATATTGCTACCAATGTTTCAAAGGTAGAGCTGGAGTCTATATATTCCTTCAAAGAAACTTGGATTAGTAAGACCTATGGCTCAACCCTTGGATATGTACATACACCAACGACAATGGCTAACTATTCAGCACCCTCAATGATGAAGCATCTCGGTTGTAGGAATTTTGTTAAGGTGTTTGGGCGACCAACTCCCGAGAATGCAGAATATCTGATGGGGCTTCCTCAAGGTGCATCCACATCAGAACCATTATCGGCAAGGAATATGGAAATTTGGGAAATGGAGGTCTATAATGGAACTAAGTAAAACTGATATAATTAATCGCCTGGAGTCCTCTGGGATTACAAAAGGTAGTGGAGCTACAGTCCCTCGGACCTATTCCTGCACAGCGAAGTCTTCTTCTTTAATTGCGGAGCAATCGGGAAACAGGTCTTCTGCTAGTTGGAAGACAGCTCAATATATCATTGTCAAGTATGAAAAGACTGAAGGTAATCTAGCTCAATTATTAGATGGCTGGAGGAGTGTTGTGGGAGATCATCGTAACCAATATCTGTTACTTGAGGAGCACCCTGGAACATGGCGTTGCTACAATAGTAACGTACAAGAAGTCTCCTTGGATGATATTCTGCCCACAGTGACAGGGCTCAATAACCAACTTTCAATAACTTCAGATAAATATCGCCCCTATATCACTGCAATCAAGTCAAAGCCATTTTTGTTGCTTGCAGGCATCTCTGGGACGGGTAAGAGTCGCATTGTTCGAGAGTTAGCGCGATCTTGCTGGGATAAGGACTCTGATGAGTACAAAGTGCAGAAGCCTAGAAACTTTGAGATGGTACAAGTCAAGTCCAATTGGCATGACTCATCCGAACTGTTTGGCTATGTGAGCAGACTAAACGGAGAGAAGTTCATTGTAGGGCCATTTCTAAAGTTTATGGTTAGAGCTCTAAAAGAGCCTAATGTGCCTTACTTCCTCTGTCTTGATGAGATGAACTTGGCGCCTGTGGAGCAGTACTTTGCAGAGTATCTAAGTGTCATAGAGAGTCGCAAGCTATCGGCTGGTGGGGCTATAGAGACCGACCCTATAGTGGACTTTGAATTAACAGAAGCCTATCATAGCCTGATAGATCAGTTATTTCCGAATGAGGAAGAGGAGGAGGAAAAAAAGCTGTTTCTCTTGGAGAAGGGAGGTAAGAGGCTCTCAATTCCCCCGAACCTTATTGTCGTTGGTACGGTCAATATGGACGAAACTACTTTCCTTCTCCCGTAAAGTGCTGGATAGGGCGATGACCATTGAGATGAATGAGGTTGACTTATGGGGCGGCCTCACCGATAGGTATGAAGCGATAGAACAGCAAAGCACTGCAACACTCGTCGGAACCGTTGTAGAGGGGGGTGGATGTATATGATAGCAATAAGGCGGTCTGTGACATGTGCCTCAAATACCTTGAAAGAGTAAATCAAGTGCTAGATAGAACTCCCTTTAAGGTGGCATATCGAACTAGAAATGAACTACTTCTCTATGTAGTCAATAACTTACCCTACAATATGTCAGCAGATGGTGAGACTCTGCCACAAGAGTATGTGATAGCTAAAGCACTGGACGAGATAACCAATATGAAGATACTCTCTCGCATTGAAGGTGATGAAACCAAAGTGCATAAAGATTTCTTAGACAGGTTAGTACAGACTATCAAGGAAGGGCTTTCATCTATTTCACATCTCCAATACGGAGCCGAATCTATGGAGGGGGATGATAATAAGATAGAGAAGTCTATCTCCATTGCTAAGCTTGAGGAGATGACGAAGAAGCTAACAGAAACGGGTTACACGAGCTATTGGAGTTAACCTAATAGATCGTATGGAGCTACTTAAGATAGAGCATGAAGACTTTACCCTAAGTATTGAATGTACTAGGTATAATGATGTTTGGACAAAGGCTAAGCAGCATGTGGGGGAGCAAAATCTCACATCTACATACTCGTGGACAGAGGGTGTACAGTCTGTAAAAAGGCATCTTGATAATGGAGGTGAATTAGAGATATTCCCTCATGATAAGTTCGCTCCAGCTATATTCTTTGACAATACGGACTATCCTATCTGGGGGGGAGTTTGATTCTCGGGTGACGAACGTTCGCTTTGCATCAATACTCCAGTCTGACAATGAGCGCTTTAATTACCACAAGAGCCGCCATATTCTAGCCGGTTTTATCAACTTCGGCAATGACATTGGACGCAGTGAGCTAAAGATCAAATATGATGTAGCAGGAAAAGAGCACACGTTTATTTTTAGTTTTGATGTACTGAGTACTAAGCTCAACTATCATGCGCACTGGCGGAGTATCATCGCTGATATTGAGAGAGAGTATAGTATGCTATCGCTGGACTACATGCGAAGGACATTTCATAGCTTCGCTTCAGACAGTGAGGGTGAGTCATCAGACCTTGTATGGTGGAGCATATTCCAAGCTCAGGAGGAGCGATTCCTAACTGCTGTCAGACATATTATAGAGCGACCTCGTCATCGCTTGCGTAGTGAGATTACCTATCAGCGACTAGACAAGATCAAGAGAGTCCCTAACAACCTAGAGAATGCGATGGCAGAGCATAGGCTTGAGGAGGGGCGACTCTATCAAGTGGCGGAGCATGTACACTCTAATGATACGCAAGAGAATAGATTCTTGAAGTTTGCCCTTGCTGAGATAGCAAAGAAGTACGATGCTCTGAAGCGTAAGATTGAAACGCTAGAAAATAGTTCTGCGGCGCTCCGTGAGGAGATGAGCAATACACAGAGTCTGATGCAGTCTTTACAGCGGCACCCCTTCTTTCGCAGTGTGGGACCCTTTCAAGGTTTTAGCCAGGGGAATCTAGTACTACAAAAAGCGACAGGCTATACCGACGTCTACAGCACATGGATCCTCCTCCGACGAGCATACTCGCTATATGAGGGATTATTCCATCTGCAGTCCAAGGATATAGCGACACTGTACGAGATATGGTGCTTCATAAAGATAAGTCATATTATAAAGGAGCAACTCGGCATATCAGCTGAGGATGTAGATCATCAAAACCGTATGGAGATGGGAGGTCTCTTTACCTGGGATCTAGGCAAAGGGGAACGCTCAAGGATATTATTCAGAAGGGATGGGATTGAACTAGCAGAGCTTATCTACAACCCGAAGTATTCGCAGCGAGAAAACGAAGCTACGAGCGTTGGAAACTTTGTCGTGAAGACTGTCGCTCAGAAGCCAGACATCGTCCTGCAATTAGTTAAGGACGATATTCATGCGGGTATGAAGATGACCTATCTCTTTGATGCTAAATATCGGATAGAATCTAGCGGGTGTGGTGTAGACTACCCTCCAGATGATGCAATCAATCAAATGCACCGTTACCGAGATGCTATCTACTACAAGAAAGATCAGGATGCCCCTCTCAGGAAAGAGATCATCGGTGGATATATACTATTTCCCGGTAATGGAGACACCCTAGATGTGCAAGCAAGCTCTTTTTATCGGGCTATCCAAGAGGTCAATATAGGGGCTTTCCCTCTCCGTCCGGAGGACGCTGATAATAGAAAGCTACTGAGCGACTTCATTCATACCCTTATCACTAGAGATGGGCAAACACTTATAGAAGGGAGTATACCGCAAAAGGGCTTGAATTACATTATTGATAGTAAGGGAGGTGATAGTGATAGTGATATTGTTTTTGTTGGCTATGTCCGCAGCCCCAACTCGGATGATACTCAATCCTATCGGGTTTATTACAATACATTTAAGTATAACACACAACCCACATTCTACTATACGGGACAGTATATTACGACCACAGGTGTAGATCTTCGCTCGGTGAAATATCTATTTACTAATCTACCTGGAAATGGCTACTATCGTATCAAGCGAATATACTCAGCCCTGCGTAAGGATCTATTTGAAGATAGCGAGACAAATCAAGGAGACTCAAGTATGCGCATTGTTTTTGAGCTGGGTGAGTTTGTGCCACTCGGAGATTCTCGTCTTATAATGAGTTTTAAGCCCAATAGTACAAAGCTCCACATATCAGCTCAAGGTGAGTTTAAGTCTCTGTTAGATCTGAAAAATAGCTACAATGATCTCATCCTAAGGGAAAAGAGCAAATAGAGGATGGATGTGAAAGGCGAAAGATTCTCCGGGAAATTTATGGGCCAGTTTTGAACTACTCTTCGTAAAACTTTTTATTTGAAGATCCCTATCATCTATCATATAGGTTACAGGGCATCACTCACGGTGCATGGGGGCTTTTTAGTACCTTTGGGGCGAGATATGTTTGTTTGGTTCGTAATTAATTAGATCATACGTGGAAGCCAAAGTCCCCTCCTCTACCTCACACTACCTCCGCTCTTCGGTCCCTGTGATTGGGGTCGTCATCTTCTTCCTCTTCCTTGCGTTAGCTTACTTCGCGCCCGCTGTCTTTGAGGGTCGTGAGCTCTTCCAGCAAGACGTCGCTGGTGCCAGCGGCAATGCTTCGGATGTCTACAAGCACATGGAGGCTACGGGGGAAGGCTTCTCCTACTGGACCAACAGCCTCTTCGGGGGGATGCCGATGTATCAGATCGCACCCTCCTACCCCTCGGTAGGCGTCATCCGCACGATACAGGATGTCCTCACACTGCAGTGGCCCTTCACGCTCCTACCAGGCTATAGCTGGCTGCTCTTCGCCATGCTCGGTGGCTTCTATCTCTTCATGCGTGCCCTACGTATGGAGCGCCTACCATCGGTGCTCGGGGCGATCATGTGGACCTTCTCCAGCTACTTCATCATCCTCATCACGGCAGGACATATATGGAAGCTGATGACTCTCTGCTTCATCCCGCCGACGATCGCTGGGATCATACATACCTACCGTGGACGCTACCTCCTCGGTGGTGCCATGACGGCTCTCTTCGCGGCGCTTCAGATCCTATCGAACCACGTGCAGATGAGCTATTACTTCGCCTTCCTCATTGTCTTCCTCCTCATCGGCTACTTCATCGAAGCCCTGCGAGGGAAGGCTCTGCGTAGCTTCATCATCGCCACCTGCGTCACCCTCTTTGCAGGTGCTATCGCTATCGGCATCAACGGCTCGAACCTCTATCATACCTATGAATATGGGCAGGAGACGATCCGTGGTGGTAGCGAACTCACGCCCGAAGCTACCGAAGGCAACCAACAGCAAGTACAGGCTACCGCTAAGGGCCTCGACAAGGAATACATCACTGCCTGGAGCTACGGCAAGGGCGAGACCTTCACGCTCCTCATCCCCAATCTCTACGGTGGAGCATCGGGTGCGCTCAGCGAAGGCTCAGCAAATATGGAGGATGTACCTGCCGAATTCCAGCAGATCATCGGAGGTATGAACCACTACTGGGGTGATCAGCCCTTCACGGCTGGCCCCGTCTATGTCGGTGCCTTCGTCTTCTTCCTCTTCCTCCTCGGTGTCTTCATCGTGCGTGGACCGCTGAAGTGGGCACTCCTTGCTGGTACGGCACTCTCTATTGCGCTGGCGTGGGGTCACAATATGATGTGGCTCACCGACCTCTTCATCGACTACATGCCACTGTACAATAAGTTCCGTACGGTGTCATCGATCCTCGTCGTCGCTGAATTCACCATCCCCGCACTCGCCGTGCTGGCACTGGTCGAATTCGCACGCCACCCGAAGGAAGTCCTCCAAGACAAGGTTGCCGTATATGCGAGCCTTGCCCTGACACTCCTGCCCTGCCTCGTGCTGTGGCTTGTACCTCAGACCTTCCTCGGGCTGATGAGTGACGCTGAGCATGAGATGTTCCGTCAGGCGATGGGCAATAGCCAGCTCCCCGTCTCCTCGATCATGAGTAGTCTGAAGGAAGTCCGTGCCGGTATCGTCTCGGCCGACGCTATCCGCTCAGCTATCGTCATCATCCTCTCCCTCGTCCCCTGCGTACTCTATGCTCAGGGGAAGATCAAGAAGTCCCTCCTCTTCGCCTCTATCGGCGTCATCACCCTCTGTGACCTCTGGCTCGTCGACAAGCGCTATCTGAATGATGATCTCTTCATCCCCAAGGAAAGCGTCGAAGCACAGGCTCGTCCTGTGACCGCCGTCGACAAGGCTATCGCCGAGGATAAGGATCCTCACTACCGTGTGATGAACCTTGCGGTCAATAGCTTCAACGATGCTACGACCAGCGCCAATCACCGCAGCGTAGGTGGCTACCACGCTGCTAAGCTTCGTCGCTATCAGGACCTCATCGAGCGTCAGCTCGCCAAGCAGAATATGGCGGTCTACAACATGCTCGACACGCGCTACTTCATCTTCGCTGACCAGGAGCATGGCCTGCAGTATCAGAAGAACCCCGAGGCCTTCGGCCCCGCATGGTTCGTCAATGATATCCGCTGGGTCACGACAGCTGACGAAGAGATGTCCGCCCTGGATGATACGCCCCTGCGCACTACGGCTGTCGTCGACAAGCGCTTCGAGGGCGAACTATCAAGCTACAAGGCTGCTCCTGCCGCTGCTACTACAGATAGCCTCGCCACGGATAGCCTACAGCCCGCACCCGCTATCGGTCAGGTCGAGCTCCTCTCCTACGCTCCCAGCCAGGCGAAGTACCGCGTCACGACCGATGTACCTCGTCTCCTCGTCTTCTCTGAGATCTACTATCCTCACGGGTGGCACCTCACGCTGGACGGCAAGAGCGAGCTCCCTCTGGTACGTGCCAACTATACGCTTCGTGCCGCCTACATCCCTGCAGGGACACACGAGCTGACGATGACCTTCGACCCCGCTTCGATTCATCGTACGGAGCTGGTCGCTAAGATCTGCACCGCACTACTCGCCCTGCTCCTCATCGCCTCCCTCGTCCAGCCCTTCCTCAAGCGCAAGGACAAGAAGGCTACGACTCCGCAACATTAACCCTTCATCATATTTATCCCAAGCAGCAATGATCAAGCAAGTGATCACAGGCGCCCTCGTATCGGCGACTGTCTTACTCACCGCAAGCAGCTGTAGCCAAAAGCTACGCCCCATGACGGCCGACCAAGTCAAGGCCGAACCTCAGCCCCTCGAAGTCGTCGGGGGCAAAGTACCTGTATCCGTCCACCTCACCTTCCCCGCGAAGTGGTTCCCCAAGGATGCTACGCTGACCATAGTCCCTATCCTCCGCTATCAGGGTGGTGAGAAGTGGGGCAACGGCACCACCTTCCAGGGCGAAAAGGTCTACGGCAACGACCGTATCGTGTACCATGCTAATGGCTCCAACGCCACCGTCAACTTCGTCCTGCCTACGTCCCCGCTATGGCAAAGAGCGAGCTCTACCTCAACTTCAAGGGGAAGCAGGGTAGCCGCACCGTCAACCTCCCCGACCTCAAGGTCGCTGATGGCGTGATCGCTACCGAAGCTCTTGCTACGCTCGCAGGTGTGACGCCCGTCATCTCTCCCGACGGCTTCCAGCGCGTCATCAAGGAGGCGTATGATGCCAACATCATGTTCCTCATCCAGCAGTCCAACGTCCGTAGCTCCGAGCTGAACAAGGACGAGGTGCAGGAGTGGAAGTACACCGTACAGAACGCTAAGGAAACTCCCAACCAGGAGGTATCTGTCGAAGTCCAGGCCTACGCCTCCCCCCGATGGTGGTAAGGAGCTGAACGAAAAGCTCAGTGCTTCGCGTGAGAAGAACACCACGGCACAGCTCAAGACGGCCTTCAAAAAGCAGAAGATGTCTGACGTCGCTATCGACGCTCACTACACCGCTCAGGACTGGGAAGGCTTCAAGAAGCTCGTCGAGCAGAGCGACTTCCAGGACAAGGAACTCGTACTTCGCGTACTGAGTATGTACCCCGATCCCGAGCAGCGTGAGCATGAGATCCGCAATATCTCGGCTGTCTTCAGCAAGCTCGCAGATGAGGTCCTCCCTAAGCTCCGTCGCTCTCGCCTCATCGCTAACGTCAAGATTATTGGCAAGAGCGATGCTGAGATCCAGAGCCTGCTGGAGAAGTTCCCCAGCGCACTGAGCGTCGAAGAGCTCCTCTACTCGGCTACCCTCACCGATGACGCAGCTCAGAAGGAGAACATCTACAAGCTCGTCATGCAGAAGTACCCCAAGGACTACCGCTCATACAACAACGTCGGCTCACTCTGCCTGCAGCGTGGTGACTATGAGTCTGCCCTCGTATGGTTTGACCGTGCGCTCAAGCGTAAGGACAACCCCGAGACGAAGGTCAACCTCGGTCTGCTGGCTCTGAAGGATGGTGACCTCAATAAGGCTACCTCACTCATCGCCGAAGGGAGCTCTATGCCTGGCGTAGGTGATGCTCTCGGCTTCCTCTATCTGCGTCAGGGTGACTACGCCAAGGCTGAGACGGCCTATGGTGATGTCACGACGAACAATGCTGCCGTAGCACAGATCCTCAACCGCAACTACAGCAAGGCTATCAAGACGCTTGAAGCTATCGCTAAGCCCGATGCTACGACCGACTACCTCCGCGCTATCGTAGCTGCTCGCATGGGTGACTCTGCCAAGGCTATCTCTTCGCTACAGAAGGCTCTGCAGAAGGATCCCAGCCTCACCTCACGCATCGATGCTGACCTCGAGTTCGCTTCACTGCGTGGTCTGAAGGACTTCGCTCAGCTGACGCGCCTCTACTAAGCCTACTCGCTCACTAAATAAGCGACTACAAATACGCCACCGGGCGGCTACCTCACGATGGAGGTAGCCGCCCGGTGGCATTATAAGGGGATAGCTCTCTCGAGAGCTAATCTATGAGAAAGGCTTACTTCAGATGGAGTCCATTGAGGAAGGCTGAGGCAGGCATCGCCTTCTTCCCTGCGGGCTGTAGGGTCTTGATAGCAAGACGCCCCACAGAGGTCTGAATCTCCAGACTACGTCGGCCCGTGATGATGACAGAGCCGATGGGGTGCTCCTTCGTGGGGAGCTCTTCACCGCTGACAACCGTCTCCAGGATCTTGAAGGGCTGGGCTTCTTCGCCAGCAAAGGAAAGGAGGCACCATGCTGCAGGATAAGGAGAGAGTCCACGCACGAGATTATTCAGCTCTACCGCTGGGCGATCCCAGTGTAGCTGGGTATTCTCCTTCGTCAGCTTAGGCGCATGCGTGGGATTCACCTCATAGAGGCTCTGGGGCTTGGCCTTCGGCTCTTCGTCTGCGAGGAAGAGGTCGACACTGCGCTGGAGCGTCTCTGCACCGAGGAGCATCAGCTCATCGTGGATCTTCCCCACACAATCCTCTGGCCCGATAGGTAGGCTCGCTTGCAAGAGGATATCTCCTGTATCGAGCTCATGACGCAGGCGGAAGGTCGTGACCCCCGTCTCCGTCTCGCCATTGATGATCGACCAATGGATGGGAGCTGCACCACGGTACTTAGGCAGGAGGGAGCCGTGGAGGTTAATCGTCCCGAAGCGGGGGAGTGACCAGACGACCTCGGGGAGCATACGGAAGGCGACCACGATACCGAGATCGGGGCGTAGTTCCTTCAGGCGACCGACGAAGGCTTCATCCTTGAGTCGCTCAGGCTGGAGGACCTCGAGCCCTACCGATTCGGCGTAGATCTTGATGCTACTCTGCTTGAGCTTATGCCCACGACCAGCGGGCTTATCTGGCATCGTGACGACTGCCACGATGTTGTATCCACCTTCGACGAGGCGCTGGAGGGACGGCAGGGCAAAGTCTGCCGTCGCCATATATACGATACGTAGATCTTCTTTCTTCATCTGTTTATAGGGGCTATGGTGGAGCAAAGCTACAAAGAATTGCCCTATCGGCTGGAGGGAGAGGCACTACGAGAGCGGGATATGAACCTATATTGGTCGTCGGGGCAACCTATATTGGTCAGCTTCGTGACCTATATTAGTCAGCTTTGCGATCTATATAGGTTGACCCGACGACCTATATAGGTTGGTAGCACCCTCCTTTAGATAGCTACTCGGGACAGTAGCCTCTCTATGGTTAGAGGAAGCTGAGGCCTTGGAAGCACCAGCTATTCGCAGAGGATATGTCGGGATGTCGATGAAAATCACTATCTTTGCGCCGTTCGACGATTGTCTCGAAGACGAGAAGCCCTCCTTCCTCCGCGGACAGAGAGGACTCGTGTGATGGGAAATTAGAAGACACTAATTTTGAGTAACACAATTTAAAACAAAGAGAATGAAGACTTTCCAACTCTCAGGCCAGCTCCGCAACGAGCTCGGTAAGAAGGCCGCTAAGGGCCTCCGCGCTGGTGATCAGATCCCCGCAGTCCTCTACGGAGGCAACGAAGTACTCCACTTCACCGTAAGCCAGGATGGCGTACGTAACCTCGTCTACTCTCCAGACATCTTCGCTATTGACCTCGACATCGAAGGCCGTCAGGTCAAGGCTGTCCTCAAGGACCTCCAGTTCCACCCCGTCACTGATGCTATCCTGCACCTCGACTTCCTCCAGGTAGAAGCTAACAAGCCTATCGTCATGGAAGTTCCCGTCGTCCTGACTGGTCACGCTGAAGGTGTGAAGGCAGGGGGTAAGCTCAGCCTCGAAATGCGTAAGCTCAAGGTACGCGCTCCTTACACGGAGATCCCCGAGAAGCTCTTCATCGACGTTACGGAGCTTGGTCTTGGTAAGACCATCCAGGTCGGTGCCCTCAGCTTCGAAGGTCTCGAAGTCATCAACGCTAAGAACGCTGTCGTCTGCGCCGTTAAGCTCACCCGTGCTGCACGTGGTGCTATGGCTAAGGGCAACAAGTAAGCTACAGCTCAGCCTAAGCGATAGAGCACCTCGATGTGCTCCCATCGCCTAACCTACAGAGGCTACCCCTACCACATGTAGGGGTAGCCTCTCTTCTTCTCCCTCCTACCCTCTCCCCAGCTCATGTAGTCCCAACCATCAGATGTCCCTTCGCGCTCGCCTATTCCTTCTCCTCAGCCTGTTCGCTCTCACCGCACCAGTCTACTCGCAGCCTTACCCCGAAGCGATCGAGATACTGCGCCGCTATGAGCAGCGTCCTGGGGTACGTGTCACAGCTCTCGTACGCGACCTCCAGACGGGAGAGCCCGTACTTGCTCACCGCACGTCCGAAGCCTTCCGCCCCGCCTCGCTGGTGAAGATCCCTACGACGGGAGCCTTCCTTGCGCTACGTGGGCACGACTACCGCTTCCACATCCCCGTGATGATCCGCGGGCAGGTCGATGGCGAGACGCTTCATGGGGACTTGGTGCTGAAGGCCTCCGCAGACCCTTCACTTGGATCGCACTACATCCCCAATCAGAAGCGCCTCATCAGTGAGGTCAAGGCGCTGCTTGAGGAGCGCGGGATCACCCGTATCACGGGACGTCTAATCATTGACCTCCGAGGTTTCCCCCGTCCTTTCTTCAATGAGACTTGGGCCGACGAAGACCTTGACGAGTACTATGGCGCTCCCATCTCGGGCTTTAACATCGCAGACAACTACGCCGATCTCTACCTCTTCTCCAGCGACGGGGAGCAGCCTATCGTGGAGCCGAATGTCGCCTCACTCCTCGTCCCCACGCGCCAAGAGCTACTCCTCGGTAGTTCAACTCGACTGGACCTTACCCCGATGCGTAGAGCCGACACCCTACTCATCTCGGGGACCGTACGCGAAGGCCTCTCGGGTCGACACCTACGCTGGACGATGCCCGACCCTCCCAGCTATGCCACGATGTGGCTCAATGAAGGCCTGCGCCTCGAGGGGATCGACCTGCAGGATCGCCCCGAGCTCAACTATGACGAGCTCATCACGGGTCTTGATACGCTGGGCTACTACACCTCACTCCCTGCGGATACCCTCGTGAAGATCACGAACTTCCGCAGCTCTAATATCTATGCCGAAGGCCTTACTTATGCACTCAATAGCTACGAGCAGCGTAAGACAGGTCAGCCTACGGTGATGCGCTCTTACTGGCGAGAGCGTCTGGGACTTACTCCGACCGAATTCTATCCCATGGATGGCTCTGGGCTCAGCCCCGAGGGACGCCTCTCCTCAGGTGCACTCAGCCTCATCCTCTCAGAGCTCTGGCGTGACCAAGCACTGCATAAGCCTTTCTTAGCCTCACTCCCCGAGGCGGGCCTCGAGGGCACAGTGCGCAGTCTCTCCATCCCGAGCGAAGTGACCGCCTACCTCAAGAGTGGCTCGATGCGTGGCGTACGTGGCTATGCTGGCTACCTCCGTCACGAGGACAAGTGGTACAGCATCGTCTACATCGCCAACGGAGCCATCAATAGTGCTGAGGCGCGTGCGACCTTCACCCGCCTCTTGACAGGGCTCTTTACCCAGCAGCCCCTTCCTCCGCTCCCAGCTCCCACGAAGAAGGTAGCGGCGAAGGGGAAGAAGCATAGCGAGCACAGCAAGGGTAGCAAGAAGGCTTTGCACAAGGCCTCCTCTAAGTCCTCACACAAGGGGAAGAAGCGTTAGCCAAAGAGGCTAATAGCGTGCTACATGGGTGGATAGTCGTATATTTGTGCCATGGTACAACTCGGTATCCTTTTCTAATCCCCCCCTTCCATAGGGAGCGTACCCCAAGGAATATGAATCCAAAGACTACCTTTACTACTCTTGCTCTCTGCGCCCTCGGGTGCATCGGGGCAGCCAAAGCCCAAGAAGCTCGCTACTTCAATCCCGTTACTGCTGCGGTCCCATCACTGCAGATTAGCCCCGATGCGAGGGCCTCTGGTATGGGCGACGTCGGTGTATCAACCACAGCAGACCCCTATTCCCAGTATTGGAATCCCGCCAAGTTTGCATTCATAGATAGCAAGGCCGGCCTATCGCTCGGCTATACACCTTGGCTATCTCGCCTGGTAAGCGACATTGCACTGATGCATGCGGGAGGCTACTTCCGCATTGGGAATGACAATACCCAGACTATCGGCGCTTCGCTCCGCTACTTCACCATGGGTAAGCTCACGACGTGGGATGCCTCAGGAAGAAGTCTTGGCGTATCGCACCCCAATGAGTTCGCCATCAATGCGAGCTACGCCCGTAAGCTCTCCCCCAACTTCTCCCTCGCTGTAGCTCTGCGCTACATTCATTCGGATCAGGGAAGCCGTGAGCAAGGTGACCGCCCTGGGTCGGCCTTCGCAGCCGACATCGCGGGCTACCACCAGAAGTACATCACGATCGGTGGGGCTGAGTGCCTGTGGACAAAGGGCTTCAACATCCGCAATATCGGCACGAAGATCTCCTTTGACGGAGGAACGACTTCCTCCTTCATCCCCACGAATCTCGGTCTGGGTACGGGACTCCTCTACCCCATCGACAAGGAGAATATGATCTCCGTAAACCTCGAGGCTAATAAGCTCCTCGTCCCCACACCTCCCACGGGGGATGCAGGGAAGATCGCCGACTATCAGAAGACCTCTGCCATCGCGGGGATCTTCAAGAGCTTCGGTGATGCGCCTGGTGGCTTCGGCGAAGAGCTCAAGGAAATCCGCTGGAGCCTCGGTGCAGAGTACAACTATTGTGATAAGTTCTTCGTGCGTGCTGGCTACAGCTACCTCCATCCCAACAAGGGGAATCTCCAAGCCTTCACCGCTGGGGCAGGCTTCCGCATGAGCGCCTTCCGCATCGATGCCTCCTACCTCATCTCTACGATCTCCGACAATCCACTCGATCAGACTCTCCGCTTTACGCTGGCCTTCGATATGGACGGCATCCGCGGACTACTCAAGTAATATATATGCCACAGATACCTTTCCGGACGGGCTTCGGCTATGACGTCCACCGCCTCAGTGACGGCTACGAGCTTTGGCTCGGCGGCGTGAAAATCCCCTTTGAGCAGGGCCTCGAAGGTCACTCCGATGCAGACGTCCTCCTCCACGCTGTATGTGACGCCCTCCTTGGAGCGGCTGCCCTCGGTGATATCGGGGTGCACTTCCCCCCATCCGATATGACTTACAAGGGCATTGACAGCAAGATCCTCCTCAGCCGTAGCTGCACCCTCGTGCGTGAAGCAGGCTATGAGATCGGCAACATCGATGCGACAGTAGCAGCAGAGGCACCGAAGATCAACCCACACATCCCCGAGATGCGTCGTGTAATGGCGGAGGTTATGGGCATCCCTGAGGGCGCTATCTCGCTGAAGGCTACGACAGCCGAGCGCATGGGCTTTGTCGGTCGCCGCGAAGGGATGGAAGCCTTTGCCACTGCACTCATCGCAGTCAAGGGAGCCTTCTAACGAAGCTCTTACCGGAGTAGACAAAAGCAAGCGCGGGCAAATCACCAATGGTGATTCGCCCGCGCTTGCTTTATATAGGACTAAGTGACTAGTCGAACTTCTTATCAAATTGGACAGATGCTTCGCCCATGAACTCCTTGATGCGCTGCTCTTCATCGCGCTTACAGATCAAGAGGACTCCCTTGCTCTGAGCTACGACACAGTCATTGATCCCCTGGACAACGACCAGCTGGTTCTCGGGATCTCCATCGAGCGAAACGATATTGCCCTCAGCCTCATAGAAGAGAGCCTTGGTGTGGAGAGCAACATTCGCACGAGGCTCCTCACGCTTGAGCTCATAGAGCGAGCCCCAGGTACCGAGGTCTGCCCAGCCAAAGTCGACGGGAAGCACCATGACGTTGTCTGCCTTCTCCAAGACAGCGTAGTCAATCGAGATATTGGGGCACTCAGAGAAGACTTGGCTGACACGGCTCTGCTCCTCATCGGTAGCATAAGCACCCTTCACCTCGTCGAGGATAGAGGTCAGCGAAGGCAGGTACTGGTGGAAGGCATCGAGGATGGTATGTACGTTCCAAGCGAACATCCCACTATTCCAGAGGAACTCCCCACTCTCATAGAAGACCTTCGCCATCTCGATGTTGGGCTTTTCCGTGAAGGTCTTCACCTTCACAAAGTGCTCATCTTCAACATCAGTGAACTGGATGTAGCCATAGCCCGTCTCAGGACGTGAGGGGCGCACACCGAGGGTAACCAACTTGGGATGCGCCTTCACATAGTCGAGTGAACGGCAGATAGCTTCGTCGAAGGCATCCTCTTGCAGGATCAGGTGGTCGGCAGGAGTGACCAGAATATTAGCATTGGGATTCTTTGCGTAGATGTGATATGTCGCCCAGCCGATACAAGGTGCTGTATTGCGGCGCATAGGCTCCAGGAGGATCTGCCCTGGGGTCAGCTCAGGGAGCTGCTCCAGCACAAGGTCTCGGTAGATAGCGTTGGTGACGACAACAAAGTTCTCCTTAGGGATTACCTTCGAGAAGCGATCATAAGTCATCTGAAGAAGGGTGCGACCTGTGGCGAAGATATCGAGGAACTGCTTCGGCCTGGCCTCACGGCTATATGGCCAAAAGCGGCTGCCTACGCCTCCGCCCATGATGACACAATAGTTGTCTGTGTGCATAGTCTTTTTACTACCGGGGTTAGTATTACTACACAAATATAAGCATTAATACCATACGAGGCGATAGACTACTGGAGTAAAAACACCAAGTAGCACCCGCTACAGGACTGCCTCCCACGCTATCAAAAGCAGATGCGACTTTCCCTACATATTGCACGAAAGAGAGGTCATCCAGCAAAGCCTATCTACCTACCAGATAAAGCAACCAGTACTGGTCACCAAGCGAACCAGTACTGGTAAGATATATCGACCAGTACTAGTTCACACTTCGAGCAGTACTGGTCACTTCACTGACCAGTACTGGTTCGTTTCTCCTCTCCATAGGGCCTCTATCTATAAGGATATTAAAGGGGCTGGTTGATGCGAAAGAAGCAGGCTCAATAGAGGCGCAGGAAATAGAATGCCAGCAGCCCTTGGAGCAGGACGAAGACAGGGACGAGATAACGAAAACGCTTGTGCGAAGTCTTATGATTCCACACGACCATCCCAAGGCTGGCACCTAAGGCTCCACCGAAGGCAGGCAAGAGAAGGAGCGTCCGTTCAGGGATGCGCCAGCGTCCTCCTTGAGCACGCCACTTATCGACGCCATAGACGACAAAGGTCAGGGCATTGAGGAGTAGGAGGAGTACTAATACAAGATCAGCGGGCTGTAGTCCGAAAGGCTGCATCATGCGATACTGACGAGCTCCAGCTCGAAGATCAGGGTTGAGCCTGCGGGGACCCCAGGCTGCGCATAGCGACCATAGGCCAGCTCTGCAGGGAGATAGACTTCCCAGCGGTCACCGATACACATCTGCTGTAGGGCAATGATCCAGCCCTCGATAAGGTCGCTCAGGCGGAAGGCTGCAGGCACATCGCCCTCCGTACTATCAAAGACCTGCCCATCAATCGTCCGCCCCGTATAGTGAGCCGTGACGATGCTGCGAGGTGACGGATGCTTACCATCGGCACGTCCTTCGGTAATTACCTTGTAATAGGCCCCTTTGGGCAGCGGCTTAACGCCCGCTTCTTGAGACTTTGCCTTGAGCCAAGCCTTATTAGCCTCGATGTATTCACGCTTCTTCATACACATTCATTTATAGGCCTTCGCGACGAAGGCAAAGTAAACCCCGCCTCCACATGCGTGGGGGCGGGGCTGTGATAGGGCTCCTCTACGAAGAGGGCTGCCTTTAGATAGAGTAAAGGATGCTGATCGACTCGTGATTGATCACACGATTGATAGCCTCAGCGAAGATATTGGCTACCGACACGATGTGGATCTTATCTGAGTGCTTGCGCAGAGGGATGGAGTCGGTGAAGATCATTTCCTTGAGCGCCGAAGCATTGATACGCTCGGTAGCAGGATCACTCAGTACTGCGTGGCTGGCTACAGCACGGACGCTGCGAGCACCATTCTGGATCATCAGGTCAGCCGCCTTACAGATCGTCCCTGCCGTATCAACGATATCGTCCACGAGGATGACGTCCTTATCCGTGACATCCCCGATGATCGTCATCTCAGCGACTTCGTTGGCCTTAGCACGGCTCTTGTGGCAGATGACCATGGGCACGCCGAGGAACTTAGCATAGGAGTTAGCACGCTTAGCACCACCGACGTCTGGCGTAGCGATGACCGTACGCTCAAGATCAGACGTCTGGCGCAGGTAGTCGATGAAGACCATAGAGGCGTAGAGGTGATCCACAGGCACGTTGAAGAAGCCCTGGATCTGGTCAGCGTGCAGGTCCATAGTGATGACGCGCGTGACCCCTGCCGTGCTCAGCAGATCTGCCATGAGCTTCGCCCCGATAGATACACGGGGCTTGTCCTTACGGTCCTGACGAGCCCATCCGAAGTAAGGGATGACCGCAGCGATGTAGTGTGCGGAAGCACGCTTAGCAGCATCGACCATCAGGAGGAGCTCCATGATGTTGTCCGAAGAGGGATAGGTGGACTGTACGAGGAAGACATCCTTACCGCGGATACTGTCCTTGTAGTAGACAGAGAATTCACCGTCAGCGAAATGCTCTACCTGCATATCACCGAGGTTAATACCCAGGGCTTCGGCGATCTTTCCTGCCAGTTCCAGCGAAGCAGAGCCTGCGAAGATGGCAATGTTCTTTGTGTTGATACTCATTTGACGTGTAAGTTGATTGGGGCTCACCACTATGGAGAGTCATTTAATTGTTTGTGTTACGCTTGAGCACGAGAGCCGTACGTGCGGGGAGGTAGAGGCGCAGCGGAGCCAGAGCTGGACAGGCTGCAGTCCCAGCCTTCTCGGCAGGCTGCGTGGCATAGATGAGACTGTCGTCAATAAGGCCATAGCCACCAAAGGCCTTGCAGTCGGTATCAATGACGACGGTGTATGCGCCCTCAGGGACATTGATAGGATAGTCGACGTGAGAGCGTGTGGGGTGGAAATTGAAGACGAAGAGATAGTCCCCACGCCCGAAGGCCAGAGTCTTATCCTCCTCATGGATGTGATATTGCTCAATATGGAGCGAGGGGAAGGTCTTCACCGAGTCGATGAAGCGAACCATCGCACGGTCGAACTCCTGCAGGTCGTGGTAGAGGAGATCTGCATTATCTGCGAGGCTCCACTGACGGCGGGCGTAGTGGTAAGACCAGCCATTACCTTCGCGTGGGAAGTCAATCCATTCGGGGTGACCGAACTCATTCCCCATGAAGTTGAGGTATCCACCATTCATCGTGGTAGCAGTAGCGAGACGAATGAGCTTATCGAGAGCGATAGCGCGGTCGGTGACAAGCGTGCGGCTTGAGTGACTCATGTGCCAGTACATATCGGCATCAGCGAGGCGGAAGATGAGCGTCTTGTCGCCCACGAGTGCCTGGTCATGGCTCTCAACATAGCTGATGGTCTTCTCATCTTCACGACGGTTCGTGAGCTCATACCAGATCGCACCTGGGCTCCACTCCTCATCGGGGTGGTCCGTGATGAGCTTCGTCCAGAAGTCGGGGATATTCATCGAGAGGCGGTAGTCGAAGCCAAAGCCTCCGTCCTCAATGGGAGCAGCGAGACCAGGCATACCACTCACCTCTTCGGCTATGGTGATTGCGTCGGGGTAGACGCTATGGATCAGCTTATTGGCCAGCGTGAGGTACGCCATAGCATCGGCATCCTGATGACCATTGAAGTAGTCGGAGTACGAGGTGAAGCACTCGCCGAGGCCGTGGTTATAGTACAGCATCGAGGAGACGCCGTCGAAGCGGAAGCCGTCGAACTGGAAGACCTCCAGCCAGTACTTACAGTTGGAGAGGAGGAAGTGGATGACGTTGTTGCGCCCGTAGTCAAAGCACAGCGAGTCCCAAGCGGGATGATCACCTCGAGGACCTTCGTGGAAGAAGAGCGTGCGGGAGCCGTCATAGTATGCCAGCCCTTCGACTTCATTACGCACGGCATGGCTGTGCACGAGGTCCATGATGACCTTGAGACCAGCTGCGTGGGCTGCGTCGATGAGCGCCTTCAGTTCGTCGGGAGTACCGAAGCGGCTACTGGGTGCGAAGAAGCTTGAGACATGGTAGCCAAAGGAGCCATAGTAAGGATGCTCCTGGATGGCCATGATCTGAATGGCATTATACCCGAGGTCAATGATACGGGGCAGGACCTTCTCTTGGAACTCCCGGTAGCTACTTACCTTGCCCTCCTCTGACGACATACCGATGTGGCACTCGTAGATCATGAGGGGCTCTTCGGTGCGAGCTGGACGTGCGTGACGGAAGGTATAGCTATCCTCAGGTGCCCAGACCTGGGCGCTGAAGATACCCGTCGAGGGGTCTTGCACTACACGAGTAGCCCAGGCGGGGATACGCTCACCACTCCCATAGTCCCAGTGGACAAAGAGGCGATAGAGGTCACCGTGACGCATTGCCTTGTCAGAGATGCAGATCTCCCAGTTGCCATAGTCATCGACACGCTTGAGCTTCCACACCGACATCGTCTGCCAGTTGTTGAATGAGCCAATGAGATGCACACTCTGAGCTCCAGGGAGGAACTCACGGAGGATCCAGCATCCCTTCTCCTTATCATGGTGTAGGCCATAGTGAAGATAGCCGTCGGCAAACTGCTCCAAGGGAATATCTCCACCTTGAGTGATCGAGCGCTCACGGGCATGAGTGAACTCCATGCGGCGGCGGATACGCTCTTCGTAGGCTTAAGCCATGGGTCATTTGCTGCTAACTTCGTCATAGTCTTTGTGCGTTGAGGCCAGTTGCTGGCGTGAAGTGATGAGGAGTGGACCTATTTGAGATTGAGTATCAAGGTGGAGGGAAGCTGTGCAAGGAGCTCTTCACAAGTATCAAAGGACTCCTGCCAATAGGTGTAGCTGACGACCACGAGGTCACACTCGGCGGGGACAGAGCAGAGCTTATCTGTTGTGATAATCTCTTCTCCTAGATGAGAATTGAGGCTCTCACGTGCGACTCCGGTGGAGAGGACAATGCGCAGTGTAGCCTGATTATTTTCGGCCATCGTGCGGGCATAGGGCAAGAGACGCAGGTCGCTGGCACTACGCACATACACGAGGATATGCTTAGGTGAATCGAAGGAACGGCTCAGCAGGATACCTACCGAGCAGGGAGCACGGTGCACGAAGAAGGCCATCTTGTCACGCAGCATGCTGTGGATGGAGAGGAGGCTCTCCGTGGTGCGCATCGGCAGTGAGCCCATGAAGCGGCTCATCTGCTGACGCATCGAGCTGGCCTCACGGTCATCTTCATCCGAGGAGAGACGTACGCCAGCCCCTACGATCAGGAGGTTGTAGCGCTCCGAAGTGAGCTTATTCAGCACGGCACTCTCTACCTCATCAGCTACGATATAGTCGGTCTCGAGAGGCTGCTCCAGCTCTTCGGCAGCACGGAGGATAGGGCGGAAGCTGTCTTGGTAGAACTTATCCGCCTCGATGGGATTGATATCCTTGTCAGTAGTGATGTGCAGGGCCGTCACATTGGGGTGAGCGCCACCACGACGCAGGAGCTGATTCGTCAGATGCAGCAGTGTAGCCCCCGAGGAAGGGCGACCAAAGGAGAGGAGCACCTTAGTTCCTGCCTGCTTATCAATGGTCTCGATGCGGTCACGCTTACGCTCCTTCATGCGGATGAAGACATTGATCAGGTGCACCATCGGCATCGTCATTACCGTCGTGATCACCGTCATCAGCACCAGCACCGCATAGATCGTCGGAGGCAGGATCTTCATCTCATAGCCGATACCCAAGACGACGAGCTCCATCAGCCCACGCGTATTCATGAAGGCACCGAGATAGATGCTGCTCTTGGGGCTCTCGCCAGAGAAGCGCGCAGAGACATAGGTACCACCGACCTTCCCGACGACAGCGACAAGAGTGAAGAGCCCGAGGAGCGCCCAGGTAGCAGGGCTATCAATCAGCCCCAGCTCTGTCTGCAAGCCGCTCGACACGAAGAAGAGCGGAAGGAAGAGCATCAGCGAGACGTCCTCGATCTTGTCGGTAAGAATCTTGCGGAAGGAGAGATCCTCTGGCATGACGAGCCCGAGCATGAAGGCTCCGAAGAGGGCGTGCATACTCAGCAGCTCGGTGATGTAGGAGGAGAGCAGGAGAAGGATGAAGATCACCCCGACCATACCATGGCTGATGACCTCCGTATTGTTGTACACCTTCCCCGCTACACGGAAGAGCGGGCGGATGATGCCAAACATCACCAGCAGGTAGGCGATGAGGAAGAGTAGATTGTAGCCTGTGCTCAAGATACTCCCACTCTGCGAGATCGCGATGATCGCAGCGAGCATGAGCCAAGCGGTGATATCACCAGCAGCAGCCGTAGAGAGGGAGAGCTTCCCGAGGTGCGTGCGCTGTAGATGGTTCTCCTGGATGATACGTGCCAGTACAGGGAAGGCCGTGATACTCATGGAGATCCCGATAAAGAGAGCAAAGGGCGTGAAGTCCGTTAGGCTCGAGGCATACTCCGTATATATAGCGTAGCTGAGTGGTAGGGAGAGTGCAAATGGGATGAAGATCCCAGCATGGCTGATGATAAGACTACTCTTGAGCTGACGGCGGATATCCCCTAAGCGGAGCTCCATACCGATGGCAAACATAAAGAGAATCAGCCCAAAGTTGCTTAGCAACTGGATATTAGGAAGGCTCTCCGTAGGGAAGAGTGCACCAAAGAGCTCTGGAGACACATGGCCAAAGAGCGATGGTCCTAAGAGAATCCCTGCGACGATCTCCCCGATGACGGCAGGCTGACGCATCTTGCGGAAGACCCATCCCATAAGACGGGCGGCAAGGAGGATAATAAGAATCTGGAGGAGGAGCACCCCGATGGTGGAGTGTACATGGTGCGTGACGCTGGTACTGAAGTCTCCGAAGGCAGAGGAGAGCGTCGCGACTTCTTCTGTGGGACGTAATGCCGTAGGGGTAAGTGCCTCACCTAACTGGAGCGTCCCCCAAAGGGCAGCCACAGAGGCAAGCAGTATCACGATGTAGAAGACATAGGGAAGGACTCCCCGCTCTTTAGGCATGCTGTTCCGTTGTGTTGTAAGCGCGGGCTGCGGCAGATGGAGGGTACTCGTCCTCATCAGCCAAGCCCATACGCACCACCAAAGATACAAATTCTTTAGGAGGTAGGCAGTAGGTCACACACACCTCCAGAGGGGATCTTACCTACGGTACATCCTCCTACTCAGATACGCATAGCGCTCATTTCTCAGCACACCTCCATACACATTATATACACGCCCATAGAAAGGGCTAATAATTAAGGTTGCATTAAGGTTGCATTTTATGATTATCTTTGCAAGAGATTACAATTAATACTTAAAACGTAAAGCAAAACAAGCAATGGGAAAGTTCATCCAAGAGTTTAAGGAGTTCGCCCTCAAGGGTAATGTCATGGATATGGCTGTGGGTATCATCATCGGTGGTGCCTTCGGTAAGATCATCACTTCGCTGGTCAATGACATCATCATGCCTCCTATCGGCCTCATCACGGGCAGCAGCTTCAGCGATGCTAAGGTCGTCCTGCGTCCCGCAGAACTCGATGCTGCTGGTGAGACTGTCAAGGAAGCAATTGAGCTGAACTGGGGTAACTTCGTCCAGACGACTGTGGACTTCTTCATCATCGCCTTCTGTATCTTCCTTATGATTAAGGCTATGAACGCCTTCCGCAAGAAGGAAGAAGAGCAGCCCGAAGCTCCTGCAGCTACGCCTGAAGATATCGAGCTCCTCCGCGAAATCCGCGACGAGCTGAAGCGCCGCGGCTAAGCTTCCCTTCCGCCCTCTGTGGCTGGTACAGCATCAAGCCCTTCTCTGAGCACATCGCTCGGAGAAGGGCTTTTCACTTTCCTCCCCTAAGCTGGCAAGTTAGCGACTAAGAGTAGAGCATACACGAGGCAATATAAGTGGAGGATGTAAACCACTATTCGTATGGAGGGCGAACCAATAGTGGTACAGCATACAAACCAATAGTGGTCGATGAGTGAACCAATAGTGGTCACGACGTCGACCAGTATTGGTCCGAAAGCGAACCTATATTGGTCGGAGCGGTGACCAATATGAGACTGTTGTCTATAGTCCTGTCCTCTATTTAGAGTGCTAAGGCATCGCACGACCAGCTCCCCCCCCCGATATGCCTCTCCGAAGTGGTACGCAAGCCCTTCGCCTTATCACGCGTATTCCTCTTATCCAGCGGAGGGAAAAGTATCCTTCTCGCGAAGGAAAAAGCGACTTCACGTAGTGGCTTTTCTCTATCTACGCACGTAGTCTTAAAGACCAGGCACGCAAATCCAAATGTCCACGCACGGAGATATTAGAGCCACGTACGTAGTCCAAACTTTTCTGTCACTCGTCCACAACTTTTATCCCTACGCGGAGCAACAACCTAATAGAGGTCACTTCACAAAGCTATACAGCTTCCTTCGCCATCCTATATAGCTCTACCCACGCACCCATATACTATATGAGACCATTGCGCAAGCCCACCTCTTCATTACTCGTACCTTCTTCCCTCGAAAATCGGGGTCTTTAGGCTGAGAAGTTCGAAGGAGGAAAGTGCAAGCTGTGAAGAAATGGCCTTGGCAATGGTCTCCATATAGGTTAATCTCCCTCCCTTCGGAAGTATGCTCTATGGCCTACCCAAATGGAAGCCTCCTTGATCACAACTCGAGGAGCGAACTATCTGAGGATAACCTCCCAATCAACAGAGTCCAAAAAGTTGGCGTATCTTTGATAATCCACTCCTCTCCTCTCCTCATGGGGAGAGGCACTCATCTGGAGGTGTCTCGCCTCCCTACCCTACCAAGAATACTTATGAGTAATAAGCGTACCATCCCCACCTCTGAGCTCATCATCAATGGTGACGGCTCTGTCTTCCACCTTCATCTGCGTCCCGAGCAGCTCGCTGACCGCGTCTTCCTCGTCGGGGACCCCGCACGAGTTGACATGGTCGCTTCACGCTTCGACTCCATCGAGTGCAATGTATCGAGCCGCGAGTTCCACACCATCACGGGCTCTTACAAGGGCAAGCGCATCTCCATCGTCAGCCACGGCATCGGCACGGACAATATCGACATTGTCCTCAATGAGCTGGATGCCCTGGCGAACATCGACTTCGAGACCCGCCAAGAGAAGGACACCTTCCGTCAGCTCACCCTCGTACGTGTCGGCACCTCGGGCGGACTGCAGGACGAGACTCCTATCGGCACCTACGTTGCAGCCGAACACTCCATCGGCTTCGATGGTGTGATCTACTTCTACTCTGATACGGCACGCATCCGCAATCGCGCCTTCCGAAGAAGCTCTCATCAGTCAGCTCGACTGGAAGATCGAAGGCCTGCGCCCCTACGTCGTGGCTGCAGACAAGAGCCTCATCCAGCAGATCTGTCAGGACGACGTCCTGCGAGGAAACACCATCGCTGCTAATGGCTTCTACGGCCCCCAAGGTCGTCAGCTGCGCCTCCCTCTACAAGACCCCAAGCTCAATGAGAAGATTCAGGGCTTCAACTTCGAGGGCTACCGCCTGACGAACTACGAGATGGAGAGTTCCTCTCTCGCTGGGCTTGCTGCTCTCATGGGGCACCGTGCTATGACTGTCTGCTGTATCATCGCTGGGCGTAAGGCACAAAATATGAATACCGACTACAAGGGCAGCATCGAGGGGCTTATCGACCTCGTCCTCGAGCGTATCTAAGCCCCTTCACTGCTAAAATGGAGGCACTTTCTCTCAAGGCCCTATTATACATCTTCATCGGAGGAGGCTCAGGGAGCCTCCTCCGTTACCTTATTGGCTGGGGGACAGCACAGCTCCTCGGACGGCCTACCCCATGGGCGACCTGGGGTATCAACCTCTTGGGCTCCCTTCTCATCGGGCTACTCTTGGGGCTGATGATGCGCCCTACGGGGCTCAGCTCTGACTACCGCCCGCTGCTCATCATCGGATTCTGCGGGGGCTTCACGACTTTCTCCACCCTCTCGGCTGACCTCGTGAACTACTACGTAGCGGGGAGCTTCTCACAGCTCTCGCCTACCTCAGCCTTAGCCTCATCGGGGGCGTCCTCTTAGCTTACCTCGGCCTTCGCTGGGGGCGCACCCTCTGATAGTATCCTCATCCTACGCTATGCATAGATCTCTACGCTTTCTCACCCTACTCCTTTCCCTCACAGCTCTCACAGAGAGTGCCCTTGCTAAACCCATCGACCAAGCGACAGCCTCGCAGCTGGCACGCCAAGTCCTCCGCGTCAGCAATACCTCCGCACGCAGCCTTCAGCACCTTCAGCTCACCGAGCGCCCTACCTACTACATATATAATGTAGGGGGAGGTGGAGGCTTTGCACTCATCGCCAAGGACGATACAGGGGGAGCTATCATCGGCTACAGCGACCGTGGGAGCTTTGACCTGGAGCGCATGCCCCAGGAGCTCAGAGCACTTTTCTCTACTCTTGACCAACCTCAGCCCGCCGCACAAGACAAGAGCGAAGCACGCGCCTTTGCCTATCCACCCAAGCACGGGAAGGTAATAGCCCCCTTAGTTAGCTCGCGCTGGGGGCAAGGCCATCCCTATAGCCTCGGCACCCCGACCTATACCGACAGCGATGGCGACCAGCAGCACATGTATGCAGGGTGCGTAGCCGTGGCCATGGCTCAGCTGATGTACTATCATCAGTGGCCTGCTCAAGGCGCTGGATCCAAGACGCACAATCAGCTCGGCTATCGCGACTTCTCCGCAAGCCACTACCGCTGGGGCGATATGCGCCCCGTCTATGGGAACGATGAGCGCTACATCGGCTCGGGGAACAATCGTCGTGTACGCCCCGATAATGATCCGATCTTCACCTCGGTAGCCCAACTCATGTCCGACCTCGGCGTCGCCGTATCTATGGGCTACACCCAGTACGCCAGTAGCACCTCCTCCGAGCAGGCTGCCGCAGCACTCTCGAACTACTTCAGCTATGATGCTACGCCTGCTCTATCGGCCTCGGTCCTTGGGATGAGTACCATTGAGCGTCTTCTGAAAGAAGAGCTTGAAGCGGGCTTCCCCATCTACGTCAGTGGGATGAATCGGAGTGGAGGCAAGCTCTATGGTCACGCTTGGGTCGTGGACGGAGTAGATGCCGACGGGCTCTTTCACATGAACTTTGGCTGGGACGGGCAAAGCGATGGCTACTATTCGCTCCGACGTATTGCCCCAGGGCAAGCTGGGAATGAGTTCGCTGGTCGCAAGGTCGACTTCTCCCAAGGGATACAAATCATCTTAGCCCGTCCCAAGCGCACGGGTACAGCTCCGCTCTCTGATGAGGTGAAGGGTATGGGATCAGGGTTAGCAAGTCACTACTCAGCCTTCCTCCGCCTGCATGGAGCTGGAGGCATAAAGCGTGCTCGCAAGAAGAGCATCGATGTAGACCTCGCTGGCTTCATCAACAAAGGCCTTCCCTTCAAGGGCGACTACGGCTATGGACTCTACGATAGCGAAGGGCATCTCCTGCGTATCTACCCCTCCAAGTACCACAGTGCAGGGGGCTTCACCAAGGTCAAGCTCTATGGACAGATGGTCGACGGGCAGTACATCAGTGAGGAGATGGCCGAGACAGACCGCTTAGCTATCGAGGGCCTCGCAGCGGGTATCTACGCCCTGCGCCCGATGAGTTCACGCCTCCAAGAGGATGGGAGCTGGACTCCCCTGGCAGCTCATCTTGGATGCCCCTACCCTGGGTCTTCGTCTCACAGAGAGTGAGGTGGAGGTCATCGAGGAGGACGGCTTCGACCGAGGCTTCCAGATCATGGAGCCCCTGCAGCAGCCCGCACTCTATCCTGGTGATGAGGTCCGTCTTCCCCTCGTCATCAAGCATCTCGCTGCCACCAGCCGCGACACCCAGCTCGTCCTTCGTCTCTATGACGAAGCAGGCAAGCTCGTCGAGGGCTTCCAAAGAAGCAGCACCGCTTGAGCTGGAGTTCACGCCTATGGAGACACGTCTTGTCCACCTACCTCTCACCCTCCCTGCTGGGATACAAGCAGGGCGCTATCGTCTCTCGCTTGAGGTAAAGCACGGTGATGGTAGCAGCACCTATCCGACACAGCGCTACCAGCTTCGTGAGGAGACCTATCTCACGGTATCAGCTCCCATCACGGGACGCGTACAGGCCGTAGGAGCTCTAATCACAGACGCCGCAGGGCAAGAACTCAAGAGCTATCCAGTAGACCTCACTACAGGTAGTAGCTCATACCTTGCTGTCAGCGTGAAGACTCCTTCATCTAATACGTCTCTCGGCACGATACGCCTCTACCTCGAGGATCCCACGACAGGGAGCCGTACACTCTGTACAACACGTACCCTCACTCACTCGAGCTTCTACACGATGACCAACATCATCAAGAGCGATGCCCTCACCCAGCAGCTTCTCGGCAACCTCATCACAGGTAGAGCCTACCGCGTCGTGGCAGAGGTCACACAGGGTGAGACGGTGTACAGCGCTTGGGCACCTAACGAGCCTGCCGTCTACGTGACCTTCATCACAGGACGAAGCCCAGAGACGCCACCGACAGCTGAGGTCCGTCCAGCCGAACCCGCAACTGATGAGCAACCTGAGCCTGAGCCAGCACCTACACCTACTCCGACACCTCAGCCACAGCCTACGCCACAGCCTACGCCCCAACCGACTCCGAAGCCGACTCCTCAGCCCACGCCAGTGCCCGTGCCTGACCCCAAGCCAGAGCCTAAGCCGACACCGACACCAAAAGAAGAGGAGCATCAGGAAGGGCAACTTCGCTACTTCCCCAGCGAGAGCCGTGTCGAGGTCATCGGCAAGCAGCTCCTTCGTCTGGAGGTCTTTGACCTGACGGGTAAGCGTCTTATCCTCCATACCCTCACAGGTACGACGCAGGCAAACCTCTCGCTTAGCACCCTGCCACGCGGGCTCTACCTCGTCCGTGTGCTGGATGGGACGAGCTACTCGACGCACCGTATCGCCCGATGATCAGGCGAGCGGTATTGGCTACAACGGATATTATCACTACCTTTGCCACACAATTACAGAAGCCTTGCCCATGGGCAACATGCTTCACACAGGCGGCTGTGGTGTAATTGGTAGCCACGTCAGACTTAGGATCTGATGCCGCGAGGCGTGGGGGTTCGAGTCCCTTCAGCCGCACTGAAAGCAGGCGATCTACTCTATCGATGAGTAAGACCGCCTGCTTCTCTTTTATACATGGGACGCTATTTGTTTGGTAAATGCCCTACCTTGGCTTACCTTTGCGCCCGAAAGAACTAAGGACAAAGGGGTGCTCACCGCACATGATGGTGAGCTGAGATGATACCCTCAAGACCTGACCCAGATCATGCTGGCGTAGGGATTGTTCATCGACCATTATCTACCCTTTCCCCTTCAGCTCTGCATTACTATGCAAATGAATAAGTATTGTATGATGAAGAGAAAAACAACGCTCCTCTCCACCGTGGTCCTCTCGGCCACAGCTACCTTCCTAGCCTCTCCCTCCGTAGCTACAGCTACACAGCTCGCAGATAGTCTCAGCACGCACCGCCTCGAGGAAGTGCAGGTAACCGCTACACGCGCTTCGGCAAAGACGCCTATGTCCTTCACCAATGTATCGAAGGGTCAGCTACTGAAGTCAAACCTTGGGCAAGACGTCCCCTACCTTCTTCTGCAGACACCTTCCGTCGTAGCAACGAGCGAGCCTGGCATCGGTATCGGCTACACCTACCTGCGAGTACGTGGGGTTGATGCAGCCGGCATCAATATCATGACCAATGGCGTGCCACTCAATGACTCAGAGAGCCAAGGGGTCTTCTGGGCAAATATGCCGAACTTCTCCTCCAGCATCCAGGATGCTCAGCTCCAGCGTGGCGTCGGGACATCATCGAATGGCTCTGCTGCCTTCGGTGCCAGCCTCAACCTCCGCACCGACCACTTCTCCATGACGCCGACCGCCTCCCTCACCCTCCTCGGTGGGTCTTACAATACCTTCCGACGTGACGTCCATGCCTCCACAGGGCGCATCGCAGGGCATTGGGCCTTAGAAGCTCGCCTGGGGAAGACGACCACGGATGGCTACATCGACCGCAGCGGTACGGAGGGCACCTCCTACTTCATCCAGGGAGGATACTTCGGGGAGAATACCATCCTCAAGCTCCTCTCCTTCGGCGGGAAGCAGCGCACAGGTATCGCTTGGAATGGACTTAGCCCCGAGGGAGAAGCCGTCTATGGCCGACGCTACAACTCCGCTGGGCACATGAATCCCGGCAGCACACCTCAAGATGCTCGCTACCGATATAATACGGACAACTATGAGCAGTACCACTATCAAGCGCAGCTCACCCAGCGTCTGAGTGAGGGCTTGATACTCAATCTCACCGCGCACTACACCAAGGGCTACGGCTTCACGGACGAGTACCGCACGGGGCGTAAGCTCAAGGAATACGGGCTGAAGGAATTCATCCTCCGCGATGAGAGTGGCGCTGCTATCCTCGACAAGAATGGCAAGGAGCAGAAGATCAAGAAGATCACGCTGCTTCGCACCAAGTACCTTGACAATGATTTCGCAGGGGGTATCGCGACACTCGACTATAAGTCCGATCGTCTGGAGCTCACCGCTGGGCTATCAGCCAACCACTATACGGGCGACCACTACGGCGAGCGCCTTCCCGTCACTCCCTACCCTTACCTCGTAGAGCCCAATGAGCGCTACTACGAAGACAAGGCCAATAAGACCGACCTCTCAGGCTTCGTGAAGGCGAACTATGAGGTAGTGACTGGACTCAACCTCTTTGCCGACCTCCAGTACCGCTTCATCGACTACCGCATCGCAGGTACTATCGACCACTTCGTGAAGAATAGCCAGGGAGCGATGGTAGCACAAGAGATCGATCTCAAGAAGACCTTCAACTTCCTCAATCCAAAGGCAGGGCTCTTCTATCAGTTCGCTCCCCAGCATCACGTCTATGGCTCGGTCGCAGTAGCTCACCGAGAGCCCAATCGTAAGAACTACACTGAGGTCAGCCCCAAGGACTACCCTCGTGCTGAGCGCCTCACGGACTACGAAGTCGGCTACGGCTTCCGCAGTCGCTCCTTCACCGCTGGGCTCAACCTATATTATATGGACTACCACGATCAGCTCGTGCTCAATGGTAAGCAGAGCGATGTCGGCGGTAAGCTCAGCGAGAACGTAGCCAGCAGCCACCGCATGGGTGCCGAGCTCAATGCTTCATGGAAGATCTGCCCCGTGCTTCGCTGGGATCTGGCTGGTGCCGTCAGTAAGAACCAAATCAAGCGGTACAACCTCTACGCTTGGAGCGATCAGGCTGGGACCGAAGTGCTGACGACTACGACCGCACTCCTATCGCTTACTCACCCCAGCTGGTCCTAAGCAATACGCTGACCTTTGCGCATCGAGCCTTCGAAGCGGCTCTTACCTCGCAGTACGTCGGCATGCAGTACCTCGACAATACGGGGAGCCGTGAGCGTAGCCTCCCCGCCTATCACGTAGCAAGCTTACGCCTTGGCTATGAGCTCCCCGTACACTTCGTGCGTAGCTGGAGCATCAGTCTGCAGATCAACAATCTCTTCGATGCACGCTACTCCAGCAATGGAGGTGCAGGCTACACCTTCGACAAGAATGGTGCGATCAGTAGCTACACCTGGACCTATCCTCAGGCTGGTATCCACGCCTTCCTCGGCACGACCATCACAATATAATCTCTACCTTTACGGTCTATGGATCTGACCGCTCTCCTCTCCTTCCTCTCCTCGCACGTCCTGGAGCTCGTCACGCTCGTCGTGTCACTCATCTGGCTGTACCTCGAGTACCGCGCCAGCATCTGGCTCTGGCCCGTAGGTATCATCCTACCCCTACTATGGATACCGATCTGCTATCAGAGTCATCTCTACGGCATGCTCGCTATCAATATCTACTACCTCGTGACCAGCATCATCGGCTGGATAGCATGGCTACGTAAGGGCAATGCGGAGGGAGAAGAAGTCCCCATCTCTAATATTCCAGCGAAGGCTGGGGCGATCTACCTCGCCCTGGCCTTCGTGGGTTACATCGCACTACTCTTCCTCCATCCCTTCATCCCCGAGTGGCAGCTCCCTTGGGCGGATGGACTCATGACGATAGCCTCGGTTATCGGCATGCTCTGGATGGCACGAAAGTGGCGTCAGCACTGGCTCTGCTGGATCATCGCGAATGCTGCTGGCTTCATCGCCCTCTACGGAGCGGAGGACTACATCTCCTCCTTCGTCTACGTCGTGAACTTCGTCACCGCCTTCTTTGGCTACCGCAAGTGGGGCCAGCTGATGAAGCAGCCCAACAAGCACACCGTCTAAGTAGTCCCCCGACACTATGCGCACCTACCCTCGCTTCACTCAGGAGACCCTCCCGCAGACACTCGTCCTCGCGAACGGGGCCTTCCCCACCGCCCCCACACCCCTTGCACTCATCGACCACTGGATACTGGGCAAGGAGGGCTACAGCCTCACCTGCTGTGACGGCGCAGTCAACAAGCTCCGTCGCTATACCGACCGCCTTCCCGATGCTGTCATCGGGGATCTCGACTCGGTATCTCCTGCACTCAAGGATCTCCTGGCGGAGCGCATCCAGCTCTTCCCAGATCAGGAAACCAACGACCTGACGAAGACCTTAACCTATCTCCATTCACGCTACGGGAAGCAGGCCATTACTCTTCTTGGTGCCAGTGGCGGACGCGAAGACCACCTCCTTGCCAACCTCGCACTCCTCCCGACCTATGCGCCCCTTGTCGAGGACCTCGTGATGCTCACCGACGAAGGCTACTTCCTCCTCATCACCGAGCCCTCCACGATCGACGTCTTGATCGGGCAGAAGGTATCGATCTTCAACTTCCAGCGGACGCCCATCAGCTTCGGTGGAGTGCGCTGGCCCCTTGTGGAGGCTACACTTCCTGCGCTATGGTGTGGCTCACTGAACTGCGCCATCGAGAATCAGATCACCGTCCACACCACCTCCCCCATCCTTATCTATCTAGCCAATGTCTGAGCAGGAAGCCCTCACCATCGTCCTCGGTGCTTTGGATCAGCTCACACCTCGGCGCACCGATCCGCCCACACTGATGGAGCTGACTCTATGCCTTGGTTATAGTGAGGCTGAGCTGGATGAAGCCTTCGCAACCCTCTTTGCCTGCCGTGCAGACGAAGCTCTCGCGCTCTTCTCTCAAGACGCTCTTCGCCTGCGCCCTACGGAGCTCCTCTCCGACTACCCCACACGACTGACCCTCGACAGTAGCTACACGGGGGCCGTCTCCTACTGCTTCTTCCCCTACCGCTTCGGCGAGCTGCTTTTAGCCACTACGCCACTCGGACTGTGCTACAGCAGTTTCACCCTCGGCGACTGGCAGGGAGCTTACGCTGAGCTACGCCAGCTCTATCCCCAAGCCTCACACGATCTCAAGGTCGAGCACGAATACCTCCAGCAGGCTATTCGCTACCTCAAAGCCCCGACGACGGAGGCTCTTCCCCCACTCCACCTCATCGGCACGCTCTTCCAGCGGAGCGTCTGGATGAGTATGCTCCTCATCCCTGAGGGGAGCCACACCAGCTACCAAGGCCTCGGCGAGACCTTCGGCATGCCTCAGGCGGCCCACGCTGTCGGGTCTGCCGTAGGAGCCAATCCCTTGGCTCCCTTCATTCCCTGCCACCGCATCCTGCCGAAGGAGCACACCATCGGCCACTATCACTGGGGTGTAGCGCGCAAGGCCTTACTCCTCTTACCCGAGCTTCTCACACCGCAGGCATAGTCCTCTGCCCCCTTATCACACCAAGCCCCCGCATCGGTCGCCCAAGATGGGCACGATGCGGGGGCTAACTATTTATATCCAGTCCACGAACAAGGAAATTGCACATAGTAAACTATCTGATGCTTAGGCGTGTTCTCCTATTGCCCATTTATTTAAGTATTTAATAATATACCCCGATGAGTATCAATCTACCTCCTTCTTCTCTCCCCCGTGTCGTCATCGCTGGCGGGGGCTTTGCTGGTCTCAAGCTGGCACAAGCCCTTGACTCTTCGCTCTTCCAGATCGTCCTCATAGACCACCACAACTACCACCAGTTCCCCCCACTCATCTATCAGGTCGCCTCATCGGGTCTGGAGCCCAGCTCCATCGCCTTCCCTTTCCGTGCAGCCTTCAAGCGCAAGAAGAACTTCATCTTCCGCCTGGCGAACGTCATCGGCGTCGAGCCTGAGCAGAAGCAGCTCATCACCTCGGTGGGCGAAGTACCCTACGACTACCTCGTCTTGGCATGCGGTGGTACGACGAACTACTTTGGCAATGAGCAGGTCGCCAAGCATAGTCTCCCGATGAAGACCCTCTACGAGTCGATGAACCTGCGCAACGTCCTCCTGCAGAACATCGAGAAGGCGCTCGTCTCCGACAAGCCCGAGACCCGCGAAGCCCTCCTCACGGTAGTGATCGTCGGTGGCGGTCCTTCGGGCGTAGAGATCGCAGGGGCGCTGGCGGAGATGAAGCGCTATGTCCTACCGAAGGACTACCCTTACATGGAGACGGACCAGTTCAAGATCCACCTCATCGACGCTTCACCCCGCCTCCTGCTGGCGATGAGTGAGAAGAGCTCTCGCACCGCCGCCGAAGGTCTCACCTCCCTTGGCGTCGAGATTCACCACAACACGATGGTCACCGACTACGATAGTCGCGTGCTTACCCTCGGTGATGGGACGAAGATGAATACCCGCACAGTCATCTGGGTCAGCGGTATCATTGCCAACACCGTCGAGGGGATCCAAGCCGACTCTCTCGGTCGTGGCAAGCGTATCCTCGTCGATGGCTACAACGAAGTGCTGGGCGTACCCGACGTCTTTGCTCTCGGTGACCAGTGCCTCATGACGGCTGATCCAGCCTACCCTCAGGGGCATCCTCAGATGGCTCAGGTCGCTATCCAGCAGGCAGCCCTGCTGGCAAAGAACCTCAAGGCACGCCTCACGGGAGGAAAGCAGCAGACCTTCCGCTACAAAGACCTTGGCTCGATGGCAACCATTGGCCGAAATCGTGCCGTCGCTGAGATTGGCAAGGCCAAGTGGGGTGGCTTCACCGCCTGGCTCCTCTGGCTCGTCGTCCACCTGCGCTCCATCCTCTCGGTGCGCAACAAGGTCATCGTCCTCCTCAACTGGATCTGGAACTATACGACCTACGACCGCTCACTCCGCCTCATCCTCAAGCGCAACGTACCCGTCGATCCCTACCAAGCCCGCCAAGAGCGTCTCGCCAACCGAGACACGCATGTAGAGTAGACAGCTGGCATTCCCTCTTACTGATAAGGCCCACCCTGTACGATACAGGGTGGGCCTTATTGTAAGATACCGCCTTGACCAATATAGATCAGCGGGCAAAGCTATATAGGACGCGAAGGCAAGCTATAGGAGACTGTTGCCGCGAGTCCTATCCTCTATTTAGAGTGCGAAGGCATCGCACGACCAGCTCCCCGATATACCTCCCCAGAGCGATACACAAGCCCTTCGCCTTAGCGCGAGTATTCCTCTTATCCAGCGGAGGGATAAGTATCGTCCTCGTGAAGAAAACAGCGCCTTCACGTAGTGGTTTTCCTCTGTCTACGCACGTAGTCTTAAAGACCAGGCACGTAAATCCAAATATCCACGTACGTAGATATTAGAGCCGCGTACGTAGTCCAAACTTATCTCCCACTCGTCCACAACTTTTATCCCTACGTGGAGCAACAACCTGATATAGGTTCACACCTCACACCTCTACTCATTCACTCCACACACCGCTATTCGTTCTTGCTCTTCGCCTTCATCAGATGGTGGCACCTATGGCTACGCCTTGCATCTACCCCTCATAGAGCCACGCTCTCGAGTCCTCTCTATTCATCAGCTTGTCCCAAGCATAGCGCGGACACTTACCCCATCAGGTATGGAGCGAAAAATATGGGGCGCATTCCCTTGGAAAGTCGTATCTTTGCCCGCGAGGCTCAATATATAAGAAGGAATTGGGCTGTGATGAGATATTACATATGATCAAAAGACTTTGTTTGGCTTGTGCAGGGCTCCTGCTCCTCTCTTCATGTGGTGAGTACTACCGCGTGCAGAAGTCCACGGACCTCGGGGAGCGCTACTCCTTCGCCAAGAAAGCTATAATGAGAAGAAATATGGGCGTGTCGTGAGCCTCCTCGAAGACATCGTCCCCCAGCTCGTCGGTACGAACGAAGGTCCTCAGAGTACCTATCTCTTGGCCGACGCCTACCTCCAGCGGGGCGATGAGAGCGAAGCTTCACGCTACTTCCAGAACTACTATACGAGTTACCCCAAGGGACCTATGGTCGAGGAAGCCCGCTTCAAGGCTGGCTACTGCCTCTTCCAGGCATCGCCTGACCCACGACTGGATCAGACCGCTACCATCGGGGCGATCAAGGAGCTCCAGTCCTACCTCGACTTCTACCCCAAGGGCAAGCATAGCTCGGAGGTCGAACTGATGCTCTTTGAGCTGCAGGACAAGCTCGCCTATAAGGAGTTCCTCGCCGCCAAGCTCTACTACAACCTTGGCCTCTACCTCGGCAACAACTACGAATCGTGCATCATCACGGCGCAGAATGCTCTGAAGGATTACCCCTTCACCAAGCACAAGGAAGACCTGACCTTCCTCATCCTGCGTGCCAAGGCCGAGATGGCTGACCTCAGCGTCCCCGAGAAGCTGCAGGAGCGTCTCCGCGACGTCATCGACACCTACTATGCCTACCTCAATGACTTCCCCAACGGGACGTACACGAAGCAGGCACAGAAGATCTTCGACCGCATGAACAGCAAGAAGGTCAGCGAATAACCCACCCACGAAGTATCATAGAGAATAAAGAATATGCCTAAGTACAAAAAGAATGTACCGACCAACACGATTAGCCGTGACATGGTCAGCCTCAGCAAGGACACGGAGAACATCTACGAGACCGTGATGATCATCGCCAAGCGTGCGAACCAGATCGCTCAGGAGACGAAGCAAGAGCTCGAAGCTAAGCTACAGGAGTTCGCAGTCTACACCGACGATCAGCAGGAGATGGTCGAGAACGAAGAGCAGATCGAGATCTCCCGTCAGTATGAGCGCATGCCCAAGCCTACGCTCATCGCTGCTAAGGAGTACGAAGACGGCGAGCTCTACCACAACATCGCTGGGCGCACCAAGAAGTAAGTCCCGACAAGCTCTCTACCGCTATGTGGCAACGCATACAGACAGTATGGCTCCTCCTCGTGGGGCTCATCATGATCACCTTTGCCCTGCAGGACGTCGCGGTCTTCACCCTCCCCGAGGGACAGGCTTGCGTCCTCGACAACTGGCGCATCTATAGCGCTGTCGACAGCACGACGCTGCACAGCACCTGGGCCATCGGTGTACTCAGCATCCTGACGGGCTGCGCATCACTCGGGCTGATCTTCCTCTACAAGCGAAGAATCCTGCAGATGCGCCTGACGATCCTTACGATGCTGGTCATCATCGGCGAACTCATCTACATCGCTTGGGCCAGCTATCAGTTCTGCTCAGCGAACGGGGCGACCTTCGCCATCCGCTTCCCCCTGGCTCTGCCGATCATCTGCCTGCCTCTGCTCTACTTAGCCTCCCGCCGTATGATCTACGACGAGACGCTTATCCGAGCCTCACAGCGCCTACGATAATCCCCATCAGCGAAGCACCTCCCTCTACGTATGTGAGACGGGAGGTGCTTCGCTGCTTTCTCCCCCTTCCCCTCTCCTATCACATCTATTACTCTGCAATCATGCAATTCGATTCGCTACAAGCTATCTCCCCTATCGATGGGCGCTACCGCGGCCAAGTAGAGGCACTCGCCTCTTACTTCTCTGAGGAAGCCCTCATCCGCTACCGCGTACGTGTAGAGATCCTCTACTTCATCGCCCTCTGCGAAGAGCTCCCCCACCTCCGTGGTATCCTCAGCAAGGACCGCACAGACCGCCTCCACGATATCTATCTGAGCTTCACCACCGAGGATGCCCTCCGAATCAAGGAGATCGAGCGCGTGACGAATCACGACGTCAAGGCCGTCGAGTACTTCATCAAGGAGAAGTTCGACGACCTTGGCCTAAGCGATGAGAAGGAGTTTGTCCACTTCGGGCTCACCTCACAGGACATCAACAATACGTCCTTCCCTCTGATGATACGCGAAGCTGTCGAGCACGTCTTCTTGCCTGAGTTTGGTGGGCTGGTCGATCAGCTCCAGTTCTATGCTACGGAGTGGGAGCACGTATCGATGCTGGCACGTACCCACGGGCAGCCAGCCTCCCCCACACGCCTCGGCAAGGAAATCGAGGTCTATGTCTACCGCCTGCAGGAGCAGCTCAAGACGCTCGAAGCGCTGCCTCACACAGCGAAGTTTGGTGGTGCTACGGGGAACTTCAACGCCCATGCCGTAGCTTACCCTCAGCATGACTGGAAGCGCTTCGCTGCAGACTTTGTCCGCAGCCTCGGCCTCGAGCGTGAAGCCTTCACCACGCAGATCTCTAACTACGACCAGATGGCAGCTCTCTTCGATGTGCTGACGCGTATCAACGTCATCCTCATCGACCTGGCGCGTGACTTCTGGATGTATATCTCGATGGACTACTTCAAGCAGCAGATCCGTGCTGGCGAAGTCGGCTCATCGGCCATGCCTCACAAGGTCAACCCCATTGACTTCGAGAATGCAGAGGGTAACCTCGGCATCGCGAACTCCGTCTATGGCTTCCTCGCTCGCAAGCTCCCCATCTCGCGCCTGCAGCGTGACCTCACCGACTCCACGGTACTGCGTAATGTCGGTGTACCCTTGGCACACAGCCTCATCGCACTGAAGAGCCTGCGCAAGGGCCTCGGGAAGGTACTCCTCAACAAGGATGCCCTCTACCAAGATCTTGAGCACAACTGGGCCGTCGTAGCCGAAGCACTCCAGACGATCCTCCGTCGCGAAGGCTACCCCAAGCCCTACGAAGCCCTCAAGGAGCTCACGCGTACCAACGCTGCCATCACGGAGAAGGCCATCTACGACTTTATCGAAGGCCTCGCTGTCAGCGACGCGATCAAGGAAGAGATGCACCGCATCTCCCCCACAACTACACGGGGCTCTAAGCCCCCCACCCAGCTTCAGCAGACGCCCCCGCCCGCTGAGGTCATAAAACAGTGTGTCCCTCGAGCAGCTCTATCGCTACTCGGGGGCACACTTTTATATAATGTAGAGGGCCGTCTGCTACCCCAACCTACTAAAAACGAATAGGGACTGTCTCCCGACAGCCCCTACTCTCTGTTAACCTTAAATCTAATACCATGAAAAACACACTACAAAGGTACGACATTTTTTTATACTACCAAATAAATCTATAAAATTGATTAAACTTCTTCTGTGAAGGGCTACTATTCCCGTATAGATATAGCGTATTCCTTATGCACACATACAGAGTATAAACTCTATGTATCAACGTATTGCATCAAGAGAATAAGGTGAATCCACCTCCATACGAGGAGATAATACCTTCACAAATGAGCACAGAAAAATTTTCTTGAGCAGCGAGAAAGAGTACCGAATCCGTCCCTTTTTCATCCGCTGCTCCCCCTATCAGCGGATGATTTTCTTCACTTTTGAGGTAATAGAACGTATAAAAGCACCACAGGCCTACGGCTAAAAGAGCGATCCCCACTATGGTCTGGTGACCATAGTGGGGATCGCTTCATTGTACCCAGAGCCGGGATCGAACCGGCACGAACTTTCGTCCATTGGTGTTTGAGACCAACGCGTCTACCGATTCCGCCATCTGGGCTTATCGGATCGGCTGCAAAGATACGACAATTATTAGAAGTAGCCGATACAGATTCATTGCACTACACTATGCGGAGCATTCCACTACGGCTCCATGCGCGAAGCACTATTGCTTTCCACTCGTAGCACTACTGGTTCACACCGCAAGCAATAGTGGTTCATACCGCATACCACTATTGAGACCGTTGCTTTGCGTAGGGATAAAGCTGTGGACGAGTGGCAGATAAGTTTGGTCTACGTACGTGGATCTAATGTCTACGTACGTGGATATTTGGACTGACGTGCCTGGTCTTTAAGACTACGTACATAGACAGAGGAAAAGCACTACGTGAAGGTGCTTTTTCCTTCACGAGAATGCCACTTTTCCCTTCGCTGGATAAGAGGAATACGCGCGATAAGGCGAAGGGCTCATGTATCTCTTCGGAGAGGCATATCGGGGAGATGGGCGTGCGATGCCTTAGCACTCTAAATAGAGGACAGGACTCGCAGCAACAGTATCCTATTGATATGAGTCTATCCGTATGAGTCTCCGGATAAGCCCTTGTAGCTTATCAAGATAAGCGCCTTCTACTTCACAAGATCCCTACGAGTAATGTGAGAGCCCCTACAAATATATCACTTCCAATGCAGCCCCATACCCAAATAGTGATACATCGGATAGACTATTTCCTTATATTTGCAATAGTATACAAGCATGCATTTAACAAATGCAGCCATAATATAAGCCACCAACTTACAGAAAAGAACCTAATCAATGAGCAATATTTTCTCAAAAATCTCACAGCTCTTCTCCAGTAATAAGGAAGGACAGCGCCCCCAAAGCACCGAGGCACAGACATCAGCTTCTCAAGCAACGACCTCCCAAAGCGCAGCCTCTTGCTCTCGCCCTGCAATTAACTTGACACACATTGACCTACCCACCGCCCCCTCTTTCGGCACACGCAGCCTCGAAGAAGTACGGGCAGCAGCTGAAGCTGGCGACGCCGAAGCACAGTACCTCCTCTTTGACTACTACGCCTCAGGGCATGGGGAAGGTAGCGATCGTCCTGGCTTCGAATGGCTGACCAAGGCAGCAGAGCAGGGCTATCCCTTAGCGCTCTATACCAGTGCTCTTATCCAGATCGAAGAAAAGGAAGGAGCAGCCGTACCTCCGCAGGCGCTCTTCTACCTCCAAGCCTCTGGAGAGCGAGGCTTCTCCGATGCCTATCTCCAGCTCTATCATCTCTATCGTGATGGGAAGGGCGTAGAGGCCAACGAAGACACAGCTATCAACTATCTCAGAAAGGCTATGGAGGCTGGTTCGGGCACAGCCTATCTGATCGTCGCCAAGGGCTTCCTCCCTGGCAATGGTGGGGGGGCCCATTGACTACGATGCTGCCTACTACTATGCTGAGCAAGCAGCGCACCTTGGCTGCCCTGAGGCGGTGGAACTCATCATCCATCTGCTCGAAGAGAACCTTGCCTCTGGCGACCACACGGAGCTCCTGCGCTACTGGCGCCGTCAGCTTCGCCCCACACATTAGCTATAACTCAAGCTCGATGAGCTGACACACTACAAGAACCCCTATACGTGCAAAGGGTACTCTCCACTTAAGGAGAGTACCCTTCTATTTTATTAGTCCCCTGTAGATAGAGGACAAGTAGGCTATATAGTAGAGGGACTTTATTCCTCTGCCTCATCAGGCCACCCTTGAGCACGCAGACGAAGCTCTGCACCATCGGGGGTAACGAGGTAGCAGCCCTGCCCAGGACTGGTCACATGACCGATGATATGGATACCATCCAGCTCCTTCAGACGATCCAGCTCAGCAAGCGGAATGGTGAAGATGAGCTCAAAGTCTTCGCCGCCATTCATCGCTACCGTCGTCGTCGACATATTCAGCTCCTCAGCCATACGATGCGTCTCGATATCGATCGGCAGACGCTCCTCATAGATACGCACCCCTACACCACTCTCCGTAGCGAGGTGGAGGAGTTCGGAGGCTAAGCCATCCGAGCTATCGATCATCGACGTGGGACGCAGTCCCTTCTCTCGAAGAGCAAGGATGATATCTTGGCGGGCTTCGGGGCGAAGCTGACGCTCGAGGATGTATTCATGCTCGGCAAAGTCAGGCTCGGAAGTCTCCCTTCTCCCCTGCGAAGACGCGCTTCTCACGCTCCAGAAGCTGGAGTCCCATATAGGCGGCGCCAAGGTTACCACTGACGCAGATGAGGTCGGTGGGCTGAGCACCACTACGATAGACGATCTCCTCTTCGCGAGCAGCCCCCAGACAGGTGATGCTGATGCAGAGTCCCGTGAGGCTTGCCGAGGTATCTCCCCCAACTAAGTCTACCCCGTAACGGCTACATGCAAGGCGAATACCGGCATAGAGCTCCTCAAGATCCTCCACAGCGAAGCGAGCCGAGACACCGACCGAGCAGGTGAGCTGCTGTGGATGCCCGTTCATCGCATAGATATCAGAGAAGCTCCCGACAGCAGCCTTATAGCCTAAGTGCCTGAGCGGAGTATAAGTCAAGTCGAAGTGAATCCCCTCAAGAAGGAGGTCAGTCGTCAAGAGCGTCTGCAGTCCTTCGGGGTACGCGATGACGGCAGCATCATCGCCCACACCACGGCGGGTGCTCTCATGCTGTATGGGGAAGTCTCGGGTCAGGCGCTTGATGAGCGCAAATTCGCCGAGCGAAGAGATCTCTGTTCGTTGCATATAGATATAGAATACTTGGGATAGGCACCGCAAGCGCAGCACCTTCGATGGGAGAGGAAAAGCTCCTTAGCGCAGCCCTTGCAGGGAGGGTGGTAGGGAGTTAGCCGCCTTGCATATCATCTCACGAAACTCCTGGGGCTTGTAGAGTATCTGCGTCTCGATCGGGAGGAAGTACAATTGCTTGACCAGCTCCTCGGGAAGTTCCCCGAGGCTATCGGTGAAGCGTACCGCATCCTTCTCCGTGCAGACGATGTAGACAGGACGCCCCGAGTGCTGCTCACACAGCTCCTGCCAGCGCTCACTGATCGCCGTAAAGTCCTTTCGGCGGAACTGATGATGGTCAGGATAGACGAGCTGGTCAATCAGCTCATATCGCTCGTCAAGGTATGAGAAGAAGAGCCCAGGTGAGGCAATCCCCGAGAGAGCGATGACGAGTGCATCCTTAGGCAGCGGACTACCAGCCTCACCAAAAAGGGTGCGCACTGCACGTGGCTGCTGGTAGTGGATGCGTGAGAAGAAGATCTTCTGATGCGCATAGAGGTCAAGGTTGCGCTGCATGATACGTAGCTTGATCGGCTGCATATAATGTGGGCACTTCGTCAGGATGATGCAGTCGGCACGATAGCGTGCCGTAGCAGGCTCGCGCAAGCCTCCGAGGGGGGAGAAGCTCATCATCATGCAGCTCACGCTGGGCATCGATGAGCAGGATATTGAAGGAGGGCTGCACGTAGCGGTGCTGGAAGCCATCATCGAGGAGGACCACCTCGGGGCGCTCTTCCTCAGGGAGTGCGAGTAGGTAGCGCATAGCACGGCGACGATTGCCATCGACAATGAAGCGCACCTCGGGATACTTCTGCTTGATTTGCTTGGGCTCATCTCCGACTTCTTCAGCTGTCGAGGTCAGGGTCACCTCCCTCAAGCCACGGCTCTTTCGCTTGTAGCCACGACTGATGACAGCGATACGATACTGCTTACGAAGGATCGAGATGAGTAGCTCGACATGGGGCGTCTTCCCTGTCCCTCCGACGGTGATATTCCCGACACAGATCAAGGGAATGGGATAAGCCTGCTGCTTGAGTATACCTTGGTTGAAGAGAAAGTTGCGCAGGCCTACCCCCAGACCATAGAGCCAGGAGAGCGGATAGAGGAGCGGATTATTACTTTTCTTCATTACACCGAGGTGAGGAGAGGGAGGGTGCGAGCGATGCTTGCGCCCTCCCTGTGATTAGTAGGATGTATACTCGTAGGGCAGACGTGCGAGGATCCCCGTATAGCGGTAGCCTTCGCGGAAGAACTCACGGATCTTCTTCTCTTCGTCTGTCATAAAGAAGTCACGTAAACGTGCAGTGAAGCGCTCGGAGGTCTTTGAGGCAAAGAGTTCTTCAAGGAAGCTTGTAGACGTGGTGCCGTAGTCTACGGCATAGCCCTCATGAAGGCCTGCGAGGCGTGCAGCAAGGCGGATAGCCGTCTCCAGCCCCCCAAGCTCATCGACAAGCCCAAGCTCCTGCGCCTTAGCCCCAAGCCACACGCGGCCCTGACCGACGGAGTCTACTGCTTCGACTGACATATCACGGCCGATAGCGACGCGGGAGAGGAAGGTCTTATATCCACGCTCTACCTCCATTTGGATCAGCTGTCCCTTCTCAGGAGTCAACGGACGCAGAAGCATAGCCATCGGATCACTCATACTCATATCTGCATAGGGCGAAGTCTGTACGACATCAATGCTTACCCCGACCTTACGTCCAAGCTCAGACGCATCGGGCAGGATACCGAAGATCCCGATAGACCCCGTGAGCGTCACGGGACTGGCGACGATAGCATCAGCTGCCGAAGCAATGTAGTAGCCACCCGAAGCCGCTACGTCCCCCATGGAGACGACGACCGTGCGTGACTGACTCAGCTCACGTACCTCATGCCAGATCTGCTCCGAGAGGAAGGCACTCCCCCCTGGCGAATTGATGCGCAGGACCACAGCCTTAGCCGTAGTATCCTCACGCAGCGCACGGAGGTCACGTGCCAAGTCGCTCGTGATACCATCGCTACTAAGCGGACTCTCAGTGATCTCCCCTTCAGCGAAGAGTACCTTCACAGCATTGTCCTTATCCGTGCGTCCCTTATCCAGCGGATCGGGCTCCGTAAGGAAGTCCGACAGCGTCACCACAGGGATATCATCAGGCGAAGCGACATCGAGACGCTGTGCGATGAGATCCTCCACATCGAGGCGATAAGCCAAGGTATCGACGAGGTGAGCACGCACGAAGGTCTCTGCCTCACCGAAGGCGCGCCCGCTATCAGCGAAGGCGTGCAGGCTATCGACGGGCACCGAGCGCGAAGCCGAGATCTCACGAAGCATGAAGTCCCACAGCCCGTTGAGATAGACCGAGATCTGCTCACGATTGGGCTCACTGAGCTTATCGAGCATGAAGGGTTCTACAGCTCCCTTATAAGTACCGACCTTAAAGATATGCGCCTTGACCCCGAGCTTATCCAAAGCCTGACGGTAGAAGGTAGGCGCTGAAGCCAGCCCGACAAGCCCCACCATACCCTGAGGGTTGAGGATGACCTGGTTCGCTACAGATGAGAGGTAATAGGCCTTCTGGTCATAGGAGTCAGCGTAGGAGATGATGAACTTCCCCGAGGAGCGGAAGTCCTTGAGTGCCTCACGCAGATCTGCTGTCGAAGCCATACCCCACTATAGCCCTCCACATTGAGGTAGATACCTCGTATGCGAGAGTCCGCCTTCGCCTTACGGATGCTGGCGAGGGCCTGCGAGAGTGAGATCGGCTTCTCGTCCGAGCCCATGCCAGGGATGAAGCTCGAGAGTTCGTCCGTAGTGACGATCTCGGAGATCGAGCTAAGATCGATCTTCAGCACGCTTCCATCACGGATCTCGGTCGGAGTAGAGCCTGAGGCCAAAGCACCTACGACGATGACGATGAATAGGAAAAAGGCGAAGATCGAGCAAAGGATATTTGCTGCGATGAAGCCAACGAAGGAGGCCAAGACGGTCTTCCAGAAGCCTAAGGGCTTTTTGGTTTGTAAGGGTTCTTCCATTGGGGTGTGAAGCCAGAGAGGGAGGTGATAGATAGTGCAGGGAGTACACTTAGGCACTTACCCCTTTAGGACAAATATAGTGAATCCTCACTATTTAGCTATCGGAGTGTAAGGGCCTGCACATCAAAGTCAGAGGGGCATATTGAGGATATCTGAGGGACTATCTACCAGCACGGAGCAAATCCTTCAGCAAAATCCACCCTTTCAGAAGCCCCCTGTACTTCTCATCTTATACCATACGCGCAATATGCAAGCTCCAAATTAATCGTACCCAGGCACACCCAGCTCCCCGATATGTCCCCCCGAAGTGATACACAAGCCCTTCGCTTTATCGCGAGTATTCCTCTTATTCAGCGGAGGGAAAAGTGTCCTTCTCGTGAAGAAAAAGTGCCTTCACGTAGTGGTTTTCCTCTGTCTACGCACGTAGTCTTAAAGACCAGGCACGTAAATCCTAAAATCCACGTACGTAGATATTAGAGCCACGTACGTAATCCAAACTTATCTGCTACTCGTCCGCAACTTTCATCCCTACGTGGAGCAACAACCTAATAGAGATCACTTCACAATGCTATATAGCTTCGCACCGAAAGCTATATAGGAATCCAAGCAAAGCTATATAGGAATCAGTCCAAAGCTATATAGCTTTCTTCGCCATCCTATATAGCTCTACCCACGTACTCATATAACAATATGAGACCATTGATACGGTTAGCCTACGGAACCCCTTGTATATTTCACGCTCCCAAGAGATAGAAAATCACCAGTCCACGACCTGACGGCTGAGAAGAAGGATCGCTATAAAAGTGGTACTTTTGCGCTAGCTAAGCCCTTGTGAATGGGCGAAGCTCCCCAAGACTTCAGTACATTATAATGCAAGCTCTCAATTCGTGGCTACACGATGTCTTCATCGCCCCCTCGGTGCTGGAGACCCTTGTATGGCTCACCCTCGTCTCTGCCGTAGGCATCCTACTCGGTAAGCTACGCGTGGGTAAGATATCTCTCGGCATCACCTTTGTATTCTTCGTCGGGATCCTCTTCGCTCACTTCGGCGTGCGAGTCGACCCCGAGATGAATAGCTTTGCCCAGACCCTTGGCTTAGCACTCTTCGTCTACGCCCTCGGTGTCGAGGTGGGGCCGTCCTTCTTCCCTTCGCTCAAGAGTCAGGGTGTACTATATAATACGTTAGGCCTTATGGTCATCGGCCTCGGCCTCACCGTCGTGGTCGCTCTACATTATATATTCGGTATCTCGATGCCGAATATGCTCGGGATCATGGCTGGCGCTGTGACGAATACACCGATGCTCGCAGCTGTACAGAGCACGATGCAGGATGCTCTCGGCTCTGCCGGTGCCCGCCAAGTCGCTGACCTTGCGCTCGGCTGCGCCCTCACCTACCCTCTCGGCGTCGTCGGGATGATCCTCGCCATACTGACCCTCAATATCCTTGATCCGAAGCGCCACAAGCGTAATGAGGAGGAGAACTCCCGCAACACTTATATCACCGAGCTGGAGCTCACGAACGAAGCTCTCTTCGGTAAGACCATCCTCGAAGCTGTACGCCTTGAGGAGAAGCACTTCATCATCTCGCGCATCTGGCGTGGTGATACGCTGATCATTCCCTCCTCACAGACCGTACTTCACGAGGGTGACCACCTCTTGGTCTTGGTACACCCTGAGGACGTCGAGGAGATGGAGCAGTTCTTCGGTCGCCGTGCTGAGAGCCGCGACTGGAATCGCCCCGACATCGACTGGGACGCTATTGACTCCCAGCTGGTCAGCAAGCGCATCATCATCACAAACTCCAAGGTCAATGGTACTAAGCTCGGTGCTCTACGCCTGCGCAATCAGTACGGGATCAACATCACCCGTATCGACCGTGCTGGTATCGAGATCCTCGCTACACCCGACCTACACCTGCAGCTCGGTGACCGTCTCTCGGTGGTAGGTGAAGCGCAGGAGATCGAGCGTGCCTCGAAGTTCCTCGGGGACTCGATCAATGTCCTCGACAAGCCGAAGCTCTTCAGCTTCTTCTTCGGTCTCGCCGTAGGCTGTATCCTCGGCTCGATCCCCTTAGCTATCCCAGGGCTGAGTATGCCGATCAAGCTCGGGCTCGCTGGTGGGCCTATCATCGTGGGTATCCTGATGGGTGCCTTCGGTGCACGTCTGCGCATCGCTACCTACATGAGCAATAGTGCCACACAGCTCATCAAGCAGCTCGGCATCATCCTCTATCTCGCAGGGCTGGGTCTGGCCAGTGGTGAGCACTTCTTCGAGATGATCATCCACGGAGATGGCCTGCTCTGGATTGGCTTAGGCTTCCTCATCACCTACCTCCCGACGATGGCTGTCGGGCTTCTCTCGCTCTTCGGCTATAAGAAGACGCATGCCGAGACTGTCGGGATGCTCTGTGGCGTGATGGCGAACTCCATGGCGCTGGACTATGCGATGTCCATCAACGAGTCACGCTCCAGCTCCGTAGCCTATGCTATCGTCTATCCCGTGGGGATGTTCGTACGTATCATATCTGCTCAGATCCTCCTGAGCTTCTTCCTCTAACTTCGACTATATGCCTCAGCAAGAAGGACTCATCGTCCTCTCGGGAGGGATGGACAGCGTCACCCTCCTCTACGAATATCAGGCGAATATCGCGCTGGCCATATCCTTCGACTACGGGTCGAAGCACAACGCACAGGAGATCCCATACGCCCGCCTGCACTGCGAGCGCCTTGGTATCGAGCACTTGACGATCCCTCTCGGCTTCATGGGTCAGTACTTCCGCAGCGCCCTTCTTCAGGGTGGCGGTGAGATCCCTAAGGGGAGCTATGACGAGGAGAATATGGCTACGACGGTCGTACCCTTCCGCAACGGCATCATGCTCTCCATCGCTGCTGGTCTCGCTGAGAGCCGAGGCCTAAAGCGCGTATATATTGCCAATCACTTCGGTGACCACGCTATCTATCCCGACTGCCGGGCCTCCTTCATCCGCCCGATGCACGAGGCTATCGCAGTCGGTACGGGCAACGGCGTCGAGGTCACAGCCCCCTATACCGATATTAGTAAGGGCGAGATCGCTCGCCATGGCAAGGCACTCGGCATCAACTACGCCGAGACCTGGAGCTGCTACGAAGGCGGCGACGTGCAGTGTGGCCAGTGTGGCACCTGCATCGAGCGCCGTGAGGCCATGCTCGAGGCTGGCATCGAAGACCCCACCATTTACAAAGACTAATCACAAAGAACTCCGATCCGAATGAAGTTCATCTCCTGGAATGTCAACGGCCTGCGCGCCGTCTTCACCAAGGGTTTTCCCGATATCATCAAAGAATTAGATGCTGACTTCGTCTGCCTGCAAGAGACGAAGATGCAAGCAGGTCAGCTTGATGCCGACCTGCCCGGCTACATTAGCTACTGGAACTATGCCGTGAAGAAAGGCTATTCTGGTACCGCTATCTATACCCGTCACGAGCCTCTCAGCGTCAGCTACGGCATCGGCATCGAGGAGCACGACCAAGAGGGTCGCGTCATCACCCTCGAGTATCCAGACTTCTACCTCGTCACGGTGTACACGCCGAATTCGCAGGATGACCTCCGTCGCCTCGACTACCGCATGACGTGGGAGGATGCCTTCCGCTCATACCTCAAGGGGCTGGATGCGAAGAAGCCCGTCATCATCTGCGGCGACCTCAATGTAGCGCACAAGGAGATCGACCTGAAGAACCCCAAGTCCAACCGCCGCAATGCGGGCTTCACTGACGAAGAGCGCGGCAAGCTGCAGGAGCTTTTGGATGCAGGCTTCATCGACACCTTCCGCCACTTCTATCCCGACCAAGCGGATATCTACTCATGGTGGTCGTACCGCTTCAAGGCCCGTGAGCGCAACTCAGGCTGGCGTATCGACTACTTCGTCGCCTCTGAGCGCCTCGCTCCCCGCCTGCAGGGTGCCGCCATCCATACGGAGATCTACGGCTCTGACCACTGCCCCGTAGAGCTCATCCTCGACTAATCTACCCAGAGATAGATCCACTATCCACTATGATCCTTTGTATAGAGACCTCCACGACGAAGTGCAGTGCCGCCCTCGGTCGTGGTAAAGAAATACTCGCTTCACGCGAAGCTGAGTCCCCCGAAGGGGGGCACGCCGCGGCCCTTGCCCCCATGGTAGATGAGCTGCTCGAGGCACTCCGTAGTCACGAAGGGGCTACCCTCTCGGCTATCGCTGTGAGTGCAGGCCCTGGTAGCTACACGGGACTGCGCATCGGGGCTTCGCTTGCCAAGGGCCTCTGCCTCGGATATCGCGTCCCCCTCATCGCTATTGACACGCTGGAGCTGCTGGCACATCAAGCACAGTGCGCACTCCCCGAGGGCCGTACCGCTACGCTCTTCCCTCTGCTGGATGCCCGACGAATGGAGGTCTATGCTGCAGAGTTCACCCACACGGGGGAGCGCAAGCAGGATGACTTCACAGCAATCCTCTCCCCGGAAGCACCTATCTTCGGCGCTGCCTCAGACCCCATACTCATCGGTAATGGCGCGACGAAGGCCCGTGGTCTGTGGCCTGAGCACAGCTACGAAGTATGGGACGAAGGCTTTGCCCCCACAGCGAAAGCTATGGTCGCTCTTGCCACGGCGGCCTTCGAGCGTGAAGACTTTGTCGACACAGCCTACTGGACGCCCAACTACCTCAAGGACTACGTCGCCGTCATCGCGAAGAACAAGGTCCTCAACCGCTAAGCACTCATGCCCCAACTCCCCCCGACCAATCAAGTCATCCTCACGGGTGAGCTCACCGAAGAGCCGAGCGTGCACTATCTGGCACCCGACTTCCCTGAGGTGCGCCTGCGTCTCAAGACCGAGGAGGAAGTCACGGGGCGCGAAGGTGGCCGTCCCTACCTCCAGCGGCTCTATCATCGCATCATCGCTCGCGGTCAAGCAGGGATAGCGCTGGAGCATCTGCACACTGGAGCACACATCACCATCGCTGGTCGTATCGAGTACGTGCGTGAGACTGACCGCGAAGGGCGAGTAAGCACCAGCACTGAGATCGTGGCGCTCAGGGTACGCATCCATCAGACGTGCCCCGCTCCCGACCACCAGGGAGGAGCAAAACCAACCGTCCCCTCTTTCGATGCCCAGCGCTACAAGCCCACCGAAGATGAGGATCCGCTGAGCTAATCACTCCCACACAAGATAAGAGGCACACCAAGGTATAGGTCAGATGACCAGCCTTGGTGTGCCTCTTTTTCGTAGATGGATATACCACATAGGATACTCACCATTCTCCATTCACCCAGGCAGATACTACACTCTAATTATCATATATATAGGACACCTCCATAGAGCTATCCCCTTCGCGAACATACGAGGGGCAGATGTGAACCTATATTGGTCGGCGAGCTGACCTATATTGGTTGCGTTGGTGACCTATATTGGTTGCACCGATGACCTATATAGGTCAGCCCGCCGACCAATATAGGTTTCCTTACCTTCTTCGATAGGGATGAATTTCCCCCTACCGAAAATCATTCCAGACTGCACCTCGGAGGTAGGACGCCCCTTCCCTTTTCCTATGTCTATCCCCACCCCTAATAGGCGGGCCGAATTCCATAAATTAAGCCCAGACAACGCACCCACTTCCTTAAATTATATAGGATATAAGCAGCCATTGAAAAGGAATACAACGTATTGTCTTTTTATTTACATTTGCTATTGCACCTCACCCCAGCCCTATTCTTTATATAAAGGGAGTGAGATGCACTGAAGCACTAACCTACCAATGTCTCTACAGATTATGGGAACCCAGCTACGTAACCTCATCGTGAGTCTGATGCTATTCATCGGCTCCGTGACGGCCGTTTGTGCCCAAACGATCCTTGTCCAAGGGACGGTACTTGACTCCAGAGGTACGCCTCTGCCGAAGGTATCTGTCACGGTCAAGCTCGACAACTCCAAGCACACGACGACCGACAAGGAAGGGAAGTTCTCCCTCCAAGTCCCGGAGAAATCCGTCCTCGTCTTCACCCTCACGGGCAAGAAGACCACCGAAGCCCCTGCTACAACTACCCCCCTCGAGATTACCCTCGAGGATGGTGAAGAGCAGCAGAAGGGCTCTACGGTGACGACCATGCGTCAGACGACCTCTATCCAGACCAAGTACTACCCGCTCTGGGTCATCGATGGTGTCGTCTATAAGCAAGACAGCACGTTCAACACCGCTGACCTCGCCTCCACCGACGCCAAGCGCCTCATCGCCGCGGCTCTCCCTGGGCTCTCCGAGCGCGATATCGAGAGCTTCACTGTCATCACCGATGCCTCGGCGACGGCTCTCTATGGGAACCAAGCTACCGGTGGTGTGATCTCCGTACGCACCCGCCATGCAGGCCAAGGCATCAACCGCTTCACCTATACCTCACAGCTTACCTACCGCTTCATTCCCTCCTACCGCGAGTTTAACATCCTCAACTCGCAGGACCAGATGTCGGTACTCAAGGAGCTTGAGGGTGGTGGTAGCCTCTCTCCCGAGACCGTGCTCTACCAGACGCGCTACGGGGTCTACGGGCTGATGTACGACAACGCGATCAAGTATAAGAATAAGGAGTACCTACAAGACAACACCCTCGAGGGCCGCACCCGCTACCTACAAGAAGCAGAGATGCGCAATACCGATTGGTTCAAGGAGCTCTTCCAGCACAGCATCCGTCATCAGCACACCGTCTCGCTGGCATCTGGCGGACAGGTATCGAACTTCTACGCCTCACTCGGTGCTACCATTGACCCAGGGTGGGCCAAGGTACAGTCGGAGAACACCTACTTCTTCAACCTCAACGCCACCTTCAAGCCGCACAAGTACTGGACCTTCGGGACGATCGTCAATGCCTCCTACACCCGCGATCATGACGGTGGGGACTTCACGCCCCTCTCGGTAGCGCAGACACTCTCCCGTACGATGGATCCTACGCAGTACTACCTCTACGAGTTCGCTCCCTACAACATCAAGGAGGAGATGAACCAGAACTACCGCGACGTCGATGCTGTGAACGTCCGTCTGCAGGCCTCGATAGCCTACCGCCCCTCGACGAAGTTCAACGCTTCGCTCCTCGGTTCGATCCAGTACTACAATGACCTGACGGAATTCATCCGCACCGAGAAGTCCAACGCCTCTGAGCGCTTCCGTGCGATGAATAAGCGTCTCATCCGCGACCGCAATAGCTACCTCTACAAGCCTGCCGATGACGTCTATGCCGTACCACGCGTCGTCATGCCTCATGGGGGCTACCGCACCATCCAGGAGTACGCTTCACGCCGCTTCGACCTGCAGGCCCGTGCTACCTATACCGACACCTTCGCTGAGGGCAAGCATGCTCTGACGCTCGTCGGGGGTACAGACCTCTACGATTACCTTGAGCGTAATGGCTGGCACAATGAGTATGGGGTGAACTTCGAGATCGGTCAACTGAGCACCTTTGACCCTATGCTCTTCCACTGGCTCCATGATCGTCGCAACAACTACTACTCGCGATCAACGACGATCTATCGTAATGTCTCCTTCCTCGGGAACCTCTCTTATAGCTACCTCGGGCGCTATACCCTCGATGGCTCCTTCCGCTACGAAGGGACGAACCGCTTCGGGAAGTCTCGTCTGGTACGCTGGATCCCCACTTGGAACGTAGCCTCGGCTGGGACGTCTCAAGCGAATCCTTCTTCCCCAGCCTCAGCCCCCTCTCCTCACTCTCCACGCGTCTCTCCTACGGGATGACTGGGACACTCCCCTCCGTCTACAACTCCTACCAGCGCATCAAGGGCTACCTACCTTTCCGCCCAGGCGACCACAGCTCTCCTTCGCTCTATATCAGTGAACCCGCTAACCACGACCTCACCTATGAGAAGATGTATGAGCTGAACTGGAACCTCAACTTCGGACTCCTGAAGGACCGCATCGGTGTATCGCTCAGCCTCTTCTCACGTCAGGGTCGTGACCTCGTAGATATCTCCTACAATCAGGGTACAGGTGGCTTCTTCAAGCCCTACGGCAACGTGGCCTCCATGGAAGCTAAGGGTGTCGAGCTCTCGCTGACGACGCAGAACTTCAAGACGCAGAACTTCTCTTGGACGACGTCCTTCTCCTACGCTCGCAATACAAATAAGGTGACGAAGCTCCTCTCGCAGTCAGACGTCTCCACGCTGGTAAGCTCCTCAAGTGGTGCTGCCCGCGAAGGCTATCCTCTGGCATCAGTCTTCTCTATCCCCTTCTACAAGCTGTCAAGCGAAGGCTTCCCCCTCTTCTACAATAACAAGGGGCAGATCGAGCGTGACCACATCAACTTCAGTGCTACGGAGGATCTTGACTACCTCAAGTACTCGGGTACGCTCACACCTACCGACCAAGGGGGGCTCAACAATAGCTTCCGCATCGGCAACTTCACGCTGAGCGCCTATATCCTCTACTCCTTCGGTAGTATCAAGCGCCTGCCAGCTGAGTTCAGCACCACGTACTACGACTACGAGGTCCTCGGGCATGAGTTCAACCGCCGCTGGAAGGCCCCTGGTGATGAAGAGCACACCAACGTCCCCTCCATCCCCACGGCAGATCAGCGTAACCGCTACCCCAATCTCTCGCAGGCCTACACGACCTACGACTACTCCGACGTACGTATCGCTCGCTGCGACTACATCCAGCTACGTGACGTCTCACTCGGCTACTCGATCCCCAAGAGCCTCCTCACGAAGAGCTTCCTCTCCTCTGTCGATCTGAAGCTGCAGGCCTCCAACCTCTTCCTCATCTACTCGGATAAGAAGCTCAACGGTGCGCTCCCCTACGCCTATACTCCACACTCGCTCATCTTCACCTGTACGGTGGGTATGTAGTCATCGAAATACTTAGAAGCTATGAAGCCAATCACGATTCTAAGCCTTGGTGTCACGCTCGTCCTGTCGATGACATCATGCAACAAGTTCCTCGATGAGAACCCCTACTCCTCGCTCGTCGAGCCCGACAATGCGAGCAAGATAGAGAAGCTCCTTGGTAGTGCTTACTCTACCTCTTCGATAGCCTACCTCACGGAGCTCTCCTCCGACAACATCCAGGATGACGGGGTGAATAACCCTTACACGAATCAGTTCTGTGAGAAAGCCGCCTACTGGGAGACCATCGTGAACTCCGACGGGCTCTATGATGCACCCTACCTCATCTGGCAGAACACCTATAACTCCATAGCGCATGCCAACGAAGCGCTGGAGGATATAGAGGCTCTCGGTGGGGATAAAGAGGAGCTACAGGGTATCAAGGGGGGAGGCCCTCTTGGCTCGTGCCTATGGACACTTCTGTCTGGCCAACCTCTTCTGCCTGCCCTACGATCCCTCGTCCAGCTCCACGGATCCTGGGATCCCCTACATCAAGAAGCGCGTAGTCAACCTCCAGCCCAACTACCCTCGCGGGACGATGGCGGAGACCTACGAGCAGATCGCTGCTGACCTCGAGGCAGGGATCCCACTTCTGGAGAAGTATTCGAACTATACGGACAAGGAGAAGAAGTTCCACTTCACCGCAGCCTCGGCCCACGCCTTCGCCGCACGCTTCTTCCTCTACTATCAGAAGTGGACGGAGGCGATAGCACATGCAGACAAGGTGCTGGGCTCCGATCCCAAGCTCGTCCTGCGCAACTGGAAGGCCTTCTACAGCATCCCTCGTACCGACGCCTCCTTTGCACTGGCCTACTACGATATCAGCAACCCTGCGAACCTGCTTACCGTCCCCACCTACAGCTACTACCCATGGCTCGTGACGGGCGGGACGGCTTACTACAATACGCGCTTCACGCAGTCGCAAGAGCTGACGCTCACCGAGACCCTCTTCGCGAAGAACATCTGGGGTACTAAGGACCCCTACTGGTTCCAGCCCTTCATCTACACCGAAGGGAATATCAACAAGACGGTCCAGCCTAAGCTCCCCACCTTCCCCAGCAATAGCATCCAGACGATGGAGACACCCTTCACTACCGACGAGACGCTGCTGGTACGTGCCGAGGCTAAGCTCCATCTGGGTAGCAGTCAGTACGCCTCTGCTATCGAGGATATGAACCTCTGGACGACGAACTACCTCAACGACGGGGAGAACAACTCACGCCAGAAGACCTTCACCCAGCAGGAGATCGTCGCCTTCTACTCCGCCCTGCCCATCGACTCCGAAGGGAAGGCCTCGATCCGCAAGGCGTTCAATGCGCACTTCACCATCGCTTCGGATGAGGAGAATGCCCTCCTGCAGCACCTCCTGCAGTGCCGCCGCATCCTCACCATGCACGAAGGTCTGCGCTGGCAAGATATCAAGCGCTTCGGTATCCCCATCTACCGCCGCCTCAATAATGGCTACCGCTACATCGTCCAGGACAAGCTCCCTGGTCGCGATCCTCGCCATGCCATCCAGCTTCCCAGCCAGGCGACGAAGGGCGCTATCACTCCCAATCCGACTACCAACTAATTGACTACGCGCTATGAAGAAGCTATTTCTCCCCCTTGCAGCCCTCGCACTCACAGGGCTCATGGGTTGCGACGCTGATATAGACTCTGTACAACCCAGTCGGCAGGTCGTCGCGAGCACGACGGTCAGTAGCTTGCCTCGCCTCGACCGCTATATCCAGCAGGCCTTCGCGAAGAAGTACAATGTCGATATCGCCTACCGCTACGATGACAAGGTCACAGACCGCCGCTACCTCCTTGCCCCAGTCAAGGAAGAGAAGGCGCTGGAGTACCTCAACCTCATCGACTATATGTTCTTCCAGGTCTACGAAGCCTCTACTCCCGAGGGCTATCTGCAGACCCACACGATCAAGTATCTGAATCTCTTCGGCTCCTCAGGCTACGCCATCGACCGCCGTATGGCTGGTGCTGCTCCACAGGGGATGATCTGGATCTACAACATCAATGAGCTGAACACGCAGTACACGGGTACTGTGCGCTCGGACTACATCAGCGTGCTCTTCCACGAGTCGGCTCACACGCTCCACGAAGAGCGAGCCTACCCACCTGAGTTCGACAAGCTCTCCGCTCTGGAGTATCAGAAGCAGGATGCCTTCAGCTACTGGTGGCGTACGGGACAGAATGCGAGCTATGCAGGCTTCGTCAGTGACTACGCCAGCACCGATGCTGACGAAGACTTCGCCGAACTCTTCGCCTACTACATCCTCGACAGCGACAGCGAGTGGGCAGACCGTCTCAAGGGTGCCGAAGGCAAGAACCGCTCCGACGCCAAGTACACCGGTCGAGAGATCATCGAGAAGAAGGTGGCTATCATGAAGGAGTACCTCCGCTCCGAGTACTCCGCCGACCTCGACAAGATACGTGCCGAGGCCCAGAAGCGCCTCCCTCTGGTCGCATCAATGGACTTCACCAAATATCCTAACGGCTACTAACTATGCGCTACTACCATATCTTGGCCTTAGGCCTCTTCACGCTCTTCACATCCTGCAGGATGTACGAGGACATGCCCAGTGGTGATAACTACGTCTCGACAGCTATCGTCAAGGACACCCAGAGCCTACGTCAGCTCCTACGCTCCAGTGAGCATGGCTGGATGCTGACGCTCGTCCCGGGAAAGGGGCAATACGGTGGGCTCAACCTCAGCCTCAAGTTCACCTCCGACAACGAGGTCACGATCTTCTCCGAAGAGTCGCAGACTCCAGCTACCTCCAGCTACCACTTCTCTCAGAATGGTGGGGTACGCTTGACCTTCGACACCTTCAATGATGCTCTGCACCAATATTCCAATCCTCAGTGGGGTATCCCCGTAGCTTACGATGGCGACTTCGACTTCACGGTCTACGCGTCAGCGAAGATGGGCGGACGATCACCTTACGCGGTGGACATACGCAGGGAGAGATGCAGCTGACGCGCGTCGATGAGAATCCTAATAGCTACTTCACCAAGATCACCGAGAGCCAGCAGGCTCTGAAGGGTAAGGCACTTGCTCCCCTTCAGCTCGGTGGCAAGGAGGTCGCTGTTTCGATCTTCGGCTTTGCACGCCAGCTCTGGGTACGCTATGACAATGAGCAGAAGCTGCTACCCTTCGCCTTCACAGACAAGGGGCTGCGGCTGCTGACGCCCTTCACCATCGGCTCAGACACCCTCCGCACACTGGAGCTCAATGCTGATAAGACGGCCGTCACGACACAGGATGGCAAGCAGACCTCCAGCCTCTACACAGGGACGTATGACCTCTCGGAGCAGTACTCCATCCTCTCCTATGCGAGCTCGGCGACGGCAGGTACTGATGCACTGAACCTCTTCACGCAGGTGCAGGAGACGCAGCAGGGTGACGTATATCCTGGTAGCTTCGGCACGGATGTGTACTTCGGTCGCACGAGTGCCATGATGCCGAAGATCTCGCTCTTCTTCCAGATCACCTACTGGCTGGATCAGAGCTGGGGTAGCTACTACATGGACTTCACGTCGATCTACGGACAGCCCTCGCAGTTCCACACGACGCGCATCATCCAAAAGGATATCTCTTGGCTCTTCGGTCACCGCGCCTTCGACTGGTATCTGCAGTCTGTCACGAGACACTCGCCCTACTCCATCGAGCCGATCTCGGGTGATGCAGACCATGTACGCATCAGCTCGGTAGCCTCACCCTCGACCTACTGGATGCAAGCAAGTGTCCCCACGCCCCACGACTAATCAGTAGAGACGCATTCACATAAAAAGCTGAGGCGGTGTCCCATGTGTGGGGCACCGCCTCAGTGCTTTTAGAGAGTCGGGAAAGGACTACTTGAAGGGCACGACCTTGTAGATCGAAGCTTTATTGTCGAGGAGGTCCTTAACAACCTCTTCAAATTCTGCTGCGCCACCGTATTCATCCTGGGGATCCCAAGCCTTACGACCAGCGAGGAAGTCATTGAAGTAAGCATTCCAGTCTGCATACTTGGCCTGTGCCAGGGGTACGAGAGAGGCGTTGTAAGCATCGACTTCTTCGCGAGTAATGAAGCCTGCACGCAGACCTGCCCATGCGATGTTTACGCCACGAGCCCAGTCCCAAGCCTTGTGCTCACCTTCGCCAGACTTCAGCTTTTCGAGCTGTTCCTTGAGACCAGCGCCATCAGTGATCTCCCAGTCGTTGCTCAGCATCGTGGTGACATTACCGACACTCTCGTTTTCGTAAGGATTGAGGAAGAGCTCCTTGTAGCCTTCGGTCTTGCTAACAGCAGCGCTCTTGAGCTGTGCATCTACAGCGTCTACACCACCGTAACCACGATAGAAGTAAACACCGCCCAGCAGCGTGGGGCGCAGCGCATCGTAATCAGCCGTTTTGTCACCGCATGAAGCGAGACCACAGACAGCGGCTACAGCCAGGAGGGCTGCCTTGAAGAAATTCTTGAGCATATGCAAAATGGTATAAGTGTTGTTCTTGCTATCTCCACCTTGGAAATAGCTCTATACAAAGGAACGAAATTAACACCAATAACGAGACCTCATAGATAACATTTCCTAACGCCATCGTATGGAGGGGAAGTAGAAGAGGCACAATATGATGCCACCCACATACAGCACAGCCGAGAAGCCCACTGATGGGCTTCTCGGCTGCATTGTTCAGTTAGTCCCGCTCTGTCTACGAGCCTTACTCGCCGTAGTACTTAGCCTTGAGCTCAGCGACCGTAGGATCGACGATGTAGTCATCGTAGTCCATGATCTTGTCGATGATGCCACCAGGAGTGAGCTCGATGATGCGGTTAGCTACCGTCTGGATGAACTCATGGTCATGGCTGGTGAAGAGGACGTTGCCCTTGAAGGTCTTGAGCGTATTATTGAACGCCTGGATCGACTCCAGGTCAAGGTGGTTCGTGGGGCTATCGAGGACGAGCACATTCGCATTCTTGAGCATCATGCGCGAGATCATACAGCGCATCTTCTCACCCCCAGAGAGGACTGAGGCGCTCTTGAGGATCTCTTCACCGGAGAAGAGCATACGCCCAAGGAAGCCCTTGAGGTAAACTTCGTTGGTATCGGCAGCGAACTGTGAGAGCCACTCGACGAGGTTCATATCCGTATTGAAGTACTCCGAGTTATCCAGTGGCAGATAGGCTTCGGTGATGGTCTGTCCCCATTCGTAGGTCCCTTCGCTGGCCTTCTCTACACCATTGATGATCTGGAAGAGAGCAGTCATAGCACGAGGGTCACGGCTGATGAAGACGATCTTGTCGTCCTTCTCTACGTTGAAGTTCAGATCGCGGAAGAGCAGCGTACCATCATCAGCATAAGCCGTGAGGCCCTTGACTTCAAGGATCTTGTTCCCTGGATCACGGTCTGGCGTGAAGATGATACCTGGGTAGCGACGGCTGCTGGCCTTGATCTCTTCGATGTTGAGCTTCTCGAGCATCTTCTTACGGCTCGTGGTCTGCTTACTCTTAGCGACGTTGGCACTGAAGCGACGGATGAATTCTTCGAGTTCCTTCTTCTTTTCCTCAGCCTTCTTATTCTGCTGCTGTTGCTGACGCAGAGCGAGCTGGCTGGACTCGTACCAGAAGCTGTAGTTACCAGCAAACTGCTGGACGCGACCGAAGTCAATGTCCACCGTGTGCGTGCAGACCGAGTCGAGGAAGTGACGGTCGTGGCTGACGACAAGCACCGTCTGCTCGTACTCGGAGAGGTAGTTCTCCAGCCAAGTCACCGTCTCAAGGTCAAGGTCATTGGTAGGCTCGTCGAGGAGGAGGTTGTCGGGCTTACCATAGAGCGCACGTGCCAGGAGGACACGCACCTTCTCCTTACCGCTCAGCTCCTTCATAAGCTTGTAGTGCTGGTCTTCCTTGATACCGAGACCGCTCAGGAGCATGGCGGCATCGCTCTCAGCGTTCCACCCTTCCATCTCTGCGAACTTATCTTCCAGCTCAGCGACGCGATTGCCATCCTCATCGTTGAAGTCAGGCTTAGCATACAGCGCATTCTTCTCCTCCATGATAGCCCAGAGGACGCTGTGCCCCATCAGGACGGTATCCATGACGGTGAAGGCATCGAAGGCGTGGTGATCTGGCTAAGGACCGAGAGACGCTCACCAGGACCGAGGGTGATACTACCGCGCGTAGGCTCAAGCGCCCCACTGATGGTACGTAGGAGGGTTGACTTACCAGCACCGTTGGCACCGATGATGCCATAGCAGTTACCTGGGGTGAACTTGAGGTTGACGTCTTGGAAAAGGACACGCTTACCGAACTGTACGGCGAGGTCGCTGACTGTGATCATATTGCTTCTGGTTTATTTCTTCTTATCTGCTTTAGGAGAGGGCGCGCGAAGTAAATCAGGGGATTGGCTACGTAAACCCTACTATAATATGTAGCTACCGTAGGTTATTTATGCCATGGATGCCCCTCGTACTCCACTAATACGGGTACGCAAAGGTAATACTTTGCTTTTGAATAGCACGTATTTACGCTACCAGGACTGACGCATGATATTTCTTCCAGCTAATCGAAGTTGGTTCGCTTTGTTCCATCAATTGTTATCCTTCAAGTTATGGAACTTCCAAGCCTCATCAGTAGTCTCAGTCTGATTGACGACCGCCGTAGCAATAAAAACAAACGCTACCCCTTGCCTCTTTTGCTCCTTATCGCCTTCTGTGCAAGTATCTCTAAGCACCATTCTTGGTACACCATGCAGGATTATGCCCAAGCAGATGAGGCAAGTCTTAGGGAGCTTTACAAGCTGCTCTTCGGAGAGGAGCTTGAGCATGTCACGCCCACCCACGATACCCTCAATCGAGCTCTTCAGCTCATCCCGCACCAAGTCTTCAAACAAGCCTATCAAGACTGGATCTCAGCCCTACTTCGGTGGGATGATGAAACTCGTCAAATCTGCATTGATGGCAAGACCATGCGCGGAATCAAGAAGCTTAGCCCTAACACCGAGTCACACATCGCATCGACCTATAACCCTCATATTCAGATGGTTCTCCCTGTGGATGCAGTGCCCATCAAGTGCAACGAGCTGGAGTCCATCCGTAGGCTCTTGGATGAGCTGGATGTATACCTCGGGGAGGACGGCTGGAGCAAGCGCGCAGGCGAAGCGCCCAAGAACATGGAGCTACTGGCCAAGATAGACCTCTTCATCTTGCAGCGCCTCAAGGCAAAGCTGGATAAATCAATACAGCGAGTACAGATGCTGCTGGCCAAACTAACCCCGATGCAGTTATTCGATCTTGAGCTCTAGCAAATTGCAATTGTGTATTATGCGTCAGCCCTGAGCCTAGAGGGATGGGGTGCTTTCCTGCTCTCCCTTCTTGTCAAGATCCACATTCTATAGGTGGCATTACGCATCAGCTGGAGCTAAACACCCTAGCCTAGATAGCACCAGACTACCAAACCCACAATCATTAACCTCTACGTCACCCCAAGTTAGGCATCTAGCCGAACCCGTTCAGCCCTCTCATCATGGCTATTGGCTCGTAATCCATACTCATCTTGTAATCTCTGGAAGACTTCTGCGACATTGGGGTAGTCGCACATATGCTCTGATGCTAGAGCCCCAAAGTACTCCGCTCGTTCCCGCTCAATATCTCCACCATCGGAAGCTCCCCGAATAGTCACTCCTCCCTTCTTGAGCATACCTACCGAATACCCCTCCTTGAGTTCTTCAGTGTTGATATCTTCGATTATTTGGAATATCGTCCTCTCTGGCCAGTAGGGGGAATCCTCAGAGTACTTTGCTAGCAGTTGCCCAATACAACTATCTGCAACTTCTAGTCGATCACACTCCCGAGCCAAAGCCCTAGCTACATCAATCCATTCCCTCAGTTCAGCCTCATCAATCATACCATCCTCTTGCATCCCTGGGATCTTCTTCCAAGTCTCTAGCATCAGATAGGATCTTTCAGCTGCATTCTGTCTTTGCTCCGCAGATAAGCCCTCCAGCTCCTCTCGCTGTCCATCTTTATCCTCAAGTTGATACAGCCACCTTAGAAGCTGAACAAAGGACTCAGGATTGCTGACTAACTCTTCCTCCAAATGAGGTACTCCTCCTTGAACTCCCGCACCTGTAAGCAGAGGCAAGTACAACCACTCTAACTCGAGAAGTGACGTCTTATCAATATCCGACCTTTTGTTAAGCTCTTTAAATATACACCCTATCTCACAACCACACAGACTGCTTGGTTCTAGAGATTCCCCTGTACCCCATTTCTCAATACCTCAATGAGTATGCTGCTAGGAAGATCGCTTCCGTGAAGCCAAGCCTCTCTCACAGCAGAACTAAATCTCCGATACTGAAGTAACTTATTTATACCTTCGATGACCTCTTCATTCGTGAGATCATTGAAGATGGGTCTCATCCGTAGCCAATACTCCTGATGCACACCCTCGCCAAGGAAATCTATATAGTTCCACAACTCCTGCCCCAAACGCACTTCCACAAGGACGTTTGCCACAGCTTTATCACTATATCCCTTCTCCAATAGTTCTTTCACTAGCGTCTGCATCCAGGAGAACCCCTCGCTTCTGAGCTTCTGCGAGATAAATCCATGAGCAAAAGCAATGTGAGAAGCATCATCCTCCAGACACAGCCACACGCACTGCAGATCTTGCTCATCTTTTATCACCTTCGCTAAAGCCTCTCCTAAATACCAAGGATACTTAACCTCTAGTCTCAACTCCAAGACTCGCTCTACCCCTAACTCTTCTACGAGTTCTGCCACAGCACGCTCTCGTGCAGTAGCCATGAGACCTGCTATACTGTCATGAGAAAGTTCCCTATAGGAAAGGGTAATAGAACTTGGCTCGAGAACTTCATAATAAATATCTTCATTAAAAAGGTACATATACCTTGCTTGCACATCGTCGGGTTGTAGCTGATTGTAGAGCCGCTCGAGAGGATACAGCTCTTCCCGCCTCAATGCCCAACTAGCATCAGGATACAGCTTGTGTTTATTCAAAACCCTCCGCAGTGTATTCCAGGCTAGATTCTTCTCATGTCTAATCTCACCTACATTCTCTTGAGCCCACTTTAATATCCGCTCCCGATCCCTAAGTGTACAGTCTGGTGCAGCTTCGATAAGATCAGAGAATCTAGTCTCATCACCATCACATAGACTGATAAGCATACCCACTGCTTCCGAGCACATATCAAACCATTCTCGGTTAGTATAGCGTAGATCTGTCGCCTCCCAGAACATTCGCCAGCGCATCCTATGTGTGAGCCAAGCTGTCCCAGAAGAAAAGCTCGGTAACAAACTCTTCAAGAGCACCCATGAGACATCGACATTCCTAGGAAGCATCTCCTTCAGCACCTTGACCCTCTCTTCATAGGAAGCTAACGTTTGGTGATGCCAGGCCTTAAAGATTTCCTTTAGGCTATTTAGAGGTCTATTAGCTAAACTCCCACCAGGGTCTAGTGTCGCCAGCTTATGCAGGAGGAGGCATGCGTTCTTAAAATACAACGGCATCCAAGCTAGCTCTTCTAACGCCCATAACAGCCCTGTATGATGACTAACGTTACCAACAAACGCTGGCTCTTCCTTAAACATATCCATGATCTCTGCTGGTTGATGGGAGAGGGGAGCGACTCACAGACTGAAGGAAGACCCGAGGAGATGCTTCGGCAATAAGTGGAAGTTCCCTATTGATGGAGACCCACATTTCACCACTGGCTTTTGACAATAGGCCCCCAATAATCATGTCTACCCAGCTCTGTGGATCTCTGAGACTAACTCCAACCTGTGGTATTGATATCAGGATCAAAGACTGAACTAAGCCCTCTCTTACCCAGTCTGAATACATCCTCTTTTTACTGATATAGTCTGGTAGATCCATCTGGGATGCTAGGACTGGATTCCCTGAATGATAGACCTGAATAAAGCTCTCTTCTAAAAGCTTGAAATCTTGATCGGCTAAGTGGACAGATATGCTCCTCCACAGGTCTAGAGGTGAGGTTAATCTCCATGTCCCACCGATCTTCTTCAGAGGTGACTCTGGGAGATGAAGCCATCTACCTAACAAGCCCTTATACTGATCATAGCTCGTTCTAGAAAGCTTCTCTAAAAGCTCTATATCCCCAGGGTAGCTCTCATCCCATCGACCAAGGAGAAGTGCAGGGATTAGCTCTCGGATAGGCAGAGTGTTTATCCAGGTGGCACCGTAGCTAGGAAAGCCCAGAAGCTTCTTTAGTATCGTGATGTCGTGCCCCGATTCCTTCGTATGCCTATAGGCATCGGATCTTGATAGCCCACTAGCTACTAAAGCTTCAATGAGAGCATCTCTATCTACTGCTGGCAGTCTGATAGGATCTTGACTAAACACATCATCTGCTCCTAATGGGACTAAGACATGATGCCCATTCTTCGTAGCTACACCTAGAGGATCTGTACTTTCGACCTGAACAATCAGGTTCAGTGCATGCTGCATCGATGAACTAACACTTCGGAAACGATCCTCTTGGTCGATAATGAGTGTTGTAGAAAAGAATCGACCGGACAGCTCGGGGTCACTAGCCTTCATCGTAGCAAGGATAAAGGCAATCGCCTCACCCTTCGTAGATGCTCTTACCCCTATGATGCTTGGATCCCCCTCTAGTAGCTCTATCAACGATTCTCTTGAGACTTCTCTACCAGCAAGCACACAACCTGGCTGTAGTTGCAGTTGCTCTAAGCAAGACCACTCTTCCCAAGACTCATCTGCCGTTATAATTCCATCAGCAGAATATACACCAGCATACCCCTGAGATGCGAACCATCGGGATACAGCTGGAGCTTCATCAAGCCACTGCTCTAAGCTTATACCATCATAGACGATCACATCCTTCCACTTCTTTTCCTCTTTCTTCTGACTAACCCACTCTTCCTTCTTCGTCCATGTCCTTGGAGTGACAAAGACGAATGTAGCATCGTGAGGAGTATATCCAAGAGGATCACCTGTGCGCTTCTCATAGTCAGCATCTGCTTTCTTCTTAGGATCCCGATCTGTACCCAGCTCCCACAAGGATATTCCTTTGGGGACGTATCTAGTCTTCTCCTTACTATCTACAATACCATCCCATCCCCCTATATAGGTAGCACTACCCCAGGGAATATTAACCTTAGTGTCCTTAGCGGTAGTCGCTCTTATCAGCCTTGAGATAAGATGTGGGAAGTTTGCTTTGACTCTGGCGTATCGGCCCAAGAACCGAGTTGATCCCTTGTAATCATCATTATATAAATTCTCAATGTAACAGGGAGAGACCACATTTGGTATCATCCCCATGCTAATTTAGCAAATCCCCTTCACCTCTGTATATTCCTATAGATGGTATGGACGCATAGTGTACTCTCCTACCCTCCTTGAGACTGTTGCCGAGAGTCCTACCCTCCATTTAGAGTGCTAAGGCATCGCACGCCCAGCTCCCCGATGTACCTCTCCGAAGTGGTACGAAAGCCCTGCGCCTTATCGCGAGTATTTCCCTTATCCAGCGGAGGGAAAAGTGTCCTACTCATGAAGAAAAAAGCGCCTTCCCATAGTGGTTTTCCTGCATCTATGTACGTAGTCTTAAAGACCAGGTACGTAAATCCCAATATCCACGTACGTAGATATTAGAGCCACGTACGTAGTCCAAACTTATCTGCTACTCGTCCGCAACTTTTATCCATACGCACCGCAACAACCTAATATAGGATGAGGGTATGAACCTATACTGATCCGTGCGACGACCATATAGATTGACTCAGCGAGCAATATAGGTTCGCCTCGCCCATCACATAAATCAGTATCCTCCCCGCTGTGAGGGGAGGCTATCAGTCGAAGGAGCACAGGCCACTCAGTGCTACATGATAATGTAGTACCTTTGCAGGCACGACCCGAAGCACGGGGAGCGTTATACGAAAAGAGGGCGCTGGGCGCTCCATCGACACAATAATTATATAAGAGCAAGTCAAGGATCGTAGGGCATGCGCCATTGGCAGGTCAATCGTCATTTCCTCAAGGTACTGAAGGTAGTAGCATGGATAGCTGCTACCCTCTTCGTCTTGCTCTATCTCCTCCCTCTCGGACTCTTCCGTATCCCCGCCGTGCAGAAGGAAGCTGCCAGCCGTGTGGCAGGCCTGCTCACCGAAATCTTTGACAGCCCCGTACAGCTGGAGCGTGTCGAGCTTATGTCCTGGACGAATATCGAGGCCCATCGCGTCATCGTCCTCGACACCGCAGGGCGTCGTATGCTCACCGCAGACCGCCTCATCGGGGGGATCTCCCTGAGCGACCTCATCACTCAGCAGGAGGTACGCATCACCTCTGCCCGACTCTTCAAGGCGGATCTTCGGCTCATCCGTGACCCGAAGACAGGACGACTGAATATCCAGCACACCATCGATCACCTCTCGAAGCCCAAGAGCTCCAGCAAGTCGATCCCCGTAGACATCAATAGCATCATCATACGTGACATGCGTCTCTCCCTCAGCGAAGCCCAGCGGGAGCGCCTCGTCATCAATAAGCTCTCTACCCGCGTCCGCCGCCTGCGCTTCTCGAAGGGCTATATCGGTGGCGCTATCGATGAGCTGAGCTTCACGACAGACAAGGGCTTCACCCTCTCCTCGCTCACAGGGCAAGGGGAGCTACAGGGTAGCCTCCTCACCCTATCCAATCTCCAGCTTCGCCTACCGAAGAGCTCGCTCTCCATCCCGCTGGCACGCCTTGAGACACAGCGTAAGGGGCTTGCCCTCCTCGAGGAGCTGGAGCTGGGAGATACGCAGCTCACGCTCTCTGACCTCAGCATCCTCTCCCCTGCGCTCAAGGATCGCAACGAGCAGGCGACCCTGCAGGCGACCTATTGCCGCGAAGGGCTTGCAGCCGGACGTGCGAACTTCTCCCTACGCCTCCCCCGTCACATCATCCTCGAGGGTGGTGGCCGTGTCACATGGGACAGCGCAGGCGAGGTCACCAGTATCTCGACTGACATCACCGATGCCGAGGTAAGCTCCGCTATCGTCGGCTTCATACGCCCTCACCTCCCCGCCTCCTCCCTCCCCCTCATTGAGCGCCTCAGCCGCCTGCAGAGCATTCGTCATGCGGGGAAGACGCAGTTCGTCCCTGGGAAGTCCTTCTCAGGAAAGGGCTACATCGCCTCAGCACAAGGACGCTGGGACTATGACCTCACGGGAAGCCTTGAAGGCAAGAGCCTGCGCAAGCTCACGGGGAAGGCTTCGACCCAAGGCTTCGACCTCGCCCCTATCATCGGCGATCTGGCGCCCGTAGGCTCGGTAGCCACGACCATTGATCTCGATGCCGCAAGTAGCACCGGCACCCTTGAGGACTGGCAGGGCACGCTACAGATGGCACTCCCCTCAGTCACCTACCGCGGGCAGACCCTCCGTGGCACACAGCTCGCCGTCACCCCCGTCGGTGCACGTCGTCATAAGGTGCACCTCGAGGTCGATGACCCTGCAGCCTCCCTCACTCTCGACGGGGTAGCTACCTTCTCGGGCCGTGCTCTGCATGCCGTAGAGGCTGACCTACAGGTGCGCCACCTGCAGACCGACCTCTTCGGGCTCAACCCCAACAGCCCCCGTCAGACACTCTCGCTCACGGGGCGCTTCAACATGGATGAGCTGAACATCGACCGCGGGCAGGGACGTCTCGCTATCGATCATATCTCGCTGACCTCACCACAGCGCACCCTCTCTCTGGACGAGCTGAACATCCTCTTCTCGGGCAACCCCGAGGAGACGCGTATGATTTACCTCCGCTCGCCTTATCTCTCTGCTACCCTACGGGGGCACTATGTGCTGAGTGCGCTGATCCCCGACCTGCGTCGCACGCTCTATCATCACTTCCCCTCGCTCGACCTCGCGCAAAGAGGAGGCGCGCGTAGCAGCGAGATCCAAGGTACGGACTTCGACCTCTCCCTCCAGCTGCACAAGATCCCCGAGGAGTGGCAGCAGGCTCTCAAGCTTCCTATCGGCCTCGAGGAAGGTGCAGATGTACGTGCCTCCTATATCGGTGCGAGCCACTCGCTGGGTCTACAAGCCTCCGTCCCCACCCTTCGTCTGCGTGGTCATGAGCTACGTGGAGCGGCTCTGAGCCTTGAGGACGGGGAATTCAAACTCACGGGTGAGGCACGTCTGGCAAGTGGCGCACAGATACAGGGCTTCGCCATGATGACGAAGATCCTCACCGATAGCCTGCACGTCCAGCTTGACCTGGGGCGTGAAGTCAAGAGTAAGCTCCACAATGGCTTCCTCAATATCGGTGCGTCCCTACACCAATACGCACAGAGCGAGAACGGCCGTCCTGCACTCGGCTTCGACGTGACGCTCGACCCCTCGACCATCCGTGTACACAGCGACACGTGGAGCGTCGCACCCGCACACCTCTCCCTCCGAGGTAAGGAGCTTCGTGTCGAAGGTCTTGATCTAGCCTCCTCAGAGCGTCGTATCAGCATCAGCGGAGCACTCAGCCCAATCCCGAGGAGCACCTCAATATCGCCCTCAAGAAGATCAACCTCCTCTACATCCTCGAGTCAGCAGGCGTGGGCTTCAATATGATCAACACCGACCTCACGGGCTCCGCTACGGCCAGCCTTCAGGGCGGGAAGATCATCGCTACGGCCGCCGTCACCTCGCCAGCACTCCATGTCAAGGGCGTCGACGTCGGCGCGCTGAAGGCAGACCTCACCTTCGACAGCGGTGTCGGAAATATCATGATCGATGGGGACGTCAACCAGAGCGAAGGCGGGCACAGCCATGTCACGGGCTACATACGCCCAGCTGGTGGTGCAGGTATCGACCTCACGTTTGAGGCGGAGCGTCTGCGCGCCGACTTCATGGGTAAGTTCATGGACACGCTCTTCGACCATGTACATGGCCGTGCCACGGGCAAGGTACGCCTCTTCGGGGTCTTCGAAGAGGGCGTCACCGTAGAGGGTGAAGCCGACGTCGAAGATGGTAATATCGGTGTGCGCCCTCCTCGGCACAAGCTACAGCTTCTCGCACCGCCTGACCTTTACCCCCACCTCGATCATCTTCTCTAAGATCCCGATGCGTGATGATGAGGGTCACACAGGTATCGTCGATGGGGTGATACGTCACCGCTTCTTCGATAACTTTGATCTTGACCTCACCGCCTCGGAGATGCGTGGAGTGAAGGTCCTACAGACCGCTACGAAGCAGGCACTGCCTATCTATGGCACAGCCTACGGCACTGGTACGGCCCAGATGAAGGGTAAGCTCCCCAAGCTCCTTCTGGATGTGAACCTCCGCAGTGCTCCTGGTACGGACGTCGTACTCGACTTCAACAAGACGGACGTACGCAAGGACGAGCGTCTCTTCACCTACCGTCCTCTACGTCCTCTCTCTACGCAGGATAGCCTCGCCTTCGCAGACACCGTCGCACGCCCAGCCGTCGCAGCCGAGACGGAGGTCACGATGCGTATGGCCCTTCACGTCACACCCGATGCACGCCTCTCCCTGCGCCTCGGTAGCAGCCAGAGCATGCAAAACGATATCGTCACACGCTGCGAAGGGGACCTGACGATCGAGATGCCCCACTCGGGTTCGCCCACGACCTATGGTAGCCTGACGCTACGTGAAGGACAGTATACCTTCAACTTCGAGCAGTTCGCCCGTAAGCGCTTCACCCTCAAGGAAGGTGGACGCCTTGACTTCCGTGGCGACCCCATGGCAGCTATCATTGACCTTAAGGCCGCCTACGATCTGACGGCGAATATCGCGGACTTTGATGCGGGACTCTCTACCCTCACTCAGCGCACCAGCATACCCGTGAGCTGCACCGTCCAGCTCAGCGGTGTGATCACGCGTCCAGACATCAAGCTCGGCGTCGAGCTCCCAGGCTCAGAACCCGAGATGGAGCGCCGTATCCAGTCGCTCCTCACGTCGGAGGACGAGCGTAACCGCCAGTTCCTCTACCTGATGACCCTCGGGAAATTCTACACCACCGACACGAAGCAGGCACGACGACGGTCTCCAACAACCTCACCTCCTTCGCGACGACGACACTCTCTGACCAGCTCTCTCGACTACTCGGCAACTTCTCGAACGATATCCAGATCGGCGCAAATATCCGCACAGCCAATAGCGCACTTGACAACACCGACATTGAGCTACTCTTCTCGGGTAGCTGGCTTGATGACCGCCTCCTCATCAACGGGAACGTCGGCTACCACGACAACCCCTTCCTCTCAGGGAAGTACATCGGCGAATTTGACCTCGAGTACAAGCTCAATGCTGCTGGTACGCTCCGTCTCAAGGGCTACAGCCACTACAACAGCATGTACCAGTACGTGCGTCAGTCGCTGACGACGCAGGGCCTTGGCTTCATGTTCCAGCGCCGCTTTGACTCGCTTCAGGAGCTCTTCTCACGCAGGAAGAAGAAGCCCCAGCCCGACAGCACGGCACGCCCTCAAGAGGCCGATAGTCTCCGCAAATAAGACCGCCGCCACCCGACTCCCGAGTACACGCTGTGGGAACAAGAGATATATGCGCCCTTTCCCCCTTGGCAATCGCAGAGAAAAGGCGTACATTTGTGAGACAAGAGAAACCCTCAACCAAATCATAAATATCCAATAGTTATGAGCTTCCTCACACAAGACAAGCTGACGATCGTAGGTGCCGCTGGCATGATCGGCTCGAACATGGCCCAGACTGCAGCCATGATGTCTCTCACCCCCAACATCTGTCTCTATGACCCCTTCCCCACCGGCCTCGAAGGGGTAGCCGAAGAGATCCGCCACTGTGGCTTCGAAGGGCTCAACCTGACCTTCACCTCTGATATCAAGGAGGCACTCACTGGCGCTAAGTACATCGTATCCTCGGGTGGTGCTCCCCGTAAGGACGGCATGACTCGCGAAGACCTTCTCAAGGGTAACGCCGAGATCGCCGCTCAGCTCGGTAAGGACATCAAGGCTTACTGCCCTGATGTTCGTCACGTCGTCATCATCTTCAACCCTGCTGACATCACGGGTCTCGTGACGCTGATCCACTCTGGTCTCCGTCCCGAGCAGGTCACCACACTCGCTGCTCTTGACTCTACGCGTCTGCAGAGCGAGCTCGCTAAGCACTTCGGTGTAGCTCAGAGCGAAGTCGTCGGTGCACGCACCTACGGCGGTCACGGCGAAGCTATGGCTGTCTTCTCCAGCGGTGCTACTGTCGCTGGCGAGCCTCTCTGCTCGCTCATCGGTAGCGCTAAGCTCTCCGCTGAGACGTGGGAAGACATCAAGCAGCGCGTCACCAAGGGTGGTGCTAACATCATCAAGCTCCGTGGTCGCTCTTCCTTCCAGAGCCCTGCATACGTCTCTATCGAGATGATCCGTGCTGCTATGGGTGGTGCTCCCTTCCGCTGGCCTGCTGGTTGCTATGTGAACATCCCTGGTCTTGACCACGTCGTCATGGGTATGGAGACCGTCATCGATAAGGATGGTGTACACTACAGCCACGAGATCAAGGGTAGCGAAGAGGAAAAGGCTGCTCTCAAGAAGAGCTACGAGCACCTCGTGAAGATGCGTGACGAAGTCATCTCTATGGGTGTCATCCCCGCAGTGACTGACTGGAAGACCGTCAACCCTAACCTCTAAGTCGAAGCGCGCACGCCGCACACTCCGACTAACGGAATCTAAAGCGCAAGGCGACTACTACAGCTTCTCTCACGAAGCATGTAGTAGTCGCCTTCTCTTTTGCCTCGCCATGAAGCATCGCTACACAGCCTTATTTTCCCTTGCCTTTCTCCTTCTCACGCTACACATTTCCTCGCCCCAGCTATGGGCGCAGAGGAAGGTACTGCGTGTGATGAGCTACAACGTGGAGAACTTCTTCGATACCGAAGACGACCCTACCCACGACGATGACAGCTTCCTCCCCACAGGAGAGCACCACTGGACACGTGCACGCTATCAGACGAAGATCCAGCATATCGCTGAGGTCATCAGTGCCGTCGGGGGAGAAGCCTTCCCCGACCTCATCGCCCTCATGGAGGTAGAGAATGCCACCGTACTCAGCGACCTCCTCCATCGCACCGCCCTCGGGGAGAAGGTAGGCTACCGCCATATCATCACGCACGGAGAGGATAAGCGTGGCATCAATGTAGCGCTCCTCTATGCGCCCGAGACCTTCCGCCTCATCGCATCCGAAGAGATCCCCATTCACTTCCCCTTCGATTCGCTGCGCCGAACACGCTCACTGCTTCGTGTCACGGGTGAGGTCCCCTCGGGCGACACACTCCACGTCTTCGTCTGTCACCTCCCTTCGCGCCGTGGCGGCGCACTGGTCTCAGCTCGTTACCGCAGCTACTGCTGCACGTGCCTTCGTGAGCAGGTCGACAGCTTGATGGCGCAAGGCGGAGAAGGGACACACTGCCTACTCCTCGGCGACTTCAACGGCGATCCCGAAGAGTCCCCCACGAGCGAAGCCCTACGCAGTCGCCCCTACACAGCGGATATGGCAGTGCAAGACCTCCCACCCGAGAGCCTTCTCGCCCTCCTTCATCGGAAGACAAAGCAAGAGCCCCCAGGGAGCTACTGCTATCAAGGCGTATGGTCCCAACTCGACCAAGCCCACCTCACCGCCTCACTCCTCCAGCAGCGGGGGCGCCTTCACTTTGTGGCGGGCAGCGCTGAGACCGTTTGCCGGCCGTTCTTCACGACGCAGCTCAGCGGGGGCGGCACACCTGTACCTTGGCGCACCTACGGAGGCAACTTCTATCGGGGTGGGTATAGCGATCACTTCCCCATCCGCCTACTCCTTGAGTACGAGTAGCAGAGGGAAGGCGAGGGGGAATAAGTAAAACGGCATTGCTTCACTCGAAGCAATGCCGTTTTCTATTTACTGAGCCGAAAGCCGGACTCGAACCGGCGACCTATTCATTACGAATGAATTGCTCTACCAACTGAGCTATTTCGGCGCACTATCCTGAGGGGCGTCCCTCAAATGCGTTGCAAAGGTAGGGAATTATTTTAGATCTTCCAAAAGTTCGTCCAAGAAACGATCCAGCTCTTCACCTACACCATCCAGCAAGGGGGGCTCGATCTTGATGAGATCCTCATCCAGGAAGAGGAGGTCCTCGATGACGGAGAAGTCGGGGCGGATAAGCTCGATGGAGAAGGGACGTGCGAAGCAGGGACGATCCCAGAAGCCCTTTTGCTCGAGGCGTGTCACCAGCTCGCGGAGCGTCTCGATAGCGACCTCTGAGGGCTCGCTCTCTGTACCCGTCTCTGCCCAAGCGAAGACGGAGACGTGGCTGATCTCCTTATCCTCGTCATCATAGAGATGTAGCGTGCCCGTAGCACAATCGGCTAAGAGAAAGAGATCGGTGAGAGGGCGACTGATGATCGGCGACTCTTCGCTGACCAAGGAGAGGAAGTGCTTTCTCAGGAGCTGTAGCTCACGCTCGTTGCTTTGCGACATAATGCTTCGTGTTCGATTAGGAGAGGGTCTGCACTGCGGAAGCCCCCTCGTATTAGTCACAAAGGTAAGCAGGAATCTCCATTCCCCCACATGCCACGCCCGTGCACGCTGTGCTTTTCTCTCTCCAGCCTCTCACAAGGGCGCTATGAAGCTGCGCCCTGAGCGCACTAATACCGCCTTTATCAGAAGCTCCATAACAAGAGATAGCCCACACAAATAGAGGAATCTTCCCCACCCTCCTACAAGGATAGAACTACTGTCCTCTATAGCCCCATGAGCGAACCTATATTGGTCACTGAGTGAACCACTATTGGTCCACACACGAACCAATAGTGGTCGAAGCGCGGACCAATAGTGGTTTTTCCGCATCTACACACGTAGTCTTAAAGACCAGGCTCGTAAATCCAAATATCCACGTACGTAGATATTAGAGCCACGTACGTAGCCCAAACTTATTTGCCACTCGTCCGCAACTTTTATCCCTACACGGACCAACAACCTAATATAGGTCACTTCACAAAGCTATAATAGGAAGCAGTCCAAAGCTATATTGCTTTCTTCGCCATGCTATATAGCTCTACCCACGCACCCATATACCTATATGAGACCTTTGCGCAAGCAAACGCTAAACTAAGCACACAATACCTCAGCCTCTTCTTCTTGCTTTTATGCAAGAAAAGGGGCTTACTTTTATTATGCTGGATGGCTATTGTGAGGGAGAAATATAGGTGCTATATTTGCAATGGGACTATTGACAAACACTGCCAAATTATGTTATGAAGAGCTCTACCATTATTAATATTGGACTCGGCCTACTTGCAATTATGATGTTCGGCTGTCGCAAGCTAGATCCAGCCGAGGTTCTCAAACAAAAAGAGCAACAAATCTCTGAGCAAACTAGATCTTGGCAAAATGCCATTGATTCTGTGCTGGCTTTAGGAGGTGAACTACCTCATCAGGCATTACGCGAGTTCTCGCCCAATGAACAAATCCACGATATTCTTGTCGGTGGTCAGAAGGTCATTGAGCACAAAGCAGCGGGAAGCCCAGATGTCATTTCCGCTGGCTACTACCGTAAAGTTCGACGAAGCTTTGATCTCTCAGGCTATGAGCTCAACAACAAGTATACATCCAATCTCAATGGAGCTGTTGTCTGGCCTGGTAATCTCATCTATGCCAATTCAGTCAAGACAAACTCCCTTTCGGGGATCTCTGGACTTAACACCTACCGTAAGCCAGGACGTATTACGATGGCATTGCTCAATGGCAATACGGAGCTTACTCGTGAACTCTCAGACTATCGCTATTCGGAGGTAAACAAGCAACTCAATGATCTGGTTGCTTCCGTCAAGGGAGAAATTCCTGCACAGATCAGCTACAGCGTCCACTCGGTTCGCTCTCTAGGAGAAGCAGCCTATTACTTGGGCATCTCTAAGGAAGAGATTGAGAAAGACGATCGCTATCGTGAGTTCAGAGATGTACGTTGGTCAAGTAATACCTTTAAAGCTGTGATTAGCTTTTCGCAAGATTTCTTCACAATCGTCTATGATGACCCAGAGGATGGACCATATGGGCTCTTCACCTCCGATCTTACACCAGAACTGCTTGGACGCTATACAAGCCGAGGGAATCCGCTTGGGTATATATCGTCGGTAACCTATGGTCGTCGGTTCTATGCAATCATAGAGGAGACACGCCGTACCTACCAAGAGGGAGAGCAACTCAAGAAGGGAGTAGAAGCTCTACTTACCCAGACTCCAGCTGTCAAATCCTCCGAGAAGAATAAAACAGGAGACAGAGGAACCCCAGCCGTATCTAGTCCCTCTAAATCTGAACTGCGAAACATCAAGATTCATCTCAAGTTAGCAGGAGGGAAGGATATCTTTTCAACCAATGTTAGCACGATTCCCACGATGAAGGAACTACAAGACTTCATCACAGCCTCCTCCAAAGAGGTTCAGACTAAATATGGACTTCCCGTAGCTTGTACAATTAAATACCTGCATGGACTCAAGCCACTCTCCGTCCCCCGAGTGATCCAAGGAAAATATGAGTTCATAGACTACATCCCCGAGCAAGATGACAATCAGATCACAATTTCAGGGTTATGGCTCAAGGGAACAGCAGCGGGGGACTACACGCGGGGAGGTGACTATAAAAATATCAGCAACCACTCAGGCATCTACTTACGCGAGCTATACATATCATATAGTCTAGACGGAAGTTCTGAAAGCCATATTGATCTTGGAGCGCCTTACAAAGGGCGCGAACTCAGCTATAAGAATGGTCTCAACATACGCTTCCCTAACCAAAAGCTTCCAGCCTTCGGAAGCACCCCCAACGGGCACATACGTATCCTGATGCACTTAGACTATCATATTCATCTCTGGGGAGGGGGACGTGATAACTTCAAATACTCCGTAATACGTGAGGTCATGCTGAGGTACAACAAAGACCAAGGGCACTGGTACATCAGCCACGATGATTATATCGATCCTCAGGATCTTGATTTCCACCGATTCGGTCGATGGGTATCTCTTAGAGGCTGCCCCATCGAGGTAATGCTTCACTACCGTGTTGCAACTAGACTCAAAGGCCCTATTGAATAATCAAAGAAAAGAACATCACATCTATATAAAGACTCTTATGAAAAAGACCACACTTGCACTCGCCCTGCTAGCGGGAATCTGCTTCGCGTCTTGCGACAAGACTCCCAATCGTGGAGGTGACACACCCAATCCTGGTCCCGACTCCAGAGAGCCCAAGAACATCCAAGAAGTTGGGCAACTCCTTCGCTCCGCTGGGCACGTCTCCGAGGCTGCCGAAGACAAGCTGATAGCTAAACCTATCGGCTCGGCGACGTCAACATTCGTCCCCAATCACCCACTAGAAACGACGGGCTTCACGAGTGATTGTGACAAGGTCACTCAAACAATGAAGTATGACTTTGCCACCAACTCCGAGGACTTTGCCATCCTTGACCCTTGGGCTAGTATCCTCTGGCCAGGCTGCCTCATTCAGGGCAAATCCATCCGAGGAAAGAATGTACCGACTGCAATTCCTCTCATTAGCAAGCGCCAACCTGGTCGTATCAATCTACAAATCATCTCGGGAGCGCATTCAGTCGGTGATGATGGTGAAGGTCTCTGGTACGAAGAAGTCGCAGAAATGCGCGAGAGTAATGTCATCCAAGCTCAGAACAAGCTGATACGTCGCTGGCAGGAGAGTGGCGTCCCTGCAAGCACATCCTTTACGATGGAGGTCGTACATAGTGCCGAGGAAGCCATCATCGCCAGTGGGCTAGATATTGACAAGAGCTGGGGAAAGGTCAAGGCTTTCTTCGGCACAGGCTTCGACAAAAGGAAAAGCCACGTACTCGTAAAGCTCTACCAGCGCTTCTACACTCTCAGTTATGAGGACCCCGATGGAGGATTCAAGGGAGCCTTCAAGCCTACAATCGAGCATAGTGACTTAGCCCCTTATACCGGTCCAGGAAACCCTATCTGTTACATCTCCTCTGTATCCTACGGACGCGTGTACTACCTCCTATTTGAGAGTAGCCATACATCAAGCGCACTGATAAGTGCACTTAGTACCAGCTTCACAGGCATTAAGGCTGGCCTAGGAGTACAGAAAAGCCAAGTGCTTGAAGAGAGCCGAGTCAAAATGATTCAGCGAGGAGGAGATGCCTATGGAGGGCTTGTTGCTGCGATCTCTCCTACTCAGGTCTTCAAGTTCATTGAAGACGGAGCAATTCCTTCCACGAAGAACGTTGGAGCCCCCATCTCCTTTACGATTAAGCATCTTTATGATGCATTACCCGTCCGCATGTCTAACACGCTTAGTTACACTTATGACAAGGTAACCTTCATTCCAAGGAGCAAGAATAATAATGTTGCTATTTTCCTAAGGGATATCGTTATAGAAACTAGTGCTCGAGCTAAGTGGACAGCATCAAACAGAGGTCATGTAAAGCTACTAGATGCCAAGGTCACATACGTGGCTCAAGGGAAATCTAATCGTTCTACTTCGCGATCATTCTATGCCGTTACAGTTGGAGAGATAAAAGAGCAGATGCCTAATTCTGGGATACGTAGTACAGCCTACTTACCTATTAATAAAAGCGTCAACTATGATTGCAGACCAGAAGGATCAGATCCAAGTTCTTCTTTATTTAATCAAGTGACTCTTTCCATAGACCTTGAGATCCTTCCCGCAGCCTATAAAAGAGGAGGGCGATCAGGGGAGAGTACTCAGCGAGTAACCCTCACACGCACGTTCCACTACGACGACAAGGAGCACCAGTGGAAGGCTCTTAGTGATGACACGGGCACGAGTGGTGATGCCTACCGCACGCTATCGGCTACGCGTACCTTTGAGGATCTCACCTTCAATATACGCGCTAACTTCTCTTTCTTCGTTGACAATAGCCTCATCGAATAAAGGTATTTCCTCTATTATGGCATAAAGTCTTCCCCATCTCACAGCAGTGAGATGGGGAAGTTTGCTTTATAAGCCGAATGACGTGCCTGCAGTATAGAGGGGAATTTCCTTAGCTTTGCGCTATGAAGAAGATTACAACAGCCCTCCTTGGGCTACTACTCATACTACTCGGCAGCTCCTGTCGCTCCACACAAGCGGTCAGCGAAAACGACTACGACCTCATCGCTATCCTCAGCTTTGATCCGACAGTCGACTCAACAGCACAGCCAAAGTATCTCATCAAGAATCTCGATGGCACGCCCTTCGATACGCTGGATATGAATGCCGAGTATAACATCTTCAATGACTTCGGCAGCCCAAAGCTCAGTGGGAAGATTGTATTCTTCTTTCCTGGGGAGGTTCGCTACCACTTCTTCTGCAAGAAGCCCGAGGAGGGGAAGCCCTTACAGATTCTCATCGGTGATGAATGGAAGACGATTGAGTCTACTCCACAGATCAAGGTAGATAGTACCCGCCACTTCTTCACAAAAGAATTCGTCTTCCTCCCAATTGCAGACTACGGGCAGGAGCTACCTATAGCCTTCTATCCTACTCCCAAGGAAGACCCAGCCAAGCGCATCACCCTGAAGCAAGACAAGCTCAACGATGTAAAGGTGTTCTTCATACGCGATATCCTGGGCGAGTGGATGAAGCTTCAGCTATGCGTCGACCTCTCGTCGAATGGGCTCTTCCGTGATATAGACAGTGAGTCTTATGACTGCGAATTTAAAGACTGGGACCAGCTCAGCAAGGTGAGCAAGGACAATCCGACCTACTGGATCCGCTGGCGTGATGGAAGCAAGGTCTTGATCCCACAGGACTACCTGGAGTACAGAGACGTCGAATGCTAAGCATAAAGTATATCCCTTATGTCCGCAAGTCTTCCCCATCCCGTAGCAGTGAGATGGGGAAGACTTACTTTATGGGTATGGGAGGCTTCAGTATGAGGCAAGCGTTTTTGCTTAGATTTGTGATATGAACAAGATCACAACAGTCCTCCTTGGGCTCCTCATCCTTTCCTCTACCTCCTGCCGCCTCCTCAAGCCAAGCAAAGACATGGGCTACGACTTCGTCGCCACACTTTTCAATGGCAAGGTGGAAGCCGATGGCATGCACTATCTCATCAAGAACCTTGACGGCACGATCTACAATAGCAACGTATCACTTGTAGACGGCGGCCCCAGCGTAGACTCTGCCCTCGGTGAGAAAATATTTATCTACTACTGGGCGAATGAGTCCTACGGGTTCTTCTGCAAGAAGCCTCAAAAGGGGAAGCCTCTCCAGATCCTTGTCGGTGACGAGTGGAAGCTCCTAAACCATACCCAGTCCGTCCGTGTCGATAGCACCATCAAGTTCTTCCAGCGCTACATGTATAGCCCGAAGATAGAGAAGGGCCAGGAGTCTCGTCTGGTCAACGTCTACCTCGTCCCACGAGAAGACCCATCACAGCAGTTTGAGATACGACAAGATAGCTCTGAGATCAAGCACTTCTTCGTGCGCGAGATCCGTGGTGAATGGATGAAGCTCCAGCTATGTATCGACTATAGTTCCTACTTCGCTGTGTACGTCGGCGCGCTTACCACAGAGGCCTGGGAAGAGATCTCGAAGCACAGTGAAAGCTATCCGACCTACTGGATCCGATGGAGGCAGGGGACGAAGCTACTCACTCCCCTCTCAGACTTCTACGACAAGTACGCCTATTATTAAGTCTCACATCCGCCTGGCGTAGCAGGTGCTATCATCGTGCTCGAGAGGTTTTTCCTTAGATTTGCAGCATGAATAAGATTACGACTGCCCTGCTTGGGCTCCTTACACTCCTGTGTGTATCCTGCCGCTCTACGAAGCAAGAGCAAAGCAATGACAGTGGCTATGACTTCATCGCCTCACTCTTTCATCCCTCGGAAACCGATACCACCAGCATATTCTACGTCCTCAAAAATCCTGATGGCACGGTCTATTGCAATATCGGCTACTCCTACGAAGAGGGCTTCTACGAAAAGGGCTTCAGCGACTCGCTGCTCTCCGAAAAGATCTTCATCTACTTCCCCGATAACGGGATCTATGGCTTCTTCTGCAAGAAGCCCGAGGAGGGGAAGCCTATCGAGGTACGAGTAGGCAATGAATGGAAGATCCTTGAGCGCGCCCCCAGCATTCACGTTGATAGCACGTCGAAGTACCTGCAGGACTATATGTTCTCTCCCTTGGGTCTACAAAACGAGCCCTTTGACATCGACTTCTATCCCAGCCCGAAGGCCGACCCAGCAAAGAAGATCACCCTCATGCAAGACAGCGTCGGCATGAAGGACTTCTTCGTGCGTGAGATCCAAGGCGAGTGGATGAAGATCCAAGAGTGCATCGACTACGGCCCACTCTATGCCGAAGATGCTATCGTCGATGAAGAGGGCTGGGAGAAGATCTCCAAGCTCAGCGAAAAGAATCCCATCTACTGGATTCGCTGGAGAAAGGGAGACAAGATCCTCACACCCCAGACGGAGTTCTACTTCAAGTACGGCTGCAGCATATAGCTAACACATCAACACAAAAGCAAGGCTTCCCTATCCCTCAACGACGAGGCGGGGAAGCCTTCCTTAGTTAGTTCCTCCCTCTACGAGATGATAGTGTGGTAGAGCTTTTTCCTTAGATTTGCAGCATGAATAAGATTACGACGGCCCTGCTTGGGCTCCTTACACTCCTGTGTGTATCCTGCCGCTCTACGAAGCAAGAGCAAAGCAATGACAGTGGCTATGACTTCATCGCCTCGCTCTTTCATCCCTCGGAAACCGATACCACCAGCATATTCTATACCCTCAAAAATCCTGATGGCACGGTCTATTGCAATATCGGCTACTCCGACGAGGAGGGCTTCAGCGACTCTCTGCTCTCCGAAAAGATCTTCATCTACTTCCCGGATAGCGAGATCTATGCCTTCTTCTGCAAGAAGCCTGAGGAGGGGAAGCCTATCGAGGTACGAGTAGGCAATGAATGGAAGATCCTTGAGCGCGCCCCCAGCATTCACGTTGATAGCACGTCGAAGTACCTACAGGACTATATGTTCTCTCCCTTAGGTCCGCAAAACGAGCCCTTTGACATCGACTTCTATCCCAGCCCGAAGGCCGACCCAGCAAAGAAGATCACCCTCAAGCAAGACAGCTTCGGCATGAAGGACTTCTTCGTGCGTGAGATCCAAGGCGAGTGGATGAAGCTCCAGCAGTGCATCGACTATGGCCCACTCTACGCAGAGGATGCTATCGTCGATGAAGAGGGCTGGGAGAAGATCTCCAAGCTTAGCGAACAGAATCCCACCTACTGGATTCGCTGGAGAAAGGGAGATAAGATCCTCACACCACAGACGGAGTTCTACTTCAAGTACGGCTGCTAAGCGTATAGCTAACACATCAACACACAGCAAGGCTTCCCCACACCTCGATCACGAGGCGGGGAAGCCTTCCTTATTTAGCTCCTTCTTCTCAACATCATCCCTATGATAATGAGGTAGAGCTTTCCTTAGATTTGCCGTATGAATAAGATGACAACTGCCCTACTCGGACTCTCCACACTCCTCGGCATCTCTGGCTGCGGAGCAAAGCAAAGCAATAGTCAACAGACTATGAATGAGGATGACGGCTACACATTCGTCGCTACGCTCTTCTGCTCCACGGATGGCCCCAACAGTAGCCCCGCACACTACTACCTCAAGAATCCTGACGGCACCCTCTACCTGGATATCCATAACGAGGAAAACGACCTTACGCCCGATACCCTACTCGATGGTAAGATCTTCGTCTACTATTGGAATGTCGTGAGCTACGCCTTCTTCTGCAAGAGACCAGAGGCGGGCAAGCCTATCGAAGTACGTGTCGGAGATGAATGGAAGACCCTCGAGAGAGTAGTGCCCATATCCAGATCGACAGCACGGGGAAGTTCCTCCAGCAATATGCGTACGTTCCGAGAGGAGAGGAGAGGAAGAGTGGGCGAAGGTCTCCAAGGCCACCGAAGTCAACCCCATCTACTGGATTCACTGGAGGGAGGGTAGCAAGATACTTGTCTATCCTAATGAGTTCGTCCACAAAAACAGTGTATAGTCAAGAAATAATCTTACCTTTACACTGTTCATACATATATTAATCTCTAATCGAACAAAGATTATGTCTAAGTGCTCAAATGGAAACGGAAACTTCTTCCTCGGTGTGCTCATCGGCGCAGCCGCAGGGGCAGCCGCAGCTTACTTCTCCGATCGTCGTAAGCGCGAAGCTTTCTCGGATAACTTCTCCAGCAGCGTAGAGCGCGCTCGCGACAGCATCGTCGAAGGGTACTACGAAGCGAAGGACCGCTATAATCGCTACCGCAACAAGCTCACCGAAGAGACCCACGATCTGCTCGATGAGATTCAAGACAACGATTAGTCTTCGCACGCGAAGTCAGTCCTAAAAGGCCGAGGCGAATACACGAGAGCAGCGCTCCCCACAGGGAGCTTTGTAGCTCCGTGTATTCGCCTCGCTTTCTTCTCCCTCCATATATTCTAAGTATACATAGCGCATATGAAGTCTAAGCAAAGTGGATTCTCACTACCTAAGTTCGTCTATCATCTCGGTCACCTCAGCCGTGAGCGTATCGATATCACGGCCCTATCACTGGGAGGATCGATAGCCCGTGGCACCGCGAAGATCGTCTTCTGGGTGCTGATTGCTTTCCTTTTCTTCTTCCTCTTCCTCGCGCTGAATATCGCTCTGGGCTTTATGCTCGGCACATGGAGTGGCGAATCCCCTGCGATAGGCTTCCTCTATCTGGCAGCTGGCTATGTCGGGCTCATCTTGCTGATAGTGCTCCTGCGCCCCTTGATCACCAAGATCGTACGTGATATCGTCGCCCGCCGCGTACTCGCTCAGACACAGCGTCTGAATGTGCGTCTTGACCTCATCCCCACCTTCCGCAAGCAGCGCTACAATAGTCCCTCCCGCACTATGCACCAGCGTGGCTCGTACCTCGTCCTTGAGCAGGCTCGCCATCAGACGCTCCTACTGCAGGATGAGACTTTCCCCGAGGTCGCACGTGGCTTGACTTATATCCGCGACCACGGCTCTGAGCTGGTCACCTCCTATGTCCGAGGCGAGGCGATCAACTATGCTACGACCATCCCCGTCGTCGGCACCATCCTCAACAAACTAGGCTATAAGTCCACCCGCCATCAGCGCGTCATCGGTACAGGTGGAGCTGACTCTACCCATGGGAAGCTCGGCAAGTACAGCAAGTACATCCCCTATGTACTCTCCATCTGGGAGATTTCGCCCCCGCTCTCATCGGTGTGGCTGCATCTCAAGCACAAGGCTTCTTCCTACGACTCTTCACCAAGAGAGCCACGAACGTCACGAAGACCAAGAAGCCTTTCTGGCGCCGATAGCCCCTCCTTCATCCGATCCATCCACACACTATCTATTGACTCTACCCAATGAAGAAGTATACTATCGTCGGCATCGGTGAGCTGCTCTTCGATGTCTTCCCTGACCGCAAGGCCCTTGGTGGCGCACCGACCAACTTTGCCTTCCACTGCCAGCAGCTCGGGCACGAAGCTATCTCTGTCAGCGCTATCGGGCGTGATGCCTTAGGCGAAGAGATCAAGGCCGAGCTCCAGGCACGCCAGCTACCTGCCATTCTACAAGAGACGGACTACCCCACCGGCACGGTACAGGTCACCCTCTCTGCTACGGGAAGCCCCACGTATGAGATCTCCGAAGGCGTCGCGTGGGATCATATCGCCTTCACCGACGAGCTGCGAGCTTTGGCACAGCACACTGATGCCGTCTGCTTCGGTTCGCTCGCACAGCGCCACGAGGCATCTCGCACGGCGATCCTCAGCTTCCTCAAGGCGATGCCCGAGGGTAGCCTACGCATCTTCGACATCAACCTCCGCCTGCAGTACTATACCCGTGAGACGATCCATACGTCACTGGAGCACGCAGATATCCTGAAGCTCAACGACGAGGAGGTGCCCATCGTCGCACGCCTCTTGGGGCTCGAGGGCGATATGGAGGCCGTCTGCCGTCAGGTGCTCACCGATTACAGCCTGCGCGCAGTTATCCTAACCCGCGGAGCAGACGGATGCTCGATCTATCATGAGAAGGGAAGTGTCTTCCATCCATCGGCCTGCATCGAGGTAGCCGATACGGTAGGTGCCGGCGACTCCTTCACCGCAGGCTTTGTCTCAGCGCTATTAGTAGGAAGAAGTCATCTGGAGGCTGTCGCACTTGCCACACGTGTCGCCGCCTTCGTCTGCAGCCATCACGGCGCTATGCCCACGCTACCGAGCGAGTATCGCGTAGTCGAGGCATAGGTATAAAAGCTGACCTGGCCATCTCTCCCGAGATAGCCAGGTCATTCGATTTATCACTTAAACGGTTTACTATTTACAAGAGTCAATTGCTTCTAGAGCCGTATCACTCTCACAGTGCAAAGGTAGACCAACCCCAGAGAGGCCACAATACCCATTTGTAATGATTATCTGCGCCCCATCTACCTAATTAAGTGGATTGTACTCGGTAGGATAATGATCTACCTTTGCCCTACATTCATCGGGCGAGCCTCCAAGCACAGCCTCCACAGTATTCCCTCAACGACTTGATCAATGAACTCATACAGACACCTCCAAGGTCACACCTACGTCACGCCCTTCACAGCTCATACCCGCATCAGTGACGTCATCTTAGGCAGTGCCAGCGCACTGCTCATCACCTCGCGCTTCGGCATCCCCTTGGGCTTTGGTGACCAAAGCATCGGCCAGGTATGCCAAGAGCATGGTGTCGATGTCAAGACCTTGCTTCTCCTCCTCAATAGCTCGATCATCGATGGATACGAGCCCACGCCCGAGCTCATCGCTTCGGTGCATCTGGATAGCCTGCTGAAGTACTTGATCAATTCGCACTCTTACTTCCTCGACTTCCGCCTACCGCTGATCCGCCAGCGCCTCCTCTCGGCAATGTCGAACTGCCCCCAAGACCTAATGTATGTCATACGCCGCTTCTTCGATGAGTATGCCGAAGAGGTGCGGAAGCATATGAACTACGAGGACCGAGTCGTCTTCCCCTATGCCCGCAAGCTCATGGCGGGCGAGCGCGACAGCAACTACAACATCGGTATCTTCATCAAGCGTCACGACCAGATCGAGCTCAAGATCACCGAGCTCAAGAACCTCCTGATCAAGTACTACACCGCTCCGACGGGCTACGAGATGACCGCCGTGCTCAACGATATCTTCGCCGTCGAAGTCGACCTCGCTGGTCACAACTATATCGAGGACACGATCTTCACCCCCTTCATCGAATATCTGGAGAGCCAGCAGGCCTAAGGTCACACCGCCTACTCGCAATCCCCACAGCGGGCATCACTAGAGACCAAGGACCCGCTCTACTCTACCCCACACAAGCTGATATATCCCATGGTCACGCCTATCAAGATAGCTGTCGCAGAGCCGTCCTCCATCGTCCGATCGGGGCTGGAGGCTCAGCTGCGCAAGCTCCTCCACTATAAAGCCCAGATCATCTACCTCCTCGATGACAACCGTCGTGAGTGGCAAGACATCGCCTCGGTCATCTCTGCGGATATCTTCATCATCAATCCCCTCCTGACGGGTCCCACCCCACGGGCTTGCCTCCCTCATCTCCCTGAGCACACGAAGCTCATCGCGCTGTGCTACGGGCTCTATGACACGGGCATCCTCAAAGAGTTCGACGCTGCGATTCACCTCGCCGACTCCCCCACGCAGATCTCCGACACCATTGATCAGCTTCTGCAGAGCGAGCCTTCAGCAGCGCCCCTCGCCTCGGACTCACAGACCCTCACACCACGCGAACGTGAGATCATCATCTGCGTCGTCAAGGGCATGACGAACAAGGAGATCGCGGGGCAACTCTATCTCTCGACCCACACCGTCATCACCCACCGACGCAACATCTCGAAGAAGCTACAGATCCACAGTCCCAGTGGTCTGACGATCTATGCGATCATGAATAAGCTCGTCGAGCTGGAGGACATCAAGCAAGACCTCTAAGCGTCATGCCCCTCCGAACGTAAGTTCACCCCATACCTCAGCGCTCCCCAATAGCGTCCTTATCGAAGGATCCGCTATTGGGGAGCGTTCTTATACAGGCACTTTACCATACCACTTGGCACATCATTTCTCTTGAAGAAAAGCTCCAAGTCACCTCGAAGAAACACGCATTTCATCTCAGGAAAAGTAGTGACGCAGTAGTGCAAAACCTTCGTCTTCGTGCGTAGTCATAAAGACCACGCAGGAGGATCATAAGATCTACGCACGTAGATTTAAAGACCAGGCACGTAGACCAAAGAATAGCCGTAGAGCTTCAGGAAAATATTCCCTTGAGAATGAAAGAATAGAAGCTATTCCAAAGGCTTATCTATGAGGAGGATTGCGATGCATAAAAAGGGGTATGCCTTGGTACTACTCTATAGAGCGACACCGCTGATGGCGTGCCTGACGCAGCATAGCGCTGATCCAGCGGGAATTCCGTATATTTGTATACTACAAAAATTACATTCGCACAGCATGAAATTTACTGTCACCAGCAACGACCTGCTCCTGCAGCTCCAGGCTGTAGCCAAGGTCATCAATCAGAAAAGTGTAGCAGCAGTCCCCGTACTCGAAAACATCCTCTTCGAGCTTCAGGGCAACATACTTACCCTCACCGCCGCAGACCAGAGCAACCGCCTGACCTGCGCTCTCGAAGTCAACAACCTCGGGGAAGATGGCTCCTTCGCCGTACGAAGCAACATCATCCTCGATGCTATCAAGGAGCTCTCCGACCAGCCTATCGAGATCGACGTCGATAGCGAAGGCGGGAAGGCTACCATCACCTATAGCAACGGGCACTACAGCTTCCTCTCGACCTCTGCGGACATCTATCCTCAGGGTATCGAGCTTGACGAAGCTCGCACCATCGTCATGCCCGCTCAGAGCCTACTGAAGGGTCTCGAGCGCACCCTCTACGCTGCCAGCGATGACGACACGCGCCCCATTATGACGGGGGTCTATCTCGACTTCTTCCCTGAGAAGCTCATCACGGTAGCCTCCGACGGCCGCATCCTCGTGCGCTACACCGACTCCAATATCAAGTGCGGTGAGACGGCATCCTTCTGCCTCCCCGCTCGTATCGCACAGCTCCTGACCCGCGGGATCCTCGCAAAGGAAGCAGGCGAAGTCACGATCAGCTTCGACGGGCGCAATGCCAGCTTCTCTATGCCCAGCGGCTCGCTCACGGCACGTCTCCTCGAAGGGAAGTTCCCCAACTACAACTCCGTCATCCCCACCAGCTCGGTGCACAATATCATCGTCGACAAGGATCAGCTCTTCTTCGCTTTCGAAGCGCGTCTCGCTCTTCTCGAACCGTGCCAGCAGCCTCGTGATCCTCGACTTCGCCGATGACTCGATCCGCATCACCGGCCAGGACCTTGACCTCTCGATCGCAGCTGAGGAGACGATCTCCTGCTCGGGCCAGCAGGCTGGTACGCGTCTGCGTATCGGCTTCGACTTCAGCTACCTGCAGCGCCTCCTGCAAAACGTAGCGAGCGAGCAGATCCAATTCAGCCTCAACGACCAGACGCGTGCTGGTGTCATCACCCCGCTCACCAGCGACGAAGGTATCGACATCACCGCCCTGATCATCCCCATGAAGCTCTTGGGCGAATAGTAGCCGAGGAGCACTACACCTATTGCACACATGAAGCTTAATCTACAGCGCCCGATCGTCTTCTTCGACCTGGAGACGACGGGCGTACAGATCACTCGTGACCGCATCGTCGAGATCTCGATCCTCAAGATCAGCCCCGACGGCGAGCGCGAGACCAAGACCCGACGCATCAATCCCGAGATGCCCATCCCCCGCGGAGGCCTCTGCCGTGCATGGCATCACGGATGCCGATGTCGCTGACTGCCCCACCTTCGCGCAGGTAGCACGTAGCCTCTATGCTTGGCTGGAGGGCTGTGATATCGCGGGCTTCAACTCCAACCGCTTTGACGTACCGATGCTCGTCGAGGAATTCCTCCGTGCTGGTGTCGCTGTGGACTTCGATGACCGCCACTTCGTCGACGTGCAGACGATCTTCCACAAGATGGAGCGCCGCACACTCGAGGCTGCCTACAAGTTCTACTGCGACAAGACGCTGGAGAATGCCCACTCGGCAGAGGCGGACACGCTGGCTACCTTCGAAGTCCTCGAAGCCCAGCTTGACCGCTATCCCGAAGACCTCAAGAACGATATCCCCGCACTGGCGGAGTTCTCTACCCACGGGCGTCGTGTGGACTTCGCTGGGAGCCTGGCGTACAACGACAAGGACGAGATCGTCATCAACTTCGGTAAGTACAAGGGTGTCCCCGTCACGGAGGTCTTCCGCAAGGACTCTGGGTACTACAACTGGGTCATGGGCGCGCAGTTCCCGCTCGAGACGAAGCGCTGGTTCTCCCGCCTCTACCAAGAGACACGTAAGCTATAATGGGCATCCTCAGCGGCAAGCACATCGTCCTCGGTATCTCGGGGAGTATCGCGGCATACAAGGCCGCCGTCTTGACGCGTCTTCTCGTGCGCAAGGGGGCGGAGGTACAGATCGTCATCACCCCCGCGGGGAAGGAGTTCATCACGCCCATCACCCTCTCAGCGCTGAGCTCACGCCCCGTCATCAGCGAGTTCTTCAGCGGACGTGACGGCACGTGGAATAGCCACGTCGACATCGGTCTGTGGGCAGATGCTATGGTCATCGCACCTGCTACCGCCGCCACCATCGGAAAGATGGCGCACGGTGTGGCGGACAATATGCTCATGACGACCTACCTCTCGATGAAGGCTCCCGTCTTCGTCGCCCCAGCGATGGACCTGGATATGTTCGCCCACCCCTCGACGACGGACAACTCGACCTACTGAGTCAGCGTGGCAACTTCATCATCGAGCCTCAGTCAGGCGAGCTTGCTAGCCATCTCGTGGGCAAGGGCCGTATGGAAGAGCCCGAAGGTATCGTCGCTGCACTCGAAGACTTCTTCTCCTCCACCCTCGACTATGAGGGGCGTCGCGTAGTCATCACGGCTGGGCCGACGCACGAGCCTATCGACCCCGTGCGCTTCATCGGCAATCACTCTACGGGCCGTATGGGCATCGCCCTGGCGGAGGAGTTCGCACGCCGTGGAGCGGAGGTCGACCTCATCCTCGGCCCTTCGTCACTCAAGCCCTCCGAAGCTGTCCGCACCACCCGTGTGACGACAGCCGAAGAGATGCTGCAGGCTACGGAGGAGGTCATCGAGGAGGCTGACATCGCTATCTTCTCGGCTGCCGTCGCCGACTACCGCCCACGCTATCACTACACCGAGAAGATCAAGCGTGAGGGACAGGTAGAGATGGAGCTTGAGCTCGTCCGCAACCCCGACATCGCCGCTACGCTCGGCGCCCGCAAGCGCCCCGAGCAGTTCTTCGTCGGCTTCGCTCTTGAGAGCAATGCCGGTGTCGAGGAGGCCAAGCGCAAGATGCACGCCAAGCACTTTCGATGCCATCGTGCTGAATAGCCTGCAAGACGCTGGTGCTGGCTTCGCCCATGAGACGAATAAGGTCACGATCTTCGACCGTGAGGGCTCTATCGAAGCCTACGAGCTGAAGAGCAAGGATGCTGTAGCCCACGACATCGCGAGCTTCATCATCAAGCGCCTCGGCGAATAGCTATCCCCTTCGTCCGCCCCATCAAGTCAAGCCTGATGCGTCTACTCCACCTCGTCCTACTCGTCCTCACGCTGGGGCTTCTGCCACTACAAGCGCAGGAGCTACGAGCGAAGGTAGAGCTACGGACAGAGGCGCTGGGTAGCGAAGGGCAGATACACTACGAGGGCCTACGCCGCCAGCTCACCGACCTCCTCGGTCGTACGCGCTGGACGGACCTTGCCTACAAGGAGGGCGAGCGAATCGATGTCTCCTTCATCTTCACCCTGCACGAGCGCAGCGAAGCGGGTGAATACAAAGGCGAGCTGGTCATCTCAGCCCGTCGCCCCATCTACGGCACGGACTACATGAGCCCGACACTCCTCCTGCGCGATCCGAGCATCACCTTCACCTACCTACCAGGCGACCCACTCACCTATCAGGAGATGGAGCCCGAGCACCCGCTGGTGGCGCTCTGCTCCTTCTATGCGCTGTACGTCATCGCGAGCGATCTTGATAGCTTCTCTCCCCTCGGTGGTAGTCGCCTCCAGCATCGGCTGAGCGCCCTCGTGGCCTCAGCTATGAGTCACCCCGACTGGAAGGGCTGGAGCAGTACCGAGCGTGGTCTGTCACGTGCACGACGCTTGGAGTACCTGACCTCGCAGGAAGATGAGCGCTACCGCCAGTGCTGGTACCGCTACCACCGCGAGGGCTTAGACCGCCTCTCCTCCAGCCCTGAAGAGGCCCGTGAGGTCCTTCTCGAGGTCACCAAGGAGCTTGTGGAGCTTCGCAAGATCCGCTCCCGCTCGGTCGCACTCTCCGACCTCGAGCAGACCAAGCTCCCCGAGCTTATCCAGCTCTTCCGCTCCGCCCCCCAGAGCGAGCGCCTTCTTCTCTCTGAGCGCCTTCGCCAGCTCTTCCCCACTGCGGGAGACCAGCTGCAGGCCCTCCGCTAATCCCCGCCTCTCTCAGTTATGCTTCAGAGTCTCAGCATTCGGAACTTCGTGCTCATCGATGAGCTCACCATCCAGTTCACCCCACACTTCTCCGTCATCACGGGTGAGACGGGCGCTGGTAAGAGTATCCTCCTCGGTGCGATCGCCCTCCTGATGGGACAGCGCGCCGATAGCTCCACGATCCGTCCTGGAGCTGAGCGCTGCGTCATCGAAAGCCCGCTTCACCCACCTTGACGCAGCCGTAGGGGCCATGCTCGAAGAGGAAGACATCGATAGCGACGAGGAAGAGTGCATCGTGCGCCGTGAGATCACGGCCAAGGGTAAGAGCCGCGCCTTCGTCAACGATACCCCCGCCTCGCTCCAGCTCCTCAAGCGTCTGAGCGAATACCTCATAGACATCCATTCGCAGCACAAGAACCTCCTCCTCGGTGACGCAGGCTTCCAGCTCTCCGTCCTCGATCTGTACAGCGGGGAGCTGCCCTTGCTCAGCGAATATCAGGCAGCCTTCCGCACCTTCCGCAGTGAACAGCGTGCCTACGAAGAGGCTTGTCAGGAGGCCGAAGAGCTGAGACGCGAGCAGGACTACCTACAGTTCCAATACGACCAGCTGGAGGAAGCCGAAGTGGAGTCGGGCGAACTCGAATCGCTCGAAGAGGAAGAGCGTCAGCTCTCCCATGCCCAAGAGATCCGTGAGGAGCTCAGTAGCGCCGCCTCTGCCCTCGAGGATGACGAGCACGGCGCCCTACCTGCTCTCTTCCATGCCCTGCGCTCCGTCGAGAGCATTCGCCGCTACCACACGCCCGCTACTGAGTGGTGCGAGCGTCTGGAGAGCGCACGTATCGAGCTCCAGGACCTGGCGAGCTCGATGAGCGACGAGGCGGAGGAAGTGACCTTCAGCCCGAAGCGTCTGGCGAAGGTCGAGGCTCGCCTGGATCTCATCCGTGGGCTCCTGCACAAGCATAGCCTCACGAGCTGCGACGAACTCATCGCCCTCAGGGATGATCTCTCCAGCCGTCTTGAGCAAATCAACTCCTCTGACGAGCACCTCACTGCCCTCTCCGAAGCCCTCAAGAAACGCGAAGCCGAGGTTCTCCGCCTCGGGAAAGCCCTCAGTAAGACCCGCACCAAGGCTGCTCGCACTATCGAAGGCGCCCTCATCACCACGCTCCACGAGCTGGGCATGCCTCATGTGCGCTTCGTCATCCGTCAAGATGTCTTAGACGCTCCCACCCTTCACGGTCTGGATCACGTCACCTTCCTCTTCTCTGCGAATAAGGAGATCGAGCCCGAGCCCGTAGCGGAGATCGCTTCGGGTGGGGAAATCTCCCGCCTCATGCTCGCTATCAAGGCACTCATCGCTGACCGCCGCAGCCTCCCCACGATCATCTTCGACGAGATCGATACGGGCGTCTCGGGCGAGACAGCCGAGCGCATCGCCACGATCCTCCGCCGTATGGGCGAGAGCATGCAGGTCCTCGCGGTGACGCACCTCCCTCAGATAGCCGCAGCGGGCGAAGACCACTTCTACATCTACAAGGAGCACGGCGAGGCAAGCACGCGCAGCTACATCCGCCACCTCTCCTCCGAGGAGCGCATCGATGAGATCGCGCGTATGCAGAGCGGTAGCAAGCTCACCGACGTCACCCGTGCTGCAGCTAAGGCACTCTTAGAGACTGCGCAAAGCTAAGCTACCTCCCGATATCCTCCCCTTGACTTCATACGCCTCCCGCTGCAAGCCTCTCGTAGATCTGCAGCGGGAGGCGTATCTCTATACCGCACATGGATGTAGAGGTAGAGATATCGACCTATATTGGTCAGCGGGCGAACCTATATAGGTTGGGATGACGACCTATATAGGTCACGACGGCGACCAATATAGGTTCGCCCGCTGACCAATATAGATTCATACGCCCCCATCTATGACATGCGAAGGAGCGGACTATAGCTTGGAGCCATTACCCTCCATAGAAGGCTATACCTACCATGCCCATAGCCCTCTATCTGACTCCAGAAGAGAAAGGCCTGCAACGCAAGTAAGTCCGACAATTTGTGTACCTTGGCACAGTCTTTGTATATAGTACATCAAGAAGTAAGTATTCACTAACCTCCGTCGTCTTGTCGGGATACACTCCCCTGAGACGGCCTAAAACAGTAAGCAAACAATGAAATTCCCTAAGTGGGCTATCGCAGTAGCTGTCATCGTCCTCCTTGCCATCTGGGGGATCTCTAAGTACAACGGCCTCGTCACTATTGACCAGAATGTCAAGAACAAGTGGAGCCAGGTAGAGAACCAGTACCAGCGTCGTAGCGACCTCATCCCCAATCTGGTGAATGTCGTCAAGGGCTATACTTCTCACGAGCGTGAGACCCTCGAAGGCGTCATCAATGCCCGCAGCAAGGCTACCTCGACGACGATCAATGCCAACGATATGGATGAGGCTGCACTGCAGCGCTTCCAGCAGAATCAGGATGCTCTATCCTCTGCCCTCTCTCGTCTGATGGTCGTCGTAGAGAAGTACCCCGACCTGAAGGCTAACGAGCAGTTCCGTGACCTCTCCTCACAGCTCGAAGGGACGGAAAACCGTATCACTACGGCTCGCCGCGACTTCAATGATGCTGCTCAGCAGTACAACACGCACCGCAACAAGTTCCCCACCGTCATCGTCGCTGGGCTCGCAGGCTTCCGCGAACGCCCCTACTTCACGGCTCAAGCTGGTAGCGAAGTAGCACCCACCGTCGACTTCTCTACGGAGAAGTAATTTCCCACTTCAACGACTATGCGCTACAGGATGGATAGAGCGCTCCGACATTTCCTCCTGCTCGCCCTCATTAGCCTCTTCCCACTCGGTCTTTGGGCCGAGGGGAAGGTCTATACGCCCGAGCTCGTACCGAATGTCTTCACGACCGACAGCACCCGTCTGCTCTCCGACCCCGAGGGCTACATCACTGCTGAGGGGCGAGAGCGCATCGATGCAGCACTCTACGAGATCCGTCGCACGACGGGGGTAGAGTTCGCCACGGTCATACTCCCGAGTATCGGGGAGCGAGATATCGAGAGCTTCTCCACTGATCTCTTTAGGCTATGGGGCTTGGGCTCGAAGACTCGCAATGACGGGCTCCTGCTGCTGGTCGTCATGGACCAGCGTAAGGTCCGCTTCGAGACGGGCTATGGGATGGAGGGGATATTGACCGACGTCCGTGCCAGCCGTATCCAGCGACAGTACATCATCCCGCTGATGCGCGAAGGGGACTACGACGGAGCGATATATAATGGTGTAGTAGCCGTAGGTAAGGTACTCCAAGGAGAGGAGTACACCTCCGACCGCAGGACGGCACGTGGCGAAGGGGAGTCCTTCACCTTCATGCTGTGGCTCCTCTACGGTGTCTTGGTATTCTCTGCTGGATATAGCGCCTTCTCCAGCCTCTATGAGGAGAAGCTCCGTAGCCGCACACCGCGCTTAGCCAGAGAGCGACTGCCTCTGATCGAAGCCCGAGCTAAGACCCACCCCATCCTACTCTACATCATTTGTCTGCCCGTAGGGCTACTCTATCACTTCTATGCCCGTCGGGTGCTGAACGAAATACGCCACCTCGCCAGCTCCTGCCCGCAGTGTAGACAGGATAAGATGGCGCCCCTTGCTTCGGCTGAAGGGTGGCGCTATCTGACACCTGCAGAGCAGAAGGAGATGGAGATCGGCTCACGCCTCTACACGGTCTATCAGTGTAGCCACTGTCACTATGCGGAGACCGCTGGGCGTGACGTCAGTGACGCATGGACACGCTGTGAGCACTGTGGAGCCCGTACGGTAGCCCTTGAGCGTACAGAGCTCATCGATGGCGGGCGCTATGAGCGCCGACACTACCGCTGTCGCAACTGCGGGCACGATTCGCATAGCGACCACCGCCGTCAGTCGGATAATGACGAGCTCCTGAGAGGCATGCTCCTCGGCGCTCTACTCAACTCAGGTCGCAATCGAGGCGGCTGGGGTGGTGGAGGCTTTGGCGGAGGCGGCGGATTTGGCGGAGGTAGCTTCGGTGGAGGCTCCTCGGGTGGTGGTGGTGCCACCGGTAGCTGGTAGCCTCAGCTCCATACTCCTTAGATACGAATTAGCCCCTACGACTCGCAGTGAGTCGTAGGGGCTAATTCGTTTAGTCAGTGCGGAGAGCCCTAAGGATTCTGCTGACAGAGAGGATTGACCTTGATCTCTGAGTAAGGGATCTTGAACTGCCAGTTCTTATCGTCGGGCGTCTTAGGCATTGTCTCGAAGGATGCATTTTGGTTCTTCGCGATAGCCTCCTGGTACTTCGTCTCACCACCACCAGGACCGGCGAAGTCCTTAATGATCTGGAAGTTCTTCGCTGCAAGGCGATTGGGTACGATACCCAGGCGCTTCATATCGAAGAAGCGTACCCCCTCGAAGAGGAGATCCAGGCGCTTGTGCAGAAAGATCTTCTCGATCAGGGCATCCCCCGTCTCCGTGGGCTGTACGAAGTCAGCATCGCGCGTCTTCACTACCGTGTAGAGCGTCGTCTGAGCTGCCGTACTCTTACCCTGACGAGCCTCAGCCTCCGCCTGGATGTAGTACATCTCGCCGAGTCGCATGATGAGGACGTCGCCCTTACTTGAGGCATGATTCTGTACACGATACTTCATGCACTGCCCCGTGATCTCAAAGCCTGGCACTCCACTAATCAGAGGGAGGTAGCCGGCATCAACATTCTCTGGGATGTTCTGATCCAGGTCATAGCAGTACCACCACTTGCGACGTACGTCATTGGGTCCAGCTGGTCGAAGATATTTCGGTTCACAGCGAAGCGGAAGTGGTCCTGCCAGCCGTTATCGAAATTCGTCGAGTACTGGGCGAGGAAGGTACCATAGCCTTGGTTCTGCGTCTCAGCATAGCGGTAGCCCCACATCCACTCGTTGGCGGTGTAATCGTTGAAGCCATCGAGGAGCTCTTCACCCACCTGGAGCTTAGAGTTAGCGTTTGCGATAGCCTCCTTAGCATAGGTCTCCGCTGCAGCCCAGTCGGACTTACAGAGAGCCACACGCGCAGCGATACCACAGACCGTCGAGTAGCGTAGGTGGTTGCGCGAATTATTCTGATCCAGATCCTTGAGCGTCTCCATAGCCATCTTCAGGTCCGACTCGATGAGCGCATAGGCTTCAGCGACCGTACCACGGCGAGCCTTTTCGTAGAGCTGAGCGTTAGTCGCTTCATCAGTACGCATGACGACCCCAGGATCGCTGGCTGCCGTCGAGGCATTGTAGCGCTTAGCATAGAGCTGGACAAGCTGATGATAAGCATAGGCGCGGAAGGCATAGGCTTCCCCTACGGAGTAGCGGATCTTCTTATCCTTACGCTCCTCTTCTGTCAGGGTTTTCTTGAAGCCTCGGATAGCGATATTCGTGTGCTGGATGAGGGTATAGTAGAAGTCCCAAGCCCGGAAGTTGATGACGTCATCCCCACGCTCATTATGCGCTCCCAGATAGGTGTACTCTCTTAGGGAAGCAGGCTGCGTATTGATGACATCGTCGCTCATCAGGTCAAGGCGCAGGTTGAGCGAAGGTGCTCCAGCCCCGAAGCCCTGACCAAAGTTATAGGCGTACATCATACTATGTAGCCCATTGACGATCCCCAAGAGCCCTTCTTGGGTCCCTTCAGCTTGCTTGTCCCCCAGTGAGGTGGTGGAGGACGTTTCGAGGAAGTCCTTCTTGCATGCTGGGAGCGTGAGCAAGGTCACACCAGCAGCTATAGCAAGGTATGTATGCAATCTCTTCATGATCGTAGGCAAAGATTAGAAGGTGACATTGAGAGTCGTAGTGAAGGTGCGGGCAGCAGCATAGCCGACAGAGTTATGGACTCCTGTGTAGCCGCTGAAGGGGTTGAGCCCTTTCTCTTGGAGAGGATAAAGAGGTTCTCAGCAGCGAAGGTGAGGCCAACACCATCGACCCCGAGCTTCTTAGCGAAGCGCTTGGGGAGATCGTAGCTCATCGAGATACTCTTCAGTGCAAGGGCAGTCGAAGAGATGAGCCAGCGGTCAGAGGTCATCGTCGAGAAGTTCTGTGGGTCTGCATCGAGGCGAGGGACGTCAGTGACCTGCCCAGGCTTGCGCCAAGCACGATAGAGGTCAGGGTGCATAGCTGTCCCCGTAGTAAGGTCACGTGACATCATGCTCTGATAAAGACCATCGTAGGACTTACCACCGATCTGATAGGCAAAGACGAAGTTGAGGCCAATATCCTTGTAGCGGAAGTTCGTGGAGAAGCCACCATAGACATCAGGGATAGATGAGCCCGCATAGTGCTTGCGAGCCTTTTCCCCATTCTTCGTGTAGGTAGCGCGCTCACCCGTAGCTTCGAGACCAGGCTCATCGGGATACTTCTCCCGGTCGAGACGGTACATAGCCTTACCATCAGCTGGGTCTACCCCGAGGTATTCGTAGAGGTAGTAGTCATAGAGACTACGACCTTCCAAATACTTCTTCGTCCCGACGATGATACCATCCTCACGATTGAGGTCAGGGAGCTTGACGATCTTATTCTTCAGCCACGTAGCGTTAGCGCGCAGGCTCCAGGAGAAGTCACCGATACGCAGGATCTTAGCGCCGAGCTCGAGCTCGAGACCATAGTTGCGGACCTTACCAATATTACGGTCGATGCTGGCGACACCCGTCGAGGCAGCGAGCTCATACTGGAAGAGCAGGTCCTTCGACTCCTTATTGAAGACTTCGATCGTACCATCGATTCGGTCAAAGAGGCCGAATTCAAGAGCTACGTCAGAGGTAATCTGAGTTTCCCACGTCAGGTCGGTATTCCCGACATGTGCTACACGCAGACCAGGTTCATCGAGGTTATTGCTGGAGCCGTAGGTAGTCTGATAGGGATAGTAGCCAGATAGCCCATCATTCCCCGTCTGTCCATAGGAGCCACGGAGCTTGAGGCGGTTGACCCAAGAGACGTTCTTCATGAACTTCTCGGAGTTGATATTCCACCCAGCACCCACGGCCCAGAAGTTCCCCCAGCGGCTGTTCTTATGGAAGCGGCTGGAGCCATCTCGGCGGTAGGCCAGCGAGAGGTTGTAGCGGTCGCTGTAGTTGTAGTTGAAGCGACCGAAGTAACTTTCCTTGCGATAGACATCGGTGCTGGAGTTGACCGAGCGTACCTTGGTATAGTTGGAGAGCTCATCGATGACGATGAACTTCAGGAACTCCTTCGAGCCCGACATACCGAAGCTCTCAAGATCATAGCTCTCATGGGCGATGAGCCCTTCGAACTCATGATCCTTACCCAGCTTCTTCGTGTAGTTAGCGAGCTGTGTGAAGGTCAGAGTCGTGCCACGACCTACATCCACATTGAGCACACCCTGAGGATTATCCCCCGTCTTGTTGTTGTAGCGGACCTTAGAGCGGCTATTCGTTTGGTCGTAAGCTACCTGAAGTGAGAGCTTAAGCCCATCAATAGGCTTAATATCGAGGTGTGCACGGCCCATCAAGGCATCACGCAGCGACTCATTGTGGTCGAGGTAAGCCAGCTCAATCGTATTGTAGTTCTTGCGATAGGGACGGGTGCCGCTGTGGTCGTAGATCTTATTCCCACGGTCATCGAGGACGTATGCTCCCGTCAGCGGGTCGTGGACATGGATAGGATAGATAGGAGCGACAGTCTGGGAGAAGTGTGCACCATTGGCAGAAGCACCGCCGAGCGAGCGAGGACCTTCGGAGCGTGTGTGCGTCAGCCCAATGTTCGTACCGAGCGTCAGCCAGGGGCGGATATCATACGAGAGGTTAGCACGGAGGTTGTAGCGCTTGTAGCCTGACTCGATCATGAAGCCACGCTCGTTGAGGTAGTTCAGCGAGAGGTATGACTGGAGTTTATCGGTACGGAGACCTCCGCTGAGCGTGTACTCACCACGATGGCCCGTGCGGTAGAAGGCATTATACCAGTCAAGGTCATCGCCATAGAGGAGGCCATTGATCTCGGGATTCAGCTCACCGGTAGGAAGGAGGATACCAGGATAAGCACCCTTGGCAGGGCCACCCTTAGAGAGGTGATAGACCCCATTGGCGTCCTTACGATAGTAGGAGTCGATACCACTATAGGGATTGTACTTCAGCGCCTGATAAGTCTGGAGGGCTGCAATCGTACCGAGCTCTTCATCAGTCTTATTCTTATTGCGCTCATTGTAGCGTAGCGTGTTGTACCACTGCTGCCAGCGGACCTTGTAGTGGTCCATGGTACCGATCTTATCGTACTCAGGAAGCCCACGGACAGAGAAGCCTTGGCTCGTAGAGAAGGTGAAGTGAGGCTGACCAGCCTGCCCAGCATTACGCTTCGTGGTGATGAGGATGACCCCATTACCTGAGCTGGAGCCGTAGAGAGCGGTAGCAGCAGCGTCCTTCAGCACGGAGATATCAGCGATATCCTGCTGAGCGATATCCGAGATACGGCCCGTATAGACGGCACCGTCGACGACATACAGAGGGGCTGAGGAAGCATTGACCGAGCCGAAGCCACGGATACGGATATCAGCTTCGGAGCCAGGCTGACCCGATGAGGTCGTGACCTGCACCCCTGCGGCAGCACCAGCCAGAGCGTTCGAGGCATTAGAGATAGGTCGGGCTGCAAGCTGCTTGCCACTGATCGAGGCTTGTGCCCCGACGAGGCTCTGCTTCTTCTGCGTACCATAGGCTACGATGACGACCTTGTCGATGGACTGCTCATCGTTGTCCAGGAGGATGCGAAGTTCTTTGCCCGTGATGGTGACGACCTTACTGGCATAGCCGACGCTCGACACACGTAGCGTGCGAGCTCCCTCGGGGAGGTGAAGGGTGAAGCGTCCCTTCGGGTCGGTCAGCGTACCGATGTTGGGATAGTCTACAGACTGGACTGAGGCCGGGACGATGGGCTCTTTGTCCTCCACAGCGAGGACGATCCCCTTGACGGTGATCTGCTTCTTTTGAGCCCATGCTACTCCTATCGAAAGAGTTAGGAATAGGAGTAAGAGTAAACTCTTCTTCATTTGCGTCTTTGGGTAACTAAGGTGAAACGGATGGGATCTGACGACGGGTAGAGTGGACCTCATCCGCCCCCTGCTGGAGGGTGATGAGATACACATCAAGGTGTGTGCTAAAGGCTCTCCCCTACTCGTGTAGGTTGGTGTTCGCAGCGGGAAGGGAGAGTCTGAGAGAGGATGGTACGGCTATGCGGGTCTACTCGGAGTGCCTACTCTCTTGAATGAAGAGGTACTCAGGGAATGCGTTTAAGACTTATCGCTCAGCCATAGGGAGGAGGTACGTCGGTGAGGGTAATGCGTTGGTCGGAGAGGATCGGGTGGGTGTGTCGGTGTGTCTCTCCATGTCTATCTTGATGGTAAAGGTAGGAAACTTCTTATTAAATACCAATCTCTCCATATCATACGATACAAAAAGCCCCGCCGCAGGGATCTGCGACGGGGCTTCTGTCTATATATCTGCTGGGAGGACAGCGAGGCTTAAGCCTTCGTGTCTTCGCTCATCAGCTTGTTGAACTCTTCGGGAGATACTTCCTTCTCAGTGACGGTGATCGCTTCCTTAGCGATAGCAGCGAGCTTGGAGTCAGCGACGCGGTCGATGAGGTTCTCCTTCGTGCGCTCGTCCTTGAGCATGCTCTGAGCGTAGTTCTCGAGCAGTTCGTCGGGCACAGAAGTCATGCCGTACATAGCGAACTGGTTCTTAGCTACGATGAGGGCGAACTTATTGACGTCCTCATCAGAGATCTGCACACCTGCAGCCTCGAGGAGCTGACCCTTGATGCGGTCGAAGGTGATGTCATCGAGGATCTGTGGCATGTCACGATCGAGATCTTCGACCTTAGCCTCAGCGTTGCGAGCGAGGAAGATGCGCTTGAGCAGAGCTTCGTCGTAAGCTACCTTGCCAGCCTTCTTCAGAAGGAGGGCACGCAGGTCACGCGTGAACTTGAAGTCGCTCTCGGTGGCGAACTGCTCAGCGAAGCTCTCCTGGATGTTCTTACGCAGAGCTTCTTCGCTGCGAATGTCGCTACCTTCGCCGAAGGCTTCGGTGAAGAAGGCATCGTTGAGCTCAGCAGCTTCGCGGCGTGAGATCTTCGTGATCTGGTAGGAGAAGGCTACACCATCGAGGGCGGGGACAGCTTCCTTCTCGATCTGGAGGAGTGAAGCGATCTCAGGCACCTGACCGTCGTAGAGTGCGAAGGGCTCGAAGGTGATCGTATCACCGAGCTTAGCACCGATGAGCTTAGCCTTCTCAGCTTCACTCTTGGTGAAGCGGGGGAGGATCAGCGCCTGAGCAGCTTCGATACCGCCTTCCTTGGGCTGACCATCAGCGAGCTCGAGGGCACGGCCGTAGACGACGTCGTTGTCCTCTACAGTGTCGGCTTCGATCTGCTTACCAGCGTTCTCAAGCATACGCTTGATCTGCTCGTCTTCCATTTCCTTGGTAGCGACGATGCGGTAGTAGGTGAGCTTGTCCTTCTTCTCGAGCTTAGCTTCGATCTTAGGAGCGAGGGCTACGTCGTAGGAGAATTCGAGTTCTCTTCCGTAGCGAAGTCGTACTCCTTAGCGTCCTCTACAGGCAGGGGGATTGCCGAGGATCTGGAGCTTCTCTTCGTCGATATAGCCGAAGAGAGCGCTGACGACAGCACGGTTGATTTCCTCGACCTTGACCGAGGTGCCTACCTGCTTCTTGATGAGGCCGAGGGGTGCGTGGCCCTTACGGAAGCCAGGGATAGAAGCATTCTTCTGATAGTTCTTCAGTGCCTTATCTACTTGGGGTTGGTAGTCTGCTGCACTCACCTGGACGGTGATGACAGCTGCTACATCGGAGGTCTGCTTAATCGATACAGCCATTCGTCTTTTTATTATTTAATGTATACTATGCGGGGCGTAATATCTGTTGGGTCGGGCAAGGAGGTGAGATCTCCGCCCACAGCACCCTAACAAATTGAGTGCAAAGGTAATCTAAATAGACTACTTAGACAAGCTACCGCAAGCCTGCACCACGGGCGATCCGCTCACGAAGGATCTCGGTAGACTTCGGGTCGTCGAGGATCTCACCGAGCAGGGACAGGAACTTCGTCACACGCGTCTCAGGGGTCAGCATCTCCTCTACCGGCAGAGGAGCCGACGAAGGAGCATCTCCCGAGGGCAGGACGAGCGCCGTCAAGAGCACCTGCGTCACGAAGAACGTGAAGGGCTGCATCTCGGGAGGGAGGAAGTCAGCACGCTCACGGAGGGGGAACATCGGGCGGTACGTGTGGATGAACTTGTAGAAGGGCCCGATGATGAAGGGATTGATGTGCTGCAGGATCGAGGAGAGCTGCACGGGAGTGAAGTGCTGGAGCGTCTCTACATGCATGTAGAGATGCTTGATCTCGAGGCGCTTGATGGCGAGCGAGACGGGGTTCTTCCACTCCTTCAAGCAGTCGGCATCATTGATGTAGACGAAGGTTGCCTTCGCCCCCTGCTGTATGGGCTGCTTGAGGAAGGTCTGCTGCGAGACCACCTGCACGGGCAGATGGATGTACTCGCTGTACTGCAGGAGGACGGACTGCCAGAGCAGGACATCGGTCTCATTCCCTACGATGATATAGCCCTTGTTGCGCTCGACCTCTCCCTGATAGACCTCCTCGACGAGGCGAGCCAAGAGGTGCATGTAGAAGGGATGCTTGAGGCCGACGACGAAGCCAAGCCATTCAAGCAGAGGTCATAGAGCAGGTGCTCGACCTCGGAGTAAGCAGGATTGATCTGCTTCTTATCCCAGGGGATAGCCTTCTCGGGATAGGCAGAGCTGAGCTCGGTCTTCCACTGACTGAGTTGGGCACACTCCTCTGCGAACTCCTGCACATCCTCGTAGCAGCGGAAGGAGGATGAGATCGCCAGTGCCTCCTCACAGATCTGCTCGAGGAGGTGATAGTTGCTCTCGGGGAGGATCCCTTCGGGAGAGAAGTACTTCTCCTTCAGACGCTCGTACTCGGCACGGTACGCATCGCCTACACGGAGGCGGATGCTACGCCCGCCCTTGTAGCTGACATAGATAGAGGAGTATTCGGCGGCATAGCTCAGGCCAGCCCAGGGGTAGCCTGGGACGTGCTCCTCGAGGAAGAGCGATACCGCCTCGAGGTGCTTACACGTACCGAGACCATTGGTACGGAAGTCCAGACAGGAGCAGAAGTTGCGATCGCTCTGTACGCCACGGAAGGCGACACGGTAGCGGCCGGTGCTGCTACAGACGAGGTAGTCACCCCAGATGCGGTTCTTGTCGAGGTGCTCCACGGTGAAGTCACTCTCGCGTGCGTTCTCACGGCGGAGGGCTACCTGCCACTCCTCGATCGTCATGTTGTCGGGACAGATCTTGTTGGATAAACGGTTTCCAAGTTTCATGGGTGTGGTGGTTATAGTGTTAGGGGTAAGGATTTATTCAATACAACATACTATTTATGTGAAGCCTTCTTACGGCCAGCAAGCTTGAGTTCGTCGGCGAGGAAAGGTGCCGTAGGGCTGTCCTTGACCTTTGCCAAAGCCTCGGGAGTACCAGCGAAGAGCAGCTGCCCACCGTCCTTCCCACCCTCAGGACCGATCTCAATGATATAGTCGGCACTCTTGAGGACATCAAGGTTATGCTCGATGATGATGACGGTATTCCCACGATCGACGAGGCGATTGAGGATGCCGAGGAGGACGCGGATATCCTCGAAGTGCAGGCCCGTAGTCGGCTCGTCGAGGATATAGACGGTCTTACCCGTGTCGCGCTTAGCGAGTTCGGAGGCCAGCTTAATACGCTGACTCTCTCCGCCAGAGAGGGTCGTCGAGGACTGCCCGAGCTTGATATAGCCGAGACCTACATCCTGCAGGACCTGAAGCTTCTTGAGGATATGGGGGACGTGGGCGAAGAACTCCACCGCCGCATTGATCGTCATGTCCAGGACGTCGGCGATGGACTTACCCTTGAAGCGTACCTCAAGCGTCTCTCTATTGTAGCGACGTCCGTGACAAGCCTCGCAGGGAGCGAAGACATCGGGGAGGAAGTTCATCTCGATGGTCTTGTAGCCATTCCCCGAGCAGGTCTCACAGCGTCCGCCCGAGACATTAAAGGAGAAGCGCCCAGGCTTGTAGCCACGCATCTTACTCTCGGGAAGCCCCACGAAGAGGTTACGGATATCGGTGAAGACGCCCGTATAAGTCGCGGGATTACTACGGGGTGTACGGCCGATAGGCGACTGGTCTACGGCGACGACCTTGTCGACGTACTCCAGCCCCTCGATGCTATCATAGGGCAGCGGATCCTTCAGCGATGAATAGAGGTGCTGACTGAGGATAGGCAGCAGGGTCTCATTGATGAGCGTGCTCTTACCACTCCCCGATACCCCAGCGACACATATCATGGTACCCAGTGGGAGGCTGACATCGATACTACGAAGGTTATTGCCACGTGCGCCTGTCAGGCGGAGCTGACGCTCGGTCATCGGGCGACGCTCGGGGGCGATCTCGATGGTCTCGACACCGCTGATATAGCGTGCCGTCAGCGTACCTGCTCGCATCATCGCCTCAGGCGAGCCTGAGAAGACGACCTCGCCACCGAGGCGGCCTGCCTTCGGACCCATATCGATGATATGGTCTGCCTCGAGCATCATATCCTTGTCATGCTCGACGACGATGACGGTATTCCCCAGATCACGGAGCTTCTGCAGCGAATGGATGAGGCGCACATTGTCTCGCTGGTGGAGGCCTATGCTCGGCTCATCGAGGATATAGAGTACCTCGACAAGCTGAGTACCTATCTGCGTCGCCAGACGGATGCGCTGGCTCTCGCCCCCTGAGAGGGAGGCGGTCATGCGGTTCATAGAGAGGTAGCCGAGGCCCACATCCAGGAGGAAGGACAGACGGGTACGGATCTCCTTGAGTACCTCGGTAGCGATGGTGCGCTGCTGATCCGTCAGCTTATCCTCCAGCCCCTCAAGCCAAGAGGCCAGGTGCGTCAGCTCCATCGAAGCGACCTCACCGATATTCTTCCCGCCGATGAAGTAGTGCAGGGCTTCCTTGTTCAGGCGTCCACCATGGCACTCGGGGCAGACCTCTGCGCGGGTGAACTGTGCCATCCACTTCTCTGCATCTCGGGGGCTCTCCTCCTCTTCGCTCTGCGCCATGAGGTAGGCTCCGAGGCCATCATAGGAGAGGGGTACGCCACGCAGCTCTGTGAAGCGGTCGTCCAGCAGGACTAAGTCCTCTTCACTGCCCTCGACGATCTCTGTGAGTAGGTCTTCGGGCAGCTGGGAGATAGGATCCTTAATCGAGACCTCATACTTAGCGCAGAGGGCTTCGATCTGGGCGAAGACCAGCGTACGGCGATACTTCCCTAAGGGGAGAATGCCCCCAGCATAGATGCTCTTCGTGCGGTCAGGCACGATGCTATCGAGGTCGATGACACGCACTTCGCCGAGACCCTTACAGCGCGGACAGCTGCCGTTGGGCGAGTTGAAGGAGAAGTTGTGTGGTGCGGGCTCGTTGTATGATAGCCCCGTCTCGGGGTCCATCAGATGGCGGCTGAAGTAAGCGACCTCGCCCGTGCCGATCTCCTGGAGCATCATCACCCCGTCGCCCTCCTTGAGGGTCAGGCGGAGGCTGGCAAGTAGGCGGTCGCGGTTCTTCTCCGCTATAGTGAGTTTGTCGGTCTGTACCTCGACGCTATGGAGCTTGTAGCGGTCGAGCTTCATGCCGTAGGTGATCTCTCGTAGCTCCCCGTCGACGCGGACGGTGAGGAAGCTCTTCTTACGGAGCTGCTCGAAGAGCTCTTTGTAGTGCCCCTTACGCTGCTTGACGACGGGGGCCAAGAGGAGGACCTTCTTCCCCTCATAGCGCTCGAGGAGGAGCTCCAGGATCTGCTCCTCGGTATAGCGCACCATAGGCTTGCCCGAGAGGTACGATATAGCGGTACCTGCACGTGCATAGAGGAGGCGGAAGAAGTCGTAGATCTCCGTGACGGTCCCGACGGTAGAGCGGGGATTGCGGTTCGTGGTCTTCTGCTCGATAGATATGACGGGGCCGAGGCCTGTGATCTCATCGACATCAGGGCGCTCGAGACCTCCACCAAGGAAGCCTCGGGCATAGGAGCTGAACGTCTCGATATAGCGGCGCTGACCCTCAGCGTAGATGGTGTCGAATGCCAAGGAGGACTTCCCGCTACCACTCAGGCCGGTGAAGACTGTCAGCGAGTAGCGAGGGATGTGAGCATCCACGTCCTTAAGGTTGTGCACGCGGGCACCACGAATATCTAAGTCTTGCATCTAATAAATGAAAGGAAGACCCGAGCAGAGCCTACCATGAAAGAATGTATAGTACACAAAGTTACGAATAAATCGGCTCTCTGTCTCGCCTTTAACAGCCCCCTCATCCCCACTAAGCTAAGAGACTTCTCCTTGAGCCTATCGTACCATCTCGCATAAGGGAGTGCTACCGACCTATATTGGTCGGCAGACGAACCTGTATAGAGACTGTTACATAGAGTCCAGTCCTCTATTTAGAGTGCTAAGGCATCGCGCACCCAGCTCCCCGATATACCTCTCCGAAGAGATCAGGCAAGACCTTCGCCTTATCGCGAATACTCCTCTTATCCAGCGGAGGGAAAAGCGTTATTCCCGTAAAGGAAAAAGCGCCTTCCCATAGTGGTTTTTCTGCATCTATGTACGTAGTTTTAAAGACCAGGCACGCAAATCCAAATATCCACGTTCGTAGATATTAGAGCCACGTACGTAGTCCAAACTTATCTACCACTCGTCCACAACTTTTATCCCTATGCGGAGCAACAACCTAATATGGGTCTGCGGGGCGACCAATATTGGTCGACGCACAAACCACTATAGGCTACTACTACGAACCTATAGTGGTTGACTCGTGAACGAATAGTGGTTTACACCCCAAACCAATAGTCGTCCGCATACAGAGCAGTAGTCGTTTGCGCATCGACTTCCCGACCTCCATCTACAGCCAGCTTATAATACGCCCCCCCGGAGTTTGCCGAAGAGGCCCTACCGACAAGGCGCTCGACAAGATAAGCATCTACATGATAATAATGTACTATCTTCACAGGGTGAGCCTTGGCACCAAATGCGCGCTTGCCCTCAGGCTCCCCTCATGCAGCTCAACTGAATCCACAATTTGTAATGCCTGTGGAGCGAATCCTACTCACTATCCTTTATGCCTTCCTCGCTTGGCTACTCTATTACGCAGAGTCTGCTGGTAACAACTGGAAGGATCGTCTTCCCAGTCTCTTCCTCTTCATGCTCCTCGTCGGAGCTATCCCCGAAGGAGTACGCCTCACGCGTCGCCTCCTCCATCGCTTGCGCAGAGACTGGCACAGCCATCGTAGCATGCAGCACTAAGCTGTAGCTCGGAGACAGCGACGCCCTAAGAGCAGTGAGCCCCGCAATGCGACCGCATTGTGGGGCTCATACCTATATATATTATGGAGAGATTCGCTGTACCTTTGCTGGGCAAAAGAAGCCCTCAGCTCCCGAAGCAAGAGCTCGGCATATCGGCCTTCCCCTACATTATTATATATACCCCTCTCGTCATGAGTGCAAGTGATACCCTCGACCTACCTACCTCAGTGAGCTCAACGAAGCCCAGCGTGCCGCCGTCGTCTACAACGATGGCCCTGCACTGGTCATCGCTGGCGCAGGTAGCGGCAAGACCCGCGTCCTCGTCTACAAGCTCCTCTATCTCTTAGACTCGGGCTATCACCCCGCAGGTCTCATGGCGCTGACCTTCACCAACAAGGCCGCCCGTGAGATGCAGGAGCGTATCTCCCGCCACGTCGGCTCGGTAGCTCGTCAGATCCACATGGGCACCTTCCACTCGATCTTCGGGAAGATCCTCCGCCAGCATGCCCCCCCTCCTCGGCTACACCTCGGACTACTCGATCTACAACACCTCCGACAGCCGTAGCCGTATCAAGGCCATCATCAAGCAACTCGGTCTTGACGACAAGGTCTACAAGCCCAATGTCGTGCACAACCGCATCTCCTCAGCGAAGAACCGCCTCATCACCGCCAGCGCCTACGCCTCCTACACCGACTTCCTCAAGTACGATGCGAAGAGTGGCCTGCCGAAGCTCTACGAGATCTACCAGCACTACGAGGCTGAGCTCAAGCGCTCCAATGCGATGGACTTCGATGACCTCCTGCTGCAGATCAATATCCTCTTCCGCCAGCACCCCGACGTACTGAAGCTCTGGCAGGACCGCATTGACTACCTCCTCATCGACGAGTATCAGGATACCAACTTCGCCCAGTACATGATCGCACGCCAGCTGATGCAGGATAAGGGTGCTATCTTCGTCGTCGGCGATGATGCTCAGAGTATCTACTCCTTCCGTGGGGCGAACTTAGATAATATCCTCAGCTTCGAGAAGACCTTCCCCAACGCCCGCACCTTCAAGCTCGAGCGCAACTACCGCTCCACGCAGACCATCGTCAAGGCTGCGGGGCAGATCATCGCAAACAATGAGTACCAGATACCCAAGGATGTCTTCTCGGAGGAGTCTGTCGGTGAGCCTATCACCGTACATGAGGCACTCACGGGTGACCTCGAAGCCCTTTGGGTCTCCGACGAGGTACAACGGCTTCATCGTGATGGCAATCCCTACAGCTCGGTGGCTATCCTCTACCGCACCAATGCGCAGAGCCGTACCCTCGAGCAGGTCTTCCGTCGTGTAGGACTCCCCTTCCGTATCTATGGCGGGCGCTCGTTCTTCGATCACAAGGAGATCATGGACGTCGTCGCCTACTTCCGCGTGTTGGTCAATGAGCTGGATGAAGAGGCGCTCCTGCGTATCATCAACTATCCCAAGCGAAGCATCGGCGACACGACAGTACAACGTGTACGTCAGGCTGCCTCACAGCAGGGCCTGCCGATGATGCAGATCCTCCGTGACCCTCTCGCCTATGGTGTCGAGGTCAAAAAGCCCACCGCTGCCCGACTACAAGCCTTCGCCGCCCTCCTTGATGACCTGCGTGCCTACAACCAGCAGGAGGATGACCTCTATGCGATCGCTGAGCGCGTGATCAATGAGACGGGTATCCTCGCCGATCTCAAGAGCGACACCACCAGCGAAGGCAAGGGGCGCGTAGAGAATATCCAGGAGCTACTCGGTGGTATCGACGAATACATCCATGCCGCTCTCGAGGCCGACCAGGCGCCCTCACTCGGTGTCTACCTCAGCGAGATCGCGCTGATGACCGACCAAGATAAGACGGGCGACGAGGAAGACTGCATCACGCTGATGACCGTCCACTCGGCGAAGGGACTGGAGTTCCCTCATGTATTTATCGTAGGGCTGGAGGAAGATCTCTTCCCCTCGATGATGAGCAATACGGGGAAGGAACTGGAGGAAGAGCGTCGACTCTTCTACGTCGCCCTGACGCGTGCTGAGAAGACTTGTCATATCGGCTATGCGAGAGAGCGCTTCCGCAACGGGCGCACGGAGTTCAGCCGTCCCAGCCGCTTCGTCCGTGAGCTCCCCAAGGAATTAGTGACCTTCGACTCGGGACTAAGCAGCCACGCCTCGCCCTGGGACCGCCCCAAGGCAGTACGCCCCGCAGGTGGTGATCTCCCGACGGACTTCTCCGACCGCCCCGTCTTCCGTTCGGCTCCTCCCGCACCTTCGCGCCGTGTCCTCATCGAGCGCAGAGAGGCGAGCGACACACCCGAGGAGAAGCACAAGCGTATCGGTGCACTCGCTGTCGGTGGACGTGTCGTGCACAAGCGCTTCGGGGCGGGTGTCATCGACGAACTCGAGGGTCGTGGCGACAATGCCAAGGCTACCGTCACCTTCGACACGGGCGAGACGAAGAAGCTTCTCCTGCGCTTCGCCCAGCTCGAGGTACTTTAGCCGAGGCTATACATTATTATAATAGGCGTAGGACTGTCAGTTGACAGCCCTACGCCTTTCTTTAGCCTCTCACAGGAAAGCTATACCTTTGCTACTGCCTCACGGGAGGGAGCTCCCAGCACGTGAATGCGTGCACTCCTAACCCCAGCAGGCGACAAACCTATTTATACAAACCAAAACCTGTACATCATGAAGCGATTTATCTGCCTCATGGCGCTGGCGTTACCTATGACGCTGGCAGGCCAGACTACAGACTCAGCCGACTCGGCTCAAGTCATCGGCGAAGTCGTAGTACGTGGTGCCCGTGTGATGGCACCGAGTACAGTCGTCAAGATCCCCGCTCCACGCCGTGAGATCCCCCTGACGACGAATATCCTTCCTCTTGAGAAGATCCGCCTCTTAGGCTACACCGATCCCGCACAAGCTATGCAGACCGTCCCTGGTGTAGGAGCATTCAAGGACTACGGTGGCTTCCACATGTTCTTCCTCCGAGGCTTCTACGAGTCCGTAGTCCTCAACGATGGGATGCGCGATGAGCGTCATGCGCTCTGGCAATCAGCACCTCTTACGGGGATGGCAGCGGTAGACCACATCGAAGTACTCAAGGGTGCTGCCTCGATGAGCGTAGGTCACTCTGCTCTCGGCGGTGTCATCAACATCATCAATAAGCAACCTAAGGCCCGTCCAGCCTTCGACGCGAGCTACACCATCGGCTCGTACGGCACGCATCGTATCACAGCTGGCGGGACAAGTGCGATCTCAAGCAAAGCCAGTGCACGTGCCGACGTGGAGTATTCGACCAGTGATGGCTGGCGAGGTAACTACACGAAGATCGCCAATGCACATGCCGCTGTCGACATTAAGCTTTCGCCCAAGCACAAGCTTGGCTTCGCTGCGATCATCAGCCACGACCAGTTCCGTGGTGATTATGGTCAGCCACACCTCAAGTGGGACGTCTACGATAGCACGACCGATGAGCTGGCTTACAAGCGAGGTACCTTCCCCAGCAGCGAACCAGCCTCGAGAGCTTACACCGACCCCAATGAGTTCCTGACGAATAAGACGGTCAAGTTCCACGCCAAGTACAACTACGCGATCGACGAGCGCTGGAGACTCTCTGAGCACGCCTTCTTCGCTTACGATAGCCTCAACTACTACTCCACCGACGGGCTGAACTACCTCACGGGAGCAAAAGCCACCGGTGCCAAGCACTATTACCTCGACGGCACGACGAAGGTACCTGTACTCATCGACCGCGTAGAGCGTGATGGCTTCGGCTTTGCCTATGGGACGCTGACGGCACAGAATCAGATCGAGCTGACGGGACGTCTACGTTGGGGCAATACCAGCCACGCGATCCTCGCTGCTCACAACTTCTCCTACATGGATCTTCGTCGCTCTGACCGCGCACTCTATACCGGTGCTGGCGTCGGATCTATCGTGACGCTGAAGGATCCTATCCTCGATCAGGGCCCGATCTATATGAAGTACCGCCGTATGCAGGTCTTCAAGGACCTGGTCAATGGGGTATCTCTGCAGGACTTCATGACGTGGCAGAATCTGCGACTCCTTGCTGGGGTACGTATAGACTTCTTCCGTCGTGACTTCGGCATCTACAATACGGATGACCGCAAGCTCCTCGACCGCACCACCGACCAGATACTTACGAATGCCGCACTGACTTATCGCCTCGGCGCTGTGTACAACATCACGCCGAGCTTCAACGTCTACGGCTCCGTCTCCTCCTTCTTCAAGCCCCAGCGCATCACCCTCTCGCCCGAGGTAGTCTATATGGCTGCTGACGGACATGAGATGAGTGCCGAAGAGCTCAAGAGCTTCAAGCCGCTGACGGGTCGCCAGTGGGAAGCGGGTCTGCATCTGGATCTCGGCAACGAACTCTCGCTTCACGCCGCAGCCTACCATATCACGCTAAGCAATATGGTCCGCACCAACCTCGGTGTAGCTGCTGACGGCCGCAAGATCGGTGGTCCTATCGGTAAGTCTATCAGTAAGGGTGTCGAGCTGGAGATGAATTACGCGCCCTCTTCTGCCTTTGACTTCAACCTCGGCTATTCACTCACCGACGCGCGTATCGCCGAATACACGTCGAGCAACTTCACGCAAAACGTCTCCGCGGGCAATCGCCTCAAGCGCGTTCCTCGTGATAAGGTCTCCGCTTGGGCCTTCTACAACGCTCCTTTCAGTAGCGAGACCGTCCTGAGACTGGGCTTCGGTGCGATCCACACGGGCAGCTTCTACTCCGACGAGACCAATATCTATAAGATCGATCCCAGTACGATCTTCAACACCGTCGTAAGCTTCTCGCCTATGAAGGCACTGAGCCTGCAGCTGAATGTCAACAATCTCTTCGACACCGTCTACTACAGTACGACGATCAACAGCACGCAGTTCATCCCCGCCGAAGGGCGCAACGTCCAGTTCACCGCTTCACTTCACATCTAATTCGCCGCCATCGCTCGGCTAAAAGAGCCCTTTTTTCTTCCCCTTCCTTCGCCCAAGAGCGGGGGGAGGGGAAGGCGTTTTTGTCGGGTCAGAAGGCAATTCGGGAGGCCTCTACAAAGCCTATCTACACAGGGTATTCGGAGGGGCTGGAAAAAGTAATATAACTTTCGACCAAAAGTAATATAACATTCAGTGAAAAGTAATATAACTTCTGAGTGAAAGTAATATAACATTCGGGGCAAGGTAATATAACTTCAGAGGCGAAGTCATATCACTTCCAGTAGCTTCGTCGGGTGGCTTCGTCGGGATCTCCCTTCGGGAGGCTGCAGAATCAACCAGAGGAATTATCTTTGTGAGAGAAACATCTACCTCATACACTATGCCTACCGCTCCGACAACGAAGAAGCAGCTCCTGCTCGACGCCTTTCTCATCGTCTTCGGCTCTTTCATTTTGGCCATTGGCTACAGCCTTTTCCTCGCCCCAGCACACATTAGCCCGGGCGGCGTCTATGGTTTAGCACTCGTCATCCGCGAGGTCGCTCGCAGCCTCTTTAGGCTAGAGCTGGGCCTCGGTACCATTGCACTCGTCTTCAACATCCCACTCTTCCTCTTGGCGATGAAGGGACTTGGGAAGGTCACCGCAGTCAAGACCGTCGTGACCTTCGTCCTCGTCGCTCTCTTTTCTGACCTCATCGAGACGTGGTCAGGGGGTCGCCCACTCGTCGAAGAGTCTATTCTATGTAGCTTCTACGGCGGGGCCCTGCTCGGAGTAAGTGTGTGGATGATCTTCACGGCACAAAGTACCTGCGCGGGAACCGATACCTTGGCACGCGTACTGTCTCGTGCGTTCAACACGAAGGTCAGCACCCTGATCATGCTCATCGACTCGCTGATCGTCCTCTTGGGGCTGTGGGTCTTCCAAGACTGGCGTGTGCCCCTCTATTCTTGGATCGCTATCTTCGTCTACAGCAAGGTCGTCGACGCACTCCAGCCTCAGAATCCTCACAAGTCGGTCTTCATCATCTCCGACAAGACGCAGGAGCTTCGTGAGGTACTCATCGGACAAGTCGGTGTGCGTGGCACCTTCCTCCACGGCCAAGGGATGTACTCGGGTACGCCCCGTGAGGTGCTCTTCATCATCATCGAGCGTAAGCACTTTGCTATGCTGAAGAAGCTCGTCAAGGATCTTGACCCCAAGGCCTTCATCACCACAGCTGATGCGTCCAACGACAGCATGCCGCTCCTTCCCTAATCTCACACATCACACACTCCATGCGACAGCTTTTCCGCCCCTTACTCGCGCTCTTCTGCGCCCTTAGCCTAAGCTCTATCGTCAGCGCACAGAGCGAGCAGCGCCCCCAGATCCTCGTAGAGACGACGAAGGGGAACTTCATCATCGAGCTCTTCAATGAGACGCCCGTCCACCGTGACAACTATCTCAAGCTCGTCAGACAACATGCCTTTGACGGCGTACAGTTCCACCGCGTCATCAAGGACTTCATGATCCAGGCTGGGAACTTAAAGACCCGCGGTCTCTCCCGCGAGAAGTCCCTCCCCGGCGACTCCGACGAAGCGACGATAAAGGCAGAGATCATGCCCGAGAAGTTCGTCCACGTCCGCGGCTATATCGGTGCTGCCCGCGAGGGAGATGATACCAATCCCGAGAAGAAATCATCCTTCAGCCAGTTCTATATCGTCACGGGGAAGTACTATACCGACATGGATCTGGACGAGATGGAAGCTGGTCGCTCGTGGAAGTACACGCCCGAGCAGCGCGAAGCCTACAAGCTCCAGGGCGGTGCAGCACATCTGGATGGCGGATATACAGTCTTTGGTCGCCTGCTCGATGGCTGGGGCACCGTGGATAAGATCCAGCGCGTCGAGACGGATGACAACAACCGTCCGCTGAAAAACGTCATCATCAAGCGCATGCGCCTCTACACCCCGAAGAAGTAGCCTGCACTCCCTACCAAATACAAGCCGACGCCCCGCACCAAGTACTTGATGCGGGGCGTCGGCTTATCTATTCATTCCGCTCCAAGACAAAGTACCGAGAGCCGTGGCTGTATGCGTACTTATTCGTATATTTGACCACGTTAATGCTTCAATTGAGTGGCTTTCACAGCCAACTAACTACAAACTAACGATGCAGCAGAATAAAGCCGGGCTCTCCCATGAGGCCTTCCATGGGGTCGTAGACGGTAAAGCCGTCCAGCTCTACACTCTGATCAATAAGGCAGGAGCCGAAGCGCACTTCATCAACCAAGGTGCTAAGCTCGTCTCTCTCGTAGTCCCCAGCCGCACAGGTTATACAGACGTCGTCCTCGGTCACGACAGTCTCGACGAATATATCCACAGTGAAGAAGCCTACTTCGGTGCTATCTGCGGGCGCTATGCGAATCGTATCGCCCGAGGTCACTTCACCATCGATGGCACGAGCTATGAGCTCCCTATCAATAATGGCCCGAACAGCCTGCACGGTGGACTCAAGGGCTTCAATGTCGTCATCTGGGATGGCGAAGAGCTGGCTCCTAACAAGGTCGCCTTCACCTACACTTCCCCCGACGGCGAAGAAGGTTACCCAGGCGAACTTACTGTTCGTGTCATCTACACGCTCACCGATGAAGGCGAGCTCTGCATCGAATACGAGGCTACGACTACGCGTCCTACGGTAGTGAACCTCACCAATCACGCCTACTTCAACCTCTCCGGCGAAGGCGATCCCTCGGTACACGACCACACCTTAGAGATCTTCGCCAAGGAATACCTCCCCACCGATGAGACGGCTATCCCTTATGGCGCTCCCGCTGCAGTAGCAGGTACGCCTATGGACTTCTCTACGCCCCACCTCATCGGCGAGCGTATCGACACGGATACCGACCAACTTCGCTGGGCACGTGGCTATGACCACACCTATATATTGGACAAGGAGCTGGGCAAGCTCGCTATTGCCTCGCGCTGCTCTTCCCCCAAGACGGGCATCGTCATGGAGGTCTACACCGACCAGCCTGGGGTACAGCTCTACACGGGCAACTGGATGAGCGGCAACCTCCGCGGGAAGCACGATCACCGCTATCCGGCACGTGCCGCACTCTGCTTAGAGACGCAGCACTATCCCGACAGCCCCAACAAGCCCGAATACCCTTCGACGCGTCTGAATCCCGGAGAGACCTTCCGCTCGACGACGATCTTCCGCTTCACGCTCGAAGCTTAGCCAGCTAACAAACAAATCCATTCACATAAACAGTAAGCAATGACACAACAGAAACAGACTCAGAGCTATCTGGTGCCGTTCATCATCATGGTCGTGCTCATGGCCCTCGTCGGTCTGATCACCAACCTGAACGGGCAGTTCCAAGCACCTATGCAGGCCGCTTTCCTGCAGAAATCGGGCTCGCTCACCAATGCGCTCACCACGCTGATCACCTTCGCTTTCTTCCTCGGCTACCTCGCTATGGGTATCCCCAGCGCCAAGTGCATCGAGAAGAAGGGTTATAAGAACACCCTCATCACGGGTCTCTTTGGGCTGATCGCTGCCTTCGGACTGTATGAGCTCTCGGCCTATGTCTTCGAGTCAGTAGACCTCGTAAAGTTCCAGGCTGCTACGGACGATCCTAACGTCGTCATCATCCCCGTGGCCTACTACATCTTCCTTCTGGCTGGCTTCGTAGCAGGCTCTGCTATGACCTTCCTGCAGGCAGTGCTGAACCCCTACATCGTCGCTTGTGACGTGAAGGGTACTACGGGTGTCACGCGTCAGTCTATCGCTGGTACGGCCAACTCTACGATGGCTACCATCGCTCCTATCCTCGTGGCTTCGGTCATCTTCGCAGGTAAGAGTGGTCTGGACATCGCACTGAGCTCACTCTACATCCCCTTCCTCGTACTCATCGTCCTCGTCGGTGGTCTCATCGCAGCGCTCTCTAAGCTCCACCTTCCAGCGATCGCAAGCACGGAGAAGAAGGAAGGCGAAGTCCTCGAAAAGAGCGTATGGAGCTTCTCGCACCTCGCTCTCGGTGTCGTCGCTATCTTCATGTATGTCGGTGTCGAAGTCTGTATCGGGAACAACATCAACCTCCATGGTCAGAGCCTCGGCTTCGAGCCTTCGGAGGCTGCACTGATGGCTACCATCTACTGGGGTCTGATGCTCGTCGGCCGTCTCTGTGGCAGCTTCCTCAGCGGTATCAGCGCCAGCAAGCAGCTCCTCATCACCTCTCTGGGCGCAGGTATCCTCGTCCTCGGTGGTATGATCCTGAACAATCCTTACCTCCTCGTCGGTGCTGGTCTCTTCCACTCCGTCATGTGGGGTGCTATCTTCTCACTGGCTATCGACAAGCTCGGTAAGTACACGTCCGCTGGCTCGGGTGCCCTGATGATGGGTATCGTCGGTGGTGCTATCCTGCCTTTCGCTCAGGGTATCCTCGCTGACAGCCTCGGCGGTTGGCAGTTCACCTGGATCATCGTCCTCATCGGTGAAGCTTACCTCCTCTACTACGCTCTCGTAGGTCACAAGGTTCGCCAGCTCCCTTAGTCCTCTAAGGACAATCCCATCAGTCCCCCTCCCGCACCCATCGGTGCGTCAGGGGGACTGCTATCATACCACGTTTACTCACTCCTATCAAGCTCCATCACTCAGATGAATACACAAGCTATCCGCGACAAGTTCGCATCCCTCTACGGCGAAGCCGGTACCCTCTATACTTCGCCTGGCCGTATCAACCTCATCGGTGAGCACACCGACTACAACGGCGCCTTTGTCTTCCCCGGCGCTATCGACAAGGCTATGGTCGCTGAGATCCGCCCCAATGGTACGGACCGCGTCCGTGCTTTCGCACTCGACCTCGGCGAATCTGCTGAGTTCGGCCTCAAGGAAGAGGATGCACCCAGCCAGTCCTGGGCACGCTACATCTTCGGTGTATGCCGTGAGATCCAGAAGCGTGGCGGCAAGATCGCTGGCTTCGACACGGTCTTCGCAGGCGATGTACCTCTGGGCGCAGGGATGTCTTCGTCGGCAGCACTGGAGAGCACCTTCGCCTTCGCTCTCGATGATCTCTTCTCTCTCGGTCTCTCTAAGTGGGATATGGCGAAGATCGGTCAGGCTACCGAGCACAACTACTGCGGTGTGAAGTGCGGTATCATGGACCAGTTCGCTTCGGTCTTCGGTAAGGCTGGCAAGCTCCTTCGCCTCGACTGTAAGAGCTTCGAGTACGAAGAGCACCCCTTCGATCCTAAGGGCTATTGTCTGCTGCTCGTCGACAGCTGCGTCAAGCACGAGCTGGCCAGCTCGGCCTACAACAAGCGTCGTGAGAGCTGCGAGAATGTCGTCGCTGTCCTCACTAAGCGCTATCCTGAGATCAAGTTCCTCCGCGATGCCTCCTTCGCTCAGCTCGAAGAGGTGAAGAATGAAGTCAGCGAAGAGGACTACAAGCGTGCAGCCTACGTCATCGGCGAAGTCGAGCGCGTCCTGGCTGTCTGCGAAGCCCTCGACAAGGGTGACTACACGACCGTCGGTGAGAAGATGTACGAGACGCACCACGGCATGAGCAAGCTCTACGAAGTGAGCTGCGAAGAGCTCGACTTCCTGAACGACCTCGCTCGTGAATTCGGCGTCACTGGCTCACGCGTCATGGGCGGTGGCTTCGGTGGCTGCACGATCAACCTCCTCAAGGAAGAGCTTCACGACAGCTTCATCGCCGAAGTCAAGAAGCGCTACGAAGCCAAGTACGGCATCCAGCCTAAGTTCTACGACGTCGTCATCTCTGACGGTGCTCGCCGCCTCTAAGGCTTAGCCTAACTCCATCCAATACGACACCCCGCAAGGGACTTGCCTTCTCTGGAGGCAGTCACCTTGCGGGGTGTCGCCGTATAGATACGTAGAGGTCGACGGAGGGAGTAAAGGACGGAGGTGAGCAAAGTAAAGGAAGCGCATGAGCAAAGGAGGGGAGCCTGACGACGAATGCAAAGGAGTTTCGTGAGCGAACTACCTTGAGTTCGCGTCCATTCAAACGGTAGTAGCTGGAAGATTAACCGAATGAAGGCAAAGATTTATACGTATAAACTTGGAAATTAATACGTATTAATTTGAGATTTTATACGTATTAATTTGCAGATTAATACGTATTAATCCGCAACCCCAAACGATAAAAATACCGAACTTAACCGAAAGAGATTTCGCATTCTTACGATAGTAACTACCTTTGCTCAAGGAACAAACCTCGCGAAGTCAAGGACCTTATCTCAGGCACTTCAGCTCCTTCGCCCAACTACACAATGTACTATGACAAGCAAAACCCTTCAGTACGTCCTCTACCAGAGGAAAGTCACCTTCGGCAAGCACCGTGGTAAGAGCATGCAAGTCGCACGACTCACGGGCCGGTACCAGGTGGACTTCGAGCGCTTCTGCTCGCTCGTCGCCCGCAACACTACCCTCAACTACATGGAGGTGCAGAGCGTCCTCAACCTCGCTGCAGACACCGCACGCGACCTCGTCTCGGAGGGCGCCATCGTCGACTATGGTAGGCTGGGACACCTCATGCCCACCTTCAAGTGCCGCGCTGTAGAAGAGGGCGAGAAGTTCAACCCCACCGTCCACATCGAGGAGGTCAAGGTGCACCTGCGCCCCTCGAAGCGCTACTTCACGCTCGAGGATATCCACTTCCGCAAAGCCCCACGCAAGGCGAAGAAAAGCAAGGCGTAGCGGAGACAAGACAGAGTTTTTGCTACCTTTATTAGGGCAAAGCGGGAGCCCTCCCACACCTTTGCCCTACCCCATACAAATACATTCACCCCTTGGACCCATACCTATTATGAGCCAGATCAAGAACTATATCCGCGAGCACGAAGCTCGCTTCCTCGAGGACCTCTTCGAGCTCATCCGCATCCCATCGGTCAGCGCCAAGAGCGAGCACAAGCCCGACATGCAGCGCTGTGCAGAGTACTGGCGTGACCACCTCAAGAAGCTCGGCGTACAGACCGTAGAGATCTACCAGACGGCAGGTAACCCCATCGTCTTCGGGCACTATGAGAAGGACCCTTCCAAGCCCACGATCCTCGTCTACGGACACTATGACGTCATGCCCCCCGAGCCACTTGAGCTGTGGAAGAGCGAACCCTTCGAGCCCGAGGTACGTGACGGCCACATCTGGGCACGCGGTGCTGACGACGACAAGGGTCAGTCGATGATCCAGATCAAGGGCTTCGAGACGGCTCTGGCACTCGGTCTCGTCGAGTGCAATGTGAAGTTCCTCCTCGAGGGTGAAGAAGAGATCGGCTCGACGCACCTCGAGCAGTTCTGCCGTGAGCACCTTGAGATGCTCCGCGCTGAGAACATCATCGTCTCCGACACAAGTATGGTCAGCGCCGAGACGCCTTCGCTCACCACGGGCCTGCGTGGTCTGGCCTACTGGCAGATCGAGGTCACGGGTGCCAACCATGACCTGCACTCCGGCCACTTCGGCGGTGCTGTCGCTAACCCCATCAACGAGCTCTGTAAGCTCATCGCTCAGGTCCAGGACAAGGACGGGCGTATCACCATCCCCCACTTCTACGATGACGTCGTGCCCCTCTCGGATGAAGAGCGCGCGATGATCGCGAAGATCCCCTTCAGCGAAGAGGAGTACAAGAAGTTCCTCGACATCGATGACCTCTTCGGCGAAGTCGGCTACCATACACTCGAGCGCAATAGCTGCCGTCCTTCCTTTGACGTCTGTGGCATCTGGGGCGGCTATCAGGGCGAAGGCTCGAAGACCGTCCTTCCCTCCAAGGCCTATGCTAAGGTCTCTTGTCGCCTCGTAGCCAACCAAGACCACCACAAGGTCAGCCAGGCCTTCATCGACTACATCGAAAGCATCGCTCCGAAGTACGTCCGCGTCAAGGTCACGCCTATGCACGGCGGCGAAGCCTACCTCTGCCCCATTGACCTGCCCGCCTATCAGGCAGCCGAAGAGGCTGTCGCAGTAGCCTTCGGCAAGCGTCCTCTGGCCGTACGTCGTGGCGGTAGCATCCCCATCATCGCAGCCTTCGAGCGCGTCTTCGGCGTGAAGACCATCCTCATGGGCTTCGGGCTGGAGAGCAACGCCATCCACTCGCCCAACGAGAATATGCCCCTGGATATCTTCTACAAGGGTATCGAAGCCGTCGCCGAGTTCTACAAGATTTACCCCAAGCGATAGGCTCCTCACCCCGAATAGATATCTATGACCTCTATCCTAATAAAGAATGTCCTCCACGGGACGACGACTACCGACGTCCTCATCGAGGGAAACCTTATCACTCGTATCGCCCCAGGTATCTCCGCTCCCGCAGGAGCGGAGGTGCTTGACGGCACTGACAAGGCGATCATCCCCGGCTTCATCAATACGCATACCCATGCATCGATGACGCTCTTCCGTGGCTACGGCGATGACCTACCGCTGATGACGTGGCTCGAGGACTACATCTGGCCCGTCGAGGCGCAGATGACTCCGCATGACGTCTATGTCGGCGCCAAGCTCGCCTGCCTCGAGATGCTTCGCTCGGGCACGACCTGCTTCCTCGATATGTACATGCACCCGCTGGAGACCGCCAAGGCTGTCGAAGAGATGGGGCTACGTGCACATCTCTCCTACACGCTCTTCGACCAAGGCAACCCCGAGCGTGCTGCACTCGACCGCAAGCGTAGCTACGAATACATGGAGCGCTTTGGCGAGTTCAGCGACCGCATCACCTTCACCCTCGGCCCGCACGCCATCTATACGGTGAGCGGTGAGCAGCTGCAGTTCTGCCATCAGTTTGCAGTAGAGCACGGCGTGAAGATCCACCTGCACCTCTCTGAGACCAAGGGCGAGGTAGAGGAATGTATCCGCCTGCATGGCCTCAGCCCTGTGCGCTACCTCGAGAAGCTCGGTATCCTCAGTGAGCACCTCGTGCTGGCGCACGTCGTCTGGGTAGATGATGAGGAGATGGATCTGCTGGCCAAGCACAACGTCTCCGTCGTGCACAACCCTGCCTCCAACATGAAGCTCGCCAGCGGCTACACCTTCAAGTACGAGGAGATGAAGCGCCGTGGCATCCGTATCGGTATCGGTACGGACGGTTGCTCTTCGTCGAACAACCTCGATATGGTCGTAGCGATGAAGCTCGCTTCCTTCCTCGGGAAGGCTTGGCGCTTTCGACAGCACGGCGTGCAAGGCTGATGACATCTTCGCCTCTGCTACGGCTGTGGGTGCAGACATCCTCGACCTCAACGCAGGGCGCATCGAAGAGGGACGCCTGGCAGACGTCTGCCTCGTCGACCTCAATACGCCTGAGCTCGTGCCGCTGAATGACCTCACGTCAAACCTCGTCTATGCTACCTCGGGCAGCAGCTGCATCGACACCGTCATCGTCGATGGGCGCATCCTCATGTGCGACAAGCACGTGCCAGGGCAGGAAGCTATCATCGCGGAAGCCCGAGAGGTAGCCCAGCGTCTCTTCAGTAAGCACAGATAAATGCGGGGACTTCCCTCCATACTTCACCGAGTAGCACACGCAGCCCTCGGCAGGCGACTAAGCGAGCGTCTTTGGCTCTTCGTCTTAGTCTTCCTCGCCCAGCTGCGTGTGCTACTGGCTTATCTACCCTATCAGACCGAGGTGCCCTCGGGCGAAGTGCTCCCGCTGGTCCTCAGCCAGCTCCTTCGCATCGGGGGCTGGGCGAGCCTCCTGACCCTCCTCTTCGCCCTCTCCCCTTGGAAGTGGATGACCCGCACGCTCGGGCTCCTCTTCTCCGTCGTCGTCCTCACCCTCTCCGCCTACGAGCTCTACCTCATCGGGCTCTACCATGTGACCTACAACATGGACTTGGCACAGATCATGCTCTCGACCAACTGGCGTGAGGGCAGTGAGTTCCTCGACAGCATCACCGCCGAGCAAGCCCTCCGCGTGCTCTGCCAGCTCACACCTGCCGTCGTCATCGCCTTCGTAGTATCCCTCGTCTTCAGGAAGAAGTATCCCTCCTGCATCACCCTGTGCTGCAGCCTTACGATTACACTTCTCTCCCTCTTCGTGGGTCTCGAAAACATCTATAGTAACCTCCGTCTATGTCGTCGGCATTACAACTTCGGAGGACTCGAATACGCTGGTATTGATCGCACGATCTTCAATACCCTTAGTGCTCACAAAGCGATGAAGCATATCGCTGCAGAGCTGGATATGATACGCCGCTCCCAGCACAAGCTCAATAGCGTCGTCATTAACCCCATATCTAAGGCTCCACTCAACATCATCCTCATCCTCGGAGAATCAGCCCGTCGTAGCAGTATGCACTGCTATGGCTATCCTCTGCAGGACACCCCCTATGCAGACAGTCTAATTCAGGCTCAGGAGCTTATTCCATTCTCCAATGTTGTCTCGCCAGCCTCAGCAACGATCCTCTCCAATACGCGCTCACTGACCTTCTACACTCAGGAGCAAGGCGAAAAGCCCTGGTATAAGTTCCCTTCGATTATTAATGTGCTTCGCCAAGCAGGGTATGCTACAGCCTGGATCGCAAATCAAGAAATCACAGGTAAGTACTCGATGTCTAACCTACTGGGTAGACAGGCAGATATCCTCACGGGCAATCCGGCCTTCTTCAAAGGACTGGGCGGAGAAGGTGTAGCAAATCGCCCCGACTTGTTTGATGAAGTCATACTCCCCTTTCTCCTTCATCATCGAGACCTATCAGATAGTCTCCGAATGAGCTCCCCCAGAGGACTCTTCCAGATCGTCCATCTTATGGGTTCGCATATGACCTACAAAGAGCGATACCCCCAAGCATTCAACAAGTTCACATCCGATAGCCTACCCATCCACAAGGGAGAAGCTAAGGATCTGGTCATCTCAGCCTACATCAATAGCCTTCTCTATACCGACCACATCATCCACGAGATCATAGAGCGCTACCGCGAGGAGAATGCCCTCATCATCTACCTCTCCGACCACGGTGATGCGCTCTTCGACGAAGACTACCCCGAGCTGATGGGCCATGCACTCGTGCCCCGTGCGGTCGAGATCCCGCTCTTCGTCTACTTCTCCCCACAGCTCCGCAAGGAGCGTCCCGACCTCTGGCGCCAGATCAGCCGTCAGCGGGATAAGCGCATCCTCTCGGATCTGCTCACACACGCTCTCGTAGATCTCCTCGGCATCCATACCGAGTATACACAGCCACGCTTCAACTTCTTCGCGCCCACTACGACGACCATCGTACTCGCATCGTCGTCTCCCCCACGTCGAATAAGAAGATGGTGATGGAGTAGCCCGCTTCACACCAAGCCTCCCCACGTATATATTCATCAAGCGATCATGGCATTTTAGATGCTAGCTATCTCCATATATATTGGGTATATCGCTCCGCTAAATCTGCGTACACTTTTTCTCTACTTTTACAGCGTCAAAAGACGAACGAACAATAGATCCTATATGAAGCGATTGCTCTATATACTCGCCATACTACTCGCACCCGTCCACGCGTCGGCACAGATGCTTTTCTCTGAGAATCTGACGATGAGCATCGATAGCACGAAGACACTCCAGGGTACGATCAGCCCTTCACTCAACTTCCAGACCGAGAAGGAGGAGGTATTCACCTTACGCAATAGCGCCAATATCAACCTGCTCATCAAGCGTAGCCGAGTGATCAACCTCATGAATAAGTTTGAGTTCTCCTCCTATGGCAAGAAGGTAACTCTCAGTGGCGGGTACATCCATGCTGAATTCCGCTACTTGCTGGACCATGCCTTTGAGGTCTACCCTTACGCGGAGTCTCAGTGGGCTGCGAGTAGAGGGATGGCCTTTAAGTTCTCTACGGGGATTCAGTCGCGCTATCGTCTGCTGAATTCCTCCACGACCCTCATGTTCGCTACACTGGGTTTATTCTACGAATACGAAGAGTGGGAGCGCCCGATGCCCGCTGCAAATGGCCCCAAGTATGCCTACAGCCACCGCATCAAGAGCCATCTCTCGCTCAGCATGCGGAATAAGATCGGCGAGCACTGGGAGCTCACGACGACCGCCATCCATCAAGCGACTCCCGACACTTACTTCAAAAAGGCCCGCTTCGGAGGTGCCGTTGATCTCAAGTACAACATCACGCCCACCATCGGGATACGAGGCGCCTACCGCCTGATCTATGATACAGACCCCATCGTAGACATACGTAAGGACTACAATGTAGTCGATGCCGGCCTCGACATCTCATTCTAACAGCAGTCTAATCAATCTCACCTCATTCATATAATATGACAGCACTTTCCTACCTCCAGTCGGATGACCTCTTCTATCTGAACGTCTTCCTGAAGCTACTCCTGGGCTTACTTGCCATTGTCCTCGTCATCAACAAGTCCGGCAAGGGCAATCTGGCACCAACCTCTGCGATAGACCAGGTGCAGAACTATGTACTCGGGGGTATCATCGGTGGGATCATCTATAGCCCAGCCATCTCGATCCTCCAGTTTGCAGCCGTCCTCGCTATCTGGGCCTCCCTCATCATCGGCCTGCGACGACTCAAGACGAAGAACCATAGCATCAAGAGATTCATCGATGGCGCTCCTGTTGTCCTCATCAAGCACGGGGTCCTTGATGTAGAGGCCTGCCGCAAGGCTAAGATCACAGCGAACGAAGTAGCATTCAAGCTACGCCGCGAGGGGGTCTACCACATCCGCGACGTGAAGCGAGCTGTCTTCGAGCAGAATGGAGAGCTCATCATCGTCCTGAAAGGCGAGGAGAACCCCAAGTACCCTGTCATCACAGATGGCATCGTACAGACCAGCGTGCTGGATGACGTAGACCGCACCAAAGAGTGGCTCGCCGAGGAGCTACAAAAGATGGGATATGAGTCTGCTGCAGATATATTCCTTGCCGAATACGAAAGCGGGGAGCTGAAGCTGGTACCCTACAACTCCACCGTGCAAGAAAAGGAGTAGATAGCGCCGTCTCCCTTCCCCGATTATTGCTATATTTGTTTTGCCCTTGAGGCAAATACTATTCGCAATATTCGGCAAGATATATCCCTATTATTATGCTCGACCAACACTATCACGAGTCCGCCAACTACCTGGCATCACGCCTGCCAAAGGATATCAAGACCGCCATAATCCTCGGTAGCGGCCTTGGCAAGCTCGGCGACATGCTCGAGAATCCCACCATCATCCCCTACACACAGATCCCCCACTTCTCACACTCTACGGCTATCGGCCATAAGGGAAATCTCATCGCTGGTACCCTCTCGGGCGTAACCGTGCTGTGCATGCAGGGGCGCTTCCACTACTACGAAGGCTACCCCATGGAGCAGGTCACCTTCCCCATCCGCGTGATGAAGCTCCTCGGCATTGAGAACCTCCTCGTCTCCAACGCCGCAGGTGGTATCAACCAGACCTTCCGCGTAGGTGATCTGATGATCATCCGCGACCACATCAACAACCTCCCCAACCCGCTCATCGGCCCCAACGTCGAGATGTTCGGCCCACGCTTCCCTGATATGACGCGCCCCTACGACCGCGAATTCATCACGAAGGCGAAGGCCATCGCTCAGGAGCTCGGCATCCACGTCCACGAAGGTGTGTACGTCGGCCTCACAGGTCCCTCGTATGAGACCCCAGCTGAGTACACCTACTGGTCTCGCTCGGGTGGCGACGCTATCGGTATGAGCACCGTACCCGAAGTCATCGTCGCACGCCACGCTGGTATCCGCGTCTTCGGTATGTCGGTCATCACCAACGAAGGCTGGCACTTCGATGATGACTTCGTCAACGATGGTGACGACGTCGTACGCGCCGCCAACGCAGCCTCCGACCGTATGGGCCGCATCTTCAGCGAACTCGTACGCCAGCTGTAAGTATGACTCCATAGCACAAAGACATCAGCCCCAGTGTAAGTGCAGACACTTACACTGGGGTTGCTTTGTAGCTACCTTAAGGGGCAGTGGCACAAAGTCCCTCCCCAATCAGATAAGTATCAGCATATCGCAACAATTCGCAGACCAGCGATGCTACTAAGACAGTTCGGTGATCTTGGATCTTCATCGTAGCCCTGACTCCGCTGAGAATTATATTTAGCCCTATATAGATTAAATAGCCGTGAGGCTACGTCCCTCTTATAGAGGTCGAGACATCTGATCTAGACCGAGACCTTATCAACCTCCAGCTGCGAGCCCGAGCGCCTCGCTACACTATCATCCCCCTTATCCCAAAGTATATATGTCCCATCAGTCGGCGGGATCTTCCGATTCGTCTCGATCGATCAATCTCAATAGCCAGGTCTTGCGTGGCCTAGCGATCCTCTCAATCATCCTCCACAACTATACGCACTGGATGCATGGAGCGATCTTCGAGAACGAGTTCACGTACCAAGCTTGGCACGTCTCAAAGTTCCAGAACTACCTATCGCACACCGACAGAAGACTCCCCCTACAGCTTTTCTCCTTCTTTGGGCACTATGGCGTCGTGATCTTTGTCCTCCTCAGTGCCTACGGTCTGGAGAAGAAGTATGGACGCACGACCAAGGAAGTCCGCCCCCTCCCCTTCATCTGGACGCACTACCTCAAGCTCCTCTCGATGTGTATCGTGGGGTATGCGGCATACCTCCTACTGAATGCTCTTTATGAGAGCTACCCTCCGACACTTATCTATGGGATCCTGAGCCAACTTTCTATGCTCAGCAATCTCAATATCTTCTCGCACAACACCTATGCCCCAGGGCCTTACTGGTACTTCGGGCTCATGCTCCAGCTTTATGTGGTCTATCGTCTGCTCCTTTTCCGTCGCTCGTGGGGCGTGATCGTCGGAGCAATCCTCGTATGTAGCATCGCACAAGCCTTCGTCATACCAGATGGAGCCACCATGACATGGCTACGAAATAACTTCGTCGGGAGTATCCTTCCCTTCGGTCTTGGGCTCCTCTATGCGCGCTATGAAGAGGATATCCAGCTGAGCAAGACGGCATACGGAATCATTGCCCTGGTCTCGATCGCACTGATCTTCGTGACAAGCCTCTCTTTCCTCCCTTGGATCACGACACCGATCTTTGCCTGTGCTCTCGGCATCTCATGCACCCAACTCCTTCCGCAGAGTGTGAATAAAACTCTCGCTTGGGTCGGTGGTATCTCCGCAGCGGTCTTCGTCAGCCACCCGATCGTACGCCAGCTGGGGCTTGCACTGGCAGAGAAGCTCCACTTCTCCCCCTACCAGAGCGTCCTGACCTTCCTCATCAGCGCTCTACTGCTCGGAGCACTTTTCCAGCCCATCCTCAATCGCTCATCCAAGCTTTTCATGAAGCTGGCTAAGCACTAACTAAGAGCAAGGCAAAATATAAAGCACGCGGGGTGGACCAATACTGGTCCACCCCGCGTGCTTTATTAGGAGTCCCCAACTACGTATAAGGAATGGGGGTGTGGCACAGGACGAAATTACGTACCTTTGACAAAGGAAAGCGCGAGTATGGGGACGACCTTATCCCGTGCCCCTTTACCACCGACACAAAACAAGCACTATTCAAAGCAAGCGATATGGACATCAACGAAGAGCTTCTACACCACCCGGAGAATGATCCAGCCTACCTCGGGCTCAAGGTCAATCAAGGCGTGGCAGCAAAGCCTATGGTCAATCCCAACCTACGACGCGTAGCTCGCCGCACCTATACGGTGGACGAATTCGTCGAAGGCATCCTCCGCTCCGACATCACCTGCCTCAGTCAGGCCGTGACACTCGTCGAGAGCAACCGCCCCGACCATCAGGCCATCGCCCAGCAGATCATCGAGCGCTGCCTCCCCTACGCAGGGAAGTCTATGCGTATCGGCATCACGGGGGTACCAGGTGCAGGGAAGAGTACCTCGATCGACACCTTCGGGATGCACCTCGTCAAGCAGGGTAGACGCCTGGCAGTCCTCGCTATCGACCCCAGCAGCGAGCGCTCTGGTGGTAGTATCCTCGGGGATAAGACCCGTATGGAGCAGCTCTCCCGCGAGAAGAATGCCTTCATCCGCCCCAGCCCTTCGGCAGGGTCACTCGGTGGCGTAGCTCGTAAGACGCGTGAGACGATCGTACTCTGCGAGGCCGCAGGCTTCGATACGATCTTCGTCGAGACCGTCGGCGTCGGTCAGAGTGAGACGGCTGTACATTCTATGGTCGACTTCTTCCTCCTCATCCAGCTGGCTGGTACGGGTGACGAGCTACAGGGGATCAAGCGTGGTATTATGGAGATGGCTGATGCCATCGTCATCAACAAAGCCGATGGTGATAACATCGACAAGGCTAACCTTGCTGCCACCCACTTCCGTAATGCCCTCCACCTCTTCCCCGCGACAGAGTCAGGTTGGCGACCCAAGGTCCTCACCTATTCCGGCTTCTACGGTCTTGGCATCAAGGAGATCTGGGATATGGTCGATGAGTACCGACACTTCGCCACGGACTCGGGCTACTTCGAAGAGAAGCGCCAGCGCCAGACCAAGTGGTGGATGTACGAGAGCATCAATGAAGCTCTGAAGAACTCCTTCTACCAGAGTGAGGCTATTCGAAGCCTACGTCCCGAGGTAGAGAGCGACATCCTCTCCGACCGCCTTTCCTCCTTCGTCGGAGCTCAGCGTCTCCTCGACGCCTACTTCAAGAGCCTAAAGTAAGTAAGTAGAAGGTAAAATAAAGTATAAGGAAGCGGGGTGTAGGTACAGTCTCTACCCCGCTCTCAGATGCTAAGTACACCTTGCATATTCGAAGATTTACCGTATATTTGCAGGGCAAAAAGAATGATATTCATACAATTAAAATATTTCATCAACTATGACGAAAGCAGAAGTGGTGAGCGATATCGCCAAGAGCACGGGAGTAGATAAAGAGACTACTCTGGCAGTGGTAGAGGCGTTCATGGAGTCAGTCAAGGACTCTCTGGTACGTGGAGAAAACGTCTACCTCCGTGGCTTCGGTAGCTTCATCATCAAGGAGCGCGCAGAGAAGACTGCTCGCAATATCTCGAAGAAGACTACGATCATCATCCCCAAGCGCCGCATCCCTGCCTTCAAGCCCTCGAAGCTCTTCGCCTCCAAGGTCAAGTAGTGGATCGAAAGCCGAACTATAGTAAATAATCATATAATCAAAAGCAGCTATGCCAAGCGGAAAGAAAAGAAAGCGCCATAAGATGGCTACGCACAAGCGTAAGAAGAGACTCAAGAAGAACAGACATAAGAAGAAGTAATGTCACATGCGCGGGGGTAGGGCAGTTCACAAGACGTATGCCTTGCCCCCGTACACTTTATACTACTTCCTTTTTTACTCTACTATCATTAACGAATCCGCCAAGTGAACAGTAAACTGATCGTCGACGTCTCCGCCAAGGAGATCTCGATGGCTCTACTGGAAGACCAACGACTGGTAGAGCTCCAGCGCGAGCGTCGTGACCTGGCATTCGCCGTCGGAGATATCTATCTCGGACGCGTCAAGAAGGTGATGCCTGGCCTCAACGCAGCATTCGTCGATGTAGGATATAAGAAGGATGCTTTTCTTCATTACCTCGACCTGGGGATGATCTACCAAGCGCAGCAGCGCTTCCTCGAGCAAATCGAGAAGACCAAGGCAGTACCCTCCTTGAGCAAGATCCCCACCTTCCCTGACCTACCGAAGGATGGGAAGATCGCTGACTACCTGAAGGCTGGGCAGAATGTCCTCGTCCAAGTCGTCAAGGAGCCTATCTCCACGAAGGGGCCACGCCTCTCGGCTGAGATATCCATCGCAGGGCGAAACCTCGTCCTCGTCCCCTTCTCCGACAAGGTATCCGTCAGCGCTAAGATCGAATCACACGAGGAGCGAGCACGCCTCAAGCAGCTCATCCTCAGCATGAAGCCTAAGAACTTCAGCGTGATCATCCGCACCTCGGCCGAGGGCAAGCGAGCCAGCGAGCTCGATCAGGAGCTCAGCCGTCTGCTAAGACGCTGGGAGGAGAGCATACAGAAGCTCCCCAAGATCACCAAGACCCCAAAGATCGTCTACGAAGAGTCCAGCCGTGCCTTAGGCATCCTGCGCGATACCTTCAACCCCTCCTTCCAGAGCATCCACGTCAACGACAAGGCCTACTACGAGGAGATACGCGAGTATGTCCGTCAGATAGCCCCTGGGCGTGAAGATATCGTCCGCCTCTATACGGGGAACCTCCCCATCTTCGATGAGAAGAATGTCACCAAGCAGATCAAGGCGTCCTTCGGGCGTACTGTCACCTGCAAGAGTGGTGCTTACCTGATCATCGAGCAGACCGAGGCCATGTACGTCGTGGACGTCAATAGTGGCAACCGCTCCCGTAAGAGCACCGAGCAGGAGGGCACAGCGATCGACGTCAACCTCATCGCAGCCGAAGAGCTCGCTCGTCAGCTCCGCCTGAGAGATATGGGTGGTATCATCGTCGTCGACTTCATCGACATGCATGACCAGAAGAATCGTCAGCTCCTCTATGAGCACATGGTCAAGCTGATGGAGGCCGACCGCACGCGACACAATATCCTACCGCTGAGTAAATTCGGCGTGATGCAGATCACCCGTCAGCGTGTGCGCCCCGCCACCCAGATCAATACGGATGAGACGTGCCCCACGTGCCTTGGCACAGGGAAGATGAAGTCCTCTATCCTCTTCACCGATCAGCTCGAAGAAAAGCTCCGTGACTTAGCTCCACGCTTAGACACGTCCTACATCAATGTCCACGTACATCCCTACGTGGCCGCCTACCTCACCAAGGGGTTCTTCATGTCCATCGCCCGCCGCTGGAAGCTCCAGATAGCTCGCGGTATACGTGTGACCCCCAATCAGAGCCTCGGCTTCCTCGACTACAAGTTTGTAGACAAGGAAGGCAACGAAATCGAGGCCCTCGAAGAATAACCTGCGATAAAGCCCGTAGAAGATCCCTACCCTATCCCATAGCGATAGTACTCAGGGTATCTTCTGCGGGCTTTATCTCTACTGAGAGCGAGACCCGATACAATGAATGCCTACCCGTCCAAGCTCGTCGAGCGAGCCGTAGAGCAGCTCTCTACCCTACCAGGTGTAGGGCGCAAGACCGCTCTACGCTTGGCGCTACACCTGCTCTCACGTCCCCCGATCGATACCCATACCTTCGCCGATGCCCTCGTAGAGATGCGAGATGGTATCGTCTACTGCCGGCAGTGCTATAATATCAGTGATACCGAGCTCTGCCCGATCTGCTCCAGCCCCCAGCGTGATAGCTCCACCGTCTGCGTCGTACAGCACGTAGGCGATGTGATGGCTATCGAGAATACGGGTCAGTACCGTGGTGTCTACCATGTCCTCGGCGGTGTCATCTCCCCTATTGACGGCATTGGCCCCGACGATCTGAAGATCCCCGAGCTCATCGAGCGGGTACGTAGTGGCAGTGTCCGTGAGGTCATCTTGGCGCTGGGTACGACGATGGAGGGGGACACGACGAACTTCTTCATCTACCGCAGCCTCGCGGGGCTGGACGTACGCCTCTCGGTCATCGCCCGCGGTGTAGCCATCGGAGATGAGATCGAGTACGCCGACGAAGTGACGCTCGGCCGCTCCATCCTCACCCGCACAGACTTCGATCAGTCGCTAAGCTTCTGACCCCATGCACACGCAGGCTATCGGCATCCCAGGCAAGCACATACAGCTCCGCGCCCTATCACAGGAAGATCTCCCGCTGCTACTCAGCTGGGAGAACGACCCCGAGGGCTGGTATTCCAGCGGCACGATCAACCCCCCTCTCCCCCGACTTCATCCAGCGCTACATCACGGCTTCGTCCACGCATATCCTCGAGACGGGCTCAATGAGCCTCATCATCGAAGGGCTCAAGACTCGCTCGGCACTGGGGCATCTCGTCCTCTATGACTACAGCCCCATCCATCGCCGCCTGGGCGTCGGTATCTACATTGACCGCGAGGCTCGCAAGACAGGGATCGGCTTCGAAAGCCATCCGCTTAGCGCTACGCTATGCCTTCGACAAGCTCCGCTGTGAGCAAGTCTATGCCGAGGTCTTGGCTTCCAACGAAGCCTCCCAGCAGATGCTCCGCGGCATCGGCTTCAAGCATACCGCCACGCTCCCCCGCTGGCACTGGCAAGACAACCACTACGAGGACCTCCATTACTATCAGATATGGCACCCATAGCCACAGAGATCCAGCGTCTAAGAGAGGAGATCGAGGCGCACAACCACGCCTACTACGTCCTCTCCGCTCCCACCATCTCGGACTACGACTTCGACCAACTGCTCAAGCAGCTGGAGCGACTGGAGACGGAGCATCCCGAGCTCATCACACCCGACTCCCCCACGCAGCGTGTCGGCCGTGACCGCACCGAGGGCTTCACGCAGGTAGCGCACCGCTACCCTATGCTCTCGCTGGGCAACACCTACAGCTACGACGATGTACGGGAGTTCTACGAGCGCGTCTCGAGGGACTTGGGTGGCAAGCCCTTCACCATCGTTGCGGAGCTGAAGTACGACGGGCTCTCGATCTCCCTGACCTATGAGAAGGGGCTACTGACTCGCGCCGTCACCCGTGGCGACGGACAGATGGGCGATGATGTGACGGCTAATGTGCGCACGATCCGCTCCATCCCCCTCCGCCTGCGTGGCACGGGCTATCCCGAGAGCCTCGAAGTACGCGGGGAGATCCTCCTGCCCTTTGTAGAGTTCGACCGACTGAATGCCGAGCGTCATCGTGCAGACCTTCCCCTCTTCGCTAATCCTCGCAATGCCGCCAGCGGTACGCTCAAGCAGCTCGATCCTGCGATCGTAGCCGAGCGCCGCCTCGATGCCTACCTCTACTATGTGCCCGGCCAGCCCAGCCTCCCCGATAGTCACTACGAGCGTCTGCAACTCTGCAAGAGCTGGGGGCTGAAGATCTCGGATGCTACCCGCCGCTGCCATTCGCTGGAGGAGGTCTATCCTTCCTCGACTACTGGGAGCAGGCACGTGCCGAAGCCCCCGTCGCGACCGATGGCGTCGTGCTCAAGGTCGACTCCATCACCGAGCAGGAGGAGCTGGGCTATACGGCGAAGACCCCACGCTGGGCCATCGCCTACAAGTATCAAGCCGAGCAGGCTAAGACGCGCCTCATCTCCGTAGACTTCCAAGTCGGGCGTACGGGTGCTGTCACGCCTGTGGCCAATCTCGATGCCGTGGCACTCTCGGGCACGACCGTGCGCCGTGCCTCGCTTCACAACGCTGACTTCATCGAGGCCTTCGACCTACACATCGATGATCAGGTCCTCGTAGAGAAGGGCGGTGAGATCATCCCGAAGATCGTCGGCGTCGTCACCGAGGAGCGTCCCAGCGACGCTCAGCCCGTCATCTTCCCCAGCCACTGCCCCGCCTGTGGCTCTCCCCTCGAGCGAAACGAAGGAGAAGCTGCCTACTACTGCACGAACCAAGCGACCTGCCCTCCACAGCAGACGGCTCGTATCGAGCACTTCTCTGGGCGCAAGGCCGCTGACATACGCCTCGGAGCGGAGACCATCGACCTCCTCTTCACCCACGGCCTCGTGCATAGTATCGCCGACCTCTACCGCCTGAAGCTGGAGGATCTCCTGCAGCTCCCAGGCTTCAAGGAGCGCAGTGCTACCCGCCTGCTGGAGAGCATCGAGGCCTCCAAGGAGCGCCCCTTCCGTGCCCTACTCTTCGGGCTCGGCATCCGCTTCGTGGGCGAGACGGTAGCCAAGACGCTCGTGCAGCGCTATGCGGATATCGATGCCTTAGGCGCAGCGACCTTCGAGGAGCTCACGGCTATCCCCGACATCGGTGCGGTCATCGCCGAGAGCCTCGTCCACTACTTCGCCTCACCCGAGAATAGGGAGTTCATCTCGGAGCTCCAGCGTCTGGGGCTCCCTCTGAGCCGTCGCCCGGAGGAAGAGCCGCTCCCGACGACCGATCATGCTGCGATCTCGGGCAAGGCCTTCGTCATCAGTGGCGTCTTCACCCACCACACTCGCGAGGAGTACAAGGCCCTCATCGAGAGCCTCGGGGGGAAGCTCGCTTCATCCATCTCCAGCAAGACCAGCTACGTCTTGGCCGGTGCCAACATGGGCCCAGCAAAGCTCGCTAAGGCCACCGAGCTCGGCATCACCATACTCTCCGAGGACGAATTCCTCGCCCTCATTGAGCCCCACGAAGGTCAGCAACCTACGGCCTCCACCGATGAGGCGGACACGGCCGACCTCCCCCTCTTCTCTAATCCCTCCTAATTCCCTCTCCACGACGATCACGAATCCTCTCTGTAATGGACATTATCTTTATCTGTATCCTCGCCTTCTTGATCATCCTCGCCTGCTTCGACCTCGTAGCAGGGGTGAGCAATGACGCGGTGAACTTCCTCAACTCCGCTATCGGGGCGAAGGCTGCCCCGTTCAAGGTCATCCTCGGCGTCGCTGCCGTGGGGATCTTCCTCGGAGCCTCCCTAAGTAATGGGATGATGGATGTAGCACGCAATGGGATATACAACCCCGCCTACTTCACCTTCCAGGAGGTCATGACCATCTGCTTGGCCGCGGTAGTCACCGACATCATCTTGATCAACATCTTCAATACACTCGGGCTACCGACCTCGACGACCGTCTCCATGGTCTTTGAGCTCCTCGGGGCTTCCTTCTGTATGTCGGTACTCAAGGGCTTTGACGACCCCAGCCTCCAGATGCTGGATATGCTGAATGCCACCAAGGCCCTGCAGGTCATCATCGCTATCTTCCTCTCGGTAGCTGTGGCCTTCTTCTTCGGCTCGGTGGTGCAGTGGATCACGCGTGTGTGCTTCTCCTTCAACTATAAGAAGACCCTACCCTACCTCGCTGGTATCTTCGGGGGCATCGCCCTGACCGCTATCGTCTACTTCATGCTCATCAAGGGGCTCGAGGAGTCGACCTTTGCCTACAAGGACTGGGTCAACAGCCATACGCTGGAGCTCGTCATCGGCTGCTCATCGGCTTCTCGATCATCATGCAGGTCCTACACTGGTGCGGCGTGAATATCCTCAAGATCATTATCCTGGCCGGTACGCTGGCCCTCTCTCTGGCCTTCGCTGGTAATGACCTCGTGAACTTCATCGGGGTACCTCTCTCGGGGCTCTCCGCCTATCAGGACTACATGGCCAACGGGAATGGGGCCTACGACACCTACCTCATGGGGGCGAATAACCTCCCCGCCAAGACGCCCTATATCTTCCTCCTCGGCTCAGGGGTCATCATGACGCTGGCTCTCTTCTTCTCTAAGAGCGCGCAGAATGTCATCAAGACCTCGGTGAACCTCTCCCGCCAAGACGATGGGGAAGAGACCTTCGGCTCATCCCGTATCGCCCGTGGTCTCGTGCGTACCAGCAGTGCTATCGGCTCCGTCCTCGAGCGTGCCGTACCGCAGAAGGCTCGCACGTGGATCGACTCCCGCTTCAATAAGCAGGAGCTCACGATGGAGCCTGGTGCAGCCTTCGACCTCGTCCGTGCCTCGGTGAACCTCGTCCTGGCAGGGCTACTCATCGCACTCGGTACCTCCTTCAAGCTCCCCCTCTCCACGACGTACGTCACCTTCATGGTAGGTATGGGTACGTCGCTGGCAGACCGCGCTTGGGGTCGTGAGAGTGCCGTCGGTCGTGTGACGGGTGTGATGTCGGTCATCGGTGGCTGGTTCATCACGGCTGGTGCGGCCTTCATCATCGCGATCATCATCGCTACGATCATGCGCTATGGTGGCTTCATCGCTATGATCGCCCTCATCGCGGTGGCGCTCTTCCTGCTCTTCAATAGCCATCTCATCCGTCGCAAGAAGGGTGATGCTGATGATGAGCTCTTCGTCGCCATCCTCAATGCCGAGGATCCTACGACGATGTGGAGCCTGCTCTCTGAGCACGTCCGTCAGAATCAGATTGGCCTGCTTGACCACGTCAGCCAGGACTACCTCGACATGACCAATGGTCTCTTCAGCGAAGATCTGCGCCGTCTGAAGAAGACCATGCACCATCTCGACGAGCACAAGCGTGCCTTCAAGACGATGCGCCGTAAGGAGACCATCGGCCTGAGACGCATGGCGAGCGACGAAGACATGCTGGAGAAGAACATGTGGTTCCACCTCGGTGCCAATAGCTGTCTGCAGATGATCTACGCTCTCGAGCGTGCTACGGAGGTAGCGGTAGAGCACGTAGACAACAACTACAACCCCATCCCCGAGGAGTACCGCGCTGAGTTCGCCCCCATCCGTGACCGCGTCATCGACTACATCGCACAGGTCCACCAGCTCATCTCCAGCGAGCGCATGGAGGACGCCAAGAAGGCGAAGAACATGGGTAAGGAGCTGCGTGCGATCGTCAAGGATATGCGTAAGACCCAGATGAAGCGTGCTCACAAGGGCCGTCGTGAGGACCTGCGTGCCTCGATGGTCTACCTCAACGTCCTCATCGAGACCAACGAGCTCCTCGGCAACCTCCGCCACCTCGTCGGCTATAGCCAGAACCTCCTCGACGAAGAGGCCGAAGGCTAAGCCCACACACCCTCCCCTTCGCCCTTCTGCAGGCGAAGACCAAGGAGCCACGGGCGCACTACTTCATCGTAGCGCGCCCGTGGCTTTTTATTATGCTCTCCCCGATACGGTAGCGACCTGAATACAGAAGGCGCAGGCTTCGGCTCTCCATCCGCCCCCCCCCGAAGTGGGGCAAAAGAAGACGGCTCCCCCGCTACCATTGCGGTAGCGGAGGAGCCGTCGTTATCGGATGTCAGTGGCTTACTTAGCCAAGACGAGGTAGTAGTTCTTCTTACCGCGCTGTACGAGCAGGTAGCGGTCAGCGATGAGCTGGGCAGAGGTGATGAGGTCATCGGGGCTGGCGACCTTCTCCTTGTTCACGCTCACACCACCCGAGGCGATGAGCTTGCGCAGCTCGCCCTTTGAGGGGAAGACTGCCGCATCTTCGGTCAGGAGGTCGATGACCTTCACACCACCCTGCAGCTTGTCCTTCGAGACTTCGAACTGGGGTACCCCCTCGAAGACCGAGAGGAGCGTAGCTTCGTCGAGCGACTGGAGCTGCTCGCGCGTGCCTGCCCGAAGAGGATGCCCGAGGCAGCCACAGCCGCATCATAGCTCTCACGGCCGTGGACGAGGACGGTGATCTCCTCCGCCAGACGCTTCTGCAGGGCGCGCTCGTGGGGAGCAGCAGCCTGCTGAGCTTTCGAGGCCTGCGATCTCCTCCTGCGTCAGCGTCGTGAAGATCTTGATATAGCGAGCCGCATCGGCATCATTGACATTCAGCCAGAACTGGTAGAAGGCGTATGGGCTCGTGCGCTCAGGATCGAGCCACACGTTGCCGCTCTCGGTCTTACCGAACTTACCACCGTCGGCCTTCGTGATCAGTGGACATACCAGAGCATAGGCCTCGCCAGCATCCATACGGCGGATCAGCTCCGTACCCGTGGTGATATTCCCCCATTGGTCAGAGCCCCCCATCTGCAGACGGCAGCCGTAGTGGCGATAGAGATACAGATAATCGTAGCCCTGCAGGAGCTGGTAGCTGAATTCGGTGAAGGACATCCCGTTGGAGTTCTCGCCGCTGAGGCGCTTCTTCACCGAGTCCTTAGCCATCATATAGTTGACCGTGATATGCTTGCCGATGTCGCGAATGAAGCCGAGGAAGCTGTAGTCCTTCATCCAGTCGTAGTTGTTCACCAGCACGGCAGCATTGGGAGCATCGCTATCGAAGTCGAGGAACTTAGACAGCTGCTTCTTGATGCAAGCTTGGTTGTGGCGGAGCGTCTCTTCGTCGAGGAGGTTACGCTCGGCGGACTTCATCGAGGGGTCACCAATCATCCCCGTAGCACCGCCGATGAGGGCGATGGGGCGATGGCCTGCCAGCTGGAGATGGCGCAGCATCATGACCCCGACGAGGTGGCCGATGTGAAGGGAGTCTGCCGTGGGGTCAATACCCAGATAGGCAGAGGTACGCTCCTTCTGTAGCTGCTCCTCAGTGCCTGGGAACATATCATGGATCATCCCACGCCAGCGCAGCTCTTCAATAAAGTTGATCATTTCTTCTTTAAAAGAGGTGATTATCTGTATGTATAGTGGTACAAAGATAGCTAAAGCCTCGTACCTGCGCCCCTATACGCGCGAGGATAGCCCGCTGATTGAGAGTAAGGGCGCTCACCCTATCACGCAGATTTCTCTCATCCAGCGGAAGGAGAAGTGCTATCCCCGCGAAGAAAAAGGCGCCCTCCCGTAGTGGTCTTCCCCTATCCAGGCACGTAGTCTTAAAGACCACGTACGTAAACTCTATCATCCACGTACGTAGACATTAGATCTACGCACGTAGACGCAGCTTATCTACCATTCGTTCGTGACTTTTATTCGTGCTCGTAGGGACTCATTCCACTACTGCTTTCAGCTTTTCTCACCGAAGCAGCGAGCCTCACATAGCGCGGTGGCGCAGCGTGTATCGCAAGGTTCTCTTCTCTGGTATTGCTGATTACAAGTTTTTTTTAGGTTTGCAGTGTGGAGAGGGAGCCCTTCTCCACACACTGCAGAAACACGAGAACGCAAAGCAACGACACCACTTTCATCTGATCGCGCTATGCACTACACGTTTAGGTACTCTACATTCGTCAAGGTCATCACCTTCATTGGATTATGGGCTCTTGCACTCATCCTTTATCTTCTGGTGACGGTAGACGGCTTATCATCCTTTGCCTTCGTCCTCTGGGCAGGCGCTTTGGGCCTCATCTATCCTCCCCTCGCTATGCCCCGTTCGATAGAGGATGACGGAGAGACCGTAGTCCTAAGACGACTCTTATGGTCGAAGCGGTATAGCCGCACGATCTACGACATCTCGGAGGTAAGTGGCATTAATTTAATGAATGGTCTCCGTGTCTTCGGCTCGGGAGCTTACTTCGGCTATAGTGGCTACTTCTACAAGACGAAGATAGGGCTCTTCAAGCTCATCGCTACGGAGGATACGGGTCATTACCTACGCATCCAGCGTAAGGGTGGCAAACGCCCGCTCTACATCGCCTACCGGCCTACCCAATCCAACCCTACCTTACTTTAATAATCGCATCTTCCCTCTTAGGAGTTAGGCACTATTCTCTTCCTACTATAAACAGGGCTTCATACTGCCCTAAACCGACAAACCTAAGTACTGATTAACAGCATCTTTCCTTAAAGATTTTTTTATTCCGAATATTTGTTTATAGAAAAAGCTTTTATACCTTTGCTGGTGAAGGGAGATGAAACGCACCTCCCAAATAATCCAACTACATATCATACAACTATGAAGAGAACATTCTTCCTCTTGGGAGCTTGCTCCCTGCTCGCTTTATTCAGCGACAACAAGGCCTCTGCAGAGAAAATCGTAACAGACTGCGGCATCGTCTACTATGCACCTGATGGAGCATTTAGTCTACTGAGCTTAAGCAGCTACAAGAGCAGCTAACCCAAACTGAGTGCAACGGAACAGAAAAAAAGAGCGATCCATATCCTGGGCGCAAGTAAGCTCATCATTCTGAATCATCTCGATCCTCTTCTATAAGTCATTTTGAAGAGGAATTCTTCCAAAATTAAAGTTCGGATGGATAGTCACATATCTATCCGGACTTTAACGAACACCATACCTACACACAATATCTGCATATGAAGCTACATCTCCGCACCCTATTCCTCGCTATCGGAATAGGGAGTTTGTGCTTCCACAGCACGACCACATCGGCTCAAGCTCCCCAAAAACCCGACAAGCACTATGCTCTGAGCGATACCATAGCGCTTACCATCTTCGACTATGCTCAATACCGAGCCTACTATCGAAAACAATACAGAGATACCCCCCTCCGATCCTCGGGAATATCGCTGGCTTCAGCTCCTGCAAATCGGCAGCAAGTATCAGGGCTACGTCAACTATGGGGAGCTACGCGCCGACTCAATATGGAACGCCTCGGTAAAGGCGGGCAAGAGTGATGCAGAATTTGACAACGAGTGGACCACTGCTTTTCGCGAGTCACTACCCGACGTGAAGCTTCTCTTTGACCGCAACAAGGGTGTCTTGGACGCATACGACAAGGTCTTTATCTCGAAGTACCACTACAGCGAGCCCATCCCCCAGCAGCAGTGGACGATGGCCGAGGGCGATAGCACGATCTTAGGCTACACGTGCCACAAGGCCACGACCCGCTTCCGTGGACGAGACTACATCGCTTGGTACACCGAGGAGATCCCCTACCCCTACGGGCCCTATAAGTTCGGCGGTCTCCCTGGTCTCATCACCTGCATCTATGACACCCAGCGCGAGCACATCTACACGCTTGTAGGCTTTGAGAAAGCGCCCGCCTTAGACTACATCTACTACGACAACGGCCGACGCAAGCCCACCGAGGGCACACGCGAGGAGGTCAATAAACTCCAGCGACAGTTCCACGAGCAGCCAAATCTCTTCAAGTCCGACATTCTCACGCCAGCCCCTGGCACTAAGATCAAGCGTAATCCCAAGCCCTACAACCCCATCGAGCTGGAATAACCCCACCGAGCTATGATACGCTCGCTTCTCCGCACCCTATCCCTCGCTATCGGGATGGGGTGCCTAAGCCTTCCCGCCACAGGGCAAGCACCCAAACCTGGTATTGACCCCAGCCGGGTATATGCCCCGAGTGACAGCACCCCGACGAACATATTCGATCACGCGCTCTACCGAGCCTACTATCTGAAGCAGTATCGAGATGACCCCGCTGATCCGCAAGCCTATCACTGGATGCAGATCCTGCAGATAGGTAGGAGCCACCAAGCCTACCTCGACTATGGCGAGCTACGTAGAGACTCCATCTGGCGTGCAGCGGCGCGGGGTAGGAAAAGCTATGGCGAGTTTAGCGCGGAGAGTCGTGCCGCCGCAGATGACACCTTTTCTCATCTCAAGCTCATCTTCGACCGCTCCAAGGGGATGATCAATGCTCACGATGCGATCTTCCTCAGCAGGTACCACTACACGGAGCCCATCCCCCAGCTCCAGTGGACGATGGTGCGAGGCGATAGCACGATCTTAGGCTACCCATGCCACAAGGCCACGACGCGCTTCCGCGGACGGGACTACGTCGCTTGGTACACCGAGGAGATCCCCTTCCCCTATGGGCCCTTTAAGTTCGGTGGTCTCCCTGGCCTCATCACCTGCATCTACGACACCCAGCGTGAGCACATCTACACGCTCGTAGGCTTCGAGAAAGCACCTTCTGCTGACTACATCTATGAGAATGTGCAGCGCGGGTGGTTCGAGACCACGAGGGAAGTGCTGGCGAAGCAGCAGAAGTACTTCCACGAGCAGCCCAACCTCTTCACTCCCGACATCCTCATCCCTGACCCCAGGAACAAGGCCATCAAGCGCAAGTCCAGGCCCTACAACCCCATCGAATTAGAATAAATCTGCCCCCTGCTGAGCTATGAAACAGACCATTCTCCGCACCCTCTTCCTCGCTATCGGGATGGGGTGCCTAAGCCTTCCTGCCATAGGTCAAAAGCCCAAGGTCTTCCCGGACTACACCTATGTATATGAGCCGAGTGACTCCCTGCAGATGACCATATTCGACGACGCGCAGTATCGGGCCTACTATGAGAAGCAGTACCGAGACGACCCGTCTACCCCCTCAGCTTATCACTGGACGCAGGTCCTGCAGATAGGCAGGAACTACCAAGCCTTCCTCGACTATGGAGCGCTACGTAGTGACTCGATATGGAATGCTTCGGTGAAGGCGAGGAAGAAATACGGGGAATTTGAGGCGGAGAGTAAAGCAGCCTTTAAAGCTACCTTATCTAATCTGAAGCTTATCTTCGACCGCTCCAAGGGGATGATCAATGCCCACGAGATGATCTTCATCAACAAGTATCGCTACACCGAGCCCATCCCCCAGCTCCAGTGGACGATGGCGCGGGGCGACAGCACGATCTTAGGCTATACGTGCCACAAGGCGACGACACGCTTCCGTGGACGAGACTACATCGCTTGGTACACCGAGGAGATCCCCTTCCCCTATGGGCCCTTTAAGTTCGGTGGTCTCCCTGGCCTCATCACCTGCATCTACGACACCCAGCACGAGCATATCTATACGCTTGTAGGCTTCGAGAAAGCCCCGTCAGAGGAATACATCTACGAGGAAGCGCGGCGCATGTGGTTCGAGACCAAGCGGGAAGTGGTGGCGAAGCTCCAGAGGAACTACCACGAGCAGCCCGACCTCTTCACCTCTGACATCGTCGTCCGTGACCCCAAGAGCAAAGCTGTCAAGCATCATAGCAAGCCCTACAACCCGATCGAATTAGAATAAATCGCCCCCTGCTGAGCTATGAAACAGTCCATTCTCCGCACCCTCTTCCTCGCTATCGGGATGGGGTGCCTAAGCCTTCCCGCCATAGGTCAAAAGCCCAAGGTCTTCCCGGACTACACCTATGTATATGAGCCGAGCGACTCCATTCAGATGACCATATTTGACGACGCGCAGTATCGGGCCTACTATGAGAAGCAGTACCGAGACGATCCGTCTGTCCCCCAGGCTTATCACTGGATGCAGGTCCTGCAGATAGGCAGGAACTACCAAGCCTTCCTCGACTACGGAGCACTGCGTAGAGACTCAATATGGAATGCTTCGGTGAAGGCGAGGAAGAAATATGGGGAATTTGAGGCGGAGAAGCGTGCCGCTTCTAAGGATACCTTTTCTCATCTGAAGCTTATCTTCGACCGCTCCAAGGGGATGATCAATGCCCACGAGATGATCTTCATCAACAAGTACCGCTACACCGAGCCCATTCCCCAGCAGCAGTGGACGATGGCGCGGGGCGACAGTACGGTCTTAGGCTATACGTGCCACAAGGCCACGACGCGCTTCCGTGGACGAGACTACATCGCTTGGTACACCGAGGAGATCCCCTTCCCCTACGGGCCCTTTAAGTTCGGGGGACTCCCTGGCCTTATCACCTGCATCTACGACACCCAGCGCGAGCATATCTATACGCTTGTAGGCTTCCAGAAAGCCCCTCCTGCTGACTACATCTACGAGCGAGCGCGACGCATGTGGTTCGAGACCACGAGGGAAGTGCTGGCGAAGCTCCAGAGGAGCTACCATGAGCAGCCCGAGCTCTTCACCTCCGACATCGCCGTCCGTGACCCCAAGAACAAGCCCGTCAAGCATCATAGCAAGCCCTACAACCCGATCGAGCTGGAGTAAAAGCCTCCCCCACTTCCCGATACCACTATGAGACACTACGACTACACGCCCCGACTCCTATGGTGCCTCCTCACGCTGCTCCTCCTGCTCCCCACAGGACAAGCGCATGGGCAGACGAGTGAGCGCCACGTGACCGCCCGCATCGTCAATGCCGAGACAGGTGCCCCCATCGTCGACGTCCTTTGCTCTGCATGGGACGGCGAGCGGCACCGCACAGCCTTCACGCAGAGTGATGCCAAGGGCGAGGCACGCTTTCGCCTCACGCCCCAAGACCAGTTCCTCTCCTTCGTCCTCTTAGGCTATACGAAGCAAGAGCTACGCATCAGCGAGCTCTCGGGAGATAGCTTCACCGTGCGTCTCCAGCCCTCGACGACGCCGATACGTGAGGTACATATCAAGGCACGCCCCATCGCCGTGCGGGGCGACACGCTCCGCTACCGCGTCAAGGCCTTTGCAGGCAAGCGAGACCGCTACCTCGAGGATGTCATCAAGAAGCTCCCCGGGGTAGAGGTCAAGGAGAATGGACGGATAGAGTATCAGGGTAAGCCTATCAATAAGTTCTACATCGAGGGGCAAGATCCCTTGGGCAGCAACTACACACAGGCCTCGCGCAACATCCCCATCAATGCCGTCGATCAGGTCGATGTCATCGAGCACAACCAGCACAAGCGCGTCCTACAGGGCCTCGTCTCCAGCGACCAGGCAGCGCTGAACATCCGTCTGAGCAACGCCTCACGCTTCCGTCCCTTCGGGGAAGTCTCAGCAGGAACGGGCCTGCCTGCGCCACTCTGGGAGGGCAAGGCCTTCCTCATGCAGGCCTCACCGACGAACCAGCTCATCACCTCACTCAAGGGGAATAATACGGGGGTAGACCTCTCGTCAGACTTCGAGCAGCAGCACGACGCAGGGAGTGGCCTGCCGCAGATCTCCCTTCCCTCGACCACCCTACAGACCTCCTCCCCACAGCGCCCACCCCTTGACATCGGGCGCTACCTCGATGATAGAGGCTTCAACTGGGGTATCAATGACCTGCAGAAGCTCGGGGAGTACAGTAACCTCCGCATCAACGTCTCGGGATACCATGACCGCCGACACCTCAGCTCCGAGAGCGAGACCCACTACCTCGGCACTACCCCTCTCGACCTCTACGAGACCTCTCAGCTGACCCGAAGCCCCAACTACTACAATGCCGCCCTGCGCTACGAGGACAATGCACCCAAGCGCTATCTCGTAGGAGAGCTGCGCTTCGGAGGTAGGCGCTCCGACCAAACGGAGGGCCTTCGCTCCAATAGCCGTGAGTACACCTTGGGGCTACGGCAGGAGCCGCTTTGGCTCCAAGCGGCCCTGCAGACGACCCTCCGCTTAGGCGGTACGGTCCTCGACTTCGTCTCCTCCACACGTGGCTACACCGCAGGAGAGACGCTCCGTGGCGAGTGGACCGAGGCGGCACTCCCCACGCAGACGATCTACGAGCAGCGACGCATCACCCAGCTTCACACGACGCATCAAGCCTCGACGAGCTTCCACTTCTCCCGCACCACGGCACTTCACACGGGGCTGGAAGCCACGGCCGACTACGGAGCTTTGACACGCCCTACGCGAGCCTTGCCCGCTCCTGCAGCTACCGTGACCTCTCTCTGGCGCTGGACGCGTCCTTCAGCTACCGCCCCGAGGGCTTCTATCTCTCGGTGGGGAGCCCCCTGACCCTCGAGCGGGAGATGCTTCAGGCAGGTACGCGACACGATGAGGCGACACGCCTACGTATCGCCCCCTTCTTCAGCATGAGGGCGAGCCTCGGGCAGCACGGCGAGCTATGGCTACGAGGGAGCTACTCCGAGCGCCCCGATCTCGACGGCTACTACAGCCCCAGCACCCAGAGACGGGGCTACCGCCTCTACTACCAGAGCCTCGAGCACCTCTACAGTCAGCAGACCCTCTCCAGCTCGCTCCGCCTCACCTATCGCAATCCGCTGGAGCTCTTCTTCACCTACCTCCATCTGAGCTACAACTACACGACCCGCGGCTACTACCGTGACTATACTTATAGTCTCGACCGCACGGTGAGCATCCCCATCGACAGCACGCACCACCGCCAGACCTTCTCCGCAGCGGGCGTCGTAGACAAGTCCATCGCACCACTCGGGCTGAGCCTACATGCCGAGCTACGATACAGCCACTCGAGCTACATCTCCTCACAAGCACAGCGCGTCTATCAGATCCAGAGCGACCTCCTCGTGCCCAGCCTCACGATGACGTGCAACAAGCTCTCGCCGCTGGAGCTGGCCTACACCTTCGAGCTCAGCAGTCTATGGATACATCACCCGCTCACGAAGCTACGCCCCGTCCTCTCCCTACGTGAGAGCTTCGAGGCAGGCCTGACCCTCGGTGACCGCTGGCTCCTTGGTCTGCAGGTCGTCCACTCGATGAATGAGGTCGCTCCGAGAGAGTACAAGCATACCCTCTTCGGTGACCTCGACGCCACCTGGACTGTCAGCAAGCGCATCAAGCTCACCGCCCGCTTAGCGAACCTATGGGGACAGACTGCCTACCAAGTGACCCGCCTCTCCGACACCGACATCTCGAGCTTCGCCGTACCGCTCCGCCCCCGCGAGCTCATCGTGACGGCTACGCTTCGCATCTAAGGCGCTCTCGTTTCAGCCCTTATATCCCCACCTTCGCCTCACAGCACGCTACGAAAAGGCGTGCTGTGGGGCGCTTTTCCGCTACCGAGAGTGTCGCTTTTGAAAGGCCTTAAATAGGGGGCAGAGGAGCGCCCTTATCCCCTTGTCCATTCTCTTGTAACTCGGGCAGTTGAATATCATATATTCGTTGTACCTTTGTAGGAGACAGAAAAGTCTATATAGACAGATTTGCTAATTCGAATTAGTTTTATGGAAATTATCAAGATCGTCGGGCGTGAGATCCTCGACTCCCGTGGGAACCCCACAGTAGAAGTAGACGTACACCTTGCGTGTGGTATCATCGGCCGTGCAGCTGTACCCAGCGGTGCATCCACAGGCGAAAACGAAGCTCTCGAGCTCCGTGACGGCGACAAGGGTCGCTACCTCGGTAAGGGTGTCCTCAAGGCAGTAGAGAACATCAACAACGTCATCGCACCTGAGCTCTACGGCATGAGCGCCCTGAACCAGCGTGAGATCGACCTGAAGATGATCGCTCTCGATGGCACCAAGACCAAGAGCAACCTCGGCGCTAACGCTATCCTCGGTGTATCTCTCGCCGTCGCTAAGGCTGCCGCTCAGTACCTCGACATCCCCCTCTATCGCTACATCGGTGGCACGAACACCTATGTACTGCCCGTACCTATGATGAACATCATCAATGGTGGCTCGCACTCGGATGCTCCTATCGCCTTCCAGGAATTCATGATCCGCCCTGTGGGTGCATGCTGCTTCCGCGAAGGTCTCCGTATGGGTGCTGAAGTCTTCCACGCACTGAAGAAGGTCCTCCACGACCGTGGCCTCAGCACCGCTGTAGGTGACGAAGGTGGTTTCGCTCCTGCCCTCAACGGTACGGAAGACGCTATCGAGTCTATCCTCAAGGCTATCGAAAAGGCTGGCTACGTCCCCGGTAAGGATATCACCATCGCTATGGACTGCGCTTCCTCTGAATTCTTCAAGGATGGCATCTATGACTACACGAAGTTCGAAGGTGAGAACGGTAAGAAGCGCACGATCGATGAGCAGGTCGCTTTCCTCAGCGAGCTCGTAGAGAAGTACCCCATCGACTCCATCGAAGATGGTATGGCTGAGAACGACTGGGAAGGTTGGAAGAAGCTTACCGACAAGCTCGGCAAGAAGATCCAGCTCGTCGGTGACGACCTCTTCGTCACGAATGTTGAGTACCTCCGTCGCGGTATCGCTGAAGGCTGCGGTAACTCGATCCTCATCAAGGTCAACCAGATCGGTACGCTCACCGAAACGCTCGACGCTATCGACATGGCTCACCGCCACGGCTTCACCTCCGTCACCTCACACCGCTCTGGTGAGACGGAAGATGCTACGATCGCTGACATCGCTGTAGCTACGAACTCTGGTCAGATCAAGACCGGTTCGCTCAGCCGTACCGACCGTATGGCTAAGTACAACCAGCTCCTCCGCATCGAAGAAGAGCTCGGTGACCTCGCTGTCTACGGCTACAAGCGTATCAAGTAGTCCACACCCGTACGGCCCATCTGCGCTGAGGCATCCCTGCCCGCGCACCGAAGCCGTAGGATATAAATAGCCCCGCAGGATGACCTCCTGCGGGGCTATTTCGCTTCCTGCTGTGCAACAAAGAAGCGGGGAAGAATAGTTATCTTTGTGAGACGGGGCTTTTCAGGTGAGCATATCCCCGAGAGCCCCATATATTAGATAGACTCCATCATCACTCCATAGCGCTGCATGCAACAGTCCTCCTCCGCCTGGGCTCGCTGGGCTCCCCCAGTGACCCGCAACTTGATCATCATCAACTTCATCATCTACTTCGCCTCAGTCCTGCTACTGCGTCGAGGCTTTGACCTTGTGGAGGTCTCTGGCCTACACTACTTCGAGTCCTCAGCCTTCCGAGTGTGGCAGCTCCTGACGTATCAGTTCCTCCACAGCACCGCGTCCATTGAGCACGTACTGTCGAATATGTTCGCACTCTATATGTTCGGCTCGAGCATTGAGTACTTCTGGGGCAGCAAGCGCTATTTGATCTACTATCTCCTCTGCGGTATTAGTGCAGGGCTGGTGCAGGAGCTGAGCTGGTACTATGAGCTACGCGAGGTCGTGCAGTACGCGAGCGTACAGCTCCCATCGGGGATCGTCCCACTCGACACCTTCCTCAGTATGCTGAATACCGTGGGGGCATCGGGAGCTGTCTTCGGCATCCTCCTTGCCTCTGGCGTACTCTTCCCCAATTCATACGTCCTCATTGGCTTCGCCATACCGCTGAAGATGAAGTATTTCGTCTTCCTCTACGGCGCCTTCGAGCTCTTCGCTGGTATCCACAATACCTGGGGTCAGGTAGCCCACTTCGCTCACCTCGGTGGGATGATCGGCGGGGCTATCCTCATCTATCTCTGGCGTAAGAAGAGGGTTATCCGATAGGTCTTCGATGAACTGGCAGAAGCTATATAAAGAATATTGGCAAGAGGGGAGCATCGTCATGCGCCTCCTCATCCTACATACCTTCGCCTACTTCCTTATCGGGCTGACCTCTTGGGCCTGCACGCTCATCACACCCTTACGCTGGTGGGATCTCGGGCTCTCGCTCTCATTCTACCCTGAGTGGGACAAGGTACTCTACCATCCTTGGTCGCTCGTCACGTATGCCCTCCCCCACCTAAACTTCTTCCATTTCTTTGGCAACATGTGCTTGGTCTATGTGCTCCTCCCCGTGATGGCGCATCGACTCGGTACACACAGATTCCTCTGGACCTATATCGGAGGTATTATCGCAGGGGCATTGACCTACCTCTTAGGCTACCAGCTCCTCGGTGCACAGACTATCCCTCCCCTGTCGCTGCAAGGTGTCTCAGCAGCCATCCTCAGCGTATGCGCTGCGGCAGTCATGGTAGATCGCAAGATTTTCGCCTCGTTCACGCTGCGCTTTACGGGGAATCGCGTCCCTCCCATCGCACTCTGGGTCTTCCTCTTCCTCGTCTTCCTCGGTGCTGGACGAGGGAACTTAGGAGGTCACTTGGCGCACCTCGGCGGGCTCCTCTTCGGTATCGCCTGCGGTCTCTACTACCGCAAGCAAGCCAAGCGCCCCACGAGTACCTTCACCTGCGACCGAGAGGAGCTACTACGCAAGACCCGTCACTCAAGCTTCTCCAGCCTAAGCCTCGAGGAGCGCCGTCGCTTGATGAAGAACCTCCCCAAAGACAAGAACTAACCTCCCCCACGGCAACCAAATAATGAAGCTTCGCGCTCTCTTCACCTTCAGCTCACGCGTCGCACGGGTCATCCTTCTCGTGGGGACACTCCTCATCTCTGGGATCTATCTCCTCGGAGCCTACTCGGGGTACATAGCGCCGAAGACCTGGATCCTCCCGAGCTTCTTAGGCCTACTGTTCCCTGGCCTTCTCTTAGCACAGCTCCTCGTGAGCCTCTTTTGGCTCATCGCACTCGACAAGAAGCGCCTCATCCTCGTCGGAGTCGTGTGGCTCATCTCCCTGCCACAGCTCCTCACCTACTTCCCCATCAGCCGCTCGGCGAAGATCCTCGGCGACGAAGACGATGCGATACGCGTGCTCTCCTACAACGTCTGCGCCTTCGGCTTCAAGCCTCACAGCAAGACCAGCCCCAACGCGATCCTACAGTATATCAAAAGCAGTGGTGCTGACATCGTCTGCCTACAGGAGGCGATGCTCAATCAGAATCCTTGGGCAGGTGTCGTCTCGAAGACCCTGCGTAGCTACCTCGACAAGGACTACCCCTATATCCAGGTGAATCGCGTGAATCGTGGAGGAAGTACCCTTGCGCTTCTCTCGAAATACCCCATCACCGAAGCAAAGGAAATCCCCCTCCCCTCGTGGGTCAATGGAGCTGTCGCCTACAAGGTGCTCATCCGCGGCGAAGAGACACTCATCATCAACGTACACCTCGAGTCCTTCCACCTGCGTCGCACAGATGGGGAGGACTACCTGCGCTTAGCCTCCCAAGGGCAGGCACTCCGCTTGAAGGACGCGCTCAGTAGCAAGCTCGCGCCTACCTTCCGTGCCCATGGCGTACAGGCCAACATCATCCACCAGCTCATCCAGAGCTACGGCACCGAGCGTGTCATCGTCTGCGGTGACTTCAACGACACGCCCCTCTCCTATACTCGTCGTAAGATCGCCGATGGGCTGAAGGATGCCTTCGTCGAGCGTGGCAATGGCTTCGGCTTCACCTTCAAGACGCGCCCCTTCATCGTGCGCATCGACCACATCCTCTACGGCTCAGCCTTCCGTGCTATCAGCTGTGAGGTCGACAAGACCGCCAGCGAGTCGGACCACCATCCTATCGAGGCCGTGCTCACCATGAGCCCAGCACAAGAGTAATCCCTGCCCCATGCTCAGCAAGAAGATACGCCAGTACCTCATTGACTTCCTCGTCGGCTCGCTCTGGGTACAGAGTGAAGGTGACGATCGCTTCCAGCGCCGCTTCGAAGCCATCGGCTATACCGACGATCCTGAGCAGATGAAGCTCTATCCCATCGTCATCATTCCCTCGGGCTTCTTCAAGATGGACGTCTACGGCACCAAGGAGTCGATGCCTACCCTCCCTCTGAAGACGTGGCGAGGGATACCGCTACTCTTCGGCGAGCCCCGAGAGGAGTGGAGCGCTGACGGGAGTCAGCTCATCATCCATGCCGACCTCCTCGCCTCGACCTACTTCCTCATCTCCCGCTATGAGGAGATGTACCGACGTAGTGAGCGCGACTCCTATGGCCGCTTCCCAGGGAAGAGTTCGCTCCCCTATCGAGCAGGCTTCCTGCACCGCCCCATCATCGACGAGTACGGCGAGGCCCTCAGACAGATCCTCCTCGAGACGGGCATCGCTGAGCGCCACAACCTACGCCTCGAGGAGCGGCCCCATACCTTCAGCAGAGTCAACCTCACCCACGACCTCTCCCGCCCGTACAACTATCGTGGCTGGAGAAGCTTCCTACGTGGATGGCTCAAGCAGAAGAAGAGTCCCTTAGAGGCTGCACGCCTGAGCTTCTCGGCAGATGTCGAGGACGACTACTTCACCTTCCCCAAGTTCCTCAAGTGGGATCGTAATACCTGCGATAGCTTGGGTAGGGATAGATCGGATATCTTCCTCTTCATCCGCATGCCCTCGCGCCACCCGCTGGATAAACCTTACTACAGCCTCCACTCCCTCTACCTCCGTCGTATCCTTACGATAGCCGCCAAGCACAAGGTGCTCTTGGCGCTGCAGTGTAGCTATGCCGCGGGGCACCAGTCAGAGCTCATCAGCAAGGAGCGCCATCAGTTCGAGAAGGCTTTCCGTCAGCGCCCCCGTGGCCTGCGACACAATAAGCTCACCTCCTGCGAGCCCGAGGACCTCCTTCAGGCCTACGTCTCGGGCTTCCGCAATGATTACTCGATGGGCTATGCCGATGTCGTCGGCTTCCGACTCGGCACCTGCCGTCCGGTGAAGTTCATCAATCCCAATACCCGCCTTCTGACGGAGCTCATCCTCCACCCTCTCGTGCTACGCGACCTGACGCTGAGTGATCAGCGCTACATGGCGCTGGAGCAAGATGAAGCCGAGCGCATCGCACACGACCTCATCCGCACGACAGCTCGATACAACGGCGAGCTCACGCTCCTCTGGCACAACGACCTGCTCTCGCAGAAGACCCACCCCTGGCACTCCGTCCTCTATCGCTCCATGCTCCGTCTCATCGAAGAGCTCGGCGCAGAGCCCAAGCGTAGTCCCAGCCCCTCACTCGCTCGCCCATGCAAGCTTCCCCCTTCCGCCCACTCACCCTCCGTCATCCCTCTCCCTTCCCTTATATAGTCTTTGCTGGCCCTTGTAGTGCCGAGACCGAAGCACAGACCCTCGCAACAGCCGAGGCGCTGCGTGCCCGAGGTATCCGCCTCTTCCGTGCCAGCCTGTGGAAGCCCCGCACACGCCCGGGCTCCTTCGAGGGGGTAGGTAGCGAAGGCCTGCCTTGGCTCCAGCGCGTCGAGCGTGAGCTGGGTATGCAGGTCGCCACCGAAGTGGCCTCCGCCAGCCATGTGGAGGAAGCACTCGCAGCAGGGCTGGACACCTTCTGGATCGGGGCACGCACGACGACAAGCCCGTTTGCCATGGCAGAGCTTGCCGAAGCCCTCAGCGGAGAGCGTGTCACCGTGCTGGTGAAGAACCCACTGAACCCCGACATCGAGCTGTGGGAAGGTGCTCTCCTGCGCCTCTACCAAGCAGGTATCCCTCAGATAGGGGCTATACACCGCGGCTTCAGCACCTACGCCAAGGGGCTCTATCGCAATGCGCCCCTCTGGCAAATCCCCATAGAGCTACGCCGTCGTCACCCCGAGCTTACCATCCTCGTTGACCCCAGCCATATCGCTGGGCGCCGAGACCTCGTACCGCTGGTCAGCCGTATGGGGCTGGAGATGAACTTCTCCGGCCTGATGGTCGAGACGCACCCCAAGCCCGAGAGTGCTTGGAGCGATGCCGCACAGCAGCTCACCCCCACCGACCTCATCACCATCCTCTCCCAGCTGGATCTCCGCCCAGCCCACCCGACCGATGACCGCATGCTCAGCGGGCTACGTGAGAAGATAGACCACATCGATGCCGAACTCCTGCGCCTGCTGCGGGAGCGCATGATCGTCTCCGAAGAGATCGGGCATATCAAGGCCAGTGCCCACCTCCCTATCGTGCAGCCCGACCGCTACCGCAGTCTGCTGGAGGACCGCTTATCACAGGGCCGTGCCTTGGGACTGGACGAAGGCTTCCTCAGGGAGCTCTTCAGCTCGATCCACGAGGCATCTGTACACACCCAGCACACCGACAGCAAGTGACCATGAAGCTCCATCGCTTTGTCTTGACCTTGGGCTCTAATAATGAGCCACAGAAACACCTCTCTCTGGCCCGAGCGGGGCTCCGCAGTCTCGGGCTGGAGCGCCTCACCTTTTCCCCTGCTCGCGAGTCTGCCCCCATCAGCTTTGGACTCTCCGATGCGCTCTTCACCGACCAAGTAGCCGTAGGAGAGACAAGCATGGAGCAGGAGACCTTCGCCGCACAGCTCAAGGCCCTGGAGCGTCGCACGGGTCGTACCCCCGAGCAGCGCAAGAGGCACCCCGAAGCCATCCCCGTGGATATCGACCTCATCACTTGGGATCGGGAGATCCTCAAGCCACGGGACATCACACGCCCCTACCTCATCGAAGGTCTACGCGACCTCGGTGAACCACTCCTCCTCGAGGAATAACCCCTACCTCTTTCACCCAAGACTTCGCAGAGTGCTCACAGCCCTCTGCCAGCTCGTCGTATCTTGAGGTAAAAGCAACCAGTACTGGTCACCGAGCGAAGTAGTACTGGTCACCAGTAGTTACCAGTACTGAGCCTGTTGCATAGAGTCCTACCCCTACTTATTGTGCTAAGGTATCGCACGCCCAGCTCCCCGATAGGTCTCTCAGAAGTGATATACAAGCCCTTTGCCTTATCGCGAGTATTCCTCTTATTCAGCGGAAGGAAAAGCGTCATTCTCGTGAAGAAAAAAGCGCCTTCACGTAGTGATATTCTTCTATCTACGCACGTAGTCTTAAAGACCAAGCACGCAAATCCAAATATCCACGTACGTAGATATTAGAGCCACATACGTAGACCAAACTTATCTACCACTCATCCGCAACTTTATCCCTACCCGGAGCAACAACCTAATAGAGGTTGGAACAGCGGCCAATACTGGTTCATTTTCCCCTCCCCATAATGCCCTTTCCCCCGACGGCTTACGTCACATCAAAACACCTGCAGAAAAAACTCCCTGAATTCACTAACTTAGCGGTACGATACGACACGATCTATACCTCTATCCATTATGATCAAGAGACTTACTCCCCTGCTCTTTGCTCTCGGCACGCTACCCGTGCTGGCGCAGCAGACACCTAAACCAGACCCCACACAGGCCTATTCGCTCCTCGATGGGAAGACCATCATCAAGACCAACCCCTTCAGCGATATCTTCGGGAACCTCAACCTCAAGGTCGAGCGCATCATCACCGATGGGCTTAGCGCACAGCTATCCGTCTTCGCCTCTCCTAAGGCCAATCAAGGGCGACAGTTCGGAGCCTTCCACGACATCACTTCGGTGACGAGTAGTATAGCCCTCTACTCCTTCCAGCCCAAGTATGTCGCTGTCGTGCCGCAAGTACGATGGTATCTTAATGATGGCTTGGGCTATGGCTTCTACATGCAGGCGTATTATCACTACCAGCACACTCAGTTTACCAACCAAGAGATCAGCGCGCACCGCACTCTAATTGGCAATAATACACCTGAATTTACTCTGGTATATGATGGCCAAGCTACGATGCATGGCTTCGGCTTTGGCGTCGGGGCACAGTGGCTCTTTGGCCGGAGAAAGAATGTCGTCTTAGACTGGTACATCGCTGGGATCGGCCGTGGCTTCGTCCGAGGCAAGCTCACGGGGAGCTATACCTCAGCCCTCGACCAGCAGAGCTTCACAGAGCGCATCCGCGAAGAGCTCCCTAACCAAGGAGAGGGCACTGAGTTCTCCTTTGATACCACACAGCCGAAGGTCACGGTATCGAAGATCAAGTACCAGTCCTATATCCTTGATATGGGGCTCTCCATCGGCTTCCGCTTCTAACGATTCATTAAGTCAGCTGGGGTCACAAAGCTCCAGCCCTCTCTACATATTTATGCGAAAGACACTTACTGCCCTTATGCTTAGCCTCGGCACACTCCCCGTGCTGGCACAGGAAGCGCCCAAGCCCGACCCGACCCAGCTCTACTCGCTCCTTGATGGGAAGACCATCGTCAAGACCGACCCCTTGAGCGATGTCGTCGGGAAGCTCAACCTTCAGGTCGAGCGCCTCCTCGCCCATGGAGTCAGTGCTCAGCTCGGTCTCTACTTCACCCCTCAGGGAGATGACGGGACGCAGTCAGGAGCCTTCCACTACCGCAGCTATGCTCTCAGTAACTCCATCGTGTTCTCTCCCGAGCAGCCGAAGTATGTAGCCATCTCGCCCCAGCTGAGATGGTATCTCAATGGAGGCTTAGGACACGGCTTCTACATACAGGGCTACTACAGATTCCAGCATAGCGACTTCACCCACCAGCATATATATGCCCAGCACAAGGTGGTGGACGACAAGATGCAATATATCAGCGTCGACTACGATGGTCAGGCCACGACACATAGCTACGGCCTCAGCATCGGGGCACAATGGCTCTTCGGGCGACGGAAGAACATCGTCTTAGACTGGCACATCCTCGGTGTCGGACGTGGCTTCACACGCGGGAGTCTTACAGGCACCTATACTCCAGCGGTTAGCCACGCAGAGGTCGAAAAGGCTCTTCGTCAAGATATCCCCAGAGATATGACGAATGCTGAGTTTACCTTCGACGCCACACAGCCCCAGGTCAAGGTCTCAAAGATCAAGCAGGCATCTGACATCTTCGATATGGGCGTGTCCATTGGCTTCCGCTTCTAAGGCGAACCGAAGGAGTGCACGCCTCTTCGTGTAAAGCCCTCCCCTTTCTCTCCCTCATAGCAACGGCTACATCCGAAGTCAGACTTCGGGCGTAGCCGTTGTTTTGCTCCTAAGTGGGGCATCTTATTCGGAAGGGATAAAGAGCCCCCCGAGCAGGACAGCGCAAACCAATAGTAGTCTACGCGTGAACCAATAGTGGTCGGTGGTATAAACGAATAGTGGTCTGAGTGCAAACAACTACTCATTCACACCCCATACCAATAGTCCTTTGCACCTCATCGCCTTTGGTGTCCCCTCACGTGGCACCCTCAGAAGCCCCCTCCTCTCTGCAGAAGGCTAAGCTACGGAAGACCCATATCTCAGGGTTTTCGCTATTGAGATCCGCTGGGGTAGTAATAGACGTCGGAGAAATTTGCAGCACACACTACAAGGGAAGGAGCAAAGCGGGTAAAAAGCGTATCTTTGCAGGGTAACTTGGGTGGAGTACTTATCAGCTCGTCCCTACCTCATGCAAGGCAAGGGGCGTGTGGCCATAGCTGGAGTACGCTTCATCCGATATATAATAGCGCATAGTGGAAACAAAGTACATCTTCGTCACGGGGGGCGTCGTCTCTTCCTTAGGCAAGGGGATCGTAGCTGCCTCTCTCGGCAAGCTCCTACAGGCACGTGGCTACAGCGTCACGATACAGAAGTTCGACCCCTACATCAACATTGACCCAGGCACCCTCAATCCCTACGAGCACGGCGAATGCTATGTCACCGATGACGGGCACGAAGCCGACCTCGACCTCGGACACTATGAGCGCTTCCTCGATATAGCGACCTCACGAGCCAACAACATCACTACCGGGCGTATCTACCAAAACGTCATCCGCAAGGAGCGTAAGGGTGACTACCTCGGCAAGACCGTACAGGTCATCCCCCACATCACCGACGAGATCAAGCGCAACGTCAAGCTCCTTGGCCTCAAGAAGCAGTACGACTTCGTCATCACCGAGATCGGTGGTACCGTCGGCGATATCGAATCCCTCCCCTTCCTCGAAAGCGTACGACAGCTCAAGTGGGAGCTCGGGCAGAACTGCCTGTGCGTCCACCTGACTACGTCCCCTATATCGCTGCGGCTGGTGAAGTGAAGACCAAGCCCACCCAGCACTCCGTCAAGCAGCTCCAGGAGGTCGGTATCCAGCCCGATATCCTCGTCCTGCGTACTGAGCACACACTCAGCAGCGACATCCTCCGCAAGGTCGCACTCTTCTGTAATGTCTCAGCAGAGTCCGTCGTGCAGAGCGTCGACGTCCCCACCATCTATCAGGTACCCTTGGCACTCGGCGAGCAGCATCTCGATGAGATCGTGCTCAAGAAGAGCGGTATCACGCCCGAGGCTAAGCCCGAGCTGAAGGAGTGGAAGAAGTTCCTCGCTCTGCGTGAAGAAGCCAAGGACTTCGTCACCATCGCCCTCGTCGGTAAGTACGTCGAGCTGCAGGATGCCTACAAGTCCATCGACGAAGCACTCCTGCAGGCGGCTACCTACAGCGGTCGCAAGCTCCGCCTCATCTCCGTACACAGCGAGAAGGTCTCTGAAGAGAATGTAGCCGAACTGCTGGGTGGTGTTGATGGTGTCGTCGTAGCTCCTGGCTTCGGCTCCCGCGGTGTCGATGGGAAGTTCGTCGCCCTGCGCTATACCCGTGAGCACGGCATCCCCACGCTGGGTATCTGCCTCGGCATGCAGTGTATGGTCATCGAGTTCGCCCGCAACGTCTTGGGCTGGAGCGATGCCCACACCACGGAGATTGACCCCACGACCACGCACAAGGTCGTCGACCTCATGGAGGAGCAGAAGAGCATCTCCGACCTCGGGGGCTCGATGCGTCTCGGTGGCTACGACTGCGTACTGCGCCCAGGATCAAAGATCGCTGCCGCCTATGGCTCGGACTTCATCCGTGAGCGTCACCGCCACCGCTTCGAGTTCAACAGCCAGTATCGCGAGGCTTACGAAGCAGCTGGCATGATTTGTGCAGGGGAGAACCCTGACACAGGGCTCGTCGAGACGGTAGAGCTCAGCGGACATCCTTGGTATGTCGGCGTACAGTATCACCCTGAGTACCGCAGCACGGTACTCCACCCCAGCCCACTCTTCCTCGCCTTCGTGAAGGAGGCGATCAAGCACGGTGGCGAGCGCCATCAGGCCTAAGAGCCCCCCTGCGACTGTATCACACCGCCTCCAGCGCCCCACTGGCGCGTGTGGAGGCATAGTATAGATTAATGGATAAGAATACACTCATCGGAGCCCTACTCATCGGGGCCGTACTCATCGGGTTCACCTGGTTCAGCAAGCCCGACCCGACTCAGCAGACACCGCCACCAGCGGATACCACCCACGTCGTAGCTCAGCAGCCCGCCACCCCACAGGCCACGGCTGACACCGCCTCCCTCGACAGCACGGGGGCTCCCATCCTCGCCCCTTACCAGCAGGCTAAGGAAGAGAAGGTCATCGTACTGAAGAACGAGAAGCTCGCTCTCTCCATCTCCACCCGTGGTGGTGCCCCTGTCGAAAGCCGTACTCGCAGACTACCTCGACCAGTCGAAGAAGCCCGTGCACCTCTTCCGTAAGGGTGACACGCGTCTGGACCTACCCCTGCGTACGCTCGACAACCGTATGGTGAGCACGGCTGATGCCAACTTCGACATCATCGAAGCCACCGACTCTACTGCTACCCTGCGTATGCAGCTCGACGAGTCAGCTTACCTCGACTACGTATATAAGCTCCACAGCTCGGACTACCGCGTGGACTTCACCATCCGCGGTCACGAGCTTCGTCGTTTCCTCCCCGTGAACATTGCGCTGCAGGATATCGAGTGGCGTCAGCGCATCCCCCAGCAGGAGCAGTCCTGGAAGTTCGAGGGGCAGTATAGCGGTATCTACTACCACTACCCTCAGGGCGATGTAGACCGCCTCGAGACGACCAGCGAAGCCAACGAAGATATCCAAGAGACGCTGCGCTGGGTTGCCTTCAAGGACAAGTACTTCAGCTCCGTACTGATCGCTTCGGCTACGGGCTTCAAGGACAATAAGCTCACCCTCAAGACCGAGGGCGAAGGTAGCGGCTACGTCCGCTCTGGCGACTTCAAGGGGGACCTTCCCCATCTCGGTCAAGGAGACGGAGACTGTCGTGCCCTTTATGTTCTTCTTCGGCCCGAACGACTACGACCTCCTGAAGGGCTATGACGAAGGTGTCGACAAGGCAAACGCCCTGCACCTCGACCACCTCGTCTACCTCGGCATGAGCGTCTTCCGCTGGATCAACCAGTATCTGATCATCCCCGTGGTGACCTTCCTCTCTGGCTTCCTGTCGAACTGGGGTATCATCATCCTCTTGATGACGCTCTTCATCAAGATGCTTCTCTGGCCCTTCACCTACAAGAGCTATATGTCGCAGGCGAAGATGCGTGTGCTGCGTCCTCAGATCGAGGCCATCAACGCTAAGTACCCTGGCAAGGAGCAGGATCAGATGATGAAGCGTCAGACCGAGACGATGAATCTCTATCGCTCTGCTGGTGCCAGCCCGATGAGCGGCTGTCTGCCTATGCTACTGCAGATGCCCTTCCTCATCGCGCTGTACATGTACTTCCCTACCTCCATCCTACTGCGTGGACAGGGCTTCCTCTGGGCTGACGACCTCTCTACCTATGATGCTGTCATCTCGTGGCATGCGAACATCCCCCTCATCTCGTCCTTCCTGGGCAACCACCTGAGCCTCTTCTGCGTGCTGATGACGGTGACGAACATCCTCTACACGCGCTACACGATGAATCAGAGCCCCTCGGGCGAAGGTATGGCCGGTATGAAGACCATGCCCTATATTATGGCGATTATGTTCTTCTTCATGTTCAACCAGAACGCCTCGGGTCTTAGCTACTACTACTTCGTCTCTACGCTCATCACCATCCTGCAGTACTTCGCCTTCCGCTGGACGCTCAACGAGGACAAGCTCCTCCGCCAGCTCGAAGAGAACAAGAAGAAGCCCCGCAAGAAGTCCAAGTGGATGCAGCGCCTTGAGGAAGCTCAGCGCCTCCAGCAGGAGCAGCAGCGCAAAGCCCAGAAGCAAGGCAAGCGCTAATCCTCCGCACCCTCCTATGCACAAATAGATAAGTCAAAGATGCGCATACTCCCCGCTGCGGGAGGCATGCGCATCTTTACTTTCTTTCCTCTATACCGACTCCATAGATTTATCCCTTCACTCAATGGAACCCCTCAAGCACGAATGTGGCGTGGCGATGATTCGCCTGCGTAAGCCCCTCGCCTACTACCAAGAGAAGTATGGCACCTGGATGTATGGCCTCAATAAGCTCTATCTCCTCATGGAGAAGCAGCACAACCGTGGTCAGGAAGGTGCTGGGCTCGCTGTCGTCAAGCTCCACGCGGCTCCTGGTGACGAATATCTCTTCCGCGAGCGCGCTGAAGGTGCCTCCGCCATCCAAGAGATCTTCAATTCCGTCTACGCCTCCTTCGCTGACGTCCCCGCAGAGAAGCTCGCCGATGCAGCCTATGCCGAGCGCTACTTGCCCTTCGCTGGCTCCTGCCTCATGGGACACCTGCGCTATAGCACGACGGGCAAGAGTGGCCTGACCTACGTGCACCCCATGATCCGCCGCAGCAACTGGCGCGCTAAGTGCCTCTCCATCTGCGGTAACTTCAACCTCACGAACGTCACCAACGTCTTCGACGCTATTACCTCCGTCGGCCAGCATCCCCGCCACGTCTCCGACATGCACATCCTCTTGGAGCAGCTTGGGCACCGCCTTGACCGCGAGGTCGAGCGTCTCTTTAATGAGAGCCGTACCCACGGCCTCACGGGCATGGATATCACCCACTACATCGAGGAGCGTATCGACCTGGCGAACGTCCTGCGCCAGTGTGCTCCCCTCTGGGACGGTGGCTTCGTCATGTGCGGTGAGACGGGTAGCGGCGAGACCTACGCCATGCGTGACCCCCACGGCATCCGTCCTGCCTTCTACTATATCGACGATGAAGTCGTCGTCTTAGCCTCCGAGCGCCCCGTCATCCAGACGGTGATGAACGTGCCCGCCGAGCAGATCACCGAGCTTCGTCCAGGGCAAGCTCTCCTCGTCAATCGCGCTGCCGAAGTCCGCACCGAGCAGATCGTCCAGCCCAAGACGGATCAGGCTTGTAGCTTTCGAGCGCATCTACTTCTCCCGTGGTAGTGACGTCGACATCTACCGCGAGCGTAAGGCGCTTGGTGAGCAGCTCACGCCCGCCATCCTCCGTGCCATCGGTGGCGACCTACGCCACTCGGTCTTCTCCTTCATCCCCAACACCGCCGAAGTCGCGTACTATGGTATGATCGAGGGTATGGACAAGCACCTCACCGAAGAGAAGCTCCGACAGATCAAGAGCACACCTTCGCTCTCCGACGAAGCGCTACGTGAGATCCTCTCCGCACGCGTCCGCACCGAGAAGGTCGCTATCAAGGACATCAAGCTCCGCACCTTCATCTCCGAGGGTAAGAGCCGCAATGAGCTCGCAGCGCACGTCTACGACATCACCTACGGCACCGTAGAGCGTGGCGTGGACAACCTCGTCGTCATCGACGACAGCATCGTGCGCGGGACGACCCTTCGCCAGAGTATCATCGGTATCCTTGACCGCCTGGGCCCGAAGAAGATCGTCATCGTATCGAGCTGCCCACAGGTCCGCTACCCCGACTACTACGGCATCGACATGAGCAAGATGAAGGAGTTCATCGCCTTCCGTGCCGCTATCGCCCTCATCGAGGAGCGAGGTATGCAGTACCTCCTCGAGGAGCAGTATCAGAAGGCACGTGAGCTGGAGAGCGTCTCGCACAACAAGCACGTGGAGAATGTCGTCAAGGCGATCTACGCTCCCTTCTCGCCCGAAGAGATCTCCCGCAAGATGGTCGAGCTCCTTCGTCCCGTAGACACCAAGGCCGAGGTCGAGCTGGTCTTCCAGAGCATGGAGGGTCTACACACAGCGATCCCTGGGCACCCTGGTGACTGGTACTTCAGCGGCAATTACCCCACTGCTGGCGGCTCCCACCTGGTGAACAAGGCCTTCATCGACTACATCGAGCAGGACTACCGCAAGTAAGCGCGCACCGCTCCGCCCCAATACCCCATACAAAGCACCCCGCCCCACACCACGAGCCATCAGGCTTACGGTGTGGGGCGGGGTGCTTTATCCCTATTGATGAGAGAGTCTCTACACATAATAGATGCAAGTACGCTCCTATAGTGCTACATCTATGGAGAAGTGGAGAAAAAGCCACAAAGCGATAGCGATATAAGCTGCGTCCCGTAGTGCATTTCCCTTATCTACGTAGGTAGATTTATCATCCACGCACGTAAACTCTAAGATCCACGTGCGTAGATTTAGATCCAGGCACGTAGACAGAAGTAATGCTATACTCGTTCGTAGCTCTACCACTACGCCGTGGAAGCTTTTCCCTCAGCAAAGACAAGCTCATCTTCCTTGATGAATAGGGTTATATGTGGGGGAAAAGCAATGAATATTTGGTTGATAACATTTTGTTACCTACCTTTGCATCGCAAATCACCTATGTAAGGTAATTCCATTTACCACACATAGATCACTCCTAAAAACGATAAGAAATATGATGACTCTTGAGATAAAGAGTAAGGTATCTAAGCAGGGCCTTCGCGCCGGCAAGACGCTTTACTACGCCTACCCTACGAAGCGCGAGAAGCTAAGCATCGACCAAGTGATGGAGCAGATCAGTAGCATCTGCTCGCTCTCCCGCATTGATGTGGAGTCCGCACTGCGTGCCTTCTCCGAGGTCGTATGTACGAGCTTCGAGCAAGGCGTCGGCGTCGACCTCGGAGAGATGGGCACACTGATGCCCTTCGTCCAAGGCAAGCTAATGAACACCCCCGAGGAGGTCACCGAAGCAACCCTCCAGCCTGCGAAGATCATCATGCACCCGAAGAAGAATATCCGCCAGGCTCTCGGCCGCATCACCTGCCAGATCAAGCGCACCCCCTCCCAAGACTAAGTAAGAATAAGAAATAGCTATAATGGATCTACGTTTATCAGTACGCACCAAGCGTATAGCCCTCCTCCTCACAGGGCTCGTGGCCAGCACGTCACTGCTCTCTGCCCAAGAGAAGCTCACCCTCGACGAGTGCCGCGAAATGGCCAAGACCCACAGCCGGGTGCTCCAGCAGAAGGATGCCGAGCGCGAAGCTGCCCACGCCCGCAAGCAAGAGGTCTTCACGAAGTTCTTCCCTCAGGTGACGGCTCGCGGAGCCTACCTGCACATGCAGAAGGAATTCCACCTCATCGACTGGGACAAGCCCCTGGGCTCCTTCAACTTCCTCATCCCCGATCGCCTGCGTCACCTCGGCACCGTCGACCTGCGCAACGTATGGGTAGCCAACGTGACCGCCATCCAGCCCATCTACCTCGGTGGTAAGATCACCACGGGCTATCAGATGGCCTCACTCGCCGAGCAGCTGCAGGACAACCTCCGTGAGACAGCTGCCACGGAGATCGAGACGAAGGTTGATGAGACCTATTGGCAGATCATCTCCCTCGACAGCAAGTCCCGCTTACTTGACCAGCTCGTGACCCTACTGACGCAGACCGTGCGCGACGTAGATGCCTCTATCGCAGCTGGTGTAGCGACGAAGGCCGACGGCCTCTCCGTCCGCACGAAGCTCAGCGAAGCCGAGGTCAAGCGCAGTCAGGTACAGAATGGCCTCGAGCTCTCGAAGATGCTCCTGGCTGACCTCTGCGGGCTGGAGTCCTCTGCCGACATCCATCTGGCAGACGAAGGACAGATCGAGCTTGCCCTCCCCGCTCCCACTGAGCGCCTGCAGGCAGAGGACCTTCCCGCCGCCGTCGAGCGCCGTAGCGAAGTGCGCTCCCTGCGTATGGTCGACACCATCTATAGCAAGCGCGTGCGTATGGAGACGGCAGAGCTCCTACCTAAGGTCTACGGCTTCGCCAGCTATTCGGCCACGAATCCCAATAGCTTCAATGGCTCGAAGAAGGAATTTGGCGGACAGTATTACCTCGGTGCGATGCTTCAGGTACCCATCTCCGACCTCTTCTCTGGCTCCTTCCGCCGTCGTCAGGCTAAGGCCGAGCACCGTGTCAAGCAGCTCGAGCTCGCCGAAGCCCGCAGTAAGATCACCTGCAGATGAAGCAGGCACTCCGCACAGCTGACGATGCTCGCCGTGCCTACCAGACGGCTCTCAAGGCTGTCGAGATGGCACGTGAGAACATGCGCTACGCCGAAGTCGGCTACAAGGAAGGAGTCATCCCCCTGCTCAACTACACCATGGCGCAGACCGCCTGGATGAGCGCACAAGACAGCCTCATCGACGCGCAGATCCGCGTCCTCCTCTCCGAAAGCAAACTGAAGAATATCCTTGCCCTATAAAACAATGAGTACTCAACCCACCCAGCAGCCCACGCAGAACGAGGCTGCCAATGCATCGTCCAAGAAAAGTATCATCTCCGGCGTCGGTATCGTCGTCGTAGCTATGGTCCTCTTAGCCCTCTCTGGCTTCATCTTCTTCGGTGAGAAGGAGGATATCATTACCGGCCAAGTAGAGGTCGATGAAGTACGTATCGCGGGCAAGGTCCCAGGTCGTATCACAGAGTTCCTCGTCAGCGAAGGCCAGAGCGTACATCGTGGCGACACCCTTGTACGCATCTATTCGCCCGAAGTCCTCGCTAAGCTCGAGCAAGCTCAGGCCGCTAAGTCTGCTGCTGAAGCCCAGAGCCAGAAGGCACAGGCTGGTGCTCGTAAGGAGCAGAAGGAAGGCGCCTACGAGATGTGGCAGAAGGCTAAGGCTGGCCTCGAGGTCGCAGAGAAGAGCTTCGAGCGCGTCGAGCGCCTCTACAAGGAAGGCGTCCTCCCCGCACAGAAGTACGACGAAGCCACCGCCCAGCTCAACGCTATGCGCGCTACCGAGCGTGCTGCTCGCAGCCAGTACGACATGGCGATGAACGGTGCTCAGCGTGAGGACAAGTGGGCTGCACAGGCTCTCGTCGAGCGTGCTGCAGGTGCTATCACCGAGGTCGACGCTTACCTCAAGGAGGGTGCGCTCATCGCTCCCGTCGACGGTATCATCTCCGAGATCTACCCTCATCAGGGCGAGCTCGTAGGTACGGGCGCCCCTATCATGAACATCTCCGACTACCGCGCCGTGCGTGTCCTCTTCGCCGTACGCGAAGACAAGCTCGCCGGCCTGCGTCAGGGTAGCAAGCTCCACGGTACCATCCCCGCCCTCGGCGGTAAGAAGGTCGAGCTGACCGTCTCGAAGATGAAGGACATGGGGAACTACGCTACGTGGAAGGCTACGAAGCCCCGCGACCAGCACGACCTGCGCACCTTCGAAGTAACTGCTCAGCCCACCCAGCCTGTCGAAGGTCTGCTGGCGGGTATGACGATCGTACTTGACAAGGGTCAGCTCTAAGATGTCAACCCCCAAGACAGGTCTGGGTGCCGTACTGAGGCGCGAGCTCCGCTACCTCACGACGCGCCCTATATACCTCTTCGCCATCTTCGGGGCACCGCTCTTGGTCACCCTCATGCTCCTCTACATGATGGGCGGAGGACTCCCGACCAATATGCCCGTAGCGGTCGTGGACGAAGACCACACCCCTACCTCGCGTGCCCTCACACGTAGCCTCGATGCTTTCCAGAGCTCTGAGGTAGCCCTCGAAGCTGCCTCGATGCCCGAGGCGCTCGAAGCGATGCGCCGTGGGGAGGTCTATGCGATCTTCCACATCCCCTCCGGCCTACAGGCGGGTGCGGGATCGGCACGTCAGCCCAAGCTCCACTATTATACCAATAGCGCCTACCTGATGGCAGGGAGCTTCACCTTCCGCGATATGAAGATGCTCTCCGAGCTTGCTTCGGCCAAAGTCGGCCTTCAGACCGGCCAAGCCAAGGGCAAGACGATGGAGGAGATCATGGCTACCGTGCAGCCCATCGTCGTACGCAATGAAGTGATGAGTAACCCTTGGCTGAACTATTCGGCCTACCTCACCACGACGATCCTCCCGGGTATCCTGCAGCTGATGATCCTACTCCTCACCTCGTACAGCATTGGTCTGGAGATCAAGCGTGGTACGGCGAGCGAATGGCTTCGTCTGGCTAAGGGCTCGATGAGCCGTGCGCTCATCGGCAAGCTCCTCCCGCAGACTATCCTCTTCGTCCTCTCGGGCTGGATCATCCAGGGCATCCTCTACGGCTGGATGGGCTATCCCCTGCAGTCGGGCTGGGCACCGATGGCGCTTGCCATGCTCTTCCTCGTGCTGGCAGCTCAGGCCCTCGGTATCTTCTTCATCTCGCTGATCCCCGTACTCCGCATGGGTATGAGCTTGGGTAGCCTCCTCGGGATGCTGTCCTTCTCGATCTCGGGTATGAGTATCCCCGTGAGCTCGATGATCGCACCGATGCAGGCGCTGGCCTACATCTTCCCCCTGCGCTACTACTTCCGCATAGGAATCAATCAGGCGCTCATCGGGGCACCCTTCGCCGACTCACTCCCTCAGTATATCGGGCTACTCGCCTTCATATTCCTGCCGCTCATCATGCTGCCTCGTCTGAGGAAGTATCTCCTGAATGTCGGCTATATCGCTTGATGCTTCTATGAATATCATCCGATCTCTCAGACTCCGCATGAGTGACCTCTGGCAGGTCTGCCTCAGGGAGTTCCGTCATATCTTCGCCGACAGCGGGGCTATCCTCTTCTTCCTCGTCGTCCCCTTCGCCTATCCCTTCCTCTACTCCGCCCTCTATGGGAGCGAAGTCGTGCGGGAGGCGCCACTGGTCGTCATCGACAAGAGCCACACGGCACACTCGCGCGAATTCATTCGCCGTGTCGATGCCTCACCCGATGTACGTGTGGTGGCGCATGTCGCAGGGGAGTCAGAGGCCTACCGCCTCATCGGGGAGGAGCGTGCCTACGGCATCTTGATTATCCCCGAGGACTTCGACCGTATGCTGATGAGCGGGCGCCAAGCGCACGTCGACCTGCATGCGACCTTCGTCTCCGCACTCTACTATAAGGCCTTCTCTCTGGCGACGACCGAGGTAGCGCTGACGATGGGGCGCGAAATCGAAGCGGAGCGCCACCACGGTCCCTCCAGCGAAGCCACACGTATCTCCGTCCGCCCTATCGAGAGCGAATGGATCGTACCCTACAACCCGCAAGGGGGCTTCCAAGGCTTCCTCCTGCCTGGGGTACTGGTGCTGATCATCCAGCAGACGCTCCTCATCGGCATCGCGATGATGTCGGGGACGCAGCGTGAGCGTGGCGGGCTGAGCACGCCTGTGCAGTACGTCGGTGGGCACTACGTCAGCGTGATGCGCCTCCTCATAGGTCGTGCGATCTGCTACTTCACCCTCTACTCGGTGACGTCGCTCTTCACGCTGGTCGTCGCACCCTGGCTCTTCGGCCTGCCACAGCTGACGGACTTCACGACCTATGTGCTGCTCTTCCTGCCGATGATCCTGGCGATGATCTTCTTCTCTCTCGGCTGTAGTCTCCTGACGCGCCACCGTGAGAAGGCGATGATCCTATGGGTCTTCACCTCGGTGCCCTTCCTCTTCCTCACGGGGCTGTCGTGGCCTCTGTCGGCTATCCCTGGCCCCCTGCGCGCGCTGGGCTATCTCATCCCTTCAACGCCAGGCGTCCAAGCCTTCGTCGCCGTGAGCAGTATGGGCGCACAGCTCTCCGACATCCTACCGCAGTACCTCACGCTGTGGGTACAGGCTCTGGTCTACTTCCTGATCACGTCCTTCGCCTACGCTCGCATGCTGCGCCGCTCTTAGCGCATCACTTAGTACGATCAAACGTGCGAGGCCCGGAGCATCTCTGCTTCGGGCTCGCGTGCTTTATGGCACCAAGATAAGACTATTTGCGCTCAAGCATCATACGGTAGCGCAACTTCGGAGTCCGTCCCTTCGGAGAGAAAAGCAGGAAGCAGTAGTCAAATGATTTCCTACGAGTACGAATAAAAGTTGCAGACAAATAGCTGATGAGTTTGATCTACGTGCGCGGCTCTAAAATCTACGTACGTAGTCTTTCGGATTTACGTACATAGTCTTTAAGACTACGTGCATAGACAGAGGAAAAGCACTACGGGAAGCTCCCATTTTCTTCACGGGAATGTAGATTTTGCTCCGCAGGGCAAGAAAAATTCCCGTGATGGGGTTCGCCCCCACGAAGGGCTATTCTTGCATCATAAGCCGATAATCCATATCTTGCACGTTGATAATCACGGGGGTGCGGTCGCACAGACCCGCATCCTCCCTCCCCCAAGAATACAAGCGACTAAGTATAGTCCATCTCTCCATGCAGCAAATCACCCTCTCCCAAGTCCTACCCGAGGTCTTCCGTGAGCGTACCGATCTCATCTCCGAGGTCTGGCGACAGGAGCTCAGCCTCGAGCGGGGCAAGCACTATCTCATAGAAGCCTCTTCCGGCGCTGGTAAGTCGTCCTTCTGTAGCTTCGTCTACGGCTGGCGTGGCGACTACTCGGGGCGCATTGCCTTCGACGGACAAGATATCCGCGCACTCTCCGCCTCGGCCTGGGGGCGCATCCGACGTGAATCCCTGAGCTTCCTCTTCCAGGATATGCGCCTCTTCGGCGAGCTAACGGCTTGGGACAACGTGTGGATCAAGAACCAACTCACAGGGCACAAGGACCGCCAGACTATCGAGGGCTACTTCGAGGCGCTCGGTATTGCCGACAAGCTCAAGAGTCCCGCACGCCTGCTCTCCCTCGGACAGCAGCAGCGTCTTGCCGCTATCCGATCGCTCTGTCAGCCCTTCGACTTCCTCCTCCTCGACGAGCCCATCAGCCACCTCGATGAGGCGAACGGCCGCACGCTCGCAGGGCTCATCACCGCCGAAGCCACCGCCCAAGGTGCCTCCGTCATCGTCACCTCCGTAGGCAAGCACCTACCGCTGGAGTATCACCACACCTACCAGCTATAGCCCCATGAATAGACTTGTCATACGCCTACTGAGCCGTCATATCAGCCCACTGCAGCTCTTCGGCTTCTTCGTCGCCAACCTCATCGGCATGGCGATCATCCTACTCGGGTGCCAGTTCTACCAAGATGCGACGAGCATCCTCGGTGCGAAGGACCGCTTCATGAAGGGCGACTACATCATCATCAGCAAGCAGGTACGCGGCGGCATCTTCAGCGGGAAGAAGAGTAACAGCTTCTCCACCAGCGAAATCGAAGAGCTATCGAAGCAAGACTTTGCCCTACGTGTCGGGCGCTTCCTCCCCCTCGAAGTTCCGCGTGTCGGCAGGCCTGACGCTCGGCATCGGGATGTCGACATATATGTTCTTCGAAGCCGTACCCGAAGAGTTCCTCGACGTGAAGGCCGAGGACTGGAAGTACGATCCGAATAGCGATGAGGTGCCGATCATCATCCCACGCAACTACCTCGGGCTGTACAACTCTGCCTTCGCGCAGAGCCAGGGCCTTCCGCTTCTCTCCGAGGCGACGATGAGTAGCCTTCCCCCTCCAGCTCGACCTCTCGGGTGCTGGCGAAGAGGTCCAGCTACGTGGCCGTATCGTAGGCTTCTCCAACCGCCTCAATACGCTACTCGTCCCCCTCCCCTTCCTCGAGGCGATGAATGAACGCTTGGCACCAGGTGCCGAAGCCCCCTCGACACGCCTCATCGTCGAGGTCAAGAGTCCTTCCGATCCAGCCATTACGCTCTACCTGCGTGACCACCACTATGAGAGCGAAGGTGAGCGCCTCGCATCGGGCGAATCGATGTACCTCCTGCGACTCCTCGCGGGGCTTGTCTTAGCTATCGGGGTACTCATCTCCGCCCTCTCAGTATATCTGCTTCTCCTCTCGATATACCTGCTCCTGCAGAAGAATACGCGACAGATCGAGGATCTCCTACTGCTCGGCTACACGCGTAGTGCCGTCATCCGCCCCTACATCGCACTGACGCTCATCGTACAGTGTGCTGTCCTCGGCCTCAGTCTCGTCGCAGTGGCCTATGCGCGTGGCTACTATATCGAGGCAGCCCAGCGTCTGCTCTCTGACGAAGTAAGCGGAGGGCTTGGTACGACCGCCCTCATCGGTGTCGGCATCTTCCTCATCACAGCACTCATCAATACGCTATCCATCCGTCACAAGGTGCACAGCCTACGCCTCTTCGCTAAGGCATAGCCTCCACTAAGCATCACAAAAGCATAAGCCCGTGCCCCTAGATGTGGGAGCACGGGCTTATGCTTTTATCGGCTATTCAGCGGGCTACGGCGAGGGGCGATTAGCCGAGTGCCTTGCGCAGCTCATCGAGCTGCTGACGGATCTGCCGTAGGCGGAGCAGCGTATCGGCGCGCGACTCGAGGGAGGACTGACGGACACGAAGCTGGGCATTCGCCCCCTCGATCGTCATCCCCTTCTCTCGCAGAAGGAGCTGTATGGTGCGTAGCGTCTCGATATCCCGCTCGGTGTACTGCCGCACGCCCTTAGGCGAGATGTGAGGCGATACTTGCGGGAAGACACTCTCCCAGTAGCGGACCGTCGAGACGGGCTCACCGAGCTGGTGCGCCACCTCCTTGATGCGGTAGAAGAGTCGCTTAGCCATAGCTGCGAGAGCTTACTTAGCTGCGGGGATGTAGGTCTCGAGGAGCTTGACCTTGCCCACGGGTGTGAGGGTGAGCGAAGGATTGGAAGCAGGGACGAGTACGCTCTGACCCTGATGCAGCTCGACGACCGTGCCGTCAGCATCCGTCAGACGCACGCCACCCTCCATACAGATGTAGATGACGAAGCTATCCAGCTGAGACCAGTCGCGAGCGAGTGGCGCATCGAGGTCGAGGAGGTTCGTCTCGAAGTAGCGGCAAGATACCAGCTCGACGGGAGCATCTACCTGAGGCGTGTAAGCCGTGCGGTAGTCCTCCTCGAGGTGATAGTCGATGGCGTCCTTCGCCAGCTCGGTATGAAGCTCACGCTTGTTGCCTGCGGCATCCGTACGATCGTAGTCGTAGATACGGTAGGTGATATTGGAGGTCTGCTGGATCTCAGCGATGAAGCAGCCTGCACCGATAGCGTGGACACGACCTGCGGGGAGGAAGAAGACGTCACCAGCATTCACTTCGTACTCAGCAAGAGCCTCGACGATGGTACCTTCTTCGATACGGCGCACGTAGTCCTCAGGCGAAGACTGCATGGCGAAGCCGCTATAGAGCTTAGCCCCTGGAGTCGCGTTGATGACGTACCACATCTCGGTCTTCCCGAAGGAATTGTGACGCTTGAGGCCGAGGGCATCATCGGGATGCACCTGGATAGAGAGGTAGTCGCGGGCATCGATGAACTTGATGAGCAGGGGGAAGCGACGGCCGAAGCGCTCGAGGACGCTCTTACCGACGAGCTCTTCGCCGTAGGTATGGATCAGTTCGTCGAGGTTCTTCCCAGCGAGTGGGCCAGCTGCGACGACGGAGTAATTGTCGTCGACGTGAGAGATTTCCCAGCTCTCACCGACCTTCTTATCGTCGGGAGTAAGGCCTTTGAATGGGCGGATAGCACTGCCGCCCCAGATGACTTCCTTCAAGAGAGGCTCGAAGGTCAGGGGATATAGCTTATTGATAGACATGATGGGATGTATGATATCGTGGAGATATATGTGGATTGTCGGATGACGGTGCAAAGGTAGTCATTATAGCCTCTACACCCTATTCATAGATAGGTACAAAGAGAAGAAGCGAGCGCTTAGACCGCAGGGAGGTTCATCCCCGTGATGCGGCGATAGAGGTCGAGGGCGTAGATATCCGTCATCCCCGAGATATAGTCCAGCGTGCTCTGGATGCGTCCGTACATCGTGGGTTGCCCCATCTCATACTGGCTACTTACGCGACTGAGGAGCGTGCGGCTGTACTGGTAGTCGGGGTGAAGCTGTGCCTTGAGGAGCTGATCCAGCAGGGCGGTGAAGATACGATGCCCTGCGAGCTCGACATCGACGACCTCGCGAGCCCGATAGATGCGGGCATAGGCCGTCTGGCTACAGGCCTCGTAGGCCGCCTTCGTGCGTGGCTCGAGGTGATGGATGAGGCTACCAGAGAAGGTCCCCGCGAGGATCGCTTGCTCGGCATCGAGGAAGATACCTGCAGCCTCCTCGACCAAGAGGTTGATGACCTTGGAGCGCAGGTAAGCCGTCTGCTCGTTGGGGTCGGTGATATGCCGAAGGCCCTGCTGCACCTCCCACAGCTCGTCCTCGGAGAAGAAGGCCGAGAGCAACCTCTGTGCCTCCTCACGACTCAGTATGTGGAGCTTCGCGGCATCCTCGATGTCCATAATCTGATAGCATATATCGTCTGCAGCCTCCACGAGGTAGACCAGCGGATGGCGGGCATAGCTCAGCGCCGAGGCGGTGCGTCGCTCGAGCCCCAGCTCTGTGGCGACCTCCTTCATCGTCTCCTCTTCGGTGGCGAAGAAGCCGAACTTACTCTTCCCTCCTGCCAAGAGACTACTATAGGGATACTTCACGATGCTCGCCACCGTGCTATACGTCAGAGCGAAGCCCCCAGGACGGCGACCACGGAACTGATGTGTCAGGAGGCGGAAGGCATTCGCATTCCCCTCGAAGTAGAGGAAGTCCTCCCAGCGTCCGCCCTCGGCACGTACCAAAGGCTCCCAGCGCTTCCCTGGGCCTTCACCGAAGTAAGCGCTGATCGCACGCTCTCCGCTGTGTCCGAAGGGCGGATTCCCCATATCGTGTGCCAGACACGCAGCGCTGACGATGGCACTGATCCCCGAGCGGAAGGGCGTCTCACGATCGGAGGGATAGCGCTCGGAGAGCACCTCCCCGACGATGTTGCCCAGCGAGCGCCCGAGGCAGCTCACCTCGAGGCTATGCGTCAGGCGGTTGTGCACGAAGATGTTCCCAGGGAGTGGGAAGACCTGCGTCTTATTCTGTAGGCGACGGAAGGCAGGCGAGAAGACTAAGCGGTCATAGTCCCGCTCGAAGTCGCTTCGTGCCCAGCCCCGCGACTGGGGGCGCTCTGCGCGGTCTGCACCCAGACGGCGGTCAGAGAGGAGTTGGGTCCAATGCATTGGCTTAGGATCGAGAGCGAGCAGGGAGACTCCCCGCTCGTAGTAAGGAGATGAATGATACCACAAAGGTAGTGCATCTAAGCGCTTTAACCCTCATCTCCCCCCGAGATCAGGATACATGCCCCGAAGGAGGTGATGTGAACTAATATAGGTCGGCGCGCTGACCTATATTGAGATTGTTGCACAGAGTCCTGTTTCCTATTTAGAGTGCTAAGGCATCGTGCGCCCAGCTCCCCGATACACCTCTCCGAAGTGACCGAGCAAGCCCTACGCCTTATCACATATATTCCTCTTATCCTGCGAAGGAAAAAGTGTCCTTCTCATGAAGGAAAGAGCGCCTTCACATAGTGGTTTTTCAGTATCTATGCACGTAGTCTTAAAGACTAGGTACGTAAATCCAAATGTCCACGTACGTAGATATTAGAGCCACGTACGTAGCCCAAACTTATTTGCCACTCGTCCACAACTTTTATCCCTACGCGGAGCAACAGTCTCATATTGGTCGAGAAGCGAAGCTATATAGGTCGATATATGTGACCTATATTGGTTCGAGCAGTGACCTATATAGGTTCGTCCGGTGACCTATATAGGTCGCTATCCCCCTCCTCCACAGCTCGGAGCAGCGAAGCGATATACATCTGAATATCAATCACTAACGAAGCGCCTTTAGTCTCCCATTTCCCCGCTCTACTCTTCGGCACAGCGACATCCTTTGCTCCCAGGATAATAGGAGGAGCGAAATGCCCGTTTGAGCTAGTAGCTAAGTGATCACACGGAGCGGCCTCTTTTGTGGATATATCCCTATATTTGCAGTATATAGATGCCCCCAATTAACTACACATCATAGCGACTTATGAAACGAATCAAACATTACCTTCTCCTCTTAGCAGTCCTTGCCCTCGGGCTCTCCAGCTGTAGCAAGGACCAAGCTTACCAGCATGCCCTGCCGGCTGATGCCTTCTCGGTATGCTCCTTCGACCTCAAGTCCATGGCCAAGAAAGCCGGCGTCACCAACAGTAAGGATGGCGAGCTACAGAAGCGTCTCACCGAGATGCTGAGCGACAGCGAGGAGGCCGAAGCCTACTACAAGGAGCTCATCCAAAACCCCAGCAAGAGCGGTGTCGACCTCAAGAGCCCCGTCTTCCTCTTCTCCAATGAAAAGGTCAGCCTCGGCTACCTCCTGCGTGTAGATGACAAGAGCAAGCTCGAGGCCTGTGTGAACAAGCTCCGTAAGCTCCGCAACAAGGATGCTGCAGCTCTCAAGGCCGAGGACGGCATCTTCTTCGATATCGACGAAGACTCCACCGAACCCGAAGATGTCGAATACGATGAGAGTGAGTACGACACCATCGAAGAGACCAGCGACACGACAGCCCACCAGTCCCCGATCTCTACCTATCATGTCTCAGGGAATGTCACGGTCTACGCCTTCAATGACAAGGCTTTCATCTCCCTCAACACCAGCGAGTCGACCATCGAAGAGACGAAGCAGCTCGCTAAGCAGTACCTCAGCCAGACCAAGGACAAGAGCTATGTAGCTACCCCAGCCTTCCGTGACCTCGAGGACCAGAAGGGCGATATCCGCGGTGTCCTCTCGATGTCAAAGTTCCTGGACTCCAGCTATGGCAAATCAATGACTAAGAACATTGTAGGCCTTTCGGATGCCACCAACTTCGATGGCATCGATATGAAGAAGTGCTACATGCTCTACTCAGTCTCCTTCGAGACGGGCGAAGTCGTAGGTACCATGACCTATGGTAGCGAAGACAAGGAGATCCTTAAGAAGCTCAAGAAGATCGCCGAGGAAGTCTCTCCCAAGTCCGTACAGGATGACCTCGTGAAGTACCTCCCCAAGGATAGCTACATAACCGCTGCTGCTACGATCAGCGCACAGAAGCTCCTCGAGCACTACAGCAAGCTCCCTACCTTCAAGGAAGCACTCTCAAACCTCAAGGAGGAAGGTATCGATATCGAAGCTATTGCTCCCACCCTCGGAGAGGAGATCGCCTTCACCTTCCCCCACATCAACGCGGAGCAGTCGGAATTCGGCCTCGTAGGCTACCTCAAGACGAAGGATGCTACGCTCGTGGACATGCTCTACCAGCAGGCTGAGAAGGAGCACTCTGGCAGATACATCAAGGACGGTGGTGAGCACCGCTATCGCAATGCGGATGATCCCTTCTTCTTCGGCTACCAAGATGGTGTGACCTATATGGCCTACGGCGGTATGGGAAGAGAGCTGCTCTTCAAGACGTCGGGTGAGAACTTCACGAAGCACAGCGACTACAGCTCGCTCAAGAAGGGCAACAGCTTCTCCTACATCGACCTGAAGAAGCTCCTGACGACGGCTCCTACCTCTGATCTGCTCCAGATGTTTATCGGCGAGAAGGCCAAGGCCTTCCGCGTCCTCCAGTCCCTGAGCTTCACGGCCACCAATCTCGATGGTAAGATGAGCCTGAAGATCGACTCGAAGGAGAACTCGCTGAAGACGCTCGCAGACCTCTTCGCCGCCCTGCGATAATCCCTCACGATCAGCGCTCTGCACCGAGCGCCCCCCTTACGCAGTGCCTCGCCCCTCGATCTGAGGAGCGGGGCACTGCGCATTTAGCGGGCACTCACCCGCCAGATAGTCGGAATAGAATGCGTACCTTTGTGCCACTGTGCAAGGGATTTGCACGACGTACATTCCATCATTTACTCCCTCCCGCATGCAGCAAGATACCCCTACATTTTCGCCGAAGCGATGGGGCTGGTTCGGTCTGAGCCCTCTCATCGTCTTCCTCTCCGTCTATCTACTGACCTCGATTTGTGCAGGGGACTTCTATAAGATGCCCATCACGGTGGCCTTCACAGTAGCCTCGATCTATGCCGTCGCTATCACCCGCGGCATCAAGCTCGAGGAGCGTATCCGCCAGTACTCACGTGGTGCCTCCGACCCGAATATCCTCCTGATGATCTGGATCTTCGTCTTGGCTGGTGCCTTCGCTACAGGTGCTAAGAGTATGGGTGCCATTGACGCGACCGTGAACCTCATCCTCTCGCTCCTCCCCCTCCTCGCTCCTCCTCCCTGGACTCTTCATCGCGGCGTGCTTCATCTCCCTCTCCATCGGCACGAGTGTCGGCACGGTCATCGCCCTCGTACCCATCGCCCTCGGGCTCGGTGAGAGCCTCGGGCTATCGAATGCCTATGTAGCTGCCGTCGTCACGGGGGGCGCCTTCTTCGGCGACAACCTCTCGTTCATCTCCGACACGACTATCGCTGCGACCCGCACACAGGGCTGTAGCATGAAGGATAAGTTCCGTGCGAACATCGCTATCGTCCTACCAGCCGCCATCATCGCTCTCGTCCTCTACTTCGTCGTCGGGCTGGAGCTCCCTGCCGTACGTCCCTCGGGCGAAGGCTCCTTCCTCCTCACCCTCCCCTACCTCCTTGTCCTCGTGGCGGCCGTCGCTGGAATGAACGTGCTGGGCGTCCTCACCCTCGGCATCATCGCCTGCGGTGCTGTCGGGCTGGGTACAGGTACGCTACCCGCCTGGGACTGGATAGCCGCTCTCGGCAGTGGTATCACGGGCATGGGCGAGCTAATCATCGTGACACTGATGGCAGGCGGTGTACTCGAGCTCATCCGCTACAACGGCGGTATCGATTACCTCCTCAGGCACCTCACGCGTGGCATCAGTGGCAAGCGCGGGGCTGAGCTGACTATCGCTATCCTAGTCTCTGTGGCCAACCTCTGCACAGCAAACAATACGATCGCTATCCTCACCACGGGCAAGGTATCCCGTGAGATCACGAAGCAGTACGGCCTCGATCCTCGCAAGACGGCAAGTATCCTCGATACCTTCTCCTGCTTCGTGCAGGGACTCATCCCCTATGGTGCACAGCTCCTCCTTGCTTCGAAGCTCGCAGGTGTGTCGCCCATGGACATCGTCCCCAACCTCTACTATCCCTTCATCATGGGTGGCTGCGCACTGCTCTCGATCCTCCTGCGCTTCCCACGCCGCTACTCCCGCTGACCCGTCATGCCTACCATCGAGCTATACCCTATACCTTGGGGACAAGAGCCCCCAGCACATCTGCGACAGATCTATGAGGAAGCCTTCCCTCCCGAAGAGCGTCGTCCGTGGACGCAGCTCTTCGGCCCAGAGCGCTGCGAACATATAGCTCAGCTCATCCTCTCCGATGACGAGGTCGTGGGCTTCGTCGTAGGCTGGGAGCTACCTTCATCACATTACTTTGAGTACCTTGTCATTGATCCCAATCGAAGAGGACAAGGCCTTGGTAGTAAGGTACTCCAGCTGCTGGGACAGCTCTACGATGACGAATATCCCATCGTCCTCGAAGCCGAACCAGCGGGCTACTCACCGATGGCGGAGCGACGCTTAGCCTTCTATGCACGCTTTGGGCTCATCGTACAGCCCTTCGACTACCGCCAGCCACCCTATGGAGCAGACCTCCCCTGGGTCGATCTACACTTACTCTCTAATCGCTCTCTGCAGGAAGCAGACTTCCTCCGCATCCAGCAGGAGATCCACCGCCAAGTCTACCGTATCTCTTCAGACAAGTAATGTCTATCCAACAAGTAAAGCCCTATGAATAACTTCACCTTCCGCAATCCCACCAAGCTCGTCTTCGGCAAAGACAGCATCCTGGAGCTCCCGAAGCTCCTTCCCTCAGATGCCAAGATCCTCCTCACCTTCGGCGGGGGTAGCGTCAAGCGTAATGGTGTCTACGAAGCCGTCATCAGTCAGCTCAGTGGCTTCCAGACCGTAGAGTTCTGGGGCATCGAACCTAACCCCAAGGTAGAGACCCTGCGTAAGGCTATCGCACTTGGGAAGCAGGAGGGAGTCACCTTCGTCCTCGCAGTGGGCGGAGGGAGTGTCCTCGATGCCAGCAAGCTTATCGTCAATGCTATCCCCTCGGAGCGTGATGCTTGGGATCTCGTACTACATGGGGCTGACCGAAGCGTCCAGACCCTTCCACTTGGCACCGTGCTGACGATCCCCGCTACGGGCTCAGAGATGAACCGTGGAGCCGTGATCTCCAGCGAAGCGACACATGAGAAGTTCGGCTTCTACAACGAATATCCTCTATTCTCGATCCTCGATCCGAGCTATACCTATTCCCTACCCGACTACCAGATAGCGTGCGGTATCGCCGATAGCTTCATCCACGTCGTAGAGCAGTACCTCACCCGTGTCGGGGAGAGTCCTCTCATGGATCGCTGGGCAGAAGGCATTCTACTCACCCTCATCGAGGAGGCAGACAAGATCAAGGCTCAGCCTGCAGACTACGATGCACGTGCCACCTTCATGCTCTCGGCGACGATGGCACTCAATGGCTTCATCTCTATGGGCGTGACACAAGACTGGGCGACCCATCGCATAGGGCATGAGATCACGGCTCTCACGGGGCTAACGCATGGTCACACACTGGTCATCGTCCTACCCGCCCTCCTCAGAGAGCAGGCTGGCAAGGGGAAGCATGCCAAGCTCCTGCAGTATGCCTCCCGTATCTGGGGTCTTACCGAGGGTAGTGAGGACGAACGCATCACTCAGGCTATCGACAAGACGGAAGCATTCTTCCGTTCGCTTGGTCTCGAGACGCGTCTCGCTGAGCGTGGCTTCGGAGATGACCTACGCGAAGAGGTCGTCCGTCGCTTCCGTGAGCGTGGCACCCTCCTCGGTGAAGATCAAGACATCGACCACGAAGCAGTAGCACGCATCCTTGCTCGCTGCTAATCCCCCCTTATCATACACAAAACCTCCTCTATGACTCTTGCCATCCTTGCCGTCTCACCCCAAGGGATCCAGACGGCTAAGCCAATCCTATCCAACTATCCCGATGCTCGCCTCTTCTCCACTCACCCTGGGGAAGGGGTCGAGCACATCGATCATATCCAGTCGTTCGTAGCCGAGCAGTTCACCGCATTCGAAGGGTGGATCTTCATCGGAGCTATGGGTATCTGTGTGCGTAGCATCGCTCCACTGATCGGGCACAAGTACACCGATCCAGCGGTGATCAACATCGACAGCACGGGGCGCCACGTCGTCTCCGTCCTCTCTGGACACATCGGCGGTGCCAACGAGCTGACGCGTGACCTCGCTGCCCTCCTCGGTGCCGAGCCAGTCATCAGCACGCAGACTGACAATACAGGCCTGTGGGCTCTGGATCTCTTCTCTCGCCGCTATGGCTGGGTGACCAAGGCCAGCTCCGAGGGGCTGAACCGTCCCATCGCTCTCTATACAAATAGGGAAAAGACCGCCCTCCTCCTCGAGGTGCAGGACAAGGGTACAAGCGAGCTGGAGCGTACCAAGGCCGACCATGTCGACGTCTATTACTCACGTGAGGAGCTTATCCCTCGTCTCTCCGAGTACGCGCTGCTCCTCGTCGTCTCCTACCGAGCACTGGAGACCGACCTACTCCCCGTCGTGCACTTCATCCCGCCCGTATTGAGCCTCGGCCTCGGCTGCCGCTATCAGTGCGACCCCAAGGATATTGTCAGCTATATCCTCGGTGAGATACACCGTCACGGCTTCTTCCCCGAGGCCATCCACCATTTGGCGACCATCGATCTCAAGAAGGACGAGCCGCTCCTGCATGAGCTCGCCGCGACCCTCCAGCTCACTCCCGAGATCTACACCGCAGCCGACCTGGCAGACGTAGAGGTCGCTAATCCCTCGAAGAAGGTCCACGAGGTGACGGGCGTATGGGGCGTAGCTGAGAGCACGGCACGCTATGCTGCCTCCCTCGGCAGTCTTGTCCTCGAGAAGCAGAAGGGCATGCTCCACAATGGCAATGACTTCACCTTCGCTCTGGCTGTAGAGCGCAGTGCAGAGCGCCGCGGACATATCGAGATCGTCGGTGCAGGTCCTGGTGACCCCGACCTCATCTCCATCCGTGGTCGTCAGTGGCTGGAGATCGCTGACCTCATCCTCTATGCGGGAAGCCTCGTCCCTCGTGCTCTCACGCTATGCGCTAAGCCAGGTGCTACGGTGCGTAGCTCTGCTGACATGAACCTCGAGGAGCAGTTCGCTCTGATGAAGGAGTTCTACGACAAGGGTCTCATCGTCGCCCGCCTTCACACCGGTGACCCCTGTATCTACGGGGCTATCCAGGAGCAGATGGCCTTCTTCGATGCCTATGGGATGAGCTACCATATCACCCCAGGGATCTCGTCCTTCCAGGCGGCAGCTGCAGAGCTCCGCTCACAGTTCACCATCCCCGAGAAGACGCAGACCATCATCTTGACGCGTGGCGAAGGCCGCACGAAGATGCCCGAGACGGAGCAGCTTCACCTCTTGGCTCGCTCACAGAGCACGATGTGTATCTTCCTCAGCGCGGGTATCGTCGACGACGTACAGCGCCAGCTCCTTGAGCACTATCCCGAGGATACGCCCGTCGCGGCCTGCTACCACCTGACGTGGCCTGACCAGCGTATCTACCGTGGCGTACTGCGTGACCTCGCACAGATTGTCCACGAGAACAAGCTCACCCTGACGACGATGATCGTCGTCGGCGAAGCCATCGACAATCGCAAGGGGCTCTCTCGCCTCTATGCCGATGAGTTCAAGCACCTCTTCCGCAAGTAGTCTCTCGCGCTACCCAAGAGAGTAGCCAACGAGAGCAAAAGGTCACGGCCTCCATCCCTACCGAGTAGAGATGGAGGCCGTGACCTTTTATATGGGGAGCGTATATCTGCTTAGATGAGGCTGTAGCCGAGAGTCCAGCCCTCTATTTAGAGTGCTAAGGCATCGTGCGCCCAGCTCCCCGATATACCTCTCCGAAGTGATACGCAAGCCCTTCGCCTTATCGCGAGTATTCCTCTTATCCAGCGAAGGGAAAAGCATTGTTCTCGTGAAGAAAAAAGTGCCTTCACATAGTGGTTTTCTCTATCTACGTACGTAGTCTTAAAGACCAGGCACGTCAATCTAAATATCCACGTACGTAGATATTAGAGCCACGTACGTAGCCCAAACTTATCTGCCACTCGTCCACAACTTTTATCCCTACGCGGAGCAACAACCTAATATAGATCACTTCACAAAGCTATATAGGAAGCAGTCCAAAGCCATATAGCTTTGGACTGCTTCCTATATATAGTTCTACCTACGCACCCATATACCTATATATGGGATCATTGCGCAAGGCTATCTCTTAGATATCGAAGGTCGCCGAGAGATAGAGGCGACGAGGACGGTTAGGCCCATAGATGTAGTCCGAAGCTCGTCCAGGACCCATATCGGTATCCTTCTGATAAGCATTGAGGAAGTTCTGTACCCCCGCATCCAGCGTGAGCTTCACCAGCGAAGTGAGGCTGATGGCATAGCTCACACGGAAGTCAAGATCAACAAAGGGCTTTGCCTTGTATAGGTAAGCTGACCCTGCATTCTGCCCACGATAGTGCGTCCCATCACGCACGACATCAAAGTGCCCCAGAGCATTCAGCTCATTAGCTTGGAGGTTGAGATCCCCCACTCCTTCGTAGGCGGCATGAGGTACCTTCATCGAGCCCGTATAGGTGCCCGAGAGGACGAAGCTCAGAGCAGAGGTAGGACGAAGCGTAGCGGTCAGATAGCCGTAGAGATTAGGGGTACGCTCGTAGTCTCGTGTGGTGACCTTGGCCTGCGTAGGATTGTCTTCATCAGCATCGAAGAGCACCTTGTCCTGCCCGTAGAGGCTGCGCTGTAGGGTCACGCCGCCCTGCAGGTCGAAGAGGCGCTGGTACGCCAGACGAGCCTCGAAGCTCAGGCCATAGACCTTGCTCATCCCGTCACGAGCGTTGATGATCGTGATGACCTTGCGCCCCGTCTTGGGGTCGAGGACACCATCCTCGTTGTCTGGAGTGAACTTGTCTCGGATCCAGGTAGCGAAGCCTTCACCCATGAGGTTGAGCTGCCAGCCCTTCCCCAGCGTGGTGTACCAGTCGAAGGAGGCGCTGAGACTGCGAGAGCGCTCTTCCTTCAGATCCTTCGCTAGGACACGCTCCTTGGGCTCACCACCCGCCAGCGTGACATGCATCTCCTCATCGAAGAACTGAGGAGCACGGAAGCCTTCGCTGTAAGAGAGGCGCAGACTGAGGTCCTTGGTAGGATTGAAGCGTACGTTTGCTCTGGGGCTGAAGATGAGGAGCGGGTCAATGCTCTTCTGCCCCCCTTGCGTCAGACGGACATAGTCGAAGCGCCCACCGAGGAGGAAGTTCCACCGGTCGGTCGAATACTCCAGCTGGTCGTACTGAGACCAAGTCGTTGTGACCTGATCGATCCCATGAGCACGGTAGCCACTCTTATCGTTGAGCGTCGAGTAAGCACCCTCAGCACCTACCGTAAGAGTAAGTGACTTGGGGAACTTGTGGACATAGGTACCGCCCCCCCTGGAAGTCAAAGCCCTTGGTCTCGCCATAGGCTGTCAGTGCCTTGAGAGCATCGTCATAGGCCTTCTGATACACCTCGGCCTGCTTCTTCTCCTCGTCAGTGCCTTGGGCATTACCACGAGGGAGGTTGATCAGGGGCTTCAGAAGCTCATCGGCGTAGTTGCCCCCACCATAGTAGCTCTTACGCAGGACCTTCTGCCCCGAGGCATAGAGACTGAAGCTGTCGTTGCCCTCAGCAGTCGTCTGGTCGAAGCGTAGGCTTCCCCCATCGACGAAGTGCTGGAGGTACTCAGCGATACGAGCTTGGAAGGGTGCTTCGCTCAGGCGATCACCACCACGACGATACTCGTGCATGGAGCGGTATTCAGCCGTCAGCTTGCCATAGATGCCCGTCTTGTAGTAGGCACGGAAGCCGAGGGCTCTATTCTTCAGTTCGGGAATATCGGTGAAGTCATCCCCATCGACATCCACGATCCCTCGAGAGGAATGCTGACCGAAGATCATCGCAGCAGCACGGCGGTCTTCGCTGACCAGAGAACCGTTGAACGAGGTGGTAGGCATCAGCGAAGTGTATGCCCCCCTTGTTCTGCTGGAAGGAAGTATAGCTCTGGCGAAGGCTAGCGGTATTGCGCAGAGGCTCTCTTGTGATCACATTGATCACCCCACCGACGGCATTAGCACCGAAGAGGGCTGATCCACCCCCACGTACCACCTCGACACGCTCGATCATAGAGGCAGGGATCTGCTCCAGACCATAAACGCCAGCAAGCGAGCTGAAGATAGGACGGCTATCGATGAGGATCTGAGAATAAGCCCCTTCAAGCCCGTTGATACGCACTTGGTTGAAGCCACAGTTCTGACAGTTGTCCTCGATGCGAAGACCTGGCTGGAAGCGGAGACCTTGGCTGAGGTTCTCCGAATTGGTCTTCTTGAAGATCTCCTGCGAGAGGACGGTGACAAGGCTCGGTGCATGACGGCGAAGCGTCTCCTGACGATTAGCCGAGACGACGACCCCATCGAGGTCAATACTCTGCTGCTGGAGGTAGAGATCGAGGTGGCGACTATTCCCAGCTTTCGATACCGACACGGCTCTCCTCCACCCCATAGCCCACGAGACGTGCTTGGATGGTATAAGAGCCCGGAGCAAGGCCTTGGATGGAGAATGCTCCATGGACATCGGTCGTCGTACCAATAGTCGTCCCCTTGATGAGAACCTGGACATTAGGAAGGGCTTCGTGAGTCGAAGCATCGACGACGGTACCCACGATACTCCCCGTCGTCGCTGAGTGCTGTGCCTGAGCTTGCCCAAGGGCCACAAGGACAAGGCTCAGCAGTAGTGCCATACGGCAAATAATACTCTTCATGTATACTATAAGTTGATTATACGAATCGGACCAACAACAGAGCAAGACGTAGTCCTCCCAGCGCAACTCACCCGTCAAAGGATCCAGGGAAAGGGCTACATGTCGAGCGGAGAGAGAGGCTTTCTCGAGAGCGATTCCTCGGTAGAGCGAGGGATCTTGTTCTGTTTAGGTCTACACAAAGTTAAACACAGAAAGCACAACTATGGATCACCTACCCACAAAATACCTATTGCTGGGGATAGACTGATACCCGCTAATAAGCTAATAAATAGGTCACGGCCTCCATCTCTACTCGGTAGAGATGGAGGCCGTGACCTATTATTAATAAGGAATAGTCCTTAGTCCTTCTTGCGCTGAGCGATAGAGCCCGAAGACTTATCGTAGCGGTTGGAGCGACCGCCGAAGAAGAAGGGCAGGATGACCGTGAAGACCAAGAGAGCCCCAGCACGACGAGGCCCGTGATCCAGGCCTTGGTCAAGTCGGCAGAGGTGATGGGGAGTTCGACACCCCACATCCCAAGGAGATAGAAGGCCAGCGTGGCCAGGAGAAGCAGCGTGATGATGCCGCCAAAGATGTACTTCATAAGTCAGATCTGTCTGAGGGGTTAGAGTTGATCAAGAATCTCTTGCTTCTTCTTGTCGTAGTCTTCCTGCGTGATGACGCCCTCGCTGAGGAGGAGCTTGAGCTGCGTGAGGCGACGAAGCAGTGGATCATCGGAGCCGAGGTCCTCGGTCTTTACCTGAGGAGCCTCGGGTGCAGGAGTTGCAGGAGCAGGCTCTTCGCCATTTATGGTCTGAGTGAGCTTCTTACCCAGCTCCAGACCAAGCCCCATCTGCAGACCTGCGGCACCGATACCACCTTCGTTACGAGCAGCATCGCGCAGAGCCTCGAGACGCTGCATCTCTTCGTAGCTGATACCGGCTTCACTGGCAGCAAGGCTCTCGGCCGTGATGTCTGCTACGCGAGCGATACGCTGGCTCGTAGCCTGATCATAGTGGGTACCCGTGATACGCACATCCGTCAGCTCAATCCCCAGCTCGTTGAGGATGGGTGCCATCGTAGATTGGAGTTCGCGAGAGATCTCGGGCAGTCGGCCGTCGATCTCGGTGATGGGATACTGATGTGCATGGAGGATAGAGGCGATCTGCTGGTAGGCACGCTCGACGATGACACTCTGGAGTGCACTTACCTCATAGTTAGCGACACCAGCACCGATGAACTGCGTGAAGAAGTGGCTGGGATCAGCGACACGGAAGGCATAGACCCCATGCACACCGAGCTCTACAGGTACCTTGTAGATCGGGTCGACGATGAGGATAGGCGTAGCCGTTCCCCAAGGGATATTGACGATCTGCGTAGTGCGGAAGAAGTAGATCTGGAGCTTGTGCTCGCTCTCAAAGCCCTGACGCAGACGCACCAGCGTAGTGAAGAAGGGATGGTTATCTGTCTTGAGCTGGAAGGAGCCTGCCTCGGTCAAGACCTCAGCGACCTTGCCTTCGTAGACGAGGAGTGCACCCTGACCAGGAGCCACGATGAGCTTACTACCGTCCTTGATTTCATCAAGTGAGGAGGGGAAGCGATACCAGAGATCGCCTGGGCGTGGATCAGCCCACTGGATGACCTGCGCCAGCTGCCCCTTGAAAACATTGAATAGACCCATGAGAAATAGTATGTGAGGTTAGATAAGTGGAGCAATTAGCCTTTAATAAGTTCTCCGTAATTTGTGCTACTGACGAGCTTACCAGCATTGGAGATAAGCCAAGCCGTATTATATCCAGCGAGCAAGTAGCCTCCTGCAAAGCGCGACACCCCCTGGACACGACCAAGCTTTTCCTTGCCCTCCTCATCATCGGAGAGCGTCCAAAGGAGCTTTCCCGTCTGAGCATCTAAGCACTGGATCGAGCGAGAAGCATCAGGAGCTGCCGTGGGAAGGAAAGAGATGAGGACTTGATCCTCAGAGTAATAGAGGACCTCAGGTGAGAAGTAATAAGCTCCTGGAGTCAGGTCTTCATAGCCCTGCATGCGTGAGATCTGCATATGGTAGGGTAGGACGAAAACCTTGCGGAATGGAGATCTTTCAGTGAAGACGCCAGAGCCCCCATAATCCTTTTGCCAGCCAAAGGTCGGAGAGAAGCGGGGATAGCCCATCTGATCAAGCGTACGATAGCGTACTAGCTGGATTTGTTGATCCTCGTATTCAAAGTTATTTGTCGAGAAGGCAAAGCGCGTGTAGACCTTCGGTGAAGGCAATTTCTCGGTGTATGCATTACGCTTGCTATCTTCGGTATAGAGCTTGCCTGCCAAGGGATAGAAAAGATAGTTCTTCCCCAGATTCGTCATGATCTTAAAGCCATCGCCCTCATCGCGATAGGCGAACTCTATCCTAGCAAATCCATCATGTAGCTGCGAGTGGTTAGGGAAGTCTTCGCCATGGAGCTCCTTTAACTCGAGGCTCGAACGATCTATATGATAAAGGTGCTTCTTATTGATAATCAGATAGACTTGACCATCCTCAAACTGGCACACATCGCTAAAATCAAAGCGTCCCTTAATATCCGGTATTTCAATCTGCTTGAGGAGCTTATTTGTCTCACCATCGACCAAAAGAACAAATCCTTTAGCCTCCTTCCAACTCGATCTCATCGGATGCCATGTCCCATAGATCATCACCACAGGACGCCCGGACGCACTCGTAAAGGCAAAGAGGCTCTTAAGATCATAAGACATTCGCTCTCTATGCGCAGCTGCACCATAGGCGGGAGTATCCTTTGCGATACGCTCAGCGACACGATCCATAGAGCGGCTGGAGAAATAGTTGCCGAGGAAGATAATGAAGAAGAAAGCGAAGAGTGTCCCTAAGATGATAGCGACCGAGCGCTTGGGATGCTCGGTCATCTGCTTCCGAAAGAGAGCTAAGGGATCATCCGTGCGACTAGGGAGCGTCTCGTACTTATGGTGGATGGTGATATCGTCCGAGTCGAGAAAAACTCCGTCGAGCAGCTATCGCAGCGATAGTGATCTTCTCGAATCAGCGTCGCACGCGTACTACCACATTGAGGGCACTTCAGGGCTTTGATATGCTTGGGCATACAGGGTATAAGCTATGCTAAAAGGAATAATACGTCATTAATAATGAACGGGATAAACTCCCACGTAGTATACATATGCACCAAATGGGCCTATCTTATAGAATAGGCCATTTGGTGCATATTACGATTTACAGGAGGCAACGGTCATTAGATGAAGGTCGCGAACTCTTCCATCGAGTTGCGCACCTTCTTCATCTTACCCAGCCAGTCGCGCTCGGGATCAGCGTAGCCGAGGTAAAGGAGCGAGACGCTACGCAGGCCCTTCTCACGCAGACCGAGGAGCTCGTCGACGAGCTTGGGGTCGAAGCCACCGATAGGCGTGCTATCGATCTTCAGCTCAGCTGCCTGTGCCAGCGCCAGGCCGAGGGCGATGAAGCTCTGGTTAGCTGCGTGCTGGAACTGCTCTTCCTTAGGCATCTTGCCGAACGTCTCCTTCAGCATATCGGTGTAGCGCTTGAAGCGACCACGTACCAGACCACGCTCATCGGTCGTCAGTCGTAGATCTCATCGATACGCTCGGGCGTGTACTCATCCCAAGCAGCGAAGACGATGACGTGTGAGCACTCGCGCATGCAGTCAGGGTTCAGCGCCCCTTCGACCATCTTCTCCTTCAGCTCTTGGTTGCCGACGACGATCAGACGGAACTGCTGCAGGCCCGATGACGTGGGAGCCAGACGTGCTGCCTCGACGATCTTCATCAGGTCTTCTTCACGGAGCTTCTTGGTGGGGTCGTAGGCTTTCGTGGCGTGGCGCCACACGAGGTCATCTAATAGTGCCATATTATTTGTCTTTATATTTAATTAATAGTGTGCTATACGTATGTAAAGATAATCACTCTCGGTGACCTAAACTACACGGCCAGATGAATTCATCGTGACCGCAGAGAGAAGCCTTCACCCCGCCCTCGACACCAAGCCTATCAGGGTGCATGCCCAGCTACCCGATGTACCTCTCCGAAGTGATACACAAGCCCTCCGCCTTATCGTGCGTATTCCCTTTATCCCGCTGAGGGAAAAGCATCGTTCTCGTGAAGAAAAAGCGCCTTCACGTAGTGGTTTTCCTGCATCTATGTACGTAGTCCTAAAGACCAGGCACGTAAATCCAAATATCCACGCACGTAGATTTATCGTCCACGTACGTAGCCTAAACTTATCTGCCACTCGTCCACAACTTTATATCCATACGCGGAGCAACAACCTAATATAGGTCGCTTCACAAAGCTATATAGGAATCCAAGTAAAGCTATATAGGAATCAGGCTAAAGCTATATAGCTTTCTTCGCCATCCTATATAGCTCTATCCACGCACCCATATAGGTTCACACCATCCTCCCCTATTCGTACACCGAGCGCCCTCCCGTGAGCGGGGTATAAACGTAAGCAGAGGCTACCACCGCTCCCATGGGAGCAGTGATAGCCTCTGCTATCGAAATAGAGTGAAGGGACTAACGCGTACCCTTGCGCGACCAGCCGAACTGCAGGCCGAAGATGAAGACCACCAGCAGCAGCTCCCCGACACCGAGGATTAGGTCACCAGGCATACGCATCCAGCGGATCAGCTGCATGTGATCCTGCTGCATGAACTCTGCCGAGCGAGCCGACCAGTAGGCATTCGTGATCGATTCGTGCGCCTGCAGGATACCGATGGGCAGGACGCTCACCGTCACCATCAGGAAGAGCCCGATATTGATCATCCAGAAGGCCGTACCGATGAGCTTGTCATTCCACTTGTAGTCAGGGTAGAGACCACGCAGGCAGAAGAGCATCAGCCCGATACCCAGGATACCATAGACCCCGAAGAGCGCAGCGTGACCATGCACAGCTGTCGTATTCAGCCCCTGCAGGTAGTACAGTGCGATAGGAGGATTGATAGCGAAGCCAAAGATACCTGCCCCGAGGAAGTTCCAGAAGCACATAGCGATGAAGCAGTAGATAGGCCACTTATAGGCTTCGATCCATTCGGTAGACTTCGAGAGCTTATAGTTGTGGTAAGCCTCCATACCGATGAGCACCAGCGGCACGATCTCCAGAGCGCTGAAGGTAGCACCAAGTGCCAGCACCGCCGTAGGCGTAGCGCTGAAGTAGAGGTGGTGGAAGGTACCGAGGATCCCCCCCGAGAGGAAGATGATCGTCGAGAAGAGTACCGAGACCGTAGCCGACTGGATACGCAGCAGGCCAAGACGGCAGAAGAGGAAGGCAGCCACGACCGTAGCAAAGACTTCAAAGAAGCCTTCTACCCAAAGGTGCACGACCCACCAGCGCCAGTATTCGGCGATAGCCATATGCGTCTGACGGCCGTACATCAGCCCAGCAGCATAGAAGAAGGCGATAGCCAGCGAGGCGATGATGAAGAGCGTCAGGAGGTGGCGATTCTCATCCTTGCGCTTGAGAGCGGGGATCAGTGCGCGGATCATGAGGAAGAGCCACAGCACGAGGCCCACCAGCAGCAGGACCTGCCAGAGACGGCCAAGCTCTACGTATTCGTAGCCCTGGTGTCCAAGCCAGAAGTTCTCGATGAGGCCGAGCTTCTGCATGACCCCGAACCACTGACCGACGAGTGAGCCGACGACGACAAAGAGGAGCGCACCGAAGAGCACATTCACCCCGAGACGCTGGAACTTAGGCTCGACACCCGACACGGCAGGTGCGATGTAGAGCCCCGTAGCCAGCCAAGAGGTAGCGATCCAGAGGATAGCCAGCTGGACGTGCCAGCTACGTGATACCGCCTGAGGGAGGAAGTCCTGAATAGGTAGCCCGAAGAGTGCGTCACCCTCGACCCCATAGTGTGCCGTGATCGCCCCGAGGACCATCTGCACGAGGATGAGGAGCGACACGATCCAGATGTACTTCGTCGTGGCGCGCATCGAGGGCGTAGGCTTCATACCACGCAGCGGATCAGAGGTGGGCAGGACGCCTACCTCGTCTTCCTTCGACTGAGCATAGTAGTAGACGAGGATACCGACGCAGGTCAGCAGCATCAGCACGCTGAAGCCCGACCAGAGGTGGAGCGACGTGGGAGCGATATTGCCGATCGTGGGGTCGTGAGGCCAGTTGTTGGTGTAGCTGACATCCGTACCTGGGCGGTTCGTGACGCAGACCCACGAAGCCCAAGCGAAGAAGGCGCTCATCTGCTCCATCTTGCGGGGATCTTCGATGCTCTTAGCACGCAGGGCGTAGGCCGAGCGGAGCTTCACGAACTCAGGCGAATTGTCGCCGAGGAAGAGCTTCGCGTAGTAGGCACCGAGCTCGTGGGCGACCTCAGCACGCAGCGGCGAGTACGTGATGACGCCCGTCGCTTCGTCGAAGGTATTCTTACGCACCTCCTCACGCAGGAGGACCTGATACTTAGCCTGCTCAGCGGCAGGGAGTGAGGCATAGTCCAAACCGTCACGCTCGGCGAGCTTCTTCAGCAGGAGCTCAGCCTCACGGTGCAGGTAGTCAGCGGACCAGTCGGGAGCGATATACGCCCCGTGGCCCCATACGCTACCCACGGTCTGACCACCGATGGACTGCCAGACGTTTTGGCCGTCCTTAATGTCTTGACCTTCGAAGAGCGTCGTGCCATCCGTCGTCACCACCTTCGTTGGGAAGGGTGGCATCGTGCGGAAGATCTCCAGCCCAAAGAAGCCAAGTACACCGAACGACAGCAGGATGACTGCCGCCAGTGCATACCATAGTTTCTTAGGAGTCATGGTTAGTTGTGAGAATAATTACGCTTATACTTAACTTTGCTTTACAACTACTTGCGCAATGCAAATAGAAACCATTCAAATATAAGTGTTATTTATTTATTCACACTCATCAGCTCGATAAAATTGGCGAAAACCATGCACACAACCCTGCCACACAGGGGGTAGAGATTGACATATTGGCTCTACGGAAATAGAAGGAGGGTGGCTACGAATTGGCACAAAAAAAGTCCCGAAGACCTAAGGCCTTCGGGGCTTGTGATAGCGAGTTGGGGGACGTATGCTTAGCCGAACCAGCGAGCAAAGAGCGGCAGGAGGATGGAGGTCATCAGCCCCATGATCCCGATCGCCAGCCCACTCAGAGCGCCTTCGATAGCACCCATCTGGATCGCTGCAGCCGTACCGATACCATGCGATGAAGCACCCATCGCCAGCCCCTTCGCCACGGGGCTCTTGATCTTCATCAGCTTCATGATCGGAGGGCCGATGATACTACCGATGATACCCGCACAGACGACGATGACCGCCGTCAGCCCGGGGATACCACCGTTGTTACCGGCCAGCTCCATTGCGATAGGTGTCGTCACGGACTTCGGTGCAAGCGAAGCGATGAGCGAGCTCTTTACGCCGAGTAGATGACCAACACCGACGATAGAGCCGATACCCACCATAGCACCGATGGTGATAGCTACGATGATAGAGATCGCGTTCTTCTTCAGATGCGCCACCTGCTCATAGAGGATGTAGCCGAGAGCGACGACCGAGGGACCAAGCATGAAATGAATCATACGGCTCCCTTCGCGGAAGGTCTCGTAGGGCACCTTCAGAGCGGTGAGGATGAGGATCAGCTCGATGATCGTCATCAGCACAGGGTGCAGCAGCGAGTGCAGTACAGGTACTTGCACCCAGCGATGGATCTTGATATTGATGAGGTAGAGGCCTATGACGAACGTGATCGTGAAGACCTCACTATGGAAGAAGTGCTCGAGCATGATTACTTACGCCTCCTTTCCATTTGATCCTGTACGTAGGCCACCGAAGCGATGACGAGGATAGAGCTGACGATGACTGCCACCAGGATGACCCACCAATTGGCCACCACGGTATCCAGCTGCGCCATCAGTCCCACACCGGCAGGGATGAAGAAGAGTCCCATATTGTCCGTCAGAGCACGGGCAGGGGAGTCAATCTGATGCACCTTGACGAGCTTCAACTGCAGCGCAAGGAAGAGAAGGAGCATCCCGAGGACGCTACCAGGTACAAATCCCCCCCATCAGATAGGAGAGGAATTCGCCTATCCAGTAGAAGAGGAAGATGAAGAATATCTTGATAAGTGTCTGCATAAGCAATCGTAGTGTGCTACACCTCGCGGGGGATACAGAGCGGAGTGCAGCGGAGGAGTGGCCTATACGAGGTCACGCAGTAGGACGTCCGCACGCTCACGGATGGCAGCATAGGCATGGGTACGCGCCTGCCATGCAGCAGCGTGCACGCCGCTGAGCTTGAGCGAAAGGAGTTCGCCACCGAAGCGATCAATATGATCGAGGAGCACACCGAGCGTGAGGCGGTCGGGCGCGATGTTGGGACAGTAGTAGCCGCCCATGACTTCGTCCTTGCCGTAGTTCACTCGATGAGTACGCCCATTCGTGTGAGCTGGCTCAGTGCCTCCTGCGTCTGTCTCAGCGGAAGGTCGCAGGCAGCAGCCAAGGTCTCCGCGCGGTAAGGCTCGGGATCCTCCGAGGTATAGCGTGCCGTGATACGTGCCGTGAGGGCGATGAAGACAGTATCGGCATAGCGGCGCGAGAGCGGACGGCTATTGGGAGGCGAGGTGAAGTGCCAGACGTGCTGTATGGAGTAGGAGATCTGCGCTCCAAGCAGGATGATGATCCACGAGAGCTGGATCCAGAGGAGCGCCAGTGGCACGGCAGCGAAGCTCCCGTAGATAGCGTTGTAGCGTGAGATCCAGAGCACCCCATTGATGTATAGGGCCTGGAAGATCTGGAAGGCAATCCCCGCGATAAGCCCTGCGATGAGGGCGGGGATGAAGTGTACCCGCACGTTCGGCACGAAGAAGTACAGGCAGACGAAGCCGAGCGTCACGAGGACATAGGGCACGAGACCGAGGATCTGTGTCGTGAGGGCTGAGATGATCCCCAACTCACCGAGGTAGGTATTACTCAGGGTGGAGAGGAAGAGCGTCGTACCGCTCGAGATGGTGAGCAGTAGCGGGAAGAGGATGAAGGCGCCGAGGTAGTTGATCACACGGCGTGACCAAGGGCGGGCATAGGGTGCTTGCCAGAGGCGATTGAAGGCATCTTCGATCGTCGAGATCAGCATCAGCACCGTGTAGAAGAGTACTGCCAAACCGACCCCGATGAAGAGGCCGCCCTGCACCTGCGACAGGTAGTTCTCGACGTAGGCAAAGGCCTTCTCGAACTCCACCTCATGCCCTGGGAGGGCCCGCATCAAGGCATCACGCACCGTCTCCTGCAGACCGAAGCCCTTAGCGATACCGATGATGACCGCCAGATAGGCACCAGCGAGAGGACCGTACTGTAGGTGAGCGAACCCGCGAGCGAACCGATACCCTCCTCGATATAGGCCTGTATCGTCATGTAGAGCACACGCAGCGTCGCCACCCCGAGACGGGTAGGAGCTGCGAGCGAAGCGCGCGTCAGGCGCCACATATCGAGCGTCACAAAGCGCCAAGCAGCGAGGGCTTGCGCCTCTATATGCCGCAGTACGTTAGGCATGGAATGAGGGTAATGAGGATAGGATAAGTGATCTCGTCGGGAGGGAAGGAGGAGGGGGAGTAGGACACACCCGCTACCATGAGAGGGATATTAAAGAAGAAGTGCGCAATAGAAGCAGTGGAGCTATAAGCCGAGTTCTGTACCCGTGGGCGGTCACCCACCCGACGGGTGTCTGTCATTTATCTGGGATGGCAGTCACCTACCACCTCGTGCGGTCTACCCTCCGACTGGGGCGAGCAACCCTCGTAGCGTCGGTTTACATGACCTTGCAACCCATAGGATGTACGGCAGCATGTATTGCTACACACTCCGGTGAGCTCTTACCTCACCTTTTCACCATCACCGCGGGGGATCGAATCCTCCGTGGCTGTCATTCTCTGTTACACCTACCTACCCTCACGGATAGCTTCCCGTTAGGAAGTATGGCGCTCTGCGTTGCCCGGACGTTCCTCACACGCCCTTCAGCACAAGACTAAAGAGGTGCGCGACAGACCGCCCCACTGCTCTATAGCGTCTTCTTTTATTTCTGTAGCTCTACGCGCTGGGTCGGAGCTTGCTCGGCGTTGCGACGCTCGATCTGCTCGACGACATTGCGTGCCAGCGTGCGGAAGTAGATACCCATCAGACTATCGCGCTGCGTGGCGATGGGCTCGCCGCCGTCACCGCATTCGCAGATACTCTGGATGAGGGGGATCTGCCCGAGCAGAGGAATGTCCAGCTCTTCTGCCAGCTCCTTACCACCATCACGCCCGAAGATATAGTATTTATTCTGTGGAAGCTCGGCAGGAGTGAACCATGCCATATTCTCCACCAACCCAAGGATGGGAACTTGTACGTGCTCGTCGAGGAACATCCTCACGCCCTTGATGGCATCTGCCAGGGCTACCTGCTGGGGTGTCGTGACGATGAGTGCGCCCGTCAGGCCAAGCGTCTGCACCAGCGTCAGGTGAATATCACTCGTCCCTGGAGGCAGGTCGATGAGCAGATAGTCCAGCTCACCCCAGTTCGTCTCCGTGAGGAGCTGCTTGAGGGCGTTGCTCGCCATGCTACCACGCCAGAGCACGGGGCTCTCCTTATTGACGAAGAAGCCGATAGAGAGCATACGCACGCCGAAGCGCTCGACGGGTGCGATGAGCTCCTGCCCGTCGACGTCCTCGAGGACGGGGCGCTCGTCTTCGCAGCCGAACATCTTAGGCTGCGAAGGGCCGAAGATATCGGCATCCAGCAACCCGACCTTATACCCTGCTTGGGCTAAGGCTACGGCGAGGTTAGCGGAGACAGTGCTCTTCCCGACGCCTCCCTTACCAGAGAAGATCGCCAGCGTATTCTTCACCTTCGGCAGCAGTGGTAGGCTATCCTGAGGCACGACCTCGGGGACCTTCACGCTGATATTCCCCTCAATCTGAACCTCGGGGCTGACGTAGGTGAGGATGGCTTTCTCAGCGGCCTTGACGACCGACTTGATGAAGGGGGAATTGGGCTTGTCGAAGATAAGCGAGAAGCTCACCTTCATACCCTCGATACGGATATCGTCCTCGACCATGCCGGCCGTGACTAAGTCCTGACCCGTACCTGGGTAGCGGACACGGCGCAGGGCGTCGAGAATGAGGTTGGGATATAGCGTGATGGGCATAGGAGTAGTGCTATTGGACTCTGCGTGAGCGGCTGAAGCTGCGGTAGCTATCGGGCTCGATCTCGATCTCGGGCTCGACGAAGCCACCAGCAGGCTCCTTGGGGATGAAGTGGAGGTACTTGATCGTCAGACCACGGCTCAGCCACTGACGCTCGTAGTACGTCTTGATTCCGAGGATCTTATCCTCGAAAGCCCCGTCATAGAGATCGGCCGTATCGGTCAGGATCTCCTGATGGTTTAGCTCGACAAACGCCTTGGTATAGGTGTAGAGGAAGGGGCTATCGGTCTTGAGATGGATCGAGCCACCAGGGCGCAGCACCTCGAGATAGCGACGGATGAAGCGTGAGGAGGTCAGGCGCTTCGTCACCTTCTTCATCTGGGGGTCGGGGAAGGTAATCCAGATCTCATCGACTTCTCCAGGAGCGAAGAAGCTCGTCAGGGACTCGATCTCCCCACGTAGGAAGGCGACATTCGTCATACCAGCCTCGTGCGAAGCCTTCGCACCCGTCCAGATGCGAGCGCCCTTGACGTCCACACCGATGAAGTTCTTCTCTGGATACAGCTCACCGAGACCTACGGTGTACTCGCCCTTACCACAGCCGAGCTCCAAGACGATGGGGCGGTCGTTGTGGAAGAAGTCTTCACGCCAGCGACCACGCAAGGGGAAGGCCTCCTGCTGCAGACGTGCGAAGGGATACTGGAGCACATGAGGGAAGGTCTCCATCTCGGCGAACTTCGCCAGCTTGTTCTTTCCCACAGGCGATTAGTCGAAGAGGTTAATGCTCTCGCAGTACTCGAGCTCACCCTGCACGACGAAGCGGATCTGGTCGGGATCGAACTTCCCTACCCCATCCTTCTGGGCATTGCGCACGACATAGTCGACCAGCTCGTCCTCATCGATCTCGATGGGCTCTTCGTCGTCGGTATCATCGTCACTCAGATAGCCACGGCTCTCGTAGTAGTCGTAGATGAGGTCTACGAAGTAAACGATATCATCATCGGAGAGGAGCTCCTTGAGCTCCTGGGGGATATAGTTGCGGATGAAGGCCACCGAAGCGGTATCATCATATCCAAGCAGTTCGTCTTCTACCATAATATTTATAGGGAGGGGCTTGCCCAGTGAGGCAAGGCTATAGTTACCCGTGCAAAGGTAATAAAAAGCCCCCACGGGGCCTGTCTCTATATAGGACTAAAAGAAGAGTCATACCCCGCTCTACGAAGAGACAAGGTATGACTTTATGGAGAGGCTTATAGCTATCCTATAAGCGTAGGATTCCGACTACGGGGAGGGGAAAACTTAGACTACATCAAGGTCTTCACCCTCATCAAACTGATCCACCTCGGCATCAACGGCAGAGAAGAAAACGAGGAGATTAAGAGGCGAGTTCAGCTGAATCAATCCCGCCTCGGGCTTCTCATAGCACAAGCGCTTCATATCTATATTCATCGATCTATACTATTTATGTGAGAGACGGTCGCGCATCATCAACACGGGATACTGCTTACCAAGGGAGACATAGCCCTGGGATGACTTCGAGGGGTAGCCTATACCCAGCTTCCCAAAGAGGGCAAACAGAGCCTTAGGACTGTAGTTGAAGACTACATACCCCATGTCTCCCATGGAATATCCAGCATCTCCCTGCTGATGGATAGCACCAGTAGCAGGATCCTTCTCCCAAAGGGGGAACTCTCGGATGATATCATCCTGACGACGCAGGTTATCATTCCAGTAGTCATCACCCTTAGCGATAATCTTATCTAAGGCAACTGCTACCGAGGCCTTTTGGTCAGCTTCTGCAGTTACTAAAGGTTCGTCCGGAGAGAGGATACCGATGTCATTAGAGTAAGAGCCCAAGAAGCGCATCGTCAAGCGGAAGACCTTCTGACCGCGAAGGTTGGTTGCATATTCACCTCGAAGAATGCTCAGACGGCTACCCGTACGGTTATAGTCCTTATTCACCACCAGAGATGGATAGAAAAGTAACGAATGGAATACAACTCGGTCACTATGCTCAGCCGCATTGATCGCAAGGAGCATACGCTGCTGGGCCTGACCTGCTGTCACGATATAGCTACTGGCATCTGCGTAGGTTGCTGGAGCGATAGTGGGAGATTGTCTACTATCAAACTTCGGAACAGTGCTACTAAGGGTACCGTTCCCGGCAAGAGCACCCAGCAACATCGACAAGCGCTCAAAAGAGGGAATAGACCAACTACTACCAACTGCCGTACGGAACGTGTTCTCAGCAGAGATGAGGACATTCTTACTATTGGCATTGTCAATATAAGCCGCATCTTCCTTTCTCTTAGCGAATCCATTGAAGGAACTATTGACAGGTGTCTGAGACAGCAGTTCGATGGGCAGGTCTGGACGATTCAGATTGAGCGTCAGCGTGTAGCTCGTCCCCTCGACAAAGGCAGCATCGCTCCCATCAGCCTTACGCACCAAGCGATCAGATGCATACACAGGAAGTGCCTTCATGCGTGGCACGACAGCCCACCCCTGGAGTTCCTTTTCATCAGCAGCACTTGAGTTGCTGTAGACGACATTACGACCATCTTGAGGCTTGACATCAACATCGGCATAGATCTGCGTGCGGACATTTCCTGCCGTCACTGCAGAAGGCTTTTGACCACGGGGCATCACCCAAAGAGTTAATGAAAAAGCCCTCACGGCTGGGGTGGAAGGAAGATATTCACACCCACTCCATAAGCCATCTATGTAGGCGCGAAGGAGCCTACCCAATCAGCCCCCCTGCGATCTTCCCCCACGAAGCTGTTCCCTACGGGATTTACTTCTCTGGAGGAAAATCAAGGAATAGCAGTGGTATGACTTCTGCTGATGACGAATAAAAGTGGCGAACCTATAGCTGATAAGTTGGATCTATGTACGTGGATCTAAAATCCACGTACATAGTCTTTCAGATTTACGCACCAGGTCTTTAAGACTACGTGCATAGACAGCAGAAAAGCACTGCAGGACGCTACTTTTTCTTCACGGGAATAGCGTTTTTCCCTCTACTGGATCAAGACGTATGCTATATCGTGAATGAGCAGTATCTTTGGATAGATAGGGAGGATCATTCACTTAGTCCCTCCCCCACTCCATTCGATGACTCGCTCCAGACAGATAATTTCCTTCACCCTCATAGCCCTCTGCATAGGCCTCTTCTTAGCGCCACTTCGTGCCTCCGCCCAAGAGCAGACGACAGCGGCCATCGATAGCACCCGCTATACCCGCCTCATCGACTCCTGCTTCACAGCTGGCAACCGAGGGGATTACGCTGCTGCCGAGGCCTTCCTCGCAGAGGCTCTGCGACTCAATCCCCCTGCAGCCCCTGCAGCCTATGCTCCTCAATAACCTCGGGGGGCTTCAGCTCCTGCAGGGCAAGGACGATGCCGCCCTACTCTCCTTCTCCTCCGCCCTCAGCAAGGATCCCCACGAAGCGACGACACGCTTCAACCGTGCCAAGCTCTTCGTCCAGCGTAAGGAGTACAAGGCAGCCCTTACGGACTTCGCCCTCCTTCTCAGTGACCATCCGAAGAACGAGCTCTACCGCTACCAGCGCGCGATGGTCTACCTGCTGACGAAGGAGTATGACCTGGCGGAGGCCGACCTCAAGACCATCATCGAGGAGAATGACGGCTCGCTCAAGGCACGCATAGGCTATGCCCCTGCTGGAGACGATGCGCGGACGCTACGACGAGGCCGAGCGCCTCTATGCCTTCCTCACGGACAAGCTCCCGAAGAACGCCGAGGTCCCTCGAGGGACGCGCACGGATGTATATGGCTAAGGGTATGCGTGGCTTTGCCCAGCGCGATATCCGTCAGGCCTTCGAGCTCCCTCGGAGGCCGTGCACCAGCTACCCTCTACCGCCTGCGTGCCGAGCTGAATACCACCCTTGGCAATACCAAGGAAGCGGCTGAGGACCTGCGCCGTGCCGAAGAGCTGAGAACCCTAAGAACACCGCCAAGCGCTAATGAATCATATTGATCCCTTCCTCAAGCAAGTCGCGGCCCACTACTATCAGCAAGGGGCCAAAGAGCTCGCCAAGCTGCGCTTCATCTTCCCCTCAAGCGTGCCCTCCTTCTTCCGCCATCACCTGAGCCAGCTGGCTACGGCACGCCCCTCTTCGCCCCACGGATGGAGACGGTGAGCGAATTACACATAGCCTCCAGCCTCAGGTGCAGATCCTCGACAAGACAGCGCTCCTCTTCAAGCTCTACCAGACCTACTGCGAGATACGTGCCGAGCGAGGCGAGATGACCGAGAGCTCGATGAGTTCCTCTACTGGGGCAACATTATCCTCAAGGACTTCGAGACCTGCGACCGCTATCTGGTGCGCACCGACCACCCTCTATCGCAACCTCAGAGACATCAAGGAGATCTCCGACGACTTCAGCTACCCTCACCGACGAGGCCCGCGAGATGATCCAGGGCTTCTGGGGCGACTTACCCAGCCTTCAGAGTATCAGCGAGGACGACGACAAGGGCTACAAGAAGCGCTTCCTCTCCTTCTGGGAGTGCCTCGCCCCGCTATATGAGCGATTCACCAACAGCCTGCAGGCAGAGGGCTACGTCTATGACGGGCTGCTCTATCGCTGTGCAGCCGAAGCGAAGGACGAGGTACTTGATCAGCTGGCCGAAGATGAAAAGCCTCGTCTCGTCGGGCTCTTCTACCTCACCCCTCCGAGGAGAAGCTCTTCAAGGCCCCTCACGAAGGCAGGGCATGCTGAGTTCTGCTGGGACGCCGCCGTCGAGGTCGTGCACGACACCAACCACCCCGCGAGCAAGTACTTCCACAAGCTCTGTAAGGAGTTCGGTCAAGTCGATGGCCCGTGGAAGGAGGGCGCTCGTGCGCACCACCTCCCTCACGAGGTACAGGTCATCGAGTGCTCCAGCCTCCTCTCACAGGCCAAGGGACTCCCTGACGCTCCTCCAAGAGCTGAACATCGCCGAGGCGACGGAGAACCTCGAGGCAGCTATCATCCTGCCGGACGAAGGTCTACTTCTCCCCACCGTCAGCTCGATACCCTGACGACATCGGCAGTATCAACATCACCCTCGGCTATCCGCTGGACCGCACACCCATCGCCCTTATGCTGAAGCGATGGATCACGCTCATCTCCTTCAACCTCAAGCGCTCGGAGAGCTCGGCACGCTACCCCGCTGACCAGCTTCTCGGGCTACTTGGTCAAGGACTCATCACGGCACACGCCCCCGAGGCTACGCGCCTTATGGAGCATATCCGCCAGAGCAAGCGCTTCTTCGTCCCCTGGCAAGGATCTATGGACGGACAAGACGGAGGCCGAGTTCCTGCACCTCCTCCTTGACCCACTCCGAGACGAGCGACCCACTGCAGCGCATCGAGGCCGTACTCCTCCATCTCATCCAATCGGCCCAGCAGGAGATACGGACCAGCGAGCACCACGAAGAAGAGGGCGAGGAGGCAGACACAGCGCTCGTCTATGAAGAGCTCTCGTCCTTCGACCTCGAGTTCATTCACCACTACCTGCGCCTCATCAACCGCCTGCAGGGGCTATCCAGCAGCATCAGATGGTGCTGGGCTCGAGGCAATGATACATCTCTTAGAGGGCTTAGTGGGGACTGTGACCATTCCCTTCGAGGGCGACCCACTGCAAGGTCTGCAGGTTATGGGGCTTCTCGAGACGCGACTGCTCCACTTCCCCACGATGATCTACCTCTCCGCTCAGGAGGGTGCCCTTCCCACGAAGCGCTACAGCGACACGCTCGTCCCCCTACACGCTCCGCCGAGGCTTCGGCCTTCCCACAGGGCGTGCCGAGGAAGATCCAGGGCAGGACTACACCTTCTTCCAGAGTATCGCACGTGCCGAGCGTCTGACCTTCGTCGTAGCGCCCGCCAGCGACGGCTACAACCTCGGCGAAGAGAGCCGCTACATCAGCCTACTCCAGTACATCTACGGCTGTGACATCAAGCGCCGCTCCCTCCGCCTTGAAGCCAAGGCCAAGGAGAGTGCCGGTATCTCGAAGCGTAAAGAGGGGGAGCTATGGGAGCAGTTCGTCTACCGCACGACGACCGATCCCAAGGTGGATCCCTGACCGTAAGGCCGCCCGCCCGCCTCTCCAAGTAGCCCTCTCAAGTACGCTGCTTGTCCGCTACGCTTCTACTACGAGGCGATCTGTCGCTACCGCGAAGAGGATTCCCCCAGCCTACTCTTGGCTTCGAATGAGTTCGGTACCGTACTGCACCGCGTCATGGAGGAGTTCTACTCAGACCTTACTAAGAGCCCAAGCACGGGAGAGCAACTTACCTTCACGACCATCACCAAGGAGATGATCAATGAGAAGCTCAGAGCCAAAGGCTACATCAGACAGCGTGTAGAGAAAGCTCTATCGTGAAGAGCTTAAGCTCAAGCAGGGCGTACCACCCAGCGGGCCTCACGCATCTATTGCCAGACGATCGAGCGCCATGCTCGCGAGCTCCTCGAGTGGGACAGTGCGCATGCCGCATCCTTTAGCTACGCTGCGAGCGAGAGTGAGGTCTATGCCGCCTTCACGCTCCCCAGTGGTGAGACCGCCTATCTCGGTGGTATCATCGACCGCATCGACCAAGTCGATGGCAAGTATCGCGTAGTAGACTACAAGACAGGGAATGCCTCACTCACGATCAGCAAGCCCAAGGACAAGAGCGTAAGATGGGAAGAGCGGCTCAAGGATCCCAAGAACAAGGCGATCCTTCAGACGCTCATCTATTGCGCTGGCTTGGCTCAGACCCTACAAGCTCGACGAGTCAAAGATCCACCCTGCTATCTTCCGCTTCAAGGGGAAACGATGGCTTGGTGACGAAGCAAAAGAAATACGATCCCTCCTCACCTTCCCTATTGGTGAAAAGCAAAGCAAAGTAGCAGCCCCTTATGCGGAGGTCAAAGAGTCCTTCGAAGCGCTCCTCGTAGATGAGCTCTTAGCGGAGCTCTACGACACAGACAAGCCCTTCACGCAGACCGAGGACGACGAGCAGTGCGCCTACTGTCCCTTCGCCCCTAGCTGCGGCCGCTAAGGAGCAATTTCACAAGTCGCAGCCCCCTGTAAAACAAATACGCATCCCGCACCCTATGGAACTCCACAGGGCGTGGGATGCGCATTATATATACGTAGAAGAGAGCCCTATCCTATCATGGAGATAGTATGCTCTATGGGAAGGAGCGGCATATCCTATCAGTACTTGCTCCACGGCTATCCCTACAAGCTCCAAAAACGAACCTATATGGGTCAATGCTCCGACCAATATTGGTCACGACGCGAAGCAATATAGGTCACATATAGCGACCTATATTGGTCAACTCACCGACCTATATAGGTCCGAGTGGCAACCAATATAGGTTACTTCCTCACCTCGCTGAGAGGCGTATATAGAGGTGTATGGGATGCGCGAGTTGGGTGTGCGAGTGGATGGAGTGCTGGAGCAAGTATTAGCGCGTGGGCTGGTGTGCGTGCTGGTGGGTGAGTGGAGGTTCGAGTTGGTGCGTGTTCTTCGCGGCGGTAGCCGTATAAACGACGATAGGGTGACGAAGCTTTCACTCCATCACCCTATCTCTTAAAATGGCGGCTACCTACTCTCCCACAAAAACGCAGTACCATCGGCACGATTGGGCTTAACTTCTCTGTTCGGAATGGGAAGAGGTGGAACCCCAACGTTATAACCACCTAAATATCTCTGTATTTAGACAATCATTGACTTGATAAAAACGCACGATACTCACTCACGTATCGCTAAGTCGGTATACAACCTCTTGGCAAAAACTTTCGGGCAATTAGTACTACTCGGCTATGACGTCACCGCCTTTACACCTGTAGCCTATCAAGGTCATCGTCTATAACCACCCTTAATGAGATCTAATCTTGAGGCAAGCTTCGTACTTAGATGCTTTTCAGCACTTATCTCAACCGAACGTAGCTACTCGGCAATACGCCTGGCGGCATAACCGATAAACCAGCGGTTCGTCCAACACGGTCCTCTCGTACTAGTGTCAGGCCCCCTCAAATCTCAAACGCCCACAACAGATAGAGACTCGAACTGTCTCACGACGTTCTGAACCCAGCTCGCGTGCCACTTTAATGGGCGAACAGCCCAACCCTTGGGACCTTCTCCAGCCCCAGGATGTGACGAGCCGACATCGAGGTGCCAAAACCGCTCCGTCGATATGAGCTCTTGGGAGCGATCAGCCTGTTATCCCCGAGTACCTTTTTATCCTTTGAGCGATGGCCCTTCCATACGGAACCACCGGATCACTATGTTCTAGTTTCCTACCCTGTGCGACTTGTTAGTCTCCCAGTCAAGCACCCTTGTGCCATTACACTCTACGACCGGTTACCAATCGGTCTGAGGGTACCTTTTAGAAGCCTCCGTTACACTTTTGGAGGCGACCACCCCAGTCAAACTACCCACCATGCAAATGTCCTCGCATCCGCGAGTTAGAACCCAAATAACAAAAGGGCTGTATTTCAACGGCGACTCCACGAATACTGGCGTACCCGCTTCATAGTCTCCGGCCTATCCTACACATTTGTTACCCAAATCCAATGCAAAGCTATAGTAAAGGTTCACGGGGTCTTTTCGTCCCGTTGCGGGTAATCGGCATCTTCACCGATACTACAATTTCACCGAGCTCGCGGTTGAGACAGTACCCAGATCGTTACACCATTCGTGCAGGTCGGAACTTACCCGACAAGGAATTTCGCTACCTTAGGACCGTTATAGTTACGGCCGCCGTTTACTGGGGCTTCAATTCAATGCTTCTCTTGCGATGACATCTCCTCTTAACCTTCCAGCACCGGGCAGGTGTCAGGCTATATACAGTATCTTCGATTTAGCATAGCCATGTGTTTTTTTGTTAAACAGTCGCCTGGGCCTATTCTCTGCGGCTCACAGCCTTCACTGTGAGCGTCCTTTATTCCGAAGTTACAGGACTATTTTGCCTAGTTCCTTAACCGCGAATCACTCGAGCGCCTTAGTATACTCAACCCAACCACCTGTGTCGGTTTGTGGTACGGGTAATCATGCAATATGCTTAGCGGATTTTTCTTGGGAGCACCGTTACAGTTGTCCATATCTCCTTGTGCAAGCACTCAGAGTACTGTCAGGTTCGGATCTCCGAGCGGATTTGCCTACTCAGATCAACTCCTACACCCTTCAACCACCTATTCCGTCAGGTGGCAGGACCGTCACATCTCCGTCTCCACATCGCTCACATAATTAGTACCGGAATATTAACCGGTTCTTCCATCGGGTCCGCTGTCTCGGCTGCCCCTTAGGCCCCTGACTAACCCTGATCCGATTAGCGTTGATCAGGAAACCTTAGTCTTTCGGCGAGGAGGTTTCTCACCTCCCTTTATCGTTACTTATACCTACATTTGCTTTTCTAGAAACTCCAGCAAGAGTTGTCCTCTCACCTTCTGCGTCGCTAGAATGCTCCCCTACCGATGTTTACACATCCCACAGCTTCGGTAAATAGCTTATGCCCGATTATTATCCACGCCAAAGCACTCGACTAGTGAGCTGTTACGCACTCTTTAAATGAATGGCTGCTTCAAGCCAACATCCTAGCTGTCTTCGCACTCTGACTTCGTTTGGTCAACTTAGCTATTATTTCGGGACCTTAGCCGATGGTCTGGATTCTTCTCCTCTCGGACATGGACCTTAGCACCCATGCCCTCACTCCGTGGATATTACTTAACGTGCATTCGGAGTTTGTCTGGACTTGATAGCCGGTGAAAGCCTCGCATCCAATCAGTCGCTCTACCTCACGTAAGAAACTCCACAGGCTGCACCTAAATGCATTTCTGGGGAGTACGAGCTATCTCCAAGTTTGATTAGCCTTTTCACCCCTACCCTCAGTTCATCCGAAAGCTTTTCAACGCTTACCGGTGCGGTCCTCCAGTTGGTTTTACCCAACCTTCAACCTGACCAAGGGTAGATCACTTGGTTTCGCGTCTACTCCCTCTGACTAATTCGCCCTATTCAGACTCGCTTTCGCTTCGGCTCACGTGACTCTTCATCACTTAACCTTGCCAGAGAAAGTAACTCGTAGGTTCATTATGCAAAAGGCACGCAGTCACAGCTCAAGGCTGCTCCTACCGCTTGTAGGCAGACGGGTTCAGGATCTATTGCACTCCTCTGTTCGAGGTTCTTTTCACCTTTCCCTCACGGTACTGGTTCACTATCGGTCTCTCGGGAGTATTTAGCCTTACGGGATGGGCCCCGCAGATTCATACAGGATTTCACGTGTCCCGCGCTACTCAGGATACCTCTAAGTCCAACGAAGATTTTCGGATACACAGCTGTCATGTTCTATGGCCGGCCTTTCCAGACCGTTCTCCTAATCTTGTCTTCCTATGTCGAGGTCCTACAACCCCAAGTTTGCCGAAACAAACTTGGTTTGGGCTGTTCCCCGTTCGCTCGCCACTACTAAGGGAATCACTTTTGTTTTCTTCTCCCATGGGTACTTAGATGTTTCAGTTCCCCACGTTCGCTCACTGCTCTGCAGTGTGACATGTCTTCTACATGCCGGGTTGCCCCATTCGGAAATCTACGGATCAATTCGTATGTGCCGATCCCCGTAGCTTATCGCAGCTTATCACGTCCTTCGTCGCCTCCGAGAGCCAAGGCATCCACCGTCTGCCCTTATCTGTTTTTGCGCCTAACGTACTTCTAACATTGCTATCAGAAAGCACGCAGGTTGTATACTAACTTATTATATATGCTCTACGTTGTTTTCTCGTTTGTTTTTATCAAGTATGTCAATGATCGCTAAGAGGGCCGCTGGTGTTAACCTTGTGACACCTCCTTAAGTCAATCATAAGTAAGTCGCCTTACTTATATCGTCGTCGCTAACGTCTCTCTTCCCCTTCCCTCAGCTACCCTCGCTCGGGTCAGCTCTTCTTCGAGGCGGTTCGTTTCTCGTTTGCGGTTGCAAAGATAGAGCAAAAACTAAATACCAACCAAATCTCAACGCAAAATATTTCTCAATACCGCCCGTTAAGTTGCACTCATTTTCCCCATAAGCAAGACACTTACAAGGGGCAAAAAAATTTCATTCTCTTTGGGAAGATGGGTGATTTTCGGGAGAGAAGAACGAGGGGATTGAGCGGGGAAGAGGTGCGCTTGGCAGGGTAATAAAAGGGAAGATGGCTGGGGGCAGCTGTAGAGGATATGGGGACATGGTGCAAACCAATAGTCATTCATGGTGAAGCAGTAGTGGTTTGCATTCAAACCACTACTTATTCGAGGGGCAAACGAGTAGTGGTTCGTTCCCAAACCAATAGTCGTTTAATCGCAAACCACTATTGGAGGACAGCGCACCCTCCGCAAGTAGGGGTAAGAGGGCCGTAGGGAGGCGTAGTACTTGGCTGGGACATATCTATCAACCCTATATTGGTGGGTGGGTGAAGCTATATAGGTCGGAGCTCGACCAATATAGGTTGCTTTCGTGACCCATATAGGTTCACCCACCGACCCATATAGAATCACACCCTACCCCTACTCCGAAGAGAAGAAAGCAACCAATACTGGTCATTGATCCGACCACTACTGGTCGCTATTAGTGACCAGTACTACTTCGCCGTGTGACCAGTACTGCTCCGACCGCCGACCAGTACGGGTCGTTTTCACCACCCCTATATATAGTAGGCGCCCCGCTGCTGGCTATACACAGTCAAGCAGCGGGGCGTACCTATATATAAGGAGTGGATCAGACCAAGCGGAAGGTCATTCGATGGATGGGCGACGGGCCTAAATCAGCGATGGCCCGACGGTGTGCTGGCGTCGGGTAGCCCTTGTGCCCCTGCGAAAGCCATAGCCTGGGTAGCGGGCATCTTCGGCAAGCATCAGCTCATCACGGTGCGTCTTCGCGAGGATCGAGGCGGCAGCGATGCTTGCAGAACGTGGCATCCCCCTTGACGATACACTCGTGGGGGATGTCTGGTAGGGCTTGAAGCGGTTGCCGTCAATAAGGAGTAGCTCGGGGCGAAGCAGTAGGTCGTCAATAGCTCGGTGCATCGCGAGGAAGGAGGCCTGCAGGATGTTGATCTCATCGATCTCCTCGGACGAAACGATCCCGACGCCCCCACGCCAGAGCCGCTTCCTCGATGATCGGGCGGAGCGTGTCGCGCTGATGCTCGGAGAGCTGCTTGGAATCGAAGAGCAGCGGGTGGTAGAAGGTCGGAGGCAAGATCACAGCCGCAGCGACGACGGGACCGGCCAAGCACCCACGCCCCGCCTCATCACAGCCACACTCAGGCGGCCATCTTCGCCCGAAGCTCACGCGCAGGGGCGCGTGTTCCTTCACTGACTTCATAGACCTACTCATCGCAAGCGGGGCTTAGCTCAGCATAGGGACGACGCGGTGCAGGGCGTCGAAGCAGCGATCCACCTCCTCACGGGTATTGTACAGCCCGAAGGAAGCGCGTGCCACCGCCTGATGTCCGTAGGATGCCAAGAGCGGTTCGGCGCAGTGATGCCCCGTGCGGATCGCGATACCCATGCGGTCAAGAAGCGTACCGAGGTCAAAGGGATGGATCTCTCCGATGCCGAAGGAGAGAATACCACCCTTTATTGGGTGCTTCGCCGAGGACGAAGCTATCGGGGAACTCACTCTTGAGGCGAGCTGCAGCATAGTGCAGGAGGTCTTCCTCATGCGCTGCGATGGCTTCGATGCCCAGCTCCGTCACGAAGTCGAGCGCACGAGCGAAGGCTGTAGAGCCTACGTAGTCGGGCGTACCGGCCTCGAACTTGAAGGGTAGGCTATTATATGTAGTCTTCTCGAAGGTCACTCGCTCGATCATCTCTCCCCCACCCATGTACGGCGGCATGCGATCCAGCACCTCGGGACGTCCATAGAGCGCACCGATACCCGTCGGGCCGTAGATCTTATGCGCACTGAAGGCATAGAAGTCCGCCCCGATCGCCTCGACGTCAGCACGCGTATGTGCGATGGCCTGCGCTCCATCGATGAGGACGAGGGCACCTGCTTCGTGCGCCAAGCGCGTGATTTCAGCTACGGGATTGACCGTGCCAAGGACGTTGCTGACGTGGGCGACAGCGACAAGACGCGTACGCTCACTGAGCAGGGAGCGGTAGGCATCCATATCGATCTCGCCTGCGGGCGTCAAGGGGATGACGCGCAGATGTGCCCCGCGACGCTCGCACATCATCTGCCAAGGCACGATATTCGAGTGGTGCTCCATCGTGCTGATGATGACCTCATCGCCAGCGGAGACGAAGGCTTCGCCAGCGGAAGATGCGACGAGATTGATGGCCTCCGTAGTGCCACGGGTGAAGATAAGCCCTTCGGCTGAGGGTGCTCCGATGAAGTCCGCGACACGGCGGCGTGCGGCTTCGTGGTGCTCGGTCGCGATCTGGCTGAGGTAGTGCACGCCACGATGGACGTTGGCATTGGCCGAATAATAGGCCTCCCTCGATGGCCTGAATGACGCAGCGAGGCTTCTGAGTGGTCGCAGCATTGTCGAGGTAAACGAGAGGCTTACCATAGACCTCCGCCGTGAGTATAGGGAATTGGGCTCTTATATCTTCTACAGAATACATGATCTGATTCGTTTATGAATTCACCTGCAAAAAGTACGTAATAATTAGGGCGATGGCATAGAAGACTCGCCCCCACGGCTTCAAAGAGCACGAGGGGGCGAGGGACATAAAAGAATGTAGATGAGGAAGCCGGTGCTTCGGAGGAAGGGATTACTTTCCGATGTCGTGGGCTTCTTCAAGCCAAGAGAGGCAGGCTGGACGGTGAAGTCACTGGTCGAATTGTTGTCATCGACGAACTTCTTCCCCGTCCCACTTACGGATCAGTGCGAGGCCGGAGTACTTCTGCCAGTCGCTCTTCGGGAGGTTCTTCGCGCTGACCTCCGTGACGGCATTGTATCCCTTATCGAAGGTATTCTTATAGGGATTGATCTTGTAGCGTCGCTTGGGGGCAGACGGTGATGCAGTCCAGCGCCTTGGAGAAGGGATCCGATAGCGTAGAAGTCGGCGAAGAGGCTATTGGTGACATTGATATAGTGCCGGTAGCCGAGGCGCTCCTTGGTATCCTGATAGTTCTCGCGGAAGTCCCTCAGGTGTCCAGGGGAGCTGTATGAGGGCGATACCGTTCTGCCCAGAGATCTGCTTGATACCGAAGTCCGAGTACTTCGCGCCCTTCTTATCTACGCCCGTGAGGATGGGCACGAGGTCGGGAACATTGGGGTTGTTCATGTGCTGGCGGTCGTAGTCACTGTGCGTCCACTCCCAGTCAGCTTTCGTCAGGTCGATGAGGGAGTCCACGCCCTTGTAGCGTTTGGGGTCTTCGCGCCTTCGCCATACTCATCGGCCTGCTTATTGAGGCGGACGAAGTATTCCTTGGCGTGGTCGATGGCGTATTTGGCGATGACGACCGTCTGCCCCGGATGGATGGGGTGCTCCTTCCCGCTACCTGGGAAGTAAGAGATCGTCTCGACACCGATGTACTTACGACGGAAGTCCTCCTTCCCTGCGAAGGTACGCTCGTCCGAGGGGTCGAGAGCAGTGGTGCAGAGTGCGAGGCCGTCGAGGCACTTGACCTCCGAGGTGGGGTTGAAGATCGTGATGTACTGGTCATCTTCATACCACGACTTCACGGGAGCGAGATTCCACTCTTCGGGGAAGCTCTTCGTGATGACGTGGCTGATGTAGAAGACCTCCTTGATGATGAGGTGGTCAACGGAGGAGCGGGAGTTCGAAGCGACGCTGGGGCGCTTGTTGCGAGCACAGGCCATCAGCCCCGAGAGGAGCACCAAGGCCAAGGCGAAGCGATATATATAAGTGCGCATAGCTGGATATAATGCTGTGAGGAGATTAGAGGAACCAGTTGCCGAAGCCCGAGCCACCACCGATGCCATGTGTCTGGACATTCTGCGAAGCCTCGAGAGCTTCCTCTGCTGTGAGGCCGATCTCACGGCCGAGGTAATAGTAGTAGGGGTCATTGGGGTCAATGGCCGTAGGGTCGGTGTCGAAGCTGCTGCAGAAGACCTTGATAGGGATGTTGAAGCGCAGGACATCCTTCCACTGCGAGTCGGCGCCATAGTCCTTTGGCTCGTCGGGGTTGTACCAGTCTGAGCAGATGAACTTGCTGAGGAAGACGTAGGTGGAGTGGCGTGCGAGATAAGGATCCTTCGGGATCAGCGCCTTCTTGCCCTTCGGACACTTCATGACACGCACCGAGAGGTAGAACTTCGGCAGGATGAACGAGGGACGCGTATAGCGCCCACCCTTCCCCGTCGTGGGGTCGGTACGGCGTGTGATCTCGAGCGGCCAGTCCTTGTGCTTGTCGTCATTCTCATCGGCATCGATGTCGAAGTTGAAGTGTCCCTTCAGCCCGACGCGGTCTTGGTCGTAGGGAGCGACAGCCCAGTCTGCTTCCTTACGCGTGAGAGGAAGGAGGAGGCGCTGGTTGAAGAGCTCGCGCGCACCATCGCCCATCGCATCGTGGATCCACGTGTCACGGTAGGTGTACTCGAAGATTTTCGGCGTGGCATCGGCACGCTCCTTCCACGTAGTCTTATTCGCGAAGAAGGGCGAAGGTACAGGCGTGTGGTCGATCGTACCACCAGGCTGCCAGGTATCGTACTCGTCGTACTTAGCCTGCCGAGTGCCGCGCTAGATCGGTCACCTCGTAGGGCTGCCCCTTGTCATCGACATCGCTCACCGTGAAGAAGATCTGATACTCGTCGGAGTGATCCAGGATATCATCATTCATCAGACGGCCATTCTTATCGAAGAAATAGAGGCAGAGGCCCCAGCGCTTGAGGCGCCCACCGATGATGCGGATGTAGTCGGGGCCTTGCTTCTTGTCGTACTGCTCGAGGTAGGTCACCGTGCTCTGACGCTGCACTCGACGGTAGGGCCAAGAGCCAGCGTTGTTGTGGATGATGACGAACCTCCTGCTTCCATGGGGCATTCGGGTAGACGAAGTTCCCGTGCATCATGCCGTCACCGTGGGAGTGGCCTTCCTTGAACATCACCAGACACGTCGCCCAGTCCTTGAATGCTCCCTCAGGATCGGGATTGGCAAGGGCTTCGGTGATCTTAATCTCGAGATGCTATCGACGTAGTGGTCGGCACCACTGTGGGGGATGGTCTTCGTGTTGAGAGGGTTGTCATCGTAGTTGGGGTGGATATCCCCAAAGACGAACTTATCGCACGCACTGAGCGAGAAGGCGATGAAGCTGAGGACAGAGGCGCGCTTGAGGTGCTTACTGATAGAGGTATTCATAGCGAGGAGTGGGCATTACATGAGGACGACATTGCGACGATAGCGATAGAAGAAGGCTTCGGGGTCGGAGAGCATACGCCAGAGCTCTGCACGCTGCACCGAGGGGTAGAAGCGGCGGACATCCTCGTAGCACTTCGCTTCGCCATCCTTCGTATCGGCGATAATGCGCACGGGCAGCGGGTAGTCGATATCATAGCTATCCCAGCCGGGCTGGATCTGGTTGAAGTCCCAGAGATAGCCCCCATCGGGGTTCGCGGCATTGGTGTACTTCGCGGGCTTGGCGACATCCCCCGTGCGCTGCTGCCCCTTGGTGAGGATATTACACAGACGCACCTGCAGGAGGAAGGAGATACCCGCCTGACGGAACTGTAAGATCCCCTGAAGCCCAGTCGGTCGAGCGGCGCCCCTGCATCGAGGCTACGCTCCTGCTTCAGCAGACCCACCGTCTCACCATAGCGCTGACGGGGAGCCTCCGTCTCGGGGTCGATGAAGTCATCGTTGTACGACTCGTCGAAAGAGCTTACCCAGCTCCTCCTCGATGGGATCGGTATCGCGGTAGGTATAGGTGAAGATCTCGGGGACGAGCTGATTGAGGCGCTGGTTGTCGATGCTACGCACGAGGCGGTACATCGTACCATTGGAGGCACGGAAGGGCTGGAGGGCATCGGGTCGCCCCGTCACCTCGATAGAGCGCCACGAGAGCTCGTTGTCAAAAGGCACGGCATTGCGCCCCAGCTCGAAGCCGTCCGGCACGTAGATATTCGATGCGGAGAACTTCGTCGCAGGCTCTGCCTTGCCCCCACGCTCCATGAAGGTATAGCGGTCGATGTAGTGCGGTACATCGGCCAGCGTGCGGGGGTAAGCGAGCTGGAGCGTCTTGGCTTCATCCTTCGAGCCCTTGCTGAGGGTGAAGTGCCCGACACCGAAGAAGTGCTGGTGCATCATCAGCGTGGAGTTGTCCTCATCGGGCTCGCTGTAGCCATCCTTCCCCTTGACGTAGGGGAAGTTCGTGAACTGGTGATTGATGAGCATCCCATTCTGGTCGTAGTACTTCAGCTCGAGGCCGTAGACGATCTTGTCCGAGGCGACGACATCGAAGTGATCACGCTCCGTCGTCACGGTCATCTGCCCGTTGTCGTCCTTGGCGATATCGATCTCCTGGACGATGGGGATGACGGTCTCTTCGCCTGCTATATGATAGGTGTTGTAGACATCGACCATCTCGTCGGCATTCGCACCGACACCGATCTGGCCCGCCTTATAGCCCATACGCAGGATCGCATGCACGGCATAGATCTGGTCGTGGCCCTTGACGTCGCGCTCGATCTCGGAGGGCGGTGCCTGGATGATCTTCTTGAAGAAGGCGTCTACACGCTCATTGGAGCAGCTCCCGAGGGAGGCAAGCTACACCGAGAGCGGGGAGGAGGTAGTGAGATATGATAGATTTCATAGTCGCAGTCATTAGAACTTATAGAGCACGCGCAGCGAGAAGTTCGCGCCACGGGCGTGAGCGTAGTAGCGGAAGCGGTCGGTGTACTCCTTGTAGAGGGCGTTGAGGATATTGTCCCCGACGAGCATCAGGCGTAGGGAGTGGTCGTGGGAAGGCGCACGCCTACCTCAGCCGTACCATTGAGCAGGAAGTAAGGATCGGGCGAATCGCTCACGAGGTCCTTGTCAGGGTCGAAGCGACGCTGCTTCGTCACATAGATACTGGAGAGCGAGACGGACGCGTGGTACTTCTTGTCCCGTGTGAGGTCGGAGTCATACGTCCCCGAGAGGCCGTAGCGGTCGGAGGGCATGAAGGGTAGCCAGTCCTGACGCGTGATATTGCGAGCGAACATCCATTCGCCCTTCCCTACGACAGCAAGCCCAGGCAGTGGGTGCACCGTAGCCTCGATATCGCCCCCATAGAGCTTGACATCGTCTTGGTCGTAGATGAACTTCGGGTACTTCCCACTGGGGTGGTTGTGGAAGCGATCCTTCCCAGCACCGATATGGTCGTAGATATAGCTACTGATACGCTGGTAGAAGGCGCTGGGCCTCGATGGAGATCCAGCTATTGCGGTAGCGTGCACCGATGACGGACTTATAGCCACGCTCGCTGGCGAGGTTACGATTCCCCTCGACCCAATAGGAGCCGTCTTGCAGCCCGATAGCGTAGAGCTCGTTGATATCGGGTGGGCGCCACGACCAGCCGATATTCGCACGCACATCCCAGTTCTGATTGATATCATAGTGAGCGGCGAGGCTCGTGGTGAAGTTGCTATACAGCTTGAAGTCGTCGTAGTAGTGTAGTTGCTCAGGCTGGTGTAGCCGCTGACCGACATCACGCGGAAGTCATAGCGCATACCGAGTGCGGCCTGGAGCTTGCCCAGCTCAGCCTTGTGGAGGAAGTAGCCCCCATCGAGAGTGCGGCGAAGTTCGGCACGAAGGCAGGCTGCTTCGTCCCAGGGTAGTTGTAGTTCGTCTGGTAGGTATTCGACGTCCCGACATCGGTAGTCATCCCCCAGCGATTCCACTTGGCGTGCCAGAGCACGTCCGCCTTGAAGGTCTTGAGGATGAGGTCCTGCATCGGTATCCAGCTCCAGTCGGCCTTCTTACGGTTCTCGAACTCCTGTCGGAGGTTCTCTCTGGAACGAGGCCGTGAAGTCAATGCGGTGGTTATCGCTCAGATTCCACTTCACCTCACCCTTGAGCGTGAAGTGCTGCGACTGCTGGAAGGGTGGCTTGATATCGTAGGAGAAAGGGCGGAAGGTCGATGAGTCAGGGCGCCCATATTCAAAGCGCTTGACGAGCTGATCCAGGTCGGAGATCTTGCTGGCGTAGTAGATACGCTACGCTGGTAGTAGAGGCTGGAGTAGACGGTCGCCGTCACGCGTGAGGCGTGGTAGCCGAGCGCTCCCTGAGAGGCTGATGGTATTGTAGCCCGTGTTGTTGAGGGATATAGTCGGCGGTGCTGTAGTCGCCCCCTGGTGTACATCCCGTGCAGGCGAAGCCCCCACTTGCGGTAGCCCGCTTCGAGGCTTGCCGAACCGCTGACACCTCGTGCATTGGTGTCGTAGCCGACGTTCGCCTTGCCGTGGACCCTCAATCTTCTCCTTGCCAAAGGGTAGCGGCGCGTCATTCAGAAGGACGACGCCCCCATAGCACCGAAGCCGTAGCGGATACACTCGGCACCCCTTGACGACCTCTACCATGCTCGAGCCTGTATAGTCCAGCTCAGGGGGCGTGGTCAGCGCCCCAGCTCTGGCCTCCAGACGGACACCATTATTCATCAGCAAGATACGGCTACTGTGCATCCCTTGGATCACGGGCTTAGCGATGGTGCTACCCGAGCTAATCGAGCTGACACCAGGGACGGTCTCCAGAAGCTTGGCGAGCGAGTAGCGCCCCTCGCTCGATGGTCTTGCGGTCGATGGTCGCCGTCTGCTGGAGGTTAGAGGTATGACGCTTCTGCGCCGTGACCTCGACCCTTCGAGATGACCCTGTGCATCCTCCTGCATCTGCAGGGGTGATGCTGCGCGAGGCGGGACAGCGACCGTACGCGAGAGGCGCTGATAGCCCACACAAGAGATCTCGACATGGATACTCGTGGGGGCGGAGCGGAAGCGTAGGGGTGGCATGCCCCGCCTTGTCCGTCATCGTAGGACTCACCGCCGTAGCACAGCGGATGACCGCCCCGATGATGGGCTGGCGTGTGGCTGGTCGAGGATGGTGATCGTGAGTTGCTCCCCGCGACTTTGCTCTGCAGGGGCGAGCTCCTCGGTAGTAGTAGCCCCTGAGGGGATGGGGCGCGAGGGTAAGGGCTGAGGTGAGTACGAGACCGAAGAGGCCAAGGCGTACCGAGCCCATAGAATGGAGTTTACAGTTTGCTTTCCACATAGTCGTGGGGAGGGAGGGAGTGTGTGTGGTCACTCCTGTCTTAGGAGGGTTGGATAACAGGAAGGAGATCGGTGAGGAGGGGCTCATCAAGGTCATGATGCCGCTTCATGGTGCTGGCATATGACTCGCTCACCCTATAGATGGTAGTCAGAGATATGGCTGTGTCTTACAGCGCTTATTAAGAGGTAGAGGTTTGATCTCATCTCGCTATCGGCTGAGTTAGAAGTCGAATGTGTACTATCGACGTTGCAAAAATTAGGGCAAACAGGGACCCATTATCCTACCCTTTGTTGGTATTTATTGCCCGCCCTCTACCTACCTATATGTACTCCTTCTCGGGCAAAGTGCCGTATATGACGACCTATATACGCCCCTTATTCCCCGCAAAATCAGGTATTATGACGTATGAAGGGAAGAAACGTAGCCGCCCACAGAGTGACCGCTTCAATAAGGACTCTTAGCTTGATAATATGTGGGGAGCGGACGTGAGCAATATAAGAGGAGGCGGTTGCCGAGAGTCCTACTCCTCTATTTATTGAGCTAAGGCATTGCGCACCCAGCCCCCGATATGCCTCCCGAAGTGACCGAGCAAGCCCCTCGCCTTATCGCGAGTATTCCTCTTATTCAGCGGAGGGAAAAGCATCGTTCCCGTGAAGAAAAAGCACCTTCACATAGTGGTTTTTCTGTATCTACGCACGTAGTCTTAAAAGACCAGATACATAAATCCAAATATCCACGTACGTAGATATTAGAGCCACGTACGTAGCCCAAACTTTTCTGCCACTCGTCCACAACTTTTATCCCTACGCAGAGCAACAACCTAATATGGTGAGCCTCCAAAACCAATAGTAGTATGAAGTGCAAACAAATAGTGGATTGAGCACGGAGCAATAGTCGGACGCGTGCAGAGCAGTAGTTGCCTGAAGGCCCGACTTCTTGAGCTTCACCCCAGCCCCTGCTGATGATATGCTCTCGATACGCCCCTTGGCTCTTGAGGAGGGCGCACGAAGCACCTTCGCCATAGAGCAGGGGAATTGCCGTACCTTTGTAGTATGCAGAAGCAAGATCTCATAGCGCCCCTACAGGAGCGCATCCGCCGAAGTGGGCTCACCGAGCCCCGCATCGCCGTCCTCGTCTCAGGGGGCGTCGATAGCTCCGTCGTCGTCCACCTCCTCACCGAGGCGGGCTACCGCCCCTACCCTCTTCTACATCCAGATCGGTATGGAGGAGAAGGGCTTCACGGACTGCTCGTGGGAGGATGATCTGGAGATCGTGCGCCATCTGGCACATCGCTATGACTGCCCTCTTGAGGTCGTCTCGCTACACGATGAGTATTGGGCGAACGTCGTCCAGTACACCATCGATACCGTGCGCCGTGGCTCACACCCAACTCCCGACATGATGTGCAATAAACTCATCAAGTTCGGCTGCTTTGAGGAGAAGTGGGGCAAGGACTTCGACTTCATCGCTACGGGGCACTACGCCACGACGACCTTCATCGGCGATCAGCTCTATCTGGCTACAGCTCCCGACCCCGTGAAGGACCAGACGGACTTCCTCGCACAGATCAACTTCCGCCAAGTCTCCAAGCTCCTCTTCCCCACCGGTCACCTCCTCAAGAGCGAGGTACGCCGTATCGCCGAAGAGGCGCATCTGCTGAGCGCTAACCGCAAGGACAGTCAGGGTATCTGCTTCCTCGGGAAGGTGAACTACAACGAGTTCATCGAGCGTGCCCTCGGACAGAAGGAAGGGCTCATCATCGAGCGTGAGACGGGGAAGATACTCGGTAAGCACAAGGGCTACTGGTTCCACACCATCGGTCAGCGCAAGGGCCTCGGGCTGAGTGGCGGCCCCTGGTTCGTCGTGAAGAAGAACATCCGTCGCAATATCATCTTGGTCAGTCAGGGCTATGACCCCGCCGACCAGTACGGCGAGCACATCGGTATGGAGACCTGCGACTTCATCAGCCACGACCCTTGGCAGTACGCCGCCGAGGTACGCGGGCTGGATGCTCCCCTCTCCCGTGAGGAGTCGGCGGTGGAGATTACCTTCAAGGTGCGCCATACCCCCGACTTCACACGCGGGCGACTCAGCTACGACCCCGCCTCGGGCTACCTCATCGAGAGCGAGAGCCTATCCAAGGCATTGCCCCAGGCCAATATGCCGTGCTCTACGACACCGAGCACCGCATCTGCTTCGGTAGCGGTATGATCACCGCGGCTTCTAAGCCCCTTTACGGCGAAGCCCATACGAAAGCGGTACGGCCGCCTCGAGCGTAATGCTCGAGGCGGCCGTACCGCTTTTAGCTTAGGCAAGACGCGGGGAGGCCCCGCATCCGCTTAGAAGGTGAACTGCAGACCGCCCTGCAGGAGCATAGGCTGCGACGTATAGCCGTACCAGCGCGTAGCCCCCAGCGAGAATAGGGTGCACGAAGCTCTGCCGTCAGGCTCAGGCGCTTCGTCAGCGAGCGACTGCATCGGCATGGAGCAGATGGAGCTGACGCAGACGCGTGATCGAGCCGTCGAGTCGTAGCTCTTCAGTGCCGTGGCGAACTCATAGCCACCACGGACGCTGAGGTTGGGCACCATGTTCAGCTCCACGAGAGCCGAAGCTGTGAAGGTAGGACGCGAGAGGATCGTAGCCGTCGTCGTATAGTGGGCATAGACCCCACGCAGAGCAGCCGAGAAAAGGCCGCGGTGGTTGTAAGCCAGCTGTACCCCGACGTTCTGCTCCTTATAGTCCACGTAAGAGGGACGGAAGCGCACGGGCATGAAGTAGGTAGTCGAGCCGCAGCCCCGAAGGCAGCGAGAGCGATGGGGAAGTAGTCCACAGCCCCCTTATGGTCGGCATAGCGGAAGAAGGCTTCGAGCGAGAAGGCACTCGCGATCGTCGTAGAAGCCGTCAGCTTCGCATCGTAGACACGCTCATAGCGGGCCAGCGAACGCCCGGTATCGATGAAGGGCGACTCAAGGGGCTGGGCACGTAGGCTGTGACGCACCAGCTAGGCATCCGTCTCCAGTCGCAGACCAAAGGCTGAGCCCAGACGCAGGCGAGCATCGATCTTCGGGAAGAGGACGAAGTGTGCGTTGTAGTGGTCATTCCCCGTGAGGATACGCAGACCACCGAGAGCACGCCAAGAGAGCTGATCATTAGCATCCTCTGCCAAGATATAGGGTGAACCCGTGAGGATCATGCTGAGCTGGCCGTGCATGGCCTGCGGGAAGCCATAGAGGATAGGCTCCGTGCTGGTCAGACGACCCAGCGACCATGCGCCCAGTGCACCGAGCGCGCCATGCTGCTGATGCGGTAGAGAGGTTCGCACGAGCTCGGGAGGAACTCCTTGAACTTATTGAGCACCACGCCTGGGGCTCTCAGCGACATTAGCTGCCGTGTAGTCGAAGCCAGCGGAGAAGTCATGGCAGCCAGTCTTCGGTGAAGTCCTCTTCGGTAGCGTAGCGAGCCGAGAGTGAGACCTCCGTGGCGCGACGACGCAGGTCGGGTACCGTGGCAGACTGCGCCACCCCACCACCAGCTGGAGGAGCGACCAGCGAGAGGCCGTAGTAGTTGTAGCTGTGCTGACCGAAGTCCAGACCGAGCGACAGCGCAGCGTCCTCGAACTGGTGGCCGTAGTTCGCACCGAGGCGCCAGCCTCTCCCAGCCCTTGACCTCTGACCAAGCTCGGTCTGGATGCTGGGATTAGCAAAGTTGTAGCGCCCATAGACATCGAGGCGGTCGGTCTTCGTAGACAGGATGCTCAGACCCGCACCTGCCTTGAAGCTGATGGGGATACCAGCAGAGGCGAAGGCATAGCCACGCTGCTTCGAGCGCTCAAAGCCCCCACGGGGAGCCGTCAGAGCACCTAAGGGTGAGACGCTGGGGCAGCAGCGTGAAGGGATGGGCAGTATCCAGATAGGAGTGACGCACAGGGCTGAGGTTGGGAGCCGGCACCGTATAGGGAGAGGTCACGGGCCGACGCGCGGGAGAGAGAGACCCTCCTCAGTCATCACAGTGAGCTCACGACGCAGGGTGTCGGCACGCTTCGTCTTAGCCTCCTGAGCAGAGAGTACAGAGCTCGAGAGGAGCGCGATAGCAGCCATAGGGATGATTGCAAGCTTCTTCATTTCTTATTCTGGTAGGAGGTGAGACGTTCGTTGATCATCTGAGCGATATCATCGTCAGTGCCCTTGTAGTTGCTACGCAGGGCTCTCGAGATACTGCTGGGCGACATAGGTCTCACCCCGCTTGCGGTAGCAGTCAGCGAGGAGCAGGAAGGCACGTGCCAGCCAGTACTGCTGTGGCGTACCCTTAGCGATGAAGGATCGAGCTGCTTCTTTCGTCTCCTGGCCTTGCCGGCAGCGGGAAGAGAAGCGGAGTGGCGGATGTAGCCTCAGCACCGTAGGCAGTATCGAAGTTCTTGAGCAGGGGCTCGAGGTCTTCATAGCCTTGCCGGTAGCACCCGTAGCCTCTTCGGCTCTACCGGATGAGGAGGAGCTCACCCCGAGTAGCTGCTAGGGGAGGTCGTCTACGCTTCAGGAGGCTCTGGTCGTAGTGATCGAGCGCTTGTAGTCCCTTCGCTTCGTAGGCTGCACGCGAGAGAGCAGCCCATAGCGCAGGTGCTGGGGAGCTTCCAGTCCTTCGATAGCGTAAAGGCTGGCTCCAAGCATCGAGAGCCTCACTTCTTGCCACCATCGTTGTAGATCTTCGTCAGAGCTCGAGGCGGGACATGCAGGTCAGAGAACGTGCGGGAGCAGAGAGCTTCTTGTAGAGTGCCTCTGCTCGTCGCTGCGGCCCTGCTGGCGAGTGACCAGCCAAGAGAAGCTCAGCACGACCGGCCCTCACGGCTGGCGGGGTAGGAGCGGACGAAGGACTCGAGGTCTCGATGAGAAGCATTCTTATCCTTCTAGGCGGCTCTCGAGAGAGGTACTGCAGTGTGCCTTCTCACTCTCTGAGGGCGTCAGCTGCTTGCCGAGTGGTAGAGGCATAGGCCGTGTACTCACCGACGCGGTCCAGACTGACGTAGATATTCTGAGGTCAGAGAGTGAGCGAGCTTCATTCACTCAGGGTAGCGGGCGATGAGGTCCTTTGTAGGCCTTGATAGCCTCTTCGGTACGCCCGTTATTGTAGGCCAGCATCGCACGCCCATAGCACCGGAGGCGCGCATACTGGGTATCGGGATAGTCCTTGACGAGCTGGTTGAAGACAGCGGTCGCCTCTTCGGGACGCGCTTGCTCAGCACCAGCGCACGGCCCTGTCAGCAGAGGACCCCAGGCAGGTGCGTGGACTCGGGTGCATCTTGATGATGCGGTCGAGCCGTCTCGATCTGCTTCTGATACTGCCCCCAGCGACCATAGATCGTAGCGATACGATAGAGAGCTTCGTCATTCCCTGTGGGCATACCTTCGTCGGCACGACGGTAGAGAGCCAGAGCTCTGCGCTCTTCTTCGGATGAGCTGGCAGTCGCCCATGCGGGAGAGTGCATCGGCACGACGCAGAGCATCATCGCCAGAGCTTGACTGCGTGAAGGCTTCAAGGAGCGGTGCCGTGGCGTACTGCTTCTGATTGTAGCGAGCGTAGCCTGCCATGACGTGCCAGCGCAGGAGCTGCACCCGTAGCGATACTCTTTCGATGCGCAGACTCAGCAGCAGCATACTCGCCACGCTCCAGAGCACTCGAGGCAGCGAGGAGATGTGCCTGAGCTGCGTACTCGTTCTTCGTGCCGAGTGTGACGGCACGATTCAGGATAGTCATCAGCACGGGCATAGTCGCGAAGCCAAGCACCTTCACCGAGGCGAAGCAGGACGTACTGCTTGGCTTCGCTCAGCTCAGCGCTCTTGACCTGCAGACGATCCAGCGTAGCGAGCGACTCAGCATAGTCCTTATTCGTCAGGAAGATATCTTCATGAGCTGGAGGATCTGAGGGCGGTAGCTGGAGTTGGGGAACTCGGTGACGAAGGTCTCAGCCATGCGGACGGTCTGACCGAAGATCGAGCGCTGCGTCTCGTCCTGCAGGAGAATCCCATTGTACAGCGCATACTCACGTACTCGCTCAGTAGCCCCAGGGTGCTGGCCTGCACGGCTGAATGCCAGCAGCCGCTCGTGCGCTGGAGCTTGAGGCGGGCATTACCAAGGAGGAAGAGCCCTGTGCACCGATAGCAGAGCTACTCTCAGAGGCAGCACTCAGCGGACGAAGCGCTTCTTCGTAGCGTCCCTTAGCATAGAGTGAGGTACCGAGGGCGTAGCTTCCTCTGCCGTGGGCTTATAGTCCTCGAGCTCCTGTAGGGGCTGGAGGGTGCGGATAGCCTGATCATAATTGCCATCAGCATAGTAGGACTGCCCGATGACAGACTGGAAGGAAGCACGCGAAGCCATCTCGGGATAGCGACGCTGGAGGTCACTGGCACGACGCTGAGCCGTCTTAGCATCCTCCGTAGCGAAGGAGAGCAGAGCCAGCTGATAGGCAGCCTCGGGAGCGAGGTCGCTGAGTAATCATTGCGTGAGAAGATCGCACGAGCCTCCTGAATATCTCCGCGCCCCAAGCCACAGAGCTGGAGGTAGATGAGAGCCTGCTCCCCGATGATAGAGGAGTCTCTCGGCTCGCAGAGAGGAGGAGGCGCTGAGCTTCATCCAGGTCAGCTGCACTTCTCTGGTCGGCCAGGATCGTATAGGCAAGAGCTAAGTCGTACTGGAGCAGTCTCACGAGGAGAGGTGCCGAGCGCTTGACCTGCTCGAGCTGCGTACGGGCAGAGGGAGGTCTGATCGACATACACCAGAGCGAGGCAAGAGCCTGCTGAGGGACGATCAAGAGGCCTGGATGCTCCTTGAAAGGCGTGTGAGGACAGCGTCGGGAGACGTCTCCTGAGTCATCAGACGAGCTACCGCCTCACGATAGGGCTGGTGCTCGGTGAGTAATGGTACAAGCACGAGGCGAGGCAGGTCGTGCCGGAAGCCTACATAATTGCGGCTCACAAAGTCCTGCTGCAGCTGAGTCAGGATAGTCCGATCAGGACGCACCTCAGGACTCTGCGCAAGCGGGCTTAGAGCAAGAGAAGCACACCCTCAGAGAGAGGATGAGTCGCTTTGATCGTCTTCTTCGTAGTCATATAATTTTGTATTAATTGGGGCTCCCAGAAGCAATGGGGCTGGGAGAGATGTATATCAAAGTTCGAGGATCATCCTTCGTCCGCTGCTACGGTCTCGGGAAGACGGCCTGAGCCTCTCTAAGAGAGGCTGGATATCTATATAGCGGGACGAATAGTGGCCGATGACAAGGCGCTCATACCCGCAGCCTGTGCGATACGCGCAGCCTGCTCAGCCGTACTATGCGCCGTCTCCTTAGCTCTCGCACCAAGCGGTCGCTGAGGAACGTCGCCTCGTGATAAAGGAGGCTCACATCCCGGAGGAGTGGCACCAGCGAGGGCAGGTAAGCCGTATCCGAGCAGTAGCGCATAGCTCCGTGGAGTCTTACCCTCGACGTCGCGTCGCTCACAGGGGATGACCTTCCCTCCTCGGTGGTGAAGTCCGATCCTCACGTAGCGCTGTATAATAAGAACGAGGAACGCCGTAGAAATCACACGAAGCGCGATCAATATGGCGCTCCGTGACCTTCTCGCGAAAGAGGTAGCCCGTGCAGGGCGTGCGGTGCTCCAGCGGGAGCGTCGTCACCGTCACCGACCGATCCTCGTAGCAAACACTACTCGTGCGGTCATCCACTCATATGCACCTCGATGTCGTAGCCCAGATAGGAGCGACCTCCTCGATGAGGGGCTAGAACCTATCGATCCGCGAGGACCATGATACAGGAGTGCCCTACGGCGGCCGAGCATCCCCATCGTAGAGAGGAGCCCGCAGAGCCCGTAGCAGTGGTCACCATGCAGATGGGAGATGAAGACGCCGACGATACGCCCGGAGTCCAGACGCTGACGGCGTAGCTGACGCTGCGCACCCTCCCCGCAGTCCACGACGAAGAGCTTATCACGAAGCTCCACGACCTGGGCCGTCGGGTAGTGCTGCATGGTCGGCAGAGCCGAGCCACAGCCTAAGATATGGGACGCGAAGTCCCCCTATGCGCTCTACTTGCTTGCCGAAGAAGGCTCGGTAGATATCATTGCCATTCGCATAGACCATCAGCAGGACGAGCAGCACGAGACCAGCATAGTCTGGATCGTGGTCATCGCCTTATCGCTAAGGGTGCTTACGACGGATCATCTCGATGATGATGAAGAGGATATGCCCCCGTCAAGTGCGGGATAGGGCAGGATATCTCACTCACCGCAAGGATGATAGAGAGGAAGGCCGTGATAGACCAGAAGCTCTGCCAGTCGAAGGTCGTGGGAAGAGCTTACCCATCGTGCCGAGACCACCCATCTGCTTAGCGCCCTCCTTGGTGAACATATATGTCAGCCCGTACATAGCCCGAGATCGTCTGACCTGCGCGATCGATGCCTGCGGGATAGCCGTGAAGACATTGTACCGGACGTGCTCAATAGGATAGAGCTCCTCGATGCCCTTGAGGACGACACCGATATGCCCTGCCGTGTCTACGGGAGCGTGGTCTGCAGAGCCGTACCTGAGCGCTCGACGGTAAGCACGACATCCTGCACCCTTCTTCTTGTCCAGTGCCGTGATGACCTCCGTGACATCGGCGCAGGTGACGGAGTCGACTGCATGACACGGTCTCCAGAGGCCAGATGCCCTGCGCACGGCTACCTTCGTAGACAGCATCTACGACGAAGGGCATGCGCGAGAGGCCAAGCCCTCTTCAGCGCGGAGGAGGCGCTGCATCATATCCTCGGGCAGGCGGATCGTCTCCACGGCACCGCCACGACGCACCACGACTTCGTGAGCATTGATGAGCGATGACATGAAGCGGGAGTCAAGCACATTGGGAGACTGCTTGCCACTCGACGCTGAGGATCACATCCCCGTCGACAAAGCCAACCTCCTCAGCGGGCGTGAAGTTCATCCCCGCAGAGACCTGATCGCTATGAAGCGACCCGTCCCCAGAGTGAGCGTGATACCAGTATATATGATGAAGGCGAGGATGACATTTGAAGATCACCCCCACCAGCCATAATCATCAGGCGAGCGAAGGCTTCTTGCTGCGGAACTCATCGGGCTTAGGCTCACTGGCCATCGCCTCGGTATCCAGCGACTCATCGATCATACCAGCGATCTGGCAGTAGCCACCGAGAGGAGCCAGCCAAGGTCATGACCGTACCGCTACGCTTACTCTTCCACTTGAAGATGGAGAACGAGGGATTGAAGAAGAGATAGAACTTCTCTGCGCTCCGAAGAAACGGGCCATCGAAAGTAGTGCCCGGCTCGTGGATGAAGACGAGGATGGAGAAGCGAGAGGAGAAGTTGAAGCACACGAATTGCTATATCCATTGGATTACTATTATCTGATATGATTGAGGCGCTCACGAGACTCAGCAGCACTGCGGCATCGAGCTCTGAGAGCAGCTGGAGGTCGTGGCTCCGCTCGGGGCGGTGCGCCTCAGGCGCTGGGCGATGAGCGTGCTCACAGCACGGAAGCCCAGCTTGCCAGCGAGGAAGGCTCGAGCAGCGATCTCATTGGCAGCATTGAGCACGCAAGGAGCGGTACCACCAAGCTCCAGCGCTCGATGCAGGCCAGCGCGAGGTTGGGGAAGAGCCCATATTGGGGCGCTCAAAGGTAAAAGGTGTGCTCGAGGAAGTTGAGGCGAGGATGAGTCATTGCTCACACGCTCCGTAAAGGCCGAGCGCATAGCTAATGGGCAGGCGCATATCGGGCTGACCCAGCTGCTGCCTTGATCGAGCCGTCGGCAAACTCCACCATTGAGTGGATGATGCTCTGCGGGTGCACAAGTACCTCGATCGATTCGGCAGGCGTGTCAAAAGAGCCATCGGGCCTCAATCATCTCCGAGCCCTTATTCATCAGCGAGGCGGAGTCAATGGTTACCTGAGCCCCATACTCCAGTTGGGGTGACGCCGAGCAGCTCGACCATCACGCTCAAGCTCCTCTACTCGCTTATAGCTGCGGAAGGGACCTCCCGATGCCGTAAGCAGGATGCGCTCCAGCGGATTGCCTTCCTCCCCGACGAGGGCACTGATAGACAGCCGGAGTGCTCGGAGTCGACAGGCAGGATACGCGCCCCGTGACGAGCAGCGAGTGACATAATGAGCTCGCCTGCCTACGACGAGGCGTCTCCTTGATTCGAGCAGAGCGATAGTCTTACCAGCGGTGATAGCTGCCAGTGTGGGTACTAAGCCAGAGAAGCCGACCATCGCCGTGAGCGACGATATCTACATCGGGGCGGACGACCGCCTCAGCAATAGCTTCACTCCCTGCCATAACCTCGATAGAGGTATGTGATAGGGCTTGTCGGACTTCGATAATAGGCTTCGTCGGAGATCACGACCACAGCGGACTGAACTCAAGGCCTGAGCGATCAAGAGCTCCGTCGAGCGGCGTGCCACCAGCACCGTCACCTCGAAAGGCTTCGCGATGACTACGGACGACCTCCAGAGCCTGCGTCCCGATAGAGCCCGTAGAGCCGAGGACGGCGATCCTTTTCTTCTGTATCATTACTTACCCGCAGTCTCAGTGAGGAGGTAGACAAGCGTCTCTACCGAGCGGCACATCGTGTCGAAAGGAAGGTACTCATACTTCCCGTGGAAGTTCGCTCCACCTGTGAAGAGGTTGGGACAGGGCAGTCCCTATATAGAGAGGCGGGCGCCATCCGTCCCGCCACGGATGGGCGAGACGCGGGCGTGACTCCTGCACGGAGCATAGCGGCCTTAGCGCGCCTCGATATACTCCTCGTGGGGTGCCACCTGTTCGTACATGTTATAGTAGGAGTCGCGGATCTCGAGCCTGATGACCTCAGCGCTTGTAAGCGGCATTGATCTCGCCTGCGACACGCTCCATCAGCGCCTTCTTCTCCTCAAAGAGCGTACGATCATGATCGCGGATGATATCTACGGCTTCGGCATGCTCTACTCCACCAGTGAAGTGCATCAGGTGGTAGAAGCCCTCATACCCTCGGTGAACTCCAGGACGTGCATAGTGAGGGAGCGATGCATGCAGGAGGTAGATCACCTCGATCGCATTGATCATCTTCCCTTAGCCGAGCTCGGTGGATGCTACGTCCCGTAGCGACGACGCGAGCGGAGGCAGCGTTGAAGTTCTCATGCTCCAGCTCACTCACGGCTACCAGTCGACGGTGAAGGCGAAGTCCGCACCGAAGGCCCCCTCACATCGAGTAGTCCACACCCTTGCCGATCTCTTCGTCAGGGGTGAAGCCGATCGAGATACGCCCGTGGGGTAGCTCGGGATGCTCGAGGATGACAGCGCACCGCCTCCATGATCTCGGCGACACCGCCTTATCATCCGCTCCGAGAAGCGTCGTCCATCAGTCGTGATGAGCGTATGCTCAGGACCTCCAGCAGCTCGAGGGAACTCCTGTACCGTGAGCATGGCATCATCACCGAGGGGGATGGGCGTACCATCATAGTACTTTCGATGATCTGGGGGCGGACACCACGACCCGTGAAGTCAGGGCTAGTATCAACATGCGAGATGAGCCCCAGCGCAGGACGATCCTCATAGCCCCGAGTAGCTGGGATCTGCGCCATCACATAGCCCTTCTCTTCGAGGCGTACGGAGGGTACACCGAGGGCTATCAGCTCGTCACGCAGAAGACGGAGCAGGTCAAACTGCTTCTCTGTCGAGGGTGAAGTCGTGCTAGTGGGATCGCTCTCGCATCGATCTGTACGTAGCGGAGGAAGCGATCGAGGAGGGCCTCACGTACGGAGGAGGCTATAGTTGGGTTCATTTGCTTGAAGATTTATCCGTGTAGAGCTCAGCATCGCTTCTGCTCCAGCCCAAGCGGTAGTAGACATTGCCGAGGAAGCAATACGT